>OGUE01000001.1_pt1 | contig 1743893 bp, 1552 predicted proteins | sample 1574111 | NCBI WGS metagenome assembly OGUE01 (sample SAMN03295833, study PRJEB24534) | human gut metagenome | isolation source: fecal sample 1 from infant 5 | host: Homo sapiens | place: USA: Pittsburgh, PA | collected 2014-07 | reverse complement strand
CTTGCATGGCATGCAAGAGGTCAGCGGTTCGATCCCGCTTAGCTCCACCAAAATTCAGAGCCCTCGCTTCGGCGGGGGTTTTTGTTTTTATCTATTTTCATGTAAAGCATTTTCTGCTTAAGTCAGTTAATCTCCAGCAATTAAAATCGAAAGTAATTTCAGACTTTTTCCTGATAAATCACCTTGCCTGCCCTAAATAAGCAACATAACATTTCCCCCATTAAACGTAATGAGGTTGCCGGAGTTTTAATTAACAATAATGGTTGATAAAATTAACATTAATATCAAAAAAACTCTGTTGGCCTTTATCGTCTGTTTAGTCGCTATTCCGCTGGCTCGTTTTATTTCACCGCAAACGGTTATTGATGGCAATCTTATTTATATTGCCTGGCTGCCCATTAGCGTGATGTTTTCTGTTATTTTTATCTTTGGCCGCTATGCGATTGCGCCATTAATCCTCGCATTTGCCATCACCAATTGCTTTCTTATTAAATTAACGCTACCGCAGGCGCTTATCTTACTCTTTTGTCAGCTGTTTGCGGTGTTCTTCTCCTGCGCTGTTCTAAGACTGATGGTGGGTAAGCGCTGGCGCTGTGGCCCGACGGCAAAACATATGGGAGCGCGGATCTTCTGGGGCGGCTTCTTCGCGCCGGTGCTGCTGAAACTCACCATGTACCTTGCCGGGCAATATTTTGCTTTTCCCTTATCTATTACCAGCTATTTTGGCAGTATGCCATTGATTTATACCGTAATAGATATTCAAAGTTTAATCAGCGCGGCATTAATTTTTACCACTTTTTTATATTATCCAATGCGGATGATTATCAATCCACGCTACGCCCGACGTTTCTGGCGGCAGGAATGTTTACCGTGGCTGGCAGCAAAATATCGTTCCTTTACGCTATATTGGTTTATTGCGCTGGCGGTGATATTAACGCTATTGTGTGCGCCGTATCAGTCTGAATTTATTGCCGGTTATTTAGTTCCGGTGATTTTTATCGTCTACTTTATCGGGATTAGCCGAATTGGTCATGCGCTGCTGCGTATTTCATGGTCGGTCTCGGCTTTTTTACTGGTGGTGTATAACAAAAACTTTCTCCAGGGCGTCCAAAGCGAGTATTCATTATCCTTTGTGCTCTCAGTGCTGATCTCCTTTACTATCTGTTTGTTTTATATGGCAGACACCTATGCCCGTAGCGACCGCAATAAACGCCGCTGGCGTAGTCAGGCGGAAGAAGATCCGCTGACTGGCTTGCCTAACCTGCGCGCGCTGGAGAGCCATTTACAGAGCTGCCCGCAGCAGGTTATCTGCAGCCTGCGTATTCATAATCTCGACTTTCTCAGCAGGCATTATGGCCTGATGATGGGGGTGGACTGTAAACGGCAGATAATTCGGGCGCTGCAACCGCTGCTGGGGGCGGCGGATAAAGTTTTCCAGGTGCCGGGCAGCGAACTGATCCTCGTGCTTGACGGACCGGAGCCTTCGTCCCGTTTGCACCATATGGTCGCGGTTCTCAACCACAAAAAATTCAGCTGGCACAATCAGCCGCTGGATCTGGAGTTTGGCGCGGCCTGGGGCCGCGACGACGGTCAGCGCGAGGGTCTTCACCAGATGCTGGGTCAGCTAAGCTGGCTTTCCGAACAGGCGGGCAGCGAACGTCGGGTGCTGGCCCTGGATGAGGAGCAGGAGCTGGTGGTGGATCAAACCACCGAGCAGGTGCGCCTCCTCATGCGCGTCAAGCAGGTGCTCAAAGAGCGGGCGCTGATGCTCTATGCGCAGCCGATTCAGAACAGGGAAGGGGAGGGATATCATGAGATCCTCACCCGCATGCGCTGTGGCGATAGCGTCATTATGCCCGATCAGTTTATCCCGTTGATTGTGCAGTTTAACCTCAGCCAACGTTTCGACATGCTGGTGCTGGAGACCTTGTTCAGCGTGCTTCATCAGCACCCTGGCCAGCGATTCTCGGTCAATCTGCTGCCTGCAACTCTGATGCAAAAGGACAGCGCCGCGCAGATTATCGCGCTGTTTCAACGCTATGCGGTCTCACCAGGCCTTATCACTATTGAAGTCACTGAAGAGCAGGCCTTTTCCAATGCCGACATCAGCCAGCAAAATCTTGAAGCGCTGCGCGCGTTTGGCTGTGCCATCGCCATTGATGACTTTGGCACCGGGTATGCGAACTATGAACGACTGAAGCATCTGCAAGCCGATATCATCAAGATTGACGGCTGCTTCGTTCGCGACATCCTCACTGACCCGCTGGATGCCATTATGGTGAAATCGATTGTTGAGATGGCGCGGGCGAAACAGATGAGCGTGGTGGCGGAATATGTCGAAAGCGAACCGCAAAAAGCGCGCTTGCTGGAGCTGGGGGTGAATTATCTGCAGGGCTACCTGGTGGGCAAGCCCCGGCCGCTGGGCGAATGACGGGTAAAAAAAAGCCGGGCATTGCCCGGCTCAGAGGACTGGCGCCTGTTACAGAACCAGAGCCGCAATTGAAGCAGACAGTACGCTGACCAGCGTGGAGCCGTAAACCAGCTTCAGACCGAAGCGTGAAACCACGTTGCCCTGTTCTTCGTTCAGACCCTTAATCGCCCCGGCGATGATGCCGATAGACGAGAAATTGGCGAAGGAGACCAGGAAGATAGAGATAATGCCTTCCGCACGCGGGGAGAGCGTCGAGGCGATTTTCTGCAGATCCATCATGGCGACGAATTCATTGGAGACCAGCTTGGTGGCCATAATACTACCCACCTGCAGCGCTTCGCTTGCCGGCACACCCATCACCCAGGCGACCGGGTAGAAGATATAGCCAAGGATCCCCTGGAAGGAGATGCTGTAGCCGAACCAGCCGGTCACGGTAGCGAACAGGGCGTTCAGCGCGGAGATCAGCGCGATGAAGCCGATCAGCATCGCCGCCACGATAATCGCAACTTTAAAGCCCGCCAGAATGTATTCGCCCAGCATCTCGAAGAAGCTTTGACCTTCGTGCAGATTCGACATCTGCAGATTTTCTTCACTCTCTTCCACGCGGTACGGGTTAATCAACGACAGCACGATAAAGGTGCTGAACATGTTGAGCACCAGCGCCGCGACGACGTACTTCGGCTGCAGCATGGTCATATACGCGCCGACGATGGACATCGATACGGTGGACATCGCGGTCGCCGCCATGGTGTACATACGGTTGCGCGACATTTTGCCGAGAATATCTTTATAGGCAATAAAGTTTTCCGACTGGCCGAGGATCAGCGAGCTGACGGCGTTGAAGGACTCCAGTTTGCCCATGCCGTTGATTTTCGACAGCACGGTACCGATGGCGCGGATAACAATCGGCAGGATGCGAATATGCTGCAAAATACCGATCAAAGCGGAAATGAAGACGATAGGGCACAGAACCTTAAGGAAGAAGAAGGCCAGACCTTTATCGTTCATGCTGCCGAACACGAAGTTTGTCCCTTCGTTGGCAAAGCCGAGAAGTTTTTCAAACATCTCGGAGAAGCCTTTCACAAAACCCAGACCAATATCGGAGTTCAGGAAGAACCAGGCCAGCAGGACTTCAATGACAAGCAGTTGAACAACATAACGAATACGGATCTTTTTACGGTCATGACTGACCAACAGGGCCAGTATAGCCACCACAACGATCGCGAGGACAAAATGCAAGACGCGGTCCATAGTTGCTCCAAATATGAGGCAGGTTAAATTTCCGTGCACATTCTATGCAACGGCTTTAAAGAAAACGAGATCAATTGCACACTATTGCAAGGAACTGTGACCAATGGCAAAAATAGTGATCAAACATCCACTTTTGTTATGTTACGTAAAGGTTTTAAAAGTTGCATTCTTGTACTACTCTTAATATTTGGCGCGATCGGGTTTTCTGACGCCCTTTTCCATATCCGGCCAGCAATTGTTCCCTCCTATCACAGCAATTATTATCTCCATTCTAAATGAACTTGATAATCATTCGCATTTTGATAGCATGAAACATAGCAAAGGCTATATTTCCAGAGGCAGAAGATGACTAGCAGTCGCGTTGAGAATAGCAGTAGTCGCGCCGCGCGCAAGGTGAAGCTCGCCTTAATGGGGCCCGCTTTCGTCGCTGCCATTGGCTATATCGATCCGGGTAATTTCGCCACGAATATTCAGGCTGGCGCCAGCTTTGGCTATCAGCTGCTGTGGGTCGTAGTATGGGCCAACCTGATGGCGATGCTGATCCAGGTGCTCTCTGCCAAACTGGGCATTGCCACCGGTAAAAACCTGGCCGAGCAGATCCGCGACCATTACCCGCGCCCGGTCGTGTGGTTTTACTGGGTACAGGCGGAAATCATCGCCATGGCCACCGATCTGGCCGAATTTATCGGCGCTGCGATTGGCTTTAAGCTGGTGCTGGGCGTATCGCTTCTGCAAGGGGCGGTGCTGACCGGGGTGGCGACCTTCCTGATCCTGATGCTGCAGCGGCGCGGGCAAAAACCGCTGGAGAAGGTGATTGGCGGCTTGCTGTTGTTTGTTGCCGTCGCCTATGTCGTTGAATTGATCTTTTCCCAGCCCGCGCTGGCTCCCCTGACCAAAGGGCTGGCGATCCCTACGCTGCCCAACGGCGAGGCGGTATTCTTAGCCGCCGGGGTGCTGGGGGCCACTATTATGCCGCACGTGATCTACTTACACTCCTCGCTTACCCAGCATCTGCACGGTGGGACGCGAAAAGAACGCTATAACGCGACCCGCTGGGATGTGGCGATCGCCATGACCATTGCGGGGTTCGTTAACCTGGCGATGATGGCGACCGCCGCGGCGGCATTCCACTTCAACGGCCATACCGGCGTCGCCGATCTCGATCAGGCTTACAGAACGCTTGAGCCACTGCTGAGCCACGCGGCGGCGACTATCTTTGGCCTCAGCCTGGTCGCTGCAGGTTTATCCTCGACGGTGGTGGGAACTCTCGCAGGTCAGGTGGTCATGCAGGGCTTCATCCGCTTTCATATTCCGCTGTGGTTTCGCCGGGCGGTCACCATGCTGCCGTCGTTTGTCGTCATTCTGCTGGGACTGGATCCAACGCGTATTCTGGTGATGAGTCAGGTGTTGCTCAGCTTTGGTATTGCGCTTGCCCTGGTGCCGCTGCTGATATTTACCAGCAATGCAAAGCTAATGGGAGACCTGGTGAATACCCGTTGGGTGAGAGGCATCGGCTGGGCGATAGTCGCCATTGTGGTGAGCCTGAACGGCTGGTTAATTGTGGGATCGCTGCTCGGGGTGGATTGATGACTTCCTGCAGCGGAATAAAGCAAAGGGAGCCGATGGGCTCCCCTTTTCGTCTGTTAGTGATGGCCATGTCCATGACCGTGACCGCGTCCGCCGGGACCACGTCCCCAGCCGCCGCGATGGTCGTCGCGGTCGCTCCAGCCCGCGCGATAGCCGCGCTCCCAGGCTTTATCTCTGCCTTTGTACCAGCCTTTGTGCCAGCCGTTGTCATGACGATGCCAACGGTTATCACGCCATTCATAGTGACGACGCCAGTAATCACGGTCGCGCCAGCCGCCACCGTCCCAGTAGTTACCGTAATTGTCACGATCGCCTATTTGTAATTTTACCGATGGCAGCAGGGTGATTTCACCAGCGTTAGCGACTAGTGGCGCTGCGGCCAGCAGTACTGCTGCCAGAATCAGTGACCTGAACATACTCTTCTCCTTCACGATCGGGGCCGTAAGCGGCCTGTTAACCTGATATTACGGGCCGGTAAAGACCAGTCGCATCGGACGAACTCCGAAAGCGCAGAAAAGAGCACTTTTTGCTAAAGTAACATTTGCTTTACAGCGCCAGGATGGCATCAATCGCCGCGCACTCCCCGGCGCTGAAATGACGGTTTTTCAGCATCCCAACCGCATCATCCAACTGGGCGGTTTTGCTGGCGCCGATCAGCACGGAGGTGACTTTCTCCTCGCGCAGCACCCAGGCCAGCGCCATCTGCGACAGCTTCTGCCCGCGGGCTTCCGCCAGCGTATTCAGCTGACGAATTTTTTCTAATTTGGCGCGGGTCAGTTGCTCCGGCTGCAGAAAACGACTGCTGCTGGCGGCGCGTGAGTCTGCCGGAATGCCGTTAAGATAGCGGTCGGTTAGCTGGCCGCCGGCCAGCGGTGAAAACGCTATACTTCCCACCCCTTCGGTCTGCAAAAAATCCAGTAATCCCTCTTCCACACCGCGTTCAAACATGGAGTAGCGAGGCTGGTGAATGACGCAGGGGGTGCCGAGGTCGTTAAGGATTTTCACCGCTTCTCGCGCCTGGGCGAGCGGATAGTTAGAGAGGCCGACGTACAACGCTTTACCCTGGCGGACAAGATGATCGAGCGCGCGCATCGTTTCCGTCAGCGGTGTCTCCGGGTCCGGGCGGTGATGATAAAAAATATCGACATACTCCAGCCCCATGCGCCGCAGGCTCTGGTTCAGACTGGCCACCAGGTATTTGCGTGAACCCCAGTCGCCGTAAGGGCCGTCCCACATGGTGTAGCCCGCTTTGGTGGAGATGATCAACTCATCGCGATAGGGCAGGAGGGCCTCTTTAAGGATGCGGCCAAAATTGCTCTCCGCCGAGCCCGGCGGCGGCCCATAATTATTGGCCAGGTCGAAATGGGTAATGCCGAGGTCAAACGCGTGCAGGAGCATCTGCCGGCTGGTTTCCACCCGCGTTTCATCGCCAAAGTTATGCCACAGACCGAGAGAAATAGCCGGGAGCTGAAGGCCGCTGCTCCCGCAGCGACGATAGGCCATCGTTTGATATCGCGTGGTGCTTGCCTGGTAAACCATTCTTCCTCCGCAGATAAAACAAGGTGTGTATACGTTTACACTAATCAATGTTTTGCGTGGAGTACACCGCTTTTTAGGCGTAACTATTGCTTTACACCGGCTTTATCGTCCCCCTTCTGGACAGGCGGATCGCTTATTCAATACTCAAATTACACCTGCACCAAAATGAGGATAATGGACATGCAACCGACCTACACTATTGGGGATTATCTGCTGGATCGCCTTGTTGACTGCGGTATTGACCGCTTGTTCGGCGTACCAGGAGATTACAACTTACAGTTTCTCGATCGCGTCATCGCGCACAGCGCCTTGGGGTGGGTCGGCTGCGCCAACGAGCTGAATGCGGCCTATGCTGCTGACGGTTACGCACGGATTAAGGGGGCCGGCGCGTTACTAACAACCTACGGCGTCGGCGAACTAAGCGCCCTGAACGGCGTGGCGGGAAGCTATGCGGAGCATATTCCGGTATTACATATCGTCGGTGCGCCCTCCACTGGCGCTCAGCAGCGCGGCGAACTGCTGCATCACACCCTGGGTGACGGCGATTTCCGCCATTTTGCGCGAATGAGCGAGCAGATCACCTGTAGCCAGGCGCTGCTGACCGCTGGCAACGCCTGCCATGAAATCGACCGTGTTCTGCGCGATATGCTGACGCATCATCGACCCGGCTATCTGATGTTGCCGGCCGATGTCGCCAGAGCGGCAGCGATTGCCCCAGCGCAGCGCTTGCTGGTGGAGGCCGCTCCGGCGGATCAAAACCAGCTCGCCGGATTCTGCGAACATGCCAGCCGCCTGCTGCGGGGCAGTCGACGCATTTCCCTGCTGGCGGACTTCCTCGCGCAACGCTATGGCCTGCAGAACACGCTCCGGGAGTGGGTAGCGAAAACCCCCGTCGCCCACGCCACCATGCTCATGGGCAAGGGGCTGTTCGATGAGCAGCAGAGAGGTTTTGTCGGCACCTACAGCGGCATCGCCAGCGCGCCGCAGACCCGGGAGGCTATCGAAAACGCCGACACCATCATCTGCATTGGGACGCGCTTCACCGACACTATCACCGCAGGATTCACCCAGCATCTGGCGCGGGAGAAGACGATAGAGATCCAGCCTTTCGCGGTCAGGGTGGGCGATCACTGGTTCAGCGGCGTGCCGATGGATCAAGCCCTGGCTGCGCTGATGTCCCTTTCCGCACCGCTGGCGGCGGAGTGGGCGGCGCCTCAGGTCGTGGCGCCGGAAGTGGAAGAGGAGGGCGAAGGCGAGTTAACCCAGAAGAATTTCTGGTCGACAGTGCAGGATGCGCTGCGCCCCGGCGATATTATCCTCGCCGATCAGGGGACGGCGGCATTTGGCATCGCGGCGCTTAAGCTCCCCTCTGAGGCATCGCTGATCGTCCAGCCGCTGTGGGGATCGATTGGTTTTACCCTCCCGGCCGCCTATGGCGCGCAAACCGCGGCGGCAGAGCGGCGGGTGGTGCTGATCGTCGGCGATGGCGCTGCCCAACTCACGATTCAGGAGATGGGCTCTATGCTGCGCGATAAGCAAAAGCCGCTTATTCTGCTGCTGAATAACGAAGGGTATACCGTAGAACGGGCGATTCACGGTCCGGAGCAGCGCTACAATGATATTGCCCTGTGGGACTGGCGGCGCCTGCCGGAAGCCTTCGCCCCGGACGTTGCCTCGCGCTGCTGGCGGGTTACGCACACTGCTGAGCTACGGGAGGCGATGGCGGAGAGTATCACCTCCGATACTCTCACCCTGGTGGAAGTGATGCTGCCGAAAATGGATATCCCCGATTTCCTGCGCGCGGTGACGCAGGCGCTGGAGGAACGAAACAGCCGCGTTTAGTCGGTATGGTGTCTGGCAATCATTAAGGGCCTCCCGGCCAGCAGCAGCCAGGCCGGGAGCATCACAATGCACAGCAGCGGCAGCAGCGTGGTGTCCGGAACCACCACAGCGGCCATAAACAGGCTCAGCCAGCCGTCGCGGGTGACGACCAGCACCATGCCGAGGATCGCGCAGGAGACGGTAATTGCCGCCGGCACGGCGTCCACGTGGGCATGCAGCATCAGCCCCAGCGCCACGCCGACGAAGACCGCGGGGAAAATCCGCCCGCCGCGAAAGCCGCAGGCCGAGGCGAGAACCAGCGCAGCCAGTTTGACCAGCGCAATGAGCAGATAATCCGAGGCGGTCAGCGTCTGGCTGAAGGCCAACTGCTGCATCTCATCCAGCCCCTTAAACAGCGTTAAATGTCCGCCAATGGTTCCAAGGATCCCTAACAGCAAGCCGCCGAGGCCCAGCGTCAGGATTGGGTTTTTCAGGCGATGCATCAGCGTGTGCAGGCGCGGCAGACACCAGACGGCGACCATACCGACAGCGATAGCGATCAGGGCGACGATCATGCCGCTGACGATATCGACGAAATGCATCTGGCTATAGTGCGCGATCGGCAGCGTGAAGTGGGGGTGGAAAAACAGCCCGGTCGTCAGCGCGCCCGCGGCGGCGGCAAGCATCGGGGCAAAAAGACGATCCCACAGCGGCGACTCGTTGCTGCTGTTCAGGGTTTGCGAAAAAATCAGCGCGGCGGCCACCGGGGTGCCGAAGAGGGCGCCGATGGTGCCTGAGGCCGCGAGAATGGTCCAGTCCAGAGAGCTGACCCGGGGGAACAGTCGGGAGCCGACGGCGACGGCCAGCGCAATATTCACCACCATAATTGGATGCTCCGGGCCCAGGCTGACACCGCCGGCGAGGCCAAGGATCAGCGCCGCCAGCAGCCCGGGCAGCGCGCCGGTGGCAATAGGCGCGCCGATTAACGACTCGGTCGCCGGGTCCGGCCCGGCGTGCCCCGGGCTGTAACGGACGACCAGGCCCACCGCGATCCCCGTCGCCGTGAGAATGGCGATGATCCACAGCGGGTTGTCGGCGCTCACCCCAAACTGCACAGGCAGATTGCTCCACAGGATGCGCTGCAGCAACGCGGCAATTTTCATCGCGCCGATCAGGATCAAACTGGAGGCGATGCCAATCAGGATAGCTGGCACCGACAGGATCAGCATTGTTCTGGCGCGAGGATGGAGCATGAAAATGTCCTTGTTAAAGTTCAGGAGCACTACTTTGCCTTTGTCGACGGGGACCGTCGATGCAAATGGTGCTGAAACGATAAAGTTAAGGCGGCGTCTGATACCCGTGGCCTCGTTAATAGGCTACTTTGCATTGATTACAAACTAAATGTGACCTGTGTCGCTAAACAAGGGGCGTCCGCGAGTTGGACGTTGTTGTTAAGCCGCCATGAATTTACAGTGTGCCAAAAGATTTATTTTGACTTTAGCGGAGCCGTAACGGAATGACAAAATTTGCTTTAGTAGGAGATGTCGGGGGGACCAACGCCCGCCTGGCGCTGTGTGATCTGGCGAGCGGAGAGACCTCTCGTGCAAAGACCTATTCCGGGCTCGATTACCCCAGTCTGGAGGCGGTGGTGCGCGTCTATCTCGAGGAGCATCAGGTGACGGTCAGCGAAGGCTGTATCGCCATCGCTTGCCCGATCACCGGCGACTGGGTGGCGATGACCAACCATACCTGGGCCTTCTCCATCGCCGAGATGAAGCGCAACCTTGGCTTTGCGCACCTGGAGATTATTAACGATTTCACCGCCGTTTCAATGGCCATCCCGATGCTGAAAGCTGAGCACCTGATTCAGTTCGGCGGCAGCGCGCCGGTAGCCGGCAAACCGATCGCCGTTTATGGCGCCGGAACCGGGCTGGGCGTAGCCCATCTGGTGCACGTTGATAAGCGCTGGGTCAGCCTGCCTGGCGAAGGCGGCCATGTCGATTTTGCGCCGAACAGTGAAGAAGAGGGCATTATTCTGGAAGAGCTGCGCGCTGAACTGGGGCACGTCTCCGCAGAACGCGTGCTCTCGGGGCCTGGTCTGGTCAACCTCTATCGCGCGATAGTCAAATCGGATGGTCGACTGCCGGAGAACCTGCAGCCGCGTGAGGTCACCGAGCGGGCGCTGGCGGATAGCTGCACCGACTGTCGCCGGGCGCTGTCGCTGTTCTGCGTCATTATGGGGCGCTTCGGTGGAAACCTGGCGCTGACCCTGGGGACGTTTGGCGGCGTGTATATCGCCGGCGGCATCGTGCCGCGCTTCCTGGAGTTCTTTAAAGCCTCCGGCTTCCGCGGCGGTTTTGAGGACAAAGGCCGATTTAAAGCCTATGTCCAGGATATCCCGGTTTACCTGATCGTGCATGACAACCCAGGCCTGCTGGGCTCCGGCGCGCATCTGCGTCAGACGCTGGGTCAGGTGCTGTAAGCGCATTCCTCCCGGGCTACCGCCGTAGCCCGGCAAGGCGGGGCTCCCCGTCGTCTACAGATTCATCAGCTGGCGAAACTCTTTCACTTTACTGCGACTGACCGGAACCTGAAACTCCAGGTCGCGCAGGCGTAGCACGTAGGTATTGTTAAACCATGGCTCAATTTCACGAATTTTGCTGAGATTCACACAGTACGAGCGGTGACAGCGAAAGAAATGTGCGGTGGGCAGTTTGCTGCAGAATTCGGTAATGTTCATCGGCATGACGAAAGACTCCCGGCGAGTGTAGACGAAGGTCATCTTCTCGTGCGCCTCTGCATAATAGATATCATGGATACTGGTGACGATGATCCGCTCATCTTTTATCAGATTGATGGTGTCGTTTTCCCGAGGCGTCGCGCTGGCTAGCCCGGAGGCGGCGTTATTTTGCTGCTGCCAGGCGGCGGTCAGCTTCTGCAGCATATTGATGATGCGCGACTCCTGGTAGGGCTTCAGAATGTAGTCAAACGCCTCCAGCTCAAAGGCTTCCACGGCGTGTTCTTTCCACGCGGTGATAAAAACGATAAAAGGCTTATGGGCGAACTGGCTGATGTTCTGCGCCAGCAGAACGCCGTCCAGCGACGGAATATTGATATCGAGAAAGATGGCGTCGACCTTGTTGTGCTGGAGAAATTTCAGCACGTCCAGACCGTCGTCAAAGCTGCCGACGATCTCCATCTGGCTGTGGGTGTTGATAAGCCAGGAGAGCTCCTGTTGGGCCAGAAACTCATCCTCCACAATGATAACTTTCATCTTTTCTCCGCTCATGACAACAGAGACTCCGTCAGCGCCTGCGGCGTAGAGTGATTGGGGACATAAAAGGCGATTTCCGTTCCTGGCGTCAGGGTGCGGATATGCAGCCCCTCGCCGTAGAGCAGTTTCACCCGATGATGAACGTTGAGCAGGCCGATTTTGTTACCTGGCATTTCATCGGCTTCCACGCGGGCGACCACGGCGGGATCGATGCCGTTGCCGGTGTCGCGAACGCTGATGCGAACCCGATTGCCGCACTCATTGATGCCGATCGTCACCACCCCTTTCCCTTTACATGGCTGAATGCCGTGCACAATGGCATTTTCCACCAGGGGCTGGATAAGCAGGCTCGGGATCACGCAGCTGACGTCGTCGTCAATATCATAGATGACCGTCAGTTTGTCGCCGAATCGCGCCTGTTCAATGGCGATGTAATCTTTGATCTGATACAGCTCTCGTTTGATATCGATCTGCTCATCGTCTTTTAATTCGATGTTATAGCGCAGATAGCGCGACAGATTAAAAATGAGCTGGCGCGCGGTGTCCGGATTAAGGCGAATCGAGGAGGAGATCGCGTTCAGGGCATTGAATAAAAAGTGCGGGTTAATCTTGCTTTGCAGAGCGCGCAGCTCCGCTTTGTTGGCCATCTCCCGCAGCTGTTCGGCGCGGGAAACCTCCAGCTGGGTGGAGATGATTTGTGACAGGCCTATCGCCATCTCCTGCAGCGTCGAGGTGATGCGATGGGCGTGGCAGTAATAGATTTTTAGCGTGCCGGTGACCACCCCCTTTTCCCACAGCGGGATGACCATTAAGGAGTGGATCTCCGGCGTGCGGTGGGCTTCGTCATTGTTTTTTATAATGATCTTTCCATAACGAATGGCCTGTCGGGTAGTGGGGCTGATGACATCGTCATGGTGTTGATAATTGGCTTCACCGACGCCCACGTAGGCCAGCACGTGTTCCGTATTGGTGATTGCCACCGCGTCGGCGGTAATGTCGCGGCGGATGATGTCGCAAACCTGGCGCAGAGAATCGCTGTTGACCTGACGGAACAGCGGCAGGGTTTTGTTGGCAATGTCGAGCGCCAGTTTCGCCTGCCGCGCGGCGCTGGCCTCCTTTTCCCCTTCCACGCTCTGCACCAGCAGCACGATAAAACCGATGCAGACGCTGCCGAGGATCATCGGGATACCAATTTTCGAGACGATATCCAGGCCGAGGCTCAGAGAGGGCGCCCAGACTATCACCAGGATCATGGTCAGGGTCTCGCAGACCATGCCGGCCAGAATGCCGATTTTCCAGCGTTGATCGCGGGCCACCTTGCGGTTAATCAACCCCGACAGCAGACCGGCGATGATGCTGGTGATAAAGCAGGGTACGGCGGTCACGCCGTCAATATCAATCAGATAGCGGTGCACACCGGCAATCACCCCGACAATGGCTCCCACCCATGGGCCAAACAGGATCCCGCCGGACATCACGGCGATGATACGCACGTTTACCAGCGATCCTTCCACCGGCACACCGGACCAGGTACTGAAGAGCGCGAACAGCGAGAAGATGGCGGTGACAGCCAGCAGCTCTTTCGGCGTATGCGCTGATTTATGCAGCAGTTCGCGGAACAGGCGCAGGCGAATAAGGAAAAACAGGCAAATAAGCATCAGGGCCGCACGATCATAGACCGCCAGCATCATAGTAAAGATTTCGTGCATGGGTGCGCCGCGTCAGTGGCCAGAAAAGGACATGATAAAAAACCTGACGACAGAAGACCAGCCGCAGAAAAATAATGAGGAAAAGACACACTTTTAAAAGGGGATTGAATCATGGCAAGGCGACAAACCGCTAGACAGCAGGGGAAACGATAAATACCCGTGATAGAAAAGATATCAATATGTTACCACTTGCATACAAAACGGTATTCATCCCGCGGCGTACTGCCGTATTTAGCGCAGACGATACCCGTTTTTAACGCCAGTGATTATTTTTCGTCAGGGCACTCGACAACGTGTTTTTTTTCAGGTTATTTTCTAAACGAGCCGCAACAGCGGCAGCGTCGCTCGGACGGTCCGGGCGCTAACGTTAATCAGAGGAACCTATGGCTGAATCCAGTCCTGAACGCCGTTTTACGCGTATCGATCGTCTCCCCCCGTACGTTTTTAATATTACTGCCGAACTGAAAATGGCTGCGCGCCGGCGCGGCGAAGATATTATCGATTTCAGTATGGGCAATCCCGATGGCGCGACGCCGCCGCATATCGTGGAAAAACTCTGCACCGTCGCGCAGCGGCCTGACACCCATGGTTACTCTACCTCGCGGGGGATCCCACGCCTGCGTCGCGCTATTTCGCGCTGGTATGAAGAACGCTATAACGTCGATATCGATCCGGAATCGGAAGCGATTGTCACCATTGGTTCGAAAGAGGGGCTGGCGCACCTGATGCTGGCGACGCTGGATCATGGCGATACCGTGCTGGTGCCGAACCCCAGCTATCCGATCCATATCTACGGCGCGGTGATTGCCGGGGCGCAGGTGCGCTCGGTGCCGCTGGTGGAAGGGGTGGATTTCTTTAACGAACTGGAACGCGCCATCCGCGAGAGCTATCCGAAGCCGAAGATGATGATCCTTGGCTTTCCCTCGAATCCGACCGCGCAGTGCGTCGAGCTGGATTTCTTTGAAAAGGTTGTCGCCCTGGCGAAGCAGTATGACATCCTGGTCGTCCACGATCTGGCCTATGCCGATATCGTGTATGACGGCTGGAAAGCGCCCTCCATTATGCAGGTGCCCGGCGCGCGCGATGTCGCCGTCGAGTTCTTTACCCTGTCGAAAAGCTATAACATGGCCGGCTGGCGCATTGGCTTTATGGTCGGCAATAAGACCCTGGTGAACGCGCTCGCCCGCATCAAAAGCTACCATGACTACGGCACGTTTACGCCGCTGCAGGTGGCGGCGATAGCGGCCCTGGAGGGCGATCAGCAATGCGTGCGGGATATCGCGGAACAGTATAAGCGCCGCCGCGATGTGCTGGTGAAAGGGCTCCACGAGGCCGGCTGGATGGTTGAGTGTCCGAAGGCGTCCATGTACGTCTGGGCGAAAATTCCGGAACCTTATGCCGACATGGGCTCGCTGGAGTTTGCGAAAAAGCTGCTTAACGAAGCGAAGGTTTGCGTCTCTCCGGGGATTGGCTTTGGCGATTATGGCGATACCCATGTCCGCTTCGCGCTGATCGAGAACCGGGACCGGACGCGTCAGGCGATCCGCGGCATCAAGGCGATGTTCCGCGCGGATGGCTTACTGCCCGCCGCGAGCTAGCGCTTCGGCGAATACGCTATAACAAAAACGGGAGCCTATGGGCTCCCGTTTTTTTGACACCGCTGCAGTCTAGATCATCAGGGCAAAAGTACCGGCCCAAACGATGACCATAAAAGAGAGACCCATAAAGAAGTATTTCACGACTCATCACTCCACGCGCTTATGCGACGTTCAAATGAATTAATTGTTCTGTTTTTCAAGGGCTGTCGCCGGTGAAATCTCACCCTGCGGCAGCTCGCAATTCTGTGCGTTTAGTGCTCCAGATGGCGCTAATGTACGCCTAAAAAATCAGGGAAACAAGGGGCATTTTTTTATTAATTTTTAGTTACTTACGAGTGTCGTGATTCGGCGACACATTAATTTCGCCCGGTAATAAATTTAGCGCCAGCGACGCTACCAAAACGGGTTTCTCGTTAGTGAGATTAGCGGGGCTAGTCAGGCTTGGCGCGCGGCATTCAGGTTGCCACGCGCCGCCGGTTTAATGCAGATCAGAGGCGCGCTGTCGCCACTCGGCCGGGTAGTGCGCTGGGATAAAGCGCAGCGTGAGCGCCATGAGTAACAGGACACAAAGCGCATGCCAGGACCAGTCAAGGGTGTAGTTCCCGCTCAGGCTACGCAGCAGGCCGGAAAGCCAGGGCGACAGGCCGGCGATGATAAATCCGATACCTTGCATAAAGGCTACCAGCCGGCCAGCCACCGTCGGTTGTCCGGCGTGATCGAGGGCCAGCACCAGGCACAGGGGAAACGCGCCGCCCAGACCCACGCCGCAGGCGAGGGCCCAAAGCGCTGGGAAGTGCTGCGGCAGCCAGATGAAGCCGCAGAACCCAATCAGCTGTAGCGCCAGAGCAAGCAGCAGAAGCTGGCGCCGGTCATCCTGGCGAGCCAGCGCCGGCAGCAGCAGCGCGCCCGCGGTTTGCCCAACCGTCAGCAGCGCCAGCAGCGAGCCGCTGTACTGGGCGCTGTCGCCAAGCTGCATATAGTAGGGCGGCAGCCAGGCGATTAGACTGGCGTAGCCGGCGTTGATCAGTCCGAAATAGAGTCCCAGCGTCCAGGCGCGGCGCTGGCCAATAATCGCCACCCGGGGCGCGGCGCTGGTCTGATGCGGGGCGCGGGGCAGGTGCCGACAAATCGCCAGCCAGCTGAACAGGGCGAGGAGGGCGGGGAGCGCCCACCAGGCCAGCGCATCCCGCCATGCTGTGCTATGCGACGCCAGCCATGGCGTAAACGCAGCGCCTAACCCGCCACCGCCCATTAGCGCCGCTGACCATAGCCCCATCACCAGCGGCGTCCGGCGGGCGAACAAGCGCTTAATTACCGCCGGGATGGCAGCCTGGATTATGCCGATGCCAACGCCTCCGGCCAGGGCGCTGGTGAGCAGTAGGCCGCTATTCGGAGCGATTTCCCGCAGCAGGGCGCCCGCCGCGATAATCAGCAGACTTAGCGCAATGCTACGGTTTTGACCGACATAACGATCGACCGAACCGGCGGCCAGCGCCAGCACGCCCATCGCTATCACCGGCAGGGCGGTCAGTAGCGCGGCCAGGGTATAGCTCATCCCGCTGGCGGCACGGATCTCCGGAAGTAAAGGGCCGATGGAGGTGAGCAGCGGTCGCATATTTATGCCGATCAGCACCAGGATCCCCAGCGTCAGATTCTGTCGCAACACGGCTTTCATGGCTGCTGTTCCGCCCACCGCTGATAAACTGCCAGCCCCTCCGGCTGCGGGCGATGATGGATCGGCAACGTCTGCTGCGCCAGCGGCTGCTGCAACTGCTGATAAATCGCGGCGGTAGATAGCTGGAAAGGTTCTCCGTCCTGATTGCTGTTGGCGAAAAACACTTCCCGCACGCCGGTTAAATAGAGGGCGCTAAGACACATCGGGCAAGGTTGTCCGCTGGCGTAGATAACGCACTCGCGCAGAACCTCGCTCCCCAGCCTGGCGGCAATATCGCGAACGGCATTCAGTTCGGCATGCGCCGTTGGGTCGCCGCTTAGATGAAAGGTATTGACGGCTTCGGCGACAACCTCGTCATGGCGCACCAGCACGGCGCCAAAGGGACGACCGCCGTGGCTGATGTTGTGGTTTGCCAGCGTTAGGGCGCGCTGGAGATAGCGATCGTGAGCGGACATAGTCACTCCTGCATAAGATGCTGTTCAGGGAAAAAAAGGCAACGGGTCGTGCGTAGAGGGTACGTAACTTGTTTCATAAGTTAAAAGACTTATTTATGATTAACCCTAGTTGAATTACTTATAGGTAAGCGGATGCTCCTGCGCCATCTTTCCTACTTTATCGCCGTGGCAGAACACCGTGGCTTTACTCGCGCCGCCGCGGCGCTGCACGTCTCCCAGCCTGCGCTGTCACAGCAGATCCGCCAGCTTGAAGCCATGCTGGAGGTTCAGCTTTTCGATCGTTCTGGCCGTTATACCCGGTTAACCGATGCCGGAGAGATCTGGCTGGAGTATGCCCGCCGGGCGTTACGCGATCTTGAGGAAGGGCGGCGCGCTCTGCATGACGCTGAGGATCTGCAGTGTGGCAAACTCCGCATTGCCATGACGCCGACCTTCACCACCTATATGCTGGGACCGCTGGTGGAAAACTACTATCGACGCTACCCCGGAGTGAAATTGCTGATTCAGGAGATGAACCAGGAGCGCATGGAAACGATGTTGCTGCAGGATGAACTGGATGTCGGCATTGCCTTTGACGAAAGCCGCTCCCGGGATATTGTCGTTCATCCGCTGCTGACGGAAACCCTCGCGTTGGTGGTGAGCCGCAGTCATCCTCTGGCCAGAGAGAACGCCCTCCGGCTGCAGGCGCTCGACGCGCAGCCGCTAATTTTACTGAGCAGCGAGTTTGCCACCCGGGAGCAGATCGATCGTTATTGCCGTCGTCATCGGCTCGAACCTGACGTGCGGATGGAGGCCAACTCTATCGGCGCCGTTCTGTCGGTCATTCGGCGCACGCCCCTTGCGACACTGCTGCCGGCGGCGATCGCCGGGCAGTTTGATGATGTAGTGGCTATTGAGCTCGAACCTGCGCTGCTGCAGCGAACGGCCTGTTTGCTACAGCGCAGGGATGCATGGCAGAGCGCCGCGGCACGCGAATTTATCGCCCTGGCGCGGGAGATTGCGCTAACGCTTGAGCAGGAAAACCGCCTGCCTCCTGCCTGACGGCCTGCGTCGCTCGGCGGCGAGCCTGGACTAACGGTGGGTTGCGCTGCTGAAGTCGGCCTCATTGGGCAGGACATCCTCTCTCAGCATGACTTCCTCCTTAAGCCTTTCCAGCACGTGATGAAAGAGCTGGGTCTTGTCTGGCTCAGCCATCTTCTGCAATTTCACATTAAATAAAGTATGGGACTGAATTAGATCGTGGATAAATTCCAGCAGTACCTCACTTTGCGGAAGGGAGGTTAATTCCTGATGGATATAACCGGTTTGTTGCCGTAGCGGATTTTTTGTGACATCCATCGGTCGGGCGCTAATGCTATGGGCAAATATTTTCTCAATTGCCTGACTGGTAATATAGAGCCGGTTCAATGACAGGGTGGGGTTTTCTGCCTCCTGCGGAATGAAGTGACAATATACAAACGGTTTCTCAGGCAGCATCATGCTGAGCCTGTTTTCATGATGAATATCGTCAGGCGCCTCCAGTAACGCCATTAAATTCCGGCTGTGCGGATGCCAGAGTCCTGACGCAGTGACCTTGACGTTGAACTGCGTGACGGTATTCCCGCGCAGGGTTTCCATGACGGGAATATCGCCATCAAGCCGCAGAATGCTATGGATATGAGAGTGTGGCGACAAGAAGGTCTCCACCGTCTCCGATGAATTGAGTGGATTAAATGTGCTGGTTACTTCTTTTTCCTGATGAGAAAGGACGGCGAGTTTTAATGTTCCCCGCGTCGGGTTAAGCTTCAGGCATAGATTGATCGCGCCGATATCATGCCAGTGAAGAATGTCTTCAATTTCGCAGTTTAATAATTTTTGCGCCCGGGGGAGAGAGCAATACTCCATTGGCGGTAAATTATTTAATTTCCAGATATTCCGTTCTGTTATATTCATAAGTTTTTTTGTTGCTAAAAAATAGCGGTTAGTATTGGGCGTAATCATCTAACAGCCACGTTTTATTGCCTGGACTCCCTGACCTGATTAATGAAACGCATTCACGTTGAGAATATTATATCGATAAGTTGATTATTCTTATTGTTACGTCAGATATTAACTTGACTGCGTTATCCTATCATTTATTTCGCTCGAGAAAAATAGTTTGCTTAGCGCCTGAATACAACACTTTTTTGTTATTTTTATTAATGACTCCGACGAGGGTGAACGCAGCATGAGGAGTACGCGGCTCTGGAGACAAATGCCGCGACGACCGGGATAACGCAAACGGATGCTCGCAGCATCCGTTTGCAGCGGCCAGGCTTACTGCGACACAGAGGGATAGCGATCCCCCGGCTGCGCGATGGCATACCAGGCCATCATCTCCGCGGTACCCGGCTGACCTTCGGCTGGCGCCCAGTCCATGGTGTCGATTTCAGCAAGCGGTTGATAAGCGCCTTGTTTGACTTCAAATACCATTCCTCCTGCGTCAAGTGAGAGCACCGTATGCCAGGTGCCGGGCTCCATTTCCAGGGCCGTGCAGGTTTCACCCAGCACCACCCGGTTAGTAATCACGCCATGGTCATCAAAATTTAGCACCACAAAGCGGCCTTTCAGCGGCAGCAAAAGTTCAAAAGTATGTCGGTGCCGGTGCGGGCGGATATAGGTGCCGGGTTCCATAGCGATAGCCAGGCGCTGCACCGGATCGCTCAGCTCAGGGTGAAAATTGCGATGGGCACGTAAGCGCGGGGAAGTGGTTGCCGCTTCGCTCTGCTGCTGCATATCGCTAAGGGTGATCTGTTTCATACCAACGCCTGGCTCCTTTGTTGTCCAGAGAGTGTTGAATCGGCAGGGCGGCAGGTTGACGCCCAGGCCACGCGATATTGTACGCAGAAAGCGTGTTGCTGTCGGTTAATTGTCGAGGCTATCGAGTACAGGAGGACTTCTGCCAGGCAACCGCACAATTCCTTCCTGCTTTTTTTGCCTGGTACAGGGCGTCGTCGGCGCGGTTAAGTAATTCAGTCTCTACCGTTTTAGGATCCTCCGTAGTGGCAAGGCCGATACTGATCGTGACGCTCTCGGGGAGTTTAACCCTGCTGCTGACGTCGCCTGGGGAGATAATAGCCTGGCGAATCCGCTCGGCGATGAGTTGCGCCTGCTGTTGGCCGACGTCAGGCAGTAATAGTGCAAATTCCTCGCCGCCTGTTCTGGCCACAATATCATCTCTTCGAACCTAATCCTGAAGAACCCAGGCTACATACTGAATAACAAGATCTCCCTGAAAGTGGCCATATTTGTCATTTATGCGTTTGAAATGATCGATGTCGCATAACAAGATAGACAATGGTTTTTGCACAGAGACCCGTTGCATTTTTTTTGTCAGCGCAAGGTAAAAATAGCGACGGTTGTACAGCTGCGTCAGATAATCACGAATCGAGTTCTGATAGGCATTCTCATATTTATTGTTGGATAATTGATAAAGCTTAAACGCATTAAGGAAAATAATAATAATAAAGATCAGGGTGCCCAGCGTTTCGAAAAGCCTCGCTTTATACCATGTGTTTTCGCTAGCGACATCTGCGGTTTTTAAGAAAGAGAAGGTTAAGATATAAACGAAGCAGTAAAAATAGATTCCTGTCCAGAATATATTTCTGAAGCGGGTTGATGCAATCGTCGTGAAAAAGAGGAGCGTCCACATGTAAACCATTATATTACTGGCTAAGCGAATCGTTGGTTCATACAAGTGCGTTGAGGAAAATCCAACAATCAGGACGATAGCTAAAGTAAGGCTTATGCAGGCAAAGGTAATAATAATGTGATTATGGGAGGCCAGCAGGCGATGAGAACGAAATCTGTATACTAATGCCGCGGTGATGATTTGGGTGAGTGTTAAGGCGTTGCGGTAAAAGTAATACCGCAGAATTTCATTGTATGAGATTGAGTCGTTGAGATTGCAATAAAACAGTTTGCTGTAATTATGTAACGCAAGAATCATCATTATGGCAGAGCCAATAAAGGCACAGGCTACTGGTATGAGAAACAGACAGCGTTTATCACTTAAGTATTTTAAAGCGATAGTTATTGATATTAAAAAGTAAAATATCAGAATAATAAGGGTCATGCCGTAAAACAACAACGGCGCCGGGGTCGTTATCGTGTTAATGTAGGTTGTGGTAAAATTAATTAAGCAAAATAGCGCCAGTATAGATACAATAAAAAAACAACGGTGTCCGGAGCGTTGATGAGGCTGAAGGCCTGTTCATTAGGTCATACCTGTCAGGGTAAGAAAACTATGTTGTTATGATCGTGAATATCAATATTGTGAATGACGGTGAGGAGTGAGCAGTATGCTTTTCGTGCGGTTGCTGCTGACGATATCATTACGTTTTACAACTCGTCTTTTCCTGTGAGTCTTTCATTTTATTTGTAAAATGATCACTGGTGTTTTCCTCTTTTTAAAAAGAGGAATGGCGCAACGGGTTTTATATCTATAAATAAATCACTTTGTGCGTTAACAGGGAGGGGCATTGATGATCAGGTCGGTACTAGCTTGAGTGAACTATCTACCGGAGCTGCAGAAAAATCATCAAAAATCGCCGTGGATCCGACATAAAACAGGAGGGTCATGGTGTCCCCTGCAGGAATCGAACCTGCAACTAGCCCTTAGGAGGGGCTCGTTATATCCATTTAACTAAGGGGACAAGGCGGCACGAGTATAGCGTTTTTCGCCCGCCTGAGTAAGTGCCATACCGTCTGACTGCTTAAACCCTCGCCATTCTGAGCGCTTTTTTTATGCCCGGTCGGCGTTTTTGGCTTTTCCGGCGGCCTGCGCGCGGGCTTCTGCTTTTCGCTTGTTGCTCATGTCGTTACGGATCTGCGCATGGCTCAACAGCGCGAAGATGAAGGTTCCGCCGCAGATATTTCCCGCCAGCGTCGGCAGGGCGAACGGCCAGATGAAGTCGCTCCAGGGAAGGCTTCCGTTAAATACCAGATAGAGGATCTCTACCGAGCCCACCACGATATGGGTGGTATCCGCCAGGGCGATAAGCCAGGTCATCAGAATGATCACCACGATCTTGGCGGCGCCGGCAAGGGGAAACATCCAGACCATGGTGGCGACCAGCCAGCCGGAAATAATCGCATTGGCGAACATCTCCGTCGGGCTGTTTTTCATCACATCTTCGGCGATGCTGACGAAGGCCTGGCGGGTCGGCTCATCAAAAACAGGCATATAATTGAAGGCCCATGCGGCCACCGCGGTGCCGATGAGATTGCCCGCCAGTACCACCGACCATAGCCGCATCAGCAAACCGACGTTTCCGGGGGTGGGATTGTGCATCACCGGCAGTACGGCGGTGACCGTGTTTTCCGTGAACAGCTGCTGGCGGGCCATAATCACGATAATAAAGCCGAAGGTATACCCGAGGTTCTCGAGTAAAAATCCGCCAGGGATCCCCTCCAGCTTGACGTGAAAAATCCCTTTCGCCAGCAGGGAGGCGCCCATCGACAGACCGGCCGCAATCGCCGACCACAGCAGGGCCAGCGCATCGCGCTCCATCTCTTTTTCCCCTTCCTGGCGAATATGTTCATGGATCGCCATCGCCCGAGAGGGAAGGCGATCTTCGTCAACTTCTATCTCTTCACCGCGCTGTTTTTCTTCACTTTCGACCTCGCGTTCGTCATCCGCAGGCTTTAATTTGTTATCGTCTGGTTCATCCATTTCACGGCCCTCGCTGACAAGTTATCTAGTTAAAGCGTAGCGGCTTTCCCTGGCGACTGGCTGGGGATACTCTTAAATCGCAAAAATGGTTACGCCAGATTTTTATCGCTCCGCTAGAATAGGAGCCCCGCGATCTCGTTATTCCTAGGCTATGATCAAATCAACAACTTGGGTGATATAGACATCGTTCAACGTGCTGTTACAATCGCTCACATCTTTACGGGCGGAAGCGTTGTCTTTCCGTCATGGATGGCAACTCGCGATAGCCATAAAAACCAGGGAGACATCTATGAATTATCGCCTGTCGGCGCTTGCGCTTGGCGCCACATTGCTGGTGGGATGTGCCAGTTCCAGCTCTGGCGATCAGCCGCAGGGGCGCTCAGACCCGTTAGAAGGGTTTAACCGCACGATGTTCAATTTCAACTTTAACGTGGTTGATCCTTACGTGCTTCGTCCCGTCGCGGTGGCATGGCGTGACTATGTTCCGCAGCCGGCGCGCAATGGCTTAAGTAACTTCACCAGCAACCTGGAAGAGCCGGCGGTGATGGTGAACTCCTTCCTGCAGGGCGACCCCTATAAAGGGATGGTCCACTTTACCCGCTTCTTCCTGAACACCATCCTCGGGATGGGGGGGCTGATCGATGTCGCCGGGATGGCTAATCCGCAGCTGCAGCGCGTTGAACCGCATCGTTTCGGCAGCACGCTTGGCCACTATGGCGTCGGCTATGGTCCGTATGTGCAACTGCCATTCTACGGCAGCTTTACCCTGCGCGACGAAGGCGGCGATATGGCCGATGGCCTCTATCCGGTGCTCTCCTGGCTGACCTGGCCGATGTCGATCGGCAAATGGGCGGTGGAAGGCATTGAAACTCGCGCTCAGCTGCTGGATTCCGACGGCCTGCTGCGCCAGTCTTCCGATCCTTACATTATGGTGCGTGAAGCTTACTTCCAGCGTCATGACTTTATCGCCAACGGCGGTAAGCTGACCCCGGCGGACAATCCGAACGCCCAGGCCATTCAGGATGAACTGAAAGATATCGATTCACAGTAATCGGCAAAGAAAAAAAGGGTGAACATGATGTTCACCCTTTTTTGTTGTGTGCCGCTTATCAGAAGCGGTAGTTGAAGTTGGCGCCGTACAGCCAGGCGGTCCCTTCGGAGCGGAAGGTATACGGGCCTTCCTTGATTTCAACATGCTGCCCGTGCATATAGGAAATCCCGACGTCAACCGACGCATCCTTGTTGAACGCGTAGGTGGTACCCGCGCTCAGCCACAGGCGATCCTGATCCGGAATGGAAATGGAGCGATTGTTGGCTGGTACCGGGCTGTCATCGAAGGCGATACCGGTGCGGAAGGTCCAGTTATCGTCATAATAATAGGTGGTCCCCAACGCAAGTCGGTAGGCGTCCTTAAAGCCTTCCTCTTTATAGAACAGCGTCTGGCCGTTGCTGCCGGTGGCTTTCAGCTCCTGGAACTGACTCCAGCTGGTGTAGGTCAGACTGTAGTGGACCGCCCACTGCGGCGCTACGCGGTTATAACCCGACAGCTCCCACATTTCCGGCAGGTTAAGGGTCAGTGAACCGTCGGTGGTTTGGCCATTAGTACCTGCTGGCAGACCGAAGTTGCCGAGGATCTGGTTATAGGCTGCCGGCAGGCTGCTGCGGTAGTTACCGTCGAAGTCGATCTTGACCTCGGAACGGTAAGTGAAACCGTAGCGGTTATTTTTATCCAGCTCGTAGAGGATACCGGCGTTCCAGCCAAAGCCCCAGGCGTTGCCGTTAAGATGGGCGATCTGCGTGTCGGCCGGGATCTTCGCTACCTGGCCCGCCAGCGCCGGCGGCAGCGCGCCCGAGCCAGCGACAATCTGCCCCAGATCGCCAGCATAGCGCTCGATCTTCGCCTTAGCGTAGACCGCGTCAAAGCCTAAGCCGAAGCTCCAGTTGCTGTCGAGACGGTAGGCGCCGCTCAGGTTAAAGTTCGCGGTGGTCAGGTCGGTTTTCCCGCCCATGCTGCCGGCGGCATAGTCATCGTTGTATTCGGTTGCCAGGCCGTAGTTGGAGGTGATGGACGCCCCCCAACCAAACTGATCGTTAATCGGCGCGACAAAGTGGAAGTTAGGTACCCACGCCGTCGGGGCGATATTGTCCGCATTCAGGCTTTTGCCGGTGGGTGAAGTCCCGGAGACATTGACGCCCGGGTCGACAAAAACGGCGCCCGCCGACATGGTCGGACGGTCAAACATCATAATTAATGCCGGGTTACGACTGGCATTGCCTGCATCGTCTGCGATAGCCCCTTCACCGGAATAGGCCCGACCCAGCCCTGATGAAGAGAATTCGTTGAGCTGGAAGCCTGCTGACCAGGCCTGGGTGGAAACAAGTGCGACAGCCACTGCAAGGGCAGATTGGGTAAAGCGGGTTTTCTGGCTCATGCCCATAACCTCATTGAGTTATTTTTTTTTAAACTATGTTACATGCCGTAACAGAAGCGCGGAAGTGTAGGGTCTGCGGTACAACAGAGAAATCAGACCAGTGCGCTGAGTATAGGTCTGACCAGATGAGTTGTTGCAAGTTTGTTTATGAAGTTTTTCAATTGTGATAACAGAAACGCGATCCAGCTGGCAAAATTGTCGGGGGCAAGGAGAGAGAGAAAAGGTGATTTTTGTTTTAGATCATTTTTAAGTGTGATTTCTGTCACTTAACGCCGCGATGGCGATTATCGGCTGGAGGCAGACCAGGGAGCGGGCGTAAAATAGGCACATAAATTGTCTGGCACCGCAGGTGCATATCCAGAGGAAATCTACGATGAGTAAATGTAGCGCTGATGAAACCCCGGTTTGCTGCTGTATGGATGTTGGGACCATTGTCGACAACACCGACTGCACCGCCTCATACAGCCGCGTATTCGCCAACCGTGCGGAAGCAGAGCAAATGCTCGCCGCGCTGAGCGAAAAAGCCCGCAGTGTGGAATCTGAACCGTGCAAGATTAATCCCGTCTTCGCCGACGTTGACGGCGGCGTACAGCTGGATATCGATTTTGTGTTTAGCTGTGAGGCCGAATCCCTGATCTTCCAGTTGGGTCTGCGTTAATCCCTCCGCTTAACGCCCCGTGAAAGGGGCGTTATCTTTTCCGTTCAATGTGTTTTGGCTCGCAATTTTTCGCTTCCCCGATTGGCTTAATGTAAAAAATTAGTTAACAATGCTATCAGGTCAGACCACTTGTTTGTCTTGGTTAACAGGGGAGAGTTATGAGTCAGGCATTACCGCTTATCACCCGGCAGGGCGATCGCATTGCCATTGTCACAGGGTTACGCACGCCGTTTGCGCGTCAGGCGACGGCATTTCATGGCATTCCCGCCGTTGATTTAGGAAAAATGGTGGTTGGCGAAATGCTGGCGCGCAGCGACATTCCTGCGCAAGCCATTGAGCAACTGGTCTTTGGTCAGGTCGTGCAGATGCCGGAGGCGCCGAATATCGCCCGGGAAATTGTGCTCGGTACCGGAATGAGCGTGCACACCGACGCTTACAGCGTCAGTCGCGCCTGCGCCACCAGCTTCCAGGCCGTGGCGAATGTCGCCGAAAGCCTGATGGCCGGCACCATCCGCGCCGGTATCGCCGGCGGTGCCGACTCCTCCTCTGTGTTGCCTATCGGCGTCAGCAAAACGCTGGCCCGCGCGCTGGTAGATGCGAACAAAGCCCGCACGCTGAGCCAGAAACTGAAGCTGTTTTCCCGCCTGCGGCCGCGCGACCTGCTGCCGGTTCCCCCGGCGGTTGCTGAATATTCAACCGGCTTACGGATGGGCGATACCGCCGAGCAGATGGCGAAAAGCTGGGGGATCACCCGGGAACAACAGGATGCGCTGGCACATCGTTCACACCAGCTGGCAGCGAAAGCCTGGGAGGAGGGCAAGCTGTCCGCAGAGGTGATGACCGCCTATGCTTCTCCCTTCCGCGAACCGCTGGAGCAGGATAACAATATCCGTAAAAATTCAACCCTCGCGGATTACCAAAAGTTACGTCCGGCCTTCGACCGTAAACATGGCACCGTTACCGCCGCCAACAGCACGCCGCTGACGGATGGCGCGGCGGCGGTGATCCTGATGACCGAGTCGCGGGCCAAAGAGCTGGGTCTGACGCCGTTGGGTTATCTGCGCAGCTATGCCTTTACCGCCATCGATGTCTGGCAGGATATGCTGCTGGGGCCCGCATGGTCCACGCCGCTGGCGCTGGAGCGCGCTGGCCTGACGCTGGCGGATCTCACGCTTATCGATATGCACGAAGCTTTCGCCGCGCAGACGCTGGCCAATCTCCAGTGTCTGGCAAGCGACCGCTTTTCCCGCGAGGTGCTGGGCCGCGCGCAGGCCACCGGTGAGGTGGATGAGAGTAAATTTAACGTCCTCGGCGGCTCTATCGCCTACGGTCACCCCTTTGCCGCCACCGGCGCGCGGATGATCACCCAGACGCTGCATGAGCTGCGGCGACGGGGAGGGGGATTTGGTCTGGTGACGGCCTGCGCGGCAGGCGGTCTGGGCGCGGCGATGATTGTGGAGGCTGAATAATGGATACTGTTTCCGCTTTTAAGCTTGAGGTCCGTGCGGACAAAATCGCGGTGATCACCATTGATGCTCCGGGTGAAAAAATGAATACCCTGAAGGCCGAGTTCGGCAATCAGGTGCGGGGACTGATACGCCAGATACGCGACGATAAGTCGGTGCGCGGCGTGGTATTTATCTCCGCCAAAGCCGATAACTTTATCGCCGGCGCAGACATCAACATGATTGCCCGCTGCCGCAGCGCGCAGGAGGCGGAAGCGCTGGCGCGCCAGGGGCAGCAGATTATGGCCGAAATCCATGGCTTGTCGATTCCGGTCATTGCCGCCATCCATGGCGCCTGTCTGGGCGGCGGACTGGAGCTGGCGCTGGCCTGCCATGGCCGCATCTGTAGCGATGACGAAAAAACCCGACTCGGGTTGCCGGAGGTACAGCTTGGTCTGCTGCCGGGTTCCGGTGGGACGCAGCGTTTACCGCGGCTAATCGGCGTCAGCACGGCGCTGGATATGATGCTCACCGGCAGGCAATTACGGCCGCGCCAGGCGCTGAAGGCCGGTCTGGTGGACGAGGTGGTGCCGCAGACAATTTTACTGCAGGCGGCGGTGGAGCTGGCGCTGAAGGGACGCCCGACCAGCCGCGAGGTGCCGGTTCGCGAACGCGTGCTGGCGGGCCCCCTCGGTCGCCATCTGTTATTTCAGTACGTCGGCAAGCAAACGCAGCGCAAGACCCAGGGCAACTACCCGGCGGTGAAGCGAATTTTGCAGGTCGTCGAGAATGGTCTGGCCCACGGCTGCAGCAGCGGTTACGCCGAAGAGGCCCGCGCGTTTGGCGAACTGGCGATGACCCCGCAGTCGCAGGCGCTGCGATCGATCTTCTTTGCCAGTACCGATCTGAAAAAAGACCGTGGCGCTGAGGCGGAACCCGCTCCGCTGAGAAGCGTTGCAGTCCTGGGCGGCGGCCTGATGGGCGGGGGGATCGCCTATGTGACCGCCTGTAAAGGCGGACTGCCGGTGCGAATTAAAGATATTCAGCCGAGCGGGATCAACCACGCCTTAAAGTACAGCTGGGATCTGCTGAACAAACAGGTTCGCCAGCGCCGACTGCGCCCCAGCGAGCGCGATCGTCAGCTGGCGCTGATCACAGGCACTACCGACTATCAGGGCTTTGCCCATCGCGACGTGGTGATTGAGGCGGTATTCGAAGACCTGGCGCTGAAACAGCGGATGGTCAGTGAAGTGGAGCAAAACGGCGGGCCGCAGACTATCTTTGCCTCGAATACGTCGTCGTTACCGATAGGCGATATAGCTGCCCATGCCAGCCACCCTGAGCGGGTGGTCGGCCTGCACTTTTTCAGTCCGGTGGAGAAAATGCCGCTGGTTGAGGTGATCCCGCATAAGGGAACCGATCCGCAGACCATTGCCACGGTGGTGCAACTGGCTAAACGTCAGGGAAAAACGCCGATCGTCGTGGCGGACAAAGCGGGCTTCTATGTGAACCGCATTCTCGCGCCGTATATAAATGAAGCGATGCGTCTGCTGGTGGAGGGAGAACCGGTTGAGGTGATTGATAAGGCCCTGGTGAAATTCGGTTTTCCGGTGGGACCGGTTCAACTGCTGGATGAGGTGGGTATCGATACCGGCACCAAAATTATTCCCGTACTGGAGAATGCCTTTGGAGAACGTTTTAGCCCGCCTGCAAACATCATTGACGCGATTTTGAAGGACGATCGCAAAGGTAGAAAAAATAATCGTGGTTTCTATCTTTATGAGATAAAAGGGCGTAAAAGCAAAAAACGGCCCGACCCGGCAGTCTATCCGCTGCTGGGCATCGACCGCCCGCAGTCGCGGTTGTCCGCGCAGCAGGTGGCCGAGCGCTGTGTGATGCTGATGCTTAACGAGGCGGCGCGCTGCTTTGATGAGCAGATCATCCGTAGCGCGCGCGATGGTGATATCGGCGCCGTATTTGGTATAGGGTTTCCGCCATTTCTTGGCGGCCCGTTCCGGTATATGGATACTATCGGCGCGGGTGAAGTTGCCGCGATCCTGCAGCGCCTGGCCGCCCAGTACGGCCCACGTTTTACACCCTGTGACACTTTGTTACGCATGGCCGAACAGGGGACCACCTTTTGGCCAGCGGATGAATGGCTGACCTAAGTTGTGGTCAAAGAAGGTAAATCCGGCTGCGGATGACGCTGTTGATTGGCTGTTTTGTAAACAATCATTGACTATACTTACGCCATTGAGGTAAAAAACAGCGTTTCATTCGTTGAATGGATCAGGCACAATGCCCGGCCACCGGGTTGCCTGCGTATTGTCTTCGCAGGCTAAACTTCGGTGCTTCTGGTTAACAAAAGCGGTGCAATATGCAAGTTTTTATTATGCGTCACGGCGACGCTGCCCTCGATGCAGCCAGCGACTCGGTTCGTCCATTAACCGTATGCGGTTGTGATGAGTCTCGTCAGATGGCAACCTGGCTGAAAGGTCAAAAAGTGGATATTGAGCGCGTTCTTGTCAGTCCCTATCTGCGTGCGGAACAGACGCTGGATATTGTTGGGGAGTGCATGAACCTGCCGAAACATGTCGACGTGATGCCGGAACTCACGCCGTGCGGCGATGTAGGTATGGTGAGCGCCTATCTGCAGGCGCTGGCAAATGAAGGCGTGGCGACGGCGCTGGTCGTCTCCCACCTGCCGCTGGTGGGGTACCTCGTCTCAGAGCTGTGCCCGGGGGAAACGCCCCCGATGTTCACCACCTCGGCTATCGCCTGCGTCAATCTGGACGCCGACGGCAAGGGTGAATACCTCTGGCAGAAAAGCCCCTGCAACCTCAAAATGGCCAACGCCATCTGATGGCCCCCGGAGCTCGCCGTCAAGGCAGCTCCGGTGGTTGCCACTCCTCGACCTCAATCAGAATCAGCAGTGCGGCGTCACCGCCGTACTCTTTTGGCGCCTGATGAAAAGCCATGATGTGTGGATGCTGCGCCAGCCACAGCGGGGTTTGCTGTTTGAGAATGTGCTTGCCGTGCCCGTGCATCACGCAGGCGCAAAACACATGCTCGCGGCGGCAGGCGGCAATCAGCGCGCCCAGTTCCTGTTTGGCCTGCTGCTGGGTGAGCCCATGCAAATCGAGAAACAGTTCCGGCGAATAATCCCCACGGCGCAGCTTTTTCAGCTCAAAATGGCTGACGTCGGCGCGGACATATTTCGTCGAGCCTTCGGTATTCAGTAGCGGCTGAAACTCATCGGAAAAATAGTGGCTGTTGTCGGCCTGTTCCTGCAACAGACGCTTAGGGGCAACCTCGGTGATTTTCTTGCGCTGCGGGCGGTGCACGATGGTGTCCTGTTTGATCTTCCGCGTGCCGGTCATCAGCTGACGGAACAGCGCCTGATCCTCCTCGCTAAGCGATGTCTTCTTTTTCATTGTCCGCTCTCATTAATACTTTGCGCTAGTTTACCCGACTCAATATCCCTTCGGGCAAGGAAAACCTGTTTTTTCCCCCGCCACCCCACGCAAGAATGCTGATTTATCGCCGTCTTCATGGCACACTAGCCGCCGAATTTATAGCAGAGTGTGCCCTGGAGGATGTCGTGGATAAAATTTTTGTTGATGAGGCAGTCAATGAGCTGCATACCATTCAGGACATGCTGCGCTGGGCGGTAAGCCGTTTCAGCGCTGCTAATATCTGGTACGGTCACGGGACTGACAACCCGTGGGACGAGGCGGTACAGCTGGTGCTGCCTTCGCTGTATCTGCCGCTGGATATCCCGGAAGATATGCGCACTGCGCGCCTGACCTCCAGCGAGAAACACCGCATTGTAGAGCGGGTGATTCGCCGCGTGAACGAGCGTATTCCCGTCGCCTATCTGACCAACAAAGCGTGGTTCTGCGGCCATGAGTTTTACGTTGATGAGCGGGTGCTGGTGCCGCGCTCCCCGATCGGCGAACTGATCAATAACCAGTTTGCCGGTCTAATTAACCATAAGCCGCAGCATATCCTTGATATGTGCACCGGCAGCGGCTGCATCGCCATCGCCTGCGCCTATGCCTTCCCGGAAGCCGAAGTCGACGCCGTCGATATCTCCCCGGACGCGCTGGCCGTCGCCGAGCACAACGTGGAATCCCATGGCCTGATCCATCACGTGACCCCGATCCGTTCCGACCTGTTTCGCGATCTGCCGAAGCTACAGTACGATCTGATCGTCACTAATCCGCCGTATGTCGATGAAGAGGACATGGCCGACCTGCCGGAAGAGTATGAGCATGAGCCGGTACTGGGTCTGGCTTCCGGAAGCGATGGCCTGAAGCTGACGCGCCGCATCCTCGGCAATGCGCCGGATTATCTCAGCGACGACGGCATTCTGATTTGTGAAGTCGGTAACAGCATGGTACATCTGATGGAGCAGTATCCGGACGTGCCGTTTACCTGGCTTGAGTTTGATAACGGCGGCGACGGCGTCTTTATGCTGACCAAACAGCAGCTGATTGACGCTCGCGCGCACTTCGGTATTTATAAAGACTAAAAAAAACAACACGCCAACATAACGACAAATAATGGAGCCGTGATGGCAGGAAATACAATTGGACAACTCTTTCGCGTCACCACCTTCGGCGAGTCGCACGGCCTGGCGCTTGGCTGCATCGTTGATGGTGTGCCGCCGGGCATTCCGCTGACCGAAGCCGATCTGCAGCACGACCTCGATCGTCGTCGCCCGGGCACCTCGCGTTACACCACGCAGCGTCGCGAGCCGGATCAGGTCAAAATCCTCTCCGGCGTCTTCGAAGGCGTCACCACCGGGACCAGTATCGGGCTGCTGATTGAGAACACCGATCAGCGTTCGCAGGATTACGGCGCGATCAAAGATCTGTTCCGTCCTGGCCATGCGGATTACACCTACGAACAAAAGTATGGTCTACGCGACTATCGTGGCGGCGGTCGCTCCTCCGCCCGCGAAACCGCGATGCGCGTGGCGGCCGGGGCGATTGCCAAAAAATTCCTCGCCGCGAAGTTCGGCATCGTCATTCGCGGTTGCCTGACGCAGATGGGCGACATTCCGCTGGCCATTAAGGACTGGGAACAGGTTGAACAGAATCCCTTCTTCTGCCCGGATCCGGAGAAAATCGACGCTCTCGATGAACTGATGCGCGGTCTGAAAAAAGAGGGCGACTCCATTGGCGCCAAAGTTACCGTCGTCGCCGACGGCGTACCGCCGGGCCTTGGCGAGCCGGTCTTTGACCGCCTTGACGCCGATATCGCCCATGCGCTGATGAGCATCAACGCCGTGAAAGGCGTGGAGATTGGCGACGGCTTCGAGGTGGTGAAGCTGCGCGGCAGCGAAAACCGCGATGAGATCACCAAAGCCGGATTCCAGAGCAACCACGCCGGCGGCATTCTTGGCGGCATCAGCAGCGGTCAGCAGATCGTTGCCAACATCGCGCTGAAGCCGACCTCCAGTATTACCGTTCCCGGTCATACCATTAACCGCTTTGGCGAAGAGGTGGAGATGATCACCAAAGGGCGTCACGATCCGTGCGTCGGCATTCGCGCCGTACCGATCGCTGAGGCCATGCTGGCGATCGTTTTAATGGATCATTTTATGCGTCAGCGCGCGCAGAATGGCGACGTGACGACGACAATTCCACGCTGGTAACCATGAAAAACACCGTTATCGCCCTGTTGGCGCTGCTGGCCAGCGCCAGCAGCCTGGCCGCCACGCCATGGCAGAAGATATCCCAGCCAATCGGCGGCAGCGCGCAGTCGATTGGCGCGTTCTCCAATGGCTGTATCGTTGGCGCCGAGGCGCTGCCGCTGAACGCTGTCGGCTATCAGGTGATGCGTACCGATCAGCGGCGCTACTTCGGTCATCCGGATCTGATTCAGTTTATTCAGCGCCTGAGCAATCAGGTGCACAATAAAGGCATGGGGACCGTGCTAATTGGCGACATGGGGATGCCGGCAGGCGGCCGTTTTAACGGCGGCCACGCCAGCCATCAGACGGGCCTCGATGTCGATATCTTCCTCCAGCTGCCGCAGACGCGCTGGACATCGTCCCAGCTGCTGAAGCCGCAGGCCCTGGATCTGGTCGCCAGCGATGGTAAACGCGTGGTACCGTCGCTGTGGAGTCCGCAAATCAGCCAGCTGATCAAGCTGGCGGCGGAAGATAGCGAAGTTACCCGCATCTTCGTCAACCCGGCGATTAAACAGCAGCTGTGCCTGGACGCGGGAAGCGACCGCCAGTGGCTGCGCAAAGTTCGTCCCTGGTTCCAGCATCGCGCCCATATGCACGTCCGTCTGCGCTGCCCGGCAGGCAGCCTGGAGTGCGAAGATCAGGCGCCACCGCCGGCCGGCGATGGCTGCGGAGCGGAGCTGCAGAGCTGGTTCGAGCCACCTAAACCCGGGTCTACCCCACCTGTGAAGAAGACGCCGCCGCCGTTGCCGCCTTCCTGCCAGGCGCTACTGGATGAGCATGTGCTGTAATGGATAGTTTTATCGAGTTGTTTTCCGTATCGCCGCTGGTGCTGGTGGTGCTTTTTTTTGTCGCCATCCTGGCCGGTTTTATTGATTCACTGGCCGGGGGCGGGGGCTTACTGACCGTGCCAGCGCTTATGGCGGCAGGCATGCCGCCGGCCCAGGCGCTGGCGACCAATAAGCTGCAGGCCTGCGGCGGATCGCTGTCGGCGACCCTCTACTTTGTCCGGCGCAAGGTGGTCAATCTCGCCGATCAGAAGCTGAATATTCTGATGACCTTTATCGGTTCAACCGCCGGCGCGCTGCTGGTCCAGCACGTGCAGTCCGATATTCTTAAGCAGATCCTGCCGTTGCTGGTGATCGGCATCGGTCTCTATTTTCTGCTGATGCCGAAACTGGGCGAAGCGGACCGGCAGCGTCGGCTCTACGGTCTGCCGTTTGCGCTGGTCGCTGGCGGCAGCGTCGGGTTTTACGACGGTTTTTTCGGCCCCGGCGCCGGTTCGTTTTATGCGCTGGCGTTTGTCACCCTCGCCGGGTTTAACCTGGCGAAGTCGACGGCCCACGCCAAACTGCTCAACGCCACCTCGAACGTCGGCGGCCTGCTGCTGTTTATTATCGGCGGGAAGGTTATCTGGGCCACCGGCTTTGTGATGATGGCCGGACAGTTTATTGGCGCCCGCGCCGGCTCCCGGCTGGTGCTGAGTAAAGGGCAATCGCTGATCCGACCGATGATCGTTATCGTCTCGGCGGTGATGAGCGCGAAGCTTCTCTACGACAGCCACGGGGCTGAGATTTTGCAGTGGTTGGGAATTCATTAATGCAACAGCAACACCATTATCAGCAGCTGATCGATCTCTTCGATAGCTGCTTTGCCGCAGATTTTAATACTCGCCTGGTGAAAGGCGACGATGAGCCGATCTACCTTCCGGCAGACGATGACACGCCATATCACCGTATCGTGTTCGCGCACGGTTTTTTTGCCAGCGCCCTGCACGAGATCTCCCACTGGTGTATCGCCGGCAAGGCTCGCCGCGAACAGGTGGATTTTGGCTACTGGTACTGCCCGGACGGTCGCGATGCAATGACCCAAAGCCAGTTTGAGGACGTCGAGGTGAAACCGCAGGCCCTGGAGTGGCTGTTCTGCGTGGCGGCGGGATTTCCGTTTAACGTCAGCTGTGACAATCTGGAAGGTGACGTCGAACCCGATCGCATCGCCTTTCAGCGCCGGGTACATGCCCAGGTGATGACTCTGCTTGAACAAGGGATCCCCGAACGTCCGGCGCGTCTTATTCGCGCACTACAACACTATTATCAAACGCCGCCATTGACGGCAGAACACTTTCCGTGGCCGGAAGACCTGCACTAAGGCCACACATTACATGACAAGAGGTAAGACGATGATCGCGGAGTTTGAATCACGCATTCTGGCGCTGATTGACAACATGGTAGACCACGCCAGTGATGATGAACTGTTTGCCGGCGGTTATCTACGCGGCCACCTGACGCTGGCGGTGGCTGAGCTGGAAGGTGAGGGTGAGCATTCAGCTGAAGCGGTACACAGCAAAGTCAGCCATAGCCTGGAGAAAGCCATCGGCGCTGGCGAGCTGTCGCCGCCGGACCAAATTCTGGTGCAGGGCATGTGGGAAAACCTGTATCTGCAGGCGAAAAATCAGGCCTGAGCCATGTTGTAGCCCGGGTCAGGCGTCAGCCGTACCCGGGAAATTGCCTGCCCTCATGGTTTTATTTCACCGCTTTTCCCTTCAGCAGTTTTCTCACCCATAGCCGATTCGGATTCAGCGCCGCCAGGGTGTCGCTATCCAGCGGCAGTGGTTCAGCGCTCATCTGCGCCGCCAGTATCTCAGCGCTTAACGGCGCGGTGCAAATGCCTCGCGATCCGAGGGCGCCAAGCATAAACAGGTTATGAAAGACCGGCGCGCTACCGGCGCTATCCTGCCGTTCGTGGAGGTTGGCGTATTGCGTCAATGTCGCCGCATAGTCCGGGACGTTGCCGACCATCGGCAAATGATCGCGGGTGGCGCAGCGCACGCCGCAGCGGGCGTCACTGGCGCTGATATCCACGTCCTGCGGCCACTCCGCGCCCGGGAAGCAGTCGATCAGCCGTTGCCGGTTGTGCTGCTGATCTCCTTCGCTGAAGGTGGTGTCGGTTTTGCCGCGATGGTAGCTGGCGCCAATACAATGCTGCTGGTTTTGCGGATTCTGCGGCGTCAGGTAGCCGTCGTAGCACAGCACCTGGCGCAAAGCGGAAAGCCGCGGGGTGGTGGGTATATGGCTGACCTGGCCACCCACGGGGTAGACGGGCAACGGCGCGGTTTGCGCAAAATCCGCGATGCGGTGGCCGTTGGCCAGCACGACCGCCCGATGATAGCGCTGGTGGTTGAGCAGCCAGCCATCGCCTTCTGCACTCAGCGTCTCGACCTGATAACCATAATGCACGTGCAGACCGCGAGTTGCCGCCAGCGCCAGCAGCTCGGCGGTGAGCTGCTGTGGACATAGCCAACCGCCGGCCGGATAGGTTATGCCGCCGCAGCCGGTCTCGACGCCGGTCAGCTCCGCGGCCTGATCCGCCGTCACCGCGCAGGCGATATCAGGGGGCAACTCCAGGGCCAGCATCTGGGCGATTTTGTGCGCGCTTTTTTCATCCCAGCCAAGCTGGGTGACCCCGCACCATTGATGATCGAACAGCACCGGCAGCGCGTCGTAGGTGCGGCGGGCGAAGGTAAAGGCGGCCGGGAAAAAGCGCGCCAGCGCCGGATCGTGCTGGCTTAACAGCGGGTAGAGCGCGCCCTGGCGATTACCGGAGGCGCCCTGCGCCGGGGCGTCGTCCGCGCAGTAGAGGGTCACCTGCCAGCCGCGACGCAGCAGCGCCAGGGAGAGCAGGGCGCTGGCGATACCGCCGCCGACGATGGCCGCTTCGCGGGCCTCGCTGCCTCGGCGGGCGAACCAGGGCGCGCGCGCCGGAAAGGCCAGCGTTTGCGCCATCTCGCCGGTCAGCATCTCCCGTTTGCGGCCGAAGCCCTTGGTTTTACGCAGAGTAAATCCGGCTTCCTGCAGGCCGCGGCGGACAAAACCGGCGGAGGTAAAAGTGGCCAGCGTTCCGCCGGGACGCGCCAGGCGCGCCATGGCACTGAACAGATCCTGGGTCCACATGTCGGGATTTTTTGCCGGGGCAAAGCCGTCTAGAAACCAGGCGTCCACCTGCTGATTCAGCGAATCATCCAGCTCTCTGGTCAGCTCGTTGATATCGCCAAACCACAGATCGAGCGTCACCCGTCCGCCGTCGAGCAGCAGACGATGGCACCCGGCGAAGGCCGAAGGCCATTGCGCCTGCAGCTGTTCTGCCCATGGGGCCAGCTCTGGCCAGCGCTGGTGCGCCAGGCGGAGATCTTCCGCCTTCAGCGGATATTTCTCAAAACTGATGAAATGTAACCTTTGCAGGGTAACGTCCGGGTTATCGCGAATAAAAACGTCAAACGCCTGCCAGAGGGTGAGGAAATTGAGCCCGGTGCCGAAGCCGCTCTCCGCGACGATCAACAGCGGGCGAGGGTGGCTGGAGAAGCGCTCCGGCAGGCGATTACCGCCGAGAAAGACGTAGCGCGTCTCTTCCAGACCGTTGTCATTGGAAAAGTAAACATCGTCGAAATCTCGGGAAACAGGTGTACCCTCAGCATTGAATTCCAGGTTGGCGGGTTGTATAGCGTTTTGTTTCACGTAAGTTACTCGAATCACAAGGCGTAGCGCGATCTTAGCGATGTGTGCCTGAGGGCGCAAATTTATACACAAAATGTCTGATCGGACTTGTTCGGCGTACAAGTGTACGCTATTGTGCGACACGAAACTTAAAATAGTGAGACTTACAGAGGTATTTAATGAAACGTGCAGTGATTACTGGCTTGGGCATCGTTTCCAGCATCGGTAATAACCAGCAGGAAGTCCTGGCATCTCTGCGTGAAGGACGTTCAGGGATCACTTTCTCTCAGGAGCTTAAAGATTCAGGGATGCGCAGCCACGTATGGGGCAACGTCAAACTGGATACCACTGGCCTCATTGACCGCAAAGTAGTGCGCTTCATGAGCGACGCCTCCATCTATGCTTACCTGTCCATGGAACAGGCCGTTGCCGACGCAGGTCTGGTGCCGGAAGCATACCAGAATAACCCGCGTGTCGGCCTGATCGCAGGCTCCGGCGGCGGCTCCCCGAAATTCCAGGTCTTCGGCGCTGATGCCATGCGTAGCCCGCGTGGTCTGAAAGCCGTGGGTCCGTATGTGGTCACCAAAGCGATGGCTTCCGGCGTTTCCGCCTGCCTCGCCACGCCGTTTAAAATCCACGGCGTTAACTACTCCATCAGCTCCGCCTGCGCCACTTCCGCACACTGCATCGGTAATGCGGTAGAGCAGATTCAGCTGGGCAAACAGGATATCGTCTTTGCCGGCGGCGGCGAAGAGCTGTGCTGGGAAATGGCCTGCGAGTTCGACGCCATGGGCGCGCTGTCCACCAAATACAACGACACTCCAGAAAAAGCCTCCCGCACCTATGACGCCAACCGTGACGGCTTCGTTATCGCCGGCGGCGGCGGTATGGTCGTGGTGGAAGAGCTGGAACATGCTCTGGCGCGCGGCGCGCACATCTATGCCGAAATCGTCGGCTATGGCGCAACCTCCGATGGCGCAGACATGGTAGCTCCATCGGGTGAAGGCGCAGTGCGCTGTATGCAGATGGCGATGCACGGCGTGGATACCCCGATCGACTACCTGAACTCTCACGGCACCTCCACGCCGGTCGGCGACGTGAAAGAGCTGGGCGCGATCCGCGAAGTGTTCGGCGATAACAGCCCGGCTATCTCGGCGACCAAAGCGATGACCGGCCACTCGCTGGGCGCGGCGGGCGTACAGGAAGCTATCTACTCCCTGCTGATGCTGGAGCACGGCTTTATCGCGCCGAGCATCAACGTCGAAGAGCTGGACGAGCAGGCAGCCGGCCTGAACATCGTCACCAAACCGACTGACGCTAAGCTGACCACCGTGATGTCCAACAGCTTCGGCTTCGGCGGCACCAACGCCACGCTGGTGATGCGTAAATACAACGCCTAATCAGCACGCGATGCACTGAGGGGAGCCACCGGCTCCCCTTTTTTGTCATCTTGACAGGGTAAGGTCCCGCAGGCACACTGCTGGCGAATCCATTAGTCTCTCCACTAATGCGTAAGCGTTTAACGTCAACCAACGCGCCTTAACCCTGATAGTCAGGTGGAGGGGGCGTGTCGCTTTGCTCGCCTTACTCTGCGAATCTGGAGTAATGCATGTCCGCAGTCACTGAAACAACATCTCATTCTTCCGCGAATTTTTCGCTTTTTCGCATTACATTCGCCGTCTTTTTGACCTATATGACCGTCGGTTTGCCGCTGCCGGTGATCCCGCTGTTTGTCCATCAGGAGCTGGGATTTGGTAACACTGTGGTCGGCGTGGCGGTGGGGATCCAGTTCCTCGCCACCGTTCTGACCCGCGGCTACGCCGGGCGTCTGGCAGACCAGTACGGCGCCAAACGTTCCGTCCTGCAGGGGATGCTGGCCTGCGCCCTGGCCGGTGCGGCCTGGCTGGCCGCTGCGCTGCTGCCGCTGCCGGTGTTCGCGAAGCTTGGCCTGTTGCTGCTGGGCCGCCTGATCCTCGGGTTTGGCGAAAGCCAGCTGCTGACCGGCAACCTGAGCTGGGGGATGGGCCTGGTGGGGCCGGCCCGCTCCGGCAAAGTGATGTCATGGAACGGCATGGCGATGTACGGTTCGCTGGCGGTGGGCGCCCCGCTGGGATTGTTAATTTATAGCCATTTTGGCGTGGCGGTCCTCGCCTGCGTCACCATGACACTGCCGCTCGTCGCCTGGCTCATCAACGGGACGGTGCGCAAAGTGGCGGCGCACGGAGGCGAGCGGCCTTCACTGTGGAGCGTCATCGGCATGATCTGGCGGCCGGGGATTGGTCTGGGCCTGCAGGGCGTCGGCTTTGCGGTGATCGGCACCTTCGTCTCCCTCTATTTTGCCAGCCATCACTGGCCGATGGCCGGCTTTACCCTGACGGCGTTTGGCGGCGCTTTTGTGCTGATGCGGGTGCTGTTCGGCTGGATGCCGGATCGGTTTGGCGGCGTTAAAGTGGCGATGGTCTCGCTGCTGATAGAGGCGGTCGGTCTGACGCTGCTGGGGCTGGCGTCGGGCGTCTGGGTAGCGCTGGCCGGCGCGGCGCTGACCGGATGCGGCTGTTCGCTTATTTTCCCGTCGCTTGGCGTGGAGGTGGTGAAGCGCGTCCCGGCGCAGGTGCGCGGCACTGCGCTCGGCGGCTATGCGGCCTTTCAGGATATCTCTTATGGCCTGACCGGGCCGCTGACCGGTCTACTGGCCACTTCGCTGGGCTACTCGTCGGTATTTCTTGCCGGCGCCCTCTGCGCGGCGCTGGGGATCCTCGTCACCCTCATCTCATTTCGCCGCTAGGTTGTTGTCCGGCCTGAAACCGCTGTAGTCAACACCGTGGCGTTTGGCATGAAAGGGAGCCGTGAACGCCACCTGTGCCTGCTGGGCTACAGCAGGAGCCACAGCACCAGGAGCAGGACAACCGCGCCCAGCGCCAGCTGCCAGGGCTTAGCGGCCCATGTCCGCCTGGTCACGGGCTCCTCCTGCGGGATCGCCAGCGTCTCCTGGGCGCGGGCTACCCGCAGCACAAACACCTTGTTCAACAGCGCCAGGATCTGCGCCGGGCTCAGCGTGGTCTGCGGCGTAACCTGCCAGTTGCGACGGGCAAAGTCGACAATCTTCTGCCACTCTGCGGCCTCCAGCGGCTGCTTGAGCGCTCCCTGCAGCGAGGTCAGCGTCGGCGCGGTTTGCGCGCTGAGGGTCTGCCGCGCCTGTAGCCAGTAGGAAAGCGGCGTGAAGTGCGTCGCCGGGATCAGCTCCCCGGACTTGACGCCGCAAAGTTCCAGCATGGACTGCCAAATCAGCTTGCTTGGTTCGCCAGTGGCGGCCGCCAGCTTCGTCACCAGCTGATTGAGCGTGTTGTGCTCGGCTGGCAACAGCGGGCGGAGGGTCGGCGGGCGCTGCTGCGGCTGCGGGATAGACAGCTGACCACGCTGCAGCAGATGCAGAATGTGCTCCAGTTGCGTCTGGCTGAGGGCATGCAGCGCCGTTTGCCCATAATGCTGACGAATATAATCGCTCACCGCCTGGCGGTTATTGCCCTGGCCGAGCAGATCGCTGAGCTGCGCCAGGGTCTGGCGATGATGATGATTGTCCTGCGCGGCGGCTAAGCGCTGGTTGAGACTGGCCTCTGCGGCGCTGAAATGGCGGGCCAGCAGGGGCGTGTCGCCTTTTAGTCCGAGATCATGTTTGACGCAGGCCCACACTTCCGCATTCTGCTGCGAGGTCAGCGCCACCAGGCGCGTGATCAATCGCTCCAGGACGGTGCGTTGCTGCATGGAAAGCGAAGGTTCGCCGGTGGCGGCAGTGCCTGATGGGCCTCGCCCAGGAGGACGGTCTGGCATATCTGCAAGGGGGTGCGTCATGATTCATCCTTTCGATATCGCGGTACTGGAACCAGGTGATGAGTATGCCTGGCGGCCAGATTATGGCACACTTCCCCGGTTAACTCTCGTTCTCAGACAGGTACTGAACTGTGAAAATCCTCGTTGATGAAAATATGCCCTATGCCCGTGAGCTTTTTAGCCGTTTAGGCGACGTGCAGGCGATCCCGGGCCGCCCGGTTCCGGCCGATGCCCTGACCGATGCGGATGCCTTAATGGTGCGCTCGGTCACCCGGGTCAATGAAGCATTGCTTGCCGGCAAGGCCATCAGGTTCGTCGGCACCGCGACCGCAGGCACCGATCATGTCGATCAGGCGTGGCTGCAGCAGGCGGGGATTGGTTTCTCCGCGGCGCCCGGCTGCAACGCCATCGCGGTGGTGGAGTATGTCTTTTCAGCGCTGCTGATGCTGGCTGAACGTGACGGCTTCGCGCTGCGCGATCGCACCGTCGGGATCGTCGGCGTCGGTAACGTCGGCGGGCGGCTGCAAAAGCGCCTGGAGGCGTTGGGTATCAAAACCCTGCTTTGCGATCCCCCGCGTGCCGACCGCGGCGACGAAGGCGACTTCCGCTCCCTCGACGATCTGGTCCAGCAAGCTGATGTCATCACCTTCCATACCCCGCTGTATAAAGAAGGGCAATATAAAACCCTGCATCTGGCGGATGAGGCGCTGATTAGCCGCCTGAAGCCCGGAACGATTTTGATCAACGCCTGCCGCGGGCCGGTGGTGGATAACGCTGCGTTGCTGAAACGACTGGAAGCCGGTCAGTCCCTAAGCGTGGTGCTGGACGTTTGGGAGCCGGAGCCGGATCTCAACGTAGAGCTTCTTAAGCGAGTGGATATCGGCACGGCGCATATCGCCGGCTATACCCTTGAAGGGAAGGCGCGCGGGACGACGCAGGTGTTCGAAGCCTATAGCGCCTTTATCGGCCATCCGCAGCAGGTGGCGCTGGATACCCTGTTGCCGGCCCCGGAGTTTGGCCGCATCACCCTGCATGGCCCGCTCGATCAGCCGACGCTGAAAAGACTGGTTCATTTGGTGTATGATGTGCGCCGCGATGATGCGCCGCTGCGGAAGGTGGCGGGCGTCGCCGGTGAATTCGACAAGCTGCGTAAAAATTATCAGGAACGTCGCGAATGGTCTTCGCTGTACGTGCAGTGCAGCGATGAGCAGGCGGCGGCCCTGTTGCGCCAGCTCGGTTTTAACGCCGTGCATCATCCTGTTCGTTAATGTCTTCTTAATGCCCCTGCCGGATACTCCGGCAGGGCCGCTTTATTTCTGGAGTAAACCACCATGTCTGAAGGCTGGAATATTGCCGTACTGGGCGCAACGGGCGCCGTAGGCGAAGCCCTGCTCGAAACTCTTGCTGAACGCCAGTTCCCGGTGGGGGAGATTTTTGCTCTGGCGCGCAATGAAAGCGCGGGCGAACATCTGCGTTTTGGTGGCAAGTCGGTGATCGTCAAGGACGCCGCCGAGTTTGACTGGACCCAGGCCCAGCTGGCTTTCTTTGCCGCAGGCGCAGAAGCCAGTGCGGCGTATGTCGAAGATGCGACAAACGCCGGGTGTCTGGTTATCGATCTCAGCGGCCTGTTTGCGCTGGAGCCGGACGTACCGCTGGTGGTGCCGGACGTGAACCCGTTTGTGTTAGGCGATTACCGCAACCGCAATCTGATTGCGGTGCCCAACAGTCTGACCAGCCAGCTGCTGACGGCGCTCAAGCCGCTTATCGATCAGGGTGGACTGTCGCGCATTAGCGTCACTAACCTGCTCTCCGCCTCAGGGCAGGGGAAAAAAGCGGTGGATGCGCTGGCAGGGCAGAGCGCCAAGCTGTTGAACGGCATCCCCATCGATGAAGACGATTTCTTTGGCCGCCAGCTGGCGTTCAACATGCTGCCGCTGCTGCCGGATCGTGAAGGTAGCGTGCGCGAAGAGCGCCGTATCGTCGATGAAGCGCGCAAAATTCTGCAGGATGACGGGCTGATGATCTCCGCCAGCGTCGTCCAGTCGCCGGTCTTCTACGGCCATGCGCAGATGGTGAACTTTGAAGCGATGCGTCCGCTGGCGGCGGAAGAGGCGCGTGACGCCTTTACCCGCGGCGAGGAGATCGAACTGTCTGAAGAGGGCGAATTCCCCACTCAGGTTGGCGACGCCTCCGGTAACGCCCGTCTCTCCATCGGCTGCGTGCATAATGACTACGGCATGCCGGAGCAGGTCCAGTTCTGGTCGGTGGCGGATAACGTCCGCTTCGGCGGCGCGCTGATGGCGGTGAAGATCGCCGAGAAGCTGATTGAGGAGTACCTGTACTGATGTCTGAGATGGAGCAACAGCCGGTCTGTAAAATCGCGCTGGGCATCGAGTACGACGGTAGCAAATATTACGGCTGGCAGCGGCAAAACGAAGTGCGCAGCGTGCAGGAGAAGCTGGAAAAGGCGCTCTCGCAGGTGGCGAACGAACCGATTACCGTCTTTTGCGCCGGCCGCACCGACGCCGGTGTCCATGGCACCGGCCAGGTGGTGCATTTCGAAACCCGGGCGCAGCGTAAAGATGCCGCCTGGACGCTGGGGGTAAATGCGAATTTACCTGGTGACATCGCGGTGCGTTGGGTCAAACATGTACCGGCGGATTTTCATGCCCGGTTCAGCGCCACGGCGCGCCGCTATCGTTACGTCATCTATAATCATCGCCTGCGTCCGGCGGTATTGAGTCATGGCGTCACGCATTTTCACCAGCCGCTCGACGCCGCGCGCATGCAGCGCGCCGCGCAGTGTCTGCTGGGGGAGAATGACTTTACCTCGTTTCGCGCAGTGCAGTGCCAGTCGCGAACCCCGTGGCGCAACGTGATGCACATTAACGTTACCCGCTACGGCGCTTATGTGGTGGTGGATATCAAAGCGAATGCCTTTGTACATCATATGGTCAGGAATATTGTGGGCAGCCTGATGGAAATCGGCGCCGGAAACCAGCCGGAGAGCTGGATGGCAGAACTGCTGGCAGCAAAAGACAGGACGCTCGCTGCGGCAACGGCAAAAGCGGAAGGGTTGTATCTGGTGTCGGTGGATTACCCGGCCCATTATGATTTACCGGTGCTGCCAATGGGCCCGCTGTTTCTGGCGGACTAATAGGGTCATTAAGGGTAAAGACAAACATGGACTTGATTCATTTTTTAATTGATTTCATCCTGCATATTGATGTGCACCTGGCCGAGCTGGTCGCCCAGTACGGCGTCTGGGTTTATGCCATTCTGTTTTTGATTCTGTTCTGCGAAACCGGGCTGGTGGTGACGCCGTTCCTGCCGGGAGATTCCCTGCTGTTCGTCGCGGGCGCGCTCTCGGCCCTGCCCACCAACGATCTTAATGTCCATCTGATGGTATTGCTGATGGTCATCGCGGCTATCGTCGGCGATGCGGTCAACTACACCATTGGCCGGCTGTTCGGCGAAAAGCTGTTCAGCAATCCGAACTCGAAGATTTTCCGTCGCAGCTATCTGGATAAAACCCATAGCTTCTATGAACGTCACGGTGGAAAAACCATTATCCTCGCGCGCTTTGTGCCGATAGTCCGAACCTTCGCGCCGTTTGTGGCGGGAATGGGGCATATGTCCTATCGTCATTTTGCGGCCTATAACGTCGTCGGGGCGCTGCTGTGGGTGCTGCTGTTCACCTACGCCGGCTATCTGTTTGGCGATCTGCCGGTGGTGCAGGAGAACCTTAAGCTGTTGATCGTGGCGATCATCGTGCTTTCCGTCCTGCCGGGCGTGATTGAGATTATTCGCCATAAGCGGGCGGCGGCGAAGCAGGCGAAGTAGTTTAGCCTGTGTTGCGCGTGACGGTGCAGAGCGTCACGCGCAGCGGTTTGACCACTTTTTTATCCCATGTTCCGGGATGATATGATTTAATGTGCAACATTCATGGTCTGTAAGAGGCAAAAATGGCATTATGCGCCCCTTACGACAAAACTGGCATCGACCAGGTTCAGGCAGAAAGGTTATCAATGAGCTGGATTGAACGAATTAAAAGCAACATCACTCCCACCCGCAAGGCGAGCATTCCTGAGGGTGTATGGACCAAGTGCGACAGCTGCGGTCAGGTACTCTACCGCGCCGAGCTGGAGCGCAACCTGGAGGTTTGTCCTAAGTGCGATCACCATATGCGCATGTCGGCGCGTAATCGCCTGCATAGCCTGTTGGATGAAGGTTCTCTGGTGGAACTGGGAAGCGAACTTGAGCCAAAAGATGTGCTGAAGTTCCGCGATTCAAAAAAATACAAAGACCGCCTGGCGTCCGCTCAAAAAGAGACGGGCGAGAAAGACGCGCTGGTGGTAATGAAAGGTACGCTCTACGCGATGCCGGTTGTGGCCGCCGCCTTTGAGTTCTCCTTTATGGGGGGATCGATGGGTTCCGTCGTTGGCGCACGCTTTGTGCGCGCGGTGGAGCAGGCGCTGGAAGATAACTGCCCGCTGATCTGCTTCTCCGCCTCCGGTGGCGCCCGTATGCAGGAAGCGCTGATGTCGCTGATGCAGATGGCGAAAACCTCCGCGGCGCTGGCGAAAATGCAGGAGCGCGGATTACCGTACATCTCTGTGCTGACCGACCCGACCATGGGCGGCGTATCGGCGAGCTTTGCGATGCTGGGTGACCTGAACATTGCCGAGCCGAAAGCGCTGATCGGCTTTGCCGGTCCTCGCGTCATTGAGCAGACCGTACGTGAGAAGCTGCCGCCGGGATTCCAGCGCAGTGAGTTCCTGATTGAAAAAGGGGCGATCGATATGATCGTTCGCCGTCCGGAAATGCGTCTCAAGCTGGCCAGCATTCTGGCGAAGCTGATGAACCTGCCGGCGCCGGTTGCCGCTTCGGAAACGCCTCATGAAGGCGTGGTGGTGCCGCCGGCACCGGATCAGGAACCCGAGGCCTGATAAAGCAGAGGGCAGGGCCTGGCGGCGCTGCCCTTTTTTATTCATACTCGTTAACCGTCAATTCTTGCGGGCATCATGGAAAAAGATCCTATTCCTCAGGCCACGTCGCCCCTGGCTACGTGGCTTTCTTATCTGGAACATCTGCACAGTAAAACCATCGACCTGGGGCTGGCGCGCGTCAGCGAGGTCGCGCGGCAGATGGATATCGTGAAACCGGCGCCGTTCGTCTTTACGGTCGCGGGTACCAATGGCAAAGGCACCACCTGCCGCACGCTGGAAACCGTCCTGATGGCGGCCGGCTATAAAGTGGGGGTCTACAGCTCTCCGCATCTGGTGCGTTACACCGAACGCGTGCGCATTCAGGGAGCGGAACTGCCGGAGGCGGCGCATACGGCCTCGTTTGCGGAGATTGAAGCGGCGCGGGGCGACATCTCGCTGACCTACTTTGAGTACGGCACGCTCTCTGCGCTATGGTTGTTTAAGCAGGCGCAGCTGGATGTGGTGATCCTGGAGGTGGGGCTCGGCGGCCGTCTCGACGCCACTAATATCGTGGATGCCGATGTCGCCGTGGTTACCAGCATCGCTCTCGATCATACCGACTGGCTGGGACCGGATCGCGAAAGTATCGGCCGGGAGAAAGCCGGTATCTTCCGTGCCGGAAAACCGGCGGTAGTAGGGGAGCCGGATATGCCGCACACCATTGCTGAAGTGGCGAGCGAGAAGGGCGCCCTGCTCCAGCGCCGCGGCGTCGACTGGCGCTATGAGGTGGAAGGCGAGACATGGTCTTTCCGCGACGCGGGCGGGGCGTTAAGCCGCCTGCCTCTGCCTCAGGTGCCGTTGCCGAACGCCGCCACGGCCGTGGCGGCGCTGCGCGCCAGCGGACTTGCCGTGGATGACGCTATCCTGCGCGCGGGGATCCGCGACGCGATGCTGCCGGGACGCTTTCAGATAATCAGCGACGCCCCGCGGGTGATCCTCGATGTGGCGCATAACCCGCACGCGGCGGCTTATCTCGCCGGGCGTCTCAAAACGTTAGCGAAAACGGGACGCGTGCTGGCGGTTATTGGTATGCTGCATGATAAGGACATTGCCGGCACGTTGGCCAATCTGGCCCCGGAAGTCGACGCCTGGTACTGCGCGCCGCTGGAAGGGCCGCGCGGGGCGACGGCGGAGCAGCTGGTGGAACATTTGCGTGGCGGCACAGTCTATAGCAGCGTGGCGCAGGCGTGGCATGCGGCCATGGCTGACGCTAAAGTGGAAGATACCGTGCTGGTGTGTGGTTCGTTTCACACGGTCGCACAGGTTATGGAAGAGATAGACGCGGGGAGAATCGGTGGCGAGTAAGTTTCAGAACCGTTTAGTCGGGACAATCGTGCTGGTAGCGCTGGGGGTGATTATCCTGCCAGGGCTGCTGGACGGGCAGAAAAAGCATTACCAGGATGAGTTTGCCGCGATCCCGCTGGTGCCGAAACCGGGCGATCGTGATGAACCGGATATGCTGCCGGCGGCGACTCAGGCGCTGCCTTCGCAGCCGCCGGAAGGGGCGGCGGAAGAGGTGCGGGCGGGCGATGCCGCCGCGCCATCGTTAGATCCGTCGCGTATCCCGGTGAACAGCAACAGCTTCGATGACGTTCAGGAGCCGGTAGTGGCCGCGAAACCCCAGCCTAAACCTCAGCCTAAACCTCAGCCGAAGCCGCAGCCGCAACAGCAGGCCGCGACGCCAACGCCACCGCCTGCTAAGCCACAGCAGCAACAACCGCAGCAGCAGGCGGCCCTGCCGGCGCCGACCGGCAAAGCCTATGTGGTTCAGCTGGGCGCGTTGAAGAACGCCGATAAGGTGAACGAGATCGTTGGTAAACTGCGGGCGTCGGGCTTCAAAGTGTATACGTCGCCTTCGACGCCGGTACAGGGTAAAATTACCCGTATCCTCGTCGGGCCGGATGCGTCAAAAGACAAGCTCAAGGGCCAGCTGGGCGATCTGCAACAGATCTCCGGGCTCAGCGGGGTAGTGATGGGCTTCACCCCGAACTGATTGTTTTTTCCGCGATGCGGAAAGAACGCGGCGGGGCTAAACGCCCCGTAAACCCTGTCTCAGCCGCCCTGAAGAGGCGAAAGACAGTCTGGCGTTGAATGTTTTTTCAGCGCCATTTTTATTTCTGTAGGGCAAGGAAATCCCTACGCAAACGTTTTCTTTTTCTGTTAGAATGCGCCCCGAACTGGACGACAGGGCGTAAAATCGTGGGACGTATATGGTCTGGATTGATTACGCCATTATGGCGGTGCTGGGTCTTTCTTGCCTGGTCAGCCTGATCCGCGGCTTCGTTCGCGAAGCTTTATCGTTAGTCACGTGGGGTTGCGCGTTTTATGTCGCCAGCCACTACTACGCTGATCTGTCTGTCTGGTTTACGGGCTTTGAGGATGAACGGGTTCGAAATGGGATTGCTATTGCGGCGCTGTTTATCGTGACGCTCATCGTTGGCGCTATCGTGAACTATGTGATAGGCCAGCTGGTGGAGAAAACCGGTTTGTCAGGTACCGACAGGGTATTGGGGATCTGCTTCGGCGCGCTACGTGGGGTGCTGATCATCGCCGCTATTCTGTTCTTCCTTGACACCTTTACCGGGATGGCGAAGAGCGATGACTGGCATCAGTCGCAGTTTATTCCCTATTTTACCCCCGTCATCAGATGGTTTTTTGAATACCTGCAAAGCTCGTCAAGTTTCTTGCCTAAAGTATAGACTTTAGGTCGTTGCTGAACGAGGAAAAGACGTATGTGCGGTATTGTCGGTATCGCCGGTGTTATGCCGGTTAACCAGTCGATTTATGATGCGCTAACGGTGCTCCAGCACCGTGGACAGGATGCCGCTGGCATCATCACCATTGATGCCAACAACTGCTTCCGGTTGCGTAAGGCTAACGGGCTGGTAAGCGACGTATTCGAAGCCCGCCATATGCAGCGTATGCAGGGCAATATGGGGATTGGCCACGTGCGTTACCCCACGGCGGGCAGCTCCAGCGCCTCCGAAGCGCAGCCGTTTTACGTCAACTCGCCGTATGGCATCACGTTGGCGCATAACGGCAACCTGACCAACGCCCATGAGCTGCGTAAAAAGCTGTTTGAAGAAAAACGCCGCCACATCAATACCACCTCAGATTCCGAAATCCTCCTCAATATTTTCGCCAGTGAGCTGGATAACTTCCGTCACTACCCACTGGAAGCGGATAACATCTTTGCCGCGATTGCGGCGACCAACCGCTTGATCCGCGGCGCGTACGCTTGCGTGGCGATGATCATCGGTCATGGCATGGTGGCCTTCCGCGACCCGAACGGCATTCGTCCGCTGGTGCTGGGCAAACGTGACGTAGGCGATGGCCGCACCGAGTATATGGTGGCCTCGGAAAGCGTGGCGCTTGACACCCTTGGCTTTGAATTCCTGCGCGATGTGGCGCCGGGCGAAGCGGTTTATATTACCGAGAAGGGCCAGCTGTTTACCCGTCAGTGCGCCGATAACCCGGTCAGCAACCCGTGCCTGTTCGAGTACGTCTATTTTGCCCGTCCGGACTCGTTTATCGACAAAATTTCCGTCTACAGCGCCCGCGTTAATATGGGGACCAAGCTGGGCGAGAAGATTGCCCGCGAGTGGGAAGATCTGGATATTGACGTCGTTATCCCGATCCCGGAGACCTCCTGCGATATCGCGCTGGAGATCGCCCGCATCCTCGACAAGCCTTATCGACAGGGCTTCGTGAAGAACCGCTACGTCGGCCGCACATTTATCATGCCTGGCCAGCAGCTGCGTCGTAAGTCTGTGCGCCGCAAGCTCAACGCCAACCGTGCGGAGTTCCGCGATAAGAACGTGCTGCTGGTGGACGATTCCATCGTTCGCGGCACCACCTCGGAGCAGATCATCGAGATGGCGCGCGAAGCAGGGGCGAAAAAAGTGTATCTGGCCTCAGCCGCGCCGGAAATTCGTTTCCCGAACGTGTACGGTATCGATATGCCGACCGCCAACGAACTTATCGCTCATGGCCGCGAAGTGGATGAGATCCGCCAGATCATCGGCGCCGATGGCCTGATTTTCCAGGATCTCAACGATCTGATCGAGGCGGTGCGCGCGGAAAATCCGGATATTCAGCAGTTTGAATGTTCTGTGTTCAACGGCGTGTACGTCACCCGGGATGTCGACCAGCAGTACCTCGACTACCTCGATTCCCTGCGTAACGATGATGCCAAAGCGGTTCAGCTGCAGAACGAAGTCGAAAACCTCGAGATGCACAACGAGGGTTAAGCCGTTCACGCGTCGCGGGCCCGCCGTTCCTGATGGACGGCGGGCCTTTTTTTCGCCCGGCAACGGTGCGTCAATGGTTGCGCCAACGGCTATAATCCGGCAAAGTCTGCGGCACGACGCGCAAGGGGTAACAGAACGTGAAACGACTGATTATTGGCATTTCCGGCGCCAGCGGCGCCATCTATGGCGTGCGGATGCTGCAGGTGCTGCGGGATGTGCCGGATATTGAAACCCATCTGATCCTCAGTCAGGCGGCGCGCCAGACGCTGGCGATGGAGACCGACTTTACCGTGCGTGAAGTGCAGGCGCTGGCTGATGTGGTGCATGATGCCCGCGACATCGCCGCCAGTATCTCCTCCGGCTCGTTTAAAACCGCCGGGATGGTGATTTTACCCTGCTCAATGAAAACGCTCTCGGGTATTGTCCATAGCTACACGGATGGTCTGCTGACGCGGGCGGCGGATGTGGTGCTGAAGGAGCGTCGTCCGCTGGTGCTCTGCGTGCGGGAGACTCCGTTCCATCTTGGCCATCTGCGACTGCTGGTGCAGGCTGCGGAGCTGGGGGCGGTGATTATGCCGCCGGTGCCGGCCTTCTACCATCGGCCGCAAAGCCTGGATGATGTTATCAACCAGACCGTCAACCGGGTACTCGATCAGTTCGACATTAGCCTGGAACAAGACTTATTTACGCGCTGGCAAGGGTCACAGGATTGCACCAAATAGGTGCGTGAAATGTACGCTTGCGCTGCGCTGGTGCAAATTTGTCGTCCCGATCAAATCCTCGACATTTATTTCGTCTTTTTGCGCTCAGGCGCTGCGGTTTCGCCAGTAATGCTGGTATCTTCCCTTTTAAGACAATCCTGCAACTTTATTTTAACAAATTTAACCCTGTTCCCGGCATGCACCGGGAAGATGGCACAAAAACTGCAGGATTGATCGGCAATCACCATAACAAGCAACGCACCACATCACGACACTTAAGGGTACTGTATGAAGAAGACGATTCTGGCTCTCTCTTTACTCGTGGGAATGAGCAGCACGGCCAGTGTGTTTGCTGCTCTGCCGCAGAGCATTCGCATTGGCACTGACGCGACCTATGCGCCCTTTTCGTCGAAAGACGCGAAAGGGGACTTTGTTGGCTTTGATATCGATTTAGGCAATGAACTGTGCTCCCGTATTAAGGTGAAATGTACCTGGGTCGGCAGTGATTTTGACTCCCTGATCCCCTCCCTCAAGGCGAAGAAAATTGACGCCATCATCTCCTCGCTTTCCATCACCGAGAAGCGCCAGCAAGAGATCGCCTTCTCTGACAAGCTTTATGCCGCCGACTCCCGGCTGATCGCGGCCAAAGGCTCGCCGATCCAGCCGACGCTGGAGGCGCTGAAAGGTAAGCACGTCGGCGTGCTGCAGGGCTCCACGCAGGAAGCCTATGCTAACGATCGCTGGCGCAGCCAGGGCGTTGACGTGGTGGCATATCAGAACCAGGACCTGATCTATTCCGACCTCTCCGCTGGTCGTCTGGATGCGGCGCTGCAGGATGAAGTCGCCGCCAGCGAAGGCTTCCTGAAGCAGCCTGCCGGGAAAGATTTCGCCTTTGCCGGCCCGTCCGTTAAAGACAAAAAGTACTTTGGCGACGGCACCGGTATCGGCCTGCGTAAGGACGACGCCGAGCTGAAAGCCGCGTTTGATAAAGCGCTGGGCGAGATGCGCAAAGACGGCACCTACGACAAAATGGCGAAGAAATACTTCGATTTTAACGTCTACGGCGACTAAGACTGCCGCAGGCCCGCGCTATCGGGTGGGCCTGCCGCCATGCTCGTGTAAAAGCCCTGAAAAGGTGCATCGCCAGACGCTGTGGATCATTTTAGTGCAAAGGCAGGCGCTTTTGCGGCTAAAAAATGCATAGTTAAGCGTTTGTGATGCAAAAAAATGGCCTTTCTGGTGCATAAATCTTTGCCCTCAAGGGGCGAATAATGGCACGATAACTGGTGTTAATAGTTCTAATAAACCCGTTAGAATGACAGTCTGTCGAGGATAGTTATGAAAAAACTGGCGTTGTCTCTCTCTTTAGCGCTGGCCCTTTCCAGCGTTTCCACGGTCTTTGCCGCTATTCCGCAAAAAATTCGTATCGGTACCGATCCGACTTATGCTCCCTTCGAATCGAAGAATGCGCAGGGGGAATTGGTGGGTTTTGATATCGATCTGGCAAAAGAGCTGTGTAAGCGTATTAATACCCAATGTACCTTTGTGGAAAACCCGCTGGATGCGCTGATCCCCTCTTTAAAAGCGAAGAAAATCGACGCGATTATGTCTTCGCTGTCGATTACCGAAAAGCGTCAGCAGGAAATCGCTTTCACCGACAAACTGTATGCGGCTGATTCGCGTCTGGTGGTGAAAAAGGGCAGCCCGGTAACGCCGGATCTTGCCACCCTGAAGGGTAAGCGCGTGGGCGTGCTGCAGGGTACGACGCAGGAAACTTATGGTAATGAGCACTGGGCGCCGAAAGGTATCGAAATTGTCTCCTATCAGGGGCAGGACAATATCTATTCCGACCTGACCGCCGGCCGTATTGACGCCGCTTTCCAGGATGAGGTCGCGGCCAGCGAAGGGTTCCTGAAACAGCCTATCGGTAAAGATTATCAGTTTGGCGGTCCGTCGATTAAGGACGAAAAGCTGTTCGGCGTCGGCACCGGTATGGGGCTGCGTAAGGAAGACAACGAACTGCGCGAAGCGCTGAATAAAGCGTTTGCAGAGATGCGTAAGGACGGCACCTACGACAAGCTGGCGAAAAAATATTTCGATTTTAACGTATACGGCGAATAATTCTCACGCCTCACCATTGCGCGTCCGATTCACGCGCAATGGTGGATGACAGACAGGGTAGGCAGCATGCTGTATGGGTTTTCACAGGTTATTTTGCAGGGTGCGCTTGTCACCCTGGAGCTTGCGCTCAGCTCGGTCGTTCTCGCCGTCCTGATTGGGCTGGCGGGCGCTGGCGCAAAGCTATCGAGCAATCGTCCTCTGGCGCTGGTATTTGAAGGCTATACCACACTGATCCGCGGCGTCCCCGACCTGGTGCTGATGCTGTTGATTTTCTACGGCCTGCAGATTGCGCTTAACAGCGTTACCGATGCGCTGGGCATGGCGCAGTTTGATATTGACCCGATGATCGCCGGGATTATTACCCTTGGCTTTATCTATGGCGCCTATTTTACGGAAACCTTCCGCGGCGCCTACCTGGCGGTGCCGAAGGGGCATATCGAAGCGGCCACCGCCTTTGGCTTCAGCGGCGGGCAGACGTTCCGGCGCATCCTGTTCCCGGCGATGATGCGCTACGCGCTGCCGGGGATCGGCAACAACTGGCAGGTTATCCTCAAGGCGACGGCGCTGGTCTCGCTGCTGGGGCTGGAGGATGTGGTCAAAGCCACGCAGCTGGCGGGCAAAAGCACCTGGCAGCCGTTCTACTTCGCCATCGTCTGCGGCCTGATTTATCTGGTATTTACCACCCTTTCTAATGGCGTACTGCTGCTGCTCGAACGCCGCTATACCGTTGGCGTCAAGAGGGCTGACCTGTGATTGAAATTATTCAGGAATATTGGAAATCCCTGCTGTGGACCGACGGCTATCGCTTTACCGGCGTGGCGATTACCTTATGGTTGCTGATCTCTTCGGTGGTCATGGGGGGCATCCTGGCGGTCTTTCTGGCAATCGGCCGCGTTTCGAGCAATAAGTTCATCCAGTTTCCCATCTGGCTGTTTACTTACATATTTCGCGGCACGCCGCTGTATGTGCAGCTGTTGGTCTTTTACTCCGGTATGTACACCCTGGAAATCGTCAAAGGCACTGAACTGCTGAACGCCTTTTTCCGCAGCGGGTTAAACTGTACGGTGCTGGCGCTGACCCTGAACACCTGCGCTTATACCACCGAAATTTTCGCCGGCGCGATCCGCTCGGTACCGGCGGGCGAAATTGAAGCGGCGCGGGCCTACGGCTTCTCTTCGGTCAAACTGTACCGCTGCATCATCCTGCCTTCCGCGCTGCGGATTGCGCTGCCGGCCTACAGTAACGAAGTGATCCTGATGCTGCACTCGACGGCGCTGGCGTTTACCGCTACGGTGCCGGATCTGCTGAAAATCGCCCGCGATATCAACTCGGCCACCTATCAGCCGTTCACCGCCTTTGGCATCGCCGCGGTGCTCTATTTAATTATCTCGTATGTGCTGATTAGCTTGTTCCGCAAAGCGGAAAAGCGTTGGTTGCAGCATATCAAACCTTCTTCGACGCATTGAGAACGCCATGTCCGACAATAAATTAAACGTTATCGATCTGCATAAACGCTATGGGGAACACGAGGTGCTGAAGGGCGTCTCGCTGCAGGCGAAAGCCGGGGACGTTATCAGTATCATCGGTTCATCGGGTTCCGGGAAAAGTACCTTTTTACGCTGTATTAACTTCCTTGAAAAACCGAGCGAAGGCACGATCGTCGTCAGCGGCCAGAATATTGGCCTGGTACGGGATAAAGACGGTCAGCTGAAGGTGGCCGACAAGAACCAGCTGCGCCTGCTGCGCACCCGGTTGACCATGGTGTTTCAGCATTTCAATCTGTGGAGCCATATGACGGTGCTGGAGAACGTCATGGAGGCGCCGATTCAGGTGCTGGGCTTAAGCAAACAGGAAGCGCGCGAACGGGCGGTAAAATACCTGGCCAAGGTCGGGATAGACGAACGTCAGCAGGCGAAATACCCGGTGCATCTTTCCGGCGGCCAGCAGCAGCGTGTCTCTATTGCCCGCGCGCTGGCGATGGAGCCGGAAGTGCTGCTGTTCGATGAGCCGACCTCCGCGCTGGATCCGGAGCTGGTGGGCGAAGTGTTACGCATCATGCAGCAGTTGGCGGAAGAGGGGAAAACCATGGTGGTGGTGACCCACGAAATGGGCTTTGCCCGCCACGTCTCTTCGCATGTCATTTTCCTGCATCAGGGAAAAATCGAAGAGGAAGGGCATCCGGACGCGCTGTTCGGCGCGCCGAAAAGCCCGCGCCTGCAGCAGTTTCTGAAAGGTTCGTTGAAATAAACGGCTTACCCGGCGTCTGCGGGCGCCGGGTGGGATTCACGCTCCAGCCGGTAAATCCAGTCATCGTAATCGACGCCGTTCAGATGATAGGCTTTCTCCAGCACCTGCGTGCGCACAAAGCCTTGCTTCTCCAGCAGGCGCGATGATCCACGATTCTCTCCCAACACCCAGGCATTGATGGCCTGTACCCCCAGCGTGCTGAAACCATAATCGCAGATCGCCCGCAGCGCTTCGCTGGCATAGCCTTTTCCCTGAGCCTCGGGCAGCAGCGCATAGCCGACGTCGGCCTCGTGCGGATTTTTAGGGCTGATGCGAAGCCCAATATCGCCCAGCGCATCGCCGCGCTTATTACGCAGAACATACACGCCGGGATCGGCGCAGCGACTGGCGAACACGCTGCGCAACGCCTCCTCGCTTAACACTTCGCCCATAAAACGCATCACCTGCGGATCCTGGCGCAGGCGCAGAAAAAAGGGCCAGTCATCGGTAACAAAGCGGGTAAGCGAAAGGCGAGGCGTGGTGATGGTCGTCATAAAGCAGTCAATTCGAAGAAGAAAAGGCCTACCTTAGCACTTTGCTTCGCCAGGTAACACCGGCGAACCGGCCGGCTGGCGATGAACTCAGGCGCTTCAGGGCGCTGGTTGTCCGGGATATGGCGATGCTGCAGCGCCAGGCTGAGGCCATCCAGGCGTGGAGCATGAGCCAGCAGAATGGAATCAGGAGAGCCAATGCTCCCCTGTGTCAGCCATTAACTCAGCACATCCTTTAGCGCTTCGTCGAGATCGTACCAGCGGAAGGCGAAGCCGGCGGCTTCCAGTCGCTTAGGCAGCGCGCGCTGGCCGCCGAGCACCAGCACAGCGGATTCGCCCATCAGCAGGCGGATGGCGGCGGCGGGAACGCGGAAAATCGCCGGTCGATTGAGCGCATGCCCCAGCGCGTGGGCGAACTGCTCGTTATGCACGGGATAGGGCGAAACCATATTGAATGGGCCGCGCAGATCGTTATCCAGCAGCCACAGAATGCCGTTAACCATATCGTCGATATGGATCCAGGCCAGGTACTGTCTGCCGCTGCCGATAGGCCCACCGAGGCCGAGCTTAAAGGCCGGGGTCATTTTGCCAAGAATACCGCCCCGCGGCGCCAGTACCACGCCGGTGCGCAGCAGACAGACGCGGGTGCGCTCGCTTTGCGCTTCGCAGGCAATTTGCTCCCAGCGGGCGCAGAGCTTATGGGTAAACTCATTGTGCGGCGGCTCTTCTTCTGTCACCACCACTTCGCCGAGGTCGCCGTAATAGCCGGTGGCTGACCCGCTGATCAGCACGGAGGGAGGAGTATCGCTGGCGTGGAACAAGCCCACCAGCCGCTGAGTGAGATCCCAGCGACTATGGCATAAGCGCTGTTTCTGCTCGGCGGTCCAGCGTTTATCGGCGATGGGCTCGCCCGCCAGATTGATGACGGCATCAATGTCATTGAGGTGGTGATGGCCCTCGAAATCGCGCCACAGCGTGACGCGCGGATCGAGACGGGCGCGGGCGGTATCCGGATGTCGGGTGGAGACCGTGACGCTATGCCCAAGCTCCAGCAGTCTGGGTATCAGATGTCGGCCAATCAGGCCGGTACCACCAGTAAGCAGGATCTTCATACCACCTCCCTGACATGGTTAGCGCCGCCAGCTCATGGTCATGGATACCGAGTCGGCATAGCGCAGCGCGTGAAGTTTATCGATCTCCACTTCAGCATATGTGACCCAGTGATGTTCGCATGCGATATTCAGCACATCCTGAGTTAATTTTTCCAGCAGCGAGAAACGACCATTCTCAAGATGGCTAATGATGCGTTTGGTAATGGTGCGGTAGTTCAACGCATCATTAATGTCCTCGCTGTCGCGCGCTTTATCGGCAGGGTAGTGAATGGCCACATTCACTACCACGTCCTGGCGGTTGGCGATCTCTTCCTCTTTAATACCAATAAAAGTACGCAGGCGCAGGTTCTTAATACGAATAATGGCGTCTGGTTGAGACATTGCAGGCTTCCTCCGTGGTTTAAGTCCTGCAATCATACAACAAAGCGCGACGGGCGAGCAGGGGGTTAATAAGGCTGAATTTTTAGCATCGCTTCCACCGTCGCCGGCCGCTGCTTAATGCGCTCATACCAGTTATGCACCGCCGGATAGTTCGCCAGATCGATCCGCTGGCGGACATGGCAGTTCACCCAGGGCCAGGCGGCGATGTCGGCGATGCTGTAGTGGTCCCCGCCCAGCCACGGGCTGGATCCCAGGCGATGATTCAGTACCCCATAGAGTCGCTGGGTTTCCACCTGAAAACGCTCAATCGCGTAGGGCACGGTTTGCGGCGCTGAGTGGGAAAAATGCTGATTTTGCCCCAGCATCGGCCCCAGGCCGCCGACCTGCCAGAACAGCCACTGCAGGGTGGTATAGCGCGCCCGCAGCTCCCCGCTCAGCAGCTTGCCGCTTTTTTCCGCCAGATAGAGCAGGATAGCGCCGGACTCGAAGACGCTCAACGGCGCGCCGCCGTCGGCAGGCATGTGGTCGACGATAGCTGGAATTTTGTTATTCGGCGAAATCGCCAGAAACTGCGGATGAAACTGCTCCCCTTTGCCAATATCGACCCGAATTAGCCGATAGGCCAGCTGCGCCTCTTCGAGAAACAGGGTGATTTTGTGGCCGTTTGGGGTGGGTGCATAGTAGAGATCGATCATAATATTTCCCGCCGTCGTGGGTCGCAAACTGATCGAGTATAGGTGAAGCTGCGCGACCCGGGAAAAAATCCGCGAGCGGGGCGCCAGCCACGCAGCGGACGAGCAGTGACATCGCCGGTAAGACAGGCTATGTTGGTTTATTGCCCTGTCTACCAACCCTGAGGAAGTTATGAGCCAGCCTGTGATTACCCTGTGGTCCGATGCCGATTTTTTCTCACCGTACGTGATGTCTGTTTATGTCGCGCTGCAGGAAAAGAGCCTGCCTTTTAGCCTTAAAACCATCGACCTGGGCAGCGGCGAACATCTGCAGGCCGGCTGGACGGGCTATACCGCCACCCGTCGCGTACCGCTGCTGGAGGTTGACGATTTCGCGCTGAGCGAGTCTTCGGCGATTACCGAATATCTCGATGAGCGTTTCGCGCCGCCTGAGTGGGAGCGCCTTTATCCACACGATCTGCAAAAGCGGGCCCGCGCCCGGCAGATCCAGGCCTGGCTACGCAGCGATCTGGTGCCCATTCGTGAAGAGCGATCCACCGCCGTGGTGTTTGGCGGGGTGAAAATGCCGGCGCTCAGCGAGGCAGGCAAGCGGTCGGCGGAAAAACTGTTTGCCACCGCTACCACGCTGCTGGCTCACGGCGGGCAAAATTTATTCGGCGAATGGTCTATTGCCGATGCCGACCTGGCGCTGATGCTCAATCGTCTGGTTCTTAATGGCGATGAGGTGCCGGAGGCGCTGGCGGATTATGCGACTTTCCAGTGGCAGCGGGCCTCAATCCAGCGTTACGCGGCGCTTTCCGCCAAACGCGGAGGCTGATAACCCGCCGCGCTTCCGCTATCATAGAGGCATCGTAACCAGTGGAGATGGAACCTATGAAGCTGATGTTTGCCTCCGATATTCATGGTTCGCTACCTGCGACGGAACGCGTGCTTGAGCGGTTCGCGCAAAGTAGCGCCAGGTGGCTGATCATCCTCGGCGATGTGCTTAATCACGGGCCACGCAACGCGCTGCCGGAAGGCTATGCTCCGGCGGAGGTGGCCGAGCGGCTGAACAGCGTGGCGGAGCGCATCATTGCGGTTCGCGGTAACTGCGACAGCGAAGTGGATCAAATGCTGCTTCGTTTTCCCATGACCGCGCCCTGGCAGCAGGTGCTTGGCGAAGGCTACCGCCTGTTTCTGACCCACGGTCATCTTTATAGCCCGGACAATTTGCCGCCACTTGCCGCTGGCGATGTCCTGGCGTATGGCCATACTCATATTCCGGTTGCTGAAAAACGCGGGGCGTTCTCTCTGTTTAATCCAGGCTCAGTGAGTATCCCGAAAGGGGGATATTCCGCCAGCTATGGGCTACTGGATGAGGGGCGTCTGCAGGTTTTAGCACTCAATGATAATCAGGTTATTGCAGAGGTCGCAATTTACCCGTAATTTAGCCCTCAATCATAAAGACGCGCCGCAAGAGCGCTTTTAAAGTAAGGTTTCCTGATGGCGGAACAGAATCATTTGGCAAGCACAGAATGGGTCGATATTGTTAATGAAAACAATGAGGTGATAGCACAGTCCAGCCGCGAGCAGATGCGCGCGCAGTGCCTGCGCCACCGGGCGACCTATATCGTCGTTCACGACGGAATGGGGAAAATTCTGGTGCAGCGACGCACCGAGACAAAAGACTTTCATCCGGGCATGCTGGATGCCACCGCCGGCGGCGTCGTGCAGGCTGATGAGCAGCTGCTGGAGTCGGCCCGTCGCGAGGCGGAAGAGGAGTTAGGCATCGCCGGGGTGCCGTTTGCCGATCACGGCCAGTTCTACTACGAAGATAAATTCTGCCGCGTCTGGGGAAGCCTGTTCAGCTGCGTCTCCCACGGGCCGTTTGCCCTGCAGGAAGAGGAGGTGAGCGAGGTGTGCTGGTTAACGCCGGAAGAGATCACCGCCCGCTGCGATGAGTTCACGCCCGACTCGCTGAAAGCGCTGGCGCTGTGGATGACCCGTAACGCCGGCAACGAGTATGATGACGCGGAAGAGAGCGAGCGCGAATAAACGCGCTAACGCGTGGCAGCAACTGCTGTTCGCCTCCTGACAAAAAAGGCAGCCATCTGGCTGCCTTTTGCTTTCTCTCAGCGGGCGATTACTTCTGCTGCTGAGCTGACTGGATCGCGGTCAGTGCGATGGTGTAGACGATATCGTCAACCAGCGCGCCACGAGACAGATCGTTGACCGGCTTGCGCATACCCTGCAGCATCGGCCCGATGGAGATCAGGTCGGCAGAGCGCTGTACCGCTTTGTAAGTGGTGTTACCGGTGTTCAGATCCGGGAAGATGAACACGGTCGCGCGGCCAGCTACCGGCGAGTTCGGCGCTTTGGATTTCGCGACGTCAGCCATCACCGCGGCGTCATACTGCAGCGGGCCGTCGATCATCAGGTCAGGACGTTTTTCCTGCGCCAGACGGGTCGCTTCGCGGACTTTTTCTACATCGCTACCCGCGCCGGAAGTACCGGTGGAGTAGGAGAGCATCGCCACGCGCGGTTCGATGCCGAAGGCAATCGCGGAGTCAGCGGACTGAATCGCGATTTCCGCCAGCTGCTCTGCGGTCGGATCCGGGTTGATCGCGCAGTCGCCGTAAACATAAACTTGTTCCGGCAGCAGCATGAAGAACACGGAAGAGACCAGCGAGCTGCCCGGTGCGGTTTTGATCAGCTGCAGCGGCGGACGAATGGTGTTGGCGGTGGTGTGTACCGCGCCGGACACCAGGCCATCGACTTCGTCCTGTTCCAGCATCAGGGTGCCGAGAACCACGTTATCTTCCAGCTGCTCGCGGGCGACGGCTTCGGTCATGCCCTTGTTCTTACGCAGTTCGACCAGGCGAGCCACGTAGCTTTCGCGCACCACTTCCGGGTCGACGATTTCGATACCGGCGCCCAGCTCAACGCCCTGCGCTGCTGCAACGCGGTTAATCTCATCCGGGTTGCCCAGCAGCACACAGGTGGCGATCCCGCGTTCGGCGCAGATGGCTGCGGCTTTCACGGTACGCGGCTCGTCGCCTTCCGGCAGAACGACGCGTTTGCCGGCTTTGCGCGCCAGCTCGGTCAGCTGGTAGCGGAAGGCTGGCGGAGAGAGACGACGGCTGCGCTCGGAGGTCGCGGTCAGCGATTCGATCCAGTCGGCGTTGATGTAGTTGGCAACGTATTCCTGAACTTTCTCAATGCGCTCGTGATCGTCAACCGGTACTTCGAGGTTGAAGCTCTGCAGGCTCAGGGAGGTCTGCCAGGTGTTGGTGTTGACCATAAACACCGGCAGGCCGGTGGCGAAGGCGCGTTCGCACAGTTTGCTGATGCGCGCGTCCATTTCATAGCCGCCGGTCAGCAGGATGGCGCCGATTTCCACGCCGTTCATCGCTGCCAGGCAGGCGGCAACCAGCACGTCAGGACGATCTGCGGAAGTAACCAGCAGCGAACCTGCGCGGAAGTGCTCCAGCATGTGCGGGATGCTGCGCGCGCAGAAGGTCACGGATTTCACGCGGCGGGTGTTGATATCGCCTTCGTTGATGATGGTCGCATTCAGGTGATGGGCCATGTCGATCGCACGGGTGGCGATCAGATCGAAGCTCCACGGTACGGCGCCCAGCACCGGCAGCGCGCTGCCTTTTTGCAGCTGAGCCGGGTCGATCTTCACGACTTTCGCTTTGGATGAGTCGTCGAAAATTTCCGACAGGTCAGGACGGGTACGGCCCTGCTCGTCGACCGGCGCGTTCAGTTTGTTGATGATAACGCCGGTGATGCTGGTGTTTTTCGCGCCGCCAAAGCTGTTACGGGTCAGTTCAATACGCTCGTTCAGCTGTTCTGGCGTATCGGTGCCTTGCGACATGACGAAGACGATTTCCGCGTTCAGGGTTTTGGCGATTTCAAAGTTCAGCGCCTGGGCGAACTGATGCTTACGGGTCGGCACCAGGCCTTCCACCAGCACCACTTCCGCGTCCTGGGTGTTCGCGTGATAGTTGGCGATGATCTCTTCCATCAGCACATCTTTCTGATTGCTGGAGAGCAGAGATTCAACGTGGTTCATCTTCAGCGGTTCAGCAGCGGTGGTGGTGGAGGAGCTGGCGCGAACGATGGTGGTGGTCTGGTCCGGGGCATCGCCGCCGGAGCGCGGCTGGGCGATAGGTTTAAAGACGCTCAGACGAACGCCTTTGCGTTCCATAGCGCGGATCACACCGAGGCTGACGCTGGTCAGACCTACGCTGGTACCGGTAGGAATTAACATGATAGTACGGGACACGGTATATCCTCTTTCGTTACCGCCAGTATCAGGCGGGATACAAAACAGCACCACCAGCGACCCGTCATACTCCACGTTGCACGTGCGTTGGCTCTACTTGCTCACCCCGGTCGCGTATGCGCCGGGGATCTGCTGTGTCGCCGCCTTCCTGCAGCGCGAAGTATTGCGGGTCAGGGCTGGCGGTGTGGAATTATGCGGTCAGACGGCTGGCGTCTTGCGCGATGACCAGCTCTTCGTTGGTCGGGATAACCACGGCAGGACGGGTGCCTTCTTTGTTGATGAAGCCAGACTTGCCGAAGCGGGCAGCCAGGTTACGCTCATGGTCAACTTCGAAGCCCAGTACGCCCAGTTTGCCCAGCGACAGCTCACGCACCATCGCGGCGTTTTCACCAATGCCACCGGTGAAGACCACGGCGTCGAGACGTCCGTCCATCAGTGCGGTGTAGGAGCCGATGTATTTCGCCAGGCGGTGGCAGTAGACGTCCATCGCGCGTTTAGCGTCGGCTTTTTCCTGGTAGTTGTCTTCTACGTAGCGGCAGTCGCTGGTGACTTCGGTCAGGCCCAGCAGGCCGGACTCTTTGGTCAGCATTTTGTTGATGGCGTCAACGCTCATGCCCAGGGTGTCGTGCAGATGGAAGATGATTGCCGGATCGATATCGCCGGAGCGGGTACCCATCACCAGGCCTTCCAGCGGGGTCAGACCCATGGAGGTGTCAACGCATTTGCCGTTACGAATAGCGGAAACCGAACCACCGTTGCCAAGGTGGCAGGTGATGATGTTCAGCTCTTCAACCGGCTTGTTCAGGATCTTAGCGGCTTCCTGAGTCACGTAGAAGTGGCTGGTGCCGTGTGCGCCGTAACGACGAACGCCGTGCTCTTTGTACAGGCTGTACGGCAGGGCGTAGAGATAGGATTCTTCCGGCATGGTCTGGTGGAACGCCGTATCGAATACTGCCACGTTTTTGTCTTTCAGGTGCGGGAAGGATTTCAGCGCTTCAGCGATGCCGATCAGATGTGCCGGATTGTGCAGCGGTGCGAAGGACGCCGCGTCTTTAATGCCCTGAATCACGGACTCGTCGATGACGACGGAGCTGGTGTATTTTTCACCGCCGTGGACGATACGGTGGCCAATTGCGGTCAGCTGAGCAGACAGTTCTGGTTTTTGTGCCAGAATAGTGTTAACGATAAAGTTCAGTGCTTCGCTGTGCGCGGCGCCCGCGCCTAATTCGGCTTCTTGTTTGCCGCCGTCAATTTTCCATTTGATACGGGCTTCTGGCAGGTGGAAGCATTCCGCTAAACCGGACAGGTATTCGTCGCCGTTAACGGCGTCAAGGATAGCAAATTTCAGAGAGGAGCTACCGCAGTTCAGAACCAGTACTAACTTACTCGACATGGAAGTACCTTTTTATGATACGTGGCTAAAAAAACGTCAGTGTGTCATTAGCGTAGCGCAGGATGACCTCGACATTTATGATTAACATCATGCCTTGTTCTGTTTTCAGGCACGATGAGATAAGTACATTTGATTTTATGCCATTTTGCATAATTTTCAGCCAATGGCAGAATATGCGATAATTTGACTAGCCTGGCAAAAGAGTCTATCCGCCCTTTCAGGCGGGCACAGGATACCTGATTGCGGCATCCTTTGCCAAAATCTTTTGAACGATGTCATGCATAGTTGGTGTTTTGCACGAATTTTTTAAGTTTTATATGTAAAGTTGAGGTAAAGCCATGTCGACCCCTGAGAAACGCCCCGTTAGCTTCTTTAGCTTGTTCAACCGCGGGCAGCACTACGCGAAGACCTGGCCTCTCGACAAGCGCCTCGCGCCGGTATTTATTGAAAACCGCATCATTCGTGCCACCCGCTACGCCATCCGCATCATGCCGCCGATCGCCATTTTCACCCTCTGCTGGCAGATAGCGCTGGGCGGCCAGCTGGGGCCCGCCGTGGCCACTGCGCTGTTTGCACTGAGCCTGCCGATGCAGGGGTTATGGTGGTTGGGTAAACGTTCAGTGACGCCGCTGCCGCCTTCCATTCTTAACTGGTTCTACGAAGTACGCGGCAAACTGCAGGAGGCGGGGCAGGCGCTGGCGCCTGTCGAAGGCAAGCCCGATTATCAGGCGTTGGCTGACACGCTTAAGCGCGCCTTCAAACAACTCGATAAAACTTTCCTTGATGATTTGTAATTCACTACGGAAAACGCATATAAAAGAAGGCGCATGATTTATGCGCCTTCTTTATTTCACGCCCTACCGTGCTACAGGAGTCACAACATGGAAATGACCAATGCGCAGCGTCTGATTTTATCCAATCAGTACAAGATGATGACGATGCTCGACCCGGACAATGCGGAGCGCTACCGTCGTCTGCAAACCATCATTGAGCGTGGGTATGGGCTGCAGATGCGTGAACTGGACCGCGAGTTCGGCCAGCTGACGGAAGAAACCTGCCGTACCGTAATCGACATCATGGAGATGTACCACGCGCTACACGTCTCCTGGACCAACCTGAAAGATGCGGCGGGTATCGACGAGCGTCGGGTCACCTTCCTCGGATTTGATGCCGCCACCGAAGCGCGTTTTCTCGGCTACGTGCGCTTTATGGTCAACGTTGAAGGCCGTTACAGCCACTTTGACGCCGGCACCCATGGCTTTAACTCGCAGACCCCGATGTGGGAGAAATATCAGCGGATGCTGAGCGTCTGGCACGCCTGCCCACGCCAGTATCATCTGAGCAGTAACGAAATTAACCAAATCATCAATGCCTGAGGGAGGTGCCCGTGCAGTGTAAAGGTTTCCTGTTCGATTTAGACGGGACGCTGGTGGATTCCTTGCCGGTGGTGGAGCGTTCATGGTGCAAATGGGGGGATCGTTTCGCCATTGACCATGATGAAATTCTCAGTTTTATTCACGGCAAGCAGGCCATTACCTCCATTCGCCATTTTATGCCGGGTCGCAGCGAGGAGGATATCCAGGCCGAATTCCGTTATCTCGAGCAGATGGAAGCCACTGATATCGAAGGCATCGTCGCTCTACCGGGGGCGTTAGCCCTGCTGAATACGCTCAATGAGGCCGGGATCCCGTGGGCGATTGTCACCTCCGGCTCGATTCCGGTTGCCCATGCGCGTCACCGCGCGGCGGGCCTGCCGATGCCGGAGGTGTTTGTCACCGCTGAGCAGGTGAAGCATGGCAAGCCGGCGCCGGACGCCTATCTGCTGGGCGCCGAGCGGCTGGGTCTGCCTGCCGGGGAGTGCGCGGTGGTGGAAGATGCGCCGGCGGGGCTCCTCTCCGGACTGGCGGCCGGCTGTCGCACTATCGCGGTCAACGTGCCCGCCGATGCCCCCCGTCGGGATGAAGCCGACCTCGTGCTGAGCAGCCTGGAAGATCTGGTGGTTGAACGCCAGACTGACGGCGTGGTAAATGTGCGTCTTAAAGCATAAACCCATGATTTCGCCCCGCGTCGTCGGGGCTTTTTTATGCCACTATGTCGACTCCCACTTGTGACAAGGAAACGTTGTGAACGGTGAATTGATTTGGGTTTTATCCCTCCTGGCCATAGCGGTTGTGCTGTTTGCTACCGGTAAGGTGCGCATGGATGCTATCGCCCTGATGGTCATTGTCGCCTTTGTCCTCAGCGGCACGCTGACGCTGACTGAAGCTTTTTCCGGGTTCAGCGATCCTAACGTGATCCTGATTGCCGCCCTGTTTATTATCGGCGACGGCCTGGTGCGTACCGGGGTGGCCACCAAGATGGGCGCCTGGCTGGTGAGCGTGGCAGGCAACAGCGAAACCAAAATGCTGATCTACCTGATGCTCACCGTCGCCGGGTTGGGCGCGTTTATGAGCTCCACCGGCGTGGTCGCCATTTTCATTCCGGTGGTCCTTAGCGTCTCGGCGCGGATGAATACCTCACCCTCGCGGCTGATGATGCCGCTGAGCTTCGCCGGGCTTATCAGCGGGATGATGACCCTGGTGGCGACACCGCCCAACCTGGTGGTCAACAGTGAACTGCTGCGCGAAGGACTGCACGGCTTCAGTTTTTTCAGCGTCACGCCGATTGGCCTGGTGGTGCTGATCCTGGGCATCGTCTATATGCTGGCGGTGCGCTTTATGCTGAAGACGGATAATGGCGATTCCGCGCGCGATGGGCGAAAAAGAAGTACCTTTCGCGATTTGATCCGCGAATATCACCTCACCGGCCGCGCTCGCCGGCTGGCGATCCGACCCGGTTCGCCGATGATCGGTCAGCGGCTGGATGATTTAAAGCTGCGTGAGCGCTACTGTGCCAACGTCATCGGCGTTGAGCGCTGGCGGCGGTTCCGCCGGGTGATTGTTAACGTCAATGGGGTCTCGGAATTTCGCGCCCGCGACGTCCTGCTGATCGATATGTCTGCCTCCGATGTCGACTTGCGTCAGTTCTGCGGCGAGCAAATGCTCGAGCCGATGGTGTTGCGCGGGGAGTATTTTGCCGATCAGGCGCTGGATGTGGGGATGGCGGAGGTGGCGCTGATCCCGGATTCAGAGATGATAGGCAAAACGGTGCGTGAGATAGCCTTCCGCACCCGGTTTGGTCTCAATATCGTCGGCATGAAGCGCGATGGCAAGGCGATGGATGGTTCCGTGGTCGATGAGCCGCTGCAGCTCGGCGATATTCTGCTGGTGGTCGGCAACTGGCGGCAAATTGCCCTGCTGGCGAAGCGCGGACGGGATTTCGTGGTGCTCAATATGCCGGTTGAGGTCGATGACGCTTCGCCGGCCCACAGCCAGGCTCCGCACGCGATTTTCTGTCTGGTGCTGATGGTGGCCCTGATGCTGACGGATGAAATCCCCAACCCCATCGCCGCGATCATCGCCTGTCTGCTGATGGGCAAATTCCGCTGTATCAACGCCGAAAGCGCCTACAAGGCGATCCACTGGCCGAGCATCATTCTGATTGTCGGGATGATGCCGTTCGCCCTGGCGTTGCAGAAAACCGGTGGGGTGGATCTGGTGGTTAAGGGACTAATGGACGTCGCCGGAGGCGAGGGGCCTTATCTGATGCTCGGCTGCCTGTTTGTGATGTGCGCAGCGATAGGCCTGTTTATCTCTAACACGGCCACCGCGGTGCTGATGGCGCCTATTGCCCTGGCTGCGGCGAAGTCGATGGGTGTGTCGCCTTATCCCTTTGCCATGGTGGTGGCGATGGCGGCTTCGGCGGCGTTTATGACCCCGGTCTCTTCGCCGGTTAATACTCTGGTGCTTGGCCCGGGTAAGTACTCATTTAGCGATTTTGTCAAAATCGGCGTGCCCTTTACCGTGCTGGTGATGGTGGTCTGCGTTCTGCTGATCCCGGTGCTCTTCCCGTTTTAAGATATGCAGGCCGGATAGGGGGCGACCGCTGCCCGGCCTGAAAAATTACAGCGGCGAATCCTGGCTGATTTCATCCAGCGACAGCTGGAAGCTCGGGACAAACACCTGCATAAAGTAATCCATCTCCGCGCTGCGCCGCGAGGCCAGCGTTTTTTCCAGACGGCCTTTGGCCAGCAGAAATTCGTTGTTGCCCGCCGACAGCTCTTCGAGGCATTTCAGGTAGGCGCAGAGGGCGTCAGCCTGTTTGACGATCGACTGCTCTTCCTCACTGTAATGATGCTCGTCAATCAGCGGTTCGAAAATATCGCGCAGCTCGTCAGGCACCATATCCACCAGCTTCTGCTGGGCGATTTTCTCAATCGCCTTATATTCCTGAGCAATCTGTGAATTAAAATATTTCACCGGGGTAGGGAGATCACCGGTTAAAACCTCGGAGGCGTCGTGGTACATCGCCAGCAGGGCGATACGCTCTGGGTTGACCTGGCCGCCAAATTTGCGGTTTTTAATCGCCGCCAGCGCGTGGGCGACCATCGCCACCTGCAGGCTGTGCTCGGAGACATTTTCGGTGCGCACGTTGCGCATCAGCGGCCAGCGGTTAATCAGTTTCAGACGGGAGAGGTGGGCAAAGAAATGACTCTGACTCATAGGAACCCTTAATCAGTGACAACATCGGGCTCCATTGTGCGCAGGGATCGCCGCCGGATGCAAATGCCGGCGGCAGCACGACTAAAGCTGATGGTAGCCGGAGAGGAAGCGGCCAAAGCGGGAGATCGCCATCTCCAGGTCGTCTTCGCGAGGCAGGGTCACAATACGCACGTGATCCGGCCACGGCCAGTTAAAGGCAGTACCCTGCACCAGCAGCACTTTCTCCTGCAGCAGGAAATCGAGCACCATTTTCTGGTCGTCGTGAATATTGAAGCGTTTGGCGTCAATTTTCGGGAACATGTACAGCGCGCCTTTTGGCTTCATGCAGGAGACGCCCGGAATATCGTTGATCAGCTCCCAGGCGCGGTTGCGTTGTTCATACAGACGCCCGCCGGGAATGATGAATTCGCTGATACTCTGGTAGCCGCCCAGCGCGGTCTGGATAGCATGCTGGGCCGGCACGTTGGCGCACAGACGCATTGAGGCCAGCATTTCCAGTCCTTCGATATAGCCTTTCGCGTGTTTTTTCGGGCCGTTCAGCACCATCCAGCCCTGACGGAAGCCGGCGACGCGGTAAGTTTTCGACAGTCCGTTGAAGGTCACCGTCAGCAGATCCGGCGCCAGAGCGGCAATCGAGTGATGCTGGGCTTCGTCGTAGAGGATCTTGTCGTAGATCTCATCGGCGAAAATAATCAGGTTGTGCTGGCGGGCGATCTCCACGATCTCCTGCAGCAGCTCTTTGGAGTAGACCGCGCCGGTGGGGTTGTTGGGGTTGATGATCACGATCCCGCGGGTGCGAGGCGTGATTTTGGCGCGGATATCGTCAAGATCCGGAAACCAGTCAGAGGATTCGTCACACAGATAGTGCACCGCTTTACCACTGGAAAGAGACACCGCCGCCGTCCACAGCGGGTAGTCCGGAGCGGGAACCAGCATCTCATCGCCACTGTTTAACAGCGCCTGCATCGCCTGCACAATCAGCTCGGACACGCCGTTGCCGATGTAAATATCTTCCACGGTGACATCGCGCATTCCCCGCGCCTGGTAATGCTGCATGATAGCTTTACGCGCCGAGTACAATCCTTTCGAATCGCAGTATCCCTGGGCGGTAGGCAGATTGCGGATGACGTCGACGAGGATCTCGTCAGGGGCCTCGAAGCCGAAGGGCGCCGGGTTGCCGATGTTCAGTTTCAGAACCTTATTGCCTTCTTCTTCAAGACGTTTCGCTTCTTTCAGAACCGGTCCGCGGATGTCATAACAGACGTTCTCTAACTTGCTGGATTTTTCGATGGGGGACATGAATCTTGACCTTTTAGCTGTTATCGCCACTCCCTGCCGTGGAAGTCAGCACGGAACAATGTACTCCGCCTCCCCGCTGTTTTGAAGGCTTTGCAGGAGAAGATTTTGCTAATGCAGGATTTTAAGCGTAATTGATTTATCTGTTGGTTGCTGGTTTTTCCTATGGTTTATGCCTTTTCATGGCATTTTTTCGGTCGTCTATGTTGATGTAGTGCCTTTTTTACCATCATTTATCTGGTTTGTTGGTTAGGTAAACGGGGCGCTGGAGAATGGGGGGCGGCTAGAAAACGCTATTCTTAATCTCATAGCGGTTGATTTGTAATTTTGATGTTAAATAATTTTAATAAAAAACTGCGCGTAAGCGCATTATTATTATTTTTGACAGGTAATAATCTGAGGTTTGTTAATTTATATAAAATGTTGAAAAAAATTTAAAATTATCTCAGTTAATCCTTATTAAGGCTTATAAAAAGGATGGGAATCGGTTAGAATATCGCCGTTAATATCAGTGGTAGTCGGCATGAGTTATGGCTGAATTGATATTTAATATATTGTTATTACAGGATTTTATTGTTCGTTGTTCGCCAAAAAGAAGTCCGGCGAAAGAGAGGCTTTCTCACCACTACTGCGCGATTTTCCGGGGCGACGTAAGACGCCTGGCTGGCCGTGGTAATAAATAATAATGAGAAATACGAACAATATATTACTCCGGTGTTCTGCGCATTTGCTCAGACGAGTACTTTGGCATGTAATAACGTTCGTCCAGTTGTTTATCCGCCATCAGACGGTGAGCACGAGGCTCAGGGAATAGCCGGAAACCTGGCGTAAAGCATCAACAAGGCAGGTCAGCGTTAGCCACCTGTAAGTGAAGAAAGATGATTAATACAACACGTCCGATACTCAACCTCGATCTCGATCTGCTGCGCACCTTTGTAGCAGTCGCTGATTTGAACACCTTCGCTGCCGCCGCCGCCGCAGTGTGTCGTACCCAGTCCGCGGTCAGCCAGCAAATGCAACGCCTGGAGCAACTGGTTGGCAAGGAGCTTTTCGCTCGTCACGGACGCAATAAACTGCTGACCGAGCAGGGCATCCAGCTGCTGGGCTATGCCCGCAAAATCCTACGCTTTAACGATGAAGCCTGCATGTCGCTGATGTATGGCAGCCTGCAGGGGGGACTGACCATCGGCGCGTCGGAAGAAACCGCTGATACTATCCTGCCGTTTCTGTTAAACCGCATCGGCTGCTTCTATCCCAGAATGACGCTGGAGATTAAAGTCCATCCCCATGCCGTCATCATGGCGATGCTGAGCGCGGGAGAGGTCGATCTGGCATTAACCACCCATCAGCTTCCCGGTTTTACCGCTTTCACGCTGAGAACGTCGCCTACCCTCTGGTACTGTGCAGCGGACTACGTGCTGGCGAAAGGGGAATCGATCCCCCTCATCTTGCTCGAAGAGCCTGGCCCGTTCCGTGAGGACATCATCGCCGCGCTGGAGGCTGCCCGCGTCTCCTGGCATCTGGCTCACGGCGCCTCGTCGCTCTCCGGGGTGAAAGCGGCGGTGAAAGCCGGGCTGGGGGTCACCGCGCGTCCGGTCGAAATGATGAGCCCGGATTTGCGCGTGGCCGGCATCAGCGATGGCCTGCCGGTCCTGCCGGATACCCGGTACGTCGTTAGCTGCAATCCGCAGACGGTGGGCGAACTACCGCAGGCGATTTTTCAGTCTCTGAGCCAGGAGAGCGATCCCTGGCGCGCCGGGCCGGCACTTACTCCGGAAGAGGGAGGAAGCACCTTCATTTTGTGAGGTTATTTTGCTAACAAAGATCACAAAAACTGGTAACAGAATGTAAGTGCCCAAAAAGAGCCTCAAGGGTGGGTTTCCCGTCTGGTGGCTCTTTTTTTTGCACTATTATTGATGTTTTGAATCTTTTTTTTATTTCTTTGCAAGAAAATCAGCATATTGGCGTGACCTGGCGCTCACCTTGCCGACTTTTCCCAGCACTTTCAACACTTCCTGCTAATGTTAAAAAACCGGATGGATTGTTGCCGATTTCCTGGGGTAATTAACAAAACCGTGTCGCAGATCAAGAAAATACCCCTCTTTGGGGGGAGGAATCGAGGCTAAATCCTGTCAAAATAGCAGGGATTTTTGATTTACGACGGAAACGGACACGATTCAACAACACTAAAACCGAACAGTATGCAAGGTTATTTCGCATAAAAGGGCATTTAATGTTAATGAAAAGATTCCAATGTAAATTAATGTTATGAAAACTTTTGTTAAAGTTGACAAAAGGTTAAAGAAAGGGGTAAAAAGCCACGGCATCTGGGCTTCTCACATCTTCCAGGGACGCTTTTTTGCACGGTTATTTTTTATTCCTCCCGTGAAACGCTGTGGCGTTCATCTGCCAGTAAGAGCAGAGGGTTTTGGCGCTACACTTTTTTGGTTAAGCAATGCGTATGTCAACATCCACTGAAGTCATCGCTCATCACTGGGCATTCGCTATATTTCTCATCATCGCTATCGGCCTGTGCTGCCTGATGCTCGTCGGCGGCTGGTACCTTGGCGGTCGCGCGCGCGCGCGTAGCAAAAACACGCCGTTTGAATCGGGGATCGACTCCGTTGGTTCGGCCCGCTTACGTCTTTCTGCGAAGTTTTATCTGGTTGCCATGTTCTTCGTTATCTTCGACGTGGAAGCCCTGTATCTCTACGCATGGTCGACCTCCATCCGCGAGAGCGGTTGGGTCGGCTTTGTGGAAGCCGCAATTTTCATTTTAGTGCTACTGGCTGGTCTGGTTTATCTCGTTCGCATCGGCGCACTGGACTGGACGCCTGCGCGTTCCCGTCGCACGCTGGTTAACCCGGAAACAGACAGTCCCACTAACCGTCATATGCAGTAAAAGCGAGGCAATAAGATGGATTATACGCTCACCCGCATAGATCCTAACGGTGAGAACGACCGTTACCCCCTGCAGAAACAGGAGATCGTTACCGACCCCCTGGAGCAGGAAGTCAACAAAAGCGTGTATATGGGGAAACTCGAACACGCGCTGCATGACATGGTGAACTGGGGCCGTAAGAACTCAATTTGGCCGTATAACTTCGGCCTTTCTTGCTGTTATGTGGAAATGGTGACGTCATTCACTGCGGTGCATGACGTTGCGCGCTTTGGGGCCGAAGTTCTGCGCGCCTCTCCGCGTCAGGCGGACCTGATGGTGGTCGCCGGAACCTGCTTCACCAAAATGGCGCCGGTGATTCAGCGTCTCTATGATCAGATGCTGGAGCCGAAGTGGGTGATTTCCATGGGCGCCTGCGCGAACTCCGGCGGCATGTACGACATCTATTCCGTCGTCCAGGGCGTGGATAAATTCATCCCGGTCGATGTGTACATCCCGGGCTGCCCGCCGCGTCCGGAGGCCTATATGCAGGCGCTGATGCTGCTGCAGGAGTCCATTGGTAAAGAACGTCGTCCGCTCTCATGGGTGGTTGGCGATCAGGGCGTCTATCGCGCCAATATGCAGTCGGAACGCGAGCGTAAACGCGGCGAACGTATTGCAGTGACCAATCTGCGGACGCCGGACGAGATTTAATTTGCGCCTGCGGGCGGGAGAAACACTTCGCAAATCAATCTACAACAGCGCGAAGTCTCGCCCGGCAGTCACCACGGACCTTTTGCAATGGTGAACAATATGACCGATTTAACCGCGCATGACGCCGCACCAGCCTGGCAAACCCGCGATCACCTTGATGACCCGGTGATCGGCGAACTGCGCAACCGCTTTGGGCCGGATGCCTTTACCGTTCAGCCAACCCGCACCGGCGTACCGGTGGTATGGGTCAAGCGCGAGCAGCTGCTTGAGGTGGGTGATTTCCTGAAGAAATTGCCGAAGCCTTACGTGATGCTGTTTGACCTGCACGGTATGGACGAACGTCTGCGCACGCACCGCGATGGCCTGCCCGCCGCGGATTTTTCCGTTTTCTATCACCTGATTTCCATCGACCGCAACCGCGACATCATGCTCAAGGTGGCGCTGTCTGAAAACGATCTGCATCTGCCAACCTTCACCAAACTGTTCCCCAACGCCAACTGGTATGAGCGTGAAACCTGGGAAATGTTTGGTATTACCTTTGATGGCCACCCAAATCTGCGTCGCATCATGATGCCGCCGACCTGGGAAGGCCACCCGCTGCGTAAAGACTACCCGGCGCGCGCCACCGAATTCGATCCGTTTGAGCTGACCAAAGCCAAACAGGATCTGGAGATGGAAGCGCTGACTTTCAAACCGGAAGAGTGGGGCATGAAACGCGGCACCGACAACGAGGACTTCATGTTCCTCAACCTCGGTCCGAACCACCCGTCCGCGCACGGTGCCTTCCGCATTATTCTGCAGCTGGATGGCGAAGAGATCGTCGACTGCGTGCCGGATATCGGTTACCACCACCGCGGCGCCGAGAAGATGGGCGAGCGCCAGTCCTGGCACAGCTACATCCCGTACACCGACCGTATCGAATACCTTGGCGGCTGCGTCAACGAGATGCCGTACGTGCTGGCCGTAGAAAAACTGGCCGGGATCACCGTGCCGGATCGCGTCAACGTGATCCGCGTGATGCTCTCCGAACTGTTCCGCATCAACAGCCACCTGCTGTATATCTCAACCTTTATTCAGGACGTCGGCGCGATGACGCCGGTCTTCTTCGCCTTTACCGATCGGCAGAAAATCTACGATCTGGTGGAAGCGATCACCGGTTTCCGTATGCACCCGGCGTGGTTCCGCATCGGCGGCGTCGCGCACGATCTGCCGCGCGGTTGGGATCGTCTGCTGCGTGAGTTCCTCGAGTGGATGCCGAAGCGTCTGGACTCCTATGAAAAAGCCGCCCTGCGCAACACCATTCTGAAGGGCCGTTCCGTCGGCGTGGCAGCCTATACCGCCAAAGAGGCGCTGGAGTGGGGCACCACCGGCGCAGGCCTGCGCGCCACCGGTATCGGCTTCGACGTGCGTAAATGGCGTCCTTATTCTGGCTACGAAAATTTCGACTTCGAAGTCCCGACCGGTGGCGGCGTTTCTGACTGCTACACCCGCGTGATGCTGAAAGTCGAAGAGCTGCGCCAGAGCCTGCGCATTCTTCAGCAGTGCCTCGACAATATGCCGGAAGGGCCGTTCAAAGCGGATCACCCGCTGACCACGCCGCCGCCGAAAGAGCGCACGCTGCAGCATATCGAAACCCTGATCACCCACTTCCTGCAGGTATCGTGGGGCCCGGTCATGCCGGCCAACGAATCCTTCCAGATGATTGAGGCGACCAAGGGGATTAACAGTTACTACCTGACCAGCGACGGCAGCACCATGAGCTACCGTACCCGCGTCCGCACGCCGAGCTTTGCGCACCTGCAGCAGATCCCGTCGGCGATCCGCGGCAGCCTGGTATCCGACCTGATCGTCTATCTGGGTAGTATCGATTTTGTTATGTCAGACGTGGACCGCTAATTATGCACGAGAATCAACAACCACAAACCGAGGCTTTTGAGCTGAGTGCGGCAGAGCGTGAGGCTATTGAGCACGAGAAGCACCACTACGAAGACCCGCGTGCGGCGTCCATCGAAGCGCTGAAAATCGTTCAGAAACAGCGCGGCTGGGTGCCGGATGGCGCGATCTACGCCATTGCCGATGTGCTGGGCATCCCGGCCAGCGACGTCGAAGGCGTGGCGACGTTCTACAGCCAAATTTTCCGCCAGCCGGTTGGCCGTCACGTGATCCGCTATTGCGACAGCGTGGTGTGTCACATTACCGGCTATCAGGGGATTCAGGCCGCCATCGAGAAGAAGCTGAACATCAAGCCAGGGCAGACCACCTTTGATGGCCGCTTTACCCTGCTGCCGACCTGCTGCCTGGGCAACTGCGACAAGGGACCGACCATGATGATTGATGAGGACACTCACAGCCATCTGACGCCGGAGGCAATTCCTGACCTGCTGGAGCAGTACAAATGAAAACCGTAATTCGTACTGCGGAAACGCATCCGCTCACCTGGCGCCTGCGCGACGACAAGCAGCCGGTCTGGCTGGACGAGTATCGCAGCAAAAATGGCTATGAAGGGGCGCGAAAAGCGCTGACCGGCATGGCGCCGGACGAGATCGTCACGGCGGTAAAAGACGCTGGCCTGAAAGGGCGCGGCGGCGCGGGCTTCTCCACCGGTCTGAAGTGGAGCCTGATGCCGAAAGACGAATCCATGAACATCCGTTACCTGCTGTGTAACGCCGATGAGATGGAGCCGGGCACCTATAAAGACCGCCTGCTGATGGAGCAGCTCCCGCACCTGCTGGTGGAAGGCATGCTGATCTCCGCCTTTGCGCTGAAGGCTTATCGCGGCTACATCTTCCTGCGCGGAGAGTATATCGAAGCGGCCCAGCATCTGCGCCGCGCGATTGCCGAAGCCACCGAGGCGGGCCTGCTGGGGAAAAATATCCTCGGCACTGGTTTTGACTTCGAGCTGTTTGTCCACACCGGGGCAGGACGCTATATCTGCGGCGAAGAGACGGCGCTGATCAACTCCCTGGAAGGCCGCCGCGCTAACCCGCGCTCCAAGCCGCCGTTCCCGGCGAGCTCCGGCGTGTGGGGTAAGCCGACCTGCGTCAACAACGTGGAAACCCTGTGCAACGTGCCGGCGATTCTGGCTAACGGCGTCGAGTGGTACCAGAACATCTCCACCAGTAAAGATGCCGGCACCAAGCTGATGGGCTTCTCCGGCCGCGTGAAGAACCCGGGCGTCTGGGAGCTGCCGTTCGGCACCACTGCCCGCGAGATCCTTGAAGATTACGCCGGCGGTATGCGCGATGGCCTGAAGTTTAAAGCCTGGCAGCCGGGTGGGGCAGGGACCGACTTCCTCACCGAAGCGCACCTCGATCTGCCGATGGAGTTCGAAAGCATTGGTAAAGCGGGCAGCCGTCTGGGCACCTCGCTGGCGATGGCCGTTGACCACGAGATCAACATGGTCTCGCTGGTGCGCAACCTCGAAGAGTTCTTTGCCCGCGAGTCCTGTGGCTGGTGTACGCCGTGCCGCGATGGTCTGCCGTGGAGCGTGAAGATCCTGCGCGCCCTGGAGCGCGGCGAAGGTCAGCCTGGCGATATCGAAACGCTTGAGCAACTGTGTCGATTCCTGGGCCCAGGGAAAACCTTCTGCGCGCACGCGCCGGGCGCGGTTGAGCCGCTGCAGAGCGCGATTAAATATTTCCGCGAAGAATTCGAGGCTGGCATTAAGCAGCAGTTCAGCAATACCCATGCAATCAACGGGATTCAGCCGAACCTGCTTAAGACGCGCTGGTAATCTAAAGGTTTTTTTATTTTTGGAAGCACGCTAATGGCTACGATTCATGTAGACGGCAAAGAATACGAGGTCAACGGAGCGGACAACCTGCTGGAGGCTTGTCTCTCTCTTGGGCTTGATATTCCCTACTTTTGCTGGCATCCGGCGCTAGGGAGCGTCGGTGCTTGCCGCCAGTGTGCGGTGAAGCAATATCAGAACGCGGAAGACACGCGTGGTCGCCTGGTGATGTCCTGTATGACTCCGGCATCCGACGGCACCTTTATTTCTATCGACGACGGCGAAGCGAAGCAGTTCCGCGAAAGCGTGGTGGAGTGGCTGATGACCAACCACCCGCACGACTGCCCGGTCTGCGAAGAGGGCGGCAACTGCCACCTGCAGGATATGACGGTGATGACCGGCCATAGCTTCCGCCGCTATCGTTTTACCAAGCGTACCCACCGCAACCAGGATCTGGGGCCGTTTATTTCTCACGAAATGAACCGCTGCATCGCCTGCTACCGCTGCGTGCGCTACTACAAAGATTATGCCGACGGCACCGATCTGGGCGTCTATGGCGCCCACGACAACGTCTACTTCGGCCGCCCGGAAGATGGCACCCTGGAAAGCGAATTCTCCGGCAACCTGGTGGAAGTCTGCCCGACCGGCGTCTTCACTGATAAAACGCACTCTGAGCGTTATAACCGTAAGTGGGACATGCAGTTTGCGCCGAGCATCTGCCAGCAGTGTTCCATTGGCTGCAACATCAGCCCGGGCGAACGCTATGGCGAGCTGCGTCGTATCGAAAACCGCTATAACGGTACCGTTAACCGCTACTTCCTCTGCGATCGCGGTCGTTTCGGCTATGGCTACGTAAACCTCAAAGATCGTCCGCGTCAGCCGGTTCAGCGCCGTGGCGATGACTTTATCGCTCTCAACGCCGAACAGGCGATGCAGGGGGCGGCGGATATCCTGCGCCAGTCGAAGAAAGTGATCGGCATCGGCTCCCCGCGCGCCAGCATTGAAAGCAACTTCGCGCTGCGCGAGCTGGTGGGTGCCGACAACTTCTATACCGGCATCGCCAAAGGCGAACAAGCGCGCCTGCAGATGATGCTGAAAGTGCTGCGCGAAGGTGGGATCCACACCCCAAGCCTGCGCGATATCGAATCCTACGACGCGGTACTGGTGCTGGGCGAAGACATTACCCAGACCGGCGCGCGCGTCGCGCTGGCGGTGCGTCAGGCGGTGAAAGGGAAAGCACGCGAAATGGCGGCGGCACAGAAAGTGGCCGACTGGCAGATTGCGGCGATCCTCAACATCGGCCAGCGCGCCAAGCACCCGCTATTCGTCACCAACATCGATGACACCCGCCTGGATGACATCGCCGCGTGGACCTACCGCGCGCCGGTAGAAGATCAGGCGCGTCTCGGCTTCGCCATCGCCCATGCGCTGGACGACAGCGCGCCGGCGGTTGACGGCCTGAGCCGCGAACTGCAGGGTAAAGTCGATGTCATCGTCCAGGCGCTGGCCGGGGCGAAAAAACCACTGATTATTTCCGGGACCAACGCCGGCAGCATGGAGATCATCCAGGCCGCCGCTAACGTGGCGAAAGCCCTGAAAGGCCGTGGCGCCGACGTCGGCGTGACCATGGTTGCCCGCGCGGTGAACAGCGTCGGTCTGGGTATGATCGGCGGCGGCTCGCTTGAGGAGGCGCTCGACGAACTGGAAAGCGGTGCCGCAGACGCAGTTATCGTGCTGGAAAACGACCTTCACCGTCATGCTTCCGCCGCCCGCGTCGACGCAGCGCTCTCCAAAGCGCCGCTGGTGATGGTGGTTGACCATCAGCGCACGGCGATTATGGACAAAGCGCACCTGGTGCTCTCCGCGGCAAGCTTTGCGGAAAGCGACGGTACCGTGGTGAACAACGAAGGCCGCGCCCAGCGTTTCTTCCAGGTCTACGACCCGGCCTACTACGACGCGAAAACCGTGATGCTGGAAAGCTGGCGCTGGCTGCATTCTCTGCACAGCACCGTTAACAACCGTCAGGTTGACTGGACGCAGCTGGACCACGTTATCGATGCCGCGATTGCCGCACTGCCGCAGCTGGCGGGCATAAAAGATGCCGCGCCGGATGCGACCTTCCGCATTCGTGGGCAGAAACTGGCGCGTGAACCGCACCGCTACAGCGGCCGCACGGCGATGCGCGCTAACATCAGCGTCCACGAGCCGCGTCAGCCGCAGGATAAAGACACGATGTTCGCCTTCTCCATGGAAGGGAACAACCAGCCGTCTGCCCCGCGTTCGCAGATCCCGTTCGCCTGGGCGCCGGGCTGGAACTCCCCGCAGGCATGGAACAAGTTCCAGGATGAAGTGGGCGGGAAACTGCGCCATGGCGATCCGGGCGTCCGCCTGTTTGAAGCTTCCGCCAGCGGGCTGGAATACTTCACGGCGGTGCCGGCCAGCTTCCAGGCGGAAGAGGGGAAATGGCGTATCGCACCTTACTATCACCTGTTTGGCAGCGATGAGCTGTCACAGCGCGCGCCGGTGTTCCAGAGCCGGATGCCTGAGCCGTACATCAAGCTGAACCCGGCGGATGCCGCGAAGCTTGGCGTCAACGCCGGGGCGATGCTCTCCTTTAGCGTGGAAGGCCAGACCCTGCGTCTGCCGCTGGTTATCTCTGAAGGTCTGACCGCAGGGCAGGTTGGCTTACCGATGGGCATGCCGGGCATTGCGCCGGTACTGACCGGATCGCGTATTGATTCACTGCAGGAGGCGAAAGCATGAGCTGGTTAACGCCGGATCTTATCGACATTCTGTTAAGCATCCTGAAGGCCGTGGTCATTCTGCTGGTGGTGGTCACCTGCGGCGCGTTCATGAGCTTCGGCGAGCGTCGTCTGCTCGGTCTGTTCCAGAACCGCTACGGGCCAAACCGGGTGGGCTGGGGCGGTTCGCTGCAGCTGGTCGCCGACATGATCAAGATGTTCTTTAAAGAGGACTGGATCCCGCGCTTTTCCGATCGCGTGATCTTTACTCTGGCGCCGGTTATCGCCTTTACCTCGCTGCTGCTGGCCTTCGCTATCGTGCCGGTCAGCCCGACGTGGGTGGTGGCTGACCTGAACATCGGGATCCTGTTCTTCCTGATGATGGCAGGCCTGGCGGTTTACGCGGTGCTGTTCGCCGGTTGGTCGAGCAACAACAAATACTCCCTGCTGGGGGCGATGCGTGCTTCCGCGCAGACCCTAAGCTACGAAGTGTTCCTCGGCCTCTCCCTGATGGGCGTGGTGGCGCAGGCGGGGTCATTCAATATGACCGATATCGTCAACAACCAGGCGCATCTGTGGAACGTTATCCCGCAGTTCTTCGGCTTCGTGACGTTCGCCATCGCCGGCGTGGCGGTGTGTCACCGTCACCCGTTCGACCAGCCGGAAGCGGAGCAGGAGCTGGCCGATGGTTACCACATTGAATACTCCGGCATGAAGTTCGGTCTGTTCTTCGTGGGTGAATACATCGGTATCGTCACCGTTTCAGCGCTGATCGTCACGCTGTTCTTCGGCGGCTGGAATGGCCCGTGGTTACCTCCTTTCATCTGGTTCGCGCTGAAAACCGCGTTCTTTATGATGATGTTCATTTTGATCCGCGCATCATTACCGCGTCCGCGCTATGACCAGGTAATGTCCTTTGGCTGGAAGGTATGCCTGCCGTTAACGCTGGTCAACTTGTTGGTAACGGCGGCTGTCATTCTCTGGCAGGCGCAATAAGGGGTGAATTGAACATGACCTTAAAAGAATTATTGGTGGGGTTCGGCACCCAGGTCCGGAGTATCTGGATGATTGGCCTGCATGCCTTCGCCAAACGTGAAACCCGGATGTACCCGGAAGAGCCGGTCTATTTGCCGCCGCGTTATCGCGGCCGCATCGTGCTGACGCGCGATCCGGACGGTGCAGAGCGCTGCGTCGCCTGTAACCTGTGTGCGGTAGCCTGCCCGGTGGGCTGTATTTCGCTGCAGAAAGCAGAGACGGTAGACGGCCGCTGGTACCCTGAGTTCTTCCGCATCAACTTCTCACGCTGCATCTTCTGCGGTCTGTGCGAAGAAGCGTGCCCGACCACGGCGATCCAGTTGACCCCTGACTTCGAGCTGGGTGAATACAAACGTCAGGATCTGGTGTACGAAAAAGAGGATCTGCTGATTTCCGGTCCGGGCAAATACCCGGAATATAACTTCTACCGGATGGCGGGTATGGCAATCGACGGCAAAGATAAGGGCGAAGCGGAAAACGAAGCTAAGCCGATCGACGTCAAGAGCCTGTTACCGTAAGGAGAGGGCAATGGAATTCGCTTTTTATATCTGTGGCCTGATCGCCATCCTCGCAACCTTGCGGGTCGTCACCCACACCAATCCGGTGCATGCGCTGCTGTACCTGATCATTTCGCTGTTAGCGATTGCCGGGGTGTTCTTCTCGCTGGGCGCGTACTTCGCCGGGGCGCTGGAGATTATCGTCTACGCTGGGGCCATTATGGTGCTGTTCGTCTTCGTGGTGATGATGCTCAACCTGGGCGGCAGCGAAATCGAACAGGAACGCAAATGGCTGCAGCCGGGGATCTGGATTGGCCCGGCCATCCTCTCCGCAGTGCTGCTGGTGGTTATCGTTTACGCCATTCTGGGGATTAACGACCAGGGTATCGACGGCGCGGCAATCAACGCTAAAGAAGTGGGTATTGCGCTGTTTGGGCCGTACGTCCTGGCGGTGGAGCTGGCCTCCATGCTGCTGCTGGCGGGCCTGGTGGTCGCCTTCCACATCGGTCGCGAAGAGCGCGCCGGCGAGGTGCTGAGCAACCGCGTGAACGACAGCGACAAAAGAAAAACGGAGGAACACGCATGATCCCCTTAACACATGGACTGATCCTCGCGGCCATCCTGTTTGTGCTTGGTCTGACGGGGCTGGTGATCCGCCGCAATCTGCTGTTTATGTTGATCAGCCTGGAAATCATGATTAACGCCGCCGCGCTGGCCTTTGTGGTGGCGGGCAGCTACTGGGGCCAGGCAGATGGTCAGATTATGTATATCCTCGCCATCAGCCTTGCGGCTGCGGAAGCGAGTATCGGTCTGGCGCTGCTGCTGCAGCTCCATCGTCGCCGCCAGAACCTGAACATCGATTCAGTAAGTGAGTTGCGTGGATGAACATGCTTGCCTTAACCATTCTTTTGCCATTGATTGGCTTTGTGCTGCTGGCCTTCTCCCGCGGGCGCTGGTCGGAAAACCTTTCCGCCACCGTTGGCATGGGCTCGGTAGGCCTGGCGGCGCTGGTCACCGCCTATGTCGGCGTCGACTTTTTCGCTAACGGCAAACAGGCGGTCAGCGTGCCGCTGTGGACCTGGATGTCGGTAGGGGATTTCAACATCGGCTTCAACCTGGTGCTGGACGGCCTGTCGCTGACCATGCTCTCCGTGGTGACCGGCGTCGGCTTCCTGATCCACATGTTCGCCTCCTGGTATATGCGCGGTGAAGAGGGCTACTCCCGCTTCTTCGCCTACACCAACCTGTTTATCGCCAGCATGGTGGTTCTGGTACTGGCCGACAACCTGCTGCTGATGTACCTGGGTTGGGAAGGGGTGGGTCTCTGCTCTTACCTGCTGATCGGCTTCTACTACACCGATCCGAAGAACGGCGCCGCAGCGATGAAAGCGTTTGTGGTGACTCGCGTCGGCGACGTGTTCCTCGCCTTCGCGCTGTTCATCCTCTACAACGAACTGGGTACCCTCAACTTCCGCGAAATGGTTGAGCTGGCGCCGCAGCACTTTGCTAACGGCAGCACCACGCTGCAGTGGGCGACGCTGATGCTGCTCGGCGGCGCGGTCGGTAAATCCGCCCAGCTGCCGCTGCAAACGTGGCTTGCCGATGCGATGGCGGGTCCGACGCCGGTTTCCGCGCTGATCCACGCCGCGACCATGGTCACCGCGGGCGTCTACCTGATCGCCCGTACCCACGGTCTGTTCCTGATGACGCCGGAAGTGCTGCATCTGGTCGGGATCGTCGGGGCGGTTACCCTGGTGCTGGCGGGCTTCGCCGCGCTGGTGCAGACCGACATTAAACGCGTTCTCGCTTACTCCACCATGAGCCAGATTGGCTACATGTTCCTCGCGCTGGGCGTGCAGGCATGGGACGCGGCGATTTTCCATCTGATGACTCACGCGTTCTTTAAAGCGCTGCTGTTCCTGTCGTCTGGTTCGGTGATTCTCGCCTGCCATCACGAACAGAACATCTTCAAGATGGGCGGCCTGCGCAAATCTATTCCGCTGGTGTACGTCTGCTTCCTGGTGGGGGGCGCGGCGCTGTCCGCTCTGCCGCTCATTACCGCAGGCTTCTTCAGTAAGGATGAGATTCTGGCGGGGGCGATGGCCAACGGCCATATCAACCTGATGGTGGCGGGCCTGGTCGGCGCCTTTATGACCTCGCTGTACACCTTCCGCATGATTTTCATTGTGTTCCACGGTAAAGAGCAAATTCACGCGCACGCAGGGAAGGGGATCACCCATCATCTGCCGCTGATTGTGCTGCTGGTGCTGTCCACCTTCGTTGGCGCGCTGATCGTGCCGCCGCTGGAAGGCGTCTTACCGCAGACCACTGAACTGGCGCACGGCAGCGTGATGACGCTGGAGATTGCCTCCGGGATCATCGCTATTGCCGGCATCCTGATCGCCGCATGGTTGTGGCTGGGCAAACGCACCCTGGTGACCTCTATCGCCAACAGCGCGCCTGGCCGCTTCTTCGGTACCTGGTGGTTCCATGCCTGGGGCTTCGACTGGTTATACGACAAAGTATTCGTTAAGCCATTCCTCGGCATTGCCTGGCTGCTGAAGAGCGATCCGCTGAACTCGTTGATGAACATCCCGGCGCTCCTCTCCCGCTTCGCAGGTAAAGGCCTGCTGGTGAGCGAGAACGGCTATCTGCGCTGGTATGTGGCGTCAATGAGCATTGGCGCGGTGGTGGTGCTGGCGCTGCTGATGGTATTGCGTTGAGTTTGAGAACGATTGTGTTGCCCGGCGGCGCGGTGCTTGCCGGGCCTACGGGAGCGTAGGTCGGGTAAGCGTTAGCGCCACCCGACAAAACAAGCCTCAAACCGAAGTGAATTTTCTGTGAGAATTCGTTGAAAATCAGGTCGTAAAGGACAGGCGTTATCGGCGAAGTCAAAGTGGACGCCGCCTGCGCGGGGCAATCGGAGCGTACTAAAGTACGTGAGGATTGTGAGCACAGCCGGAGTTCGTTATGACGAGTAAGATAGCCTGAACCGGACTTAAATAAGGAATAAAAATCACCATGTTATTGCCTTGGTTGATATTAATCCCCTTTATCGGCGGCTTCCTGTGCTGGCAGACCGAACGCTTTGGCGTGAAAGTGCCGCGCTGGATCGCGCTGATTACCATGGGACTGACGCTGGTGCTTGGCCTGCAGCTGTGGATGCAGGGCGGCTATTCTCTGACGCAATCCGCGGGTATTCCGCAGTGGCAGTCTGAGTTCGTGCTGCCGTGGATCCCACGCTTCGGCATTAGCATTCATCTGGCGATCGACGGCCTGTCGCTGCTGATGGTAGTGCTGACCGGCCTGCTCGGCGTGCTGGCGGTGCTCTGTTCCTGGCGCGAAATCGAAAAATACCAGGGCTTCTTCCACCTCAACCTGATGTGGATCCTGGGCGGCGTCATCGGCGTGTTCCTCGCCATCGACATGTTCCTGTTCTTCTTCTTCTGGGAAATGATGTTGGTGCCGATGTACTTCCTGATTGCGCTGTGGGGCCACAAAGCCTCTGATGGTAAAACGCGTATCACGGCGGCCACCAAGTTCTTCATCTATACCCAGGCGAGCGGCCTGGTGATGCTGATTGCCATTCTGGCGCTGGCATTCGTCCACTTCAACGCCACCGGCGTGTGGACTTTCAACTATGAAGAGCTACTGAAAACCCCGATGTCCCACGGCGTGGAATATCTGCTGATGCTCGGCTTCTTCATCGCCTTCGCGGTGAAAATGCCGGTGGTGCCGCTGCACGGCTGGCTGCCGGACGCCCACTCCCAGGCGCCGACCGCCGGTTCCGTCGACCTTGCGGGGATCCTGCTGAAAACTGCGGCCTACGGTCTGCTGCGCTTTGCGCTGCCGCTGTTCCCGAACGCCTCCGCCGAGTTTGCGCCTATCGCCATGTGGCTGGGCGTGATCGGGATCTTCTACGGCGCGTGGATGGCCTTTGCCCAGACTGATATCAAACGTCTTATCGCCTACACCTCCGTGTCCCACATGGGCTTCGTGCTGATTGCTATCTACACCGGCAGCCAGCTGGCGTATCAGGGGGCGGTGATCCAGATGATTGCTCACGGTCTCTCCGCGGCGGGTTTGTTTATTCTCTGCGGCCAGCTGTACGAACGTCTACATACCCGTGACATGCGTCAGATGGGCGGTCTGTGGAGCAAAATTAAATGGCTGCCGGCGATGTCGATGTTCTTCGCCGTCGCCACCCTGGGGATGCCGGGCACCGGTAACTTCGTCGGCGAATTTATGATCCTGTTCGGCAGCTATAAAGTGGTGCCGGTGATCACCGTGATCTCGACCTTTGGTCTGGTATTCGCGTCCGTTTACTCGCTGTCGATGCTGCATCGCGCTTACTTCGGTAAAGCGAAAAGCGAAATCGCGGCGAAAGCGCTGCCGGGGATGTCCCTGCGTGAACTGTCTATCATCCTGCTGCTGGTGGTGCTGCTGGTGCTGTTGGGCTTCTTCCCGCAGCCGATCCTCGACACCTCGCATGCTGCGATGAGCAACATTCAGCAGTGGTTTGTTAATTCTGTTTCTACTACAAGGCCGTAATTCGCCATGACAATAACTCCACAACAACTGATCGCACTGCTACCGCTGCTGATCGTCGGCTTGACGGTGGTGGTTGTGATGCTCTCCATTGCGTGGCGACGCAATCATTTTCTCAATGCCACGCTGTCGGTTCTCGGGCTTAACGCCGCGCTGGTCTCGCTCTGGTTCGTCGGCCAGAATGGGGCAATGGACGTCACGCCGCTGATCCGCGTTGACGGCTACGCGATGCTCTACACTGGGCTGGTGCTGCTGGCGAGTCTCGCCACCTGTACTTTCGCCTATCCGTGGCTTGAGGGTTACAAGGACAACAAAGAAGAGTTCTACCTGCTGGTGCTGATCGCCGCCCTGGGCGGCATTCTGCTGGCCGGTGCGAATCATCTGGCGGCGCTGTTCCTCGGCATTGAGTTAATCTCGCTGCCGCTGTTCGGCCTGGTCGGCTACGCCTTCCGCCAGAAGCGTTCGCTGGAAGCGAGCATCAAATACACCATCCTCTCCGCGGCAGCCTCCTCTTTCCTGCTGTTCGGTATGGCGCTGGTGTATGCGAACTCCGGCAACCTGTCCTTCCTTGCGCTGGGCAAGAGCCTGGCGGACAACACGCTGCACGAGCCGCTGCTGCTGGCGGGTCTCGGCCTGATGATCGTCGGTCTTGGCTTTAAGCTGTCGCTGGTGCCGTTCCACCTGTGGACGCCGGACGTTTACCAGGGGGCGCCTGCGCCGGTCTCCACCTTCCTGGCGACCGCCAGCAAGATCGCCATCTTCGGCGTGGTGATGCGTCTGTTCCTGTACATGCCGGTGGGCAACAGCGAAGCGGTGCGCGTGGTGCTGGGGCTGATCGCCTTCGCCTCTATCATCTTCGGTAACCTGATGGCGCTGAGCCAGACCAATATCAAACGTCTGCTCGGTTATTCTTCTATCTCCCACCTCGGCTATCTGCTGGTGGCGCTGATCGCCCTGCAAAGCGGCGAAATGTCGATGGAAGCCGTTGGCGTCTACCTGGCCGGCTACCTGTTCAGCAGCCTCGGCGCGTTCGGCGTGGTCAGCCTGATGTCCAGCCCATACCGTGGCCCGGACGCGGACTCGCTGTTCTCCTACCGCGGTCTGTTCTGGCACCGTCCGATCCTGTCGGCGGTGATGACGGTGATGATGCTCTCCCTGGCCGGTATCCCAATGACTCTCGGCTTTATCGGTAAGTTCTACGTGCTGGCCGTCGGTGTTCACGCCCATCTGTGGTGGCTGGTTGCCGCGGTGGTTGTCGGCTCGGCGATCGGTCTCTACTACTACCTGCGCGTGGCGGTGAGCCTGTACCTGAGCGCGCCGGAGCAGCTGAACCGTGATGCGCCGTCGAACTGGCAGTACAGCGCTGGCGGTATCGTGGTGCTGATCTCTGCCCTGCTGGTGCTGGTGCTCGGTATCTGGCCGCAGCCGCTGATTAGCATCGTGCAGCTGGCGACGCCGCTGATGTAAGTGGATTGACTCAATAAAAAAACCGCCGGAATGGCGGTTTTTTTATGCCCGGAATGTTACGCCACCGTGTAAACCATAAAGTCTTCCGCCAGCAGGGTGTCCGGGAAAATCTCCCGGCATTCCGCCAGCATCCGCAGGCAGCCCTCGGCATCGTAGCGTGAGCTAAAGTGGGTGGCGATAAGCGTGCCGACGCCTGCCTCTTTAGCCAGCGTCGCGGTCTGCTGACTGGAGGAGTGGCCGCGACTATTGGCTTTCTCCGCCATCGCCTGCTCCAGGGTGGTCTCGTGGACCATCACATCCGCCCCGCGCGCCATCTCCAGCGCCTGCGGGCAGGGAGCGGTATCGCCAAAGATGGCCAGCGTTTTACCCGGCGTGGCGGGCCCCAGGTAGCGGCTGCCGTCGATCACCCGGCCATCCGCCAGCGTCACCTGTTCACCGCGCTTAAGGCGGTGAAACAGCGGCCCGGGAGGCACGCCGTCGGCAATCAGCTGGGCGGCGTCGAGGGCGCCGGGCTTGTCGTGTTGCTCAATGCGATACCCGTAGCACTCCACCGGATGGCTAAGCGGGAACGCGGTGACCCGATAGCCCTCTTCGTCGAACACCAGACCGGGGCCGACTTCGATGATGGTCAGAGGATAGTCGGTCCACGAGCCGCTGAGGCGCAGCGCGGTGTCAATGAATTCTTTTATTCCTGTTGGTCCGTAGACCGTCAGCGGCAGCGAATTCCCCTGCATCGAGCGGCTGCACAGCAGCCCGGGCAGGCCGAACAGATGGTCGCCGTGCAAATGGGTAATAAAGATCTTATTCAGTTTGCCAGGATGATGGGGCGTATGCAGAAACTGATGCTGGGTCCCTTCGCCGCAGTCAAACAACCACATTTCGGCGCGGGTTGGCTGTTGCAAATTGAGTAATATCGACGTCATATTACGCGTGCGGGTCGGCACCCCGGCGGATGTCCCCAAAAAAGTTAATTCCATCGTCCAGTGTCCTCAGGGCGAGTCGCAAAACATCAGTATATCAATAAGGAGCAGCAGATGATGACCTGGCAGGATCTCCATCATAGTGAACTCACCGTTCCCCAGCTGTATGCGCTACTGAAGCTGCGCAGCGAAGTCTTTGTCGTGGAGCAGCAGTGCGCTTATCAGGATGTCGACGGCGATGATTTGGTTGGGGAAAATCGCCATCTGCTCGGCTGGCGCGATGGCGAACTGGTGGCTTATGCGCGGATCCTTAAAAGCGAAGAGATGTACGATCCGGTGGTGATTGGCAGGGTTATCGTCAGCCCCGCCGCGCGCGGCGAAAAGCTTGGCCATCAGCTGATGGCGCAGGCGCTGGCCAGCTGTCAGCGGCACTGGCCGCAAAAGTCGATTTACCTTGGGGCGCAGGCGCACCTGCAAACTTTTTACGCCCACTTCGGTTTTACGCCGGTGACTGAGGTCTATGATGAGGATGGCATTCCGCACATCGGCATGGCGCGGGAAAGCCGCGCTGTTTGACCCCTTAACACTCACATTCCAACCCTGTTCCGGGCCGGCGAGCAGGTGAGATAAAACCCGCTCCCTCGTCATGGGTACTGCTATTCCGCCGACGAACCCCTTATAATGTGGGGTTTTACTACCGTGGAGGTTTGCGTGCTGTCTGTTTCGACTGCGCTGGCCCGTTTACGTGACGGCCTGAGTGAGCCCTTTCCTGACTCACCCGGCACGCGAATTATCGATATTGCCTTTCCGCTGAATGATGCCTTCGATCCGCTGCTATGGTGCGGCCAGCAGCCGCAGTGGCCGCAGTTCTACTGGCAGCAGCGCAATGGCGACGAGGAGATGGCGGCGCTGGGGGCGGTAAAAAGCTTTCCCTCGCTCGACGCCGCGAACCGCTTTTTACACCAGGCCGGACGGCAGGATCTGCGCATCTGCGGCCTGAATGCGTTTGCCCCGCAGCAAGGCCGGCTGGTGCTGCCGCGTCTGGAATGGCGTCGGTGCGGCGGCAGGGCCGTGATGCGGCTGGTGCTGCACAGCGACCTCTCACTGCGCGATGATGCCATGACGGCGCGTGATTTTCTCGCCAGCCTGACTACCGCCCAGGCGACCCCTGGCGGCGTACCGCCGCTGTTGAGCGAGCGCCACTCCTCCGATTATCCCCTGTGGCAGGCAATGATAGACCTGGCGACGCAGGCCATCGCCGCCGGCGACATGGATAAAGTGGTGCTGGCGCGGGCAACCGACCTGCAGTTTGCCGCCCCGCTGGATGCCGTGAGCATCATGGCCGCCAGCCGCAGCCGCAATCTTAACTGTTTTCATTTCCTGATGGCGTTCAATGCCCGTCAGGCGTTTTTCGGCTCCACGCCGGAGCGGCTGTGGCGCCGGCGCGGCGCGCTGCTGCGCACCGAAGCGCTGGCGGGCACCGTCGCTAATCATCAGGATGACGCGAAGGCGCAGCAGTTGGCCGACTGGTTGATGAAAGACGACAAAAATCAGCGGGAAAACATGCTGGTGGTGGAGGATATCTGCCAGCGCCTGCAGAGTGAGGCCTCGACGCTGGACGTTCTGCCGCCGCAGGTGGTGAGGTTGCGCAAGGTACAGCATCTTCGACGCTGCATCTGGACCGAGCTGGCGGAGACTGACGACAGCCGCTGTCTGCTGCAGCTGCAGCCTACCGCCGCGGTGGCCGGCCTGCCGCGGCGGGCGGCGCTGGCATTCATTCAGCGCCATGAACCTTTTTCCCGTGAATGGTACGCCGGTTCCGCCGGGTATCTGTCGCTGGCGCAAAGCGAGTTTTGCGTGGCGCTGCGTTCGGCAAAAGTGGACAACGACACCCTGCGACTGTATGCCGGGGCGGGGATCGTCAGCGGCTCCGATGCGCTGCAGGAGTGGCAGGAGATTGACAACAAAGCGGCCGGGCTGCGCTCGCTACTCTGTCCATAAGCGGGAATGACGATGCATATCAAAACGCCGTCACATTGCCTTATCTATACTTAGCATCAATATTTGATACCGGACAATTTCATGTCAGTAAGCGCATTTAACCGACGCTGGGCGGCGGTGATCCTGGAAGCTTTAACGCGCCACGGTGTGCAGCATATCTGCATCGCGCCGGGCTCGCGCTCGACACCCTTAACCCTGGCGGCGGCGGAAAACCGCGCCTTTATCCATCATACCCATTTTGACGAACGCGGCCTCGGCCACCTGGCGCTCGGTCTGGCGAAAGCCAGTCGCCAGCCGGTGGCGGTCATTGTGACCTCCGGGACCGCCACCGCGAACCTCTATCCGGCGCTGATTGAGGCGGGTCTCACCGGGGAAAAGCTGATTCTCCTGACCGCCGACCGTCCGCCGGAGCTGATCGACTGTGGCGCCAATCAGGCGATTCGTCAGCCGGGGATGTTCGCCTCCCATCCGTCGCAGACGATTTCTCTGCCGCGTCCCTCGCAGGATATTTCCGCCCGCTGGCTGGTCTCGACCATCGACCAGGCGCTGGGCGAGCTGCACGCCGGCGGGGTGCATATCAACTGCCCGTTCGCCGAACCGCTGTATGGCGATATGGATGATACCGGCGTGGAGTGGCAGCAGCAGCTCGGCAGCTGGTGGCAGAGCGATAAGCCCTGGTTACGTCAGGCGCTGAAGAGGGAAAGTGAGAAACAGCGCGACTGGTTCTTCTGGCGGCAAAAGCGCGGCGTGGTCGTGGCGGGCAGAATGAACGCTGCCGAAGGGAAAAAAGTGGCCGAGTGGGCCCAAACCCTCGGCTGGCCGCTGATCGGCGATGTCCTGTCGCAGACCGGGCAGCCGCTGCCGTGCGCTGACCTGTGGCTGGGCAATGGCAAAGCGGTGAGCGAGCTGGCGCAGGCGCAGATCGTGGTTCAGCTCGGCAGCAGCCTGACCGGCAAGCGGGTTCTGCAGTGGCAGGCCACCTGCGAGCCTGATGAATACTGGCTGGTGGATAATCTGCCCGGTCGTCTCGATCCGGCACAGCACCGCGGCCGCCGTCTGCTTGCCAGCGTTGACCGCTGGCTTGAGCTGCACCCGGCGGAGAAACGCCAGCCGTGGGCGACGGCCATTCCTGAACTGGCCCGTCAGGCGTGGGAGGCGGCGGTCGCCAGCAACGAACCCTTTGGCGAAGCGCAGCTGGCGCAGCGAATTCGCCGCTATCTGCCGGAACAGGGGCAACTGTTTGTCGGCAACAGCCTGGTGGTGCGCCTGATCGACGCCCTGGCGCAGCTGCCGGCCGGCTACCCGGTTTACAGCAACCGCGGCGCCAGCGGCATTGATGGCTTGATCGCCACCGCCGCCGGCGTGCAGCGCGCCAGCGCCAGGCCAACCCTGGCCATCGTCGGCGATCTTTCGGCGCTGTACGATCTCAACTCGCTGGCCCTACTGCGCCAGGCGTCGGCGCCGCTGGTGTTGATCGTGGTGAACAACAACGGCGGGCAGATTTTCTCCATGTTGCCGACGCCGCAGGACGAGCGGCGTCAGTTCTACTTAATGCCGCAGGATGTTGATTTCAGCCACGCGGCGGCGATGTTCGGCCTGGCCTATCATCGCCCGGCTGACTGGCAGGCGCTGGATGAGGCGCTGGCCGGCGCCTGGCGCAGGGCAGGGGCGACGGTGATTGAGCTGGCGGTCAATGAGACCGACGGCACACAGACCCTCCAGCAGCTGCTGGCGCAGGTAAGCCGCCTGTGACTCTCAGCGCGGCTGTCGAACATGGCCAGCCGGGTTATCCCTGGCTGGTCTTTCTGCACGGTTTTTCCGGCGACCGCAACGAGTGGCGGGAAGTGGGCGACGCGTTTCGCGCCTGGCCGCGGCTGTATCTCGATCTGCCGGGCCACGGCGGCTCCGCGAATATCGCAGTGCAGGACTTTGCCGGGGTCAATATTCTGCTGCAGGCTACGCTTAATAGTTACAACATACTTAACTACTGGCTGATCGGCTACTCGCTGGGGGGCCGGGTGGCGATGAACTTCGCCTGCCAGCCGCGCGCGGGTCTGCGCGGCCTGATCGTCGAAGGCGGCCATCCGGGCCTGAAGGATGCCGAAGCGCGGCGGGCGCGGCGCAGCAACGACAGCGCCTGGGCGGACCGTTTTCGCCATGAGCCGTTGGCGCAGGTCTTTGCCGACTGGTATCAGCAGCCGGTCTTCGCTTCACTGAACGCCGGGCAGCGCGCGGCGCTGGTCGCCTTACGCAGCCGGAACAACGGCGCGACGCTGGCGGCGATGCTGCAGGCGACCTCCCTTGCCGGGCAGGCCGATCTGCGCGCACCCCTGCAGGCGCGCGATTTCCCCTTTCATTACCTGTGCGGCGAGCGCGACGCGAAGTTTCATGCCATCGCCCAGGCGCTCGCGGCGGATCTCCATCTTATTCACCATGCCGGACACAACGCGCACCGGGACAACCCGGCGGCGGTGATTGCCTGTCTGGCGCAGATTTTGGCAAGTTAACTGAAGGACATTCTATGATCTCTCTTGATGAAGCAATGCTCTATGCCCCTGTTGAATGGCGCGATTGTTCCGAAGGCTATACCGATATTCGCTACCACAAATCGGCCGACGGCATTGCCAAAATCACTATCAACCGCCCGCAGGTGCGCAACGCCTTCCGCCCGCTGACCGTCAAAGAAATGATCCAGGCGCTGGCGGATGCCCGTTATGACGACAATATCGGGGTGATTGTCCTGACCGGCGAAGGTGAGAAAGCCTTTTGCGCCGGCGGCGATCAGAAAGTTCGCGGTGATTACGGCGGCTATCAGGATGACTCCGGCGTACATCATCTCAATGTACTCGACTTTCAGCGCCAGATCCGCACCTGCCCGAAACCGGTGGTGGCGATGGTGGCCGGCTACTCTATCGGCGGCGGCCACGTGTTGCACATGATGTGCGATCTGACCATCGCGGCGGAAAACGCCATCTTCGGTCAAACCGGGCCGAAGGTCGGCTCCTTCGACGGCGGCTGGGGCGCCTCCTATATGGCGCGCATCGTCGGGCAGAAAAAAGCGCGGGAAATCTGGTTCCTCTGCCGTCAGTATGACGCCCAGCAGGCGCTGGATATGGGGCTGGTGAACACCGTGGTGCCGCTGGCGGATCTGGAAAAAGAGACGGTGCGCTGGTGTCGGGAAATGCTGCAGAACAGTCCAATGGCGCTGCGCTGCCTGAAAGCGGCGCTGAACGCCGACTGCGACGGCCAGGCCGGTCTGCAGGAGCTGGCCGGCAACGCCACCATGCTGTTCTACATGACGGAAGAGGGGCAGGAAGGCCGCAATGCCTTCAACCAGAAACGTCAGCCGGACTTCAGCAAATTTAAACGGAATCCCTAATGCGCATTTCGCAGGTTTACCGCTGGCAGATACCGATGGACGCGGGCGTGGTGCTGCGCGAACGGCGGTTAAAAACCCGCGACGGGCTGTTCATCCACCTGCGGGAGGGTGAACGGGAGGGCTGGGGGGAAATATCTCCCCTGCCGGGATTCAGCGCAGAGTCCCTGGAGGAGGCGCAGGCGGCGCTATTGGCGTGGGCGCAGGCCTGGCGCGACGGCGCGGAGCCGGCGCTTCCTGCGCTGCCCTCTGTCGCGTTTGGCATCAGCTGCGCGCAGGCGGAGCTCAGCGGCGAGCTGCCGCTGGCCGCGGATTATCGCGCAGCGCCGCTCTGCTCCGGCGATCCGGATGAGCTGTTCGCCAGACTGGCGGCGATGCCCGGCGAGAAAGTCGCTAAGGTGAAAGTGGGGCTCTGGGAGGCGGTCCGCGACGGCATGGTGGTTAATCTGCTGCTGGAAGCCATCCCCGACCTGCAGCTGCGTCTGGATGCCAACCGTGCCTGGACGCCGCTGAAAGCGCAGCAGTTTGCGAAATACGTCAATCCGGCGTATCGCCAGCGCATTGCGTTTATTGAGGAGCCTTGTAAAACGCGGGAGGACTCGCGGGCCTTTAGCCGCGAAGCCGGGATCGCTATCGCCTGGGATGAAAGCCTTCGCGAGGCGGATTTTCGCTTTGTCGCCGAGCCGGGCGTGCGCGCGGTGGTGATTAAGCCGACGCTAACCGGCAGTTTACACCAGGTTCAGCAGCAGGTCGCCGCGGCCCATGCGCTGGGGCTGAGCGCGGTGATCAGTTCGTCGATCGAGTCCAGCCTCGGGTTAACCCAGCTGGCGCGGGTTGCCGCCTGGCTGACGCCGCAGACCATCCCCGGACTGGACACCCTGTCGCTGATGGGCGCCCAGCTGGTGCGGGCGTGGCCGGAAAGCACCCTGCCGATGCTCAGCATCGATACGCTGGAGCCGCTGCTGTGACCTTTCGCGACTGGCCCTGGCGGCACTGGCGCCAGCGGCGCGGAGAGGCGCAGGCGCTGCGCCTGAATGACCAGCCGCTGACCTGGCGCGACCTGTGCGCCCGCGTTGACGCGCTGGCGGCCGGGTTTGCCGCGCAGGGCGTAACCGAAGGTCACGGGGTGGCGCTGCAGGCTTTTAACCAGCCGTCGACGCTGCTGGCCTGGCTGGCGCTGCTGCAGTGCGGCGCGCGGGTGCTGCCGCTGAATCCGCAGCTGCCCGCAGCGTTGCTGCAGGAACTGCTGCCAGCGTTGACCGTCCAGCATCAGCTGGTGCTTAACGGCGATGCGCTGCCGGGGGATTTACCGGCGTTAACCCTGCAGACGACAGTGGGAACCCATGCTGTGCCGTGGCGCGGGGATCGTTTCGCCTCAATGACGCTGACCTCGGGGTCGACCGGTCTGCCGAAGGCGGCAGTGCATGATGCCAGCGCCCATCTGGCCAGCGCCGCCGGCGTGCTGGCGCTGATGCCGTTTGCCGCAGAAGATGACTGGCTGCTGTCGCTGCCGCTGTTTCATGTCTCCGGCCAGGGGATTATGTGGCGCTGGCTGCTGGCCGGCGCGCGGCTGACGGTGCGCGATAAACAACCGCTGGCGCAGATGCTGCAGGGCTGCACCCATGCTTCGCTGGTGCCGACACAGCTGTGGCGCCTGCTGAATGAAGGTGCTGCGCTCTCCCTCAAGGCGGTGCTGCTTGGCGGCGCGGCGATCCCCGTCGAGTTGACCGAGCGGGCGCGGGGGCAGGGGGTACGCACCTATTGCGGCTATGGCCTGACCGAGTTCGCTTCCACCGTCTGCGCCAAAGAGGCCGACGGCGCGGCGGATGTGGGCGCGCCGTTGCCGGGGCGGGAGATGAAAATCGTTGCCGGCGAGGTCTGGCTGCGGGCGGCGAGCATGGCCGCGGGCTACTGGCGCGACGGTCAATTGTTGCCATTGACCAACGACGAAGGGTGGTTTGCCACCCGCGATCGCGGCGAGATCATCGATGGACGGCTTACTCTCCTCGGGCGCCTGGATAATCTCTTTTTCAGCGGTGGGGAAGGGATCCAGCCGGAGGAGGTGGAACGGATCATCGGGGCGCATCCGCAGATACAGCAGGCGTTTGTCGTGCCGCTGGACGATGCGGAATATGGCCAGCGTCCGGTCGCGGTGGTGGAATGCGATGACGGCTGCGAAATGAGCGTGCTGGCGGCATGGAGCGCGGAGCGGCTGGCGCGTTTCCAGCAGCCGGTGCGTTGGCTGCGGCTGCCGGAAACGTTAAAGAACGGTGGGATTAAGATCTCGCGCCGGGCGCTGCGCGAATGGGTCAATTCGCCGGCTTAGCCGATATTGGCTTCGGCGCGGCGCTGGCGCTGTTTACGCCGCAGACGCAGCAGCGGCGGCACCACCAGCACGGCGATGGCCAGCACCAGCAGCGTTTTGGTCACTCCACTTTCCCACAGGATCGCCAGGTTGCCGTTGCTGATGGACAGCGCGCGACGCAGGTTCTGCTCCAGCATCTCCCCCAGCACGAAGCCAAGGATCAGCGGCGACATCGGGAAGTGCATTTTGCGCATGATGTAGCCAAGCACGCCAAGCCCCACCATCAGCAACAGGTCAAAAGTGGTGCTGTGTACTGCGTAAACGCCGACGGCGGAGACCGCGGCGATGGCCGGGACCAGAAACCACAGCGGAATGGTCAGCATACGGGTGAACAGGCCGATCAACGGAATGTTCATGATAAGCAGCATCACGTTAGCGATCAGCAGGGCGGCAATCAGCCCCCAGACGATATCCGGCTGTTCGGTGAACATCGCCGGGCCGGGCGTAATGTTATACAGCGTCAGCGCGCCCATCATCACCGCGGTGGTGCCGGACCCTGGCACGCCGAGCGTCAGCATGGGAATAAAGGAACCGCAGGCGGAGGCGTTATTAGCCGCTTCCGGCGCCGCCACGCCGCGAATATCTCCCTTGCCGAAGTTATCGCTGTTACCGCTGAGTTTTTTCTCCGTCATGTAGGTAATGGCGCTGGCGATGGTCGCCCCGGCGCCGGGCAGAATACCGACGAAGAAACCCACCACCGAGGAGCGCAGCGTCGCGCCGACGCACTGTGCGGCCTCTTTGGTGTTAAACAGCATCCGTCCGGTTTTCCGCACCAGGGTTTGTCCGCCGCTGGTGCTCTCCAGCATCAGCAGGATCTCCGAAACCGAGAACAAGCCGATCACCACCACAATAAACTGCACGCCGTCGGAGAGATGGACGCTGTCGAAGGTGAAGCGGTAAACCCCGGTATTGGCGTCTACGCCCACCGTCGCCAGACCCAGGCCGATTAACGCCGCGAGGAACGACTTCAGCGGGTTCTGCGCCATCATGCTGCCAAGACAGGCGATGGCGAAGACCATCAGCGCGAAGTATTCCGCCGGACCGAACGCCAGCGACCACTGGGCGAGCAGCGGCGCGAACAAAATAATGCCGCCGATGGCGATCAGTGAGCCAAAGAAGGAACTGACGGCGGAAATCGACAGCGCAACGCCGCCGCGACCCTGCTGGGCCATCGGATAGCCGTCGAGGGCGGTCATAATGGCGGCGGCATCGCCGGGCACGTTCAGCAGAATCGATGAAATACGCCCGCCGTATTCGCAACCGATATAGACCGTCGCCAGCAGGATCAGCGCCGACTCCGCGGGTAAATGCAGGGCGAAAGCCAGCGGCAGCAGGATCGCCACGCCGTTGATAGGCCCCAGCCCCGGCAGCAGGCCGACGATCGTCCCGACAAAGCAGCCGATCAGGGCGATCAACAGGTTCTCCGGCGTCATGGCGACGGCGAAGCCCTGCGAGAGATAGATCCAGGTATCCATAAACGCCTCCGTTAATTAAACCAGATGCCGAGGGGCAAGGTGACATCGAGCAGGGTGTCGAAGGCGTACCATAACGACACGCCCATCGCGACGCCGGCAATGCCCGCCGCCGGCAGCGTCGCGCCGAACAGCAGACCAATGATCGCCGTCAGCAGCGCGGTGGCCAACGGAAAACCGAGCCATTCAAACCCCCAGGCGTACACCACCAGCACCACGACCATGGTCAGCAGACGCTGCAGCACATGCCGTCCCGGCCACTCGACGGCGTCCGGGCGACGCAACAGCATTAACGCCGAGCACAGCAGCATCAGGCCGATGATCCCGAGCGGGAAGGGGCGCGGGCCGACGGGTTCATAGGAGTATTCGCTATGGATCTGCCAGGCGATAAACAGACCGCCAGTACATAACAACAGCCATACTCCGGCAAAAATACGATCGCTCATGAGCGCCTCCGCGGTTTATTTTGCCAGGCCAAAGGCTTTCGCCTGTTCGCGGTAGTCGCTGACCTGCTGCTTAACGTAGGTATCGAGCGCCTTGCCGTTCATATTGAATTCAAACAGGCCGCGCAGTTCACGTTGCTTTTTGAACGCTTCGGTTTGCTGCAGTTTAGTGAATTCATCGACCCACCACTGGTACTCGGCGTCGCTGACTTTCGGGCCCATAAAGAAGCCGCGAATAATCGGCCAGACCAGGTCGTAGCCCTGCTCTTTTGCAGTGGGGACATCGGCGAGCGCCCCCGGCAGCCGTTCACTGGAGAAGACCGCCAGCACACGGATTTTATTACCCTGCAGATAGGGCACCATCTCGCTGAGATCGCCGGAGACTGCCTGCACATGGTTACCGAGCAGCGCGGTCACCGGCTCGCCGCCGCCTTCAAAGGCGACATAGCGCATTTTATGCGGGTCGACGTTGGCTTTTTGCGCCAGCAGCGCCGCTTTCATCCAGTCCTGACTGCCGATAGAGGCCCCGGCGCCAATCACGATACTGGAGGGGTTTTTCTCCAACGCGGTCATAAACGATTTCAGATCTTTCCATGGCGAATCGGCGCGCACGGCGATCATGCCGTAGTCGGTGCCGACGCTCGCCAGCCAGCGCACGTCATCGACGCTGTAACGGCCGAATTTACCCTGCGACAGGTTTAGCAGCGAGCCGCCGGAGAAGGCGACGACGGTCCCCGGCTCTGCCGGGCGCTGGGCGACAATGGCGTTGTAGGCCACCGCGCCCACGCCGCCGGGCATATAAGTGACGCGCATCGGTTTTTCGATGGCGCCGGTTTCCATCAGGCTCACCTGAATCAGCTTACAGGTCAGGTCAAAGCCGCCGCCCGGTTTAGCAGGCGCGATACATTCGGTGCGGGACGGGGCCTCCGCGGCGAAGGCGGATGTGGTACAGAGGCACAGCGCGATGGCGCTCAGATGACGGAGAAATGGCGTTTTCATAGGCTTCCTCAGCAGGTACAGGGCAGGTTTTTTTGATTATGTGAACCGACATATGGCGATTCGGTTGCATGATTGTTAAAACAGTTACCTTTCATTTCCCTTTCAATGCGGCAGCAACGTTACAGGATGTGATATGCGTCTCTTATTAGCCGAGGATAACCGTGAGCTGGCTCACTGGCTGGAAAAAGCGCTGGTGCAGGGCGGTTTTGCCGTGGATTGTGTCGCTGACGGGCGTGCGGCCGACCATCTGCTGCAAAGCGAGCAATATGCGCTGGCGGTGCTGGATATCGGTATGCCGGGGTACGATGGCCTTGAAGTGGTCCAGCGGCTGCGCAAGCGCGGGCAGACTCTGCCGGTGCTGTTGCTGACCGCCCGCAGCGCGGTAGCGGACCGGGTGAAAGGTTTAAATGCCGGCGCGGATGACTATTTACCCAAGCCCTTTGAGCTGGAAGAGCTCGACGCCCGCCTGCGGGCGCTGCTCCGGCGCAGCGAAGGGCAGGTGCATGAGGTGCAGCAGCTTGGTGAGCTGGCGTATTGTGACGAAGGCTATTTTTTACTCCGCGGCCAGATGTTGTCTCTGACGCCGCGCGAGCTGGCGCTATTGAAGGTGCTGATGTTTCGCCGCACTCGCCCGGTTTCCCGTCAGCAGCTGTTCGAACAGGTGTTCAGTCTTAGCGACGACGTCAGTCCGGAAAGCATCGAACTCTACATTCACCGTCTGCGCAAGAAACTTCAGGCGAGCAATGTGCGTATAACCACCCTGCGCGGTTTAGGCTATCTGCTTGAGTGCGAGCGCCATGAGATGGAGTAAGCCGCAATCGCTCTATGCCCAACTGTTGCTGTTTCTCGGCCTGCCGCTGGTCCTGCTGTGGGGACTCTCCGCGTTTAACAGCTACGTCAGCGCGCTGCAGGCGGCGACGCAAGCCTACGATCGTACCCTGCTGTCGTCGGCGCGGACGGTGGCCGAGCGGCTGGTGGTTCGCGGAGGGCAACTGGAGGTGAATGTGCCCTGGGTGGTGCTGGACAGCTTCGAGCTCAATATGAACGATCGTCTCTATTACAAGGTGCTTGACCCGCAGGGGAAGGTCATTTCCGGCTATGACGATCTGCCCGCGATGCCGCCCTCCACCTCGCGAACTCAGCTCTATCCGGCGCTGGCATGGTTTTATCATACCGAATATCGCGGTCAGGCAATTCGCGTGGCGCGCCTGCTGCAGCCCATCAACGAAGGGGGTATCGTGGGCATGGCGGAGATCTATATTGCCGAAACGCTGCAGTCCCGCCGCTGGCTGGCTGGACAATTACTCTTCTCATCCTGGGTGTCGCAGGGGTTACTGGTCCTGTTGACGCTGGTGCTGGCAGCCTGGCTGCTGCGCCGCGTGCTGCGGCCCATGCGCCAGCTCTCCGCGCTGATGGTGCGCCGTGAACCCGGCCTGCTGACGCCGCTGCCGGAGCTGTTGCCCTGGTCAGAAACGCGGCTGCTGATTGTCGCGTTCAACCGCTATATCGACCGCCTGCGGGTGATGATCTCCCGTCAGGAGCGCTTCAGCGCCGATGCTTCCCATCAGCTGAAAACGCCGCTGGCGGTGCTGAAAACGCAGGCTTCGGTTGCGCTGGCCAGCGACGATCCGCAACTGTGGCGCGAAAGCCTGCAGGCGATGCGCGCCACGCTGGACGATACGGTCTTGTTAACGGAGCGGTTGCTGCAGCTGGCGACGGTAAAACAGCGGGAGCAGGCGTTTGCGGTGATTAACTTGCCGGAAATTGTGCGCAACAGCTGCTTTTCGCGTATTGCGCAAGCGCGGAGCAAACATATCGATCTTGGCTATGAGGGCGAGCAGTCGGCGGTACAGGTGGCAGGCGATAGCGTTCTGCTGGGGGAACTGTGCGCTAACCTGCTCGACAATGCCATTCGCTATACCCCGGAATATGGTACGGTCACGCTTAGCCTGCATCGCGACGGCGACGCCGTGCTGCTCAGCGTGGAAGACAGCGGCCCGGGAATTGACGACCAGCAGGTACACCAGGCGCTGATGCCGTTTCGCCGCCTCGATAACGCGGGCGCGATACCCGGCGCCGGTCTGGGGCTGGCGCTGGTAAACGATATCGCGCGTCTGCATCGTAGCCACCTGCAGCTTTCGCGCAGCGAAAGCCTGGGCGGACTGAAGGCGACGCTGCGCCTGCCGACCGTGGCGTCAGAGTAGCCCCTTCATGCTCAGGGTCAGGCGGGTGGCGGCGTTGAGATCGTAGTTTTTAAGCTCATCCGCTTTCACCCAGGCGTAATCGTCAAACTCCTCGTTGATCGTCACGTCACGATTGGCGCTGACGCAGTCGAAGATCAGATAGATCATATAGATCGCTTCCTGGCGCCCGTCGGGGTAAGTTTTAACGCGGGTATCATCGCGGAAGCTCCACGGCGCAATATGGGTAAGGATGAGTTTTTCGCCGAGCTCTTCGCGGATTTCCCGGCGCAGCGCCTCTTCAAGACGTTCCCCAGGCTCTACGCCGCCGCCGGATAAGGCCCATTGTCCGGGAAAAACGCCGCGGTCGGCAGCCATCTTGCACAACAGGTAATGGCCATCATTTTGGATTAGCGGGCAAACAATCGTCCTTTGACGCATGGTTTTTCTCCTTCAGGGGATAGGGCGGTAGGCTGATGAAACAGTTTGCGAGCCGCCTCGGTAAATCGCAACAGAAATAAAGCCCTGGCCTTGTCGAGTGCTACGTTAAGCGAAAATAACCGTATGGAGCACCGCCATGGAAAGGGCGACGAATTCCCCCTCGCCGCGCCGATCGTGCGGTGTGCCCCTTTTAACGTCAATGTATTTGGCGTAAATCATATTAAACATCAATATGAATGACGCTGAATTCCCGACGCCCCGCACCGGCAACGTCCGATGCCGTAAAAAGACGCAACTGGTTACACTCTTGTGAAAAATCATTTCGCCAGGTCATTGATTCCTGACGAGTGCGCAGTAGAATTTTCAGGTTTTTTCGGGACTTCTTTGATTTTAATTTTCTGGATAGAGTAAATAATGAAAAAAAGCATTTTTATGGCGCTGGCTGGCGTCATGCTGGTTTCTTCGGCGGCCCATGCGATCAGCGTTACCGGCGAAGCAGGCGAGCATTACACCAACCTTGGGGTCGGCTTCGGCACCGAGTCCACCGGTCTGGCTGTTTCGGGTAACTGGTTGCACAGCGATAACGACGGCGACGCCGCGGGTTTAGGCCTGGGCCTGAATATTCCGCTGGGGCCGTTCCTCGCGACCGTGGGCGGTAAAGGGGTATACACCAACCCGAAACAGGGTGATGAAGGCTATGCGGCCGCGGTCGGCGGCGGCCTGCAGTGGAAAATCGGCGACAGCTTCCGCCTGTACGGCGACTACTACTACTCGCCGGATTCCCTCTCCAGCGGCATTGACAGCTATCAGGAAGCTAATGTCGGCGCCAGCTGGACCATCATGCGTCCGCTCAGCATCCAGGCAGGCTATCGCTATCTGAACCTGGCGGGCAAAGATGGCAACCGCGATAACACCATCGCCGACGGCCCGTACATCGGCGCCAGCGCCAGCTTCTAATCTCCTCCGGCGCGGTATCTTCTTGCCGCGCCAGATTTTCCTCCTCGTCAGCATCCCGCTTTGCGTTATAGTATTTGCCACCTGGCAGGCAAGGAGTGAGCAATGTTGAATGTGGAAATGCTGTCCACTGGCGATGAAGTGTTGCATGGTCAAATCGTTGACACCAATGCAGCATGGCTGGCGGATTTCTTTTTTAATCAGGGTTTACCGTTAACGCGCCGTCATACCGTCGGCGACGATCTCGATGCGCTGGTGGCGATTCTGCGCGAACGCAGCGAACAGGCGGATGTGCTGATCGTCAATGGCGGCCTCGGCCCCACCAGCGACGACCTGAGCGCGCTGGCCGCGGCCACCGCGAAAGGCGAAGGGCTTATTTTGCATCCGGAGTGGCTGGATACCATGACCCGCTTCTTTGCTGAACGCGGGCGGCCGATGGCGGAAAGCAACCGTAAGCAGGCGGAAATCCCCGCCAGCGCCGAGATGATCAATAACCCGGTGGGCACGGCCTGCGGCTTTGCCATCCAGCTCAATCGCTGCCTGATGTTTTTCACCCCCGGCGTTCCCTCTGAATTCAAAGTGATGGTCGAGCAGGAGATTTTACCGCGCCTGCGCCAGCGCTTTACGCTGCCGGAACCGCCGGTATGCCTGCGGCTGACCACTTTTGGCCGCTCGGAAAGCGAGCTGGCGCAAAACCTCAATCCGCTGACGTTACCGCCTGGCGTCGTGATGGGCTACCGCTCGTCGATGCCGATCATTGAGCTGAAGCTGACCGGACCGGCTGAGCAGCGTGACGCCATGCTGGCTCTGTGGCCGGAAGTGCGTAAAGTGGCTGGCGACAGCCTGATTTTCGAAGGCACTGAAGGGTTACCGGCGCAGATTGCACGCTCCCTGCAGGAGCGGCAGCTGAGCCTGACGCTCAGCGAGCAGTTTACCGGCGGTCTGCTGGCGCTCCAGCTGTCCCGCGCCGGCGCGCCGCTGCTGGCCAGCGAAGTGGTCCCGGCGCAGGAGGAGACGCTGGCGCAGGCGGCCCGCTGGGCGGCCGAGCGGCGCATAAACCATTTTGCCGGCCTGGCCCTGGCGGTGAGCGGCCAGGAGAACGATCATCTTAACGTGGCCCTGGCCACCCCGGACGGCACCTTCGCGCTGCGGGTGAAGTTCAGCGTCACCCGCCACAGCCTGGCGGTACGCCAGGAAGTCTGCGCCATGATGGCATTAAACCTGCTGCGTCGCTGGCTGAATGGCCAACCGCTGGCCAGCGAACATGGCTGGATTAACGTGGTGGATTCCCTCTCGCTGTAAGTCGTTTCCCGGCGCACGGGCTTCTCCCTGGCGCCGGTTGTCCAGCCTGTTGTACTCTCCTGAAAAAATTCTGTGCGTTAAGTCGCAATTTTCCGCTGCGAACGGTCCAGCATACGGGAAAGCGATTGCCCCGCGATGTCGCTCACACTTTACCGCCCGGACAACCGCAACACTGATTCCAGTATTCAGGATTGGAGTCCAGTATGTTGGAATCAACGAAAGTCCCGGCGCTGACCCGCGCGATTGAGATCCTCAATTTAATTGGCCGCATCGGACCCTGCAGCGCGGCGACGATAATAGCGGAGCTGGGGATCCCGAAAAGCACGGTTTATCTGCTGCTGGGCGAGCTGAAAAAGCAGCGCTTCATCAGTATGGATAATCAGGATAACTACTGCCTGTGGACCAAACTGGTGGAGCTGGCCGGGCAGGCGCTAAGCAAAATGGACCTGCGCGAGCTGGCGCGGCCACGCCTGACCCGGCTGATGGATGAGTGCGGCCTGCTCTGCCATCTGGGCATTATCGATCACGGTAACGCCTACTACATTCTGAAAATTGAATCACCCGCCACCATTAGCGTGCGTTCGCACGAAGGAAAGAGCCTGTCGCTTTACCGCTCCGGGATCGGCAAATGTTTGCTGGCCTGGCAGCCCGCCGGGGTTCAGGCATCCATTATCGATGAACTGCAGTGGGAGCGGGCTACGCCAACGACCATCAGCAATGCTCAACAGCTGCGGGAGGAGCTGCGGCGGATCCGCGCCCGGGGCTGGAGCTTTGATAATGGCGAGGACTACCCGGATGTGCGCTGCGTGGCCGCCCCGGTTTTTAACGCCAATAACGACCTGACCGCCGCCATCTCGGTGGTGGGCACCCGTCTGCAAATCAATGAAGACAATCGCGATTATCTGGCCGGTAAGGCGATTGCCTGCGCGAAAGATATTTCACGACTGCTGGGGTGGAAAAGCCCCTTCGAACAACTCGCCTCATCATAAGGAGAACACCATGACCCTACCGAAAATTAAACACGTCCGTGCCTGGTTTACCGGCGGCGCCACGGCAGAGCAGGGCGCCGGCGGCGGCGATTACCACGATCAGGGGGCTAACCACTGGATTGACGATCATATCGCTACCCCGATGAGCAAATATAAACAGTATGAGCAGTCCCGCCAGTCGTTTGGCATCAACGTGCTGGGCACGCTGATTGTGGAAGTGGAGGCTGACAACGGGCAGACCGGCTTTGCCGTGTCGACGGCCGGAGAGATGGGCTGCTTTATCGTGGAGAAACATCTCAACCGCTTTATCGAAGGCAAATGCGTCAGCGATATCAAACTGATCCATGACCAGATGCTCAACGCTACCCTTTACTACGCGGGATCCGGCGGTCTGGTGATGAACACTATCTCCTGTGTCGACCTCGCGCTGTGGGATCTGTTCGGGAAAGTGGTTGGCCTGCCGGTCTACAAACTGCTGGGCGGAGCGGTGCGTGACGAAATCCAGTTCTATGCTACCGGCGCTCGTCCGGATCTGGCGCAGGAGATGGGCTTTATCGGCGGCAAAATGCCCACCCACTGGGGGCCGCACGATGGCGACGCCGGGATCCGCAAAGACGTCGCCATGGTGGCGGACATGCGCGAAAAATGCGGCCCGGATTTCTGGTTAATGCTGGACTGCTGGATGAGCCAGGACGTTAACTATGCCACCAAACTTGCCCATGCCTGCGTCCCTTACAACCTCAAGTGGATCGAAGAGTGCCTGCCGCCGCAGCAGTATGAAGGCTATCGCGAGCTGAAGCGCCAGGCGCCGGCCGGGATGATGGTGACCAGCGGCGAGCACCACGGCACCCTGCAGTCCTTCCGCACCCTGTCGGAGACCGGAATCGATATTATGCAGCCCGACGTCGGCTGGTGCGGCGGCTTAACCACGCTGGTGGAGATAGCGGCTATTGCTAAAGCGCGCGGGCAGCTGGTGGTGCCGCACGGCTCGTCGGTGTACTCACATCATGCGGTGATCACCTTCACCAACACGCCGTTCAGCGAGTTTCTGATGACCAGTCCGGACTGCGCCACGCTGCGTCCGCAGTTCGACCCGATCCTGCTCGGCGAGCCGGTGCCTGAGAGGGGGCGCATTCATAAATCGGTCCTGGATAAACCCGGTTTTGGCGTCGAACTCAATCGCGACTGCAACCTGAAACGTCCTTATCAACACTGATCCCCCGGGCCGCCCGGCGGCCCACGCCTGAGGATATTATGATGAGCAACACTCTGCTGGAGAGCGTGGTGAAGAAAAACCGCGCCCGCTTAATCCCCTTTATGCTGGCGCTGTACGTGCTGGCGTTTCTTGACCGTTCGAATATCGGTTTCGCCAAAGAGACCTACCAGCTGGATACGGGCCTCAGCAACGAAGCCTATGCGCTGGGGGCGGGGATTTTCTTTGTGGTCTATGCCTTTCTCGGGGTACCGGCCAACCTGCTGATGCGCAAATTCGGCGCCAGAAAATGGATCGGCTGCACCACGCTGCTGTGGGGCGTGCTGTCGGCGGCGATGGCGTGGGCGGATACGGAAGCGAAATTCCTGCTGGTACGCACCCTGCTGGGCGCGGCGGAGGCGGGCTTCTTCCCCGGCATGATCTACCTCACTTCACAGTGGTTTCCCCAGCAAAACCGCGCCAGCATTATGGGGCTTTTTTATATGGGGGCGCCGCTGGCGCTGACGCTCGGTTCGCCTTTATCCGGCGCACTGCTGGAGATGCATGGGTTTATGGGCCATCCCGGCTGGTTCTGGATGTTTGTGATTGAAGGCCTGCTTGCTGTCGCCGCGGGAGCGTTCACCTTCTTCTGGCTGGACGATTCGCCGCAGCATGCCCGCTTCCTGAGCGCTGCGGAGAAACAGGCGCTGATCGGCGAGCTGGCGCGAGAGGAGGAGAAAAAGGTCACCTCGCGCCTGTCCGATGCGCTGCGTAACGGGCGGGTCTGGCAGCTGGCGCTGATTTACATGACCATTCAGGTGGCGGTCTATGGCCTGATTTTCTTCCTGCCTACTCAGGTCGCCGCGCTGTTGGGCACCAAAGTCGGCTTCATTGCGTCGGTGGTGACGGCTATCCCATGGGTGGCGGCGCTGTTCGGCACCTGGCTTATCCCTCGCTACTCCGATCGCACCGGCGAGCGGCGCAATATTGCCGCGCTGACGCTGCTGGCGGCAGCGGTCGGGATTGCGGTTTCCGGACTGGTGGCGCCGGTGCTGGCTATCATCGCGCTGTGCGTGGCGGCGGTTGGGGTGATTGCCGTGCAGCCGGTCTTCTGGACGATGCCGACGCAGCTGCTCTCCGGCACGGCGCTGGCCGCCGGGATTGGCTTCGTTAACCTGTTTGGCGCCATCGGCGGCTTTCTGGCGCCAATCGTTCGCGTGCAGGCCGAAACGCTGTTCGCCAGCAGCGCCGCCGGATTGTTAACCCTGGCCGGTGTGGCCATCGTCGGGGTGATCATCATCTTCTCATTAAGCCTCACCCGCGCGGTTCCTCAGCGCGGCAGCGTACAGCATTGATTAAAGGAATCGCTATGAACGCACTGTTATCTAACCCCTTCAAACGTGGATTATTACGCGGTGAGACGCAAATTGGCCTGTGGCTGAGCTCGACCTCCTCCTATATGGCGGAGATTGCCGCCACCTCAGGATATGACTGGCTGCTGATCGACGGCGAGCATGCCCCGAACACCATTCAGGACCTTTATCATCAGCTCCAGGCCATCGCTCCCTATGCCAGTCAGCCGGTGATCCGACCGGTGGAGGGCAGCCGCAGTCTGATAAAACAGGTGCTGGATATTGGCGCCAGAACGTTGCTGGTGCCGATGGTCGATACCGCCGAGCAGGCGCGGGAAGTCGTCTCGGCAACCCGTTATCCTCCCGTCGGTAGCCGCGGCGTGGGCGCCGGCGTGGCCCGGGCGGCACGCTGGGGCAGAGTGGAGAATTATATGGCGGAGGCGAATGACGAACTCTGTCTGCTGATTCAGGTAGAGAGCCGAACCGCGCTGGAAAATCTGGACGCTATCCTCGAGGTGGAGGGCATTGACGGCGTATTTATCGGTCCGGCGGATCTCTCCGCTTCGCTGGGGCACCCGGACGATGCCGGCCATCCTGACGTGCAGCGGGTGATTGAGCAGAGCATCCGGCGCATTCGCACGGCGGGAAAAGCGGCCGGATTTCTGGCGGTCGACCCGGCGATGGCGGAAAAATGTCTCGCCTGGGGGGCCAATTTCGTCGCCGTCGGGGTCGATACCATGCTCTACACCGAGGCGCTGGACCGCCGGCTGGCGATGTTTAAATCCGCCAGCGCTCAGCCGCAGGGGAAAGCGAGCTATTGACGGCGCAGGCTGGCGCCGGACTCAGGCGAGCGCCTGCGCCAGCACCGTCAGCGGATGTTCGCAGCGTTTGCTGGTGGACATCTCAATCTGCCATTTGCAGGTCTCGCAGTCGGTGACGACGATGTCGGCTCCGCTCTCCTCAATCTGACGGAACAGCGGGGCGCCGATAGCCTGGGATACCGCGTAATTCTCAGTCTTAAAGCCGTAGGTGCCGGCGATGCCGCAGCACTGCGAATCCAGCACCTCCAGCTGCAGGCCGGGGATCAGCCGCAGCAGTTCGAGGGTATACAGCGACCAGCCCATTTTCTCCATATGGCACGGCGTGTGATAGACCACCTTCAGCGGCAGCCGGCGCAGCGGCAGCGTTTTGCCACTATCCAGTTGTTTCCAGATCCAGCGAGTGGCCAGTTCCACCCGGTCGCGGAGATCGCTGTTGTCAACATCCAGGAGGTGAGGGTATTCATCGCGCAGGGTAAAGGTGCAGGTCGAAGAGGTGGCAATGATCGGCAGCGCATTTTCCCGCATCGCGGCGACGTTGCTCAGCGCCTGCTTACGCGCTTTGTCAAAAAAGCCGTTGGCGATCAGCGGCACGCCGCAGCATTTTTCCCTTGATAACAACTGCACGCCGGTGCCCAGCGCATTGACGACGCGAATCAGGTCCTTGCCCAGTTGCGGGTGGTTATAGTTGACGTAGCAACCATGAAAGAAGGCCACCTGCTCAGGGTACTGCGTCTGGTGGGCCGCGAGCTGGCGGTAAGCGCGGCGGAAGGTACCGAAGCCATATTTCGGCAGCGTGCGGCGATGATCGATATGGAGCGCTGCGTCGAGCAGGCGGCGTACCGGTTTTAAGCCGGTGGTGGCGTTGACCAGTGGGGCAAAGGGGGTGGAAAGGGTGCCCATCAGGTCGGTATGGCTGAGGATGGCGTCGCGCAGGGTCGGCTTTTGCTGGCCGTACTGTGCCCGGGCGCGTTGAATGATATCGCCAATTTTCACATCCGACGGGCAGGCCACCTCACAGCGCTTGCAGTTGATGCAGTACTTGAGCGCCTCATCGTACAGCGCGCCATCCTTCAGGCGGAGGCGTTCGCCATCCGGCCCCGCCTGTTTCGGCCCGGGATAGCGCGGATTGACCCGGCTTACCGGACAGGTGGTGGTACAGACCGTGCACTTAATGCAGCTTTCAAAACGGGTATCGTTCATGGCCGGCCTCCGGCAAGGGCGTGGATCTGTCTGGCGGCGTGCAGCGCGGTGACGGCGCAGACCCCGCCGCCGCAGCCGAGCTGAATGGCATCGAACCCGCCGAGCAGCGAACCGATGGCGAACAGATTGCTGAACGGCTGCCCGCCCAGCAGGGGACGCAGCAGGGCATCGGTTTTCACCCCGAAGCGCTGCCACGGCTGGGAGGCAAAGAAGTCGCCCTGGTACCAGTCGTCGCGCGGCAGGGGCTGCTGCAGATCGAGACCAAGGATGGGTTCGCGCACGCTCTCCCGCGTGGCGACAAGACCGTTGCTGAAAAAGCTGCCGCTGGCCAGCACGGTAAAACGCGGACGCAGCGCAATATCGCCGTGATTTCGCGTCCAGACGGCCTCGACGGCGCCCTGTCGATGGCTGATGTTCACCACTTCATCGCCGGCAAGCCAGGTGCCGCCGCCGCGTATAAACTGCCGCTGCAGCAGACTGTGCAGGCGCATCCCGGGAACCGAAGGCGGCAGCGTCGGCAGCAGACGCAGCGGGCAGGGCAGGCGCGCCTGCAGCCAGTGGTACAGGCGATCGTCGGCGAGACCAAAGCAGGCGGGCATGATCAGCAGCTCATGCTGCTGCGCCAGGGGCAGCAGCGCCGCGTGCAGGGCAGGCCAGTGGTTTTCATCGTCGAGGAGGCGGGCGATATTGGCGGCGCGAAATTCGGTGGGGTTGTCACGCAACACATCCAGCAGCGGTAACTCGATTTCCGCCGCCACGGCGGTAACGCCGGTTTGCCCGAGCGCGGCGGCGGCGAGATGCGGCTGAAAATCGGCAAAGCCGCTGATCCCCACCAGGCAGACCCCTTGTCGGGGGAGTGGCGCGACAGGAGCCTCCTGCGGCGATAGCCACGCCGCGCGCAGCGTCCCCAGCGGCGTTACTCGCCGGTGCGGGTGGTGCGCGTCGCCCTGCATCACCGCCCCGCAGGCGGTCAGCAGGGCTTCAGTCTGTTTAGCGTATTCGAGCACCGCCCCGGCGCCGAGCCGGGAATAAGGGTGCTCAGGAAGCAGTTCAGCGAGCTGCTGCAGACCTTGCGCGAGGTCAGTGACGTTATCGCCGTTCGGCAGCGCCGAGAGCAGATCTAACGACGCGGAGGAAAAATGCAGCGCGCTTTGCCCGCGGCTGATGATAACGCTGCGCAGGCCGGACTGATTCAGCGTCAGGCCGCACAGCAGACCGGCCAGTCCGCCGCCGATAATCGCGCAGTCAAATTTCATCCTGATGCTCCTGTGGCAGTCCGCACAGGCCGAGGTAGACCCAGCGGGTGAATTCGCTTTCGCGCAGCGCGTCGCCCCAGGCGATGGGCTGCACGCCCTTCCAGCGTTCATTGAGAAACGCCGACAGCTGGGCCAACGACTGCGCGGGGGTGGTGACGTTAAAGCGCTGCAGCAGCCCGGCGGCGCGGCAGGCGCAGAGTTCCCCCTGGCAGGTCCCCATGCCAATCCGGGTACGGCGGCGCAGGTCGAGCAGGGTGTTGACCGCCAGATTTTCCACCGCGTATTTCACTTCACCAGCGGTGACGGCTTCGCATTCGCAGACCAGGCTACGGTGCTGGCGGCTGTCGCCAAGCCAGGCCGGAGTGCGATCGCCATGGCGGTAGACGGCAGAGCCGCGCAGCGGGCCAGGCAGGGAGATAATTTTTCGCAGGGTGCTTTCCGTCGGCTCCTGTGAGCCGGGCAGCGGGCTCTCGGCCGTGGTACAGGGGATAGTGTTTCCCAGCTTACGACAGACGGCGTCGGTGGCCCACTCGGCCATCAGGCGATAGGTCATCAGCTTGCCGCCGGTGATGGTAATGAAGCCTTCCATGCCGTCACGCTGAGCATGGTCGAGCAGGACGATGCCGCGGCTGACGCTGCGTCCGCTGGGATCGTTGTCGCTGGCCACCAGCGGGCGGACGCCGGAGTAGGCGCGGAGGATCCGGGTGCGGCCCATGACCGGCGCCAGCTTTTCGCCTTCGCGCAGCAGGGTATCAACTTCCGCGGTCGTGACCCGGTTGTCGTCAATTTCGTCATAAGGAATATGCATCGAGGTGGTGCCGATCAGCGAGATGGTATCCCCGGGCACCAGAATATCGGCATCGGCCGGCTTACGGCAGCGGTTGATCACCAGGTTGTTAATCCGGTGGTCGAGGATCAACAGCGATCCCTTCGCCGGGAACATGGTGATGCGCAGGTCGGCATATTCCGCAATGCGCTGCCCCCAGATCCCGGCGGCATTAACCACTACCCCGGCGTGCAGCGTGCGGGTCTGGTGAAGCTGACGGTCGTACACCTGGACGCCGCAGACGCGATCGCCCTGGCGCAGCAGGCCAGTGACTTCGCAGCCGGTGAGGATCTGCGCCCCGTGTTCGCGGGCGTCGAGCATATTGGCCGCGGTGAGGCGAAACGGGTCAATGGTGCCGTCCGGAACCTGCACCGCCCCCAGCAGCGCCGGGTTGACGGCGGGCTCGCGGCGCAGCGCCTCCTGCGCAGAGAGCGGCGTGGCCTCTATGCCAGCCTGCTGGCAGGCGGCGATAAAGGCCTGCTGATATGCCAGATCGTCTTCAGGCAGGGTTATGAACAGACCGCCGGCTGGTTCGATACAGTGACGGGCGATGCGGCGCAGGATGCGGTTCTCACTGATGCATTCGCGGGCGGATTCGTTGTCGGTCACCGCATAGCGGGCGCCGCTGTGCAGCAGCCCATGATTACGGCCGGTGGCCCCGGTGGCGATATCATGACGCTCAATGAGCAGTGTGCGTAATCCGCGCCGGGCGCAATCGCGGGCGATACCGGCGCCGGTTGCTCCGCCGCCGATGATAATAACCTCGCTATCCAGACGTCCCGTCATCTTCAGCTCCTTTGCTTTCGTTTAACACCATTTAGCCACAGTCTATAAGGTTATTGTTTGATTTCGAGCACATTCGCGCGTTATTTGAGCGTGTTATGTGATTTCGTGCTCACATTGGAACCTTTTGTCATATTTCTGTAACAAATTGTGCGATGTTTCACAGTATCAGCTCTACGTATTGCCTACCATCGCGGCCAGATTCGAAGTTAGTGATTAATCTGGGATTGTTGTCGTGACGTTAGTAAAAAACAGCAAGGGCCACGGAGGCTGATATGTTAAGTATTTTTAAACCCGCCGCGCATAAAGCGCGTTTGCCAGCCGCGGAGATCGACCCGCTCTATCGTCGGTTACGCTGGCAGATTTTTATCGGCATCTTCTTTGGTTATGCCGCTTACTATCTGGTTCGTAAGAACTTTGCCCTGGCGATGCCCTATCTTATCGAGCAGGGTTTCTCCCGCGGCGACCTCGGTTTCGCCCTTTCCGGCATCTCCATTGCCTACGGATTTTCGAAATTCATCATGGGATCGGTCTCTGACCGTTCGAATCCGCGCATTTTCCTGCCGGCGGGGCTGATCCTCGCCGCGCTGGTGATGCTGGTGATGGGCTTCGTACCGTGGGCCACCTCGAGCATCATGATCATGTTCGTGCTGCTGTTCCTCTGCGGCTGGTTCCAGGGGATGGGCTGGCCGCCGTGCGGCCGTACCATGGTCCACTGGTGGTCGCAGAAAGAGCGTGGCGGAATTGTTTCAGTGTGGAACTGCGCGCATAACGTCGGCGGCGGGATCCCGCCGCTGTTGTTCCTGTTGGGTATGGCCTGGTTTAACGACTGGCACGCGGCGCTCTATATGCCGGCGTTCGCCGCTATCCTGCTGGCGATTTTCGCCTTTGCGATGATGCGCGATACTCCGCAATCCTGCGGCCTGCCGCCAATCGAAGAATATAAAAATGACTACCCGGACGATTACAGCGAAGAGCATGAACAAGAGCTGACGGCGAAGCAGATCTTTATGCAGTACATTCTGCCGAACAAGCTGCTGTGGTACATCGCGGTCGCCAACGTCTTCGTTTATCTGCTGCGCTACGGCATTCTCGACTGGTCGCCGACCTACCTGAAAGAGGTGAAGCACTTCGCGCTGGATAAATCCTCCTGGGCCTACTTCCTGTACGAGTATGCCGGGATCCCGGGCACCCTGCTGTGCGGCTGGATGTCGGATAAGGTGTTTAAAGGCAACCGCGGCGCCACCGGCGTGTTCTTTATGACCCTGGTGACCATCGCTACCATCGTGTACTGGCTGAACCCGGCGGGTAACCCGGGCGTGGATATGGCCTGTATGATTATTATCGGCTTCCTGATCTACGGCCCGGTGATGCTGATTGGTCTGCATGCGCTGGAGCTGGCGCCGAAGAAAGCTGCCGGCACCGCGGCAGGCTTCACCGGTCTGTTCGGTTATCTCGGCGGCTCCGTGGCCGCGAGCGCCATCGTCGGCTACACCGTCGATTTCTTCGGCTGGGACGGCGGCTTTATGGTAATGATCGGCGGCAGTGTGCTGGCGGTCGTCCTGCTGGTTATCGTGATGCTCGGTGAACGCCGTCATCATCAACAGCTGAAACAAGCCTAAGGAGCGGCGATGAACATGAAACTCACCACGCTAATGAGCGGCATGATGTTGGCCAGTTCGGCGCTGTGCTTCAGCGCGACAGCGGCGGATAAAATGGTTATCGCCCACCGGGGCGCCAGCGGTTATCTGCCCGAACATACCCTGCCGGCGAAAGCGATGGCCTACGCGCAGGGGGCGGATTACCTTGAGCAAGACCTGGTGATGACCAAAGACGACCGGCTGGTGGTGTTGCACGACCATTATCTCGACCGGGTGACTGACGTCGCTCAGCGCTTCCCGCAGCGGGCGCGTCAAGATGGCCGTTTCTACGCCATCGACTTTACCCTGGCCGAGATTAAGTCGCTGAAGTTTACCGAAGGCTTTGAGCCGAAAGATGGCAAGAACGTGCAAACCTACCCCGGGCGTTTCCCGATGGGCAAATCCGATTTCCGCATTCATACCTTTGAAGAGGAGATTGAGTTTGTCCAGGGGCTGAATCATTCCACCGGCAAAAACATCGGTATTTACCCGGAAATCAAAGCGCCGTGGTTCCACCATCAGGAAGGCAAAGATATTGCAGCCAGCACTCTGAAAGTGCTGAAAGAATATGGCTACACCAGCAAGCAGGATAAGGTCTATCTGCAGTGCTTTGACGCCAACGAGCTGAAGCGCATTAAAAATGAACTGGAGCCGAAGATGGGCATGGATCTTAATCTGGTGCAGCTCATCGCCTATACCGACTGGAATGAAACCCAGCAGAAACAGGCCGATGGCCAATGGGTGAACTACAGCTATGACTGGATGTTCAAGCCGGGGGCCATGGCGCAGATTGCACAATACGCCGACGGCATTGGTCCGGATTACCATATGCTGGTGGCGGAAGGCTCAAAGCCGGGGGCGGTGAAGTTGACGGCGATGGTGAAAGAGGCGCACGCCAGCCATCTGCAGGTGCATCCGTACACCGTGCGCGCGGATCAGTTGCCGGAGTACGCGACTAACGTTAATCAGCTCTATGACCTGCTGTATAACCAGGCGGGCGTCGACGGCTTGTTTACCGATTTCCCGGATAAAGCGGTGCAGTTCCTGGACGCTAAACGCTAAAAAGCCGGGTGGCGGTTGCGCCTTACCCGGCGTACGAACTGCGGTTTTGTTGACACGGTTCTCGGCGTGCAACGATTTCGGCCCGGGAATAACGTTTGTTCTATGATATTTCCTGGAAGATTGTGCTCCCGATATTTCTTCTGCGTTATGCCTTTCATAGCGCAGGGAGTGCACAGGGGGAGGCCAGTCGCCGCCTCCCCCTGTACCCCCGGGCTCCGGCCAGCAAAATCGCCGCTGCGCGGTCCCTTCGACTTATCCCTGCAGGCTTCGGGTCGGGCCGAGGCAGCGTCCATGCAAAACACGGCCCTCAGCCCGCATCCATGCGGGCTGCCCCGGCCTTCCGGGAACGTCTCAGCGATTTTGAGGCCGTCAACACCGTCAGTTTCAGCAGCCCAGGGCGGCAGTACGTAAACGGCCGGTCCTGGAACAGTAGCTCAGGTAAGTGTAGCGCCACCTGACAAGACTACATCTCGATCTCAATATCGCCTTTCGCCCGGCAGCAGCAGGGCAAAATCTCGCCCGGCTGGATAAAGGCCAGCGGCTCGGTCAGCCAGTCAACCTGGCCGGAGACCAGACGGGTGCGGCAGGAGCCGCAATAGCCTGCGCGGCATTGATACTCGACGTCGATATTATGCGATTCAAGAGCAGCCAACAGGGAAGGGTGTTCATCCTGACACTCAAGGCGAGTGTCAGAGATTTTTAAGAAGATCCGCTTCATTACAGCTGGAAGTTGCTCAGATCGTCGGCATCGACTTCAGAGTCGATCTGGCCGACCAGGTAAGAGCTGACCTCTACTTCCTGCGGCGCCACCTGAACGTTGTCGGAGACCAGCCAGGTGTTGATCCACGGGATCGGGTTGGAGCGGGTCTGGAACGGCAGATCAAGGCCCACCGCCTGCATGCGGATATTGGTGATGTACTCGACGTACTGGCAGAGAATATCTTTGTTCAGGCCAATCATCGAGCCGTCGCGGAACAGGTAGTCCGCCCACTCTTTCTCCTGCTGGGCCGCCAGCACGAACAGATCATAGCACTCCTGTTTGCACTCTTCGGCGATTTCCGCCATTTCCGGATCGTCGCTGCCGGAGCGCAGCAGGTTCAGCATATGTTGAGTGCCGGTCAGGTGCAGCGCTTCATCGCGGGCGATCAGGCGGATAATTTTGGCGTTGCCTTCCATCAGTTTGCGCTCGGCGAAAGCGAAGGAGCAGGCGAAGCTGACGTAGAAGCGGATCGCTTCCAGGGCGTTAACGCTCATCAGGCACAGATAGAGTTTCTTTTTCAGCTCGCGCAGATTGACGGTCACGGTCTTGCCGTTGACGGTATGGGTGCCTTCGCCCAGCAGATGCCAGTAGCTGGTCATCTCGATCAGCGAATCATAATAGTGAGAGATCCCTTCCGCACGTTTCTGGATCTGCTCGTTGGTGACGATATCGTCGAACACGGTCGCCGGATCGTTGACGATGTTGCGGATGATATGGGTGTACGAGCGCGAGTGAATGGTCTCAGAGAAGGCCCAGGTTTCCACCCAGGTCTCCAGCTCCGGGATGGAGATCAGCGGCAGCAGAGCGACGTTCGGGCTGCGGCCCTGGATGGAGTCGAGCAGCGTCTGGTACTTCAGGTTGCTGATGAAAATGTGTTTTTCATGTTCCGGCAGCGCCTGGTAGTCGATGCGATCGCGGGAAACGTCAACCTCTTCCGGGCGCCAGAAGAAGGAGAGCTGCTTTTCAATCAGCTTTTCAAAGATGTCGTATTTTTGCTGATCGTAGCGGGCCACGTTAACCGGCTGGCCAAAAAACATTGGCTCAAGCAGCTGATCGTTTTTCGTCTGTGAAAAAGTGGTGTATGCCATTGAAGTGAGTCCTGTTGAACTGTATTGCCCGGCGGGAATGGGTTGGCCGGGCCTACAAAATCGTAGGCCGGGTAAGCGTAGCGCCACCCGGCAAAAATACCTTAGATCTTACAAGCGCCGCTTTCGCAGCCGTCGTCCTGAATGGACGGGGCCAGGTCATCCTGAGCGTCTTCAGCGCCATCACGGGTGTTATGATAGTACAGCGTTTTGACGCCGAATTTATAGGCGTTGAGCAGGTCTTTCAGCAACTGCTGCATCGGCACTTTTCCGGAAGGGAAGCGCGTCGGATCGTAGTTGGTATTCGCAGAGATCGACTGGTCGATAAACTTCTGCATGATACCCACCAGCTGCAGGTAGCCGTCGTTGTTTGGCATTTCCCACAGCAGCTCGTAGGCGTTCTGCAGGTTTTCGTAATCCGGCACCACCTGGCGCAGGATCCCATCCTTCGAGGCTTTGATACTCACGTGACCGCGCGGCGGCTCGATGCCATTGGTGGCGTTGGAGATCTGCGACGAGGTCTCGGACGGCATTAGCGCGGAGAGCGTAGAGTTGCGCAGGCCGTGGGTTTTAATGGACTCGCGAAGCGCTTCCCAGTCGTAGTGCAGGGATTCGCTGACGATGCTGTCCAGGTCTTTTTTGTAGGTATCGATCGGCAGAATACCCTGCGCATAGGTGGTTTCGTTGAACCACGGGCAGGCGCCCTGTTCGATAGCCAGCTCGTTGGAGGCCTTCAGCAGGTAGTACTGAATCGCTTCGAACGTTTTGTGGGTCAGGTTGTTGGCGCTGCCGTCGGAGTAGCGTTTGCCATGCTTCGCCAGATAGTAAGCGAAGTTGATCACGCCGATGCCCAGCGTACGGCGGCCCATTGCGCCGCGTTTGGCGGCCGGGATGGGGTAATCCTGATAGTCGAGCAGCGCGTCCAGGGCACGCACCGCCAGCACCGCCAGCTCTTCCAGCTCGTCGAGGCTGTCGATAGCCCCGAGGTTGAAGGCCGACAGGGTGCACAGCGCGATTTCGCCGTTTTCGTCGTTGACGTCTTCCAGCGGTTTAGTCGGCAGAGCGATCTCCAGGCACAGGTTAGACTGGCGCACCGGGGCGACCACCGGATCGAACGGGCTGTGGGTGTTGCAGTGGTCGACGTTCTGGATGTAGATGCGGCCGGTGGAGGCGCGCTCCTGCATCATCAGCGAGAACAGCTCAACCGCTTTAATGCGCTGCTTGCGAATGCTGTCGTCCTGCTCGTACTGGGTGTACAGGCGCTCAAACTCGTCCTGATCGGCGAAGAAGGCGTCATACAGGCCCGGGACGTCGGAAGGGCTGAACAGGGTAATGTCGCCGCCCTTCAGCAGACGGGTGTACATCAGCTTATTGATCTGCACCCCGTAGTCCATGTGACGAACGCGGTTGGCGTCGGTACCGCGGTTGTTTTTCAGCACCAACAGGCTTTCCACTTCCAGATGCCACATTGGGTAGAAGAGGGTCGCCGCGCCGCCGCGAACGCCGCCCTGCGAGCAGGACTTCACCGCAGTCTGGAAATGTTTGTAGAACGGAATGCAGCCGGTGTGGAAGGCTTCGCCGCCGCGGATCGGGCTGCCCAGCGCGCGAATGCGGCCGGCGTTGATGCCGATGCCGGCGCGCTGGGAAACGTATTTCACAATCGCGCTGGAGGTGGCATTGATGGAATCCAGGCTGTCGCCGCACTCGATCAGCACGCAGGAGCTGAACTGACGGGTCGGGGTACGCACGCCGGACATGATCGGCGTCGGCAGCGAGATTTTAAAGGTCGACACCGCGTCGTAGAAACGCTTGATGTAGTCCAGACGCGTTTCGCGCGGGTAGTTAGAGAACAGGCAGGCAGCCACCAGAATATAAAGGAACTGCGCGCTCTCATAAATTTCGCCGGTGACGCGGTTCTGTACCAGATACTTGCCTTCCAGCTGCTTCACGGCAGCGTAGGAGAAGTTCATGTCGCGCCAGTGGTCGAGGAAACCGTCCATCTGCTGGAACTCTTCTTCCGTGTAGTCTTCCAGCAGATGATGATCGTATTTACCCTTCTCGACCATCTTCACCACGTGATCGTAAAGCGCCGGCGGCTCAAACTGGCCGAAGGCTTTTTTACGCAAGTGGAAGATCGCCAGACGTGCGGCGAGGTACTGGTAATCCGGCGCCTCGCGGGAGATCAGGTCCGCAGCGGCTTTAATAATGGTTTCGTGGATGTCCGCGGTTTTAATGCCGTCATAGAACTGGATATGCGAGCGCAGCTCTACCTGGGAAATCGAAACGTTATTCAGTCCTTCTGCCGCCCAATCCAGTACGCGATGGATTTTGTCGAGATTGATGCGCTCGGTGGTCCCGTCGCGCTTTGTCACCAGCAGACTCTGATTCATGTGGATTTTACCTGTCCGTGAAAGAAAATATCCCCCGTTTATCCACAGAAGGCCGTTGTGACTAACTCTGTGGATAAATACTATATGTAGGGGGTTGTCGATAAAAGGAACGCTATATGGTGAGTATTTTAGTAAGGAATCTTTTGAGTACAAGGGTTGATTTTGACGTTAAATTGAGGTTGCGGAAGGGTAATAATCCGCAAGTCCACGTCGCATAAGGCCTGGAGAAGAAGTCAATAAAACAGAAAAAAAAATGAAAATTTGATCGAGTGCTGATTTCTTCATCGGAAGAAATAATCACGCGGCTTGATGCCGCGCAATCATCATAAGCGCAGCTGCTGACGTCACGCTTTTTTGGCGCTGGTATGCAACATATAGTTAACATCAACCCCCGGCGCCAACTTGAAGGTGTTGGTCAACGGATTGTAATGCAGACCGATGATATGCTGCTCTTTCAGAGTAGTCTGATCTACCCAGCCCAGCAGTTCGGCCGGCTTGATAAACTTTTTCACATCATGGGTGCCTTTGGGCACCATCTTCATGACATATTCCGCGCCGACCACCGCCATCAGCCACGCTTTACCGTTGCGGTTGATGGTGGAGAAGAAGACCTGACCGCTAGGCTTCACCAGCCGCGCGCAGGCGTGGACTACCGACTGTGGATCAGGGACGTGCTCCAGCATCTCCATGCAGGTGACGACATCGTATTGCTGCGCGTGCTTCGCGGCATGTTCCTCAACCGTTTCCTGAACATATTCCACCTGAATACCGCTCTCCAGGGCGTGCAGTTTCGCCACCTGCAGCGGTTCGGCGCCCATGTCCAGTCCGGTGACCGTCGCGCCTTCGCGCGCCATACTCTCGGCGAGGATGCCGCCGCCGCAGCCGACATCGAGGACTTTTTTACCGAACAGGCCGCCTGAGCGTTCGGCGATATAGCCCAGCCGCAGGGGATTAATGCGGTGGAGCGGTTTGAACTCGCCCTCCAGATCCCACCAGCGCGAGGCGACGGCTTCGAATTTGGCGATTTCAGCATGATCGACGTTAGGGGCTACCGACGTTTTTTCGGCATTCATGGGCGCTTTTACTCCTTTTCTGTTCAGACCTGGGAGTATATCAGCAGCGCGCCATGAATAAACCGTATTGCTTTACCTCTCTTAGCGCGGCTGTGTTATAATTTGCGACCTTTGAATCCGGGATACAGTAGAGGGATAGCGGTTAGATGAGCGACCTTGCGAGAGAAATTACACCGGTCAACATTGAGGAAGAGCTTAAGAACTCTTATCTGGATTATGCGATGTCGGTCATTGTTGGCCGTGCGCTGCCGGATGTCCGAGATGGCCTGAAGCCGGTACACCGTCGCGTACTTTACGCCATGAACGTATTGGGCAATGACTGGAACAAAGCCTATAAAAAATCAGCCCGTGTCGTTGGTGACGTAATCGGTAAATACCACCCGCACGGCGACTCCGCGGTATACGACACCATCGTCCGTATGGCGCAGCCGTTCTCGCTGCGTTACATGCTGGTGGACGGCCAGGGTAACTTTGGTTCCATCGACGGCGACTCCGCCGCGGCGATGCGTTATACCGAAATTCGTCTGGCGAAAATCGCTCATGAGCTGATGGCCGATCTTGAAAAAGAGACGGTCGATTTCGTTGACAACTATGACGGTACGGAGCGTATTCCGGACGTCATGCCGACCAAAATTCCTAACCTGCTGGTAAACGGCGCCTCCGGGATCGCCGTCGGGATGGCCACCAACATACCGCCGCATAACCTGACGGAAGTGATCAACGGCTGTCTGGCTTATGTCGACGACGAAGACATCAGCATTGAAGGGCTGATGGCGCATATTCCTGGCCCTGATTTCCCGACCGCCGCCATTATCAACGGCCGTCGCGGCATTGAAGAGGCCTACCGCACCGGTCGCGGTAAAGTCTACATCCGCGCGCGCGCGGAAGTGGAAGTGGACGCCAAATCCGGCCGCGAAACCATCATCGTGCATGAAATTCCTTATCAGGTGAACAAAGCGCGCCTGATTGAGAAAATCGCCGAGCTGGTAAAAGAAAAACGCGTGGAAGGCATCAGCGCGCTGCGTGATGAGTCTGATAAAGACGGGATGCGCATCGTGATTGAAGTGAAGCGCGACGCGGTAGGGGAAGTGGTGCTCAACAACCTCTATTCCCAGACCCAGCTGCAGGTCTCCTTCGGTATCAACATGGTTGCGCTGCACCATGGCCAGCCGAAGATCATGAACCTGAAAGACATCATCGCCGCCTTCGTGCGCCACCGCCGCGAAGTGGTGACCCGTCGTACGATTTTCGAACTGCGCAAAGCGCGCGACCGGGCGCATATCCTCGAAGCGCTGGCCGTGGCGCTGGCCAACATCGACCCGATTATCGAACTGATCCGTCGCGCGCCGACCCCGGCTGAAGCGAAAGCGGCGCTGGTTGCCCAGGCGTGGGATCTCGGTAATGTCGCGGCGATGCTGGAACGTGCCGGTGATGACGCCGCGCGTCCGGAATGGCTGGAGCCAGAGTTCGGCGTGCGCGAGGGTAAATACTACCTGACCGAGCAGCAGGCTCAGGCGATTCTGGATCTGCGTCTGCAGAAACTGACCGGCCTTGAGCATGAAAAACTGCTCGACGAATATAAAGAGCTGCTGGAACAGATCGCGGAACTGCTGCACATCCTCGGCAGCGCCGACCGTCTGATGGAAGTGATTCGCGAAGAGCTGGAGCTGATCCGCGACCAGTTCGGCGACGAACGTCGTACCGAAATCACCGCCAACAGCGCTGATATCAACATCGAAGATCTGATCAACCAGGAAGACGTGGTGGTCACCCTGTCGCATCAGGGCTATGTGAAGTATCAGCCGTTGACCGACTACGAAGCACAGCGTCGTGGCGGTAAAGGCAAATCGGCAGCGCGCATTAAAGAAGAAGACTTTATTGACCGCCTGCTGGTGGCCAACACCCATGACACTATCCTCTGCTTCTCAAGCCGCGGTCGTCTGTACTGGATGAAGGTCTATCAGCTGCCGGAAGCCAGCCGCGGCGCGCGCGGTCGTCCGATCGTCAACCTGCTGCCGCTGGAAGCCGATGAGCGTATCACCGCTATCCTGCCGGTCCGCGAGTACGAAGAGGGCGTTAACGTCTTTATGGCCACCGCCAGCGGTACCGTGAAGAAAACCGCGCTGACCGAGTTCAGCCGTCCGCGTTCCGCTGGCATCATCGCGGTGAACCTGAACGAAGGCGATGAGCTGATCGGCGTCGATCTGACCTCTGGTCAGGACGAAGTGATGCTGTTCTCCGCGGCCGGCAAGGTCGTGCGCTTCAAAGAAGATGCCGTTCGCGCCATGGGCCGTACCGCCACCGGCGTACGCGGCATTAAGCTGGCGGAAAACGACAGCGTCGTCTCGCTGATTATTCCGCGCGGCGAAGGCGCGATCCTGACGGTGACGCAAAACGGTTACGGTAAACGTACCGCCGCGGCTGAGTATCCGACCAAGTCGCGTGCCACCCAGGGCGTTATCTCGATCAAAGTCACCGAGCGTAACGGTTCCGTGGTCGGCGCCGTACAGGTGGATGATTGCGATCAGATCATGATGATCACCGACGCCGGGACGCTGGTGCGTACCCGCGTTTCCGAAGTGAGCATCGTGGGCCGTAACACCCAGGGCGTGATCCTCATCCGCACCGCGGAAGATGAAAACGTGGTGGGTCTGCAGCGCGTCGCTGAGCCGGTAGACGACGAAGAACTGGACGCCATCGACGGTAGCGCGGCGGAAGGCGATGATGATATCGCCCCGGAAGCAGATACCGATGACGACATCGCCGAAGACGAAGAGTAATCGTCCCAGGTAAATGTTCTGAAAGGGCCGGGTATTCTCCCGGCCCTTTTTGCATTAACATTGCGGCAAAGCCGGTTTACCGCTACTTTAACCCCATTCTGTTGAGTCCCTGACGGCCGAGCATCGCCACATTGAAATATCTTGCCTCTTTCCACACAACCCTGAAGGTTTCACGTTATCTGTTCAGAGCGCTGGCGGTATTGCTGTGGCTGCTGATTGCGTTTGTCTCTGTGTTTTATATCGTCAACGCGCTACACGAGCGGGAAGCCGAGATCCATCAGGAGCTCAATCTCAATGCCGATCAGGCCCAGCGCTACATTCAGCGTACGGCGGACGTGATTAAAGAGCTCAAGTATGTCGCCGGTAACCGGCTGTCGGCAGGGGATGCGGTAGCGCAAGGGCAAAGCGGCGATATTGCGATCCCCAGCTTTGAACCCCTGTATCCTGACTCCGACTGCAGCGCAATGAGTAGTGCATGGCGTAATTCGCTCCAATCGCTGGCGTGGTTTATGCGCTACTGGCGGGATAATTTTACCGCCGCCTACGACCTTAACCGCATCTTTCTCATCGGCAGCGATAATCTCTGTATGGCCAACTTTGGCCTGAGGGACGTGCCGATTGAGCGCGATCAGGCGCTGAAAGTCCTGCATCAACGCATTGAGCAATACCGCAATGCGCCGCAAAACGAGCGCGGCAACAACCTGTTCTGGATAAGTCAGGGCGTACGCCCCGGGGTGGGCTACTTTTACGCCCTGACGCCGATCTATATGGCCAATCGCCTGCAGGCGATGCTCGGCGTGGAGCAGACCATCCGCATGGAAAGCTTCTTTACGCCGGGCAGCCTGCCGATGAGCGTGACGATCTTCGACGATAACGGCCAGCCGCTGATCTCGCTGGCCGGCGCGGAAGGCAAAGTCCAGAGCGAAGCGAAGTGGATGCAGGAGCGAATGTGGTTTGGCTACAGCACGGGTTTCCGCGAGCTGGTGCTGAAGAAAAGCCTCGCGCCGTCCTCCCTGAGCATCGTCTATTCCGTCTCGGTAGACCAGGTGCTGGAGCGGATCCGCATGCTGATCATCAACGCCATCGTTCTCAATATCCTCAGCGGCGCGATGCTGTTTGCGCTGGCGCGGATGTATGAGCGGCGCATTTTTATCCCGGCGGAAAATGACGCTCAACGGCTGGAAGAGCATGAGCAGTTCAACCGCAAAATCGTGGCCTCCGCCCCGGTGGGGATCTGTATTCTGCGCACCCTCGACGGGACCAACATTCTCAGTAACGAGCTGGCGCACAACTATCTGAACATGCTGACCCACGAGGACCGCCAGCGGCTGACGCAGATTATCTGCGGCCAGCAGGTCAACTTTGTCGATGTGCTGACCAGCAACCATACCAACCTGCAGATTAGCTTTGTCCACTCGCGCTATCGCAATGAAAACGTGGCGATTTGCGTGCTGGTGGACGTTTCCGCCCGCGTGAAGATGGAGGAGTCGCTGCAGGAGATGGCCCAGGCGGCGGAGCAGGCCAGCCAGTCGAAATCGATGTTCCTTGCCACCGTCAGCCATGAGCTGCGTACCCCGCTGTATGGCATCATCGGTAACCTCGATCTGCTGCAGACTAAAGCCTTGCCGAAAGGCGTCGATCGCCTGGTGACGGCGATGAACAACTCCTCGAGCCTGCTGCTGAAAATCATCAGCGATATTCTCGATTTCTCCAAAATCGAGTCCGAGCAGTTGAAGATCGAGCCGCGGGAATTTTCCCCGCGCGAGGTCATGAACCATATCTCCGCCAACTATCTGCCGCTGGTGGTGCGCAAGCAGCTGGGTCTGTACTGCTTTATCGAACCGGACGTTCCGGAACAGATGTCCGGCGACCCGATGCGTCTGCAGCAGGTGATCTCAAACCTGCTGAGCAATGCGATCAAGTTCACCGACACCGGCTGCATTATCCTGCACGTTCAGTGCGCAGGAGATTATCTGCAGATTAGCGTCCGCGACACCGGGGAGGGGATCCCGGCGAAAGAGGTATTGCGCCTCTTCGACCCTTTCTTCCAGGTGGGGACCGGCGTGCAGCGCAACTTCCAGGGCACCGGCCTTGGCCTGGCGATCTGCGAAAAACTGATCAGCATGATGGATGGCGATATCGCCGTGGAAACGGAGCCGGGAATGGGCAGCCGCTTTACCATCCGCATCCCGCTGTATGGCGTGCAGAACACGCCGCAGGTGACGGCGGACGGTTTCGCTGGCAAGACCTGCTGGCTGGCCATCCACAATACCTCGTTGGCGATGTTCGTCACCTCGCTGCTCAGCTATCACGGCCTGACGGTACGCCGCCATGCCGGAGAAACCCCGGACGCCGAGGATGTCTTACTCACTGACGATGAAGCGCTGAGCGGCTGGCAGGGAAGGGCGATGGTCATCTTCTGCCGTCGTCATATCGGTATTCCGCAGGAGCGGGCCGCCGGCGAGTGGCTGCATAGCGTGACGACGCCGCATGAACTGCTGCCGCTGTTGGGACGTATTTTCCACGTCGCGCTGGCCAGTGTGGAGAATAGCCGGGCGCTGATGGCGCCGGAGGCGCAGGTCGGCAATAACGACGACATGATGATTCTCGTGGTCGACGATCATCCGATCAACCGCCGCCTGCTGGCGGATCAGCTGGGATCGCTCGGCTACCAGTGCGTGACCGCCAACGACGGGGTCGACGCGCTCAACGTCCTCAGCAAGCAGCACATCGATATCGTGCTCAGCGACGTCAACATGCCAAATATGGATGGTTATCGCCTGACGCAGCGTATTCGTCAGCTTGGCCTGACGCTGCCGGTGATTGGCGTAACGGCCAATGCCCTGGCGGAAGAGAAGCAGCGCTGTCTGGAATCGGGGATGGACAGCTGTCTGTCCAAGCCGGTGACGCTTGACGTGCTGAAGCAAACGCTGACGGTATATGCGGCGCGGGTACGTAAAGGGCGGGAATAATGGGGAGCTCCGTCTCGCCGGGGCGAGACGGAGAGCGCGTCGGGATTACTCTTTGTCCGTCGAGCTCAGCGAGACGGAGGAGAGGTAGTTCAGCAGGGCGATGTCGTTTTCGACGCCCAGCTTCATCATCGCCGACTTTTTCTGGCTACTGATGGTTTTGATGCTGCGGTTCAGCTTTTTGGCGATCTCGGTCACCAGGAAGCCTTCGGCGAACAGACGCAGCACTTCGCTCTCTTTCGGCGACAGGCGTTTATCGCCATAGCCGCTGGCGCTGATTTTTTCCAGCAGACGAGAGACGCTTTCCGGGGTGAATTTCTTCCCTTTCTGCAGCGCGGCCAGCGCTTTAGGCAGATCGGTCGGCGCCCCCTGCTTGAGGACGATCCCTTCGATATCCAGATCCAGCACCGCGCTGAGGATCGCCGGGTTATTGTTCATGGTCAGAACAATGATCGACAGATCCGGGAAGTGGCGCTTGATGTATTTGATCAGCGTGATCCCGTCGCCGTATTTATCACCGGGCATGGACAGATCGGTGATCAGCACATGGGCGTCCAGCTTCGGAAGATTGTTGATAAGGGCCGTGGAGTCTTCAAACTCGCCAACGACGTTCACCCACTCAATTTGCTCAAGTGACTTACGAATACCGAACAGTACGATCGGATGGTCATCGGCAATAATTACGTTCATAGTGTTCATGTATAAGGCTACCTTCTACAGCAAGCTCTTGACGTAAGCGTCAATGTCGCTGATATATTTTTCTATGCCTTGCGCATCCTTTTCGCGAATAAGATGCTCAAGCGTTTCACATAACTGCTTGCCGGGTATCAGATTAAGCATAGCAAATGCCCCTTTGAGGCGGTGGGCGGTTTGCGCCAGTGCAGCAAAATCACCCGCTTCGTTTTCAGTATACAATCTCTGAACATCATCCGGTACCGTATCGGCAAACAGTGCGTAATAGCCGCTGGCATGGAGTTCGGCGTTACTCTCGTTTCCTGAGGTGGCGGGCTGAACCGCCTCCTCCGCCAGCTGCTGCTCAATAAGCTGCAGGATAGCCTCCTGCATCGCCGTGCTAATATTAAAGTTGACCCGCAGTTGGCCCGGGCCGATTTTGCGTATCCCAACCTCATCATCGCTTAAAAGCAAGCCCGAAGCAGTAAGATTAGACGGATTATCCGTTAAATACAGATCGAACGCTTGACTTGTCGCTCGATCGTCCGGCGTGATGCAGGACGCCCCCCAGCTCTCCAGCTGGCGGGTGACAATCCGCCGTACTTCGCTGGAGGTCACATCCAGCAGGACGATAACGTCATCCAGCAGATGTTCTCCCGCCTCTGGCGCCTCTTCGCTGGCCGGCATTTTCAGATGCAGGCTATAGCGGGTCCCCAGCGACTCCCGCGCTTTGATGGTCAACTGCCCGCCCAGCTTGCGCGTCATACGGTCACATAACCAGAAGGTAAGGGCGTTCGCTTTGCCGTACAGATCGCTCTGAGTCTCATTGAGATACGGGAAGTGCATATTGTCGATCTCGTTTGCCGAGACCCCGTTGCCAGTATCCAGTATGCGGAAGGTCAGGCGATCGCTGGCCGACTCTTCCTGGCAGACGTCGAGGGTGATCTTGCCGATAGGCGTGGTGGTGATGGAATACTGGATCAGCAGTACCAGCGTGCGCCGCAGGGCTTCACGGTCGCCATAGCGTTGCTCGCCGGCAGGCAGCGCGTTATTGATAAGCAACTGCAGACCCTTGCGCTTCATCGCCGGCAGCACCTCCGGTACGACGTCGTCGATCAGCTCCTGCACCGAGAACAGCGACTGGCTGGTTTTCCAGGCATCGCTTTCCAGCAGGTTGGCGAGCTGAATATCATCGATCAGTTTGACCAGCTCATCGGCATGCTGCGCCAGCGTCCGGCTCTCCGCGCCGTCGAGCGCCGCTGCCTCAGCCGCCAGGTTAAGGGCTGGCTGCTTCAGGGCGCTGCCGATATGCCGCATAAAGGTCGTCCGGCCCTGCTGGTTTTTCTCATACAAGCGCTGGGCCTGTTTGAGCTTTTTATTGACCAGCACTTCGCGGTCCTGGTCTCGGATAATCAGGATCTGCGTGCGAGGCGCGACCTGGCTGCGATACTGGCGGATCTCATACTGTTCGTTGTTTACGGTGGCCTGGATCACCCCCTGATGCTGGTCCGCCATGTTAGTGATGTTCTGCAGATTCAGGTGCGGAAGCAGATGGTCGGCAATCGGGTTGCTGATCACCGTTCGGTTGGCTTCCTGATCGTGGACCAGCAGCCCCAGCGGCAGCAAAGAAACAATTTCTTCATTAAGGGCGCGCAGTAAACGCAGTTCGCTATTGGCGGCGGAGGGGAGCCCGGCGCCCGAGGTGCTGCTGCGACCTTTATAATTCCGGAAGGTCGTGAAACCGAACAGCGCCAGCGCCAGCAGGCCAATGTTAAGCAGCAGCGGCAGAAGAATGTTTTGCAGGGATTCCAGCAGCATGGTGCTCATCGGTACCGTCCACACTAACTGCATACCGGTGGTGCTGATGTCGGTGGCGATGTCAATCTGCATGCCGTTGAAGGTGATCCCGATATGATCGCTAGCCTCTTTCTCGGGGCTGGCGGCCACATTTTGCGTGGGATCAGGCTCGATACGAAAGCTATCCAGCGCCATGCCCGGCGGGATCAGATCGTTAATCGGCAGGTCGAAGGCGACCACCGTTGCCAGGTGTCCTGGCTGATTGAAGGTAGTACGTAACGTGAAGTAGTGCGCGTTCTGCCAGGCAAGATGGCGCAGCGGCGAGAAGGTCTCGCGCTCATCAAGGGTATTGGCCTGCAGCAGCATTTCCGCGCGCCGGGATTCCACCACGCTGCTGATCGTTGACTCTTTAAAGCTTGAGGAGAGGTCCTTCAACGGCAGGGTGGAGATAAGGATCAGGCTATTGTCCAGCCCATTGAGATAGTACATCGACCACGGAATGGTCTCCGCGCCCCACAAAATATCGAGATAATCGGACATTTTCTGCGTCATCTCGAGGGTCGAACTGTCGTGGGAGCCAAAGATCAGGGCTTCGGTTTTACGCCGGGGCTTCTCCAGATAGTACACGTCCTGCTTTAAACGCGTCTCCTGCAGACCGCCGCTGGCGGTGTTGGCGGAGGTGGCGGCGATATTGTCGTAGATCTGCCAGGTGGCATAGCGCCAGGTATCAATGCGTTGGTGCAGGGCATGGGAGACATCAACTACCTGATAGCTCTTCTCTTTCAGCCAGGCATTGACGGCGCTTTGAATCATCACCCCCATCGTCGCCAGCAGGACAATAACCATCAAAATGAAGAAGCGGCTGATGTTGCCGGGGATCAGAGAGAATTTTTTCGGGGTCATCTTGTGGCTGAACGACTCATCATTGTTTGTAAACAGGATGTAGCGCCAGAGTAACTGGCAACAAAGCAGATGCTGCAGGCAGTATAAAGGCTAATGGCGTAAATCCATACTACAGATTGGTGCCAGCGGCGCGATACCGCCTAGGAATTATCTTAGAAACGAAGCGTAAATGAAACCGCGTCCGCAAGACTGACCAGTGACGATATTGACAGAAACAAAAGCCAGGAATCGCACGAAATAACAAGACATTGGCAGAATAAGCGCAAAAGACGGCCTAATTGATTGATTAATAGTCGTTAGGGAATCATTGGCTGTAGCACAGATAAATTAAAGTTGTGTAAAGAAGGGTAAAAAAAACCGGATGCGAGGCATCCGGTTGAAATAGGGGTAAACAGACATTCAGAACTGAATGACGGTAATAAATAAAGTTAATGATGATAGCGACTGTTATTTTAGTCACCGATGATCATTTTGTTTTACCATTCAGTGCTATAGGCTTAGTTTTGTATATCGTCTTGATTTTAAATGGCTAAATAATTTTTTTGATTATTAGTGCGTATTTCCCTGGCCATTTTGGGGTAAAAAAAAGTTCCGCCATATTTACAAATTGAAACATCTTGTGGGAACTTTGAAACATCTTAGAAGTTTTAGTATCATATTCTTGTTGGATTATTCTGCATTTTGCAGCACAATGAAATAGCCGACTGATTAGAAGGGTAATCAGTAAGCAGTGGCATAATAAAAGGCATATAACAAACAGAGGGTTAATAACATGAAAGTTAAAGTACTGTCCCTCCTGGTACCGGCTCTGCTGGTAGCAGGCGCAGCAAATGCGGCTGAAATTTATAACAAAGACGGCAACAAATTAGACCTGTACGGTAAAATTGACGGTCTGCACTACTTCTCTGACGACAAGAGCGTCGACGGCGACCAGACCTACATGCGTGTAGGCGTGAAAGGCGAAACTCAGATCAACGACCAGCTGACCGGTTACGGCCAGTGGGAATACAACGTTCAGGCGAACAACACTGAAAGCTCCAGCGATCAGGCATGGACTCGTCTGGCATTCGCCGGTCTGAAATTTGGCGACGCGGGCTCTTTCGACTACGGTCGTAACTACGGCGTAGTATACGACGTAACGTCCTGGACCGACGTTCTGCCGGAATTCGGCGGCGACACCTACGGTTCTGACAACTTCCTGCAGTCCCGTGCTAACGGCGTTGCAACCTACCGTAACTCTGACTTCTTCGGTCTGGTTGACGGCCTGAACTTTGCTCTGCAGTACCAGGGTAAAAACGGCAGCGTCAGCGGCGAAGGCGCGACCAACAACGGTCGTGGCGCTCAGAAACAGAACGGCGACGGCTTCGGTACCTCTGTAACTTATGACATCTTTGATGGCATCAGCGCTGGTTTCGCGTACTCTCACTCTAAACGTACCGACGATCAGAACAACCTGGTTCTGGGTAACGGCGACAACGCTGAAACCTACACCGGCGGTCTGAAATACGACGCCAACAACATCTACCTGGCCACTCAGTACACCCAGACCTACAACGCGACCCGCGCTGGTTCTCTGGGCTTTGCTAACAAAGCGCAGAACTTCGAAGTGGTTGCTCAGTACCAGTTCGACTTCGGTCTGCGTCCGTCCGTGGCTTACCTGCAGTCTAAAGGTAAGGATCTGGAAGGCTACGGCGACCAGGACATCCTGAAATATGTTGACGTGGGCGCGACCTACTACTTCAACAAAAACATGTCCACCTATGTTGATTACAAAATCAACCTGCTGGACGACAACAGCTTCACCCGCAACGCCGGTGTTTCTACCGACGACGTGGTTGCACTGGGCCTGGTTTACCAGTTCTAAGTCGCAAGATGCATAACAAAAAGGCGCCTCCGGCGCCTTTTTTTATGTCTGGTTTAACCTCGCTGGTATACTCTTGTCGCCCTGGTAAGAGGAGCCTCGATTAATGGATATGACTTTCTTTCGCGCCGCGCTGTTGGGCGCCTGCGTACTGTTCTCTGGCTGCGATTCAGCCACCACTCCCGCGACACCCGCATCAACGGCCACCGTGCTGGATGGCAAAACAATGGGCACCTTCTGGCGGGTCAGCGTTATCGGCGTGGATGAGGCAAAGGCGCAGGCGCTGCGCGCCAAGGTTCAGGCCCAGCTGGACGCCGACGATCGCCTGCTGTCGACCTGGAAAAACGACTCGGCGCTGATGCGTTTCAACCACGCGACGGATACCCGGCCCTGGCCGGTGAGCGAAGCGATGGCGGATATCGTCACCCTGTCGCTGCGGATTGGCGCCAAAACGCACGGCGCGATGGATATTACCGTCGGGCCGCTGGTCAACCTGTGGGGCTTTGGCCCGGATAAACAGCCGGTCGCCACCCCGGATGCGCAGGCGATCGCCGCGGCGAAAGCGCGCACCGGCCTGCAGCATCTGCAGGTTATCAATCAGAGCGGCAGGCAGTTCCTGCAAAAAGATATTCCCGATCTGTTTGTCGACCTCTCCACTGTGGGGGAAGGCTATGCCGCCGACCACCTCGCGCGCTTGATGGAGCAGGAAGGGATCTCCCGCTATCTGGTGTCGGTAGGCGGGGCGCTGGTGAGCCGCGGGATGAACGGCGAAGGCAAGCCCTGGCGGGTGGCGATCCAGAAACCGACCGACCGGGAAAACGCCGTTCAGGCGATTGTCGACATCAATGGTCACGGCATCAGCACCTCCGGCAGCTATCGCAACTACTATGAACTCGATGGCAAACGTATCTCGCACGTCATCGATCCGCAGACCGGGCAGCCGATAACCCATAAGCTGGTCTCCGTGACCGTCATTGCGCCAACGGCGCTGGAGGCGGACGGCTGGGATACCGGGCTGATGGTGCTGGGGCCGGAAAAAGCGCAGCAGGTGGTGCGCGAGCAGGGCCTGGCGGTCTACATGATCGTCAAAGAGGGGGAGGGCTTTAAAACCTGGATGTCGCCGCAGTTCCGTACCTTTCTCGTCGGCGAAAAAAATTAAAAAGCAAGATTGCGGGTTTTTTGCTGCGGGCTTTACCGCAGACTGAGGATACACTTACAGCAGGAGACCCGTGATGAAACCGATAGTTGCCGATACCGATGACCGCCGCTGGCAGGCGGTCTGCGAGCGTGATACCCGGGCCGATGGTCAGTTCGTCTTTGCGGTACTGACCACCGGCGTCTGCTGCCGTCCCTCCTGCCGCTCACGGCGCGCGCGGCGGGAAAACGTGCGCTTTTTTGCTGACGTCGCTGCTGCCGTGGCGGCGGGATTCCGCCCCTGCAAACGCTGCCAGCCGGATAAAGACTCTCCGCAGCAGCAAAGGATCGACAAGGTGGCGCAGGCCTGTCGGCTGCTGGAGCAGGAGGCGCCCCTGACCCTCGAGGCGCTGGCGTGCGAGCTGGCGGTCAGCCCGTTTCATTTCCACCGTCTATTCAAATCCGTCACCGGCATGACCCCGAAAGCCTGGCAGCAGGCGTGGCGCGCGCGACGCCTGCGGGAGGCGCTGGAGCAGGGGAAACCGGTGACCCGCGCCGCGCTGGCGGCCGGCTTTCCCGACAGCAGCAGCTATTATCGCCAGGCCGATGCCGCATTAGGGATGACCGCCAGCCAGTTTCGTCGCGGCGGCGCCGCCACCGTGGTGACCTGGACGACGGGCGACTGCGCGCTGGGCCGCTGCCTGGTGGCGCAAAGTGAACGCGGCGTCTGCGCTGTGCTGCCGGGTGATAACGATGCTGCGTTGCTCGACGACCTGCGCCAGCGCTTTCCCCGCGCCGAGCTGCGTCAGGGCGACCCTGAGTTTCGTCGTCAGATGGCGGAGATTTTCGCCCACCTCGACGACAGCCGGCGGCCGGTGTCGCTGCCGCTGGATCTGCGGGGCACCGCGTTCCAGCTGCAGGTCTGGCAGGCGCTGCGGCAGATCCCGGCGGGGGAGACCCGCAGCTACCGCCAGGTGGCCGAGCATATTGGCCAGCCGCGGGCGGTAAGAGCCGTGGCCGGCGCCTGCGCGGCGAATTCACTGGCGGTGATCGTTCCCTGCCATCGGGTGGTGCGTGAAGATGGCGCACTATCCGGTTATCGCTGGGGAACGGCGCGAAAAGCGCAGCTGCTGGCGCGCGAGGCGCAACGAGAGGAGGAGTAATGCTCGATCTGTTTAGCGATACCCCACCGTGGCAGGAGCCGCTGGCCCCCGGCGCGGTGGTGCTTCGCCGCTTTGCCCGCGAGCGTGCCCCAGGGCTGCTGCAGGCGATTGCCGACGTCGCCCGCCAGTCGCCGTTTCGCCAGATGGTCACGCCGGGCGGGTACACCATGTCGGTCGCGATGACCAACTGCGGCCGGCTGGGCTGGACCACCGATCGCCACGGCTACCTCTACGCCCCGGTCGATCCGGTCACCCGTCACACCTGGCCGCTGATGCCGGCCGTATTCCGTGAACTGGCGCTGGCGGCAGCCGCGGCCGGCGGCTATCCGGGCTTTTCCCCCGACGCCTGTCTGATTAACCGCTACCAGCCCGGCGCAAAGCTGTCGTTGCATCAGGATAAAGATGAACAGGATCTGCGGGCGCCGATCGTCTCGGTCTCCCTGGGCCTGCCGGCCATCTTTCAGTTTGGCGGGTTGCAGCGCAGCGACCCGCTGCAGCGGCTGTTGCTGGAGCATGGCGATGTGGTGGTCTGGGGCGGGGAGTCGCGCCTGTTTTATCATGGCATTCAGCCGCTGAAAGCGGGCCATCATCCCGAGACCGGCGACTGTCGATATAACCTCACCTTTCGGCAGGCGGGCCGTCCCGGCGATTAAAATAAGAATTATTCTTGATGTCACCGGCGAGCCGTTTAAACTGCTGGCTGTTTTGCTTTTCCGGATAGCCTGTTATGGAACTTCTTTCTCTCGTCTGGCGCCAGTATCGCTGGCCGTTTCTGGGCGTTATTGCCCTTAGCCTGCTCAGCGCCGCGCTGGGTATCGGCTTAATCGCTTTTATTAACATGCGCCTGATCGCCACTGTCGATACCTCGCTGCGGGTGCTGCCGGAATTTCTTGGCCTGCTGGGGCTGTTAATGGCGGTGACCCTGGGCTCGCAGCTGGCGCTGACCACCCTCGGCCACCATTTTGTTTTTCGCCTGCGCGGCGAGTTTGTGAAACGCATCCTCGATACCCAGATTGAACAGGTGGAGAAGATCGGCAGCGCGTCGCTGCTTGCCGGGCTGACCAGCGATATCCGCAATATTACCATCGCCTTTGTACGCCTCCCTGAGCTGGTGCAGGGGATCATTCTCACCTTCGGCTCCGCCGCTTATCTGGCCTGGCTGTCAGGAAAAATGATGCTGGTGACGGCGCTGTGGATGGCGCTCACCATCTGGGGCGGCTTTGTGCTGGTGTCGCGGGTGTACAAACATATGGCCAGCCTGCGCGAAACGGAAGATAAGCTCTATCACGACTACCAGACGGTGCTGGAAGGGCGTAAAGAGCTGACCCTCAACCGGGAGCGCGCGGAGTATGTGTTTAATCAGCTCTATCTCCCGGACGCCCGCGACTACCGGCACCACATCGTTCGCGCCGATACCTTCCATCTCAGCGCGGTCAACTGGTCGAATATTATGATGCTTGGCGCCATCGGGCTGGTGTTCTGGATGGCCAACAGCCTCGGCTGGGCCGATACCGCCGTGGCGGCGACCTACTCCCTGACGCTGCTGTTTTTGCGCACGCCGCTGCTCTCCGCCGTCGGCGCGCTGCCCACGCTGCTTAGCGCCCAGGTGGCGTTCAACAAGCTGCGCCAGTTCTCGCTCGCCCCTTACCGGGCGGATTTCCCCCGGCCGCAGCCGCAGGCTGACTGGCAGACGCTGGAGCTGCGCGATGTCACCTTCCATTATCCGGACCAGCGCTTTGCGGTAGGGCCGCTTAATCTGACGCTAAAACGCGGCGAGCTGGTGTTTCTCATCGGCGGCAACGGCAGCGGCAAATCAACCCTGGCGATGCTCCTGACCGGCCTGTATCAGCCGATTTCCGGTCAGATTCTGGTGGACGGCCAGCCGCTGGCGGCGGATAAACCGGAGGCGTACCGCAAACTGTTCTCCGCGGTGTTTACTGACGTCTGGTTGTTCGACCGTCTGCTCGGGCCGCAGGGCGAGGAGGCCGATCCGGCGCTGGTGGCAACGTGGCTGGAGCGTCTGCAAATGGCCCACAAGCTGCAGCTGGAAAACGGTAAGATCGGCGACCTGCGGCTGTCGAAAGGGCAGAAGAAGCGCGTGGCGCTCCTGCTGGCGCTGGCCGAGTCCCGGGATATCATTCTGCTGGATGAATGGGCGGCGGATCAGGATCCGCATTTCCGCCGCGAGTTCTACCAGGTCCTGCTGCCGCTGATGAAGCAGATGGGGAAAACCGTGTTTGCCATCAGCCATGACGATCACTACTTCCAGCACGCCGATCGCCTGCTGGAGATGCGTGCCGGGCAGCTGTCCGAGCTCACTGGCGAAGAGCGGGCGCAGGCCTCCCGCGATGCGGTGGCCCGCACGGCCTGATTCACGCTGCGCGCCCGGGGAAAGCCGGGCGCCGCTGAAATTTTCAGCGTCTACAGTGCTAACGGTTATTATTTCCCCCTCCTCGCGCTATGCTTAAGGCTTCCGGCCCGCAGGCCGGCTCACTATTCTCAAAAGGATTGCCTGACCGATGTCCGTTTTGCATAAAAAAAGCGCCCGCTTGCGTGACGAAGAGCGCGCCCGTCTGATTTGGCTCTTGAGCACCGATAAAGCGGTGACCTCCGCGCTGCTGGGCAAACTGACGCTGGCCGAACGTTACGATGAAGGGACGCTGGCCGATGACCTGGCTGAAGTGGAAATGCTGGTCTCGCATCTGCCGCCGCCGGATCTCGCCGATGCGCTGGAAGCGCTCCCCTATGACGCCCGCACCGCGCTGTGGTGCCTGGTGCCCGACGATAAACGCGGCGAAGTGCTGCTGGAAGCTTCAGAAAACGTCTGGGGCGACCTCATCGATAAGATGAGCGACCACGAGCTGCTGCAGGCGATGCAGCCGCTGGATATCGATGAACAGGTTTACCTGCTGCAGCATCTGCCGCGCAATCTGACCGGACGGTTGCTGGCGACCCTGCCGGCTGAGAAGCGCGCCCGTATTCGCCAGATTATGCGCTATGCCGACAACAGCGTCGGGTCGATCATGGAGTTTGAGGTCATTACGGTGCGGCCGGAGGCCACCCTGGCGGCGGTCCAGCGCTATCTGCGGCGTCTCGGGAAAATGCCGGAGAACACCGATAAACTGTTCGTCACCACCCGCAATAAGCTGCTGCTCGGCGAGCTGGAGCTGCAGACCATTCTGCTCAACGATGCGCAGAAGCGGGTGGGGGAGGTGATGGAGGGCGATCCGGTCACCTTTCAGCCGCATGAAGAAGCGGAGAAGGTGGCGCGCACCTTCGAGCGTGATGACTTGCTCAGCGCCGCCGTTATCGATGCCGATGGCAAACTGATCGGCCGTCTGACCATCGATGAGATCGTCGATGTGGTCTATGAAGAGACCGACAACGATCTGCGGCGGATGGGCGGCCTGAGCGATGAAGAAGATGTCTTCGCCCCGGTCAGCAAAGCGGTGAAAACGCGCTGGGCGTGGCTGGCGGTGAACCTGTGTACGGCGTTTATCGCTTCCAGGGTCATCGACGGCTTCGAACATACCATTTCACAGCTGGTGGCGCTGGCCTCGCTGATGCCGATCGTCGCCGGGATCGGCGGCAATACCGGCAACCAGACGATCACCATGATCGTTCGGGCGATGGCGCTGCAGCAGATCCAGCCCGGCAGCTTTACCTTTCTGATCCTGCGTGAAATGGGCGTTGCACTGATTAATGGCCTGGTGTGGGGCGGGATCATGGGGGCCATCACCTGGTGGCTGTATGACGATCCGCAGCTTGGCGGGGTGATGACGCTGGCCATGATGCTCAACCTGCTGATGGCGGCGATGATGGGCGTGATAATCCCGATGGTCATGGTGAAGCTGGGGCGTGACCCGGCGGTCGGCTCCAGCGTAATGATCACCGCTATCACCGACACCGGCGGCTTCTTTATTTTTCTGGGTCTGGCGACGCTGTTTCTGATGTAGCCTGCGCTTTTGCCCGCAGGCGGCGGGGGATGATCGCCATCGCGACAATCCCCGCCAGCACGCCAATCGCCAGATTGCTGGTTCCCACCGTCGCGGCGACGGTCACCAGCATCACCAGCGTTTCCGGCCACGGATTGCGCGCCAGCTCGCCCGGGAGAATGCTGTGCCAGCTAAAGGTCTTCACCGCCACGATCACCATCACCCCGGCCAGGACCGCCATCGGGATTTTCGCCATCACCTGGCTGAGCGCTGTCACCAGCAGGAGCAGCACCAGGCCGGCGATAACCGTTGAGAGACGGCTACGGGCTTTGCCCATTTCCACGTTAACGATAGTCTGGCCGATCATCGCGCAGCCCGCGATACCGCCATAACAGCCGGCGAGGATGTTGGCGATCCCCAGCCCGGCGCTCTCCCGCGATTTATTCGACGGCGTATGGGTCAGGTCATCCACCAGCTTAGCCGTCAGCAGAGACTCCATGAGGCCGACAAAGGCGATGCTGAGGGCGCACGGCCAGATTATCTGCAGGGTGGTCAGGTTCAGGGGAACGGTCAGGGCGGTGAACCCCGGCAGGCCGCCGCTCATTGACCCTTCATCACCCACGGTCGGCAGCAGCTGGCCGGTGGTCGCGGTATAGAGAGTGAGCGCGACGATGGCGATCAGCGGCGCCGGGATAGTCTTAATAAAGCGCGGCGCCCACAGAACGATAAGCAGCGTCAGGACGAACAGGCCGACGATCAGCGGCTGGCGGCTCCAGAAGTGCGGCACCTGGGCGAAGAAAATCAGGATCCCGAGGGCGTTGACGAACCCGGTCATCACCGCCGGGGGAATAAAGCGCATCAGGCGCGCCATGCCGCACAGACCAAACAAAATTTGAATCATACCCGCCAGAATGACGGCTGGCAGAATGTAACCCACGCCGTGCTGATGCACCATCGGGCCAATGACCAGCGCCACTGATCCCGCGGCGGCGGTGACCATCGCCGGGCGTCCGCCGAGTAGCGACATCGCCAGACAGAGCACGACGGAAGCAATCAGGCTCACCTGCGGGTCAACGCCGGCAATAACCGAAAACGAAATCACTTCAGGAATTAACGCCAGGGCGCTGAGCACGCCGGCCAGGACTTCGCGCGTCAGCAGCGACGGAGAACGAAGGATTGGACGCAGGTTGCCGGAAGCGGCGGGGTCTGAAACTGGGGGCATAAAAAAAGTTCGCAGATTATAAAAAAAGGAGGAGCGGTGTCAGGCCCTGCTTCCGTGCGGTCTGTCACAAAACCAGGGATGATAGCGCGGAATCTGCCAGGGCACCAGTACAAAAAGTGATTTGGTGTATACATTTATTAAACATTTTTATAACGGATCTCAAAACAGAACTTAAAATTTAAACAATATTTAAATTTTTGAGCTTCGGTGGTAACGTGAGGGGTGACAATCGTATCACCTGCGCTAAATAAAACAGCGAGTAAAGTAAGGCTCAAATCCGATGAATAAAAAGATGGCCGTACCACGCTCACAGGCGGTTGGTCCCAACAGCACTCGGACCAACACCCGCCATGAGCAAGAGACGGATGTATTGTTGATTGGCGGCGGCATTATGAGCGCCACACTGGGAACCTGGCTGCAGGAGCTTGAGCCAGACTGGTCTATTACCATGGTTGAGCAGATGTCCAGCGTGGCGGAAGAGAGCTCAAACGGGTGGAACAATGCGGGTACCGGCCACGCGGCGCTGATGGAGCTGAACTATACGCCGCAGACCGCCAACGGCATCAATATCGACAAAGCGGTCGACATCAACGAAGCCTTCCACATCTCGCGTCAGTTCTGGGCGCATCAGGTGACGCGCGGCGTCCTGAACAAACCAAAATCATTCATTAACAGCGTGCCGCACATGAGCTTTGTGTGGGGCGAAGATAACGTCAACTTCCTGCGCGCGCGCTATGCGGCGCTGCAGCAGAGCGAACTGTTCCGCGGCATTCGTTATTCTGAAGACCATCAGCAGATCAAAGCCTGGGCGCCGCTGGTGATGGAAGGCCGCGACCCGCTGCAAAAGGTGGCCGCCACCCGTACGGAAATGGGAACCGACGTCAACTATGGGGAAATCACCCGCCAGCTGATCGCCAGCCTGCAAAAGCATGATAATTTCTCCCTGCAGCTGGGCACCGTGGTGCGTCGCTTCAAGCGCAACGCCGACAAGAGCTGGACGGTGACCCTCGCGGATGCCGACAACCGTCGTCAGAAGCGGGTTATTAAAGCCAAATTTATCTTTATTGGCGCCGGCGGTGCAGCGCTGACCCTGCTGCAGGAAACCGGCATTCCGCAGGCCAAAGAGTATGCCGGCTTCCCGGTCGGCGGCCAATTCCTGGTCTGCGAAAATCCGGAGGTAGTAAACCACCATCTGGCGAAGGTTTACGGCCAGGCCGAAGTGGGCGCGCCGCCGATGTCGGTGCCGCACATCGATACCCGTATTATCGACGGTAAACGCGTGGTGCTGTTCGGGCCGTTCGCAACCTTCTCGACCCGCTTCCTGAAGAACGGTTCGCTGTGGGATCTGCTGGCCTCGACCAATACCTCGAATATCCTGCCGATGCTCAACGTCGGCCTGGACAACTTCGATCTGGTGAAATACCTGATTAGCCAGGTGATGCAGAAAGATAAAGATCGTCTGGCCGCGCTGTGCGAATACTATCCGGAAGCGCGGAAAGAGGACTGGCGGTTGTGGCAGGCCGGCCAGCGCGTGCAGATCATCAAGCGCGATGCGAAGAAGGGCGGGGTACTGCGCCTGGGCACCGAAGTGGTCAGCGATGACGAAGGCACCGTCGCGGCGCTGCTCGGCGCATCGCCAGGCGCCTCCACCGCGGCGCCTATCATGCTGCAGCTGATGGAAAAAGTGTTTAAAGACAAAGTGAATTCGCCGGAATGGCAGGCCAGGCTGAAGGCGATCATCCCGACCTACGGTATTCGCCTTGATGGCAACCCGGCGGAGATTGAGAAAGCGCTGGCGTGGACCAGTGAAGTGCTGGAGCTGAAATATGAGCCGGCCGCGGCGGCGGATGAAGTTCCGCAGGCGGAGCTGAAGCCGCTGAGCGGCGGCAAGCCGATGGCGGACATCGCGCTCTGACAAAAACGGCAGCCTACGGGCTGCCGTTGTTTTATTGCTGATTCAATTGCGCGCCTTAGCGGATCTCGGCGTTGCCGATAGTCTCGTCGGCGCGCCAGATGCGATATTTTACATCGACATTAGTCGGCGTGTAGATGACGATCGGCAGTTTGCTGTTGTAGCGCAGCATAGCGTCATCGCCGAGGCCGGCAGTAACAAATTTCTTCGTTTTCTTGCCGTCCGGGCAGGCCATCATGGTGGATACCGGGCCGCTCAGCTTATCAAAGACATAGTAGTCATAACCCCAGCCTTCCAGGGTTTTGCTTTCCAGCTGCCCGCCAAAACGATGGTGGTTGCAGTCGACTTCCAGCGTCTGGCCGATCATCAGCTCAACCTTCAACGCCGACTCATCCTGCTGCTGCGGCAGCTGAATAACCTGACGCTTCATGCCTTTTTCCGCTTTCGGGAACGGCGCGACTTTTTCCAGCGGCTGGTCTGCAGCCAGGGCGCCGGCAGACATGCAGGCGGCGGTGAGCAGAGAAACGGCTAGCGTAGTGATTTTTTTCACGGTTGATCATCCTTTATTTTCGTTCCTGACAGGGATAGCCTATCATCACTTAGCTGAATGTTAAGATTTATTTACCATTTTTTGCAAAGTGAACAGTGTTATCTACTGGCAAAAGGGCAGCGTTCAGAGCGCAACAGAGGCGCTGGCGGGCCGCCAGACGCCTGCCGGAGAAGCTATTCAGTACGGCTATTTTTCGCCTCCTCAATAAACTCTTCATCGATTTCATCGGTGTTGCCAGCATGTTCCCGTCCCGACAGCAAATTCCAGCAGGCGATAAACAAGGCGGCGATCAGTGGCCCGATCACGAATCCATTGATACCGTAGATCTCCATGCCGCCTAAAGTGGCGATCAGGATCAGGTAGTCCGGCATCTTGGTATCCTTGCCCACCAGCAGCGGACGCAGAATATTGTCCACCAGACCAATCACAATGACAAAGAAGCCCACGATAAAGGCGCCCTGCCACAACTGGCCGGTAGCAAAAAGATAAATAGCCGCCGGCACCCAGATAATGGCCGAGCCCACCGCCGGGATAAGCGACAGGAACGCCATCAGCGCCCCCCAGAGAATGCTGCCGTCCAGACCGGCGATCCAGAAGGCTAAGCCGCCCAGCGCCCCCTGCGCCAGCGCCACGGCGACGGTGCCTTTTACCGTGGCGCGGGCCACTGCGGCGAACTTAGCGAACAGGTGCTGCTTCACATAGCTGGATAACGGCAGAGATTCGAGGATCAACAGCACCAGGTAAGGTCCATCCTTCAGCAGGAAAAACAGTAGGTACAGCATGATGCCGAAGCTGACGGTAAAGCCAAAGGTCCCTTTGCCAATCAGAAACGCGCTGCCGGCCAGATACTGGCCACCTTTCAGGGCGACATCGGAGAGCTGCTGCTGGATCTGCTGCGCGCTATCAAGGTTATGTTCTGCCAGGAAGCTTCTGGCCCAGCCGGGGAGGTGGGCAATCAGGCTGGCGACCACCGTCGGGAACTGGGTATCGTTATGCTGCAGTTTGCTGTACACCACGTTCAGCTCGTAGGCCAGTGACGACAGGATAATCGCCAGCGGCGTAAACACGATAAGGCATATAATGACGATGGTCATCAGCGCCGCGAGGCCATTACGCTCGCCGAGGCGGGTGCGTATTTTGTTTTTGACCGGATTAAAAATCACCGCGAGGATCGCGGCCCAGAGAATGGCGGAATAGTAGGGTGAGAGAACATCAAAAAAGGCCAGGGTTACAATGAAAACGATAAGGATGAAAAATCCTTTGGTAAGTCCATTAACTCTCATGTCATCCGCTCCTGCTTATGAGTCATACGGTCGAATAATAGATGCTACGAGGTAATTTACCATCAGGATAGTCGTACTCTATACGCTGTGGTGCGGAAAGGGCACAAATTCAACGAGGTGGGGGACGGGCGTAAAAGAGAGACATAAAAAAACCAGCCTTAAAAGGCTGGTTTCTCTGGGATTTTTGGTCGGCACGAGAGGATTTGAACCTCCGACCCCCGACACCCCATGACGGTGCGCTACCAGGCTGCGCTACGTGCCGACGCGTGGGGAACAATATTACCCGTTCCCCAGGCGAATGCAAGCGGGTCGCGCGCGATTGATTCATAATTAATCAATCAGTTAGCGATAAAGCGTTTTTCGTCGGTCAGGACCTGCAGCAACAGGCTGAGCTGCGGTTTCTGATCTTTGATTTTCTCGCCGTCGCGGCTCCAGGTGGTGTAGGTGCCGTTATGGTTGAGGACCACGGTGATGGTCGGGGTGGTAATGGCCAGCGTATCGCCGTTGGCCGCGGTGACCCAGTTCCGACGCCGCGCGGCGCTGAACAGATCTTCACCCTGCGAATACTCATTGGCCGGCGTCGAAACGTGAAGCAGGCGCTGCATCAGCGTGGTCATCACATCTTTGTTATCGGTCAGGGTGGCAATTTCCTGGGCCGGCGTGCCCGGCCAGTGAATAACCAGCGGCACCTGCAGCTGCTCGCGCGACCAGTCGAATGAGTCGTGTTTGACGTTAAGCGGCTTGCCGTGGCCGCCGGTGATAATCACCACCGTATTATCGAGCTTGCCGGCTTCGCGCAGCGCGGTCAGCACCCGATCGATCTGGGCATCAACGTCGCCTGCCGCCTTGCTATAACGGCGGACAAAGTTCTGCTGCTGCGTGTCGTCGAGAGTGGTGCCATTCAGCGAGATCCACGAGAACCAGCGATTCTCATCCTGCGCGTAACGGTCCAGCCAACTGATCCACTGATTGGCGGTCTGCTCGTCGCTCTGGGTCTTCGCGCTCGGCAGCGAGAAGTCGGAGAGCAGCGCCTGGCGATACAGCGGGCTGCTAAACCCATCGGAAGAGAACAGCCCCAGCTGGTAGCCCTGCTGGTTGAGGGCGGTGATCAGCGCTGCGGGAATACGCGCCGAGAGGACACCGTCCATATAGGCTGGCGAAATGCCGTAGAACAGGCCAAACAGGCCGCTGTCGGCGGTATTGCCCGAGCTCATATGCTGGGTAAAGTTGACGTTTTCTTTGGCAAACGCCGCCAGCGCCGGCATCGTCTTTTCAAACCGCGAGTAGTTCAGGTTGTCGACGGTGATCAGCAACACGTTATAGCCCGCGCCGAGGTCGCGGTAGCGCAGGTTACTGAGCGGATACTGGACCGATACCGCCTCAGGTGCCCCTTGTTCCACCAGGCGACGCTGATAATCCTGGGCGTCGAGCAGGCCATGTTTCTCAAGGAAACGACGGGCGGTCATCGGATAGGAAAGCGGTAGATTCGCTCGCTGCATGGTGATCGGGCGATAGAAGTTGGCATCCGCCCAGATATAGACCAGGTGGCTGCTGACGAACGACAAAAAGAAGAACCAGGCCACCGGGCGGGCGTAATGGCGGCGGCGCGTCAGGCTGCGCAGCTTTTGCCAGCTCCAGGTGGCGAAGAGCATTTCAATCAAAAAGATGACCGGGACGCTGATAAACATCAGCTGCCAGTCGCGCGCCATCTCATTCTGGTCAGGGTTGATGACCAGCTCCCAGACCACCGGATTTAAATGAAGATGGAAGCGGGTAAAGACCTCGCTGTCTATCAGCAACAGCGTCATCCCGGCGGTGGCGAGGATCACCGACAGGAAGCGCATCAGGCGCTGCGAGACCACGATAAAGGTCAACGGAAAGAGGATCAGCACATAGCTGGTAAACACCAGGAAGCTGAAGTGCCCGACGAGACTGACGTACGAAAAGAGTCGTCCGGCAAGCGTCGTCGGCCAGTCGGCGACAAAAAGGTAGCGGCTGCCGAGCACCATGGCCAACAACATGTTGAACAGGGCGAACCAGTGCCCCCAGCTAACCATCTGGGAGACTTTTTCTCGGTAGGGCTGACGTAGAGTCACCATATACTGTTGCTGTTATCCTTAATGCGCTGGATCGTCGTTAATCGAAGATTGCAAAGCCTGCGCGAAAGAACGGGCGATGGCCTGACGCTGCGCCGGCGCGACGCTACTGTTGATCAGGTTGGTCACCATATTGCCTAACACCATCAGTGAAAGGTCAACCGGGGCTTTGTGTGATTCCAGGACGTTCGTCAGCTCGCTGAGCAACTGTTCGACCTGTTGATCGCTATAGCGGGAAATTTGCGGCATAAACTCAAAATCTGTTTGTTCGTGAAAGGGCAACATATTACCGTAGCAGCAGCTTTTTTTCCGCATTTTTTCGCCGCGGCGCAAAAGCGCACCGATCGTCAGTCATGACGTCGAAATGTGTGGCGCCAGTTGCGTCGGCTACCCGGCGGTGGTTGAATACCGCCCGGTCTAAAAGGAGAGTTTAACATGAGTCTGGATATCGACCAGATTGCCCTGCATCAGTTAATCAAACGTGATGAACAAAATCTGGAGCTGGTGCTGCGCGAGTCACTGCTGGAGCCGAACGCGACGGTCGTCGAGATGATGGCTGAACTGCACCGGGTTTATAGCGCCAAAAGCAAAGCCTATGGGCTGTTCAATGAAGAGAGCGAACTGGCGCAGGCGCTGCGCCTGCAGCGTCAGGGCGAAGAGGAGTTTCTGGCGTTCAGCCGCGCGGCGACCGGCCGCCTACGCGATGAGCTGGCGAAATACCCGTTCGCCGAAGGGGGCATTGTCCTCTTCTGCCAGTATCGTTATCTGGCGGTCGAGTATCTGCTGGTGGCGGTGCTCAATAACCTGAGCAGTATGCGCGTCAACGAAGAGCTGGATATCCGCTCGACCCATTATCTGGATATTAACCATGCCGATATCGTCGCGCGCATCGATCTGACCGAGTGGGAAACCAACCCGGAGTCGACCCGCTACTTAACCTTCCTGAAAGGGCGGGTGGGGCGCAAAGTGGCCGATTTCTTTATGGATTTCCTCGGGGCCAGCGAAGGCCTCAACGCCAAAGCGCAGAACCGCGGCCTGCTGCAGGCGGTGGACGACTTCGCCGCCGACGCGCAGCTTGATAAATCCGAGCGACAGAATGTGCGTCAGCAGGTCTATGCGTACTGCAACGAACAGCTGCAGGCCGGGGAAGAGATTGAGCTGGAATCGCTGTCCAAAGAGCTGGCCGGCGTCAGCGAAAAGAGCTTCCAGGAATTCACCGCCGAGCAGGGTTACGAACTGGAAGAGAGCTTCCCGGCGGATCGCAGCACCTTACGTCAGCTGACCAAGTTTGCCGGCAGCGGCGGCGGTTTAACCATTAACTTCGACGCGATGCTGCTGGGCGAACGCGTATTCTGGGATCCCGCCACCGATACTCTGACCATTAAGGGCACCCCGCCGAACCTGCGCGACCAGCTGCAGCGCCGGACCTCCGGCGGCAACTAAGCGCCGCGCCCCGTCAGCGCGACCGCTGAACGGGGACGATCTCCACGCCGCGCTGCACCAGCTGCTGGCGCAGCGCGGCGTCGGGATCCCCATCGACGATAAGCGTACTGGCGAGGTTCAGCTCGCCGATGGCAAAGGCCGACGCGGCGTTGAGCTTTTCCCGGGAGGCCATCACCACGGTTTCCGCGGCCCTGGCCGCCAGCGCGCGCTTGATGCCTGCCTCTTCATAATCACCGGTGGTAAAACCTGCACGCGGGTGGACGCCGGTCACCCCCATAAAGAACACATCGGCGTTGATCCGCGCCATTCCTTCCAGCGTTTCGGGGCCGACGGCGACAACTGAATGCTTAAACACTTTGCCGCCAAGCAGGATCACCTCGATTCGCGGGTGATCGACCAGCGCCACGGCGATGCCGGGGCTGTGGGTGACCACCGTGCAGCTGAGGTCGGCGGGTAAGAAGCCGATCATCGCCGCGGTGGTGGTGCCGCCATCGACAATCACCACCTGTCCAGGCTGGATCAGGGCGGCGGCGGCGCGCGCCACCGCCTGCTTGGAGGCGATTTGCACACTTTTGCGTGTTTCAATAGGGGCGATGGCAGCGGAGACCGGCAGCGCCCCGCCGTGGACCCGCTGCAGTTTTCCTTCCGCCGCCAGCTCGCGCAGGTCGCGGCGAATGGAGTCCTCTGAGACGTTAAACCGCTGGCTCAGCTCCCCGGACATCACCTGTTTTTCCTCCGCAAGAATCTGCAGGATTTGCTGTTTTCGTTGACTGGCGAGCATGATTTTTCCTTCACGAGTGATCTTGTTTGTGCACGATTATGCATGTTATGGTGCCTGCTGTCATCTTAAAGGGGATATAACATGCAAACTCATGCACCGCACGTCCGCCACATTCGCGAGAAGCTGCTCTCTGATAACTGGTACACGCTGAAAAAATATACCTTTGAACTGCAGCGCCGGGACGGACGCTGGCAGGAGCAGAGCCGCGAGGCCTACGATCGCGGCAACGGCGCGGTCATTTTACTCTACAACCGGGAAAAGCGAACGGTGGTCCTGACTCGTCAGTTCCGTTTTCCGGTGTTTACTCACGGTCACGACGGATATCTCATTGAAGCGGCGGCCGGGCTGTTGGATAACGCCTCGCCGGAGGCGAGGATCGTTGCCGAAGCGGAAGAGGAGACCGGCTTTCGGGTGACGCGCATCGAGCCCGTCTTCACCGTCTTTATGAGCCCCGGATCTGTCACCGAAAAACTCTACTTTTTTATCGCCGAATATCAGGCCGATGACCGGCAGGGAGAGGGCGGCGGGCTGGCGGCGGAAGGTGAGGACATTGAAGTGCTGGAGTGGCCGCTGGCGCGGGCGCTGCAGGCCATTCGCGATGGCGAGATCATGGATGCCAAAACCATTATCCTGCTGCAGCACCTGGCGCTGAATGCCGACACGCTCCTCGCCGGCTGAGCGGCAAGGAGCTGGGGGGGTTAACGCAGCTCGCGGGCAATGGCGCTGTACATCAGCGCCGCTTCCAGCGGCTGGGCGTTAAAGGAGGGTTCCGCCTGCGGCCAGGTCGACCACTGGACGATCACCAGGTGTTCCGCGCGGTTCACCATGATCACCTGGCCGTAGATACCCAGCGCCCAGAGCGAGTCCTTCAGCCCTTCCTGCGGCGTCGGCTGGACGTTTTGCGCATTCGCCGGAATGGCGTTATTCCACCACTGATAGCCGTAGATACCTTCCGGATGCGCCGCCGAGACCGAGTTCAGCGCTGTGGTCCAGCTTGCGGCCTGATCGAACCAGCCCGCAGGCACCAGCTTTTTGCCGTTGCTTAACCGACCATCGCGGGCGACGAATTCGCCGAAGCGGCCCCAGTCTTCAAGGGTGGCGTTAAAGCCATGGGCGCCAACATCATGCTTCCCTTGCTGATAAGCATGCCATACGCCGTCGTGGGCCATCCCGGCGGGCTGCCACAGCGACTGCTCAAGCCAGGCGGCCAGCGGCATACCGGTGGCGCGCTCCAGGATATCGCCCAACAGCCAGGCGCCGCCGGAAGAGTAGGACCACTGCTCCCCCGCCGGATGCTGGCGCGCCAGGCCGGTGACGATCTTGCGCACGCAGGCATAGGCGCCGGGCTGCGCCTCGCACTGGGTCAGGCGGGCGAAGTGCGACTGCGGGTCGGTGTAGTCTTCATTCCATTCCACACCGCTGGTGTGCTGAATTAACTGCTTCAGCGTCACGCCGTCCCAGGCGGTGCCTTTCAGTTCGGGCTCATAAACGGTAATCAGATCATCGAGGGAGTGGATCTTACCCTGCTGAATGGCGATACCCACCAGCGTCGAGACCACCGATTTTCCCACCGAGCGTGAGGTCCACAGGGTGGTATCGGTGTTGCCGTCGCCAAGATATTTCCAGGCGACTTTGCCGTCTTTCAGCACCAGCATACCGCTGACGTTCTCGCGCTTCAGGTAATCCTGCAGGGTCCAGGTGTGGCCGTTAAGGGTATAGCGGGCATCGGTCAATTGTTTTTCAGCGCGTTCCAGCGGCACTGAGTCGCCGTGGCGGAAGACATCCCCGGCATAGTTGCGATAGTCATTGCGAAAGCCAATCACGCGTGAAGTCTGATCCCAGCTGAGCATGTCTTTGGCCGCGGGTAGCGTTTGATCGTAAGGCGTTGGGCAGACATCCAGCGTCAGGCCGCCGCAGTTTTGCGCCATTGCCGCCGCCGGCAGCGCCGCCAGGATTAACGCCAGGGCCAGTGGTTTTCTTATCATCTTCCTTTCCTCGTTTGCCATAGATTCGCTGCGCAGTATATAAATCGGCGCGCGCCGGCTAAAATCAGCACAGGGGGGATTTTCCCCCGTAAGGGAGAGAAGGATGAAAACCCTGCAATATTCTTTCGCGCAGATTGAAGCATTCGCCACCATCGCCGAGACCGGCAGCCTGTCGCGGGCGGCCATTCGGTTAGGTAAAGACCGAACCACGCTGCGCGATCTGCTGGACTATCTGGAAGACGCGCTGGGTTACCATCTGTTCAGCCGGGAAGGGCGTACCCTGACCTTAACCGACGAAGGCGAGCAGCTTTTTCGTCAGGCGCATCTGCTGTTGCGCCAGGCGCAGGCTTTCGAGTCTTTTGCGCAAACGCTGCCGCAAACCACCGGACAGGCGCTGCGTCTGGTGTACGATCCCTTTATCCCACGTGATTTTCTCTGCGCGCTGGCCGATACGCTGGCCCGGCGGCAGATCCGCCTGAGCTGCTGGAGCGCCTCGCGGCGCGAAGCCGAGCAGGCGCTGAGCGATGGCGTGGCGGATATGGCGCTGTGCCAGGCTAACAACCGCACGCTGGGGAGCGAAATGGAGTGGCGGGCGCTCGGCACCGTGGATCTGCGTTTCTACGCGGCGGACAGCCTGTTCCACGACGCTCCGCGGCCGCTGACGCTATTGAATCTTTCGTTGACGCCGCAGTTAGTGATGCACCGGCGCAGTGACGATCAGATTGCCCGCCGGCTGCAGATCTCCGGCCATACGCTGTATATGAACGAAATTACTCTGCTGCGCCATGCGCTGGAGCAGGGGAGGGGCTGGGGGTTTTTACCGGACCATTTGCGGCCAGGCGAGTGGCAGGGAGTCAGTGAAATCGCGACGGAGGTCGGCAGTCAGGGGCTGAACGTCACCATGGTGATGCTCTGGCTGCCCGGAATGAATAAGCACCGGATGCTTAGCGACATCGTGGACAAGGCGCCGGAGCTTTGGCGGCGCGGATAACAAAACGCCCCGGAGCCGAAGACCCCGGGGCGCTTGCCATACAACTTGCTATCGGCGATTACGCGCGAACGAAGTCGATGTGAGTCAGTTTCGGCTTGAACGCGTGGCGCTGAACAGCCTGAACTTTGACTTTTTCTTCTTTGCCATCAACCACGACGGTCAGAACTTCGCCGTAAAACTCAGCTTTGTCCTGCATGTTCCAAACTTTGTCGTGGTCCAGTTCGATAGCAACCGGAGCAGCTTCGCCACCGTAGATGATTGCCGGGAACTTGTTAGCTGCGCGCAGGCGGCGGCTCGCACCCTTACCCTGCTCTTTACGTACTTCTGCGTTGATAGTAAACATTGATGTCTCTCTATATATAAAGCCTGCTACAGGCGACCCAGCAACAGGCGGATTATCTGCTTTGCGAATGCAAAAGCGGGCGGCATTATAGCCGCCAAACGACACCCGGGCAATCAAAACCTCAGCTTTCGGGTGATTAACGCAGCTCGTTGGCGCGGCGAAAACGCCCCTGATAATCGAACACTTTTTCCCGCACCTGCCAGTACTGGCCTTTCATGCGGGCGACGACAAAGTCCGGATGGCGCAGCAGCGCCTGCTGGGCCACGATATCCGCCGGCGTTATCCAGCGCAGCGGCACCCCCGGCGTGCGGGTATGCGGGCGAATAAACAACTGCTCAAAGGCGGTACGCTGGGCGGGCGTCTGCAGACGGAAGCGCTCACTGACGTCGGCGCCGTCTTCATCGTAGTAGGTGATTTTCAGCCACGGGCCTTTCTCGTCGCCGCCGTGCTGCAGGGCCATGCCGCTGCAGCGTAGCACCAGCGCGTCCTTCAGCTTCAGCGCCGCCTTCAGCATATCGTCCGGGTCAACCAGAATGGTGTCGCACTCCCGGCAGCGGCGGGCGGCGATATCGTTTTCCGCGTTGCACTGCGGACAGTTTTTGAAGCGAAAGCGGAAGTCGCACTGTTCGCGGTGGCCGTCGTTATCTTCGAACCACCCCTGGCAGCGGCGGCCAAAGTGTTCAATCAAGGTGCCGTCGGCGGTGGTTTTGCCCCAGAAGGTATTGGCGAAGCCGCAGGCCGGGCAGAAGACCTGCACCGGCACGTTGTCGCTTTTACCCTTCGGCGTTCCCACTTCCGGGGCGTACAGGTCGTGCGGGTTGCCGGCGTAGTCGAGGATCAGGCAGTCGGTTTTTCCCGGCGCCAGGCGCAGGCCGCGGCCAACGATCTGTTGGTAAAGACTCACCGATTCGGTGGGGCGGAGGATGGCGATCAGGTCGACGTGCGGGGCGTCGAAGCCGGTGGTCAGCACCGCGACGTTCACCAGATAGCGATACTCCTGCGCTTTAAACGCCTCGATGATGCGATCCCGTTCCGGACCCGGGGTTTCCCCGGTGATCAGCGCCGCCTGGCCTGCCGGCAGCAGGCCGGTCACTTCCCGGGCGTGCTCCACGGTGGCGGCGAAGATCATCACCCCTTTGCGGCTTTCGGCGAACTCCACGATCTGGCTGACGATATGTGGGGTGATACGCTGCTGTTTTTTCAGCTCATGGTTAAGATCGGCTTCGCTGAACAGGCCGTTGCTTTGCGCCTGCAGGCGACTGAAATCGTACTGCACCACCGGCATATCGAGGCGCTCCGGCGGCGTCAGGTAGCCGTGCTTAATCATATAGCGCAGCGGTAGCTCATAGATGCAGTCGCGGAACAGGGCCTTTTCATCGCCGCGCACCATCCCGTGGTAGTGGAACTGATAGATCCAGCCCTTTCCAAGGCGGAACGGAGTGGCCGTCAGGCCGAGCAGCCGGATCTGCGGATTAACCTGCCGCAGGTGGCCGATGATCTGCTGATACTGGCTGTCGTCATCATCGCTGATGCGGTGGCATTCATCGACGATGAGTAGCGAAAATTCGCTGCGAAACTGGTCGAGATTGCGCGCCACCGACTGTACGCTGCCGAACACCACTTTGCCGTGGCTCTCTTTTCGCTGCAGACCGGCGGCAAAGATATCCGCCTCGAGGCCAAGGGCGCAGTATTTGGCATGATTCTGCGCCACCAGCTCTTTGACGTGGGCCAGCACCAGCACGCGGCCGCGGGCCAGGCGGGCAAGCTCGGCGATCACCAGGCTTTTGCCCGCGCCGGTGGGCAGGACAATCGCCGCCGGCTCGGTATGGCGACGGAACCAGGCGAGGGTGGCATCGACGGCTTCTTGTTGGTAAGGACGTAATGTAAAAGTCATGAATTCACGGGGCTAATTAACTCGCGAATAGTATGCCATGAATCTTTTCCCTTGAGTGGTGTTAAGAGCCCGTTATACTAGCCAGTGAAATTCTTCTTTTTCGGGCGATTTGCCCGCTCCAGCACTTTGACAGGCTAAAAAAATCTCATGCGACTTGATAAGTTTATCGCTCAGCAGCTTGGCGTCAGCCGGGCTATTGCCGGGCGTGAAATCCGCGGCAGCCGCGTTACCGTGGACGGCGACATTGTAAAAGATGCTTCCTTTAAGCTTCAGCCGGAGCACGAGGTGGAGTATGACGGGAACACGCTGACCCAGCAGAACGGCCCGCGCTATTTTATGCTCAACAAGCCGCAAGGGTACGTCTGTTCCACCGACGATCCCGATCATCCGACTATCCTTTATTTCCTCGACGAGCCGGTGGCGCATAAGCTGCACGCCGCCGGACGGCTGGATATCGACACCACCGGACTGGTGCTGATGACCGATGACGGCCAGTGGTCGCACCGCATTACCTCGCCACGCCACCATTGTGAAAAAACCTATCTGGTGGCGCTGGAAAGCCCGCTGGCGGAAGGGACCGCGGAGCTGTTCGCCAAAGGGGTCCAGCTGCATAACGAAAAAGATCTCACCAAACCGGCGGTGCTGGAAATTATCACTCCGACCGAAGTGCGCCTCACCATCAGCGAAGGCCGCTACCATCAGGTGAAACGCATGTTCGCCGCCGTGGGTAACCACGTGGTTGGCCTGCATCGGGAACGCATCGGCGACATCCAGCTGGATGAATCGCTGGCGCCGGGTGAATATCGTCCGCTGACGGAAGCGGAAATCGCCAGCGTGGGCGCCCCGCAGCCACGGAGTAAAACGTGACGCTGAAGCAGAATTCTTCACTGGGGATTGTGTTTATCCTTGGCCTGCTGGCCATGCTGATGCCGCTGTCGATCGATATGTACCTCCCGGCCCTGCCGGTGATCGCTGCCCAGTACCACGTGCCGGACGGCAGCGCGCAGATGACCCTCAGCACCTATATCCTCGGCTTTGCGTTGGGTCAGCTGCTGTACGGTCCGATGGCTGACAGCCTCGGCCGCAAGCCGGTGATCCTCGGCGGAACGCTGGTCTTCGCGGCGGCCGCGGTGGCCTGCGCCCTGTCGCAGACCATCGAGATGCTGATCGCCATGCGCTTCTTCCACGGTCTGGCGGCCGCGGCGGCCAGCGTGGTGATTAACGCCCTGATGCGCGACATCTATCCGAAAGATGAGTTTTCGCGGATGATGTCGTTTGTCATGCTGGTGACGACCATTGCGCCGCTGGTGGCGCCGATGGTCGGCGGGGCGGTGCTGGTCTGGTTCAGCTGGCATGCCATTTTCTGGATCCTTGCCCTGGTGGCCCTGCTGGCCTCGCTGATGATCGGCCTGTTTATCCGCGAAACGCTACCGGCTGAAAGGCGTCAGCCGTTCCACCTGCGCACCACGCTGGGTAACTTTGCCACCCTGTTCCGCCATAAGCGGGTCCTGAGCTATATGCTGGCGAGCGGCTTTAGCTTCGCGGGCATGTTCTCTTTCCTAAGCGCCGGGCCTTTCGTCTATATCAATATTAACCACGTTGCGCCTCAGCACTTTGGCTACTATTTTGCGCTGAACATTGTCTTTTTGTTCCTGATGACCATGTTCAACAGCCGGTTTGTGCGGCGGGTAGGGGCGTTGCGCATGTTCCGCGCCGGGCTGTGGATCCAGTTTGCCATGGCGGTGTGGATGGTGGTTTGCGCGCTGCTCGACGTCGGTTTCTGGTCGCTGGTGATCGGCGTGGCGGCCTTCGTTGGCTGCGTATCGATGGTGTCGTCTAACGCTATGGCGGTGATCCTCGATGAGTTTCCGCATATGGCGGGCACCGCTTCGTCGCTGGCGGGGACTTTCCGCTTTGGTATCGGGGCGATTATCGGCGCGCTGCTGTCGATGGCGACCTTTACCACCGCCTGGCCGATGCTGATCTCTATCGCCTTCTGCGCCACCAGCTCTATTTTCTTCTCGCTTTACGCTTCCCGCCGGCGAAAAATCGCACGCTAGGTCACATTTTCAGGGGCGAAATCGCCCCTTTCTTGATGCATGTCAACCGTAATGGGCTTCAGGGTTCTGTGATTTGTTTCCTTTATGTAAAATCAATTAGTGTAAAAAGTCGCATTGTTGCGATAAAAAAGTTGTTTTGGATCACAGAAACGGGTACATATAGCGCCAATCGGCTTGCCGGGTTAAAAAATAACACGCTGGAATATAAGCGCTTAACCCTGGTCCGACGCGGCTGTAAACGTTTTCTGCGTCTGAGCAGGACTATTTGTCAACAGTGTGTTAATATTGATGTAAATTTATTGTGAAGCCTTTTGCTTCCGGGGAAACCACGTGAATACACAACAACTCTCTATCGTACACCGTCTGCCGCAGAGCTATCGCTGGCTGGCCGGTTTTGCGGGTTCCAGAGTTGAACCGATTCCGCAAAACGGCGCGCAGAACGAAAACAGTCTCGTCGCCCTGAAACTGCTGAGTCCGGACGGTGAAAAAGCCTGGCCGGTGATGCATAAGCTCAGCCAGGCGTTAAGCGACATCGAAGTCGACTGTTCCGTTCTTGAGTGCGAAGGCGAACCCTGCCTGTTCGTTAATCTGCAGGATGAGTTTGCCGCCACCTGTCGTCTGAAAAATTTTGGCGTGGCGATCGCCGAGCCCTTCTCCGGCAATAACCCTTTCTGACCGTCAGCTTAGCGCCAGCAGCTGGCGGGTATACTCATGCCGGGGCGCGCTGAAGACGGACTGGCACTCGCCCTGTTCAACCACCATTCCCTGCCGCAGCACCATCACCTGGTGACACAGCGCGCGCACCACGCCTAAATCATGGCTGATAAAAATATAGGCCAGCTGATGCTTCAGCTGTAATGCTTTCAACAGATTCAGGATCTGCGCCTGAACGGTTTTATCCAGCGAAGAAGTCGGCTCGTCGAGGACGATCAGTTGCGGCTTGACGATTAACGCTCTGGCGATGGCGATACGCTGGCGCTGGCCGCCGGAGAATGCCGCCGGGTAGCGCTGGCGGCTGGCCGGATCGAGCCCGACCTCCTGCATGGCAAGGATTACCGCCTGTTCGCGTTCGACTGCCGTCAGCGTCGGCTGGTGGACGCGCAATCCTTCTTCAATAATCTGCTGCGCCGTCAGGCGCGGATTGAGGGACGAGTTCGGATCCTGAAAAACCACCTGCATTTGTCGGCGCAGCGGCAGCAGCTGTCGACGGTTACGCCCCTGAATCGGCTGACCGGTAAAGGTTATCCTGCCCTCGGATGAGATCAGGCGCAGCAGCGCCAGACCGGTGGTGCTTTTCCCCGATCCCGATTCGCCCACCAGCCCCAGCGTCTCGCCGGCGCGTAGCTGAAAACTGAGGCTGTTGACCACCCGATGGTGATCGACAACCCGGCGCAGGATCCCTTTGCGAACAGGAAATGCCACGTTTAAATCGTCCACCTGCAGCAGCACCGGGGCATCGATGGCCAACGGCACCGGCTCACCGTCCGGTTCGCTATCCAGCAGGCGTTGGGTGTAGGGATGAGCCGGCGCGCTGAACAGCGCCCGACAGTGATTGTGCTCCACGCAGCGGCCGTTCTGCATTACCGCCACCCGGTCAGCCAGCTGGCGGACGATGCTCAGGTTATGGGTAATAAACAGCATCCCCATGTTCAGCTCCCGCTTCAGCTCGCGCAGCAGCTGCAGAATTTGCGCCTGCACTGACACATCGAGGGCGGTGGTCGGCTCGTCGGCGATCAGCAGCTCAGGGCGCGTCAGCAGCGCCATGGCGATCATCACCCGCTGGCGCTCGCCGCCGGAGAGCTGGTGCGGATAGTCCGCCAGCCGCCGCGGCGCCTGACGGATCCCGACGCGCTCCAGGCAGTCGAGGATCTCCCCGCGCGCCGCCTCTTTGCGCATTCCCCGGTGTAACGACAGCACCTCGTAGAGCTGTTTTTCCAGGGTGTGCAGGGGATTGAGCGACACCATCGGCTCCTGAAAGATCATCGCGATCCGGTTGCCGCGCACGCCGCGCAGGGTCGTCTCATCCGCATGCAGCAGCGACTGGCCATGAAAACGGATATCGCCGCTGGGGTAGCTGGCCGGCGGGGTAGGGAGCAGCCGCAGCACCGACAGGGCGGAGATGCTCTTACCGGAGCCGGATTCACCCACCAGGGCCAGCGTTTCGCCGACCGCCACCTCGAGCGACAGATTATGCACGACGGTCTGCGTCTCGCCCTGCTGGCGAAAGGCGATAGAGAGATTGTCGATAGCTAACAGCGGGTGGGTCATATTACACCGCCTTACTGGGGTCAAAGGCGTCGCGAACCGCTTCACCGATGAAAATCAGCAGCGTCAGCAGCACGGCGACGGAAAGAAACGCGGCAATACCCAGCCAGGGCGCCTGCAGGTTGTTTTTGCCCTGCAGGAGCAGCTCGCCGAGTGAGGGCGAGCCAAGCGGCAGGCCGAAGCCGAGAAAATCCAGCGACGTCAGGGTGGTAATAGAGCTGCAGAGAATAAAAGGCAGGAAGGTGAGGGTCGCCACCATCGCGTTGGGCAGCATATGCCGCAGGATGATCTGCCGGTCGCTGACCCCTAACGCCTGCGCCGCCCGGATGTAGTCGTAGTTGCGGGTGCGGAGAAATTCAGCGCGCACCACGCCCACCAGTGTCATCCAGCCAAACAGGACGGTGATCGCCAACAGCCACCAGAAGCCCGGCTGCACGACGCTGGAGAGCAGAATGATCAGAAACAGCGTCGGCATGCCGGACCAGACTTCGATAAAACGCTGCCCCCAGAGGTCGATTTTACCGCCGTAATAACCCTGGATCGCCCCGGCCAGCACCCCCAGCACGCTGGAGAACAGCGTCAGCAGCAGGCCAAAGAGTACCGAGATGCGCGTCCCATAGAGGATCCGCGCCAGCACATCGCCGCCGTTGGCGTCGGTGCCGAGCCAGTTGCTGGCCGAGGGCGGCGAGGGAAAAGGAACCGTGCTGGCAAAATTGATCGTCGTCGCGCCGAAGCGCACCGGCGGCCAAAGCGCCCAGCCGTGGCTGGCCAGCTGGTGCTGCAGCCACGGATCCTGATAGTCAGCGGCGGTGGCGAATGCGCCGCCGAAGGTCTGCTCGGTGTAGTTTTTTAATACCGGGACGTACAGCTGGCCCCGGTACTGCACCAGCAGCGGCCGATCGTTGGCCAGCAGCTCAGCCCCCAGGCTGCAGAGGAAGAGAATTAAAAACAGCCACAGCGACCAGTAACCGCGACGGTTGTGGCGAAAGCGCGCCCAGCGGGCCTGATTAACGGGACTGAAGAACGACATTAGCGGCCCTCAAAATCAATACGCGGGTCGACCAGCGTATAGCTGATATCGCTGACGATATTAAGCAGCAGGCCGATCAGGGTGAAAATATAGAGCGTCCCGAACATCACCGGATAGTCGCGGGAGACCGTCGCTTCATAGCCCAGCAGCCCCAGACCATTCAACGAGAACATCACTTCGATCAGCAGCGAGCCGGTAAAGAACATACTGATAAAGGTGGCCGGGAAACCAGCGATCACCAGCAGCATGGCGTTGCGGAACACGTGTCCCCAGAGGATCTGTTTCTCCCCGACCCCTTTGGCGCGGGCGGTAACCACATACTGTTTGCGGATCTCGTCGAGGAAGCTGTTTTTGGTCAGCATGGTCAGGGCGGCGAAGCCGCCGATCACCGTCGCCAGCACCGGCAGGGTGATGTGCCACAGATAGTCGAGGATCTTTTCATACCACGGGAGGGTGTCGAAGTTTGGCGAGACCAGACCGCGCAGCGGGAAGAGGTCGAAATAGCTGCCGCCGGCGAAAATCACGATCAGCAGGATGGCGAACAGAAAGGCGGGGATCGCATAGCCAATGATAATCAGCGTACTGCTCCAGATGTCAAAGCGGCTGCCGTTGCTGACGGCTTTGCGGATGCCCAGCGGAATGGAGACCAGATAGATGATCAGCGTGCTCCACAGCCCGAGGCTCACCGAGACCGGCAGGCTGTCTTTAATCAGCTGCAGTACGGAGGCGCTGCGAAACAGGCTGTCGCCAAAATCAAAGCGCAGATAATCGCCCAGCATCTTCAGGTAGCGCTCGTGCAGCGGTTTGTCGAAGCCGTAGCGGTGGGTGATCTCGGCGATGACTTCCGGATCGAGGCCGCGCCCCCCGCGATAGTGACCCTCGCTGATATTGCCGGCGCCGGTACGGGCATGGCTGGCGCCCATCCCGCCGTCGCCGGCGCCTGGCATTCCGCCGTGCTGACCAAATTCGATGGCGGCGATGGCCTGGTCGACCGGGCCGCCGGGAGCGATCTGTACAATAAAAAAGTTAATGGTAATGATGGCCCACAGGGTGGGGATCACTAACAGCAAACGGCGGATCAGGTAACTGCCCATGGTATGTCCTTAGCGTCTGTCCGCGGGGAGGGTGGCCGCTTTGTTCACGTCATACCACCAGGTATCAAGGCCGGACGAATAAATGGGGCGGGTTTTCGGGAACGAGAATTTATTCCACCACGCGGTGCGGTCCTGCGCCATATACCACATCGGCAACATATAGTGGTTCCAGGTGAGGACGCGGTCCAGCGCCCGGCCGAGCGGGATCAGCTTCTGCTTATTACCCTGCCACTGCAGGATCTGCGCAATCAGTTTATCTACCACCGGACTCTGCACCCCCGGCGCGTTGTAGCTGGAGTGAATATAGTCTGACGCCCAGGAGATTTGCAGGTCGGTCCCCGGCCAGGGCATGGCACGCCACAGGCTTGGCATCATGTCGTAATCGCGGCTGCGGCGGCGGTTGCTGTACTGCGAGTTATCCACCTGACGAATATCCATGACGATCCCCAGGCGCTGCAGGTTGTGCTGGAACGGCAGCACCCAGCGGTCATTGCTTCCGGCCGGCATCAGCAGCTCAAAGCGCAGCGGCTTGCCGGTGGCGGCGTAAACCCGGCGCTGGTTCTTCACCGTCCAGCCTGCCGCGTTGAGCAGGGCGTCGGCTTTGAGTAAGTTGGCGCGGTCAAAGCCATCGCCGCGGGAGACCGGCGGCTGGTAAACCTGACTGAAGAGCTCGGGGGGCAGTTCGTTTTTCATCGGCGTCAGCAGGGCCAGTTCGGCCGCGTCGGGCAGGCTGCGGGCGGCATATTCGGTGTTCTGGAAATAGCTGTTGGCGCGCTGATAGGCGCTGTAGAACAGCGCTTTGTTCATCCATTCAAAATCAAACGCCAGGGTAATGGCCTCCCGCACCCGGCGATCGGCGAATACCGGGCGCTGGATATTGAACGCCAGCCACTGGGTATCCTGCGCCGAGGTGTTGGCATACTCCTCTTTGATGATGTAGCCGCGGCTGAAGTTGCGGCCAACGTAGCGGGTAGCCCAGTTTTTGGCGACCGTCTCTTCCCGGCGGTCAACGGCCCCGGCTTTAAAGGCTTCAAAAGCGACGTTGTCGTCAAGATAATAGTCATAGCGCAGCGTATCGAAGTTCCAGCGACCGCGGTTGACCGGCAGGTCGGCCGCCCAGTAGTCGGCGACCCGGGAATAGGTAATATACTGTCCCATCCGCCAGGCGCTGATGCGATAGGGTCCGCTGGCCAGCGGCGGCTTTGACAGCGGGTCGCTAAGTTTGTGATGGCGCCAGAACGCCTCGGGCATCACCGGTAGGCTCAGCAGGCTCAGCATATTCTCTTTACCGGGCTGGCCGAGGTCGATACGCACAGTCAACGGCGCGATGGCCTTCACGGTGGTGCCTTTATAAAAGAGGCGGAACTGCGGCACCCCTTCGGTCATAAACTTCTTGAAGGTAAAAGCGACATCCTGGGCGGTGATTGGCGTGCCGTCGTGAAAACGGGCGCGGGGGTTGAGAGCGATCTCCATCCATGAATAGTCCCCGGCGTAGCGCGCCCGCTCGGCAATCAGCGGATAATAGCTCCCGGGCTCATCATCCGAAGTGGTGAACAGGGGATCGTAGAGCGCCTCAGTTCGTACCGCGGGATTGCCGCGCAGCGCATAGCGGTTGAAGTTGTCGAAGGTGCCGATTGCCGCCAGGGTGAGGGTACCGCCTTTCGGCGCCTGTGGATTGACATAATCAAAATGGCTGAAACCGGCGGCGTACTTGGGCTCGCCGATAATCGCGAAGGCGACGCTTTCCTGAATGGATTGCGCGTTAGCGCTCAGGCTAAACAGAGCAAGCAGAAGCAGAAAAAGTCGCGCATACATAGGCGGCAGAATACCCCGTCATAGCCGGCCCCCATGGCCGACTTCTGTTCCCGCATCATAAGTGAGACTTAACGCGTTGTGAAATAGTTCGCGGGTTCATCGTGCGCGGCCACCAGCGCCGCCAGCGACAGCGGCCGGCTGATCCAGTACCCCTGCAGGAAATGAACCCCCTGAGCGCGGAGCCACTCCGCCTGCTCCTGGGTCTCCACCCCTTCGGCGATGGTCATTAATTTCAGCCGGCGGCTGAGGGTCAGCACCGCATCCAGCACCGGCGAGGTAACAGTTTCTGTGCCAATCGCCTGCACAAAGCCGCGATCGATCTTCAGATAGTCGAAGTTATAGCGCTCAAGATAGATCAGCGCGCTATGCCCGGTGCCAAAATCATCAATCGCGATTTCGAATCCCTGGCGGTGGAGCCAGGCGAAGTTAGCCATCGATTTTTCTTTATCAATCATCGCCCGCTCGGTCACCTCCAGCACCACGTGAAAATGGCCGGCGGGCAGGGCGGCGGTGAAGCGCAGCATATCGTCGCGGAAGCTGTCGGCCTGCAGATGCGCAGGGGAAATATTCAGCCCCAGCTTGACGCCGCGCGGCAGAATACGCTGCAGCGCCGGCGCGTCGCGGGCGATCAGCGCCAGCAGGTGATCGGTCAGCGGCACGATCATCTGCTGGGTTTCCGCGAGGTTAATAAAGATGTCAGGCGGGATTTCGCCCACTACCGGATGGCGCCAGCGCATCAGAACCTCCACGCCCATGATCCGCAAGGTCTGAGCATTCACCACCGGCTGATAGACGATGTAGAACTGGTTGTTTTTGATCCCCAGGAGAATGGATTTTCGCGGATCGGATTTGATCGTCAGCACGTAATAGCAGAGCAGCCCCGCCAGCAGGCCGCACACCACCCCGAGCAGCAGAGCAAACTGCGTATTTTCCGCCAGCCAGCTGTTGGCATACAGGTAGACCTTCAGCGGTAAACCCTCGATCTGTGTCTGGCGGATCGGCGCGTCATGCAGCGTTTGCGGATCCACCAGCCGGTTACTGAAGGTGGAGATGGCGGTGTGATCGATGGCCAGCGCAATGCCGCTGAAATCATTCTGCCGTGCAGAATAGAGGATATACGGTGTGAGATTGGCGTTAATCGACACGAAAATGCCGCTGTTTTTATCACCAGGTTTTCCTACCCACAACGCCAGCGCCGCGCTCTTCGGCATCATCGGCGTGCCCGGCAAAATGGCCATATCAAGGGGTTTGCGGATATCAATGGCCGGGATCAGCTGGGTGAGGGGGGTATCCATGGCGCCGGTTGCCGAGGAGCAAAAGGCCACGCCGTTTTTGACCAGCAGAAAGGCGCGGACGTTAGGGCTGAAAGCGGCATGGGAGGTGAGCCCGGAGTCAATATTCTCGCAGGGCTGGTCCACCAGCGGCTGCAGGCCGTCGATGGTCTGCCGCAGGTCGTGAAAGTAGCTCTTCAGATAGGTATTAACGTTGTTGATAATGGCGTCGAAACGCTCCGCCCGGTTATGGTAAATCACCATAAACTGAATGCTGCCGGCCAGTAGCGCGACGATAACTCCCACGCACAAGCTGGTTATCCAGGTTTTACGCTGGGGCGAAAAGTAGCGAGTCAGCATAGCTATAGTCTTTCCGTGTTATTGATGCGCAGCAACGGGTTGTCAGTCGTCGTTTTTCTCATTCCCACTTAAAAGACATAGCTTATTTTGCGTCGTTCAGAATCAGGTGGCAAAAAAAAACACTGCCGGGGCAGTGTTTTTTATCCCGCTTCCAGCCAAGGGATAACCGGCGGCGGTAGAGGACAGTTTACGAGCGGCTCAGGACTCGACGCGCTTCGTTGTAGCGCTTTTTCCAGTATGGCTCATCCATGCTGGAGATAGTCACCCCGCTGCTGGTAGAGGCGTGAACAAACTGGTTGTTGCCGAGGTAGATCCCGACATGGCGGCCGGTAGAACCGGCACGGAACAGAACCAGATCGCCGGTACGCAGCTGGGTACGGGAAATCGATTTTCCGGTTTCCTGCTGTTCAGAAGTTGAACGCGGCAGTTCCAGACCAAATTGTTCGCGGAAGGTGCGCTGCACGAACGCCGAGCAGTCGATACCTTTGCGGGTGCTGCCGCCGAGGCGGTAACGCACGCCTTTCCAGCTGGCATACTGATCCATTAAACGGGACTTCACGTCCAGGTTACGGACCATCGTTTCAAATTCATCCTGAGAGGCTTGCAGTGATGATAAATCGCCACTACCCACAGCATGCGTCTCAGAATGCATATTCCTGGCGGTACTTGTTGAACTACACGCGGAAAGCAGAACCGCTACTGCAATCGCGGGGGCTACCCGCAAGATGTATCTCAAAATCGGCTGAGATTTGACCATGCTGTTTATTTTCCCTTGTTGTCCTTAACGACAATGTCGTTATAAAAAATGCCAAACGTGTTAGAGCCTAAATACCCATCCGCAATGAGACAATTCCTTAAGCTTAAATTTGTGCAGTCACGCACAATTTTATTCACGCCTTGAATTAATGTTGCGGAAAAGGCAAAACGAGAACGAGATTACCCTATCAAACGCCGCATGGCGAGCGGTTTTGCGCGATTTCTTATAAGTATTTTGGTGACAAAAAGTGAATCATCGGGAAAGGCCAAAATAGCGACAATATCGGGCAAAAAACAGACAATTCCTTCATTTGTCACGGGATTAATGTGACAAGAAGATGAACGTGATGTAGAAAAAAAGGACAATTGAAAAAAGGGACCCAAAAGGTCCCCTTATAGATAATGAGTCTGGCGACTGCCGGAGACATTATTTGGCTGATATTCCACCGGGTAAGTAGCGATCGAAAAAGGCGATCAGTTTATCGCTCAGGGGAGTCATCAATACCCAGGGCGCGCCAATCAGCACGGCGGTCAGCGAGCCGACGGCAATATCGCTGAACCAGTGGGCGCCAATCATCACCCGCGGGAAAGCAAAGACCACAAATATCACCAGCGCCACGGCCAGCGCGCGGCGACCAAAATAGCGCCACATAAAGCTCGCGAAGATCAGCAGCATCATCCCATGATCGCCGGGGAAGCTGTCCTTGGAAGCATCCTTAGTGGGGAAGTTAACGACGTCGCTGACGCGGGTCACATCGCTGAAAAACAGCGACGGGCTGGCGCGCTGAACCGGCATCAGGTGCTGCGCCAGCTGGTTGATGATCACCGCCGCCAGCAGCATCACCAGGCCCATAATGGCGATCTGACGACGGCCTGCCGCCGGCGCCTTGAGCCAGTAGCTAAGCATCAGGCACCCCATCGCCAGCAGCGAGCAGGCGTCGAAGGCGCGATTGTTGATGATCGCCAGCAGCCAGGCGTAAGCGCGGCTGACGCTGACGCCATGGTTAAAGAAATGGAAGATCGCGGAGTCAACAGGCGCCCACGCGCCGTGGTTGGCTGGCAGATACCAGGAGCAAAATAGCGCCACACCCGCGATGTTTAGCAGCAAGATTAAAGGAATTCGGTTTTTCATCATAGCCATTGCGATTTTGTGACAGTCGGCGGCAACCTTAGCCGCCTTAACTTAAACGAAGCCTCAACAATGAGGTCTGGAGCGCATTCCAGTCGGCTTCATTAGCGGAGATAAGCTCGATGCGGCTATCGGGCGGGGCAACGCTGAGGGTCTCGATATGCAGATCCTCACCCTGGCGGTTGATCCGCACCGCCCCTTCGGCAATGCGCAGCACACCTTTGACGCGCGCCACCGGCGCCAGCCGGGCCCACTCCAGCAGGGCGATGGTGTCAAAGACCGTTTCCGCGTCGAAGATCCAACCGCAGGCCTGATAGCCCTGGCCGCTGTTAAGGTGGCGGCGCCAGCGCTGGTGTTCCGCCAGGCTAAGGGCGGCGAGACCGGCTGTTGGGGGATGGCGATGGGCGTGCTCCCCGCTCGCCGGCAGTGGGGCGGTGTTCCGTCGTGGCTCATCAAGCAGGGCGAGGTCGATATTCCCCTGGGTCGCCGACACCTGGCGACGCTCGCCGCCCCAGCGTTGCCACCAGTCGGCAAACGCCTGAGCGCTTTCGGGCGTTTCCCGATCGCTTTTATTGGCCACGATGATATCCGCCGCCGCCAGCTGGTCGCGAAAGTTGTCGTTGTTGACCGCTTTCTCGTCCAGTAGCTGACGCGGATCGAGGATGCACAGGGTCGCGCGCAGATCGATCCAGGGTTCATACACCGCCGCGGTGAGAATATCGAGGATCTGCTTTGGATGGCCAAGTCCGGTAGGTTCGATCAACAGACGATCGGGTTTCCCCTGGCGCAGCAGGGTGTTCAGTCCGACCTGCATCGGCAGGCCATTGACACAGCACATGCAGCCGCCGGGGATCTCTTTGAGCAGGGCGCCGCTGTCGGCCAGCAGCGCGCCGTCTATCCCGACTTCGCCAAACTCGTTAACCAGTACGGCCCATTTTTCATCCGCAGGCTTCTGCGCCAGCAGATGAAGAATCGAGGTCGTCTTACCGCTGCCGAGAAAGCCGGTGATCAAATTGGTTCTGGTCACTCTTTTCTCCAGGATAAATGTAATGTTGTAACAGTTATGCCTATCCTGACGAAAAAAGAGGGAAAAGAGAAGTCCTGAGGCGGACAGAAGGGAATTCTGTCCGCATAAGCGCAAATATTGTTAAGAATCGAGCGCGCGGGCAACTGCCTCGCGGGCGCCGTGCATCGCCAGCTGCTGCCAGGCGGCGCGGATCCCGGCGACAAACAGGGCGTTGCGCGGCAGGTCGCGGCCAAATATTTCCTCCAGACCCAGCAGGGCGTCAACACGCTGCTGCTCATCGCTCTGCGCCACCCGCTGCTGGATCTTGTCCACCAGCGGATCGCGCACGTCGATGGCCTGACCGGCATCGTCCGTGCCGCTGACGTAGCGCATCCAGCCGGCCACGCCGAGGGCCAGCAGCGGCCAGCGGCTGCCGCGCTCAAGATGCACGCGAATACCATCGAGCATGCGCTGGGGTAGCTTCTGGCTGCCGTCCATGGCGATTTGCCAGGTACGGTGTTTGAGCGCCGGGTTGCTGAAGCGCGCGATTAAGCTGTCGGCATAGGCCGCCAGGTCGACGCCGGTAATGGTCAGCGTCGGGGCCTGTTCGTCGAGCATCAGCTGGCGGGCGGCGCGGCGGAAGACCTCATCCTGCATGCAGTCGCTGACGTGCGCATGACCTGCCAGATAGCCAAGCCAGGCGAGGAAAGAGTGGCTGCCGTTGAGCATCCGCAGCTTCATCTGCTCCCAGGGCAGCACGTCGTCGGTCATCTGCACGCCTGCCGTCTCCCAGGCGGGGCGCCCGGCGACAAAGTGGTCTTCGACTACCCACTGAATGAAGGGTTCGCAGCTGATGGCGCAGGGATCTTCCACCCCCAGCACGGCGGCGATTTCCGCCAGCGATTCGGCGGTGGCGGCGGGAACAATGCGATCCACCATGGTGCCCGGGAAGCTAACGTTGTCGGCGATCCAGCTCGCCAGCGCCGGACTGCGTTTTTCCGCCATGCCGAGGACGGCATTTTTCACCACGTGGCCGTTATCGGGAATGTTATCGCAGGAGAGCACGGTAAAGGGCGGCAGGCCGCGTTCCCGGCGGCGGGCCAGCGCTTCAACTAAAATACCGGGAGCCGACTGCGGGAGCGTCGGATTTTCCAGATCGTGAACGATGCGCGGATGCGTCGGATCCAGCTTGCCGGTCGCCGGATCGATGCAATAGCCTTTTTCCGTGATGGTCAGCGAGACAATCGCCACCTGCGGCTCGCAAAATTTCTCGATAATCGCCGCCAGCGAATCGAGCCTGGCGTTCAGGCATTCGTGCACTGCGCCGATAATAATGGGCTGATTACCGTCGGCGCCTTTTTCCAGTACGGTAAACAGGTGGTCCTGTTCGCGCAGCTGGCTCATCAGCGTATCGCCGCTGAACAGACTGATTTCGCAGATCCCCCAGTCGCCGCCGATGTTATTCAGCACGCGATCGGTCAGCAGCGCCTGGTGCGCGCGATGAAACGCGCCAAAGCCGAAATGGACAATACGCGAGCGGAGCTGGCTGCGATCGTACTGAGGACGTTGCACGTTTTCCGGTAGCGTAGCGGTTGCAATTGTTGTCATTCTTTACACACCTGTTTAACTGCTTATTAACATTGCCAGTCTAAAGTTATATGACAGGAAATTAAATTGGTAAGCCGAAATTATCCGCTGACTGTGAGCTGGATCAATCAATGCGCCGGCACTGTTTGCAGCCTGCTGAGAAACATGTATGGTAGTCGTCATGAGTGTCGCCATTATTGGTATAACAACTTTTGTGAGGGCATAGCGATGGAGCAAACCTGGCGGTGGTATGGGCCGAACGATCCGGTATCGCTTGATGATGTACGGCAGGCAGGAGCGACCGGGGTCGTCACTGCGCTGCACCATATTGCAAACGGTCAGGTCTGGCCGGTCGACGAGATTAAAGAGCGTCAGGCGCTGTTAGCGGCGAAAGGGCTGACCTGGTCGGTGGTCGAAAGCATTCCGGTGCACGAGGATATTAAAACCCACAGCGGGCAGTATGCGACCTGGATTGCCAACTATCAGCAGAGCATCCGCAACCTCGCGGCCTGCGGCATCGATACCGTATGCTACAACTTTATGCCGATCCTCGACTGGACGCGCACCGATCTGGAATATGAGCTGCCGGATGGCTCCCGGGCGCTGCGTTTCGATCAGATCGCCTTCGCCGCCTTTGAACTGCATATCCTCAAACGCCCGGGGGCGGAAGCGGATTACAGCGAAGAAGAGCAGCGCCAGGCCGAGGCGTATTACAAGGCGATGAGCGAAGCGGACATTGAGAAACTGACCCGCAATATCATCGCCGGCCTGCCGGGGGCGGAAGAGGGTTACACCCTCGACCAGTTCCGCGCGCGTCTGGCGGAATATGACCACATCGATAAAGCGCAGCTGCGCGAAAATATGGCCTATTTCCTGCGGGCCATCGTGCCGGTGTGCGAAGAGGTGGGGATCCGTCTGGCTGTGCATCCGGACGATCCGCCGCGGCCGATCCTTGGCCTGCCGCGTATCGTCTCGACCATTGAAGATATGCAGTGGCTGAAAGAGACAGTGGACAGCATTAATAATGGCTTTACCATGTGCACCGGATCCTATGGCGTCCGCGCCGATAACGATCTGGTGAAGATGGTGGAGACCTTTGGCGATCGCATTCACTTTACCCATCTGCGCTCCACCTGCCGTGAAGCGAACCCGAAAACCTTCCACGAGGCGGCGCACCTTAGCGGCGACGTTAATATGGTGGCGGTGGTGGATGCGATTCTGCGTGAAGAGCAGCGGCGTAAACAGGCCGGCGATCTGCGCCCGATCCCCTTCCGTCCGGATCATGGTCATCAGATGCTCGACGATCTGCGCAAGAAAACCAACCCAGGCTATTCGGCGATTGGCCGTCTCAAGGGGATGGCGGAAGTACGCGGCGTGGAGCTGGCGCTGAAGATGACCAAATACCCTGAACTGCTGTAATCGCGGCAATGGGGATAATAAAAAGGACAGCCAGCGGCTGTCCTTTTTTCTGGTCAACTCGTCACGGAAGATTAATCCGCGCGGCCCATATAGCGGCACTCTTCGATATGAATGCGGATTTTCTCACCGGTGGTCAGGTATTCCGGCACCTGAATCACCAGGCCAGTGCTCATGGTGGCGGGCTTGGTGCGGGAGCTGGCGGATGCCCCTTTAATCCCCGGCGCGGTTTCGATAATTTCCAGGTCCACGGTCTGCGGCAGCTCAAGCGCCAGCAGCTGCCCATCCCAGGTCAGCACCTGCATATCCGGCATGCCGCCTTCCGGAATAAACTGCAGCTCTTCTTCGATCTGCTCTTTTGTGAAGGTGTAAGGGGTGTAGTCTTCTTTATCCATGAACACGTATTCGTTGCCATCGACATAAGAGAAGTCAACGAAACGGCGGGTCAGGGTCACGGTATCGACGATATCGTCGCCTTTGAAGCGCTCTTCTACTTTCAGGCCGGTACGCACATCGGAGAAGCGCATTTTATACAGTGTCGCAGCACCGCGGGCGCTGGGTGACTGAATATCGATATTTTTCACAATCAGCAGCTTGCCGTTGTAATTCAGCACCATACCTTTTTTAATTTCATTCGCTCTTGGCATTGCAGTAATCCTGTCACTTAACGAGTCAAAAATATCGCGTAAAACTACTCGCGCCCGGGCGTTCAGGCAAGTGGAATTCGCGAGTTTTGCTATCTTCTGGCAAAACGTTTAGGCTGTGGCGCAAAATGAGCGTTCGGGAGCTGGGTTGTGGAATGTCGTACTGATTGTGGCGCATGTTGCATCGCCCCCTCTATATCATCGCCGATCCCCGGCATGCCGCAGGGCAAGCCGGCCAACACTCGCTGTATTCAGCTCTCCGAGCACAATCTGTGCCTCATTTTCGGTTCCCCACTGCGCCCGAAGGTGTGCGCCAGCCTGCAGCCCTCGCCGGAGATGTGCTTGACTCATCGTGATGAAGCCATTACCTGGCTGCTGGCGCTTGAGCTGGCCACCGCGCCCTGAGCTTAAAGCAGCAAATGAGACAGGTTTTTGATATGGACGCTGAGGCCGTCCAGCAGCGCCTGGACGCGCAGCGGAAGAATGTCCCGTCGCTGGTAGATAAGCCAGGCCTGCAGATCGATACAGCGCTCCTTTTTCAGACAGGGAACCAACTGTCCTGCCGCCAGCTCGGTGGCGAGTGAATAGTAGGGCGCATAAACGATCCCCATCCCCAGCTTCGCCAGCTCCACCGCCGGCAGCGTGTTATCGCACACGAATCCCCCCTTTACCGTGAGATTAAGCGGTTTGCCGTTTTTGCTTTTGAAGGTCCAGATATTGTCGCTGCCGCCCAGCATACGCAGGGTGATGCACTCATGATCCACCAGCGCCTCCGGTTCGGCGATAGGGTGTTGCGCGAGGTAATCCGGGGAGGCGAAGACGCCGGTACGAAAGCGGGTAAACGGGCGGGCGATGAGGTTTTCATTCTGTGGCTTAAAGGGGCTTATCAGCAGATCGCAGTCGCTATTGAAAATGGCGCCGTATTTCTGTTCCCGCTCGCTGGCGTTGCGGGTGACCAGATTGATCTGCAGCTCCGGCAGCGTTTTTCTTAGCGCTGGCAGAATATAGCGCCCGAGAAACTGGTGGATGCCGATGGGCGCCCCAAGGGTGACAACGCCCTGCAGTGTGTTCTTATAACGGTCGGCGAGGTTGATAAGCTGCTCATGCTGCGCAAGAACGGCGCTGCTGGCGTGAATAAACTGCTCGCCGAACTCGGTACGCACCAGTTCCCTGGCGGTGCGCAGAAAAATAGCCAGACCGACTTTCCGCTCCACGCTGGTCAGCGTCCGTGAGACGTTAGACTGGGGCATATTCAGGCGCTGGGCTGCCCGGCTTACGCTGGCGGTTTCGGCGATGGCGCAGAGGATCCTCAGCTCGTCCATTTTAAAGTCTTTCAACATCTTATCGCTGCCTGATATTAATGGTATATCAAAAATGATATACCAGTTTGGCTGAATTGCCATGTGATTTATTGATCCGCTGAACGTATGATGGCCTTTGCGTTGAACAGTCGTTTATTTAAGGAAATCTGTGCGTTTTATTGCTTCTTTTGTGGTTCTCGACGTGATTAAAAATAACGATCTTCCCGCTGGCTTACTGAGTGTATATGCACCATGCTGCTTAATTATTTTGCTTTGTTTGTATTAATACTGGTATTTCTCATATTGTTTTATGGAGTTATTATTATCCACGATATTCCCTATCACATCGCGCAAAAACGCCAGCATCCCCATCAGGACGCGATTCATGTAGCAGGCTGGATAAGCCTGTTTACCCTGCATGCTATCTGGCCTTTTCTGTGGATCTGGGCCACGTTGTACCGGCCTGATCGTGGCTGGGGGATGGCCTCACAGACCGAGGGACATCAGCAGCGAGCGGAGCTGGAGAAACGCATTGCGTTACTTGAAGCGGCATTAAAAAACAGCCAGCAGGCGTCGGTGGAGAATAGCGAGAAATAATATGGATCTGTTAATTATCCTTTGCTATGTCGCCATTGCCTGGGGCGTGTTTAAAATATTTCGCATTCCAGTAAATAAATGGACGATCCCCACCGCTATATTAGGCGGAATAGTGATCGTCGGTGCGCTAATATTAACGATGAACTATAACCACCCCTATACGATGCGAGCGCAAAAAATTGTCGTCTCCATTCCGATGGTGCCGCAGGTATCAGGCGAGGTGGTGGAGGTGACCAGTAAAACCAATGTGTTAATGAAGAAGGGCGAACTGCTGTTTCGCATCGACGATACCCGCTACCGCGCACGGCTGAACAAGCTGAAAGCCGATCTGGCGGCCGAGGAGGCCACGCTGCGGGCGAAGCAGGCAACCATTGACGATGCCAGCGCCAGAGTACAGCAGGCGCAGGCGGAGTACGACCGGGTCACCCGCGACTACCAGCGCTATGCCCAGGGAGCGGCCATGCCGGTGAATCCTTTTTCGGAACAGGATGTGACTCATGCCAGGCAGCAGGTGCAGATCCAGTCGGCGGTACTGCAGGCGGCGAAAGCGCAATTACAAAACGCCCGAGAGCAGGTATCCGGACGCTACCACGGGCTGGATGCCAATATTGCCAGCCTGAAATCGCAGATCCTTGAAGCGGAGTATAATCTGGCGCAAACCGTGATTCGCGCGCCGAGCGACGGCTACGTCACCCAGCTTCTGGCGCGGCCGGGGATGACCGCGGTGCGTCTGCCCTTCAAGCCGGTGCTGGTGTTTATTCCCCAGCAAAAGCGCCAGCTGGTGGCGGTATTCCGCCAGAATTCGGTCCTGCGTCTGACGGCCGGGGATAGCGCGGAGGTGGTGTTTAACGGTCTGCCGGGCAGCGTCTACAGCGGTAAGGTATCGCGGGTGTTGCCGACCGTCCCGGACGGCAGCTACCAGGCCAGCGGCGCGCTGCAAGGACTGAACGCCGGGGCAGGGAAAGAGGGCATTTACGTGCTGATCGACCTCGATCCCCATCCGGAAGTGGAACATTTACCGGACGGGGTCAGCGCCCAGGCGGCGGTGTATACCGATTATTTTGCCCATGTGTCGATTATGCGCAAAGTGCTGCTGCGCATGACCAGCTGGCTGCATTATCTCTATCTGGATCATTAATCCCCATTGCCCGGCTCCGGCCGGGCAGCCTTATCTAGACGTCCCTGATCCGCCACAGGCAGGCCTGCGTGGCGATCCCCATGACCAGCGCAATCCAGAACACCGCATGATAGCTCCAGATCTCTGCCACCACGCCCGCCAGTGAGCCGGCGATGATCCAACCGACGCGGGTGGTATTGGTGTAGAGGGTGGTGGCAGCGCCTGCCTGCCCGGGCATCAAATCCTGGAAATAAAGCATGCCAATCCCGGCGAGGATCCCAATATAGATGGCGTTCAGCACCTGCATCGCCAGCAGCAGCCCCGGCGTATGCACCGTCAGCATGCCCACATAAAACAGCACCCCAGCCACCGCGGAGAGGCGCATCAGAAAGCGTTTACCGAAGCGCCGGGCATAGTAACCGGCAATCAGCATGGTGGGGATTTCCAGCCCGGCGGCGGTACCCATCATCAGGCCGGCCAGCTTCTCCGGCAGATGCAGCTCGTTAATGATAAACAGCGGCATATTAATGATGTACAGGCTGTTCGTGCCCCACATCAGCGTGCAGATGCTGAACAGCAACAGCGCATCGCGGCGGTGCGTGCGCGGGGCTTCCAGCCGGCCGGTCGCCACCGCCTTCGCTTTGCGCATGCTGGGCAAGAACAGCCAGACCATTATCCCGCAGACGATAAACGCCGCCGCGGCGCTGAGGTACATCGCGGTAAAGCCAAACCCCATGGCCAGCGCATAGGCCAGCGGGGGACCAATCACCCATGCCAGGGAAACCTGGGCGCGCAAAATGGAGCTGAACATTACCGCTTCGCGGCCGGTTTTGTCGGCATGCTCGCGCGCGAGGGCGAACATCTGTGGGTTGGCGGTCGAACCAAAGCTGCTGAGGAAGACGCCGACGAACAGCAAAATGAAGTAGTTCCGGTTCCAGGCAAACAGCACGCAGGCCAGCACTCCCAGCAGGCAGCAGACGACAATCAGCTGCTTGCGGTCGCCCTGACGGTCAGAACGTCCGGCGAGGAACTGGCTGACCAGAATGCCTATGACGGCGCTGCCGGTAAAAAAGAAACCCACCATCGCCGGGCGGACGTGTACTTCATTGGTCAGAAACAGGCTCAGGGTCGGCGTCTGCAACGCCCCGGCAATGCCCGTCAGAAAGGCGACGATCAGGAAGGCGGAAGAGGTGACATCGAACCCGCGTCGGGGAAGGGCGGCGCTTCGGTTTTCCATGTGTTTGGTTTTCTGTAGTTTCAGGAGACGGCGCGGAGTTTACGCCTGCTGGCTGAAAATAAACAGTAGTATGGCACGAATAATTAAAAAGGCGTTTCAAAATACAAGGTTCAGCAAAAAGCTGACGCTTACCCCAGCCAGGCGCCAGGGCTTCAGCAAAAGTGTGCAGTACCTCTAAGTTCTGCAATCAAGTCGCTGACGTACCTTGCGCATTGAGCAAGAAAGGTACAAAATTCTTGAAACGTTTCAGCGTCATTCGACATATCGTTCACCGTCAGATGGCGCCTTTTTTCTCAAGTTAGCTGAAACGATTCAATTCAGCAGGAGAGGAGAACCATGTTCCAGTTATCTGTGCAGGATATTCATCCCGGCCAGCAGGCCGGTAATAAAGAAGAGGCCATCCGGCAGGTCGCCGCCGCGCTGGTCAGCGCCGGCAACGTGGCCGATGGCTACGTGAACGGCATGCTGGCACGCGAGCAGCAGACCTCGACCTTCCTCGGCAACGGGATCGCGATCCCGCACGGCACGACGGATACGCGTGATCAGGTGCTGAAGACCGGCGTTCAGGTGTTTCAGTTCCCGCAGGGCGTCACCTGGGGCGAAGGGCAGACCGCCTATGTGGCGATCGGGATTGCCGCCAGCTCAGATGAACACCTCGGCCTGCTGCGTCAGCTGACCCACGTGCTGAGCGATGACGCCGTCGCCGCCCAGCTGCAGTCCGCCACCACCGCGGAAGAGCTGCGTGCGCTGCTGATGGGAGAGAAACAGAGCGAAGCGCTGAAGCTGGACAACGAGACCCTCAGTCTCGACGTCGCGGCCAGCGATCTGCTGACCCTGCAGGCGCTGAACGCCGCGCGTCTGAAAGAAGCAGGCGCGGTGGATTCCGCCTTCGTTAGCCACGTCATTAACGATACGCCGCTGAACCTCGGTCAGGGCATCTGGCTGAACGACAGCGCTGAAGGCAATCTGCGCAGCGCCGTGGCGGTCAGCCGCGCCGCCACCGCCTTCACCCGCGACGATCAGCCGGTTTCCCTGCTGGTCACGGTGGCGATGACCGACGAGCAGCCAACCGCGGTGCTGAACCGCCTGAGCAAGCTGCTGCTGGACAAGAAAGCTGACCATCTGCTGAAAGCCGACGCCGCCACCGTGCTGGCGCTGCTGACCAGCGACGACGCGATTGCCGAAGATGTGCTGAGCGCCGAATTCGTGGTGCGCAATGAGCATGGCCTGCATGCCCGTCCGGGCACCATGCTGGTCAACACCATTAAACAATTTTCCAGCGACGTCACCGTCACTAACCTCGACGGTTCCGGCAAGCCGGCCAACGGTCGTAGCCTGATGAAGGTCGTGGCGCTGGGTGTGAAAAAAGGTCACCGTCTGCGCTTTACCGCGCAGGGTGAAGATGCGCAACAAGCGCTGGATGCGATTGGCGAAGCGATCGCCGCAGGCCTTGGGGAGGGCGCATAAATGAGCAGACGTGTAGCAACCATTACTTTAAACCCGGCGTACGATCTGGTGGGCTTCACCCCGGAGATCGAGCGCGGTGAAGTGAACCTGGTGCGTACCACCGGCCTGCACGCCGCCGGGAAAGGCATCAACGTGGCGAAAGTGCTGAAAGATCTTGGCATTGACGTCACCGTCGGCGGCTTCCTGGGGAAAGACAACCAGGATGGCTTTCAGCAGCTGTTCAGCGAGCTGGGGATCGCCAACCGTTTCCAGGTGGTGCAGGGCCGGACCCGCATCAACGTTAAGCTGACGGAAAAAGATGGCGAAGTGACCGATTTCAACTTCTCCGGCTTCGAAGTGACCCCGGGCGACTGGGAACGCTTCGTCAACGACTCCCTGAGCTGGCTCGGGCAGTTCGATATGGTCTGCGTCAGCGGCAGTCTGCCGTCCGGCGTCAGCCCGGAGGCCTTTACCGACTGGATGACCCGTTTGCGCAGCCAGTGCCCGTGCATCATTTTCGACAGCAGCCGCGAAGCGCTGGTTGCCGGACTGAAAGCGGCGCCGTGGCTGGTGAAACCGAACCGTCGCGAGCTGGAAATCTGGGCTGGCCGTAAGCTGCCGGAGATGAAAGACGTTATCGACGCCGCCCATGCGCTGCGCGAGCAGGGGATCGCTCACGTAGTGATTTCCCTGGGCGAAGAGGGCGCGCTGTGGGTGAACGCCTCCGGCGAGTGGATTGCCAAGCCGCCTTCAGTCGAAGTGGTCAGCACCGTTGGCGCCGGCGATTCGATGGTCGGCGGCCTGATTTACGGCCTGCTGATGCGTGAATCCAGCGAACATACCCTGCGCCTGGCGACCGCTGTCGCTGCCCTGGCCGTCAGCCAGAGCAATGTAGGGATCACCGACCGTACCCAGTTGGCCGCGATGATGGCGCGCGTCGACTTACAACCCTTTAATTGACAGCAGGAGAGGCATAATGAAAACGCTGCTGATTATTGATGCCGGACTCGGACAGGCGCGCGCCTATATGGCGAAAACCCTGCTGGGCGCCGCCGCGCCAAAAGCGCACCTTGAACTGATTGATAACCCCAACGACGCCGAACTGGTGATTGTTCTCGGGTCGGCGCTGCCCACTGACAGCGCGCTGAACGGCAAACAGGTTTTCCTCGGCGATATTAATCGCGCCGTGGCGCACCCGGAGCTGTTCCTGAGCGAAGCCAAGGGCCATGCGACGCCGTACGCGGCGCCTGCCGCCGCGGCAGTCCCGGCGGCCACCAGCGGACCGAAACGTATTGTCGCGGTCACCGCCTGTCCGACCGGCGTTGCCCATACCTTTATGGCCGCTGAAGCCATTGAAACCGAAGCGAAAAAACGCGGCTGGTGGGTGAAAGTGGAAACTCGCGGCTCCGTCGGCGCGGGCAATGCTATCACCCCGGAAGAGGTGGCCGAGGCGGATCTGGTGATCGTCGCCGCCGATATCGAAGTCGACCTGGCGAAATTTGCCGGCAAGCCGATGTATCGCACTACCACCGGTCTGGCGCTGAAGAAAACCGCCCAGGAGCTGGACAAAGCGGTGGTGGAAGCCAAACCGTACCAGCCTTCCGGGAAACCTCAGGCTGCTGGCGAAGGTAAAAAAGAGTCGGCGGGCGCCTACCGCCACCTGCTGACTGGCGTCTCCTACATGCTGCCGATGGTGGTGGCGGGCGGCCTGTGTATCGCGCTCTCCTTTGCCTTCGGGATCAAAGCGTTTGAAGTAAAAGACACCCTGGCGGCGGCGCTGATGCAAATCGGCGGCGGCTCGGCCTTCGCGCTGATGGTGCCGGTGCTGGCGGGCTTTATCGCCTTCTCTATTGCCGACCGTCCGGGTCTGACCCCGGGTCTTATCGGCGGTATGCTGGCGGTCAGCGGCGGCTCCGGCTTTATCGGCGGGATCATCGCCGGTTTCCTTGCCGGTTACGTGGCGAAAGCCATCAGCACTAAGCTGAAACTGCCGCAGAGTATGGAAGCGCTGAAGCCAATCCTGATCATTCCGCTGGTTTCCAGCCTGATCGTGGGCCTGGCGATGATCTACCTGATCGGTAAACCGGTCGCCGGTATCCTCGCCTGGCTGACCCACTGGCTGCAAACCATGGGCACCGCCAACGCGGTTCTGCTGGGCGCGATCCTCGGCGCGATGATGTGTACCGACATGGGCGGCCCGGTGAACAAAGCGGCCTATGCCTTCGGCGTTGGCCTGCTGAGTACCCAGACTTACGCGCCGATGGCGGCGATCATGGCGGCCGGTATGGTGCCTCCGCTGGCGATGGGTGTCGCGACGCTGGTTGCCCGCAATAAGTTCGACAAAGGGCAGCGGGAAGGGGGCAAAGCCGCGCTGGTTCTCGGCCTGTGCTTTATCTCTGAAGGGGCGATTCCTTTTGCCGCCCGTGACCCGATGCGCGTGCTGCCTTGCTGTATCGTCGGCGGCGCGGTAACCGGCGCTATCTCGATGGCAATTGGCGCAAAACTGATGGCGCCGCACGGCGGGCTGTTTGTTCTGCTGATCCCGGGGGCGATTACGCCAGTGCTGGGCTACCTGCTGGCGATTGTCGCCGGGACGCTGGTGGCGGGCCTCTCCTACGCGGTGCTGAAACGCCCGGAAGCGCAGGTAGCGGAAGTCGAAAAAGCGGCATAATCTCTCCGCAATAAAAAAGGGCCGATTGTTCGGCCCTTTTTTTATGTCTCTGTTTACGCCACTTCGGCGATCTGCTGCGCCCGCAGCCAGGCTATCTCTTCCGCCCAGATATCCGGGTTGATGGTTTCCAGAATCAGCGGAATGCCGTCGAAGCGGCTGTCCTGCATGATCCAGCTGAAGCAGTCGTGGCCGATGTTGCCTTCCCCCAGACTATGGTGACGGTCAACCCGGCTGCCAAAGGCGCTCTTGGCATCGTTGAGGTGCATGCCGCGCAGATACTGAAAGCCGACGATACGGTCGAAGTCGGCAAAGGTCTTCTCGCAGGCTTCGGCGCTCCGCAGGTCGTAGCCGGCGGCGAAGGCGTGGCAGGTATCGATGCAGACGCCGACGCGGGTTTTATCTTCCACGCCATCGATGATGGCCGCGAGATGCTCGAACTTAAAGCCGAGGTTGCTGCCCTGGCCGGCGGTGTTTTCGATCACGGCGGTGACGCCTTCGGTCTTGGCCAGCGCGATATTGATCGATTCGGCGATGCGCGCCAGGCACTCCTCCTCCGGGATCTGCTGCAGATGGCTGCCGGGGTGGAAGTTGAGCAGCGTCAGCCCCAGCTGCTGGCAGCGGGTCATCTCATCGATGAAGGCATCACGGGATTTTTCCAGCGCTTCTTCCACCGGATGGCCGAGGTTAATCAGGTAGCTGTCGTGCGGCAGGATCTGCCCGGGGCCAAAGTGATACTTTTCACAGGCGGCTTTGAATTCGGCGATGGTCTCGTCGCTGAGCGGCGCGGCGCGCCACTGGCGCTGGTTTTTGGTGAAGAGGGCGAAGGCGGTTGCTTCGATTTCGGCGGCGCGAATGGCGGCATTGGCCAGTCCACCTGAGGCGCTCACGTGCGCTCCTACGTATTTCATAAAAAAACTCCAGTTAAAGCCGCTGGGGGGTGGGTAATGATAGCGGCTTAACTGGAGAAAGATGTAGTGCTTTATGCCATCAGGCTGTGGATCGCGACGTTAATGGCCCCGCCGCCAACAATCAACCAGACGAACAGCATCAGCGCCATCAGCAGCGGTTTCGCCCCGGCTTTTTTCAGCGCGCTGACGTGAGTGGTCACCCCAAGAGCGGCCATGGCCATCGCCAGCAGGACGGTATCCAGCGTCACCAGCATATCCACTACCGCTTTCGGCAGCAGATGGAAGGAGTTAAACACTGCCACCAGGATGAACATAATGGCAAACCACGGAATGGTGATTTTGCTTTTCTCGCCGTTACCCGCCGGGGTCAGCTGTTTAACACGCGCCGCCAGGAACAGCAGGAACGGGGCCAGCATCATCACGCGCAGCATTTTAGCGATAACCGCGGCATTCTCCGCATCCGGGCTGACCGCATGGCCGGCGGCGACGACCTGCGCCACTTCATGCATGGTGGAACCCATATAGATGCCGTAGGTCTCCGGGGTAAACCAGTGCGCCAGCAGCGGGTACATCGCCGGGTAGAGGAAGATGGCGATGGTACCAAAGATCACCACCGTGGCGACGGCGACGGTCACTTTACTGGCTTCGGCTTTGACCACCGGCTCGCTGGCGAGCACAGCCGCCGCGCCGCAGATGCTGCTGCCGGCGCCGATCAGCCAGCTGGTGTGCTTATCGAGCCCAAACACTTTCTGGCCCAGGAAGCAGGCGATGAAAAAGGTGCTGGAGAGCGTCAGAACGTCAATCAAAATACCGCTCACGCCGACGTCGGCAATCTGGGCGAACGTCAGGCGGAAGCCGTAGAGGATGATCCCCAGGCGCAGCAAATGCTGTTTGGCGAAGATCACCCCGCCGTCGCAGGGTTGCCAGATTTTCGGATAGACCGTATTACCGACGACCATCCCGAACAGGATAGCGAGAGTCAGGGCGCTGAAGCCCGCCCCGGCGATGGCCGGAAAGCTACCGGCCCACAGGGCGGCGCCGGTCAGGGCGGCGGTCAGCGCCAGGCCTGGGACAAAATGCCACAGGGAACGATGTTTGGTGGGTAAAGTGAGTGCTGTCATAACCTTCTCCTTTGTCTGCCTAAAGGTTACGCCGCGCGGGATTAAATATAAAATTGATTATATGTTTATAATCAATCGTAATAAGTGGTTAATGACCGCTTCGCCGGTGACAATGGGGCAGGGGAGTGAGGCGCGGAGGCGAGCTGTTCTTGTCAGCAAGACGATGATTTTGTGACGTAAGGGGATTTTCCTTCCATCAGCCGCCTCGATTTGTGTCACCATAGTAAGAAAGGTTATTCAGACTGGATTACTCAACGGGTGGGTTATGCATATTACGCTGCGGCAGCTGGAAGTGTTCGCCGAAGTCCACAAGAGTGGGTCGACCACTCAGGCGTCACAGATGCTGGCGCTTTCGCAATCTGCGGTCAGCGCCGCGCTGACCGATCTGGAAGGGCAGCTCGGCGTACAGCTGTTCGACCGCGTCGGCAAGCGGCTGGTGGTCAATGAGCATGGACGGCTGCTCTATCCGCGCGCCCTGGCGCTGCTGGAGCGGGCCCTGGAGATCGAGCAGCTGTTTCGCGGCGACAACGGGGCGATTCGGGTCTACGCCAGCAGCACCATCGGCAACTATATTATGCCGGAGATCATCGCCCGCTATCGCCATGACTTCCCGGATCTACCGGTTGAGCTGAGCGTGGGCAACAGCCTGGACGTGATCAACGCCGTTGCCGACCTGCGGGTGGATTTCGGTCTGATCGAGGGGCCGTGTCATGCCGCCGATATTATTGCCGAGCCGTGGCTGGAAGATGAGCTGGTGGTGTTTGCCGCGCCTGACTCGCCGCTGCTGGCGGGGGAGGTGACCCTGCAGCAACTGGCCGAGGCGCCGTGGATCCTGCGCGAGCATGGGTCCGGCACCCGAGAGATTGTCGATTACGTTCTGCTGTCGCATCTGCCGGCGTTTCATCTGGGGATGGAGCTCGGCAACTCGGAGGCGATCAAACACGCGGTGCGCCATGGGCTGGGGATCAGCTGCTTATCGCGGCGGGTGATTGCCGAACAGCTGGCCTCCGGCACGCTGGCGGAGCTGAAAGTGCCGCTGCCCCGGCTGACGCGCACGCTATGGCGGATCCACCACCGGCAGAAGCATATTTCTAAAGCATTACAACGTTTTCTGCAGTATTGCCAGGTGTAGCGATCCGGCTTTATCGCCTGATAATGGTGGGGGGAATTTGCTGGCAATTCCGCAGGTTAGTGCTTTACTAATAATTTGCGGTCGATCATGAAGCTCTCTTATAACTTTGCATTTGTACCGGATGGAACCCCGATCGTCTGCTACAATCGCGCCTCATTTTTTGGATGGATAGCATTATCACATGGTTTCGGAAACTAAAACCACAGAAGCGCCCACGCTACGTCGTGAACTGAAGGCGCGCCACTTGACCATGATCGCCATCGGCGGTTCCATCGGTACGGGTCTTTTTGTTGCCTCTGGCGCAACGATTTCGCAAGCAGGTCCCGGCGGGGCGCTGCTGTCTTATATTCTGATCGGTCTGATGGTCTATTTCCTGATGACCAGCCTGGGCGAACTGGCGGCGTTTATGCCGGTGTCCGGTTCCTTCGCCACCTACGGGCAGAATTATGTTGAAGAGGGCTTTGGCTTCGCGCTGGGCTGGAACTACTGGTACAACTGGGCGGTAACGATCGCCGTTGATCTGGTGGCCTCGCAGCTGGTGATGAGCTACTGGTTCCCTGACATCCCGGGCTGGATTTGGAGCGCCTTGTTCCTCGGCATTATGTTCCTGCTGAACTGGATCTCGGTGCGCGGCTTTGGCGAGGCGGAATACTGGTTCTCGCTGATCAAAGTGGCCACCGTCATTATCTTTATCATCGTCGGCGTGATGATGATTGTCGGCATCTTCAAAGGGGCGCAGCCTGCCGGCTGGAGCAACTGGGGGATCGCGGATGCGCCGTTTGCCGGCGGCTTCTCGGCGATGATCGGCGTGGCGATGATTGTCGGCTTCTCCTTCCAGGGCACCGAGCTTATCGGTATTGCCGCCGGTGAGTCTGAGAACCCGGAGAAGAACATTCCGCGCGCGGTGCGCCAGGTCTTCTGGCGTATCCTGCTGTTTTACGTCTTCGCGATCCTGATTATCAGCCTGATCATTCCATATACCGATCCGAGCCTGCTGCGCAACGACGTTAAAGATATCTCCGTCAGCCCGTTCACGCTGGTCTTCCAGCACGCCGGTCTGCTGTCGGCGGCGGCGATCATGAACGCCGTTATCCTGACGGCCGTTCTGTCGGCGGGTAACTCGGGGATGTACGCCTCTACGCGTATGCTGTATACCCTGGCCTGCGACGGCAAAGCGCCGCGCATCTTCTCGAAGCTGTCGCGTGGCGGCGTGCCGCGCAACGCCCTGTACGCGACCACCGTTATCGCGGCGCTGTGCTTCCTGACTTCGATGTTCGGTAACCAGACGGTGTACCTGTGGCTGCTGAACACCTCCGGGATGACGGGCTTTATCGCCTGGCTGGGGATTGCCATCAGCCACTACCGTTTCCGTCGCGGCTACGTCCTGCAGGGTAACGATCTCAATAACCTGCCGTATCGTTCCGGGTTCTTCCCGCTGGGGCCGATCTTCGCCTTCGTGCTGTGCCTCATCATCACCCTGGGACAGAACTATGAAGCGTTCCTCAAGGACACCATTGACTGGGGCGGTGTGGCGGCGACCTACATCGGTATTCCGCTGTTCCTCGTCATCTGGTTTGGCTACAAACTGGCGAAAGGCACCCGCTTCGTTCGTTACAGCGATATGACCTTCCCGGACCGCTTTAAGCGTTAATCCCGGCGGTGATACAGCATAAGCCCTCTGATACAGAGGGCTTTTTTTATGTCCGCGCAGTTACAGCCTGACACAATTCTTCATAATTATATTGATAATAGAAATCATTATCTTTATCATTTCCGACCATTACGGATGAAGCCACTCCCCCGTCTCTGCCATGTGTACAGACTGACATCGGGCGACCAGCCACATCGACAAGAAAACAGCGAGTCTACCGCCGACAGAGCGGCAGGCCGCCAGCGCGTGTGAGCAGCACCTTTTTTGTTTGTTTGGTTGTACACCTCATGGAGATTTGGAATGTTCAGGTTAAACCCTTTTATCCGGGCGGGATTGTCTGCGTCCGTCGTATCGTTGGCGTTTCCGGCCCTGGCCGACGTGAATGAAGAAACGCTGGTGGTGACCGCCTCGGCGACTGAACAGAGCGTCAAAGACGCGCCGGCGAGCATCAGTGTCATCACTCAGCAGGATTTGCAGCGCAAGCCGGTCCAGAACCTGAAAGACGTACTGCGCGATGTGCCCGGGGTCCAGCTCACCAACGAAGGGGATAACCGCAAAGGCGTCAGCATCCGCGGTCTGAGCAGCAGCTATACCCTGATCCTGGTTGACGGCAAGCGCGTCAACTCGCGGAACGCCGTCTTCCGCCACAATGACTTCGACCTTAACTGGATCCCGGTGGATGCCATCGAACGTATCGAAGTGGTGCGCGGCCCGATGTCTTCCCTGTACGGCTCCGATGCGCTCGGCGGCGTGGTCAACATTATTACCAAAAAAATCGGCCAGAAATGGACCGGGACGCTGAGTGCTGATACCACCATCCAGGAGCACCGCGAACGCGGGGATACCTGGAACGGCCAGTTCTTCACCAGCGGCCCGCTGATCGACGGCGTGCTCGGGATGAAGGCCTACGGCAGCCTGGCGAAACGCGCCAAGGACGATCCGCAGTCCTCCAGCAATGCCACCGGCGAAACGCCGCGCATCGAGGGCTTCACCAGCCGCGATGGCAATGTTGAATTCGCCTGGACGCCGAACGACAGCCACGATTTCACCGCGGGCTATGGCTTTGACCGCCAGGATCGCGACTCCGATTCCCTTGACCGCAACCGCCTTGAGCGTGAGAACTACTCCCTGAGCCATAACGGCCGCTGGGATATGGGCAACAGCGAGCTCAAGTTCTACGGCGAAAAGGTGGATAACAAAAATCCGGGGCAGAGCGGGACCATCACTTCGGAAAGCAATGCCATCGACGGCAAGTACGTTCTGCCGCTGGACATGATTAACCAGCTGGTGACCTTCGGCGGCGAATGGCGCCACGACAAGCTGAAAGATCCGGTCAACCTGAGCAGCGGCGGTCAGTCAACGTCGGCCAGCCAGTACGCCCTGTTTATTGAAGACGAATGGCGCATCATCGAGCCGCTGGCGCTGACCACCGGCATTCGTATGGACGACCATCAGACCTATGGCGATCACTGGAGCCCGCGCGCCTATCTGGTGTATAACGCCACCGATACCGTCACCGTCAAAGGCGGCTGGGCGACGGCGTTTAAAGCCCCGTCCCTGCTGCAGCTTAATCCCGACTGGACCACCAACTCCTGCCGCGGCTCGTGCAGCATCGTTGGTAACCCGGATCTAAAACCGGAAACCAGCGAAAGCTTCGAGCTCGGTCTCTACTACCGCGGGGAAGAGGGCTGGCTTGAAAATGTCGAAGGCAGCATCACCACCTTCCAGAATAATGTCGACGACATGATCGATGTTCTGCGCACCTCCAGCGCCAGCGAAGCGCCGGGCTACCCGAACTTTGTCGGCTGGAAAACCGTCAACGGCAAGCGCGTGCCGATCTTCCGCTATTTCAACGTCAACAAAGCGCGCATCAAAGGGGTGGAGACCGAGGTGAAGATCCCGTTTGGCGATGAGTGGAAGCTGACGGTGAACTACACCTACAACGATGGTCGCGATCTGAGCAACGGCGGCGACAAACCGCTGCAGACGCTGCCGTTCCATACCGCCAACGGCACGCTCGACTGGAAACCGCTGGATGACTGGTCCTTCTACGTGACAGCCAACTATACTGGCCAGCAGCGCGCGGTGAGCGCCACCGGCAAAACGCCGGGCGGCTATACCCTGTTTGACGTCGGCGCGGCGTGGCAGGTCACCAAGAATGTGAAACTGCGCTCCGGGGTGCAGAACGTGGGTGATAAAGATCTCAGCCGGGACGACTACAGCTATACCGAAGAGGGCCGTCGCTACTTTATGGCGGTGGATTATCGCTTCTGATTGCCGGCGCTAAAACGCGTCCTGTAGGCCTGAACATGCGCCGCGAAGCAGCTTCGCGGCGCATTTGCGTTTAGCCAAAGAGATGCTGCGCATGGAAGCGCAGATGGTCTTCAATAAACGAGGCAATGAAGTAGTAGCTGTGGTCGTAACCGGGCTGGATGCGCAGCGTTAACGGCCAGGCCTTCTGCCGCGCGACCTCCGCCAGTACCGCCGGCTGCAACTGTCCGGCAAGGAATGGATCGCTGTCGCCCTGATCGATAAGCGTCGGCACAGCGTCCGCCGGCTGGCTGGCCTGCATCAGGGCGCAGCTGTCCCAGGCGTGCCATGTCGATTCATCGGCGCCGAGATAGGCGGTAAACGCTTTCTTACCCCACGGCACCTGGGAGGGATTGACGATCGGCGCGAAGGCGGAGACGCTGACGTAGCGGCCGGGATTGTTGAGCGCCATGATAAGCGCGCCGTGACCGCCCATCGAGTGGCCGCTGATGGCGCAGCGGTCGCCGATGCTAAACTCGCTGCGGATAATCGCGGGCAGTTCGTCGCGCAGGTAATCGTACATTCGATAGTGCGCCGCCCAGGGCGCCTGGGTGGCGTTCAGGTAGAAGCCGGCGCCTTGCCCCAGATCGTAACTGTCGTCGTTGGCCACCTCATCACCGCGCGGGCTGGTATCCGGCATCACCAGCGCGATGCCCAGCTCGGCGGCAATGCGCTGCGCGCCCGCCTTGGTGGTAAAGTTTTCATCGTTACAGGTCAGCCCGGACAGCAAGTACAGCACCGGCGGCGGCGTTTCGCGCTCAGGCGGTAAAAAAATGCTGAACGTCATGGCGCAGTTCAGGACAGGGGAGTGATGACGCCAGCGTTGTTGCCGGCCGTCAAAACAGCGATGCTCTTCAAGCAGTTCCATGCAAGGCTCCTCGGAAGGGGTGTGCGCGTAAACGTTCATAATACAGATATTTCATTAGCCGGTGAGCAACTTTCACTTTCTCCTTTTGAGAACTTACTGCATCATTAATGCAACTTATAGCCAACATGCCGGTGTAGCGATGGCGCTTATGGATGCGTACAGCGGTTGGATCATTCCGGATTCGGCGGTAGGGATTTGGCGCCGCGCTTGAGGCGAGACTTCGCGCCTTAATAAAAGGCAGCGCCAATTTCAATAATTATCGTTACGGCTACTGGATTCTGTGCGCCGCCTCACGCACAATGAATACAAACTTTGCCCCCAGAAAAAGCAAAGAGCGCCACACCTGCAGGAGAAACCCAAATGTCATCACTGAGTAAAGAAGCCGTCCTCGTTCATGAAGCGCTGGTCGCTCGTGGGCTGGAGACGCCGATGCGTGCGCCAGTACAAGAAATTGATAACGAAACACGCAAGCGTTTGATTACCGGTCATATGACCGAGATTATGCAACTGCTGAATCTGGATCTGAGTGATGACAGTCTGATGGAGACCCCGCATCGCATCGCCAAAATGTATGTCGATGAGATCTTCTCCGGACTGGATTATTCTCGCTTCCCGAAAATCACCGTCATTGAAAACAAAATGAAGGTCGATGAAATGGTCACTGTACGCGATATCACCCTGACCAGCACCTGTGAACACCATTTCGTCACCATCGATGGTAAAGCGACGGTAGCCTATATCCCGAAAGATTCGGTGATCGGCCTGTCGAAAATCAACCGTATCGTGCAGTTTTTCGCCCAGCGTCCGCAGGTCCAGGAGCGTCTGACGCAGCAGATCCTGATTGCGCTGCAGACGCTGCTCGGCACCAGCAACGTGGCGGTATCCATTGACGCGGTGCATTACTGCGTGAAAGCGCGCGGCATCCGCGACGCGACCAGCGCCACTACTACCACCTCCCTCGGTGGCCTGTTCAAATCCAGCCAGAATACCCGCCAGGAATTCCTGCGCGCAGTACGTCACCACAGCTAAAACGGAGCAGGGTACATGGAGAGAAATGTCACGCTGGACTTTGTCCGCGGCGTCGCCATCCTCGGTATCCTGCTTCTCAATATCAGCGCCTTCGGCTTGCCGAAGGCCGCTTACCTCAATCCGGCCTGGTCAGGAAGCGCGACCCTCGGCGATACCTGGACCTGGGCGCTTCTCGACCTGCTGGCGCAGGTGAAATTTCTCACCCTGTTCGCGCTGCTGTTTGGCGCCGGTCTGCAGCTTCTGCTCCCCCGCGGAAAACGCTGGATCCAGTCGCGCCTGACCCTGCTGGCGCTGCTTGGTTTCATTCACGGTCTTTTCTTCTGGGATGGCGATATTCTGCTGGCCTACGCCCTGGTGGGGCTGGTGAGCTGGCGCATGGTGCGCGAGGCGCAGCATGTCAAATCGCTGTTCAACACCGGGGTGGTGCTCTACCTCACCGGCATTGCGGTGCTGGTCCTGCTGGGGATGATCTCCGGACCCGCAGCCAATCGCTCCTGGGTCCCGGACGCGGCCAATCTGCAGTATGAGCAGTACTGGAAGCTGCACGGCGGCATGGAGGCGGTCAGCAACCGGGCGGATATGCTGTCGGACAATCTGCTGGCGCTCGGCGCGCAGTATGGCTGGCAGCTGGCGGGGATGATGCTGATAGGCGCGGCGCTGATGCGCAGCGGCTGGCTGAAAGGGCAGTTCAGCCAGCGTCACTATCGGCGCACCGGCGTGCTGCTGGTGGCGGCCGGGATGGCGGTGAATGTGCCGGCCATTGTCGCCCAGTGGTATCTGGCCTGGGACTATCGCTGGTGCGCGTTTTTACTGCAGGCGCCGCGTGAACTGAGCGCCCCGCTGCAGGCTATCGGCTATGCCTCGCTGGCCTGGGGCTACTGGCCGCAGCTCTGCCGTTTCCGCCTGGTGGGGGCTATCGCCTGCGTTGGACGCATGGCGCTGACCAACTATTTGCTGCAGACCCTGATCTGCACCACCCTGTTTTATCATCTCGGGCTGTTTATGCGCTTCGATCGTCTGCAGCTGCTGGCCTTTGTTCCCCCCATCTGGGCCGTAAACCTCCTTCTGTCATCACTCTGGCTGCGCCGCTTCCGCCAGGGGCCGGTGGAATGGCTGTGGCGTCAGTTAACCCTGCGTGCGTCAGGGACATCATTGAAAGACACATCCAGATAACGATCTCGATCACAATCATTAACAAAACGGATGTAAACGTTTCCAGCCGTGTGACCTCACTCACGTAGCGGACCGCGGGTCGCTGCCAGAATAGCCTCCTTGCTGAGCACAGGAGGTGAATGTGACGTGCTGTAATTCTCTTAAGGTCGCTGAGTATGATCACCATTCGTGATGTCGCCCGCCAGGCGGGCGTATCCGTGGCCACCGTGTCGCGGGTGCTGAACAACAGCGCGCTGGTGAGTCCGGATACGCGCGACGTCGTGATGAAAGCGGTGACCCAGCTGGGCTACCGGCCAAACGCCAATGCCCAGGCGCTGGCCACCCAGGTCAGCGATACCATCGGCGTGGTGGTGATGGACGTCTCCGATGCCTTCTTCGGCGCGCTGGTGAAAGCGGTGGATACCGTCGCCCAGCAGCATCAGAAGTATGTGCTGATCGGCAACAGCTATCACGAGGCGGAAAAAGAGCGCCACGCCATCGAGGTGCTGATCCGCCAGCGCTGCTCGGCGCTGATCGTCCATTCGAAAGCGCTCAGCGATGCTGAACTGAGCGACTTTATGCAACATATCCCGGGGATGGTGCTGATCAACCGCATCGTGCCGGGCTTTGCCCATCGCTGCGTGGGTCTCGACAACGTCAGCGGCGCGCTAATGGCTACCCGCATGCTGCTCAATCACGGCCACCAGCGCATCGGCTATCTCTCCTCAAATCACGGCATTGAAGACGACGATATGCGCCGGGAAGGGTGGAGCAAAGCGCTGCAGGAGCAGGGCATCATCGCCCCGGACAGCTGGGTCGGGTCCGGCTCCCCGGACATGCAGGGCGGCGAAGCGGCGATGGTCGAACTGCTGGGGCGGAATCTCGGCCTCACCGCCGTGTTCGCCTATAACGACAGCATGGCGGCCGGCGCGCTGACAACGCTAAAGGATAACGGCATTGTCGTGCCGCAGCATCTATCGCTGATTGGCTTTGATGATATTCCTATTTCCCGTTACACCGATCCTCAACTGACCACCGTGCGCTATCCGGTGATGTCGATGGCGAAGCTGGCCACCGAGCTGGCGCTGCTGGGGGCGGCCGGCAAGCTGGATCGCGAGGCGACGCACTGCTTTATGCCGACCCTGGTGCGCCGTCACTCCGTTGCCCAGCGGCAAACTGTGGGGCCGATCACTAACTGAAGCGGCAGCGGGATGTAACCGCTTTCAATTTGTGAGTAAATTCACAGTATATTAACATTCGCCTGATTATGATGGCAGCGTTTACCAGTCTGAACCACAAGGTGATGGGAAATCCTCACTTTTACTATTAGGAACAAGGCGTTAAACGAGTATTAGAGCCGTATTTTCCTGGAGCGTTACCCGACACGGAAGACCGAATTTTCGTCGTGAAATGCGTTGTGCGGTAACACTAATGCAACAATTCCCGCCCGCACTTTTCACAAAAATGACCCTGCATAATAAAACCGGAGATTCCATGAATAAGAAGGTGTTTACCCTCTCTGCTGTAATGGCTGGTCTGTTATTTGGCGCCGTAGCACACGCAGCAGATACCCGTATCGGCGTGACGATTTATAAATATGACGACAACTTTATGTCGGTGGTGCGTAAGGCGATTGAAAAAGATGGCAAATCCGCGCCTGACGTCCAGCTGCTGATGAATGACTCGCAGAACGACCAGTCGAAACAAAACGATCAGATTGACGTGCTGCTGGCGAAAGGCGTGAAAGCCCTGGCGATCAACCTGGTTGACCCGGCTGCGGCGGGAACGGTCATCGAAAAAGCGCGCGGGCAGAATATTCCGGTGGTGTTCTTCAACAAAGAGCCTTCCCGTAAAGCGCTGGATAGTTATGACAAGGCTTACTACGTCGGTACCGACTCGAAAGAGTCCGGGATTATTCAGGGCGATCTGATCGCCAAGCACTGGAAAGCAAACCCGAACTGGGATCTGAATAAAGACGGCCAGATCCAGTACGTCCTGCTGAAAGGCGAACCGGGCCATCCGGATGCGGAAGCGCGTACCACCTACGTTATCAAAGAGCTGAACGATAAAGGTCTGAAGACCCAGCAGCTGCAGATGGACACCGCTATGTGGGATACCGCCCAGGCGAAAGACAAAATGGACGCCTGGCTCTCCGGCCCGAATGCGAACAAGATTGAAGTGGTGATCGCCAACAATGACGCCATGGCGATGGGTGCGGTTGAAGCGCTGAAAGCGCACAACAAGAGCAGCATTCCGGTGTTCGGCGTTGACGCCCTGCCGGAAGCCCTGGCGCTGGTGAAATCCGGCGCGATGGCCGGTACCGTGCTGAACGATGCCAACAACCAGGCGAAAGCGACCTTCGAGCTGGCGAAAAACCTTGCCGACGGAAAAGAGGCGGCGGCAGGCACCAACTGGAAAATTGACAACAAGATTGTTCGCGTCCCCTACGTGGGGGTCGATAAAGACAACCTGAGCCAGTTTACCGGCAAATAATCGTGATGTGAGTTGCGGGCGTGGGTTATCCACGCCCGATTATTCCTGATACAGAACCAGACTCCTGCTGGCGTAATTGCGCCGGACGGGGCGTGCATGAACGCAGCCAGGTATAACTATGGTCAGCAATAATAGCGAACGGTCAGGCGAATATTTGTTGGAGATGACCAACATCAACAAATCGTTTCCTGGCGTCAAGGCTCTTGATAATGTCAACCTGAAGGTTCGTCCGCACTCCATTCATGCGTTAATGGGTGAGAACGGCGCCGGTAAATCGACATTATTAAAATGCCTTTTTGGGATCTATCAAAAAGATTCCGGCAGCATTCTTTTTCAGGGAAAAGAGATCGATTTCCATTCGGCGAAAGAAGCCCTGGAAAACGGTATTTCGATGGTGCATCAGGAATTAAACCTGGTCTTACAGCGTTCGGTCATGGACAACATGTGGCTCGGCCGCTATCCCACCAAAGGCATGTTTGTCGATCAGGACAAAATGTACCGGGATACCAAGGCTATTTTTGATGAGCTGGATATTGATATCGATCCGCGCGCCCGCGTCGGGACTTTATCGGTATCTCAGATGCAGATGATTGAGATCGCGAAGGCGTTTTCCTATGACGCCAAAATCGTCATCATGGACGAGCCGACGTCATCGCTGACGGAGAAAGAGGTCAACCATCTGTTCAAGATCATCCGCAAGCTGAAAGATCGCGGCTGCGGTATCGTCTATATCTCGCACAAAATGGAAGAGATTTTCCAGCTGTGCGATGAAATTACCATCCTGCGCGACGGCCAGTGGATCGCTACCCAGCCGCTGGAAGGGCTGGATATGGACAAGATCATCGCCATGATGGTCGGGCGTTCGCTCAATCAGCGCTTCCCGGATCGTGAAAACACCCCGGGGGAAGTCATCCTCCAGGTGCGCAATCTCACCTCCCTGCGCCAGCCCTCCATTCGCGATGTCTCCTTCGACCTGCATAAGGGCGAAATTCTCGGTATCGCCGGTCTGGTGGGCGCGAAGCGTACCGACATCGTGGAGACCCTGTTCGGGATCCGTGAGAAGGCCAGCGGCACCATTACCCTGCACGGGAAGAAGATCAACAACCACAGCGCCAATGAGGCGATTAACCACGGTTTTGCGCTGGTAACCGAGGAGCGGCGCTCCACCGGAATTTACGCCTATCTGGACATCGGTTTTAACTCGCTGATCTCCAATATTAAGAAATATAAAAACAGCGTCGGCTTGCTGGATAACTCGCGGATGAAGAGCGATACCCAATGGGTGATTGACTCCATGCGCGTTAAAACCCCCGGCCAGCATACGCAGATTGGTTCGCTTTCCGGTGGTAACCAGCAAAAGGTCATTATTGGCCGCTGGCTGCTGACCCAGCCGGAGATCCTGATGCTGGACGAGCCGACGCGCGGTATCGACGTCGGTGCCAAATTCGAGATCTATCAGCTGATTGCCGAGCTGGCTAAAAAAGATAAAGGGATCATTATTATTTCTTCCGAAATGCCGGAACTGCTGGGGATTACCGACCGCATTCTGGTAATGAGCAACGGCCTGGTCGCGGGCATTGTTGAGACTAAAACCACCACGCAAAACGAAATACTGCGTCTTGCGTCATTGCACCTTTAAGATCAGGGGCTTCACATGAGTGCGTTAAATAAAAAGAGTTTTCTCACTTACCTGAAAGAGGGTGGGATATATGTCGTCCTTCTGGTCCTGTTGGCCATTATTATTTTCCAGGATCCGACATTTTTAAGTCTGCTCAACCTGAGTAATATTCTGACCCAGTCCTCGGTGCGTATTATTATTGCCCTCGGCGTGGCCGGACTGATCGTCACGCAGGGCACGGACCTCTCCGCCGGCCGTCAGGTGGGACTGGCGGCGGTGATTGCCGCGACCATGCTGCAGGCTGTGGATAATGCCAACAAGGTGTTCCCGGATATGGCGACCATGCCGATCCCACTGGTCATCCTGCTGGTATGCGCCATCGGGGCGGTCATCGGGCTGATTAACGGGATCGTCATTGCCTATCTGAACGTAACGCCGTTTATTACCACCCTCGGGACCATGATCATCGTCTACGGCATTAACTCGCTGTACTACGATTTCGTGGGCGCGTCGCCGATCTCCGGCTTCGACAGTCACTTCTCCCATTTCGCGCAGGGGTTTGTGGCGCTGGGCTCGTTCCGCCTGTCCTACATTACCTTCTACGCGCTGATTGCCGTCTTCTTTGTCTGGATCCTGTGGAACAAGACGCGCTTTGGCAAAAACATTTTCGCTATCGGCGGTAACCCGGAAGCGGCGAAAGTCTCCGGGGTTAACGTGGCGTTGAACCTGCTGATGATCTATGCCCTCTCCGGGGTGTTCTACGCCTTCGGCGGCCTGCTGGAAGCCGGTCGTATCGGCTCGGCGACCAATAACCTCGGCTTTATGTACGAACTGGACGCCATCGCCGCCTGCGTGGTGGGCGGTGTATCGTTCAGCGGCGGGGTAGGGACCGTATTCGGCGTGGTGACAGGGGTAATTATCTTCACCGTGATCAACTATGGCCTGACCTACATTGGCGTCAACCCTTACTGGCAGTACATCATCAAGGGGGCGATCATTATCTTCGCCGTGGCGCTGGATTCCCTGAAATACGCCCGTAAGAAGTAATTTATGCCTGAGTAAAAACCCGCGCCTGGCGCGGGTTTTTTTATACCTGAAACGGATGCGATGATGGAGGCTACTTTTCTTTCTGCAGCTCCAGCAGCTGCTCCGGCGTGACCGCCGGGTAGGACTGGGCGTCATCCGGCACGTCGTGCTGCTGCGCCGGAATCGGGATTAAAGGGCCAAGGAAGCGCGGTTCCCGTTTGAAAATGTATAGGTCCGCCAGCGCGCCGAAGCGGGCGCCGAATTCGCGCAGCCGCACGCTCCACATATCCTTCGGCGACGGCACCGCGTAGCACTGGGCCTGGATCCCCATATGCAGGGCGATAAACAACGCCCGTTCGCAGTGGAAGCGCTGGGTGATGATAATGAAGTCGTTGGTGTCGAACACTTTGCGGGTGCGGACGATCGAATCAAGCGTGCGGAAACCGGCATAGTCCAGCACGATATCCGCCGGATCGACGCCGCCTTTAATCAGGTCCCGGCGCATAGTCATCGGTTCATTGTAGCTTTGCAGAGCATTATCGCCGCTCAACAGCAGATAGTTGACCTTGCCGCTGTTGTAGGCGTTGAGCGCGCCCTGGATGCGGTAGCGGTAATACTGATTGATCACCCCGGTGCGGTAGTATTTAGCGGTGCCCAGCACCACGCCGACCTGGCGGTAGGGGAGGTCCTGCAGCTCGTCATAGATATAGGGCGCGGTTTTCCAGCTCATCCAGCGGTCAAGACCCAGCACGGTCAACAGCAGCAGGCCGAGCAGGACTAACAGGCTGTAGAACACACGCTTTAACATGAACTTGGCTCAATAATAGACAACGGAGTCTTCAGGCTACTTTACCCGCCGGGTAAGCGCAAGAAACCCGCGTTTAATTGCGGGGATTTTCAGCAATATGAGCCGATCGCCGATCCCAGACCGGGCAAGGCGTAGCCGCAACCTGTTCTCCGGCCCTCCGGGAACGTCTCAGCGACTTTGAGGCTGTCAGGTCGGCAGTTTCAGCAGCCATAGCGATCTTCAGCTCGCAATGGCGCGAACGGTAGGTCGGGTAAGCGGAGCGCCACCCGACAACATAACGGCATAAAAGGTCGGCCGGATTAGACGAAACCGTCATCCGGCCATCTGCTCAGGCGCGCAGGCTGATTAACCTAACAGCACGCGCTCGATATTGTGGCAGCCCAGCGCCTTCAGGGTGGCGACGGTGGCGTCCCACTGAATCAGCGCCGCATCGGCTTTCTCCGCCAGGATCGCCCGCTGGATGTCCGGATAATCATAGCCGTTGAGGCTGAGGAGATTCAGCGCCCCCTGCAGCGGCGGCAGCGTCGGGTTGAACGCCGCGTTTTCCGCATAGCTGCCGCTGAAAAGGGTGCCATCTTTCAGCTCCAGCGCTACGCCGGAAGGCGAGTGGCTGTACGGCGCGTGGCAGCGGTTAGCGGCCTCAATCGCCGCCTGGGACAGGGCATCGCCGCTGACCGGGAAGCCGTGGTTCTGGTGGTCCATCAGCAGGGTTTTGATCTCCAGGTCTTTCGGGCCGAAGGCATCCGGCAGATAGTGCTGCAGCGCATGGGCTTCGCGACCGGGCAGATGAATGCGCAGCGCCAGTCCGCTGTTCAGTTCGTTCATAAACTGACGACAATGGCCGCACGGCGTGTAGTTCACCGTGATAGCGCGCAGGGAGGTTTCACCGCGCAGCCAGGCGTGGCTGATGGCGCTCTGCTCTGCATGGACGGTCTGCTGCATGGTGGCGCCGAGAAACTCCATGTTGCCGCCAAAGTACCAGCGGCCGCTGACGCCGCGGGCGATAGCCCCGACGTTAAAGTGGGAAAGGTCGGCGCGCGCGCAGGCGGCGGCCAGCGGCAGTAGCGCAAAGGCCAGCGCGTCTTCGTCCAGACCTGTCGCCTGTTGCAGCGTCGCCACCTGATCGGCTTCGAGCAGCGCCGGGAAGTGCGGGTCGGCGAGCATCGGGGAGATGGCCGCCTGCAGGTCTGCTGCCAGGGTAGTCAAAGCAGCTTGAAAACGTGAGTGCATAGCGTTGCCTCATAACAGTGTAATGGGGAACCAGTGTACGGGCGTCAAGGGGTTTCAAATGTGATTTACATCCCATTGCTAATGCAACTTTTCATTGTTGCATTAATAAATGTGACTTGAATCACAATTTATCCCACCACCGCGAGGATCAGCGGGAATAAAAATGGCGCCATCAACGAGGTGATGATCCCGCACAGCACCAGCGCCAGCGAGCTGAACGCTCCTTCCTGATAGTCCAGTTCCGCACAGCGGGCGGTACCGAGGGCGTGCGAGGCGGTGCCCATCGACAGGCCACGCGATGCTTTGGTGCGAATACGCATCAGGTTGAGCAGCGTATGGCCGAATACCGCGCCAAGGATACCGACAAAAATCACGCACACGGCGCTGATGGCCGGGATGCCGCCGATACTGCCGCTCACCGCCATCGCAATCGGCGTGGTCACCGATTTGGGCAGAACAGAGGCGGCGATTTGCGGCGTGGCGCCCATCAGCAGGGCCACGGTGGTGCCGGTGATCATCGCCACACAGCTGCCGATAAAGCAGATGGTGATGATCGATTTCCAGCGCGCGCGGATCTGGTGCAGCTGTTCATATAGCGGGAAGGCCAGCGCGACTACCGCCGGCTGCAGCAGATCGTTCAGGATCTTGCTACCGGCAAAATAACGTTCATAGGAGATCCCGGTCAGCAGCAGAAAGGGAATAATCACCACCATCGCCACCAGCAGCGGGTTGAGCAGCGGGAATTTGAAGCGGGCCGCCAGTTTGCGGGCGAGGAAAAAGACGATCAGGGTAAGCGGTAGCGACCACCAGATTTCATGCATCATTTTTCTTTTCCTTTTGCCCAATCACTTTACGTTCGCCATGCACCAGATGGGAACTCCAGCTCACCACCACAAACACCACCAGCGTGCTGATGGCGCAGGAGATAACGACAGGCCCAAGCTGGGCGCGTAGCAGATCCCAGTACTGCATCACGCCGACGCCGATCGGCACGAACAGGAGCGCCATATAGCGGATCAGGATATTGCAGCCGGGGTTGACCCACTGCGGCGGCATGATTTGCAGCGCCAGCAGCACGAAGAGGATCAGCATGCCGATGATGCTGCCGGGGATGGTGATGGGCAGCAGCCCGGCGATAAATATTCCGGCGTACAAGCAGGCGTAAATCAGGACGAAAGCCCGCAGGTACTGCCAGATAATAGTCAGCGATTTACTCATGGTAATAACCCTTGATGAAGTGAATTCATCATACAATTAATCCCTAAAATGTGCTACCGATCACATCATGAATTCTATGCATAGCGCTTATAGCTTACGGGAACCATCGTCTCGCCCGTCAGAGTCCGAAGCCTTGCGGCTTAGACGGTTTCTCTCCCCACGCTACCTTGCTGGACGAGGCGCGGCAAATAAAGGTAAATGAGACGCCACAGACCCCTGTAAAGCATAGAGATTATCTCGCCGTTTTGCCGCCTCGGGCGTCCGGGGACCGGAGTGCGCTGGGTCGGACGCATTGAGCGCTTTCAACCAACGCCCGGAGGCGCTACCATAGCGCCTCTTTTTTTCCGGGTAACGATATGCGTGTACTACTGGCGCCGATGGAAGGCGTGCTCGATTCGCTGGTGCGCGAGCTGCTGACCGAGGTTAACGATTACGATCTGTGCATCACCGAATTTCTGCGCGTGGTGGACCAACTGCTGCCGGTCAAATCGTTCTACAGGCTGTGCCCGGAACTGCATCATCAAAGCCGCACCCCGTCCGGTACCCGCGTGCGCGTCCAGCTGCTGGGACAATATCCCGAGTGGCTGGCGGAAAACGCCGCCCGCGCGGTGGCGCTGGGGTCGTGGGGCGTTGATTTAAACTGCGGCTGTCCGTCGAAGCTGGTGAACGGCAGCGGCGGTGGGGCGACGCTACTGAAAGATCCAGAGCTGATCTATCGCGGCGCGAAAGCCATGCGCGAAGCGGTCCCTGCGGATTTACCGGTGACCGTCAAGGTGCGTCTCGGCTGGGATAGCGGCGAAAGGCGCTTTGAAATCGCCGACGCGGTGCAGCAGGCAGGGGCCAGCGAGCTGGTGGTCCATGGCCGCACCAAAGAAGATGGCTACAAAGCAGAGCGCATCAACTGGCAGGCCATCGGCGAGATCCGCCAGCGTCTGACTATTCCGGTGGTCGCCAACGGCGAGATCTGGGACTGGCAAAGCGCGCAGGACTGTATGGCCGTCACCGGCTGCGATTCGGTGATGATTGGCCGCGGGGCGCTCAACGTGCCGAACCTCAGCCGGGTGATCAAATACAACGAACCGCGCATGCCGTGGCCGCAGGTGGTTCAGCTGTTGCAAAAATATACCCGTCTGGAAAAGCAGGGCGATACCGGCCTGTATCATGTAGCGAGAATTAAGCAATGGTTAGGCTATTTACGCAAGGAATATACCGAGGCGCTGACGCTGTTTAATGAAATTCGCGCCCTGCAAACCTCTGCTGAAATAGCGGCGGCGATCGCCCGCTATTAAGCGCCATATTGTTATTCGCTTCACATATTATTACTTGCATGCCTATTGATGATAGGCATGGGTTGAATAAAGTGATAATGTGCCGTCAATCAATTCAGGATTGCTACTGAACACAGGCAAAACCTAAGCACTTCCGTCATGCGTGGCGGCAAGTGCTTAGGTTTTTTTTTTTGGCAAAAATTTAACGGTGGGTAAATGATGACGTAAAACAAGAGGTTGTAATTAATCTTTTCTCTGGCTCGGTCGCGGTTTTATTACCGAAGGACGCCCCTTGCCATTCATTTTTTAAAAAAGAAAACAGGTAAATAAATAGCCTGGGGATCCCCTTTGTTTTTATTCAGTCACGGTGGAGATCACAATGTATAACAAAAAAATAAATCAGCTTTTTATCGGCGCGGCGCTGGCGACTATGGCGCCCGCCGTGAACGCGGCGCAAACCCCGGCGTGGAACGGCAGCGTGCTGGGGTTTGAAGCCGGACAGCCAGGGCTGCTGGGCGATATGCTGGGCATTCGTCCCATCCTTGAAGAGAACGGCTTTCATTATAATCTTGGCTATCTTAACGAGATGGCCTACAACGCCGGCGGCGGCTATAACCATGATAAACATCTGGCCTATATTGACCAGGTGTCATTGACCTTTACCCAGGATCTGGAGCGCTGGACCGGCATACCGGACGCGCGGCTTGAGGGTAATATCGTCAACCGCAACCATGATGATAACCTCACCACGAAACGGCTGCAGGATCCGCGGGTCAGCTTTAACGATCTGTCGCAGGAGAGCTGGGGCGGCGGGTCGATCACCCGTCTCGGCTGGCTGACCTTCGCCCGCAGCTTTGACGACCGTCGCCTGACCTGGCGTATCGGCATGATGAACAAGGTGCAAACCTTCGACCAAATCATTCCCTGCGATTTCCAGCTGCTGACCCAGTGCGGCGGCAAATCGGCCAACTCGCTGACGTGGAATAACTGGAATATCCACACCTGGGGCACCACCCTCGAGTACAAGCTGACGCCGACGGTCACCCTCAAAGGCGGGGTGATGGAGCAGAACCCGCAGGCCGCCTCGCGCAGCCACGCCTGGAGCTGGTCGACGAAGGGCAGCAAAGGCATTTTACTGCCAATGGAGATCGAAACCCGCCCGCTGATTAATGGCCTTCCGGGGGCCTATAACCTCGGTGTGGTCTGGACTAACGCGCCGCAAAGCGACCTCTATAGCGGCAAATCTGGCGGCGCCGGGGCGACGGACCCGCAAGGCTACGCCGAGCACGACAGCACCTGGTTTATGTACGCTGGCCTGAACCAGCAGATTACCCGCCATGCCGACGATCCGCTGCGGGGAATGAGCGTCTCGCTGAGCGGCAGCCTCAGCGACCAGCGCAGCAACTATATCCACTCCGCCGTCGCCGCCTCACTGCGCTACCGCGGGCTGTTTGACGCCCGTCCGGAGGACTGGATCGGCTTCGGCCTGACGTGGATCGACATGAGCAGCCACTACGCGCGCAATCAGCGCTATATGAACCAGCTCAGCGGCGCCACCGACTATAACGATCCGGCCTGGCTGCCGGTGGTAGGCCACTCGCTGAATGGCGAACTCTATTATCGCTTCCGCCCGGTCTCCTGGCTGGAGCTGCAACCGGGCCTGCAGTACTGGCACCGTCCGGGCGGCGTTGCGCAGACCCAGGACGCGTGGGTGGTGGAGTGGAAAACCGTCGTGACCTTCTGATAGTCGCGATCTTTATCACGTTTTTTCACTTGTCAGGTTGAGCGCGCAGCAGAAGTTGTTACAGTGCTGCCGTTGGATTGCAACTGCTGCGGCAGGCAAAACCTGATTACCTGGCGTTTCGTCGGGGGTCAGGTTTTTTTGTTTCTGGGGTCAATATGCAAATCGCCAAAGTACTCAATAACAATGTGGTGGTGGTTCTTGACGATCACCAGCGCGAACAGGTGGTGATGGGGCGAGGGCTGGCCTTTCAGAAACGCCCGGGCGACGCGCTGGACGACAGCAAAATTGAAAAAGTCTTCGCCTTACAAAGCGATGAACTGGTAGGCCGTCTGGGTGAGTTACTCAGTCAGATTCCGTTAGAAGTGATGACTACCTGCGATCGCATTATCGACCTGGCACGCGGGCGGTTGGGCAAGTTACAGGAAAGTTTGTACATCACGTTAACGGATCACTGTCACTTTGCTATCGAGCGGCAAAAAAAGGGCATCGCGCTGCGTAACGTACTGCTGTGGGAGATCAAGCGGCTCTATCCGAAGGAGTTCGCGCTGGGCCAGGAGGCAAGGGCCATCATTGCCAAAAGGCTCGGCGTGGCGCTGGCGGAGGATGAAGCCGGATTTATCGCCCTGCATCTGGTGACGGCGCAGCTCAACAGCGAAATGCCGGAGGTCATGCACGTGACCCGGGTGATGCAGGAGATCCTGCAGCTGGTGAAGTATCAGCTGCAGCTGAACTACGACGAGGAGTCGCTGAGCTATCAGCGTTTCGTCACCCACCTGAAGTTTTTCGCTCAGCGGATGCTGACCCGCACGGTGGTGGAAGATGACGACGTCTCGCTGCACAGCGCGGTGAAAGACAACTACGCCAAAGCGTGGAAGTGTGCGGAAACGGTGGCGACGCATCTGCAAAAGCAGTATCAGCGGGCGCTGACCACCGAAGAAATTATGTTTCTTGCCATTCATATTGAACGGGTAAGAAAAGAGGGACGCTAAGTCTCCCGACAAACTGGATTGTTACTGCATGATGCAGGCAAAACCTGAGCGCGACGCCTACCGGCGTGGTTCTCGGGTTTTTTTTATTTTTACTACTCAGTCGCCGGTTGTCTGCGGGCAGCGGCAGTAAGGAAAAGAGCATGGAATATAAAGCACTCGCGCAGGATATTCTCAACCGCGTCGGCGGCAAAGAGAACATTGTGAGTCTGGTTCACTGTGCGACACGTCTGCGTTTTAAACTGAAAGATAACGGCAATGCCGATGCCGAAGGGCTGAAGGCGAATCCGGGCGTCATTATGGTGGTGGAGAGCGGCGGCCAGTTTCAGGTGGTGATTGGCAACCACGTCCACGACGTCTGGCAGGCGGTGCGCCAGGAGGCTGGGCTGAGCGATGACAGCGAGCCGACGGCGGAAAGCGTTGAAAAAGGGTCGCTGCTGGGGCAGATCATCGATGTCGTGTCGGGGATATTCACGCCGTTTATCGGCGTGCTGGCAGCCTCTGGTATCCTCAAAGGAATGCTGGCGCTGGCGGTCGTCTGCGGTTGGCTGACCCCGCAACAGGGAACCTATAAAATCTGGTTTGCCGCCAGCGACGCGCTGTTCTTTTTCTTCCCGCTGTTTCTCGGTTACACCGCCGGTAAAAAATTTGGCGGTAACCCGTTTGTTTCAATGGTGATCGGTGGAGCGTTAACCCACCCGCTGATGATTCAGGCCTTTGAGGCCAGCCAGGCGCCGGGCGCGGCGGTGGAGCACTTTCTCGGCATCCCGGTGACCTTTATCAATTACAGCTCATCGGTGATCCCGATTATTCTCGCTTCATGGGTCTGCTGCTGGCTGGAGCGCAAGAGCAACGCGCTGCTGCCGTCATCGATGAAAAACTTTTTTACCCCGGCGATTTGTCTCGCCGTTGTGGTTCCGCTGACGTTTCTGCTGATTGGTCCTCTGGCGACCTGGCTCAGTCATCTGTTGGCCCAGGGGTATCAGATTATCTACGCGGTGGCGCCGTGGCTGGCGGGAGCGGCGATGGGCGCGCTGTGGCAGGTTTGTGTGATCTTCGGCCTGCATTGGGGGCTGATTCCGCTGATGATTAACAATCTGACGGTGCTTGGCCATGATTCCATGCTGCCCATGCTGTTGCCGGCCGTGATGGGACAGGTCGGCGCGGTGCTGGGTATTTTGCTGAAAACCCGCGACGCCCGCCAGAAAGTGCTGGCCGGCTCTGCGTTTTCAGCGGGCATCTTCGGCATTACCGAGCCGGCTATCTATGGCTTAACATTGCCGCTGCGCCGGCCATTTATCTTCGGCTGCGTGGCGGGCGCCATTGGCGGCGCGATTGTGGGCTTCAGCAACGCTCACGTCTATTCATTCGGCTTCGGGAACATTTTTACTGTCGCACAAATGATCCCGCCCCAAGGGCTTGATAGCACCGTTTGGGGCGGCGTAGTGGGTATCTTCGCGGCGTTGATTATCTCCTGTGGTTTAACTTTCTTCGCCGGCCTGCCGCGCGCCAGCGCCGCGCCGGGCGCCGTGGCGGTAGCGCCGGTCTCGGCAAATGACATCCTGGCGCCGATGAGCGGCAGCGTCATCGCCCTCGATCAGGTGCCGGACAGCACCTTCGCCAGCGGCCTGCTGGGGAGAGGAGTCGCCATTATCCCGGCGGTGGGAAAAGTCATTGCCCCATTCCCGGGCGAAGTGGCTTCCCTGTTTCAGACTAAACACGCCATCGGCCTGCAGAGCGACAGCGGCATCGAGCTGCTGATCCACGTTGGCATCGACACGGTCAAACTCGACGGCGTGCCGTTTACCGCGCATGTGAAAGAGGGCGACAGGGTACAGGCCGGCGATCTGCTGATTGAGTTCGATCGTCAGGCGATTCTGGACGCCGGTTACGACCTGGCGACCCCGATTATTATCAGCAACAGCGATGACTATCGTGAGATCGACACGGTGGCGCCCAGCGCCGTCGAAGCCGGTCAGCCGTTGTTGTCAGTCAGCCATTAATCACAGGAGAGAGAGATGAAAACATTCCCGACAGATTTTTTATGGGGCGGCGCGACCGCGGCGAATCAGGTGGAAGGGGCGTACCTGGAAGATGGCAAAGGGTTATCCACCTCCGATGTGCAGCCGCACGGCGTCTTCGGCGAAGTGGTCGAGCGCGTACCCGGCGACAGCGGCATAAAGGATGTGGCGATCGATTTTTACCATCGCTACCCGGAAGATATCGCCCTGTTCGCTGAGATGGGCTTTAACTGCCTGCGGGTCTCCATCGCCTGGACGCGAATTTACCCCAACGGCGACGACGCCGAGCCGAACGAAGCCGGACTCGCCTTCTACGACAAATTGTTCGACGAGATGGCGAAGCACAACATCACTCCGCTGGTGACGCTGTCGCATTATGAAATGCCATGGGCGCTGGTGAAAAATTACGGCGGCTGGGGCAGCCGGCAGGTGATTGGCTTCTTTGAGCGCTACGCCCGGACGGTGTTCAGCCGTTATAAAAACAAAGTCAAACTGTGGCTGACCTTTAACGAAATCAATATGTCGCTGCATGCCCCGCTGACCGGCGTCGGCCTGCCGGCCGGCAGCAGCAATGGCGAGGTGTATCAGGCCATTCATCACCAGCTGGTGGCCAGCGCTCTGGCGGTCAAAGCCTGTCATGAGCTGGTGCCCGAGGGCAAAATCGGCAATATGCTGCTCGGCGGGCTGATGTATCCCCTGAGCTGCAAACCGGAAGATGTGTTTGAGACGCTGCAGGAGAACCGCAGCTGGCAGTTCTTCGGCGACGTGCAGGCGCGCGGGGCGTACCCGGGCTATATGCAGCGCTTTTTCCGCGACAACGGCATCACGCTCGACATCACCGAGGCCGATCGCGAAACGCTGAAAACCACCGTCGATTTTATCTCCTTCAGCTACTACATGACCGGGTGCGTCACCGCCGATGAGGCGCTGAACCAGCAGGCGCGCGGCAATATACTTAGCATGGTGCCGAACCCGCACCTGGCGAGCTCGGAGTGGGGCTGGCAGATAGACCCCCTCGGCCTGCGTACGCTGCTGAACGTGCTGTGGGATCGCTATCAGAAGCCGCTGTTTATCGTGGAAAACGGTCTGGGCGCCAAAGATAAGGTGGAAGCCGACGGCAGCATTAATGATGACTACCGCATCAGCTACCTGAACGACCACCTGGTGCAGGCGCGGGAAGCCATTGACGATGGCGTTGAGCTGATGGGCTTTACCAGCTGGGGGCCGATTGACCTGGTGAGCGCCTCGAAGGCGGAGCTGTCGAAGCGCTACGGCTTTATCTATGTTGACTGCCATGATGACGGCACCGGCACCCTGGCACGCAGTAAGAAGAAGAGCTTTGACTGGTATAAAGAGGTGATTGCCAGCCGCGGCGCCAGCCTGAAAGCGTAATGCTTCCCCGCCCGGCCATCGCCGGGCGAGGGATCAGCCCGGTTTACGCGCGCGCAGTAAAAAGATCATCGGACGCTCTTTCTCTTCATCCAGGGCAGGCTGTTGAGCAATCTGTTCGGCGCTCGGACCCCACTCATCCAGCTGCTCCAGCACAAAACCAGCGGCGATAAGCGCGTTTACCCAGCTTGAGAGTTTGCGGTGCTGTTTAATGACGCCCTCGGCAAACCAGTTGCTTACGCGCTCGCCCTCCTGCTGATAGTGGCTGACCGGCCAGCTTTTTTGCCCCTGCTCATTTACCTGCCATCCCTGCTGCAGCGGCGCGGTATAGATGGGATGTTCCGCGGAAAAGACCAGGATGCCGCCAGGGACCAGCGCCTGCTGCAGGACGGTGAAGAGCGGGGCGATGTCTGGTAAGTAATGGAGCGCCAGTGAGCTGTAAACCAGATCGCAGCTGTTGGCGGGCAACGTCAGGGTTTGCAGATCGGCGCAGCGGTAGTCAATCTCATCCCCGCGGGTCATCTCTCGCGCCTGCGCCAGCATACGTCGGGAGATATCAAAACCAATTATCTGGCTGGCTCCCTGCTGCTGCGCCCAGCGGCAAAACCAGCCGTAGCCACAACCGAGATCCACCACCCGCAAACCGGTTACTGGCGGCAGCATTGCCTGCAGCGATGGCCACTCTGGTGCACCCTCCAGTCCCTTCACCGAGCGATCGAGGGTCGCATAGCCGGCAAAGAACTGCGGGTCGTCATAAATATTCTGACTCATATTCATCCCTTGAATTGATAAGGTTGTTTATTTTTAGCTAACTAATAATTTAGTCACACGCTTTACTAAACGCGTTTAATTCAATTAATTTATGATAACCAACCTGATTATGTTATCTGACCTGTTAAATGAAATTGATATTAAAAAATAGCGTGCTGGCGGCGTTGCCCCTGGCCATCGCGCTGGCTGGCTGCGCGCCTTCTCATGAGGTCGCTAATCCGCCGCAGCAGCAAATTCCGGCTTCCCACGTTTCCATGGATCTTCCCGCCGCCGTCAAAAATGGCTGGCCACACACCGACTGGTGGAAAGACTACCACGATGCCCAACTGGATAATCTGATTCAGCGCGCACTCGCCAACGCGCCGGACATGCAGATTGCCGAACAGCGCATCAGGCTTGCTGAAGCGCAGGCGCGAATGTCGCAGGCGAATCTTGGCCCGGAGATGGATTTCTCCGCCGATATCGAACGGCAGAAAATGTCCGCTGAAGGCCTGATGGGGCCGTTCGCCACCGATACCGACGGCAATACCGGCCCGTGGTACACCAATGGCACCTTCGGCCTGACTGCCGGCTGGGATCTCGATCTGTGGGGCAAAAACCGCGCGCAGGTGAAAGCGCGCATCGGCGAGCTGAAAGCCCAGGTGGCCGAGCAGGCCCAGACCCGCGAGCTGCTCTCCGGCAGCGTGGCGCGCCTGTACTGGCAGTGGCAGACGGAAGCGGCGATCAAAGCGGTGCTGCAGCAGGTGAAAAACGAGCAAAATAATATCGTGACGGTCGACAAGGCCCTGTATCAGCGCGGGATCACCAACTCCGCCGAAGGGGCGGAGAACGATATTAACGTCAGCAAAACCGACCAGCAGCTGGCGGACGTGGCGGGCACGATGAAAGAGATTGAAGCGCGGCTGATGGCCCTGACCAACAGCCAGAGCCAGTCGCTAAACCTCAAACCCGCCAGCCTGCCGACGGTCAGCGCGCAGCTGCCGGATACCCTCGGCTATGAGCTGCTGGCGCGCCGCCCGGATCTGCAGGTCGCTCACTGGTATATCGAGGCGTCGCTGAGCGAAGTGGACGCGGCGAAGGCGGCGTTTTATCCGGACATCAACCTGATGGCTTTCCTGCAGCAGGATGCCCTGCACTTAAGCGATCTTTTCCGCCATTCGGCGCAGCAGATGGGCGTCACCGCCGGACTGACGCTGCCGATCTTCGACAGCGGTCGTCTCAATGCTAATCTGGATATCGCCAGCGCGCAGAACAGCCTGTCCATCGCCCAATACAACAAAGCGGTGGTGGACGCCGTCAACCAGGTGGCGAAAACCGCCAGCCAGGTTGAGACGCTGATGGCCAAAAGCCAACAGCAGCAGCAGGTTGAAAAAGACGCCCAGCGGGTGGTGGATCTGGCGCAGGCCCGAATGGCGGCGGGGATCCTGCCCGGCTCCAGGGTGAGCCTGGCGAAACTCCCGGCGCTGCAGGAGCGTATCACCGCCTTGCGCCTGCACGGCCAGTGGATTGACGCCAGCATTCAGCTGACCTCGGCCCTTGGCGGCGGCTACCATCAGACGGTGAAGTAACCGCCAACCACGGTGCGCCCGCGGGCGCGCCGCTCAGTCTTTCTTCTTACTCTCGCGCCGCTTGAGCCACCAGTGGGCGGCCACGACCACCAGCACCGCGAGGATCAGCCAGATCCAATGCTTCAGATGGGCGTCCAGATGGTGCAGCCACGGGCCGACCACCTCGCCGCCAAGATAGCCTATGGTAGTAAACAGCAGGGCCCACACCAGCGCTCCGACAATATTCAGCGGCAGGAAAATGCGCGGCGGCAGGCGGCTGGCGCCGATCAGCAGGGGGCCGATCACCCGGAAGCCGTACATAAAGCGGGTGCCGATGACAAACAGCCACGGCCGGTGCTGGATCATGCGCTGCGCTTTCCGGATCCGCGCCTTCTGGCTGGCGAAACGGCGCAGAATGCGCCCGCCGAAGCGGCGACCAAGCAGATAGAGCAGCTGATCGCCAATCATCCCGCCGAGGGCGACGGCGATCACCACCAGGGGAAACTTCAGTAGCCCCTGATGCGCTGCGACGCCGCCCAGCAGGGTAATGGTCTCACCTTCCGCCATGCTGCCGACGATCAGCGCCGCGTAGCCATACTGGGAAATCAGGTGATTGATATCCATAAACAGCTTTTCTCCTTACCTCATCACCTCTTAATCATACACCCTGCTGACCAAAACGCGGCGAGGCAGATTTTTTGCGCTGTACACAAAATAATCTACAGGGTGAATTATACTTGGATCAGTGCAGTACGAAGCCGTGACAAGGGGGACGCTATGAACCATGTCTGGGGGCTCTTCGCTCATCCCAACCGGGAGATGAGCGTGATTAAGAGCGAGAATGAAACCATTTCTCATCACTATACGCACCATGTGCTGCTGATGGCGGCGGTTCCGGTGGTTTGCGCCTTTATCGGCACCACGCAGTTGGGCTGGAACTTCGGCGACGGCACTATTATTAAACTGTCGATGTTGACCGGGCTGGCGCTGGCGGTGCTGTTTTATGCCGTGATGCTCGCCGGGGTGGCGATCATGGGGCGGGTCATCTGGTGGATGGCCAGGCAGTATCCACAGCAGCCTTCCCTGAAACGCTGCATGGTATTTGCCGGCTATGTGGCCACACCGCTGTTCCTGAGCGGGATTGTGGCGCTCTATCCGCTGGTCTGGCTATGCGCGCTGATCGGTACCATTGCCCTGTTCTATACTGGCTATCTGCTCTATCTCGGGATCCCGACCTTCCTGAGCATTAACCGGGAAGAGGGGCTCAGTTTCGCCAGCTCAACCCTGGCCATCGGGGTGCTGGTGCTCGAAGTCCTGCTGGCGATCACCGTGGTGCTGTGGGGGTATGGCTACCGACTCTTCTGATCGGACGTAACGGGTCAATATGCATTGCCGGCAAATATGTATTTTATGTCGGCAATGCAGCATTTCTTCACGATTCTTATTAGGCACAGGGCCTTACAGCGCGGTATGATGGCGTTTGCCAGCGAAGTTGCCCACTTAACCTCGCGGCGTACGTTGCATAACGTGCAAAAATACTTTTCAGAATGCCCATGATGCCGAAATTTCGAGTCTCTTTGCTCAGCCTGACCTTGCTGCTGGCTGTGCCTTTTGCGCCCCAGGCGTTAGCAAAAACCTCCGCGGCGGTGACCGCCTCGCAGCCGGACATCGCTTCCGGCAGCGCCATGATCGTCGATCTGGCCACCAAAAAAATCATCTACGCCAGCCAGCCGGATCTGGTGCGCCCGATGGCGTCGATCACCAAGGTGATGACCGCCATGGTGGTGCTCGATGCCCATCTGCCGCTGGATGAGATGCTGACGGTGGATATCAGCCATACCCCGGAAATGAAGGGGATTTACTCGCGCGTGCGTCTCAACAGCCAAATCAGCCGCCGCGATATGCTGCTGCTGGCGCTGATGTCTTCCGAGAACCGTGCGGCCGCCAGCCTGGCGCATCACTATCCGGGCGGCTACGACGCCTTTATTCGCGCGATGAACGCCAAAGCGCAGGCGCTGGGGATGACCCATACCCGCTACGTGGAGCCCACCGGACTGTCAGTGCATAACGTCTCCACCGCCCGCGATCTGACCAAACTGCTGATCGCCAGCGAGCAGTACCCGCTGATCGGCCAGCTGAGCACCACCAAAGAAGAGACCGCCACCTTTGCCCATCCGGCCTACAGCCTGCCGTTCCGCAACACTAACCATCTGGTGTATCGCGACAACTGGAACATCCAGCTGACCAAAACCGGCTTCACCAACGCCGCCGGCCACTGCCTGATTATGCGCACGGTGATCAACCAACGCCCGGTGGCGCTGGTGGTGATGGATGCCTTCGGCAAATATACCCACTTTGCCGACGCCAGCCGTTTGCGCACGTGGATCGAGACCGGGAAGGTGATGCCGGTGCCGGCTTCGGCGCTGAGCTATAAGAAGCAGCGCGAAGCGCAGATGGCGGAGGCGATGCTGAAAGGCGGCGCCCAGACCGCGCAGAACGATTAATCTGCACATCCCCCGGATGACGGCGCATTGCGCCTTATCCGGGCTACGTGATTTGGCGCCGGGTTCGCCCCCTTCGTAGGCCCGGCAAGCGCAGCGCCGCCGGGCAATCAGGCCGAGTGGCGGATGGCGGCTGACGCCTTATCCGGCCTGGGGAACCGCGCTGAACGGTAGCCCGGCTGAGGCGTTTACGCCGCGAGCCGGGGATTTGACGCCGAATATTACTCCGGGAGCGTCCAGTCGCCGTCACCCAGCGCGCGCTGCATAATCAACGTATCCCGCCAGTCGCCCATCTTATAGCCGACGCTGCGCAGCTGACCCGCCACGGTAAAACCGAACTTTTTATGGATCGCCAGCGAGCCGGCATTGTTATGGCCATCGCCGATGATCGCCAGCATCTGCCGCCACGGGCCTTTCTCGCATTCGGCGATCAGCCGCGACAGCAGCGCGCTGCCGATGCCGCGCCCGCCCATTCCGGATTCCACGTAGATCGATTCCTCGAGGGTATAGCGATAGGCCGGGCGCGGGCGATAGAAAGTGGCGTAGCAGTAGCCGACGATAGCCCCGCGCCACAGCGCGACCAGCCAGGGCAGCCCGTTATCGCGCACGGTCTGGATCCGTTTACGCATTTCGTCAACGGTGGGGGGGATCTCTTCGAAGGAGGCGCGGCCATTAAGCACGTGCCAGACATACAGCGCGGCGATGGCGTGCGCATCGTCGGGCAGCGCTTCACGAATTTCTAAATCACTGTCGAGTAACGGGGCCTCTGCGGGCATGGCGGCGCTCCTGAATCTGCCGGAGAGACATTCTCCGGCGTGCAGCGTAATACAGAAGCGCCAGGCTGAATAGTCCTGCCGCCGATTATTGCGGATCCGCCGGGGAGACCGGCGCCGGGGCCGCTTCACCCCAGTATTTTTGCTTGCTGGTTTTACCAATCCCCGGGTTCATGCTGTTGGTCGGATCGTTCTGGCGATAGAACTGCTGCAGGCTCTCCGGCGCTTCATACAGATGACCCACGTTATGCTCCGCCGGGTACTGGGCGCCGCGCGCTTTCAGCAACTCCAGCATCTGCTCCTTCAGCGCATGGGCATCGACTCCTTTCTTGACGATGTAATCCTGATGGAACACATGACACATAAAGTGGCCATAGTAGAGCTTGTGCACCAGTTGGCTGTCGATCTCCGGCGGCAGATGTTCGAACCACTCGGTATCGTTGCGGCGCAGGGCGATATCCAGCGCCAGAATATCTTCGACTTCGTCGGCATGCACCGCCTGATAGCGGATCGCCGCGCCGGCGGCGGCAAAGCGGTGGAGGAATGCCTTGCTGCCTTCTTCTGGCGTACAGGCGAAGAAATCTCCCTCGGCCTGCTGGAAGTATTCCGTCAGCCAGCGCTGTGCTTCTTCGATGCCGTCGCCGGCCATCTTCAGCAGCAGATGGTGTTCATATTTGTCGCGCCAGGTTTTCATCCGCTCCGGTAAATGCGCCGGGAAGACGTGGCCGAGCTTCTGCATAAAGCGGTCGGTAAAGTGCGGTTTAAACAGCGACACTTTCTCCAGCATCGCGTCGGTTCGCCCCTTCATGGTGAAGAAGAACGGCATTTTGTCGGTGCCGAGCTTGTCGATCATCAGGAAGGTGTCTTTGCCATACTTCTCGGCGATATCGTAAATATCGCGGTGCATATATTCCCCGGCCACCGGCAGATGCTGGAACTCGGCGAGGATATGGCGGCGGATCTCGGTCAATACCTGCGGCTGGTTCGTGCCAATGTAAAACACCTGCTGGCGCTTTTCCGCCGGGAAGGTATCGAGACGCACGGCGAAAACCGCCAGCTTGCCGGCGCAGCCGGAGGATTCGAACAGGCGGTCCGGGTCAGCGTTGTAGCGTGCCGGGGTGTCGGCATCGACATCGCGCACGCGGGTAACATAGTCGTGATCGTGGGCGTGGCGGCCATCGTGCAGCACATCGCTATCGCTGATCCGCTCGTCGTCGAGTCGGCTGAGGATCTGCTCCGGCGTACTGCCGAGATCGATGCCCAGATGGTTGACCAGCTTCAGCTTGCCGTCGGCGTCAATCTGTGCGAACAGCGACATCTCGGTGTAGGCCGGCCCGCGCTGCACCAGGGAACCGCCGGAGTTGTTGCAGATCCCGCCGATCACCGACGCGCCGATGCACGATGAGCCGATCACTGAGTGCGGCTCGCGCCCCAGCGGTTTCAGCGCTTTTTCCAGTGAGTAGAGCGTGGTGCCGGGCCAGGCCAGCACCTGCTCGCCTTTGTCCAGCAGATGCAGTTTATCCAGGCGCAGAGTGCTGATAATCACGATCTCGCGATCGTAATCATTGCCGTTGGGGGTGGAGCCTTCGGTCAGGCCGGTGTTGGCCGCCTGCATCAGAATGATTTTATCGGCGTCGACGCAGGCGTTGAGCACGCGCCAGAGTTCCAAAAGGGTGCCGGGAAAGACAACCGCCAGCGCCTCGCCCTGACCGGAGCGGAAGCCTTTGCGGTAGCGCTGGGTTTTTGCCGGGTCGGTCAGCAGATGCGAAGGGCCAACCAGGCGCGCGAGGTCAGCCAGAAACGTTTTATTGGTGTTAGTGGGTGCAGATGACATGTTCCACTCCTTGTGGTGGTGCGCGAAATATCGAGGATAAGCATAGCGCTTTGTATGACAATTTGATGCATGAATGTTTCGCAAAAATCAGAGAAGAACCTTAGCATTCTGCGGGCGCGTTGTTTATATATATGGCAAACTGCGGTTTTTATTATGTTTTACCGAGTCCCCGTCTGAGAAAAAGCGAGATAACAATGAAATGGCTCTGCACTGTAGGCGTCGCCGTGAGTCTGGCGCTGCAACCCGCGCTGGCGGATGAACTGTTTGGTAACCACCCCCTGACCCCGCAGGCGCGGGATGCTTTTGTCACCGACCTGCTGAAAAAAATGACCGTAGACGAGAAAATCGGCCAGCTGCGTCTGATAAGCGTCGGCCCGGATAACCCCAAAGAGGCGATCCGTGAAATGATCAAAAACGGTCAGGTGGGGGCGATTTTTAATACCGTTACCCGCCCGGATATCCGCGTTATGCAGGATCAGGTGATGCAGCTCAGCCGCCTGAAAATCCCGCTGTTCTTTGCCTACGATGTGCTGCACGGCCAGCGCACCGTCTTCCCGATAAGCCTCGGCCTGGCCTCGTCGTTTAACCTCGACGCGGTGAAGACCGTGGGCCGGGTGTCAGCTTATGAAGCCGCCGATGACGGGCTGAACATGACCTGGGCGCCGATGGTCGACGTCTCCCGCGACCCGCGCTGGGGACGCGCTTCCGAAGGGTTCGGGGAAGACACCTATCTGACCACGATGATGGGTCAGGCGATGGTGGAGTCGATGCAGGGCAAAAGCCCGGCGGACCGCTATTCGGTGATGACCAGCGTCAAGCACTTCGCCGCCTACGGCGCGGTGGAGGGCGGGAAAGAGTACAACACGGTCGACATGAGCCCGCAGCGCCTGTTCAACGACTATATGCCGCCGTATAAAGCCGGGCTGGATGCCGGCAGCGGCGCGGTGATGGTGGCCCTGAACTCGCTGAACGGCACCCCGGCGACCGCCGATTCCTGGCTGCTGAAAGATGTCCTGCGCGACCAGTGGGGCTTTAAAGGCATTACGGTCTCCGACCACGGCGCCATTAAAGAGCTGATCAAGCACGGCGTGGCCTCCGACCCGGAAGACGCGGTGCGCGTGGCGCTCAAGTCCGGCATCAACATGAGCATGAGCGACGAGTATTACAGCAAGTACCTGCCGGGGCTGGTGAAGTCCGGCAAGGTGACCATGGCCGAGCTGGATGACGCCACCCGTCACGTGCTTAACGTCAAATATGATATGGGGCTGTTCAACGATCCGTACAGCCACCTGGGGCCAAAAGATTCTGACCCGCAGGACACCAACGCAGAAAGCCGTCTGCATCGTAAAGAGGCGCGGGAAGTCGCCCGCGAGAGCCTGGTGCTGCTGAAAAACCGGCTTGATACGCTGCCGCTGAAAAAATCCGGCACGATCGCGGTGGTGGGCGCGCTGGCGGACAGCAAACGCGACATGATGGGCAGCTGGTCGGCGGCGGGCGTGGCCGACCAGTCGGTGACCGTCCTGACCGGCATCAAAGAAGCGCTGGGCGATAACGGCAAAGTGATTTACGCCAAAGGGGCGAACGTTACCGACGACAAAGGCATTGTCGATTTCCTTAACCTGTATGAGAACGCGGTGCAGGTTGACCCGCGCTCGCCGCAGGAAATGATCGACGAAGCCGTCGCGGCGGCGAAGCAATCCGACGTGGTGGTTGCCGTAGTGGGCGAGGCGCAGGGCATGGCCCATGAGGCCTCCAGCCGGACCGACATCACCCTGCCGCAGAGCCAGCGCAACCTGATTGCCGCCCTCAAGGCCACCGGCAAACCGCTGGTGCTGGTGCTGATGAACGGCCGTCCGCTGGCGCTGGTGAAAGAGGATCAGCAAGCCGACGCGCTGCTGGAGACCTGGTTTGCCGGCACCGAAGGCGGGCATGCCATCGCCGACGTGCTGTTTGGCGACTATAACCCGTCGGGCAAGCTGCCGATGTCCTTCCCGCGCTCGGTGGGGCAGATCCCAACCTACTACAGTCACCTGAATACCGGTCGTCCGTATAATCCGGAGAAGCCGAACAAGTACACCTCGCGCTACTTCGATGAAGCCAACGGCCCGCTGTACCCGTTTGGCTACGGCCTGAGCTATACCACCTTTAGCGTCTCCGATGTCACCATGTCGTCGGCCACCCTGCCGCGCGACGGCAGCGTGACCGCCAGCGTGCAGGTGACCAATACCGGAAAACGCGAAGGGGCGACGGTCATTCAGCTGTATCTGCAGGACGTCACTGCCTCCATGAGCCGGCCGGTGAAAATGCTGCGCGGCTTTAAAAAGGTCAACCTCAAGCCGGGCGAAACGCAAACCGTCAGCTTCCCGATCGACGTCGACGCGCTGAAGTTCTGGAACCAGCAGATGAAATACGTCGCTGAGCCGGGCAAATTCAATGTCTTTATCGGCGTGGACTCCGCCCGCGTGAAGCAGAGCGAGTTTGAGCTGTTGTAAGACATAGCCCTTAAGCGCAACGTCACACTTAAAAGGCCGATTAATCGGCCTTTTCTTTTTCGTATCGCTGGCAAATGGACTACGCTTTTCTCTTAAGCTTCTGTAAGCGAAGCGCAAAAGAACTGAGGGATGCGGGATGAAGATGGCGACGAAATGGTCCGGCGCGCTGGCGCTGGCCGCCCTGATAAGTGTGCCGCTGCAGGCGGCGGAGCCGGTGAAGGTCGGCTCGAAAATTGATACCGAAGGGGCGCTGCTCGGTAATATGATCCAGCAGGTGCTGGAAAGCCACGGCGTCAAAACGATTAACAAAATCCAGCTCGGCACCACGCCGGTGGTGCGCGGGGCGATTGTCGCCGGCGAGCTGGATATCTACCCGGAATATACCGGCAATGGCGCTTTTTTCTTTAAAGATGAAAACGACCCGGCATGGAAGAATGCTCAGCAGGGCTATGAGAAGGTGAAGCGCCTGGATCAGGAGAAACATCAGCTGGTATGGCTTACCCCGGCGCCGGCTAACAACACCTGGACCATCGCCGTGCGTCAGGAGCTGGCGGAGAAAAATCACCTGACTTCGCTGGCCGACCTCAGCCGCTATCTGCAGCAGGGCGGCGAATTTAAGCTGGCGGCCTCGGCGGAGTTTATTGAACGCCCGGACGCGCTGCCGGCGTTTGAAAAAGCGTATGACTTTAAACTCAACCAGAACCAGCTGCTGTCGCTGGCCGGGGGCGATACGGCGGTGACCATCAAAGCGGCGGCGCAGCAGACCTCCGGCGTCAACGCGGCGATGGCCTACGGCACCGACGGCCCGGTGGCGGCCCTGGGATTACAGACGTTGAGCGACCCGCAGGGCGTGCAGCCGATTTACGCCCCAACGCCGGTGGTGCGCGAGACGGTGCTGAAAGCCTACCCGCAGATCGCCGACTGGCTGAAGCCGGTCTTCGCCAGCCTCGATGAAAAGACCCTGCAGCAGCTTAACGCCCGCATCGCGGTGGAAGGCCAGGATGCGAAGCGCGTGGCGGCAGATTATCTGCAGCAGAAAGGCCTGCTGAAGTAAGCCACCGGTGACCATTCGCTGTACTCACCGCGTCGGCCTGCTGCTGACAGGCCTGCTGCTGGTTACGCTGGCGCTGCCGTTTATCACTTACGCGCCGAATCGCTTACTCTCCGGGGAAGGGCGCGGGCTGTGGCAGGTGATGCCCTGGCTCGCCGGCGTTCTGCTGGCGGCAGCCCTCGCCGGGATCCTGCTCTGCTGGCTGCCGGGCAGGGTCGCGCCGCTTCTCCATCTGCTGCTGGCCGAACTGCTCTTCCCGCTGCTTATCTGGGGCAGCGGCCAGGCGGCGCTTGAGCTCTCCCGGCACGGCTCGCCGCTGGCGCGCACCTCGCCCGGCAGCGGCCTGTGGCTGTCGCTGGCGCTCTGCCTGCTGCTGGCCAGCGAGGCCATTCGTCATCTTACCGCCCGGCCGCTGTGGCGCTGGCTGCTCAATGCGCAAGTCTGGCTTCTGCCCATCATCCTGCTCGCCGCCGGGGCGCTCGATCAGCTCTCGCTGCTGAAAGAGTATGCCAACCGCCAGGAGGTGTTTGACGACGCTCTGCGCCAGCATCTGCTTCTGCTGTTTGGCACCCTGCTGCCGGGCCTGCTGATCGGCCTGCCGCTGGGGGTATGGCTCTGGCGGCGTCCGCGCTGGCAGGCGCCGGCCTTCACCGTGCTCAATGTGATCCAGACTATCCCGTCGGTGGCGCTGTTCGGCCTGCTGATTGCCCCGCTTGCCGGTGTGGCGCGCTATTTTCCGGCGCTGGGCGAGCTGGGCGTCTCCGGGACCGGCGTGGCGCCGGCCCTGATTGCCCTGACGTTGTATGCGCTGTTGCCGCTGGTGCGCGGGGTGGTGACCGGCCTGCAGCAGGTGCCGCAGGATGCGCTGGAGAGCGCGACGGCGATGGGCATGAGCGCCGGGCAGCGCTTTCGTCAGGTGCAGCTCCCGCTGGCGATGCCGGTGCTGCTGCGCAGCCTGCGGGTGGTCAGCGTGCAAACCGTCGGCATGGCGGTGGTGGCGGCGCTGATCGGCGCCGGCGGCTTTGGCGCGCTGGTATTTCAGGGGCTGCTGAGCAGCGCGCTGGATCTGGTGCTGCTGGGCGTGGTGCCGACCATTGCCCTGGCGGTGGTGGTGGATGCTCTGTTCGCCCTGTGGGGCGCCTGGCTAAAAGGAGAGGCCAATGATTGAGTTTCAAGGGGTCAGCAAAGCGTTTGCCGGCCACCCGGCGGTGAAGGACCTGACCCTGGAGCTGCGCGAAGGCGCCTTTTCGGTGCTGGTGGGAACCTCCGGCTCGGGCAAGTCGACGACGCTGAAAATGATCAACCGCCTGCTGGAGCCGGACCGGGGCATGATTCGCTTTGCCGGCGAAGACATCCGCCAGCAGCCGCTCCTGACCCTGCGGCGACGGATGGGCTATGCCATCCAGTCTATCGGCCTGTTTCCCCACTGGACGGTGGCGCAGAATATCGCCACCGTGCCGCAGCTGCAAAAATGGCCGCGGGCGAGGATCGCCGACCGGGTCGACGAGCTGATGGCGCTGCTGGGGCTGGAGGCGACGCTGCGCGACCGCTACCCCCATCAGCTTTCCGGCGGCCAACAGCAGCGGGTCGGGGTGGCGCGGGCGCTGGCGGCAGACCCGGAGGTGCTGCTGATGGATGAACCCTTCGGCGCCCTCGACCCGGTGACCCGCGAGGCGCTGCAGCAGGAGATGCTGCGCATTCACCGCCTGCTGGGGCGGACGATTGTCCTGGTGACCCATGATATTGACGAAGCGCTGCGTCTGGCGGACCACCTGGTGCTGATGGACGGTGGCGAGGTGGTCCAGCAGGGGGCGCCGCTGGCGATGCTCCTGCGGCCAGAGAATAGCTTTGTGCAGACCTTTTTTGGCCGCAGCGAGCTGGGCGTGCGCCTGCTGTCGCTGCGTGAGGTGCGGGACTATCTGCGCCCCGACGAGCGGCTGGCGGGCGAGGGGCTGACCGTCACCATGACCCTGCGGGAAGCGTTATCGCAGTTTGTCGCCCGGCGCTGCGAGGCGCTGCCGGTGGTGGATGCCGAGGGGCAGCCCTGCGGCACGCTGCATTTTGCCGATCTGCTGCGCCAGGAGGCGAGCCATGAAGGCGCTTCGTGAGCCGTTGTGGTGGCTTATCGCGCTGTTCATCGGCCTGCTGATGGGGCTACCCTACAGCGCGCCGCTGTTCAGCCGGCTGTTTCCGGAGCTGCCGCGGCCGGTTTACCAGCAGGAGAGCTTCTGGGCGCTCACTCTCGATCACGGCTGGCTGGTAGTGGTATCCAGCCTCGCGGCAACCGCCGTCGGGCTGGGGGCAGGGGTGGCGGTGACCCGGCCCGCGGGCAGCGCGTTTCGTCCGCTGGTGGAGACCATCGCCGCTATCGGGCAGACCTTTCCGCCGGTGGCGGTGCTGGCGATGGCGGTACCGGTGCTGGGCTTTGGCTGGCTGCCGGCGCTGATCGCCCTCGCGCTGTATGGCATACTGCCGGTGCTGCAGGGGACGCTGGCCGGGCTGGGATCGATACCGTCGGGCGTGTCAGATGTGGCAGAAGGGATGGGAATGACCGGCTGGCAGCGTCTGTATAAGGTGGAGCTGCCGCTGGCGGCCCCGGTGATCCTGGCGGGGATCCGCACCTCGGTCATCGTCAATATTGGTACCGCGACGATAGCCTCGACGGTGGGGGCCAATACGCTTGGGACGCCGATCATCATCGGCCTGAGCGGGTTTAATACCGCCTATATTGTGCAGGGGGCGCTACTGGTGGCGCTGGCGGCGATCATTGTCGACCGCGCGTTTGAGCGTCTGACCCGCTGGATCAGCCGACACCGCCACGCACAATAAAGGAATAGCCGGCCAGCATTACGCCGCTGATCCCGCCGATGGCCATAAGTAAGAAGAGAGTGACGACCGCGATTTTCGCTGGCTTCATAATAGGCTCCTGATGTTAACAGGGGGATTATACGGTGAAGCGCAGGTGTTAATGAAACATTAATTGCGGTTTAGCGCGCCGCGCCGGGCTTTTTGCCTATTTGGCTGAGCAACGCGCCGCAAAAAAGTGTGATCCTGCCCGTCATTTTTCATTTTTATGCAGGGCTTCAAAGAAAGTTTTCGCCAGTCAGGGTATGGTACGCGCTTTCTGAAATGTGTGGTTTGCGGGTATGTACGAGTTTGATCTGGTGTTGCTGCTGCTTCAGCAGATGTGCGTATTTTTGGTCATCGCGTGGTTGATGAGCAAAACCCGACTGTTTATCCCCCTGATGCAAGTCACCGTTCGCCTGCCGCACAAGCTGCTGTGCTACGTCACCTTCTCCATTTTCTGCATTATGGGGACCTATTTTGGTCTGCATATCGAAGACTCTATCGCCAACACCCGCGCCATCGGCGCCGTGATGGGCGGCCTGCTCGGCGGCCCGGTGGTCGGCGGGCTGGTGGGGCTGACCGGCGGCCTGCACCGCTACTCGCTGGGGGGGATGACCGCCTTAAGCTGTATGGTCTCCACCATCGTCGAGGGGCTACTGGGCGGTCTGGTGCACAGCGTGCTGGTCAAACGCGGCCGGCCGGACAAAGTCTTTAGCCCGCTCACCGCCGGGGCGATCACCTTCGTGGCCGAGCTGGTGCAGATGATGATCATTCTGCTGATTGCCCGCCCGTTCCAGGACGCCCTGCATCTGGTGCAGAGCATTGCCGCGCCGATGATGGTGACCAATACCGTCGGTGCGGCGCTGTTTATGCGCATTCTGCTGGACAAGCGGGCGATGTTCGAGAAGTACACCTCCGCTTTTTCCGCCACGGCGCTGAAGGTGGCGGCGTCCACCGAGGGGATCCTGCGTCAGGGGTTCAACGAAGAGAACAGCATGAAGGTGGCCCAGGTGCTTATCCAGGAGCTGGATATCGGCGCGGTGGCGATCACCGATCGCGACAAGCTGCTGGCGTTTACCGGCATCGGCGACGACCACCATCTGCCGGGCAAACCTATCTCCTCGTCGTATACGCAACGGGCGATTGAGACCGGGGAGGTGGTGTATGCCGACGGCAACGAGGTGCCCTACCGCTGCTCGATTCATCCGCACTGTAAGCTGGGATCGACGCTGGTGATCCCCTTACGCGGTGAGAACCAGCGGGTGATCGGCACCATCAAACTGTATGAGGCGAAAAACCGTCTGTTCAGTTCGATCAACCGCACCCTCGGAGAGGGGATTGCTCAGCTGCTGTCGGCGCAGATCCTCGCCGGGCAGTACGAGCGGCAGAAGGCGCTGCTGACGCAATCCGAAATCAAGCTCCTGCATGCCCAGGTTAACCCGCACTTCCTGTTTAACGCGCTCAACACCCTGAAGGCGGTGATCCGTCGCGACAGCGAGCAGGCCGGCCAGCTAGTGCAGTATCTGTCGACCTTCTTTCGCAAGAACCTGAAGCGGCCGACGGAAATCGTCACCCTCGCCGATGAGATAGAGCATGTTAACGCCTATCTGCAGATTGAGAAGGCCCGCTTTCAGGCTAACCTGCAGATCCAGATGGCGGTGCCGGAAGGGCTGGCGCATCACCAGCTGCCGGCCTTTACCCTGCAGCCGATCGTGGAGAACGCCATTAAGCATGGCACATCGCAGCATCTTGGCGTCGGCGAAATTACCATTCGCGCCAGCCAGGACGATCGCTGGCTGCAGCTGGATATCGAAGATAACGCCGGGCTGTACCAGGCCAACCCTCAGGCCAGCGGGCTGGGGATGAATCTGGTGGACAGGCGGCTGCGGGCGCGTTTTGGCGCCGACTGCGGCATCAGCGTCACCTGCGAGCCGGAGCGCTTTACCCGTGTCACCCTACGTCTGCCCCTGGAGGAGAATGCATGCTGAGAGTATTGATCGTCGATGATGAGCCGCTGGCGCGGGAAAACCTGCGTATATTGCTGGAGACACAGCGCGATATCGAGATCGTCGGCGAGTGCGGCAACGCGGTGGAGGCGATTGGCGCGGTACATAAGCTGCGTCCCGACGTGTTGTTTCTCGACATCCAGATGCCGCGCATCAGCGGTCTGGAGATGGTCGGGATGCTCGACCCGGAGCACCGCCCCTATATTGTGTTTCTCACCGCCTTTGATGAATACGCGGTGAAAGCCTTTGAGGAGCACGCTTTTGACTATCTGCTCAAGCCGATTGAAGCTGCGCGGCTGGAGAAAACCCTCGCCCGCCTGCGCCAGGAGCGTAATCTGCAGGATGTGTCGCTGCTGGATGATGCTCAGCAGACGCTGAAATACATACCCTGTACCGGTCACAGCCGTATCTGGCTGCTGCAGATGGAGGATGTAGCCTTCGTCAGCAGCCGGATGAGCGGCATCTACGTGACCGACCGCGAGGGCAAGGAAGGGTTTACCGAGCTGACCCTGCGCACCCTTGAGAGCCGCACGCCGCTGCTGCGCTGCCATCGCCAGTATCTGGTGAATATGGCGCACCTGAAGGAGATTCGCCTGGAGGAGAATGGTCAGGCGGAGCTGCTAATGCGCGCCGGGCAAACGGTGCCGGTGAGCCGACGCTATTTAAAAAGCCTGAAAGAGGCGATTGGCCTGTAAAGCTGCTACACTGCGCCCCATTGCATCATCGACAGTAAAAGGCACTCATGCTCAGTAATGATATTCTTCGTAGCCTGCGCTACACCCTGAAAGTCAATAATAACGATATGGTGCGCATTCTTGCGCTATCCGCTATGGAATCCACCTCCGCCAGCTTCGACACCTGGACCACGAAAGAGGATGAAGAGGGCTTTGTCCGCTGCCCGGACATTATTCTGTCGGGTTTCCTCAACGGCCTTATCTATGACAAGCGCGGCAAAGACGATTCGGCGCCGGAGTTAGCGCTGGAGCGTCGGGTGAATAACAACACGGTGCTGAAAAAGCTGCGGATCGCCTTCTCGCTGAAAACGGACGATATTGTGGCGATCATGAGCGAGCAGAAATACCGCGTGTCGGTGCCGGAAGTGACCGCCATGATGCGATCGCCTGACCACAAAAACTACCGCGAGTGCGGCGACCAGTTTCTGCGCAATTTCCTGCGCGGGCTGACCCAGCGGGTGCATCACCCGAAACCGTGATTTTTGCCGGGTGGCGGTTTCGCCTTACCCGGTCTACATAATCCGTAGGCCCGTGCAAGCGCAGCGCCGCCGGGCAAAAAAAAGCCGGATGGTTAATCCGGCTTTTTTATTATTTCACCTGCTGACCCGGCCTGGCGCCGTCGTCAGGGCTTAACAGGAAGATATCCTTCCCGCCAGGGCCGGCGGCCATCACCATCCCTTCCGAGATACCGAAGCGCATTTTGCGCGGCGCCAGGTTGGCGACCATCACCGTCAGGCGGCCAATCAGCGGCTGCGGATCCGGATAAGCGGAGCGGATGCCGGAGAAGACGTTACGCTTCTCGCCGCCCAGATCCAGCGTCAGGCGCAGCAGCTTGTCGGAGCCTTCAACAAATTCCGCGTTCTCAATCAGCGCCACGCGCAGATCGACTTTGGCGAAATCGTCAAAGGTGATGGTGTCCTGAATCGGATCGTCCGCCAGCGGGCCGGTCACTGGCGCAGCTGCGGCTTTCACCTCTTCTTTTGACGCTTCAACCAGGGCTTCCACCTGTTTCATCTCGATGCGGTTGTACAGCGCCTTAAACGGATTGACCTTATGCGCCAGCAGCGGCTGCTGAATGGCGTCCCAGCTCAGCTCGCTGTTAAGGAACGCTTCCGCACGCGCGGCCAGCTGCGGCAGGACCGGTTTCAGCCAGGTCATCAGCACGCGGAACATGTTCAGACCCATGGTGCAGATGGCCTGCAGGTCGGCGTCGCGGCCTTCCTGTTTCGCCACCACCCACGGCGCCTGCTCATCGACATAGCGGTTGGCCACGTCGGCGAGCGCCATGATTTCGCGGATGGCCTTGCCGAACTCGCGGCTGTCCCACGCTTCGCCGATGCTTTCCGCCGCGTCGGTGAAGGTTTTGTACAGCGCCGGGTCGGCCAGCTCAGCGGCCAGCACGCCGTCAAAACGCTTGCTGATAAAGCCGGCGTTGCGCGAGGCGAGGTTAACCACCTTGTTGACGATGTCGGCATTCACGCGCTGGATAAAGTCTTCCAGGTTAAGGTCGATATCATCGATGCGCGAAGAGAGCTTGGCGGTGTAGTAGTAGCGCAGGCTGTCGGCATCAAAGTGTTTCAGCCAGGTGCTGGCCTTGATAAAGGTGCCGCGCGACTTGGACATCTTCGCGCCGTTGACCGTCACGTAGCCGTGCACGAACAGGTTGGTCGGCTTACGGAACTGGCTGCCTTCCAGCATCGCCGGCCAGAACAGGCTGTGGAAGTAGACGATGTCCTTGCCGATAAAGTGATACAGCTCGGCCGTGGAGTCTTTCTTCCAGTATTCGTCGAAGCTGGTGGTGTCGCCGCGCTTGTCGCACAGGTTCTTGAAGGAGCCCATGTAGCCGATCGGCGCGTCCAGCCAGACGTAGAAGTATTTGCCCGGCGCGTTCGGAATTTCGAAGCCGAAGTACGGCGCATCGCGGGAGATGTCCCACTGCTGCAGGCCGGACTCAAACCACTCCTGCATTTTGTTCGCCACCTGCTCCTGCAGCGCGCCGCTGCGGGTCCACGCCTGCAGCATTTCGCTGAATGACGGCAGGTCGAAGAAGAAGTGTTCGGAGTCACGCATCACCGGCGTGGCGCCGGAGACCACCGATTTCGGGTCGATAAGCTCGGTAGGGCTGTAAGTCGCGCCGCACACTTCGCAGTTATCGCCGTACTGGTCTGGAGATTTACACTTCGGACAGGTGCCTTTCACAAAACGGTCCGGCAGGAACATGCCTTTTTCCGGATCGTAGAGCTGAGAGATGGTACGGTTTTTGATAAAACCGTTCTCTTTCAGACGAGTGTAGATCAGCTCCGACAGCTCGCGGTTCTCATCGCTATGCGTCGAGTGATAGTTATCGTAGCTGATGTCGAAGCCGGCAAAATCGGTCTGATGCTCCTGGCTCATCTCACCAATCATCTGCTCCGGAGTGATACCGAGCTGTTGCGCCTTGAGCATAATCGGCGTGCCGTGGGCGTCGTCGGCGCAGATGAAGTTGACTTCATGGCCGCGCATTCGCTGGTAACGGACCCAGACATCAGCCTGGATGTGCTCCAGCATGTGGCCGAGGTGGATGGAGCCGTTGGCGTACGGCAGGGCGCACGTTACCAGAATTTTCTTCGCGACTTGAGTCATAGTGAGCATTACATCTTCTGTTGTAAAAAGGGCTTCCGATATTACCAAAAGGGCTGTGGGTGCGCCATAAATGGCTGCCCATATATGGATAATCCTTACCTGTGATAAACTCTGTGATTACTGAAAGCATCTCAAAACAACAAAGGAGTCGGGATGAATTCGCAATCCCAGGCCAAATCCCCCGAGCGCCTACGTGCTATGGTCGCCGGGACGCTGGCCAATTTCCAGCACCCAACCCTGAAACATAACCTCACCACCCTCAAGGCGCTGCACCATGTCGCCTGGCTGGATGATACCATTCATATTGAGCTGCAGATGCCGTTCGTCTGGAGCAGCGCCTTCGAAGCGCTGAAAGAGCAGTGCAGCGCCGAGCTGCTGCGCATCACTGGCGCGAAGGCTATCGACTGGAAGCTGACCCACAGCATCGCGACCCTCAAGCGCGTGAAAAACCAGCCCGGGATCAACGGCGTGAAGAACATTATCGCCATCAGCTCCGGGAAAGGCGGCGTCGGTAAATCCTCCACGGCGGTAAACCTGGCGCTGGCACTCGCCGCGGAAGGGGCGAAGGTGGGCATTCTGGATGCCGATATCTACGGCCCGTCGATTCCCACCATGCTTGGCGCGGAAGACAGCCGCCCGACCTCGCCGGACGGCACCCATATGGCGCCGATCATGAAGTACGGGCTGGCCACCAATTCCATCGGCTACCTGGTGACTGACGACAACGCCATGGTCTGGCGCGGCCCGATGGCCAGCAAGGCGCTGATGCAGATGCTGCAGGAGACCCTGTGGCCGGATCTGGATTACCTGGTGCTGGATATGCCGCCGGGCACTGGCGACATTCAGCTGACGCTGGCGCAGAACATTCCGGTGACCGGCGCGGTGGTGGTCACCACGCCGCAGGACATCGCGCTGATCGACGCCAAAAAGGGCATCGTGATGTTCGAGAAAGTGGAAGTGCCAGTGCTGGGGATCGTGGAAAACATGAGCATGCATATCTGCAGCAACTGCGGGCACCACGAGCCGATCTTCGGCACCGGTGGCGCGCAAAAACTGGCCGAGAAATACCACACCCAGCTGCTGGGCCAGCTGCCGCTGCATATTACGCTGCGGGAAGATCTGGATAACGGCACGCCGACGGTGGTGGCGCGTCCGGAAAGTGAATTTACCGACATTTACCGCCAGCTGGCGGGCCGGGTGGCGGCCCAGATGTACTGGCAGGGAGAAGTGATCCCGGGTGAGATTGCCTTCCGCGCCGTTTAAGGCCGCGGCGAGCGCATCAGCCAGTATCCGCCCTCGGGCGAGGCGCCCTGTGCTTCGATGGTCCAGCCGTGACGCTGGTAGAAGCGCAGGGCGTTTTTATTTTCCATCAGGCACTTCAGCGTCCCGCTGGCGGTAAAGGTCCGTTCGACCTGCGCCAGCAGCGCGCTGCCGATATGTTTGCCCTGCCAGTCCGGGTCGACGAACAGATGGTGAAGGAAATTATCGGCGGTCCATACGGCGGCAAAGCCCACCGGCAGGCCGTCGCATTCCGCGACCCACAGCTGTTCATCCGCGGTGGCGGCATCGAAATCTTCCAGCCGCCAGGTCGTGGAGGGAAGCCAGGTCCACGATACACTGCGCGCCCGCAGGAAGAGCTGGCGCAGCGCCGGAGAGTCCGCTGGTTCGCCGGGGCGGATGCGGATATTGAGCGGATCAGCGATGATAGAAGATCTCGCCATCGTACACCTTGAGGATTTTGCCTTCGGTGTCGGTGATCAGCACGTAGTTACCGCCCATATAGGTCCAGTGGCTGCCGGCGTCCGGCGCGGGAAGATTACGCTGCTGCCAGCCTTTGATGTTGTATTCCGGGGTAAGGTACATCGCCGGAACGGTGTCGCCAATGTGAAACTGGGTGAAGTCGGCGGTGAACTCTTTCAGCGCATACTGATCGATCCCCGCGGCAGAAGCCGTCCAGCTGGCGCCAGCGGTGGCAAGGAGTACGCCCAGAAGCATCATTTTTGTTTTACGCATAATTTCCTCAATATTACCTGGACTCAAAATAGCAGCCTCGTATCATTCCTGATGCGTTGCTGAAATGGCAAGCACTGGATTTTTAAAAAGTGTAAGCAAAACACGGCGCAAGTCCGGCGCCGCTTGCGTTGCAGCGACGGTGATGCGTATTTTGGGAGCAATCTGAAGCAGGGGAGAATCGGCATGTTCAGGCTGGAAGATCTGACCTTATTTGTCCGCGCCGCGGCACTGGGCAGTTTTAGCGACGCCGCGCGCGAGGCGGGGCAGCAGCCGGCGCAGGTGAGCGCGGCGATTAAACGTCTGGAGACGATCCTCAATATTCGCCTGTTCGCCCGCTCGACCCGCAGCCTGCGCCTGACGCCGGAGGGGGAGACCTGGCTGCCGTATGCCACCCAGATGCTCGATACCCTCGAGGCCGGCCTGCAGAAGATCCAGACCCCGGATGATGAAATTCGCGGCATGCTGCAGATTGCCGTGCCGTCAGACCTCGGGCGTAACCTGCTCCTGACCTTGTTCCGCGACTTTCGGCAACGCCATCCGGCGCTGCGCCTGCGGCTGCTCTTTTCCGACCAGCTGACCGACGTGTTTAAAGATCCGGTGGACGTCGCGTTCCGCTATGGCAATAACGATGACGCCTCGTTTATTTCGCTGCCGGTGGCGCCGGAAAATCGTCGGGTGCTGGTGGCCTCCCCAGAGTGGATCGCCCGCCACGGCGAGCCGCAGACCCTTCAGGAGCTCGGCCAGCACAATGCGTTGATCTACATTTTGCGCGGCCGCCCGTTCGACCGCTGGTCACTGAGCCTCGACGGAGAAGTTCAGCAGCAGAAGGTCTCCGGCACGGTGATGAGCGACGACGCGGAGGTGATCCGGCGGCTGGCGGTGGCCGGGGAGGGCATTGCCTATAAATCGATGCTCGACGTCAGCGACGATCTGCGGGCGGGCCGCCTGCGGCGCCTGCTGCCGCGTTACCAGGGGGATATGGTGCCGTTGAACCTGATTTGTCCGCACCGCAAGCAGCTCTCTGCCGCGGTGCGTTTGTTATATGAAGAGGTGAAAGCACATTGTGAAGGGCTTAATGTCTAACTAAGGTCGCGAAGTAGTAGACCAGAGGGACGGCCAGCACCCACAGGCCAATCGGGATTTCCCGCCACTTGCCGGCGATGGCCTTGATCACAATGTAAAACAGCAGCCCGCCGGCGATACCGGTGCCGAAGCTGTTGGCGATGAGGGTGATCATCACCATCATCAGTACCGGCAGGCCGTCGGTGAAGTTGCCGAGATCCACTTTGCGCAGGCCGCTGAACATGTTCAGGCCGATCAGGATCAGCGCCGGGGCGGTGGCCTCCTTCGGGATCATCAGCGCCACCGGCGTGAACAGCAGCATCAGCAGGAACATCACCGCTGCCGACAGCGCGGTGAGGCCGGTTTTGCCGCCGGCTTCCGCTGCCGCAGATGACTCGATCAGCGCCGTTGCCGCCGGAATCCCCACCCACGGGCCGAGCGCCGCAGCAATCGAATCGACCATAAACGGGCGATTAATCTGCGGCATGTTGCCTTCTTCATCCAGCAGACCTGCCTCGCCGCCCACCGCCAGCGTCGTCCCCATGGTGGAGAAAAACTCAGAAGCGAAAAAGACGAACAGGAACGGCAGGAAGGCGATGTTTAACGCCCCCAGCAGGTCAACCTGTCCCAGCACCGGCGCCAGCGAGTGGGGGACATCGATAAAATGCGTCGGCAGTTTGGTCACGCCGAACGGGATCCCCACCAGGGTAGCGCACAGAATGGCCCACAAAATGGCGCCCGGCACCTTACGCGCCTGCAGGGCTATCGCCAGGAACAGGCCGCACAGCGCCACCAGCGCGCCGGGGGCGAGAAAGTCGCCGAGCATCAGGGCGTTGGTTTTCGCATTGGCGAGCACCAGCCCGGCGTTGCGAAAGCCGAGGACGGCGACAAACAGGCCGATGGAGGCCGTCAGCCCCAGCTTGATCGACTGCGGCACCGAGCGGGTGACCACTTCGCGCAGGCCAAAGCGGGTCAGCAGGAAGAAGAGAACCCCTGACCAGCAGGCGATCCCGAGGCCTGTCTGCCAGCCAATCCCCTCGCTACCGGCCAGCGTAACCCCTACCAGCACCGAGCCGCCAATGCCCGGGCCGACGATAAACGGCAGGTTGGCGTAAAACGCCATCAGCAGCGAACCGACGACGAAGACCAGAATGGTGCCGGTGGTGGCGGCGCCTTTGTCCATCCCGCCGATCGCCAGCAGTCCCGGGATGACCACCAGTAAATAGGCGGCGGCGAGGAAACCGGTGATCCCGGCCAGGCATTCGGTGCGTAGCGTGCCGCCGCGCGAGCGCAGCGCAAAGCGGCGCTCCAGCCAGTTATCGCGGGCGGAAGAGTGAAGTGTGTTATCGGCCATGCTCAGGCTCCCTGAGGATTATTGTTGTGAGGCGTTGGCGCCGGGGTCTCCCGGCAGGCTATCAACGGGTCGACTATCTGGCGGCTGCCGCCGTCGGTGAGACCCAAATCGGTTAAATGCGGCCCGGCGTTACAGGCAAGACAGGTGCCTTCAATAGCCTTGAAGACCCGGTACGGCGGCTCCCAGTCAGCGACTCTGCTGCTCAGATCGCGCAGCTCGCGGAACTGACGCGCCAGCTCGACGGCCGGCAGATCCGACAGCATGCCGGCAATCGGCATCGCCACATGGGCGAGGATCTCGCCCTGTTGCGCCAGCGCCATCCCGCCGCCGGAGGCGATAAGCTGGTTGGCCGCCAGCGCCATATCCTCAGCATCGCGCCCGAGCACCACCAGATTGTGTGAGTCGTGGGAGTAGCTGGTGGCGATGGCGCCGCGCAGCTCGCCCCAGCCTTCAAGCAGGGCGATTTGCGGCGTCGCCTGATGGCGGCCGTGGCGGTGCTTGACCCAGATCAGGCTGAAGCCGGCGGGCAGCTGGACCTGGCCGTCGCGGATCTGCACCTCGACCTCACCCCACTGGGTGAAGCGCGCGCCGCGGATATGGCGCAGGCGGGCGACGCCGTGGCGAATGCCCTTGATGCGCAGGATAAAGTCATCGGCGGCGAGGGGGGCTATCTGTAAGGTATCGCGCGGCGGCGTCACGCCCGGCGCCGGGGCGATCTGCTTCAGCAGGCGGCCGGCATGGGCCAGCCGTTCCCCGCCAACATAGACTTCGCGGGCCGCCAGTTTTTCCAGGGAGTCAAACACCACCAGGTCGGCGCGTCGCCCGGCGGCAATCAGCCCGAGATCGTGGCGCTGCAGACGAATAGCGGCGTTGAGGGTGGCGAAACGCAGCGCGTCGACCGCCGGTAAACCGTGCTCGATCAGCAGGTTGAGCAGGGCGATGATCCCGCCTTTCTCCAGCAGCATATCCGGCGGCACGTCATCGGTGCAGACGGTGATCTGCGAGGAGAGGTGCGGCAGCGTTTTCAACGCCGCGACGATATCCGGCAGCAGATAGGGGTGCGAGCCGCGGATCTCGATCGTCAGTCCGGCGCGCAGTTTTTCCAGCGCGTCGTCCGCCGAGGTCAGTTCATGATCGGAGGTGACGCCGGCGGCGAGGTAGGCCTGCAGGTCGGCGCCGCTCAGGCCACGGGCATGGCCTTCAATCAGTTTACCGCTGTTAAGACCGGCCTGGACAATCTCCTGCATCCGCTCGCTGCCGTGCAGCACGCCGTGCATATCCATCACTTCCGCCACGCCGCGCACTTCCGGCCAGCCGAGCATGGTCTCCATTTCCGCGCCGGCGAAATCGGCGCCGGACATTTCAAGGCCGGGGGTGGAGGGGACGCTCGACGGCGCGGCGACCATCACCTGCAGCGGCAGGTGGCGGCTGGCGTCTACCGCGTAGCGCACACCCTCGACGCCGAGGACATTGGCCAGCTCATGCGGATCCCAGAACACCGCGGTGGTGCCCTGGGTGAGGACGATTTCGGCGTAGCGCTCGGGTGGCAGATGCGAGCTTTCGAGGTGCACATGGGTGTCCATCAGGCCGGGCGACAGGTAGCTACCGGCCAGGGAATGCACTTCATGGGCGTCGGCGCGGCTGCCGCGGGGGTGGACGCTGGCGATCATCTCGCCGACGATACCGATGTCAGCGGGGCGAATTTCGCCCGTGGCCATATCGACGATCTGCGCATCGACCAGCAGCAGATCAAACGGGGATTCGCCGCGCGCGGCCTGCACGGCGCGACGGCGGACTTGAGCATTGCTGGACATAACCACTCCGGCACAAGGATAATGCGGATACTCTAGGGGCACAGCAAACGTTTGCCCAGATGAATAAATTTATCACCCGATAAGTTCGGGTTATTGTGCAGGACCACCGTAGCGAACCCGATAATGAAAGAACCCTGGCAGCGACTGCCCGCGCTCTCACTTAAACAGCTTCAGTATTTCGTCACCCTGGCCCAGCTGCGCCATTTTACCGATACCGCCAGTCGGCTGGCGATTAGCCAGCCGGCGCTGAGCAGCGCCCTGCGGCAGATTGAAACGGTGCTCGGCGGCAAGCTGGTCAACCGCACCGCTTCGGCGGTCACCCTGACTGAGCTGGGGGCGGCGATTTTACCCCACGCCCAGCGGATCCTCAGCGTGGCGCAGGCGGCCTTTTTCGATATGCAGCAGATCGTCGAGGCGGGCGGCGACGGGACGGTGCGCATCGGCCTGGTGCCGTCGGTCAGTTCGCTGCTGTTTCCTCTGCTGCCGCAGACCCTGGCCCAGGCCTTTCCCCGCCTGCGCATTGAATTTCACGATCAGACCAACGATGCGCTTATCCTGGCGCTGCAGCGTGGCGAGATTGATTTCGGCATCGGGGCGATCGACAGCTCACTGCCCGCGGAATTGCTGGTCTATCCGCTGCGCGACGATCCCTTCGTGGCGGTGCTGCACCGCGACGATCCGCTGGCCGCGCAGGCGCATCTGCCGTGGAAACAGCTGGTGGGGCGGGACATTGCCGTGTTCTCGAAGGGCAATATCCAGCGGCTGGTGGCGGCATTAGTGGAGAGCCATCGCCTGACGCTAACCACCCGCTACCAGGTGGACTATATCGAAACCTTGTATGGCCTGGTACGCTCGCGCTTAGCGGTGGCGATTCTGCCGGAGCTGTACACCACCCATCTGCAGGACCCGGCGCTCAAGGTCGCCCAGCTGCAGCAGCCGGCGTTGACCCGCACGGTGGCCCTGATGCGCGGGCCGCAGGCGCTGCCGCCGCTTATCGAAGACTGTTTTTCCCTGCTACAGGCCGCCTTGCGCTAGGGCAGGTGCTTGATCAGCACGTCTATGGTTAAGTGGTTGATGTACTCCAGCGAGTGTGAGGAGAGGACGCCCAGCAGCCTGTTATGGTGCCCGGCAATAATTAAATCGATCTGCCGCTGTCGAATGCAGGCTTCGACATCTTCAAACCGGCGAGTGGTCACCAGCGAGAGAGTATCCACCGGCAGGGAGACGGTGCAGGCCAGCTCGTTGAGCAGGGCTTTGGCCTGGATTACCTCCTGCGAGACCTGATCGTCGCGCAGGCTGTCGGAAACATAGTTCAGCGCCCGGTAGTCGGTGCTGATGTGGGCGATGGTGATGCGCATGCCGTTCTCTTCTGCCATTCTGGCGGCATGCTCGAGCAGCGGGACGCCGTCCTGACTGCTGTTAATCAGTACCAGCGCATGGTGATAAACGGCCATGGCGTATATCCTCAGTAGGCTAATTAGCTCATGATGTCATCATTTTCCGCCCGCCAGCAGCGGAATGCAATCTTGCCCGGTCGCTTGATGAGCATGATGGCCGCGATGGTATCGTATGCAGGGTTAAAGGCTTGTTGTATGAACCGGTGAGTTGCGGTAAATTCCACAACGCTTAACAATTTCACTATTTTGACTCGGGGTGCCCTTCTTCGTTGAAGGCTGAGAAATACCCGTACCACCTGATCTGGATAATGCCAGCGTAGGGAAGTCAGAGACCGCAGGGTCATTGCTTCTACCTCGTCTGGCGGGAGCAAACCATGCCTGAGCTGCTGAATCCCGCGCCTGTCGCGCACCTGCGCCATCTGCTGCGCGCCCATTCCCCCCTTGTGCACTGCATGACCAATGACGTGGTGCAGACCTTTACCGCCAATGTTCTGCTTGCCGTCGGCGCCTCGCCGGCGATGGTGATCGATCCCCGCGAAGCGGCGCAGTTCGCCGCCATCGCCGATGCGCTGTTAATCAACGTCGGCACCCTGACCGCAGACCGCGCCGTGGCCATGCGCGCCGCAGTGGAGCAGGCCCGCCAGGCCGGCAAGCCCTGGACGCTGGATCCGGTAGCGGTCGGCGCCCTGACCGTGCGCACGGCCTTTTGTCACGAGCTGCTGGCCCTGCAGCCGGCGGCCATTCGCGGCAATGCCTCTGAAATTCTGGCGCTGGCCGGGATGAGCGGTGGCGGGCGCGGGGTGGATACCACCGATACGGCCGCCGCAGCGCTGCCGGCGGCCCAGGCGCTGGCTCGTCAGCTGAGTACCGTAGTGGCGGTCACCGGCGAGGTGGACTACGTCACCGACGGCGAGCGGGTGCTCAGCGTGGCGGGCGGCAGTGCGCTGATGACCCGGGTGGTGGGCACCGGCTGCGCGCTGTCGGCGGTGGTGGCGGCGAGCGCGGCGCTGCCGGGCGACCGGCTGGAAAACGTGGCCGCCGCCTGCGGGCTAATGAAGCAGGCCGGGGAAATCGCCGCCCGTCAGGGAGGCCCAGGCAGCTTTATTCCGGCGTTTCTCGACGCGCTGTATCAGGAGGTGCAGGGATGAAACGCATCAACGCCCTGACCATCGCCGGCACCGATCCCAGCGGCGGGGCCGGTATCCAGGCCGATCTGAAAACCTTCTCCGCGCTGGGAGCCTATGGCTGCTCGGCGATCACCGCCCTGGTGGCGCAGAATACCCGCGGCGTGCAGTCGGTCTATCGTATTGAACCGGACTTTGTGGCGGCGCAGCTCGATTCGGTATTCAGCGATGTGCGCATCGATACCACCAAAATCGGCATGCTGGCGGAGACCGATATTGTGGAAGCCGTGGCCGAGCGGCTGGCGCGCTACCGGGTGGCCAATGTGGTGCTGGATACCGTCATGCTGGCGAAAAGCGGCGATCCGCTGCTGTCGGCCTCGGCGGTAGAGACCCTGCGTCAACGATTGTTGCCGCAGGTGTCGCTGATCACTCCAAACCTGCCGGAAGCGGCCGCCCTGCTTGACGCCCCCCATGCGCGCAACGAGCGCGAAATGCTGGAGCAGGGGCGGGCGCTGCTGGCGCTGGGCTGCGGCGCAGTATTAATGAAAGGCGGCCATCTCGACGATGCCGAAAGCCCGGACTGGCTCTTCACCCGCGAAGGGGAACAGCGATTTACCGCGCCGCGAGTGCAGACCAAAAACACCCACGGCACCGGCTGCACACTCTCCGCCGCGCTGGCGGCGCTGCGCCCGCGTCACGCCGACTGGGCGGCCACCGTTACCGAGGCCAAGGCCTGGCTGTCGGCGGCCCTGGCCCAGGCCGACTCCCTGGAGGTGGGCCACGGCATCGGACCGGTACACCATTTCCACGCCTGGTGGTAAATGGCAGCGTAACGGGACAGCAGAATCTCCTGAAAAAATGCCCTCCCGGCTGGAAAATAGGCTAAGTCGGTACCAGGCTTAACCTGCCCAAAATAATTGGGTTGGGATAATGCATGCCGGCTCCGGCCGGCCTTACGGGAGATTGCTATGACTGATATTACGCAGTTGCTGGGCAAAGATGCCGAGAGCCTTTTGCAGCACCGTTGTATAACCATTCCGGCCGACCAGCTGTATCTGCCTGGCGCAGATTATGTTGATCGGGTGATGGTGGATAACAACCGGCCACCGGCGGTGCTACGCAATATGCAAACCCTGTACAACACCGGACGTCTGGGGGGGACCGGTTACCTTTCCATTCTGCCGGTCGACCAGGGCGTGGAGCACTCGGCGGGGGCCTCCTTCGCCGCCAACCCGCTGTACTTCGATCCGAAAAATATCGTCGAGCTGGCGATCGAAGCCGGCTGTAACTGCGTGGCGTCGACCTACGGCGTGCTGGCCTCGGTGTCGCGCCGTTACGCGCATCGCATTCCTTTCCTGGTGAAGCTCAACCATAACGAAACGCTGAGCTACCCCACCGAGTACGACCAGACCCTCTACGCCAGCGTTGAGCAGGCGTTCAATATGGGGGCGGTGGCCGTGGGCGCGACGATCTATTTCGGCTCGGAACAATCGCGTCGTCAGATAGAAGAGATCTCCGCTGCCTTTGAGCGGGCGCATGAGCTGGGCCTGGTCACCGTGCTGTGGGCCTATCTGCGCAATTCGGCTTTCAAGAAAGACGGTGTCGACTATCATGTTTCCGCTGACCTGACCGGTCAGGCCAACCACCTGGCGGCCACCATCGGCGCCGATATCGTTAAGCAGAAAATGGCGGAGAATAACGGCGGCTACAAAGCGGTTAACTTCGGCTATACCGACGACCGGGTGTACAGCAAACTGACCAGCGATAACCCTATCGATCTGGTGCGCTACCAGCTGGCCAACTGCTATATGGGCCGCGCCGGGCTGATTAACTCCGGCGGCGCAGCGGGCGGGGAGACCGACCTTGCCGACGCGGTGCGCACGGCGGTGATCAATAAACGCGCCGGCGGCATGGGGCTGATCCTCGGCCGTAAAGCGTTTAAGAAATCGATGGCCGACGGCGTGAAGCTGATCAATGCCGTGCAGGATGTCTACCTCGACGGCAAAGTCACCATCGCCTAAGGCGAAAATCCGGGCGTCACCGCCCGGATTGCTCGTTGTTCCTACCCGATGTCGGGTTTATTAAGACTCCGCCGCGTTGGCGGTAAACGGTTTTGCACTCTGAGCACTGGTAAAGCCAGGCTGTTCAACGCGGATTAACGGGCACAGGAAGAAGGCCAGAATATATAAGGCGGTATAGGCAATCACCACCCCGATGGTGCTGAAATAGGGCAGCAGCACCACGGCGATCGCCGGCGCCAGAAAGTTCGACAGCCCGGCTGACAGGTTATAGACCGAAATCGCCGCGCCTTTATGGTTCGGCTCCAGCGCCGGGAACACCGCCGCCATCGGCACGAATGCGGCGACGAAAATACCCAGGGCAATAGCCGGCACCAGCGCCATCGCAAAGCTGTGGCCAAAGTGCTGAGGGATGTAGTAAAACGCCAGGCTGGAGAACGCCATCCCGATGCAGCCGAACCAGCGAATCACCTTCATCCAGCCCATTTTCTCCGCCACGATCCCCCAGAAAACGTTCGAAAAGATAGTGGTGAAGAAGAAGGCCGCCCACACCTGGAGCCACTCCGAGGTGGTAAAGCCCAGCTCATCAACGAACATCATCGGCATAATCACCGCAAAACCAAACAGCGACAGGGTGTTAATAATGCGCACAATGCTCGAGAACAGGATGCTGCGGTTGGTATAGAGCAGCGTCGCGGCGCGCCCCAGTTCGGCGAGTTTTTCGCGAGTGGTCAGGTTCTGCATATGGCGCGGCGTTTCGGTATGACGCATCGACACCAGCGCAATGATGCCGCCGGTGGCGCAAAAGACCAGCGCCAGCCACAGGGTGCCCATTTCGCCAATGTGGGGAATGGTGAAACTCGGAATATAGCTGCCGAACACGCCGATGCCCACGGAGTAGACCGCCCAGAACCAGCCCAGCGCAGAGCTGGAACTGTCGCTGCGAACGTTGTGGATAATGGCGACGATAAATGAGTAGAGGAACAGCGGGTAGGCCAGGCCGCGGATGCCATAAAACAGCAGGATCAGCGCATAGTTGGCGCGACCGAGGCCGAAGACGAGGAACAGTACATGGAATACGCACCACAGCACGAAGCCGATCATCATGGCCTTGCGTGGGGTGATGATCTCCGCCACCACGCCGGAGACCCACGCCGACAGGGCGGCGGCCAGACCGTATAGCGTAAAGGCAAAGGAAGCCTGCGCCGGGGTGAATCCGAGTGCTTTGATGTAGTGCGACAGAAAAGCCAGCTCAAAGCCGTCGCCGGTCATAAACACGGCGATGGCGACATATCCCCAGATGAGGTTGAGCGGTAGACCGTACCACTGTTTGTTATTAACGGACATGTTGACCTCGATTTCAGAGTGCAGATGAGTGTCTCCGCTGCACAGCAGCGGAGCATTATTGTTATTAAAAAAGAGGGTTGTTATTCGCGAATCAGCCTGCCGGCCTGTTGTAGCGCCTTATAGGCCTCATACCTGCGCTGATGTAGCGAGCTAAACGCAGTCTCGCTGTGATAGGTGGCATCCACCTGAGTAAATTGCTTCATGGCCTCCGGCAGCGAAGCCGTGATTCCGCCCGCGACGGCGCCGAGGATGGCGGAGCCTAACAGCACCGGCTCGCTGCAGGCGGTGCTCACGACGCTAACGCCGCAGGCGTCGGCCAGCAGCTGCCGCACCAGCGGATGCTGTCCGGCCCCGCCGCTGATGACGATATTTTCACTCTCAATTCCGCAGGCGCGCTGGGCGTCGAGGATCTGTCGCAGGCCATAGCCAATCCCGCATAACCCGGCAACGTACAGCGCGGTCAGGTTATCCAGGTCCCGCTCCATCCCCAGCCCGGCAATCAGCGCTTTCGCGTGGGGGTCGGCAAGCGGCGCGCGGTTACCGAGAAACTCGGGCACCACGTGTAGACCGGCGGCCAGCTTGACAGCCTCAGAAGGCGAGGCAGCCTGCGCCAGTACGCGATCTGCCAGCCAGACCGGCAGAGGGACGCCCGCGGCTTGCGCCTGCTCGCGAGCCGCCGCCGCCGCCGGATGGAAGCTCAGCAGCTGGTCGATTGCTGCGCCGGCGGCGCTTTGTCCGCCTTCAATCAGCCAGTAGCCCGGGACCATCGCCGAATAGTAGGGGCCCCAGACGCCGGGGACGAACACCGCTTCCTCAGTGGTGGTCATGGTGCAGGAAGAAGTGCCGAAGACGTAGGCCATATTGTTGACCGCGCCGTTAAGCACCCCAATGGTGCCGATGCCGCCCGCGTGGGCGTCAATCATCCCCACCGCCACCGGCGTGCCGATCGGCAGGCCCATCTCTTCTGCCGCCGTGGCGCAAAGACCGTCGCCGCAGGGGGTTCCAGGGGCGACAATCCGCTGGCCGATGCGGACAAAATCTTCATCCGCCAGCTCGTCGAGGCCAATCTGGCGGAAGTAGCCGGCATCCCAGCGTTGTTCATGCGCCAGGTAGGTCCATTTACAGGTCACAGTGCAGACCGAGCGGGCGTCATCGCCGGTTGAGCGCCAGGTAAGGTAATCGGCGAGGTCGAAGAAGTGGCGCGCCTGCTGATAGATGTGCGGGCGATTCTCCTTCAGCCACAGAATTTTCGGCGTTTCCATCTCCGGCGAGATTTTGCCGCCAACGTACTGCAGTACCGGGTGGCCCGTCGCGTTGATCTTTTCCGCCTGCGCGGTGGCGCGATGATCCATCCAGACAATAATATTGCGGTCCGGATCGTCCGAAGGCCCGACCGCCAGCGGCGCGTCGTTATCGCCAATCACCACCAGCGAGCAGGTGGCATCGAAGCCTAGCCCGGCGATCGACGACGGCGGGACGCCGGCGCTGGCCACCGCGGTTTTAATGCAGTAGCACACCGCCTGCCAGATTTCACGGCTCGACTGCTCAACCCTATTCCCGGCGCTGCGAAACAGGGTAATGTCCTGGGTCGCGTGGGCAAGAAGCTCGCCCCGCAGATTGAAGACTCCGGCGCGCACGCTGCCCGAACCGACATCCACACCAATCATGTTTTGCGTATCGTTTTGCATCACATCCTCTCACAGGCTGGTTACGGGTCAGAGATCCACGCTGTTCGGCAGGATCACAATGTCGCGTACGGTGACGTTTTTCGAACGCGTCACCATAAACAGCACTGACTCCGCCACTTCAATCGGCTGCATCAGACTGCCGTTGGCCAGCGCTTCATCCATTTTGGCTTTTGGCCAGTCGTCCAGCAGCGCGGTCACCACCGGGCCCGGTAGTACGGCGCCGACGCGCACGCCATACTGCGCCACCTGACGACGAGTGGTGTGGACAAACGCCTGCACAGCGAATTTCGACGCGGTATAGACAGGCTCCCAGATCACCGGCACCACGCCCGCGATGGAGCTGGTGAAAATAATATCCCCGGATTGTTGCGCGATCAGATGCGGCAGGACGCTGCGCACGCAGCGGAAGGCGGCGTTGATGTTGAGGTGCAGCACGCGGTCCCAGACGTCCGGGTCGCCCTCGGCCACCGGCCCGCCGATATAGGCGCCGGCGTTGGCGTGGAAGATATCGAGACGCCCGGTAAGCTGCAAAATGCCCTGCAGAAGATTATCGACCTGGTCCGCCTGCATCAGATCCACCTGCAGAGCGAAGGCGTTTTCGCCAAGTTCGGCGACCAGTTTGTTGAGCTTTTCGCCTTCGCGGTCGATTAGCACTACTTTTGCGCCAGCCCCCAGCAGGGTCTTCGCGCACTCGAGGCCGATACCGGACGCCGCGCCAGTGATCGCGGCGACTTTACCGCTGAGGGAAGTATTCATAGAGGAGACAGAGTGGTTCATTTTATAATCCTTTGCCGTGTCTGGTTAAAACTATCGAACCCGAGGGCATCGCGTTCGAGGTTATGGACAAAAACCTGGTAACATATTGAATATCAGCATCATTATTCAGGCTTGCTGGCATGTTAAGGCAGTATGCGCGCGTACTTCCTGGCGTGAAATGGATGCTCAATCGATGAAGCTATGTTGCGCTCGCTTCATCGATTGAGCAAGTGGGGAAATTAACAGCGACATGATTTTGTGACGCAAGTTGGAAAAATGAAGAAGATAACGATTTACGACCTGGCGGAGCTTTCCGGCGTTTCGGCGAGCGCGGTGAGCGCTATCCTCAACGGTAACTGGAAAAAACGCCGCATCAGCGCAAAGCTTGCCGAAAAGGTGACCCGGATTGCTGAGGAGAAGGGCTATGCGATTAACCGCCAGGCCAGCATGCTGCGCAGTAAAAAATCACACGTCATTGGCATGATTATCCCCAAATACGATAACCGCTACTTCGGTTCCGTCGCCGAACGCTTTGAGGAGATGGCCCGCGAGCGTGGCCTGCTGCCGATTATCACCTGTACGCGCCGAAGCCCGGAGCTGGAGCTCGAAGCGGTAAAAGCGATGCTCTCCTGGCAGGTTGACTGGGTGATCGCGACCGGGGCGACCAATCCGGATAAAATTTCCGCGCTCTGCCAGCAGGCGGGCGTGCCTACGGTCAATCTCGACCTGCCGGGGTCTCTCTCTCCGTCGGTGATTTCGGATAACTACGGCGGTGCGAAAGCGCTGACCCACAAGATCCTCGCTAACAGCGCCCGCCGTCGGGGATCGCTGGCGCCGCTGACCTTCATCGGCGGGCGCAGCAGCGACCATAACACCAGCGAGCGTTTACGCGGTTTCCACGATGCGCATCACGAGCAGGGGCTGAGCGTGCCGCAGGCGAATATTCTGGCTCCCGGCTATTCGAAAGGTCACGTTGAGGAATGCCTGCAGGAGCGGTTTGGCAGCGCGAAGACGCTATTGCAGGGGATATTTGTTAACTCGACGATATCCCTTGAAGGGGTTGTGCGCTGGCTGTCGCAGGTGGGGCTGACCGGCAGCGAGCAGCCGCCGATGGGCTGCTTCGACTGGGATCCGTTTGTCTATCTGCTGGGGCACGATATCGACATGGTGCAGCAGGACGTGCCGGCGATGCTGGACGCTGTTTTTTCGATTATTGACGCCGACGAAGCCAGCCAGCAGCGGATTGAAATTCCGCCGCGACTGATGAGCAGCAGCTGAGTCGCTGTTTGCCGTTAGCGCGTCAGCAGCCAGCGAGCGGTATGTTCATCGGTCACCAGGCCGTTGATCCAGCCGCCTTTAAGGGCGGCCAGGATCGCCGGTCGTTTGTATTCTCCACAGGCCGCGGCAATCCGCGGGCAGTGGTTCTGGCGGATATCATAGCTGGTGATCATGCGGTTGATCTCGCTGTCGACCACCTCGCCTTCTGCATCAATAAACCGCCCGAGGATCTCCCCGATGCCGCCGCGGGCGGTCAGCTCATCCATCTGCGCCTGATTGATAAATCCGTCTTTAAAGATCGGGCTTTGCGTGCCCAGCGGACCAATACCGACAAAAATCACGTCCGCCTCCCGGGCGACGCCAGAGACGCTGCGGAATAAGCGATTGGTGCACCACATCTCATACTCATCCGCGGTCTGGGCGTAGCGCGGCGCCGGCCACTGATAGTACTTGGCTTTTATTTTGCTCGTCAGCAGCAGGGGCACGTCATCGTAATAGTTGCACTGCCCGTCGGCGTCCATGGCGCTGATCAGCGCCACGCAGCGGGTATTCAGGCTGTCGAAATCGATGCGCTGCAGCGCTTTTTTCAGGGTCAGGCCCGAGCCCAGACCGATGATTTTCTCTTTATCATCCTGCAGGTAGCGAGCCATCAGCTGATAGCAGCCAAACGATACGCTGTCGAGGGTGCTTTCTTCGCTAAAGGCGGGGACCACATTGCACTCAAGAAGCCGATACTTTTCCTGCAACAACTGCGCATAATCGAGGCAGTTCGCCACTGGATGGTGCAGATTAATCGACACAATCCCTTCTTCTTTCGCGGCGGCGATCAGCCGTTGCACCACCGGTCTGGAGGTGCCCAGCTGGCTGGCAATCTCGCTCTGATTCTGGCCGGCGATGTAGTACATCCATGCGGCACGCACCTTCTGATCCAACCGGATATCGTCTTCTTTACTCATGGTTTCCCGCCCTAAGTTGCTGGCCTGGGCACGCAATTGGCCCGGCGAATACCCGCATTCTCGCCGTGGTTGGCATAACTGGCAAGCTTTTGCTCTCGACTGGTCATTTGTAATTTAATTGGGTAATTGTTCTTTTGTGATCTGTGGCTCTTATTTTGGTCAAATGATCAATTACAGTGGCGCCATCAACTCAAGGAGAGCAGAACATGAACAATCAATTCACATGGCTTCACATTGGTCTGGGTTCTTTTCATCGCGCGCATCAGGCGTGGTATCTGCATCGTCTGATGGCTTCCGGGGATAAGCGCTGGCGCATCGCGGCGGGCAATATCCGCAACGACGCCGAGCAGGTGGTGCAGGCGCTGGCGGCGCAGGGAGGACGTTACGTGCTGGAGACCGTCAGCCCGGAAGGGGAGCGCGAATATGAAGAAATCACCTCTATTCAGAAACTGCTGCCGTGGCAGGCAGGGCTGCAGCCGCTGATTAACGAAGGGGCCAATCCGCAGACCAAAGTTATCGCCTTTACCGTGACGGAAGGGGGGTACTACCTGAACACCCGCCATCAGCTGGAAACCAGCAACCCCGATCTGCAGGCCGACCTGAAAGGCGAATGCAAAACCATTTACGGCACCCTCGCACGAATTCTGGAAAAGCGCATGGCGGACAACGCCGGGCCGCTGACCCTGCTCAACTGCGACAACGTGCGGCATAACGGTGAGCGCTTCCACGACGGGATGGTGGAGTTCCTGCAGCTTACCGGCAAACAGGCGGTGATTGACTGGATGGCCGCGAATACCACCTGTCCGAATACCATGGTGGACCGCATCACCCCGCGTCCGGCGGCCGATCTGCCGGCCCGTATCAAAGCGCAAACCGGCATTGACGATAAGGCGCCGGTAATGGGCGAGACCTTTATCCAGTGGGTGGTGGAGAACAACTTCCGCGATGCCCGCCCCAATCTGGAAGCGGTCGGCGTGGAGATGGTCGAGTCGGTTATCCCCTATGAAGAGGCGAAAATCCGCATCCTGAACGCGTCCCACAGCTGCATTGCCTGGGCGGGGACCTTAATCGGCCAGCAGTATATTCACGAAAGCACGCTCACCGATGCTATCTACGCCATTGCCGACCGCTACGTCACGGAGGATGTCATTCCTTGCCTTGGCGATAACGGCATTGATCTGCCGACCTACCGCGATGTGGTGCTCAAGCGCTTTACCAACCCTCATATCCAGGACACCAACCAGCGCGTTGCCGCCGATGGTTTCTCAAAGATTCCGGCGATGATCGCGCCAACCTTGCAGGAGTGCTATCAGCGCGGCGTCCGTCCGGAAGCGACCGCCATGCTGCCAGCGCTGTTCTTCGTCTTTATGGAGCAGTGGCATAAGGGAACCCTGCCGTATCAGTACCAGGACGGCATCCTGGATGAGCAGGCGGTGCATGAGATGTATGAGGCTCAGGATCCGGTGGCTGTCTTCGCCCGTGATAAAGCCCTGTTTGGCGACCTGGCCGACAACGCGGATTTCCTGGCGCTGATGCGCGAGAAAGTCGCCGCTGTTTACACGCTGATTAAATAAGAGGTGGCTATGTATCTGGGTATCGATCTTGGCACATCGGAAGTCAAAGCGCTGGTCATTGATGATAACAATCAGGTTATCGCCAGCCATAGCGCGCCGCTGAGCATTCAGCGGCCTCATCCGCACTGGTCAGAACAATCGCCGGAGTTATGGTGGGAGGCGACGGAGTACCTGATGGCCACCCTACGGGAAAAATGCGCTCAGCACTGGTCGGCCGTCAAGGCGATTGGCCTCTCCGGACAGATGCACGGCGCGGTGCTGCTGGATGAAAAGGGGGAGACGATCCGTCCGGCCATTCTGTGGAACGACACCCGCTGCGCCGCAGAGTGCGCAGAGCTGGAGGAGATGGCGCCGGAGCTGCATCAGGTGGCGGGCAACCTGGCGATGCCGGGCTTTACCGCGCCGAAGCTGCTGTGGGTGCGTCGTCACGAGCCGCAAAACTTTCAGCGCACCGCCACGGTGCTGCTGCCGAAGGATTATCTGCGCTACCGGATGACCGGGAAGAAAGTCTCCGATATGTCGGACGCCGCCGGAACGCTGTGGCTGGACGTGGCGAAGCGCGACTGGTCCGACTCGCTGCTGGATAAATGCGGCCTGTCGCGCAGCCAGATGCCGATGCTGGTGGAAGGCTGTGAGGTTTCCGCCACCCTTGACCCGCAGGTGGCTGCACGCTGGGGGCTGAACGCCTCGGTGGTGGTGGCCGGGGGCGGCGGCGATAACGCAGTCAGCGCCATTGGCGTCGGCGCGGTCTCGCCGGGGGACGCGTTTATTTCGCTCGGTACCTCCGGGGTGCTGTTTGTGGTGACCGACGCCTATCGTCCGGCGCCGCAGTCGGCGGTCCATGCATTTTGTCACGTTCTGCCGAACCTGTGGCATCAGATGAGCGTGATGCTTAGCGCCGCCAGCTGTTTGCAGTGGTTCTGCCGCCTCACCGGTACCACGGAAGTGGCGCTGCTGGCGGAGATTGCCGAGCTAAGCGAGGAGGATAAAGCCAACGCGCCGTTCTTCCTGCCTTATCTCTCCGGGGAAAGAACCCCGCATAACGATCCTGACGCCCGCGGCATCTTCTGGGGCATGACCCACTCCAGCCTGCGTGCCCAGCTCGGCTACGCGGTGCTGGAAGGGGTGAGCTTTGGCATCAATGACGGTCTGCAGGCATTGAAAGAGAGCGGGACACCGATCGCGCAGTGCTCGCTGGTGGGCGGGGGCGCCCGCAGTCCGTTCTGGGCCCAGCTGCTGGCCGATATTCTCGCTATGCCGGTGGTGACCCACAAAGGCGGAGAGACCGGCGGCGCACTGGGCGCGGCGCGGCTGGCCTGCCTGGCGACGGGCAAACCCATTGACGCGGTGTGTGAAAAACCGGAAGTCTGGCAGACCTGGCGTGCGGATCCTGTTCGCCACCACACCCTGATGCAACGCTACGCGCAGTTTAAGGCCCTGTATTTAAACGATCTGCACTATCGGCAGCACTGATTTTACCACCACAGCCGCTTCGTTGAACGTCGCGGAGCGGCCACCCTGTACCCTGAAAACGAGGTCATTATGTCTATCAATAATAAACAGTGGCTCGGTTTACCCCTGAACCTGCTCTGGGGATACATCGCCATTGCCGTATTTATGACCGGCGACGGTTTCGAATTAGCTTTTCTCTCGCACTATATCAAAGCGCTCGGCTTCTCTCCGGCGGAGGCCTCCTTTGCCTTTACCCTCTACGGCCTGGCCGCCGCGCTGTCGGCGTGGATTTCCGGCGTGGTGGCGGAAATTATCACCCCGCTGAAAACGATGATGATTGGCTTCGTACTGTGGTGCGTGTTCCACGTGCTGTTCCTCGTTTTCGGCCTCGGTCACGCCAACTATGCGCTGATCCTGCTTTTCTACGGCATCCGCGGCTTCGCCTATCCGCTGTTCCTCTACTCGTTTATCGTGGCGATTGTCCATAACGTCAAAAGCGACAACGCCAGCTCGGCCATCGGTTGGTTCTGGGCGGTCTATTCCATCGGCATCGGGGTCTTCGGCAGCTATATTCCGAGTTTCACCATTCCGCATATTGGCGAAATGGGCACCCTGTGGCTGGCGCTGGCCTTCTGCCTTACCGGGGGGGTGATTGCTCTGGCTTCCCTGCGCCATATTCAAACGCCGCAGCATATGCAGAATCTCACCACCCGTGAGAAGTTTGCCGAGCTGGGACGCGCCGCGACGCTGCTCTATACCAACCGCAATATTCTGCTGTCGAGCATGGTCAGGATCATCAATACCCTCTCGCTGTTCGGGTTTGCGGTGATTATGCCGATGATGTTCGTTGATGAGCTGGGCTTTACCACTTCAGAATGGCTTCAGGTGTGGGCGGTCTTCTTCTTCACCACCATTTTCTCTAACGTGCTGTGGGGCATTTTGGGTGAAAAACTGGGCTGGATGAAGGTGGTGCGCTGGTTCGGCTGCATCGGGATGGCGCTTTCCAGCCTGGCGTTTTACTACATCCCTCAGCACTTTGGCCACAGCTTTGCGATGGCGCTGATCCCGGCCATCGCCCTCGGGATCTTTGTCGCCGCCTTTGTGCCGCTGGCCGCCGTGTTCCCTGCGCTGGAGCCGAAGCACAAAGGCGCGGCGATTTCGGTGTATAACCTGTCGGCGGGGATGTCTAACTTTCTCGCTCCGGCGATTGCCGTGGTGCTGCTGCCGTTCTTCAGCACCATTGGGGTAGTCATCGCCTATACCGCATTGTACGTGGTGGCCTTTTTCCTCTGTGCGTTTATCCGCGTGGAGCAGCCGGGATTTTCCCACAAGGAAGCGACTGCCCGTGAGCAGGTTGAATTCTCTTAAGGTGATGTGGCTGGCATGGGCTCCATGCCAGCCTTAATGAGGTGAACGAATGAGTATGCAGGCGGTTATTTTTGACATGGATGGCGTGATTATTGATTCCGAGGCGCTGTGGCGCCAGGCGCAGATTGACGCCCTCGCGCAGTGGGGAGCAACGGCGAGCGTGGCTGAGTGTGAAACCCTGACCATGGGCAAACGCCTCGACGAAATCGCCGACACCTGGTGCCGCTATTTTCAGCTTAACCTTGCCCCATCGCTGCTGGAAGAGGCCATATTGCAGCGCATCACCGGCCTGATTGCCGCCGATGGCGAGCCGATGCGTGGGGTGCAGGAGGCGTTAGGCTATTTTCGCGCTGCCGGCTATAAAATTGCGCTCGCCACGTCATCATCCCGCCAGGTTATCGCCGCCGTGCTGAACAAGCTTTCGCTCTGGCACTTTTTTGACGCGATCTCCAGCGCGGATGATGAACCACGCGGCAAACCGCACCCGGCGGTGTACCTCACGACGCTGCGGAAGCTCAATCTCAACGCCAGCCAGTGTCTGGTGATTGAGGATAGCTTTACCGGCTTTTGCGCGGCCCAGTCGGCGGGGATTGCCACGATAGTGATTGCAGAAGATAGCCAGCACGCGCGTTTCCAGGCCGCCGCTGGCCGCTATCAAACCTTACCTGAACTGCTGGAAGCGCTTAGCGCGGAGCCAGCGGCGGCGGTTTAAGTCAGCCATTTGTGGGCGCAGACATTCCCGGGATGTAGCTGGTCGGTTAATCTCTTCTCTGCGCTCACGCCCTTTTTTCTCCTGGTCGATCTGCCTCACATTTCGCTCATCTTTTGTGAAAACAGTCACGTCTTGTTGTGCCAATGCCCAAATTTATGGCCTTGCTTAGCGGTGTTTGTCCGAGGCACTACTACGAAGTTGTGCTTAGATTATATATTGAAACGTATTTTCAATAATGTGAAACCGCTTTGCCGATTTGATTATGTCGATCGGATTTGGCCGTGATAAGGACCGAGCATGAAAATTGAATCTGTGAATGTCACCGTTTTCCAATATCCCACTCGTCGGGTTTCCGACAGCGCCGGGCACTCCCATCCGGGGGTTGAAAGCATGGCCAAAATGGCGATGCTGACCATCACCGCTGATGATGGGGCGCAGGGCTTTTCGTTTGCGCCTCCGGAAGTCGTGCGCCCGTTCGTGGTGAATACTTTTTTTCGCAAAGTGCTGGTGGGACAGGACCCGTTTAACCGTGAGCGTATCTGGCAGGATCTTAACCACTGGCAGCGCGGCAGCGCACATCAGCTAACGGAGCGCGCGCTGTCGTTTGTTGAACAGGCGCTGTGGGACCTGATCGGCCGCAGCCTTAAGATGCCGGTTTATAAGCTGCTCGGCGGCTATCGCGACACTGTCCCGGCTTACGGTAGCACCATGTGCGGCGACGATCTGCCGGGCGGCCTGTCGACCCCGGAAGAGTATGCCGCTTTTGCTGAGAAGCTGGTCGCCCGCGGCTACAAGGCCATCAAGCTGCACACCTGGATGCCGCCAATCTCTTTTGCGCCCAATCCCAAAATGGACATTAAAGCCTGCGCGGCGGTGCGCGAAGCCGTAGGGCCGGATATTGACCTGATGATTGATGGCTATCACTGGTACAGCCGCGCCGAGGCGCTGTGGATCGGCAAAGAGCTGGAAAAACTCAATTTCGCCTGGTTTGAAGAGCCGATGGAGGAGGATTCGATGTCCTCCTATGCGTGGCTGGCGGAAAACCTGTCGATTCCCATCGTCGGGCCGGAGAGCTTCGGCGGCAAGCACCACATGCGCGCCGAATGGGTGAAAGCCGGGGCCTGCGACATTCTGCGCGCCGGCGCTAACGGCGTGGGGGGGATTACACCGACCATGAAGGTGGCGGCGCTGGCGGAATCTTTCGGCATGGATTGCGAAGTCCACGGCAACGGAGCGGCAAGCCTCGCGGTGGTGGGCGCGATCCGCAACTGCCGCTGGTACGAGCGCGGCCTGCTGCATCCGTTCCTCGACTACGATGAACCGGCGGCCTATCTCAACAGCATTGTCGACCCGATGGATGACCAGGGATTTGTGCATTTGTCACAACGTCCGGGTCTCGGTGAAGACATTAATTTTGCGTATATCGAAGCCAATACCGTTAGCCACGACTGATTTAAAAAAATAAATACCCGATGGCGCTGCGCTTATCGAGCCTGCGGCCCGGTAGACCGGATAAGCCGAAAATGCCGCCATCCGGCAACATGTACCCTACAGTACAGGCAAACAGAGATATGAAAAAAAACTCCTTACTGGGAGCGTGTATTCTCGCGCTCGCCATGTCGATGGGGAGCGGGGAGGCGGTGGCGAAAACGCCGCCCGACCAGCTGATCATCGGCATGAATATGAATAACCTGCTCACCCTTGACCCGGCGGCGATGACCGGTAACGAAGTGGTGGGGATCGTGGTCAACCTCTACGACTCGCTGGTGGAGCTTGACCCTGAGCAGCTCACCACCGTCAGGCCCGCGCTGGCGAAATCCTGGGATATCAGCCCCGACGGCAAAACCCTGACCTTTCATCTGCGCGATGACGTTAAGTTTCACTCCGGCAACCCGCTGACCGCCGCCGACGTCGTGTGGTCAATGCGGCGCATCCTGCACCTCAACCTGGCCCAGGCCTCAGTATGGAAATCCTATGGCTTCAGTAAGAAAAATATCGACAGCCAGGTCAGCGCGCCGGACCGCTTCACGGTGCAAATCGTATTACCCAAAGATAACGATCCGCAGCTGGTGATTTACTCGCTGGCGGCGCTGGGCAACCTCGGAGTGCTGGACAGTAAAACGGTGCAAAGCCACCAGCAGGATAACGACTGGGGTAACCGCTGGCTAACCACCCATGAAGCCGGTTCCGGGCCGTTTATCCTCGAAACCTGGCAGGCGAAAGATGTGCTGCGCATGAAGCGCAACCCTGACTACTGGCGCGGCGAGGCGAAAATGAGCCGCGTGGTACTGCGTCATTTCCAGGAGTCGCAAACTCTGCGCCTGATGATCGAAAAAGGCGACCTTGATATTGCCAACAATATGGCGGTTTCCGATATCAACGCCCTGCGCAGCGATCCGCAGCTGACCGTCGATGCGGTGCAGCGCGGCACCATGTACTACGTGGCGATGAGCATGAAAGAGGCGCACTTCGCCAATCCGAAAGTGCGCGAGGCGGTGCGCTATCTGATTGATTACCAGGGTATCAATAAAGCGCTGATGCCGGGCTACGGCGTGCTGCACCAGCGGCCTATCAAAGCGGGAATGCCGTCCACGCTACCCGATCCCGGCTACAGGCTGGATGTGGCGCGGGCGAAAAAGCTGCTGGCGGAAGCGGGATATCCCAACGGCTTTGATACCACGCTGCGGGTACTCTCCGATCAGCCATTTCTTAACATCGCTATCGCCGTGCAGTCGACGCTGATGCAGGCGGGGATTAACGCCAAAATCATCACCGGCACTGGTAACCAGATCTACGGCGCAATGCGCGAGCGTAAATTTGACCTGCTGGTAGGTCGCGGCGGCAGCGGGATGGAGCCGCATCCGCACTCCAGCCTGCGCGCGCTGGTCTATAACCCGGATAACAGCGATAAGGCGCGCCTGACCAACTTCCAGGGCTGGCGTACCGGTTTTTACGACCCGCAACTGAATACGATGATTGACCAGGCCCTGCTGGAACGCGATCCGCAAAAACAGGTGGCTGACTACCAGGCCATCCAGACACGCTACGACCAGCTGGTTCCGGCTTTAATTCCGCTTTCGCAGATGGTTGATTCGGTCGTCGTGCGCAACGAGGTACGGGAGTATCAGCCGCACCCCTCCGCCACCACTTTTCTGCGTGACGTCTATAAAGTCCGCGAAGGAGAGAAAGGATGAGTACCGCAATCCTTGCGCCCGGCTCACGCGGCCGGCGCTTATCAAAACGGCTACTGCAGGTGGTGATTACACTGTTCGGCCTGCTGCTGCTGACCTTTACCATTGGCCGCGTCATGCCCATCGACCCGGTGCTGGCGATTGTCGGCCCGGATGCTGACCAGAGTACCTATCAGCAGGTTTACCAGCAGCTGGGGTTTGATAAATCGCTGACCACCCAGTTTGGCATCTATTTCGTCAACCTGTTGCACGGCGATCTGGGCAACGCGCTGCTGACCGGGAAACCGGTGGTGGACGATATTATCCGCGTCTTCCCGGCCACCATGGAGCTGGCAACGATGGCGATTATTGTCGGCGCGGGTCTTGGTATTCCGCTGGGCGTGTTGGCGGCGGCGCGGCGCAATAGCGTCTCCGATTATGTGGTACGCATTATCAGCCTGGCGGGCTACTCGATGCCGATCTTTTGGGTCGGGATGATGGGGCTGCTGGTGTTCTATGCCTGGCTTGGCTGGGTAGGCGGCGCCGGGAGGGTAGAGCTCGGGCTGGATGGTGTGGTGCCGCGCTGCACCGGGCTGATGACCGTTGATGCGCTGCTGGCCGGCAACGGCCAGGTGTTCTGGAACGCCATTAATCATCTGATTCTTCCCGCCTCGCTGCTGGGTTTTCACTCGCTGGCTTATATCAGCCGTATGACCCGCAGCTTTATGCTGGCCCAGCTGTCGCAGGAGTTCATTATTACCGCCCGGGTGAAAGGGCTGACCGAGCGCCAGGTTATCTGGAACCATGCGTTTCGTAACATCCTCGTGCAACTGCTGACGGTGGTGGCGCTGGCCTACGGCGCGCTGCTGGAAGGCGCGGTGCTGATTGAAACCGTCTTCTCATGGCCGGGGTTTGGCTCCTACCTTACCGGAAGCTTGCTGCTGGGCGATATGAATGCGGTGATGGGCTGCGTGCTGCTGGTGGGGGTGATCTTCGTGATGCTCAACCTGCTCTCCGACATGCTGTATCAATTCTTTGACCCGAGGACAAAATCATGACCGTTTCTCTGGATTCGCCGCTTTCGGGTGGTGCGGGCGAAGGCCGTCAGCGGCTGCAACGCGCGGCGGCGCGGGCCGTCGGGTTTATCGGCAAAATGGCGCGCAATCCGCTCACGGCCATCGGCGGAGGAATTATCTTTATGCTGCTGGTGGTGGCGATTTTCGCGCCGCTGATTGCGCCTTATAACCCGCTGGTACAGGACCTGAATAGTGCGCTGGTCGCGCCGAATGCGCAGCACTGGTTCGGCACCGATGAGTTTGGCCGAGATATCTTTAGTCGCCTGGTGTACGGCTCCCGCATCACGCTCTATATCGTGCTGCTGGTCTCAGTGACCGTCGGTCCGCTCGGACTGCTGCTGGGCGTCAGTGCCGGCTATTTCGGCGGTAAAGTCGATATGGTGCTGATGCGCGTCACCGATATTTTCATCTCCTTCCCGAGTCTGGTCCTGGCGCTGGCGTTTGTCGCCGCTTTAGGACCGGGGCTGGAGCACGTGGTTATCGCCATCACGCTGACCGCCTGGCCGCCGATTGCCCGTCTGGCGCGCGCCGAAACGCTCTCTCTGCGCCAGGCTGATTTTATCTCCGCCGTGCGTCTGCAGGGCGCTTCATCGGCCCGCGTCCTCTGGCGCCATATCGTGCCGCTGTGTCTGCCCTCGGTCATTATCCGTATCACCATGAATATGGCCGGGATCATTCTGACCGCGGCCGGCCTAGGCTTTCTCGGCCTCGGCGCGCAGCCGCCAGAGCCGGAGTGGGGAGCGATGATCTCCAGCGGGCGCACTTATATGATGGAGTGCTGGTGGGTCGTAACCATTCCGGGGCTGGCGATTTTGATCAATAGCTTAGCGTTCAACTTCTTAGGAGATGGCCTACGTGACATCCTCGATCCCCGTAGTGAATAATGCACCGCTGCTCGACGTGCGCGATTTGTGCGTCGACTTTGTTAACGGTAGCGCGGTGACCCACGCCGTGCGCGGCGTCTCCTTCCAGCTGGGGCATGAGAAGCTGGCTATTGTCGGCGAGTCCGGTTCGGGTAAGTCCACGGTTGGACGCGCGCTTTTGCAACTCCATCCGAAAAAAGCCCGCGTGACCGCCAGCCGGATGCAGTTTGCCGACCTCGATCTGCAGCATCTTAGCGAAGCGCAGATGCGCGGCGTACGCGGCAAACGTATCTCTATGATTATGCAGGACCCGAAATATTCGCTTAATCCGGTGGTCTGCGTGGGTAAGCAAATCGCCGAGGCCTGGCTTACTCATCATCCCGGGCGCAAAGATGAGGCGAAAGCCAGGGCGCTGGAGATGCTGGAGGTGGTGCGTATTCGCCAGCCGGAGCGCGTTTATCAGCTTTATCCGCATGAAATATCCGGCGGACAGGGGCAGCGCATCATGATCGCCATGATGCTGATTACCGACCCGGAGCTGATCATTGCCGATGAGCCCACCTCCGCGCTGGACGTGTCGGTGCGCCTGCAGGTGCTGGGCCTGCTGGATGACCTGGTCCAGTCGCGCGGGCTGGGGCTGATTTTTATCAGCCACGATATCAACCTGGTGCGCAGCTTCTGCGACCGGGTGCTGGTGATGTACGCCGGACGGGTAGTGGAGTCCATCGCCGCTAAAGATCTCGATCACGCCCGTCACCCCTACACTCAGGGATTGATTAACTCGCTGCCGGATATGCAGCATCGTCGCCCGATACTGCCGGTGCTGCAGCGTCAGGCCAGCTGGTTAACGGATTAAGGAGCGGATAATGATTGAAGTTCAACATCTCAACCTCGCGTTTGGCGAGGGGGAGAAGCGTAACCAGGTGCTGTATGACGTCAGTTTCCACGTTAAGCCCGGCGAGATCTACGGTCTGGTAGGAGAGTCCGGTTCCGGTAAAACGACGGTGCTCAAGTGCCTGGCGGGGCTGTTTACCCACTGGCAGGGGGAACTGACCATCGATGCTCAGCCCTTAGGGCATGAAATTAGCCGCGAGCGCTGCCGTCAGGTGCAGATGGTATTTCAGGACCCCTACGGATCGCTGCATCCCCGTCACACCATTGGCGATATCCTCGAAGAGCCGCTGCAGATCCATCGTATCAACGACCGCGACCGGCGGATCAATGTGCTGCTGGATAAAGTTGGCCTCAACCGCGCCTTTCGCGAGCGCTATCCGCATCAGCTCTCCGGCGGGCAGCGGCAGCGCGTGGCGATAGCCAGAGCGCTGATTCTTGAGCCTCAGGTGCTGCTGCTGGATGAGCCGACGTCGGCGCTGGATGTGTCGGTGCAGGCTGAGATCCTTAACCTGCTGGCAGAATTGCAGCGGGAGGCTAAGCTCACTTACCTGATGGTCACCCACGATCTTGGGGTTATTGCCCACTTATGCCAGAAAGTGGCGGTGATGCAGTACGGGAAGATCCTCGAAACCCTGACGGTCGATGCGCTGGTCAACGGCCAGGCGCAGACGGCCTATACGCAGATGCTGGTTAACGCCAGTCGGCAATATACGCGCGAAATAGCGCGTGAGGTGGCGGAATACTAAGCTTTATGGCGCATTGTCTCACGGCAGATGCACCCATTTTAATAGGTAACTATTTGATGTTATAGGTTTTTTGTGGTTGTAGGTATCGTCTATTAATGTAAGCGCGTTGTTTGGATCGATATCCTGCCTAGGTTTTTCCTGCAGCCGCAGGTGCCGTTTTACCTTAACATTCAGAGGCTCAATCAACGAACCCGGCTGCTGTATACCAGCCGGGCACCGTCTTTGCTTTGCGAAGCCTGATCAGCGTAGCAGCGGGCAGTCGGGCGGCAGCCGGCAGCGCAGGGCCGCCGGTAACAGCTCCATACGGAAGGTTTTTCCGCTGAGCGGCTCGCCGTCGAGGTTAAACGTCATCTCATGGGGGGCGGTGATCTCAAACCACGAGGAGACGCCGTCGACAATATTCGGCGAGTTTTCCGGATTCGCCAGGGTGCTGAAGAGGGCAGGGATCAGCTCTTCGCCGGTGAAAATGCGCAGATGCAGCAGACCATCGTTAATCAACGCCTCCGGACATAGCTGCTGGCCGCCGCCCGCCTGGCGGCCGTTGCCGATGCCGATGACCAGCGCATCGCCCTGCCAGTGAAAGTTCTCCCCGCGGATCTCGCAGCGGTCCGGCTTCAGGGTATCCATGCGCATCAGGCCATGGATTAAATAAGAGACACCGCCGAGCGCGGCTTTGAGCTTTTCCGGCGTTTCGGTGGTGATCCGGGTGCCGAACCCGCCGGTCGCCATATTAATAAAGCCGGTCTTATCATTAACCCGGGCGATATCTATCGGCACATCGCGACCGACGATCGCCAGCTTGAGGGCGCTGGCCAGATCCTGTGGAATACCGACGCTGGTGGCGAAGTCGTTGGCCGTGCCCAGCGGTAAAATCCCCAGCGCCATGTTGCTGCCGCGCTCCACCAGCGCGGTCGCCACTTCATTAATCGTGCCGTCGCCGCCGCCGGCGATCACCGTTTCAACGTTCAGCTGCAGGGCTTCATCGATAAACCGCGCGGCATCGCCCTTTTCCCAGGTCACGCGGACGTGAATATCAATCCCTTCATCGCGTAACAGGTTAACCGCTTCGCGTAGCTGCGGTTCATTGGCACCTTTGCCGTTAAGGATCAGTAAGCTGGCAGGAAACGTAGACATCATCAAGGGAACCTTTATTGCTCAATGTTGCATAAAGTGTACCGCATGACGCAAGCGAAGGCCGGGAGAGAGGCAAAAAAATAAGCCCGCGTAAGGGAGATTACGCAGGCTAAGGAGGTGGTTCCTGGTACAACTAGCATTTATGGGTTATGTTTTTCAGCGAAATGGATGATACCTGTTTCGATCGAAACGGTATGTGATCCGATTCTAATATCCTTACATCGTGAAAAAATAACGCAAATTAACTAGTTACCGTGCGGGTTTCTGGTTGTCTGACCAGTAAAGTTGCGCATCAGCAGCGCATACTGCAGGGGCAGGTCGTCCGGCACAGGCAACCATACGGTATAGCCGTCGCCCGGGGCCACCGGCATGGCTTCGCCTTTGCCATTTACCATATGCTCGAGGGTGAAGTTGACGTTACCCTGCGGAGTCATCAGTTCAAGGCTGTCGCCAACGCTGAACTTATTTTTGACCGCCACTGCCGCCAGCGGGCCGTTCCGCTCCCCGGTGAATTCGCCGACAAACTGCTGGCGTTCGGAGAGGGAGTAGCCATATTCGTAGTTCTGGTAATCGTCATGGGTATGGCGGCGCAGGAAGCCTTCGGTATACCCGCGATGGGCCAGCCCCTCAAGGGTTTCCAGCAGGCTGGTATCGAACGGTTTGCCGGCGGCGGCATCATCGATCGCCTTGCGGTAAACCTGGGCGGTGCGCGCGCAATAGTAGAAGGATTTGGTGCGGCCTTCGATCTTCAGCGAGTGAACGCCCATCTGGGTCAGACGCTCAACGTGGGCGATAGCCCGCAGATCTTTCGAGTTCATGATGTAGGTGCCGTGCTCATCTTCGAAGGCGGTCATGTACTCGCCCGGACGTTTGGCTTCCTCGATCATAAAGACTTTATCGGTCGGCGCGCCAATGCCGAGGGTTGGCTCCACGGTCTGCACCGGAATCGGCTCATATTTGTGAACGATATTGCCGACGTCGTCCTCTTTACCTTCCGCCACGTTGTATTCCCAGCGGCAGGCGTTGGTGCAGGTTCCCTGATTCGGGTCGCGCTTGTTGATATACCCGGAGAGCAGGCAGCGGCCGGAGTAGGCCATGCACAGCGCGCCGTGGACGAAAATCTCAATTTCCATCTCCGGCACCTGGCGGCGGATCTCTTCGATTTCATCCAGCGACAGTTCACGCGACAGGATCACGCGGCTGAGGCCCATCTGCTGCCAGAATTTGACCGTCGCCCAGTTGACGGCGTTGGCCTGCACTGAAAGATGGATCGGCATATCCGGAAAGTTTTCCCGCACCAGCATGATTAAACCCGGATCGGACATGATCAGCGCGTCCGGACCCATCTCCACCACCGGCTTCAGATCGCGAATAAACGTTTTCAGCTTGGCGTTATGCGGGGCGATGTTGACCACCACATAGAATTTTTTACCCAACGCGTGGGCTTCATTGATGCCGAGCTGCAGATTTTCGTGATTGAATTCGTTGTTACGCACGCGCAGCGAGTAGCGCGGCTGGCCGGCATAAACGGCATCAGCGCCATAGGCGAAAGCGTAACGCATATTCTTCAGCGTTCCCGCCGGGGAAAGGAGTTCTGGTTTAAACATGGTGTTCTCGTTCTGATGACAGGTCAGATTCGCCGCACCGGGTGCGGCGAGTTGGGGAGTGTCCCCACATTAAGGGCGGGCATTGTAGCGCCGCGGCGAAGGGGAGTAAATATCAGATGGGTATCTTTCAGTATGGCTAATTTGTTTGCCATTTTGAACCTGGGCAGTGCTCACACTGACAGCGCTCATAACGCCTGGTGGGATAGACGCTACGGAGTTTCCCGGGTTGCGGCGTAAACGCCTTACCCGGGCTACGGATTGCAGAGGGCGGTGGACTTGTAGCCCGGCTAAGCGCAGCGCGAGCCGGGAAAAGGCTAACTACGCCAGCCGACAGGCGTCGGCTTCCCAGCGGTAGCCAACCCCGTACACGGCGCGGATAAACGACTGTTCGGCGTCCAGCGCCTCCAGCTTGCGCCGCAGGTTTTTGATGTGGCTGTCAATGGTGCGGTCGGTCACTACCCGATAGTCGTCATACAGATGGTTGAGCAACTGTTCGCGGGAGAAGACCTTCCCCGGTTCCTGGGAGAGGGTTTTCAGCAGCCGGAACTCGGCGGGGGTGAGGTCCAGCAGCTTGTCGCGCCACGAGGCCTGAAAACGGCCCTCGTCGACAATCAGCGGACTCTGCGCGTCCAGCGCCTGCAGGTCGCGCTGCGGCTTGCAGCGGCGGAGAATGGTTTTCACCCGGGCGACCACTTCCCGCGGGCTATAGGGCTTGCAAATATAGTCGTCGGCGCCAATCTCCAGCCCCAGCAGGCGGTCGATCTCTTCGATTTTCGCCGTCACCATCACCACCGGAACGTCGGAGAAGCGGCGAATTTCGCGGCACAGCGTCAGGCCGTCGGTACCGGGCAGCATCAGATCCAGCAGGATCAGGTGCGGCGGAGTCTGGCGAACGTAGGGCAGGACCTTGTCGCCATGGTTAATCAGCGTAGGCGCATAGCCGGCGGCCTGCAGATAATCAATCAGCAGCTGGCCGAGCTTGGGTTCATCTTCCACGATAAGAATGCGCGGGGTGTTTTCATCTACAGGCAATTCAGTCATACGTCTCTCGGTAAATCATGTTCCAGAGGTAACTCAACTTTAATGCTAACCCCGCCAAAAGGCGAATGGTCGGCACGCAGGGTGCCGCCGTGGGCCGCTACGATATTGAGGCAAATCGCCAGCCCAAGGCCGGAGCCGCCGCTGGCGCGGTTGCGCGATCCTTCTGCCCGGTAAAAGCGCTCGCACAGGCGGGCCAGCTGCTCATCGCTGACGCCGGGGGCGCTGTCGGCGAAGTCGATCACCAGCATCCGTCCGCTGCGGCGGGCGGTGATGTGCAGGCTGCCGCCGCTGTCGGTATAGCGCAGGCTGTTTTCCAGCAGATTGTTAAAGAGCTGCATCAGGCGGTCGCGGTCGCCGAAGATCATCGCCTGCTCCGGGAGCGACACCTGGATGCTCAGCTGCCGGCCGGCGAAGCGCTCGCGAAAAGCGCCTGCAGCTACCTCCAGCAGGGTGATGATATCCAGCGAGGTTTTCTGGTAGGCCAGCGCTCCCTCATCGGACATCGACAGCTGATGGAGATCGTCTACCAGCTTGGTGAGGGTGGCCACTTCAGCCTGCAGAGAGGGAATGGATTCAGGGGTAAAACGCCGGACCCCGTCCTGAATCGCCTCCAGCTCGCCGCGCAGCACCGCCAGCGGGGTACGCAGTTCATGGGAGATATCGGCCATCAGATCGCGACGCATCTGCTGGTTGCGCTCCAGGGTGCTGGCGAGCTGGTTAAAATCCTGCGCCAGGCGGCCGAGCTCATCGCCGCCGGTCACCGTCACGCGGGTGGAAAAGTCGCCCGCCGCCAGCTTATGGGTGCCTTCCACCAGCCGTTTCACCGGCGCCAGCAGGCCGCGGGCCAGCGGGAAGGTGGCCAGCGCGGCAAGCAGGGTGGCGAGGGCGACAATCAGCCAGCTGGTGCGCTTCTGCTGCCGGTCGAAGTTAATGTCGGTATTGCGGGTTAGCCGCTCCACCGGCGAGGCGATCACTCTGCCTACCTCCACGCCGTTGACCATAATGCTGCGCTGGCTGCCGTCCTCCGGCACGCGCTCGCGGGGGCCCACCAGCACCCGGCCAGACTGATCGACCACCCAGAACATGGTGCGCCAGCCGTGGGGCGGCATTTCCGGCCTCGGGCGCGGGCCGTCAGGGGGACCATCCGGCGGCGGCCCATCGGGACCGGCGTCCGGCGCGTCCATCGCCCCCGGCTTCATGGCGTGCCCCGGCGGCGAGCGGTCGTCATTATCCCGTTCGAAGGTGCGCAGCAGCTGGAAGATAAAGCGGTCATTGTTGCGCAGAAACGCCCAGCTGCCGTGCTGGGCATACTGCTCGCTCAGCGCGTCGCTAAGCATGGTTAACCGCTGCTCATTGCCGCGCTTGATGTAATCGATAAACCCGCGTTCGAAACTGATGCGCACCGCCCAGTGCATGCTGATCAGCAGCACGATGCAGGTGGCGAAAATAGCGAGGAACAGCTTGCCGGTAATGCCCGGGCGCCAAAATTTCACGATCCACTCCTGTTGCGTCGACGGATGACGGTATTGCTGCCGACGTCATCCGGTACCAGGGAAAAGATGAGCGCCGGCAGGGCGATGATCGCCGCCATGCTCAGATAGGTATAGAGAAAGACCTGATGGGTGCCGGCGGCGTCGAGGCTCAGATGCTGCTGGCCGTACAGCCCCAGCAGCAGCCCGGCGATGGTCACGCCAATACTCATCGACAGCTGCATCACCATCGACAGCAGGCTGTTGCCGCTGCTGGCCAGATCGTCCGGGAGATCTTTCAGGGTCAGGGTATTCATCGACGAGAAGCGGCTGGCGTTGATCATCCCCTGCAGAAACAGGATCAGCGGCAGCGCGTAATACCAGCCCGCCAGGGCGCAAAACATAAACAGCAGGCTGACCGCCGCCAGCCCCAGAGTGCTGGCGACCAGCACCCGACGGTAGCCGAAGCGGTTGACCACCTGGACCACGATCCGCTTCATCCCCATGCTGCCGAGCACCATCGGGATCATCATCAGCCCGGCGTGGAAGGGGCTAAAACCGAGGCCGATCTGCAGAAACACCGGGGTCATAAACGGCAGCATGCCGCTGCCGATGCGCCCGGCGAAGCTGCCGCCGAGGCCAAGGGAGAAGGTGCGGTTGCGAAACAGGTTAAGGCTGAACAGCGCCCGGGCGTTACCGCGGGCGTGCCACAGGTAGAGCAGCAGGGCGGCGAGGCCGACGGCCACCAGTCCCGCCAGCCAGGCGGGGGAAATGCCGAGCCCTTTCTGGCCATCCAGCGCCAGGGTCAGGGTCGCCATCCCGGCCGCCAGCAGCACAAAGCCGGCGAGATCGAAGCGTCGGGTCTGCATGGTGTAGTTGGGCATCAGGCAGAGGGTGGCGATGGCGCCGACGATCCCCACCGGGATGTTAATGAGGAAGATCCAGTGCCAGGAGGCGTACTCCACCAGTACCCCGCCCAGCGCCGGGCCGAGCAGCGGGCCGACCTGGCCCGGCAGGGTAACGAAGGTCATCGCCGCCATGTACTGATCGCGCGGGACGATCTTCATCACCGTCAGGCGACCGACCGGCACCATCATCGCGCCGCCGATACCCTGCAGCACCCGCGCCATCACCAGCTGGTCAAGGGTGCTGGCCTGGGCGCAAAACAGCGATCCAGCGGTAAACAGCACGATGGCGGTAAAGAAAATATTGCGCACCCCGACCCGGTCGGCCAGCCAGCCGCTGGCCGGCAGCATCACCGCCACCGTCAGGACATAGGAGACGATGATCATATGCATATGCAGCGGACTCTCCCCGAGGCTTTTGGCCATCGAGGGGAGGGCGGTGTTGACGATGGTGGTGTCCAGCGACTGCATAAAGAAGCCGAACGCCACTATCCATAGCTGCCAGCGCACGCTGGCCGGGAGGTCTGTCATCTTATTCGCTTACCGGTTGAGTGGAATGACGCGAAAAACGCAGCCGCAAACGGTCAAAGAAAAGATAGACCACCGGCGTGGTGTAGAGCGTTAACAGCTGGCTCATCACCAGACCGCCGACGATAGTGATCCCCAGCGGCTGGCGCAGTTCGGAGCCGTCGCCGCCGGAGAGCACCAGCGGCAGGGCGCCGAACAGCGCGGCGAGGGTGGTCATCATAATCGGCCGGAAACGCAGCAGGCAGGCCTGGAAAATCGCCTCTTCCGGCGTCAGGTTGCCGGTGCGCTGCGCCTCAAGGGCAAAATCAACCATCATGATGGCGTTTTTCTTCACGATGCCAATTAATAACATGATCCCGATAAGGGCGATTAGGCTGAACGGGGCATCGAATATCTCCAGCGCCAGCAGCGCGCCCACCCCGGCGGAGGGTAGCGTCGAAAGGATGGTCAACGGATGTACATAGCTCTCGTAGAGCATCCCCAGCACGATATAGACCGTGGCAATGGCCGCGAGGATCAGGATCACCTGCGCGTTCATGGTCTGCTGGAACACCTGAGCGGTACCGGCAAATGAGCCACGTACGGTGGACGGCACCCCGAGCTGGGTCATCGCGCGGTTAATCGCCTCGCTGGCTTCCGACAGCGAGCGGCCGGTGGGCAGGTTAAAGGAGATTGTGGACGCCGCCGACAGCCCCTGGTGGTTCACCGACAGCGGGGCGTTGGCCGGCTGCCATTTGGCGAAGTAGGCCAGCGGGATCGGCTTACCCTCGCTGTTGATGACAAACATCTTATCCAGGGCGCTGACGTCCTGGGTGTAGGCCGGATCCACCTCCATCACCACCTTATACTGGTTAAGCGGCTGGTAGATGGTGGAGATCTGCCGCTGGCCGAAGGCGTTGTTCAGCAGGTTGTTGGCGTCCTGAACGCTGATGCCGAGGCGCGACATGGTATCCCGGTCATAGACCAGGTCCATTTCGGCGCCATTGTCCTGCTGATCCGAGTTGACGTCCGCCAGCTCAGGCAGCGCCGCCAGCGCTTTGCGGATCTTCGGCTCCCACTCGCGCAGCGCTGACAGGTCATCGGATAGCAGGGTGTACTGATAGCTGGCGTTCGACTGCCGGCCACCGACGCGGATATCCTGCACCGCCATCAGGAACAGGTTAGCCCCGGGCTCGTTGGCCAGCTTTTTGCGCAGCCGGTCAATCACCTGCTGCGCCGTCTCGTGGCGCTGATCGCGCGGCTTGAGGGTGATAAACATCATCCCGCTGTTGACCCGCGAGCCGCCGGTAAATCCGGTGACGTTATCCACCGCCGGATCTTCCCGAATGATTTTCATAAAGTCCTGCAGCTTGCCGCGCATCGCCTGAAAGGAGATGCTCTGGTCGGCCTGAATGCCGCCCATCAGCACGCCGGTGTCCTGCTCCGGGAAGAAGGTTTTCGGGATCGAGATATAGAGCCAGACGCTGAGGGCGATGGTGCCCAGCACCACCAGGCCGGTCAGGCGGCTGTGCTTCAGCACCCATTTTAACGATTTACCATAGCCGCCCTGTACGGCCACCAGCAGGCGGCCAAAGCCGCGGTTGCGCGTCGGCTGGTGGGGTTTGCCGCTTTTCAGCAGCCAGCCGCACATCATCGGCGTCAGGGTGAGGGAGACCGCCAGCGAGATGCCGATCGCCACCGACAGGGTGACGGCGAACTCGCGCAGCAGGCGGCCGGGCAGGCCGCCCATCAGCAGCAGCGGCAGAAACACCGCCACCAGCGACAAGCTCATCGACAGCACGGTAAAGCCGACCTCGCGGCTTCCCTGCAGCGCCGCCTGCAGCGGTTTCATCCCCGCCTCCAGATGGCGGGAGATATTCTCCAGCACCACGATGGCGTCATCCACCACGAAGCCGGTAGCGATAGTCAGGGCCATCAGCGACAGGTTATTGAGGCTGAAACCGCATAAGTACATCGCGGCGAAGGTGCCGATTAAGGAAACCGGAACGGCGACGGCGGGGATCAGCGTGGCGCGTCCGGAGCGCAGGAACAGGAACACCACCAGGATCACCAGCGCCACCGAAATCACCAGCGTCTGCTCCACCTCCTCCAGCGAGGCGCGGATGGTCGGCGAGCGATCCTGGGCGATCTGCAGGTCGATGGCCGCCGGGATGGTCTGCTGTAGCTCCGGCAGGCGGGCGCGGATGCTGTCCACCGTCTGAATGATATTGGCTTCCGGCAGTTTGCGGATCATCAGCAGGATCGCCGGCTTGGCGTTGGTCATCCCGGCGTTGCGCACGTCCTGCACCGAATCTGAGACGGTGGCAACATCCCCCAGCCGCACCGCGGCGCCATTCTGGTAGTGGACGATCAGCGGCTGATAGTCGGCGGCGGTCTTCAGCTCATCGTTGGTATGCACCTGCCAGCGGTGGGCGCTGTCCTCCAGCGCCCCCTGCGGCTTGCGCACGTTAGCGTCGCTGATGGCGGTGCGCACCGCGTCCAGCGACACGCCCTGGTTAAACAGCGCCTGCGGGTTGAGATCGACGCGCACCGCCGGCAGAGAGCTGCCGCCGACGTCGACATCGCCGACGCCGTCGATCTGCGCGATGGTCTGCGCCAGCTGGGTGGAGGCGAAATCATACAGCTCACCCTGGGAGTAGGTGTCCGAGGTCAGCGTCAGGATCATGATCGGCGCATCCGACGGGTTGGCTTTGCGGTAGGTCGGCCGGCTGGGCATCCCGCTCGGCAGCAGGCTTTGCGCGGCGTTGATCGCCGCCTGGACGTCGCGCGCCGCGCCGTTGATATCGCGGTCGAAGTTAAACTCGAGAATGATGCGGGTGCTGCCCAGCGAGCTGGAGGAGGTCATCTCATTGACCCCGGCAATCCGCCCCAGGGAGCGCTCCAGCGGGGTGGCCACCGACGAAGCCATGGTCTCCGGCGAGGCCCCCGGCAGCGAGGCGCTGACCATGATCACCGGGAAATCGACCTGCGGCAGCGGGGCCACCGGCAGCAGCCGGAAGCCGAGAATGCCGCACAGGGTGATGGCCAGCGAGATGAGGATCGTCGCCACCGGGCGGTAAATGAAGAGGGCGAAAAACTTCACTTACGCCTCCTCTTCCTGACGCGGGAAGCGGCGCTTCAGATGCAGCGACAGGCGGTCGAACAGCAGGTAGATCACCGGGGTGGTGAACAGGGTCAGCACCTGGCTGAGCATCAGGCCGCCAACCATGCCGATCCCCAACGGACGCCGCAGCTCCGCGCCGACGCCGGTGCTCAGCATCAGCGGCAGGGCGCCGAGCAGGGCGGCGAGGGTGGTCATCAGGATCGGTCGGAAGCGGAGCAGACAGGCCTGGTAGATCGCCTCCCGCGGCGGCATGCCCTGCTCGCGCTCGGCGGCCAGCGCGAAGTCGATCATCATGATGGCGTTCTTCTTCACGATGCCGATCAGCAGAATGATGCCGATGATGGCGATCACGTCCAGCTCGCTGCCCGCCAGCCACAGCGCCAGCAGCGCCCCGACCCCCGCGGTGGGCAGAGTGGAGAGAATGGTGATCGGATGGATAAAGCTCTCATACAGCACCCCCAGGACGATATACATCGCCACCACCGCGGCCACGACCAGCCAGACGGTGCTGCCCAGCGCCGACTGGAAGGCCAGCGAGCTGCCCTGGAACTGAGTGCGAATATCGCTCGGGAAATCCAGCGACTGTTCGGCGGTGAGGATAGCCTCTACCGCTTCGCCCAGCGAGTAGTTGTCCGGAACGTTAAACGAGATGGTGGTCACCGGGAACTGATCGAGGTGGTTCACCGACAGCGGGGTAAAGCGCTGCTCCACCGTGGCGATGGCGGTCAGCGGCACGATGCCGCCGTCGCTGCTGGTCAGGCGGATATTATCCAGCGCCGCCAGGCCCGGGGTCGCCTCGGTATCCTGCTCAAGCACCACGCGATACTGATTCGCCTGGGTGTAAATGGTGGAGATCAGCCGCTGGCCGAAGGCGTTGTACAGCGCGTTATCGACATCGGCCATCGAGATGCCGAGGCGGCTGGCGCTGTCCCTGTCCACCTTGATATAGGCGGCCAGGCCTTTGTCCTGCCAGTCGCTGCTGACGTCGGCCAGCTGCGGCTGAGCCTGCAGGCGACTGAGCAGCGGCGGCACCCACGTGCTCAACGCCTCGAGGGAGTTCGCCTGCAGAGTGAACTGGTACTGGGTGCGGCTCACCGTGGTGTCGATGGTCAGATCCTGGGTCGGCTGTAGATAGAGCGCCACGCCCGGGACACCGGCCACCGCCTGCTGCAGACGGCTAATCACCGTCTGGACGCGGTCGTCGCGTTCATCCAGCGGCTTGAGGTTGATCTGCAGGCGGGCGCTGTTCAGCGCCGGGTTGGTGCCGTCGACGCCGACGAACGAGGTCAGGCTCTCCACCGCCGGATCCTTGAGAATAATGTCGGAAACCTGCTGTTGGCGCTGGGCCATGCTGGCGAAGGAGACCGACTGCGGCGCCTGGAGTGTGCCCTGGATAATGCCGTTATCCTGGATCGGGAAAAAGCCTTTCGGGATAAAGACCCACAGGAGGATCGACAGCGCCAGGGTGCTCAGGGCGACGCCGAGCGTCAGCCAAGGATGGTTCAGCACCCGGCTCAGCCAGCGGCCATAGACGGCGATCACCCGGTCAAAGAAGCGCTCGCTGGCCCGCGAGAAGCGGTTCTGCTTACGCAGCGATTCGTGGCTTAACATGCGGGCGCACATCATCGGCGTCAGGGTCAGGGAGACCACCGCCGAGATCAGGATGGCGACGGCGAGGGTAACGGCGAATTCGCGGAACAAGCGGCCGACGATATCGCCCATAAACAGCAGCGGGATCAGCACCGCGATCAGCGAGAAGGTGAGGGAGATAATGGTGAAGCCGATTTCTCCCGCGCCTTTCAGCGCAGCGGCCAGCGGCTTCTCGCCTTTCTCGATATAGCGCGAGATGTTCTCGATCACCACGATGGCGTCATCCACCACAAAGCCGGTGGCGATGGTCAGGGCCATCAGCGTCAGGTTGTTGATCGAGAAGTCGAGGAATACCATCACCGCGAAGGTACCCACCAGCGACAGCGGCACCGCGACGCCGGGAATAATGGTCGCCGGCACGTTGCGCAGGAACAGGTAGATGATCATCACTACCAGGGCGATGGCCAGCATCAGCTCAAACTGGGTGTCGCGCACCGAGGCGCGAATGTTGGTGGTCCGGTCGGAGAGAACCTGCACCTTCACCGATTTCGGCAGGCTCTCGGTGAGCTGCGGCAGCATCTGGCGAATGCTGTCGGCGGTGTCGATGATGTTGGCCCCCGGCTGACGCTGGACGTTCATCACGATCGCCCGCTGCTGGTTGGCCCACGCCCCGAGCCAGCTGTTTTCGGCCCCTTGTTCGACGCTGGCGACATCGCCGAGCCGGATCGGCGCCCCGTTCTGATAAGCGATAATCAGGCGGCGGTAATCCTCAGCGGACTGCATCTGATCGTTAGCGGAAAGCGTTACCGCGCGGGCCGGGCCGTCGAGGCTGCCTTTCGCCGAGTTAACGTTGGCGCTGGTGATGGCGGTGCGCACGGTTTCGCTGGTCAGGCCGAGGGCGGCGATGGCCTGGGCGTTAAGCTTCACCCGCACCGCCGGGCGCTGGCCACCGGCGAGGGTCACCAGACCGACGCCGGAAACCTGAGAGATCTTCTGCGCCACCCGCGTCTCCACCATATCCTCTACCTGGGTCATCGGGATCGCGGAGGAGGTAACGGCGAGGGTCATGATCGGCGGATCCGCCGGGTTCACCTTGCTGTAGACCGGCGGGTTGGGCAGATCGTTCGGCAGCAGGTTGGTGGCGGCGTTGATGGCCGCCTGCACTTCCTGCTCGGCAACGTCCAGCGGCAGGGTCAGCTGGAACTGGAGCGTGACGACCGAGGCGCCGCCGGAACTTTGCGATGACATCTGCTTAAGCCCGGACATCTGGCCGAACTGGCGTTCCAGCGGGGCGGTGATGGCGGAGGTCACCACGTCCGGGCTGGCGCCCGGATAGAGGGTGACTACCTGAATGGTCGGGTAATCCACCTCCGGTAACGCGGAGACCGGCAGAAAGCGGTAGCCGATGATCCCGGCTAACAGGATCGCCACCATCAGCAGAGTGGTGGCCACCGGACGCATAATAAACAGCCGGGACGGGCCGCCGGTGCGGCCTGGGGGTAACACCTGCATCAGGAACGCGCTCCGTGTTTACCGCTCTGGCGCGGGGCGGGCTGCGCCTGCTCGCTGCCGCTGGCGGTGACAACTTCCACTTTCGCCCCTTCGGTCAGGCGGTCAATCCCGTCGGTGACCACGCGATCCCCGGCGGAAAGCCCGGCGCTGATGACCACTTTCTGGCTGTCCTGGATCCCCGGGGTGACGCTGTGTTTGCTGACCTTATTCTCATCGTTCAGCACCCATACAAAATGCCCTTCGTTGCCCATCTGCAGAGCGGCGGCAGGGATGACTACCGCGTTCTGCTGGGTGTCCACCAGCAGGCGGGCGTTAACGAACTGGTTGGGGAACAGGGCGTCGTCCAGATTGCTGAAGCGCGCCTTCAGCTTGATGGTCCCGGTGGTCGCATCGATCTGGTTGTCGAGGCTCAGCAGCTCCCCGACGCTGATTTTCTGCTTATTGGTACGGTCCCAGGCTTCGACGCTGAGCGCTTTACCCGCTTTCTGCGCCTGCACCACCGTGGCGATGCTGTTTTCCGGCAGGGTAAAGACCACGTCGATCGGATGCGTCTGGGTGAGAACCACAATCCCGGTGGTATCCCCGCTGGAAATCTGGTTGCCGATATCCACCTGCTTTAAGCCGACGCGGCCGTCGATCGGCGCGGTAATGCGCGTCCAGTCGAGCTGCAGCTGGGCGCTGGCGACGGCCGCTTCATCAGCTTTCACCGTACCGGCGGATTCCACCACCAGCGACTGCTGGGTGTCGAGCTCCTGGCGGGAGACGAGATTGGTTTTCACCAGCTGCTGGTAACGGGCGAGATCGCGGCGGGCATTCGCCAGAGTGGCGTTATCTTTCGCCAGCTGACCCTGCGCCTGGGCGAGGGCGACTTTAAACTGGCTGGGGTCGATCTGCGCCAGCAGATCGCCGGCTTTGACCTGCTGACCCTCCTGGAAGTGAAGGCTAAGCAGCTGGCCGTCGACCCGGCTGCGCACGGTGACGGTATTGGCTGCCGTCACGGTACCCAGCCCGGTGAGATAGCGCGGGACCGCTTGTTCGGTCGCGGTGGCGGCCTGCACCGGCGCCAGCGCGCCGCCAAAGCGGCCATGGCGCGCGCCGCCCGGCCCCTGCGGACCCTGCCCGGCGGCGGGCGTCCCGCTGCCGCTCGTTCCACGATCGTGCCAGAACCAGTAGGCGGCCCCGGCGATAATCACTACCGCCAGCGCGGCGCCCCAACGACGTATGTTACTGCCTTTCATTAGTTTACGGTCTCATCCTGAAGCGTTTCGCTGAATGATACTAGTTTAGTGAGGGAAGGGGCCGTAAAAATGGAGGAATTATGAAAAGAAGGTTGAGAAATGTCTGGATAACGGCCGCGACGCCGGGCGTTCTCGCCGCTGATTTCCGGTGTGATATCAACTTTTAGTTTAAAAAAGCAAAAAATAGTTGTATCCGCGGGGGCTTTAATTAGATTTATGCGGTGAATAAATCCGTGCATTCCCATAATAATAAAATATGCACTTAAAAATCAATGTCTTAAACAATCAGGGGTCATTGCTGTGGCAAACGCAAACAAACTCACGCTCTTCATCGTCATTTTTATGCTGATGGGGATCCTCTCCGGCGCGGCTATCCATGCCTACGCGACGCCGGCTACTATCTCCGCCTGGGCAGACAACATCACGCTGCTGACCGATCTGTTTCTGCGCTTAATCAAAATGGTTATCGCGCCCTTGGTGTTCAGCACCCTGACGGTCGGGATCATGCGTCTCGGCGAGACGGCGACCATCGGCCGGGTGGGCGGTAAGGCGATGGTGTGGTTTATCACTTCATCGGTATTATCCATTCTCGTCGGGCTGGTGATCGTCACCTTCCAGCACCCGGGCGCCGGGCTGAACCTGACGGTACCGAAAGAGGCGGTGGATACCGGCCTGGCGGTCAGCGGCATGACCCTGAAAGGGTTCCTGTCGCATACCATCCCTACCAGCATCACCGAGGCGATGGCCAACAACGAGATCCTGCAGATCGTGGTGTTCTCGATGTTCTTTGGCATCGCCGGCGCGTCGCTGGGCGAGAAGTTTAATGCTCCGCTGGTGGCGGCCCTTAACGTGGTGTCGCACATTATGCTGAAGGTGACCGGCTATGTGATGTACGTTGCACCGCTGGCCATCTTCGCCGCCATCTCGTCGGTGATTGCCTCGCAGGGGTTGGGGATTTTACTCAACTACGCTTCGTTCATCGGCGGTTATTACCTGGCGGTGCTGTTGACCAGCGCGGTGCTGATTGCCGTCGGCTATATGGTGCTGAAGAAAGAGGTCTTCCGTCTGCTGAACATGCTGAAAGATCCGGTGCTGGTAGCCTTTACCACCAGCAGCTCGGAAGCTGCCTATCCGAAGACCCTCGAACGGCTGGTGAAGTTTGGTTGTTCGCGCAATATCGTCTCGTTCGTTCTGCCGATTGGCTACTCGTTTAACCTCGTCGGCTCGATGGTCTACTGCTCCTTCGCCGCGATGTTTATCGCCCAGGCCTATAACGTCCCGCTGAGCTTTAGCGAGATTACGGTCATGATGTTGACCCTGATGCTGGCCTCGAAAGGCATCGCCGGGGTACCGCGCTCGGCGCTGGTGGTGCTGGCGGCCACTATCCCCAGCTTCCATATCCCGGTTGCCGGGATCCTGCTGCTGATGGGCATCGACCATTTCCTCGATATGGGGCGCTCCGCCATCAACGTACTGGGTAACGGTATCGCCACCGCCATGCTGTCGAAAAACGAAGGTCTGCTGACCGACGAGGAAGCGCAGCCGGACTGGCAAGTGGAGAAAGTGGAAGCCTGATCCTGCCGCGCCCTCGCGCAGAGGGCGCCATTTCACACCGAAAAAAAGACCCCTGACAGGCACGTCAGGGGCAATGTGACGAAGTATCAGTTTTCCTCGTAAATAGTCTTTTTTCTTATATAAAGGCGCGCGGTAACGTCTTTATACCGAGGAAGCGTCAGAGTTTAACGTTATGTCTGGCAGCGCTGGCGCTTTTTTAGCATCCTGTGGCTATTTTCGGATTTACGACAATATCGCCAGGCGAATATCTTATTCTCTTCTGCTCGCTATTTACCTACCAGCGCTCTCGTAACAGATTCATAAACTGGAAAAAGTCATGGTTATTATTCAGACTGTATTTTTCCATAATCTTATTTTTATGATAGGCGGCGGTACGGGGACTGACGCGCTGCAGGGCGGCGATTTTACTCATATCCATCCCTTCGAGAATACCGTGCACCACGGCGGTCTGCGAGCGCGACAGCACGCGGTGCGGGCAGCTGGCGCAGCTGAGTTCCCGACCCGCGGCGTCGGTGGCTGACGGGCTCATACAATGCTGGAGCTCGCTTTTAATGATCGTCAGCAGTTGCGGAATACTGGCGGTTTTTAGCGAAACAAAAATAACCCCTTTCAGGCAGTTAATCATGAAATCATCTTCCGGCAACTGGTCGTAGCTGTGGAGGATAATCAGCGAACTGCCTTTTTTCCTGTTTTTAATCAGCGTATTGCACAGGTAGATTTCGCCGGGGATCACCTCGCAAATGATGATGTCTTCCCCTGACAGGTCATTATTACGCCAGGAAAAACGCGCCCGTATTTCGCCCTGCGTGAGGTCATTGACCATAGCCATCAGCGATTCACGGACAAAGGTATTGCGGGTGTTGATGGTGACATTAATGTTTCTCATGGCGTTATTTCCTTACGCAAAAACATAACGCCATGCTGTGACACATCCTCCGGGCGTATGCGGTGTGTTGACTGTATTAAAGTACCTACAATATGTTTTTATTATTCTACAGTGAATTATTTACGACGCATTGAACGCTTATCGTTAAAGGTAAATTTCTGCCGTCTCCTGTCTTTCAGATAGGAAATAAAACTGTATACAGAGATGCTGAAGAAAAAAATGCATAGCAATAAAACTAACCACGTTTGCATGGCCATTGTTTATACCTTGTTTGTGTTGCATGGTGTCAGAATTTGCCGCGAACGGCTAATACGTTTTGTTATATGCTTTTCTGTCCGATGAAAATCATACGACATCATCCTGATGTAGTAGCACTATAAGAAAGTTCTTAAGGTCATCGTCAGTCTCATTCCTCTCATTTCTCTCAGAAAATGAGAAAAATTAACACTTGCGAGTCATTCATATCCCGCGCGGCCGCCGACATGCCCCGTCGTTCAGGAGATAAAGGCCAGCCCCTTACCAAAGATTGCGCGTACGGGCAGATGGATCCCCTGCTGGCGAGCCTTGTGGCGCAGGCGGCTAACCACCACGTCGATACGGTGCAGGTCAGGCTCGCTTTCATGGGCAAACAGGCAAGCATGAAGCTCAAGTTTGCTACACACTTCGTTGCGATTGCGCATTAAGAGTTCCACCAGGCGATATTCCTGCTGGGTTAATTCCAGCGTCCGCGCGTCTGGGGAGATCAGTTTATCCTCATGCAGACGCCACAGTCCGGTGGCGGGAGCGGGGGCGGCGCTGGCCATCTCTGGCTGCTGGGGGGCCGGCCGATCCTGCTGCAGGCGGGCGCCGAGGGCGGTCAGGGTCTCCGCGAGATGGGCGAAGTTAACCGGCTTGATCAGATAGGCATCGGCCCCGAGGCTCAGCGCCTGCAGTTTATCCTGCTGTTGGCCGCGGGCGCTGACCACCACCAGACCGTAGTGCCCCAGCTCGTGCAGGTAGCTCAGCACGCTGAAGCCATCCTCGCCGGGCAGACCGATATCAATCAGCACGATGTCCACCGGATGGCTGTGCAGTTGCCGCCAGAAGGCCTCAGCGCTCCGCGTCCCCCATACCTCGAAGCCGCGATAGCCCAACCAGGCCAGCAGTTCATCCAGCAGATCGGGGTTATCTTCAATTATCGCCAGCCGTAAAGCCATGCGTCGTTCTCCTCTTAAGCAACCGTGGGGAGGGTGAGAATAAAGGTGCAGCCGTCCGGGCCATGCTCGGCCAGCCACAGTTTGCCATCATGAGCCTGCACGATCTGACGCGCAACATACAGTCCGAGACCGGTGCCGCCCGGCACCGGCGACGTATGTTCCCCGCGGCGATAGCGCTCAAAGATCAGTTCCGCCTGTCCGGCGGGGAGCCCAGGGCCGTAGTCGCGAATGCGCAGCTCTGTTTGCCCGGCATCAGCGTGAATATCGATGGTGATTTCGCCCGGCGGCGAATACTTGACCGCGTTATCCAGCAGGTTAGCGATGGCGATGCACAGCAGACCGGCATCGGCCTGCAGCTGGGGGCTTTCCACCGCGCCGTGATGGCGGATGTTCAGGTAGTGATCATGGGAGATGGCTACCACCGAGGCGGCCATGTTGATCACCGCCAGCAGGGCGGTCTGCTGGCGGTCAACGTGTAGATCGTGGGAGGCGAGGCGCGCGTCGGCGAGGCAGTTATCGGTGAGCTGTACCAGACGGGTGGCGGCGCGGCCGATGCGATCGAAGCGCGCCTCCTGGCTGGCGGAGGCCGCCGAGAGGCGGAGATTCTCCAGCGCCGCCTGGATCACCGCCAGCGGGGTGCGGAATTCGTGCGCCACCATACCCATAAACTGCCGCTGGTGGAAGCTGGCCTCGCGCTCAATCTGCAGCTCGCGCGCCAGGCGCTGCTTCTGCTCCAGCTGGCGGTTTTCAGCCCGCACCCGCAGGATGGCAATGATCAGCACCGTAATGATGTGGACGATCAGCGCATACTGCCAGAGGGAATAGATCGCCATATGAAACGGGATAATACCGTGGATCGACAGCTGCACCAGCACCGCGGCGGCGACATAGAACGGCGGCAGGAGCCCCAGCAGGAGGGTGTTGCGGTCGATAGCTTTTTTGCGCCACAGCCACCAGGAGGTGAACAGCAACACCGGAGTGATAATGATAAAGATCACTCCTTCAATCTGCATCGCGAGGCCGTAAAAACCCAGCGGAATACTGACCTGCAGCAGCAGGTTGAGCACCACGGCGGCGATCAGCAGCCGGTAAAGCCGCGGCATATTTTTCTTTAAATCGAATATCTCACTGTGCAGCCAGAGGGCGGTGGCATAGCTGAACAGGGAGAGGCTACTGATCATAAAATCCTGGAAGGGCAGCGCGGCGTGGCCGAAGAACCACTCCGGGAAGCCGTGCAGGGCAGCCACCAGCGGATAATTGAGCGAGAAGAAGCAGATGCCCCATAGCAGACGCCGGCGCAGGGCCAGGGCCAGCCACAGCGCCACGCCGCTGGCGACCGCCGCGAGACCAAAATAGAAGCTCCAGAAGGCGGTGTCGGCGGCGGCCCGTTGCACGTAGGCCTGCGGCGAAGAGAGCGAGGCCAGCAGGATCAGAGTGCTGGTGCTCTGCAGGCGAAAGACTATCTCATAGCCGGCGGCGGTCGGCGGCGGAGGGAGGATCAGCACGCTTTCCCGATAGTGAAGATCGCTCTCGCGGGCCGGGTCGCGGTCGCCAAAGGTACGCGCTGTCCACGGCGCGTCGCTGCCCAACGGCCGGTAATAGAGGGTCAGGTGATCGACAAAAGAGGGGCCAATCTGCAGCCAGCGCGACTCGTCGGCAAACCAGCTGCCAGGCAGTTCGCTGCGCAGCCACAGGGTTTTGCGCGAATAGCCAAAAGAGGGGATCTGCCGGGTGGTGGCGAGCCGGTCCGCGGGCAGGTCGGCAAAGCGATCGATGGTCATCTGGCCGCTGTCGTCCGCGTACCATTCGACGGGGATATCCGTCCCCAGTTGTCGGGGCGCCGACTGCGCCTGCGGAGCGATCAGCAGCAAGAGCAATCCGCAGCTGACCAGCCAGCCTGCCAGGAACTGCGGCCGGCAACGCCGGACCGCCGCGAAAATCGCAGACACCCTTTTCAATCACGCCCCCTTGCGGCATGCAAAGATTACTGACCGCAGACGACTGGCTACGGTATGGATAATACGCCCCCGGAAGCGGAGGAAAGTGGACAGGCCTGTCCGGAAGAACAGGCCATTTTGCGTGGGAGACCAGGAATATTCCAGCGTAATCTGCAGCGCCACGATCAGGACAGACCTGCTGCGCGGCAGCGCCGGGGGGGACTAGCGGAAAACCACCTGCGCCCAGCGGGCCAGCCCGGCGGTTACCGAGCCAAAATCATCGCCACCGGCCAGCGGAATACCGGGCAGCCGGGCCGCCAGCGCCTTTTTGATCAGCGGCGAGCGGGCGCTACCGCCGGTAAGATAGATCACATCCGGGGTGGTCTGGCTGCTGTCGAGGGCGAGCTGCACCTGCTCCATAATGCGGGCCAGAGGCTGATCCAGCGCCGCTTCCAGACCCTGCTGAGCGATATCGGTAGCCAGCTCGTCCTGAATAAACGGCAGCGCGGTCTCAACGCGGGCGGCGCTGGAGAGGGCGATTTTGCTCTCTTCGGCGCTGCGCACCAGGCGATAGCTCAGACGCTGACGCCAGACCTTCAGCAGCAGGGCCACCTTATCGGCATCCCGGGCGCTACGCAGCAGATCGTTCAGCAGTCGGCCATTGGCGGTACTGTAGAAATCGCTCTGCGCCGGGACGTCGTTGATCGCCACCGCATTCCACCACGGGAGGATCGGCAGCGCGGTGCCTTTCTCCGTTTCGCCGCCCATGCCGAGGAGGGGCATCAGGCATTTAAAGGCCAGGGCAATGTCGAGGTCGTTACCGCCGATGCGGCAGCCGCTGTGGCCGAGCAGGCTCTGCTGGCGGTCGGCGCGCTCCCGCCACTGCGGGCCCATCAGCAGCAGGGAACAGTCGGTGGTGCCGCCGCCGATATCGACGACCAGCACCCTCTTCTCTTCATTGAGGGTAGCTTCGAAATCCAGACCGGCGGCCACCGGTTCAAACTGGAAGACCACGTCGCGGAAACCGGCGCGGAGGGCGGCCCGCTCAAGGATCCCCTGCGCCTGGGCGTTGGCGTCGTCGCCGCCGAGGCCCTGGAAGTTAATCGGTCGGCCAATCACCGCCTGGTCAATCTGCTCGGGCAGCTGGCTTTCCGCCTGCAGTTTGATGTGCAGCATCATGGCGCAGACCAGGTCTTCAAACAGGGCCACCTGCTGCGGCTTGAGGCCGCTGGCGCCGAGGAAGGACTTTGGCGATTTAACGAAGTAGACCTCTTGCGGATCTTCAACATATTGATGCAGTGAGGCGAGGCCGAACTGCACGCTGTTGCGCAGCACCTCGATGTCTTCGTCGCGGTTGGCGGCAATCGCCCGGCGCAGCAGCGCCTGGTTTTCGTCGCTGTGGGTGGGCACATCGTGATGGCGATAGAGCCACTCGCTGACCGCTTCGCGCGTCGGCGCGCAGAGCATCGAGGGCAACAGGGCGCTGCCGTTTTCCAGCGTCAACAGCTGAGGCTTGTTTTCCCGCATCACGGCCACCGAACAGTTGGCGGTGCCGTAGTCAAAACCAATAAACATCGTCTGCAAAATCCCCATGCCGGTGAAGAAGGGGGGCGACTTTAGCGGATTGCCGTCATGCCGACAACCGGAATTTAAAAGCAAGGCGCTGAGGGTTAAGGGCGACTATCATTGAAACGCTATATAAAGGAGAGCTTATGGTGCTGTTACCCTGGACCCCGCCCTATGACTGGGCGTGGATGGTTGGTTTTCTGCAGGCGCGTGCGGCCGCCGGCGTCGAGCGTTTTCATGACGGCGGCTACAGCCGCAGCTTTCGCGTAGCAGGCCACGGCGGGCTGATGCATCTGGCGCCGGACGAGGAGGCGCAGGGCCTGCGGGTGACGCTCTCCCCGGGGCTGCAGCCGGTGGCTGAGATCTGCTATGCGCGAATTGGCCAGCTGTTCGATCTGGCCTGCGACCCGCAGCAGGTCGCTCGCACGCTGGGCGACCTGGCTCAGGCGCGACCGGGGCTGCGCCTGCCCGGGGCGCTGGACGCTTTCGAACAGGCGGTGCGCGCGGTGCTCGGCCAGCTGGTGAGCGTGGCGATGGCCGCCCGGCTCACCGCCAAAGTGGCGGCCGGCTGGGGCGAACCGCTGGCGGACGCCCCCGGCTATGTCTTATTCCCGACGCCGGAGGCGCTCTCCCGGGCCGATCCGCAGGGGCTGAAGGCGCTGGGGATGCCGCTTCGCCGCGCGGAGGCGCTGATCCACCTCGCCCGGGCGGCGCTCAGCGGCGAGCTGCCCCTGACGGCACCGGCCGATATCGACGCCGGGCTGCGTCAACTGCAGGCGCTACCCGGGATTGGCCGCTGGACGGCAAACTACTTTGCCCTGCGCGGCTGGCAGGCGAAGGATATCTTTTTGCCGGACGACTACCTGATTAAACAGCGCTTTCCGGGAATGACGCCAGCCGCCATCGCCCGCTATGCCCGCCGCTGGCAGCCGATGCGATCTTATGCGCTGTTGCATATCTGGTATACCGATGACTGGGCGCCGGCGGCGGAATAGCCGTCCGGGGCGCATACCACTGGTATCGGGACGCTGAAATCCCTATAATTGCCGCGTTTGGCGGTCCGCCGCCACCCTCCATCTCTATCCAGGTTAATCAGGTCGCAAAAATTTATGACTGATATGTCACATCAGTGCGTCATTGTAGGTATCGCCGGCGCATCGGCTTCTGGCAAAAGTCTTATTGCCAGTACTCTCTATCGCGAATTGCGTGAACAAGTTGGCGACGAACATATTGGCGTCATTCCGGAAGACAGCTATTACAAAGATCAAAGTCATCTGTCGATGGAAGAGCGCGTCAAAACCAACTATGACCACCCGAGCTCAATGGACCACAGTCTGTTGTTCCAGCACCTGCAGATGCTGAAAAGCGGCCAGCCGATTGAACTGCCGGTCTACAGCTACGTCGAGCATACCCGCACGCCGAACACCATTCACGTCGAGCCGAAGAAGGTGATTATTCTTGAAGGGATCCTGCTGCTGACCGACGCGCGTCTGCGTAACGAGCTCAACTTCTCTATTTTCGTCGACACCCCGCTCGATATTTGCCTTATGCGCCGCATTAAGCGCGACGTAAACGAGCGCGGCCGCTCCATGGACTCGGTGATGGCCCAGTATCAGAAAACCGTGCGCCCGATGTTCCTGCAGTTTATTGAGCCGTCGAAGCAGTATGCCGACATCATCGTGCCGCGCGGCGGCAAAAACCGCATCGCGATTGATATTCTGAAGGCCAAAATCAGTCAGTTCTTTGAATAACCTGGCCGAATTGTGTAACGTGCAAAGAGTAGCCCTGTTGCCCTCTCCGCCGCGAAGCGTGCGGGAAGCAGCCATATAAGGAGAAAGCCCATGCGTCTGTGTGACCGAGATATCGAAGCCTGGTTGGATGAAGGGCGACTGGCCATCAATCCGCGCCCGCCCGTTGAGCGTATTAATGGTGCGACGGTTGATGTACGGCTGGGTAATAAATTCCGCACCTTCCGCGGCCACACGGCGCCGTTTATCGATTTAAGCGGCCCGAAGGCCGAGGTCAGCGCCGCGCTGGACCGTGTGATGAGCGAAGAGATCGTTCTGCCGGAAGGGGAGGCCTTTTTCCTGCATCCAGGCGAACTGGCGCTGGCGGTGACCTACGAGTCGGTCACCCTGCCTGCCGACCTGGTGGGCTGGCTTGACGGACGCTCCTCGCTGGCGCGCCTGGGGCTGATGGTGCACGTGACTGCGCACCGCATCGACCCGGGCTGGTCCGGCTGCATCGTGCTTGAGTTCTACAACTCCGGCAAACTGCCGCTGGCGCTGCGCCCGGGGATGCCCATCGGCGCGCTGAGCTTTGAACCCTTATCGGGCCCGGCGGCGCGGCCATATAATCGCCGTGAAGACGCCAAATATCGCGACCAGCAGGGCGCGGTGGCGAGCCGAATCGACAAGGATTGATAACGTCAACGGGGTGTTGCTGAGGGTGCCATGAGACGAATACTGACAACGCTGATGATCCTGCTGGCGGTCATTGTCGCCGGGCTTACCTCGTTGGTATTGCTGGTCAATCCCAACGATTTTCGCGCCTATATGGTGCATGAGGTGGCAGAGCGCAGCGGTTATCAGCTTGAACTCGATGGCCCGCTGCGCTGGCACGTCTGGCCGCAGCTCAGCATTCTCAGCGGACGCATGACGCTGACAGCCCGGGGCGCCGAAGAGCCGGTGATCCGCGCCGACAACATGCGCCTCGATGTGGCGCTGCTGCCGTTGCTGTCGCACCAGCTGCAGGTGAAGCAGGTGATGCTCAAGGGGGCGGTGATCCAGCTGACTCCGAAAACCGAAGCGGTTCGCGATAGCGCTGCGCCGGTGGTGCCGCATGACAACACCCTGCCGCAGGCCCCGGAGGACCGTGGGTGGTCCTACGACGTGCGCCAGCTGCAGGTGGCCGACAGCGTGCTCTTCTTCCAGCATGAGAACGGCGAGCAGATCACTGTGCGTGATATCCGCCTGCAAATGGAGCAGGATGAGAATCACCGGGCCACCGTCGACTTCTCCGGCCGGATCAACCGCGACCAGCGCGACCTGGCGCTGAGCTTCTCCGCTACCGTGCAGGGCGGCGACTATCCCCACTCCTTAAAAGCCGATTTTAGCCAGCTAAGCTGGCAGCTGCGCGGCGCCGAGCTGCCCCCTGATGGCATTAATGGCCAGGGCAGCCTGCAGGCCAGCTGGCAGGAAGATAGCAAGACCCTGCGCTTTGATAATCTGAACCTGATGGCCAGCGGCAGCACCCTCACCGGCAACGGCAGCGTGGTGCTGGGAGACCGCCCGGACTGGTCATTGGATCTGCACGCCACCACCCTGAATCTTGACAGTCTGCTGGCATCCTCTTCGCCGGCGACCGACAGCAGCGCCAGCCCGCAGGGCCAGAGCCAGACGCGACCGCTGCGTCCGGTGATCGCCGACAGCGATGAGCGCGAAGATTACCAGAGCCTGCGCGGCTTTAACGGCCGGATGGCCCTGAGCGCCGACCAGCTGCAGTGGCGCGGCCTGAACTTCACCCAGGTGCAGAGCGAAATCAGCAATCAGCAGGGGCTGCTGACGGTCAGCAAAATGCAGGGCAACCTCGACGGCGGCCAGCTCTCCCTCCCCGGGACCCTTGATGCCCGCGGCGACACGCCGCAGGCGACGTTCCAGCCGGCGCTGCAGAACGTGGAGATTGGTTCGCTGATCAAAGCCTTCAACTATTCATTAAGCCTGACCGGCAAGCTGTCACTGACCGGCGAGTTTTCCGGAACGCGCATTGACGCGGATGATTTCCGCCGTCACTGGCAGGGCCAGGCGCAGCTCCAGATGACCGATACCCGAACCGAAGGACTTAACTTCCAGCAGCTGGTGCAACAGGCCGTTGAGCGCAGCACCAACGTGCGGGCGCAGGAGAATTACGACAATGCCACCCGCCTGGATTCCGTGGGCAGCCAGCTGACGCTGGATAACGGGGTGGTGACGCTGAACCGCCTGCAGGGGCAGTCCGACGTGATGGCGATGACTGGCGAAGGTCAGCTTGATCTGCAGAAAGAGAACTGCGATATGCGCTTTAACGTGCGCGTGCTCGGCGGCTGGAAAGGGGAGGGCAAACTTATCGACCGCCTGAAACAGACCGCCATCCCGCTGCGCATCTACGGCGACTGGCAGTCGCTGAGCTACAGCCTGCAGGTCGATCAAATCCTGCGCAAACAGCTACAGGATGAAGCGAAGCAGCGTCTCAACGACTGGGTTGAACGTAATAAAGGCAGCAAAGAGAGCAAAGACGCCAAAAAGCTGCTCGATAAGCTGTAATCGTCCAGACCAGCCGCTCGGGACTTCCGGGCTGTGTCATTGCCGTCAAAGGGTGATGTCATGTTGATGCCGGGCGGCGGCTACGCCTGATCCGGCCTGGGTTGTGCGGCAGGGGTAATCCCTCGGTCTGTGTCGCCCTCCCGTAGGCCTGATAAGCGAAGCGCCATCAGGCAATAAACAGGGTACCTGGCTATCAATTCTACGGCCCGGGATACCCCGGGCCGTTATTTATCCCTTAGGATTACACCTCATAATCCAGCTCTTCCTGCTTTACCGGCGGGACGATCTGCACCTTTTGCACCCGATGGCTGTCGACCTGCAGCGTGCGCAGGGTATAACCGTCAATCTCAATGGTTTCCCCCACCTGCGGCACATGCTGCAGATACTCCATCAGCAGACCGGCAACGGTGTGGTACTCACGTTTATCATCCAGTGGCAGTGGAACGTACTGAACCAGATCCTCCAGCGGCATATGGCCGTTAACCGTCCACGAACCGTCCTGATGATGCTGAATATCATGCCGGGCGTCGATCTCCTCCACCTCGTTGGGCAGGTTGCCGGCGATGGTCTCCATCACGTCGCTCAGGGTCACAATCCCCTCGACGGAGCCAAACTCATCCACCACAAAGGCAAAGTGGGTGCGGGCCTGACGGAACTGCTCGAGCGCGGAGAGGAGCGGCAGCCCCTCCGGAAAGACCAGCGGTTGGCGCACCAGCGCCTGCAGATCCAGCGGCTCCTGGCGCAGGGACTGCTGGAGCAGGTCGATAACATGCACCACTCCCAGCAGGTCTTCATTATCTTTCCCGCCGGTCACCACCAGGCGGGTATGCTGATTTTTTTCCACCAGGCTGCGGATCTCTTCCTCCGGCGCACTGAGGTTGATGCGCTCGATATCATGGCGCGACGTCATAATACTGCTGACGCTGCGCTGATTCAGGTTCAGCACCCGCTCAATCATCAAGCGTTCCTGCGGATTAAACAGTGGATGATGATCCTGATCGGCGACTAGTGACGCTGTGTCAGCATCCAGTTCAGCTTTTTCTTTCTGACCGCTCAGCAGGCTCATCACCGCCTCGGTGGTGCGCTGACGCAGCGTCATATTGGCGGAAAGAAAGCGACGGCGGTTAAACAGCGCCAGCTGGTTAAGGGCTTCAATCATCACCGAGAAGCCAATTGCCGCATATAAATAGCCTTTCGGAATAATAAAGCTGAAGCCTTCAGCAATCAGGCTGAAGCCGATCATCAGCAGGAAGCTAAGACAGAGGATCACGATGGTCGGATGGCTGTTAACAAAGCGCGTCAGCGCCTTGCTGGCCATCAGCATCAGGCTGATAGCGATGATCACCGCGGCCATCATCACCGCCAGGTGGTCGACCATGCCGACGGCGGTGATCACCGAGTCGAGGGAGAAAATGGCGTCGAGCACCACGATCTGCGCCACCACGGCCCAGAATTTCGCCCCTTTGCGCTGGGTGGGGTTATCGCTGTCTTTCCCCTCCAGCCGCTCATTAAGCTCAACGGTCGCTTTGAACAGCAGGAATAAGCCGCCAAACAGCATGATTAAATCGCGGGCGCTAAAGCTGAAGTCGCGAAAAGCAATTAACGGTTTGGTCAGGGTGACCAGCCAGGAGATAGAGGCCAGCAGCAGGAGACGCATGACCATCGCCAGCATCAGACCAGTGATCCGCGCGCGGTCGCGCTGGGCGGGCGGGAGCTTCTCGGCGAGGATAGCGATAAAGACCAGGTTATCGATGCCCAACACCAGTTCGATAACCACCAGCGTGACGAGACCTGCCCAGATTGACGGATCGGCAATCCATTCCATATGTATTAAAACCTGTACGACTGCGGTATGTGTTACCACGATCATGGATAAGATGAGTCTAAAATGCAATAACGACGCGGATATCGCCCTGCCATGGATGGATATATTTCCAGCACATAAAGCGAACCGATAAGAATTATGTTCCGGTAAAGAACAGTGAAAAAATAACACCATGGCGACTGCTCTGGAATAAGCGAGCCGGTATCAGAACTTTTTCGGCTGCGTATCAGCGAGGGCGGTAAAAGGGCTTCATCCCACGGTTCGTTACGGCGAGCATTGATGCGCACAGGAGAAACGAAGCGCGAAGCCCGCTCACAAAACCGGCAAAATTCATATTATGAAGTGAGCGCAGAATAGGGCAGATCGCAGCTCATAGACGCGGAATTGCGGTAATATGTCACCATATCTGGCTGTTTATGCTGAAATATATTGTCTGGCGAAATTTATTATCTATATCTATTCTTTGCGGGCACAGGCGCGGCGTGGCGGGCACGGCGCCCCGGAAAGCCCGCCTGGCGTGCCTCTCCGCCACATGGCGCGGTGCAGGAAACGAGCCGCTGAATAACCTGAACTAAAATAAGATTATTCTCAGCTCTAACTGTTGGTAAATGGAAGTTGTGTGTATTCTTTTACGTGACAGTGAATTTAAGAATTTGGCGGGCAGAAGCCCGGGCAGTATCCGTGTATTATCAGTTTCAATGGATTTGTGACATGTACAATTTTGCAAAACCGCGTGTTTTGCAACCAAACAGGTGAAGATGAATATGGCGAATTTGAAAGCGGTTATTCCGGTCGCAGGACTAGGCATGCATATGCTGCCGGCCACAAAGGCAATTCCAAAGGAGATGCTGCCGATCGTTGATAAGCCAATGATTCAGTACATTGTTGACGAAATCGTCGCCGCCGGGATCAAAGAGATTGTTCTGGTGACGCACTCCTCGAAGAACGCGGTGGAAAACCACTTTGATACCTCCTACGAGCTGGAAGCCCTGCTTGAGCAACGCGTGAAGCGCCAGCTGTTGGCGGAAGTCCAGGCCATTTGTCCGCCGGGCGTAACCATCATGAACGTGCGCCAGGCGCAGCCGCTGGGTCTGGGCCACTCTATCCTCTGCGCCCGTCCGGTCGTCGGGGATAACCCGTTTGTCGTGGTGCTGCCGGATATCATCCTCGACGGCGGCACTGCGGACCCGCTGCGCTATAACCTCGCCGCCATGGTCGCCCGCTTTAACGAGACCGGCCGCAGCCAGGTACTGGCGAAACGCATGCCAGGGGATCTGTCCGAATACTCCGTTATCCAGACCAAAGAGCCGATGGTGGCGGAAGGGCAGGTGGCGCGTATCGTCGAGTTTATTGAAAAACCGGACGAGCCGCAGACCCTGGACTCCGACCTGATGGCGGTGGGCCGCTATGTGCTGTCGGCGGATATCTGGGCCGAACTGGAGCGTACCGAACCGGGCGCCTGGGGCCGTATCCAGCTGACCGACGCCATTGCCGAACTGGCGAAGAAGCAGTCCGTTGACGCGATGCTGATGACCGGCGAAAGTTATGACTGCGGTAAGAAAATGGGCTACATGCAGGCCTTCGTCACCTACGGAATGCGTAACCTGAAAGAGGGCGCCAAATTCCGCGAAAGCATCAAAAAACTGCTGGCCTGAACGCCAGCCTGAGACCGAGCGGCAGGCTCTGAACACCCGTCCTGCCGCTCATAACGTTATGCAGAAATTATTCATAACATGAATGTTATAACGATTGTAAAGAAACTTATGGCTTCGGAGACTTCTGGTAGTTTGTCTCTGGCCTCTGTGGTGCAATGGTCGGAGTAGCGGCAATAATGCTTTGCGAATAGTCACTTAGTGCGACAATTCCTAAAGTGCAGGGAAAGCGGTCAACGTCAGCCAAAAATAAAACTTGACTGCGATCATGTTTCCGCTTTAAACATCTCACTTGCATGCATAAAAATGTGAAATGAATTGGCATGCGAGCTGGTACAGACATTACGGATAATCCCTGAGCACGGCAGTGGACATCATCGAAGGATCACAGGTATATGAACTGGCAACTCATCTCATTTTTTGGCGATAGCACCGTTTTGCTGCCCAGCGCAGCGGCGCTGTTTATTGTCCTGATGCTGCGTAAAACGTCGCGGTTGCTGGCGTGGCAGTGGAGTTTGCTGTTCGGCATCACCGGCGCTATCGTCTGCGCCTCCAAACTGGCCTTTATGGGCTGGGGTCTGGGCATTCGTGAGCTGGATTACACCGGCTTCAGCGGCCACTCCGCGCTCTCCGCGGCCTTCTGGCCTATCTTCTTATGGCTGCTTAGCGCCCGTTTTTCGGCGGGTATGCAAAAAGCAGCTGTCGCCGCCGGCTATGCTTTAGCCGCAGTGGTGGGGTATTCGCGGCTGGTCATCCATGCGCATTCCGTCTCGGAAGTGATAGCTGGCCTGCTACTCGGCGCTGCTGGCAGCGCTTTGTTCCTGTTGCTGCAAAAACGTACCACCCCTTCGGAAAGCCTGAGTATTTCCTGGGGCGGCGTCGCGTGCCTGGTGATGGTCCCCCTTATCCTGTTGCATAGCGGCAATAAAGCGCCGACTCAGTCCCTGCTTGGGGAAGTCGCCACTGCAATTGGGCCGCTGGATAAACCTTTTACCAGAGAAGACCTTCAAAAGCAGGCCTGGTAATCGCCATTTGTTTTACAGGGGAAATTAAGTTTTCGCCGGTTAATTAGACAAATAAGAAAATAATCTACTATATGCCAAGCAATTGATAATTCATATTTATGAAATAATGCAGTGCTACTACATTGTTATTGCCAATTTGCGTGGATATAGCCGTGGTTAGACGTTTCTTAAATGCGTTCAGAAGGCACCTGTTCAATGTTGGATGAATAATCCTTTAACGTGTAACTATTAGAAATTGTAGTTGACTATGGTGTTATTATCTGATTTTTGAATGGAGTAAGCCTCAGGGAAAAGCTCTTTCTTAACAGGTGGTTAGCTGTATCTGTGCTGAAGTGGCGGCGTCAGGTAGATGTTAGAGCGTTGAGAGCAATAAATAATCTTTATTGGCGGGCCGCTTATTTTTCGCCAATAAAACAGCGAATGGGATTAATTGGCAGATATTCGGCAGTAAGACTCCCAATTGTGACCGAAATCCCGTAGACTTAACGCCGCAAAAAATAAAGGCCTGACCAATTTATCACCCACAGGCCGATTAAATACGCCGTTCAGGTAGTCAGTGCGCTGGTAGCTGTTAAGCCAGGGGCGGTAGCGTCGCTGAAACCACTTGCTGCTGTACAAAATCCCTTCTCTGAACGGCTATAAAAATCGATGCACTCTGGGTGATTAACGCCATAAGATATCTATCATGTTCATCAGGTATCCCTATAACGAGGTCAGGAGCGGCTGCTGATATCGCCTGTTCACCAATTTTCCCGTCTCATTGATAGCCTGTACGGTAAAATTCGCCTACATTGTGAGCTGGGTGGATGTTATAAGGGTGACAAGCAGCTTAGGGTAACTGTACTTGCCTCGCCGGTGTTGCACAGTGAAGTCAGCTGGTGCCGCGAGCGCTTTCTATCTTGGTATTCCCCTCATTCTCATTGAGATACGACTGCGGGGTTGAAAATGGATCTTGTACAATGATAAAAATTGCGCGCATTGCCGTGACGTTGGGCTTGCTTTCCTCACTGGGAGCCCAGGCTTACGCGGCCGGGTTAGTAGTAAATGATAACGATCTGCGAAACGACCTTGCCTGGCTTTCCGATCGCGGGGTCATTCATCTGAGCCTGTCGACCTGGCCGCTGAGCCAGGAAGAGATCGTCCGGGCGCTAAAAAAGGCCAAACCTTCCTATTCTTCTGAGCAAGTAGTTCTGGCCCGTATCAACCAGCGACTGTCTGCTTTAAAAGCCGATTTCAGGGTCACCGGCTACACTTCAACCGACCAGCCGGGCACTCCGCAGGGTTTTGGTCAGACGCAGCCGGCAGATAACTCGTTAGGCCTAGCGTTCAACAACAGCGGCGAGTGGTGGGATGTCCACCTTCAGGGCAACGTCGAAGGGGGGGAGCGGATCAGCAACGGATCGCGCTTCAACGCCAACGGCGCCTATGGCGCGGTCAAGTTCTGGAACCAGTGGCTCTCATTTGGCCAGGTACCGCAGTGGTGGGGGCCTGGGTATGAAGGTAGCCTGATCCGGGGGGATGCCATGCGGCCGATGACCGGCTTCCTGATGCAGCGAGCCGAGCAGGCGGCACCAGAGACCTGGTGGTTACGCTGGGTGGGGCCATGGCAGTACCAGATCTCCGCCAGCCAGATGAATCAATATACCGCTGTGCCTCATGCCAAAATTATCGGCGGACGCTTTACCTTCACACCGTTCCAGTCATTAGAATTAGGCGCGTCGCGCATTATGCAGTGGGGTGGGGAAGGCCGACCGCAATCCTTCAGTAGCTTCTGGGATGGCTTTACGGGGAAAGACAATACCGGGACAGATAACGAACCTGGTAACCAGCTGGCTGGTTTTGACTTTAAATTTAAACTCGAGCCAACTCTCGGCTGGCCGGTCAGTTTCTACGGACAGATGATCGGTGAGGATGAGTCAGGTTATCTGCCTTCGGCAAATATGTTCCTCGGCGGGGTTGAAGGACACCACGGATGGGGAAAAGATGCCGTAAACTGGTACCTGGAAGCGCATGATACGCGCACAAATATGAGCCGGACCAATTATAGTTATACCCATCACATCTATAAAGACGGTTACTACCAACAAGGCTATCCGCTAGGTGATGCGATGGGAGGGGATGGTCAGTTGTTCGCTGGCAAGGTTGAACTAATTACTGAGGATAACCAACGCTGGAGCACACGTCTGGTTTATGCCAAAGTCAATCCTAAAGAGCAAACAATTAACAAAGCATTTCCTCATTCTGACACGCTTAAAGGTGTTCAGCTCGGTTGGAGTGGAGACGTTTATCAGTCGGTCCGCCTGAATACCTCCCTGTGGTATACCAATGCTAACAACAGCGACAGCGATGACGTTGGGGCCAGTGCAGGGATAGAGATACCGTTTAGTTTATAAGGCTGAATGCTGAAAATAGGGGAGAGGGAGTGGTAGCGCTGCAGGATGCAGTCAGCTTTTATCTCTCCATAAGCCGGCAGGGAATCAACGGCTATGACAGCTGCTCAGGAATTGGCAAATCTTGTTTTACTGATGATGTGACATTATGAAGAGAAAAATTGTTAGATTTTCGGCATTAGCATTGGCAATTGGGTTTTTATCGGGTTGTACAATCATCCCTGGTCAGGGATTAAATAGTCTGCGTAAGAACGTGGTTGAGCTACCGGACAGTGACTACGATCTGGATAAGTTGGTTAATGTTTATCCGATGACTCCAGGCCTGATCGACCAGCTCCGTCCAGAGACTGTACTTGCTCGTCCAAACCCGCAGCTGGATAATTTACTGCGGAGTTATGAATATCGCATTGGGGTTGGCGACGTATTAATGGTAACCGTTTGGGATCACCCGGAGCTGACAACACCAGCAGGCCAGTACCGTAGCGCCAGCGACACTGGTAACTGGGTCAACTCCGACGGCACCATTTTCTATCCATATATCGGTAAGGTGCAGGTGGCGGGCAAAACCTTGAGCCAGGTACGCCAGGATATCGCAAGCCGTTTAACCACCTATATCGAAAGCCCGCAGGTAGATGTAAGCGTTGCCGCGTTTCGGTCCCAGAAAGTATACGTTACTGGAGAGGTTGCAAAATCAGGACAGCAGCCTATTACCAACATTCCATTAACTGTGATGGATGCGATTAATGCTGCAGGTGGTCTCGCTCCTGATGCCGACTGGAGAAATGTTGTATTAACGCATAACGGAAAAGACACTAAAGTCTCATTGTATGCATTAATGCAAAAAGGGGATTTAAGCGAGAATCATTTACTATACCCTGGGGATATACTTTTCGTTCCACGTAATGATGATCTTAAAGTATTTGTTATGGGCGAGGTTGGTAAACAAAGTACATTGAAAATGGATCGCAGCGGAATGACTGTTGCTGAAGCTTTGGGAAATGCTGAAGGTATTTCTCAAGAAATGAGTGATGCAACTGGTATATTTGTAATTCGACAATTGAAAGATGATAAACAAGGTAAAATTGCTAATATCTATCAATTAAATGCACAAGATGCGTCTGCCATGGTTCTAGGAACAGAGTTCCAATTACAACCATACGATATTGTATATGTAACAACTGCACCTATCGTTAGGTGGAATCGCGTGATTTCGCAATTGGTTCCGACAATTACCGGAGTTCATGATATTACTGAAACTGGAAAATTTATTAGGACTTGGTGATATATATGTTTGAATCTATATTGGTGGTTTGTACAGGAAATATTTGTCGTTCGCCGATAGCAGAAAGGCTTTTAAGAAACCATTTGCCATTAAAAAAAATTGACTCTGCTGGTACTGGCGCTCTTGTCGGGCACGAAGCAGATGAAACAGCAGCTTTGATCTGTGAAAGAAATGGCTTTACATTAGATGGACATAAAGGACAGCAATTTACATCGTCCCTTGCTAGGAAATATGATCTTATTCTCGTAATGGAAAAAGAACATATAGAGAAAATTTCTGAAATTGCACCCGAAGCAAGAGGTAAGACAATGTTACTAGGATATTGGATTGGGCAGAAGGAGATCCCTGATCCATATCGTAAAAGCTATGAAGCATTTGAATCTGTCTTTGGAACTATCAATCACGCTTGTAAAAGCTGGATTGATAAACTGAATAAATGATCAGGATATAAAGTATGGGATCCGAGGTAAAGAAGAATAATCTATTCTCTGACACAGATGAACTCAATATTGGGCGTCTGATTGGAGAACTAATCGATCATACGAAAATCATTATAGCTATAGTATCTTTTACAACGCTTCTGGCTGTGATGTACGTATTTTTTTCCACTCCTATATACCAAGCTAGTTCGTTGATCCAAGTGGAACAAAAGCAGGGTAATAGTATATTAAATAGCCTAAGTCAAGTGCTGCCCGATACAGCACCTCAATCAGCTCCAGAAATTTCATTATTACAGTCAAGAATGATACTTGGTAAAACTGTTGATGATTTGAATCTGCAGTTAATTGTAAAAAGGAAATACTTTCCACTTTTTGGAAAGGGATGGGCGCGGCTAACAGGCGGAAATGAAGGGAAAATTACTGTCAGTAATTTGAATTTTTTGAACCAAAGTGATGACCCAAATATAATTTCAGTTACAGTATTGTCTGAAAGTGCCTTTAGAGTTGAAGGTGAGGGGTTTGAATATGAAGGTCACGTCGGCAAGCCTTTAAATAACAACAATATTCAGTTATTGATTTCTGGAATTGAAGCAGAACCTGGTTCTGTATTTGACGTCCAAAAGGTATCAAAACTAGAAGCGATAAATAATTTGTCAAAAGCTTTTGCTGTGAATGAGCAAGGCAAAGATACAGGTATGTTAAGTCTAACATTGATTGGTGAAAACCCTAAGTTAATCACTGATATACTTGATAAAATTAGTGATAATTATCTACGCCAAAATATTGATAGGCAGGCTGCTCAAGATGCGAAAAGCTTAGATTTTCTAAATCGCCAATTACCGATTGTGAGAGAAGACCTTGATTCTGCTGAAGATAAGTTAAATGCTTATAGAAGGCAAAAAGATTCAGTGGATTTGTCTTTGGAAGCTAAATCTGTATTAGATCAAATAGTTAATGTTGATAATCAGCTTAATGAATTGACTTTCAAAGAAGCAGAGATCTCACAACTTTATAAGAAAGAGCATCCAACTTATAAAGCGCTACTTGAGAAACGAAATACCTTAGAAAAAGAAAAAGGGCGTTTGAACAAACAGGTTTCAGCAATGCCATCTACTCAACAAGAGATATTAAAGCTCAGTAGGGATGTAGAATCTGGTCGTGCTGTATATATGCAGTTATTAAATAGGCAACAAGAATTAAGCATTGCAAAGTCGAGTGCAATTGGTAACGTGAGAATTATTGACCAAGCTGTAACAGAACCAAAACCGGTACAACCTAGAAAATTATTAGGGATCTTAATTGGTATATTGTCCGGTGCGTTCTTATCAGTTGCATTAATAATTCTTAAAATCTCATTGCGCCGAGGAATAGAATCTCCAGAAGATTTAGAGAACATCGGTATTAATGTTTATGCTAATGTGCCTGTTTCTGAATGGTTGAATAAAAAATCTTTCAAAAATACAACATCTATTGATGGAAATTCGAAAAATACACTTTTATCTTTAACCAATCCCGCTGATATATCTATTGAAGCTATACGCGGATTAAGAACAAGTTTACATTTTGCAATGATGGAAGCACAAAATAAAGTGCTAATGATTACTGGTGCAAGTCCGAACGCAGGTAAAACATTTATAAGTTCTAACCTTTCAGCGATTATTGCTAATTCAGGAAAGAAAGTTTTATATATTGATGCCGACATGCGTAAAGGGTACGTGCATAAGGTATTCGGCATGTCAATTAATAATGGCCTTTCTGATTATTTATCTGGGAAAAGTACAAAAGAAGATGTTGTAAAGAAAATTGATGAAGCTGATTTTGACTTTATATCTAGAGGCCAGATTCCACCTAATCCTGCAGAATTATTGATGCATCCACGGATGCAAGAATTGTTGACATGGGCCGATCGCTTTTATGATCTAATAATCATTGATACACCACCGGTGTTAGCAGTAACGGACCCGGTAATCGTCGGTTCATATGCGGGTACTACGTTATTAGTCGCACGATTTGAAGAGAATACCGCTAAAGAAATTGAAGTAAGTATACGTCGGCTTGAACAAAGTAATGTAAAAGTTAAAGGATGTGTACTAAATGGAGTTGTAAGAAGAGCAAGTAGTCAATATGGGTATGGTTATAACCACTATGGTTATTCATATACTGAAAAAAAATAATTGTTTTAATTATAAGGCCGGCTTTTTAGCCGGCTAAGAAATCATATGATAAAATTCAAAATTAAAATAGATGAGTTAGTCTGGTTTACCTTTCATTTATTTATATTTGTTAAAGCTTTTACGGGGCCATTGACACTTTATCTTGCATATATCCGATTCGCACCTATAGCTTTGATGATATTATTAGTAGGCTATAAATTATGTATAATAATTCCTAAGAAATTAAGTTATATATTACTAATGGTTTTTCTATCAATCTATGTTCTAATTGGTATGAATAACAATTCATTAGTTAGCTCTGTTTTCGGTATTTATATTTTTATTCCATTTTTATTCGCGTTTTTGTATTCAACCGAATTGTATCAAAGGATATTTATAAATAATTTCAAGTTCAATTTGTTTTATTTCCTTAGTTGTGCGGTAGGTATTTTTTATGTAAATCAATTTGGGGCAGAATGGATAGGTGCTGAACAGGAGATAGCTGGGGTTACGAAAGTTGTTTCGCGTGATTGGATCTCCGATGGAATGATGCGAAACCCTGGGTTTACGGGGACATCGGTTAGTTCCGCTACGTTAGTAATTATCACTTGTACATTTTTGGGATATACGCTTCTTGAAAAGAGAAGGTTTATCAGTCTGTTAGTCATTTTTGCAGTTTCTGCATATTTGATATACCTAACAACAACTAAGACAACGATGGTAACGTTAGGTTTTGTGTTTATTTTGATATTTTGTTCATCTTTTATAACAAAATATATTGTGAAAACAATATTTTTATTCCTGACGTTGTTCTCATATTATTGCATGTTCAATATTAGTAACGTGTCAACGGGGATGTTGACAAATACAATGCTAATAAGGATGTATCAAACATGGCCAAATGCAATGTTGTTACTTGAAACACCTCTGCAATATTTTTTCGGGAAAGGCTTTGGTTCAATAGGAGTTCCAACATATTACTTCACACCAGCATTGGCAAATTCAGCCGATAATATGTATGTATATTTGTATGTCATATTTGGTGTTTTTAGTATTTTCTTCTCGTTCTTTTTTATGATGAAGTTCTTAAGCTTTGGATTAACCCTGTCAAAATCGACAAAACAATTCTTAATAATATCGTTAGTTATTTTAACAGGTGGTATAACTTCTAATCTCTTTGAAGCATCTTTTTATTCAGTATATGGTGGTGTTATTATAGGCATGATAGTTTCTGAAAAAAAAGAACGAGATATCAAGTTAAATCCTAACTATCAATAATATACTTAGGAGGTGTTATGAAAAAAAGAAAAACATTAATCTCATTAATTTATTGTTTCGCTTTTTTTTATACAAATGCTTTTGCAAGTGAACAAACAATTGGTATTGGAATTCATGCAAATAAATATGACTTAGAAAATGACAACCTTCTTCAGCTTATAGAAAAAAGTGGTTTTAACTCATTTAGACAGGATTTAACGTGGGATTCTGTAGAAAGAACTAAAGGTGTATATACCATACCGCCAAAGCTTAAACTAGTTGATGAAATAATTCGTGGGGCGAAAAAATACAATATATCCCCTTTGGTTATTCTTGACTATGGAAATAAAAATTACAATAACGGTGGGTATCCTACTAATGAACAAGACATTGCAGCTTTTGCTAAATATGCAAAATGGGTTGCCTCGAATTATAAGGGGCAGGTCAAATATTATGAGATTTGGAATGAATGGACGGTTGGAACAGGAATGAAAGGGAAGGGGGAGATACCTCCACCGCAAATATATTTAGAGTTGGTAAAGAAAACAAGTCAGGCGATTAAATCTGTAGATCCTTCTGCAATCATACTCGCTGGGTCATTTAATCCTCTAAGTCCGACAGGAAGACGCTTAAATATATCTGATAGTGATTGGTTCACGATTCTTATAAACGAGGGTATATTAAATTATATCGATGGTATTTCAATTCATCCTTATTCATTTCTAAATGCAAATAAGAAATTAAGAAATCCCGAATATAATATTAATAAAATTGATCAGTTTTATAACAAAATTAAAGATCAAAATATTAAAAAGGTTCCTCTTTATATTACAGAGATCGGAATCCCAACACACGCTGGTCTTGGTGGAGTTGATCCAGTTGAAGCCGCTGATTACGTTGTTAAATATTCTTTATTGGCTAAAAGTAAAAGCTATATAAAAGGTATATGGTGGTATGATTTAAGCAACGATGGCGGCGATATGAAAAACCAAGAGCATAACTTTGGTTTCTATGATTCTAATTTCAATCCAAAACCAGCAGCGAAGGCATTTATAAATTTACAAAAATTTTTAAACAACAAAAGAATTGACAAAATATCGACAACTAACACTAACAACGCTCAGCAATTTAACATTGAAGTAAAAGATTCACTAACACAAAAAGATTATACAATTTATTGGAATGAAAAACAGCTTGAGCAAAATGGACGAATACCATATTTCGGAATAAAAAAACTTAGTGCACAAAATTCAGAAAATTTTGATCAAAAGAATTTAAGTCGAGACGTTTCTGTAAAATAAAATGGTATATTTATGAAAAATCTCTATATAGTGGTGCGTTCTATATCCTTCGGAAAAGGTGTTGGGGGTATGGAAAAAGCTGCTGAACAGCATATTTACGAAATGCACAGTAAAGGATACTGTATTCATCTAGTAGCACCTAAGACAAGAGTTGTGGGTAATATACCATCATTTATAAATCATATTGATGTTCCATGGCCAGTTTGGGATAAATATAAAGTACTCATGACTATGGGGGCTGCATACTATATCTGGTGTAAGAAGGTAGCTAAAAAATTAGGTGTGCGTAGTAATAATATTGATATTATACACTTTCATGGGGCATCGGCTGGCGTTTTAGCTTCGCTAAACACAGAGCTTATTAAAAATAAGGCTACAATTGTTAATCCACATGGTATGGAAGAATTTGGAACAGGTTCCATTCTACGTATAATTAATCGTGGATTCACTAAACATTTACTGCGCAAGGCCTGTTTAGCAGATACCGTCATAGCCACGGATAAAAGGTTGGTTGAAATAGTTAGAAAAAATTTAAACACAGAAAAAATAACTGTAATTCCAAACACTATTGACATAAATGCTTTAAGACGCTTAGTAAAGGAAAAAAAACAAGCGACGGATTATAAAATAGTGAGTGTTGGCAGAATTGAATATAACAAAGGCTATGATATTCTTGCTGAAGCACTTGCTAATTTAACGAAAAAAGAATGGTCTAAAATTAAATTTTCTTGGGATCATTATGGGCGTGGAAAAAATAAAGTTGATATTGAAAGTTTTTGTAGCAAAAACAATGTTAAACTTAATATCATTTCCGCAGCATCTGATGAAGACGTACAAACTGCAATAGCATGCTCCAGTTTGTTTGTTCAACCCTCCCGCTATGAGGGCAGCAGTTTAACAACGTTAGAAGCGATGACGCATGGTGCTCTTATAGTTGCAATGCCTGTTGGTGGCATACCTGATAAAATTTTCGATAAATATACAGGTTTTTTATGTAAAGAAGTTAGTAGCATTGCTTTAGAGAAGAGTTTGATAGAAGCAATGAAATCAGAAGAACAAGAAGTGATCCGTAAAAACGCTAGGCACTATGTAGAAGAGAATTTTGACATCCATATTTCAACTGAAAAATATGATTGTATATATAAAAAATTTTTAGCTGAAAAGGAAATCAAATGATTTTTTACTGTGAGGCAAGAATCTTTAGTGGGCAGGAACGCATGTATTTAATTGCTGCCTGTGCAATGTCATTTTCCGAAAAGTCCATTATCATTATTAATGAATCAAACTTAATTGCAATAGATTATTGTAAAGAAAATGGAAACTTCTCAGAAATTATTACCATCAAAGATTTCGATCCAAAATTTTCATCATTGTATGTTTGGTTTCGATGGAAAAGAATATATTCATTTATTAAACTGCTTAAGGCCAAACACCCTGTTTATAAGACTCTATGCGTATCGCAAGGTAGAATTGAATCTGGAAACATAGCTATAATAGCTGCAAAGTTATTAAGAAAAAAAGTTATCTCTTACATTCCTATGGTCCATTACCATTTTCAAATGGAGCAAAGAAGCATATCCACAATAATTAAAGATATGTTATGTGTTCCTCTTTATAAATTACCTAATTCTTTTATTACTATAAGCAATGCCGTTGCTAATGATCTTAAGAAGAAGACTTCTGCAAATGTGCTGGTAGTTGAAAATTTCATTGATAAGAAGAATTATCAAAAAATTGACAACCCGCCTCCTTCATTTAATGAAAAAAATGTTATTAAAATAGTATTACCTGGCAGGTTATTAAACAAACAAAAAGGTCAATTAGATTTCGTTGAAGCTATTAATTATCTAAAAAATGAGAATTGCAAAGATATCGTTTGTTATATTGTTGGTGAAGGTCCGGACAAGAAGATTATTAATGAACACATTAAACGATATAAACTTAGTGAAACAATTCACCTATTAGGCAACCGTAACGACCTAGTAAGTATTATGGATGGATGTGATTTAGTAGTACTACCTTCAAGATTTGAAGGTGTTCCTCTCGTATTGCTAGAAGCGGCTCTACTACAAAAACATATTATTGCCTCTGACATAGTTGGATTTAATGATTATTTGCATGCTGAATGTTTATTTAAACCATCGAACCCTATAAGTTTAGCAAATAAAATCAAAGAATATATTAAATCTGATGGAAAACCCACATACTATAAAGCAACTTTGAGTAATGTGTTAATGCGTAATGAAAATCAGTTTAAAAATGATTTTATCACCGCTTTGAAAAAATTATCTTAATAAAACTTACAAGCTGAAAAGGGTTACTAATGGAAAACAAAGATATCGTGTTATTATCTACTGCCGACTGGGATAATCCTTTCTGGACAAATAAACAACATGTCGCGGTAGAATTATCCAGACTTGGCTATAAAGTATTTTATATTGATTCCCTTGGTCTTAGAGCTCCTTCGCTTAATAAAAAAGATTTAACTCGAGCAATAAAACGTATATTCAAAATGTTTAAAGCTCCACGCCATGTACGAGAAAATCTATGGGTTTGGTCGCCAGTAACTCTCCCATGGAATAAGTATAAACTAATAAGGAGTTTTAATAGACTTTATTTGAAAGGAATGATAGGTTTTTGGACAAAGCATCTTAAATTCAGAGATAAGGTTTTATGGACGTATAATCCACTTACTAAAAGACTACTTAATTTAAAAGATTATAGTTATGTTGTTTATCATTGTGTTGATGAGATTAAGGCTCAACCAGGAATGCCGGTTTCAATTTTAGAAGAATCAGAAAATGAGTTAATAGTTAATTCTGATATAGTCTTTGTCACTGCCCCGAAGCTATATGAATCTCGTAAGTTATTAAACGACAGAACCTATTATCACTCAAATGTAGCTGATTTCAATCATTTCAACACGAGCATTACTGAAGGTTACGAAAGACCAAAGGATTTGAAAAATATTGAAGGACCGATTCTTGGATTTATCGGTGCAATTAGTAGTTACAAAGTTAATTTTGAATTACTGTCTTCGCTGGCAAAAAGTAGACCACAATATCATATTGTACTAATAGGTTTGGTTGGAGAGGGGGATCCTAATACAGACGTTTCAATTTTAGAAAATCATAAGAATATTCACCTTTTAGGACCAAAAGAATATGATGAGTTGCCATCATATCTGAAATATTTTGATGTTGCACTTTTACCTAATATGATTAATTCTTACACAGATAACATGTTTCCAATGAAGTTTTTTGAGTATCTTGCAGCAGGTAGAAAAGTTGTATCAGTTAATTTAAAGGCTATTCAAGAATTTAAGGACTATGTTTATATTAGTACCACGAATGAAGAATTTATAGAGGGTGTTGACAAAGCTTTAGACGGTGATGCTATTCCATTAGAGAAAAGATTAGAACTAGCTCGACAATATACATATCAATCGAGAACAAAAAAAATGCTAGATTTAATTGAGAATAACGATAATTCTATTTATAAAGGATAAATAAGTTGTCGACAGATAAAAATAAACGTATAGCAAAAAATACTATAATGCTATACTCGCGAATGATCATGATTATGATCGTTTCGCTATATACATCAAGAATTTTACTACAAGCTTTAGGTGTTAAAGATCTAGGTATATATAGTATTATCGCAGGAGTAATTGTACTTTTTGGTTTTATTCAAAACGTTACTACTCTTGCAACTCAAAGATTTCTATCAATGGGGTTGGGGCGAAACGATTATGTTTGGACAAACAGAGCATTTAATACTAGTGTTGTAGTGCATTTTGGTATAGCAATAATTATTTTATTTTTAGGTGAAACAATTGGCCTTTGGTTTGTAAATTCACATTTAAGTATTCCTTCTGATCGGGTAAAAGATGTAGCATGGATTTTCCATTTCTCACTTTTAGCTCTATCTGTACAAATATTACAAACACCTTTTATTGCGTCAATTATAGCCTGTGAAAGGATGGAGGTTTATGCAAAGATTGGTGTATTGGATGCTTTTCAACGATGGTTCATTGTTTTTCTTTTAGGAGCATTTAGCTTTAATGACAATTTAAAGGCATATGCTGTTCTAGTATTATGTGGGTATTTGTTTATTTTTCTTTGTTATTTTTTATTTTGCATTGTGAAGTTCGAAATATGCAAAATGGATTTGAAAGTTGATAAAAAAATACTTATTGAGATGTTTTCGTTTTCCGGTTGGACACTTCTCGGTTCAATAAGTGTTGTTGCATTGTCTCAAGGAATTGCGATATTAGTAAATATATTCTTTGGTGTTGTTGCTAATGCATCTCTTGGTTTATCAGATCAAGTATTGGCTGCTATTAATAGAGTTACTGGGAATTTTCAAACTGCATTTAATCCTCAGATAATTAAATCTTACGCTGCGGGTGATTTATCTTATCTTAATAAATTACTCACACAAGCAAGCAAATTATCGTTTGGACTTGTTTTGCTTGCAGTAGTTCCATTATTCACGGACACCCATTTTATTTTATCAATATGGCTGAATACTGTACCCGAGTATTTAGTTTCACTTGTAAAAATTGTAGTGTTATATGTCTTGATCGATTGTCTTTCTGGACCTTTTGTAACAGTAATTTATGCTGTTGGAAAACTTAAACGTTATCAAATAACAATCAGTTGTATTATTCTTCTCAATTTACTTTTTGCAGTTGTTTTGGTATATAGCCGATTGCCATTATATGTTGTCGTATTTGCTCGTGTAAGCTCTACTTTATTATTATTATTCTATCGGATGAAAATTGTAAGTGGTGTAATAGATTATGACATAAGAGGGTATGTATTAAATGTTTTAATAAAGTTATTCATCGTTGCAACCGTTTCTTTTATAATTGCTTATTGGATTGATATATTCCTTCCCGAAACATATGTTGGACTAATGGCTTTAACTTTACTATCAAGTTTGTTTGTTTTGATTCTTTTTTACTTTTTTGTATTATCAAAAGATGAGAAAAACTTTTGCAATCAGAAAGGTAAGAAAATTTACAGTAAGATATTTAATTGATTTTTAAGGTGAGAACATGAGTAAGTATGGTGTTATCGTTTATGAGGGTGGGAAATTTGAAGAGCAAAATCTCCTTAACCTAGGTGACTATGTTCAAAGTACAGCGGCTAAACAATTTCTACCTTCAGTAGATCATTACATCACGCGTGAAGGAATGCATCGATACAACGATGAAACTGTAAAGATGATAATGAATGCGTGGTATATGGCCAATCCTGAGAACTTTCCCCCATCAACAAAAATAGAACCATTATATGTATCAGTGCATCTGAATTCTTCAATAGTAGACAGAATTTTTAGACCAGAAGTTATTGAACATTTTAAAAAACATGAACCAATAGGTTGTAGAGATAATCATACTAGAGATTTACTATTAGCTAAAGGAATTGATGCCTACTATTCAGGATGTATGACTTTAACACTTGGCCATTCATATAAACGTACAAAAATTACCGATGAAGTAATTTTTGTCGATATCATGCATGACTCATTATCAATGAAGCAGTTAATCAAACAACCACTTCGTTTAGGAAAAAGAATCCTTAATGGTAGGATTAAAGAGCTTACGATCAAAAGAGATATTCTCCAAAAATATTTTGAAGAGGACGTTTTAGACAACGCTGTCTATATTGATCAAATGGTTCCTTATATTTCTGCTGAAGTTGGATTCCAAAAAGCTGACGCTTATTTGAAACGATTATCTGCTGCACGCTTTGTTGTAACATCGAGAATCCATACTGCCCTGCCTTGTTTGGCAATGGGTACACCAGTTATTTTTGTTAATGGTGGATTCAAAACTAAAGTTGATAATTGTAGATTTGATGGACTATTTGATTTCTTTAACCGTATCGATGTTGAAGCGTCTGGTAAATCTCATTGTAACTTCAATTTCGATGGAAATAAAATTGGTATGAATACTACTCTTACCAATAAAGATTTACATGTCCCATATGCTAATGATCTAATTGAGAAATGCCTCTCCTTTGTTAAGGATTGAATATAACCTTATATAATGCTGCCGGCTGTTAGCCGGCAAAATAAATTATTTAGCATATCGATGAAATTAATTTTTTAAAAAGAACGTTTGTATTAATTAAACAATAGTAATGGTTTACCAAAAAGTAATTTTAAATTTGGCGATTGTACTAAGTAAAAATTTAAGGGATAAATTATGTCGCAGGATATTAGTGTTGGTATTGTAGCTGATTGGCTAGTAACTTATGCTGGCGCAGAGCGAGTTATTAAAGAATTCATTGAACTCTATCCGAGTTCTGAATTATACGCTCTTGTCGAATATCTTTCAGATGAAGATAGAATTTTTTTTCAAGGAAAAAAAGCTACCACTAGCTTCGTCCAAAATTTACCCTTTGCAAAAAAGAAATATCAAAAATATTTACCATTCATGCCTTTTGCGGTAGAACAATTAGACGTGACCAAGCACAATGTTGTTATTTCAAGTAGTCATGCCGTTGCAAAAGGCGTATTGACGGGGCCAGATCAGTTGCATATTAGTTACGTACACTCGCCAATTAGATATGCTTGGGATATGCAGTTTCAGTATCTAAAAGAGTCTGGTCTTGATAAAGGTATCAAAGGATTGTTAGCTAAATGGATTCTTCATAAAATACGCATGTGGGATTATCGAACTTCTAATGGCGTAGATCATTTTATTGCTAACTCTCATTTTATTGCCCGTCGTATCATGAAGGTATATGGAAGGCAAGCTGATGTAATTTATCCTCCTGTTGATGTTCATCGTTTTGAGTTAGTAGATCAGAAAGAAGATTTTTATCTCACAGCATCGCGATTAGTTCCTTACAAAAGAATCGACTTGATTGTTGAGGCATTTAGCAAAATGCCCAACAAGAAATTAGTTGTTATTGGTGATGGTAGTGAAATGATGAAAATAAAAAATAAAGCCAAAGGTAACGTGGAGATATTAGGATATCAGCCGAATAGTGTCATGGAGGATTATATGAAAAAAGCGAAAGCTTTTGTTTTTGCTGCAGAAGAGGATTTTGGAATTACTCCAGTCGAAGCTCAAGCATGTGGTACTCCTGTAATTGCTTTTGGTAAAGGCGGTTCACTGGAAACTGTCAGGCCGTATGGTGTAGCTCAAGCAACTGGTTTCTTTTTTGAACAACAAACAATAAGTTCTTTGATCAATGCCGTAAATAGTTTCGAAGAAAATTCTCATAATATTAACCCTAGTGATTGCCGAAATAACGCCTTAAAATTTTCTGCAGAAAGATTTCGCGACGAGTTTAATTCTTATGTATCAGCAAAATGGTTGGATTTTAATACCTCAAAAAGTATTGAGTATTAATTATGTTGCTTTTTCAACTGTAACATACGTTTGTATTTATTGTTGTTAGTCAGTTGTGAATATGAGTAAAATACATATGATAACATTTTCCCATCGTGTTCGTGCGAATGCTAATGCATCAATAATCTCTTTAGTGCAAAGGTTTTCTGATATTGCTATTATTTTTTTAGGTTTGTATACAACTTGCTTGTTTTATAATTTCAATATTTCTTATAAAGCAAATTTAATCGGTCTAACGGCTCTTGTTGTATTTCAAATGATTGGCGGAATTACTGATTTCTATCGCTCATGGAGAGGTGTGAAGATCTCTGCCGAACTTATTATGATAATCAAAAACTGGACACTGAGTATAATACTTACATCTGGATTAATTTCACTTTTCCCAGATTTCGATATTAGTGTGAAAGTGTTTATATTTTGGTATTTCTTTGTTGTGTTGGGTTTCATTTTTTGCCGTACTTTTATACGTCTTGGTGCTGGAGTGTTACGCAAGTTAGGTTACAATACACGGCGAGTTGCTGTCGTCGGCTCTTCCCCTGCTGCTATTAGTTTACTTCAGAGTTTTTTTAGAGGAACCGTGGTTGGGGTTCGTTGTTAAAGGTATTTATGATGATAAGCCACAGATCGAATATGGTAATGTGCCTTATGGTGGTTCATTGTCTACATTAATAGCCCAAGCTAGGGCAGGTGAAATTGATCGTATATATATTGCACTGAGTATGAAAGATGAGCAAATTATAAAAGATCTTGTGTCAAAACTTACAGATACTACCTGTTCAGTGTTACTTATACCGGATGTGTTCACGTTTAATATTTTGCAGTCTCGAACTGAAGAAATCAATGGCGTACCCGTAGTACCTCTTTTTGATACGCCATTGAGCGGTATCAATATGTTGTTCAAGAGGTTAGAAGACATTGTTGTCTCTAGTATTATTCTAGCACTAATTTCTCCTGTGCTTATTGGCATTGCTTTCGCAGTAAAATTTTCTTCACCTGGTCCAATTATTTTTCGTCAAATACGATATGGTATGGATGGTAAACCTATTAAGGTTTGGAAATTCCGTTCGATGACTGTTATGGAAAATGACGATAAAGTAATACAAGCTACAAAAAATGATGTACGAGTGACAAAGGTTGGACGTTTCCTTAGAAGTACCTCACTTGATGAGTTACCTCAGTTTTTTAATGTATTATTTGGTCAGATGTCTGTTGTTGGCCCACGCCCGCATGCTGTCTCTCATAACGAACAGTATAGATCTCTTATTCAAGGTTACATGCTTCGACATAAGGTTAAACCGGGTATTACTGGCTTGGCTCAAATCAACGGTTGGCGTGGAGAGACAGATACATTAGAGAAAATGGAGAAGCGAATTGAATACGATTTGCTATACATTCGTGGTTGGAGTATATGGTTAGATTTGAAAATTATTTTCCTTACTATCTTCAAAGGCTTTATCAATAAGTCAGCTTATTAAGTAATATCTACCTTAACCTGCTACGTGTTCTAAGTCTTACATGATGTTTTATAATATTTAAATTGAGGTCTAAATGGCTAATGATATTGGCTTTAACAAAAACTCTAGAATCCAAACACTGCGCGGCATAGCTGCGCTTTCAGTTGTTGTGGATCATACATTAACTCAATTTAATATATATTACCATCTTGAAGGAATAACCGGGGGAATATTACGTAATTTGCAAGGGATTGGTACTATTGGTGTTTATGTGTTCTTTATTGTTAGTGGATATATAATGTCCTTAACGACTTTTAATAAAACATGGGATAAAAAGGCTTCTTCTGTTTTTTTAAAGAAAAGAATTATTCGTATCTATCCTATTTATTGGTTTTGGCTGACATTACTTCTCGTGGCTTGGTATGCAGGCTTAGCTTTGAAACAACATCATTATTCCTTTGAAAAAATAGTTTCATCTTATTTGCTTTTACCATATTCCGATGAAGAACCCAGCAAAATAAATCCAGTCCTTGGCCAAGGGTGGACTCTTATATATGAAATGTTTTTTTACATTTTCTTTTCTATATTGATTCTAACAAATATACCTAAGCGTAAGGTATTAATTGTTTCCTTTTTGTTTTTTTCTTTAGTAATAGTACTAGGTAAAGGTTCGATAACAGGAATTCCATATATCGATTTTTTTATATCTTCAAAGTTATTTTATTTTTTTGTTTTCGGTATTTTTATTTATAATTATTGCGATAAGATTATCAATCTGTTTTCTTCTGTTATTTCCATGTATTTAAGTATATCAATTTGTTTTGTATTGTTTTTTGTTATCGCTTTGGGTATTGTCCCCGAAGAGTTTAGTAAAGTAGCAATGGTTTTTTTTGCTATTATTTTCTTTCTTGTATGGTTTTCCAAAGGTTCATGCAATAAGTACTTAGTTATCTTAGGAGACTCCTCTTACTCTCTATATCTATGCCATACTTTTATTGTTATGGGATTCGGTGTTGTTTGTAAGAAATTTGACCTTTCAATGATGATGCTTTCTATAATAGGAATGTTAACTATAATATTATCGGTCATTGTAGGGTTGTGTAGTTACTTCTTGCTTGAAAAGAAATTACATGCAATTTTTATACAAAAAAAAACCACATCAAATAATGCCTTCTAAAGGCTTATTTTAATAAAGGCTTTTTTGCTTGTCTCTGTTATGTATCATTTTACCCTATGCACTTAAGCACCATTGCGCTAATATGAACATCAAAATTAAGCTGCGAACATGTCGCAGTGACCACACCTGACAGGAGTATGTAATGTCCAAGCAACAGATCGGGGTTGTCGGTATGGCCGTGATGGGGCGCAACCTAGCGCTGAACATCGAAAGCCGTGGTTATACCGTCTCCGTTTTTAACCGCTCCCGTGAAAAGACCGAAGAAGTTATTGCCGAAAATCCAGGCAAGAAACTGGTTCCTTACTACACAGTACAAGAGTTTGTTGAATCCCTCGAAAAACCACGTCGTATCCTGTTGATGGTGAAGGCCGGGGCTGGCACCGACAGCGCTATCGATTCCCTGAAGCCTTACCTCGACAAAGGCGACATCATCATTGATGGCGGCAATACCTTCTTCCAGGACACTATCCGTCGTAATCTTGAGCTGTCTGCCGAAGGTTTTAACTTTATCGGTACCGGTGTTTCCGGTGGTGAAGAGGGAGCTCTGAAAGGGCCTTCCATCATGCCTGGTGGGCAGAAAGAAGCCTATGAGCTGGTCGCTCCGATTCTGAAGCAGATTGCGGCGGTTGCTGAAGACGGTGAGCCATGTGTGACCTATATCGGTGCTGACGGTGCTGGCCATTATGTGAAGATGGTTCATAACGGCATCGAGTATGGAGACATGCAACTGATTGCCGAAGCTTATGCACTGTTGAAAGGCGGTCTGGCGCTTTCCAACGAAGAGCTTGCTCAAACCTTCACTGAATGGAACGAAGGTGAACTGAGCAGTTACCTGATCGACATTACCAAAGATATCTTCACCAAGAAGGATGAAGAAGGTAAGTACCTCGTTGATGTCATTCTTGATGAAGCTGCAAACAAAGGTACCGGCAAGTGGACCAGCCAGAGCTCACTGGATCTCGGCGAACCTCTGTCTCTGATTACCGAGTCCGTATTTGCTCGTTATATCTCTTCGCTAAAAGACCAGCGTGTAGCCGCGTCGAAAGTGCTGAGTGGTCCGCAGGCTCAGCCGGCCGGCGATAAAGCTGAATTTATCGAAAAAGTGCGTCGCGCGTTGTACCTCGGTAAAATCGTTTCCTATGCTCAGGGCTTCTCCCAGCTGCGTGCTGCTTCCGATGAATACAACTGGGATCTTAACTACGGCGAAATCGCTAAGATTTTCCGCGCTGGCTGTATCATTCGTGCGCAGTTCCTGCAGAAGATCACCGATGCTTATGCGCAAAACGCTGGCATTGCTAACCTCCTGCTGGCGCCGTACTTCAAACAGATCGCTGATGACTATCAGCAAGCGCTGCGTGATGTCGTGGCTTATGCCGTGCAGAATGGTATTCCGGTACCGACGTTCTCTGCCGCAATTGCCTACTACGACAGCTACCGTTCCGCAGTTCTGCCAGCTAACCTGATTCAGGCTCAGCGTGATTACTTTGGTGCGCACACCTATAAGCGTACTGATAAAGAAGGTGTATTCCACACAGAATGGTTGGAATAAATTTCTTCACACAGTCAGGCCATTTGGCCTGACTGTTTTTAATTTTATATTTAATGTTGCAACCTGACCTTAAGCATTTCCTTTCTAAAAATATTTCTAATATCTAATTTTTAACCTTTTTAAGAATTTGCCATATTTATTATCTTGTACGCCTATATTAATCTGCTTCTGGCCTCAGTATATTACTGGGTGTTAAATAACAGGGTTTTAATTAAAGGAAATTAATATGTTACTTCCTGTGATAATGGCTGGCGGTACCGGCAGTCGTCTCTGGCCGATGTCTCGCGAGCTTTACCCGAAACAGTTCCTCCGGCTGTACGGGCAGAACTCCATGCTGCAGGAAACCATCACCCGACTCTCGGGCCTTGAAATCCATGAACCGATGGTCATCTGTAACGAAGAGCACCGCTTCCTGGTGGCCGAACAGCTGCGTCAGCTCAACAAGCTGTCCAACAACATTATTCTTGAGCCGGTCGGGCGCAACACCGCCCCGGCCATCGCCCTGGCGGCCCTCCAGGCCACCCGTCACGGCGACGACCCGCTGATGCTGGTCCTCGCCGCCGACCATATCATCAATAACCAGCCGGTCTTCCACGACGCCATCCGCGTCGCCGAGCAGTATGCCGATGAAGGCCATCTGGTCACCTTCGGTATCGTGCCGAACGCCCCGGAAACCGGCTACGGCTACATCCAGCGCGGCGTGGCCCTCACCGACAGCGCCCACACCCCGTACCAGGTGGCCCGCTTCGTGGAGAAGCCGGACCGCGAGCGCGCCGAGGCCTACCTCGCCTCCGGGGAGTACTACTGGAACAGCGGCATGTTTATGTTCCGCGCCAAAAAATACCTCTCCGAGCTGGCCAAATTCCGCCCGGATATCCTCGAAGCCTGCCAGGCCGCGGTCAATGCCGCCGACAACGGCAGCGACTTCATCAGCATTCCGCATGACATTTTCTGCGAGTGCCCGGATGAGTCTGTGGACTACGCGGTGATGGAGAAAACCGCCGACGCGGTGGTGGTCGGTCTCGATGCCGACTGGAGCGACGTCGGCTCCTGGTCCGCCCTGTGGGAGGTCAGCCCGAAAGATGAGCAGGGTAACGTCCTCAGCGGCGACGCGTGGGTGCACAACAGCGAAAACTGCTACATCAACAGCGACGAGAAGCTGGTGGCGGCCATCGGCGTGGAAAACCTGGTGATTGTCAGCACCAAGGACGCCGTGCTGGTGATGAACCGCGAGCGTTCCCAGGACGTGAAGAAGGCGGTCGAGTTCCTTAAGCAGAACCAGCGCAGCGAGTACAAGCGCCACCGCGAGATTTACCGTCCCTGGGGCCGCTGCGACGTGGTGGTCCAGACCCCGCGCTTCAACGTCAACCGCATCACCGTGAAACCGGGCGGCGCCTTCTCGATGCAGATGCACCACCACCGCGCCGAGCACTGGGTCATTCTCGCCGGCACCGGTCAGGTGACGGTCAACGGCAAGCAGTTCCTGCTGACCGAGAACCAGTCCACCTTTATTCCGATTGGCGCCGAGCACAGCCTGGAAAACCCGGGCCGCATTCCGCTGGAAGTGCTGGAGATCCAGTCGGGGTCGTACCTCGGCGAGGACGACATTATTCGTATTAAAGACCAGTATGGTCGTTGCTAATTTTTTTCGGGACAAAACGCAGAATGACACAGTTAACATGCTTTAAGGCTTATGACATCCGTGGTGAACTGGGCGAGGAGCTGAACGAGGACATCGCCTACCGTATCGGCCGCGCCTACGGCGAATTTCTGAAACCCGGGAAGATAGTGGTGGGGGGCGATGTGCGCCTCACCAGCGAGTCGCTGAAGCTGGCGCTGGCCCGCGGGCTGATGGACGCCGGCACCGACGTGCTGGATATCGGCCTGAGCGGCACGGAAGAGATTTACTTCGCCACCTTCCACCTCGGGGTGGACGGCGGCATCGAGGTGACGGCGAGCCACAACCCGATGAACTACAACGGCATGAAGCTGGTGCGCGAGAACGCGAAGCCCATCAGCGGCGACACCGGCCTGCGGGATATCCAGCGCCTGGCGGAGGAAAACCAGTTCCCGCCGGTGGACCCGGCGCGTCGCGGGACCCTGCGTCAGATTTCGGTGCTGAAGGAGTACGTTGACCACCTGATGGGCTACGTGGACCTGGCGAACTTCACCCGTCCGCTGAAGCTGGTGGTGAACTCCGGCAACGGGGCGGCGGGGCACGTGATTGATGAGGTGGAGAAACGCTTCGCGGCGGCCGGGGCGCCGGTGACTTTTATCAAGGTGCATCACCAGCCGGACGGCCATTTCCCGAACGGTATCCCGAACCCGCTGCTTCCGGAGTGCCGCCAGGACACCGCCGACGCGGTGCGTGCGCATCAGGCGGACATGGGGATCGCCTTTGACGGCGACTTCGACCGTTGTTTCCTGTTCGATGACGAGGCGTCGTTTATCGAGGGGTACTACATTGTCGGCCTGCTGGCGGAAGCGTTCCTGCAGAAGCAGCCGGGGGCGAAAATCATTCACGACCCGCGTCTGACATGGAACACGGTGGACATCGTGACCCGCAGCGGCGGCCAGCCGGTGATGTCGAAGACCGGGCATGCGTTCATCAAGGAGCGGATGCGCCAGGAGGACGCCATCTACGGCGGGGAGATGAGCGCGCACCACTACTTCCGCGACTTCGCCTACTGCGACAGCGGGATGATCCCGTGGCTGCTGGTGGCGGAGCTGCTGTGCCTGAAGAACAGTTCGCTGAAATCGCTGGTGGCGGACCGCCAGGCGGCGTTCCCGGCGTCGGGGGAGATCAACCGCAAGCTGGGGAATGCGGCGGAGGCGATAGCGCGCATCCGGGCGCAGTATGAGCCGGCGGCCGCACACATCGACACAACGGATGGTATCAGTATTGAATACCCTGAGTGGCGCTTTAACCTGCGCACGTCCAATACCGAGCCGGTGGTGCGTCTGAACGTGGAGTCCAGAGCGGATACTGCGTTAATGAATGCAAAAACCGAAGAGATTTTAGCTCTTCTCAAGTAATGCATTATCCATAATGGAAGCCATAGGGTCAGATTTTAATCGTATTATTGACCTTATGGCTTATTCTTGACATCCCACTGGTCAAAGCGTAAAACCGCCCACAGCAATGTTTAAATTCGTGGCTATCCGCCATTACCCAGTTAACTGATTAAAGTGTAATCGAATGAAAATTACTATTTCCGGTACAGGTTATGTTGGTTTATCGAACGGTGTCCTGATTGCGCAAAACCACGAAGTGGTTGCTCTGGATATCGTACAGGCCAAAGTGGATATGCTTAACCAGAAGATCTCTCCGATTGTGGATAAAGAGATTCAGGAATATCTGGCAGAAAAACCGCTAAATTTTCGTGCCACTACGGATAAGCACGACGCCTATCGTAATGCCGACTACGTGATCATTGCCACGCCGACCGACTACGATCCCAAAACCAACTACTTCAACACCTCTACAGTGGAAGCGGTTATTCGCGATGTCACCGAGATCAACCCGAATGCGGTGATGATCATTAAATCGACCATCCCCGTTGGTTTCACCCGCGACATCAAAGAACGTTTAGGGATTGATAATGTTATTTTCTCTCCTGAGTTCCTGCGTGAAGGCCGTGCGCTGTATGACAACCTGCACCCGTCGCGTATTGTCATTGGTGAGCGCTCTGCGCGTGCCGAACGTTTCGCAGATCTGCTGAAAGAAGGCGCGATCAAGCAGGATATCCCGACTCTGTTCACTGACTCCACTGAAGCGGAAGCGATCAAACTGTTCGCTAACACCTATCTGGCGCTGCGCGTTGCCTATTTCAACGAGCTCGACAGTTATGCTGAAAGCCAGGGGCTGAACAGCAAGCAGATTATCGAAGGGGTTTGCCTGGATCCGCGTATCGGCAACCACTATAACAACCCGTCCTTTGGCTACGGCGGCTACTGCCTGCCGAAAGATACCAAGCAGCTGCTGGCGAACTACGAATCGGTTCCGAACAATATCATCTCGGCTATCGTCGATGCCAACCGTACCCGTAAAGACTTTATTGCGGATTCTATTCTCGCCCGTAAGCCAAAAGTGGTGGGTGTGTATCGCCTGATCATGAAGAGCGGGTCAGACAACTTCCGTGCCTCTTCTATTCAGGGCATCATGAAGCGCATCAAGGCAAAAGGTATTCCGGTTATTATCTATGAACCGGTGATGCAGGAAGATGAGTTCTTCAACTCCCGCGTCGTGCGCGACCTGGATGCCTTCAAACAAGAGGCGGATGTGATCATTTCTAACCGTATGGCGGAAGAGCTGGCGGATGTCGCGGATAAGGTTTATACCCGCGATCTGTTTGGTAACGATTAATTCTGCCTGTCTGACACTGGCGGCTCCCCGCCGCCAGTATGCTTCTTTATCTCCCCGCGATATCCCTCACTGCGCATATTTCCCGCACATTCAGATTAACCTTAATAAATTGTGATGGACATTACGATCCTGCTCAAAAGCCGTTGCGGGTTGAAAACAGGTCCGATAAGTTAAACTTACCTTGTGAAGAGCTACCGTCACTGTGATGTAGATGCCGGAGATAAGCGCCGGGAGGTAAAACAAAGCCTGCAACGCAGGCTTTTGTTATTTATGTCCTATGAAAAAACGCGGGACAGGGCGCGAGTAGCGTTATTTTTTCTTGCCTTAAGGCCACGCCAAAACGCAGAATGAACGGTCATTCTGTCATATCATTTTTTTATCTCTTAATATTATCTTAATCTAAATGTAATATGGAGCGAGTCTTACCACTTGCGTTTATTAAACGTCAGTTTTGTTTTCTTTCTGTCTTTCAGATATGAAATTAAAAAGAAAACCGACACAGCAAGTAGTATGGCAGCCACCACTAAGAAAAACAGGTTTTCCATAATATCTACCACAGCTTTAGTTGGTTAAATCATTAGCAAGTTAAGCAATATATCAGCGTGGAAGGTGCTGTATTGCGATCTCTAACATATACTGTTCTTAAGAAAATTCCTACAGAAAGTAATGTCTTTTCTTTATCAGGAGAAAATGCTGAAGGAGCCATTAAAAATAGTATTGAAAAGAGTGACTGCAGGGGACCAGGCTTAAAGTTGTTGGCTTTTTCTCTGGCGAGCAGATGAAACTGGTTTCAGCACCGTCGTTAAAACCAGTAAAAATTATTCTTTAGCACAAAAAAGTATAGCCTGTGCCAGGCTCGGGTAAAGAAATGAATGATAAATGAAGGCAATACGGGATGTTTATCCATTGCCGCAATCAGCTGATTGCGGCAGGGCAGGGGATTAGATCTGATAGTAATCCTTATACCACTCGACGAAGTTCTTCACGCCTTCCTTCACTGACGTCTGCGGCTTGAAGCCCACCAGGTCATACAGCGGTTGGGTGTCTGCGCTGGTGTCCAGCACATCGCCCGGCTGGATCGGCATCATATTCTTCTTCGCTTCCATTCCCAGCGCCTCTTCCAGGGCGGTGATGTAGTCCATCAGTTCCACCGGCGAGCTGTTGCCAATGTTATAGACCCGATACGGCGCGGAACTGGTGGCCGGGGAACCGCTCTCAACGGTCCAGTCGGCATTGGCCTGCGGGATCACATCCTGAACGCGCACCACCGCCTCGACGATGTCGTCGATGTAGGTGAAGTCGCGCTTCATTTTGCCGTAGTTGTATACGTCAATACTTTTCCCTTCCAGCATCGCTTTCGTGAACTTGAACAGCGCCATATCCGGGCGGCCCCAGGGGCCATAGACCGTAAAGAAGCGCAGGCCGGTAGTCGGGATGCCGTACAGATGGGAATAGGTATGCGCCATCAGCTCATTGGCTTTCTTGGTGGCGGCGTACAGGGAGACCGGATGATCGACGGAATCCTCCGTGGAGAACGGCATTTTGCGGTTAAGGCCGTAAACCGAACTGGAGGAGGCGTACACCAGGTGTTTCACTTTGGTATGACGGCAGCCTTCCAGAATGTTCAGATACCCCATCAGGTTAGCGTCCGCGTAGGCATAGGGGTTTTCCAGCGAATAGCGCACGCCCGCCTGGGCCGCAAGGTGGATCACGCGGTCAAACTGTTCTGCGGCGAACAGCTTCGCCATCCCCTCACGGTCGGCCAGATCCAGCTGCTGGAAATGAAATGCCGGAGATGCCAGACGATCCAGGCGAGCCTGCTTCAGGCTGACGTCATAATAGTCATTCATGTTGTCGATCCCGACAACATCATGCCCTTCATCCAGCAGGCGCTGCGCGATATGAAAGCCGATAAAACCTGCGGCACCAGTGACCAAAAACTTCATATTTTTCCTCCGGGGTGTGGATATCCCGTTCTACATAAGTGCCGATTTTACACTGGCTTGCGGTTGGGATCACTTGCTTTGCCGCGTCTATTCCGCCAGGCGTGAACTGAAAGGCGTTTTTTCTGACAAAACCGTGGTGGCAAAGGCAGATAAATAACAACGTTTCTCATTTGACCGTTAGCTGTCGAATAATAACCTTGTGACTGGTCAGCGGCTTAGCGATTCGTGGCGATACCATGAAGGCAGTCAATACCCTCAGGCACGGCGTAATTTTGTTTAAAGTTATATTTTTGGTCGGCGGATCATTTAGCAAATGGGCAAAATTCTCGTCGAATTTGCATTTTTTATCTTAAGTATCAATTGCTTAATGATTATCTTTTTGTTTAATAAATGTTTGAGATGTGTATTATTTGAGTAATCCATTAATCAGTAGGCTTTTTTATTTTTATTCCCTGCGACCAGCGCTATAATCTGCGGACGATTTTCTTAGTGGAATGTGCATTGTAGAGCATGAGTCGTTTATCCCACCTGTCGGAACGTAGCGCCGTCGCCATGTGCAAAGGGCAACCAGGCCCGCAAGCGCGTTGTCTCCTCAGCGGCGAAGACGATGTCTCTTCTCATCTTTCCCTTTATCGTGAACGCCCCTCTATGACGGTTACTGGCATCGGTAAACCGCCGGTTTCGTTTTCTTCGGTGGCGGAAAGCGCACGCGTGATACCCTGCGTAAATGAGAAAGTCCTGATGGTTAACCCGGCGGCAAATGCGGAAAGTGTGGGGCATTTCGCGGCCAGGTGAGGACAGATGCATATTAAAAGCAGAGATATGCCTGAAGGTATATCTCTGCTTTTAGGTTTTCAGGACACTCGTTCCGTCAGGCTGGCTTTTCAGACCGCTGAGTGAACGTTCTGCCGACAACCTGAAGCGAAAGAGGGTGGCGTTTAGCCTAAAGCACGGGAGCAGTACGCATTTTGGTTGCGACAGCCAATGGCGGTAGCGTGCCTGAAAAAGGCCATTCCACCCGACGGTCGATTGATTGATAGTAAAATAAAGCAATTATTTATTTAAGGATTTCATTATGTTACTTCCTGTAATTATGGCTGGTGGTACCGGCAGTCGTCTCTGGCCGATGTCTCGCGAGCTTTACCCGAAACAGTTCCTCCGGCTGTACGGGCAGAACTCCATGCTGCAGGAAACCATCACCCGACTCTCGGGCCTTGAAATCCATGAACCGATGGTCATCTGTAACGAAGAGCACCGCTTCCTGGTGGCCGAACAGCTGCGTCAGCTCAACAAGCTGTCCAACAACATTATTCTTGAGCCGGTCGGGCGCAACACCGCCCCGGCCATCGCCCTGGCGGCCCTCCAGGCCACCCGTCACGGCGACGACCCGCTGATGCTGGTCCTCGCCGCCGACCATATCATCAATAACCAGCCGGTCTTCCACGACGCCATCCGCGTCGCCGAGCAGTATGCCGATGAAGGCCATCTGGTCACCTTCGGTATCGTGCCGAACGCCCCGGAAACCGGCTACGGCTACATCCAGCGCGGCGTGGCCCTCACCGACAGCGCCCACACCCCGTACCAGGTGGCCCGCTTCGTGGAGAAGCCGGACCGCGAGCGCGCCGAGGCCTACCTCGCCTCCGGGGAGTACTACTGGAACAGCGGCATGTTTATGTTCCGCGCCAAAAAATACCTCTCCGAGCTGGCCAAATTCCGCCCGGATATCCTCGAAGCCTGCCAGGCCGCGGTCAATGCCGCCGACAACGGCAGCGACTTCATCAGCATTCCGCATGACATTTTCTGCGAGTGCCCGGATGAGTCTGTGGACTACGCGGTGATGGAGAAAACCGCCGACGCGGTGGTGGTCGGTCTCGATGCCGACTGGAGCGACGTCGGCTCCTGGTCCGCCCTGTGGGAGGTCAGCCCGAAAGATGAGCAGGGTAACGTCCTCAGCGGCGACGCGTGGGTGCACAACAGCGAAAACTGCTACATCAACAGCGACGAGAAGCTGGTGGCGGCCATCGGCGTGGAAAACCTGGTGATTGTCAGCACCAAGGACGCCGTGCTGGTGATGAACCGCGAGCGTTCCCAGGACGTGAAGAAGGCGGTCGAGTTCCTTAAGCAGAACCAGCGCAGCGAGTACAAGCGCCACCGCGAGATTTACCGTCCCTGGGGCCGCTGCGACGTGGTGGTCCAGACCCCGCGCTTCAACGTCAACCGCATCACCGTGAAACCGGGCGGCGCCTTCTCGATGCAGATGCACCACCACCGCGCCGAGCACTGGGTCATTCTCGCCGGCACCGGTCAGGTGACGGTCAACGGCAAGCAGTTCCTGCTGACCGAGAACCAGTCCACCTTTATTCCGATTGGCGCCGAGCACAGCCTGGAAAACCCGGGCCGCATTCCGCTGGAAGTGCTGGAGATCCAGTCGGGGTCGTACCTCGGCGAGGACGACATTATTCGTATTAAAGACCAGTATGGTCGTTGCTAATTTTTTTCGGGACAAAACGCAGAATGACACAGTTAACATGCTTTAAGGCTTATGACATCCGTGGTGAACTGGGCGAGGAGCTGAACGAGGACATCGCCTACCGTATCGGCCGCGCCTACGGCGAATTTCTGAAACCCGGGAAGATAGTGGTGGGGGGCGATGTGCGCCTCACCAGCGAGTCGCTGAAGCTGGCGCTGGCCCGCGGGCTGATGGACGCCGGCACCGACGTGCTGGATATCGGCCTGAGCGGCACGGAAGAGATTTACTTCGCCACCTTCCACCTCGGGGTGGACGGCGGCATCGAGGTGACGGCGAGCCACAACCCGATGAACTACAACGGCATGAAGCTGGTGCGCGAGAACGCGAAGCCCATCAGCGGCGACACCGGCCTGCGGGATATCCAGCGCCTGGCGGAGGAAAACCAGTTCCCGCCGGTGGACCCGGCGCGTCGCGGGACCCTGCGTCAGATTTCGGTGCTGAAGGAGTACGTTGACCACCTGATGGGCTACGTGGACCTGGCGAACTTCACCCGTCCGCTGAAGCTGGTGGTGAACTCCGGCAACGGGGCGGCGGGGCACGTGATTGATGAGGTGGAGAAACGCTTCGCGGCGGCCGGGGCGCCGGTGACTTTTATCAAGGTGCATCACCAGCCGGACGGCCATTTCCCGAACGGTATCCCGAACCCGCTGCTTCCGGAGTGCCGCCAGGACACCGCCGACGCGGTGCGTGCGCATCAGGCGGACATGGGGATCGCCTTTGACGGCGACTTCGACCGTTGTTTCCTGTTCGATGACGAGGCGTCGTTTATCGAGGGGTACTACATTGTCGGCCTGCTGGCGGAAGCGTTCCTGCAGAAGCAGCCGGGGGCGAAAATCATTCACGACCCGCGTCTGACATGGAACACGGTGGACATCGTGACCCGCAGCGGCGGCCAGCCGGTGATGTCGAAGACCGGGCATGCGTTCATCAAGGAGCGGATGCGCCAGGAGGACGCCATCTACGGCGGGGAGATGAGCGCGCACCACTACTTCCGCGACTTCGCCTACTGCGACAGCGGGATGATCCCGTGGCTGCTGGTGGCGGAGCTGCTGTGCCTGAAGAACAGTTCGCTGAAATCGCTGGTGGCGGACCGCCAGGCGGCGTTCCCGGCGTCGGGGGAGATCAACCGCAAGCTGGGTAATGCGGCGGAGGCGATCGCGCGCATCCGGGCGCAGTATGAGCCGGCGGCCGCACACATCGACACAACGGACGGTATCAGTATTGAATACCCTGAGTGGCGCTTTAACCTGCGCACGTCCAACACGGAGCCGGTGGTGCGTCTGAACGTGGAGTCCAGAGCGGATACGGCGTTGATGAACGAGAAAACCGCCGAGCTGCTTAACCTGTTAAAAGAGGAATCGCTTTGAGTCCTATGTTTTCAGCGATCTATCGCTACCGTGGCTTTATTATTGACAGTGTTAAACGGGACTTTCAGTCCCGTTACCAGACCAGCTTTTTAGGCGCGGCATGGCTGATTTTACAGCCGATCGCCATGATTTCCGTCTATACATTAATCTTTTCTGAGTTAATGCGTGCCCGCCTGGCGGGCATGGACGGCCCTTTTGCCTATAGCATCTACCTCTGTTCCGGGGTGTTAACCTGGGGGCTGTTCACGGAAACGCTTAACAGTCTGGTCAACGTTTTTCTGACCAACGCCAACATTCTTAAAAAGCTTAGCTTTCCGCGGATCTGTTTACCGATCATCGTCACGGCTTCGGCGTTCATTAACTTTCTGATCATTTTCGGTCTGTTTGTGCTGTTTCTGATCGTCACGGGGAATTTCCCGGGCATGATTTTCTTTGAAATCATTCCGGTGCTGATCGTCCAGATGCTGTTCACCCTGGGCCTGGGGATTATCCTCGGCGTGCTGAACGTTTTTGTCCGCGACATCGGCCAGTTCGTCAATATCCTGCTGCAGTTTTGGTTCTGGTTTACGCCTATTGTTTACGTGTCCAAAACGCTGCCGGAATGGGTATCAGGCCTGCTGGCCTATAACCCGATGGCGACCATTATCGGTTCCTACCAGAATGTGATGCTCTATCACCAGAGCCCTGACTGGATGGCGCTGCTTCCGGTCACGGTGGTGTCGGTCATTCTGTTTTTATTTGCCTGGCGTTTATTTAAAAAACATGCCGCTGATATTGTGGACGAGATTTAATCATGAGTATCAAAGTTCAGCACGTCGGCAAGGCGTATAAATATTACCCATCCAAATGGAACCGGGTCATTGAGAAACTGCTGCCGGGCGATAAGCCGCGGCACAGCAAAAAATGGGTGTTAAAAGACATCAATTTCAGCATTGAACCCGGTGAAGCAGTCGGTATTGTCGGGGTGAACGGCGCAGGTAAAAGTACGTTGCTGAAGCTGCTGACCGGCACCACCCAGCCCACCAAAGGCAGCATTGAGATCCAGGGGCGCGTCGCTGCGCTGCTGGAGCTGGGCATGGGTTTCCATCCCGACTTTACCGGCCGGCAGAACGTGTATATGTCCGGGCTGATGATGGGCCTGAGCCGCGAAGAGATCGAGCGCTTAATGCCGGAGATCGAAGCCTTTGCAGATATCGGCGACTACATTGAAGAGCCGGTCCGTATCTATTCCAGTGGCATGCAAATGCGTCTGGCGTTCGCCGTGGCTACCGCTTCTCGCCCGGATATTCTGATCGTCGATGAAGCGCTCTCCGTTGGCGACTCCCGCTTTCAGGCGAAGTGCTACGCCCGCATTGCGGACTTCAAAAAGCAGGGCACCACGCTGCTGCTGGTTTCCCACAGCGCCGGGGATATCGTCAAACACTGCGACCGCGCCATCTTCCTCAAAAATGGTGACATCTGCATGGACGGCACCGCCCGTGACGTGACCAACCGTTACCTGGATGAGCTGTTTGGCAAACCTGATAAAGACAGCGCGAAGAAAAGCGAAACGGCTACCTCGTCAGCCAGTGGTGAAAGCCAGATGTCGCTCGATGAGATTGAAGATGTGTACCACACGCGACCAGGCTACCGTCCGGAAGAGTACCGCTGGGGGCAGGGGGGCGCGAAAATCATCGATTACCATATTCAGAGCGCCGGGGTTGATTTTCCGCCATCGCTGACGGGCAATCAGCAGACCGATTTTCTGATGAAGGTCGTGTTTGAATACGATTTTGATTGCGTGGTGCCAGGCATCCTGATTAAGACCCTCGATGGCTTATTCCTCTACGGAACCAACTCTTTCCTCGCCTCAGAAGGGCGCGAGAATATTTCGGTTTCCCGCGGTGATGTTCGGGTGTTTAAATTTAGCCTTCCGGTGGATTTAAACAGTGGCGATTACCTGCTGTCATTTGGTATCTCTGCCGGCAACCCGCAGACGGATATGACGCCGCTGGACAGACGTTACGACTCCATTATTTTACATGTGACCAAGAGCATGGATTTCTGGGGTGTCATCGATCTTAAGTCGTCCTTTACTAGCTACCAATGACGTTGAGAAAAACGATTCCATGACTAAAAACTTAAACACGCTGGTTAGCGAATTACCTGAGATTTATCAAACTATTTTTGGACATCCCGAGTGGGATGGCGACGCCGCTCGCGATTGTAATCAACGTCTCGATTTGATTACCGAACAGTACGATAACTTATCCCGGGCGCTGGGCCGCCCGCTTAAAGTTCTCGATCTGGGCTGCGCTCAGGGCTTTTTCAGCCTGAGCCTGGCAAGCAAAGGCGCGACTATCGTTGGTATCGATTTCCAGCAGGAAAATATTAACGTGTGCCGCGCGCTGGCCGAAGAAAACCCCGACTTTGCCGCCGAATTCCGGGTAGGCAGAATTGAAGAGGTGATCGCCGCGCTGGAAGAGGGCGAGTTTGATCTGGCCATTGGCTTAAGCGTGTTTCATCATATTGTTCATCTTCATGGTATCGATGAAGTTAAACGTCTGCTCTCGCGCCTGGCGGATGTTACCCAGGCGGTGATCCTTGAGCTGGCGGTGAAAGAAGAACCGCTCTACTGGGGCGTTTCTCAGCCGGAAGATCCGCGCGAACTGATTGAGCAGTGCGCGTTTTATCGCCTGATTGGCGAGTTTGATACCCATTTATCCCCCGTTCCGCGCCCGATGTACCTGGTCAGCAACCACCGGGTGCTGCTCAACGATTTTAATCAGCCGTTCCAGCACTGGCAAAATCAGCCCTATGCCGGGGCCGGCCTGGCGCATAAGCGCAGCCGTCGCTACTTCTTTGGCGAAGATTATGTGTGCAAGTTTTTCTATTACGACATGCCTCACGGCATCCTGACGGCGGAAGAGAGCCAGCGTAATAAACATGAACTGCATAATGAAATAAAGTTCCTGGCGCAACCGCCAGCGGGCTTTGACGCGCCGGCATTACTGGCCCACGGCGAAAACGCCCAGTCTGGCTGGCTGGTGATGGAAAAGCTCCCGGGTAGCTTGCTGAGCGATATGCTGGCGGCCGGGGAAGAGATCGATCGTGAAAAAATCCTTGGCAGCTTGCTCCGTTCCTTAGCGGCGCTGGAGAAGCAAGGGTTCTGGCATGACGATGTACGCCCGTGGAACGTGATGGTCGATGCCCGGCAGCATGCCCGCTTAATCGACTTCGGGTCTATCGTCACCACCCCACAGGACTGCAGCTGGCCGACAAACCTTGTCCAGTCGTTCTTCGTGTTTGTGAATGAGCTGTTTGCCGAAAACAAAAACTTAAACGGTTTCTGGCGCTCGGCGCCCGTGCATCCGTTCAACCTGCCGCAGCCGTGGTCAAACTGGCTGTATGCAGTCTGGCAGGAGCCGGTTGACAGCTGGAACTTTGCTCTGCTGTTGTCGCTGTTCGACAAGAAAGCGAAACTGCCGTCAGCTGAACAGCAGCGTGGGGCGACGGAGCAGTGGATTATCGCTCAGGAAACGGTGCTGCTGGAGCTTCAGTCCCGGGTGCGCAATGAAAGTGCCGGCTCGGAGGCGATGCGTGGGGAAATCCAGGCTCTGGAGCAGCAGATCGTTCAGCTGCAGGCGGCACAGGATGCGTTAGTCGAAAAAGCGCAACAGCCAGTGGAAGTCAGCCATGAGCTGAGCTGGCTGACTGAGAATATGGCGCAGCTGACCGCGCTGCTGGAGTCGGCAAAAGCTCACGCCCAGGCTGACATTCAGCCCGAGCTGCCGCCGGAAACCGCTGAGCTCCTCCAGCGACTGGAAGCCGCGAACCGGGAGATTCACCATTTACATAACGAAAACCAGCAGCTTCGCCAGGAAATTGAAAAAATCCATCGCAGCCGTTCCTGGAGAATGACCAAGGGTTATCGTTATCTGGGACTGCAGATCCATTTGCTGAGACAGTATGGTTTCGTGCAGCGTTGTAAACATTTTATTAAGCGCGTCCTGCGCTTTGTTTTCTCGTTTATGAGAAAACATCCGCAGGTAAAACATACCGCGGTAAATGGGTTACATAAGCTAGGTCTTTATCAACCGGCATACCGTTTGTATCGTCGTATGAATCCGCTGCCGCATAGCCAGTATCAGGCTGATGCGCAGATTTTATCGCAGACTGAGCTGCAAGTGATGCATCCGGAGCTTCTACCTCCGGAGGTTTATGAAATTTATCTCAAACTAACGAAAAATAAATAAGGAGATTAACTTGCATATTTTGATTGATGTCCAGGGCTACCAGTCGGAAAGCAAATTCCGCGGTATCGGTCGCAGTACCCTGGCCATGAGCCGCGCCATTATTGAAAATGCCGGTGAGCATCGCGTCAGTATTCTGATCAATGGTATGTATCCCATTGACAATATTAATGATGTAAAAATGGCTTATCGGGACCTGCTGACGGACGAAGATATGTTCATCTTCTCCGCCGTCGCGCCAACGGCCTATTGCAATATCGATAACCACGGTCGTAGCAAAGCCGCCCAGGCGGCCCGCGATATCGCTATCGCCAATATCGCGCCTGATATTGTCTATGTTATTAGCTTCTTCGAAGGCCATGGGGATAGTTATACCGTGTCTATTCCGGCGGACAATGTGCCGTGGAAGACGGTGTGCGTATGCCACGATCTGATCCCGCTGTTAAATAAAGAACGTTATCTCGGCGACCCGAATTTCCGCGAGTTTTATATGAACAAGCTGGCGGAGTTTGAGCGGGCGGACGCTATCTTCGCAATCTCGCAGTCGGCGGCCCAGGAAGTGATCGAATATACCGACATCGCCAGCGATCGAGTGCTGAACATCTCCTCGGCGGTGGGCGAAGAGTTTGCGGTTATCGACTATTCCGCTGAGCGTATTCAGTCTTTAAAAGACAAATACAGCCTGCCGGATGAGTTTATCCTAACGCTGGCGATGATCGAGCCGCGGAAAAACATTGAAGCGCTTATTCATGCTTACAGCATGCTGCCTGCCGAACTGCAGCAGCGCTATCCGATGGTGCTCGCGTATAAGGTGCATCCTGAAGATCTGGAGCGTATTCTGCGTCTGGCGGAAAGCTATGGCCTCTCCCGCAGTCAGCTTATCTTTACCGGCTTCCTGACCGACGACGATCTGATTGCCCTGTACAACCTGTGCAAACTGTTTGTGTTCCCGTCGCTGCATGAAGGTTTCGGCCTGCCGCCGCTGGAAGCGATGCGCTGCGGGGCGGCGACCTTAGGTTCAAACATTACCAGCCTGCCGGAAGTCATTGGCTGGGAAGATGCGATGTTCAATCCGCATGACGTGCAGGATATTCGCCGGGTGATGGAGAAGGCGCTGACCGATGAGGCGTTTTACCGTGAGCTGAAGGCGCATGCTCTGACGCAGTCGGCCAAATTCTCCTGGGCCAATACCGCCCATCTGGCGATCGATGGTTTCTCTCGTCTGCTGCAGTCGTCCAAAGGGGCACATGCTGGGCAGGCGGAAGGCGTGACCGCCTCGCGGATTCAGACGATGCAGAAAATTGATGCGCTGAGCGAAGTCGACCGTCTCGGTCTGGCGTGGGCCGTTGCGCGCAATGGCTTTAAGCAGCATACCCGCAAGCTGCTGGTGGACATTTCGGTTCTGGCGAAGCATGACGCGAAGACCGGGATCCAGCGCGTCTCGCGCAGTATTCTCAGCGAATTACTGAAATCCGGCGTGCCGGGTTATAAGGTTTCCGCCGTCTACTACACCCCAGGCGAGTGTTACCGCTACGCTAACCAATATCTGTCCAGTAACTTCCCGGGCGAATATGGTGCCGACGAGCCGGTGCTGTTCAGCAAAGATGATATTCTGATCGCCACCGATCTGACCGCGCATCTCTTCCCGGAGGTGGTGACGCAAATTGACAGCATGCGCGCCGCCGGGGCGTTCGCCTGCTTCGTGGTGCATGATATTTTGCCATTACGACGCCCGGAGTGGAGTATCGAAGGCATTCAGCGTGAATTCCCGATCTGGCTGTCCTGCCTCGCGGAGCATGCCGACCGGCTGATCTGCGTCTCTGCAAGCGTCGCCGAGGATGTGAAAGCGTGGATTGCGGAAAATAGCCATTGGGTGAAACCGAATCCGCTGCTGACCGTCAGCAACTTCCATCTGGGCGCCGACCTCGATGCCAGCGTACCGTCCACTGGCATGCCGGACAATGCACAGGCGTTGTTAGCCACGATGGCCGCAGCCCCGTCATTTATCATGGTGGGCACCATGGAGCCGCGCAAAGGTCACGCCCAGACGCTGGCCGCCTTCGAGGAGCTGTGGCGCGAGGGCAAAGACTACAACTTGTTTATCGTCGGCAAACAGGGCTGGAACGTTGACAGCTTGTGCGAAAAATTACGCCATCATCCTCAGCTGAACAAAAAGCTGTTCTGGTTGCAGAATATCAGCGACGAGTTTTTGGCCGAGCTATACGCTCGTTCACGGGCGCTGATCTTTGCCTCGCAGGGGGAGGGCTTTGGCCTGCCGTTGATTGAAGCGGCGCAGAAAAAGCTGCCGGTGATTATCCGCGATATCCCGGTGTTTAAAGAGATTGCTCAGGAACATGCGTGGTATTTCTCCGGGGAGGCGCCGGCTGACATTGCTAAGGCCGTCGAAGACTGGTTAGCCCTGTATGAGCAAAACGCGCATCCTCGCTCCGAAAATATCAACTGGTTAACCTGGAAGCAGAGCGCGGAATTTCTCCTGAAAAACCTGCCGATTATCGCGCCAGCCGCGAAGCAATAATCGCTATCAACAGGGCCGCCCCGGTGGCCCTTGTGATGAGTTCGTTATGAAAATTATTTTTGCTACTGAGCCAATTAAATATCCGTTAACGGGCATCGGTCGGTATTCCCTGGAACTGGTTAAGCGGCTGGCGGTTGCTCGTGAAATCGAAGAGCTGAAGCTGTTTCACGGCGCGTCGTTTATCGACCAGATCCCCCAGGTTGAGAATAAAAGCGATACCAAAGCCAGCAATCATGGTCGTCTGTCGGCGTTTCTGCGCCGCCAGCCGCTGCTGATTGAGGCGTATCGCCTGCTGCATCCGCGGCGCCAGGCGTGGGCATTGCGCGATTACAAAGACTACATTTACCATGGCCCTAACTTCTATCTGCCGCATCGCCTGGAACGCGCCGTAACCACGTTTCATGACATCTCTATATTTACCTGCCCGGAATATCATCCAAAAGATCGGGTTCGCTATATGGAGAAGTCCCTGCACGAGAGCCTGGATTCGGCAAAGCTGATCCTGACCGTCTCTGACTTCTCGCGCAGTGAAATCATCCGCCTGTTCAACTATCCGGCGGAGCGGATCGTCACCACCAAGCTGGCCTGCAGCAGCGACTATATTCCGCGCAGCCCGGCGGAGTGCCTGCCGGTCCTGCAGAAATATCAGCTGGCGTGGCAGGGCTATGCGTTGTATATCGGCACCATGGAGCCGCGTAAAAATATCCGCGGTCTGCTGCAGGCCTATCAGCTGCTGCCGATGGAGACCCGCATGCGCTACCCGCTGATCCTCAGCGGTTATCGCGGATGGGAAGACGATGTGCTGTGGCAGTTAGTCGAGCGCGGTACGCGGGAAGGGTGGATCCGTTACCTGGGCTATGTCCCGGATGAAGACCTGCCTTATCTGTACGCGGCGGCCAGAACCTTTGTTTATCCCTCCTTCTACGAGGGATTCGGTTTACCTATTCTTGAAGCGATGTCTTGCGGTGTGCCGGTAGTATGTTCCAATGTCACTTCTTTGCCTGAGGTGGTTGGCGATGCCGGCCTCGTTGCCGATCCTAATGATGTAGACGCGATTAGCGCGCATATTTTGCAGAGCCTGCAGGATGATAGCTGGCGGGAAATCGCCACCGCGCGCGGTCTTGCCCAGGCGAAACAGTTTTCGTGGGAGAACTGTACGACCCAGACCATTAACGCCTATAAATTACTCTAAGGGTGTCAGTTGAGAGTTCTACACGTCTATAAGACCTACTATCCCGATACCTACGGCGGTATTGAGCAGGTCATTTATCAGCTCAGTCAGGGCTGCGCCCGCCGGGGAATCGCAGCCGATGTTTTTACTTTTAGCCCGGACAAAGAGACAGGACCTGTCGCCTACGAAGACCATAGGGTCATTTATAATAAGCAGCTTTTTGAAATTGCCTCCACGCCGTTTTCGCTGAAAGCGTTAACGCGTTTTAAGCAGATTAAAGATGACTACGACATCATCAACTACCATTTTCCGTTTCCATTCATGGATATGTTGCATCTCTCGGCGCGGCCTGACGCCAGAACAGTGGTGACCTATCACTCGGATATTGTGAAACAAAAACGGTTAATGAAGCTGTACCAGCCGCTGCAGGAGCGATTTCTCGCCAGCGTCGACTGCATCGTCGCCTCGTCGCCCAACTACGTGGCCTCCAGCCAGACCCTGAAAAAATATCAGGATAAAACGGTGGTGATCCCGTTTGGTCTGGAGCAGCATGACGTGCAGCACGATCCGCAGCGGGTGGCGCACTGGCGGGAAACCGTCGGCGATAACTTCTTCCTCTTCGTCGGCGCTTTCCGCTACTACAAAGGGCTGCACATTCTGCTGGATGCCGCCGAGCGTAGCCGGCTGCCGGTGGTGATCGTCGGGGGAGGGCCGCTGGAGGCGGAAGTGCGTCGTGAAGCGCAGCAGCGCGGGCTGAGCAATGTGGTGTTTACCGGCATGCTCAACGACGAAGATAAATACATTCTCTTCCAGCTCTGCCGTGGCGTGGTCTTCCCCTCGCATCTGCGCTCCGAGGCGTTTGGCATTACGTTACTGGAAGGCGCGCGCTTCGCCAGGCCGCTGATCTCCTGCGAGATCGGCACCGGGACCTCGTTCATTAACCAGGACAAAGTAAATGGTTGCGTGATCCCGCCGAATGACAGTCAGGCGCTGGTGGAGGCGATGAATGAGCTCTGGCATAACGATGAAACCGCCAGCCGCTATGGCGAAAACTCGCGTCGTCGTTTTGAAGAGATGTTTACTGCCGACCATATGATTGACGCTTACGTCAATCTCTACACTACTCTGCTGGAAAGCAAATCCTGAGGCTAGCTACCCCCGCCGTTGCGGCGGGGGTCAACGCGTTAGTGACGACTCTTCAGATTATCAATCACTTCCCCGAGATCCAGCCCCTGGTCCTGCAGCAGCACCAGTAGGTGATACATCAGGTCCGACGCCTCATTCTTCAGCTCGAAGCGGTCGTTCACCGTGGCGGCCAGCGCGGTCTCCACGCCTTCTTCTCCCACTTTCTGCGCGATGCGCTTGGTGCCGCTGGCATACAGCTTCGCCGTGTAGGAGCTCTCCGGGTCGGCGTGCTTACGCTCAGCCAGCAGCTGCTCCAGCTGATAGAGGAACAGCCACTGGTGGCCGGCGTCGCCGAAGCAGCTGGTGGTGCCTTTGTGGCAGGTCGGCCCGATCGGGTTCACCAGCACCAGCAGCGTATCGTTGTCGCAGTCCGGTGTGATGCTCACCACGTTGAGGACATTTCCCGAGGTTTCACCCTTGGTCCACAGCCGCTGTTTGGTGCGTGAGTAAAAGGTGACCTTGCCGGTGGCTTCGGTTTTCTCCAGCGCGTCCTTGTTCATGTAGCCCAGCATCAGCACTTCGCCGGATACGGCGTGCTGCACGATGGCCGGCATCATGCCGTCCGTTTTTTCCCAGTCCAGCTGTTCAGTCAACATACCCTTATCTCCACGCCCTGTGCCGCCAGGTACGCTTTCAGTTCGCCAATATTAATAATCTGTTTGTGGAATACTGAGGCCGCCAGCGCGCCGTCAACGTCGGCGTCGCGGAAGGCTTCGAGGAAGTGTTCCATGGTGCCTGCGCCGCCGGAGGCGATCAGCGGCACATCGCACACCGCGCGGACCTTCGCCAGCTGCTGCAGGTCGTAGCCGTTGCGCACCCCGTCCTGGTTCATCATATTGAGGACGATCTCGCCCGCGCCGCGCTTCTGCACTTCCTCCACCCAGTCGAGGGTTTCCCACTGCGTCACCCGGGTGCGGCTCTCGTCGCCGGTGTACTGATTAACGTGATACTTGCCGGTCTGTGCATCAAACCAGGTATCGATCCCCACCACGATGCACTGCACGCCAAAGCGGTCTGCAAGGCGGGTGATCAGCGTCGGGTCGGCGAGAGCAGGGGAGTTAATCGAAATCTTATCGGCGCCGAAGGAGAGGATCTGCGCCGCGTCTTCCAGCGACTTGATCCCGCCCGCCACGCAGAAAGGAATATCGATTACTTCCGCCACCCGCGACACCCAGCTCTTATCGACCACCCGGCCGTCGCTGGAGGCGGTGATATCATAAAACACCAGCTCGTCGGCGCCTTCGTCGGCATAGCGCTTGGCCAGCGGGACGATATCGCCGATGATCTCGTGATTACGGAACTGCACGCCTTTCACTACCTGGCCGTCGCGGACGTCGAGGCAGGGGATTATCCGTTTTGCCAGCATTGAATGGCCTCCGTTACGTTGAATTTGCCTTCCAGCAGCGCGCGACCGACAATCACGCCGCGCACCCCGGTGCCGCGCAGGGCGGCAATATCATTGAGATCGCCGATGCCGCCGGACGACTGAAACGCCACCTGCGGGTAGCGGGCGCAGACCTCCTCGTACAGCGAGACGTTGGAGCCCGCCAGCGTGCCGTCGCGGGAGATATCGGTGCACAGCACATGCTGCAGGCCGACCGGCAGATAGCTCTCCACCAGCTCCTCCAGGGTCACGCCGGAGTTTTCCTGCCAGCCGCTGACCGCCACCTGCTTATTGCCGTCGGCGTCGATACGCACGTCGAGGGCCAGCACCAGCCGCTCAGGGCCAAAGCGTTTAAACCAGCCTTTCACTTCCTCCGGGGATTTCACCGCGGTGGAGCCGACCACCACGCGGGCGACGCCGGCTTCAAGCAGAGCCGCGACATCCGCCTCGGTCCGCACGCCGCCGCCGACCTGCACCGGGACGTCAACACCGGCGACCAGCGATTTCAGCAGCGGGATCTGGCGCTTCGCCGGATCCTTCGCCCCGGTCAGGTCGACCAGGTGCAGGACTCCCGCTCCCTGAGCGGCATAGGATTGCAGGCGCGGCAGCGGATCGCTGCCATAGTCGCGCTGCTGGCCATAATCGCCCTGGTGGAGACGAACGACGGTGCCGTCGATTAAATCTAAAGCAGGAATAATCATCACATCTCCAGGAAGTTTTTCAGCAGCTGCGCCCCGGCGCTCCCGGAGCGCTCCGGGTGGAACTGCACGCCAAAGAAGTTATCTTTCTGCACCGCGGCGGTGAACGCCTCGCCGTAATTGCACTGGGCGATGGTGTACGGGTTGACCGGCATGGCGTAGCTGTGCACGAAGTAGAAGTAAGCCCCTTCTTCGATGCCGCGGAACAGACGATCGCCTGCTTTGGCATACACCCGGTTCCAGCCCATGTGCGGCAGCGGCAGGCCGTGGTCGGTCATCTTCGGCACCTCTTCCTCGATAATGCCCAGCAGATCGACGCCGTTGTTCTCTTCACTGCGCTTGCCGAGCAGCTGCATACCCAGGCAAATCCCCAGCACCGGCTGGGTACAGGCTTTGATCAGGTCGATCAGCTCGCGGTCGCGCAGCTGGTCCATCGCCGCCTGGGCGGTGCCGACGCCGGGAAGAAACAGTTTATCGGCACGCAATACCACCTCCGGGTCGCGGCTGACCACCGGCTCATAGCCGTGGCGGCCAATCGCCGATTTCACCGAATTGAGGTTGGCGCACCCGGTATCAAGGATCACCACATTCATTACAGCACCCCTTTGGAAGACGGCAGGGCATCGCCCTGGACGCGGATCGCCTGGCGCAGCGTACGGCCAAAGGCTTTGAACAGGCTCTCCACGCGGTGGTGATCGTTCTTGCCCTTGGTTTTCAGGTGCAGCGTCACCGCCATGGTGTAAGAGAGCGAGCGGAAGAAGTGTTCCACCATCTCGGTGCTCAGATCGCCGACGCGCTGATAGGTGAAGTCCGCCTTATACTCCAGGTGCGGACGGCCGGAGATATCCAGCGCGCAGCGGGCGAGACACTCGTCCATCGGCAGCACGAAGCCGAAACGGTTGATGCCGCGCTTGTCGCCAAGCGCCAGCTTCAGGGCTTCGCCGAGGGCCAGGCCGGTATCTTCCACCGTGTGGTGATCGTCGATATACAGATCGCCGCCGACGTTGACCTCCATGCGGAAGCCGCCATGGGTGGCGATTTGGTCGAGCATATGGTCAAAAAAGCCGACGCCGGTGTGGATCTTGCTGCCGCCTTCGCGGTCCAGCCACACTTTCACATCCACCTGGGTCTCTTTGGTGATGCGCTCGACGTGGGCATAGCGGTCACGGCGGGTCAGTTGCTCGCAGATGGTCGGCCAGTTCAGCGTCTCGCGGTCATAGCGCAGACCGATAATCCCCATGTTATCCGCCAGCTCAAGGTCGGTGGCCCGGTCGCCAATCACATAGCTGTGGGCTTTATCCAGTACGCCCTCTTCCAGCCACGGCAGCACCAGCTGGGTTTTCGGCTTGCGGCAGGCGCAGTTGTCGCCCGGGAAGTGCGGACAAATCAGCACTTCCTCAAAGTTAACGCCCTGCGAGGCGAAGATCTGCATCATCAGGTTGTGCGGGCCATCAAACGCCTCCTGCGGCAGGCTGTCGGTGCCCAGACCATCCTGGTTGGTGATCATCACCAGCTTATAGCCTTCCTGCTGCAGCTTCAGCAGCGCCGGGATCACCTGCGGCTCGAACGCCAGCTTGTCGAAACGGTCCACCTGGAAATCCACCGGCGGTTCGGAAATCAGGGTGCCGTCACGGTCAATAAAGAGATACTTCTGGGTCATACATTCTCCGCAGTCAAGGCGTCAATCACGCGCTGGCTCTCGGCACGGGTACCGATAGTGATACGCAAACAGCCGCTCAATGAAGGTTGTTTATTCTGGTCACGTAAGATAATGCCCTGATCCCACAAAGATTTAAACACTGCGCTGGAGGCGGTTATCCGCGCCAGGACGTAGTTGGTCTCGGAATCGAAGACCTGCTCCACGCAGGCGATGCCGCGCAGCTGTTCCACCAGGTAGCGGCGCTCGTCGAGGATCTGCGCCACGCGCTGACGCATCGCGGCGATCCCTTCCGCGCTCAGCGCCTGGGCGGCGATATCGGCCACCGGCGTGGAGAGCGGGTACGGGGCGATCACTTTCAGCAGCACGTTAATCACCTCGGCGTTGGCGAGGGTGAAGCCGCAGCGCAGGCCGGCGAGGGCAAAGGCTTTGGACAGCGTGCGTAGCACCACCAGGTGCGGGTAGTCGCTGAGCCAGCCGGCGAGGGTCGCCTGCGGGCAGAATTCAATATAGGCTTCGTCGGCCACCACGATGGCTTTGCCGCGGGTCATCTCCAGCAGGTCGCGCATCGACTGCGGGTCGATAATCTGCCCGGTCGGGTTGTTCGGGCTGCAGACGAAGACCACTTTCACCCCGTCCAGCTTTGCCTCGATGCCCGGCAGGTCGAGCTGCCAGTCGGCCAGCGTCGGCACGGTGCGGCATTCGACGCCGATGGTCTCGGCGCTGACGCTGTACATGCCGTAGGTGGGCGGGCAGTAGAGCACCGCGTCTTCGCCTGGCTCGCAGAAGGCGCGGATCAGCAGCTCAATGCCTTCGTCGGCGCCGCGGCTGACCAGCACCTGCTCCGGTTTAACCCCGGCGTAGCGGGCGTAGTTCTCAATCACCGCCTTCGGCTGCGGCTCCGGGTAGCGGTTCAGCGTCTGCTCGGTCAGCTGGAAGGCCACGGCGGTGGGGAATTCGTTAGCGTTCAGCCAGACGTCGCCTTTCCCGCCCAGGCGGCGAGCGGATTGATACGGGGTCAGCGCGCGGACGTTGGCGCGGGCTAAATCTTCAATGCTCATGCTTGCTCCTTCAGGGCGGCAACGCGCAGCGTTACGGCGTTTTTGTGGGCGTCAAGGCGCTCGGCGGCGGCCAGAATCTCAATCGTCGAGGCGAGGGCGGCAAAGCCGTCGCGCGACAGCTCCTGCACGGTCATCCGTTTCTGGAAGTCGGCCAGGCCGAGGCTCGAGCAGGTGGCGGTATAGCCATAGGTCGGCAGGACGTGGTTGGTGCCCGAGGCATAGTCGCCCGCGGATTCCGGCGACCAGTCGCCAAGGAAAACCGAGCCGGCGCTGGTGATGCTGTCCACCAGCTCGCGGGCCTGGCGGGTCTGAATGATCAGGTGCTCCGGGCCGTACTGGTTGGAGATGGCCACGCACTGCGCCAGGTCGCGGGCCACGATGATCCGGCTGGCGGAGAGCGCCACGCGAGCGGTTTCGGCGCGCGGCAGGGCGGCCAGCTGGCGCTCCACGGCCTCGGCGACGCGGCTGCCCATCCCGGCGTCCGGGGTCAGGAGGATCACCTGCGAGTCCGGGCCGTGTTCCGCCTGCGACAGCAGGTCAGAGGCGACAAAGTCCGGGTTGGCGCCGCTGTCGGCGATCACCAGCACTTCCGACGGGCCGGCCGGCATGTCGATGGCCGCGCCGTCCAGACGCTGGCTGACCTGGCGTTTGGCCTCCGTGACGTAAGCGTTACCCGGGCCAAAGATTTTATCCACCTTCGGCACCGACTCGGTTCCGAGGGCGAGGGCGGCGATGGCCTGCGCGCCGCCGACGTTAAAGATGGTTTTCACGCCGCACAGCTGCGCGGCGTAGAGGATCTCATCGGCGATAGGCGGCGGCGAGCAGAGCACCACCTGCTGACAGCCGGCGATGCGCGCCGGCGTCGCCAGCATCAGCACCGTGGAGAACAGCGGCGCCGAGCCGCCGGGAATGTACAGCCCGACGGAGGCGATAGGGCGGGTGACCTGCTGGCAGCGCACCCCCGGCAGCGTTTCGACATCCACCGCCTGCAGCTTTTGCGCGTTGTGGAAGGTCTCGATGTTTTGCACCGCCACCGCCATCGCCTGCTTCAGCTCGTCGCTGAGGCGCTCGCCGGCGGCGGCGATCTCCGCCTCGCTCACCTGCAGCGCGGCGACGGTGGTTTTATCAAACTTCGCGCTGTATTCGCGCAGCGCCGCGTCGCCGTTGGCTTTGACGTTATCGAGGATCGCCGCCACCGTTTTACTGATGCTGTCGGAGGCGGAAATCGCCGGGCGCGTTAAGAGTTGTTGCTGTTGGTCTGCGCTACAGCCGTTCCAGTCGATGATTGTGTTGAAGCTCATGATTGTTTTCCCCTGTGTGTCCCGTGACCGGCTGGCCGATTACTCCATCATCTTCTCAATCGGCAGCACCAGAATGGAGCTGGCGCCCAGCGCCTTCAGTTTTTCCATGGTCTCCCAGAACAGGGTTTCGCTGCTGACCATGTGCATCGCCACGCGCTGCTTGTCGCCCGCCAGCGGCAGAATGGTCGGCCGTTCGGCGCCCGGCAGCAGGGCAACCACTTCTTCCAGACGTTCGGTCGGGGCGTGCATCATGATGTATTTCGACTCGCGGGCCTGGATCACGCCCTGAATACGGGTCAGCAGGCGGTCAATCAGCTGCTGTTTGGCGTCGTCCATTTCGCCGTCGCGCTGGATCAGACAGGCTTTGGAGCGGTAGATCACTTCCACTTCGCGCAGGCCGTTGGCTTCCAGGGTGGCGCCGGTGGAGACGAGGTCGCAGATGGCGTCGGCGAGGCCGGCGCGCGGCGCCACTTCCACGGAGCCGTTCAGCAGACAGGATTTAAAGGAGATACCTTTTTGATCGAGGTAGCGCTTCAGCAGGTGCGGGTAAGAGGTGGCGATACGTTTGCCGTCCAGCGCCGCCGGGCCGTTCCAGGCTTCATCCACCGGGGTCGCCAGCGACAGGCGGCAGCCGCCGAAGTCCAGACGACGCAGGGTGAAGTAGCGCGGGTCTTCGCCCTGGGCGCGGCGGCTGAGCAGCTCTTCTTCCAGCACGTTTTCGCCGATAATGCCGAGGTCGACAACACCGTCCATCACCAGGCCCGGGATATCGTCATCACGCACGCGCAGAATGTCGATTGGCATATTTTCCGCCAGCGCAATCAGACGCTGGGTGTGCAAATTGACTTTAATGCCGCAGCGGCTGAGTAATTCGCGTGAATCTTCGCTTAAACGGCCTGATTTCTGAATAGCTATGCGTAAACGGGTGTTGTCTAACATTGTTCTTTTCCTCTGAATACCTGTCTGAATCTGTCCGAATTTGGTCCAAAAAAAAGCCCCCGGAAGTGAATCTTCCGGGGGCTCTCTGCGCGTTCATGCACCACTGGAAGATCCAAATGTCTTCCAGCACACATCGCCTGAAAGACTAGTCAGGATGATGGTGATGATGGTGGTGTTTAAATTGAACGCGGTTCATAAAATTCTCTGTGAATGACTATGCATTTGATGTCCTTTAACCTAAACCACTTCCGCCGCAGAAAGCAAGGGCTTTTTTCTATCATTAATTCATTTCACATTGAGCGAAGAAATTGTCAGTTGCCGCTGGCTGGCGTAGCCTGTAATCAGCACAGCGAAAGAGTCAGGAGCCTGGGATGAAAAAGGTCGCGATAGTCGGTTTGGGATGGCTGGGGATGCCGCTGGCGCTGTCGTTGACGGCGCGAGGCTGGCAGGTCACCGGCAGTAAAACCACGCAGGATGGCGTGGAGGCGGCGCGGATGTGCGGGATCGACAGCTATCCGCTGCGCCTGGAGCCGCAGCTGGTCTGTGATACCGAGGACCTCGACGCGCTGATGAACGTCGATGCGCTGGTGATCACGCTGCCGGCCCGGCGGACCGGCGCGGGGGAAGGGTTTTATCTGCAGGCGGTGCAGGAGATCGTCGATACCGCGCTGGCGTACCATATTCCGCGGATCGTCTTCACCAGCTCCACCTCGGTGTATGGCAACGTCAACGGCACGGTGAAAGAGAACTCCCCGCGCCTGCCGGAGACCGCCAGCGGGCAGGTGCTCAAGGAGCTGGAAGACTGGCTGCACAACCTGCCGGGGACGTCGGTGGATATTCTGCGCCTGGCCGGGCTGGTGGGGCCGTCCCGTCATCCGGGACGTTTTTTCGCCGGCAAGTCGGCGCCGGATGGCCAGCATGTGGTCAATCTGGTGCATTTGCAGGATGTGGTGGCCGCCATCGAACTGCTGCTGCAGGCTCCGAAGGGCGGGCACATCTATAATCTATGTGCGCCCCGCCATCCGGCACGCGGCCTCTTTTATCCGCAGATGGCCCGCGAGCTGGGGCTGCCGCCGCCGGTGTTCAGTGACAGCCCGGACGGCGGCCAGGGCAAGATTGTGGATGGCAATCGAATCTGCAATGAGCTGGGATTTGAGTACCAGTACCCCGATCCGCTGGTGATGCCGATGGAGTGATTCGCCAGCGGTGATTCGCATACCGTAAGGGGGTAGCGATGAAACCACTGCTGGATGTCCTCGTGATCCTCGACGCACTGGAAAAAGAGGGGAGCTTTGCCGCGGCGTCGGCAAGGCTCTTTAAAACGCCCTCGGCGCTGAGCTACACCATTCACCGGCTGGAAAGCGATCTCAATATTCAGCTGCTCGACCGCAGCGGTCACCGCGCGCGCTTTACCCCCACCGGACAGATGCTGCTGGAGAAAGGACGGGAAGTGCTGCATATTGCCCGCGAACTGGAGATCCGGGCGGTTAAGCTGCAGCAGGGGTGGGAGCATACCCTCCGCCTGGCGGTGGACAGCACCTTTCCCGTGGCGCAACTCTCGCCGCTGATCGCCGCATTTTATCAACAGCAGCCGCTGACCCGGCTGCACTTCACGCTGAACCCCTCGCTGCTGGACTGGCGGCCGCTGACTGAAGGGCAGGCCGATCTCCTGCTGGGGGCGCTCGGCGAGCCGCCGCCGCTGAGCGGCTATGATTATCTTCCCCTTGGCGAGCTGGATCTGGAGCTGGTGGTCTCCCCGCAGCATCCTCTGGCGGAGCGTCGCGCCCCGTTGAGCTGGCGAACTCTGCGCCGTTACCGCGCGGTCGCCACCGGCGAGGGCGGGGCGCTGCTCGGCGATCAGGAGACCCTGACGGTATGTGACGTTACGGGGCAGCTGGCGCTGCTGCGCATGGGGCTGGGGTGGGGCTGCCTGCCGCGTTACCAGGTGCAGGGGCTGCTGGAGAGCGGCGAACTGGTCAGCTTGACCGTGCGCGGGCAGTCGCCTCGTCAGCACGCATGGATCGCCTGGAATGACGCTACCTGCGGTTTGGCTGGCAAATGGTGGCGGGAAACGCTATTAGCAAATAGTGCTATTTTTACAATTTATCATATGGAAACCGTATAGATATTAGCACGTTAAAAAATATGCTTACGCAATGAACTTCATAACATCTTGTCAACGCCGTTGAATTTGTTGCAAAATATGCGGCCTGAAAACCAGAGACTAGCCGACGCTTTTTTTTAAAGTGTCGGTTATTTTTTTGGTCGAAAGACACATCATTCAATACCAAGAGGCCGGGCTTCGTACCGGATAGATATTTACTAAAAACCGACAGTCGTTGTCGCTGAGGAATAGAAAGAAATGGGGCAATTTTTTGCTTACGCGCTGGCGTTCACCGTAAAAGGGGATAACTATGTCGCATAACGCTACTCCAAATACCTCTCGCGTGGAATTACGTAAAACACTTACGCTAGTTCCGGTTGTAATGATGGGCCTGGCCTATATGCAGCCGATGACGCTGTTCGATACGTTTGGTATCGTCTCTGGTATGACCGACGGTCACGTGCCGACGGCCTACGCCTTTGCGTTAATCGCTATCCTGTTTACTGCCCTGAGCTATGGCAAGCTGGTACGTCGTTACCCGTCCGCCGGCTCGGCGTATACCTATGCGCAGAAATCCATCAGCCCGACCGTTGGCTTTATGGTGGGTTGGTCCTCGCTGCTCGACTACCTGTTCGCGCCGATGATCAACATTCTGCTGGCGAAAATCTATTTTGAAGCGCTGGTGCCTTCGATTCCGTCGTGGGTGTTTGTTATCGCGCTGGTCGCCTTTATGACCGCCTTTAACTTGCGCAGCATTAAATCCGTGGCCAACTTCAACACCGTGATCGTGGTGCTGCAGGTGGTGCTGATTGCCGTCATTCTCGGCATGGTGATTTATGGCGTGTTTGAAGGCGAAGGCGCCGGTACGCTGGCCAGCAGCCGTCCGTTCTGGTCCGGTGACGCGCACGTGATCCCGATGATTACCGGGGCGACGATCCTGTGCTTCTCGTTTACCGGCTTCGACGGCATCAGCAACCTGTCTGAAGAGACCAAAGATGCAGAGCGCGTCATTCCGCGCGCGATCTTCCTGACCGCGCTGATCGGCGGCCTGATCTTCATCTTTGCCACCTACTTCCTGCAGCTGTACTTCCCGGATATCTCGCGCTTTAAAGATCCGGATGCGTCACAGCCGGAAATTATGCTCTACGTGGCAGGTAAAGCCTTCCAGGTGGGCGCGCTGATCTTCTCCACCATCACCGTACTGGCTTCCGGTATGGCGGCGCACGCTGGCGTGGCGCGTCTGATGTACGTGATGGGTCGTGACGGCGTATTCCCGAAAAGCTTCTTCGGCTACGTCCACCCGACCTGGCGCACCCCGGCGATGAACATCATCCTGGTCGGCGCTATTGCCCTGCTGGCGATTAACTTCGACCTGGTGATGGCGACGGCGCTGATTAACTTTGGTGCGCTGGTGGCGTTTACTTTCGTTAACCTGTCGGTAATTTCGCAGTTCTGGATCCGTGAGAAACGCAACAAGACGCTGAAAGACCACTTCCAGTATCTGTTCCTGCCGATGTGCGGCGCCCTGACCGTCGGCGCGCTGTGGGTCAACCTGGAAGAGAGCTCGATGATTCTGGGCCTGATCTGGGCCGGTATCGGTCTGGTCTATCTGGCCTGCGTGACCAAAAGCTTCCGCAACCCGGTGCCGCAGTACGAAGACGTGGCGTAAGGCGTAGCGTGATGTGAATGAGAAAAGCCGGAGGGAAACCTCCGGCTTTTTTTTCGTCTGTGCTAGTTCGATACCGGGACCTGTTTTTTTGCCCGGCGGCGGTGCGCTTGCCGGGTCTGGGGGATATAAGCTGACGGCAGGTCTTTGCAGGACGGGTCAGGCGCAGTGGCTACCCGGCGTAAATACTTATCCCTCCCGCACCATCACGTTAAGCAGCGTATCCAGCAGGCCGGGAAAACGGGCGTCCAGATCTTCCCTGCGCAGCGAAATCATATTCTCCCGTCCCTGAGGCCGCTGCCAGATCACACCGCTGTCGCGCAGGACGCGCCAGTGGTGGGTCATGGTGGACTTGGCCACCTCTTCCTGACGCAGCGCGTTGCAGCTCTGCTCGCTGCCGTCGGCCAGCGTGCGGATGATCTCCAGTCGCAGCGGGTTGCCGAGCGCGGAAAGGACATTTTCCAGGCGAATTTGTTCTCGTTCGGGGTGATTGGCGATCATAATAATCCTGTGTCGGCGGTGGCGCGGCGCATGGCGGTCGCAGCCCGTATCGGCGGCTGGCGGCTACTATACCCAAACTCCAGGTCTGATACCACGCGCGCCGCCGCAACCTGACCAATCATAATAATAGTCAAAATAGTTCGAATATACTCGTACAATTGTACTATCATAGGCGGCAGTTAAATGAACTGCGGATCATTCCGACCGCAGACTGACAGTCAAAACGACTAAGGACGCATCATGCCCCGACCCATCCCCCTCGAACGTTATCGCAACATCGGTATCTCCGCGCATATCGATGCCGGTAAAACCACCACCACCGAGCGCATCCTGTTTTACACCGGGATGAGCCATAAGCTGGGTGAAGTACACGATGGCGCGGCAACCACCGACTGGATGGCCCAGGAGCAGGAGCGCGGGATCACCATTACCTCGGCGGCGGTGAGCTGCTTCTGGCCGGGTATGGACCGCAGCTTCGAGCCGCACCGGATCAATATCATCGACACCCCGGGGCACGTGGACTTCACCATTGAGGTGGAACGTTCCATGCGCGTGCTCGACGGCGCAGTGATGGTGTACGACTCTGTCGGCGGGGTGCAGCCCCAGTCGGAGACCGTCTGGCGCCAGGCGAATAAATACCATGTCCCGCGGCTGGCCTTCGTCAACAAGATGGACCGCCCCGGGGCGGATTTCTTTCGCGTGGTGCAGATGATGATCGACCGCCTGAAGGCCAACCCGGTGCCGATTGTCATCCCTATTGGCGCCGAAGAGCACTTCACCGGCGTCGTCGACCTGGTGAAAATGCGCGCCATCCTGTGGGATGACGCCACTCAGGGCATGACCTTCAGCTACGGGCCGGTCCCTGACGATCTGCTGGCAACTGCCCGCGAGTGGCGGGAGAAAATGGTCTCGGCGGCGGCGGAGGCCAGCGACGCGCTGATGGATAAATACCTCGAAACCGGCGAGCTGGACGAGGCGGAGATCGTCGCCGGTCTGCGCCAGCGCACGGTGAAGGGCGAAATCCAGGCGGTGCTCTGCGGGAGCGCCTTTAAAAACAAAGGCGTGCAGCGCATGCTCGACGCGGTGGTGGAGCTGATGCCGTCGCCGCTGGATATTCCGGCGATACAGGGCGTGGATGAGAAAGGCCAGCCGGCGGAACGCCATCCGAGCGACGAAGAGCCGCTGTCGGCGCTGGCGTTCAAACTGATGACCGACCCCTACGTCGGCCAGCTGACCTTTATCCGCGTCTACTCCGGGACGCTGAAGAAAGGCGATGCGGTGTGGAACCCGGTGAAGGGCAAGAAAGAGCGCATCGGGCGTATCGTGCTGATGCAGGCCAACGATCGCCATGAAGTTGACGAACTGCACGCCGGGGATATCGCGGCCTGCGTTGGGCTGAAGGATGTGACCACCGGTGATACGCTATGCGATCCGGATGCGATTATTACCCTTGAGCGCATGGAGTTTCCGGAGCCGGTGATTTCGCTGGCGATTGAGCCGAAGACCAAAGCGGACCAGGAGAAAATGGGCATCGCGCTGCAGCGGCTGGCGGCGGAAGATCCGTCGTTCCGTCTGCATACCGATGAAGAGTCCGGCCAGACGATTATCTCCGGCATGGGCGAGCTGCATCTGGAGATCATTGTCGACCGGATGAAGCGCGAGTTTGGCGTTGAGGCCAACATTGGTCGTCCGCAGGTCACCTACCGCGAAACCCTGCGCAAGAAAGTGACGGACGTGGAAGGCAAATTTGTGCGCCAGTCCGGCGGTAAAGGACAGTACGGGCACGTCGTGCTGACCCTGGAGCCGCTGGAGCCGGGCAGCGGTTTCGTCTTCGAGGACGCCACCAAAGGCGGGGTAGTGCCGCGCGAGTACATCCCTTCCGTGGAGAAAGGGCTGCGCGAAGCGATGGGCACCGGCGTGCTGGCGGGCTATCCGGTGGTTGACGTGAAAGCGACCCTGACCTTCGGGTCGTACCACGACGTGGACTCCTCGGAAATGGCGTTCCGCATGGCGGCGATCTTCGGCTTCCGGGAAGGGGCGCGCAAAGCGGACCCGGTGATCCTTGAGCCGGTGATGCACGTGGAGGTGGAGACGCCGGAAGAGTACGCCGGGAATATCATGGGCGATCTCTCTTCCCGTCGCGGGATGGTGCAGGGGATGGAAGAGCGCTTCGGCAGCCAGATCATCCGCGCCGATGTGCCGCTGGCGGAGATGTTTGGTTATTCCACCACGCTGCGCTCGATGTCTCAGGGACGAGCAACCTACAGCATGGAGTTCCACCACTACGCGGAAGCGCCGCGCAACGTAGCGGATGAAATCATCGCCAGCCGTGCGAAAAGTTAAGCCAGTCATCCCGGGTAGCGGCTAGCGCCTTACCCGGGCTACTCTGGTACCAGCGTCCAGGCCCGGTAAGGCGAAGCCGCCACCGGGCAAAAAGGTAAGCACGAACTGGGGAGGCAATGCCCGGCGGCGCTGCGCTTGCGCGGGCCTACGGTCAGGCGTCCTCCCCGGTCATCGTTTGTAGCCCGGGTAAGGCGTTAGCCGCAACCCGGGCATGTCCGCCAATCAGACAATATCCTGTGCGTACTGCCACAGCGCCTTCAGCTGCGCCAGCTTCTCTTTATCATCCGCATACTGCTGATACAGCATCTGCAGCTCATCGGCATAGGCCTGCAAAAACTCAGGCGTAAATACCTGACGACGGTGTTCTAACCAGCGCTGCTGCTCATGTTCATCGAGCGTGCCGGGGAAGTTGCGCGCCCGGTAGTTAAACAGCAGGCGTTCGATGCGCTTGTCGGCGAAGGTGATATCCAGCGCCGGCAGATTGCGCGGTTCGGTTTCCAGCACGATTTTCATCGCCGCGCGGTCGGCATCGCTAAAGAACCCATTGTAAAGCTGGGCGTCGACGTTTTCGGACGGCACGAACGGCTCGGCTTCGGCATACACCGCCACCACTTTCTCCCGCACCTGCGGATTCGCCCGCAGCAGCTGGGCATTCTCCAGACAGCGTTGGATAGAGATCCCCAGCCGGTCGGCATCCTGCGGGCGCAGGGTATTGGCCTGGGCCAGCACCGGACATTTGTTCAAATGCACCAGCTTAATCGGCGCCGCCGGCAGATCGCCAAGCTCGGCGCGCGGGGTGTAAAGCCGCTCGCGCAGGGCGTCGGCATCCAGTTCCAGCAGCGGCGCCATATCCCCCGCCAGATCGACCATGATCACCGCATTGCGGTTTTCCGGATGCCAGGCCAGGGGCGCCACCAGGCTGGTGTTGCCGCGCGCGGCGCCGAACATGCCGGAGACATGCACCAGCGGCTTCATTTGCGGCACGTCGATGAGCGTCGCCAGCTTGCGCTTATTGCGGTGGCTGTAGAGATAGTCAAACAGCCGCGGCTGCCGGGTTTTCACCAGCTTCGCCATGGCGATGGTGGCGTAAACGTCGGCCATCGCGTCATGGGCGTTCTGGTGTTCAATACCGTTGGCGACGGTCAGATGTTCAAGCCGGAAGCTCGGCAGACCCTCGTCATTCTCCGGCCAGACGATCCCTTCCGGACGCAGGGCATAGCAGGCGCGCATCACGTCGAGCAGATCCCAGCGCGAGTTATCGTGCTGCCAGCTCCAGGCATAAGGGTCATAGAAGTTGCGATAGAAGATATTCCGCGTCACTTCGTCGTCAAAGCGCACGTTGTTATAGCCGACGATGCAGGTCTGCGGCACCGTGAACAGATCGTGGATGCGGCGGGCAAACGCGGCCTCGTTATCCCCTTTGGCCAGCGCTTCCTGCGGGGTGATCCCGGTGATCATCACCGCCTGCGGCTGCGGCAGATAATCGTCAGCGGGCTTGCAGTAAAACACCTCGGGCTCGCCGAGCACGTTTAACTCCGCGTCGGTGCGGATGGCGGCGAACTGCGCCGGCCGGTCAAGGGAAGGGCTGGTGCCGAAGGTTTCATAATCGTGGAATAAAAATCCGGGCTGGTTGACGCTATCTTGCATAGTCTGTTCATTATCCGTGGTGACGTGCGACCGGTATGGTAAACGATTTGCCCGGTCATCAGAAGGGTAACGGCAAGCAACTTCCTCTGCTGTGTCATATTTTCTTGCAATTAAACCCTGATATGAAACGCGAAGTTCCGTAAAAAGGACGACGGATCTGTAAATCTAGAGGATATGCCGTTGAAAGGCCGTTTGTTTATTGCTGTATCTTTGCTCGCTTCGAGCGTTTCCTGCGCATTTGCCGTCGACTTACCTGCTACGGTCGCGCCGCCTTCCATTCAGGCTGGCTCCTGGGTGCTGATGGATTACACCACCGGTCAGGTGCTGACCGCGGGTAACGAACATCAGCAGCGTAATCCTGCCAGCCTGACCAAACTGATGACCGGCTACGTGGTCGATCGTGCCATCGACAGCCATCGTATCACCTTTGACGATATCGTCACCGTGGGTAAAGACGCCTGGGCGAAAGGCAACCCGGTGTTCGACGGGTCATCCCTGATGTTCTTAAAGCCAGGGGATCGCGTCAGCGTCCGTGACCTCAGCCGCGGGTTGATTGTCGACTCCGGCAACGACGCCTGCGTCGCGCTGGCCGACTATGTCGCCGGCGGTCAGCCGCAGTTTGTCGCCCTGATGAATCAGTATGTCGAAAAACTGCATCTGCAGGACACCCATTTCGAAACCGTCCACGGCCTCGATGCCCCGGGCCAGCACAGTTCGGCCTATGACCTGGCGGTGCTGTCGCGGGCGATTATCCATGGCGAGCCTGACGTCTACCACATGTACAGCCAGAAAAGCCTGACGTGGAACGGCATTACCCAGCAAAACCGTAACGGTCTGCTGTGGGATAAAACCATGAACGTCGATGGCCTGAAAACCGGCCACACATCGGGCGCCGGGTTCAACCTGATCGCCTCGGCGGTGGATGGCCAGCGCCGGCTGATCGCCGTGGTGATGGGGGCCGACAGCCCGAAAGGCCGCGAGCAGCAGGCCGCGAAACTGCTGCACTGGGGTCAGCAGAACTTCGACACCGTGCAAGTGCTGCAGAAAGGGCAGAAGGTCGGCACTGAGCGCATCTGGTACGGCGATAAAGAGCAGATTAAGCTCGGCACCGATCAAGATTTCTGGTTAGCGCTGCCGAAGGCGGAAGTATCGCGGATTAAGGCGAAATACGTGCTGGATAAAAAGGATCTGGAGGCGCCGATCGCCGCCAACCAGCGGGTCGGCGAGATTTCGCTGTATGACGGCGACAAGGTCGTGGGCCACTATCCGCTGGTCACCCTCGAAAGCATCAATAAAGGCGGGGTGTTCTCGCGAATGAGCGATTACCTGCACCACGAGCTGTAACCATGATAACCGCCTCTTTGCAGGCGGTTTTTTTTCGCCTGCCGCCCGGCAGACGCGGCGACAAAATCGCCGTTTTTTTCATCAGCCGCAATGGCGACTCTGTGAATTCGCGCACATACTGAGGGGGGATCTCCTGCTAGATTAACTGTACATTTATACAGTAATATGTTCACGAAGGAGGCAAGATGAACTACAGCGTCACCACCCTCGGCAAGAAAACCATTGCCGGTTTCCATCTGGTCGGGCCCTGGGATCAAACCGTCAAGCAGGGGTTTGAGCAACTGATGATGTGGGTTGAGAACCATCAGGTGCCCGCCCGCGAGTGGCTTGCCGTCTACTACGATAACCCGGAGGACGTGCCAGCGGAAAAACTACGCTGCGCCACCGTGGTCGCCGTTGACGAGGATTACGTCATTCCCGCCAACAGCGAAGGGGTGATACTGGCGGCGATTGCCGGCGGGGATTACGCCTGCGCCCGCGCGCGAGTGGTGGATTACGATTTTGCTACCCCGTGGATGCAGTTTTTCGACAGTCTGCTGCAGAGCACAACGCATCGCGTGGCCCCCAGGCCCTGTTTTGAGATCTATCTCAACGATGGCAACCATGACGGCTACTGGGATATCGACATGTATGTCCCCGTTGAGCGCGTTGCGTCGTAGCGGTTTACCCCTGTTCCGGACAAGGATTTTTACATTCCCGGCATGCTCCGGGCGAAAAAGCAGTTACAATTGGCCTTTTCGTTTTGCCGGAGAGGGTTGTGCGCGCTGATAAATCACTCAAGCCATTTGAGATCCGCTTGTATCGCCATTATCGGGTGGTGCATGGTGTGCGGATTGCGCTGGCCTTTGTGCTCACCTTTTTGCTGGTGCGGCTGCTGAACGTGCCCGAGGGGACCTGGCCTCTTATTACCCTGGTGGTGGTGATGGGGCCGATCTCCTTCTGGGGCAACGTCGTGCCGCGGGCGTTTCAGCGCATCGGCGGCACGATCCTCGGCTCGGCGCTGGGGCTGGTGGCGCTGAAGCTTGAGCTTATCTCCCTGCCGCTGATGGTCCTCTGGTGCGCAGCGGCAATGTTCCTCTGCGGCTGGCTGGCGCTGGGCAAGAAACCCTATCAGGCGCTGCTGATCGGCATTACCCTGTCGGTGGTGGTCGGGGCGCCGCCCGGCGATATGCATACCGCGCTGTGGCGAAGCGGCGACGTGATCTTCGGCTCGCTGCTGGCAATGTTGTTTACCGGTATCTGGCCGCAGCGGGCGTTTATCCACTGGCGTATCCAGATGGCCAGCTACGTCACCAACTTCAACCGCCTCTACCAGGCCGGCTTCTCGCCAAATCTGGTGGATCGGCCGCGGCTGGAAAAACATCTTCAGCAGGCGCTCAACGACGTCGTCAAAATGCGCGGGCTGATCACTCCCGCCAGCAAAGAGACGCATATCCAGAAGGCGATCTTCGAGGCTATCCAGACCGTCAGCCGCAACCTCGTGTGCATGCTGGAGCTGCAGATCAACGCCTGGTGGGCAACCCGTCCGGGTCACTTCGTGATGCTCAATGCGCACACCCTGCGCGAGACGCAGCAGATGACCCAGCAGACGCTGTTGGCCATCGCCCACGCGCTGTACGAAGGAAACCCTCAGCCTGTGCGCGCCAACAATGAAAAGCTGAATGAGATTGTCCTCGAACTGCGCCAGCTGATGAAAGAGCAGGGGGACGACAGCCTGGCGGAAACCCCGATCCATGGCTATGTTTGGCTCTCTATTGAACTGGCACGCCAGCTGGAGCTGCTGTCGCATCTGATCTGCCGCGCATTGCGCAAATAAGCACCAGATGCGCCGGGTAACTGCATGGGTTGTTTCGATTCAGCAGCGTTTAGGGTTATGATAAACGCAAAGGAAAAAACATTGTCATCAGCGACTGCTAGCAGTTATGTTAGCCCTATAACGCAGTCGCTTTACGAATCCGAATCTCAATTATTAGGGGTGTAAAAATGGAAACAACTAAGCCTTCTTTCCAGGACGTACTGGAGTTTGTTCGTCTGTACCGTCGTAAGAACAAACTGCAGCGTGAAATTCAGGACGTTGAGAAAAAGATCCGTGATAACCAGAAGCGCGTTCTGCTGCTGGACAACCTCAGCGACTACATCAAGCCGGGCATGAGCGTGGAAGCCATCCAGGGCATCATCGCCAGCATGAAGAGCGATTACGAAGACCGCGTTGATGACTACATCATCAAGAATGCCGAGCTGTCCAAAGAGCGTCGCGACATCTCCAAAAAACTGAAAGTGATGGGCGAAGCCAAAGTCGAAGGCTAATCCCTGCTGTCCGGCGGCGGTCAGCGTCGCCGGACTGTTCAGCACTACCATCTCCTCAACGCATATTTCTGCGAAAACTTTGTCCCGGCAACTGCCTCTCCTCACCGACTCTTTGCTATACTGCCCCGCGAAAACGTATTGATATCGGAAAGGTTTCTCTCATCCTGGCCGGGCATCTGACGCAGCGGCGTCAGGGCGATATCTCAACACCTCTCACCTCTCCGACGATCGATTCGCCAGAAGACAAACTCAGGTGCTGACCGGGCGCGACAGAACTCTTCCGCTGCTTTCGCCGACAGGAGTCAACCCCACGTGATTAAGTCATTCTTTGCTGCACTCTCGTTTATCAGCCGTCTGCCGGTCCCGGCGCGGTTATCCCAGGGCCTGGAGATCGAACAGTACCAGCGCAGTATCGTTACCTTCCCGCTGGTCGGTTTACTGCTCGGCGCCATCGCCGGCGCGGTGGTGTACCTCCTGCAGCCATGGTGCGGCGTCCCGCTGGCGGCGCTGTTCGGCGCGCTGGCGCTGGCGCTGCTCACCGGCGGATTTCACCTTGACGGGCTGGCCGATACCTGCGACGGCATCTTCTCCGCCCGCACCCGCGATCGGATGCTGGAGATCATGCGCGACAGCCGGCTGGGTACCCACGGCGGGCTGGCGCTGATTTTTGTGCTGGTGGCCAAGGTGCTGGTGGTCGGCGAACTGCTGCTGCGCGATGTCAACCCCATCGCAGCGCTGGCGGCGGCCTGCGCCGTCGGTCGCGGGATGGCGGTACTGCTGATGTATCGCCATCGCTATGCGCGGGAAAAAGGGTTGGGCAATCTGTTTATTGGCAAAATTAGCCTGCAGCAGACGCTAACGACGTTGGCGATAGCGATCGCGCTGGCCACCGCCCTGCTGGGGCTGCAGGGGCTGCGCGCCGCGCTGATCGCCCTGGTGCTGATCGGGGGCCTGGGGTGGGCGCTGAAGCGCACCCTCGGCGGGCAGACCGGGGATACCCTCGGAGCGGCGATCGAGCTGGGCGAATTATTCTTTTTACTGGCGCTACTGTAAGGCCTGGCATCCACGGTGAGGAACAGAATGGACACACTTTCGGCGTTACTGGCTGCCATTCCGCAGCCCGATGTGGCGGGCATGGCGCGCGCGCAGCAGCATATTGATGGCCTGTTAAAGCCGCCCGGCAGCCTTGGCCGTCTGGAGAGCCTGGCGGTGCAGCTGGCCGGTCTGCCGGGGCTGCAGGGGCAGCTGGCGCTGAGCGATAAAGCCATCGTGGTCATGTGCGCCGATCACGGCGTCTGGCATGAAGGCGTGACCCCTTCGCCGCAGGCGGTGACGGCCATTCATGCCGGCAATATGGTGCGGGGCAACACCGGGGTTTGCGTGCTGGCGGCGCAGGCTGGGGTGAGAGTGGAGGTGGTGGATGTCGGCATCGACGCCGAGCCGCTGCCGGGCCTGATCAACCTCAAGGTGGCCCGCGGTAGCGGGAATATCGCCCGGACGGCGGCGATGAGCCGTCAGCAGGCGGAGACGGTGCTGCTGGCCAGCATGCATTTCACCCGCCAGCTCGCCGCCGACGGAGTGAAAGTCTTTGGCGTGGGAGAGCTGGGGATGGCCAATACCACCCCGGCGGCAGCGACGATCAGCGTCCTGACCGGCAGCGACCCCGACGCGGTGGTGGGCTGCGGGGCCAATCTGCCGCTGGCGCAGCGGGGCCATAAGGTGGCGGTGGTGCGCCAGGCGATCGCTTATAACCAGCCGAACCCGGCGGACGGGCTGGACGTGCTGGCGAAGGTGGGCGGTTTTGATCTGGTGGGCATGACCGGGGTGATCCTCGGGGCGGCTTCCTGCGGTCTGCCGGTGGTGCTGGATGGTTTCCTCTCCTACGCTTCGGCTCTGGCGGCCTGCCGCATGGCCCCGGCGGCGCACCCGTATCTTATCCCTTCGCACCTGTCGGCGGAGAAAGGGGCGCGGATCGCCCTCGACGCGCTGGGTCTGCGCCCGTATCTCGATATGGACATGCGCCTGGGGGAGGGCAGCGGCGCCGCGCTGGCCATGCACCTGCTGGATGCCGCCAGCGCGATGTACCACCAGATGGGGACCCTGGCGCAGAGCAACATTGTGCTGCCCGATAGCGCGCCAACGTCCTGATGATAAAGCGCATCGTTTCGACGATGCGCCGGGTTTACAGCGCCTGCTGCCAGACCGCCTGCGGTAGCAGGTAAACCTGCGCCGGGGCGCGCATACCGTCGCTGACAATATGGCCGATACCGCTGGCCATCACCGCCAGGGTGACGTCAAAGGCGTTCAGGCTGTCGCCGAAGCCGGCGGTCAGGTTGAGCATCGAGCCATTGGCCATCAGGTAGACGGTTTTGTCAGCCATGCGGTAGGCGTTGATATACGGCATCACCTCTTCCTGAGGATACTGGCGCAGGTATTCGCCATCGATCTCTTCCGCCACGTGGCCGACGTTAAGGATAAACACTCCCGCTTTCGCCCGGTCCAGCGCCTGGCGATTAACCACGTTTTTACCGCCTGTCGCCGTGGCGACCACGTCCGCCGAGGCGATAGCCTCCTTGAGATCGACCACGTGCCAGCCGTCATAGGCCGCCTGCAGTCGACGGGCAGGATCGATCTCCGCCACCATCACCTGGCCGCCAAAAGCTTTTGCCGCCGCCGCGACGCCCTGGCCAACCAGGCCGTAGCCGATGACCAGCACTTTTTTCTCATGCAGGGTGAGATGAGTGGTCTGGAAGAAGGTATGCCAGGCGGTGAGTCCGACCATATGGCGGTTATGCAGCCCCTCTTTGACCGGCAGATCGTCCCAGTTAAAGATCGGATAGCCGGGCTGAATATCCCCCAGCCGATTGACGCCGGAGCCGGTGGCTTCCAGACCCGCCACGATGTTGCCGAACTCGCCGCGCTGGTGGAGGAGGGTGGTGATATCGGCTCCCATTTCGCACAGGTGAGTCGGCTGCCAGGCGATCGCTTTTTCCCATGACTGTTGCCAGTCGGCATCGCTCATATTGCGCCAGGCGCAGGCCTCGGCGCCACGCTCCACCAGCCAGGCCACCACGTCGTCCTGCACGGTGGTGGGGTTACAGGTGGTTAAAAAGACCTGAGCGCCCTTGTCGAGGATCCCCTGCACCAGCGGGATCATTTTCATGTCGAGGTGCATACAGCAGGCCAGGCGGACGCCGCTGAGGTCGGGCAGGGCGGCGACCTGGCGCAGGGTACGCGGCATATTCTGGCTGGCCCATGCCACTTCTTTCGCTAAAGAGATTTTATTATTCACTGGGTTATGACCTTCAGTTCGCAAAGGGGTATCCCCCTGACAGAAAAGGGATTCTATCAGTCCGGGCGAGAATTCACAGCCCTGTGCCGCCTGGAAATCGCCGCCCGTGCGATCCCCTGCGAAATACAGGGTTGTTAATGTAAGGTTAAAAAAAGAAAATAAAATATAAGTTATTCCTATGATCTGAGCGATAAAGCGATGTTGAGTGTCATTCCCGCGGGCCTGTTTTCACGGCTGCGGATTTTCCTTGGGCGGTTGAAGCCGCATGCGCTGCCGGTGGCTCGACGGCATATTGTGCTGGGATCCATCGGCGCCGGCACCGGCCTGGCGCTGACCAGCATGTTCAGCCACTGGCTACTGGGCGAAGTTAACCTGTGGTTTATTGCCCCCATGGGCGCCTCGGCGGTACTCCTGTTTGGCGTGCCGAGCAGTCCGCTGGCGCAGCCGTGGTCGATTGTCGGCGGCAATGTGCTGTCGGCGTTGATCGGCGTCACGGTGGGTATGCTGGTGCCCGACCCGGCGCTGGCCTGCGGGCTGGCGGCGGCGCTGGCCATCGCCGGAATGTATTTTCTGCGCTGCCTGCATCCTCCCGGCGGCGCGGTGGCCCTGACGGCGATCCTCGGCGGCGCCGGGGTGCACAGCGAAGGCTATCACTTTGTGCTGACGCCGGTGCTGCTCAACTCCCTGATGCTGGCGCTGCTGGCCATCGTGTTTAACAATCTGGTTGGCCGCCGCTACCCCCATCCGCTGGCGGCAGAGGAGGTCAAATCCCGGACGGTGCCGCTGGGCATTTCGGTTACCCGGGAAGATATTCACGCCGCGCTGCTGGAAGGACAGTTCCTCGATATTGACGAATACGATGTCCAGGAACTGCTGGAAAATATCGAACAGCAGGCGCGCCAGCGCATCGCGGCGGCTGGCCGCCGCTGACAGCGCCCTCCCGGCCGCGGGTTAGAGATCGCCGGTAAGATACTGGGCGACCCCGCGGCCAAAGCTCCAGTCGCCTTTCTGGTTGCTGATAATCGACACCATCAGATCATCGCCGCTCAGGCCGCAGTGCTCCGCCAGCTCCTGCTGCAATATGGCGAAGAAGCGCTGCTTCTGCGCGTCGCTGCGCGGGCTGGTATAGACCCGCACCACCACCAGATCCCGCGTGCGGGTCAGTCCGAGACCGGTATCTTCAATCACCATATGATGGGCCTTGTTTTCGTGAACAATCTGGTAGCGGTCGCGTTCCGGTACCTCGAAGGCGCGCAGCACGGCGCGATGAGCGGCATCCAGCAGGGTTCTGATCTCCTGTTCCGTACGGCCTTCTATCAGGTCAAATGTCAGTAATGGCATGCAGGTGTTCCTTATCGTTAGGCAATAATCGCGGTCTGATAAAGATGCTAGCCGATGCCGTCGCGGGCAAAAACCGCTATAGTTGAATACATTGTTTTTACTGGTGAACAATCAACATGAGCGAGAGTCGTCCGGAGAGTTACTGGGCCCATCTCTACTGGCTAACGGTGCTGGAAGAGCAGAAAAGCTATACCCGGGCCGCGGAAAAGCTGGGGATCAGCAAGTCGGCCATCAGCCAGAAAATCAGCGAGCTGGAGCGGGTGACCGGTAAAACACTGGTCCATCGCACCACCCGCAGCGTCAGCCTCAGCGACGACGGGCTGCGGCTGGTGGCGGAGCTCAATGAGCCGTTTGGCCAGCTGCGGGATATTTTCACCGGCGCTTGCGATGAGGGCGGGCCGCTGCGGGGGACGCTGCGCCTGACCGCGCCGGTGGCTTTTTCCCGTCAACAGCTGGTGCCGGCGATCGCGCCCTTTTTGCATCAGCATCCCCAGCTGCATCTGCAGCTGGAGGTGACCGACCGGCTGGTCTCTCTCGGCAGCGAAGGGTTCGACCTCGCCATCCGCCACTGTCGGCGCGAGGCGCTCCCGGACACCCACGTCGCCTGGCCGCTGTGCCACACCGCGACGCTGATCGTCGCGTCCGCCGACTATATCCGCCGCCATGGCCGCCCCGAGACGCCTGACGATCTGCGTCATCACCAGTGCCTGACCTACCCCCGTAGGCCCCAGCGCCCGCAGTGGACGTTTGCCTCCCGCCAGACGCCCGATGAACGGGTGACCATCAACGTGCAGGGGCCGTTCGCCACCAACAACAGCGAGTCGCTGCGCGATGCGGTGCTGGCGGGGTTGGGGGTGGCGCTGCTGCCGGATTTTAGCGCCCGGGAGGCCATCGGCCGCGGGCAGGTGCAGGAGCTGCTGCCGGCGTGGCAGCCGGTGGAGGTGTTCGCCGATCGGCTGTACGTTATCCGGCCCTATGCTCCGCGGGTGTCGCGCGCGGTGGAGACATTCAGCCGCTACCTGAAAGCGACCTTCAGCGAGCCGCGTCCAGCTCCCGCGCCAGCGCCTCGCTGAATCGGGGGAGCAGATGGCGCTCGCCGGGAAGCAACTGCGCCAGGGTGACGGTTTTGTCGGCGCGGTAGACCCGCTCGCTGCCGAGCTGCGCTTCGAAGGCGTTCGCCGCCTGATGCGCCGCGCTAAGGTCGGCGTCAATAAGGATCACCGCATGGGCCAGCACCACATGGCCGCCGCTCGCCGTCAGCGGCCGCCAGTACTGGGCGGTACCGACAATCTTACGCGCCGCCTCTCCCTCCCCGCAGGCGAGGTTATACCGGCCATCGCAAAAGGAACCGCTCACCGCCCGGGGGTGGCTGGCAACGCCGAAGCGCGCGAGGGTGCGCTGCAGCACAGCGCACAGCGAGTGATAGATGGGTTCGGCGGCTTCGCCGAGCGGCTGCTGCACCGGCCAGGCGAGGCTGAGGTTGATAATCCCCGGCCCCTGGGGCACCAGACCGCCTCCGGAGCGGCGGAGCCATACCGGCCAGCCCCGCGCGGCAAAATGCGCGCTGACCGCCGTCAGGTCCGCAAACTGACGATAGCTCCCCGGCACCACGAATCCCTGCGGCGCCTGCCAGAGCTGGGCGACGGCCTCGCCGGCGCAGGCTTTGGCAAACAGCGGCTGTTCTGCCAGGGTGGGGTCCTCGCAAAACTGCAGCGCCAGCGAGGCGGGGGTAAAGCGGCGTGGCCAGCAGTCGGCCAGAGGCAATAAAGACATGCATTCTCCTTACCGGAGGGCGCGGGTCGCGCCCTCCGAAGGCTGGTCAGTCGACGGTATGTTTTTTCATCAGCAGCGCGGTGAGTGCTGACAGCAGGCATCCCGCGGTCAGATAGAGGGCCACGCTGTGCCAGGCTCCCCCGGAGAAGGTGACCAGCGCCGCGGCGATAAACGGCGTAAAGCCGCCGCCGACTACGCTCGCTACCTGGTAGCCGACGCCGGCGCCGCTATAGCGATAGCTGGCGCCGAACAGCTCGGTAAACATCGGCTGCTGGACGCAGACCACCATATCATGGGCTATATTGGCCAGCATCAGGGCGAAGAACAGGATCCAGAAAACGGACTGACTCTCCAGCGCCATAAAGAACGGGAAACCGCTCAGCGTGCCGATTAGCGCCCCGGTAATGTAGATCCGCCGACGGCCAAAGCGGTCCGCCAGCCAGGCGAAGCAGGGGATAGTCAGACAGCTGAGGCCGCCCACCAGCAGGCCGATGTTGAGGAACAGCTCGCGCGGCAGGCCGAGGTTTTGCGTCGAGTAATTGAGGGCGAAGGCGGTAACGATGTACATGGTCAGCAGTTCGCACAACCGCAGGGCAATAATCAGTAAAAACGCCCCGGGATGGCGAAGCAGGGCTTCCACCACCGGCAGCCGCTTTTTCACCTGCGGCGCGTTGGTCTGGCGCTGTTGGGCCTCAAACTCCTGCGATTCGGCCATACCGTTACGGATCCACAGCGCAATCAGGACCAGCGCCACGCTGAACAGGAAGGGTAAGCGCCAGCCCCAGCTGAGAAACTGCTCGTCGGTGGTCAGGCTGCTGATCAGCGATACCAACCCGGTGGAGAGCAGCAGGCCGACGCCGTAGCCCACCTGCACGCCGCTGCTGTAAAAGGCTTTTTTTCCCTTCGGAGCGTTCTCCACCGAGAGCAGCGCCGCGCCGCCCCATTCGCCGCCGACGGCAAAGCCCTGAACCGCCCGCAGGAATACCAGCAGCACCGGCGCCCACCAGCCGATCTGGCTGAACGACGGGAGCAGGCCGATGCAGGCGGTGGCGATACCCATCATCCAGACGGTCATCATCAGCATCCGCTTGCGCCCGAGACGGTCGCCGAAGTGGCCAAAGATAATCCCGCCCAGCGGGCGAAAAAGAAACCCGACGCCGAAGGTGGCAAATGCGGCAAGGGTGCCCATCGCCGGGCTGATTTGCGGGAAAAATTCGCGGTTGAACACCAGCGCGGCGGTAATGCCATAGAGAAGAAAATCGTACCAGTCGACCACGGCGCCGGCAAAGCTGCCCCATGCCGCCCGCCGGGCCCGGTGCAGCGAATCCGGCGCCTCGTCGGGCTGCACGCTTATTGTTGAATCCATACCCTGTCCTGTCAGTCACATATTCGTTGTTATTGGAATGAGACGCTTTTAGCATTGCGTCTGCTCTGAGACTACCGCGCGGCGGCCGTGGAGGAAAGTAGTTTGCCTGCTAAGCGGAGAACTGGTGCAAAAATAAGCGGCCGAAAAGGCGGGCGAAATCACACCCTTTACTAAACATTCTGGCAATTTGCCAGCCAGCTTATACTTTTAATTAAATCAACGGATAACAAAGAGGAGCACCTTTTAAGAATTGACGTAAATGGTTTACACTTAACATGTCTCCTTCTCTGGAATGGTGAGTTAAATGCGTCTACTTCTTGCAGTTTTATTTTGTTCTGTCATGTTGCCTTCTGCTTATGCTGAAAAACTGCCTGCGCCGACAGGAAAACCTGTACTGACCATTTCCGGGAAAATCGGAAATACGAACGTCGGTGACAAGGCGGTTTTTGATCTCGCGATGCTGGAAAAACTGGGCATGAAGACGGTGGAAACCACCACCCCCTGGTACACCGGGAAGGTCCGTTTTGATGGCATTCCCCTTAATAAACTCATGGATTTAGTCGGCGCTAAAGGCCAATCCGTCCGCGTGCTGGCGCTCAACGACTACACCACCCTTATCCCGATGGACGATTTTTATAAATTCCCGGTCATTATGGCGTTAAAAATGAACGGCGAATATATGCGCGTTCGGGATAAAGGCCCGTTATTTATCGTCTACCCTTACGACAGCAGTGCTGAATTACAGAACCAGATCTATTATTCCCGATCGGCCTGGCAAGTTTCTAAGATTATTATAGAGTAAGGGTTGGATCTTGAATCGAATACTCACGGCTATTATTTTGTCGTTGTTTATTGTTACTGGATATATTACTTATCTGGTGCATGAGCGACAAAGTGAGTTGCAAAAATTTACCCGCTATACGGACTCGTGGTCAATGTCGCAGATGGTATCGGAATATATGCGACTGGAGTCTCGTCTGGCGGGCATGGCGATTGGGGCCGAAGGGGCGGACCACGATGAGGTGCGCCTGCGCCTCGAGATCATGATGAGCCAGATCGAACTTCTGCAGCAGGGCGATCTGGGTCGCTTTATTAATAAAAGCGAACAGCGGAAGGCGGTGGTCGCCACGCTGATCCGCAATCTCCATTTGCTTGATAAACAAGTTGACACCATGACGCCGGCGCAGGTTAAAGCGATCCTGCCGGTGTTAAGCGAGCTGGATGGTCCTCTGACCTCAATGGCGGCCGCCACGCTGACGCAAGATATTAATATCGTTAATATCACCCATGATAAAATTCAGCATCTCTATTATATCTACTCGGTGATCTCCATTTTGCTGATCGCCATGTGTATTACCCTCGGGCTGCTGATGCTGCGGCAGAATAATAACCTGCGGCGCGCCCACGTTCATATGAAAACCCTGGCCAACGATCTGCAGGCCTCGAAAGAGAAGCTGCAGGTGCAGAACCGTCGTCTGCAGTACGACGCCTACCATGATTCGCTGACCGGTATGCCAAACCGTCTCTCTTTCTGGCAGCGTCTGCAGGAGATCGTCAATCAGGTGCGTCCCTATAACGGATGCGCCGTGGTGATGCTTTTTGACCTCGACAGCTTTAAGGATGTAAACGATACCCTCGGCCATGACGCCGGCGATAAGCTGCTGCAGGATCTGGCCAGCCGCCTCTCTTTTTTCCGTAAAACCTCTGAGACGCTGTATCGCCTCGGCGGCGATGAGTTCGCGATGCTCTCTTACGATCTGACCGAAGAGATGGCCCTTGAGCGGGCCAATGTTATCCGGGAGAAGATCAGCCAGCCCTATCAGATCTACGATGCGCAGATTAATATCGACGCCTGCATCGGGATCGTGATCTCTGATGGCGAAAGCCGGACCGATTATCTGTACAAGTGCGCCGACCTCGCGCTGTATGAGGCGAAAAAAGAGGGCAGCGGCCATGTACAAATCTTCCGGCCGGGGATGCTGCAGCGTCTGCAGGAGAATAAATCGTTTGAAGACGATCTGCTGCAGGCCCTGTCCCATGACGAATTCAAAGTCTACTACCAGCCGATCGCCGATACCGTCACGCGCGAAATCTACGGCTACGAAGCGCTGGTTCGCTGGTTCCATCCGGTGCGCGGCGCCGTGCCGCCGACGGTGTTTATCCCGGTGGCAGAGAAAATCGGCCTTATCAATGCCCTCGGCGAGTGGGTGCTGAAAACCGCCTGTGCCGAAGCGGCCAGCTGGGCGACGCCGCTCAAGGTCTCGGTCAACGTTTCGCCGATTCAGCTGATGAACACCTCGCTGACCGACACCATTATCAGCGTATTGCAGCAGACTGGCCTCGACCCGCGACGGTTGGATCTGGAGATCACCGAGTCGGACGTGTTCAATGAGAACACCCGTTCGCTGGAAATTCTCAGCCAGCTGCGAGAGCAGGGCATTCAAATCTCCATCGATGATTTCGGTACCGGCTATTCTTCGTTGTCACGTTTAAGCTACTTCCCGTTCGATAAAATCAAAATCGACCGCTCGTTTGTTATTAATATTCCGGAGCAAAAAGACGATCTGGATATCGTGCGCCTGATTATCAGCATGGGAAAGAGCCTGCATATGCGTATTGTGGCTGAAGGCGTGGAGACCGAAGAGCAGTTGGCCTCGCTACAGGCGCTGGGCTGCGACCTGGTGCAGGGCTATTTAATCGGCAAACCGAGTCCGCTGCGCTAATTTAAATGTAAACGGCTTAACATAATTATTGCGGGGCGATTTCAGGACACTGTAATCGCCTTTTTTATTTTATCAAAGCGTTAATCCCTGAGGGGTATAAAAAGGAGTAGAGGTAAAATTCACCAGCAAAATAATATCCTTCCCCTTTGAAAGAGGTATATGATATGCATCATATCGATTATTTCTGACCGTATCCTGTGCGACGGTAAAGTGAGGCACAATCATGCAGCGAATTATTATTCCCACCCATTACGTTCATACCCGCAGCACGCCGCTGTGGACAAAGGAGACCGCGCCGGCCTCTATCTGGCGCCGCCATCTGGACGCTGGCACCCGCCAGGGGGTCTATCCCCGGCTGTCGGTGATGCAGGGGGCAATCCGCTATCTCGGCTATGCCGATGAGAGCAGCCCCGAGCCGGTTGAAACCCTGACCATTGAAGCCGGCCAGTTTGGCGTTTTTCCGCCGGAAAAATGGCACTGCATTGAGGCCCTGTCGGAGGACACGGTATTTAATGTCGACTTCTATGTTGATCCGAATATTCTTATCGAGGGCTAAAAGCATGAACAGTGAAAATAAAGGTTATACCTTAGCGGTAGAGAATGGCCGCCTTCAGCGGAAACAAGAAAAAATATTCCTCAAACCGATGGTATTGTATATTCCGCAGCAGGCGGTGGAGGCCGTTAATGGGCTGCTGAGCGATCTGCCGGACGACAATTTAGAGGGGGAGTTTGTGCTGACGGTCACCAATAACAATAACGGCGTCTCGGTCGATAAAAGCTTTTCCTCGCTGGCGGCGCTGTGCGACCCGCTCGCCGCGGCCGATGCGGTGAAGGAGCTGATCAATATCGTCCGCGGCTATGAGTCCGACGAAGAGACTAACGTTTGCGGCTGGTAAGGCCGCTATCCCGCTGCCGGCTGGCCGCTGTCGCCCGAGGCCATTTTACCCACCAGCCACTCCCGCAGCGCGATAATATCCCCCCGCTGCGCTGCCGCCTCGGTGGTGACCAGGTAGTAGCTGGCGCCCGGTAACGCGCTGCTGAATGGCGCGGATAACACTCCGCGCTGCAGCAGATCCCGCGCCAGCAGTTCGCTGGCGATCACCGCCCCCTGGCCAGCCACCGCCGCCTGCAGGGCATGGGTTTCATCGCTAAATGTTAACCCCGCGTCAATATTCAGCGTCGGCGGTCCATAGCGGCGACGCCAGTTCTCCCAGCTCGGCGAATCCGCCGGTACGTGCCGGTTGGCGACGTGAAACAGTGTTACTTCCGCCAGATCGTCAGGCCGACTGAGGGCCAGCGTCGGGCTGGCGACCACGATAAAGCGATCCTCATGCAGCAGCGTACAGCACAGATCCGGCTCGGGCGTTTCGCGATAGCGAATCGCGGCGTCCACCGTGCCCAGATGCAGATCCACCCGTTCGACGCTGGTGTGCAGACGCAGGTCGATAGCAGGAAAGCGGGCGGTGAAGTCCGCCAGCCGTGGCACCAGCCAGTGGGTGAGAAAATTGGAGGTGGTGGTGACGGTTAAGGATGGCGGCTGGCGGGCCTGGGCAATCTGCACAACGGCCTGCTCCAGGGCGCTGAAGGCGCGCTGGGTGGCGGCGTAGAGGATCTCGCCGTCGGCGGTCAGGCTGACGCCCTGCGCGCTGCGCTCGCAGACCCGGCACTCCAGGACTGATTCCAGCAGTTTAATCTGATGGCTGACCGCCGTCGCGCTGACGCCGAGCGCCCCGGCGGCCAGTTTAAAACTACGCTGGCGGGCGACGGCGTGGAAGGCGCGCAGGGCGCCCAGCGGCGGCAGGCGGGGTGTTCTCATGGCTGAGTTTTTCTCATCTATGGCTGAAAACTATGCGTTTGTGTGTCCCTGTATAGTGGCGATAGGCTACGGGCATGTAAAGACGATGACATGAGTTATTTTCATGTCGTTTGCGGTGTCAGGAGCTGAATATGCACGTTTTACACCACCATGCCGCCGCGGACGCGGCGGGAAGCATCGACCCGCGCGGCCGCGCCATCGCTCTCAGCGTGGTCTTCGCCGCCGGGGCCTTGCTGTTAATCATGGCCCCCGTTATCGGGGCGAGCGGCACGCTGGGTCTGCTGGCGCTCCTGAGCGCGGCCTTCGGCGCCGGATGGGGATTCGCGCGCGCGCAGCCCAGGCTCTATCGGGCGCCCCTGGCGGCAACGCGCTGGGCTTTCCTGCTGTCGGCGGCCGGCTGGCTGCTGGCGCTGGTGGCGTGGTATGGCGGCCAGGCCTGGCCGGCGCTGCTCCCCGGCGTGACGTTCGGCAGCGCGGGGGCGGCTGTCGCCTGGCGCGTTGCCGCGGGACGGGCGGCACTGTCGGGTAGCCGCGTCAGCGGCGCCACGGCGCTGAGCGTGGCTGTCGCCATCGCGGCGACGCTGCTGACCTGGCACACCGCCGGGGCAGGACGCGGCGGTGTGTGCTTTGCCTTCGCCGTGCTGCTGGACTGGGCGCTGCTCGGCGCGCTGATTGTGCGGATCCGCCAGCAGGAGAGTGCGGCGTAGCCGCTGGCGCTTGCTGGGCTTGAGCGAGCCGATCAAGCGAGACGGGATAAGTCGTCCGGCGGGGTGATAAATTTCTTCTACACTGTTACTGGCATCACATTCCTGCGCGGCTGGCATCTCAGCCGGCCGCCGTCGGCATTCAGCCCAGGCACGGGCCTGCAGGCTGGTTATCCTGAGAGAGGAGTCTGTAACATGGCATTTGTCACCACCCAAGACGGCGTCAATATTTACTTCAAAGACTGGGGTCCAAAGGAAGCTCAGCCGATTGTTTTCCATCACGGCTGGCCGTTAAGCGCCGACGACTGGGATAACCAGATGTTGTTTTTCCTTGCCGAAGGTTTTCGGGTCATCGCTATCGACCGCCGGGGCCATGGCCGCTCCGATCAGGTCAGCGAGGGGCATGATATGGACCATTATGCGGCAGACGTCTCGGCGGTAGTGGAGCATCTGGAGCTGCACAATGCGGTCCATGTTGGACACTCTACCGGCGGTGGCCAGGTCGCCCGCTACGTGGCCCGCTACGGTCAGCCGCAGGGGCGGGTGGCGAAGGCGGTGCTCATCAGCGCCGTCCCGCCCCTGATGGTCAAGACCGAACAGAATCCTGGCGGCACGCCGATCGAGGTGTTTGACGGTTTCCGCAAAGCGCTGGCGGCTAACCGCGCCCAGTTCTATCTCGACGTCGCCTCTGGCCCGTTCTATGGCTTCAATCGTGACGGGGCGGAGGTGTCGCAGGGGACGATCCAGAACTGGTGGCGACAGGGGATGATCGGTAGCGCCAAAGCCCATTATGAAGGCATCAAGGCGTTTTCAGAAACCGACCAGACCGAAGATCTTAAGTCGATTACGCTGCCGGTGCTGGTTATGCAGGGGGATGACGATCAGGTCGTTCCCTATAAAAATGCCGCTATCCTGCAGGACCAGCTGCTGCCCAACAGCCAGCTGATCATTTATCCTGGCTTCCCGCACGGGATGCACACTTCTCACGCCGATACCATCAACGCCGACCTGCTGGCGTTTATCCGCGCCTGATCTTCCCTTTCGCCGGGCGGAAAGCCGTCAATGGCCTTCCGCCAGCGCCCTGGCCGCCAGTCGCCGGGGCGCGCCGGTTGACGAGCAGGGGAAATCTGCTTAACTCATGGGATACCTGACGACTATTTTTCCCCTGGCAGGATAAAACACCGGGTTTCCTGTCGGAAGCCCGGTGGAATTCTGCGCAAGAGACAAGAGAGAGACAATGAAATTAGCCGGACTTCATCCCGACGAGCAGCGTCGCCTGCAATCGCTTCGCTCTTCCGGGCTGTTGAATAGCGGAAAAGAAGAACGCTTTGATCGCCTGACCAGGCTTGCCCGTTCGCTGTATAACCTGCCGGTGGCCTCCATCAGCCTGGTAGGGGAAGATCTGCTGCACATCAAATCCTGTGCCGGTCTGGATGTGGACACGGTGCCGAGAGATATTTCATTTTGCGCCCATACCATTTTGCAAACCGACCCGCTTATCGTTAACGACATGCAGCAGGACGAGCGTTTTCACGACAATCCGCTGGTGATTCAGGCGCCGTTTATCCGCTTTTACGCCGGGTACCCGGTTCAGCTGCCGGATGGCGCGACGGTGGGGTCTTTTTGTCTGATGGACCATCAGCCGCGTTCGTTCTCCGCGCATGAAATACAGATCTTAAGCGATCTGGCGGCGATCGTGGAGGATGAGTTCAAGGTGCTGGATGCGGCAACCTCCGATGAGCTGACGGGACTGTTTAACCGCCGGGGATTCCTCACCCTCGCCGAGTATGCCCTGCTGACGGCCCAGCGCCGCCATGAGCCGGTGAGCCTGGCGTTTGTCGACCTCGATCGCTTTAAGCACATCAACGATACCTGGGGGCATGAAGAGGGCGATCGCGCGCTGATCGCCATCGCCGATTTGATGAAAAGCGCCTTCCGTGAATCCGATATCCTCGCCAGGCAGGGAGGCGATGAGTTTATTATTCTGTTCGCCAATACCAGCCGCCACGATGCCGCGGCGGCAATGGAGACGCTCAGCCACAACGTAGCGCGTTTCAATCAACAGGCGGCTCACCCCTGGCAGCTGGCGTTCTCCTGGGGCTGCGTCGAGTACGATCCCGCCAGCCATCCCAGTCTCAACGCGCTGGTGGCCACCGCCGACCGCCTGATGTATCAGGCGAAGCAGAAACAGGGGCGCGAACGCCGTTAATCCTTTGCCGCGGCGGCATTGAGCAGGTACTGCTGCGCCTGCTGCCGCTTCTGCGCATAGTCACCGAGTAGCGCCTGCTGCGATTTCCCAGCGTTGTCGTAAAACAGGCCGCCTTCGTCGGCGATAAAGCGATAATGCTGTTCCAGCTGGCCTATCACCCAGTCGATACGTTGCAGGGTGAGCAAGGTGCAGGACTGGCCATGCAGGTCGTCTTCAATATCCAGCACATGGGAGCGGAAGGCTTCCAGGGCGAACAAGCGGCGCAGCGCGGCAGGGTCAGCCAGCGCCGTCTCCCAGCGCGTCGTTATCTGCTGAAAATGAGCCTGCACCTGCGGGGCTGCCCGCCGGGCGCGAAGCCAGACCAGCTTGCGCCGGTAGCTTTCGACGGCCAGCCGCTTCATCTCGCGATACTGCGCCAGCTGCTGTTCGGCATCGGGCACCCGGGTCATCAGCCAGCTAAAAAAGAAGCGGGTCTCAAAGCGCTCGACAAAGTGAAACAGGGGATCGGCCAGACCGTTGCTGTTGAATTCTTTCAGCGGGTCGAAGGGATACATATAGCCAAAATCGAACAGCCACAGCTGCTCCTCCCGGTCCACCAACAGGTTCCCGCTACAGAGATCCCACTCCATCAGCCCCTGCTCCTCGCAGGCTTCCAGCGTGGTGAACAGCTGGGCGATCAGCGGCGGGGTCAGCTGGTGAATCGGCTCGCCATCGATCCAGGGGGAGAGCAGGATGCCGAGGCGATAGTCGGCATACAGCGTTGGGACGATGTGGGTGAAGCGCGGTGCGGTATTTGGGTCATCCTTCAGCCGTTGCAACGCCTGCCGGCGCTGTACCTCATTCAAAAACGACAACTGGCCGTTAAGGTTGGCAACGCCGGCGACGGCACGTCGTTTCTTTAAATTATACTCTTTACCGGCGATGCGCAGCCGGTAAACCTCGCCGGTCAGACCCGAACCGTATACCTGCACCACATAGGGGGAATCCGGACCCAGCGCGGCGAGGGTCTCCGGCGGCAGTGGACAGTGGTTGACGTCGCCGACGATAAGCGGCTGACCGCTGCGGTCAAACGCCTGCTGCTGCTGTTGTCTGAGGTTCATGGCGCCTCCTTATAAGACATGGGACAGAGTGATTCATTCACGCTATCTCACTCGCAAACGTCAGCAAAATCATCCTACCGCCGGGCGCTTTTTCAGGCTGAGCGGCGGCGCGTTCATGGAGGATACCTGGGGCGTAGGGCGGCGGCAGGTAAAGGCAAGCGTCTGAAACGCATACCTGTCGCCGTTGTCAATGAGGTGCTTGCCGGGCTGGATGCGATTCTGCGTTAAGGCCAGAGACGCAGAAAAGCAAAAAGCCTGCTCGAAAGCAGGCTTCTTAAATGTGGCTCCTCTGACTGGACTCGAACCAGTGACATACGGATTAACAGTCCGCCGTTCTACCGACTGAACTACAGAGGAATCGTGTGGAGTCGTATCTTAGCGGCGAAAAATCTTTTGTCAAACATCAATTCGTCCGTTCAGGTGCAACTGCCGCTTCCATCAACAATTTGTTGTCATTTCCGACAATTATTACGGAAAAATACTTTGCAGGATATCCATTTCTCGATCATCATTTGAAATGTTGTTTCAACATCTCTCACTAAGGTCTCTCTTGAACGTCACCTCCGCCGTACGCCAGGCCGTCGAACGGACATCCTGGTTTAAAAAACGTCAGCGTTATCGTGTGCTGTACTGGCGCGAAATCAGCCCCCTCGCTGTGCCCATTCTGCTGGAAAATGCCTGCGTATTGTTGATGGGGGTGTTGAGCACCTTCCTTGTCAGCTGGCTGGGAAAAGAGGCCATGGCCGGGGTGGGTCTGGCCGATAGCTTTAACATGGTGATCATGTCGTTCTTTGCCGCCATCGATCTGGGTACCACGGTGGTGGTGGCCTTTAGCCTCGGCAAGCGAGATCGGCGGCGAGCGAGAGCGGCCGCGCGCCAGTCGCTGGCCATTATGACCCTGTTTTCCATTGTGCTGGCGGGGGTGATCCACGCCTTTGGTCAGGAAATTATTAATTTTGTCGCCGGCGATGCCACCCCGCAGGTCAAGGACCTGGCGCTGACCTATCTCGAGCTGACGGTGCTGAGCTATCCGGCGGCGGCGATTGCGCTGATCGGCAGCGGGGCGCTGCGCGGGGCCGGTACCACTAAAATCCCGCTGTTGATCAATGGCGGGATGAACATCCTCAATATCCTAATCAGCAGCGTGCTCATCTATGGCCTCTTCTCATGGCCGGGGCTGGGCTTTGTCGGCGCCGGTCTCGGGCTGACCATTGCCCGCTATATTGGCGCCATCGCCACTGTCTGGGTGCTGATGGTGGGCCTCAATCCCGCGTTACGGCTGTCGCTGAAAGGCTACTTCAAACCCTTTAACTTCTCCATTATCTGGGAGGTGATGGGGATCGGCATCCCGGCCAGTATCGAATCGGTTCTGTTCAATGGCGGTAAGCTGCTGACCCAGATGTTCGTCGCCGGGATGGGCACCAACGTTATCGCCGGCAACTTCATTGCTTTTTCGGTGGCGTCGCTGATTAACCTGCCGGGCAACGCCCTCGGCTCCGCCTCGACGATCATCACCGGCAAGCGGCTGGGGAAAGGGCAGATTGGTCAGGCGGAATTCCAGGCCTGGCATGTGTTCTGGCTGTCGACCATTATTCTGACGCTGATTGCCTGGGGCAGTGCCCCGTTCGCGGGCTTTATCGCCTCTTTCTATACCCATGAAGAGGATGTAAAAGAGGTGGTGAAGCAGCTGCTGTGGCTCAACGCCCTATTTATGCCGATCTGGTCGCTGTCGTGGACTTTACCCTGCGCCTTCAAAGGCGCCCGTGACGTACGCTATACCATGTGGGTGTCGATGCTCGGTATGTGGGGCTGTCGGGTGGTGGCGGGCTATACGCTGGGCATCGTGCTGGGGATGGGGGTGATCGGCGTCTGGTTAGGGATGGTGCTCGACTGGGCCGTGCGCGGCGCGCTGTTTTACTTCCGCATGGTGAGCGGTCGCTGGCTGTGGAAGTACCCGCGGGTTAAGGCCTCAACGCCGGAAACCTGATCCGTTTGCCGGATAAACGCCATTTTTTGCGCAAAGTGAGGAATAATTCGGCAAACGATTCATTTTATTAAAAACAGGCTTTACAGCGTCCGGCGTCATCGTTAATATTCGCCCCGTTCACACGATTCCTCTGTAGTTCAGTCGGTAGAACGGCGGACTGTTAATCCGTATGTCACTGGTTCGAGTCCAGTCAGAGGAGCCAAATTTTAGTTTCGGGACATCCCAGCGAGTCCGGAGACGTTAAAAAAAACAAGAACTTATCTTTACCCGGTTGACCTGAGAAGGTCTGCTGGGTTTCTTGATATCTATAGTTTTTGGGGCTTAATCGGGGGCCTCACAGTTCGTTGAGAAAATGGAGCCCCCACCTATGGCATTAACCGATACCGCTATCCGCAAGATCAAACCCACCGATAAATCCTTCAAGATTACCGACAGTTCAGGACTCTACCTGCTGATCAAACCCAACGGCTCAAAGCTCTGGTATATAAAGTACCGCATTGACGGGAAAGAAAAGAAGCTGGCCTTTGGCCCCTACCCGGACGTTTCTCTGTTTAAGGCACGTCAGCTACGCGATGCCGCCCGCGCCCGAGTGCGCGAAGGGGCCGATCCTGCTGCTGATAAGAAAATCGCACAACAGAAAAAGAAAAACGGGCATACCTTCCGCCAGATCGCCATGAACTGGCACGCCGATCATAGGCGCTGGTCTGCGCATTATGCCGCGACCATCCAGCGCAGGCTGGAAATGTATGTTTTCCCGGATATCGGGGACAGCCTTATTGATCAGATCACCACGGAGACTCTTTTATTCACATTGCGCAAGGTCGAGAGTAAAGGTTTTCTGGAGATCACCGCACGGCTGAAAAACTACGTGACGGAAATCATGCGCTATGCGGTGAAAAAGCAGTTAATCAAATCAAACCCGGCGCTGGATCTGGACGGCAAGTTCACGCCGCCGGAAACGCAGCATTACCCGGCCCTGCCCCTTGAGAAACTGCCTGAACTGTTATCCCGGACGGATAGCTATTCCGGCAGGCTGCTGACAAAGTATGCGCTTAAGCTGTCGTTGCTGTTCTTTGTGCGCTCCAGCGAACTGCGCTTTGCCGCTGGAGTGAAATCGACTGGCAGCAGAAGCTATGGATAATTCCGGAAGAACGGGAGCAGATCGAAAACGTGCGTTTCTCTCATCGCGGCACGAAAATGAAAACGCAGCACATCGTTCCGCTGTCCGATCAGGCTATTGCGATTTTAAAGCAAATTGAAGCGCTCTCTGGTCATCTGGCGTTTATCTTCCCCGGCGAATACGATCAGGATAAATGCATGAGCGACAACACCATCAACAAAGCACTGCGCGTGATGGGCTACGATACTAAAAAAGAAATCTGCGGCCACGGCTTCCGGGCGATGGCGTGCAGTGCGCTGAGTGAGTCGGGACTGTGGAGTAAAGACGCCATTGAAAAACAAATGAGTCATCAGGAAAGAAACAGCGTACGTGCAGCCTATAAAATCACTGGGTTTGTCTGGTGCATCGCGCAACGGTACGCAACAGGCTATTACGCCGGATCATTTTCGTCATGTGCTAGAAACAGCCCGCGCAAAAGATCCGGGGTTGGCGGCTGCGCTGGAACTGGCGCGACTAATGGGTTTACGTTCACAGGAAGCGGTACAAATCGCTCAGTCGCTGAAAACGTGGAAACAGGCCGTTGAACGCGGCGATACGCGCTTAACCGTGGTTTTCGGTACTAAAGGCGGACGGCCCCGTGAAACGGTGATTCTGGATGCTGACGCAGTCAAAAAAGCGCTGGATCATGCGCTGGCTATTGCAGAAAGCCGTAATGATCGGCTGATCGACAAGCCGGATCTGAAAAGCGCGATGGACTACTGGCACAACCAGGCGGTGCATATAGGGCTGACTGGCGCATATTCTCCGCATTCGCTGCGTTATGCGTGGGCGCAGGATGCTATTCGTCACTATCTGGCGCAGGGGTTTAGCAGGAAAGAGACGCTGGCAATGGTGGCGATGGATTTAGGGCATGGTGACGGGCGTGGGCGGTATGTGGCGCAGGTGTATGGACTTCGAGGTAAAGAGTGTTTCCACATCCATAAAAGTTAAGGAGTGTAGAAAAAGGCAAAAGAATTTAAATAACACGACTCGCAGGTTCAAATTTGCTCATCTGGCATAGTTAACCTGATTCCAATACTGGAAAAAGCAGATCCTCTATATCAGGATCTGCCTTCTGGTATGACTCACTAACGGATTCAGATCACTTCAGCCTATAGTTAACTATTTCTAATTACGGAAATTCACATATTAGAAGTTGCCACGCAAAACGATTATTTATGGCAAATTAGACACATGTTAACGAGGAGCCGGAAGCATTAGCACTTCAAGGTACTCTAAAGCAGTACGATCTCTTTGTTGAAAATACTCTGGAGCTTTCTGTGGCAACCATATTTCGTGAAAATGCCTACGAAAATCAGCATATAATTCAATTGGATATAATTTCGCATCTACCACACGACCATCAATATATTCGTGCTTATAGGTCGGGAAATCATTAGGTTCTATCCCTCTATTTTTCCTTAACCAAGCGCAAAACATACGTCCTTCTGATATATCGGGAATCATCCTATCGGGTAGGACATAACCAGCAATTTCAAGCGGTGCAATGAGACTCAATGTTATCTCATTTAACATCGAAAAATGAGTATGTGGAACTTTATGTCTGTTATGAGTATAACGTTGCAGGTGAGTAGGTGTTGCAAATTTAACCTGCCCCTGAGACCATTCATAAACCCATTGAGACACTTTTACTGCAAATTTAGGAGAAAGCCACTGAGCTAAATTAATAGCGAGTTGTGGGTGCACCCATGTGCCTTGTAACTTGGGATTTCCTCCGACTATAGAGTGGATTAACTGCGCCTCAGATAATCCCGTCTGATTTGTCATTTCTGTAATAAAATCAGAGGCAAGCTTGGTTGCTTTATAGCCAGAAAATGTTTTCCCCACTGATTGGCATAACGCCGTGGCGTTAATATAACCATCACTCATTCGTTGCGGGATAATTGCTCCCTCTTCAACTCTTGGTATTAACTCAAATTGCTCAGCCATGTTTTCTTCCTTAATAAAGGTAGTTACAGGAAGGTCATTAAAGAAACGAGATAAACGACCAACGAGTAGCAGCTAAAATACTTATCATCCAGAAACACTTTCCTCTTGCAATTCTCTAACGAGTTCCTCTCTTGAATTTCTTTCAATTAAATTTCTTTCCATCTTAAGTCGCTCTAACATGAAACTATTTGTCAATTCAAATGTATCGAAAATTGTATACCAATTTTTAACATAGCGTTTCATATTAGCATCTTCAGAAACCAAGCCCACATCACCTCGATTAGAGTAATTTGCTAATCGCGTCGGGATTTCAATATCTCGACTGGATATGGTCCTACCGATGAGTATCAATTCAAAATGTAAATTTTGACTTGAAAATTCAGGATGCCGTTTAATAATTGCTGCGTAATCTTCTAATTGCCTTAAATGCTTCACGTTTAGTGAAATACTTGGCTTTTTTATTTCAATAATAATACAGCGAAATATTTTATTCCCATTTGAATCAAGGGTTGGAATTCTTCGGGCTAAAAAGAGGTCGGTTTGTCGAGAAGCCCCCGGAATATCTTCTTCTGCATCAACATCATAAGAGTCAATCTCGTTAATTCCCCTTACGCTGTCACGTAGTGATTTAGCTATTTTAGTAAACGTATCTTCCTCTGCTCCTAAAGTCTCGTACCTTTCACCAAATAACCACGTATTATTCTCTATTATTTTCTGTAAATCAGGTGTTTCAAGTACATCTCTGTAATGCTCATTCATAATAAGCTTAAGTTTTTCAACAGCAAATCTTCTTTTTTGCAATTCTTCTATAGCACTTATAATATTATCCAGTCGTGTTCTTTTTAATTGTGCAGCAAATCGCGAAAGGTCATCACTATCTAAGTCAAGAACACTTTCCAAAATAGAGAATAAATCTTCATTTTTATTTGAGACAAGAATATTGTCCAATAACCTTATAAATATCTTTTTCTGTTTTGTAGTTAAATTAACCAAAATCTGAGGGTCAGCAATATATATATCACGAACGACTCTTTTAATATTATTCAACTTCCATTCTGCGTAATCTTTTTCATATTCCTTATAAGTTGGAAATACTCCTTCCTCTTCGAATTTCAAGATGGCTTTTTCGACAAGAATCCTAAGATAATCTTCATAAATCTCTTGAGAAAAATCGTGCGCATGCTTCAGTACATACTTCCAAGCCTTAGAATCCGAGTTACTTTTTGCAGATGAAAAAATATCATCGCCATGCATACTGAATGTATCAGCCCATGGAGATGAAATAAATACGCTTAAATAAAAATCTCTTTTTTTGTTAAACTTGCTGGTTTCTTTATGTACAATTTTACCATCACTATTAATTAAATAGATAAAAGATTTTTCTGTTGCAGGTTTATTAGCCCAACGAATAGCCCGAATATTAAACTCATGATTATCAAAATCAGTAACTGAAAATTTTATTTCATTTTCTGGTATTAAAATTTCTGAACCATTTAGTATTATTTTTTTTGTTCTGTCTAAAGCTAATTTACAGCAAAATTCATTCGAAAGAATAGATTTGATATTATCAATATCAGGTAAATTTGTATGGATCTGAGAAAGCTCAACGCACGTTCCATTATTTGTATTAAGTAGAAGGCCATGTTGTTCATTAGAAGGTATATCAATTTGAGCTTCATAATCTTTAATATTCTCATCTGTAATTTTTATACACGCATTCTTTTTCCCAAACTTAGTAAACCAGATGGCCTGATAACAAAGCTTATGAAATGAAAGTCGTCCTCGACCTTGAGAACCATGTTGATCAATACTCGTTTTTTTTAGAGAATCATTGAATCGATTGAAGTTACTATCTAAATTATGAAAATCAATACCATCTCCATCATCAAAGATAGTTATTGATTGCGCCGTACCAAAATCGTCGTAGGCGATATTAATTATGACATTATTGGCACCAGCATCAAGACCATTCCATACAAGTTCAATGATAGCTTGAACCGGTTCAATAGATCTGAAATGCTTCTTAATACCAGAGCTATTTATTTCAGTCGTTCCCTGAATGATTTTCTTCGCCATAAACAATCATCTCAAAAACAATTTGGTTAAGTGCCTATTCTATATGATATTTTATCAATATCAACGTTTACTCTTTGATTATGTGCGATCTTACATTTTTAACACTCCTGTCCAATTGCACATTGACCTCAGTGATCTTGCACTATGCTCCTATCGCATTCATAAAAGACAGTTAATCCTAAGTTGAATTAAGAATTCTATGACTTGGCGACCTCAAAACGTGATATCAATCACACATATAATCAATGATGACATTAGGGGCTTTTTTGAGGGCCTTATTTTAAAAATAAGAATTAAAAACCCTTAAATACAATTAGATACTTAACAAATCGCATCCAGTCAGAGGAGCCAAATTTAAGAAGCCTGCTTTCGAGCAGGCTTTTTGCTTTCCGCCGACCACGCGTCCCCGTGGACGAAGATCCACAGCCACCGCCGGGCCGTTCGTTTCGCTCACCCGAGCGCTGACGCTCCCCTGCGGGGAACGCCAGCGTTTTCCTCTCTCTTCCCCCGTTGCCGGTTAGCGGAACGGCGGTTCGTTGAAGGTGCGTAGCTTACGCGAGTGCATGTGATCCCCCTCGGCGCGCAGCAGATCGATGGCCCGGATGCCGATCTGCAGATGCTCAGAGATGGCCCCCTCATAGAAGCGGTTGGCCTGACCGGGGAGCTTGATCTCACCGTGCAGCGGTTTGTCCGAGACGCAGAGCAGCGTGCCGTAGGGGACGCGAAAGCGATAGCCCTGGGCGGCGATGGTCGCGCTCTCCATATCGATAGCCACCGCGCGGCTGAGATTAAAGCGCAGCGCGGAAGCGGAATAGCGCAGCTCCCAGTTACGGTCGTCGGTGGTGACCACCGTCCCGGTACGCAGCCGCTGCTTCACCTCCTCGCCCGGCATCCCGCTCACCTGCTTGGTGGCGTCGTACAGGGCGCGCTGCACTTCGGCAATGCTGGGGATGGGAATATCCGGCGGCAGCACCGCATCCAGTACATGGTCGTCGCGCAGATAGGCGTGGGCCAGCACATAGTCGCCGATGGCCTGGCTTTCGCGCAGGCCGCCGCAGTGGCCGATCATCAGCCAGACATCCGGGCGCAGCACCGCCAGGTGGTCGCAGATGGTTTTGGCATTGGCCGGGCCGACGCCAATGTTAATCAGGGTGATCCCTTTGCCGTCGTGGGTGATCAGATGCCAGGCCGGCATCTGGTGCTTCTTCCACGCCAGATCGGAAATGGCCTGCTCCGGCGCTTCGGTTTCGGCGGTGATCCAGATCCCGCCGGCGCAGGAGAGAGCGATATAGGGGCTGTCGGGATCGAGGATCTGGCTGCAGCCCCAGCTGACGAACTCATCCACGTAGCGGGTATAGTTGGTGAACAGCACGTAGGGCTGGAAGTGTTCCGCCGGCGTGCCGGTATAGTGCCGCAGACGCGCCAGCGAAAAATCGACGCGGCGGGCGTCAAAGTGCGACAGCGGATAGAACTCGGTAGGATGGAACAGGCCGTCTGCGGTCTCATCGCCAATCTGCGACAGCTCGGTGGTAGGGAAATAGCGCGTCAGACCGGCGCTCATCGAGCGGTCGAGTGTCAGGGTGGAACCATCTATCACGTAAGGATAGGGGATCTCATGCTGCGACAGCTCGACGCTGATATGCGCGCCATAGTCCTGATACAGCAGGGTCAGCTGTTCCAGCAAATAGTGGCGGAACAGTTTCGGATTCGTGATGGTGGTGGTATAGCACCCGGCATGGGTGAAACGTCCCCAGGCGCGCGTTTTGAGGGCTTTATGATCGGCGCCGTCCCAGGAGACCGAGAGCTGCGGGTAGACAAAAAGACCTTCCGCGCGGGCTTCGGTATCGGGGAGCGTATTATGGTCGATATAGTCGCCGATGGCTTTGCGTAATGCCGTGACCGAGGCTTCATAGCGCGCTTCCAGCTCGGCAAGCGCTTGTTCCGGGGTCAGACTGGCGGCCTTGTTATTCATGATTCGCTCCTTGTTTCAGGTCTGCTGACATTCCCGATAGTATGTCACAGCGTGAAAAGGGCGAAGGGGAATTTATCTGTCAGATGCGAAGAGACCCCGATCATCTCTGGCAAAGGGGTCGGACCCGATTTATTTGCCGGCGTTTGCCCAGCGCTCACTGCTATAATGGGTTGCTTTGAGGATCTTCAACGTCTGTGTCGGGTTATTATTCAGACAATAACGCGCATCGGCCAGCGGAGTAAGTTTATCGCCTTCCTGCAGGTGAAGGCGACAGGCTTCAATTTCAGCAATCATCGCTAATGTACCGCTCTGAAGCACGACGCAGCAGGGGCTGGTCATTGAATTTTTTCTCACTTTTTTTACCCACCACTCCATCTATATCTTCCTGTCCTGATCACATCCCTGCCGATAATTCATGTTTCCTGAAGGCCTGACAATAAGATTATCCCCTTGGTTTATACAGTGTTTAAAAATAGGCGACCTAACGTTGATCTCAGCGGTAGGCTTTTTTTCGCTGAACATGAATGATCTGCCGGGTTTAATTTGCCGGAGCCGATGGCTATGCTGAGAAGCAGACAGTGAAAATAGCCTGTCAGGAATAGGGCAGCTGAGTTCGGCTATGCGAAAAATAATAGAGAGAGCGTCATGAAGCATGTTTTACGCCACTGGCGAACGTCTGGCGCCGTTATTGGCTCACTGTTAAAAAAAGGGATCGTTGCGGTGCTGGCGCTGCTGGTGGTGTTTCTCGCCGGACGGATCTATGAGTCCCAGCGCGGCCCCGCGCTGCATTCCTGGCATACCTGGCATGGCAACGAGATGACGGCCAAAGAGATCGACCAGGCGACCTTTGCCCAGTATCTGGCGCGGGAGAAAACGATTTTCGCCGATCTTCAGCGTGAGGTGACAGAGGCCTTGCCGGAAGAAGATAAAACCCCAGTCAACCGCTTTTATCGCCACAGCCGGGTCTGGCCGGGACAGTTTACGCAGGACTGGAATCGCTCTTTTGTACTATTGCCGCAGGGCAAACCGCGCGGCAGCGTGGTGCTGCTCCATGGCCTGACCGATTCGCCCTACAGCGTGCGCTATCTGGCGCAACTCTGGCGGCAGCGGGGCTATGTGGCGGTGGCGCCGCGTTTGCCGGGCCATGGCACCGCGCCGGGGGCGTTAACCGCCGTTGACTGGGAGACCTGGCTGGCGGCAACGCGTCTGGCGGTGCGCGAAGCGACGCGGCTGGCAGGGGCGGACGTGCCGCTGCATCTGGTCGGCTACTCTAACGGCGGCGCGCTGGCGCTCAAGTATGCCCTCGATAGCCTGGAGGACAGCCATTTACGCCAGCCGCAGCAGATTATCCTGCTGTCGCCGATGATCGGCGTGACGGCGTTTGCCCGTTTTGCCGGTCTCGCCGGGCTGCCGTCCATCTTCCCGGCGTTTGCCCGTGCGGCCTGGCTAAACGTGGCGCCTGAATTTAACCCGTTCAAGTACAACTCTTTTCCGGTAAAAGCGGCGAGACAGTCCTGGCTGTTAAGCCAGGCGCTGCAGCAGCAGATTATTCGCGCGTCCCGTCAGGGGGAGCTGAAAGCGCTGCCGCCAGTCCTCACCTTTCAGTCGGTGATGGATTCCACCGTCAGCACCCGGGCGGTGGTGGAGTCCCTGTATCGCTACCTGCCGGACAACGGCAGTGAGCTGGTGGTGTTCGACATAAACCAGGCGGCGGATCTCCGGGTCCTGTTCCGTCCCGCGCTCTATGCGGCGGTGAATACGCTGCTACCGCCGGCGCCGAGGGCCTATACCACCACGGTGGTGACCAACGCGACGGCGCATACGCTGCAGACCGTCGCCCGCACTACGCTGGCGCAGGAACGGGAAGAGCATCGTTATCCTCTACACCTTGCCTGGCCGGCGGATATGTACTCCCTGTCGCATGTGGCGGTGCCGTTTCCCCTGAGCGACTCGCTGTATGGCCGCGAGCCGGACGAGAAGAACCGCTACGGCATTAGCCTGGGCACCATTTCACTGCGTGGAGAAACCGGAACGTTGAGCGTGGGGCTGGAGACGTTAATGCGCGTCACCTCTAATCCTTTCTTTCCGTGGATGCTGGCGCGCGTCGATGAGCATATCGCCTGCGGCGAACAGGCGGCGGTAGTGGCCTGCCTGAAGGCGCAGGCCAGCGCGCAGGCGTTAAAAGAGGCTCAGGTGCAGGACGGTGCGCAGCAGAATGCCGACGATCGCCGCGGGAACCACGAAGCGAAACAGGCGGACAAACCGTGAGCTGATGCCGAGGAAAATACCGATTCCGGGCAGATCGAAGGTCTGGATCAGCAGGCCTGCCGAGGCGTTGACCTGGCTGACGGTGACTTTGCCCTGCTGGATCAGCTCGGAAATGACGCCAAAGTAAGCGGTGCCTCCGGCGACGCACTTCACCAGCGCCGGCAGCACAAAGTTCTGCGGAATGTGCAGCCAGCCGAGCACCGGTTTCAGCAGCTGCTGCAGCAGGTCGATGGCGCCAGCGCCCTGAAGCAGTCCGACGATGGTTAACGACAGGATCAGCATCGGCACCGCGCCGAGCGCCAGGCGGATGGCGTCGGAGCCGGCGCTATTGATCACCGCCAGAATGCCCTGACTGTTCTGCTCGGCGTTGGGCAGCGCTTCCGCGCGAGGATTCTCGGCGACCGATAAGCGCCGTCCGGTGACGTGCCAGGCGACGGCGGCCGCGCACAGGCCGCCGACAACTGAGATAACGATCGAGGCCAGCCAGTGGAGGCCGAAAGGTGTGAGGGGATAGAAGACGTTGCCTTGCCCCATGGCGAAGACCATGGCCAGCGTGGCGGCCATTTGCCGGTCAGAAACGCCGCGTTTGTCCATAATCGACAGCGTGGCCAGCGGGGCGGCGAAGCTGACAAAGTTAATCTGGATCAGGGCGAAGGCGCTCATCCCGGTTAAGCCGAAGGGCTTCAGCAATGGCGCAACCCAGCGCACAATCACATCGAGGATGCCGCGGACCTCCAGATATTTCATGATAATCAGCATGATCACCATGATCGGCAACAGCGTATACAGCGCGACGTCAACGGACGATTTGCCCGCCGCCATAATGATGCTTATGACATCCATTTACGTTCTTTACCACTCGCAAAGCCATTCGTTCGCGTCATCATAATCCCGTGGGGAAGGAAATGATATGTCAGGATCGCCCGGGGGACCGGCGCCATGGGGCGCCGGGAGGAGAGAATTACTGGCCGATGTTGACCAGCGTGCGGCCATGAATATTGTTGCTGAGGAAATCTGCGGCATACGCTGGCGCCTGCTCCAGCGTGATTTCGGTGGCTGCCTGCTGGTAGTAGCCCTCCGGCAGCAGCTGGGCCAGACGCTGCCAGACCGCGTCGCGTTCTGCGGTGGGCACCATCACCGAATCCACCCCCTGCAGACGCACATTGCGCAGAATAAACGGCATTACGGTGGTCGGCAGATCGAAGCCCCCGGCCAGACCGCAGGCGGCGACGCAGCCGCGATATTGCGTTTGCGCCAGCACTTTAGCCAGCATCGTGCCGCCAACGGTATCCACCGCGCCCGCCCACAGCTGTTTCTCCAGCGGGCGGGTCTCTGCGAAGTCGCTGCGCGGCAGGATGGCGTCGGCGCCGAGCTGGCGAAGGTAATCGTGCGTCGACTCGCGGCCCGATACGGCTGTCACCCGGTAGCCGAGCGCTTTCAGCAGTACCACGGCGGTGCTGCCGACCCCGCCGCTGGCGCCGGTGACCAGGATATCACCGCTTTCCGGGGTGATGCCCGCACTGACGAGGGCATCGACGCACAGCATTGCGGTAAAGCCGGCGGTGCCGATGATCATTGCCTGGCGCGCGCTGAGTGCCTCCGGCAGGGCAACCAGCCAGTCGCCTTTGACACAGGCCTCGGTGGCCAGACCGCCCCAGTGGTTTTCGCCCACGCCCCAGCCGGTGAGGATCACGGCCTGGCCGGGAACAAAGCGCGGATCGCGGCTTTCACTTACCCTGCCGGCAAAATCAATCCCCGGCACCATCGGGAACTGGCGGATGATTTTGCCTTTGCCGGTGATCGCCAGGGCATCTTTATAGTTGAGACTCGACCAGTCGATGGCGACCTGCACGTCGCCTTCGGCAAGGGCGGGCAGGTCAATCGCTTTGACGGCGGCCACGGTGCGGTTGTCAATCTGGTCCAGAACTAATGCTTTCATGACTGAGTATTCCTCGTCTGAAGGGAGTTATCGGCGCTATCGCCGTCCTGTGCAGGTGTTATTGTCATCATATTGTGCGCAAAGAAATCCCAGTACTGGTTAAGGGGAGCGGCGGACTGGACCAGCCTGGCGCGCATCACCGCGCCTTCCCAGCCGATCCAGAACACCTGGGCCAGCGCCTCCGGTGAGGTGTCGCTGGCAATCGCCCCGGCAGCCTGCGCCTCGTGCAGGCAGCGGGCCACGCGCGCCTCCCATGCCGCCAGGATGGCCTGCAACCGCTGGGTAAATGCCTCGGGCAACAGCGGAGCTTCCTGCAGCAGGTTGCCTACCAGACAGCCGCGACGAAACTGGTATTTCTCCATTCCCTGACCGGCATCTCGCACGAAGGCCGCCATCCGTTCCAGCGGCGGCACGGCGTCGTCCAGCAGGAATTTATCTAATTTATGCGCAAAGTAGTCGCCATAGGCGGCAAGCACGGCGAGGCCAAAGGCCTCCTTGCTTTTGAAACAGTGGTAAAACGACCCCTTTGGCACGGCGATATTCTTGATTACCGCATCAATCCCCGCCGCGAGATAGCCCGTTTCGGTCAGCACCTCCAGGCCCGAGCGAATCAGCGCCTGGCGGGTGTCGACAAACTGCCGATCGGCCTTTGGCGGTCGGCCGCGGCGGGGCTTCAGGTTGGCGGAGATAGCGGGATTCATCATTTAGACCGTATGGTTTAATTGTTTGTCAGGGTACCCCCAATCCTGGTATGGGGCAAGCAATGTATGGCAGCGAAGGGCGGGATTTCGAGGCATTCGGCTTATGAAAGGCAACGCGGATTATCAATAATGGCTAATGCATGGATATCGGGCCGTTACGACAGAGAATATCAATCCGCTGAGGCTATTCCGCTGACCATATATCTCTCTGGTCGCCACGGAATGATAAGGATGAATGGTAGAGATTATATTGCCGGGCTGACGATGATTTGCAGACCATGGCGGATTGACAATGCCGGCATGATAAAACACATTGTCCCCCCTGAACGGGCGCCGGTTGCCACCTCAGTTTAAATAAACACGCCGCCAGACAGGAAAGCCTGTCCTTTATTATCGGCGTCTGGATAAATAACCCGCCGCTGAAACCACACCTGCGAAAAAGGAATAACAGCCTGATGTACAGAATGAATATTGCCGTCAAAGGAGGGGAGGAATGTCGCTAATCGCTATTGTGCTGGTCTTTATCATGGCCATCGTGGTGACGGTGTTCATTTCCCATCTTCTGCCCGTTAAAGTGCCGCTGCCGTTGATCCAGATTGCGGCGGGCGCCGCGCTGGCCGCCGGTGGTTTTCAGGTCGATTTCGATCCGCACATCTTTTTGCTGTTGTTTATCCCGCCGCTGCTTTTCCTCGATGGCTGGCGGATCCCGAAAGACGCGTTTTTCCGCGATATGAAGCCGATTCTGTCGCTGGCGATAGGCCTGGTGATGGTGACTATCCTCGGTATTGGCCTGTTTATTCACTGGCTTATTCCGGCGATTACCGTGGCGGCGGGGTTCGCCCTGGCGGCGATTCTGTCACCCACCGATCCGGTGGCGGTATCGGCAATGACCGCCAGCTCGCCGCTGCCTTCCCGGATGGCGCATATCCTAGAAGGGGAGTCGCTGTTAAACGATGCTTCGGGTCTCGTCGCTTTTAATTTTGCCATCGCCGCGGTGCTGACCGGCAGCTTCTCAGCGGGAGAGGCGGTGATGAAGTTTTTCCTGATGGCGTTCGGGGGCATCCTCAGTGGGCTCGTGGTGGTGTGGGTCACCGGCAAATGTAATAACTTTCTGGTGCGGCGCACTCGCGAGGAGCCGGCCATCCAGATCCTGATCAGCCTGCTTATCCCCTTCGCCGCCTACCTGCTGGCCGAGGCGTTCCATGTCTCCGGCATTCTTGCCGCCGTCGCCGCCGGCATTGCGATGCACTATGAGCAGCTGTCGGGGCCACGGCTTCCCGCGACGCGCATGAAAAGCAGCGCGGTGTGGTCCATGCTGCAGACTACCCTCAATGGGATGATCTTCCTGATGCTGGGCGAGCAGTTGCCCCGCATGCTCAGGAAGTTGCCGGCGGTAGCCAGCCAGGCCGGCGTCCCTTCGCCCTGGTATCTGCTGCTGTACGCCGTGGCCATCACTCTCGCGCTCGGTCTGATGCGTTTCGCCTGGGTATGGCTGTCGATGACGCTGACCATTTTTCGCCGTAAACGCCGGGGCAAGGCCATCACCGTCCGTCCGCGATTCAGCATCCTCGCCGTCATGGCGCTGGCGGGGGTTAAAGGCTCCGTGACGCTCGCCGGTATTCTGACGCTGCCGGCGGTGCTGGCGGATGGTTCACCATTCCCGGGCCGCGAACTGCTGATCTTTCTCTCAATGGCGGTGATCCTGATGTCGCTGGTGGTGGCGGCTATCGGTCTGCCGTTCATGACCCGCTATCTTGCCGATGATTTACCCCATGACACCGGCAAGGACGATATTGGCGCCGTCATGACCGAAGTGGCCATCAACCGGCTAAATGCGCTACTCGACGAGCCGGTGGAGGATCCCACTGAGCAGGCCCTGCGGGCGGATGCCGGCAATATGCTGCTGGAAACCTATCAGCGTCGGCTTCACTATAACGACAATGACGAAGGGCAGGACGTCGGGCTGGAGCTGGCGAAGCGCGCCAGGCTGGAGAAATATATGCAAAGAGAGGTCATTATCGCCCAGCGTCAGGAGCTGTTCCGGCTGCGTCGCGCTCACAACATTAGCGATATCACCTTTTATGAGGTGCTGCGGGAGATAGACCTGAAGGAAGAGAGTTTGCGCTAGGGGCGCCATTGCTGGAGGGGAGCCTTCGCCCTCCGGCCGCGCAGCTGGCGCGGAAAAGCAAAAAGCCTGCTCGAAAGCAGGCTTTTTTAAATTTGGCTCCTCTGACTGGACTCGAACCAGTGACATACGGATTAACAGTCCGCCGTTCTACCGACTGAACTACAGAGGAATCGTGTGAACGGGGCGCATATTAACGATGCCACCCGGCCTTGTCAAAGCCTGATTCAAAGAATTGCGTTCGACTGCTGACAATTTCAGCAACCCTCACTCGTGCGCTGTTTTTTTCAGCAGATTGCACCGTTGTAGTGCGAATGTACCCCTAATGGGGCATACCACAATCTGCTTACCAGGCAAATAAAAACCGGATTGCTATCACTATCCCTTATAACACCGCCTGTGGCGGGCAGCGGCAGCGGAAATGAAAAGCTGGCAAGCAAATTGCAAAACCAGTTTCATCATACTTCCAGCGTTGACGCTGGCGTTCCTTACAGGAGGCAAAATGAACTTAAGACGACTGAAATATTTTGTGAAAATCGTCGATATCGGCAGTCTGACCCAGGCCGCTGAAGTCTTGCACATCGCCCAACCGGCCCTCAGCCAGCAGGTTGCGACCCTGGAAGGTGAAATGGACCAGCAGCTGCTGATACGCACTAAGCGAGGGGTCACGCCAACGGAAGCCGGTAAAATCCTGTATACCCATGCGCGGACCATCCTGCGCCAGTGTGAGCAGGCGCAGCTGGCGGTCAATAACGTCGGTCAGACGCTGCGTGGCCAGGTCTCGATCGGCCTGGCGCCGGGCACGGCGGCCTCCGCCATTACTATGCCGTTGCTGCAGACGGTGCGTAATGAACTGCCCGAGGTGATGGTCTATCTGCAAGAGAGCAGCGGCACGGCGCTGAATGACAAGCTGCTGGCGGGCCAGCTGGATATGGCGGTGCTGTATGAGCGTTCGCCGGTGGCCGGCATCGTCAGCCAGCCGCTGCTGAAAGAAGATCTCTACCTGGTCGGTACCCGCGATTGCCCGGGGCAGAGCGTGGACCTCACGGCGGTGGCGGAGATGAACCTGTTTCTGCCGCGCGACTACAGCGCGGTACGGGCGCGGGTCACCGAAGCGTTCACCCTGCGTCGGCTGTCGGCGAAAATTATCGGCGAGATTGAATCCATTACCACCCTGACCGCGGCCATCGCCAGCGGCATGGGGGCGACGGTCCTGCCGGAATCCGCTGCCCGCTCCCTGTGCGGCGCGGCGAACGGCTGGATGGCGCGGATTAGCACGCCGTCAATGAGCCTGTCTCTGTCGCTGAACATGTCGGCGCGCGGCGGTTTGTCGCCGCAGGCGCAGGCGGTGAAGGAGATCCTGCTGTCTCTGGTGAGCCGTCCATCGCTGGAGAATCGCGAACTGCAGCTGGTGAGTTAGGCTATATTCTCTTAAGGAATAAGTTGCTGGTTTTTATTATTTGTTACCCGGGACAACAGACTTTAACAATAGCAGATACGTTAAGTCCATTGGCCCGGAGGAAAGGGTGAACTTCCAGCAACTGAAAATTATCCGTGAGGCGGCCCGTCAGGATTACAACCTGACGGAAGTCGCGAATATGCTCTATACCTCGCAGTCAGGCGTCAGCCGCCATATCCGGGAACTGGAAGAGGAGCTGGGGATTGAGATCTTTATCCGTCGCGGCAAACGCCTGTTAGGCATGACCGAGCCGGGTAAAGCGCTGTTATCCATTGCCGAGCGGATCCTCAATGAAGCCAGCAACGTCCGGCGGCTGGCGGATCTCTTCACTAACGATGCCTCCGGCGTCTTAACCATCGCCACCACCCATACTCAGGCGCGCTACAGCCTGCCCCCGGTGATTAAAGCTTTCCGCGAGCTGTTCTCCGACGTTCGCGTCGAGCTGGTGCAGGGCACCCCGCAGGAAATCGAAGCGCTGTTGCATAACGGCGGGGCGGATATCGGCATCGCCAGCGAGCGTCTGAGCAACGACCCGACGCTGGCGGCTTTCCCCTGGTTCCGTTGGCATCACAGCCTGCTGGTACCCAAAGACCATCCCCTGACCCAGGTGTCTCCTCTGACGCTGGAGGCGATTGCCCGCTGGCCGTTAATCACCTATCGCCAGGGGATCACCGGCCGTTCGCGGATCGATGAGGCCTTCAACCGCAAAGGGCTGATGCCGGATATTGTGCTGAGCGCCCAGGATTCCGATGTCATCAAGACCTACGTCGAGCTGGGGCTGGGCGTCGGGCTGGTCGCCGAGCAGTCCGGGGATGCCCGCGAAGCGGACACCTTTACGCGCCTCGATACCCGCCATCTGTTTGATGCCAATACCGTGTGGCTGGGACTGAAGCGGGGCCAGCTGCAGCGTAATTACGTCTGGCGCTTTATCGAATTGTGCAATGCCGGACTGTCGCTGGATGAGATCAAACGCCAGGCGATGGAGCCGGAAGAGGCCGCTATCGACTATCAGATTTAAGGAAATGCTGGCCAGCGGATCGGGGAGAGGAAATACCGCTATAATTCACACACGAGAGTCGCGACTGAGGAAGGGAAAATGACGATGCGGCGTGTGAAATTACTTTGTTCGGCGCTGATGCTTCTCGCCAGCCACAGCGCGCTGGCCGTTAGCTATCCGCTGCCGCCGGAGGGGAGCCGTCTGGTGGGCAGCGCATTTACCATTGCCGTGCCGGAGAACAACACTCAACCACTGGAAAGTTTTGCCGCCCAGTACGGCCAGGGGTTGAGCAATATGCTGGAGGCTAACCCCGGCGTCGATGTCTATTTGCCGCACTCCGGTTCGACGCTGACCATTCCGCAACAGCTGATCCTGCCTGACACCGTGCGGGAGGGGATCGTCATCAACGTCGCCGAGATGCGTCTCTATTATTACCCACCGCTGGGCAATAGCGTGGAAGTCCTGCCAATCGGCATTGGTCAGGCGGGACGCGAAACGCCGCGTAACTGGGTGACGGCGGTAGAGCGCAAGCAGGAGGGACCCACCTGGGTACCGACCGCCAATACCCGCCGCGAGTATGCGAAAGAGGGCAAAACGCTGCCGGCTATGGTGCCGCCCGGGCCCGATAATCCGATGGGGCTGTATGCGATCTATATCGGCAGGCTGTACGCCATCCACGGCACCAATGCCAACTTTGGTATCGGGCTGCGCGTCAGCCAGGGATGCATCCGCCTGCGTAATGACGACATTAAATTCCTGTTTGATAACGTGCCGGTTGGGACGCGCGTCCAGCTCATCGATCAGCCGGTGAAGTACAGCGTGGAGCCGGACGGCAGTCACTGGCTGGAGGTGCACGAGCCGCTGTCGCGCAACCGCGCGGAGTTTGAATCCGACAGAAAAGTCCCCTTGCCGATGACCTCGGCGCTGCGCGAGTTTACTCAGGGGCCGGGAGTGAGTCCTTCGCAGGCCGAGCAAACCCTGCAGCGCCGCTCCGGCATGCCGGTGAATATCAGCGCCACAGCGGCGCAGGGAAGTTTGTAGCGGTGGAAAAAGTTAAGCCTTGATGCGGGATGGCGGCCCGGCGGGACCCGAAAAGCAAAAAGCCTGCTTAAAAGCAGGCTTTTTAAATTTGGCTCCTCTGACTGGACTCGAACCAGTGACATACGGATTAACAGTCCGCCGTTCTACCGACTGAACTACAGAGGAATCGTGTGAACGAGGCGCATACTACTGGCCCGGCATTTTTGTGTCAACACTAAAATTAACCTGCTGATTCAAATGGCTAAATTTAGCTCAACACGTTGTTTTAGTGAACAGTGCGCCGATCGTCTTCGTCCTGCAGGCCATTCTCCCGTCTGCGCGCCAGCGGATCCTGGCGGTAAAAATGGCAAAAACGCTGCCACAGGGCCGGGAAGCGGGGCGCGAACAGTTCAGGCGCGCTGAAAAAATATTCCGATAGGACGGCAAAGCACTCAGCGGGATCGGTGGCGGCATAGGCGTCAATGCTGGCTGCGCTTTCCCCCACCAGATCTATCTCATCCTGAATGTTGTTCATCGCCGCGTGGAGATCGTGCTCCCAGCCGGCGACTTCGCGCAGTGGGATCAGCGGCACCCCGCTGGCCCGATCGCCATTCCGCGTATCGAGCTTATGCGCTACCTCATGCACCACAAGGTTAAAGCCTGACGCATCAAAGGAGTCCTGAATATCCAGCCAGTTCAGCACCACGGGACCCTGCTGCCAGCTTTGCCCCGATTGCACCACCCGCTGGTTGTGGACCAGGCCAATATCATCCTCCCATTCATCATCCACGACAAACGGGGCAGGGTAGATCAGCACTTCATGAAAACCGTCCAGCCACTCTATCCCCAGCTCAAGTACCGGCAGGCAAAAGAGCATAGCTATCCGCGCCTGATGCAGCGGAGTCAGCTCCAGTCCCTGAAGCGCTACCAGACGTTTTTGCTGTAGGAAACGGCCAGCCATCTGCGTCAGCTTATGCTGCTCAGCGGGCGAAAGGTGGGCTAAAACCGGAATGGCAAGCGCTTGCTCCCAGGGCATCTCTGCGTTGCCGGACTCATCATCTGCTTTCCAGGGCCATTTAAACATCATATTGCTCGCAAAGTCGTCACTTGAACACGATTACCGAAACGGGAGCTATTAAAATGCCAAAGATCCTGGCATTATAGCAACCACAACAGCGGAGAGATGCCGGAGCGGCTGAACGGACCGGTCTCGAAAACCGGAGTAGGGGCAACTCTACCGGGGGTTCAAATCCCCCTCTCTCCGCCACTCTTCTTTCTCTGACCATTCCCCTTCAATAACACCGTTAGCTTCAGGTATAACGCCTGCGCTGGGGTATCGCCATCATCATCGTCCTGGTTTCAGCGTAAAGACGCGGTACTGTGCCTTGTCTTTTTGTGGTCTTACCGCCGCAATTTGCCCGAACGAGCTTAAACGCATCATAAAGAGGGAAGGTACGCCTGGAAAGCGGCAATGTCGAAAAGAGTGATCTCAACGGAGCGGGAACAAGAAAAAGCCCGCTGAGCGCGGGCTTAGATGGGGATCAGAACTGGTAAACCAGACCGAGGGCCACGATATCATCGGTCGAGATACCGTTGTTGCTGTAGAAGCGGTCGTCTTCATCCAGCAGGTTGATTTTGTAATCCACATAGGTGGACATATTTTTATTGAAGTAGTAGGTCATGCCGATGTCGACATACTTGACCAGATCCTTGTCGCCGAAGCGAGAAGAGGAGTAGAGATCTTTACCCTTTGATTGCAGATAGGCCACAGACGGACGCAGCGGTAAATTATACTCATCGAACTGGTACTGGGCGACGACTTCAAAATTCTGCGTCTTGTTGGCAATAGCGCCGTTGCCGTAAAAGGTCATGTTGCGGGTTTCCGCATACATGGCGGCCAGATAGATGTTGTTGGCGTCATATTTGGCGCCGACGGTCCAGGCGTCAGCTTTATCACCGTTGGCATAAATATGGCTGCTACGTGCTGCCGCCAGCTGGTTATGGGTACGGTCGGAAGATGAATAGGCGGCCCCGAAGCTGATGCCCATATCGAGATCGTAGTAGCTGGAGATACCAAACCCGTCGCCATTTTCCCGCGCCAGTTTACGAGCACCACCGTTGTTAGTGCCTTCGCCAGAACCGGCGTTTTCATTATTACCCTGATACTGCAGGGCGAAATGCAGGCCGTCGACGAGGCCGAAGAAATCGCTGTTACGGTAGGTGGCCACCCCGTTGGTGCGGCCGGTCATGTAGACGTCGGTCTGGGTGTAGGTATCGCCGCCGAATTCTGGCAGCATATCAGTCCAGGATTCGATGTCGTACACCACGCCGTAATTACGGCCATAGTCCAGTGAGCCATAGTCAGCAAACTTCAGACCGGCGAAGGCCAGACGGGTCCAGGAATTCGCTCCTTCATTTTCGCTGGTATTGGCCTTGATATTGTATTCCCACTGACCGTAGCCGGTTAACTCGGAAGCGATCTGCGTTTCGCCTTTGATGCCAAAGCGTGCATAGGTCTGATCGCCGTCCTCTGAAGTGTCGTCTGAGAAATAGTGCAGGCCGGCGACTTTCCCGTAAAGGTCCAGTTTGTTGCCGTTGTTGTTATAGATTTCCGCGGCATTAACGGCATTGGCCATTAATAATGCCGGAACCATGAGAGCCAGTACTTTTCTTTTCATTATATATTCCCTTTTAATAATAATTTCTGTGAATTATGACAATCCCTCCGGAATGACTATCAGATACTAACGACCAGGTTCATTTTTATTTAAAATAAAATATGTAAATAAATAATGTAACATATTGCAAAATATTTCCAAATGGTTCGTTATATTAAATTTAAATGAATCTTCTTTTATTATTATTTTATTATATAGCAATGGGTTATGTTGCTTTGTTGCGGCCTCGGTTAACCAAATGAAATTATTTTTATTAATTTACGGCGAGGAGATTATTTAGCATTTAAATATAATTTATGAGACAAACTCGCAGGGTGAGATAAGTACAATACGCGGCATGGTTGATGTCGTTAATGTTTAATCCTGTGGGTAAGTAATAAAGAACAAACCCTTGGGTATTTCCATTGGCAGCATAAGTGATAAGTAGGTGCAGAAGACAAGGATGAAACTGCTGCCTGTGGCGCAGGTTGGCGCTATAATGTGATGCGTGTCACGTTTTGGGTGGCAGTAGTATGATTTGTCACGGAGAAGAATGAGATGGAAGAGCAGGCAAAACGCAGCCCGGGCGGCAAACTCGCGCTCTGGGCGTTGTATGCCTTTTGCGGATATTGTGTCTGGGTCATTGTGCGTTACTGGTGGGTGGTAGGGAAAATTCACAGCGTTCCCGGCGCCAGCGCGGAGGGCGACTTTGGCACAATGGCAGGGAAATGGCTTGGCGCCCTGTTGGGGATGCTGGTGCTCGCCGGCATTGGCGCGATCCTTGGTGCTGTCGTCTGGTATACACGGCCCGCCAGAAGCAGGCGGGATCATCGGTCGTAAAGTTGCTATGCTCGAGGCTGACCTTCAGATAAGGAACGCCTATGAACCTGGTAGACTGGCAGCAACGATTTGAGCACTGGATACTGACGCACCACGCCCAGGAGGATGCGGCGCACGATCTGTCCCATTTTCGTCGCGTCTGGGCCACCGCCACCCGGCTGGCCGCCGGGGAGGTGGAAGTCGACAGGCTGGTGCTTCTCACGGCCTGCTATTTTCATGACATTGTCAGTCTGCCTAAAAATCATCCGGAGCGAAGCCGCTCCTCGATGATGGCTGCCGAGAAAACCCTGGCGATTTTGCAGTCGTCGTTTACCGATTTTCCCGCAGACCGCTATGCGGCGGTCAGCCATGCTATTGAGGCGCACAGCTTTAGCGCGGCGATCCCGCCGCGCACGCTGGAGGCGAAAATCGTCCAGGACGCCGACCGTCTCGAGTCGCTTGGGGCGATTGGCCTGGCGCGGGTCTTCGCCGTCGCCGGCGCCCTGAACACCATTCTGTTTGATGCCGACGATCCTTTCGCCGACCGGCGAGCGCTGGATGACAGAAAATATGCCCTCGACCATTTCCAGTGCAAACTCCTGCGCCTGCCGGAAACCATGCAGACCGCCGCAGGAAGGGCTATGGCGCAGCATAATGCGCGCTTCCTCGTTGAGTTTATGGCCAAGATCAGCGCGGAGCTGAAGGGGGAGCCTATGACGCTGGATGAGGCGGTTTTACGCCGCTTTGCACCGCAGCCGTCAACCGACCAGTGATTTATGGTACTCTCTGCAAAAATCGTCCGCGCTGGTTGAGGATATGCCACAAAAGTTAATCAAGGAAAACAGGTCGTTGTCATTGACGGAGCAGGCCGGTGAAGAGGCTCAGGCGCTGCTGCGTCAGCTGATGACGATCTACGATGTGAAAACGCTGGTCGCCGAGCTGGTTAGCGTCGGGGAGCAGCACTGGAGCGCGGCGATCCTCAAGCGCGTGGCGGCCCTCGGCCGCGCGGCGGGGCGTTTGCGTCCGCAGGAGGTCGCTCATCTGGCGACGCTGCTGCCGTCGCCGCCGGCCCATCATCCGCACTATGGGTTCCGCTTTGTCGATCTGTTTGCCGGTATCGGCGGGATCCGCAGCGGTTTTGAAGCCATCGGCGGGCAGTGCGTCTTTACCAGCGAGTGGAATAAGCATGCGGTGCGCACCTATAAGGCCAACTGGTATTGCGATCCGCAGCAACACCGTTTCAATGAAGATATCCGCGATATCACCCTCAGCCATCGCCCCGACGTTAGCGATGACGAGGCGGCGCAGCATATCCGCGAGACTATCCCGCAGCATGATGTGCTGCTGGCCGGCTTTCCCTGCCAGCCTTTCTCACTCGCCGGCGTATCGAAAAAAAATGCCATGGGTCGCGCCCACGGCTTTGCCTGCGAAACCCAGGGGACGCTGTTTTTTGATGTGGTGAGAATTATCGCCGCCCGTCAGCCGGCGATCTTTGTGCTGGAGAATGTTAAAAATCTCAAAAGTCACGATCAGGGACGCACCTTCCGCATCATCATGCAGACACTGGATGAGCTGGGGTATGAGGTCGCTGACGCCGGGCATAGCGGGCCGGACGATCCGAAAGTGATCGACGGGCGCCATTTCTTACCACAGCACCGGGAGCGCATCGTGCTGGTAGGCTTCCGTCGCGATCTGCACCTGCACGAAGGGTTTACGCTGCGCGATATCGCGGCGCTTTACCCGGCGGTTCGGCCAACATTTGGCGAGCTGCTGGAGCCGACGGTGGATGCCAAATTTATCCTCACGCCGGTACTGTGGAAATATCTTTATCGCTATGCGCGCAAGCATCAGGCGCGGGGCAATGGCTTTGGTTATGGCCTGGTGGATCCCGCGAATCCCCACAGCGTGGCCCGGACGCTTTCCGCCCGCTACTATAAAGATGGCGCCGAAATTCTCGTCGATCGCGGCTGGGACCGGCCGCTGGGCGAGACGCATTTTGACGATCCGCAGAATCAACAGCGGCGTCCTCGTCGGCTGACGCCGCGGGAGTGTGCCCGATTGATGGGCTTCGAATCGCCTCAGGGGGCGCGTTTCCGCATCCCGGTGTCGGATACCCAGGCCTATCGTCAGTTCGGCAACTCGGTGGTGGTTCCGGTCTTCGCCGCGGTGGCGAAGCTCCTGGCCCCGCGCATCGCTCAGGCGGTGGCGCGTCGCGAAGCGGATGATAACGATGGCGGATGTTCACGATAAAGCCACACGCAGTAAAAATATGCGGGCTATCGCCACGCGCGATACGGCGATCGAAAAGCGGATAGCGGCGCTGTTGACTCAGGCGGGATTCACCTTTATTGCCCAGGATCGCGAGCTGCCGGGGCGCCCTGATTTCGCTTTACCCGACTACCGTTGCGTCATCTTTACCCACGGCTGTTTCTGGCACCACCATGACTGTTACCTGTTTAAGGTGCCGGCCACCCGGACGGCGTTCTGGCTGGACAAGATCGCCGGCAACGTAGCGCGCGATGCCCGTGACCGGCAAAAGCTGGCCGCGCAGGGCTGGCGGGTGCTTATCGTCTGGGAGTGCGCCCTGCGCGGTCGCCTGAAGCTGAATGACGAGGCGCTCACCGAGCGTCTGGAAGAGTGGATCTGCGGCGCCGGACACGACGCGCAGATCGACACCCAGGGGATCCGCGAACTGGCGCTTATTTCGACGCCTTACAAGGGGTAGCTTCGCTGCGAACCGGGAAGAGATATTTGCCCAGCGTCACCAGCACGACGGCGAAAATAATCACCGCCAGCGCCAGCCACTCGATCAGTGACAGGCTTTCGCCACCGAATCCGGTGCCAAGGAGAACCGCTACCACCGGGTTGACATAGGCGTAGCTGGTGGCCACCGCCGGGGTGACATTGCGGATCAAAAACATGTAGGCGTTGATGGCAATCAGCGAGCCAAAGATAGCCAGGTAGGCTACGGCGGCGATCCCGGACCACGACGGAACGCGGGTTAAGGTTTCACCGCTCAGCCATGAGGCGGCCAGCAGGACGATCCCGGCGGCGAGCATCTCGATTGCCCCCGCCATCATGCCGGTCGGCAGCACGATCCGCGAGCCGTAAACCGAGCCGAAGGCCCAGCTCAGAGAGCCAATCAGAATCAGCAGTGCGCCCCAGGGGTTGCCGTTCAGGTTGCCCCCGCTGTTAAGCATCACAATACCCGCGAGGCCAATGGCAATCCCCAGCCACTCCAGCTTCCGAGTGGCGATGCCGAAAAAGCGGCTGAAGCACAGGGTGAACAGCGGAACGGTGGCGACCATCACCGCGGCGATCCCGGAGGGAACGTGCTGATGTTCGGCCAGGGTGACAAAGCCGTTGCCGACGGCCAGCAGCAAAACCCCGATCAGCGCGGCATTAAGCAACGGCCTGCGGGCCGGCAGTTTATGGCCGGTGGCCAACAGCCATCCCAGCAGCAGCACGCCAGCAGAGAGAAAGCGAATTCCGGCCATCATCAGCGGCGGCCAGCTGGCGACGCCGACGGCGATGGCGAAATAGGTAGAGCCCCAAATGATATACAGCGCAAACAGCGCCCCGATAAGCGGTAACAGCTGACGGGTAGACATACTTCCTCACGACGGTGCAAAGATAGAAAGGGGACATATAGTAAACGTGAAAACTATCCTGCTGGCGAGCGCTTAATTTGCGCCAGGTTGTTAAATTTATATTGACTAATTGTACCTTGGGCAGCGGCCGTTTTTTAACGCATACTCGAGGGAGACATTGATGAAAAGAGAAGGAAAATCATTTTGGCAGGAAGTAGTCTTTTAACATTACTCGATGATATCGCCACGCTGCTGGACGATATCTCCATGATGGGCAAGCTGGCGGCGAAAAAAACGGCGGGGGTGCTGGGCGACGATCTTTCCCTGAATGCCCAACAGGTGACCGGCGTGCGGGCAAATCGTGAGCTGCCCGTGGTCTGGGGCGTGGCGAAAGGGTCGTTCGTCAATAAAATCATCCTCGTGCCGCTGGCCCTGCTGATCAGCGCCTTTATTCCCTGGGCGATCACGCCGCTGCTGATGGTGGGTGGCGCGTTTCTCTGTTTTGAAGGGGTGGAGAAGGTGCTCCACAGTCTGGAAGCGCGTAAGCACAAGGAGGACCCAGCGCAACGGCAGCAGCGTCTTCAGGCGTTGGCGGATCGTGACCCGCAGGCCTTTGAGCGTGACAAAGTAAAAGGGGCGATTCGCACCGACTTTATTTTGTCCGCGGAAATTGTCGCCATCACCCTCGGCATTGTCGCGGAAGCGCCGCTGCTGAATCAGATCCTCATTCTCTCAGGGATCGCGATTCTGGTCACCGTCGGGGTCTATGGCCTGGTGGGGGTGATCGTCAAGCTGGATGACATGGGTTACTGGCTGGCGGAGAAACGCAGTACGCTGGCGCAGTGGCTGGGCAAAGGGTTATTGGCCGTGGCTCCCTGGCTGATGAAACTGCTCTCTGTCGTCGGGACGCTGGCCATGTTCCTCGTTGGCGGCGGGATTGTGGTCCACGGTATTGCGCCGCTGCACCATGCCATTGAGCACTGGAGCGCGGGCCTGGGCGGCATGTTGGCCGCCTTGCTGCCGATGGTGGTCAATCTGGTGCTGGGTTTTATCATCGGTGCGGTGGTCCTGGCCGGCGTCAAGGCGGTGAGCCGCCTGCGTGGCGCGGCGAAGTAGTCAGGTGCGGCGCAGCGTATTGGCGCCGCGTGGTCTACGCTAAAAGCGCGTCCGGTATCGACAGAAACCGCGTGCGCTGACGACGTCAGGTTTGCGCAACGTACTACGAGAGAAAGATGGATAAGCCACTGCGGTTGAAGTTGAAAAAGCGCTACTTCCTGACTCGCCCGGCACATGTGGTTAACGTTTGTTTTATCGTGGTGCTATTTTTCTCCACGCTGCTGATCTGGCGTGAAATCAACGTCCTGGAGGAGGCCTACGTGGCGAACCAGCGCAATAATCTGGCTAACGTCGCGCATGAAATGGATGGGCTGCTGCAGTTTAACATCGACAGGATGATGTTTTTTCGCCACGGTATGCAGTCCGCACTTGAACGCCCCCTCGACGTCGATGTGTTGCACGAGGCCAGCCAGCGCTATCTGAACCAGCGCCATCAGGAGATTTGGCGGGTGGCGCTCCCGAACCGCCGGACGCTGCCGGTGTTTGGCGTCTCGGAGAGCGTCGTCAGGGAGCACCCGCTGCTCTTGCCGGACGATCCGCTGGTGGTCAATGAACTGATGGCGACGCTGGAGCTGGGTTATCTGTTAAATCTGACGCAGCATGACCGCGATTTTGCCGAGCGGATGCAATATATCTCCCGCAGCGGCTTTTTCACCTCGACCCTGCCGCTGCGCGATGAATCGCAGGTGAAGACGCACTATTCGCGCGCTATCAGCGCCCTCTGGTTTACCCGGCAGACCCAGCGGAACAATCCGTACCGCGGCGTTATCTGGCAAACCTTTCCTGACGATGACCCGCAGCTGGAAGAGCAGGTGGTTACCGCCTCGATACCGCTGGATTTTGCCGGTTACTGGCGCGGCGTGCTGGCGATGGATTTCTCAGTCAGCGAAATAAAAGCATTTTTAATCAGCGCGATGAAGGGCGGGCAGGAGGGGGAATACCAGCTTTATGACAGCCATCTTAGCCTGCTGGCCTCCTCTGCGCCGGGGAATGTCCTGACGCTGCTGTCGCCGCGCGAGCAGGAGCTGCTCAGCCGCGCGTTTGCCCATGATAACCAGGGCGGCCTGCGTCTGCTGACGCGCTATATCAGTTGGGCCAAACTACGGAATTTTGACGGCGTGCTGCTGCGGATCCACACCCTGCGGGAAGGCGTACGCGGCAACTTTGGCACCATCACCATCGCCCTGACCCTGATGTGGATCCTCTTCACCTTGATGCTGCTGCTCTCCTGGCTGGTGATCCGCCGTATGGTCCGCAATATGAGCGTCCTCCAGACCTCTCTGGAGTGGCAGGCCTGGCACGATGCCTTAACCCGCCTGCTCAATCGCGGGGCGCTGTTTGAAAAGGCGATGGCGCTCGCCAGCGCCTGCCAGCGCAGCGGACTACCGCTGGCGGTGATCCAGCTCGATCTGGATCACTTTAAGAGCATTAACGATCGCTATGGTCATCAGGCGGGTGACAGGGTGCTGTCGATGGTGGCCAGTACCCTTGCCGGCACTGTGCGGGAAGGCGATTTGCTGGGCCGCGTGGGGGGAGAGGAGTTTTGTGTCGTGCTGCCGAATACCACGCTGCAGGAAGCGGCGGCGATAGCGGAGCGGCTACGCCTGCGTATTCATGGCCGGGAGGTCTTTTTGCATAACAACGTGACGCTGCGGGTCAGCGCGTCGTTAGGGGTAAGCGCCAGCGAAGAGCAGGGAGAGTATCACTTTGAAGCGCTGCAGTCGGTCGCCGATGGTCGACTGTATCTGGCCAAGCAGAATGGCCGCAACCAGGTCTGTTATCGCAGCGAAGCGTGAGTAAAACGTTTCGCTCGCGCCAGCGGATTTGAGATTTATCTTAAAGTAATGTCTGGCGATCGTACTATCGGATGAAACCGGTTTGCGCCTAAGCCTTATCGCATCAGCCCTGCAGCCCTTTCTGCTGCGAAGCGCCAACTTTCTCAATATTTTGCGCCATGAATATCGCTTGTCATGCAAAATAATTGAGGATAATGTTTCAACGCATCGGATTTCCCGGTGTAACGAATTTTCAAGTGCTTCTTGCATTAGCAAGTTTGATCCCGACTCCTGCGAGTCGGGATTTTTTTCGCCCATCACTAGCGGTTGGCTTCACTGGCGCTGAAATCATGAATATCGAGTTCAAATGCCTCCGCCAGTTCACGCCAGGTATGCGCCCCGCGGCCATCGATACTGGCGCGCTGTGGGTCATCGAGGATGCGATGGACTTCGCTTTCGCTGATCTCATTAATCGCCGCCAGCAGAGCATCAACGTTGACATCAACGTCGTTCCCGGTCTGGTCTGTCAATCGGTTCTTCATCATTACCCCCCTCGCTGAGCGTCGCTCAAGCCTTTTTAAGTATAGTCGGTCTAAAAAAACGCCAGTCACCGGCCGCGACGCTGCGAGCGGCGTGGTTTTGTTCTACACTGGCTGAAAATAGAGAGGAGATGGATTATGCAGGTGAACGATCGTGTCACGGTGAAGACCGACGGTGGCCCACGTCGATCGGGCGTAGTGCTGGCAATTGAGTCGTTTAGCGAAGGGACGATGTATCTGGTTTCGCTGGAAGACTATCCCCTGGGGATCTGGTTTTTCAATGAAATAGGGCACCCGGATGGGATCTTCGTGGAAAAAGAAATCTCGTAAAACCGAACTGGCGGGACCACCGCCAGTTTGTTTCAGCGTAGATTCACCTGAATACCACTGGTAATGTTTTCGGTCAGCCGAACGATGTGGTAAATCACCTGCTTATTATGCGTCTGTATTTTCTTTTTAATATTACCTTTGTGCGATGATACCGTTTTCGCTTTGATGTTCATTTGCGTTGAAATTTGCGAAGTACCATGCCCGGCCATCCACATTTGCAGCATATTTGATTCTGTTTTGCTTAGCGACAACGTCGGTAAATTCAACTGCCCCAGGCTCGTGTTCTTGTATTTAAGATAATTAACCAGAATGACATCAAGGTCTTTTGGGGTGATCGATTTTGAACTGATTAGCAGATTCTTACGTACCCGCAGATAGCGGTCAAAATGGATGTTCGCCAGCGACATAAAAATCACAAACAGCGTCGCCGGATTTTGCGTGATGATCTGGCGAATAATGTTATTACTTTCATCATCATGCACAAAGCAATCTTCATTCAGAAACACCACCGCCGGGCAACATGACGCACAGTGCCTGTGCAGATCCTCAGCGCAGTTGACCTCAACGATTTCCTGTTTTTTAATTCCCCGACTGGTCAGATATCCCGTAAGTCCTAACCGGGTATAACTGCACAAATCCATAATCATCGTTGACATGACCCATCCTCAATCAACACGTAACGATATACACTTCGCACTGGCTGTGCGAAGCAGTCCTTGCGGGCGGTAATAATAGTAGGTTTAAGAAAGAACCCATTAGTTCCATTAAACTATTCCGCATCTCTGCATATAATTTGCCAGGAAAACTCTTAAAGTAAAGTCGAGAACCGGTAGTGTGAGCGAATTAAAAACAAAAAGTGCCCGTGGCTGCTATGGTTAGGCGCCAAAGATTCTTTTACTTTCAGAATTTCCTTATTTCATATGAAGGTCGCGATGCCTGGCCGTGTTTTACCCGGCTTCTCCGCCCGCAGCGGGGGTGGAAGGCTTAACGCTTTAATGCCACAATACTTTTTTATCAGCTTGTGGGATGAATGATGAAACAGTTAGTTTTTGCTGGCATGGTGGTGGCGCTGGCCGGATGCGTGCAGGTTGATCGTTACGAAGACGTTGTTAAAGCCCCCGCGCCGGCAGGCCTGGAAGGCTACTGGCAGACGAAAGGGCCGCAGAGTGAGATGATGAGTCCGGACGCCATCGCCAGCCTGATCGTCACCAAAGATGGGGACACCTTCGACTGCCGCCAGTGGCAGCGCGTGATCGCCCAGCCGGGGAAACTGATGAACCGCGATAGCGATATCTACAACGTGACCGCTTCCCTGGATATCTACCCGATCGAGCGCGAGGGCAACACCCTTTCCTACGATCGTATGACGTTGACCCGCGTTGAACGTCTCACCCCGGAGTGCGAGAAAGCGTGGGCTAAAGCGCGTGCCACCGCTCCAGTCAGCGCGCCGACCACCGCGCACTAAGATTCCGGCGGGCCACCGCTGGCCCGTCCGGCGTCAGATGACTACAGCACCGCCTCCAGCACCCACACGCTGACGCTTCCTCCGTTACAGGTAAAGGTGGCGCAGCCTTCGCCGTCGGTTTCGACAATCTCTTCCCGATTGCCCAGGAAATCCCGCCAGCGTTTGTTGCCATAATTCTCGCCCAGCGTCAGGGTCTTTTCTCCCTCATCACCATTGGACATCACCACCACGCAGCCGGGATCCTCGTCCGTGCCGCTGCGGCTGAAGGCAATGCAGTTGGGGTGATCGAACCAGAGAGTCTGCACGCCGTGGGCAAAACGCTGACGGGCGTCGATCAGCTCGTGGAGTTGTTCGATAACGGGCATTTCTATGGCGTAGGTTTGTCCGTCGCCGCCGGTATCCTCATAGGAGGCGCCGAAGAGATCGGCATAGAAGACCGAGGGTACGCCATTTTCACGCAACAGGATCAGCGCATAGGCCAGCGGTTTAAACCATGGCTCAACAGGCGCCTCGAGCGCCTGCAGCGGCTGGGTATCATGGTTGGTGACCAGGGTGACGGCATGGAAGGGGTCGGCTTCCACCAGCGTCCCGCTGAAAATCTGGCTCATGTCGTAATCGCGCCCCTGGCGGGACGCTTCATGAAATTTCATCTGCAGCGGGGCGTCAAACAGCATCGTCTTGCCCTCGACCAGATCGATATACTGCTGGAGCTTTTCCACTTCATGGGACCAGTATTCCGCAACAATAAACAGCGGCTGCGGGGCTACCTCCTGAACATGCTCGATCCACGCTTTGTAAAACCATGCGGGGATATGCTTCACAGCGTCAAGACGAAAACCGTCGCAACCGGTTTGCTCCATCACCCAGCGCGCCCAGTATTTGATCTCTTCGGTGACGGCGTGATTACGAAAATCGATATTGGCGCCCATCAGGTAGTCGAAGTTGCCAAGCTCGTCATCGACCTGTTCATTCCAGCCTTCGCCGGTGTAGTCGTTGACGATTTTAAATACACCGTCTTCCGTCGGATTCTCGATGTGGTCAATGCCGCTAAAGCACTTGTAGTCCCAGACAAACTGCGAATACTGTCCGGCGCGCACCGGGAAGGTATAGCGAGTCCATGCCTCGCACTCGATGATCGTCTCGTCAATTTGCGTGCGATCTTGCTCATCAACGCGCTGCACGCGCAGGGCCTCTTTTTCATCGGCGCCCATTTTATGGTTCACCACCACGTCCAGCAGCACGGCGATGTCGTGCTCCTTCAGGGCGTTGATCGCCGCCAGCAGCTGGGTCTTATCGCCATATTTGGTGGCGACAGAGCCCTTTTGATCAAACTCGCCGAGGTCGAAGAGATCGTAGGTGTCATAGCCGACGGAATAGCCGCCCGAGGCGCCTTTGTAGGCGGGGGGCAACCAGACCATATTGATGCCGATTTCGTTAAGACTGGGGGCCAGCGCTTCGACTTCACGCCACAGTTCGCCGCCGGCGGGGTAGTACCAGTGAAAACATTGCAACAAGGTGGGGTTTTTCATCTTCCATGCTCCAGACGTCAACAGGCTGACCTTTGCAGTATGGGAGATATCCCGCAAAACGGGTGAGGAAAGCCCTGAATTTCGCTATACCCTAAAGCGGATCATATATAATAAATTTGCATAAGATGTAGCGTAACGATGTTGGTGTCGGGCCGTTAAGCGCTTTACACTACAGGAAAATCCTAACCTTCGGGGTATCTATGAAATTAGCACTTCTGGGTCGTCAGGCGCTGATGGGCGCGATGGCCGTTGTTTTGATGGCTGGCGTTAGCGTGAAAACTTTTGCGGCGGAAAACCTGCTCAATCAGATTAAAGAGCGCGGCACCCTGCGCGTGGGCCTCGAAGGCACCTATCCTCCTTTTAGCTTCCAGGGCGATGACGGTAAGCTGACCGGCTTTGAAGTGGAGTTCGCCAACGAGCTGGCGAAACATCTGGGCGTGAAGGCTGACCTCAAACCGACCAAGTGGGACGGTATGCTGGCCTCGCTGGATTCCAAGCGCATTGACGTGGTGATTAACCAGGTCACTATCTCTGATGAACGTAAGAAAAAATACGATTTCTCCACCCCGTACACGATCTCCGGTGTGCAGGCGCTGGTGAAGAAAGGCAACGAAGGCGCGATTAAAACCGCAGCGGATCTGAAAGGCAAGAAAGTGGGCGTCGGGCTGGGCACAAACTATGAAGAGTGGCTACGTCAGAACGTCCAGGGCGTGGATGTCCGCACCTATGATGACGATCCGACCAAATACCAGGATCTGCGCGTAGGCCGTATTGACGCCATTCTGGTTGACCGTCTGGCGGCGCTGGATCTGGTGAAGAAAACTAACAACACGCTGGCGGTAACCGGCGAAGCGTTCTCCCGTCAGGAAGCTGGCGTTGCACTACGCAAAGGCAACGATGACCTGCTGAAAGCGGTAGATGGCGCGATCGCGGATATGCAGAAAGATGGCAGCCTGAAGGCCCTGTCAGAGAAATGGTTTGGCGCTGACGTGACAAAATAAAGGCCAGCGGTGAAAAAAGGCGCTCCTGGAAGCGCCTTTTTTTATTTAGCGCGTAACTGTGTGCATAATGAAGCATAACTGAGTCAGGAGGGGCCATGTCACTGCAAAATTTAACCCGCTTTCCGCGTCTGGAATTGATCGGCGCGCCGACGCCGCTGGAGTATCTGCCGCGTCTGTCCGATCACCTCGGGCGCGAAATATTTATCAAACGTGATGATACGACGCCGTTGGCGATGGGGGGAAACAAACTGCGCAAGCTGGAGTTTCTCGCCGCCGATGCGCTGCGCGAAGGGGCGGATACTTTAATTACCGCCGGCGCGATCCAGTCTAACCATGTGCGCCAGACGGCGGCGGTCGCCGCCAAACTGGGCCTGCACTGCGTGGCGCTGCTGGAAAATCCCATCGGCACCCGTGCGGAGAACTATCTGAGCAATGGCAACCGCCTGCTGCTGGATCTGTTTAATACCCAGGTTGAGATGTGCGATGCCCTGACCGATCCCGCTGCGCAGCTCGACGAGCTGGCGACCCGTATCGAAGCGCAGGGGTACCGCCCGTATGTCATTCCGGTCGGCGGTTCAAACGCCCTTGGGGCGCTAGGCTATGTGGAAAGCGCGCTGGAAATCGCCCAGCAGTGCGAAGACGCGGTGGAGATTTCGTCGGTGGTGGTCGCCTCCGGGAGCGCCGGCACCCATGCCGGACTGGCGGTCGGCCTTGAACAGCTGATGCCGCAGGCGGAACTGATTGGGGTGACGGTGTCGCGCGCTGTTGCCGACCAGCTGCCGAAAGTGGTAGCGCTGCAGCAGGCCGTGGCCAACAGCCTTGAGCTGCAGGCGAAAGCCGACATCATCCTGTGGGACGATTACTTTGCCCCAGGCTACGGGACGCCAAATGAGGAAGGAATGGCCGCCGTGAAGCTGCTGGCGCAACTGGAAGGTATTTTGCTCGACCCGGTTTATACCGGCAAAGCGATGGCCGGACTTATCGATGGCATTACGCAGAAACGCTTTAAGGATGAAGGGCCGATTTTGTTCGTCCATACCGGCGGAGCGCCGGCGCTGTTTGCCTATCATCCTCACCTCTAATACAGAAACCACAGCATGCAAGAAAGTATTCAACTGGTCATCGATTCTGCGCCTTTTCTGCTGAAAGGCGCCGTCTTTACGCTGCAGCTGAGCATTGGCGGGATGTTTTTCGGCCTGGTGCTGGGCTTTATCCTGGCGCTGATGCGCATGTCGACCCTCTGGCCGGTAAAATGGCTGGCGCGCATGTATATCTCCATTTTTCGCGGGACACCGCTTATCGCCCAGCTGTTCATGATCTACTACGGCTTGCCGCAGTTTGGCATTGAGCTTGACCCGATCCCGGCGGCGATGATCGGCTTATCGCTGAACACGGCGGCCTACGCGGCGGAAACCCTGCGCGCGGCCATCGCCTCGATTGACAAAGGGCAATGGGAAGCGGCGGCCAGTATCGGTATGACCCCCTGGCAGACGATGCGTCGGGCTATTTTACCCCAGGCGGCGCGGGTCGCTTTGCCGCCGCTCTCTAACAGTTTTATCAGCCTGGTAAAAGATACCTCGCTGGCGGCGACGATCCAGGTGCCGGAGCTGTTCCGTCAGGCGCAGCTTATCACCTCGCGTACGCTGGAGGTCTTCACCATGTATCTGGCCGCCTCTCTGATCTACTGGGTGATGGCGACGGTACTCTCCTCGCTGCAGAACTATTTTGAAAACCAGCTGAACCGCCAGGAGCGTGATCCGAAATGAGTGCGATTGAAGTAAAAAGCCTGGTGAAAAAATTCCATGGCCAGACGGTGCTCCACGGTATCGACCTCGAGGTGCAGGAAGGCGAAGTGGTGGCAATCATCGGCCCCAGCGGCTCGGGTAAAACCACCCTGCTGCGCAGCATTAATCTGCTGGAGCAACCGGAGAGCGGCACTATCCGCGTCGGCGATGTGACGATCGACGCTGGTCGCAGCCTCGGGCCGCAAAAAGGGCTTATCCGTCGGCTGCGCCAGCACGTTGGCTTTGTCTTCCAGAACTTCAACCTGTTTCCCCACCGGACGGTGCTGGAGAACATCATTGAAGGGCCAGTCATCGTAAAAGGTGAAGACAAGCAGGAGTCGATGGCGCGGGCGCGCGATCTACTGGCGAAAGTGGGCCTCAGCGGCAAAGAGAACAGCTATCCGCGCCGCCTCTCTGGCGGGCAGCAGCAGCGGGTCGCGATTGCCCGCGCGCTGGCCATGCGTCCGGACGTGATCCTGTTTGATGAACCGACCTCGGCCCTCGATCCCGAGCTGGTAGGGGAGGTGCTCAATACCATCCGCCAGCTGGCGCAGGAGAAACGCACCATGGTTATCGTGACCCATGAAATGAGCTTCGCTCGCGACGTTGCCGATCGGGCGATTTTTATGGATCAGGGACGCATCGTTGAACAAGGCGAGGCCAAAGCGCTGTTCGCCTCGCCTCAGCAGCCGCGAACCCGCCAGTTCCTCGAAAAATTCCTGATGCAATAGAGCAGGCGCAGGCGCGGCGGCTCGCTTTCGTGTGAGCCGCCGCAATGAGCCCAATTCCACGCTGGGGTAACACCCCATCGTCACGTCTTTGTGCTATTTACTCCCCTGGCCGTATACACCGCTTCCCATCCCCCCTTGTAGGGTGTAGAAAATGAAGGGAGGGGCCTTAGTTTCAGCGCAGCGAACTGGGAAAAGGCAAGTCTTCAGGCTAATAAATGCGACAGCTACGATATTTTATACATATAAATAAGATTTATGTGTTAGTTTTCTGTATTTATAATAATGATTATCAATCAGGAGTTATTTGCACAGCTATGAGGGACAATGATTTTTTCAGCTGGCGGCGGGATATGCTGCATCAATTTCAGTCCATGGCCGCCGCTCAGGAGGTTTATAATCTCCTGCAACGAGAAACAGAAACGCTGGAATATGATTTCTATACGCTTTGTGTGCGTCACCCGGTGCCTTTCACTCGCCCCCGCGTCACGTTTCAGTCGACCTATCCCCGCGCATGGATGTCTCATTACCAGGCAGAGAATTATTTCGCCATAGATCCCGTATTACGCCCGGAGAATTTTATGCGTGGCCATCTGCCGTGGGAAGATGGGCTGTTTCGCGATGCGCAGGCGTTATGGGACGGCGCGCGCGACCATGGTCTGCAAAAAGGGGTGACACAGTGCCTGACGTTGCCGAATCATGCTCAGGGTTTTCTCTCCGTCTCCGCGAACAACCGTTTGCCGAATGCTTATGCTGAAGATGAGCTGGAGCTGCGCTTGCGAACGCTGACGGAGCTGAGCCTGCTGACGCTCTTGCGTCTTGAAGATGAGATGGTGATGCCGCCGGAGATGAAGTTCAGCCGGCGCGAACTGGAGATCCTCAAATGGACCGCGGAAGGAAAGACCTCTGCGGAGGTGGCAATGATTCTCTCGATTTCGGAAAATACGGTCAATTTCCATCAGAAGAATATGCAACGGAAATTTAATGCGCCGAATAAAACGCAAATTGCCTGTTACGCTGTGGCGACAGGGTTAATCTGAAGGCGCCTGCCGTTCTGCGTGCCAGACGTGATACCGGCTGTCAGTCATACTTTCAGCCGGTACAGGATTACTGCCGATAAGCTTGTTTAATTTGCTTAACGGTGCTGGAGAATACGGCGGCCTGAGCCTCATCTTCCATCTGCGCGATCTGCTTTTCCATTTTAATAATCACGCGACCCGCATCTGCCTGGCCCATCGCCTGCAGCATCAGCGTCATCATCGCTTTCAGGCAGGAGACTTCCTGCGCCAGTTCCTGATTATTTTCTGCAGTGGAAAAATCTGGTGTGCTCATCGATATCCTCGTTTACTCGCTGCGCTATTGCGCTCTACTCAATGTGAAGGCCGCGCAGTATACCACAAGCGACAGAAAAAAAAGGAGTGCTTAATTTCTGTTCTCTCATCTGAGCTGTGAATGGTTTTATGCTTCAGATAAGACGTAATAGCCATCGTCAGGCCAATAATTGCCACTATCTATTTAGTACGTTAATAATTGTTACATATTTAGCTTCGTATTTATGCGCTACGTAATCTGTTGTGTTTTTTGTGCCTTCTGTATGGGGATTGTTAAAAAATAAGACTCGTGCAACCGACTGTTCGCAATGACTTTCCACTGAGTGTGCACAGACATTGCCATAAATGAGAGCCAAATCGAGGCGAGGGCATTTTTTTGCCTTTTAAAATAGCAATAAAACCCGGTAATATGTGGGAGATAAAGTATCAGTAGCGTTATCCCTCATTCTGGAGATTATTCCTTTGATCAACGTTCTTCTTGTTGATGACCACGAACTGGTGCGCGCAGGGATACGACGCATTCTGGAAGATATAAAAGGGATTAAAGTCGCTGGCGAAGCCTGCTGCGGCGAAGACGCCGTCAAGTGGTGCCGGGCTAATTCCGCCGATGTCGTCCTGATGGACATGAACATGCCCGGGATCGGGGGTCTGGAAGCGACGCGCAAAATTGCGCGCTCGGTAGCGGGCACGAAAGTGATCATGTTGACCGTGCATACTGAGAATCCCTTACCTGCCAAGGTCATGCAGGCGGGGGCGGCAGGTTATCTCAGTAAGGGCGCCGCGCCACAGGAAGTGGTGAATGCGATTCGCTGCGTCGCGTCAGGGCAACGTTATATTGCCTCTGATATTGCTCAGCAAATGGCGTTAAGTCAGATTGAACCGGAAAAAACAGAATCGCCGTTTGCCAGTTTGTCTGAACGCGAATTGCAGATTATGCTGATGATCACCAAAGGTCAGAAGGTGAATGAGATCTCAGAGCAGCTGAATCTGAGTCCAAAAACGGTTAACAGCTATCGCTATCGGATGTTCAGCAAATTGAACATTCATGGCGATGTCGAGCTGACCCACCTGGCAATTCGCCATGGCCTGTGTAATGCGGAGTCGTTAGCAAGCCAGTGAGTGATGTTTTTGACGCAAAAGCTTTCCTGAAAACGGTAACTAGCCAGCCCGGTGTGTATCGGATGTATGATGCTGGCGGAACCGTCATCTATGTTGGCAAAGCCAAAGATTTGAAAAAGCGGCTCAGCAGCTACTTCCGCAGCAACCTCGCGTCGCGTAAAACGGAAGCGCTGGTGGCGCTTATCGCGCAAATCGACGTGACCGTCACCCATACCGAGACGGAAGCGCTGCTGCTTGAGCACAACTATATCAAGCTGTACCAGCCGCGGTACAACGTGCTGTTGCGCGACGATAAGTCGTATCCTTTTATTTTCCTCAGCGGCGATACCCATCCGCGTCTGGCGATGCATCGTGGCGCCAAACATGCGAAGGGCGAGTATTTTGGTCCTTTTCCCAACGGCTATGCCGTGCGCGAGACCCTGGCGCTGCTGCAGAAGATCTTTCCCATCCGTCAGTGTGAAAACAGCGTCTACCGCAATCGCTCCCGTCCCTGTCTACAGTATCAGATTGGCCGCTGCCTCGGGCCGTGCGTGGCGGGGCTGGTCAGTGAAGACGAGTATGCTCAGCAGGTGGAGTATGTGCGGCTGTTTCTTGCCGGCAAAGATGACCAGGTGCTGACTCAGCTCATCGCGCGGATGGAGAAGGCGAGCCAGAACCTTGAGTTTGAAGAGGCGGCGCGCATTCGCGACCAGATTCAGGCCGTCCGCCGCGTGACGGAGAAACAGTTTGTCTCTAACACCGGCGACGATCTTGACGTGATCGGGGTTGCCTTCGATGCCGGCATGGCTTGCGTCCATGTACTGTTTATCCGCCAGGGTAAAGTACTGGGCAGCCGCAGCTACTTCCCGAAAGTGCCGGGCGGTACCGAGCTGGGCGAGGTCGTCGAGACCTTTGTCGGCCAGTTCTATCTGCAGGGCAGCCAGATGCGCACGCTGCCGGGGGAAATTTTGCTCGACTTTAACCTCGGAGATAAGACGCTGCTGGCCGAGTCGCTGTCAGAACTGGCGGGGCGTCGAATCCATGTGCAGACCAGGCCGCGCGGCGACCGGGCGCGTTATCTTAAGCTGGCGCGCACCAATGCCGCGACGGCGTTAACCACCAAATTGTCTCAGCAATCGACCATTCATCAGCGTCTGCAGGCGCTGGCCTCCGTGCTGGAGCTGCCGGCGGTGAAGCGGATGGAGTGCTTTGATATCAGCCACACCATGGGCGAACAGACCGTCGCCTCCTGCGTGGTATTTGACAGCAATGGTCCGCTGCGCGCGGAGTACCGGCGATACAATATCGCCGGCATCACCCCGGGCGATGACTATGCGGCGATGAATCAGGTCCTGCGCCGTCGCTATGGCAAAGCGATTGATGACAACAAGATTCCTGATGTGATCCTGATAGACGGCGGCAAGGGGCAGCTGGCGCAGGCGAAAGCGGTGTTTGCGGAGCTGGACGTCCCCTGGGATAAACATCATCCGCTGCTGCTGGGCGTGGCGAAAGGTAGCGATCGTAAAGCCGGCCTGGAAACGTTATTCTTTGAGCCGGAAGGCGAGGGGTTTAGCCTGCCGCCGGATTCGCCGGCTCTGCACGTGATCCAGCATATCCGCGATGAATCGCATGATCATGCAATCTCCGGCCATCGCAAAAAACGGGCGAAAGTGAAGAACACCAGCTCGCTTGAGACTATCGAGGGGGTGGGGCCGAAGCGTCGCCAGATGCTGCTGAAGTACATGGGTGGACTGCAGGGGCTGCAGCAGGCCAGCGTCGAAGAAATTGCCAAAGTACCGGGCATCTCTCACGCTCTGGCAGAAAAGATCTTCTACTCGTTGAAACATTAGGGGCTCTGTAGCAACATAGGGCTAATTTTTACTTACAACAGATAGTTACCCGTCACTATGCAATTTAATATCCCTACGTTGCTTACTCTGTTCCGCGTCATCCTGATCCCGTTCTTTGTGCTGGCGTTTTATCTGCCCTTTATCTGGGCGCCGTTTGCCTGCGCGCTGATTTTCTTTGTTGCCGCTGTGACCGACTGGTTTGATGGTTTCCTCGCCCGTCGCTGGAACCAGAGTACCCGGTTCGGCGCCTTCCTCGATCCGGTGGCCGATAAAGTCATGGTGGCTATCGCCATGGTGCTGGTCGCTGAGCACTATCACACCTGGTGGGTCACGCTGCCGGCGGCGACGATGATTGCCCGGGAAATTATTATCTCCGCGCTGCGCGAGTGGATGGCGGAGTTGGGAAAACGCAGCAGCGTGGCGGTCTCGTGGATTGGCAAAGTAAAAACCACCGCGCAGATGACCGCCCTGGTGTGGATGCTGTGGCGTCCTTATCCGTGGGTGGAATGGGCAGGGATCGCGCTTTTCCTCGTGGCGGCGGTGCTGACGCTGTGGTCGATGCTGCAATATTTGAACGCGGCGCGCGGCGATTTGCTTGATCAGTGATCGTTTCGCCGTTATTTTCAGCAAACGATGCAAAGTTGCGAAAAATACCGTTGACTCACCGCGAGAGATAAGTAGAATGCAACGCATCGAACGGCGGCACAGTCTTCCAGACGATAACAAAATCAAGTGATTAGCAAAAAACTTGATGATGCGGGAATAGCTCAGTTGGTAGAGCACGACCTTGCCAAGGTCGGGGTCGCGAGTTCGAGTCTCGTTTCCCGCTCCAAATTAATAGCATCGGCATAGGCGGGTGCTTCAGTATCAAAGGCGCGTTAGCAAAGCGGTTATGTAGCGGATTGCAAATCCGTCTAGTCCGGTTCGACTCCGGAACGCGCCTCCACTTTATATCCCGAGCCCGGATGGTGGAATCGGTAGACACAAGGGATTTAAAATCCCTCGGCGTTCGCGCTGTGTGGGTTCAAGTCCCACTCCGGGTACCATTGGGATAAAAGCAGAATAATCAAAGCAATAAGCAGTGTCGTGAAACCACCTACGGGTGGTTTTTTTGTTTTTAAATCCCTCTTCATCACGACATGTCATCCTGTTTCTCTTGTCCATCTTGCGCTACACCCGAATTATTGTCACTGGCTAAGCCTGCGCCTGGAGATACGGGGTCCCGCTCTGAATCCGGGCAAGGAGAAGCTTGAAGTCAAGGTCTGTGACCGGCACAGACTTCTGGCGTAAAGGCTTACCGTCGCGAAGCAGGTCCGAGTCGCGGTGGATAATCGGCTTAACGGGTGGGGGTTAATGCGTTCGGGACGATCTCGCTCCCCCAGGCCAACAGGGAGGAAGCGAGTGGGAAGAATACGAGACAGCGGACCGGTGTTGGAACCGTCTCTATAGTTCGAGTTTGAAAGAAAGTACTTTCGATATAAATACCATCTCATCCGTAAGCGAAGGGAATTTGCCGGTAAATTTTTCTTCAGACTCTGGAGTAAAACGATATAGCGAATAATTATCCCCGGACGCGATGCTCTCCAGCTGAAGGTGAGGGGGTTTCCGCAGTGAAAAAGCTAACAGATAGAAGTTCGTCGTATGCTGAGCAAGTTCGGCGACTAATGCCGGGGGCACCTTTACAAGATTGATCTCTTCTCTGCAGCAAATGACAAAAAGCTTGCCATCCGCGCTTTTTAATATGTTCCTGAACCTCTTTACTGCCCGGACGTAATACGCCTAAACGGTTCGAGGGATCGCGATGGGTGAAAATCGTCCCACAGGCAATCGATGACCATCGCGGGGCAGGAAAAAATCCAGTCAAAAGGCAGAGAGGTGTTTTCAGATTGAATTTTTTCAGTGTCCGCGATGTTAAACAATGGCTTCCTGGCGACACAATGTGCTTTACAGCCAACCGCTCTTGAGTCTCCGTCCCTGATACACAATGTGGCGGGAGACACATATTCTCGAATGCCATTCTGGATGTTGTTAATCCCATGAACTCGTCACTGTTTATCAGCGATGCGTTAAGAAGTTGCGCTGATTCTGCAAGCGGCTTGTCTGAAGTTGCGTGATAATAGTTTTCAGGACCGTCAGGATCTGCAGGTCGACCCAGTAATATTTTATACGTTGACTTTATTAATCATATCTTTAGATATTTTTCCTGGTTGTCATCTGCCATTTTTTATCCATTTGAAGCCGTAGTGGTACCTTATTTAATTGCTACTTATATATAACAACATCAATCATGCGGTCTTATGGCAAATTGATTCAAGATTGGCAATGCAGCAAAAAATAGCGACTGCAGGGAACGGCGTCGTTGAATATCCTCGGCAGAAACTGGTGGCTATCGATGCCTGGGCTGACAGCGGCAATATCGCGAATAGGAACGCCACGTAGTGGGGAACCACTCCATTGTCACCGGCAATCGCTCATTTGTCCCAGGACAAAACGATCTCTCCCTGCTACTATCGTCCGGACACTTCTCCCAGCCTGCCGGAGGCATCATGTTCACAGGGCTTTGCGCATTTCCGTTGACGCCGCTGCATCAGCAAAATATCGATGAAAAAGCGTTTATTCGTATTCTTGCTCGTCTTACCGATGCGGGAGTCGACTCCCTGGGCATCTTAGGTTCAACCGGCAGCTACGCTTATCTCAGTCGTGAGCAGCGCAAGCGGGTCGTGCAGGTGGCGAAGACGCATGCCGGGTCGACCCCGATGATGGTCGGCGTCGGCGCTACCGCCACCAGCGAGGTGCTGCGGCTGGTGGAGGATGCCCAGCAGGCCGGGGCGGATGCATTGCTCCTGCCGATGATGTCCTATCAGCCGCTGTTTGCGGAGGAGATCTATGCTTTTTACGAGGAGGTCTGCCGGCATGCCTCGGTGCCGGTTTGCCTGTATGACAATCCCCGTACCACCCATGTGACGTTATCGGATGAGCTGCAGGGGCTCATTGCCGCCTTACCGGCCATCGCCTCGATTAAAATTCCCGGTCTGCCCGCGCCACAGGCCAGCGAACGGGTGGCGGCGCTGCGTCGTCATCTGCCTTGCGGCGTCACGCTTGGCGTGAGCGGTGACGTCCGGGCGACAGCGGGCTTGCAGGCCGGCTGTGAGGTCTGGTACTCGGTCTGCGGCGGACTCTTTCCCCGGATCTCTCTGGCGCTGGTAAAAGCCATCCGTCACGGCGACGCGGAACAGGTGGCGGCGCTGAATAAGCAACTGGCGCCCCTCTGGCGGTGCTTTGACCGCTACGGCGGCAGCCTGCGGGTGATCGCCGCCGCTGCGGCCATTCTGGGATTGTGCGACCCTGACTCGCTTCCCCGCCCCTTGCTGCCGTTAGGGGAGGAGGCCTGTCGCGACGTGGCGGCGGCGCTACAAGGGTTGGCCTGATTGTGTCAGGGCGGCGCAGGCGCAATGGGCGCTGCCGGGTGGCTTTCTGCCGGCATTTCGGCTACTGTAGGCCCGATTTTTACCATGCGAGCCTGTGAATGAATACCGGACCCTTAAACGAAAACGAACTGGAATGGCTGGACGAGACGCTGGCGAAATACGCCACCGAAGGCGCTATTCTGGATGTCTCTGAACTGGATGGCCTGCTGACGGCGATGCTCTCGGCGCCCACCGCTATTGAACCCGCCCAGTGGCTGTTGGCGATCTGGGGTGGCGCAGATAACGTGCCACGCTGGGCCAACGACCGCGAGCGCGATCGCTTTGTCAATCTGACGCTGCAGCATATGAGCGATATCGCCGAACGACTCGAGTCTTATCCCGATCAGTTCGAACCGCTGTTCGGCACCCGCGAAGCGGAAGGTCAGGAGCTGACCATCGTTGAAGAGTGGTGTTTTGGCTATCTGCGCGGCGTGGCGCTGAGCGACTGGTCGACGCTGCCCGCTGAACTTCAGCCTGAGCTGGAGGCGATTGCGCTTCACGGTAGCGAAGAACAGTTTTCCGCGCTGGATAATCTGACGGCGGATGAATTTATCGCCAGTATCGAGCGTATCACCCCGGCGGCGCTGGCGCTTTACCAGTACTGGATGGCGAATCCGCGGCCGGAGGTGGTCCCGCAGCCGGTAAGAAATGAGGCGAAAGTTGGACGTAACGATCCCTGTCCGTGCGGTAGCGGTAAAAAGTATAAGCAGTGTTGCTTAGCGAAATGAAAAAGGGGCCGGCTGGCCCCTTCTTTTATCCCACCGCCGGTAACAGCCCGGCGACGATGCAGAACTGGATCGCCACGATGCCGATCCCGCACAGCAGGACCAGCCACAGCGCCGGGGCGCCGCCGGCCACCCGCCAGGCGGCCTGCGGATGCAGTCGGCGACTCTTCATGACCAGCATGGCCGGTAACATCAGGGCCAGCACGGCCAACGCCACCCCGGCGTAGCCCAGGGCCATGACGAAGCCGCGGGGATAGAACAGGGCGAACGCCAGCGGCGGCAGAAAGGTGATCATCCCGCTCTGCAGACGCCCGCTGACGTTGTTTTTGCGCTGAAACATATCGGCCAGATAATCAAACAGCCCGAGCGAGACGCCGAGGAAGGAGGTCGCCAGCGCAAGGTCGGCAAACAGGTGTACTGCCAGCTCCACGTGCGGTGACGCTACCACTTCGCGGATCGCCTCCAGCAGACCGTTCAGACCGGCATGTTGCGCCAGCAGGGCGGTAAAGGCCGGGGCGTCGATACTGCCCAGCGTCGCCAGTTGCCAGAAAATATAGGCCACCAGCGGAATAAAACTGCCGATAATAAACACCCGACGCAGTTTACGGATATCGCCCCCCAGATAGCTGACGATGCTCGGCACGCTGCCGTGAAAGCCGAAGGAGGTAAAGATCACCGGAATGGCCGACAGCGCCAGGCCTTGCTCAACCGGCAGCGTGAGGAGATTCACCTGATGAATGTGCGGCATCAGCAGGGCCAGCATAATCACCAGGAAGACGATTTTGGCGCTAAACAGGAAGCGATTGAACAGGTCGACCAGCGCGGTGCCAATGCACACCACCGCCCCGCCGAGCAGGGTGAAGATCAGTACGCCTGCGGCCGGCGGCAGCTGCCAGTCCAGCCACTGGTTGAGGCTGGAAGCGAGTAATTCGCCGGCGCCACTGATGTAGGCCGCCGTGAGGGCGTATAACAGAAACAGCATGCACAACCCGGTGATCCACTGTCCGTAACGGCCCAGATAGCGCGCCGCCAGAGAACCGAGCCCCATATCGGCAGGGACATGCTGGTAGACTTCCAGCAGCAAAAGGGCGGTATAGCACATCAATGCCCACAGGGTGAAAAGTAAACCCAGCGTGACGGTAAACCCGACGCCTGCGGCGGCCAATGGCATTGCCAACATTCCTGCACCGATTGTGGTGCCGGCTACGATTAAAATACTGCCCAGAGTGCGGTTCTTCACGCTTTTCGCTATCCCTACAGCAAATCACAATAATTTATGCCGCGCAGAGTAGGGGATATTGCGTCTTTCGTCAAATCAGGGTTACAAGCAGTGTAATTAAAACTTTACGAACTCGAAAGGGCGAAAGCCTGCGCTGGCGCAAGGCACGGGCCGCCGGTCTGGCCTAAGCTGACGTTTTTTCCGGAGGGGTTATGTCTTCTATTCATGGTCATGAAGTGCTGCAGATGATGCTGGCGTCGGGGGAGTGCTGGACGGCAGCTTCGCTGGAGGCGGCCATTCACCGTCGCTTTGGCGCAGAGGCGCGCTTTCATACCTGTTCGGCGGAAAATCTGAGCGCTGCGGAGCTGGTGGCGTTTTTAGAGCAAAAAGGTAAATTTATTGCCAGAGCGACAGGGTTTACCACCGCAGAAAATAAGATTTGCCAGCATTAAAAATGCCGCGACGGAGAAGCGTCGCGGCGCGAGCAATTAATTCTGCGTATCGAGAGTGGCCAGCTCTTTGTCGATAAAGTACAGACCTTCACCGCTTTTCCCGGCGAGGGTCAGTTTGTCAATTACCGATTTAAATAATTTCTCTTCTTCATGCTGTTCGGCGACATACCACTGCAGGAAATTAAAGGTCGGGTAATCCTGACTGGTCATAGCCGCGTGCGCCAGTTCATTAATTTTTTGCGTGATCAGCTGCTCGTGCTCATAGGTCTGGCGGAACAGTTCATCCAGTGACGCATACTCGGCAAACGGGGAGGCGATGGCGTTGATGCGCGGCAGGCTGCCGGTGTCGGTCAGATAGTCGAACAGGCGCTGCATATGGGTCATCTCTTCCTGGGCATGGCGACGCAGGAAGGCCGCAGCCCCTTCAAAACTATGGTAACTGCACTAGGCGCTCATCTGCTGATAAAGAAGAGAAGAATAAAGTTCAAGATTCATCTGTTCATTCAGTTTGTCGATCATTTCCGTTTTCAGCATCGTCGCGCTCCTGGAATTAAAAAATAGATGTTATCGGCTGCCACTATAATTTGTTATTTAATTATTTGCAAAAAGTAAATTTAAAAAGAATTTATTTAAAATGCTAATGGGAATAACACGCATTGGCAATTTAATAATAAATGAGAATGGTTTTAATTTATTATTAGTTTTTTGCGGAGGCGAAACGACGCCCTCTGCGGGTTGCCAGGTGGGGAGCGCCAGGCGGAGTGGTCCTGATGAGGGGCGACACGGTAACCTGAGCGGCAGAGGCGGTGAAAGTGTGAAGCGCTGCGTAATTTTTAAAACAACTTTTCATAAAATTTGAAAGTTTGTTTTCCAGGTAGTAGAGTGCAGTCAACGCCAATGACATTCTGCGGGCAGGCCCGCACAGCATTCAGGAGAGTAAACCATGAAGATTGCACTGATGATGGAGAACAGCCAGGCGAACAAAAACGCCATCATTCTCAAGGAGCTTAACGCGGTTGCCGACGAAAAAGGATTTCCGGTCTTTAACGTCGGTATGAGCGATGAGAACGATCATCATCTGACCTATATTCACCTCGGGATCATGGCCAGCATCCTGCTGAATTCGAAGGCGGTTGACTTCGTGGTCACCGGCTGCGGTACCGGCCAGGGAGCGCTGATGTCGCTGAACATCCATCCTGGCGTGGTCTGCGGCTACTGTATCGACCCGGCGGACGCGTTCCTGTTTGCCCAGATCAACAACGGTAACGCGCTGTCGCTGCCGTTTGCCAAAGGTTTCGGGTGGGGCGCCGAGCTGAATGTGCGCTTTATCTTTGAAAAAGCCTTTACCGGTCGTAACGGGGAAGGCTATCCGCCGGAGCGCAAAGAACCGCAGGTGCGTAATGCCGGGATCCTCAACCAGGTCAAAGCGGCGGTAGTCAAAGAAAATTATCTCGACACCCTGCGCGCCATCGATCCGGAGCTGGTGAAAACTGCGGTCTCTGGCCCTCGCTTCCAGCAATGCTTCTTCGAAAACTGCCAGGATAAAGCGATCGAAGCGTTCGTCCGTCAGATCGTCGGGTAATCGTTATCAGGGCCAGCGCCGCTGGCCCTTCCATCATTCAGGTTTTCTTCGCCGACACGCTGCTGCCTGCCGTTTTAGCCAGATGCAGGCTGTCGATCATCCCCACCAGACAGATCACCGCGATAAACACAAATGCCAGGCGAAAGCTGATCCCCGGCACGGCGGAAAGGTGCAGCCAGTCGCCGACCTGTTCCCCCAGGCGAATGCCGATCGCCCCAAGCGTGATCCCCAGCCCCACCGCCAGCTGCGACGCGGTACTGAACAGGGTATTGGCATCGCTCATCTGCGCGGCGGGGACATCGGCAAAGGCCAGCGTGCTCACGCCCGTGAACTGGACAGAGCGAAACACCCCGCCGAGATAAAGGATCAGCATGATCGCCCAGACCGGGGTTTGTGGCGTGAGCAGCGCGCAGGCCAGCAGCGAACAGACGTTCAGCGCGCCGTTGATCAACAGCAGGCGACGAAAGCCCAGCCAGCGGATCAGCGGCGTGGTGGCGGGTTTAATGGTTAAATTGCCGACAAATACCGCCAGCACCAGCAGACCGGAGTGAAAGGGATCCATGCCGAACCCCACCTGAAACAGCAGCGGCAGGAGAAAGGGGACCGCGCTGATGGAGGCCCGGAACAGCGAGCCGCCGTACATCGTCACCCGGAACGTCGGCACCTGCAGGGCGTCGAGACGAACCATAGGCGCCGCCGCCCGGCGGAAATGACGAATGGAATATAACAGACAGCCGAAGCCCAGCGCGGCGAGGGCCAGCGTCGGCCAGAACTGCGGCTGACGATCGCCGAGCCGTTCCATCGCCGTGACCAGGCTAACCATCGCCACCGCGGTCGTGATAAATCCTGTCATATCGAAGGCGCGCCGCGCCGTTTCGCGGATATCAGGAATGATGCGCAGCGACAGGATAATCGCCGCAACGCCCAGCGGGACATTGATAAAGAAGATCCAGTGCCAGCTGGCGTAGCGGGTAATAAACCCTCCCAAAGGCGGGCCGATAATGGGGGCCACCAGCGCCGGCCAGGTGAGGGTGGCGATGGCCTTAATCAGCAGGTGTTTCGGCGTGGTGCGCAGTACCGCCAGACGGCCGACGGGGACCATCAGCGCGCCGCCGATCCCCTGCAGGATACGCATGGCGACAAAGGTATGCACCTCGCTGGAGAGGCCGCAAAAGATCGAGGCAAGGGTAAAAATGGCCAGGGCGAGGGTGAAGATAGCCCGGGCGCCGAAGCGATCGGCGATCCAGCCGCTGGCCGGGATCAGCACCGCGAGGGTTATCAGATAGGCGCTGATGCCGATATTAAGCTCGACGGCGGTGACGCCAAAATCTCTCGCCATGTCGGGCAGGGCGGTAGCGATCACCGTCCCGTCGAGAAACTCCATAAAAAAGGCGCCAGCCACCAGCAGCGCCGGGGCTGAAAAGGCACGTTCGTTACCGGAAGAGATCGCGGTGTTCATGTTGTCGCTGCCATCAAGGGGATCCTCGGCAAAGCGGCAGCAGAGGCGCCGCCAGCCACTCGGGTGGTGAAAAAAACCTGCCGCGGCAGGTTTTATTATCGTTATCGATTTAGGGTACTATTACGCTCCTGAAAAAAGGAGTAATTAATGTCTCAACATCTTACCGAACACGACGAGCTGGTTTCTGATGTGGTTGCCTGCCAGCTGGTTATCAAGCAGATCCTCGACGTGATTGACGTCATCGCGCCGGTGGAAGTGCGTGAAAAAATGACCAGTCAGCTGAAAGCCATCGACTTCGCCAGTCACCCGGCTTCTGCCGACCCGGTGACGCTTCGCGCGGTGCAAAAAGCGATTGCCCTGATTGAGCTGAAGTTTACCCCGCAGGAAGAAACGCATTAATAACCGGCCCCGCGGATTACCGCCGGGGCCTTTTTCTTTAATGAGAAACCACGGTCTGCACTGGCGCAGGCTCAGCGGTTTTAAACAATTTGCTGTTGCCCCAGCACTCTTCGTAGCGATGGCCAACCAGATCCTCTACGATTGCCCGCACCTCCGGCGCAATATCACTGATTTTACCGCCTGCTTTAATCCGCGCGACTTCCTGCAGAACCACCAGATGAGCTTTACGGTCCAGTTTCATCTGCTTACTGAAGACGATGGCGGCCAGGGCTAAGGCGACGACACCGACGCAGAATACCACCGCGATGGCGGTCACGGCGCTTTCCGGTTGGCTGTGCGCTTTTGACTGGAAACCGTAAAAGCTCAGGATGGCTCCCATCGAAAACACCACAATCGAGCGCAGAATTTTCCCTGAGAAGGTCATGGCGCCGGCATAGATGCCTTCCCGGCGGCGTCCGGTGTAGATTTCGTCGACATCGGCGAGGAAGGTGTAAACGGTCCAGGGAATATAGTAAACCCCGCCGGTCCCCAGGCCGAACAGCACGGTAATACCGAACATCAGCACTGTCGCCAGGCCTGACGGCAGATGGAAGAACCACAGCGAGGTATACAGCAGGACTGCGAAAATCACGATCCCCAGCGCGAGGATATAGGGTTTGCTAAAGCCCTTTTTCACACACAGGCCGATAAACAGCGCGGTGGAGATCAGCTGCAGAATCGAGTTCAGGCTGTTCAGCCCGGCCACCATTGCCGGATCGTGCTGCAGAACGAATATCACGAAATAGGTGAAGATGGAGGCAAACAGCCATTCCGCGCCAAACCCGCACAGGTACATACCGAGATGTTTGCGGAACACGCGAAGATAAAAGGTGGAACGCATGTCTTTCGCCAGCGACAGCAGGGTGCTCAGCAGCCCCTTTTTCGCGCTGGTATCCACGGCTTCCGCACGCTCGCGCTCCCAGCTGCACAGCCACAGGCAGGTAATCGCGACGATCAGGATCGCGCCATAGGTCAGCCCGGTGAGGAAGAAAGGGGTGGCGGAATCTTTGCCGTACAGCAGAATGAACTGTCCGGGAATAAACGCGGCGAGGAAGTTGGCCAGCTTGCCGAAGATGGCTTTATAGCCGGTGAGCTTTGAGCGTAGCGAGAAATCATCGGTCATCTCTGTCGCCAGCGTCTCATAGGGCACCATGATGGAGGTATAGATGATCTCAAACACCACATAGGTACACAGGTAGTACCAGAAACTCAGGCCCTCTACCCATAGCAGCGGGTAGAACAGCATCAGAGGAATGCCGATCAGCAAAAAGAAGCGCCGACGTCCAAAGCGCTTGCCTAACCGCGTTTTGCCAAAATTATCCGTCAGATAGCCCATCAGCGGGTTGCTGATGGCGTCGATGATGCTGGCGACGGAGAAGATAAATGAGGCCTCGATCAGCGTCAGGCCGCAAAAGGTCGTATAAAAATAGAGTAGCCATGCTCCGCTTATCGCCAGTGCGCCACTCCCTAACAGATTACCGCCGCCGTAGGCTAACTGATGGCGTAACAAGATCGGTCTTCCCTGCAGCCCTTCAGAGGCTGAAGCCGTGTATCTAGCCATAAAAAAATAAACCTCGTGTTTTATATTTTTGAAACACTGTTTTTATATTTCTTTATGGCTTAACAAAAAGTGACCGCGCTCACTAATCCCCCCTAAGGGGTAACGGTGACGAGGGAATGGGATCGAGTTAAAACTTTTTTATTCGTTTGAGGAATAAATAGCAGGGGAGAATAGCAAGAACGGATTAATAAACAGGGCGGGGCAGCGCGAACGCGCTCCCCCTGACCGGGCGAGAAAGGCCCGGCGCGTCTGATTAGTGGGGTTTCTGTGACGCGCCGACGAGGGCCATCAGACGGCGATCGGTCTGTTCCATACCTATCCCGGCTTTGTCGGCATTGCGAATTTCCTCGAGCACGCTTTGCAGCAGCAGCCCATCCTGCTGCTGCTCTTCCGCCAGGCGGGTCAGAAAACGCCAGGTGTTGTCATCGCTCTGCGCTTTGGCTTCCTCGGCGAGACCGCTCAGCATACTGCTCCGCTGGCGGTAATCGACCAGGGTTTGGGTAAAGAGATCTTCCAGCGAGGTACATTCGGGATTACAGGCGCGGTCGGGATTGACTATCGGCCAGCTGCCGGCTTTTTTCAGATAGTCAAATACGCGCATGGTGAGGGTGATGCTGCATTGCGCGCGGTTGCGCAGAAATGTCGCGGCGCCGTCGAAGCGATGCCGGGCACACCACTCGCTTAAGTTCAGGTAAACATTAGAGGCGTGGAACTCAAGGTTCATCTGGGTGTTTAGCTTTTGTGCCATTCCTGGAACTGCCATAAAAATATCCTTATTAACCGGGAAGGGGTTACTGGTGCGCGTCAGCGGTTCCTGGAGCAAACAACAGGATAAAAGAATGACGCGCTGCACTGTTGCAGAATAATAAAACTCTACACATTCCGTATGAGTCGGGTAATTTTTCCACTTGCCGACAATTTAAGAATACTCGCTGAATGCGATTAAGAAAACTCTCAAGATGAATAATTTACGTTTTGTTACACCATTATTCCTGCATGACGACATGCAGTGGGATTGCGGCTCAGGCTGGGGCGTGGGTGCGGCGTGTCAGGTATAAGTTATAGATATTTGACTACGATATTTATCGTATAACTCAAAGCTATAAGTTATTTCAGAGGGCAATGTTTCGTTGTGATGATAATTATTTTTATTTTTTGTTGCAGGCTTTTCTATGCAGCGGGAATATCTTTTATCAATTCGGAATAAATTACGCAAAAGATCCGTTTTATCGCGATATAAAACGGCCGACGCTGGACTGGCGGCGCGCGTCTGTTGCACAACAGCGCCGGCGGGCAGTCGACCGCCGCTGCGACCCTTTAGCCGCTGGTTATAACAGTGCCGTAACCCTCTGTTAAACACCCACTGACATCACAAGGATAAGCCTGCTGGTGGTATAGATGATCCTGCTATTCACTGGTTAAATTGTATGACAATTATGTCTTTTTTTATGTCTTTTTTTGCTAAATCTATGTACGCAATTACTGTAATTCCGCGATGTGATAATGCTCTCGTATGGAGAAATAATTTCCGGGTATTACTACTCTAACAACGGCAGTAGGGGATGCGATTTTTCTAATGCCTTGTTTTGATGCTGATAAAAAAGTTAATTCCGATTTTTCCCTACATGAAAGCGAATTAAAGCTGGAGTTTACCATGCACAAATTTACTAAAGCGCTGGCGGCCATTGGTCTAGCAGCGGTTATGTCACAATCAGCTATGGCGGAAAACCTTAAATTGGGTTTTCTGGTGAAACAGCCGGAAGAGCCATGGTTCCAGACCGAGTGGAAATTTGCTGATAAAGCAGGAAAAGATTTAGGCTTTGACGTCATTAAAATAGCGGTACCGGATGGTGAGAAAACCCTGAACGCCATCGATAGCCTGGCGGCCAGCGGCGCGAAGGGCTTTGTCATCTGTACCCCCGATCCTAAGCTCGGCTCGGCGATAGTCGCTAAAGCACGCGGCTATGACATGAAGGTGATTACCGTCGATGACCAGTTCGTCAACGCCAAAGGTAAACCGATGGAGAGCGTGCCGCTGGTGATGATGGCGGCCAGCGAAATTGGCGCCCGCCAGGGACAGGAGCTGTATAAAGAAATGCAGAAACGCGGCTGGGATGTCAAAGACACTGCGGTGATGGCCATCACCGCCGATGAGCTGGACACCGCCCGTCGTCGCACCACCGGCTCCATCGATGCCCTGAAGGCGGCCGGCTTCCCGGAAGCGCAAATCTACCGCGTTCCGACAAAATCTAACGATATCCCGGGGGCGTTTGACGCCGGTAACTCAATGCTGGTCCAGCACCCGCAGGTGAAACACTGGCTGATCGTTGGGATGAACGATAACACTGTGCTTGGCGGCGTGCGTGCCACAGAAGGGCAGGGCTTTAAAGCGCCGGATGTGATTGGTATTGGCATCAACGGCGTGGATGCTGTCAACGAACTGTCGAAGGCGCAGCCGACCGGCTTCTATGGCTCCCTGCTGCCAAGCCCGGACATCCATGGCTATAAAACCAGTGAAATGCTCTACAACTGGGTCACCAAGGGCGTTGAGCCGCCGAAGTTCACTGCGGTGACCGATGTGGTGCTGATTACCCGCGATAACTTCAAAGAAGAGCTGGCGAAAAAAGGGCTGTAACAGCCCGGTTGAACTGGCCCCCGCCGCGGCGGGGGCTGAGTGCAGAAGAGCGGAGTCGTTATGCAACAGTCTACCCCTTATCTCTCATTTCGCGGCATCACCATGACGTTCCCTGGCGTAAAGGCCTTGTCCGATATCAGTTTTGACTGCTACCCAGGACAGATCCACGCGCTGATGGGCGAAAATGGCGCAGGCAAATCGACGCTGTTGAAAATTCTCAGCGGTAACTACATCCCCACCGCTGGCCACCTGCAGATCGGCGGCCAGCAGATGGCGTTCACTAATACGATGACGGCGCTCAACGCCGGCGTGGCGATTATCTATCAGGAGCTGCATCTGATCCCGGAGATGACCGTCGCCGAAAATATCTATCTTGGCCAGCTGCCGCACAAAGGCGGCATCGTCAACCGCTCGCTGCTCAACTATGAGGCCCGTCTGCAGCTGGAGCATCTGGGACTGGATATCGACCCGGAGACGCCGCTGAAGTATCTCTCCATTGGCCAGTGGCAGATGGTGGAGATTGCCAAAGCGCTGGCGCGTAACGCCAAGATTATCGCCTTCGATGAACCGACCAGCTCGCTCTCCGCCCGGGAGATCGACAACCTGTTTCGCGTTATCCGCGAGCTACGGGAGGAGGGGCGGGTCATCATCTATGTCTCACACCGGATGGAAGAAATTTTTGCCCTCAGCGATGCCATCACCGTCTTTAAGGATGGTCGCTACGTCTGCACCTTTGACGATATGTCGAGCGTCAGCCACGACGCGCTGGTCCAGGCGATGGTCGGGCGCAATCTGGGTGATATTTACGGCTGGAATCCTCGTCCCTATGGCGAAGAGCGGCTGCGTCTGGAGGAGGTCAAAGCCCCGGGCGTGCGCACGCCGGTCAGCCTCTCGGTGCGCAGTGGCGAAATTGTCGGCCTGTTCGGGCTGGTGGGCGCCGGGCGCAGCGAACTGATGAAAGGTCTGTTCGGTGGGACGCGGATCACCGGCGGTCAGGTGTATATCGATGGCCAGCCCGTCGACATTCACAAACCGGCCCAGGCCATCCAGGCCGGGATGATGCTGTGTCCGGAAGATCGTAAAGCGGAGGGGATTATTCCGGTTCACTCCGTGCGCGACAATATCAATATCAGCGCCCGGCGCAAGCATATCCACGCCGGCTGCCTGATCAACAACGCCTGGGAGGCGGACAACGCCGATCAGCATATCCAGTCGCTGAACATTAAAACGCCGGGCCCGGAACAGCTGATCATGAACCTGTCTGGCGGCAACCAGCAGAAAGCGATCCTTGGCCGCTGGCTGTCGGAAGAGATGAAGGTGATCCTGCTCGATGAGCCCACCCGCGGCATCGATGTCGGCGCCAAACATGAAATTTACAACGTGATATATGGCCTCGCCGCCGCCGGTGTCGCCGTGGTATTTGCCTCCAGCGACCTGCCGGAAGTGCTGGGCGTCGCCGACCGCATCGTGGTGATGCGTGAAGGGCAAGTCGCCGGCGAACTGCTGCATGAAGAAGCCAATGAACAGCAGGCGTTAAGCCTTGCGATGCCAAAAGTGAGTCAGGCTGTCGCCTGAGTAAGGAGTAAATGATGTCATCAGTGACTACGTCCGGCGCTACCCGCTCTGCCTTTAGCTTCGCCCGTATCTGGGATCAGTTTGGCATGCTGGTGGTGTTTGCGGTGCTGTTTATCGGCTGCGTAATTTTTGTGCCTAACTTTGCCTCATTCGTCAATATGAAGGGGCTGGGGCTGGCGATCTCGATGTCCGGGATGGTGGCCTGCGGCATGCTCTTCTGCCTGGCCTCCGGCGATTTCGACCTGTCGGTGGCGTCGGTTATCGCCTGTGCCGGGGTCACTACCGCGGTGGTGATTAACCTGAGCGAAAGCCTGTGGCTGGGGATTGCCGCCGGTCTGCTGCTGGGGGCAGTCAGTGGCCTGGTCAACGGCTTTGTCATTGCCCGTCTGAAGATAAACGCCCTGATCACCACGCTGGCCACTATGCAGATTGTCCGCGGCCTGGCCTACATTATCTCCGACGGTAAAGCGGTGGGGATCGAAGATGAGCGCTTCTTCACCCTCGGTTACGCCAACTGGTTTGGTCTGCCGGCGCCGATCTGGCTGACGGTCGCCTGCCTGGTGGTTTTCGGATTATTACTAAACAAAACCACCTTTGGCCGTAATACGCTGGCTATAGGCGGCAATGAAGAGGCGGCGCGTCTGGCCGGTGTTCCGGTGGTGCGCACCAAGATTATTATCTTTGTGCTCTCCGGTCTGGTGTCGGCCGCGGCGGGGATTATCCTGGCGTCGCGAATGACCAGCGGCCAGCCGATGACTTCGATTGGCTATGAGCTGATTGTTATTTCGGCCTGTGTGCTGGGCGGGGTGTCGCTGAAGGGCGGGATCGGCAAGATCTCCTACGTGGTGGCCGGGATCCTGATCCTCGGGACCGTGGAAAATGCGATGAACCTGCTTAACATCTCGCCGTTCTCGCAATACGTCGTGCGCGGGGTCATCCTGCTGGCGGCGGTGATCTTTGACCGTTACAAACAAAAAGCCAAACGTGCGGCCTGATTTCAGGCATAACTTTTAAGTCTACAGAGTAATTGCCGCCAGCGCCCGTTTCGCTGGCGGTATCTATCAAAAATGGCGAGGTTGGTCACACTGTCTATACTTACATGGCTAACATATAATTAACAACCAGCTTCGGCTGGCCATGATAAGGAGGAAACAGGGTGGATAACCAGATATCTGTACCGCCTGCGCTAACCGGAAACTACGCTTTTTTCTTTGACCTCGACGGTACTCTTGCCGATATCCAGCCGCACCCCGATCAGGTGGTGATACCCGACAACACGCTGCAGGCGCTCAACGCGCTGGCCCGGCAGCAGGGCGGGGCGGTGGCATTGATTTCAGGGCGCTCAATGGCTGAACTTGACGCGCTGACCCATCCCTGGCGGCTACCGCTGGCCGGCGTTCACGGGGCCGAGCGCCGTGATATCAATGGTAAAACCTATATTGTCTCTCTGCCGTCGGCCCTGCGGGATGAAATCGCGGCTGAGCTGAGCTCGGCACTGCAGGCGCTCCCCGGGTGCGAGCTGGAGAGTAAAGAGATGGCCTTCGCGCTGCACTACCGTCAGGCCCCGCAGCAGCAGACCGCGGTGCTGGAGCTGGCGCAGCGCATTGTTCAGCGCTACCCGCTGCTGGCGCTGCAGCTTGGCAAGTGCGTGGTGGAGATTAAACCCCGCGGTGTCAACAAAGGGGAGGCGATCACTGCCTTCATGCAGGAAGCGCCGTTTGCCGGTCGCGAACCGGTTTTTGTCGGCGATGATTTGACCGACGAGGCGGGATTCAGCGTGGTGAATCAACTGCAGGGAATGTCGATAAAAGTTGGCGCCGGGGAAACTCAGGCGCACTGGCGGTTGGCGGATGCCGCCGCCGTAAGGACGTGGTTGCAACATCTGGCGTATGACGCGCAAACCGAAAGGAGGGATGACCATGAGTCGTTTAGTCGTAGTCTCTAACCGTATCGCCTTACCGGACGATAAAAAATCGAGCGCTGGCGGTCTGGCCGTCGGCATCCTGGGGGCACTGAAAGCGGCAGGGGGTCTGTGGTTTGGCTGGAGCGGCGAAATTGGCGATGACCAGCAGCCGCTGAAGCAGGTCTCCCGAGGAAATATTTCATGGGCATCGTTCAACCTTAACGAACGTGACCATGATGAATACTACAACCAGTTCTCTAACGCCGTGCTGTGGCCGGCCTTCCACTATCGTCTTGATCTGGTCAGCTTCCAGCGCGAAGCCTGGGAGGGATATCAGCGAGTTAACGCCATGCTGGCGGACAAGCTTCTACCGCTGATCGAGCCAGATGATACGTTGTGGATCCATGATTACCATCTGCTGCCCTTCGCCAGCGAACTGCGCAAGCGCGGGGTCAACAACCGCATCGGCTTCTTCTTGCATATTCCTTTCCCGACGCCGGAGATTTTTAATGCGCTACCGCCGCACGCTGAGCTGCTGGAGCAACTGTGCGACTACGATCTGTTGGGCTTCCAGACTGAAAGCGACAGAACCGCCTTTCTCGACAGCATTGCCATGCAGACCCGACTCTCCGACCTCGGAGACAAACGCTATCAGGCGTGGGGTAAAGCGTTTAGCACCGAGGTTTATCCGATAGGGATCGATCCGGACGAGATTACGCGCAACGCCAAAGGTCCGCTGCCGCCGAAGCTGGTCCAGCTGAAAAACGAGCTCAAAAACGTGAAGAATATCTTCTCAGTGGAGCGCCTTGACTACTCGAAAGGGTTGCCGGAGCGGTTCCTCGCCTATGAGACGCTGCTCGAAAAGTATCCTCAGCATCACGGTAAGATCCGTTATACCCAGATCGCGCCGACGTCCCGCGGCGATGTGCAGGCCTATCAGGATATCCGCCACCAGCTGGAAACCGCAGCCGGACGCATCAATGGCCAGTTCGGCCAGCTTGGCTGGACTCCGCTTTACTATCTGAACCAGCATTTTGACCGTAAGCTGCTGATGAAGGTCTTCCGCTACTCTGACGTTGGGCTGGTGACGCCGCTGCGCGATGGCATGAACCTGGTGGCGAAGGAATACGTGGCGGCGCAAGATCCGGATAACCCTGGCGTACTGGTCCTGTCGCAGTTTGCCGGCGCGGCGCAGGAGCTGAACAGCGCCCTGATCGTCAATCCCTACGATCGCGACGAGGTTGCCGCCGCGCTGGATCGCGCCCTAAGCATGCCGCTGGCGGAACGTATTGCCCGTCATTCCGCGATGCTGGATGTGATCAGAGAAAATGATATTCATAACTGGCAGGCGCGCTTTGTCGACGATCTGCAGCATATTTCGCCGCGCAGCGAGGAGAGCCGCCTGCGGGGGAAGATAGCCACGTTCCCTAAACTGGCCTAGTTCAGGAAAAGGGCTAACCGGCGTTAGCCCTTTTCAAGGGAAACCAGCAGGACATCGACGCCGCAGCTGCCGACGATATTTTTCGCCGAGCAGGTGGCGCGCGAAAAAAGGGAATGATTATGATTGCCGCAGATCACCAGATCGACCTGGTGTGACCGGCAGAAGTCCTTAATATGATGGCCCAGTTCGCCGCAGGCGATGGTCATTTTTTCTATCGGGTAGTCCGCGTGACGCGCCAGCTCGTTGAGAAAATCACGCGTCTCTTCCTGCATCACCTCGCGCAGATTTTCCATCATCGGCGCGGCGAACTGGTTATACAGCTCCGGATCCGTGGCGAGGGTGATAAAGCTCACTTTCGCGTTCACGGGGCGGGCAATTGACACCGCTTTTTTAATTAATACCTGACTCTCCGGCGTTGGCGCGACGGCAACCAGCAGATGTGAATAAGGCATCTGGCCTCCTTGAGATACGCGGAATAACCCTTTCTTTCCTTCTTTACTCCTGTTTACCCTGCTACGCAAGGGCCGCTCCCGTGATTTGCGACGCTCTTCGCCAGTCCCTGTTTCCCCGACAAGATCACATAAATGAACCTAATTTTTTATTTAAAAGAAATGCTGTTTTATAAATGAGTGAAGTTGAGACATCGTCTCTTTGTCATTTTGCCATCGGCGGTTCTTCCGTGGCAAAAACACAAAGGTAACGTCGTTTCACTGCTTTTAGTGTAGCCAGGTACCCACTCCCTTCCGGTGGCAAATCCGGAAAGATTGTCGGCGTTCTCTTAAAAAAAGACACAGGATCACGGCGATGAAAACACGAAAGATTGGACTGGCTAACTACCTGGCCTACGGCGCGGGCGATTTTCTCGGCGCCGGCACCACGGCGCTAACCGCCGCATGGCTGCTCTACTTTTACACCACCTTCTGCGGACTCTCCCCGATAGAAGCCACGCTTATATTCGCTTCCGCCCGCGTACTGGATGCGGTGGTGAGCCCGCTGATGGGCTTTCTCACCGATAACTTCGGCACCACCTGGCTCGGCAAGCGCTTCGGCCGCAGAAAATTCTTTATTCTGCTCGGCATCCCCTGCGTATTCAGCTACTCGGCGATGTGGGTCGGCGAGATGGGATTCTGGTACTACCTGGTCACCTATCTGCTGTTTGATATGGTCTACACCATGATTCTGGTGCCCTACGAGACGCTGGTGCCGGAGATGACCGATGACTTTAAACAGAAAACCAAATTCTCCGGCGCGCGCATCTCAATGGCGCAAATGTCGGCGATTTTAGCCTCCTTTCTGCCGGGGATCCTCCTTACCTGGCTCGGCAAAGACAATGCCAGCTCGTTCTTTTATGCCAGTCTGGTGTTCTCGGTCCTGTGCGCGGTGATGCTGACCTTCGTCTGGTGTTTCACCTGGGAGCGGCCGCGTGAGGCCTGGTCAGAGGCGGCGCTGCGGGCGGAAGCGGAAAAACAGAACCTCACTCTCGCCCAGAGCCTCAATCGCCTGGTGATTGAGCTGAGCTCTACGCTGCGGATAAAAATTTTCCGCCAGCACCTCGGCATGTATCTGGGGGGCTATATCGCCCAGGACGTCTTCAATGCCGTGTTTACCTATTACGTGGTCTTTGTTCTGATGCAGGAAGCTTCTGTCGCCTCGAATCTGCTGGGGACGATGGCGATTTTCCAGTTTATTGCCGTGATCGCCATGATCCCGCTGTGCATTCGCTTTGGCCCCGCGCCGTCGTACCGCATGGTGGTGGTCCTCTTTGGCCTGAGTTCGCTCTCCTATGCGCTGCTCTATTACGCCGGACTGAGCGACGTCTATTCATTATTGTTGCTCATCTCTGCTGTCGCCGGACTGGGACGCGGCGGGATTAACTACGTGCCGTGGAATACCTACACCTATATTGCCGACGTCGACGAAGCGATCACCGGCCAGCGCCGGGAGGGGATTTTTGCCGGCATCATGACCCTGACCCGCAAAGCCTCGCAGGCGGGGGCGGTGATGCTGGTGGGCATCATTATGCAACTGTCGGGGTTTGTCTCCGGGCAAAAAATACAGCCTGAAGGGGTCAGCCATACCATTCTGCTGATCCTCAGCGTCGGTACATTGGTGGTGTTAGCCTGCGGTTTCCTCGTTTCACTGCGCTTCAAACTCAATCTGCATACCCACAGCGTCCTGCGCAGCGAAACCCTCAGAATGCGCGAAAGCGGTCACGCCCGGCCGGAGCTGACCAGTGCGGAACACCGCGCGGTGGTCGAGATGCTGGCGGGGATGCCCTACGACTGCCTGTGGGGGAATAACAATATTGGCTATCTGAATCGTCATAAACCTGCTGCCCCGGCGCTCACCCAGGGCGGCGCTTTGAATTCGACATATACCCGAGGTTAACAACATGAAAGTTTGGCCGGTCAAACATAGCCCATTACTCTGTCAGCCTGAGCGTTTTATCGCCCGCAGCGAACTGCAGGCGCTGATCCGCAACGTGACGCAAAACCTGGTGAATATTAAGGATGAGAGCGGGCAATTTTTACTGCGCCTGGATGACGGGCGCGTTATTGATACCAAAGGCTGGGCCGGCTGGGAGTGGACCCACGGCGTCGGACTGTACGGCATCTATCAGTATTATCAGCAAACCGGCGATATCGAGATGCGCGATATCATCGACCGCTGGTTTGCCGACCGCTTCGCCGAGGGGGCCACGACCAAAAACGTCAACACCATGGCGCCGTTTCTGACCCTGGCTTATCGCTTTGAAGAGACCGGATGTAAGGCGTATCTGCCGTGGCTGGAGAGCTGGGCGGAGTGGGCGATGTATGAGATGCCGCGTACCGAGCAGGGCGGTATGCAGCACATCACCCTGGCGGAAGAGAACCACCAGCAAATGTGGGATGACACGCTGATGATGACCGTGTTGCCGTTAGCCAAAATAGGCAAGCTGCTTCACCGTCCGCATTATGTGGAGGAGGCGACCTATCAGTTCCTGCTTCATGTGCAAAACCTGATGGACAGGGAAACCGGACTGTGGTTTCACGGCTGGAGCTATGACGGTCGGCATAACTTTGCCCGGGCGCGCTGGGCACGGGGCAACAGCTGGCTAACCATGGTGATCCCGGATTTTCTTGAGTTAGTGGATCTTCCAGAAGGGAATGCGGTACGGCGCTATCTGACCGAGGTGCTGAACGCGCAAATTGCCGCTTTAGCGAAATGCCAGGATGACAGCGGCCTGTGGCATACCCTGCTGGACGACCCGCACTCTTATCCTGAGGCTTCGGCGACCGCCGGCTTTGCCTACGGCATACTTAAAGCGGTGCGCAAGCGATATGTCGGGCAGCACTATGCCGGGGTGGCAGAAAAAGCGATTCGCGGAATTGTGCAGAATATATCGCCGCAGGGGGAGCTGCTGCAGACTTCCTTTGGCACCGGAATGGGGTCAGACCTCGATTTCTATCGCCAGATCCCACTCACCTCGATGCCCTACGGCCAGGCGATGGCGATCCTCTGTCTGACCGAGTATCTGCGCAAGTATTTCTGAGCAAGAGAGCCCGCTGGCGCGGCGCCTGAAAAAATTAACCCGGCTTTCGCCGGGTTGGTTTTACATACGCTCGACGGTTTCGATACCGAGGGTATCAAGACCCAGCTTGAGGGTTTTCGCCGTCAGCAGCGCCAGCTTCAGGCGGCTGTTGCGGGTCGCTTCGCTCTCCGCGCTGAGGATCGGGCAGTGCTCGTAGAAACCGGAGAACAGGCCCGCCAGATCGTAGAGGTAGGCGCACATCACGTGCGGCGTCCCTTCGCGAGCGACCACGGAGAGGGTCTCTTCAAACTGCAGCAGACGCGCGGCCAGCTGGGCTTCGCGATCTTCCGCAATTACCACCGGCGCGTCGGTGAGGGCGTTTTCATCAATGCCGGCTTTGCGGAACACGGAGAGCACGCGGGTATAGGCATACTGCATATACGGCGCGGTGTTGCCTTCGAACGCCAGCATATTATCCCAGTCGAAAACGTAGTCGGTGGTGCGGTTTTTCGACAGGTCGGCATATTTCACCGCGCCGATACCCACCACTTTCGCCAGATTTTCCAGCTCATCAGCGGACATCTCCGGGTTCTTCTCGGCCACCAGGCGACGCGCGCGCTCCAGCGCTTCGTCCAGCAGATCCGCCAGCTTCACGGTGCCGCCGGCGCGGGTTTTAAACGGCTTACCATCTTTACCCAGCATCATGCCGAACATATGGTGCTCCAGCGGCACGGAGTCCGGCACATAGCCTGCCTTGCGCACGATGGTCCACGCCTGCATCAGGTGCTGGTGCTGACGGGAGTCGATGTAGTAGAGCACGCGGTCGGCGTGCAGCGTTTCATAGCGATACTTCGCACAGGCGATATCGGTGGTGGTATAGAGGTAGCCGCCATCCTTTTTCTGGATGATGACGCCCATCGGTTCGCCTTCCTTGTTTTTATACTCATCAAGGAACACCACGGTGGCGCCTTCGCTCTCAACGGCCAGACCTTTGGCTTTCAGATCGGCGACGATTCCCGGCAGCATCGGGTTGTACAGGCTTTCGCCCATCACGTCATCGCGGGTCAGCGTCACATTCAGGCGATCGTAGGTGATCTGGTTCTGCGACATGGTGATGTCGACCAGCTTACGCCACATCTGCAGGAAGTACTCATCGCCGCCCTGCAGCTTAACCACGTAGCTGCGCGCGCGCTCGGCGAAGGCTTCGTCTTCGTCGTAGTGTTTTTTCGCTTCGCGATAGAAACCTTCGAGGTCGGCCAGGGCCATCTCACCGGCGTTTTCCTGCTGCTGTTTTTCCAGATACGCGATCAGCATGCCGAACTGGGTGCCCCAGTCGCCGACGTGGTTGGCGCGGATCACCTTATGGCCAAGAAACTCCAGGGTACGGACCGAGGCATCGCCAATGATGGTCGAACGCAGATGGCCGACGTGCATCTCTTTCGCCACGTTCGGCGCCGAGTAGTCGACGACGATGGTCTGTACCTGCGGCGTGGCGACGCCCAGGCGTTCGGACTGCAGCGCGCGGTTGACGTTGTCCGCCAGGAACGCGGGGTCAAGGAAAATATTGATAAAGCCCGGCCCGGCGATTTCAACCTTGCTGGCAATGCCGTTGAGGTCAAGATGAGACAGTACCTGCTCTGCAAGTTGTCGCGGCGCCATGCCCAGTTTTTTGGCGACAGCCATCACGCCGTTGGCCTGATAGTCACCGAACTGAACTTTTGCTGACTGGCGGACCTGAGGTTCGCAATCGGCAGGCGCGCCTGCCGCGATCAGGGCCTGGCTGACTTTTTCTGAGAGAAGAGCCTGAATATTCACCGGAATACCTTACGTGTAATGCGCCAGCCTCCGAGGGAGGCGGCGCCGGAATGTGGACAAATTAGGGCGGGAGTATACTGCATTTGTCCCCGTCCGTCAGCATCGCGCGCGGCCCGGCGGCGTGGGCAATCCATCGTCGGTCGGTCACGCAGCGGCAGGGTGGCGGTTGGTCCGCGGCCGGAAACACGGTAGATTAGCCTTTTTATTATTGACGAACCTAATTGACGAGCAAACCCATGGCGAACTGGCAGCAGATTGAACAACTGGCCGATATTACGGCGGATCTCCCGCGATTTTCCGATGCGCTGCAGCGCTTCGCTGCGCGACTGGGACTGGAGATCGGCGGACTCGACGCCGACCATATCTCCCTGCGCTGTCATCAGAACGCTACCGCGGAGCGCTGGCGCAGCGGTCTGGCGCAGTGCGGCACTCTGCTGTCGGAGAATATAATCAACGGCCGGCCTATCTGCCTGTTTAAACTGGCGGAGCCGGTCTGCGTGGCGCACTGGCGCTTCCATATCGTTGAGCTGCCGTGGCCGGGTGAAAAGCGCTATCCCCATGAAGGCTGGGAGCATATCGAAATTGTCCTGCCCGGCGATCCGGCTACCTTGAATGCCCGCGCTCTGGCGCTGCTGGCCGATGACGGACTCAGCCAGCCGGGGATCGTCGTCAAAACCAGCTCGCCGAAAGGGGAACACGAGCGCCTGCCTAATCCCACCCTGGCGGTCACCGACGGCAGCGTGACGGTCAAATTTCATCCGTGGTCTATTGAACAAATCGTCGCCAGCGAGCAAGCCGATACGTAACAGTGTGAAGCTGCGCGGCGTCTGCCGCGTGAAATCATGACATGCTAAGAAAGTTGTCTGGATCAGGGAGTGAGGAATGGCGGTACTGGAAGTTTGTTGTTACAGCATGGCGTGCGCCAGGGAAGCTGAGCGCTGCGGCGCCGATCGTATTGAACTCTGCGCCGCGCCGCAGGAAGGGGGATTAACCCCCTCTTACGGGGTGCTGGTCTCGGTCCGCGAGGCGATTACTCTCCCGGTGCATCCGATTATCCGCCCGCGTGGCGGCGACTTCTGCTATACCGAAGAGGAGTTCGCCGCGATGCTTAGCGACATCCGCATGGTGCGGGAGCTCGGCTTTCCCGGGCTGGTGACCGGCGTACTGGATGTCGATGGTCAGGTCGATATCCCGCGGATGAAAAAAATAATGGCTGCGGCCGGGCCGCTGGCGGTGACCTTTCATCGCGCGTTCGATCTGTGCGCCGACCCGCGTCAGGCCTGGAAGACTCTGGGTGAGCTGGGGGTTAAACGTATCCTGACTTCCGGTCAGCAATCCTCGGCGGAGAAAGGTATTTCATTAATTACGGAACTTATTGCCGCAGGGGATACTCCAATCATTATGGCCGGTGCGGGAGTGCGCGCCGCGAACCTGCCGCTGTTTCTGCAGGCGGGGGTGAAAGAGGTTCATAGCTCTGCAGGCCAGTGGTTGCCATCGGAAATGCGCTTTCGTCACCCAGGCGTTTCGATGTCAGCCGATCCCGATGCGGACGAATACAGACGCTACGCCGTGAATGGCGCAGCGGTGGCGGAGATGAAAAAGATAATTTCCGCTAACAGAAGTTAAACGGTTTTTGCTGCACATCATGTCGCCCAATATGATGATTGCCCGTACCAGGCCCCTGCCCATTAAACAGGGGCCTTTTTTTATCTCGCTTTTTTTGCCAGCGACTGCTGGGTTTCCGGTTTAGTGGCAATGATCACAGCCCGTAATGGCGCCGGATAGCCTTCCACGGTTTTGCGCTGATCCCGCGGGTCGAGGAAATCGGCCAGCGATTCGCTGGTCATCCATTCTGTGCGCCGCTGCTCCTCCGTCGAGGTGACGCAGGCGTCGACGATGCGCACATCGATAAATCCGCACTTCTCCAGCCACATTTTCAGGGCCGCCGCCGAGGGGATAAAATAGACGTTGCGCATCTGCGCATAACGGTCGCCCGGAACCAGCACCGTATTTTCATCCCCTTCGACCACCAGCGTCTCCAGCACCAGCTCGCCTCCCGGCGCCAGCTGATCTTTCAGCTGCCACAGATGATCCAGCGGCGAGCGGCGGTGGTAGAGCACGCCCATCGAGAACACGGTGTCGAAGGCCTCCAGCGCCGGCAACTGCTCGATGCCCAGCGGCAGGAGATGCGCCCGCTGGTCGTTGCCGAGGAGCTTACGTACCGCTTCAAACTGACACAGGAACAGCTGGGTGGGATCGATGCCGACCGCCAGATGCGCGCCGGCGCCGATCATCCGCCACATGTGATAGCCGCTGCCGCAGCCCACGTCGAGGATGGTTCGTCCGCTAAGATCGGACAGGTGCGGCAGGACGCGCTCCCATTTCCAGTCGGAGCGCCATTCGGTATCGATGTTGATGCCGTACAGCGAATAAGGCCCTTTGCGCCATGGCATCAGGTTTTTCAGCAGATTTTCTATCCGCAGCCGATGGCCTTCGCTGAGCGGCGTTTCGCTTTCGGCGGTGACGCTGTGCAGGAGGTCCAGACGCCAGGGCGTTAATTCCGGAAGAAACTCAACGGCGCGCTCCCATTCGCGAAACTTGCCGTGCAGGGCCTCGCGCTGCCAGGCGGCTACCTGGGCAGGCAGCGTCTCCAGCCAGTGAGACAGCGGGCTTTTGGCGATCAGCTGATAGAAGTTACTGAAGTCGATCATGCCTGCTCCCCGGATTTTACTGCCACCAGCGAGCCAAAGTTAAAGCACTGGAACCACAGTTCGGCATGTTCGAACCCAGCCTGACGCAGGCGTTTTTTATGGGTTTCCACAGAGTCGGTCAGCATTACATTTTCCAGCATGCTGCGTTTTTGACTGATCTCCAGCTCGCTGTAGCCGTTCGCGCGCTTAAAGTCATGATGCATATTGAACAGCAGCTCGCCGACGTGGGCGTCTTCGAAGCTAAATTTCTCCGAGAGCACCAGCGCGCCGCCGGGATTCAGCCCCTGATAGACTTTATTGAGGATCGCCTGGCGATCGCCCGGCTCAAGGAACTGAATGGTAAAGTTCAGGATCACCAGCGAGGCGTTTTCAATGGCCACATCGCGGATATCCCCTTCAATCACCTCGACCGGCGTCGGTGCTTTATAGGCGTCAATATGGCGACGGCAGCGCTCCACCATCGCCGGGGAGTTATCGATGGCGATAATGCGGCAGCCCGGGTGGCTAATATTGCGGCGCACGGAAAGAGTGGCGGCGCCCAGCGAACAGCCAAGATCGTAAACCTGGGTGTGGGGCTGAACGAAGCGCTCGGCCAGCATGCCGATCATCGAGATGATATTGGAGTAGCCAGGCACAGAACGCTGGATCATATCGGGGAAGACTTCAGCAACCCGTTCATCAAAGGTCCAGTCGCCGAGGCTGGCAATCGGCGCGGAAAAAAGCGTATCGCGGTGAGACATAACGTTAAACCCGAAAAAACGAAAACGGCGTATTGTGCGCTAACGGAGGGAGAAAACCAACTCCCAGGGCATATACCAGAGATTGGCCAGCACCATCAGCAACAACGCGCACCAGGTGGCGCTCATGCCGGAGCGGCGCCAGTGGTAGACACGGTGATGAAAACCCCAGGAGTGCATCAGTCGTCCGAGGATCAATAAAATGCCGCAAACGTGCACCATCCAGGTCTGGGCGCCGTTCATCTCCATAAATAACAGCAAAATGAGGCCAATCGGCACATATTCGACGGCATTGCCGTGAACGCGGATGGCGACCTGCAGCTCGCTGAAGCCGCCGTCGCCATAGCCTACATGGTATTGGGTGCGCAAACGCACCACGTCAAATGAGAACTTCACTAACAATAACGCACCTAAAACGGCATACAGCGCGCTGACCATACGAAAACTCCCTTTAACTCTGGCAGATGGCTCCGGATATGATAGCAGGATATCAGAAAAGAGAAGATTGCTGCGGAATCGACGGCGCATTTCCTAGCGCCGGCAGGGCAGCGCGCAGATCGCCCCACAGGGTATCCACCAGCGCCGGCGCGTAAGCAATGTCGGGGGTATGGAGGAACAGCCACGGCGTCCCCGACTGATGCCATTTCGGCAGCGTCTGCAGCCAGACGCGAAACAGTTCCCGATTATGGACCATATCGTCGCCGCCAATAAAGCGCACCATTGGCTGCCGGGCGGTCATCACTGCATGCACCGGCACCTTCGGTTTCTTTTGTTGCGCGTCGATCATCGCCGGACTGGTGGCCGCGGCGCTGTGGACCGGGCGGCTGTCGAGGATCACGCGGTTGACGTTGCGCTGGTGCAGCCCGCGGTTGAGCTGCTGTTCCGCTTCCCCTTTGGCGAAGAACTCGGGGTGACGAACTTCGACGCCGTAGGTGAAATCCTTCGGTAGCCCATCGAGAAAGTGCCATAGCGCGGGGAGATCGCGAGGACCAAAGGTCGCCGGCAGCTGCAGCCAGTACTGGCCGATGCGCGAGGCCAGCGGCGCCAGGCGGGTGAAGAATTCACTACTTAACTCGTCGCAATGGCGCAGGGCGGCCTGGTGCGAGATAGTCGCCGGGAATTTAAAGCAGAAGCGGAAGTCATCGTGGGTCTGCTCGTACCAGCGGGCGACAATCTCCGGCTTGGGCAGCGCATACAGGGTGGTGTTGCCCTCGACGCAATTGAAGTGGCGGGCGTACTCTTCAAGGCTGGTGATGCCAAGGCGCACCCATTTCGGGTGCGACCACTGGGGAAGCCCAATATAAATCATAACGCGGCGAGGATCTCCTCGGTGCTGCGCACGCGGCCGATGCGCGGGAAAATATGCGTCATGCTGCCCTGATGCTGTTCGGCGGAGGCGGCGCTGCAGGCATCTTCGGCGATGACCAGGTTAAAGCCCAGCTCCCAGGCGTTGCGGGCGGTGGATTCGACACCGATGTTGGTGGAGATGCCGCAGAGAATAATGGTGTCGATACCGCGGCGGCGCAGCTGAAGCTCAAGGTCGGTGCCATAGAACGCGCCCCACTGGCGTTTGGTCACTTCGATATCGCGCTCTTGTTTACCCAGCGCGGCCGGATAGGTCCACCAGTTCTCAGGCAGCGTATGCGCCCCGGCCTGAGCGTCGACAGGCTGTTTCAGCGCTTCGGCGAAATCGGCCGACCAGCCGACGCGGACCATGATCACCGGCGAACCCTGTTGCCGGCATTTGTCTGCCAGGCGAGCGGCGCGCGCCACCACCTCGTCAGCCCGATGTGGGCCGCCGGCGAAAGGCAGAATGCCTTCCTGCAGATCGATCACCACCAGCGCCGTGTTTTTCGCATTGAGTTCTAACATGGTATCCCCGTATCTTCATCTGTTGTCAGGCGGCTACAATACCTTTGCGGCTTCAGCAAAAGGGTAACAAATTTTGTTAATTTATGTGAGTGTGGACGTTAAGCGCGCAGCAAAGCAGCGTACATCGTGCGTCGGACTTATCGAACGACAGAATTTCCAGTATAATAGCCGCCTTTTTTCATTCAGTTGTGACATCAGCTAAAGCTGCGACCTCGTCGCCTGCAGGGCAGACGACAATCCGCCGACGGCTAAGTTAAGGGATATCTCATGCGTACAGAATATTGCGGACAGCTTCGACAGTCCCACGTTGGGCAGCAGGTGACTCTGTGTGGTTGGGTCAACCGCCGTCGCGATCTCGGTAGCCTCATTTTTATCGATATGCGCGACCGCGAAGGCATCGTTCAGGTGTTTTTCGATCCGGATCGTGCGGATGCGTTGAAGTTAGCCTCTGAACTGCGTAATGAGTTCTGCATTCAGGTCACTGGCACCGTTCGCGCGCGTGAAGAGAAAAACATCAACGCGGACATGGCCACCGGCGCTATCGAAGTGCTGGCTTCCGATCTGACGATCATTAACCGCTCAGAATCGCTGCCGCTGGACTCCAATCACGTCAACACCGAAGAAGCGCGTCTGAAATACCGCTACCTCGACCTGCGTCGTCCGGAAATGGCGCAGCGTCTGAAGACCCGCGCGAAAATCACCAGCTTTGTGCGCCGCTTTATGGATGACCATGGCTTCCTCGACATCGAAACCCCGATGCTGACCAAAGCTACCCCGGAAGGCGCCCGCGATTACCTCGTGCCTTCCCGCGTGCATAAAGGCAAATTCTACGCGCTGCCGCAGTCGCCGCAGCTGTTTAAACAGCTGCTGATGATGTCCGGCTTCGACCGCTACTATCAGATCGTCAAATGCTTCCGCGATGAAGACCTGCGTGCCGACCGTCAGCCTGAATTTACCCAGATCGACGTGGAAACCTCCTTTATGACCGCGCCGCAGGTGCGTGAGATCATGGAAGCGATGGTGCGTCAGCTGTGGCTGGAGATTAAAGGCGTCGACCTGGGCGATTTCCCGATCATGACCTTCGCCGAAGCCGAACGTCGCTACGGTTCCGATAAACCGGATCTGCGTAACCCGATGGAGCTGGTGGACGTCGCCGACCTGCTGAAATCGGTGGAGTTCGCGGTCTTTGCCGGCCCGGCCAACGATCCGAAAGGGCGCGTGGCGGCGCTGCGCGTTCCGGGCGGGGCTTCTCTGACCCGCAAGCTGATTGACGAATACGGCAACTTTGTGAAGATCTACGGCGCGAAGGGGCTGGCCTATATTAAAGTGACCGAGCGTGCCAAAGGCATGGACGGGATCAACAGCCCGGTGGCCAAATTCCTCACCGCTGAAATCGTGGAAGCGATCCTTGACCGCACCGGCGCGCAGGACGGAGACATGATCTTCTTCGGCGCCGATAATAAGAAAGTGGTGGCCGACGCGCTGGGCGCGCTGCGTCTGAAGCTGGGTAAAGACCTGAGCCTGACTGACGAGAGCAAATGGGCGCCGCTGTGGGTGATCGACTTCCCGATGTTCGAAGACGACGGCGAAGGCGGCCTGACGGCGATGCACCATCCGTTCACCTCGCCTAAAGATATGACGGCGGACGAGCTGAAAGCCGCGCCGGAAGAGGCCGTGGCCAACGCCTACGATATGGTGATTAACGGTTATGAAGTCGGCGGCGGTTCGGTGCGTATCCACCGCGGCGACATGCAGCAGACGGTATTTGGTATTCTGGGCATTAACGAGCAAGAGCAGCGTGAGAAATTCGGCTTCCTGCTCGATGCGCTGAAATACGGTACCCCGCCGCATGCGGGCCTGGCGTTCGGTCTTGACCGTCTGACCATGCTGCTGACCGGTACCGATAACATCCGCGACGTTATCGCTTTCCCGAAAACCACCGCAGCCGCCTGCCTGATGACCGAAGCGCCAAGCTTCGCCAATCCGGCGGCGCTCGGTGAACTGGGTATTCAGGTTGTGGAGAAAGAGGCAAAAGCGTCTCTGGAGAACAAGTAATATGTCATTTAAGCTGCCCGTTTCGGTGCTGGTGGTGATTTACGCCGAAGATACGAAACGGGTGCTGATGTTGCAGCGGCGCGACGATCCCGCGTTCTGGCAGTCGGTCACCGGCAGCCTGGAAGCAGGAGAGACCGCGCTGCAGGCTGCCGCGCGTGAAGTAAAGGAAGAGGTCGCCATTGACGTTGCCTGCGAGCAACTGACCTTAATCGACTGTCAGCGCACGGTGGAGTTTGAGATCTTTTCTCATTTGCGTCATCGCTATGCGCCGGGAGTGGAGCGAAATACGGAATTCTGGTTCTGTCTTGCGCTGCCTCATGAGCGGGAAATTACCTTTACCGAACATCTGGCCTACCGCTGGGTCAGCGCGACGGAAGCCGCTGCGCTGACCAAGTCGTGGAGCAACCGGCAGGCGATTGAAGAATTTGTAATTAACGCCGCCTGAAAGGGCGCGCTTTTTGGAGAGTTTTTTATGGCAGGTCATAGTAAATGGGCCAACACCAAACACCGCAAAGCGGCACAGGATGCCAAGCGCGGTAAAATCTTTACGAAAATCATTCGCGAACTGGTTACCGCAGCGCGTTTGGGCGGCGGCGATCCGGCGTCCAACCCGCGTCTGCGTGCGGCGGTGGATAAAGCGCTGTCTAACAACATGACCCGCGACACCCTGAACCGCGCCATCGCGCGCGGCGTCGGCGGCGATGAAGACGCGAACATGGAAACCATCATTTACGAAGGCTATGGCCCTGGCGGCACCGCGGTGATGGTGGAATGTCTGTCCGACAACCGTAACCGTACCGTTGCGGAAGTGCGTCACGCCTTCACTAAAACCGGTGGTAACCTCGGCACCGACGGTTCTGTCTCCTACCTTTTCAGCAAAAAAGGCGTCATCTCCTTCGAGAAAGGCGATGAAGACACTATCATGGAAGCGGCTCTGGAAGCTGGCGCTGAAGACGTGGTGACCTATGACGACGGCGCGATCGACGTCTACACCGCATGGGAAGAGATGGGCGCCGTGCGCGACGCCCTGGAAGCCGCTGGCCTGAAAGCCGACGCTGCTGAAGTCTCGATGATCCCGTCCACCAAAGCGGATATGGATGCCGAGACGGCGCCGAAGCTGCTGCGTCTGATCGATATGCTCGAAGACTGCGACGACGTGCAGGAAGTGTACCATAACGGCGAGATCTCCGACGAGGTCGCAGCCACCCTGTGATGCAGCCGCATCCACGGTTCACCGGAGGCGCGTGATGGCTATTATTCTCGGCATTGACCCGGGGTCGCGCGTTACCGGTTATGGCGTGATCCGTCAGGTCGGCCGGCAGCTGAGCTACCTTGGCAGCGGCTGTATCCGCACCAAAGTGGACGATCTGCCGTCGCGGCTGAAGCTGATCTACGCCGGGGTGACGGAGATCATCACCCAGTTCCAGCCCGACTTTTTCGCCATTGAGCAGGTCTTTATGGCCAAGAATGCCGACTCGGCGTTAAAGCTCGGGCAGGCGCGCGGGGTGGCGATCGTGGCGGCAACCAATCAGTCGCTACCGGTGTTTGAATACGCCGCCCGCCAGGTTAAGCAGACGGTTGTCGGCATTGGCAGCGCTGAAAAGAGTCAGGTCCAGCACATGGTGCGCACCTTGCTCAAGCTGCCTGCCAATCCGCAGGCGGATGCGGCGGATGCGCTGGCGATCGCCATCACCCATTGCCATGTCAGCCAGAATGCCGCTCAGATCAGCGAGACCCGGCTCAATCTGGCGCGAGGGCGCTTACGATAATCGCAAATCAGGCTGGATATCTATCCAGCCTTTTTTTATGATACCGCCAGATACTTAGACCATAACGCAGGAGCCCCACGTGATAGGCAGACTCAGAGGCATCATTCTCGAAAAACAACCCCCGCTGGTGTTGCTGGAAACGGCGGGCGTCGGCTATGAAGTGCACATGCCAATGACCTGCTTTTATGAGCTGCCGGAGGCCGGGCAGGAGGCGATTGTCTTCACCCACTTTGTGGTGCGTGAAGATGCCCAGCTGCTGTATGGGTTTAACAATAAACAGGAGCGTACCCTGTTTAAAGAGTTGATTAAAACCAACGGCGTAGGGCCAAAGCTGGCGCTGGCGATCCTCTCCGGCATGTCGGCGCAGCAGTTCGTCAACGCCGTTGAGCGGGAAGAGGTCGCCTCGCTGGTGAAGCTGCCGGGGATTGGTAAAAAAACCGCTGAACGCCTGATCGTCGAGATGAAAGACCGCTTCAAAGGGCTTCACGGCGATCTGTTCACCCCGGCGGCCGATCTGGTGCTAACCTCGCCGGCAGGCCCGACGGCGGACGATGCCGAGCAGGAAGCGGTTGCCGCGCTGGTCGCGCTGGGCTATAAACCGCAGGAGGCCAGCCGGATGGTCAGCAAGATCGCGCGTCCGGACGCCAACAGTGAAACGCTAATCCGCGAAGCGCTGCGCGCCGCGTTGTGAGGTAAGGGATGATTGAAGCAGACCGGCTGGTATCGGCAGACAGCAGCGGCTTCGAAGAGGCCGCTGACCGCGCCATCCGCCCAAAATTGCTGGCAGAATATGTCGGCCAGCCGCAGGTGCGTTCGCAGATGGAGATCTTTATCCAGGCGGCGAAGCTGCGCGGCGACGCCCTCGATCACCTGCTGATTTTTGGCCCGCCAGGGTTGGGGAAAACCACCCTGGCCAATATCGTCGCCAATGAAATGGGGGTGAATCTGCGTACCACCTCCGGCCCGGTGCTGGAGAAAGCGGGCGATCTCGCCGCGATGCTCACCAACCTCGAACCGCACGATGTGCTGTTTATCGATGAGATCCATCGCCTCTCGCCGGTGGTGGAAGAGGTGCTCTATCCGGCAATGGAAGACTACCAGCTGGATATCATGATTGGCGAAGGGCCGGCGGCGCGCTCGATTAAAATCGACCTGCCGCCGTTTACCCTGATTGGCGCCACCACCCGGGCCGGTTCGTTGACCTCGCCGCTGCGCGACCGCTTTGGCATCGTGCAGCGTCTGGAGTTCTATCAGATCCCCGATCTGCAGCATATTGTCAGCCGCAGCGCCCGCCATATGGGGCTGGAGATGAGCGACGAGGGCGCGCTGGAAGTGGCCCGCCGTTCACGCGGCACGCCGCGTATTGCCAACCGTCTGCTGCGCCGGGTGCGTGACTTCGCGGAAGTGCGCCACGACGGCACCATCTCCGCCGACATTGCCGCCCAGGCGCTGGATATGCTCAACGTCGATGCGGAAGGGTTCGACTATATGGACCGCAAGCTGCTGCTGGCGGTAATAGATAAGTTCTTCGGCGGGCCGGTGGGGCTGGATAACCTCGCCGCCGCGATTGGCGAAGAGCGGGAAACCATTGAAGATGTGCTGGAGCCCTACTTAATTCAGCAGGGTTTTCTGCAGCGTACGCCGCGGGGAAGAATGGCGACGGTGCGCGCCTGGAACCATTTCGGGATTACGCCGCCGGAAATGCCGTAGCGCGTTGTGGTTGAGCCGTTCATGGTGAAGCCCGGTCAGCAGCGCGACCGGGCTTTTTCACTTTTAGCTGGCGGCTTTTTTCGTCATGCTGAGAATAAACAGCACCGCAGCGCTCAGCACCACCGACGGCCCGGCCGGTGTGTCGTAGAAAGCCGAGAAGGTTAACCCGCCGGTGACGGCCAGCATGCCCACGCCCACCGCCACGGCGGCCATCTGCTCCGGCGTGCGGGCAAAACGGCGGGCGGTAGCGGCCGGGATAATCAGCAGAGAAGTGATGATCAGCGCCCCGACGAACTTCATCGCCACGCCGATAGTCAGGGCGGTGACCAGCATCAACAGCAGCTTGACCCGCTGCAGCTTCACGCCATCGACAAACGCCAGGTCCGGACTGATGGTCATCGCCAGCAGATTCCGCCACTGCCAGAGCAGAATGCCAATCACAATCACCACGCCAATAGCAATGGCGATCAGATCCTGCGGCGTGACCGCCAGCAGATCGCCGAACAGGTACGCCATCAAATCGACGCGGACGTTAGACATCAGACTGACCACCACCAGCCCAAGGGACAGCGCGCTGTGCGCCATGATGCCCAGCAGGGTATCAATCGCCAGATGCGGCCGTTTTTCCAGCCATACCAGCCCGCCGGCCAGCAGCAGGGTCACGGCGATCACCGCATAAAACGGATTGACGTTAAGCAGTAAACCGAAAGCGACGCCGAGTAGCGACGCATGCGCCAGCGTATCGCCGAAATAGGACATGCGGCGCCAGACCACAAAGGAGCCCAGCGGGCCGGCGGCGCAGGCCAGCATCATCCCGGCCAGCCAGCCAGGTAAGAGAAGTTCAATCATTAGCGGCTGTTTCCCCGACGCAATACAATTCGCCCCTGAAGATCGTGGCGGTGATTATGGTGATGGCGGTAGATCCCCAGCTGTTCCGCGCCGCGCGGGCCGAACATGGAGATAAACTCCGGATGCATCGAGACGACTTCCGGTGCGCCAGAGCAGCAGATATGCTGGTTCAGGCACAATACCTCGTCGGTTTTGGCCATCACCAGATGCAGGTCGTGGGAGACCATCAGCACCGCGCAGTCCAGCTCATGGCGCAGCTGGTCGATAAGATCGTAGAGCGCCACCTGGCCATTGACGTCGACGCCCTGGGTCGGTTCATCCAGCACCAGCAGCTGCGGACGATTGAGCAGGGCGCGGGCCAGCAGCACGCGCTGGGTTTCGCCGCCGGAAAGTTTTTGCATCGGCGCGTCGATCAGATGCCCGGCCTGCACGCGCTTCAGCGCCGGCAGAATGTCGTCTTTGCGGGTACCCGGACGTAAACGCAGGAAGCGGCTGACGGTCAGCGGCAGCGTGGCGTCCAGATGCAGTTTCTGCGGTACATAGCCGATCCGCAGGCGTTCTTCGCGCTTGATAACACCCTCTGTCGGTGCTACCAGCCCGAGAACCACCCGCACGAGCGTCGATTTACCGGCGCCGTTGGGCCCCAGCAGGGTTAATATTTTGCCTGGCGTGAGAGCCAGCGAGATGTCAGACAGCACGCGGCGTTGGCCAAAGGCCACCGAGACATTTTCCAGCGTTACAAGGTTTGTCATAATCATTTAGGGGTTGCACAAGCTAGTGAATGTTATAATATCACATCACACTCACTCGTTTCGATGACTAGACGCATTATGTTACATAAAAATACGCTTCTTTGCGCTGGACTTGGCGCTGTTTTTTTGTTCGCACAGGTACCGCAGGCCAGCGCCGCCGTGGTGACTTCCATGAAACCGCTGGGCTTTATCGCAGCAGCCATCGCCGATGGGGTCACCGACACCCAGGTGCTCCTGCCCGATGGTGCCTCTGAGCATGATTATTCCCTGCGTCCTTCCGATGTAAAACGCTTACAGAACGCAGACTTAGTGGTGTGGATCGGTCCGGAAATGGAAGCCTTTATGGATAAGTCGACGCAAAGCATTGCGGCGAATAAAAAGGTGACCATCGCTGAGCTGGATGGGGTCAAACCGCTGCTGATCGCCGGCGCTGACGATGATGACGATCATCATGGTCATGACCATGGCGCAGCGGAAAAAAGTGACGGCGATCACCATCACGGTATCTACAATATGCATCTGTGGTTATCCCCAGAGATAGCGCGGCTTTCGGCGGTTGCAATCCACGATAAATTATTGGAACTTATGCCGCAGAGTCGAGCCAAACTCGACAGCAACCTGCAGCAGTTCGAGGCCGCGCTGGCGGCGACCGACAAGCAGGTTAGCAATGAGCTGGCACCGCTGAAAGGAAAGGGTTATTTCGTTTTTCATGACGCCTACGGTTACTTTGAAAAACATTACGGTTTAACCTCGCTGGGGCATTTTACCGTCAATCCTGAAATACAGCCTGGTGCGCAGCGTTTACACGAAATCAGAACACAACTGGTTGAGCAGAAAGCCACTTGCGTTTTTGCTGAGCCACAGTTCAGGCCAGCGGTTATCGAAGCTGTTGCCCGGGGCACGTCTGTGCGCATGGGGACCCTGGATCCACTGGGTAGCGGAATTAAGCTGGGTAAAGCGAGTTACCCGCAATTCCTCACCCAACTGGCGAATCAGTATTCGAGCTGCCTGAAAGGAGATTAACGAGGAAGTGAATACGTGCAACAGATAGCCCGCGCTGTCACTCAGGCATTTAACAATCTGCCACGACCTCATCGCGTTATGCTGGGGTCGCTTAGCGTTCTTACCTTAGCGGTCGCCGTCTGGCGACCCTACATATACCACCCGGAATCCGCCCCCATCGTCAGAACCATTGAGCTGGAAAAAAGCGAGATCCGCTCCCTGCTGCCGGAAGCCTCCGAGCCGATCGATCAGGCCCCGCAGGAAGAAGAAGCCATTCCTCAGGATGAACTCGACGAAAAAGCCGATAGCGATGCCGGCGGGCACGAATACGTGGTGTCGACCGGCGATACCCTCAGCAGCATCCTGAATCAGTACGGTATCGATATGGGTGATATCGCCCAGCTCTCCTCCGCCGATAAAGAGCTGCGTAATCTGAAGATTGGCCAGCAGCTCTCCTGGACCCTGACCGCCGAGGGCGATCTGCAGAGTCTGACCTGGGAGATGTCCCGCCGCGAAACCCGCACCTACACCCGCGTGGATAACGGCTTTAAAATGAGCAGCGAGCTGCAGAAAGGCGACTGGGTCAACAGCGTGCTGAAGGGCACCGTCGGCGCCAGCTTTGTCTCCAGCGCGCGCGATGCCGGGCTGACCAGCACGGAAATCAGCGCGGTGATCAAGGCCATGCAGTGGCAGATGGATTTCCGTAAGCTGAAGAAAGGCGATGAGTTCTCGGTATTGATGTCCCGCGAAATGCTTGACGGCAAACGCGAGCAAAGCCAGCTGCTCGGCGTGCGTCTGCGCTCCGATGGGAAGGACTACTTTGCCATCCGTGCCGAAGATGGTAAATTCTACGACCGCAACGGGACAGGGCTGGCGAAAGGCTTTATGCGCTTCCCGACAGCGCGTCAGTTCCGCGTCTCCTCTAATTTTAACCCGCGTCGTCTGAATCCGGTCACCGGGCGCGTCGCGCCGCACCGTGGCGTCGATTTTGCGATGCCGCAGGGAACGCCGGTGCTGGCAGTGGGCGATGGCGAAGTGGTGGTGGCCAAGCGCAGCGGCGCCGCCGGGTATTACGTGGCGATCCGCCACGGCCGTACCTATACCACTCGCTACATGCACCTGCGTAAGCTGCTGGTGAAGCCGGGGCAGAAAGTGAAGCGCGGCGATCGTATTGCGCTATCGGGGAATACCGGACGCTCTACCGGGCCGCACCTGCACTACGAAGTGTGGATCAACCAGCAGGCGGTCAACCCGCTGACGGCGAAACTGCCGCGTACCGAAGGGCTGAGCGGTTCCGACCGTACCGATTATCTGGCGCAGGTCAAAGAGGTCGTTCCGCAGCTGCGGTTTGACTAACCACCGGTCAGTGGAAAGCCGGTGCCCCAGGGCGCCGGCTTTTTCTTTTGTAGGATACCCAACGTCTCGCTACACTATCCCATTATCTTGATTAAGCAGTCGATCTGCGGATTGGGCATGGAAACGAAAAAAAATAATATTGAGTTTATCCCTAAGTTTGAAAAATCTTTTTTACTGCCGCGCTACTGGGGCGCCTGGCTGGGTGTTTTTGCCTTCGCCGGTATTGCGCTGACGCCGCCATCCTTCCGCGATCCGCTCCTCGGCAAACTCGGTCGTCTGGTCGGGCGTCTGGCGAAAAGCTCGCGCCGCCGGGCGCAGATTAATTTGCTGTATTGCTTCCCGGAAAAAAGCGAGCACGAGCGGGAAGCGATCATCGACGCCATGTACGCCTCGGCGCCGCAGGCGATGGTGATGATGGCCGAGCTGGGCCTGCGCGATCCGCAGAAAATTCTCGCCCGCGTCGACTGGCAGGGTAAAGCGATCATCGACGAGCTGCAGCGCAATAACGAGAAGGTGATTTTCCTCGTCCCGCATGCATGGGGTGTGGATATCCCGGCGATGCTGATGGCCTCCGGCGGGCAGAAGATGGCGGCGATGTTCCACAACCAGGGCAACCCGGTCTTCGATTACGTGTGGAATACCGTGCGTCGTCGTTTTGGCGGACGGATGCATGCGCGCAACGACGGGATCAAACCGTTTATTCAGTCGGTGCGCCAGGGCTACTGGGGCTACTATTTGCCCGATCAGGATCACGGCGCCGAGCACAGCGAGTTTGTGGATTTCTTCGCTACCTATAAGGCCACCCTGCCGGCGATTGGCCGCTTAATGAAGGTATGCCGCGCCCGCGTCGTTCCGCTGTTCCCGGTCTACGATGGCAAGACGCATCGCCTGACGGTGCTGGTGCGCCCGCCGATGGACGATCTGCTGGACGCTGACGATACAACAATCGCCCGGCGGATGAACGAAGAGGTGGAGGTGTTTGTTACGCCGCACACCGAGCAGTACACCTGGATCCTGAAGCTGCTGAAGACGCGCAAGCCGGGTGAAATCGAGCCCTACAAACGCAAAGAGCTGTACCCTAAGAAGTAGACTGCAAGCGCGCCAGTGGGCATTCCAGGCTCACTGGCTATATTGCGTCAGCAACATCACGCTCTCGGCCACAAGCCGGTAGCGATACTCCGGGCGGCCGGTGATGCCGTAGTGATTGCTGGTGAAGAGCACGTTGATCTGCTCAAGCCAGATCAGGTATTTGCGGCACGATACTCGGGAGATCTGCAGCGCCGCCGCCAGCTCATTGGTTGAAAAATCCCGCGCCTGATGCGCGATTATCCACCGGCACACCAGGCGAAGCGTTTGCGGCGTCAGCCCTTTCGGCAAGCGGCGGGGACCGTCCTGTTGCAGAACCCCGCGGCGTAGCAGGGTGTCGATATCCGCCTGGGCGTAGCAGGATTTCGCTTGCTTCGCATCGCGTTTATTGCGCCAGGTCCGCAGCGCCTCCTCAAAGCGCGACAACTGAAACGGTTTAATCAGGTAATCAACCACGCCATAGCGCAGTGCCGTCTGGACGGTGAGCGCATCGGCAGCGGACGTCATCATGATGACGTCAATATTCCGCCCATCAGCGCGAAGCGCTGGCAGCAGGTCCAGGCCACTCTCCTGGTGCATATAGACATCCAGCAGCAGCAGATCGACCTGCGCCAGATGGCTTAGCATCGCTTTGGCGTCGGCGATCGTCGCCGCTACTCCACAGCAGTGAAAATCAGCTACCCGGCTGATAAATAACTGGTTCAGTTCGGCCACCATGGGATCATCATCGACAATCAGCACATTGAACATGAGTGGTTCTCCCGAGTGGCGGGAAGCCTGCCGGCTTCCCGCGAGATGAGCGATCACAATGACGAACGTTTATACGCGGTGTAGCGCGCTCGCCAGAAGGTTTTATCGATATTCGCCGCCAGTTGCACCTCGTCAATCTGCGGCGCTACGCCGTCCTGCTGAGCCGCGCGGGCGACATCAGCGGCAATGGCCCGGGAAATCATTCCGATCTCTTCTACCGGCGGCAGCAACCCGCCGGTTTCGCGGGTCGCCAGAGGCGAGTGGGCGGCCAGCGTTTTACTGCAGGTGATAAGCATTGCTTCGGTGACGCGCTCGGCTTTACTGGCAAGGATCCCCAGCCCCAGACCGGGGAAAATATAGGCGTTATTGCACTGGGCGATGTCGTAGGTTTTGCCGTCATAGAAGACGGGGTCGAACGGGCTGCCGGTGGCGATAAGCGCGCTACCCCGAGTCCACTCCAGCAGATCCTTCGGCTGGGCCTCGGCCCGGGAAGTGGGGTTAGAGAGCGGCATAATAATCGGACGCGGGCAGTGCCGATGCATCTCTTTCACTATCTCTTCGCTAAACAGCCCCGGCTGGCCTGAGACGCCGATCAGCACGGTAGGGTGGACGTTGCGTACGACATCCATCAGCGACAGCTGGGCCGCCTCGGTATCCCAGTGGGCGATACTGGCTCGGGGGGTGACCAGCTCGCGCTGAAAATCGAGCAGATTAGGCATCTGATCAGTCAGCAGACCAAAGCGGTCAACCATAAAGATGCGGCGGCGTGCTTCCGTCTCTGAGAGCCCATCATCCACCATCAGCGCAATGATTTTTTCCGCAATGCCGCATCCGGCCGAACCGCCGCCAAGGAAAACCACCCGCTGATCGCGGAGCGGCGTCCCGGCGGCGGCGGCGGCGGCGATCAGCGTCCCCGACGTCACGGCAGCGGTTCCCTGAATATCATCGTTAAAACAGCACAGCTGGTGTCGATAGCGGTTGAGCAGTCGCGTGGCATTTTTTTGGGCAAAATCTTCAAACTGGAGCAAGACATTCGGCCAGCGCTGTTGAACGGCATGGACAAACATGTCCATAAACTCCAGGTATTGCTCGTCGCTGATGCGCGGATGTCGCCAGCCCATATACAGCGGATCTTCCAGATGCTGCGGATTGTTGGTACCGACATCTAACATAATGGGCAGCGTTGATGCCGGATGAATACCCCCGCAGGCGGTATATAACGAGAGTTTGCCGATGGGGATCCCCATCCCGCCAATCCCCTGGTCGCCCAGCCCCAGAATACGCTCGCCATCGGTCACCACGATGACTTTGATATCGTTGCGGGAAAATCCCTGCAGCATCTCGTCAATATGGTGACGATTGGGCCAGGAGATGAACAGGCCGCGTCCTCGGCGATATATTTCTGAAAAATGTTCGCATGCTTCACCCACCGTCGGGGTATAAATAATCGGCAGCGTCTCTTTCATATGGCTGCGCAGCAGGTTATAGAATAACGTCTCGTTGGTGTCCTGAATATTTCTGAGATAAATATGGCGCGAAATACTTTTTTTGAACTGGCAAAACTGGCCCCATGCGCGCTCGGTTTGTTCTTCAATGGTTTCCACATTGTGCGGTAACAGTCCCTGAAGATTAAACGCTGTGCGTTCGCTTTCCGTAAACGCGAGGCCTTTATTTAATAACGGGTTTTCCAGCAGGACGGCACCATTATAGGGGGTGTATAAGGTTTCTGTGGCTAACATGACATGACTCCTGAATATCAAATTAAAACGTTGCCTGATGTCTAGGTATTTTATTTCCGTGATTACGAAATGAGATAAATCATGACGCCTTCGGTGACCACGCCGATGGCGGTGCCCAGCAAAATAGAAGATGAGGCGGGTTCAATATAGGTATCGCTGCGCAGGGCAAACATCCCTGCCGCGATAGCGGAAGGCGTCGCGCCGATGATAATAACCTGTTGCATCAGGGTATGACTGAGCCCAAAGGCTAGCCCGGCCAGCGCCATCATGGCCGGCTGGATCAGGTTTTTAATACTGATGTTGGTGCAGGTTTGAATATTGACCGTCGGACGTTCACCGTAAAACAGCAGCCCAAGGGCGAAGAGTGACAGACCGCCGGCGATTTTACCCACCATTTCAACGGGTACGCTGAGCAGATGCGGCAGCTGGATCCCGGCCAGGCTGAGCAGTACGCCGGAAATGGGGATCCAGACAATGGGGTTTCTCACGGCTTTCAGCAGGTTTTGCAGGATCAACTGCCCGGCGTGGAGCTGGGGAGCCCCAGCGTCTCCGGGCTGGTCTCCCATGCGGATCAGGATGATGGTCAGAGGGATCATCAACACGCTGGTCACCAGGTTTCCGATAAGCACCCCGAGAAAGCCCTCCGGACCTATCAGCACCGCCAGCACGGGGGCGCCGAAGTAGGCCATATCAGGGAAGGCGCAAACCAGCGACTGAATCGCGCTAGTTTTAATATCATGACGAAAAACATAGCGTGAGATCAGTAGCGTAAGAAAATACGACCCCATTAGACCGATAACCAGCACCGCCATAAAGGTGAAGTTTTTTATTTTATCCGGGCTGGTATGTAATGCGCCGATAAAAAGATGAAAAGGAAGCGCAAAGCGGATAACTACCGTGGCGAGAACGGAGGCGTCCTCACGGCGGGTATAGCCGAGTTTGCCGCTAAGCCATCCGAGCAGCATGATAAATACCAACGGGAAAAGAGATTGCAAGAGCAGTGAAGGCATAAAAGGTCCTGACATATATTATCGGTTTGTTGTGCTGCCAATCTAACGATCCCCTAACATTTAAAAGGTGATAGCCATCACAGTCATCTGGCTTTAAATAATTTCGCCTTGGCTACTTTACTTACAAATAGGGAAAAGAGGATTAAATCATAGAGTTGCATTAACAGGGTTTATTATTTTAGCGGACGATAACTTTAGCTTCGTGATAATAAATTAAATTACTTAAAATAAACTTTATGGCTCAGTCACAAAGCCGACAGCGTTAATACGGTTGTCGTTTTTAGTTTTAAAGTCCTGTGTTACCGTTTCAGTGTATTTAGTTGATACGGCGTTTAGCGCTTTTGAATTCATAGTGCTGCGCAATTTTAATATTGCATCCTGACCCTACGTGACCTCTTTATTATTCAGGTAAAAATATGAAAAATAATTCACTCAACCAACCGATAGATAAAACATTGCCGAACGGGCAAGCGACTCGACTTTTCGCCAATATCGAAGTCGGCGCTGTGCCATTAACGCTGTTCATCGGTATCGCCGCGATAGTGGCGCTCTCCGCGGGCGCGGGGTTGTTGCCAAAAAACATGATTGGCGGACTAGCGGTCATCATGACCCTGGGGTTCGCGCTGGCGAAAATTGGCCGCATGGTGCCGGTGTTAAAAGATATTGGCGGTCCGGCGATTTTGTGTTTGATGATGCCCTCAGTGCTGGTCTACTTTGGCGTGTTTGAAGCGCATACGCTCGATACCGTGCATTTGCTGATGAAGGAGGCCAATCTCCTCTATTTCGTCATCGCCTGCCTGGTGGTCGGCAGTATCCTGGGAATGAACCGCACGATTCTGATCCAGGGGATGGTGCGCATGTTTGTCCCGCTGGTGGTTGGGACCGGCGCGGCAATCGCCACCGGCCTGCTGGTGGGCAGCTTATTCGGCTACAGTCTGTATCACACCTTCTTCTTTATCATTGTGCCGATTATCGGCGGCGGCATTGGCGAAGGGATCCTGCCGTTGTCGCTGGCTTATTCGGCGATCCTCGGGCAGACGCCTGATGTCTACGTGGCCCAGCTGGCGCCGGCGGCGGTGGTGGGTAACATCTTCGCCATTATCTGCGCCGGCTTTCTGGCCCGCATGGGCGCCCGTCGCCCGGCGCTGTCCGGCAACGGGCTACTGATCCGCAGCCATGAAGATAACAGCGTCTTTGCGCAGAATCAGAGTACGCAGCCGACCGATTTTCAGCTCATGGGCGCCGGGTTGCTGATGATTTGCGCCTTTTTCATTGTCGGCGGCCTGCTGGAGAAGGTGGTGCATATTCCGGGGCCGGTGCTGATGATTCTGGCGGCGGTATTCTGCAAATATACCAAAGTTATCCCGGCGGCGATGGAGCTGGGGGCGCACAGCTGCTACAAGTTCGTCTCCGCCGCGCTGGTGTGGCCGCTGATGATCGGCCTGGGCATGCTGTATGTACCGCTGGAGAGCGTGGTATCGGTCTTCTCCGTTGGCTACGTCGTGGTGTGCGGCTCAATTGTCATTGCCATGGCGCTGAGCGGGTTCTTTATCGCTTCACGTCTAAATATGTATCCTGTGGAAGCCGCCATTGTCACCAGCTGCCACAGCGGGTTAGGCGGAACGGGGGATGTGGCCATTCTCTCGGCCTCAAACCGCATGGGATTGATGCCGTTTGCACAGATTGCGACGCGTATCGGCGGGGCGTCGACGGTGATCGCCGCGACGCTATTACTGAGCTGGATGGTGTAGCCTGCCGGAGGGCAAAAAAAAACCTGCCAGCCGTATCGCTGGCAGGTAGACACCGAGGCTTACTCGACGGTGAGGATACGCGTGGTGTTGGTGCTGCCGATGGTGCTCATCACGTCACCCTGGGTAACAACCACCAGATCGCCGGAGACCAGGTAGCCTTTGTCCCGCAGCAGATTGACGGCATCGTGCGCAGCGGCCACCCCGTCATTCTGGCTGTCGAAGAACACCGGCGTCACCCCGCGGTAGAGGGCGGTCAGGTTCAGGGTGCGCTCGTGGCGGGACAGAGCGAAAATTGGCAGACCGGAGCTGATGCGCGAGGTCATCAGCGCGGTGCGGCCTGATTCGGTCATGGTGATGATAGCCGTGATGCCTTTCAGGTGGTTGGCGGCATACATCGCCGACATGGCAATCGCTTCTTCCACGTTGTCGAACTGGACGTCCAGACGGTGTTTGGAGACGTTGAGGCTCGGGATTTTTTCGGCGCCCAGACACACGCGCGCCATCGCGGCCACGGTTTCTGACGGGTATTGACCGGCAGCGGTTTCCGCGGAGAGCATCACGGCATCGGTACCATCCAGCACGGCGTTGGCCACGTCCATGACTTCCGCACGGGTCGGCATCGGGTTGGTGATCATCGACTCCATCATCTGGGTGGCGGTAATGACGGAACGGTTCAGCTGACGCGCACGACGAATCAGCGCTTTCTGGATGCCCACCAGCTCCGGATCGCCGATTTCGACGCCAAGGTCACCGCGGGCAACCATCACCACATCGGAGGCGAGGATCACGTCGTCCATGGCGTCCTGATCGCAGACGGCTTCCGCACGCTCGACTTTGGCGACGATTTTCGCATCACAGCCGGCATCGCGCGCCAGGCGACGGGCGTAGTTCAGGTCTTCGCCGCAGCGCGGGAAGGAGACGGCGAGATAGTCGACGCCGATTTTAGCGGCGGTGACGATATCGGCCTTGTCTTTGTCGGTCAGCGCTTCGGCAGACAGGCCGCCGCCGAGCTTGTTGATCCCTTTGTTATTGGACAGCGGGCCGCCAACGGTCACTTCAGTGAAGACTTTCATCCCCTGAACTTCGAGGACTTTCAGCTGCACACGACCATCGTCGAGCAGCAGGATATCGCCAGGCACGACGTCCGCCGGCAGGCCTTTATAGTCGATTCCGACTTTCTCTTTATCGCCTTCGCCCTTGCCGAGGTTGGCATCGAGCAGGAATTTGTCGCCGACGTTGAGGAAAATTTTGCCTTCTTTGAAGGTCGATACGCGAATTTTTGGTCCCTGGAGGTCGCCGAGGATGGCCACGTGACGGCCCAGTTTTGCCGCAATCTCACGCACTTTATCGGCACGGAGCTGATGATCTTCCGGGGTGCCGTGAGAGAAGTTCATACGCACTACGTTTGCGCCCGCGGCGATAACTTTTTCCAGGTTGTTATCGCGGTCAGTTGCCGGGCCTAAGGTAGTAACGATTTTGGTTCTGCGAAGCCTTCTGGACATGTAATACTCCGTTGACTGATACAACTTTGGTGTTGCGTGAACATGGATTCGGTAGCGCCAGCCTGCAACGTCGCACAGCCGGATCGTTATCGAAGGTGTAATGGGGTACTGCTTGTTATCAACTTTTATTGATTATCACTGGGTACGAACGGTTCTTTATCAAAACGCGATTCCTTCAGCGCTTCCTTGACCCTCTTCAAGTTATCTCTGAATTTTGCCCCCCGGCGCAGGGTAAAGCCTGTCGCCAGCACGTCAATGACGGTCAACTGGGCCAGACGCGAGACCATCGGCATATAGATGTCGGTATCTTCCGGCACATCCAGGGTAATGGCCAGCGTGGCTTCCCGGGCCAGCGGCGAGCCGGGGGAGGTGAGAGCGATCACCATGGCATCGTTTTCACGCGCCAGCTGCGCCAGCTCTACCAGGCTCTTGGTTCTTCCGGTATGTGAGATAATCACCACCACATCATCGTCATCGCAATTCATACAACTCATGCGTTGCAGGACAATGTCGTCGGAATAGATGACCGGCACGTTAAAGCGGAAAAATTTGTTCATCGCGTCATGAGCGACCGCCGCCGAGGAGCCGAGGCCGAAAAAGGCGATTTTTTTTGCCTGAGTCAGCAGATCCACCGCACGATTCACCGCCGACATGTCGAGAGAATGGTGGACCTGATCTAAACTCGCCATGGCCGATTCAAATATTTTTCCCGTGTATGACTCAACGCTGTCGTCTTCATCAACATTGCGGTTAACATAGAGCGTGCCGTGCGCAAGGCTCTGGGCGAGATGCAGTTTGAAGTCAGGAAAGCCGCGGGTTTCGAGACTACGGCAGAAGCGATTGACGGTCGGTTCGCTCACTCCGGCCTCAAGGGCGAGGGCGGCGATGCTCGAATGAATGGCCTGCGCGGGGGTGGCAAGGATCACTTCCGCCACTTTGCGTTCAGATTTGCTAAGGTGTTCCAGTCGGGACTGGATTTTTTCCAGCATGTTCATTAGTAACAGGGCGCTCATCAATGGAAACGATTTCATTAATGGGTGAAATCATCGGGCGTTTTAGCAAGAATATACCCCTCCGCAAGCGCAAGCGGTGAGGAATGACGGGAAAAAATGTTGTTTTTTTTCATTACATGATCAGAGTCGTATTTTACTGACCTGAAACAGGTACAAACAACGAACAATATCAGCCAGATGCCTAAATCATCGCCGAATGTTTTCACCCTGTGCGGTTTTCCCGCTGCAAACGGAGGGGAAGGCTTTCGGGAAACAGGTAAACACAGTACAGTGCAGTGTAAGAAAATTACAAATATAGCCTGGCAAAAGCACCAGACTATCAACTGAGGAGAATGACATGGCGGTAACGCAAACGGCCCAGGCATGCGACCTGGTCATTTTCGGCGCGAAGGGCGACCTGGCGCGGCGTAAATTGTTGCCTTCCCTGTATCAGCTTGAAAAGGCGGGCCAGATCCACGCCGACACCCGGATCATTGGCGTCGGCCGTGCCGACTGGGATAAAGCGGCTTACACCAAAGTGGTGCGCGAAGCGCTGGAAACCTTCATGAAGGAAAAAATTGATGAAGGTTTGTGGGATTCCCTGAGCGGCCGCCTGGAGTTCTGTAATCTTGACGTCAATGACACCAGCGGCTTCACCCGCCTGGGTGACATGCTGGACCAAAAGAATCGCGTCACCATCAACTATTTCGCCATGCCGCCGAGCACCTTTGGCGCCATCTGTAAAGGTCTGGGCGAAGCGAAGCTCAATGCCAAGCCTGCGCGCGTGGTTATGGAAAAACCGCTGGGCACCTCGCTGGAAACCTCGCGGGAAATCAACGATCAGGTCGGCGAGTTTTTTGAAGAGTGCCAGGTCTACCGTATCGACCATTACCTCGGAAAAGAGACAGTCCTCAACCTGCTGGCGCTGCGCTTTGCCAACTCTCTGTTCGTCAATAACTGGGACTGCCGTACCATCGATCATGTGGAAATCACCGTCGCGGAAGAGGTAGGCATTGAAGGGCGCTGGGGGTACTTCGACCAGGCCGGACAGATGCGCGACATGATCCAGAACCACCTGCTGCAGATCCTGTGCATGATTGCCATGTCGCCGCCGTCCGATCTCAGCGCCGACAGCATCCGTGATGAAAAGGTCAAGGTGCTGAAATCCCTGCGCCGTATTGACCGCTCCAATGTGCGCGAGAAAACCGTTCGCGGCCAGTACACCGCCGGCTTTGCCCAGGGCAAAAAAGTGCCAGGCTACCTCGAGGAAGAGGGGGCGAACAAAACCAGCAACACCGAAACCTTCGTGGCGATCCGCGTTGATATCGATAACTGGCGCTGGGCTGGCGTACCGTTCTATCTGCGTACCGGCAAACGTCTGCCGACCAAATGTTCCGAAGTGGTGGTTTACTTCAAAACGCCGGAGCTGAACCTGTTTAAAGAGACCTGGCAGGAGCTGCCGCAGAACAAGCTGACCATTCGTCTGCAGCCGGACGAAGGGGTGGATATCCAGGTCCTGAACAAAGTGCCGGGCCTTGACCATAAGCACAACCTGCAGATCACCAAGCTGGATCTGAGCTACTCCGAAACCTTCAACCAGACGCATCTGGCCGATGCCTATGAACGTCTGCTGCTGGAGACCATGCGCGGTATCCAGGCGCTGTTCGTCCGCCGCGATGAAGTGGAAGAGGCATGGAAGTGGGTGGACTCCATCACTGAAGCCTGGGCGGCCGACCGCGATGCGCCGAAACCGTATCAGGCCGGGACCTGGGGACCGGTGGCCTCGGTGGCCATGATCACCCGCGATGGACGCTCGTGGAACGAGTTTGAGTAAGCTCGCGATCTTATCCGTCAGGGTTATTTTACCGGTAACATGATCTGACGCAGAAAGTCGCACGCTTTTTAATCTTTTAAGCCCCGTGAGGATTCACCCACGGGGCTTTTTTTATTACACTGCCTTCAGATATTTTGCCCCTGAGCGCTGGTGTTGGTGGCTTCGGGCACCAAAACACGTCATCTCGCAGCGGCCGGACAGATAAAATTTTGAGGAGCCTTTATGAATTCGACAATGTTACGGGTAACAAATCGCATTATCGAACGGTCGCGTGATACCCGCGCGGCTTACCTCGCAAGGATTAACCAGGCCAAAACCGACACCGTGCATCGTGCGCAACTGGCCTGCGGCAATCTGGCTCACGGTTTCGCGGCCTGTCAGGCCGACGACAAAGCCTCTCTGAAAAGCATGTTGCGCAACAACATCGCCATCATCACCTCCTACAACGATATGTTGTCCGCGCACCAGCCCTATGAACACTACCCGGATATCATTCGCAAAGCGCTGCACAGCGCCAATGCGGTCGGTCAGGTGGCCGGCGGCGTGCCGGCGATGTGCGATGGCGTGACCCAGGGACAGGACGGCATGGAACTCTCTCTCCTGAGTCGCGAAGTGATCGCCATGTCCGCGGCCATCGGCCTGTCGCATAACATGTTCGATGGCGCTCTGTACCTCGGCGTGTGTGATAAAATTGTGCCCGGACTGACCATGGCGGCGCTCTCATTCGGCCACCTGCCGTCGGTCTTTATTCCCTCCGGTCCGATGGCCAGCGGCCTGCCTAATAAAGAAAAGGTTCGCATTCGCCAGCTGTACGCGGAGGGCAAAGTTGACCGCATGGCGCTGCTGGAGTCCGAAGCCGCTTCTTACCACGCGCCGGGAACCTGTACGTTCTACGGTACGGCGAACACCAACCAGATGGTGGTGGAGTTTATGGGCATGCAGTTGCCGGGCTCGTCCTTTGTCCATCCGGATGCTCCGCTGCGGGAAGCGCTGACCGCCGCCGCCGCGCGCCAGGTCACCCGCATGACCGGCAATGGCAACGAGTGGATGCCGTTGGGCAAAATGTTTGACGAAAAAGTGGTGGTCAACGGCATTGTGGCGCTGCTGGCGACCGGCGGCTCCACCAACCACACTATGCACCTGGTGGCGATGGCCCGCGCGGCGGGCATTATCATTAACTGGGATGATTTCTCCGACCTGTCAGACGTGGTACCGCTGCTGGCGCGCCTCTACCCCAACGGTCCGGCGGATATCAACCATTTCCAGGCAGCGGGTGGCGTTCCGGTTCTGGTGCGCGAGCTGCTGAAAGGCGGCCTGCTGCATGAGGACGTTCACACCGTCGCTGGCTTCGGTCTGTCGCGCTACACCCTCGAGCCGTGGCTCAACAACGGCGAGCTGGACTGGCGGGAAGGAGCGACGGCGCCGCTTGACGATCAGGTCATCGCGACATTCGAGAAACCGTTCTCCCGTCACGGCGGCACCAAGGTGCTGAGCGGTAACCTGGGACGCGCGGTCATGAAAACCTCGGCAGTCCCGGCTGAGAACCAGGTGATCGAAGCGCCGGCGGTGGTGTTCGAGAGCCAGCACGACGTGTTGCCGGCCTTCGAAGCGGGTCTGCTGGACAAAGACTGCGTGGTGGTGGTCCGTCATCAGGGGCCAAAAGCGAACGGGATGCCAGAATTACATAAACTTATGCCGCCACTTGGTGTATTATTGGACCGCCGTTTCAAAATAGCGCTGGTGACCGATGGCCGACTCTCTGGCGCCTCCGGTAAAGTCCCGTCAGCCATCCACGTCACGCCTGAAGCCTATGACGGCGGGTTGCTGGCGAAAGTGCGCGATGGCGACCTTATTCGCGTGAACGGGCAGACGGGGGAACTGACGCTGCTGGTGGACGATGCTGAACTGGCGGCGCGTCACCCGCATATCCCTGACCTCAGCGCGTCGCGCGTAGGAACCGGTCGGGAGATGTTTGGGGCGCTGCGTGAGAAGCTCTCTGGCGCGGAGCAGGGCGCAACCTGCATCACTTTTTAAGACGATTTAATTTGTAGATCTGGCGAGAGAAAATCCTGATGAAAAACTGGAAAACAACAGCAGAAGCAATCCTCACCTCCGGTCCGGTTGTCCCGGTTATCGTAGTGAAAAAGCTGGAACACGCGGTACCGATGGCGAAAGCGCTGGTCGCGGGCGGCGTGCGCGTCCTGGAAGTGACTCTGCGCACCGAGTGCGCCCTGGAGGCGATCCGCGCGATTGCTAAAGAAGTGCCGGATGCGATTGTCGGCGCGGGCACGGTGACCAACGTCGAGCAGCTGAAAGCGGTAACGGAAGCCGGCGCGCAGTTCGCTATCAGCCCGGGGCTGACCGAATCTCTGCTGAAAGCGGCGACCGAAGACGGCACTATTCCGCTGATCCCGGGGATCAGCACCGTCTCCGAGCTGATGCTGGGCATGCAGTACGGTCTGAAAGAGTTTAAATTCTTCCCGGCAGAAGCCAACGGCGGCGTGAAAGCGCTGCAGGCGATTGCGGGTCCGTTCGGTCACATTCGTTTCTGCCCGACCGGCGGTATCTCCCCGGCTAACTACCGTGATTACCTGGCGCTGAACAGCGTGCTGTGCATCGGGGGCTCCTGGCTGGTGCCGGCAGACGCCCTGGAAGCTGGCGACTACGATCGCATCACCACCCTGGCGCGTGAAGCGGTGGAAGGCGCGAAGTAAACCGCGCCTCAAGGTCAACAACCCGGTCAGCGGCAACGCGACCGGGTTTTTTTTGTCTTTACCCTTCGACGATAACCGCCGCGGCGGCGGTTTTAGCCCGCGCCACAGCCTCTTCCACCGAATCGGCGACGGCGAGAGTCACCCCCAGACGACGGGTGCCGTCAATCTCCGGCTTGCCGAACAGACGCAGCTGCAGGCCAGCTCCGACGGCTGACTGCAGCTGGCCGAAGCTGACGTTCTGACTGGTCAGCTGCGGAAGGATCACTGCGGAAGCGGCCGGACCATACTGGCGGATAGCGCCGACGGGCAGCCCAAGAAAGGCGCGAACGTGCAGGGCGAATTCCGAGAGATCCTGCGAGATAAGCGTTACCATTCCGGTGTCGTGCGGGCGCGGGGAGACTTCGCTGAAGATCACCTCGTCGCCGCAAACGAACAGCTCCACGCCGAACAGGCCATAACCTCCCAGCGCGAGCACCACCTTGCGGGCGATATCCTGCGCGCGTTCAAGGGCCAGGTCACTCATCTGCTGCGGCTGCCAGGACTCGCGGTAGTCGCCGTCTTCCTGACGATGGCCGACCGGGGCGCAGAAATGCACGCCATCGACGGCGCTGACGGTGAGCAGGGTGATTTCAAAGTCGAAATTTACCACCCCCTCGACGATCACCCGCCCGGCGCCGGCGCGGCCGCCCTGCTGGGCGTAGCGCCAGGCTTCGCTGAGCTGGTCAGACGAGCGGATAAAGCTCTGACCTTTACCGGAGGAGCTCATCACCGGCTTGACGATGCACGGCAAGCCGATCTCCGCTACCGCCGCGCGGAAGGCTTCTTCACTGTCGGCGAAACGGTAGCTGGAGGTGGGGAGCTGCAGCTCTTCGGCCGCCAGACGGCGTATGCCTTCGCGGTTCATGGTGAGCTTCGCTGCCCGCGCCGTGGGGACCACTTTTTGCCCGGCCTGCTCCAGTTCGACCAGGGTATCGGTGGCGATAGCTTCGATCTCCGGCACGATGTAATCGGGTTTTTCCTGTTCGATCAGCGCGCGCAGGCTCTCGCCGTGCAGCATATTGATGACGTGGGCGCGGTGGGCGACCTGCATCGCCGGGGCGTTGGGGTAGCGGTCGACGGCGATAGTTTCAATGCCCAGACGCTGACATTCGATGGCTACTTCTTTACCCAGCTCGCCGGAGCCTAACAGCATAACTTTGGTGGCTGCCGGGCGCAGCGCGGTGCCTAATACAGTCATAACTCTCTTCCGCAGTAAAAAAAGATGCGATCGATTATAAACGAAAACGTTTGCGTCTGTCTTTATGCGCGTGAGTTGAGTCCGGAAGGGAAATTTGCTATACTGTATAAAAATACAGTGCTAAGAGGCTGCAGCATGGCGGTTGAAATTAAATATGTAGTGATCCGCGAAGGTGAGGAAAAAATGTCTTTTGCCAGCAAAAAAGAGGCCGACGCTTACGACAAAATGCTCGATCTGGCAGAGGTGCTGAATGACTGGCTGGTAGCATCGCCGCTGGAAATGGACGATGCCCAGCGCGATACCATGGCGATGTGGCTGGCGGAGCGTAAAGAGGCGCTGCAGCATATTCTGCGCGCCGGCAGACTGCCGGAGCAGGATGCGACTGCGCACGATGCGCCCGCGCCGTCAACGAACGCTGAGGCTTCCCCGGCGGAAGAGGCCGCCGCGGCAGCTGCCAAAACGCGGAAAGCCAAAGCGGCCTGATGGCTGGCGGTCAGCCGCTGATGGGCTGATGGGCTGATGGGCTGATGGGCTGATGGGCTGATGGGCTGATGGGTTGATGGGTTGATGGGCTGGTCGGTCGGTCGGCTGGACCCGGTGCCGCCGCCGCGCGCACCTTTGCGCATCTTTAGCCATGTCTAACATTTCCTGACATCGCGTCGTTTAGGCTGATAACAGTGTTTGTCACCTGAGAGGAAAACCATGGCTAACTGGCTAAATCAACTGCAGTCGCTGCTCGGACAGCAGGGCGCGTCGCCGTCCGGCGAGTCGTCAAAAGGGAGCACCCTGCTGCCCGGCGCCATCGGCGGGCTGGCGGGGCTGCTGGTGGCCAGCAAATCGTCACGCAAGCTGCTGGCGAAATATGGCACCAGCGCGCTGCTGGCTGGCGGTGGGGCGGTGGCGGGTACCGTATTGTGGAACAAGTATCAGCAGAAAATGCGCGCTCAGAACACGCCCGCTCCGACACCCGAGACGGCTGCGGCGCCGACGGAGGTCGATCCGCGCAGCGTGCGGTTGATCACCGCCCTGGTGTTTGCCGCCAAAAGCGATGGTCATATCGACGATCACGAGCGGGCGAGGATTGAAGCCCAGCTTCGGGAGGCCAATATTGACGTGCAGGCCCGGGTGCTGATTGACCAGGCGCTGGCTCAGCCGCTGGATCCGCAGCGTCTCGCCGAGGGCATCGTTGACCCGCAGGAGGCGCTGGAGATCTACTACGTCAGCTGCGCGGTGATTGATATCGACCACTTTATGGAGCGCAGCTATCTCAACGCCCTGGGTGAGGCTCTGGCGTTGCCAAAAGATGTCCGGGCCGACATCGAACAGGACATCCAGTCACAAAAACAGGCGCTAAGCGTTTAAATTATCACGTTTCGCTTGCATCGCCCGCGTCTTTTGCCACCCTTATAGACACGTCATCATTCAGGCGCCACCCTGCGGCCTGAATGCTCTTGTGTCACGAAAAAGCAGCAGAAGAATAACATGCCACCTAAAGCCAAACGGATCCCTCACGCCATGACCTTGCATGGCGATACACGCATCGATAACTATTACTGGCTGCGCGACGATGAACGCGCGCGGCCTGATGTGCTGGAATATCTGCACGCGGAAAACGCCTACGGCAAGCAAGTGATGGATACGCAGCTCAGCCTGCAGGAGCGTCTGCTGAAAGAGATTATCGACCGCATTCCGCAGCGGGAAGTCTCTGCTCCCTATAGTAAAAACGGCTTTCGCTACCGGCAGGTGTATGAGCCGGGCTGCGAATACGCTATCTACCAGCGACAGTCGGTGCTGAAAGAAGAGTGGGACGAGTGGGAGATCCTGCTTGATGCCAACCAGCGGGCGGCAAAGAGCGAGTTTTACACCCTGGGCGGGCTGGGCATTGCGCCCAACAACCAGTTGATGGCGGTGGCGGAAGATTATCTCTCCCGTCGCCAGTACGGTCTGCGCTTTTGCGACCTCAGCAACGGCGAGTGGTATCCGGAGACCCTGGAAAATGTCACCTCCGGCTTTGCCTGGAGCAACGATTCACGCTTTGTGTGGTACGTGCGTAAACATCCCACCACGCTGCTTCCTTATCAGGTCTGGCGCCACACCGTCGGGACGCCGGCGCAGAGCGACGTGCTGGTCTACGAGGAAAAAGATGAGACCTTCTACGTCAGCGTGCATAAAACCACATCCCAGCAGTTCGTGGTGATCTATCTCTCCAGCGCCACCACCAGCGAAGTACTGCTGCTCAACGCCGAACTGCCAGACGCTGAGCCGGTCTGCTTCCTGCCGCGGCGTAAAGATCATGAATATAGCCTCGATCACTATCAGCACGCCTTCTATCTGCGATCCAACCGGGACGGGAAGAATTTTGGTCTCTATCGTACCGTGCTACGCGATGAAGATCAGTGGACCACGCTGATCCCGCCGCGTCACGACGTGATGCTTGAAGGATTTACCCTGTTTACCGACTGGCTGGTCGTCGAGGAGCGTCAGCGCGGCCTGACCAGTCTGCGGCAGATTAACCGCAAGACCCGGGAGGTGGTGGGGATCGCCTTTGACGATCCGGCCTATGTCACCTGGCTTGCCTATAATCCGGAGCCCGAAACGTCGCGCCTGCGCTACGGCTACTCCTCGATGACCACGCCCGACACCCTGTTTGAACTGGATATGGATACCGGCGAACGACGGGTGATCAAGCAGCAGGAGGTAAAGGGGCTGGACACCCGCTGCTATCAGAGCGAGCACCTGTGGGTGACCGCCCGCGATGGCGTCGAAGTCCCGGTCTCGCTGGTCTACCATCGCGACCATTTTCGTAAAGGGAGCAATCCGCTGCTGGTCTATGGCTATGGCTCGTATGGCGAGAGTATCGATGCCGATTTCAGCGCCAGTCGGCTGAGCCTGCTCAACCGCGGCTTTGTCTACGCCATCGCCCATGTCCGCGGCGGCGGCGAGCTGGGTCAGCAGTGGTATGAGGACGGTAAATTCCTGTGTAAGAAAAATACCTTTAACGACTATCTCGACGTCTGCGACGCGCTGCTGGCTCAGGGGTACGGCGACCCGCGGCTCTGCTATGGCATGGGCGGCAGCGCCGGCGGGATGCTGATGGGGGTGGCCGTTAACGAGCGTCCAGAGCTGTTCCACGGCGTAATAGCTCAGGTGCCGTTCGTCGACGTGGTGACCACCATGCTGGATGAGACCATTCCGCTGACGACCGGCGAATTTGAAGAGTGGGGGAACCCGCAGGATGAAACCTATTACCACTACATGAAAAGCTACAGCCCCTACGACGGCGTGAAGGCGCAGGCGTATCCGCATATGCTGGTGACCACCGGGCTGCACGATTCCCAGGTGCAATACTGGGAGCCGGCGAAGTGGGTGGCAAAACTGCGTGAACTGAAAACCGACGATAACCTGCTGCTGCTTTGCACCGATATGGACTCCGGGCATGGCGGAAAATCCGGGCGCTTTAAAAGCTATGAGGGGGTGGCGCTGGAGTACGCCTTTTTCATCGCCCTGGCGCAGGGGACACTGCCGGGGAAAGCGGCAGTGTAGGGGCTATTCCCCAAGGTAATGCTTGAGCGTGAGGCGCAGCTCGGGGCTCATGCGGTCGAGATTGTTGAATAACCAGCGCAGATAGCCTGGATCGTTTTCAGCAATCTCGGCGACGGCTTTACCGCGATATTTGCCGAAGGTAAAGGTGGTGAGCAGCGCCGGCCGACCTGTGATATCGGCCATTTCGTCAGGCGTCCAGCCGGAAACGTTGATGATATCCAGCAGCAGCGCAGCGGTGATATAGCAGTCATACAGCGCCCGGTGGTGATGCAGCCCCGGCGGCGTGGCCACGTTCAGCTTACGTGATTTATAGAGCCCCATATTACTGTATTTGATCCCCGGCCACAGCCGGCGGGCCAGCTTCATCGTACAGATCCACTCGCCATGCATCTCCGGTAGCACCCGACGATCGAAGCTGGCGTTATGCGCGACGTACCACGGGCTGCCATGATAGTGCGGAATAATCTCCTCAATCCACGGCTTATCGGCGACCATCTCTTCGGTAATCCGGTGGATAGCCATCGCCTGCGGGCTGATGGGGCGGTCAGGACGCACCAGATGACTCATGGGATTGGTGATTTGCCCGTCGACAATGTCGACCGAGGCGATTTCAACGATGCCCCCCTGCAGTCCGCAGGTTTCGGTATCAATGACGCGCAGCATGGCTCGCTCCAGAGCAAAACAATAAGCGTAAAGTAATTGGCCGGGCTTGCCAACCGACGGCGAGGGGGCAAGTAGGCATTATTTCTGTTTCGGCTCCCAGGGCAGGCGGGACAGTGAAACGGAGGCCAGCCGATGGGCGATCAGCCGTTCGCGGAACCAGTCGCGCAGATGGGCGGGCTGTTCACGCTCGACCAAATCAGCGACCACCGGCATATTATACCGCTCTTTAAAGGCGACGCCGGCGGCGGCGAGATCGACGTTAACTTTATCCATCTCATCTTGCGAAATTTTGGCCAGATTTCTTTCCATCATACACTCCACTCTGCTTGTAAACCCGGTCAGGGCCTGACGCCCGGCTCGACTCTGCCATTATACAGGGTTATTCTCTGTGCTACAGACATAACAAAAGGGAATGACGAATATGCGACTTCTTGCTGGACGCGCATTGCGCCTCTCCGTTGCGTTTGCCGGGCTATTAACCGCGGCGGGCGCGCTCGCCCACGCTCACCTGCAGCAGCAGATCCCCGCCGCTGGGGCGCAGCTGGCGGCCTCCCCGCAGACGTTGACGCTCAGTTTCTCCGAAGGCATTGAACCCGCGTTCAGCGGTGTGACTGTCACCGGTCCACAGCAGCATGCGGTGGCCACCGGCAAACTGACCCGCAGCGCCGACAACCCCGCCCAGGTCACCGTGCCTGTAGCGGAAACCTTGCCGCCGGGAGAATACACTGTGGCTTGGCATGTGGTCTCAGTGGATGGCCATAAAACCAAAGGGCAATACACCTTTAGCGTGAAGTAAGCGATGCTGACCGGGCTCTACATTACTCTGCGCTTTGGGCACTTTATCACCCTGATGCTGGCTTTTGGCTGCGTGCTGTATGGCGCCTGGTGGGCGCCGGTGCCGCTGCGACGCGTACTGATGCTGCGCTTCTATCCGCTGCTGCGCCCGCTGCTGCTGATCGGCGCCCTCTCTACCCTGGCGCTGTATCTGCTGCAGGGGGGATTGATGGGCGACGGCTGGGCGGATGTCTGGCAACCCGCCGTCTGGCAGGCGGTGGCGGGCACCCGCTTCGGCGGGGTGTGGATCTGGCAGATCCTGCTGGCGTGGATCGCCCTCGCCGTAGTGTGGATCCGTCCCCGACATGGCGCTCGCCAGCTGGTGGCCCTGCTGGCGGCCCAGCTGCTGCTTTCCGCTGGGGTAGGGCATGCCGCCATGCATGATGGTTTACTCGGCGCCCTGCAGCGGACTAATCATGCTGTCCACCTCTTCTGCGTTGCCAGCTGGTTCGGCGGCCTGTTGCCCTTTATCTATTGCCTGCGCCTGGCGCAGGGGCGCTGGCGGCAGGCCGCGGTCTATACCATGGCGCGCTTTTCACGTTACGGGCATCTGGCCGTCGCCGGCACCCTTGCCAGCGGGGCGATCAATGCGCTGTTGATCCAGGGAGGGATGATTGGCGCATCGCCCTGGGGACGTCTGCTGTTGATCAAATGTGCGCTGGTGGCCGGGATGGTGGTAATTGCGTTAGTGAACAGGTATGTTCTGGTACCGCGCATGTCGGCAAGCGGTTCGCGGGCGGAAAGTCTGATCCTGCGAACCACGCAGGCTGAGATAGGGCTGGGCGCGCTGGCGCTGCTGGCCGTCAGTCTGTTTGCCACCTGGGAACCTTATTGAATTAACTGGCAAAATCATGAAAAAAATTGTTCTGACCATGTTGTTACTGGCAAGCTCCGGCGCTGCACTGGCGGCGCCGCAAATTATCACCGTGAGCCGCTTTGAGGTAGGGAAGGAGAGCTGGGCGTTCAACCGTGAAGAGGTGATGTTGACCTGTCGTCCGGGCAATGCCCTTTACGCTATCAACCCGAGCACTCTGGTCCAGTATCCGCTCAATGAGGTGGCTGAGCAGCAGGTCAAAGCCGGCAAAACCACCGCCCAGCCGATCTCAGTGATCCAGATCGACGATCCGCAGCATCCTGGGCAAAAAATGAGCCTCGCGCCGTTTATCGAGCGCGCGCAGAAGCTCTGCTAGATTTTCGCGCTATCTCGCTGTAATAGCATAAAAAAAACCGCCCTTGCCGGACAACGGCAGTGGCGGTTTTTTTGCTGGCAGCGCCCACTTTTCCAGGAATTATTCGGCCACATTGGCCGCAGACTGGAAAAGCTGACGCGTTAAACTATTCTTATAGTGCAAGGCGACTTAGCCTGCATTAATGCCAACTTTTAGCGCACGGCTCTCTCCCAAGAGCCATTTCCCTGGACCGAATACAGGAATCGTATTCGGTCTCTTTTTATCTTAATCTGTCTGCTTTCGCGATCACCAGCGACATCCTGTCAGTCAATTCAGTCAATCACCAGGCTGGCCTCTGGATGTCCCGTTATAGCACACCGTTTTTAGCATACACAATTCATTTACACACAAATTGCATCCTGCGGAAGAACGGTATGGGGAAGGCGGAACCGTAAGCGAGGGAAGAGGGAAAGAAAAAACCTGCACCTAAACAGGCCCGGCGTGCAGGTTAACTGGCGGGCCAACATCGGAAGGCTGCTAGTATACATATTTGTATGATAAATAGAATAAACAAAACCTTATTGATTTGGCAATTCATGCGATTAGCCGTCCACGCCCCCCGAAATGGCAGGAAATAATATTGAGGGGCGTAGTTTCGGGCGTCCGGTATTATTCCGGAACGCTGAAGGTAGGAAATATCTGACTTTCCAGATAGCAGAGTAAAAGCCAAATTTCATCGCTGAAAATAAACCATATGCTGCCCAGCAGGACGACCGCGAGAATAATCAGCAGGAAAATTTCGGTTTTACTCATCATGCTAACGACTATCCAGTGGTCTGCGGGGACCATGATAGTAGCGAAATAAGAACATAATAAGCAAACGCCGCGTGACGGGGCGAGTTCACTGGTCGTGAAATTACTCGCCCGGCAGTGGCTGCGTCAATATTGCCACCTGCTCCGCCAGCTGATCCAGCAGCTGGAATCGACGCCGGTATTCGGCCCGTTTTTTACTGGCGATGCTCTCCAGCGGTTTTCTTTCCAGACGCAGCGGTAGCTGCCAGCGCCAGGGGCTTTCCGGCTTGCCGTCGATGGATTGCCAGAATTCGTCGTAGCTGGCGTGGAAATGGCGCCCCTTGCTCAGGCGATAGCGCAGGGCGCGAAACACATGGCCATTATCGCTAACGCCGTAAATCGCTGCGATATGGCTGCGAGCGGCCAGCAGCCAGATAAACTCCAGCAGCAGGCGCTTCGGGAACAGACCGTAGCAGGCGCGGGTCGCCTGCTTGATCACCTCATGAGAAACGTGGCGTCGCGGTCCCTGCAAGCCGCCGATGACCAGCTGCCAGGCTTCGCCATCCCAGGTCACGCTGAAGGTGGCGCTGGCCAGCAGGGTATGATCGCTGTCGCGCAGCCACAGGGTGGTTTCACCCTCACGCTCGGCCTTCCCGGCCGAAGAGGCCGAGAGGGAAAACTGGCGCTCTTCCTTTCCATTGAGCGTCAGCAACGGGACCTCGCACACCGCGGTCATGGCATGCGCCAGCCGGGAACCGCGCAGGGTATCGACATAGCGATAATGGCTTATTACCGCCATCGCCCGCTGCCAGGCGTTGAGATCGCGCGTTAGATATTGACGGTGCACTTTCCCCGGCAGCGTCGTCTGCGCCGCCAGCAGCTGGTTAAAATCGTCACGAGCGCTCAGCGCCTCCAGCATCGCTTTGGTCGGGCTATAAAATAATGCCGTGCGCAGTAGAAATTTAAAGCGGTAATTTTTCTGCCGCCATATAGGTGCGGGTGTTAATCTACCCATCACCAGATCGGCAATGAGATGCGAGCGCGGCGTAAGCACGCTGGATGAATGCAGGCTATTGTCTGTCACGATAAACACCTCGTTGTTATTTCCTGCTATTTTAAAACGAGGCGCTGATAAGCTTAATCCTCTGGCCGACTATATTTGCCGTTTGTTTAAAATCGATTGAGGTGTAAATAAAAAACAGCGGCTATAAGCTGGAATTACCTATAATTACAGCAGAGAGGTAATTATATGTATCAGCGTATTAATGGCAGAGACTGGCGTAATATCTGGCTGATGGGCGATCTGCATGGCTGCTTTGCGCTGCTGATGGCGCGCCTGCGCCGACTGCGCTTTGATCCCTGGGTCGATCTGCTGATCTCGGTGGGCGATCTGATCGATCGCGGGCCGCAAAGCGCTGACTGTCTCGGCCTGTTGCGCAGCCGCTGGTTCCGGGCCGTGCGCGGGAATCATGAGCAGATGGCGCTCGAGGCGCTGGAGAGCGGAGATATGACGCTCTGGCAGATGAACGGCGGCGACTGGTACGCCCGGAGCAACGTGCGGCAGCGGGATGACGTCGATCGCCTGCTGGCGCGCTGTCAGCGGCTGCCGTTGATTATTGAAGTGGAGTGCGCAAAAGTGCGGCATGTGATCGCCCATGCCGATTATCCGGCGCCGGTCTATCGCTGGCAGCAGCCGGTGGATCCCCAGCGGGTCCTGTGGAGCCGCCATCGTCTGAGTGAACATCTGGCCGGGCGTCATGGCGCTATCGCCGGGGCTGACCATTTCTGGTTTGGCCATACGCCGCTTCGCGCGCGTTATGACTACGACAATCAACACTATATTGACACCGGCGCTGTGTTCGGCGGCACGCTGACGCTGGTGGCGCTGCAGTCGGCAGACTAAAAGTCACTGTATTCGCTGGCGGGTTGCCAGAAGCCGTCAATAAAATCTTCTATCGGGTAGCAGCCGCCGTGGCGGATCCGCTGATCTTCCATCGCCACCAGGCACTGCGTTTCCTCGCGGTAGACGTCAACCACAATGTCCTCGCAGCCGCCATCCAGATAGCAAATAAACAACACTAAGGCAAACATCCTGGCCTCATGTTCGGGGGGACATACTGTTTAGTGTAGGGGATGACGGCGGGACGGGGAAATAAATAACCCGTCTCAGGCGACGGGTTCATTGGCGTCAGGCAAGGCGCATGACCCAGGCATCGGACTGGCGGTCGTAATGTTTACGGTAGAGGACGGAATGTTCACCATTGAGAATCGCGGGAACGCTGGTGTCGGCATCCCAGGCGTCAAGCTGCATACATAAATCTGGATCGGATTTGCAGGGAATGCTTAACGTTCGCTCACCCTGATGTTCACCATGCAGTTCGGCATCGTCTATCTCAAACGCGCCGATGCGGACATTGGTTTTACTCATCGCTTCACCCCATTTTTTCAGCTGAGTTGTGGTACGACCAGTTGCGGCCGTCATTTTTCAGCGTAGTCAATGGGGGGAAAACCGCCAGTCAAAAAGTGCGTATTTTTTGCGCGGCGTCACACCTTGCCGGCAAAAAGTTTCCCATCGCGTACCAGCTCGCGCGGGTAACTGTTCTTCAGACGGGAGCCGACGCGCTTGGCCAGGCCCAGCGGCACGCCCTGGAAGGTGACAATGACTTCATCCTGCGCTGGCGGGGTTTGCGGATAGACGTCGCGTCCGCGATACCATTCCTCCGCTTCCTCCAGCGTCAGCTCGAAGGCGCGCTGCGGCGCGGCAAAGGCAATAACCGCCTCATGCTGCCAGCGGTAACCCTTATTGTGCAGTTCCGCCAGACGCACGCCAATGCGCGAAAACCGCACCTGACCAAACAGAGGCTCCATAGACTGCGGAAACAGCCACAGCTCTTTATCCCGTTGCCACAGCGTGTGGCTCGCGTCCCATTCCAGCCCGACAGCGCGGGCGGCGGCGGTCGCCGCGGCGGCCTCCCGGCCCTTCAGCGGCGCAAACGGGAACTTGCCGACCTTGTAGCCCGGCGCCGGGAGCGGATCGATCGACGCCGTCTTGCGCAAGCGGGCGACAAAGAAGCCTTCACAATCGAAGATCTGCGGGAAGACATGCAGAAATCCCTCGGCGGTTAAGGCATCGGCCGCGCCGGGAAACAGCTCTCCCAGCGGCTGGATCGCCACCGCCTGCGGGTAGCGGGACAGCAGCCAGTGAATGACGGACTGATTTTCTTCGCGGTTAAGGGTGCAGGTCGAATAGACCAGCGTCCCGCCGGGGCGCAGGGCATGGAAAGCGCTGTCGATAAGCTCGCGCTGGGTGGCGGCGATGTCGAGGTTGCTCTCCGGCGACCAGTTTTTCAGCGCGTCCGCATCTTTGCGTACCACCCCTTCGCCGGAGCAGGGGGCATCAAGCAGAACGGCGTCGAAGGCTTCGGGCAATGCCGCGCCGAACACCCGGCCGTCGAAATGGGTCAGGGCGACGTTGCTGATGCCGCAGCGGCTGATGTTGGCATGCAGCACTTTCACCCGGCTGGCGGAGAACTCATTCGCCAGGATGCCGCCCGCATTGCCCATCCGGGCGGCGATCTGGGTGGTTTTCGACCCCGGAGCGGCAGCAACGTCCATGACTCGTTCAGGCTGCGGGTTATTGGCGAACAGGGCGGCGACCGGCAGCATTGAGCTTGCTTCCTGTATATAGAACAGACCGCTGAGATGTTCGGCGGTGCTGCCCAGCGGCAGCGCGTCGTCGTCGTCCCGCTCGATCCAGAATCCCTCCTCGCACCAGGGGACCGGCGTCAGCTGCCAACCATAGGGGGCGACCAGAGAGAGAAAATCATCGACGCTGATTTTCAGCGTATTGACGCGAATACTTCGGCGTAGCGGGCGCTGACAGGCGGCGATAAATTCGTCGAAAGAGAGGTGCGCCGGCATCGCCGCGCGCATTTGAGCAAGAAACGCTTCAGGGAAATAGACAGTATTTTCGGCCACAGGCAGCGCACCACAGAAAAAAAGGGTGCGCAGTTTAGCACAAACGCCCCGGTGCAGGACACCGGGGCGTGAGGTTTGTGTCTGCCCGCGCCCGGCGTTTGCCGGGGCGGGAGAAGGGGAGGCGAGGATTACTGCGGCAGGGCGGTGCCCCACTCCCGCCACTCTTTCGGCTCGCTCTCCAGCAGCAGGAAGTGCTTGCCGTCCTGGGCCTTCGGCGCCAGCGGCGTACCCGGCGGCGTGGCAAAGGCGATCCCGCCGCGGATAAACTGATTGAAGGTCCCGGTTTTCACCACGCCGCCAACCAGGCCGAAGTCGAGGCTGTAACCCGAGGCCAGCCAGAACACCGAGTTATTGCGCACCAGGTACTGGTAGCGCTTGCTGATGCGCATCTTAACCATGACCCGGTCAGACATCGATCCCAGCGACAGACCGGTCACCGTCCCGACTTCCAGGCCGCGGAACAGCACCGGTGTACCGATGCCGAGCGATCCGGCCTCCGGCGCTTCCACCACGATATTCAGGCCGTCGATATAGCGCGAGTCGCTGATCGTCGTATCCTGGATCTCAAAGTCGCGGCGCGCCGGGCCGCGTCCGGGCTCAACGTTAATATAGGACTGGAACAGAGTGTCGAGATGCTCCACGCCCGCGGCGGAGATCTGCGGGGTGATCACCGAGAAGCGGGTCCCGGCGCGGGCAAACGTGCCGACGTATTCCGGATAAAGCACGGCTTTCGCCTGCACCTCGTTTTTGGCGGTGATCAGCTCCAGCGACTGGATCTGACCGATATCGATGCCGAGATAGCGAATCGGCATCCCGGCCGCCATCTTCCCGGCGTCGAACGCATGCAGGGTGATCTGGCCGCCCACGGCGCGCGCCGCCGTTTCAGAAGCGTAAAGGATGCGTTTGTTATTCAGCCGCGCATTGGCGCTGCTGCCGTTGAGGTTATCGAAACTGATCGCCCCTTTTATGGCGCGGGCCAGCGGCGAGGCCTGAACGGTGAGTCCGTTGCCGTCAAGTTTAACCTTCGCACCCCCTTCCGCCCAGAAGACGCTGTTGTTGGTCAGCAGGTAGCGGTACTCGGGCTTGATATGCAGATCGATATCGAAAGCGTCTTTGCGCGGTTTGACGGCGATGATCTCGCCGACGGCGAATTTACGATACAGCACCACCGAGCCAGCCTGAACGTCAGGTAGCGTCTCAGCGGAGAGGCTCAGGGTGGTGGTCGGCACTTCGCTCAGGCTGTTTTCCTGCGCCTTTTCGAGGTTGGCGTACAGCGGATAGCTGCTCTGCATTTCACCTTTTTCACCCGGGATCACCCGGATCCCGCCGTTCACCCATTCGCTGGCGCTGGCGCCCAGCACCTGCACGCCATCAAGTCCCACTTTGACGTCCAGACGACTGTTCACCACAAACTTGCTGTCGCCGCGAATCAGATCGCGGTATTCCGGGGCAATCGCCACCTGGAAGGTTACCCCTTTGGCCGTCAGCTTGCGCTCCAGCACCTGGCCGACTTTCACTCCGTGAAGCACCAGCGGCTGGCCGCCGTCGATCCCGTAGCTCTCCGGCGCCGAAAGGGTGACGGTGGCGACATTGGGCTCCTCCAGCAGCGCTTTATCCGCTGGCATGACGGAGAAGTGATTACGCGGCTCGCCTTCGCCGGGCACCAGCTCAAAGGTATTGCCGGTGAGCAGGGCGCTGACGCTGGGGTTATCGAGGGAGATCTTCGGCTTCTTCATCTGAATCAACGTTTTCTCCCGCAGCAGGGTCACCACGCTCGGATCGACGGTCATCTCGCCAGTGACTTTGCCGCCGGGGTTAAGATTCAGTTTGCTTAACTGGCCCACTTCCAGCCCCTGATACATCAGCGGCGTCGAGCCCGCTTTCAGGCCGTCGCCGTCAGGCAGGTCAAGGGTCACCACCACCCCGCGCTGGCTGTGCGCCAGGTCTTCATACAGATGATAGTCATCGTTTTGCGACGCGACCTGCGAATCGGCAGGGGAGTCAAAGGCGATGGCACCGTTCACCAGCGCGGAAAGGTTCTCCAGCTGCACTTTGGCCCCGCTCAGGCCGACATCGGCTTTGATCCCCGAGACGTTCCAGAAACGGCTGCCTTTTTTCACCAGGTTGGTGAACCGGCGCTCGATCAGCACATCAATGGTGACCCCCTGATTATTATCATTCAGCGTGAAGTCATACACCCGCCCGACCGGGATCTTACGGAAGTAGACCAGCGAGCCGCTGCTCAGAGAGCCAAGGTCGGGCGCCTGCAGGTGGATCATCAGCTCGCCGTTGTTGATACGGTATTTTGGCTGAGTGTCGAGGGCGACGAAGTGATCTTCGGGTTCGCCCTTGCCCGGCATCATGCCGATATAGTTCCCGCCCACCAGCGCATCGAGGCCCGACACGCCGGCCAGAGAGGCTTTCGGCGTGACCAGCCAGAACTGCGTATCTTTGCGCAGCGCCTCTTTCATATCGCGCTTGATGCTGGCGGAAACTTCAATCTTGCTCAGGTCTTTACTGAGACTAATATCCTGGACGGTACCGACTTCCACCCCCTGATAGCGGATAGGCGTCCGCCCCGGCACGATGCCGTTAGCAGACTGGAAATCGATAGTAATCGTCGATCCGCGGTCGTCAAAGCTGGTCCAGATGAGCCAGGCGGCAATCAGCAGCGCGATGACCGGCAACAGCCAGAATGGCGAGATACGACGTTTGGTTTTTATTCTGGCTTCAGTCTGCGAAGCGGGCGTTTCCTGACTCATGTGCGTCCCAAAGTAAGCGGCTGTCCAGCCATTCAACTGCAAGAATAGTTAAAATTACCGCGCCGCCAAAGTAAACCGCGGCCGGCCCCATCGTAAAGGCGAGGAGCTGATCGCGATTAATGAGCGACATGGTGAGTGAGATAACAAACAGATCCAGCATCGACCAGCGGCCAATCCAGGTTATCAGCCGCAGCAGCAGGATGCGGGTGCGCAGCCCCTGCTCGCACTTGAATTGTATGCTGAGCAGCAGGGTAAATAACACTATAACTTTGGTGAATGGCACCAAAATACTGGCGATAAACACCACGCCGGCGATGGCGATATTGCTGCTGGCGAGGGAGATGATCCCGGAGAGGATGGTGTCTTCCTGGCGCGCGCCGTTGACGTAGATGATAGAGATCGGCAGCAGGTTGGCCGGTAGGAGGAAAACCAGCGAGGCAATCAGCGCCGCCCAGCTGCGCTGCAGGCTCTGCGGCCGGCGATGGTGCAGCGGCGTGTGGCAGCGTCGGCAGCGGCCGCGGGCGTCGCGGTAGCCGGTGTAGTGGCAGCCGGTGCACACCTGCAGATTGTTATCGGCGCGGGTCGCCGGCCGTTCGGGATAGAAGCGCTCCCATAGCTCTTCGACGTTCATATGGATAAGCGTCAGGATGCTCAGCAGCGTCAGGGAGATAAACGCCACCAGGCCGATGCCGGGCTGCAGAAAGGCGTAATCCTGCACCTTGATGGAGGCGACGCCGATGCCCACCAGATAGATATCCAACATCACCCACTCCTTGAGCTTATCGAGCATCAGCAGCACCGGGCGCAGGTTCATCCCCAGCACGTTGCCCAGCCACAGATAGCTAATCGAGACCACCAGCAGTACCGGGGCGACCACCGCGCAAAACAGCACCATCGCGGCGGTAAGCGGGTCGCCCTGCGCGGTCATCTGCCAAATCCCCTGCAGGACGTTGGCGTCAATGCGAACCCCCAGCAGGTGAAGGCGCAGCAGGGGTTCGGACCAGGCAAAGGGCATTAACAGCAGCATGGCCAGGGCCATGCTGCCCAGACGGGTCAGCGACCAGTCGCGGCCATCGCGCACCTTCGCGTTACAGCGTGGACACCAGGCGCTTTGGTTGCGTTTGAGCACCGGTAAGCGGAACAGCATGTCACACTGCGTACAGCGCTGATAATGCGCATAGGGAAGCGGCGTGCTGACGGCATGCACGACCATCTTATTCGCAGGCTTAAGGGTGGGTGTTTTTATCGGCATTTATTACGTACAGGAATGAATGTATCTCACTATCTTAACCTATGAATGAATTCATCTTGAGCCCAAGCGCATTTAATGCTTATTTTAGTAGGCTGTACGTATCAGGCAGTAAGACAACCAAGTGAAGATATAATGAGCAAAACAGAATTTTACGCGGATTTGAACCGCGATTTCCAGGCATTAATGGCAGGTGAAACCAGTTTTCTGGCGATGATCGCTAATACCAGCGCGCTGCTGTTTGAACGACTGGGCGAGGTCAACTGGGCCGGTTTCTATCTTCTGGAAGGCGATACCCTGGTGCTGGGGCCGTTCCAGGGCAAACTGGCCTGCGTCCGGATCCCGGTTGGGCGCGGCGTATGCGGCGCGGCGGTGGCGCAAGCCCAGGTGCAGCGCGTCGAGGACGTCCACGCCTTTGACGGCCACATTGCCTGCGATGCCGCCAGTAATTCGGAAATTGTCTTCCCCCTGCGCGTGAACGACCAGATTATCGGCGTGCTGGATATCGACAGTCCGGCTTACGGCCGCTTCACTGCTGAAGATGAGCAGGGGTTGCGCACGCTGGTCGAGCATCTGGAAAAACTTATCGCGGCCACTGATTATCAAAAAATCTTTACCCGTGTCGTGGGATAATCAACGGATAACGTAGCATTTAGCGAGGACGTCATTATAATGTCGCCTGTTCATGCCTGCGGCTTGTTGGCTACGTCCGTTGTAATCAGGAAATTTCATGGAAAATCAACCTAAGTTGAATAGCAGTAAAGAAGTTATCGCCTTTCTGGCCGAACGTTTCCCTCAGTGCTTCAGCGCTGAAGGCGAAGCGCGCCCCCTGAAAATCGGAATTTTTCAGGATCTCGTTGAGCGAGTGGGTGGTGAGATGAATCTCAGCAAAACCCAGCTTCGCGCTGCATTACGTCTTTACACCTCGAGCTGGCGCTATCTCTACGGCGTAAAAGCCGGCGCTATCCGCGTTGACCTGGACGGCAACCCGTGCGGCGAACTGGAAGAGCAGCACATTGCCCATGCGCGTCAGCAGCTGGAAGAAGCGAAAGCTCGCGTTCAGGCGCAGCGCGCTGCCCAGCAGGCGAAAAAACGCGAGGCCGCTGCCGCTGCAGGCCAGCCGGATGAAGGCGTTCGCCGCGAGCGTAAACCGCGTCCTCAGCAGCCGCGTCGTAAAGAGGGCGCTGAACAGCGTAAACCGCGTCCTGTTGCGGCCAAAGCTCCGCGGGAAGAGCGTCTCACTCCGGTATCGGATGTTTCCGTTCTGACCGTCGGCCAGGCGCTGAAGGTAAAAGCAGGCAATAACGCAATGGACGCCACCGTTCTGGAAATCACCAAAGATGGCGTTCGTGTACAGCTGACTTCTGGTATGTCAATGATTGTACGCGCAGAACACCTGGTGTTCTGAAACGGAGGCCGGGCCAGGCATGAACACATTTTTTAAAATCACCGCGCTTGCGGGCCTGCTGGCAATAGCAGGCCATGCCTTCGCTGTTGATGAAATAACCCGTGCAGATCAAATCCCCGTGCTGAAAGAAGAGCCGCAGCACGCGACGGTGAGCGAGCGCGTGACGTCGCGCTTTACCCGCTCTCACTACCGTCAGTTCGATCTCGACAACGCCTTCTCGGCAAAAATTTTTGACCGTTATCTGAACCTGCTGGACTACAGCCATAATGTGCTGCTGGCCAGCGATGTGGCGAAGTTCGCGGCGAAAAAAGACCAAATCGGCGACGAACTGCGCACCGGGAAACTGGATGTCTTCTACGACCTCTACAACCTGGCGCAGCAGCGCCGCTTCGAGCGCTATCAGTATGCTTTGAAGGTGCTGGAACGTCCGATGGACTTTACCGGCAACGACAATTTCAACCTTGACCGCTCCAAAGCGCCGTGGCCGAAAGACGAGGCCGAGCTGAACGCGCTGTGGGACGCCAAGGTTAAATTTGACCAGTTAAGCCTGAAGCTGGCGGGAAAAGACGATAAAGAGATCCGCGACACCTTAACCCGTCGCTACAAGTTCGCTATCCGTCGTCTGGCGCAAACCAACAGCGAGGATGTCTTCTCGCTGGCGATGACCGCCTTCGCCCGCGAAATCGACCCGCACACCAACTATCTGTCGCCGCGCAATACCGAGCAGTTCAACACCGAGATGAGTCTCTCACTCGAAGGGATCGGCGCTGTGCTGCAGATGGATGATGACTACACGGTGATTAATTCGCTGGTGGCCGGTGGTCCGGCTGCGAAGAGCAAAGCGATCAGCGTCGGCGACCGCATCGTTGGCGTCGGCCAGACCGGGAAGTCGATGGTCGATGTCATTGGCTGGCGTCTGGATGACGTCGTGGCGCTAATTAAAGGGCCGAAGGGCAGCAAGGTTCGCCTTGAGATCCTGCCGGCCGGCAAAGGGGCCAAGACGCGTATCGTCACCCTGACCCGCGAGCGCATCCGTCTGGAAGATCGCGCGGTGAAGATGTCGGTGAAAACCGTTGGTAAAGAAAAAGTCGGCGTGCTGGATATCCCGGGCTTTTACGTTGGCCTGACCGATGACGTGAAGGTGCAGCTGCAGAAGCTGGAAAAACAGAACGTCAGTAGCATCGTTATCGATCTGCGCAGCAACGGCGGCGGGGCGCTGACCGAAGCGGTATCGCTGTCGGGGCTGTTTATTCCGTCCGGCCCGGTGGTGCAGGTGCGGGATAACAATGGCAAGGTGCGCGAAGACAGCGATAACGATGGCGTAGTCTATTACAAAGGGCCGCTGGTGGTGCTGGTTGACCGCTTTAGCGCCTCGGCGTCTGAGATCTTTGCCGCCGCAATGCAGGATTATGGCCGCGCGCTGATCGTTGGCGAGCCGACCTTCGGTAAAGGTACCGTACAGCAGTATCGCTCGTTGAATCGTATCTACGATCAGATGCTGCGTCCGGACTGGCCGGCGTTAGGTTCCGTGCAGTACACTATCCAGAAGTTCTACCGCATTAACGGCGGCAGTACTCAGCGCAAAGGCGTTACGCCGGATATCATGATGCCAACCGGCAATGAAGATCGCGAAACCGGCGAGCAGTATGAAGACAACGCGCTGCCGTGGGATAGCATCAACGCGGCCACCTACGTGAAGTCCGGGGATCTGACCCCATTTGGACCGGAACTGCTCAAGCGCCACGACGAGCGTATTGCCCAGGATCCTGAGTTCCAGTACATCATGAAGGATATTGCCCGTTATAACGCGATGAAGGACAAACGTAACATCGTCTCTCTGAACTACGCTCAGCGTGAAAAAGAGAACGAAGAGGATGATGCGATTCGTCTGGCGCGGATTAACGATCGCCTGAAACGCGAAGGCAAACCGCCGCTGAAAAAACTGGACGATTTGCCGAAGGATTACCAGGAGCCGGATCCGTATCTTGATGAGACGGTCCATATCGCGGTAGACCTCGCCCATCTCGAAAAAGCGCGCCCGGCGGTGGAACCGCCGGCCAGCCAATAAGTCGCCAACGGGCACCCTGAGAGGTGCCCGTTTTTTTTATGCCCTTTGTCATCGCCATTCAGCTCATCTAACAAAATGTCAACCTGCTCTGCCGCTGTCAGCAAGATGCTACAAAATGTAAAGTTGTGTTTTTATCGTGACTTAGCGGGGGCTGATGGTTGAAAATTGCAGCCTGACCCATACGATGTGGGTAATCGCATAGTGCGTTTTGTTAAATTGAGGTAAAAAGAAAATTATGATGCGAATCGCGCTTTTCCTGCTGACGAACCTGGCAGTGATGGTCGTGTTCGGGCTGGTGTTAAGCCTCACGGGGATCCAATCCAGCAGCATGACCGGTCTGTTGATTATGGCCCTGCTGTTCGGCTTCGGTGGTTCTATCGTTTCGCTGATGATGTCGAAATGGATGGCGCTGAAGTCTGTGGGTGGGGAAGTGATCGAGCAGCCGCGCAACGAAACGGAACGCTGGCTGATGAACACCGTTGCGCAGCAGGCGCAGCAGGCGGGCATTGCCATGCCGCAGGTGGCTATCTATCACGCCCCTGACATCAACGCCTTCGCTACCGGTGCGCGTCGCGACGCCTCGCTGGTCGCTGTCAGTACCGGGCTGTTGCAAAACATGAGCCGTGATGAAGCGGAAGCGGTCATCGCCCATGAAATCAGCCACATCGCCAATGGCGATATGGTCACCATGACTCTGATTCAGGGGGTGGTGAACACCTTCGTTATCTTTATCTCCCGCGTTATCGCGCAGATTGCGGCCGGCTTCCTCGGCGGCAACCGGGAAGATGAAGGCGAGAGCAGCAATGGCAACCCGCTGATCTACTTCGCCGTCGCCACGGTGCTGGAGCTGGTGTTCGGTATTCTGGCCAGCATTATCACCATGTGGTTCTCTCGTTATCGCGAATTCCATGCTGATGCCGGCTCGGCGCGTCTGGTGGGCCGCGAAAAGATGATTGCCGCCCTGCAGCGCCTGAAAACCAGCTATGAGCCGCAGGAAGCCAGCAGCATGATGGCGTTCTGCATCAACGGTAAAGCGAAGTCCATGAGCGAGCTGTTTATGACCCACCCGCCGCTGGACAAGCGTATTGAAGCGCTGCGTAGCGGAGAATATCTGAAATAGTCCGTCAATCTGACGCTGAAAATAAAAATCCGCAGCCCGAAGGCTGCGGATTTTTTTTGTCCTTAATCGTCAGGCTGCGCGCGGCTGAGTGACGCGCAGACCGCTAATCAGCGCAGCGACGGTCGCCAGGATGCCGGCCAGCAGCAGGGCGGTGTGGGTGCCGCTGTTGCCGAGCAGGTTGAATAAAAGGGCCACCAGCGCGGCGCCGGTGCTCTGGCCGAGCAGGCGAGCGGTACCCAGCATGCCGCTGGCGCCGCCGCTGCGATGGCTCGGGGCCGAGGCGACAATGGTGTGGTTGTTTGGCGACTGGAACAGCCCGAAGCCGGCGCCGCACAGCGCCATACGCCAGATAATATCCAGATCGCTGGGCGACGCCGGAAGCAGCGCCAGGCCGAACAGGCCGCAGGCCATAACCAGCAGCCCAATGGCCCCCAGCAACCCCGCATGGCATTTTTCAATTAAATAACCGGCCAGCGGCGCCATCACCATCGTTGCCAGCGGCCACGGCGTCAGCAGCAGGCCGGTCTCCACTTCGCTGCGCCCGATCATTGTTTGCAGGAAGAAGGGCAGAGAGACCATCGCCAGCATTTGCGCACAGAAAGAGCAGATGGAGGTGCAGATAGAGAGGGAGAAGAGCGGGATGCGAAGCAGATCGACCGGCAGCAGCGGGACGGGCATCGTGAGCTGACGGCGAACGAAGAAAAAGCCCACCACCAGCATAGCGGCGACCTCCGCCAGCACCAGCTGAGTGGACTGGCCCTGGGCGAAACCGCTCAGGGCGGTGATCAACAGCCCGAAGGTCAGCGCGTTCATGATGGCGCTCGGCAAATCGAAGCGGACGATTTTGCTGCGCGCGCTGTTGGGCGGCAGAAAGCGCATCGCCAGAAGTAAGGCGACGATGCCGAGAGGCACGTTAATTAAAAACAGCCATTGCCATGAGGCGAGGGAGAGGATCGCAGCGGCGATCGTCGGGCCTGTCGCCGAAGATACGGCGACGACAAAGGAGTTGATACCCATGCCACGACCGAGAAAGCGCTGCGGATAAATCAGGCGGATCAACGCGGTGTTTACGCTCATCAGCGCGGCGCCGCCCAGCCCCTGGGCGACGCGGGCGAAGGTTAGCATTTCGAGGCTGCGCGACAGGGCGCAGGCCAGCGAGGTAAAGATAAACACCACCAGGCCTATCTTATAGATACGACGATAGCCGACCATGTCGCCGAGGAAAGAGAGCGGTAGCAGGGCGATCACAATGGCGATTTGGTAGGCGTTAACGATCCAGATTGAAGCCGCCGGGGAGGCGTTAAGATCGCTGGCGATGGTCGGCAGCGCGACGTTGGCGATGGCCCCGTCGAGCACGGCCATGGTCAGCCCAAGCACAATGGTCAGAATGGCGCCATAGCGCTGCGGCAGCGGCACGCCATCGGAAGAGTTTTTATCCATGGTGAAAATGAGTCTTAAATGAAACGGTTTTTTGAATGATGAGTTTAGCATTGATTATTCCGCCGTATGTCGCAGATTTGTAACGAAGTGGCAGAAGAATGATTGCGGCGCAGAGGCGGCGAATTTATAATAAAAACCGGTTCTAAATTTTATAAAACAGTTACGACGAGGTGATAAATGGCAGGTGCAGATTTGGATAAACAGCCAGATTCTGTCTCTTCGGTATTGAAGGTTTTCGGCATCCTGCAGGCGCTGGGTGAAGAGCGTGAAATTGGCATTACCGAACTGTCCCAGCGCGTCATGATGTCGAAAAGCACCGTTTATCGCTTTTTACAGACCATGAAATCACTGGGCTATGTGGCGCAGGAGGGAGAGTCTGAGAAATACTCCCTCACGCTCAAACTGTTCGAGCTGGGGGCGCGCGCGCTGCAGAACGTCGACCTGGTGCGCAGCGCCGATATTCAGATGCGGGAACTCTCCCGACTGACGAAAGAGACGATCCATCTCGGCGCGCTGGATGAAGACAGTATTGTTTATATTCACAAGATTGATTCGATGTATAACCTGCGGATGTACTCTCGTATCGGCCGTCGCAATCCGCTGTACAGCACCGCGATTGGCAAGGTACTGCTGGCGTGGCGCGACCGCAGCGAAGTGGAGCAGATCCTTGACGGCGTGGAGTATAAACGCAGCACCGAGCGGACCATCACCAGTACCGCTGAGTTGCTGAAGGTGCTGGATGGCGTTCGCGAGCAGGGGTACGGCGAAGATAACGAAGAGCAGGAAGAGGGGCTACGCTGCATTGGGGTACCGGTATTCGACCGTTTCGGCGTAGTCATCGCCGGGTTGAGTATCTCTTTCCCGACCTTACGGTTCTCTGAAGAACGTTTGCATGAATATGTGGCGATGCTGCACCAGGCGGCGCGCAAGATTTCTGAGCAGATGGGCTACAACGACTACCCCTTCTGACCGCGCTGAAGCATTCGGCGACCGCGGCGCTATCGTCGCGGTCGCCGATTCGATATTAGCCGTTATCCACGACGGTTGCGCTTTTACGCAGCAGCGGGCAGCTGCTGACGCCGATCACGCCGCTATCGGAATGCACATAAAGTGCGGTACTGACCCCACGGGCGGTGAGATATTGACACTTCAGGCCCAGGCCGCCGACGTTTTCTTCACTGTGGAATAATACCCCGTAGCCGCTTAATAATACGCCAATCCATAAGATAGCCACGACCACAATAGTACGAATGATTAATCGCATTGATGCCTCATTATTTGTATGATCCTTGCCGTGATTTTGACACGAACACGTTTTGAAACAAGTCGATGATTCCTAAACTTGCCTTTCGTATTACAGTTAGCCGCGGTTTAAGAAGGCCGTGTTATCCTGGCGACATAAAGTACTGATGCGGAGAGTGGAGTGAAAAAATTACGGTGGGTTTTACTGATAGTCATCATAGCAGGCTGCCTGTTGCTGTGGACTCAGATGCTTAACGTAATGTGCGACCAGGATGTTCAGTTTTTCAGCGGCATTTGCACTATCAATAAATTTATCCCGTGGTAAGACATTTTTCTGACGACTGATTTCCTTCTGCGCCGCGGGTGGTAGAATGAACGCCTTCTCTTTGAGGTGGTGAAATGAGTGAGTTACTAAATCCTGGGATCTTAAATCTGGCATCGCTGGCCGTGTCTGTGGCGCTGCTGCTTGTCGGTCTGTTGTTATGGTTCTTCGTCAACCGCGCCAGCTCGCGGGCGAATGAGCAGATAGAACTGCTGCAGGCTCTGCTGGATCAGCAAAAGCGGCAGAATGCGCTGCTACGTCGCTTGTGCGAAGCCAGTGCGCCGGAAAAAGAGGACGTGGTCGAGCCGACCGTCGCCGGTAAGGCGAAAGGGGAGGATGAGTTTATCCGCCTGGTGGCAGAGCGCTAAGTACCTCGACAGGTGTGCATCATATGATGCGCACCTGCATGATAGCGGTCGGTAATATCTTATTCTTATTCCATTATTCCTTTCTCAATGCACTATCCTCTTTTATACACGCTGTAAATAAAGTGATCCCCGCCGCGTTTATTGTCGGATAACGTGACGCTGTCATCTTTTTTTCATTATTAAGGTGCAGAATTAGCACTATTTTTAGCGAGACGACTGAAAGGATTTATTATCACTACACTGGCCTGGCTTTAGCGATTTTTCGTCTGGGGTTATAACGAATTTTGCGCATCAATATTCATCACGGCTCGTCAGTCGCCCGTATACTGGCAGTTCGTATACGGACATACCTGGACGAAGCGAAGTTGTTGAGCTATGGTAAAAAAGTTGCAGTTACAAGGCAGCGCTCCGGCGTTATTGATAAACGCCATAGCGCCTTGCCAGGGGCGGCAAAGACGCATAAATGTGCAGGCGATCAAAGGATTACCTTATAATTTGTGCGAACGATCGAGACACGTTTAAAAATGGCTTGCCATTATTTACGTAGTGTGTGATAACACCTTTCGGGTTAAACGAGGTACAGTTCTGTTTATGTGTGGCATTTTCAGTAAAGAAGTCCTGAGTAAACACGTTGTCGTTGAATACCGCTTCTCTGCCGAACCTTAAATTAGTGCCTCATGCAGTTATGTGTCAGTTTTATCTATGTAAACGCCAGCAGGCGAAGAAAACAGTCTAAGGAATTTTGCAAATGGCAAAGATTAAAGGTCAAGTTAAGTGGTTCAACGAGTCTAAAGGTTTTGGTTTCATTACTCCGGCTGATGGCAGCAAAGATGTGTTCGTACACTTCTCCGCTATCCAGGGTAACGGCTTCAAAACTCTGGCTGAAGGCCAGAACGTTGAGTTCGAAATTCAGGACGGCCAGAAAGGTCCGGCTGCAGTTAACGTAACTGCTATCTGATACAAGACCACTCTTCTTGTATAAAAGCCTCGCCTGTGCGGGGCTTTTGCGTTTTTATTGCAAAGCATGTCATTTTTCCCCCTCTCGTCGCGTCTTGTTGCAAATACTCAACTTTATTAGCATTGTGTAGCAGTCTATTTTGCTAATTTTCTGTTAAATCAGTTGGTTGCAAAACAATGCCGGAGCTATGGTGCTAAATAAAAAAATGAAGTCCGCCGCCAGCTTTACCCCGATTCGCTTCGGGTTACTCTGCGTGGCCATACTCGGTTGTCTGGGACTGCTATTGGCCCGCGTGGGCTGGCTGCAGATTGTTTCCCCCGATAATCTGGTAAAACAAGAGGATATGCGTTCTCTGCGCGAAGAGCCCGTTGCGGTTGAGCGGGGGATGATCACCGACCGGGAAGGACGACCGCTGGCGGTGAGCGTTCCGGTTAGCGCGATCTGGATCGATCCGCAGACCACCATGGAGAAAGGCGGCGTCGGCTACGGGCCCCGCTGGCAGGCGATGGCCGAAGCGCTGCATCTCAACCTCGGGGAACTGGCCCAGCGGGTACAGAGCCATCCTCACGCCCGCTTTCTCTATCTGGCGCGGCAGATCAATCCCGAGCAGGCGGAGTGGATTGATAAACTGCATCTGCCTGGCGTCTACCTGCGTGATGAATCGCGGCGTTTCTATCCGGCAGGCCACGTGGCTGCCAATCTGCTGGGCTTTACCAATGTCGATAATCAGGGCATCGAAGGGGTGGAGAAAAGCTTCAACGCCCAGTTGACCGGTAAACCCGGGCGACGTCTGGTGCGTAAAGATAAACATGGCAATGTGATTGAGAATATTACCGAAGTACCGCCGGTGCCGGCGCATAATCTGCAGTTGAGTATCGATGAGCGCCTGCAGACGGTAACGGAAGATGCCCTCGATAACGCTGTTCGCTGGAATAAAGCCGAATCCGGAGCGGCGGTGCTGATCAAAATCGATACCGGCGAGATCCTGGCGATGGCCAGCTATCCCGACTTCAATCCAAACAATCGCGATGCCGCAACGCTGGATGATTTTCGCAACCGGGCCATCAGCGATACCTTCGAGCCGGGGTCGACCGTCAAACCGCTGGTGATCATGACCGCGCTGCAGCAGGGGATTGTCCAGCCGGACAGCGTCGTGGACACCCATCCGTTTGTCCTTGACGGCCACCGTATCCGCGATGTCGGCTATTATCCGGAGCTGAGCCTGACCGGGATCCTGCAGAAATCCAGCGATACCGGCGTGTCGCATCTTTCGCTGGCCATGCCGGTGCAGCATCTGATTGACACCTATACGGCTTTCGGTTTCGGCGAGCCGACGGGGCTGGGGTTGACCGGGGAAAGCGCTGGGCTGATGCCGCATCGTCGCTACTGGGGGCAACTGGATCGCGCCACCTTCGCTTTCGGCTATGGTTTGATGGTGACCCCGCTCCAGCTGGCGCATGTTTATGCCACCATCGGCGGCTTCGGCATTGAACGACCGTTGTCGATCACCCGCATCGACCCGCCAGTGATTGGCACGCGCGTAATGCCGGAGAATATTGTCCACAGCGTGGAGCATATGATGGAGAGCGTGGCGCTCCCGGGCGGAGGCGGCACCAAGGCGGCGGTGCGCGACTACCGGGTGGCGGTAAAAACGGGGACGGCGAAGAAGATCGGTCCGGACGGCAAATATATCGATAAATATGTGGCCTATACCGCCGGCGTGGCGCCCGCCAGCCGTCCGCAGTTCGCGCTGGTGGTAGTGATGAACGATCCGAGCAATGGCTCTTATTACGGCGGGGCCGTTTCCGCCCCGGTATTCAGCCAGATAATGGGCGACGTCCTGCGGCTGGAGAACGTCATGCCGGACGGTATGCCGCAAGGCGCGGAGAATCTGATCGTCATGCACGACAGCCACCCGCTGGCGCCGGCGCTGTAACAGTGGTCTGCAAGGGCGAATAGCGCTACACTTTCGCCCTTTCAGCGACACCGGAGCCGTCATGTCATACAGTTGCCCCCTTTGCCACGCGCCGCTCAGCCGTAGCGACAACCACTATTCCTGCCCGCAGCGGCACCAGTTCGATCTGGCGAAAGAGGGGTACGTCAATCTGCTACCGGTGCAGTTCAAACGGTCGCGCGATCCCGGCGACAGCGCTGAGATGATGCAGGCCCGTCGGGCGTTCCTCGACGCCGGGCATTATCAGCCGCTGCGGGACGCTATCGCTGAGCGATTGCGGCACTCTGCCCCTCAGGCGTTACTGGATATCGGCTGTGGCGAAGGATATTACACCCACGCGTTTGCCGCCATCGCCAGCCGCAGCTGGGGGCTGGACGTATCGAAGCCGGCAATCCGCGCGGCGGCAAAACGCTATCCGCAGGTGAATTTTTGCGTCGCCTCCAGCCAGCGTCTGCCGTTCTCCGATAACAGCTTCGATGCGGTAGTGCGCATTTACGCCCCCTGCAACGCCGGTGAGCTGGCGCGAGTGGTGCGGCCTGGCGGGTGGGTGATCACCGCCACGCCGGGACCCCGCCATTTGCTGGAGCTGAAAGGGCTGATTTACGATGAGATCCGCCTGCATGAGCTGAAGACGGAAGCGATGCCGGGGTTCCGCCTGGATGCGCAGCAGCAGCTGGCTTATCCGATGACCCTGACGGGCAGTGAAGCGCAGGCCCTGCTGCAGATGACGCCGTTCGCGTGGCGGGCCAACGCCGACGTGCATGACGCGCTGCGTCAGCAGGCAACCTTTGGCTGCCAGACCGATTTTATGATCCATTGCTGGCAGCGCGAGGAGTAAAGCTTAACCGGCGAAATGGCTCCAGAGGATTTCGCTGCCGATGCCAATCAGCACGATACCGCCGAGAATTTCGGCCCGTTTGCCCAGCAGCGGGCCGATAAAGCGACCTACCATGATCCCCAGCGTCGACATGATAAAGGTGGCGCAGCCGATCGCCAGCGCGGTGGTGACAATGCTGACCTGCAGGAAGGCCAGGCCGACGCCGACCGCCATGGCGTCAAGGCTGGTGGCGAAGGCGGTGGTGACCAGCAGCCAGAAGCCATGCCGGCGAGGCGCCTCACACGCCTCGTCGCTGTCGCCGCGAAACCCTTCGATGATCATCCGCCCGCCGAGAAACACCAGCAGAATAAAGGCAATCCAGTGGTTCCATTCGAGAACAAACTGGCTGGCCAGCATGCCCAGTCCCCAGCCGACCAGCGGCGTCAGGGTTTCAATAGCGCCAAAAATCAGCCCGGTGCGCACTGCTTCTGAAAATTTGGGTTTGTGCAGGGTGGCGCCTTTGCCAATAGAGGCCGCGAAGGCGTCCATAGACATGCCGAAAGCGAGAAGAAGGGTTGCGGATAAATTCATGTGCCTGTCCTGACCGGGGATAATCCATATGACACATCGCTGCCCCCAGTAAATATACGCGGAGCCGCTCAATGGCTGAGCAATACGTACAGCAGTGATGTATCTATGGTCTCGCCTGATTGAATCAATTCAACCCGTACGTGCCACGTTTTGCAACGAGTATGTTGACACGTACATTTCCTGGCGGGCAGGAAATCGGCTACTCCCCAACGACGGGCGCAACCTTAACATATTTTTAGAATATAAAACAATAACAGAAGAGGGCTATTTTAATAACCAAATGATAACGATTTTCATTTGAATTTATAAGTAAATAAATAGTTAATGAAAAACAGAAGAGCAGGTGGGGAAATATAGCCATGGCTATATAATCCCCCAGACGAAATCGGAAAAAACATAGCGCTGGCTATATTTATAACTCATTGAGTTGAAACAAGAAGTTTGTATATCTTCTCCAGATCGTCGATATTTCGTACGCGAATCAGCAGCCGCCGTTGCTCTAATTGCATCACCAGCACGCCGTCTTCGGATAAATTCATCTCTTTAATTCGCTGATATTCTATCCACACGTTGGCGAAGAAAAAGCCGCGCGGTTTGAAAATGATTTTCGGCGTACGGATCCAGAATAAATAGAGTCCCATCAGCGCCAGCGCAGACAATAGCCAGGTGGTGATCGGGGTGCCGTGCTGGGTGATGTTGTTATAGATTAGAATGGCGATGAGGCCGACAAAGATCAGGCCGTCAACGCGGCTGCGGCGAAGCAGGGGAATGGCCAGCAGCACCGGGCCGTTGCGCCTCGGCATAATAAACTGGTCATACACCGCGTAGGCCAGTAGCGCAAGGATGAACAGGATGATCACCAGGTCCGTGAATGTCATTGCTTTGCGTTCCTCCTGATAAAAAAAAGCCGGGGGCAAGCCCCCGGCGTACAACCTGGAAATTACAGACCCAGCAGGCCGACAGCGTAGCCTGCGATACCGATGACGAAGAAACCAACGATGATCCACAGCGGGTTAACTTTCTTACGCAGCAGCCACATACAGGCGAAGGTCAGCAGCAGCGGTACCAGGCCCGGCATCAGCTGGTCGAGGATCGTCTGCACCGTGGTGACATGAACCTGTCCGTCAGAGCCAGTGATTTTTGACACCACCATCGGAATGTTCACGTGCGTCCACTTGTTAACCAGCGCCCCCATGACAAACAGGCCGAGGATTGACGCCCCTTCAGTCAGTTTCTGCAGGAAGCCGCCGCCCATATCTTTCACGATGTCCACGCCTTTGCGGTAGCCGTAGGCGACGCCATAGTAGCGGGTTAGCAGTCGCACCGCGTTGAACAGGATAAAGAACAGCAGAGGGCCGAGCAGGCTTCCGCTCATCGCGATCCCGGCGCCTAAGGCCGCGAACACCGGACGCACAGTGCCCCAGAAGATTGGGTCGCCGACACCGGCCAGCGGCCCCATCAGACCGACTTTGATGCCGTTGATAGCGCCATCGTCAATCTCTGCGCCATTGGCGCGTTGCTCTTCCATCGCCAGCGTTACGCCCAGTACCGGAGCGGCAACGTAAGGATGGGTATTGAAGAACTCAAGGTGACGCTTAATCGCCTGCTTACGCGCATCGTTATTCTCCGGGTACAGACGACGAATCGCCGGAACCATAGAGAAGCAGAAGCCCAGCGCCTGCATACGTTCGAAGTTCCATGAACCCTGGAACAGGTTAGAACGAATGAACACGCCACGAATATCACTCTGAGTGAGTTTTTTCTCGGTGGTATTTTTAGTCATATCAACCATTTCGCTCACCTGTTAGTCCAGTTCGTTATCGAGATCGTTGTTACCAGCCGCCTGAGCCGGGGCACCGGCGACGCGGTTATATTTCGGGCTCAGCTGGATGTAGAGGATTGCCATGACCGCGCCAATCACGCCCAGGGCCACCAGGTTGAAGTTGGTGAAGGCGGCGGTGACGAAGCCGAGGTAGAAGAACGGCATCAGGTAGCCCGCGCGCATCATATTGATGACCATCGCGTAACCAACCACCACGATCATGCCGCCGGCGATGTTCAGGCCGCTGGTGACCACTTCAGGGATTGCGTTCAGCAGGCCCTGGACTTCGCTGGTACCGACGGAAATGGCCACGATGACGGCCGGTATAGCGATACGCATCGCCTGCAGGAACAGGGACGAGACGTGCAGCCACGACAGGGCGGTCAGGTTGCCATTCTCCGCCGCTTTATCCGCCGCGTGCTGGAAGGCTACGGTGATAGTACGCACGATGATGGTCAGCACCTGGCCTGCAGCCGCCAGCGGGATAGCCAGCGCGATGCCGGCGCCGATGCTCTGATGGCCGGCAATAACCAGAACGGTGGAAATAATGGACGCCAGCGCGGCATCAGGGGCAACCGCCGCACCGATGTTCATCCAGCCCAGGGCGATCATTTCCAGCGTACCGCCGATAATAATACCGGTTTTCATATCGCCGAGAACGGCGCCGATCAGCGTACAGGCGACCAGAGGACGGTGGAACTGAAATTCATCAAGCACCGACTCCATACCCGCAATACACGCGACGATGAACACCAGCACAATCTGAAGAAGGGTAATCTCCATTGTACTTCTCCTGTTGATTAAGTCTTAAAGTGAAAACTGGGGCGCGATCGTCCGGGTTATTTATCGACCTTGGCGATCAGATCCATCATTTTCAGTTTCGGGTCGGTGGACACTTTACGTGCCTCCAGCTCGATACCGCGTGCGTTCAGCTTGTTAAACGCCTCAATATCTTTGGCATCGACCGAAATCGCGTTGTTAACCTGGGTTTTGCCCTGGCGGAACGCCATACCGCCGATGTTGACGCTGGTGATTTTCACGCCGCCCTCGACGACGCGCTCAACGTCGGTCGGGTTAGTAAACAGCAGCATGACGCGCTGTCCGGCGTACATCGGGTTGTTGTAGACGCGGATCATTTTGGCGACGTCCACCACGTGGGCGGTGACGCCCGGCGGCGCAACCTGGGTCAACAGGGTTTTGCGCACGGTATCCGCGGCGACTTCGTCGCTGACGACGATGATGCGGGTGACGTTGGTCTCTTTGGTCCAACGGGTGGCGACCTGACCATGGATCAGGCGATCGTCGATACGCGCGAGGCCAATCACCATGTAGTCATTCGGACCCATCGGTTTGGCCGGTGCAGCGGCTTTAGGCGCCGCGGCTGGAGCGGGCGCAGGGGCCGCTTTTTCCACCGGTTTGGCCTTCAGCGCTTTCACGCCTTCGCTGCCGGTCTCTACCGCTAAGGCGACCAGCTCATCAAAGGAAGGATCGTCATCGCGGGCCATGAAGGTTTCCACCAGCATCGGGATGTTGACGCCGGCGATAACTTCGTAGTGCTCTTTATCGACGACAATGCGGCTCGCAGCGTTGAACGGGCTGCCTCCCCATGTATCGACGAGAAACAGCACGCCTTTACTGGTATCCAGTTTTGCCAACTGGGCATTGTATTTCTCGATCAGCGTTTCGGCGTTTTCACCCGGAACGAAATCGATCCAGCCAACGTTTTCCTGCTCGCCCAACAGCATCTCTGCTGTTTTCAGCAGCTGTTCTGCAGCCCAACCATGTGTGCCTATTACAATAGCAATCGTCACTTGCTACCTCCTTTATTATCGTGAATGCATCATCTGCTTTGATACATCCTGAATCACTCTTGAGGACAAAATCGATTCAGTTAGGGTGTAAGATAGAAAATAGTTACTACCGCGAATTATTTTAGACAGTGAAAAAATAATTAATGTGATGAAGATCCGTTAATCAGGCATCGCCTGCTAATAATTTTGCAGCGCAAAAAATAGCCTTAGTTATTGCAAATTCAGGTAAATCTTTTCCAATTTCGCTCTATATTTTGCTATGTTTAACTTCCGTTTAATTACTCAGGAGTATAGGGCATAGCCCGCAGTATGGACCGTCATCGACGTCTTTTCACTTTCTGGCACCTGGTTGCCACCTCCACGCATCACGCTTATCTTTCAGCATCTATTGTCGCGTCCGTGCATGACATGGCGATGACTGACCTTGCCGCTAACCGGAGTCGCACATGGAATTGTTAATGGATCCCTCAATCTGGGCCGGCCTGTTGACGCTTATCGTTCTGGAAATTGTGCTCGGTATTGATAACCTGGTGTTTATTGCCATCCTGGCGGACAAACTGCCGCCGAAGCAGCGTGATAAAGCGCGACTGATCGGCCTGTCGCTGGCGCTGGTGATGCGCCTGGGGCTGCTGTCGGTGATCTCCTGGATGGTGACGCTGACGAAGCCGCTGATTACTATCGCCGATTTCTCCTTTTCCGGGCGTGACCTCATCATGCTGCTTGGCGGGATCTTCTTGCTGTTCAAGGCGACAACTGAGCTGCATGAACGGCTGGAAAACCGCCAGCACGATGCCGGTCACGGGAAAGGCTATGCCAGTTTCTGGGTGGTGGTACTGCAGATCGTAGTGCTGGATGCCGTCTTCTCACTGGACGCGGTGATCACCGCGGTCGGGATGGTGAACCATCTGCCGGTGATGATGGCAGCGGTCGTGATCGCGATGATCATGATGCTGCTGGCCTCCAAGCCGTTGACGCGCTTTGTCAACCAGCACCCGACGGTGGTGGTGCTCTGTCTGAGCTTCCTGTTGATGATCGGCCTGAGTCTGGTGGCGGAAGGGTTTGGCTTCCATATTCCGAAAGGGTACCTTTACGCGGCGATCGGTTTCTCGATCATCATTGAGTTCTTTAACCAGGTGGCGCGCCGCAACTTTGTACGTCACCAGTCGACGTTGCCGCTGCGCGCCCGTACCGCGGATGCGATCTTGCGTCTGATGGGCGGCCGTAATAAACAGGCCTCCGTCAACCACGACGCTGACAGCCCGGCGGCGGTGCCGGTACCGGAAGGCGCCTTTGCGGAAGAAGAGCGCTACATGATTAACGGCGTGCTGACCCTGGCTCAGCGCTCTCTGCGCAGCATCATGACGCCGCGCGGGGAAATCAGCTGGGTCGACGCCGAGCAGAGTGAAGATGAAATTCGCCGTCAGCTGCTTTCGTCGCCGCACAGTCTGTTCCCGGTCTGCCGCGGAGAACTGGATGAAATCATTGGTATCGTGCGGGCGAAGGAGATGCTGGTGGCTCTGGAGTCGGGCGAAAACGTCGCGGCGCTGGCCTCCGCCTCCCCGGCGATTGTGGTACCTGAAACGCTGGATCCGATCAATCTGCTCGGCGTCCTGCGCCGCGCCCGCGGCAGTTTCGTCATCGTGACCAATGAATTTGGCGTGGTGCAGGGATTGGTGACCCCGCTGGACGTTCTGGAAGCGATCGCCGGAGAATTCCCGGACGCCGATGAGACGCCGGAGATCGTTATCGATGGCGACGGCTGGCTTATTAAGGGGTCGACCGACCTGCATGCGTTGCAGCAGGCGCTGGGGCTGGATCCGCTGATCAATGACGATGAGGATATTGCTACGGTTGCCGGTCTGGTGATCTCCGCCAATGGCCATATCCCGCGCATTGGCGACGTGGTGTCATTGCCGCCGCTGCATTTCACCGTGGTGGAAGCGAATGACTACCGGGTCGATCTGGTTCGCGCGGTGGTCACCCGTCCGCCGAGTGACGAAGAAGAGTAATCGTCCTGCGCGCCGGTCCCCGTGGGGGCCGGCGAGTTATTCTGTTGCCTCTCGACTGGCCAGCCACGCCGGGAATGCCTCCACCGGCATCGGCCGGGCATAATAAAACCCCTGTAGCACATCGACACCGTGGTCTCTGAGGTAGCTTTCCTGTTCCTGCGTCTCCACCCCTTCGGCAACGGTAATAATATTCAGCCGGTTGGCGAGGGCGATAATGATATCGGTCACCGTGGCATTGACGCTGTCTATCCCCACCGAGCTGGTAAACGAACGGTCAATCTTCAGCACGTCCGGGCGCAGTGTTTCCAGCCACGACAGGGAGCTGTTGCCGGTGCCAAAGTCATCGATCGCCAGCTGGACGCCTTTCTGGTGCAGATCTTCGGCCATGTGCTGGTCGCCATCCTGCAGGACATCGCGTTCGGTCAGCTCGACCACCAGCTGCTGTACCGGGTTCATGCTGAACCAGTAATTATGCAGGTCATGCAGCAGTAAGCCGTTGGCAAAGTGGCGGGCAGCGACGTTAATCGCGATATGAAACTGGCGGTCGCGGGGAAAAGCATCCAGACGGCGGGCGGTTTCGGCAATCACATAGCGGGTGAGGGGGATGATCAGATTGTCCCCTTCGGCGATGGGAATAAACACCTCCGGCGAAATCGCACCGCGGCGAGGGTTGTTCCAGCGCAGCAGGATCTCCACCCCGCAGCAGCGGCCGCTGCGCGCATCCTGCAGCGGCTGGCACCAGAGGGCAAACTCCCGGGCGGAAATACCGAGGCTTATCTCCCGCGAGAAGCTCATTCTGCCGGCGGTGGCCAGCCAGGCGATGCCGGTCATCAACAGGCTGAAGATCAGCGCCAGCGGCAGCTCGCCGGGCAGCTCCTCAAGCGCAATCGCCGAGGCGCCAGGGCCATTGATATTGACGATAAACGGAAACTCGGTAGAGCGCTGGCGATAAATCACCGTTCCCGGCGGGGTATGCGCTTTCTCGAGAAGCCCATGGCTGCTGCTAAAATAACGATCGCCAACCTGCAGGCTGACGTCGCTTATCAGGGATGATTTTTCGTTGAGAATTAAGGTCCCCAGCAGCTCGATATTGACAATCAGCATCACGCCGTCCACGCCTCTCTCCGAGGCTGGATACCACTGTATCAGCACCGGTGAGCCTTTGAGCAAGGAGCTGTCATTCGAAAAGAGCAGCAGAGGACGGGGTGCAGGAAGCGCAGGCTGCAGGCGATGTAAATCCGCCTGTCGCGGCCCAAAAATACTCGAACAGTAAACGATACCTGACGTCACGAGCGCGACGGAACGAACGGTCTGCAACGAGGCCGCGATTTTACGCAGCGACAGATGGATATCCGGGCAGGGGTGACCCACCAGAGGAAGCAGAGTGGTTCGCTGCGCGCTCAGCGGACGCAGGATGTTATCCAGCGCCGCCACCCGTTGGTTGGCGGCCATGCGAATATAGCCTTCATTTTCGCTACGCTGCGAAATAAATCGGATAGCTAAGGTGGCACCCAGGGTCACCAGGGCTACCAGCAGGCAGACAATAATGCGTTTGCGACGATAGGCCGTAATGACTTTTTGTGCAGTCTGCATGTGCGACACCCTGTCGACAGGACGAGTGGTTAAGCGTGGCTTATTTAATAGAGCAATTGTAGTGGCAGAATATCGTCAGGTATAGAAAAAAGAAATGCGCCACAGAGGGCGCATCAGGAAGGCAGGGGGCTTTCAGTTCCCCTCGCTTCACGCCTGCGCACCGGGAGGGGGCAGGCGAAAGCCAACACTTTAGTCACACTGAACTTTAATCGCCAGTCCGCCGCGCGAAGTTTCGCGGTACTTGGCGTTCATGTCTTTGCCGGTTTCGTACATGGTCTCGATCACTTTATCGAGCGAGACGCGCGGTTCGCTGGTGCGGCGCATTGCCATCCGCGCGGCGTTGATCGCTTTCACGGAGGCGATGGCGTTACGTTCAATGCATGGCACCTGTACCTGGCCGGCGACCGGGTCGCAGGTCAGTCCGAGGTTGTGTTCCATGCCGATCTCCGCCGCCACGCAGACCTGTTCCGGGCTGGCGCCGAGCAGTTCGGCCAGACCCGCCGCCGCCATCGAGCAGGCGACGCCCACTTCGCCCTGACAGCCGACTTCGGCGCCGGAAATGGAGGCATTCATCTTGTACAGCGCGCCAATCGCACCGCAGGCCATAAAGAAGCGGATATAGATCTCCGGGCTGACGGATTCGATAAAGTGATCGTAATAAGCGAGTACCGCCGGAACGATGCCGCAGGCGCCGTTGGTCGGCGCGGTCACCACGCGACCGCCGGCGGCGTTCTCTTCATTGACCGCCAGCGCGAACATGTTGACCCAGTCAACGACGTTCATCGGATCGCTGGAGAGCTTATCGCTGGCCACCAGCAGACGACGCAGCGCCGACGCGCGACGCGGTACGCGCAGCGGGCCAGGCAGCACGCCTTCGGTGTTCATGCCGCGGTCGATACAGGCGCGCATGGTCTGCCAGACATTAGCGAAATAGTCCTCGATCTCTTTTTTGCTGTGCAGCGCCAGCTCGTTCTGCATCACCATCCCGGAGAGCGACAGGCCGGTCTCCTTGCAGTAGGCCAGCATTTCCTGCGCCGATTTAAACGGGTAGGGCACCTGCAGTTCGTTGGCGTTCTCTTTGCCGAAGTGCTCTTCATCGACGATAAAGCCGCCGCCAATCGAGTAATAGGTCTTGCAGTAGATCTCTTTCTCGCCGGCCCAGGCATGAATGGTCATGCCGTTTTCGTGCAGCGGCAGATTGTCGCTGCGAAAACGCATGCCGTCATCCGCCGGGAAGTCGACTTCGTGCTGACCGTTGGCCAGCAGCAGACGGCCGCGTGTCTCGACGTCACGGATAAATGCCGGTATCGCGTCTATATCGACCGTATCGGGCTGATTGCCCGCCAGTCCCATGATAATGGCGATGTCCGTATGGTGGCCTTTGCCGGTTAATGACAGCGAACCGTAGACGTCAACCGCCACGCGGGTCACTGCATTAAGCAATCCTTTTTCGACCAGGTCATCGACGAACTGTTTACCGGCCTTCATCGGGCCAACAGTGTGGGAAGATGAGGGACCAATCCCCACCTTGAACATGTCGAATAGACTAATCACGATAATACTCCTGACAGGGTTACCGCGGGTGCGGTAACGATGTAATAACTGCGCATAGTGTAAGAGGGAAGCGCCCTGTCAGTTCAACTATTCACATGAATTAAACTAATGGATAACCGCGATTTTACTAATAGTGAGAGCGCCCTCTCATAATCAGTATAGCTAAGGGCGCGCGCCTATCTGCAGCGCCAGCTCGCGAATGATCCCGGCGGTCATTCCCCAGACAAAATAACGCTGGTACCAGGAGAGCCAGACGCGGTGGTCGTTGCCCCGGCGGTGGATATCGAGCGGATGGTAGCGCCCGAGGCGCAGGGCTTCGGCGAGCGGCATTTCAAATACCGCGGAGACCTCGTCCTGGCTGGCGTGATAGTGCAGATCCGGTGGAATAATGCCCACCACCGGCGTCACCTGGAAGCCGGTGACACTGTCCACCGGCGGCAGAACGCCAATCACCTCAACCTTCTCTGGCGGGATCGCCACCTCTTCCTGGGCTTCGCGCAGAGCGGCGGCGATAAGCGTCGCATCGGTATTATCTACCGCCCCGCCGGGAAAGGCGACCTGGCCGGCGTGCTTGCGCAGCAACGGCGAACGCTGGGTCAACAGCAGGCCAGGCTGCGGCCGGCGTACGATCGGCACCAGCACCGCCGCCTGCCGCTGGTTTAGCGCCTGTGGCGAAGGCTGTGGACGCAGCAGCTGAAAGCGGGACAGAAAGTCATCCAGATTGAGGGCGCGGTCCGCCATGGTCTAGTTCTCCAGTTGGTGCAGGATACGATTAACTTTATCAAAAGTTTCCTGATATTCTGCGGCTTCCTCACTATCCGCCACAATCCCGCCGCCGGCGGAACAGTACAGTTGCCCCTGCCAGGCCGTTAGGGTGCGAATGGTGATGCTGGTATCCATATTGCCGCAATAGCTCAGATAGCCGATGCTCCCGCACCAGGCGTTACGTCGCTGGGGTTCCAGTTCATCAATAATCTCCATCGCCCGGACCTTCGGCGCGCCGGTGATCGACCCTCCCGGGAAGGCGGCGCGCAGCAGATCGCTGGCGTGCAGCGTCGCCGGCAGGCGGGCGGTGATGGTGCTGACCAGATGATGGACCGCCGGGAACGGCTCCACCACGAACAGCTCGGGGACCCGCACGCTGCCCGGGACGGCGACGCGGCCGATGTCGTTGCGCATCAGGTCGACAATCATTAAATTCTCGGCGCGATCTTTCGGCGAGTTCGCCAGCTTCTCCGCCTGCTGCGCATCCGCCAGCGGCGAATCGAGCCGCGGCAGGGTGCCCTTAATCGGGCGCGTCTGGATTTCCCCCTGGCGGAGCTGAATAAATCGCTCCGGCGACAGGCTTAAAATCGCCCCTTCCGCAAGGCGGATGAAGGCGCTAAAGGGGGCGCGGTTGGCGGCGTTCAACTGGCGGAAAGCCTGCCATTCATTCCCGACGTAGCGGGCCTGAAAACGCTGGGCGAGATTGACCTGATAGCAGTCACCGCTGCGCAGATAGGCCTGCACCTGACGAAACTTCTCGCCGTATTGCTGGCGGCTCATATTTGACTGCCAGGCAGAGGTCAGGGCGAAGGTTTCACCTGGCGCCGACGTTTGCGCCTCCAGCCACTGCAGACGCTGCTGCGGGTCGTCATAGCTGAGCAGCGACACCTGCTGGCGCTGATGGTCGACGATTAGCGCCCAGTCATAAATCCCCACCGCCATATCCGGCAGCGCGATATCGGCCTGCGCCACAGTGGGAAGTCGCTCAAAACGGCGGCCCAGATCGTAACCGAACAGCCCCAGCGCGCCGCCAAGAAACGGCAAATCCTCATGGGGCTGCGGCGTGAACGGCTGACGATCCAGCTGCTGCTGGAGTAGTTGCAGCGGATCGTCCGCCGAGACAAAAGTGGTCTCGCCGTCATCGACCCAGGTCTGTTCACCGCGCGTCAGCAGCGTGGCGCGCGGGGCCGCCACCAGGATATCAAAACGGTTATGCGGGTGGTCGGCAAAGCCGGAATGTAGCAGCATCGCCCAGGGCAGGGCGCTTAACGGCGTAAAATAGTATTCGGCGGCATCCGGGCGCCAGGGCAGGGTAATAATCGCGGGGGACAACATCTTTCTCGATCCTGAACGTTACCGTCCCTCTGGCGTAGGCGGGGACGGCGTGAAATAATTACGCCCCACAATGTAGCAGGAGTACAAGATGTTTGCAGGTTTACCTTCGCTGAGCCACGAGCAACAGCAAAAAGCGGTCGAACGTATCCAGGAGCTGATGGCCCAGGGGATGAGCAGCGGCCAGGCGATTGCCCTGGTGGCGGAAGAGCTACGCGCGACGCATACCGGCGAACGGATTGTCGCGCGCTTTGAAGATGAAGACGAAGACGAGTAATTACACCGCGGCGATAATTTTGATTTCAACCTTATACTGCGGGTTCATCAGCGTTGCTTCCACCGTGCAGCGCACCGGGGCGTGACCGGCTACCACCCAGGCGTCCCACGCTTTATTCATCGCCGCAAAGTCGCTTTTGTCGGCGAGGAAAATGGTGGCGTCAAGAATGCGCGACTTGTCGCTGCCCTGTTTTTCCAGCACCGCGTCAATCTGCGCCAGGGTGTTGGCGGTTTGCTCGAAGGCATCGGCATCAAGATTCGCCGGCACGCCGGTGTAGTAAAGGGTCTGATTGTGGATCACTACATCTGACCAGCGGGCTTCGGCATCAATACGCGTAATTGTCATTTCTCATTCCTCTCTGAGCATTCCATTTAGCTGCGGCAAGACTGCCATAATGTTCCGCTCGCGTCACTACCCGGACTGGCGAAACGCCGCCCTCCCTGACATAATCACTGTCCAAATAACCAGGGGGCAATGTGATCGACGATTTTGCAGCAGACGGCCAGCTAGCCAAAGCCATACCGGGATTTAAACCGCGCGAGCCGCAGCGCCAGATGGCGGTGGCGGTCAGCGAAGCGATTGAGGCCTCCCGGCCGCTGGTGGTGGAAGCGGGGACCGGAACCGGTAAAACCTACGCTTACCTGGCGCCAGCGCTGCGGGCGAAAAAAAAGGTGATTATCTCCACAGGGTCGAAAGCGCTGCAGGATCAGCTCTACAGCCGCGATCTGCCCACCGTCGCCAAAGCGCTCAAATTCACCGGCAAACTGGCGCTGCTCAAAGGGCGCTCCAACTACCTGTGCCTAGAACGCCTGGAACAGCAGGCGCTGGCGGGCGGCGATCTGCCGGTGCAAACCCTCAGCGACGTGATCCTCCTGCGCTCCTGGTCGAACCAAACTCAGGATGGCGATATCAGCACCTGCGCCAGCGTGGCGGAAGATTCCCAGGCCTGGCCGCTGGTCACCAGCACCAACGATAACTGCCTCGGCAGCGACTGCCCGCTGTATAAAGATTGCTTCGTGGTGAAGGCGCGTAAAAAAGCGATGGACGCCGACGTAGTGGTCGTCAACCATCACCTGTTCCTTGCCGATATGGTGGTCAAAGAGAGCGGCTTTGCCGAACTGATCCCCGAGGCGGAGGTGATGATCTTCGACGAAGCCCATCAGCTGCCGGATATCGCCAGCCAGTACTTTGGCCAGTCGCTCTCCAGCCGCCAGCTGCTGGATCTGGCGAAAGACATCACCATTGCCTATCGCACCGAACTGAAAGACACTCAACAGCTGCAAAAATGCGCCGACCGCCTGGCGCAAAGCGCCCAGGATTTCCGCCTGCAGCTGGGGGACCCTGGCTACCGCGGCAACCTGCGCGAACTGCTGGCGGACAGCCACATTCAGCGGGCGCTGCTGCTGCTCGATGATGCGCTTGAACTGTGTTACGACGTCGCCAAACTCTCGCTGGGGCGCTCGGCGCTGCTCGATGCCGCCTTTGAGCGCGCCACCCTTTATCGCGGGCGCCTGAAGCGGCTGAAAGAGATCAATCAGCCGGGCTACAGTTACTGGTATGAGTGCACTTCGCGCCACTTTACCCTTGCGCTGACGCCGTTGACCGTGGCCGAGAAGTTTAAAGAGGTGATGGCGCAGAAGTCGGGGAGCTGGATCTTTACCTCGGCGACGCTGTCGGTAAACGACGATCTGCACCATTTCACCGCCCGGCTGGGGATCGACGAGGCGCAGACACTGCTGCTGCCGAGCCCCTTTGACTATCAGCATCAGGCGCTGCTCTGCGTGCCGCGTAACCTACCGCTGCCGAACCAGCCCGGCGCGGCGCGCCATCTGGCGGCGATGCTCAAGCCGCTGATCGAGGCTAACGACGGTCGCTGCTTTATGCTGTGCACTTCGCACGCCATGATGCGCGATCTGGCGGAGCAGTTCCGCGCCACCATGACTCTGCCGGTGCTGCTGCAGGGCGAGACCAGTAAAGGCCAGCTTCTGCAGCAGTTCGTCAGCGCCGGCAATGCCCTGCTGGTGGCCACCAGCAGCTTCTGGGAAGGGGTCGACGTGCGTGGCGACGCGCTGTCGCTGGTGATCATTGATAAGCTGCCGTTTACCTCGCCGGACGATCCGTTGCTGAAAGCGCGGATGGAAGATTGCCGGCTGCGCGGCGGCGATCCGTTCGATGAAGTGCAGCTCCCGGACGCGGTGATCACCCTTAAGCAGGGGGTGGGCCGCCTGATCCGCGATATCGACGATCGCGGGGTGCTGGTGATCTGCGACAACCGGCTGGTGATGCGCCCCTACGGCGCGGTCTTTCTGGCCAGTCTGCCGCCGGCGCCGCGAACCCGCGATATCCGCCGGGCGGTGCGCTTCCTCGCCGTGCCGCCGGCGAGGTAATCTGCCCTTAAATGTGTTAAGCTGCGCGCCATTTTGTTAATTAGCGGTTCCCACTAGACTTCGGGCGGTGTGGCGACGGGTTGTCCGTCTGCCGGAAAACAGGCTGCCTGAAGGCCTGAACTATGTAACGAGAGCGTGACCACCCATGCGAATTTTGGCTATCGATACCGCCACAGAAGCCTGCTCCGCAGCGCTGTGGAATGATGGCACCCTTAGTGCTCATTTCGAAATTTGTCCCCGCGAACATACCCAACGTATCCTGCCGCTGGTGCAGGAGGTCCTCGCCGAGAGCGGCACCACCCTGACCGAGCTGGACGCGCTGGCCTTTGGCCGCGGTCCTGGCAGCTTTACCGGCGTACGCATTGGCATCGGTATCGCTCAGGGGCTGGCGCTGGGCGCGGAGTTGCCGATGATCGGTGTTTCCACGCTGGCCACCATGGCGCAGGGCGCGTGGCGCAAAACCGGCGCCACCCGCGTGCTGGCGGCGATTGACGCCCGGATGGGGGAAGTCTACTGGGCCGAGTATCAGCGCGACGAGCAGGGCGTCTGGCACGGCGAAGAGACGGAAGCGGTGCTCAAACCGGACGCGGTGGCCGAACGGCTGGCGCAGCTTTCCGGCGAATGGGCCACCGTCGGCACCGGCTGGCAGGCGTGGCCGGATCTGGCGAAAGAGAGCGGACTGATCTTAAGCAGCGGCGAAATTGAACTGCCGGCGGCAGAGGATATGCTGCCGTTAGCCTGTTATCTGCTGGCGGCAGGGAAAACCGTGGCCGTGGAGAAAGCGGAGCCGGTTTATTTGCGTAACGAGGTGGCGTGGAAGAAACTTCCGGGCCGCGAGTGAATCTCAGTAACAAGAAGACTGAGAAAAGGAGTCGCATCATGGCGGGTCAAAAACAGGGCGTTCGCTGGCTGCTGGCCGCGGCGGTTGCCGTTGCGCTGAGCGGCTGCGTATCGGTGCCGGATGCCATCAAAGGCACCAGCCCCACGCCGCAGCAGGATTTAGTGCGGGTGATGAATGCCCCGCAGCTGTACGTCGGTCAGGAAGCGCGCTTTGGCGGCAAGGTGGTCAACGTGCAGAACCAGCAGGGTAAAACCCGCTTAGAAATCGCTACCGTGCCGCTGGACAGCGGTGCGCGACCGGAACTGGGCGAACCCTCGCGCGGGCGGATCTATGCCGATGTTAACGGCTTCCTCGATCCGGTGGACTTCCGCGGTCAGCTGGTGACCGTGGTCGGGCCGATTGCCGGGGTGGTCGAAGGCAAAGTAGGCAGCACGCCCTACAAATTTATGCTGATGAACGCCACCGGCTACAAACGCTGGAACGTGGTGCAGCAGGTGGTGATGCCCCCGCAGCCGATCGACCCGTGGATGCTGGGTCCGCGCCCCTGGGGTTACGGCTATGGCAGATGGGGTTGGTACAACCCCGGCCCAGCAGAGGTCAGAAACGTTGTAACCGAATGATTTTGTTGTTTTTGTTAGTTCAAAGAAACAGCGGCCGGTCCGCTGTTTCTTTGTTTTCAGTCGAATAAGAAAAAAAATAGTGACGCGCTTCGCAACCTGCTCATTGCCTAATTAATAAACTGGTACGCTGAGTTAATATAATGTTAACAAAATGTATTTTCCAGGGGCTGTGATGACGACGAATAACTATTTCAGAGGTGATGCAGTGAAAAAGGTTTGGCTAAACCGTTATCCCGCAGATGTTCCGGCGGAGATAAATCCTGACCGCTATCAATCCCTGGTTGAACTGTTTGAACATGCCACCACCCGCTACGCCGACCAACCGGCGTTTATCAATATGGGTGAAGTGATGACCTATCGTAAGCTGGAAGAGCGCAGTCGCGCCTTCGCCGCTTACCTTCAGGAGGGCTTAGGACTACAGAAGGGCGACCGGGTGGCCCTGATGATGCCTAACCTGCTGCAGTATCCGGTGGCCCTGTTTGGCATCCTGCGCGCCGGGATGAGCGTGGTTAACGTCAACCCCTTATATACCCCGCGAGAACTGGAGCATCAGCTCAACGACAGCGGCGCGGCGGCGATCGTCATCGTCTCCAACTTTGCCCATACCCTGGAAAAAGTGGTGGCGAAGACCCAGGTGAAACACGTGATCCTGACGCGCATGGGCGACCAGCTCTCCACCGCCAAAGGCACGCTGGTGAACTTTGTGGTTAAGTACATCAAGCGCCTGGTGCCGAAGTACCATCTACCGGATGCCATCTCGTTTCGCAGCGCGCTGCAGCACGGCTATCGCATGCAGTACGTGAAGCCGGAGATCGTTGCGGAAGATCTGGCGTTTCTACAGTACACCGGGGGCACCACCGGGGTGGCTAAAGGGGCGATGCTGACCCACCGCAACATGCTGGCCAACCTTGAGCAGGTCAATGCCACCTACGGCCCGCTGCTGCATCGCGGCAAAGAGTTTGTGGTCACCGCGCTGCCGCTGTATCACATTTTCGCCCTCACCATGAACTGCCTGCTGTTTATCGAGCTGGGCGGGCAGAATCTGCTGATCACCAACCCGCGCGATATCCCCGGGCTGGTGAAGGAGCTGGCGAAATATCCGTTTACCGCCATGACCGGGGTCAACACCCTGTTCAACGCCTTGCTGAACAACAAAGAGTTCCAGCAGCTTGATTTCTCCTCGCTGCACCTCTCCGCCGGCGGCGGCATGCCGGTGCAGCAGGCGGTGGCTGAGCGCTGGGTGAAACTGACCGGACAATATCTGCTGGAGGGCTACGGCCTGACCGAGTGTTCGCCGCTGGTCAGCGTCAACCCGCACGACATCGACTACCACAGCGGCAGCATTGGCCTGCCGGTGCCCTCCACTGAAGCCAAACTGGTGGACGACGACGATAACGAAGTGGCGCCGGGTCAGCCGGGCGAGCTCTGTATCAAGGGGCCGCAGGTGATGCTGGGCTACTGGCAGCGTCCTGACGCAACGGATGAGATTATTAAAGACGGCTGGTTGCACACCGGGGACATCGCGGTGATGGATGAAGAGGGATTCCTGCGCATCGTTGACCGGAAAAAAGATATGATCCTGGTGTCGGGTTTTAACGTCTATCCGAATGAAATCGAAGATGTGGTCATGCAGCACAGCGGCGTGCTTGAGGTGGCGGCCATCGGCGTGCCGTCCGGCAGCAGCGGCGAAGCGGTGAAGATCTTCGTGGTGAAGAAAGATGCCGCGTTAACCGAAGAAGCGCTGATTACGTTCTGCCGTCGCCATTTGACCGGTTACAAGGTACCGAAGCTGGTGGAATTCCGTGACGAACTGCCGAAATCCAACGTCGGGAAAATTTTGCGGCGAGAACTGCGTGACGAAGCGCGCGCTAAAGTGGACAATAAAGGCTAAGTAACGAATGAGTCGCCAGACGCCGGCTACGCCGGCGTTTTTTATGGGCGCAAGTTAAGAGAGTATGCTTTGAACTATCAGATGATCACCACCGACGATGGCCTGCGCGCTGTCTGCGAAGCGGCAAGCGCCGCCTCCGCCGTCGCTCTGGATACGGAATTTGTCCGTACCCGTACCTATTACCCGCAGCTGGGCCTGCTGCAGCTGTTCGACGGCCGCCAGGTCTCTCTGATCGATCCCTTAACGATTACCGACTGGGCGCCGATGCGCGACCTGCTGCTCAACCCGGATGTGACCAAATACCTGCATGCCGGCAGCGAAGATTTAGAAGTCTTTCTCAACGCGTTCAACCTGATGCCGCAACCGCTGATCGACACCCAGATCCTGGCAGCCTTCTGCGGTCGGCCGATGTCCTGGGGCTTCGCCTCGATGGTGGAAGAGTATTCCGGGGTTGCGCTGGACAAAAGCGAATCCCGCACCGACTGGCTGGCGCGTCCGCTAACCGAGCGTCAGTGTGAATATGCCGCGGCCGACGTCTGGTACCTGTTGCCGATCGCCAGCCAATTAATGGCGGAGACCGATCGCGCGGGCTGGCTATCGGCGGCACTGGACGAATGCCGCCTGATGCAGCAGCGTCGCCAGGAGGTGGTCGACCCGGCCGAGGCCTGGCGCGATATCGGCAACGCCTGGCAGTTGCGTACCCGCCAGCTGGGCTGCCTGCAGCTGCTGGCGGAGTGGCGCCTGCGCAAAGCGCGGGAGCGCGACCTGGCGGTGAACTTTGTGGTGCGGGAAGAGCATCTGTGGAGCGTGGCGCGCTATATGCCCACCAGCCTCGGCGAGCTCGACAGCCTCGGGTTGTCCGGTAGCGAAATTCGCTTTCATGGCAAAACGCTGATTAGCCTGGTCGAGAAAGCGCAGGCGCTGCCGGAGTCGGCCCTGCCGGCGCCGCTGCAGAATCTGATCGACATGCCGGGCTACCGCAAAGCCTTTAAAGATATTAAAGCGCTGGTGCAGGAAGTGAGCGCTGAGAAGGGCGTAAGCGCGGAGCTGCTGGCGTCGCGTCGGCAGATCAACCAGCTGTTGAACTGGCACTGGCAGCTGAAAACGCAGGCCGCTGAGCCTGAGCTGATTTCCGGTTGGCGTGGTGAGCTGATGGCCGAACGGCTGAAGAGGCTGTTAAGCGACTATCCGCGCTAGCGGACGGTCTGGTTCAGGCCATAAAAAACCGGCGGCGCGTGGCGTAGCCGGTTTTTTTTCGGGATGGAACAGCAGGTCAGGGTTTCGACTCTTCCGTTTCGGGTAGGGTCACGTTCAGCTCAAGAATGGAAATATCACCGTCCCGCTGCTCCAGTTGCACGCTGACCATCTCCGGGTCGATCTGCACGTATTTACAGATCACTTCCAGGATATCTTTGCGCAACTGCGGCAGGTAATGCGGCTCCGCGTCCCCGCGGCGGCGCTCGGCGACGATGATTTGCAGGCGTTCTTTCGCAATATTAGCCGTGTTCTTTTTTCGCGAGAGAAAAAAGTCGAGTAAAGCCATAATTTATCCTCCGAACAGGCGTTTGAGGAATCCTTTCTTCTCTTCTTCAATGAAGCGGAAAGGGCGTTCTTCTCCGAGCAGACGTTCAACGGTATCGGCATAGGCTTTGCCTGCGTCCGACGCGGCATCGAGGATCACAGGCTCACCCTGGTTGGATGCGCGCAGGACTGACTGGTCTTCCGGGATCACGCCCACCAGGTTGATGCGCAGAATCTCCAGCACGTCTTCCATGCTCAGCATATCGCCTTTATTGACGCGGCCTGGATTGTAGCGGGTCAGTAGCAGGTGCTCTTTGATCGGCTCTTCGCCATTTTCCGCACGACGGGATTTGGAGGCGAGAATGCCAAGGATACGGTCGGAGTCGCGAACGGAGGAGACTTCCGGGTTGGTAGTGATAATGGCTTCGTCAGCGAAATAGAGCGCCATCAGCGCACCGGTCTCAATGCCTGCCGGGGAGTCACAGACGATGAAATCGAACTCCATCTTCTTCAGTTCTTCGAGAACTTTGTCGACGCCTTCGCGGGTCAGGGCGTCTTTATCCCGGGTCTGGGACGCCGGAAGAATGTAGAGGTTTTCCGTGCGCTTATCTTTGATCAGCGCCTGGTTCAATGTGGCATCGCCCTGGATGACGTTGACGAAATCATAAACGACGCGACGTTCGCAGCCCATAATCAGGTCGAGGTTACGCAGGCCGATGTCGAAGTCGATAACGACGGTTTTCTTTCCCTTCTGGGCCAAACCTGTAGCGATGGCCGCGCTGGAGGTGGTCTTGCCAACGCCCCCTTTACCCGAAGTCACAACAATAATGCGTGCCATAGAAATTCCTTGTTAAAAAGGGATTAATTTAACGGTTGAATTGTCAAAGCGCTTTCGCCTAAACGCAGGCGTGCCGCTTTGCCATAAAATTCGGCCGGGATGTTATCGCTCAGCCAATATTCCCCGGCGATGGAGACCAGCTCCGCCGCAAGGTGGGTACAAAATATCTGGGCGTCTCTGTCGCCACCGGCGCCTGCCAATGCGCGTCCTCGCATCATGCCATATACATGGATATTGCCGTCAGCGATAAGTTCCGCACCGGCACTCACATGATTTGTAACAATAAGATCACAGTGTGGCGCATAAATGCGCTGACCGGAACGTACCGGCTGATCAATCAAACGCGTTTTTGTGATCTGACTAGCAACTGGCGGCGGCGGGGCGGGTTCGGACGGTGCCGGACGAGGGGCTTTTTCTTTCCCTTCGGTTAATAATGGGATCCCGGCGCGGTCGATTTCGGTTTTCAGGCGCGGGATTTTGCATCCGCTGACGCCCATAATGCGTAAACCGGTCGCGGCGATAGCCTCGTTGACGGCGCGCCATTCGACACTCTCCTCGACGCTGGCGATATTCACCACCACCGGAGCATGGCGTAAAAAGGCGGGAGCCTGGGCGATTTTGTCTTCTAACGCCTGACGAATAACCTCGGGATTTGCATCGTGCAAATGAACGACAGATAACGTGAAGCTACTGCCTTTAAGTTCGATTGGCGTATTTGACATCCTGGCCTTACTCAATTTGCTGTTTATCGACCGCCGAAGTGCGGTGATATTCCGAAGACTAAAAGGCATGTTATAGTCACTGATATATTGAGGCAAGTGACCACGGGTCTAATTCCGAGTAAAACTATGTTTTGTGTGATCTATCGAAGTACTAAACGTGAACAAACCTATTTATACGTCGAAAAAAAGGACGATTTCTCACGCGTTCCTGACGAGCTCATGCGCGGTTTCGGCACGCCGCAAATGGCGATGCTGCTGCCGCTTGATGGGCGCAAAAAACTGGTTAACGCCGACCTTGAAAAAGTGAAACAGGCGCTAAGCGAACAGGGCTATTACCTGCAACTTCCTCCGCCATCTGAAAATCTACTAAAGAAACACCTGGCGGAACAGGGGAAACAATCCGATTAACCCACGAGGGAAAATAATGTACCAACATCATAACTGGCAGGGAGCGCTCCTGGATTATCCGGTGAGCAAAGTGGTTTGCGTCGGCAGCAATTATGCAAAGCACATCAAGGAAATGGGCAGTGCGACGCCGGAAGAGCCGGTGCTGTTTATTAAACCTGAGAGCGCGCTGTGCGATCTCCGTCAGCCGTTGGTGCTTCCTGAGGGGCTGGGTTCGGTGCATCATGAAGTGGAGCTGGCGGTGCTGATCGGCGGTACGCTGCGTCAGGCGACGGAAGAGCATGTGCTGAAAGGGATTGCCGGCTATGGCGTCGCGCTGGATCTCACCCTGCGCGACCTGCAAGCTAAAATGAAAAAGGCCGGGCAGCCGTGGGAGAAGGCCAAAGGCTTCGATAACGCCTGTCCGATCTCCGGCTTTATTCCGGCGGCCGAGTTCCACGGCGACCCGCAGAATACGCCGTTAAGTCTGAAGATTAACGGCGAAGTGCGCCAGCAGGGCACTACCGCCGACATGATCCATAAGATTGTGCCGCTGATCGCCTATATGTCGCGCTTCTTTACCCTCAAAGCCGGCGACGTGATCCTCACCGGCACCCCGGAAGGGGTGGGACCGCTGCACAGCGGCGACGAGCTGGAGGTCGGTTTCAACGGCCTGTCGCTCACCACCCGCGTCCTCTAAGCGCGGTTTGCCGCCTTTTGGGGCGGCAAAACTTGCATCGTCGTGCCAGACTGGTTATAAGGTGCACCCTTAACTGGCAACGACGGACATTCCGATGAGCGAACAACCTTTCTGGCAACAAAAAACCCTGGATGACATGACCGACGCGGAGTGGGAATCGCTGTGTGACGGCTGCGGCCAGTGCTGCCTGCATAAGCTGATGGATGAAGATACCGATGAGATCTACTTCACCAACGTCGCCTGCCGTCAGCTCAATATCAAAACCTGCCAGTGCCGTAACTACGAGCGTCGCTTCGAATATGAGCCGGACTGCATCAAGCTCACTCGTGAAAATCTGCCGACCTTCGAATGGCTACCGCCGACCTGCGCCTATCGCCTGCTGGCGGAAGGCAAACCTCTGCCGGCCTGGCACCCGCTGCTGACCGGCTCAAAAGCGGCGATGCACGGCGAACGCATCTCCGTCCGCCATATAGCGGTGCCCGAGTCCACCGTTGTCGACTGGCAGGACCATATCCTCAATCTGCCTGACAGGGCGCGGTAAGCGCCGTCACGCTTTCTTCGCGTGAAACAGCCCGTTTTCACCGTCGGTTTCTTCCGCCACCCAGAAGTGAATATTGAAGCGGGCATCGTCGCTGAGTTCGACGCGGTGCCAGTACTGCGGCGGACTGGTGGCAAACTGCCCGGCATGAATCACGACTTTTTTCTCCGGCTCCGTCGCCTGTTCATTGGCAAAACCGTAATAGGTGACCGTACCTTCCATGACGCACAACTGACCGAAGACACCGGCCGCGGTGTTGTGGTGGCTCAGCAGGGCGGCGGGGACGTTCTCTTTGGTAAAGAACGGGGTGGAGCGTTTAACTTTCCAGTCTGCGGGGATCAGTAAAGATGACATGTGAGCTCCTGTGGGGTTATAAAAGATGTATTTAATATGCATCTTTTGGTGTCTGTGGTCAACCACGGACAGGAAACGATTCAGTGATGAACGGCAGGTACAAAAAAACGCCCCGTAGGGCGTTTCAGTGTGCGGTACTCGCTGCGGCTTAGCGGCCAAACAGATCGCGCTTTTTGGCTTTAAAAGGCTGAGCAACGATCACCAGGATAGCGACCACCAGATAAGCCGCGAAAATTCCCACCAGCCATTGCGGCATCTCCAGCGACAGGAACTGCCACTGGCGTACCGAACAGTCGCCGGACGCGACAAACACCTGCGGCAACCATTTATCCAGCGGCAGCCAGCTCGGGAAACGGGCGGCGAAATCGCAGGTCTGGAACGGCGATGGGTGCAGCTGAATCATCGTATGTTCCCACGCCAGCTGTAGCCCACGTACCGCGCTGTACAGCCAAATCAGCATGGCGACATAGCGCAGCGGCGTTTTAGGGGCGATAGCGCCCACCAGCCCCGCGCCCATGATGCCAAACAGGGCGCAGCGTTCATAAATGCACATCACGCACGGCTGCAGCAGCATCACGTGCTGGAACCACAGCGCGACGAGTTCGAGAATGAACGCGGTCAATGCCATCAGCAGCCAGGCGCCGCGTCCCCGCGAGCACTGGTTTAAATATTGCAACATAATCATTTCCCTGGAAGATGCTAAATCATGGCAGTGTAAACGAAAACCGTACCGACGCCAGCGGCCCGGCGGAAAATATTACGTAACTGGTTATTGAATCGCCCGGGCGAACCCGGGCGACGCGTGGATCACGGCAGGGTGGGGGTAACCAGCCAGCCGTGAGCCAGCAACCATTCGGTGACCGGCATCAGGGTGAACTCGACGCACAGCAGGCCGACCAGCGTCAGTACGAGGGTGTAGGGCAGGGCCATCCACACCATGCGGCCATAGGAGAGTCGGATAAGCGGCGCCAGCGCGGAAGTCAGCAGGAAGAGGAATGCCGCCTGGCCGTTCGGGGTGGCCACTGACGGCAGGTTGGTGCCGGTGTTGATTGCCACCGCCAGCATCTCAAACTGCTTCAGGCTGATGGCGCCATGCTCGAGGGCGGTTTTCGCTTCGTTGATGTAGACCGTGCCGACAAAAACGTTATCCGAGATGGACGACAGCAGGCCGTTAAACAGATAAAACAGCGACAGCTGCGCGTGCGGAGAGGCCTGCAGAACAAACTCGATGACCGGCGTGAACAGCTGCTGGTCGATGATCACCGCCACTACGGCAAAGAACACCGTGAGCAGCGCGGTGAAGGGCAACGCCTCGGTGAACGCCTTGCCAATCGCGTGCTCATCGGTCACCCCGGTAAAGGTGGTGGCGAGGATGATCACCGACAGGCCAATCAGGCCGACCTCAGCCAGGTGAAAAGCGAGGGCGACGATCAACCAAACGCCAATGAGCGCCTGGGCAATCAGCCGTAGCCGCTCCTGACGACTGCGCTGGGCGCGGCTGCGATCGTCAAACTCCTGCAGCACCTTGCGCACCGTCGGCGGCAGCGGTTCGCCGTAGCCAAACAGGCGATACTTTTCCACCAGCAGACAGGTTAACAGACCGCAGACCATCACCGGCAGGGTGACGGGCGCCATGCGGAGAAAGAACTCGCCAAAATGCCAGCCCGCCGCTTTGGCGATAATCAGGTTTTGCGGTTCGCCGACCATGGTCATGACGCCGCCGAGCGCGGTCCCGACGCCAGCGTGCATCATCAGGCTGCGTAGAAAGCCGCGGAACTGCTCCAGCACCTCGCGGTAGTGTTGCTCGATATGGCTGTCGTCGAGCAGGTCGCTATCGTCCGGGCGCGCCGAGGCGACGCGGTGATAGATGCCGTAGAACCCGACGGCGACGCTTATCACCACCGCCACCACCGTCAGCGCATCGAGAAAGGCGGAGAGGAAGGCAGCGGCCAGGCAGAAGGCCAGCGACAGCAGCATCTTGCTGCGGATCCCTAACAGCAGGCGCGTAAAGACAAACAGCAGCAGCTGCTTCATAAAGTAGATGCCCGCCACCATAAACATCAGCAGAAGCAGCACTTCCAGGTTGCTGGCGATCTCTTCCCGCACGTGCGCTGGGTTGGTCATGCCGATCAGCAGCGCCTCGATAGCCAGCAGGCCACCCGGCAGCAGCGGATAGCACTTCAGTGCCATGGCGAGGGTAAAGATAAACTCAATCACCAGCAGCCAGCCGGCGACAAATGGCGCCACGGCGAACACCAGTGGATTGATGATTAAGAAAATGATTAATGCCAGCTTGTACCAGTCAGGCGACTGGCCAAGAAAATTGCGCCACAGCGCGCGGCCATAAGAAATTTCCACGACAGAATCCTTCCCCGTCAATTAGTGCATGATTTTGTGCGTAACTATTGGCAAGAGTACCAGTTGAGCAAAATGAGAAGCAACTTTCTTCGCAGCGCTGCGGCGGTTACGGGAGATAAGGAAAAGCGTAAAGTAAAAACGGAAAATGAAACGGCGATCCCTTTTTAATTCACTTGCGATGCTATCTGCGCTATAGCGGCTCTGGTATGATGAGTGCAATTGCAACAATGTGTAATGGAAATATTATTATGGTCATTAAGGCGCAGAGCCCTGCGGGTTTCGCGGAAGAGTATATCATTGAGAGCATCTGGAATAACCGCTTCCCACCTGGATCGATTCTCCCCGCTGAACGCGAGCTTTCTGAGCTGATCGGTGTCACCCGCACCACGCTGCGCGAAGTGTTGCAGCGTCTGGCGCGTGACGGCTGGTTGACCATTCAGCACGGCAAACCCACCAAAGTGAACAACTTCTGGGAGACCTCCGGGCTGAATATCCTTGAAACACTGGCGCGCCTCGATCACGACAGCGTCCCCCAGTTGATTGATAACCTGCTCTCCGTGCGCACCAATATTTCCACGATTTTTATTCGCACCGCGTTCCGTCAGCATCCGGATAAAGCGCTGGCGGTGCTGGACAGCGCCCGGGAAGTGGAAGATCACGCCGACGCCTTCGCCGATCTCGATTACAACATTTTCCGCGGTCTGGCTTTCGCCTCCGGCAACCCGATTTATGGCCTGATCCTCAACGGCATGAAGGGGCTATATACCCGCATCGGCCGCCACTACTTCTCCAGCCCGGAAGCGCGCAGCCTGGCGCTGGGCTTTTATCATCAGCTGGCGAAGGTGTGCGAAGGCGGCCTGCACGATCAGGTGTATGAGCTGGTTCGTCGCTACGGCCATGACAGCGGCGAGATCTGGCACCGGATGCAGAAATCGCTGCCCGGCGATTTAGCCATGAATGTGCGTTAAGCCGGCTATTCGCGATCGATAAATAAAATAAGGGGGCCGATGGCCCCCTTCGTCGTTTTAACGTCCCGCAATGCTATAGCGCGTTTGGCCGCGCCGGGCAGCGGTCCAGCAGCTCAATGCTGCCGTCGGCGTTCTGCTGCTCCAGCAGCACATCGAACCCCCACAGACGATGCACATGTTTCAGTACTTCGCGCCGCCCTTTGTCCAGCGGGACGCGGTTGTGCGGCACATAGCGCAACGTCAGCGAGCGGTCGCCGCGCAGGTCAACGTTCCACACCTGGATATTCGGCTCGAGATTGCTGAGGTTATATTGCGCCGAGAGCTTGTTGCGGATTTCGCGATAGCCCTCTTCGTTGTGGATCGCCGAGATCTCGAGATAATTGTTGTGATCGTCGTCGAGCACGGTAAAGAAGCGGAAATCGCGCATGATCTTCGGCGACAGGAACTGGCTGATAAAGCTCTCATCCTTGAAGTCGCGCATGGCGAAATGCAGCGTTTCCAGCCAGTCGGAACCAGCGATATCCGGGAACCAGTACTTGTCCTCTTCGGTAGGCGACTGGCAGATGCGCTTGATGTCCTGGAACATGGCGAACCCCAGCGCGTAGGGGTTAATCCCGCTGTACCACGGACTGTTGTACGGCGGCTGGAACACCACGTTCGTGTGGCTGTGGAGAAACTCCAGCATAAAGCGTTCGGTCACTTTCCCTTCATCATAGAGATGGTTGAGGATGGTATAGTGCCAGAAGGTGGCCCACCCCTCGTTCATCACCTGGGTCTGTTTCTGCGGGTAGAAATACTGGCTGACTTTACGCACGATGCGCAGGATCTCGCGCTGCCACGATTCCAGCAGCGGGGCGTTCTTCTCCATAAAGTACAGCAGGTTCTCCTGCGGTTCGGAAGGGTAGCGGCGGGCGGACTCAATCGCCTTCTCCTCTTCGCGCTTCGGCAGGGTACGCCACAGCATATTCACCTGGCTCTGCAGATACTCTTCCCGGCTTTTCTGCCGTGCCTTCTCCTCCTGCAGCGAGATTTTTTGCGGACGTTTATAGCGGTCGACGCCGTAGTTCATCAGCGCGTGGCAGGAGTCGAGCAGTTTCTCCACTTCGTCGACGCCATAGCGCTCTTCGCACTCGGTAATGTATTTGCGGGCGAAAATCAGGTAGTCGATGATTGAGCTGGCGTCGGTCCAGCTGCGAAACAGGTAATTGTTTTTGAAGAACGAGTTATGCCCGTAGCAGGCGTGCGCCATCACCAGCGCCTGCATGGTGATGGTATTTTCTTCCATCAGATAGGCGATACAGGGATTGGAATTGATGACGATCTCATACGCCAGGCCCTGCTGGCCGTGCTTATAGGCCTGCTCGGTCTCAATGAATTTTTTGCCGAACGACCAGTGCGGATAGTTGATGGGCATGCCGACGCTGGAGTAGGCATCCATCATCTGTTCGGAAGTAATGACTTCGATCTGGTGCGGGTAGGTGTCAAGACGATAGAGCTTAGCGACCCGGTCCACTTCGGCCAGGTAGGTCTCCAGTAACTCGAACGTCCAGTCGGGTCCATCGCTTAAACGGGTGGTGTCCCTGTTCATGGAGTCAATCGTAGCCATTAGCGCGCCCTCGTTGTTGTTGGTTTTCTCTGAACGGAAAACCTCTAAACAAGCATAGAACACCGCACAGCAAACTGTGTTGTCAGCCAATCGCTTTTCTTCGCGATTTCCCCATCTCAAAGCCGTTTTTTGCGCTTATTTGCAGAATTAAATGCTGGGTAAAAATAAAGCGCAGCATGAGATCGTAAATCTTACAGCTCAGGACTGGTGCGGTTTGCTGTGAGTTAAGTCACCATAAATAAAGCGTATGTTGAATAATATTTTCAACTGAGTTATCAATTTGTAATTAGATGATTGTTCTTTAACTGTTACGGAGTTGCTATGCGTGTCGTCATACTGGGAAGTGGGGTGGTTGGGGTAGCCAGCGCGTGGTATTTGAGTCAGGCGGGTCATGAGGTGACGGTCATCGACCGTCAGCCCGGTCCGGCAGAGGAGACCAGCGCGGCCAACGCCGGGCAGATATCTCCCGGCTATGCGGCGCCCTGGGCGGCGCCGGGAGTGCCGCTGAAGGCGATCAAATGGATGTTCCAGCGCCATGCGCCGCTGGCGATCGGCCTTGACGGCACGTCGTTCCAGCTGAAGTGGATGTGGCAGATGCTGCGCAACTGCGACACCCGCCACTATATGGAGAACAAAGGCCGGATGGTGCGCCTGGCGGAGTACAGCCGCGACTGCCTGAAGGCGCTGCGCGACACCACCGGCATTCAGTATGAAGGGCGTCAGGGCGGGACGCTGCAGCTGTTCCGTACCGCCAAACAGTATGAAAACGCCACCCGCGACATCGCGGTGCTGGAGGACGCCGGCGTGCCCTATCAGTTGCTGGAGGCGAAGCGGCTGGCGGAAGTGGAGCCCGCGCTGGCGGAGGTTAGCCACAAACTGACCGGCGGTCTGCGTCTGCCAAACGATGAAACCGGCGACTGCCAGCTGTTTACCACCCGTCTGGCGGCGATGGCGGAACAGGCCGGGGTCACCTTCCGCTTTAACACCGCGGTGGACGCCCTGCTGCAGGAGGGCGATCGCATTGCCGGGGTGAAATGCGGCGATGAGATTATCAAGGGCGACGCCTATGTCATGGCCTTTGGCTCTTACTCGACGGCGATGCTCAAGGGGCTGGTGGATATTCCTGTCTACCCGCTGAAAGGCTATTCGTTAACCATCCCGATTGCCCAGGAAGACGGCGCGCCGGTTTCCACTATCCTTGATGAGACCTATAAAATCGCCATCACCCGTTTCGATCAGCGCATTCGCGTCGGCGGTATGGCCGAGATCGTCGGTTTTAATAAAGCGCTGCTGCAGCCGCGTCGCGAAACCCTGGAGATGGTGGTGCGCGATCTGTTCCCGCGCGGCGGCCACGTTGAGCAGGCCACCTTCTGGACCGGCCTGCGGCCGATGACGCCGGACGGCACGCCGGTAGTCGGGCGCACGGCGTTTAAAAACCTGTGGCTCAACACCGGCCACGGCACGCTTGGCTGGACCATGGCCTGCGGCTCCGGGCAGCTTATCAGCGATCTGATCTCCGGCCGCACGCCGGCGATCCCTTACGACGATCTGGCGGTCGCCCGCTATAGCCCCGGGTTTACCCCGGCGCGTCCGCAGCATCTGCATGGCGCACACAACTAAGGAGCTTGCATGACCCGTCCGGTAGTGGCCAGTATCGACTTGCTGGCCTTGCGGCAGAATTTACAGATAGTGCGTCGCGCGGCCCCCGGGTCGCGCCTGTGGGCGGTGGTCAAAGCAAATGCTTATGGCCATGGCGTGGCGCGGGTATGGAGTGCGTTAAGCGCGGCGGATGGTTTCGCCTTGCTCAACCTGGAAGAGGCGATCCTGCTGCGCGAGCAGGGCTGGAAAGGGCCGATCCTGTTGCTGGAGGGCTTCTTCCATGCCGATGAGCTGGCGGTGCTGGATCAATATCGCTTAACCACCAGCGTCCACAGCAACTGGCAGATTAAGGCGCTGCAGCAGGCGAAGCTGCGCGCGCCGCTGGATATCTATCTCAAGGTGAACAGCGGTATGAACCGGCTGGGCTTTATGCCGGAGCGGGTGCATACCGTCTGGCAGCAGCTGCGGGCGATAAGCAACGTCGGCGAGATGACGCTGATGTCGCACTTCGCGGAGGCGGAGAACCCGCAGGGGATTGTTGAGCCGATGCGCCGGATCGAACAGGCGGCGGAGGGGCTGGATTGCCCACGCTCGCTGGCCAACTCGGCGGCGACGCTCTGGCATCCGGAAGCGCATTTTGACTGGGTTCGTCCCGGCATCGTGCTGTATGGCGCATCGCCCTCCGGGCAGTGGCAGGATATCGCGAACACCGGCCTGAAGCCGGTGATGACCCTGCGCAGCGAAATCATCGCCGTGCAGAACCTGCGCCCCGGCGAAGCGATTGGCTATGGCGGCCTGTATCGCACCACCCAGGAGCAGCGGATCGGCATCGTCGCCTGCGGCTATGCCGACGGCTACCCACGGGTAGCGCCGAGCGGCACGCCGGTGCTGGTGGACGGCGTACGCACCACCACCGTCGGGCGCGTGTCGATGGATATGTTGGCGGTCGATTTAACGCCCTGTCCGCAGGCCGGGATCGGCGCGCCGGTCGAACTGTGGGGCAAAGAGATTAAAATCGACGACGTGGCGGCCAGCTGCGGCACCGTCGGCTATGAGCTGATGTGCGCCCTGGCGCCGCGGGTGCCGGTTGTGACCCTGTAACCTGTTCCGGGGCGGATCACTCCGCCTCGTCTTCCGCGACCCGTACCCCTACCTTCAGCACGTGATCGTTCTCTTTTTCCGCGACTGTCCATACCATCCCGGCGAACTCCACCTGGTCGCCCACCACCGGCGCGGCGCCCAGCAGCTGCTGCACCACTTCCCCCAGCGACTGCTGATGTTCGCGGAACTCCTCTCCGCCGTCGAGGCCGTAGATTTGCGCCACATCGGCGAAGCGGGCCTCGGCATCAAGTATAAAGTCGCCGAAAAAACGCTGATCGAGCGCCACCGGCGGCGACTGGCTGAACATTTTGCCCAGCGCCGGCAGGTCGTGCTCGCGGCCAATGACGCACAGGATATCGCCTTCCCGCAGGCGGGTGCTGCCGGTGGGGTGCAGCAGGGCATTGTTGCGAAACAGGGCGGCAATCCGCGTCTCCGGCGGCATATGCAGGTCGCGCAGCGCCGCGCCGATGCACCATTTATCGGCGCCCAGCTGGTAGACAAACTGCTCCCACGGGTTTTCCGGGTGAATATCCAGCCCGACGCGGGAGATGGGCCAGCTGACGGGCGGCACCACCACTTTGGCTTTTTTCGCCGCCCACGATAGCGATGTGCCCTGGAGCAGAAGCGACACCAGCACCACGAAGAAGGCGACATTGAAGAACAGGCGGGCGTTGTCCAGGCCGGCCATCATCGGGAACACCGCGAGAATAATCGGCACCGCGCCGCGCAGGCCGACCCAGCTGATAAATACCCGTTCGCGGAGGTTGAACCCGCGGAACGGCAGCAGACCGGCAAATACCGACAGCGGACGGGCAATGAAAATCATCCACATCGACAGCAACAGCGCCGGGATAGCGATCGGCAGCAGGTCGGAGGGCGTCACCAGCAGGCCCAGCACCAGGAACATGGCGATTTGCGCCAGCCACGCCAGACCGTCGAAGTTCTGCAGGATACCGTGCCGGTTGCGGATAGGCCGGTTGCCCAGCAGAAAGCCGCAGAGATAGACGGCGAGGATACCGCTGCCGTCGAGGGTAGTGGTGACGGCGAAAATCATGATCCCGCCGCTCAGCGCCAGCAGCGGATAGAGCCCGGCGGGCAGCACGATGCGGTTGATCATCTGCAGCAGCAGGTAGCCGCCGCCGAGGCCGATGGCGATCCCGAGACCGAACTGTTGAATGATATGCACGGCGAACATCCAGCTGAGGCCGGTCTGGTGCTGCTGGATCATTTCGATCAGGGTGATGGTCAGGAAGACCGCCATCGGGTCGTTACTGCCTGACTCAATCTCCAGCGTCGAGCCGACGCGCTCGTTGAGCCCCTTGCCGCCGAGCAGCGAGAAGACCGCCGCGGCGTCGGTGGAACCGACAATGGCGCCGATCAGCAGGCCTTCGATCATATCCAGTTTGAACAGCCAGGCCGCCATCATCCCGGTCAGCGCCGAGGTGATCAGCACCCCGACCGTCGCCAGCGACAGTGCTGGCCACAGCGCGACGCGAAAGGAGCTGGCCTGGGTGCGCATCCCGCCGTCCAGCAGGATCACCGCCAGCGCCAGGTTACTCACCATGTAGGCGAAGGGGTAGTTGTCGAAGGGGATGCCGCCGATGCCGTCAATGCCTGCCAGCATCCCGATGGCCAGAAAGATGACCAGAATCGGGATGCCAAGGCGCGAAGAAAAGGAGCTCAATAAGATACTGCAGGTTACTAAAACAGAACCCAGAATAAACAGACTAATGACCGCAGCGGCGTCCAATGTTCACGTACTCCCTGACTGGCGTGAAAAAATGGCTAAAAGTGACACTATTTTAACAATTCGCAGGGAATCCGCCTATGCGTCTGGGAAATTTATTCTGCCAGCACCGGGTGGCCGCTGATTGTCAGGGTGGTGGCTGATGGCTGGTTGACCAGCCGCGCGCGCGCGCCCAGCGGCAGGGTCACCGTGCGCTGCTCGTGGCCAAACTCCAGTCCGCTTATCAGCGGTACAGAGAGCTGCTGGCGCAGATAATCAAACACCTGCGGCAGGTCATATCCCACGTCATAGTCGTTCGGCGCGCCGCCGGTGAAGCTGCCGAAGATCACCGCCTTCTGCGCCGCCAGTACGCCGCTGTGCAACAGCTGAAGCAGCATGCGTTCGACGCGGAACGGGTGCTCATTGATATCCTCCACCACCAGAATGCCGTCGCGGATCGCCGGCAGCCACGGGGTACCGATAAGCGAAGTCAGCATCGCCAGATTCCCGCCCCACAGGGTGCCTTCCACCCGGCAGTTCGGCCCTTCGCCCGGCCATTCGAGGGTGAATTCAGGCTGGCGCAGCGCCTGCCAGAAATGCTGTTCGGTAAACGGATCGAGGGTCTCCGCGCCGAAGTTCCCTGCGAGCATCGGCCCGCTGAAGGTGACGACGTTGCCCATGGCCAGCAGGCCCGACTGGATGACGGTGAAATCGCTGTGGCCGCAAATCAGCAACGGGTCACGCTGCTGGCGGGCAATCAGCCCCTGCCAGTCGATATGCGGCAGCAGGCGGCTGGCGCCGTAGCCGCCGCGCACCGCGAGAACGATCCGGTTGCGGCCCGGCAACTGGGCAAGCTGGTTAATATCGGCCAGCCGTTCATGTTCAGTTCCGGCGAAACGCTGCTGCCGACGGGGAATGACCTGCTGGTGGGCCACCTCGTGCCCGGCCTGCTGCAGACGCTCGACGCCGCGGGCCGCCGCCTGCTGGTTGATGCAATAACCGGATGGCGCGACCAGATAAAACTGAGACATGATAATTCCTTGCTATGAATGAAAGGGTTATGATGCCGCCTGGAATGGCGATTGTCATCTCCAGGTGGCTAACTTCAATCCGCACCCGTCATCCATCAGGCTGTCGGCGGGCGGGGGACGTACCGCTGCCGTCGTTCTGCAGCATGATGGCGTTTGGGTAGATAAGGATAGATGTGTGAAATTGAGATGGTTGCTTATTTTAGTCGTTTTTCTGGCCGGTTGTAGTTCGAAACATGATTACACCAATCCACCGTGGAACCCCGAGGTCCCGGTGAAGCGGGCGATGCAGTGGATGCCGATCAGTGAAAAAGCCGGCGCCGCCTGGGGCGTGGATCCGCAGTTGATCACGGCGATCATTGCCATCGAGTCGGGCGGTAACCCTGCGGTAGTGAGTAAATCCGGCGCCGTCGGGCTGATGCAGCTTAAGCCGTCGACCTCCGGACGCGATGTTTACCGGCGGATGGGCTGGCGCGGCGAGCCGTCGGTCAGTGAGCTGAAAAACCCGGAACGGAATATCTCGATGGGGGCCGCCTATCTGAGCATTCTGGAGAATGGTCCGCTGGCGGGGATCAAAGACCCGCAGGTGATGCGCTATGCGGTGGTGGTCTCCTATGCCAACGGCGCTGGCGCGCTGCTGCGCACCTTCTCGTCAAACCGGCAGGACGCCATCGAGGAGATTAACGACCTCGACGCCGATGAGTTCTTCGAGCATGTGGCGAAAAAACACCCGGCTCCGCAGGCGCCGCGCTATATCTGGAAGCTGCAGAAAGCGCTGGACGCCATGTAACCTTACCTTCGCCCCGCCGGCCTGGCGGGGTCCTAATCCTCTGTGCGCAGCGACGTGATAACGCTAATCGGCGCTATTAACGCTTTATATTCCCGGTAGCGCTCGGGAAGCGATTCCACGCCGTTTACCGCCACGCAGAGCATGGCCGTCGCGTCATCCTCCTGCGCGCCTTTATACGCTAACGTTTCTCGTAACGCATTGATGCAGGCATGGGCGTCATGATGCGAAATGCCGTTGATATCGAGACGAATGGTTTTGCTAATGGCCTCTATCCATAATCCGCCCCACAGAACGCACCCCGAGGGCATGAGCAGGCAACTGAAGATGCTGTAAGCGGTGAGGTCGAGCCAGATAAAGGTCTTACTGGCAACGATAACGCCGAGGGCGACCGAAGGGATGCTGATGGCCAGCATATTCCATCCGCGGCGCAGCGGACTTAAGGCTAAACCCGCACTTGCTATCTGTTCCTGCCAGAGGTTACGTCCGGCGATACTCAGGCAGCAGGGCAGATCTTCATGACACGGCTTTCGCACCGCAAAATGGTCAAATAGTATGCTTTCAATGACGTTCATTTCGTGGTTTGCATAGCGTCCGTTAGCCAAAACCTGCCCGGGCTCCGGGATCCACAGATGCTTATTACTGAGTAAGCTGAACATTGCCAGTTGAATCACCCGGGTCCCTTCTCCGGTCAGCCACGCCAGCAACCAGGGGCTAACCTCTATCGCGTGCGGCTGGGGCTGAGCCGCTGGCCGCGACAGGATAATCATTATACCAATAGCAATATAGATACCCGGGACGATAAGTATAAAACCGCCAAGAAACAGCAGTGGATGCAGATGCATTATAAAATTCCACATACCATCCCCTCGTTAATCCAGCCTCTGCAGACAAAAGGGATACTTAATAAGGTTGATGATTTTTACATATTCACCATATCTTTCGGGAAGCAGGGCGGTTTTACCGATCGCCACGCAATAATCGGCGTTTTCATCGGTCAGGGTATCTGCGTCAGCAATAAGCGTCTCCTTCAGGGTATCAATATAGTGATGAAAGATATTAACGGCGATCCCTTCCCGGTCCAGCCGGGTGGCATTTAAGGTGATGCATAACAGCCACAGCCACCACAGGCCGGAAACCATCCCCATTGTCAGCCAGCTGAACACGCTGGAGTGAATTATCGCCTGATTATCAAAAAGCGTTTTCCAGGCGAGCGCGGCGATCAATAGCAGGGAGGGCGCGGCAATCAATATCATATTCCACGTTTGGTGCGTCGGGCTGAGCCGCAGCCCTTGGCAGTGAGGATCGGTGGCCCAGTGGTTCTTTTCGGCGACGTGCAGAGAAAGCGGCAGATCCTGGTCACTGGATTTTGGCGTAGCGAAATGGTCAAACAGTATTTTTTCCACACAGGTCATTTTGCATTCTGCGTACTGCTGATTGGCGCAGAGTTGAATATTGTCCGCAGAATGGATGAGAGTGACATAGTTTTTTCTTAACAGCCGGAACATGGCCAGCTGAATGACGCTGGTGGCGCTATTACGTAGCCAGGCTAAAAAAGAGGGTGAGATAGAATAGGGCGCCGGAACGGCTGTGGTATTTTCAGTAGGGCGGGTCTTCGCAATAATTATATTCACCAGAATATATATCACTGTGGTGAATAATACATGATAACCCATAAATGATAACGGATGTAAATTGGCGAGATAGCTAATGACAGGGTTCACTTTTATTCCTTGTGAGCGTCCTAACCTGTTTTCGCCAGCATATTAAGTCCTCTCATCACAGGGGGGCAAGTGAAATAATGGCCTGGCATCTTTAAGTTAATATTAGCCATCAAAGCGTGACGTCACCTGTTAACGAAAGCCTCCGCCGTCACGGGCGGAGGCTTATCTTTACGCTGTCAGTTAAAAGTCGTAGCCCACGGTGGCCATGACGCTGCGCTCTGCTCCCCAGTAGCAGTTGCCGGTGCCGTAGCAGCCGGAAACGTATTCACGATTGCCGATATTGTTGGCGTTGACCTGCACATAAGCGCCTTTCAGCCCCGGCGACCAGACGCCGAGGTCAGCCCGCATCATGGCGTCCATCAGCGTGACCGACGGCAGCCGCGCGGTGTTGGCATCATCCGCCCACTGTTTACCAATGTAGCGGACGCCGGCGCCCAGCGAGATCCCCGCCGGAAACTGATAGCGCGCCCAGAAGGAGGCCATCTGATCCGGGGTCAGCTGCGGCGTGTTGTTGTCGGTACCGTCCTTAGTGTCCTGGAAGCGCAGACGATTCCAGGTATACGAGGCGAGGGTGCTCAGCTGCGGGGTGATCTGGTGGTGCGCTTCCAGCTCAACCCCCTGGGAATGGACCTTACCCGCCGGAATATAGGTGGCGGTGGCGATGTTGGGGTCGCGGGTGGCGACATCCTTTTGCATCAGATCGTAAATCGCAATGCTATAGAGGTCGCTGCTGCCCGGCGGCTGGAACTTCAGGCCGGCTTCGACCTGTTCGGCGGTGGTCGGTTTCAACGGTTTGCCGTCAGCGCCGGGCAGCATCGCCGGGGTAATCGCCTGGCTGTAGCTCAGGTAGGGCGAAAGACCGTTGTCCAGGGCGTACAACAGCGAGGCGCGGCCGCTGATATGGTCGTCTGAACGGCGGTTTGAGGTGCCGAAGGTATCGCTGACCTGCTGGGAAACGATACGGTCATAGCGGGCGGAAACATCCACATGCCAGCGGTCCCAGACCATCTCATCCTGCAGATACAGCCCGGTCTGGTAATAACGGCGATTATTATCATCGCTGTAGGTCACGGTATGCCCGGTCTGGGCGGTATAGCCGGTAAACGGGTTAAGGGGCGCCGCGCCGCCGGCGCCGGTCCACAGATCGTTGCGGAAGCGATGGTATTCAGCGCCGAGGATCAGGGTATGCGCCAGATCGCCAGTATTGAAATCGGCGCGCAGGCGGTTATCGGTTGACCAGCCGTCCAGCGAACCGCGCGAGCCGCTGTAGCCGCGAGCCAGCATGTCGCTGTCATCTATCCAGCCGACCTGGTAGACCTGATCGAGGGAGACGTTGGTGTGGGTGTAGCTTCCGGCGGAATAGACCGACCAGACGTCGGTGAACTGGTGGTCAAACTCATAGCTGTAGATCTGCTGGCGGCGCTGATAGCCATCTCCCGGATCGCCCTCGTTGGTGCTGGTGGAGAGCTTACGGCCATTGTGCGCGTAGCGGGTGCCGTCCAGCGGCAAAGAGCCATGATAGCCACCGGAAGGATCTTTTTGCAGATAGGCGCGTAGCAGCAGCGAGGTATCGCTGTCCGGCTGCCACAGCAGGGAAGGTGAAATGGCGTAGCGCTCTTCGCGGGTATGGTCATACTGCGTGTCGCTGCTGCGGGTCATACCGATCAGCCGCCATGCCCACTGCTCATTGATGGCGTCGGTGTAATCGAAGGCCGCGCCTTTGGTATTTTGCGTCCCGCCAGTCAGGCGGACGTGGCCCTGCTGACTGAACTGCGGGCGCTTGGAGGTCAGGTTGACCACGCCGCCCGGCACGCTCTGCCCGTAGAGCGCGGAGGAGGGGCCGCGGATCACATCGACGCGTTCGATAAACCACGGGTCGATCTGCACCACGTTATGGCTGCCGCCGTCGCTCATCAGACGCATGCCGTCGAGGAACAGGTTATCGACGTCGCCGCCGTGGTAGCCGCGCAGGGAGATAGCGTCAAACCGGGTGGCGCCACCGCCGAAGCTGGAGTAGACCCCCGGGGTATATTCCAGCGCCTGGCTGATGGTATTCGCCCCCTGATCCGCCATCTGCTGGCGGGTGACAACCGACACCGACTGGGCGGTGGTGATTAACGGCTGGTCGGTTTTCGTCGCCCCGAGCGAGGTGCTGGCGCTATAGCCCTCAGTCGGCGCGCTGGCGGATGCCGGCGGGCTGGCCGTTACCACCACCGTCTCTTCGGCCTGCGCGGTGAAGGGAAGTGCGATCGCGAGGGCGCACAGCAGCCCCGGGCGTTTGCGAGAAATAGCCACGTTCATAAGATCATCCTGAACCTGCGCGGTTTGGTACTCCTGTACGCCGCCGCGGGAAAAACGAATCTGTCATTATTCGTTAAAAAGTAATGCGAATTATTATTGTTTGTATTTATGCGATCAAGCGAAAAGGTGATCTGTTCAGCGCGAGGGGATGGAGAAGGGTTTCCCGCGAGCCGCAGAATGGGCCTGCGCGGGACGGTAGTGACCAGGGAGACCGCTTACCCCTACCTATTTTGGTAGGGGGCGGCAAAGCGTCAGGAGCCGGTCTTTTGCGGTTCCGCAGGGGCGGGGTCGTTAGCCGCGGGCGCCGCAACAGGTTTGTCCTGCGGTGAAGGCGTTGGCGCCGGACGGGTAGCAGGCAGCGCATCGCAGGGTTTCTCCTGCGGGCAGATCAGATCCAGCATCTTAAGGGTGACGCCGTTGGTCCAGCCAAAGCCGTCCTGCAGTGGATATTCCCCACCGCCGCCCCCGGTGCCGGTCGAGCTTACGTCATACTTCTCCACCAGCTTTTGCTTGCTGTCATAGGTATGCTGCACGTTGGTCAGGAAGCGCCAGGTGACCTCCATGGCGATCTTCTGCTGACCATAGTTTTGCAGCCCCTCGACGGCCACCCACTGCAGCGGCGCCCAGCCGTTGGGGGCGTCCCACTGCTGGCCGCTGTTGACGGTGGTGGTGGTCAGCCCGCCGGGTTTGAGCAGCCGCGACTCGGCGGCGGCCGCCACTTTCGTCGCTCGCTCGCGCGACGCGGCATTGACGTACAGCGGGAACAGCGCCGCGGCGGTCAGCTGATTGCGCACCTTGTGGGTTTTCAGATCGTAATCGGCGTACCACCCCTCTTTTTCATTCCACAGGTATTTCTCGATAGCCTGCTGGCGGGCGTTGGCCAGCGCGTCGTACCGGGTAGCGCCGGCGCTGTCCCCCGCTGCTTTACTGGCGCGGGCGAGGGTTTTCTCCAGATGGAACATCAGGGCATTGAGATCGACCGGGATAATCGAGGTGGTGCGAATGGTGGCGAGCTGCTGCGGATTGTCCATCCAGCGGGAGCTGAAATCCCAGCCGGAAGCGGCGGCGGAGCGCAGGTCGCGATAGATCTCGGTGGCCGGACGATTCGGGTTGCTTTTGGCGGTTTTGACGTCGTCAAGCCAGGACTCGGGGCGTGGGGTGTCGTTATCGTCCCAGTAGCGGTTGAGCAGCGCGCCATCCGCCATCCGCACCGCCCGTTTGTCGGCGCTGCCGGGTGCCAGCGCGTCCGCCCCGGCCATCCAGTAGCGATACTCTTTCTCCAGCTGCGGCTGGTAGGTTTTCAGCACCTGGTCGCCATCGTGCGTCGCCAGCAGGCTTACCATAAAGGAGAAGAAGGGGGGCTGCGAACGGCTGAGGTAATAGGTGCGGTTACCGTTGGGGATATGGCCCCAGGTGTCAATTTCCGCAGCGAAGTTGGCGACCATATCTTCGACTTTATCCCAGTGACCGCTTTCGGCAAGACCCAGCATGGTGAAATAGCTGTCCCAGTAATAGACTTCGCGAAAGCGTCCTCCGGGGACCACGTAGGGCTTAGGCAGCGGCAGCAGCGAGTCCCACTTTTCCACCTCGACGGTGCTGCGGGTCAGGACCGGCCACAGGCCGTCGATATGCTGACGCAGGGTTTGCCCTTTGGGCGGCACATAGGCGTCGTTCTCTTTCGGCAGCGTGAAGTTCAGCTCAACGAAGTGGCGCAGGTCGAAGCTGGCCTGGTTTTTTTGCATCCGGTAATCGGCAAGGATCATCAGCGGATCGCTGTTCGGAATGGCGTCAGCGAACGTTTTCTGATCAGAAAACAGTTTCGCGCTTTGCACATCATTAAACAGCGGACCGAGCAGGATATCGGGTGATTGCGGGATTGGACGGGTTTCTTCAGCCTCAGCGGTCAGCGTCGCCAGGGCGATAAACGCACCCCCTAGCGCCAGACGAAGAGCATAAGGCAGGGTAGCGGGGCGACGGGAAAAGGGACTCGTCATGGATTGTTCTCCTTATCATTGCAGACTCATGTGCCACTGCATTTGGCCATCAGAAAACCATAGACGAATATCCGCCGCTGCGCGTGTCGAAGCTAACATTTTGCGCTAAAACAGAGAATTTACCGCTCACCGGGTGCTATCCAGGCGGCACTCTTCTGCTCAGCCGAATATTATAATCTTAATTATATATAATCTGGCTGGTGTTATTTTTGTCGTGAATGTTTTTGCGTGAATAATAAGCGTCATTCGATAGCGGCATCCGAAAAAAGAACGGATGTTTATCTGTAACAATAAGGTTCGTATTTATCGCATTTTAAAAATTGCGCAACGGATGAAGGCTGTGATCTGTCAGGCAAAAATACCGGGATTAATATGACTGAAGCCTGGCAGGATCACATAAATTAAAAAACATAAATAATTAATAAAAAAACATAATGGCGCCGCGCATAGCGGATAAGTAAAAAATGCAGACACTACAGAAACCGGTTTCATTTTGCATAAAGGAGTGGTGTATGTCTGCTGGCGAAAAAATTTCTGTCAGAGAGAAAATAGGTTATAGCCTGGGGGACGCAGCCAGTCACATCGTATTTGACTCGTCTGTGGCTATTCTGGCTTATTTTTATACCGATATTTATGGCCTGCCGCCCGCCGTAATGGGGACGATGTTTTTGCTGGTGCGTCTGCTGGATGCGATTACCGATCCGATTATTGGCGCGATTGCTGACGCCACCTCAACCCGCTGGGGCCGCTTTCGCCCCTGGCTGTTGGCGATCTGCGTGCCCTTTGCGGTGAGCTGCGTGCTGGTGTATTCCATTCCCTCCTTTTCCGACTCCGGAAAAATTGCCTACGCCGTGGCGGCTTATATATTTATGACGCTGATGTATACGGCGATTAATATTCCTTACTGCTCGCTGGGCGCGGCGCTGACCTCCGATCCGCGCGAAAGCCTCTCGCTGCAGTCCTGGCGTTTTGCTATCACTCCAATCGGCGGCGCGCTCGGTACTGCCTTTATTTTACCGCTGGCTGATTTTCTCTATCCCGGCGATCGCGCGACCGGTATTCAGGTCTCGATGGCCCTGTTTGGCGTTATCGGCTGCCTGATGTTTATCACCTGTTTCGCCACGACTAAAGAACGCGTGCAGCCGATTAAAGAACAGAACCTGAACATCGCGCGGGACGTGAAAATACTATTTCGTAACGATCAGTGGCGTATTCTTTCCGTTTACAATTTTATGATGCTGATCGCCGTGGTAATTCGCGGTGGCGCCGTCGTCTATTATGTTAACAGCGTCCTGCATAAAGGCGCCGACGTGATTACCATATTCATGCTCGGCGGTATGTTTGCCTCCATGCTGGGTTCGGTGCTGGCCAAACCCTTCGGGACGCGCTTTTGTAAGGTCCGATTCTCTTTCTGGATTAATCTTCTCACCGCCGCGCTGGGCGTGGTCTGCTTTATCGTCCCGGTACAATATTGGATTGCGGTGCTCGGCGTGCATATTCTGATTTCTATCATTCAGGGCGGCAACGGCGCGTTGCAGTGGTCGATGATTACCGACGTGAATAACTATGGCGAATGGAAAACCCAGCGGCGTATTACCGGTATGAATGTCGCAGCAAATATCTTTGTCATCAAGCTGGGCGTCGCCGTCGGCGGGGCCATCCTCGGCTGGATATTGGCCTATTTCCATTACGCCGCTAACACCACGGTGCAGTCGGCTTCAGCGGTGCAGGGCGTGGTGCTGTTGTTTACTCTGGTCCCTTCCGTGTTTTATGTGCTTACCGCCGTCTCGATTAAATTCTACGGCTTAACGGAAAACAGAATGAACGGCATCGTTGATGATTTAAAACACGGCACTTTCGCCGAATCCTGAATATTCCACGCTGTATTAAGAGGGCTATGCAGGTAATTCCCTGGATAGCCCGGCTATACCCTGGATGAAACATATAACAATGTAATTAGGGATGTTAATAATGAAAGTAAACTATATGGCTCTGATTATGAGTGGCCTGTTCTCCTCTAGCCTTTGGGCCGCGGCGAATAATCACCCGACGGATATTGAAAAACGTTTAGCGCAGCTGGAACAGCGCGTAATAAATGCTGAGCAACGAGCGGCCGATGCGGAAGCGAAAATCCAGACCTTAACCCGACAGCAGAGCGTGGTGGCGAAAAGCACGCCAACTGTCAAAGTGGAGTCCGCCGAGCCCGTCGCACCGGGCGCGGAGCCGACAACACTAACGCTGTCCGGCTATGGGGATATCAAATTTTATGGTGATGTCGAATTTAACATGGATGGCGCCAGCAGCAGCGGGAGCCTGACTTCGGTAAAAACCACGGCAAATAAAGACTGGGCGCCGGGCAATAATGAACGCTGGGATATTAATGGCCGCCTGCTGTTAGGTTTTGACGGCATGCGCAAAATGGATAATGGCCGTTTTGCCGGTTTTTCCGTCCAGCCGCTGGCCGACCTGAACGGCAAAATGAATCTTGATGATGCGGTATTCTTTTTTGGCCAGGAGAACGACTGGAAGGTGAAGGTTGGTCGTTTCGAAGCCTACGATATGTTCCCGTTGAATCAGGATACGTTCGTGGAATACTCCGGGAACACCGCCAACGATCTGTACAGTGACGGCTACGGCTATATTTACATGATGAAGGAAGGGCGCGGTCGGAGCAACAGCGGCGGCAACTTCCTGATGAGCAAAACCCTTGATAACTGGTATTTCGAACTGAATACCCTGCTGGAGAACGGCAGCACGCTATTCCAGGACCAGCAGTATCATGGCACCGCACTGGAAAATGAGAAAAATGTGGCCTATTTGCGCCCGGTTATCGCGTGGAACAGCGGGCGCTTCTCCACTGCCATCGCCATGGAAAGCAACGTGGTAAATAACGCCTATGGCTATCACGATGCGAAAGGACGCTGGGTCGACCAGTCCAGCCGTACCGGCTATGGCTATACGATGACGTGGAATGGGCAAAAAACCGATCCGCAGGACGGCGTGGTGACCAACCTTAACGTCGCTTATATGGATGCCGAAGATGAGACTGACTTTACCGCGGGCGTTAACTCCCTGTGGCACGGTTTTGAGCTGGGCTACATTTACGCGCATAACAAAATCGACAGCTTTAACACCGCTGATTTTATCGCTAACTGCGACGATAATTGCTGGATCGCCGATCCGGGCAACTATGATATCCACACAATCCATGCGTCGTACCTGTTTCCGAACGTAATGAATATGAAGAACTTCAACATCTATCTTGGGGCCTACGCATCATGGATTGAATCCAACCCAAACAACGGCGACGGCCAGGAAGACTCCCGCTATGGCGGCCGGCTGCGCTTCAAGTATTTCTTCTGAGCAACACAGAGCCTGCACAGCGCAGGCTCTGTGCTATTCAGCCGCCTGTCGCTACGCGGCGTGGCTCGCGAAGCCTCAGCGTCCCGTGAATCCACTTGCCCCAAACTGGTGCGTTTAACGCTAAAAACCGCCCACAAATAAGCAAAGTGTCTGGTTGTTTTTTAATCAACTCAAAGCCATGGCCTCACAGCGTAACGCTGCGCCGACGCGCTGTGTGACCTGGCATAATTAATGCTTATCTCTTATCGGGATTACCACAAAGTGAGTACAACCGGAGGAGACGGCCATGATAAAAATAACGCTTCCTGACGGGCATTATTATGACGAGATGCTGACCGCCCAGGGTGAGCAGCGGCCGCACTATAATGCCTGGTGGCAATGGTTTCGCAACACCGATCAATTCTCTATCCGGCAGAAAAAAGCGCAAGCGGAACTGCTTTTTCACCGTATCGGCATCACCTTTAACGTGTACGGCGAGGATGAGGGAACCGAGCGGCTGATCCCGTTTGATAGCGTGCCGCGGATCATACCCGCCGGGGAGTGGCAGCGCATTGACCGCGGCATCCGCCAGCGGGTGAAAGCGCTGAACGCTTTCCTCTATGACATCTATCATGAACAGAATATCCTGCGTGCGGGGCTGATACCGGCCGAGCAGGTGCTGGCCAACGAGCAGTATCAACCGTGCATGCAGGGCATCAACCTGCCAAACAACACCTATGCCCATATCACCGGCGTCGATATGGTGCGCAATAACGACGGTCAGTATTACGTGCTGGAGGATAATCTGCGCACGCCGTCCGGCGTCTCCTACATGCTCGAAAACCGTAAGATGATGATGCGCCTCTATCCGGAGATGTTCGAGCAGCATCACATTGCGCCGGTGGAGCGCTACCCGAGCTACCTCCTGCAGACCCTGCGCGAAAGTTCGCTGGTGGATGATCCCTGTGTCGTGGTGATGACCCCGGGTCGCTTCAACAGCGCCTACTTCGAGCACAGCTTCCTGGCGCAGCAGATGGGGGTCGAGCTGGTGGAAAGCGCCGATCTGTTTATTAAAAACGGCGCGGTGTATATGCGCACCACCGAGGGGCCGCGGCGGGTGGATGTGATTTATCGCCGCATCGACGACGCCTGGCTCGACCCGCTGGCCTTCCGCGCCGATTCGATGCTCGGCGTCCCGGGGCTGCTGTCCGTCTATCGCGCCGGCGGCGTAGTGCTGGCCAACGCCATCGGCACCGGGGTGGCTGACGACAAATCGATCTATCCGTACGTCCCGGAGATGATCCGCTTTTACCTCGGCGAACAGCCGATCCTCAGCAATATCCCCACCTGGCAGTGTCGGAAAGCGGAGGATCTGCGCTACGTGCTGAGCAATCTGGAGCTGATGGTGGTCAAGGAGGTCCATGGCGCCGGGGGCTACGGCATGCTGGTCGGCCCGCGTTCCACCAAAGAGGAGAGGGAGGCCTTCCGCCAGCGCCTTCTGGCCAATCCGGCCAACTATATCGCCCAGGATACCCTTGCGCTGTCGACCTGCCCAACCTTCGTTGATGAAGGGCTGTCGCCACGGCATATCGATTTACGCCCCTATGTGCTTTCCGGACAGGAGATGCGGCTGGTGCCCGGCGGCCTGACCCGCGTGGCGCTGACCGAAGGGTCGCTGGTGGTCAACTCGTCGCAGGGCGGCGGAACCAAGGATACCTGGGTGATGGAGGATGACGCATCATGCTAAGTCGTACGGCGAGTGAACTGTTCTGGATGGCCCGCTACCTTGAGCGGGCGGAGAGCTACGCCCGGGTGCTGGACGTGACCTGGAAATTATCAATGATCCCCCGCCACAGCCAGCAGTCGCGGGATCTGGCGCTACCGCTGAATTTGTCAATGACCCACGAGCTGTTTCAGGCGCGCCATGCCCGCTTTACCATGAGCAATCTGCTCAACTTTTTTGCCCTCGATGGCAACAACCCCTGCAGTATTTACAGCTGCGTGGAGATGGCGTGGAACAACGCGCACGCGGTGCGCGGCAGTCTGTCGGCCGAAGTGTGGGAGAGCATCAATGCCACCCGCATCGAACTGCGGACCCTCCGCCAGCAGGGGCTGGGCGAACTGGGGAGCGACGGCTTTTTCGAGTGGGTGAAAGAGCGGGTGCATCTGTTTCGCGGAGCGGTGATAGGCACGCTGCTGCGCAACGACGCCCTGAGTTTTATCGGTATCGGCACGCTGATCGAGCGCGCGTTCGCCACCACCCAGCTGCTGCTAATTAAGGATCAACAGCTGACCAACGATCCGGACCCGGTGCGCGAATACTACCGGCTGGATACCCTGCTCAATGCGGTCAGCGCCCGCGAAGCTTACAACAGCCTCTACCGCCAGCCGGTCAGTCGCGAAACGGTGATGGAGCTGCTGATCCTGCGTAACGATATTCCACGTTCGCTGCGCGCCAGCATTGCCGACCTGGTGGGCGAACTGGAGAAGATCGCCAACGATCGCTCTTATCAGCCGCTGCGCCTCGCCCATCAGCTCAACGTTGACCTGCGCTTCAGCACCCGTGACGACCTGGCGCAGGCGGACCTGCAGACCACGCTTAACGGACTGCTGGCGAGAATTAACGCCCTGTCCGACAGCATCAGACAAACCTATCTGGAGGCCTTATGAAACTGGTCATCGATCATCTCACCCGCTATGGCTACGATGAAGAAGTGAAGTTTTCCACCCAGTATCTGCGCCTGACCCCGCGCAGCACCGGACGGCAGACGATCACCGCCTGGACGCTGACCCTGCCGGACGGCGCGGCGGTGACCACTACCGACGGCTGGGGTAATGTGCTGCATGTGCTGACGCTGGATAACCCGCATAAAGAGATCACCATCCGCGCCAGCGGGATTGTCGATATCGCCGACGAGGGGGAAGAGACGTGTGATGAAGACGCCGAGCTGCTGTCGCCGCTGGTTTTTCTGCGCAGTACGCCGCTGACCCGCGCCGATACGGCGATCCGTGAGTTCGCCCAGCGCCTCTATCGTCCCGATGCGGCGGAAGAGAGTTTGAATCAACTGATGGCGGATCTGCTGTTAAGAATGCCATACTCCCCCGGCGCGACCCAGGTCCAGGACTCCGCTGCCGACGCCTTCGCCCGGGCGAAGGGCGTGTGCCAGGATCATACCCATGTTTTTCTCGCCTGCTGCCGGGCGCTGGAGATCCCGGCGCGCTACGTCAGCGGCTATGTCTACAGCGATAACGCCCAGCATGTCGCGATGCATGCCTGGGCGGAAGTGTGGCTCGACGGCCGTTGGCTGTCGTTTGATATCACCAATAATACCCGTCGCCTGAATCAGCATCTGCGGCTGGCGACCGGGCTGGATTATCTCGACGCCTGCCCGGTACGGGGCACCCGGTTGGGCGGCGGCGGGGAGATTATGTTAACCAACGCTGAAGTGCGCGAACACAGCCAGCAGGCGCAGCAGCAATAATACGGGAATAACCGCAATGACCTACTGTGTGGCCATGTGCCTGGCGGATGGACTGGTGTTTGCTTCCGACTCCCGCACCAACGCGGGCGTCGACCATATTGCCACTTTTAAAAAGCTGCACGTTTTCCATCAGGAAGGGGAACGGGTGCTGGTGCTGCAATCCGCCGGCAACCTGGCCACCACCCAGAGCGTGATAAGCCTGCTCAGCGCGCGGATCCGTACCCAGCAGGAGCCGAACCTGATGCAGGTGACTTCCCTCTACGACGCCGCAATGCTGATCGGTAAAACGCTGCTGGAGGTGATCCAGCGCGACAGCAGCAACCAGCAAAACTGCAGTAACACCAACTTCAACTGCAACCTGTTGCTTGGCGGCCAGATCGCCGGCGAAACCCATCGTCTGTTCCATATTTATCCGGAGGGCAACTTTATTGAAGCCACCCGCGACACGCCTTATTTCCAGATTGGCGAAAGCAAGTACGGCAAGCCGATCATCGATCGGGTGCTGACCATCGATACGCCGCTGGAGCAGGCGATGTGCTGCGCCTTGATCTCCATTGACTCGACGCTGCGCAGTAATCTGTCCGTTGGCCTGCCGCTGGATACGCTGCTCTACCGCAGCGGCAGCCTGAGCAGCGCCGGGCAGCATCGCATCACCGACAGCGATCCCTACTTCAACCGCATCCGCAAGGCGTGGTCCGAGGGGCTGTTGCACACCTTCCAGACTCTGCCGGCCTGGACGCCAGCAGAGCGGGAAGAGGAGTAGTTTCTTTGATGCGCTACAACTAACCTCGACGCGAAGATGGATAAGGCAATGGAGCCCTTAAGTGTCCTCGACCTGGCGGTAAAGTTACAGCGGTGTCGAGGCTGCCAACAGCGAGTTTCAACAAGAATGGTGAATTAATTAACGACAGGTCGCACGGATCGTCGGCCGGGCAAGGTGCCGTCGCCGCCCGGCACAAAAGCGACTCTACTGTTTTTGTCCGGCGGGGCTGCGCCTGCACCGGCCTGGATGGACCGGGGGGGCATCCCGTAGGCCCGGCAAGCGCAGCGCCGCCGGGCAATGGATCTGTTTAAACGCCGCCAGCCTGTTGCGCCATGGACGGTATTTTTTGCCGTGCTCAATACAAACGCGCTTTTTGGCAAAGCTAAGTAAATTAAATACTTTGTTATTTAACGTGTTATCTCACATCTTCGGAGGGAATGAGGCAACACGGCAAGGTATCGGAAGTGACGGAAAAGAAGACGGCTGTCTATGTGGATGACCAACAGCGCATCCTGATCCGCCAGCTGGCGCGCAGCTGGCTGTGGCGCAGCGAGCTGCCGACCTGGCTGCTGTTGGTGACGGTTTACGGCGGCTGGTTTGCCTGCGTGGCGGGCTGGCGGACGCTGGGCCTGTTTCCGGCCACGCTGCTGCTGATCTGGTTTACCGCCTGGTATACGTCCTTACAGCATGAGCTGATCCATGGGCATCCCACCCGGCTGGCATGGTTTAACCAGCTGCTGGGGACGCTGCCGCTGGCGGTCTGGTATCCCTATGGCGTCTATCGCGACAGCCATCTGGCGCACCATTGCAACCATCTGCTGACGCACCCCGAGGATGATCCCGAATCGTACTACGTGACCGCGGAAAGCTGGCAGCGCTTCTCAGCCTGGCAACGCCGCCTTATCCACCTGCGCAATACCTTCTGGGGGCGTCTGCTGCTGGCGCCGCTGATGGATATCGTTCACACCCTGCGCAGCGCGCTGCGGGCTTTCCGCGAGGGCGACCACCGCGCCATCGCCATGTGGAGCCTGCATCTGTTGCTGCTGACGGGCCTGCTGGCCTGGATGGCGGCGCAGGGTTTATCCCCGCTGTGGTTTGTGCTGGCGGTGAGCTACCCGGCGCTGGCCCTGACCAAAGTGCGCTCTTTTCTCGAACACCGGGCCGCGGATGACCCGCTGGCCCGCTCGGTGATCAACGAGGCCGGGCTCCCCTGGCGAGTGCTGTTCCTCAATCTCAACTACCATGCGGTGCATCATGACCTGCCAGGGGTTCCCTGGTACGCTTTACGTCAGCTGTATCTGCATCGCCAGACGGCCTATCTGCAGCGTAATCAGGGGTTCCTGGTGCGTGGGTACGGTGAGTGGCGACGCCATTTTAGCCGCCGGGCGGTGGCGGTGAACGCCCATCCGGGCTTTGGCGAGCAGGCGCAGGCGGGAGGAGAACATGGCTGAACGCATGACCTTTCCGATGTATGCCATCCACCGTCAACAGACCCAGGCTCTGTGGCAGGCGGTACAGTCGCTGCTGGCCGAACGCGGCGTGATGGTGGCGGGGGACCCGCCGGCGGATGACCCCGAGGATCTGCTGGCCCACTGGCGTCAGCCGAGGCTGTTGCTGAGTCAGACCTGTGGCTATCCGCTGGTGACCCAGCTGCCGGAGGTGCAGACGGTGGGCTGCTTCCACTACGCCGCGCCCGGTTGCGAAGGGCGCCGCTACCGCAGCCTGCTGGTGGTCCGCGAAGCGGATAGTCACCGGATGCTGGCGGACTTTTTTGGCCGCCGGGCCGTGTGCAATGCCGAGCACTCGCAGTCCGGCTACAACGTGCTGCGCAAAATGGTCGCGCCGCTCTCGCGGGAGGGGCGATTTTTTTCGGCTGTGGTGTTTAGCGGCAGCCATCGGCAATCGCTGCGCGAGCTGCAGCAGGAAAACGCCGATATCGCCGCCATCGACTGTGTGACCTACGCTCTGCTGCAGCGACATCAGCCGCAGGCCCTGGCAGGACTGGTGGCGATCGGCTGGAGCCCGGACGCGCCAGGGCTGCCGCTGATCACTGCCAGCGCCACCCCGGCTTCGACGCTGAACAGCCTGCGCGAGGCGCTCCAGCAGTTAGTGAGCGATGCGCGCTATCGTTCCCTGTGCGACGCCTTGCTGATCTGCGGCTATAGCGATATGTCGCGGGAGGCCTATGCTCCGCTGCTGGCGTGGCGGGATGAGGCCGCGGCGCAGGGAGTCAGCCAGCTATAGGTAAAATGCCCCGGCCAGCGATCTGCGCCGGGGCGGGTCATGGCAGACTACGGCGTCGGCGGTAACGCGGGGCGGGAAGGGGCGGTGAAGCGGTTTGCCACCGCCGGCAGACCGAGCTTTTCACGCAGGGTGCCGGGCGGATAGCGGTCACGCATGACGCCGTTACGCTGCAGAAGCGGCACCACCTGGTCAACAAAGCGGTCAAAGTCTCCCGGCAGCAGCGGGAACATCAGGTTGAACCCATCGGCGGCGCCCGCCTGCCAGGTCTCCGTTAAGGTGGCGGCAATCTCCTCGGCGCTGCCCAGCAGCAGCCAGCTATCAGAACTCTGTAATAACAACTTCCCCAACTCCAGCAGAGTGAGCCGCGGATCGTACTGGCGGATAAGCTTCAGCGCGGTACGGATGCCGTCAAAGCTCTCTTCATCAGGGAGCGGCGGCAGGGGCTGGTCCCTCGGCAGGGCGCTGAGATCCATTCGAAGATAAGAGGAGAGCAGATCGATAGCCATCTGGTCGCTCATCAGCTGTTCGTTAAGCTGCTGGCGGGCCGCCTTCTCCTCGTCGGAGTTCACCACCACCGGCAGGACCCCGGCGATGATTTTGAAATGGGCCGGATCGCGCCCGTGCTGGCGCAGCCGTTGATTCATCTCTTCGCGATAGGCCAGCCCCTCGGCGATCGAGTGAATAAACACGAAGTGCATATCGGACCAGGCGGCGGCCAGCGCTTTCCCTGCTTCCGAAGAGCCGGCCTGCACCAGCAGTGGATGGCCCTGCGGCGGGCGAGGGACGTTGAGCGGGCCGCGCACGCGAAAGTACTCGCCCTGATACTCGAGATGATGCACCTTGTCGGCATCGGCAAATAATCCGCGCGCTTTATCGAAGATCGCCGCGCCATCTTCCCAGGAATCCCACAGGCGAGTGACCACGTCGATGAATTCATTGGCCCGCTGGTAGCGCGTGCCGTGGCGGGGAAGCTGCTCCAGACCGAAGTTTGCTGCTTCTTCTTCCAGCCACGACGTGACCACATTCCAGCTTGCCCGGCCATTGCTGAGCAAATCCAGCGAGGCAAAGTAGCGAGCCAGGTTATAGGGTTCGTTATAGGAGGTGGACGCGGTGGCCATCAGGCCGATATGCTCCGTCACCGCGGCGAGGGCGGAGAGCAGCGTCAGGGGTTCAAGCCGGGCGTTGGCGTAGTGGGTCAGACCGCTGGGCACCGTATCCCACACCGCGATATGGTCGGCGACAAAGATAGCGTCGAGGGTCGCCGCTTCGGCCTTGCGCGCCAGACTGGCGTAATAGTTGAGGGTAAATATGTCCGCTTCAGGCGCGTCAGGGTGACGCCAGGAGAAACGGTAATCCCCCTGTGGGTTATAAAAGAACAGGTTCAGGATCATGTGTCGGGTAGACATAGCGTGGACTCGCGGCTGAACGCCATCCGTGGCGGAGTGAAGGTCAGTGTTGGGATAGGTTGGCATTAACCCACTGGTCGGCGACGGCCGCTGGATCTTTATGCTGAAGATCTACCTGCTGGTTGAGGGCAATCAGCGTGGCATTGTCCAGTTTGCCGGAGACCTCATTGAGCACGGCGCCGATCTCCGGCGTCAGACTGGCTTTGCGCACCAGCGGCACCACGTTCTGACTCGGTTGCTCATGTTTATCATCTTCCAGAACCACCCATTTCTCCTTCGCCAGATTGCCCTGGGTGGAGACGACCGTCGCGACATCGATTTTGCCCGAATTGAGCGCCAGCCGGGTCAGCGGCCCGCCCATGTCCAGCGATTTCACCGCTTTGAACTCAAGACCATAGACGCGTTTCAGCCCCGGCAGGCCCAGGGCGCGTACCGCCAGCTCCGGCGGTCCGCCGATCACCAGCTGCGGGGCGACGGGCTTCATGTCGGAGAGGGTGCGCAGATGGTATTTCTCCGCGGTCTCGGCACGTACCGCCCAGGCGGTGATCGAGGTGGCCGGGGCCGGGTTCAACAGAGTGAAATCGGCAGGCAGGACCTGAGCCAACTCAGCGCTGACGTCCTGCTGGCTGGTGGCCTCGGTTTTGCCGTTATAGAAATTGAGCAGGGCGCCAAGATATTCCGGAACGATATCGATCTCACCGCTCTGCAGCGCCGGAATAATAATTTCCCGGTTGCCGAGGTTGAGACGGGTGTTGGCCTCGATATGATTTTTCTTTAGCGCGCTGGCGTAGATGTTGGCGAGAATGGAACTTTCGGTAAAGTTGGCCCCGCCCACCGTGACGCTGGCGGCATAGGTGTAAACGCTCAGGCTGAACAGCCCGGCGGCCAGCAACGAGAGACGAAATCGACGGGCGGTGACGGCCTTGCCAAATAATTGCTTCATAATACCTCTTTTATTTTCAGGTTAATCAGCGCCAGGCGCTGGGGTCATGTCAGTGTCACGCTAATAAGGCGCGGCAATACGGCGATGAACCAGGCGGCCGGCGCAGCGGGCGAAAAGCAGTTCGCCGCCTATCGCCAGCAGGGAAACCACCAGCGAGCCGCCGATCACCTGCGGGATATCCCGTTGCCCGAGTCCGTCGATCAGAAATCGTCCCAACCCGCCCAGACCGGCATAGGCTGCGACCACCGCCGTGGCGATAAGCTGAACCAGCGCGGTGCGCACCCCGGCGAGGATCAGCGGCGCCGCCAGCGGGATCCGCACCTGCCACAGGCTTTGCCAGGGGGTCATGCCCAGCGCGATGGCCGCATCGCACAGCGGGCGGTCGGCGTGATAAATCCCCACCCAGGTGTTAGTGAGAATCGGCGGAATAGAAAGCGCGATAAGCGCCGCCAGCACCGGGATATCGTTAAAGCCAAAAACGATGATGCATAATAAAATCAGCCCTAACGAAGGGATGGCGCGGCCAAGATTAAACAGGTTGATCACCACGAAGGCGCCTTTGCGCCAGTAGCCCAGGGCGATACCAAGCGGCAGGGCAATGGCGCAGGCCACGGCCATGCTGACCAGCACGTAATAAAGGTGTTGGCCCAGGCGCAGCAGGATGCCCTCGTCGCCCAGCCAGTGCTCCGGCTGGGTCAACCAGTGAAAGGTGGCGAGAAGCAGTGTCATCATTTCGTCCACGGCGTTAGCCAGTCCCCGAGACGGGCGATCAGCCCGTCAAAGACCAGCGACAGCAGCAGGCTCAGGACCAGGCTGACGATAATCGGCGTCAGAAAGTCCTGATTAAAACCCGCCAGCAGCAGCTGTCCCAGCCCGCCCTGGCCGATCAGCGCGGTGACGGTGACCAGGCCGACCAGCGTTACCGAGGCAATGCGCAGCCCGGCAAACAAGGAGGGCAGCAGCAGCCACAGCTCGATATCGAAGAAGCGGAATCCCCGGGTGTAGCCGAGCGCCCGCGCCGACTCCAGCGCCGCCTGTGGCAGCTTTTCTATGCCGGCCAGCATGTTGCGCAACAGGATCAGCAACGAGTACAGCGTCAGGCCAATCAGCGAGGTAGTCAGCGACAGCCCGGTAAACGGCAGCAATAAAATAAATAGCGCCAGCGAGGGAATGGTAAACAGCACGCCGCAAAGGGTGATGAGCGGCTGCGCCGTCGCGGGCCAGCGCAGGGTAATGGCTAACAGGCCGCCGGTGAGCAGGGAGCCGAAAAGTAGCGCCAGCAGGACCATCCGCGCATGCTGCCAGAGGAGATCGCCGATCATCGCGCGGTTATCGATAACCCAGCCCCAGTCAATCATGAGGTCTCACTCCCACCGCGCCGTCGAGCACTTGCTGCAGCAGGGCGTGAGACACCGCCCCCTGGTATTGTCCTTCGCCATCCACATGCACCAGCACGCCGGTCGCCACGTCGAGCAGCGCGCTATAGGCAAAACGCAGGCTGTGGCTGCTGGCGAGCGGGCGCTCCACCGGCAGGGTGAGACCTCGCAGCGGATCAAACCAGTGCAGCGGGCGTCGCTGGCGGTCAAGCACCAGGCGCAGCGGGCTGGCCAGCGGTGGATGGGCGCTGGCGATCGGCGTTAGCGCTTCGTCGAGCAGGGGGACATCGTGACGCGGCAGCTGGCCGACCTGTATCATGCCCAGCCGCTTCAGATTGGGTTCCGGACCAATAAAGCGGCGCACGAACTCGCTTGCCGGGTGGGCCAGAATACGGTCGGGGGTATCAAACTGCGCCAGCACGCCGCCTTCCTGGAAAATGGCGATTTTATCGCCGAGACGGATCGCTTCATTGATGTCGTGGGTCACCAGTACAATGGTTTTCTGCAGCCGCTGCTGCAACAGCAACAGCTCGTCCTGGAGGCGTTCACGGACCACCGGGTCGATGGCGGCGAAGGGCTCATCCATCAGTAAAATCGGCGGATCGGCGGCGATGGCACGGGCGATGGCTACGCGTCCCTGCTGGCCGCCGGAGAGCTGATGCGGATAGCGGTGCAGCAGATGGCTGTCGAGCGACATCAGCGCCACCAGTTCGTCAATGCGCGCGCGGATCCGCGCTTTGCTCCAGCCCGCCAGCCGCGGTACGGTGGCGATATTTTGCGCCACGGTACGATGGGGAAAGAGCGCGGCGCTTTGCATCACGAAGCCGATCTGGCGGCGGACCTGGATAATATCAGCGTCAGCGAGGCGGACGCCCTGAATATAGACGTCGCCGCTGTCGGGAATATCCAGCTGATTAATCATGCGCAGGATAGTCGTTTTTCCGCAGCCGCTCGGGCCGACGAAGGTGCAGAATTCGCCATGATCAATATCCAGACTGAGGTCGCGAATGGCCGGCTGGGCGCTGCCTGGATAGGTTTTGCAAAGATGCGTTAATTTAATCATGGTGGAATTCAACACTCTGAATAATAAAGTCCTGACCCGGATAAAGTAGCGCCGGGATCCTGGCTCAAACTACAGAGCGCCTGCGGGGAGGGCAAATACGTTATTTGCATTTGCATAGTGAAAAGCTGGTTAATCAGTTGCGGTGGAAGAAAAGCCGGAAGGTTGTTTTATGGATTTGTGATCGGCAACACAAATGACTCTCAAGCGGCCACCGTAAAAAATAAATTACCAGGGTTGATTTTAATCAAAGTATGACCGCCTGCGATAGGGCGGAAAAAGCCGTACCGTCCGCCGCACAAGAAAAACTAAATTGTGAATATAATGTTTCTTTGATGTAAATAATGCCTGTGCCCTTTTCCCGCCCGCCGCAGATAAAATGTGATGCCAAACCGACTTGTCGTTAAATAAGGGCGTTGATTACGTCTGCTTTTTATTCTTTACAGCATTAATTTAATTTTCGGTTCTCTTCTCACCCTGACAGCGTTGGTTAAATAGCGTGCAAAAGGCGTATTTTTTATCGCCATTCTGCCGTCGATGTTATTGCCATCAATTATTTTTATCCCCGCATTCGGTCACGACAAAAGGCGTGCAAATAGCGTTCATGATGCTTTTAATGTATTGATTTTAATTTATTTATTCTGACTTGTGACTCTTGCTCATCCGCCGCGGCGGAGCCTTTGTGAGAGCTCTCACATAACCCGGTGATCGCGATTTGTTACACTTTCCGCCGTCAACAAAGGAATGAAAGCGAGACGTGATGAATACTTTTTCTCTGCCTAAAACTCAGCATCTGGTGGTTTTCCAGGAAGTGATCCGCAGCGGGTCAATCGGGGCTGGAGCAAAAGCGTTAGGACTCACTCAGCCGGCGGTCAGTAAAATCATTGGCGACATGGAAAGCTATTTTGGCAGCGAGTTAATCGTTCGGCGAAATACCGGCGTCTCGCTCACCGAGGCCGGGCAGGTATTTCTTAACTGGTCAGAGACAATCACCCGTGAAATGAAAAATATGGTCAATGAAATGAATGCCCTGACCAACAGCACGGTAGTGGATGTCTCCTTTGGTTTCCCCTCGCTGGTGGGGTTTACCTTTATGTCGGAGATGGTGCATCAGTTCAAAATGACCTTCCCCAAGGCGCGGGTCTCAATGTATGAGGCGCAGCTCTCCGCCTTTTTGCCGGCAATCCGCGACGGCCGCCTCGACTTCGCCATCGGGACGCTGAGCGATGAGATGAAGCTGCAGGACCTGCACGTCGAGCCGCTGTTTGAGTCTGAGTTTGTGTTGGTGGCGAACCGGGCGCGGATCGGCAACGGCACCGTCCGCCTGGCCTCGCTCCAGCACGAGCAGTGGGTGCTGCCGGAGACCAATATGGGTTACTACAGCGAACTGCTGACCACCCTGCAGCGCAGCGGCATCCGCCGTGAAAATATCGTCAATACCGATTCGGTGGTGACGATCTATAACCTGGTGCTCAATGCCGATTTTTTGACGGTCATTCCCTGCGACATGACCACGCCGTTCGGCTCGAGCCAGTTTGTCACCATCCCCATTAAAGAGGCCTTGCCGGTGGCGCGCTATGCGGCGGTGTGGTCGAAAAATTACCGGCTGAAAACCGCGGCGGCGTCGCTGGTGGAGATGGCGAAACAGTACTCATCGGGGCAGGGCAACCGCCACTGGCAGCCAATAGAAATTGCCTGACTGATAGTTATTAAATAACCCAACACCCATCCTCGCTGTTATCAGCAGGATGACGCCCGGTTATTGACTTTATCTTAAGAAACAGAGGCCATCATGCATATTACCTACGATCTTCCGGTATCGATTAACGATATTCTCGAAGCGAAACAACGCCTGGCAGGAAAAATATATAAAACGGGTATGCCGCGTTCGAATTATTTTAGCGAACGCTGCAAGGGGGAAATATTTCTTAAATTCGAAAATATGCAGCGCACGGGCTCATTTAAAATTCGCGGCGCCTTTAATAAGCTCAGCGGGTTAACCGCGGCGGAAAAACGCAAAGGGGTGGTGGCCTGCTCAGCGGGCAACCACGCCCAGGGCGTCTCGCTCTCCTGCGCCATGCTCGGCATTGACGGGAAAGTGGTGATGCCGAAAGGGGCGCCGAAATCGAAAGTCGCCGCCACCTGCGATTATTCAGCGGAGGTGGTGCTGCATGGCGATAATTTTAACGATACCCTCGCCAAAGCCAGCGATATTGTTGAACTTGAAGGCCGTATTTTTATTCCCCCCTATGACGACCCGCAGGTTATTGCCGGGCAGGGCACCATCGGTCTCGAAATATTAGAAGATCTGTATGACGTGGATAATGTCATCGTGCCGATTGGCGGCGGTGGCTTAATTGCCGGCATCGCGATTGCGATTAAATCCATTAACCCGACGATCCGTATTATCGGCGTGCAGTCGGAGAATGTTCACGGTATGGCCGCCTCCTGGTACGCCGGAGAGATCACCAGCCATCGCCACGCCGGCACTTTAGCCGATGGCTGCGATGTCGCCCGCCCGGGGAAACTGACCTATGAAATCGCCCGCCAGCTGGTGGATGACATCGTCCTCGTCAGTGAGGACGACATTCGCCAGAGCATGGTCGCCTTAATTCAGCGCAATAAAGTGATCACCGAAGGGGCCGGGGCCTTGGCCTGCGCCGCGTTATTAAGCGGCAAATTAGACAGCTATATCCAGAACCGCAAAACGGTCAGCCTGATTTCCGGCGGCAATATCGATCTCTCGCGGGTCTCGCAAATTACGGGTTTTGTTGACGCTTAATTCAATACAGAAGTGAGGACAGGATATGAGTACGACTGAGAGCATTGCATCCAGCCAGACAAGCCTTTCGTCCTGGCGTAAATCTGACACCACCTGGACCCTGGGCCTGTTTGGCACCGCTATCGGCGCCGGGGTACTGTTTTTCCCCATCCGCGCCGGCTTCGGCGGGCTGATCCCGATCCTGGTGATGCTGGTGCTGGCCTATCCCATTGCCTTCTATTGCCATCGGGCGCTGGCGCGGCTGTGCCTGTCGGGGGCTAACCCCTCCGGCAATATCACCGAAACAGTGGAAGAGCATTTTGGCAAAACCGGCGGGGTGGTGATCACCTTTCTGTACTTCTTCGCCATCTGCCCGCTGCTGTGGATTTATGGCGTCACGATCACCAATACCTTCATGACCTTCTGGGAGAACCAGCTACAGATGCCGGCCCTCAACCGCGGGGTGGTGGCGCTGCTCCTGCTGCTGCTGATGGCGTTTGTCATCTGGTTTGGTAAAGACCTGATGGTCAAGGTGATGAGCTATCTGGTGTGGCCGTTTATCGCCAGCCTGGTGGTGATCTCCCTGTCTCTGATCCCTTACTGGAATAGCGCGGTGATTGACCAGGTGAACCTCAGCGATATCGCCTTAACCGGTCATGACGGCATTCTGGTGACAGTATGGCTGGGCATCTCCATTATGGTGTTCTCCTTCAACTTCTCGCCGATCGTCTCCTCGTTTGTGGTCTCCAAACGCGAAGAGTATGAAGCGCAGTTTGGCCGGGAGTACACCGAACAAAAATGTTCGCAGATTATCTCCCGGGCCAGCATGCTGATGGTGGCGGTGGTGATGTTCTTCGCCTTCAGCTGCCTGTTTACCCTCTCGCCGCAGAACATGGCGGACGCCAAGGCGCAGAATATCCCGGTGCTCTCCTATCTGGCGAATCACTTTGCCTCGATGTCGGGCACTAAATCCACCTTTGCCACCCTGCTGGAATATGGCGCGTCCATTATCGCCCTGGTGGCCATCTTCAAATCGTTCTTCGGCCACTATCTCGGCACCCTCGAGGGGCTGAACGGGCTGATCCTGCGCTTCGGCTATAAAGGGGATAAAACCCGCGTCTCCAGCGGCAAGCTCAATACCCTGAGCATGGTGTTCATCATGGGCTCGACCTGGGTGGTGGCGTATGCCAACCCCAATATCCTCGACCTGATTGAGGCCATGGGCGCGCCGATTATCGCCTCGCTGCTGTGTCTGCTGCCGATGTACGCCATTCGTAAAGCGCCTTCGCTGGCCAAATACCGTGGCCGTCTCGACAACCTCTTTGTGACCGCTATTGGTCTGCTGACCATCCTCAACATCGTTTACAAACTGTTCTAATCCGGCTCAGGCCACGCGGAGTACAACATGACTGAATTTCCGGTAGTTCTGGTGATCAACTGCGGCTCGTCGTCGATCAAATTTTCCGTGCTGGACGCCGCCAGCTGCGACTGCCTGCTCAACGGCGTGGCCGAGGGCATCAACGCAGACCAGGCGTCTCTCTCGCTTAACGGCGGCAAACCGGTGGCGCTGGCGCCGCGCGGCTACGAAGGCGCCCTGCAGGCGATTGCCGGGGCATTAGCCCAACGCGACCTCATCGGCAGCGTGGCCCTGATTGGCCACCGCGTCGCCCACGGCGGCGACCTCTTCACCGAGTCGGTCATTATCAGCGAGGAGGTTATCGACAATATTCGCCAGGTGTCGTCCCTGGCCCCCCTGCATAACTACGCCAGCCTCAGCGGCATCGCCTCGGCGCAGCGGCTGTTCCCGGAGGTGATGCAGGTGGCGGTCTTTGATACCAGCTTTCACCAGACCCTGGCCCCGGAAGCCTTTCTCTATGGTCTGCCGTGGGAGTATTACCAGAACCTCGGGGTGCGCCGCTATGGCTTCCACGGCACCTCGCACCGCTATGTCTCCCGGCGCGCCCTGGCGCAGCTCGGGTTGCCGGAGCAGGAGAGTGGTCTGGTGATCGCCCACCTGGGCAATGGCGCCTCGGTCTGCGCAGTGCGCAACGGCCGCAGCGTAGACACCTCGATGGGGATGACGCCGCTGGAGGGGCTGATGATGGGCACCCGCAGCGGCGATGTCGACTTCGGCGCCATGGCGTGGATTGCCGCGGAAACCCGGCAGACCCTCAGTGACCTGGAGCGGGTGGCCAACACCGCCTCCGGCCTGCTGGGGATCTCCGGCCTTTCCTCCGACCTGCGGGTGCTGGAGCAGGCCTGGCATGAGGGCCATGCCCGCGCCCGCCTGGCGATCAAAACCTTCGTCCATCGCATTGCCCGCCATATCGCCGGCCACGCCGCCGCGCTGCAGCGTCTCGACGGCATTATTTTTACCGGCGGGATTGGCGAAAACTCGGTGCTGATCCGCCGGCTGGTAAGCGAGCGGCTGGCGGTCTTTGGCCTTGAGATGGACGCCGCCCGCAACCAGCAGCCCAATTCGGACGGCGAGCGTCTGATCTCCGCCGACGGCAGCCGGGTGCGCTGTGCGGTTATCCCCACCAATGAAGAGCGCATGATTGCCCTCGATGCGATCCGCTTAGGCCGGATCCACACCGCGGCGGCGCTGGCCTGATTTTTTTATTCTGTAGAGAGACGATGTTCATGAAAGTAGATATCGACACCCACGACGCACAATACGCCGACGCCTGGCAGGGCTTTCGCGGTACGGCGTGGCAAACGCAGATTAACGTTCGCGACTTTATTCAGCATAACTACACCCCTTACGAGGGCGATGAGTCTTTCCTCGCCGACGCGACGCCGGCCACCACCGCCCTCTGGGAGCAGGTGATGGCCGGGATCCGCGTCGAGAACGCCACCCATGCGCCGGTGGATTTCGACACCAATGTCGCTACCTCCATCACCGCCCACGCGGCGGGCTATATCAACCAGCCGCTGGAAAAGATCGTCGGCCTGCAAACGGACCAGCCGCTGAAGCGCGCTCTGCATCCCTTTGGCGGCATCAATATGATCAAAAGCGCCTTCGAGGCCTATGGTCGCGAAATGGATCCTGACTTTGAGTATCAGTTTACGGCGCTGCGCAAGACCCACAATCAGGGCGTTTTTGACGTCTATTCCCCGGATATGCTGCGCTGCCGTAAATCCGGGGTGCTGACCGGGCTGCCGGACGGCTACGGTCGCGGACGGATCATCGGCGATTACCGCCGCGTGGCGCTGTACGGCATTCGCTTTCTGGTCCGCGAACGTGAGCTGCAGTTTGCCGACCTGCAGCCGGCCCTTGAACGCGGCGAGGCGCTGGAGGCCACCCTGCGCCTGCGCGAAGAGCTGGCCGAACAGCGGCGCGCGCTGCAGCAGATGCAGGAGATGGCGTCCCGCTACGGCTGCGATATTTCCCACCCGGCGCGCACTGCCCGTGAGGCGGTACAGTGGCTCTACTTCGCCTACCTGGCGGCAGTGAAGTCGCAGAACGGCGGCGCCATGTCGCTGGGGCGCACGGCCACCTTCCTCGACATCTATATTGAACGCGATCTGCGCGCCGGCTTACTGAATGAGGAGCAGGCCCAGGAGCTGATTGACCACTTCATCATGAAGATCCGCATGGTGCGTTTCCTGCGCACCCCGGAATTTGATTCGCTGTTCTCCGGGGATCCCATCTGGGCGACGGAAGTGCTGGGCGGCATGGGGCTGGATGGTCGCACCCTGGTCAGCAAAACCACCTTCCGCTATCTGCATACCCTGCACACCATGGGCCCGGCGCCGGAGCCCAACCTGACCGTGCTCTGGTCGCAGGCGCTGCCGGTGGCGTTTAAAAAATACGCCGCCCGGGTCTCTATCGCCACCTCGTCGCTGCAGTATGAGAACGACGATCTGATGCGCAGCGATTTCCACAGCGACGACTACGCCATCGCCTGCTGCGTCAGCCCGATGGTCATCGGCAAGCAGATGCAGTTCTTCGGCGCCCGCGCCAATTTGGCCAAAACGTTGCTCTACGCAATTAACGGCGGGATGGATGAGAAACTGAAGATCCAGGTGGGGCCGAAAACCGCGCCGCTGCGCGATGAGGTGCTGGACTACGACACCGTGATGGCCAGCCTCGACCACTTTATGGACTGGCTGGCGGTGCAGTACATCAGCGCGCTGAACATCATCCACTGCATGCATGATAAATACAGCTACGAGGCGGCGCTGATGGCCCTCCACGACCGCGACGTTTACCGCACGATGGCCTGTGGCATCGCCGGCCTGTCGGTGGCGGCGGATTCGCTGTCGGCAATAAAGTACGCCCGGGTGAAGCCGGTACGCGACCATCACGGGCTGGCGGTGGACTTTGTCATTGAGGGGGATTATCCGCAGTATGGCAACAACGACGATCGCGTCGATGCCATCGCCTGCGACCTGGTGGAGCGCTTTATGCGCAAAATTCAGGCGCTGCCCACCTGGCGCCAGGCGGTGCCGACCCAGTCGATCCTGACCATCACCTCCAACGTGGTGTACGGGCAGAAAACCGGCAACACGCCGGACGGACGTCGGGCGGGGACGCCGTTCGCCCCGGGGGCCAATCCGATGCATGGCCGCGATCGCAAAGGGGCGGTGGCGTCGCTGACCTCGGTGGCGAAACTGCCGTTTACCTACGCCAAAGATGGCATCTCGTACACCTTCTCCATCGTGCCGGCGGCCCTCGGCAAAGCGCCGTCGGCGCAGGAAAATAACCTGGTGGGGCTGCTGGACGGCTACTTCCATCACGAGGAGACGGTGGAGGGGGGACAGCATCTCAACGTCAATGTGCTGAACCGGGAAAAGCTGCTCGATGCGATAGAACATCCGGAGCAGTATCCGAATCTGACGATCAGGGTCTCCGGCTATGCGGTCCGCTTTAACGCGCTGACCCGCGAGCAGCAGCAGGATGTGATCTCCCGAACGTTCACCAGCCAACTCTGAGCGGCCGCCGGGCCACAGGGGAGCCCTTAACGGGCTCTCCTGTTATCATCTTCACATTACCGCAACAAAATAATCACCACTGTTGATCATATTCGCATTTTTGCACCACGCTGGCGCGCAGCGAGCGCTAACTGCATCTATGTTTAGCTCACGGGCCGGTACGGATACCGCGTTGTCCGGCTCGCCACGTGATGGCAACCAATCTCCTGACCTGAAAGGGAATGCGCCCTTGCCGGATGCGGCACGGGTTGCCGTCGCGTGCGCACCGACCGGGGCGTCCGCTCTCCGGCGCGCCCTCTCTACCTTGCGGGATTTTTGCTTCTTCCACCCTGGCCGTCCTGGCGCTGCGCCTGCGTCGGCACCACACGGTAAGTGATATTTTCTGCGTCATTCCATGACGCCAGGCTCTAAATCGCTGAGGAATATCCGAATGTCTTTGAAACTGAAAACAATGACGCTTCATGTTGTGATAGCAGGTTGTATGAGCATGGCCTTTTACGCCCAGGCTGACGTGAAGATCGGCGTCGCCGGGCCCTTCACCGGCCCCAACGCTACCTACGGCGCCCAGTACTGGAAAGGGGCCTCGCAGGCGGTGGCTGATATCAATGCCGCCGGCGGCATCAAAGGCGAAAAAATTGTGCTGGTGCAGGGGGATGACGCGTGCGAACCGAAACAGGCGGTAGCGGTGGCTAACCGGCTGGTGGACGAAGCGAAAGTCTCCGCCGTGGTGGGGCACTTTTGCTCTTCCTCAACGATGCCAGCCTCCGAGGTGTATGACGAAGCCGGGATTCTGACCATTACCCCCGGCTCCACCAACCCACAGATCACCGAGCGCGGTATGAAGGATCTCTTCCGCATGTGTGGTCGCGACGATCAGCAGGGGGCGATTGCCGCCAACTATATGCTGGACGTGCTGAAGGCGAAGAAAATTGCCGTCATCCATGATAAAGACACCTATGGCCAGGGGCTGGCCGATGCCACCCGCGCAGCGCTTGCGAAGCGGGGCACCAAAGAAGTGTTGTACGAAGGCCTCTCCCGCGGTGAAAAAGACTTTAACGCCCTGGTGACCAAGATCGGCGCCCTCAAGCCGGACGTGGTCTACTTTGGCGGCTGCCACCCTGAGGCCGGCCCGCTGGTGCGCCAGATGCGCGAGCAGGGAGTGCAGGCTAAATTCTTCTCCGGCGACTGTATCGTCACCGAGGAGCTGGTGACGGCCGCCGGCGGGCCGCAGTTCACCAACGGCGTGCTGATGACCTTTGGTCAGGACCCGCGCACCCTCCCGGAAGGCAAAGCGGTGATCGAGAAGTTCCGCGCCAGCGGCTTTGAGCCAGAAGGCTATACCCTCTACGCCTACGCCTCCATTCAGGCTATTGCCGCGGCCTGGAACGCCGTCGGCACCGATAACGCCAAAGCCAGCGACTGGCTGAAGAACCACGACGTCGAGACGGTGATGGGCAAGAAAGCCTGGGATGGCAAAGGCGACCTCAAGGTGTCCGACTACGTGGTCTATCAGTGGGATGACAAGGGCAAATATCACCAGCTCTGATCGGCCACGACCTGAGGACGTTCTGTCCTTTTGACTTGCGAATCGTCACATGACGGCGGTCGACCGGGTACCCATCCCGGCGGCCGTCGGCCTGGCGGCTGGAGGGGCTATGACGGCGTTTTTTCTACAACAACTGATCAATGGGTTGACGCTGGGGGCGGTGTACGGCTTAATCGCCATCGGCTACACCATGGTGTATGGGATCATCGGCATGATCAACTTCGCCCACGGCGAGGTGTATATGGTCTCCGCCTACCTGTGCGCCATCGGCCTGGCGCTGCTCTCTTTCTTCGGGATCCACTCCTTTCCGCTGCTGATTTTCGCCACCCTGGTGTTCACCATCGTGGTCACCGGCGTGTACGGTTGGGCGATCGAGCGCATCGCCTACCGGCCGCTGCGCAACTCGACGCGACTGGCGCCGCTGATCTCGGCTATCGGGATGTCGCTGATCCTACAGAACTATGTCCAGCTGAGCCAGGGGCCGAACCAGCAGGGGATCCCGACGCTGCTTAGCGGCGCGCTGCGCATGACGGTGGGCGATGGGGTGGTGCAGATCACCTGGACCAAGGTGTTTATTCTCGTCGCGGCGCTGGCGGGGATGCTGATCCTGACCTGGATTATTCAGTACACCCGGCTGGGGCGCATCTGCCGTGCCACCCAGCAGGACCGGCGCATGGCGGCGATCCTTGGCATCAATACCAACCGGGTGATCTCCCTGGTGTTTGTCATCGGCGCGGCGATGGCCGGCCTGGCCGGGGTGCTGGTGACCATGAACTACGGCACCTTCGACTTCTACATCGGATTTATTATCGGCATCAAAGCCTTCACCGCCGCGGTGTTGGGCGGGATTGGCTCGCTGCCGGGCGCGATGCTGGGCGGACTGCTGCTTGGGGTGGCCGAAGCCCAGTTCGCCGGGCTGGTGAATTCGGATTACAAAGATGTCTTTTCCTTTGCGCTGCTGGTGGCGATCCTGATTTTTCGCCCGCAGGGGCTGCTGGGTCGTCCGCTGGTGGCCAAGGTCTGAGGGGGCTCTATGGGTGAACTGACGCGCCAGCCTGCGCGGGAAATCAAAAGCGCGCTGATCGACAGCGTGCTGGCCGGTCTTTGCGCATTAATTGTCTTTGGCCCGATCGTCGGCGTGGTGCTCAAAGGGTATGGCTTTACCCTCGCGCCCGCGCGGGTGGCGATCCTGGTGGCGGTGGTGATGGCCGGCAGGCTGGCGCTCAGCCTGCTGCTGCAGAGCCACAGGGGAAAAGCCTTTATTGCCCGCTTTGAGGGGGCGGATGACGGGGTGTACGTCCGGCCGCCGGGCTACCGCTCGCGGCTGCGCTGGATAATGCCGATGCTGGTGGGCCTGGCCATTGTCTTTCCGTTTCTCGCCACAAAATATCTGCTGACCGTGGCCATCCTTGGGCTGATCTACGTTCTGCTTGGCCTGGGGTTAAATATTGTGGTGGGCCTCGCGGGGCTGCTCGATCTGGGCTATGTGGCGTTTTACGCCATCGGCGCCTACGGCCTGGCGCTGGGCTACCAGTACCTCGGGCTCGGCTTCTGGGCGATGCTGCCGCTGGGGGCGGTGATGGCGGCCCTCGCCGGGGCATTGCTCGGCTTTCCGGTGTTGCGCATGCATGGCGACTACCTGGCTATCGTCACCCTCGGCTTTGGCGAAATTATCCGCCTGGTGCTCAACAACTGGGTGAGCTTCACCGGCGGCCCTAACGGCGTACCGGTGCCGTCCCCTACGCTGTTTGGCCTCGAATTTACCCGCCGGGCTAAGGATGGCGGCATCCCCGTCCATGAGTTCTTCCACGTCAGTTACAACCCCAACCTGAAATTCATCTTTCTCTACGCCGTGCTGTGCCTGGTGGTGATGCTGGTGCTGCTGGTGAAGCATCGCCTGACGCGGATGCCCATCGGCCGCGCCTGGGAGGCGCTGCGCGAGGATGAGATCGCCTGTCGGGCGATGGGGCTCAACCACGTGCTGGTCAAGCTCTCGGCGTTTATGCTCGGCGCGTCGACCGCCGGCATCGCCGGGGTGTTCTTCGCCAGCTATCAGGGATTTGTTAACCCGACGTCGTTCACCTTTTTTGAGTCGGCGCTGATCCTGGCGATTGTGGTGCTGGGAGGAATGGGCTCCACCCTGGGGGTGGTGCTGGCGGCGTTTGTCCTGACGGTCACCCCGGAGCTGCTGCGCGGGTTTGACGAATATCGCGTGCTGCTGTTTGGCGTACTGATGGTGATGATGATGATCTGGCGGCCGCGCGGCCTGGTGCGCACCAGCCGCAGCGGGGTTGCGTTGCGAAAAGGAGTCGCGCCATGACCGACAGCATCTTACGCGTTGAGCATCTGATGATGCATTTCGGCGGCATCAAAGCGCTGAATGACGTCAATCTGGAGGTGGAGCGGGGGTCGATCACCGCCCTGATCGGCCCCAACGGCGCGGGCAAAACCACGGTATTTAACTGCCTGACCGGCTTTTATCGGGCGACGGGGGGGAGCATCGTGCTGCGGGCGCGGGAAAAGGTCACCGATGTCATTCAGGTGCTGGGGCAAAAGCTTCACCCGGACGATTTTCTCCACCCGGCGCAGCTGGGGCGGCGGATCTATTACAAGATGTTCGGCGGCACCCATCTGGTGAACCGCGCCGGCCTGGCGCGTACCTTCCAGAATATTCGCCTGTTCCGCGAGATGTCGGTGATTGAGAACCTGCTGGTGGCCCAGCATACCCAGGTTAACCGCCATCTGCTGGCCGGGATCCTCAATACCCGCGGCTATCGGCAGGCGGAGAGTCAGGCGCTGGATCGCGCTTTTTACTGGCTGGAGGTGGTGGAGATGGTGGACTGCGCCAACCGTCTGGCGGGAACGCTTTCCTACGGACAGCAGCGGCGGTTGGAGATCGCCCGCGCCATGTGCACCCGCCCGGAGATGATCTGTCTGGACGAGCCGGCGGCCGGACTCAACCCGGTGGAAACCCAGGCGCTGAGCCGGATTATCCGCTTTCTGCGCCAGCAACATGGCATCACGGTGCTACTGATCGAACATGATATGGGGATGGTGATGGAGATTTCGGATCATATCATCGTCCTCGACCACGGGGATGTCATCGCCCGCGGCGCGCCGCAGGCGATCCAGGCCAACGCCAGCGTGATTGCCGCCTATCTTGGCGCTGAAGAAGAGGAGACCCGCCGATGAGCCAGCCACTGCTTGCCTTTGATGAGGTGGATGTCTTCTACGGGCCGATCCACGCCCTGAAGCAGGTCTCCCTCACCGTCAACGAGGGGGAGACGGTGGCGCTGATCGGCGCCAACGGCGCCGGTAAATCAACGCTGCTGATGTCGGTCTTCGGCCAGCCGCGCATTGCCGGCGGGGAGATTTTCTATCGCGGGGAGGCGATCAGCCGGAAATCGACTCACTTTATCGCCAGCAACGGCATTGCCCAGGCCCCGGAAGGGCGGCGCATTTTTCCCGATATGACCGTCGAGGAGAATCTGCTGATGGGGACCATTGCCATCGGCAACCGCTATCAGGCCGAGGACAAGGCCCGGATGTACCAGCTGTTCCCCCGGCTGGAAGAGCGGCGGGGACAGCGGGCGATGACCCTCTCCGGCGGCGAGCAGCAGATGCTGGCCATCGCCAGGGCGCTGATGAGCCGGCCGCGCCTGCTGCTGCTGGATGAGCCGAGCCTGGGTCTGGCGCCGCTGGTGGTGAAGCAGATATTTCAGATCCTGCGCGAGCTGACGGCCCAGGGAATGACGCTGTTTCTGGTGGAGCAGAACGCCCGCCATGCCCTCAACCTGTCGGACCGCGCCGACGTGATGGTGAACGGTCAAATCCGCCTGAGCGGTAGCGGCCAGGCGCTGCTCAACGACCCGGAGGTGCGTAAGGCGTATCTGGGGATCAGCGGCTGAGAGAGTTAATCCTGCGCTTCGTTACGGGTTTTAATGTGCTGCCAGAAACGTTCGGCGGCCTGGTTAAGCCGCGAGCCGGAGCGGTAGAGCCAGGCGCCGATCGGCAGCGACAGGCTCTCATCGAGGATCGTCAGACGGCCTTCGTCCAGCTCGCGCTGAATAGAGTACTGCGGCAGCCAGCCCACGCCGTCGCCATTGAGGATCATGCGCTTGAGCAGCTCGCTCATGGAAGAGACAAAGGTGAGGGAGAAGGTGATCTCCGGCGTGCGGTCGATCACCTGGTTCACCTGGCGCCCCATATAGCTGTCGTTGGCGTATTTCATCAGCGGCAGCACGCCGCGATGTAAATGAAACAGCGGCCGGCCATGTTCGTCGCAGGGGGAGACCAGGTGTAGGTAAGAATCAAAAATTTTATGATTAATAAACGGATAGTTCATTAATTCTTCATTATAGAAGGAGAGGATAAAATCGCTTTTACCCTCTTTCAGGTTAAATACGGCGTCGTTGACGTTAATCGATTCAACATGAAAAGTCTTATTTTTACGGTCGGTGTAACCGGCGATAATTTCCGGCAGCAATAACACCGACAGCGAAGGGGCGGCGTCGATTCTTATTTTTTGCGTGGTGTTATTTAAACCTTTAATACGGCTGATCTGAAAATCCATATCGTCGAGCATATTTCGCGCATAGCCGACAAAAATTTTCCCGCGGTTGGTCAACTGCAGGGGGTTGGCGCTGCGGTCGAAGATGCTGAATCCGAGGGAAGCCTCCAGCGACTGGATGCGTCGGCTGAACGAGGACTGGGAAATATTGCGGGCTTTGGCCGCCAGGGTAAAGCTGCGTGACTCCTCGAGAGCAATCACATCATACAGCCATTTAACTTCCAGATTTGCCAACACCGATCCAGTCCTCAAAAACGCAATAAAGGCTATGCAATTTTAGCATAGCGCATAGAAACTATGCAATTAACATAATTATCGACAGGTGTTAACATTTTTTGGAAAGTTGAGATTTATGAATGCGTATCGGCGACCCTACATGAGCACGATATGAAATCGCGACTCACGGTTATTTATTGCTTTATTTCATTGCCCCGGAATTATCTTATTCAATAGCGGGCGACGAAGACGAAAGCAATGAATAACCCAGGCCTCTTACCTTAAATAGTTTGTCAGGAGTTCCATGTCACAACAAATTGAATCAGTAAAAATGGCTCTGCAGGAGCTGGGGATTAATGCAAGCGGCGAATTGTTTTACAACCCTGATTACGATTTGCTTATTGCACATGAAACCTCCCCTGAGCTGACCGGCGCGGCCCGCGGCGTGATGACCGACTCTGGCGCTGTGGCAGTGGATACCGGTATCTTCACCGGCCGCTCGCCGCGCGATAAATATATCGTCAGAGACGAGCAGACTCGCGACACCGTATGGTGGGCTGACTCCGGCCTCGGCCGCAATGACAATAAGCCGTTATCGCCAGACGTGTGGCGCAGCCTGAAAAGCCTGGTCGCAGGCCAGCTGAGCGGCAAAAAACTGTACATCATCGACGCCTGGTGCGGCGCCAGCCCGGACACCCGCCTTGGCGTGCGCTTCGTTACCGAGGTGGCGTGGCAGGCCCACTTTGTCAAAAACATGTTTATCGTGCCGAGCGCCGACGAGCTGGCCAGCTTTACGCCAGACTTCGTGGTGCTCAACGGCGCCGGCTGCACCAATGCCAACTGGCAGGCGCAGGGCATGAACTCCGAGAACTTCGTCGCCTTTAACCTGAGCGAGCGTATTCAGCTCATCGGCGGCACCTGGTACGGCGGCGAAATGAAAAAAGGGCTGTTCTCGGTCATGAACTACCTGCTGCCGCAGAAAGGCATCGCGTCGATGCACTGCTCGGCCAACCGTGGCGAAGCAGGGGACGTCGCGCTGTTCTTCGGCCTCTCCGGTACCGGCAAAACCACGCTGTCCACCGACCCGCATCGTCAGCTGATTGGCGATGACGAGCACGGCTGGGACGATGACGGGGTATTTAACTTCGAAGGCGGCTGCTACGCCAAGACCATTAATCTCGACCCGCAGGCGGAGCCGGAGATTTATGGCGCCATCCGCCGCAATGCGCTGCTGGAAAACGTGGTGGTGCGCGCCGACGGCAGCGTGGATTATGCCGACGGCAGCAAAACCGAGAATACCCGCGTCTCCTATCCGCTGTCGCATATCGACAATATCGTCAAGCCGGTGTCCCGCGCAGGCCATCCGTCGAAGGTCATTTTCCTTGCCGCTGACGCGTTTGGCGTCCTGCCGCCGGTCTCCCGTCTGACCACCGAGCAGATGCAGTACCATTTCCTGTCGGGCTTCACCTCGAAGCTGGCGGGCACCGAGCGTGGCATTACCCAGCCGACGCCGACCTTCTCCGCCTGCTACGGCGCGGCGTTCCTGCTGCTTCACCCGACCCAGTACGCCAGCGTCCTGGCGGCGAAGATGGCGGAATCCGGTGCGGAAGCCTGGCTGGTCAACACCGGCTGGAACGGCGAGGGCAAACGCCTGTCGCTGCGCGATACCCGCAGCATCATTAGCGCAATCCTCAACGGCACCACCGGCCCGCTGCGCGATGAGGCAATCCCGGTATTCAATCTTGCGATCCCGCAGAGCATTCCGGGAGTCGACAGCGCGGTGCTGGATCCGCGTAATGGCTGGAGCTCAGCGGATAAGTGGCAGGAGAAGGCGGAGAGTCTGGCTCAGCTGTTTATGGATAACTTTAAGCAGTACAGCGATACCGAAGCGGGCGCGCGTCTGGCGCTGGCCGGTCCGCAGCTGCAGAATAGCGCGGTCGAAGCCTGATCCGCGGCCAGCAGGTCGACGCCTGGCGCCGACCTGCTGGCGAGCCGCTTTACTCCGCAAAGGCCCGCAGCGCATCGCCCGTGAGGCGATAACGCACCCACTCATCCTGCGGCTGCGCGCCAATGCTCAGATAGAAATCAATCGCCGGCTGGTTCCAGTCGAGCACGCTCCACTCCAGACGCCCGCACTGACGCTGTACAGCATATTGCGCGATGGTTTTCAGCAGCGCTTTTCCGGCGCCGATCCCGCGATAGTCGGGGGTCACGTACAGATCTTCCATATAGATGCCATTGCGGCCAAGCCAGGTGGAGTAGCTGGTGAAGAACACGGCGTAGCCCACCGCTTTGCCCGCCACTTCGCAGATCAGCGCCTCGGTTTTGCTGCTGCTGGCAAACAGCGTCTCTCTGATCTCCTCTGCCGTCGTCACCACCTCTTCGGGGGCTTTCTCGTAGACCGCGAGTTCATAGATCATGTCGTAAATGGCGGTGGCGTCGTCCGGGGTGGCCTGGCGGATCGTGATGCTCATGGGTCGTCCTGTCTGAATGGTATCAAGGAAAGCAACATTGCTGACCCAGAGCATAAGCGGTATTGTGAAAAGAATTAAGTGCAATGAAATCAGCAAATGATGAATATTATGCATCCAGTCCTGCGCCGGATTGACCTCAACCTGCTGCCGGTCTTTGACGCGGTCTATCGCTCCCGCTCGGTGCGCCTGGCGGCGGAAGAGCTGGCGATGAGCACCTCGGCGCTGAGCCATGCGCTTTCCCGGCTGCGCAGCGCCCTCAACGACCCGCTGTTCTATCGCGAAGGCCACCGGATGTGTCCCAGCGTCTATGCCAGCCAGCTGGCGCCCTCTATCGCTTCGGCGCTGAAATTTCTCAATCAGGAGCTGACGCCGCCGGCGGCGTTTGTGCCGAGCGCCAGCACCGACTGCATGCAGATTGCGATCACCGATTTCACCGCCTTCTGCGTCTTTCCGACGCTGATGCACCGCCTGCAGCGGGAGGCGCCCGGGCTGCGGTTTGAGCTTCGTTATCTGCCCCATAGCCCGGCGCTGACCGAGCTGCTGGCGGGCGAGGTCGACCTGGCTCTCGGGTTCAACACCCCTGACGAGCCAGCCCATCCCGATCTTGAGGAGATCAACTGGCTACGGGACGAATATGTGGTCATCAGCCAGGCTGACCGCACGGCGCTGACCCTGGACACCTATCTTGCGGCCCGTCATCTGGTGGTAACCCCGTGGAATGAGCGGCAGGGGGTGCTGGACTGCGAGCTGGAGCGGCAGGGCTATTCGCGGCAGGTGGCGGTGAAAACGCCCTCGATGCTGAGCGCCCCCTTTATTATTGAGCAGAGCGATCTGCTGATGGCGCTGCCCCGGCGGGCGGCGGAGACGATGGCCCGCGCCGCCCGGCTGACCATTTTCCCGCTGCCGTTTCCGGTTCCCCCGTTTGACGTCAAGATTTACGCCCATAAACGCAGTGGGAAACGCGAGGCCACCCGCTGGCTGATCTCCCTGTTGCAGACGCTGGGGAACGTCGCCGCGGCGCCGGCGCCCTGAGGCCACATCCAGGTTATTAACCTATCGCCGCTGCGCATCGCGTTAACCGTCCCGGACCGGGCATGTCTTATACCGTCGGGGGCGCAACCGCGTACCCTGGCCTCGGTCACAAAACGGAAAACTCACATTTTCATCTCCACCACCGATGCTGAGGGTACAGAAAGTGTTAAATGATTGTATATAAAAGTAATGTTAATTAGCTAAATGTTATTTATGCGTAAATTGCATCAATGGATGCGTTTATTACGCTTATTTCATACCGGGTTCTGTTTCAGTCTTCAGCAACAGGCGCGCGACAACGCGTGGATAACAAACTGGAGACCTGCATGCATTCGACAACCTCACTGATGAGTACCCGTGATCGGCTCGGCGCCATTCTGCGCGTCACGTCCGGTAACTTTCTCGAACAGTTCGACTTTTTCCTGTTCGGGTTTTATGCCACCTACATCGCACATACCTTTTTTCCGGCCAGCAGTGAATTCGCCTCGCTGATGATGACCTTTGCGGTCTTTGGCGCCGGCTTTCTGATGCGGCCCATCGGCGCCATCGTGCTTGGCGCCTATATCGACAAGGTAGGGCGGCGCAAAGGGCTGATTGTGACCCTGACGATCATGGCCACCGGCACCTTCCTGATCGTGCTGATCCCCTCTTACCAGACCATTGGCCTGTGGGCGCCGTTGCTGGTGCTGATCGGCCGTCTGCTGCAGGGCTTCTCCGCCGGCGCTGAACTGGGCGGGGTATCCGTCTATCTGGCCGAGATCGCCACCCCGGGCCGCAAAGGGTTTTACACCAGCTGGCAGTCGGGCAGCCAGCAGGTCGCCATCATGGTGGCGGCCGCGATGGGCTTTGCCCTCAACGCCGTACTGGAGCAGAGCGCCATCAGCGACTGGGGATGGCGTATTCCGTTCCTTTTTGGCTGCCTGATCGTGCCGTTCATTTTTGTGCTGCGCCGTAAGCTGGAGGAGACCCAGGAGTTTACTGCCCGCCGCCATCACCTGGCGATGCGCCAGGTGTTCGCCACCCTGCTGGCGAACTGGCAGGTGGTCATCGCGGGGATGATGATGGTGGCGATGACCACCACCGCGTTCTACCTGATCACTGTATATGCGCCGACCTTTGGCAAAAAAGTGCTGATGCTCAGCGCCTCTGACAGCCTGCTGGTCACGCTGCTGGTGGCGATTTCCAACTTCTTCTGGCTGCCGGTGGGTGGGGCGCTGTCCGACCGCTTTGGCCGCCGACCGGTGCTGATTGCCATGACGCTGCTGGCGCTGGCTACTGCCTGGCCTGCGCTGACCATGCTGGCGAACGCGCCGAGCTTTTTGATGATGCTGAGCGTGCTGCTGTGGCTGTCGTTTATCTACGGCATGTACAACGGGGCGATGATCCCGGCGCTGACCGAAATTATGCCCGCCGAAGTGCGCGTGGCAGGCTTCTCGCTGGCCTATAGCCTGGCGACCGCGGTGTTTGGCGGTTTCACGCCGGTGATCTCCACGGCGCTGATCGAATATACCGGTGATAAAGCCTCCCCTGGCTACTGGATGAGCTTTGCCGCCGTCTGCGGTCTGCTGGCCACCTGCTACCTCTATCGCCGCAGCGCCGTCGCGCTGCAGACGGCACGTTAATCAGGGAGAGGATGATGCGTAAAACGACAGGAACCCTGCTGGCCACGCTGCTGCTGGCCGCCACCGGCGGCAGCGCGCTGTCCGCTGAGGTCACCGTGATGATCTCCGGCGGCTTCAAAGCGGCGCTGGAAAAGCTGGCCCCGGCGTGGGAAAAACAAACTGGCAACCATCTCGTGGTGATCCCCGGCCCGTCAATGGGGAAAACGCCGCAGGCGATCCCTAACCGCCTGGCGCGGGGCGAACACGCGGACGTGGTGATTATGGTCGGCGACGCGCTGACCAGCCTTGAGAAAGCGGGCCGAACGCAGCCGGATTCGCGCCGGGAGCTGGCCGACTCGCCCATCGGCGTGGTGGTGAAAGCGGGAGCGCCGCTGCCGGCCATCCGCAGCGCAGACCAGCTGCGGGCGGCGCTGCTGGCTGCCCCGTCGGTCGCGTACTCCGACAGCGCCAGCGGACGCTATGTCAGCTCGACGCTGTTCCACCGCCTGGGCATTGATGAGGCGATGCAGAGCAAAGCGCAGATGGTGGAGCGTATTCCGGTGGCCTCGGAAGTGGCGAAGGGACGTTATGCGATCGGTTTTCAGCAGGTGAGCGAACTGCTGCCGGTGCCCGGCGTAACCTTCGTCGGCGAACTGCCGGATAACCTGCAGTACATCACCCGCTTTGCCGGGGCGGTGACCGTCAGCGCCGACCACCCGCAGGAAGGAAAGGCGCTGCTGACCTATCTGGCCTCACCGGCGGCGCAGGAGACCATCCACGCCACCGGTATGCGAAGCGTGGCCGCCGCTGCGCCGGTCAGCCAGAAGGATACTGTTCAATAATCAGCTTCTCCAGCTCTGCCGCTACGTAGGACTGAATACGGCCGCTGAGGCGGATCAGGCCTACCGTGCGGGTGACCACCGGGTCGGTGAGCGGCACGGCGCGGAGAACGGAATGCTCCCCAGCGGGCATTGACATCGCGGGCACGGCGGCAATGCCGATGCCCGCTTCCACCATCCCCAGCATCGTGGTGACGTGGCGGGTTTCGCAAATGCTTGGCCGCGCCGGCGTCAGATGCGCCAGCTCCCGGTCGAGCAGCGTCCGGTTGCCGGAGACCCGATCGAGGCCAATATAATCCTGTTCAAAATATGCCTGCCAGCTGAGGTGCGTCCTGCCTGCCAGCGGATGGTCATGCCGACAGGCGGCGACATAGCGGTCGTCGGCCAGCGGGGTGAATTCGATGCTGGCCGGCAGGTTTTTGGCAAAGCAGAGCCCAAAGTCAGCCTGTCCGCTGCTGACCGCCTCGATCACATTCCCGACGCTGCTGTCAATCAGCCGGATACGCACCTGGGGATAACGCGCCTGAAAGCTGCGGATGATGTCCGGCATAAAGTAGTAGGCGGCAGAGGGTACCGTCGCCACCGTCACCAGCCCGGTGCGCGCCTTGCTGACCTGGCTGATATCCGCCAGCACCGTCTCGACGTGGGCCAGCAGCTGCTCTGAACGTTCGGCAAAATTCTGTCCATACAGCGTAAGGGTCACGCGGCGGGTGGTGCGCTCGAACAGCCGGTTGCCCAAGGCGGTCTCCAGCTTTTCGATGCGCCGGCTGAGGGCCGACTGCGACAGGCAAATGGATTCTGCGGCCAGCCGAAAGCTGCCATACTCCATCAGGGCGCGAAAGGCATAGAGATCGTTGAAGTCAAAATTTACGGGCATGGCGGCGGCATCCTTATCGGCTGTCTGACGCCTCGCCCCGTCCGGTGAGGGGCGATGGCGACGAAAATCGGCTCGGCAGGTGACTGGGCGCGCGGCTGACCGCACGCCGGGTCGTCAAACCTTGAGCAGTTTTACCGTGGCATCGATATCGATTTCGTCTTCCGAGAAGATCAGGGTTGTCCCCTGAAAGGTGGTGATCGCCAGCTTTTTCACCGAGCGCATCTCTCCCGGCTGCACCGTGGATTTTGGCCGGATGCTGTTCATCAGCAGCCCGACCGACAGCACCGCGTTTTCTTTATCCACGCGGGTCTCGACCGGCTCTTCTTCCCGGTAAACCACATAGGACTTGATGGAGGTCAGCTTCAGCCGCTCGCCGGCGATATAGATATATTTGCTCTCCGGAATGACCTTGACCGCGTAGGCCGACAGCCCTTTATTGTTGGTGGTTGGTTCGAAAGTCACCGCCGCGTCTTTCTTGATGAGATCGGGATTGGCGACCTTAATCACATGAAAATACCGGTTTTCGCCGTTTTCATCTTTGATAAATCCAAAACCTTTATCTTTAAACCACGTTGTGATTGTTCCGTTCATCGCCATTACCGTTCTTACTCGTTGGTTAACTCAAATTTTGCAGCGCGCAGTGTAAAGCACATTGCCTGCGCAGACCATGCCTTTACGATAAGTGTGGGTGATAAATGACACCGCCGCGAGGGCGGATCGTGCGCCAGCGTCGTACCGGCGGACAAAATGGGGTACTATCGCCAGCCACTCCTTCTTCGGGCCGCCTGATGTCCACCATTATCGATACCTTTGTCGCGCCGCCGTGCCGCGACCAGATCACCCTCTTGTATCAGGATGAACACCTGCTGCTGATCAATAAACCGGCCGGGCTGCTGAGCCTGTCAGGCAAAGATCCGCGCAACCTCGACTCTGTCCATCATCGACTGGTCCAGCGCTTTCCGGGCTGTACCCTTGTACACCGCCTTGACTTCGGCACTTCCGGTCTGATGGTGGTCGCCCGCAACAAGGGGATTAACGCTGCGCTGTGCCAACAGTTCAGCCAGCGCACGGTGGGTAAGGTCTATACGGCGCTGCTGTGCGGCCATCTGCCGGAAGACGAGGGGGTCGTGGAGGCGGAGATCGCCAAAGACCCGGCCCGTTTCCCGCGCATGTCGATCAGTGTCCGGCACGGCAAACCGGCGCGTTCGCGCTACCGGGTCATTGACCGCCTGTACCAGACGCGGGAAGGGGAGAGGGCGCTGGCGCTGACGAGGGTGGCGCTTACCCCGGAGACCGGGCGCACCCATCAGCTGCGGATCCACTGTCAGCTGCTGGGCTATCCGATCCTTGGCTGCGATCTGTATGGCGGCCGGGAATTGCCGGGCACGGAACAGGCTCCGCGGCTGATGCTGCACGCCAGCGAGCTGCGCTTTGTCCATCCCGTCAGCCGCGAGCCGATGCATATCCAGCAGGCAAGCTCGTTCTGATCGCCTGCCGCCGGAAGCCCGCGATCACCACATCAGGTCGTCGGGCACCTTAAAGTCGGCGTACGGATCGTCTTCATCCTGTTCATCCTGACTCAGGGCGCTGTGCAACACGATGCTGCTGGCATCGCGCTGGGCAATTTTCTCTGCCACGACCGCCGGAATAATCGCATACTCCCCTTCAGGTTTGTTATCCACCGCCAGGCGGGCAATCGCCAGACGGCCGTTAATCAGCTGGGTTTGGGTGGTCTTGTCGACCATGATTTTTTTGATCAGATTATTATCGGTAAAGTTAAAGCCGATATCGCCCCGGGCGACCGTAATGCGGTTCATCTCAATCAGCTGCTTGACCTGGGCTTTATACTCTTTCGCCAGCATCGCCTGCTTTTGCTGCTCGCTGAGCAGTTTATCGCGCTCCAGCTGGGCTTTTTTATTCTCTTCCACCGCTTCCCGGGCCTCACGGGCCTGCACGCGGGATTTTTTCGCCGTTCTCTGGACTTTGGCCATTTTTTTGCTGCTGACCAGGCCGGCTTTGAGCATCTGCTCTTGTAAGGTAAGTTTTGTCATTTGCGTATCTGAAGCTGAGGAAACATCTGGCAAGTATACCTGCATTGGCGGAAACGACGCCAGACCCGCGGACGTGCTGGGCCGCTGTGGCCAGTAGCGCGATACTGGCGGGGGATTACTCCCGGGGCTGGAGCTGATAAATCCAGGCGCTGACCTGCTGTCCATCGTCGGTGGTCACCTCAACCGACACCCGATCGTACCCCTCCTCAAACTCGTCCAGCATGGGCCAGTGCGCCGCCAGCCGGTCGGACAGGAACAGATAGCCGTTGACCCGCGGGCCGTTGGCGTCGAGGACGATCCCCGGAAAATCAGCGGCAGCGCCCCAGCCGCGCGCGTAAAAGGTGCCAGTGACGTAGCCCGGACGCCACTCGCCCCCGATCGTCTCCAGAATATGCGCATTGCTGCGACCGGGACAGAGCGTCCCATAGACAAATAACGGTTTCATTGTTCCTCTCGCGATCGTGACTTCATCCGCCCACAGCGGAAACCCAAAATACGGGGTAATGTAGCGCCTGGCAATGGCCGGGTGTTGATCCGCCACCTCAACCGCCAGCAGTACCTTGACGCTCGCTCCGCCCGCTAATCCTCGCGCTGACAGACATCATGATGACAACACATACAGACCTCCGCTATTAAACCGGTGGCGACCCGCGCACGCTGGCCGATTTTATTGCGCTGCGTGCAGAAATGAACAAGCTCAACCATCCGGCGCGGCCGAATATTAACTGGCCGTATGCCGAGCAGCTTGCCCGCGGAACACCTCACCGGCTGGGCGGAGGGCATGCGGCAGCTGCAACGGCTCGCCGGTCAGCTCAATGCCCTCGACGAGCAGAAGGGGAAGCACCTGACGGTGAGCGAACTGAAAACGGCGGTGTTTGCCATCATGCAGTCGCTTAACCGCGCCGTTCCGCTGGAAGAGCAATTGCGCGAGGTGGCCGCGCTCCCCGCGGGTCAACCCTGGTCTGCCGCCCGCGGCAGCCTCGCCGAACTGCATCTGCAACAGCCGATCGTGGAGAATGCCCTACTGAAGCGAAATCAGCCGGCCTCGCCGCCCGCTGCGCTCCCCGAAACCGGTGAGGCCTTGATGAGTGAGGCGGTGAAATAAAATGTGCGCATGGCAACATTTTCTTTACATCATGATTGCAAGAACCGAACGCCCTTCGTAGTCTGAAAATGATTTAAATATACCGTTTGTGTTTATATTGAAAATTTTATTTCGACCTCTGAGGGCATGCTATGAAGCACTGTAAAATCATCCTGTTAGTAGGCCTTCTGGCCAGTTCCGCTTCGGCATTAGCGGATAAGATCGGCGTCTCGATGGCTTACTTCGATCAAAACTTTCTCACCATTATCCGTCAGTCCATTGAGAAAGAAGCTCAAGTCCGTCACGTCGATGTGCAGTTCGAAGACGCCCGCGGCGACACCGGACGCCAGGCCGATCAGGTGCAGAGCTTCATCGCCTCCGGCGTGGACGCCATCATCGTGGACCCCGTGGACTCCGCCAGCACCCCGCAGCTGACGAAGATGGCGCAGCAGGCCCGGATGCCGCTGGTGTATGTGAACCGGACGCCGGGGGATAAAACGTTACCGCCTGGCGTGGTGTTTGTCGGATCGGACGAGCGGGAGTCCGGTACATTACAGATGGAAGCGCTGGCGAAGCTGGCAAACTACAAAGGCAACGTCGCCATCATGATCGGCAATCTCACCGATGCCGGCGCGCTGCAGCGCACCAAAGACGTAGAGCAGGTGGTGGCCAAATACCCGGCGATGAAAGTGGTGCAGAAACAGCCGGCCAACTATTCCCGCAGCGAGGGAATGGATCTGATGCAGAACTGGGCAGGTAACGGGGAAGAGATTGATATTGTGGCGGCGAACAACGATGAGATGGCGATTGGCGCGGCGATGGCGCTGGAGAAGAGCCAGAAGAAGTTGCTGATCGGCGGGATCGACGCCACGCCGGATGGGCTAAAAGCGTTGGCCAGCGATAAGATCCAGGTAACAGTCTTCCAGGATGCCGTTGGTCAGGGCAAAACGGCCTTAGCGGTGGCGCTGAAGCTGATTAAAGGAGAAAAAGTCGAGTCCCATGTCTGGATCCCGTTTGAGTTAGTGACCAAAGAAAATATGCAGACCTATGTGGAAAAGAGTCATTAACGGCAAGGCGGAAGTGTTCGAACTTTGCTGATAAAACCGGGCTGAGAATGTGTCGCCCGGGCAATGAAACCGGAGGATAAGACATGGCAATGGCAAAAAGCGGTTATACGCTGCAGGTGATAAAGGCAGGGCAGCAGGGGCATGTTGAAATGAGGTGGGGGCATCTCGCGGAAGTCGATACGCGCGCGGCGGCGGCGACCATCGCGCAGCATATCGGGCGACCCTCGTCTGCGGCGGATCCGCAGGAGATTAGCCTGTCGCTGACCAATGCTGCCAGCGGCATCTCGGTGGAGCTTCATCACCCGGCCTCAGGGGAAAGCGCCACCCCGGCTTTTATTGAGGACGAGTTAAAAAAGATTGTGCAGATCGTTGATGGCTACGAGGCGGCAGAAGAGACCCATATCGTGGAGTAGCGCGCCGTCTGGCGCACGAAAAAAAATCCACGCCGGAGCGTGGATTTTTTATTACTCGATGGCGGCAGAAATGCCAGCCAGCGGGATCAGACGTTGAACAGGAAGTTCACCACATCGCCATCTTTGACGATGTAATCTTTACCTTCAGCGCGCATTTTACCGGCTTCTTTCGCGCCCTGTTCGCCTTTGTAGGCGATAAAGTCTTCATAAGCGATGGTCTGCGCGCGGATAAAGCCTTTCTCGAAGTCGGTGTGGATCTTACCGGCTGCCTGCGGCGCGGTCGCCCCAACCGGGATGGTCCATGCGCGCACTTCTTTCACCCCAGCGGTGAAGTAGGTCTGCAGGTTCAGCAGGGCGTAACCAGCGCGGATCACGCGGTTCAGACCCGGCTCTTCGAGGCCCAGCTCAGCCATAAACTCGTCACGTTCTTCATCGTCCAGCTCGGCGATGTCCGCTTCAACCGCGGCGCACACCGGCACCACCACAGACCCTTCCTGCTCGGCGATGGCGCGAACCTGATCGAGGTACGGGTTGTTCTCGAAACCGTCTTCATTGACGTTCGCGATGTACATGGTCGGCTTCAGGGTCAGGAAGCTCAGATAGCGGATGGCGTCTTTCTCTTCTTTGGTCAGATCCAGCGCGCGCAGCATACCGGCGTTTTCCAGCTGCGGCAGGCATTTCTCCAGCGCGGCCAGCTCAACTTTCGCGTCTTTATCGCCGCCTTTGGCTTTTTTGGAGACGCGGTGAATCGCGCGTTCGCAGGTATCAAGGTCAGACAGCGCCAGTTCGGTGTTGATAACGTCGATATCTTCCGCCGGGTTCACTTTCCCCGCGACGTGAATGATATTGTCGTTTTCGAAGCAGCGAACCACGTGACCGATAGCTTCGGTTTCGCGGATGTTGGTCAGAAACTGGTTGCCGAGACCTTCGCCTTTGGACGCGCCTTTAACCAGGCCCGCGATATCAACGAACTCCATGGTGGTCGGCAGGATACGCTGCGGTTTGACGATTTCAGCCAGCTTGTCCAGACGCGGATCGGGCATCGGTACGACACCGGTGTTCGGCTCAATGGTACAGAAGGGGAAGTTGGCCGCTTCAATACCCGCTTTGGTGAGCGCATTGAACAGGGTGGATTTGCCGACGTTGGGCAAACCGACGATACCGCATTTGAATCCCATGATTTAAATCACCTTAATCTTTGGATAATCAATCTGTTACAAGGAACAGATTGCAGAAAATTGAATAGCTTTGCCTATTATACACGGTGCGCGGCAAAAATGCCGCACGACAACGGCTTATTGCGCCTTAAAGGCGTGTAAACGGTTGGTCGCTTTGGTGAGACCATCCTTTAACCAGATTTCCGTACAGCGCGCCGCTTCGTCGACGGCATCATCAATCAGTTTCTGCTCGCTGGCCGGCGGTTTGCCGAGCACAAAGCCGACAACCTTGTTTTTATCGCCCGGATGGCCGATCCCGACGCGTAAGCGGTGAAAGTTCGGGTTATTGCCGAGCTTGCTGATGATGTCCTTCAGGCCGTTGTGGCCGCCATGGCCGCCGCCAAGCTTAAATTTCGCCACGCCCGGCGGCAAATCCAGCTCATCATGGGCAACCAGAATTTCGTCCGGGTTGATGCGATAAAAGGTTGCCATCGCGGCCACGGCTTTACCGCTAAGGTTCATAAAGGTGGTGGGCACCAGCAGGCGAACATCCTCGCCCGCCAGGTTGATGCGCGAGGTGTAGCCGAAGAATTTGCTCTCTTCGCGCAGCGGCGCGCGATGGCGATCCGCTAGTAAATCCACATACCAGGCGCCAGCGTTGTGCCGGGTGGCGGCATATTCCGCACCGGGGTTGGCCAGGCCGACAATCAGTTTAATGGTCACGTTTTCTATCCTGCATGGGGCATTCTCTGCCGCGTAGTGTACTGTCTGCGGGCGCGCTTGACAAAATTCTGGCTATAAGACAATACCGGCATTGATGATTTACTCACTAAATCATTAGAATTTGATATGGTTCATAGACTTATTTGTAAATTTTTGTCTATTCGCTGTTCACTAATGTGATCGTGGGCGCACTCCGCAGAAGAGACCTTGTCTATACTACACCTATAAGATTTGGGGACATTCCCTGGCAACCCAAAGTCCGGAGGTGACACATGAAACGCAAAAACGCTTCGTTACTCGGTAACGTACTCATGGGGTTAGGGTTGGTGGTGATGGTTGTGGGGGTGGGTTACTCCATTCTGAACCAGCTTCCGCAGCTTAACCTGCCACAATTCTTTGCGCATGGCGCTATCTTAAGCATCTTCGTCGGTGCTGTGCTCTGGCTGGCCGGAGCCCGTATTGGCGGCCACGAGCAGGTCAGCGACCGCTACTGGTGGGTGCGCCACTACGATAAACGCTGCCGTCGTAACCAGCATCGTCACAGCTAACCGCAACCGCATTTTCCGCATCGGCCTTCCGCGGCCGATGCGTTTTTCTCTGACTCTCGTTATCGCTTCTTCTTTTTCCCGCCATATAACGACCCCCATTCCGACCTGAGCTTCGTGATGCTATGGTTGCCGCCAAAAGTGAATATTAAGCGCGTTTTATGCTTGACCCTGACGTTACGTCAGGCAGCAGAGTAGCGGACCTGGCCACAGAGAGGAGCAGTCATGTTAATTCAGGTGGGAGAGCTGGCGAAGCGCGCCGGACTGACGGTGCGTACGCTGCATCATTATGAACAGACGGGGCTGTTAACGCCTTCGGCCAGAAGCGAGGCGGGCTATCGGCTCTATAACCTGTCAGCGGTTCAGCGCCTGCATATGATAAAGGCGCTGGCGCAGACCGGGCTGACGCTCGCCACCATCAAGGACTATCTCGATCGGCAAACGCTGTCGCTGCCTGAGCTGCTGACGCAGCAGATAGAGACGCTGAATGACCAACTGCGTGATGTCGCCAGGCTGCGCGACCGGCTGTTGGCGCTGCGCGAGGCGCTGGCGAGCGGCAATGAACCCGATCTGGAGTCCTGGCTACAGACGCTGGAGTTAATGAAAATGTACGATCGTTGGTTTAGTCAACAGGAGTTAGCCGCGCTGCCGTTTGCGGCACAGGATGAACAGCGCGCCCAGGCGTGGCGCGAGCTAACGGAGGAGGTGCAGACGCTGATGGCGAGCGGCTGCCCGACGGACAGTCCGCAGGCGATGAGTCTGGCGACGCGCTGGATGGAGCGCCTGGAGCAGGATACAGCAGGGCGCCCGGAGTTTCTGACCCGCCTGAACGCGATGCATGCCGCCGAGCCGCAAATGGTTGAACAGACCGGCGTCACCCCGGCCATCATCGCCTTTATCACCGAGGCCTTTGCCGAAAGCAAACTGGCCATCTGGGCGCGGTATCTCGACGATGAAGAGATGGCGTTCACCCGCCAGCACTATTTCGACCGGCTACAGGAGTGGCCTGCGCTGGTGGCGAAGCTGCATCAGGCGTGCCGGGAGGGCATAGCGCCGGATTCAGCGTCGGGTCAGGCGCTGGCCCGGGCGTGGCTTGAGCTGTTTCAGTCCTACGCCGGTACCCGGCCGCAGACGTTGCAGAAGTTTCGTCGGGCAATGGAGCAGGAGCCGCATTTGATGAAGGGCACCTGGATGACGCCGGCGGTGCTGAGCTGGCTACAACAGGCGACGGGGGCGTTGATGCGGCAGGCGCAGGGGCCTGCCGCCGGGTGATCACAGGTCAGCCAGCGCGGCCTGACGATCGGGGTAGAAGCTCAGGCGGCCTGGCAGCGGCTTGACGCCGGCGCGCGCTAACGTGCGTAGCGGCTGAAACTCGAGGTTAGATACGCGCAATTCACAGCCTTCCGGCAGCTTGTTCACAAAGCGCTGGAAGGCATCCAGACCGCCGGCGTCGAGAACCGGCACGGCGTCCCACTTCAGCACCACGATGCGCTTGCCGGCGATCCGGGTCTCCAGATCGTTGAATAAACCTTCGGCGGCGGCAAAGAATAGCGGACCGATCACCCGCAGCACCAGCACATCGTCTGGCACTTCGACGTTGACCGGCGCCAGATGCGTCATGCGCGCGATACGGCGCATAAACAATAGCGAAGCCAGCACGATCCCGACGCTGATGGCGATCACCATATCAAACAGCACCGTCAGCGACATGCACATCAGCATCACCACGATGTCGTCCTTCGGCGCGTGGCGCAGCAGATTGATGACTTTATGCGCCTCACTCATGTTCCATGCCACCATCAGCAGCAGGGCGGCCATCGCCGACAGCGGCAGCCAGGAGAGCAGCGGGGCGAGGATCAGCAGCGCCATGATCACCAGCAGGGCGTGGATCACGGCGGCAACCGGCGATGTGGCGCCGGCGCGCACGTTCGCCGCCGAGCGGGCAATCGCCGCGGTGGCGGTGATCCCGCCGAAGAACGGCGCAACGATGTTGCCCAGCCCCTGGCCAATCAGCTCGCTGTTGGCTTTATGCTTGGTACCGGTCATACCGTCGAGCACGACCGCGCACAGCAGAGATTCAATCGCGCCGAGCATCGCCATGGAGAAGGCGGCAGGCAGCAGCGCCTGCAGCGAAGCCCAGCTCAGGGTAAAGCTGGAGCCCGGCATATCCCAGGGCAGCACCAGCTGCGGCAGCAACTGCGGAATGCCGTTGCCCTGAGTGCCGTCCGCCAGCTGATAGTGAAACTGCGAGCCGATCGTCGCCACATCGCCGCCCAGCAAGTTGACCACCAGCATCACCGCGCAGCCGGCCAGCAGCGCGGGGAGGTGGCCCGGCAGACGGATACCCAGCCGCGGCCAGAAGATCAGGGTGCCGAGGGTGACGACGCCGATGGCGGCGTCCCCGACGTTAATGGTCGGCAGGGCCATGGCCAGCGCGGCCACTTTCTGCAGATAATGCTCCGGCACATGGGGCATCTGCAGGCCGAGAAAATCCTTAATCTGCATGGTACCGATAGTGATACCGATCCCGGAGGTGAAGCCGAGGGTGACCGACAGCGGGATATATTCGATCAGGCGGCCAAAGCGCGCCAGGCCGAAAAGAATTAAAAAGATCCCCGACATCAGCGTCGCCACCAGCAGCCCCGCCAGGCCGAACTGCTGGGAAACCGGATAGAGGATCACCACAAAGGCGGCGGTCGGGCCGGAAACGCTAAAGCGCGACCCGCCGGTTAAGGCGATCACAATCCCTGCCACCGCTGAGGTATAGAGGCCGTATTGCGGCGGCACACCGCTGCCAATCGCCAGCGCCATCGCCAGCGGAATCGCAATGATCCCGACGGTGATCCCGGCGATCAGGTCACGCGTGAAGCGGGCGGTGGTGTACTGTTCTTTCCAACAAGCGTCGATGAGGGCGCGGAAAGGCATCACATGTGAGGAAAATAATCTGTTCACAATAATGTTTCATCCATGAGCGCATCATCTGTCAACTAAATGGCAGGTGAAGGAGGCATTGATCATTTCCACGTCATCTTTCGGGATGCCTCTGTGTTGGCTGCGTTCATTTACCCCAGTCACGTACTGCCTGTACGCTCCCGGGGATTCATTCACTTGCCGCCTTGACGCATGCCGAATGATGTTGTGGAAGAATTAAAAATGCAGAGACAAAAAAACCCGCCGCAGCGGGTTTTTGTGCTCGGCTCGATTAATGTTCGAACATAGCAGAGATTGATTCTTCATTGCTGATACGGCGAATAGCTTCAGCCAGCATACCGGAGAGCGTCAGAGTACGCACTTTATCCAGCGCTTTAATTTCTGGTGCCAGCGGAATGGTATCGCAGACGACAAATTCATCGATCACAGAGTTTTTGATGTTCTGGATTGCGTTGCCGGAGAAGATTGGGTGCGTCGCGTAAGCGAATACGCGTTTCGCGCCGCGCTCTTTCAGCGCTTCTGCCGCTTTACACAGGGTGCCGCCGGTGTCGATCATATCGTCGACCATCACGCAGTCACGACCAGCGACGTCGCCGATGATATGCATCACCTGGGAGACGTTGGCGCGCGGACGACGCTTGTCGATGATGGCCATATCGGTATCGTTCAGCAGTTTAGCGATAGCGCGAGCACGAACTACGCCGCCTATGTCTGGAGAAACCACGATCGGGTTGTCCAGGTTCAGCTGCAGCATATCTTCCAGCAGGATTGGGCTGCCGAACACGTTATCAACTGGCACATCGAAGAAGCCCTGGATCTGTTCTGCGTGCAGGTCAACGGTCAGCACGCGGTCAACGCCGACGCTGGACAGGAAATCCGCCACCACTTTCGCGGTGATTGGCACACGAGCAGAACGAACACGACGGTCCTGACGAGCATAACCGAAGTAAGGGATAACGGCGGTGATACGACCTGCCGAAGCACGACGCAGAGCATCAACCATAACAACCAGTTCCATCAGGTTGTCATTGGTGGGAGCACAAGTGGACTGGATGATGAAAATATCACCACCGCGTACGTTTTCATTGATTTGTACGCTGACTTCGCCGTCGCTAAAACGACCTACAGCGGCGTCGCCAAGAGAAGTGTACAGGCGGTTGGCAATACGTTGTGCTAGTTCCGGGGTGGCGTTACCAGCAAAAAGCTTCATATCAGGCACGAGAAGAACCTCAGGCATGCGTCCAGTGGTGGATGAATGGGCCAATAATGTGCGGGCTGGCGCCATTCGATCCAGTCGGTGTATTTAAAGAGCACGATGCAACGTCTGGAACAGGGTGACGTTGTCACCGTAACTCAATTTCCCCGGCTGACTCATGATCGTTGCGCCATCACAGCGCAGGAATCAGAGCAGGGCCTGCTTGAGCGGCGAGAGATTGACTCCGCGCGCCACAAAGCCATTTAGCCATGCCGGGGCAGTGTCCAGCACCTGACGGGCAGCGGATTCGGTGTTAAATTCAGCAAACACACAGGCCCCTGTGCCGGTCAGGCGTGACGGCGCATATTCTAACAGCCAGGAAAGCGCGGCATCAACCTCGCGAAAACGTTTTCTTGCGATAAGCTCGCAATCGTTGCTGAATTCACAATTTAATAACGTATTAATTGACCGGCGCGGGGTATTTCGTGGTAGCTCCGGGTCGCGAAAAATGATCGGCGTCGGAATACTGACGCCTGGATGAGCCACCAGGTACCATTTTTCCTCGGGGTCCACCGGCGTGAGAATTTCACCCACTCCCTCGGCAAAGGCGGCATGGCCGCGCACGAAGACCGGCACATCGGCCCCCAGCTGCAGACCAAGGGTTGCCAGCTCATCTTCCGAAAGCCCGCAGCCCCAGAGATGGTTAAGCGCCACCAGCACGGTGGCGGCATTGGACGAGCCGCCCCCCAGGCCGCCGCCCATCGGCAGGCGTTTATCGATACTGAAATCGGCGCCACTGCCCGCCGGCAGGCGGCCGCTTTCGCCGGCGGCGCGCATCAACAGACGCGCGGCGCGAATAATCAGATTTTCTTCATCCGGTACACCGGCCACCGGCGTAAGCAAACGCAGTTCGCCGTCAGCGCGCGGTTCGATGGTCAGCGTATCGCCATAGTCGAGGAACTGAAACAGCGTCTGCAGGGTGTGGTAACCATCGGCCCGCTGGCCGGTGATATATAAGAACAGATTCAGTTTTGCAGGTGAGGGCCAGCGGCTCATCATTTCACGATCCAGTTATCCATCTTCAGCTTGATGCGCTGGGCGCCATTGTTTAGCTCGACATTAGACGGCAGGGCTGGCTGGGTATCGGTGGTGTAGCCGCCGTAGGTGACGTGCCAGGTTTTGCCGTTTTGCGTGTAGTTCAGTTCGCGCAGACGGTACCGATCGTCCAGCGAATAGTCGGTGGCGTCACCCGGCAGGCCGATGATCCACTGGCGCAGGCTGTTCAGCGGGATCGGCATCCCGGTCAGGCGGCCAATCATCTCTTCGGCATCGGTGGCGGTATAGGTCTGGCCTTTGTTGTCGATCAGCTGCACGCTGCCCGGCTGGGCGGTCAGCGACAGCTCGGTGCTGCCCAGCGGGTTAGTTAACAGCAGGCGATAGCGGTCCTGACCGGTTTGCTGCCAGAAGAAGCGGGCATAGACTTTTTGCTCGTCGGAGAGATAGGCAAACGCCCCGCGGGTCTGGAACTGGTTGAGGCTGCGAACAGCCTGCTGGTGCTGGCGCCACTGCGGCGAATCCGGGCTTTTGCCAGGCCCCTGGGGGGTATGAACAGAACAAGCGGTCAGGACGAGGCTGGCCAGCGGCAGCAGGCGGAACAGTCGATTCATAATGATGACAAATCCTTGATGTCTACAGTGAAATCCGGCGGCAGGGGAACAGCGGGCCGATTTGTGTAGCAGGTTACATTTATAACCCTTAATGCTAGCGTCGCCGGGCGATAGCGTCTACGTTCAAGTTGTCTGAAATCAAAAAATTAACCTTAATGGCGGTCTTGCTTTGGCTATTACTCCAAAAGGGGAGCCTCTCTTTTATTGATTACGCGCATCCTGTATGATGCACTCAGACTAACCTTAGCAACGCTGGTACTACTCCCTCACAATGACCCTTTTAGCTCTTGGCATCAATCACAAAACAGCTCCGGTCGCCCTGCGAGAACGCGTCACGTTTTCGCCGGAAACGCTCGATAAGGCGCTGGAGAGCTTGCTGGCTCAGCCGATGGTGCAGGGTGGAGTGGTGCTGTCGACCTGCAACCGCACAGAACTCTATCTCAGCGTCGAAGAGCAGGATAACCTGCAGGAAGCGCTGATCCGCTGGCTGTGTAATTACCACGGCCTCAATGAAGAAGACCTGCGTAAAAGCCTCTACTGGCACCAGGATAACGACGCCGTCAGCCATCTGATGCGCGTCGCCAGCGGCCTTGATTCGCTGGTGCTGGGCGAACCGCAGATCCTCGGCCAGGTGAAAAAAGCCTTCGCCGATTCCAGCCGCGGCCACCTCAACGTGAGCGAACTGGAGCGGATGTTCCAGAAATCGTTCTCGGTGGCCAAGCGCGTGCGTACCGAAACCGATATCGGCGCCAGCGCCGTTTCCGTCGCCTTCGCCGCCTGTACCCTGGCGCGGCAAATCTTTGAATCCTTGTCGAGCGTGACGGTGCTGCTGGTCGGCGCCGGTGAAACCATCGAACTGGTGGCGCGTCATCTTCGCGAACATCACGTGCGCAAAATGGTGATCGCCAACCGCACTCGTGAACGCGCCCAGGCGCTAGCGGAAGAAGTGGGCGCCGAGGTGATTGCCCTTAGCGATATCGACGAACGGCTGAAAGAGGCCGACATCATTATCAGCTCCACCGCTAGTCCGCTGCCGATCATCGGCAAAGGCATGGTGGAGCGCGCGCTCAAGGCGCGGCGTAACCAGCCGATGCTGCTGGTGGATATCGCCGTCCCGCGCGACGTCGAACCGGAGGTCGGTAAACTGGCTAACGCCTACCTCTACAGCGTCGACGATCTGCAAAACATCATTCAGCATAACCTGGCGCAGCGTAAGGCCGCGGCGGTGCAGGCGGAATCGATCGTCGAGCAGGAGACCAGCGAATTTATGGCCTGGCTGCGCGCGCAGAGCGCCAGCGAGACCATTCGTGAGTACCGTTCGCAGTCTGAGCAGGTCCGTGAGGAGCTGACGGCGAAGGCGCTGGCCGCGCTGGAGCAGGGCGGCGATGCCCAGGAAATTATGCAGGATCTGGCGCGTAAGCTCACCAACCGCCTGATCCACGCGCCAACCAAATCTCTTCAGCAGGCCGCCCGTGACGGGGACGACGAACGCCTGCATATTCTGCGCAACAGCCTCGGGCTGGAATAGCGCACCTTTCTCTTATTTTCAGGACAGGGTGAATTCACGCCTATGAAGTCTTCTATTGTTGCCAAACTGGAAGCGTTGTACGAGCGCCACGAAGAAGTGCAGGCGCTGCTCGGCGATGCCGCGACGATTGCCGATCAGGATAAATTCCGCGCGCTGTCGCGGGAGTATGCTCAACTGAGCGATGTGGCGCGCTGCTATACCGACTGGCGTCAGGTGCAGGAGGATATTGAAACCGCACAGATGATGCTCGACGATCCGGAAATGCGCGAAATGGCGCAGGAAGAGCTGCGGGACGCCAAAGATAAAGGCGAACAGCTGGAGCAACAGCTGCAGGTCCTGCTCCTGCCGAAAGATCCCGATGACGAGCGTAACGCCTTCGTGGAAGTACGCGCCGGGACCGGCGGCGACGAAGCGGCGCTGTTTGCCGGCGATCTGTTCCGCATGTACACCCGTTACGCGGAATCGCGCCGCTGGCAGGTGGAGATCCTCAGCGCCAACGAAGGTGAACACGGCGGCTTTAAAGAGGTGATCGCCAAGATCAGCGGCGACGGCGTCTACGGCCGGCTCAAATTTGAATCCGGCGGCCATCGCGTGCAGCGCGTGCCGGCCACCGAGTCGCAGGGGCGTATCCACACCTCCGCCTGTACGGTGGCGGTGATGCCGGAGCTGCCGGAGGCGGAAATGCCGGATATCAACCCGGCGGATCTGCGCATCGATACCTTCCGCTCCTCCGGCGCGGGCGGGCAGCACGTTAACACCACCGACTCGGCGATCCGTATTACCCACCTGCCCACCGGCATCGTGGTGGAGTGTCAGGACGAACGTTCTCAGCATAAAAACAAAGCCAAGGCGCTGTCGGTGCTCGGGGCGCGGATCCGCGCCGCCGAAGTGGCCAAGCGTCAGCAGGCGGAAGCCTCCACGCGCCGCAACCTGCTGGGCAGCGGCGACCGCAGCGATCGCAACCGTACCTACAACTTCCCGCAGGGCCGCGTGACCGACCACCGCATCAACCTGACCCTTTACCGTCTGGATGAGGCGATGGAGGGCAAACTCGACATGCTGATTGAGCCGATTGTCCAGGAACACCAGGCCGATCAGCTGGCGGCGCTGTCCGAGCAGGAATGATGACCTTTCAGGCCTGGCTGCAGCAGGCAATCGCCCGCCTGGCGGAGAGCGACAGTCCGCGACGCGACGCCGAGATCCTGCTGGGACACGTCACCGGCCGGGCGCGCACCTGGATCCTGGCCTTCGGCGAAACGACGCTCTCCGCTGACGAGGCGACGACGCTGGAGGCGCTCCTGCAGCGACGCCAGCGCGGGGAGCCCATCGCCCATCTGGTCGGGCAGCGGGAGTTCTGGTCGCTGCCGCTGTTTGTCTCCCCGGCGACGCTGATCCCCCGCCCGGATACCGAATGTCTGGTAGAGCAGGCGCTGGCGCGTCTGCCCGTCGCGCCGTGTCGTATTCTCGACCTCGGCACCGGGACCGGCGCCATTGCCCTGGCGCTGGCCAGCGAGCGTCCGGACTGTGAGATCACCGCGGTGGACGTCATGCCGGACGCCGTGGCGCTGGCGTTGCGTAATGCCGCCCATCTGGGCATCGCTAACGTGACGATACGGCAAAGCGACTGGTTTGCCGCGCTGGCCGGGCAGCGTTTCGCCATGATCGTCAGCAATCCCCCCTATATCGACGCTGCAGACCCGCATCTCGCCGAGGGCGATGTGCGCTTTGAGCCGCTAACGGCGCTGGTGGCGGGCGATGAGGGGCTGGCCGATCTGGCGCAGATTATCCGCGAGGGGCGGCAGTATCTGCAGCCCGGCGGCTGGATGCTGCTGGAGCATGGCTGGACCCAGGGCGAAGCGGTGCGCGAGCTGTTCCGCGAAGCGGGCTATCTGGACGTCGCGACCTGTCGCGACTATGGCGACAATGAGCGTCTGACCCTCGGACGTTTACCCGACATGGAGAACGTTGGCTGATGAACTTATTCACGGCTGTCCTCTATCTGCACATCGCCAGCGTGGTGGTGTCGGTAGGATTGTTCGTTTTACGTTACTGGTGGATGTATCACCAGAGCCCGCTGCTGAACCAGCGGTGGGTGCGAATTGCGCCGCACTGCAGCGATACGCTGCTGTTTCTCAGCGGTGCGGGATTAATGGCGATAACGCACTACCTGCCGTTCACAGAAGACGGCGCATGGCTGACTGAAAAGCTGTTTGGCGTTATCATTTATATCGCATTAGGTTTTATCGCGCTGGGCCGTCGTCGTCCGCGCAGCCAGCAGAGCCGCTTTATCGCGTTCCTGCTGGCGCTGGTGGTGTTGTTTATCATCATTCAACTCGCCATCACAAGAATACCGATACTGGGGTAGGTCATGGGGTCATTAGCGGATTTCGAATTTAACAAAGCGCCATTGTGTGATGGCATGGTCCTCATTTCTGAACAGGTTCGCGACGATTTTCCGACGCGTTTTGTCGAGGAAGAGCTGCAGCGGCTGCTGCGCCTCGCGCAGGAGGAGATTGCGCCTTCGTGGGACCAGGAACGCCAGATAGAACGCCTGCTGGCGCTGTTTTACGAGGAGTGGGGCTTTGGCGCCTCGCAGGGCGTTTATCGTCTTTCCGACGCGCTTTGGCTGGATAAAGTGCTGGTCAACCGTCAGGGGAGCGCGGTGTCGTTAGGCGCGATCCTGCTGTGGATCGCCCAGCGTCTGGGGCTGCCGGTGGTGCCGGTGATCTTCCCGACCCAGATGCTGCTGCGCGCGGACCCGGAAACCAGCGAAGAGATGTGGCTGATTAATCCGTTCAATGGCGAAACCCTCGACGAACATACTCTGGAGGTATGGCTGAAGGGCAACATCGGGCCGGTGGCGGAACTGTTTAATGAAGATCTCGACGAAGCGGATAACGCCGAGGTGATCCGCAAGCTGCTGGACACCCTGAAGTCGGCGCTGATGGAAGAGCGGCAGATGGAGCTGGCCCTGCGCGCCAGCGAAGCGCTGCTGCAGTTTAACCCGGAAGACCCGTATGAGATCCGCGACCGCGGGCTGATATATGCCCAGCTGGATTGCGATCACGTGGCGCTGCTGGACCTGAGCTATTTTGTCGAGCAATGTCCGGAGGATCCGATTAGCGAGATGATCCGCGCACAAATCAACACGATTTCGCACAAACAAATTACATTGCATTAGTCTGGAACCATTCCGGTTACACCCTGATAAGGCGAACTTATGAAACAAAAAGTGGTTAGCATTGGTGATATCAACGTAGCGAACGACCTGCCGTTCGTGCTGTTCGGCGGGATGAACGTGCTGGAGTCACGCGACCTGGCGATGCGTATCTGCGAACATTACGTCACCGTTACGCAGAAGCTCGGCATCCCCTACGTCTTCAAAGCCTCCTTTGATAAAGCCAACCGTTCCTCCATCCACTCCTATCGTGGGCCGGGTCTGGAAGAAGGGATGAAGATTTTCCAGGAGCTGAAGCAGACCTTTGGCGTGAAAATCATCACCGACGTTCATGAAGCCAGCCAGGCGCAGCCGGTGGCTGACGTCGTGGACGTGATCCAGCTTCCCGCCTTCCTCGCGCGCCAGACGGACCTGGTGGAAGCGATGGCCAAAACCGGGGCGGTGATCAACGTCAAGAAACCGCAGTTCGTCAGCCCGGGCCAGATGGGCAACATCGTCGATAAGTTCATCGAGGGTGGTAACGACAAAGTGATCCTCTGCGACCGCGGCGCTAACTTCGGTTACGACAACCTGGTCGTGGATATGCTTGGCTTCGGCGTGATGAAGAAAGCCTCCAACAACTCACCGGTTATCTTCGACGTCACCCACGCGCTGCAGTGCCGCGACCCGTTTGGCGCTGCCTCCGGCGGTCGCCGTGCGCAGGTGAGCGAGCTGGCCCGCGCCGGTATGGCGGTAGGTATCGCCGGTCTGTTTATCGAAGCGCATCCGGATCCGGACCACGCGAAATGCGACGGCCCTTCCGCGCTGCCGCTGGATAAACTGGAGCCGTTCCTCAAGCAGATGAAAGCGATTGACGATCTGGTGAAAAGCTTCGACGAGCTGGATACCAGCAAGTAAGCCTGACCTCATCAGTTAAAAAGCCTGCCGGCGTCAAAACCGGCAGGCTTTTTTTTCGCCCGGACTCCGCCGGGCGGGGAAGCGAGGTCAGGCGAAAATGGTCATCAGGTAGGCGGCGAAAAGCGCCAGATGGGCCGCGCCGTTCAGCACATTGGTGCGTCCGGTGGAGAAGGAGATATGGCACAGCACCAGCGAGGCGACCATCACCACCATTTCCGGCGCGCCAAGGCCAAAGCGCAGCTCATTGCCGGTCAGGAAGGCGATGAGGGTGACTACCGGGACCGTCAGTGAGATGGTGGCCAGCACGGAGCCGAAGAACAGGTTCATCGCCCGCTGTACCTGATTGTTGAGCACCGCTTTGAGCGCGCCAAGGCCTTCCGGCGACAGGATCAGCAGGGCTACCAGGAAGCCGGTAAAGGCCACCGGGGCGTTCATGCTGGTCAACAGCGTTTCCAGCGGGTTGGCGTTCATTTTCGTGACGGCGATAACCGCCACCAGGTGCACCAGCAGCCAGGCGGTATGCCACCCGCTGCTGTGGGCGGACGGTTTACCGTGGTGCGGGTCGTCATCGTCGCCGTCGTCTTCATGCTCATAAACAAACAGACTCTGATGGGTTTTGGTCTGAATAAGCAGGAAAACACCGTACATGGCCGCCGAAATCACCGCCACCAGCAGCGATTGCCCGGTGCTAAAGTTCGCGCCCGGCAGCGCCATGGGAAACACCAGCACGATAATCGCCAGCGGAAACAGGGCGATAAGATACTGCTTAATGCCGAACAGATTCATATATTGGGTGGCGAATTTACGCCCGCCCAGCAGCAGGGAAAAACCGACCAGACCGCCGGTGACGATCATAATGATGGAGTAGAGCGTGTCACGCATCAGGGTCGGCGCGGCGTCGCCGGTGGCCATTAACGCCGAGATCAGACTGACCTCAAGGATAACCACCGACAGGCTGAGGATCAGGGAGCCATAGGGTTCGCCCAGGCGGTGGGCAAGAACGTCGGCGTGGCGGACCACGCTGAAGGCGCTGCTTAAAATACCGACCAGCGCGAGGATGTTAATCGCGATAACCACTGGCAGTGACTGGCTGCTGCCCCAGAAAAACAGCACCGCCAGCGCTAGCACCGGAAAGACGAGGGAGGACTCCTTATGGCGGGTTTTTACCGCCTCATGTGCATGGGTCATGAACCATCTCCATTTATGCAGGTGTTATAATTATAAAAACGCAGGGCGATAAAGTAACAGATTTTGCTAAATTGCCGCTGGATTTTTACTTAAATTTACGGGTGTCGAGAGATATCTTGATTAGTTTATTATAATTTGCGATTACTCTATTTTTATTATTAATATTCAGATAATTACTAAAATTCATTTTTAACTCATCATCGGCTTGATAGCCTGCCGCCTGCGTTCCAGACTTAAACTTTATGCTCAAACAGGAGGCCATAATGCCCTATCACAGTAAACAAGAGCTACCCGACAGCGTTAAGCATGTTCTGCCTGCCCATGCGCAGGAAATTTATAAAGAAGCGTTTAACAGCGCCTGGGATCAATATAAGGATAAAGACGACCGGCGCGATGACGCCAGCCGCGAAGAGACGGCACACAAAGTCGCCTGGGCGGCGGTGAAGAACAGCTACGAGAAAGGCGATGACGATAAGTGGCATAAGAAAAAATAATTGCTGACGCCGCTTTTACGCTTGCCAGCGCCCCGCTGATTGCTTATTGAAAGATAAAGCTGGATAATATTTCAGCAATATTGACGGATGCATGAGACGAACGCCGGGAAGCGGGCAGTGGCGGAGGTAGTAAACAGTGTTAACTCGTGATTTCTTGATGAATGCGGATTGTAAGACAGCGTTTGGCGCTATTGAGGAATCGCTACTCTGGTCGGCAGAACAACGCGCAGCCTCGCTGGCGGCGACGCTGGCCTGCCGCCCGGATGATGGCTCAGTATGGATCTTTGGCTACGGTTCGCTTATCTGGAACCCGGCGCTCAATTATCGCGAGTCCTGCACCGGCACGCTGCCGGGCTGGCACCGCGCGTTTTGCCTGCGGTTGACCGCCGGGCGCGGAAGCGCATGCCAGCCGGGACGCATGCTGGCTCTGAAAGAGGGCGGCCGGACTACCGGCGTCGCTTATCGTCTGCCGGACGACACGCTGGAAGAAGAGCTGACTCTGCTGTGGAAACGGGAGATGATCACCGGCTGCTATCTGCCCACCTGGTGCAAGCTGGAGCTGGACGACGGGCGAACGGTAAATGCTCTGGTGTTTATTATGGATCCGCGTCATCCGCTGTTTGAGCCGGATACCAGCGCCCAGGTCATCGCTCCGCTGATCGCCCGGGCCAGCGGGCCGCTTGGGACCAACGCTCAGTACCTGTTTTCGCTGGAACAGGCGTTAAGTAAGCTCGGGATGCACGACGCCAGTCTTGATGATCTGGTGGCCAGCGTCCGCGCGCTGTTGGGCGAGAGCCCGACGCCGGGCCTGGCCTGAGCGTGCGGAAAAGAAAAACGCCCGGCATGGCCGGGCGGGTGTTCTGTCAGTGACGGTCAGGCTGGCACGTAGCTGATGGAGTGCTCCAGTGACTGGCTGTGACTGTCGATAAGCACGTTCCAGGTGCCGCTGTAGGGCACCGTCAGATAGGCGCTGTCCCGATCCTGCACGCTCAGAATATCCGCATGGCTGTCGCCAGGGACCTTCGCGCTCATCAGATGAATATGGCAGCGCTCTGAGCACCGCACCACCAGCGTGTCACCGCCAAACAACGTCAAACTTGCTTTTACCATCGCCATTTTTGTACCCCGTTTCTGTCCTGCTACAGCATCCTGCCCACCCAGTCCTCGCGTGATATTGTTCACACTTTGCTCTGTGCATCACACCAAACGGCGCGGGTCGGGATGCTGATTTTGATCAAAAAAAGGGATAAAGATTAAACAAAAATGACGTTGTTCCTGAAAGCATTCAGCTAACGTTTTTTTCGCCTCTTCAGGTGGCGAAACCTGATATTTCCTGCCGTTCGGCACCCCAAATTCAGAAGGTCAGCACTTTATCTGCCGCCAGGGTCCACTGGGCCAGCTCAACGAGAGTGCCAACCTCCACCCCGTCAATCAACGGCAGTGCGCTGACCCCGCGGCCGTCCGCGCAGGTTTTGCACAGCTTCACGGGAACCTGCTGGGCGGTGAGGATCTCCAGCATCTGCTGCACATTATAGCCTTCCGCCGGCTTCTGCCCGCGCAGCCCGGCGGTGACCGCGTCGGACATCAAAAACAGCTTGAGGTCGAGGTCGGACTGCTGTTCGCGCAGGGCAATGGCCAGGCGCAGGCTGTTGAACAGGGACTCGCTGCCGTAGGCGGCGCCGTTGGCGATAATCACAATACGTTGCATACAAACTCCTTCTTAAAGGCACGGTTATTGCTTTACCGCAGTATAAAGCGTTAACCCGGAGGAGGGGTATGAATAATACGACTGGTCACGCGGACGAGGCGACGGCCTGGCTGCAGCTGGCGCGCCGCCTGCAAAAACAACAGCTTCAGCAACTAGCCCGGCTGGGCGAGCTGGCAAGTCAGCTCAGCGCGCTGGTGCATATGCTGCAGTGCGAACGCGGGGCGTCGAATATTTTTCTTTGCTCGGGCGGCCAGCTGTACGCGGCGGAGTGTCGGGCGGGTGGGGCGCTGGTTGATGAGCGGCTGGCCTTGTTCTATGCCGCCCTCGAACGGGCGCGCGCGGTCGCCGGCAGCGCGCTGTGCTGGCGCATCGCCCGGGCGGTAGGCGATCTGGCGCAGCTCCCGGCGCTGCGTGAGCAGGTCAGCCGCCGGCAGGTAGCCGCTGAAGCCGCGACGGAGCAGTTCAGCCGTATTATCCGCCATCTGCTGAATATCGTCCCGCAGCTCAATGACAGTATTGACGACCCGCCGGTAGCCGGGCGTATGGTCGCCCTGTACAGCTTTATGCAGGGAAAAGAGCTGGTGGGTCAGGAGCGCGCGCTGGGAGCATTGGGCTTTACCCGCGGCGAGTTCAGCGACAGCCTGCGCCAGCAGCTGGTGGACCGTATTGACGGTCAGCAGCCCTGCTTCGACAGCTTCCTGGCGCTGGGCAGCCCGGCGACCGTCCAGCTGTTTACTACCCAGTGTCAGGCCGGTCTGGACATAGAGCAGCTGCGGCGGATCGCCTGCACCCGCCAGCCGGCGGCGGACGGTGGGGAAACGGCGCTGCGCTGGTTCGGCCTGCAGACCCAGCGGCTTGAGCAGCTGCGCGAAGTGGAAGAGCAACTGATCGACGATCTGCTGGACGCCACCGACGCGCTGTTAGAAGACGATGCGCCTGGCTGGCTGGCCGGGGAGGAGAGCGACAGCGTGACGCCGCGGCTGGATAAACAGCTGCTGCCGCTGGTGCGCCAGCAGGCCTATGAGCTGCAGCAGCTCTCCAGTCAGCTGGCTTCGCTGAAAGACGCACTCGAGGAACGCAAGCTGATCGAAAAAGCGAAAAGCCTGCTGATGACACACCAGGGGATGCCGGAGGAGCAGGCCTGGCAGACGCTGCGCAAGATGGCCATGGACAAGAATCAGCGGATGGTTGAGATAGCCCGCGCGCTGCTGATGGTGAAGGCGATCTGGCCAGTAACTCCAAAGGAGTAGATGCACAACCGATGGGCATTTGCTGCCTGTCGGCGGTGCACTTTTGCCTGACAAACCGACCCGGGCGAAAGGAAAAGCCCGCCCGTGCGCCATTGCCAAAGCTGGCATCCCCTTTGCATTAGTTATAGTGAGTGAATAAAAGTCCGGGCGACGAACCAATGGCGGTTCGGGGGCCCGTGGATAAAGGCGTCCTGCAGTGCATATGCACTGTCGGGCGCTTTTTTTTTGCGCGTGTGGAGCGGATATGAGCGATAAATTTTCAATTTCACGGCGGCGCTTGCTGCAGGCAGGGGCCGCGCTGGGCGGCGCGATGCTGCTGCCGGGCGTGATGCAGGCCGCATGGGCCGGCGGCTCGGACAGACCGGAGCAGACCACCGTGCGGGTCGGGTTTATTCCGCTGACCGACTGCGCGCCGCTGGCCATCGCTGCGGCGAAGGGGTTTGACAAAAAATATGGCATTAGCCTGGCGCCGAGTAAGGAGGCCAGCTGGGCGGCGGTGCGCGACAAACTGGTGGCCGGTGAACTGGACGCGGCGCATATTCTCTATGGCCTGCTGTACGGACTTGAACTGGGGATCGCCAGCAAGCCGCAGGCGATGGCCAATCTGATGACCCTCAACCGCAATGGTCAGGCCATCACCCTCTCCAGCGAACTGCAGGAGAAAGGGGTGACCGACCTCGGCGGTCTGAAGCGGCTGATCGACCGCAGCGCGCCGGGCAGCTACACCTTCGCCCATACCTTTCCCACCGGCACCCATGCTATGTGGCTCTACTACTGGCTGGCGAGCGCCGGCATCGATCCCTTTAACGATGTGCGCACCGTCGTGGTGCCGCCGCCGCAGATGGTGATGAACATGCGCATCGGCAATATGAGCGGCTTTTGCGTCGGCGAGCCGTGGAACGCCCGCGCCATAAACGACCGTATCGGCTTCACCGCGGCCACTTCCCAGGATATCTGGCCCGAGCATCCGGAAAAGGTGCTGGGCGCCTGTCGCGACTGGGTGGAACGCCAGCCGAACACCGCCCGCGCGCTGGTGGCGGCCCTGATGGAGGCGCAGCGCTGGATCGCCGCCTCGGCGGAGAACACCCGGGAGACGGCCCGCCTGCTCGCCAGGCGCGGCTGGCTCAATACCAAAGAGCAGTACCTCACCGGCCGGATGCTTGGGGAGTATGACAACGGCCTCGGCCGCCGCTGGCAGGATCCCCATCCGATGCGCTTTTACGCCGAGGGCGAGGTGAGCTTCCCCTGGCTGTCGGACGGGATGTGGTTCCTCACCCAGTTTCGTCGCTGGGGGCTGCTGAAACAGGCTCCGGATTATCTCGCGGTGGCGTCGCGCATTAATCGCATCGACGTCTGGCAGGCTGCCGCCCAGGCGGTAGGGGGGATCAGCGCGCCGGCAGCCACGATGCGCAGCAGCACACTGATGGACGGTACGGTCTGGAACGGGTCCGACCCGGAAGGCTACGCCCGCCATTTGGCTATTCAACGTAAGGGGGCATGAGATGAAGCAGGCACAACGTAAGCAACCGGTCGTCAGCGTGGAGAACGCGCCTGGCGAAGTGATTCTCCTGCCGCCGGTGCAGGTCCGGCGCACTACGCCAACCGTCACGCGCTGGCTGCGTGAGCTCATCCAGCGCCTGTTGCCCCCGCTGCTGGGGCTGGGGGTGCTGCTGCTGGCCTGGCAGCTGGCGGCGATGCACAGCAAAGGCTTTCCCACGCCGCTGAGCACGCTGGACTCGGCGCTGACGCTGTTCGCCGATCCGTTCTATCAGGACGGGCCGAATGACATGGGCATCGGCTGGAACGTGCTGGCCTCCCTGCAGCGCGTGGCGGTGGGCTTCGGTCTGGCGGCGCTGGCGGGCATTCCGCTGGGTTTTTTGATCGGCCGCTCGCTGTTCTTCGCCCGCATGTTTAATCCGCTGATTGCTCTGCTGCGCCCGGTCAGCCCGCTGGCCTGGCTGCCGATTGGCCTGCTGCTGTTCCAGAAGGCGGAGCCGGCTTCCAGCTGGACCATTTTTATCTGCTCCATCTGGCCGATGGTGATCAACACCGCGGAAGGCGTGCGGCGGATCCCGCAGGACTATCTCAACGTCGCCCGCGTCCTCCAGCTCTCGGAGTGGACGGTGATGCGCAAAATCCTCTTTCCGGCGGTGCTGCCGGCGGTGCTTACCGGCGTGCGCCTCTCCATCGGCATCGCCTGGCTGGTGATCGTGGCGGCGGAAATGCTTACCGGCGGGCTGGGGATCGGCTTCTGGATCTGGAACGAGTGGAACAACCTCAATGTGGAAAACATCATCATCGCCATCGTCATTATCGGCGTCGTCGGCCTGCTGCTGGAGCAGGGTCTGATGCTGCTCGCCCGCCGCTTTAGCTGGCAGGAAAAATAAGGAGCCAACATGAAACCATTAATTCAGGTGCAGGCCGTCAGCCAGCGCTTCAACACCGCCAGCGGCGAGTTCCTGGCGCTGCAGAATGTCTCCTTCGATATCGTCGAAGGGGAGACCATTAGCCTGATCGGCCACTCGGGTTGCGGAAAATCGACTCTGCTAAACCTGATCGCCGGGATCACCACCCCTACCGAGGGCGGACTACTGTGTGATAACCGGGAAATCGCCGGTCCCGGGCCGGAGCGGGCGGTGGTTTTCCAGAACCACTCACTGCTGCCGTGGCTGAGCTGTTTCGACAATGTGGCGCTGGCGGTGGATCAGGTGTTCCGTCGCACCATGAGCAAGCATGAGCGTCGGGAGTGGATTGAACACAATCTCGCGCGCGTGCAGATGGGTCATGCGCTGCATAAACGGCCCGGGGAGATCTCCGGCGGCATGAAGCAGCGGGTGGGTATCGCCCGGGCGCTGGCGATGAAGCCGAAAGTGCTGCTGCTTGATGAGCCCTTCGGCGCTCTGGACGCGCTGACTCGCGCCCACCTCCAGGACACGGTGATGCAGATTCAGCAGGAGCTCAATACCACCATCGTCATGATCACCCACGACGTTGATGAAGCGGTGCTGCTCTCCGACCGGGTGCTGATGATGACCAACGGCCCGGCAGCGACGGTCGGCGAGATCCTCGCGGTCGATCTGCCGCGTCCGCGCCACCGCGTTCAGCTGGCGGACGACAGCCGGTATCACCATCTGCGCCAGCAGATCCTCCATTTCCTGTATGAAAAACAGCCGAAAGCGGCGTAAGGAGGCGGTCATGACGCGGCGACTGGTGGTGATCGGTAACGGCATGGCGGCCACCCGTATGGTGCAGCGGCTGGTTGAGCGCGACCCTGCGCGGTTTGCCATTACCGTCGTCGGCGACGAGCCGCACCCGGCCTATAACCGCATCCAGCTCTCGCCGCTGCTGGCTGGCGAAAAAACAGCGGCGCAGCTCCCGTTGCTGCCGGCGGAGTGGTACACCCGGCACGGGGTGTGCCTGCGGTCTGGCGAGGCGGTGGATGAAGTCGATGTTGTGCAACGGCGGCTGCGCATCGCGGAGACCTGGCTGCCGTGGGATGAGCTGGTGTTCGCCACCGGTTCGCGGCCCTTTATCCCGCCGCTGCCGGGCATTGATCGTCCGCAGGTTATGCCCTTCCGCACCCTGGCGGACGTGGAACGTATTCTGGCGATATCCGGCCCGGCGGTGGTGATTGGCGGTGGGGTGCTGGGTGTGGAAGCGGCGGCAGCGCTGCGTCGTTACGGCGGAGAGGTCACTCTTCTGCATCGCGGCGGCGGATTAATGGCGCCGCTGACCGACGCTTTTGCCGCCGATGAGCTCAGCCAGCAGCTTGAAGCGCGCGGCATTCGCTGTGTGCTGGAGTGCCGGATCGCCGCCATCGACGCCGACGGCGTGCGGCTGGCGGATGGGCGCGTATTCCGCGCCAACAGAGTGGTGCTGGCGACCGGCGTGCAGCCCAACAGCCGTCTGGCGGCGCAGTCCGGTGTGCTGTGCCAGCGGGGGATCGTGGTTGACCGCCAGATGGCCGCCTCGCTGCCGGGGATCAGCGCCATTGGCGAATGTTGCGAAATTGACGGCCACACCTGGGGGCTGGTGGCTCCCTGCCTGCGTCAGGCCGAGGTGCTGGCGGATCGCCTGTGCGGCGTCCCCAGCGCGGGCTTTGTCTGGCAGGACGTCGGCACCCGGCTGAAGGTCACCGGCATTGAACTCTTTAGCGCTGGCGAGCAGCAGGCCGGCGAACAGGATGACATTTTTACCAGCTGGGACCCCATCGACCGCCACTATCGTCGCCTGCTGCTGCGCGACGGCCGCCTGCGCGGCGTGCTGCTGATGGGCGACTGCACTGCCGCCGCCGCGCTCACCGCGCGCCTGGAAAGCGACGAGCCCGCCACCCCGGACTGGCTTTTTGACCCTTCTTCAACGCAGCCGCAGGCTGCAGGAATAATGACGATGACGAAACCTGTATTAGTGCTGGTGGGACATGGCATGGTCGGCCACCATTTTCTCGAACAATGCGTGAGCCGCAACCTGCATGAGCAATATCGTATCGTGGTGTTTGGCGAAGAGCGTTACGCCGCCTACGACCGGGTGCACCTCTCCGAATATTTCGCCGGACGCAGCGCCGAATCGCTGTCGCTGGTGGCCGATGATTTCTTTCACCGGCACGGCATCGAACTCCGCCTCGGCAAGGCGGTGGCGACGATCGACCGCGACGCGCGGCTGGTGCGGGACGCCGAGGGACATGAAACCCACTGGGATAAACTGGTGCTGGCGACCGGCTCCTATCCCTTTGTTCCGCCTGTCCCTGGTAGCGATCTCGACGGGTGCTTTGTCTATCGCACCCTTGACGATCTGGACCGCATCGCCGCCCATGCCGCCGCGGCGAAGCGCGGGGTGGTGATCGGTGGCGGCCTGCTCGGGCTGGAGGCCGCCAACGCCCTGAAACAGCTGGGGCTGGAGACGCACGTGGTGGAGTTTGCCCCGAACCTGATGGCCGTCCAGCTGGATAACGGCGGGGCGGCGATGCTGCGGGAGAAGATCGTCGCCCTCGGCGTGGGGGTGCATACCAGCAAAGCCACCACCGCCATCGTGAGCGAGGCCGACGGCCTGCGGCTGAACTTTGCCGACGGTGGCACGCTGTTGACCGACATGGTGGTCTTCTCGGCAGGGATCCGCCCGCAGGACGCGCTGGCCCGCGGCTGCGCGCTGCAGGTCGGCGAGCGCGGGGGGATTGGCATTGATGGCCAGTGCCGCACCTCTGACCCGGACGTGCTGGCGATAGGCGAATGCGCCCTGTGGGATAATAAAATTTACGGCCTGGTGGCGCCGGGCTATCAGATGGCGCGGATCGCCGCAGCCACCCTCGCAGGAGAGGACGCCTGCTTTAGCGGTGCCGACATGAGCACCAAACTGAAGCTGCTGGGGGTTGACGTGGCCTCGTTTGGCGATGCGCAGGGGCGCACGCCGGGCTGTCAGAGCTATCAATGGACCGACGGTCCGCAGCAGATTTACAAAAAAATCGTCGTCAGTCAGGACGGCAAAGCCCTGCTTGGCGGCGTGCTGGTGGGGGACGCCAGCGACTATGCCACGCTGCTGCAGATGATGCTGAACGGCATGGCGCTGCCGCCGCGTCCGGAGAGTCTGATCCTCCCGGTGCTGGAGGGAGCCGCGCCGAAGGCGCTCGGCGTCGCGGCGCTGCCGGACAGCGCGCCGATCTGCTCCTGCCATAACGTCAGCAAAGGCGATATCTGCCAGGCGGTGAACAATGGCGCGGGGGATATGGCGGCGATAAAAAGCTGCACCAGAGCGGCCACCGGCTGCGGCGGCTGCAGCGCGCTTGTGAAACAGGTGATGGAGTACCAGCTGGCGGCGCAGGGCGTCGAAGTGAAAAAAGACGTCTGCGAGCATTTCCCGTGGTCGCGCCAGGAGATCTACCACCTGGTGCGGGTCAACCATATCCATACCTTCGAGCAGCTGATTAGCCGCTACGGCGAGGGGCACGGCTGCGAGGTTTGTAAACCGCTGGTGGCCTCGGTGCTGGCCTCCTGCTGGAACGAATACCTGCTGAAGCCGGCGCACCTGCCGCTGCAGGATACCAACGACCGCTATTTCGCCAACATTCAGAAGGACGGAACCTATTCGGTGGTGCCGCGGATGGCGGCGGGGGAAGTGACGCCGGACGGGCTGATCGCCATCGGGCAGATCGCCAAACGTTACCAGCTCTACAGCAAAGTGACCGGCGGCCAGCGCATCGACCTGTTTGGCGCGCGGCTGGAACAGCTGCCGGCGATCTGGCGCGAGCTGGCCGACGCCGGGTTTGAAACCGGCCACGCCTATGGCAAGTCGCTGCGCACGGTGAAGTCCTGCGTCGGCGCAACCTGGTGTCGCTACGGCGTGCAGGACTCCACCGGGCTCGCGGTGCGGCTTGAGCATCGCTATAAAGGGCTACGCGCCCCGCACAAGATCAAGATGGCGGTCTCTGGCTGCACCCGCGAGTGCGCCGAAGCCCAGGGCAAAGATATCGGAGTGATTGCCACCGACAAAGGCTGGAATCTCTACGTCTGCGGCAACGGCGGAATGAAACCGCGTCACGCCGACCTGTTTGCCAGCGATCTCGACGAAGCGACGCTGATCCGCAGCATCGATCGTCTGCTGATGTTCTATATCCGTACCGCCGACCGCCTGCAGCGCACCAGCACCTGGATGGACAACCTGGAGGGCGGCGTCGCCTACCTGCGGCAGGTGGTGCTGGAGGATAGCCTCGGCATTGGCGAGGAGCTGGAGCAGGAGATGGCCCGCATCGTCGACAGCTACCAGTGCGAGTGGCAGACCACCCTCAACGATCCGCAGCGTCTGGCGCTGTTCCGCTCCTTCGTTAACAGCGACCAGCCCGACGAGGCGGTGCAGCGCCACGATCTGCGCGGTCAGCCGCAGCCGTTGCCTGCTGAAGTGTTGCCCGAAGGCGAACTCCCATCCCGGCCGTGGCAGGCGATTTGCGACCTTGACGCCATTCCGGCGCAGGCGGGGATCGGTGCCCGGTTAGGCGAGCGGCAGATCGCCCTGTTCCGCTTCGGCGATCGGGTGTATGCCCTGGACAACCGCGAGACGGGCAGCGCGGCCAACGTGCTGTCGCGGGGGCTGTTAGGGGACGTCAGCGGGGAACCGGTGGTGATCTCCCCGCTGTACAAACAGCGGATTCGCCTGCGCGACGGCTGGCCGTGCGACGGCGGTGAACAGGCGGTGCGCGCCTGGCCGGTGAAAGTGGAAAACGGCAAAGTGTGGGTGGGCAGCCAGCAGCTGCTGGCGCGAGCGGAGGCCTCCTGATGAAGACCATCCGAACGACCTGTCCCTACTGCGGCGTAGGCTGTGGGGTGCTGGCGAGCGTAGATGACGCGGGGCGGGTGAGCGTGCGCGGCGACGACCAGCACCCGGCCAACCTCGGCCGTCTGTGCGTCAAAGGGGCTGCCCTCGGGGAGACCACGGGCCTGGCGGGGCGGCTATTGGCGCCGGAGGTGGACGGCCAGAAGGTGACCTGGCCTCAGGCGCTGGCGGAGACCGCTTCTCGCCTGCAACAGGTTATCGACCAGCACGGCCCGCAGGCGGTGGCCTTCTACGCCTCCGGCCAGCTGTTAACCGAGGATTACTATGCCGCCAACAAGCTGATGAAGGGGTTTATCGGCGCGGCGAACATCGACACCAATTCGCGGCTATGCATGTCGTCGGCGGTGACCGGCTACAAGCGGGCCTTTGGCGCCGACGTGGTGCCCTGTAGCTATGAGGATGTGGAAAACAGCGATCTGGTGGTGCTGGTCGGCTCAAACGCTGCCTGGGCGCATCCGGTGCTGTACCAGCGTCTGGCGCAGGCGAAGCGGGACAATCCCCGGTTGCAGATCGTGGCGATCGATCCCCGACGCACCGCCACCTGCGAGATCGCCGATCGCCATCTGGCGCTGGCCCCGGGAAGCGACGGCGGGCTGTTCGTGGGGTTGCTTAACGCCCTGGCGCAGGCTGGAGCCTGCGTCGACGGTTTTCGCGATGGCGCGCAGGCGCTGGCCGAAGCGAGTGGCTGGGACGTGGCGAAAGTAGCTGATTTTTGCGGCCTGGCTGCCGATGAGGTGGCGGGTTTCTATCGCGATTTTATCGCCGCCCCGCGGGCCATCACCCTCTACACCATGGGAATTAACCAGTCAGCCAGCGGCAGCGACAAATGTAATGCCATCATCAACGTCCATCTGGCTAGCGGAAAGTATGGCCGCCGCGGCTGCGGCCCCTTTTCGCTGACCGGTCAACCCAACGCCATGGGCGGGCGCGAAGTTGGCGGGCTGGCGACGATGCTGGCGGCGCACATGGATTTTGTGCCGGCCGATCTGCAGCGGCTGGCCCGCTTTTGGGGAACCGAGCGGCTGGCGCAGACTCCGGGGTTGACCGCCGTGGAGCTGTTTGCCGCCATCGGCCGCGGCGAGGTGAAAGCGGTCTGGATCATGGGCACCAATCCGGTGGTATCCCTCCCCGACAGCCACGCGGTGAGCCAGGCGCTGGCCGGCTGTCCGCTGGTGATCGTCTCGGATGTCGCCGCTGAGACGGATACCGGACATTTTGCCCACATCCGTTTTCCGGCGCTGGCCTGGGGCGAGAAAAATGGCACGGTCACCAACTCGGAGCGGCGCATCTCCCGTCAGCGCAGCTTTCTGCCGCCGCCGGGGGAGGCGAAAGCGGACTGGTGGATCATCGCCAGAGTGGGGCAGGAGCTGGGATATCGCGAGGCGTTTGCCTGGCAGCATCCGCATGACGTTTTCCGCGAGCATGCGGCGCTGTCCGGTTTCGAAAACGACGGCCAGCGGGCGTTTGATATCGGCGCGCTGGCGGATCTCAGCCGCGAGGCGTGGGACGCCATGGCGCCGGTCCGCTGGCCAGTCAGCCGCCGCCGCGCCGACCTGGATGTCACGCGCGGCTGGCATCGCGATGGCCGGTTGCGAATGGTGCCGGTGACGCCTCAGCCGACCCGGGCGGCAACCGATGTCTTTTATCCGCTGATCCTCAACAGCGGGCGGATCCGCGATCAGTGGCACACCATGACCCGCACCGGTGCCGTGCCGCGGCTGATGCAGCATATCGCGGAGCCGGTGGTGGAGGTGGCGCCGCAGGACGCCGTTCGTTACCAGCTTGTCGCCGAGGGGCTGGCGCGGATCTGGTCGCGCCATGGGGTGATGGTGGCGAAAGTGGCGATCAGCGAAGGCCAGCGCCCCGGCTCGCTGTTTGTCCCCATGCACTGGAACAATCAGTTCGCCCGCCAGGGGCGGGTGAATAACCTGCTGGCCGCCGTCACGGACCCGCATTCCGCCCAGCCGGAGAGTAAACAGGCGGCGGTGGCCATTGCCGCCTGGCAGCCTGCCTGGCACAGCGAACTGTTTTGTCGCGAACCGCTGCCATTTCCTGCGGCCTGGCACTGGCGGCGGCGGGCGGCGACAGGAGTGCTGCACTACTCGCTGGCCGGGGAGGCGTCAGCCCGCCAGTGGCTCAGGGTCTGGTGCGAGCAGCGCGGCTGGCAGCTGCAGATAGCAGACGGCGGCGCAGTGTGGAACCTGCTGGCGTGGCATCAGGGGAGGCTGATGCTGGGCTGGTGGAGCGATGCGCGCGAGCCGGCGGTGGATAGCGCAGGAGTAAGCGCCGCCTTCGCCACGCCGCCGTCCGATGCCGCCCGGCGCCATGCGCTGCTCAGCGGCCGACCGGACGCCGCCGCCGCGCCGCCGGGGCGGATTGTCTGCAGCTGCTTTGGGGTCGGCGAGCGGGCGATCGGCGAGGCCATCGCCAGCGGCTGCGCCAGCGTCGGGGCTTTGGGCGCCAGGCTGAAGTGCGGGACCAACTGCGGCTCCTGCGTGCCGGAGCTCAACGCGCTGCTGGCGACGCAACCGGCCCGCGCCGGGGCCTAACGGCGCGGCGATATCTTCTGTGGTTGGGCGACAGATTGCCCAACCGGTTTCAGCATATTCCTGGAATTGTCCGCAAGGCTGCGGGAGAGGGGAAAAAACGATAAACTAAAACCATCTTCCAATTTTTTCTGCGAGCCCGCGCAAAACCAGTTGATGCCTGTGTCGTACCGTTTGCTGCCATCCCTGATCTTTCTCCTGCTGCTGCCGGGCGTTCCCGTCTGGGCGCTGACCGCCAGCCACACCACTTTTACTCCCCAGGAAGAACCTTCCTTGCCCGATTTGGGGATCGCCCCGCAGGTCGATGACGACGCCAGACACTTTGCCGAAGTGGCTAAGAAGTTCGGCGAGGCCAGCATGAGCGATAACGGACTGACGGCGGGCGAACAGGCGCAGATGTTCGCCATTAACAAACTCGGCAATGAAGTGAGCCACCAGCTGGAGAGCTGGCTCTCGCCATGGGGCAACGCCAATGTCGACCTGCTGGTCGATAAAGAGGGGAAATTCACCGGCAGTAAAGGGAGCTGGTTCGTGCCATTGCAGGATAACGATCGCTACCTGACGTGGAACCAGTATTCGGTGACCCGGCGCGAGAACGATCTGGTGGGCAACATTGGGCTTGGCCAGCGCTGGCGGGTCGGCGGCTGGCTGCTGGGCTATAACTCGTTTTATGACAAGGTGCTGAGCGAAAGCCTGGCTCGCGGCAGCGTCGGCGCCGAGGCGTGGGGAGAATATCTCCGCCTGTCGGCGAACTACTACCATCCGCTGGGCGACTGGCAGCTGCGGGAGAATCAAACCCAGGAGCAGCGGATGGCCGCAGGGTATGACGTTACCGCCCAGGCGCGACTGCCGTTTTATGAGCACATCAACACCAGCGTCAGCGTCGAACAATACTTCGGCGACAGCGTCGATCTGTTTCACACCGGCACTGGCTACCATAACCCGGTGGCCGTCTCCGTCGGGCTCAATTACACCCCGGTCCCGCTGGTCACCGTGACCGCCAAACATAAGCAAGGGGAAAATGGCGTCAGCCAGAATAACGTTGGCCTGAAGCTCAACTACCGCTTTGGTGTGCCGCTCAAGCAGCAGCTGGCGGCGGACGAGGTGGCGTTCAGCAACTCGCTGCGCGGCAGCCGCTTCGACAGCCCGGAGCGGGATAATCTGCCGGTTGTGGAGTATCGGCAGCGCAAAAATCTGACGGTCTATCTGGCCACGCCGCCCTGGGATCTACAGTCCGGGGAGACGGTGCAGCTGAAGCTGCAGATCCATAGTCTGCACGGTATCAAGTCGCTGCACTGGCAGGGCGACACCCAGGCGCTCAGCCTGACGCCGCCGGTGGATGCCCGCAGCCCCGATGGCTGGAGCGTGATTATGCCGGTGTGGAACAGTGAACCGGGCGCCGCGAACCGCTGGCGCCTGTCGGTGGTGGTAGAGGATAAACAGGGGCAGCGCGTCTCATCCAATGAGATCGCCCTGGCGCTGACCGAGCCGCTGGTCAAGTTCACCACGCCAGGCGTCTCCTGGACGGACTCGCCTTAAAAAATTCGCTCCTGGTGGACCCATACCGCGGCTTCCACCCGGGATTTGAGCTTCATTTTCTTCAGCATGTGCTTGACGTGCACTTTGACGGTGCTTTCGGTGATATCCAGCCGGCGGGCGATCATTTTGTTCGGCAGCCCCTGGGCGATCAGCTTGAGGATGTCGCGCTCGCGCGGGGTCAGCTGGCTGATGTCGCGATCGGAGGTGGCGCGGTTGGCGCGCAGGCTGGCGGCCAGCACCGGGGTTAACGCTTCGCTTAATACCATTTCTCCGGCGGCCGCCTGCTGCAGCGCTTTCAGCAGATCTTCCGGCTCCATGTCTTTCAGCAGATAGCCATCGGCGCCGCGCTTGAGGGCGGTAACAACGTCCTCTTCATGGTTAGAGACGCTGAAGACCACCACCCGCCCAGACAGCGATTTCTCACGCAGTTTGTCCAGCGTTTCCAGGCCGTTCATGCCCGGCATATTGAGGTCCAGCAGGATCAGATCCGGATCCAGCGACTCCGCCAGCTCGATACCTTGCGCGCCATTGCTGGCTTCGCCAATCACCTGGATGTCCGGCGCCATGCTAATCAATTGTTTCACGCCGGTGCGCAGCATCGGATGGTCGTCAATGAGAAGGATGGTTGCCCGTTCCTGTTGACTCATGGGGGTCTCCTTATTGGATGGAAAACGTTTTTTCCGGGATAAACGTGACGATCACTTCGGTCCCGCCGGTTTCCCGGCGCCGAACCTGACAGTCGCCGCGCAGGCTTTGCGCGCGATCCCGCATAATAATTAAACCGTAATGGTTACTCCGCTCGGCGTGGTCCGGCACGCCGCGGCCGTTATCCGCCACCACCAGACGGACCTGGTTATCGCGTTGTGACACCGTCACGGTCACTTCCGTCGCGCAGGCATGCTTCAGGGCGTTGCTTAACGCTTCGCGGGCGATCTGCAGCAGGTGTATGGCCTGATGCGACGGCACAAAGCGCGGCGGAAGCTGATAATCAAGCTGCACCGTAAAGCCGAAGTGGGCGCTGTACTCCTGACAGCTGGCCTCCAGCGCCGGGCGCAGGCCCGGCTCGGTCAACTGCAGGCGGAAGGTGGTTAACAGCTCCCGCAGTTGGGCCCACGAGGTATTCAGCTCGTTACGAATTTGCCCCAGCAGCTGGCGGCTCTCCGCCGGCAAAGCGTCGCCTTGCATCTGCAGACAGCTAACCTGCATCTTCATACAGGATAGCGACTGGGCTATGGAGTCATGCAGCTCGCGAGCGATAGTGGCCCGCTCTTCCATGACGATCAGCTGCTGCTGTTTCTCCTGATGGCGGTCCAGCGCCAGGGTGCTGGTCAGTTGTTCAACCAACGTATCCACCAGCTGCTGCTGATCGTGGCTGAGATGACGGCCAACCGGCAGCGTCGCCAGCAGGATGCCGTACTGATTATGCGCATCCGACAGCCGCCACTTCAGCGTCGTGCCGCCATCCGGTAGCGGCGGCAGGTTGCGTGGGCAGAGGTAGCAGCCCATGTCATCACATTCATTATCCGAGTGGCAGGTAAACTCCTGATGGTTGTCTTCATCTTCCAGATCGTAGACCCGCACCTCGATATCGCGCAGCAGCGTCAGACCCTGCAGACCGTTCAGCACCGGCGAAATGCGTTCGCAGAGCGGGGCGTTGGCGTGCAGCCGGCGGTTGGCCTGCCATAAGAAGGCGAGGATCTCGTTCTTCTGTTCCAGCCCGGCGGTCTTCTCCTGCACCCGGCGCTCCAGCACGGCGTAGCTTTCCGCCAGCTCTTCCGACATGTTATTTAGCGCCATGCCGAGAGTCGCCATTTCGTTGCGCCCGCTGATGTGCGCCCGCTGGGTGAAATCACGCTGGCTCACCGCTCGCGCCATGCTCAGCAGCTGTTTCCATGGCCGCAGCAGCCGCGCGCGTAGCCAGATGATGGTGAAGATCAGCAGTAGCGCCATGCCGATGGCGAGGAGGCGATGGATCCAGACTACCCGTTCGATACGCTGCTCGGTGGTATGGTCGAATGCGGTCACCAGCTGGTCGATACGATCGACAAAGTCGGCGACATCCTGGGCGACCTCCGCCTGGTTGACCGCGCGCTGCATGCCGGGAGCCAGCGCCAGCTGCCAGTACTGCTGCAGGGCCTGCAGCTGGCGCTCCTGTCCGTCGCGGCGGGCGGAGTTTTGCAGCTCCGGACTGAAGACGGTGGCGGTCATATCATCGACTAGCTTTTGATCGTGTTCATTCAGCGGGATCGCCGCCAGCAGCCGGTAGCTCTGCATGCGTAATGACCCGGCTTTGTTAATGGCGTGCGCGCTGCCCTGCACGCCATTGACCAGGCGCGCGGAGATCGCCATGCCGGCGACGCCTGTAAGGGTGGCAAGCAGGACGATCAACGCCAGTTGATTGACCAGCGTCAGCGGGGTAAAAAGACGTTTTAACATGGAATGCGTGGCTCCTGACCGGTCGTGTCTCCGGGAGTGGCGCTTATTCTCGGCTATCCCCTGGAGTATACCCATACCCCCAAAGAGTTACTCCTTAATTGTCGGTGGTAGGCACCGTTGGGAGAGGGGTTATACGCATCCCGGCAGCCGTGTGAAAAACCACACTTTTTTTCCCACCATTCTCTACTCACTTCGGAGCATGGTCTATTTTTGCACAAATTAGTCCGCGCTTTTCCTTTGATTTATATCAACTTACCGCCCCGGGCAACCCCTAAGGTAGCGGCAGGAAATATGAATAATCAGAGGTATCTATGAGTCAATCTTCCCTCCCGGAGAAGGCTAATCGCTCGGTCATTACCGACTGGCGGCCTGAAGATCCTGAATTCTGGCAACAGCGCGGCCACCATGTGGCGAGCCGCAATTTATGGATCTCCGTTCCCTGTCTGTTACTGGCGTTCTGCGTATGGATGTTGTTCAGCGCCGTTGCCGTTAACCTCAACAAAGTGGGCTTTCAGTTTACGACCGATCAGCTGTTTATGCTGACCGCGCTGCCGGCGCTCTCCGGCGCGTTGTTGCGCGTGCCGTACGCCTTTATGGTGCCGCTGTTCGGCGGCCGTCGCTGGACGGCGTTCAGCACCGGGATCATGATTGTGCCGTGCGTGTGGCTGGGCTTTGCGGTCCAGGATACTTCCACGCCGTTTAGCGTCTTCGTCATCATCTCTCTGCTGTGCGGCTTCGCCGGGGCCAACTTCGCCTCCAGTATGGCCAACATCAGTTTTTTCTTCCCGAAAGCGAAGCAGGGCGGGGCGCTGGGCGTCAACGGCGGCCTCGGCAATATGGGCGTCAGCGTGATGCAGCTGGTCGCACCGCTGGTGGTGTCGGTCTCGGTGTTTGCCATTTTTGGCGGGACCGGCAGCCAGCAGCCGGACGGCTCGATGCTGTATCTGGAAAACGCCGCGTGGATCTGGGTACCTTTCCTGATTATCTTCACCCTGGCGGCGTGGTTCTTTATGAACGACCTGTCCGCTTCCAAAGCCTCGCTGAGCGAACAGCTGCCGGTGCTTAAACGCCTGCATCTGTGGATCATGGCGCTGCTCTATCTGGCGACCTTCGGCTCCTTTATCGGTTTCTCCGCCGGTTTTGCCATGCTGTCGAAAACCCAGTTCCCGGACGTGCAGATCCTGCACTACGCCTTCTTCGGTCCGTTTATTGGCGCGCTGGCGCGTTCGATGGGCGGGGCGATCTCCGACCGTCTCGGCGGTACCCGCGTGACGCTGGTGAACTTCGTGGTGATGGCTGTATTCTGCGCGCTGCTGTTCCTGACGCTGCCGACCAATAGCCAGGGCGGCAACTTCATCGCCTTCTTTGCAGTGTTTATGGTGCTGTTCCTTACCGCCGGGCTGGGCAGCGCCTCCACCTTCCAGATGATCTCCGTGATCTTCCGTAAGCTGACCATGGACCGGGTGAAGGCCCAGGGCGGCAGCGAAGCCCAGGCGATGCGCGAGGCGGCGACCGATACCGCGGCGGCGCTGGGCTTTATCTCCGCCATTGGCGCCATCGGCGGCTTCTTTATTCCGAAAGCGTTCGGAATCTCGCTGGATCTGACCGGCTCGCCGGCCGGCGCGATGAAAGTGTTCCTGATCTTCTATATTGCCTGCGTAATCATCACCTGGGCGGTATACGGCCGTAAGCGTCAGTAATTCGCCATAGTCGTATCGCTTCATAAAGGCGCACTCCTGAGGGAGGCGCCTTTTTTACTGGCTTAATTAGTTACAACATACTATTGAGCGTTTTTATTCATTTTGGCCACTGAGCCGGGAAGGGATGGCTTACCAGCGTCACCGCTCTACCCCTTAATACCTCCCTGGTGAACCATCCCGCATCTGGTGAGCTATTTTTCGCTAAAAAACCTTAAAAAACAGAAAATTAAAAAACTGAGTTTTGTACCACCTTGGTGGTAAATACCAGTTTCCGCCGCGTTAACAAGCCAGTCCGTATTGATCGCTATCAATTCCCGCCCGCTTTCATAGCGTTACCTTCGCTGCAAATCCAGCAATGTCGATTTATCAGAGAGCCGTCAGGCTCCATATCAGGAGAAACCCGATGAGTAAATTCCTGGACCGGTTTCGCTACTTCAAACAGAAGGGTGAAACCTTTGCCGATGGGCACGGCCAGCTTCTAAACACCAACCGGGACTGGGAGGATGGATACCGTCAACGTTGGCAGCATGACAAAATTGTGCGTTCCACTCACGGTGTTAACTGCACCGGTTCATGCAGCTGGAAGATTTATGTCAAAAACGGGCTGGTGACCTGGGAAACCCAGCAAACGGACTATCCGCGCACCCGTCCGGACCTGCCAAACCACGAACCGCGCGGCTGCCCGCGCGGCGCCAGCTACTCCTGGTATCTGTACAGCGCGAACCGCCTGAAATACCCGCTGATGCGCAAACGCCTGATGAAGATGTGGCGGGAGGCGAAGGTTCAGCATAGCGATCCGGTCGCGGCATGGGCCTCGATTATCGAAGACGCCGACAAAGCCAAAAGCTTCAAACAGGCTCGCGGTCGCGGCGGGTTTGTCCGCTCCTCATGGCAGGAAGTGAACGAGCTGATTGCCGCCTCCAACGTCTATACCGTGAAAACTTACGGTCCGGACCGCGTGGCCGGCTTCTCGCCGATCCCGGCGATGTCGATGGTCTCCTACGCCTCCGGCGCCCGTTACCTGTCGCTGATCGGCGGCACTTGCCTGAGCTTCTACGACTGGTACTGCGACCTGCCGCCGGCCTCGCCGATGACCTGGGGCGAGCAGACCGATGTGCCGGAATCCGCCGACTGGTACAACTCCAGCTATATCATCGCCTGGGGCTCCAACGTGCCGCAGACCCGTACCCCGGATGCGCACTTCTTTACTGAAGTTCGCTATAAAGGGACCAAAACCGTGGCTATCACTCCGGACTACGCCGAAATCGCCAAGCTCTGCGATCTGTGGCTGGCGCCGAAGCAGGGTACCGATGCCGCGATGGCACTGGCGATGGGCCACGTGATGCTGCGTGAGTTCCATCTTGATAAGCCGAGCCAGTATTTCACCGATTACGTGCGTCGCTACACCGACATGCCGATGCTGGTGATGCTTGAGGAGCGCGACGGCTATTACGCCGCCGGCCGCACGCTGCGCGCGTCCGACCTCGTGGATTCCCTTGGTCAGGAAAAGAATCCGGAATGGAAGACCGTCGCCTTTGACGAGAAAGGCGATCTCACCGTGCCGAACGGTTCCCTCGGATTCCGCTGGGGCGATAAAGGCAAATGGAACCTCGAACAGCGCGATGGCAAAACCGGCGAAGAGATTGAGCTGCGTCTGAGTCTGCTCGGCAGCCATGACGAGGTGGCGGACGTTGGCTTCCCGTACTTCGGCGGCGAAGGTTCTGAGCACTTCAACAAAGTCGCTCTTGAAAACATTCTACTGCACAAACTGCCGGTCAAACGCCTGCAGCTGGCCGACGGCTCCAGCGCGCTGGTGACCACCGTGTACGATCTGACCATGGCCAACTATGGCCTGGAGCGCGGTCTGAACGATGACAACTGCGCCGCCAGCTATGATGAAGTGAAAGCCTACACCCCGGCCTGGGCGGAGAAAATTACCGGTGTCTCCCGCGCGCATATCATCCGTACCGCCCGCGAGTTTGCCGATAACGCCGATAAAACCCATGGTCGCTCGATGATTATCGTCGGGGCGGGTCTCAACCACTGGTTCCACCTCGACATGAACTACCGCGGTCTGATCAACATGCTGATCTTCTGCGGCTGCGTCGGCCAGAGCGGTGGCGGTTGGGCGCACTATGTGGGCCAGGAAAAACTGCGTCCACAGACCGGCTGGCAGCCGCTGGCGTTCGCCCTTGACTGGCAGCGTCCGGCACGCCATATGAACAGCACCTCGTACTTTTACAACCACTCCAGCCAGTGGCGCTATGAAACCGTGACCGCGCAGGAGCTGCTGTCGCCGATGGCGGATAAATCCCGCTACAGCGGCCATCTGATCGACTTCAACGTCCGCGCCGAGCGGATGGGCTGGCTGCCGTCGGCGCCGCAGCTGGGCGTTAACCCGCTGCGCATCGCCGATGAGGCGAAAAAAGCCGGCATGACGCCGGTGGATTACACCGTCAAATCCCTGAAAGAGGGCTCGATTCGCTTTGCGGCGGAGCAGCCGGAAAACGGTAAAAACCATCCGCGTAACCTGTTTATCTGGCGTTCCAACCTGCTGGGCTCCTCCGGTAAAGGCCATGAGTACATGCTCAAGTACCTGCTGGGTACAGAGAACGGCATTCAGGGTAAAGACCTTGGCAAGCAGGGCGGCGTGAAGCCGGAAGAAGTCGAATGGCGAGATAACGGCCTCGACGGCAAGCTGGACCTGGTGGTGACCCTCGACTTCCGTTTGTCGAGCACCTGTCTCTACTCCGACATCGTGCTGCCGACCGCCACCTGGTATGAAAAAGACGACATGAATACCTCGGATATGCATCCGTTTATTCATCCGCTGTCGGCGGCCGTTGACCCGGCCTGGGAATCGAAGAGCGACTGGGATATCTATAAAGGTATCGCGAAGAAATTCTCAGAACTGTGCGTGGGACACCTCGGTAAAGAAACCGACGTCGTTACGCTGCCGATCCAGCATGATTCCGCCGCGGAAATGGCGCAGCCGCTGGACGTCAAAGACTGGAAGAAGGGCGAATGTGACCTGATTCCGGGGAAAACCGCGCCGCATATTATTCCGGTCGAGCGTGATTATCCGGCGACTTACGAGCGCTTCACCTCTATTGGCCCGCTGCTGGAAACCATCGGTAACGGCGGGAAAGGCATCGCCTGGAATACCCAGAGCGAAATGGACCTGCTGCGTAAGCTCAACTACACCAAGGCGGAAGGCCCGGCGAAAGGTCAGCCGAAGCTGGAGACGGCCATTGACGCTGCGGAGATGATCCTCACCCTGGCGCCGGAAACGAACGGTCAGGTGGCGGTGAAGGCGTGGAAAGCGCTGAGCGAGATCACCGGCCGCGAGCACGCGCACCTGGCGCTGAACAAAGAAGACGAGAAGATCCGTTTCCGCGACATTCAGGCGCAGCCGCGGAAAATTATCTCCAGCCCGACCTGGTCAGGTCTGGAAGACGAACACGTCTCCTATAACGCCGGATACACCAACGTTCACGAGCTGATCCCATGGCGTACCCTGTCCGGTCGTCAGTCGCTGTATCAGGATCACCAGTGGATGCGCGACTTTGGCGAAAGCCTGCTGGTTTATCGTCCGCCGATTGACACCCGCTCGGTGAAAGCGGTGATGGGCGAGAAGTCCAACGGCAACCCGGAGAAGGCGCTGAACTTCCTGACCCCGCACCAGAAATGGGGTATCCATTCGACCTACAGCGATAACCTGCTGATGCTGACCCTGTCACGCGGCGGACCGATCGTCTGGATGAGCGAGGCGGATGCGAAAGATCTGGGGATCGAAGATAACGACTGGATCGAAGTGTTCAACGCCAACGGCGCCCTGACGGCGCGCGCCGTGGTGAGCCAGCGCGTACCGGCCGGGATGACCATGATGTATCACGCACAGGAACGCATCGTAAACCTGCCAGGCTCTGAAGTTACCGGCCAGCGCGGCGGGATCCACAACTCGGTTACCCGTATTACGCCGAAACCGACCCATATGATCGGCGGCTATGGCCATCTGGCCTATGGCTTTAACTACTACGGCACCGTCGGCTCCAACCGCGATGAGTTTGTGGTGGTACGTAAGATGAAGAACATTAACTGGTTAGACGGCGAAGGCAATGACCAGGTACAGGAGAGCGTAAAATGAAAATTCGTTCACAAGTCGGCATGGTGCTGAATCTCGATAAGTGCATCGGCTGCCACACCTGCTCGGTCACCTGTAAAAACGTCTGGACCAGCCGGGAAGGGATGGAGTACGCCTGGTTCAATAACGTGGAGAGTAAGCCTGGCGTCGGTTTTCCGAACGACTGGGAAAACCAGGAGAAATGGAAGGGCGGCTGGATCCGCAAAATCAACGGCAAGCTGCAGCCGCGCATGGGCAACCGCGCGATGCTGTTAGGTAAAATCTTCGCGAACCCGCATCTGCCGGGCATCGATGATTACTACGAGCCGTTCGATTACGACTACCAGAACCTGCATAACGCCCCGGAGAGTAAGCACCAGCCGATCGCCCGTCCGCGCTCGCTGATCACCGGCCAGCGGATGGACAAGATCACCAGCGGTCCGAACTGGGAAGAGATCCTCGGCGGCGAGTTTGAAAAGCGCGCCAAAGACCAGAACTTCGACAACATGCAGAAGGCGATGTACGGCCAGTTCGAGAACACCTTCATGATGTATCTGCCGCGCCTCTGCGAGCACTGCCTGAACCCGGCGTGCGTCGCGACCTGCCCGAGCGGCGCCATCTATAAGCGTGAAGAAGACGGCATCGTGCTCATCGACCAGGACAAGTGCCGCGGCTGGCGGATGTGCATCACCGGCTGCCCGTACAAGAAAATCTATTTCAACTGGAAGAGCGGAAAGTCCGAGAAGTGCATCTTCTGCTACCCGCGTATTGAATCCGGAATGCCGACGGTATGCTCCGAAACCTGCGTGGGCCGAATCCGCTATCTCGGCGTCCTGTTGTATGACGCGGATGCGATCGAAAATGCCGCCAGCACCGAGAACGAGAAAGATCTCTATCAGCGTCAACTGGACGTGTTCCTCGATCCGAACGACCCGAAAGTGATTGAGCAGGCGCTGAAAGATGGCGTACCGCAGGGGGTGATTGAAGCCGCGCAGCAGTCGCCTGTCTGGAAAATGGCGATGGACTGGAAGCTGGCCCTGCCGCTGCACCCGGAATATCGCACCCTGCCGATGGTCTGGTACGTGCCGCCGCTGTCGCCGATTCAGTCCGCCGCCGATGCCGGCGAACTCGGCAGCAATGGGATCCTGCCGGACGTGGAAAGCCTGCGTATTCCGGTGCAGTATCTGGCGAACCTGCTGACCGCCGGCGATACCCAACCGGTTCTGTTGGCCCTGAAGCGGATGCTGGCGATGCGTCACTATAAGCGGGCGGAAACCGTTGACGGCGTTGTCGATACCCGCGCGCTGGATGAGGTGGGCTTAAGCGAAGCGCAGGCTCAGGAGATGTACCGCTACCTGGCGATCGCTAACTACGAAGATCGTTTCGTGGTGCCAAGCAGCCATCGTGAACAGGCGCGGGAAGCGTTTCCGGAGAAAAACGGCTGCGGCTTTAGCTTTGGCGACGGCTGCCACGGCTCTGACAGCCAGTTCAACCTGTTCAACAGCCGTCGCATCGACGCCATCGACGTGACCAGCAAAACGGAGCCGCACGCATGATTGAACTTGTGATTGTGTCGCGCCTGCTCGAATACCCTGACGCTGCCTTATGGCAGCATCAGCAGGAGATGTTCGAGGCGCTTGCGTCATCAGAGAAACTCAGCAAAGAGGATGCTCACGCGCTGGGCGTTTTTCTGCGCGATCTGCTGACTCAGGATCCGCTGGATGCCCAGGCGGCCTATAGCGAACTGTTTGACCGCGGCCGGGCCACCTCGCTGCTGCTGTTTGAACACGTGCACGGCGAATCCCGCGATCGCGGGCAGGCGATGGTTGATCTGATGGCGCAGTATGAGCGCCACGGTCTGCTGCTCGATAGCCATGAGTTGCCGGATCATCTGCCGTTGTATCTGGAGTATCTGGCGCAGCTGCCGGAAGAGGAAGCGCTTGGCGGCCTGCGGGACGTTGCGCCGATCCTCGGCCTGCTCAGCGCGCGGCTGCAGCAGCGCGAGAGCCGCTATGCGGTGCTGTTCGAACTGCTGCTGAAGCTGGCAAACACTCAGGTCGACAGCCAGAAGGTGGCGGAGAAGATTGCCGACGAAGCCCGCGACGATACGCCGCAGGCGCTGGACGCGGTCTGGGAAGAAGAACAGGTGAAATTCTTTGCCGACCAGGGCTGCGGCGAGTCGGAGATTTCCGCTCACCAGCGTCGTTTTGCCGGAGCCGTGGCCCCGCAATATCTGAATATCTCTAACGGAGGACAGCAATAATGCACTTCCTGAATATGTTCTTCTTTGACATTTATCCGTACATTGCGGGTTCAGTGTTCCTGATCGGCAGTTGGCTGCGCTACGACTACGGTCAGTACACCTGGCGCGCCGCCTCCAGCCAGATGCTGGACCGTAAGGGAATGAACCTGGCGTCGAACCTGTTCCATATCGGCATCCTCGGCATTTTCGCCGGCCACTTCCTCGGCATGCTGACCCCGCACTGGATGTATGAATCCTTCCTGCCGATCGACGTCAAGCAGAAGATGGCGATGATCGCCGGCGGCGCCTGCGGCGTGATGACCCTGGTGGGCGGTTTACTGCTGCTTAAGCGTCGTCTGCTCAGCCCACGCGTGCGCGCCACCACCACCGGCGCGGATATTCTGATCCTCTCCCTGCTGATGGTGCAGTGTGCGCTGGGTCTACTGACGATCCCATTCTCTGCCCAGCATATGGACGGCAGCGAAATGATGAAGCTGGTCGGCTGGGCGCAGTCGGTGGTCACCTTCCACGGCGGTGCGTCGCAGCACCTGGATGGCGTGGCGTTTATCTTCCGCGTCCACCTGGTGCTGGGGATGACCCTGTTCCTGCTGTTCCCATTTTCTCGTCTGGTTCATATCTGGAGCGCGCCGGTAGAGTACCTGACGCGCAAATACCAGATTGTCCGCGCCCGTCGCTAACTGGCCCGCGACCGCTGACTGACCCCGCCCTGGCGGGGTTTTTTTTCGCCCCAGCCGAGGTTATTCCCGGCGGCGGCAAATAGAATAAGCATCCCGCCGAGCAACTGCACAGGGGTTAACGCATGATGGAAGACCAGATAGTCGACCCCCATCGCCATCAACGGATAAATAAAGGAGAGCGAACCGGTAATGGGCGTCGGCAGCTTCTGTATCGCGCTATATAAAAGCTGATACATGATCCCGGTATGGACGACACCGAGGATCAGCAGATAGCGCCAGGGGAAGCTGGCAGAAAAGTCGGGCATTTGCACCAGCGGCAGCAGCATCACGACGCCGACGAGCACCTGAATAAAGGCAATATGCTGAGCAGGGAGCGGGTGCAGTTTGCGGGCGATGATGGCGGTCAGGGCATAGAAAAATGCCGCGCCTAATGCCAGCAAAACGCCGGCCGTGAGACTTTCGCCGTGCGTCGGGGCAAGCTCGCTTGACAGCAGGATCACCACGCCGCCGAAGGCCAGCAGTAACCATCCCCATTTTACGGCGCTGACCCGTTCCCCCAACACCATGCCCATCAGCACCAGCATAAACGGCTGGGTGTTGTAGACCACCGTGGCCATGCCAATTGAAATACGCGAGTAGGCGGCAAACAGCAGCAGCCAGTTGATGACCAGCGCGATGCCGCCAAGTACCGCGAGGGCGAGGGTGAAGCGCGTGAGACGGCTGAAGGGCTGGCGGCTGAGAATGATGAACAGCAGCAGGGTGAGCGCGCCAATCAGGCAGCGCCAGAACACCACATCAATTACCGGCAAACCAGAGAGCAGCACGAACGCGCCGATCGAGCCAGAAATTATCATCGCCAGGCTCATTTGCCAGACGCCGCGGGTAATTTGCATATTTCACCTCCAGAAGTTTTCCAGTATTGTGCGAAAAATCCTGACAGCCTGACATGGCTGAATTAAGGCAAACAGGGGGAAATCCCTTTCATAATTAGGTAAAAAACATGAATGACGTACTTGATGAAATTGACCGGGCGATCCTCACTTGCCTGACTCAGGATGCCAGAGTCTCGTTGAAGGTATTGAGCGCGCGGGTGGGGCTGACCTCGCCGAGCACCGCCGAGCGGGTGAAGCGCCTGGAGGAGCGGGGCGTGATTCAGGGCTATGGGGCGCGGGTGAATCTGGCCGCGCTGGGCTACAGCCTGCAGGCGCTGGTGCGGGTTCGGCCGCTGCCTGGTCTACTGCAAAAGGTGGATAAATATATTCAGGCGATGCCGGAGTGCATTGAAAGTGACAAAGTGACCGGAGAGGACTGTTTCGTGATGCGACTGGTGGTGCGTGATATTGCCCAGCTGGATATGTTACTGGACGGCCTGGCCGAATTTGCGCAGTGCAATACCTCGGTGGTGAAAAGTTCGCCGGTGAAGAGGCGACTGCCCCCGCTGTGAGTTTTCCCGGAGGCGGTGCGGCGCACCTGACCGGACTACCAGACGGCACACCTGTAGCCTCGCTAAGCGAAGCGCGAGCGAGGAGATAGCAGAACAGGTGGCTGACGAGAGTGCAACAGCGGTGGGGGAAGGATGACTCGGCGCTAAAGCGCCTCGCCCTTCGGGCCGTTGCCTTCGGCAACGTTCTCTCGCTACGCTCGAGTCGAACCTTGGTCGAAACTTCTCATCCTCCCCCGTAGGGGAGAATATAGCATGTAGCCTCGCTAAGCGAAGCGCGAGCGAGGAGATAGCAGCACAGGTGGCTGAAGAGAGTGCAACAGTAGTGGGGGAAGGATGACTCGGCGCTAAAGCGCCTCGCCCTTCGGGCCGTTGCCTGCGGCAACGTTCTCTCGCTACGCTCGAGTCGAACCTTAGTCGAAGCTTCTCATCCTTCCCCGTAGGGCAGAATATAAAGTATCGCAAGTGGAGTAAGCTGGGTAATACATGAAGGGATGGTGGTGGGGGAAGGATTACTCGGCGCTAAAGCGCCTCGCCCTTCGGACCGTTGCCTTCGGCAACGTTCTCTCGCTACGCTCGAGTCGAACCTTAGTCGAAGCTTCTCATCCTTCCCCGTGGGGCAGAATATAAAAGATCGTCGAGTAATTGAGCTGAGGTGTTTTTTAAGATGATGGTGGTGGGGGAAGGATTCGAACCTTCGAAGTCGATGACGGCAGATTTACAGTCTGCTCCCTTTGGCCGCTCGGGAACCCCACCAGGGGAAAATCACATTGTAGGCTATTCAGCAAAATGAATGGTGGTGGGGGAAGGATAACTTGTCACTATCGCTCCTCGCCCTTCGGGCCGTTGCCTGTGGCAACGTTCTCTCGCTGGCGCTCGAGTCGAACCTTAGTCGAAGGTTCTTACCCTTCCCACTAAGTGCAAACATCGTTTACGCTTGTTGGGGAAACCATATCACTGTAGTGAATAATGGTGGTGGGGGAAGGATTCGAACCTTCGAAGTCGATGACGGCAGATTTACAGTCTGCTCCCTTTGGCCGCTCGGGAACCCCACCAGGGGAAAATCACATTGTAGGCTATTCAGCAAAATGAATGGTGGTGGGGGAAGGATAACTTGTCACTATCGCTCCTCGCCCTTCGGGCCGTTGCCTGTGGCAACGTTCTCTCGCTGGCGCTCGAGTCGAACCTTAGTCGAAGGTTCTTACCCTTCCCACTAAGTGCAAACATCGTTTACGCTTGTTGGGGAAACCATATCACTGTAGTGAATAATGGTGGTGGGGGAAGGATTCGAACCTTCGAAGTCGATGACGGCAGATTTACAGTCTGCTCCCTTTGGCCGCTCGGGAACCCCACCACGGGGTAATGCTTAGTACTGGCCTGCTTCCTTCTCGGGAAGCGGGGCGCATCATACCAAATGATGCGCCCCTGTAAAGCATTCCTTTGACAAAAATAAACTGGTTGCCTGATTTTTGCCCGTAACGCCGTAAAGCTAACCAATTCATTTCTCAGTCGATTAAAGAATAATCGTCCGGTTGCCGTAGACGAAGACGCGCTGCGCCAGTACCTGATACAGCGCCCGGCTCAATACGTTTTTTTCGACATCGCGCCCGGCACGCATCATATCTTCTGCGGTATAAGTATGATCGACGTGAATGACGTCCTGCATAATGATGGGGCCTTCGTCCAGATTATCATTCACGTAGTGGGCGGTGGCGCCGATGATCTTCACGCCACGCTCATAGGCCTGATGATACGGACGCGCGCCGATAAACGCCGGCAGGAACGAGTGGTGAATGTTAATGATCTTGTTCGGGAAACGGGCGACAAATTCCGGCGTAAGCACGCGCATATACTTGGCCAGCACCACGTAATCCGGCTCGTGGGCGGCAATCGCGTCGCCCATCTGTTTGTCGTGCTCTTCGCGGCTCAGCCCTTCATGGCTGACCAGTTCAAACGGGATGCCAAAACGTTCCACCAGCGGGCGCAGGGTGTCATGGTTACCAATAACCGCGGCAATATCGACATCCAGCCCGCCGTAATTGGCTTTCATCAGCAGATCGCCGAGGCAGTGGGCCTCTTTCGTCACCAGAATCACCACCCGGCGGCGGCCTGCCGGATTGAGTTCACGAATCGAGCCTTCCGGCAGGGCGCTGTCCAGATCGGCCAGCAGAATAGCGTCGTTGAAAATGCCTTCCAGTTCGGTGCGCATAAAGAAACGACCGGTGCGGTGGTCAACAAATTCGTTGTTCTGCACAATGTTAAGTTCGTGCTTGTAGCAGATATTGGTGATACGCGCGATGAGGCCTTTCTGATCAGGGCAAATAGTGCGTAGTACTTTACGTTGTAATGAATGCATCGCGAGGAAAATCCTGTAGTGTTTGCAAGCGCTGCGGCAGCGTTACTGGCCGCAGCATTTTTTAAATTTTTTACCTGAACCGCAAGGGCAGGGGTCGTTACGGCCAATCAGCGGTCGTGTCCCGTCGATATAGTACCACTGTCCATTTTCTTTTAAGAATCTGGAACGTTCAATAATGGCGCCCGGGCGGTTATTGTCATTAAAGCGGGCGATAAAGCTGACAAAGCCTTCATTTGCGGCTCGTCCTTCATCGCTGGCGAACAGGGTTAAGCCCAGCCATTCTGTGTGGGCAAAGCCTTTCTCCAGTTCGGCGCGAAACTGCCGCGCCTGACAGGACGGATGCCAGGTTTTGATCAGATAGTCGGCATCTTTCATGACGAACGCGCTGTAACGTGAGCGCATAAGCTGTGACGGGCCTGGCGCAAGCTCAGCGCCGGACAGATATCGCTGGCAACATGAGCTATACTCCAGTGCGCTGCCACAGGGGCATAATTGCGACAAAACAGCCTCCATGGAAGAATGAGTAACGGCGCTTCTACGCCAAAGGGCTTTATGTTAACTGAGCCGTGACAATGTTGCCACGCTCAGAGTGGAAGGATAGTTATCAGTACTAATGAGAAAGCTTAAAATTGGTCTGGCGTTAGGTGCGGGTGCCGCCCGCGGATGGTCGCATATTGGCGTCATCAACGCCCTCCAGCAGGCCGGCATTGAGATTGATATCGTGGCCGGTTGCTCTATCGGTTCGCTGGTAGGGGCGGCGTATGCCTGTAACCGGCTCCCGGCGCTTGAGTCCTGGGTCTGCTCTTTCAGCAACTGGGACGTTCTGAAACTGATGGACCTCTCCTGGCGCCGCGGTGGACTGTTGCGGGGTGAAAAGGTATTCAATCATTATCGCCGCATCATGCCCGTGACCGATATCGAACACTGCGAACGGCGATTTGCCGCCGTCGCGACAAATTTAAGCACTGGCAGGGAGCTGTGGTTTACCGAAGGCGATCTGCATTTAGCGATTCGAGCCTCCTGCAGTATGCCGGGGTTAATGTCGCCGGTAAGGCATAATGGTTACTGGCTGGTCGATGGCGCGGTGGTCAATCCGGTTCCCGTGTCGCTTACGCGGGCAATGGGGGCCGATATCGTGATTGCCGTGGATCTGCAACATGATGCCCACCTTATGCAGCAGGATTTATTCTCCCTCGAAACGCCGCGGCGGGAAGCCGAAGCGAAGGAGGGGCCATGGCATACTCGTCTGCGTGCACGCTTGACGCAAATGAGTTCCCGCCGGACGGCCGTGACGCCGACGGCGATGGAGATCATGACCACCTCTATCCAGGTCCTGGAGAATCGTCTTAAACGCAATCGTATGGCGGGTGACCCGCCGGATATCCTGTTGCAACCGTACTGTCCACAAGTCTCGACGCTTGATTTCCATCGCGCCGGCGAGGCGATTACCGCAGGGCAGCTGGCGGTAGAAAAGAAAATGGATGAATTATTACCCTTAGTGCGTACCGCGATTTGACGCACGAGTACCTGACTTAAGCAAATTCTGACAGGCGATAGTGAGAATAGCGTGCCACTATTGAATTATCGTCAGCCAGGGGAGATATCATGACGCAGCCATTGGCGGGAAAACAGATTCTGATAGTTGAAGACGAACCCGTTTTCCGCTCACTCTTGCATGGATGGCTGACCTCGCTGGGAGCAACGACCTTCCAGGCGGAAGATGGCAAGGATGCCCTGCATAAAATGACGGAGGTGCATCCGGACCTGATGATTTGCGACATTTCGATGCCGAGAATGAACGGTCTGGAGCTGGTGGAGACGTTGCGTAATCGCGGCGAGCAGCTACCGATCCTGATGATTTCCGCTACCGAAAACATGGCCGATATAGCCAAAGCGTTGCGGCTTGGCGTTCAGGACGTGTTGTTAAAGCCAGTAAAAGATTTCAATCGCCTGCGTGAAACCGTTTATGCGTGCCTCTATCCTGCGATGTTCAGTTCACGTGTGGAAGAGGAAGAGCGTCTATTTGAGGACTGGGACGCGCTGGTCAGTAATCCTACCGCCGCCTCACGATTACTGCAGGAATTACAGCCGCCGGTGCAACAGGAAATGTCGCACTGCCGCATTCATTATCGCCAGCTGGTGTCGGCGGATAAACCCGGTCTGGTACTCGATATCGCGCCGCTCTCGGACAATGATTTGGCCTTCTATTGTCTGGATGTCACACGAGCAGGAGATAATGGCGTACTGGCAGCTTTATTATTGCGCGCGTTGTTCAATGGCTTGTTACAGGAGCAACTGGCGCATCAGGGACAACGGCTTCCAGAAATGGGGAGTCTGCTAAAACAGGTGAATCAGCTGCTGCGTCAGGCAAACCTTCCCGGTCAGTTTCCTTTGTTAGTGGGGTATTACCACAGCGGACTGAAAAATTTAATTCTGGTGTCGGCGGGGCTCAATGGCACGCTGAATACCGGTGAGCATCAAATTCAGATTAGTAATGGCGTTCCTTTGGGAACGTTGGGTGATGCTTACCTTAACCAAATTAGCCAGCGTTGTACCTCATGGCAGTGCCAAATTTGGGGGGCTGGAGGGCGTTTACGCTTAATGTTGTCTGCGGAATGAGCAATTACGGTTATATCTAAGCAGACGGGATTACCCGTTGCCCTTTAGCGGTGGTAACATCGAGCAGTTTTATGCGTAAAAGTCCTAATTCGAGGCTATCGGAAGCTTTTCAGACCAGTGAATACGCGGTTGACTGATATACTCGACACGTTATTTGTAACGAGAAGTTTAAAAAACAAACAGTCCAGGAGATTTCAATGGCTGCCCTTAATTCTAAAGTCAGAAAAGCGGTTATCCCGGTTGCGGGATTAGGCACCAGGATGCTGCCGGCCACCAAAGCGATTCCAAAAGAAATGCTGCCGCTGGTAGATAAGCCGTTAATTCAGTACGTTGTTAATGAATGTATCGCTGCAGGAATTACTGAAATTGTTCTGGTAACGCACTCGTCCAAAAACTCTATCGAAAACCATTTCGATACCAGTTTTGAGCTGGAAGCGATGCTGGAAAAACGTGTGAAACGCCAGCTGCTGGAAGAAGTGCAGTCTATTTGTCCGCCACACGTAACCATTATGCAAGTTCGTCAGGGCCTGGCAAAAGGTCTGGGACACGCGGTGCTTTGCGCCCATCCGGTGGTGGGTGATGAGCCGGTCGCAGTTATTCTGCCAGACGTTATTCTGGATGAATATGAATCCGATCTGAGCCGCGATAACCTCGCGGAGATGATCTCTCGTTTCGATGAGACCGGCGCCAGCCAGATTATGGTTGAGCCTGTCGACGACGTGACCGCTTACGGTGTCGTTGACTGTAAAGGTGAATCCCTCAAGCCGGGAGAAAGCGTGCCGATGGTAGGCGTGGTCGAGAAGCCAAAAGCTGACGTCGCGCCGTCCAACCTGGCGGTGGTGGGGCGCTATGTCCTCAGCGCCGATATCTGGCCGCTGCTGGCGAAGACTCCTCCGGGTGCCGGTGATGAAATTCAGCTGACTGACGCGATTGATATGCTGATCGAAAAAGAGACTGTCGAAGCTTATCACATGAAAGGCAAGAGCCATGACTGCGGTAATAAGCTTGGCTACATGCAGGCGTTCGTCGAATATGGTATTCGCCACAAAACGCTGGGTGACGATTTTAAAGCCTGGCTGGAAACCGCGGTCACGAAGTAATCTGCCGCGCTGTTGAAAGCACAAAACCGGGAGCCGCAGATGCGCTCCCGGTTTTTTATATCGGCCCTGGAGCAAAAAAAATCCCGCCGCAGCGGGATTTTTTATATCAAAACAACGGAGATTAGATCAGGAAATCGTCCAGTGATTTACCTTGCTCATCCATTGCTTTTTTGATCACCGCCGGGGTACGGCCCTGGCCGGTCCAGGTTTTGGTTTCGCCGTTTTCGTCGACATAGCTGTATTTAGCCGGACGTGCAGCACGCTTGGTTTTGGTACCGGCTTTAACGGCTGCCATGGTGCTCAGCAGTTCATTCGGATCAATACCGTCAGCAATCAGCATTTCACGGTATTGCTGCAGCTTACGCGTACGTTCTTCAATTTCTGCTGCGGCGGCGTTTTCTTCTTCACGGCGCTCGTTAACAACGACTTCTAATTTTTCCAGCATTTCTTCGAGCGTTTCCAGGGTGCATTCTCTTGCCTGCGCACGAAGAGTACGGATGTTGTTCAAAATTTTAAGTGCTTCGCTCATTGTAGTAATCTCAAACTTATATTGTGGGGTGGTTTGTTGAACTAATAATAGAGCGATAAAATGCGTTGTGCAATAGGGGGGAATGTAAGGAATTCAAAATTACTGGTTATTTGTCGCGAGAATTAATTAATTTAAGTTAAAATTCCCGTGCCGCTTCACATCTTTCATCCTTATAGCGATGAGGAGAAGGTAAGCTAAAACCCTGAGACGGTATGCTTTTTCTGAGGTACGGTGAGAAAAATTATCCTTTACATGGGTAAATAACCCTCGTCAGTATTAGCGCATTTTTGGTTACGAGACTTAATATAAAACAACGTGCGGCCCAGCTTATAGCCCCATAGTTAACCGCCCTATAAGCACGAAAAGACAATGGTTACCCCGCCAGTAGCGTAACGGGGCGCACAAATAATGGCCCTGTAAATTCAATTCATCCTCTTAATCCTTTGGCTTTGCAGGCTCTTCGGCTGCGATACAATACCCCTGCTAAATGGGCGGCTGTACGCATAAAATATGGTATAATCGCCGCCGCGATAAAACACTTTGATTGGGGTCACGCAGCCGATGGCACAACTTTATTTCTACTACTCTGCAATGAATGCAGGTAAGTCGACCGCTCTGTTGCAATCTTCGTACAATTACCAGGAGCGGGGGATGCGTACCGTCGTTTATACCGCTGAGATTGATGACCGCTTTGGCGCCGGAAAAGTTAGCTCGCGTATCGGTCTCTCATCGCCGGCCCGTTTGTATAATCCACAGACGTCGCTATATAACGATATTGCCGCAGAGCACAAGTTAAAACCGATTCACTGCGTGCTGGTGGATGAAAGCCAGTTTCTGACGCGCGAGCAGGTTCATGAGCTGTCTGAAGTTGTCGATACGCTGGACATTCCGGTGCTTTGCTATGGCCTGCGGACAGACTTTCGCGGTGAGCTCTTCACCGGTAGCCAGTATTTGCTGGCCTGGTCAGATAAGCTGGTGGAGCTGAAAACCATCTGTTTCTGCGGACGAAAGGCTAGCATGGTGCTGCGCCTCGATCAGGAGGGGCGTCCTTATAATGAGGGCGAGCAGGTCGTCATCGGCGGTAATGAACGATACGTTTCAGTCTGTCGTAAGCATTATAAAGAAGCGCTGAGCGTCGGCTCGTTAACCCAGGTACAAAACCTGCACCGCCCCTGCTAATACGCGCAGAAGCTCGTCCAGGCGCCTGTAGGCGCCTTTTTTATTGCCTGCGCTCCGTTGGGTTAGCAGGGTTAAAGCATGGCTGACGGCAGGCAAAAAAAAGCCCCGTCAGATGACGGGGCTTGCAGAACGTTTATGCTTGTTGATTAAGCGGATTTTTTCGCTTTTTTCTCAGCTTTCACTGGTGCCGCTTCGGCTTTCGCGGCGGCTTCGCCTTCGACGAACTCGCGACCGTAGTAGGTATCCAGCAGGATCTGTTTCAGTTCGGAGATCAGCGGGTAGCGCGGGTTAGCGCCGGTGCACTGGTCATCGAATGCATCTTCAGACAGCTTATCAACGTGGGCCAGGAAGTCAGCTTCCTGAACGCCAGCTTCGCGGATAGATTTCGGAATACCCAGCTCAGCTTTCACGCTTTCCAGCCATGCCAGCAGTTTCTCGATTTTCGCTGCGGTGCGGTCGCCCGGTGCGGAGAGACCCAGGTGATCGGCGATTTCAGCGTAGCGACGACGAGCCTGCGGACGGTCGTACTGGCTGAACGCGGTCTGCTTGGTCGGGTTGTCATTCGCGTTGTAGCGGATAACGTTGCAGATCAGCAGGGCGTTGGCCAGACCGTGCGGAATATGGAACTGGGAACCCAGTTTGTGCGCCATGGAGTGGCACACGCCGAGGAAGGCGTTAGCAAACGCAATACCGGCGATGGTGGCGGCACTGTGTACGCGCTCGCGGGCAACCGGGTTCTTGGAACCTTCGTGGTAGGACGCCGGCAGGTACTCTTTCAGCAGCTTCAGCGCCTGCAGAGCCTGGCCGTCAGAGAACTCAGAAGCCAGAACGGAAACGTAAGCTTCCAGGGCGTGGGTCACTGCATCCAGACCACCGAACGCACACAGCGATTTCGGCATATCCATCACCAGGTTGGCATCGACGATGGCCATATCCGGGGTCAGCGCGTAGTCCGCCAGCGGATATTTCTGACCTGTCGCGTCGTCGGTCACAACGGCGAACGGCGTAACTTCAGAACCGGTACCGGAGGTGGTAGTGATCGCCACCATCTTGGCTTTAACGCCCATTTTCGGGAACTTGTAGATACGTTTACGGATATCCATAAAGCGCAGGGCCAGTTCTTCGAAGTGGGTTTCCGGATGTTCGTACATGACCCACATGATTTTCGCCGCATCCATCGGGGAACCGCCGCCCAGCGCGATGATCACGTCTGGTTTGAAGGAGTTCGCCAGTTCAGCACCTTTACGTACGATGGTCAGCGTCGGGTCAGCTTCAACTTCGAAGAAGACTTCAGTTTCCACACCCGCAGCTTTCAGTACGGAGGTGATCTGATCGGCATAACCGTTGTTGAACAGGAAGCGGTCAGTCACGATCAGCGCGCGTTTGTGACCATCAGTAATCACTTCATCCAGTGCGATAGGCAGGGAGCCACGACGGAAGTAGATAGATTTCGGAAGTTTGTGCCACAACATGTTTTCAGCTCGCTTAGCAACGGTTTTCTTGTTGATCAGGTGTTTCGGACCAACGTTTTCAGAGATGGAGTTACCACCCCAGGAACCACAACCCAGAGTCAGGGAAGGAGCGAGTTTGAAGTTGTACAGGTCACCGATACCACCCTGAGAAGCCGGGGTGTTGATCAGGATACGCGCCGTTTTCATCATCTGGCCGAAGTAAGCCACGCGAGCCGGCTGGTTATCCTGGTCGGTGTACAGGCAAGAGGTATGACCGATACCGCCCATGGCGACCAGTTTTTCTGCTTTGGTCACGGCGTCTTCGAAATCTTTCGCACGGTACATCGCCAGCGTCGGAGACAGTTTTTCGTGAGCAAACGGCTCGCTTTCGTCAACGTCGGTGACTTCGCCAATCAGGATTTTAGTCGTGGCCGGTACGGTGAAGCCTGCCAGTTCAGCGATTTTCGCTGCAGGCTGACCAACGATAGCGGCGTTCAGCGCGCCATTTTTCAGGATAATGTCCTGAACGGCTTTCAGCTCTTTACCCTGCAGCAGGTAGCCGCCGTGGCTGGCGAAACGTTCGCGAACCGCGTCATAAACGGAATCAACCACCACAACGGACTGCTCAGAAGCACAGATAACGCCGTTATCGAAGGTTTTAGACATCAGAACGGAAGCAACGGCGCGTTTGATGTCAGCCGTTTCATCAATCACCACCGGGGTGTTACCGGCACCTACGCCGATAGCAGGTTTACCGGAGCTGTATGCTGCTTTCACCATGCCTGGACCACCGGTTGCAAGGATCAGGTTGATATCCGGGTGGTGCATCAGGGCGTTAGACAGCTCAACAGACGGCTGATCGATCCAACCAATCAGGTCTTTCGGTGCGCCGGCAGCGATGGCAGCCTGCAGGACAATGTCAGCCGCTTTGTTAGTGGCTTCTTTAGCACGCGGGTGCGGAGAGAAAATGATGGCGTTACGCGTCTTCAGGCTGATGAGCGATTTGAAGATGGCTGTTGAAGTCGGGTTCGTGGTCGGAACGATACCGCAGATGATGCCGATAGGTTCAGCGATAGTGATGGTACCAAAAGTGTCGTCTTCTGACAGGACGCCACAGGTTTTTTCGTCTTTATAAGCGTTGTAGATGTATTCGGAAGCGAAGTGGTTTTTGATCACTTTGTCTTCAACGATGCCCATGCCGGATTCGGCAACGGCCATTTTGGCGAGAGGGATTCGAGCATCTGCAGCGGCCAGCGCGGCGGCGCGGAAGATTTTGTCGACTTGTTCTTGAGTGAAACTGGCATATTCACGCTGGGCTTTCTTGACACGCTCAACAAGCGCGTTCAGTTCAGCGATATTAGTAACAGCCATAATGCTCTCCTGATAATGTTAAACTTTTTTAGTAAATCAGTCGCTCGATTCGACATTATAGACAGGCTGTAAACAGCTTGCATGTAAATGTTTATGTAGGAAAATCAGGACGCTGTTTTACCGATTTACTAAAAAAGCTTTATCTTTTTAACTTTCAGGTACTGCTGCCTTCCACTCTGTTGGTGTCATCAAGATTACTCACTTCTGAGTACAAATTACGTGATTTAGATCAAGTATTGGCACTGCTGATACCTTTCAGCTGACTGCTTTTTGACCGGTTCGATCAAGTGTAATGGGAGGGTTTTGAAATTAAAAAAACGATTAGCATTAAAACTACAAATAGCTAACATTCGATACATATCACCGGGTTATGCATATTTATAATGAATATTGCATGCAAAAAGCGTATGTTTCGCGCAGTTATTTTATGCTGTTAACAGTCAACCGCCAATTTTGATGATGCTGCGGAGCCCATTGTGCCTCAATCACTGTTCGATTTTTCTGCATATTTCAAGTTTTTCATCGGCTTATTTGCTCTGGTTAACCCGGTGGGCATTATTCCTGTGTTCATTAGTATGACCAGCTACCAACCGGCAGCAGTGCGCAATAAGACCAACCTGACCGCCAACCTGTCGGTGGCGATCATCCTCCTGACGTCATTGTTTCTCGGCGATGGCATTCTGCAGATTTTTGGTATCTCCATTGATTCATTCCGTATCGCCGGCGGCATCCTGGTGGTGACCATCGCGATGTCGATGATCAGCGGTAAGCTCGGTGAAGATAAGCAGAACAAGCAGGAGAAGTCGGAGACGGCGGTGCGGGAGAGCATCGGCGTGGTTCCTCTCGCGCTACCGCTAATGGCCGGACCGGGGGCAATCAGTTCCACTATCGTGTGGGGTACGCGGTATCACTCCTGGGTGCACCTCGTCGGTTTTTCACTGGCGATTGCCGTCTTTGCCCTCTGCTGCTGGGGGATTTTCCGCATGGCGCCGTGGCTGGTGCGTCTGCTAGGGCAGACAGGGATCAACGTCATCACCCGTATTATGGGCCTGCTGCTGATGGCCCTTGGCATTGAGTTTATTGTGACGGGGATTAAAGCGCTCTTTCCGGGGCTGCTGAGTTAGCTGGTTGCCACGCAGGCGGGTAGGTTCCCTTCTCGCCTGCGCGATTATTAGCAAAACCTATTAGCCAGCGCGTAACCGGCGGTAGGAATAACATTTTGCGATATCGCTATTAATTCCATAATTTTCATTAATATATGAAATATTCCTCTTAACATTCCCCTCACGTCTCCCCATCCTGTGATGTTATTTTCTTCACATCATTCTCTGGTACTTGCTGTCGGATCATCGAAATGATATTAGTAATTTTAACAAGGCTGTAGATGAATGTGCTAAAAAGTAATCTATTGTTAAATTTTTGTACAAAAAATCATCTTGCGGTCGTTGATCAGTATGTTGGCTGGTGAAAGCATCATAACTAAATGATTAATAATGATATTTTTCTATCGGTGTTTTGTGGCAACCGCGAGTAACGCTGGCAAAGCCGGCAATAAAAGAGAATCCGGTAACATATTTGCAAATTGCATTGGCGGAGGTGTTTACCTTTTGGTACTTTCCGCCGTTATCGTCTGCTGAATTATGTGCGTAAATGAGAATCATTTTTAATGATCTCGCTATGCCGGAACTGCCCCCCAGCGAGGGGGAACGAATCGACGTTAAGACTGCCGTTCGAGCGGTCGTAATAAATAAGTCGGTGATAGCAATCTGCCAATCGCAAACACTCCTGCGCTGGACAGATCCCCTAAACGGGAAAAAAACAGGCTGGTTAAAAAACCAGTAATTATAATGACTGGAGTTACAACACAATGACCATCATCACTAAAAAACGTTTGATCGCCGCAGGAGTGCTATCCGCACTCATGGCCGGCAATATGGCTATGGCAGCGGATGTCCCGGCCGGTGTGCAGCTTTCGGATAAGCAAACGCTGGTGCGAAATAGCGGCGCCGAACCGCAATCGCTGGACCCGAATAAAATCGAAGGGGTGCCTGAGGCGAATATTAGCCGCGACCTGTTCGAAGGCTTGCTGAATACCTCGCCGAAAGATGGCCACCCGATCCCTGGCGTGGCAGAGAGCTGGGATAATAAAGATTTCAAAGTCTGGACTTTCCATCTGCGTAAAGATGCGAAATGGTCTAACGGCGAGCCGGTGACCGCCCAGGACTTCGTTTATAGCTGGCAGCGTCTGGTGGATCCGAAAACCGCGTCTCCTTATGCCAGCTATCCGCAGTATGGTCATATCGTGAACGTCGACGAAATCATTGACGGCAAGAAAGCTCCGAGCGAACTGGGCGTAAAAGCCATTGACGACCACACGCTGGAAGTCACCCTCAGCGAGCCAGTACCCTATTTTTATAAACTGCTGGTTAACCCGGCGATGTCTCCTGTCTACAAACCAGCGATTGAAAAATTTGGCGAGAAGTGGACGCAGCCTGGCAATATCGTCACCAACGGCGCGTACACCCTGAAAGACTGGGTGGTCAACGAACGTATCGTCATGGAGCGCAACCCGCATTACTGGGATAATGCCAAAACCGTTATTAACACTGTCACCTGGCTGCCGACCTCTTCTGAAGTGACCTATGTTAACCGTTACCGCAGCGGTGAGCTGGATATGACCTATAACCAGCTGCCGATCGAGCTCTTCCAGAAACTGAAAAAAGAGATCCCGAACGAGCTGCACGTTGACCCGTATCTGTGTACTTATTACTACGAAATTAACAATCAGAAAGCACCGTTCACCGACGTGCGCGTACGTACCGCGCTGAAGCTGGGTCTGGACCGCGACATTATTGCCAATAAGGTAAAAGGACAGGGCGATCTGCCGGCCTACGGCTACACCCCGCCGTATACCGATGGCGCGAAACTGACCGAGCCGGAATGGTTTACCTGGTCGCAGGAAAAACGGAATGAAGAAGCGAAAAAACTGCTGGCCGAAGCCGGCTATAGCGCCGATAAACCGTTGACCTTCAACCTGCTGTATAACACCTCTGATTTGCACAAGAAGCTGGCGATTGCCGCCGCCTCGCTGTGGCGTAAAAACCTGGGCATTGACGTGAAGTTAGTCAACCAGGAGTGGAAAACGTTCCTCGATACCCGTCATCAGGGTACCTATGACGTGGCGCGTGCAGGCTGGTGCGCCGACTATAACGAGCCAACCTCATTCCTGAATACCATGCTTTCAGACAGCTCAATGAACACTGCGCACTATAAGAGCCCGGCGTTCGATAAGATTATGGCTGAATCCGTGAAAGCATCCGATGAAGCGCAGCGCACTGCAGCCTATGCGAAAGCAGAGCAGCAGCTGGACAAAGACAGCGCGATCGTACCGGTCTATTACTACGTTAACGCCCGCCTGGTGAAACCGTGGGTCGGTGGCTACACCGGTAAAGACCCGATGGATAACGTCTATACCAAAGACCTTTACGTTATCAAACATTAATGGCAATACGTGGAGCGGGCCTGTGCTCGCTCCATCGTGTCTTATTTGAGAGCAGTGCAAAGGCACACGCCAGAAGGTACGGGCAATGTTAAAATTTATCTTACGTCGCTGTCTGGAAGCGATTCCGACGCTATTCATTCTTATTACCATTTCATTCTTCATGATGCGTCTGGCTCCGGGAAGTCCTTTTACCGGGGAACGCACGCTACCGCCGGAAGTCATGGCGAATATTGAAGCAAAATACCATTTAAACGACCCCATCATGACGCAGTACTTCAATTACCTGAAGCAGCTGGCGCATGGCGATTTTGGTCCTTCCTTTAAATACAAAGATTATTCGGTCAACGATCTGGTGGCGGCCAGCTTCCCGGTTTCGGCGAAACTGGGCTTCGCTGCCTTTTTGCTGGCGGTAGTGATCGGCGTCGCTGCGGGCGTTATTGCCGCTTTGAAGCAGAATACCCGCTGGGACTATGCGGTGATGGGGGTAGCCATGACCGGCGTGGTTATTCCGAGCTTTGTGGTGGCGCCTCTGCTGGTGATGATCTTTGCTATTACCCTGCACTGGCTGCCGGGCGGCGGCTGGAACGGCGGGGCGTTGAAATTTATGATCCTGCCGATGGTGGCGCTTTCCCTGGCCTATATCGCCAGCATCGCGCGAATTACCCGCGGCTCAATGATTGAAGTGCTGCACTCTAACTTTATCCGCACCGCGCGGGCGAAGGGGCTGCCGATGCGCCGCATTATTTTGCGCCATGCGCTGAAGCCGGCGCTGCTGCCGGTGCTCTCCTATATGGGGCCGGCTTTCGTGGGCATCATTACGGGCTCAATGGTCATTGAAACCATTTACGGCCTGCCGGGGATTGGCCAGCTGTTCGTTAACGGGGCGCTTAACCGCGACTACTCGCTGGTGCTCAGCCTGACGATCCTCGTGGGTGCCCTGACTATTCTGTTCAACGCCATCGTTGACGTGCTTTACGCCGTTATCGATCCGAAGATTCGCTACTGAAGCCGGAGTTCGCCATGATGTTAAGTAAGAAAAATAGCGAGGCGCTGGAAAACTTCAGTGAGAAGCTGGAAGTGGAGGGGCGTAGCCTCTGGCAGGATGCGCGTCGCCGCTTTATGCATAACCGCGCCGCGGTCACCAGCTTGATTATGCTGGTGCTCATTGCGCTGTTCGTGACCTTCGCGCCGATGGTGTCGTCATTCTCCTATTTCGATACCGACTGGGGCATGATGTCCAATGCCCCGGACATGGCCTCTGGCCACTACTTTGGGACCGACTCCTCCGGTCGCGATCTGCTGGTGCGCGTGGCGATCGGCGGGCGTATTTCGCTGATGGTTGGGGTGGCGGCGGCGCTGGTGGCGGTGATCCTCGGCACGCTGTACGGTTCGCTTTCCGGGTATCTCGGCGGCAAAGTGGATTCGGTGATGATGCGTCTGCTGGAGATCCTCAACTCCTTCCCGTTTATGTTCTTCGTTATCCTGCTGGTGACCTTTTTTGGTCAGAATATCCTGTTGATTTTTGTCGCTATCGGCATGGTCTCCTGGCTGGATATGGCCCGTATCGTACGCGGACAGACCTTGAGCCTGAAGCGCAAAGAGTTTATTGAGGCGGCGCAGGTCGGCGGGGTCTCCACAGCGAGCATCGTGCTGCGCCATATCGTTCCTAATGTGCTGGGTGTGGTGGTGGTGTACGCCTCGCTGCTGGTCCCCAGTATGATCCTCTTCGAATCTTTCCTCAGCTTCCTGGGGCTGGGGACGCAGGAGCCGCTCAGCAGCTGGGGGGCATTGCTCAGCGATGGCGCCAACTCAATGGAAGTCTCGCCCTGGCTGCTGCTGTTCCCGGCGGGTTTCCTGGTGGTGACCCTGTTCTGTTTCAACTTTATCGGCGATGGTCTGCGTGATGCCCTCGACCCGAAAGACCGCTAAGGAGCGCTGCCATGACCATGATTGAAACGGCAAAAGCGCCGCAAGCGCAGAGTCACAGCGGCCTGCTGCTGGACGTGAAAGATCTTCGCGTCACCTTTAAAACGCCGGATGGCGATGTCACCGCCGTCAATGATCTGAACTTCACCCTCCAGGCGGGCGAAACGCTCGGTATTGTCGGGGAGTCCGGCTCCGGTAAATCGCAGACCGCCTTCGCCCTGATGGGGCTGCTGGCGGCCAACGGTCGCATCGGGGGTTCCGCCACCTTTAACGGTCGGCAAATCCTCAATTTGCCCGAGCGTGAGCTGAACAAACTGCGCGCCGAGCAAATCTCGATGATTTTCCAGGATCCGATGACCTCTCTGAACCCATATATGCGGGTGGGAGAGCAGTTAATGGAAGTCCTGATGCTGCATAAGGGGCTGAGCAAAGCCGAAGCATTTGAAGAGTCGGTCAAGATGCTCGACGCGGTGAAAATGCCGGAAGCGCGCAAGCGCATGAAGATGTTCCCGCACGAGTTCTCCGGCGGGATGCGCCAGCGCGTGATGATTGCCATGGCGCTACTGTGCCGGCCGCGGCTGCTGATTGCCGATGAGCCGACCACCGCCCTGGACGTCACTGTGCAGGCGCAGATCATGACGTTACTGAATGAGCTGAAACGCGAATTTAATACGGCCATCATTATGATCACCCATGACCTCGGAGTCGTGGCGGGGATCTGCGATAAAGTGCTGGTGATGTATGCGGGCCGCACCATGGAGTACGGTCAGGCGCGCGATGTCTTTTATCAGCCGTCGCACCCATACTCTATTGGGCTGTTGAATGCGGTTCCTCGTCTGGATGCCGAAGGCGATGCGTTATTGACCATTCCGGGCAACCCGCCGAACCTGCTGCGTTTGCCGAAAGGCTGCCCATTCCAGCCGCGCTGTCCGCATGCAATGGAACAGTGCAGTAGCGCGCCGCCGCTGGAGTCTTTCGCGCCAGGTCGCCTGCGCGCCTGCTTTAAACCGGTGGGGGATCTGCTATGAACGCCGTAACTGAACAACGAAAAGTCCTGCTCGAAATTGCCGACCTGAAGGTGCATTTCGATATTAAAGATGGCAAACAGTGGTTCTGGCAGCCGTCGAAAACGCTGAAAGCCGTAGATGGCGTGACGCTGCGTCTCTATGAAGGCGAGACCCTCGGCGTGGTGGGGGAGTCAGGCTGCGGTAAATCGACTTTCGCCCGCGCCATCATTGGCCTGGTGAAGGCCACCGATGGCAAAGTGGCCTGGTTGGGTAAAGATCTGCTGGGCATGAAGCAGGAAGAGTGGCGCGACGTGCGCAGCGATATCCAGATGATCTTCCAGGATCCGCTGGCCTCGCTGAACCCGCGTATGACCATCGGAGAAATCATCGCTGAACCGCTGCGTACCTATCATCCGAAGATGCCGCGTCAGGAAGTGCGCGATCGCGTGAAGGCGATGATGATGAAAGTCGGGCTGTTGCCTAACCTGATCAACCGCTATCCGCACGAGTTCTCTGGCGGTCAGTGTCAGCGCATCGGCATCGCGCGGGCGCTGATCCTCGAGCCGAAGCTGATTATCTGCGATGAGCCGGTGTCCGCACTTGACGTGTCCATCCAGGCCCAGGTGGTCAACCTGCTGCAGCAGCTGCAGCGTGAAATGGGACTGTCGCTGATATTTATCGCCCACGATCTGGCGGTAGTTAAGCACATCTCCGATCGCGTACTGGTGATGTATCTGGGCCATGCGGTGGAGCTGGGAACCTACGATGAGGTGTACCATAATCCGCTGCATCCCTATACCAAAGCGCTGATGTCGGCGGTGCCGATCCCCGATCCGGACCTCGAAAAAACGAAAACCATCCAACTGCTGGAGGGCGAATTACCCTCGCCGATTAATCCGCCTTCGGGCTGTGTCTTCCGCACCCGCTGTCCGCTCGCCGGACCGGAGTGCGCCAAAACCCGTCCGGTGCTGGAAGGCAGCTTCCGCCATGCGGTTTCCTGCCTTAAGGTAGACCCGTTATAATCTCAGGGGCTGACGCAGGTCAGCCCTTTTTTTATGCGAGGTTAACGAAGTGGGTATGCTTTCTGCCGCTCGTCTGCGGCTTTATCATTTACTTTTCGATCAGAACCGACGTTCCGGCCGCCGCTTTGAAGGTCTGTGCGGACTTTTCGCATTGCTCAGCGTGGTGGTGATATTTGTCGAGTCGGGGCTGGGCACGCAATATCATCTGACATTAGATGAATGGCATATTTTCGTCTGGCTGGAGCTGCTGGTGACCGCGGTCTTTACCCTGGAGTATCTGCTGCGTATTGCGACATGGCCCAATCCGCTCCACTACATTTTCAGCTTCTGGGGATTTATTGACTTAGCGACCATCCTGCCGCTGTACGTGATGTGGCTATGGCCGGAAATTAGCCTCAATTATGTCTTTGCCTGGCGGGCAATGAGGGCGATCCGCGCGTTGCGTATTCTCAAACTGTTGCGCTTTATGCCTTCGCTCAATGTGTTCTGGCGGGCGATTGTCAGCGCGCGCCATCAGCTGATCCTGTTCTATTCGTTTATCGCCATTGTGATGGTGATTTTCGGCTCGTTAATGTACCTGATAGAAGGGCCAGAGTATGGTTTTACCACGCTCAACGCTTCGGTCTATTGGGCCATTGTAACCATCACTACCGTCGGCTACGGGGATATCACGCCGCATACACCGCTGGGCCGCATCCTGGCCTCCATTCTCATCCTGATCGGATACTCCATTATTGCCATTCCGACCGGGCTTATCACCACCCATATGACCAGCGCCCTGAACCGGCGGCGTCAGCAGCGGGTATGCCCGCAGTGCCAGCAGGGCCACCATGACGATAACGCCCGGTTTTGTCACGCCTGTGGCCATGCGTTACCGCAGTAAACCCTCGGCATAAAAAAAGCCTGCCGGGAGGAACGCGGCAGGCTTTTCACTGGCTGGTCAGCGTTATTCACGCCACAGAATATGACACAGCTTATGATCTTTCTCGCGGCACAGCAGTACGCGGGCGAAGATATCATTGATTTCCCCGCCGTCGGTATCCGCCAGGCCAATCACCACTTCGGCGAAGAAATCCGGGTTCAGATCGTAATCCACATGCTCTTCCCAGTCTGCAGACGGGTCGAACAGCTCGGCGCCGCCGCGCTCCTCAAACTGCAGGTTAAACAGAATGATGTCCGCCGGGTCGAGGTTATCGGCCGCCAGTTCGAGGAAGATGTCGTATGCCTGCTCAAGCGTTTCGTCTTCGGTCAGACGGTTGTTTAAATCCATATCCATGATTGCTACTCATTCGGTATCTGATGGGCACGTTTTACAGCAACGGGCTGAAGAAGTAAAACAGTCGCTCGGCGATCCGCTGCCACAGCGGACGTTTTAACCAGCGACGGGCGTCCAGCAGGCGCGAGCGCGAGATATAGTCATCCTGGACCGCCGCCAGATCGCTGCCGAAGCCGGCGTCATCTATGACCAGCGTGATTTCAAAATTGAGCCACAGGCTGCGCATATCCAGATTCACGGTACCCACCAGACTCAGTTCGCCATCGACCAGCACGCTCTTGGTATGCAACAGGCCGCCTTCGAACTGGTAAATCTTCACCCCTGCTGCCAGCAGCTCGGTGAAAAAGGCCCGGCTGGCCCAGCCCACCAGCAGCGAATCGTTCTTGCGCGGTAAAATAATACTCACGTCCACGCCGCGCTGGGCGGCGGTACAGATCGCGTGCAGCAGGTCGTCGCTGGGTACGAAGTAGGGTGTGGTCATGATCAAATGCTCTTTCGCCGCATAGGCGGCGGTGAGGAGAGCCTGATGAATCAGATCTTCCGGAAAGCCCGGTCCGGAGGCGATCGTGTGAATAGTATGTCCGCTGGCCTCTTCAAACGGCATGATATTGACGTCCGGCGGCGGTGGCAGAATACGCTTTCCGGTCTCGATCTCCCAGTCACAGGAGTAGACGATGCCCATCGAGGTCGCCACCGGGCCTTCCATGCGCGCCATCAGGTCAATCCACTGTCCGACCCCTGAGTCCTGTTTAAAGTAGCGGGGATCAACCATATTCATGCTGCCGGTGTAGGCGATATAGCTATCGATCATCACCATTTTGCGATGCTGACGCAGGTCCATCCGGCGCAGAAACACACGCATCAGATTGACCTTGAGAGCCTCGACCACTTCAATGCCGGCGTTACGCATCATTGCCGCCCATGGGCTGCGGAAAAAAGCCACACTGCCCGCGGAGTCGAGCATCAACCGGCAGTGGACCCCGCGACGGGCGGCGGCCATCAGCGATTCGGCGACGCTGTCGGCCATGCCGCCTGGCTGCCAGATATAGAAGACCATCTCAATATTATGGCGAGCCAGTTGAATATCGCGGATCAGGGCCTGCATAACGTCGTCAGATTCCGTCAGCAGCTGCAGCTGGTTGCCTTTTACGCCGCCAATGCCCTGGCGCCGTTCGCACAGCTTGAACAGGGACTCGGCCACCGGGCTGTTATCTTCCGCGAAGATATGTTTGCAGGCTTTGAGGTCGTTTAACCATTTGGCCGTGGAAGGCCACATCGCCCTCGCGCGTTCTGCCCGCCGCTTGCCAAGATGCAGCTCGCCAAAGGAGAGATAGGCGATGATCCCCACCAGCGGTAGAATATAAATGATCAATAACCATGCCATCGCGGACGGCACAGCGCGGCGTTTCATTAGAATTCGTAATGTTACACCGGCGATCAACAGCCAGTACCCCAGAATGACCAGCCAGTTCACCACCGTGTAAAAGGTTGTCATAGATGTAAAATCCTTTTGAATGACGTTATGTGATGAGTTTACGCATCAGTATTTTTCTGGCAAATAAAAACGCAGCGAAAGCGGTGGTCAGCCGCAGGCAGAGGTTTATAATGGGGGCTGTTTTCACTCGTAGAGTCGTTGCAATGAAGCGTAGTAGAACGGAAGTAGGGCGCTGGCGCATGCTGAGACAGGTGAATCGCCGTAAAGCGCGCTGGCTGGAAGCCCAATCACGCCGCAATATGCGGATCCTCGCCATCAGGAAGGGGCTGGTGAAACGGCAGCGCCATGCTCTGCTGTTTATTTTCCCCGACTGTTAAGCGAGCAGGCTAACGGCACCGTGCGCGGTGCCGTTGTCGTTTTCTCAGCCCTGCGCTGAACTCCCTTTTAACATCGCCTGGTGGCCTAATGAAATATCTATGCGATGTCTGTCAGGGCATGACGGGGAATTACCGGCAGAACTCCTTATTCTGCGACAGACATTAACCGCCCTGCAGAAGCCTGAACAGGGCGCGGGGTTGTCGATGGTTTTTCAATTTCATGCTAACTATCGGGGTTACCACTCTGATTAAAATGCACCGCTTTTGTGGGTGTAAATTTATTTGGCATAGGCTTCCGTAGATAACGTGATGGTCACGTTATCACTCACCGCCGGAACATATTTATCAAGCTTGAAGTCTGAACGTTTTATTACCCCAGTGGCATCAAAACCAATGGCCTCCTTTTTCACCATCGGATGCATGTCCTGCTTGTTCAGGGTGGCATGCAATACTACCGGTTTGGTGATGCCTTTAATGGTCAGATTACCTTCAACATCATATTTATTGCCGCCTTTACTTTCCACCCGGGTGCTCTGAAAGGTTGCCTCAGGATACGTTTTGACATCGAAGTACTCTTTGCCTAAAAACTCATCCGTTAACGCTTTGACATGCGTATCAATGGTTTTGACTGGCAGCGTGACGTGCACAGAGGATTTCTCTGGGTTATCTTTGTCAAAAGAGAGTTTCCCTGAAACATCAGAGATATAGGCGGTAGGGTTAGAGAAACCAAAATGGTTCCAGGCAATAACAACCGAAGTATGCTGTGGATCCAGGCTATATTCTGTGGCAGCGGCCTGTGATACAGGTATATATAAGGCAAGCAGAGAAAATAATGCGGTTTTTTTCAGGGTGTTCATACAAAAATCCTCATAAGCGTCAGGTGCATAAATGGTAGCCCAAAAAAATGCAGGGCTTATTGAAAACATTTGTTATTCCCGTTCAAATATTTTAACCAACCAATAATAACCCTACAATCACTCCGCGTGAATTTTACCTAACGAAATTAATAGGCATTAAAAAAATCCTCTGCAACGTAAATCTGGTCACGTGATCTTTATACGTTCATCCCTATGAGATGTGCCTGGATCAGCGCATTTTTTTATTTCCGGTTGCTTTCCAGACACCGCGATCCTGAATGCAGCAAGATAGGCGATATTTGGTCTTATGCCAGCTGAACCGGATATACATGCTTATTTACTCCAGGCGTTAATATCTGTTGCTGAGAATCCCTCTCTCTTTAACGATCTTCTTTCAACTGTGTTTAAGATTTACCGGGCGATGTCGGGATGTGCTGGCATGCAAAGCAAGCGATAGATCCATGCAAGATCTCTGTCACAGACTTATTCAATATATTAGCCATTCAATATCATGCCCGGCGTCGACGTTTGGTCGGCATTTTCTGTTGCCGCAAAAGGCGAGGTGATGGTCGATGATGTCCTCGCTGGGGAAGAGATGTGCTCATCTTCCAGGCATCTCAGGCGGATAACAGCCAGCGCTTTCGTGCGGTTAAAAAGGGCGGCATTTTAATGTTGTGTAGCAAAATGCGCCCTTTCATCTGATGGCCTGGTGTGTTTTTGCGGTTAACCAGAAAAATAGCAGGGGATTTTTTTCAAAATACTTTTTTGTACGGCTTAACAGAGACCTGGCGGTAGACGCCAGCTGCAATGTACGGATCGTCATTGGCCCAGGCCTGAGCCGCTTCCAGCGATTCAAACTCAGCGATTACCGTTGAGCCGCTGAATCCAGCTGCGCCCGGTTCATTGCTGTCAACGGCCGGCATTGGTCCGGCGGTAAGCAACCGACCTTCATCATGTAAAAGTTGTAGACGCGCAAGATGCGCGGGGCGAACCGAGAGCCGCTTTTCCAGAGAATCGGCGATATCTTCAGCGTAGATAACGTAAAGCACGGCAAAGCTCCTTATCAATAAACAGGCGAATTACGTTAAGTTAAACGACGATGGACTGCAATGCAAAGATGCGCCCCGGCGCCGAATGCCCTGCCGACGCGGCTTTTTTCCGCAAATGGTGGCAAAAATTGACTCAGGTTAAGACGGCTTATTGAATATGATTGCTATTTGCATTTAAAATCGGAGCATCATTTTTCAACAGAAACGACTATGAGCGCAATGACCCTTGATTTACCTCGCCGCTTCCCGTGGCCAACGCTGCTGTCCGTGGCTATCCACGGTGCCGTTGTGGCGGGGTTGCTTTATACCTCGGTACATCAGGTTATTGAACAGCCTTCCCCGACGCAGCCGATAGAGATCACCATGGTGGCGCGGGCCGATCTTGAGCCGCCCCCGGCGGCGCAACCCGTCGTGCAGCCCGTTGTTGAACCCGAACCAGAGCCGGAACCTGAGGTGGTCCCTGAGCCGCCGAAAGAGGCGCCGGTGGTGATCCATAAACCAGAACCTAAGCCGAAGCCCAAACCTAAACCGAAGCCCAAGCCGGAGAAAAAGGTTGAGCAGCCTAAGCGGGACGTCAAGCCGGCAGCGGAGCCGCGTCCGGCTTCACCGTTTGAAAACAACAATACGACGCCAGCGCGCACCGCGCCGAGCACCTCCACCGCAGCGGCCAAACCCACCGTCACTGCCCCGAGTGGCCCGCGGGCCATCAGCCGTGTCCAGCCGACCTATCCGGCGCGCGCTCAGGCGCTGCGCATTGAAGGGACGGTGCGGGTGAAGTTTGACGTCACGCCAGATGGCCGAATTGATAATTTGCAGATCCTCTCCGCCCAGCCGGCGAATATGTTCGAGCGCGAGGTGAAAAGCGCGATGCGCAGATGGCGTTACGAGCAGGCAAGACCGGGAACCGGCGTGACGATGACCATTAAATTCCGCCTCAACGGCGTCGAGATTAACTGATAATGCAGGGCGGCGGACCGGTGAGGTCCGCCGTAAACCTTGTCTAACGCGTTTTTTCCATCAGGACATCGTCCAGCGCCTGCTGGACTGTCACCAGGTGCTGGCCACCGAACAATATCGCCCGGTTCAGCAGGGTATAAAGCTGGTAAATCGGCTGACGCTCGAGAAAACCAGCCGGTAGCGGCGAGACGGACTGATAGCCGTCATAGATCTGCGGGGGTTGTTCCGGGTGCATCGGCAGCATTGCTAAATCACACTCGCGGTCGCCCCAGTAGCAGGCCGGGTCGAAGATGTAGGGGCCATCCGGCCCTAAGGCGCAGTTGCCGGACCACAGGTCCCCGTGCAGCAGCGAAGGTTGCGGCTGATGGTTGGCCAGCCGCTGCTGTACCACATCGACTAAGGTATCGATATCGCCAAAGTGCAACCCTTTCTCCGCCGCCAGCTCCAGCTGCCAGCCGATACGCTGCTCGGCAAAAAACACCGACCAGCGACGCTGCCAGGCGTTGGGCTGCGGCGTGGTGGAAAGATCGTTATCAAAATCCAGACCGAACTGCGGCTGATCGCTCCACCGATGCAGGTGGGCTAACTGCTGGCCAAGCAGGAAAGCGTTATGCGCATCCAGCGGACGGGGAGGGAGGTATTCCATGACCACGAAGCTGTAGTCGCGATCGCTGCCGACGGCAAAGACCTGCGGTACGCGAACGGTTTTGCTTCGCGACAGCAGCTCCAGCTGATCGGCCTCGGCGGTGAAGATAGGCAGGAGTTCCCGTTCGTCGCATTTCACGAAGTAATCTTTGCCGCCGAAGCGCAAATGCCAGGCGGAATGGATCTCTCCGCCGGGCAGCTCGGTTTTCAGTTCGATTTCAGCGTCTTCGGTATGCCAATCGCGTAAAAGAGTACTGATTGCTTGCCACATGCTGTCTCTCCCCATGTTTTCCACCATATCATAAGGTTAGCGCATTACTACCGGGTAAACCTGGAACTGACGCACAACTGACGCTTTCCGTTGCGCTAAACGCATTTATTGAGCTTTTAACCACTCGGCGAATGTGCTGACGGCGATTTCTGCCGGACGGCCAAGGGCCGATTCCGCCAGGCCGGCGCTGAGAGCTTTCACTTCCTCGGCTGTTTGGGCGCTCAGCAGGCCAAAGGTATTGGTGCCCAGCTCATGGGGCGTGCCCTCTTCATCATTGAGCGTTAGTACAAACCCGGCACGGGTAAAATGGTTGCTGACCTCATTGATCTCCGTCAGCACCTGCTCATGGAAGGTTACGCTGACGACCCAGGCGGTAATTTCATTGCTCATCTCGACACCCCGTTGTTATGTATGGCCTTTCCAGCATAGACCATCCTGCAAATCTCGCGGCTCCCCTCCGCCGGCGCGGAGGGGCAGGGGAAATCAACGTCCGCAGAGATAATCGTAGATTTTTTGCGTATTGGCCTGCGAACAGAGGCGGGTACCCTGGTTGATGGTCGCGGCACTACCGGCGGCGACGCCAAAGCGTACCATGTCTTCGAGGCTGGCGTTTTCCGCCAGACGCAAGGTCATGGCGCCCACCATGCTGTCGCCGGCGCCGACGGTGCTCTGGCTTTTCATTGGCGGCGGCACCACCTGAACGCTGCCGCTGGCGTCAACCCCTAACGCCCCCTGCGGACCGAGGGAGACCACCACCCGGCGCACTTTACCGGACTGGATCAACGACTGAGCGGCAAGGCGGACGTCATCAGGCTGGCTCAGATCGCGCTGCACGAGGGCGCTGAGCTCTTTCTGGTTTGGCTTCACTAAATCAATATTGCCGACGTCCAGCGCGGCGGCCAGCGCATCGCCGGAGCTGTCGATAATGCAACGCAGGCCTTGCTGTTGCGCATTTTTAACCAGCTGCATCAGATTTTCGACGCTGATACCTGGCGGCAGGCTGCCGCTGATCACCAGCAGTGAGCCGGGGTCGATGGTCAGGACTTTTTCTTCCAGGCGGCGGAATTCATCGTCTGTCAGCGCGGCGCCGGGCATCACAAAGCGATACTGTTCGCCGCTGGCGGCCACGTGAACGTGCAGGTTCTGTCGCGTCCAGTCGCGGGTTTCGACGGTCTCGATCGGCACCTGCTCATCGGCCAGCAGGGCGGCAAGGTGCTCGCCGGTGGCGCCGCCAATCGGGAAAATGGCGGTGGCTTTGCCGCCGAGAAAGGTCACGGCGCGGGCGACGTTGATCCCGCCGCCGCCGGGTTCAAATACCGGCGCGCTGCAGCGGAGTTTCCCTTCCGGGTAGATCTGCGGGGTCTGGGTGGCGCTATCCAGCGAGGGGGCCAGCGTGAGCGTATAAATTTTGGTCATTCCTTCTCCTCCTTAATACGGCGACTGTGCTTTATTTAAGCATGGCACGATGATTCAGGGAGGGAAAGTGCTGTCCCTGAGAGATTTGCAAAGAAGCCTGTATTTTCATTATGAAATAAAGATTGTTTCCGGAGCTGTCTTATTCAAAAAACGAAAGAGTAAGTGATTGCTATGTTATTCGTGCTTTTTTATAATTTGCTACCTTTCTTAGGACCTGCACTCCGCGATCCTCGCGAAAGTTTCCGGGACCCACAGGTCTCTTTTATGTTGTACGGACGCTAAATTCAATGAGCCGGCATGGTTAGGCCTGTTCATCATTTGTACTGTCCTAAAAAAATGTATTTTAGAGAGTTATAATGAAGCTTTTAAAGACAGTACCCGCAGCGGTCATGCTGGCGGGGGGGCTTTTTGCGTCTGTTGGCGCAATGGCCGATGATTCTGTATTTACCGTCATGGATGACCCTTCCGCTGCCAAAAAACCGTTCGAAGGGGTGGTCAACGCAGGTTACCTGGCGCAGTCCGGCAACACCAAGAACTCCTCAATGACGGCTGATTCCACCCTGACCTGGTATGGCAACACCACCGCCTGGTCCCTGTGGGGCAACGCCAGCAACACCTCGTCCAACGATGAGCGCTCCTCAGAGAAATATGCAGTCGGTGGTCGTAGTCGCTATAACCTGACCGATATGAACTACGTCTTTGGGCAGGGCAGTTGGCTAACCGACCGTTATAACGGCTATCAGCAGCGCGATGTCCTGACGGCGGGCTATGGTCGTCAAATCCTCAACGGACCGGTGCACAGCCTGCGGTTTGAATTTGGTCCTGGCGTCCGCTATGACGAATACACCGACGGGGATACCGACACTCAACCGCTGGGCTACGCCTCCGGAACCTGGGCCTGGCAGATGACCGATAACGCCAAATTTACCCAAGGGGTATCGGTATTTGGCGCCGAGGACACCACGGTCAACTCAGAGAGTGCGTTAAACGTGGCGATTAACGCCCACTTTGCGTTGAAAGTGGCGTACAACGTCACCTGGAACTCGGAGCCGCCGGCGTCTGCGCCGGAGCATACCGATCGCCGGACCTCGCTCTCCCTCGGGTATAAAATGTAATATTTTCAGGCCGGGTTTCCCGGCCTGATCGTTTTAGATTTAGCAATAAGTGACATTATTTTTTCTGGCAATTCGTTTTAGTTTTTATAAAAAGAAACTGGCCTCCATTTTTTCTCCATTATTCTCCATTTGCTGACAAATATTCATTCTATTTGACACGAAAAGCTAAATATTCGACGGACAAATATGTGATCTGGATCTATACTAACAGCCACTGACCGAATGGAGACATTGTTCGGTCCGTCTTCCGTAATAAGAGAATAAACATCATGAAAAAAAGCCAATTTACCATCGCAGCCCTGGCGCTGTGCGTGCTTTCCTTTGGCGCATCGGCCGCCACGCCAGTTCCGCCGTCGGGTAACCAGGACCATACGCAGGTAGGTATCGCCAAAGCTACCGACGTTGAGGCCGGATCGAATATTGCCCCCGGTTCCCGTAGCACCGGACAATCCATGAGCGATGCCTTTAATGTGCATACGCTGGTGGCAGGCGAGTGGTCTTAATATCGCAGGCTACTGCTTCACGGGCAGTCTATTAAGCCGGGTAAAGTGGTACCGGTTTAACGACCCGCGCTAAACATCACGCAGGCAATATCAACGCGTCTCTTTTAGTTTGTTCGCATAATATCGTCCGGCTTCGCTGGTGATTATTATCGCCCCTTCCTGGCGGATATTCTGCTTTTATCCGCGCCGCTCTTGTTTTCTCCGCATTCCGCCATCATTTATGCTATTGCGGCTTTAATCACGTACCAATGATGTGTAAACTACTCCCCGGTGTTATCAGCAGGCGGCAGCAGGCGGGAACGATCGCTCCGGTCGTGCTCCTCTTTTCGCAGAGTGAAGCGGGAACTGCGCCTTAACCTGGTGATAATTATGATTATATTGTTTTGTATGTGCTCTTTCGTGTGGGGCACCACTGCAAATAAGGACATAAAATGCCTGTAATTACGCTTCCTGATGGCAGCCAACGCCATTTTGATCACGCCGTCAGCCCGATGGACGTCGCGCTGGATATCGGCCCAGGCCTGGCGAAAGCCACCATCGCCGGGCGGGTAAACGGTGAACTGGTAGACGCCTGCGACCCGATCGAAACCGATTCCACCCTCTCTATTATCACGGCTAAAGATGAAGAAGGGCTGGAGATCATTCGTCACTCCTGCGCGCACCTGTTAGGCCATGCTATCAAACAGCTGTGGCCCAACACCAAAATGGCTATCGGTCCGGTTGTTGATAATGGCTTCTACTATGACGTAGACCTCGACCACACCCTGACTCAGGAAGATATCGACGCGCTCGAAAAACGTATGCATGAGCTCGCCGAGAAAAACTACGATGTCATCAAGAAGAAAGTGAGCTGGCACGAAGCGCGTGAAACCTTCGTGAAGCGCGGCGAAAGCTATAAAGTTTCTATTCTTGACGAAAACATTGCTCATGATGACAAGCCTGGCCTGTATCATCATGAAGAATATATCGATATGTGCCGCGGTCCGCACGTGCCGAACATGCGTTTCTGCCATCACTTCAAGCTGATGAAAACCGCAGGCGCGTACTGGCGCGGCGACAGCAACAACAAGATGCTGCAGCGCATTTATGGTACCGCGTGGGCCGATAAGAAAGCCCTGAACGCCTACCTGCAGCGCCTGGAAGAGGCCGCGAAGCGCGACCACCGTAAAATCGGCAAGCAGCTCGACCTGTACCACATGCAGGAAGAAGCGCCGGGTATGGTCTTCTGGCATAACGACGGCTGGACTATCTTCCGTGAACTGGAAACCTTCGTGCGCTCCAAGCTCAAAGAGTACCAGTACCAGGAAGTGAAAGGTCCGTTCATGATGGACCGCGTGCTGTGGGAAAAAACCGGCCACTGGGACAACTACAAAGATGCGATGTTCACCACCTCTTCTGAGAACCGTGAATACTGCATTAAGCCGATGAACTGCCCGGGCCACGTGCAGATCTTCAACCAGGGGCTGAAATCCTACCGTGACCTGCCGCTGCGTATGGCGGAGTTCGGTAGCTGCCACCGTAACGAACCATCAGGCGCGTTGCACGGTCTGATGCGCGTTCGCGGCTTTACCCAGGATGATGCGCATATCTTCTGTACTGAAGATCAGGTTCGCGATGAAGTGAACGCCTGTATTCGTATGGTTTATGATATGTACAGCACCTTTGGCTTCGAGAAGATCGTTGTCAAACTGTCGACTCGCCCGGAAAAACGTATCGGCAGCGACGAGACCTGGGATCGCGCGGAAGCGGATCTGGCGGTGGCGCTGGAAGAAAATAATATCCCATTTGAATATCAACTGGGTGAAGGGGCGTTCTACGGCCCGAAAATTGAATTTACCCTGTATGACTGCCTCGATCGTGCATGGCAGTGCGGTACGGTACAGCTGGACTTCTCTCTGCCGCAGCGTTTAAGCGCCTCCTATGTGGGCGAAAACAACGAGCGTCAGGTGCCGGTCATGATCCACCGTGCGATTCTCGGTTCTCTGGAGCGCTTCATTGGCATCCTGACCGAAGAGTTCGCTGGCTTCTTCCCAACGTGGATTGCGCCAGTGCAGGTGGTGGTCATGAATATCACCGATTCTCAGGCTGAATACGTTAACGAATTGACGCGTAAACTACAAAATGCGGGCATTCGTGTAAAAGCAGACTTGAGAAATGAGAAGATTGGCTTTAAAATCCGCGAGCACACTTTACGTCGTGTCCCGTATATGTTGGTCTGTGGCGACAAAGAAGTCGAAGCCGGCAAAGTGGCCGTGCGCACCCGTCGCGGGAAAGACCTCGGCAGCATGGACGTAAATGAAGTGATCGAGAAGCTGCAACAAGAGATTCGCAGCCGCAGTCTTCAACAACTGGAGGAATAAGGTATTAAAGGCGGAAAACGAGTTCAAACGGCACGTCCGAATCGTATCAATGGCGAGATTCGCGCCCAGGAAGTTCGCTTAACAGGTCTGGAAGGTGAGCAGCTGGGTATTGTGAGTCTGAGAGAAGCTATCGAAAAGGCTGAAGAGGCTGGAGTAGATTTAGTTGAAATCAGCCCTAACGCCGAGCCGCCAGTTTGTCGTATCATGGACTACGGCAAGTTCCTTTATGAAAAGAGTAAGTCTTCTAAGGAACAGAAGAAGAAGCAGAAAGTTATCCAGGTTAAGGAAATTAAATTCCGCCCTGGTACTGATGAAGGTGACTATCAGGTAAAACTCCGCAGCCTGATTCGCTTTCTCGAAGATGGCGATAAGGCCAAGATCACGCTGCGTTTCCGCGGTCGTGAGATGGCCCACCAGCAGATCGGTATGGAAGTGCTTAACCGCGTGAAAGACGATCTGGTTGAACTGGCAGTAGTCGAATCCTTCCCAACGAAGATCGAAGGCCGCCAGATGATCATGGTGCTCGCTCCTAAGAAGAAACAGTAAGGCCATCAAGAAACATTTCCGGTGGGCTTCGGCTCACTGGTTTTGTTCGCCTTTGTTTCGTTTATTAACAATGCGAAGTGGAAGTTATTAAAATGCCAAAAATTAAGACCGTACGCGGTGCTGCTAAGCGCTTCAAAAAAACCGGTAAAGGTGGTTTTAAGCACAAGCACGCTAACCTGCGTCACATTCTGACTAAAAAAGCTACCAAGCGTAAACGTCACCTGCGTCCGAAAGCCATGGTTTCCAAAGGCGATCTGGGCCTGGTTATCGCGTGCCTGCCGTACGCATAAGTCGTTAACGTTTAACTTTTTTAACTTAGAATAGATACAGGAGAGCACACATGGCTCGCGTAAAACGTGGTGTAATTGCACGTGCACGTCACAAGAAAATTTTGAAACAAGCTAAAGGCTACTACGGTGCGCGTTCTCGCGTATACCGCGTTGCCTTCCAGGCTGTTATCAAAGCTGGTCAGTACGCTTACCGTGACCGTCGTCAACGTAAACGTCAGTTCCGTCAACTGTGGATTGCACGTATCAACGCAGCAGCACGTCAGAACGGTATTTCTTACAGCAAATTCATCAATGGCCTGAAAAAAGCCTCTGTTGAAATCGACCGTAAGATCCTGGCTGACATCGCCGTATTCGACAAAGTAGCGTTCACCGCTCTGGTCGAAAAAGCGAAAGCAGCTCTGGCATAAGCCAGTTGAAAGAGGGAGCTTGTCTCCCTCTTTTCGTTTCAACACCATCAATACATTGACTTTTATCGGCGCAGGCTTTTCAATACAGGTCTGACGTTTCTTACCAGACAAGGTAATGCAAGCATGAATGCTGCTATTTTCCGCTTCTTTTTTTACTTTAGCACCTGAACTCAGGAGGCTAGCGCGTGAAAGAAGAAACGGAAAACAGCGCCAGAAAGCCTCCCCTGTGGAGGCTTTTTTCGTATATGGATTCGGAATATTAATTTCACTATAACCGGTGTCTGCACCGACATAATGAGGAAAACCATGTCACATCTCGCAGAGCTGGTTGCCAGTGCCAAGGCAGCCATTAACGAGGCATCAGATGTTGCTGCGCTGGACAACGTCCGCGTGGAATACCTGGGTAAGAAAGGGCATCTGACCCTGCAAATGACCACCCTGCGTGAGTTGCCGCCGGAAGAGCGTCCGGCAGCCGGTGCGGTCATCAACGAAGCGAAAGAGCAGGTACAGCAGGCGCTGAATGCGCGCAAAGCCGAACTGGAAGGGGCGGCGCTGAATGCTCGTCTGGCTGCAGAGACCATCGACGTCTCGCTGCCGGGTCGCCGCATTGAAAATGGCGGCCTGCATCCGGTCACCCGCACCATCGACCGTATTGAAAGTTTCTTCGGTGAGCTCGGCTTTACCGTGGCGACGGGCCCGGAAATCGAAGATGATTACCACAACTTCGATGCGCTGAATATCCCGGGTCACCATCCGGCGCGCGCTGACCACGACACTTTCTGGTTCGATGCCACTCGCCTGCTGCGCACCCAGACCTCCGGCGTGCAGATCCGCACCATGGAAAACCAGCAGCCGCCGATCCGTATTATCGCGCCGGGACGTGTCTATCGTAACGACTACGATCAGACCCACACCCCGATGTTCCACCAGATGGAAGGTCTGATCGTTGATAAAAACATCAGCTTCACCAACCTGAAAGGAACCCTGCACGATTTCCTGAACAACTTCTTTGAAGAAGATCTGCAGGTACGCTTCCGTCCGTCTTACTTCCCCTTCACCGAACCGTCCGCGGAAGTCGACGTGATGGGTAAAAACGGCAAATGGCTGGAAGTGCTGGGCTGCGGGATGGTGCACCCGAACGTGCTGCGCAACGTGGGTATCGATCCGGAAGTGTATTCCGGCTTCGCCTTTGGCATGGGCATGGAGCGTCTGACCATGCTGCGCTATGGCGTCACCGATCTGCGCGCGTTCTTCGAAAACGATCTGCGTTTCCTCAAACAGTTTAAATAAGGGCAGGACAGAACAATGAAATTCAGTGAACTGTGGTTACGCGAGTGGGTTAACCCGGCGATCGACAGCGAAGCGCTTTCCGATCAGATCACCATGGCGGGCCTTGAAGTGGACGGCGTTGAGCCGGTTGCCGGCAGCTTCAACGGCGTCGTTGTTGGTGAAGTCGTGGAGTGCGGTCAGCACCCGAACGCTGACAAACTGCGCGTCACTAAAGTCAACGTCGGCGGCGAACGCCTACTGGACATCGTCTGCGGCGCGCCAAACTGCCGTCAGGGGCTGAAAGTCGCCGTGGCGACCATCGGCGCCGTGCTGCCGGGCGATTTTAAAATCAAGGCTGCGAAGCTGCGCGGCGAACCGTCAGAGGGGATGCTGTGCTCCTTCTCCGAGCTGGGCATTTCCGACGATCATAGCGGAATTATCGAGCTGCCGGCGGATGCGCCGATCGGTACCGATATTCGCGAATACCTTAAGCTAGACGATAACACCATCGAGATCAGCGTCACCCCGAACCGCGCCGACTGCCTGGGCATCATCGGCGTCGCGCGCGACGTGGCCGTGCTGAACAAGGCGCCGCTGAACGCGCCGGAAATCACCCCGGTTGCCGCCACCATTGACGATGTGCTGCCGATTCAGGTTGACGCCCCGCAGGCGTGTCCGCGCTATCTGGGCCGCGTGGTGAAAGGCATCAACGTCAAAGCGCCGACGCCGCTGTGGATGAAAGAGAAACTGCGCCGCTGCGGGATCCGCTCCATCGACGCGGTGGTTGACGTGACCAACTATGTGCTGCTTGAGCTGGGCCAGCCGATGCACGCCTTTGACCGCGACCGTATCGAAGGCGGGATCGTGGTGCGCATGGCGAAAGAGGGCGAAACCCTGGTCCTGCTTGATGGCTCCGAAGCGAAGCTCGACAGCGATACCCTGGTCATTGCTGACCACAACAAAGCGCTGGCAATGGGCGGGATCTTCGGCGGGGAGCACTCCGGCGTTAACGACGAAACCCAGAACGTGCTGCTGGAGTGTGCCTTCTTCAGCCCGCTGTCTATCACCGGCCGCGCGCGCCGTCACGGCCTGCACACCGATGCCTCTCATCGCTATGAGCGCGGCGTCGATCCGGCCCTGCAGTATAAAGCGCTGGAGCGCGCCACGCGTCTGCTGATCGACCTCTGCGGCGGCGAAGCCGGCCCGGTGATCGACGTGACCAACGAAGAGACTCTGCCAAAACGCGCCACCATCACTCTGCGTCGTAGCAAACTGGATCGCCTGATTGGCCACCATATCGACGACGCGCAGGTCACCGACATTCTGCAGCGCCTCGGCTGCGAAGTGACGGTGGGCGAAGGCGAATGGCAGGCGGTGGCGCCGAGCTGGCGTTTCGACATGGAGATCGAAGAGGATCTGGTCGAGGAAGTGGCTCGCGTTTATGGCTACAACAACATTCCTGATGAGCCGGTGCAGGCGGGTCTGATCATGGGTACCCACCGTGAAGCCGATCTGTCGCTGAAGCGCGTGAAAACGCTGCTGAATGACAAAGGCTATCAGGAAGTGATCACCTACAGCTTCGTCGACCCGAAAGTCCAGCAGCTGATCCACGCCGGTGAAGAGGCGCTGATCCTGCCAAGCCCGATCTCCAGCGAAATGTCGGCGATGCGCCTGTCGCTGTGGACTGGCCTGCTGGGGACCGTGGTCTACAACCAGAACCGTCAGCAGAGCCGGGTACGCATCTTTGAGAGTGGTCTGCGCTTTGTGCCGGACACCAATGCGCCGCTGGGCATTCGTCAGGATGTGATGCTGGCCGGGGCCATCTGCGGCAACCGCTACGAAGAGCACTGGACACTGGCGAAAGAGACGGTCGATTTCTATGATCTGAAAGGCGATCTGGAAGCCGTTCTGGATTTAACCGGAAAATTAGCGGATATCGAATTCCGTGCTGAAGCGACCACCGCGCTGCATCCGGGGCAATCCGCAGCGATTTATCTTAAAGGTGAACGCATTGGTTTCATTGGGGTTGTTCATCCTGAGCTGGAACGTAAACTGGATCTGAACGGTCGCACTCTGGTGTTTGAACTGGAGTGGAACAAGCTCGCAGACCGCGTGGTGCCTCAGGCGCGCGATATTTCCCGCTTCCCGGCGAACCGTCGCGACATCGCGGTGCTGGTCGCGGAAAACGTGGCTGCCGCCGATGTTTTAGCCGAATGTAAGAAAGTTGGCGTAAATCAGGTAGTTGGCGTAAACTTATTTGACGTGTACCGTGGTAAAGGTGTGGCGGAAGGGTATAAGAGCCTTGCGATTAGCCTGATCCTGCAGGATACCAGCCGTACACTCGAAGAAGAGGAGATTGCCGCTACCGTTGCCAGATGTGTAGAGGCATTAAAAGAGCGATTCCAGGCATCATTGAGGGATTGAACCTATGGCGCTTACAAAAGCTGAAATGTCAGAATATCTGTTTGATAAGCTTGGGCTTAGCAAGCGGGATGCCAAAGAACTGGTCGAGTTGTTTTTCGAAGAGATCCGTCGTGCTCTGGAAAACGGAGAACAGGTCAAACTCTCCGGGTTCGGCAACTTCGATTTGCGGGATAAAAACCAACGCCCGGGACGTAACCCGAAGACGGGGGAGGATATTCCCATTACAGCCCGGCGCGTGGTGACCTTCAGACCCGGTCAGAAGCTGAAAAGCCGTGTCGAAAACGCGTCGCCTAAAGACAAATAATCTGAACTAATTAAAAAGGCCGCATCGCGGCCTTTTTCTTTTCTGTCGAAACTTACGCTTTAACGGCAGTGAGCATGATCTCCACCAGGATTTCTGGTCGCGCCATCTCCGCCTGCACGGCCGCTCGCGCCGGGCTATGGCCGTCCGGCATCCACTCCACCCACGCCTCATTGAACGCAGCAAAGTCACGTTCGATATTTTTCAGCCAGATCTGCGCGGAGAGAATATGCCGCTTATCGCTCCCGGACTCTGCCAGCAGGGCGTCGATCTTCTCCAGCACTTCGCGGGTCTGCAAGGTGATCTCCTCCTCGTTGCTTTTCGGCGTCTGTCCGGAGAGGAACAGCAGATTGCCATACTCAACGCTGGCGGAAAGACGAGGTTGTGGATGATTGCGAATAATTGTCATGCGGTTTGTTTCCATGTGAGACCTTCTAAAGAAATGTCTGGCATCTGATTGTCGATTAACGCGCCCAGCACCACCGCGCTGCCGGCGGCGAGGGTAAAGCCGAGGCTTCCCTGGCCGAGGTTCATCCACAGGTTGGGGTAGCCGGCGCGTCCCAGCAGCGGTGGGCCGGCTGGCGTTGAGGGGCGCATGCCGGTCCAGGCTTCGGCCTTGTCCAACCCCTCGAGTTCGGGAAAGCTACGGGCGACGATGCTCTTCAGCGCCTGAATGCGGCTTTCGCGCAGTTCGTCGCCGTCGTAGCCGATGTCCACCATCGCTGCGATGCGCAACTGCTGGCCAAGGCGGGCATAGACAATTTTGTGCCCATAGTCGGTAACGCTGATGTCCGGCGCAATGCCCGTCTGTTGGGGATAGGGAAGGGTCAGGCTATACCCCTTCAGGGCGCAGAGCGGCACGCGAACGCCCAGATGTCCCAGCAGCGGGCCGCTGCCGTTTCCGGCGGCGACGACATACTCATCGCCGGTGATGCTCCCGCGGCTGGTCTCCAGGGCGCTGACGCGTCCGCCGCGCTTAGTGAGCTGCAGCACCTCACAGTGGGTCAGCAGGCTGAAGCGGCTGCTGGCGGTGAGCTTGTCGAGCAGCGCAAGGCAAAACTGATGGCAATCCGCCGTTTCATCCCCCGGCGAATAAATGCCGCCCTGTAGCGAAGGGCTGATATGTTTTAGCGCCGGCTCCAGCCGCAGGCAGGCTTCAGCATTCAGCACCTGCTGATATTGAGGATCTATCCCTTTTGCCGCTTTAGTAAAATCGTATTCCCGGCGATGGATAATTAATTTTCCGCTGCGTCGCCAGTGAAAATCGGCAAGCCTATCCTCTTCCCGCCACGACTGCATAACCTGCCGGCTGAGCAGCGACAGACGCAATATATGGTCGCCGTTTATTTTATTGGTCTGGCTATTACAGGCGCGCAGGAACTGCAGCAGCCAGCGCCACTGCTGAAAAGAGATATTGAGACGCATATTGAGCGGCGAATCGGCTTTACCCATCCATTTCATCCCCTGCAGGGGAACGCCGCTGTCGGCAAGGGGAGCGACGTAGCGGTAACTTAATTGTCCGCCGTTGGCAAAACTGGTGGCCCTGGCCGGTTCGCCATTGCGCTCCAGTAATTGCACCTGATGGCCGCGCTTAATCAGTTCCCAGGCCGTGGCCAGACCGACCACGCCGCCGCCGATAATGACAATGCGTTTGTTCATAACCCGATATATCCACCGCTGATCAATTTATCGGGTTATGTCAAAGCATTTACCCCAGCGGCGCAATTGACTTTTTATGGTCAGGGTATAACCGCAGGTTAATCTCCTTGAGCTGCTGGCGCAGGCGCTGGCAGAGAAAATCGACGAACTTTTGCGCCATCGGGCTCAGGGAAACGTCGGCCCGCCGTAACAGGCAGAGGTTAATCGCGATCGGCGGCGTAATGGGATGGATCATCTCGGGAGAAAGGTTGTGCTGGGCGGAAAAGATATCGGTAATGCTGCAGCCCATGCCGCGCTTCACGAACTCGGTGGCCATATAGTATGTCTGGACGTTTAGCCGGGTAGTGGAAAAGTCGCGACGGGTGGCGATGGCGGCGGAAAGCGAGTGCGGCCCCGGCGAGATCCACCGCTGCTGGTCGATCTCGCTGATGTCCACCGCACCCTGACGATAATGACGGTCGATATACACCAGCGGCACTTCGGCAATCAGGGTGGTAAGGATCTCTCCCTGCTGCACCGGCTGCAGCGTCAGCGCTAAATCTATCTCGCGTAAATCCAGTTTTCTAACCAGCGTCTCGGTGTGTTCAGTGGTGAGCGTCATTACCAGATTGCTGTTTTGTTGATAAAAATCGGTCACCAGCTCCGGTACCAGGCTTAACCCCAGGCTTGGCAGGCAGCCTAAGGTGATTTTAGCGCGCGGATCGCGGGCCAGGTTATCGGCCAGCAGGCGCAGGTTATCGAGGTCCTGATAAATAGTCTGCGCTTTTTCGAAAAGTGTGATCGCCTCGCTGGTCGGCAGCAGCTTGCCGCGCACCCGCTGAAAGAGGGTAAAGCCCAGCTTCAGCTCGGCGCTTTTTAACGCTTTGCTGGCCGCTGGCTGGGAGATATTGAGCGATTCCGCTGCCCGCGACAGAGAGCCGCAGGTCATGACGGCATAGAAGATTTCCAGATGACGCAGTTTCATGAACAGTTAACTCAGGGTTATAGCCTACCGATAAAAAGTCATTTTCTACTAACACTAAGTTAACATAAATTTAATCACCAATCAGCGCATTGGTTACATATTGTGCTGCTGGCCCCGCCTGATGGCGGAATAAAACGCTCTCAGAATCGTTTCCTTTGTACCCCACCAGACCCTCAGGCCGTGGCCAATAATGAAAAAGAGGGAGGATATTTTCTGAGCAGGCCCCAATACACCACCTGACCTTTACGGTCGGATTGATTGGCATTAAGGAGTGTTATGAGTGACTCAACGCTCGCAGGCAATACGCCTGTCAGACGAAATATCACGCGAAAAAACGTTATTACCGGTCTGTTATTGCTGCTGTTCGTGTTGATTGCGCTGTGGTGCCACGGTCGACCGGGCAGCGAGCTTGGCCTGCTGGGATTTACGCCGCTGGTGGCGTTAGCGATATTATCGCTGATCGGCGTCGATATTGTGCTGGCGGTCATCTCCTCGATTATTATCGCCATGATCATGACCTCGACCGGTCTCCCGGAAATGGGCGTGATGCTGGCGAAATCCACCGGGTCATTTATTGCCACCGTCGGGCTTATCATTATGCTCGGCGCCGGCGTGGGGGAGGTAGCCACCCGCACCGGTGCGGCGGTTGAGCTGGTGAAATTCGTGGTCCACCGTATTGGGCTGTCGAGCCAGACGCGGGTCAAGTTCGGCATTGTGGTGTCATCGATTTTAATTTGCGGTTCGCTGGGCACCATGGCCGGCGGCAACGCGATTATTGTCGCAGTGATTATCCCCGTAGCGGCGGCGGTACGCTTAACGCCGCCGACGGTGGCCGCGCTGATGATGACCGCCGGTTCCGTTGGACTCTTTACCGGGCCCTTCACCCCCAGCACCGTGACGATCCTCAGCCTTGGCGGACTGAGCTATCCGGATTATCTGCTGTATGTCGGCCTGCCGATGAGCGCCGTCACCCTGTTAGCCGGCTGGATCATGGCGGGACGGATCCAGAAGATGACCGAAGGCAAACTGTGCTATGAGGTCGATCTCTCGGAAAAGCCGCAAGAGGAACTTAACGCCGCGCAGCAGCGCCGGCGTAAATTAAGCGCGCTGGCTTTCGCCGCGACCATCATCGTGATGGCGGTAGTTGGAGTGGTGATTAAAGCCGGCTTTAGCTTTGCAATTATCGTCATGCTGCTGGTGGCGCTGATGACCGGGCTGGTGGGCGGCCTGCGGCCGACGCAGATCCTGCAGGCCCTCTATCACGGCTGCGGTCGTCTGGTGTGGATGTTTATTCTCTACTGGCTGTACAACCCGATCCTTGAGCTGATGGATGGCCTGCACGCCTATCAGGGGCTGCTGGAGTATACCCAGCCGTTGCTGGAGGGGATCTCCCCGGCCTGGCTGTGCTTTAGCATCTTCGCGTTCAATATTATCGGCCATGTGCCTGGCGCGGCGGTGGCCCAGATGACCTTTACTCATAAAATCTTTGGCCCAATGCTGATGGCCGCCGGCGTGCCGCCGCAGGGGACCACCGCGGTGCTGCTGGCCTCGTCTCAGGTGGACTGGTTCGGGCCGTTCCCCTCATCGGACATGTTCGGCCAGATGGGGCTGGCACAGTCTACTCATCTGAAATACATGCTCTATAACGGCTGGGCAATCGTGGTGGCGAACATCATTCTCTTCGCGCTGCTGTTTCAGATCCTGGTGTAAAGCGGGATGGTCGACGCGGGGGAGCCTCCTCCGCGTCGACGTTTGGCTGTGAGGTTTTCCTTTTCTCACCGCGACAGCCACCGTAAAATCAGCCTCTTGTTCCCAGTGCGTAATGGAATCTATGCTGACTCTCGCCCATCTCCAACAGCGCCGCAGCCGGCGTTGGCTCTTTGGTTTAACGCTGTTGCTGCTGGTCACCCTGCTGATCAGTCTGTGCGCGGGGGATCAATGGATCCCGCCCGGTGAGTGGTTCAGCGCCAAGGGGCAGCTGTTTATCTGGCAGATCCGCCTGCCGCGGACCCTGGCGGTGCTGCTGGTGGGGGCGGCGCTGGCGCTCTCCGGGGCGATAATGCAGGCGCTGTTTGAAAATCCGCTGGCGGAACCGGGTCTGCTGGGCGTCTCCAACGGCGCGGGCGTCGGGCTGATTGCCGCCGTCCTGTTGGGCAAAGGCCTGTTACCAGGCTGGGCGCTTGGGCTGTGCGCGATCCTCGGCGCGCTGCTGATCACCTTTATTCTGCTGCGTTTCGCCCGCCGCCATCTTTCCACCAGCCGTCTGCTGCTGGCGGGGGTGGCGCTGGGCATCATCTGCAGCGCCCTGATGACCTGGGCGGTGTACTTCTCCACCTCTTTTGACCTGCGGCAGCTGATGTACTGGATGATGGGCGGGTTTGGCGGCGTCGACTGGCAGCAGCTGTGGCTGATGATAGCCCTCCTGCCGGTACTCTGCTGGGTCTGTCTGCAGTCACAACCCCTGAATTTACTGGCGCTGGGCGAAGTCTCCGCCCGTCAGCTCGGGCTGCCGCTGTGGCTGTGGCGCAAGCTGCTGGTGGTGGCGACCGGCTGGATGGTCGGCGTGAGCGTGGCGCTGGCGGGGGCGATTGGCTTTATCGGCCTGGTGATCCCACACATTCTGCGGCTGTGCGGCTTGAGCGATCACCGGGTGTTGCTCCCGGCCTGCATGCTGGCGGGGGCAAGCGCTTTGCTGGGGGCGGATATTATCGCCCGGCTGGCGCTTTCCGCCGCTGAGCTGCCGATTGGCGTGGTGACGGCGACGCTGGGCGCGCCGGTCTTTATCTGGTTGCTGCTGCGCTCGCGGTGACGGGGATAGCGCGACGCCGTCTGCAGGGACGGCGCCGGCTCGGGCTTACCAGCCTTTGATCGCGTCGCCTTTGTAGACTTCCTTCGCTTTTTCCGCGACTTCACTGGTCTGGAAGGCGGCTTTCAGTTCCTGAATTTTCTTGCTGTCCTTGTTATCCTCGCGGGCGACGATCGCATTCACGTAAGGGGAATCCGGTCCCTCCATGAACAGGCCGTCGCGGGCGGCCGACAGGCCGGCCTGGGCGGAGAAGTTGGTGTTAATGATTGACAGGCTGACGTTCGGGTCATCCAGAGTACGAGTCAGCTGCGGGGTATCCACCTCCACAATTTTCAGCTGTTTTGGGTTGTCGATGATATCCAGCGTGGTGGGTAAATAGCCGACGCCCGGTTTCAGCTTGAGCAGTCCCTGCGCCTGAAGCAGCAGCAGGCTGCGGCCCAGGGTGGTGGTTTCATTAGAGATGGTCACTGTCGCCCCCTCAGGGAGCTCGCTGATATTTTTGATACGATGTGAATAGGCGGCGATAGGGAAGACAAAGGTTTTACCCACCACCGCGAATTTATAGCCGCGCTCCTTCGACTGCGCCTCAAGGTAAGGCAGGGTCTGGAAGGCGTTGGCATCCACATCTTTGTTGTTCAGCGCTTCGTTAGGCAGCACGTAATCATTGAAGGAGACCACTTCGACGTCGAGGTGATATTTATCCTTCGCTACCTGCTCCACTACTTTCCAGATGGCTTCGTCCGGCCCGGTATTGATAGCGACTTTCACTTTATTATCTTCATCCGGAGAGCAGGCGCTCAGCAGGGCGACAGAGGCGGCGATTAACGCCAGGCTAAACAACTTCTTCATCAATAAAACTCTCTTAAATTAACAAGTAACAAAACCATATTACATTCATGGAACACTGTACACGGAAATGGTTGCCTGCCCAATTGAGAGGATTTCATGTTGCCGACGGGCAGCGAAGCGCTGTTACATCATGCGACAACTCGCGGGGATTGGCAGTAGAATGGCGGGCGCTGAATCCGCTACAGTAGATAGGGATCACCTTCACCGGAAACCGGTTTATCCATTGAGGACAGGCTATGCAACATGACATTCTGAATACCGAAGTGACGACCATTGATGGCGAGAAAACCACCCTGGCATCCTTTGCCGGCAAGGTGCTGCTGATCGTCAATGTGGCCTCCAAATGCGGCCTGACGCCGCAGTATGAGCAACTGGAGGACCTGCAAAAGCAGTTTGCCGGCGAGGGCTTCAGCGTCCTGGGCTTCCCCTGCAACCAGTTCCTCGGCCAGGAGCCGGGCAGTGAAGAAGAGATTAAGACCTTCTGCAGCACCACCTACGGCGTCACCTTCCCGCTGTTCAGCAAGATTGACGTCAACGGCGAACATCGCGCGCCGCTCTATCAAAAGCTGGTTGCTGCCGCGCCGAAGGCGGTGGCCCCGGAAGGCAGCGGTTTTTATGAGCGGATGGCCAGCAAGGGCCGGGCGCCGCTGTACGTGGACGACATTCTGTGGAATTTCGAAAAATTCCTCGTCGATCGCCAGGGCAACGTCATTCAGCGCTTCTCTCCGGACATGACGCCGGACGATCCGCAGCTGGTGGCGGCGATTAAAGGAGCGCTGGCGAAATAATGTCGTTTCTGATGCAGCTACAGGATGTAGAAGCGGCGGGGCGTTTGGCCCCGTTTTCTGCGGCCTTTCGCGCCGGGGAGATCGTCCACCTGGTGGGGCCTAACGGCGCAGGGAAGAGCACGCTGCTGGCCCGCATGGCGGGACTGTCCGACGGCCCCGGTACGATTCATTTTAACGGACGACGGCTTGACGAGTGGCCGGCGACGGAGCTGGCGCGCCGTCGCGGATATCTGTGTCAACACCAGACCCCGCCGTTCGCCATGCCGGTGTGGCACTACCTGGCGCTGCATATGCAGCAGCAGGGTGATAGCGCCCGTCTGAGCGATATCGCGGCCCGGCTTGGTCTGGACAATAAGCTGGGCCGTCCGGTCAATCAGCTGTCGGGCGGCGAGTGGCAGCGCGTGCGGCTGGCGGCAGTGATCCTGCAGATCGATCCCTTAAGCAATCCCGTGGGTCAACTGCTGCTGCTGGATGAGCCGATGAACAGTCTGGATGTGGCCCAGCAGGCGGCGCTGGATCGGCTGTTACGCGAGCTAAGCGCGGCGGGAATTGCGGTGGTGATGAGCAGTCACGATCTCAACCACACTTTGCGCCATGCCGGACAGAGCTGGCTGCTCTGCCAGGGGGAAGCCATCGCCTGCGGGGAGACCGCCGAGGTGCTGAATGAGGAAAATTTAACCGCCGCCTATGCGATCCCGTTCCAGCGCGTGGAGGTGGCCGGTCATATTATGCTCATCGCGTCACAGTAGCACGCAGTTATCTTGTCACTATATTGATAAACAAGCTAAATTATTGCGATAAAGAGACTAGGGACAGAGGGATCATCTGAAATGCGCTTCTGGTTCATGTTGGCGGCGGCGTTAATTTTAGCCGGCTGCAGCAGCCATCGGGCACCGCCGCCGAATCCTCGGCTGGCTGACTCCATTACGGTGGTGGCGAATCTGAACGAGCAGCTGCGCAGCTGGCGCGGCGCACCGTATCGCTACGGCGGCATGACGCCGCGCGGCGTCGACTGCTCCGGCTTTGTGGTGCGCACGTTTCGCGATAAATTTGCCCTCCAGCTGCCGCGCGAAACCCGCGAGCAGGCGGAAATCGGTACCCGGATTGATAAGCGCGATCTGCTGCCTGGCGATCTGGTGTTCTTCAAAACCGGCTCAGGCGAAAGCGGCCTGCACGTCGGCATCTACGATACCGATAACCAGTTTATACATGCCTCCACCAGTCAGGGCGTCACCCGTTCCTCGCTGGATAACGTCTACTGGAACAAAAAGTTCTGGCAGGCGCGGCGTATCTGACGTCATTCAGCGGCCTGAGGGAAGCGAGCGCTTCCCTTTTTTATGCCGATAACCCTGCACTCCGCCCGTGTTAATCCGCTGTTCCAGGCACTACACTGGAGAGAGGAGGAACCATGACCCTTTCTTTTACCACCCACTGGCGGGATGAACTGCCGGACTTTTACACCTCCCTGTCACCAACGCCGCTGGATAACGCCCGACTCATCTGGCGCAACGCCCCGCTGGCGCAACAGCTGGGCGTCCCTGACGCGCTGTTTGCGCCTGAAAACGGGGCCGGCGTCTGGGGCGGGGAAGCGCTGCTCCCGGGCATGTCCCCGCTGGCGCAGGTATACAGCGGCCATCAGTTTGGCGCCTGGGCCGGCCAGCTGGGCGACGGCCGCGGGATCCTGCTCGGCGAGCAGCAGCTGGCGGATGGCCGTCGTTACGACTGGCATCTGAAAGGCGCCGGCCTGACCCCCTATTCGCGGATGGGGGACGGCCGCGCCGTGCTGCGCTCGACGATCCGGGAGAGTCTGGCGTCAGAGGCGATGCACGCCCTGGGGATCCCGACGACGCGCGCCCTGGCGATGGTGACCAGCGATACGCCGGTCTACCGCGAGCGCGTGGAGCCTGGCGCGATGCTGATGCGGGTGGCCGAGAGCCATGTCCGCTTTGGCCATTTCGAACATTTTTACTATCGTCGCGAGCCGCAGAAGGTCCAGCAGCTGGCCGACTATGTCATTCGCCACCACTGGCCGCAGCTGCAGGATGAGGCGGACAAGTACCTGTTATGGTTCCGTGACGTTGTCACGCGTACCGCGCAGACCATCGCCAGCTGGCAAACCGTGGGCTTTGCCCATGGGGTGATGAATACCGACAACATGTCGATTCTCGGTTTGACCATCGACTACGGCCCGTATGGCTTCCTTGACGATTTTCAGCCGGACTTCATCTGCAACCATTCCGACTATCAGGGGCGCTACAGTTTTGAAAACCAGCCGGCGGTGGGGCTGTGGAATCTGCAGCGTCTGGCCCAGTCGCTGTCGCCGTTTATCAGCGCCGAAGCGCTGAATGCGACGCTGGATGAGTATCAGCACGCCTTGCTGACCGCCTATGGCCAGCGGATGCGCGACAAGCTTGGCCTGTTCAGCCAGCAGAAAGGGGATAACGACCTGCTCGACGGTCTGTTTGCCCTGATGATCCGCGAGAGAAGCGACTATACCCGAACGTTCCGCCTGCTGAGCCACAGCGAACAGCTCAGCGCCGCCTCGCCGCTGCGCGACGAGTTTATCGACCGTGCGGCTTTCGACAGCTGGTTCGCCGGATATCGCGCGCGGCTGCGTGATGAACAGGTGGGGGATGCCCAGCGCCAGCAGCGGATGCAGGGCGTCAACCCGGCGCTGGTATTACGTAACTGGCTGGCGCAGCGGGCGATCGAGCAGGCTGAGGCTGGCGATATGGGGGAGCTGGAGCGTCTGCATGCCGCGCTGGCCGATCCTTTCACCGATCGCGAGGACGACTACGTCCGCCGGCCGCCGGACTGGGGGAAACGTCTGGAAGTCAGCTGCTCGAGCTAACTCGCCTCGCCCCGCGCACCGCGGGGCGACTATTTGGTCAGGATCAACTTCCCGGCGTGGGTCTGGCGCAGCAGATAGCGCTGGCCGCCATGCTCAATGACTACCCGTCCTTCGCTGCCTAACAGAACCCGACTGCTGATCTGTCTGTCCGTCGCCACGGGATAGGGGGCATTGTCTTTTGGTTTTTCAGCTGTGGCAGTGTTATCCATACGCGTCATAGCTCTCAAAATAAAAATCAAAGCAACAATGATAATCATTATCAATAATGTTGTTTTTGACGGCAAGCGTTATTTATCGTGTTACCGAATTTGGTAGGGAATGTCAGAAGGGGTTCGCCCACCGCATGCGCGGCGGGCGGAGCGGTCACAGACGGGTGGCCGTGGCGGCCGCCAGCTCGCTCAATAAACGTTCGCTGTCTTCCCAGCTCAGGCAGGGATCGGTGATCGACTGGCCCCAGGCCAGCGGCTGGCCGGGAACCACTTTCTGGGTCCCTTCCTGCAGGAAGCTCTCCGCCATAATGCCGGCGATGGCGGTAGAGCCCGCGCGAATTTGCTGACAGATATCGGCGCACACCTCCAGCTGACGGCGATGCTGCTTCTGGCAGTTGCCATGGCTGAAGTCGACCACCAGCTGCTCAGGCAGATCGAATTCCCGCAGCGCCTCGCCGGCGGCGGCGATGTCCTCGGCGTGATAGTTCGGCCGTTTGCCGCCGCGCATAATGATATGCCCGAACGGGTTGCCGCTGGTCTGGTAAATCGTCATCTGCCCCTGCTTGTCCGGGGAGAGGAACATATGGCTGGCGCGGGAGGCGCGGATGGCGTCCACGGCGATGCGCGTATTGCCGTCGGTGCCGTTTTTAAACCCGACCGGGCAGGAGAGCGCCGAAGCCATTTCACGGTGAATCTGACTTTCAGTGGTGCGCGCCCCGATGGCTCCCCAGCTGATGAGATCGGCGATAAACTGACCGGTCACCATATCGAGAAACTCGGTGGCCGTCGGCACCCCCAGCTCATTGACCTGCAGCAGCAGGCGCCGTGCCAGCTCAATCCCGTGGTTGACCCGGTAGCTGCCGTTGAGGTCCGGATCGGAGATTAAGCCTTTCCAGCCCACCACAGTACGGGGTTTTTCAAAGTAGGTGCGCATCACGATCTCCAGCTGCGGCTGGTAGCGCTCGCGCATGGTCTGCAGGCGGCGGGCATACTCCATCGCCGCGTCGGTGTCGTGAATGGAGCAGGGGCCGATAATCACCAGCAGGCGGCGGTCTTCGCCGTTGAGGATTTTTTCAATTCGGCGACGGGAGGCCGAGACGTGGGCGGCCACGTCGGCCGTAACGGGATGGCGCTGGGCCAGCTCCGCGGGCGTTACCAGGCTTTCAATGCGCGCGGTACGCAATTCGTCTGTTTTATTCATTGGGGTCTCAAAAATCTGTTTCTTCGCCAGCGAAAATGCCGGGAAGTGATGCGCATCACGATAAACCAATCCCTGCTTATTGCAAGAGCAGGGCATGATCCTGTATAGGCCACGGGTGATAGCATAAACAAATTTTTAATAATGTACTAGTGTATTAGTACATCCTGCGATTCAGCCCCATGATGTCCATGATTTTTGTCGCTATTTCCTCAACGGAATAGTTGGTGCTGTTCAGGCAGGGGATTTTATTCTTGCGATACAGCGCCTCCACTTCGGTCACTTCCATCCGACACTGGCGCAGCGAGGCGTAGCGGCTGTTCTCCCGGCGCTCCTCGCGGATCGCCGCCAGACGTTCCGGATTGATGGTCAGGCCGAACATCTTATGCTGCAGGGGTTTCAGCGAGGCCGGCAGAACCAGATTGTCCATATCGTCGGCGATAAACGGATAGTTGGCGGCGCGAATGCCGTACTGCATGGCGAGGTACAGACTGGTGGGCGTCTTGCCGCAGCGCGACACGCCGAGGAGGATCACCTGCGCCTGGTCAAGGTTGCGCAGCGAGATGCCATCGTCATGGGCGAGGGTGTAATCGATGGCGGCGATACGCGCATCGTATTTGATCAGGTTCCCGGGGTTCAGGCCGTGGGTGCGGTGCGCCACCGGGGTCGGGTCGAGGTTGAGCTCCTGCTGCAGCGGGGCCACCAGCGCCTGAACGATATCCTGACAAAAGCCCTCGCTTTGCAGAATGATATCGCGGATCTCCGGAATGACGATGGAATAGAACACCAGCGGGCGGATGCCCGTTTGCTGATAAATCGCGTCAATCTGCTCTTTCACCGCCCGCGCACGGCTGATATTTTCCACAAACGGCAGGGTCACGCTGCTGATGGCGACCGGGAATTGCGACATGACGGCATGTCCCAGCACCTCCGCCGTAATGGCGGTACCGTCAGAAATATAAAATACGTGGCGATCTACAGCACTTTCCATTTTGACCATCCGGTATAATGAGTTTAATTGCCTGAAAGCGGATATTAAATTTAAGCATATCCCTGTTTGATTTGTCTCTTGTTAAAATTGAAACACTATTTTTGTTTTTTATGAAAAGGGTGGTTCATTTTCTTTTTTTTGCCGTTATTTCCAGCGTTTCTCGTCATAATTCCTAAAAATCATCAAGTTATCTATATCAGAGGAACAGTCCGAAAAAAGAAAAAATAATTTGCTTGAACGATTCACCGTTTTTTTCAGCACCATAAATATGTCAGGATAATCTTGCAGTCGATCGTGAAATTTTTTTCACTGGTATTAAATCACAAAAGGATTGTCTCGATGTCCAACAATGGCTCGTCACCGCTGGTGCTTTGGTATAACCAACTCGGCATGAATGATGTAGACAGAGTTGGGGGCAAAAATGCCTCCCTTGGTGAAATGATTACGAATCTGTCCGGTATGGGTGTTTCCGTACCTAACGGGTTTGCCACCACCGCTGATGCTTTCAACCAGTTCCTGGACCAAAGCGGTGTTAACCAGCGCATCTATGCGCTGCTGGATGAAACCGACATTGACGACGTTTCCGCATTAGCGAAAGCGGGCGCGCAGATCCGACAGTGGATCATCGATACCCCCTTCCAGAGCGAACTGGAAAACGCGATTCGCGATGCTTATGACCTGCTGTCCGCCGATGACGCCGAGGCCTCATTCGCCGTGCGCTCTTCCGCCACCGCGGAAGATATGCCGGATGCCTCCTTCGCCGGGCAGCAAGAGACATTCCTCAACGTGCAGGGCTTTGACGCCGTGCTCGTTGCCGTGAAGCACGTATTTGCTTCACTGTTTAACGATCGCGCGATCTCCTATCGCGTGCATCAGGGTTACGATCATCGCGGCGTGGCGCTCTCCGCCGGGGTGCAGAGGATGGTCCGCTCCGATCTGGCCTCCTCCGGCGTCATGTTCTCCATCGATACCGAATCCGGCTTTGACCAGGTGGTGTTTATCACCTCGGCGTGGGGTCTGGGCGAGATGGTGGTGCAGGGCGCGGTGAACCCGGACGAATTCTACGTCCACAAACCGACGCTGGCCGCTGGCCGCCCGGCGATCGTGCGCCGCACTATGGGCTCGAAAAAGATCCGCATGGTTTACGCGCCGACCCAGGAGCACGGCAAGCAGGTGCGTATCGAAGATGTGCCGCAGGCGCAGCGCGATATCTTCTCGTTAACCAACGAGGAGGTGCAGGAGCTGGCGAAGCAGGCGGTGCAGATCGAGAAGCACTACGGCCGTCCGATGGATATCGAGTGGGCGAAAGATGGCCACACCGGTAAGCTGTTTATCGTCCAGGCGCGTCCGGAAACCGTGCGTTCCCGCGGCCAGGTGATGGAGCGTTATACCCTCCACGCTCAGGGGCAGATCATCGCCGAAGGGCGCGCCATCGGCCATCGCATTGGCGCCGGTCCGGTGAAGGTGATCCACGATATCAGCGAGATGAACCGCATTGAGCCGGGCGACGTGCTGGTTACCGATATGACCGACCCGGACTGGGAACCGATCATGAAGAAAGCCTCGGCGATCGTCACCAACCGCGGCGGCCGTACCTGCCACGCGGCGATCATCGCCCGTGAGCTGGGTATTCCGGCGGTGGTCGGCTGCGGCGATGCCACCGATCGCATTCAGGAAAACCAGAACGTGACCGTCTCCTGCGCCGAAGGCGATACCGGCTATGTCTACGCCGAGCTGCTCGACTTCAGCGTCAAGAGCTCCAGCGTCGGCGACATGCCGGATCTGCCGCTGAAGGTGATGATGAACGTCGGCAACCCGGATCGCGCCTTCGACTTCGCCTGCCTGCCGAACGAAGGTGTGGGTCTGGCGCGGCTGGAGTTTATCATCAACCGCATGATTGGCGTGCACCCGCGCGCGCTGCTGGAGTTTGACGACCAGGAGCCGGGCCTGCAGAACGAAATCCGCGAGCTGATGAAAGGCTACGATTCGCCGAGAGAGTTCTACGTTGGCCGCCTGACCGAAGGGATCGCCACCCTCGGTGCCGCTTTCTATCCGAAACGGGTGATCGTGCGTCTGTCGGACTTCAAGTCGAACGAATACGCCAACCTGGTAGGCGGCGAGCGCTATGAGCCGGAAGAAGAGAACCCGATGCTCGGCTTCCGCGGTGCCGGACGCTACGTTTCCGAAAGCTTCCGCGACTGCTTCGCGCTGGAATGCGAAGCCATGAAGCGCGTGCGTAACGACATGGGGCTGATCAACGTAGAAGTGATGGTGCCGTTCGTCCGTACCGTTGCCCAGGCGAAAGCGGTGGTCGAAGAGCTGGAGCGTCAGGGGCTGAAGCGCGGCGAGAACGGGCTGAAGATCATCATGATGTGCGAGATCCCGTCGAACGCATTGCTGGCGGAGCAGTTCCTCGAATACTTCGACGGCTTCTCCATCGGTTCGAACGACATGACCCAGCTGGCGCTCGGTCTGGACCGCGACTCCGGCGTGGTCTCTGAGCTGTTTGATGAACGCAACGACGCGGTGAAAGCCCTGCTGTCGATGGCGATCCGCGCCGCGAAGCAGCAGGGTAAATACGTCGGCATCTGCGGCCAGGGGCCGTCTGACCATGAAGATTTTGCCGCCTGGCTGATGGAGGAGGGGATCGATAGCCTGTCCCTCAACCCGGACACCGTGGTGCAAACCTGGTTAGGTCTGGCGGAACTGAATAAATAAGTTCGCCCTGACAACACCGATCCCCGGCAGCGATGCCGGGGATTTTTTTTGCCTGTGTCAGAGCGCCAGGCGACGTGAGCGCAGGACAAAAAAAAGCCCATCGTGGGAGATGGGCAAAGACTACACACAGCAATTCGTTGTTTCACTCAGGGGATTTCCATGCTTATAAATCAAGGTGTTGATTTATAACCGTGAGCTAATAGTAGGCAGCGGGGCCTTTGCCGTCGATCAGATTCCTCTCAATAGTTAAATTGTTGTGAAGGTCCGGAAGGTGAAACGCGGGTGAGGGGCCTACAAGTCTGGCGTTGAGCCGGCGATCAATAAATTTTGCTTAACAATTGTGCTGGCGGGGAAACAGGCGGGTCTCCCCGCCTGACAATGCATTACTTGCGCCCGGCCTCCAGCTCGCTGAGCTCTTCGAGCACGACGTCGGGGTCTTTCGGCGGCGGCGGCACTTCGTGCACCCAGGCGTCATACAGGCGCCAGGAGACGGCCAGCAGCACCGGACCGATAAACAGACCGATCATGCCGAAGGCGATCAGGCCGCCAATGACGCCGGTAAGAATGAGGATCATCGGCAGGTCGGCGCCCATGCGGATAAGCACCGGGCGGATAACGTTGTCCATGGTGCCGACCACGCAGCTCCACACCAGCAGCACGGTGCCCCAGGTGGTGTCCCCGCTCCAGTAAAGCCAGATAATCGACGGCACCAGAACCAGCAAAGGCCCGAGCTGGACCAGACAGGTAAAGATCATCACCACGGTCAGCAGAGCGGCGTAGGGCACGCCGGAGATGGCAAGGCCGATACCGCCCAGCACCGCCTGGGTGAGGGCTGTCACCACCACGCCCAGCGCCACGGCGCGCACGGCCTGGCCGGCCAGCAGCACGGCGGCGTCACCGCGTTTAGCCGCCAGGCGCGTGGCGAAATAGCGGAAACCGTAGGCCACCTGCTCACCGCGCCAGTAGAGCAACGCGCTGAACAGCAGCATCAAACCGCAGTAGACCAGAAGCTTGCCGATGTGCGCCGCCTGACCGACAAACCAGCTGGTAGTGGTGCCAATATAGGGGCGAACCTTGGCCATAATCGCCGAGCCGCCCATATCCAGCAGGCCATGCCAGGCGGAGTAGAGCTTATCGCCCACCAGCGGCACGCTGTTGAGCCAGGCGAAATCCGGCAGCGTCACATTTCCGCTGCTGATGAGTTTGATCAGCGGAACGCTGTTATCCACCAGGCTGTTGACCAGCAGAGCGATAGGAATAACGAATAGCAAAAACAGCAGCAGGGTCATCGCCAGCACCGCCAGCATCCGTTTGCCGAACAGCACACGCTGCAGACGCAGCAGCACCGGCCAGGTGGCGATCACCACGGTGCCGGCCCAGGCGAAGGACAGAATAAACGGCTGCACAACCCACAGGCAGGATATGATAATCAGGGCCAGGAACAGCACCGACAGCAGTATTTGCGGTATGTCCCGAGGCTGATGGGGGTTAATCATAGATAAATTTTACCTTTCCAGTCGCGCCAAAAAGCTGGCGCCGCGTAAATCCATGTACTGATAATAATATCAATAATTTTGCCGGGCTGATTTTGCACAGAAAACACGTGGGCGCATATGAAAAAAATGTGATAAAAAGTTGAATGCGCTACGCAAACGTTTAGTTAGCACCAACACAATATTTTCAAACACAACATAGTCAGGCAGGGTCAAGTGTGATGATCCCACAAATTTCTCAGGCGCCAGGGGTAGTTCAGCTGGTGCTGAATTTTTTGCAGGTACTGGAGCAACAGGGTTTTACCGGCGATACCGCCACCAGCTATGCCGACAGGCTGACGATGGCCACCGACAACAGCGTCTATCAGCTGCTGCCGGATGCGGTCCTTTTTCCACGTTCCACGGCAGACGTCGCGCTACTGGCGCGCGTCGCCGCCGAACCACGCTTTAAATCGCTGATCTTCACCCCGCGCGGCGGCGGCACCGGCACTAACGGCCAGGCGCTGAACGGCGGAATTATCGTCGATATGTCCCGCTATATGAACCGCATTATCGAAATCAACCCCGAAGAGGGTTGGGTGCGCGTTGAAGCCGGAGTCATCAAAGATCAGCTGAATCAGTTTCTCAAGCCCTATGGCTATTTCTTTTCCCCGGAGCTCTCCACCAGCAACCGCGCTACCCTGGGCGGGATGATTAACACCGACGCGTCCGGACAGGGATCGCTGGTGTACGGTAAGACGTCGGATCACGTGCTTGGCCTGCGGGCGGTGCTGATGGGCGGTGATATCCTCGATACCCAGGCGGTGCCGGTGGCGCTGGCGGAGACGCTGGGCAATACGCCCTCGACGATCGGCCGGATCTACAACACGGTCTACCAGCGCTGCAAGGCGCAGCGCGAGCTGATCATGGATAAGTTTCCCAAACTCAACCGCTTCCTCACCGGATACGATCTGCGCCACGTCTTTAACGATGAGATGAGCGAGTTCGACCTGACCCGAATTTTAACCGGTTCGGAAGGGACGCTGGCGTTTATTACCGAAGCGCGGCTGGATATTACCCGCCTGCCGAAGGTGCGCCGGCTGGTCAACGTCAAATATGACTCCTTTGACTCTGCGCTGCGTAATGCACCCTTTATGGTGGAAGCCAAGGCCCTGTCGGTGGAGACCGTCGACTCTAAGGTCCTCAATCTGGCGCGCGAGGATATCGTCTGGCACTCGGTGAACGAACTGATCACCGACGTACCTGATAAAGAGATGCTTGGGCTGAATATCGTCGAATTCGCCGGGGATGACGCGGCGCTGATTGACCAGCAGGTCACCACCCTGTGCCAGCGGCTGGACGAGCTGATGGCCCGCAGCGAGGCGGGAGTCATCGGCTGGCAGGTTTGTCACGATCTTGATGGCGTGGAGCGCATCTATGCCATGCGCAAGAAGGCGGTAGGCCTGTTGGGTAATGCCAAAGGTGCCGCCAAGCCGATCCCCTTTGCCGAGGATACCTGCGTCCCGCCCGAACACCTGGCGGATTATATCGTCGAGTTCCGCGCGCTGCTCGACAGCCACGGCCTGAGCTACGGCATGTTTGGCCACGTCGACGCCGGGGTGCTGCATGTGCGCCCGGCGCTGGACATGTGCGATCCGCAGCAGGAGGTGCTGATGAAGCAGATCTCCGACGATGTGGTGGCGCTGACGGCGAAGTATGGCGGCCTGCTGTGGGGGGAACATGGCAAAGGCTTTCGCGCGGAGTACAGCCCGGCCTTCTTTGGCGAGGCGCTGTACGGCGAACTTAGGAAGATCAAAGCGGTCTTCGATCCCGATAACCGCCTGAACCCAGGGAAAATCTGTCCTCCGGAAGGGGTCGACGCGCCGATGATGAAAGTCGACGCGGTGAAGCGTGGCACCTGGGATCGGCAGATCCCCATCGCGGTGCGCAGCAGCTGGCGCGGGGCGATGGAGTGTAATGGCAACGGGTTGTGCTTCAACTTTGACGTAAAAAGTCCGATGTGTCCGTCGATGAAAGTCAGCAACCAGCGCATCCACTCGCCGAAAGGGCGGGCGACGCTGGTCCGCGAATGGCTGCGTCTGCTGGCGGATCGCGGCGTCGATCCCAATCAGCTGGAGAAGGCGCTGCCGGAGCAGGGCGTTAGCCTGCGCTCGCTGGTGGCTCGCACCCGTAACAGTTGGCATGCGCGCAAAGGGGAATATGACTTCTCGCACGAGGTCAAAGAGGCGATGTCCGGCTGTCTGGCCTGCAAAGCCTGTTCGACCCAGTGCCCGATCAAAATCGATGTCCCGGAGTTCCGCTCGCGCTTCCTGCAGCTGTATCACAGCCGCTATCTGCGTCCGGTGCGGGATCATCTGGTGGCGTCGGTGGAGTCCTATGCGCCGCTGATGGCCCAGGCGCCGAAGACCTTTAACTTCTTCATTAACCAGCCGTGGCTGAAAAAGCTGTCGGAGAAGCATATCGGGATGGTCGATCTGCCGCTGCTCTCGGCGCCGTCGCTGAAGCAGCAGATGGCCGGCCACCGCTCCGCCAATATGACCCTTGAGCAGCTCGAAGCGCTGAGCGACGAGCAGAGGGCGAAGATGGTGCTGGTGGTGCAGGATCCCTTCACCAGCTATTACGACGCTCAGGTGGTGGCTGACTTTATCCGTCTGGTCGAGGCCTTAGGCTATCAGCCGGTGCTCCTGCCGTTCTCGCCGAACGGCAAGGCGCAGCATATTAAAGGATTCCTGACCCGCTTCGCGCGCACCGCGCAGAAAACGGCAGACTTCCTTAACCGCGTGGCGCAGCTGGGTATGCCGCTGGTCGGCGTCGATCCGGCGCTGGTGCTTTGCTACCGCGATGAATATAAGCAAACGCTCGGCGACAAGCGCGGCGATTTCCAGGTCATGCTGGTGCATGAGTGGTTGCCGAAGGCCCTGCCGACCAACGCCCGTCCCGATCTCGGCGGCGAGCCCTGGTACCTGTTCGGTCATTGTACGGAAGTGACCGCGCTGCCGGCGGCGACAAAGCAGTGGGCAGAGATTTTTGCCCACTTCGGCGCGAAGCTGGAAAACGTCAGCGTTGGGTGCTGCGGGATGGCAGGCACCTATGGTCATGAAGTGAAAAACCATGCCAACTCGCTGGCCATTTACGCGCTCTCCTGGCAGCAGGCGATGCAGCGGCTGCCGCGTAACCGCTGTCTGGTGACGGGCTACTCCTGCCGCAGCCAGGTGAAGCGCATTGAAGGCAGCGGCGTTCGCCATCCGCTGCAGGCGTTACTGGAGATAATCGGATGATTTGGAAACGTCAGACCACGCTGGAGCAGCTCAACCGGCTCGGTGAGGGAAACATGGTAGGGCTGTTGGATATTCGCTTTGAGACGTTTACCGACGATACGCTGGAGGCCACCATGCCGGTGGATGGCCGCACCCAGCAGCCGTTTGGTCTGCTGCACGGCGGGGCGTCGGTGGTGCTGGCGGAGACGCTGGGGTCGGTGGCGGGTTATCTGTGCAGCGAAGGCGAACAGAAGGTGGTGGGGCTGGAGGTTAACGCCAACCACATCCGTTCAGCGCGTGGGGGCCGGGTGCGGGGCGTGTGCAAAGCGCTGCACGTCGGGACTCGCCATCAGGTCTGGCAAATTGAAATCTTCGACGAACAGTCGCGATTGTGCTGTTCATCGCGGCTAACCACCGCGGTAATATAAACCGTAAGGGGGAGGCGAATAGCCTCCCTTTTTTCAAGGTAATAAGCGGCAAAGGGCCTGGCAGCGCGAGAGATGGCGTGAGAACACTACCGCGCAGCGGCAAGAAATTATCTAATAAATAGATTATCACCGATCCAATCTCGTTATATATGCTACTCTTTTCAATACGAAATGCATAAAGGTAACAAGAGGACGGTTAACCATGGGTATTCTTTCCTGGATCATTTTTGGACTTATTGCCGGTATTTTAGCCAAGTGGATTATGCCGGGGAAAGACGGCGGCGGGTTTATTGTAACCATTATTCTGGGGATCATCGGCGCCGTGGTCGGCGGCTGGATCAGCACCTTCTTTGGTTTTGGCAAAGTCGACGGGTTTAATTTCGGCAGCTTCGTGGTGGCGGTAATCGGTGCGCTGGTTGTGCTGTTTATCTACCGTAAAGTGCGCAGCTAATTCTCTGCATTCTGTTTTATTCAAGTTAACAAAAGCTGCCGCTTATCGCGGCAGCTTTTTTATTATCGCAGGACTCAGGCAGCGTACCCACGCCAGGGCTATTGCCCGTCGGCATCCTCCGCAACCGGCACCACCTCCACGTGAACTTCGTAGTGCTTCGCCTGACCGGTCGGGATCAGGGCGGTTAGTTTGTTAATGGTTTCCGCCGGCGTATCGGTCGCGACCGTTGCTGAAAACAGCACCGGCTTGCGCGGCGGAAACGGTGGCGGGAACGGCGGCAGGGGACCATGACCCATCTCCAGCGGAGGACGGCCGCCGTTGTCGACAGCGGGCGTCGGAGCGTCGGTTTTATCAGCCGCAAAAGCGCTGGCGGCGGCCACGGCAGCAATAGCGAACAGCGCAAAGAGAGCTTTTTTCATCTGGTTATCCTCGATAAGCAAGTGCATAAAGAGTAGAGGGCGGCGGCAGGCGGGACAATGCCGTGCGGCGCGAATCCTCTGAATCTCCTTTATTCCTCGCGAATGTGAAGGTCAGATGAGAGCGGGTGTCATTGTGTTCGGGAGCCTCTTAATTCAGCAGTACGCTCATAATCAGCAGCACGGCCATGCACATCGACATAATACTGATATCAACAATCATTCTTTACGACAAAAGCTCCAGCAAACGGGTACGGCGGCCAGGTCACAGCACGTATTATAGTGGTTAAAGATTGTACCCTGCATGCATTCCCTGGACAAACGATTATTAGCCTGGCGTTGCCTGAACTGCCGCGCCTGACCATGGCTTCATGATGATACCGCGAACCGTACCTTGCCCTTAGCGGAGCAACATGAGGATAGCTCATGTTGCAATGAATTTAAGTCGCTTTCCCTCCATCACCGACTCTGGCAAAAATAGACCCATTAACGAATCAACAACATTTACCGGTTGAAGCGCGCCAGGTCTGACTCTGCGTCGCCAGTGGAGAGTACTCCGCTTATTCCGCTTTATGCCCGACACCAGGATGGACAATCGCCATGAATAACGAATTTACCTATACGATTAAGCGCAGCCGGTTTGATGAAAATTATAACCCTGCGGAAAATACGCGTATTACCACCAATTTTGCCAATTTGGCGAGAGGGGAGAGCCGTCAGGACAATCTGCGCAATACGTTAATCATGATGAATAACCGGTTTAATACCCTGGCGCACTGGGATAATCCCTACAACGATCGCTATGCGGTGGAACTGGATATTATTTCTGTCGAGATGAATATTGCTGATGCCGCCAGTTTTCCGGTGATAGAGATCCTGCAAACGCATATTGTCGATAAAAAAACCGGTGAGCGCCATGCCGGTATCGTCGGCAATAACTTCTCTTCCTGGGTACGGGATTATGATTTTAGCGTGCTGCTGCTGGAGCATAATAAAGACCAGAGCCGCTTCAGCGTGCCCGAAAACTTTGGCGAGCTGCACGGCAATATCTTTAAGGATTTCGTGCAATCCAGCGCCTATAAGACCAGTTTCAGCAAGGCGCCGGTGATTTGTCTGAGCGTATCCAGCAAAGATGTTTATCGTCGCACCGGTAACGAACATCCGGTTCTCGGTATTGAATATGCCCAGGAAGGCGTCTCGCTGACCGAGCGCTATTTCAGCAAAATGGGGCTGCAGGTGCGCTATTTTATGCCGAAACACAGCGTCGCGCCGTTGGCCTTCTATTTTTCCGGCGATCTGCTCAGCGATTACACCAGCCTGGAGCTGATCGCGACCATCAGCACGATGGAGACGTTTCAAAAAATATATCGTCCGGAGATTTACAACGCGAATTCCGCGGCGGGGCAATACTATCAGCCCAATCTCAATCACCTGGATCATTCCGTCACCAAAATTGTGTATGACCGGGAAGAGCGCAGCCTGTTGGCGATAGAGCAGGGTAAATTTACACAACAACATTTTATCGACCCGCACAAGACGTTGCTTGAGCAATGGTCTGCTAACTTCGCGCGTTGCTAAACCAATATAAAAGGTTCCTTATTATGAAAACATGGCTTCCGACCTCCACCGCTGGCAGTTTACCGAAACCTTCCTGGCTGGCGCAGCCAGAGACCCTGTGGTCGCCCTGGAAACTGTCCAGCGAAGAATTACTGGCCGGCAAGCGCGACGCCCTGCGTTTGTCCCTCGACGACCAGCTGCGGGCCGGGATCGATATTGTCAGCGACGGCGAGCAAACGCGGCAGCACTTTGTCACCACCTTTATTGAACACCTCAGCGGCGTTGATTTTGCCAAACGCGAGATCGTGAAAATTCGTAACCGCTATGAGGCCAGTGTTCCAACCGTGGTGGGCGCCGTAGAGCGCCAGAAACCGGTCTTCGTTGAGGACGCGCGCTATCTGCGTCAGCTCACCAGTCAGCCGATAAAATGGGCGCTGCCGGGCCCCATGACCATGATCGATACGCTGTATGACAATCACTATAAAAGTCGGGAAAAGCTGGCCTGGGAGTTCGCCAAAATCCTCAATCAGGAAGCGAAAGAGTTAGAGGCCGCCGGGGTCGATATTATTCAGTTCGATGAGCCGGCCTTCAACGTCTTCTTCGATGAGGTGAACGACTGGGGGATCGCCGCGCTGGAACGAGCCACTGAAGGGCTGAAGTGCGAGACGGCAGTGCATATCTGCTACGGCTACGGCATCAAGGCCAATACCGACTGGAAAAAAACGCTGGGCTCAGAGTGGCGTCAGTATGAGGAGGCCTTCCCGCAGCTGCAGAAATCGTCCCTCGATATTATCTCTCTCGAGTGCCACAACTCGCGGGTACCGATGGATCTGCTGGAGTTGATCCGCGGTAAAAAGGTGATGGTCGGGGCGATCGATGTCGCCAGCCATGCGATTGAAACTCCGGAAGAGGTGGCTGCTACCCTGCGCAAGGCGCTGGCGTTCGTCGATGCCGACAAGCTCTACCCCTCCACCAACTGCGGTATGGCGCCGCTGCCGCGCCAGGTCGCGACCGGCAAACTGCACGCCTTAAGCGCCGGTGCCGAGATCGTTCGCTGCGAGCTGGCGGTAAAATAAGGAGGACTGGCTTTCGTGCGCTTCTCCCGGTTAACCTCCTGAGCGGGCCGTTACCCGCTCAGCGTCAGGTTGCCGCCAGCGGGCGGCAGATCGCCCGCAGGGCGACGGCACTGCACAACGGAAACAGCGCCAGCAGAAGCCAGGGATAGACCGCCTGCGGCGAGGGGGTGAGCGCCTGGTCAAGCAAATGGCCGAGCAGCAAATTCCCGGCTAACACCGCGCACCCACCCGCAGTGGCGAGCGCCCCGTAGTGGGCGCCCAGCGTCGACTCCTCGGCAAACAGCGGGATCAGATCCTTGGCTGAGGGCACCAGCAGCATCTGGCCGAGGGTGAGCAGTGTGACAAAGCAGGCCGACGGCAATAATCGCAGCCAGCCGGCGGCGGGCGGCGAGGCGGCGAATAACGCCACGCTGACGAAGGAAGCCGACAGTAGCAGAAAGCCCACCGGCAGGATGCGCACGGCGCCAATACGTCGTGCGAAGCGGGCGAGAGGAAGCTGCAGGGTGATAATCAACAGCGAGGCCAGCATAAAAAGCGGCGCCAGATCCTGCTCACGGCCGCCTGCGCGTTGGATCTCCACCGGCAGGGCGAGGTACAGCTGGTTGTAGCTCAACAGCCATGAACTGTAGGCGAGAATAAACGCGACAAAGCGCGGCTGGCGCAAAGGGGTCCACCACGGAACCCGGCTGCGCGTTTGCGTCCGCTGCCCGTCGGCGGGCAGACAGAAAAAGAGCACCAGCAGCGCCAGAAGAAATAGCCCCGCGCCGGCGAGGGCGATATGCCGAAAGCCGATCCCGCTCAGCAGCCCCCCGGCCACCGGGCCGATAACCGCCCCCAGCTCACCGCACACCGCAAACAGCGCAAACCACTCGGCGCGGCTGCGTTTTCCGTTGGCCTGGCTGTGGGTACCGGTCCGCGCCAGCAGGGCCTCGATCGACGGGGAGAACAGCGCCCCGCCGACGCCCGTCAGGCAGGCGCCGAGGATAATCGGCTCCAGCGTTGTGCCGCACGCCAGCAGCAGATAGCCGGCGACGCGAACCACGCAGCCGGCGAGGATGATCGCCTTAGTGCCGTAGCGGTCGGCCAGCGTCCCGCCGATGATAAACATACCCTGCTGAGAGAAGGTGCGCAGCCCGAGGATCAGGCCGATAAGCCCGCCGGAAAGCAGCATCTCGTCGCGCAGGAAGAGGGCAAGGAAAGGGACGACCGCATAAAAGCCAATATTAAAAACGAACTGGCTTCCCAGTAAAACGGGAGGCCAGAGGGTCGCGGCAGGGCGCAGGGGGAAGAGAGGCATACTCGCCCAACCTAAACGATGAAATGAATGTGCTTTTTACCGTGGTACGGGGAGATCTCGATTTTGGTTTTCACCCGGAAAACGTCCCACAGCAGCGCTTCGGACAAAATCTCCTCCGGCGTCCCGTTGGCGAGGATCTGCCCCTGCTGCATCACGATCAGCGAATCGCAGAACATCGCGGCATGGTTAAGATCGTGAATGGCCACAATGCTGGTCACCGGCAGCTCGCTGATCAACTGCATCAGCTGCATCTGATGGTGAATATCCAGATGGTTGGTAGGTTCATCCAGCAGGATCTCACTCGGGTTCTGCGCCAGCGCGCGGGCGATATGCACCCGCTGCCGCTCGCCGCCGGAGAGGCTCAGCCACCCCTGGTCGCTTTTCTCCAGCATCGCCACCCGCTGCAGCGCGGCGGTGACCGCCTCGTCATCCTGAGCGCTCCAGTTGGAGAACGGCGAGTGGTGCGGAATACGTCCCAGCCGCACGACGTCGCGCACCCGCATATTGGCCTCGGTCATGCCGTGTTGCTCGACGAACGCCACCCGGCGGGCGAGCTGCTTTTTCGCCATCCGGGCGATGTCGTGGCCGTCGAGGGTGACGCGACCCGCATCCGGGCGGCGCAGGCCCGCCAGAACCCGCAGTAGCGAGGATTTGCCGCAGCCGTTGGGGCCCAGCAGACCCACCGTTTCGCCGCGCGAGACCCGCAGCGAGACATTATTGACGATGATCTTTTTGCCTGCCTTCCAGGTGATATTTTCAGCGCAAATACTCATCACTTATTCCTTGAGCGGTAGATAATCACGGCAAAGAAAGGCACCCCAACCAGGGCGGTCACCACTCCGACCGGCAGACTCTGCGGGGCAATCAGCAGGCGCGAGGCAATGTCCGCCAGCACCATCAGGATCGCCCCCGCCAGCGCGCTGGCGATCAGCAACGTCCGGTGCAGCGGGCCAAAGAAGAAGCGCATCACGTGCGGCACCACCAGGCCGACAAAGCCGATCGAGCCGGCCATGCTGACGATGGTGGCAGTGATCACCGCCGCGGTGGTGAAGAGGATCAGGCGCACGCGCGGCACGGCAATGCCCAGCGAAGCGGCGGCATCGTCGCCGAAGGTGAACGCGTCCAGCGCCCGGGCATACCACAGGCAGACCGCCAGGCCCGCGAGGACCACCACCAGAACCAGCTGGAATTCGGGCCAGCGGACGCCGCTGAAGCTGCCCAGCAGCCAGAACATCACATCGCGCGCCTGCTGCGCGCTGGCGGAGGTGCTGATGGTGTAGGCCGTGAGGGCGTTAAATAATTGCGAGGCGGCGACGCCCGCCAGGATGGTGCGCTCATTGCCGCCGCGCGCGCCGTTGGTCAGAAAGGCAACAAAGGCGAAGGCGGCGAAGGCTCCGGCAAACGCCCCGGCGGAGAGGGAGATCGCCCCGGCGCCAAGGCCCAGCACCACAATCGATACCGCGCCGGTGGAGGCCCCGGCGGAGACGCCGAGGACGTAGGGCTCCGCGAGGGCGTTCTTCAGCAGGCTTTGCAGCACGGCGCCGCAGATAGCGAGGCCGGCGCCGCAGCAGGCGGCGACCAGCGCGCGGCTGAGGCGGAAATCCCAGATAACGCTCTCGGAGATACGATTGAGAGGCACCGCGGTTAAGCCGGTTTTATTGCTGATAGCGTAAAAGACGTTCTGCAGCGGGATGGGCAGTTCGCCGACGCTGACGCCCACCGCAATCACCAGCGCCAGCACGCACACGGCGACGACACACCAGCCGGTGAGCAGCATGCTGCGGCGCGTCTGCAATACGGCGGCGCTCATCAGTTAAGCCCCATTTTTCTCAGCTGTTCGCTCACCTGCTCCGCGCCGTAAAGGGTGCGGATGGTCGGATTCATCGCCTGGCCGTCCATCACCACGATATGGCCTTTTTTCACCGCCTCCAGCTGGCTGACGGCGGGATCGCTTTTGAGGAATTTAATCTTCTCCTCGGCCTTATCCAGCGCCCAGCGGTTACGATCCAGGCTCGAGACCACGATCACATCCGGGTTGGCGGCAATGATGCTCTCCCAGCTCACCGTGGGCCACTCGGTCTCGGAGGTTATCGCATTATGACCGCCCAGCACGTTGGCGATAAAGCCGGAGGCGCTGTTTTTACCGCCGACATAGGCATCGGCCGATGGCGAGGCGCTGGAGAACCAGAAGACGAAGGAGAGATCTTTTTTGCTTTTACCGAACTCCTGACGCAGGTCGGCTTCACGTTTTTTGAAATCGGCGATCAGCGCCTGGCCACGATCTTCGACGTTGAAAATGCGGGCGAAATCGCTAATTTCCTGATACAGCCAGGTCATGTCCCACAGCTTCTGCCGGCTGCCGTACATATCGCCGGTAGCCTTTTTGGTGGCGCACATCCCCGGCGACACGTAGCTGTTCACGCCAACGGTGGCAAGATCTTCACGCCTGGCGACTTTGCTTTCCGGCCCCAGCAGCAGCGGCAACTGGGCGGGAACGAAATCGGGATTTTGCGCCAGCACGGATTCCAGGCTCGGGATTTCCACCGTCAGGGTTTTAATCTTCGCGTTTTGCTCAGCCAGCTGCGGTAATACCGTAGTCGGCCAGAAGGCGCTGGCCACCACCTGCTTTTGCAGCCCAAGCAGCAGCAGGATTTCGACCGTATTTTGCCCCAGCGCGACCACGCGCTCCGGCGGCCGGGTAAAGGTCTCCTGATAGCCACAGTTTTCAATCGTCAGGGGGTAGGTTGTTGCCAGCCCGGAACTGACGGCGGTGAACATCAAGCCTAACGCGCAGAGGACCTTCTTCATTAAACGCTATCCTTGTAAACAGGCGAGTAAATGACCAGCAAATGGGAGTAATGCAAATGAAACTCATTATTGGGGCGGGGTTTTATACAATGCCGTATTTACAGTGTCAATGAGTGACTATTTCAGCAGGGAAGGGATTACTCGCGAGGCGGGTGGGTCAGCGCGCCAGAGGGCCGCGAATATACGTCTGCAACCCCTCGGCGAGGAAATTAAATACCCGCTTACAGGCGGGGCTATGGCGCAGGTCCTCATGCATCACCAGCCAGGTATCGAGATACAGAGAAAAGTCTGCCGCCAGCACTCGCTGCAGGGGAATAATGCCGTCGGCGAGGGGCGCCTGGCAGATGCCGATCCCTGCCCCGGCGCGGATCAGGCTCAGCTGGGCGAGGTCGCTATCGGTGCGCATCGCGAAGACCTCGCGCTGAAAACGGGGATAGCGCGCAAGAGCCCGGCGAACGAGGGGGGTGGCGCTGTCGAAACCAATCAGCGCGTGGCCGTCAAGCTCCTCAGGCGTAGCGGGCCGACCCTGGCGGGTCAGATAGGCATCGGTAGCATGTAGCCCAAGCTCGATCCTGCCGAGACGCCGCGCGATAAGCTGCTCCTGCTGCGGAGCGACCATCCGCACCGCGATATCCGCCTCCCGGTGAAGCAGATCCTGAAACCGATTGGAGAGCATCAGTTCGATGACGATACTCGGGCACGCTTGCCTGAGCCGGGCAATCAGCGGCGGCAGCACCTCGGCGCCGACCACCTCGCTGGCGGCCACCCGCACCACGCCACGCAGATCGTTGCTGTCGCGACTAAAGTTAGCCGCCGTGCGTTCCAGCGCCCGGGCGGTGTTGGCCATTGTCTCGGCGTGCGCCTGCAGCGCCAGCGCCGCGTCGGTCGCCAGCAGGCCGGTTTGCGAGCGGGTAAATAAGGCCTGGCCGAGGGCGGCCTCCAGGCCGGCGATATGGCGACCCGCCGTCGGCTGAGTGATGTTCAGGGTGCGCGATGCGCCCGATAAAGAGCCTTCCTGCAGGACGGCGAGAAAGGTTCGGTACCACTCCCAGGGAATAGAGGTATTCATACAAAAATGTATAGCCGCTCGATGATGGTATGCAATTTCATTTGATATGAGCCGCAGGTAGGCTGTCAAGCATCCATTAGCGAACGGGGAAAGACGATGAACAGCAGCGGCAAAGTCCTGATTTTGGGAGCAAGCGGGGGCATAGGCGGGGAAGTGGCGCGTCGGCTGGCGGCGGACAACTGGCAGGTTCGGGCGCTGAAGCGCGGCGTTCAGCTTCGTGCGCCCGAAGAGGGCATGCAGTGGATTGCCGGGGACGCGCTGGATGCCGGGCAGGTGGCGGCGGCGGCTGCCGGTTGCGACGTGATCGTCCATGCGGTCAATCCGCCGGGCTACCGTCACTGGCGGCAGCAGGTATTACCTATGCTGCGCAACACCCTGCAGGCCGCCGCCCAGCAGCGGGCATTAGTTGTCCTGCCCGGCACGGTCTACAACTATGGACCGGATGCCTTTCCGCTGATTGACGAAGCGGCCGCGCAACGGCCGGTGACCCGCAAAGGCGCCATCCGGGTGGAAATGGAGCAGGCGCTGGAGGATTACGTGCAGCGCGGCGGCAGGGCGTTGATTGTCCGGGCGGGCGATTATTTTGGTCCGCGCGCCGGAAATAACTGGTTTTCCCAGGGGCTGGTCAAGCCAGGTCAGCTTCCCCGGACTATCAGCCTACCAGGGGCGATCGGCGTGGGGCATCAGTGGGCCTGGCTGCCCGACGTTGCCGCCACCATCGCCGCGCTGCTGGCCCGCAGGCATGAGCTTGAGCCGTTTGCCCGCTTTCATATGCAGGGTCACTGGGACCCGGACGGCAGCGAAATGAGCCAGGCGATCCAGCGGGTGGTCGCCCGCTATGGCGGCAGGGCGGTAGTGAAGTCCTTTCCCTGGTGGCTGGTGAAGCTGGCGGCGCCCTTCAACGCCACCCTGCGCGAAATGGTCGAGATGCACTATCTCTGGCGTCTACCGGTACGCCTGCGCAACGATAAGCTGGTGGCTTTTTTAGGCGCGGAGCCGCATACCCCGCTCGATCGTGCCGTGCATCTGACGCTGCAAGGCCTGGGCTGTCTGCCCGCCGGCGCGATTAACCATGAGGCGCGTGAGGCATAACGCGGCGAGAGAGGTGAGGAGGGTGGGGCGTTATTGTGACCAAATCATAATAACGTCACTCGTTGTCAAACGATAGCGATCGCATTAAGCTAAACGGATGACGAAAAATACCCCCACCCCAGCAAGCCGTGGCCCCGTTGACCACAGCGTTCGGGACCAGATTCTTGACGCGGCCATGGCGCACTTCAGTCGCTATGGCTATGAAAAGACCACGGTCACCGATCTCGCCAAAGCAATAGGCTTTTCCAAAGCCTATATCTACAAGTTTTTTGACTCCAAGCAGGCGATTGGCGAGGCAATCTGCGCCAGCCGGCTGGAGAAGATCATGGTGGCCGTCAGCGAGGCCATCGCCGATGCACCCTCCGCCAGCGAGAAGCTACGCCGCCTGTTCCGGGCGCTGACCGAGGCCGGCAGTGAACTGTTTTTCGAGGATCGCAAACTGTACGACATCGCCGCCGTCGCGGCGCGCGATAAATGGCCCTCAACGGAGCAGTATGCCGGTCATCTGCAGCAGCTGATTGGTCAAATTCTGGTCGAAGGCCGCCAGAGGGGTGAGTTCGAGCGCAAAACCCCGCTGGATGAGGCGACCCTGGCGGTCTATATGGTGATGTGTCCTTTCATCAACCCGGTGCAGCTGCAATACAATCTCGACACCGTGCCCACCGCGGCGGTGCTGCTTGCCTCCCTGATCCTGAGAAGTCTCTCCCCCTGATTTGTGACCATTGACTTTATTGGTCACTAGTCTGAGAATGCAGTCACCAACCGGTCTTTTCATTAAGGTGACCCATGCTCAGGCCCAACGCCGTCCATCTTGCCGTCTGCTTTCTGCCGCTGGCCCTCGCGGGCTGCGGCGAACCTGCCGATCATGACGATCCCCGCACCCGGCCGCCGCTGGTGCGGGTGGCGACCGTCGAGCGCGCGGAGGCCAGCTCGCGGGCCTTTACCGGCGTGGTGGTCGCTCGTACCCAAAGCGATCTCGGCTTCCGGGTATCGGGAAAAATCCTTGCCCGGCTGGTTGAGACCGGGCAGAGCGTCCGGCGCGGTCAACTGCTGCTGCGCCTGGATCCGGCTGATCTAACCTTGCAGGCGCAGTCCCAACAGCGGGCGGTCGACGCCGCGCGGGCGCGAGCCAAAAAAGCGGCCAACGATCTGGCCCGCTATCGCGGCCTGGTGGCCAGCGGCGCCGTCTCGGCGGCGGAGTTCGACCAGATCAACGCGACGGCAGAGGCGGCGAGAGCCGATCTCAGCGCGGCCCAGGCGCAGGCAAACGTGGCGCAAAACGCCACCGACTATGCCGGACTGCTGGCGGATGCCGACGGCGTGGTGGTGGAAACGCTCGCCGAGCCGGGACAGGTGGTCAGCGCCGGGCAGGTGGTGATCCGCCTGGCGCGGGCAGGGCAGCGCGAAGCGCGGGTGCAGCTTCCGGAGACGCTGCGCCCGGCGGTCGGCAGCGAGGCGCTGGCGACACGCTATGGCAGCGAATCTCAGCCGGTCACCGCGACCCTGCGGCTGCTTTCGGACGCGGCTGACGCCGCCACCCGCACCTTTGAAGCGCGCTATGTGCTGAACGGCGCGCTGGCGAATGCGCCGCTGGGGTCTACCGTGACCCTGCGTATCAGCAGCGACCAGGGGCCAGGCGAGGTGCTGGAGGTGCCCCTGGCGTCGGTCTACGATCCGGGCAACGGCCCTGGCGTCTGGCGCATTGCGTCGCGCCCGGCCACCGTCTCCTGGCAACCGGTGACGGTGATCGGCCTGAATGATGAAACGGCGCGGGTGACCGGCCCGCTGAAGCCCGGGGAGCCCATCGTCGCCCTGGGCGCCCATCTTCTGCACCAGGGCGAGACGGTGCGGCTGGCGGACCGACCCGAGCATGATGCCGACGGGAGTCAGCCATGAGCGGCGGGCGTTTTAATCTCTCCGCGCTGGCCGTCCGCGAGCGGTCGGTAACCCTGTTTTTAATTATCCTTATCTCGGTCGCCGGGCTGGTGGCCTTCTTCGGGCTCGGGCGGGCGGAAGATCCGCCCTTCACGGTCAAGCAAATGACGGTCATCACCGTCTGGCCGGGCGCCACCGCGCAGGAGATGCAGGATCAGGTCGCCGAGCCGCTGGAAAAACGGCTCCAGGAGCTGAAGTGGTACGATCGCACCGAGACCTATACCCGTCCTGGGATGGCGTTAATCACCTTATCGCTGCAGGATCAGACGCCGCCTTCCGAGGTGCCGGAGCAGTTTTATCAGGCGCGCAAAAAGCTCGGGGATGAGGCGAAAAACCTGCCTGCCGGCGTCTCCGGCCCGATGATGAATGACGAATTCGCCGATGTCACCTTTGCCCTCTTTGCCCTGAAAGCGCGGGGAGAGCCGCCGCGGCAGCTGGTGCGTGACGCTGAAGCCCTGCGCCAGCAGCTGCTGCATGTACCTGGGGTGAAAAAAGTGAATATTCTCGGTGAACAGGCGGAGCGCATTTATCTCTCCTTTTCTCATGACCGTCTCGCTACCCTGGGGCTCTCGCCGGAGGCGATTTTTGCCGCGCTGAACAATCAGAATGTGCTGACCGCCGCCGGGGCCATTGAGACCCGTGGCGGGCAGATCTTTATCCGCCTCGACGGGGCGTTCGACCGCCTGCAGCAGATCCGCGACACGCCGATTATTGCCGGGGGCAGAACGCTGAAACTCGCCGATGTCGCCACGGTTGAGCGGGGGTATGAAGATCCTGCTACCTTCCTGATCCGCAATCAGGGCGAACCGGCGCTGCTGCTGGGGGTGGTGATGCGCGAGGGCTGGAATGGTCTGGCGCTGGGGAAAGCGCTGGACGCCGAAACGGACAGCATCAATCAGAGCCTGCCGCTCGGCATGTCGTTGGCCAAAGTGACCGATCAGTCGGTGAATATCAGCGCGGCGGTCGATGAGTTCATGATCAAATTTTTTGTCGCTCTGTTGGTGGTGATGGCGGTGTGCTTTGTCAGCATGGGCTGGCGCGTGGGGGTGGTGGTCGCGGCGGCGGTGCCGCTCACCCTGGCCGTGGTGTTTGTGGTGATGGCCGCCACCGGTAAAAACTTCGACCGCATCACCCTCGGCTCGCTGATCCTCGCCCTGGGGCTGCTGGTGGATGATGCCATTATCGCCATTGAAATGATGGTGGTCAAAATGGAGGAGGGGTATGACCGCCTCAAAGCCTCCGCCTATGCCTGGAGCCACACTGCGGCGCCCATGCTGGCCGGCACCCTGGTGACGGCCGTGGGCTTTATGCCTAACGGGTTTGCGCAATCCACCGCCGGGGAGTATGCCAGCAACGTGTTCTGGATCGTCGGTATCGCGCTGATTGCCTCCTGGATTGTGGCGGTGATTTTTACCCCCTGGCTGGGCGTACACCTGTTACCGGAGAGGAAGTCCGCGGCGGCAGGCCACGCCGCGCTGTATGACACTCCGCGCTATCAGCGCTTCCGCCGGCTGCTGACCCGGGTTATCGCCGGCAAATGGCGCGTGGCCGCCGGGGTGGTGGTGCTGTTTATGGTGGCGTTACTGGGAATGAGCGTGGTGAAAAAGCAGTTTTTCCCCACCTCCGACCGCCCGGAAGTGCTGGTTGAGGTGCAGATGCCTTACGGGTCGTCGATTATCCAGACCAGCGCCGCGACGGCGAAAATTGAGCGCTGGCTGCAGCAGCAGCCGGAGGCGAAGATTGTCACCAGCTATATCGGCCAAGGCGCGCCGCGCTTTTACCTGGCGATGGCTCCGGAATTGCCCGATCCCTCATTTGCCAAGCTGGTGGTATTGACCGACGGTCCGGCCTCGCGCGAGGCGCTTAAGCTGCGGCTGCGGGAGGCGGTGGCCAATGGCCTTGCGCCGCAGGCGCGGGTGCGCGTCACGCAGCTGGTCTTTGGCCCTTATTCGCCTTATCCAGTCGCCTGGCGGGTGATGGGGCCCGATCCGCACACCCTGCGCGACATCGCCGAACGGGTGAAAGTCGTGCTGCAGGCCAGTCCGCTGATGCGCACCGTCAATAGCGACTGGGGATCGCGGGTACCGGTGATGCATTTCAGCCTCAATCAGGACCGGCTGCAGGCGAGTGGGCTCAGCTCCCAGGCCGTCGCCCAGCAGCTGCAGTTCCTGCTGTCAGGGATCCCCATTACCACCGTCCGGGAGGATATTCGCGCGGTGCAGGTCATCGGCCGCGCGGCGGGCGATATCCGTCTGGACCCGGCGAAAATCGCCGACTTCACTCTCGTAGGCAGCGGCGGGCAGCGGGTTCCTTTGTCGCAGATCGGTGAAGTCGACGTCAGGATGGAAGAACCCCTGCTCCGTCGTCGCGACCGCACGCCGACCATTACCGTCCGGGGAGATGTCGCAGATAACCTGCAGCCGCCGGATGTCTCCAGCGCGCTGATGAAGCCGCTGCAGCCCATTATCGACTCCCTGCCGCCTGGGTATCGCATCGAGACGGCGGGGTCGATCGAGGAGTCAGGCAAAGCCACCCGGGCAATGGTGCCGTTATTTCCGATCATGATCGCCCTCACGCTGCTGATCATTATCCTGCAGGTACGTTCCCTGTCGGCGATGGTCATGGTTTTCCTGACCGCGCCGCTGGGGCTGATTGGCGTGGTGCCGACGCTGCTGTTGTTCAATCAGCCGTTTGGCATCAATGCCCTTGTGGGCCTGATCGCCCTGTCAGGGATCCTGATGCGAAATACGCTGATCCTGATTGGTCAAATCCACCATAACCAGCAGGCGGGGCTCGATCCGTTCCACGCGGTGGTGGAGGCGACGGTGCAGCGAGCCCGTCCGGTTCTGCTGACCGCGCTGGCGGCGATCCTGGCGTTCATTCCGCTGACGCATTCGGTTTTCTGGGGGACGCTCGCCTATACGCTGATTGGCGGGACGCTGGGGGGAACCATCATGACCCTTATCTTCCTGCCGGCCATGTATGCGATCTGGTTCCGCATCCGCCCGGAGCGCCCGGCTGACGCAGCGCAACGGCCGGCGCTGGACCCGCAGGGGTAATTTCGGTTGCCGGGCCAAGGCACGCGGTCAGGCCCGGCCCCGGGCTGCGTCAGGCAGATAAGGATACCGGGACCGCACGGCTGCGCTGTTGATCTTTTTCCAGCCGGTCGAGGCAATCGAGGCTGATGGCCGAGGGGGAGGTGGCGCCGGTGAGGGTCATGGTGACCTTCATATCCTCGGCAAATAAGCGCAGCAGGTGCGCCACGCCCGCTTCGCCCGCGGCGGCCAGGGCATAAATATAGGCCCGACCAAGCAGGACTCCCTTCGCGCCGAGGGCCAGCAGGCGAATAACGTCCACGCCGGAGCGCACTCCGGAGTCGGCAAGGACCGTCAGATCGTCGCCGACCGCATCCGCCACCCGCGGCAGCGCCCGGGCGGTGGGGATGGCGCCATCGAGCTGTCTGCCGCCGTGATTGGAGACCACAATGCCATCGGCGCCCAGCCGCACGGCATTGCGCGCATCGTCGGCATCGAGGATCCCTTTAATGATCAGCTTTCCTGGCCAGCTGTCGCGGATCCACTCCAGATCGTGCCAGGCGATGGACGGGTCGAAGTTGTTGCTGATGAACCCCATATAGTCATCCATGGTCATTTTGTGGCCGGTATAGGCTTCGATATTACCGAACGACAGAGGCCTGCCCGCCAGGCCGACGTTCATTGCCCAGCGCGGGTGGGTGCAGGCCTGAAGATACTGTCGCAAGGTGGCGTGCGGCCCGGACATTCCTGAGCGGTTGTCCCGATATCGTGAGCCGGGGATCGGCATATCGACAGTGAATACCAGGGTTTTCATGCCGGCGGCCCAGGCGCGCTCCAGGGCATTACGCATGTAGCCGCGATCTTTCAGGACGTACAGCTGGGACCAGAGCGCGCCGCTGGCGTGGCTCGCTACCTCCTCAATGGAGCAGACCGACACGGTGGACAGCGTGTAAGGGATCCCGGCGCGGGAAGCGGCGCGGGCCGCCTGGACTTCGCCGCGGCGGGCATACATGCCGGTGGCGCCGACCGGCCCCAGCGCCACGGGCATCGCCCACGGGGCATCAAGAATGGTGGTGGCCAGCGTCGGCTCACCCGCTCCGCACAGCACGCGCTGGCGAAGGGCTACCGAGGCGAGCTCGGCGGCATTAGCGTTCATGGTATTTTCCGCCACCGCGCCACCGTCAATATAGTCAAAAAGGAAACGTGGCAGACGGCGACGAGCGGCTTCGCGATAATCGCTGGGGGCTGAAACAATCATGATTATATCCTTATGTCTTTTAACCTAAGTGGATGTTCTGCAGGCAAAAAAACTATAGGCTTCTAAAAGGCGGTGGGGAAATGAAATATTAGCATCCAAGCCATTCCCTAACGGAATAAACTGGATTTGTCGCTTAAATGGTTATTTCTTTTTTTTGCCTTGGGCACGCGCGTTATTTTTATTTATTTCCGCAAAGCGTGAATTCGGGCCAAATAAAAGACCCGATGTGGTGCGACAGCGTTTTGCGCTATCGCCATAGCAAGGAAGCGTGGTCAGCTCGGCGCCTGCGTTTTCCGGGAGGTGTAAAGAAGATGATTTTGAAATTGAGCAGATGCTATCTTTTGCTAGCCTTTCTGAGGAGGACAGACGGAGCGACACCATGAAAGATAAAGATGAACAAACGGCATTGATTGGCATGGCTATCGGCGCGGCGGTCATTAGCTTAGTGGCGACCCAAAAGCAGATTAATCAGGGGAGTATCGTGGATGAGCTGGTGCGGCTGGGCAGACAGAAGGGGGATGGGGTGGAGGATGAAGTTTTTGTCCAGGCCGCCCGCCTGGTGAGAAAAGGAACTTAGCCAACCGATAGCCTTCCTGGCTACCCGTTTTATCGCGGTTTATCTCCCCCCGATCGCGGCCACGTCCCCCGCCAGGCCGCGACCGCCCCTGCCGAAAGCGTTGCGCCTTGACGCTTTCGGCTTACGCTTTCTCATTCCGCAGGCCAGCGCCTGTTCAGCGCGCATGGCTGCTCAGTGACGCCGTCACTTTTTTGGCTTCTACGACAAGGTTAATCAGGAAGGTGGTCTGCTGCTATCGCATAAATCGGTATTTTCGATACATCTTTGCCATTGCGTGCGGTGATAGAGCGATATCAGAATAAAATATTATAAATCATATGATTAGGTTCAACTTGCGCACCCTGATAATCCCCGGGCAAGGGTCTATGCTTATAAAAAGCGCTAATTGGGGCAATACCCCTGCTGGAGAAGGGTTGAAGTGATAATCATTATCACTAACATGGCGGTATGCCTTGATGGCGCCAACCTGGAGGTCTATCGATGGAAGTACAAGCAGGAACCTTTAATCCCGCCGATTTCAGCTGGCAGGGACTGACCATGACGCCGGCCGCTGCCGCGCATATTCGCGATCTGATGCGCAAGCAACCGGATAAAAAGGGGCTACGGCTGGGTATTAAAACCAGCGGCTGCGCCGGTTTTGGCTATGTGCTCGAAATGATTGCCGAGCCGGCGCCCGACGATCTGCTCTTTGAATCTGAAGGGGCGAAGCTGTACGCGCCGCTGCAGGCGATGCCGTTCATTGACGGTACGGAGCTGGATTACGTCCGGGAAGGATTAAATGAAATCTTTAAATTTCATAACCCGAAAGCGCAGCACGAATGCGGCTGCGGCGAAAGTTTTGGGGTGCAGGCGGAGTAACTATGTCGCGTAATACTGAAGCAACAGACGATGTCAAAACCTGGACCGGCGGCCCGCTCAATTATAAAGAGGGCTTTTTCACTCGCCTGCAGACCGATGAGCTGGCCAAAGGCATTAATGAAGAAGTGGTTCGCGCCATCTCCGCCCGCCGCAATGAGCCGCAGTGGATGCTGGAGTTCCGGCTCAATGCCTACCGGGCGTGGCTGGAGATGGAAGAGCCGCACTGGCTGAAGGCGCATTACGATAAGCTGAATTATCAGGATTACAGCTACTATTCCGCCCCCTCCTGCGGCAACTGCGATGAGACCTGCGCCTCCGAGCCCGGCGCGGTGCAGCAGACCGGGGCCAACACCTTTCTGACCAGCGAGGTGGAAGAAGCCTTTAACCAGCTGGGCGTACCGGTGCGCGAAGGGCGCGAGGTGGCGGTGGACGCGATATTCGACTCGGTGTCGGTGGCGACCACCTACCGTGAAAAGCTGGCGGAGCAGGGGATCATCTTCTGCTCTTTCGGCGAGGCGATCCACGATCATCCGGAACTGGTGAAAAAGTATCTGGGTACCGTGGTGCCGGGCAATGACAACTTCTTTGCCGCGCTGAACGCCGCGGTGGCTTCGGATGGCACCTTTATCTATGTGCCGAAGGGCGTCCGCTGTCCGATGGAGCTATCGACCTATTTCCGCATCAACGCCGAAAAGACCGGCCAGTTTGAACGTACCATTCTGGTGGCCGATGAAGGCAGCTACGTCAGCTACATCGAGGGCTGCTCGGCGCCAGTGCGCGACAGCTATCAACTGCACGCCGCGGTGGTGGAGGTCATCATCCATAAAGACGCGGAAGTGAAATACTCCACGGTGCAGAACTGGTTCCCGGGGGACAACAACACCGGAGGGATCCTCAACTTTGTCACCAAGCGCGCTCTGTGCGAAGGGGAGAACAGCAAAATGTCATGGACCCAGTCGGAAACCGGCTCGGCCATCACCTGGAAATACCCCAGCTGCATCCTGCGCGGCGATAACTCGATCGGCGAATTCTTTTAGGTGGCGCTGACCAGCGGCCATCAGCAGGCGGACACCGGCACGAAAATGATCCATATCGGCAAGAACACCCGCTCGACCATCATCTCGAAAGGGATCTCCGCCGGACACAGCCAGAATAGCTATCGCGGGCTGGTCAAAATCATGCCGACCGCCACGAATGCCCGCAACTATACCCAGTGCGATTCAATGCTGATCGGCCCGGACTGTGGGGCGCATACCTTCCCCTATGTCGAATGTCGCAACAACAGCGCTCAGCTGGAACACGAAGCGACCACCTCGCGGATCGGTGAGGACCAGCTGTTCTACTGCCTGCAGCGCGGGATCAGCGAAGACGATGCCATCTCGATGATCGTCAACGGCTTCTGTAAAGACGTCTTCTCCGAACTGCCGCTGGAGTTCGCCGTAGAGGCGCAAAAATTGCTGGCCATTAGCCTTGAGCATAGCGTCGGCTGATAATTAAGGAAAAAAGATGTTAAGTATTCAAGATTTACATGTCGCCGTCGAAGATAAAGCGATCCTGCGCGGGCTGAACCTTGAGGTGCGTCCGGGGGAGGTCCACGCCATTATGGGGCCAAACGGCTCGGGGAAAAGTACGCTTTCGGCCACTCTGGCCGGGCGCGAAGATTACGAGGTCACCGGCGGCAGCGTCGAATTTAAGGGCAAAAACCTGCTGGAACTCGCCCCGGAAGATCGCGCCGGGGAAGGCATCTTTATGGCCTTCCAGTATCCGGTGGAGATCCCCGGCGTCAGCAACCAGTTCTTCCTGCAGACTGCGCTGAATGCCGTACGGAGCTATCGCGGCCAGGAGCCGCTGGATCGCTTCGATTTCCAGGACCTGATGGAAGAGAAAATTAAGCTGCTGCAGATGCCGGAAGATCTGCTGACCCGTTCGGTGAACGTGGGTTTCTCCGGCGGCGAGAAAAAGCGCAACGACATTCTGCAGATGGCGGTGCTTGAGCCGGAGCTGTGCATTCTCGATGAATCGGATTCCGGGCTGGACATTGATGCTCTGAAAATCGTCTCCCAGGGCGTGAACGCGCTGCGCGACGGCAAACGCGCCTTCATCATCGTCACCCACTATCAGCGCATCCTTGACTATATCAAGCCGGACTATGTCCATGTGCTCTATCAGGGGCGGATTGTGAAGTCGGGGGATTTCACCCTCGTCAAACAGCTGGAGGAGCAGGGCTATGGCTGGCTTACCGAACAGCAGTAACGCGCTGCAGCAGTGGCACCATCTCTTTGAAGCGCAGGGCGACCAGCGTACGCCGGAGGCCAGCCAGCATCTACAGCAGCTGTTGCGCCTGGGGCTGCCGACGCGCAAGCAGGAGGACTGGAAATACACCCCGCTGGACGCGCTACTTAACGGCCGCTTCGTCGCCGAGGAGGGGGCGTCGCTCAGCGCCGAACAGCGTGACGCGCTGGCGCTGCCGCTGGACGCCTGGCGTCTGGTGTTTATCGACGGCCGCTATCATCCTGAGCTGAGCGACGATCTCGCCGCCAGCGGCGTGGAGGTTAGCGTTGATAACCAGCGCCAGCATCTGCCGGATGCCCTGCAGCCGGAAGTGTTTCTCCATCTGACCGAAAGCCTGGCGCAGTCGGTGACCCGCCTTCGCGTGCCGCGCAACCGTCGCCTGGATAAGCCGCTGCTGCTGATGCATATCACCCGCGGCCTGGCCGGCGATGCGCTGAATACCGCCCACTATCGTCACCATCTGACGCTGGAGAGCGGGACGGAGGCGACGATTGTCGAGCATTACCTCAGTTTCGATGAGCAACCGCACTTCACCGGCGGGCGGCTGACCATGACGGTGGCGGACAACGCACGCCTGCAGCACATCAAGCTGGCGTTCGAGAACGCGCATAGCTACCACTTCGCCCATAACGACCTGCAGCTGGGCCGCGACGCCTCGGCCTTCAGCAGCAGTTTCCTGCTCGGCGGCCAGGTGCTGCGTCACCACACCAGCACGCGTCTGGGCGGCGAAAATAGCGACCTGCGCCTTAATTCGCTGGCGATGCCGGTAAAAAATGAGGTCTGCGACAGCCGCACCTGGCTGGATCACCAGGTGGGGTACTGCACCAGCCGCCAGCTGCACAAAACCATCGTCAGCGATAAGGGCCGGGCGGTGTTTAACGGGCTGATCAACGTCGCGCCGCACGCGCTGAAAACCGACGGGCAGATGACCAACAACAATCTGCTGCTCGGGCGGCTGGCGGAAGTCGACACCAAACCGCAGCTGGAGATTTACGCCGATGACGTGAAATGCAGCCACGGGGCGACGGTCGGGCGCATAGACGAAGAACAGCTGTTCTATCTGCGCTCGCGCGGAATTGAACATCAGGCGGCGCAGCAGATGATCCTCTACGCCTTCGCCGCCGAGCTTACCGAAGCTATCCGCAGCGACGCGCTCAGAGAGCAGGTGCTGGCGCGAATTGGAGAGCGTTTGCCGGGAGGCACAGCATGACATTTTCAGTAGAACGGGTTCGCGCCGATTTTCCGGTGCTGAGCCGGGAGGTCAACGGCCAGCCGCTGGTCTATCTTGACAGCGCCGCCAGCGCCCAGAAACCGGAGGCGGTGATCGGCGCCGAAGCGGAATTCTATCGTCACGGCTACGCGGCGGTGCATCGTGGGATCCATACCCTCAGCGCGGAAGCCACCGCGCGGATGGAAGCGGTGCGCCAGCAGGCGGCCACTTTCCTTAACGCCGGATCGGCGGAGGAGCTGGTATTCGTGCGCGGCACCACCGAGGGCATCAACCTGGTGGCCAACAGCTGGGGAAATGCCAACGTCGGCGCTGGGGATAACATCATCATCAGCGAGATGGAGCACCACGCCAACATCGTACCGTGGCAGATGCTCTGCGCCAGGGTGGGGGCTGAGCTGCGGGTGATTCCCCTCAACCCGGACGGCACCCTGCAGCTGGACGTGGTTCCCGGGCTGTTTGACCAGCGTACCCGCTTGCTGGCGATCACCGAAGTCTCCAACGTGCTGGGCACCGAAAACCCGCTGTCGGCGCTGATTGCCCTTGCGCATCAGCATGGCGCGAAAGTACTGGTGGACGGTGCTCAGGCGGTGATGCACCACCCGGTGGACGTTCAGGCGCTGGGTTGTGATTTTTATGTCTTCTCCGCCCACAAATTGTATGGTCCGACCGGGATCGGCGTGCTCTACGCCCGGGCCGAGCTGCTGCAGACCATGGCGCCTTGGGAAGGGGGCGGGTCGATGATCGCCACCGTCAGCCTGACGGAGGGCACCACCTGGAACCAGGCGCCGTGGCGCTTTGAGGCCGGCACGCCGAATACCGGCGGGATCATTGGCCTCGGCGCCGCGCTGAGCTACGTCAGCCAACTGGGACTGACGCAGATCGCCGAATACGAACAGACGCTGATGCGCTACGCGCTGGAGGCCCTGCGCGCGGTGCCGGACCTGATCCTCTACGGTCCGGCGCAGCGCAAAGGGGTGATTGCCTTTAACCTCGGCCAGCATCACGCCTATGACGTCGGCAGCTTCCTCGATAACTACGGGATCGCCGTGCGGACCGGGCACCACTGCGCCATGCCGTTGATGGCCCGCTATCAGGTACCGGCCATGTGTCGGGCGTCGCTGGCCATGTACAATACCACGGAAGAGGTGGACCGCCTGGTGGCCGGCCTCCAGCGGATCCACAAACTATTAGGGTAAAGGACGTGACGATGACGGCATTACCGGACAAAGATAAACTGTTGCGCAATTTTAGCCGTTGCGCCAACTGGGAAGAGAAGTATCTCTATATCATTGAGCTGGGCCAGCGGCTGGCGCCGCTGAGCGACGCGGAGCACAGCCCGCAGAATATTATTCAGGGCTGTCAAAGCCAGGTATGGATCGTGATGGCGCAGGATCCTTCCGGCGTTGTCACCCTGCGCGGCGACAGCGATGCGGCGATTGTCAAAGGGCTGATTGCGGTGGTGTTTATTCTTTATGACCGGATGACCGCCCAGGACATCGTCGAGTTCGACGTCCGCCCGTGGTTTGAAAAAATGGCTCTCACCCAGCATCTTACCCCCTCCCGCTCGCAGGGCCTCGAAGCCATGATCCGCGCGATACGCGCGAAAGCCGCAAATATTAGCTAGAATAAACAGGTAGATTTCATTCTGTTACGTCCGGCAGGGCGCTGACCCTGCCGCCGTTCAGTCTCCTGGCGTTTTATCAGCGAAAGAAGGAATCTCAGTATGAAACGCAAAACGATGATCACCTTAGCCCTTCTCAGCGCCCTTGGTGCCTCCCCGGCCGCCTGGGCCGTCGACTACCCGCTGCCTCCGGCTAACAGCCGGCTGATTGGCCAGAACCAGTACTGGACGGTTCAGGAGAGCGATCGCAACCTGCAGGCGATTGCCCGCCATTTCGATACCGCGGCGATGCTGATCCTCGAAGCCAACGATACCATTGCGCCGGTGCAGCCGAAGCCCGGGACCCAGGTGCTGATCCCTTCGCAGATGCTGCTGCCTGACGCGCCGCGGGAGGGGATTGTCGTCAACCTCGCAGAGCTGCGGCTGTACTACTTCCCGCCGGGAGAGAATCAGGTCCAGGTTTATCCCTTGGGCATCGGCCAGTTAGGACTGGAAACCCCGGAGATGACCACCCGCGTCGGGCAGAAGATCCCTAACCCGACCTGGACACCCACCGCCGGCATCCGTGCGCGCTCGCTGGAGAAAGGGGTGACGCTGCCGGCGGTGGTGCCGGCCGGGCCGAATAACCCGCTGGGTCGCTATGCGCTGCGTCTGGCCTACGGTAACGGCGAATATCTCATCCACGGGACTAACGCCCCGGACAGCGTTGGGCTGCGCGTCAGCTCGGGCTGTATGCGGATGAACGCTGATGACATCAAGGCGCTGTTCAGTCAGGTGAAAACCGGGACGCCGGTGCGGATCATCAATCAGCCGGTGAAGTTTGCCGTCGAACCGGATGGTAAACGCTACGTAGAGGTCCACAGGCCGCTGTCGCAGACGGAAGGGGAAAACACCCGGACCATCGCTTACACGCTGCCAGCGGCGTTTCACGCCTTCGCAGAGGATAAAGCGGTGGATGACCAGCAGTTGAAAAAAGCGATGTCGAGAAGGGCGGGCTATCCGGTGGTGGTATCGACGGGGGCGGGGAGCGCGGCGACGTCGCTGTCGGCGCAGAACAGTTCGTCTGATAACGGCCTGCTCACCCAGTAGCCCTCAGCGCGAGGGCAAAAAAAATGGCGCACTGAGTGCGCCATTTTTATTACCAGAACTCTTACTTACGGTAAGAGTGAGCCTGGTTGTCCAGACGCTGGTTAGCGCGAGCTGCGTCGTCTTTAGCAGCCTGAACGTCGGAACGCATTGCGTTCACGTCGTTGCTCAGCTGGTCAACTTTAGCGTTCAGAGTCTGAACGTCAGAAGACAGCTGATCGATTTTAGCATTGCTGGAGCAACCAGCCAGCAGAGTAGAACCCAGGATTACCGCGCCCAGTACCAGTTTAGTACGATTCATTATTAATACCCTCTAGATTGAGTTAATCTCCATGTAGCGTTACAAGTATTACACAAACTTTTTTGGGATGAGAATATTTTTTTTACCTGAACGCACTTATTTTTGATCGTTCGCTCAAAGAAGCATCGAATTGGTCAAAATCGCTGAAAAAGGCGAGTGAAAACAGCGCGCTTCCATCGGATTCATCTTAGATAATCTCTTATTAAATAGTAAATTCCGATTTGCATTTTTAATAGGAAGAGCTAGCCGATGAATAAAAAAAAGCGCCCCGAGAGGCGCTTTATTAAAAAAAACCAATTAACCTGTAAATTATTACAGCACGTGCACGGAAGCGGTATTAGTGGTGCCGCTCGGGACTAATGCGCCAGAGACCATCACCACCACGTCGCCTTTGCGCGCGAGGCCGCTCTTCAGCGCCAGATCTTTGCCCAGGTGATAGAAGTCATCAGTAGAGGCAATCTCTGTCACCAGCTGCGGCACAACGCCTTTGCTCAGCACCAGCTGGCGAGCGGTGGTTTCGTTGGTGGTCAGCGCCAGGATGGTGGCATCCGGGAAGTATTTGCGCACAGCGCGTGCGGATTTACCGCCCTGGGTGGCGACGACGATCAGCGGTGCTTCCAGTTTCTCAGCGGTTTCTACCGCGCCGCGGCACACCGCTTCGGTGATGCGCAGTTTACGGTTGTCGTTGTTGAAATCCAGACGGCTGGTCATGACGCGGTCGGTACGTTCGCAGATAGTCGCCATGATGGTGACCGCTTCCAGCGGGTATTTACCTTTCGCGGATTCGCCGGACAGCATCACCGCATCGGTGCCGTCGAGGATGGCGTTGGCCACATCGCCGGCTTCAGCGCGGGTCGGACGCGGGTTCTTGATCATGGAGTCCAGCATCTGGGTAGCGGTGATAACCACTTTGCGCGCGCGGATACATTTTTCGATGATCATTTTCTGCGCGAAGATAACTTCTTCAACCGGGATCTCAACGCCCATGTCGCCACGAGCAACCATGATGCCGTCAGAGGCTTCGAGGATTTCGTCGAAGTTGTTCAGGCCTTCCTGGTTTTCGATTTTGGAGATGATCTGGATGTTTTCGCCTCCGTGGGCTTTCAGGTGCTCACGGATCTCGACGACGTCGGAACGCTTACGGATGAAGGAGGCCGCGACGAAGTCCACGCCCTGTTCGCAACCGAAGATCAGATCCTGTTTGTCTTTTTCCGCCAGCGCCGGCAGGGCGATGGAGACGCCCGGCAGGTTCACGCCTTTGTTCTCGCCAAGGTCGCCGTTGTTCAGCACTTTACAGATAACTTTGTTGCCTTCGATAGCGGTCACTTCCATGCCGATCAGGCCATCGTCCACCAGAACGGTGTTGCCGACGCTCAGGTCAGAGGTGAAGCCTTCATAGGTTACCGCTACGATTTCGCTGTTGCCGATAACGGATTTATCGGTGGTGAAGGTGAAAGTCTGGCCCGCTTTCAGGGAGACGTCGTTGCCGCCTTCCAGCTTGATGGTACGAATTTCCGGTCCTTTGGTGTCCAGCAGAATAGCGGCTTTCTTACCGGTTTTGCTCATCACATTGCGCAGGTTCTGGATGCGCTGACCGTGTTCCGCATAGTCACCGTGAGAGAAGTTCAGACGCATCACGTTCATGCCGGCTTCCAGCATTTTGGTCAGCATCTCTTCAGATTCGGTTTTCGGACCGATGGTGCAAACAATTTTGGTCTTTTTCATGACAGTTTTAGTCTTTAAGTTGTGAAGGATATGGAATTCTCGCTCCGCGGGCGCACTGCCGGGGAGCCAAACCTGTATTACGAAAGTTGCTAAGCCACGCCCTAAGGATAGGTGACAACCCTGAAGCGTGCAGAAGAATGTGTGCTGGCGGTTCAGCCCATGAAATGTGGCAAGGTGTTATGCGTTTTATCATGCAGTCCAATGCGCTGAAACCATTCAAGAAAGAATCGAAGCGCATTATACGCTGCCGAAATCAAAAAGGAAAATAAAAACCTCGTTTCAAATTATGGACAAAACGCGTAACAAAACCGGCACGTTATGCATAAAACTACGCAACACAATATTTCATCAGGTGGCATGAAAAGGGGCGTAAGAAAGGGATTTTACTGACATCATGAGGCGCTAAAATACCCCATTGAGCCGTTAACGGTGGGATGATTTGCGTTGCCGGAAAAATCTATCAATAATGATTTGATTGATAATGAGAAAATGCGAGCCAGACTCAATGGGAAATAAAGCGAAAGACGACGAGCTGTACCAGGAAATGTGCCGCGTGGTGGGCAAAGTGGTGCTGGAGATGCGTGACCTTGGTCAGGAGCCGAAACACATTGTCATCGCCGGCGTGTTGCGCACCTCGCTGGCGAACAGCAAAATCCAGCGTTCACCGCTCACCGAAGAGGCGATGGCGAAGGTCATTCATGCCCTCTCCGGACACTGACGCCTTTCGCCGGCGGGTCAGGAAATCACAAAGCGGACTACCGCCCGGACGGCAATGTCGCAGTGGTGGGCCACCATCGCTTCATCGTCAATGGCGGGCAGCGGATCGTCAAGGTACAGACTGCTGAAGGTGTAGAAATTCGACACCTGATAAAAGCTGAAGCTGCTGATCAACCGGTGAACATCGCGCGCTTCCAGCCCCGCCTGAAAGACGCCCTGCTGTTGGCCGCGTTGCAAAATGTCTTCCAGAATCGACAGGGCGGTTCGATTCAGCGGCTTCAGATCCCCTGAGGTCTTCAGCCACTTGCCGCGCTGCATGTTCTCCATGCAAATCACCCGCATATAGTCCGCATGGGTGGCGTGATAGCGCACGCTCCAGCGCACCAGCCGCACCAGCGCCTCTACCGGCGGCACATTCTCCAGCCCCAACTGCTGCTCGGTTTCGCGGATCCGCGCATACACATGCTGCAGCACCTCCTGATAGAGCTGCTCTTTGCTTTTGAAGTAGTAGACCACCATGCGCTTGGTGGTCTGCGCCTCGGTGGCGATCTGCTCCATGCGGGCGCCTGACAGCCCGTGTTCGGCAAAGACGGCGATAGCGGCGCTGAAGATCCGCTCCTTCAGAGATTGTGCTTCATCATGAGCAACGACGGTCATGGCAACTCCTTTTTCTTGGGTGACAAAAAATACACATAATGATCACAATTTAGCAACCTGGTATGGCGCAAATGAACCAAATGATACATATTCAAGACTCACGTCAGCTATTGACCCGAGGACCTTATGCTGCGCTCTATCGCCACCGTTTCGATTTCCGGCACCCTGCCAGAGAAGCTGCACGCTATTGCGGCGGCGGGCTATCAGGGTGTGGAAATTTTCGAGAACGATCTGCTCTATTATACGGGGACGCCGGCGGAAATCCGCCAGCTGGCCGCCGATTTAGGGTTAAAAATCACGCTTTTTCAACCCTTTCGCGATTTTGAAGGCGCCAGCCGGGCGCAGTTTGCGGCCAATATGACCCGCGCCAGACGCAAATTTGCACTGATGCGCGAGCTGGGCTGCGACACGCTGCTGCTGTGCAGCAATGTGCAGCCGGACTGCTCGGCGGATAGCGAACTGCAGGTGGCGGACCTGCGGGCGCTGGCCACGCTGGCGGAAGAGGAGGGGATCGTAATCGGCTATGAGGCGCTGGCCTGGGGAACCCATGTGAACCGCTGGCAGCAGGCCTGGGAGCGGGTGCAGCAGGTGGACAGCCCGGCGCTGGGCCTGGTGCTCGACAGCTTCCATATCCTGGCCCGGGGCGACACCCTCGACGCACTGCCATCGGTGCCGGTGGAGAAAATCACCTTCGTTCAGCTCGCCGATGCGCCGTATATGAAAATGGATCTTCTGGAGTGGAGTCGCCATTTCCGCTGCTTCCCCGGGCAGGGGGAGCTGCCGCTGGAGGCGTTTGCCGAGCAGATCACCCGCTGCGGCTATCGCGGCCCCTGGTCGCTGGAGATCTTTAATGACGGTTTTCGCGCCTCGCCAAACGGCGCGACGGCCAAAGATGGTTATCGTTCGCTGCTGTGGCTGGAGGAGCAGACTCGTCGCCGGCTCCCGGCGTGCGATGCCGATCTGTTTTCACCGCCGCCGTTGCCGAACTATCACGGGCTGGAGTTTATTGAATTCGCCGCCAGCGTCGCCGAGGCGCAGCGCCTGGGGCAGCATCTGCAGGCTTTGGGTTTTCAGCACGAGGGAAGCCACCGCTCCAAACAGGTCACGCTGTGGCGCAACGGCGGGGCGCGGATCGTGATTAACCATCAGCCCCACAGCTGGGCCGATCACTTTTATCAACGCCATGGGGTATCGCTCTGTGCGATGGCGCTGCGGGTCGACAGCAGTGCGCCGATTGTCGCTCGCGCCCGCGCGCTGGGGTATGCCACCTGGCAGGGCGACGCCGGGCCGAACGAGACGCCGATCCCGGCGATCTGCGCCCCTGACGGCAGCCTGGTCTATCTGATCGACGCCGGAGAGGCGATCTACGAGCGCGATTTTCTCCTGCGCGACGGTTTGACGGTGCGCGAAGATTACCTCGGTATCGACCATCTGGCGCTGGGCATGGAGGCAGACAGCCGCGACAACTGGGTGATGTTCTTCCGCACGGTGTTTGGCTTTACCCTTGAACATGAGCAGACGCTGCCGGACCCCTATGGACTGGTGCGCAGTCTGGCAGTGCGCAGCCCGCAGGGCGATATCCGCCTGGCGCTGAATATCTCCCAGAGCCGGGCGACGCAGATCGCCCGATCGGTCGCCTGCTACCAGGGGGCAGGGCTGCAGCATGCCGCCTTTGCCTGCCGCGATCTGCCGGCCACCTGCGACCAGCTCGCCGCGGTTGCCGGCCATGCGCTGCCGATCCCGGCCAATTACTATGACGATCTGCTGGCGCGTTTTGGCGGCGAGTTGGACGTCGGGCAGCTCCAGCGGCGGCAGCTTCTCTACGACCGCGATCCGCAGGGCGGGGCGTTCCTGCACCTGTATACCCGGCCCTTCACCGCCGGGCGCTTCTTCTTTGAATTAACCGAACGACGGGCAGGCTACGCGCTCTATGGCGCGGCGAATGCGGCCGTCCGCCTGGCAGCGATGCAGTATTGTTAGCCTGAATCAAATGGTTCATTATGCCTGAAACACAATAACAACACCCTCTGTACCCGAGACAGGAACTGACTATGAGCTCATATAGCCCTAACCCGACGGCTGCCGCCCAGCCGGCCGTCACCGCGCGCCGCTCCCGGCGGCGCATCGGCATTCTTGCGCTGCTGGCCATCGGCACCATGATCAACTACCTCGACCGCACCGTGCTGGGGATCGCCGCCCCAAAGCTCACCGCTGAGCTGGGGATCGATCCAGCGATCATGGGGATACTTTTCTCCGCTTTCGCCTGGACCTACGCCCTGGCGCAAATCCCCGGCGGGCTGTTTCTTGACCGCTTTGGCAACAAAGTCACCTATTTTCTGTCGCTGACCCTGTGGTCGCTGTTTACCCTGTTCCACGGCATGGCGGTGGGGCTGAAAACGCTGCTGCTGTGCCGTTTCGGGCTTGGCGTCAGCGAAGCGCCGTGCTTTCCGGTCAATAGCCGGGTGGTCAGCGCCTGGTTCCCGCAGCAGGAGCGCGCGAAGGCCACGGCGGTGTACACCGTGGGGGAGTATCTTGGGCTGGCCTGCTTTGCCCCGCTGCTGTTCTGGATCATGGATGGCTTCGGCTGGCGGGTGCTGTTCGTCAGCGTCGGCGCGGTTGGCATTCTGTTTGCCCTGGTGTGGTGGCGCTGCTACCGCGAACCGCATGAAGATCCTCGTCTCAGCCAGCAGGAGCGTGAGCATATCGAAAACGGCGGCGGCCTGAGCGCCCCGACGGACCAGCAGGTGGCGTTCAGCTGGCCGCTGGTCCGCCAGCTGCTGAGCAAACGCCAGATCATCGGCGCCAGCATCGGTCAGTTTGCCGGCAATACCGTGCTGGTGTTCTTTCTCACCTGGTTCCCGACCTGGCTGGCCACCGAACGCCATATGCCGTGGCTGAAGGTTGGTTTCTTTTCCATCCTGCCGTTTGTCGCCGCCGCCGGTGGGGTGATGTTTGGCGGCTGGATCTCCGACAAGCTGCTCAAAGCCACCGGGTCGGCCAACCTGGGGCGTAAGCTGCCGATCGTCGCTGGCCTGCTGATGGCCAGCTGTATCATCTCCGCCAACTGGCTGCAGAGTGACCTGGCGGTGATCCTGGTGATGTCGTTTGCCTTTTTTGGCCAGGGGATGGTGGGCCTCGGCTGGACGCTGATCTCCGACATCGCCCCGAAGGGGCTGGGCGGACTTACCGGTGGCCTGTTCAACTTTTGCGCCAACCTCGCGGGGATCCTCACCCCGCTGGTGATCGGCTTTATCGTCGCCGGGTTCGGCAATTTCTTCTACGCGTTGATCTACATCGGCGGCGCCGCGCTGCTGGGTGTGGTGGCCTATCTGTTTATCCTCGGCGACGTCAAACGTATCGAGTTATCGCAGTAAACAAAGGAGCAAGGCATGGTGATTAGTGGGAATACGCGGCTGATAGCGCATCTTGGCTATCCGACCGCCAGTTTTAAGGCGCCGATGATCTACAACCCGTGGTTTGTCGACCAGCAGGTGGACGTGAAGGTGGTGCCGATGGGGGTCAAACCGGAGGACTATGCCGCGTTTATTCCGCCGCTGTTTACGATGACCAACATCATCGGCGCGCTGGTGACGATGCCGCATAAAATCGCCACCTGCGAGCTGGTGCAGCGCCTGAGCCCGACGGCGGCTATCGCCGGCGCCTGTAACGCCATCCGTCGCGAGGCGGACGGCAGCCTCTCCGGGGACATGTTCGATGGTGACGGCTTTGTGCTGGGCCTGCGCCGCAAAGGATTTCATCCTGAGGGGACGCGGGCGCTGGTGGTCGGCAACGGCGGAGTGGGGTCGGCTATCGCCGCCTCTCTCGCGGCGGCAGGGGTTAGCGCTCTGACCCTGTACGATACCCGACCGGAGGTGGCGCACGCTCTCGCCGGACGGCTGCATCAGCACTATCCGCAGCTCGATATCACCCTGATGCAGCGCGATCCGGCCGGACACGAGCTGGTGGTTAACGCCACGCCGCTGGGGATGAAGGTCAGCGATCCGCTGCCGCTGGACGTGGACCGTCTGGCGCCTGGCACCTGGGTGGGGGAGGTGGTGATGACCCAGGAGTATACCCCGCTGCTGAGGGCCGCCCAGGCGCGACAGTGCCCCATCCAGCGCGGGACCGACATGCTGTTTGAAATGATCCCTGCCTATCTGCGCTTTTTCGACCTGCCGGTAGCCACCCCGGAACAGCTCCGGGCGCTGGCGGAAATTCGCTACTGACGTGGCGGCAAACCGGGTAATATAGCGCTATATTATCCGGTTTATAGCGACTATCTATGATGTCCACTCCTCTCACGCTGCTGGCGGCGGGAAGCCTGAAAAGCGCTTTTCTGCCGCTGGTGGCGTACTTTCAGCAGCAGACTGGCCTGGCGGTCGATGCGCAGTTTGGCCCTGCCGGCCTGCTGCGCGAGCGGATCGAGGCCGGGACCCCGTGCGCGGTTTTTGCTTCCGCCAACGCGGCGCACCCGCAGGCGCTGCTCCAGACGGGTCTGGCGCAGGAATGCCAGGGATTTGCCGGCAACCAGTTGATGCTGACCGCCAGGCGGTCGCCGGACAACGATGGCCTGGACTGGCTGGCGCTGCTCAGCACGCCCCGCCTGCGGCTGGCAACCTCCACGCCGGGCTGCGATCCGTCAGGAGATTATACCTGGCAGCTGTTCGCCCGAATTGAGGCGCGCTATCCAGGGTTGGGCAACGCGATGGCCGGGCGGGCGCAGCCGCTGGTCGGCGGCAGAGACTCACTGAGCGTGCCGCCGGGAGAGATAGCCGGCGCGTGGCTCATTCGCCAGAATCTGGCGGATCTGTTTATCGGCTACGCGCACTATGCCCCCGCGCTGGCCTCCTGCGACGATCTGCGTACCCTGACCATCCCGGCAGCGTGGAATATTCGCTGCGATTACCAGTTGGCGCGCCTCAGTGCCGATCCCGCCGCGCTGGCCCTGTATCGCTTTATCCTCGGCGACGTTGGCCAGGGGTATCTCCGGCAGGCGGGTTTTATGCCGTTCAGCGACGCAGAGTAAACCCCGGCGCCAGCAGAGGGGACGCGGACGCGGGATGGTAGATCAGACGTACTGGCAGGCCGTATGCTTGCCGGAGGTGCGTTTCGCTCAGCACTTCGGCAGTCTCGCCCGCCAGCCACTGGCCCTCCGGCAGAAGCAGCAGCGTATGGCTGGCCACCTGTAGCGCATGATTCGGATCATGGGTGGTGAACAGGACGGTGCGCGCCTGGCGGTGAGCGAGGTCGTCGATCAGCTGGAGCACCACCTGCTGGTTACCGAGATCCAACGCCGAGCAGGGCTCATCCAGCAGGATATTCTGACTGGCGCTGACCAGCGCGCGGGCAATCAGCACCAGCTGCTGCTGGCCGCCGGAGAGCGCGTCGAAGTCATCCCCGGCCAGGGCGGCAATCCCCAGCTGCGCCAGCGCCTGCTCAACCCGCCGGGCATCCTCCTCGTCCGGCTGGGCAAAGAGATCCACGTGCCGGGCGCGGCCCATCAGCACCACATCGCTCACTCGCCAGCGGAAAGCGGGACGAAACGACTGCGGAACCAGGGCGACGCCGCCCTCGCACTGCGCCCGGCCGCTCAGCGGTGGCAGCACGCCGGTCAGGGTATCCAGCAGAGTACTTTTTCCCCGGCCATTGGCGCCCAGCACCGCCCAGATCTCGCCGGGACGGCAGGCCAGCGTGAGCGGGGCGAAGAGCGGCTGACGGTGGCCGTAACGTAGCGCTTCCAGCGACAATGAGCGGTTCATTGGAGCGTATTCCGGCGTCGGGATTGCACCAGCAACAAGGTAAACAGCGGCGCGCCGAGCAGGGCTGTGATGATCCCGATCGGGATCTCCGCCTGCGTCAGCGTGCGCGCCATATCGTCCACCACCAGCATCAGGGCGGCGCCGAGCCAGAAGGCGGCGGGCAGCAGGCGACGATGGTCGGCGCCCACCAGCAGACGGGCGAGGTGCGGGACCACCAGTCCCATCCAGGCGATGCTGCCGCTGACCGCCACTTGCGCTGCCACCAGCACCGCGCAGCAGACCAGCACGGCGCGACGCAGCGCGGCCACCGGAACGCCAAGACTGCGGGCATCGCGCTCCTCCAGCGCCAACAGATTGATTCGCCAGCGCAGCTTCCACAACACCCCGGCGGCCACCGCCATGGGCAGGATCATGAGCAGAACCTTATGCCAGCTGGCGGTTGCGAAGCTGCCGAGCAGCCAGAAGACAATGTTCGGTAACGTCTCTTCGCTGTCGGCGAGGTACTGCATCAGGCTGACCAGCGCGGCGAAGAAGCCGCTGAGGATGATCCCGGACAGAATCAGCCCCAGCGTGCTGTCCCGCCCCTGCAGGGCGGCGAGGGCGTAAATCAGCCCCAGCGCGACGAGGCCAAAGAAAAAGGTCGAGGCCATCATCAGCAGGCCGCCGACGCCCAACAGGATCGCCAGCGTGCCGCCGAAGGCGGAGCCAGAGGTCACTCCGATGATGTGCGGGTCGACCAGCGGGTTCTGGAACACGCCCTGTAAGGTAGCGCCGCACAGCCCCAGCGCGCCCCCGGCCAGCAAAGCTATGACCACGCGCGGCAGGCGAACCGACCACACGATCTGTCCGATCACCCCTTCGCCTGGTGGGAGATGGATCAGGGTGTGGCCAACGGCGCTCAGGCTTAACGGGAACTGGCCGAAACAGAGAGAGGCGACTGCGATCGCCAGCGTCGCCAGCGCCAGGCTGCCCTGCAACAGCCAGGGACGGTGGTTAGCGGGCATCTGGCGTCCACGCTACGCGGTAAAAGCGTTGATAGTAATCCCTGGCTTTACTGTCCACATCGATGTTCTGGTAACGCGAAGGGTAGAGTTTTTTCGCCATCCACAGCTCGCCCAGCGCCAGGGCCTCCGGCATCGGGTAACCCCAGGCTTTGGCGTACTCCGGCATCAGCCACACGCGGTGATGTTTCACCGCATCGATCGCCTGCCACTGCGGGTCGTTCTCTATCTGTTTGACCACCTGCGGATAACGGTCCTGGACGAAGATCACCTGCGGGTTCCACGCCAGCACCTGCTCCAGCGACACCTGACGGGCGCCTGTTACGCTGGCGGCCGCCACGTTCAGCGCCCCGGCGTGCGCCATCATCAGACCGGTGTATTTGCCGGCGCCGTAGGTATTCAGATCGGGGTTGGCCATATACACCCGCACCCGCTGGTTCTGGGGAATATCGGCCACCGGCGCATTGGCTTGCTTACGCGCCTCAAAGGTGTAGTGAATCAGCGCCTCGGCCTCGGGCTGGCGTTCGACGACCTCGCCGATAAGGCGGATCCCCTCTACCAGTCCGGCGTTATAGGCCTGCTCCTCGTCAGCCATGGTGGGGTTCATTTTACTTTTTTCCCCAGCGGCATCCTGGCGCAGCGAAATGGCCACCACCGGGATCCCGGCCTGTTGGATCTGCGCGATCATCGCCGGCGGCGCATAGTTGGCGACGAAAACCACCTGCGGACGCAGCGCCAGCAGGCTTTCAATATTGACCTGAGTGAGATCGCCCGGGGTCGCCAGTTGCCCGATCTCGGGCATAAAGCGGGCGAACTGCGGCCCGAGCTGTTTCTTCCAGCTGCTTAAGACGCCGACGATATCCTCAGCGGCATGCAGTTGCACCAGCAGGTTGAGCGTCTGATGCTGCAGAACCACGACGCGGGTGACGTGGTTGGGGAGGGTGACCTGGCGACCCAGCTGGTCGGTGACAGTGCGGTCGGCGAAGGCCTGACCGGTGAACAGGCTGGCGCTGAGCAGCGTCAGGCCCAGCAGTAAGGGGTGTTTTGGCATGATCTGGCCCGAATGGCGTGAAAAATTCGTTGTGTATTAAATTATATAACGACGCCGGGCACAATGGTTGATCGCGTTTACCCTCACTACGATCAAGGCATTTCGTACCACACTTCTTGATCCTCCATGCGCGCCTCTATCTGGCCCGCCACCCTCTGCAGCGTAGAGAGATGCTTTTGCGCCGCCTGCTCAATGGTCATGGCGCTGGCGATATAGACCAGGTTGAGGCAGCCGATGACCCGCTGCTGGCTGCAGACCGGCACGGCGATAGAGGCGATTTTCTCCTCCTGCCGCCAGCCGCGGAAGTTTTCTCCATAGCCGTTCTGGCGGGTGCGGGCGAGGATCGCCGCCAACCGCTCCGGCTCACGGGCCAGCTGATACTCCGCTTCCGGACGGGCTGCCAGCATGCTGAGAATGGCGTCGCGCTCCGCGTCGGGAGCAAAGGCCAGCCACGTCAGACCGGAGGCGGTGAGCAGCAGCGGCAGTCGCCGTCCGACCATCGCCCGGTGAAACGACAGCCGACTGAAACGGTGAGTGGTTTCGCGCACCACCATGGCGTCGACGTCGAGGGTGGTGATGTCCGTCGGCCACTGTACTTCGCGCAGCAGCTCGCCGAGCAGCGGCGTGGCGAGGGCAGAAATCCAATGTTCGTCACGAAATCCGTCGCTCAGCTGGCGGACGTTAATGGTCAGACGAAAGCTGTCATCGGAGCGGCTGCGGCGGACAAAACCCTCCTCCTGCAGCGTCTCCAGCAGCCGGCGCACGGTGGTGCGATGCAGGCCGCTAAACTCCGCCAGCAGGCCCGGCGTCGCGCCGCCGTCGAATTTATTTAACAATTTTAATAACAATAAACCCCGGCTTAATCCGCGCACCGTTTTGTACGCTGTGGACCCATCGTCATGCATCAAACCCTCCTGAAAACGCTTTATAAACAGCGCTGTGCACCTGGTGCACATTCGATGATGTTTTGATTGTAGCCGAAAACCCCCGCCCTATACTCAGCCCATTATAAAAATACGTTTACACATGATTAACAAATGGCCTACCGGTCTGGCCGTTTCCGAGTCGTGAGGTCGCTGAGAATGACAACATCTACACCCGATATTCAACCCGCCGTGCAGCATACCGCCCAGGTCGCCATCGCCGGCGCCGGTCCGGTAGGCCTGATGATGGCCAACTACCTTGGCCAGATGGGCATCAGCGTGCTGCTGGTGGAAAAACTCGACAAACTGATCGATTACCCGCGGGCCATCGGTATTGACGATGAATCGCTGCGGGCGATGCAGGCGGTGGGGCTGGTGGATGACGTGCTGCCGCACACCACGCCGTGGCACGCCATGCGCTTTCTGACCCCGAAGGGCCGCTGCTTTGCCGACATCCAGCCGATGACCGATGAGTTTGGCTGGTCGCGGCGCAACGCCTTTATCCAGCCGCAGGTGGATGCGGTGATGTATCACGGCCTGCAGCGTTTCCCACAGGTCCGTTGCCTCTTCTCCCGCGAGGTGGAAGCCTTTAGTCAGAACAGTGACAGTGTCACGTTAAATATCAAAGGGCCGGACGGCGAGCGGGAGACGGTGCGCGCGGACTGGCTGGTGGCCTGCGACGGCGGCGCCAGCTTTATTCGCCGTACGCTGAACGTCCCCTTTGAAGGCAAGACCGCGCCGAATCAGTGGATCGTCATCGATATTGCCAACGACCCGCTGGCCACCCCGCACGTCTATCTGTGCTGCGACCCGGTGCGGCCCTATGTTTCCGCTGCGCTGCCACACGGCGTGCGCCGCTTTGAATTTATGGTGATGCCCGGGGAAACCGAAGCCCAGCTCAGCGAGCCGCACAATATGCGCCGCCTGCTGAGCAAAGTGCTACCGGACCCGGATCGCGTCGAACTGATCCGCCAGCGGGTCTACACCCATAACGCGCGCCTTGCCGAGCGCTTTCGCATTGACCGGGTGCTGCTGGCCGGCGACGCCGCGCACATCATGCCGGTCTGGCAGGGCCAGGGATACAACAGTGGCATGCGCGACGCCTTCAACCTGGCGTGGAAGCTGGCGCTGGTGGTCAACGGCAAAGCGGGAGAGGCGCTGCTTGACAGCTACCAGCAGGAGCGTCGCGACCACGCGAAGGCGATGATTGACCTGTCGGTGACCGCCGGCCACGTGCTGGCGCCGCCGAAGCGCTGGCAGGGGGCCGTGCGCGATGGCCTCTCGTGGCTGCTGAACTACCTGCCGCCGGTGAAACGTTACTTCCTCGAAATGCGCTTTAAGCCGATGCCGCAGTATCGCGAGGGGGCGCTGCTGACCGATGGCGCAGATAAATCCTCGCCGGTGGGCAAAATGTTTATTCAACCGCAGGTGACGCTGGAGAATGGCGAGAGCCTCCTGCTCGACGAGGTTATCGGGGCGAATTTCGCCATTATCGGCTGGGGCTGCAACCCGCAGTGGGGGCTCGACGCCGGGCAGATCGCTCGCTGGCGCGCGATAGGGGTGCGCTTTATTCAGGTGGTGCCGGAGGTGCAGATCCACCGCGAGCAGGATAACGCTCCGGGCACGCTGCGGGTGGGGGATAAGCAAAACCGACTGAAGAGCTGGTTTGCGCAACATCACACCGCCATCGCTGTGGTCAGGCCGGACCGCTTTGTCGCCGCCCTCGCTATCCCGCAAACCCTCGGCGCGCAGCTGACCGCCTTGGCGGAAAAAATGACCCTCGCAGCCGGGGATACCGCCCACGCTGAAGAGAAGGTGGCCTGATATGCATGCCTATCTGCACTGTCTGTCGCACACCCCGCTGGTGGGATTCGTTGACCCTGAACAGGCGGTCCTTGATGAGGTCAACGGGGTGATTGCCGACGCCCGGCGGCGGATCGCTGAATTCGATCCCGAACTGGTGGTGCTCTTCGCCCCCGATCACTACAACGGTTTTTTCTATGACGTGATGCCGCCGTTCTGCCTCGGCGTCGGCGCCACCGCCATCGGCGACTTCGCCAGCGCCGCCGGCGACCTGCCGGTGCCCACCGAGCTGGCAGAAGCCTGCGCTCACGCCGTGCTCAACAGCGGTATCGACCTGGCGGTGTCGTACAACATGCAGGTGGACCATGGCTTCGCCCAGCCGCTGGAGTTTTTGCTGGGTGGGCTGGATCGCCTGCCGGTGCTGCCGGTGTTTATTAACGGCGTCGCCGCGCCGCTACCGGGTTTTCAACGCACCCGGCAGCTTGGCGAGGCGATGGGCCGCTTCCTCAACACCCTCAATAAGCGGGTGCTGATCCTCGGCTCTGGCGGGCTGTCGCACCAGCCGCCTGTGCCGGAGCTGGCGAAGGCCGACGCCCATCTGCGCGACCGCCTGCTCGGCAGCGGCAAACAGCTGCCGCCGGACGAACGCGAGCTGCGCCAGCAGCGGGTGATCAGCGCCGCCCGCCGGTTTACCGAGGACCCGCGCTCGCTCCATCCCCTCAATCCGGTGTGGGACAACCGCTTTATGAGCCTGCTGGAGCAGGGGCGGCTGAGCGAACTGGACGCGATCGGCAACGACGAGCTGTCGGCGATGGCCGGCAAATCGACGCACGAAATTAAGACCTGGGTGGCCGCCTTTGCCGCGCTATCCGCTTTTGGCCGCTGGCGTAGCGAAGGCCGCTATTACCGGCCGATCCCCGAGTGGATCGCCGGATTCGGCTCGCTAAGCGCCACCACCGAGATTTGATTAACCGGGAGACTAACATGAGCTATCAACCGCAAACCGAAGCCGCCACCAGCCGATTCCTCAACGTCGACGAAGGGGGCCGCACGCTGCGTATCCATATCAATGACTGCGGCGACGGGAAAGAGACCGTGGTGATGCTGCACGGCTCCGGGCCGGGGGCTACCGGCTGGGCCAACTTCAGCCGCAATATTGACCCGCTGGTCGAGGCGGGCTATCGCGTGCTGCTCCTCGACTGTCCGGGGTGGGGGAAGAGCGATTCGATCATCAACAGCGGCTCGCGTTCGGATCTCAACGCCCGCATTTTGAAAAGCGTGGTCGATCAGCTTGGGATCGATAAAGTCCATCTGCTGGGCAACTCGATGGGCGGCCACAGCGCAGTGGCCTTCACCCTGAGCTGGCCGGAGCGGGTGGCTAAGCTGGTGCTGATGGGCGGGGGGACCGGCGGCATGAGCCTGTTCACGCCGATGCCGACGGAGGGCATCAAGCTGCTGAACGCCCTGTACCGCGAGCCGACCATTGAAAACCTGAAGAAGATGATGAGCATTTTCGTCTTTGACACCCGCGACCTCACTGACGCGCTGTTCGAGGCGCGGCTGAACAATATGCTGTCGCGCCGCGACCATCTGGACAACTTCGTCAAGAGCCTCGAAGCCAACCCGAAGCAGTTCCCTGACTTTGGCCCGCGGCTCGGCGAGATCGCTGCGCCAACTCTGATCGTCTGGGGACGCAACGACCGCTTCGTGCCGATGGACGCCGGGCTGCGCCTGCTCGCCGGGATCGCCGGCTCTGAGCTGCATATTTACCGCGACTGCGGCCACTGGGCGCAGTGGGAACATGCCGACAGTTTTAATCAGCTGGTGCTCAATTTCCTCGCACGAGCCTAAGGAGTGATGATGACTTTTTCTCTTGACGCGCTGGCGCAGCAGCTGCGCGACGCCGAACGGACCGGCCAGGCGATCGCCCCGCTGCGCGATATCCTCGGCGTCGACAACGCCGACGCCGCCTACGCCATCCAGCGTCTGAACGTTCAGCACCACGTGGCCCATGGCCGGCGGGTAGTGGGCCGCAAGGTAGGCCTGACCCATCCCAAAGTGCAGCAGCAACTGGGGGTCAACCAGCCGGATTTCGGCACCCTGTTTGCCGACATGTGCTACGGCGACAACGCCGACGTGCCGTTTGGCCGCGTGCTGCAGCCGAAGGTGGAGGCCGAGATCGCCCTGGTGCTGAAACATGATCTGCCCCATGCCGATACCACTTTTGATGAACTGTATCACGCCATCGAATGGGTGCTGCCGGCGCTGGAGGTGGTGGGCAGCCGGATTCGCGACTGGTCAATCGGCTTTGTCGACACCGTCGCCGATAACGCCTCCTGCGGCCTGTACGTCATCGGCGGCCCGGCGCAGCGCCCGGCGGGGCTGGATCTGAAGCAGTGCGCCATGCGGATGACCCGCAACCAGGAGCTGGTCTCCAGCGGCCGGGGCAGCGAGTGCCTGGGGCATCCTCTGAACGCCGCGGTCTGGCTGGCGCGCAAGATGGCCAGCCTCGGCGAACCGCTGCGGGCGGGGGATATCGTGCTCACCGGGGCGCTAGGCCCGATGGTGGCGATTAACGAGGGGGACAGCTTTGTCGCCCATATTGAAGGTATTGGCTCAGTCGCGGCACGCTTCGTCGCCGCCGGAGAAGGACATCGTGATGCGTAAACGTAAAGTCGCCATTATCGGCTCCGGAAATATCGGCACCGATTTAATGATTAAAATTCTGCGCCACGGCCAGCATCTTGAAATGGCGGTGATGGTCGGCATCGACCCGCAGTCGGATGGTCTGGCCCGCGCCCGGCGCATGGGGGTAGCGACCACCCACGAAGGGGTGGGCGGCCTGATGCAGATGGCGGAGTTTGCCGATATCGACTTCGTCTTCGACGCCACCAGCGCCGGGGCGCACGTCAAAAACGATGCCGCGCTGCGCGAAGCGAAGCCGGGGATCCGCGTCATCGACCTGACGCCGGCGGCGATTGGCCCATACTGCGTGCCGGTGGTCAACCTCGCGGCCAACCTCCACCAGGGCAACGTCAATATGGTGACCTGCGGCGGCCAGGCGACCATCCCGATGGTCGCCGCGGTTTCGCGGGTGGCGAAAGTGCATTATGCAGAGATCGTGGCCTCCATCGCCAGTCAATCCGCCGGGCCGGGCACGCGGGCGAATATCGACGAATTCACCGAAACCACCTCGCAGGCGATTGAAAAAGTGGGCGGCGCGGACAAGGGCAAGGCGATTATCGTGCTCAACCCGGCGGAGCCGCCGCTAATGATGCGCGATACCGTGTATGTGCTGAGCGAGATGGCCTCCCAGGAGGCGATTGCCGCCTCGATCGCCGAGATGGCGGCGGCGGTGCAGGCTTACGTGCCAGGCTACCGGCTGAAGCAGCAGGTGCAGTTTGAGGTTATCCCCGAGGATAATCCGGTCAACCTCCCCGGCGTGGGCCGTTTTTCCGGCCTGAAAACCGCGGTTTACCTCGAAGTGGAAGGGGCGGCGCACTATCTGCCGGCGTACGCCGGCAACCTCGATATTATGACCTCAGCGGCGCTGGCGACGGCGGAGCAAATGGCCGGGGCAATGAACAGCGCGGCGGGAGCGACAGCATGAACGGTAAAAAACTCTACATTTCGGATGTGACGCTGCGCGATGGTATGCACGCTATTCGTCACCAGTATTCCCTGGCGCAGGTGCAGCAGATTGCCGGCGCGCTGGATAAGGCGGGGGTGGACTCCATCGAAGTGGCCCACGGCGATGGGCTGCAGGGATCCAGCTTCAACTACGGCTTTGGCGCCCACAGTGATATCGCCTGGATTGAAGCGGCGGCGGCGGTGGTCAGCCAGGCGAAAATCGCCACCTTGCTGCTGCCGGGCATCGGCACGCTGCATGACCTGAAAGCCGCGTATCAGGCCGGGGCGCGGGTGGTGCGGGTCGCCACCCACTGCAGCGAAGCGGACGTCGCGGCGCAGCATATTGCCTTTGCCCGCGAGCTGGGGATGGACACCGTCGGTTTTCTGATGATGAGCCATATGATCTCCCCGCAGGCGCTGGCGCAGCAGGCGCTGAAGATGGAATCCTATGGGGCGACCTGCATCTACGTGGTGGATTCCGGCGGGGCGATGACCATGAACGACATTCGCGACCGCTTCCGCGCGCTGAAGGCGGTGCTGAAGCCGGAGACCGCCACCGGGATGCATGCCCACCATAACCTGAGCCTCGGGGTGGCCAACTCTATCGTCGCGGTGGAAGAGGGCTGCGATCGCATAGACGCTAGCCTGGCCGGGATGGGGGCGGGGGCGGGCAATGCGCCGCTGGAGGTGTTTATTGCCGCCGCCGACAAGCTCGGCTGGCAACATGGCACCGATCTCTATGCGCTGATGAACGCCGCCGACGAGCTGGTGCGGCCGCTGCAGGACCGCCCGGTGCGCGTCGACCGCGAAACGCTGGCGCTGGGCTACGCCGGGGTCTACTCCAGCTTCCTGCGCCACAGCGAAGCGGCGGCGGCGCGCTATGGCCTCAGCGCGGTGGATATTCTCGTCGAGCTGGGCAAACGGCGGATGGTCGGCGGCCAGGAGGATATGATCGTCGACGTCGCGCTGGATCTGCTTAACCGCCAAAAATAACAACGCGCGGCTGACCACGCATCAGCCGCCCATCACCTGATCCGCTTGTCCGGCTATCGCCAAGGTACCCTATGACCAAGATAACGACCACAAACTCCTCGCGCCTGATGGTCACCATCGGGCTCTGTTTTATGGTGGCCCTGATGGAGGGGCTGGATCTGCAGGCGGCGGGGATCGCCGCCGTCGGCATGGCGCAGGCCTTTGCGCTGGATAAAATGCAGATGGGCTGGATCTTCAGCGCCGGGATCCTCGGCTTGCTGCCCGGCGCGCTGGTGGGCGGCATGCTCGCGGACCGCCACGGGCGCAAACGCATCCTGCTGAGCTCGGTGCTGTTGTTTGGCCTGTTCTCGCTGGCCACCGCGGTGGCCTGGAGCTTCCCGACGCTGCTGCTGGCGCGCCTGCTCACCGGCGTCGGGCTGGGGGCGGCATTGCCGAACCTGATTGCCTTAACCTCGGAAGCCGCTGGCCCACGCTTTCGCGGCCGGGCGGTGAGCCTGATGTACTGCGGCGTGCCCATTGGCGCCGCGCTGGCGGCGGCGCTGGGGTTCTCTGGCCTCGCCGCGGCCTGGCAGACCATCTTCTGGATTGGCGGCGTGGTCCCGCTGCTGCTGATCCCGCTGTTGATGCGCTGGCTGCCGGAGTCGCAGGCGTTTCAGCGCGTGGAGACCAGCGTGCCGCTGCGCACCCTTTTTGCCCCGGGACATGCTGCCGCCACGCTGCTGCTGTGGCTGGGCTATTTCTTCACCCTGCTGGTGGTCTATATGCTCATCAACTGGCTGCCGATGCTGCTGGTGGGCCAGGGGTTCAGCGCCAGCCAGGCGGCGGGGGTGATGTTCTCTCTGCAGATCGGCGCCGCCTGCGGTACTTTGCTGCTGGGCGCGCTGATGGATAAGCTTACTCCGCTGCGCATGTCGCTTCTGATATATAGCGGCATTCTGGCATCGCTGCTGGCGCTGGGCAGTGCGTCGACGCTGAGCGGGATGCTGCTGGCGGGGTTTGTCGCCGGGCTGTTCGCCACCGGCGGCCAGAGCGTGCTCTACGCGCTGGCGCCGCTCTTCTATCCCGCGGCGATCCGCGCTACCGGGGTCGGCACCGCCGTGGCGGTGGGCCGCCTCGGGGCGATGAGCGGCCCTTTGCTGGCCGGCAAGATGCTGGCCCTCGGCACCGGCACCGTCGGGGTGATGGCAGCCTCAGCGCCGGGCATCGTGCTGGCCGGCGTGGCGGTGTTCTGGCTGATGCATCGCCAGCAGCGCGCGGCCATGGTCTGATGCTGTCCGGCGGTCTGGCGGAAAAATGCCGGGCCGCCGCCTTGCCTCTCCGCGTGTCCTGGCCTAAGGTAAGACATCATTCCCTGTCGTTTATCGTCTCTATGGCTTACCGCTCCCGCTTGCTCGACGCTATCCCTGGCATCCGCCACGCGTTTCTCGATGTCCACGAAACCGCCGCTTTTCCCTATGCCGAATTGGCCCCGGTGAAGCTGGTCCATGGCAATGAGGTGCATCACTATCAGCAGCCGCTGCCGACGCGGCCGCACGCCGACGCGGTGTTTACCGCCGTGGCCGGGCAAAAGGTGGGGGTGGTGACCGCCGACTGCCTGCCGATACTGATCGCCTCGCGCGACGGTCGCTTCGTCTGCAGCGTCCATGCCGGCTGGCAGGGGCTGGCCAGCGGCATTGTCGACAACAGTCTGGCGACTTTTCGCCAGCAGGGGGTGGCGCTGACCGATCTGGTCATCGCCGTGGGGCCGCATATTCACCCTTGCTGTTACGAAGTCTCCGCCGGATTTTATCAGCAACTGCTGGACCAGCCCGGCGGTGACCGGGTGGCCCGGCACCGCCAGCGGCTGTTCCATTCCCGTTCGGGCCCGGTCAGCGATCCGCTTAAAGCCGCCGCACGCGGCAGCGATAATCTGTGGTTTGATCTGCGCGCTTTCGCTGAAGCGATCTTCGCAGAGGCGGGGGTGGCGCCGGCGAGCGTTGAATGGCTAGGGAGCTGCACCTATTGCACGCCGCAATCGCTGGGCTCCTACCGGCGCCGGACCCATTTTCCGGCGCCGAAGAGCTTTCAGTACTCGTGGATCATGCGTCATGCCTGAGGCGCGCTGGCGTTAGATCACCCGAAAACCGTGGGTGCCGTCGCGGGCCAGCTGATCCACCAGGCCGTACTCCCACTCCAGATAGGCCTGCATGGCCTCTGCGGAATTATCGGTCCCTTCATAGGGACGGCGATAGCGGTCCCGGTGCTCGACGGCGAGGCCGTCGTCGCCATGGGCCAGCGGCAGACCGGCGGCGATCCACGCCAGCGTCCCGCCGCGCAATACCTGTACCGGCTTACCGGTTAAGGCCGCCACCTCGGGCACCGCGTAGCGGGCCAGCAGGCTGCTGCCGCAGGTCACCACGTAACGTTGCGCGGGAGGGAGCGCTTCCAGGGCCTGGCGCAGCTGCGAGCGCGTCAGCCACCACGCGCCGGGGATATGGCGGGCGACAAAGTTGGCGCTGGTGGTAAAATCGAGCACCACCGTCCCGGGCTCCTCCTGCTGTTGCGCCAGCTGCGCCGGGCTTATCTCCTCCGCCGGCGGGGCGGGGGGCACTTCGGCGGCCGGCACCCCGCGCTCGCTCAGCTGGCTGGCCGACAGCGCGCTCAGCCGCGCCGTCTCCCAGCCCATCTGCGCCAGCCACGAGCCGGTCATCGCCGCCCGGACGCCATCGTCATCCAGTAACACTATCCGCGCTCCCCGCACGCTGGCGAAGTGATCGGTTTCCTGCACCAGCTGGCCGCCTGGCGCGCTCAGGCTGCCAGGATAGTGGCCCGCCGCGTACTCCTCGGGGCTGCGGACATCAAACAGGAAGGTGGTGCGGTCGCTCTGCTGCCGCCAGCGTTGTAGCGTCGCTTCATCGATGACTGCCACCCCGGCCCGTTCGGCGAGATGCGCCGCCTCGGCGGCCCGGACGCCAGAGGCGCGGGCGGAGGGGTCGTATTGCCGCTGCTGCTGGTGCGCCAGCGTCTGACCAGCCAGCGTCCAGCCGATAGTGCCATTGCGCAGAGCATGGACCGGGTTCGGCACCCCGGCGTTGATCAGCGACTGGGTGCCGATGATGCTGCGGGTGCGTCCGGCGCAGTTGACGATGATCGGCGTCTGCGGGGAGGGCGTCAGGCTCTCCACCCGCAGGACCAGCTCGCCGCCGGGCACGCTGATGCTGCCGGGGATGCTCATGGTCTGGTACTCATCGAAGCGCCGGGCGTCAACGATCACCACCTCCTGCTGGCTGTCGATGAGCGCCTGAACCTCCTGGGCGCTGAGCGACGGCGTGTGACGCACGCTTTCCACCAGCTCGCCAAAAGCTTTACTGGCAGAGTTGACGTCCTGAAACAGCTCGCCGCCGCTGCGGCGCCAGCCGGCGAGACCCTCGGCCAGCAGGGCCACATCCTGATAGCCCCAGGTCCGCAGCCGTTCGACGGCGATCTCCACCAGCCCTTCGCCGTTGTCGTAGACGGTGATCGGGGTGGTGAAGCGCGGTATCCGCCGGCGGACCTCCAGCTCCAGTTTGCTGAGCGGCAGATTGACGGCAAACAGTGGATGAGCGGTGGCGAAATCGGCCTCTTCACGGACGTCGATCAGCGCCAGTTCACGACGGTCGAGCAGCGCCTGACGGATCCCGGCGGCCTGGCGATAAGCGTAAGTGGACATAATGGTTATCCTTGGTGTTCGCGGGAGGAATCCCAGATATTGGGTAAATGGCGGTTGGAGTAGCCGGATATAAACGGTTTTTGCTGGCCTTCCGGGGTATACACTGCGCGCTTCACCGCGCCGATGTTGCCGCCGTAAACATGTATGCTGATGGAGACGCGATCCGCCAGCGCATTGCTGACGCGATGAATGTCGCCATCGTCAGCGGAGACTTTCTCCACCTGACCTGCCTGCAGAAGCGTGGCGGCGCCCAGCGCGCGCGGTATGCCATCGGCATCCAGCTGGTAGCGTTGATTTTCCTCCGCGCCGCGCAGCATCCCAATGGCCCCCCACACCCGGTGGTCATGGATCGGCGTCGCCTGTCCCGGCCCCCAGACGAAGCTGACGATCGAGAAGCGCTCCCCGGAGTCGGCATGCAGCAGATACTGCTGGTAATGGTGTGGGTGCGGCAGGGTGTACTCTTCCGGCAGCCAGTCGTCGTGACGCACCAGCGCCGCCAGCCGCTGCGCCACGGCGTCAAGCAGCGGCGCGGTCGAGTGGTGTTCCCGGTGCAGACGGTCAACCTCATGAATAAAATGGCGTAATTTTTCCAGTCGTGGTGCAGTCATGTGCGCTTCCTGTCAGAGGGACTGGTCAAAACGCTAACAGAGGCGTTAATATTATTTAAATGCAATTTACGCATATATTAATATGCAAATTTCACATAAGGATCCTATGCGCATCGATGATATTGACGCTCTGCTGGCCACAGTGCAGTTTTCTTCCCTCAATCAGGCGGCGGACTATCTGGGGATCACCCAGTCGGCGATCACCCGGCGCCTGCAGCGTCTGGAGCAGGAGCTGAACGTCACGCTGTTAGCGCGTCAGACCCGCCCGCTGACCCTGACCGCCGCCGGTCAGCGGGTGTACGAGCAGTGCCTGAGCATTAAGCGCGAGACGAAAAAGCTCTACAGCCTGTTGGATCCGCAAGGCGAGCCGCGCGGCGCGCTGCGTCTCGGTGTACCGCAGAGTATCAGCGAGATCGCGCTGCCGGCGGCGCTGGCGGCGCTGAGCCAGCAGTTTCCCGCACTGTCCCCGCAGGTCACCTGCGGCTGGAGCGGAGAGCTGCAGCGCCGGCTGGAAAACGGCGAACTGGACGGCATGCTGGCGATGGGCCCCGCCCAGCAGACCCTCGCCGAGGGCTACAGCGGGCGTCTGCTGTGCCCCATGGAGGTGGTGCCGATTGCCGCCCGGCGGCTGAATCTGCGGGCGTCGTCGCTGCGGGAGTGCGTCGAACAGGGCTGGATCCTTAACCCCGATGGCTGTGGCCTGCGCGCCGGGCTCATCCGCGAGCTGCAAAGACAGGGCCTGCGCCTGAAGCTTAACGTCGAGAGCGCGGGCGCCCAGCTGCAGATGGCGCTGGTGGCGCAGGGACTGGGGCTGGGTCTGGTGCCGCGGGCGGCGCTGGCGGCCAGCCCGTGGCGGGACGAGATTGAGGTCGTCAACCTCAGCGATTTTCAGCCTGCGGTGTCGCTGTGGCTGATCCACGCTCAGTATCTGGCCAACCTGCAGTCGCCGCTGATCTTTTTCGCCAGCAAAGTGGTGCAGCAGCTGACAGTATCAGACTGAAAAAACTATTCATTTTCTATTAATGCAAGCCTTGCATATTAAGATATGCTAAAAATGCATTTTGTTCATTAACACACTCTGTATAGGGTAATGACCAGCGCCGCCGTCGCGGCCACTCCATTACCCTGACGCAAGGAGTTGTTCATGAGCATTCAGTTTCTTGGCATGATTGGCCACCGCCTTTCTTCCGAAACGATTGCCCCGGTGGGGCCGATCTTTGACCGCGACTATATTGTTCGCTTCGCGCAAACCCATGAAGCCGCCGGGTTCGATCGCCTGCTGGTGGGTCACTGGTCCGATCAACCCGACGGCTTTCTGGTAACCGCCCTGGCCGGACTGTCGACGCAGAAAATTCAGTACCTGCTGGCCCATCGCCCCGGTTTTGTATCGCCGACCCTCGCCGCGCGCAAATTCGCCACCCTTGAGCATCTGCTGGGGGGCCGGCTGGCGGTGCATATCATCAGCGGCGGCAATGACGCCGAGCAGCGCCGGGACGGCGATTACCTCGACCACGACCAGCGCTATGCCCGCACCGACGCCTTCCTCGACGTGGTGCGCCAGGTGTGGACCAGCGAGCAGCCTGTCGATATTCACAACGAGTTTTATCAGGCCGAACAGGCCTGGTCAGCTATTCGTCCGCTGCAAAAGCCGCATCTTCCCATCTACTTCGGCGGTTCGTCGGCAGCGGCCATCGCCGTCGCCGGCAAACACGCCGACGTCTTCGCCCTGTGGGGCGAGTCGTTGGCGCAAACCGGCGAGACCATCCAACGCGTGCGCGCCGAAGCGACGAAACACCAGCGTGACATCGGTTTCAGCGTCTCGTTCCGGCCGATTATCGCCGACAGCGAAGCCGAGGCCTGGGAGAAAGCCGAGCATATCCTGCATGTCGCCACCGAGCAGGCGGCGCAGCGCGGGGGCGGTTTCAAGGCCAAACCGGACAGCATCGGCGCCCAGCGGCTGCGGGCCACCGCCGCGCAGGGCAGAGTGGTGGACAAACGCCTGTGGACCGGCATCGCCCAGCTGGTGGGCGGCGGGCATAACTCTACCGCCCTGGTGGGCACCCCGGAGCAGGTGGCCGATGCGCTGCTCGATTACTACGACCTCGGGGTGCGCAACTTCCTGATCCGCGGATTCGACCCGCTGAACGATGCGGCAGACTACGGCCGGGCGCTGTTGCCGATCGCTCGTGAAAAAGCCGCGCGGCGTGCGGTGGCGGAGCGCGCATCGTGATCCATCCTGAGCGCGACGACTGGGCGCAGCAGCTGACGGCGGTACGCCAACAGATGGCGGAGCAGGCGGCCAGCCTCGACGCCAGCGGCGACTTTCCCTGGCGCAATATCGACCACCTGCGCGCGGGGGGCTGGTTAAGCCTCGCCGTGCCGCGTGCTTACGGCGGCGCGGGCGCCAGCCTGGCCCAGCTGCAGCAGGCCATCGCCGCCATCGCCTGGGGTGAGCCGGCGACGGCGCTGATCGTCTGCATGCAGTATCTGCACCATTTGCGGCTGGCGGAAAACGACGCCTGGCACGCGCCGCTGCGCCAGCAGGTTTTTCACGACGCCGTCGAACGCGGTGGCCTGATCAACAGCCTGCGCGTTGAGCCGGAGCTGGGTTCCCCGGCGCGGGGCGGCCTGCCGGACACCGTGGCGAGCCGCTGCGCGGACGGCTGGGACATCAACGGTCATAAAATCTATACCACCGGCATTGAAGGGCTACGCTGGCTGGCGGTATGGGCGAGAAGCGATGATAACCCGCCGCGGGTGGGCACCTGGCTGGTGCCTGGCGACAGCGCCGGGATTAGCGTGGTGAAAAGCTGGGATCACGCCGGGATGCGGGCCACCGGCAGCCATGAGGTGATTTTTCGCCACGTGCGGGTGGCGGCAGAGCACGCGGTGGATGTCTGGCCGGTCGATGCGCCACCCTCTGCCCAGGCGGAACCGTTGCGCCTGTTCGCCAACCGGCAGACGGCGCTGCTGGCGGCGATCTATGACAGCATCGCCCGCGCCGCTCACGACTGGCTGGTGAGGTGGCTGACGGGGCGGGTGCCCGCGGGCCTCGGCCATCCGCTTTCCCGCCTGCCGCGGGTGCAGGAGAAGGTCGGACAGATCGCCGGGCTGCTGCTGGTGAACCGCAGCCTGCTGGAGCAGGCCGCCGCGCTGCGCTTTTCCGCCATCGAGGCCAATCTGGCGAAAGTCACCATTACCGACAACGCCATTCAGGCGGTGAATATCGCGCTCGAGTTGACCGGTAATCATGGCCTCAGCCGACAGAACCCGCTGGAACGCCACTACCGTAATGTGCTCTGCGGCCGGGTGCATACCCCGCAGAGCGACAGCGCCTGGCTGGCAGCCGGCCACTTCGTCTTTCAATCACAAGGATAATCACGATGCGTCTATCATTCTCAGGCCGGGTGGCGGCAGCGCTGATGCTGCTGGCGCTGGGCGGTTACGCGACGGCGCAGGAACGGCTTACCCTGCGCATTGCCGATCAAAAAGGCGGCATGCGTTCGCAGCTGGAGGCGGCCAACGCCCTGCAAAATCTCCCTTACGACATTAAGTGGGCCGAGTTCCCGGCCGCCGCACCGCTGGCGGAAGCCCTTAACGCGGGCGCCGTGGACGCGGGGATCATCGGCGATGCGCCGCTGCTCTTCGCCCTGGCTAACGGCGCGCCGGTGAAAGCGATTGCCGTGGACAAAAGCAACCCGGCGGGGACCGCGGTGCTGGTTTCCCCCGGCAGCGCGATAAAAACCGCCGCCGGGTTAAAAGGCAAGCGCATTGCCACCGGCAAAGGGTCGATTGGTCATTTCGTGGCGCTGAAAGCGCTCGAGCAGGCGGGCATCTCGCCGAAGGAGGTGCAGTGGGTGTTCCTCGGCCCGGTGGACGCCAAAGTGGCGCTGCTTAACGGTTCGGTGGACGCCTGGGCGACCTGGGAACCCTACACCACCCAGATGGTGAAGACCAACGAGGGGCAGATCCTGGTGAGCGGCAAAGGGCTGCTGCCGGGGAATACCTTCCTTGCGGCAACGGATTCCGCGCTTAACGATCCGCAAAAGCGCGCCGCGCTGCAGGATTATCTCCAGCGCCTGGCCGGCGCCGAGCGCTGGGCCTACGCCAATCTCGACAGCTACGGCAAAACGCTGGGGGAGATCATCCGCTTCCCGGCGGAGATCGCCCGCGCACAGTTTGCCAACCGCCAGTCGCAGTGGCAGCCGCTGGCAGAGGAAACCGTGACCCAGCAGCAGGCGACGGCGGACTTTTATCTCGCCAACGGCCTGATCCGCACCCGGCTGGACGTGAAGCCGACCTTTGACCCCAGCTTTAGCGTGCCCGCCGCGCCGGCCCACGCGGAGGTGACGCCATGAGCCGATCCGCTTTTTCCCGCCGCCGTTTTTTACAGCTCAGCGGCGGCCTGGCGCTGGCCGGGGTCTCCCTGCCGCTGTGGGCTCACGATATGGCGGAGATGGCCAGCGGCGATGCCCATCCGGCGCTGCGCCTGCCAGAGCCGTACAAGATCAAGCTGGCGATCAACAAAAGTGCGGTATGCCTCGCGCCGGTCGCCGTCGCCGAGCAGCAGAAGATTTTCAGTAAATATAACCTCGACGTTGAGTTTGTTAACTTCGGTAACTCCACCGATGTGCTGCTGGAGGCGATCGCCACCGGCAAGGCCGACGCCGGGGTGGGGATGGCGCTGCGCTGGCTGAAGGCGCTGGAGCAGGGTTTTGACGTCAAGCTCACCGCCGGGACCCACGGCGGCTGTCTGAACCTGCTGACGGCCAAAGACTCGCCGTTCGGCGGCCTCGAGAGCCTGAAGGGACAAACCATCGGCGTCACCGACATGGCCGGGCCGGATAAAAATTTCTTCGCCATTCTGCTTAAGCGCCACGGTATCGACCCGATCAGCGACGTGCAATGGAAAGTCTACCCGGCGGATCTGCTCAGCGTGGCGCTGGACAAGCGCGAAATCGCCGCCATCAGCGGCAGCGAGCCGTTCAGCTATCGGCTGCTGGAGACCGGCAAGTATCAGCTTGTCGCCAGCAATATGACCGTAGATTATGCCAACCTCAGCTGCTGCGTGCTGGGGGTGAGCGGGAGCCTGGCGCGGGACCATAAACCGGCCGCCGCGGCGCTCACTCAGGCGATCCTTGAAGCGCACAGCTATGCCGCAGAACACCCGGAAAGCGTGGCGCAATCCTTCCTTGTCCATGCGCTCAATACCAATGAAGCGGAGGTGAGCGGCATTCTGCACGGGCAGGGGCACGGCCACCACGCGGTGGGTGAGGCGTTCGTGAAAGAGCTGACGCAGTACGCGGTCGACCTGCAGCGGGTGCAGGTGATCAAACCGGGCACCGATCCCCATCAGTTTGCGGAGAGTATCTATGCCAACGTCTTCGCCTGAGCAGGTTCTGGCGCGCCCCACCGTCCGCGCGCCGCTGTGGGGAGAAGGGCTGCTGGCCGCCGCGCTGTGGCTGCTGGGCGGTCTGTTTACTCTGACCTGGCCCGATGCCGGGCGGCGCTGGCCGTTTAGCGAGGGCTGGGCGCTGGCGCAGTTCACCTTCGGCGGCGGCTTGCTGCTGCTGGCGCTGAGCTATCGCTACTGGCGAGCGCGCGGCGCGCGCGTGCGGCATGCCGGCAAGTGGCTGGCGCTGCTGCCGGTGCTGTTCGCTGCCTGGGAAGGGCTGACCGCCAAGAGCGGCGTGCTGCCGGTGCCGTTTTTCGCGCCGCCGCAGGCGCTGATCGAGGTGCTGCATGATGACTGGCCGCGTCTGCTCGACAGCCTGTTGCACTCCCTGGGGCTGCTGGGGCTCGGTGTGCTGCTCGGCACCAGCAGCGGGTTCATCACCGGTCTGGCCATTGGCTGGTCGCAACGAATTGGCTACTGGGTTCATCCGGTGTTACGCCTGCTGGGGCCGGTGCCGTCTACCGCGCTGCTGCCGCTGTGCCTGTTTATTTTTCCGTCAAGCTTCGGCGCCAGCGTGTTTTTGATTGCGCTGAGCACCTGGTTCCCGGTCACGGTGCTGACCTGGTCCGGGGTCATTGGCATTGACAAGGCATGGTACGACGTGGCGCGGACCCTCGGCGCCAGCCAGCGTTTCCTGATCCTGCGGGTGGCGATCCCCGCCGCGCTGCCGAACGTCTTTGTCGGCCTGTTTATGGGGCTTGGCGCGTCGTTTTCGGTGCTGATTGTGGCTGAAATGGTCGGGGTGAAGTCGGGGATCGGCTTTTACCTCCAGTGGGCCCAGGGCTGGGCGGCCTATCCCAATATGTACGCCGCGCTGCTGGTGATGGCCTTGCTGTGCTCCGGCCTGATTAGCGGATTATTTATGCTGCGCGATAAGCTGCTGAGCTGGCAGCGGGGAGGGATGCAATGGTAACCGCGACGTCAGGTTCGCAGACGATAGCGCGCGGCGCGGCGGTATCGATAAGCCATCTTCATCACGCGTTTACGCTCGGCAAACAGGCGGTGCCGGTGCTGGAGAATATCAGCCTGCAGCTGCGGCCGGGGGAAAGCGTGGCGCTGCTGGGTCCTTCCGGCTGCGGTAAATCCACCCTGCTGCGGCTGCTGGCCGGGCTGGAAGCGCCGCAGAGCGGACAGATGCAGTTCGACGGCGCGCCGCTCGGCGCTCCGGGGCCGGAGCGCATACTGGTGTTTCAGGATCCGACGCTCTATCCGTGGCTGACGGTGCGGCAGAACGTACTGCTGGGCCCGCAGGCGCAGGGCAAAAGGGGGCTGGAAGCCAAGGCCGACGCGCTGATTGACCGCATCGGGCTGCAGGCCTTCAGCGAGGCGTGGCCGCGGCAGCTGTCAGGGGGGATGGCGCAGCGCGCCGCGCTGGCGCGTGCGTTGTTGAACGAGCCGCGCCTGCTGCTGCTCGACGAACCGCTGGGCAAGCTGGACTCCCTGACCCGCATCAGTATGCAGCGGGAGCTGATCGCCCTCTGGCAGCAGCAGGGTTATACCAGCCTGCTGGTGACCCACGATATCGAAGAGGCGCTGCTGCTGTGCGAGCGGGTGCTGGTGATGTCGCCGCGTCCGGGGCGGATTATCGCCGAGTTCGCCTTGCCGCTGGCCTTTCCCCGCCATCGCGATAACCCGCAGCTGCTGCAGCATCGTCAGGATATATTGCGCATCCTCGGCCAGGAGGAGGACTGGTAAGCTGAACGCAATGCCCGGTGGCGGCTGCGCCTTACCGGGCCTACGAACTCCACAGGAAGGGGAAGGACCGCAGGCCATGCTGTTGTAGGCCGGTGCAAGCGCAGCGCCGCCCGGCAATGGGCATCCGGCGCCGGGCGCCTGTTTTGTCCGATGGCGGCTGCGCCTTACCGGGCCTACGAACTCCACAGGAAGGGGAAGGACCGTAGGCCGGTGCAAGCGCAGCGCCGCCCGGCAATCGACATCCGTTGCCAGGGTAAGGGTTAAAAATCCATCTTCACCGTGAACTGCACCTCACGTGGATCGCCAATCTGGTTACCGAGGTTATTGGTGCCGATGGAAGAGGTGTAATAGGTCTTATCAAACAGGTTCTTCACGTTCACCTGCAGCGTCACCGGATACTGCAGCTTCATCTTATAGGCGGCGAACACGTCTGCCACCGCATAGCCCGGCAGATAATAATCCGCGCCGTTGGTGCCGGAGCGCTTGCTGACCGCATGGCCGCCGCCGCCGATCGTCAGGGTGTTGCTGTTGTAGACGTTATGAATGTCATAGGTCAGGAACAGCGAACCGGTGTGCTTCGGTACGTTCGGCAGCGGTTTCCCCGCGTAATCCGGATCTTCCAGCACTTTGGCGTCGGTATAGCCGTAGCTGGCAATCATGCTGAGGTTATCGGTAATTGACCCGGCCAGATCCACCTCCACCCCTTGGGAACGCACCTTGCCCGCGGTTTTCGCCACCGTCTCATCACCAATACTCTCGGTGTACAGCACGTTGCGCTTATGGATATCAAACAGCGCGATATTGGCGGTAATGCCCTCCAGCAGGTCGAATTTGGCGCCCACTTCGTAGGCGGTGGACTCTTCCGGCGGCAGCTCGCCGATATAGCTGGCGATCGACGACTGCGGCATAAACGACTGGGCGACGTTGGCGAACAGGGAGACGTTCGGCGTCACCTTGTAGACCAGGCCGGCTTTCGGCGTCCATTTCTCATCGCGGCTGTCGGTATTGACGTTAAATGGTCGGCCTTTACCGGCGTACTGGGTGTAGTACTGGTAGCGCACGCCGGCGACGGCGATCCAGTTGTCGGTCAGGTACAGCGCGTCCTGCACGTATGCGGCATAGCTCTCCTGCTGGATACGCTGATCGCTGTCGGAGGCGGAGACGGTATTACAGGTGTCGAGGGTGCCGTAGACCGGATGATAGATGTTAAAGCCTTTCACGTTCTTGCAGCGCAGCATATCGGTGCGCAACAGATCGTAATTCTCATAGGCGACGCCGGTCAGCAGTTCGTTATAAAAGCCGCCTACCACCACGTTGCCCTGCAGGTCAGCGCGGGTGGAGTGCATCTTCTGCGTTGAACCGTGGGTACCGTCAACCCGGCGGGTGAGGTTGCCGGTCGCCGAGTCATAGGCCATCACCCGCGCCTGGTTATCGTTATAGTGATCCTGGCTGTAGCTGTAATCGAAGCGCGCGGTCCAGGCGTCGTTAAGGCGATACTCGGCGTTGAGCTGGGCGAGGTCGGAATAGCCATCGGTAATATTAAAGGCTTCATCGAAGCGGGTTTTGCGATCGACGTTCACCGCATGCCCGGTATTGAGATCGAAGATAGTGCCGCGGTCGAAGGGGGCGCTGTAGTCGCGGTGCGAATAGGACGCGGTCACCGTCGCCCGGTCGCCAAACCAGGTCAGGGAAGGGGCGATAAAGCGGCTTTTGTTTTTACCAAAGTTGCGCCAGTAATCCTCATTCTGATATTCGCCGATCAGCCGGTACGCCAGATTCGTGCCTTCGATGGGGCCGGTGACGTCGACGCTGCCGGTGCCGCCGCCAAAGCTGGTGGACGTCCCGGAAACCGAACCGGAGAACTGCCGCTCCGGACGTTTGGTGATGACGTTGATCAGCCCGCCGGGGTCGAGAATACCGTACAGCGTCGAGGCGGGTCCCTTCAGGACTTCCACCCGTTCGGTGGCGGCGTTAAAGCTGCGCGGCAGCACGGTGCGCAGGCCGTTGGTCATGATCGAGCCGTCGCGGTTAGCGCCGAAGCCGCGGCGGGTAAAAGCGTCCTGGGTGCCGCCAAGGGTGTTGGTCTGCACCACGTTGGCCACGTTATACAGCGCCTCATCGAGCGAGGTGGCGTGCTGATCTTCGAGAACCCGATCGCTGACGGTATTCACCACCTGCGGAATATCCAGCAGCGGCATTGAGGTCAACGTCGCGGTAGAGGAGCTGAGCGGTTGATAGCCGCTGGTGGCGCTCTGCCGGGCGTCGTTGGCCACCACGGTGATGGTCTCTTCCGCATCGTTGTTATCTTTCGCCGCGTGATTTTCCGCGGCCATTAATCCCGGTGAGGCCAAAAAAAGAAGCGAAAAAAGCGCCCGCCCTTGCAACGAGGTGAAGGCGACATGGGGTTGAGTCATTATCTTTTTCTCGTGAACGAATCTGCCTTTGCGGTCAGATAAAGCCAATAAAATCATTGCCCTGAATAATAAAAACACGTGGTTTAGCGTCTGAACGCGCCTTTATATGTGTAATTGAGAATCATTCAACCATGAAGGAATGTAGTAGTAAACGTTATGCAAGATAAAATTTCAGCGGCGAGGAACAGGACGTTTTAAACGCCTCCAGTAGGGAGCATTATGTAGTTATCTATTTGATATTATTTTATTTAAATTATTTTGCGTTGGCGCAGTCTCGCTGTAGTCAGCGTCCCCGCAGGAAGACGATGGCGACTATTGACTACTACATTCATCCCCGTCATGATCAAAAGAGAATGAGATTTATTTTGATTTGACTGCAGAATGTCCAGCCATCGCCTGGAACGCTGCGGCGCAGGAGCGAGTTATGCCACAGCGGGTGACACCTGCAGAGCAGGGGATCGTACTGGATGCCCTGTCAGCCGGCTACGGCCAGACCCTGATCGTTGACGACATCAACCTGACCATCCCCAGCGGCAAAATGACGGTGCTGGCAGGGGCGAACGGCTCCGGCAAATCAACGCTGTTGTCGACTATCGCCAGGATGCTGAAGCCGCTCGGCGGCTGCGTGCGTCTGGACGGGCAAGCCATTCATCAGATGCCGACGAAGGCCGTCTCGCGCCAGCTCGGGATCCTGCCGCAATCGCCGCTGACCCCGGAAGGGTTAACGGTTTTCGAGCTGGTCTCGCGTGGGCGCTATCCGTGGCAGGGTCTGATGCGCCAGTGGTCAGACGCCGATGAGCTGGCGGTGGAGGAGGCGCTGCGCTTAACGGGCACCCGCGAGTTCGCTCATCTGCCGGTGGACAGCCTCTCCGGCGGCCAGCGTCAGCGCTGCTGGATCGCCATGGCGCTGGCCCAGCAAACGGCCACCATTCTGCTCGATGAGCCGACCACCTGGCTCGATCTGCGCTATCAGGTCGATATCCTCGAGCTGCTCCAGACCCTGACCCGCGAACATGGCCGCACGGTGGTGACGGTGCTCCATGACCTCAACTTTGCCGTGAACTACGCCGATCTGCTGGTGTTTCTCAAACAGGGGCGCATCGCCGGTACGATTAGCGACAACGAAGTCTGTAGCCCTGAGCTGATTAAACGCGTGTTTGACGTTGACGTGCAGATGTCGATTAACCCGCAAACCGGCAAACCCTTCTTTATGCCGTTTCGCGCCCGCCAGGCGGCGGCGCAATGAGCGTGACTATCCAGCATTCCGCGCGGCGGCGCGCCCGTCCCCGGCTGGCGCTGCTCCTGCTTACGCTGCTGCTTATCGCCGGTTCGCTGGTGCATCTTGGCCTGGGCGCCCGCTGGATCGCCCCGCAGACGGTGCTGCAGGCGCTGCTGGAGTACAATCCGCGCAATTTCGAGCAGCGGATTATCGTCGAACTGCGCCTGGTGCGGCTGGCGGCGGCGCTGCTGACCGGCGCGGCGCTCGGCGTCGCCGGGCTGCTGCTGCAGACGGTGATCCGCAACCCGCTGGGCGAGCCGCATATCCTCGGCCTTAACGCCGGCGCGTCGCTGGCAGTGGTGGCGACCTCCGCGCTGGGGCTCTCTCTCGGCGCTTTCCCCGCCGCGCGGCCGCTGACCGCCGCCTGCGGCGCGGCGCTGCTGTTCGGCGGGGTGATGGTGCTGGCCTCTGCCGGTCGCGGCGGAGCGACGCCGCTGCGCATCACGCTGTGCGGGGTAGCGCTGTCGGCGTTTGCGTCGGCGGTGACGGCGGCGATATTAATTCTCGATGAACAAACGCTGCTGGCGATGCGCACCTGGCTGGCGGGCGATCTGGCCGGGCTGAACTGGAGCACGCTGTGGACGGCGCTGGTCCCGGCGCTGATCGGCCTTGGCGTCGCGCTGTTCCTTGCCCCGCGCCTTAACGTGCTGGCTCTGGGGGATAAGGTTGCGCTGGGCCTCGGCGTGAACCTCGTCCAGACGCGGCTGCTGGGCCTGCTGGCGATTGCGCTGCTCTGCGGCGCGGCGGTGGCGGTGGCCGGACCGATCGGCTTCGTCGGGCTGGTGGTGCCGCACGTGGTGCGCCGTCTGGTGACGGAAGATATCCGCCTGGCGCTGCCCCTGGCGGCGCCGGTAGGGGCGCTGGTGCTGCTCCTGGCAGATATCGCCGCCCGGACGCTGGTCGCGCCGCAGGAGCTGGCCACCGGGGCGATGACCGCCCTGGTGGGCGCACCGCTGTTTATCTTTATCGCCGCGAGGTTTTTTAAATGACGCGCGCCGTTCACCGGGCCGGTTTTCGGCCGCTGCTTTTCGCTTCCCGCCAGCTGCTGCTGCGCCCGGCGGCGCTGAAAATTGCCGCCTTTATGCTGCTGATGCTGCTGGCGCTCGGGCTGTACAGCCTCAGCCGCGGCAGCTATCCGCTGCCCGCATCGACGCTGGCGCAGGCCCTGCTGGCGCCACAGGAGATGGGCGAGCAGCCGCGCTTTATTCTGTTTGATATCCGCCTGCCGCGGATCCTGATGGCGCTGCTGTGCGGGGCCATGCTGGGGCTGGCCGGCGCGGCGATGCAGAGTATCACCCGCAACGGGCTGGCCGACCCGGGGCTGATCGGCGTTAAAGAGGGGGCCAGCATCGTGGTCCTGGCGCTGGTGCTGTTTTTCCCGGCGGCAGGCCTGGTCTGGCGGCCGCTGGCGGGGATGGTCGGCGGCGTGGCGGTGGCCCTGCTGGTCCTGACGCTGGCCCGCGACTGCTCGCGGCCGCGCTTTATTTTAATTGGCATCGGCGTCTCCTGGACCCTGGCGGCGGCGGTCGGCATCTTTATGACCACCGCCGACGTACGCGACGTACAGACAGCGATGATCTGGCTGGCGGGCAGCCTGCAAGCCGCCTCCTGGCCGCTGCTGGCGGTGGCCTTTTGCTGGGCGCTGCCCGGGGCCATCATCCTGTTCTGTACCGCCCGGGCGGCGGACGCGGCGCTGCTGGGCGACCGAACCGCCATTGGCCTTGGGGTGCGTCTGCAGCAGTTGACTCTGCTGCGCTTTTTCGCCCCGGTGCTGCTGACCTCGGCCAGCGTCTCCTGCGTCGGCAGCCTGGGCTTTGTGGGCCTGATGGCGCCGCATATGGCGCGTTTCGTGCTGCGCGGCGGCCAGGTCTCGCTGCTGAGCGGCAGCGCCCTGATTGGCGCCTTGCTGGTGCTGGCGACCGATACCCTTGGCCGGTTGGCGTTTGCGCCGCTGCAGATCCCGGCGGGGATTGTGATTGCCCTGGTGGGCTGCCCGTTCTTTGTTGTCTTGCTCTGGCGTCGCCGTGATGCCCTTTAATCAGGAAGGTATTATGCGTTGGTTCGTCTCATTGCTGCTGTTGCTGACGGGGGCCGTCAGCGCCGCCGACCCACATACTCAAACTTTTACCGATGATTTAGGCCGCACGGTCACCGTCCCGCTGCATCCGCAGCGCATTGTTTCGATGCACGATCTCGATATTACTATTCCGCTGATTGAGCTCGGGGTACCACCGATCGCCAGCCACGGCCGCACGCGCCCGGACGGCAGCCACTATCTGCGCTCCAGCGCCCAGCTCACCGGTGTCGATTTCGATAACAGCGATATCCGCTTTATTGGCACCGCCGATATCGATCTGGAAGCGGTGGCTGCCGTCAGGCCGGATCTGATCATCACCGAGCCCAGCCGCCACGTGTCGGTGGAGCAGCTGGAGAAGATTGCCCCGACGGTGAGTATCGACCATCTACAGGGCAGCGCCCCGGAGATTTACCGCAAGCTGGCCCAGCTGACCAGCACCCAGCCGCGGCTGGCAATCCTTGAGCGTCGCTATCAGGAACAAATCAAGCAGCTGAAAGCGATGGTCAACCCTTCTCAGTACACCGTCTCGGTGATCCAGGCGAACAATGGCAAGGTCACGGTGCATCATTCGTATCATGCCCTGGGCCGGGTGCTGCGCGACGCCGGGTTCCGTTTTCCGCCGCTGATTGAGCGGATCCCCGACGGCCAGCGTATTGACGTCAGCGCGGAACAGCTGCCGGAGCTGGACGCCGATTTTGTCTTCGCCACCTGGCGGTCGGATACCGGCGGCAAGCCACAGGATGAGCTGCAGGCGATGGAAGCGGTGATGCCCGGCTGGTGCGACTTTATGCGCGCCTGCCGCACCGGGCACTATATTTTACTGCCGCGGGAGGAGGTGATCTCCAACTCCTACGCCGCGCTCTCCCTGATGGTGGCCCAGGTGCAGTCGCATATTGCCGGCAGGCCGCTCCCGGCGGAGGCCAAATGAAAAGCGCGATAAAAAAAGAGAAGGGCAAAGTCGACCTGTTCGGTGAACGCTATCGCGCCCGGGCGCACCAGCTTTCCCCCCGGCTACGGGCCGTGGTCAGCTATATCAACGATAACCGCGAGGTGGTGCTGGAGCAGACGGCGATGGAGATCGCCGCTGCGACCCAGACCTCCGACGCCACGGTGGTCCGCGCCATCCAGGCGCTGGGCTTCGCCGGGCTGCGCGAGCTTAAGCAGACCATGGAGCGCTGGTTCGGCACCTCGGTCACCTCGGCGGAAAAGATGCGCTCCACGGTCACCGCGCTCACCAGCGACGTCAATTCCAGTATTGATTTTGTGCTGGAAGGCCATCAACGGGTTTGCGAGGTCCTGTCGCGGGCCGACAACCGCGCGGCGGTGGCTCAGGCGGTGGCATTGCTCAGCGACGCACGCCAGGTGGGGATCTTCGGTATCGGCGCCTCGGGGATCCTCGCCGAGTACACCGCCCGGCTGTTCAGCCGCATTGGCCTGCCGGCGTATGTGATGAACCGCACGGGTTTCAGCCTCGCCGAGCAGCTCATCGGCCTGCAGCGCGGCGATGTGCTGATCATGATGGGGCAAAAATCGCCCCATCGTGAGGGGATGACCACCCTGCGCGAGGCGAAGCGCTTGGGTATTCCGACCATCCTGCTGACCCAGGCGGTGGACTCGCGCTTCAGCCAGGAGGCGCAGGTGGTGATTGACGTCCCGCGCGGCGGGGACAGTAGCCGGATGCCGCTGCACGGCACGGTGCTGGTCTGTCTGGAGATGATTGTTCTGTCGGTGGCCTCCACCACGCCACAAAAAACGGTGAAATCCCTGAAGCGAATCAACGACTTGCACCGGGCCATTGGTAAATCCGGCGGTAAACGCGGCAGTTGATAAGATAATTCACCAGCGGGAAGGTTTCCGGTTGCATATAAAAGTCAGTGTGTGTATTTTTATGCAAAATAAATGCATAAAAAGGAAATCTCATGGTCAAGAATTTGCTCAAAGCGTGTTTCATGATGGCCGCGCTGACGGCAGCCGGACAGGCGGCTGCGGAAACCTATACCGTCGGCTCCGGCGGCACCTACCGGCCGTTTGAATTTGAAAACAGCCAGAAACAGCTGGAAGGTTTCGACATCGACATCATTAAAGCCATCGCCAAAGCCGAAGGCTTTGACGTCAAGCTGGTCAATACCCCATGGGAAGGCATCTTCGCCACGCTGAACACCGGCGACCGCGACATCATCATCTCCGGGATCACCATCACCGATAAACGCAAACAGATGGTCGATTTCTCCGCGCCGTACTTCCCGGCTGAGCAGTCTATCGTCGTCGCCCAGGACTCGAAGGTGGATTCGCTGGCGGCCCTGAAAAACGAGAAGGTCGGGGTGGTGAACTCCAGCACCGGCGATATCGTGGTTTCTGAGGTGCTGGGCAAGAACAGCACGGCGATCAAGCGCTTCGACAATACCCCGCTGATGCTCCAGGAACTGTTCGAGGACGGCGTCAGCGCCGCGGTGGGTGACGTCGGGGTGGTGAAGTACTACATCAAACAGCACCCGGAGAAGCAGTTCAAGCTGGTGCCGGATGCCAAATTCGAACGTCAGTATTTCGGTATCGCGGTAGCGAAAGGCAACAGCGAACTACTGGGCAAAATCAACGCCGGTCTACAGAAGATCGTTGCCGACGGGACTTACGCCAAAATCTATAAAACCTGGTTCGACGACAACGTGCCGACGCTGCCAGCGCAATAAGCCACCTTTTTCAGTGACCACGGCTATCGCCCAGGCGATAGCCGTATTTTTTAGGGAAGGACTATGACGGGATTCCGTTGGGAGATCATCGAGGAGTACGGCCCGCTGTTTGTGGACGGCGCCCTGATGACGATTAAATGTACCATTATCTGCGTGATCCTCGGGACGCTGTGGGGGTTAACCCTCGGTCTCGGACGGATGGCGAAGGCCGAGCACGGGCCGTGGAAATATATTCTCCGCTACCTGGTGCAGTTTCCGGTGCGCTTTTACGTTAGCGCCTTCCGCGGTACGCCGCTGTTCGTGCAGATCATGGTGGTGCACTTTGCTCTGGTGCCGCTATTTATCAACCCGCGCGACGGCCTGCTGGTGACCAGCGGCCTGATGAGCGCCGACTTTGCCCGCGAGCTGCGCGCCAGCTACGGGGCGTTCCTCTCCTGCATCGTGGCGATCACCCTTAACGCCGGGGCCTATGTGTCGGAGATTTTCCGCGCCGGCATCCAGTCGATCGACAAAGGGCAGATGGAGGCCTCCCGCGCGCTGGGCATGCCGTGGTGGAAAACCATGCGCAAGGTTATCCTGCCCCAGGCGTTTCGCCGCATTCTGCCGCCGCTGGGCAACAACGCCATCGCCATTGTTAAGGACTCGTCGCTGGCCTCGGCAATTGGCCTGGCCGATCTGGCCTACGCCGCGCGCACCGTCTCCGGCGCCTACGCCACCTACTGGGAACCCTACCTGACCATCTCCCTGGTCTACTGGGTGATCACCTTCCTGCTGGCGCAGCTGGTTAACCGTCTGGAAAAGAGGTTTGGCAAAAGTGATTCACATTAATAATTTACATAAGCGCTTCGGCGACAGCCACGTGCTGCGCGGCATCAGCTGCGATATTAAACCGCAGGAAGTGGTGTGCATCATCGGCCCGTCCGGCTCGGGGAAAAGTACCTTCCTGCGCTGTATGAACGCCCTTGAGACGGTCAGCGAAGGCGAGGTGGTGGTCAACGGCTTTGCCGCTCACGACCGCACTACCGACCTCAACAAGATGCGCGAAAGCGTTGGCATGGTGTTCCAGCGCTTTAACCTGTTCCCGCATATGACGGTGCTGGAAAACCTGATTATGGCGCCGATGAATCTGCGCAATATGCCGCGCCAGCAGGCGGTCGACCTGGCGGAAGCCTTGCTGGCGAAGGTGGGCTTAAGCGATAAGCGCGACGCCTGGCCCTCGAGCCTGTCCGGCGGCCAGCAGCAGCGGGTAGCCATCGCCCGCGCGCTGGCGATGAAGCCGTCGATTATGCTGTTTGATGAGCCCACTTCGGCGCTGGATCCGGAGCTGGTGGGCGACGTGCTGGAGGTAATGAAAAACCTCGCCAGCGAGGGGATGACCATGGTGATCGTGACCCACGAAATGGGCTTTGCCCGCGAAGTGGCCGACCGGGTGATCTTCATCGACCAGGGCGTGATTCAGGAAGAGGGCAAGCCGGGGCAGATCTTTAGCGCACCGAGCAACCCACGCACCGCCGCGTTCCTCAGCAAGGTGCTGTAAACCGAGCGGGCTGGCGCCAGGCCAGCCCGCTGAGTGTTGTCAAATATATTGATGATGTTTTTCATCATCAGTATAAACATTGACTGAACTCATATATCCCGCGATAACCCCTTTGTTAATCTCCGGGTATCGCTTTGGGCTTCTCCAGGAATATAACGTTGGAAATCTTTTTTTAACCCACTGAAAAATAGCGACTAACTATTTTTCATACGCCAAAAATCATGGTCCGTTAATGACGGACGCGGTTTCGTATGGGTTAAAAAAGGTACGTTATGACAGTTACATGGACGGTCACGCCCGTGGGGTATCAGCACATTGCCAAACGCTGCCCCGCCTGCAATGTAAAACGCGACTTCGCACCTTCCGGCGCCATCCGGGTGAATTCGCAAAAGAAGCTGCTGGATATCTGGAGCATCTATAAATGCACGCACTGCGATTACACGTGGAATATCGCCCTGTTTTCCAGGCTGCACGTCAGCAAGATAAACCGTAAACTGCTTCAGCGCTTGATGCAGAACGATGCAGCTATGGTTCACTATTATGCCGCTGACCTCGCGACGCTGAAGCGCAACCGCGCCGAGCCGTCGGGGCAACCTGATTTTCGTATTCATGAGCAATGGTCGGTGACGCTGATGGCGTGCCCGCGGATAACGGTGCGCGTCAGAGTCAGTCGGCCATTTCGCATCAGCCTGCTATCAATACTGAAAAAGCAGCTCAAGCTGAGTACGGCTGAAATCCGGTGGTTGGTCGCGACAGGGCATATCGAGGGTATTCCACTAAAACAGCTCAAGACGAAAAAGCTGAAGGCGATGGAATATCATTTTCAGCTGGCGGCGGAAACGCTGTATGCGCGACGCCGGATTACGTTATCACTTCGCGGTAGATAACTCGTCGGGGAGAGAAGTCGTAGCGCTTTAACCGCGGTTTTTCGTGATTCTCAATGAAATCAGGACGGCGAAGTCGGCCGTCCTGAATGACGCATTACTGCCTGAAAAAGGCACTTCCGCAGCAGCCATTCAAGCTGCCGACGCATAATAAACAAACGCCAGCTTATTGCCGTCGGGATCGCGGACGTAGGCGCTGTGAAAGCCGTTGCCATATTGTGGGCGATGACCGGGAGCGCCTTCGTCACGTCCGCCGAGTTGCAGGGCGAGGGCATGCAGTTCCGCAATATGTTCGACGGAGCGGGCGTTAAGCGCCACCATCGTTCCATTACCCACCCCGGCAGGCTGCAGGTCAAAAGGAACGCCCACGCACAGCCCACAGGTGTGGTTGCCATTGAAGATGCCCCAGGACGCCCCCTGTTCGTTACGACCGGCTTTGACGTGTCCCAGCAGCGCCATTAACGGGTCATAGAACTTGATGGCGCGTGGCAGGTCATTGGTTCCCAACATGATGTATGAAAACATAGTGTCCTCCTGTTGCGGGCAAAAAGGTGTCTTTCGCCCGCTTACTGCGTGAAGCTGATCGCAACAGACCCGGCGCTGCGCTCAGCCTCGCCATGGTAGACCGCCTCAATATTATTCCCCTGCGGATCCAGCACAAAAGCGGCATAGTAACCAGGATGATAGTGTCGTTCGCCAGGCGCGCCGTTATCGCGGCCGCCATGGGTCAGCGCCGCATGGTAAAAAGCGTCCACCCTGTCACGATCTCTGGCCTGGAACGCCAGGTGGTGGCGTCCTGTCAGTTTCCCGGCAGCCTCCGGGCTGTGGCGTGAGGCCACCACCAGTTCGTCGGCCAGCAAGTAGTCATTAGCGGTGGTAATAACCGGGATCTCCAGCGCCGACAGTACGGCAGTATAGAAGTCTTTGCTTGCCTCAAAGTCTTCGACAACCAGCAGGATATGATCGATCAATCTGCCACGATGTAACGTCATGCTTTCCATGGAATTTCCTCTCGGCAGGGGGCCGGCAATGGTTATAGCAGTGAGCCAGCAAGAACAGGATTCCCTCAGGTAAGGGCCATAAAAAAAGGGCTGGCGCCAGGCCAGCCCGTCAGGACTACTGCGCGGACTCCGTCGCTTCGTCCATGTCGTCTTCCTGCTCGCTGGCGAGCAGGGTTTTCTCGTTTTTGCACAGACACTGGATCAGCAGGAACAGCACGCCGCTGGCCACCAGGGTGGCGATCAGGCCATCGTAGCCGGTGATGCCGATCAGCATGCCGCTGACTACCGGCCCGGCGACGCTGCCGGCGGACCAGAAAAAGCCGAACAGGGCGTTAATCATAATCAGCTTCTGTCCGCTGAAGGTTTTCCCCGCTCGCACCAGCGACAGGGTATAAAGCGCCCCCGCCGCGGCGCCCAGCAGCAGGCAAATGGCCATCAGTTGAATGCGCGAACCGAGCATCAGCGGCAGGGCCAGCAGCGACAGGCTGAAAACCACCGCGCAGGCCAGATGCACGCGGCGAATGCCGACCCGGTCGGCCAGCCAGCCGAGCGGGGTCTGGAACATCGCATCCCCGGTAAGTACCACGGTCACCAGCAGCACCGCCATTCCTTCATTAAGCCCTTTATCCATACCGTACAGTGGCAGCAGGGCGAGGATGCTGGCGTCGAAGAAAGCGAAGCAGAAGACCCCGGAGGCCAGTACCGGCAGGAAGGCGCCGAGGCTGCGCCAGCTGGCGCGCTCCCCAAGGCTTTCGCGGGTGCCGGTGGGCAGATGGCGCAGCATCAGCAGGCAGACGGCGGTGACCGCGACGATCGCCATCAGCGCCGAGGCCTGCCAGGCGGGGCCGACGGAGATCAGCAGCGGCCCGGCCAGCTGGCAGCCGGTAAAGGCCGAGGCGTAGATACCGGTGAGGGTGGCGCGCTGGTTGCCTGCCGCGCCGCCGGTGATCCAGCTTTCACCGAGGACGATAATGACCCCGGAGGCCAGGCCGGTCAGCAGGCGCGGCAGCAGAAGCAGCGTCATATCGGTGGTCATGCATGAGGCGATGGTCGCCAGCGCCAGCAGGATCAAACTGCCGCTCAGCAGCACGCCCATCTCAACGCGCCGGCACAGCGCAGGAGAGAGGAAAGAGGAGATCATCATGCCGGCGGGCGGCAGGGCGGCCAGCAGGCCGACATACAGCGGCGCGATCTGCTGCTGCGCCAGCTCAAGACTGATTAACGGCACCGTATAGCCGGTGATAAATCCCACGAGCGACGCGGCCATGATCATCGCCAGCGTGGGAGCAAGACGATTCTGGTCTGGGTTAAACATTTTATTTCCGATGACGGAGAGGTTAGTAGTGGATCCTTCGGCAAATTGCCGTCCTGAGCTGCATAATAATTAATCGCCTGGCCGTTGTCACCGTTGAAATCACTACCAAAAAAGGACCGCCGGGCGACGGCAGGCCTGTACGCCGCGCCGCCGCCGCATTTCGTGACGTTGTCAGCGTGTTAACGACAGGATATAACGGAGGGAGCGGCAGCGACCCGACGCCGGTGAGCGACGGGTAAAAACGCAACGCATGACCAAATTATTCAGCATTACGCTATGCAGGAAAGGAGTAATACATGGCCGTATCGCCGTCACTGATCGCCGAAGCCACAGGCTGGCGACGTGAGTTTCACGCCGCGCCTGAGCTCGGATATCAGGAGCAGGAGACCTCGCGCCGCGTCGCCGAGCTGCTGGCCTCGTTTGGCCTGCAGGTTCATCGCGGGCTGGCCGGCACCGGCGTCGTGGCGACGCTGGAAAACGGCCCCGGGCCGGTCATCGGCCTGCGCGCCGATATGGACGCCCTGCCGATCACCGAGCTGGGGAGCGTCAGCTACCGTTCGCGCCGCGCCGGGGTCATGCACGCCTGCGGCCACGATGGCCACACCGCGATGCTGCTGGCGGCCGCCGCCCATCTGGCGCAGACCCGTCAGTTCAGCGGCACCGTCCACTTTGTTTTCCAGCCAGCGGAAGAGAACCTCGGCGGCGCGCGCAAAATGGTGGAGGAGGGATTATTCGAACGCTTCCCGATGGATGCGATTTACGCGCTACATAACTGGCCGGGGATCCCGCTTGGCGAAGTGGCGCTCAGCGATGGCGCGATGATGGCCTCCCTCGACGCCTTCGAGATCACCCTGCGCGGCAAAAGCTGCCATGCGGCGATGCCGGAGAGCGGGGCCGATCCGATCGTCGCTGCGGCGCAGCTGATTATGGCGCTGCAGACCATTCCTTCCCGCCGCCTGTCGCCACAGGATTCGGCGGTGGTCAGCATCACCCAGATAAACGGCGGCGAGGCGATCAACGTCCTGCCGGACACCGTGGTGCTGCGCGGCACCTTCCGCTGCCTGAGCAATCGCGTTCGCGCCCGCGTGCGGGAGCTTATCGAAAGCTATGTGGCGACCCAGCCGCAGGTGTCCGATGTGCAGGGCGAGATTAGCTGGTTTCCGGGGTATCCGGTGACCAAAAACCATGCGCCGCAGGCGCAGCTGCTGCGCGAGGTGGCGGTCGCCACCCTTGGCGCGGAGGCGGTGCGCTGGAACCAGGCGCCGTCGATGGCCTCTGAGGATTTTGCCTGCATGCTGGAGGCCTGTCCGGGGGCCTATTTCTGGATCGGCACCGATGGCGAAACGCCGTCGAAGCCGCTGCATAACGCCAGCTATGACTTTAACGATGCGCTGATTAGCCACGGGGTGGCGATGTGGGTGGCGCTGGTGGAGAAACAGCTGCCGGCGGCGTAACCCACCGGCAGCGGCAGCAGGGAGCGCGCGCGCTCCCTGAGGTCAGACGTCGGCGGCGGCTTTCAGTCGCGCCTTCATGTCGCTGTAGGCCGTCCAGGCATAGCGCTCCGCCCACTGCTGGTCGGCTATCGCTTCCACTTTCACCGCACAGTATTTGGTTTCCGGCGTTTTGGAGATCGGATCGAGGTTATCCTGGGTCAGCTCATTGCAGGCGCCCACCCACCACTGATAGGTCATATAGACCGCGCCCGGGTTGATGCGATCGCTGAGGTCGGCGCGGGTGATGACTTTCCCGCGTCGGGAGCTAACCCACACCAGCTGTTTGTCAGCGATCCCCAGCCGTTGCGCATCCACCGGATTCATCTGCACCCGTCCCGGCTCGTCGGCCAGCGACTGCAGCGCGGCGCAGTTGCCGGTCATCGAGCGGCAGGAGTAGTGCCCCACCTCCCGCACCGTGCAGAGCACCAGCGGCCATTCATCATCCGGACGCTCCGCCGGAGCGCGCCAGGCGGTGGCGAACAGCTGCCCTTTACCCGATGGGGTGTCGAAGCGGTTGTCTTTATACAGCCACGGCGTGCCGGGGTGGTCGAGGGTCGGGCACGGCCACTGAACATGGCCCATATCGCCCATTTTCTCCCAGGTCACGCCGTAGAAAAGCGGGCAGAGCTCGCGCATCTCGTCCCAGATCTGCTGGTTGTTCTCATAGTGCATCGGATAGCCCATTTCGCTGGCCAGCAGACTGATGATCTCCCAGTCGCGCTTCACATTCCCCGCCGGAGGGATTGCCTGTTCAAACCGCTGAAACCCGCGGTCGGCGCAGGTGAAGACGCCACCGTGCTCGCCCCAGGAGGTGGCCGGCAGCAGGACATCGGCAATCTCCGCCGTTTTGGTCATGAAGATATCCTGCACCACCACGAAGTCCAGCGCCTCGATGCCTTTGCGCACCAGGCCGAGGTCGGCTTCGGTCTGCAGCGGATCTTCGCCCATGATGTAGTAGGCTTTGATCTCGCCGGTCAGCGCTTTATGCGGCACTTCGGTGATGCGGGTGCCGACCTGGTCATCCATTTGCGCCGGGTCGATCCCCCAGGCGGCGGCGAATTTGGCCCGCACGGCGGGGTCGGTGACCTCCTGATAGCCGGGGAACAGGTTCGGCAGCACGCCCATATCGCAGGCGCCCTGCACATTGTTTTGTCCACGAACAGGCCCCACGCCGACGTTCGCCCGCCCCAGGTTGCCGGTGAGCAGCGCCAGGCTTGCCAGACCGCGCACCACGTCCACCGCCTGGCCAAACTGGGTGACGCCCATGCCCCACATAATAGTGGCGGAAGGGGCGGCGGCGAAGATGCGCATCGCCTCACGGATCGCCTGCGCGCTGACCCCGACAATCGCTTCCACCGCTTCCGGGGCGTAATCCTTCACCGCCTCGCGGTAGGCGTCCAGCCCTTCGGTGTAGCGTTCGACATAGGCTTTGTTGTACAGCTCCTCCTCCAGCAGGACATAGCCGAAGGCGTTCACCAGCGCCATATTGCTGCCGTTGTTGAGCTGCAGATGACGGTCGGCTATGCGTGCGGTTTCAATGCGTCGCGGATCGCAGACGATGATCTTGGCACCGTTTTCCCGGGCTTTGATCACCCGGCGGGCGACGATGGGATGGGAGTCGGCGCAGTTGTAGCCAAAGACCAGCAGGCACTTCGAGTTTTCGATGTCGCTTATCGAGTTGCTCATCGCCCCGTTGCCCAGCGCCTGCTGTAGCCCGGCGACGGAAGGGCCGTGGCAGACGCGGGCGCAGCAGTCGACGTTATTGGTGTTCAGCACCGCGCGAGCGAACTTTTGCATCACATAGTTGGTTTCGTTGCCGGTGCCGCGCGAGGAGCCGGTGGTCATGATGGCGCGCGGGCCATGCTTCTCTTTGATCTCCCTGAGCTTGCTGGCGGTATAGCGAATCGCCTCCTGCCAGCTGACCGGCGTAAAGGCGCCGCCTTTCTGGTAGCGGATCATTGGTTGTTTAAGACGGGGCGTCAGGAGCTGCGTGTCGTTCAGAAAATCCCAGCCGTAATAGCCTTTCAGGCACAGCTGGTTCTGGTTGGTGACGCCGTCGGCGGCTTCCGCGCGAATGATTTTATTGTTGTCGACAACCAGTTTAAGTTTGCAACCCGCCCCGCAGTAGGGGCACACGCTCGTGATTTTTTTCATCAGTAACAGACCTGTTAACAGTGAACAGAGGATCGCTGTCGCGCCGGGCCCGACGGGCAACGATCGCGGTATCGCCTGGTGGTGATGCGGACGCAGGCCCGCTGCGCTATGCAGGTCTCGTGCCAGATTTTAATCTGTTGATTTATAATGAAAAACTTCAGATGGATGATGACGGGAGCGTGACCTCGTCACTAATGACGATGACGCAGAGCGCCGACGTCAGACGCTCTGCGGGGGAAAACGCCGCTACGCGAGAGGGCGGCAGCGGGTGATATGCGACTCGCTCAGGCCGACGTCGCGTGCGGCGGCGCAGATTGCCTGCCAGCTGCCCGCATCCAGCGGGATCCCCTCGGCCAGGCGCGCTTCGCGGTTGGCGGCTTCCCATTCGCCGGGGGCCAGCACCGGGGCATCGGGATCGTGCGGCGACTGTTTACACCATGCGATAAAGGCCTCCGTCTGCGCCTGGCTGTCCGGGGCATCGAACGCGTCCGGGCGCAGGATCACGGTGGTCATGCAGTTAAAGATGGCGTCGACGCTGGTCTGCAGGCTTTCCTGATGGGTGGTTTGCCCCCCGGAGAGCGCGCCGCCGAGCACTTCACACAGCGTCGCCAGGGCATAGCCTTTGTGCTGGGCGAAGGTGAGCAGGGCGCCCAGCGGCGAGGTTTGCATCACCGCCGGGTCGGTGGTGGGCAACCCCTCGGCGTCGATCAGGCAGCCGGGGGCCACGGCTTCCCCTTTGTGCCAGGCGACGCGGGTTTTTCCAAAGGCGATGGCGCTGGTGGCGTAGTCCAGCAGCAGCGGCGGATGGCCCTCTCGCGGAAACACCACGCACAGGGGGTTGGTGCCGAAGCGACTGTCTTTTCCGCGGAACGGAGCGACCATCGGGTCGCCGATTACGCTGACGAAGTGAATGGAGATCAGTCCGGCGGCGGCGCACTGCTCGGCCCAGTAGCCGATGCGCCCGACGTGATGCGCATTGCGCAGGGCGATAGCCGCCATGCCGTGCTGCTTCGCCTTTTCGATACCTAACTGCATCGCTTCGTGGGCGACTACCTGGCCGAAGCCGGCGTTGCCGTCGAGGGTGACCACGGCGCCGGCATCTTTGGTGACCGTGGCGTGGCGGTTGAGCTGCAGAAAACCGCCGGCATGGGATTTCACATAGCTTGGGATCATCCCGACGCCATGGGAGTCATGCCCGGCCAGGTTGGCGGCGATCAGGTGGTCGGCGACCAGCGTCGCTTCTTCTGAGCGGCTGCCGAGATGGGTAAACAGTGAGACGACAAACTGATGCAGATCCGTCGCCAGAAAGCGGTGTCCTGTTGGCACTGATTCTCTCCTGTAGTCTGTTGTTATTTTGTTATGTTTGCCGTTTTATGCTGCGCCGCCCGGCGCAGAAGGTCAAGGGCGGGGGCTCCGGGCGTCACGCCACTGCGCCAGCGTCTGCGTTATACGCCAGACGATAAAAAACCGGTCCGCGATCGCGTTTTAATTAACGTCATAAACACCACATTTTTAAATTCTGCCACTGTCACAAAAGCCAGAAAAAAGCCAGCCCCGGCGTTGCAAGGGCAGCTGATACCACTATATGTTAAATTTGTGTTTATTAATTGATGATTAAAGGTTGGTATCATGTATAAGAAAATAAGTGGTTTAGTGGTTTCACTGACGGCCATTTTCGCCTGTGCCGCCTGGGCGGAGGTGCCTGCGGGCTATCCGGCGGATTATCAAAAAACGGTTGATGCCGCCGTCAAAGAGGGCAAGGTGGTGATCTATTCCACAACCGATACCAAAGCCGCCGGGCCGTTAATTAAAGGATTCGAAGCGCAATATCCGGGCGTCAAAGTCGAATATAACGACATGAATAGCACCGAGCTGTATAACCGCTATATCAGCGAGCAGGCCGCCGGGGGCGGCAGCGGGGACGTGGTGTGGAGCTCATCGATGGATACGGCGCTGAAATTAGCCACCGAATACGCGGAACAATATGCCTCGCCGGAGGTGAAGCAATTGCCCGACTGGGCGGTGTGGCAGCAGAAAGCCTATGGCACCACCTACGAGCCGGTGGTATTTATCTATAACAAACGGCTGATCCCGCAGAATGAGGTTCCGGATTCGCATACCGCGCTGGCAAAATTGATCGCCAGCCAGGCCGATAAATTTAAAGGCAAAGTCACCACCTACGATATCGAAAAATCGGGCCTCGGCTTTATGCTGGCGGTGCAGGACAGCCAGGCCGACGCGAACTATTTTACCGACCTGGCGAATATCGCCAAAGGCGGCCTGACGGTGCAGTCTTCCACCGGCACGATGATGGAGCGCGTCTCCTCTGGCGAAAACCTGATCGGCTATAACATCCTTGGCTCCTATGCGGAAGCGCGGGCGAAAAACGATCCCTCTTTAGGCATTGCCTATCCGAAAGATTACGTGCTGGTGCTCTCCCGCGTCTCGTTTATTAGCCAGGAGAGCGAACATCCCAATGCGGCAAAATTGTGGCTGGACTATGTCCTGTCGGAAAAAGGCCAGCAGATCCTCGCCAGTCAGGCGGATATTCCCTCTATTCGTCGCGATATTGAAGGCAAAAATGATATCGACGGCATGACCGCGCTGCTGGGCAAAGCGTTAAAACCGATCCCGGTCAACGAAACGCTGCTGGATTATTTACAGCCGCAAAAACGTCTGCAGTTTATTAAACAATGGCGCAGCGCCGCCGCGAAATAATCCTCCCCCGGGGCATCGCCGATGCCCCTTATTCACACCCGGCGGGTTTATTCACCTGACCAAAGGGATGAACCATGAATGTATTACGCAGAAAGTGGCAGGGGCTGCCGCGCGGTGTGGTGGTGTGCATCACGGCGCTGGTGATTTATGTCCCGCTGTTATTTATTGTGGTGCAGAGTTTTCTCTCCGCGCCGTTCTTTTCCCGCTCCAAATCCTGGAGCCTGGAAGCCTTCGCCTTTATTTTTACCGACCCGGATTTTTATCTGGCGTTAAGGTCAGGCTTTATTCTGGCCTTTGGCCTGGTGATTATCGCCATTCCACTGGGCGGTATTTTGGCCTTTCTGATGGTACGCACCGATTTACCCGGCCGGCGTTTCATTGAGCCGCTGATCCTGGTGCCGATCTTCGTCTCGCCGATGGTGCTGGGCTTTGGCTACGTGGTGGCCGCCGGGCCGGTAGGCTTCTTTTCCCAGTGGGCGCAGCAGCTGATCGGCTTTGTGCCGTGGAATATCTACTCGATGTTCAGCATTGTGGTCATCGCCGGCTTAACCCACGTGCCGCACGCCTATCTTTATATCTCTTCGGCGCTGCGCAGCGTCGGTTCCGACGTGGAAGAGGCGGCGCGCACCGTCGGCGCCACGCCGCTGCAGGTGATGACCTCGGTGAGTCTGCCGATGGTGCGGCCGTCCATCCTTTACGCCTGCGTGCTGCTCTTCTTCCTCGGTCTGGAGGTTTTCGGTCTGATGCTGGTGCTGGGCGACCCCGAGGGCAACATGGTGCTGGCGACCTATCTCTATAAGCTGACCAACAAGCTCGGCACCCCCTCCTACCATCTGATGGCGGCGGTGGCGGTGGTGCTGATCTGCATCACCATCCCGCTGGTGATGCTCCAGAGGCGGCTGATGCGCACCGCCAACCGCTTTGTCACCATGAAGGGCAAGGCGTCGCAGGCGCGGGCGCTGCCGCTGGGTAAATGGCGTTGGGTGGCCGGGGCGGTGGTGGTGGCCTGGCTGACGGTGACCATCGGCGTGCCGCTGCTCGGCGTGGCGCTGCGGGCCTTTATCTCCAACTGGGGCGTCGGCGTGTCGCTGTGGGATGAGCTGTCGCTGACGACGTTCCACAATATCTGGCAGCAGCCCAACCTGCTGCGGGCGATCGTCAACTCGATGGCTATCGGCATCGTCGGCGGCGCGCTGGCGGTGATCTGCTATCTGTTTGTCGGTATCGCCATGCACCGCAAAGCGGACAACGTCACCCGCTTTCTTGATTACAGCGTACTGGTCCCGCGCGCGGTGCCGGGGCTGCTGGCCGGTCTGGCCTTCCTGTGGGTGTTCCTGTTTATGCCGATGTGGCTCGATCAGTCGCTGAAGCACGGCTGGCTCTCGGCGCTGCCGGTGGCCGACTGGCTGCGGGAGCACCTTATCGTGCAGCTGCGCGCGCTGCGCAACACCATCTTCAGCGTCTGGCTGGCCTACACCGTGGTATGGATGGCTTATGGCCTGCGGCTCATCTCTTCGACGCTGCTACAGGTGGGCCCGGAGCTGGAGGAGGCGGCGCGCAGCACCGGCGCCTCGCGGGGGCAGATCACCCGCCACGTCACCGTCCCGCTGTCGCGCTATGGGCTGATTGGCTCCTGGCTGCTGATGTTCCTGATCTTTGAGCGCGAATATTCCACCGGCGTCTATCTGCTGTCGCCGGGTACCGAAACCATCGGCTCGATGCTGGTGTCGCTGTGGGCGGCGGGGGCCATCGATATCGTCGCGGCGCTCTCCTTTATCAATATTCTGCTGGTGGTGATTGGCCTTGGCATCGCCCTGCGCTTTGGAGTGAAATTACATGATTGAGTTATCGGTAGAAAACCTGCATCTCACCTATGGCGACAACCCGGTGCTGAAAGGGGTGTCGATGACGCTCGGCCGGGGAGAGGTGGTGTCGTTGCTGGGGCCGTCGGGAAGCGGCAAAACCACGCTGCTGCGGGCGGTGGCCGGGCTGGAGAAGCCGACGAGCGGACGGATCGCCATCGGCAACCGCACGGTGTACGACGGCACGCCGCGCAGCGAAATCCCGGCCGAAGAGCGTAACCTCGGGCTGGTGTTCCAGTCCTATGCCCTGTGGCCGCACAAAACGGTGTTCGACAACGTGGCCTATCCGCTGAAGCTGCGTAAAGTCGCCGCCGGGGAGATAAAAGAGCGGGTGCAGCGCGTGCTGGATCAGCTGGGGCTCGGGCACCTTGGCAACCGCCATCCGTACCAGCTCTCCGGCGGCCAGCAGCAGCGGGTGGCTATCGGCCGGGCGCTGGTCTACAACCCGCCGGTGATCCTGCTGGATGAGCCGCTCTCCAACCTTGACGCCAAGCTGCGCGAAGAGGCGCGGGTGTTTCTGCGCGAGCTGATCGTCAAGCTGGGCCTGTCGGCGCTGATGGTCACCCACGATCAGAATGAGGCGATGGCCATCTCGGATCGTATTCTGCTGCTGAACAATGGCGTCATCGAGCAGCAGGGGACGCCGCAGGAGATGTATGGCAGCCCGGCGACGCTGTTCGCCGCCGAGTTTATGGGCAGCAATAACCGCCTGCACGGCAAGGTAATGGAGCTGGAGAACGGCAGGGCGCGAATCGAAGGCGCCAGCTGGAGCCTGTGGGGGCGAGCGGGCGAGGGGGTTAGCGTCGGCGAGCCGGCGACGGCGGTGATCCGCGTCGAGCGCCTGCGTCTGGACGGCGCGGCGCAGGATAACAGTCTCCAGCTACCGCTGCTGACCAGCATGTACCTCGGCGACCGCTGGGAGTACCTGTTCCGCACCGAGGGCGACGATTTCCCGCTGCGCGCCTACGGAACGGCGCTGCGCGATGCCGAACACTGTCATCTGACGCTCCCGGCGGAGGATGTGTGGATTTTTCCGCAGCGGTAACCGCTGGTTAAGACGCCAGATGGCACACGGCTTCAATATTGTGCCCGTCTGGCGCAATCACAAAGGCGGCGTAATAACTGGCGTGGTAGTTTGGTCGTAACCCCGGCGCGCCGTTGTCCTTTCCTCCGGCGGCCAGCGCCGCCTGCCAGAAGGCATCGACCTGCTCGCGGCTGTCGGCGCGAAAGGCAATGTGCAGCGGCGCCGGTTTTTCCGCACTTTGATAGAGACACAAAGAGACATCGCCGCTGCCGGCCAGCTCTGCGCCGTAGGTCGGCTCGCCTTCGCCGACCAGCGTTACGCCAAGCGGGGCAAGGGCTTGTAAAAAGAACGCTTTGCTCGCGGCATAATCACTGACGCCGAATTTCACATGATCGAACATATCTTCTCTTCTCCTGCGGATGGGATATCGCCAGCCGAACGCGTTAGCCGGGAAATAGATGCAAAATAGTTAACAACGGTTATTAACTTTTTTAACAGCTCAAAATGTTTAATTATTCCTAATACGAGTATTTACAGACGTTTAATCTGCCATGTACCATAAACAAAAAATAACATTTGTGATACAAGTCACTCTTTTTTGGCGCATGGGTAAGCTCAGCGCGGTGTGAACGCCGCCGGTATACCGCCTCAAGGTTATGGCAGCACCCTTCTCACGATGACATTCCGGTGAATTTCTCTCCGATTTCCCGCGTTTCGTTGAGAATCGTCTACTATCCAAACGATAACCCTATAAATGATATCGCCTCTGGCGATGTTTTATCCGACTTGCCGGGCCGGGCCAGACGCTAAGCGGTTTAAAAGCGCAATGGTATCGGTTCCAGCACGACATTCACTGGTTTTGTCAGCGACAAAAACAGTAATTTTCAATGACAGGAATGTGATGATGTCGAGCGAGAAAACTAACAATTCCAGGCGTGATTTCCTGGTGAAGTCGATGGCGCTGATCCCGACGGTGGTGATCGGCGGCGCGGGAGCAGGGGCCATTGGCGTGGCCACCAGCGCGACCGCGCAGGCGGCCCCCGCTTCAGAGCCAGCCTCCGGGAACACGGCGGCGGCCAGCGACTGGAAGCCGCAGTTCTTCAACGATCGTGAGTGGGCGTTTATCAACGCCGCCGTCGCGCGCCTGATCCCAGCGGATGAACTTGGCCCCGGCGCTAAAGAGGCCGGCGTGCCGGAGTTTATCGACCGCCAGCTTAATACCCCTTACGCCACCGGCTCCATCTGGTATATGCAGGGGCCCTTCAACCCCGACGTGCCGAAAGAGATGGGCTATCAGCTGCCGCTGGTGCCCAAACAGATCTATAACCTCGGGATCGCCGACGCCGAGGCCTGGTGTCAGGACAAGTATCACAAGACCTTCGCTGAACTGAGCAACGAGCAACAGGACGAGGCCCTCGGCCTGTGGGAATCCGGCAAAGCCGAGTTCAAACAGCTACCGGCCTCGCTGTTCTTCACCTATCTGCTACAGAACACCCGAGAAGGCTTCTTCAGCGACCCGATCCATGGCGGTAATAAAGGCATGGTCGGCTGGACGCTGATTAATTTTCCCGGCGCGCGCGCCGACTTTATGGACTGGGTTGAACGGGGCGAACGCTACCCCTTCCCGCCGGTATCAATTAATGGGGAGAGGGCGTAATCATGGCCACCGTATTGAAAAAAACCGATGTCGCGATCGTCGGCTTCGGCTGGGTTGGGGCGATCATGGCCAAAGAGCTGACCGAAGCCGGGCTCAACGTCGTGGCGCTGGAGCGTGGCCCGATGCGCGACACCTGGCCGGACGGCGCCTATCCGCAGGTGATTGATGAGCTGACCTACAACATCCGCCGCAAGCTGTTCCAGGATCTGTCGAAAAGCACCGTCACCATCCGCCATAACACCAGCCAGCAGGCGGTGCCGTATCGCCAGCTGGCGGCTTTCCTGCCGGGTACCGGCGTGGGTGGGGCCGGGCTGCACTGGTCCGGCGTCCATTTCCGCGTCGATCCCATCGAACTGCGGATGCGCAGCCACTATGAAGAGCGCTACGGCAAAAACTTCATTCCCCAGGATATGATCATCCAGGATTTCGGCGTCACCTACGACGAGCTGGAACCGTTCTTCGATAAAGCGGAGAAAGTGTTCGGCACCTCCGGGACCGCCTGGTCGATCAAAGGCAAGGTCGTCGGTAAAGGCCGCGGCGGCAACGCTTTCGCCCCGGACCGCTCAGACGACTTCCCGCTGCCGGCGCAGAAAAACACCTGGTCAGCGCAGCTGTTTGAAAAAGCGGCGCTCGAGGTGGGTTACCATCCCTACAACCTGCCGTCGGCCAACACCTCCGACTCCTATACCAACCCCTATGGCGCGCAGATGGGTCCGTGCAACTTCTGCGGTTTCTGCAGCGGCTACGCCTGCTACATGTACTCTAAAGCCTCGCCGAACGTGAACATCCTGCCGGCGCTGCGCCAGGAAAAACGCTTTGAGCTGCGGACCAACGCCAACGTGCTGAAGGTCAACCTGACCGACGACAAATCCCGCGCTACCGGCGTGACCTACGTCGACGGCCAGGGGCGCGAAATGGAGCAGCCGGCGGACCTGGTGATCATCGGCGCCTTCCAGTTCCATAACGTGCACCTGATGCTGCTCTCCGGGATCGGTAAACCGTACAATCCGGAGACCGGCGAAGGGGTGGTGGGGCGTAACTTCGCCTACCAGAACATGACCACCATCAAGGCCATTTTCGACAAAGACACCTATACCAACCCGTTTATCGGCGCGGGCGGCAACGGCGTCGGCGTCGACGACTTCAACGCCGACAACTTCGACCACGGCGCGGCCGGCTTTGTCGGCGGTTCGCCGTTCTGGGTCAACCAGGCCGGGACCAAGCCCATCTCCGGTTTCCCGGTACCGCCGGGCACCCCGGCGTGGGGCAGCAAGTGGAAAGCGGCGGTGGCCGATACCTACACCCATCACCTGTCGATGGATGCCCACGGCGCGCACCAGTCCTATCGGCAGAACTACCTCGATCTTGATCCGAACTACAAAAACGTCTTTGGCCAGCCGCTGCTGCGCATGACCTTCGACTGGCAGGAAAACGACATCAAGATGGCGCAGTTTATGTTCGATAAGATGGCGCCGATCGCCAAAGCGATGAAGCCGAAATATATCCTCGGCAGCCCGAAAAACGCCAACAGCCACTTTGATACCACCACCTACCAGACCACCCATATGAACGGCGGGGCGGTGATGGGGGAAGATCCGAAAACCAGCGCCGTTAACCGTTATCTGCAAAGCTGGGACGTGCATAACGTCTTCGTCATCGGCGCCTCCGCTTTCCCGCAGGGGCTGGGCTATAACCCAACCGGCACGGTGGCCGCGCTGGCCTACTGGTCAGCGAAGGCGATCCGCGAGCAGTATCTGAAAAATCCGGGTCCCCTGGTGCAGGCATAAAGGAAGGCAGATGATGAAAATGCAATGGTTATCGGCCCTGGTGCTTGGGGCATTGAGCTGCGCAGCCTTCGCCGAAGAGGCGCCTGCGGACAGCAATCTGATTAAGCAAGGGGAGTATCTGGCGCGGGCGGGGGACTGTGTCGCCTGCCACACCAACGGCAAAGCGGGCAAACCTTTCGCCGGCGGTCTGCCGATGGAGACGCCGATCGGCACCATCTACTCCACCAATATCACGCCGGATAAAGAACACGGCATTGGCGGGTACACCTTCGAAGAGTTCGACGACGCGGTGCGCAAGGGCGTGCGGAAAGACGGTTCCACGCTCTATCCGGCGATGCCGTATCCCTCGTTCGCACGGATCAGCGAAGCGGACATGCGCGCCATGTACGCCTACTTTATGCACGGCGTGGAGCCGGTGAATGTCGCCAACAAGGACACCGGCATCCCCTGGCCGCTGTCGATGCGCTGGCCGCTGGCGTTCTGGCGCGGCATCTTCGCGCCGACGCCGAGCGACTTTGTCGCCAACCCGCAGGTTGACCCGGTGCTGGAGCGCGGCCGCTATCTGGTGGAAGGCCTGGGCCACTGCGGCGCCTGTCATACCCCGCGTAGCCTGACGATGCAGGAAAAAGCGCTCAGCGAAAGCGAAGGCGATGATTACCTGGCGGGCAGCAATGCGCCGATTGACGGCTGGGTTGCCTCCAGCCTGCGCGGCGAAAACCGCGACGGTCTGGGGACCTGGAGCGAAGCCGAGCTGGCCGAGTTCCTGAAAACCGGACGTAACGATAAATCGGTGGTCTTCGGCGGCATGAGCGATGTGGTGGAGCACAGTCTGCAGTATCTTTCTGATGACGACATCACCGCCATCGCCCGCTATCTGAAGTCGCTCCCGCCGCGCGGCGGCAAACAGACCCCAGCCCCGGTGGAAGACAGCGTGGCGAAAGATCTGTGGAAGGGTAACGACAGCAAAACCGGCGCCGCGCTGTACGTCGATAACTGCGCCGCCTGTCACCGCACCGACGGCGTAGGCTATAAACGCGCCTTCCCGTCGCTGAAGGGCAATCCGGTGGTGCAGACCGAAGATGCCACTTCGCTTATCCATATCGTTCTTACCGGGAGCACCACGCCGGCGGTGAAAGATGCGGTCTCCAACCTGACCATGCCGTCGTTCGGCTGGCGTCTGGACGACCAGCAGGTGGCGGATGTGGTCAACTTCATCCGCACCAGCTGGGGCAACAACGCGCCGGCGGTCAGCGCCAGCGATGTGGCGAAGGTGCGTAAGGAGACCGCGGCGCACGATGAGAAGGCGTTAGGCAACGCTGATATCTCGAAGCTGCCGGGGGCCGGACAGTAACCGTCAGGGTTGCGTCGCCCGCGGCGCAACCCATACTTAGCCAGGACGTAAAATACTGTCTGAATCAAGGAGTTTGCCTTCATGCTGCATGCAGAGCGACTGACCTGCATCGTTGACGATCGACCGCTGTTTGCGGAGCTGACGCTGTCCCTTGCTGCCGGTGAGCTGCTGCAGGTCGCCGGTGATAACGGCGCGGGGAAAACCTCGCTGCTGCGGATCCTCTGCGGCCTGGCGCGCCCGGAAAGCGGCGGGGTGAGCTGGCAGGGCCAGCCGCTGGCGAAGGTCCGGGAGTCATTTCATCGTCAGCTGCTGTGGCTGGGCCATAAGCCCGGCGTCAACGCGGCGCTGACCGCCGATGAAAACCTGCGTTTCTTCTTTCCGGCCAGCCGCCTTCAGCAGCGGGAACGCTCCCTCGCCGCCGTCGGCCTGGCGGGCTATGAAGATCTCCCCTTGAGCCAGCTCTCCGCCGGGCAGCAGCGCCGGGTGGCGCTGACCCGCCTGTGGTTAACCGACGCGCCGCTGTGGATCCTCGATGAGCCGTTCACCGCCCTCGACGCCACGGCGATGGAAACCCTGACCCGACGCCTGGAGCAGCACGCCCGGCAGGGGGGAAGCGTGATCCTCACTACCCACCAGCCGCTGCGGCCGCTGCGCTGCCCGTTGCGCACCCTGCGCCTCGGCGGCGGCGACGGGAGGTGGCAATGATGCGGGCGCTGTTGGCCCGGGAACTGCGCCTGGCGTGGCGCAGCGGGGCGGAGATCCTCAATCCGCTCTGGTTCTTTCTGATCGTCATCACCCTGTTTCCGTTCGGCGTCGGCGCCGCGCCGCAGCTGCTGGCGCAGATTGCGCCGGGCGTGGTATGGGTCGCCGCGCTGCTGGCGGCGCTGCTGGTGATGGATCGGTTGTTTCGTGACGACTGGCAGGACGGCTCCCTGGAGCAGCTGTTGCTTCTGCCGACGCCGCTGGTGGCGGTGGTGCTGGTGAAGGTGGTCGCCCACTGGATGATGAGCGGCCTGCCGCTGCTGATCGTCTCTCCGCTGGCGGCGCTGCTGCTGGGGATGAGCGTGCATGACGCCGGCGTGCTGGCGCTGACCTTGCTGCTCGGCACCCCGACGCTCAGTTTTCTTGGCGCGGTGGGGGTTGGCCTGACCGTCGGCCTGAAGCGCGGCGGCGTCCTGCTGAGCCTGCTGGTGCTGCCGCTGGCGGTGCCGCTGCTGATTTTCGCCACCGCGGCCTGCCAGGCCGCCGCCGCCGGGCTCCCGGTCGGCGGCTATCTGGCGATGCTGGCGGCGTTCTTAACCGCCAGCGCCACCCTGTGTCCGTTCGCCACCGCCGCCGCGCTGCGGCTAACCGTGCAATAATTCGCTGCGCCTGTGGGCGCGGCCATCAAAACCGTGTGAGTAAGCGTCTATGTGGAAAGCGTTACATCAACTGGCGATCCCCGAGCGGCTGTACCGCCTGTGCGGATGCTGGATCCCCTGGCTGGCGGCGTTGAGCGCGCTGTTGCTGGTCATCGGCCTGGGATGGGGCTTTGGCTTCGCCCCGGCGGACTATCAGCAGGGGGAGAGCTACCGGATCATGTATCTTCACGTCCCGGCGGCGATGTGGTCGATGGGGCTGTACCTGGCGATGGCCGTCGCGGCCTTCATCGGGGTGGTCTGGCAGATCAAAATGGCCGATCTGGCGATTGCCGCCCTGGCACCGGTGGGGGCGGTCTGCACCCTGGTGGCGCTGGTCAGCGGCGCGGCGTGGGGCAAGCCAATGTGGGGAACCTGGTGGATCTGGGACGCCCGCCTGACCTCGGAGCTGGTGCTGCTGTTTCTGTATGCCGGGGTCATCGCCCTGTGGCACGCCTTTGACGACCGGCGGATGGCCGGGCGCGCGGCGGGGATCCTCGTGCTGGTCGGGGTGGTCAATCTGCCCATCATTCATTACTCGGTCTACTGGTGGAATACCCTGCACCAGGGTTCGACCAACCTGCAGCAAACCATCGACCCGAGCATGCGTCTGCCGCTGCGGATCTGTATCTTTGCCTTCCTCACGCTGTCGGTCACCCTGACCCTGATGCGCCTGCGTAACCTGATCCTGCAGCTGGAGCGTCGTCGACCGTGGGTGGTGGCGCTGGCTAACAAAGGAGCCGTCCGATGAGCCCCGCTTTTTCTTCGTTCGCCGCCTTCCTGAATATGGGCGGCTATGCCCTGTACGTCTGGCTGGCGGTGGCGGTGGCCGTCGCCGCCTTTGGCCTGCTGACGGTGCACACCCTGTGGGCGCGGCGGGCGCTATTCCATGAGGTGCGACGCCAGCAGGCGCGCGAGCGGCGGATCGCTGCCGCCCGCGAACATGACAAGGAGGCCGCGGATGCAAGCGCGTCGTAAAACCCGGCTGTATATCGTGCTGGCGGTGCTCGCCGGACTTGGGCTCACTGTCAGCCTGACGCTGTACGCCCTGAGCAGCAATATCGATCTGTTCTACACCCCGGGGGAAATTATCTACGGCAAAACGGAAACCCGGGCGCTACCCCATACCGGGCAGCGCCTTCGGGTGGGAGGCTACGTTCAGCCGGGCTCCCTGCAGCGCGACCCGCAAACTCTCGACGTGCGCTTTAAGCTGTATGACGCCCGCGGGGTGGTGGACGTTAGCTATAAGGGCATTCTGCCGGACCTGTTCCGTGAAGGGCAGGGCGTGGTGGCCCAGGGCGTGCTGGACGGCGAGCGGCATATTACCGCCCAGCAGGTGCTGGCCAAACATGATGAAAATTACACTCCGCCGGAGGTGAAAAACGCCATGACGCCGGAGAAAACGGGGGCGCAGCCATGATGCCGGAGCTGGGCAACTTTTTACTGTGTCTGGCGGCGGGGCTGGCGCTGCTCCTGAGCGTCTATCCCCTGTGGGGCGCGGCGCGGCAGGACCGCCGGCTGATGGCCCTGGCCCGGCCGCTGGCCTGCGGGCTGTTCGCCTGTATCGGCGGCGCTTTCCTGCTGCTGGTGCACGCCTTCGTGGTCAACGACTTTACCGTCCGCTACGTGGCGGAAAACTCCAACAGCGCGCTGCCGGTGTGGTATCGGGTGGCGGCGACCTGGGGGGCGCATGAGGGCTCGCTGCTGCTGTGGGTCCTGCTGCTCAGCGTCTGGACACTCGCCGTCGCCCTCTTCAGCCGCCGGATGCCGCTCGACGCCGTCGCCCGGGTGCTGGCGGTGATGGGGATGATCGCCTTGGGGTTCCTGCTGTTTATCCTCTTTACCTCCAACCCGTTCAGCCGCGGCCTGCCGCAGTACCCCATTGATGGCCGCGACCTTAATCCGCTGCTGCAGGATATCGGCATGATTTTCCATCCGCCGATCCTCTATATGGGTTACGTAGGCTTCTCGGTGGCTTTCGCCTTCGCCATCGCCTCGCTGCTGGCGGGCCGGCTGGATACCGCGTGGGCGCGCTGGTCGCGTCCCTGGACCCAGGCGGCATGGATGTTCCTCACTCTCGGCATCGTGCTGGGCTCGGCGTGGGCCTATTACGAACTGGGCTGGGGCGGCTGGTGGTTCTGGGACCCGGTGGAAAACGCCTCGTTTATGCCGTGGCTGGTGGGCACCGCGCTGCTGCACTCCCTGGCGGTGACCGAGAAGCGGGGCAGCTTCCGCGCCTGGACGGTGCTGCTGGCCATCGCCGCCTTCTCCCTGTGCCTGCTGGGCACCTTCCTGGTGCGCTCCGGGGTGCTGGTCTCGGTGCATGCCTTCGCCTCGGATCCGTCGCGCGGGCTGTTTATTCTGGCGCTGCTGATTGTCGCCATCGGCGGGTCGCTGCTGCTGTACGCCCTGAAGGGCGGCAGGGTGCGGGCGCGGGTGGAACATACCCTGTGGTCGCGCGAGTCGTTCCTGCTTGGCAACAATATTTTGCTGATGGCCGCGATGCTGGTGGTGCTCCTCGGAACGCTGCTGCCGCTGGTGCATAAGGAGCTGGGCCTCGGCAGCATCTCCATCGGCGAGCCGTTCTTTAACACCATGTTCACCGCCCTGATGGCGCCGTTTGCGCTGCTGCTGGGGCTGGGGCCGCTGATCCGCTGGCGGCGCGATGACATCGCCAGGCAGATTAAGCGCCTGATTATCGCCCTGGTTGTGACGTTGTCACTTTCTCTGGCGCTGCCGTGGCTGCTGCAGGATCGTATCACCGCCATGGCGGTCATTGGCCTGATGATGGCCCTGTGGGTGCTGATCTTCGCCCTGCTGGAGGTTCACGAACGGGCCACTCATCGCCACGGCTTCTGGCGCGGCCTGCGGACGCTGACCCGCAGCCAGTGGGGGATGGTGCTCGGTCACGTCGGCGTGGCGGTGACCGTTATCGGCATCACTTTTAGCCAGAACTACAGCGTGGAGCGCGATGTACGGATGCGCCCCGGCGACAGTATCGATATCCACCGCTATCACTTTGTGTTTAACGGCGTGCACAATATCGTCGGCCCCAACTGGACCGGCGGGGAAGGCATTATTGCCGTGACCCGCAACGGCCGCCCGGAAGCGACGCTGTATGCCGAGAAGCGCTTTTACACCGCCAGCCGGATGATGATGACCGAGGCGGCGATCAGCGGCGGGCTGACCCGCGATCTGTACGCCGCGCTGGGGGAAGAGCTGAGCGACGGCAGCTGGGCGGTGCGTCTGTACTACAAACCGTTCGTTCGCTGGATCTGGTACGGCGGGGTGCTGATGGCCCTCGGCGGTCTGTGCTGCATGCTCGACCCACGCTATCGGATGCGTAAGAAACTGCAGGAGGCCTCATGAACCGGAAGCTGCTGTTTATCCCGCTGGCGCTGTTTCTGGCGCTGGCCGCCGCGCTGTTCTGGCAGCTGATGCGCAATGCCGATGGCGACGACCCGACGACCCTTGAGTCGGCGCTGATTGGCAAACCGCTGCCGGAGTTTCGCCTTGAAGCGCTGAATACCCCCGGTCAGACGCTGGACCGGCGGACGCTGATTGACGGCAAGCCGCTGCTGCTCAACGTCTGGGCCACCTGGTGCCCAACCTGTCGCGCCGAGCATCAGTTTCTCAACGGCCTGGCGCAGCAGGGCGTGCGGGTGGTGGGGATGAACTACAAAGACGATCGGCAGAAGGCGATGAGCTGGCTGCAGCGCCTGGGTAATCCGTACAGGCTGAGCCTGTACGACGGCAACGGCATGCTCGGCCTGGATCTGGGGGTTTATGGCGCGCCGGAGACGTTTCTCATCGACGGTCAGGGCATCATCCGCTGGCGGCACGCCGGCGACCTGAACGACCGGGTGTGGCGCGAGGAGCTCCAGCCGCTGTGGAATCAATACAACCGGGGGGCGGGCTGATGAGAGGTGTCATAGGCATCCTGCTGGCGCTGATGCTGACCGGCCAGGCGTGGTCCGCCATCGATACCTGGCAGTTTAAAGACGAGGCCCAGGAGCAGGCGTTCCGCGAGATCACCTCCCGGCTGCGCTGCCCGAAATGCCAGAACAACAGCATCGCCGACTCGAACGCGATGATTGCCGCCGATATGCGGCAGAAGGTGTACGAGCTGATGCAGCAGGGGAAAACGAAAGGGCAGATCGTTGACTATATGGTGGCCCGCTACGGCAATTTTGTCAGCTACGAGCCGCCGCTGACCGCGGGCACGGTGCTGCTGTGGCTGGGGCCGGGGCTGTTCGTCCTGGCGGGCGCCGGGATGATTATCGCCCGCGCGCGTCGTCGCGATATTCCTGACGCGGCGCTCAGCGTCGAAGAGCGCCAGCGGCTGGCGGCATTATTGAAAGAAGGAAAAGAACGATGAGCCTGTTGGTGGTTATCGCCGGGCTGTTGCTGGCTGGCGCGCTGGGGCTGCTGTACTTCCCGTGGTCGGGCAAAGGGGCGGTGGACCGCGATACCCTCAACCGCGCCCTGTATCAGTCGCGCCTGCAGGAGCTGGCGCAGGAGCGCGGCGAGGACAACCCGGCGCTGGTCGTCGAGCTGCAGCGCACGCTGCTGACGGATATCCCGCCCCAGCCACAGCCTGGCGAACGGCCGCTAAGCCGCTGGGCGCTGTTTCCGGGCGCGCTGCTGCTGGTGGTCCTGAGCCTGGGCCTGTATCTGAAAACCAGTGATATTGGCCAGGTGCTGCTCTGGCAGCAGGCGGAGCGGCATTATCCCGCGCTGTTGCAGCAGGTTAAGGACCCGACGGCGGCGCCGCTGCGAATGGATGAGCTGGCGGAGCTGCGGCTTGGTCTGCGCAGCCATCTGCAGAATACTCCGCACGACCTCCCCGGCTGGCAGCTGCTTGGACGGCTGGGCCTGTTGTTAAACGATGGCGAGACGGCGATCGGCGCCTTTGGCCGGGCGCATGCTCTGGCGGCGGATGACCCGGCGGCGGCTTTCGATTACGCCAGCGCGCTGGTGCTGGCGGGAGATAGCGGTCAGGTTCGGATGGGCGAGCTGCTGCTGCGTGACCTGCATCAGCGACAGCCGAACAGCCTGCCGGTGCTGGAGATGCTGGCCCTGAGCGCGGTGCGTAATGAAGATTACCCCGAGGCCGTGGCCGCCCTGCAGGCGCTGCTGGCCCGGCTGCCGGAAGGGGATGCGCGGCGCGAGGCGATCGTCCGCCAGCTGGCGCAAGCACAGCAGCAGGCGCAGTAACAGCCCGGCGGCGCTGAACGTGGGGTCTGCCGCGAGGACGGTACGGGCAGCTCTGGTTTTGTAGGCCGGGTAAGTTTTGTAGGCCGGGTCAGGCGCAGCCGCCACCCGGCACAAAATCGGCTCCATGCCCGCTGTCCTTGCCCGGCGGCGCTACGCTTGCGCGGGCCTACGAAGGGCGCGAATAGAGCGCCAAATCGCGGGCAGTTTTGTAGGCCGGGTAAGCGAAGCGCCACCCGGCAATATGTTGGGCTCGGAGCCTGATATCTTCCCGGCGGCGCTGCGTTAGCGTGGGCCTGGGGATATGAGCTGACGGGAGGCCTTTGTAGGCCGGGTAAGGCGCAGCCGCCGCCCGGCAACATGGGGGGCACGGTGCGATATCTTGCCCGGCGGCGGGGGAGACTGTTATCGGTTTTACAGGTTCTCAGCCCGGGGAAAGCGTTTATCACGCTTGACTTCAGCGTAGTTTGCGCTCCCGGTTAATCTTCTGCGTTATGCCTGGCATGGCCCAGGGAGCGCACAGGGGGCGGCCAGTCGCCGCCGCCCCCTGTACCCCCGGGCTCCGGCCAGCAAAATCGCCACTTCGTGGTGCCTTCGACTTATCCCTGCAGGCTTCGGGTCGGGCCGAGGCAGCGTCCGTGCAAAACACGGCCCTCAGCCCGCATCCATGCGGGCTGCCCCGGCCTTCCGGGAACGTCTCAGCGATTTTGAGGCCGCCAGCACCGGCAGTTTCAGCAAGGCTGGTGAATAAATTAACGACAGGTCGCACGAACTGTAGGCCGGGTAAGGCGTAGCCGCCACCCGGCACAAAATCGGCTCCGTGCCCGCTGTCCTTGTCCGGCGGCGCTACGCTTGCGCGGGCCTACGAAGGGCGCGAATAGAGCGCCAAATCGTGGGCAGGGTAAGGTGTAGCTGTCACCCGGCAAAAATACGGCACAAGAGCGGCCCAACAGCGTAGCCGGGATAAGGTGCCATACGCCGCCATCCGGGATTTTCTCTGCTGTCGCTATGCTCAGCCGCTTCCGTGTTGCTATTGCAGAACTTCATGTTTGCTGGTGACCAGGAACAGACCATACCCTGATGAAGTCAGTCAGGATATTTGCCGGATAAACGCCCAATAATTTACGTAGCCGGGAGCCATTCAACAATAGTTCTTGCCAACTCCCTGGGCTGTTCGAGCGGAATCATATGGCCGCAATCCCGAATAATTCTTAACGACGCAGAAGGTATGGCTTCGACCAACTCTTTTGCCTCCTTCATCGAACGGATGGCATCATCTTCACTGGCTATAACCAATGTTGGACAGCATATTGTTGCAGAAGGTATACCTTGTCTGGATAAGGATGATTGCGTGATGAAGGCTTCAAATCCCAGAGAGTATCCCATTTTCTGGATAGCTGAAATCATATCCTGATTTGATGTGTTGAGAGGGTGGAGTGACCGGGCAATAGCATAGCTGCTCAGCCCCTTAAACGTTGTGGGGGACAATGACTGCACATTTTTCCGCTTTGCTTCAGCCTCTAACGGCGTATCTTCCCGTAAGGAACTGGCAATAAGCACTAAGGACTCTACACGTTCAGGGAATTCTGCTGCCAGTTGTCGGGCAATATACCCTCCCATCGAAAAACCTATCAAAGAAAACTTCTCAGGCAGAAAAGTAATCAGATGCTGCACTACATCATGAATGGTTCGTCCTTCAGTTACAGATGCATGATGAACAATACAGTTTGACGGCAGGTATCTTTCAAATTCATGCCACAGCATTTCATTCAGCATAAACCCGGGAATTAAAACGATTTTACGCGGCTTTAAACTCATATGTCTCGCTTAAATGTATCAGTGTATTTATTGGGTTTGACAGGTCAAAAATATCTTATTAACTGCGACAATATCAAATCCCAGCCCTGGATAGGCGCTGTCTATTTCCACAGAGTCCCTTAACGTTTCTAACGTCCTCCCAGGCTTCCTCCACCATCAACAGGCAGTACTACGCCAGTAATAAAACTCGCGTCTGATGATAAAAGAAAGGCTATTGCTGAAGCCACTTCAGCAGGAGAACCAAGTCTGCCCATAGGTATTGTCGATAAAATGCGTTGTTCTGCTTCACTTCCAACAGGTCGTGTTCTATGAAAAAGCTCTGTCTCTATTGGCCCGGGAGCAATCGCGTTTGCGGTGATCCCGAATTGAGCAAGCTCTAAGGCCCAGGTTCGTGTACAACCTACCAGAGCACTTTTGGCCGCTGCGTAAGCTGTTCTGTCAGTCGCACCGAAAATAGCACGGCTACATACATTCACAATTCTTCCCCAGCCTCTGCTCTTCATGTTGCTAACCAGCGCTTGTGTTATCTGAACTGCCACCCGTACATTGATATCCATAACATTCAGGAACGTTTGAATATCAATGTTTCCCAATTGTTGAGGTAAGGCCACACCTACATTATTTACGATGCCGTGAATTTCATGATTTTCGGTAATTTTTAATAAAACTACGCGAGTTTCATCAGCACTACTCAGGTCGGCCGTATATAAAACCCCCGGAAAGCCGGCATCAACATGACGGGCAATACCCACAACAAGGTGACCCTGTCCTGATAATTTGTCACTGAGCGCTCTTCCTATCCCTCTGGTTGCGCCAGTAATAAGAAAAGTACGATAAGGTTCCATAGTAGAATCCTCTGTCTCATTAGGAGGGATGCGAATCAGATGATTACTGAAATCCCATTTTTGTGTTCACCGTCTATCAGACTAGCAGAATAATGACCAACTTCCGCTCCTCGCTGATGGCGGACCTCTGGCTCTGCTGGTTTGTCCGCTTGATGCCAGGAGCGGGAAGGGCTGACATCATCAGGTACCATTCAACGCGGTGCAAGCCAGTCAGTTAGCTAGCGAGTTTTCGTAGGCCGGGTAAGGCGCAGCCGCCACCCGGCAAAAATACGGCACAAGAGCGGCCTAACAGCGTAGCCGGGATAAGGCGTCACGCATCGCTTTCTGGAATTCTTCCTGCTGGCGCGATGCTCAGCCGCTTCCGTGTTAACCTCCAGATGTCGCCGGAATGACTGAAGAATCTCCCCCTTAGTATCGGCAGCAGGCTGCCGCTTAGGCCCCGAAGATCACTCCCTTAACGTTGCAAGCGCTGTGGATCCCGAGCACCGGAGTTAAAAATGATTAGCTGAACGTCTTCAGCGCGGGACGCGAATCCATGCTAATCACTTGAGGGGGTTAGCTCGCTCATGTTCCCCGACGAGCCGGATAGCGCTGCCGACAGCTGGCAAAAGAGTCGTTGATATAGTCGCTCAGCGCCCACTTGTCCTGATAGCGAAACGTCATCGGGAATGGATGTAGTACGAAACGCCTGGTCAGGAGGTCAACGTGATTGCTACTGAAGACGCGGTATTCAGTGATCATCTCAGCTGGTAACCTGTCACTCGCGCCATTGGTAACGTGAAGATTCATGATTAATTTTGGAGTTCGGACGATTTATGAAAGCTATCAGACTATTCACTCTGATTCTGCCATTGTTCCTGGCACTCTGCGCCGGCACACAGGTCAGCGCCAGCACACCTTCAGGCAGCATTTCCTCTGCAAACACATCAATTACCACTCGTGATAAGAACGGAAACCTACTGCCGAGTTTCCTGCGGCTTCAGTACGATGTGGATTCAGATGGCAGAGTTCAGAATGTAAAGATACTTGAATCGACAACGACTCCGGAGTTGGAACATCAAATCATTGATAAAATGATGAAAAAATGGCGTTTTGAAAAGGGGAAACCAGGAAAAGCGCAAAGATTAGTCGTCAAGATCCAACCCAAATCAGACGGCGGTCCCGCAAATAAGCAGTAAGAACTTATAATGACAAGTTCCCTGAAGCATCGTCTACGTCGTTAAAGTCCCCTGAGTGCCAGGAGCGGACTCTACCTAATCAATAGAGGGTTCGTTTCACCGGAATGCTTACACTCAAACCCAAAAAAGCCCCTGCGCGAAAGCAGGGGCAAGCCATGTCAGAGCTTATTTTTTATTAGTTAAATACCATCCCGCCGTCGATCAGCAATGACTGACCGGTCATGTAATCAGAATCCGGGCTGGCAAGATAGGAGACGCAGGCGGCGACATCTTCCGGCTCGGATAGCCGACCGAGGGTGATGCGTTTGGCGAACTCGGCGGTACCGTAGCCCAGCGGTTTACCGGCGGCTTCTGACACCTGGCGGTCAATTTCGGCCCACATCGGCGTTTTGACAATCCCCGGGCAGTAGCCGTTGACCGTGATGCCCAGCGGCGCGAGGTCGCGAGCGGCGGTCTGGGTTAAGCCGCGCACCGCGAATTTACTGGAGCTATACACCGCCAGCTCCGGGTTGCCGACGTGGCCGGCCTGGGAGCAGGCGTTGATGATTTTCCCGCCGTGCCCCTCTTTCTTAAAGGCTTCGACCGCCGCCTGAATGCCCCAGATCACCCCTTTGACGTTGATGTTGTAGACTTTATCGACAATTTCCGGGGTAATGGACTCGATCGGCGTGGACGGCGCCACGCCGGCGTTGTTGACGATGACGTCGAAGCCGCCCAGCGTTTTGCGCGCCTGTTCGACGGCGGCGAACACCTGATCGCGGTCGGAGACATCCACTTTCACCGCCATGGCGCGGCCGCCGGCCTGGTTGATTTCGGAGGCGACCGCTTTGGCGGTGGCGTCGTTATAATCGGCAATGGCCACGGCAAATCCATCCTTCACCAGACGAAGGGCGATAGCTTTACCAATCCCCTGGCCGGCGCCGGTAACAAGTGCGACTTTTTTCATTTTCCTTTCCTTATTGTGATGACTTACAGAATCTGACTCAGATGCAGCTGGCCCATCAGCAGCGGGTTATCGCGATAATCCACCGGAATGGCCACCACCGCCGGGCCGTCGACGTCCATCGCCGCGCGCAGGGTCGGCTCCAGCGCCTCGGCGCTTTCCACGGCAAACCCTTTGGCGCCGAAGGACTCGGCATAGGCTTTAAAATCCATCGGCCCGAACTCGACGCCGGACAGGCGCTGATATTTTTTCTCTTCCTGGATGGCCACCATGTTGTAGCCGTTATCGACCCAGATCAGGTGCAGCACGTTGGCTTTCAGGCGGACAGCGGTCTCCAGCTCCATGCTCGACTGCAGGAAGCCGCCGTCGCCGGAGACGGAGACCACTTTGCGCTCAGGATTGACCAGCCAGGCGCCGATGGCCCAGGGCAGGGCGACGCCCATGGTCTGCTGGCCGTTGGAGATCATCACCTGACGGGCGCGGAAGCTGTACAGGTAGCGGGCAATCCAGATATGGAAGCTGCCCATGTCCACGGTCAGCGTGACGTCGCTGTTGACGATATCCTGCATGGCGCGAACGATGCGCAGCGGATGCAGAGCAAACTGATTCAGCTGCGCGCCGCGGCGGTCCAGCAGTTCGCGCTGGTGCTGGCGGTCGCGGAGGATCTCCGCCGCCTGCGGGGAGAGCACCAGCCGGCGATCGATATTTTGCGCCAGCTTGTTGAGGGTGCCGGCGATATCGCCCACCAGCTCGACGTCCGGGGTGTAGTTGCGCTCTTCATAGGCGGGCAGGACGTCGATATGCACCAGCGTCGCGTTGCCGCTGTTCCACATCGCCGGTTCATATTCCACCGGGCTGTAGCCGATGCAGATCACCAGGTCGGCGAGCTGCAGCAGACGATCCCCGGCCTGGTTGTTAAACAGCCCGACCCGGCCGGCGAAGCGAGAGAAGTTATCCTGATTCACCGCCCCGGCGGCCTGATAGGTGCTGGTGACCGGAATATGGCTGGCCTCCAGCAAACGGCGCAGCGCCGCGCTGTTTTCCGGCTGGCTGGCCATCAGGCCGAGCAGGAAGATCGGGTTCTTCGCCTGAGCGATAAGCTTCGCCACCCGATCGATGGCGGCATCCGGCGCGGCGCCCATCTGCGGGGCCCCGCTGGCCGGCAGTACTTTGCCGCTGACCGGGCCATCGACCACATCCTGCGGCAGGCTGACGAACGCGCTGCCCGGCCGGCCCTGCTCGGCGGCGCGGAAGGCGTTGGAGACCACTTCCGCCAGCGCGTCCGGCGCGGTCACCTCGACGGCGTATTTCGTCACCGGGCTGAACATCGCCACCGTATCCATACTCTGGTGGACCTGTTTGGCTTTATCGGCGCGTTTCACCGCGCCGCCCAGGGCCACCACCGGGTCGCCTTCGCTGTTGGCGGTGGCCATACCGGTGATCAGGTTGGAACAGCCCGGGCCGGAGGTGACCAGCGCCACGCCGGCTTTACCGGTAATGCGCCCGACGGCGGCGGCCATAAACGCGGCGTTGGCTTCGTGGCGTACCGGAATAATGCGAATGGAGGAATCCAGCAGTGAGTCGAATACCTTGTCGATTTTGGCGCCAGGGATGCCGAACACCTGACGTACCCCCTGGGCTTCCAGCTGGCTGACGACGAGATCGGCGCCGTGCGCCCACTGGCGTACCGGATACTGTTTGTCCATGTGACCCCCTTAACTTTCTACGGAACGGATGGCGGCATCGAGATTATCGGGATGCAGATTGGCCTGCAGGAACGCGCTGTCGGCGGGCAGGTCGATCATCAGCTTGTGAATTTCGCCGAAGGTCAACACCCCGTGGTCGAGCTGGTAATCCAGCAGGTGACCGCCGCCTTTGCGGTCATCGGTAATAAAGTGCTCGTGATACCCGGCGACGTTGATCCCCTGCATATGCTGCGGGGTACGGAAGCCGACCAGTACCCCTTCGCGCTGGTTAAAGCGGAACACCGGCTGATCGTCGAGGACGTCGGTCATCGCCCGGTACGGCGGCGTCTGGCGAGGCACGGTGCGGGTATGGGCATGGCGGAAATGGCCATCGATGCGCAGGGCGCAGAACAGGTTGTCAGAGGGAATTTGCTGGTCGATCACCTCGTGCAGCTGCTGGCGGCTCACCGGGTGGTCGAAGGTTTTCCGGTACTGCGGCTGGAACCAGGTCATCACCGCGAACGGCGTTTTCTGCTCCGGCTGGGCTTTGCGCGCGCTGCCGTCGGCCCGCAGCTGATAGACCTGACTGCTAAAAGCGATCAGCTCCCCGTCCAGCTCATTAAAGGTGCCGAGACCGAAATCGCCGTGCTTCAGCAGGTCGGCGATAGTGGTGCTCCCTTCGTAAACCCCGCTCAGCAGGGCGCTCATGAGCGATGTCTGATAGAGCACGCTCTCGGGATGCTGTGCGGAAAACGCCCGCAGGGTTTCGCATAGACTCTCTTCGCAGGTGCATTCAGCAGAATGATTCATATACCACTTCCTCGTTCAACAAATATAAGAAAGGTTAAATAAATGTTGACCCGATTCAGCTCACAGTTCCAATATAGAAACCATGCTGGTTTGAGACGTTTTCGATATGGAACTTCGTTATCTTCGCTATTTTGTCGCCGTCGCCAGGACGCGGCACTTCACCCAGGCCGCCAAGGAACTGGGTATTTCACAGCCTCCGTTAAGTCAGCAAATTCAGCGGCTTGAGCGCGAGGTGGGGACCCCGCTGTTTCGGCGTTTGACCCGCGGTGTGGAGCTCACCGAGGCCGGTGAGTCGTTCTATGAGGATGCCCGTCAGATCCTCGCCATGAGCGATGCGGCGCTGGAGAAGGCCAAGGGCATTGCCCGCGGGATGAACGGCAGCCTGTCGCTAGGCATTACCAGTTCTGATGCTTTCCACCCGCAAATCTTCACGCTGCTGCACCGTTTTCAGCTCGACCACCCTGGGGTGACCCTGCACCAGATGGAAGACAATATGGCCAATCTGATGACCGCCCTGAGCGAGGCCGAGCTGGATATTGCCTTCGTCCGTCTGCCGTGCGAGAGCAGTAAGGCCTTTAATCTGCGGATTATCGATGAGGAGCCGATGGTTATCGCGCTGCCGCGCGATAACCCGCTGGCGACGCAGCCGACCCTGGCCCTGGAGCAGCTGCGCGACGTGGCGCCGATCCTCTTCCCGCGGGAAGTGGCTCCGGGGCTGTATGAGCTGGTGTACAACAGCTGCCTGCGCGCCGGCATCGATATGGAGCGCGCCTGGCAGTCGTCGCAAATTTCGTCGTCGCTGAGCATGGTCAATGCCGGGTTCGGCTTCGCGCTGGTCCCGCAGTCGATGACCTGCATCCAGCAGCCGAACGTCAGCTATCACCCGCTCAGCGGGGCGCCGCTGAAGACCGATATCGCCATCGCCTGGCGGCGCTTCGAGCGCTCGCGCACGGTGAAACGCTTTCTGGCGATGTTCTGAACTTCGCGACGCCTGCGGCTTACTGCGCCACCCAGCCGCCGTCCATGTTCCACGCCGCGCCGCGCACCTGGGCGGCGGCGTCGCTGCACAGGAACAGCGCCATTTCGCCCAGCTGCTGCGGGGTGACAAACTCCCCGGAAGGCTGTTTTTCCGCCAGCAGCTGGGCGTTGGCCTGCTCCGGGTCGACCCCCTCGGCGATGCGCTTATCGATCTGCTGCTGCACCAGCGGGGTCAGCACCCAGCCGGGGCAGATGGCGTTGCAGGTGATGCCGCTACGCGCGGTTTCCAGGGCCACGGTTTTGGTCAGACCGACCACCGCGTGCTTGGCGGCGACATAGGCCGATTTCTCTTTCGACGCCACCAGGCCATGCACTGAGGCAATGTTGATGATGCGCCCCCAGTTGCGCTGGCGCATGCCCGGCAGCGCCAGGCGGGTGGTGTGGAAGACGCTGGAGAGATTGATCGCGATGATGTCGTTCCATTTGTCCACCGGGAACTGCTCCACCGGGGCCACGTGCTGGATGCCGGCGTTATTGATCACGATATCGACGCCGCCGAAGGTGCTTTCGGCATAGCGCATCATCGCCTCGATCTGCCCGACGTCGCGGAGGTCGGCGTCGTGATAGCCGGGGATCTTGCCCAGCGCGGCGACTTCAGCCCGGGCGTAGCTGCTGTCGCCGAAGCCATTGAGCACCAGCTGGGCGCCTGCCTGCGCCAGCACTTTGGCGATCCCTAAGCCGATGCCGCTGGTGGAGCCGGTGACCAGCGCTGTTTTACCGTTTAAATTCATCATATTTCTCCTTCAGTCGGGTCTCAGACAATGCCGGTCACATAGAACGTGGCAATGACAAACAGTACCGCGAGGCTTTTGATCACCGTGATGGCGAAAATGCCGCCGTAGGCCTGGCGATGGCTCAGGCCGGTGATCGCCAGCAGGGTGATCACCGCCCCGTTATGCGGCAGGGTATCCATGCCGCCGCTGGCCATGGCGGCGACGCGGTGCAGGACCTCAAGCGGAATATTGGCGGCGTGGGCGGCGGCGACAAAGGTCTCGGACATCGCCGCCAGGGCAATGCTCATTCCCCCGGAGGCCGAGCCGGTGATCCCGGCCAGCACCGTGACGCTGATCGCCTCGTTTAACAGCGGATTGGGAATAGCCGCGAGGGCTTTCGACAGCACCAGGAAACCCGGCAGGGCGGCGATAACCGCGCCGAAGCCATACTCAGAGGCGGTGTTCATCGCCGCGAGAATAGCCCCGCCCACCGCCGTCCGGCTTCCTTCTGCCAGCCGGCCGCGAATATTGCGGTAGCCGCAGACCAGTACCAGCACAATGCCGGAGAGCAGCGCCGCCTGTACCGCCCAGATGGCGGTGATTTTCCCCACCTCGGTGACCACAGGCTTCGCCAGACCCGGGAGGGTGAGCTCATGGCTGGCGCCGTACCACTGCGGGATCCAGTGGGTAAACAGCAGATTCAGCACCCCCACCAGCAGCAGCGGGGCGATAGCGATCAGCGGATGCGGCAGGTTGATATCATCCGGGGTCTCCGGCTCATTTTGCAGGTCGGTCCCATAGCCTTCGCCGCTGGCCTGCGCTTTGCGGCGCTGGCGCTCCAGCCACAGCAAACCGAAGAGGATAATGAACAGCGAGCCGATAAGCCCCAGCCACGGGGCCGCCCAGGCGTTGGTGCCGAAGAAGCTGGTGGGAATAATATTCTGGATCTGCGGCGTGCCGGGCAGGGCGTCCATGGTAAACGAGAAGGCCCCGAGGGCGACGGTGGCCGGGATCAGCCGTTTGGGGATCCCGCTCTGGCGAAACAGCTCGGCGGCGAAAGGGTAGACGGCAAAGGCCACCACAAACAGCGATACCCCGCCGTAGGTCAGCAGGGCGCACACCAGCACGATCACCGGGATCGCATGGCGGCGTCCAAGGATGCGGATGGCGGCGGCGACAATCGACCGCGAGAATCCCGACAGCTCAATCAGCTTGCCGAATACCGCGCCCAGCAGAAACACCGGGAAATAGAGCTTCACAAAGCCGACCATTTTTTCCATAAACAGGCCGGTAAAGGCCGGGCCGACCGCGCCCGGGTCGGTGAGCAGCACCGCGCCGAGGGCGGCGATCGGCGCAAAGAGGATCACGCTGTATCCACGGTAGGCTGCCAGCATCAGTAATGCCAGCGCGGCCAGGGCTATTATCACACTCATCACGACGTCTCACTCTCATTGTTATTGTAGGGGTACAGAACGAGATACTAGGGTTTCAGGGCGAAGCGCAGCTGGTGTTCCCGGCGCGACTGGATGCGCTGGCGCCGGGCCTCGTCCCAGCGGTAAAAGCCTTGCCCGCTGCGGGCGCCGGTGTCGCCTCGCGCCACTTTCTCTGCCACCAGCGACATCATCTCGGTGCCGCTGGCCAGCTCCGGCAGCAAGTGCTGGCAAATATCCTGGACCGTCGCCAGGCCGGTCATGTCCGCTGCCTCCAGCGGGCCGACCATCGCATAGCGGCGCCCCAGCGAGGCGCGCATCACCTGGTCCACCACCTCCGGGGACGCGATGCCGCTGTGGACGATATGCAGCGCTTCGCGCAGCAGGGCGAACTGCAGCCGGTTGCCGACAAAGCCCGGCGCGGCGCGGTTGAGCACCACCGCTTCCAGCGCGCAGGCGGCGCAAAAGTCGCTCACCTGGCGCGCCAGATGAGGCAGGGTGGCGCTCCCGGGCACCACTTCCACCAGCGGGATCAGGTGCGGCGGATGCCAGAAATGGGCGATCAGTAGCCGTTCCGGGAGGCGCATGCCCTGCGCCAGCTGATCCGGCGGCAGGCCGCTGGTGTTGCTGGCGATAATCGCCTCGTCGGCGATCAGCGTTTCCAGTTCGGCATACAGGGCGTGCTTCAGCCCCAGCCGTTCGGGGATCGCTTCAATCAGCAGCGTGGCGTCCGCCAGCGCTTGCAGCGCCGGGGTAGGGGTTAAACGGCTCAGCACGGCGTCGCGGTCGGCGGGAGCCTGCTGACCGCTCGCCTCCAGCTCGCGCAGGATCGCCTCGGCTACTGTGGGTATCTCGGCGAGACGTTGCGGATCGGTGTCATACAGGCGGACGGCGTGACCGTGACGGGCGAAATGGCAGGCAATGCCGACGCCCATCAGTCCGGCGCCGAGTACCGCCAGGCGTGGTGTAAACATAGTGGCTCCTGTTAACGTTGAAGGGTCATGGCGATGCCCTGTCCGCCGCCGACGCACAGGGTGGCCAGCCCTTTGCTGGCGCCCCGGCGCTGCATCTCATGCACCAGACTGACGAGGATCCGGCAGCCGGAGGCGCCGATGGGATGGCCAAGGGCGATGGCGCCGCCGTTAACGTTGACCTTCTCGCTGTCCCATTCGAGCAGCTGGCCGACGGCCAGCGCCTGGACGGCAAAGGCCTCGTTGGCTTCGATCAGATCCACCTCGTCCAGCGTCCAGCCGGCGCGCTGCAGCGCCTGGCGGCAGGCGCTCACCGGGCCGATGCCCATCACCGACGGGTCGACCCCGGCGACCGCCGCGCTGACAATGCGCGCCAGCACCGGCAGCCCAAGCTCGTGCGCTTTATCGACGCTCATCAGCAGGACCGCCGCAGCGCCGTCGTTCAGCGATGAGGCATTCCCGGCGGTGACGCTGCCGTCAGCCGGGCGAAACGCCGGGCGCAGCTGGGCCAGCTGCTGCTCGCTGGTCTCCGGGCGCGGTTGCTCATCGTCGGTCACGACACGCGGAGGTTTTTTGCCCTGCGGGACGCTGACCGGGACGATCTCCTCGCGAAAGCGTCCGGCGGCGATAGCGGCCGCCGCTTTGCGCTGGGAGCTGGCGGCGAAGGCGTCCTGGCGCTCGCGGCTGATGTCGAAGGCGTCGGCGAGGTTCTCGGCGGTGATGCCCATGTGGTAGTCGTTAAAAGCGTCCCACAGGCCGTCCTGGATCATGCTGTCCTGCAGGCTGGCATGGCCGAAACGCAGGCCGTCGCGGGCGCCATTCATCAGATAGGGAGCATTGCTCATGCTCTCCTGGCCGCCGGCGATAACGATCTCGGCGTCGCCGCAGCGGATCGCCTGCACCGCCTGCTGAACCGCTTTCAGCCCTGAGCCGCACACCAGATTGACGGTGACCGCTGGAGTGTCCACCGGCAGGCCGGCCCGCAGCGCGGTCTGGCGCGCCGGGTTCTGCCCGCAGCCGGCGGTGAGCACCTGGCCGAAAATCAGTTCATCGACCGCTGCGGCGGGCAGCTGGCAGCGTTCAAGCAGGCTGCGCACCACTGCCGCGCCGAGGTCGACGGCGGAAAGCGGGGCGAAGGCGCCGCGAAAGCTGCCGACCGGGGTGCGTACGGCAGCAACAATGGCAATATCGGTCATGATCTCTCCTTAGCTGAAGCGCATTTCGCGCACGTCGTCGGCGACGATCAGCCGTCCCGCCGTTTTACGCATCACTTCGTCGGGGCTGACCCCCGGGGCCACTTCGCGCAGGACAAACGCCCCGTCGACAATGTCCAGCAGGGCCAGGTCGGTGAGCACCCGGCGAATGCAGCCCACGCCGGTGAGCGGCAGGGTGCACTGCGGCAGCAGTTTGGATTCGCCGTTCTTTGAGGCGTGGGTCATCACCACGATGATGTTCTGCGCGCCGGCCACCAGGTCCATGGCGCCGCCCATCCCCTTGACCATTTTTCCGGGGATCATCCACGAGGCGATATTCCCTGCGACGTCGACCTCAAAGGCGCCAAGAACCGTAAGATCGACGTGGCCGCCGCGGATCATGGCGAACGACTGGGCCGAATCGAAGATCGCCGCCCCGGTTTGCGCGGTGACGGTCTGTTTGCCGGCGTTGATCATGTCGGCGTCGAGAGTTTGCTCATCGGGAAACTCGCCCATCCCCAGCAGGCCGTTCTCCGACTGGAGCATCACTTCAATGCCGGCGGGAATGTAATTGGCCACCAGCGTCGGGATACCGATCCCGAGGTTGACGTAGTCGCCGTCGCGCAGCTCCTGGGCGACGCGCATCGCCATTTGTTCGCGGGTTAACATCTCAGTGCCCTCCGGCGCGCAAGGTGCGCTGTTCAATGCGTTTTTCGAATTGCCCGACGATCAGCCGGTCGACATAGATCCCCGGGGTGTGAATGGCGGAGGGCGGCAGTTCGCCCGGCGGCACAATCTCTTCCACCTCCACCACCGTAATGCGCCCGGCGGTGGCCATCAGCGGGTTGAAATTCTGTGCGGTATGGCGATAAACCACATTGCCGTACCAGTCAGCCTTCCAGCCCTTCACGAGGGCGAAATCGCCGCGAATAGCTTGTTCAAGAATGTAATTTTTACCGTCGAACTGGCGCACCTCTTTGCCTTCGGCGACCGGCGTGCCATAGCCGGTGGCGGTGTAAAAGCCGGGGATCCCGGCGCCGCCGGCGCGGATTTTTTCCGCCAGCGTTCCCTGCGGGGTGAGCTCTACCGCCAGCTCGCCGCTCAGCACCAGCTGTTCAAACAGCGCGTTTTCCCCGACGTAAGAGGCCACTACCTTGCTGACCTGGCGCGACTCCAACAGCATGCCGAGACCGAAGCCATCGACGCCGCAGTTGTTGGAAACCACCGTCAGCCCCTTCACCTGGCGACGCTTCACCTCGGCGATCAAATTCTCGGGTATACCGCACAGGCCGAAGCCGCCGGCGAGCAGCGTCATGCCGTCCGTTAACCCTTCCAGCGCCGCTTCGTAGCTGGCGACGCGTTTATCCAGTCCTGCCATCTTGTCTCTCCTGCCTTGCGATACCCTTATCATTGGCGCGGGCGACTGATTTGATAATTTTGAATTTGTGACTCACTCATTTGGAAATTTAATTAATTTCCTGTTAACTAATTTCTTTCAATTAGTTAACAGGATGAAAAATGAGAATGAGTGTCAAACAGTTACGCGCGTTTTTAGCGGTAGCTCACACTCTCAATTTCGCCCACGCCAGCGAAAGGCTGAATCTGTCGCAGCCAGCGCTCAGCCTGACCATCAAAGGGTTGGAGGAGGCGCTGGGGGGCGCGCTGCTGCAGCGCAGCACCCGCAAAGTGACCCTCACCCAGGAGGGGGAACTCTTTCTGCCGATGGCCCGTCAACTGCTGGCCGACTGGGATAACGTTGAGGAGGCGATGCGCCAGAGCTTTACCCTGCAGCGCGGCAAAATCTCGGTCGCCGCGATGCCGTCGTTCGCCGCCAACGTTCTGCCGGAGGCGCTGAAAGCCTTCCGCGACCGCTATGCCGGGGTGAACGTCACGGTGCATGATGTGATCAATGAGCAGGTAATCGAGATGGTGCGTGAGGGGCGGGTAGAGATGGGCATCGCTTTCGAGCCATCGCCCAACCACAACCTGCTGTTTACCCCGCTGGCGGTGGACCGCTTCGTGGCGATCGTTCCCCGGCAATCGCCGCTGGCGAAGAAAAAAAAGCTCACCTGGCAGGAGCTGTTAACTCTCGACTTTATCACCCTCCAGCGTCCCTCGGCGGTGCGCCTGATGCTGGAGGAGGCGCTGGCGCGCAGCGGGCGTCAGCTGGACGTGGCGCTGGAGAGCCACCAACTGGTGACGGTGGGGAGGATGGTAGCCAGCGGTCTGGGAGGCAGCGCGGTGCCGGCGCTATGCAAAACGCAGATGACCTCGCTGGGGGCGGTGTGCATTCCGCTCAGCGATCCGCCGATTGAAAAGTGCGTTGGGGCGATCCATGCCGGACATCTGCCGCTGTCGAAGGCGGCGCAGGCGCTGCTGGATACGTTGAAAGGGTATTTACCCACCTGAGGGGGCGTGGGGAAAAAAAACCGGCCCGCAGGCCGGTTTGATAATCAGATTTTGCAGGCGTCGCCGCAATCGTCATCGGCAACGATCGCCTGGGCTTTTTTGTCCGCTTCTTCCAGACGCTCCGCGTTGCGCTCTTCCGCTTCATCCAGGCCGCTGAAGACCAGGTTGTCGAGATCAATTTCCATAAGTTACCTATCGTTGCTGGTTTTGAATCAGCGTCAAGTATAGGGCATAACCGCCTGCGGAGGTAACCGCTCTTCGCGCCGAACGCACAGAGCGTTAAGTCCGCCGGCAGCAGATAAAACCCACCATAAATAACCGTTGACAGGATGGCGTTAGCTTTAAATATCTCCACCAGAATAATTTCCTGCCTAAATATTAAATGAAAGGACAACGAAGGTGTAATTAAGCATTGACGAATGGCTTTTATGTTAATATGGCCGCGATTATGGATGAATCTATGGATCTTAATCAATGGAACATACTGTTACAGGCGCCATCAAAGAATGGCGTAAACATAATAAAGTGATCGGTCAGGTCAAAATAAGCTATAAAAAATTCTTACGAAAATGCAGAGAGCTCTCGCTCGCAGGAGGTAAATACAGAGAATATCAAGGACTTTGCGCCAAATATCAGTGCGCACGATTGACCGCCGTGACCCAGGGACTGGTGCCTTTCGAGGATAAACCCTTTAAGGCCTATCTTAATAAACGGATGTCAAAACGGCGCAAGCTGGATATTGCCCACGGTTCGCTGAATTTTATCGAGAAAACGTTTCAGCCCGATGTGCTGCCGCAGCTCTATAACGTGGCGGATTTTGGCCGGACGATGTTTGCTATTCCTCTGAAAAATGGCGAAAAGCTTGACGTTAAGCTGCTGGCATCGCCGTTTCAGGAGGAGGGTGAGCTGATGCTGCAGCTGTTTCTCGGCGACCGGCGCGTTTATAGCGTCTGTTTTTCCTGTACCGACGATGGCCGCGCTTATATCGGCGGAATACAGGGCGGGAAAGATATCACCAATGATGAGGTGAAGGTGCTGACCAAAGAGCTGCATGGCGCGCGGCCGAAAAATATCATCATGAGCGTGCTGTATGGTTTCCTGCGTTATTTCGGCATCACTACGGTCTACGCGATCGATTCCGATTACCACGTGAAAAGCGATCTGGTGAAAGCCAGTTATTCATCGCTGTGGCTGGAAATGGGCGGAGAGAAACAGGCTCGCGGCTGGTATAAACTGCCGGCGCAGGAGATCAAAAAAAGTCTTGAAGAGGTAAAAAGTAAACACCGCAGCCAGTTTATTAAGCGCGAAGGTGTCAAAGAGCTGATTCAGCTCGAAATGGCGAACGCTCTGCGGCAAATAACCTTGAATCCGCAGATGAATTAACGCCTTTCCCACGTCAGGCAGGCAGCAGGGGGCTGTTGTCCGCCTGACGATATCCTTTCTTTACTGGCCGCTCTCGCCGATCGGCGGCGACACCGAGTTGGTGAGCAGCGGGGCGCTGCGCCACCACACTATCAGCGCGACCAGCGCGATAACGCTCAGCACGCCGAAGGCGGTAGCAAAAGAGTAGCGCCCGGCGATAGCGCCGGTTAACGCCGGACTCATCGCCGCCCCGGCGCCCTGCATTAGCATCACCACGCTTTGTCCGGCGTTGACGTGCCCGCTGCCGCGCAGCAGCGAGACGATAAAGCTGGGCACCGCCACCCCCAAAATCCCTGCCGCCAGACCATCAAGAATTTGCACCGGGACCATCATCGCCGGGGCGTCGCTGGCGGCCGCCAGCGCCGCGCGGATGGGCATGATCAGCAGCGCCAGCAGAATGCATCGCCAGTAACCATATTTGTCGATGCTGCCGGCGACCCGGATGGCCACCGGGATCATTACCACCTGCGAAATAATCACCGTGGCGGCGGCAAACAGCCCCGGATTGAGGTGTCCCGGCGCGGTGGCGATCCGCATGCTGAGCATCGGCAACAGCGCGGCGTTGGCGAGATGGAACAGCATCAGGGTCACGCCGGCGATCAGCAGCGGCGTATGGCGGAACAGGATGGCAAACCCAGGCAGCGCGGGCGGGATTGCCGACTCGAGGCCGCGGGCGGCGTCATCGTCAATATCGCTGCTGCGGATTGCCAGCAGGGCGATCAGGGTAAACAGGGTGGTACAGGCCATCAGGATGAAAATGCCGCCGATGCCCCAGTACCAGGCGATGGCCCCGGCAATCAGCGCGGTGAAGAAATTCCCCGCGTGGTTGAAGGCTTCGTTTTTTCCCATCTGAGCGCTAAAGCCGCGCTGTCGGGTCAGCCCAAGGGTGATCCCGGCGATTAACGGTCCGACAAAGGCCGCGCAGATCCCGCTGGCAACCTGTGAAAGAGCCACCACGCTGGTCTTCTGACTGAACCAGAGCAGGAGGGTGGTCAGGGTGATCGCCAGGCAGACCCCGGCCAACAGCACGCGCTTATGCCGCGAGGTGTCGGTGATGAAGCCGGCGGGCAGGGTCGCCAGCAGGCCGGCCACGCCGCCGACGGTCATCAACAGGCCGATGTCCTCCGCCTGCCAGTGACGCTGGGTGAGAAAGATCCCCAGAAACGGGCCGAGGCCGTCGCGAACGTCGGCGATAAAGAAGCTGGTCAAACATAAAGCCCGCAGTGAACGAAGCGACATTTTCTTCCTTTAGCATGAACGATCCGCGGATCAGCGGCGGACCAGGGCGGTCATGGCGTGCGCCACGAATAATAGCCGGGATCGGACCCGGCAGAGAGCCTCATTCTTTATCGCACCGTTCGATGAAACCAAAATGTCACCCAGTCGTCGGGTAACGTGGCAATGCAACATACCTGCTCGTCGCGGCTTCCGCCAGAGGCCTACGAAAGTTCTGTATCAGGGCAACCGCGCCGCTCTCAGCGTTCGTCTGCCTTAACGATCTGCAGCGCGGCGGGATTCGCCACGCTGCCGCTGGCGGTGACGAACCCGGGATGGACGGCCTCGCCGCTGGCGCTGTCCACCAGCGCAATATGCGGCGTGCTGTGCAGCACCTGCTGGTGGCCCCATTCCATCAGGGCGAACAGCACCAGCGCCAGGCTACGGCTTTTTTCGGTGAGAACATATTCATAGCGCTCGCGAGCCCCCGCTTCCCGATAGGGGACTTTGCGAAGCAAGCCCATTTCGGTCATGGTTTTCAACCGGATGGTGAGCGTCTGGCGGGTAATATGGGTATGCGCCTGCATCGTTTCAAAGCGCGTCACGCCGTAAAACGCCTCGCGGAGGATCAGCAGCACCCAGCGGTCGCCCAGTATTTTGGCTCCTTCCGCCAGGCCGCACAGCTCAGGATCGAGGTAGGGCAATGATTTATTTTTTGACATCGTGAGATTGGCCTTCTACTCTGAGTTTGAAATTTAGACTTAGATGCTAAGGAGCATAGCGTGCCATTTGTTAACGTGCAAACCATTAAAGGGATCATGACCGCGGAACAGAAAAGTGAGCTGCTGCGGCGGATGACCGATCTGCTGGTGGAAATTGAGGGGCAGGGCGATCCGCAGTTCCGCCAGTCGGTGTGGATCCGCATTGATGAACATGACCCGGAGCAGTGGAGCCTGGGGGGCGTCCAGCCGACGGCCGCGATGATTGCGGCTAAATTCGCCGCGGCGCGGCGCGACTGATTCCCTGAAAAAAGCGGGCGGCGAAGCCCGGCCCGGCTATCTGGCGCAGAAGAGGGCCAGGTCGCCGGGTAATATTGCTATTCGCTATGGTGCAAAAGCGTATTTTGCGGCTAAGGTAACGGTCAGGGAACCCAACAAACAGGGCGCGATGCCAGACGACCCGCCTGGCGCCACTCTCAAACTGGTGAAAACAACGGATGTCTAGCGAACAGATGCTGCCGCTGGCGGCGCAGAACAACAATATCATCCGCCTGGCCGTCGCTCAGGCGCTGGCCGGCGCCAACTCGGTGGTGTTCTACGCCACCGGCGCTATCGTCGGCAATACTATCGCCCCCAGCCCGTCGCTGGCCACGCTGCCTATCACGCTGTTTGTGCTGGGGATGGCAGCCTCGATTCTGCCTTTCGGCGCGCTGGCGCGTAAGCGGGGCCGCAAAGCCGCGTTTATGGCCGGTACCGGCGCCGGGGTGGTTACCGGTCTGGCGGCCGCTCTGGCGGTGGTGCTGGGCTCTTTTCTGCTGTTTTGTTTCGCCGCGATGCTTGGCGGCGCCTATGCCGCGGTGGCGCTCAGTTTTCGCTTTGCCGCCACCGACGGCGTCGCTCCGGAACGTCGCGCCCGCGCGCTGTCGCTGGTGATGGGCGGCGGCGTGGCCGCCGGGATCATTGGCCCGATGCTGGTCACCGGCACCATGCACCTCTGGCCGACTCATACCTTCGCCTTCACCTTCCTCGCTCAGGCGCTGGTGGCGGCGCTCGCCGCCATTCTGCTGGCAGGCGTGACGCCAGCAGAGCCCGCGGCGGCCAGCGTTCGCGGAGGGCGGCCGCTGCGCGAGATTGTCCGCCAGCCAGGCTTTGCCACCACGGTGTTCAGCGGCGCGGTGGCCTATATGGTAATGAATTTTCTGATGACCGCCGCGCCGCTCTCCATGCATATGCACGGCCTTTCCCAGCAGGCCGCCAACCTCGGGATCCAGTGGCATGTGATGGCGATGTACGGTCCGGGATTTGTCACCGGCCGGCTGATCCAGCGCTTCGGCGCAGCGCGCATGGCGGCGGCGGGATTGCTGATCACCGGCGCCTCGGTGGCGGTCGGTCTCAGCGGCGTCGGGGTGTATCATTACTGGCTGTCGCTGATTTTGCTCGGCATCGGCTGGAACTTTGGCTTCACCGGCGCCTCGGCGAAAATCATCGATTTCCACCGCCCGGAAGAGAAGACCCAGGTTCAGTCGCTCAACGATTTTCTGGTCTTCGGCGTGATGATCGTGGGTTCGTTTTCGTCCGGCGTTCTGCTCAACGCCTTCGGCTGGAACGCGGTGCTGTGGGGATCCCTGGCGCCGGTGGGGCTGGCGCTGTTCACCCTGCTGCTGCGTCCGTTATCGCCGCCCCGCGCTTAGCGCCTGGCCTGCCGCTGCGCGGGCCCTCGTTTTGTGCTTTTTAGCTATGCATTGCTGAAATTCATCTTAACCTGCGCGCGAATGAACGTCACACACGCTACATGCTGTAGTAATCTCTACATCATGACAATGCATCTCTTGATCCTTAACCTGACGACGTCTCAAGCCACGCTGCGCATGCGTGTCTGGCGAACCCTGAAGCAGAGCGGGGCGGCGGTCCTGCGCGACGGGGTCTATCTGCTGCCCGACGTGCGCCAGGGCTATGACATTTTCCTCAGCACCTGCCAGGCGATCCGCGCGGAGGGCGGGGCCGGGTATGTGTTTACGATTGAGTCGGCGGAAGAGGAGGCGCTCAGGCCGCTATTCGATCGTCGCGAACAGTATGATGCGCTGTTGCAGGATCTGCTGGCGCTGCAGGGGGCGTTATCCGCCGACGGACTGGCGGCTCAGCTCAAACAGCTGCGTAAAATTCAGCGTGACTACCAGCGGATCGCGGCTATCGATTTTTTCCCGGGGGCCGCCCGGGAGCAGGCCGCTGAGCGACTGGCCATCCTCGAGCAGGCGATTAATCAGCGGCTATCGCCGGACGAGCCGCAGGCGGTTGCGGGCGAACTGAGCCTTCTGGATAGAGAGGCCTTTCGCGGCCGTTTGTGGGCCACCCGCCGACGCCCGTGGGTCGATCGTCTGGCCAGCGCCTGGCTAATTCAGCGCTTTATCGACCCTGAGGCGCGGTTCCTGTGGCTGGCCGCGCCTGAGGACTGCCCGGCGACGGCGGTTGGTTTTGATTATGACGGGGCGCCGTTCAGCCACGTTGGCACGCGGGTGACCTTCGAAGTTCTGGTCCGGCGCTTTGCTCTGGAGGCCGCTATCCCCGACGCTCTGGGCCGGCTGATCCACTTCCTGGACGTCGGTGGGGTATCCACCCCGGAGGCGGCGGGGGTGGAAAGCATTCTTGCAGGGCTGCGGGAAACCATTACGGACGATGACCAACTGCTGGCGGCAGCCTGCTCGCTGTTCGACGGCTTACTGAAGTCCTGTGAAATGAGGTCTGGTAATCATGAGCAAAACGGTGGTTCTTCCGCAGACTGACAGCCCTTCCGTCGTCGCTTCCGTATCCTTCTGGCAGGCATTTCGCTTCTGGCTGAAGCTCGGCTTCATCAGCTTCGGCGGACCAGCCGGGCAGATCGCCATGATGCACCAGGAGCTGGTGGATAACCGACGCTGGATCTCGGAAGGGCGATTCCTGCACGCGCTCAACTTTTGTATGGTCCTGCCGGGCCCGGAGGCCCAGCAGCTGGCGACCTATATCGGCTGGCTGATGCATAAAACCTGGGGAGGCATCATCGCCGGGGTGCTGTTTATTTTGCCCTCGCTGGTGTTGCTCATCGCGCTGGCGTGGATCTACCTCGTCTGGGGAGATGTCGCGGTGGTGGCGGGGATTTTTTATGGCATCAAACCCGCCGTGGCGGCGATCGTGCTGCAGGCGGCGCACCGCATCGGCTCGCGGGCGCTGAAAAATGGCGCCTACTGGGCCATTGCCGCCGCAGCCTTTGTCGCTATTTTTGCGCTGAACGTACCTTTTCCGCTGATCGTCCTGACCGCGGCGATCGTCGGGTTTATCGGCGGACGGGTGGCGCCGGCGACCTTCGGCAAAGCCGACGCCCATCGCGCGCAGAGTCAGCCTGGCGGGGCAGCCATTATTGATGACGCGACGCCGATCCCAGCCCACGCCCTGTTCAGCTGGCGGCGCACTGCCCGGGTGCTGATCGCCGGGATACTGCTGTGGCTGGTGCCGATGGCCACCCTGGCGCTAATGCTGGGCTGGGCGCACCCGCTGACCCAGATGAGCTGGTTCTTTACCAAAGCCGCGTTGATGACTTTCGGCGGGGCGTATGCCGTCTTGCCTTACGTTTACCAGGGGGCGGTGACCCACTATGGCTGGCTGACCGCAGGGCAGATGATGGACGGCCTCGCCCTGGGGGAATCCACCCCCGGACCGTTGATCATGGTGGTGACCTTTGTCGGGTTTGTCGGCGGCTACACCGAAGCGGTGTTGGGCGTTGATGATGTGCTGCTGGGGGGCATCGCGGCGGCGTGCCTGGTGACATGGTTTACCTTTTTACCCTCGTTTATCTTTATTCTCGCCGGCGGGCCGTTTATTGAAACCACGCATAATAAAGTGGGATTTACCGCGCCGTTGACCGCCATTACCGCCGCGGTGGTGGGCGTTATCCTGAATCTGGCGCTGTTTTTTATCTGGCATAGCGTCTGGGGGCCATCCGGTTTCGACCCATGGTCTGCGGCCATTGCTCTCGCCGCCGCCGGGCTGCTGTTTCGCTATAAGTGGAAGCTGACCTGGGTACTGGCCGCCGCCGCCGCGGTAGGGCTTATCGTCCATATGGCGGGACTGTCCGGCGCAGGGTGAGGTCGGCGTTGGGCTGAAAAGGCGGGAGGCAGGGACGGTATGGGGAAAGGGGCCGATGCCTGGTGAAACAGTCGTCGGCCGGAAGGTGTGGTAATAGCAATGTCTCTATTTCTCAAAGCATCTATAAGACTTCGCGTTACCAAAAGCGAGCTGCGTAATTAAAATGCTTCATTTGATGTTCATCAACATATGAGCTAGTTTCATCGGTGACTACAGGATTTGTGGAGACGGTGTTACCTGATATATATAACGGGATGCCTGCCTTATTTTTACCTGTGTAAATCCCGGCGTGATCTCCTGGCTTTTTGCCGTTAGACTGGGCGGGATAATCTACTCTTAAAACAATATCGCCAACGGCAATGTCGGAAATATTTATTATTTTTCCGTGCGCTAATGACTCCTGATAGAATTTCGCTACGCTGGCGGTTTTAGGCAGGCCGGGAATACCAGCCTGACAGCTACACCAGTAGACGAAAGCCATACACCATGGCGAGCCGGAGGGGCTACCCACGTAGTCGAGATAGGTATTTACCATCGGGCCAGAGTTGCTGTTAAGTGGTTCCTCTTTAACATTAAGCTGACTTCTTGCTGCGTTTATTAAGTCATTGCCATTAGGCATGTTCTTATCCTAATCAGGTAGATTGTTAAATTGTGGATGGCAGAGAATGATTTTTTCGAGTTTCGCTCCTTATCTGGCTGAACTTTTCTGTTTTTATCTTTGAAGTATTTATTTGTTCTTGAAGTATCTATTTAATTTTGTAAGGGGAAGGCTTGTCTGATAAGCGGAAGTAATATCTCGCCTGATTTTTTTGTAATTATGCCAATCAAAATTAATAAGAAATTGATAAGCGGTTTCTGCGCCAAGTCTAAACAATTTAAGTTTGTTGGCATCGCACATACTGAAGTCTAACCAGCCAATGTCTCCAGTGTCTATGAATGATACTAGCTTATTGTAATCAGGGTTTTTTTTAATGAAATCGTAATTCATGGCATGTCTGGCGGTGTTGAACGATTGAGCAAATATATCAAGGGTGCTATTAATTTCATGACTGTGATCGTCAAGTTGCAGTTTGACACCAAATGTGGGTCTTGCTGGAATTTTTGTGGGGTTGTGAAAAACATCAATCGGAAAGTTTGACATGATGCCGCCATCAACAAAACAAGCGATAGGTGGCGGAAATCGAGTGGCTAATCTGCTTTGAAAACTAATGCCGGTATATTTTTGCCATTTCAATTGTAGATTATTATCCATATGAGGTATTTTTACCGTGTAGGGCTGAAAAACAAAAGGGATAGACATAGAGCAGCGGCAGAACACCGCGGGATTTACATCGTTCGGTTTTTCCCAGTATAGTTCTGCCATGACAGGAAGTTCAACTTTATATTCGGTGGCTAAATCTGCTGTTATCAGGCATAAATAGTCATGATTTACATCCAGTTCATCAAGGGATTGTTTACCTTCAAGTTGGGATGGTTTATCAATGCTGGTGCTTCTAAGCTTCCATCCGTATGGAGTCGTCGCCATTCTTTTTCTAAGATCGTTGACTGTATAAATATTAAAAGATGATAGCTGTTTTTTAAGCCAGGACTCAAATTCATCGCCTCTATTCAGTCCTTGCATTATTTTTAAGTTGTCCGTTGTCGTAAGAAACCTTAAAAATGCACTAAAATATTTAAACCCTGACTTGTTTTTAGAGTTCATTAAGCCTGTGGCAGTATCCATAAATTTCTTTGGGTCATAATCTCCGTCCTTTTTTCCATCAATAAATGTATTTATTGGCATGTTGGCGATCATATCTATTAGGCGTTCGCTTTTTTCTTTTTCAGGTACATCTATTGCAGATAATAACAAGGCGGCAATTGAACCGGCTGACGTGCCTGCGATACCAATGAATCTTATCCCTGCTTGCTCTAAAATATATATGTAACCTACAAGGGCTAATCCGAGGACGCCGCCACCCTCCATTACCAGATCAACGTATTGATGGCCATTTTCATCAATAGTGTCACTGAATTCTTTATTGGACAGGGCGGTGGCTTTATTTTTTATTTCTTCAACTTCTTTTAGGTAGCTATTCACGGATAATGACATTTTAATTTCCTTAGCAACGGATCTGATCATTGTTGATCATACAAGGGAATTTATTGGCCGTTATCAGAAGACCTCTTTTTTGCTCAAAGAGAAAATTGAGAAAATGCTGTGAACAATTTTTAACGGCCGTCTCGTCAACTACAGAAAAGTATAACGGAGGAAACAGAGACACCACTCATTCATATGAATGAGTGACGTAAAAAAACTCGCCGTGCGGGCAGGGGGAAGAGAGACGGGCCCGCTCCGCGTTAGCCCGCACGCGGAGCGGGGGCGATCAGGTCGCGGGGCTTTCGCGGGTGGCCCGCGCCAGCGGGTTGCTGTCCAGCTCCAGCTGGTCGCGCAGCGCCCAGCCGCGCAGCTTGCCGGGGTTAAGCAATCCTGCCGGGTCGAGAGATTGTTTAACCGCCACCACGTCAGGGCGGATAACCCCCTGTTTGCCGTCCTCAACCTGCAGTACGTGGGGATTGTTAATTTTGACGTCGTTATCGCGAAATATCTGCATGATCGCGTTGAGACGTTCGGGCGTGGTATAGCGCACCAGCTGCAGACCGCTGGCGGTAAGGTTGCCTTCGATATCGCGCAGAAATTCAATATGGGACATTACCTCCCCGGCGAAATGCTGCTCCAACTGTAAAATTTGCTGCGGATAGCGCAGCGGATCAAACGCCGTCTGTAGATAGGTCAGCGTATTGTCCACCTTGAGCGCATGCAGGGTGGTGTGGTTCCAGCAGTATTCCATTAACGAGGCGTTTTGCGTCCGGGCCTCGTCGCTGGTCTGACGGATGGCGTTGCTCCCGCGATGGCGCGGTAACAGACTGGCGCAGAGTCCTTCGCTCTCCTCGGCGATCAGGCTGATAACCGCATGCTGGCCGGCGCGGTAACGATCGTTCAGGTGGCTAAAATAATCGGCGATCGGCGTGGCCAGCAGCGCCACCTGGCGCTTCACCAGTCCCGGGGAGCGGACGCAGGCGTTGGCATAGTTCAGCGCATCGGCGAAATCGTCAAACACGTCCAGGCGTTCTATCCACTGGTGCGCGGGAGCCAGCGCCAGCTCAACCTCGAGAATGATGCCGTTGGTGCCGTAGGCGTGATGCAGCAGCAGCGCTTCGGGAGCCGGGACGGTCAGTACGCGAGGGACCGGCTCGACGGTCATCACTTTGACGCTGAGCACATTGCCGGGCGCCGCCAGCGGCCCATAGTTGATGGAGCCGATGCCGCCGAACCCGCCGCCGTAGAGGCCGCCCAGGCTCGCCAGGCGATAGGTCGACGGCATACAGCGCAGCTCCCAGCCCGTCGGGCGGGCGGCGGTTTCGATGTCCGCCAGGCGAATGCCGGCCTGGGCTCTCACCGTGCCGTTGCCGAGAGCGACGATCTGGTTGAGCCCGGTCATATCCACCAGCATCCCGCCTTCGAGGGGGACCAGTTGGCCGTAGTTGCCGGTGGCGCTTCCGCGCAGGGTCAGCGGCAGCTGGTGCTGCGCGCAGGAGGCGACCAGTTGCCGCAGCTCCTCTTCATCGCGCGGGCGAACCACCGCGTCCGCCTGTTTTCCCGCCAGCTGCTCGGTGAGTACCGGACTGAACCAGTGAAAATCGCGGGAAAGCCGTTTGAGTTTCGCCGGCTGCAGGGTCCACTCCAGCGCCGGGAGTGCCTGCTGGATCGCCGCTATCGCTTGTTGACGCTGTTCATCAGTCATCATTCTTTTTCCTGTTCGTCAGCAGAACATTAATGAGATTGCACGGCTTCGCTTTCATGCCAGGCGCTGAGCGCCCGACGCGAGACCCAGGACATCACGCCGAACAGCGCAATCCCGGCGAGAGAGATCAGCAGCAGCGCGGCAAACATCAGCGGGATATCCAGCTGATAGCCGGCCTGCAGGATCTGATAGGCCAGCCCGGTATTGGTCCCGCCAGTGCCGGCGACAAACTCCGCTACCACCGCGCCAATCAGCGACAGCCCGCTGGAAATACGCAGCGCGCCGAAGAAATAGGGCAGCGCCGAGGGGATACGCAGTCGCACCAGCGTTTGCCAGCGGCTGGCGTGATTGAGGCGGAAATAGCTCAGCAGGCCGGGAGAGACGCTGCGCAGTCCCTGGGTGGTATTGGAGATGATGGGGAAGACCGCCATCAGGGTGGCGCACACCACCAGCGAGAGGGTGGCGTCCTTCACCCAGATGATGATCAGCGGGGCGATGGCGACGATCGGCGTCACCTGCAAAAACACGATGTAGGGAAACAGGGCGGTTTCCACAAACCGGTTCTGCACCAGGATAAACGCCACGGCGGCGCCGATGACAATCGACAGCAGAAACGAGATCAGGGTGATCTTAAGGGTAAACAGCAGCGCCAGCAGCAGCGGCGTGAGATGCGTCCACAGGCTGTCCAGCATCACCAGTGGCGACGGCACCAGAAAGGCCGGGATGCGGAAATAGCTTACCGCGCCCTGCCACAGGAGCACCACCGCCACCGCGACGAGGGTCGGATAGAGAATTTTGAGAAAACGCGGATGCTGGATCCACGGCGTTGCGGTTGTGGTTTTCATATTATGGCTCCATACCAGACTGGCTGGCCTGCAACAGACTGTCCTGCAGCTGACGGGCATACAGGGAAAAGGCCGGACTGACGCGGAACGCCTCGCTGCGCGGGAACGGCTCCCGGATGGCGATATCTTCCACCACCCGTCCGGGACGGGCCGCCATCATGATCACCCGCTGCGAGAGAAACACCGCTTCGTGGATCGAGTGGGTGACGAAGACCACCGTCAGGTTCTGCTCCTGCCACAGACGCAGCAGATCGCTGTCGAGCTTGTTGCGCGTAATTTCATCCAGCGCGCCGAAGGGCTCATCCATCAGCAGCAGCTTTGGCCGGGTGACCAGGCCGCGGGCGATGGAGACGCGCATTTGCATGCCGCCGGAGAGTTCGCGCGGCAGGACGTCGGCGAATTTGCCCAGCCCCACCAGTTCAAGGACTTCACTCACCCGGGTATTACCTTCCGCGCGCGGCACGCCGGCCAGATCCAGCGGCAGCCTGACGTTATTGCGCACGCTGCTCCACGGCATCAGGGTGGCTTCCTGGAAGACGAACGAGAGCGGATGCTGGGCCTTTTCCCGGCTGTCGCGCCGCCACAGCATCAGCTTGCCGTCGCTGGGCTCCACCAGGCCGGCGACCATCTTCAGCAGCGTACTTTTACCGCAGCCGGACGGACCGAGCAGGGTAATGAACTCCCCCTGATTGATGGTCAGGTTGACGGGCAGCAGCGCCCGGGTGCCGTTGCTGTAGATCTTCTCCGCCGACAGCACCTCAATGGCCGGCGTGGCGGAGGTGGGCGTAAAGCGGGTGTCGCTCATCACGGTCAGTTTCGGGGCGGTATTCATGGCATCACTCCGGCGTCTTTGACCATATCCAGGGTGTAAGTCTGCTCAAACGGCACCTTGCTGGCGTCGATCAGTTTGTTTTTCACCAGCATGTCCCAGGTTTTCTTCAGCCGCGGCTCGGTGATGATGCCGATACCGCCGGTCTTAGCATCGCCGCCGGTCACCAGCTGGTAGTGCTTCATCTGGGCAATGCCAAAGGCGATCTGCTCGGCGCCCATTTGTGGATTCGCTTTGCCGATCAGGTTGTTTCCGGGGGTGGGATTCTGCAGGTAGCTTTTCCAGCCCTCCATGGAGGCTTTGACGAAGGCCGCCACCGCCGCCGGACGTTTGCGGATGGTGTCCGCCATACAGATGATCGAGTTGCCGTAGGGCGGGTAGCCCCAGTCGCTGAGCGGATAGACATAGAACGGCAGCCCGCCTTTGGCGACGGAGAACGGCTCGGAGGTGACGTAGCCCTGCTGCACCAGATTTTTATCGGCGAGGAACGGCTGGACGTTAAAGGTATAGGGGCGCACTTTGCTGCCAGCCAGACCCAGCTCGCTCTTCGCCCACGGCCAGAAGGAGGTATAGGCCTCGGTGGCGAGCAGGAAGGTTTTGTCTTTAAGCTCAGCCGGGTTGCTTACTTTGTCATGGGTGATAAACACCGTCGGCGAGTGCTGGAACACGGTGGCGACGGTTACCGCATGCACCCCCGCCTGCCAGGTCTCCAGCGCCTGGCCGTTGTCGCCAAGGGTGCAGTCCGCCTGACCGGCCGCCATCAGCTGCATAACGTTGATCTGCGGGCCGCCCATTTTAATTTCGACATCGAGACCGGCGTGTTGGTACAGCCCGGTGGCCTGGGCCTGGTAAAACCCGCCGTGCTCCGCCTGGGCATACCAGTTGGTGAGAAACGTAAACTTCTCCGCCGCGAAGGAGGAGGCTGAGGTCGCGAGGGCGGCCACGGTCAGCAGGGTTAAAACTGGCGTCGATCTGGTATTCATCAGGGCTCCTTGGAATCAGCAGCGAAAGAGGGGGGGAGGGACTGGACAAAGCCGTGCCAGTGCTGTTTGCCCCAGGTCGGTTCTCGACGTTCGACCCAGGCCATGCGGTGGATCTCGATGATTGCCTGCGCCCAGCTGGCGGCGAGGGAGTCGAGCAGCCCTTCGCCTTGCTCCCGCGTCGCCGGGGTCGGGTCGCCAATCACCCCGCTCGGGCCAAAGTCATACGCTGCCCATGCCGCCGCCGGACGGCCTTTCGACAGGGTCGGGCAGGGGAATTCCGGCGGGAAGTTGGCGACCGCCCGCTCCATATGAACGCACTCCGGCGCCAGCGCCAGCATCAGCGCCGTTTCGCTATGGCCGGCGTGCATCGCCATCCGCTGTTCATGCGGGCTGAGAAACTGTTTTTCGCAGTTGGGCACGTTGAACACATCGTGCGGGATGGCGATAAAATCCCCGTGGCGCAGGCGCATTTCCCGGCAGGCGATCTGCAGGATCTGCGGCTGGCCGCCGTGGCCGTTGATCATCAGCAGCTTGCGAAAACCGGCTCGATAGAGAGATTCGGCGATCTCCAGCAGGGTATGCAGCAGCGTATCGCCGCTGAGGGTCAGGGTGCCGGGAAAATGCAGATGCTCCTCTGACTTACCGTAGACGATCGGCGGGATGGCGTAGGCCGGGATCGCCGCCGGTAGCCTGGCGAGGGCATGGCCCGCCACGCCGGAAGATATCACGCTGTCCACCGAGCAGGGCAGATGCGGGCCATGCTGTTCGATCGCCCCGGTGGGGAGGACGATAACCGTATTGCTTTTATCCGGCAGGGCGGCCACGTCCGTCCAGCTCAGGAAAGGGAGAAAGCGCGCTGCAGGAATGTAACCGTTAATCATCGCGGTGCCTCGAGTGAATTGGCTGGGGTAACCAGACGGTTGCTTCGACTTCAATCAATACCGTGGCGTCGGGCAGCATTTCGCTGACCTGCACCACGGTGGAAACGGGCGGTTGGTCGGGATAAAACAGCTTCCTGACCCGGCTGTAATAGGGAAAATGGTCAAGGTTGCGAAAGTACTGCACCAGCTTGATAACGTCGCTCATCTGCCCTCCCGCGGACTCCACGGTGCGGCGGATGCTTTCCAGGACGTACCAGCTCTGGGCGAGGATCGGCCCCTGTTTCGCATCGGTTGAAAATTCGCCGGTCGCCCCCAGCAGCTCCCGCACCGGCTCAGGCACATCCTGAAAGCCGTTGACGATGGTGCCGGTCAGGGGATTGACCGGAATAATGCCGGAGAGAAAGATAAAATCGCCGGCTCTGCGCCAGGCGGCATACCGCGCCAGCGGCGCCCCCGCGCCTGCTTCAAGACTCATGTGCCATCTCCTCCTGCCACACTCGCCGGTGGGTTAACCTGCCGTGGTTAACCACCAGACGGGCGGCGCTGTTTAAAGGCCAGGTAAAGCGGTCGCTACCCGGGAAAATCACCACGCTGGCCGCCGCCCCGACGGCAAAGGGCACCGCGTCTGCCGGCGAACCGGTTAGCGCCGCGCGATTGCAGATCAGCCGCGACTGCCGGTCGAACGGGTCGCTAAGCTGGGCGCTGAACAGGCCGCAGGCCAGGGTGTCCAGCGGGTCGTAGCTTCCCGCCGGACAAAAAGCGTCCTGCACGTTGTCGCACCCAAGCAGGGTGGCCACGCCGGCGGCCTGCGCCTCGTGCAGCAGGGTGATCCCCCGCTGGCGCGGCGTGCGGCCGAACGTCGCATCCTGCAGCAGCAGGTTGGTCATCGGCAGGGCGATAAGGGTGACGCCGTGCGCCGCCAGCTGACGCAGGATTTGCGCCGCCTGCGCGTCGCTGCCGGCGGCCAGCGCGCAGCCGTGGCTGCAGCAGATATGTCCGGGGAAAGGGTGGCGGGAGAGATGATCCGCCAGCCAGGTCAGCCCCTGAGACACCTCGCTGAGCTCCTCATCGATATGCAAATCCAGATCCAGTTTCCAGCGGGCTGCGCTATGCACAAGGTTTGCCATGGCGGCGGCGTCCCAGTTGGAGGAGTGGATGAAGCCGCCCAGCAGGCAGCGCTCCCCGCTGTTGGCGACCGCGCGGGCAATGGCCTCGGCATCCGCCGGATCCTGAAACAGGGGCAGCGGGACCAGCGCCACCCGCTCCAGGGTGATGCCGCCGGTATCGAGGCGGGCGATCTCCTGCCAGGCGTCCGGCGCGTCGGCGGTAAACCAGTCGATATGGCTGCGCAAATGGGTCACGCCATTCGCTGCCGCCCGGGCCAGCGCGGCGGACGCCCGACGTTGAATATCCGCCCCGGTCCAATGTCGGCGATCCTCATGCATGGCGTGGATCGCCGGCAGCAGCCCGGCCTGCGCCGGACGGCAGCGTTCAATGGTGAATGTCTTGTCCAGATGGGCATGGGGTTCCACCAGGCCGGGGAGCGTCAACGCCCCCGCCAGATCCCACAGGCCGGGAGCCGGCTGGTCGGTTGGGGTCAATGCGGCGATCCGGCCATCGCGAAAGGCCAGGTCCGCCAGCAGCGGTTCACCGTTGGCCTGCGTCGGCCAGCCTTCGGGCAGCGCCCAGGCCGGGAGTCGGGCGCGGCTGATACCGGTGAGCGGCGCGCAAGAGGAGGAGAATGTCATCGTCAGTCTCCTCACAGATCCAAAACCAGACCCGGCGATTTCGCCCGCGAACAGCAGAGCGTGATCTGGTCGTTGCCAGCTTTCTCTTCCGCCGTCAGCACGCTGTCCCGGTGCTCGGGGATCCCGTCGAGGACCCCGGTAATACATGACCCGCACATTCCCTGTTCGCAGGAGAGCATGACCTCCACCCCGGCGTGCTGTAATACCTGAGCAATGGTTTGATCCGCGGCGACCTGCAGACGCTGCCCGCTGGAGGCCAGCTCAATATAAAAAGCGTTTTTCGCCGCAGTATTATTTTCCGCCGCGGGAGTGAAGCGCTCGAATACAAATTGCGACGGCGACCAGCGATATTCATCCATGACCGACCGCAGTCGCTGAATAAAGCCCTCCGGGCCGCAGGCCACCACCGCGGTATCAGGATCGGGCGCGGTTAAGCATGGGGGGATCTGCTGGCGAAACGACTCGCCTTCCTCGCTGCAGTGAATCGCCACCGTGCCGCTCGCGGCCAGCTGAGCCAGGCGCGGGGAGAAGGCGGTCTGGCGCGAGCTGGCGACATAATAATGCAGCTCCAGCTCTCCCTTTCTGGCGGCAATCGCGTCAGCCATCGCCAGCAACGGCGTGATGCCGATACCGCCGGCAAACAGCAGGTAGCGCCCGGCTTGCGGCAGGGGGAAATGGTTGCGCGGCTGCGAAATGGAGAGCCGATCGCCGGCTTTGAGCTGCTGGTGCAAATAGCGTGAGCCGCCGGTGGAAGCGTCCGCCAGCCTGACGCAAACTTCATAGCGATTTCCGCGGTCAGGCATGCCGCACAGGGAATATTGCCGCGGGCCAACGCCGGGAATAATAATATCGATATGCGCCCCGGCGGAGTAGGCCGGTAATATTTCCCCGGCCGCTGCCTGCAATATTAAAGACAGATTTCCCTCTCCGTTAGGCCGTATTTCCCCGACCGAGACCGAAATAAAATCGTGGCTGTGCATTACCGTTTACTCTCCCTCATTCCGCTGTCTGCAGGGCGGCCAGGGTCGGCGAAGAGATAACTCCCCTTCGCGGTGAACTGTCCGGCGTGCAAGAAAATGGGTGAAACGATCGTTTCTCCGCTATGAATGCTACGGTATTGTGATAAAACTGTTGCGTCCAGAGCTTTGATTCGCACAACCCGTTGCAAAAAAGAGAGCACCCAAACGATGTTTGCCTTCTCCCGATTTCTGCTCTATTTCACTGAAGTGGCCCGTCAGGGGTCGTTTCGTAAAGCGTCAGAGGCGCTGCATGTCTCTGCGTCCTCTATCGACCGTCAGATTTTGCGCGTGGAACAGGAGCTGGCGATGCCGCTCTTCGAGCGCCATCCCACCGGGCTGCGGCTGACCGCCGCCGGGGAGCTGCTGCTGCATGCGGCCAATAACTGGAAAAAGGACTTTACCCGGGTCTGTGAGCAGCTGGATGACCTGCGCGGACTGCGGCGCGGGCATGTGCGCATCGCCACCATCGATGCCATTAACCGGCATTTCTTTTCGACGATGCTCAAAGAGGTGCATAAACATTATCCCAACATCTCTTTTACATTGACCACCATCAACAATATCCACATCCAGCAGGCGCTGATCTCCGGCGAGGCGGATTTCGGCATCATGCTCAATCCGCAGACCTCCCGTGAACTGCAGGTGAGGGCGTTTGCCGAAATGAATATGGGGATCGTGGTGCCGACCGGCCATCCGCTGGCCAGCCGCAGCGCTGTGCGCTTTAGCCAGTGCATCGACTACCCGTTTATCCTGCCCTCCGCCCCATTGATGATCAGCGAACCGGTAGAGGCGCTGGTGAACATCAGCGGCAACGAGGTGAAGGAGGTGGCAGTGTCGAATAACATCCACATGATCCGCACCCTGATTAAAGAGCAGATGGGTATCGGCATCCTGTGCCGGCTGGATATTCTCGATGAGATTGAGTCCGGCCAGCTGGCGTTTGTGCCGCTTACCGATCCGCAGCTTAAGCCTTTCACGCTGGCGCTGTGCGTCTCGCCCGCCCGCCAGCTTTCACTTGCCGCCTCGATGATGTTGAACCAGCTGGAGATGCTCTTCAGCCAGCTGTGTGAGACCGGCAGGCACTAAAATCATTCATTAGCGCACCATAATGGTGCGTTTTTTGTGTGCATGAATCAAAGGTTGCATGCCCCAGGGCGGCGGCGCAGGCGATTTTGCGCGGCCGCGCGCGGGCGATAAAATCTGGCATTGTTTTTGTATAGCTAAGTGTGAGTAGAAGCGGTCAGTACGGGTTATCCATACGGGACATTGCTCAGTCACCATGTCGCGGTTCAATGTTGACCGGGATGGGAGGCTGAGCCACATTCGCTCGCTCCCCCTCCCGGCGTAAAGAGGAGAGGGATAATGAAAACAGGCGCACGCCTTCCCCGGGGTTTACGCTGGCTGGGCCTGATGGCCCTCGGCGGTGTCTCGCTGGCCGTTCAGGCCGAGGAGAAAATCGTTCTGCTGACCTCCTGGTACGCTCAGGCGGAGCAGGGGGGGTATTATCAGGCTCAGGCCACTGGGCTGTACAAAAAATATGGTCTCGACGTCGAGATCCGCTCCGGTGGCCCCCAGGTCAACGGCATGCAGTTGCTGTTGTCGAAGCGGGCCGATGTGATCATCGGTTACGATCTGCAGCTGCTGGAAGGCATTCAGCGCGGCTTCCAGGCGAAAGCCATTGCCGCTCCCTTTCAGTACGATCCCCAGGGGCTGCTGACCCACGCCGATGTCACCTCCCTGCAGGGGCTGAAAGATAAAACCATTCTGGTCTCCAGCTCCGGTCAGGCGACATGGTGGCCGTGGCTGAAGGCGCAATACCAGCTGAGCGACGCTCAGGTTCGCCCCTACACCTTCAATATTCAACCCTTTGTCGTCGACGACGCTGTCGCCCAGCAGGCTTATGTCAGCTCCGAGGTGTTCCAGGTGCAGAAGGCTGGAGTGAAGGCGAACTTCTTCCTCTTTTCTGAGCATGGTTACCCTCCCTATGGCGGCATTCTTATCGCCCGCCCGGACACCATCGCCGAGCGTAAAGCGGCGATGGCGAAGTTTGTCCGCGCTTCAATGGAGGGCTGGGTGAGCTATCTCAAGGATCCGGCGCCGGGCAATGCGCTGATTAAGCAGGACAATCCGAAAATGACCGACGATCTGCTCGCCTGGGGCGTGACCCAGATCCGTGAGCATCATCTGATCGACGGCGGGGATGCCGCCAGTCAGGGCTGGGGGACGATGACCGACGCGCGCTGGCAAAAGACGCGTGATTTTATGGTCAGCGCCGGTCTGCTGGCGGCGGCCACCGACTGGAAACAGGCCTACACCACCGAATTTGTTCAGGCCATGCAGGTTAAACCCTGAGGAGCGACGCCATGTCATTAATGATTAAAAATGCCCATGCCATCCTCAGCGGTCTGTCCGGAGAGGCGGCGCGGCTGGCCGGGCCAGATATTCGCATCCGCGACGGCAAGATTGCGGCCATCGGCAGCCTGACGCTGCTGCCGGAAGAGCGACAGATCGATGCCCGCGACTGTGTGATCTATCCGGCATGGGTGAACACGCACCACCATCTTTTTCAGTCGCTGCTGAAGGGCGAGCCGCAGGGGCTGAACCAGAGCCTGACGGCCTGGCTGAGCGCCACGCCGTACCGCTTTCGCGCGGCTTTCGATGAGCATACTTTTCGTCTGGCGGTGCGCATTGGCCTGGTGGAGCTTCTGCGCTCGGGCTGCGCCAGCGTGGCGGATCACAACTACCTGTACTGGCCGGATATGCCTTTCGATACCTCGGAGATTGTCTTCAGCGAAGGGGAAGCGCTGGGGATGCGCATCGTTCTGTGCCGGGGTGGGGCGACCCAGGGGCGGGCGGTGGAACAGGATCTGCCGGTGGCGCTGCGTCCGGAAACCTTCGACGGCTATATGGCGGATATCGAACGGCTGGTCAGCCGCTATCACGACCCCCGGCCCGATTCTCTGCGCCGGGTGGTGATGGCGCCCACTACCGTCCTGCACTCCGCGCCGGGCGCCCAGCTGCGGGAGATGGCGAAGCTGGCCCGCCAGCTGGGGATCCGGCTGCACAGCCATTTATCGGAAACCGTCGATTATCTTGACGCCGCGCGGCAGAAATTCGCCATGACGCCGGTGCAGTTCTGCGCGGAGCATGACTGGCTGGGAAATGACGTGTGGTTTGCCCATCTGGTGAAGCTGCTGCCGGAGGAGATTGCCCTGCTGGGCCGCACCGGAACCGGCATCGCCCATTGCCCGCAAAGCAACGGTCGGTTGGGCAGCGGCATCGCCGATCTGCTGGCGCTGGAGCAGGCCGGGGTCCCGGTCTCGCTGGGGGTGGATGGCGCTGCCTCCAATGAGGCGGCGGATATGCAAAGCGAAGCCCACGCCGCATGGCTGCTGCAGCGCGCGCGCAAGGGGATGCTGGCGCAGCCGCGCTACGCCGGAGGCACCTTCGAGGGCGGGGCCGATGCGGCCACGGTGGAGGATGTGGTGCGCTGGGGCAGCGCCGGCGGGGCGCAGATCCTCGGCTTAGCGCAGAGCGGCACTCTGCAGGTCGGGATGCAGGCGGACCTCGCCATTTACCGGCTGGACGATCCGCGCTACTTCGGCCTGCACGATATGGCCATTGGGCCGGTGGCCTGCGGCGGGCGCGCCGCGCTGAAGGCGCTGCTGCTCAATGGCCGACCCATCGTGGAAGATGACGCCATTCCCGGTCTCGACCTTGACGCGATGCGCCACGACGCGCTGGCGGCCGTCCGTACCCTCCAACAGCGCGCCGCTGTTTAACTGATAACAGGATAATGACGATGAACGCAACCACCCAGAATCAACGCTATGCCTTACAGGAACTGGAAAAAGAGGCGCTGATGGGCGCCGAGGGTGAAGAGACCTTCGCCCGCGAAGTGCGCTGTATCGACCTGTCGAACTTTGCCGAAAGAAAAAATGATATTGCCGAACAACTGTGGGAGGCGGCAGTGGAGATCGGCTTCTTCCAGGTCAGCCACCATGGTATTCCGCTGGCGGAGATCCGCCAGGCGTTCAGCACGACCGAGGCGTTTTTCAACCTGCCCGACGAGGTGAAGCGCCAGTATCCGCTGGCCGGCAACGCCGGCTGGGAGAGCAAGGCGCAGGTTCGGCCGTCGACCCGCACGCCGGATCAAAAAGAGTCCTATCAGATAACCCGTCCGCTGATGGATAGGCGCTGGCCCAGCGATCGGGAGCTGCCAGGCTTCCGACAGACGATGCTCGGGTTTGAATCGCAGTGCTGGCAGCTGGGGATGAAGATCCTCTCCTGCTTTGCGTTAAAGCTCGGTTTTCCGGAATCGTTTTTCACCACCGCGCACGATCCGCAGCGTGACACCTATCAGAGCACCTTGCGCATGCTGCACTACTATGCAACCGAGCAGTCGCAGCAGGGAATGTGGCGGGCCGGCGCGCATACCGATTTTGACTGTCTGACGCTGCTGTTCCAGCGCCCCGGTCAGGGCGGCCTGCAGGTTTGTCCCGGTAAAGACCGCGAAAGCCAGCAGTGGACCAGCATTGAGCCGCGCGAAGAGGTCATCACCTGCAATATCGGCGATATGCTAATGCGCTGGAGCGACGACCAGCTGCCGTCTAACTTCCACCGGGTGAGAAACCCGCTGCCCCACGAATATCAGGGACCGCGCTACAGCCTGGCGTTTTTCTGCCAGGCCAATAAAGATGTCGAGATCCTCGGGCCGCAGAGAAAGTACCCGCCCATCAGCGCCGAGGATTATCTGCAGCAGCGGATCCAGGCCAATTTTGCCAAAGGGTAAGATGCTCCCTTGAGTGGTATGTCCTGCCGCCGGCTTTCGCTGGCCGCGCGGCAGGACATCCGGCGCTGAGCTTTTCAGGGGGTAGGGCTTGCCGATACGGGTGGCAAGGGTATCTCTGCCGCAGCCATAAAATCGATAAAACAGCGTATTCGCGGTGACAGGTAGCGGCTGGCGGGCCACAGGACCGAGAAATGCCCATCCTTGACGCAACAGCCGGGCAACACCTCCTGCAGTTGTCCCTCGTTGATGGCCTCGCGCACGACAAAATCAGGCACATAAGCGATGCCCATCCCCGCCGCGCTTAAGCGAATGGCGGCCTCAATGTTATTGACTGTCATAATGGCAGCGGCCCTGAAATCTCCCGTCAGCCGCATATCGCGCAGTTCCCAGGGCTGGATCAGCCCTGTCGCGGGGAAGCGAAAAAAAATACACTTGTGCGCCGCTAATTCCGCTGGCGAGCCGGGAACGCCGTATTCCGCCAGATAGGCCGGACTGGCGCAGAGCACAAAACGAAAGCCCCCCAGCTTTCTGGCGATCAAGCGGGAGTCCGCTAGTTCGCCGCTGCGGATAGCGACATCAAATCCTTCATCGATCAGATTGACCAGCCGGTCACTAAAATCGAGATCCAGTTCAACCTGCGGATAAAGACGGCTAAAGGCGGTGAGGGCAGGGAGCAACAGGCGGTAGCCGATGACAGGCAGTGAAATCCTCAGTTTACCGGTGGGCTGTGAAAGACTGCTGGTCAGCTCAGACTCGGCCTCCTGGATCTGCTCCAGGATACTCTGGCAGCGGGTCAGAAACGCGGCCCCCTCCGCCGTCAGGCTGACGTTTCTGGTGCTGCGGTTGAACAGCCGGACCCCCAGCTTATGCTCAAGCCGGGCGACATTCTTACCCACCGCCGAGGCAGATATCCCCAGCAGCCTGGCGGCCTGAACAAAGCTTAGCGTTTCGGCGGTGCGGACAAAGGACGTCAGCGAAGTGAGGCTGTCCATCGATTATAAACCTTTTGTCTCTTAAGAAGATATTTTCAGTCTATTTATCGGCAAGAACATCCGCAATAGGATGGCGATAGTTTATTCATTCCTTGCCGACTGATGAGGGCCGCCCGATGTTACTCACCGCCAGAACACCTTCCCGATACGCCAGCGCCCTGGCCGCGCTTTCTGTCTTTATGGCGGCCTTGCTGCTGCCGTTAAGTTTTACCGGCGGCGTCATGACCACCCCCGCGATACAGCAGTCGCTGGGCGGCTCTCCCGCTGCGCTGTCGTGGCTGACCAATGGCTTTATGCTGACTTTCGGCAGCTTTTTGCTGGCCGCAGGGGTGAAGGCGGATGCCATCGACAGAAAACGTATTTTTATCGCCGGCGCCGCGCTGTTTTGCCTGAGCAGCCTGCTGTTTTGTCTTACGCACAATCTCTTCCTGTCAGGCGTGCTGAGGGCGCTGCAAGGTCTGGCCGCGGCGATGATTTTAGCCAGCGGCAGTGCGGCGCTGGCCCAGCTGTATGACAGCGCTCAGCGGACGCGGGCATTCAGCATCCTGGGCACAGTGTTCGGCGCCGGCCTGGCGTTCGGCCCGCTGCTGATCGGCTTCATGACCGACGCGGTGGGTTGGCGCGGGGTATACGCCCTGTTTGCGCTGCTCTCGGCGATGGTTCTGCTTATCGGTCTGGCGTATCTGCCAGCGGCAGAACAAAGCCAGCCGCGGACACCCGACAACCTCGGCTTAAACCTGTTTACGCTGGCCCTGATGCTGTTTACTGCATCGCTTATGGTCATTCCGGCCCGCGGCTTTTTATCGCTGACCACGCTGGCCTTGTTCATCGCGTCGGCGGGACTGTTCGTGGCGTTTGCCGTGCGCTGCCAGAGGGTGAGCAACCCGGTGCTGGAACTCTCCCTGCTGCGCCATCCGCGTTTTGTCGGCGTACTGTTGCTGCCTGTCGCCACCTGCTGTTGCTACGTGGTCCTGCTGATTGTTGTTCCACTGCATTTTATGGGCGGAGAGGGGATGAGTGAGTCGCAGAGCGCGCTATATCTGATGGCGCTGACCGCGCCGATGCTGATTTTCCCATCCGTTGCGGCCCTGCTCACCCGCTGGTTTTCACCGGGGCGGGTATCCACGGGAGGGCTGATGATGGCCTCCGTCGGGTTGCTGTTGCTGGGCGATGCTTTTCACAGTAACCATCTTTCGCAACTGGTGCTGGCTCTGATCCTCTGTGGGGCGGGGGCGGCGCTTCCCTGGGGGCTGATGGACGGCCTGGCGATATCCGCTGTGCCGGTGGCGAAAGCCGGTATGGCGGCAGGCCTGTTCAACACCGTTCGCGTTGCCGGCGAGGGGATCGCCCTGGCGATAGTCTCCGCGGTATTAACGGCAAGCAATACCCTGACCCTGCAGAGTCGCGTTCACGGGTATGCCCCCGAGGTGATTCACCGCGCCGCAGGCTGGCTGGGAGCCGGCAATATGCCGCAGGCGGCTGCGCTTTTGCCTGACTTTTCCCTTCGGGCGCTGCGCGAGAGCTATGACTCTGCTTATACGCTACTGTTTAGTGGGCTGGCGGTTGTCACCCTGCTGTGCGCCCTGATGGTCTGGCGGACGCTATGCCGGAAGGGGAGCGCTATCCAAACCCGCAACAGCGGATCCTGAGCCTCCTTGATAGCGCATTGGCGTCACGCTCCCGGCAACCGCCTTTCCCGGTCTGCTTAGCGAACCGGGACTGTCATTGTTTCGCTGGCGGAACTATGCTGATCAGGGCGGCCACATGCGCCGCTCCGGCAGCGGAAACAGTGACTCACAGGTGGCGGTATGGCGATTGATCCGGAACTGATTTACATCGAGATCCTGGAAACGGTGCTGATGGCCACCCTGGATCCCGATTTGTGGAAATCGGCATTGCAGAAACTGGCGTTCCTCACCGGCCATCAGTACGCGGCATTTCTGTTCTACGATAAAGGCAATGCGCATCTGTTGACCGATTCATTCCTGCTGGAGGAGAAGGTCTTCACCGCCTATCGCGACGTGTTTCTGGCCATCGATCCCGCCGAAAAAATATTGACCGCGTTACCGGTCGGGCAAATGTACCGGGACCGCGAGTATTTAGGCGATAAATTTATTGCCGGCAGCGTCTATTACAATGAGTTTCATCACCCTAACGATCTGAATAATCTTACCAGCGTCAAGCTATGCACCCTCAATGGCTATGCCACCTATCTGTCACTGATGACGGCCAATACGGCGGCTTATCCGCAGCCGGCGCAGTTTGAACTGTTCAGGCGCTTGATCCCGGCGTTAAAAACCGCCTGCCAGCTTCACGCCCGATTTGAACAGCTGCGAGACACCATAAAATACCAGAGCGCGGTGATGGACAACGGGATCTACCCGGTATGGCTGGTGGATCATGGCGGTAAAATTCTCTACGCCAGCGCGCATGCCGAACGCTACCTGCGCGCTAACACCCGCCTCTCCTGGTATAGCGGGGGCGATACGCTGTGCCTCAATACCGACAGTAAAAAACTGAAACGGGCTATCGAGCAGGCCACCCGGACGGCAGAGCCGCCGAGGGCAGGCGTGTGCTATACCGCCGGGCGTCAGCCGAAACCGATCCTCGTGATCCCGGCGGCCCGCCTTGCCGGGGTCGCCTGCGTGATTATTCCCGAGCCGTTTCTCACCGGCAGCGCCTTAATGGAACTGTTTAACGTCAAGCCTGCCGAAAATGCGGTGGCGGAGTTGCTGGTGCGGGGCATGACGCCGGATGAATGCGCCTTACATCTGGGCGTATCTATCGCCACGATCAGAACCCACCTTAGCGCCCTGTACCGGAAAACCCACACCCGTAATCAGGCAGAACTACTGCTGATCATTCGCGCGATTCACGGCTGATGCTCTCGCATCCTCAGGAATGATGGTCGCGCAGGAAAACGGTCAGCACATCTTTCGGCGGCACGCCGCCGCATTCGCCAATCATCCAGCCTACCGCGCCGCGGTGATAGGCGCCGTGAAAGAGCATGTGGTTCAACATCTCCATCGCGGTCATATTGCCGTCGCCGCCGTCGACAAATTTGAAGGCGATACGTTCGTGGAAATCAGCGGGGGTCATGGCGCTGACGTACTGAATGTATTCATCCGTACAGGCGGTCATTGCCGTTTCCAGCGCATCAATGGTTGGCGTCTCGGGGGTATTCAGCGCGGTGTAACCGTGCGCAATGCCGCGAAGATTCGCCCGGAAAATCATGTCAACGACATGGATATGGTTCATCAGCCTGAGGGTCAGGTGGCGTTTTTCGCCATGTACTGTTCCGTCTATCGTGCGGATCGCCTGTAAGGTGGCAAGGTCAATCCAGCGCTTGTACTTCAACAGCGTCACTACAGTGTCTTTGTCCATAGTCGGTCCCGGGTTGGTTGAGCCATTATCTTAGCGATGATGCCAGTGAGTTGTCACTCTCGAGCGCCAGGCACAAAAAAAGCCTCGCCGGGGCGAGGCTTTTCAATAAGCAGGTGAGTTAGTCAAACACACCGTTAATCACGGCGGTGACAATGGCAGTGCTCAGCGCTACCAGCACCAGGTCATCGCCGACCGCCCGCCATTCATAGCCCGGATAATAGGGCAGATCGTTAATCATAGAAGCTGGCAGGGTCTTTTTCGCGATACCCGGAGGGAGCGGTTTGCCGCGGGCGACATTTTTGGCGATACCCGGAGGCAGCGCCTGATAGCCGACCAGACCGTAGTTCACGGCCAGGGAGCGCGCCCGTGAGAAGCTAATATCGCTGTCGACGTGGTCCGGCTTGCCGTAGTTTTTGCGGTTGCCATGATCGGCGGTGGAGTGACCTTTATTTTGTCCTTTATTACCATGGTCGCCGCTGTTACCGCTGTTACCATGATTGCCGCTATTGCCATGGTTACCACTGTTCCCGTGATTACCGCCGCCATTGCCATTACCGTTACCCGGGTTGGCATAGGCCGGTGCCGCCATGACGGCGAGAGAAATAACCGCCGCCAGTGCTGTTTTAATAGTGCGACGCTTAAGCATGATCTTGCTTCCTTAATGTGGAGTACACGCTTAAAAAATAAGATAACGCTATGCCTCAGGCAATCTCATATAGTCTTATTTTTTTCCGGGATTTCACGGGAAGGTCATTAAGGGATAGCGGGACGCGGGCGAGCAATTCCATTGCTGCGTTTTGACAGACGGGCGCCCGCGCCCCGCTAAATTTGTCGCCGGCAGGATCGCTCCCGGGTGTGTCGCAAAAAAATGCCCGAAGCCATCGGGCAAAAATGAACAAAAATATTACGCTTCATTCATAACGCGTCTCACAAGACGGAGCGGATAGTAAATCCTGGCGCCGCTGCGCACAATCGACCGGTTGTTTAGAAATAAATAACCCCCGTCGGCCGCGCTCAGGACGCGACCCAATGGCAGGCTACTCGATGGCCAGGGGCCATCTCGCGCAGCGCCGGCGCTTCTCTGCGGCACCGATCGCCGGCCTGCGGGCAGCGAGATGAAAAGCGGCAGCCGGCGGGAGGGTTGGTCGGATCCGGGATCTCGCCTTGCACCAGCGCCTGCGGTTCGCTGTGCGGGTCGAGGGTCGGCACCGCGGCTAGCAGAGCGCGGGTGTAGGGATGGAGGGGGCGGCTGAACAGCGCATCGCGGCTGGCGCTTTCCACCAGTTGCCCGAGATACATTACCGCCACATCGTCACATAAATGCTCCACCACCCCGAGGTCGTGGGAGATAAACAGAAACGTGACGCCGCGGTCGTCGCGCAGGTCGGAAAACAAATTGATGATCTGCGCCTGAATCGATACATCGAGGGCCGAGATGGGCTCATCGGCGACGATAAAATCCGGGTTGAGGATCAGCGCCCGGGCAATACCGATCCGCTGGCGCTGGCCGCCCGAAAACTGATGCGGAAAGCGGGCGTAGTGTTCCGGCGCCAGGCCGCAGATCTTCATCACGTCGATCACCCGGTCATAGAGCTCATCGCGGGTGCAGAGCTTGTGCTGCAGCATGGCTTCGCCTATCGCCTCGCCAATACGCAGCCGCGGGTTCAGCGAGCTGTAGGGATCCTGAAATACCAGCTGCATCCTCGGCCGTATGGCGCGCAGGGCGGGCCCGGGCAGGTCGGCCAGCTCCTGACCGTGAAATTTCACGCTGCCGGCGCTCTTCTCGTACAGGCCAAGCAGGGTTCGGCCGACGGTGGTTTTGCCGCTGCCGGACTCACCCACCAGGCCAAAAATAGTGCCCGGACGGATGTTAAAGCTGACGCCGTCCACCGCGCGAAGCTCGCCGGTCTGCTGGCCAAAGAGGCCGTCGCGCAGCGGAAAATACTTCTTCAATCCATCCACTTCAATAACATAGCGATCGCTCATGCTGTCGCCTCCGCAAATTCGCTATAAAAGCAGGCGGCCCGCTGGCGCTCGCCGAGCAGCGGCGGAATCGCCTTCCGGCAGCGCGGCGTCGCCCGTTCGCAGCGCCCGGCAAAAGCGCAGCCCGCCGGCAGGGCGGCCAGATCCGGTACCTGACCGGGAATCGAGTACAGTCGCCGACGCCGCTCGCCCGGCACCGGGCGGGAGGCGATGAGCCCCCGCGTATAAGGGTGCTGCGGATGGCGTAGCACCTCCGCCGTGGCGCCCTGTTCCACGATCCTCCCGGCATACATCACCACCACCTGTTCGGCCATCTGCGCGATCACCCCCAGGTCGTGGGTAATCAGCATCATCGCCATCTGGCTGGCCCGCGCCCGGTCCCGCAGCAGGCGCAGGATTTGCGCCTGCACGGTGACGTCCAGCGCGGTGGTCGGTTCGTCGGCAATCAGCAGTTTGGGCTGACAGCTCAGCGCCATGGCGATCATCACCCGCTGCAGCATGCCGCCGGATAGCTGGTGGGGGTAGCTGGCCATTAGGCTGTCGCCGCGCGCCAGGCCGACCTCGCTTAGCAGCCGGGTAGCCAGCTGCCAGGCGGCTTTCGGCGTGGCGCCGAGGTGGCGGATCGCTGGTTCGCACAGCTGTTCGCCGATGGTCAACACCGGGTTCAGGGCCGACATCGGTTCCTGAAAGATCATGGCCAGCTGGTGGCCGCGCAGGTCGGCCATCTGTCTGGGGTTCAGCCGCAGCAGATCGCGGTCCGCGAAACGAATTTCGCCGCCGTCGATGCGCGCTGCCTGCGACGGCAGCAGGCCCATCAGCGCCATGGCGGTGACGCTTTTGCCGCAGCCGGACTCGCCCACCACGCCAACGGTTTGCCCGGCCTGAATCGTGAAAGAGACGTCCTGCACCGCGCGCACGCGATGACGTTCGCCAGCGAAAGAGACGGAGAGATGATTAAAAGAGACTAACGGTAGGGTCATTTCAGCCTCGGTTTCATATTGGGATCCATGGCGTCGCGCAGGCCATCGCCCAGCACGTTAATGGCGATCACGGTGAGAAAGATGGCGATCCCAGGCGGCATCCACAGCCAGGGACGGCGCTGGAAATCGATCAGGCTATTGGCGGCATCCATCATATTGCCCCACGACGGCGTTGGCGGCACCACGCCGAGGCCGAGATAGCTCAGCGCGGATTCGCTGAGAATGGCGTTGGCGACAGCCATGGTCGCCATCACCACCAGAATCGGAATGGTATTCGGCAGCAGGTGGCCGAACAGCCGGCGACGCGCCGACAGGCCCAGTACCCGGGTGGCCAGCATAAAATCGCGTTCGCGCAGGGAGAGACATTGCCCGCGCACCAGCCGCGCCAGTCGGGGCCACTCCAGCAGGCTGAGCATTACCACCACCATATAGATGCGCGAGTCCGGGGAAAAATCGAGCTCGGAAAGCATCGCCCCGGCGACAATCAACAGCGGCAATCCAGGGATGGTCATCACCAGGTCGGCCACGCGCATGATCACTCTGTCGGTTAACCCACCGACATAACCCGAGAGGGCGCCGAGCAGATAGCCGAGGAATACCGACATCACCATGGTCAGCAGGCCGATAATCAGCGAGATGCGCCCGGCCAGCAGCAGGCGGGTGTAGACATCGCGACCAAGGAAATCGGTCCCCAGCCAGTGTTCCGCGCCGGGCGGTTGGTTGATGCTCAGGGCGTCGGTGGCATCATCTTTCCACGGCGACCAGACGGGCCCCAGCACGCACCACACCGCCATTACGGCCAGCAGGATCAGGCAGAACATGGCCAGCCGGTTACGGCGCAGCTGTCGCCATCCCTGGCGCCAGGGAGAGGGGGTAATGTGCGCCAGCGCCGGGATAGCCGCCTGCCGCTGGCGGCGACGGGAAGCAAAGTAAGACAGGATCATCATGACCTCACCCGAATACGTGGATCGGCCCAGGCGTACAGCACGTCGGCGAGCAAATTACCGACTATCGTCAGCACCGCCAGAAACAGAGTAAACCCCATCAGCACCGGATAGTCGCGGGCGGCCAGCGAGTCGATATGGATGTGGCCTGCCCCCGGCCAGTTGAATACCTTTTCGGTAATGATCGCCCCGGAGAACAGCCCCGGCAGCTCAAAGCCCAGCAGGGTGATGATCGGCAGCAGGGCGTTGCGCAACGCATGTTTAAGGATCACCGTGCGCTCATGCAACCCCTTGGCGCGGGCGGTACGGATAAAATCCATTTTCACCACGTCGAGCATACTGGCGCGCACATAGCGCGTCAGGCTGCCCGCCTGCAGCATCACCAGCGCCAGCACCGGCAGCGCCAGGTGGGCAGCCACTTGCAGCACATACTGCCAGCCGCTTTCGTCGCTGCCGGTATTGGTCATCCCGCCTACCGGCAGCCAGTGGAGATCGACGGCAAACCATTTAATCAGCAACAGGCAGAGGAAAAAGGTGGGGAATGACATGGCGGCAAACACCGCAACGCTCACCAGATGATCAAACCAGGAGCCAGGTCGCAGGGCCGACACCACGCCGACCGCCAGGCCAATGCCCCAGTAAAAGACCAGCGCGACGCTGGCCAGCAGAAAAGAGTTCCAGATGTACTGATTGAGCAGCTGGCTGACCGGGATCTGATATTGCAGCGAAAAGCCTAAATCGCCGCGCAGAAGCTGTCCCAGCCAGTGGAGATAGCGGGTGAACAGCGGCTGGTCGAGGCCATAGATCGCCTTCAGCTCCGCAGCGCGGGCGGCGGTCAGGGTAATATTGCCATCGATAAAGTCGCCGGGGGTTTTGGCAAACAGCATAAAAATAATGAACGAGGCCAGCAGTAGCATCGGCAGCGTTTGCAGCAGGCGCCTCAGGATGAAATTTTTCATGACGATCTCGCATCAGCCGCCGGTTAACCCGGCGGCCAGGGGATTTACTTAACGATTTTCACATCCGGCAGGCTGCCGGTCAGGCCGTTGTAGATATCTGGTTTAAAGCCGGTGACGCGGGCGCTGCTGGCGGAAAGGATGTTGCGATAGCCGAGCAGGATCACCGGCGGATCGTCGGCCAGCACTTTATACAGCTGGTGATAGATCGGCTTGCGCTTTTCGATGTCGAGCACCGCGTTGCCGGCGTTAATCAGCTTATCGACCTCCGCGTTGTGGTAGCCGGACTCTTTAGCTTCGCTGCTGTAGAAATCCCATACCCCGTCGTGCGGGTCGTTGAGAGTGCTGGTGCTGAACGAGGCGAGATCGTAATTTCCGGCTTTGCGCTGCGCCATCAGAGCGTTGAAATCCACCACCTGCGGTTTAAGCAGCACGCCGATCTGCCGCCAGTTCTCCTTGGCGATGGGGATCAACGCATCGTTGAGCACCTTCTTGCTCACCAGCAGGGTTAGCTCCAGGCGCTGGCCCTCTTTGACGCGGATACCGTCGGCGCCAGCTTTCCAGCCGGCCTCATCCAGCAGCTTTTTCGCCTGCGCCGGATCGTAATGGTAAGGATTGACGCCTTCTGCGTTAAAGGCCCAGGAGATCGGGGCGATCGGCTCGATGGCGACTTTGCCGTACCCCTGGTAGACCACGTCGATCAGCTTCTGCCGGTCCAGGCCGTAAATCAGCGCCTGGCGCACCCGTTTATCCTGCAGCGCCGGACGATGAACGTTGAATTCCACCTGGCTGTAGTCGCTGGAGCCGTAAAGATTAATGTTGGCGAAGCCGAGCATCTTCAGCTGTTCGATATCGTCAGGACGCGAGGTAAAGGCGTCGTAGTCGGTCTCCCCGGTCTGGAACAACTGGAAGTTGGTCGACGGATTGGTCACGCGATAGATAAAGCGCGGCGTTGGCGGCGTCCCACGGTAAAAATGGCTATTGGCATGGAAGCGAATTTCCTGACCGGGAATATAGGTATCGTACACGTAAGGGCCGTTGCCCAGCGGCTTGCCGTGCAGTGAGCGCAGATAGTCGAGATGTCCCCGTTGATATCCTTTGCCGTACCAGGCTTTCGACAGCACTGGCCCGCCAATTTTGGCCAGCGTGGTGGCGCCTGGCTGGGTGGTGGTCACCTGAAGAGTGAGCGGGTCGATGACCTTCAGGCCGCTGACGCTGTCAGCCTTGCCGGCTTTGTATTCTGCGCCGCCAGCGATATTGGCCAGGGTGATGTCGGTATCGCCATCATATTTGGGGTCGAGCAGGACCGTCAGGGTAAAGGCGACATCTTCCGCCGTCAGCGGTGAACCATCGCTGAAGGTCAGACCAGGGCGCAATTTAATAGTATAGACTTTACTGTCCGGGCTGACCGTCCAGCTCTCCGCCAGCCCCGGGACCAGCTTGCCCTGGCTGTCCCAGTCGATCAGGCGTGAAAAAATGACGTTCGTGACGTTCTCATCCCAGCCGTTGACGAAAAAGTAGGGGTTAAAGATCCCCTGCGGCTCGGAGATCCCGGCCACCACCGTGTCTTTGCGCAGCTTGGCGCTGGCCGGGATCTGACTGGCGTCAGTGGCCGGGGTGATGCCTTCTTTCAGGAGACCCTCAGCAAAGACAGCAGAAGAAAATGCTACCACGCCGCCGAGCAGGGCCACTTTTAGCGCCAGGGCGAAGCGGGTTTTTTGGGTTTTTAATCCTTGTTGTAATCTGGACAAAAGTGCTACCTCATCAAGTGATTGCGTGGTGATTTACAATTCATGACGAAAGATAAGAGGCGCACTTCGCCCTGTCTAACACTGAAACGCTATGATTTATAACCAATTATCCTTAGCAAAGGATCGGAAATATAATTCCATTCTATGGCTATGGCGCAGTGGTTTCCGCTGCCTGAAGAGGGTGGGTCAAAATGCTGTCCGCGACCCAGCCATCCTGCACCAGCGCGCTGGCGGCCAGCGGCCCGCTCAGCCGGACCTGCAGCTGGCCGATGACCCGGCCCTGGATACGCTCGCAGTTGCTGTACAGCAGGCGGGCGTCGCCCCCCAGCAGGCTGGCGATATGCTGCAGATTGGGTTCGCGACCGCTGCTGCCGTCAAACCGTAAGGTCACGATCTGCTCGCCGTCGCGCAGCGATGGCCTGGCTTCCGGGCGATCGGGGTGCTGCAGGCCGAGCATAGCGCGCGTCACCGGATGCTGCGGGTTGCCAAACACGCGCCAGACCTCCCCCTGTTCGACAATGCGTCCGCCTTCGAGCACGCTGACCCGATCGCAGAGGGTGCGAATAACCTCCATTTCGTGAGTGATCAGCACGATAGTCAGCCCCAGGCGCTGGTTAATCTCCTTCAGCAGGGTTAACACCGACAAGGTGTTTTCCGGATCCAGCGCCGAAGTTGCCTCATCGCACAGCAGAATTTCCGGTTGAGTGACCAGCGCCCGGGCGATGCCGGTTCGCTGTTTCTGGCCGCCGGAAAGGCGGGCAGGGTAGCTGTCGCGCAGGGCGCTGAGGCCCACCAGCTCAAGCATTTCCGTAACCCGCCGCTGACGTTCGCCGGCCGGGATGCCAGCCATCTTCAGCGGCAGCGCAATATTCTGCGCCACGGTTTTGGTGGCCATCAGGTTAAAGTGCTGAAAAATCATCGCCACCCGCCGACGCAGGTCGCGCAGCTGGCGCGGGGAGTAGCGAACGGTCGACTCGCCGTGGATGAACATCTCGCCGCTATCGGCACTTTCCAGGCGATTAAACAGGCGCAGCAGGGTGGATTTTCCGGCGCCGCTGCGGCCGATGATGCCGAAAATTTCGCCCTGACGGATGGTCAGGTCAATGTCCTGTAGCGCCTGCACGCCGTTAGGATAGGCTTTGCTGATACCAGCAAACTCAATATGGATCGGTGGGGCGGGGATATGCGTCACGATGATGCGCTCCGTTAGCCCGGGCAGCGGCTGTCGCCGCTGCCCGCGGTGATTAAAATCCGGGTAAAATTTTGCCCTGATAACGCGTCAGAATGAACTGACGAACGGCGTCCGAATGCAGCGCTTGCGCCAGTTTCTGAATGCCCGAGTCCTGAATATTGTCCGGACGCGCCACCAGATATTCGACGTACAGATCGCTGCCTTTTTCCACCAGCAACGCTTTATCGGTGTCGATACCAGCCTCCAGCGCATAGTTGGCAAAGATAAAGGCGAGGTCGACCTGCTTCACCGCCCGCGCCAGCATGGCGCCCTCCAGTTCGCGGATTTTAAAGTGATGCGGGTTGCTGGTGATGTCCTTCGTTGCCGATTGCGGATTGTGCGGATCCTTGAGGGTAATCAGCCCGGCGTTGCTTAACATCACTAGCGCGCGTCCGGTGTTCACCGGATCGTTAGGAATGGCGATCGTCGCCCCGTCCGGCACCGCGGTGAGACTCGTGTATTTGCTGGAGTAGGCGCCGAAAGGTTCGATATGCACCCCGACCACCGGAACAAGGTTGGTATGCCGGGTCTGGTTGTAGTTATCGAGAAACGGACGGTACTGGTAGTAGTTAGCGTCGAGGTGTTTCTCCGCCAGCTGCTGATTGGGCTGTATAAAATCGTTAAATACTTTGATCTGTAAATCGACGCCTTCCTTTGCCAACACGGGCTTCACAAACTCCAGGATTTCCGCATGCGGTACCGGCGTGGCGCCGACGATCAGCGTCTCGTTAGCCATTGCTGTGGTGGAGAAGAGGGCCAGAAGACCGGCGGCGATAATGGATTTTTTCATGATAGTGATTCCTGAAACCTGGAAGGGTAAGTTATTTGCGGCTGACGTAGCGCACCAGGCGGTCGCCGCTCATTTGCAGAAGCTGTACCAGCGCAATCAGCATCAGGACGGTGACCACCATCACGTCAGTCTGAAAGCGCTGATAACCAAAACGAATGGCCAGATCGCCCAGCCCACCGCCGCCAATCACCCCCGCCATCGAGGTGTAGTCGACCAGCAAAATGGCCGTCACGGTCACAGCGGCGATCAGCCCGGCCCGCGACTCCGGTAACAGCGTGTGCCAGATAAGCTGCCAGGTGCTGCCGCCCATCGACCAGCTGGCCTCCACCAGGCCGTGCTCCACCTCGCGCAGAGCGGTTTCCACCAGCCTGGCGAAGAACGGGGCGCAGCCGGCGACCAGCGGCGGAATGGTTCCTTCCACCCCCAGCGAGGTGCCGGTCAGCAACGTGGTCAACGGGATCATGACAATGAGTAAAATGATGAACGGCAGGGAGCGCAGCACGTTGACGCACAATGACAACAGGCGGTAAAGACGCGGGGCGTACAGCAAACGCGGCTCGCCGGTGAGATAGAGTACGATCCCCAGCGGAAGGCCCAGCAGCACGGTCCAGCCCAGCGACCAGGCCAGCATGGTGAGGGTATCGAGGGCGGCCTGGGCCACATCGCTCCAGTCGATTTGTGCGAAAAATGCCAGCAGACTCGTCATATCAGTTCCAGTCGTGTCGTTGCGGACGAATACCGTTCAGCACCCAGTTTCCGAGCAGCTGATACTTCCAGCGTACCGGGTCGTGCAGGGTGTGCACCCGGGCATTGCGCCAGTGGCGGTCGAGGTTGAGCGACTCACCGGTAGCCCGCGTGCCCCCCAGCTCAAACAGGCGGCTGGCGGCCTCCAGCGCTACTTCAGTGGTCCAGATTTTGGCGCGGGCGACGGCCAGCGATGCCTCTGCGACATGTTCCTCACTGAGGTCATTTTTATAGCGGTCGAGCACCCGTCCGGCCCGCTCCAGCAGCGCGTCGGCAGCGGCAAGACGGCTATCCAGCTGACCGATATGGTAGATAGTCAGCGGGTCGTCACTGGCCCGCGCCACACCGGCGTCGATCCACGGTCGGGCGCTGTTGCGCACGAACGCCACGGTATCGTCCAGCGCCGCGCGGGCGATACCGGCGTCTATCGCCGCGGTGGTCAACTGGGCAAAGGGGCCGGCAAGGGTCGGGCTGGCGTAGGACTTCCACGTTGGGAAAAGGTGGAAGGGATTGACCGGAAGATTATCGGCCAGTACGGTGCCGCTGGCGGTAGTTCGCTGACCGAGGCACGCCCAGTCATCGACCACCGTCAGCCCCGGGCTGTTCTGTGGCACAAAGGCGAGCTGGGCGCGATCGTCAGCATCCAGCGCCAGAATGCCAATCCAGTGGGCATACAGTGATCCGGTGCAATAGCCTTTACGGCCAGTGATCCGCAGCCCCTCGGCGCCTTGCACGATACGGGTACGAATATCGAGGACCGTTTTCCCCCCGGTTTCCGACAGGGCATTGGCGAAGCGATAGCCTTGCAGTACCTGGGCGAAAAAGAACGCCTGCTGGTCGTCGCTGCCCTGCAGACGAATATCTTCCAGCAGGCAATAGTGGTTCTGGGGAATCTGACCTAACGATGGATCGGCCGCGGAAAGAATGGCAATGACCTGCGCCAGGGTCGCGGCCGAGACCTCGGCGCCGCCAAAGCGGCGCGGCACCGTAATACCCCACAGCCCGCTGTTGGAGTAGGTATTGACGATCTCCACCGGGACGATACCCGTGCGGTCGCGCTCGGCGGCGCCGGGTTTGAGCACGGCGGCGATCTCATCGGCGATGGCGAGGGCTTCCGCATCGCTGGCAATAATATGCGCCTGCGGCGAGGACTGGGTGTAAGGCAGAGCGGGTGAACTGGCTGACATCATCTTCTCTCTTATTCAGTGAATAGCTTATGCGTAAATTGGATAAATAAATTATTCATAATGCCCATGTGTTATATGTATGAGTAAGCAAAACACGTGCCAGCGAGAGAGGAAGGCAGGTTGGCGATATTTAGCGGGCTGGCTATGTCTGCTGACGGAGCGGACTGCTGCAAATGCAGCGCGCTTTTGCGCTGCCTGTTGCAAAGGCGACAGTTAGGGAAAAGCGACCTCCGGACAGAGGGAAGACTGCCCGGCGGTGAGTGTGGCGAGTTCTCAGCGATCCTTCGCCGTAGGGGGGAGCAGTGAGGGGGCGGTCGCGGTTAGCGGCTGCCAGAGCCGCTCGGGGTCACGAAACCCCGCTTCGACGAGGGCATAAAAGCGGCTGGCATGGAGACCATCGACGAAGGCATGGTTAAATCGCCCGGCTACCGGGATCACGCCGTTCTGCAGTTTCCCCCAGGTGAGCGCAGGAACCGCGGCGCCCACCGCGTATTCCGCATGGGTCATCGAAGTAAAGTGGAGCCACGGCAGACAGCTGGCGCAGATAAAATGTTCGCCATCGACGATGAGCGGCGCCGGCGGTGTCTCTCTTGCCGCGACGATCTTCGGCGTTGCCGCGGCGCTGAAGGCGGTGAACTCGGCAGCGTTGTCGCACCATACCTGGCGGAAGCCCTCCTCGACGGTCATCACCGGCGTCATGACCGCCAGGCTGTCATATTCAATCACCTCGCCATCGCGCACGCGCTGCCGGAGCTGCGGCACCCCGTTGGCCGCGCGCAGCAGGGCATAGAGCGCGAGCTGAAAAAATGAGACCCGCCGGTCCTTCGCACATTCGTACATGCGCTGCGCCTCTATCGGAACGCAGAGATTAAAGCTGGGGTTGGCAAATTGTCGGTAAAAGGTGAAATGGTCCCGGCGGGGCCAGGCCGCGGTGTCGATGATCCGGTAACGTGCCATGGATGCCTCCTTATAGCTGGCGGTCTACTGACTATGCGACGATTTCAATCAGGTTGCCATCGGGATCGGCGATCACCGCCTCATAATAGCCGTCGCCGGTGGTGCGCGGGGGTGAAACCAGTATTCCCGCCGCTCCAGCGCGTTGGGCAAGGGCATCGACCTGTTCTGCGCCGCCCACCGAGAGGGCCAGATGCGCCCAGCCGGTATGGTTATTATCCGCGCTGGCCTGCTGCAGGCCAGGCTTGGTCATCAGCTCGATCACTACTTCGTCGTCGATGGTGACAAAATAGGAGGCAAATCCGGGGTTGGTCTGGCTGAGGTATTTTTCATTAATACTGGCGGCAAAGAACTCGACCCAGAAGCGGGCCTGAGCCTCAAGCTGTTGGGTCCACAGAGCGAAATGGGCAATTTTCATGGTAAACCTCCGGGCAGGAACATTGACAATCACAGCAGGGCAGACGATCATGCTTACTGTTGCTCGTTTATGATTATTTAAGGAGTTGATTTGCTCGATTATGCTGCTTTTCCCCAACAGCGACAAGCGCTGATTTGCCAGATCCTGCAGGAAAACGGCAGGGTGGTGTGTGCGGATCTGGCGGCGCGTCTTCAGGTGTCTGAACATACTATCCGCCGCGATCTGCATGAGCTTAGCCGCGAAGGCGTCTGTAAAAAAGTCTACGGCGGGGCGGTGTTGAGCCTGCCGGAAGCGGGAGACTACAGTGAACGGAAAGATAAAAACCGAGCAACAAAACTCAGGATCGCGCAGCAGTGCGCCCGGCTGGTGAAACCCGGCGGCACTATTTTCATTGATACCGGCACCACCAATCTGGCGATGGCCGAGGCGCTGCCCGCCGAGCTTGCGCTGACGGTGGTGACGAACTCTCCGGAGATCGCCGCGGTGCTGGTGAAAAAGCCGCTCTACGACGTGGTGATGCTCGGCGGTCAGGTGCAGCGGGCGAGCGGGGGCTGCGTTGGGGCCGCGGCGGTGGCTCAGGTGCAGGGGATGTTATTCGACCAGGGGTTTATCGGCGGCTGCGCCATGGCGCCAGAGTCAGGCCTGACCGGTTTTGACTATGCCGACTGTGAGTTTAAGAAAGCGGTGATTAAGCAGTGCAGCGAAATTATCATCGGCCTGACCTCGGATAAAATTCCGGCGGTGGCGCGGTTCGTGGTGGCCGCGAGCAGCGATATCGATGTGCTGGTGGTGGAGGATAATATTAGTCGCGAATATCGCGTTGCCTTTCAGCAACACGATATCCGTATCCATACCGTGTAGCCGCTAGCGGGTGAGAGAGGTCGCGATAAGCCGCAGGCCCAGCGCCCCCAGCACCGTCGCGGTGGCGATATCGATTCGCCGCTTCAACCGCAGGTAGACCCGACGCGGGCGATCGGCGGAGAGCACCAGCGCCACCAGCGAATACCAGCTGACGTCAATCAGAAAACTCATCAGCGGCACGATGTAATAGAACGCGGTGGGGATCTGCGTCGGCAGCAGGGCGGTAAAAATTGAGGCAAACACCAGCGCGGTTTTGGGATTGCTCAGCTGGGTATACAGCCCGTCGCGGAAGGTCTTCAGCAACGAACGGTTACCGGCCATACCGTTGGCGGAGAAATCCATCGGCTGCGCCGAACCGCGGAAAATCTTATAGCCCAGCCATAACAGGTAGAGCCCGCCCGCTACTTTTAAGCCAATAAACAGCTCTGGCACCGCGGTGAGCACCTTCTGCAGGCCCAGCATCGCCATAATAGAAAAAATGGCGGCGCCGGCGCCGGTGCCGAGGGCGGTCACCAGACCGTGCAGGCGCGAGCGGGCGACCGCATTGCGCGCGACAAAAATAAAGCTCGGGCCGGGACTGATCACGCCCATGATCAGCACCGCGGCAATGGCCATCAGGCTGGATAAGAACATAGCAACTCCTGGTGTGTTCGCCGCCGTCAGGCGGTCGGCAACGTGGGGACGGTACGAGCAGACAGAGTAGCAAACTGGCTCAGGAAAGCACGTGAAAACCCTGTGGAATAGGCGAGGCTGAATGGGCATCCGCGGCGCGCGTTTTCTGCGCAACTGTTTGAATAACGATTCCCATTCTTGTCAGCAATGGTAAACTGAATAACTGTGATCTTTGTCATACCGTAATAACTACAGAGAAGAGACACTGCTATGCAACATATCATTGAGGGCTTCCTCAACTTCCAGAAAGAGATCTTCCCCCAGCGTAAAGAGCTCTTCCGCAGCCTGGCTTCCAGCCAGAATCCCAAAGCGCTTTTCATCTCCTGCTCTGACAGCCGTCTGGTGCCGGAACTGGTTACCCAGCAGGAGCCGGGACAGCTCTTTGTTATTCGTAATGCCGGGAATATCGTGCCGTCTTTCGGGCCGGAGCCGGGCGGTGTATCCGCGACCATTGAGTATGCCGTGGTTGCGCTGGGCGTGACTGATATCGTGATCTGCGGCCACTCAAACTGCGGGGCGATGAAAGCGATCGCCACCTGCCAGTGCCTGGAGCCGATGCCGGCGGTGTCTCACTGGCTGCGCTACGCTGATGCTGCAAAAGCGGTGGTGGAAAAGAAAACCTGGGCCAGCGAAACCGATAAGGTCAACGGCATGGTGCAGGAAAACGTCATCGCTCAGCTGAACAACATCAAAACCCACCCGTCGGTGGCGGTCGGCCTGCGCGACCATACCCTGCGCCTGCACGGCTGGTTCTACGACATTGAAAGCGGCGAGATTCAGGCGCTGGATAAAAACACGAAATCCTTTGTTTCGCTGTCGGACAATCCGGACGTCTTTTTCGAATAAAGCCGTTCCCAGGGCACGGAGGCCCTGTTCATCTCATCTCCTCACCCCTACCACTCCATGCAAATTTTGCCGAAATGGGCGCCGCTTTGCAGATAGCGGAAGGCGTCTGGTAAGGCCGCAAAATCAAACACTTTATCGATGACCGGCCGCGACGCCTGCAGGTTCAGCGCGTTGACGTAGTCCTGTTGTTGCCGGCGATGACCCACCACCAGCCCCTGCAGCCGGGCCTGTTTACTCATCAGCAGATGGGTGGGCACATGACCTTCGAAGCCAGTCAGGACGCCGATGAGGGCGATGTGTCCGCCAACACGGACGGCCTCGAACGACTGGCTCAGGGTGCCCGGTCCGCCGAGCTCGAGGATAATATCGGCCCCGCGATGACCGGTGATGTCCTGCACCGTAGCACCCCACGCCGGGGTGGTGCGGTAATTGATGAGATGGTCAGCCCCCAGGGCGCGCGCGCGGGCGAGCTTTTCATCTGATGAGGAGGTGACGATGACCTGCGCGCCCATGCTTTTCGCCAGCTGCAGGGCGGTTATCGACACGCCGCCGGTGCCGAGCGTCAGCACCGTATCGCCCGCTTTTAGCCGCCCCTCCACCACCAGCGCGCGCCAGGCGGTGAGGCCGGAGGTGGTGATAGTCGCCGCTTCCCTGAAGCTCCATCCGTCAGGCGCATGGGTAAAATGGCTGGCCGGTCGGACCACATACTGGCAGGCAAACCCCTCGGCGCCGTCGCCCGGGGTCTGGCTGAAGTCCTTCACCTGCGGGCCAGGACGGCCATCCAGCCACTGCGGGAAAAAGCCAGCCACCACCCGGTCGCCTGGCTGAAACTCGCTGACTCCGGCGCCAACCGCTTCGACCACCCCCGCGCCGTCCGCCATCAGGATCCGCCGATCGGCGGTGGGAATCACCCCCGTCGCTACCAGCAAATCGTGATAATTCAGGGAGGTGGCGTGGAGCGCTACGCGGATCTCGCCTGCCGCCGGCGCGCCGGGGTCGGCAAGATCGACAAGCTGCAGATTGTCCAGTGAACCGGGTTTGTTGACGATCCAGGCTTTCATCATCGGGTTCTCTTTTCCGGGGGATACGGTAAGTATTGGCCCGGAATTGGCTGAACGCCACAGCGCGCCGCTCAGGAAATCACTGCCCGGAGAAAGAGGCGAAAAAAAAGCGCCGTTTTTGACGGCGCTTTTTTCATTGCGAAAGAACGAAGAGATTATTTGCTCAGCTCAGCCGTCATATGGACGCGATTATTAAACTGGGCGCTGGTGATTTTATAGGACGCACCCTGCTCAGCGGCCTGGGCGGCGATTTTGGCTTCAGCACGGTCCAGGGTGGAGGCGGTGGCGCTGACGCTCTGGGCGAAGCTAACGGAAGAGAACAGTGACAGTGCAGCAACAGCAACGAAAGTTTTGATGGATTTCATGGTCGTATTCCTTAATCTGGTGTCTGATATAGGGCTTGTCGCCCTGATGTGATAAAGAATACGCGCAATACCTCGTGGTTAAAATCAAAACAATTTGCGAAACTCATTCAAATTATATGAATGATTTTCGGCCGATCGCGATGCGGCACGTCGTTGCCGGGCTGGCCGTACTCCTAATCTATAGCAGCTGTGATCGGCGCAGAGGTGGCTAAACGTGGCCTCCGCGGTCATAAAATGATGAAAATGAGTATGGCTGACGAGGCGAAAATTCATTTTGATCCGCTCCAGTCCGTTATAAACCCGCTTGCGATTAACCCCCAGCGCGTCCGCCATCTGATTAATTGACTGTCCGTCGACCACGCCACGAATCATCTGCATCTCCAGGTCATTAAGTGGGGCTCGCAGCCGGGAGGAGTGACTCTGACGCTGATGGCGCGGCGCGAAAGGGCGGCTACGGTCTGCCAGCCGGCGCAGAAGGCGGCCGATCTCGTGAACGCTTTCCCGCTGGCTGACCCACAGGAGGGTATCCGCGTAAAAGGCGCGTCCGCGTCTCACATTGTTGGCGGAGGTAAATCCGACCACCAGACCGGGATAGCGCAGGGCTAATTCAGCAGCGGCCTGATAATCGTGATAGTTTTCCAGCGCTAAAATAATCACATCCATCCCGGCCAGATCGGGCAGATGGCTGAGCGGCAGTGAATGAATAATATTCAGACCGGGCAGGGTTTCCTGAATATCTCTGAAACACTGGGCGATGCCGATATTAAAATAAATATTATTGCTGTGAATTAAAATATTCAAAGAATAAACCCTGTTGCAAGCGATCTAAACGGCGTGGAGAGGAGATTAGTTGCGAACCAGGAGCTTATTCATATCAGCAGGCGAGTTGTTTATATAATTCATCATGCCCGGCGGTTTGAAGGAATAAATTTCGGCTACGCAAGCAGGATTAATATAATACCCTGCGCATTTAACGCGGACAATTAACGTGCTTTCGACCCCCGCCTGGTTTAAGCGAGATTTTAGGGTCTGGATAACCTGCCATAATCGCTGCGCGGACGGACGGAGATTATTTTTTTCCCAGACGTTAATCATTAACTCTTCATCGCTGACCAGACGTTCTCTGCCATGCGCCAGCAAATACTCCAGTAAACAAGCCATGGTGCTGCGCAGCTGAACCTGCGTTCGCGTCCCACGTAACGCGATAATTTCCCGATGATGCAGGCAGTAGAAAATATTATCCGCTAACTTATAGCCAAGTAGTTTATAGCCTGTAGTCATCCACCACTCCCTGACAAATCCCCGTATTGCCGGTGCAGAGTACCCGCCTGCGGCGGTCTGACCAAGTGAATTTTATTAGCTAGAATAATCAAAACAATTAACCACATTAACATACATAACTAGAATAAAAATCTGATAGTCTTGCTATCTTCTGTTGGATTATGTGGTATAGGAAAAGTCTTAATCAAGCGGTGGCCGAAGTTAAACGGTTGAAAATATAGGTGGCGAAATCAAAAAATCGCACTTACATTGATCTAGATCAATTTAATACCTTTCAGGTGGCAATCACCATTTACATAGCAAAACAAAGATTGAAATAACTACGTTTAAGCGGTGATAAGCTGATTCTGAACTTATGGAATTACCCAGGGAACTGTTCATTACTTTCAGGAGCGTTTTTATGGTCATTGCAACTCGTAAGCCTCTGTGCAACAAACGCTGGTCCGCCAGCCCGGCCTCTCAGGATCTTCAGTTGACCCAGCTGCGTCACCCATGGGTCGCCACCAAAGCCAGCTGCAAAAGTAAAAAAGGCTGGAAGAGCCGCGGTTAACGGCTAGTCCACTTCCCCAGACACCACGCCCCGGTCGCGTTAATGTCACGACCGGGGTTTCGCTGTGATCGGTGTTCGCCGCGAAGGTCACACCGGGCGCAGGCAGTAGCCTGAGGCGGTATTCTCCACGCTGGCGAAACCTGGCAGGCCAAGATGCATACCGGCGATGAGCCACCGTTCGCTGGCGGCCTGGCGCAGCAGACTTTCCCGTGTATGCCGGGCCTGGTCAGGATCGACGTCAAATGCCACCGACACCTCTGGCCGGGCGCTCTGGATCGAGGGAAAGTGGACGATATCCCCCCATATTAGCAGCGACGTTCCGCCCGCCTCAAGGCGATATCCGGTATGCCCTGGCGTATGCCCGGGCAGGGGACATGGCCGGATCCCGGCTACCGGCTCGTCTTCATCAATATCACGAATTTGCGTCGCGCAGATCGCCATTATGCGGCGGACGAGCAGCACGTTACGTTGTCCACGATCGCTGGCGTTGTCCAGTGTCGATGGCGCCAGCCAGTAAGCGCTTTCCCGCGAGGGTAGGAACACCATGGCGTTGGGATAAGCCGGTGTACCGGCGGCAGTCAGCAGGCCGCCGATATGGTCCGGGTGCGCGTGAGTGAGAAGGATGGTGTCAATTTCCTCAGGGCGCACGCCGAGCAGCGCCAGATTGGCAATAAGCGCGCCGCCGACGCCGTTGGCCCCGCCGGTGCCGGTATCCACTAGCACCGTGTGCCCGCGTCCGCGGATCAGGTAAGCGCCGATCTCGATGGCCTCCGGCGAGGTTAACCCGGCCTGGCGCTGCAGACGCGCCGCCTCTTCAGGGGCGATCCCCGCGAGTAGCGTCAGCGGCGCTGTCATCTGACCATCACTGATGGCGCTTATCGTCAGGTCGCCTGCTGTCAGGGTATAAAAGGGAGCTGGTGTCATGTTGACCTCACGCTTGCTCCGCCGGGTGACGCAACCTGGCGGTAATGGGCTGATAGATAAAGACCGCGGCAGAGGTGACCCGGTGATGCAGGTCGTCACGCGGGACGATGGCGGCATAGCGGGTATGCCGGGTGGCCAGACCCCCGGGCTGCAGGACGATCGGCGCAGCGACGGGCAGGGCTTCCGCGGTATCGCTCAGCAGCAGCACCTCGTCAGGAGCCACCTCCCGCAGCGCGTTAGTCGTGAGATAGAGGTGGCGATGCCAGTCGGCGATCGCCGATTGCCAGCGGGCAAAATGACCCCCACCATTGCGGCGATAGGCGTCGCTGTCGAGGACGGCGGCATCGCGGATATCGTGTAGGGCCAGGTAGCGAGGGCAGCCCTCGCTGAACGCGCAGAAGCGCTGGGAGGCATGAAAACCGGGCACCGAGACCAGCGCCGGCAATTTTTCCCGATTGTAAAAGGTATTCCACGCCGCTTCGCTTTGCGGGTCGGTGTAGGCGCATTCGACGACATAGAGCATAGTGACCTCGAGAGACAGATGATTCAGCGCATAACGCGCTTTAGTGAGTTTTCCTCATCCTATCCGGCAATAATGGCGCTGAAAAACGATGTTTATTCATCACTCAGTGATATTCTGTCACTGACTTTCAATGGGCCCGCACAAGGAGCATTGGCTATGCGTCGTAAAATCCCCAGCAGCGCTGCGCTACTGGCCTTTGAGGCCGCCGCCCGCCACGGCAACTTTGCCCGCGCGGCGGCGGAGCTCGCGTTAACGGAAGGGGCCATCAGCCGGCAGATCGCCCGTCTGGAAGCGCTCCTCGACAGCAAACTCTTTGACAGGATCGGGAGCCGGGTACGGCTCAATCCGGCTGGCGCCCGCTATGCCAGACAGGTCCGCGAGATCCTCAGCAGGCTGGAGCGGGAAACCCACGACGTCAGCGGGATGCCCGCCGATGGCAGCAGTCTCGAGATCGCCGTGCTCCCCACCTTCGCCAGCCGCTGGCTCATCCCCCGGCTCGGGCAGTTCACGGCGCAGCATCCGCATATCGTGGTCAATATCGCCGCCCGCAGCGACCCCTTTATTCTGCCGGGCAGCGGATTTGATGCGGCCATCCATTTTGATCACCCGGCGTGGACCGGAATGGATGTAACGTTTTTATTTGCGGAGTATCTGCTGCCGGTCTGTCATGCCGCGCTGCTGACGGATGACGATCTCCCGGGGCTGCTGAACCGGCTGCCGCGCATTCATCGGCGGCAAAACCCGGACGCCTGGCTGCACTATGCCCGCGAGTGCGGTCTGGCGCTGGATAACCCGGCGCAGGGGCCGCGCTATGATCTGCATGAGATGGCAATCGCTGCGGTACTCAGCCAGCAGGGCGTGGCCCTGGTGCCGAAGATGTATGTGGAGAGCGAACTGCGCAGCGGGACGCTGGTCGCCCCATGGCCGGGCTTGCCGACGCTGGCCAAGCGCTTTTGCCTGATCAAACCCGGCGGCGGCGAGGGGGAGCCGGCGCTGCAGGTGTTTGAGCGCTGGCTGCAGACGACGATTGCGGCAGGTTAACTTATGGCGGGCCTGGGGGGCGCTGCGCCGCCCGCTGGCGGGCATATTTTCCCGGCGATATCCCGGCATATCGGGTAAAGGCCACGCTGAACGCGCTGGTCGAGCCATAGCCGAGGCGCTCGGCGATATCCGTTATGCTGATGCCCGTCTCGCCCAGCCACTGCATGGCCAGGGTCATGCGCCAGCTCAACAAATAGCCCATCGGGGTCATTCCGGTCAGGCCGGTAAAGCGTTCAAATAACGTCGAGCGAGACAGCGCGCAGTCGGCGGCCAGGGCGTTGACGGTCCAGCGTCTGGCGGGGGCCTGATGTAGCAGGCGGATTGCCTGGGCGACCCGCGGGTCGCTCAGGCCGCGCATCAGTCCGGGGGTGGCGAGCGTTCCGCAGGATCGGATGGCCTCGATAAACAGCAGCTCAACCATCCGCGCCAGAACGAAAGATTTGCCTGCGCGATCCGCCTGGGCTTCCTCTTTCAGCAGCCCGACAAAGGTGGCCAGCCGCGGCTGGTTGCGAACCACCACTAAGGCGGGCAGCAGGGAGGTTAGCAGGCTGGCGTTATCCGAATCGGCAGCGCAGTGGCCAATCAGCGCCAGCATCTCCGCCGGCTGGTCGAGGGCTCCCAGGCGAAAGTGTTCCTCCGCCAGTTTCACCGGGGTGGTCTCCAGCGCCGGTGAAGGCGGCGGGGTCAGGCTGGTAAGCGCGAAGCGGTACGCCGCCGGGATCAACATAAAATCCCCGGCGCGCAGGGTCTGCGGCGGATGCTGATCTATTTCCAGCCGACAGCCTCCTTCCAGCACCACGCCGTAGAACGACATCCCCTGGTCTGAACGTTTAACGCGCCATTCTCCCGCCCCCTCAATGGTTTTGGTCAGCACCGCTCTGAGATTGAGCATCGCTATGATTTCCGCCAGCGGGTCGCTCATTTCCGGACTCCTGCTAAAGAATAATGGATTATTGACCCTATATCGTCCGGAGCGGGCTGTCTATGATGAAAAGGAAGAAACCAACGGAGACAGAGAGATGCAAACGATTATGATCACCGGCTGTTCATCGGGTTTTGGTCTGGAGACGGCACGTTATTTTCTTGAACAGGGCTGGAAGGTTATCGCCACGATGCGGGTTCCGCGCGAGGATCTGTTGCCGGCCAGCGACCGTCTGCGGCTGGTGCGTCTTGACGTCACCTCAGCGCAGAGTATCGCCGAGGCGATTGCCGAGGCCGGAGAGATTGACGTTCTGGTCAATAACGCCGGAGTGGGGATGCTCAACGCCCTGGAGGGGGCGTCGCACGAGGCGATAGCGAACCTGTTTGCCACCAACACGCTTGGGACTATCGCCATGACCCAGGCGGTACTTCCCCGGTTCAGAGCGCGCCGTAGCGGGACGATCGTTAATATCACCTCGGCGGTCACCCTGCAGCCGATGCCCCTGCTGGCGGTCTATACCGCGAGTAAAGCGGCGGTGAATGCCTTCACGGAGTCGCTGGCGCTGGAGCTGCGGCCCTTTAATATTCGCGTCGGTTTGATCCTGCCGGGACGCGCTCCCCAGACCCGCTTCGGGGAAAACGCGCGTCGAACGATGGGCCAGCTCCCGGAGAGCTATGCGCCGCTCGGCCAGCAGATCCTCGACAGCATCCAGGATAACGCCAGCGTGACGCAGGCTGTCGATGTGGCTCAGGCCGTCTGGCGGATGGTGAACGATCCTCAAGCCCCTTCGCGGTTGCCGGCAGGGGAGGATGCCCTGGCGATGGCGCAGGCTATTCATAGTCGCGAATAATCGGGTTTCGCTTTGTCGCTGGCAGGGTTCGATGACGTTCAGGCTGGAAGCGCAGAAGGCGTGCGTTTTCCGGTCACGATGCAGCAGGCTAATGTTGAGAGGGAATGATACGAAACGAGATTGGTGCGTCTGAATGGACTCGAACCATCGACCCCCACCATGTCAAGGTGGTGCTCTAACCAACTGAGCTACAGACGCATTATGGTGCGTTTAATTGGACTCGAACCAACGACCCCCACCATGTCAAGGTGGTGCTCTAACCAACTGAGCTATAAACGCATAATGGTGCGTTCGATTGGACTCGAACCAACGACCCCCACCATGTCAAGGTGGTGCTCTAACCAACTGAGCTACGAACGCAATGTTGTGGTGACAACGGGGACGCATATTAGCGGCAGGCAGGGGATGTGGCAAGAGGTAAACGTCACTTTTCTTGTACATTGTATGCGATTGCGGATCTTTTACCCACTCCGGCGATATTTTACTGAACCACAAGGATATTTCTTCGCCAGCAGGCGCCTCGCCTCTCTTTTCTTTGCCGGTCTCACCCTGCGCGTAAGGGTTGCCGTTGTGTTAAATTATCGCCCACCAGAAGAGAGGAGTAATAAGGAAGATGAAATCGATTGGTATTTTCTGCGGTTCTTCAGCTGGCGAACATCCGCTGTATCTCGAAACCGCCCGACGGGTTGGCCACATGCTGGCGCAGCAGGGACTGGCTGTTGTCTATGGCGGCGGCAAAGTTGGCTTGATGGGGGCGGTTGCCGATGCGGCGCTGGAGGCCGGGGGCACGGTCATCGGCGTAATGCCGCGCGGCCTGGTGGAGCGGGAAATTGCCCACCGCGGGTTGACGGAGCTGCATGTGGTGGAGGATATGCACGAACGGAAAACCAAAATGGCGGCGCTGGCCGACGGCTTTATTGCTCTGCCGGGCGGAGCGGGGACGCTTGAAGAGATTTTCGAACAGTGGACCTGGGCGCAGTTGGGCATCCATGAAAAACCGTGCGCATTCCTGAATATCAAGGGGTATTACGATCCGCTGCAGGCGATGGTCAATAACATGGTACGGGAAGGATTTATGCACCCGCGCTACGCGGAGATGCTGCCGTTTGCTGCTTCGCCAGAGGAGATTATCGCCGGTTTCCGCGACTATACGCCGCCGGCCCGTAAATGGGTTCAGCAGCCCGCTATTTAAACATCAAGCGAAGGGTAAACAGCGCGCAGACGATGAGCAGAACCAACAGCAATTCGAAGCGATAGCGTTGCAGCATGATGTCCTCCTGAAAAAAAACCGGCGCTATTCAGCGCCGGTTTATCACCTTAACGCCCTGACCGTTATGCCGCCGGTTGTACCGCCGGTTTGGCTGCGTGGTGCGCCGCTTTATGGTGCTTCTTCGCCGCCTGGGCTTTCTGCGCTACGGCCGGTTTTGTCGCCGCTTTATGGTGTTTCTTTGCTGCCTGGGCTTTCTGCGCTACGGCCGGTTTCGCCGCGGCTTTATGGTGCTTTTTAGCTGCCTGGGCTTTCTGCGCTGCTTCCGGTTTCGCCGCGGCTTTGTGATGCTTCTTCGCTGCCTGGGCTTTCTGCGCTACGGCCGGTTTTGTCGCCGCTTTATGGTGTTTCTTCGCTGCCTGGGCTTTCTGTTCGGCTGCCGGTTTCGCCGCCGCTTTGTGATGTTTCTTGTGGTGAACGGTGGTGTGGCTGGCTGCGGTAGCCGGGGTGGTGGTCGCGGCGTCGGCTGCGAAAGCAACAGATGACAGACCCATAGCAGCGGCAACAACCAGAGCTAATACTTTTTTCATGCTGAAATCCTCGAATTGGTTTCCTGAGTAACCCCACTGCGGGGCTGTTGGCCACACTATATGCATCTCCGGGGCGCTCATCAGTGAGTCTTTGGTGTCGGGGAGTAACGGAATGTACAACGTCGGAACATAACTGAAGAAAGAAAAAGCCCGCCAGGGTGGCGGGCTTTGGCAGGATTAGCGCGCGGCGCGCTGTAAGATGATGCTGGAGGGCTGGCGCTGCAGAAAACGCATCCGCAGCATCATCATAATAGCGGCGGAGGTCAGGCCGATGATAAATCCGCACCAGAAGCCGGCGGGCCCCATGCGGGGGACAATCACGTCGGTCAGCGCCAGCAGGTAGCCGCTGGGTAAACCCAGCACCCAGTACGCGGTAAAGGTGATAAAAAAGATAGACCGCGTATCTTTATAGCCGCGCAGGATACCGCTGCCGATCACCTGAATAGAGTCCGAGATCTGGTAGACCGCCGCCAGCAGCATCAGATGCGAGGCCAGCATCACTACCTCCGGGTTATCGTTGTACAGCAGGGCAATTTGCTTACGCATCAGCACGGTAAAGATAGCGGTAAACACCGCCAGGCAGACGCCCACGCCCACACCCGTACGGGCGGAAACCTGGGCATCGATCGTTGAGCCCTGGCCGAGGCGGAAGCCGACGCGAATGGTGACCGCGGCCGCCAGCGACAGCGGCAGAACGAACATCAGCGAGCTGAAGTTCAGCGCAATCTGGTGGCCGGCGACGTCAATGATCCCGAGCGGGGAGACCAGCAGCGCGACGACGGCAAACAGGGTCACTTCGAAGAATAGCGCCAGGGCGATGGGTAGCCCCAGCTGCACCAGCCGCAGCAGGACGGCGAAATCGGGGCCGCTGAAGCCCTCGGCGCAGCGGATATCGCGCATCGAACGCGACCGGCGCACCCACCACAGCATGCTGGCAAACATCACCCAGTAAACGGAGGCGGTCGCCACGCCGCAGCCGACGCCGCCCAGCTCTGGCATGCCGAAATGGCCATAGATAAAGATATAGTTCACCGGAATGTTGACCAGTAAACCGATAAAGCCCATGACCATTCCGGGCTTGGTTTTTGCCAGCCCTTCACACTGGTTACGGGCGACCTGGAAGAACAGATAGCCCGGCGCCCCCCACAGCAGCGCGCGCAGATAGCCAACCGCTTTCTCCGCCAGCAGCGGATCGATGTTATGCATGGAGCTGATGATATACCCGGCATTCCACAGCACGACCATGATCAGCACCGAGACCAGCCCCGCCAGCCAGAAGCCCTGACGCACCTGCGGCGCGATACGCTCCCGACGCCCGGAGCCATTAAGCTGCGCCACCACCGGGGTCAGCGCCAGCAGCAGCCCATGGCCGAAGAGAATGGCCGGCAGCCAGATGGAGGTTCCGATGGCCACCGCGGCCATATCGGTGGCGCTGTAGCCGCCCGCCATCACGGTATCGACAAAACCCATCGCCGTCTGCGCTACCTGCGCAAGAATGACGGGTATAGCCAGAGCTAATAACTGACGCGCTTCAATGAAATACTTCTGCACGTGAACACCTTTGTATTGTTGTTATTTTGAGACTAAAAAAGCCGCCGTAACTGGCAGCAAGGGGATAAAAATGAGGAAATTCCAGTCTATTGTAGCGAGGATTAGCCATTAAGCCAGTGAAAAAAGAGTCGAGGCACGAAGCGCGCTGGCAACCGCTCAGCCCTCCTGTTATTGTTCCCGATAGCGAAAACGGTAATGATACCGTCATGATTTTCAACAGGAGCCAAACATGTTTACTGGTATTGTTCAGGGAACCGCGAAAGTGGTCTCCATTGATGATAAACCCAATTTTCGCACCCACGTGGTGGAGCTGCCGGCGCATATGCTGGAGGGGCTCGAAACCGGGGCATCGGTAGCCAACAACGGTTGCTGTCTGACGGTGACCGACATCAACGGCGCGCGCATCAGCTTTGATCTCATGAAAGAGACGCTGCGGATTACCAATCTCGGCGATATTCAGGTCGGGGATGAAGTTAACGTCGAGCGGGCGGCGAAATTCAGTGATGAAATCGGCGGGCATTTGATGTCCGGCCATATTATGACCACCGCGGAAATCGTGAAGATCCTCACTTCCGAAAATAACCGACAGATCTGGTTTAAAGTACAGGACCCGACGCTGATGAAATATATCCTTTATAAAGGATTCATCGGTATCGATGGCATCAGCCTGACGATAGGTGAGGTGACGGCAACCCGATTCTGCGTGCATCTTATTCCGGAGACGCTGCAGCGGACCACGCTGGGGGCGAAAAAGCTGGGCGACCGCGTCAATATCGAGATCGACCCGCAAACCCAGGCGGTTGTCGATACGGTCGAACGCGTGCTGGCGGCGAAAGAGATGGCGGCAAAGGTCAGTGAAGCCTGAAAAAAAATCCCCCGCCGGTGAGCGGGGGACTGTGTTTTAACGGGCGACGCGCAGTCCGTGTTCAACCCCGCGCGAGAACACCACCTGCCAGAGCTGAATGTCGCGGGCGCGGAAGGCGCCGGCGCAGGCGTTCAGGTAATAACTGAACATGCGTTTGAAACGCTCTGAATAGTTATCGGCAATTTCCGGCCAGCTGGCGAGGAAACGCTCATACCAGGCCATCAGGGTGGTGTCGTAATCGGCGCCGAAGTTGTGCCAGTCTTCCATCACAAAGTGCTTTTCACTGGCATCGGCGATCTGCCGTACCGACGGCAGGCAGCCGTTGGGGAAGATATATTTATTGATCCACGGGTCAACGTTATGGTCGGTGACTTTGGAACCGATGGTGTGCAGTAAGAAGCGGCCGTTGGGTTTTAAATTACGATCGGCGACCTCAAAGTAGGTGGCGTAATTTTTGGGACCCACATGCTCGAACATGCCGACGGAGACAATGCGGTCGAAGCTATCGTGCAGATCGCGATAATCCTGAAGACGAATCTCTACGTCAAGGCCATCGCAGCGCGCCTGGGCCATCTTTTGCTGTTCGGCGGAGATGGTCACGCCGACAACGCTCACCTGGTAATTTCGCGCCATATATTCGGCAAGACCGCCCCAGCCGCAGCCGATATCCAACACTCGCATGCCTGGCTCGAGCTCCAGCTTACGGCAGATGAGATCCAGTTTATCCTGCTGCGCGGCTTCGAGGGTCTGCGCCTCTTTCCAGTAACCGCAGGAATATTGCATGTAGGGATCCAACATCCGGCTGAAAAGATCGTTGCCGAGGTCATAGTGCTCTTTGCCGACAATCCAGGCGCGTTTTTTACTTTGCAGGTTAAACAGGCGAGCGCCTGCGATGCGGAGTGTGTCTTTGAAATGATGAGGGAGTTGTTTTTCCAGCCCGGCGCGGAGCACTTTATGGAAGAATATATCCAGACGCTCGCAGTCCCACCAGCCGTCCATATAGCTTTCGCCTAAACCCAGCGACCCCTCCTGCAATACGCGTTTAAAAAAAAGAGGGTTTTTAATCCGCAGGTCTGACGGCGCGGAGCCGTTGATTTCAACTCCCGCACGGCCCAACAATTCAGCTGCAATCCGGTACCAGTCATCATTTGGTACACTTACTTCTTCTATACACGATGAACTCATAGCTTCTCCATCACGCCCAAGTGATCAGAACCTTAAAACAGCGTAGACGCTTTTTTGGCTTTGTGAGAAATCTCACGGATAATCCGTGAAGTCGCTATCCGACGTAGAACAGAGGAAGGGAGATAACCCTTGCCGAAAGGCCTTCCATGGTGAAACGGAGGCATCCTGCATCCGTTAATCTGTTAAATATTTTTTATTTATGTGAACCCGGATCCAGTATAGGACGCTAAGTACTGGCTTTCAATAAAAATATCTTAGCGTGCTAATCACTGGTCCGGGCTCTGGCGACGGGCGTCAGGCGTGGGAAGAGTGGGCCGCCAGCTCTGGCGTCTGCTGCAGTCGATAACCCACTCCGGCTAACAAAATAGAGACCAGCATCACGCTGGTGGTGGTCAGCAGCGGCGTGGCGATCAGCGCGGAGACTAACAGGCTGGTCAGGAAGCACAGGCCAAGCTGGAGCGTGTTCTGCAGCGCCGCCGCGCGGCCGGTTGCCTGCGGGAAAGGCTTCAGCGCCTGAGCGACCACGATAGGGTAGATCCCGCCGTTAACTACCGCCATCAGGCAGAACGGGATCATTAACGCCACCAGCGAGGCATGCGTTTGCAGACCCACCAGCCAGGTGGCGGCGACGCTGACGGCGAAGATCACTAACAGCCACGGGAGCATCTGTTGTCCGGACCATTTTTGCAGCAGCGCGCGACAGCCATAACCGCCCACCAGAAAAGCGATGGTCTGCGGGATATAGCTCAACCCGATAGCGGTTGGGCCGTAGCCCATCTCATGAAGGATAAACGGCGAACCGGTAAGCCAGGCGAAGAAGCTGGCGGAACAGGCGGCGTAGATCAGGACGTTGCCGCTGTATTCCCGGGAGCGCAGCAGCGCGAGAAAAGTGATTTTCTTTTCAGTCACAGTGGCCGACTTAGCGGCGGCTTTCAGGCGCAGGGCAGGCAGCATCAGCAGCAGGGTGATGGCAAACAAGGTGGCGAAGATGGCCTGCCACTCGAAATGCACCAGCAGCCAGCTGCCCAGCAGCGGGGCCAGCGCAGGCGACAGCCCTACCAGCGGCATAATGGTGGCGAAGATGCGGTTGGTGCGCTGGGCGGGATAGTAATCGGTCACCATCGCCTGCCAGGTGACCGCCGCGGCGCAGACGCCAATCGCCTGCAGAAAGCGCAGCGCCAGCATCAGAGTGGCGTTCTGCACCCACAGCATCCCCAGGCAGCCGACCGCGAAAATCGTCAGGCCGCTCAGCAGCACCGGTTTGCGCCCGTAGCGGTCCGACAGCGGCCCCCAGAACAGCTGGCCCAGCGCGAAGCCGGCCAGGAACAGGCTCAGGCTGGCGCTAATGGATGCGGCGGAGGTGTTGAGATCCTGCTGCATGGCGGCAAATGCCGGCAGGTACATATCGGTGGCCAGAAAGCCCAGCACGCTCAGACCGGCCAGCCAGACTAAAAATCCTTTCCCAGGTTGTGACATAACGTTCTCTTTTTTGGAGTACAGGTACGATGCCGCAGAGTGTAGGGAGTGCATTGTGGCTTGTGAAACGCTAATATTTGTCACATGCATTCAAAAATTTTGCAGGCAGAAAATGTGGTCTGAATACTCTCTGGAAGTGGTTGATGCCGTCGCCCGTAACGGCAGCTTCAGCGCGGCGGCGCAGGAGCTGCACCGGGTGCCTTCCGCCGTCAGCTATACCGTGCGTCAGCTCGAAGAGTGGCTGGCCGTCCCCTTGTTTGAGCGCCGTCATCGTGACGTGGAGCTGACCCCTGCCGGGGTCTGGTTTTTACAGGAAGGGCGCTCTGTTATCAAAAAAATGCAGATCACCCGCCAGCAGTGCCAGCAAATCGCTAACGGCTGGCGCGGGCAGTTGTCAATCGCGGTGGACGATATCGTGAAACCCGCGCGGATGCGCCAGATGATCGTGGATTTCTATCGCCATTTTCCCGACGTCGAACTGATCGTTTTCCAGGAAGTGTTCAACGGCGTATGGGATGCGCTGGCCGACGGCCGCGTGGAGCTGGCGATTGGCGCAACGCGCTCTATTCCGGTCGGGGGGCGCTACGCGTTCCGCGATATGGGGATGCTGAGCTGGGACTGCGTGGTGGCGAGCGATCATCCGCTGGCGAAGATGGCGGGTCCGCTGAGCGATGATGTCCTGCGCAACTGGCCGTCGCTGGTGCGGGAGGATACCTCGCGTTCATTGCCCAAAAGGACAACGTGGCTGCTGGATAACCAGAAGAGGGTGGTGGTCCCCGACTGGGAATCGTCGGCCACCTGTCTGTCGGCAGGGCTCTGCGTCGGCATGGTGCCAAGCCATTTCGCCCGGCCATGGGTAGATCGCGGCGAGTGGACCGCGCTGGCGCTGGAAAATCCGTTTCCGGATGCGGCCTGCTGTCTGACCTGGCAGCAGAATGATGCTTCACCGGCGTTAAACTGGATGCTGGACTACCTGGGGGACAGCGACACGTTGAATCGGGAGTGGCTGCGGGCGCCGGAGTGATCCGCGCCCGCCAATGCTTTAGCGACGATAGTCGACAAACGGGCCATCCGCCACTGAGCGGCGTTCGACCAGCCGAGGGTGCACTTCGATAGACTGCGACTCTTCGCGCTTGTTGACGATACGATCCAACAACATATTGAACGCGGCTTCGCCCAGCGAATCTTTCGGCTGATGAATGGTGGTTAACGCCGGGCTGAAATAGCGGGCGTTGCGCACATTATCATAACCGATCAGCGAAATGTCCTGCGGCACGCGCAGCCCCATTTCATCCGCGGCGCAGATGGCGCCCATCGCCATAATGTCGCCGCCGCAGAAGACCGCCGTTGGACGGTGCTGCTGGCTGAGGATCTGCTGCATGGCGCGGTAGCCGGACTCCGGCTCGAAGTCGCCCTGTACAATCCAGTTTTCCGGCACGCTGATATGCGCCTCTTTCATCGCCTGCATGAAGCCGGCCAGTCGCCCCGCGCCGGTGTTGCGCTCCAGCGGGCCCGGTATCACGCCGATTTCGCGGTGACCGCGTTCAATCAGGTAACGTCCGGCGATATACCCGCCCTGGAAGGCGTTATCGATCACCGCATCGGTAAAGTCGGCTTTGGCTTCGCCCCAGTCCATCACCACCATCGGAATATGGCGGTACTCTTCCAGCATGCTCAGGACGGAATCCGGATATTCCGAACACATCACCAGCAGACCGTCGACGCGTTTTTGCGCCATCATCGACAGATAGGCACGCTGTTTTTCCGGGTCGTTCCAGGCGTTGCCGAGGATCAAAGTATAGCCCTTCTGGAAACAGCTCTTTTCCACGGACTCAATGATTTCAGCGAAATAGGCGGCTTCGCTACTGGTCGCTAGCAGGCCAATCGATTTTGTATGATTGACTTTCAGGCTGCGGGCCACCGCGCTCGGCGAGTAGTGCAGCTCTTTAATCGCCGCCCATACCGCATTACGCGTCTCTTCGGCAACGAAACGGGTTTTGTTAATTACATGTGATACAGTTGTAGTGGAAACGTTTGCGCGCTTCGCTACATCTTTAATAGTTGCCATTACATCTCACTCCATGCCTTGACCTGATCGCCTGATCATCGATACGTAAACGTTTGCCTACACACACCCTGAATACAATTTTCAACATTGCATCACGTCGGGAAAACGACACAGAACGACAGGAAGGGGTCAATGGCCGATACGCTTTTAAATTAGCGTGGGATTTTGTCCGATCTTGGGGCAAAGTGGAAGAGCAAAAATGTGCATCGCCCTAAATCCCGGAAGATTTTTGCGATTTTTTGTGCAAAAATGAGCAAGCTCACTTTTGGTGTGGGGATAACAAGAGGGAAAAATGATGGATACCAATTTAAAGTTTTCGCTGATCACCACGATTATTGCTCTCGGCGTGATCGTCGCATTCAGCCTGACCGCCATTCTGCACTAATGCTCCAATGAGGGAGGAGCGCGGCTTCCTCCCCGTATCCCGCCATTATTATCAATTCTGCAAAAATCTTTTGTCATTTCGTTCACTTTTGTTTTTTTGTGATTGATGTCATGCTTTTGGCTTCTGATGTTATGCCGTCCCTCCCGACGGTCTGATGGAGTCATTGAATGAAAATCAACTTTCCTTTACTCGCGCTGGCGATCGGCGCCTTTGGCATCGGTACCACCGAGTTCTCCCCAATGGGATTGCTGCCGGTGATTGCCAAAGGCGTGGACGTTTCAATACCGGTGGCGGGAATGCTGATCAGTGCATATGCCATCGGCGTCATGGTCGGCGCGCCGCTGATGACTCTGCTGCTGTCGCATCGCGCCCGACGCAATGCGCTGATTTTTCTGATGGGGATCTTCACCGTCGGCAACCTGCTGTCATCCATTGCGCCGGATTACACTACGCTGCTGCTGTCGCGCATTATTACCAGCCTCAACCACGGCGCCTTTTTTGGCCTGGGGTCGGTGGTGGCGGCCAGCGTGGTGCCCAGGCACAAGCAGGCCAGCGCGGTGGCCACCATGTTTATGGGCCTCACCATCGCTAATATCGGCGGCGTGCCTGCCGCGACCTGGCTTGGGGAAACCATCGGCTGGCGGATGTCCTTCCTCGCCACCGCGGGGTTAGGCCTGCTGGCAATGGTGAGCCTGTGGTTCTCCCTGCCGAAGGGCAGCGCGGGCGAGCGGCCGGATGTCAAACAAGAGCTTTCGGTCCTGTTACGGCCGCAGGTGCTCTCAGCCTTGCTGACCACCGTGCTGGGCGCCGGGGCGATGTTTACGCTGTATACCTACATTTCGCCGGTCCTAAATACGCTGACCCATGCTTCATCGCTGTTTATTACCGCGATGCTGGTGCTGATTGGGGTTGGTTTTTCGCTGGGCAACTATCTGGGCGGCAAATTCGCCGACCGGTCGGTCTCCGGCACGCTGAAAGGCTTTCTGCTGCTGCTGGTGGCGATCATGCTGGCGATCCCGCTGCTGGCGCAATCCCAGGCGGGTGCGGCCATCAGTATGATCGTCTGGGGCGCAGCCACCTTTGCGGTGGTGCCGCCGCTGCAGATGCGAGTGATGCGCGTGGCGCATGAGGCGCCGGGGCTCTCATCTTCGGTGAATATTGGGGCGTTCAACCTTGGCAACGCGCTGGGCGCCGCCGCCGGCGGGGCGGTGATCTCCGGCGGACTGGGATACGCTTTTGTGCCGGTGATGGGCGCGATCATTGCCGGTCTGGCGCTGCTGCTGGTCTGGTTTAGCGGACGAGCGCAGCCGGAAGAGGCCTTTGCCAGTCAGTCATAAACGGGTGGGAAAGCGCTAAAAAAAACCGCAGCCGGGGGGACCCAGCTGCGGTTTGTCGTTTATGCGGCCAGGTTAGCGGCAACAAACTTCCAGTTAACCAGCGCCCAGAAGTGATCCAGATAGCTTGGACGGGCGTTGCGGTAGTCGATGTAGTAAGCGTGTTCCCAGACGTCAACGGTCAGCAGCGGCTTGGCGTCGGTGGTCAGCGGGGTACCGGCGTTGCTGGTGGAGACGATAGCCAGGCTGCCGTCGGCATTTTTAACCAGCCAGGTCCAGCCAGCGCCAAAGTTTTTCGCCGCGGCGTCGGTAAATTTGGCCTTAAACTCAGCGAAGCTGCCGAAGGATTTGGCAATAGCGGCAGCCAGCTCGCCTTCCGGTTCGCCGCCGGCGTTCGGTGCCAGGCAGTTCCAGTAGAAGGTGTGGTTCCAGACCTGCGCCGCGTTATTGAAAACACCGCCTTCAGAGGTGCGCACGATCTCTTCGAGCGATTTCCCTTCGAATGCGGTGCCTTTGATCAGGTTGTTAAGGTTAGTGACATACGCCTGGTGGTGTTTACCGTAGTGGTATTCCAGGGTTTCTGCGGAAATGTGCGGCGCGAGGGCGTCTTTTGCATATGGTAATGCAGGTAATTCAAACGACATTGCTACTCTCCTTATAACTTTTTTGTTTTATCTCACATTGACAAGATGAGGTTTTCACCTGAATCGAGTGCTGACCGGCCGACGCTGTCGCGTCCCGGCCTGTTATTGTATTGAGAATGTTAACATTTGCCGCAGGCAGTGAAAAGCCTTACAACGATAAAGGCTATTATCACAGGCGCAACTGCCGAAGGCTTAACCGTTTTCTGCGGAGCAGAGCGTAAGACGCCCGAAGATGTTGCAAAAATGTATAAGTTAAAGGGGGCAGGGTCACCAGTCTCTCGCCGCGATGGTTCATTTCTCAGCACGTCATTCGAAGATCCCTGCAGCGCAAGCGCCTGAGTGGAAATAAGCATTCTAAATCAATTAATTAATGATGCTATGCTTTCAGGTAATCGCCGCTATGCCAATAATTCATTGTCTATTTTCATATTTGTATGACAAATATAGCCGCCGGCAGCAATTTCCACAGGATGGCTACGATGGCAAAAACAGATGAAGTGGTAAGCCCGAAAATGATCCCGGTAGTGCAGGGGATCGTTGACTGGATCGAAGCACATATTTTTGACACCCTGCCGGTGAGCGCGATAGCGAAAAAGTCCGGCTACTCGCACTGGTATTTCCAACGGCAATTCGCCATGGTGACCGGCTGTACGCTGGCGAGCTACGTCAGCCGACGGAAGATGACCATCGCGACAATCTACTTAACGCAGACCGAGGCCTCGATGCAGAGTATTTCTCAACGTTTGGGGTACGACGGGCAGGCGGCATTCTGCCGCACCTTTCACCGTCACTTTGGCATGTCGCCCACCCGCTATCGTCGGGAAGGGCCGGTCACAGAGGCGAATATGCAGTTTCCCCTGACGGTAGGGGCGGAGAACGGGCAGGTGAAGAGGGCTGCCGCCGTAGCGGCAGACCGGGATCAGCGAATGGTTTTCGGGGTCATGACGCGCCGGGCACCGACGTAATGGCGAACCCAGTAATCTTCGCTCAGGGAGGTGATTTGTATATCGCGACCTGTGCGTGGTGACTGAATGAATTTCCCGTTGCCGACGTAAACGCCTACGTGGTCGGCAGTGCCGCGTCCGCGGGTGCGGAAGAAGACGAGGTCGCCGCTCTGCAGTTCGTCTCGATCGACCGGACGCGCATCGCGCAGGTGATACATTTCGTTGGCGGTACGCGGGATATGAATCTTGACCAGGTCTTTGTAGGCGTAATAGACCAGCCCGCTGCAGTCGAACCCGGTGCGCGGGGAGGTGCCGCCCCAGCGATATGGTTTACCCAGCTGGCCCATCAGTTTGTTCATGGCGGTACTCTGCGCTTTTTGCACCCGGACTTTATGCGCATCGGCGATCGTCAGATTCGCTTCGCTGGCCTCGGGTTTACAGCGCTTTTTATAGCCCTTACGCACCACGCATTTGCTTTTGACGCTGTTCAACGCCAGGGTAGGCTCGGCGCTGGCGGCCACCGTTTTCGCGCACTGCTTTTTATACCCTTTACGCAGCACGCATTTTTTCGTGGCGCCGACGGCCTGACGATGAAGCGCGGTTTGGCTTGCTGCGGTAGTGCGGGTAGGGAGCCGGGTGCTCGAGGACTTTTTACTGGTGGTTTTAGCGGTGGTTTTACTTTTTTGACTGGTTGCTTTTTTCTTGCGCTCTGAGCCGCTTTTCGCGGGCAACGCCTTTGGCGAGGCGGAGGCGTGCGTATGCCCTGAAGCCTGAGCCAGTGGTGTGAATGAGATAGATGTGAACAGTAATGCACAGAGCGATATCGCGATTTTGTTTAGCCGCGCCACTGAGCAATCCCCTGATTAATTACAGACATGTACAAATGCCTGACGATGAATGACAAACCGGAACGATTCTAAAGCATAAAAACCCGGAAAGTTAATATTCTTTTGTATCAAAAATGTCGATTGGTTAACGATTGCAAGAAAACGCGTCAGACATTGACCGCCTCGCACAGAAAATGCGCAACGCGCGCCTGCCCGCGGCGTCAAAATGATATTTTTAAGGCAACTTCGCGCAACAGAAGATAAAATATGAATAGTGAAAAAAATGTTATTATCGGTCCTGCCCTCGGGACGCTACAATGACAAGTTACTGCCGTAGAAAGAAGTTTAAGGAAGCACGACAATGAGCTCGACTTTAGAAAAGATCCAACGCCAAATCGCTGAAAACCCGATCCTGCTGTACATGAAAGGTTCGCCGAAGCTGCCAAGCTGCGGTTTCTCCGCTCAGGCCGTTCAGGCGCTGTCCGCCTGTGGCGAACGTTTCGCTTACGTTGATATTCTGCAGAACCCGGATATCCGCGCTGAGCTGCCAAAATATGCTAACTGGCCGACCTTCCCGCAGCTGTGGGTGGACGGTGAACTGGTGGGCGGCTGCGATATCGTCATCGAAATGTACCAGCGCGGTGAACTGCAGCAGCTGATCAAAGAGACTGCGGCGAAATATCACACTGACGAGCCGAAAGCGGAATAATTCCCGCTGTCAGTAAAAAAGCGACTTCCTGGAAGTCGCTTTTTTTATCACTCCGGCGTCGCTACCGGCAGCGGCCAGCCGCCCAGACGCTTCCAGCGGTTCACTATCTCGCAAAACAGCTGCGCCGTCTGCTCGGTATCGTAGAGGGCGGAATGGGCCTGCGCGCCGTCGAACGGCATCCCCGCGGCAATACAGGCTTTCGACAGCACCGTCTGGCCCAGCGCCAGCCCGCTCAGCGCGGCGGTGTCGAAGGTGACAAACGGATGGAACGGGTTGCGTTTTAGCCCCGCCCGTTCGGCGGCGGTCATGGTGAAGCTGTGGTCAAATGTGGCGTTGTGCGCCACCATGATAGCCCGACTGCAGTCGCTCTCTTTCATCCCTTTGCGTACCATTTTGAAGATGGCATGCAGGGCATCGTATTCGCTAACGGCGCCGCGCTCTGGATCGTGCGGGTTAATCCCGTTAAAGGCCAGCGCTTCGGGCTGGAGATTGGCGCCCTCGAAAGGTTCAACATGGAAATGCAGCGTTTCATCGGGCATCAGCCAGCCATGCTCATCCATCTTCAACGTAATGGCGGCGATCTCCAGCAGGGCGTCGGTTTTGGCATTAAATCCTGCGGTTTCAACATCAATCACCACTGGATAAAAACCGCGGAAACGGTCGCACAGACCATTCAGTTGAGCGTTCTCGGACATCAGATTCTCTTAGCTGGTAAAAAGTAGCGCGCATTATGGCAAATTTTGCCACGGCTTGCAGCAGGCAGGGGTGAAAACAACGGGCGCCGCAGCGCCCGGGCGAGCGATGAAAATAAAGACGCTATGGTCGGGAGGGGTTAGTTGCCCAGCCCTTTGCCGGCGTCTTTCTCTTCAATCAGCTCAATTTTGTAACCGTCAGGATCTTCCACGAAGGCGATAACGGTGGTGCCGCCTTTTACCGGCCCGGCTTCACGGGTGACGTTGCCCCCGTTCTGGCGGATCCGCTCGCAGGCTTCGGCGGCGTTGTCGACGCTCAGCGCGATGTGACCGTAGGCGGTGCCCAGCTCATAGCTGTCCACGCCCCAGTTGTAGGTCAGTTCGATCACCGCGGTATCGCTCTCTTCGCCGTAGCCGACAAAGGCGAGGGAGTATTTGTACTCCGGGTTTTCGCTGGTGCGCAGCAGCTTCATGCCCAACACGTTGGTATAGAAGTCGATAGAACGTTGCAGGTCGCCAACGCGCAGCATGGTGTGGAGTAAGCGCATAATGTCCCCTATGCAGTTTATTTGCTAGATCAGAGCGTTGAGTATAGCGGCGATACGTCGCCGCTATCAATGGAGGGATTACAGCGTAGGATAATCGGTGTAGCCTTCCGCGCCGCCGCCATAGAAGGATTCCGGGCGCTGCGGGTTAAGCGCCGCTTTTTTCTGCAGGCGGGCCACCAGATCCGGGTTGGCGATGTAATCGCGGCCAAAGGCCACGGCATCAATCAGCCCTTTGTTGATCAGGTCGTTGGCTTTTTCAACGGTGTAGGCGCCAGCGCCAATGATCACGCCAGGGAAGCGGTCGCGAACTTTCTGACGGAAAGCTTCGCTATACGGCTTGCCGCCCGCCCAGTCCGGCTCGGACATGTGCAGATAGGCGATACCGCGTTTCGCCAGCTCGCTAATCAGATACAGCGCGTCTTCTTCTTCATTCGGGCCATTATCCACATTCTGGAAGCTGCCAATCGGCGACACGCGAATGCCAATCCGGTCAGCGCTCCACTCTTTGCTCACGGCGTCGACCACTTCCAGCACCAGACGGGCGCGGTTTTCCACGCTGCCGCCATACTGGTCGGTACGCTGGTTCGCCGACGGCGAGAGGAACTGGTGCAGCAGATAGCCGTGGGCCGAGTGCAGTTCAACCAGATCGAAACCGGCGTCACGGGCATTGCCCACCGCCTGACGGAAATCATCGACGATCCCCGGGATCTCTTCGGTTTCCAGAGCGCGAGGCATCGAGGTGTCGACGCGGATGGCGTGGCCGTTTTCGTCGCGCAGCGAGGTGCGGGTGCCGGCGCTCAGCGCAGACGGCGCTACCGGTGCGGCGCCGCCGGGCTGCAGGCAGCTATGGGAAATTCGTCCGGTGTGCCACAGCTGCACGGCGATATGGCCGTTTTCCGCGTGAACGCCGGCGGTGATTTTCTGCCAGGCGGCAATCTGCTCCGGGCTGTGCAGCCCTGGCGCGCCGGCATAGCCTTTGGCCTGGGCGGAAATCTGCGTCGCTTCGGTGATGATCAGCCCGGCGCTGGCGCGCTGACGGTAGTATTCGCCCATCAGCGGGGTAGGGATATCGCCCGGCTCGATGCTGCGCAGACGCGTCAGTGGAGCCATAAATACGCGATTAGGGACGGTGACGGCACCGACTTTCAACGGGGTGAATAATTTTGATTCCGACATAATGACTCCTGAGTAGACCGGTCGTCTAGGAACTGATGAAATAAAAACGCCTGTTATACAGCAGGCGCCGCAATAATCTGTTTCGCGTGGGCAAGGGCGCTCTCCAGCGGCGTTGCGCTACGCGTTATTTTGGCCTGCAGGTTGGCGCCGAGCCACAGGGAATAGAGTACCTGCGACAGCGTCCTGGCCTCGCCGTCAAAGGTCAGACTGCCTTCCTGACGCCCTTTCTCCAGCGCGTCGCCCAGCAGGGCGATGATCTGGCTGGCGCCGTGGTCCATGGCGGTGCGCATGTCTTCCGACAGATCGCAAACCTCTGCCGACAGCTTGACGGTGAGACACCCGCTAATAATCCCCTGCTGGTAAAACTGATTCAGCGTGTGCTGATAGTAGGCCAGCAGCCGATCGCGATAGTTGCCCTCGCCATGGGCGAAGTGATCGACCAGGCGCTGCAGATATCCGGCGTAATGGTTTTCAAGCAAGGCGACGCCGAAGGCTTCTTTAGAGCGAAAGTAATGATAGAAAGAGCCCTTGGGCACTTCCGCCGTCTTCAGGAGTTCGCTCAAGCCCATGCCGGTAAAGCCGCGATGCATGCATAGCTGCTCGCCGGTGGCCAGGATATGTTCTCGGGTATCGCAATCGCTGTGTCTGTTCATGGCGCACACTGTAGTAGACCGATTGGTCTAATGCAAGACTTAGCGCAAAAATGTTAACTGGCGCAGCACGGAGTGAACAAAATTTGCGTCGGCGCAGGGAAACGTCTTCAATGAAAGGAGATGAGGGGACAGGAGGCGTGTGGTGGCAGAGCAGTTAGAGTTTTTCCCGGTGCAGAGCCCGTGCCGGGGAATTTGTCAGACCGATGAGCGCGGCTACTGTCGCGGCTGTTTCCGTAGCCGTGAGGAGCGTTTTAACTGGCAAACGATGAGCGATGCGCAGAAACAGGAGGTATTGCGTCTGTGCCGTCAACGCCTGCTGCGCAAAATACGCGCGAACAGACCAGAGGCGGCGGAAGAACCGCAGCAACCCTCACTGTTTTAAGCCAAAAATTACGTATACTCAGAGCACTTTTTTATTGAGGAAGTGGTTATGGTTCAGCGTATTGCTATGGCTCCCCAGGGGCCGGAATTTTCGCGTTTTGTGATGGGCTACTGGCGTCTGATGGACTGGAAAATGTCGCCAGGCGAGCTGGTCGGCTTTATCGAACAGCATCTCGATTTAGGCATTACCACCGTCGATCACGCCGATATCTATGGCGATTACCAGTGTGAATCCGCCTTTGGTGAAGCCCTGAAGCTGGCGCCGCATCTGCGTAGCCGGATGGAGATTGTCAGCAAATGCGGCATTGCCACCCGGGCGCGCGCTGAAAACACCATCGGTCACTACATTACCGACCGGGACCACATCGTGCTCAGCGCTGAGCAATCGCTGCGCAACCTGGCAACGGACCATCTCGATTTGCTGCTGATCCACCGGCCGGATCCGCTGATGGACGCCGACGAGGTGGCTGAAGCCTTCCTCGCGCTGCACCACAGCGGCAAGGTACGTCATTTCGGCGTCTCGAACTTTACCCCTGCCCAGTTCACCCTTCTGCAGTCGCGCTTGCCGTTTACACTTGCCACCAACCAGGTGGAGATCTCGCCAGTGCATCAGCCGTTGCTGCTTGACGGTACCCTCGACCAGCTGCAGCAGCTGCGTATTCGTCCGATGGCCTGGTCCTGCCTCGGCGGCGGCCGCCTGTTTAATGAAGAGGGCTTTCAGCCGCTGCGCGACGAGCTGGCCCAGGTGGCCCACGAGCTCAACGCCGACAGCATCGAGCAGGTGGTTTACGCCTGGGTGATGCGCCTGCCGTCGCAGCCGCTGCCGATTATCGGCTCGGGTAAAATTGAGCGCGTGCGCTCGGCGATTGTGGCCGAAAAACTGAGTATGACCCGCCAGCAGTGGTTCCGTATCCGCAAAGCCGCGCTCGGTTACGACGTGCCGTAACGGGCATTTCGCCTCCGGAAAGCAGTTCCTGGTTTACACTTAACAGAGAGACAGCCATCCGGAGGTGTTATGCAACGATGTATTCTCGCTATCCTTTCCCTCGCATTTTGCGCTGGCGCGCAGGCCGTCAGTGAAGATGTGCCACTTAATCTCGTGACCAGCCAGGGCGTTGGTCAATCCATCGGCAGTGTAAAAATCACCGAAACCGACCGCGGACTCGAATTTGCTCCTAATCTGCGGGCGTTACCGCCGGGTAAGCACGGCTTTCATATTCATGCTGAAGGCAGCTGCCAGCCGGCGATGAAAGAGGGCAAACCCGTAGCCGCCGGAGCGGCGGGCGGACATTACGATCCGCAACATACCGGTAAACATGAAGGGCCGTTGGGCGCCGGGCATCTTGGCGATCTACCGCTGCTGGTGGTCAACGACGCGGGTGTGGCTGACCAGCCGATTATCGCTCCGCGTCTGAAAACGCTGGCGGAAGTGAAAGGCAAAGCGCTGATGGTTCATGTCGGCGGCGATAATATGGCCGACAGTCCGCAGCCGCTGGGCGGCGGCGGCGAACGGTTTGCCTGCGGGGTGATTAAGTAATCTTTTCGCCAATCGTTCCGGCGACCGGAGCCTGTTCCAGCTGCGACAGCGCGCAATACAGTCGCCATATCGCGGCGGCCAGCTCCCGGGCCGCCGGCTGATGATGGTGGTTCAGAACTTCGCAGATCCGCAGCAGCTCCTGCAGCGTGGAGGCCAGCGGCCGCTGCTGCACGCCACGCTCGCTCATCACATCGCGCAGCAGATTGATACACAGGTCGCGCACCTGGGCGAGAGGATCGGAGCGCGTTTCCCACTCGCGAAGCTGCCAGACCACGTGGGAGCAGTTCAGCAATACCACCCCCCAGCGCAGCAGCCAGCGGCGAGCCAGCGCATCCTGGCTCTGACTGAGCTGGCTGACATGGTGATATACCAGCGATTCAAATTCGTGCTCGCTGTGCTGGGGGTGGCGGCTGAGCTGATCGACAAAGTGACGCCGTAACGCTCTGATGTGGCGTCGACCTTTACGGGCGTCCGAGCCGGGACTGAGCACCGCAAAGGCCAGCCATGCAAAGCCCACGCCGACAATCTTACTTAAATTGTCATTAAAAAAGGCCGCATAGTCGTAAACCGGTGGGTTGGTGACGGAGATAAACGAGCCCATAAAGACGATAAGCTGCCCCCACAGGCCGGCAAATTTTGGCCACTGCAGCTTGAGTAACTGCATGGTGGTCAGCAACGGGAACAGAAACAGCAAGAACTGCCACAGGTCGGTTATCTGCACCATCAGGCCAAATTTCACGACAAAACTGAACAGCGACAGCAGCACCAGGGTCTGCATCAGCAGCGTCAACGAACGAAACGGCGAGGCGGAAACCGAATAGAGCACGCAGCAAATGGAGGCCAGGGTCAGGGCCGCCGCGCAGCTGGTCCACTGGGTACTGATCCCCCACGCGCCAATCGCCACCAGCGCGCAAAAGGTACGGATGCCGTTGAGCAATGCCTCTGCCTGGTCGGTGTGGCGGGCCAGCGCGGGCGCGGAAGGGACATTGAACTCGGCGATCGCCGAGGCATTTTCAACCCGGCGGATCCAGCGGCTGCTTTCCAGATAAATGCGGCAGAAATAGCGTAACCGCGCCCAAAAGGCGAGGTGGCGGTAATCCGCGTCCGGCGGCGGCGCCAGCGGCGCCAGAATGCGGGCGACGTGATAGCTGTCAGCACTGGAGGTGGCGAGCTCCGCGAGCAACGATTCCAGCACCTGGCGGGTATTGGCCGGGGCGTCAGGCCAGTTCAGCAGCATACGCCGCAGACTGGAAATGACGCTGGTCATGCGGAGCTGCTGGTGCAGCAGGTAGTTCAGCAGGGGATTTTGCCGACGGAAGCGGTAGTGGCTCCAGAAGGCCTGGATGCGCAGCAGGTTCATGGTCAGGATCTGGCCAATTACGCTTTCATGGGCGGTGCGGATGGCATCCGTCGTTTCCGGGACCCACAGCAGACTGGCGTGCTCCAGCAGGCGGGCGTGCATGGTTTTCAGGGCCGTCAGCAGATTGCTGCCATCGGAGGTGCTGGGCAGGATCATCATCATCAACCCGCCGCACAAGATCCCAACGATGACTTCGCACACGCGCGACTGGGCAATCACCCATAGCTCGTAGCTGTCGCTGATATTAATCACCGGAAAGGCGATGATGGCGCAGGTATAGCCCGCCAGCTGAAAGGCGTAGGCCACGTTATTGGTGAACAAGGCGCAGGCCCAGGTGCACAGCGCCAGCCAGCCGGAGATACTGAACAGGAACAGCCAGGGATCGTTGAGCGTATGGCCCGCCAGCAGCAGGGCGGCGCAGGCGCCGAGAAGGCTGCCGGCAATGCGGCCAAAACTTTTACTGATCACCCCGCCGACGGTGGGAAAGCTGACCACCGCCGCGGAGGTCATCGCCCAGTAGGGCTCATCCAGATCCAGTGCGTAGGCGATGCTTAACGCGAGACACATGGCGATGCCGTTGCGTAGCGCGTATCGCCACTGCGGTCGGGTGGCTTTAACCCAGGGCAGCGTGCGCCATGACAGGGTCTGCAGATTCATCACTGTCCGCCGATCGAGACGGTGCAGGTGGTACCGGAGACCAGAGTGACATCGGCCGGCAACGTATCAAAGGCAATCCGCACCGGCACGCGCTGGGCGAGGCGGACCCAGGGGATATTCGGTTTGATATTGGCCACCAGCCCGGTTCCCTGTTCCACGCTCTGGTCGACAATCGCGCGACCGATGCTGGCGACATGCCCCTGCAGCGTCTGCTGATTGCTGTAGAGAATGATTTGCGCCGGATCGCCGATGCGAATATGGCGCAGTTTGGTCTCTTCAAAGTAGCCCAGCACGTAGAACGAATGGCTGTCCACCAGGGCAAAGACCGGATGGCCGGTGGTGGCGTAATCGCCGACCCGGGTGGAGAGGTTAGTCACCCAGCCGTCTACCGGCGCTTTGACGACCGTCTGGCTGAGCTGCCACTGCGCATGTTTCAGCGCCGCCTCGCTGACACCGACTCCCGCTCTGGCGGCCGCCAGGGTAGTGGTGGCGGTATTCAGGGCGGTATTGGCGTTTTCAAGGTCTTCAGCTGAGATGGCATTTTGCGACAGGTTTCTGCGACGGCGGGCTTCGCTGGCGGCTTTGCTTTGCTCCGCCTGCGCTTTCGCCACCTCAGCTTGCGCTTTCGCCAGCTGCGCCTGGGCGTTCAGCACCGCGATGCGGTAGGGGGTGTCGTCGAGGGTAAACAATACCTCACCGGCCTTGACCTGCTGGTTATCGGCCACGTTCAGCTGCAATATACTGCCGGAAACCTGAGGGGTGATCCCGACCTGCTCGGCGCGCACTTTACCGTCGCGGGTCCAGGGGGACTGAGTGTAGAAATTCCATAACAACCACGCGGCAACCAGAGCGATGGCCGCCACCAACAGTGTTGAAAGATATTTTAATTTTTTCATAGCAGGAAGATCACCAGGCAATCAGTAACACCAGGGCCAGACAGACCGAGAGCGCGAACAGGGAGAGATCCATCAGCAGTGGATGCCAGATGTCGCCCGCATACATCCAGTCACGCAGCTGGCGATGTAAAAACAGCCAGATAAAGAAGCCCAGCAGGACGGCTTTGAACAACGGAGGGAAATAGACGGATGCGCCGAACACAAGGTCCTGCAGCGGCAATCCGGATGAATTAAGACTCAGTTTCACAAGCAAAAATCCTTTGCCATAACAGGGATAACCTCAGGACGTGCTACTCTTTAACAGTGTAAATCATTGTTTTGGTTTTTGTTGAATCAAGTAATTCATTTGTTTTGATTATTCAAATGCTGCACACTATTCTAAAATCAGTATAATAACTTAGCAAGCTAATTATAAGGAGATGAAATTGGAATCGCCACTTGGTTCTGATCTGGCACGTTTAGTTCGCGTCTGGCGCGCGCTAATCGACCATCGCCTGAAACCTCTGGAGTTAACGCAGACCCACTGGGTTACGCTGCATAACATCCACCAGCTGCCGCCTGAGCAGTCGCAGATCCAGCTGGCGAAAGCCATCGGTATTGAACAACCGTCCCTGGTGCGCACGCTCGATCAGCTGGAGGAGAAAGGGCTTATTTCTCGCCAGACCTGCGCAAGCGATCGGCGAGCCAAACGCATCAAGCTGACGGAAAAAGCCGAACCGCTGATCAACGAGATGGAAGAGGTGATAGGCAAAACCCGCGATGAAATCCTCGCAGGGGTCTCGAAGCAGGAAGTGGAAACGTTGCTTCACTTAATTCGTAAACTTGAACAAAATATCCTCGATCTCCAGGCAAAAGATTAATCGTTTTGCGGCCCGGTTTATCCCGGGCCTTTTTTTACCTGCCCTGGCGTCGCCAGATTACCACCCGGTTACGTCCGCTGTTTTTTGCTTCATACATGGCTTCGTCCGCGCGCTGGACGCACTCTTCGGCTGTCACACTGCCGTCATGGGTCGTATACACGCCCATGCTGATGGTCATCCGCTCTGGCAGAGGGGTTTGCTCGGCGCTGACCGCCAGGCGGATGCGCTCGGCGATCGCCTGCGCCTCGTCCTCTGCGGTGTTGACCAGCAGCAGGGCAAACTCCTCACCGCCAATGCGGGCGGCCGCGTCATCCTTACGCGAATGGCTGTCCAGCACCGAGGCGGCAAACTGGATCACCTTGTCGCCGGCGATGTGGCCATAGTTATCGTTGATGCGTTTAAAATGGTCGAGGTCGCAGATGATCACCGACAGCGGATGCTGGGCCTTCACCTTTGCCAGCTGCTGGTTGAGGGTATCGTAGAAGAAGCTGCGGTTGTAAAGCCGGGTCAGCGGGTCGCGGATCGAATTCTGGTATGAGTTGACATACTTGTGGTTAGACTCGCGATAGAGGATAAAGACGTCTACCAGCAGCACCAGGATCAGGAACAGGGTGCACAGCGTTTCAAAAAAACGCGCCTGATACCAGGCCTGATCGAGCTCCCCAACGGCAGAGAGCAGCTGGAAAATGGTGAACAAATATGCGCTGCAAAAAAAAGCGCCGCTGTACCAGAAAATATTGCGCAGTTTGCTAAACCAAATTATTAAAATCAGCGCGATAAACCAGACTGCCATCAGCAGCCAGCCAATAATACTCCGCCACAGCGGCGTAAAAGTATGGCTCAGATCGTCAATAAACCTAATGCTCAACCATGGCGAGTGGCTGGAGTAGATCCATGACAAAAAAATTATCATTAACGTAAAAACAATACATGCCGCGAAAGTCATTACATGGGCTTTAAAGGAGTGCATGATCCGTCGGCGAAAGTAATACAAAATAATTGACGACGTGAATAAGACGGCCATCATTATATTGCGAAAGAAATAATATATCACAGCGTCATTTTGTTTCACCACCGGCGCGGGATTACAGCTGAGCCAGTCCGGATAGCTACTGAGGGTGCCCAGCATCAGTAACGCCGAACAGGCAAAACCGAAAGCGACAGGCGTCAGATACAGGCGACGCTTGCTGCTCCAGTATTTCATGCCCATAAAACAGGCAATAGTGATATGAAAAACCATCAGAAAACTGGTCAGCAGGGGAAATAGTATTGATGAGGTGCTGTTGAATCTGGTCTCAAAAGAGCTGGTTAATCCGGTAATGCCGACTCCGGCCAGCAAACAAATAAAAAAATAAATGATAAGACGTCTAACAACATGATTCACATGTTTGGTCATAGGCAATATTCCAGAATAATAAACAACAGCAACGAGGTTGGGTTGGCTTAATAATATTAACGGTTATAAGAGTAGTGGGGGCTGTGGGCAAAGATATTGCGCAGGCGCAATGATTGATGAAATATTAAAATTAATATGTGTTATCGCTAATACAAAACTTTTACGGCGAGATAAATGTGGGTGATAAGTACGATGCGGCGCAACTGGCCGCATCGTGACAGGTGTTAGCGAGGAGAGACGGTGACCTGGCTGCCGCTGCCGGCAATGGCTACGCGCTGTCCAACAGAGAACGGGGTGCTGCCCTGTTTCTGTACCACCATGATGGTGTTGCCATCATCTTTACGAATTTCCAGTTCCACGCCCTGGGTTTTATTCATGGCGCCCTGTACGCCCTGACCGGCTACGCCGCCCGCGACCGCGCCAGCCGCAGTGGCCAGAGAACGTCCGGTGCCGCCGCCGATGGTATTCCCGAGGAAGCCGCCCAGAACCGCGCCGCCAATCGCCCCGATGGCATTGCTGTCGTCGCCGCTCTGGATCTGTACGGCGCGGGTATGCACGATGGTACCGTATGTCACGCTCTGCACCTGTTTGGCTTCAGATGCGGAATAAACGTCGCCGGACAGGCCGCTGCTGCTCACACAGCCCGCGAGCGTAAAACCAATCATCGATACAGCCAAAACACGTAAAATCATTTATGAATCTCCTGTTCACCGAAGGTGTTCAATTGAACGTCCATGCGGTTAATTATATGGCATTTAGTCGTCGGCGGGCATAGCTTCCCCCCGGGATATACAAAAAATAATAATTAATGGTGCTTCAACCTAAACTAAACGCCGGTTCTTTACGATGTTCTCCGAAATGTCCCTCTATTGTTAAAAAGTATTATTACAACATAGCATTAGCGGACACTTTATGATGGAGTGAGACGCATACGAGGGTCATGGAATGAAGGAAAAACGTATGAGATCGGGTCGCTTTATTGGCGTTATGTCGGGTACCAGCCTTGATGGTATCGATGTCGTTTTAGCCGCTATCAACGAAAACATGGTGGCGCAGCAGGCCAGTCTCACCTGGCCCATCCCACACGCGATAAAAGAAGAGATCCTGGCGATTTGTCAGGGCCAGTCGCTGACCCTCTCGCAGCTGGGGCGTTTGGATACCCGCCTCGGAAGGCTGTTTGCCGAGGCCGTGCTGGCGCTGATGCGTCAGGAAAGTCTCAAACCCGCGGACGTCATCGCCATCGGCTGTCATGGGCAGACTGTATGGCACGAGCCGCAGGGCGATGCCCCGCACACGCTGCAAATTGGCGACAACAACCAGATCGCCGCCCATACCGGCGTCACTGTGGTGGGGGATTTCCGTCGGCGTGATATGGCGCTTGGCGGACAGGGGGCGCCGCTGGTGCCGGCTTTTCATCATGCGCTGCTGGCGCACCCCGTTGAGCGGCGGATGGTGCTGAATATCGGCGGGATCGCTAATGTGTCGCTTCTGGTGCCGGGCCAGCCGGTGCGCGGCTATGATACCGGGCCGGGCAATATGTTGCTGGACGCCTGGATCTGGCGTAAGCAAGGTAAACCTTACGATAAAGACGCCCAATGGGCCAGTGAAGGCAAAGTGATCCTGCCGCTGCTGCAGGATATGCTGAGCGATCCGTGGTTTGCCTTGCCGGCGCCGAAAAGCACCGGTCGGGAATATTTCAATTACGGCTGGCTGGAGCAGCATCTGGCTCGTTACCCTGGGCTGTGCGGACAGGATGTGCAGGCAACCCTCGTGGAATTAACCGCCGTGACCATCAGTGAGCAGGTATTGTTAAGCGGTGGCTGCGAGCGTTTGTTAGTGTGCGGCGGCGGCGCGCGTAACCCATTGTTAATGGCGCGCCTGGCGGCCCTGCTGCCGGGAACCGAAGTCTCCACCACCGATGAAGCGGGGATCAGCGGCGATGATATGGAAGCGCTGGCCTTTGCCTGGCTGGCCTGGCGCACCATCGCTGGCCTGCCGGGGAATCTGCCCTCTGTGACTGGCGCCAGCGAAGCCACGGTGCTGGGCGCCATTTTCCCTGCTAACCCGCCGCAGAATCGGAGTTAACTGAAATCTTAAATACGACGCGACCGGTAAACTGGACAAGTTAAGCGGAGGGCGGAGTGCCCTCCGTGACCGGGAAAGTCGAAGGCAAACGAATGAAAAAAATTCTTATCGCAGTTGTACCTTTTATGCTGGCGGGCTGTAGCTACTACAACCAGTTTGTCGAGCGGATGCAGACGGACACGCTGGAGTATCAATGCGACCAGAAACCGTTGACGGTCCATCGCAATAACTCACGCCAGCAGGTGAGTTTTATCTATGACAACCAGCAGCTGAATCTGTCAGAGGGGCTGTCGGCTTCCGGAGCGCGCTACACCGACGGCGTCTATGTCTTCTGGTCGAAAGGCGATACCGCCACCGTCTATAAGCGCGACCGCATCGTTCTCGATAACTGCCAGCTGCAGACCGCCAAACGTTGAGATTTCTGTCCGGGGGGCGCACAATAGCGCCACCTTATGACTATATCCTCAATGGCCATGTCTGATAACGACGAACTCCAGCAAATCGCGCACTTGCGCCGTGAATACACCCGTGGCGGTTTGCGTCGCCACGATCTTCCTGCTGAACCTCTGCCGCTGTTTGAGCGCTGGCTGCGTCAGGCCTGCGACGCGAAACTCGCCGACCCGACGGCCATGGTGGTTGCCACCGTTGATGAACGCGGCCAACCTTATCAGCGTATTGTGCTGCTAAAGCATTACGACGAAAAAGGGCTGGTGTTTTATACCAACCTTGGCAGCCGCAAAGCCCACCAGATTGAAAATAACCCGCAGGTCAGTCTGCTGTTTCCGTGGCATATGCTGGAGCGCCAGGTGATGGTGATCGGCAAAGCGGAACGCCTGTCCACGCTGGAGGTGGTCAAATATTTCCACAGTCGCCCGCGCGACAGCCAGATCGGCGCCTGGGTCTCGAAGCAGTCGAGTCGGATCTCTGCTCGGGGTATCCTGGAGAGCAAATTCCTCGAGCTGAAGCAGAAATTCCAGCAGGGTGAAGTACCGCTGCCGAGTTTCTGGGGCGGATTCCGCGTCAGCATTGAGCAGATGGAGTTCTGGCAGGGGGGCGAACATCGCCTGCACGATCGCTTTTTATACCAGCGCGATAACGGCGCCTGGAAAATAGACCGCCTGGCACCGTAATTGCCGAAATTAGTTATCGAAGCGCTGGCGCTGAAAGGGCCGGCGCTTTATTCTATGTACTTTTCGCATCTGGCGAAAAGTCGTGTACCGGCAGAGGTGCAGTCGTTTATACATGGAGAATTTGATGGCAAGCAGTAACTTGATTAAACAATTGCAAGAGCGGGGGCTGGTAGCCCAAGTGACGGACGAGGAAGCGTTAGCAGAGCGACTGGCGCAAGGCCCGATCGCGCTCTATTGCGGCTTCGATCCTACCGCTGACAGCTTGCATTTGGGGCATCTTGTTCCATTGTTATGCCTGAAACGCTTCCAGCAGGCAGGTCATAAACCTGTGGCGCTGGTGGGCGGCGCTACCGGTCTGATTGGCGACCCAAGCTTTAAAGCCGCTGAGCGTAAGCTGAATACCGAGGATACCGTGCAGGAGTGGGTGGATAAAATCCGCAAACAGGTAGCCCCGTTCCTTGATTTTGACTGCGGCGACAACTCGGCGATCGCGGCGAACAACTATGACTGGTTTGGCAGCATGAACGTGCTGACCTTCCTCCGCGATATCGGTAAACACTTCTCTGTTAACCAGATGATCAATAAAGAAGCGGTGAAGCAGCGCCTGAATCGTGACGATCAGGGCATCTCCTTTACCGAGTTCTCCTACAATCTGCTGCAGGGTTACGACTTCGCCTGTCTGAACAAACTGCATGGCGTGGCGCTGCAGATTGGCGGCTCCGACCAGTGGGGCAACATTACCTCCGGTATCGATCTGACCCGTCGTCTGCACCAGAACCAGGTGTTTGGCCTCACCGTGCCGCTGATTACCAAAGCGGACGGCACCAAGTTCGGTAAAACCGAGGGCGGCGCCGTGTGGCTGGATCCGAAAAAGACCAGTCCGTATAAATTCTATCAGTTCTGGATCAACACCGCGGATGCTGACGTCTATCGCTTCCTCAAGTTCTTCACCTTCATGGACATTGCAGAGATCAATGCCCTGGAAGAAGAAGATAAAAACAGCGGTAAAGCGCCGCGCGCCCAGTACGTGCTGGCAGAGCAGGTGACGCGTCTGGTGCATGGCGAAGAGGGTCTGGAAGCGGCGAAACGCATTACCGAGAGCCTGTTCAACGGCAACCTGAGCGACCTCAGCGAAGCTGACTTCGAACAGCTGGCTCAGGACGGCGTGCCGATGATCGAGATGGAAAAAGGCGCCGATCTGCTGCAGGCGCTGGTGGATTCCGAGCTGCAGCCGTCCCGCGGCCAGGCGCGTAAAACCGTCGCCTCTAACGCGGTGACCATCAACGGTGAAAAACAGGCCGATCCGGAATATGTTTTTGCTGACAGCGATCGCCTGTTTGGCCGCTACACCTTGCTGCGCCGCGGTAAGAAGAATTACTGCCTGGTCTGCTGGAAATAAAAAAATACTACCAGGGCGTGGGAAACCACGCCCTTTTTCTTTTTAGGGTTGTGGTAAGAAAATGAAGAACATCCTCGCCATTCAGTCTCACGTAGTGTTTGGCCACGCCGGCAACAGTGCCGCTGAGTTCCCGATGCGCCGCCTGGGTGCCAATGTCTGGCCCCTCAATACCGTACAGTTCTCTAACCATACGCAGTACGGCAAATGGACCGGCTGTGTGATGCCGCCTTCGCACCTGACGGAGATCGTCCAGGGCATCGCCGACATTGACAAGCTGCAGACCTGCGATGCGGTACTGAGCGGCTATCTCGGATCTGCTGAACAGGGCGAGCATATCCTGGGCATCGTGCGTCAGGTAAAAGCGGCCAATCCGGAGGCGAAGTATTTTTGTGACCCGGTGATGGGCCATCCGGAAAAGGGCTGCATCGTCGCCCCGGGCGTGGCGGAATTCCACGTGCGCTACGCGCTGCCGGCCAGCGATATCATTGCGCCTAATCTGGTGGAGCTGGAGATCCTCTGCGGTCATCCGGTCGCCAGCGTGAGCGAGGCGGTGGCCGCCGCGCGGGAGCTGATTGTCCAGGGGCCGGAGGTAGTGCTGGTTAAGCATCTTTCCCGCGCCGGCATGAGCATGGACCGCTTTGAGATGCTGCTGGTGACCGCAGAGGAAGCCTGGCATATCAGCCGGCCGCTGGTGGATTTTGGCCTGCGTCAGCCGGTGGGCGTTGGCGATGTGACCAGCGGTCTGCTGTTGGTGAAACTGCTGCAGGGCGCCAGCCTGCGCGACGCGCTTGAGCACGTCACCGCCGCGGTGTACGAGATCATGTTGACCACCAAAAACATGCAGGAGTATGAACTGCAGGTGGTGGCGGCGCAGGATCGTATTGCCGTGCCGGAGCACTGCTTCAGCGCTACCCGGCTGTAACTTTCTGACTCTGCCCGGCAGACCGCCGGGCAGAGTCTGGTCTTACTTTAAGCCTTCCGCCGCCAGTGCGTCAGCCACTGCCGGACGCGCCGCCACCTGCGCCATCCAGCTGCCGATATGACCGCAGGCGGCCATATCCAGTTTAATCGCATAGCCCCAGCGCAGCACCGTGAACAGATAACCATCGGCGATGGTGAAGCGATGGCCGGTCAGCCACTGTTTATCCGCCAGCGAGGCATCCACGTACTGCAGTTTTTTCTCGAGCAACGCGCGGGCAACGGGCTTATAGTCTTCCGGGGTGTCCGGGCGGAACAGCGGCGTAAAGCCTTTATGCAGTTCGGTAGCCACGTAGTTCAACCATTCCAGGGTCTGGTAACGGGCAACGGAGCCCACGGGCGCCAGCAGATGGCGGTCCGGCACCTGATCGGCGATGTACTGCATAATAGCCACGCCCTCGGTGAGCAGGATGTCATCATCCAGCAGCAGCGCCGGCACCTGACCTTTCGGGTTGATCAGCAGATAATCTTCCCCGTTTTCCAGCTGTTTCCTTGCCAGATCCACGCTCTGCAAAGTGAAATCCAGGCCGCTTTCGCGCAGGGCGATGTGTGAGGCGAGGGAACAGGCGCCGGGTTTGTAGAACAGTTTCATGCGTTACTCCTCGTGGCTGCAGTTTTCTGTATGTTAGTCCCGCCAGGGGTAAAAAAAAAGCCGCTAACCTAACGTTAGCGGCTTAAAAATAATTGGTTTTCCCTGCGGCGTCAGGCTGCCGCGGTTTCGCGTGCTTTTACGTCCGCGCTGTCGTCCTGAGTCATTCGGTTCAGCTTCGGCGCGGTCAGCAGCATCAGGGCGGCGATGACTGCGGTGACGATACCGATCTGCAGGAACACGTGGCCGTACACTTCCAGCGACACCAGCGGATCGGTGACGTTTTCCGGTACCGCCATCAGGTTGGCGATTTTCCCGGCGATGATTGCCGCACCGGCGGTGGTGAGGAACCAGCTGCCCATAATGAAGCCCATCAGACGCTGAGGAACCAGCTGAGCGACCATCGCCAGGCCGAGGCCGGAGATCATCAGCTCACCGATAGACTGCAGCGCATAGCTCAGGATCAGCCAGTTAACCGAGACGATACCAGCGTCGCTGGCGAACTTCGCCCCTAAAGGCAGGACGAGAAACGCGCCGGAGCACAGCACCATACCGATAGCGAACTTGTGCGGCATCGGCAGGCGGTCGCCCATCTTGTTATAGATGGCGGCCAGAATAGGGCTACCAATCATGATCCAGAACGGGTTCAGCGCCTGATACTGTTCCGGCTCGAAGGCGATGCCGAGGATCGAGTGCTCCACGTTGCGGATAGCGAAGAAGTTCAGAGAGGTCGGCATCTGGCTGTACAGTACGAAGAAGACGATCGCTTCTACCATCAGCAGGAAGGCGACGATCATTTTCCGACGCGCGGCGCCTTTCAGGCCCATCGCTTCTTTGGCGAAAATCACCACGATACCCAGCGCGATGACGCCCAGCGCCATGCGTGCGATACCCTGGTTGTGCAGCAGCCAGGTCGCGATAGCGACCAGCACCACCACGCCAGCGATGGTCGCCAGCAGTTTACCCATATGCACCGGGGCAAAGTCCGGTTTCGAACCGTACTGTTTTACCCATTTCTGGCAGAAGGCGAAGTTGATGATGGTGATCACCATCCCCACCACGCTCAGGGCGAAGGCGACGCTCCAGCCGAAACGCGCGGCCAGCCACGGAGTTGCCAGCATCGAGAAGAACGAACCGATGTTGATGGACATGTAGTACATGGTAAATGCACCGTCCAGACGCGGGTCGTTTTTGTCATAGCAGGTAGAGAGCAGGGAAGACGGGTTGGCTTTAAACAGGCCGTTACCGACGGCGATTGTCGCCATACCCATATAGACGATAGCGGCGTCATGGCCAGACCAGGCGACCAGCGCATAGCCGATGGCCAACACGATAGCGCCCAGCATAATGACGCGTTTGGTACCCAGCACTTTATCGCCCAGCCAGCCGCCAATGGCGACCAGGCCATAAACCAGCGCGCTAAAGGAGGAGAACAGAGTAATGGAATCCGCTTCCGACATACCCAGCTGTTTTACCAGGTAAACGGCCATGATCCCTTGCAGGCCGTAGTAACCAAAACGCTCCCACAACTCGATCGAGAAAATGAGATAGAACGCGCGTGGTTGTTTGAAAGCGTTCAGACTCACGCTTTCTGCTGGTTTATTGTTTGCAGTAGACACATATACCTCTTTTTTTACATCCCATATTTACTGGGGGGTGTTCGGGGCGCAATCTCGTTGGACCGCCGCCTTTATAGTTATTCTTGGAGGGAAAACGGCAGGTAATGTTCACTATCCTGGCGCATCAGGCAAGGCTTTTGTAATAATCTGTTACACATAATCAGGGTGGCATAATGCTCCGGACATATGAATGTTATCCAGAGTTAAATTTCACCGTTACGTTATCGTTGATATTTTTATCTTTTTGATTGCCCGCTTTTCGCCAAAAAGGCGATATATTCTGCTGATCGCGCAGTGAGGTAGTGATATGGTCCATTATCCTAAAAATTCATGGGCTATTATCCTGGCAATCTTTGCTCAGCCGTTGTATTACCTGACTTTAATTTCCATTTTCATAACATTCGTTCAACATTGAGTTGCGAGCATGATCTGGATCACAAATGTATAGAAATTTTGCGTTGATAAAAAATGAATGAGCTAGTTGTTTGTTATATAACCGGATAATTGCCCAGCAAAATGCGGTTTATGCGGTGTTAACGGCGGGTTAAATAGATAAATACAGACCATAACCCAGAGTGAGGCTATGGTCATGAGAAAGGCGCTCAGGCGTAAACTTTATCTTTGAATTCGCAAAGGTCTTCAATCAGGCAAGAGCCGCAGCGCGGCTTGCGAGCGATACAGGTGTAACGGCCGTGCAGAATAAGCCAGTGATGGCAGTCGACCTTAAACTCGGCGGGAACGACTTTCAGAAGCTTCTCTTCAACCTGTTCGACGTTTTTCCCGGGAGCGAATTGCGTCCGGTTGCAAACACGGAAGATATGGGTATCCACGGCGATCGTCGGCCAGCCAAAGGCGGTATTCAGCACCACGTTGGCGGTTTTGCGGCCCACGCCGGGCAATGCCTCCAGCGCCGCTCTGTCCTCTGGTACCTCGCCGTTGTGCTGCTCCAGCAGGATCCGGCAGGTTTTGATGACGTTTTCCGCTTTGCTGTTAAACAGGCCGATGGTCTTGATATAGGATTTCACGCCCTCCACCCCCAGCGCCAGCATCGCCGCGGGCGTGTTGGCCACCGGGTAGAGTTTGGCTGTCGCTTTATTGACGCTCACGTCGGTTGCCTGCGCCGAGAGCAGGACGGCAATCAGCAGCTCAAACGGCGAGCTGAAGTGCAGCTCGGTGGTGGGGTGGGGATCGTTGTCCCGCAGCCTGGTCAGGATCGCCAGGCGTTTGGCTTTGTTCATGTTACGCTTTCCCTGTCGCGTCAGACGGGGCGACAGCGTCGGCCCGGGCCGCCTGCGCCTTCCGCTGCTTGCTACGTTCATCGATAAGGTATTTTACCGCCAGCATCATGCCGAGGCCAATAAAGGCGCCTGGCGGCAGCATAGCCAGCAGGAAAGGGGTGTCCGTATGGAAAACCTCGATGCGCAGCACCTTTGCCCAGCTGCCAAGCAGGCTGTCGGCGCCGTCAAACAGCGTGCCATTGCCGAGGATTTCGCGCAGGGAGCCCAGCACGAACATCGCGCAGGTGGCCCCCATACCGATAGAGAAACCGTCCAGCGCCGACAGCGCCGGCCCTTTTTTGGCGGCAAAGGCTTCGGCGCGGCCTACCACGATGCAGTTGGTGACGATAAGCGGGATAAATATCCCCAGAGACTGATACAGACCGAACGCATAAGCGTTGATCAGCATCTGCACCACGCTCACTACCGAGGCGATGATCATCACGTAGATCGGGATGCGGATCTCCGCCGGGGTCCAGCGGCGCAGGCTGGAGATGGTCAGGTTGGTCAGGGTCAGCACCAGGGTGGTCGCCAGACCCAGCCCAAGGGCGTTGGTGGCCGTCGAGGTGACTGCCAGCAGGGGACACATCCCTAACAGCTGAACCAGAGCGGAGTTGTTTTTCCACAGACCCTGGACGATGACGTCTTTAACTTCGCTCATGGTTACTCTCCACAGGCGCTGAATTCAGGAAGTTGCGCAGGCAGCGTTTGTGCATACAGGCCTGCGCGCTTAACGGCATTGACCACCGCCCGGGGGGTGATGGTGGCGCCGGTGAACTGGTCAAAATCGCCGCCGTCTTTTTTGACCGCCCAATGGCTGTCGCCCTGACCGTGGATGACTTTCCCGGCAAAATGGGTGATCCAGTCCGACAGGCGAAGCTCGATTTTATCCCCCAGACCCGGGGTCTCATGATGCTCGGTCACGCGGGTGCCGAGGACCGTGCCGCTAAAATCGGCGGCCACCAGCAGCTGGATCGCTCCGGAATAGCCGTCCGGCGCGGTGGCTTCCATGACCGCGCCAATCGGCTGGTCGTTATTTTTGGCGATCCACACTTTATGCTGGCCTTTGCCCAGCGCCGGGGCGCTGACCAGATAGCAGCTCTTGAGCAGATCGTTATTATAGCGGTCGGCAGGTAAAACCTGGTCGAATAACGCTTTTTGCTGCAGGGCCGCCTGCTGGTCGATGGTGCTTTTGGTCAGCTCATTGATTGCCGCCGTTAGCCCGGTGGAGCCGGCGGCAAAAAGCGCCAGCGTGACGCCGTGTTTTCGCATCGTTTTTAACATCATCGCTCTCTCAACGGTGGCCATACACGCGCGGGCGCGTGTAGTAATCGATCAGCGGCACGGTAATATTCGCCAGCAGAACGGCAAACGCCACGCCGTCAGGGTAACCGCCGAAGCTGCGAATAAGCCACACCAGCAGGCCGGCGAGGGCGCCGAAGATCAGACGTCCGCGGTTGGTTGTCGAGGCCGTCACCGGGTCGGTCAGAATAAAGAAGGCGCCAAGCATGGTGGCTCCGGAGAATAAATGCATCTGCGGCGAGGCCAGACTCTGCGGCGAGAAGATCCAGCCGAGGGTTGCGCACAGGCCAAGGCTGACGAGGAAGCTGACCGGGATATGCCAGCGGATCGCCTTCTGCCACAGCAGAAACAGACCGCCCGCCAGCCAGGCGATATTCACCCACTGCCAGCCCAGACCCGCCAGAACGCCGCCGTAAACCGGCAACTGCAGTACCTGCTGGACGCTATGCCCGGCATGCAGGGAGGTTTTGAAGGTATCCAGCGGGGTGGCCTGACTGATGCCGTCGATACCCAGCCGCAGGGCGGCCATGTCGTCTCCGACGGCGGTATGACCGGTGAAGATCATCTGCAGCGTATCGCTGAACGTCGGGATATGGGCGGCAATCTCGTAAGAAGGCAGCCAGGAGGTCATCTGCACAGGGAACGAAATCAGCAGCACGACGTAGCCGATCATCGCCGGGTTGAAAGGGTTATGGCCGAGTCCACCGTACAACTGCTTGGCGATCACTACGGCAAAGGCGGTGCCGAGCACCACCATCCACCAGGGGGCCAGCGGCGGAATACTCACCGCCAGCAGCAGGCCGGTGAGCAGGGCGGAGTTATCCCTCAGGGTGGCCGCAACAGGCTGTTTGCGCAGTTTGAGAATAGCGGCTTCCGTTGCCCAGGCCGTCAGGGCGGCGAGGACAATCTGCAGGAGGGTGCCCCAGCCGAAAAACCACGTCTGGATCACAATACCAGGCACGGCGGCGAGCAGCACCAGCAGCATAATGCGCGAGGTCTGCCGCTGGTTATGGGTATAGGGGGAGCTTGCGATTCTGAAAACCATTTATTCCTCGTTAACTGCCTGCTGTGTTGCTTTGCGCGCCTGAACGCGAGCGATCGCCGCGGCGACGGCCGCTTTGCGTGGGTCGTCATTGGCTGCGGTTGACGCAATATCCGCCTGGGCAGCCTGCTGTTCGGCTTTGCGCGCTTTGGCGCGGGCGATAGCGGCCTCCACCGCGGCCTTGCGCGGGTCGACCGACTCGGCTGGCGGGGCTTCCGCCGGCGCGGCCTGCTGTTCAGCTTTGCGCGCTTTGGCGCGGGCGATAGCGGCTTCCACCGCCGCCTTGCGCGGGTCGACCGGCTCGGCCGCCGGGGTTTCCGCCGGCGCGGCCTGCTGTTCGGCTTTGCGCGCTTTGGCGCGGGCGATGGCGGCTTCCACCGCCGCCTTGCGGGGATCGGCTGCGTCGGTCGACGGAGTTTCCGCCGGCGCGGACTGCTGCTGCGCTTTACGCGCCCGGGCTTCGGCCTTCCGCGCTTCGCGGGCGGCAATCGCCTCGCTGTTGTCCGGTCTGGCGCCGGCCTGAATCACGATAGGCTGCGCGGCGTCGCGCTGTTTATCACGTACCCGGGCCAGGGCGGCGTTAATCGCATCCTGATCTTTGGCGGCTGGCTGGACGGCGGCTTTTTTATGCCGCTCGGCGCGGGCCGCTTTCTCACGCCCCAGGCGCGCCTGTCGGGCCTCGAATCGCGCCTTGGCTTCCGCAGCGCGCTGCTCTTCCAGACGAATCGCCGCGATCTCGGCTTTCTCCTGGCGGAAGTACTGCACCAGCGGAATATTGCTTGGGCATACCCACGCGCACGCGCCGCATTCGATGCAGTCCGCCAGATTGTGAGCGGTGGCTTTATCGTGCTGCTGGCCTTTACTGAACCAGTACAGCTGCTGCGGCAGCAGATCGGCCGGGCAGGCGTCGGCGCAGGCGCTACAGCGAATGCAGCCTTTTTCTTCCTGCGGCTCGCCCATTTCGCTGGCGGAGGGCGCTAAGAGACAGTTGGTGATCTTCACTACCGGGACGTCGAGCCCCGGCAGAGTAAAGCCCATCAGCGGGCCGCCCATGATCACCATCGGCTCAGCGCTGGCGCAGAATCCGGCGTCGTTCAACAGATGGCGCACCGGCGTGCCAAGGCGCGCCCAGACATTGCCCGGCCGGGTTACCGCCTCGCCGGTGAGGGTGACCACGCGCTCGGTTAACGGTTCGCCGTCAATTACCGCGCGTTTCACCGCGTAGGCTGTACCGACGTTCTGCATTAGCACGCCAATGTCCGAAGAACGACCGCCGTGCGGCACCTGTTTCCCGGTGAGAATCTGGGTGAGCTGCTTGGCGCCACCGGAGGGGTATTTGGTGGGAATCACGCGCAGCGAAATGCCATGGGCGTCGCAGAGTACAGCCCGCAGCATGGAAATGGCCTGCGGCTTATTGTCTTCAATGCCGATCAGCACCTCGTCAGGCTGCAGAATGTGGGCGAGGATGCGGATCCCTTCGACAATCTGCGCCGCGCAGTCCTGCATCAGGCGGTCGTCCGCCGTGATATAGGGTTCGCACTCGGCGGCGTTAATGATCAGCGTTTTAATTTTATCGCCGCCGCCGCGCAGTTTACTGCCGGTGGGGAAGCCGGCGCCGCCGAGGCCGGCAACGCCAAACTGGTGGATGCGCTCAATCAGCGCTTCACGTGTGCGGGTCTGGTAGTCGCTCCAGCCGTCGCGTTCGATCCAGCGGTCTTCGCCGTCGGCGTCAATGATCACGCTCATCTCCGCCAGCGCGGATGGATGGGCGGTGGTGTGCGGGGCGATAGCGGCAACGGTGCCGGAGGTGGGGGCGTGAACCGGCAGCATTCTTCCCCAACCGCGGGTTAGCGGCTGGCCGCGCAGCACCCGGTCGCCTACTTTGACGCACAGTTCGCCTTCGGCGCCGATGTGCTGCTTCAGCGGGATCACAAAGCGCTGCGGCAGGGAAACCTGGCGCAGCGGGGTGCCGTTTGACTGGGTTTTCATCTCCGGCGGGTGAATACCGCCGTTAAAATCCCAGACTTTGTCTTTTCGGAAAGCGGAAAATAGCTTAAACATGTTGTTCCACAGGAATATTTCGCACCGGGATCGTGTGCAGATCCCATTTCCAGGTCTCCGGGGTGGTCGCCACCGGAACGAGTGAAATGCACTGGGTCGGGCAGGGGGCAACGCACAGGTTGCAGCCGGTGCACAGGTCGCTCATCACGGTATGCATGGCGCGGGTCGCCCCGACAATGGCATCCACGGGACACGCCTGAATACATTTGGTACAGCCGATGCAGTTCGGCTCGTCAATCACGGCGAGCATGCGGGCCGGCTCGGCTGCCTGCTCGTCGCCGTCGACAGGCTGCGGGTCGACGTTGAGCAAGGCGGCGATTTTTAACATCACCGCTTCGCCACCCGGCGCGCAGCGATTAATTTTCTCACCCTGCACGCCCACCGCTTCCGCATAGGGGCGGCAGCCAGGGTAGCCGCACTGCCCACATTGGCTCTGCGGTAACAGTTCATCAATTTTTTCCACCACCGGGTCGTCCTGCACCGCGAAACGGCGCGACGCATACCCCAGTATTAAGCCGAAAATCAGCCCTAACAGGCTGATGGCGATCACGGCTATCCAGACTGCGCTCATTACAACTTCACCAAACCACTAAAGCCCATAAAGGCCAGAGACATTAAACCGGCGGTAATCAGCGCGATGGCATTACCGCGGAACGGCGCGGGGACATCGGCCACCACCAGACGTTCGCGGATCGCCGCGAACAGCACCATCACCAGCGAGAAGCCGACGGCGGCGGCAAAGCCGTACAGCGCCGACTGCAGGAAATTGTGGCCCAGGTTGATGTTCAGCAGCGCCACCCCGAGCACCGCGCAGTTGGTGGTGATAAGGGGCAAAAAGATGCCCAGCAGGCGATAGAGCGCCGGGCTGGTTTTACGCACCACCATCTCAGTGAACTGGACCACCACGGCGATAACCAGAATAAAGGCCAGGGTACGTAAATAAACCAGATTTAGCGGGATAAGGATCCAGGTATCAATCAGCCAGGCGCAAATAGAGGCCAGGGTCATCACGAAGGTGGTGGCGAGCCCCATCCCCATTGCGGTTTCCAGCTTTTTGGAAACCCCCATAAACGGACACAGGCCAAGGAACTTCACCAAAACGAAGTTATTGACAAGGACAGTACCGATAAAGAGCAGTAAATAATCAGCCATCATGCGACCTGAAACGAAAAAAAGCCGCTTATTATCGAATAAAACGATACCGGCGACAACAGGTTAAGTGTGGGGTTATTACGGATTAACAAAGGTCCGTTTTACCCGCTGTGAACGGCGAAAATAGGGCGCCAGCAGCGCGGCGGCCAGCAGCGGAAACAGTAGCTGACGCAGTGCAAGGACATCCGAAACGGGGGAGAAGGCAAACGCCTTTATCGCCAGCAGCAGCGTAATGAGCAGCCAGATAATATAGTGTTTCGGCACCAGCGAGCGCCGCTTGAAAAAGGCGATGGTCAGCCAGAGCGTATAAAACCACATGGCGAGGGCAAACAGCAACGAGGCGACCCACAGCGCCATGTGTCCGGTGCTCATGGCACGCAGCAGGGCCCAGGTTTGCGGCGACATGAGGGCATTGGCAAAAAACAGCAGCGATAACGAGGCGCTCAGCAGCGCCACCAGCAACCAGGCCAGCGGTGCCAGCAGCCATCCGCCGATGCGTTCCGCAGATTGAGACGTCATGGTTCTCCCCTATTTAACGCCAGTATATAAAAGCAGGCCGGGAAGTATAAGCAACTGGCGTGAAGGATGACAGTCTTACTGCACGAATCGCCAAACGGATTTAGGCACCTGGCCCACATCGAACAATTTACCGCCGGAAACCAGCTCTGCCCGGCGGTGATCGGCGGCGCGATACATATTAACGATCTCTTCGGTGTCAGTCAGGGAGTAGTTAAGGTGATCAAATAGTTTTTCAAGACTTTCCAGCGAACTGATTTTGCGGAATTTTAATAAATAGTCCAGAACGGTCATTTTCGTATCCATTTTATAATCGGAATAATTACGTTGAATATTATCAGCATTCACTAAACCTACTCTCAACCAACGGCGCCTTCTGCCGGGGCCGCGTGGAATGTTTCAGGTTATATAAACCCATGACAAGGGGCAAAGCCAGCCTTGAAGAGCAGGGAGATGTTTAAGAATATTTTAAATCAGACCGGGCGCCGAATGGCGCCCGCAGGAGAAGATTAACGCTGTTCGCCGCGACTGGCAATAACAGATTTGTACCAATAAAAACTCTTCTTTCGTTTCCGTGCCAGATTTTGCTGGTGGTCCACATAGACAAAGCCATATTGCTTTTGATATCCGTTGAGCCAGCTCAGCAGATCGATAAACGACCAGGGATAATAGCCGCGAACGTCAGCTCCCTGCGCCAGCGCCTTTTCCAGAGCGCCAATATGGCTGCTCAGGTAGTCGATTCGCGGATCGTCGACCACCTCACCGGCAATAATCGGGTCTTTCGCCCCCAGGCCATTCTCGGTGATATAGATCGGGATATCGCCATAGCGCGCCTTGATCATCATAATGCCGTCGGTTAGCCCCTGCGGCCAAATCTCCCAGCCCCATTCGGTATAAGTGCTCTGCGGATTACGCACGAAATAGAATAACCCCTCCACGCCAGGCTCGCCGCCGGTGGGGATTTCGGGCGGCTGGGCGGATACCGTTTCCCGACGATAGTAATTCAGACCGATAAAGTCACAGCGGTTGTCTCGCAGCAGCGCGTCGTCGCCTGGAGCAAAGCGCGGTACTCCCCACAGGGCTTGAGTCTGCGCCAGCAGGGCAGCAGGATAGGTGCCTTTTAGCACCGGATCGTACAGCCAGTGGGTATGGATGGCGTCAGCCAGGTCGGTAGCCTGCCTGTCCGCCTCGCTGTCGGTGAGCGGGGTATGCGGCTGCAGCACATTGACGAAACCAATCTCGCCCGCCACGGCCATCTCGCGAAACGCCTTCACCGCCAGCGCATGGGCGATAAACACGTGATGACAGGCCTGGATGGCGCGCGCCGGATCGCGAACGGCCGGCGGATGCAGGCCGTTAATGTAGCCGTGGCCGATAAAGACGATGGTCTCGTTAAAGGTAGCCCACAGCTTCACCCGCGAACCAAAGCGGGCGTAGCAGAGGCGGGCGTACTCGGCGAAGGCTTCGGCGGTGCTGCGTGCTTCCCAGCCGCCCTCATCCTGCAGGGCCTGCGGCAGGTCCCAGTGATAGAGGGTAATCATCGGCTCAATATTATGCGCCAGCAGTTCATCGATCAGATCGCTATAAAACTGCACGCCTGCTTCATTAACCTCGCCGCGCCCGGTGGGCAGCAGGCGCGGCCAGGAGATGGAAAAGCGATAGCTCTGCAGGCCCATCTCGGCCATCAACGCCACGTCTTCGCGAAAACGGTGATAGTGATCGACGGCGATATCGCCGGTGGTCCCTTCAAAGGTGGTTCCCGGCAGGTGAGAGTAGATATCCCAGATTGACGGTCCTTTACCGTCAGCGTCGTGCCCACCTTCAACCTGATACGCTGCGGTAGCGGCACCCCATAAAAAATGTTGCGGAAAAGCGGCCATGAAAAAGCTCCCAGTCTGATGATAGAGGGAGTGTAATCAAAGCAAGGATAACTGTGCAACCGGTTTCTGAAACCGGTTGCACAGTTGCGAAGCGGGTCACTGTTTCACGGCGGCGCTACTTTGTCTGCACCACATCCGCTGGCGGTGGCGACTGGTAGTTATCAATATGGTGCGCGATAACCAAAAGCAGTGCGGAAATCCCAAAAACAATCCAGCCAATAAGTTCTACAATACGAGTAAAAACAGTCGTCATAACACTTCAATATCCTTTGAACACAGTGGGAAATGTTACTCTATGGTCAGCAGATCACAAGGGGTATCTGTCTGATTTTGCACGCATGCGTTAAAACCTTAAGTGAAAAAATGATAAGTTTTATTCACGTTTTGTAAGAATATTCTCATTGGTCAGATATTGACATCAGCTGAATAAGAGAGGCGGTTAAATGAGTGATGCGATCCGGGTGGGGCTGGTGGGCTATGGCTATGCCAGCAAAACGTTTCACGCGCCATTAATCAGCGGCACGCCGGGCCTGGCGCTGACGACGGTCTCCAGCAGCGACGCGGCCAAAGTTCATGCCGACTGGCCTGGCGCGAAGGTGGTCAGTGCGGCGGGTGAATTGCTGAACGACCCGGAGATCGATCTGGTGGTCATCGCCACGCCGAACGACACCCACTTCCCACTGGCGAAAGCGGCGCTGGAGGCCGGTAAGCACGTGGTGGTGGATAAACCCTTTACCGTGACACTGTCACAGGCTCGTGAGCTGGAGAGCCTGGCGAAGCACTGTGGCCGGGTGCTGTCGGTATTTCACAACCGGCGCTGGGACAGTGATTTCTTAACGGTCAGAACGTTAATCGACGAAGGCCTGCTGGGAGAGGTGTGTTACTTCGAATCCCATTTCGACCGCTTCCGCCCGCAGGTACGCCAGCGCTGGCGGGAACAGGCGGGCCCCGGGAGTGGAATTTGGTATGATCTCGGACCGCATCTGCTCGACCAGGCGGTGGTGCTGTTTGGTCTGCCGGTGAGCATCACGGTGGATCTCGCTCAACTTCGGCCCGGCGCGCAATCCACCGACTATTTTCACGCGGTGCTGGCCTATCCACAGCGGCGGGTGGTGCTGCACGGCACATTGCTCGCCGCCGCGGAGAGCGCGCGCTTTATCGTCCACGGCTCGCGGGCCAGCTTTATCAAGTACGGTCTCGACCCGCAGGAGGAGCGGCTGAAAAATGGCGAGCGTTTGCCGCAGGAGGACTGGGGGTATGATATGCGTGACGGTACCCTGACCCGCGCCGAAGGCGACGAACGTAGCGAGGAGACATGGCTGACGCTACCGGGCAATTATCCCGCTTACTATGCCGCTATCCGCGATGCGCTCAATGGGGTGGGAGAAAACCCGGTTCCGGCCAGCGAGGCGATTCAAATCATGACCCTGCTTGAGCTCGGTATCGAGTCGGCCCGGCATCGCGCCACGCTCAGCCTTGTGTAAGAGATAGCCCGGCAGCGCGGCTGCCGGGCCGGCTATCAGCCTTTAGCCACCCGCTGAATGAGCGCGGCTTTTTCCTGTTCGCTCAGAAACGCCTGGGTCAGACCATTGATCTGGGCCTGGCGGATCTGCTCCCGGCTCAGGCCCGCCGCCGGCGCCGCCACGGTGTATTCGTGGATAATATCGACCCCCTGGACCGCCGGATCGTCAGTGTTGAGGCTCGCCAGCACGCCGTGCTCAAGGAACTGCTTCAGCGGATGCTGGGCCAGAGAGGGTACGGTGCTGGTTTGCACGTTCGAGGTGAGACAGGATTCAATCCCGATGCGGTGCTCGGCCAGATAGTCCATCAGGGCGGGATCCTGTACCGCTTTTACCCCGTGGCCGATACGCTCGGCGCCCAGCTCACGAATGGCCTGCCAGATACTTTCCGGGCCGGCCGCTTCGCCAGCGTGAACGGTGATATGCCACCCGGCATCGCGGGCCTGGTTAAAATGACTGAGGAACAGCGCCCCCGGGAAGCCCAGCTCATCGCCAGCGAGGTCGAGGGCGGTGATGCCATCGCGGTGGGCGAGCAGCGCCGCCAGCTCTTCCTGACAGGCCGCTTCGCCAAAGGTGCGGCTCAAAATGCCGATCAGGCGGGCGTCGACCTGAAAATCGCGGCACCCCTCACGTACCCCGGCGATCACTGCCTCTACCACGCCGTCAACCGGCAATTGGTGGGTCATCGCCATATAGCGTGGGGAGAAGCGCAGCTCCACGTAGTGCAGGCCATTGCGCGCCGCGTCTTCGACGTTCTCATACGCCACGCGACGGCAGGCTTCCAGCGAGGCCAGGACTTTCACCCCCCAGTCGAGCTTGGCGAGAAAACTGACCAGATCGGGCTCCAGGCTGGTGACCTGGACGTGGGGACGCAGCGTGTCAAGGGTGGTAGCGGGAAGGGTGATATTAAACTCGCGGCCAAGATCGAGGATGGTTTGGGCCCGGATGTTACCGTCAAGGTGGCGGTGAATGTCGGTTAATGGCAATGAGGAATCAATCATGGTCGCACTCTTTTTTAGTTAAAGTGCACGTCATTATACAACATGAGCATAACTGTTTAAAAGCATTGAAAAAATCTATGCGATACAAACAGCTGGGGGCAATCAGGTCATTTTTACGCGCTTTTTGACTGGCCCCTTCAAAACAGGGGCCGAATGTCATGATCGACGCGATCCTGACCAGACAAGAAAAGCACACGTGCTAACCGCGGCACCCGCAAGGCAGACCGCCTGCCATCCCCAGTGGGAATAAAGCTGTGTGGCAACGATAGCCCCTGCCGCGCTACCCAGCGAATAAAAACACATGTAAGCCCCAACCAGGCGGCTTGCCGCTGCAGGCCTGGCGGCAATGATCAGGCTCTGGTTAGAGACATGTACGGCCTGTACCGCAAAGTCCAGCGCAATGACGCCAACTAACAGCCAGAGCAAAGAGGTTTCAACATAGGCGATAGGCAGCCATGAGAGAGCCAGCAGCGCCAGCGCCAAGCCGGTAGTACGCTGAGCCCATCCCTGGTCAGCCCACTTTCCCGCTCTTGAGGCGGCCAGCACGCCAGCGAGGCCGGCTAAGCCAAACATCCCCGCCTGGGTGTGCGAGAGGGAAAGGGCGGTAAGCGGCATGACCATAGTTGTCCATAGCATGCTGAAGGCGGCGAAGATAAGAAGCGCCAGGATGCCGCGCTTTCTCAGTTGCGGTTCAGTGATATATAGCTGAAACACTGACTTCAATAAGGAAAGGTAGGTGGACTTTTGTGGCTGCGATTGCTTTGAGGGCGAAGGCATGACCTTCCAGACGACACCGGCCATCAACAGCATCATACAGGCAGCCGTGAGATAAACGGCTCGCCAGCCGGCAATATCGGCTATCGCGCCTGAGATAAACCGAGACAACAGGATGCCTGAAACAATTCCGCTGGTCAGGGTACCCACCGCCTGGCCTCGTTTCTGCGGTGTCGCCAGTATTGCCACCCACGCCACCATCAACTGCACCACAACGGCCATCAGGCCAACGATCAGCATGGCGCCAAGCAGAGTGGCTATATTGGGGGATAACCCTGCTACAACTAACGCCGCCGCTGAAAGCAACAGCTGAGTCATCGCCACGTATTTACGGTTCAGCCAGTCCCCGAGCGGAACCAGGAACAGTAAGCCAATGGCATAGCCCAACTGCGTAGCGGTGATGACGCCGCCAATCATGCCTGGCGCCACCTTGAGGCTGACCGCCATCGAGTCGAGTAAAGGTTGAGCTGAATAAACGTTGGCTACCGCCAGCGCGCAGGTCAGTGAAAACAACGTCGTTATCCCTGCGGTGAGCATCGCGTCAGGGGCTGACGCGGTTTGAATTCCGTGGCCGGTACACCTGCTTGTCTTATCTTTCATAAGAGACCTTCTATCTGGTTGCTTTTTAAAACTCGTTTACCTATAGAAATAGCCATAGTGGTTTTTTTTTGCAACTGGTAAAACGGAAGATTAAGCTAGCATTAGTAGACAGATTGATGAGGAGCGCGCAGATGGCAAAACAGGAATCACTCAGAACCAGTGAATGTCCGGTGGCGAGAACGTTGGAATCAATTGGTGAACGCTGGTGCCTGATGATTATCCGCGAAGCATTTGACGATGTACGGAGATTCAGCGAGTTTCAAAAAAATTTAGGGCTGGCCAAAAATATCCTTGCCGCGCGCCTGAAGCACCTGGTCGAGATCGGTATTTTCGAGATTTTACCGGCATCGGATGGCAGCGCATATAAGGAATACGTCCTGACTGAAAAGGGGCGCTCCGTGTTTCCCATTGTTGTGGCGATGCGTCAATGGGGAGAGCGTTATATGTTTGAGCAGGGAGAAACCTACTCTGTCCTGCTGGATAACGAACACTGCCAGCCGCTTCAATATCTGGATGTGCGTTCCGCTCAGGGAGATAAATTGCAACCAGGCGACTGTCATCGCCGGCGCGTTGTATCAGATACCAGCGCCGAATAATGTCGTGAAGGGTTTGCGGGATTCTAGTGAGAATACGATCGTACCGCTAAAGGGTTGTGGAACAATCCTGACCTATTTTTTGCGCACTGCTTCTGATGCTAACTCCCCGGACGCGTAACAGTGACCCGCCGCCAGCCGCATAATCATTTACATTTATATTTTATTTGAATGTATTCATGTTACATATTAAATTCTGCTTACTTTATCGACGATGAGGCAGGGATGCGGATGTGGAAAGCGTAATCCATAATAATATTGAGGGTTTTCTGCTGTTGTTATTAAGCATGTGGCCCATTCTGCTGGTGGTATTCGTTGGCGTCGCGATCTCCTTCTATACCATGCTGTTACGCAAAACGGCGCTGGCCTGCCTGCTGTTCGCCGTCGCCATCGGCGCCGCAGGCTGGAGCTTTGCCTGACGCCAGGCCTCAGGGTTTATCCAGCAGGCTCATACTGGAGGTAGCGGCGCCATCATTCAGATTGGACGGCGAATGCCAGTCGCGACCCGCCAGGGCGCTGTCTCCCTGACCACTACTGGCGACGCTGTCCTGCTGTGTCGACAGCGTTGACCCTTCAAGCGCTTCCTCTGCCCCCGACTGGTCGGGCAGAGAACTGCTATACCCGCCATTATTCGAATACGTATCCATACCGTTGACTTCATTCGGCACCGTGTCGGTAGTGGTCCCGTCATCGTTAATGCAAAATGAGCCGCCGATGCCGTTAGGCTGACAGTCCGCGGCGAAAGTCGGGCTGGCCAGCGCGGTCAGCAGCAATAGCGGTAAGCTGATTTTCTTCATTTTCATCTCCATACGCAGCGTGGCCGACAGATGTTCTCAACTATAGAAGGGAGAGCGCGGCGGCAGGTAACAAAAATGTTTAATTTTGTAATAGCGGATGGTATCCGGCGCCCGTTTGCGTGGTCCGGGTGCAGCGGCTCAGCACAATGCGGTAATCAATTGTTAATTCAACGTAAAGGTTAATGAAAATTTAAGAGAAGGCCGCTATGTTGGCACAATCACACTTTCCATTAAGGATATTCCATGCGCGATAAATATTCCGGCCTGCAGATCGGCATCCACTGGCTGGTCTTTCTGCTGGTGGTGGTGGCCTATGCGGCGATGGAGCTGCGCGGATTTTTCCCCCGCAGCGATCGGCCGCTGATCAATATGGTTCATGTTTCCTGCGGAATCACCATTGGCGTGCTGATGGTGGCGCGTCTGCTGGTGCGGCTGAAAATGCCGACGCCGCCGATCGTGCCAAAGCCGTCACCGATGATGACTGGTTTCGCCCATCTCGGCCATCTGATTATCTATCTGCTGTTTATCGTCCTGCCGCTGATTGGCATGGTAATGATGTACTGGCGCGGGAATCCCTGGTACGCCTTTGGCCTGACGATGCCGTATGCTCCGCAGAGCGATTTTGAGCGGGTGGACACCCTGAAAGCGATCCATGAATGGTTAGCGAACGCCGGTTACTTCGTGATTGGCCTGCATGCCTTTGCTGCGCTGCTCCATCATTACTGGTGGAAAGATAATACCCTGCTGCGAATGATGCCCCGTAAGCGCTGAATGGTTTGCTTCAACATTCAGACCCCGTCCCGCGACGGGGTTTTTTTTGCCTTTGTGGTGAATAAAATATAGTATACCCCCCTATATGATACGGAGGCGTTATCGTGCCACATTCACCTGAAGATAAAAAACGGGCGCTCAGCCGCGTACGACGCATCCGCGGCCAGGTTGAAGCCCTTGAACGCGCGCTGGAGTCCGGCGAGCCCTGTATGACTATCCTGCAGCAGATCGCCTCGATTCGCGGGGCGGCAAACGGTCTGATGGGCGAAATGGTGGAGATCCACCTGCAGGACGAGCTGGTCAGCGGCGACACCACCCCGGACCAGCGGGCCGCGAGAATGGCAGAGGTCGGTCATCTGCTACGATCCTATTTAAAATAACATCACGACGAGGAAGAGACAGTTATGAAATCACGCGCAGCAGTGGCCTTTGGCCCCGGTCAGCCGTTAAAAATCGTAGAGATTGACGTCGCGCCGCCGAAAAAAGGCGAAGTTCTGGTGAAAATCACCCATACCGGCGTGTGCCATACCGATGCTTTCACCCTTTCCGGCGACGATCCGGAAGGGGTCTTCCCGGCGGTGCTGGGCCATGAAGGCGGCGGCGTGGTCGTGGAAGTGGGCGAGGGCGTCACCAGCCTTAAGCCGGGCGATCATGTCATCCCGCTGTATACCGCCGAATGCGGCGAGTGCAAATTCTGTAAGTCGGGTAAAACCAATCTCTGTCAGGCGGTACGCGCTACCCAGGGCAAAGGGCTGATGCCGGACGGCACCACCCGTTTCTCGTATAACGGCGAACCGATTTATCACTACATGGGCACCAGCACCTTCAGCGAATACACGGTCTGCGCTGAGATCTCGCTGGCGAAAGTCAATCCGCAGGCGCCGCTGGATAAAGTGTGTCTGCTGGGCTGCGGCGTGACCACCGGTATCGGCGCGGTGCACAACACGGCGAAGGTTAAGGCCGGGGATACCGTCGCGGTCTTTGGTCTGGGCGGCATCGGCCTGGCGGTGATCCAGGGCGCTGTGCAGGCGCAAGCCGGGCGCATTCTGGCAGTCGATACCAACCCGGATAAGTTCACTCTCGCTAAAGAGATGGGGGCTACCGACTTTATCAACCCCAACGACTACGATAAGCCGATTCAGGATGTGATCGTTGAGCTGACCGACGGCGGGGTGGATTTCAGCTTCGAGTGCATCGGTAATGTCAATGTGATGCGCGCGGCGCTGGAGTGCTGCCATAAGGGTTGGGGCGAGAGCGTCATTATCGGCGTGGCCGGCGCCGGGCAGGAGATCAAAACCCGTCCGTTCCAGCTGGTGACAGGCCGCGTGTGGCGCGGCTCCGCCTTTGGCGGCGTGAAAGGCCGTAGCCAGCTGCCGGGAATGGTGGAAGACGCGATGGCGGGTAAAATTCGCCTCGACCCGTTTATTACTCATCGCCTGCCGCTGGAGCAGATTAACGAGGCCTTTGACCTGATGCATGAAGGCAAATCGATTCGCACCGTGATCCACTTTGGCGACCAGTAATCGCTAACGCGCAAGGCGTTTCGGCAACAGCAAAAAAGGGCCCGGATGGGCCCTTTTGCTTAAGTCAATCAGTGATGGTCAGGGAGCGCGTAGGCGATAATGTAATCGCCGCGATCCGGAGACTGACGGGCGCCGCCCGCATTGATAATGATGTACTGCTTACCGGTTTTCGGCGACACGTAGGTCATCGGGCCTGACTGGCTGCCAACCGGCAGACGGGATTTCCAGATCTCCTTGCCGTTAGCGGTATCAAAGGCGCGCAGGTAGAAATCCTGAGTGCCGGCGAAGAACAGCAGCCCGGACTGCGTCGCCAGCGACGCGCCAAGGGTCGGCATACCGATCGGAATCGGCATGTGCATGCGGATCCCCAGCGGCCCGGTATCCTCTACGGTACCTACCGGCACCTGCCACACCAGTTTCCCGGTTTTCAGATCCACCGCGGACATGGTGCCGAACGGCGGCTTCTGGCACGGAATGCCCAGCGGCGACAGGAAACGTTCGCGCATGGCGCCAAACGGCGTGCCTTCCATCGGCACGATGCCCATCTCGATGCCGCTGGCGTCTTTCGCCACCTTCTCGCGCGGCACCATATAGTTGGCGAGACCCAGACGCATATCGTTAACGAACATCAGGCTGTTGTTGGGATCCACCGAGACGCTGCCCCAGTTCATGCCGCCAAGCGAGCCCGGGAACTGCAGGGAGCGGTCTTCTCCCGGCGGGGTAAAGACGCCCTGATGGCGCATCTCTTTGAACTGGATACGGCACAGCAGCAGGTCGATCGGCGTCGCTCCCCACATATCGGACTCGGTCAGCGTCTGGTTACCGATCATCGGCATTCCCACCGAGTAAGGCTGCGTCGGCGAGTAGCGCTCGCCTTTGACATTGCCCACCGGCACCGGCCGCTCTTCCACTTTCGCCACCGGCTCGCCGGTTTCGCGGTTGAGCATAAAGATCATGCCCTGCTTGCTGGTCTGCACCAGCACCGGGGTGGTGCCGCCCTTGCCGTCAGGCAGATCGTACAGCAGCGGCTGAGACGGCAGGTCAAAGTCCCACAGGTCGTGGTGGGTGGTCTGGAAGTGCCAGCGTACCTGGCCGGTAGCGGCATCCACGGCGACGATGGAGGAGCTGTATTTATCGTCCAGCGCGGTTCGTTCGCCGCCAAAGAAGTCAGGCGTAGCGTTACCGGTCGGCAGATAGATCAGGTTCAGCTTCGCGTCGTAAGACATCGCCGACCAGACGTTCGGCGTGCCGCGCGTATAGGTCTGGCCCTCCGGCGGTACGCCGGTCAGCGCCGGATTACCCGGATCCCACGCCCAGGCCAGTTTACCGGTGTGGACGTCAAACGCACGGACCACCCCCGGCGGTTCGCCGGTAGAGTAGTTATCCGCGACGCGGCCGCCGACCACCACCACATTACCCGCGACCAGCGGGGTGGAGGTCTGCTGATAGTAGCCTGCTTTGACTTCGCCCATCCCGACGCTAAGGTCGACAATACCGCGATCGCCGAAGCTCTCGCACAGTTTGCCGGTGTCGGCATCAATGGCGATCAGGCGGGCATCGATCGTCGGCAGGAACAGACGACGGGAGCAAGCGGCAGGCTGAGCGCCTGACGCTGGCGTCGTCTGCGCCTGGCTATCTTCGTAATAGCCTAAGCCGCGGCAGCGCTGCCAGTTAGGCGAAGAGGATTTGGAATCATAGCGCCATTTCTCTTTGCCGCTGTCGACATCCAGCGCCAGCACTTTGCTGTAAGGGGTACAGACGTAGAGGGTATCGCCAATCTGCAGCGGGGTATTCTGATCTTCCGCGCCGGAGCCATTGCTCTGTGGGATATCGCCAGTATGCGCCACCCAGGCTACCTGCAGCTGGTTGACGTTTTGCTTGTTGATTTGATCCAGGGCGGCGAAGCGGTCGCCGTGGGTGGTGTTGCCCCAGTGCGCCCAGTTTTTCTGCTCTTCGCCCGGCGCGACGGGTTTCACCGGCACCGCTTCCGTGGCGCTGACCAGCGGTTCGGATTTAAACATCCAGCCAAAGCTTCCCGCCAGCGCCACGGCGAGCACGGCGGCGATGGCAAAAGCCGGGCCTTTTTTCGTCGGCGAGCTGGCAAGGAAAGGCCAGACCAGGGCGGCGAGGAAGGCCAGCACGCCAAGGGCGAACAGACGCGAGAAGAGCGGCCAGAAGTTCCAGCCAGCGTCGCCGATCGCCCAGATCACCGAAGCGATAAACGCCACGGCGTACAGCAGAATACCCCCGCGGCGGCGACGGAAAATCAGCACCGCCGCGATAACCATCACCACGCCCATCAGCGCGAAGTACAGCGTGCCGCCGACGAGAGCCAGTTTTGCCCCCAGAATACCGATAGCCAGACCGATGATCAGCATCAGTCCGGCGAGAAGCCACTGCAGGATCCGGGGGAATCCGCGCGGCGCGTTGCCAGTTGTCATGAAATCTCCTTAACCACACCAGCCACCTCAGTGCGAACCAAATGAAACAAAGTTATTTTGTTTTATTTTTGAATGAAGTGGTTTGTATCTTCATAAAGCCAAATTTATTGCCTGTTTTGATTTCGTATGAACCATTTGGTGAAATCGCGATATGATAGATCTGTTAAAGAAATTTGCGCAAATGTTAATAAATAATTTCGCACTAAATGATTATTTTGCTGAATGTGACGCAGTCAGCGTTGGCTCCCCGGCCGCTACGGGCCGGGGGATCAGCGGATCAGGCAGGCATTGATTTACGAATAGCGCTGAGCAGGGTTTGTGTACCGGGGGTCAGCGTCGCATCGACGCGGGTTAGAATGCCGATGGGCTCCCCGGCGCCCTGGGTGGCAATCGGCAGGGCGGTCAGTACGCCACGGCGAAGATCGTCTTTCACCGCCCCGGAAGGGACGAACCAGACATAGTCAAAATCGACCGTCAGCTGGCGCGACAGTGAAGCAGAGAGGGTCTCGATGCAGCCGGCGGGCATTTTACAGCCCTGGCTCTGGAGCAGCGCTTCGGCGTTTTGCCGCGGCACGGTGCCCTTTGGCGAGACCACCACCGGCCACTCCATCACCCGACTGAGGGTCACGGTCTCCTGCAGCAGAGGATGTCCCGGGCGTACCACCAGCTTAAGGGATTCCAGGAACAGCAGTTCGTAATGCAGCCCGCTCATCAGCTCCGGATCGGACATCCGTCCGATGCCGATGTCGATCTCCCCGGATTTTAACCCGGCGAGCAGCATGGTGTTGTTCATGGTGGCGACCTGCAGCGTGATATCTTTTTGCTGCTTATGGAACTGGCCGATCACCGTCGGTAGGATCCCCAGCGCGGCGGTAGGCAGCGCGCCGATGCGCACGATATCGTTATTCAGCCCCTCTTTACGGTTCAGCGCCTGGCCCGCCGAGTTAAGGGCATCAAGCACTTTCACGGCATGAGTCAGAAACTGTTCCCCGACCAGCGTCAACTGCGCCCCCAGACGTCCCCGCTCAAACAGACGGGTACCGGTCAGCTGTTCAAGCTCGTTAAGCGTTTTTGAAAGTGCTGGCTGGCTCAGATTTAAAGTTTCAGCCGCGCGCCCCAGCGTTCCCTGTTGAGCGACGGCCACGAAGGTGTGTAGATGGCGCAAGCGAATGCGCTGACTGAAGAGACCATTTTTTTCCATAGTAAGATGATGTTAAAAACACAGCGGTGAAAGAGACAAGCGGCCTTGTTTAAATTTGATAACCAGATAGCAAAATATTATTAACATTTGAGCTGATTACATTACAAGATCTTTCCCTATGGTTTAACACGCCGTCGCCCCGGCTGTACGGGGCGACGGCGGTGGTCAGCATGGCCGCTAGATATCGAAAAAGACGGTTTCGTTCTCGCCCTGCAGATAAATGTCGAAACGATAGACCACTTCCGCACCGCGAACCTCGCGCTCGGCGATTAAGGTTTTGCGTCTCACCTCCCATTCGATGAGATTCAGCACCGGGTCGCTGGCATTGGCCTCGTGCTCATCGGCGAAATACATCCGCGTATTCAGGCCAATGTTGATCCCCCGAGCCACCACCCACAGATTGACGTGCGGCGCCATCAGACGGCCGTCGCGGCCAACCACCGCGCCGGGCTTGATGGTTTCAAAGCGCCAGACGCCGGAGGTGAAGTCAGAGCAGGTGCGCCCCCAGCCGCGAAAGCCTGGGTCGACCGCTTTCTGCTGCTGACGGTCCTCAGGATGGTTATAGCGTCCCGCGGCGTTAGCCTGCCAGATCTCCAGCAGCACGTCGCGGACCGGGGTTCCGGAGCCGTCGATAACCCGGCCTTCAATGGTGATCCGTTCCCCGACCGTATCGGCGGTGGTGAGAACCGGACCAAAATTTTTTTCAAAAATATGAAAACCCGCCGCGTCCGGTGCCAGACCGATATGAACATAGGGTCCCGCAGTCTGCGAGGCGGTTTCAGGCAGATACTCTTTCATCGGGCGGCCCCCTGAGTGCGATTTTCAAACAGCGTGGCGCGATGGCCGCGCAGAACAAGGTCGAAGCGGTAGGCCAGACAATCCAGCGGCACGGCGGCGTGCATGTCCAGCTCGGCGATCAGGGTGCGCACGGCGTCGTCATTATTAATGGTCCTGACGATCGGGCACTGCTTGATCAACGGGTCGCCTTCGAAATACATCTGGGTGATCAGGCGCTGGGCCCAGGCGTCGCCTGAAAGCGAGAAATGAATATGCGCCGGACGCCAGTCGCTGGCCTGGTTGCGCCAGGGGTAGGGGCCGGGCTTGATGGTGCGAAAACAGTAATAACCGTTCTCGTCGGTCAGCACCCGACCGCAGCCGCCGAAGTTCGGGTCAATCGGCGCCAGATACTGATCTTTTTTATGTCGATAGCGGCCGCCGGCATTGGCCTGCCACACTTCCACCAGGGTGTTTTTCATTGGTCGGCCGAAACCATCCCGCACGTAGCCGTGCACAATGATCCGCTCGCCAATCGGCAGGCCTTCTTTGGCATAGTTAAGGATAAGGTCATTATCCAGCGGTCCCAGGTCGTCGCGGCTAAACACCGGGCCGGTGATCTCTGACAGCGAGTTCTGCAGGGAGATTAGGGCGTTTTTCGGGGAGCGCAGGACGCTGGTTTTATAGCCCGGGGCGTAAGCGGGCGGGTGACTACTGTAATCGCGATGGATAACCTCGCGCGGGGACCATTTATCGTTCATCGGGTACTCCGTATAGAGGGTAGAGAGGCATGTTGTTGTAATGTCGCCAGAAACAGTGTGTGTAAATATATTGTTAATTTAAAGTGAAATTACCGGGTGTTTTTCATAACCGTCGGTTATGCCCTGCGCCATGCCCATGACCGGAAGCAGGTTATCGCCATCACAGTTTGTAAATTCTTCCCCCCGCCGGGAGGCAGCTTTCCTACACTCCAGGAAGTATTCACTGGAGGTAACACATCATGGCGAACACCATCACGGCTGATGAGATTCGGGAGCAGTTTTCGCAGGCCATGTCGGCCATGTACCAGCAGGAAGTTCCGCAGTACGGGACGCTGCTGGAGCTGGTGGCTGACGTCAACCTGGCGGTACTGGAAAATAATCCGAAGCTGCATGAACAACTGGCCAACGCCGACGAGCTGGCTCGCCTGAACGTTGAGCGCCACGGGGCGATCCGCGTGGGCACAGCGGAGGAACTGGCGACGCTGCGTCGCATGTTTGCCATCATGGGGATGTATCCCGTCGGCTATTATGATCTTTCACAGGCCGGCGTGCCGGTTCATTCCACGGCGTTTCGTCCTGTCGACGATGCCGCGCTGGCGCGCAATCCGTTTCGGGTTTTTACCTCGCTGCTGCGTCTGGAGCTGATCGAAAACCGCGCTCTGCGTGAGCGAGCCGAGGCGATCCTCGCCCGGCGCAACATATTCACTCCCCGCTGTCTGGCGCTGATCGCCCGGCACGAGGCCGAAGGGGCGTTCACCCCTGCGGAAGCCCGCGAGTTCGTGCAGGAGGCGCTGGAGACCTTCCGCTGGCACCGGCATGCCACCGTCGATGAGGAGACCTACCACGCGCTGCATCGCGAGCATCGCTTGATTGCCGATGTGGTCTGCTTCCCGGGATGTCATATCAACCACCTCACGCCGCGGACGCTGGATATTGACCGCGCGCAGGCCCTGATGCCGGAGTGCGGCATTGAGCCAAAGGCCCTGATCGAAGGTCCGCCGCGCCGGGAGGTACCGATCCTCCTGCGACAGACCAGCTTCAAGGCGCTTGAGGAACCAGTAATGTTCGCCGGCGAACACCGCGGCACTCACAGCGCCCGCTTCGGCGAAATTGAGCAGCGCGGCGTGGCGCTGACGCCAAAAGGACGCGCGCTATACGACCGATTGCTGCAGGCAGCAGGGACCGGCAAAGACAATCTCAGCCACCAGCTGCATCTGCAGGAGGTATTCCGCGAATTTCCCGACAGCGAATTTCTGCTGCGTCAGCAGGGGCTGGCCTGGTTTCGCTACCGCCTGACGCCGGCTGGCGAGGCCCATCGCCACGCGTTTCGCCCGGGCGACGATCCCCAGCCGCTGATCGAGCGCGGGTGGATAGTGGCCCAGCCTATCGTCTATGAGGATTTTTTACCGGTCAGCGCGGCGGGCATTTTTCAGTCCAATCTGGGTAACGAAACCCAGGCCCGCAGCCACGGGAATGCCAGCCGCGAAGCCTTTGAAGCGGCGCTGGGCTGTCCGGTGCAGGATGAATTTGAACTGTACCAGCAGGCGGAGGAGCGCAGCAAACGACGTTGCGGTCTGCTGTAAAATCAGTAACCTGCTGGCATCAGCCTTACAGGGAGCAGGTTATGCAACATCCGTCGAAACCGCTGGCGAAAACCCGGCAGGGCACGCTGGCCGGGAGTGCAGAGCAGGGGATCCATATCTGGCGCGGCATTCCGTACGCCGCGCCGCCCGTGGGGCCGCTGCGCTGGCGCGCGCCGCAGCCTCCCTCCCGCTGGCCGGGCGTGCGTCAGGCCGACGCCTTTTCCGCCGCCAGCTGGCAGGACATTGACTACTGCCGCGAACTTGGCGGCGGGGATCCCGGTCGCTTCAGCGAAGACTGTCTCTATCTCAACGTCTGGGCCCCCGCCAGCGCAGCGCAGCCGCTGCCGGTGATGGTCTGGCTGCACGGTGGCGGGTTTACCATCGGCGCCGGTAGCCTGCCGCCTTACGATGGCCTGGCGCTGGCCAGCCGCGACGTGGTGGTGGTGACGGTCAACTACCGTCTGGGCCACCTCGGCTTTTTCGCCCACCCGGCGCTGGAAGAAGAGGCGGGCGAGCGGTTGTATAACTTCGCGCTGCTCGACCAGATCGCCGCCCTGCAGTGGGTCCAGGAAAACATTCACGCCTTCGGCGGCGACGCCGCCAACGTCACGCTGTTTGGCGAATCCGCCGGGGCGCGCAGCGTGCTGTCGCTGATGGCCTCGCCGAAAGCGAAAGGGTTGTTCCATAAAGCGATTATTCAGAGCGGGTATACCTTACCCGATCTGCCGCGGGAAAAGGCGCTGGAGAAAGGCCGTCTGCTGGCGGAGCATTTCGCCTTACCACAGGCCAGCGCTGAGCAACTGCGGGCAATCCCGGCGGAGGCCTTCTGGTCGCTTTCCGCCCCGCTGAATATCGGGCCAGCGCCCATCGCAGGCGATATCGTGCTCCCGCAGCCGATGCTGGAGACCTTTTTTGCCGGGCGCCAGCATCCGATGCCGGTGATCATCGGCTCCAACAGCGATGAAGCCAGCGTGATGGCGGTGTTTGGCGTCGACATCGCCGGGCAGATCCAGAAACTGCGCCGTGAGCGCCGTCTGGGTCTGGGACTGATCAAACTCCTCTATCCCGGCGTAAAAGGCGATGAAGCGCTGGGGCGGGAAGTCTGTCGGGATATGGCGTTTACCACCCTCGGCTATGTGGTGATGCAGGCCCAGCAGCGCGTGGGCCAGCCATGCTGGCGGTACTGGTTCGATTATGTCGCGGAAGCGGAACATGACGCCTATCCGCACGGCGCCTGGCACGGCAACGAGGTGCCCTACGTGTTTGATAACCTGCGGCTCACCGACCCGGTGCGGCAGTATGCCAGTGAAGCGGATCTGGCCTTCGCCGCTCAGGTCGCTGACTACTGGGTCCAGTTTGCCCGCGTCGCCAGCGGCGAGCAGGTGCTTGCCGGCGCGGTGCGCTGGCCGGCGTGCCTGCGCGGACGGGATCGTTTGCTGCGCATTGGCCTGCATAAGCGTGCCGGGTTTAAAGTGGAGAATCGCTTTATGCGCGCCCGGCTGGCGCTGTTTCGCCGGGTGATGAAGCACCACGTGACCCTCGAATAAAGGGGATGGGGGCGGCTCAGCGGGGCACGCCCCTGCTGCAGGCCGCGGGTGGCTAAGAAACGGCCCGGCGATGAGACAGGGCGCCGGGAGAGTGCTGTCCGCTTTGTTTAAGGCGGGTTTGCGTTAGATATTGCGCTCTCCCTCCGCCGGCGATGAAAAAACAGCCTGTTCTGGTAGACAGGGCTTTTTTACCGTTTTTCTGCTGGCAACAATTGGATTATTAATCGTTTTTGTCTAGAGTGGGCGGAAATTATCACGCAGCGTGATGACGCGTTGCGAATCATTTCACCCGTGCAGAAGGACGCTTTCTCAGGCATGAACCGCAGACGTTTTCTTAAATCTTCCATGGCTGTTGCCGCCGTATGCGGAACGTCAGGAGTCGCTTCCTTATTCAGTCAGGCCGCGTTTGCTGAAGACGCGGGCATTGCCGACGGGCAGACGCGTCGGTTCGATTATGCCGTGCTGCAGGCGATGGCCCACGATCTGGCGCGCCAGCCGTGGGGCGGGGCACCGCGCGATCTGCCGCCGACGCTGGCCAATCTCACCCCGCAGGCTTATAACAGCATTCAGTATGACGCTAACCACTCGCTATGGAACAATATTGAAGAACGCAAACTGGATATCCAGTTTTTCCACGTCGGGATGGGGTTCCGTCGCCGCGTGCGCATGTTCTCTTTAGACGCCGCCACCCAGCAGGCGCGCGAGATCCACTTCCGTCCGGAGCTGTTCAAGTACAATGACGCCGGGGTAGATACCCGCCAGCTGGAAGGACAGTCCGACCTCGGCTTCGCCGGGTTCCGGGTATTTAAAGCACCTGAGCTGGCGCGCCGGGATATCGTGGCGTTTCTCGGCGCCAGCTATTTTCGCGCGGTAGACAGCACCTACCAGTATGGCCTGTCGGCCCGTGGGCTGGCGGTGGATACCTTTACCGATACCCCGGAAGAGTTCCCCGATTTCACCTCTTTCTGGTTCGAAACGGTCAAAGGGGACGCCACGGTCTTTACCGTTTACGCCCTGCTCGACAGCCCGAGCATCACTGGCGCCTACAAGTTCACCATCCACTGCCAGGATACCCAGGTCATTATGGACGTCGAGAACCATCTCTACGCCCGCAAGGATATCAAACAGCTGGGGATCGCGCCGATGACCAGCATGTTCAGCTGCGGCAACAACGAGCGTCGGATGTGCGATACCATCCACCCGCAGATCCACGACTCCGATCGGCTGTCGATGTGGCTGGGCAACGGCGAATGGATCTGCCGGCCGCTGAACAACCCGCAGAAGCTGCAGTTCAACGCCTTCCAGGACAAGAACCCGCGCGGCTTTGGTCTGCTGCAGCTGGACCGTGATTTTTCCCACTACCAGGACGTGATGGGCTGGTATAACAAGCGTCCCAGCCTGTGGGTTGAGCCGCGTAACCAGTGGGGCAAAGGGGCGGTCAGCCTGATGGAGATCCCGACCACCGGTGAAACGCTGGATAATATCGTCTGCTTCTGGCAGCCGGAAAAGGCAGTGAAGGCGGGCGACGAACTCGACTTCAGCTACCGTCTCTACTGGAGCGCACAGCCGCCGGTCAGCACACCGCTGGCGCGTGTGCTCGCCACCCGCACCGGGATGGGGGGCTTCCCGGAGGGATGGGCACCGGGCGAACACTACCCGGACAAGTGGGCGCGTCGTTTTGCCATCGACTTTGTTGGCGGCGATCTGAAAGCGGCCGCGCCGCGCGGTATTGAACCGGTGATCACCCTCTCCAGCGGCGAAGCGAAGCAGATTGAAATCCTCTACGTCGAGCCGTTCGATGGCTACCGGATCCTCTTCGACTGGTATCCGACCTCCGACTCGACCGACCCGGTGGAGATGCGTCTGTTCCTGCGCTGTCAGGGAGAAGCCATCAGCGAAACCTGGCTCTATCAGTACTTCCCGCCGGCGCCGGATAAACGTAACTACATTGACGACCGGATCATGAAATAACCCCGTGACAGCCGTGGCCCCAGGCACCCCCTGCGGGCCCGTAGAGAGGCCCATGACCACAGACATTCCAGCAGTACCGGAGTCGATCCCGGTAACCGAGGCGCTGACGCTTATCGCCATTGATGAACGCTACGTCAGCGACCTGCACCAGCTGGTGGTGAAAAACCAGCGCTGGCTACAGCAGTCGCTCAGCTGGGCCGGCGAGGTGCGCAGCGAAGAGGAGACCCGCCGCCATATGCAGGGTAACGTGATGCTGCATCAGCGGGATTACGCCAAAATGTTTTTGCTGTTTCTCGAAAAGCGGCCGATTGGCGTTCTGTCGTTTAACCAGATCGAGCCGCAGAATAAGACGGCCTATATTGGCTACTGGATCGATGAGGATCACCAGGGGCAGGGGTATCTGTCCCGTTCCCTGCAGGCCTTTATCCACCACTATGCCCGCAGCGGGCTGGTGCGCCGGTTTGTGATCAAATGTCGGGTGGCGAATACCCGCAGCAACCAGGTGGCGTTGCGTAACGGGTTTGTTCTGGAAGGCTGTCTCCGACAGGCCGAGTATCTGAACGGCAGCTATGACGATCAGAATATCTACGCCCGTATTATTGACCGCGACGAGGCGCTACAGGGCGCCTAACAGCGGCGTTCGGGTGATCTGCTGTTGGCCTCCGAGGGTCTTCGGGCCGCGCAGGTGAATGGCTTCTCCTTCCCGTGCGGCGATTTGCACCTCGTCCCCAAGAGTGACCTGGTGCTCAACGATCACATCGCCGACGATGACAGCCCGCCCCTGGATCAGCACGTCATCATCAAGCAGAATCGGTCCACCGCGCAGCTGCGCCTCGCCGCCCACCATCGCCCGATGCTTTAGCAGACAGTTGCCTTCAATCACCGCATTCTCCGCGACCTGCGAGCTGTAGCGCACGGTGGGAATGGCGTCCTCACCGCGTCCCGCGATCAGACGGGCATGCCCGTAAATCCGCGCGTTATCGCACACCCAGACGTCGTTCTCCTCGTTTCCCTCGAGCCTGGCATGGTCAAAGACTTCCGCCCGATGTTCGACAAAAGCGTGTTCGACGAAGGCCTCGCCATAGATCTGCGCCTGGTGGAGAATGCGCGACGCGCTGACGGTGGCTCGCTGATAAATCTGCAGCACTTTGTCGCGATCGGCGGTCAGCCCACGGGCGGCAATGACTTGACAGTGGGGCAGAAGACGCGCCTCGTCGGCGAGGCGACAGTAGCCGCGCACCAGACTCTGGCTAATCGTGACGTTGTCACCAATCTGCGCGTGATGGCTGACCTGCGAGGCGTGAATGGATGCCCGTCCGCTGATGATAGCCCCATGGCTGACCACGCAGGGGCCATTGAGTCGGGCATCGTCGAGGATGCGCGCCCCGGCGAAGACCACGCTATTGGCATCGTATATCCAGCACTCTCCCTGCTGGCTGAGGGCGCTTTCTTCATCCACCCAGCCGCCTTCGCTGCCCGCTTTGACGTCAGCGAAATCGATAAGCGCCACAATCTGGCGCAGGGTGACGCACTGTTTGCCATCCTCTTCCTGGTAACAATACTGCCGGGTCTGTTCGCTGAGACGGTATTTACGCATTCCCGATCCTCATTACTTATGGTTAACATAAACATAGCAAAGATCGCCGTAGCGCGTGGTATAAGGTTCCTTTAGAATGCAACTTCAAATTTAATTGATAACATCAATAAAATGAACAAAACGTATAGGTCGCAGCAGGTGCTTAACCTGCCGGCGGGATATTTTGGCATGGTGCTTGGCACCATCGGGATGGGCTTTGCCTGGCGTTACGCCAGCACCCTCTGGCCGGTCAGCCGCAGTATTGGTGATGGGCTGGTGACGCTGGCGATAGCGATATGGGTCCTGCTCAGTATGGCGTTTATCAGCCGGGCGATCCGCTTTCCGGCGAGTGTGCTGCAGGAGATGCGACATCCGGTCAGCAGCAGCTTCGTCAGCCTGTTTCCCGCCACCACGTTGCTGGTATCGATTGGTCTGGCGCCCTGGTGCCGACCGCCGGCCATCGGGCTGTTTGTGCCGGGCGTGGCGCTGCAGCTGGCCTATGCCGCCTGGCAAAGCGGCGGCCTGTGGCGGGGAAACCATCCTCGCGAGGCCACTACGCCGGGGCTGTATCTGCCCACGGTGGCGAATAATTTTATCAGCGCGATGGCCTGCGGCGCGCTGGGGTTTACCGACGCCGGACTGGTGTTCCTTGGCGCCGGGGTCTTCTCCTGGCTGAGCCTCGAGCCGGCTATCCTCCATCGTCTGCGCAGCGCAGGCGAACTGCCGACCGCGCTGCGCACGTCGCTGGGGATCCAGCTGGCGCCTGCGCTGGTGGCCTGCAGCGCCTGGCTCAGCGTTAACGGCGGTGAGGCCGATACCTTCGCTAAGCTGCTGTTCGGCTACGGTCTGTTACAACTGCTGTTTATGCTGCGTCTGATGCCCTGGTATCTTCGCCAGCCGTTCAATGCTTCTTTCTGGAGCTTCTCGTTCGGTATCTCCGCCCTGGCCACCACCGGCCTGCATCTGGGCCAGGCGAAGGCGGGCGGCTTTTTTCATCATCTGGCGCTGCCGCTCTTTATTTTTAGCAATCTGGTCATCGGCCTGCTGCTGCTGCGCACAGGGCTGCTGTTGGTCAGCGGGAAACTGTTGCTACAGGTCGACCGGGAAACACTCCTGAATAAGAAGGAAGGATCATGACAACGCGAGACGCGGATTATTTTAGTGAAAAATATGGCCTGACCCGCACCCACTCTGAGGTGCTGCATGCCGCGACGATTGTGCCGCCGGGAAGGGCGCTGGATCTGGGCTGCGGCAACGGACGTAACAGTCTTTATCTGGCGGCGAATGGCTTCACGGTGACGGCGTGGGATAAAAATGCGATGAGCATCAACAATCTGGAGACTATTCGCGCCGCCGAAGGGCTGGATAATCTGCAGACTGCGGTGAAAGACCTCAACAGCCTGGCCTTTGACGGCGAGTATGATCTGATCCTCTCCACCGTAGTGATGATGTTCCTCGAGCCTGACACCATCCCTGGACTCATCGGCAATATGCAGCGCTGCACCGCCGCCGGGGGCTATAACCTGATTGTCGCGGCGATGGACACCGAGGACTATCCCTACACCGTCGGCTTCCCGTTTGCTTTTAAACCCGATGAACTTCGGGAGTACTACCGGGACTGGGAATTACTGAAATATAATGAGGACGTCGGTGAGCTGCATCGGACCGACGCCAGCGGCAACCGGATCAAATTGCGCTTCGCCACGCTGCTGGCGCGCAAGCCCGCATAATCCTCAGCGGCGCGTGTAATTACTGAGATTGACCGCGCCGCCTCTCACGAATACACCTCGGATCAAGAAGCGCGAAAATCCTCGCTGAAAAGAAAGGTTAAAGCCGACCTGTTAACGTTTTAAGTAATTATTTAATAACGTAATGTTGATCCCATCAATATTTGTATATCTTCCTTGACGAAGCCCTCATTTTGTCACAAAACTAGTGGGTCTTATCTGCTATAACGTCTGCCGAAAAAACTGCATTTACAGGGATCTCTTTATGCGTACTCGCGTGTTATTTAAAGTCGCCGCTCTGGCGGGGATGTTAGCGTTGACGGGCTGTGCGTCCAAACTGGCGCAACCGAATCAGTATTCGGGCTTTTTAAAAGACTATTCCAACCTGAAAGAAGCCACCACTGCCTCCGGTAAGTCGGAGCTGCGTTGGATCGATCCAAACTACAATCCGGCCAACTACGATAATGTCGTCTACCATCCGGTAACGTACTATCCAGTACCGAAGCCGACGACCCAGGTGGGTGAAAAGGCGCTGCAGGATATTTTGAATTACACCAACAAACAGCTCAAACAGGCCATTTCCGAGCGTAAACCGCTGGCAACCACCGCCGGCAAGCGTAGCCTTATTTTCCGCGGGGCGATTACCGGAGTGGACTCCAGCAAAGAAGGGCTGCAGTTCTATGAAGTGGTTCCGGTAGCGATGATTGTTGCCGGTACTCAAGCCGCCACCGGCCATCGTACGATGGACACCGACCTCTATTTTGAAGCCGAACTGATTGACGCCAGCACCAACAAGCCGGTGATCAAAGTGGTTCGTAAAGGTGAGGGCAAAACCCTGGCCAATGAAAACACGCCGCTGACTATCGAAACCATGAAGCAGGTGATCGATGATATGGCGGTAGACGCCGTCAAATTCGACCCTTCCCAGCGGTAATCTCGTCAGCGCCGTCTGCCGACGGCGCTGATTTATCTTCCGCCGTTTCAGGCCAGCTTTCGGCGCAGCAGCAGCTGTTCCGGTTTGGCAAACATCACCAGATTACCCAACAGGATCAGCGCCAGTCCGATAACGGCGTTGCTGTGCCATACATACCCTTCATAGACGGTGGAGATGGACAGGGCGACCAGCGGAAACAGCAGCGTACTGTAGGCGGCTTTGCTGGCGCCGATGCGCCCTACAAGGGTGAAATAGGCGCCGAAGGCGACAACTGAGCCGAACAGCGCCAGGTAAAGCAGGGCGCCAAGATAGCTGACGGTCCACTCCGGCATGAAATTATCCCCGCGGAGCAGAGCGATAGCCCCCATCACCAGCGTGCCGTACAGCATCGCCCAGCTGTTGGTGGTCAGCGTCTCCAGCCCCCGCCGCTGGTGACGAATACTGAACATATTGCCCAGCGAAAAGCCATAGGTGCCCAGCGCGCTCAGACCGATCCCCCACAGTAGCGTAGCGTTTAGCCCGTTGGCCAGCAGGTCATCCCAGAACAGGGTGACGATACCGGCCAGACCGAGCGCGGCGGCAGCCCAGAAGCGTCCCGGCGGCTGCTGGCGGAAGAAAAGAAAGCTGTTGATGGCGTTAAACAGTACCGCCATGGAAAAGATCACCGACTCCAGACCGGTGTTGATCCAGGCGGCGGCGGTATAAAAGCACCAGAAATTGAAGCAGAAGACGCAGCAGCCCTGCAGCAGGCAGCAGAAATGGTCCTTCGCGCCCAGCGGCCGCAGACGTCGTGTGACGAGCAGAATCGTCAGCATTGTGACGCTGGCCACGGCGAAACGCCAGAATATCGATACCGGCGCCGCCACCGGTCCCTGTTGTAAAAAAATAGCAATCCACGTCGTCCCCCAGATAACGACAACGAGTGCATAAAGTAATGCGTTCACCCTGGTTCTCCTCTGCTTGTTGAACGGAGGAGTATGCCGCCTGCCGCAACCTGCGGCTTTCATCCGCTTGTTGTCGGCTTGCAAATTCTTGCGCTTATTTGTCTTTTGCCGGCGGTGAGGACTGGAAACCGCATCGCAGTCTCCCTAGACTAGAGTTTTCTTGACAGAACAGATGTGTGAAGGCGATGGGTTACGGGACGTTTGAAACATTACGGCGACAGAATGCGGTGCTGAAGGGCACCGTGGAGCTGAATTCCGGTATTCAACTGGCCGCGTGGTATAACAACTGCGATACCGTGACGGTGCGCAGCGATCATCATACCTTAAGCCTGTACATCGCCGATGGTTATGAAAGCTATCAAAAGACGCCGCACGGCTGGAAGAATGGCGGCGGCCCGGATCGCTTTTGCCTGATGCCGAAAGGCGATGAAAGCGTCTGGGATATCCGCGGCGATCTGTCGTTTGTCCATCTCTATTGTACCGATGCGCATCTGCGCCGCGTTGGGGAGGAAGTGTGGGATCGCAGCCCGGCTAACTTCACCCTGCAGGAAAAAACCTTCGCCAGCGATGACAAAATCACCAGCGTGTATCGTCAGTTTTTGCTGGCTAATGACTGGCGACAGCCGGCGAACCAGCTGACACTTAGCGCCGCCAGCAGTTTGTTGCTCACCCATCTGATCCAGCACTATTCCACAGTGCAGTGGCGCTTGCCCTCGGTCACAGGAGGACTGGCGCCAGGGGTGAAGCGTCACGTGCTGGCCTGGATTGACGCTCATCTCGATCAGCCGTTGACCCTGGCCGACCTGGCGCAGCAGGCGGGACTGAGTGAATTTCATTTTGCCCGTATGTTCCGCCAGTCGCTGAATATGGCTCCGCATCAATATGTGATGCAGCAGCGAATGGCGAAGGCGCAAAACCTGATCTGCCACAGCGCGCTGCCGCTCACCGAGATCGCTCTGGCATGCGGTTTCAGCTCCGCCAGCCATTTCAGCCATCGGGTCAAAGCCGCCACCGGCCTGACGCCCTCCCAGCTACGGGCGGCGCAGCGCGGATAACACGCCGTAGCTCACTCCGCCGAGCATCACGCCCCAGAACGCCGAACCAATTCCCGCCAGCGTCACCCCGCTGGCGGTGATCAGAAAGGTCAGCACCGCCGCGTCGCGCTCACTGGCCTGGTGTACCGCCTGAAACAGGCTACCGCCGATGGTGCCGAGCAGCGCCAGGCCGGCCAGCATCTGGATCCACGCTGTCGGCAGGGCCGACATCAGCGCAGTGATCGATCCCCCGAACAGACCGGCCAGCAGATAAAAACCGCCGGCAGCCATGGCCGCCAGCCAGCGCTGCTGAGGATCCGGGTGCGCTTCCGGGCTCTGGCAGATGGCGGCAGTGATCGCCGCAATACAGATGGAGTAGACCCCAAACGGCGCCAGCAGCAGCGCCAGCCCCCCGCAGACAACGATCAGCGCGGAGACCGGTACGACATAGCCTGCTGCCTGCAGGGTAGCGAACCCGGGCGCGTTCTGTGAAGCCATGGTGACGAGGAAGAACGGCAGGCCGACGCTGAGAAGCAGCGCCGGGGTAAACTGCGGGGCGATCCATTCCGGTGCGACAAACGCCAGCGGCACAGCGGCGCTGGCTACTTCCCCGGAGACCGCGGCTATCAGCGCCCCCGCAGCCAGCGCGGCCACCACGGCGAAGCGGGGCCACAGCGCCTTACACAGAAGCCAGGCGGCGAGCATGCCGCCGCACAGCAGCAGATGATCCTGTAAGCCGGCGAAGGCTTGCAAACCGAAACGCAGCAGAATGCCGGCCAGCATTGCGGCGGCCAGCGAATGGGGAATGATTTTCATCAGCCAGGCAAACAGGCCTGTGACGCCGCAGAGGACGATCAGCGCATTGGCGAAGATAAATCCCCCCCCCGCCTCGGGTAGGGTCACCCCCTGCAGGCCGCTGACCAGCAGGGCGGCGCCCGGCGTTGACCAGGCGGTGAGCACCGGCACTTTTCGCCAGCCGCTCAACGCGAGGGTGCTGACGCCCATGGCGAGGCCCAGGGCCGTCATCCAGCCGGCGATCTGCCCGGGCGTGGCGCCGGCGGCCGCGGCGGCCTGCCAGATGATGGCGGCAGAACTGGCGTAGCCCACCAGCACGGCGACGAAGCCGGCGAACAGGGTGGGAAGCGGAACGGTAAACGAGCGCATAGTTTTCTCTTGTGCGTTATAACGTCCGTTTACTCTATCATTGTACGTTATAGCGCACAAGCTATCCGCGGCGTGAGGGTAGCGCCACCGAGGCGCTCGTCGCAAACGGCCCGCGATGCCGCTAATCGCCCTGTAGAATGAGGCAAATGGGGGTATACTCTGGACTGAAAAATCAGGAGGTAGGATGAATATTGCGCAACATCTGGCGGCCACCCTCAAACATCTGCGTCAGCAGCGCGGCTGGAGCCTGTCGCGTCTGGCGGAAGAGACCGGGGTGTCGAAAGCCATGCTCGGGCAGATAGAGCGGAATGAATCGAGTCCGACGGTAGCGACGCTGTGGAAGATTGCCACCGGGCTGAACGTGCCGTTTTCGGCATTTATCGTTCCGGATGACAGCGTGGCGCCCTCCGCGTTTGACCCGCAGCAGCAGGCGATGGTGGTAACCCCGGTCTTTCCGTGGGACCCGGAGCTGCGCTTTGATCATTTCTCGATAACCCTCGCTCCCGGGGCGTTGAGTGAATCGACGCCGCATGAACAAGGGGTGATTGAGCATGTGGTGGTGATTAGCGGTACTCTGGAGCTCTGCTTACAGGGGGAATGGCACTCGCTGCAGGCGGGTGAGGGTCGGCGCTTTGCCGGCGATGCGGCGCATGCCTATCGGAACAGCGGCGTCCTGGCGGCTCATTTCCATTCGCTTATCCATTATCCAAAAGAAAAAACCGCGGGCGAACCCGCGGCCAGACAAGATGACTGATGATAACCACTCACAACGTGACGAGGAAAATCCGGAATACGTAATGACAGTACTCTGTACGGTGATTTGAAGGAAATATCTTTTCCTTCAATACTTTGCTGAAAACTGAAAATTCGTCGTCCCGCGACGGCGGAAAAGGTTTTCGTCTGCGCCCGGTTCTGACTACAATAGCCGCCATTTCGACCCCCTTATACTGGATAACAACACGCGTATGCGCCTGCACAATCATCGTCTTGAACTTCTTAGTCCTGCCCGCGACGCCGGTATCGCTCGCGAAGCGATCCTTCACGGCGCTGACGCCGTTTATATCGGTGGACCTGGCTTTGGCGCCCGCCACAACGCCAGCAACAGCCTGAGTGACATCGCCGGGCTGGTGCCTTTCGCCCATCGCTTTGGCGCCAAGGTCTTTGTGACGCTGAACACCATTCTGCATGACGATGAGCTGGGGCCGGCGCAGCGGCTGATCACCGATCTCTATGACGCGGGCGTCGATGCGCTGATTGTTCAGGATATGGGGATCATGGAGCTGGATCTGCCGCCGATCGAGCTGCACGCCAGCACCCAGTGCGATATCCGTAGCGTGGAGAAAGCAAAGTTTCTCTCAGACGCCGGCTTCAGCCAGATCGTGCTGGCGCGCGAGCTGAACCTCAGTCAAATCAAAGCCATCTACGATAATACTGACGCCACCATTGAATTCTTTATCCATGGCGCACTGTGCGTGGCCTATTCCGGCCAGTGCTACATTTCCCACGCCCAGACCGGACGCAGCGCCAACCGCGGCGACTGCTCGCAGGCCTGTCGCCTGCCGTATACCCTGAAGGACGATCAGGGGCGCGTGGTGGCCTATGAAAAGCATCTCCTGTCGATGAAAGACAACGACCAGACCGCCAACCTGGCGGCGCTGATCGACGCCGGGGTGCGCTCCTTCAAAATCGAAGGCCGTTACAAAGACATGAGCTACGTGAAAAACATCACCGCTCACTACCGCCAGATGCTGGACGCCATAATCGAAGACCGCGGCGACCTCGCGCGCGCTTCAGCCGGCCGCACCGAGCATTTCTTTATCCCGTCCACCGATAAAACCTTCCACCGCGGCAGCACCGACTACTTCGTTAATGCCCGTAAAGGCGATATCGGCGCCTTTGATTCGCCAAAATTTATCGGACTGCCGGTGGGCGAAGTGCTGAAGGTGGGTAAAGACCATCTCGACGTCGAGGTTAGCGAACCGTTAACCAACGGCGACGGCCTTAACGTGATGATTAAGCGCGAAGTGGTGGGTTTCCGCGCCAATACCGTAGAAAAAACTGGCGAAAATCGCTATCGGGTGTGGCCGAACGAGATGCCTGCGGATCTGCATAAAGTGCGTCCGCATCAGGCGCTTAACCGCAACCTCGACCACAACTGGCAGCAGGCGCTGCTGAAGACCTCCAGCGAACGCCGCATCGCCGTAGACGTCACCCTAAGCGGCTGGCAGGAGCAGCTGGTTCTCACCATGACCTGTGAAGATGGCGTCAGCGTGACCCATACCCTTGATGGGGCGTTTGCCGAAGCTAACCAGGCAGAGAAAGCGCTAACCAACCTGCGTGACGGTGTCACAAAACTGGGGCAAACCATTTATTATGCGCGCGATGTGCAGGTCAACCTGCCGCCGCTGTTTGTTCCCAACAGCCTGCTCAACCAGCTGCGTCGTGAAACCGCCGAAATGCTGGATGACGCGCGTCTCAACGCCTGGCAGCGCGGTACCCGCAAGCCGGTCTCCGTGCCGCCCCCGGTCTACCCGGAGACCCATCTCTCCTTCCTCGCCAACGTCTATAACCATAAGGCGCGGGCGTTCTACCAGCGCTATGGCGTGCAGCTGATTGATGCCGCCTATGAAGCGCACGAAGAGAAGGGCGATGTGCCGGTGATGATCACCAAACACTGCCTGCGCTTTGCCTTCAATCTCTGTCCGAAACAGGCGAAAGGCTCCATCAAGAGCTGGAAAGCCACGCCGATGCAGCTGATCCATGGCGATGAAGTGTTGACCCTGAAGTTTGACTGCCGTCCGTGCGAAATGCACGTGGTCGGCAAGATCAAAAACCATATCCTCAAAATGCCGCATCCGGGGAGCATCGTGGCCTCCGTTAGCCCTGACGAGCTGATGAAGACCCTGCCGAAGCGCAAAGGGGCCTGATCTGCGGCGACGCTACTGGCTGTGTGATGCCCGCGGTTTGCGGGCGTCCTGCCAGCGGTGATGCTCGCGCAGGTCGGCGGCGTTCTCTTCGCACCGGCTGCGAAGCTCATCGCTATCCGCCTCATGCAGCAGCTGCTGTTCGAGACCCTGTACCGGAAAGTAATCGTGCCCCTGACGGTGGGCCAGCAGATGCCCGGAAAATAGCGCGCACAACAACAGCAGGGCACTCGTGCTTCTTCTCAACATACCTTTTCTCTGCGAATCAATGGCGTGGGCTTACTATGCCAGGGGCTGTGCAGGTTTTTTTCCCGGTTTATCAAAGAAGGGCAAGGGTTTGTCAATGTCTGCTGAAAGAGGGTGAAAAAAGCCTGGCGTAGAAGGCCAGGCCTGAGGGATTACGCTTTTGGCGGCAGTGGTTTCCCGCTGTGCTCGCCGCCTTTTGGCGGCTGCTTACCACCATGCTGCGGTTGTTTGCCGTCTCGTTGCGGCTGCTTGCCATCATGCTGCGGCTGCTTGCCGTTGTGTTGCACTTGCTTACCGTCGTGTTGGCCCTTTTTCGCCGGCAATTTACCCTGATGGTGCGCGCCTTTTTCTGGCGGCGGCGGCGGGTTGTCGGCAGCGAAAGCCCATGACGATATTCCCAGCGTCAACGCGGCGGACAGTAAAGCTAACTTCTTCATAGCAATATCCTTTATTCTGATGTGTCCGCGTATTTCAGCAGGTAAAAGTGAAGACAAGATGGAGAAGTCCAGATCCGGAATACTCTGCATCCTGGTTCAAACTTTAAGACCTGCGGCGGTCATCAGCAGGCGAAACAGCAGGCTGATGGCGGCCAGCGTCAGCACGCTGCCTCCCCACAGCGCGATCAGCCACAGCAGACGTTTGGACCAGACGGTTTTCATCAATGATAACCCTCCCCTGGCTGGACTTTGCCGCGGAACACGTAATAGCTCCAGCAGGTATAGCCAAGAATAACCGGAATAATCAGCAGCGCGCCCACCAGCATAAAGCCCTGGCTTTGCGGCGGGGCGGCGGCCTGCCACAAGGTAATCGATGGCGGAATAATATGCGGCCAGATGCTGATCCCCAGGCCGCTAAAGCCGAGAAACACCAGGCCCAGCGTTAGGGTGAAAGGCGAGACATGGCGGTCATGCAGAGGCAACGTGCGCCATAGCCAGGCGTTAATCAGGAGCACCAGCAGCGGCACCGGCAGCAGGAAATAGAGATTCGGCAGGCTGAACCAGCGGGCGGCGATCGCCGGGTGCGCCAGCGGCGTCCACAGGCTGATGACGGCAAATACCCCCAGCAGCGCGACCAGCATCTGCCGCGACGCCCTGCGCATCCGCTGCTGCAGCGCGCCTTCGCTCTTCATTACCAGCCAGGTGGCGCCGAGGAGCGCATAGGCCACGCACAGCCCGAGTCCGCAAAAGAGGTTGAACGGGGTCAGCCAGTCAAACATGCCGCCGCTGAAGGTGCGACCGCTGACGGTAAAACCATTAATCACCGCTCCGACCACCACGCCCTGGCTGAAGGTTGCCAGCAGGGAACCGCCGAAAAAGGCGCGATCCCAGAACGGCCGGTGCGACGGCGTGGCCTGGAAGCGAAATTCAAAGGCCACGCCGCGAAAGATCAGGCCGATCAGCATCAGGGTCAGGGGGATCGACAGGGCGTCGATAATCACCGCGTAGGCAAGAGGAAAGGCGCCAAACAGACCGGCGCCGCCCAGCACCAGCCAGGTCTCATTGCCATCCCAAACCGGGGCGACGCTGTTCACCATCACGTCGCGCTCTGTGCTGCCCTGGACCGTGCCGAACAGTATGCCAATGCCCAGATCAAAGCCGTCCATGACGATGTACATCAGCGTGGCAAAGACGATAATCACGAACCAGATCACCGATAATTCGATACCCATTAGCGGGACTCCTTCTGCAGATAACCTTCAGTAGCGGCGGACAGCGGGCGGGCTGGCGTACCGGTTGTCGCGGGTTGCACCGCCTGCGGCCCCTTGCGGATCAGGCGCAGCATATAGCTGTAGCCGACGCCGAAGACGGCGCTATAAACCACAATAAAGGTCAACAAACTGACCGACATATGCAGATCGCCGTGGGCGGAAACGGCCTCGGCGGTGCGCTGAACGCCATACACTACCCATGGCTGGCGGCCCACTTCGGTGGTCACCCAGCCGGCGAGAATGGCAATCAGTCCTGAGGGGCCCATCCACAGGGCGAAGCGCAGAAACGGCCGCGAGTGGTACAGCCGGTCGCCACGGCGCAGCCACAGGGCCAGCACCCCGAGCAGCAGCATCAGCATACCCAGACCGGCCATCAGGCGAAATGACCAGAACACCACGGTGGAGTTTGGGCGATCCTCAGGGGCGAACTCCTTCAGCGCCGGCACCTGTTTATCCAGGCTATGGGTGAGGATCAGGCTGCCCAGCGCCGGGATCTCAAGCCCGTAGCGGGTGCGCTCCTGCTCCATATCTGGCCAGCCAAACAGCAATAATGGCGTCGGCTCGCCGGGCGGGTTTTCCCAGTGGCCCTCAATGGCGGCGATTTTTGCCGGCTGGTGTTTCAGGGTGTTCAGGCCATGCATATCGCCGATCAGCGCCTGGACCGGCGCGACCAGCAGCGTCATCCATAGCGCCATGGAGAACATCTTGCGGATCGCTGGCGACTGATTGCCGCGCAGCAGATGCCAGGCCGCCGAGGCGCCGACGAACAGCGCGCTGCTGAGAAATGCCGCCACCGTCATGTGCAGCAAGCGGTAGGGGAACGACGGGTTAAAGATCACCGCCAGCCAGTCGACGGGCACCACCTGGCCATCGACGATCTCAAACCCCTGCGGGGTCTGCATCCAGCTGTTGGAAGCGAGGATCCAGAAGGTCGAGATGATAGTCCCCAGCGCCACCATGCAGGTGGCGAAAAAGTGCAGCCCCGGCCCCACGCGGTTCCAGCCGAAGAGCATGACCCCGAGAAAACCGGCTTCCAGAAAGAACGCCGTCAGGACTTCATAGGTCAGCAGGGGGCCGGTGATGCTGCCCGCGAACTGCGAAAAACCGCTCCAGTTAGTGCCGAACTGATAGGCCATCACCAGCCCGGACACCACTCCCATACCGAAGTTGACGGCGAAGATCTTCGACCAGAAATGGTACAGCGAGCGCCAGGTGGGATTTTTGCTTTTCAGCCACAGGCCTTCGAGAACCGCCAGGTAGCTCGCCAGGCCAATGGTGATGGCGGGAAAGATAATATGAAACGAGACCGTAAAGGCGAATTGAATTCGCGCCAGATGGAATGCATCAAGACCGAACATGCAGGACTCCACAACAAAATTGATTCAGCGCAATTTTAGGCAGGGTGGCGGCAAGGGGGCAGAGGCAGTCGGTTCATTTTTTAGCATAACAGTTGGCGGCTGTTATGATCTTTTTGCCGGTCTCCGGGGACCGCCAACATGGAGATCCCCCGGGTGAATAGCGTCATTTTTAACGCTGAAAGCAAAGCCAGATTGTTGGCCAGGAAAATATTAATAATCTATTTCACTGTATTATCGTAGTCTTACGGATCAGCTTAGACCTATAGCTGCCCGGGAAAGCGCGGTCGTTTAATTTTTGTGAGCAATATCCTCTGATTACGACAGATATAGCATTTTATTATCTGTTCTTTATTAATGAATTTAACGTCTGCACACGTTTGCTAGTATGAGAATCAGTAAAAAGGATGAGTCAGTTAATTATGAATTAAATAATTTTAAATTGTCGTATTTAGCCGTGCTTTGTATTTTATTCTCAGGATATCAATAAAAGGGAATGGTCATGTCAGAAAAAGGATTACATAGCTTATGTATTACCATCGGTATCATGTTCATTTTTTGGTTATGCATCATATCGTTTTTTTGGACAATTTTCTCGTGAACCTTTCCTGCGGGCGTTCTGTGTGACCGGGTTGCGCTGTTTTACATAACAGTTTCTTAAAACTGTTAATTTATAACAACTGATATATGATAAAAGGAGGTTGCAGCAAGGAAAGGGTGACAATGAAAAAGTATCAACAGCTGGCGCAGCAGCTGACCGACCAGATCGCGCTGGGCGTCTGGTTACCGGGCGATCGGCTCCCCTCGCTGCGCGAGCAGGTGATCAGCAGCGGCATGAGCTTTATGACCGTCAGCCATGCCTATCAGCTACTGGAAAGCCAGGGGCGCATCGTCGCCCGACCACAGTCAGGGTATTACGTTGCCCCCCAGCCGGTGAAGCTTCGTCAGCCGGCGCCGCCTGCCCAGGTGACCCGCGATGAAGCGGTTGATATCAATACCTACATCTTTGAGGTGCTTCAGGCCAGCCGCCAGGCGTCAATGCTGCCCTTTGCCTCGGCCTTCCCGGATCCGCGCCTCTTTCCGCTCCAGCAGCTTAACCGTTCGCTGGCGCAGGTGAGTAAAACTGCCACCGCCATGAGCGTGATTGAGAACCTGCCGCCGGGCAACGCGGAGCTACGGCACGCCATTGCCCGGCGCTATGCTCTGCAGGGGATGAACGTCTCGCCCGACGAGATCGTCATTACCGCCGGAGCGCTGGAGGCGTTAAACCTTAGCCTGCAGGCGGTGACCGAGCCGGGGGACTGGGTGGTGGTGGAAAATCCCTGTTTTTACGGGGCCCTGCAGGCGCTGGAGCGGCTGCGCCTGAAGGCGCTGTCGGTGGCCACCGACGTCAAGGAGGGCATTGACCTGACGGCGCTGGAGGCGGCCCTGCAAAACTATCCGGTCAAGGCCTGCTGGCTGATGACCAACGGCCAGAACCCGCTCGGCTTCACCCTCCGCGCCGAAAAAAAAGCGGCGCTGGTGGCATTGTTGGCGCGCTATAACGTGATGCTGATTGAAGATGATGTTTACAGTGAGCTCTATTTTGGCCGCGAGAAGCCGTTGCCGGCGAAGTTCTGGGATCAACAGGATATGACGCTGCACTGCAGTTCGTTTTCAAAATGTCTGGTGCCCGGCTTTCGCATCGGCTGGGTGGCGGCCGGGAAACAGGCGCGGCGGATCCAGCAGCTGCAGCTGATGAGTACGCTCTCCACCAGCTCGCCGATGCAGTTAGCCCTGGTGGATTACCTGTCGACCAAACGTTATGACGCCCATCTGCGCCGTCTCCGTCGCCAGCTGGCGGAACGTAAACAGCAGGCCTGGCAGGCGCTGCTGCGCCATCTGCCGCCGGAAGTCACTATCCATCACAGCGACAGCGGCTATTTTCTGTGGATCGAACTACCGGAAGGGGCCGACGCCAGCGTGCTGAGCGCCAGGGCGCTGGCGTCGCACATCAGCATCGCCCCGGGAAAAATGTTCTCCACCTCCGCCAGCTGGACCTCGTTTTTCCGCTTTAATACCGCCTGGGGCTGGGGAGAACGCGAAGAGCAGGGGGTGAAGCGCCTGGGCGAGCTAATTCGTGAGCAGCTTTCCTGATCGCTTTGGCTATTATTCGCCGCGATAACCAATCGCTAAAAATAAACGAAGATGGATTTTTATCGAGGCCGGTCATTATTTTACCGGCGCTCACCATAGGAAATACGCATACCCCTCCTTTTTCTCTAACTCGTTGTCTATAATCCATAAAGTCAGTCTTGTGTTGGCGATTTTTGCGTAATGCGTCCCGGGTCACAACCTGAATAAATTCCCCCGAGGGCGTTAATCCGCTGACTACCCTTATTTCAGGAGATATTTTTACGGCACGGCTGCCGCTAATTCCCTTGTGACAGGAGTAACACCTGATGAGCAAAAAATTGGCCCGTTGCAGCCTTTATGTGCTGGGGATGGCCTGCCTGACCGTCCAGGCGGCTGAGCCACTCACCTCGCTGGATAAACCGGAAGGGCGGCTGGATATTATTGCCTGGCCGGGGTATATCGAACGCGGTCAGACCGACAAGCAGTACGACTGGGTCAGCCAGTTTGAAAAAGAGACCGGCTGTCAGGTTAATGTGAAAACTGCCGCCACCTCTGACGAAATGGTCAGCCTGATGGCTAAGGGGGGCTACGATCTGGTGACCGCCTCGGGCGATGCTTCGCTGCGTCTGATCATGGGTAAACGCGTTCAGCCGATTAACACAGCGCTGATTGCCGGGTGGCGCACTCTTGACCCGCGCATTGCGCAAGGGGCATGGTTTAACGTCGGGGGCAAAGTTTACGGCACGCCGTATCAGTGGGGACCGAATCTGCTGATGTACAACACGCGCGTATTCCCGACGCCGCCGGACAGCTGGAGCGTGGTCTTCGTGAAGCAGGATCTTCCGGATGGCAAAACCAATCAGGGGCGGGTGCAGGCCTATGATGGACCGATCTATATCGCCGACGCCGCGCTGTTTGTCAAAGCCACCCAACCACAGCTCGGGATCGACGACCCCTATCAGCTGACCGAAACCCAGTACAACGCGGTGCTGAAAGTGCTGCGTGACCAGCAACCGCTGATTCACCGCTACTGGCATGACGCCACCGTGCAGATGAACGACTTCAAAAACGAAGGGGTGGCCGCCTCCAGCTCGTGGCCCTATCAGGCCAACGGCCTGAAGGCGGAAGGCCAGCCTGTCGCCACCGTATTTCCGAAGGAGGGGGTGACCGGCTGGGCGGATACCACCATGCTGCACAGCGAGGCGAAGCACCCGGTCTGCGCCTATAAATGGATGAACTGGTCGCTCACGCCGAAGGTGCAGGGCGATGTGGCGGCCTGGTTCGGCTCGCTGCCGGTGGTGCCTGAGGGCTGTAAAGCCAGCGCGCTGCTCGGAGAGAAAGGCTGTGAGACTAACGGCTATGACCAGTTTACCCGCATCCACTTCTGGAAAACGCCGATTGCCGAGGGGGGGAAATACGTTCCCTACAGCCGCTGGACGCAGGACTACATTGCGATAATGGGCGGCCGCTAAGGATCGGAGGTAAACAATGACGTACGCGGTCGAGTTTCAGAATGTATCGCGCCTGTATGGCGATGTACGGGCAGTGGACGGGGTCAGCATTGGCATCCGTGACGGCGAGTTTTTCTCGATGCTGGGTCCTTCGGGCTCGGGGAAAACCACCTGCCTGCGGCTGATTGCTGGTTTTGAGCAGCTCTCCGGCGGCACCATTCGGATCTTCGGTCAGCCGGCCAGCGAGCTGCCGCCCTGGCAGCGGGACGTCAATACCGTGTTCCAGGACTATGCGCTGTTTCCCCATATGTCGATCCTCGACAATGTTGCTTACGGCCTGATGGTCAAAGGCGTGGCGAAGAAAGCGCGCCATGCCCGCGCCCAGGAAGCGCTGGAAAAGGTGGCCCTCGGTTTTGCGCACCATCGCAAGCCCTCCCAGCTCTCCGGCGGTCAGCGGCAGCGGGTCGCTATCGCCCGGGCGCTGGTGAACCAGCCGCGGGTGCTGCTGCTCGACGAGCCGCTGGGCGCTCTGGATTTAAAGCTGCGCGAGCAGATGCAGGTGGAGCTGAAAAAGCTACAGCAGTCGCTGGGGATCACCTTCATCTTCGTTACCCACGACCAGAGCGAAGCGCTGTCGATGTCCGATCGCGTGGCGGTGTTTAACAACGGGCGCATTGAGCAGGTGGACGCCCCGCAGGATCTTTATCTGCATCCGAAGACCGCCTTTGTCGCCGGTTTCGTCGGCACCGCCAACGTCTTTGAGGCCGAGGCGGCCCGGCGGTTATGCGGCCTGGCGGGCTGCTGGTCGCTGCGCCCGGAGCATGTTCGCCTGCAGGGCGGCGGGGAGGTGCAGGTGCAGGGCGTGGTTCAGGCGGTACAGTATCAGGGGGCGGCGACGCGGATCGAGCTCCGGCTGGCGGATGGCGACAAGCTGCTGGTCAGCCAGGCCAATATCGACGGCGCGGCGGCGGCGAGCGTTCCTCGAACCGGGCAAACGGTGCAGGCGTCATGGTCGCGGGCGGCGATGACCCCGCTGGAAAGCGGAGGCTGAGATGACCATGGCGATTGTTCCTGCGCAGGCCGGACGCGTATCGGGGATCTTCTGGCGCCGGCCGGCGCTGGGCCTGTTTTTGCTGCTGCTTGGGCCGTTGATGTGGTTTGGCATCGTCTATCTGGGCTCGCTGCTGACCCTGCTGTGGCAGAGTATCTACACTTTTGACGACTTCACCATGTCGGTGACCAGCGACTTTACGCTGGCCAACCTGCAGGCATTGTTCAACCCCGCCAACTACGACATTATCGTCCGCACCCTGGTGATGGCGCTGTGCGTGACCTTGGCCAGCGCCCTGCTGGCGCTGCCGATGGCCTGGTATATGGCGCGCTACACCAGCGGCAAAATGAAGGCCTTCTTTTATATCGCGGTCATGCTGCCGATGTGGGCCAGCTATATCGTCAAGGCCTACGCGTGGGTGCTGCTGCTGGCCAAAGATGGCGTAGCGCAGTGGTTCCTCGGCCATCTCGGGCTGGAAGGGGCGCTGAACGCTCTGTTGACCGTCCCGGCGGTGGGCGGCAACACCTTATCCACTTCCGGCCTCGGACGCTTTCTGGTCTTCGTCTACATCTGGCTGCCTTTTATGATCCTGCCGGTGCAGGCGGCGCTGGAGCGTATTCCGGGCTCTCTGCTCCAGGCCTCGGCCGATCTTGGCGCTGCCCCACGGCAGACCTTTCGCTACGTGGTCCTGCCGCTGGCTATTCCCGGAATTGCCGCCGGGTCGATCTTCACCTTTTCTCTGACGCTGGGCGATTTTATCGTGCCGCAACTGGTCGGCCCACCGGGGTACTTTATCGGCAATATGGTCTACTCGCAGCAGGGGGCGATCGGCAATATGCCGATGGCGGCGGCGTTTACCCTCGTGCCGATCGTGCTGATTGCCCTTTATCTGGCGTTCGTGAAACGTCTGGGAGCCTTCGATGCACTCTGAACGCGCACCCTGGTACCTGAAACTGGCGACATGGGGCGGGGTGGTGTTCCTCCACTTTCCGCTGCTGATCATCGCCATCTATGCTTTTAATACCGAAGATGCTGCCTTCAGCTTTCCGCCGCAGGGGCTGACGCTGCGCTGGTTCAGTGAGGCGGCAGGGCGCAGCGATATTCTGGAAGCAGTGACGTTGTCACTTAAGATCGCCGCCCTGTCGACGGCCATTGCCTTAGTGCTTGGCACGCTTGCTGCAGGCGCCCTGTGGCGGAGCACCTTTTTTGGTAAGAACGCGGTGTCGCTACTGCTGCTCCTGCCCATCGCCCTGCCGGGGATTATAACCGGCCTGGCGCTCCTGACAGCCTTTAAAGCGGTCGGCCTGGAGCCTGGTCTGCTGACCATCGTGGTGGGGCACGCGACCTTCTGCGTGGTGGTGGTGTTTAACAACGTCATCGCTCGCTTCCGCAGGACCTCCTGGAGCCTGGTGGAGGCCTCGATGGATTTGGGGGCGACTGGCTGGCAGACCTTTCGCTACGTGGTGCTACCCAATCTGGGTTCGGCGCTGCTGGCGGGCGGGATGCTGGCATTCGCCCTGTCATTTGATGAAATCATCGTCACGACTTTTACCGCGGGGCATGAGCGAACCTTGCCGCTGTGGTTACTGAATCAGCTGGGGCGGCCGCGAGATGTGCCCGTCACCAACGTTGTCGCGCTGTTGGTGATGCTGGTAACAACGATACCAATCTTAGGGGCCTGGTGGCTCACCCGCGACGGCGATAACGTCGCCGGAAACGGGAAATAAAACCATGAAACAGGATAATGCTATGCAACACAACCTCTTAATAAACGGTAAGTTAGTGGCAGGTGAAGGCGAAAAGGTGCCGGTATACAACCCTGCGACCGGCGAAGTGATCCTGGAGATTGCCGAAGCGACAGCGGCCCAGGTGGATGCCGCCGTTGAGGCGGCGGATCGGGCGTTTGATGCCTGGAGCCAGACGACGCCGAAAACGCGCGCGGAATGTCTGCTGAAGCTGGCGGATGCCATCGCGGCGCAGGCGGAGCCCCTGGCGCAGCTGGAGTCGCTGAACTGCGGCAAGCCGCTGCACTGCGTGCTTAACGATGAGATGCCGGCCATTGCGGACGTTTTCCGCTTCTTCGCCGGGGCCGCCCGTTGCCTGCCGGGGATGGCGGCCGGAGAGTATCTGGAAGGGCATACCTCGATGATCCGTCGCGACCCGGTGGGCGTGGTAGCCTCCATCGCACCGTGGAATTATCCCCTGATGATGGCGGCCTGGAAGCTGGCCCCGGCGCTGGCGGCAGGCAACTGTGTGGTGATAAAACCCTCCGAGATCACGCCGCTGACGGCGCTGAAGCTGGCAGAGCTGGCAAAAGATATCTTCCCGGAAGGGGTGATCAACGTACTGTTTGGCCGCGGCAAAACGGTGGGCGATCCGCTCACCGCTCACGCGAAAGTGCGGATGGTTTCCCTGACCGGGTCGATTGCCACCGGCGCCCATATCATCGGCCATACCGCCTCGTCGATTAAACGTACCCATATGGAGCTGGGCGGTAAGGCGCCGGTCATCGTCTTTGACGACGCGGATATCGACGCGGTAGTGGATGGCGTTCGGACCTTCGGGTTTTACAACGCCGGCCAGGACTGTACGGCCGCCTGCCGGATCTACGCCCAGCAGGGTATTTATGAGCAGCTGGTGGAGAAGCTCGGGGCGGCGGTGGCCAGCCTGAAAATGGGGGCGCCGGAGGATGCCGCCACCGAGCTGGGGCCGCTGAGCTCGCTGGCCCATCTTGAGCGGGTCAGCGCCGCGGTGGAAGCCGCAAAGGCGCTACCGCATATTAAAGTGGTTACCGGTGGCAATCGGGCTGACGGCGCCGGCTATTATTTCCAGCCGACGCTGCTCGCCGGCGCCCGGCAGGAGGACGCTATCGTGCAGCGCGAAGTGTTTGGCCCGGTGGTCAGCGTGACGCCTTTCAGCGATGAAGCGCAGGCCCTGAGCTGGGCAAATGACTCCCAGTATGGGCTGGCCTCTTCGGTGTGGACGAAAGATGTTGGCCGCGCCCACCGGCTCAGCGCCAGGCTGCAGTACGGCTGCACCTGGGTCAACACCCACTTTATGCTGGTGAGTGAAATGCCGCATGGCGGCCAGAAGCTGTCGGGCTACGGGAAAGACATGTCAATGTATGGCCTTGAGGATTACACCTTGGTTCGCCATGTGATGGTTAAACATGGCTAACGGATTGACCCTTAAGCGGCAAAAGATTATTACGCAATGGGTGTGTTAGTGCGCTAATAGTCACGATGGCAAAAATGGTTAAAACTCGCGGCGGGGGATGTGAGATTATTCTGATACCCCTTCAAGAGCTAAGCCATCGTGAGTGCCGGAGATAAGCGCCGGATGGGGTTCGCCAGCCACCCTGGGCGCATCGCGCCCGGCGGGTGAGGCGGCAACGTCGCGGTTTGCGACCGGATACCGGCCCCTGCCTGATGGCAGGGGCTTTTTTATGTCCACAGTAAGCCAGGAAGAGGAGGATGCCAGCGACGCTGGAGCAGGGAGGAATTTGTTTTAACCGTGTTCAGCGTTTGGTTTTTTTGCTCGGCAAGCTGGCGCTGCGACGGTCACGTATATAGGAAATAAGATTATACACCGCCGCGACCAGCAGGATCAGCGCGATGACCAGCGTGATGATTCCGGACATATCCACCTCGAAATATAAAAGCGCACTGCGCTAAAAACATTACCAATAGTTATGAATGTAAGTATTCTCTGCAGAGAAGGCAAATGATATTTGTTGTCATTTAGCGCTATTTTGGGCCCTGGCCAGCGAGGCCAGACAGGAAAAGGTTTGGTTACAATAGCTTGTAGCCGCCTGTTATCTTATTCAGATCCAGCGCCAGCGTGGTATATCGCATTTTCGGTCAACGCGCGCTAATCTTTTCATTTGCGATTGGCGAAATATTATCTTTATCAGATGAATCAGATTGCGCTGAACAGAAACTATTTCACGACTATAAATAAGGCTTTTATATTTGCAGTCAGCGGGTGATATTTATTCGCAATATTTAATCACCGACGAATCAATCCACCATACGCGCCAGCGCGGTAGCGCACCCTCCCGGGTTTGACTTTCCGCCGCCGCTCATGCGATCATTTCCTGCATATTCAGTTTTAACGTTGATGTCGCTGTGAAAATTTTTGCTTTTATTCTGCTGGCTGTCGGCACCGTGGCGCTGAGCTATGGTAACGCGCCGGCAAAACGTATTCAGGGCTGTGAGAACGCGGGAGTGGGGCAGGCCGTCTGCGCCGCCGCCGAATGGGATAATGAGAAAGTGAATGTTCTGCCTCATTATAACCCTGAGCTGAACAAGGTTATTATCGCAGGCCATTCAGCCCGTAGCGTTTATGACTCTGATAATGGCGCCAGCCTCCGCACGTAAAAAAGCAGCCCACTGGGCTGCTTTTTTAGGTTTCGTTGCTGAGTAAAATGATTAAAACCAGCCAAATCTCACCGACAGCAGGCTGATAAGCGCGAACGCGGCGCAGACATTAATCATAACGACGGTCTTGCTGGAGACATCCATAACGCCACCTTAATGAGTAAGCCCCTAAAGGTATAGTACGGCGGGCGCGGTTGCGCTATCGGATTAAGACGAATCAGGCTTTGTTCTGAATATTGAGCCCGATTCTGAATTTGTTATACAGGTATCTCTGAATCACGACGTCATGGCAGATAATTATCCCACCATGGAACGCTCCTCAGGGAAGGAAAACTAAGAATGACGTTATATCAAAAAATGTTGGTGTTTTACGCCATTATGGGCGTGATCTGTGCCGTAATTAGCTGGTTTTTAACCAAAGAGAGTTGGGTGATCCGCCTGCTGGCGGCTCTGTTGATCGGTGCCACCTGGCCGTTCAGCTTCCCCATGGCGCTGCTCGTCTCGCTGTTTTAACCTTCCGGCGGCGGACGACAGAAAAGGGTGGCGGCAAAGGTAAGGTTACTGTATAAAAACACAGTAACCTTATCATGGAGGCAAACAGGTGAACGGTTTCTTTTCGTCCGTCGCAGGCGCCACATTGCGCTGGCTCGATCTCCCGGGAGAGGGGCTTCCGCTGGTGTTTATCCACGGCCTCGGCTGCGCGTCCTCTTACGACTACCCCCGCGTCGCCAGCGACCCCGCGCTCAACGGGCGGCGCAAAATACTTATCGACCTCCCGGGCTTCGGCTACAGCGATAAACCGCACGACTTTAGTTACAACATACATAAGCAAGCACAAGCTGTGGAGCAGGTCCTCAACCACCTGCGCCTGCAGCGCTTCGCGCTGTATGGGCATAGCATGGGTGGAAGCATCGCCATCGAAGCGGCAGGGCTGCTGGCGGAGCGAGTGACGACGCTGCTGGTGTCTGAACCCAACCTGTTCGCCGGAGGCGGTGAGTACAGCAGACGCATTGCGGCGCAGGCAGAGGGGGCCTTTATCGCTGAAGGTTACGCCAGGATGCTGGCGGAAGAGCGCTCGCCGTGGGCCGGCTGTTTGCAAAACAGCGCCCCCTGGGCCGTCTGGCGAGCCGCCAGCAGCCTGATAAACGGCAGCGACACGCCCTGGTTTACCCAGCTCTGCCAGCTGCGCTGTCAGAAGATGCTGATCGTCGGCGAGCAGTCGCTCCCTTATGCGGATATCGAACGGGCAGAGGCGCACGGGATCCCGGTCGGGATTGTGTCCCACGCGGGGCACTCGATGGCGTGGGAAAACCCGGAAGGGCTGGCGCAACTCATCGCCAGCCACGGCTAAGGGGAGACGGCGTCAGAAAGGCAGTTCTCGGGGCTGGGTCTGGAGCGTTATCCAGCGCAGCTCAGTGAATTCTGCAATTCCGGCCCGGCCGCCGAACCGGCCATAGCCGGAGGCTTTGCAGCCGCCAAACGGCATCTGCGCTTCATCATGAACGGTTGGACCATTGATATGGCAAATGCCGGTTTGCAGACGTTGCGCCAGGTTCCACGCTCTGGCGCTGTCGCGGCTGTAGAGCGCCGCGGAAAGGCCATATTCGCTGTCGTTGGCTACCGCCAGCGCCTCTTCGTCATTATTAACCCGAATAATCGCTTTTACCGGGCCGAAGGACTCTTCGTTCCACAGCCGCATCTCGCGGGTGACGCCGTCCAGTAAGGTCGGCGCCATGTGGGTATCGCTGGCTTTACTGCCGGTCAGCAGGCGGGCGCCCTTGGCTAAGGCATCGTCGATTAACGCATTGCAGCGGGTGACGGTATTCATGTCGACCACCGGGCCGGTCAGGCTGGCGGGGAGAGAGGCGGCGCGCCTCGCCAGCAGAGGGATAAAGCGATCCGCCACGGCGTTGTCGACAATAATGCGCTCGGTGGACATGCAGATCTGTCCGGCGTTGGCGAAGGCGCCAAAAATGGCGCCCGCCGCCGCCTGTTCGATATCGGCATCGTCGAGGACCAGCAGCGGCGCTTTGCCACCGAGCTCCAGCACCGCTGGTTTCAGATACTGCCCGCAGGTGCGGGCGATAATCCGCCCCACCGGCGTGGAGCCGGTAAAGTTGACGCGCCGCACCGCCGGATGGGCGATCAGCGACTCCACCAGCGCCGGTGCGTCTTGCGGCGCGCAGGTAAGATAGTTCACCACACCCGGCGGGAAGCCCGCCGCGTCGAGGGCGTCGATAATCAATCCTTGTGTCGCCGGGGAGAGCTCAGCGCCCTTGAGGATCACCGTGTTGCCGCAGGCCAGCGGCGTCGCCAGCGCCCGGGTGGCAAGGATCAGCGGCGCGTTCCACGGCGCCATGCCCAGCACCACGCCAGCCCCCTGGCGGACGCCCATCGCCAGATTGCCCGGCACGTTGGATGGAATGATCTGTCCTTCAATCTGGGTGGTCAGCGCCGCCGCTTCGCGCAGGATATCAGCCGCCAGATGGACGTTAAATCCGGCCCAGTGCGCGGTCGCGCCGGTTTCCGCCGCCATGGCGGCGATAAATTTAGCCTCCCGCAACAGCATATGTTCCGCCGCGTCGAGCAGTAAGCGACGCCGTTCCGCCGGGAGCGTATCGCGCCACTGTGGGAAGGCGCTGGCCGCGGCCTCGACGCAGCGTTTGCCGTCGGCGAGACTGGCGGCAGCGGCAACCGAAGCGACATCATCTTGGGCCGGGTGGCGCCGGGTGAAGGTCCGACGGTCTTCGGCATCATGCCACTGGCCATCAATGTACAGATTGCAGGTGATTGTCATGGGGGTAGTAACCTCTTGTTCTGCGGTCCCTCCAGTGTACCGGTCGCCGCTGATGGCGAGCGTGAGCGGGGCGGTTATCGCACATTTTTTTGCCGGAATTGTGCGTAGCTCACAACATCCCAATCGTGCCTGACGCAAAAAGCAGCGCGACGCCGATTAAACCAGCAAATTCAGCGCGATTGGCATAAGGTGATAGCCATTGATTATTTGCCGGTGGCGAGGGGCTGTGCTGTTATTACTGTTCTTATAATCAATAATCAGGACTTATAACCATGTCTACAGGGAAAACCACGCTGGCGCTGCTGCTGAGCGCGCTGTTGCCGGTCAGCGCCGCATGGGCCGCGGGCAATGATACGCTGGTCTATTGCTCAGAGGCCTCCCCGGAGTCTTTCAACCCGCAGATCGCCAGCTCCGGCCCGTCGTTCGTCGCCAGCTCGCAGGTGCTGTATAACCGCCTGGTCACTTTTGACCCGGTGAAGAACACGCCGATCCCGTCGCTGGCCACCGAGTGGCACGTCTCTGAGGATGGCAAGACCTGGACCTTCACGCTGCGTCAGGGGGTGAAGTTCAACAGCAATAAATTCTTCAAACCGACCCGCGATTTTAACGCCGACGACGTCCTGTTTTCCGTGCTGCGCCAGATGGATCCTCAGCATCCTTATCACAAGGTGTCGCAGGGGAACTATGAGTACTTCCACGACGTGGGCCTCGATAAGCTGATTAAGTCGGTGAAAAAGGTCGATGACTATCACGTCCAGTTCGTACTTAACGAGCCGAACGCGGCGTTTCTTGCCGACTGGGGAATGGACTTCGCCTCTATTCTGTCGGCGGAGTATGGCGAGGCGATGCTGAAGAAAGGGACGCCGGAAAACGTTGATAACTGGCCTGTCGGTACCGGACCCTATGCCCTGCAGCAGTATAAAGTGGATTCGCAAATCCGCTATATCGCCAATCCCCACTACTGGGAAGGCGAGGTGCCGACTAAGCACTTAATCTTTTCCATCACGCCAAACGTCGAGACACGACTGGCGAAACTGCAGACTAACGAGTGCCAGATTATTCCTGCGCCTTCGCCGGTTCAGTTCCCGGTAATTAAGGGCAATAAAGATCTGGCGCTGCACGCCGTCGAGGCGCTGAACGTCGGCTACCTGGCGTTTAACACGGAGAAAAAACCGTTTGATAATGTGCTGGTGCGCCAGGCGTTAAACTATGCCACCGACAAGCAGGCGATCGTTAAGGCGGTGTTCCTCGATTCCGGTACGGTGGCGAAGTCACCGATCCCGTCCACCATGCTCGGGTATAAAAAAGACCTCCCGGACTACGACTACGATCCGCAGAAAGCGAAAGCGCTGCTCAAGCAGGCGGGTCTGGAGCAAGGGGCGGAAGTGACCCTGTGGTCGATGCCGGTTCAACGTCCGTACAACCCGAACTCAAAACGCATTGCTGAAATGATCCAAAATGACTGGGCGAAAGTCGGGGTGAAAGCGAAGATCGTCAGCTATGAGTGGGGCGAATACCTCGCCGGCATGCGTAAAGGTGAACACGATAGCGCGCTGTACGGCTGGATGTCGGACAATGGCGACCCGGACAACTTTGCCGGCACGCTGCTCAGCTGTGATAATATCCAGACCGGCTCTAACGCCGCCCGCTGGTGCGATAAGTCGTATGACGCGCTGGTGAAGAAAGCGCTGCTGGTGAGCGATCCGCAGGCGCGCGCCACGCTCTATGAACAGGCGCAAGAGATCTTCTACCAGCAGGCGCCGTGGATCACCCTGGCGACCGGCAAGACCTTCTATGCCACCCGCAGCAACGTCAGCGGCTACCGCGTGAGCATGATGGGCAGCGATTTTTCCAAAGCGAAGCTGAATTAAGCGAAAGGAGAACAGGATGGCACATCTGGATGAGGTTATCGTCAAAGTCGATGACACTATTGCCGAGGGGGTTATCACTCATATGAATGAGCTGCTGATCGCCCTGAGCGATGACGCGCAACTCAGTCGTGAGGAGCGCTATACCCAGCAGCAGCGCCTGCGCACCGCTATCGCCCACCATGGCCGACAGCATCAGGAAGAGCAGGACGCGCGCCGCGAGCAGTTGACCAAAGGCGGCGCGATCCTCTGAAGAGGTGCTCAGAACTGGCGTCTGGCCACCAGCCAGGCGCCCACTACCAGCATCACCGCGCCGCATAATGGCCCGATCAGCGCCCGCAGCGGTACGCCGTGGGCGCGAATTAAATCCATGATCAACCCGCCGACCAGCTGGCTGGCCACCAGTACCGCAATGGTGGTGGCCGCGCCGACGTTTTGATAGCCGCTGATGCTGGCAAAAACGAAAAAGGACCCCAGCAGGCCGGGGATCAGCGTCCACCACTTCACGCTCAGGGCCAGCTCCTGAAAGCCAGCGGCGCCCTGGCGCAGGAGCAACAGGGTCACGAAAATAACGATACCCACCAGCGAATTGAGCAGCATGGCGATGAGGATCGTCGACGCCGACTGGGTGATGCGCACCATCAGGGTGTTCTGTAGTACCAGACCTACGCCGGCGGCCACCAGACAGGCGAGGGTGAGCGACGCATTCATGCCTTACCGTCCGGTTCCTGGCGCGCATCCAGCTGCAGCTGCATAAAGGTGAGATCCAGCCAGCGGCCAAATTTGGTTCCCACCTGCGGCATCTGCCCGGTGGTGATAAAGCCCAGCGTTTCATGCAGGTGCAGCGAGGCGTGGTTCTGCGACTCGATCCCGGCGACCATCACATGTTTATTCAGCCGCCGCGCTTCGGCGATCAGCGCAACCAGCAGTTTGCGGCCCAGGCCTTTCCCCTGATGGTCGGGGTGAACGTACACCGAATGCTCCACGGTGTGGCGAAAGCCGTCAAACGCGCGCCAGTCGCCAAAAGAGGAATAGCCGGTGATGACGCCGTTTTCCTCGCTCACCAGCACCGGAAAGCCGGCCAGCTGGCGGGCTTCAAACCACGCGATGCGGTTGTCGGTATCCACGGTTTTATCATTCCAGATAGCGGCGGTATGCACGACGGCGTGGTTATAGATCTCGGCGATCGCCGCGCAATCGTCTTTAATGGCAGGGCGGATGGACATAGCAAACCTCAGTTCTCGTACACTATAGTAGTACGTTATTATTACAATAATGTACGCCACGCTGTCATCCGTTTTCAGCGAAATATTGCTGATGGGCCAGGGGGGGGGCGCGGCCCAACGGGCGATTGTGTAATGCGGGCGCGCACACTATAGTGTTACGTTATGAATACTATAGAAGACAACCTCAATCAGCGCATCAGCGCGCGCATCCGCATCGAGCGCGAATCCCGCGGCTGGTCGCTGAACGACCTCGCCGAACGGGCCGGCGCCTCGCGGGCGATGATCCATAAGATCGAGCGCGGTGAAAGCAGCCCGACGGCCTCAATGCTGGGCCGCCTTTCCGGCGCCTTCGGCATCAGTATGTCAACGCTGATCGCCCGGGCGGAAATGCAGGAGGGCAAGCTGCTGCGCTTTGCCAGCCAGCCGGTGTGGCACGACCCGCAAAGCCACTATCTCCGTCGCCACGTCTCGCCGCGCAGCGATCTGCCCATTGACATGGTGCAGATCGAGCTGCCGCCCGGCAGCGATGTGCCGATGCCGGCCTCGTCCTACGCGCTGGCCCGCCAGCTGATCTGGCTGCAGCAGGGCGAACTGGTGTTCATGGAAGGGAATACCCGCCACGAGATGCAGACAGGGGACTGTCTGGAGCTCGGCCCGCCGAACGACTGCCGCTTTATCAATGAGTCCGCAGAGACCTGCGTCTATCTGGTGGTGCGCCTTAATCAATCGCCATCCGGCTCTTAATGTTAAAGCGCATTGCGCATAAAGCAGCTAGCCTCAGTACAGTCTGCTAACAAGAGGAGTTTGCTATGACAGAACAACCGCAACGCCATCGCCGCTGGGTACTGGCTTCCCGTCCCCATGGTGAACCGACGGCAGAGCATTTCCGCCTGGAAGAGAGCGAGGTACCGACGCCAGGGCCAGGCCAGGTTCTGCTGCGTACCGTTTATTTATCGCTGGATCCCTATATGCGCGGGCGGATGAGCGACGCGCCGTCCTATTCACCGCCGGTGGCCATTGGCGCGGTGATGGTGGGCGGGACCGTGAGTCGCGTCGTGACCTCCCAGCATGATGATTTTCAACCAGGCGACTGGGTGCTGGGCTACAGCGGCTGGCAGGATTATGAGCTTTCCGACGGCAGCGGACTGGTGAAGCTGGGGGACAACCCGCAGCACCCGTCCTGGTCGCTGGGGGTTCTGGGGATGCCGGGCTTCACCGCCTACATGGGGTTGCTGGACATTGGCCAGCCGAAGCCGGGTGACACGCTGGTGGTCGCTGCGGCCACCGGGCCGGTGGGCGCCACGGTCGGACAGATCGGCAAAATTAAGGGCTGCCGTACCGTCGGCATCGCCGGCGGCGCGGAGAAGTGTCGCTATGCGGTTGACACCTTAGGCTTTGATGTCTGCCTTGACCATCGCGCAGCGGACTTTGCCGAACAGCTGGCCCAGGCCTGCCCGCAGGGCATTGACGTCTACTACGAAAACGTCGGCGGCAAGGTGTTTGACGCGGTGCTGCCGCTGCTGAATACCGCGGCCCGGGTTCCGGTCTGCGGGCTGGTGAGCGGCTATAACGCCACCGGTCTGCCGGATGGGCCGGATCGTCTGCCGTTGCTGATGGCGACCATCCTCAAGAAACGCATCCGGATGCAGGGCTTTATTATCGGCCAGGATTACGGGCATCGGATCGCGGAATTCCAGCAGCAGATGGGGCGCTGGGTGCAGGAGGGGAAAATTAAATATCGCGAACAGCTGATTGACGGTCTGGAGCAGGCGCCGCAGGCGCTGATCGGCCTGTTGAAAGGCGAAAACTTTGGTAAGGTGGTGATCCGCGTGGCGGCGGACGACTAATACGCCGGGTTTAGCCTGAATGCGCCTCTCTCCCGGCCGGGAAGAGAGGCGCTGCATGAATATCAGGCGTAAAAGGCTAACCGCTGGGCGAGCAGATCGACAAAGGCTTCGCGGTCCACATCCAGCAGCAGGGTGGTATTGGGCGGATTGCCGGTCAGATGGTAGTAATCGACCACCGTCATCCCCTGGGTATATTTTCCTTCCGTTTCCACGCCGACCCAGCGCTCGATGGTGGTAAAGAGCTCCGGCTTGAGGAGCCAGGCGATGGTGCAAGGGTCGTGCAGCGGTGCGCCGTCGAAGCCCCACTTTTCATCCTTATGGTAGGCCATAAAGAAGTCGAGCAGTTCGGCGACGATAGTGGATACCGGATTGCCAATCTTGCGGAATCGCTCAATATCCGCAGGAAGGATCTGCGCCCGGTGGGTGACATCCAGGCCCGCCATTACCACCGGGATCCCCGACTGAAAGACCATCTCCGCAGCCTGCGGATCAACGTAGATATTAAACTCCGCCGCCGGCTGCCAGTTGCCCAGCCCCATGGCGCCCCCCATGATCACGATGCGGGCGATCTTCACGTGCAGCTCCGGATGGCTGGCGAGCAGCAACGCCACGTTAGTCTGCGGCCCGGTGGCCACCAGTGTCACTGGCTCCCGGCTTTCCCGCAGCACCCTGGCCATCAGCTCGACGGCGGTGCAGTTCTGCGGGGCAAAGGCCGGCTCCGGCAGGTTCGGGCCATCCAGTCCGCTTTCCCCGTGCACGTTATCGGCGATGATCAGGTCGCGCATCAATGGCTTCCACGCGCCGCCGGCGACCGGAATATCCGCTCGGTTCAGCAGGGTCAGCATACGCAGCACGTTGCGCAGGGTCTTCTCCGGCGTCTGGTTGCCTGCGGAGGCGGTGACGGCTTTCACCTCCAGCTCCGGCGAGGCGAGAGCGAGGACCAGGGCGATCGCGTCATCATGTCCCGGATCGCAATCAATCATAGTCGGCAGTGCCATAGCAGCTCCTTGTTGGCGTTGTTCTGTGACCAGACTAACGCTGCGGCGCGATGCAGACGAGATAGTGTGCAGAATAGTGTGATGGCAAGCACGGTTGCACCGGCAATCGCACGGTTAGTCGCGGCGGTCCTGCGTCATCAGGCCTCGCCTTGCGGTGGCGCAAGCTTGCGTCCGGCGCGGCGCGATAGAATAAAAATCGCTAATCCTTACGGATATTAATGGTTTGCTTTTCGGCGAGCGGATTCTTATCCTTAAGAAAACTCAAGAGGTTATGACGATGAAAGATGTAGTAGATAAATGCAGCACCAAAGGCTGCGCCATTGATGTCGGGACGATCATTGATAACGAGGACTGCGTCTACCGGGCTGAGAAATTATTCCCGAGCCGCGAGGAAGCGGAGTCAACCGTAGCCGCCGTTCGCGAGCGTGCCGCCGCGGCGGCGCCCGCCAGTGAACCGCCGCAGGTTGACTACACCCTCGCCGCCGCCGGCGACGGCGACGAGGTGAAGCTCGATCTGTCCATCGCCTTCTCCTGCCAGGCGGAAAAGATCATTTTCGAATTGTCCCTGAGAAACCTGCTTTAATCAGCGTCCTGGGCGCCAGCGCCCGAGAATAACGCCTTCGCCCGCGAATCCGCGGGCGAAGGCGAGCATTATTCGAAGCGCCAGGCGAGGTTTAGCCCGATACCGTAGTTGCGTCCGGGCGCGGGCTCGTAGTAGCGTCCGTTGGACTCGTTGACGATGACGGACCCGACGTATTCGCGGTCGAACAGGTTGTCGACCCGGCCGAACAGATCCATATCCATCCTGCCATAGCTCCACTTATAGCCGGTCGTCAGGCCGACCACCGTCCAGGAAGGGGCTTTGGCGGTGTTTTCGTCGTTCGCCATGATGTCGCTCATGTAGCGAATATCGCTCCCGGCGTACCAGCCCTGCTCCGGCTGATAGCCGAAGGAGGCGTAACCCATATTGCGCGCGATCCCCGGAATACGGTTGCCGTTGCAGCTGGCGTCGCCGCAGACGTTGGTGCGATAGGTCGCGTCCAGCCAGGTCCAGGCCGCCTTCAGGCGCCAGCTCTCGCCAAACTGCTGATCCAGTCCCAGCTCCATGCCCTGACGACGGGTCTTGCCGGCGTTTTTATAGCTGGTGCGCCCGCCGCTGCTGCTGTCGACCACGATCTCATTATCGGTATCAGTCTGGAACAGGGCGGCGGTGAGCAGCCCATTGCCGATCCGCGTCTTGCTGCCGATCTCCACCGTGTCGTTGGTGGAGGGCTTCAGGCCGAAATTAAGGCCGCTCTGGTTATCGGAGCGGTATGACAGTTCGTTGATGGTCGGCGTCTCGAAGCCGCGGCCGGCGGAGATGTAGACGTTCCACGCGTCGGTCAGGGCATACTTCAGCGAGCCTGCGGGCAGCCATTTGTGATAGCTGGCATCGCCGCTGTCATCGCCATTGCCCGGCGTGATGTAGTAGTCATTCGAATCGAACCATACCGAGCTGTAGCGCACCCCGGCATCGAGCGAAAGTTTGTCGGTGAGCTGCCACTGGGTCTGCAGGTAAGGGTCGACGTTCCACATCAGGTTGCGTTCGTTACGACGCAGCGCGCCCTGTTCGCCATACTGCGGCGCGCCGTTGACCATCACAAAGTTTTCATAGCCTTTGCGGCGCTCGCTCATGTTCTCGTAGTCAAGACCGGCGGTCAGGGTGACCGGCACCAGCAGCTCCCCGCGATGGGTCAGCCGGGTATCGATCCCCTGGTAGTGGCGGGTGAGGTCAATCACCCCGCCGGCGTGGCTCGGCTTCAGCTGCGGCGCGCGCGGGATCGACTGGAACTGGGTGGTTTCGCGTTCCCCGGCGTACATCATGACGCTGAGATCGTCCTGGGCGCTCAGCTGGCGCTCATAGCGCAGACCTGCCTGGGTCTGCCGGGTATTTTTGCGGGTATTATACTGGTCGCCGCGCGGCGACTGGCGCGGGTTATCGCGCCATTCATCGGCGGTTAATCCGCCGGCGTCATTGGCTTTGATATCGACACTATTCAGCAGCAGAGTCAGCTTACTGACGTCGTTGATACGCACCCCCAGCCGGGCGTTGGCCAGATTTTTGCGCGCGCCGCTGTGATCGCGATAGCCGTGGGTGGTGAAGCGGTTAGTCGACACCGTGTAATCCACATCGCCCGCGTGGCTGCCGTCGCCAACGGCGCCGGTGGCTTTCATTCCATAGTGCCAGGTGCCAAAGCTGCCATAGTAGCTGCTGGCTTCCACGGTGGGCGGCTGGGTGCCGGTCTGGCTGGTGACGTTGATCACCCCGCCGGACGAGTTACCGTAGAGGGCAGAGAAGGGGCCGCGCAGCACCTCAATGGTGTCGACGCTGCCGATATCGATATTGGACGTCTGCCCCTGGCCGTCGGGCATGGTCGCCGGAATGCCGTCCACATAGATGCGCAGCCCGCGCACGCCGTAGGTGGAGCGGGAGCCAAAGCCGCGAATCGACAGCTGCAGATCCTGGGCATAGTTTTGCCGGTTCTGCACCTGCAGGCCCGGCACGGCGCCTAGCGATTCAGAAAGGTTGACGCGCGGCGCGGCCTGGCGCATCTCATCCCCATTGACCACGCTGACGGCGGCGGGGGTATCCAGTTCAGAAACGGTGGTTGGCGCAGCGGTCACCACCATAGTTTGTTCATCGGCGGCCTGGGCGGCGGCGATGAGCGGCAGCAGCAGGGCCGGCAAGGCCGCATGTCGCACGGATAGGATTTTCATCGATAGTACTCGGGAGACGAACCAAATGGAACATATGTATATATGTTACCCCGTTTGTAAAATATTTGAAAATTATTAACTGCCGTTGGTTAACGGATAGTGCTCAAGGCTGACGAATTTACCGAACAACAACAATTAGCGCTCCACTTTAATAAGAATAATGATTACTATTCTCATTCAAAACAAGGTAGAGCCATGACTTTGCCGCCGGAAGCGATGTCGGGTCAGCACATACAGGTTTATCAAAGGGAGTCGTCATGTCATTACGTCAGTTTGCCGCGCCGCGTCTGCGCCATTCACTGTTATTCACTTCTCTGCTGCTGGCAGGCAGCTTTAGCGCCCACGCCGCGGAAGAGATGCTGCGCAAGGCCGTCGGAAAAGGGGCCTACGAAATGGCCTACAGCCAGCAGGAGAACGCGCTATGGGTTGCCACTTCGCAGAGTCGTTCGCTGGACAAGGGCGGGATTGTGTATCGTCTTGACCCCACCACCCTCGACGTGACGCAGATTATTCACAACGATCTGAAGCCGTTCGGCGCCGCTATCAACCATGCCACCGGTACGCTGTGGTTTGGCAATACCGTTGACAGCACCGTCACCGCCATTGACGCCAAAACCGGCGCCGTGAAGGGGCGACTGGTGCTGGACGAGCGTCAGCGCAGTGAAACCGTGCGCCCGCTGCAGCCGCGCGAGCTGGCGGTCAATGAGCAAACCAACACCGTCTACATTACCGGTCTGGGCAAAGAGAGCGTGATTTGGGTGGTGGACGGCGCTACCCTGAAGCTGAAAACGACCATTACCGGCACCGGGGCAATGGCGACGGGCCTGGCGATCGACCCGCAGGCTAAGCGTCTCTATACCACCAACGCCGACGGCGAACTGCTGACCATCGACAGCGAGAACAACACCATTGTGTCGCGCAAAAAATTGCTGGATGACGGCAAGGCGCATTTCTACCTTAACCTGAGCCTCGATACCGCCGGCCACCGCGCCTTTATTACCGACAGCAAGCAGCCGGAAGTGCTGGTGGTCGATACCCGCGACGGCAAGGTGCTGGAGAAAATCGCCGCGCCGGAATCGCTGGCGGTGCTGTTCAACCCCACCCGCAACGAAGCCTATGTGACGCATCGTAAAGCGGGGGAGGTGAGCGTTATCGACGGCAAGAGTTATAAGGTGGTGAAGACCTTTAAAACGCCGACCCATCCCAACAGCCTGGCGCTCTCTGATGACGGCAAAACGCTGTACGTCAGCGTGAAACAAGCTTCCAGCCGTGAGAAAGAGGCCACCGCCCCGGACGATGTGATCCGCATCGCGCTGTAAGGTCCCCGGGCGCGACGACCACTGCCACCGGTGGTCGCGCCCGGCATCTCACCCTCTGTTACAAACGCGTATTGGCCTGATAAACCAGATGGTTATACACTTACCCCTTTCCCGCCTCGCGCGGGCAGTGGTAATCAGTGGAGATAAAATGAAAAAGCCATTTATGGTGATTTGCGCCGGCGCGATGCTGGCCTTGCTGGCAGGCTGTTCGTCCAACTACGTTATGACCACCAAAAGCGGTCAGACGATCGTGACTCACGGCAAGCCGCAGCTGGATAAAGAAACGGGGATGACCAGCTATATCGATGAGTCTGGTAATAAGCGGGAAATTAATAGCAGCGACGTGTCGCAGTTGGTTGAGGATAACTAAGTCCTGACCTCCCGGTTTGCCCGCGATGGACAAACCGGGAGTCCTGCCATTTACTGCTTGAGCGTCGGCGCTGTGCTGTGAATCGCATGCACGCGCTTACGCACGCCAAACCAGCCCGCCACCAACAGCACCGCCAGCAACGGGATGGAGCCAATGGTATAGGTGCCGTTCGGATAATCGAAGGCCATCAGCACCAGCACGCTAAACAGGAACAGCAGCGTCAGCCACGAGGTGAACGGCGCCCCCGGCATTCTGAAGCTCACCTGAGCCGCTTTCCCTTCCTTAATCGCTTTGCGCAGACGCATCTGACACACCACGATAAAGCCCCAGGAAGCAATGATCCCCAGCGAAGCGACGTTGAGGACGATCTCAAACACCTGCGACGGCACCAGATAGTTGAGGAACACCCCGACCACGTACACCGCCAGCGTCGCCAGGATCCCGGCGTAAGGGACGTGGTGACGGCTCATCTTCGACATGAACTTCGGCGCGGAGCCCCCCATCGACATGGAGCGCAGAATACGTCCGGTGCTGTAGAGGCCGGAGTTAAGGCTGGAGAGGGCGGCGGTTAATACCACGATGTTCATCACGCTGCCGATGTACGGCACGCCCAGTTTTGAGAAGAAGGTAACAAACGGGCTCTGTCCCGCCTGGTAGGCGTTCCACGGCAGCAGCAGCACCAGCAGCACCACCGACCCAACGTAGAACAGGCCGATACGCCAGATCACGCTGTTGATGGCCTTCGGCACCATCCTCTCCGGATCTTTACACTCACCGGCCGCGGTGCCCACCAGCTCAATGGAGGCGAAGGCGAAGACCACGCCCTGCACCAGCACCAGCGCCGGCAGGAGGCCGTGCGGGAAGAAGCCGCCGTTATCGGTGATCAGGTGGAAGCCTGTGGCATTACCGTCCAGCGGCTTACCGGAGCCGAGGAAAATGGTACCGACCACGAGAAACGCGACGATCGCCAGTACTTTGACCAGTGCGAACCAGAACTCCATCTCGGCGAACCACTTCACGCCGATCATGTTCATGGTGCCAACGATGGCTAGCGCGCCAAGGGCGAAGACCCACTGCGGCACATCGCCAAAGGCGCCCCAATAGTGCATATACAGCGCCACGGCGGTGATATCGACGATCCCGGTCATTGCCCAGTTAACGAAGTACATCCAGCCGGCCACGTAGGCGGCTTTTTCGCCGAGGAATTCCCTGGCATAAGAGACGAAGCTGCCGCTCGAGGGGCGGTGGAGAACCAGTTCGCCGAGCGCGCGAAGAATAAAGAAAGAGAAGATGCCGCAGACCAGATAGACCAGTGCGAGCGCTGGCCCTGCCATTTGTAAACGTGCCCCGGCGCCGAGGAACAAACCGGTACCGATGGCGCCGCCGATGGCAATCATCTGTACCTGACGGTTGCCCATCGCTTTGTGATAACCCGCTTCGTGTGAATTGAGCCAGTGGCGTTTTGCAGCATGGTGCTCCGCTGCAGTGTCGTGTTTCGTATTCATTGATGTATCAGTTTCCTGTCAATGCCCATGTTTGCAGCCGGTGTGGAGGACGGCTGGCACATTATGCTGGCTTTCTCATCATTCTGACGTAGGAGATAAGCTCAGACATGGCGCTGAATCCTACACGTAACCTAATAGTTACGCACCTAAAACATTTACCGATAGCATTTGACAGATTTATCAATGAGATCAGCGTCGCAGAGTTTCCCGCAACAGAATGAAAGCGCTGGTATGTTGGCGTCGACTGGGGTAATAGCGAGGCTGTCCGGGGACGGCGTGGGGCCAGTTCGCCTGCTGGCGCATTCGTTGGTCACAGGCGATAGCCAGCTGTTCGCGAGTCGCAGCCCAGCGTTTAACCGGTCATCGACGACCACCGTTTGGCCATTATCATCAGTGCTTTTGATGTTAATATCCGGATATTCCAGCATAAATGGCTTCAGCGTCAGTCACGGCGGGGATGCGTAGACGGGAGAAGCATGACGCCTGTCTGCCGAAGAGTAGAATGAACAGAGCGGATAAGCCTTAGTGTTTAATTCATTCTGGCGGCGCAGGTATTGTAAGATGCAAGATCACACCCATAGCGCCAGGCGACCCCACACAATGACCCCCTTACAGTTTCATAAATATCACGGACTGGGTAATGATTACCTGGTATGCCATCGCGCCGTTGCCGACCAGCTGAGCAACGAGCATATTCGAATTCTGTGCCATCGCCACTATGGCGTTGGTTCCGATGGTCTGCTGATCGACAGCGGCGATCAAACCCATCCCACGCTGCGTATAATCAATCCGGACGGCTCCGAGGCGGAGAAAAGCGGTAATGGGCTACGGATCTATGCGCGCTATCTGTTTGATATCGGTCGCGTCGGCCATGAGCCTTTTTTAGTGCACACGGCGGGCGGAGATGTCTATTGCACCGTGGAGAGTGATTTTCATCAGATTAGCGTGGATATGGGGCGGGCGAATTTCAATCCGGCGGCGTTACCCGCCTTAGTTAATTTGCCCGAGGCGGTGAATTATCCGTTGACGCTGGCGGATGAAACCCTGTCCGTCGTGCTGGTCTCCATGGGCAATCCCCACTGCGTTGTCCTCGTGGATAAGCTCGACCTGGAACAGGTTCATCGTTTAGGACCGCAAATTGAACATCATCCCTTATTCCCCAAACGCTGCAATGTGCAGTTCGTGGAAATTGTCGATCGCCATACGCTGAAGATTGGTATCTGGGAGCGGGGCGCCGGGTTTACGATGGCCTCCGGGAGCAGCAGCTGCGCGGCGGCCAGCGCCATGCGCCGGTTAGGGAGGGTGGACGATCGGGTGGATGTCAACATGCCAGGCGGCCAGCTGTGCATCACCTTCGGCGCGGATTTTCAGGTCCGTATGCGTGGCCCGGTGCATAAAATCGCCAGCCTGACGCTGGATAAAGACTGCTTTGTTGGAGGCAGCGCCATCTTTACTGGCGCTGCATAACAGATGGCGCGGTCAGCCTGAAATTAACTCTCCTGAGGATCAGCCGACGGCCCGTTTGCCGAACAAACGATGGTGGCATGATCCCACCAGGCATTGTGCTTAACGTTGGTGGCAAGGACGCTAAACTGCGCCTGCTGTATCTCATTCAGTAAAGCCGGGAGGGGTTTAAGCGTACGCCAGGGCTGCCCCTCTTTCAGGAGATGATGCTTGACAGGATCGTAAGTGGCGAGGTCTTCTGCGTAACGCGGGAGCTCGCACATCGAGCCGATCACCAGCCGGCCAGCGGGTTGAAGTCATCTTCTCGCCCCGTCAGAGCCTGGCTCCGCTCTCTGGTGCCTCGCCTGCGAGTAGCGCATAATGGCAATCTTTCTAATTCGTTACGGGCAGGAAAGCCGGTATGTTGAAGAAATTGTGTTTATTAACCCTTATCTCTGCCTTGGGCGCGGGCTGCGCACCGTTACAGCCCTCCGGCTGTCATAAAACGACCGCGACGGGAAGCTGTGGCTCTGGCCGCTGGGACGATCGGGATGAGTGGGGAGCCCAGGCGCGGGCCATCAGGGCCGCGATACTAGCCCAGATGGATACCCCCGAGCGCTGGCAGGGTAAGAAATGCAGGTTGCATTTAGCCTTTGCGCAGGATGGCACGGTTTTACATGTCTCGACCAGCAACGGTAACAAAGCCTATTGTGACGAGTTAGCCGCTGCTGCCAGGAAGGCCACGTTCCCGCCTTTTAACAACCCCGATGTCTTCCGGGATTTTCAGCAGTCCGGCTTTGATATGCAGGGTTAAATTGACTGTCTGGTCGGCTTTTGCCGGCTGGAAAAGCCTGGCGACACCGCGTGTGCGTGGCTGACCGTGGTTGCCGGGGAATCTCACCACTTTTTTCATTGCGCTTGCTGTCGTCAGCGGCTGTTACACATTGCCTTTTCCCATCCGGGCAAAGGCGGCGAACAACGGGAATGGCTACCAGGGAGAATCAGAGATGAACATCAACGTGGTCGGCACCAGCGGCTCAGGTAAATCCACCCTGGCTCGTCGCCTGGCGCACAGGCTGGGGCTGCGCTGGATCGAACTGGATCGCCTGTACTGGCGGCCAAACTGGCAGGGCACGCCTGATGAGGCGTTTTTCGCCGCCATTGCCGCCGCGACGGCCACCCCGGGCTGGGTGCTGGACGGCAACTACAATCGCAGCCGCGGGGTCAAATGGCGCGAGGTGGATCTGGTGATCTGGCTGGATTATGGCCTCTGGCGCACGCTGCGCCAGGCGGTGTGGCGGGCCGCGAGCCGGGCGTGGCGACAACAGGAGCTATGGCCGGGCACCGGCAACCGCGAGAGTTTCCGCCGTTCGTTCTGCAGCCGGGAATCCATCATCCTCTGGACGCTGAAGACCTGGCGGCAGAATCGTCGACGCTATCTGGCCGATATGCAGGATCCGCAATATCGGCATATTCGCTTCGTCCGGCTGCGCAGTCCGCGGCAGGCTGAGGCGCTGCTCCGCGAGCTGGAAGCGCAGCGGTCAGGCGGGCATATCTAATTTTCAGCAGTACACATGTGAATTAATTGTTTCTCAATAGTTAGCAGAGATTTTAATAATGCAGGCACGTACTTTCATATGAGCCTGCGAAATGTCTTATCGAATCAGTATCCTGGATAAAAGTCCGCTTGCCGCCGGGGAAACCGCCGCGCAGGCGCTGGCGCGCACATTAACGCTGGCGCAACACGCCGAAGCCTGGGGCTATCACCGCTTCTGGGTCGCCGAACACCACAATACCGATCAGCTGGCGAGCCCCTCTCCGGAGCTGGTTATCGCCTGGCTGCTGGGCCACACCCGGCGCATTCGTCTTGGGTCCGGCGGCGTCATGCTCCAGCACTACAGCCCCTATAAAGTCGCGGAAAACTTTAACCTGCTGGCCGCCCTCGCGCCGGGTCGCATCGATCTCGGGGTGGGCAAGGCGCCTGGCGGCCTGCCGCTCTCCACCCGCGCCCTGCAGCAGGGCCTGCATCAGGAGGAGAAAGGGACCTTTGCCGATCAGCTGGCGCAGCTGGAAAACTGGCTGTCACTGACTGAGCCAGGGGGAGAGGAGAGCCTGCGCGCCACGCCGATCCCGCCGCGCCGGGCCGACGGATTTCTGCTCGGCGCCAGCCTGGAGAGTGCGGAACTGGCCGCCCGTCTTGACTGGAACTTTGTCTTTGCCGCCCATCTCAATGGCGACAGCGCGCTGCGCCGCACGGTGATCAACCGCTGGCGCGAGCTCAGCCCGCGTGAGGCGATCGTCGCCGTGCAGGTGGTGGTGGCTGACGATCCGGCCACCGCCGCTGCGCTGGCGCAGCAGGTCGAGGTGTGGGGCGTCGAGCTGGAGAACGGCCAGCGGGTGACCGTCGGCAGTGAGGCTCAGGCCGTCGCCTTTGCCCGCCAGGCTGGCAGCCGGCCGACACGCATCCACCGCCGCGAATCTTCACTGATCTCCGGTACTCCCGAACAGGTTAAAGCCCGGCTTGACGCGCTGCAGGCGGAAGATCAGCTGGATGAACTCATCATTGATACCCCCATTAGCGACGGGCCAGCGCGCCTGCACTCCCTGCGCCTGCTGGCGCAGGCTCACTACGGCAAGGAGGTGCTGAATGTCCTTTGAACAACAACTGATTAGCTGGCGGCGCGAGCTGCACCAGAACCCAGAGCTCTCCCTACAGGAAGTAGCCACCACCGCGCGGATCCGCGACTGGCTGCAGAGCGGCGGGCTGACTCTGCTGCCCTTCGATCTGAAAACCGGGCTGGTCGCCGAAGTCGGCAGCGGCGACAAGGTGATTGCCCTGCGGGCGGACATCGACGCGTTGCCCATCGAGGAGGCGACCGGTCTGCCTTACCGCTCGCAAAATGAAGGGGTGATGCATGCCTGCGGCCATGATATTCACACCAGCGTGATGCTGGGGGCGGCGCTGCTGCTGAAGGATCGGGAAGCGGAACTCCCGGGGCGGGTACGGATCCTGTTTCAGCCGGCGGAAGAAAATTTTGGCGGCGCGAAAACCCTGATCCGCGCCGGGGCGCTGGAGGACGTGTCGGCGATCTTTGGTATGCACAATGAGCCCGGCCTGCCGGTGGGCGAATTTGCCACCCGCGGCGGCGCGTTCTACGCCAACGTCGATCGCTTCGTCTTCAAAGTGACCGGGAAGGGGGCGCATGCCGCCCGCCCACATGAAGGAAAGGATGCGATCCTGCTGGCCAGCCAGCTGGTGACGGTGCTGCAGAGCTTGGCCAGCCGGGAAGTGAACACCCTCGACTCAGTGGTGCTCAGCGTGACGCGGGTCCAGGGAGGCAATACCTGGAACGTGCTGCCGGAGAGCGTCGAACTGGAGGGGACGCTGCGCACCCACAGCAGTGAAGTGCAGCAGCGGGTCAAGGCCCGGGTCAGCGAAATCGCGGCCGGTTTCGCCAGCGCCTTTGGCGCACAGATTGACGTCTTCTGGTATGCCGGCCCGACGGCGCTGGTCAATGACGCCCGCTGGGCCGACTTCGCCAGCGACGTGGCGGCCCAGGCCGGGTACCGCACCCATCACGCCGATCTGCATCTCGGTGGCGAAGATTTTGCGGTCTATCTTCAGCATATTCCCGGGGCGTTCGTCAGCATCGGCAGCGCCAGCGAATATGGTCTGCACCATCCGGCATTTAATCCGGATGAACGGCTGATTGCACCCGCGGCACATTATTTCGCCCGGCTCGCGGAAGAAGCGTTACAACACATTTAACGGATGGCAGGGGAAGGGGTAGCTATGTCTGAAAATCGACAATTGCGTCTGGGAACCATATTACATGGTGCATCGGGAAATATGTCCGCATGGCGTCATCCGGCGGCCCAGACCGACGCCAGTATTAATTTTGATTTTGTTACAGAGACGGCGTTAAAAGCGGAAGCGGGTAAGCTGGATTTTATTTTTGTCGCCGACGGTTTATATATTAATGAAAAATCGATTCCCCATTTTTTAAATCGCTTCGAGCCCTTAACGGTGCTTTCCGCGCTGGCCGCGGTTACCCGGCGGCTGGGGCTGGTGGGGACTTTATCCACTTCGTACAGCGAGCCGTTTACCACCGCCCGACAGTTCGCCAGCCTTGACCATTTAAGCCAGGGACGGGCAGGCTGGAACGTGGTCACTTCGCCGCTGGAAGGGTCGGCGAAAAACTTCTCCCGGGCCCAGCATCCGGATCATGCGCTGCGCTATCGCATTGCCGATGAATATCTGCAGGTGGTGAAAGGCTTATGGGATTCATGGGAAGAGGACGCCTTTGTGCGCAATAAGGAGACTGGCCAGTTCTTTGATAAAAATAAACTGCATACGCTCGATCATCACGGCGATTTCTTTAAAGTGGCCGGGCCGCTAAATATTGCCCGCACGCCACAGGGACGGCCGATTATTTTCCAGGCTGGCGCGTCGGACGACGGCAAGAAATTAGCCGCACGCCACGCCGATGCCATTTTTACCCATCAGGAATCGCTGGCCGAGGCGCAGGCATTTTATCAGGATGTCAAAAGCCAACTCAGCGCATATCAGCGCACCCCGGACCAACTGCATATCTTCCAGGGCGTCAGCGTCATCGTCGGGGATGACGCCGAGGATGCGGAACGTCAGTACCAGACTACCGCGGCGCTGGTTTCCATCGAGGATGCGCTGAACTATCTTGGGCGCTATTTCGAACACCATGATTTTTCGCAGTACCCGCTTGATGAACCGTTCCCGGATATTGGCGACCTGGGACAAAACAGCTTCCGCAGCACCACCGACGAGATTAAACGTCACGCCCGCGAGCGGGGATTAACCCTGCGCCAGGTGGCCCTGGAGGCCGCGAGCCCACGTCCGCGCTTTACCGGCACCGCCAGCGATGTCGCCGATGGCCTGCAGCTGTGGTTCGAACAGCGCGCGGCGGACGGTTTCATCATTCAGGGCGGCACGCCGGAAACCTTCCCGCGCTTTGTTGACGAGGTGGTGCCTCTGTTACAGGCGCGCGGTCTGTTCCGTCGCGACTATCCGGGCACCACCCTGCGGGAAAGTCTGGGCCTGGCGCTACCCGCTAATCAATTCCAAAAATAAGAAAAGAGAATCACGCTATGCAGAAAACAACACTCTTGCTGGCCGTCGCGTTGGCATTTAGCGCCTCGTCGTGGGCACAGGACGTCAAGATCAATGGCACCGGGGTAAGCCTGGAGGCCAACAAAACGCCGATTCACACAGCGAAAAACCCGAAGGCCATTGCCCTGTTGCCGAAAGATCTGCATCTGGCGGTGCCGGGGAAATTCACCGTCGCGGTGGCGGCCCTGAACTCACCGCCGCTGACGGTCTTCGCCGATGACAACAAAACCCTGCTCGGCAGCGAGGCGGATATCGCCCGGCTGGTGGCGGAGAGTCTCGGGCTGGAGGTGAACGTAGTTCCCACCTCCTGGGAAGACTGGCCGCTGGGAGTCACCTCCGGCAAATATGATGCCGCGATCAGCAATATTACCGTCACCAAAGAGCGAAAAGAGAAGTTCGATTTCGCCACCTACCGCAAAGATTCGCTGGGCTTCTACGTCAAAAGCACCAGTCCGCTGAACAAAATTGACAAGGCGGAGGACATCGCCGGGCTGAAGATTATCGTCGGCTCCGGTACTAACCAGGAGGCGATCCTGCTGGCGTGGAACGCGGAGAACGTCAAGAAGGGGCTGAAGCCGTTTACCCCGGTTTACACCAAGGATGATGCCGCCCAGACGCTGGCGCTGCAGACCGGGCGAGCCGACGCCTTTTTCGGCCCTAACGTAATTGGCGCATGGAAGGCGGCGCTGACCGGCAAAACCAAACTGGTGGGCAGCGTCGATGGCGGCTGGCCGAAAGCGGCGCATATCGCGGTAACGCTGAAAAAAGACAGCGGGCTGGTGAATGCCGTCCAGGCGGCGCTGAACGGCGCTATCGCCAGCGGGGACTACGCCAAAGTGCTTAACCGCTGGGGAGAAGGGGTGGAAAGCATACCGCAATCGGAAATCAACCCGCCCGGGCTGGGCGACTGACAGGAGGCGCGATGAGCGAAGCATTCCGCGATATTTCTCCGGACGCCCCGGAGCTGCAGCCGATTATTAGCGGGCTGTTTGCTGAATACGCCGCCCGCTACGGCGACTATTTTTCCCGCGATGCGGAAGTGGAGTTGAGCGAGTGGTATTTGCCGCCGCAGGGGCTGTTTATCGTCCTTGAGCGTGAGGGCGAAATTATCGCCACCGGCGCTTATAAACCTAAGGATCGCCACACCGCAGAGATCAAACGTATCTGGACGCACCGCCGTCTGCGCCAGCAGGGGCTGGCGGCGAAAGTAGTTCAGGAGCTGGAGCGGCGGGCGGTGCTGGCCGGGTACAGCCATATCTACCTGACCACCGGCTTCCGCCAGCCGGAGGCGGTAAAGCTCTATCTCAGCCAGGGGTATGAGGCGCAGTTTGACCTCGCGCGAGACCCGGAAGAGTACAGTCAGCCGCCTTACGATGGCCGGCTGCGGTTCACTAAAGCGCTGGCGGTGAGCGCCTTCAGCCACAGCGCCTGAGGAGGCATGATGCATTCATCTGAAACGATAAAAGTGGTGCCGGCGCGCTATCCGCTGCGGGTGGTGGGAGCCCTGGTGGCCCTGCTGGTGCTGGCGGTAGTGATCCAGTCGGTGGCCTTCAACCCGCGCTGGGAGTGGGGCGTCTTCGCCCGCTGGTTCTTTGATCCGGTGATCCTCGAAGGGCTGGGACAAACCCTGCTCCTGACCCTGCTCGGCACGGTGCTGAGCGTGATCTTCGGCGGCCTGCTGGCGCTGGCCCGCTTATCCTCATCGTGGCTGCTCAGCAGCCTCGCCTGGGGCTATATCTGGTTGTTTCGCTCGCTGCCGCTGATTGTAGTGCTGATCATTCTCTACAACTTCTCCTATCTTTACGACACCCTGTCGCTGGGGATCCCGTTTACCGGCGTCACCTGGGCCAGCTACCAGACGATAAACGTGCTGGGGCAATTCTCCACGGCGGTGGTGGGCCTGACCCTGGTGCAGAGCGCCTATACCGCGGAGATTATTCGCGGCGGCTTCCTCGGCGTTGACCATGGGCAGTATGAGGCCGCTGCCGCGCTGGGGCTGCCCGCCTGGCGACGCACGCTGCGCATTATTTTGCCGCAGGCGCTGCGCACCATTCTGCCATCCGGCTTCAATGAGATCATCAGTCTGGCGAAAGGAACGGCGATGGTGTATGTCCTGGCGATGCCGGAGCTGTTCTACACCATCCAGATGATCTACAACCGTACCCAGGAGGTGATCCCGCTGTTGATGGTCGGCGCCGCCTGGTATCTGGCGATCACCAGCGTTCTCTCCGCCATTCAGTACCTGGTGGAACGTGGCCTGGCGCGCAGCGAGCGCCGCTCGGCGGTGAACAGCGCCCGCAGCAGCCGTCTGAATCAACCCGCACGTCAACCACAGCCCCAGGAGGCCGTCCATGCCCAGCTCTCGTAATGGCCATATCTCTATCACCGGCGTCAGCAAATACTATGGCCGCCACAAAGCGCTGGACGATGTGTCCTTGGAGATACCTCCGGGCACAGTGACGGTGATCCTCGGCCCTTCCGGTTCGGGCAAGTCCACGCTGCTGCGCACCATTAATCACCTCGAGCGCGTTGATGAAGGGTTTATTCAGATTGATGGCGACTATATCGGCTATCGCCGCAAAGGCGACAAGCTGTATGAGATGAAAGAGAAGGAGATCCTCCGCCAGCGGATCAACGTCGGTTACGTGTTTCAGAACTTTAACCTGTTTCCGCACCTGACGGTGCTGGAGAACCTGATAGAGGCGCCGATCGCCCACAAGCAGGTCACGCGCAAAGAGGCCATTGCCCGTGCCTGGGAGCTGCTGGACGTGGTCGGACTGCGCAATAAAGCAGATGCCTGGTCGCGGCATCTCTCCGGTGGCCAGCAGCAGCGTATCGCTATTGCCCGGGCGCTGGCGCTGGACCCGCGGGTGATCCTGTTTGATGAGCCCACCTCGGCGCTGGATCCGGAGCTGGTGGGCGAGGTGCTGGATGTCATCAAGAAGCTGGCGCGCTCTGGCACCACTCTGGTGGTGGTCACCCACGAGGTTGGCTTTGCCCGCGAGGTGGCCGATCAGGTGGTGTTTATGGTCGACGGCAGGATCGTCGAGCAGGGCAGCAGCGACGAGGTGCTCAACCATCCTCAGCATCCGCGTACCCGGCAGTTTTTATCCAGGGTGCTGCCGTCATGAACAGAGCGATAGCGACCCTTGTATTCAGCGCCCTGGCGCTGGACGCTCACGCGGCGCTGGATCTGCGCGCCAATGAGCAGCCATTGCCGGTCACCCGCGACCCGCAGGCGATCGCGAAAATTCCGCCGGGCTATCGCTTCGTCGAGCCGGGGACGCTGACGGTGGCGATCTCGGCGCTCAATTCGCCGCCGCTGGCGCTGCTGGCCAGCGACAACCGCACGCGGATCGGCAGCGACCCGGATATGGCCCGCCTGCTGGCCGGAAGCCTTGGCCTGAAACTCAGGCTGGTGCCCACCGCGTGGGAGGACTGGCCGCTGGGCATCGCCGCCGGCCGCTATGATGTGGCGCTGATTAATATCGCGGTAACCGAGAAGCGCAAAGAGAAGTTCGATTTCGCCACCTACCGGGTGGACTCCCTGGCCTTCTCAGTGAAATCCACCAGCGACATCGCCGCGGTAAACGGACCTGCAGACCTCGCCGGGCGCAAAGTGATCGTCGGGTCTGGCACCAACCAGGAGCGGATCCTGCTGGGCTGGAATGAGGACAACCGGGCCGCCGGGCGGCCGCCGGCCCAGCCGGTCTACCTGACCGATGATGCCTCCGGCAACCTCTATATCCAGTCCGGGCGGGCGGATATCTTTTTCGGCCCGCAGTCGGTGGCCGCCTATAAAGCGGCCCTTAATGGCCAGACCCGGGTGGTAGGCCTGGGGCCGAAAAAAGCGTGGGTGGCGACAACCACCAAAAAAGGCAACGGCCTGGTCTTTGCCCTGCAGGCAGCCCTCGACGGGGCGATCGCCCGCGGTGAATATCAGCAGGTGCTGGCGCGCTGGGGAGAGCAGGGCGAGGCGGTGGCGCAGTCGGTGGTCAACCCGCCGGGGATCACCTACTAACCACCCGGGCCATGGTGTGCCGGTTGGGTGAGCGGTAATTTTCTGCCTACACTTAGGCTTTATCCTGGAGGCAGACCATGATTAACGTTTATGGCGTGCCGGGATGGGGCTCGACGATTAGCGAGCTGATGCTCTCCCTGGCCGATATTCCCTACGAGGTGGTTGACGTTGAGGGCTTTGACCAGCCCGGCCCGGCGCGCGAGCGCCTGCGGCAGATTAACCCGCTGTGTCAGGTGCCCACCCTGAGGCTGGCCGACGGCAACATCATGACCGAAACCGCCGCCATCGCGCTGATGATCCTCGACCAGCGTCCCGACCTGGCCCCCGCGCCGGGGACGCCGCAGCGTCAGCAGTTTCAGCGCCTGCTGGTCTGGCTGGTGGCTAATGTCTATCCCACCTTTACCTATGCCGATTATCCGGAACGCTGGGCGCCCGCCGCAGCGGAGCAGCTGGTGGAGAATTGTCGCCAGTACCGGAACAACCTCTATCTATGGTTCGAACAGCAACTGGCCGCCAGGCCGTGGGCGCTGGGCGCGTCGATTACCCTCCTGGACTGTTATATCGCGGCGATGTACAGCTGGGGGCCGCGGCAGGCGTGGTTTGACGACCACGCGCCAAAATTCGCCGCCGTCGCCCGGGCGGTCTACCAGCGACCGGAGCTGGCCGCGGCGCTGCGCCGTAACAAGCTGATTTAACGCACGCGATGCCAACCATAACGGCCATTCTGTGTTAGCGTTATAGCTCTGACCACAAGGAGTCTTTGCTATGCCGCATGTTGATATTAAATGCTTTCCCCGTGAACTGACTGAGGAACAAAAAACCGCGCTGGCCGCCGACATTACCGAGGTGCTGATCCGCCATCTGAACAGCAAAGAGAGCGCGGTCAGCGTCGCGCTCACCCAGGTTGAGCCGGACGCGTGGCAGGCGGTGTGGGATAGTGAGATCGCCCCGCAGATGGCGCAGTTGATTAAGAAGCCGGGTTATAGCATGTAATTGCCACTGGCGGGCATGATGCCCGCCAGTGACGCTCGGTCAGAACCAAATCTCCGTCTGCACGCCGAAGTTCCATGTCCCGCCAGCGGTAAAGCCTTTGCTGCCGAAATCATCGTTGATCGCATAACGATCCAGGTCTTTATCCCAGTTCATCCACGTGACAAAGAAACGTATCTCCGGCCGCGCTTTGATATCAAACACATCGCCCACTTTAAAGGTGGGGGCGAAGGTCAGCTTGTAGAAATCACCGCGCACCGCCTGATACTGATAAACGTTGTCATTATAGCGATAGCTGCGCCCGTTCGGATTGAGATCCATATACTGCCACGAGGCCTCATACAGCAGGGCGAAGTGAGCGGAGATCCCTTGCGATACCCGCAGGTTAAACGTCGCCCAGTCGTAGCGGTCGCCGTCGCGATAGCGGTCTTCGCTGTGCTGGGCTATCACCGACGGCGCCAGCTGCCAGTTTTTCCCCAGCGGCAGGATCCCGTACGACGCAAAGCGCAGGGAGGCCGCGTTCTCGGTCAGGTCGCCATCGCTCCCCGGCTGACGCGCTTCGGCGCCCAGCCCGACGCCGTACTGCAGGGCGCTTTCCGACACCCCCGGCGCCAGGCCGTAGAACTGCTGTTTGTCGTGGAGGGCCAGCATCGCGTAGTAGCCGTTTTTGGCGGTGTTATCGCTGCGCAGGGCATAGCTCCCGGTGGTCGAGGTATTATCTTTCAGGTCATCGTTGCCCTGGGCGGTCATCACCGTGGTCATCAGCTGCCAGTTGCCGTAAAAATGGTTTGCGGTGAACAGCAGATTCTGGATGTCATTATCCGCGTAATTATCGCTGCCAAGGTCGCCGAAGTTACGCGCATACACCGAATAATCGCCGCGCAGGCCGCTTCCCCAGTCGACATCATTGATCCCGCCGCCGGTGCCACCGAGGAACATGATGTCGCTATCGGTAAAGTGGATATCGAAGTTATCCCGATCGAAGCGCTTGCCAGCCCAGATCGAGGCGCGTTTTAACGGCCCGGTGAACTCGGCGAAGTCGCCCATCTCGACGTACAGCTGACGAATGTTCAGATGGTGGCTGTCGTTATCCTGAACCCACGGATCCGGGTTGGTGGCCCCGTCGGCGAGCATGGTCTTAAAGCGCGCCCATGAGCCATCGTTGAAGGTAAGCTTTTTGCCAAAGCTCAGCTCAGCGTAATTATCTTTTTCGTTGCCGAGACGGCCGACGTGGGCATCGCCGTTGAGCGAACTGGCCGGGGAGATACCTGGTCCGCCGCGGGCGCCTTTGCCGTGGCTGTTGACTAACATTCCGGAGCGGGCGTAGGCGTTGAACTCGAAGCCATCGCTGAGGCTGCTTTTCGCCAACTGTTTGTCGGTGTCCTGCTGCTTTTGCTCGGTCGCTGCGGTGCGCTGACTGAGCGCCTGCACCTGCTTTTCCGCTGCCGCCGCGCGCTGTTCCGCGGCGCTGGTGCGCAGCTCCGCCTGCTGCGCCCGGCGTTTAGCTTCTCCCGCCTCCTGCTCCGCATGATTTAGCCGGGCCTCCAACAGAGCCAGCCGTTGCTCGACAGTGAGTGGGGCCGCACTCGCGCCGTAAGCCGAAAAAAGGGCGCAGCAAACCGCTGCGCTTATCAAAGAGATACGCATATCAATCCTTATTTTTTCAGAGGTATGAAGGGTGTGCTGCGCCTTACAGGGCGTGGTTTTCTCCACCAACAGACGATGCGTTCGACGGCGCACGGCGTCCAGCGTCAAGGTCAGCGCGGATCTGCTCGTACTGGTCGTCGAGGCGGTAGAAGCGACCCATCCACAACATTGAGGCCACAATCAGCAGCGCGGGGATATAGAGGTAGCAGGCTTTTATCGCCAGCATCGCGCCGTCGCTTTGCGTCTGGTTAGCGATATAACCGGCGGATGAGAGCAGTACCCCGGTAATGGCTCCTGCGCCCGCCATAGCCACCTTGCCAAGAAAGCCGTTGATGGAGGTTAAAATGCCGGCGGTATTGATGCCGGTTTTCCATACCCCGTAATCCACCGGATCGGCCTGCATGGAAAAGTAAATTGCCGTGCGCTGTCCGGCGCCAAGCGATAACACGACCGCTCCGGCAACCAGACCCCAGCTATTAACGCCTGCCGCCATCATCATACCCATGCCGACCAGGTTGATCGCGCTGGCGACCAGATAGACGTGGCGCTTTTTCATTCGGCTGGCGAGCAGCGGCACGGTGAGGGTGCCCAGCAGGGGAACGAAGGTGGAGATTCCGGCGACGACCGCCGTGAGTTCGTTATTGCCGACGTAATAATGGAAGAAGTAGACCAGCGCCCCGGTTTGAAAGAAAAACGCGCCCCACATCAGGAAAATGTTGATGGCGAAGACGAACCACGGTCGATTGGCGCGCAGGCTGACCCAGGCGCGTTTTAAGGTCATGCGCTCCTGAGTAATGCTGATATTTTCCTTAACGTTCCGGAAGCTCACCAGCAGAAAAAAGGTGGCAATAACGCCGAAAACTACCGCCGTATAGAAGAAGCCGTGCTCCTGATTGCCTTTCCCCAGCGCGCCAACCAGCGGCAGAGTGGCGACCGCGACAATGGTCGCCCCGAGCGAGCCGAGCAGAATACGCACTGCCGACAGCGTCGTGCGCTCTCGCGAGTCGTTCGTCAGAAACGGCAGCATGGCGCAGAATGGAATATTAACGAGGGTATAGAGAAACGACAGGCACAAATAGGTGACAAAAGCGTAGATCAGCTTACCGGTGGTGCCGAAATCGGGCACGTAGAAGGCCAGAATACACAGCAGTCCAAAGGGGATCGCGCCAATCAGCAGATACGGACGGCAGCGCCCCCAGCGAGTGGCGGTATTGTCGATCACCTGCCCCATCAGCACGTCGGCCACGCCGTCCACCAGCCGGGTGACCAGGAACATCAGCCCGACATAATAGGCCGGGAGGCCCATCACGTCGGTGTAAAAAAACATCAGATACAGAGAGATCATCTGCCACACAAGGTTGCAGGAGAGATCGGCAATGCCATAGCCAAGGCGCTGCCGCCACAGGGTAAACGTTGTTTCTGCCATAAATCACTCGCTTATCGTTGTTGTTAAAGTCCGTACTGGCGAATAAACCAGGCCGGCGTACAGCTCCACGCATGGCAGTAACTATTGATGAGCTTACTGCCATAGGGGGAAAAGTCAGGATGCTGCGGATCGAAAATTTCCCAGAAGGTGTCGGCGCCGTAGTCGACCATCGCTCCCCAGTAGGCCTTGATCTCCGCTACCGCCTCCTCGCGCAGGCCGCATTGCAGCAGGGCGACAATGTGATGATGGCGCAAGTAGGGGGTATTCATGGCAATGGCGGGCGGATGTTGCTGCAGGCGGCGCATCAGCGCTTGCCGCTGCCCGGCGGTGCCAACCTCCGCCAGTACCAGCCAGATCTGCGATGCCCATGAGACCTGGCGCGCGGCGCCGCTGATAAACACCTGCCGCTCGCTGTCCCACAGGTGGCGGAGGGCGGCCTCTTTCAGCTGCGCGAGCGTAGCGGTGTAGTCGGCTACCCGCTGCGGTTCAACACGCTGCGCCAGCCAGAGGGCACGCTGCAGGCAGTAGATAAGCACCCCCTGCGCCGACGACTGTTTATTCAGTTCCGCCTGCCAGTCGATAAATACCCACCAGTCATCGCTGTCACGTACCAGGCCGCGGGTATCGCAGCGGGTCAGCGCCAGCTCGATTTGCCGTCGCGCCGTGGGCCACAGTTCACGGGCGGTTTCCATGTCGCCAGTGCTTTGCAGGTAGTGATAGAGTACGTCGACAAAAAATAATGAATAATCAAAGAGAAATGTGTCATCGGCGCGCACGTCAGGCTGAACAAAGACATTGGCGGAGACCATGCCATCTTCCCGGGTATGGCCGGCAAACAGGTACAGGCAGCGGCGGACCAGATCGTGGTGGCCGAAGGTCACGTCATTGACCAGCGCCTGCAGGCGCAGGTCGCCGAGCCACAGCCGACGGTCGCGTTTCGGCCCATCCTCAAACACCTCCTGCATGCAGTTTTGCAGGGTGCGAACCGCGACGTCATCAATGGCTTTCAGCTCCGAATCGGCGATGACCGCCGGCTGCGGGCTGCCGGCTGAGGTAACGGTTTCCAGGGCTATCTCATCGAACTGCAGACGAAATTTGCGCGACAGCGCTTTGATTTCCACCTTCAGGTAGCGCAGGCAGTAGCGACGCGGCAGGTCAACCCGGGCGGGCAGGACGTCGAGCCACAGATCCTGTTGCTGCAACCAGCTACTGCTCAGCCACCCCTGGTACTCGCTGAACGGCTCGCAGACTTCGCTCAGCGTTTCGCCGAAGGTGAAGTGCAGATGGGCCGGGGCATCCGGCGGGCTGCCGACGCTGCGGCAGCTGAACTGCAGGTAGCCAACAAAATGGCTGCCAAAGTCAATGATGATGCTGTCGCCGACGCGAAGCGGCTGCTGATAAAACTGCTCAGGCGTGCAGACGGTGTGTCCCCGCCAGCCGTTCAGCGCCGCCGGATCGGCGACGGCCTCGACGATGGCCTGCGGCGCCTGGCGCTGACGATGTAGCGCGGGCGTTAGGGCGGCCGCACGCTCTAATAAATGCGGATGGCGGGTCATCGCCACACTGGAATTGTATTGAATTGCCTGTGACATACTGCGTCCTCTCCATTAGGTTAGGCGCAGCATAGGCCGTCGTCCGGCGGCACCACCACTCTGGCAATGCCAAACCGTCAGTGAAAATGGCAGGAATAATGAGGTGGGGGCGCTGGCGATCACAAATCCGCACATCGGGCGCGTGCCGAGAGCCGGAATAGATTATCGTGCCCCTGCGCACCAGGCTGTTCAGGATTTGCTGTAATGATGACACTGACCGTTGAGTATTATTTCACCCACCCCCAGGATAAGCTCGGCATGTACGCCAGCGACCCGGAAGATAATAGCCAGGAACATGGCCACGAGTTTGCCGAGCTGGTGATCGTCGAGGAGGGGCATGGATTACACGTTATTAATGGCCGCCCGCTGTATATCCAGCAGGGCGATGTATTTTATGTCCAGCCTGGCGATGTCCACTATTATGATGAGCTGGGGACGCTGAAGTTGATTAATGTCTTAATTAATCCGGCGGTGGCCTTTCGCTATTTACAGCAGATGGAGGGATTGCTGCAGCAATTATCGGCGCAGCGCGCCGCCTGCTATGGCTGGCTGGCACCGGAGACCCGCAGCTATTGTCGGGAACTGGTGGAAAAGATATTTTCCCCGGCGCTGAGGGCGGCGGATAATACCCCGCAACGGGAGTCTCTCTTTTTCCAGCTGGTGACCACCATTCTCACAGCCGAGTCGGAAGCCGAATATAGCAGCACCCGCTATAAACTGCATAAATTACTCACCTGGCTGCAGGAGCACTGTTTCGAAGAACATAACTGGCAGCAGCTGGCGGAGCAATTTCATCTCACCACCCGCACGGCGTTTCGCCATATTAAAGAGGCCACCGGATTAACGCCGGATAATTATCTGAAACGTCTGCGACTGGTCTCCGCGCGGGTCAAATTACGCGAAACGGAGATGACCATTACCGAAGTGGCTTATCTGTGCGGCTTCGCCAACAGCAACCACTTTACCACCCTGTATAAAAAAGTGTTTGGCCTGACCCCAAGCGCCGATCGCCGCCGCCCACCGGGTTAAAAGGGGGGCCGCAGGCCGGGCAGGGGAAAAATCTGCCACCCGCGGCAGGTCACGCTTATTCGTCGAGGGAGTTTGCCCGCACGTGGCGGCCACTGGCGACAAAATTGCCTGTCCCCAGATGATGCAGGGTATTGATCTTATCGTCATCGAACTGCCAGCGTCCGGTGACGAACGCGCGCTCATCGGCGGCGGCGGAAACCACTTCGCCAAACAGCGTATCGTACTGCTCCTGGGCCGCCGTCGCCGGCAGCAGACGGCACTCCATCCATGCCAGACACTTCTCCTCGATCAGCGGCAGGCCCAGCTCCGGACCGGTCACCACCGGAATTCCGTAAGCATTGAATTTGTCTTCATCGCGGCCGCTGACGCTGCCGACGGCGTAGGTCCAGCTGGCGGCGGCCACGCCGGGAACCACGATGCCGAAGGTGCCGTTGCGCTCGATGATTTCCCGCGTCCAGGTGCTTTTATCCACCACGATAGCCACCCGCGGCGGGGCGAATTCCACCGGCATCGACCAGGCGGCGGCCATGACGTTGCGCCGGTCGGACGCAGCGTCGTAGCTGGTGATCAAAATGGTCGGACCGTGGTTGAGCAGGCGGCTGGCATACTGCAGTTCCACGTGGCGAAAGCGGCTCATAGGCGTTCCTTGAGTAATGGGTCGGTTGGCGGGTAATACGTTAAGCCGCAATGAAAATGTAATCAATACGTCATCTCGTCTGACTATAGTCGCCAGCACAAAGTCCCAAAGAGGATCACAATATGTTGGCTCCCCTGATATTATCCCAGGTGAGCGCGCCCCGTCGGATGTCGACCGCCGGGCAGGGGTTGCTTTCCCGCAAGGGAGGGCGACAATGCGCGCGCTGACCACTATCACTCTGCAGGCGGTCTCATTCGCCTTCGCAGAGACCCCCATTCTCGATCGCTTCTCGCTGCATATCGAACCCGGCAGCATTGTGGCGCTGCTGGGCCCGTCCGGCTGCGGCAAAAGCACCTTGCTGCGCCTGCTGGCGGGGCTGAGCGTGCCGGCCAGCGGTGAAATCCGCTTTGGCGATCGGCTGGTGGCCCGCGCAGGATGGGGATTGCCCCCGGAACAACGCGATATCGGCATGGTTTTCCAGGATTACGCCCTCTGGCCGCATATGAGCGTGGCGCAGAACGTCGCCTTTCCGCTGCGCATGCGCGGCGTTGCCCGCGCCGAACGCGAGCGCCGGGTGAGCGAGGCGCTGGCGCGGGTGGGCCTCGACGGCTTTGCCGAACGTAAACCTTCAGGCCTTTCCGGCGGCCAGCAGCAGCGGGTGGCGCTGGCGCGGGCGATCGTCGCCGCGCCGCGGGTGCTGCTGTTTGATGAGCCGCTCTCCAACCTGGACAGCGAACTGCGCGAATCGCTGTGTGGCGAAATGAGCCGCCTGCTGCGCCAGCTCGGCATCACCGCCGTGTATGTTACCCATGACCGCCGTGAAGCCGAGCTGTTAGCCGACCGGATAGTCCATTTATCCGCGGGCCGCGTGACCGCTGTCCGCGCCGTTACGCCAACCTCGGGGGACGTTGTATGAACACCGTTATGACCGTTAAGAAAGGAGTGGTACTCGCGATGGCTCTCTCCGCCATGATGCTCTCAAGCGCCCATGCGCTGACCGTTTACACCGCCGGCCCTGGCTCGCTGGCGAAAAGCCTGGCCAGCGGTTTTGAACAACAGACCGGGGTGAAGGTGACCGTTTTCCAGGCCACCACCGGCAAAGTGATGGCCCGTCTGGAGGCCGAGCAGGCCAACCCACAGGCGGATGTGCTGATCTCCGCTTCATGGGATACCGCGGAGGATCTGCACCAGCGGGGTTGGTTGCTGCCTTTTCACAGCGCCAACGCCGACAAGGTACCGGCTAATCTGAAATCGGCGGACTATATCGCCCAGGGGGTCTCGGCGCTTGGCATCGTCTGGAACAGCAAAAGCGGCACTCCGGAGCCGAAAGAGTGGCGGGATCTCACCCAGCCGGCGTTTAAAGATAAGGTAACGACGCCTGACCCGGCGCTCTCCGGCGCGTCGCTGGATCTGCTGATTGGCCTGCAAAACAGCATGGGCGACCAGGCCTGGCAGCTGTTTGACGATCTGAAAAAGAACGGCATGGTGGTCAGCGGCCCCAACGCCCAGGCGGTGACGCCGGTGATGCAGGGGGCGAAAGCGGCGGTGTTCGGCGCGGTGGATTATGTCTCCTACGGCAATATTCAGCAGGGCGAGTCGCTGAAGGTGATCTTCCCGGCCAGCGGGACGGTGATTGCCCCACGCCCGATGATGATCCTCAAAACCAGCCAGCATGCCGACGACGCCAAAGCCTTTATCGATTACGTGCTGTCGCCGGAAGGTCAGGCGCGGGTCGCCGACGCCTGGCTGATGCCCGCTCGCCGCGATGTGGCCGCTAAACGCCCGCTGCTGGACGCGCTGAAGGTCTTGCCCACCAGCGGCGAGGGGAGTAGCGAGCGTAGCGCCGTCCTGACCCGCTTCAGTCAGCTGTATGCCCAATAATTGACACGGTTCTCCGGCGCTGGCCGCCGGGAGAACGCTTCGTTTCAGGAACCGCTGTGAAACAAAAATTCCTTTCCGGCGTGACCCTTGCTGCCCTGACGCTGCTGGTCGCGTTACCGCTGTTGTTTATTCTGCTGCAGGCAATTTTTCCCCATTTCAGCGCCGGTTCGCTCCATGACGCCTTTGGCGGCGTCTCGCCGCTGCTGGCGGACCCTCAGCTGATGTCGATGCTCGGCGGTACGCTGTGGATCGCCGGCGGCGTGGCGCTGGCCAGCGTCCTCATTGGCCTGCCGCTCGGCATTCTGCGCGGTATGTTTTCGTTGCCGCTGCCCCGGCTATGGGACCTGCTGTTTTTGATCCCCTTTCTGACGCCGCCATATATCTCGGCGCTCTCGTGGATGTTGGCGCTGCAACGCCAGGGCTATCTGCAGCAGCTGACCGGCTGGCAGCTAAACGATCTGCTATTCAGCCGCAGCGGGATCGTGCTGGTGATGACCTTTAATATTTTTCCCGTGGTCTACTTTGCCGTTTCCCGCAGCCTGCTGGCGAGCGGGCAACGGCTGGCGATGGTCGCCCGGGTCCATGGCGCCAGCGCCTGGCGCGCCTTCTGGCACGTGACGCTGCCGATGCTCTCCCCGGCGCTGGCGGCGGGGATGCTGCTGGCGTTTACTCTCGCCATCGAGGAGTTTGGCGTACCGGCGGCGCTGGGCAGCCGGGCGGGAGTGGTGATGCTGACGGTGGGCATTGAGAAAAAGCTGGCCGACTGGCCGGTGGACCTTACCGGCGCCGCGCTGCTGTCGCTGCTGCTGATGACGGTAGCGCTGTTCGCCTGGTGGCTGCAAACGCGGCTGGTGGGGGAGAAGGAGGTCACCAGCGTCACCGGCAAACCGGGAGAAAACCGTGGGACGTCGCTGGGCTGGATGACGCTGCCCGCGCTGCTGGCGATGGCGGCCGTCGGCGGCCTGGCGGTCGGGGTCCCCGCCGTCTCGATGATGCTCACCAGCCTGATGGGCACCCTCTCGGGCGGAGTCAGCCTGGAGAATGTCACGCTGCGTCACTTCGCGGCGCTATTCGACCAGCAGGGCGATGCCCTGTCGGCCCTCGGCGTCAGCCTGTCTCTGGCGCTAGGTTCGGCGCTGATCGTCGGCGCGCTGGGGCTGCTGGCCGCCTGGCTGGTGATGGTGCAGAAGATCAAAGGGCGCGGGGTGGTGGATGCGCTGTCGCTGATGCCGGCGGCGCTGCCGGGCGTGGTGGTGGGGGTGGGATTGATCCTGCTGTGGAACCAGCCCTTCTGGCCGCGCTCGCCCTACAACACGCTGTGGATGCTGCTGCTCTCCTATTGTTGCCTGCTACTGCCCTGGCCGGTGCGCTATGTCGGCAGCGCGCTGCGCCAACTCGGCCCCAATCTTGAGCCCGCCGCCCGGGTCCACGGCGCATCGCCGCTGCAGGCGCTGCGGCTAATTGTTCTGCCGCTGGTCTTTCCGGCGCTGCTGGCGGCGATGCTGATGGTGTTTGCGGTGGCGTCCCGGGAGCTGGTGACCTCGCTGCTGCTGGCGCCCGCCGGCACGCAGACCGTGGCGGTGTTTATCTGGCGCTAGTTCGAACAGGGATCCGTTGGTCAGGGCATGGCGATGGCCAGCCTGACGCTATTGACCGGTCTGCTCCTGATGCTGACGGCGCTGGCGCTGATGCAGCGCAGCACGCGCGGTTAACGACAAGCGCACAAAAAAGAGGGTCGGCGCGGGAATATAGGCTATAAATGTCGGACACCAACAGCTGGAGACCCTGATGAGTCCCTTTTTACGCGCCTATTTTTCCCGTCTGGGCTGGACGGGAGAGCCTGATGTTTCTATTGATACCTTGCGCCAACTGCATCTGCAGCATAACAGCGCTATCCCTTTCGAAAACCTCGACGTCCTGCTGCCGCGCGAGATCCACCTTGACGACCTGGCGCTGGAAGCGAAGCTGATCGCCGGCCGACGCGGGGGGTATTGTTTTGAACAAAATGGCCTGCTGGAGCGCGCGCTGCGCGAAATAGGCTTTAATGTCCGCAGCCTGCTGGGCCGGGTGGTGCTGGCCAATCCGCCGCAGATGCCGCCGCGCACCCATCGTTTATTGCTGGTGGAAGTGGCGGGCGAGCGCTGGGTAGCCGACGTTGGCTTCGGCGGCCAGACGCTGACCGCGCCGATCAAGCTGCTGGCCGATATCCCGCAGCAGACGCCGCACGGCAGCTATCGTCTGGTGCATGAAGGGGATGAGTGGACGCTGCAGTTCAACCATCACGAACACTGGCAGTCGATGTACCATTTCGATTTAGGCCGCCAGTATGCGTCTGATTATGTGATGGGTAACTTCTGGTCGGCGCACTGGCCGCAGTCCCACTTCCGTCACCACCTGCTGATGTGCCGTCATCTGCCGGACGGCGGCAAAATGACCCTCACCAATTTCCACTTTACCCACTGGGAAAATAACCACGTGGTGGAGAAGGTCGATTTTGCCGATGTCTCCGCGCTGTACGAAGGGCTGCAAACCCGCTTCGGCCTGGGCGTGGACGATCCTAAACATGGCTTCAGCGAAGCGGCGCTGGCGGCGGTGATGGCGGCTTTCGATACGCATCCGGAAGCCGGGAAGTAAATTTCCTCATGCCCGGCGGCGCTGCGCTGACCGGGCCTGGGGAAAGATATCGAAGGGAGATAGAAGCGTTTATGTAGGCCGGGTAAGGCGTAGCCGCGATCCGGTAAACTAACGGCACAACGCGTTAAATGGCTTCCGCCAGCAGCCAATGCCTGCGATGGAACTACGCCGCGCCATAGAGGATCGTTATCGTCGTAATGTCAAAGTCAGCTAAAACAATTCCAGAGTAATCATCTTATTCAAATAACGGCTAAACGCCGTCTCGTCCAGGGTCTGGGTGCCGAGGGCGTAAATCCCGTCGAGGCCGCACACCAGGGCGATAAAACGCCAGGCGATATCCGCCGGCGGCTCGGTCGAATGAAACTCACCGCAGGCGAGGCCCTGCTCAACGATCGCCACGGTCTCGGCATGCCACATGGTCATGGTTAGCAGGTAGGCCGCTTTGATGTCCGGGTCGCTGTCGGCCAGTACCTGGCCTTCCCGCCACAGGCGGATATAGGGTTCCAGCCGGCCATCCTCGCTGCCGATCATCGAGAATAACCGCTCGCGCCAGCTGGCGTCCTCGGCCACCAGCGGCATGTCGAGCATCTCGCGGATAAGACGGATGAACACCTGGGACTTCAGCTCGCCGATGGAGGCGAAGTGGTGGTGCAGTTGCCCGGCGGCCACCTGCGCTTCGCGGGCGATCTGCCGCACGGTCATGGCGCTGAAGCCGCCGCGCAGCGCCAGGCGCATGGCGGCCTGCATAATCCCTTCCCGTCGCTCATCCCGCTGTAAATAGTGCATAGAACCCCGCTGATATCTGGCTTTGGCCGAGTGTAACAAAAAGTTGGACATGCGTTCAACAATCCGGCAGGATCGCCATCCTGGACGTGTGTCCAAGTTCTAACATTGAGGTACAAGCTATGTCACGGCAATGGATGACGCTGATGGCGATTTTGCTGGTTTATATTCCGGTGGCGATTGACGCCACGGTGTTGCATGTGGCCGCGCCGACCCTCAGCGTCGCGCTGGGCAGCAGCGGCAATGAGCTGCTGTGGATCATTGATATCTATTCATTGGTGATGGCCGGGATGGTGCTGCCGATGGGCGCCCTTGGCGATAAAATCGGCTTTAAACGTCTGCTGCTGCTCGGCAGCGCTATTTTTGGCGTCGCCTCGCTGTGCGCCGCACTGTCGCCGACGGCTCTGACGCTGATTGCCTCCCGTGCCCTGCTGGCGGTGGGGGCGGCGATGATCGTGCCGGCGACGCTGGCCGGGATCCGCAGCACCTTTGCCGAGGCCAGCCAGCGCAATATGGCGCTGGGGCTGTGGGCGGCGGTGGGCTCCGGCGGCGCGGCCTTTGGCCCGCTGGTGGGCGGCATGCTGTTGGAGCATTTCTACTGGGGATCGGTGTTCCTGATCAACGTGCCGATTGTGCTGGTGGTTATCGCCATTAACGCCAAAGTGGTGCCGCGCCAGCCCGCGCGCCGCGACCAGCCGCTGAACCTGCTGCAGGCGCTCATTTTGATTGCGGCGATCCTGATGCTGGTGTTTAGCGCCAAATCGGCCCTGAAGGGCCAGCTGGCGCTGTGGCTCACCGCGCTGGTGGCGATCGGCGGGGCGGCGATGCTCACCTGGTTTATCCGCAAACAGCTGTCGGCGGTCCGGCCGATGGTGGATATGCGACTGTTCACTCATCGCATTATTTTAAGCGGGGTGATGATGGCGATGACCGCCCTGATTACCCTGGTGGGTTTTGAGCTGTTGATGGCTCAGGAGCTGCAGTTTGTGCATCAGAAAACGCCGTTCGAGGCGGGGATGTTTATGCTGCCGGTGATGGTGGCCAGCGGCTTTAGCGGGCCGATTGCCGGGATGCTGGTGTCGAAGCTCGGGCTGCGCGAGGTGGCGACCGGCGGGATGTTGCTCAGCGCCTTCAGCTTTCTGGGCCTGGCGCTGACCGATTTCAGCACTCAGCAATGGTTGGCCTGGGGGCTGATGACGCTGCTGGGCTTTAGCGTCGCCAGCGCGCTGCTGGCCTCCAGCTCCGCCATTATGGCGGCGGCGCCGAAGGAGAAAGCGGCGGCGGCCGGGGCGATCGAAACCATGGCCTATGAGCTGGGCGCTGGCCTCGGCATTGCCCTGTTCGGCCTGATCCTGACCCGCAGCTACAGCGCCACCATTGTGCTACCGCCCGGGCTGAATGAGACCATGGCGCAGCGGGCGTCGTCATCGATCGGCGAGGCGGTTAGCCTGACCCAGGCGCTACCCGCCGGGGTAGCGGAGGCGCTGATGGCGGCGGCGAAGGCGGCCTTTACCCAGGCGCACAGTCTGGTGCTGGCGACAGCGGGGGTCATGCTTCTGCTGCTGGCCGCCGGGATCTGGCGCAGCCTCGCCACGGTGACGAAGCCGCAGACGGCGCTATAGCTGTAGCGACAGGTCCATCGCCGCGCGGCGTAGCGGGGCGAGGGCCTTCTCTTTTAACGCCGCGGCGCTGACCGTCGCGGCCGGCACCCCGACATTCAGCGCGGCCACCACCTGGCCATGACGCGACAGCACCGGCACCGCCAGCGAGCACAGGCCCACCTCTATCTGCCGGTCGGCGAGGGCATAGCCCTGCATGCGCACCCGATCAATCTCCGCGCGTAGCCCGGCCATATCGCACAGGGTGTGTGGGGTGTAGCGAATGAGCACGGCGCGTGACAGTGTCACCTCCAGCTGCTCTTCCGGCAGCGCGCTGAGCAATACCCGACCCATCGACGTCGCCCACGCCGGCAGGCGACTGCCGCGTCCGATATCGACGCTCAATAAATTATTCACCGCCGCGCGGGCAATATAGAGCACGTTATCCCCGTCGAGCGTCGCCGCCGAACAGGATTCGCCGAGGGCTTTGCCGAGGCTGTCCAGCGCCGTCTGCGCCACTTTCGCCAGCGGGGTGCCGGCGAGATAGGCATGGCCCACCGCCAGCACACGGGGGAGCAGCTCATAATGGCGGCCATCCGGGCTATGGACCATGCCCAGCGCGGCGAGGGTATACAGGCACCGGCGTACCGCCGCGCGGGAAATTTGCGTTTTCTGGCTTAACTGGGAAATGGTCAGCCGCTGACGCTGTGGGGTGAAGGCGTTAAGCACCTCCAGACCGCGGGCCAGAGACAGCATAAAGTTGGGATCGTGCTCGGCCTGCCTGGCGCTCAGCGTATTGGGGATATTGTCGCTCATCGCATCCTTCTCCGTTGCAGCGTAAAGCTCACGGCAGATCACTATACCTTGCGCAAAATGGGGCGCGCTGAATTGTGCCGGTTTTACCACCACGATCACATTAATAACCGTCTTTTAACAAACGCGTCGATAATCGCACAACATTTCGATTATCGCCGTTGACCATCCGCCAGGCCGAACCCTATTGTCAATGGCACAGCCCCCCCCGTTATGGATGTGGGTACAAAAAGTTATACATCTCATCAGGAAGCGAAAATGACTGCCACCGTAGAACGTATTGAGAGCTGGATTGTGGATGTCCCAACCATCCGGCCACATAAATTGTCGATGACCACCATGGGATGTCAGACGCTGGTGATCGTGCGCCTTACCCGCTCCGACGGCATCTGCGGCATTGGCGAGGCCACCACCATCGGCGGCTTGAGCTATGGCGTCGAGAGCCCGGAGGCTATCTCGTCGGCGATAACGCATTACCTGACGCCGCTGCTGCTGGGGCAACCGGCTGATAACCTGAATGCGCTGACCGCCCGCATGAACAGCGCCATTAAAGGCAACACTTTTGCCAGGTCCGCCATTGAAACCGCGCTGCTGGATGCCCAGGGCAAAGCGCTGGGGCTGCCGGTGTCGGCGCTGCTCGGCGGCGCGCTGCAAACGGCGTTGCCGGTGCTGTGGACGTTAGCCAGCGGCGATACCGCGAAAGATATTGCCGAAGGGGAAAAACTGTTAACCGAGCGGCGCCATCAGGCGTTCAAGCTGAAAATTGGCGCACGCGAATTAGCGACCGACCTGCGCCATACCCGCGCCATTGTGGAGGCGCTAGGGGATCGCGCCAGCATCCGCGTCGACGTCAATCAGGCCTGGGACGCCGCAACCGGCGCGAAAGGCTGCCGCGAGCTGGCGGCGATGGGCGTCGACCTCATCGAACAGCCGGTCAGCGCCCACGACAACGCGGCGCTGGTGCGGTTAAGCCAGCATATTGAAACCGCGATCCTCGCCGACGAAGCGGTGGCCACCGCTTACGATGGCTATCAACTGGCGCAGCAGGGCTTTACCGGCGCTTACGCGTTGAAAATCGCCAAGGCCGGCGGACCGAACAGCGTACTGGCGCTGGCCCGCGTCGCCCAGGCGGCGGGTATTGGCCTGTATGGCGGCACCATGCTGGAGGGGACCGTCGGGACTGTCGCCTCGCTACACGCCTGGTCGACGCTGCCGCTGCAGTGGGGCACCGAAATGTTCGGCCCGCTGTTGCTGAAAGACGATATCGTCAGCGTACCGCTCTCCTTTGCCGACGGCGAGGTGGTGCTGCCGCAAATCCCGGGTCTTGGCGTCGAGCTGGATGAAGACAAACTGCGTTTTTACACCCGCCAGGCGTAGCGGGAAACAGGAGAAACAGATGCTATTTAAAGTGGATATGACCGTGAATATACCGCTCGGCTTTCCCGTCGCCGAAGCGGAGGAAATAAAACAACGCGAAAAAGCCTATTCGCAACAATTACAGCGGGAAGGCAAATGGCGACATATCTGGCGCGTCGCCGGTCTTTACGCCAATGTCAGTATTTTCGATGTCAAAGATACCGAAGAGTTACATCAAATATTAATGGGATTGCCGCTGTATCCTTTTATGGATATTCGCGTCGAGGCGCTGTGCCGCCATCCCTCGTCTGTTCGTGACGATGATAGCTAATAATAATAACACCTGACCTCATGCCGGGGTGACCCGGTAAATACCCTACAACGATAAGAGAGAATAATAATGAGTAATGCTTTCGTACAACAAGAAGCCGTGCAGAAATTATTACGTGAAGGGGCGGGTTTACACGTCCCTGGCGGAAACGAACGTTTTAAAGCCATTATTCACCGTCTGCTGGAGAATATCTGTACGCTGATCGACGACTATAACATCACCGAAGAAGAGTTCTGGCATGCGGTGAACTATCTGCATGCGCTGGGTGGTCGTCAGGAGGCGGCGCTGCTGGCGGCAGGGCTGGGTCTGGAGCATTTCCTCGACCTGCGTCAGGACGCCATTGACGCAGCGGCGCGCAGGGAAACCGGCACCCCGCGCACCATCGAAGGGCCGCTGTATGTGGCCAATGCGCCGCTGGCCGATGGCCACGCCCGGATGGATGATGGCGCCGACCCGGGGGAAGTGATGTGGCTGCATGGCCAGGTCAAAGATACCGAGGGCCGGCCGGTGGCCAACGCCATCGTCGATATCTGGCACGCCAATACCCTCGGCAATTACTCCTTCTTCGACCCGAGCCAGAGTGAATACAACCTGCGCCGTCGGATCCGTACCGGCGCCGATGGCCGCTATAGCGTGCGCAGCATCCTGCCTTCCGGCTACGGCTGTCCGCCGGATGGACCAACGCAGAAATTGCTGGATCAGTTAGGCCGCCACGGCAACCGTCCGGCGCACATTCACTTCTTTGTCTCCGCACCGGGGCATAAACATCTCACCAGCCAGATCAACCTCAGCGGCGATAAATACCTGTGGGATGATTTTGCCTTCGCCACCCGCGACGGTCTGATTGCCGACCCGATTAAAGTGACGGACCGCGAGACTATCGCGCAGCGCGACCTTGAGGGAGAGCACACTGAGGTCTGTTTTGATTTCACCCTGTGTAAAGCGCTCAGCGCCGACGAAGAGCAGCGCGGCGCCCGCCTGCGCGCCAAAGCGTAATCTGCTGTAACGGCCCCGGGCACGCGGTTGCCCGGGCCAGACATTGCACCTGAAAGCTAACAATTCACCCGGTTTATTTCATCCTGAATACTGCAGGAGGGACTGACTCATGCAAAAAACGCTATCAGCGCTTAAAGAAAAAATTAACAACGCCTTAATTGTCGATCGTGAAAATCATATTTACCGCTGCCATCGGTCGATATTTACCGACCCGCAGCTGTTTGAATTTGAAATGAAGCATATCTTCGAAGGTAACTGGGTATTTCTCGCCCATGAAAGCCAAATTGCCGAACCGGGTGATTATTATACCCTGACGCTGGGGCGTCAGCCGGTGATTATTACCCGCGATAAAAAGCATGAGCTGCATGCGTTAATTAACAGCTGCGCTCATCGCGGCGCCATGTTATGTCGAAGGAAAACCGGGAATAAAAACTCTTTTACCTGTCCGTTTCACGGCTGGACCTTCAGCAATAACGGCAAATTATTAAAAGCCAAAGATGAAAGCACCGGCGCTTATCCTGACACCTTCAAACAGGAAGGATCTCACGACCTGCAAAAGCTGCCGCGTTTTCAGTCCTATCGCGGTTTTTTATTCGGTAGCCTCAATGCCGACGTGCAGCCGCTGGAAGCCTATCTCGGGGAAACTTGTAAAATCATCGATCTGATCGTCGACCAGGCGCCGGAGGGGCTGGAAGTGCTCAAGGGTTCGTCGAGCTACGTTTACGAAGGCAACTGGAAGCTGGGTGCGGAGAACGGCGCTGATGGCTACCATGTCAGCGTAGTGCACTGGAACTACGCCTCCACCATGTCGCGACGCAACTATGAAGCGCAAGGCACCCATGCGGTGGACGCCAACGGCTGGTCAAAAAGCCTCGGCGGCGGCTACGGATTTGATAACGGCCATATGCTGCTGTGGACCCGGGCGCTGAATCCGGAGGTGCGCCCGGTGTATGCCCATCGCGAGCGTCTGCAGGCGGAATTCGGCGAACGGCGCGCCGACCAGATGGTCAACGAAACCCGCAACCTATGCCTGTACCCCAACGTCTATCTGATGGATCAATTCTCCACCCAGATCCGCGTCATTCGTCCGCTGGCGGTGGACAAAACCGAAGTCACTATCTGGTGCTTTGCCCCGAAGGGGGAATCCGACCAGGCGCGGGCCCTGCGTATCCGCCAGTATGAAGATTTCTTTAACGTTAGCGGGATGGGCACCCCGGACGATCTCGAAGAGTTCAGCGCCTGTCAGCGCGGCTATCTCGGTGAAAATCTGGCGTGGAGCGATCTCAGCCGCGGCGCGCTGCGCTGGGTCGATGGTCCGGATGAGCATGCGCAGCACGCCGGATTTAATCCGCGCTTAAGCGGCGTGAAATCGGAGGACGAGGCGCTGTACATCGCCCATCACCATCACTGGCAGACGCTGATGCTCGCGGCGATTGAACAAGAGCAGCAGCGCTATGACCAGTCGATCACCCAGCGCGTGGAGGTGGCCTGATGCTGAACCTCGAACAGGTACGCCAGTTTCTCTATTACGAAGCCCGTCTGCTGGATGACCGTCAGTGGGATGAATGGCTCAGCTGCTACAGCCCGCAGGTGATCTACTGGATGCCGGCGTGGGGCGACGACGATCAGCTGACGCGCGACCCGCAAAAAGAGATTTCGCTTATCTACTATCCCAACCGGGAAGGGCTGGAGGATCGCGTCTACCGCATTAAAACCGAGCGCTCCGGGGCCAGCACGCCGGAGCCGCGGACCACCCATATCATCAGCAACGTCGAACTGCTGGGGGAGAGCGACGAGGGGCTGGAGGTGCGTTACAGCTGGGTGACCTGGAGCCACCGCTATCAGCACACCGATGCCTTTTTCGGCGCCACCTGCTGCACGCTGACCGAGCAGGACGGCCGGCCGCAGATCGTGCGCAAAACCGTGCGCCTGAATAACGACTATATCCGTCAGGTGATTGACGTTTACCACATTTAAGAGGCGCCTATGACCTTCACTATTGCTCTTAATTTTGAGGACGGTATCACCCGCTTTATTCAATGCCATGCCGGAGAGAAAGTCCTGGATGCTGCCTATCGGCAGAAGGTGAATCTGCCGATGGACTGCTCGGACGGCGTGTGCGGCACCTGCAAATGCCACTGCGCCAGCGGGGAATACGATCTCGGCGAGGAGTATCTCGACGAGGCGTTAAGCGATGAGGAAGCGCAGGCCCGCCAGGTGCTGACCTGCCAGATGGTGCCGACCAGCGACTGCGTTGTCGATGTGCCGGTGGCCGCCGCGCAGTGTAAAACCGCCCTGACGAACACCGGGGCGCAGGTGCGACAGGTGAATTGTCTGTCCGATACCGCCATCGAGCTGGTGGTCGCCCTCGATGAGCCGCTGGACTTCCTGGCGGGGCAGTACGTCAACATTCAGGTGCCAGGCACGCCGCACGTTCGCGCCTATTCCTTCAGCTCACGGCCAGGCTCGGCAGAAGGGCGTTTCCTGATCCGTAACGTGCCCGGCGGCATGATGAGCCAGTGGTTAACCCTGCAGGCGCGGCCCGGCGATCGTCTTACCCTCAGCGGCCCGATGGGCAGCTTCTATCTGCGCCACGGCGAACGTCCGTTGCTGATGCTGGCCGGCGGTACCGGGCTGGCGCCGCTGCTCTCCATGCTCGAGACCTTGCAGGCGCAGAACGCCGCGCGCCCGGTGACCCTGATGTATGGCGTCACGCGCGACGCGGATCTGGTGAAGACCGAGGCGCTGGAGGCATTCCGTCAGCAGTTAAACCACTTTCGCTGGCTACCGGTAGTGGCGGAGGAAAACAGTCCTTGCCCGCAGCGCGGCTTCGTCACCGATCATCTTGACGACGCCATGCTGAATAATGGCGAGGTCGATATCTACCTTTGCGGACCGCCGCCGATGGTCAACGCGGTCGCCACGGCGCTGCGTGAGCGAGGGATCACCCCGGCGGGCTTCTGGTACGAGAAATTTATCGCCAGCCAGAGCGCGGCGGCATAAGGAGGCAGTATGCGTTTTAGCGATAAAGTGGTCGCCATCACCGGCGCGGCCCAGGGCATTGGCCGACAAACCGCGGAGCAGGCGGCTGCGGAAGGCGCGGCTCTGCTGCTCATCGATCGTTCGCCCTGGGTGCATGAGCTGGCGGCGACGCTGGCTCAGTCCGGCAGTCAGGTGCTGGCGCTGGAGGCTGACCTGGAACAGTGGCCGAGCGCCGAGCAGGCGTTTGCCGACGGGGTGGCGCATTTTGGCCGCATCGATGTGTTAATCAATAACGTCGGGGGGACCATTTGGGCGCGGCCGTTTGCCGAATATCAACCGGAGCAGATTGAGAAAGAGATCCGCCGCTCGCTGTTTCCTACCCTGTGGGGCTGCCGCGCGGCGCTGCCGTGGATGCTGAAGCAGGGCAAAGGCTGCATCGTCAATATCTCGTCGGTGGCGACAGCAGGGGTCAACCGGGTGCCTTATTCGGCGGCGAAGGGAGGTGTGAATGCGCTGACCCGGTCGATTGCCATGGAGTACAGCGGCAGCGGTATTCGGATTAACGCCGTCGCACCGGGCGGGACGGAGGCGCCGCCGCGCCTGACGCCGCGTAACGACGAGCAGCCCAGTGAACAGGAGAAGGCGTGGTATCAGCAGGTGGTCGATCAGACGGTGGCCAGCAGTCTGATGCACCGCTACGGCACGCTGGCGGAACAGGCAAACGCGATCCTGTTTCTCGCCAGCGATGAGGCCAGTTATATCACCGGCGTCACCCTCCCGGTGGCGGGCGGCGATCTCGGCTAACGGCGGGTCGCGTACCAGCAGAGCAGGGAGCCGAGACACACCATCCCGGCCCCCTGCCAGAACGACCATGATAGCGCGGCGCTAAGCAGGATCGCCGCCAGCGCGGAGGAGAGCACCGGCGTGAAGTAGGAGGCCGCCGCCAGCAGGCTGACGTTACCGTGGAGGATCCCCACGTTCCACGCGGCGTAGGCCAGACCGAGCGCCACCGCTACCGTCAGCAGCTTGATGCTGACCGGCCAGCTGAAGACCATCGGCGGCTGCGGCGTGGCGAGAAACTTCAGCCATAGCGTCAGCGCGGTTAACAGGACGAACAGGGTAATGGCATTTTTGCCGCCGGCATATTTGGCCGTCACCGTGCAGTAGGCCGCCCAGATAAAGGCGCCGACAAAGGCCAGCAGATAGCTGAGCGGACTGGAGATGACGTTGCTGATAATCTCCTCCAGCTGCAGGCCGTGCTCACCCCCCAACACCCAGCCGACGCCAAGCAGGGCGAGAAGCAAACCGGGGATCACCAGCCAGCTGCTTTTCTGACCATTAAACAGGATGGCGAACAGGATGGTCAGGCTGGGCCACAGGTAATTGACCATCCCCACCTCAATCGCCTGTTGACGGCTGGCGGCATAGCCCAGGGACAGCGCGAGGCAGATTTCATAGCTGACAAACAGCACGCTGCCGGCCAGCAGATAGCGGCGCGGGATCTGGCGCAGGTTGGGAAAACCAACGGTAAAAATCAGCAGCAGGCCGCTGAGGCTGTAAATCATCGCCGCGCCGCCGACCGGGCCCAGTCCTTCGCTGACGCCGCGAATCAATCCGACCATCGTGCTCCATAAAATAATGGCGGCGAAGCCGATGGTCGTGGCTCTCTTTTTCTCCATGCTTATCCTGAGGGTTACGCGAATGCAGCCGGCATATATATCATCTTTTGACCGCCGCGGGGCGAAATTTTCCGCCATGGGTAACCCCTGGGGATTAGTGAAAACGGCCGCGGCTGGCGATTAAGGGGGAGTGGGTTTTGCTCCTTGATTTGACGCAAATTTTCCCGGGATTTTACTGTTAGTTTCCTCCGCGCGATGAATCAACATCCTGCATGGAGGAATGCAATGGACGTCAGCCGCAGAAAGTTCTTTAAGATCTGCGCAGGCGGTATGGCCGGAACCACAGCTGCCGCCCTGGGCTTTGCCCCCAAAATGGCGCTGGCTCAGGCACGCAATTACAAATTGCTGCGTGCGAAAGAGATCCGCAACACCTGCACTTACTGCTCCGTTGGCTGCGGGCTATTAATGTATAGCCTCGGCGACGGCGCGAAAAACGCCAAAGAAGCGATTTACCATATCGAAGGAGATCCGGACCATCCGGTGAGCCGCGGCGCGCTATGCCCGAAAGGCGCCGGCCTGCTGGACTATGTCCACAGTGATAACCGCCTGCGCTACCCGGAGTACCGCGCCCCGGGATCCGATAAATGGCAGCGACTCTCCTGGGATGAAGCCTTCAGCCGCATTGCCCGGCTGATGAAAGCCGACCGCGACGCTAACTTTATGGAAAAGAACGAGCAGGGCGTAACGGTTAACCGCTGGCTTTCCACCGGCATGCTGTGCGCCTCGGCGGCGAGTAATGAGACCGGCATGCTGACGCAAAAATTTGTGCGATCGCTCGGCATGCTGGCGGTAGACAACCAGGCGCGCGTCTGACACGGACCAACGGTAGCAAGTCTTGCTCCAACATTTGGTCGCGGTGCGATGACTAACCACTGGGTGGATATCAAAAACGCGAACGTCGTGGTGGTGATGGGCGGTAACGCCGCGGAAGCCCACCCGGTGGGATTCCGCTGGGCGATGGAGGCGAAGAACAACAACGACGCCACGCTTATCGTCGTCGACCCGCGCTTTACGCGCACTGCGTCGGTGGCCGATATCTATGCGCCGATTCGCTCCGGTACCGACATTACCTTCCTGTCGGGGGTGCTGCTGTACCTGATCGAACATAACAAAATCAATGCCGAGTACGTGAAGCACTACACCAACGCCAGCCTGCTGGTGCGGGATGATTTTGCCTTCGAAGAGGGGCTGTTCAGCGGCTATGATGCGGACAAACGCCAGTATGATAAATCGTCCTGGAACTACCAGTTCGATGAAAACGGCTACGCCAAACGCGATGAGACGCTAAGCCATCCGCGCTGCGTGTGGAATCTGCTGAAGCAGCACGTTTCCCGTTACACGCCAGAGGTGGTCGAAAACATCTGCGGTACGCCGAAAGCGGACTTCCTCAAGGTGTGCGACGTGCTGGCCTCAACCAGCGCCGCCGATCGCACCACCACCTTCCTGTATGCCCTGGGCTGGACGCAGCACACCGTCGGCGCGCAGAACATTCGCACCATGGCGATGATCCAATTGCTGCTCGGCAATATGGGCATGGCCGGCGGTGGCGTGAATGCCCTGCGCGGTCACTCTAATATTCAGGGGCTGACCGACCTTGGCCTGCTGTCTACCAGCCTGCCAGGCTACCTGACCCTGCCTTCTGAAAAGCAGCCGGATCTGCAGACGTACCTGGCGGCCAACACGCCAAAAGCGACCCTGCCGGACCAGGTGAACTACTGGAGCAACTACCCGAAATTCTTTGTCAGCCTGATGAAATCCTTCTACGGCGAGGCGGCGCAAAAAGAGAACGACTGGGGCTTTGAGTGGTTACCAAAGTGGGACCAGGCTTACGACGTTATCAAATACTTCAACATGATGGATAACGGCAAAGTTACTGGCTATATCTGCCAGGGCTTTAACCCGGTCGCGTCCTTCCCGGACAAAAACAAAGTGGTTCGCAGCCTGAGCAAGCTGAAGTATATGGTGGTTATCGATCCGCTGGTCACCGAAACTTCCACTTTCTGGCAGAACCACGGCGAGTCTAATGACGTCGACCCGTCGACGATCCAGACGGAAGTCTTCCGCCTGCCATCGACCTGCTTTGCTGAAGAGGACGGTTCGATCGCCAACTCCGGCCGCTGGCTGCAGTGGCACTGGAAAGGTCAGGATGCCCCAGGTGAAGCACGTAACGACGGCGAGATCCTGGCCGGGATTTACCATCGCCTGCGCGAACTGTACCGCACCGAAGGCGGTAAAGGCGCAGAGCCGCTGCTGAAGATGAGCTGGCGCTATAAGCAGCCGGACCATCCGGAATCGGAAGAAGTCGCGAAAGAGAACAACGGCTACGCACTGGCGGATCTTTATGACGCCAACGGCACCCTGGTGGCGAAAAAAGGCCAGCTGCTGAACAGCTTCGCGCTGCTGCGTGACGACGGGACGACGGCGTCTTCCTGTTGGATCTATGCCGGCAGCTGGACGGAGCAGGGCAACCAGATGGCGAATCGCGATAATGCCGACCCTTCGGGTCTGGGCAATACGCTGGGCTGGGCCTGGGCGTGGCCGCTTAATCGCCGGGTGCTCTATAACCGCGCTTCGGCCGATATCAACGGCAAGCCGTGGGATGCGAAGCGGATGCTGATCCAGTGGAACGGCAGCAAGTGGGTCGGGAATGATATTCCGGACTTCAATACCGCGCCGCCGGGGAGTAACACCGGGCCATTTATCATGCAGCAGGAGGGGCTGGGTCGCCTGTTCGCGCTGGATAAGCTGGCGGAAGGACCGTTCCCGGAACACTACGAGCCGATGGAAACCCCGCTTGGCACTAACCCGCTGCACCCGAAGGTGGTCTCCAGCCCTGTGGTGCGTTTGTATGAAGAGGACGCCATCCGCTTAGGTAAGAAGGATAAGTTCCCGTATGTCGGGACCACCTATCGTCTGACCGAGCATTTCCATACCTGGACCAAGCATGCGCTGCTCAATTCCATCGCGCAGCCGGAACAGTTTGTCGAAATTAGCGAAGGGCTGGCAAAAGCGAAAGGGATTGCCAACGGCGACCGGGTGAAAGTCAGCAGCCAGCGCGGCTTTATTCGCGCGGTAGCGGTGGTGACGCGCCGCCTGCAAACGCTCAACGTCAACGGCCAGCAGGTGGAGACCGTCGGGATCCCGCTGCACTGGGGTTTTGAAGGCGTGGCTCGCAAAGGCTATATCGCTAACACCCTGACGCCGAACGTTGGCGATTCCAACTCGCAAACGCCGGAATATAAGGCGTTTCTGGTCAACATCGAGAAAGCGTAAGGAGCGATTCAATGGCGATGGAAACACAAGACATTATTAAACGCTCCGCGACCAACCCGATCACCCCCGCGCCGCGCGCGCGGGACCATAAAGCGGAAGTCGCCAAGCTTATCGATGTCTCCTCCTGCGTGGGCTGTAAAGCCTGCCAGGTGGCCTGCTCCGAATGGAATGACATCCGCGATGACGTGGGGCACTGCGTCGGGGTGTACGATAACCCGGCGGATCTTAGCGCCAAATCCTGGACGGTAATGCGCTTTAGCGAGACCGAACAGAACGGCAAGCTGGAGTGGCTTATCCGCAAGGATGGCTGTATGCACTGCGCAGAGCCGGGTTGTCTGAAGGCCTGCCCATCCGCCGGGGCGATTATTCAGTACGCCAACGGCATCGTCGATTTCCAGCAGGAAAACTGCATCGGCTGCGGCTACTGCATTGCTGGCTGTCCCTTTAACGTACCGCGTCTCAATAAAGAGGATAACCGGGTCTATAAATGCACCCTGTGCGTGGACCGGGTCAGCGTCGGTCAGGAACCGGCGTGCGTGAAAACCTGTCCTACCGGCGCGATCCACTTCGGTACGAAGAAAGAGATGCTGGAGGTGGCCGAGGAGCGGGTGGCTAAGCTGAAAAAACGCGGTTATGCCAGGGCCGGGATTTACAACCCGCAGGGCGTCGGCGGCACCCACGTGATGTACGTCCTGCATCATGCCGACCAGCCCGAGCTGTATCACAAGCTGCCGAAGGAACCGCAGATCGATACCAGTATCAATCTGTGGAAGGGGGCGCTGAAGCCGCTGTCGGCGGCGGGCTTTATCGCCACCTTTGCCGGGCTTATCTATCACTACATCGGTATCGGGCCGAACAAGGAAGTTGACGACGATGAGGAGAAGCATGATGAGTAAATCGAAGATGATTGTGCGCACGACCTTTATCGATCGCGCCTGTCACTGGACGGTGGTTATCTGTTTCTTCCTCGTGGCGCTGTCGGGAATATCGTTTTTCTTCCCGACGCTGCAGTGGCTGACCGAAACCTTCGGTACCCCGCAGATGGGGCGTATTCTGCACCCCTTCTTTGGCGTGCTGATTTTTATCGCCCTGATGTTTATGTTCGTGCGTTTTGTCCACCACAACATCCCGGATAAACAGGATATTCCGTGGCTGAAAGGTATCGTCGAGGTGCTGAAAGGCAACGAGCATAAGGTGGCGCGCGTCGGTAAATATAACGCCGGGCAGAAGATGATGTTCTGGACCATCATGAGCATGATTTTCGTGCTGCTGGTGACCGGGGTGATTATCTGGCGGCCCTGGTTTGCCCAATATTTCCCGATTCCGGTGATTCGCTATAGCCTGCTGATACACGCCACTTCGGCCATTATTCTGATCCACGCCATCCTTATCCATATGTATATGGCGTTCTGGGTGAAGGGGTCGATTAAGGGGATGATTGAAGGCAAAGTCAGCCGCCGCTGGGCGAAGAAACACCACCCGCGCTGGTATCGCGATGTCGAACGCCTTGAAGCGATGAAAGAGAGTCGCGAAGGGATGAAGTAAGCCTTCACGGCGCGAAACCCGCTCCGGAGATGTCGGAGCGGGTTCCCGGCAGTCAGCAGTTCGTGATAAGTGTATCGATTGAATCGATAACGCCCTGGCGCGCATGACTCAGATTGCAGACGAAATCCTGTGGCTGGATCCGTTTATTATTTAAGTTACTGATCATTGGCGTACAAAGTAAAAAGCTGTCAAATTCAATATTTATCCTTGGTACGACATGCTGATGCCAGCGTGGTAACTGTTGTGGTCGCATTAAAGGAATAATGACTCTCGTGGCCAGGTCTGCATAATAATCATTCTGCACAATCATATAATATGGCAGGGTTTTATTTGTCTGAGCAGAACAATTTCGATAAACATTGAATTGTTCAAGCATCATAGTACCCTGAAAAATTCATCATCAGTAAGAGTGCCTCCTTTTGCAATAAATTCATTCATTGCGGCAATGAATTCCTTGTGCTGTCTCTGTTTATCTGCTTCTCGTAAATCCTTACCTGGCTGTACTGACACCTTCTGGACGGGTACGTCAGTGGGTCTTTTACGTAGCGTATTACTTTTCATCATAGGCTCCTTGCGGTTGGTTCTGTGATTATTCACTTTACTCACTAAAAGATAAATGCCAGCAGTAATTTTAATGTTTATTTTGCGAGGCAGCTTCCAGAGGAAAGTAATCGCCTGAAATATTAATGGTTATAGTAATAAACCCGGCGCTGGTATTAACCAGCGCGGCGGGAAATAATCAGAACTTCTCCGGAATAAAGCGGAAGGGAAAATTGGTCTGTTTCATTTTACCAATTTTGCGCTTCGGCAGCGTGACATGCTCCACTGGCAAGGCTTCGTAGGGGATCTGCGACAGCAGGTGGGTGATGATATTCAGACGCACCCGCTTTTTATCCTCGGAGCGGGCGACGAACCACGGCGCCCAGGCGGTGTCGGTGGCGGCGAACATGGCGTCGCGGGCGGCGGTATATTCATCCCAGCGATTGAAAGACTTGATGTCCATCGGCGAGAGCTTCCAGATCTTGCGCCCGTCGTCGATGCGATCCCGCAGGCGCCGCTCCTGCTCCTGCGGGGAGACCTCCAGCCAGTACTTGAGCAGGATAATGCCCGACTCGACCATGCCGCGCTCCACCATCGGCGCGCCGTCGAGAAATTTCTGCACCTCCTCCGGGGTACAAAAGCCCATCACGCGTTCGACGCCGGCGCGGTTGTACCAGCTGCGATCGAAAATCACGATTTCCCCAGCCGCCGGGAGATGCTTGATATAGCGCTGAAAATAGAGCTGACTTTTCTCGCGTTCGGTGGGCGAGGGTAAGGCGACGACCCGGAAGATACGCGGGCTGACGCGCTCGGTGATCGCCTTAATGGTGCCGCCTTTGCCGGCGCCGTCCCGGCCTTCAAAGACGATGCACACCTTCAACCCTTTATGCACCACCCAGCGCTGCAGTTTCACCAGCTCCACGTGGAGCTTGCGCAACGCCTTCTCATACGCTTTATTGTCAAGCGGGGCGATCTTCACCGCCGCGTCGACCGGATTACCGCTTTTCTTATTACCCATCGCCATGCTCCGTGTTGCCGAGGTATCCCTTTGAAGTGTAATCCTTCACCGGCGAGGCGGTGGAAAATATTCCGCCCGGGACGGGTTAGCGGGCGCTCCCCGCGGCGATGACTTCCAGTCCCACCCGCTGCCCCCACGACAGCTCAAGGGTGTTACCGTCCGGGTCGGCAAAGAAAGCGAAATAGCCTACCGGATCGCCCAACTGCTCCGGTTCCCGACGCAAAACGCCTTCCCGCCGCGCCTGAGCGACTTTCTCATCGATCTCCGCCTGGGTGGCGCAGGCGACGCCGAGATGGCCGAACGGACCCAGCGGCGTGTCGGCAGGGTCATCACTTTGCACCAGCACCAGGGCGAAAGGTCGGGTGCGATCGCTGAGCCACGCCACTTTACGCGCCGAGGGGAGGTCGGGTTCGCGCTGGTGAATAACGGTCATCGCCGTATAGCGGGTATAAAAATCGATGCTGCTGGCCAGACAGCGGACGGTAAAGGCGACATGGGTAAAGCCGACATCAACATTTTGCATGGATGATTCTCCCGAGGTGAACGATGTCTCGACTTTACAACCTCAAGTTAACTTGAGATCAATCCGCGATGTATCCCTGCGTGCCCACCAATTTTTACAGGGGATTATCCACCGCCAGGCGCCTCTGCCGTCGGCAGGAAAGCCAACAGTGGCGCTGGCGAGCGCATGAACGAATCAGGCCGTTATATGGAGGATACTGCCGTCGGGCGTTTTTAGCTGGTGTGGCGAGGCGGGATGGTCAATAATGCCGGCCGTCTCTCAATACCCCTATAAGATGTATGAAAAAAACGATCTTTTCACTGGCGCTGGGCACTTTCGGACTCGGCATGGCGGAATTTGGCATTATGGGCGTGCTGCCGGACATGGCGCGCGATGTCGGGATTTCCATTCCCGCCGCCGGCAATATGATTGCCTGGTATGCCTTCGGCGTGGTGATCGGCGCACCGATCATGGCGTTGCTCTCCAGTCGGTTTTCGTTGAAATCGGTGATGCTGTTTCTCGCCGCCCTGTGCATTCTCGGCAATACCCTGTTTACCTTCTCCAGTAGCTACGCCATGCTGGCGCTAGGCCGGCTGGTTTCCGGGTTTCCCCACGGGGCGTTCTTTGGCGTCGGCGCGATTATCCTGTCGAAAATCGCGCCGCCAGGGAAGGTGACCGCCGCGGTGGCCGGGATGATTGGCGGCATGACGATCGCTAACCTGGTGGGCGTCCCCGGCGGCACCTGGCTTGGGCATCACTTTAGCTGGCGCTATACCTTCGCACTTATCGCGGTGTTTAACGTCGCGGTGTTTCTGGCCATCTGCTGCTGGGTGCCCACGCTGTATGACCGGGCCAGCACGCGGCTGCGCGAGCAGTTCCGTTTTCTGGCTTCCCCGGCGCCGTGGCTGATTTTTGCCGCCACCATGTTCGGTAACGCCGGGGTGTTCGCGTGGTTCAGCTATATCAAGCCCTTTATGCTCAACGTCTCCGGCTTTGCCGAAAGCCGGATGATGCTGATTATGATGCTGGCGGGGCTGGGTATGGTGGTTGGCAATCTGTTCAGCGGTAAAATTTCCGGGCGCTACAGTCCGCTGCGCATCGCGGCCATGACTGACGGGGCGATCGCCGTGACGCTGCTGCTGATCTTTGCCTTCGGGGAGCATAAAGTCGCTTCGCTGACGCTGGCGTTTTTCTGCTGTGCCGGGCTGTTTGCCCTGTCAGCGCCGCTGCAGATCCTGCTGCTGCAGAACGCCAAAGGCGGTGAGATGCTGGGGGCGGCAGGGGGGCAGATCGCCTTTAACCTCGGGAGCGCCATCGGCGCCTTCTGCGGCGGAATGATGATTGCCCAAGGCTTCGGCTGGAACAGCGTGGCGCTTCCCGCCGCCACGCTGTCGTTTCTGGCGATGAGCGCCTTGCTCATCTACGGTCGCCATCAGCGCCGACAGGTTTGCTAACGACGCTTACTCACGCCAGGGTTCGCCGAGCGTCAGCATCAGCCGGTTGGCCCAGGCGAAAAAGGCCGCTGACTGCAGCAGATCCAGCTGGGCCAGGGTATCTAAGCCCTGCTCATCAAGCGCAGCCAGATGGCTGGCTTTCAGCGCGGGCGGCGTCACCGACAGCGCGGCGGCGGCATCGATCTCCGCCTGCCAGCGCGGCGACTGCCCGCCGCGCAGATCTTCTCCCGGCGTCACCGCCAGCAGCGTGTCGACGGCGGTCTCGTCCTTCGCCAGTTGCGCCGCTTTGCGGGCATGCACCGAGGCGCAGTAAATACAGCCATTGATTTTACTGGCCACCGTGGCGGCCAGTTCACGTTCGGCGCGCGGCAATCCCCCTGGGGTATAGAAAATGCCTTTATCAGTCAGCGTCCGCTGCTCCAGCACTGGCTGGTTGCGCGCCAGCAGGCGGAAGTAAGGCGAATCGCTATGGCCATATTTTGCCAGGATCGCCTGTTCTTCAGGACTAAATTCCGCCAGCGGTTTATCCGCCAGCCAGGGTTCCCAATGCAGTTCATCACGGGTGAAACGCACCGGGGCCGCTTTGCCGCTCTGAGTTTGTGGGGTGGTGTGCCAGTACCCGGCCACCACCGGTGTGTCGGCGCTGACGATGGGCTGATGGTTGAGCGCCCGCAGGCCCAGCAGCAGGCGGCTCTGGAAGCCGATAAAGGCCACCAGCTGCGCCAGGGTGACGATGCCCCGCAGGCTCCAGCCTGCTTTTGTCAGAGCGTGCAGCGCGGCGGGGGTCGCTTCGACAGGAGTGAAGGTCAGCAGGCGGGCAAAGGCCAGCGCCGGAACCAGACGGTCCGTGGTCGGGTCGGCAAGGCCGAAGCCGGCATAGTGCGCCGCCAGCGCGTCCGCCTGGTGCAATTTCGCCACCTTCGCGGCCACGGCGAAGCGTTCATCAAGAGGAAAGTCAGTATCCTGCTGGCTGAACAGCACTTCATAACTTCCCTGGGCGTGACGGGTGGCGGCGTCGCGGATTGCGCGCGCCTGATCGAGCGGGGAACCGATGGCGATCTCCGCCAGTTCGGCCAGAATATCCTGACTCAGCGTCATGGTGACTCCTTATCTGATGTGGGGGGCAATATGCTGAGCGATCAGCTCAATGGAACGCAGCGTATCCCGGTGCGAAGGCTCCACCGAGTGCACCTGAAACGAAATATCGGTAGCGCGGGCCAGCACGCTGTCTTGCGCCAGGGAGGCGATAACATGCTCAGGATCGCCGACGTGGGCATCCAGCTGCTGCAGATAGTCAGTGACACTGTCACCTTCTATCCGATGACCCGCTTCCCGGTGCTGTGCCGCCTGTTTGCGCAGGCCGGGTTCGGCGACCTGCAGGGCGTGGGCGTGGCTGTCAGCGACAAAGGCGGTGCGCGAGGCGAGGATCCGCGGCGCAACGCCGTCCGGCAGCGCCGACAGATAGGCGTCGATGATCGGGTTCTGAATGGCGTCCAGCGGCAGGCGCGGCTCACCGGGCGGCCGGGGCTGCGTGCGGGACAGCATCAGCCCGTGTCCCGCCTGACCGGCACGGATGGCGCCATCCACCGAGAAGGTGGCGATCCAGATTCGCGCCGCCAGCTGCGGCGCCGGCGGATAGAGATGGTTGTCCGGGTGGCTGAGGGTGTCGCCGCGCCAGGCGCTGTGGATCAGGTGCAGATGGTCAGCAAACACCGCTCCGCGCTGCTCGCTGGTCAGGCCGAAGGGCAGAAATGAGGTTGGCGTGCCGCCGGAGCCAAACCCCACCTCCAGACGCCCGTCGGTGAGTAAATCCAGCACCGCCGCGTCTTCGGCGACGCGCAGCGGATTTTCCATCGGCAACGTGATAATGGCTGTGCCGAGGCGAATGCGGTCAGTCTGCGCCGCGACGTGGGCGAGAAACACCAGCGGGGAAGGCAGGCCGCCTTCCTGTTCATGAAAATGGTGTTGGGCAATCCATGCGCTGTCGAAGCCGACGCGCTCCGCGTGGCGGATCTGTTCGGCCGCCAGCAGGTAGCGCGTTTGCGCAGAGCCCTGGTCGAGCAGACGGGTAAAAAAGCCGAGGCGTTTAGGCATTATGCGTTCTCCGTATAGGGCTGCGCTAAGCGGGGGGAAACCTGGGGGATAGCGGCGATCAGCTCGCGGGTGTAGGCCTGCTGCGGGGCGGCGAACAGGCGGCCAACGTCGCCATGCTCCACCACCTGGCCGGCGCGCAGCACCGTGACGCTGTCGGCAATCCGCCTCACCGTCGCCAGATCGTGGGTAATGAACAGATAGCTCAGACCAAGCTGCTGCTGTAGCTGCTCTAGCAGGGCGAGGATCTGCGCCTGAACGGTGACGTCGAGTGCCGAGGTCGCTTCGTCAAGGACCAGGATCGCCGGCTCGAGGATCAGCGCCCGGGCAATCGCCACCCGCTGCCGCTGGCCGCCGGAAAGCTCCCGCGGCGTCCGCGACAGCAGCTCCGGGGCCAGTGCCACCCGCGCGGCGACGCTCTCCACACGCTGGCGACGCGTCGCCGCGCTGAGGCGCTCAAAGTTTTTTAATGGCTCTTCGATAATCGCGAACAGCGTCTGGCGCGGGTCGAGCGAAGCGAAGGGGTTCTGATAGACGAACTGGATTTTGCGCCGCAGCTGACGCTGCGCCTCGCGGCTAAGATGCCCGGCGTCAATACCGTCGATGGTCACCTGTCCGGCGTCGGCGCGCTCGAAGCCCAGCAGGATCCTCGCCAGGGTGGTTTTCCCGGAGCCGGACTCGCCCACCAGCGCATGGGTGCTGCCGCGCCTGACCTCAAAGCTGACGCTGTCGAGCGCCTGCAGCGCCTGTTTGCCCAGCGAGAAGCGTTTGCTGATCCCGTCGACGCGAATGGCCGGCGTGGCCAGCGGACGAGGACGATCCGCCGTCAGCCTCAGCGGCGCGTCCTGCAGATCGCGGAGCAGCTGGCGGGTGTAAGGGTGCTGCGGACGCCGGACAATCGTCTCGGTGGCGCCTTGTTCCTGAATCTCGCCCTGGCGAAACACCATGATCCGGTCGGCGCGTTCGGCGGCCAGCGCCAGATCGTGGGTGACAAACAGCACGGCGGTTCCCGACTCGCGACGCAGGATATCGAGCAGGTCGAGAATGCGCTTCTGCACCGTGACGTCAAGGGCGCTGGTAGGCTCGTCGGCAATAATCAGATCCGGCTGCAGGGCAATGGCGATGGCGATCAGCACCCGCTGCTTCATCCCGCCCGACAGCTGATGCGGGTACTGGTCAAGACGCTGTTCCGGGTGGCTGAGCCCGACTTTAGCGAGCAGGTTGAGGACCTGCTGCCGGCGTTCGGCGGCGGAGAGGGATTGATGCAGTTGCAGAATCTCTTCCACCTGCTGACCAATAGTTTTTACCGGGTTAAGCGAATTGCCTGGGTCTTGCGGCACCAGGCTGATGCTCACTCCGCGCAGGCGGTTCAGGCGTTTTGCCGACCAGTCGCTAATCACTTCGCCATTGAGAATAATTCGCCCGGCGTCGCGGCGGGCATTATCCGCCAGCAGGCCGATAATCGCCTGCGCGGTAGTGGTTTTCCCCGAGCCAGATTCCCCAACGAAGGCCAGCATTTCGCCGCGCTGAATGGAAAAGCTGACGTTATGCACCACTTCGCGCCATTCGCCCCGCGAGCGGTAGCTGATGCGCAGATCTTCAACAGACAGAACGTTCATGGGCGTACTCCACTCCACTGGCGGCTAAGACGATTGGCGGCAAGGACCACCGCGACCACGGCGAGGCCGGGGAAGGTGGTCAGCCACCAGGCGGTCGACAGGTAATTACGACCTTCGGCGATCAGTAATCCCCACTCCGGGACCGGCGGCGGGGTGCCGTAGCCGAGGAAGCTGAGGGTGGCCAGAGCCAGCATCGCCTGACCAAACTGCAGCGTTGCGAAGGCGAGCACCGCGGTGAGCGAGTTGGGCAGAATATGACGCCAGAAGATGGCGAGAAAGGTGCCGCCGCTGCCCCGGGCCGCTTCGACGTAATCGCTGTGGCGCACGCGCACCACTTCCGCCCGCGCCAGGCGCGCGAAGCTGGCGATAGCCGCGACGCCGACCGCCACCGCCGCATTCACCGTGCCAAAACCCAGCAGAATGATCACCGTCAGCTGCAGCAGCAGCGAGGGGATGGCCAGCAGGACATCCACCAGGCGCATGAGGGTGGATTCCACGCGTCCGGCCAGTGCCCCGGCGAGGGTGCCAAGGGCGGTGCCGACCACCAGGCCGATGGCGACGGCGATTAGCGCCGCCGACAGAGAATGTACCGCGCCGTAAACCACCCGCGTCCACAGGTCGCGGCCCAACTGGTCGGTGCCCAGCCAGTAGTGCGCCTGCGGCGCCAGGCGCTGAGCGCCGGGGATCCCTTCCAGTGGGTTAGCGGAGGTAAACCACTGTGGGGCAATGGCCATTAACAGGGCGGTGATCATCACCGCCCACGCCAGCCACAGGCCTGGCTGCAGACGCACTCTGCGCCACTCCGGGCGGCGGCGAACCGCGATGGCATAGTCGACCAGGCTCATTTCACACCTCCGGTCTGTAATTGGAGTCGGGGATCAAGCCGCGGCATGACCAGGTCGACCAGCAGGTTGATCAGGACGAAACCGAGGGCGGAGATCATCACCACCGCCTGCAGCACAGCAATATCCTGGTTATTGACCGCCTGCTGGGTCAGCTGCCCGAGGCCGCTGCGGCCGAAGACGGTCTCGGTGATCAGCGCCCCGGCAATCAGCTCGCCCAGCAGCAGCCCGGCTATGTTCAGCGCAGGCAGCAGGGCGTTACCCATCACATGGCGCCAGAGGACGCCGGTCTCGCTCATTCCCTTGGCGCGGGCGACCGCGACGAAGGGCTGAACCGCCACCTGATCCATGCTGCGCATCAGGATCTGCGCCAGCGGGGCGGAGATGGGCAGCGCGACGGCGATAACCGGTAAAATCAGCCCTTCCAGCGGACCGGGGTTGATCACCGGGATCCAGCGCAACTGAAACGAAAAGAGCTGGATCAGGGCGATACCCAGCCAGAAGGTGGGCAGCGAGATAAACAGCACCGGCAACGACTGCAGGAGGTTGCTCAGCCAGCGCAGCCCCGGCAGACGCGAGGCGAAGGCGAGGGTGAACGCCAGGATCACGGCCAGCAGGAAGGCCGGCAGGGCGAGGCTTAAGGTATCCGGCAGGTTGCTGGCAATCAGGCTACTGACCGCCAGACCCGCCTGCAGGGAATAGCCAAAGTCGCCGTGCAGCATTGCCAGCAGCGTGTGCAGGTACTGGCGCCACAGCGGGCTGTCGGCGCCGTAGGCCAGCCGCATGTCGGCGATTTGCGCCGGGCTCAGACCGAGGTCCGGGTTCTGAAACTTGATCAGCACCGCATCCCCTGGCAGCACCTGCAGCAGGAAAAAGGTGAGGGTAAAGGCCGCCCACAGGACCAGCAGCCCCTGACCGAACCGTCGCAGAAGATAAGCGCTCATATCCGGCCTCTTAATGTTTATCCAGCCAGGCGCTGTAGAACGACGGACGACCGACGGCCTCGAAGCTGACGCCTTTCACCCACGGCGCGCCGGCGAACACCTGCGGCTCTTCGAAAATCGGGATCACATAGGCGTTTTCGATCAGATAGCGCTGGGCATCGCCGGTTAACTGCAGACGCTGCTGTGGCTCCACCGCCGCGGAGATGCCGGTCAGCAGATCGTTCAGCTTATCATCGCGGAAGTGCTGTACTTTATCGCTGGAGCCGCCTTTCTGCAGCAGCGCGTCGCGGTTGTTGGGGAAAAACATGCTTTTTACCACATCCGGATCGGCGCGGCCCACTTCCGAAACGGTGAGCGGCGTTTTCTGCGGGTCGAGGTTGTCAAGCGTACGGCTGCCGGCATCCCCGGCTTTGACCGTTAACGCGACTCCCACCTGGCGCCATTGCTGGGCGATCAGCTGCAGCACCTCTTTATTCTGCGGCTGCGGGAGCGACTCATAGACCGTCAGCGCCAGCCGCTGCCCGTCTTTGCTGCGAATCCCGTCGGCGGCCGCTTTCCAGCCGGCCTCATCCAGCAACTGCCGGGCTTTGGCCTGGTCGAAGGTCAGTTTATCGCTCAGATTGACATAGCCGGCGGCAGAGCTGGCCAGCACGGAGGTGGCTTGCGGGTAGTTAGCGGAGAACAGCGTCTCCACCACCTGTTTGGCGTTGGTGGCATGGAGCAGGGCCTGGCGCACCCGCAGGTCGGCGACCAGAGGGTTATCCGGGCGGAAGCTCAGGCTGTCGTTGACCCCGCGGGTAGGGGCGGCGTAGACCTTAAATCCCTGATCGGTCGCCTGCTTTTCATCGTAGGCCTGCACCTGGCGAATAAAGCCCGCCTGGCCGGCCAGCAGCGCGCCGATGCGCACGCTGTCTTCCGGGGTCACAATATAGGTGATGCCGTCGAGGTTGGCGGGCCCCTGCTGGGCGATGTTTTTCGGCCCCCACTGATAATCCTTGCGCGCCACCAGCGTCAGCTCGCGGCCCGGTTTTTCATCCTGCACCACAAAGGGACCGGAGCCGATGATATGCCGGGCATCGCCCAGCTCCTCAAAATTGCGCTGCAGGGTGCTGAGGGACACCAGACCGGAGCCGATGGTGGCGGTCCCTTGCAGAAAGCCCGGCGACGGTTTGTTGAAGTAAAATTTCACCGTCAGCGGGTCGATCACTTCGCTGCGCTGGTAGTTATTGATCACCTCCGAGACAGGCAGGCGGTGGGCTTTATCGCCCAGCCCATAGGTGTCGAAGTTTTTGGCGACGGCGGCGGCATCCAGCGGCGTACCGTCCGAGAAGGTGACCCCTTTGCGCAGGTGGAAAGTGTACTCGGTTTTATCGGCATTACTGGTCCAGCTCTCGGCGATCCACGGCTCAATCTCCAGCGTTTTCGGGTTCTGCCAGGTCAGCTTGTCGGTGATCTGATTGAGAATGCCGCCGTTTGGATAAAAGCCGCCGGCGGGTGGATAGAGATTGGTGTGCGGTTGCTGCTCCAGATAAATTAAGGTACCGCCTTTAACCGGCGTGTCGGCGGCCCAGACGGAAAAGGCGCCGGAAAGAAACAGCGCGGCCAGCGCGGGCAGGCGAAAATGACGATGCATGGTGAATTCCTTTGTTATCTATTGTGTTGCCATCATCGGGCGCGACTAAAAACAAAGGAACCAAGGAATTGCGCTAAGCATTTGCGGAAATTGCATTTACTTTTCGCGGCGGGAAGCGAGGGGAAGCGCCTCTCCCGGGCGGGAGAGGCGCTGGCGATTAGCTACGCAGATCGATAACCATACGGCCGCGGATCTGACCCTGCTCCATCTCTTTAAAAATGGCGTTGATATCTTCCAGCGGGCGCAGGGTGACTTTCGGCACCACTTTGCCTTCGGCGGCGAACTGGAAGGCTTCCACCAGATCCTGACGGGTACCGACCAGCGAGCCGACCACTTCGATGCCGTCGAGCACCAGACGTGGAATATCGAGGCTCATTGCTTCCGGCGGCAGGCCTACCGCCACCACGCGGCCGCCGGCGCGAACGGCATCCACCGCCGAGTTAAAGGCCGCTTTAGCAACCGCGGTCACCACGGCAGCATGCGCGCCGCCGGTTTTTTCCTGAATCACTTTCGCCGCATCTTCATTGCGCGAGTTGATGGTCAGATCGGCGCCCATCGAGGCCGCCAGCTCCAGCTGGCCGTCGTTGACGTCGATGGCGATCACTTTGGCGTTAAAGACATTCTTGGCATACTGCAGCGCCAGGTTGCCCAGGCCGCCGAGGCCGTAGATAGCGATCCACTGGCCCGGTTTGATGTGGGAGACCTTAACGGCTTTGTAGGTGGTGACCCCGGCGCAGGTGATGCTGCTGGCGGCGGCGGAGTCGAGGCCGTCCGGGACTTTAACCGCGTAGTTGGCGGTGACGATGCACTCTTCCGCCATGCCGCCGTCGACGGTATAACCGGCGTTTTTCACCGAGCGGCACAGCGTCTCGTTGCCGCTGTTACAGTATTCGCAGTGGCCGCAGCCTTCGAAGAACCACGCCACGCTGGCGCGATCGCCCGGCTTCAGGGAGGTGACGCCAGGGCCGACTTTTTGTACTACCCCGATCCCTTCATGACCAAGAATAACGCCGGTTTTATCGCCAAAATCGCCGTTTTTCACGTGCAGGTCAGTATGACACACGCCGCAGCATTCCATTTTCAACAGCGCTTCGCCGTATTCCAGCGGGCGCAGCGTTTTTTCCGTAACGTTAACCTGATGGTCGTGGGTAACAACAGCTGCCTTCATGCCTGTCTCCTTGTGAGGGGAATGATTAATTTTATTAATGCAATACTACCTAATAAGGATTAGACGCTATGGGGAAAAAAACAAGGCGCTTTAGTACAGGATGTGGTTTTTTGCTACAACGATAGCACAAAATTCAGACAATACCTCTAATTTTGGTAGGTAATAATAGCGTCACTGAATGGTCATGTTTTCTTCATCACTCAACACTATTGTTTTGCGCATCAATTTCTTATAACAACAGAGTGATACAACAATGCATCTGGTCAAAACGCTCCTCACTGCCGGTCTGCTTTTTTCCGCCGCCGCACAGGCTCACAATGTGCTGGAATTCCCGCAGCCGGAAAACAATCCCGAAGAGTTTTACGCGGTTACCGAGATCCCGGCTGGCGGGATCATTAAGTATGAAACCGACGCCAAAACAGGATTTATCATCGCCGACCGCTTTCAGTCGATGCCGGTGGCTTACCCGGCAAACTACGGTTCATTAACCCAGTCGCTGGCCGGGGATGGCGACCCGCTGGACGTGGTGTTTTACACCCGCGCGCCAATGGCCCCGGGCACGCTGATTAAGCTGCGGCCGATCGGCGTCCTTAAGATGGTAGACGGCGGTGAGAAAGACGACAAAATCATCGCCGTGCCGGCCAGCAAAATTGATCCCACCTATGACGACATCAAGACCATCGCCGATCTGCCGAAAATCGAGCAGCAGCGGCTGGAGGCCTTCTTCCGGGTCTATAAAGAACTGCCGGAGGGGCGGAAAAAGGTCGAGCTGGCCGGGTTTAATGATGCCGCCGCCGCGAAGCAGGAGATCAAATCGGCCTGGGAAGCCTGGAAGGGGAAGAACCCGCAATAATATTCATCGCGGGCGCAGTCCGGCGCCCGCAGCATTCCATCATCCGATACGCTACCCAGCCGTACTGGAGGGGTTATCCTCTTGACGCGTCCTGCGATAGATGGTTGTATAATACAACTATATCTTGATCTGGACGCATCGCTATGGCTGACACCTCCTTAATCCAACAGATCCGTACCGCCTCACGGTTAATGGTGCGCGAGCTGGGTTTTATGAACACCACGCTGGCCGCCACCCACTATTCGCCGTCGGCGGTGCATACCCTGCTCGAAGTGTCGGTGAGAGGGGCGATGACCGCCGCCCAGCTGGTGACTTTGCTGGGCCTGGAAAAATCGAGCGTCAGCCGGATGGTTGCCCGTCTGCTGGCGGCCGGGGAGCTGGAGGAACGTCCCTGCGCGGAGGATGCGCGGTCTAAATCGCTGGCGCTGACCGCCAAGGGGCACGATACGGTGGCGATGATCAACGCGTGGGCTACCCGCCGGGTGGTGGAGGCGTTAGGCCATCTGGATGAGCCGCAGCAGCGGACCGTCGCCAGCGGACTGGCGGCCTATGCGCAGGCGCTGGCGCAGTGTCGGGATATCGCGCTGGCGGATACGACCCCGCAGATTTCGCTGGTGACCGGCTATCAGCCGGGGATGATCGGCCGGATAGCCCAGATGCACGGGGAGTATTACGCCCGGCACCATGACTTCGGCGCTTTTTTTGAAGGCAAGGTCGCCAGCGGCGTGGCGGAATTTGCCACCCGGCTTTCCTCGCCGGCCAACCAGATCTGGCTGGCGATGCGCGAGGGGAAGATTGTCGGTTCGGTGGCGATCGATGGCGAGGATCTCGGCCAGCAGCAGGCGCATCTACGCTGGTTCATTCTCGATGACAGCTGTCGGGGAACCGGCATTGGCAGGCGGCTCCTCAGTGAGGCGATGGCTTTCTGCGATAGTCGTCAGTTCAGCGCCGTTCAGCTGTGGACGTTTAAAGGTCTGGACGCGGCCCGCAAACTGTATGAGTCCTTTGGCTTCACGTTAACCTGCGAATGGCAGGGGGAACAGTGGGGAAAGGTGATGACCGAGCAGCAGTTTACCCGGCCAGGCAACGCCGGCTAAGGGCGGGGTGCCTTAGCCGGCGGGGGGCGAAGATTACCCCAGTTGATTAAGCAGCCGGGCGATCTCCTCTCGCCACTGCGCCTGCAGCGCAGGCTTTTGATGTTTCGGCTTACGGGCCATGTCGTCCGCCAGCCATTGCTCCAGAGCGATCAGGCGCGCCAGTAGCGCCTCTTCATCATCAGCCGCGAGTGACGGCTCCTGAGGTGAGGAGGCCACCGTCGGGGTGGAGGGCTGCGCCTGCATACGGGCATAAACCTCTTCCAGACTGTGCCACTCCGTTAGCCCGGCGCGGTCGATCAGCCAGAAGCGGTTACAGCTTTCGCTAATAAGCTGGCGGTCATGACTAACCAGCAGCACGCCGCCGGGGTAGTCGCGGAGCGTCTGCGCCAGCGCCGCTTTGCCCTCCATATCAAGATGGTTGGTGGGTTCATCCAGCAGCAGCAGGCTGTAGCGCGCCAGCGACAGGCCGACGAACAGCAGTCGCGACCGCTCACCGCCGCTGAGGGTGCTCACCTTCTGGCTATGCCTCGCCCAGTCAAATCCAGCGGCGATCAGCGCCCGTTTCCGGGTGTCCGCCGACGGGGCGAACGGCGTCAGGGCGTCGAGCAGGCTGGCATCGTCCGGCAACTGCGCCAGCGTCTGGTCGTAATACCCGGGGTGAAGCCGGGGGTGCAGACGCAGCCCCGGAAGAGGCGATGCGTCGTTCATCTGCTGCCACAGCAGGCGCAGCAAGGACGATTTACCGCCGCCGTTGCGTCCCATGATGGCCACGCGATCTCCGCTGCGCAGTCGCGCCACGCCGGTGGTAAACAGGGCCGGCAGTCCCGGCGCGGGGGCCACCGGCAGCCTGTCCATCTCCAGCAGGCGGTCCGCCGGCAGGGCGTCCCCTTGCAACACCAGGCGCCACGGCGGGCCGACGCTGAGCTCAGTCTGCTCGTCTTTCAGGCGGGCGACCTGCTTCTCCATCTGTTTGGCTTTGCGGGCGAGATCTTCGTTGTCATACACCCGACCCCAGGTGGCCAGCCGCCGGGCGCTGGCGCTGACCCGGTCGATCTCTTTTTGCTCGGCCTTATGACGTAATGCGGCGCTTTCATCCTGCTCCTGCAGTGCCTGACGGGCAGCGCTGCAGGGCAAGGCGAAGCTGTGCAGCGTCTGGTCGCGGAGGATCCAACTGGCATTAGTTACAGCATCCAGTAAGGTATTGTCATGTGACACCAGTACGAAGCTCCCCTGCCAGGTTTGCAGGAAGCTTTCCAGCCACAACAGGGTGGGCAGATCGAGATGGTTGCCGGGCTCATCCAGCAGCAGCAGGTCAGGCTGGCGGATCAGCGCCCGGGCCAGCAGCAGGCGCGTGTGCTGCCCGCCGCTTAGGGTGCTGGTTTGCTGCGCCATCACCGCCGGCGTGAAGCCCATCTGCGCCAGCAGGCGTTCGGCCAGCCAGCGCTGTGCTTCCCGGGCGTCGGCGGGTAACGGGGCCAGCACCGCCTGCAGCAGTGACTGCGAACGCAGCGCCTCCGGCAGATGCTGTTCAACGCGGGCCATCAGACACTGACCGGCGAGCGAGACGCTGCCCGAGGTGGGCGCGAGGGTGCCGTCCAGCACCTGCAGCAGGGTGCTTTTGCCGCAACCGTTATGGCCAATGAGACCGATACGGTCGCCTTTCTTCAGGGTGAAGGAGAGGGTGTTAAACAGCGGCCCAAAAGCCGTCTCCACGTGGAGCGCATGGGCAGTTAGTAATGTACTCATAGTCAACTTACTCAAGAGTTACAGGCATGCGAATGCCTCGTCAAAACTCGCTGACGATAACCCGGTAAGCCGGAGAGAAGGGATTCTGTGAAGGGTCTTCGCTCAAGCCAAAGTTATCGCAGCACGATACCGATAACGCTTGAGCTGGCGCCATTGCCTAAGGCATGTGAAACAATAAACATTTCACAATACAGCATGGGGGGCCTCCTTTTATATTCAGTTAGTGAATGGGTGATGGCAGTGTAGTGGGGAAAGGAAAAGTGCGCCAGTGACAAAACTGGCAGGGGGCGTCCCCGCCAGCTTTCGCCTGCGCCACTTTTGCCTACGAAGCCGGGTTGGCGCAGAGGACTTATGTGTTTGCTAGAACATGATGGGAAACCAGCGGGCGTGGTCGCGGGTATATTCCGTCATCGCCTGGGGATCCTTTATCGCCTGGCAGGGGGCGTCGAGAATATTCGGATACGCATCCGGATACCAGTCTTCCTCGGTGGTTAAGGTAAAAAAGCGAGACTCCCGGTGGGTTTCACAGGTATAGGCGTTTTTAATATTGTCGGCTTTGCGATATCCCTTGGGATCGCGATATTCGATATACACTTTGTACTCAGAGCGGGTACCCCGCCACGCGCCCGGCTCCGGTTTCTGCCAGCGGACCGTCTGGTAGTAGCGCTCCCGCTCGCCGTAGCGATAGACGGTGGACTCCCCGCCGGGAATAAGGTTGGGCTTCAGGAAGAAGAACATCAGCCCCGCCAGCAGCAGTAACACCGGTGGGAGAGTGTGGGTCAGCAGCCGCGGCGCCCGACGGTTAACCAGCAGCAGCCACAGCAGCGGCGGGATCAGGCTGACGATAACAGCGAAGAGGATTTTCGCCGGCGTATAGAGTTCATGCACCGACACCTCGCCGGCTTTTGCCGCATAAAGCGCCTGCTTATCGCCGAAATACCAGTACTCGCCGTGAAAGGCGCTGATGGCGCTCACCAGCAGCAGCCCGCTAAAGAGCCCCAACCAGACCCGTAATAGCGGTTGCAGAACGATTTTTTGCTGGCTCATTTAGGCTACCTCACCAGGGAGAGGGGCGATCGGGCGGGCAATCATGATTGCCGTGTCGCTGAGCGCGTTCAGATCGTTTACCGGAGCGCACTGGCGAGCCATGACCTGCGGATCGCGGTCCGGAAACCAGCCCTCATTGAATGACAGGGTGTAAAACTGGGTATGCCGCTGCACTTCACAGCGCCAGGCGCGGCGAAGATTGTTTCTGTCGATAGGCCAGCGGGGATCTTTCGCTTCAACAAAAATCTCATATTTAGAGGGCTGAGTGATACGTTGGTTAGAATTTGTCTTCATCCAGAAAATGGCAGTGTAATAAACGTTGTGTTTCCCGTACTGAATACTGGCATCCCGTCCGGGGGTGACCTCCGGATGGAGGAAAATAAAGATTCCGGCGGCAATCAGTACCATCAGCGGGAATAGCGGATGCTGTATCGGCCGCCAGGGAATATTACGCACCGCCAACAGCCAGACCAGAGTCAGAAATAACACGTAGAGCAGGGCGAAGAAGAATTTACTCGGCGTATAGATGACGATATCCACCAGATCGCCGGTAGCGGGCTGATACTGCTCAGCGCGCGGGGTGAGCATCCACATATCGCCGCCAGAGAGGCACAGGCCGGCGATGATGGCGATACTACCCGTGAGGAGTAAGACAATCCGGATCAGAATAGCCTTCGCTTTATTCGCGTCAGGGGTTAATTTTTGCATTTCACATTCCGTTGTGAGGGGGTGAGAAACAACTATTTTGCACAGCGGAGGGCGCGCGGCAAATGCTATCCGTTTTCTATTTTTACGATAAATGAATATGGGCGGAAAAGGCGTTTCTGTGGTGGGAAATATTATCCGGACGCTATTAATAACCGGGCCGATCGTTCGGCCCGGTGAGCGCGATTAAATTGAGGTGCGGCGGTAATTACGATATTCCGGTAGCCAGAAATTATCGCTGATGGACTGCAGCAGCGCTTCTGCGGAGGTTTTCACCGCCACGCCCTGCTCCTGAGCCACCTTACCGACCGCGAAGGCGATCGCCCGCGAGACGGTCTGGATATCCTTCAGCTCCGGCAGCACCGGACCTTCACCGTTGTTCACCAGCGGCGAGTGTTTCGCCAGGGTTTCGCTGGCGGCCATCAGCATCTCGTCGGTGACCCGCGACGCGCCGGAGGCGATCACCCCCAGACCAATGCCCGGGAAGATATAGGAGTTGTTGCACTGGGCGATGGGGTACTGTTTGCCTTTGACGGTAACCGGGGCAAACGGACTGCCGGTGGCGACCAGCGCCTCGCCGTCGGTCCAGCTCAGGATATTCTGCGGCGTGGCTTCCACCCGTGACGTTGGGTTGGAGAGCGGCATCACGATTGGCCGCGGGCAATGCTTGTGCATTTCGCGGATAATCTCTTCCGTGAACAGCCCCGGCTGACCGGAAACGCCGATCAGGATGTTCGGTTTCACGTTGCGCACCACGTCGAGCAGGGAAAGTACATCGTTAGTGGTATCCCAGCCCTGCAGATGTTCGCGTTTCTGCACCAGCTTGTTCTGGAACGGCAGCAGATTAGGCATGCCGTCGGTTAACAGGCCAAAGCGGTCAACCATGAACACGCGCTGGCGGGCCTCTTCTTCACTGAGTCCTTCGCGGACGATCTGGGCGATAATTTGCTCGGCGATGCCGCAGCCGGCGGAGCCCGCCCCGAGGAAGACAATTTTCTGTTCGCTCAGCTGACTGCCGGCGCCGCGGCTGGCGGCGATCAGCGTCCCGACGGTCACCGCCGCGGTACCCTGGATATCGTCGTTAAAGGAGCAGATCTCATTGCGGTAGCGGTTGAGCAGCGGCATAGCGTTCTTCTGCGCAAAGTCTTCAAACTGCAGCAGCACGTCCGGCCAGCGGGCCTTAATCGCCTGGATCACGTCGTCAACGAACTGGTAGTACTCGTCATCGGTAATACGCGGGTGGCGCCAGCCCATATACAGCGGATCGTCCAGCAACTGCTGGTTGTTTGTTCCGACGTCCAGCACGATGGGCAGGGTGTAAGCCGGGCTGATGCCGCCGCAAGTGGTGTACAGCGACAGTTTGCCGATCGGGATCCCCATCCCGCCGATGCCCTGGTCGCCGAGGCCGAGGATACGCTCGCCATCGGTCACCACAATCACTTTGACGTTATGGTTCGGTACGTTCTGCAGAATGTCGTCAAGATTATGGCGATTCTGGTAGGAGATAAAGACGCCGCGGGCGCGACGGTAAATCTCGGAGAAACGTTCGCAGGCGGCGCCTACCGTCGGGGTATAGATAACCGGCATCATCTCTTCGAGATGGTTGCCAATCAGGCGATAGAAAAGGGTCTCGTTGGTGTCCTGGATGTTACGCAGGTAAATGTGTTTGTCGATTTCTGTTTTGAATCCCTGATACTGGATCCACGCGCGTTCCGCTTGCTCTTCGATGGTTTCAACCACTTCCGGCAGCAGGCCAAGAAGGTTGAAACTGCTGCGCTCTTCCATACTGAAGGCGCTGCCCTTGTTGAGCAGGGGGAATTCAAGCAGAACGGGACCCGCGTAGGGGATGTACAGGGAACGGTTTTTCTTATGGGTAAATTGCATCGCACTAACTCCTTGATCGTGTCCACAGTCCCGGCGCGGCGATAAGCGAAGGGCGGGGGGAAAAGCAGCGGGCAGAGTATAGAGCAGAAGGTCTTCAAGCGGGTAAACAAGCCGTCAATTGCCATAAAAAAACACCATCCTGGCAACAGGACGGTGTTGTTTATCATCACTCAGGCTGAAAATTAACCACCGCGGCGTTTGCGGCCGGTAGCATGGATATGGTTGAGGGTGGTTGCTTCATCGCCTTCCAGCACCACTTTTTTCTGCTGGGAAAGCTTGTAGTTCAGACCGAGAAGATGACGTGCCTGATGGTTCGATTTCATTCTGACTCCTTTATCCTGTTCTGGTTTCAAGGGCAAACCCGGTGGTGACCGGATGAAATGTAACCCAAAGTTGGCCGCACGTTTTTTATGCGGCCACAGGTAGGGTGGTCCATTTTCAGGGCAATAGCAACCTCAGTGCGCCAGATTAAGAACAGTCTCCCTCGCGCAGCGCCGGCGTTACCACTTCATCTCGCCGGTATTAACTTTGGCGCTGAGCTCCAGCGAGCTGGTTTCCGCCAGCCCTGGCCACTGTGTCTCCATTGCCTTGATCACCCCGGCGGAGTCCTTATGTGTCTTCAGCGCTTGCTCAAACTGCTGGAGGTAGGTTTTGGTAAAGCGCACCGCGCTGTCACCCTCCGGCGGCGTGCCGAGGTAATGTCCCGGGATCACCTGCTGCGGGTGCAGAGCAATCATCTGGTCCAGCGTAGTGCGCCACTGCTGTCGACTGGCCGGCGTCTGGGTGTCGGCGGTCCAGAGATGCATGCCCCAGGCCACGCCGGTGCCGCCGAGGATCGTTTTGTTCGCCCGGATCCAAACGAACGCCGCGTAGTCATGGGGCTGCATAATCGTCACTTTTTCGCCATCGATGGTAAAGCTGTTGGCTTTCAGCGCCTGCGGGACGTATACCTGCGTCGGCGCACCGTCTTTCATCTGTGGTCCCCAGTACGCCAGCTTTGCCGCTTTGGTGGCTGCAATATGTTTAACCACTTCCGGCGTGGCGACCACTTCCGCCTGCGGGAAGGCTTTCACCAGCGGCTCAAGGCCAAAATAGAAGTCAGGATCGCCGGAGGTGATCACAATCCGCGACAGCGGTTTGCCGTTTTTCTTGATCATGTCTACCAGCTTTTCGCCGTCTTTGACGCTGAACTGGGCGTCAAACAGCACCGCTTCATGCGGGCCGGAAACGAGGGTGGAGTTGACGGCAAAAAGACCTTTCTCCTGAGGGTTGTAAGTCTGCAGCGTCAGCGGCGCCGCGAAGACCGCGCCGCTGAACAGGGCGGAGGCAATAGCAAGAGCAGATAATTTCATGATTCATTCTCAATGACAGGGGAATGCGTAGCATTGTACGGATTTCGCCATTTGATAGAATTCCTGAAATAAGAGATGCTGAGTTTCATAAATCGTGCAGATAAAGGGGGCGTGATGGACAGGGTAATTGCGGCGCAGGTGTATCTGCGAATTTGCGAGCTGGGAAGCCTCAGCGCCGCGGCGCGCGCGCTGGGGATGTCGCGCCCGATGGTCAGCCGCTATCTGGAACAGATGGAGAGCTGGGCCGGCGCCCGGCTGATCCATCGCTCAACCCGGCGGCTGACGCTGACCCCGGCCGGGGAGAAGGTATTGCTCAAGACCCGCGGCCTGACGCGGATCGCCGATGAAATCGCCGGCGAACGCCAGCGTGCCGACCCCAGCGGCACGCTGCGGGTGGCGTGCGCGCATTTTACCGCGATGCAGCTGATCTCCCCGCTACTGCCGGATTTTCTTGCCCGTTATCCGCTGTTGCGTCTGGAGCTGGATATCAATAACCATCCGGTCAGCCTGATCGGCGAGCGCATCGACGTGGCTATTCGCATTACCGATAATCCGGAGGCGGGGGCTATCGCTCGCCGCCTCGGCGTGTGCCGGTCGCTACTCTGCGCTGCGCCGCGCTGGATCCGCCAGCATGGTCCGCTGACGACCCTTGACGATCTGCAACAGCATAACTGCCTGTTATACAGTCATTTTGCCGGCCAGCGCTGGCAATTCAGCGATGCACAGGGTCAGGAGGCGTCGGTGGCAGTGAACGGTAATCTGAGCGCCGGGATCTCTTCCTTACTGCTGGAGGCGGCGGTCGCGGGGTGCGGCATCGCGATGCTCCCCGAACTGGAGGCGCGGAGCGCGATTGCCAGCGGCGCGCTGGAGGTGGTGCTTCCTGACTGGACGCCGAAGGCGCTGAGCGTTTACGGCATCTATCTTTCCCGCGACTATCAGCCCGATGGGCTGCCGCTGTTTCTGGATGAGCTGCAGCGACGGCTGGGGGAGACGCTCGCCGATGCCTGAGCAACGGCGCCGCCTTCAGCGGCAGCGCCGGCGGGCGGTTGCCCTGCCGGAAAGCCAAGGATCAACCTTACTCATTGCCCCACTGATTAAGGAAGTTGGCGATATCGTCAATACGGCGTTCGTCAATGGCCGCCTCGCGGGCCATCTCCTGCTGCGCTTCTTCATCGATCTCTTCGTTGTTGGTTAATCGCGCAATCAGCAGCTGAAAATAGCGCGCCAGCGCATCGCGTTCCTCATCCTTAACCGGGGCAGCCGCTTCGGTCTCGTATTCGTCCACGATGTCATAAAATTTCAGGGGAATGTCGTTACTCATCTGTCGTCCTCAGGATTGGCGTCAGGGCCGGGGTTAGCGCACAGCGGCGGGCGAGTATCATAGCACGCAGCCGGTAGGCTGCAGGAGAGGAAAAATCGCTGCGGCGGCGAGGCGAGAGGGCAGATATCGCTCCCCGGGGGACGGAGGGTAAAACCGGCGCGCGATGCCGCACGCCGGTCTGCCAGGAGGCTTAGACTACCCCGTCTCCACCGTCAGAGCACCACACCTGGCCGGAGGTATATGAGCAGGCATCGGATGCCAGGGTGACGTACAGCGGGGCGATCTCGACCGGCTGCCCCGGGCGCCCCATCGGCGTGTCTTTGCCGAACTGTTTCACTTTCTCGTCCGGCTGACCGCCGCTGGACTGCAGCACCGTCCAGTAAGGGCCGGGGGCTACGGCGTTAACGCGAATGCCGCGTTTTGCCACCTGTTTGGCCAGCGATTTGGTGAAGATCGCCAGGCAGGCTTTGGTCTGGGCGTAATCGAGGAGGATCGGACTGGGTTTATAGGCCTGCACCGAGGTGGTGTTGATGATCGCGCTCCCGGCCTGGAGATGGGGCAGCGCGGCGCGGGTGATCCAGAACGGCGCGTAGACATTGGTCTTAAAGGTGGCGTCAAAGTCTTCAGTGGTCAGCTCCTCAAGGGTCTCACAATATTGCTGACGTCCGGCGTTATTGACCAGGATGCTCAGGCCACCCAGCTGTTGCACCGCGTCGGCCACCAGCGACTGACAGAAGGACTCGGAGCGAATATCCCCCGGCAGGGCCACCGCGGTGCGGCCTTCGGCTTTGATCAGAGCGATGACTTCATCGGCGTCCTCTTGCTCCTCCGGCAGATAGCTTATGGCGACATCGGCCCCTTCGCGGGCAAAGGCGATCGCCACCGCGCGGCCAATGCCGGAGTCGCCGCCGGTAATTAGCGCTTTCTTACCGGCCAGCCGCCCGGTGCCGGTGTAGCTGGTTTCCCCATGGTCCGGTGACGGCTCCATTTCCGCATCCAGACCCGGCGGGTTCTGTTCTTGCTCCGGGAACTCCGGACGTGGAGCCGTCTCTTCTGGCAACATGGAGGTGGGTAGTTTCTTCATGGGCGGTTTTTCATCTTGCATAGTCATCTCCTTCAGACAGAACGGGCCAGCTGTAAGGATAGGTCAGGTTCCCCCATCGCCAGACCCCGGATGACTCACCCAGGGCCAGTGAATGGCCGCGAAACGACGCATTGTTATTCCTTAACCGACTGATCCCCGGCGTATTTAAGCAAATAGCGCTGCGTTATCATTGCCGGGGATAAATTAGGATTATTCCATCATGATTTAATGCAGGCTGGCTATTTTATTTGCTGCGCGGCGGAGATTTTTTAAAGGCGGAGAGGGAGACGACGTGAAAAGGGGAATAATAGGGTAATCCGCTACGCATGGATAATAATGGCATACCTCTTTGGTGTTAATTTTTGGAAGGGTGGCAGCCCGGGATTAGTAGAAACATTTATTCATCAGATTATTTTCATTAGTTTACAAACGTGAACCAATGTCCACAGTACAGTTCACAAGGTACATATAACCCAAAGCGAATAAGGGAGTTGCGTAAAAATTAATTTTTATTGCCGCTTCGCTGTGGTTAATTTATTTTGTCGATGCGCTGGGTGATGGCCAAAATTAATTTGACTCCTGCGGGTATTCCTCTAGTGTTAGATATCGAGGGCGATGATTTGTAACAGGGTCATTTTCCATTTACCAACCGATATTGATCAAACCAAAGGTGAAAATTATGGCAGAGCATAGAGGCGGTTCAGGTAATTTTGCAGAAGATCGTGAAAAAGCATCCGAAGCCGGGCGTAAAGGTGGGCAGCACAGCGGCGGGAACTTCAAAAATGATCCTGAGCGTGCATCCGAAGCCGGTAAAAAGGGTGGTAAGAACAGCCATGGCGGCGGCCGTAAATCCGGCGACAGCTGATCACTGATGACCCGTGACGCCGTTATGACGGCGTCGGGAAAGAAACCTGTGGGCCTGTGGGTCCGCAGGTTTCTGTTTATTTGCAAACGCTTCCCTCAGCTATTGTCTATTCTCCGCGACGGGAAAAGAGGTGCAGAATAATTTAATTACAGCCATCTTAACAATTAAATACTGATTACCGCAACGGCATTGTGCCGGCGAAGCGCTAAGAGTGAGTAAATAACGGTTCGGAGCAATACGTAACAGTACTGCTTTTTATCGCTGTGTATAAAGCCTGGTGTCAATCGTCGGACGCCAGGGGCGGGTAGCAACACATCCGCTTGCTAAATATTGTTCAGATCTAAGGTAATAAAATGAAACTGACGCCGGTATTTATTAAGCGCTGTCATCTTGTGGCCGCCGTTATGTGGGTGGGCCTGGCGATACCCTCGTTAATCTGGTGGAGAGACAGCGTCCTGTGGGTCATTCTCATCAGTATTTATGCCAATATTGTTGGACATTTATCCGGATATAGCGCAGCGCGAGCTGACCAGGCGGCGGAAGAGAATGAAGATTCCCCGTCAAAATAAATAATTAACGATCAGAGGTGTATATGACGGATAGTGAAAATTACCACAACTGGCTTCGCGATGCCCATGCCATGGAAAAACAGGCCGAGTCACTGCTTATGGCCACCATCAGACGCCTCGATAATGAACCGCAACTGCGAACCCGCCTTGAACAACATCTTTATGAAACTCGTCGGCAACTGTCCGCTCTGCAGGACCTTATCGCCCGCAACAATATTTCCCGCTCGGCGCTGAAGGATGCGATGAGCCGGGTCGCAGCCCTGGGCCAGACTATCGGCATCATGCTACCCGGCGATGAGCTCATTAAACTCATTATCACCGCCTACGTTTTTGCCCATTTTGAGGTCGCCTGCTATACCGCTTTATTAACGGCGGCGAAGCGCGTGGGGGACCATAGTGCGATGCCGACTCTGGAAGGGATCCTTGCCGAAGAGAGAGGGATGGCTGACTGGCTGCTGCATCATCTGCCGGCGCTGACCGGACAATATCTGATGCATAACTCTCTGCCCGGCGTTGAGGCCGGACAATAAGCCGCCGGAGTCAATCATGGTTAAGCGCCACACCATCGCGATCCTCGCCACAGAGAAAGCGGTTCCGCTGAAATTAACCGCCAGGCAGCAGGCGCTGGTGGACGCGGTGGCGAACAGGGTGCCACCTGCAGAGCACGACCCCGTATCGCCAGTCGACAAAACGCGCACGAAAACCAGCAGGGCGCGCTGAGGACGCTGACAGTGGCGGGCAGAACGCAAGGTGATAGTGATGCAACAGGAAGAGTGGTTTCACAGAGCGGTCATCTATCAGGTTGACAGTGCTCTGTTTTACGACGCCAACGGCGATGGGTTTGGCGATCTTGCCGGTATACGCCAAAAGCTGCACTACATTCGTAGCCTGGGGGCGACGGTGCTCTGGCTGACCCCTTTCTATCTTACCCCACTGCAGGATGATGGCTATGATATCAGCGACCATTTGCAGCCCGATCCCCGTTTCGGGACCATCGCCGACGTGATTGAGCTGATTGCCCGCGCCCGGGAGCTGGGGCTGCGGGTGATTGTTGAGCTGGTTATCCAGCATACTTCTGCCCAGCACCCGTGGTTTCAGGCGGCGCGACGCGATCCCCGGTCGCCGTGGCGGCCATACTATCTTTGGGCCGATCGGCCCCCGGAGAACGACGATCCTCCCATGTTTCCCGGCGTCGAGGAGAGCGTCTGGAGCTGGGACGACCAGGCCGGACAATACTATCGCCATATGTTTTATCGCCATGAGCCCGACCTGAATCTCGCTCATCCGCCGGTGATCGCTGAAATTGAAAACATCATCACCTTCTGGCTGCAGGCCGGGGTGTCAGGATTTCGCCTCGATGCGGCGTCACATCTGGTGAAGCAGGCCGGGAAGGGCGACGAGGCGCGGGGCTACCCGCTGTTGACGCATCTCCGGCAGGTCGTGCAGCGCCTCAATCCCGACGCGATACTGTTGGGTGAAGTGGACGTGGAAGTGGAAGATTATCGCCATTATTTCGGCCGCGGCGATCGGCTGCAGATGGTGCTCAATTTTTGGCTTAATAAATATCTCTATGTCAGCCTGGCGCAGCAGCGCGCCACCCCGGTAGTGAAGGCGTTGCAGGCAATAGTGGCCCCGCCGGACGGATGCTGCTTCGTCAACTGGCTGCGTAACCATGATGAACTGGATCTTGAGGGGATTGGCGAACGCAACAAACGCCAGGTTATCCGCACCTTTGCCCCTGATAAATCGATGTCCGTTTACCAGCGCGGCGTGCGCCGGCGGCTGGCGCCGATGCTGGATGGCGATACCCGACGCATCGCGCTGGCCCATGCCATCCTGCTCGCGCTGCCTGGCGTGCCGGTGATGCGCTATGGCGACGAGATTGGTATGGGCGACGATCTGCGCTTACCGGAGCGCTACGCGGTCCGAACGCCGATGCAGTGGTCGGGCGCGCCCAACGGCGGCTTTTCCCGGGCGGCGCCGGATGATTTGCCGGTGAAACCGGTGGCCAGTGGACGGTTTCGCTACCAGCGGATCAATGTCGAAGCGGCGTTGCGCCACCCCCGGTCGCTACTGCATCGGGTACGCAATATGGTACTGGCGCGCACGGAATATACTGAACCGGGATCCATCCCTTTTACCCTTATTACAGTGAAGCCAGCCGCGGTGCTGGGCTTGTGCTATCGCAGCGAATCGCGGGAGGTGCTGATGCTGGCGAACTGCAGCCAGCAGGCAGTGGAGGTCCAGCTCCCGCCGCTGGCCGAGGGTTACTGGAGCCCGATCCTGGAAGATAAGTTCTACCAGGACGGGCTATACGGCGGAGAAAAGGCGCGGCTGGCGCTCTCCGGCTATGGTTACCGCTGGTTCAGCCGCAGCCTGCTTTAGCGCCGTCTTCCTGGTCGGCGGAACAACGCCCGCAGGGCCATCGTCGCCACTGCCACGCCGACGCCGGCAGCCACTTTCCCCGGGAGATCGGCGCTGATGGTCACCGCTTTACGCCGCGCGCCATCGTTAAAGGGGCCGTGTCCGGGATGATTGCCGCGCACTGGCGTGAACAGGTCGTCCTGATGCTCTGCCGGCTTCGGCTGGCCGGTAAACTGTCCCTCCCACGCTTTTTTCACCATCAGCCGATCGAGCAGACGAGGGAAGAAGACCTGGCCGAGGATCGACTGGATGGTGCTTTTCCCCACCCACAGCTCGTTCACCGGCCGCTGGATCACGCTGTAGATGGCCTCAGCGGCGACCTCCGGCTGATAGACCGGCGGTACCGGCTGCATGGCCTGCTCCATTTTGTTGCGCGCCCAGCCAAACTGAGCAGTATTCATCCCCGGCAGCTGGACCATGGTCAACTGGATGTGGCTTTTCTCATGCATCAGCTCGGTGCGCACGGCATCGGTGAAGCCGCGGATCGCCGCTTTAGCTCCGCAATAGGCCGACTGCAGGGGGATCGAGCGCCAGGCCAGCGCCGATCCAGCCTGAATAATCACCCCCCGATCCCGGGGCGTCATGACCTCGAGCGCCGCGCGGGTGCCGTTGACATAGCCGAGATAGGTCACCTCCGTTACCCGGCGAAATTCGTCGTCGCTCATCTGCCGAAAGGGCGCCAGCACGGTGGTCATGGCGTTATTGATCCAAACGTCTATGGCGCCGAGGGTGGCTTCCACCTCGGCGGCGGCGCGCTGCACGGCCCCGGCATCGGCGACATCGGCGCTAATCGCCAGCGTTTTGACGCCGAAACGTTCACAAGCCTGCTGCGTCTCCTGCAGACCCGTTTCATCGCGGGCGATCAGCGCCACGTGATACCCTGCGCGGGCGAAACGCAGCGCGGTGGCTTTTCCTGCCCCGGCGGTTCCGCCGGTAATAACCATCACGGACATAGTGACCTCATTAATTGTTTCGCTATCGTAAATTTAAGCTGCACGGATCGAATCATTATTAAGCATAAATAACGACGGTGAGGTGGGAAATATCCTGGAATAAGCGCAGTGTGAATCAGGCGACATATCCTGATGACTCTGGCCTGTTTCTGCATAAGCAGGCGTTAAGGTTCTATAATCTGTAAGATACTTGACAACCCGCGAGGAGGAAAAATGTTGACAGTAAACACGCGTAGCGTTGAAAAAGAAGAGGACGACGCCACCCGCGCCCCGGAATCGGGGGATAAACAACCGGAGCGCGATAAATAGCTAAGCCGGTGTTATTCCTGTTCCGGAATAATGGATATCTGGCCGTTACGTTCGAGAATAGCGAATTTTATCGCTTTCAGTTCATAAATCCCATGGTGCTGCCTGGCCGCCAGCAGGATATCATCGACAGAAATATTGACGAGCTTCATTTTCTCATCGATGACAGCACCATTTTCCACTACGATAACCGGCGTGCCATCCAGAAAATTTTCCGCCTGGGCAAATTTTTTCTTAATATAGCCGAATAAAATATCAATACTGACCAGGGTGACGATAGTCAGCATCGAACCGGTAACGGAATAGTCTGTGCTGAGCATCGCCTGCTGGGTCGCTTCACTGATAATCAGCAGCAGTATCAGGTCAAAATTGGTTAACTGCATCAGGGTTCGTCTACCGGCAATCTTAAAAATAATCAGCAGGATCAGATAGATTGCTGCGGCTCTGAGGACCATTTCCATCGCGACTCCTACGGATAGACAAACTGTTGCCAGCTGACGGCAGGGCGATCGTTGACTGCCGCCTGCAGGGAAATATTGCCTATCGTTTTGGGGGTAATAGATAACCATACCGATTGCGGCGAGCGGCTGGTTGTCCGCTGATACACCAGATGTAATTTCCCGTCGGCACTGTACATCTTATCCGGCTGCGGGCGGATATCGCCAACCTGGTAACGGGTTAATAACGTGGCGGCGAAACTGATCGTCGTATCATTTTCCTGCGTGGGTTTGATTTGAATATTCAGTTCGGTTTCACTCATCAGTCTGGCATAACGCTGGTAATTGACGCGTAATTCATCTTCAGGGCTTTCCCGGTGCGCCTCACTGAAATATCCGGAGGACCACAGGCCGCTTAATGCGGTAAGAATGATGAGGCTGAGAACAATTATCCCATAGCGCCTGAAGCGATATTCAAAGCGGAGGGCCTGTTCATTCTCGTCGACGATGTGACAAGGTTGTTGATTCTCAGTCATTATTATTTCCCCGCGTTTCGTTTCGCCATCAGCGTAACGATAAGGACATTCTTATATTAGACGATATCAGAACAATTGACTTTGTAAAAATGGCCAGCCTCAGCCAGGCTTTAATCTGTTCATCAGCAAAAACAAGGAGGCATGATGAAAAAATTAGCCTTGGCCATGGCCTGTTTGTTTGCCGCCGCGGTCGCGCAGGCGGACGATAAAGGCGGTTTTAGCCAGGATGCCGCGCCGCCGCCGCCGCACAAACTCGATGACGGCTATCGCGGCGTCGAGGAGGGGCGGATCATGACCGTTGAGCAGGCGAAAACCATGCACGACGGCGCCACGGTTTCCCTGCGCGGCAATCTGCTCACCCGACAGGGGGATGACCGTTATCAGTTTCGCGATAAAAGCGGCACCATCACCGCCATTATTCCGGTTGCCGCGTTTAATGAACAGCACGTAGAGCCTGACGATCTGGTCAGTATTAACGGCAGCCTTGATCGCAAAATGACGCCGCCGGTAGTACGTATCGATCGCCTGCTCAAACAGTCGCCTAAGTAAGGGGAGCTTACCGGTATGAGCACAACATCCCACCCGCATGACGAGGAGCGCGGGAAGCACCCTGCGCGCGAGGCGCCTGACGAACATGGCGAAGTGCCGCGTAAACGGGACGACAGCGAGGATGACAAAACCGATCCTTACCATCCTCACGATGGCCGTTAGCGTCATCCGCAACGGGAACTTTTTGGGAACGCTGATGCGGCGGGCCGCAGAATAGAAGCAGGTTCAGCATCAGGCACTATACTTTTTGTTCGACATCATCACAGGAGGAGTCATATGGCGATTCATAAGAAAGGGCTGGCGCACTGGGAAGGCGATCTCAAGCATGGCAAAGGCACCGTGTCGACGGAGAGCGGGGCGCTGAGCCAGCAGCCCTACGGCTTTAATACCCGTTTTGAAGGGGTGAAAGGCACCAACCCCGAAGAGCTGATCGGCGCCGCACATGCCGCCTGCTTCTCGATGGCCCTATCGTTGATGCTCAGCGAAGAGGGCTATACCGCGACGTCCATCGACACCACCGCAGTGGTCACCCTTAATAAAACCGACGGTGGGTTTGCAATAACCGACATCGCGTTGCAAAGCCAGATTGTCCTGCCCGGCGTTGCGCCGGCGGCGTTCGATGAGATCATCCAGAAAGCGAAGGCCGGCTGCCCGGTATCACAGGTGCTGAAAGCCAATATCACCCTTGACTACCAGCTAAATCCATAAGCTGTTGTGCCCGCACTCTGCGGGCACCGTTCCTGCGATCTCTCTCCCTGTCACTGCCTCCGCTGCGCAATAGTGGTATCTTTGGTCCTTTGGTAAACGTAAGGGACTCCAGCATGATCGGCATTCGCGGAATGATCGAGGCGCAGGTGCTCGGCCTGACCGGCATGGCGCTAAAAGAGATTGATTTTGAACAGCCCAAAGGGGAGCCGGGGCTTTTTGGTCCGCAATCAGCCATCTGGCAGGTGCATGGCGATTTTACCTCAATGCTGTGCGGCGGCATTAGCGCGCTGTTGCTGCAGATGCTGCACCCCCTGGCGCTGGCCGGCGTCTGGGACCACTCCCGTTTCCGCGAGGATATCTTTGGCCGCCTGCGTCGCACCAGTCAGTTTATCTCCGCTACCACCTTCGCCGCCACCCCCGACGCCGAGCGGCTGATCGCCAAAGTGCAGGGGATCCATCAGCGGATCGCCGGGGTGGACAAGGACGGCACGCCGTATCAGGCAAGCGACCCGGCGCTGTTGACCTGGGTGCATGTCGCTGAGTGCAGCCGCTTTATGGCCTCCCACCTGCGCTACAAGCGGACGGTGGTCAGCGTCCAGCGCCAGGAGGACTATTTTCGCGAGTCGGCGGAGATCGCTCGTCGGCTGGGAGCCAAAGATATTCCCCAGACGCCGAATGAGGTCGCGGACTATCTTGAGGCGATGCGTCCGCAGCTGCGCTGTGACGAACGTACCCGGGAGGTAGCCGAGGTACTGCTCACCACCCGTCTGCCGGGTCGCCTGAGTCAGCCGGTTGGCCAGGTGATGATGCGGGCCGGGATCGATCTTCTGCCGCCATGGGCGCAGGAGATGCTGGGACTGTCGCTGTCGCCGCTGCAGCGGCGCACGACGCGTCTGATGGTACTGGCGATCGCCCGCGTGCTGCGCGCCTCGGTACGTAACGGCGCCTGGCATTGCGCCATGCGCCGGATGGCGGAGGCGTGATTCAGCCCGCCTTGCCCAGGTGCCGGGCAATCAGCGCCTCCAGGCTACCGTCCGCCCGCCATTCGTCCAACGCGTCATTCACCGCGTTAAAGCGGACCACATCATCCCGGGCGACGCAGATGGCCTGCTGGATCTCGGTAAAATTATCCGCTAAGACCCGCACCCCCGGATGGCGGCGCGCTGTCGCCTCCAGCGGCTGACGGATGCCAGCGACCATATCCCCTTCACCGGCGAGGAAGGCGTCGATGGCCTCCTGCGAGGAGGGGAGACGATTCAGGCTGGCGTACTGCAAATGGCGGGTGAGCCACAGATCGTAGGCGGCGTTTTGCCCGACGTTAATCGTGGTTGCCGGGCGATCCATATCGGCCACGCTCTGGCAGGGCGAACCGGCTCTCACCAGCGCGGTCCCCTGAATGGTGATATAGGGAGAAGTAAAGCGCAGGGTCGCCTCCCTCGCCGGGTCGATGGCCAGAAAGGCGATATCCCAGCGTTCGCCGCCGGCGTCGGCCACCACTTTACCGGCGGCAGGATAGGTGACGAACTCGGCGACGACGCCCCAGCGCTGCGCCAGTCGATGGCTGAGCTCGGGGGTAATGCCTGTCGGCTCGCCGTTTTCTCCAGGATGGGCCAGTACCGCATTGCCCAGATTAATGGCAAAACGCAGCCGGGATGGTGTGATTGCTGACATCGCTGACTCCTGTGGTGGCTAAGAGAAGGTAGCCCGACCTGTTGGTCGCCAGTGATAAGATAGTCCATCCGCGCGCGGTTGTACCTCCGGGGCCACACTTTCAGAATACAGTAATTAACGACCGCAGCGATTTCTTTAAACAGCAAGGCAATGGCTTTTATATTGTTAAGCATAAACTCAGCTTGTCAGTTTATTCTTCCCGCTCACTGAGGGAGAGAAATAATGGCACAACATAATTTTGAAAATGATAATAAATATCATCAGCGTTCTGAGCAGGCGCGAAGAAGTACCCTGGTTAGCGTGGTGGTCAATATTTTTCTCTCCGCGTTGCAGATTGCGGTGGGAATATATTCTGGTTCCCAGGGGTTAATTGCCGATGGCATGCACTCTTTTTCCGATCTGCTCGCCGATGGCGTCGTGCTGGTGGCGAATAAAAAGAGTCGCCGACCGTCTGACCACGATCACCATTATGGCCACTGGCGTTATGAGAACGGCGCCTCTCTGGTCCTCGGCGCGATCCTGGTGCTGGTCGGGGTCGGTATGCTGTGGTCTGCCGCGGGTCATCTCGCGCAACCGCAGACGATTCCGCCGGTGCACAGCGTGGCGCTGTGGATGGCGCTGACGGCGCTGGTGGTCAAAGAGGGGCTGTTTCGCTATATGCTGGCGGCCGCCAGGCGGCTGAACTCCTCGCTGCTCATCGCAAACGCCTGGCATGCCCGCTCAGACGCCGCGTCATCCCTGGTGGTGGCGCTGGGGATTATCGGTAATCTGGCCGGGTTCGCCTGGTTCGACCCGCTCGCCGCGCTGGCGGTAGGGCTGGTGATTACGCGGATGGGCTATCGTTTCGCCGCCACCGCGCTGCACGATTTAATGGACCGCGCTGTCGATGAAGAGACGCAGCGGGCAATCGCCGGCACGCTGCGGGCCACGCCGGGCGTGGCGGGTCTGCACGATTTGAAAACCCGTAAGGCGGGGGATCTGGTGCTGGTGGATGTCCATCTCGAGGTAGCCGGAGAGCTGTCGGTCGCTGAAGGGCATCAGATTGCCCGGCAGGCGCGGGAGCGGGTCATGGCGCAGCATCCGGTGCTTAATGTGATGGTGCATCTGGATCCCTGCGCGGCGGTTGCCAGTTCGCCGGAGGAGGCAAACTGCCTGACGTCATAAGCGGAAATAGACTGGCTCAGCGGTTATTTTATCCCTGAGCCATTATTCCTCGCCCCTTCCGCCCGCGCATTGATTGCCTGAACGATAAATAAGGCTCATACTGAGCCGGCCATTACCATCGCTAAATAATGGCGCAGATCTGCCCGTTGCAGTTAACGATAAAATAAACCAATCGGTTCATAGATAATCTCTATTCTTTATTTCGAGATAATGACCAGAGCGGTAATTCAGGAAGTCAGACAATGATTATTCGGCCAGAACAACACTGGTTTCTTCGCCTATTTGACTGGCACGGCTCCGTGCTGTCAAAAATCATCTTTCGTCTGCTGCTTAATGTGCTGATGTCCATCATCGCCATTATCAGCTATCAATGGTACGCGCAGCTGGGGATCCACTTAACGGTGGCGCCGTTCAGTCTGCTGGGCATCGCGATAGCGATTTTCCTCGGCTTTCGCAATAGCGCCAGCTATAGCCGCTTCGTCGAGGCGCGCAATCTGTGGGGGACGGTGCTTATCGCCGAACGTACCCTGGTGCGCCAGCTGCGCAATATCCTGCCGGCGGAACACGATGCCCATCAGCGCATCGTCAGCTATCTGGTGGCCTTCAGCTGGAGCCTGAAGCACCAGCTGCGCAAAACCGATCCGACGGCTGACCTGCGGCGGCTGCTGCCCGAGGAGAGGGTGACGGAGATCCTCGCCAGTTCGATGCCCACCAACCGGATCCTGCTGCTGGCCGGTAACGAAATTGGCCAGCTGCGCGAGGCGGGCAAGCTGAGCGACATCACCTACGGGCTGATGGACAATAAGCTCGATGAGCTGTCGCACGTGCTGGGCGGCTGCGAAAGGCTGGCCACCACCCCGGTGCCGTTCGCCTATACCCTGATCCTGCAGCGCACCGTGTACCTGTTCTGCACGCTGCTGCCGTTCGCCCTGGTCGGGGATCTGCACTACATGACGCCGTTTGTCTCGGTCTTTATCTCCTACACCTTTTTATCCTGGGATTCGCTGGCGGAAGAGCTGGAGGATCCTTTCGGCACCGCCGCCAACGACCTGCCGCTGAACGCGATGTGCAACACCATTGAGCGCAATCTGCTCGACATGACCGGTCAACATCCGCTGCCGGAGACGCTGCGTCCGGACCGTTACTTCAACCTGACCTGAACCCCTGCGCGCCGGGCAGTTTCCGCTGCCCGGTCATCACTTTCCCGTCCCCGCGTGACCCGCCGCGCAGAGGGCGGCGATAAAAGCAAAATTTGCAAATAAGTTAAATTTAACACCCGATAGATAACATCAATTATACAGATTTGTGGCGTATGTTATTATTCGGTTAACAAACGCAGTACCTACGCTTTCCCATCGTACTATCCTTGAGAAACAGCATTCTTATCAGGTGACGCCGCGCACACCACGCCTCGTCGCCGGGGTCGTCGCACGCTTTTTTTCGGCCGGCGGCGGCCAGAACAGAGCAGCAGGAGTAAAAAGATGACCAATAAAAGACGCGCGGTTCCCGGTGTTCACCCCTATGACGGTCCGGCAGGCGGGTGGGGCGCGCTGAAGGCCACGGCCATTGCCGTGCGTACCCAGATGGATGCCTTCGAGGCGCCCGCCACGCTGCTGCGAACTAACCAGCCGGATGGGTTTGACTGCCCGGGCTGCGCCTGGCCGGATAAAGAGCATAAATCCACTTTTCAGTTTTGCGAAAATGGCGCCAAAGCCGTTACCTGGGAGGCGACCACCAAACGGGTGACGCCAGCGTTCCTCGCGGCTAACACCGTGACCTCCCTGCTGGCGAAAAGCGATTTTGAACTGGAGGGCTATGGCCGCTTAACCCATCCTTTGGTCTACGACCGCGCCAGCGATACCCTGCGACCGGTGGCGTGGGAGGCGGCCTTCGCCCGTATCGGCGAGATCCTTCGCGGCCTGCAGCCAGATGAAGTTGAATTCTACACCTCCGGACGGGCCTCCAATGAAGCGGCGTGGCTGTTTCAGCTGTTTGCCCGCGAGTACGGCACCAATAACTTTCCCGACTGCTCTAACATGTGCCATGAATCCACCAGCGTGGGCCTGCCGCAGTCGATCGGCATTGGCAAAGGCACCGTCTCCCTCGACGATTTTGACCAGACCGAACTGGTGATCTCCATCGGCCATAATCCGGGCACCAACCATCCGCGGATGATGGGCACTCTGCATGAGCTTTCCCGCCGGGGTGTGCCGATTATCGTTTTTAACCCATTGCGTGAGCGGGCGCTGGAGCGTTTTGCCGACCCGCAGAACGTGATGGAGATGGCGACATATCGCTCGACGCCGATCGCGTCGACCTACTACCAGGTACGGGCCGGCGGCGACGCGGCGGCGCTGAAAGGGATCGCCAAAGCGCTGCTGCAGCTGGAGGAGGAGCAGGGCCAGGTGCTCGACCACGCGTTTATTGCGCAACATACCCAGGGGTTCGCCGCCTTCGCCGAGGATCTGCACGCCACCCGCTGGCAGGATATTGAGCAGGAGTCCGGTCTGACGCGCGAGTCGCTAACCCAGGTCGCCGTGGCCTACGCCAAATCCACGGCCACCATCGTCACCTACGGCATGGGCATCACCCAGCATAATAAAGGCACCTCCAACGTCCGGCTGATTGCCGACCTGCTGCTGATGCGCGGCAATATCGGCAAGCCAGGAGCCGGGATCTGCCCATTACGCGGCCATTCAAACGTGCAGGGAAACCGCACCGTCGGGATCAGCGAAAAACCCACTGCGGCCTTCCTCGACAGCCTGCAGCGGGTGATGGGGATCGCGCCGCCGCGGCATCATGGTCACGATGCGGTGAAGGCGCTGGAGGCCATGATCGCTGGCGACGCCAAAGCCCTGATCTGCCTCGGGGGCAACTTCGCCGTGGCGATGCCGGATCACGAACGCGCTTTCCCGGCGATGCGCAACCTTGAGCTCAGCGTTCACGTCGGCACCAAGCTCAACCGCTCGCACCTGTTGACGGCGAAAGAGACCTTTATTCTGCCGTGTCTGGGCCGCACCGAGCTTGACCTGCAGGCCAGCGGCCGACAGTCGATCACCGTCGAGGATTCGATGTCGATGGTACATGCCTCCTCAGGCAAGCTTAAGCCCACCTCGCCGACGCTGCGCTCGGAGCCGGCGATTGTCGCCGGTCTGGCGAAGGCCACACTGCCGGCCAGCAAAGTCGACTGGCTGTATCTGGTGGAAGATTACGACCGCATTCGCGATCTGATCGAACAGACCATTCCGGGATTCGAGGATTACAACCAGCGCATTCGTCACCCCGGGGGCTTTCGCATGCCGCTGCCGCCGACCGAGCGCATCTGGCCTACCGCCACCGGCAAAGCCATGTTCTCGGTTTTCAAAGGCGTGCATGAGAACGTGGTGGTGGAGGGCGAGGATGTGATGCGCTTAGTGACCCTGCGCAGCCACGACCAGTACAACACCACCATCTACGCTATGGATGACCGTTACCGCGGCGTTTTTGGCCGTCGCGACGTGCTGTTTATGAACGAGCAGGATATGGCCGCCCAGGGCCTGGAGCATGGCGATCGGGTGGATATCCACACCGCGCTGCCGGGCAGCGCATTGACGCTCAGAGATATCACCGTGGTGGCCTACGGCATCGCGCCCGGCACCGTCGGCGCCTATTACCCGGAAGCCAACGTGCTGGTGCCCTTGAACTATCTGGATGAAGAGAGCGGTACGCCTTCCTATAAGTCAGTTCCTGTCCGCCTGACGCTGCGCTCGAAAGAGATCCGCCCGCTGGCTGGCGTGCGTTAAAGAAGCAGGGCGTTGGGCGGCGTCGCGCCGTCCTGCGCCCCGTCGCCCCTCCAGTCCTCGCTTGAATTTATCGGTGATGAAACTAACATTCTGATAACCTGTGCGCGGCCCCGGGGGTGAACGGCGGGGTTCAAACGGGAAAGAGAATGGATATTAAGCAACTCAAGTATTTGATCGCGCTCGATCAAACGCGCCATTTTGGCCAGGCGGCGGCAGCCTGCCATATTACCCAGCCAACCCTCTCCATGCGCATTCGTAATCTGGAAGAGGAGCTGAACCTGACCCTTATCCAGCGCGGGCAGCGCTTTGAGGGTTTTACCCCGGAAGGGGAGCGGATCCTCGCGTGGGCGCGGGCGGTGCTTGCCGCCCATGACGGCCTGGCGGCGGAGGCGGCCATCTGTCGCGGGCAGATGGTCGGCCAGCTGCGGGTTGGTATGGTGCCGCTGGCGAGCCTCAACCCGATGCAGCTGATTAAACCCCTCGCGGAGAAATACCCGGCGCTGCAGTTCAGCCTGCTGTCAATGACCTCGGAGCAGATTATCGATGGCGTCAGCCGCAACCAGCTGGACCTGGGGATCTGTTACCTGCAGCATCTGGATGAACGCCTGTTTAAGATCGCCCGGCTGCCGCAAACCCGGATGGGACTGCTGCACGATAAACGCCATTTCGACTTCAGCGCCGGGACGCCGGGCTGGGATACGCTGGCGGCGCTGCCCCTTGGCTTTCTGACCAAGGGAATGTACTACCGGGAATCCATTGAAATCAGCTTTAAGGCCAAAGGGCTAACCCCGACGTCTGTCTTTGAAAGCGATTCAACGTTTCAGATTATCCAGGCGGTGCAGGCGGGGATCTGCTGCGCCATTATGCCGCTTAACAACGGCCTCGAAGCGCTGAGCGATAATCTTGAAATTCTGCCGATCGCCGAAACCCAGGTCGATTCGCAGCTGGCGCTGATTATGCGCCAGCAGGAGCCGGTCTCGTCCCTGGCGGAAAAATGCTTCGCCGAGGCGCAGGGGATTTTTGGCTGAGGCCAGCCTCAGATATTCTCCAGTCGAATGCCCCGGGTTCTCGGGCCGAAGATCCCCACCGACAGCATCACCATCAGCATACTGACGACGATAAAGCTAATCACCCCCGGCGTGCCGGCATATTGCAGAATAATGCCGATCAGGATGCTGGTCACCGCGGTCGAGAGACGACTGAACGAGTAGCAGAAGCCGACGGCGCGGGCGCGAATATGGGTCGGGAAGACCTCGGCCTGGTAGGCGTGGTAGCTGATGGTCAGCCAGGCGTTGGACCAGGTGATCATAAACCCGCAGATCACCAGCAGGATAGGATTGTTTTGCAGCGCAAACAGGGTGCCGAAGATGACGGTCATCAGCGCGGAGAGTACGATCTGCCACTTGTTCTCAAAGCGATGCACGAAGCGGGTGCAGAACAGGCAGCCCAGCGGATAGGCGAGGGTGATAAAGAAGGCGTACAGCAGACTGTGGGTGATACTGGCCCCCTGACCGGAAAGCAGCGCTGGCAGCCAGTTGCCAAAGCCGAAGAAACCGATCGCCTGGAAGAAATTCATCACCATCAGCATCAGGGTTCGCTGCCGGTACTGCGGCGCCCAGATTTCGCCGAAGGTGCCGCGTTTGACGACGCTCTGTGCCGCCTGCACATGCTTCGGCGACGGCGTCAGGCCGCAGCGGGCTTCCATGGCGCACATCACCGCATGCGCTTCATCATGCCGCCCTTTGCTTTCCAGCCAGCGGGCTGACTCCGGCAGCTTTTTGCGGATAAACCAGATCGCCAGCGAGAACAGCGCACCGAAGATGATCACCCAGCGCCAGCCGCTGAGGCCGAAGAGGGTGGTTGGCACCAATATCCAGGACATCAGCGCTACCGCCGGAACCGACAAGAACTGAATAAAGAAGGCAAAGGCGAAGGCTTTATTGCGCAGGTGGGTAGGTACCCATTCGCTGAGGTAGGTGTCAATGGTCACCAGCTCAATGCCGAGGCCGATTCCCACCAGAAAGCGGAAGAAGATCACTCCTTCCGCACTGCTCTGGGTCGCCATCAGCAGCGAGAAAAAGCCGTACCAGGCGAGCGCCACCATAAAGGTCAGGCGGCGCCCCAGCTTGTCCGCCAGCGGCGCCAGCAGACTCGCGCCGATAAACAGCCCCATAAAGGTGGCGGAGGCAAAGGCCGCCTGATCGGCGATGCCAAAGATCCCCGCCGCGCCGGTGTGGAAAATACCCTCCGCCAGCAGGCCCGCGCTGATGTACCCGGTCTGGAACAAATCGTAGAGCTCAAAGAAGCCGCCGAGGGAGAGTAGGGTGATAAACGACCATAACCCGAAGGAGGCGGGCAGCGCGTCAATGCGTCCGGTTAAGCTGGCGTGCGGTTGTCCTGGCGAAGCATAGGGCGATTCGCCGAGAACCTGGGTGGTAGACATGGTGTTGTGTTCCTCAGGAAGAATGGTTTGCCTGCTAATGTTAAGTGATTGTTAATAGTTTTAAATTTTTAATCTTTAGCGTTAACGGCAATCTTTAGCGTAAGATCGCGCCATGCAGGGTAAAAGATGATATTCATGCTGCTTTTCGCCGCACGCCAAGGGAAGAATTGAAGTAAATCACCGTGGGCGGCAATGTTCTCCGCCAGGCGATGTCGCGCTGCGCAGGGCCAGGCCCAGGGCCAGACAGAGTAAACGAATCCTCACTGGCGGCGTTTTCCCGCTTTACCCGCTATTGCGCCGGGCTATAATGTGCCCACTTTCATACAGGAGTCATGCGTTGGACAGTCATCCTTATTGTTATTCTCCGGCAAGTTAACGCGACTATTTTCGCTGCTTGCCGAACCGGCGGGCAGCAATCTTTGATTACCGGATTGCCTCCCTGAATGTAGTGATTCGCGACCGAACGCGAGAGGCATCGTTATGTTTCTGTTTCCCACCACCTTATTTCCTCCACCATCATCCGCCCGCTAATTGCCCGGCGCGGCTGAGCGCGACATCAATACATTTTTATTGCTTTCTGTTATCTGGAGGAAGGCGCGATGGTATTTCCTTATATGACACATTTACTCGCGGCAATGCTGCTGGGAGCGCTGATCGGCGCGGAAAGACAATGGCGGCAACGTATGGCCGGTTTGCGGACCAATGCGCTGGTGGCCACCGGCGCGGCGGTGTTTATTCTTAGCGCGATGTCGGCCTCGCCGGACAGCCCGGGGCGCATTGCGGCGCAGATCGTCTCCGGTATCGGCTTCCTGGGGGCGGGAGTGATTATGCGCGATGGCATGAACGTTCGCGGCCTCAATACCGCCGCCACCCTGTGGTGCTCGGCCGGTATCGGTGTCCTTTGCGGCCTGGAGCAGTTCTGGAACGCGACGGCGGCGACGCTGATTATTCTGTGCGCCAATATCCTGCTCCGCGAAGCGGCGCAGCGTATTCATGCCTTGCCGGGCGCCGGTGACGAAGAAAAACGCTATATCTTACGCGTCACCTGTTTGCGCGAGCATGAAAAGGCCGTGCGTCAGCTGCTGCTGAATATTGCTCAGCAGCAGAGGTTCACCCTGCAGGGATTACAGTCGGCGGCAGCAGACACGGCGGATCAGCTGGAGATTTGCGCGGAGCTGATTAGCCATAAGCAGCATCAGAAAACGCTGGCGCAGATTATGGCGCAAGTGGGCGTTCAGCAGAACGTCACCTCGGTACACTGGCGCGTCGGAGAAGCGTAGAGACAGGCGGTGGGGCAGCGGAAACGGCCGCTGGCCGCGCGATTCGCCAACCCGTGGTAAAGCGGCTAGAATGGCCTCCTGCCGGAGGTTATAAGAATGTTAAATAATGGATGTGTGCCGTCGGAATCTGGCCAGACTATGACGACGGCTGATTTTCGCTTTACCCGCGTGATGGCCGAGCAGGCGGCGCGTGCCCGTCTGACGCTGGACGACGATCAGCTGTCGCTCATCGCTCGCCTGGACGCCCTGGGCCAGCAGCTGTTGTCCGCGCCCGGCACGCCGCAGGGACTGTACGTCTGGGGACGCACCGGGCGAGGGAAAAGCTATATTCTCGATCACTTTTTTGCCAGCCTGCCGCTTGCCGCCCGGCGTCGGGTCCATTTTCATCACTTCTTCCGCGAACTGCACCAGCGGCTGAATGCCCCCGGCGCGCCCGGCCTGCAGACGGTGATGATGCAGATGACCTCCGGCTGCCGCCTGCTGTGTTTCGACGAATTTCATCTTCACGACCCCGGCGACGCCATGCTGATGAAGGCGCTGCTGGAACACCTTTTTCAACGGGGCATCGTGCTGCTGGCAACCTCTAACTACCCGCCGGAGATGCTGCTGCCTAATCCGCTGTATCACGATCGCTTTTTACCGTCGATCGCGCTGATCCGCGCCCACCTGGCGGTCGTCGCACTTAACGGCGAGGAGGATTATCGCGAACGGCATCTGAGCCAGGATAACGCCTTCTGCAGCGGGCGGCTATGGGTTAACCCGGGCGAATCACAGCGTCAGCTGTACGAGCTGCCCTCGCTGCCTGCCGAACCGGTCCCGCTGGAGGTAGGCTACCGCACGCTGCAGGCGGCCGCGGCGTCACCCGCCTTGCTCCATTTCTCTTTTGCCCAGCTCTGCCAGGCCGCCACGGCGGTGATGGACTATCTGGCGCTCAGCGAACGTTATGCCGTCTGGTTACTGGACGAGGTGCCGCCGCTAGCCACGGTAGGGCCGGCGGCCCAGCAGCGCTTTATCAACGTGATTGATGTGTTGTATGAAAAGCAGATCCGCCTGCTGCTGGTGACCCGCTGCGACCTGGAGACGCTGGTGGCCGGGGTGGAACTGGAGGATATTCAGCGAACGCGGAGCCGCCTGCAACAGCTGCCGCGGGCGGTATAAAAAAAGCCCCGGCGGGTGCCGGGGCGAGGGGATCACAGGTCGAAACGGTCGAGGTTCATCACCTTGGTCCAGGCGGCGACAAAGTCATGCACCAGCTTCTGCTGCCCGTCGGCGCAGGCGTACACTTCCGCCAGGGCGCGAAGGACCGAGTTGGAGCCAAACACCAGATCCACGCGGGTGGCGCTGTACTTCGCTTCGCCGGTTTTACGGTCGCTGCCGGTAAACAGCTCCGCCCGATCATCGGCCGGTTTCCAGACGGTGGCCATATCCAGCAGGTTGACGAAGAAGTCATTGCTGAGCACGCCGACGCGGTCGGTAAACACCCCGTGTTTGCTGCCGTCGTAGTTGGCGCCCAGCACGCGCAGTCCACCCACCAAAACCGTCATTTCCGGAGCGGTTAAGGTCAGCTGCTGCGCTTTATCGATCAGCAGCGTTTCCGTCGACACACCGCCCTCGATGCGACGGTAGTTGCGGAAGCCATCCGCCAGCGGCTGCAGCAGGTCAAACGACTCGACGTCGGTCTGCTCAGGCAGGGCGTCGACGCGGCCAGGGGTAAACGGCACGTTGACGCTGACGCCAGCCGCCGCCGCAGCCTGCTCAACGCCGACCACGCCAGCCAGCACGATGATATCGGCCAGCGACGCTTTGCCGGAAGCTCGCTGGATCGCCTGTAGGGTCGGCAGCACCCGGCTGGCGATAGCATTGACCGGCCAGTCCTTCTGCGGGGCCAGCGCCAGACGCGCGCCGTTGGCGCCGCCGCGCTTATCGCCGCCGCGGAAAGTGGAGGCGGAGGCCCAGGCTACCGATACCAGCTCACTCACCGACAGGCCGGCGCCGGCGATGGCGGTTTTCAGGCTGGCGATGTCTTCCGCGCTCGGCTGATGGGTGGCCGCCGGCAGCGGATCCTGCCAAATCAGATCTTCTTTTGGCACTTCCGGCCCGAGGTAACGGGATTTCGGCCCCATATCGCGGTGGGTCAGCTTGAACCACGCCCGGGCGAAGGCCTCGTTAAAAGCCTGCGGGTCGTTGAGGAAGCGACGGGAGATCTTCTCAAACTCCGGGTCGAAGCGCAGGGTCAGGTCGGTGACCAGCATGGTCGGTTTGCGCTTTTTCCCCGGGTTAAACGGATCCGGGATAATTTCCGGGGCGTCTTTGGCTTCGAACTGGATAGCGCCCGCCGGGCTGCGGGTCTGCACCCATTCGTATTTGAACAGGTTCTCGAAAAAGTAGTTGCTCCACTGGGTGGGCGTCTGCGTCCAGACCACTTCCAGACCGGAGGTAATGGCATCCGCGCCTGCGCCGCTGCCGTAGCTGGAGTGCCAGCCCAGGCCCTGTGCTTCCAGCGGCGCGGCTTCCGGCTCGGCGCCGACGTGGCTGGTTTCTGCGGCGCCATGGGTTTTACCCAGCGTGTGGCCGCCGGCGATCAGCGCGACTATTTCTTCATCGTCCATCGCCATATTGCCGAAGGTGGCGCGAATGGCCGCGGCGGCGGACAGCGGCTCGCCGCTGGCGTTCGGTCCTTCCGGGTTAACGTAAATCAGCCCCATTTCGGTGGCGCCGATGGCCTGTTTCGCCAGGCTTTCCGGGTGACGGTGGGCCAGCCACTCTTTCTCATCGCCCCAGTCAACGTCCAGATCCGGTTCCCAGACATCTTCACGACCGGCGCCAAAACCGAAGGTGCGGAAGCCGGCGTTTTCCAGCGCCACGTTACCCGCCAGCATGTAAAGGTCGGCCCAGGAGATTTTCTGGCCATATTTCTGTTTCACCGGCCACAGCAGACGGCGGGCCTTATCTAGGCTGACGTTGTCAGGCCAGGAGTTCAGCGGCGCAAAGCGCTGCTGCCCACGACCCGCGCCGCCGCGACCGTCAACGGTGCGGTAGGTGCCGGCGCCGTGCCAGGCCATACGAATAAACAGACCGATATAGCTGCCCCAGTCTGCTGGCCACCACTCTTGCGAATCGGTCAGCAGCGCTCTGAGGTCAGCCTTCAGCGCGGAGTAATCGAGCTTTTTAAACTCTTCCCTGTAGTTAAAATCCTCACCCAACGGGTTGGAACGACTGGAGTGCTGGTTCAGCAGATCGACACGCAGCTGGTTAGGCCACCAGTCGCGGTTGCCGGTGCCGCTGCCGGCGCTCTGCTTGGGCGTCTCGGCGTGGAAAGGGCACTTTCCGGCGGATGCGTTGTTGGATGGGTCGTTAGACGTGCTCATATCAGGCTCCGTTTGCTTTTGTGAATGCCGTTACGATATACACTGCTACCAATAAGCGATATTTGAATGAGTCTACGGATTTAATAGCTAATTCCGTTCAACGAAGGGCGAAACACCCTCTTATATGACCTGGCGGATCCAGGGGTAAAAAATACACCTCACCATTAACCATAGACGTAACGAGACGGCAAAGGAAACGATCTGCGTCAATCGGGCCGAAGGAATGCTAATTGTTTGAGATATGACAATTTTACTATGAGAAAAGGATGAGGGTTTTCCGCTGAGCGAGCGTAACGAATGCCCGGCGCAGGGGTTGTTGGCGGACACAGAATAAGCTAATACTTAGACACCATGTGACTGGCGCTAAAGACAGAATACTGTTGGGGAGCATGGTCGACGTCGCCGCGCGCCTGGGCATTACCGCTATCTGGAGATAAGTTATGCCTGAATTCGCTTCATTAATGGCCTTTGCCGCGGTGGCGCTGGGATTAGTGTTAACCCCCGGCCCCAATATGATGTATCTCACTTCGCGTTCGATTTGCCAGGGAAAACGCGCTGGCTTTATCTCCCTTGCCGGGGTTGCCGTGGGCTTTTTATTCTATATGCTGTGTGCCGCTTTCGGCATTACCGCGTTGGTTTTCGCGGTCCCTTATGCCTACGATGCCTTGCGTTTATGCGGGGTCGCTTATTTGCTCTATCTGGCGTGGCAGGCGATAAAACCAGGAGGGAGGCCGATATTCGCGGTGCGTGAATTACCTGCGGACAGTGGGCGTAAGCTGTTTCTGATGGGATTTATCACCAGCCTGGCGAACCCCAAAGTTGCTATCCTCTATTTGTCCCTGCTGCCGCAGTTTATCACCCCCGGACTCGGTAGCGTGCTCAGCCAGTCGTTAATGTTAGGCTGTACTCAGGTATTAATCAGTGTGGCGGTGAACGGCCTGATTATCTTGCTGGCCGGGCAGGTGGCGTTATTTCTTAGCCGGCGGCCGGGCTGGCAACAATTTCAACGCTGGCTGATGGCGACGGTACTGGCCGGAATGGCGGTTAAGATCGCTTTTGAGGCCAGAAAATAACCGGGTTTGTCGGGAAAAGGGAGGCCAGCGATATCCGTCGCTGGCTAACCTCGCACCCTGATGCCTTTCTGCCACAGAGAAAGGCTCTCCAGGCTCTAACATGCTGAAACATTTCTGCCAGATCATTAGCAACCTTTCAGTAGGGCTAACGCCGCGATAAGGCTATGCTTCCCGGCCGTTACGCCGTTGGCTTTTCCCGTGATCCAGGTGATGTACCGCTAATGCCCCTTTTGAGAGATGAAATTCGCGACCACTCCGCGGAAGAGATGCTGTTTATCCGCCGGGCCGCAATCGCCTTTCTGCTGGTGGTGGTCTGCTTTGGCGTGCTGATTTTCAACCTCTACCATCTGCAGGTGGAGCAGCACGATTTCTACCAGACCCGTTCCAACCAAAACGATATTAAAATGCTGCCCATCGCCCCCAGCCGCGGGCTGATATTCGATCGCAACGGCATACCGCTGGTGCAGAATATTACCCTGTATCGCCTGCAGGTGATCCCGAGCAAAATTCCCGATATGGCCGCGCTGCTGCAAACCCTGACGCCGATTGTCGACCTGACGCCGGACGACATCGCCAGCTTCCGCGACGATATGCACCACAGCAGCCGCTATAAAGCGGTTACCCTCAAATCCGACCTCAGCGACGTGGAGGTGGCCCGCTTCGCGGTCAACGAATTCCGTTTCCCCGGGGTGACGGTGGAGAGCTATCAGCAGCGTGAATACCCCTACGGCGCAGAGCTGGCGCACGTGGTGGGCTATGTGTCGAAAATCAACGACAGCGACCTGCAGCGGCTGGCGAAAGATGGCGAAGAGGAGAACTATGCTGCCGACCACAATATCGGCAAGCAGGGGATCGAGGGCTATTACGAAAAAGCGCTCCACGGCACCACCGGCTACCAGGAGGTGGAGGTGGACAACCACGGCCGGGTGGTGCGTCTGTTGAAAGAAGTACCGCCGGTGGCCGGGAAAAACCTCTATCTGACCCTTGACCTGCACCTGCAGCAGTATATTGAGTCGGTGCTGAAGGGGCAGCGCGCGGCGGTGGTGGTGGTCGATCCCCGGGATGGCGGGGTGCTGGCGATGGTCTCCAGCCCCAGCTACGATCCTAACCCGTTCGTCAAAGGTATCGGCTATCAGGCCTATAAATCGCTGCTGGATAACCCGGACCGGCCGCTGATCAACCGCGTCACCCAGGGGCTGTATCCCCCGGCCTCGACGGTGAAGCCCTATATGGCGCTGTCGGCGCTCTCCGCCGGCGTGATCACGCCGAACACCACCTTCTTCGGGGCGCCGACGTGGACCCTGCCGGGCACGCAGCGTCGCTACCGCGACTGGCTGAAAACCGGCCACGGCATGCTCAACGTGACCAAAGCCATTGAAGAGTCGGCGGACACCTTTTTCTACCAGGTTGCCTTCGAGATGGGCATCGACCGGATCCATGAGTGGCTGAGCAAATTCGGCTACGGCCAGCCCACAGGCATCGATCTCAATGAGGAGTATAGCGGGGTGCTGCCCAGCCGGGAGTGGAAACAGCGAGTGCATAAAAAGCCATGGTACCAGGGGGATACCATCTCCGTCGGTATCGGCCAGGGATACTGGATCGCCACCCCCATCCAGATGGTGAAAGCGCTCACCACGCTGCTGAACAACGGTAAGGTGCAGGACCCGCATCTGCTCTATTCGATGAAGCAGGGCAATCATGTGGAACGCTATCAGCAGCCGGCGAACCTGCCGCAGGTGGGCGATCCAAAATCCCCGTACTGGGGCATTGTGCGCAACGGTATGTATGGGATGGCGAATCTGCCCAACGGCACCGGCTACAAGCTGTTCCATACCGCGCCGTACCAGATTGCGGCGAAGTCCGGGACTTCGCAGGTGTTCAGTCTGAAGCAAAACCAGACCTATAACGCCAAAATGATCCCGGTGCGTCTGCGGGATCACATCTTCTATACCCTGTTTGCCCCTTATCAGCATCCGAAGGTGGCGATGGCGCTAATCCTGGAGAACGGCGGCGGGGATGGGGTGGTGGCCGGACCGACGGCGCGCGCCATTCTGGACCATATTTTTGTCCCGCAGCAGGCGCCGGCGGCCGCAGCCGACGTGCCGCAGCGGGAGAGCGCGGACGCCCAGTAAGCGGCTGGACTTATTCCGCAGGCGCATCGTTCATAGAAATTGGTTATTTGTCCCGTCATCTTCCCGGCGGCATAGTATTTTAGGGAACATGACGAGCGAGGAGGAAGGGTGACACGTAACCGATTATTGCTGGTTCAGACCGGGACGCCGCCGGCAGCCATCCGTGAGGAGCATGGCGATCTGCCGCGCTGGTTCCGCACGCTGCTGGCGCCGTGGCAGGCGCAGCTCACCGCGGTACGGGTGTTTGAGGACGAGCCGCTGCCGGCGCCGGATCGCCAGACGGTGGCGGTGCTGACCGGCTCCTGGGCGATGGTGACCGACCGTCTGGCATGGAGCGAACGGACCGCCGACTGGGTCCGTCAGGCGGTGGCTATCGGCATGCCGCTGTTCGGCGTTTGCTATGGCCATCAGCTGATGGCTCATGCCCTGGGCGGCGAGGTGGCGTATCATTCCGCCGGACGGGAAAGCGGCAGCCAGACCGTTTCGCTATCGCCGTGGGGTGTCGACGACCCGCTGCTGCGGGGCCTGCCGGCCGCATTTCCCGCGCATCTGAGCCATTTGCAAACCGTGACCCGTCTGCCGGAGGGGGCCACGGTGCTGGCCGCATCCTCCCACGATCCCCACCAGATCGTGCGCTACGGGCCGCACGCGGTCTCCACGCAGTTTCACCCGGAATTCACCGCGCCGATTGCCCGCTCGCTGATCCGCTACCGGGAGGCGGTGCTGCAGGCGGAGGGCATCGACGCGAAGCGATTACACGATGAAGTGCAGGAGAGCCCGCAGGCCGCGGCGATCCTCTCGCGCTTCGTCAGTGCCTATCTGACCCCTGATGCCCCCGGCCATTAATCCCCGGCAGTGAACAGTACCTGCCAGCGGCGACGACGGCGGGACATCTCGTAGGCCAGGTCGTCGACCTCTTCAACGCGCAGCGCGTCAGCCGTCTGCGGCGTCAGCTCCGCTAAACCATACTTCTGACGCAGGACGGCCAGCGCTTGCGCCTCGGGCGGCGTCCGGGTGCGAACCTGTGCGGCCAGGCGCTGCTGTAGCGGCCTGAAGGTCGCTTCATCCAGCGGCGGCAGCTGGCGCAGAAAGGTGTTGCAACAGCGCAGCAGCGCCACGGCGCGGCGATCCGGGGACTGGAGCGCCATCAGCAGCCCGTCGCGATCGGCGACGCGCTGATAGCGGCAGCTCACCACATAGCCGATCTGCTGCTCCACCCGCAGGCGCTGGAAAAAGAGTGGCTCACAGCGCTGCGCCAGCACCCGCAGGGCCGCCAGCGAGGCGCCTTCCGGCAGCGGAATAAAGACCAGCAGCGCTGTATCGCCCCCGGGGAAAGTCAGCCGTTCGACGCCGCGGCGGCAGGGGCCAGAGAGGTTGCCCGGCGGGTTAACCCGGGCGCTAAGCAGGCTCAGCTGTCGCGCGATCCACTGCGCATCCTCTGCGCTGCCGCCGGTCAGAGCCGCCAGCCAACCTTCCTGATGCTCTGATGCGCCCAACCGATCGGGGAGCAAAGCCATGAGATGACGGATAGCAATACTCTCCGGCGGCGGGGCCAGCGGGGCGACCGGGAGTGCGAGCTGCCGCACAATGGCCTGCAGAATCGCCGCCGGCCGTTGGCCGGACGCTGGCCACTGCAGGAGCAACTGCCAGCTGCCGTCGACGCGATGCCACTCGCCGCGGCCCCCGGCGTGGCGCAGCGCGGCGAGCAGCGGGCGCAGCTGTTCCCCGCGCGCCAGCCCTTCGGCCAGATCGGACGAGCAGTAGAAGGGCGGTCGGAGCAGGAGCCTCGGCGGCTCGCCCGGTGACGGGAGATGGAGCAGCGGCGCGGCTTTCTCCGGGTTTTCCGCGGCGAGGCCGCCAGCGGCTTGCGGATAAAAAGCGAATTCCAGCGCCGGGTCAGAGACCGGGCGGCGCCACCACCGGCTAAGCGGCAGGCTAAAGCCCTGGGTGGCAACAGGCTCCCCTGGGGAAATGGTCTGGCAGGCCAGGTTGACCGTGGGGGCGGCCTGCAGGGCGGCGCAAAAATCGGCGAACCCGACGGGCGGCCCGCCGGGGGCAAAGCCGAATGCCCGCTGGCGCAGCTGATCGAGGGGCGACAGCGTTTGAAAACGGCACCAGGATAGCTGATAGTAGTGTTGCTGCTGGTCTGGCGTCGTCTGCCGTAGCGCCTGCAGCCAGTGGGTTATCTGCTGGTCGACCTGTTCCGGCCGGTCGCTGGCGAAGACCAGCGCCAGCCAGCCGAGGCGCTGATCCTGATACAACCAGCTCAGCGCCACCTCTTGCGCCTGGCCACGCTGGCGCAGCCCGGCCATCAGGCTGCCAGGGGCTTCATCAAGCAAAAACTCGCGCAATAACGTGACGTTGTCACTTAAGGCGATCAGCGGGCAGCGCCACAGCGCGGGCTGGCTGGAGACCGCCAGCTGCAGTGCAGTGGACTCGCCCAGGCGCAGCGGCGGCGCCGGCGGTGGAGCCTCGCCTGCGGCAAGCCCGACGGCGAAACGGGCCGCCAGCTCGCCGAGCGCCTCCAGCGACTGCGGCCCTTGCAGCCAGAGCTGCATCCGCCGGGCGACGTAATGGGTGCGGTGAAAATCACGTAACGCCGCCTGCAGTGCAGGGAGATCGCCCGCCAGCGCGTCGGCATTGCCTACCTGAAAGCGGCGAAAGGCCGCGGGCGCGCTGGCGGCGTGGCGCACGGCGGCTTCCCGGCGCGACGGCTCATGCTGCTGGATCAGGCGGTACTCGGCGTCAATCACCGCCACTTCACGCTGAATATCTTCCCTGAGCAGCCGCGGCGCCTGCAGCATCTCCTGTAGCCGCGCGACACCGTCAGCCAGACCATCGGCGGCGACCTCGAAAAAGAACGCGCTGTGGCGGGCCAGGGTGGTGGCATTCACGCTTCCGCCCTGGCGCTGCACCCAGCCCATCAGCCGGTCATCATCCCGGTAGCGCTCACCGCCGTAAAACAGCAGATGCTCCAGCAGGTGCGCCAGACCGGGAAAGCGCGATGGTTCGTGGTGGCTGCCGGCGGCGACCCGCGCCAGGGCCGCGGCGCGATCGGCATGCGGCTGATGGACCAGGGTGGCCTGCAGGCCGCCCGGCAGCGTGACGGTGCGTGTCGCCAGCGTCATTACAGGTCCCGGGTTTTGTAGATCAGCTGCGAGCGGGTATGGTTGCGGAACTGCAGCTGGCTGACTTTTATGTCGCTGCAGGCCGCTTCGCGCCGGGCGTCGAGGATTTTGTGATGATGCGGCGATTTGCTGCACACCGGGTCGGCGTTATCGGCGCTGCCGGTCAGCATAAAGGCCTGGCAGCGGCAGCCGCCGAAGTCTTTCTCTTTTTCATCACAGGAGCGGCACGGCTCCGGCATCCAGTCATACCCGCGGTAGCGATTGAAGCCGAACGAGTCATACCAGATCGACTCCAGGCTCTGCTCCAGCACCGACGGAAACGCCACCGGCAGCTGACGCGCGCTGTGGCACGGCAGGGCGGTGCCTTCCGGGGTGACGCTGAGGAAAATCGATCCCCAGCCGCCCATGCAGCCTTTCGGCCGCTCTTCGTAATAGTCCGGGGTGACAAACAGCAGGTTGGTGAGATTGCCGCTGGCGGCCATTTTCTGCCGGTAGTCGGCGACCACCTGCTCGGCGCGGGCGATCTGTTCCCGGGTCGGCAGCAGCCCCTCGCGATTGAGGAACGCCCAACCGTAGAACTGGCAGGTGGCCAGCTCAACGTCATCCGCTTCCAGCTCAATGCACAGCGCGATAATTTTATCCAGCTGATCGATGTTGTGCCGGTGAAGAACGAAGTTGAGCACCATCGGGTAGTCGCGCGCTTTTACCGCCCTGGCCATCGCCAGCTTCTGCTGGAAGGCTTTTTTGTTACCGGCCAGCGCAGCGTTGAGCACCTCATCGCTGGCCTGGAAGCTAATCTGGATATGGTCCAGCCCGGCCTCGCTGAAGGCGTCGAGTTTGCTCTCCGTCAGCCCTATGCCGGAGGTGATCAGGTTGGTATAGAATCCGAGGTCGCGCGCGGCGCGGATCAGCTCTGGCAGATCTTTACGGGTCAGCGGCTCGCCGCCGGAAAAGCCCAGCTGTACGCTGCCCATCGCCCGCGCCTGGCGAAAGACCTCGATCCATTGTTCGGTGGTCAGCTCCTTGTCCTGTTGGGCGAAGTCCAGCGGATTCGAACAGTAGGGGCACTGCAGCGGGCAGCGGTAGGTTAGCTCCGCCAGCAGCCACAGCGGCGGATTGACGGCGGGTTTACTCTGGCTCACGGCAGGTGATCCACTTCTGTTGACAGGCTATCTGCAGGAACTCGATGACGTCGTCATCGACGCCACCGGCTTCCGGGAAGCGTTCGTTGAGCACGGCGATAATTGCCGCGACGTCACGCCGGCCGTCCACCAGCTCGAGGATCGCCGCGGCGGTCTCATTGAGTTTAGCCATTCCCTCCGGATAGAGGATCACATGGCTCTCCTGGGCAGCTTCCCACTGCAGACGGTAGCCGCGACGAAAGGCGACGATGGAGGTTTTTTGCATGGTTACACCAGTCGGGTCGTGTGCCAGGCCGCCTTGTCGGTGACCGTATGATAGGGCGGGCGCTGCAGGGCATAGGCCATGGTCATGGCGTCAAGCATCGACCATAAAATGTCGAGCTTAAACTGCAGGATCTCCAGCATCCGGTTCTGTTTTTCAGCGCTGTCGCAGTAGGCCTTCGCCAGCGCCAGGCCATGCTCCACGTCGCGGTTGGCCTGGCTCAGACGGCTGCGGAAGTAAAAATAGCCTTCCTCTTTGATCCACGGGTAGTGCTGCGGCCAGCTGTCGAGGCGCGACTGATGGATCTGCGGGGCGAACAGCTCGGTCAGAGAGCTGCAGGCCGCCTCCTGCCAGCAGGCGCGACGGGCGAAATTAAGATAGGCATCCACCGCGAAGCGCACGCCGGGCAAGACGTGGCGCTCGCTGAGCAGATCGTCGCGGCTCAGACCGACCGCTTCTCCCAGCCGCAGCCAGGCTTCAATCCCGCCGTCCTCGCCATGGCTGCCATCGTGGTCGAGGATCCGCTGCACCCATTTGCGCCGGGTCTGCGCGTCCGGGCAGTTGGCCATGATCGCCGCGTCTTTCAGCGGAATGGTGGTCTGGTAGTAAAACCGGTTCGCCACCCAGCCCTGAATTTGCTCGCGGGTCGCGTCGCCGTTATGCATGGCAATGTGGTAAGGGTGGTGAATATGGTAGAAGGCGCCTTTGGCCCGCAGGGCCTCTTCAAAGGCCTGCGGCGACAGCGTGTCGGTGATCAGCATGCGGTTTCCTGAAGGGTGATAGCCATCCCGTCCCAGCTCACTTCAATCCCCTGTTGCGTTAGCGCCTGGCGCTGGGGAGACCGCTCGTTAAGGATCGGGTTGGTGTTATTGATATGAATAAGAATTTTACGTTTTGCCGGCAGGGAGGCCAGCAGGGCCATCATCCCGTGCTCATCACCGAGCGCCAGGTGGCCCATATCGCGGCCGGTATTGCGCCCAACGCCGGCGGCCTGCAGTTCGTCATCCTGCCAGACGGTGCCATCGATCAGCAGACAATCCGCTTTTTGCAGCCATGGCAGAATGGTCTTATCCGGTTCACCGAGCCCCGGTGCGTAGAACAGCGTCTGCCCGTTGCGGCGGTTTTCGATAAACAGCGCCACGTTATGGCCCGGCAGCGGCCGATCGCGATACGGCGAATAGGGCGGCGCGTTGCTGGCGATAGGCACCGCGGTAAACTGCAAATCAGGACAGGCATCAACGGTAAAAGGTTGCTGCGGCGCGATGGGGTGATGCACCAGGCCACCGTTCCAGTGCCGCAGCATGGTAAACACCGGGAAGCCGGTGGAGAGATCCTCATGAACCTCCGGGGTGCACCACACCTGATGTGGGCAGCCTTCGCGCAGGCTCAGTAACCCGGTGGTGTGGTCGATCTGGCTGTCGGTGAGAATAATGCCGCCGATATGCGTTCCGCGCAGCACGCCGGCTTTATTTAACTCGGGCGTGTGGGCAATCTGCTGACTGATATCCGGCGAGGCGTTGCACAGCACCCACTCCTGACCGTTATCGCTGACGATGATCGACGACTGGGTGCGGGCGCTGGCCTGGATCGTGCCGTCGCGCAGACCCTGGCAATTGGCGCAGTTGCAGTTCCATTGCGGGAAACCGCCGCCGGCGGCGGAACCGAGGACTTTAATGAACATGAAGACGGACCGGGTAATGTAAAAAGATGCCCGCGCGAACGGCGGGCGGGGCGATTAGCGGTTAGAAATGTACAGCGTCACTTCCAGACCGAGACGTAAATCGATAAAAGCAGGTTTCTTCCACATGTTTTGTTCCTCTTAAAAATAACGACAGGCCTCACGGATAATGCAGGATCTGTGACGGCCGCCGCATATTGCGCTTCACCGGGTGAGAGATCAACCCGGAATCTGTAAGGATTTAACTTTATGTTTACAATATAACCTATTGTTGCCAAACATGTTTTAATACCCGCAGCCAGTTACGCCACAGCAGCTTATCCAGCACCAATTGATCATAGCCGCTGTCACGCAAGGCATTGATTAGCAGCGGTAAGCCGGCCACATCCCCCAGCGCGTCCGGCAGGGTGACGCCGTCAAAATCCGAACCGAGGGCCACATGATCCTCACCCATTATGTTAATAAGATAGTCGATATGCCGGACGATGGTGGCGATGGGCGTGTCGCTATCGCGCCGTCCGTCGGCGCGCAGGAAGGCGTTGCCGAAATTGACGCCCACTACGCCGCCGCTGTCGCGGATCGCCCGCAGTTGCCGATCGGTCAGGTTGCGCGGCTGCGGGCACAGGGCGTGGGCATTGGAGTGGGTGGCCACCAGCGGGGCGGTGGAATGGTGGGCGGTATCCCAAAAAGCCTGTTCATTCATGTGCGAAACATCGATCTGCATCTTCAGGGCGTTGGCCTGGGCGATGAGCGCGATGCCCTCGCCGGTAAGACCCGGCCCGCTGTCCGGGCTGCCGGGAAAGGCGCCGGTGACCCCGCAGCCGAAGCGATTAGCGATATTCCAGAACGGACCGATGCTGCGCACCCCGGCGCGATAAAAGGCCTGCAGATCGTCGCCTTGCGCGTCGAACCCGCCGGCGCCTTCGATGTGCGCCACCATCGCCAGCGCCTTATCCTGACGACAGCGTTCGATATCCGCCGCGCTCAGGCACAGCCGGGCGCGGCTGGCGTCATGGGCGCAAATCGCCTTGAGAATAGCCAGCTGCTGCCAGAGGATCGTTAAGGGATCCCACGCCTGGCTGGCGTACTGCGGCGCCATACGGGCGATGTACTCCTGCGGCGGCACAAAGAGGGCGAACAGGCCGCCGGCCAGACCGCCCTGGAGAATACGCGGATAATCGAGGTGGCCGTTCTCTACCCCGGCAAAGAAGGCGGTCACCGGATCCTCGCGATGGTGAAGCCAGAGATTCAGCAGCAGGTCATTGTGACCATCAAAAATCGCCATAGCGGGCTCCTGGGTTATCAGGTGGTAAAAATGGCTGACACGGTAGCGGATTTATGCCCGGGGGCAAGCAGAAATTCACAAGCCCGCAACAATTGCCAACGTGAACTGTGTATCACACTGTATCCCGCGGCGGGTCCCTGACATTAAGAGATAAAAATGGCACCGGTCGGGCACATGGCGGATACAAATTTCCGCTTAACTGGTCACGTACTCTCTTGATGAAGATAAAAGGTGAGAAAGCGATGAACAGATTATCCCTGATCCGGTATACCAGCGCCGCGGCGCTGGGGTTATCCACCCTGTGGTCCGCCGCCATTTGCGCCGCTGAAGACGCGGGGGCGTTCGACAAAATCCACCAGATCCACGCTGGCGATCTGAATATTGGCTACGTGGATATCGGTCCGCGGGACGGCCAGCCGGTGATTCTGCTGCACGGCTGGCCCTACGATATTCAGAGCTATGCCCAGGTGGCGCCGGCTTTAGCGCAGAAGGGTTACCGGGTGATTGTGCCGTATCTGCGCGGCTACGGCGCCACCCGTTTCCTGTCGGCGAAAACGCCGCGTAATGGTCAGCCGTCGGCGATGGCGGCCGATATTGTCCATTTGATGGACGCCCTGAACATCAGGCAGGCAGATCTGGCCGGCTTTGACTGGGGGGCGCGCACGGCGGATATCGTCGCCGCGCTGTGGCCGCAGCGGGTGAAATCCCTGGTCTCGGTGAGCGGGTATCTGATCAGCAGTCAGCAGATTGGCGAAAAACCGCTGCCGCCGCAGGCGGAGCTGTCGTGGTGGTATCAGTTCTATTTTGCCACCCCGCGCGGCGAAGCCGGTTACCGGCAGAACACCCACGACTTTGCGAAATTTATCTGGCATCAGGCGTCTCCGCAGTGGCCATTCAGCGACGCGACCTTTGCCAAAACCGCCCGGGCGCTGGATAACCCGGACCACGTGGCGATCACCATCAGCAACTACCGCTGGCGCCTGGGGCTGGAGAAGGGGGAAGCGAAGTATGCCGGCTATGAACAACGGCTGGCGGCGCTGCCGCCGATAACCGTGCCCACCATCACTCTGGAAGGGGCGAATAACGGCGCGCCGCATCCGGCTCCGGCCAGCTACCGGGCCAAATTTACCGGTAAATATGAGCACCGGGATCTGCCGGGGGCGGTAGGCCATAACCCGCCGCAGGAGGATCCGACGGCGTTTGTGCAGGCGGTGGTGGACGCCGATCGGTTGTAACCCGCGACTTGCCGGCGGCGCGACGTTGCGCTTCCGGCAACACGGCTTATGCTTGTGAAGAGTTTATTTTGCCGCAGGAGCAGCCTTTGGAGCGTATTGACCACATCCTGGTCGTCGATGACGACCGCGACATCCGGGAACTGATTGTCGACTATCTGGAAAAATCGGGATACCGCGCCAGCGGCGCGGCGAACGGCAAAGCCATGTGGTCGGTGCTCAAAAACCATCAAATCGACCTGATTGTGCTGGATATCATGATGCCGGGCGAGGATGGCTTAACGCTCTGTCGCCAGCTGCGCGCTAACCCGCAGCAGGACATTCCGGTGCTGATGCTCACCGCCCGCACCGACGACAGCGACCGGATCCTCGGCCTCGAGATGGGGGCGGACGACTATCTGGTGAAGCCCTTTGTGGCCCGCGAACTGCTGGCGCGCATCAAGGCCATTTTACGCCGCACCCGGGCGCTGCCGCCCAACCTGCAGATCACCGAGGCGGGCAGGCTGATCGCGTTTGGCGACTGGCTGCTCGATACCGCCGCCCGCCATCTGCTGGACGACAGCGGGGCGATTGTCGCCCTCAGCGGGGCGGAATATCGACTGCTGCGGGTGTTTCTCGACCATCCCCAGCGGGTGCTGAACCGCGATCAGCTGCTTAATCTGACCCAGGGACGCGACGCCGAACTGTTCGAACGGTCAATCGACCTGCTGGTGAGCCGACTGCGTCAGCGCCTGCGGGAGGATGCCCGGGAGCCGGCCTATATTAAGACGGTGCGCAGCGAAGGCTATGTGCTGTCGGTCCCGGTCTCCATCCGCGAGAGGCATGAATGAGGTTCTGGCCCGTCTCGCTGCAGTCGAGGCTGATGGCGCTGCTGTTTCTGGCGCTGCTGCTGGCGAACACCTTAACCCTGTCGCTGCTGTTTTATGAGCGAATGAGCAGCGCCCGCAGTGTGATGCTGGGCAATCTGGCGTCTGATGTCGCCACCAGCGTGGCGATCCTCGACCGTCTGCCGCCCGCTGAACGCCCGCAATGGCTGCCGAAGCTGGCGCGCGGCAACTACCGCTATCAGCTGGACGCCGGCGAACGCGGCGACTACCCGGACAGCTGGCGCGCCCGGGACGCGGCGCGCTCCCTGCAGGAGGCGCTGAGCGCGCAATATCCGGTGAGTATTGTGGCGATCCCCGGTCCGCGTCAGCATATCCAGGCCCATATTACCCTCCACGATGGCGCCCCCTTGACCCTCGACCTGTGGCCAAAGCTACCGCCCATCGCCCGCTGGCTACCGGTGGTGCTGATCGCTCAGTTTGTCCTCCTGCTGGCCTGCGCCTGGTACGCGGTTCGCCAGGTACTGCTGCCCATCACCCGTTTTACCCATGCGGTGAATGCGCTTGAGCCGGCCAGCGACACGGCGGGAACCATGGCCGAGCAGGGGCCGGAGGAGGTGCGCCGTGCCGCCCGCGCGTTTAATGCGATGCAGACCCGCATCCACGATCATCTGCAGGAGCGGGCGCGGATCCTCGCCGCCATCTCCCACGATCTGCAAACGCCGATCACCCGGATGAAGCTGCGGGTGGAGATGGCCGACCAGCCGGAACTGCGCGACAAACTGCTGCAGGATCTCGACAATATGACCCGCCTGGTGCGCGAAGGTATCGCCTTCGCCCGCACCTCGCAGCCGCTGGCGGAGGCGCGCCAGCGGCTGAACCTTGACGCCTTTCTCGACAGTATCGCCTGCGATTATGCCGACGTTGGCCGGCCGGTGCGGTTTTGCCCCGAGGAGAGCGCCGGAGTGGTGTGGATCCCACCGCAGGCCCTGCGCCGGGTGATGACTAACCTTATCGATAACGGGCTGAAATTCGGCGCCACGGTAACGGTAACCCTGACCCGCGACGCCGCCGGGGATATCACTATCCATGTGCTGGATGAGGGGCCGGGGATCCCTGAGGCATCGCTGCAGGCGGTGCTGCAGCCCTTTTTTCGCCTGGAGGACTCGCGCAATCGCGATACCGGCGGCACCGGTCTGGGACTGGCGATCGCCGCGCAGCTGGTCAGGCAGATGAACGGCACGCTGCGCCTGTCCAACCGCCCGCAGGGCGGGCTGGACGCCAGCGTGCGTCTCGCCGCGCAGGGATTGTATCCTGCTGTATCTCCGGCGCAGTTGGAAAACTAAGCCGACAATTCTCCCGCTTTCCTGACACATCCGCCCTACATCTCCTTGCTGTAATGTCGTGGCTGCCACTCCCGGCAGCGACGACACAATGAGGAGAAGGCGATGTCGATATTAATTGCGTTTTTCGGTGGGATGTTAACCCTGCTGAGCCCCTGTACGCTGCCGGTGATCCCGCTGCTGTTCGCCAGCGTCCGGGGCCGCCGGGGGCAGCTGGCGATCATGCTGGCGGGAATGGCGCTGATGTTTGGCGCTGTCTCGTGGCTGGTGACGGTCGCCAGCGGCTGGGTGGTCAATCTGACTCTGGTTGGACGCAGCCTGGCGCTGGCGTTCTTCGCCCTTGTCGGGCTGAGTCTGCTTTCGCAGCGCATCGCACAGCGGCTGACTTCACCGCTGGTGGCGCTGGGGAATCAGCTTAACGACGCCAGCTCACGCCAGCGCGGCTGGATCGGTTCGTTGCTGGCCGGGCTGGCGGTGGGTCTGCTGTGGGCGCCGTGCGCCGGGCCGGTACTGGGGGCGATACTGAGCCTGGGCTTTGTGCATCCGGGCCAGGCGACCACCGGTGGGTTGCTGCTGGCCTACGGCAGCGGCGGGGCGCTGATGTTATTCCTGCTCGGGTGGTGCGGCGCGGCGTTGATTGCCCGTCTGCGTTTCGGGCTGGCGTTCGGCGAACGGCTGCGCCGGCTGGCGGGGGTGGCGATACTGGCCTCGGTGGCGCTGATCGCCAGCGGCGGCGACCGCTATTTGCAAAGCGCGGGAGGGTGGAGTCAGGCGCTGGAGCAGCGGCTGGCCGCCCGTCTGCCGCAGCCGACGCAGAAAACGGTTCTGCAACCGATCGCTATGCCCGAGCCCAGCAGCGCCATGCCTTCGCTGGTGGGGGGCAGCGCATGGCTCAATAGCCCGGCGTTAACCCCGGAGCGTCTGAAGGGCAAAGTGGTGCTGGTGGATTTCTGGACCCGGGAGTGCATCAACTGCCAGCATACCCTGCCTTACGTGCGCGACTGGGCGAACAAATACCGCGCGGCCGGGCTGGTGGTGATTGGCGTGCATACTCCTGAATATCCCTGGGAGCGTTCGCTGCCGCTGCTGCGCCAGGCGGTGAAGGAGTGGCGAATAACCTACCCGGTGGTAGCGGATAATGAGTACAGCATCTGGAACGCCTTCGGCAATCAATACTGGCCGGCGCATTACATTTTCGACGCTCGCGGGCAGCTTCGCTATACCGCCTTCGGCGAAGGGGATTATGCCCGCCAGGAGCAGGTGATCCAGCAGCTGTTGCAGGAGAGCAAAGCCTGACCCGCGGCGCAGGCCTCTGGCGGATGGATCCCTCCAGGCCTTATACCTGATGCCGGGCGGCGCTGCGCTTGCCCGGCCTACGGGGTTACGGAGCCGCGTGTAGGCCCGGTAAGGCGCAGCCGCCACCGGGCATCGAAGCGGGAACGGCGCAAAATATCCATTGCCGGTGACTGCCGAACGGTTCCCTCTCCCTCCGGGAGAGGGCTAGGGTGAGGGAAATTTACGTGACACTGTCACCTTTCAACCCACCCCTGCAGGGCCTCGGTCATCAGTTCGCCGAGCAGCGCGACCGCGGCGGAATGGGGTTCCTGACGCGGGGTTTGTTGCAGACTGACGGCCAGACTGCCAGGGGATGGCAGCAGTCCGCCGGCGGGGCGCAGATTGCCGGGCATGCCGATGCGGGTGCGAACCGTCAGCCCCAGGCCAGCCTGCACCGCCGCCCAGATGCCGCTCAGGCTGTGGCTGACGAACACCACCTGCCAGGGGATCCCAGCGGCATCGAGACAGGCAATGGCGCGGGAACGCATCAGGCACGGGCTGTCGAACATCACCAGCGGCAGCGGCTCGCCGGACGCCAGCAGCGCGCGAACGTCAAAGTCAGGATGCGCAATCCACGCCAGCGGACAGCGGCCCAGCCGCGGACCCTGATCTTCGGTTTGCCACAGCAGCGCCAGATCCAGCGTCTCCTCCGCCAGCGCCTGGCGCAGCGGACTATTGCGATCCACCCTCGCGACTATCCGTACCTGCGGATGGTGGCGGGTAAACTGCCCAAGGATCCCCGGCATCAGCGATTCGCCAAAATCTTCCTGCATGCCAAGGTGAATTTCGCCGGTGAGCCGCTCGCCCTGCAGCGCGCGCAGGGTTTCATCATTGAGCGCCAGCAGCCGTCTGGCGTAGCTCATTAACTTTTCGCCTTCCGCGGTCAGCGCCAGGTGCCGCCCCTGCTTAACCACCAGCGCGGCGCCGCACTGGCCCTCCAGCTTTTTAAGCTGGGCGCTGACGGCGGAGGTGGAGCGCGCCAGACGCTGCGCCGCCAGGGCGAAGCTGCCGCACTCCATGCCGGTCACAAAGCTGCGCAGGGCGTCGAGATCGAGGCCGGGTAAGCGTTTTTCCATTATCATCCTTATTACCGGGACGTTAGATTCTGGCGATTGCCATTATCGGGACCATACTGTGGCATCGCGGCGGGCAGGCGTCAACGGACCTACGGCGAGAAGCGTAGAAGCGCGTCGGTAGCGCAGGCAGGCATAAAAAAGCCGATAAGAGAACTTATCGGCTTAGTGCAGGCTGGGCTGGCCGCTGAGCGGGGCGACAGACGCCGCCTCGCTCAGGCAGATTATTGCGCCAGCAGCTCCTGAGCGGTGCGCTCCACCAGGCTCAGCAGGACCTTCACATCATCCAGCGTCACCACCGGGTTCAGCAGGGTCAGCTTCAGGCAGGTAACGCCGTTGTGCTCGGTCACGCCGACGTTAGCGCGGCCGGAAGCCAGCAGGGCGTCGCCGACGCGCTGGTTGAGCAGGGCAATTGCCGCCGCGTCGCTCTGCGCCATCTGCGCCGGACGGGAACGGAACAGCACGCTCGCCAGCTGCGGCTGCATCACCAGCTCCAGCGTCGGCTGAGACTTCACGTACTCCGCGACGTTTTTCGCCATGGTGACGCCGTGATCGATGATCGCCGCATACTGCTTCTGGCCCAGCGCTTCGAGGCCCATCCACAGCTTCAGCGCATCGAAGCGGCGGGTGGTCTGCAGCGATTTGGACACCAGGTTCGGCACGCCGTGTTCTTCATCGAACTCGGAGTTGAGATAGGCCGCCTGATAACGCATCAGCTCGTAATGGCGGGCATCCTTCAGCAGGAACGCGCCGCAGCTGATGGTCTGGAAGAACTGCTTGTGGAAGTCCAGGGTAACGGAATCCACCAGCTCCAGACCGTCAAGATAGTCGCGATACTGCTCAGACAGCAGCAGCGCGCCGCCCCAGGCTGCGTCAACGTGCAGCCAGATCTGATGCTCCGCGGCGATACCGGCGATGTCGCGCAGCGGGTCGATAGCCCCCGCGTCGGTGGTCCCGGCGGTGGCGACGATCGCCATGATCTGCTCGCCGTTAGCCTGCGCTTGCGCAATCTTCGCCTGCAGATCGGCCACGTCCATCCGCGCGAATTCGTCGGTTTTCACCAGCGTGACTGAGCGGTAGCCAAGCCCCATCAGCGCCATGTTCTTCTGCACCGAGAAGTGGGCGTTTTCGGAGCACAGTACTTTGTACTTGCGGATATCCCCCGGCAGCCCATCCTGCTGGATGGAGTGTCCCTGACGGGCGAAGAAGGCGTCGCGCGCCAACATCAGCCCCATCAGGTTGCTCTGGGTGCCGCCGCTGGTGAAGACGCCGGCGTCGCCTGCCGGATAGCCGACCCGGGCGCGCAGCCACTCGATCAGCTTCATCTCAATGATGGTCGCCGACGGGCTCTGGTCCCAGGAGTCCATGCTCTGGTTGGTGGCGTTGATCAACACTTCCGCCGCCTGGCTAATCACCAGGCTCGGGCAGTGCAGGTGCGCCACGCACTGTGGGTGATGCACCGACAGGCTGTCTTTAAGGAAATACTCGATTGCACGGTCAATCGCCGCCTGGTTACCCAAACCCTGTTCGTTAAACTCAAGGGAGATACGCTCACGCAGTTCGTCAACGCTTTTCCCCTGATACATCTCAGGTTGCTTCAGCCACTGCACAACGGCCTGACTGGTCTGCTCGATAACCTGCTGATAGGCCTCAACGCTCTGCGCCGAACCAGCAAGAATCGGATTCAATGTGGACATGGTGGTCACTTACTCCACTCAGACCGGTTTTACGCCGGCGGCCAGCAGGGCCTGTTCAAATTTGTCGAGGAACACATCCAGTTCCGCGTTGCTGATCAGCAGGGACGGCAGCAGGCGCAGCACGCAGCCGTGACGGCCACCGCGCTCCAGAATCAGGCCCGCTTCAAAGCATTTCTTCTGCAGCAGGGCGGAGAGTTCGCCGTCAGCCGGGTAGCAACCCATGTGATCCTGCGCTTCGTTCGGCTTGACGATTTCGATACCGATCATCAGACCGAGACCGCGAACGTGGCCGATTACCGGGTAGCGTTTCTGCAGCTCCGCCAGTTTGCCTTTCAGCCACTCGCCCTGGGCGGCGACTTTGTCGGCAATCTTGTTGTCGCGCAGATGACGCAGGGTGGTCAGGCCGGTAGCCATCGCCAGCTGGTTGCCGCGGAAGGTGCCGGTGTGGTGACCTGGTTCCCAGGCGTCGAACTGCTTTTTAATGCCCAGCACCGCCAGCGGCAGACCGCCGCCAACCGCTTTCGACATCACGATGATGTCCGGCTGAATACCGGCGTGTTCGAAGGCGAAGAATTTACCGGTACGGGCAAAGCCAGCCTGCACTTCATCGACGATCAGCAGAATGCCGTGCTCTTCGGTCACTTTGCGGATGCGCTGCAGCCACTCGACCGGCGCCGGGTTCACGCCGCCTTCGCCCTGAACGGCTTCGAGGATAACCGCCGCCGGTTTACGGACGCCGCTCTCCACGTCGTTGATCAGGTTTTCGAAGTAGTAGGTTAGCGCTTTGACGCCGGCTTCGCCGCCGATGCCCAGCGGGCAGCGGTACAGGTGCGGGTAAGGCATAAACTGGACTTCCGGCATCATGCCGTTGACCGCCGCTTTCGGCGACAGGTTGCCGGTGACCGACAGTGCGCCGTGGGTCATCCCGTGATAGCCGCCGGAGAAGCTGATCACCGCGGAACGGCCGGTGTATTTTTTCGCCAGCTTCAGCGCCGCTTCCACGGCGTCAGCGCCGGAAGGACCGGTGAACTGCAGGCAATACTCTTTCCCTTCGCCCGGCAGGCAAGAGAGCAGGTATTCGGAGAAACGATCTTTTAACGGGGTAGTCAGATCGAGAGTATGTAACGGCAAGCCGCTGGTAATGACACTTTGGATGCTCTGCAATACATCAGGGTGGTTGTGGCCCAGAGCGAGAGTACCGGCGCCGGCGAGGCAGTCCAGGTACTGTTTGTTATCCGCATCCGTCAGCCACACGCCTTCAGCTTTAGTGATAGCCAGCGGTAACTTACGCGGGTAACTCCTGACATTCGATTCAAATTCGGCCTGACGGGCCAAAAAGGTTTCGTTGTTTGCGTCTAATAAATCAGCACGTAAAGTATCAATACGGACTTTATCCGTCATCATATCACTCCCACAACCAGCATTGCGGTTGAACGCTGGTTGAATAATTGGTGTAAGGAATTGAATTGGCATTCATAAAGCGCGCACAATATATGGCTTTTTAAATCCGCATTCAACGTTTTATTGATTGCGTTATTTTGACGCTATTCTTACCGGGGTAAAAATTAACATAACCTGCTGAATTATAATAAAACAACCCAAGGTAACGATAACCCTTTAAAGTGTAATTATTAGTGAGAAAGTCTCTATATTTTTATTGCCGCTGCGTTAAAGCGCTGACGGAAAGCCTTCCGTCAGCGATAGCAAGAGTCAATGCAGCTCAACCGCATAATTTGTTAAAGGTGTAACTTTTTTCACCAACTTATTGTTATATAAAAACTGTTCGTAAGTGCCATAGCGCGCTTTATCCAGCGCCGCCGGATCGGTGGCGAACAGCGGCACGGTTTGCAGCCACGCCTGATGGTTAAGCTCGGTCTTCAGCTCCGGGTGCGCGGCGGCGAACGCCTCCCAGCTCTCCTGCGGATGGGCGCGCAGGTAGCTGACCCCGGCCTGCAGGGCGGTGAGGAATTTACGGATTTTCGCCTCATGAATCGCGTCGCGGTGGGCGACAATCACCAGCTCGTCATAGGCCGGCACGCCGTAATCTTCGACGTTCATCACTACCGGCGTTTTGCCCTGCAGCTTCAGCTCCTGCGCTTCTATATTACGGTAGCCGCCGATGACCGCGTCCACCTGGCCTGCCAGCAGAGCGCTGGTCAGCTGAAAATTGACGTTGACCAGCTTGATACTGGCCGGATCGATCCCCGAATGCTGTGCCATGGTCGCCAGGGTGGCCTGCTCAATGCCGCTGACCGAGTAACCCACCTTCCTGCCTTGCAGATCCGCCGGGGTTTTGATCTGCTTATCGAGGGCGATCACCGTATTCAGCGGCGAGTTGATCAGGGTGCCCACGCGCACCAGCGGTAATCCTTCGTCAGCGAAGAAGTGCACCTGCGGCTGATATGTGATGGCCAGGTCTGCCTGACGGGCGGCCACCATACGGGGCGGCAGCGCCGGATCCGACGGAGGGACAATCTTGACGTCCAGACCCTGGGCCTTAAAGGCGCCGATCTGCTCGGCCACCATAATCGGCGCATGGTCGGGGTTAATATACCAGTCCAGCACCAGGGTGAGCGGTTCATTGGCCAGCGCGTGACCGCTGAGCAGCGCCGTCAGGGTTGCCCCGGCGAAAAGCGACGTTTTCATCTGTTTTCCTTTATTACTTCATGATTATTCCGGCGACCAGTCGATCAGCCGGTGCAGCAGGGTGTCTACCGCCAGCCACAGGAAGAGGGTCAGCAGCACTAAAATAAACAGCGCGGCGAAGCAGATATCGGTTTGCAGCCGCGCGTTGGCATTGAGCATGACGTAGCCCAGTCCCTCGGCGGAGCCGACCCATTCGCCGATAATGGCGCCGATGGGTGCCACCGCCGCCGCCATGCGCAGGCCCGAGCCCAGCGCCGGCAGGGCGGCCATCAGGCGGACATGCCGTAGCTGAGCGCCAAAGGAGGCGTTCATGCTGCGCGCCAGATCGAGATAGTCGTGGTTGACCCGTCGCAAGCCGTCAAAGAAGGCGGAAGTGACGGGAAAGAAAATCACCAGCACCGCCATCGCCACTTTGGCGCTCATGCCAAACCCCAGCCACAGCACCAGCAGCGGGGCGAGGGCAAAGACCGGGATCGCCTGGCTGGTGAGCACCAGCGGCATCAGCCAGCGCTGCAGGCGCGGGGAGAGGATCATGCCCAGCGCCAGCGTGACGCCGAGCGCCACCCCCAGCGCCAGGCCGCTGAGGATCTCGCTGAGGGTAATCAGCGTGTGCCAGCCGAGATAGGCGCGATTGACCCACAGCGCCTCGGCGACCGCCGCCGGGGAGGGTAAAAGAAAGCGCGGAATGCCGCTGCGGCTGGCCAGCTCCCAGAGAAGCACCAGTCCGCAGAACACCATGCCGCCGCGCCAGAGACGTCCGCTCATGAGTGGGCCCTCATCAACTGCTGCAGCAGCGCCGCCTGGGCGTTCAACAGCTCGGGCGCGTCCGGCGCGCGCGGCGGCGCGCCGGTGAGGTGATGGCTGTCGTCGATCTCCCCGTCGGCGGCCGAGAGGACCAGCAGACGGTGGCTCAGCCGGCAGGCTTCCAGCGGATCGTGGGTGATCAGCACCACCGTCCGCCCCGCCAGCAGGGTGGCCGCGAGGGTCTGAATGCGCGTGCGGGTGAGGGTGTCCAGCGCCGAGAAAGGCTCATCCATGAGCACGATGGGCCGGTCCTCATACAGGGTGCGGGCCAGCGCGGCGCGCTGACGCATCCCCCCGGAGAGCGTCGCCGGCCGGGCGTCGGCGCAGGAGGCGAGCTCCACCTGTTCCAGCAGGGTGGCGACCCGGGCGTGATCCACTTTCTCACCGCGCAGCCGCGCGCCGAGGGCGACGTTCTCCCGAACGCTCAGCCAGGGGTAAAGCAGATCTTTCTGCCCCATCCACGCCAGGCGGCCGGGTATCGGCTTGCCGTCGCTGGCGACCACTTCCCCGCAGGTGGCGGGGGCCAGGCCGGCCATGACCCGCAGCAGGCTGGTTTTTCCGGCCCCGCTGGCGCCGAGCAGCGACACCCACTGGCCGCCGGGGACCGTCAGCGACAGATTGTCGAACAGGCGGCGGTCGCCGAAATGGAGGCTCAGATTGCGGACCTCGATACCTGGCGCCGTCACGCCCGGGACTCCGCTGCGGCGTTGAGCCCCATCTGCCAGAACTGCGCCTCAAGGCGGGTGGCGGTGGTGAAGATGTCGCTCAGTTCAGTGATTCGGGACTCGCTTCCACGCTGTTGCCACACGGTCTCCAGCAGCGCCAGCGCGGCGCTGACGCCCTGCAGATAGCCTTCATCGCCGTAGTTGCGGATCCATGAGGCGTAAGGATTGTCGTCCAGTCGGGTGGTGGGGTGATGCAGCAGGCCCAGACCGATTTCGGCGTAACCCGCTACGCAGGGCATTAGAGCGACCAGCAGATCCAGCGCGTCGCCTGAATGGCCGATATCCAGCACGTAGCGGGTATAGTTGATGGTTTCCGGCGCTTCGGGCTGGGCGGCCATCTCCGGTTCGCTAATGCCCCACTGGGCACAGTAGCCGACGTGCAGCGGCACTTCGTTAAGAATGGCGTTCATGGAGGCGGCCGCGGCGCGCATCTCTGGCAGCGTGCGCAGTTTACTCACCAGCAGCGCGTAGCTGCGGGCGAAATGGATCAGAAACAGATAATCCTGGGTCAGATAGCGACGAAATGCGCTTTCAGCAAGGGTACCTTCGGCGAGCTGCCGGACGAAAGGGTGCGCCACATAGTGCTGCCAGTCAGCGGCGGCCAGCTGGCGTAAACGGCCATAAAGACCTTGGCTAAACGCGGGAACAATCACAGGACCTCCAGTTGTGCAGGGGAGATCCGGGCGTGCAGGGGTGTGAACAGGCAATGGCGGTAATGCTGGCAAAATTGCCGACCCGTCCCTTCGCTGGCATGACCCAGATCAGGTTCAAAGGGTTCGGCTTGCGCCATCTCAGCCCTCACGGGACACCCCTCGGTAGCGCTATGTTATACGACATTCACCTTATGAATACAATCATCGCGCCGTCCGGCGGAGCGAAGGCGGCTTTCTGTGACGGCCAGCTCTTTTTTATCCAAAAATACCCAAAAAACAGGCCACTGCGCGTTGGTGAGGGTTCTCCGGTTACGTTATATTTTCCTTATTCCGTTGTAATAATCCTGTTCGCCACGCGTGTCGTGCGCGCCCCAACGCCCTGGAGTGAGCATGAAATTCCCGCTGTCCACGCTGGCGCTTCTGTGCCTGTTGTGCCCGCCTGGCGATGCCGCCGATCTCTTCGATGCGGAAGATGGCATGCTCGACATGAGTCAGTATCTGGCGGAAAACCGTTACGGTTTTCTGCCGGTGCCGCTGGCGATAACCGAGCCGGCCATCGGCTATGGTGGCGGACTGTTTGGCCTGTTTTTACACGGCAAAGGTAGCCGGGAGGGCGGGCAGTTTATTCCTCCGCCGCTCACCGCTTTTGGCGGGGCCGCCACGCAGAATGGCACCTGGTTTATTGGCGGCGGTCATCGTCACACCTGGCAGCATGATCGCATTCGTTACCTGGCGGGCGCCGGCTACGCTAACGTCAATCTGGATATCTATTCCGGCGACACCGGCGGCTTCAGCCATGCTAAACCGGTGCAGACGCAGACCAAAGGCGTCGCCGCGCTGCAAAAGCTGCTGTTTCGCCTGGGCGACACGCCGGTGTTCCTCGGGGCCTCCCAGGTGTATGCCCGGGCGGATGTCTCTACCGATAATCCACGGCTCAACCGGGTGTGGCAGCAGGTGCTCGGGCAAAACAGCACCTCTTCGGCGCTGGGGGTGGTGGCGGAATATGACACTACCGATAATATTTTCTATCCTCAGAGTGGGTTAGCGCTGAAGGGTGAATATCGGTTTTTCCGTTCGCTGCTCGGGGGCGATTATCACTACAACACTTTTTCGCTGGACGGAAAGGTGTTTATTCCGCTCAGCCAGACGCTGACCCTGGCGGTCGCGGGCAATTATCAGTCCTTAACCCACCATGATAAGCATCTGATGCCGATGGCGCGTCCTTATATCGCGTTGCGCGGGATTTCGCGCTACCGCTATCAGGGCGACTACGTGGCCACGGCGCAAACCCAGCTGGCCTGGGCGGTTACTCCGCGCTGGCTCCTGCAGGGATTCGTTGGCGCCGGGAGCGCCGCTGACGCGGCGGATACGCTATGGGAAGAGTCAGAGGTGGCATGGGGGGCCGGTTTTCGATACCTGATCGCGCGACAGTACGGTTTACGTACCGGGATTGACATGGCGTTCAGCGAGCATGAACAGGCGGTCTATTTCAATGTCGGTTCGGGTTTATAACTACACATGAGAACAAAAATGAGATCATCCGGCGCGGTGTTAACGCTGCTGTTAGCGGCCTGGGGCACGTCGGCTGCGGAGCCGGACGAGAGCGACAGCTATTTTCCGATCTGGGGCGAGGAGGCTCGCGCCAGGGGATATTCCATTCCGTTACCTTACGGCGTCAACCTGAGCTATATGAATATCCGACAGGATATCATGGTCGACAGTATTACCTTTTCCGGGCTTAAGCTCGGCAACCATCCCATTCCCAGCGATATGTTCGCCATCGATGCCGGGCACACCCGCGAGAAGAGCAAAACCGAAAACCTGCGCCTTGATATGTGGGTCTTTCCGTTCCTCAACGTATACGGACTGGTGGGGCATACCCGCGGGTCGTCCGTCTCCCAGGTCTCAGTGGATTCAGATCCGTCGCAGTTTCGCGGTCTGGACCGGGTCATCGCCGGCGCGGTTCATCAGCTTTATCAAAGCGGAAAACTGCAGAATATTGATTTTACGCTTGATTTTAAAGGCACCACCTGGGGGACCGGCTTTACGCTCGCCGGCGGCTACGGCAACTGGTTTGGGTTGGTGGATACTAACTACACCCGCACCGACTTCGATATCCTCGACGGCAGCATTTCGGCGGTCACCGTCTCGCCGCGCGTCGGCTACCGCTTCAGTTTTCAGGGGATCGACGGGCCGTCCCATCTCAGCCTGTGGGTCGGCAGCATGTATCAGGACGTGCAGCAGGAGTTTAAGGGCGATCTCGCCGACCTGCACATGCCGCCAGAGCTGCAGCCCCTAATTGCCGCGGTCAATAAAGACGGCGAGGGCAAATTCGACGTTAAGCAAAAGCTGACCTCGCCGTGGAATATGCTGATTGGCGCCCAGTATGAAGTCACCAAAAACTTTAACGTGCTGACTGAATTCGGTTTTAACGACCGCAATAGCTTCTTTGTCTCCGGTGAATACCGCTTTTAACTAAACCTGCAGGCGCCGTCTGCCGGTAAGATGCGCGTTCTTTTGTTGCTGTGGAGAGGCTGTTGATGCGTAAAGCCTTATGGCTGTTATTCGCGCTGGCGCTGCCGGCGCTGGCGCAGGACCCGGTATTGCCCGCGGTGACGGCGATCCATCCGGTGCCCACCCTGGGCGAGCTGTCGCCGCCGGAATCGCTGCGGCCATGCTGCGCCTTTGGTTACGACCTGCACGTGCGGGCGGTGGGCATCCCCATCCCGGTGTACCAGATTGGTAACGTGCTGACTCTGGATTCTCTGGGCAAGCACCATTACAACGACAGCGCGCTCGGGGCGGTGAAAAATCTGCTGGGACTGAGCGAGGAGCAAAACGGGCTTATTTATACCCGTCGCGGCGGGTTTATCGATATTGCCCATGTGCGCGACACGGCGGATTACACCTTTTATCTGTTCAATCGCATTTCGCCGACGCTGGGCCAGGCGGGGCGCATATTCTACAGCGAAGAGCTGGGGGTGCGCCGCGTTCAGCTCAATGCCTTTACGCCGCCGCCGGGCGTCAGGCAGCGCTATCAGCTGGCGGCCTGGCTCGCCGGGCATCTGGCCTTCGAAATCGCCCAGTGGCATGAGATCGCCCAGTGGTATGGCTTCCAGTCGGTGCCGGGGTTTTCTGAGGAGATCTCCGCGTTTTCGCCGGAAGATCTCTATTCCAATTTACTGGGCGCCAGGCTGGCGATTAACGTCATCCTTAGCGGCCATGGCGGGTCAGTGGAAGCGTATAATCAGGCCATGGAGGCGGCGCTGAAAAAGGCGCTGACCCGGCTGATGGTGGCCACGCGAGGGGAGACGGAAGCGATGTTCCAGCGGATCGATGGCGACTGGTGGAACAGTCGCCGACGGGTGCCGGATAAGTTTCTGGTGCTGAAGCGTAATTACGACCTGCAGGAAAACCGGCTGCCGACGCCGGTCCCTTTCGAAACCATGCCGCCATATCGCCTGACCATGCCGTCGCAGGTGGCGGGATTCCGCTTGCGCGACCTCGGCGAGCTGCAGATCTACCCGGGGCACGATATGCAGGCTCTGCCGGGGCCCGAGCAATACTATGGCGCCGCAGCGTTTCAGGGGCTGGCCGATCGCGCCCGCGAGGCCGATAAAACCCAGCTGGCGCGCATTGAAAAGTAGCGTGGAAGGCTCAGGGCGAGGCCCTGAGCCGGCGAGTTAGCGGAAGTCGACCCAGCATGCGCCGTTGTCGGCCGAGCGCACGCAGTTTTCCACCCAGCGGACGCCGAACGCCCCGGCGCGGGCGTCCGGATACCAGAAGTCGGCCAGCAGCGCTTCGTCGCGCCGGTCCGCAGCGTCCATAGCGATGGCGAAGCGGCGATAGAGATTCGACCAGGCCTCGAACAGCCCCTCCGGGTGACCACCGCCGATGCGATCATCCTGACGCGCCAGCGGATCAAGATAATCCATGCCGCGCTCCAGAATGCGCGCTGGCTCGCCCTGCACCTCGTAGCGCAGCTGGTTGGGCTGTTCATCCCACCATTCGAGACTGGCCTTTTCTCCCACGATGCGCACCTTTTGCCCGTGCATGGAGCCGCAGTTAACGGCGGAGCTCCACAGCGAGCCGATGGCGCCGTTGTCATACTCCATCAGCACCTGCGCGTTATCCTCCAGCGGAGCGCGGCTTTTAACGAAGCTTTGTCTGGCGCACATCAGCCGGGCGATCTTCAGCTGCGGGGCCATGGTTTCGACCAGAAACAGCGGGTGGGTGGCTAAATCCCCCAGCACATAGCTGGGGCCGACGAAGCGGGGATCGACCCGCCAGCGGGTACTGGCGTTTTCCTGCTCCACCGGCTGGGCGTGGAAGCCATGAGCAAACTGCATATTGACGATACGGATGTCGCCCAGCAGTCCGTCGGCGATCATCTGCCGGGCCTGGAGGATAAGCTGATGACCGGCATAGCCGTAGGTCACGCCAATGATTTTGTGCTGCCGCTGGCTGAGGGCCACCAGGTCGTCCGCCTCTTCGCTGCTGAAGCACAGCGGCTTTTCGCACACCACGTGCAGCCCGGCCTCCAGCGCCGCCCGGCAGATGGCATAATGGGTGTTATTCGGCGTGGCAATCGACACGGCCTGAATACCGTCCGGGCGGGCAGCCTCGCCGCGAAACAGACTCTGGTAGTCGGCGTAACAGCGATCGGGATCCACCCCCAGCTGTTGGCCGAACTGGCGCCCGCGTTCGGCATTAATATCAAAGGCGCCTGCCAGCAGCGCAAAGGTGTTATCGCGCAGGGCGGCAGAGCGGTGAATATAGCCGATCTGGCTGCTGCCGCCGCCGCCGACCATGCCCCAGCGCAGGGTGCGATCGAGAGGTCTTAAACCGTTAATCATGGGGTGTCTCCTGTCAGAATCCAACGTCGTGCAGATAGCGCAGGCTCTCCGTGACCGCCTGCAGGCTGCCTGCGGCATGGCGCGGATCACGCTCTTGTTCAATGGTTATCCAGCCCTGATAGCCGCGGCGGGCAAGGAAATCGTTAATGGCCGGGTAGTCAATGGCGCCGCTGCCGAGCGGGCACATCACCCCTTCGGCGCAGGCGGTGAAAAAGTCGATGCCCTCGGCGATGGCGCGATGGTAAACCTGCGGATCCACATCCTTGAAGTGCAGGTAGTCGAGCCGCGCGTAATAGCGATCCAGCCAGGTGAGCGGATCCATTCCGGCGTAGTAGAGATGCCCGGTATCCAGACACAACCCCGCCACGTCGTGCGGGATATCGTTGGCCAGCCGCTCGATTTCATCGGCAAATTCGATGCAGCCCCCGGCGTGGGGATGAATAACCGCCCGCACACCGTACTCCCGCCAGGCGAGGGTGCTGAGGGCGGTAATGTGCGCCATCATCCGCTGCCAGTCCTGGTCATTGAGGCGCGGAGCCAGCGCGCTGCGTCCGGCAAATCGCGCCCGCTCGGGGTTGCCGAAGTCGATAATCACCAGATAGGGCGGCTGGAAAGGGTGCCCCGGGATAGGTTCGGCGGCCGGAACCTGAGACAGATTGCGGCATATTTGATGGGTCAGCGCCTCCAGAGTGGGGTAATGGGCCTCGCTCACCAGATCGTCAAAGATCGTCCCGGCGACCAGCGACAGCTGATGCTGGTCCAGCGCCGCGCGCAGGCTGGACGGGTCGGTGGGCAGGTAGCCCCACGGGCCGAGCTCGATGCTGCGATACCCGGCCTGCGCCGCCTCCTTCAGCACGGTAGCCCAGGCGGGAAGGTCAGGGTTTTTCGGGTCATCCACACCCCAGCTGCAGGGGGCGTTGGCGATAGGATGTGTCATGTCGGCTTCCTTTTTTCACAGGGGATGCCGCAGAGTATTGAATGAAAATTTCATAGCCAACAATATTGGAATGATGATTTTATGATGGCCATCATGATTTATATTGAGGTTGTTTTTGAAAGTTATTTATCAAAATGAGGCGAGGCGTGGTTCAGGCGTGAGGCAGCCCCGTTGGCGACGGGGCGAGTGTTTACATATTTTCTTTGGTGATGATATCGAAAGGCTGAGGGTGCGAAATCACGTCGCTGGGCGGCCGCGAAACGGCTTCCGTCATGGAGCGCAGGGTGGCGGCGGCCAGGTCATCCAGCCGGTGGTTGAGAATGACATCGATGGTGCCGTCGATCAGCGCCAGTTCACTGCCGCTTAGCGGGCCATGGCAGACCAGGGTGACGGCCTGCTGGCGGCCGCTGTCGCGCAGCGCCCCGACAATTCCTTCGACGCCGCCGCAGGGAGCATAGATCGCCTGCAGGGCCGGGTACTGGCTGAGCAGCTTTTCCGTTACGCTTCTGGCGACATCCGCCCGTTCGTGGCTGCGAACCGGCTCGAGGATCTGCTGCCCTTTACCCTGCTCACGCAGGCAGGAGCGGAAGCTGATCTCACAGCTTTCCTGACAGGTAAAACGATTATCGCCAATGATAATGGCTATTTCGCCTTCGCCACGGCATAAGCGGTCGATAAACCAGGCGGCGGTGCGCCCGGCTTTTTGGTTATCGAGGCCGATATAGCCGCTGCGCTGGGGAACCGACAGATCTGAAAGTAGAGTGAATACGCGAACGCCGCGGGCGGCGGCCCGGCCCACCGCATGGCGAATCAGCGGGTGATCCAGCGCCACCAGGCCGAGCACCTCCACCTCATCGCTGAGCCGGTGAATGGCCTGGGCCATTGCTTCCACCGCATCAATGGCAAAATGCAGGATCGCCGGTGTCTCGCCTGCCGGTAGCCACGGCGCGGCCTCTCTTGCCAGCGCCCTTGCCAGCGGCAGGTAGAAGGAGTGGGTCTCCTGCAGCAGAATAAAGCCCATTCTGACGGTAACCGGCGCTTTGCCGGCGGCCAGGCGATAGTGCGGCTGTTCGAGCGTAAACCCCAGCCGCCGGGCGGCCTCCAGCACGCGGTACGCGGTCGATTCCTTCACCGCCGCGCGCTTGTTGAGTACCCGGTCGACGGTGGCCACGCCGACGTTAGCTTCACGCGCAATGTCGGAAAGCGTGATTTTGCTGGTGGATTTTTTCACTGTGATGACCATTAAAAATGAGCGTTATGATAGAAACTATCACGGTAACCCTGCGCAGAACAGCGACAATCTGCGTGCCACAGGACAAGCCTGCGTTCCTGCCGCGTAAAGTGTGACGGGTATACACAGTCTGTGATCAAAAGCGACTACCTGTTCTGGCATTGCTGCTATGCTATTGAAATAAAATTAATAATAAAGGCAGTGTCGTCTTTGTCGGTTAAACCGTGCGCAAAGTCGCTCCGGGTGGGCGTCGCTGGGCCAGGAACCGACTATACTTGCCGCGCACGCGCGTAATGACGGTTACTCGATTATTTTTGCTATCACTTTATGCCAGCGTCAGGGCTGCACTGAATGATGTGCCGTTCCGCGCCGGGAGTGGGTCGGTTTGGGGCCTGTATGTTATTAAAAGAACTGGCTGTTTTTGATGTATTAAGCACCCCGATCTGGGTAGTCCATCCTTTTACAGAGTGTGTGGTCTATGCCAATCAGGCTTCCCGGACGCTGAGCGGCGATATGTCGCTGAATGAGATGCGCAACGGTATCTATTCCACCTGCCCGGAAACGCAGCTGCAGCATTATTTGCGCTATCTCGACGCCATGACTGAGATATTTGAAGTCTGGACGCTGCAGACCGCCAAAGGGTTGCAGTCGGTATATTGTAAAACCACCCTGGTGGAGACCGAGGACAGCGGCACCTTACTGTTATTCGAAGCGGTGAAGCTGCTCGCGCAAAATCAGTCGATTCATACCGGCTCCCGCCGCTACCAGCGGCGGAACAATGGCTTTTTTGCCCGCTTTTTTATGACCAATACCGCACCGATGCTGTTGATCGATCCTCAGAAAGAGGGCCGGATTGTCGATGCCAATATTGCCGCGCTGCGCTTTTATCATTATTCCGATGAGGAAATGCGCACTAAACATACCTGGCAAATTAATACCCTGGGTCGGGATGTGATCCCCATTATGAATAACATTGCCAATATGCCCGGCGGGCATAAGCCGCTTAATTTTACTCATATTCTGGCTGACGGTTCGCTGCGCCATGTTCAAACCTATGCCGGGCCGGTGGTGCTATATAATATTCGGCTGATGTTATGCATCATTCACGATATCACCGAAGAAGTGCTTCTGAAAAAAGAGCTGGAATTTTCCGCCGCCCACGATCCCTTAACCGGACTGCTCAATCGCCGCGAGTTTTACCGGCTCGTCGATGCGCCGTCGTTTATCGGCCATGGTTTTTGTCTGCTGCTAATCGATATCGATCATTTCAAAAGTATTAATGATATTCACGGTCATCAAAAAGGCGATGAAGTCCTGTTGGTGATCTCCCGCATTCTGGAAACCTCGGTGGACCGCGAAGATAAGATATATCGCTGGGGAGGCGAGGAGTTTCTGCTCTTTTTGCCTCATTCGCCGATCGCCCGCGCGCTGATGGTGGCGGAGGCTATCCGTCAGGCGATCAGCGAATATCAGACGCTGTCGGTCACCGTCAGCATTGGCGTTGCCGAGCATCATGATGGCGAAGCGATTGATCAGCTGTTTTACCGCGTCGATAAAGCGCTGTATGCGGCGAAAAATGACGGACGCAACCGGGTAACGCGCTTGCCGTCGGAAAACGTAGCGGCCCATTCCGGGCGGTCAGAATAGAGGTGGCGCTATTTATCGCCGTCTGATGCGCAGGCAGACTCGCCGGCTATACTCAGGGGAGTCCTGCCTGCTGATTCGGGCGGTAATCTTGTTTGCCTGCGGCTGAGGTGGCATGCGACTCATGGTGCGTTTTCTCGTTGTCCTGTCGGTAGTTTTTCTTTCTGCGCCGGCGACGCTGGCGGCGAACGGTCACGCCATCAAGCAGCGTGCCGATGCTGTCCTGACCCTGATGAGCTATACCGTGGTCCCCGACGTGACCGCCAGCGATCTCAATATCGGCTCCGGGAGCAACGACAAACACAACCTGGCCATTACCCAGTTTGGCGGCGGGGCGACCCTGAGCGAGTCGTTTCCTCTGTACCTTGAAGGTGCGATGGGCTACAGCCGTTACGACCCGCGTTTTGTGGTCAGCAATGGCGAACAGACGCGGAATGTGCCCACCAAGTGGAACAGCCTGACCACCACCGGCGGCGTCGGCTGGGATTTTTCGCTGCACCGGGATCGCTTTGGCGGCAACCTGGTGCTGCGGCCGATCGTCAATGTGATGCTCGGCACCCTGGCCAGCGATGCGCGCCTCGGCAGCTGGGTAATTGAACGAAAAACCAACGCCGAACTGCAGTTCCTCGACGGCGGTCGGTTCAATGCATTGGGGCTCGGCGGAGCGCTGATGCTGGATTATGAACGCTTCTCCGCCACCCAGGATATTGATGCCGAGCTGCGTTACTCCTATATGCATCTGCAAAGTTTCGGCAGCAGCGCTGAGGTGGTGCAGGGGGAGGCCAGCGCGGAGAATCTCGGTCTGTATCTGCGCCGCCGCGCGCCGATCGCTGACTGGACGCTGCTGGGCAACCCGCTGCGCTACGTGCTGGAAGGGGCGCATACTGCATATCTGGGCGAACAGCGAGGGGCGCTGGGCTTCTCCGGTTTAACGTCGCTGGGGATTGGACTCGAGCTGGACAGCAGTAAATACCCGGTCTTTATCACCCGCACCCGGCTGGTGGCGCGCTATATGTTCGGCAATAACACCACGGGCTATGGCGTTGGACTGGCGATGAGTTTTTGAAGGCCACTAACCCAGCAGCCGCCGGCCAGCGCCTTCTTCCTCCGGGAGAGGCCAGGGTGAGGGTTAATCCTGACACCACACCCGCTCGCCGTTAACCCACGTCTCGCTGATATTGCGCTCATCGCCCAGGGTCATCAGTACGAACAGCTGCTCATAAATATCATGGCAGCGGCCCATCCGCAGACGCTGCAGCGGAGTGACCGCCGGGTCAATCACCACAAAGTCGGCCTCTTTGCCCGGCTGAAAATTGCCAATCTTCTCTTCCAGCCGCAGGGCGCGCGCGCCGCCGAGGGTGGCGTGATAGAAGGCCTCGCTGGCGCGCAGGCGATAGCTCTGCAGTTGTCCTACCTTGTAGGCCTCGCCCAGCGTCCGCAGCATGCTGAAGGTGGTCCCGGCCCCGACGTCGCTGCCGATACCCATCCGCACCTGGTGCTGCCAGCAGGCGGGCAGGCGAAACAACCCGCTGCCGAGAAACAGATTCGAGGTCGGACAGAAGGCGACAGCGGAACCGGTGTCATGCAGGCACTGCCACTCGGCATCATCAAGATGGATCCCGTGAGCAAATACGCTACGTTCGCCGGTGAGCTGATAGTGATGATAGACATCCAGATAGCGCGCATGCTCCGGCCACAGCTGCTTAACCCAGGCGATCTCCTCGCGGTTTTCACTGAGATGCGTCTGCAGCCAGGTATCGGGAAACTCGGCCCGCAGACGCTGCACCGCCTCCAGCAACGCCGGCGTCGAGGTGGGAGCAAAGCGCGGGGTAATGGCATACCCCAGCCTGCCACGCTGATGCCAGCGGCGGATCAGCCCCCGGGTCTGCTCGTAGCTCTCCCCGGCGGTTTCGCACAGGTAGTCGGGCACATGGCGATCCATCATCACTTTCCCGGCGATCAGGCGCATATTGAGGCGCAGCGCTTCGCTAAATAACGCCTCCACCGAGGCCGGATGCAGGGTACAAAACACCAGCGCGGTGGTGGTGCCATGGCTTATCAATTGATTTACAAAAAACTGCGCTATCTCCTGGGCATACTCCGCATCGGCAAACTGGCTCTCCACCGGGAAGGTGTAAGTGGTAAGCCACTCCAGCAGCTGTTCGCCAAAGGCGCCGATCATCTCGGTCTGCGGATAGTGGACGTGGGCATCGACGAACCCCGGCAACAGCAGCTTGCCCCGCAGGTTGACATAGCCCTTCAGCGGATGCAGAAAGGCTTCACCCTCCCGCCATGGCAGGAGCGCGACAATTTTCCCGTCCTGTAAGAACAACAGGCCATCATCGAGATAGCGGGCCTGGGCGGCCACCTCATCCGGGGTCTCCGCCACGCCGGCGATATCAAAAAATGCACCGCGCACCGCGGTCTGGTAATCCATCATCGAACCTGCCTTCTCTTAACGCTCTGGGAATAGTGATAAACAGCAAGATTGGTGCCAGTTTGCAGCCTGCCGCGGCCAGACGCCGCGGCAGAAGGGGGAAGGTTACTCTTTTTGCGCCACCGCGCCGGAGCGGAAGGCGGCTTTCGCCTGCACTTCGCGCTCGTCGCGAGCCAGCCAGCGGTAGGTGGTCGCGCCGAGGAAGACGCCGATAAACCAGCTGAAGTTCGCCACTTCATGCAGGGCCGGAATAAAGCTGATAATCAGCCCCAGGCCCACCGACGGCAGCAGGGCGGCAATGGCTTTCGGGTTAAAGCCGTTGCGGTACCAGTATTTACCCTTCGGCGTATCGTCAAACAGGTCGTCCACCGACACCCGGCCGCGTTTGATCAGATAGAAGTCGGCGATCAGGATGCCAAACAGCGGGCCAATAAAGGCACCCAGCACGTCGAGGGTATAGTGGATCAGCTCCGGTGAGTTAAACAGATTCCACGGCGTCAGGAGTATCGAGCCCACCGCGGCGATCATCCCGCCGGCGCGGAAGCTGATTTTCTGCGGCGCGCAGTTGGAAAAATCGAAGGCTGGCGAGACAAAGTTAGCCACAATATTGATGCCGATAGTGGCGGTGATCATGGTCAGCAGGCCGATGGCCACCGCCAGATCGTTGCCCACGCGGCTGACGGTTTCAATTGGATCGGTGATCATTTTGCCGAACAGCGACTGGGTGCCGGAGACTATCACCACGGTGACCACCGAGAACAGCAGGAAGTTGAACGGCAGCCCCCAGCGGTTGCCGCGGCGGATCTCGCCCATGCTTTTGCCGTAGCGGGAAAAGTCGCCGAAGTTGAGCAGCGGCCCGGAGAAGTAAGAGACGACCAGCGCCGTGGCGGTGATCATCTGCCAGGTCTGCTCGCCAGCGCTGAGGGATTTGCTGGCGAGGGTAAAGGAGATCCCATCCAGACCGGTCTTGTATACAATCCAGCCGGCCAGGGCCAGCATCACCACATACACCGCCGGACCGGCGATATCGATAAAACGCTTGATGGCGTTCATGCCGTGCCAGAACACCATCGCCTGCAGCAGCCACATGGTGGCGAAGCAGAGCCAGCCGAGCGTCGACAGCCCGAGGAAACTGCTGCTGGTCAGCGCGGCAAGGGAGGGCCAGAACTTGAGCAGGACCAGCATCAGGGCGTTCGCCGCCAGATAGGTTTGAATACCGTACCAGGCGAAGGCGATTAGCCCGCGGATCACCGCGGGGATATTGGCGCCGAAGACACCGAACGCCTGACGACAGATCACCGCGTAAGGCACCCCGGCCATCTGGCTGGGCTTCGCCACCAGGTTAGCGCACAGCTGCACAATACAGATGCCCACCAGCAGGCAGAGCAGAACCTGCCAGCTGGCCAGGCCAAGCGTAAAAAAGCTTGCCGCCACCACGTAGCCGCCCATGCTGTGCACGTCCGACATCCAGAATGAAAAGATATTGTACCAGCTCCAGTTCTGGTCGCGGGTGGGCGCCAGATCGTCATTACATAGCCGCGGACTGTAGCTGGCGGCCGCCTCGTGAGTCTTCGTCTGCTGCGTGTGGGATGAATGTGGCATGAAACCTGCTCCTCTGAATGAAAACCCTTTTTATATGGATTGCTGAGGCTATTGCAGGATCCAGGCCAGAATGATGAATCTTGTATACAAAAAATAAATTTTATGTATACGATCTGCTATCGATAAGTGAAACCGGAGTGGGTTAATGAATAATGAACATCGTCTCCAGGCCGCGCCAGCGCTGCAGGATAAGGACGAAAGCATTTACCAGGCGCTGATGACGGCTATCGTCGAACATCAGCTGCCGCCGGGCAGCAAACTGCCGGAAGAGGCGCTGGCGGAAGTGTTCGCCGTGAGCCGCACCGGCATCAGAAAAGTGCTGCAACGACTCGCCGCTGTGCAACTGGTCACATTAACGCCCAAACGTGGTGCACACGTCACCAGCCCGAGCGTGGAAGAGTCCCAGGCGATCTTTCGCACCCGGGCGCTGCTTGAGGTCGCGAATCTGCCCGATGTGATCGCGCGCTGTCAGCCGCCGCATCTGGCGGCGCTGGAGAACATTATTCAGCGTGAGCAGCAGGCCCATGAGGCGCACGACGGCCCGGCGGCGATCCGCCACTCCGCTGACTTTCACATTCAGCTGCAGGCTATCTCCGGCAACCCGGTGCTCACTGAGATGGTGACCCGCCTCAGCCAGCGCTCCTCGTTAGTGATTGCCGCCTGGGGCGCACCCTGGCGCCAGGGCTGTCGCTGCGACGATCACCAGCAGCTGGTCGGTTTGCTGCGGGATAAAGCCCTGCAGCCGCTCAGCGAGGCGCTGATGCACCATTTTGATCATATTGTCGCCAGCCTGTGCTTCGAGCGCGATGGCGTCAGCCTGCCCGATTTTTCCCGGCTGTTCGCCGGTCACAAGGAGTCGTGATGTCTTCTGTTTGTATACAAGTGATAAACCCCAACACCAGCCTGGCGATGACCGAAACGATAGGCGCCGCCGCGCGCGCGGTCGCCGCGCCGGGCACCGAGATCCTTGCGGTCTGTCCTCGCGCCGGCGTGCCGTCAATTGAGGGCCATTTTGACGAAGCCATCGCAGCGGTCGGTGTGCTGGAGCAGATCAGGGCCGGACGCGAGCAGGGGGTGGATGGACATGTGATCGCCTGCTTCGGCGACCCGGGGCTGCTGGCAGCGCGCGAACTGGCCCAGGGGCCGGTGATCGGCATTGCGGAAGCGGCGATGCATATGGCGACGATGGTCGCCACCCGTTTCTCCATTGTGACCACGCTGCCGCGCACGCTGATCATCGCCCGTCATTTACTGCACCAGTACGGATTTCATCAACACTGCGCGGCGCTGCACGCCATTGATTTGCCGGTACTGGCGCTGGAAGACGGCAGTGGCCTGGCGCAGGAGAAAGTGCGCGAGCGCTGCATTCGCGCGCTGAAAGAGGATGGCAGCGGGGCGATAGTCCTTGGCTGCGGCGGGATGGCGACCCTGGCGCAGGAGCTGACCCGCGAGCTGCGGGTGCCGGTGATCGATGGCGTCAGCGCGGCGGTGAAGATGGTGGAGTCGCTGGTCGCGCTGGGCCTGGCGACCAGCAAGCACGGGGACTTAGCGTTCCCGGAGAAAAAGGCGTTAAGCGGGCAATTTCAGTCGTTAAATCCATTTTAAAAGGGGCAGAAGATGGTTGAGAACCAGGAACACTATCCTCGCGATCTGCGAGGTTATGCAGGGCAGCCGCCGCACGCGCGCTGGCCGGGCGGGGCGCGGATCGCGGTGCAGTTCGTCCTCAACTATGAGGAAGGCGCGGAGAATCACGTCCTGCATGGCGATGCGGGTTCGGAACAGTTCCTGTCAGATATCATCGGCGCCGCCAGCTATCCGGCGCGTCATATGTCGATGGACTCGCTCTATGAGTACGGCAGTCGGGCCGGGTTCTGGCGCATCCAACGCGAATTCAGCCAGCGAGGGCTGCCGCTGACGGTTTTCGGCGTGGCGATGGCGCTAGCGCGTCATCCGGAGATTGTGGCGGCAATCAAGGCCGCGGATTACGATGTGGTCAGCCACGGCTGGCGCTGGATCCACTATCAGCACATGGATATCGCCGAGGAGCGCGAGCATCTGCACAAAGCGGTGCAGGTGCTGACCGACCTGTTCGGCAAGCCGCCCACCGGCTGGTATACCGGCCGCGACAGTCCCAACACCCGCCAGCTGGTGGTGGAGCACGGCGGCTTTGACTATGACAGTGATTATTACGGCGATGATTTACCCTTCTGGAGCGAAGTGGCCTGCAGCGACGGCAGCCGCCGACCGCACCTGATCGTGCCTTATACCCTCGACGCCAACGACATGCGCTTTGCCACCGCCCAGGGGTTCAACACCGCGGAGCAGTTTTATACCTATCTGAAAGACAGCTTTGACGTACTGTACGCCGAGGGAGAAACCGCGCCGAAGATGATGTCCGTGGGGATGCACTGCCGGCTGCTTGGGCGTCCGGGTCGTTTCCGCGCGCTGCAGCGATTCCTCGACTATATCCAGCAGCACGACAAGGTGTGGGTCTGCACCCGGCAGCAGATCGCCGACCACTGGCGCGAGGTTCATCCGTATCGCGGGTAGCCTGCTGCCCCTTTTCCTGGCCCTCTCCCCGGGGAGAGGGCATCACCCGATCGCGACTCTTGCACCGATAAACCCTGAAAGACGCCGTGATGAATCGTGATTATTGAATCAGCATGGCGAGGAGTACCAGGAACAGTAGCAGGACATAGATGCGTGCATACCATACATCCGGTACCGCAGGGATAGCCCGGCGGCTAAACGCTATCCCGGCCCAGCCGGTCAGGACGAGCAGGCCTAGAATTTTCAGGCTGATAAAACCCAGAAATCCGCTCAACGGAATGGTGTGCCAGCCAATGATGGCATAGGTCACAGCGCCGCATAGCGCCACGGGCAAAGAAAGCGGGTTGGATGCGCTAACGCACTCCTGCATCGCATACCCGTGTCGCCGTAGCAGGGGCACCGTCATGACGCTGCCGCCCACGCCCAGCAATGCGGCAATCGTACCGATAACCACACCGCCGCCGGTGACCATTGGCAGTGACAGCCGACGCCGAGCGCTGCCCGTGAAAAATCCCTTGCGCAACAAACAATCGCTGATGGTTGCCAGCATATAGAGAATAAACAGCGCGCGAACGATATTCTCGCTAAATATCCCCGCCAGACAGGAGCCTGCTACTGCCCCAATGGCAATAAACCATATCAACGGAAACAGCGTCTGTGCGGCAAGCTTGCCCGCCCGCCAGTTACGATAGCTGATCCAGCCGGCGTTAAATATCATCACCGCCGTTGAGGTAGCCACCGCGACGTGCATAGCGTTTTCCGTGAGTTCCGGCTGGCGGAGCATCAGTTGATAGACAAAGGGCACCACCACAAAGCCGCCCCCGAAGCCGAACAGCACCGTGGTAATACCGGTAGTAAAGCCTGCCATTGCAATAATAACGATATCATTCAACAGAATATCCCCGCCTTGAAAATGAGCGAGCAGCTTATACCGGTCGCGTACAACTTCCCATTTGCACAGCGCTCAATTACCTTTGTAAATCGGTCAAAGGGAGACAGATGTGCGCAACGTAAAAATTGACGAGGTCGATCGGCTCGATCGCGAAGTGGTGGCGTTAGGTAATGACTATGCGCAAGGGTTTATCCTGCCCCCGCACCAGCATCGCCGCGCACAGCTGCTGTATGGCGCGACCGGACTGATGTATGTCACTACGCAGGACGGAGAATGGGTGGTTCCTCCGCAACACGCTGTCTGGATCCCCCCTGAAACCGTGCACGCCGTCAGATTTGCGGGGGTGACCACGCGCAGCTTGTATATTGAGCCAGATTGTGTGGCCGCTTGCATTAAACACCGGCGTTGCGAAGTGATCAGCGTCTCGCCGCTGTTGCGCCAGCTACTGCTGGAGGCTGTAGATTTACCACCGTTGTACGACAGCCCACGCGATCGCATGCTGATACAGTTGATGTTGCTGGAACTGGCCGCCATGCCGGTCCGCGAATTTGATATTCCGTTGCCGCAGCATCCGGCGCTGCTGGCGCTTTGTCAGGCTTTTTTGCTTAACCCCACTATCCATGATCCTGCGGCGCGCTGGGCCGGGGCGCTGTTTATGAGTCCTAGTACCTTTCGTCGCCATTTCCTGAAGCAGCTGGGCCTGTCATTTTCGGCCTGGCGACAGCGAGCCTGCGTGGTGAGCGCCCTGGCATGGTTGATAGCAGGGAAACCGGTGAACGAAGTGGCCTTATCCCTTGGATACGACAATGCGTCCTCTTTCGCCACCATGTTCCGCCGCGTGACCGGGCAACCGCCGTCGTTTTATCATCCAGCCTGATGCTCAGGGGAAGGGGGCTCCCGGCAGCATGTGTCGGCAATGAATGTCACTTTCATGGCGTTGCTATGCATTAACGCAGCCATAAGACAGACACCTGGCTTGCGTCTTCAGGTACCCCAACATTTAGTGGTGGCTACCTCGATGCGGTTTATCTATTCTGCCTGTAACCATGAGAAGACCGGAATCTCTCTTTGTGAACCATCTAATCTTTGAAAAAGTCATCATCATCTTCATTCTCGTCCTGTGGGTATTCGATACATTCAGAACCAGGAAAAGAAAACGTTTTGATCCTGCCATTGAAGCGGCTGATGCCAGAGAACGTTATCAATGGCGTTATTTCAGATGGGGTTTTCGGATCATACAAGTGGTAGCGGGAGTGTATATCTTCGTACAGCTGATTCAGGTTTTACTGAGATAGAGGCCGCCGGCAGGGGCTACTGAACATAATCCGTGTCAGCGACACGTGTTCCTGTTTTTCGTTGAGAGCTGAGAACTTGCCAGCATATAAACGGGGTGTTTTTAGTTTGTAACATTTTAAACAACAGCATATGTGACCCTTCAATGATGCAAGTAATACTGGTTCGACACGCGGAAACAGAGTGGAATGTAAAAGGTATTATTCAGGGACACAGTGATAGCGCCTTGACGCTTCGTGGGGAGCGTCAAACAGCAGCCTTGCTGGCAGCGTTTGTAGCGAGTGATTACCGGGTAGAATGTGTTTACGCTTCTCCGCTTGGCCGGGCCTGGCAAATGGGACAGCGCCTGGCGGAGAGTTTTCATTGTTCACTGATAGCTGAACCAGCTCTGAAAGAACAGGCTTTTGGTCAGTTTGAAGGTATGACAACCATAGAGCTCCTGCAGAATAATCCAGACGCCGCAGAAGCGTTATTCAACCTTGATGCAGAGTATTGTCCGCCAGAGGGTGAGTCTCTCTCACATGCTTCGCAGCGAATTATGCATTTTTTAACCAATCTGGAAAAAAAACGTCATCATCGAACAATATGTATTGTGTCTCACGGACAGGTCATTCAGGGTGTGCTTGCGATGCTAAAAAGTGGTGCTGTGGATGATTTTCACCGGTATGCACAACCCAACGCGAGTTACTCCGTGTTCGAACTGATTAATGGAAGATGTACCGCCCTAAAATGGGGGATCGCGACGCATTTACGTCACCTGGATTAAACAGTCTGACTTACCCCAGATTCCTGCTGTTCATGTTTGCTGTTCTTCCTCAGTTTGTCGTTCCCGTCGCGGGTCCGGTCTGGTTGCAATTGCTTGTTCTGGGGAGTATCAAAAAAGCGGGCTGGAATGGTTTCCCTGGGTTCAGTCGCGATGGCATCAGGGACGTTTGGAAACGGTCCTTAACACCCGGGCGTTATCAAATGGCAGGAGCGGTGTACAGGCGTTGTCATCCGCATGATATTTAGCGGGGCCGGCATAGTATCGACATCCCCCCGTTAAGGTATACACAACCGGTAAACCCGCTGTCCGTTTCTCGTTCAGAGTGGAACGTAACCTCAGTTGGTTCGTCCGCTCTGTGCCAGAAGCGGACAGCCATGGAGTATAGGTATGTTGCTCTGAATACCGGTCAGGAATTAATCCCGTTCAGATCGGCAACTGCGCGGAACACCATCCTCAGGTGAAAGTTCAACGCGTCCATTAGCAACTCGAATCTCAAGGGCGCTTTATTAAAAGACGCTTTCTGAAACTTCCAGGGGACATCCCCATTATGGTGCTAAAGGCACGCCTGAACGCTGTTTCATCGCCGTATCCGCATGCACTTGCGATCTGAGAAATAGTTTTTCCTGGGCTTTCCAGCAGCACGGATGCCGTTTCAATACGAACTCGGGTAATGAAGTCTTTTGGGCTTTCCTGGACGAGTAGTTTCATTTTACGGTTTAGCGTCCGGGTGGTCATATTCAGAGCTGCAGCAAGTTGCTCAACCGTCATTGCAGGATTTTGATAACGAAGCAGGCTCTCTGCTTTAGTCAGCAAAGGATGTCTTGAATTGAGAAAACCTGCGGGCGCATAAATTTGCTGTGACAGAGGCTGGCTGTCAGCAACGGCCATGTCAGCTGTTAACTTTGCCAGCTCATTACCTGCGTATTTGCGAACTAGGTATATGACCAGATCAACCCATGAAAGTGGTCCACCCGCAGTGACAACATTGTCCTGCTCGGCCAGGGTTTTTCCCCATACAGGTTTTGCCAGTGGATAGCGTTCAGCGAAAGTGGGATATAACCACCACGTTGTGGTGCAGACCCGTCCGTTGAGTAAACCCGCTTCTCCCAGTACAAAACTGCCTGCACAGGCTGAGGCAATACAGCTTCCCTTTAAATACTTCATTTTCAGCCACTCGGCTGCATTTGATACAGCGGCTCTGTCAACGGGAAATCTATGCTCATCCAGCTGCATACCGCTGGCAATAATCACCCCAAAGGTATCAGGTCCACTAAATGCGCCATCACTTTCAATACTGCGTCCCTGAACATCCCTGACCGGCTGACCATCAGCGGTAATCGTCCTGACGTCGAATAAAGGAACATCTCTGGATAACTCAGGATTTACCGTAGGGTTCATCCTGACCACCTGATTCGCCAGCCAGAACATATCAGCCAGCCCCGCAAGCGCCGAACGCATGCTGCCCGGAAGAGCAAGTAACGCAACGCGCATGTTTAACCCCGTCATGAAGAATGTCTGATTTCGCATGTTACCTGTCATTAATGACACTTCATACCCTTTGTCATGGTGATTACACTGCCTGAAATTCAACACCGCAGGAAGAATACAAACATGTGGATGAAAAATGTTATGTCACGTGCGCTGATAAAAGGAGCATTTGCCTTGTGTCTTCTATTCATGAATAGCCCGTTGCTTATGGCACAGGAAGAGGGGATAAAAAATATCGTGCTGGTTCACGGTGCCTTTGCTGATGGCTCGTGCTGGTCAGCCGTCATCTCCCTGCTGCAAGAGAGGGGATACCACGTTACGGCTGTTCAGAATCCTCTGACGTCATTACGAGACGATGTAACTGCAACTGAGCGTGTGCTTGAGCGCCAGAAGGGTAACGTTCTGCTCGTGGGGCATTCATGGGCAGGAGCCGTGATCACTCAGGCTGGCAATGCGAGCAACGTCAGGGGACTGGTCTATTTATCCGCTCTTGTTCCTGACAGCAATCAATCCGTATCTGACGCACTGGCGCGATTTCATGCACCCATGACAGGGATGGAAGCCGATAAGAACGGCCTTATCTGGCTTGATGAGCCAGAGTTTTTTCACCAGGTTATGGCCAATGAGCTAAGCATCAAAAAGAGCCGGCAGCTCGCTGCTGTGCAGCAGCCTGTCGCCGCTACCGCCTTTCAGGAAAAAGTGAAGGAAGCCGCCTGGCGAAAGAAACCGTCCTGGTATCTCATCACAGAAAACGACAACGCGCTGAATCCGTCAGTACAGGCCCGTTTTGCCCATGAGGCTGGGGCGCACATCACGCGAATTCACTCAGACCACCTGTCCATGATTTCTCATCCCGAAGAGGTTGCCGCATTGATTGTTAACGCGGCGCAGAGCATCCACTGATCCGTACATGCCAGGAAAATTTGCAATGAAAATTCTCCATCTTGATTCCAGCATCAACCATGAGTTTTCAGTAACCCGCCAGTTGTCGGCTGAAATAGTAAGGCAACTGGTGGCAACCGGTCAGGGGCATCAGCTGACTTATCGGGATCTTGTTAAAGACGAAATCAGTCATCTGACCGGGGAGATCGCTTCAGGTTTCAGGTCTGTATCGGAACGGCCGATTGCTACACCCCTTCTGGCATCTGAGCAGCAAATATCAGACGCTCTGGTCTCGGAGTTTCTTGAAAGCGAGATGATTGTTGTCGGCGCGCCAATGTACAACTTTTCTGTATCCAGCCAGCTGAAGGCCTGGATGGACAGAATTGCTCAGCCAGGGAAAACCTTCAGCTATACCCCAGCTGGGCCCGTTGGACTTGCGGGGGGCAAAAAAGTCATCATCGCCTCAGCGCGGGGCGGTTTTTATGCCGGTACGGGACTGGAAGATATGGATTTTCAGGAACAGTTCCTGCGCAAGTTTCTGGGCTTCCTGGGCATCTCGTGTGTTGAATTTGTCCGTGCTGAAGGTGTGTCGAAAGGTGAGGACGTAAAACTCAGAGAAATTTCCCGTGCTTTGTCTTTAATTCCACAGGCCATTAATGCGATTTTTGCCGCTAAGGAATGAACCATGCTGTACGCCGTTACACTGACTTACCTGACACAACCCGATGCAATTTCTGCTCATCTTGACGCACATAAGCAATGGCTGGTCAGGGGTTTTAAAGAAGGCAAAATCCTTTTTGCTGGCCCCCTCAGCAATCATGCCGGCGGCTACATACTTTTTAAAGGAGACAATGCAAGTGAAATTCAACACTGTCTTCAGGATGACCCCTTCATCATGCATAACATTGCCGATGCAGAAATAATGGGTATTGAGCCAGCGCTATGTGCGCAGGGATTCCCTGAGAAATGGGCAGAGAAAGCCCGTTTCATTTGACTATTAATCGCTCTAAAGTGCCCTGCATCCTGTGAAATGACTCCGTAACAGTTATTTAGAGGGCACTTTCTCTTATCATTTTTATGTCCGCTTTTCGCTCATAGCGGACCTTCAACTCAGGTAGCTTGTCCGCTCTGTGCCAGGAGCGGACATTAAAATCAAAACCGATGGCAAGCTCACCAGCATGACATTATGCTTTCGCTGCTTTGTAACGTGCCACCAGCTTATCCAAAAAGCCAAAAAGTACTTGATTCATTTCACTGTAATCGTGCGCCCGGAGCGCTTCAGGCGTGTCAACGAAACGATATTCTGCTGCACGGCTCAGGTCTTTCTCAGAATGAGCGATCAGCCGCTCTACAACGTCCAATGTGAGCTCCATGTGGCACTGGAAACCAAAGACGCGGTCTGAATAGGCAACGATCTGCCGCGGACAGCCTTCGCTGTAAGCAATAATTTTGGCCTCTGGCGTCAAACCTGGCATATCGTTATGCCAGTGACCCACTGTCAGTGTTTCCCCAAAGTGAGAGAACATCTCATCCTTCCTGCCGTCTTCGGTCAATGTGATCGGGAATTTGCCAATCTCTTTTTCCGGGCTATGAGAGAACGGTGCGCCCAGCGCTTCACCGATTAGCTGTGAACCCAGGCAAATACCGATCACCGCCTTACCGGTTTTAACCGCAGAAGCAATCAGCGCCTGTTCCGCTTTAGCATTAAAGTGCGGGCACGCTTCAAGCGTTGTGTCCGGATCTTGCGGACCGCCCATAACGATAAGAAAATCGATGCCTTCGGCGTCAGCAGGTAGCCGATCGCCTGCATAGACGCGTGAGTAAGTTACATCATGACCCTGGTTTATTGCCCAGGTTGCATATGCGCCCGGGGCTTCAAAACTTTCATGTACGATAAAGTGTACGCGCATGAGGTTAAGCTCCTGTAATATCTTTGATGATCAGAATGATAAGTCACGCACCCATTGCCTAAGGCTCTTCTCCGGGTGGTTCCAGTTTCGATATGATAATGGCAGGGGCTAAATCTGAAATGCCAGGTAGTATAGATAAAGCGCCAAGACATGATGAGGCCACAGGCTGGTCCAGTACTGCGATAAGCTATCAACGCGGCGAGGCAGATCCTCCCCATCATCATGTCGAGGGGCAGCTACTCTTCGCCACCAGAGGGGTTATGCTGGTGCAAACAGAGAGCGACCGTTGGGTGATCCCTCCTCAGCGGGCATTATGGTTACCGCCTCTGCATATCCATAGTTACCATCTGCTTTCACAAACCGATCTCAGAGCGATCTATTTCAGCAGTAGCCTTATCGCAGAATGTACGAGCTTTACAAAGAGTCAGCAGGTGCATGTGATAACGGCTACGCCGTTAGTCAAAGAACTTATCGCAGGGCTGTTCAGTGAGGACTACGCCAGACCGATTCAACGGAAGATAGCTTTGTTGCTTCTGGAAATTCTCAGCGAGGCTCCACCTTTAACGATGGCGCTACCCATGCCGAATGATGAGCGATTATTTAGCGCGGCCAGATCGCTACTGGTCAATCAGCGCTGGGAAGCATCGCTAAGCGAGCTGGCTTTTATGTCGGCCATGTCGGAACGGACCTTTTCCCGCTTGTTTATGAAGGATACAGGCTTTAGTTTTAGAACATGGAAGCAGAGAGCCAGAATTTGCGCTTCGTTGGATCTTCTTGCGAACGGCGTTCCAATCAAACAGGTCGCTTACCAGCTTGGTTTCTCATGCCCGGCGGCCTTTACCGCTGCTTTTCGCTGCATTTTGGGGGCAACGCCGCGCGATTATGTGCCTTAAACCGGGAAACCCTCAAAGCGGTCTTTGAGACTGTCATGGGCATATTACCAGACGCAGAAACCCTGCGAGGGTAGGCGTATCCCGCCTTTGCTGTTGAGAAAGGTAGTTTAATTTGCACCCGACACACTCTCATTGATTAAAGCACGGAGTGGAGATTACTGCGGTCCACAGTTCTGACAAACCGTGAAAGAGAAGGCCTGCGTGAAGAAAAAAGGTGTCGCGATACGTTATGAAATTACCTTATGACAGACCTTGCGGTGATTTACGGCACCGGGTGGATTCCGGACGCTGTGAGCCGACTCATTGCTACGAAGCCTGATGCTGCTGTACCTCAGGCCATATGATAGCCTGCACAACAATCACATACCGCCCATTAATGCATCCAGGTGAGTACTCCCGGGCCCTGGACGTCCCCTGTGTGCCAAAAGCGGAAGTAGGCTGAAGATAAATTAGCATTGCTGTTAGTCGTGGGTTCTGCAGATGGGTAGAAATTGATAACTTAGGATGCAAGTTCGTCCCGCTCTTTCTGCAGTTTTCATCGAGGGGATATTCTCCGGAATAATTGTGCCCATATACAAAGATAGTTCAGAATCGGAATGAGTTAATAATCGGTACAGCAGGCGTTGCGCTCGGGCTGACAATGATCGACCACGAAAAGCAGGAAGTATTACTTTGTCAGTAATACGATATCCTCGCAGAAAAGCGATGTTTCCTTTCTGGCATATTAGCAACCCGGCGCGAACGTCGTTTTCATAGATAATATATACTTCTCTCTCAGAAATATGGTCACACAACTCTTCGTCATCAACTGCTACCAAATTGTTTGCAGAAAGTTCGCGAACTGTCTGCCATGTATGCTTATAGGCATCGCCCAGAGCCTGACAACACCAGTCAAAATCTTCGTATGTCGCCACTTGCAAAGTAAGAGATTTATCATTGAATTCAGGGGGTTCAGAAAAAGAGGTGGCGTATATATACTGGTCGGGAATACCCTGTGGGAAGGACTGGCCGGGTACAAGAATGCGGACATACTGAGCTCTGAGTTGTGACCATTCCTTACTAATGAGTTCTAATGCAGTATGATTTAGGTCAGAATCCATACCTACAATATCAATAAAAGGTTTGTTAATATTTCCGCCCTGATAACGGGGGCCAGTAAGAAATTGCTTTCCATCAATTTTGAGTTTTCGTTGTAAAAAATATTCCTGACATAATCCAGTTTCTCTCCAGGGAAATCGCGCCGAGAAACTTCTGTCTGTACACCTCGATTCCTGCTCTGACAACCATTGTTTTAGCCATGAACGTAGGGTAAATTCAGGCACAGGTAGCCTGGCATATTGAGATAGCATGTAAGATAGCATAAAAAATATTTCGCCCTTGGATGTAAAAATGTTCTTTATAAACAAATCAGAATAGCTCTACTCTCATTTTATTACCAATTATAGCTGGCACGTCCGCTCCTTGCTCAATGCGGACCTTTAGCTCGATAGTTTGTCCGCTCCGCGCCAGAAGCGAACAGTGTTATCAGTGGCGATTGATAAAACGTCAGCCCGTAGACCTTGTCTCACAGCACCTCCACCACTTCAAATTCTTCTGCGATCAACTCCATATCTTCAGAAAAATGACCTTCGGAGCTGAAAAATCTCTGATGCTCTCTCTTCCAGTATTCAAGGCTTAAATCGCCTTCACCTTCTTTGCGGGCGAATGCTTCAGTGACATCACAAAAACGAACCAGCTGCATCGAAACCAGTCTGATCACGCAAACTGGAACATTCTGGCCATCAAGAATAATGTTATAACTCCCTATCCTCGGGGCAGATTTTTCCTGCTGGTAAGAGGCAAAAGATCCGCAAGAGGCCGTTTTGATCCCTTTTTTGATCAGGTCAGCAAGCTCGTTAGCCAGCTCCGGACTGTCACCCATTTGCCAGGCATCTGCGCCGGGATACTTCTTTTTTATTTCCTCAACCTCAACCATGAAAATCCCTTCGTTATCGTCAATGAAAAGAAATGGCATACCTTTTTAACATGAGCGGTCCCAACATTATCAGCGATATCTTTCTTTAGATAGTGTGGTCCGTTTTTCGCTCAAAACGGACCTTAAGGGCATTGAACGCGTTTGCTCTGCGCCAGAAACGGCAGTTAACTTCAAGACGAACCATAAAGTCGCCTGTCTTATTCAGACTGCCAGTAAAGCGGTGAACCGAACGCGTCGATGTAGTAATCGATAATCGCCCGCACGTTCAGCGGTGGGTGGCGGGCATTCGGATAGATTGCCGCGATATGCTGTGGCTCCGTTTTTATGGACCTATCCAGCTCCGGCAGCAGTTCGATAAGTTCGCCGCTCTTTAGCCGGTCTCCAATCAGCCAGTCAGGAAACAGCACAATCCCCATCCCTCCGAGTGCGGCAATCAGCAGGGTTTCAGCATTATTCGATGACATCAGGGGTGAGACAGGGTAGTGCACCCATTCCTCACCGTGCCGGCGCAGCAGCCATTGGTTTGGTCCTGACGAACCGCGGTAGACCAGGCATTTATGCCGGGCGAGCTCTTCGGGCGATCCCAGCATGCCGTGCCGGCGGATATAATCCGGTGACGCGGCAAGATGATAGCACTGCTGGCCAAACACGCGCGCATGAAATGCGGAATCCGTCAGCACGCCAATCCGGAAAATCACGTCAGCCGGCTCACGGTGCGGATCGATGTAATCATCAGTCAGCGTAAGCTCAATGCTGAGCTTCGGATATCGCTCCGTCAGGCCCGGTAACGCGGGTGCGACATGGCGCTGTCCAAAGAATACGGGTGCGTTTATGCGGACCATTCCGGAAGGCTCAAGCGTTCTCTCGTTGAGTTCCCGCCGCGCCTCCTCCATGCTGCCAGTCATCGCTCGCGCATAGCGGATAAAAAGATGGCCGCTTTCCGTCGGGATTATCGCCCGGGTATTGCGGTAAAAAAGCTGCTGGCCGAGCACATCCTCCATCTGATGGATGACCCGCGATACCTGAGAGGCCGATATCCCTTCCCGCCGGGCCACCACAGAGAAATTCTGCGTCTCATAGACGTCTATAAAAATCAGCAGAGCGCGAATACTGATGTTCCCAAGCTCATTCATTAATGCATATCCTGCACAGGTGTTTATCTCATTATGGCATTTTTCTCATCCATATTAAGCCGTAATCTCCTCCGCCTGGACTACTGGAGATGATTGCTATGCAGCTAATATTGATTTTTATCGTCATTGCCGGGGGCATGGGACTGTCCATAGAGGCAGGATTGCTCGGACCATTGGGTGGGGAGGTCGGTGACCTCTGGGCGACCTTCAGCATATTCGGCGTGGGCGCTGCGCTGACCTTTCTGCTGATGCTTTTTTTCAGCCCGCGCAACAGTCCGTCGTTCTTTGCGCAACCAGCGTGGCAGCTGCTTGGCGGCGTGCTTGGGCCGATTTACGTCATCATCCTGACCGTGGTAACGCCGGCAATCGGCATCGCCATGACGATGATCGGCATCCTGGCAGGCCAGGTTTTCAAGAGCCTGATTATTGATCACTTCGGTCTGCTCGGTACGTCGCGCCGGAAAATTGACAGTAAACGTATCATTGCGCTGATTTTCATCATTGCAGCGCTGGTTATGGTTGCACAGGGGTAAATTAACATTATGACTATTATCATGATTCTGCTCGCCGTCGCCGGTGGCGCCATGCTGAGTATCCAGGCGGCTATCAATGGCCAGCTGGGCAGCAAGGTTGGCGTATTCAAAAGCGCGTTCCTGACATTTTCTGTCGGCGCCCTGGTGACGGGGCTGCTGATCTTTTTCTTCGAACCCAAACACACCCTGACGCTGATGGACGTGCCTAAATGGCAACTGCTGGGCGCAATGTTTGGTGTGCCTTATATCGTTATTATGGTACTGGCCGTCCAGCGTATTGGCGCGGCAGTGGCTACGGTCGCTGTCATTTTTGGCCAGTTAACCATGAGCATGCTGATCGATAACTTCGGCTGGCTGGGCAATGCGTCGATTCCATTCTCGATGAGCCGAATCGGCGCCATTGTCTGCCTGGGTATCGCGCTGTTCTTCATTTACTCCAGCAGCAGGGCAAAAGCTGCCACGGCGAAAATCCCCCGCCAGCCATCGCCGGGGGGGAGTTGACGATTATTCCCAGCGTTTCAGCAGCAGACTGGCATTAACCCCGCCGAAGCCAAAACCGTTCGACAGCGCATAGCGCATCTTCTGCGGGCGGGCCTGCAGCGCCACCAGGTTCATGCCTGCCGCCTCTTCATCGGGGTGATGCAGGTTCAGCGTCGGCGGCACCACCTGATCACGCAGCGCCTGAATGGTGAAGATGGCCTCAATCCCGCCGGCCGCGCCTAACAGATGGCCGGTGGCGGATTTCGTCGAGGTAATGGCGACCGGATGCGCGCCAAACAGCGTTTTAATCGCCGCCAGTTCACCTTTATCACCGACCTGCGTCGAGGTGGCGTGGGCGTTGATATGGTCAATCTCGTCGACGGTCACCCCGGCCTGGCGAATAGCGGTCTCCATGGCCCGACGCGCGCCGTTCCCGTCTTCCGGGCCTGCGGTCAGGTGATAAGCATCTGCGCTGGTGCCGTAGCCGACCAGCTCGGCCAGCGGCGTGGCGCCGCGCGCCAGCGCGTGCTCCAGCGACTCGATCACGATAAGCCCCGCGCCTTCTCCCATCACAAATCCATCGCGGTCGCGGTCAAAGGGGCGGGAAGCGGCTTCCGGCTGGTCGTTGGAGGCGCTGGAGAGCGCCCTTGCCGCGGCAAACCCGGCCAGGCTAACGCGATGAATTGCCGCTTCCGCGCCGCCGCAGAGGGCAATATCCGCCTCGCCGCTGCGGATCATCCGCGCCGCATCGCCAATGGCCTGTGCACCCGCTGCGCAGGCGGTGACCGGCGCGCCGATGGGGCCCCGGAAGCCGTGAGCGATAGACACATGCCCGGCGGCCAGGTTGGCCAGAAAAGAGGGGATAGTGAACGGCGAGAGGCGACGTGGCCCGCGTTCATCGGTGGTATGTACCGCATTGGCGATCTCGCTGAAGCCGCCGATCCCGGTGGCGATCACCGTGGCGGTACGTTCCTGTTCGGCCGCAGATGCTGGCGACCAGCCGGCCTGGGTCAGCGCTTCACGGGCGGCGACCAGCGCAAACTCGATAAAGCGATCCATCTTTTTGCGCTCTTTCGCCGGGATGGTCGCCAGCGGGTCGAAGCCGTGCAGCGGATCGCTTTCAATGGACGGCACCTGGCCGGCCACTTTGCAGGGAATATCCGCGACCAGCTGCTCGCTGAGTCTGGTGATCCCTGACTTTCCTGCCAGCAGCGACTGCCAGACGTGCTGTACGCCGCAGCCCAGCGGGCTGACAATCCCCATCCCGGTGACGACAATGCGTTTAACGGAAACGCCCATAGTTTACTCTCCTGTAGTATCAGTGTGCCGGCGGCTTTTTCATCAAGGGAACCAGCAGCGCGGCAAGCAAAAAACCCATCATGATGAGGTAGAAAGCATCGGAAAAGGCCTGGGTTCGCGCCTCCCGCAGCGCCAGCGCGGAAAGATTTTTCAGCGCCGCCGTCTGCGCGGCATCCGGCGAGATCCCCTGGACGGTGAAGTTTGCCGCGCTGCGCTGAACAAAATCGCTCATCGCCAGGTTGGCGTTATTCAGATGGTCCGCCAGGCGGTTGTAGTGCAAATTGGTTCTGTCGTTAAGCACTGTGCCGCACAGGGCGATGCCGATGGCGCCCCCGAGGTTGCGCATCAGATTAAACAGCCCGGAGGCCAACTTCAAGCGCGCGGGCGGCAGGCTGCCCAGCGTCAGGGTCACCGTTGGCGCGACGGCAAACTGCTGCGCCAGTCCGCGAAACGCCTGCGGGAGCAGCAACTGGTCCGCCCCCCAGTCATGGGTTATCGGGACGAAGCTGTACATCGACACCGCAAAACCGATCAGCCCGGCCATCAGCAGCCAGCGCAGGTCAACGCGGTTGGCGAGCCACGAATAAAACGGAATAGACATGACCTGGAACAAGCCGGTGGAAAATACCGCCAGGCCGATCTCCAGCGCGCTGAAACCCCGCACGCTACCCAGATACAGCGGGGTTAAATAGATGGTGGCGAAGATGCCGACGCCGGCCATAAACGAGAAATAGCAGCCGAGGCTGAAAGTTCGGTCCTGCAGGGCCCGCAGTTCCATCACCGGTTGCGGATGGCGGAGGGTGCGGATAACAAAAGCCACGCCGCAGAGCAGGGCGACCCAGGCGGTGGTCGTCAGGGTCGCGTCATCAAACCAGCCCCAGCGTGGACCTTCTTCGAGGGTATATTCCAGGCAGCCGAGGGACACGGCCAGCAGCAGAATACTGAGATAGTCGGCGCCGCGCAGCAGAGTGGGGTCGGCGCTGTCTACTTTCACCAGCAGCGGCACTGCCACCGCGATGTAAATCCCCGGAACAACGTTGATAAAGAACAGCCAGTGCCAGTTGTAGTTTTCGGTGATCCAGCCGCCCACCGTCGGGCCCAGCGTCGGGGCGAGGGAGGCCAGGCCGCCGATTGTCGCCGCGGCAATGACCCGCTGTTTGCCCTGAAAAAAGGCGAAAGCGGTAGTGAACACCAGGGGGATCATCGACCCGCCCGCCAGCCCCTGCAGGGCGCGGAAGGCGATCATACTCTGGATGTTCCACGCCCAGCCGCACAGCAGGCTCATCAGCGTGAAGCCCGCCGCGGAGGCGGCAAACAGCCAGCGGGTCGACATGACCCGGGCCAGCCAGCCGGAAAGCGGGATAATAATGATCTCGGCGATCAGGTAGCTGGTTTGTACCCAGACGGTCTCATCGTCGCCTGCCGACAGGCCACCGCCGATATCCCTCAGCGAGGCGGAGACAATCTGGATGTCGATAAGGGCGATAAACATCCCCACGCACATGCTGGCGAAGGCAAAGATTTTCTTCGCCGTCGGCATCGATAGACTTTGCGGGGCGGACAGCGCCTGAGCGGTGCTCATCGAGGGCTCTTTTCGTTCACGGTGACGATCACCGACAGTCCCGGGCGCAGGACGTCAAGCTTTGCCCCGTCACCTTCCAGCGCAATGCGGACCGGCACCCGCTGCACGATTTTAGTGAAATTCCCGGTCGCGTTCTCCGCCGGCAGAATGCTGAAGCGTGAGCCGGTCGCCGGCGCCAGGCTGGCGACATGGCCCTTAAAGGTATGGTTCGGCAGCACATCGGCGACGATGGTCACCGCCTGGCCGGCGCGCATATGCGCCAGCTGGTTTTCCTTAAAGTTGGCGTCAATCCACAGGCCGTGCGCGGGCACCAGGGAGAGCAGCTGCGTGCCGCTGCTGACGAAGGAGCCGGACCACGCGCGGCGGTTGCCAATCACCCCATCGAACGGCGCGCGAATATCGGTATAGCTGAGGTTCAGCCTGGCCATCTCGAGGTTAGCCTGGGCCTGCGCCAGGGCAGCCAGGGTTTGCTGCTGGCGAGCATCCAGCACCGCCATCTGACGTTCGGCCACGGTTTTATCCGCTTTGGCTTTCTCCTGCTCGGCATGCGCCCGGCGATAATCGGCGGAGGCGTTATCGCGGATCTGTGCGGAAATCGCGCTCGACGCGGCCAGGGCGTTATAGCGTCGGTTGTCGTTAGCCAGTTTTTCGGTTGCCGCCGTGGCGGCCAGTAACGAGGCCGTAGAGCCGGCAATGGTCGCCTGCTGTAGCTGGCGGGTAGCCTGGATATCGGCCAGCGCGGCCTGCTGCGCCGCCACTTCTCCGGCGGCTTTCGCGAGGGCGGCGCGGTAATCGCGGTCGTCAATGCGGATCAACAGGTCACCTTTTTTCACCGCCATATTGTCCTGCACCGCCAGCTGCTGGATATAGCCGGAGACTTTGCTGGAGATGGCGCTAATGTCGCCGCCAACATAGGCGTCATCGGTGGTCTGCAGAAAACGTCCGGTTTGCCACCAGTACGCGCCGTAGCTCGCTGCCGCCAGAACGGCGGAGAGGGCCGCCAGGACGAGGACGCTTTTCTTACTGGCCAGCTTCATGGTTGGCATCTCTGTAGGGTTCAGGCTGGAATTTTTGCCCGCTATCGCCTTCGCGTTTGCGCAGCAGATATTCATGACGATATTGCATCAGCGGCGAGGCTGCGGGGCCCGGCACCATGGCGTATTTACCCGGGATAATCTCTTCCCCGGTCGCTTTATCCACCATGACTGGCTCCACGCGGCGCTGGGTGGCGGTTTCCACCAGCTGCATCTGACGGCCTTCGGGAGCGAAGTGGCGGTTACCCCATTCCGCCAGCGCCAGCAGCACCATACGAAAATCGCGACCGCGTTGCGTAAGGTGGTATTCGTAGCGCGGCGGGGTGCTGCTGTAGCACACCTTCTCCAGCAGGCCGTCGTCGACCAGCGCCTTCAGGCGGCGCGACAGAATATTGGGCGCGACGTTGCTGCTTTTCTGAAATTCGTCGAAGCGGGTAAAGCCCGCAAAGGCGTCGCGCAAGATCATGATGCTCCAGCTGTCGCCGATGCGGCCCAGGCTGCGGGCGATGGGGCAGGGAGCGTGGCAAAGCGGTTCATTTTTCATGGGCTGTCCAGTAACCAAGTGGCTTTTGCCAGCAAATTGACATAGTCACTATCAAAATGCAAGTGACTATTCATGGCAGCCAGGGGAGAAGCCGCTGCCGTTCCGCTACGTCATTTCTCCCTTTGAACAGTCTCCGCCGCCTTATATCTGCCTGACCGTAATAAGAGATAACTATCGCTGATGGCAGATGAAACATTTTAATAATGATAAAAATCGATGTGCTGGGTAATGACCTTTATTGGGGGATACGATATAAGGTATGGCGACACTCAAATTAACATTCTCATAACTTTTTAAGGTTGAATAAATGAAGCAGGTGGGTATTGTTGGCTGGCGGGGCATGGTTGGCTCAGTATTGTTGCAGCGCATGATCGAAGAAAATGATTTCGACGATATTTCAGCGCATTTTTTTAGTACCTCCAGTGCGGGTGCCGCTGGTCCGGTTATTAAAGGTAAAAGCGACAAACTGAAAGATGCGAATTCCCTTAGCGCCCTCGCCGAAATGGATATTATTATAACCTGTCAGGGCGGGGATTATACCAAAGCCATCTATCCTGCGTTAATTAACTCTGGCTGGCAAGGGTACTGGATTGACGCCGCTTCGGCGCTGCGGATGGATGACAACGCCTGCATTATTCTCGACCCGGTCAACCGCGATAATATCGATCGCGCGGTGAAAGCGGGAATGAAACTGTTTGTCGGCGGCAACTGCTCCATCACGCTGAGCCTGATGGGGCTGGCCGGGCTGATCAAGGCTGACCTGATTGAATGGATGAGCGTGATGACCTATCAGTCTGCCTCCGGGGCGGGCGCCAAACAGGTGCGGGAATTCATCGCGCAAAGCGCGTATATCAGTCAGCATTTATCTGCGGATGAACTGACGGCATCAGGTTCCGTGCTGCCTTTAGTCAATAAAGTGAGTGAGTTGATTAATAGCGCCGGCATGCCGGTGGAGAATTTTGGCGTCCCGCTGATGGGCAGCATCATTCCGTGGATCGACAGCGATCTTGGCGATGGAAATAGCCGCGAAGAATGGAAGGGCGAGGCGGAAACCAATAAAATTCTTGGCCTTGCGCCCGGCAGCATCCCGGTCAATGGCTTATGCATTCGGGTCGGCGTAATCCGCTGCCACAGCGCTGCCATTACCCTTAAACTGAAACGTGAGGTCAGCGAAGCGGAATTTGCTGAGTTAGTCACCCATTCCCATCCGTGGGTAAACTATATCCCCAATAATAAGCAAGAGAGTGTCAGTAATTTGACCCCGGCTGCGATTAGCGGTTCGTTGCAGGTAGGAATTGGCCGCTACAAGAAAATGTCGCTAAATAATGAACCCGTCTACTCGGTGTTAACGGTTGGCGATCAGCTATTGTGGGGCGCGGCGGAACCCCTGCGCCGCATGTTAAATATCCTGCTGGGCAAAATATAGTTAAGATTATTCGGGGAAAGCACTCGTTCGCTGGCGGCTAAGACAAACGTTTAACGAAGCGTTTGCGGACTTCCTTATAGCCGTTATTTTCATAAAATTGATGCGCTCTGATTCTTTTTTCACTGCTTGAAAGCTCAATATGAGCGCATTGTTTATCGCGGGCGAGGCGCTCTGCGGCATGGAGAAGCTGCTGGCCCTATCCCTGAACCCCGTGACGATTCCTCTATCACCAGCGCGGAAATTAATGCCCACAATCGGTTTTCATGTACCGGTAAGATAAAATTGATAACGACCACGCCACACACGGTGTTTTCTGCTTCAGCCACCAGCGTATGCATCATACTTTGGGGTTCAGTGATGCGTTGCGCTAAGATCGCCGTCTCCGTCTGATAGCCCAGCTGCAGAAATAGCGTTTTCAGCACGGGGATATCTTTTGATTCAGCAGCCCTGATTAACACCATGACCATCGTCTCCTCACGTATTGATACCGGGCGGGTGCGGGCCGGTGGATAGCCACATTCCCCCGGCCCGCGTCAGTGTACGCCTCTCAGTCCATCAGACTGACCTGGGCGGCGACAATCCGCCAGCCGTAGGGAAAGCGCACCCACGTTTGCTGCTGACGCCCAAGGCGCGCGCTGCCTTCGCGGGTAAACTCGGTGCTGCATACCGCCATGTCCGCGCCAAAGGTGGTGATGGTGGTATGGCGCAGGTCGCGGGCCAGACCGGCGGCGGGGCGGGCGGCGCGAAAGGCGCGGATCGCCTCAATGCCATACAGATTTTCGCCGGCCCCCAGCCGCACGGTGCGCGGATCGTGCCAGAACAACGCGTCCAGCGCCTCGATGTTATTGCTGACCAGCGCCTCTTCATACTGATAAAACGCCGCCGTCACCTCGGCGAGGATCGCCGGGCGGTCTACATTGTCCAGATTGATCATGCTGCACTCTCCGCCACTCGGGCATCGGTAATGCCCATTGCTTCCAGCGCCCGCGCGGCGCGAAGACAGGCTTGTTCGTTAAACGGCGCGGCTATCAGCTGCAGGCCAATCGGCTTGCCGCTGGCGGTACGCAGGGGCACGGTCACCACCGGCAGCCCGAGGAAGGAGATCGGCTGGGTCAGCATGCCCATGCTGGCGCGCACCGGCAGCGGCTGGCCGTTAATCACCATCTCCTCGGCGCCTATCGACGTGGCGCTGCATGGGGTGGCCGGGGCAATCAGCACGTCGGCCTGACTGAACAGGGATTTGATCGCCAGACGGGCATGACGGCGGAAGCGCTGGGCCTGCAGATACCACGCCGAGGGGATCATCGCCCCGGCCAGCAGCCGCTCGCGGGAGTGGGGTTCAAAGCGCTCGGGCGAATGGCGAAGATCCGGCAGATACTGATTGCCGCCTTCGCTGGCGCTGATGATAAAGGCCGCCGAGCGAGCCAGGGCGGCATCCGCAAACTGCAGCTCGCTGTCGGCGCCCAGCGCGTGGGCGACTCGATCCACGGCCGCCCGGGCGTCATCATCGCACCAGGTGGTGAAATAGCCCCCCAGCCGCGCGCAGCGCAGCCCCTCCAGCCCCCGATCCAGCAGGTTGCCGGTGCGCTCGCTGGCTTTATCGGCCTGAAAGTCATCGGCCGGGTCGCGCCCCTGCAGGGCGTCATACACCGCGGCGAGGTCGGCTACCCGACGGGCAAAGGGACCAATATGATCCAGACTGGCGACAAACGGATGGCTGCCGGAGCGGGAGAGGCGGCCGAAAGTGGGTTTCAGGCCAAAGATCCCGCACAGCGACGCGGGGACGCGGATCGAGCCGTTGGTGTCGCTGCCGAGGCTGAAATGGACCAGCCCGGCGGCCACCGCTGCGGCCGAACCGCCGGAGGATCCACCGGCGATCCGCGTCAGATCGTGCGGGTTGCGCGTCGCGCCATAGTGGCTGTTTTCAGTGGTGAAGCCGTAGGCGTAGGCATCCATATTGAGCATCCCGCTGAGCAGGGCGCCGGCGCTGTGCAGCTGGCGCACCGCCCAGCTGTCGCTGGCGGCCGGCGGCCGGCCGCTCAGCAGCTCCGCCCCGGCGAGGGTGGTGTGCCCGGCGACATCAAACAGATTTTTCACCGCGTAGGGAATGCCCGCCAGCGGCGGCAAGGGGCGCTTTTCCCGGCGCAGGGCGTCGATGCTGTCGGCCTCCGCCAGCATGCGCTGGGCGGTGACCTCGGTCCAGGCGTTGATCTGCGGATTAACGCGGGCGATATCGTCCAGCGTCTGGCAGGCGATCTCCCGGGCGCTCAGTTCGCCATCGTGCAGCGCACGCTGGATCTCGGCGATGGTGAAATGGTGAAGTGTCATGCTTTATACACCCCCGCAATGTCGTCGCGCGGCCCGAGGGGATAGTCCATCAGCGGCTGCGCCATGGCGGCGATACGGGAAAACTGGCGCTCCAGCTCCTCACGGCGCGGCGCCTCCAGCTCCAGGCGCAACAGGTGGGTCATCTGCGTCAGATACTCGCTCCAGTCTGGCTGTGTGGTCATGGTCTGCTCCTTAGTATCCGGCGGCGGCGCCGTTGCTGCGTGGATCGGTAGCCCCTTCAAGCAGGCCATTGGGATGGCGGACAATGGCCCCGGCGTGGCCCATCGCCTCGCTGAAATCGGCCAGCACTTCCACCTCGTGCCCCAGATCGCGCAGACGTGCGATGCAGGCGGGGGCAAAGCGTCCCTCCAGCTTCAGTGAATCCGAGGACTGCCCCCAGGTGCGGCCCAGCAGCCAGCGCGGACGGGAGATGCTCTCCTGCAGCGGCGCCCCCTGCAGGATATAGCGGGTAAACAGCGCGGCCTGGGTCTGCGGCTGACCGTCGCCGCCCATCGAGCCATAGACCATCACCCGGCCATCGTTCAGGCGCGCCGCGGCGGGGTTGAGGGTATGGAACGGCTGTTTGCCAGGGGCCAGCGCCAGGAGATGCTGCGGATCGAGGCTGAAGGCCGCCCCGCGGTTTTGCCAGACGATCCCGGTGTCCGGGATCACCACGCCGCTGCCAAACTCGTGATAGATGCTCTGAATGAATGACACCGCCAGCCCGCTGTTATCCACGACGCCCATCCAGACGGTATCGCCCGGTCCTTTGCCGCCGCCCCAGGGAGAAGCGCTGGCGTCGTCGATGCTGTCGGCCAGCGGCTGCAGGGCTTCCGGGGTGAGCAACGCCTGAACATCCACATCCAGATGGCGCGGATCGGTGATATGCGCATCGCGCAGGGCAAACGCCCGCTTGGTGGCTTCGACGATACGGTGCACCGTTTGCGCCTCGTCGGCGTCGGCCATGTTCAGACGGTCGGTGATGCCGAGGATCGCCAGCGATACCAGCCCCTGCGTGGGTGGGGCAAGATTCCACAGCGTTCCCTGCTGGTGCTGGAGCGTCAGCGGCGCCGGACGCCGGGCGCGGTGGGCCTGCAGGTCGCCGAGGGTGACAGGCATTCCCAGCGCGGCCATCCCCTGGGCGAGACGTTCAGCCAGCGGACCGCGATAGAAACTGTCGAGACCGTCGCTGGCCAGCATGCGCAGGGTACCGGCGAGGGCGGGCTGGCGAAAGCGGCTGCCGGTCCGGGGGGGCTCGCCCGCCATCAGCCAGGTTTCGCTGAAGCCTGGCTGATGGCGCAGCTCTTCCAGTTTGCTGGCGGTGGCATGGGCCTGCGAGGCGGTGACCGGAATGCCGTCTTCGGCATAACCGATCGCATCGGCCAGCAGGCGCGCCACCGGCAGCGCGCGGCCGGTTAAGTCCCGAGAAATACGCAGCGCCTCGTCCCAGCCGCTGACGGTGCCGGCGACGGTCAGCGCGGCCTGCGGTCCCCGGTGGGGAATATGCTGCTGTCCGGCGTAGGCCTCGAGGGTCGCCAGCGACCCGGCGGCCCCGCTGGCGTCAATGGCGATGGGGTCTCCCTCAGGCGGCACGATCAGCCAGAAACCATCCCCACCCAGGCCATTCATATGGGGATAGACGACGGCGATGGCCGCCGCGGCAGCCACCATCGCTTCAATGGCGCTGCCGCCCTCGCGCAAGATGGCCAGCGCGCTCTGGCTGGCGAGGTGGTGGGGAGCGACCGCCATGCCGTGGGTCGAAACGTTGCTACTGTGCATAAATTATCCTTTCTGAACGAATCACCCGCAGAACACTGCAAAAGCTGTTCCAGCTCTGAACGTTTCGTTTCATTGATAAAAACAATGACCGGAATTTTCCCGCTGGCACGCTATGTGTAAGGCATAGCAGATACAGTATGATGAGGGATGGACGATGAAACGAAAGTTACAGGGGCGCTATGCAACAACTCGATGAACGACTGAAAGGGCAATACGCCTCGCTGTCGCCGCAGGAGCAGCGGGTGGCGGATTTCATCTTTGACCACTTTGATGACCTGATAAGCTACAACAGCGCCGAGCTGGCGCAGCTGAGCGGTGTATCGAAAGCCACCGTCAGCCGGCTGTTCAAGCGCCTGGGCTATGACAAATATAAGGACATGCGCGATGAACTGCGCACCCTGCGCCAGAGCGGGATGCCGCTGACTGATCAGCGCGACGCGGTGCAGGGTAACACGCTGCTGGCGCGTCATTATAAGCAGGAGATGGCGAACCTCACCCAATGGGTCAACGCCCTTGACGCGCGCCAGTTTGCCGAGGCGCTGACGGCGATGGTGGCCGCGCGTCGTATTGTGGTGATTGGCATGCGCAATGCCTATCCGGCGGCGCTGCACCTGCGCCAGCAGCTGCTGCAGGCCCGCGGTCAGGTGCTGGTGCTGCCCCAGCCTGGGCAGAGCCTCAGCGAAGAGCTGGTCGATCTGACCGCCGATGATCTGGTGGTGATGATGGCATTTCGCCGGCGGCCGCGGATCGTCCGCCCGCTCCTGCAGCAGCTGCAGCGAGATGGTGTGCCGGTCCTGTTAATGTGCGAGCCGCAGGCCCACAGTCTGTTCCCGCTCTCCCGCTGGCAGCTCTGCGCGCCGCTGGACAGCGTCTCGGCTTACGACAGCTATGCCTCGGTCAACAGCCTGATCAATCTGCTGGCCAATGCCTTTCTGCACGAAACGCTCGATAGCGGTCGTCCGCGCATCCACGATATCGCTACGCTTTACCAGCAGCTGGACGAGCTGGAACAACGCTGATGGGGCGCCAGCGTGGTGCTGTGCATCAATATGGTGCATATTGTTCCGCGTTCTGGCGCCGTTGTTTTTTATTCTTCGGCTCCTTACTGCCTGTCCTTTCTCACTTTTAGCTTAAATTCCTCGCCAACCCGCGCATCGACCGTATCTGGCACATTAGTTGCAAAAACAGATTCAAAGAATCTTTTGTTTCATGCTAACGTAACGGGTAAACATCATGAAGAAACTGTTGATCGCACTGGCCGGGGCCGCTTGTCTCCTTTCGTCTGTTTCTGCTGCGCAGGCTGACCAGCTCCAGGATATTGAAAAACGCGGCGTCATCCGCATTGCCGTGCCCCAGGATTTTCCGCCGTTCGGCTCGGTGGGGACTGACCTGCAGCCGCAGGGGTATGACATCGATATGGCGCGCTATCTGGCGAAGTCGATGAAGCTCAAGCTGCAGCTGGTCCCGGTGACCAGCGCCAACCGAGTGCCGTATCTGCAGACCGATAAGGTGGACCTGGTGATCTCCAGCCTCGGCAAAAACGCCGAGCGCGAGAAAGTGATCGACTTCAGCCGCGCCTACGCCCCGTTCTTCCTCGGGGTGTTTGGCCCGAAAGGGGCGGAGCTGAAGGACGCGGCCGCGCTGAGCGGTAAAAGCATCGGCGTGACCCGTGGGGCGGTGGAAGATATGGTGCTGACCAGCGTGGCGCCGCAGGCGGCGCAGATTAAGCGCTACGAGGACAATAACACCACGCTGTCGGCCTATCTGTCGGGCCAGGTGCAGTATGTCGCCACCGGTAACCTGGTGGTGGCGGCCATCTCCCGGCAGAACGCTGACAAAGCGCCGGTGCCGAGCTTTATGCTGAAGGACTCGCCGTGCTTTATCGGGCTGAAAAAGAACGAACCGGCGCTGAAGGCGAAAGTGGATACCCTGATCGAGCAGGGCATTAAGGACGGCACCCTCAACGGTTTGTCTGAGAAGTGGCTGAAAGCGCCGCTGCCTGCCAGCCTCGGCGCGTAAGGTCTGTGGATGACGGAGCAACTTCATTTTTCTGAGCTCTGGCCGCACTGGCCGGAGCTGCTGGCCGGTCTGTGGGTGACGGTGCAGCTGACGGTGCTGGCGACGATCGGCGGACTGGCGATTGGGATCCTCGGGGCGGCGATCCGCAGCGGCCGCCCGGGCATCCTCAGCCGGATCTGGGGCGGATATGTGGAAATCATCCGTAACACGCCGTTCGTGGTGCAGCTCTTTTTTATCGTTTTTGGTTTACCGAACCTGGGACTGAAGATGACCGCCGGCGAAGCGGCGCTGCTGGCGATGGTGGTTAACCTTGGGGCTTACAGCACCGAGATCGTGCGCGCCGGCATCCAGGTGACGCCGAAAGGCCAGTGGGAGGCCGGACGCGTGCTCGGGCTCAGCCGGACGCAAACTTTCGTTCGCGTGGTGCTGCCCCCGGCGCTGCAGCGGATTTATCCGGCGCTGGTTAGCCAGTGCATCATCGTGATGCTCGGCTCGTCGGTGGTGTCGCAGGTCTCCTATGAGGAGCTGACCTTCGCCGCCAACCTGATCCAGTCGCGGACGTTTTTGAGCTTTGAGGTCTATCTTGTGACCACCGGGATCTACTTAGCGTTATCGATAGCGATGCGCCAGCTGCTGATGGCGGCGGGGCGTAAATGGCTGGGGGTGCAGGCATGATGACCACCTTTACCGACTGGGACATTATCCGCAACCTGCTGCTGGCCGGTCGCTGGACGGTGCTGCTGTCGCTGGTCGCGTTCACCGGCGGGGCGCTGGTGACCTTACCGCTGCTGCTGCTGCGCCTGACCGGCGGACGGCAGGTGAAACGGCTGATCCGCGGCTACGTCGAACTGTTTCAGGGGACGCCGCTGCTAATGCAGCTGTTTCTGGCATTTTTCGGCGTGGCGCTGTTCGGCATCGACGTCTCGGCATGGACCGCGGCGTCGGTGGCTCTGACGCTTTATACCAGCGCCTTTCTGCTGGATATCTGGTTCGGCAGCATTCGCGCGCTGCCGAAAGGCCAGTGGGAAGCCTCGCGCTGTCTCGGGCTGAGCTTCGGCCAGACCCTGTACCGGGTGGTGGCGCCGCAGGCGCTGCGCATCGCCATCGCGCCAACGGTGGGGTTCGCCGTGCAGGTGATCAAAGGCACGGCGCTGGCATCGATTATCGGCTTTGTGGAGCTGACCAAGGCAGGAACCATGCTGACCAACGTCACTTACCAGCCGTTTAAAGTGTTTGCCCTGGTGGCGCTGGGCTATTTCATTCTGTGCTATCCGCTGTCCCGCTACAGCCGTTATCTGGAGAACAAATTCAATGCCTCTCATCACCATTAATCAGATGCAGAAGTACTACGGCGACAACCATGTGCTGAAGGGCGTCGATCTGGATATCGACATGGGGGAAGTAATCTCGATCATCGGCCGCAGCGGCTCGGGCAAAAGCACCCTGCTGCGCTGCATCAATGGTCTGGAGGGGTACCAGGAGGGGAGCATCAAGCTCGGGGGCATGACCATTACCGACCGCGATTCCCAGGCCCGGGAGATCAGCCGCTCCATCGGCATGGTGTTTCAGAACTTTAATCTCTTTCCGCACATGACGGCGCTGGAGAACGTCATGCTGGCCCCGCGGCGGGTGCTGAAGAAGTCTCAGGCCGAATGTCGCGAGCTGGCGCAGCGGATGCTGGAGAAGGTCGGTCTTGGCGATCGTCTGGATTACTATCCGGCCAACCTCTCCGGCGGCCAGCAGCAGCGCGTGGCCATCGCCCGGGCGCTGGCGATGTCGCCAAAAGTTTTACTTTGTGACGAAATTACCTCGGCGCTCGACCCGGAACTGGTGGGCGAAGTGCTGAAGGTGCTGGAGCAGCTGGCGGCGGAAGGCATGACGCTGATCCTCGTCACCCATGAAATGAATTTTGCCCGCGAAGTGGGCGACCGCGTGGTGTTTATGCATCAGGGGCGCGTCTGGGAGCAGGGCGACAGCAAAACGCTGTTCGCCAGTCCGCAGACAACCGAACTGAAACAGTTTATCTCCTCGGTGCGCGGTCTTAACTAACGTAAGGAATGGCAGATGGATATCACTCAGTTTTCGCAAATTAACCCGCCGCAGCGCCTGCTGATGGGACCGGGGCCGATCAACGCCGACCCGCGCGTGCTGCGCGCCATGGCGAGCCAGCTGGTGGGTCAGTACGATCCGGCGATGACCCACTACATGAATGAAGTGATGGCGCTGTACCGCGGCGTATTTCGCACCGAAAACCGCTGGACGATGCTGGTGGACGGCACCTCCCGCGCCGGTATCGAAGCGATTCTGGTGTCGGCGATCCGGCCGGGTGACAAGGTGCTGGTGCCGGTGTTCGGCCGGTTTGGTCATCTGCTGTGCGAGATTGCGCGCCGCTGCCGGGCAGAAGTACACACCATCGAGGTGCCGTGGGGGGAAGTCTTTACCCCGGACCAGGTTGAAGACGCGATCAAGCGCGTGCGCCCGCGCCTGCTGCTCACCGTGCAGGGCGATACTTCGACCACCATGCTGCAGCCGCTGGCGGAGCTGGGAGAGATTTGTCGTCGCCACGACGTGCTGTTCTATACCGACGCCACCGCGTCGCTCGGCGGCAACCCGCTGGAAACCGACGCCTGGCAGCTGGACGCGGTGTCCGCCGGGATGCAGAAGTGCCTGGGCGGCCCCTCCGGCACCTCGCCCATCACCCTCAGCCCACGGATGGAAGAGGTCATCCGCCGCCGCCGCTGCATTGAGCAGGGGATCCGCACCGATGCCCACCACGATGGCGTCGACGAGATGATCTACTCCAACTATTTCGATCTCGGCATGGTGATGGATTACTGGGGGCCGGAGCGCCTGAACCACCATACCGAAGCGACCTCGGCGCTGTTCGCCGCCCGGGAGTGCGCGCGCCTGATCCTTCAGGAGGGACTCGACAATGGCATCGCCCGCCACAAGCTACATGGCGATGCGCTGCTGAAAGGGATCCAGGCGATGGGTCTTGAGACCTTTGGCGACCTGCGGCACAAAATGAATAACGTGCTCGGGGTGGTGATCCCCAACGGGATCAACGGCGATCAGGTGCGTAAGCTGATGCTGGAAGATTTCGGCATTGAGATTGGCACCTCGTTCGGCCCGCTGCACGGTAAAGTCTGGCGCATTGGCACCATGGGCTATAACGCGCGTAAAGACTGTGTGATGCAGACCCTCAGCGCGCTGGAGGCGGTCCTGAACTACCTCAAGTTCACCACCACCCAGGGCGCGGCGATGCAGGCGGCCTGGGATCACTACCGCACCGAGGCCACCCTATGAGTGATACCGTCCGCCAGCAGGCGGAGAGAGAGGCGGCCGCCAGCCGGGTGATGGCGCGCGCCGACCAGCTGGCCGCCCTCAGCGAAACCGCCGACGCCCTGACCCGGGTCTATCTGTCGCCGGAGCATCTGCAGGCCAACCAGCTGGTGGGCCAGTGGATGCAGGCCGCCGGCATGATGGTGTGGCAGGACAGCGTCGGTAATATCTGCGGTCGCTATGAAGGCGTGCAGGAGGGCGCGCCGGCGGTGCTGCTGGGCTCTCATCTCGACACCGTGCGCAACGCCGGGCGCTACGACGGCATGCTCGGCGTACTGGCGGCGATTGAGGTGGTTCAGCGTCTGCACCAGCAGGGGCGACGGCTGGCGAAGGCTATCGAGATCGTCGGCTTTGGCGATGAAGAGGGTACCCGCTTCGGCATCACCCTGTTGGGTAGCCGCGGCGTCACCGGCACCTGGCCCGAAAGCTGGCTGTCGCAGTGCGATGCCGACGGGGTGAGCGTCGCCCAGGCGCTGGTGAATGCCGGACTCGATCCGGCGCGGATCGCCCATGCCGCCCGCAACCCGCAGGATATCGCCGCCTATCTCGAACTGCATATCGAGCAGGGGCCGTGCCTGGAGCAGGCGGGTCTGGCGCTCGGCGTGGTGGAGGCGATTAACGGCGCCCGCCGCCTGACCTGCCGCTTTACCGGCGAAGCCGGCCATGCCGGCACGGTGCCGATGCTCCATCGTAAGGACGCGCTCGCCGCGGCGGCGGAATGGATGGTGCAGGTGGAAAGCCTGACCCGGCAGCGCGGCGGCAACCTGGTGGCGACGGTCGGCACCCTGCGCTGTGCGCCGGGCGCGGTGAATGTGATTCCGGGCGAGGTGCAGCTGACGCTGGATATTCGCGGCCCGCAGGATGCACCGCTTGCGGCGCTGCTGGAAGAGCTGCTGGCGCAGGCGCAGGCCATTGCCGGGCGCCGCCAGCTGAGCTTCACCGCCGAGGAGTATTACCGTATCGCCGCCACCGCCTGCGACAGTCAACTGCAGGCGGTTCTGAGCGAGGCGGTGACGGCGGTGCAGGGGCGTTCACTGACGCTGCCGAGCGGCGCAGGGCATGACGCCATCGCCATCGCCGAGCGCTGGCCATCGGCCATGCTGTTTGTGCGCTGCCTGGGGGGCGTCAGCCATCACCCGGCGGAGTCGGTCACCGCCGCCGACGTCGGGCTGGCTATCGACGCGTTCTCTTGGGCGGTAGAGAAGGTAGCTGACGCCTGATCGCGCCGGTTACCGTGCCCCGGCTGGCGGCTTCACACCGCCAGCTGGTTGACTACCTCGGCGACGGAGGCGATGGCATGGATGTTGCCGATCCCCGCCCCCAGCGAGATATACCCCTCATCGGTATTCCCCTCCAGCATGCCCAGCCGCATTCCGCGCAGACCGCCCATCGCCTGGGCCAGCTCGGCCTTTGAGGCTCCGGCCCGGTCCATGGCCACCAGCTTGTCGCTCAGTTTGCCAGGCAGGGCGCGGTAGTAGTCCGGCAGCGTACGAAACAGCCGCAGATCCAGGCCGTTGGCGGCGAGAATTTTCGCTTTCACCGAGTCGGGAACGCGACTTTCGACGGTGCTGATGAATACCGAACCGGCGAAGACGCCTTCCGCGCCGAGGGCGTGAGCAGCGCGCGCTCCCCGGGCGTCGGTGATGCCCCCCGCGGCCATCACCGGAACCCGCTGAACAGCGTCAACGATCAGCGGGACGATAGTGAAGGTCCCCATTGCGGTAGCCGGCAGCGTGCCGCCTTCGTCAAAGCCGGTGGCGACGATGATGTCCGCTCCGGCCTGCTCCGCGCGACGGCTGTTCTCCGGCGTCGGGTTAATATCGCGGTAGATAATGGTGATCCCGGCGGTTTTCAGCTCATCGAACAGCGCCGGTTTTAACGAAGCGTCTCCGTAGCCGGTGTAGACCACCACCTTAACGCCTTCCTCTTTGATCACCGGAAGGATCGCCGGCGTCCAGATGTCGTTTTCCGCCGTCGGGATCAGGTTGACGCCAAAGGGTTTCTCGGTCAGCTGTTTGGTTTTGCGGATCTCTTCGCGCATTTTCTCTGCCGTCGCCTCCGGCGTGGAGACGGCGGTTGCCGCCGTCAGGCCGGCGTTCGGGCCCAGCACCCCGAGACCACCGGCGTTGCCGACGGCCGCCACCAGACGAGCATCGGTCAGCCAGGAGAGAGGCCCTTGGACTACCGGTTTTTCAATACCCAAAATGCGGGCCACACGGTTAGTTTGCATGATATTTTTCCTTGTTCGTTAATGAGTTATCAATTTCTTCGCCCCAGCGATGCGGCAATGAGGGCAGTGTAGGCGCCTTTATTGTTTTTAAAAATGAGCAAAAACTTTCATCACTGTTATTAAATTGGTAATAATTGAGGCAGACGAAGAAACGGGGAGCGGGCCGTTATGCAGATGAATCTGTTTGAAAATATTAAAATCTTTATTGAAATCGTCGACGCCGGCAGCTTTGCCCAGGCGGCGGAAAATTTGCAGATCAACCGGCCGGCGGTGACCAAAGCGCTGCAGCAGCTGGAGCGGGAGAGCGGTGTCAGGTTGCTGCAGCGCACTACCCGCCGCCTGTATCTCACGCCGGAAGGAGAAGAGTTTTATCGGCGCAGTAAACCGCTGCTCTCCCAGGCCGACGATCTGCTGGAGTCGTTCGCGCCGGACCGGCCGATCCGCGGCCAGCTACGCGTCGATATGCCAATCGCTTTTGCGCGGCTGCTGGTGATCCCGCATCTGGCGGATTTTTATCAGGCCCATCCGGAGGTGGAAATTGTCCTCAGTAGCTCCGATGTGCGCCGGGATATGCTGCGCGATGGGCTGGATTGTCTGCTGCGGGTGGGGGATCTGGAGGATGGCGACTACGTGGCGCGCTCGCTGGGGGAGGTGGCGTTAACCACCTGCGCGAGTCCTGCGTATCTGGCTCGCTATGGGGCGCCCGCCACGCTGGAGGAACTGCAGTCGCACCTGGCGGTGAACTGGGTAAACAGCAGCAGCCGACAGATTATGCCCTGGCGATTCCAGACCCCGGAGGGCATCAGGCAGATCGCCATCCCCGGTAAACTGGTGCTGGACAACTCAGAAGTTTTTACCGCCGCCGGGCTGGCAGGGTTGGGCATGCTGCAGGGAATGCGATTCTTTCTACAACCCTATATCGACAGTGGGGAGCTGGTAGAAATTCTGCCGGACTTCCCGGCGCCGCGTCGGCCACTGTCGCTGCTCTATCCGCACCGGCATCTCTCGCATAAGGTGCGGGTGTTTGCCGAGTGGCTGCAGGGGCTGGTGGCGACGCTGGATCGACCGGTGTCGCCTTGACTCTGGTGGCTGAGCGTTTATATATAAAATGTGAATGCTATTAAGGCAATAAATCACAAGGCTGGATAATGACTCAACCTGTAAGGGAATGCTGATGAAACTCTGGAATAAAACACTGCTTGCTTCCGCCCTGTGCCTGACCCTGTTTGGCTGCGACGATGCGTCGAAAGTGGATAACAAACTGGATAAGGCCAAAGATAATGCGGAGCAGATGAAGGATGCCGCGGCGGACAAAGCCCAGGCGATTAAGCAGGATGCGGATAAGCAAATTGATACGCTGAAAAGCCAAGCCGACGCCGAGGCCGATCGTCTGAAGGATCAGGCCAGCGCCATCAAGGCGGAGGCGGACAAGAAAGCGGATGCCATCGCCCAGCAGGCGAAAGCCCAGGCCGATGCGGTGAAGCAGAACGCAAAGCAGGAAAGTGACCGCATAGTCAAAGAGGCGGGTCAGATTAAAGACAACGCCATCGGTGACGCCAATCAGCTTTCGGCGGAAGCGGCGAGCAAAACCAAAGCCATTCAGGACAGTATCGCGAAGGATAAACAGAACACCACGCCACCGCCCGCCCAGCAGTAACTTGCGGTGTTTGCCGGGCCGTCGCCCGGAAATATAGGGAGCGGAGCCTGATAGATTGCCCGGCGGCGCTGCGCTTGCGCGGGCCTACGCAGGGGGCGGGTTGGCTGCGCAATGACCGGGCATCACCCTTTTGTAGGCCGGGCAAGGCGACGCCGCCCGGCATATGGACCGCAATAACATCCTGCTGAGGGGTATCTTACGATACCCCTTTTTTATGCCCGCCGCGGGTTCAACGGTTTGGCAGCAGGGTGCCTTTCAGGCCGTGTGGCTCGGAGCGCAGATATTGCGAAGGAACGCGAACCTGGGCGCCGAGGCTGGCGGCAGCGTGCCATGGCCAGTGCGGATCGTAGAGCACGGCGCGGGCGAGGGCGATCAGGTCGGCATCGCCATTCTCCAGCGCCGCTTCCGCCTGCTGCGGGTCGGTGATCAGCCCTACGCCAATCACCGGGATGGCTACCTGCTCGCGAATGTCGCGGGCGAAAGGCAACTGGTAGCCCGGCCCGACGGTGATGGCCTGCAGCGGCGACAAACCGCCGCTGGAGACATGGATATAGTCGCTGCCCAGCGCTTCCAGCTGCTGGCTGAACTGAATGGACTGCTCGCCGTCCCAGCCGCCTTCAACCCAGTCGGTCGCCGACAACCTGACGCCCACCGCCATGGCGTTGCCCACCGCCTCGCGGATTGCCTTAAACACTTCCAGCGGATAGCGCATTCGGTTTTCCAGCGAACCGCTATACTCGTCACGGCGCTGATTGCTGAGCGGTGAAAGAAACTGGTGCAGCAGATAGCCGTGGGCGGCGTGCAGCTCAATCAGCTCAAAGCCCAGGCGTTGGGCGCGCAACGCGCTGGCGACAAAGGCCGCTTTGATGCGCGCCAGATCGGCATGGCTCAGCTCGGCCGGGGCGCGGTCGCCGTCGTGAAACGCCACCGCGGAGGGGGCGACGGTCTGCCAGCCGCCCTGGTTGAGCGCCAGCTGATGGCCACCCTGCCAGGGGGCCGCGCAGGAGGCCTTGCGCCCGGCATGCCCCAGCTGGATCCCCAGAGGGATCGGTGACCAGGCCCGGATATCCTCCACCACGGCACGCAGGGCGTTTTCGGTTTCATCATCCCACAGCCCCAGATCCCCAGGCGAGATACGTCCCGCCGGCTCTACTGCCGTGGCTTCCAGAATTAACAGGCCGGCGCCGGAGAATGCCAGCTGCCCGAGGTGGATCCGGTGCCAGGAGGTTGCCTTCCCCTCGTCGGCAGAATACTGACACATGGGGGCGATAACGATACGGTTATCCAGCGTCAACTGACCAATACGCGTCGCGCTAAAAAGATGACTCATGAGTACCTCGTAAATGTTAGACGTGGTCTTGCACGGGGGCGAACAGCCACTGTTTATAGCACGCCTGCTGGCCCCCCTTTATTCGGATATTGCGTTTAAACGTCCTGCTATTCGATAAACCAGAGACGACGCCGCCGGCCAGTTGCCTGCTGGGAGACCGCGCGGGCCATTGCGCTGCCAATCTCGGCGCTGGCCGTCAGCCCCTGGACAAAGGGGCGATCGTGCATCAGCCAGGGAAGAGCGCCGAAGGCGACCCGGCCGCGCACGGCCTCCGGCGCCTGCAGCGTGTAGTCATCGCCAACGTCAGGAATAGCGTCGCCGCAGGCCAGCAGCTGCTGGCGCAGTGAAGGAAAGGGCAGATCCCGGGTTTTCAATGCTTTCTGTCCGCGGGCATCGATAAAGACATCGAATTCACAGCGCTGCTGATGATGGACAATCAGCGTCCGGTCAGACTCGCGCTGCAGCTCGTAATCCTCACCCAGCGCCACAATTCGCAGAATGCCCGCCCGGTGCAGAGCCAGCAGCCGGCGAATGGACTCCGGCGGGATCGCGGCGTAGTTATCAATAAACACGCGGGCGAGCCCCTGACGGAAGCGACGGCTGTCCTCGTCGTTGAGCTGTGGCACCACGGTTTCAATCGCCTCGTGCAGGCGGAGAATGGCATAGCGCCAGGGCACCGTGTGGCGCTCACGCTTATTGCGCTCCACCTCCTGCAGATTGTGCTGCGCCCACTGGAACGGGTCATGGGTGAGACGGTCAGCAAACCAGGCGTCGGCGATGCTGTCAGGCGTCAGCTGGCGCAGCCCCGTCGCCTCGCACCAGGCCGGGGCGGCATATTCCAGCTCATGGACGATCAGCTGGAACACCCGATCCAGCAGGCCGTCGCTGCCCTCAGCGACGGCCGCCTCAAGGGCGGCGGGGGTGGCGATCTCCAGCGGCTCCCACGGGATCGGGCAGTAAAAATCGGCCTCCGGCAGCACGCCGTTACGTGACATCAGCGTGATCTCCAGCGCGTCGCTGCCGGGATGCAGGGAAAAATGGGTGGTTTTGTCGTGCTCAGTATGGAAAACGCCGTGGCGGGCCACCACCGCCACGGCGGCATCAATCGCGCTTAAGGAGGTCCCGAGGATCCCGACCCGACAGGGGGCGATGCGGGCCTCCATCAGGCCGGTCCACGGACTGGGGAAGTACTGCCGGCTGGCGCGTTCTTCTTCAGGCCACAAATGGCCGGTGGCAATCACCACCAGATCGACCATTACCGGCTGTGCCGCGCCGTCGGTGTGGATGGCGATCCCGACGGGCTGCACCGCAATATCTGTGACCTCACAGGACTCGCAGACGCTCACCACGAAGCCGGCGTCTCTGGCCCGTTGCACAAGATATAGAAAGCGGTCGCGGTAGTACTCGCCGAGAATCACCCGCGGCAGAAACTGGCGCTCATGCAGAGCCTGCCGTTCAAGACCGCGCGCCGCCAGCCAGTCGTCGCTCTGCTGCTGCAGCCATTGCAGATAGGTCAGGTCAATAGGGGGGATCTCAATGCTGGCAATATTGGCCAGCATCTGCGCCGCGGTATTATCGTCGCTATAGGGCATACCCACCCCGGCCTGCGCCTCTTTTTCAAACAGCGCGATCGATAGCGGCTCACCACGCTTCACCAGTTCATACAAGGTGTAAATCCCCGTCGGCCCGGCGCCGACGATGGCGATTCTCTTCATGATTCTCTCCCTTCCTGTGGGTGGATGCGGCATCTGGGGCAGTGCACTGAAGCCAGCCTGTCCTTAATTCTGGTCGAAAATTAGCGAACCGGTGGGCCGTCGCACGCAATTTGAAACAAATTAGCGTGCTAATAAACTTGCCGACGGCTGGAAAAGGGGTGTAATTAACAAAAGAGCAACTTTCTATACAAACAATTTACACAAGCGGTGGCACCAGCCTGCTCTGCCGGACGCCGCGCAAGCTCCCGGCAACGCCGTCGGGATAGGGATGACAAGATGCACGGCTGGACTTCACGACAGCGCAACGCGGCGATCGCCAGTTTTTTAAGCTGGACGCTCGATGCTTTCGACTTTTTCCTGTTGGTTTTTTTACTGAGCGATATCGCCCACTCGTTTCACGTCGACCTTGAAGAGGTCACCCTGGCGATTCTGCTGACCCTGGCCGTGCGGCCCGTTGGCGCGCTGATCTTCGGCCGGGCGGCGGAGAAGTTTGGCCGCAAACCGATCCTGATGCTCAACATCGTTTTCTTCTCCGCCTTTGAGCTGCTCTCCGCCGCGGCGCCGTCGTTGATGCTGTTTTTTCTGCTGCGGGTACTGTACGGCGTGGCGATGGGCGGGATCTGGGGCGTGGCTTCGTCGCTGGCGATGGAGACGATCCCTGACCGCTCGCGCGGCCTGATGTCCGGTCTGTTCCAGGCGGGGTATCCTTTCGGCTATCTGCTGGCGGCCGTGGCTTACGGGCTGTTGTTTACACAGCTCGGCTGGCGCGGGATGTTTGTCATTGGCGCCGCGCCGGTGCTGCTGCTGCCGTTTATCTATTTCTGCGTCGAGGAGTCCCCGGTCTGGCTGGCGGCACGGCAGAGTAAAGCGAGCACGGCTCTGCTGCCGGTGTTGCGTATCCACTGGAAGCTGTGCCTGTACCTGGTGGTGCTGATGGCGGCCTTTAACTTCTTCTCCCACGGGACGCAGGATCTCTACCCGGTCTTTTTGAAAGTCCAGCACGGCTTCGAGCCTAAAACGGTCAGCATTATCGCGGTGTGCTACAACATCGCCTCGATCATCGGCGGGGTTTTCTTCGGCTCGCTGTCGGAGAAGATTGGCCGGCGCAAAGCGATTATGAGCGCCGCCCTGCTGGCGCTGCCGGTGATCCCGCTGTGGGCATTCGCCAGCGGCTCGCTGGCGCTGGGGGCCGGGGCGTTTCTGATGCAGTTTATGGTGCAGGGCGCCTGGGGGGTGATCCCTACCTGGCTCAACGAACTGGTTCCGGCCAACACCCGGGCAGTGCTGCCCGGCTTCGTCTATCAGCTGGGGAATCTGCTGGCCTCGGTGAATGCCACCCTGCAGGCCTCCATTGCCCAGCACCACGGGCATAACTACGGCCTGGCGATGGCCCTGGTGGCCGGGACGGTGGCGATCGTCATTACCATTCTGACCTTCTTTGGCCGTGAGGGCCGGGTGGCGCAACCTGCCGGGACGGCGCCTCACCAGCCGCTCTCCACCAGCCGTTAAGTGCTGACGCCGGGCGTTGTCAGACGCCCGGCAGACAAGCTAACCGCGCAGGCGAACCGTCGCCGCCTGGCGTTTCTCCAGCGAGCAGATGCCAATCCCCAGCATAATGAACAGCGCGCTGAACAGGTGCCAGGCATGGGGCTGGGTATGCAGGAAGAGGATGCTCAACACCCCGCCGGAGAGCGGGATGATATGGGTGTAAATTTCCCCCCGCGTGGCGCCAATCGTAGCGATACCTTTATTCCAGAAAAGATAGGCCAGCCACGACGGGAAAATCACCAGATAAGCCAGACCGCTAAGGAAAAACGGCTCGCGCCAGGCGGTCCAGTCCTGCGCCGGGTGGCGCATCAGCCAGAAGGCGACGATTGGCAGCAGGAGCAGGGCGCCGAGCAGCGAGCTGACGGCGACAAAGCCATTCGCCGGGATGCGGCGGTCCTTCAGACGTAACAGCGAACAATAGAGCGCCCAGCTCAGCGCCGAACCCATCGCCCACAAATCGCCGACGGAAAAAGTATGCAGCGAGGCGGCATGCAGCGGATTCCCCTGGAATAAGAGGATCATCACGCCAAGAGTGCTGAAGACCACCCCCAGCCAGTTGCGGGCCGATACCGGGTCGCGAAAAATCAGCCGGTTAATCAGCAGCACCATGCTCGGCGTGGCGGACATATAGATGGCGGCGTTGAGGGCGGAGGTAGTTTGCAGACCGATATAGAGAGTGAGCGGGAAACTGACCTGACCGCACAGGGTGAGCACCAGCACCGCCGGGGCGTTTTCCTGCAGCAGGTGACGACTGTCGGCAATCTGCCGGCGGTAGAGCAGGCCCAGCAGCAGCGCCGTCAGCGCCCAGCGCGCTTCGGTCATCAGGATCGGATCCACGCCCTGAACCAGCACGTGACCGACAACGTAATTCCCCCCCCAGAACAGGGCGGCCAGCGTCAGTAACAGATAGGGCATAGTGATTCCTTGTGTCGTTTGTCACTGTACTGGATGGTAACGTTATTATTTTTATAATATCAATAATATTTTGGTGGTTTTTGTTTTTTTTGGTTTAAATTCTCTAAAAAAACAGCATGTTATCAATATGAATGAAATTTACGTTGCCGCATTGTGAGCGGTACTATACCGTATAGTCGCCATGCATTTCACAGGGATAAATTCATGCGTAATACCGACAATGGGGTCATTGGTCGTGACCAAACCGCGGTGATGGCCAGGCTGGCGCTGGATGAGTTAATTGACCAGCTTCTGCACAGTAACGCGCTGTCGCTGAAGTTGACGGCCAATCAGCAGGTCGCCGACAGAGCCTGGCATCTGACTGAGAATACCTGCATCCGCGCCTTCTCCGCTGACGACCCGCAGGCCAAAAAGCGCGCGCACCATGCGCTGTTCATCCTCTATCAGTCCTGGCTTGCCGACCCGCTCTCGCCGGCGGCTGCCAATCAGTTTCATCCGCTGCTCTCCGGGATCCGAAATTACATTGAGTCTGAGTGGCTGCGGGCGGAAAGCAAACGTTTCCACCGCCAGAGACCGGTGCTCAATGCCGGCAATATCGTCGACGAACTGCGCGCTCTATGCCAGCAGCACCCGGCGTCTCATCATCCGCTGTTCGATTTCCTTGCCAGCGAGGCCTCCGCCGCGCAGATCGACTATTTCTTCAAAAGCGACAGCGCGCTGAATCTGCTTTTCTTCGATCTGGTGGCGATGGGGCTGGTGGGCTCGTTGCCGGAAACCCGCGCCGAGATTGCGCAGAATTTGTGGGATGAGATAGGTCAGGGCAGCACTGAGATCACCCACGTCAATCTGTATAAGGATTTACTGAAGCGGCGGAATATCGCCTTACCGGACAACCATTTTGCCCATCTGTACGAGTGGCAGGGGCTGGCCGGGTATAACGCCTTTATGGTCGGCGGCGTAAATCGTCAGCATTACTACAAATCGCTGGGGGTGATGGCGATGACCGAACTGCTCGATCCACCGCAGTATGAAAAACTGGTGGCGGGCTGTCGGCGGATTGGGCTTTCCGATCGCGACGTGCATTACTATGCCGAACATATCACGGTCGATATCGGCCATGCGGACGGTTGGCTGAACAATGTGATTGTGCCGATTGGCAAAAAACATCCGGCGGCGATGGAGGAGGTCTACTTTGGCGCCGCGCTGCGCCTGCAAACCTGCAACGATTACTATGATGGCCTGCTGGCGGCGCTGCAGTCGCTGGACGGCAGCGCATCATCTCACAGCGTACCGCCTTCTGAGTAAATAAGCGCTTTGGCCGCGCTCCAGGCGGTGATCCCCGGCGGGATCTCCCGGCATTCGGCGGACTCGGCCTGCTGGGCGGCGATGGCGCCATCGATGAGCATCACCATCATCATCGCGACCCGTTCGGCAGGCTCTGGTTTTAATACCAGAGTCAGGATATCGCGGAAAAACTGCCACAGGCGCGACTTGAACCGGGAGCACTGCTCCCGGATCGCCGGCGATGACGCGCCATATTCGAATAGCGCGCGGGTGAACATGCAGCCGTGGAACGTTTCGCAGGTCAACCAGCACTGATAGTAGTCGAACACGGCGAACAGCTTCTCCCGCGCGGTGGCTTTATCCGCGGTGATCTGCGTCAGATCCTGCATAAACTCGCTCTCTTTTTGCCGGAGGATAGCCAGAATGAGCGCCTCTTTATCGGCATAGTAGCGGTAGAAGGTCATTTTGGAGATGCCGGCATGCTCAGCAATCCGCTCGATGCTGGGGGACTGATATCCTTCGCGATTAAACAGCGCGCTGGCGTGGCGGAGAATGTCCGCTTGTTTTGGCTTCATGCGTTTTCCTGTCGACTGGTTCGCTGTCACGACGGCCGGAGACACGGCCGTCCTGCGACAGCGGTGCATTATGCCGGATATTGCCGCCAGGCGGGAAAAAAGTAAATCAGCCGCACCTTAGCGGCGCCGGTGTGTCTGTATAAGGTTACAAGGATGAAGAAGAACATTGCCTTTTTTGACTTCGATGGCACGATCACCCACGAAGATACGTTTACCCCTTTTATTTATCAGTCCCTCGATGCGAAAGCCATTCGTCAGGGCAAATTGCGGCTGTTGCCGTATATTCTCGCCTGGAAAATGGGCTGGCTTTCCGCCTCTGCCATCCGGCAAAAAGTATTTCATTATGCTTTTGCCGGGAAATCGCAACCTGAGATTCTGCAGCGCGGGAACGATCATAGCCAGGTATTTATTCCCCATACACTGCGGGAGAACGCGATGCAGCGCATAGCCTGGCATCAGGCGCGAGGGGACACCGTGGTGGTGGTTTCAGCCTCGCTGGATGTCTATCTTCGACCGTGGTGCCAGCAGCATAATCTTGAGCTGCTGTGCAGCGAAGTGGAATTCCAAAACGGGGCAGCGACCGGAAAGTATCAGGGGGGAGACTGCAGCGGCCTGGCCAAAAAGGCGCGTATCCTGGCGAACTACTCGCTGGCCGATTACGAGGAGATCTTCGCCTACGGCGATACGCCGGAAGATTTCGCCATGCTGGCACTGGCCACCACTCAAATCTATCGCTGGGATGAGGCTCCGCCATGAGCCTGGCAGCGCCAGGCTACGCAGGTTAAGATGGCGCGCGATTGCCCGTCTCACCAGGAAGAAGAGAAGAGATGTTGCTACCCCTGACCACGCCCCGGCTGCTGCTGCGCCGGTTCAGAACGGAAGATCTGCCGTCTTTCAGCCATTATCGCAACCTGCCGGAGGTGGCCCGCTTTCAGAGCTGGACCCACTACAGCATGGCAGAGGCGACAGCCTTCTATGAACAACAGCGTTCGCTGGCCTTTGCTGAGGATGAAAGCTGGTTCCAGCTTGCCGTAGCGATCCAGGCCAACGGTGCGCTGGCGGGAGATGTTGGGATCCACTTTTTCGATCAGGGCAGACAGGCCGAGCTGGGGATGACCTTTTCCCCGGCATATCAGCATCAGGGGTATGCCCGGGAAGCCATGAGGGCGGTGATAGCCTTACTCTTTGAGCAGTTAGCCCATCACCGGCTGATAGCGGTGGTCGACACCCGCAATACCGGGGCGATCAAACTCCTCGAAGGGCTGGGCTTTCGTCGCGAGGCGCATTACCGGCAAAATATCTTTTTTAAAGGCGAGTGGGGCGATGAGTATCTGTACGCGCTGCTGCGCAGCGAATATCAGTGAAGTGACGGCATGGCCGTCACTTCTGTCCGGCCGGGCGATCAGCTATGCTGGCGGATAAAGCGCGCGCGCCACGGTTTTAGCACCCACAGCGCGAGGGCGGCGGTGATAAAATCCAGACCAATCGCGCAGCTGAAAACCACATGCCAGCCGTGGGTGTACTGATAGAGCAGCGCCGCCAGCGGACCGCCGAAGATGGACCCGATGCCCTGCGAAATATACAACCAGCCATAGTTGCTGGCGGCATTTTCGCTGCCAAAGGTATCAGTGAGCGTCGACGGAAAGAGCGAGAAGATCTCCCCCCAGCCAAAGAACACCACCCCGGAGAGCAGGACAAACAGCAGCGGATCTTCCCGGCACGCCAGCCAGAGCGTCATCGCCACTCCCTCCAGCGCAAAGGCGATAAACATGGTTTGCTCGCGGCCGAAGCGGTCGGAAATAAAACCAAACAGCGGCCGGGTTAAGCCGTTGGTGAAGCGGTCTATCGTTAACGCCAGCGGCAGCGCCGCCATGCCAAACACCACCGCCTGGCTAATGCCGAAGTCCTCGGCGAACACCGCCATCTGCGAGGTGACCATCAGCCCGGAAGTCGACATCATTGCCATCATGGCAAACATCAGCCAGAACAGCGGCTGGCGCAGCATTTCCCGGGAGGTAAACGATCTGCTGCTCTGCGCCACCGTCTGGCTGACGGGCAGGGAGACAGCAGGCGGCGGCAGCTTCAGCCCCTGACTGGCGAGGAAGCCGACGAGGGCGAAAAGGATCCCGAAAGTTGTCAGCGTGTGTTCAAGGCCGTTAGTGGTCAGCGACAGGGAGATGGGGAAAGTGGTTATGATCGCCCCCATCCCGTAGCCCGCCGCCACCGCGCCGGCGGCAAAACCCCGCTGCCTTGGGAACCATTTAACCATCAGGCCGACAACGCCGATATAGACGATCCCGGTCCCGAGGCCGCCCATGCAGCCATAAACCAGCCACAGCGTCGCCAGGCTCTTCACCTGCGCAGAAAGCACCCAGCTCATTCCGGCCATCACCGTGCCGATAGCGATCAGCCGCCGTGGGCCAAATTTTTCCACTAACCGCCCCTGAAAGGGCGAAAAGAAGGTCTGGAGGATGATCAGCAGCGAGAAGGTGACCTGCAGCTCGGGCAGACCGACGCCCAGCCTGGCGGCCAGGGGTTTCGTCAGCAGCGTCCAGACATATTGCGGGCTGGAGATGGCGGCCATACAGATCAAGCCCAGCACCAGCTGGCGCCATTTGCCATATTTCGGGGTAACCAACGGTTCGCTGAGTGTCGTCATGTTGTTCTCCGTTTTCAGTTAACAGACTTCCGTGAAACGCATTCACCCTGGATGACTCACGGAAAGGGGAAGGTGGCGACCGCAGAGTGACGACGTGTTGTGGCCATACGGCATACGATCTTGTCCACATCGCGGTATACAAGCAAACAGCATTAAACGTGCCACCTAAAATAATCATTTATATTCAAGATATTAATGTGATGAGGTGGGATATGAAGGGATGCGGCATGGTGAGCAAGCGGCACTGAGGCGGTGCAAATGCGTGATTGCGGTGCGCGGCGAAACACGCCGATATGCGGGAAGGCATGCTTATCTTTCCTGCACCAAAGCCATGCAATGCCCCACTTTTACTCCCCATTTTTGGGAGGCGATGCCCCGGTTGGCGGTAAATCGCTGATGGAACGGCTATCTGGCTCCTGGCATGGTGCTTGCAAGAACATCGGCAGAAAGCAGCGCAACAGACAATTCAGATCACACAATAGCTGGCTAGGGTTCCGGTTCACCGCGGTGAACGTCTGGTCCGAGAGCTGGCGACCTCGGCGAGGTTACACGGCGGGATAAAAGCCCGGGAGACAGCAGCACCGTTGGGTGTCGCGCTGCTCCGTTTCTCGTGCTAACCAGAGGTCCACCATGAAAACATCGCCGCTCCTCCGCTCACTCGTCCTGTCGCTGACGCTGCTGACCAGCGTCCCGTCCTTTGCCGCCGTCAAAAAAGAGTTCAACGTCTGCTGGACCATCTACGCCGGCTGGATGCCCTGGGGCGCCATCAGCAATGAAAAGATCATTGATAAATGGGCCAGCAAATACGGCATCAAAATCAATATCGTTCAGCTCAACGATTACATCGAATCCATCAACCAGTACACCGCCGGGCAGTTTGACGGCTGCACGATGACCAACATGGACGCGTTGACGATCCCGGCGGCGGGCGGTGTCGACAGTACGGCGCTGATCACCGGCAGCTACTCCGACGGTAACGACGGGGTGGTCCTCAAAGGGGCGGATAAAAAGCTCAGCGACCTGAAAGGAATGTCGGTGTATCTCCCGGAGCTGTCGGTATCCCACTATCTGCTGGTGCGCGGCCTGGAAAAAGCCGGGCTGCAGGAAAAAGACGTCAAGGTGGTGAATACCTCCGATGCCGATATCGTCTCGGCCTTCGGCACCAGCGGCGTGCGGGCGGCGGTGGCCTGGAATCCACAGCTGTCGGTTATCAAAAAGACCCCGCAAACCAGCGAAGTGTTTAGCTCCTCGCAGGTGCCCGGCGAGCTTATCGACATGATGGTGGTGAATACCCAGACCCTAAAAGATAACCCCGCGCTGGGCAAAGCCCTGACCGGTGCCTGGTTTGAAATGATGGCCAAAATGAAGGCCGGGGATAGCCAGGCGCTGAGCGCCATGGCCGCCGACGCCGGTACCGATCTCGCCGGCTATCAGGCGCAGCTGAAAACCACCCATCTGTTCTGGACGCCTGCCGACACCCTGGCGTTTATCTCCTCGCCGGATCTGGCGAAAACCATGCAGCGAGTGGCGCAGTTCTCGTTCGATAAAGGCCTGCTGGGTGAAGGGGCGCAGAGCGCGGACTTTATCGGCATGACCTTTCCGGGAAATGTCACCCTCGGCGATGCCGCCAACCGCAAACTGCGCTTTGACGACAGCTACCTGAAGCTGGCCGCCGCGGGCCAGCTCTAATGATTGCCGCCGGGAGACCACGCCATGCGCCACATTAACCGTTATCCCCAAAAGGGGATGCGCCTGACGCTTATGCTGCTGCCTTTTGTCGTGCTGATCGCCGCCTGGTTTATGGGATCGGCGGTACGGCTGGAAGCCAATCCGCAGGACAAGTTGCTGCCAGGCCTGTCGCAGATGGTGGCAGCCATTGACCGGATGGCGTTCACCCCGGACAAACGCAGCGGCGAGTATCTGCTGTGGGCCGATACGCTGATCAGCCTGAGCCGTCTGCTGACGGGCCTGGCCGTCTCGTCGCTGATCGGCCTCGGCATCGGCATCGCCGCCGGCGTCTTTCCGATGTACCGCGCGGCGCTGTCGCCGCTGCTGACGGTAGTGTCAATGATCCCGCCGCTGGCGATCCTGCCGGTGCTGTTTATCGTCTTTGGCCTGGATGAGCTGTCGAAAGTGATGCTGATCGTCATCGGTATTACGCCGATGCTGGCGCGCGACCTGGAGCAGCGGGCGCAGGAGCTCCCGGCGGAGCTGTTTATTAAGGCGCAGACCCTCGGCGCCAATAGCTGGACCCTGGTGCTGCGGGTGGTGCTTCCCCAGCTGCTGTCGCGGCTGATCACCTCCCTGCGCCTGCTGCTGGGCTCGGCATGGCTGTTCCTCATCTCCGCCGAGGCCATCTCCGCCACCGCCGGGCTGGGGTACCGCATTTTCCTGGTGCGGCGCTATATGGCGATGGACGTGATTATTCCCTATGTCATCTGGATCACTTTGCTGGCATGGCTGATGGATCTGGCGCTGCGCCAGCTGCACAAGGCCTGTTTCCCGTGGGCGGAAGGAGGTCGGGGATGAGTTTTATCGACATCAAAAACATCTGGCAGGAGTACGGCGACCACGTGGTGCTGGAGCGCATCAATCTGCAGGTGAAAGAGGGCGAGTTTTGCTCGATGGTCGGTGCGTCCGGCTGTGGTAAATCGACCTTTCTGCGCCTGCTGCTCGGTCAGGAAAAACCGACCCGTGGTGCCATCCTGCTCGACGGCCAGCCGCTGGCGGCGGAGCCGGACCGCAGTCGTGGTGTGGTCTTCCAGCGCTATTCGGTGTTTCCGCATCTCAACGTGCTGGATAACGTCGCCATCGGCCTGGAGCTGCCGGCGTCCCCGCTGCTGGGGCGCCTGTTTGGCGGCAGAAAGCGCGAGGCCCGGCAACAGGCCCAGCGGATGCTGGAGAAAGTGGGCCTGGGACACGCCCTGGATAAATACCCGGCGCAGCTCTCGGGCGGGATGCAGCAGCGGCTGGCCATTGCCCAGGCGTTCGTGATGCAGCCGCGGGTGCTGCTGCTGGACGAGCCCTTCGGCGCGCTGGATCCCGGCATTCGCAAGGATATGCATGCGCTGCTGCTCCAGCTGTGGAGCGAAACGCGCATGACGGTGTTTATGGTCACCCACGACCTGGCGGAAGGCTTCAACCTCGGCACGAGGCTGCTGGTGTTCGACAAAGTGCGCATCGACCCGCAGGCGCCCAACGCCTGGGGAGCGCGTATTACCTACGACATCCCGCTCAATGAAGCGCGGATGGCACAGCTGGCCGCCGGTAGCGACACCAACGTTTACGCATTAAGGAGATAAATTGATGACTGAACTGCTTCACTCCACCCCCAGCCTGCGCGAAGAGCAGCTTCCCGGCGGGGCGCACACCTCGCTGATTTTGCGCAAAGGGCAGATCCTGCGCCTGACCGATATCGACGGCGGGGCGAACGTCAGCATGATGATGCTCAACCCCCATGAGAAAAGTGAGCGCCTTAACCTGCCGGATACCCTCAAGGGGCAGCATACCGCGCGTCTGACCACCGGGCACTGTTTCTACTCCGATATGGGCCGGGTGCTCGCCGGGATCGTCGCCGACAGCTGCGGCTGGCACGATCCGTTCGGCGGGGTCCTTAACGCCGAAGAGACGCGCGACAAATATGGCGCCGGACGCTACCAGGAATTACGCAATGGCTTCTACCGCAACGGCGTCGATAACCTGCTGGTGGAGATGGGTAAATGGGATCTCGGTCTGGAAGATCTGCTGATGGTGGTCAACTTCTTCAGCAAAGTCACCGTCGATGACCAGGGGCGCTTTCACTTTGTCTCCGGCAACAGCCGCGCCGGGGATTACGTGGAACTGTATGCCCCGATGGACGTCCTGCTGGTGCTCACCGCGCTGCCGCATCCCCAGGATCCGGCCACCGAGTATGCCCCCCGTCCGGTGCAGCTGAGCTGGTATCAGGCCGACGATGAAGACGCAGCCACCCAGGCGCTCCTGACCCGCGATGAGAACCAGCGCGCGTTCCGCAATACCCAACTTTTTGCCCTGTAAGGAGGCGTTTATGACCCTTATCACCAGTAACCGACGCCCGGAAGAGGCAGTCTATCGCCATGTGATCCCCGCCGGGGAGCCGTGGCTGTTTGAGGTAAAAAAAGGGCAAACCCTGCGCCTGCTCGATCTCGAAGGCAACCAGGCGATTGATACCCTGTTTTACAACGCCGACAACCCGCGCGAGCGCTACGATGCGCAGCGCACGCTGCGCCGCCAGGGTAACGCCTACCTGACCGCCGGCAGCGTGCTCTATTCCAATCTTGGTCATCCGCTGATGACCATCGTGGCCGATACCTGCGGGCGGCACGATACCCTCGGCGGCGCCTGCGCCCAGGAGAGCAACACCGTGCGCTACGCTCTCGACAAGCGCTATATGCACAGCTGCCGGGACAATTTTCTCTGCGCCTGTCTGCACGATGGCCGTCTGCATAAACGCGATATCGGCGCCAACATTAACTTCTTTATGAACGTGCCGGTGACGCCGGAGGGGGGTCTGACCTTCGAGGATGGCATCTCGGCGGCGGGAAAATACGTGGAACTGCGCGCGGAGTGTAACGCCATGGTGCTGATCTCCAACTGCCCGCAGCTCAACAATCCCTGCAACGGCTGGAACCCGACCCCCGCCGAGGTGCTGGTATGGAACTGACCCGCTGGCAGCGCTGGCGTTTGCTGGCCTTTCGGCTGTTCGCCGTTCGCGCCGACCGCCTGAACCACACGCCGACGCGCCACCTTTAAGCGCCGGCTCTCCCGGGGACGACCTCAGGGGAAGACGAATTGTTGCGGGACGACCCGCTTCGCTGTGAGTTCCGCTTATGTTTGATACCTTACTGATTGCTAACCGCGGGGCGATTGCCTGCCGCATTCTGCGCACCCTGCGCGCCATGCAGGTGAAGGGCGTCGCCGTGTACGCCGAAGCCGACCTGAGCAGTCTGCACGTCCGCGAAGCGGATGAGGCGCTCAGCCTTGGCGAGGGGCCGGCAGCGCAAACCTATCTGGTAGTAGAAAAGATCATTGCCGCCGCGCTGCAGAGCGGCGCCCGCGCTATCCATCCCGGCTACGGCTTTCTGTCGGAAAACGCCGCCTTCGCCGAAGCCTGTGAGGCGGCGGGACTGGCGTTTGTTGGCCCGACTCCGCAACAGCTGCGAACCTTCGGCCTGAAGCATACCGCCCGCGCCCTGGCGAAGGCGGAGGGCGTTCCGCTGCTGGAAGGCAGCGAACTGCTGGCCGACAGTGAGGAAGCCTGCCGGGCGGCTGAAGCGGTGGGCTACCCGGTGATGCTCAAGAGCACGGCGGGCGGCGGAGGGATTGGCATGCGCGTCTGCCGCGACGCCCGCGAACTGAGCGAGGCGTTTGCCACGGTACAGCGGTTGGGGCAAAACAACTTCAGCGACGCCGGGGTGTTTCTCGAAAAATATATCGAACGCGCCCGCCATCTGGAGGTGCAAATCTTCGGCGACGGGAAGGGGGAAGTTATCGCCCTCGGCGTGCGCGACTGCTCGCTGCAGCGACGTAACCAGAAAGTGATTGAAGAGACCCCGGCGCCAAATCTGCCGGACGGGATGGCGCAGGCGCTGTGTAGCGCGGCCATTGCCCTTGGAAAAGCAGTGAACTACCGCAGCGCCGGGACGGTGGAGTTTGTCTACGACAGCGCGGCGCAGCGTTTCTATTTCCTCGAGGTCAATACCCGGCTGCAGGTGGAGCACGGCGTGACGGAGCAGGTGTGGGGCGTGGACCTGGTGCACTGGATGATCGCCCTGGCGGCAGGGGATTTACCGCCGCTGAGCGAGCTGGCCGCCGGGCTACAGCCCCGGGGCCATGCTATTCAGGCGCGAATTTACGCCGAAGATCCTGGCCGCCAGTTTCAGCCTTCTCCCGGACTGTTAACCGACGTCTGGTTTCCATCGGCGGACGGCGCCACCCTGCGCATCGATCGCTGGGTGGAGGCCGGGTGTGAGGTGCCGCCGTTTTTCGACCCGCTGTTGGCGAAAGCTATCGTCTGGCGCCCCAGCCGCGATGAGGCGATCGCCGGCCTGGCGCAGGCTCTGGCGGAGACCCGCCTGTACGGCGTCGAAACCAACCGCCAGTACCTGCAGCAGATCCTCAGCTTTGCGCCGTTTACTGCCGGCGAACCCTGGACCCGCTGTCTGGAGCAGTTGCGCTACCGGGCCGATACCGTGGAGGTTCTGAGCGCCGGCACCCAGACCAGCGTCCAGGACTACCCGGGACGTCTGGGGTACTGGGCGGTGGGTGTACCGCCCTCGGGACCGATGGATGACCGGGCGCTGCGCCTGGGCAACCGTCTGCTGGGCAATGCCGAGGGCGACGCCGCGCTGGAGATCACCCTTAGCGGACCCACCCTGAAATTTAATACCGCCGTACAGGCGGTGGTCTGCGGCGCGCCGCTGGCCGTAACGCTCGACGGCGTCGACCAGGAGATGGACTGCGTCTTCTCTGTTCCGGCGGGGGCGACCCTCAGGCTGGGGGCGATAAGCGGGCCAGGGGTCAGAAGCTATCTCTGCCTGCGCGGCGGTATTCAGGTACCGGATTATTTGGGCAGTAAAAGCACCTTTACCCTCGGTCAGTTTGGCGGCCACGGCGGACGGGCGCTGCGCGCCGGCGACGTGCTGCATCTTGCGCCTCCGGCTGAGACCACGGAAAGCGCGGCGCTTCCTGCAGGGTTGCGCACTGAGCTTGCGGCAGTGCGAACGCTGCGGGTGATCTATGGTCCCCACGGCGCGCCGGAATTCTTTGCCCCGGCGTATATGGCGACCTTTTTTGCCACCGACTGGGAGGTGCATTTTAACTCCAGCCGCACCGGCGTGCGCCTGATCGGGCCCAAGCCGGTCTGGGCCCGCGACAGCGGCGGCGAAGCCGGGCTGCATCCGTCGAATATTCATGACAACCCCTATGCCGTGGGGGCCGTGGATTTTACCGGCGATATGCCGGTGATCCTCGGGCCGGACGGCCCAAGCCTCGGGGGCTTCGTCTGCCCGGTGACGGTGATCGAAGCCGATCTCTGGCAACTGGGCCAGCTTAAGGCGGGGGATAAAGTGCGCTTTGTGGCGGTGGACGTCCCCACCGCCCGGCGGCTGGCGGCAGGCCGTCGCGCGGAGCTGGCGACCCTGCAGGCGCAGGACGTTGCCTGGCAGCCTGTGCCGCTTACCTCGCCGGTGGTGATGATCTGCGGCGACGCTGACAAACGCCTGGTGGCGCGCCTCTCCGGCGATACCCATCTTCTGCTGGAGGCCGGTGAGGCGGAGCTGGATCTGGTGCTGCGCTTTCGCATCCATGCCCTGATGCAGGCCCTTGAGGAGCAAGCCCGGGAAGGGATCATTGATATCACGCCGGGGATCCGCTCCCTGCAGCTGCATTTCCAGCCGGAAACGCTGGCGCTGGAGAACCTGCTGGCGTGGGTCAGCGGGGAGTGGGCCACGGTCTGCATGAGCGACGATCTGCAGGTGCCAACACGGGTGGTGCATCTCCCGCTCTCCTGGGACGATCCCGCCTGCCGCAAGGCGATCGACAAATATATGACCACCGTCCGCCCGGACGCCCCCTGGTGCCCAAGCAACCTCGAGTTTATTCGCCGGATAAACGATCTCCCGGATGAGCAGGCAGTGTGGCAAACGGTGTTTGACGCCAGCTATCTGGTGATGGGGCTCGGCGATGTCTATCTCGGCGCACCGGTGGCTACCCCCCTTGATCCGCGCCATCGGCTGGTCACCACCAAGTACAATCCGGCGCGAACCTGGACGGCGGAAAACTCGGTGGGCATCGGCGGGGCGTATCTGTGCGTCTACGGCATGGAGGGCCCGGGCGGCTATCAGTTTGTCGGTCGCACCCTGCAGATGTGGAGTCGCTATCACGAGGTGGCTGATTTTGCTGGCAAGCCCTGGCTGCTGCGCTTTTTCGACCAGCTGCGTTTCTATCCGGTCTCGGCGGAGGAACTGCTGGAGATTCGCCGCGATTTCCCGCTCGGACGATACCCGCTGCGCATTGAGCACAGTACGCTACGGCTGGCGGAGTACCAGCAGTTTCTCGCTCGCGAGGCGCAGAGCATTAGCGCATTTCGCAACCTTCAGCAGCGGGCGTTTAACGCCGAGCGCAAGCGCTGGATCGCCAGCGGCCAGACCCATTTCGACAGTCAGGAGGGCGCGTCAGAAGAGGCGGGCGAGGCGCCGCTGCAGCCGGGGGAGCAGGGGGTGGAAAGCCCGGTATCCGGTAATCTGTGGCAGGTACAGACCGCGGTGGGCCGCCAGGTACGTGCCGGCGATGTGCTGGTGGTGCTTGAGTCGATGAAAATGGAGATCCCGCTGTTGGCGCCATGCGATGGCAGGGTTCAGCAGGTCAATGTGCAGCCAGGCAGCGCGGTGCGTGCCGGGCAGCGGGTGGCAGTGATTATTGAGGAAAAGGCATGATGCAGCAGACGTTTGATTTACGCCTGGCGACCCTGGCGGCGAACTATCGTAACGGCAACACCACCCCGCGCGCCCTGCTGGCGGCGATCCGCCAGCGGGCGGAAGCGCTGAATCCCGAGTTTAATCTGTTTATTCATCTCCTGAGCGAAGCGGAGCAGGCGCCGTTTCTGGCGGCGCTGGAAGGCCATTCGCCAGAGACGCTCCCGCTGTACGGGGTGCCGTTCGCGATCAAAGATAATATAGACCTTGCGGAGATCGTCACCACCGCTGCCTGTCCGGCGTTTGCTTACCGGCCGACGCAAAGCGCGACCATTGTCGCTCAGCTGATTGCCCTGGGGGCGGTGCCGGTGGGCAAAACCAATCTCGACCAGTTTGCCACCGGCCTGAACGGGACCCGTTCGCCGTATGGCCGCTGCCGCAACGCGTACCATCCCGCTTATCCCTCCGGCGGCTCCAGCGCCGGCTCCGCGCTGGCGGTAGCGCTGGGCGTGGCAAGCTTCGCGCTGGGGACCGACACCGCCGGCAGCGGTCGCGTCCCGGCCGGGCTGAATAACCTGGTGGGGCTGAAAGCGACGAAAGGGGTGATCTCTACCGCTGGAGTGGTACCTGCCTGCCGGACGCTGGACTGCGTGACCTTTTTCAGCGCCACCGCCGACGAGGCCAGCCAGCTGCTGGCCCTGGTTGCCCGATCCGATCAGCAGGATAGCTACAGCCGCCGCAATCCCCAGTGGAACAGCCGTCAGGCCTTCGGCAGGCCGTCCGTCGGGTTTCGCTTTGGCGTCCCACGGGAGCTTAACTTCCTCGGCTGCCGCGTCAGCGAAGCGCTGTTCGCCCAGGCCGTGCAGCGGCTGACGGCGCTCGGCGGTGTGCCGGTAGCGATCGATTTCGCGCCTTTTCTGGCCGCCGCCCGCCTGCTATATGACGGACCATGGGTTGCTGAACGCTATGCGGTGGCAGGGCCGCTGATTGAGCAGCAGCCGGATGCCGTGCTGCCGGTCATTCGCGATGTGCTGGCGAAAGCGCCTGATATCGACGCGACGGCGACCTTTAAGGCGATGTATCAGCTGCAGGGGTATAAAGCGCAGTGCGATGCCATCCTCGAGACGCTGGACTGCGTGCTGACGCCAACCGTTCCGCGCCCGGTAACGCTCGACGAGCTGGCGGTGGAGCCCATCGCCCGCAATGCCGACCTGGGCTACTACACCAACTTTATGAACCTGCTGGACTATGCGGCGGTGAGCGTGCCGTGCGGGTTTATGCCCGACGGGCTGCCCTCCGGCGTCACGCTGTTTGGCCGGGCCTTTACCGATCAGTATTTGCTGAGCATGGCCGACGCCTTCCAGCGCGCGGAGCGGCTACCGCTGGCAGGCGGCGCGCGGCTGGAAAGCCCGCCGCCTGCGCATCCCGCGGGTCATGATCGGATGGCTCTCGCGGTATGCGGCGCACATCTGTCCGGCCAGCCGCTGAACGGTCAATTGCTGGCGCGGGGCGGCAGGCTGCTGCAGGCGACCCACAGCGCGCCGCGCTATCGGTTGTATGTCCTTCCGGATGGCAAGCGCCCGGCGATGGTGCGTGACGAGCCAGAGGGGGACGCGATAGCCGTGGAAGTCTGGGAGATCCCCAGCGCCGAGGTGGGGTCGCTGCTGGCCGCCATCCCCGCGCCGCTGGGGCTGGGACAGATTGAGCTGGCCGACGGCCGCTGGGTGACAGGCTTTATTTGCGAAGCCGGAGGGCTGGGCGCGGCCACAGAGATCACCGCCTGGGGCGGCTGGCGTCAGTGGCTGGCCAGGTAAACCGGAAACCCTCTGCGGTAGCGCCGCAGAGGGAACTTCCGCACCATCCGGACGCCAGGCGACGGCTCGGGAAGAAAAGCTGGCGTCATCCTCGCTGTGGCAGGACGAGTTGAAGCGATAAGCAGGGGTTGCTGATGGCGCAGATCGTTGATAGCGCAGGGAAGCGCAAGTCTCGATAGGTTCCTGCTGAATGTAGGGACCAATGAATTAATCTTCGGCCAGATAATGCCCCTGCGGACTTTATTCGCACAGTAAGAAGGTTCAAATCTCTCGAGTTAATAAAGAATAACAAATACCAAATTGATATTAACGTTTATCAAGAAAACCATTAACATCACCATTATGGGGGATTTATGAATTTAATTGATAACGTTACGAATGAAGAGCTACAGAATATTCGTTTTGTTTTAACAGATATGGATGAAACGCTGACTTATAAGGGCAGACTGCAGGCCAGAACCTATCAGAGTCTGGAAATGCTACAACATGCGGGCATTAAGGTGATTCCGGTAACGGCGGCCTCTGCCGGCTGGGCCGATCAGATGGCGAGAATGTGGCCAGTTGATGGGGTCATCGCTGAAAATGGAGGATTATTTCTTACCAGAAATAACATCGAACATGGCATTAATAGGTACTTCTGGCATGAAGACAAATATCTTCTCAATCGAGAAAAAATCAGCCACATCCTTCTCAAGATTCGCCAGAAATACCCCTGGGTTGAAGTGTCTGACGATCAGGATTTTCGCCTGACGAGTATTGCTTTCAAACTTCCCAAAAATCATGAGCAGACCAGACAGCTCATTGACGAATTAGCGGAAAATAAATGCTGCTATACCATTAATAATCTATGGGTACTGGGGTGGTTAGGGGAGTATGACAAACTCGTCATGAGCAGAAAGGTGTTAAAGCATTTTTACGCACTGGAAGAATCAGATGAACAGGCATCGGTTTTCTACAGTGGTGATTCGCTCAATGACGCCCCCATGTTCAGCTACTACAGCAAAACGTTGGGAATGAACACGATCAACGACATAGCGCAAGTTATACCATCATTGCCGCGCTGGATAAGTCAATTTCCAGGTGGTGAAGGGTTTGTTGATGGCGCGAACAGAATTTTAAATGCCAAAAGGGCAAGCATCAGTTAAGTTGCCTTCTCCGCTCTGGCAGATGGCAACCGGATCCATTGGTAGCAACAGGTCCGGTTGTTGTATGCGTTGGATAGAGAGCCTCATAGGGGACTTGCCGTTATCCAGGCGGAACGCCATCCACGTTGAATGGCTCATCATTCTTGTTGCAAAAATGTGAACGCTTCAGTAGCCTTGTCTCTTTCGGAGACAGGAAATGCTCGTCACGGATTCACTTCTTGCTTACACCCTCGCTGCCACACTGCTTACCCTGACGCCAGGTCTGGATACTGCTCTTATCCTGCGCACGGCGACCGCGGAAGGGGGACGCAAAGCCTTGCATGCCGCGTTAGGCATTGATCTCGGATGCTTTATCTGGGGCGCCGTGGTGGCCTTTGGCTTAGGGACGCTACTGGCGGTTTCTGAACTGGCTTACACCTTGTTGAAATGGTGCGGCGCGGGCTACCTTTGTTGGCTGGGCATCCAATTGCTTCTGCACCCGCGCCAGCAATTTAACACCACCCTGGCAGAATCCACTACCACCAGTAACTGGTTTCTGCGTGGGATGCTGGGGAATGTGCTTAATCCCAAAATGGGCGTTTTCTACGTTTCGTTTTTACCTCAGTTTATCCCCGCCGGACATTCACCTGTCAGCTGGACCTTTCTGCTGGTCACTATCCATGTATTGATTGGGACGCTGTGGTCGTTAACGCTGATTACCGCCACTCGCTATGCCGCGGGCATCCTGAAAAAACCGGCCGTAGTGAAATGGATGGACCGGACGACCGGCTGCCTGTTTCTGATATTCGCCGCGAAGCTGGCAATGAGCCGCCGGTAATCTCCGGTTTCGTCCTCCTGGGGGACAATGCCCGCTTTCATCAGGTGTCGCCTTGCCGGACTACAGACTTTCCTGCCGTACCCGGGCAAATTTCCTGCACTTTGACGCTTAGTCGTGGAGGTATGGAAAGATGGGATTATTAAATTTTATGAAAGAAGCGGGCGAAAAAATATGGGATGCCGTCTCCGGCGACAGTAAAGAAGATCGGGCCGATAAGCTGAAAAAACATATCGATGGACTTAATCTGCCTGGCGCCGAAAAGGTCAATATTGCTGTTGCTGAAGATGGCACCGCAACGGTCACTGGTGATGTCGCTTCGCAGGAGGATAAGGAAAAAATTCTGGTTGCGGTAGGTAATGTCACTGGCATAGGCCAGGTCAGTGACGGCGTTAAGGTGACGCATAGCGGGGCGGAAAGTCGTTTTTACACGGTCAAATCCGGTGACACCCTGAGCGCTATCTCAAAAGCGATGTATGGCTCGGCCAATGATTATCAACGTATTTTTGAAGCCAATAAACCGATGCTGACTCATCCCGACAAAATCTATCCGGTTCAGGTGCTGATTATCCCGGCGAAGTAAGTAGACAGTTCACTCCTCTCAACAGCAACATCAGCGATGACAGGAATACGACATTTATACGGCCATCGGGAGCAGTCACAGACATCAGCTGCTCTCTCAACGGCAAAAGAGCCAGCAGGCGGGCTCTTTTGCCGGGGTCAGGCGCTTACTGTGCGTCAGCCAGTGCCAGTCGGGCCTCTTCCTGCTCGGTGATTTTACGCTGTTGCTCAAGTTCCAGCGCGCCGCGATGAGAGAGGTAGCAGAAGAGTATGCAGCAGACGATCCCGCCCATCAGCAGATAGAACCCGCCGTGCCAGCCCATTTTATCGACCATTACGCCGAACAGGCTGGTGCCTAACGATGCGCCAAAGATATAGCTCATAAATCCGCGCAGACCCACGGCTGAACCGACGGCAAAGCTGGGGACGATTTCCATGGTCTGGACCGAGGCCAGAAACTGCGGGACGTAAATAAGACAGCCCACAATCGCCGCGAATACCGTGACCATCAGCAGAGATTCGCTTTTCCAGTAGCCGATCAGACAGATGAAGATTAGCGTCATACAGATTATGGCTAACGGCATCCGGCGCCCTTTAAACAGCTTGTCGGAGAGCCAGCCGGCCAGCAGAGTAGACGGAATCGCCGCCCACTCAAAAAACAGGAATGCGACGCTCATTTGTTCTTTGGAAAAATGTTTCACCGTCAGCAGGTAAATTGGCAGCCAGCTGATCATGCCGAAACGCACCATATAGACAAACACATCCACAAAGGAGACATACCAGGCGTTTTTGTTACGCAGTACGTAGGTACAAAAGATCTGAAATGCGCTCATGTTCTCCGGCGCTTTCTGGCCGTGTTTGGTCCTCAGCACCACTTTCTCTTCCGGCATCATTTCTGCCAGCGAAGGCAGACCTTCCTCGCGCGGCGAACCCTTACCCAGCACCAGTACGCTAATGGCGAATACCACCGCCACGCAGGCCGGTACAATGTAGCTGGCGCTCTGCCAGTGCTCGGTGCCGAGAATAGCGAATGCGGCGCCGACGATCGGGGCGACAATTCCGCCGCCGACGTTATGGGAAATGTTCCAGAACGCCCCTACGCGGCCACGCTCACGGCGCGGGAACCAGTTCGCAATAGTAATAAAAGAGGGGCCGACCCCCATACCCTGAAACAGGCCGTTCAGGACAACCAGCGCAGCGAAGACCCAGAATGCGGTACTGAATCCTAACCCGACGTTGACGATGGCGCACAGCACCAGACCAAAGGCCATAAAGACTTTCGGGCTGGCTTTATCCGCGAGGCTGCTCATCACGCCTTTACTGATCCCGTACGCGATGAGCATACAGCTACTGAGCAAACCGATCTGCGTGGCGCTAAGGTCTAACTGTTCTTTCAGATAGGGCGTGGATAAGGTGAAGTTATTGCGCACGATATAGTACGCCAGGTATCCCAGAAATACGCTTAGCAGCGCCTGCATACGGTATCGACCATAGGTTGCCTGAATTTTCTCAGCTGGAACTTTATTCGCCGACGGGCCTTTTTTTAATAATGATAACATGTCTTCACCTGTATTTATATTGATATGAACATCACGGGTAATTGCCCCGAAGGGTGAAATAAGCGCCTAAAAAATTCAAATCGTCGAAATGAGTCAAAATTGACTCAAAATAATAAAAGGGAGGGGTATTTTTGACCCATAGAGCATGAGTGAGATTCTACGCCATTAATTTTGCGCTAATTTCATGTCCGGCTTGTGCGAACACTAACAAATTCCCCAGTCATTATCTGGTAATCTTTCCCGATATTTCCGGACGCCGGCTTGACTATTTACCCACTCGCGGCGATTAATTCACTGGATGTCATAAACGGGTAAGTTTTGTCTCAACGCGATTTTTACGGTATTTCAATATTTATGAACGGGATCACAAACATATTTCTTCGTGGGGTAGGGATAGTGGGCAAAATGCTCGCGCTGCTGCTGACCGCATGGCTGGGACCCTGTGCGGCGCAAGGCAATGAGCTGGTGATGGCGACGACATTTTCTCCCAGCGCCACCGTGTGGATTATCGATCGCTGGCAGAAAGAACCGGGGTCGGTGATGATAAGGACGCTCAACCGCACCAGCGCCTCGCTGGAACAGCTGCTTGATACGGCAAATGCCGAAAATGTCGATCTCATCCTGACCTCATCGCCGATGCTGCTGCAGCATCTTCAGGAGCATCAAAAACTGGCGCCGTTCAGCGGTGCGCCGGCAGCCAGCCAACATCTGGTGCCGGAATCCATTCGCTCCACCTCCGTGGCCGTGGCGATTTCCGGGTTCGGTTTGCTGATGAATCGCTCGGCGCTGATGACCCGGCATCTGCCTGCGCCAACGGACTGGGATGACCTGACCGATCCCCGTTATCAGGGGGCGCTGCTGATGAGCAGTCCGTCGCGTTCGGATACCAACCATCTGATGGTTGAGTCGCTGCTGCAACAAAAAGGCTGGATTAAGGGATGGGAAACGCTGTTGACGACAGCAGGAAACCTCGTGACCATTTCATCCCGCAGCTTTGGGGTGGCAGATAAGATTAAAAGCGGTCTGGGCGTGGCTGGTCCGGTGATTGATAATTACGCCAATCTGCTGCTGAACGATCCGCACCTGGCTTTTACCTATTTCCCGCAGTCGGCAGTTTCGCCGACCTATGTCGCAGTGCTTAAAAACAGCCAGCACGCCAGCGAAGCGCGGCGGTTTATTCGCTATCTGTTAAGTCCGGAGGGCCAGGCGATCCTCGCCGACGCTAATACCGGGAAGTACCCGGTAACACCGCTGGCGCCAGGCAATCCACGGACGGCGCAGCAGGCGATGCTGATGAATCAACCGCCAACAAACTATCGACTGATCCTCAAACGTCAGCGTTTGGTTCAGCGGATGTTTGATACGGCCATTAGCTTTCGTCTTGCCCAGCTAAAAGATGCCTGGCGAGCGCTGCATAGCGCGGAGGTCCGTCTCAAGCGTCCGCTGCCCGAGATACGCGCACTGCTCACCCGTGTCCCGGTGGATCCGGCCAGCAGCGAGGATGAAGCCTGGCTGGCTCAGTTCGACAACAAGAGTTTTGCGGAACAGCAGATGATGGAGTGGCAGCTCTGGTTTCTCAATAATCAGCGGCAGGCGATTACTAAACTGGAAGAACTGAAATGATGGGCAGGTCCATGCTGCAACGTCTGCGGCAAATCAGTATCAGTAGCAGCCTACGCGGGGCTTTTCTGATGGGGGCGCTGCTGACGCTGATTGTCAGCAGCGTCAGCCTCTATTCCTGGCATGAACAAAGTTCGCAGATCCGCTATTCGCTGGATGAGTATTTTCCGCGCATCCACTCGGCTTTTCTGATTGAAGGTAATCTTAACCTGGTGGTCGATCAGCTCAATGAATTTCTGCTGGCGCCGAATACCACGGTACGACTGCAGTTGCGCAACCAGATTATCCAGCATCTGGACAAAATAGAAAGGCTAAGTCAGGGGTTGTCGCCAACAGAACGCCAGCAGCTGGGGGTGATATTGCAGGACAGCCGCGCGCTGCTGGCGGAACTGGATCGCGTGCTCTACAACATGTTTCTGGTTCGTGAAAAGGTGGGGGAGCTTTCGGCGCGGATCGACTGGTTGCACGACGATTTCACTACCGAGCTGAATTCGCTGGTGCAGGATTTTACCTGGCAACAGGGGACGCTGCTCGATCAGATCGAAGCCCGACAGGGAGATACGGCGCAGTATCTGAAACGTGCCCGGGGCGTGCAGAATGAACAGCAGCAGGTCTATACCCTGGCTCGTATTGAAAATCAGATCGTTGACGACCTGCGCGACAGGCTCAATGAACTGAAATCCGGGAATGATGACGGCATGCTGGTGGAGACGCATATCCGCTATCTTGAAAACCTGAAAAAAACGGCGGATGAAAATATACGTGCGCTGGATGACTGGCCGAGCACCATTACCCTGCGACAAACGATTGATGAGCTGCTGGAAATTGGCATGATGAAAAATAAGATGCCGGACACCATGCGCGACTATGTTAGCGCCCAAAAAGCGCTCGTGGAAGCCAGCCGGTCCAGAGAAGCGACGCTGGGGCGCTTCAGAACGCTGCTGGAAGCCCAGCTTGGCAGCAGTCACCAGCAGATGCAGATGTTTAATCAGCGTATGGCGCAGATTGTCCGGGTCAGCGGCGGGTTAATCCTGGTGGCGACATTGCTGGCGCTGTTGCTGGCATGGGGGTTGAACCATTATTTTATTCGCTCGCGGCTGGTGAAACGCTTTACTGCGCTGAATCAGGCGGTGGTGCAGATTGGTTTAGGCCAGATCGGGGCGACCATTCCGGTTTACGGGCGCGACGAGCTGGGACGTATTGCCGGTTTGCTTCGTCATACTCTGGGTCAGCTTAATGCGCAAAAACAGCAGCTGGAACAGGAGATTGGCGAGCGAAAAGCGATTGAGGCCGATCTGCGCGCCACGCAGGACGAGCTGATCCAGACCGCTAAACTGGCGGTGGTTGGGCAGACGATGACCACCCTGGCGCATGAGATCAATCAGCCGTTGAATGCGCTTTCGATGTATCTTTTTACCGCAGGAAGGGCAATCGAGCAGGGCCAGACGGAGCAGGCACGGACAACGTTAAGCAAAGCGGAAGGGCTGATCAACCGCATTGACGCGATTATCCGCTCCCTGCGCCAGTTTACCCGCCGAGCAGAACTGGAAACGCCGCTGCACCCGGTCGATTTGCGCCAGACATTTACCGTGGCATGGGAACTGCTGGCGATGCGTCATAAGCCTCAGCAGGGGACGCTGGTGATACCGGATGACACCGTCTGGATCCAAGGGGACGAAGTGCGTGTCCATCAGGTGCTGGTGAACGTGCTGTCCAATGCCCTCGACGCCTGCCCGCACGCCGCGCAAATCACCGTGAGCTGGCAAATCCAGGGCAACAGGCTATGTGTGTTGATTGCCGATAACGGCCCCGGCTGGCCTGCGGCCTTACTCCCTTCGCTGTTAAAGCCGTTCACTACCAGTAAAACCGTGGGGCTGGGAATAGGGCTTTCGATATGTGTTTCGTTGATGACACAAATGGAAGGGGCGTTGCGCCTGGCGTCGACGTGTATGCGCAGTGCCTGCGTGGTGCTGGAATTCAATGTGACGGATGTAAAAGATGTTGAGTGATAACTGTTCGATTCTGCTGATTGACGATGATGCCGATGTGCTGGATGCCTATACGCAGCTGCTTGAGCAAGCGGGGTACCACGTCAGTGCCTGTAATAATCCGTTTGATGCGCGGGAGCGGGTGCCGAAGGACTGGCCCGGCATTGTTTTAAGCGATGTCTGCATGCCCGGCTGCTCCGGTATCGATTTAATGACGTTGTTTCATCAGGATGACGATCTGCTGCCGATTCTGCTTATCACCGGTCACGGCGATGTGCCGATGGCGGTGGAGGCGGTGAAAAAAGGGGCCTGGGATTTCCTGCAAAAGCCGATTGATCCGGGCAAGCTGCTCACGCTGGTAGACGCCGCGCTGCGTCAGAGGCAATCGGTAATCGCCCGTCGCCAGTATTGTCAGCATAAATTACTGGTTGAGCTTATTGGCCGCAGCCAGTGGACGGTTCGGTATCGCCAGCGCCTTCAGCAGCTGGCAGAAACGGATATTGCGGTATGGCTTTACGGCGAGCCGGGAACCGGCCGCATGACCGGCGCACGTTACCTGCACCAGTTAGGACGGCACGCTGAAGGTCCGTTTATCGCCTGCGAGCTCAATCCGGCTAACGCACACACGCTTAATGAACTGATCGCCAAGGCCCAGGGCGGGACGCTGGTCTTAAGCCACCTGGAGCATCTGACTCACGAGCAACAGCATCAGCTGGTACAGCTGCAGAGTCATGAGAAGCGGCCTTTTCGCCTGATTGGTATCAGTAGCGCTTCGCTGGTGGAGTTGGCCGCCAGCAGCCAGATAGTGGCGGAACTCTATTACTGCTTCGCGCTGACGCAAATTGGCTGCCAGTCTCTGTCAAAGCGACCTGATGATATCGAGCCGCTGTTTCATCACTATTTGCAAAAAACCTGTCAACGGCTGAATCATCCTGTCCCGGAGGTGGATGCTGGTCTGTTGAAGGGGATGATGCGCCGGGTGTGGCCAAATAACGTTCGCGAACTGGCGAACGCCGCCGAGCTGTTTGCAGTAGGCGTATTACCACTCGCAGAAACGGTTAATCCGCTGATGCACATCGGCGAGCCCACGCCGCTGGACCAGCGGGTTGAGGACGTCGAGCGGCAGATCATCACCGAAGCGCTGAATATCCACCAGGGACGTATTAATGAGGTGGCGGAGTATCTGCTGATACCGCGTAAAAAACTTTATCTCAGAATGAAGAAGTATGGTCTGAATAAAGAGCACTACAAAGGGGTTTAGGCATGGCGCCAGACGATGGTTGATAATATCCTGAATGGTTCCTGTGCCGGAAAATAACGATGTTTTTACGCTAAAGGGGCAGGGAAGAGTGAACCCTTATGAATATCTGAAAAAAGAGGCCACCATTTTTTAAATGGATTTTTTATATAGATTTGCAAAGGTGAAAAGGTAAAAACTTAAGCGCCTGTTATTTTTTTATTTTATAGAAGGAATTCTGAGTGAAGCGCATTAACGAACGTGCCTGGGAAGTGTTTGGTATCTATGGAAGGGTTTGTGAAAGCTGCTCCGGGGCGATCGCATTAAGCCTGTTGCAGGCGCTGGCGATGTTTGGTTGCCTTGAGAAAAGAGAGGCTGTCGGGTTAACGCTGTATTGCATTCTGACTTTCATCGCCGTTGTGGCGACGATAGGTTTTTTTGCCTCTCTGATAAGTATAGGAAGAACTATTCATATACAAAGTGAAGGTCATAAGGTAGCTGAATTCCTGATTTCCTGCGTTTTTTATCCGGTCGTTATCGGTATCCTGCTTTCGGCGCTTGCGACGCTTCAATCAATATAAGGTGACATCAGGCGTAAGGACCCCGGAGCGATCTCCACGCCATCATTTTAAAGTGGCATGAATAGGTGAAGGTCGATTCCGATTTAACGAAACGAAGCTGCATCAGGCGGCTCGTCGCATCGTCGACAAGACCAGTGAGGTACAGGCGGGTACACGGTTCTCGAACCAGTGGTGGTCGCAACCATCAATCTGGATCAGTTCTCCGCAGCGGGCCCGAAGATAACGTGACTGCTGAATTTTCGGCGCACGTTGTTTGCGGGGGATCCAGAGACCGGCTTTGACCATGAGTGAACGGACAGTCTCTTTGGACAGATGAACATCATGCAGTTCTGCGAGTTTCTCACACGCCAGCGTAGACTAAAGTCGATATAGCGCTCGCGGATAATATTGAGCGCGTACTGTGCAAGGTCATCTGGTAGCTGGTTATTGCTGAGATTTCAACAATGTTGGTTAGCGATATCTGGCGAGCCTGATTCACGGCAGTGCATCAGAAGGCGTCGGTACTGGCGATCAGATATACTCAGGCGCTGCGCGGCCATCTGACTGGTCAGACGCCGGTCGACAACGTCCTGAATGATTTTGAGTCGGTTAACTTCATCCAAAGTGAAAACGTCCGCTGCATGAGCTGTTATCAGAATCCCTCGATGGTGAATCTACGGGGCACTTATCCAGGAGCTGGCCTTACAACTTAGCCACCACAATAAAAGTGCGCATAATGTATATTATGTTAAATTACGTATAGTGCCCAATAACTTCATATTTGACAGCGGCCTCTTAACAAATCAACACGGTACTTATTTATGACTGACATCCCTTTTCTTGCGTTATGTTCATAGTACATGTTCGCCCTGTCATCTGATGTTCAAACTCCTACCTTAATGGACAATGCTTCCTGAAGATGAACTTTCACCGGACCAGAAACTGGCGGTTGTGTATGTTTCATACTTGCCTCCAGTTTCAGGGAAATTAAAGTTAAACAGGCAGATTTTGTCTCACAGAACACCCAGTATCACTTTGACAGGAAATCACGAAGGTAAAATCTCAATCGTGGCCGCTCTGGCGCGTGTCCCTGTCATTGCTGAAACATAGCTGCTGCTGGAGTACTTTTTCTGATAAGCCTGATCAATTTTACTTTCAAGCTCAGGGTCTGATGGTTTTGCGAACAGGACGTCGAACTCCTGTCCAATAGCCAGTATCTTACCCGCCTGCTGGGACAATGCAGCCTGATACCATTTTGAACGGGTACCACTATAGGCTCGGACGAAAAGTCTGTTCTCCACCTTCACTTCCCAAATCCACGTCGGCGTACCGGTCGTATTCATATCGGGATGATACGGAGCGATTTTCAGGTCGTCGGCCGCATCTATTCTTGTTAATAATTCAGGGTTCCAGAACATAAACTTCTCCTCTTTCAAGAGCAGTGTCTGTCGTTTGTCGCACAGACACTGCATCTGAAAGCACCGGACGGTGCTATGGCTTACTTATTAAGATTTTTGTTAAAAAATGCAGTGATGTTATCGAACGGGATCTTATCCATACGATCATATAAATCGACATGTGTGGCATCTTTAACAATCAGAAGCTCTTTTGGTTGATTTGCCGCATCATAAGCCGTTTTGGAGAAGTAAAGCGAATGCGCTTTTTCGCCATGGATGAACAGGATCGGACGCGGAGAAATTTCCTTGATATAGGTCATGAGCGGGAAATTCATGAAGGCCATCGGCGTTGTCACCGACCATGAATTGCCAGAGTTGACGGCTCGTGGATGATAACCGCGTTTGGTCATGTAGTAGTCCGCATAGTCCACGAGGAACTGTGCTTCCCCGCCCTTCAGTTTATTATAGGCTGGCTGGTATGCAGGCTTGCCGTTTGCCGCATCTTCCCAGCGCTGAAGACTCATCTTCTCCAGCGCCTGCTCGCGTTGCTCCGGCGTTACGCTGTCATTGTAGCCTTTCGACATTACGCGGCTCATATCGTACATGGTGCTGGCAACGACCGCTTTTACGCGTTTATCCACGGCAACAGCGTTCAGGGCAATCCCCCCCATGCCGCAAATACCGATGACACCGATACGTTCACGATCCACATAAGGTTGCAGCCCAATAAAATCGACTGCGGCCATAAAGTCTTCGGTATTGATATCAGGGGAAGCAATATTGCGGGGTTCACCACTGCTTTCACCGGTATAAGATGGATCAAATGCCAGCGTCACGAATCCGCGCTCTGCCAAAGTCTGAGCATAGAGACCTGAAGCCTGCTCTTTTACCGCGCCAAATGGCCCGGAAATCACAAGCGCAGCAAGCTTCTTGTTCCCGCGATCTTTAGGAAGATACACATCTGCGGCCAGCGTAATACCGTAACGATTTTTAAAAGTAACTTTTTGATGATCCACTTTTTCGCTCCTTGGGAAAGTTTTATCCCACGTCTGAACCAGATGGACTGAAGAATCTGCTGTGCCTGGTGCCGGCTGGGCGACCGCAGCTTCTGTTGAAATCAGAGCCATCGCTCCGGCGATGAGTGCGCGATTAAAAAAGCGCGTTGAAGATTTTAGCGTCATGATATTAAAACCTTTCATTGGATGTTGAGGGATAGTTTCAGACAGCATGCATGAGTATTTCAGTTACAACTCTCTTTTCCGGAACCGAATTCGATTCGGGTTGGGTTGTAGAAAGTAAACTCTTTCACGTATGTCTCCTCCGGATAACCTGTCTGACAGTGAAAAAGGGCTTTAACCTGAACGGTTTAAATTGGCTCCCTGTGAAAGCTGACTGACAGGTCACAGCTTCATTTCAGTGTTGTTATTTTGAGTGCCTTACATGAAAGTTGTTATTAAAATACTCTGCATTATTTGCCTGATCCTCTGAAACTGAATTTAAAGCGTATATTTCAATTTTCATCGCTGCTAAGTTGTTAACGTCAAAAGCCGCAATAAACGTGAGGTATTACAGAATGATTTCTGACAAGACGGTTGAAAAACTACTCGGCGTGCTTTCCCGTGATATTGCTCAGCGCACTCCGGGCACCGGTGATTTCCCAACAGCGGTAGAAGGACTCCAACTGTTCCGCCGAAACGAAACCGCTCCTCCGGTGAGCTGCCTGGTCCCTCCCAGTATCGTTCTGGTGGCCGATGGCGCGAAGATCATGTGGGTTGGTGGTGAACCTTACGAATACAATGCGGAAAAATTCCTGATCACCTCCCTTGACCTGCCAGCCAGCTCGGAGGTTTTACAGGCTTCGACATCCCGGCCCTGCGTCGGCGTAGCCTATAAACTTGACCAGCGCGTGCTGATGGAATTAATTGCCCAGGGAAGCCTGCCGCCGGTCAAAAAACGAGACGCGGGAACGGGTGTCGGTATAGGAACGGTTACTGATGTTTTGCTGGAACCTTTCTGCCGTCTGCTTTCTTTGCTTGACGAGCCTGAAGCCATTCCTGTTCTCGGGCCGCTGATTCAAAGGGAGATACATTACCGGCTTTTGATGAGCGATCAGTCCGATCATCTCAGACAGATTGCAGCAGTAGACGGCCATGGCTACCGTATCGGTAAAGCTATCGACTGGTTAAAAACCAATATTGCGTCACCTTTACGCGTAGAGGAACTGGCAAGTCGGGTGCAAATGAGCACGCCCTCTTTTCACCAACACTTCAGGCAGCTTGCGGGAATGAGCCCGCTCCGGTATCAGAAATGGCTGCGCCTCAATGAAGCCAGGCGACTGATGCTGAATGAACATTACGATGTCACCACAGCAGCCTATGCTGTCGGTTACGAAAGCTTATCCCATTTCAGCCGGGAATATACGCGGATGTTCGGGGAGTCACCCAAGAGGGATATTACTGTGCTGAGAAAGTCAGCTGGTAAGCTTCAATAAATTCTCCACAGCCACAAGTGAAATCGGTAGTGAATTATATTACTTCCGCCCGGGGTGGCCGCTTCGAAATAAAGCTAAGAGGCATTACGGTAGCGTAATATCGAGATAACTTCAGCAAGGGCGGGTGACAGTTGATGACGGCTGGGGTAATAAAGATGATAACCTTAGAAAAGCGGATTGGTGTTGTTATTGGTGGATTCGGTGTTCTCATGCCGACGAACGACGTGACCGAAAACTTCCCGACAAACCAGCTATGGCGTTGTTCATAAAACTCCTCCGGCAGGTTTGTGGCGCTCTCGATCGTCGTTGGGTTCATCAGGCGAACGCACGTCGGCGACACAAGGACCGCACCAGGTCTGCCGGCGCGGTTAACAACATGTTTCGCTTCTGGTTGCGTATCTGCCAGATAATGCTGACTCACTCAATTTTAACCGTTCCCGGCAAACCGCACGCCGCACTTTCTCCGCCCTAAAATGTCCAGGTAACTGCTGCTGCCAGTGCCGCCTCGTTACGTCGTAACACGATCGGGCTTTGATTGGCATGCTCCCCAAGCCAGGTATAGTCAGCGCTCAGAACCGTGCCCCAGTGGGCATCAAACTGGTGACTCCAGATCAGACTGTTGTCTATGCCATAAAATCCCCCCGGTGCTGAATAGCGGCTATAACCTGAACGCCGGCTCTGCTCCGGATTCACGCCATACCAGGTATTCAGGTAACGCTTGTCGCCAAACAGGGCCGCCGTTTGAAAGGCGAACGTGTCCTGGCCAGTTTGTACGGGAATCAACATGAAGGATGCCTGGTAGCTTACCCCCTGGCTGTCCGTTAAAGGCAGCGTCGCTTTACCTTCAACACTGAGCCACGAAAGCGCCTGCCAGCCAACGGCAAGGGCCGTGTTCAGTGAGACGTCAATGTCTCCCATCCCTTTCAGATTATTTGCCCCTGCCCGCCAGCTGGCGTTTTTATCCGTCCTTCCCAGATCGTATCCCAGCGTATGTTCGAAGTACCAGCCGCTGGCGTTCTGCAGGTCATACCCTACCCCTTTCTGCGTATCAATAAAGAAAGCGCCGTTACGACCCTGAAGCACCGGAACCACCTGCCATACCTGCTTGTCTGAACCTGAATATCGCGGAGCGTAGCGCCCCCCCAGCCCGATAGTGAAAGAGCCGTCATCATTTGCCTGTACACAGGATGTGATGGCCGTCAAAAGCGGTACGGTCATATACAGGGCTTTTTTTATCGCTATCATACTGTTCTCCTCACGGATGCTGGTTTCTCCTGAGGCAGGAGCTGCCACAAAATGTTGGCGCAGTATGATTTGGCAAAATCAATGAATCGTCGGGATAGTGTTAAGAATCGGTCAAGGTGAACGGATGTTGTCCAGAAGAGTGCTGATTATTGAAGATGACGCCGATGCGGCTGGCGTGCTCGAAGCCTATTTACGCCGTGAAAATTACGATGTCGTCATTACCGGAGATGGACTTTCCGGGCTGGATATGGCGCACCGGTGGAAACCCGATCTGATCCTGCTGGATGTGATGCTTCCGGGGCTTAACGGCACCGAAGTCCTGGCTGGCCTGCGTCGCAAAAATGATGTTCCGGTGATCATGGTCACCGCCATGGGCGATACTCCCGATCGTATTGGCGCTCTGCGCTATGGCGCCGATGATTATATTGTTAAACCTTACCATCCGGGAGAAGTTGTTGCTCGGGTACAGGCGGTACTGCGCCGTAGCAATAAAAAAGAAACAAAGGAAGAGATCCTTCGCTGGCAATCACTTGAAGTGGATGTCACGGCCATCGTGGCGAGTATTGTCGACGGGAACAACACACCGCGGACGTTAGACCTCACCCCAACCGAATTTTCGCTACTGACTACGCTTATGCGCTCTCCTTCACGACCTTTTTCCCGCCAGCATTTACTGGAGCACTGTTTGCCGGAAAGTGAAGCCCTGGAGCGCGTGGTGGATACCCATATTTATAACCTGCGTAAAAAACTCGAGGCGGCGGGTATTTCCGGCGTGCTGGTTAACGTTCGCGGCGTAGGCTACCGGTTCAGACAACCATGACAAAAAATCGCTACTCCACCCTGTGGCGCTGGATTTGCGCACGTATATTAGCGCTGGCCATCGGAAGCGTAATTGTCATTGCGACCTGTATGTGGCTACGTTATGCGGTGCAGAATTACTGGAACCTGGGCAGAATGCCGGTATCGGTCCGGCAAGAGTTTCTTGCGCTCAGCCAGAACCCGCAGGCCAACCCGGCGCGCTTCCATCAAATCGTCGATACCTGGTGGGGGTTGAGTTATTCAACCCCATCCATCGCCTCGGCGGACTGGGTCACCGTGGCGTTACTGGTCCTGGTCATGATCCCTTTTATTGTGGTGATGGGGTTGAGATATGCCAGGCCACTGGCGCTGCAGTTCAGCCGGCTGCGTGATGCGGCAAAGGACGTCGCCGAAGGACAATTTGGCCGCCAGGCAGAGCTCATCAGGAATGCGCCGGCTGAAATGGTCAGCTTTGCGAGTGACTTTAATACCATGACGGTAAAACTGGCCCGCTATGAAAAAGAGTTACGTACCTCTCATGTGGCCATGGCGCATGAGCTTCGCTCCCCCCTGACTGCCGCTATCGGACGTTTACAGGGCATGCTGGATGGCGTGTTTGATGCCAGCCCGGAGCAACTGGCCATGGTAATGAAACAGCTTCAGCACCTGAATCGCCTGACCGATGAACTTCATCTGCTCTCGCTGTCTGATGCCGGGAATCTGGTTCTGGAAAATGAACCCTTTTATCTGGATGAGCTGCTTAAGGAACGGGTGACATGGATCATGCCCCAGGCTGATGCACATCGTTTTACCATCAGGCTTCATCATTCTCAGGCGTGTCCTTTCAAAGGCGATACGTTCCGTATGGGCCAGGTGTTTACTATCCTTATGGAAAATGCCCTCCGTTACGGGCGTGATGGCGGCTTTCTTGATGTCACGCTGCACTACGCCAGCGGGCAATATTGCCTCGAATTTCGCGATGACGGCCCGGGGGTATCCTCCCGGTTCCTGCCGGAAATGTTCAACCGTTTTAGCCGGGAGGAGCAGTCGCGTGCCCGCCACTCCGGCGGCAGCGGTCTCGGTTTGTCGATTGCTCGCGCGATTTGTCAGGCCCATAGTGGCAGTATCAGCGCGTCGTTACCTGAAACCGGCGGACTCGCAGTCAGCATTTTGTTACCCTGGACGTCGTCTGAGATGGAAAATAGCCGCTCTTGATAATACCTTGACGAAACGTCGAATCTTTCTCGACTAAGCGCGCATTTAATAACGCCGTAACCTATATGGAGCGGCGTTATGTCAGATGAATTTTTACTCTCCCTCCGCCACAGTCTGTACCATTTGTACGACGTGGCGCGCACCCTTTCCTGGCTGCACTTTCTCCCTCTGACCCTTCTTTCGGTAGTGATTTTTCTGCTGCCCGGATGCGGGGACAACCATGGTAATACGACTGATCCTGTGCGAACGGTGCGCTACGTTGTTGTTGGCTCAGCGCAAACCCTTCCCGCGCTGGAAAGAACCGGAGAGATCCATGCGCACGATGAAACGATTCTCAGCTTTCGTACCGGCGGCCGGATAGTGACGCGTAGCGTCGATATTGGCGATCGGGTCAATGCAGGGCAACTGCTGGCCACGCTTGAAAATACAACCAGTCAGAATCAGCTCGATGGCGCACAGGCTGATTATGAAGGAGCCAAAGCCTCTGCTCAGGTTGCTGCACTTAACCTCAACCGAATGCAAAAGCTCATGCCAACAGGCGCGATTGCCCGCACGCAGCTCGATACCGCCCGCGCAGACTGGCTTGTCGCCCGCGCGCGTTTAAAAAACAGCGAGTCCGCATTGCGTAATGCCCGGGAAAGCCTTGGCTGGACGCGTTTGATGGCGCCGCAAAGCGGCGTGATCACCGAAGTAAGCGCCTCTGCAGGTCAGGTGGTCAGTGGTGGTCAGTCGGTGTTGACGCTGGCGACCGGTGAAGCCCGCGATGTGGTGTTTGATATCGCTAAACCCGATGCGATCCCGCCACAGGAACAGGCTGGCTTGCGAGTGTCCCTCCTCAACGACCCGTCGGTGCAAGCGTCCGCCGCGCTAAGAGATATCAGCCCGCAGGCCGATCCTCAGACCCGCACATGGCGCGTCAGGGCTACTCTGCAAAACCCGCCGCTGGCAATGGCGTTGGGCGCCAGCGTCACCGTCACGTTACCCGCAACCGGCCCGCATGGATACGCCCTTCCCGCTTCAGCGCTGAGCCGTGTCGGCGACAAACCGGCAGTTTATGTAATTAATCCGCAGTCGCAGGCACAGCTTCGCGTGGTGGTGCCAGCATACTATACCGCCACCTCGGTCATTATCTCCGGCGGCCTTGAACCAGGCGACCGGGTAATTACCGCCGGCGTGAGTAAATTACGCTCCGGCGAGCCGGTGATTGCCGGGGAGTGCGAATCATGAAACCAGTATTGAATGAGAAAGTTAACCTCTCCGCCTGGGCGCTAAATAATCAACAGATGGTCAGTTTCTTCATGCTGCTGATCATTGCTATGGGCGCGTTCTGTTATGAGAAGCTGCCACGTAATGAAGATCCGGCGTTTACGATTAAAACGGCTGTCGTTTCCGCGCAATGGCCCGGGGCATCCGTAACGGATACCACCCGACTGCTGACCGATACGCTGGAAAAAAAGCTGCAGGAAACCCCCTGGCTTGATTATCTCGAAAGTGAAACCCGTGCCGGGAGATCCGTTATTTATGTCAATCTTCGTGACGATACCCCGCCGGAAAAGGTGCCGGATATCTGGTATCAGGTACGTAAGAAAATGCAGGACATTGCCCCGTCGTTGCCAGAAGGCGTTCAGGGCCCCGCCGTCGACGACGAGTTTGATGACACGTTCGGTACGATTTATGGCTTTATACCTGAGGGCTATACCCTACGGGAGGTCCGGGACCAAGTTGAGACCATTCGCCGGGAACTCATGTCGTTACCGGATATCGGAAAAACCACTCTGCTGGGTGAGCAGCAGGAACAGATAGTCCTCTCTTTTTCTCCAGCGCGTCTGGCAGGTATGGGGCTGAACATCCAGCAGGTAGCGGATGCTCTCAGAGCACAAAATGCGGTTGTCCCGGCAGGTATAATCCGCACCGGACAGGAAAATATGGCGATAAAGGTCAGCGGGGAGCTGACATCTGAAGCGAGCTTACGTGCCGTCACGCTGCATATTAACGATCGTTACCTTCCTCTGACGGATATTGCCACCGTTAGCCGGGAAAACGGCGAGCCTCCCCAACCGGTTTATCGGGTCAACGGCAAACCCGCCATCGGGCTGGCTATCTCGATGGCGCCGACGGGTAATATGCTGCGTTTCGGCGCCGCACTGAATGCAAAAATGTATGCCATCAGCGTCACGCTGCCGCACGGTATTGAGATGGTCAAGGTTGCCGATCAATCAGCGGTGGTCAGCGACGCCGTAAGCGGGTTTATCCGGGTGCTTATCGAAGCCGTGGCGATCGTCCTGGCCGTTTCGTTTGTCTCACTGGGTTTACGAGCTGGACTGGTCGTGGCTGCGGCCATCCCCCTGGTTCTGGCCATGACCTTTACGGGAATGATGCTGGCAGGAATAGGTCTGCAGCGTATTTCTCTCGGCGCATTGATTATCGCGCTGGGCCTGCTGGTCGATGACGCCATGATCACCGTGGAAACCATGGTCTCTGGTCTGGAAGCCGGGGATTCCCGCCGGCAGGCGGCTACCCGGGCTTTTAAAACGACCGCATTTCCGATGCTGACGGGCACCCTTGTGATGATTGCCGGGTTTATTCCCGTGGGATTTGCTGCGTCCAGCGCCGGTGAATATTGCTTTTCCCTGTTTGCCGTGGTGCTCATCGCCCTGCTGTGCTCATGGGTTGTCGCGATCCTGTTTTCACCGTTAACCGGCACGTGGCTGTTATCTGACAACATCAGACAGAAGGCGAAAGGTCCTGGATGGATGGCCCGCGGATACCAGTGGCTACTGCGCAAGGCGTTGCGTCACCGCTTCGCCACCGTGTGTATTGCCCTCATTGTGCTTGGTCTGTCCGTATACGGAACAACCTTTATGCAGGGGGAGTTTTTCCCCGCCTCCGACAGGCCAGAATTGCTGGTAAGCCTGACGCTACCGGCAAATGCCTCGCAGTCGGAAGCGCAAAATAGGGTTGAAAAGCTGGAGAAGGCCCTGGCAGGCAACCGCAACGTTGAGCGCTTTTCGACATACGTTGGGTCGGGAGCGATCCGTTTTTACCTGCCTATGGATGTGCTTCTGGCAAATGAAAATATCGCCCAGATGGTGGTGGTGGCTAAAGATCTTAAAGCGCGGGATCGTCTTCATCGACAGTTAAACAGGATACTGGCTACGCGCTTTAGCGACATCATCACGCGCGTATCGCCCCTGGAACTTGGGCCCCCGGTCGGGTGGCCAGTCAAATACCGGGTGAGTGGGCCTGACTATCTGAAGGTCAGGTCGATCGCGAATCGCCTGAGTGATGTCATTGGTCGGTCGCCCTCTTCCCGCGAGGTTAATCAGACGGCAGGCGAGCCGGAGAGAGTCATGACCCTCAAGGTCAATCAGACCGCCGCCCGGGCTGCGGGTGTGTCGTCAGAAAGTCTGGCCCGGATGCTCAATACCGTCTGGTCCGGCAGTATAGTCACGTCGGTTCGCGAAAATGACCGCCTTGTCGATGTAGTGCTCCGGGCCAGGGACAATGAGCGTCTTAACCTCGCCACCTTCTCTTCGCTGACTATTCAGGGGAATGACGGTAAACAAATCCCCCTCAGCGCCTTTGCCACACCAGTCTGGGGCGTGGATGATCCGGTGATCTGGCGTCGACAGCGTTTGCCTTTCATCACCGTGCAAACTGACCTCGCACCGGGACTTCGCGCCGAAGCAGTATCCGCAGCGTTGCGACCAGCGGTAGACAGGTTGCGCGCGGAACTGCCTGAAGGCTACAGCATTGAAGAAGGAGGCGCGGTTGCTGAATCGGAAAAAGGTAATAGTTCGGTCTATGCGGTTCTGCCGGTGACACTGGTCATCATGCTCTTGCTGTTGATGCTCCAGTTGCGCAACTATTCCCGTATGGCGTTGGCTATACTGATGGCCCCGTTTGGTTTACCGGGTATCGTACTGGCTATGTTACCTGGCGGAACACCGATGGGATTTGTCGCTCTGCTTGGCGTGATTGCGCTCGCTGGCATGATCATTCGTAACGCCGTCATACTAATTAGCGAGGTTGACAGCAATCTTGCTCAGGGGATGGCAAGCGATGCCGCCATTATTGCGGCCGCAGAGCATCGTGCGCGCCCCATCTGCCTGACTGCCTGTGCCGCCATTCTGGGGATGATCCCCATCTCCCATCAGGTATTCTGGGGACCGATGGCCTATGCGATTATTGGGGGGCTACTGATTGCCACGCTGGTTACACTGACCGTTTTACCTGCATCGTTAAGCCTGTTGTTACACCTGAGAATGACGTCATCAGGCGAGACTTGTGAAAAATGAGTGGCGTGCCGTCGTATCCTCGTCTCAGGGGGTTGCCAGGTTATTCGCTGCAAGTCAAAGAACTTGCTCACCTGCTGCTGCAACGCCTGGGTAACAGGAAACCTAATAAAAAGTAAATCTCCCTGACCATGTTTATTTATACTCAGAAAACATGTCATTAAGAAAGGAAGCTACGCATTGAAATGGCTAACCTGGTTAAAACGTATCGTGTTGTCCCTGCTGCTGTTGATCGTTGGCGCTCTGGGACTACGCCTTTATGACATTCAGCGCGGGCCCGATCTGCAGCTCTGGCATACCTGGGTTCCGCATGAGATGGACGCGGATGAAATCGACAATGCTGACTGGAACGATTACATCAAAAAAGAGAATGCGCTCTTCAGTGAGGTAAAACGCCAGGTTACCGATAAGCTGGACGCTTCGCAGCAAACCGAACTGAATCGTTACTACAGTCACAGCCCTATCTATCCGGACTCGTTTCCCACCAACTGGAATCGGTCATACATCATGATGCCGGATGGTAAACCGCAAGGTGCCGTGGTGTTGCTGCATGGTCTGACGGATACGCCCTACAGCCTGCGGCATATCGCCGAAAATTACCGCCAACAGGGTTATGTCGCCATCGGTATCAGATTACCGGGCCATGGGACGGTTCCCGCCGGGCTGACCGACGTGGACTGGCAGGACTGGCTGGCCGCCACGCGCCTGGCGGTGAGAGAAGCGAAACGACTGACGGGTAAAGATGCGCCCCTGCATATCGTCGGATTTTCCAACGGCGGCGCGCTGGCAATGAAGTATTCGCTGGACACGCTGGATAATGCCGAACTGGCAAAACCCCAGCGGGTGATCCTGATTTCTCCGATGATCGGTATTACTAGCTTCGCGCGTTTTTCCGGCCTCGCGGGCTGGCCCGCGTTTCTCCCCGCCTTCTCGAAAGCCGCATGGTTAAACATCATGCCCGAATTTAATCCGTTTAAATATAACTCCTTCCCGACGAACGCCGCCCGGCAGTCCTTCCTGCTGACCAAAGCGCTGCAAAAGCAGATAGTGGCTGACGCGAGAAATCAGAAACTTAACAGCTTACCGCCGGTATTGACCTTTCAGTCCGTCATGGATTCAACGGTCAGTACGCGGGCGATCGTGACGGCGCTGTATAACCGCTTGCCGGATAATGGCAGTGAAATTGTCCTGTTCGATTTAAATCATGCGGTCAGGTTTAATTCATTATTACGCCGGACGTCTTACACCGCGCTGGCGCGGTTGCTGCCCGCAGCGCCGCGAGCTTATCAAACCACGATCATCACTAACGCCAATTCCGCCAGTACAGAGATGGAGATCCGAACAACACCTGCCGGGAAAACAGACACTACGGTGGAGAAGCTACAGGGACTGCATTATTTACCGGACGTGTATTCGCTTTCTCATGTCGCGCTTCCCTTCCCCTTGAGCGATTCGCTGTACGGACGCTATCCCCATCCGCTGAATCAATACGGGATCAGCCTCGGCACGTTTGCAGCTCGCGGCGAGCGTTCTGTGCTGGTAGTGGGCCTGGACTCGCTGATGCGCCAGTCTTCCAATCCGTTTTTTCCCTATATGATCAAGCGCATTGACGAAGGGATCGACACTCGCCCGGCTCTCTCCGGGAAATAACTCTTCTCTGGATAAGTGGCCACCACGGCCACTTTTTCCTGAGGATGCGGTACTACGCTTTCGCCGACGTCGACAGCCACTGATATATCGAGGACAAATCCTGCCCGGCATATCCTGCGTCCGCCGCCTGCTGCCACAGTTCGGCGATGTTATCCAGCCCCGGCATGGTGTGCGGCTCGGCCAGGGAAAGCGCCAGCCGGGCATCTTTCAGCGCATGCGCCAGCTGCATCTGCGGCACGAATTGCTCATTGGCGATGGCGTCCAGTTTGACTTTGACATACGGTGCGGCCAGCGGGCCGCCTTCCAGGGCGCTCCACAGCTGGTCGGGAGTAAAGCCCAGCGTCTTCGCCAGCTGAGCGCTTTCCGCGATGCCCTGCATCATCGAAATCAGCCAGGCATTGAGGACCAGCTTCATTTTCTGGCTGTTGCCCGCCTCACCAAACCACTGCGTCCCACGTGAGATAGCGGCAAATATCTGCTCCGCCGCGCCACATTTTTCACGCTCCCCGCTGGCGAGCACCAGGATCTGCGCCTTCTCCGCCGGGGCTTTGGTCCCTGAAACCGGAGCATCGACGAAGGTCATCGCCGGCTGAAGCTCCCGCAGCAAGGCGATAGCCTGCTGGGTCTCCGGCAGGCCAATGGTGCCCATCTGGCAATAGATCGCCTGCGGCTGACAGGCAGGCGCAATTTGCGCCAGTACCTCCAGGGTAGCCTGACCGTCGGCGAGCATACTGATGATCACCTCAGCATCGGCCACCGCCTGCTGCGGCGTGGCGTGCAGAGATAATCCCTGCGCCTGTAAATCCTCGCCGCGCGCTGGCGAACGGTTCCAGCCCGCGACGGTAAAGCCCTTCTTCAGTAGATTGCTGGCAAAAGCGTGTCCCATGGCGCCGAGTCCCAGCACCGCGACCTTTGGTAATGTACTCATCTTGTCTGTCCTGATTCGCGTATTAATAAATGGCGGACGTCTACTATCGCATCTCTGGCACGGAAGTCAGTAGCAATAACCGCCATAAAAAGTGACACTGTCACTACGTCATGGCCATGTTTATAGCGGCTCAGGGCTGGCGGAGCCACTCCAGCAAGCGGCGCATTGCTGGCGACAGGCGGTCGTCATCCTGATAGCACAGGCACAGCCGACGCAGCGCCCAGCGATCCTGCAATGTGATAACGGTGAACCGGTAGCGCAGCTGGTAGCGTTCGGCAATAACCCGCGGCAGGATCGCCCCGCCGGCACCGTGAGCCACCATCTCGCAAAGCCCTTCAAAATGGCTCATCCTGATGCGGACGTTCAGCGCCTGGCCGAGCCCGGCGGCCTGCTCTTCGATATGCTGCTGCAGTGCGCTGGTCTGATATAGCGCGACCAGCGGCTCATGGATAATCGTCGCGAAAGCCACTTCGGCTGTTTCACTCAAGGCATGGGCCGGCGGCACGATCAGCACCAGGGGATCCTCCGCGACGGGCTCCAGACGCAACGGCCCGGGATCGACCGCATCGGACACCACCCCGGCCTGCGCTAAGCCCGCCAGAATGCTGCTGACAATATCCGCGCTGGTGCGCTCTTCGGTGTCGATCTGTATCCCGGGATGCGCTGCCATCCACGCGGCGAGTTTGCCCGGCAGAAAAGCCGACATCGCCGAGGTATTGGCAAACAGGCGCAGCGTTCCCTGCTGACCGCGGGCGAAGGCGTGCATCGCCTGGCGCAGACGCCGCTGCTGCTCTAACAACGGACGAGCATGGCGCGCCAGCACCTCCCCGGCCTCGGTCGTTGTCACTCCCCGGGCATGACGGTGCAGCAGCGGCACACCGACCTCCGCCTCCATTTTGCGCAGCCTTTCGCTGGCGGAGGCCAGTGCCAGATGGGCCGCCGCCGCCCCGCCGGTAATGCTGCCGGTATCCACGATGGCGATAAACAGCCGCAGATCGGCGAGATCCAGTCGCATGACGCCCTCCTTCCCTTCGGTTTTACCGTAGACTTTGGGCAACATACCGCATTGTCCCCCCCGCGACCAGCTGTTTCAATGCCCTTCTCTGAGCCGATAGGTGAGCCATGATGTTTGATCTCCACACTCTCTGTTTACTGCTGATTTTTATCGCCGCCGGCCTGGTCAAAGGGGTGACCGGTATGGGGCTGCCCACCGTGGCGATGGGCCTGCTTGGCCTGCTGATGCCGCCACCGGCCGCGGCGGCCTTGCTGGTGCTCCCCTCGCTGTTGACCAATCTCTGGCAGCTGCTGGCCGGCCCCGCGCTGGCGCAGATTGCGCGTCGCCTCTGGTTAATGATGACCGGGATGATTATTGGCACGCTGGCGGGATCGTCACTGCTCATCCATCTTAACCCGCGGTGGTCGGCGCTAGCGTTGGGCGCCGTGCTGATAGCTTATGCCGGATACGCGCTCCGTGGTCCGGCGGTGCAGGTTTCTGCACGCATGGAAAAGCGCCTGTCGCCGCTGATGGGCGGACTGACCGGAGTGATCACCGGGGCGACCGGGGTATTTGTTATTCCGGCGGTGCCCTGGCTGCAGGCGCTGGGCTTTCGTCGCGACGAGCTGGTCCAGGCCCTGGGATTGTCGTTCACCCTGTCCACTCTGGCGATGGCGGCCGGCCTCTCTCTGCACGCTGGCTGGCGCGCAGATTCGCTGCTGCTGTCGGCGCTGGCGCTGGCGCCCGCGCTGCTCGGCATGTGTCTGGGACAGCGGATCCGCTCGCGTCTAAGCCCGGAGCGCTTTCGTCAGGGCTTTCTGTTGTTCCTGCTGGCGCTGGGGCTGGAGCTTGTCCTCCGAGGGTTGCTGGCGGAATCATCCTAGCGGCGGGTAATGTGCTTCACATTGTATTTACTGGTGTTCTGGTAGATCTCTGAGAAATCAACGATCGCCCGGTTCTGGGCGTAGCTGACAGACTGCACCCGTAGCAGGAGGCTGTTAGGCGCCACCTGCAGCAGCTCCGCCTGCTCGCGGGTCGCCAGCACCGGGGTATAGCTGCGGTGGCTCTCAATAATGGTGATATGGCACTCTTTTTTGAAATAGTTGAACTTAGACTGCTCAAGGTTACCCACGCTGAGCCACGGAAAAGCGGCGTAGGGAATGTAGCTGTTCTCCACCAGGATCGGGACCTCATCAATCAGCCGCAGCCGCCTGACGTAGTAGACTTTTTCTCCCGGCTGGATCTTTAACTGCTGGGCAATGGCCGGCGGGGCGTCAAGCAAGGTGAACTCAATAACCTTATTGCGGTAGTTGGTGACCCCCACCACCTGCATCTGGTAGTTAAATCCCTCCAGCTCTCCGCCATGATAGTTACTTTTACGCACAATGCAGGTTCCGCTGCCGTGCCGCCGGGCGATCAGCTTTTCCTCCTCGAGTAGCGCCAGCGCTTTGCGCAGCGTCATCACCGAGACCTGCAGCTCCGCAGCCAGCGCTTTTTCGCTGGGCAGCATATCGCCGACGACATAGTCGTCGCTGTTGATGCGGGCCTTCAGTTCTGTGGCAATCTTTTTATAAATCACTTTTAGATGTCTCACCGAGAGGAATGACGTCAAATACAGCTGCATTTAATGCATTGTATTTATTCATAAAAATTAATTTTCACGCGCCATAAGCAGCGTTAACTCATCTATAAAAATGGCTATATTTATATATCTCTCCTGCAACAATATATATGACTTTCGTCACAGATGGCCTTTTTCCTGCTCGGGATCCCGGTGGTCTGCTCCTAGTCTGATAAGCCTATTGATCAGGTGATGACAGCGGGCGATGAAGACGAGAGGACAACCATGATTGGCGTGAAAAAGCTTCAGGACTTTTCCAAGGCGATGATCGGGCCGGTGCTGTATCTGCCGGCTATCGGCCTGTTGATCGCCCTGTTCAGCATGACCACCAACCGGCTGTGGGTGGATGAAAGCAGCGGGATCTATCTGTTGGGGAAATTCGTCTCCAGCATGCTCTGGGCGCTGATGAACAATCTCGGGTTTCTGTTCTGCCTCGGACTGGCCAGCGGTCTGGCGAAAACCCGCAAAGCCGAAACCGCTTTCGTGGCGGCCATGACCTGGCTGGTCTATCTGGCGGCGAACAACAGCTGGCTGACCCTGACCCATCGTCTGGCGACCGGAGCCACCAACGCGCAACTATATGGCAGCGGACAAACCTATATCTTCGGTTTTCAGGTCATCGATATGGGCGTGTTCCTCGGTATTATCCTTGGCTGCGCCGTCGCCTTTGTTCACAATCGCGTGGTTGGCATTGAGTTTCGCGGCGCGCTGTCGATCTACGGCAACAGCAAGCTGGTGCTGATCGTGATGCTGCCGCTGGTGGGCCTGTTTGCTATCGCCACCGTCTATCTCTGGCCGGTGGTGGAGCTGGGTATCTCGGCGCTGACCGGCTTTATGAAATCCTTTGGCGCCATCGGGGTCTTCCTGTACGGCTTTCTCAACCGGTTCCTGATCCCCACCGGGCTGCATCATTTGATCTGGTCGCCGTTCGTCTTTACCTCTATCGGCGGTCAGTTGCTGATTGATGGCCAGACCGTCATTGGCGCCAAGCCTATTTTTCTCGCCGAAATCGCCCGTCATCCCGTTGACGCGCTCAGTGATTCCGCCCGGTTTTTGACCTATGGGATGGTGAAGATTTTCGGCACCGCCGGTATGGCGCTCGCTTTCTATCGCACGGCGAAACCGGAGAATAAACAGCGGCTCAAAGTCACGCTGATCCCCTTAATTGTCACCTCCGTGCTGGTGGGGATCACCGAACCTTTTGAGTTTCTCTTCATCTTCACCGCCCCGCTGCTGTGGCTTATCTACTCCCTGCTGGACGGTTTTTTCCAGATGCTGGCCTGGCTGTTTCACGTGCGGGTCTGCGCCACCAACGGTCTTATCGATTTTGTCGTCTATAACCTGCCCGCCGGCGCCAGCGTGACGCGCTGGCCGGTGTTTGTCGCCCTCGGGCTGCTGGAGACCGCCACCATGTACCTGGTCGGCACCTTCTGTATTAACCGCCTGCGAATGCTTACCCCGGGGCGCGAAGCCGCTTCCGATACGGTGCGTTCCCAACAGACGGATCCGGCAAATGGCGAGTCAGACAAAGGTGCGATGGTGATTGCGGGGTTGGGCGGCAAAGAAAATGTTTGTGCGGTGGAAAACTGTTTTACCCGCCTGCGGGTCGATGTGCGCGACCCCGCACTCATCCAGCAGACGCTGTTAAAAGAGAGCGGCGGGAGCAGCGTGCTGATTAAAGGTAATCATGTTCAGGTGATCTACGGCCTGGGGGTTAACAAAATTCGAACGGCGGTCAACGCCAGTCTGGGTGTAACTGAATAACGAGGTGGTAAATGAAAGATAACTTTGTGGTCACGATTGCCGGTGGCGGTAGTACCTATACGCCGGGGATTGTCATGATGCTGCTGGAAAATATGGCGCGCTTTCCCCTGCGGGAGATCCGTCTGTACGATAACCATTACGAGCGTCAGAAGACCATCGGCGACGCCTGCGCCATTCTGGTGGCGGAACGCTTCCCGCAGGTAAAATTCAGCTATACCACCGATCCGCAGGCGGCCTTCACCGACGTGGATTTTGTGATGGCGCATATTCGCGTTGGCCTGTATGAGATGCGGGAAAAGGATGAAAAAATCCCGCTGAAATATGGCGTGCCGGGTCAGGAAACCTGTGGGCCGGGAGGGATCGCCTACGGTATGCGCTCGATTGCCGGCGTGCTGGAGCTGGTCGATTATATGCAGCAGTACGCCCCGGGGGCGTGGATGCTTAACTACTCCAACCCGGCGGCCATCGTCGCGGAAGCGACCCGTCGCCTGCGGCCCGACGCGCGCATCATCAACATCTGCGATATGCCGGTGGCCATCGAGGGGCTGTTTGCCGATATCCTCGGTCTGCCGTCGCGTAAGGCGCTGAACGTCCGCTACTATGGCCTGAATCATTTTGGCTGGTGGACCAGCATCACCGATAAAGCCGGTAACGATCTGATGCCGGCGCTCAAGCGTCACGTGGCGGAGCAGGGTTACAGTAGCCCAAAAGATGATTTTCAGCATAAAGCGCCGAGCTGGATCGAAACCTTTAAAAAAGTGAAGGATGTGTTTGCCCTCGATCCCCTGACGTTGCCTAACACTTATCTGAAATACTACCTCTATCCTGACTACGAGGTAGCCCACTCTGACCCGGACTTTACGCGGGCTAACGAAGTGATGGCCGGACGTGAAAAAGAGGTCTTCGATATGGCCCGGGAGATCACTCGTCGCGGCACCGCGGAAGGCGCGCATTTCCATGCCGGGGCCCATGCCACCTTCATCGTCGACCTCGCCTGCGCCATCGCCTTTAACACCCAGGAGCGGATGCTGTTGATCGTGGAAAACAACGGGGCGATCGCCAACTTTGACGAGACGGCGATGGTGGAAGTCCCCTGCCTGGTGGGCGTCAACGGCCCGGAACCGCTGGCGATGGGAAAAATCCCTTCGTTCCAGAAAGGACTGATGGAGCAGCAGGTGGCGGTGGAGAAGCTGGTCGTTGACGCCTGGATTGAGAAAAGCTACCAGAAACTGTGGCAGGCCATCACCCTGTCAAAAACGGTGCCCAGCGCCGCGGTGGCGAAAGCGATTCTCGATGAGCTGATCGTCGCCAACGAAGGTTACTGGCCCGCGCTGCACTGATTTTTTGCCACAACCCTGCCGTGAGTGCCCCTCTCGGCAGGGTTATCGCCGGCATCCATCCCGCGATACCTCCTTCCATAGCCTCCCTCAGCGCCAACGCGTCGATGGCCTGCGCGACGCCAGCCAGACTGACATCACAGCATCGCCAGCCACAATTTTCCCTGAACAGAGTAATGAAATATAAATTCTATTCTTCGATATTATGGCGTAAAAATGTGATCTGCGTTGTATTCTTTGAGTTACATTAACCCACTGAAAACAACATCATTATTACTAACTCGCAAATTTAACCCGCATTTCATAGGGATATAGCGCCGTATGCCATTGTGATTGGCTTCATGCATTTACCTTCCTGCAACACCAGTTTGAAATTAAATTTTCATAATGTGATCTTGTAGCATGCTCATTCCATTTCTTTGTGCCATATTCTTAGCACGGTAAATCGCCGGAACGACAGCAACGTGCCACACCAGGGCGCTGTCCTGCGGCCAACGTCGGCGCTGCCGACGCACTGAAGACCGCTAACCCGAAAAGGAGAACGGATATCGACGACATCCATGCCAACACCAAGCCGTAAACCTCTTTGACCGCCATTGCTTAGCGTACCCTGCCTTGTGCTGAGCAATTACACAAAGAAGAAAATCATTTAATTCAGTTAGATACGACAACACAGGCGTGATAAATCCTGACTGGGGAGATGTATTTTTATCTTGTGTCGTTCAACAAAATAAAGGGACTACCATGTCATTTATAACAAACCTGAACCAGCAACAGAGAAAACGACTTCATCAGATCACCTTAGTGGCCACCTTCGGCGGCCTGCTTTTCGGTTACGACACCGGCGTTATCAACGGCGCCTTTTCCTCACTGAAGCAGTACATGGCGCTGACCCCGACCACCGAAGGGCTGGTAATGAGTGTCCTGCTGATCGGCGCCGCGCTGGGCAGCGTGTTTGGCGGTAAGTTCGCCGACTACTTCGGCCGGCGCAAATACTTGCTCTTCCTCTCCTTTGTTTTTCTTATCGGCGCCCTGCTTTCCGCCGCGGCTCCCGATATCACTACCCTGCTGATTGCCCGCGCCCTGCTGGGCTACGCCGTCGGCGGCGCCTCGGTCACCGCCCCCACCTTTATTTCTGAAGTGGCGCCCACCGAGATGCGCGGTAAGCTGACCGGCCTGAATGAAGTCGCCATCGTTATCGGCCAGCTGGCGGCGTTTGCCATTAACGCGATCATTGGCATCATCTGGGGCCATCTGCCGGACGTCTGGCGCTATATGCTGCTGGTGCAGGCGATCCCCGCTATCTGCCTGTTTGTTGGCATGTGGCGCGCGCCGGAAAGTCCGCGCTGGCTGATCAGCAAAAACCGCCACGAGGAAGCGCTGCATATTCTCAAACAGATCCGCCCGGCGGAACGCGCGCAGAAAGAATTCGACGACATCTCCACCCTGATCAAAATTGAAGCCGGCAATAAGTTCAGCACCCAGAACACCTTCACCACTATCCTCAAAACGCCATGGATCCTCAAAATTTTGCTGGTGGGCATTACCTGGGCCGCGCTGCAGCAAACCACCGGGGTGAACGTGATTATGTATTACGGCACGGAAATCCTGAGTGCCGCCGGCTTCTCAGAGCGTACCTCGCTGATCTGTAACGTGCTGAACGGCGTCTTCTCCGTCGGCGGTATGCTGATTGGCGTGCTGTTTCTCGTCGATCGTTTTAAGCGTAAGACGATCATTATCTACGGCTTCGCCATTATGGCCACGCTGCACCTGATTATCGCCGCGGTCGACTACACCCTGGTGGGCGACCTCAAAGCCACCGCTATCTGGCTGCTGGGCGCGCTGTTCGTCGGCGTGATGCAGGGTTCGATGGGCTTTATCACCTGGGTGGTGTTAGCCGAGCTGTTCCCGCTGAAATTCCGCGGATTGTCGATGGGGATCTCGGTATTTTTCATGTGGATCATGAACGCGGTGGTCAGCTACCTGTTCCCGCTGCTGCAGGCGAAACTGGGCCTTGGGCCGGTCTTCTTTATCTTCGCGGCCATCAACTATTTGGCGATTCTGTTCGTGGTGTTCGCCCTGCCGGAGACCTCCAATAAATCGCTGGAGCAGTTAGAAGCGGAGCTGTCAGCGAATCATGAGGATAAAAAATCTACTCGTCTCACCAGGGAGGTTGGCTATGATCGATAACATCACGCTGGATAATCTGCACATCGGCTGCAAGGCCAGTAATAAAGCGGAAGTCATCGCCATGATTGGCGCAGAGTGTAAAGCCAAAGGCTATGTCAATCAGGAGTGCGTTCACTTTCTGCTGGAGCGTGAACATCAGGTTTCCACTTTTTTGGGCAATGGCATCACCCTGCCGCATCTGCCGAAATCAGCGACGGATATCATTCTTAAAACCGGGATTGAGATCTATCAGTTTCCTGATGGCGTTATCTGGGATCGCGGCAACGTGATGTTTATTGCCATTGGCGTGATTGCGAAAGAGAAAGAGCATATTGACGTGCTCAAAGAAATTGCCTCGATATTCAGCGATGAGCTGATCGCGAATGCGTTGTCATTAATCTCCGACAAAAATGACTTCCTGAAGATCCTCCAGCATAACGCGCTACCGCGTTAAGTGCGCCACCGGCCGGGGCTCTGCCCCCGGCCATCGCCTTATTTTATTGGTCTCGCAGAAAGCAAGCATTACGAAAAATCTAATTTTCTCCGTTATCACGTCACTCACAATAATAACCGGGGAAATTAACGCATATCGAATGGCTATCAACTCTATTTATTATGCGACAGATCTTATTCAATATGGGAAAATGACCAATAAAAACAGCATTTTAACCATTAAAAGTCTTTGCATCCTTTGCTTTGCTGTTCAGGCCGTGAGTGCCGTGCGCCAGTGATTCCTGCGCTATCCCATTAGTTTTGATTTATATCAATACTGCCTCCAGCGTTAAAATGCATTTTACAGCGCGATTATTTTGGAAAGGTGTATACGACATTGGTTTTACGATTTGGATATTTATTTAGCCGGCCCGCAAGCCTGTGGGGATGGCTGATGTGTAACGCGCTTAATGGTATCGCGATCGTCCTCTGCTTTCGCGGGATAAGCATCGTGACAGGCTATCGTCAGGCGGTCTGGCAGGTCATCATCACGCTGGCTATTATTATATCGACCTGGTATAGCGCTAATTATTTCGCCGCCCTGGAAGCGCGACGCGACAGACGACGCTTTCTGCTGCTGGCCTGGGTGGTGATGACCATTCTGCTGAATTTCATTCACCTCAGCGGCGCTGAATACCGTTATTAAAGGAGCATGCCCATGACGCTGGCGATGCTGTTGGTGCTTATCAATCACCATAAAGGTCTGACGATCTTGCTGATTGTCATTATTGCGCTGCTGTTTATGGCGCTTACCCCGCTGGTCAAAAAACTGCTGAGCACCCTTCACGATCGGTCCTGACTTTTCTCTCATGGCCGCCGACAGGCGGCCATCTCTCCTCCTGTTGGATTGATTCCGCCACCAGCCTTAGCGGCATGCAGCCTGCTACAGCGCGCATGAAAAGAAATGAGAACCATTATCAATGAAGCTATGCTAACGTGTCAGCCCAGGCAAAACGCCAGATGACAGAAAACAGGGGGACAGACGAGGTGAAGCAGGATTCAGGGATCATCATAGCGCGGCAGGCGCACGGATTGCTGACGCTGGCGATAGGCGCCGCGCTCTTCTACAGCAGCGGCAGTTTCGCCCGGCCGGATCTGCAGCCGTTGGGGCCGAATATTGCGGACAAAGGGTCAGCTTTCTACCATTTTACCCAGCGCCAGTACGACTCTGCCGATGGCGAACGCCATTACCGGGTGTGGACTGCGGTGCCGGATAAAGCGCCGCCGGCCGCCGGTTATCCGGTACTGTATATGCTGGACGGCAACGCGGTGATGGATAAACTCAACGACGCGTTTCTGCAACAGCTCTCCGCTGGTTCCCCGCCGGTCATCGTCGCTATTGGTTACCAGACGGCGCTGCCCTTCGATACCGCAGCCCGGGCCTGGGATTACACTCCGCCGCTTAAGACGCATCAACCTCGCGCTGGAAAATCCGCGCTGCCGCCGCGAAAAACCGGGGGTAATGACCTGTTTCGCCAGCTGCTGAGCGAAACGATGGTTCCGCAAGCAGAAGCTAAGCTGAAAATCGATCCCCGCCAGCGCGCTATTTGGGGTCACTCCTATGGCGGACTGTTTGTACTCGACGCGTGGCGTAAGAGCGACCTGTTCCATATCTTTTATTCCACCAGCCCGTCGCTCGGCCAGGCACTCGAGTCTCCGCTTAAAGACAGCAAAAACATCGATGCCGCGGCTTTCGCCGGGAAATCGCTGTATCTGCTGGAGGGGGATGGCAAAGCCCCTGGAGAGCCGTCCGGGCACGTGGCTTCCCTGGCGGTTTTGCGTCAGACCCAACAGCAACTGGCGGACAACGGCTTGAGGGTGGCCTTCTGGCGCTACCCTGGGCTGACCCATGGTCAGATGTTCGAGGTCTCCCTGCGCTCCGCGCTGCTGCACCTTTCCGGGCAGGCAGCGCTTGCGCATCAGTGATGACCTTGCGCCCACCAGCGGACGGCGGGCGATTCAGCGCTGATCGGGCAGGTGTTTAATATCGACCGGCTCGCCGAACAGGAACCCCTGCATTTCGTCACATCCCTCCTCTTCGAGGATCTGCAGTTGTCCTGCGGTTTCCACGCCCTCGGCGATAAGCGGCGTATTGATCGAGTTGCCCAGCGAAATAATGGCCCGCACGAATGAGCGGACCTGGGGATTGCTTTCCACATCCAGCATAAAGCTGCGGTCGAGCTTGATGACGTCGAAATGAAAATCGCGCAGCATGCTCAGGGAGGAGTAGCCGGTGCCGAAATCATCCAGTGCGATACTGATCCCCATCTTTTGCAGATGATGCAGGACGCTGAATGCCAGCTGCTTGTTCACGATAAACGCCGTCTCGGTGACCTCAAACTCCAGCAGGCTGACCGGATAGGCGGTACGCATCAGGATCTCGCGGACTTTTTCGATAAAGCTACGATGACGCAGCTGCACCGGCGAGATATTGACCGAAATTTTTCTGTTGAGACCCTTTTCCAGCGCTTCGTTACACACCTGCTCCAGCACCCAGTAGCCTAACGGCACGATGGCGCCGCTCTCTTCGGCAATGGGAATAAACACGTCCGGCGGAATAGCGCCCAGCTGAGGATGCTGCCAGCGCAACAGCGCTTCATAACCGGTGATGCGACGATCTTTAATATTGCGGATCGCCTGATAGTGAAGCGAAAACTCCCCCGCCTGAATACCGCGGCGGATGTCGGCGGCCATCATATTCCGCTGCCGCGTCTTGTCGTCCATCTCGCGTTCATACCAGCAAATTTTGTGGTCGAGACTGCTCTTTGCCCGATACATGGCCAGATCGGAATTGCTCAGAACCGTATTAATATCCGTCCCGTCCTCCGGGTAGACGGAGATACCCATGCTGGCGGAAAGGATCACTTCCGTCGCGGCAAAGGTCTGCTTACCGCTGAAGCAGTGCCAGAGACGGGCGGCAAAGGCGTCCACCTCGCTTTCATCGGCAAAAGGTTTGACGGCCACAAACTCATCGCCACCGAAGCGGGCGACCATCTCCTCCTTCTGCAGCGTTTTGAGTACGGCGCCTGCCACGCGCTGCAGCAGCTGATCGCCAATAAGATGGCCCTGCAGATCGTTAATCTCTTTAAACTTATCTAAATCGATGGTGAAAACGGCAAAGCGGCGGGCGTCATTCCCGGTGATCAGCTTTTCCACCCGCTCAAAGAACTCCACCCGATTGGGTAAACCGGTCAGCGCATCGTAACGCGCCATCCACGCGATGCGGTCATTGATCGCCTTCTGTTCGCTGATGTCGCGGGTAATTTTGGCAAAGCCCAGCAGGTTATTTTGCTCATCGCGGATGGCATTGATCATGACATGCGCCCAGAACCGGGAGCCATCTTTACGATACCGCCAGCCTTCGCCTTCGAACTGCCCGCTACGCAGGGCAATTTGCAGATTATTCGCCGGCACTCCGGAGAGTTGTTCGGCTTCGCTATAGAAGAGACCGAAGTAGCGACCGATGATCTCATCGCTCAGGTACCCTTTTGCCCGGCGGGCGCCCTCATTCCAGCTAATGACCGTCCCGTCGGCGCTCAGCATATAGATGGCATAATCTTTAACACTTTCAATAAAGTGGCGATAGGCAATGTCCGTCAGGTGATCGTTACTCATGGTACAGCGCTCTCTGTGGCTCGGTCGTGGCAAAACGCATTAGATATAACAGAATCACGCCCATAATGAATACAAGGTTAAGGTGTTTTATGGTCGCCTTTCCGGCCCGGACAACCGCCGACCGCGCGGCGGACACTCCTGTTAAGCGTAGTGGACCAGGCCATCTTCGGAGGATAACCTCGGCGATTTTCGCACTTAGGTCGCCCACTAATAGTTACTTTTATTGATTAAAAAGTTTGATTGAAAGAATAAATAAAAGGAGTAATGTTAATAATACTTTCTATGGAGGTTAAATATGTTGCGTGATTATTTAAAAGTGGAAAAAGAAGATCGGCTGGTTGAACAACAGAGTCGTCATGACAATAGTCAGCATTATTCTTCGGTAACCGAATGGGTTATTTTAAGTAAAGATGGCCAGCGTAAAGGCCGGGTATCCCTGTTTGACCGCTTCACCACCCGCCGCTCCTGGAGCGACAGCTTCCGCATTACGCAGTTCGATAATGCGGGTAAAGTGGTGGTGGATAAACTCACTGACGCGCTGTAAATTTCCCGGATTCCCGGCCTGACGGGAGAATATTCATACGCAAAATTAACACCTGCATAAAATATATTGATGCGTCGCCATCATGTTATTTTCATTCCGCATACCGATAACCTAATGGGTAATTTTCGCCATGGTGAACCGCGCGAATTTTTAACCCGAAAAAATACTGAAAATAAGCCCGCTGGTCGGGCTTTTTTGCATGATGCTCGTCACCCACGCCACAAAATGCCAAGGACATCCCGAGCTGGTTTGTATACGATACATCTACGAATCATATATGGTCTGTTTCTATGGGAATCGTCAAAATCTCCGATCTGCTGCACGATGACATTCGTGATGCCAGCAAAGCCATGTCCCGCTCCGTTAATGCCCAGGCGGAATACTGGATCCGCCTGGGCATGATGAGCGAACTCTACCCCGAGCTTAACCACCAGCAGATCAAACTGCTGATGCTGAAATCCGGCTCTGACCGTCTGCTGGAGGTGATCAATGCCATCAATAATCATTAAAACCGCCGATGAGCTCGCGCGCCAGCGCCATGCCGGCCAGCTGCTGGCATCGGTGTTTGACATGCTGGATACCTTTATCGTCCCCGGCGTGACGACGATGGAAATCAACGATCGAGTGGAAGATTTTATCGTCAACCAGCTGCACGCCCGCCCGGCCAGCAAGGGGCAATACGACTTTCCCTATGTGTTGAACACCTCAATTAACGATGTGGTCTGCCATGGGATCCCGAAGGCGACCGAGCATCTGCGCTCCGGGATGATCGTTAACGTTGATATCACCCTCGAGAAAGCGGGCATGATCGCTGACTCCAGTAAGATGTACCTGATAGGCGACGTTTCCCCGCTGGCTCGCCGGCTGGTAAAGACCACCTATGAAGCGATGTGGAAAGGCATTGAGGTGGTGAAACCCGGCGCGACGCTGGGCGACATCGGCCATGCCATTCAGCGCTGGGTCGAGGACCATGGCTACAGCGTGGTCAGAGAATATTGCGGTCACGGTATCGGCCAGGAAATGCATGAAGAGCCGCAGGTGCTGCACTACGGCAGGCCCGGTGAAGGCGCGGTGCTGCGGGAAGGCATGGTATTCACTATTGAACCGATGGTGAACCAGGGCGACAGTCGTATCAAGACCAAAAAGGATGGCTGGACGGTGGTCACCCGCGATAAAAAACTCTCCGCGCAGTGGGAACACACCGTGGCCGTCACCGCCAACGGATTTGAGGTGCTGACGCTACGCGACGACGAGCAGTCGCGGATCCGCTAAGTTTTCTTCTCCCGGTATATCGGCATAGCCGACATTTCTCGCTGGCGAGTACCGCCCTTCGTCAGCGCACTTTATCCCCTGGCCTCTATTGCCCCCCGCGTTCTCCACACCGCGCCGGGTGTGTCTGCTTTACCCCTCATAAAGTTAATCATAAAACGATAAAAATTTATTGTAAAACGATAAACACCAGGCTAACCTGCGCTCACTTTAACACCAGGGAGAAACGGTATTCCCTCACCTGGATGTCGTACCGCGTTAAGGAGAAAACATGCGCTGGAACCGCTATCGCCGGGACAGACAGATCATTGCCGCCGTGCTGGTTTTTACCGTCATTGTGGCGGCGGGGATCGCCCTGCAGCCCGGCTTTCATCCCCCCAGCTCCCGGACGACGGGGGATAAACAGCTGGTCTCGATATTAACGCCCCTGCTCAATGGCGCCCGCGGACAGGTCGCCGCAGCGCTGATTACGCCTCAGGGGGTGCGTTACGGCCTGTGGGGGAGCGAGTATACGACGCAGTATGAGATCGCCAGCCTGAGCAAAACCATGACCGCCAGCCTGCTGCTGGAGGCTATTCGCCGCGGCGAAGTCACCGCGCAGACGCCGGTGTCGGCGCTGGTCCCGGAGATTGTCAGCCCGGTGCGGGACGTTACCCTGGAGCAACTGGTTTCTCACCGTTCAGGACTGCCACCGCTTACCGCGTCGGTTGGGCAGCGGCTGGCTATTCTGAGCGACATTGCCCGGCGGCAGAATCCCTGGCGCTACGATCGACCCGCGCTGATCGCGATGATGAACCAGGCCACCCTGCAGCCGACGAAATGGTTTGATTATTCCGACGCCGGGTTTGCCCTGCTCGGACTGGCGCTGGAGCGGGCGTCTCATCGCGATTTTGCCACACTGATGGCGCAACGGGTCTTTGCCCCCGCCGGAATGCAGGACGCGGAAGTGGCCCGGCACAATACTCCAGCCTCGCCGACGTTTACCGTGGGCTGGTCAGCCTCTGGTTTCCCTCAGCAGCCATGGGTGATGGACGCCTTCGCCCCCGCCGGCGGCGTACGCGCCACGATTGTCGATATGGCGAAATATGCCCAGGCGCTGCTGGCAGGAAACCTGGCGGGCAGTGAAGGCATGCCCCCCCTGTTCGCCACCGATGATCCCGATTCCCGGGTGGGTTATGCCTGGTTCACTACCCGCGTCCGCGGACGGGAGATCGTCTGGCATGACGGGCAGAGTGGCGGCTTTGCGGCAATGATGGCCTTCGACCGACAGCGACAGACCGCGGTAGTGATCCTCTCCGATACCGCCTGGCCGGTGATCGGGCCTGCCATCAAGCTCTTACTGGCTGCCACCCCTGATGAACAGGAGGCGCGTAATGAACGGAATTGACATCCTCTGGGCGCTGTTAACGCTGTTGTCGGTGATCCTGTTTATTTCCGGCGACTGGCTGGCGCAGCGAAAAATACGCCTGCTCAATTATGTTTTGCTGGTGACCGGGGTTATTTATCTCGCCGAGGTTTTCCAGACCCTGCAGAATCTCGGCAAAATGGGCTACCTGTTTCGGATGCTGACCTGGACCATCCAGGCATCGTTCATCACCCTCAGCCTCTACCGCGTCTGGACCCGTCCGTGGTTTGCCAGCCGTCGACGCGGCGTCCGGGCGATGAGCGTTGTCTTCGCCGTGGCCCTTATGTCATGCTTGACGCGGCTGGTGCTTTAATTATTCTCATCAATCAGGAAGGTAAATTGTGAAGCAATCCAGAACCCGGCTGAGTCTGGCTATTATTAGCGGCATACTGCCCCTCTTTTTTATGCTCGCCCTGATCGTGCCGCTGTGGATTTTCTTTACCGGCGAACGATATTTTCTTTCCACCCTGCTGCACTTTGCTGAAGTGCCGTTAACCGACAACCCGGCCCAGGCGCCTGGGATGGCGAGACGTTTGTTGCTGCTGGCCCTGCTGTATCTTCCGGCCGGGCTGTTCGCGTTCGCTATCTGGCAGGGCATGAAGGTAACCCGTAGCGTCCGCCAGCGCAGTGTGCTCAGCCTCTCCCTGGCGCACAGCGTTCGTTACATCGCTCTGGCCATGGTGGGGATGGGGATCTTACTGCCGGTCTGCCGCTTTCTCATCCCGCTGCTCGCCTGGTGGCCGCAGCCTTATTACCAGGTGGTGTTTCTGCTCAGCGACGGGGTGCTGCTTCTGACAGGAAGCTTGCTGTTTGTGACATTTCACGCCATGCTCCACGGGATCCGTGCGGAAGAAGAGAATAAGGAGTTTATTTAACGATGGCTGTGGTGGTGAATCTGGACAAACTGCTGGTGGAAAAAAAGATGACGTCCAGGGCGCTGGCGGCCTTTGTTGGCATTACCGAACAGAATTTGTCGCTGCTCAAGTCAGGTAAAGTCAAAGGCATCCGCTTTGATACCCTGTCGCGCATCTGCGAGGCGCTCGAGTGTCAGCCTGGCGATATTCTGGCGTGGGAGCCCGACTGACCTCTCCCACCTGATGTCAACAGTCCTATCAAGGAATTGCTCTGGCCGGCGAATCGTAAGAGAATAGCCGCTACACGCGACGATCTGATTACACGGGAGTTCATCATCAGCCATTCTCGTCGATTCCCCCTAGCCAGCAAAGTGGCGCTGGCAGGCGCGGCGCTCATCGCCGCCGGCATGCTGTTCAGCTGCACCAGTAAGGCCCCCAAATCCCTCGTCACGCCGCCGAAAAGCGCGGCCGTTAAAGCCGGTCAGACGCACCGGGAGCCGGTACGCGGCGTCTGGCTGACCACCGTCTCGCGCCTTGACTGGCCGCCGGTCGGGTCAATTATCGCCAGTACGCCGGAAAGCCGCATCACCCAGCAGAAGCTGGCGCTGCTCGCCAAACTCGATAATCTGCAGCGCCTGGGGATCAACACCGTCTTTTTCCAGGTGAAACCGGACGGTACGGCGCTCTGGCGGTCGGATATTCTGCCGTGGTCCGATATGCTGACCGGCAAAATCGGCGAATACCCCGGCTACGATCCGCTGCAGTTTATGCTGGATGAAGCGCACAAGCGCGGCATGAAGGTCCACGCATGGTTTAACCCTTACCGCGTCTCGGTCAACACCAAACCGTCGACGATTGCCGAGCTGAACAACACCCTCACTCAGGTGCCGGCCAGCGTGTTCGTCCTGCACCGTAACTGGATCCGCACCGCCAGCGATCGCTTTGTTCTCGACCCGGGTATTCCCGAAGCGCGTGACTGGATCACCAGCATTGTCGCTGAAGTGGTGCAGAACTACCCGATTGACGGCGTGCAGTTCGATGACTATTTCTACACCGAAACCGCTTCTTCCCCGCTTAACGACAACGAGACCTTCCGTCGTTACGGGCAGGGCTATGCCTCGAAGGGCGACTGGCGGCGGCATAACACTCAGCAGCTTATTGCCCAGGTCTCCGCGACCATTAAAAAACTCAATCCGAACGTCGAGTTTGGCGTGAGCCCGGCCGGGGTGTGGCGCAACCGCTCCCACGATCCGGCGGGGTCTGATACCCGTGGCGCGGCCGCCTATGATGAATCCTATGCCGATACCCGCAGCTGGGTGCAGCAGGGACTGCTCGACTACATCGCCCCGCAGATTTACTGGCCGTTTGCCCGCGATGCGGCGCGCTACGATGTGCTGGCCAACTGGTGGGCCGAGGTGGTCAAGCCGACGCATACCCGGCTGTATATCGGCGTGGCCCTGTACAAGGTGGGTGAACCGTCCAAAAATGAACCTGACTGGACGGTGGATGGCGGCGTGCCGGAGCTGAAAAAACAGCTCGACCTCAATGAGTCCCTGCCGCAGATCCAGGGCACCATCCTGTTCCGCGAAAACAACCTCAATCAGCCGCAGACCCGCCAGGCGGTTAACTACCTGCGCAGCCGCTGGGGGCCGCCGCAGAGCTAACCGCCAGCCGGCTTCGCTATCCCGCCTGCAGCCCTTGCTGCAGGCGGGCGTGCAGTTTCAGCATGTTCTCCGTGATGGCCCGCCAGACGTGGGCGGAAAAGTCCGACGGCAGCGTCCGGCGGGCGCTTTCGATGGCCTGCGGCACGCGGTCGGCAAACTCGCCCAGGATCGCCAGCATCTGCTCCCGGGGGAAGTTAACCGCTTTGGCGGTCGCCAGAAAATGACGCGGATAGATAGCGTTAATCTCCGTTTTCCGCCCTTTTGTGGCATTGAGCCCCATCGACAGCTTCAGGTCGCGCAGATGCAGTCCCGTCCCGCCCAGCACCGGAAATGCCGAAATAATGTCGTAGAACGGCGTGAGCCGGTAGCTGCCGCCGGGCAGCAAAAAGAGCGAGAAGTTCTTCGCATGCCCGTCCGTTGCCCCGGTCAGCCACTGGAACACCATGAACTTCATAAAGTCATAGCGATCTTTCAGGGCCTCACTGGAACCCAGCAGAAAGGTCATGATCGCGGCGATACCCGGCCCGCCGTCAGACTCATATTTCATCGACGACGGTATGCCGAATGCCTGACACAGATCCTCCTGCGGCAGACGCAGCAGCACGCGCCCCTCCTGCGCCCAGCGCCGGTCGAAGCGGGTCACCGCCAGCGCACGGATCCGCGGCGTGTTGATAATCTCCGCCTCCGGCACCGCCAGGCCCAACGCCCTGGCCAGCGCCAGGCACAGATATTCGTTATCCACGCTTTCACGCAGATCCAGCGTCGCATTGGGCTGCTTTATCTCGCCGATAGGCAGTTTAATGATATGGGTGGTCGGGGTGGTGCCCTGCGGAATACACCAGTGCTCGCCCATTCGCAGCAGCGCGGTTTTCTCCTGAGCGCCGGCCACCGAGATACGAAAATCGTCCTGGCCGGTCACCATCCCGAGAGGAATATCCGACTGGTAGGCGGTCAGCAAAGCGGTGAGCTGCGCCTCATCCAGCGTCTGCCAGCGCAACGCGGCAAGATACGCCTCTTCCCCCGACGGCAGCAGAGTCACCGCCCCTACGCTGTCCCGCCCGACCTCGGCCAGCAGATCGAACGGCTGTTTCGAACGCGCCTGATAGCGCCTGACGATCCGCTCGCGGACCTGCGGGCTGTCGGGCAGCAGGTTATCAAAATAGTGATACACCGCGTCGGCGGTAATATTGCCATACTGCAGCGGCAGCGAGAGGGAGAGCGGTCTGGCGCGCGGGCTGCGCAGCCACTCCTCATCATAGCGGAAACTGTGCGCCCCGTTGGCCTGGCGGGTTAAGGTTCCCACGCGCGCATTGTTCATCCAGGTGGTGAGCGTCGCCATTACCAGTCAAGATCCGTGGTGTTATCGGGAACCATCGCCGTCTCTGTCGGTTTGGCGTTCAGGGTCATCGCCACCCCCAGCGACTGGAGGATCTTAAACAGGGTGGTTAAGGTGGTTTTGTCGGGGTGATTTTCAAAATTGGACAGCGTCGCCTGTTTAATGCCGATCCGGCTGGCCAGCGCCTCCTGAGTCCAGTGATTTTGCTGGCGCAGCAGTTTCAGGTAATTGGCCAGCTGAACCGGACTGTATATCTGCGGGGAATTCATCGCCTTGTTCCTCACCATCATTTATCCCCCTATCGGGATAAAACTGGTTTTATACCCTGCAAGGGATAATGTCAAGTTTATCCCCTGGTGGGGATAGGTCAATGATTATCCTTACGTAGGGATAAAGCAGAAGGGATGGCAGCCGGAGCAACGTGGTCTGCCCGGTGGCGGCTGCGCCTTACCGGGCCTACGGGCTGTCGCTACCAGTTTCATCATCATCCAGGCCGGGCAAGCGCAGCGCCGCCCGGCAATGGCTGTCACTCGGGCAACGCGCAGCCGGGCTTAGCTGCCGCGGTAGGTCGACCACCCGCCCGGGGCGATCAGAAACGGCAGATGGAAATGGTCCTCTGCCGCCTCGCCAATGACAAAATCAATCTGCGCTCGGGTAAAAACGCTCTCGCGCCCGGCACGGGCAAACCACGCCCCGGTTTCCGCGGTTAAACAGTAGCGCCCCGCCGGCAGCGGCGCAGCGCTGAAGGTGACGATACGCCCCTGGGCGTTGGTCACCAGGTTCGCCAGGGTCTCGCCCTCCCGGCTCAGGCTGACCGCGACGCCTTCAGCCGGCGTGCCGGTGGAAATATCCAGAATATGGGTGCTCAGGGTGCTCATTCGCCAATCGCTCCTTCCAGTCTTAACATCGTAATTTCCCGCAGCTGGGCAAGCGCCTCAGCCACTTCTTCGTCAGCGGTATGCTGCAGCCGGCGCGTCAGCGCCTGCAGAATCTCTTCGCCGCTGCGCCCTTTGGCGCGGATTAAAAACACCCGGCCAAAGCGGGCTTCGTAGCGGGCATTCCCCTCCCGCAGGGCCTGCGCCAGTCTTTCATTATCGCTGTCCACCGCCGACTGCTCCTGGCGTGACATCGTCGCGTGCGCCTGGCTGCCGCTCGGTTTTTCGCCGATCCGCGGATGGGCGCTGAGCGCCGCGTTCAGATCGTTCTCTCCCCAGTCGCCCATCGCTTCCCGGGCGACCTGCAGCAGCGCTTCACGGTTGGCGAAGGGGCGCAAGTTCACCAGCTTATCGCTCCAGGCCGGGATCGCCACACAGGGAGCCAGCAGCTCCCCTGCCTCATCGCCACTCAGGCTGTTAAACTGACTCAGCGCGATCATCCTGACTCCTTATCGTTTTCGTCGCCGCCTGCTCCTGCGGCAGAACAAGGTTCAGCGCTATCGCCACCAGCCCACCGCTGGTGGCCGCGGAACCGAACAGATCGCCGACCATCGGCGGAAAATGGCTGAGAAACGCCGGCACCGACTCCACGCCAAGACCCGCGCCAAACGCCAGACCCACGATCAGCACATCGCGTCGGGTGAGCGGGTTCTGGGTAATGATCCGGATCCCGGCCGCCACCACGCAGCCAAACATCACCATCGTAGCGCCCCCCAGCACCGGCGCCGGGATCTGCCGCAACAGTTCGCCCACCGGCGGGAACAGCCCGAGCAGGATCAGAATCACGCCAATGTAGCGTCCGACATAGCGGCTGGCCACCCCGGTCATCTGGATCACGCCGTTGTTCTGCGCGAAAGTCGTGTTCGGAAAGGCGCTGAGCATTGCGGCCACCATGCAGCTGACGCCATCCGCCAGGATACCGCCCTTCAGCCGGTTGCGGAAAGCGCGATCGTCAACAGACTGTTGTGAAATCAGCGAGTTGGCCGTCAGATCGCCCACCGCCTCCAGAATACACACCAGCGACACCAGCGCCACCGGCAGAAATATCGCGCTGTTAAACTGAAAGCCAAACGGGAACAGCGTTGGCAGGCGAAACAGGGTGTCGCCCAGGCTGTGAAGATGGAACTGACCGCTCAGCCCTGCCGCCACACAGCCCACGGCAATGCCCACCACCACCGAGGAGAGCCGCAGCCAGCGGTTTTTGGCGCAGCTCAACAGGACGATAACGCCAAGGGTACCCGCCCCGAGCGCGATATTGCTCATGCTGGCGAAATCCTGCGCCTTTTCCCCACCGCACCAGTTAATGACGCTGACCTTGATCAGGCTGATGCCGATCAGCGCAATCACGCTGCCGGTAATGATAGGGGTAAAGATTTTCTTCAGCGGTTCGATAAAGCGGCTGACAATCACCGGCACCAGGGCGGCGACAAAGTTAACGCCAAACAGCATCGCCATAATATCCTGCGGCCCGCCGCCCTGCGCTTTCACCCACATCCCTCCGGCTACCGCCACGCCCAGAAAGGCGAAGCTGGTGCCCTGCATGCAGATCATCCCGGCGCCAATGCCCCAGACCCGGTTGGACTGCAGAAAGGTACCGATACCCGAAGCCAGCAGCGACATACTGATGAGATACGGCAGCCAGTCGCCAAGTCCGAGGGTGGCGCCGATGATCAGCGGCGGCGTGATGATCCCCACCAGACCCGCCAGCACATGCTGGAGGGCGCTAAAAAAGGCAGGAAGCGGTGGGATCCGCTGTTCGAGGCCGTAAAGCAGGCCGCTGTGATGTTCGTCAGACATGGTGTTATCCCGTAGCAAAGAGAAGTGCATGGGCTACTGCACAAAGCAGGCCAGAGACGACAAAAGCGCACGAATAAATTTATTAACACTTCAAAATCATAAGCTTAAATTACTCGAATGATGCATCACTTCCCTCCGCTGCTGAACCAGGCTTATGAAACGATAGATTCTTAATGCAACATAAAGAAACTTTTGATTCATAAAAAGGCAACCAATGCATCACATTGCACCGAGGTGGTGCGCCATGACCTGTCGCTGTGCCTCTGGCGGGCGGTTTTCCTCTCTTCGGCGAACTGGTACGCAAATTGCTGTAGTCAGTGCCTACATCTGGAGAAGGAGAAAAAAATGAAAGCAATCGTGATTGGCGCGGGCATCGGCGGCTTAAGTGCGGCAGTGGCGCTCAAACAGTCGGGGATCGACTGCGACGTCTATGAGGCGGTGAAAGAGATCAAACCGGTCGGCGCGGCGATTTCCGTATGGCCCAACGGCGTGAAATGCATGGCCCACCTCGGCATGGGCGATATCATGGAAACCTTCGGCGGACCGCTGCGCCGCATGGCGTATCGCGATTTCCGCAGCGGCGAGAACATGACCCAGTTCAGCCTCGCGCCGCTGATCGAACGCACCGGCAGCCGCCCCTGCCCGGTATCCCGCGCAGAGCTGCAGCGGGAAATGCTGGATTTCTGGGGACGGGAGCGCGTGCAGTTCGGCAAACGCGTCACCCGCTGTGAAGAAAACGCCGACGGCGTGACGGTGTGGTTTACCGACGGCAGCAGCGCCAGCGGCGATCTGCTGATAGCCGCCGACGGCAGCCATTCCGCGCTGCGTCCGTGGGTGCTCGGCTTTACCCCGCAGCGCCGCTACGCCGGCTACGTCAACTGGAACGGTCTGGTGGAAATAGATGAAGCGCTGGCACCCGGCGATCAGTGGACCACCTTTGTCGGCGAAGGCAAGCGCGTCTCGCTGATGCCGGTCTCCGCTGGCCGGTTCTACTTTTTCTTTGATGTGCCGCTGCCGGCGGGTCTGGCCGAGGATCGTGACACCCTGCGCGCTGACCTCAGCCGCTACTTTGCCGGCTGGGCGCCGCCGGTGCAGAAGCTGATCGCCGCCCTTGACCCGCAGACCACCAACCGTATTGAAATCCACGATATCGAACCGTTCAGCCGCCTGGTGCGCGGTCGCGTCGCGCTGCTGGGCGACGCCGGACACAGCACCACCCCGGATATTGGCCAGGGGGGATGTGCGGCGATGGAAGATGCGGTGGTGCTGGGCGCCGTTTTCCGCCAGACCCGCGATATTGACGCCGCCCTGCGCGAGTATGAAGCCCAGCGCTGCGATCGGGTTCGCGATCTGGTGTTGAAGGCGCGCAAGCGCTGCGATATCACCCACGGTAAGGATATGCAGCTCACCGAAGCCTGGTACCAGGAGCTGCGGGAGGAGACCGGCGAACGGATTATCAACGGCATGTGCGACACCATCCTCAGCGGGCCGCTGGGCTGACGGTCGCCATGGACTCAATCACCGCGCTCAGCGTCTGAATGGCCATCTGCGCGGGACGCGATAGCTGACGCGAGGGCGCGGTGCACAGCGCCAGAGTCAGCGGCCGCAGCAGCGTACTGCGCAGCGGGATAAAGGCCAGCTGTCCGCGCTGAACCTCGTCCAGCACGTCGAGCAGGCTGAGGAGCGTCACGCCGCTGCCGCGCAGCACCAGCGATTTAATGAGACGAATATCATTGCAGCTGATGGTATTCTCTGGCGCAAAGTCATGGTGGCGATAGAGGAGCGCAACACGCTCATGAACAATCAGCGGCGCGCCGGGCACGATGTGCCGCTCCAGGCTGAGCTCGCCCAGAGACAGGGCCTTCGCCCCCGCCAGGGGGTGGTCCGGGCGCATCACAATCCCCACCTCCAGTTCGGCAAAGGCCAGTACGCTGAGTCCGGCCTGCCCCTGCGGATCGAGGATCAGACCGACGTCCAGATCCGCCTGACGCACTTTCTGGCTGACGGTGTGGCTGTCGGCCACCTGCAGATCCAGCTCCAGCCACGGCCAGCGGGCGATGATCTCCGCCAGCGCGGCGGCGAAGCCGCCTTCCGCCAGCGCCTGCACCATGCCGACGCTGACGCTCCCGCGCTTCATCCCCTGCAGCTCATCAAATTTTTGCCGGGTCTGACGAAACTCCTTCTGCCAGCGCAACAGATTGTCATACAGCAGTTCACCCGCAGTGGTCATCCGTAGTCCCTCCGGCAGCCGCTCGAACAGCGGCGTCCCGAAGGCCTCCTCGGCCTGCAGGATCTGGCGGTTAATCGCCGAGGCCGAGATATGCAGCTGCTCGGCGGCCCGGCGCAGGCTGCCGCAGCGAGCCACGGCGATGAAATAGTGGGCGAAACGGGAAAATGGACTCATGGTGCCCCTGTACTCTTTTTTGCAACAGCAGAGTGAATTAATGGTGATGGATGTGAACACCCTAATATGACAACAATAATCTCACAACAATAAAACAATCACCGATGTGAGCAGGAAGAGAAATCATGAAGACAACCACCCCCACGCCCCCCGCCCATTGCACCTTCGATCCGGAAGACTGGCTGCGGCTGGCCCGTTGCTGGCACCCGGTGGCCCGCGCCTGCGATATTGACGGCGCTCCGGTGAAAGCCACCCTGCTGGACGAACAGCTGGTTATCTATCGCATTAAAGGCCAGGTGGTGGTCGCCCGCGACGTCTGCCCGCACCGCGGCGTCCCGCTGACCCTGGGGTTTCATGAAGAAGAAGGCATCGTCTGCCCCTATCATGGCCTGCGCTTTGGCGAGGATGGCCGCTGCAACCGCATCCCCTCCAGTCCGGGGCAACCCATTCCGGCCAAACTGCATCTCACCAGCTTCGCCGTGGAGGAGCGTTACGGGCTGATCTGGACCTGCCTGGACTGCGATCCGGACAATCCGCCGCCGTTACCGACCATGCCGCACTGGGACGACGCCGGCTTTCAGCAAATCAACTGTCCGGCCTTTGAAGTGAAGGGCTTTGCCGGCCGCCAGGTCGAAGGCTTTCTAGATGTCGCCCACTTCGCGTGGATCCACACCGAGACCTTCGCCGATCCGGACAACCAACAGGTGCCGGACTACACCCCGCAGGAGACGCCGTTCGGCTTTGTTGCCGACTACTGGAGCTCGGTAGGCAATTACCCGGCCAGCTCCGATTTCCGCGCGCCGGAAGGGTTCCAGTGGCTGCGTCACTTTGAAATGCATCTGCCGTTCACCGCCACGCTGACCATCCATTTCCCTGCCGATGCGAAGCTGGTGATCATGAACGCCGCCTCACCGGTGTCGTCGCGCGTGACGCGAATGTTTGCCCCTATCGCCCGCAATTTTGACCTGCATGTGCCGGTGGAAGACGTTCATGCGTTCAACCTGCGGGTGTTTGAGGAGGACCGGCTGATGGTTGAGACCCAGCGCCCGGAGCGGCTGCCGCTGGATCTGACCCTGGAGGCGCATATTCCGGCAGACCGCAGCTCTATCGCCTACCGGCGCGGGCTGAAGAAGATGGGCTTTGGCGATTTCTTTCTGGTATGAGTGGAGGTCTTATGCGCGACATACTCCCGGTGGTGGTCGATGGCCTGTGGCGCCAGGGCGCGAAAAATCTGGCCGTTCGTCTGGTGAGCGCCGATGGGCAACCGCTGCCGGCGTGGGCGCCCGGCGCCCATATCGACCTCCATCTCCCCTGCGGGCTGATCCGTCAGTATTCGCTGACCGGCAGCCCGGCCAGACGGGATCACTATCTGCTCTGCGTCGCCCGCGAGGCGCAGTCGCGAGGCGGCTCTCGTTATATTCATGACACCCTGCGTCCGGGGCAGCCCTTGCTGATCTCTGCTCCGCGCAACCACTTTCCCCTGCACGGGGGCGGCCACGTGGTGCTCCTCGCCGCCGGGATCGGCATTACACCGCTGCTGGCGATGGCCCATGCGCGGGCGTCGTCCGGCGCCAGCTTTACGCTGCACTATTACGTCAGCCGCGCGCAGGAGGCCGCCTTCGCCACCGAGATCGCCAGCCAGCTCACCGGCGGAACCTGCCTGATCCACAGCTCTGCCGACGGGCAGAGTCCGCGCCTGCGGCTGGCGCAGGATCTGGGCGCGCCGGACGCCGACACCCGAGTCTATTTCTGCGGACCGCCGGGGTTTATGGCCCAGGTGCGCGACACCGCGCTGGCGGCCGGCTGGGCGGAAACGCAACTGCACAGCGAAGCGTTCCAGCCGACCGTCCCGACGGCGGCGTCGGCGGAGGACGGCACCTTCACCATCACCCTCGCCTCCACCGGTGAGCGCTGGCCGGTCCCGGGGGACAAAACCATCGCCCGGGTGCTGCAGGAGCATGGCGTTGAGGTGCCGCTCTCCTGCGAGATGGGGATCTGCGGCGCCTGCCTGACGCCGGTGCGGGAGGGAACGGTAGACCACCGGGATACCGTGCAGTCGGAGGCGGAAAAACAGGCCGCGGAGCAGCATATCGCGCTGTGCTGCTCCCGCAGTCTGTCGGCCAATTTAGTTATCGATCTCGCGGGATAAGCGGCCGGTCTCCGGCTGCTCGGCGCTGGCGACCGGTTTCACCCGCACGGCGGTGAAGACCACGACCATCGCGGTCAACAGTAGCAAACCGCTGCCGGTGAAGACGCCGCTGGCGCCATGCAGATCGAACACCGCCCCGCCGCCGGCGGCGCCGGCGCTGATGGCCAGCTGAATAGAGGCCACCAGCAGACCGCCTGCGCTTTCCGCCTCATCCGGCACGGTGGTGGCCAGCCAGGTGGACCAGGCCACCGGCACCAGACCGAAGGCAAATCCCCACAGGGCGACCAGCACCCCGTCGAGCACGGACAGATGGCCAAACGTCACCATCAGCAGCGCCAGGACGCTCATCATCAGCGGCACCAGCGCCAGGGTCAGACGCAGGCTGCGGCTCAGCAGATAGCCCGCCACCGAGGTGCCGACAAAGTTAGCGACACCGAAGCCGAGCAAAATCAGCGAAACGCCTTCAACGCTGGCCTGCGCGACGGTCTCAAGGAACGGTCGCAGGTAGGTGAAGAAGGCAAAATGGCCGCTGAAAATCAGGATCGACGCCAGCATGCCCCCCAGCATACCGGGACGGCGCAGCACCCTGAACAGCGTGGAGAAGGTGCCAACGCTTTCCGGCCGCATGGAGGGCAGCACCCACAGCTGCCAGAGCAGCGCCAGCAGGCTGGGTATCGCGCAGAGAATAAACACGTTGCGCCAGCCGATCAGCTCTCCGAGGTAGCTGCCGAGCGGCGCGGCCACCACCGTGGCGACAGACACCGCGGAAAAGATGATCGCCAGCGCTTTCGGCACATGGGCCGCCGGCACCAGACGCATCGCCGTGGCGGTGGACATCGCCCAGAAACCGCCGATGGCGATCCCCAACAGCAGACGACCAAGCAGGAGAAACGCCAGCGAACCGGCAAAAGCGACCATCAGGCTGGAGACAATCTGCAGCACGGAAAAGAACATCAGCACCCAGCGGCGGTCGATATTGCGGGTGGCGGTGGCGATCAGCAGGCCGGTGACTAACGCCACTAACGCCGTGGCGGTCACCGCCTGCCCGGCCATCCCTTCGCTGACGCCGAGGCTGCTGGCCATCGGCGTTAACAGGCTGGCGGGCAGAAATTCAGCCACGATCAGGCCGAACACCCCGAGGGCCAGGGCATAGACGGCGCGCCAGGCAGGCCTGACGGGTGACAGGCTCGCGTCAGCAGCTATGCAGGAAGTCATATACATCTCTCCAGGTTTATTAACATCCTGGTCATCTTAGGGGCTTACCCCTGGACGATATATGATGCATACTCTTCAGTTATTGATTATTCGTCCGGAATTACCATGAGCCAGCCCACTATCGACCTGACCAGCGAACTGCTGCGCGGTATGCGCCTCTCCGGCGTGAATTACCGGCGCATCGAGACCTCCCGCCCGTTTGGCGTCGGCTTTAGCGCCGTGGCGGGCAAAGCCCAGTTCCATTTCATCAGCCGCGGGCCGGTGCTGCTGCGCATGGCCAGCGGAGAACAGTTCACCCTGGAGAGCGGCGACGCGCTGTTTATTCCCAACGGCGACGGGCACGCCCTGCTCTCCGATCCGCAGGCCGCGGTGGTGAATGTGGCGCAGCTGAACAGCGAAACGGTGTGCAGCACGGTCAGTTGTATCAACGCTGGTGGCCAGCCTGACTGCCCGGAGCGCGCCGTGATTTTCAGCGGTTGTATGGACTTTGAACTCGGCGGCATGCAGCCGCTGGTGAAGGCCATGCCCGAAGTGATGCGGGTGAGCTGCCTGCTCAACACCTGGCCGGAGATCCAGCCGCTGCTGGCGGCGATGGAGCGGGAATCGCTCACCCGCCAGGCGGGCTATGCCGGGATCCTCGCCCGACTGGCGGACGTGGTGGCCGCGCTGATTGTCCGCGGCTGGGTGGCCTGCGGGTGCGGTAACGCCACCGGCTGGGTGCAGGTCCTGCGCGATCCCCGGCTGGCGAAAGCGATCTACGCCATGCATCAACGTCCGGGCGTTAACTGGAAAGTGGAAGATCTGGCGCGGGAGGCGGGGCTGTCGCGCTCTCTCTTCGCCGAGCGTTTTCTTGCCGCCACCGGCACCACCCCCGCCCGCTATCTCACCGAGCTACGTATGCGGCTGGCGGTGCAGTACATCACCCACGAAGGCCAGGCGCTGGAAAAAGTCGCCTTCAGCCTCGGGTATCAGTCGCTGGCGGCCTTCAGCCGGGCGTTCAAACGCATCACCGGCCAGCCGCCGGGGGCCCTGCGCGCGACGGTACGCTAGCGTCAGCCGTTATATAAAGCGATACACGCCGTTGCCGACGCGAAAGCGTTGCCCCTTAAGCGCCGGGTTGGCGACGCGAAACACCAGCTCGGTCAGCTGGTTGGCGGGTCCCTGGCGGAAAGTAAACCACTGGCCGCCCGCGTCCAGCCCCTGCTCTCCCTGTGACGGGAAGCCCAGCAGTGCCTGCCAGCGGTCGCGCACCGCCTGCGGATTGTCCACCTCGAACACCGCCTGCTCGAGCACAATGTCGCCCAGCGGATGAGGCACGTCCAGCCCCTGGGCGCGCAGCCGCGCCAGCCGGGTCTCGTCGTCTTCTCCCCACTGCAGCACAAAAGGAAAGACCAGCCCGTCGGTGTCGCCATCGATGGTGAAGATCCGCCAGCGGATGACATTGCCCTGCGGATCGTGGCGCTGGCCATCGACAATCGGTGACACCGCCAGCCCGTTGCGACGCAAGTGGTCATGGGTGGCCTCGATGTCGTCGCTGCGCAGCGCGACGCGAAACAGCGCTTCGTTCTCCGGCAGCAACCGCGCGGCATCCCGCGAGAGCAGAAATCTGTCCGTCGCGGCGCGCAGTTCGTCCGGGTCGGAAATGGCGAGGAATTCGATATAGGTCAGACCAAAATAGCTCAGCGCATTGCGGGTTCCCCACCCCGGATGGCGCCCGCCGCCCGCCGCCCGCAGCTGCTGCCCGGCAAAGATTTCAATCGCCGCTTCCGGCTGATTCACAAACTGTACTGCGTGATCCCACTGCAAGGTGGCCATGATCTCTCCCGGGGTTGTGCCTGTTAAGACGTCTGCGGCAAAAGATAGTGCTGGGGTGAAGGCAATGGCAAACAAGAATTATGTATATTGAAAGCTGGATAAGTGATTTATATCAACGCGGTATGTTGAGTGTGACAGGCGATGAAACGGCGGGCTAACGAATTGCCCGCCGGCGGGATCAGACCGACCCTTCTTTCTCAATCACCAGAATACGCGCCGCCCCCTGGGGATGGGCGACATGCTCGCATCCCACCTCGGCGTAAAAGATATCTCCGGCGTTCAGCATGATCACCTGTTCCTCGCCGTCGACCTTCACATGCATCGCCACCTGACCATCCATCACGGCAAACACCTCCTGACCGTCGTTGATGTGCCAGATATAGGGTTGGTCGGTCCAGTGCAGGCGCACGGTGGTGCCGGAAAAATTGGCAATGTCCAGCGCGCCCCACGCGCGGTCGGCGGTGAAATCTTTACTGCTCCAGCTCTGCATGATGTTGTCCTGTGGTAAGGGTTATTTTTTCTGCCAGTTTGCCCAGGGATCCGCTTTCTCCGCCGGCGCATCGTCGTCGAGCGAAGCCAGATACATCGCCTCCACCTCTTTACGCGCCCACGGCGTCCGGCGGAGAAATTTCAGGCTGGACTTGATGCTGGGATCGCTTTTAAAGCAGTTAATGTTGACATGGCGGGCCATTTCCGCCCAGCCGTAGCGCGCCACCAGGGCATTGAGCAGCGCTTCCAGCGTCACGCCGTGCAGGGGATCTTTTGAGCTGTGCATGAGGATACATCCGTTCCGCATTAAAAAAGTGCGCCCACCTTACTGACTCTCGGTGACGGGCGCAACGGCTTCAGTTCGCCCTTACGCCTTTATCTATTTAACGCAAAAGCACTGAACCCCGCGCGGACATAAATTAGAAAATAACGTTATTGGTTGCTTATCTGGCCCTGAGGCAAGCTGTGCTCAGCCCCGGACAGAGGAAATCACCATGCGCTGCTGTTGTGCCAGAACCCTGAACCTGAATCGACCCATAACTTATTATCCCGTTTTCGGAGAACACAATGAACGCGACCACCCTGCCGATTCTCGATCTGGCCCGCTACGCGGACCCCGCGGATAAAGCGGCCTTCCTGGCCGACCTGCGTCACGCCGCCCGCGACATCGGCTTCTTTTATCTGATCAACCACGGTGTCGACGACGCGCTTCAATATGAAGTTCAGCGCGAGTCCCAGCGCTTTTTTGCGCTCGATGATGCGCAAAAACAGCAGGTGGCGATGATCCACTCCCCCCATTTTCGCGGCTATAACCGCGCGGCCTCTGAGCTGACGCGCGGCCAGCCTGACTGGCGAGAGCAGTTTGATATCGGCGCCGAACGTCCGGCGCTGACCCTCAGCGACGACGCGCCGCGCTGGCAGCGCCTGCAGGGTCCGAATCTGTGGCCTGCCGCGCTGCCATCGCTAAAACCGGTATTACTTCACTGGCAACAGCAGATGACTCAGGTGGGGATCCGCCTGCTGCGCGCCTTTGCCGAAGCGCTGCAGCTCCCGGAGAATGCCTTTGACCGGCTTTACGGCGACCAACCCAACGAGCATATCAAGCTGATCCGTTATCCCGGCCAGCAGGAGACCCAGAGCAGCCAGGGCGTTGGCGCCCATAAAGATTCCGGTTTTCTCAGCTTCCTGCTGCAGGACGAGCAGAAAGGGCTGCAGGTTGAGGTGGCGCCCGGGCAGTGGATCGACGCCGTACCGCTGGCCGGCAGCTTTGTGGTCAATATTGGCGAATTGCTGGAGCTGGCCACCAACGGCTATCTGCGCGCTACCGTTCACCGGGTGGTGTCACCGCCGGCTCAGCAGCAGCGCCTCTCCATCGCTTTCTTCCTTGGCGCCCAGCTTGACGCGGTGGTGCCGGTTTATACCCTGCCGCCCGAGCTGGCGCGTGAAGCGCGCGGTCCGGACAGCGACCCGCACAATCCGCTGCTGCGCGATGTCGGCTGGAATTATCTCAAGGGCCGTCTGCGTTCCCATCCGGACGTGGCGGAACGCTACTATCAGGACGTTTTTCGCGAACGCGCCGAGCAATTGATCGTTTAACCATAACTAAAAAGGAACACACCATGAAATATGCTGCTTTTAAACTGGCAGGAGTCGCACTGTCTCTTTCTCTGGCATGGACGTCTGCCCAGGCCGCCGCGCTGCGCGTCGCCGCGGACCCGGTTCCCCACGCGGAGATCCTCAACTACATCAAAAAAATCGATCCCAGTCTCGATCTCAAGGTGGTGGAGCTGACCAGCGGGGTCAACGCCAATGAACTGCTGGCCAGTGGCGATGTGGATGCCAACTACTTCCAGCATGTCCCCTACCTGAAGGATCAGGAGAAAGCGCTGGGTAAAACCTTTGCCGTCGCGGCCACGGTTCATATTGAGCCGCTGGGGATCTACTCGCATAAGCATAAAGATTTCTCGTCGCTGCCGGAAAACGCCACGGTGGCGGTACCGAATAACACCACCAACCTGAGCCGGGCGCTGTTCCTGCTGCAGGCGCAGAAGCTTATTAAGCTGGACCCCAAATTTACCGACCCGGCCACCACCCTGGCGACGCCGAAGGATATTGTCGAGAACCCGAAACACCTGAAGATCCTGGAGATTGAATCGCCGCAGATCCCGCGCTCCCTCGACGATGTCGACCTGGCGGTGATTAACGGTAACTACGCGCTGGAAGCCGGTCTGGTGCCAGCGAAAGATGCCCTGGGGCTGGAAAGCGCCGAGCATAACCCCTACGCCAATATCCTGGTGACCACCCCGGCCCTGGCGAATGACCCGCGTATTAAGGCGCTGGCGAAAGACCTGACGTCGCCGCAGGTGGCGGAGTTTATCCGTAAAAACTACAACGGGTCGGTGATCCCGGTGGCCCCTCAGTCATGATCACCATCGAAGGGCTGAGCAAAACCTACGCCGGAACCGGCCGACCGGCGCTGAACGATATCGCGTTACAGATCCCGAAAGGGGCGATATACGGCATTCTCGGGCGCAGCGGCGCCGGCAAAAGTACGCTCATCCGCTGTCTCAATTTGCTGGAGCGGCCCACCTCGGGCCGCATTCTGGTGAACGGACAGGATATTACTCAGCTGAACAAGGCGGCGCTGCGGGATTATCGCCTGCGCACCGGGATGATTTTCCAGCACTTCAATCTGCTGCATGCCCGCACCGTCGCCGCCAACATCGCGGTGCCGCTGGAGATTGCCGGGGTGCCGCGGGCCGCTCGCGAAGCGCGGGTGCGCGAACTGCTGGAGCTGGTGGATCTCAGCGAAAAGGCCGCCGCTTTCCCGTCGCAGCTTTCCGGCGGGCAAAAACAGCGCGTCGGCATCGCCCGGGCGCTGGCCGCCCGACCGGAGGTGCTGCTGTGCGACGAGGCGACCAGCGCTCTGGATCCCGAGACCACCGCCTCGGTGCTGGCTCTGCTGGCGGATATTAACCAGCGGCTCAATCTGACCATTGTGCTGATAACGCACCAGCTGGAGGTGGTGAAAACCATTTGTGACCACGCAGCGCTGCTGGAACAGGGCGAGATTGTCGAGAGCGGCAAACTCGCCGACCTGCTGGTGACCCCATGGTCGCGGCTGCGCCAGTCGTTGCTGCACGACCCGCAGGCTGAACAGGATTTTCTTACCCGTCACGGCGTTCAGGGGAGGCCATTATGCGGAGTAGCATGAGCTGGGAAGATTTGTGGCCGTTATTACTCGACGGCACGTTGGATACGCTCTATATGGTGGGCCTGGCGGCCCTGTTTACCGTGCTGATCGGGCTGCCCACCGGTGTGTTGTTATTTATTTCCCGCGCCAACGGGCTGGCGCCGATGCCGAAACTGAACGCGCTGTTAGGCGCGGTGATCAACATCGGCAGGTCGCTACCGTTTATCGTGCTGCTGATCGCCCTGATCCCTTTTACCCGGCTGATCGTCGGCACCACGCTGGGCAGCACCGCCGCCATCGTGCCGGTGACCATCGGCGCCTTTCCGTTCTTTGCCCGCCTGACGGAAAACGCGCTCGACGAGGTGGATTACGGAAGAATCGAAGCCATTCTGTCGATGGGCGGCAACGTCTGGCACGTGATTTTTAAATCCCTGCTGCCAGAAGCCCTGCCGACGCTGCTGGCCGGGATCACGCTGACCATTGTGATGCTGATTGGCTTTTCGTCGATGGCCGGGGTGATCGGCGGCGGCGGACTCGGCGACCTCGCCATCCGCTACGGCTATCAGCGATTCAATAATGAGGTGATGTTTGGCACCGTGCTGATCCTGGTGGCGATGGTTCAGGGCGTGCAGATGGCCGGCGATCGGCTGGTGCGCAGCCTGGCCCACCGCCGTTAGCCGTCAGTCATTAGTTCCAGCCGCTCTCTGCCGCCAGCTGGCGGACCAGACTGGCGGCGTCACACTCGCGGATCAACCCCACCCCCTGCCCGGCCCAGTGGGCGCCATACTCATGGACGCCCTGGGCTTTCGCGGCGGCGGCCAGCGCTTTGCCGATATCATACGCCAGCGGATAATCCGGCACGGCGCTCGTCGGACAGGCTTCCCCCAGCGCGCAGAAGGCATTAGCCAGACAGCGTGCCGGACGCCCGGATATCGCGGAGGTCAGCACCGTACGCCCGTCAAGGCTGTTGTGGATCGCCGCGCGATAGCCGGCGTCGGCGGCCGATTCCGGACACAGTAAAAACGCCGTACCGAGCTGTACGCCCTGCGCCCCCAACTGCATCACGCTAGCGATCCCCGCTCCGTCCATGATGCCCCCGGCGGCCACTACCGGGATGGTTAGTCGACGCCGCAGAAGTTGCACCAGGGTGAAGGTGCTCAGCTGCGCGTCAGGCGCCTGCGGAGCAAAGATCCCCCGGTGCCCGCCCGCCTCATAGCCCTGAGCGACCACTACGTCGATCCCCTGCTGTTCAATCAGCAGCGCCTCCTGGAGCGAGGTTGCCGTCGCCAGGGTGACAATCCCCTGCTGTCGCAGACGCTGGATCGTCTCACCTTCAGGAAGGCCGAAATGAAAGCTCACCACCGCCGGCGAGTGGTCGAGAAGCAGCTCCAGCATGGCGGTGTGGCCGATAAACGTCTGGTATATCTCCCTAAGTGATGCCGGAGGCGTACTGCCAAAGCGGGTAAAATGGGGGCGCAGCGTCTCTGCCCAGTCCGCTTCACGTGGGGCGTTGCGCCGCGGCGGCGCATGGCAAAATAAATTGACATTGAACGGCCGGTCCGTCAGCTGGCGGGTGGCGACGATCATCGCTTCCGCCTGGGCAACGGTTGCAGCGCCCAGCCCCAGCGAACCCAGCGCCCCGGCATTACTCACCGCAGCAGCCAGCGCGGGGGTGGAGACGCCCGCCATCGGGGCCTGGATCAGGGGGTAGTCAATATCAAGAAGCGAAAGCAGTGAATTTTGCATGGGTTCCTCGTAGATGAGTGATGCCGGAGGCTTACCATCTCTTTTAAAGATGATAAGATCAACATCATTATCATATTGAGAATAAAAATATGAACCACAGCACACTGCAGATTTTTATCCAGGTGGCCGACACGCAAAGCGTCACCCTGGCAGCAAAACGGCTTGGCCGCGCCCAGTCTAATATCACCACCCGTATTCAGCAGCTGGAAGAGGAGCTTGCCGTGGAACTTTTCGTCCGCGGCAACAAAAAAATGGTGCTGTCGCCGGCAGGCGTTCAGTTTCTCAGCTATGCCCGGCGGATCCTGAGCCTGGCGGAGGAGGCAAAGCAGGCTCTGCATCCGACCACACCCGGCGGCAGCCTGCGGTTGGGCGCGATGGAGGCGACCGCCGCCAGCCGTCTGCCGCCGCTGCTTACCCGCTACCAACAGCAATGCCCGCAGGTGGATGTCACCCTCAGCACCCGGCCGACCCGCCAGTTAGCCGAGGGGGTATTCACCGCCGCCCTCGATGCCGCGCTGGTCTGCCTGCCGCCAGGGCCGGATGGCCAACCGACATGCCCGCCCGGGCTGGAATCTGTCCCGGTGTTTCAGGAAACCCTGATGCTGGTCCGGCCGCAGGGCGCGGGCCCGCTGCGGTTCGCGGCATTTACCAGCGGCTGCAGCTATCGGGCGTTGGGAGAGCGCTGGCTGGCGGAGCAACAGGCGGCCGTCGAGGTGCATGAGGTTAGCTCCTATCACAGCATGCTGGCCTGCGTGGCCTCCGGGCGCTACGTCTGCCTGCTGCCGCAGAGCGTGCTGTCGCTGATGACGCTTCCCGAAAACTGTCTTAGCGAACCGCTGTGCGAGGCGACCACCCAGCTTATCTGGCGTCAGGGGTTCAGCACCTCCGCCCTCAGCGAGTGGCACATCCTGTTGCAAAGCGCTGCGAACGGCTAAGCTAGAAGAGGATTCAGTGACACACGCGCAGAGGGCGAACCAGAGCTCTTGCCGACAAACGCAGAGGCGTTTTGCCGCTACAGTATCAACCCGAGCGACAACAGCGACAGAATCGCTTTTCGCCACAGGTCGCGGCTGCGCCTGACCCGGCCTACATGGCGGCGCTTAGCCGGCTAAATGGGTCCCCCGCTCCGTAGGCCCGCGCAAGCGCAGCGCCGCCGGGCGACGGGTCGCGGCTGTGACGCCGCTTTTTTGCCGGGTGGCGGCTGCGCCTGACCCGGCCTACGCCTTATGGGAGTCATTATGTCGTTCTGCCACATGCGCATCGCCAGACCGGTCAGCGAACTGGAGACCAGCGCCAGCATGTATTGTGCCGGGCTGGGGCTGCAGGAACTTGGCAGCTTTACCGATCATGAAGGATTTAGCGGGATTATGATCGGCTCCGCGGATGCCAGCTGGCATCTGGAATTCACCCACTGCCGCCACCATCCCGTTACCCCCTCGCCAGGAGATGAAGATCTGCTGGTGCTGTACTATCCGCAGCGTCAGGCCTGGGAGGCACAATGCAGCGCCATGGACGCCGCCGGGTTTCTGCGCGTCACGGCGTTCAACCCCTACTGGGAGGTCAACGGCGTCACTTTCGTCGACCGCGACGGCTATCGCACCGTGCTGCAAAACCGCGCCTGGGGCGTGGTGGGCGATGAGTCGCATGTGGCGGCGAGCTGACGATGATCGGGGCTGGCGTCAACCGCTGCAAAAGCAATTATTTACCTTCGGACAGACAACGTTCCCGTCGGTTACCGATAAAACGCCTTCCCGACTCGCCAGCCTTCTCGCGGCGCGCTATGCTAAACATCCCTATGTATTAACCCTTTATCCCTATGAGCACTTCCGTCAGCACCACGCAGCTTAATTTGCGCATCATTTCGATCGTTGTTTTTACCTGTATCTGCTATCTCTCCATTGGTCTGCCACTGGCCGTTCTACCGGGTTATATTCACTATCAGCTGGGCTACAGCACCTTTGTCGCCGGTATTGTGATCAGTCTGCAGTACATCTCCACGCTAATAAGCCGGCCGCACGCCGGGCGCTATACCGATATCTGGGGGCCGAAAAGAGTGGTTAGCCTCGGGATCGTCTGCTGTCTGCTTAGCGGCGCCTTCACGTTGCTGGCGGTAATGTTGCAGACGATGCCCATGCTGGCGATTGCCGCGCTGTTGGCGGGCCGGGTATTTCTTGGCGTCGGCGAGAGCTTTACCGCCACCGGAGCCACCCTCTGGGGGATCAAAACCGTCGGCGCGATCCATACGTCACGGGTGATCTCGTGGAACGGCGTGGCGACCTATGTGGCGATGGCGGTGGGCGCGCCGCTGGGGGTCACTCTTAACCACTATTTCGGCATCAGCGGCTTTGCCACGGTGGTGGTGATGGTCGCCGCCATCGGCCTGCTGTTCGCCCGCACGCGGCAAGACGTCAGCGTGACCGCCGGTGTCAGAGCGCCCTTTCACGCGGTGGTGCGCAAAATCTGGCCTTATGGCCTGGGGCTGGCCTTTGGCACCGTCGGTTTCGGCGTTATCGCCACCTTTATCACCCTTTACTTTGCCGCGCACAGCTGGCAGGGCGCCGCGTTTACCCTCTCGCTGTTCAGCGTCGGTTTTATCTGTGTTCGCCTGGTGCTGGGGAATACCATCACCCGCTATGGCGGAGTCCCGGTCTCCCTGGCCTGCTTCGTCATCGAATGTCTCGGCCTGCTGCTTATCTGGCTGGCGTCGTCAGCCTGGGTGGCGGGCATCGGCGCCTTCCTCACCGGCTCGGGTTTTTCGCTGGTCTTCCCGGCGTTGGGGGTTGAGGCGGTAAAACAGGTGGAAGAGCAAAACCAGGGGACCGCCCTCGGCACCTACTCGGCGTTCCTTGACCTCGCGCTGGGGCTGACCGGGCCGCTGGCCGGCTGGGTCGCCGGCTACTACGATCTCGCCACCCTGTATCTGCTGGCGGCGATCGTCGTCGTGTTCGCTTTCCTGCTGATTTTACGCGTACATCTGCAACAGCGGGCAGCGGTCAGGACGTAGCCAGGCCCGGCTCGCGGATCGCCGCGGGCTGCCGACACCGGTAAAAAACGAATCGGCAATTGACGACGATTCGGCTTCCGTGCCAACATCCCCCTCAGCGTCTGGCGACAGATGCAAGGACGGTGGCGGAAAACAACAGAGATCGCGCAACGATCCAGCCCGCCGCCGTAGTCCAATCCGAATCACTGACCCACACGGTGAATTCCTGATTCTGGCGGGAAACACAGACATGCACCAAAGTTTTAATCAGCGCGTTCATTTCTATTACTGCGTCCTGGTCGCGCTGAAGATGCACGGAAAGTCGAAAAAGTCGGGCGGTATCCGTGGAAAGAACAACTTTCTGCTGAAATGGCTGCGCCGGGCGCAGGATAACAACATTTTCCATCCCGATATCACCAGTGAAATCGAATGGCTGCGCGGGAAGATTATTCAGGCCGGCTACGATACCGATCTCGAGCCGATGCTGGATTTTGTTTACGCCACCGCCAGCCGCGCCGAAGCGCTGAAGAACGCCGAATAAGCCACTGCGCCCGCTGCGGGCGCAGATGCTGACCAATCCGCTTCCCCTCACAATGTGCCCATACCGCACGCGATAGCCTGCTGATGCCATTTTATCTGTGACAGTGTCACGCTGCCAGGTGCTGCAGGGGATCATTTCCCCTGACAGACGGCCCTGGGCGTTCTATGCTTTGCCCTGTCTCCCTCATACAGGACAACGCCCGATGGCTGACTGGAATCCTTCGCTGTATCTGCAGTTTGACGCTGAGCGCACCCGCCCGGCGGCTGACCTGCTTTCCCGTATCGCTCACCTGCAGGTAGAGAGCGTCGTTGACCTCGGCTGTGGGCCGGGCAACAGTACCCGCCTGCTGCGTGCCGCCTGGCCGCTGGCGGCGATCGTCGGTATCGATAACTCCCCGGCCATGCTGGACCAGGCGGCGCGGGCCTTACCCGACTGTGAGTTCATCGAGGCCGATATCGCCAGCTGGCGGCCTGCGCAACCACCAGACGTGATCTATGCCAACGCCTCGCTGCAGTGGCTGGCGGATCATGAGACGCTGTTTCCGCATCTGGTGAATCAGCTGGCGGAGAACGGTACGCTGGCGGTGCAGATGCCGGATAACTGGCAGGAGCCCTCCCATACTCTGATGCGTCAGGTCGCCGGCGAGCTGGGATTGCCGGACCGCGGCCGCCAGCCCTTGCTTCCGCCGGACGCCTGGTACGATCTGCTCACCCGACAGGGCTGTGAAGTTGATATCTGGCGCACCACCTATTTTCATCCGCTCGCTTCTCATCAGGCGATAGTCGACTGGCTGCAGGGCACCGGATTGCGACCTTATCTGACGGACCTCGATGAGCAGGCCAAAAGCGCCTTTCTGACCCGCTATTTGGCATTGTTGGCCGACCACTATCCGTTACAGTGTAACGGAATGGTGCTTCTACGCTTTCCACGTCTGTTTATCGTGGCGCGAAAAATAGCCGCCTGACGGTTGCCTTGAGCGTGGCGTAAAACATAACCAATACATAAGCAAGTCGAGCCAGCAAACATTCCTGTTTTTCAGGATCAATTATCCTGAACATTGCGATATTCAACACCTTCCTCAGCGTGCGACAGTGACGACCACTTCAACCTGTAACGGGAGTCACCATGGATACCACCCCTGTCGATCGCCACACGCTGGCCGCCATTGCGCCAAAACTGGCAGAACTGACCGAAACGGTGCTGTTTGGCGATATCTGGGCGCGCAGCGAGCTGTCGCCCCGGGAACGCAGCTTAATCACCCTCTCCGCCCTGACGGCGCTGGGCAAAACCGAGCAACTGCCCTGGCATATCGCCTACGGCTATCGAAATGGCCTGAGCCAGGAGGAAATTGTCGAATTATTTACCCACCTGGCGTTCTACGCCGGCTGGCCGGCGGCGGCCAGCGCCCTGACCTGCCTGAACGCGCAGGAGGCGCCATGCCTCTGACCCGTATTTCGCTTGGTACGGCATGGCGTCCCGCGGAGTTTGCTCAGCTGTCGGCGCTATTCCATGAGTGCCTGGTGGCGGAGTTTGCCGTGCCGCCGGCGGACAAATTTCAGTTTATCGAGCAGACCGCCGACGGGCAGCGCATTTACGACCCGCATTATCTTAGCGGCGGTCGCAGCGATCGCTTCGTGCTGTTTCATATTTTCGCCGGAAAACCGCGCCGCCGGGCGCAGAAACAGGGTCTCTATCGTCGGCTCTGCGCGCGGTTAGCCGATGAGATGGCGGTCAGCCCGCAGGACGTGATGGTGGTGATCCAGTTTAACCAGCTGGAGGACTGGAGTTTTAGCGCCGGCAAAATGGCGGGTGAATAAGTCAGGCGGCGCCTGCAGGGGCGCCGCGATTCAGGCTATTTAGTTGCTACCAGGCGAGATGATGCACCAGTGACAGATCCCAGGCCGTCGCCAATAGCGAAAGAAACATTATCAGATTGACCACTGTTTCGAGACGTTTTTCCATCGTTGCTTCTCCTGAGCCTGTTTCCCCTGTTATAGCGGGAAAAGCTTAACAGCATCTTATCGCTTCAGGAGTCAAGGGTGATCCTGTAGCGTACATAATCGTCAGCTGGGGTGAATTCATCATACAGGTGGCGGGCGGGATTATCACGGCGAGTATGCCAGTACAGACGTGACCAGCCTTGATCAGCCCCTTCGGTTTGCAGCGACTTAATCAGCGTTCTGGCAATGCCTTGTCCGCGGAAGGCAGGATCGACGAACAGATCCTCCAGATAGCAGATCGGCGTGGTGACCCAGGTGCCTTCGTGCAGAATGCAGATAGCGAATCCCACCACCGTATCATCCACCACCGCGACCCTGCCCAGCACGGGTGAGTTCACGTCCAGCATCCGCTGCCAGGTGCATTCGGTCACCTCTTCCGGCTGCGGACTGCCGTAGAAGTGGGTATAGCCTTCCCAGAGCTGAAGCCATTCGGCTTTGTCATGCGGCCGTACTTCCCGGATATCGATGACCATGCGAGTTTCCTTACAGATGAATGAATTAGCCTGCGAACATTGGCAGGAACCAGGTATTAAGGCCATTATTTTCCTGCGCAGATATTTGTTCAAGCGGCTTAACCATAATTCCCGCCTGCGCAGGGCGATTTGGCACTAAAAAGCCTATTGCAGCGGGGCTGCTGACCGGCTCTATCGGGACAATAAAAAAGTATGTTGTAACTAATTTGAGTGCCAATAAACCCGGCCGCAGCCGGGTGAAGAGACTCCGCTATCAGCAGAGCGGCCTGACGGCGTCGCGCATCCCGCGGGTCAGAATAGCGTCAAGGTCAGCGGCGACCTGATCCACCAGTCCGGGGATCTGGCTTAGATCCTGCTCCCAATGGGACTCCACGCTGAGCACAGCGGAAACCAGCTCGCGGGTGCTTATCTGACCGTCGCGATGGCGGGCCCAGAGCGTCTGGTAGCGCGTCAGCCAGTCAGCATCATCCTGTACCGGATAGCTTGTCCCCTCCCGCTCTCCTCGGTAGAAGGCGATCAGCGCCGCCAGCGCGAAGGTCAGGCGCGGCGGCAGCGTGCCATGCGCCTTCTGCCCTGCCAGCAGCTGCGGCAGAATACGGGTGCGGTACTTGGTCATGCCGTTGAGGGCGATCGAGAGCAGCTGATGTTTGATATAGGGATTGCGGAAGCGCCCGGTCACGGCGCTGGCGAATGACACCAGCTCATCGCGCGGCAGGTCCAGCACCGGAATAATCTCGTCATAAATCGCTTTTTCGACAAACGCGCAAATCTCCGCGTCGTTCATCGCTTCGCCGACGGTATCGATTCCAGCCTGGAAGGCCACCGGCACCAGGGCGGTGTGCGCCCCGTTAAGGATCGCCACTTTGCGCTCTTTATAGGGCTTGATATCGTCGACGATACGCACATTCAGCGGCAGCTTATCGAGACGCAGCTCGCTGGCCAGCGAAGCGGGCCCCTGGATAACAAACAGATAGAAGTGCTCAGCGGTATCGAGGAAAGCGTCTTGATAGCCGGTTTGCGCCTCCAGAGCCGCCACTTCATCGCGCGGATAGCCGGTCACAATGCGATCCACCAGGGTGGAACAGAAGGTGTTCGCCGAGGTGAGCCAGTTGATAAAGTCCTGCGGCAGCTGCCACTCGGCGGCATAGCGCAGGACCAGGGCCTGCAGCGCCTCACCGTTATAATCGATCAGTTCGCAGGGGATAATCACCCATCCCTTATCGGCTGCGCCGGCGAAATGCTGGTAACGCTCAAACAGCAGGCGGGTTAGTTTCGCCGGATAGCTGACCGGCGGCGCGTCGTCAAACCGATCCCCGGCATGGTAGCTGATGCCTGCCTCGGTGGTATTGGAGAAGACAAACCGTATCTCCGGGTTATGCACCAGTCGTAAAAAAGCGTCGTAGTCAGCGTAAGCGCTGATTTCGCGGTTGACCGATCGGATCAACCGCGCGTCGCTAACCGCTTCGCCCTGCTCGTTGAGACCACGGATAATGGTGGTATAGAGGCCGTCCTGGGTGTTCAGCGACGGTGGAAAATCCGTGTCAATGGGGCGAACGACCACGATGCCCGCATTCAGGTCGGTATGCTCGTTGAGCAGGTCGATCTGCCAGTCAACGAATGCGCGCAGGAAGTTGCCTTCACCAAACTGGACGATACGGTCAGGGTACTGCGCGCCGGGGAAATCACGACGGTTTAATGTTTTCACAATGGGTTCCCTCTAATAGTAGTCATACAACCTGAGTAATTGGTCCAATAAGTTATCAGGTTTTACGACCACTGAAACCCTGTTTTGATCAAAGCATTCTGCAATAGCGGCCGTCAGGGCAGAAACTTATAGAACAGCGAGGTGGCAGTCATCTTGCCGTCTGGCATCAGCGCATAGCGCGGAATTTCCCCCACTTTTTCCCAACCGCAGCGAACATAGAACTGCTCCGCCCCGCTGCCGGTCGCCGTGTCCAGCACCAGCACTGTCTTCCCTTCCCGGCGAGCGGTTTGCTCCAGCTCCGCCATCAGCGCGTTGGCAATACCCTGGCGGCGGGCATTTTGGTGAACCAAAAGTTTGGCGACATCCGCACGATGCGGCTGATTTTCCGGCTGGCTGATAATCAGCTGCACGGTGCCGACGGGGCGCGAGTCAGCGTCAAGGGCGGCCAGCACGATGCGCTCCCCGGCCGCCACGCTGTCAGCGGTACGTTGCCAGAAGGTCGTCGCGGTTTGTAGACTGAAAGGCAGCATAAAGCTCACCGAGGCGCCGCCGTTAACGCAGCTGGCCAGGATATCGCTTAATGCCGGAAGATGATGAAGAATATCGTCACGCGACAGCGTGCGCAGTGAAAAGGATGTGGTCATAAGAGCTCCCTGTTATCGACCACATCACTATGTTTTTAACCAAAAATTAACACAAGAGAGATCCTGATAGGATTTTCTTATGGCGCGCTTTCGGTGAGCGCCGGCATACAGATGCGGTTACGGCCGGTCTGTTTGGCTTTCACCATTTCATCATCCGCCGCCAGCAGCAGCTGGTTAAACAGTTCGGTAATGCGGGCGTGGCCCACCTCGCGGGTCTCCAGTCCCATACTGATGGTCAGATGGATCGGGTTCTGACCGAGGCCGAAGGGTTGCGACTCCACACCGTGGCGGATCTTCTCCGCCAGCACATAGCCCTGCTGAGCGCTGTCGACGACGGCGGCCACCGCAAACTCCTCGCCGCCGATACGGGCAACCATCCCCTGCTCGCCCACCAGGTGTCGAACCTGCTGGGCAAACTGGGTCAGCACGCAATCGCCGCCTTCATGGCCCAGAGCATCATTCACTCGCTTGAAGCCATCGATATCCAGCACCATCACCGTCAGCAGCTTATCCGCCGGCAGCGCCTGGCGCTTCAGCGCCTCGCTCAGCCCGGAACGGGAATAGACGCGGGTCTGGAAATCAAAATCAGCGCGCAGGGCCAGCTGCTTCACCAGCATGTTAATCGCCTCGACGCTGGAGGCGACGATCACCGGGCTTATCAGCATAGCCGCGATCCCCAGGCGGGTGGAGAACAGCTGCCACGGCTGCATTCGCGTATCCGGCGAAAAGTGAATTAACGAGTTGGCCACCAGCAGTATCTCGCCGATGCCGGTGAGAAAGGTCAACAGGCAGGTCAGCGGCAGCGGATAGCGCACGGCGCACCAGATCAGGGCCGGTAACGGGAAGGTAATGCTGCCGGCGCCGCCCACCGCCACGCCGAGGGCAATCGACAGCACCAGCGCCAGCGCTGGCAGCAGCTGGTGAAAGCGAAAACCGCTTAACGCGGATGGCAGCGTCAGGGTCAGAATAAACGGCAGGATAAGCACCGCCGTCGAGAACTGCTCGCTAAACCAGTCCGCCAGCTGGGGGATAAAGGTGGCGCGCTCGACGTCCACCGACCCCAGCGCGCCGACCGCTGCGCACAGCAACGCGGCTAACAGACAGAAACAGAATAAATTAAGCGCGTTAATCGGGCCTGGCATGGAATCGGCGCGTCGTTTATCCCACAGTACCAGCTGTGCCAGGGTCACAATAAAGACAATATTGGAGAAGTTAATCAGCAATGAGGCAAAGCCCATTCCCCAGCGCGAGGTTAATCCGTCATAGACCAGCATTGCCGCAAAGCAGACGGCATAAAAATAGCTGCGATTAAGCCATACGTAGCGCGCAAAAATCCCGGCCATCACGGCGTTGAGCGGCCAGAAGAAAGAGAGCTCCTGCACCAGACGCAGCATGGCGCCCAGAAAATGCAGCAGTAGCGTTAACGTAAATAAGACCAGTGCATCGCGCACGGGTTGTTCTTCACGAAACAGTGTAAATGACCGAATCGACAGTGAAGACATTCAGTAATTATCCGTCTAATTGTTTCAGGCAATTATTATGTTAATAGTTAGTTAGCGGATTATCATAACATGAGAATATTTATCAGGCATACTCCGGCGCCGATCAAATGCAAATTAGCGCACAGACGGCGCGTTCATCTGCAGCACCAGCCAGCGGTGGATCACCTGCACAATATAGCGCTGTTCCTGCTCGCTCAGCGCGCGGCCGTGGGGAATGGCGTGCCATTTTTCCAGGCAGCCGCGACAGCAGGTGGCGGTCGCGTGCTGGGCGATAAACACCGGGTGACCGCGCATCGGCGTCTGCTTGCCATCATTGGCCGGCGCGGCGGATGCCAGCCGCTGGCGAATGAAATCGGCGGCGTGCTGGTCGATGACCTCCGGTCCCTTATCGAGACAATATTGCCGCTCTTTCATCCCCAGCCGGAAGCGCGAACGAAACGTCGAGCGCGCCAGACGAGCAAACAACCGATCCTGATCGACCATCAGAACACCGACCTCCCCAGCCGCTGAGTCAGTTTCTCCAGCAGCGCCACCCCGGCCAGCGAGTTACCCGCCTCGTCAAGCTCCGGGCTCCACACCGCGATCGCCATCTCCTGCGGCACGATCGCCACAATTCCGCCGCCGACGCCCGATTTCGCCGGCAGCCCCACGCGCCAGGCGAACTCGCCGGCGTTCTGGTACATGCCGCTGGTCATCATCAGGGCATTCACCTGACGGGACTGGATAGGCGCGATAACCGGCTTTTCCAGGTGCGGGGCGATGCCGCGATCGGCGAGGAAGAGAAAGGTTCGCGCCAGCTCGACGCAGCTCATCTCCAGCGAACAGTAATGAAAATAGTTCTGCAGCACGGTGGTGACGTCGTTATGGAAGTTGCCGAAGGATTTCATCAGCCAGGCGATAGCGGCGTTGCGTGCCGAATGTTCAAACTCAGAGCGGGCCACCAGCGGATCGTAGGCGATATCGGCCACGCCGCTGAGGCGGCGGACTATCTCCAGCATCCGCTGGCGCGGCGCGCTGAGCCGGCTCTGCAGCATGTCGCAAACCACCAGCGCCCCGGCGTTGATAAACGGGTTGCGCGGTTTACCCTGCTCGATCTCCAGCTGCAGCAGCGAGTTAAACGGCTGGCCAGAGGGATCTTTCCCCACCCGCTGCCAGATCTCTTCTTCCTGATAGTGGTTCATGGCCACCACCAGACTCAATACTTTGGAGATCGACTGGATGGAGAATCGTTCATGCGCATCGCCGGCGGCAAAATGTTGCCCGTCCACTGTACTGATAGCGATGCCAAGCTTGTCGCCGCTGACGCTGGCCAGCGCCGGAATATAATCCGCCACTTTACCGCGGCCAATCAGCGGCCTGATTTCTGCCAGAATGGCTTCCAGCATTGCGTTATTGATCACCGTCGCCACGCGCGGCTCCTTGCCCACCGTCGAATTTTGGTGGGCGAGTATAGCAGACGAGAACGACGGTCGTCAGGGGCAAACGCAGATTAGCGACGGTCTTTCCAGACGGTCTGCGCATTGCAGAACTCGTGCAGACCAAAATGCGACAGTTCACGACCAAAACCGCTCTTCTTCACGCCGCCGAAAGCCACCCGGGCGTCGCTGGCGCAGTAGCCGTTAAGGAAGACGCCGCCGCACTCCAGCTCGCGGGCAAAGCGCTGAGCCTGCGCCTCGTCGGTGGTGTAGACCGTTGCTGACAGGCCAAATTCGCTGTCGTTGGCGAGGGCCAGCGCGTGGTCCGCATCTCGGGCGGTGGTCAGGGTCGCCACCGGACCAAACAGCTCCTGGCGGAAGCCGGTCATTCCGACGGTGACGTTGCCCAGGACCGTGGGCGCGTAGTAATTGCCCGCCCCTTCGATTTTCTCCGCCCCCAGCAGCAGGGTCGCGCCTTCGTCGAGGGTCGCCGTGACCTGCTGGTGCAGTTCATCGCGCAGATCGAATCGCGCCATCGGCCCGACGTAATTCTGCTCGTCGCGCGGATCGCCCATCTTCAGCGCCGCGACGGCGTCGACAAATTTGCGGGTGAAGGCTTCGGCAATGCCGGCTTCGAGGATAAATCGTTTCGACGCGGCGCACACCTGGCCGCTGTTCTGATAGCGGCCGGTGACGGCGGCCTTTACCGCTTCATCCAGATCGGCGTCGTTCAGGACGATAAAGGGATCGGATCCCCCCAGCTCGAGCACGCATTTTTTCAGCGCTGCGCCCGCCTGAGCGCCAATCGCTTTTCCGGCGCGGACGCTGCCGGTGACGGTCACCGCCGCGATGCGGTCGTCATTGATAATCTGCGAAACGCCGTCATTGGTGGCATTGACCCAGCCAAAAACCCCCTCCGGCAGGCCGGCGGCGGCAAAAATTTCGCCCAGCAGACGGGCGCTGCCCATTACGTTAGGGGCATGCTTCAGCAGGTAGCTGTTGCCGGCCAGCAGGATCGGCACCGCGCCGCGCAGCACCTGCCAGACCGGGAAATTCCACGGCATCACCGCCAGAATGGCTCCCAGCGGACGATATTCGATCACCGCCTGGTTATTTTCCACCAGGGTGGCTTCGGTCGCCAGCATCGCCGGGCCATGTTCGGCATACCAGTCGCAGAGGTTGGCGGATTTCGCCACCTCGCCGCGAGCCTGAGCAATCGGTTTGCCCATCTCGAGCGTGATCGTCTGGGCCACCTCTTCACCGCGGGCGCGCAGCTCGGCCCCAATGCGGCGCAGCGCGTCGGCGCGTGCGGCGAGCGGCGTCTGACGCCACTGGCGATAACCCGCCGCGGCGAGAGCGATAGCCGCGTCGACCTCGCGTTCGCTGGCCCACGGCAGCGAGGAGACCACCTCACCGGTAGTCGGGTTGACGGAGACGGCGTGCGTTGCAGATAAATTCATCGTTATTCTCTCTCTCGTTGCTTGCGAAGTGAGCGTATTCTGGCTTACCTTTCCATTCATTGAAAATGAATAATATTAAGCAACGCATTCACAAAAGAAGAATGGTATGGACCTGACTCAACTTGAGATGTTTAACGCTGTCGCTAGCACCGGCAGCATCACCCAGGCGGCGCAAAAAGTGCATCGTGTGCCGTCCAACCTCACCACCCGCATCCGCCAGCTGGAGGCTGATCTTGGCATTGAGCTGTTTATTCGCGAGAACCAGCGGCTGCGCCTCTCCCCCGCGGGCCACAGCTTTTTACGCTACAGCCAGCAGATCCTCGCCCTGGTTGACGAGGCGCGAATGGTGGTGGCGGGCGACGAACCCCAGGGGCTGTTCTCTCTCGGTTCGCTGGAGAGCACCGCGGCGGTGCGGATCCCCACCACCCTGGCCCACTTTAATCAGCGTTACCCGAAAATTCATCTCGCCCTCTCCACCGGCCCCTCCGGGACAATGATCGACGGCGTGCTGGAGGGAGCCCTGAGCGCCGCATTCGTTGATGGACCGCTGGTGCATCCGGGCCTGGAGGGGCTGCCGGTGTTCCCTGAAGAGATGATGATCGTCGCCCCCTACGGCCACGCGCCCATCGTCCGCGCCAGCGAAGTGAACGGGGCAAATGTCTACGCTTTTCGCGCCAACTGTTCCTACCGCCGGCATTTTGAGAGCTGGTTCCATGCCGACAGAGCGACCCCGGGCAGGATCCACGAGATGGAGTCTTACCACGGGATGCTGGCCTGCGTGATCGCCGGCGCGGGCCTGGCGTTGATCCCGCGCAGTATGCTGGAGAGTATGCCCGGTCATCAGCAGGTATCCGCCTGGCCGCTGGCGGAAGAGTGGCGCTGGCTCACCACCTGGCTGGTGTGGCGCCGGGGCGCCAAAACCCGCCAGCTGGAGGCGTTTATAGCGCTGCTGAACGAAGATCGGCGAACAGCGGTTTCTCCATAAACACGCTGAGCGGATCGGGCTGGTAAGGGGCAAACGCGCAGCGGGTCTGATAGCCGTTGCGCGTATAGAGGGTGATGGCCGCATGCTGATGGATGCCGGTCTCCAGGCGCAGAGTATGGCAGTCGCGCTGCCGCGCTTTCTCCTCCAGGGCCGCCAGCAGCTTTTCTCCCAGCTGCTGTCCGCGGTGCTGCGGATCGATATAGACCCGCTTCATCTCGCCAAAACCTTCAGCGCTGAGGACGATAGCCCCGCAGCCAACGGCTTCGCCCTGCGGACTGCGAATCGCCAGGGCGATCACTGTCTCCGGCGGCAGCTGGCTGAGGTCCAGCAGATGGTTGCTCTCCGCCGGGTAGAGTGTCTCCTGCCAGGCGTCGAGAGCGGCAATCAGGGCGGTAAATTCGGCGTCGGTGGGGGCGATGTCGGTAACGGTATACATAGGTGAGCTCCTTTTTTTACGCCACTGTAGCGCGCCTCAGGACGGTTTCCGCCATATCATTAACTTATATTGCCGCCAACCACTTGCGCTAACTCACTGAAACACAGTAATTTTATCCCCTGCCGTTCGTTTTTGAGAGCTGAATATGCACACCAAAGCCCGTAAAGTGATGATTATTGGCGCCGGCAACGTCGGCGCGTCGGCGGCCTACGCGCTGCTCAATCAGAGCATCTGCGAGGAGCTGATCCTCGTCGACATTAACCAACAGCGCGCCGAGGCCCACGCTCAGGACCTCAGCGATGCCGCGGCCTATCTGCCAGGGATGATGACCATCTCTACCCGCGAGGCCAGTGACTGCGCTGATGTCGACATCGCGGTGATCACCGTCTCCGGCGGCGCGCTGCGTCCAGGCCAGAGCCGACTGGATGAACTGACCACCACCGCGAAGATAGTGAAGCGCATCGTGCCAACGATGATGGCCAATGGGTTTAACGGCATCTTTCTGGTGGCCACGAACCCCTGCGACATCATCACCTGGCAGGTATGGCAGCTCTCCGGCCTGCCGCGCAGCCAGGTGCTGGGCACCGGCGTCTGGCTGGATACCACCCGCCTGCGCCGTCTGCTGGCGCAGGAGCTGAACATTGGCGCCCAGAGCATCGACGCTTTTATCCTCGGCGAGCACGGCGACACTCAGTTTCCGGTTTGGTCGCACTCCTCGGTATATGGCTCGCCGATAGCCGACCTCTACCAGCAGCGCACCGGCCGGCCGCTCGACCGCGAGGCGATGGCCGACAAAGTGCGTAAGCTGGGGTTTGAGATCTACGCCGGGAAAGGCTGTACGGAATATGGTGTGGCAGGCACCATCGCCGAGATCTGCCGTAATATTTTTACCGGCAGCCACCGCGCGCTGGCGGTCTCCTGCATTCTTGACGGTGAGTACGGGGTCCGCGGCGCGGCGGCTGGGGTGCCGGCGGTGCTGGCCCAGGGGGGCGTGGAGCAGATTATCGAACTGCGGCTGGCCGACGAAGAGCAGGCGAAGTTCAGCCAGTCGATTGCGGTAATCAAAGCCAATATCGCGCGTCTGCCCTGATGGCAGACGGCGACGTCTGGTTCAGTCGGCAATGATCAGCTGTGGGGAAAGGGTCACCAGCGCCTCGCGGGTCGCTTCCGGCAGGTGGCTGTCGGTAACGATTACCCTCGCAGATAAATCGTTCCGCGCAGATAGGTGGTCGCCTGGCCGCCGATCAGCACTCGGTCGCCCTGCCACTGGCAGCGCAGGTCGCCGCCGCGGGCGGAGCCCTGGCGCGCCATCATGGTGGTTTTCCCCAGTTTTTCGCCCCACCAGGGGATCAGCATGCTATGGGCGGAGCCGGTCACCGGATCCTCCGGCACCCCTTCACCCGGGCAGAAGAAGCGGCTGACAAAGTCATACTCCTCATCCGGCGCGCTGACGCAGATCATTTTGCCAAGCGTCTGCAGGCGAGCCATATCCGGCCGCACCGCTTCAACCTGCTGACGATCCGCCAGCAGCACCAGATAATCGCGCCCTTCACGTACCTCGACGGCCGCCTCGAGGCCTAGTCCGGCCAGCAGGTCCGCCGGCGGGTTGGCCACCGGGCTGGTCGTCCACGCCGGGAAGTCGAGCGTCAGCCAGTCTCCGCTGCGGGTGACTCGCAGGTCGCCAACGAAGCGGGTGCTGAAGGTGATGGTCGCCGAGGGATGGTCGAGATATTCAAAAATAACGTGCGCCGCGGCCAGGGTGGCATGACCGCAGAGGTTGATCTCGTGCAGCGTGGTAAACCAGCGCAGCTCATAGCCTTCGTCGGTGCGGACGAAGAACGCCGTTTCGGACTGATTATGCTGTTGGGCCATTTTCAGCAGCACATCGTCGGCTAACCACTCGCTGAGGGGGCAGACGGCCGCGGCATTGCCACCGAAGTTTTTATCGCTGAAAGCATCGACCAGATAAAATTGAATTTCCTGCATACACTGTCCTTACTTTTTTTACTTTCCTTCAACATGACATAAAAGCGCCCCTCTGACACTATCCATAGCAAAATTAATTGCTTAACCGCGCCTGGCTGCTTGCAGTGAAATGAGAGGCAGATCACATAATGATTGTCTTTTCGCCAGCAAACGTTTTATGATCGGCGTCACATCTTCCCCTGAATCACCAGTCCAGAGCTTATGACTACGAATACGGTCTCACGCAAGGTAGCGTGGCTACGTGTCGTGACGTTGGCCATCGCCGCGTTTATTTTTAACACCACAGAATTCGCCCCGGTCGGTCTGCTGTCGGATATTGCCGACAGCTTCGGCATGGAAACCGCCCAGGTGGGCATGATGCTGACCATCTACGCATGGGTGGTGGCGTTAATGTCGCTGCCGTTTATGCTGCTGACCAGCAAAGTGGAGCGCCGGCGGTTGCTCATCGGCCTGTTTATTCTGTTTATCGCCAGCCATGTGCTGTCGTTCTTTGCATGGAATTTTGACGTGCTGGTCATCAGCCGCATCGGCATCGCCTTCGCCCATGCGGTGTTCTGGTCGATAACGTCGGCGCTAGCCATCCGCATGGCCCCCCCGGGCAAACGGGCGCAGGCGCTCAGTCTGATCGCCACCGGTACCGCGCTGGCGATGGTGTTTGGGATTCCGATCGGCCGCATCATCGGCCAGTATTTTGGCTGGCGAATGACATTCCTGGCGATCGGCCTGGGCGCGTTAGCCACCCTGGTCTGCCTGGTGAAACTGCTGCCGACTCTGCCGAGCGAACACTCAGGCTCGCTGAAGAGCCTGCCGGTGCTGTTCCGTCGCCCGGCGCTGGTCAGCGTATACATTCTGACCGTAGTGGTGGTGACCGCCCATTATACCGCCTACAGCTATATCGAACCCTTCGTCCAGACGGTGGCGGGTCTGAGCGGCAATTTTGCCACCGTGCTGCTGCTGATCCTCGGCGGGGCCGGGATTATCGGCAGCATTCTGTTCGGCAAGCTCGGTAACCAGCACGCTTCGGGGCTGATAAGCCTCGCCATTGGCCTGCTGCTGGCCTGTCTGCTGCTGCTTCTGCCGGCCTCGCATAACCCGCACCACCTGATGCTGCTCAGTATCTTCTGGGGGGTGGCGATTATGATTATCGGTCTCGGCATGCAGGTGAAAGTGCTGGCCTCCGCCCCGGACGCCACCGACGTCGCCATGTCGCTGTTCTCGGGCATCTTTAATATCGGCATTGGCGCCGGCGCGCTGGTGGGCAGCCAGGTGAGTCTGCATCTCTCTATGGCCTCCATCGGCTATATCGGCGCTATCCCGGCGCTGGCAGGCCTGATCTGGGCCCTGCTGATCTTCCGCCGCTGGCCGGTTTCGCTGGAAGAACACCAGCCGCACCACTCTTAATTCAGCCGCAAAAAAAGCCCGCCGGTATCGCTCCGGCGGGCTGTTGTCTCTCTGCGCATCACCGCAGTCAGGGATGCCAGGTCGAAATGATCTCCAGCACGCCATTAATAATAAATTGCACGCCCATGCAGACCAGCAGGAAGCCCATCAGTCGTGAGATGGCCTCAATGCCGCCTTTGCCTACCAGGCGCATAATCGCCCCCGAACTGCGCAGGCAACCCCAGAGAATGATCGCCAACAGGGCAAAGATAATCGGCGGCGCCGCCAGCACCACCCACTCCGGGAAGTCCACCCCGTGTTTAACGGTCGAGGCGGAACTAATGATCATCGCGATGGTGCCCGGACCGGCGGTGCTTGGCATCGCCAGCGGCACAAAGGCGATATTGGCGGTCGGCTCATCCTGTAGTTCTTCCGATTTGATCTTCGCTTCCATCGAATCGTGGGCTTTTTGCTGGGGGAACAGCATACGGAAACCGATAAAGGCCACAATCAACCCCCCGGCGATTCGCAGCCCAGGTATTGATATGCCGAATGTATTCATCACCACCTGGCCGGCATACCATGACACCATCAGGATGGCGAAGACATACACCGAGGCCATCAACGCCTGCTTGTTACGCTCGGCGTTGTTCATATTGCCCGCCAGGCCGAGGAACAGCGCCACGGTAGTCAGCGGATTCGCCAGCGGTAAAAGCACCGCCAGGCCGAGCCCTATCGCTTTAAACAAATCGAACATAGTTAAATAAAGTCCCGTAAATATTCATTTTTTAAAGATGGTTTCAGTCCGTGAGTATACCGGCTTCAACAATTCCAATGCCAGCCAGCTGATAAATCACTTTCGCCAAAAATTAACAAGCGTTAGAAAATTCACAAACAGTGACCCGCGTCGAATTTTTTTGTTTTAGCAAATCGTGGCATCGGCCAATTCATAATGTTGACTTATGATTGCCTGGGCAATAGTATCACTCGCAACTAAATCATTGCCTGGGCAACCATCATGAAAAGTACCAGCGACCTGTTCAACGAGATGATCCCGCTGGGCCGCTTGATCCAGATGGTTAACCAGAAAAAAGATCGCCTGCTCAACGACTACCTCTCACCCATGGATATTACCGCGACCCAGTTCCGGGTGCTCTGTTCCATTCGTTGCGAGGTATGTATTACCCCCGTTGAGCTGAAAACCGTGCTTTCCGTCGACCCGGGCGCGATGACGCGTATGCTCGACCGCCTGGCGTGTAAAGGCTGGATTGAACGGTTACCCAACCCCGCTGACAAGCGCGGCGTGCTGGTGCAGTTGACGCCAGACGGCGCAGCCCTTTGCGAGCAGTGTCATCAGGTTGTGGGTCAGAAGTTACACCAGGAGTTAACAAAAAATCTGTCGGCGGACGAAGTCGCCATGCTTGAGCAACTCCTCAAGAAGGTCCTGCCGTAAAAATAAGAAGAGGTAAGATGATGTCCAGACGTAATAATGACGCCATCACTATCCATAGTATTTTGTCGTGGATCGAGGATAACCTGGAATCGCCCCTGTCGCTGGAAAAAGTGTCTGAGCGCTCAGGTTACTCCAAGTGGCACCTGCAACGTATGTTTAAGAAAGAGACCGGCCATTCCCTCGGCCAGTACATCCGCAGCCGTAAGCTGACGGAGATTGCGCAAAAGCTCAAGCAGAGCAATGAGCCAATCCTGTACCTGGCGGAACGCTACGGTTTCGAATCGCAGCAGACCCTGACGCGAACGTTTAAAAACTATTTCGATGTTCCGCCCCACAAATATCGCATAACGAATGTACCTGGCGAATCCCGCTATCTGCATCCGCTAAATAACTGATGTTAATCGCCTGTAATATCAAAGACGTATTGAGGAAATCATGAAACTATTCGCTGCCGCAGCTATCGTCCTTCTGTCGCTGGCATCCAGCTTCAGCTTTGCGGAGCAAACCACCACGCCGGTGCGGCAAAACCAGCGTGACACAATGATTCTCCCTTCGGACCATAACGACTCGCCGTTTGATTTCAATCATATGGCGGCCGGCAATGATAAATCTGACGAACTAGGCGTGCCGTACTACCAGCAGCACGACCTGTGATGCCATTACACGCATACTTGTGTATAGCCCCGTCTCCGGGGCTTTTTTTTACCCGCGCGCCATGCCCGGCCGCACCAGACGCAGACCGAAAACGTTGATATAGAGCCCGGCCATGATCAGCGCCGCCCCGGCGAGCTGCAGTCCGCTCAGCGTCTCCCCCAGCAGCAGCGCGGCGCTGGCCATCCCCACTACCGGCACCAGCAGCGACAGCGGCGCCACCCGCCAGGTTTCATAGCGCCCCAGCAGCGAGCCCCAGATACCATAGCCGACGAGGGTGGCGATAAACGCCAGGTAAAGCAGCGAGAGAACCGTCAGCATATCGATCTGGTGTAGACTCGCCAGCATGAGCTGCGGGCCATCGATCAGCCACGAGGCAAACATAAACGGCAGCACCGGGATCAATGCGCTCCACACCACCAGCGACATGATCGGCGGGCGGGTCGCCTGGGACATGATTTTTTTGTTGAAAATATTGCCGCAGGCCCAGCTGAACGCCGCCGCCAGGGTCAGCATAAAGCCCACCAGCGGGACATGCTCCCCGCCGAGGCTCCCCTCCACCAGCACCAGCACGCCGAAGATCGCCAGCGCGATCCCCGCCAGCTGCTTGCCCTGTAAGCGTTCGCCAAAGACGAAGGCGCCGAGAATGATGGTAAAAAAGGCTTGCGCCTGCAGCACCAGCGACGCCAGCCCCGCCGGCATGCCCAGGCCGATAGCGCAGAACAAAAAGGCAAACTGGCCAAAGCTAATGGTCAGGCCATAGCCCAGCAGCAGGCGCAGCGGAATGGCCGGCCGGGCGACAAACAGCAGCGCCGGGAAGGCGACCAGCATAAAGCGCAGGCCCGCCAGCATCAGCGGCGGCATATTGTGCAATCCCAGCTTGATCACCACGAAGTTAAGCCCCCACACCACCACTACCAGCAGCGCCAGCAGTCCATCTTTCCTCGTCATACCCTGCCTCTGTCGTTATTAGAATTTTTGTGAACAAAATCAAAGTAGCGAAAAAGCGGTCGCCAGGATAGATCATTATTTTTGGCAGGTTCGGAAGTGCCTATCGCCACCGGGGCGACCTGTACAAGGCGTGATGGCCGTGTTATTTGTGATCGAAGACATAAAATTATAACAACATGACAGGCAAGGAAATCATGATCACCACACTCCGGCGCTCCACTATCGCGCTGCTGGCATCGTCGCTACTGTTGACTATCGGCCGCGGGGCCACACTGCCGTTTATGACCATCTACCTCACCCGACGCTATCAGCTGGAGGTGGATGTGATTGGCTACGCCCTGTCGCTGGCCCTCGTGGTCGGCGTGCTGTTTAGCATGGGCTTTGGCATCCTCGCGGACAAGTTCGACAAAAAGCGCTATATGGTGTGGTCAGTGCTGGTGTTTATCCTTGGTTTCAGCGCGATACCGCTGGTCAATAACGCTATCCTGGTGGTGATCTTCTTTGCGCTGATCAACTGCGCCTACTCGGTCTTTTCCACCGTGCTGAAAGCCTGGTTCGCTGACCGGCTGACGGCGGAGAAAAAAGCGCGCATCTTCTCGCTGAACTACACCATCCTCAACATCGGCTGGACCGTCGGACCGCCCATCGGCACGCTGCTGGTGATGCACAGCATTAATCTGCCATTCTGGCTGGCGGCAGCCTGCGCCGCCTTCCCGTTAGTGTTTATTCAGCTGTTTCTGCAGCGAGATGGCGCCGCCGCCGCCCAGCCAGGGGCTGCCGTCTGGACGCCTTCGGTGCTGTTGCGCGACCGCGCACTGCTGTGGTTTACCTGTTCAGGGCTGCTGGCCTCCTTCGTCGGCGGCGCTTTCGCCTCCTGTATCTCGCAGTACGTACTGGTGGTCGCCAGCAGCGACTTCGCCGAAAAAGTGGTGGCCGTGGTGCTGCCGGTTAACGCCGCGGTGGTCGTCGCTCTGCAGTACGCGGTTGGCCGGCGACTGAGCGCCAGAAATATCCGCCCGCTGATGACCTTCGGCACCGTCTGCTTTGTGATCGGCCTCGTGGGCTTTATGTTCTCCGGCGCCAGCCTGTGGGCATGGGGGATCTCGGCGGCAGTCTTCACCCTTGGCGAGGTGATTTATGCCCCCGGCGAGTATATGCTGATTGACCATATCGCCCCGCCGGGAATGAAGGCCAGCTACTTCTCCGCTCAGTCGCTGGGATGGCTGGGCGCGGCATTCAACCCGATGTTCACCGGGATGATCCTCACCCATCTGCCGCACTGGTCGCTTTTTGTCATTCTTATCGGGGCCATTGTCGCCGCCTGGCTGATGATTTTTCGCGGGATCAATGCCCGCCCCTGGCAGCCGGATTCTCCGCTGGCCAACGCCTGACGCCAGCTGGCATGCGGCTGTCAGGTTGCTGTCGGGCCGTTGTCGGGTCGCTGTCGTGGTGGCTGGCGGCCCGCTTTTCCATACTCCATCACAGGTTTACATCCGCAGAACGTTATGGAGCATACAAATATGAACAGCAACAATCAGGTCAAACAATTACGGCTGCAGCGCGCCTGGTCCCAGGAACAGCTGGCCGAAATGGCGGGTCTCAGCGTCCGCACGATCCAGCGCATTGAGAATGGCGAACGCCCGGGACTGGAGACCCTCAGCGCCCTCGCCGCGGTCTTTGAGGTGACGGTGGCCGAGATCGGCGGCGAAGCCTCGCGGGAGGGCGCGCCGGGCCCGGAAGCCTCGCTGGATCTGCGTATAGAGGAAGCGAAAGCGCGGGTGCAGCAGGAGAGCCGCTTTTTTCGTTCGCTGTCGGTGGCGCTGGTGGTCTGCGTGCTGCTGGCGCTGCTCAACCGGCACACTAACCCGCAGTACACCTGGTCCGGCTGGGTCGCCCTGATCTGGGGCGCTCTGCTGGCGGTGAGAGGATTACGCCTGTTCGTGTTCGGCGAATGGATCAAAAACTGGCGCCAGGCGCGCCTGCAGCGGCTGCTGCGTAAATAGCAAGGAAACCGGCGGCGCGAACGCCGCCGGTCCGTTCAGATAGTCACCAGGGCGCGTACGCCGTCGGTTTCCATATCTCCGCCCTTGCCCTGCTGGACGATGGCGCCGCGCGACATCACCAGGTAGTGGTCCGCCAGCCCGGCGGCAAAGTCATAGAATTGTTCCACCAGCAGGATGGCCATATCCCCGCGGCTCGCCAGCTGACGGATCACCTCGCCAATCTCTTTGATGACCGAGGGCTGGATCCCCTCGGTGGGCTCATCGAGGATCAGCAGCTGCGGACGGCTGGCCAGCGCCCGGCCGATCGCCAGCTGCTGCTGCTGGCCGCCGGATAAGTCACCGCCCCGCCGCTGCTTCATGGTCTTGAGCACCGGGAAAAGCTGGTAAATCTCCTCCGGCACCTGCTGCGCCTCGCGGGCGGGAAAGCGCGACAGCCCCATCAGCAGGTTTTCCTCCACCGTCAGGCGCGGAAAAATCTCGCGTCCCTGAGGGACGTAGGCCACCCCGGCCTGCACCCGCTGATGCGGTTTACGGTGGGTGATGTTCTGATCCTGCCAGCGCACTTCGCCGCTGCGCGCCGGGATCAGCCCCATCAGACATTTCAGCAGGGTGGTCTTGCCGACGCCGTTGCGCCCCAGCAGGCAGGTGACTTCGCCCTGGCGGGCGGAAAAATCCACCCCACGCAAAATATGGCTGCCGCCGTAGTATTGATGTAGCTGACTCACCTGTAACATTGGCGCTCCTTAACGTCCCAGATAAACTTCAATGACCTGCTCATTGGCCTGCACCTCCCGCAGCGATCCCTCCGCCAGCACCTGGCCCTGATGCAGGACCGTCACCCGGTCGGCGATGGTCTCGACAAATCCCATGTCGTGCTCCACCACCATCAGGGAGTGCTGTCCGGCCAGCGTGCGAAACAGCTCCGCTGTATATTCGGTTTCCGCATCGGTCATGCCGGCCGCTGGCTCATCAAGCAGCAGCAGATGCGGCTCCTGCACCAGCAGCATGCCGATCTCAAGGAACTGTTTCTGGCCATGGGAAAGCAGCCCCGCCTGGCGGTAGCGTTCGCCGTCAAGACGCAGCAGGCGCAGCACCTCATTCAGCCGATCGTCCTGTTCGCTGCTCAGCCGGGCGCGCAGGCTGGCCCACACCGATTTATCTCCCTTCATCGCCAGGGCGAGATTTTCCGCCACCGTCAGCGCTTCGAAGACCGTCGGCTTCTGAAACTTGCGCCCGATGCCCTGGCGGGCGATGGCCACCGGTTCGAGGGTGGTCAGATCCACCGACTGGTCATAGATCGCTTTGCCGCTCTGCGGCCGGGTTTTGCCGGTGATCACGTCCATCAGGGTGGTCTTGCCCGCGCCGTTGGGGCCGATCACACAGCGCAGCTCGCCGACGCCAATCGCCAGCGACAGGTCCGTCAGCGCCCGGAAACCGTCAAAGCTGACGTTAATGTTCTCCAGCTGCAGTACCGGGTCGGTTTGCGCACGAAAGCGATCGCCGGGCAGCTGGCGGGTAAACAGTCCTTCATCCGGTTGCATTAGCGGTCTCCTCGACGCAGCAGGCCCATCACCCCGCGGGGTAAAAACAGGGTTACGATGATAAAGATGAGGCCGAGAAACAGCTGCCAGTACTCCGGCATCGCCACGGTGAAAATGCTCTTCGCGCCGTTGACCAGCCCGGCGCCAAGCACCGGGCCAATCAGTGTGCCGCGCCCGCCGAGCGCCACCCAGATGGCGGCCTCGATGGAGTTGGTCGGCGACATTTCGCTGGGGTTGATGATCCCCACCTGCGGGACATATAACGCCCCCGCCAGGCCGCAGAGTACCGCCGACAGCGTCCACACCAGCAGCTTGAAGCCGCGCGGGTCGTACCCGCAGAACATCAGGCGGTTCTCGGCATCCCGCACCGCGGTGAGGATCCGGCCAAACTTACTCTGCGCCAGCGCCGAGCCCAGCCACAGGGTCAGCAACAGCAGCAAAACCGTGGCCATAAACAGGGTGGCGCGGGTGCCGGTGGCGGTGACCGGAAAACCCAGCAGCGTGGTAAAACCGGTGAAACCGTTGTTGCCGCCAAACCCGGTCTCGTTGCGAAAGAACAGCAGCATACCGGCATAGGTCAGGGCCTGGGTCATGATCGAGAAATAGACCCCTTTGATCTTCGAGCGAAAGGCAAACCAGCCGAAAACCAGGGCCAGCAGACCGGGAACCAGCACCACCAGCGCCATCGCCCAGGCGAAATGCTGCGTGCCCCACCAGAACCAGGGCAGTTCGCTCCAGGAGAGAAAAGACATAAACGCCGGCAGACCGTCGCCCGCCGCCTGGCGCATCAGGTACATGCCCATAGCGTACCCGCCGAGGGCAAAGAAAATCCCGTGCCCCAGCGACAGCATACCCGCGTAGCCCCAGACCAGATCCAGCGCCACCGCCACAATGGCGTAGCAGAGGATTTTACCGCTCAGGGTCAGCAGCCAGCTCGGCACCGCCAGCGGATGGGAGGCCGGCAGCAGTGCCAGAAATGGCATGCTCAGCAGCCCCAGCACCAGCAGGATCCCCAGCCAGCGCAGAGGCCGCGGCGCGCGCTGCGCCAGCGTTAAGGTAACAGGTTGGCTCATCAGTCAATCACCCTCCCTTTCAGCGCGAACAGACCCTGCGGGCGTTTCTGAATAAACAGAATAATCATCACCAGGATCAGGATCTTGCCCAGCACAGCGCCCATTTGCGGTTCGAGAATTTTGTTGAAAATGCCCAGCCCAAAGGCCGCCGCCACGCTGCCGGCCAGCTGGCCGACGCCGCCCAGGACCACCACCAGAAACGAGTCGATGATGTATCCCTGACCCAGTTCAGGCCCGACGTTGCCGAGCTGTGACAGCGCCACGCCGCCCAGCCCGGCAATACCGGAGCCGAGGCCAAAGGCCAGCATATCCACCCGCCCGGTAGGTACGCCGCAGCAGGCGGCCATCGCCCGGTTCTGCGTCACGGCGCGGACGTTCATGCCGAGACGGGTGCGGTTCAGGATGAGCCAGGTAAAGCACAGCACCAGCAGGACGAACGCCAGCACCGCCAGCCGGTTCCACGGCAGGATCAGGTTCGGCAGGACCTGCACGCCGCCGGAGAGCCAGGCGGGGTTTGCCACCTCGACGTTCTGCGCGCCAAACAGCATGCGCACCAGCTGGATAAGCATCAGGCTGATCCCCCAGGTGGCGAGCAGCGTCTCCAGCGGCCGACCATACAGATGACGAATAATGGTGCGCTCCAGCGCCATGCCGATCCCGGCGGTCACCAGAAACGCTACCGGCAGCGCGACCAGCGGATAAAAGGCCAGCCACTGCGGCGCGAGCTGCGCCAGCGCCTGCTGAACCAGCCAGCAGCTGTAGGCGCCAATCATCAGCATCTCGCCGTGGGCCATGTTAATCACCCCCAGCAGGCCGTAGGTGATCGCCAGCCCCAGCGCGGCCAGCAGCAGCACCGAGCCCAACGACAGCCCCATAAAGGCCTGGCCCAGCAGATCGCCGAGCAGCAGACGATGTTTGATCTTTTGCAGGCTGTCGCTGGCCGCCTCGCGCACCGCCGCATCCGGCTCATGCTGGGCATCGGTAAAGGGGATCAGGAGCGCCTGGGTTTCCGGGTCCGCGGAATGGCCGAGCAGCGTCACGGCGGCCAACCGCGCGCTGGCCTCAGGCTGAGTGAGCTGCAGCCGGGCCAGCGCCACCTCCAGCAGGCCCCGCACATTATCATCGCTTTCCGCCTTCAGCCGCTGCTGCAGCAGCGCGGCCATGGCCGGGGTCGCTTCCCGCTGTAGCGTTCGTGCGGCGGAAGCTCTCTCCGTGACGTTGTCACTTAAAATAAGGTGGCTGGCCAGCGCGCCGGCAGCCAGATTGCGCAGCCGGTTGGTCAGACGCACCGGTCGGGTTTCGCCCTGGGGCGCGGCGACGGCACCCAATGGCTGTAATCCGCCCTGTCGGGTGCGGAAAGCATGTTTTCCGTCGTCCATCACCAGGCTCTCGGTGGTCAACGCCCGCAGCAGCGGCAGACGATCCGCCTGCGGCGCTGCCGCCCACTTGGTCAACAGCTGCGCCTGCTGGCTGCGGCTGGCGGCAACGAAGTCGTCCGCCTCCGCGGCCTGTGCCCGCCATGGCAGCAGGATCAGCAGTAGCGTCAACACACTCATGAGACGCAATGCGTTCATGTCGTTCTCCTCTGGTCAGCGGCCGACGGACGCGACGTTCCCGCTCCGTCGGCCCTGGCGCTTACTGGCTGACGGTTTTCACCGGATGGTCAGGTTTCTTATCATTACCGGGGATCCACGGGCTCCACGGCTGCGCGCGGACGGGCTCATCGGTCTGCCAGACCACGTTGAACTGGCCGTTGCCTTCAATTTCACCAATCATCACCGGCTTATGCAGATGGTGGTTGGTGGCATCCATCGTCAGGGTGAAACCGGACGGCGCTTTGAAGGTTTGTCCGGCCATAGCGTCGCGCACTTTGTCCACGTCGGTGGTGCCGGCTTTGGTCACCGCCTGCGCCCACATATGCAGACCCACCCAGGTCGCTTCCATCGGATCGTTGGTCACCACCGTATCGGCATTCGGCAGCTTGTGCGCTTTGGCGTAAGCGCGATAATCGGCGACAAAGGCTTTGTTGGTCGGGTTATCGACCGACTCAAAGTAGTTCCATGCCGCGAGGTTGCCGACCAGCGGTTTGGTGTCGATGCCGCGCAGCTCCTCTTCCCCCACCGAGAAGGCCACCACCGGCACGTCGGTCGCTTTCAGTCCCTGGTTAGCCAGCTCTTTGTAGAACGGCACGTTGGAATCGCCGTTGATGGTAGAGACCACCGCCGTTTTGCCGCCGGCGGAGAATTTTTTGATATTGGCGACGATGGTCTGGTAATCGCTATAGCCGAACGGGGTGTACACTTCTTCGATATCTTTGTCCTGGATCCCTTTGGCATGCAGGAAGGCGCGAAGGATCTTGTTGGTGGTGCGCGGATAAACGTAGTCGGTTCCCAGCAGGAAAAAGCGTTTGGCGCCGCCGCCGTCCTCGCTCAGCAGGTATTCCACCGCCGGGATGGCCTGCTGGTTAGGCGCCGCGCCGGTATAGAAGACGTTGGGGGACATCTCTTCCCCTTCGTACTGTACCGGGTAGAACAGCAGGCCGTTCAGCTCCTCAAACACCGGTAGCACCGATTTACGCGAGACCGAGGTCCAGCAGCCAAACACCACCGCCACCTTGTCCTGGGCCAGCAGCTGGCGCGCCTTCTCGGCGAACAGCGGCCAGTTGGAGGCCGGGTCGACCACCACCGGCTCCAGCTTCTTGCCCAACACCCCGCCTTTGGCGTTGATGTCGTCGATGGCCATCAGGGCGACGTCCTTCAGCGGCGTTTCGGAAATCGCCATCGTCCCGGAGAGCGAATGCATAATCCCGACTTTAATAGTGTCGGCGGCATAGGCCTGGAATGAGAGACCCATAGCCATAACAGAGGCGGAGAGTGCAAAAGCTTTTAATAACGTTCTACGTTGCATGATTCACTCCTGAGTAGCGCAAAAATAAAGAATTAACAGCTAACCAGAGGTGATAAGGCAAAAACGGTGCCAGGTTGTGAGAACAGTGGGATGCGGCGCAGGCGGAGGGCGGAGGCGAAGGAGATGGCAGCGTTGCCTCATCACGGTGCAACACTGCGCTAAGAAAGCAATTACCAGACGTCGGCGGCGATGGCGGTCACCAGACGGACTTTTTGCCACTGCTGGTCTTCGCTGAGGGCGTTACCCTCTTCCGTGGAGGCGAAACCGCACTGCGGACTCAGGCAGATCTGCTCGAGCGGAACATATTGCGCCGCCTCAGCGAGGCGCGCTTTTACCCCCTGCGGGTTCTCCAGCTCGCCGTTTTTGGTGGTGATAAGCCCGAGGACCACCTGCTGATGGCCGGGACGAATAAAGCGCAGCGGCGCGAAATCCCCGGAGCGGTCGTTGTCATACTCGAGGAAGAAGGCATCGACATTGACGCCGCCAAACAGCACCTCGGCCACCGGCTCGTAACCGCCCTCCGAGATCCAGGTTGAGCGGAAGTTGCCCCGGCATACGTGCAGGCCCACCGTCAGATCGGCCGGCTTGCCCTCCAGCGCCTGGTTCAGCACCCGGGCATAAATGCGCGCCAGCGCATCCGGATCGTCGCCGCGCTCGCGCACCTGCTGACGCTGGGCATCGGAGCACAGATAGGCCCAGACGGTATCGTCCAGCTGCAGATAGCGGCAGCCGGCGTCATAAAACGCACGGATCGCGTCGCGCCAGGTGGTGGCCAGGTCGTCGAAGTAGTCGCTGAGATCCGGGTAAACGGTGGCATCAATATCTTTCCGACCGCCGCGGAAGTGGAGCACGCTCGGGCTGGGAATGGTCATCTTAGGCTGCGCGTCGCCGCTGATGCTTTTCAGATAGCGGAAATCCTCCAGCATTGGGTGGTCGCCAAACGCCAGCTTGCCGGTAACGCGCACGCCGTGCGCTTTGGTCTGCACGCCGTTGAACTGGATCCCCTGCTCGGCATCGTAACGCTCAACGCCTTGCAGGCCGTCGAAGAAATCAAAATGCCACCATGCGCGACGAAACTCGCCGTCGGTGACCACGTGCAGGCCGCAGTCGCACTGCTGCTGAACCAGATGACGGATCGCGTTATTCTCAATCTCGCGTAGCTGAGCGGCGTCGATAATCCCCTCAGCCAGCTGCTGACGCGCCTGTTTGATGCTGTCCGGGCGCAAAAAACTGCCGACGATGTCTGCGCGGAACGGGGCCTGTTGACGTTGCATGCTGTCTCCTTAGCGGTGGGCGCGTTAGTTGCCCACCGTGATAGTTCATTATTTGAATTTTTAGACTTCTGGATGGCTATATGTCCAGATACTGGCATGCAGGCCGGCGGGCCGCAAACGAGAATATTTCATGGGACATGAAAAATATTCATTTACCGGCGACAAACGCATAGCCCTCATCTTCCCAGCCGGTGATCCCGCCGAGCATCATTTTCACCGGCCGCCCCAGTTCGGCCAGCTTTAGCGCGGCAACGTCGGCACCGTTGCAGTGCGGCCCGGCGCAATAGACCACAAACAGGGTCTCCGCCGGCCAGGCCGCCATTCTCTCGGCGCTGATCTGGCTGTGCGGGAGATGCAGCGCGCCGGGCAGGTGGCGCCTGGCGAAGGCCTCCTCGCTGCCGACCACGTGCAGCAGGACAAAGTCGACCTCGCCGGCACGCTGGGCGCTGTGCACATCGGCGCAGTCGGTCTCGAGATGCAGCTTATGGCGGAACCAGCGGATAGCCTCGGCGGAGGTGGCGGGGGTAAATTGGGTTACTACACTCATGGCGTCTTCTCCTTGTCTGTGATAACACTACTTTACTGACGCCCATCACCCTTATCTGCCGGCAACCATGACAGAAAACGCTAACATCCTGACAACCCCTTCGGTGACACTGTCACCTCACCGCGTGGTGGCCCTCGCCTACGATGGCCTGTGCACCTTTGAGTTTGGCGTGGCCGTGGAGATCTTCGGCCTGCCGCGCCCGGAAATGGGCGAGCGCTGGTACCAGTTCGCCGTCGCCGCCGTCGATGAAGGGCCTCTGAGAGCCACCGGCGGAGTCCGGTTGATGACCGACGGCGGCCCTGAGCTTCTCGCCCAGGCGCAGACCATCGTGGTCCCCGGCTGGCGCGGCATCGATGCCCCGGTCCCCGAGGCGCTGTGCGCCGCCCTGGCCGCCGCTCACGCCCGCGGGTGCCGGATTATTTCCATCTGTTCCGGGGTGTTCGTTCTCGCCGCCGCCGGGTTGCTCAATGACCGCCAGGCGACAACCCACTGGCGCTACACCGCCGCGCTGCAGTCCCGTTTTCCGCAGATCCAGGTGGTGGAGGATGTCCTGTACGTGGGTGATGATTTGCTGATGACCTCCGCCGGCAGCGCGGCGGGGATCGACCTCTGTCTGCATCTGGTGCGCGAGGATTTCGGCAGCGAGGCAGCGAATGTGGTCGCCCGCCGCCTGGTGGTCTCTCCCCATCGCGACGGCGGTCAGGCGCAGCAGGTCCTGCGTCCGGTGGCCCGCAGCCGGGAGAGTCTGCGCCTTGGCCAGCTGTTTGATTATCTGCACCAGCATCTCGCCGCCAGCCACACCGTCGCCTCCCTCGCACAGCGCGCCGGCATGGGGATGCGCACCTTTTTGCGCCGCTTTGAAGAGGCCACTGGTAAAACCCCCGCCCGCTGGCTGCTGGAGGAGCGTCTGCTGCGCGCCCGTCAGCACCTGACGGAGAGCACGATGGGCATCGACCAGATCGCTGAGCGCTGCGGCTTTGCCAGCGCTGGCACCCTGCGCCACCATTTTCGCCAGCGCTTCGCGCTAAGCCCACTGCAGTACCGTAAACAGTTTGCAACTTATCCGATTGCAAAATCGTCCCAGCCACGGACAATAGACGGCCACAGTAAACCGGTCGCCAGGATGGTCGATGATGAAGAAAGAGTGTCGGGTAGTGATCTATAAAGAGGGCCTGCTGGGCAGCCTGTTTTTTGGCGAAGCCAAAGCCGACCCTGACAAAATGAGCCAGTTTCTCAGTAGCTATACCCGCGAAGGCTGGGAGGTAAAAACCATGTCGGTGGAGCGACGCCGTACCGCCTTGTTCTGGTCGCGGGAAGCGTATCTGTTTGTGCTTGAACGGCCCCTCTGACGGTGCCTGCGCCTGGTTTAACCGCTTAAGCCAGGCGTTGCCCGGTATCCGCGCTCAGGGCTGGCGGATATAGCCCTGCTCCAGCATGTTGCGCATGGCCTCCTCGCTGGCGCAGACCATCCCGGTGGTCAGCATGGCAAAACCAAAGCGCTGATAGAATGGGATTTTATCGGCCACCGCATAGATAAAGATTTTGCCGAAGGGCAGCAGCTGCTCCCGGATGGCCAGCATTAGCTGTTGTCCGTAACCCTGCCCCTGGCGGTCGGGGACGATCGCCACATCCGACAAATAGCTGCTCCAGGTGCAGTCGCTGATGGCCCGCGCCACGGCAATCAGCTGACCGTGCTCATAGCCAAACCAGCAGAAGGTGCTATGGAGAAACGCCTGCTCCAGCTGCTGAACATCACGTTCATTCAGCCCGGCCTCGGCGACGATGGTCCTCACCCGCCGCCAGTCTACCCGCCCAATCGCCTCTTTCCCCTCAATCACCATCATGACCTTGACTCCCGTTGTGTTCGGCATCTATCCCGAAAGACAGATGTAGCATGCCGCCGCAGGGGATGCCAGGCGAAAAAACGAACGGAACAAAGCGGGAAACGGAGGAAGGCAAAAAAAAACCGCCATGTGACTGGCGGTAAATCAATGCTTGCATGGATAGATTGTATTTTGCATTTTTCGCAGGCAGAGGATCCTGACCTCTCTACGTTTGATCCCGAGGTTAGCATGGTCAACCTCAATAAATCCTCAACGGCCTGCGGCTAGAGCTTCTCCACCAACGCTTTCAGCTGCGCCAGGGTCTGCTGCCGGTCCTCCGCGGCGGCAAGCGGCCACGCCGACTGGCGCACGATGAGCCGGGTCGGCAGCAGCTCGCGGATCCGCAGCTGCGGGGCCGCCATCAGAGCAATCAGCCGCTCCACGGCCCGCTTGCCCAGCAGATCGAAGTCCTGCGCCACCGTGGTGAGCGGCGGCTGAAAGTAGAGACTGTCGGCGGTGTCGTCATAGCCGGTCACCGATACCGCCTGGCTGCCGCTGCGATTGAGCTGGGCCAGCGCGCTGAGTACCCCGAGCGCCATCTGATCGTTCGCCACCACAATGGCGCTGATCCGCGGCTGCAGGTGCAGCAGTTCAAAGGTTTTCTGCCAGCCGCTGGCGGCGCTCCAGTCTCCGAACACCGTGGTTGAACGGGCGATATTCAGACTGTGCAGCGCCTCGCGCCAGCTGGCGAGACGCAGACGGGCGGAAACCGAACTTTCCGGCCCTGCCAGCAGGCCAAATTCGCGATGCCCCAGCTCCCACAGATGGCGCACGCACGCCCCACAGCCGTCGCGATGATCGAAGCGCACGCAGCAGACATCGGCCTCCGGGGAGACGTCCAGAAACAGGCAGGCCATATCCGGGTTCTCTTTAACCAGTCGCTCGGCGGTAGCGCTCTCCAGCGGCAGACTAACGATCACTCCGCGAATATGCTGGGCGCGCAGTTCGTCCAGCCGGGCCTGCAGCGCGGCGAAGTCGGCCTGCGCCGGCATCGCTATTGCCACCTCCAGCTGGTGCAGACTGGCATGGCTCTTTACCGCGGCGGCGATCTGCGAGGGGGCATGCAAGGTCAGCGAGGCAGTGATAAGCCCAATGGAGGGCGCTGCTTTGCCGGCGAGCAGCTGCGCCGAGCGGTTAGGTACGTAGTGCAGCGCCTGCATCGCGCGGATCACCTGCTCGCGGGTGCGGGCTGACACCACTTCAGGACGGTTCAGGACCCGGGAGACGGTCTGTTGGGAAACCCCGGCCGCGCGAGCGACATCCTCCAGGGTAGCGGTACGACGCGGCATTTTTTCTCCTCAGCAATAACAATGTCGTGCGCTAACATTTTATGTTTAACGCGCGACAAAAAACAGCGCTTTACCCTCGCTTTCGTGATCGTCTGTTAATTTCATTTCCGCCGTCGTTGCTGGACAAAACAAATTATCCGATAACGTTCTTTATCCTGTTTAGCGATCGACATTTTCTGACTTACCGGGGATTACTATGCCAATAAGCGATACCAGTCGCCGCCACGCGCCTGACTTCCACGCCGTCCTCGCCCGCGAAGACTGGCAGAACCAGACCATTACCCATCTCAACCGCCTGCCGGCGCATCCCGCGTTCGCCAGCTGGCGCGATGAGCTTGCCGCCCGCGATAATCGCCCTTCGCCTCGACGTCGTCAGCTGGACGGCGAATGGCAATTTGCTTACGCCCGCAGCCCGTTTGCCGTCGATGCGCAGTGGCTGACGCAAGACCTGCCAGGCAGCCGCGGGACGCCCGTGCCCTCCAACTGGCAGATGGAGGGCTATGACGCGCCGATCTACACCAACGTCCGCTACCCCATCGACACCATCCCGCCGCGGGTGCCGGAGGATAACCCAACCGGCTGTTACTCCCTGCACGTTGCGATCGATGACGCCTGGCGCACGGACGGACAGACGCAGATTATTTTCGACGGCGTCAACTCAGCGTTTCATCTGTGGTGCAACGGCGCCTGGGTCGGTTACTCCCAGGACAGCCGCCTGCCGGCGGCGTTCGATCTCAGCCCCTTCCTGCGCCCGGGCGACAACCGCCTGTGCGTGATGGTCATGCGCTGGAGCGCCGGCAGCTGGCTGGAAGACCAGGATATGTGGCGAATGAGCGGTATTTTTCGCTCGGTGTGGCTGCTGAATAAGCCGCACCAGCGGCTATGCGACGTGCAGCTGACGCCGACCCTTGACGCCCTCTGCCGCGACGGCGCTCTGCAGGTTCAGGCGACCGTCGAAGCGACAGAGGCGGCGCTTGCCGGGCTCTGCGTCGGTGTTAGCCTGTGGCGCGGCGAGCAGCCTGTCGCCGCCCATCGTCAGCCGTTAGGCACCCCGGCGGTGGATGAGCGCGGCCACTATGCCGAACGGGTCGATTTCTCCCTGGCGGTAGCGGCGCCGGCGCACTGGAGCGCGGAAACCCCGAACTGTTATCGCGCCGTGGTCACCCTGTGGCGTGGCGACGAACTGCTGGAGGCCGAGGCGTGGGATATCGGTTTTCGCCGCATCGAGATCGCCGACGGTCTGCTGCGCCTTAACGGCAAACCGCTGCTGATCCGCGGCGTTAACCGCCATGAACACCACCATTTGCGCGGTCAGGTGGTCAGCGAGGCGGATATGGTGCAGGACATTCTGTTGATGAAGCAGAACAACTTTAACGCCGTCCGCTGCTCACACTACCCCAACGCGCCGCGCTGGTATGAGCTGTGCAACCGCTACGGTCTGTACGTGGTCGATGAAGCCAATATTGAAACCCACGGCATGGTGCCGATGAACCGGCTGTCCGACGATCCAGCGTGGCTGCCAGCCTTCAGCGCCCGCGTCACCCGGATGGTACAGAGCAACCGCAACCATCCATGCATTATCATCTGGTCGCTGGGTAACGAATCTGGCGGCGGCGGCAACCATGAAGCGCTGTACCACTGGCTGAAGCGCAACGACCCGAGCCGTCCGGTGCAGTACGAGGGCGGCGGCGCGGATACCACCGCTACCGATATTATCTGTCCGATGTACGCCCGCGTCGAACGCGACCAGCCGATCCCGGCGGTACCGAAGTGGGGGATCAAAAAATGGATCAGCCTGCCCGGCGAGCAGCGGCCGCTGATCCTCTGCGAGTACGCCCATGCGATGGGCAACAGTCTCGGCAACTTCGCCGATTACTGGCAGGCCTTCCGCGAGTATCCGCGGCTGCAGGGCGGGTTTATCTGGGACTGGGCCGACCAGGCGATCTGCAAAACCTTTGACGACGGCAGCGTCGGCTGGGCCTACGGCGGCGACTTTGGCGATAAGCCGAACGATCGCCAGTTCTGTATGAACGGCCTGGTGTTCCCCGATCGCACGCCGCATCCGTCGCTGATCGAGGCGAAGCACGCCCAGCAGTATTTCCAGTTCGCCCTGCTGTCGACCTCGCCGCTGCGCGTGCGCATCGCCAGCGAATACCTGTTCCGCCAGAGCGATAACGAAGCGCTGCGCTGGCAGGTGCAGGCGGCCGGTGAAACCCTGTATCACGGCAACCTGACGCTGGCGCTTCCCCCGGAGGGCAGTGACGAGATAACGCTGCTTGATGACCTGATTATACCGCCAGGCGCCCGCGCGGTGTGGCTGACGCTGGAGGTGGTCCAGCCCCGGGCGACCGACTGGTCCCCGGCGGACCATCGCGTCGCCTGGCAGCAGTTTCCCCTGCCCGCCCCGCTGGCGCTGCCGGCGCCCACGGTGCCTGCCGGCGCCCCGGATCTGGTCGTCAGCGAGGAGGCCTGGCAGATCCGCGCCGGCACGCAGTGCTGGACCGTCGATCGGCGGACCGGTTTGCTGAGTGGCTGGTCGCTTGCCGGTCAGGAGCAGCTGCTGAACCCCCTGCAGGATCAGTTTATCCGCGCGCCGCTCGACAATGACATCGGGGTCAGCGAAGTGGAGCGCATCGATCCCAACGCCTGGGTGGAGCGCTGGAAAAGCGCCGGCCTGTTCGACCTGGAGGCGCGCTGCGTGCAGTGCGATGCCCAGCGCCTGGCGAATGAGACCCTTGTCGACAGCCGCTGGCACTACCTGCGCGGCGACGAGGTGGTGATTGTCAGCCACTGGCGCATGCGCTTTACTGCGGACGGAACGGTGCGGCTGACGGTGGACGGCGAGCGCGCGGAAACGCTGCCGCCGCTGCCGCGGGTCGGACTGCACTTCCAGGTGGCGGATCAGCAGGCGCCGGTGAGCTGGCTGGGGCTGGGGCCGCATGAGAACTACCCCGACCGGCGGAGCAGCGCCTGCTTCGCCCGCTGGGAGCAGCCGCTGGCGGCGATGAGCACGCCCTACATCTTCCCGACGGAAAACGGCCTGCGCTGTGATACCCAGGCGCTGGACTGGGGACGCTGGCACGTCAGCGGTCATTTCCACTTCTCCGTTCAGCCATGGAGCACCCGTCAGCTAATGGAGACCGACCACTGGCACAAGATCCAGGCCGAAGACGGGGTGTGGATCACCCTCGACGGCCTGCATATGGGAGTGGGGGGCGATGACTCCTGGACCCCAAGCGTGCTGCCGCAGTGGCTCCTGACCCAAACGCGCTGGCAGTACGAGGTCTCATTGCGTTGCCTTTAATCCGTGGGGGCGGCAGCCCCCACCCTACAAACAGAATAACAAGGGATCATGGTGATGAAATTCTCTGAACTGGCGCCGCGAGAACGGCATAATTTTGTCTATTTCCTGCTGTTCTTTTTCTTTTACTATTTCATTATGTCGGCCTATTTTCCTTTTTTTCCGGTGTGGCTGGCGGACGTTAACCATTTAACCAAAACGGAAACCGGGATCGTCTTCTCCTCCATCTCGCTGTTCGCGATTATTTTTCAGCCGGTATTTGGTCTGATGTCGGATAAGCTTGGCCTGCGCAAACATCTGCTGTGGACCATCACGGTACTGTTAATTCTGTTCGCGCCGTTCTTTATTTTCGTTTTCTCCCCGCTGTTGCAGATGAATATTATCGCCGGTTCGCTGGTGGGCGGGATCTACCTGGGGATTGTTTTCTCCAGCGGCTCCGGGGCGGTGGAAGCCTATATCGAGCGCGTCAGCCGGGCAAACCGCTTTGAATATGGCAAAGTGCGGGTCGCTGGCTGCGTCGGCTGGGCGCTGTGCGCCTCGATAACCGGCGTGCTGTTCGGCATCGACCCCAATATTACCTTCTGGATCGCCTCCGGCTTTGCGCTGGTGCTAGGTCTTCTGCTCTGGCTGTCGCGCCCGGAAAGCAGCAACAGCGCCCAGGTTATTGAGGCGCTGGGAGCCAATCGCCAGGCCTTTTCGCTGCGCACCGCGGCCGAGCTGTTGCGTATGCCGCGTTTCTGGGGCTTTATCGTCTATGTGGTGGGAGTCGCCAGCGTCTACGACGTGTTTGATCAGCAGTTCGCCAACTTTTTCAAAAGCTTTTTCGCCAGTCCGCAGCGCGGTACCGAAGTGTTTGGCTTCGTCACCACCGGCGGCGAGCTGCTCAACGCGCTAATTATGTTCTGCGCCCCGGCCATCGTTAACCGCATCGGCGCCAAAAACGCCCTGCTGACCGCCGGGATGATCATGTCGGTGCGCATTCTCGGATCGTCGTTCGCCTCATCGGCGGTAGAGGTGGTGATCCTCAAGATGCTGCATATGTTTGAGATCCCCTTCCTGCTGGTCGGGACCTTTAAATATATCTCCTCCGCCTTTAACCCGCGGCTCTCGGCCACCCTGTTCCTGATCGGTTTTAACCTGTCGAAACAGCTGTCCGGGGTGGTGCTTTCCGCCTGGGTGGGCCGGATGTATGACACCGTCGGCTTCCATCAGGCCTATCTGATCCTCGGCTGCATCACCCTGAGCTTCACCCTGCTCTCGTTCATCACCTTACGCGGCGGCAAAAGCCTGCTGCCAGCAGCGGAGACGCAGACCCCCGCCTGATCCCGGCGCTCCCGTCAGGGATGACGGGGTTTACGCCACAATGCGCGTTTCTCCGCCGCTATTCTCCAGCGCATAGCGCTGACAGGGCGCCCCAGCGGCGATAAGCTCCGCCAGCTCAGCCGAGTGGCTGGTCAGCCAGATCTGGCTGTAGCGGGAGGCCTCGATTATCAGCCGGGCCAGCGCCGGGATCATGTCGCGATGCAGGCTGTTCTCCGGCTCATTGATCGCCAGAAACGCCGGCGGGCGCGGGCTAAGCAGCGCGACGGCGAGACAGAGAAAGCGCAGCGTGCCATCGGACATCTCCGCCGCCAGCAGCGGCCGGCGGATCCCCTCCCGGCGCATTTTCAGGGCGAAACGCGAGTGCTCGTTTTCACAGTAAAACTGGCAACCGGGAAAGGCGTCGGCGAGGATCTCGTGCAACATCTCCTCCGCGCCAATCTCGACAATGGTCTGAAAGGCGGCGGCCAGATTATGGCCATCGCTGTCGAGCACCGGCGAACGATACCCCACGGCCGGCTGGCGCAGCGGCGAGTGGCGACCAATGGCGAACTCATGGTAAAACCGCCAGCGGCGCAGGGTCTCCCGCACCCGCGACACTTCGGGAAAACGGTGCGGCTCGCCAAGCTGACCGAACACCGACTCGTTTTCATAAATACTCTCGGCGAAGGTGCTTTTCTCCCCGGTGACATCGACGAGGAACGCCGCCTGATTCTTGCGCTGCAGTACGCGGGAGGAAGGCCGACGGGAGTAGCCTGCCAGCCAGATGTGCTCTTCTTTGACGATGGGATCGAGCATGAACTGCGTCGGATAGGGCAATTTTTCCGGGAAACCTACCTGCAGTTCATAATCAAAGCTCTCCGTCCGACAGGCGATTTGCAGCCGGCGGGGATGGCGATCGAGGGGGGAACGATCTCCGGACCACATCATATTTTCCAGGCCGCCCTCTGCGCTGATAAACCCCGACAGCCTGCCGTCGGCAGCCGCGGTCAACAGATGGATGGCGTTGTAAATATTGGATTTGCCGCAGCCGTTAGGACCGAAGACAATGTTCAATGGCCCCAGCTCCAGTTCGATATCCCTGACTGAGCGAAAGTTTTGTATATGGATGTACTGAATCATGATGCGTCCTGGCCCGGAGAGAGAAGGCTGCCACAGTAGCAAAGCCGCGGCATGGATACTATCGCATCCCCTCACTCCGCCCGGGTTCAACAGAACATTTTTTTCATTCCGCGGGTCAGCGCCACCCGCGTCAGCTTATCGCTATCCTGATGGGCGTCACTAAAGACGCCAAAGAAATAGCGTTCATCGTCAATGGTTTGACTTACGATACGATAGCTGAGCGGTTGCCCGGACGGCGCACCGTATTGCGCAGGCGTCACCGAGACCTCGGTCGCATCGTCGGCGACGCTGACCAGCAGTCCATCCGCCTTACCGCCCACCAGCATGACCTTAATTATCGGGTGCACCAGTTCCTCCCGGGATGGCATAGATCATTGGCAAACCGCGCAGCGCGGCGGGCGTATCGTCAGCAATCAGCGGCGCCAGCCAGCGTGCGGTCTTAAGTACTTTCTTATAGTTCATTGCGGCCTTGAGTCAAAAAATAGCGTGCTTAGGCTGAGCTAAATATTGATTATTCGAAATAAAAGATGACAAATGATGAAGGAAAAAAGAGGAATTGTGAATCAGCAAAATACCGGGTTATTCTTATTCGTCACACCTTTTCTCGCCTTTATCGGCCCTTACACAAGGAAGTATTACGGTTATGCGTTATGTTCGCCTGTGCCTTATCTCCCTGATTGCCGCCCTGCCACTGGCGGTATTCGCCAGCCCTCAGCCGCTTGAGCAGATTAAAATCAGCGAAGGTCAGCTGGCGGGCCGGGTGGGCTATGTTGAAATGGATCTGGCCAGCGGCCGCATGCTGGCCGCCTGGCGCGCCAGTGAGCGCTTTCCGCTGATGAGCACCTTTAAAGTGCTGCTCTGCGGCGCGGTGCTGGCCCGGGTGGATGCCGGCGACGAACAGCTGGATCGGCGGATCCACTACCGCCAGCAGGATCTGGTGGACTACTCCCCCGTCAGCGAAAAACACCTTGCCGACGGGATGACCGTTGGCGAACTCTGCGCCGCCGCCATCACCATGAGCGACAACAGCGCCGGCAATCTGCTGTTGAAGAGCGTCGGCGGCCCCGCGGGATTGACCGCTTTTCTGCGCCAGATCGGTGACAACGTCACCCGCCTTGACCGCTGGGAAACGGAACTCAATGAGGCGCTTCCCGGCGACGTGCGCGACACCACCACCCCGGCCAGCATGGCCACCACCCTGCGCAAGTTGCTAACCACCCCCTCTCTGAGCGCCCGTTCGCAGCAGCAGCTGCTGCAGTGGATGGTGGACGACCGGGTGGCCGGCCCGTTGATCCGCGCCGTGCTGCCGGCGGGCTGGTTTATCGCCGATAAAACCGGGGCCGGTGAGCGGGGCTCACGCGGCATTGTCGCCCTGCTCGGCCCGGACGGCAAAGCGGAGCGTATCGTGGTGATCTATCTGCGGGATACCGCGGCGACCATGGCCGAACGTAACCAGCAGATCGCCGGGATAGGCGCGGCGCTGATCGAGCACTGGCAGCGCTAGCCCGGCGAAGGCCGCGCGCCTTACCCGGCGCGCAGCACCTCGCAGGCGTGCCGGGTGATATGGGCGGCGGCGGCATCGGAGAGATGCCGGTCGGTAATGATGGTGGTAAAGCGAGTCAAGGGCAACGCCATAAACGTGGCCACCTGATTGTATTTCGAACTGTCGCACAGCAGGATGCTTCTGGCGCTAACCTGGCTGACGGTCTCCTTGACGGTGACTTTGTTCTCATCAGGGGTGAAAATTCCGCGGCTGTCCCAGCCGCTGGCGGAGATAAAGGCCGTATCGATAGCCAGGTGGCGCAAGGTGCGCGCCGCCGACTCGCCGACGCAGGAGCGGTTCTCCCGGCACAGGGTGCCGCCGGTGTGGATCACCCCGCACTGGCTGGCATCTATCAGCAGCTGGGTTATCTCAAAATCATTGGTGACCACCTGCAGGTCGTCCCGGTCGAGGATGGCCCGCGCCAGCGCCAGAGTGGTGGTGCCGGCATCGAGATAGATGCAGCTGTTTTTGGCAATGAGACTGGCCGCCAGCGCGCCGATGGCCTGCTTCTCTTCACTCTGCAGGGTGCTTTTCACCAGATGACTGGGCTCTGCGGCCAGCCGGCTGACGGCGCGCACGCCGCCCGAGACGCTGACCAGCAGCCCCTGTTCTTCCAGCTTACTGACGTCCCGACGGATAGTCATATGGGACACGCCGAGGATCTCCGTCAGCTCATTAATGCTTACCGCCCCACGCTGCTCCACCAGGGCTAAAATACGCTGATGACGTTCAATTGGAATCACCGCTCTCCCCTTACCATTTTTTCACACCAGACCACACCACTCACGCCGGGAGCCTGACGATACCCTGTACTGTTATCGCGCTTGACCGCTGTTTTTACGCTATTTTAGGGCAAGAATCGCCGTCGTGCAGCCACTTTCCGCCTGTGAATTTTTTATATTCATGTGGGTTATTCGTGATAACTCTCACATAATTTCACATGATAACGCTTTACTCTATCATTAAATCACATTAATTAACGAATATTCACAAGGAGACCGTCATGACTGCACACACAAACGTCTGCGTGATTGGACTGGGTTCGATGGGCATGGGCGCCGCCCGCGCCTGCCTGCAGGCGGGCCTGAACACCTGGGGGGTGGACATCAACCCCGACAACTGCCGCGCGCTGCTGGAGGCGGGCGCCCAGGGCGCAGGCTCCAGCGCGGTGCCTTTCGCCGCTGAGCTGGATGCGGTCGTACTGCTGGTGGTTAATGCCGCCCAGGTGCGGGGGATCCTGTTCGGCGAGAGCGGCCTCGCCGCCCATCTGAAGCCGGGCACCGCGGTGATGGTATCGTCAACCATCGCCGCCGCCGATGCCCAGGCGATAGCCGTAGCGCTGGCAGAATACCAGCTCTTGATGCTCGACGCGCCGGTATCGGGCGGCGCAGTGAAAGCGGCCGCCGGCGACATGACGATAATGGCCTCCGGGAGCGATGCCGCCTTCGCCCGCCTCGCGCCGGTGCTGGATGCGGTGGCCGGCAAAGTCTACCGCATCGGGAGCGACATTGGCCTCGGTTCGACGGTGAAAATCATCCATCAGCTGCTGGCCGGGGTGCATATCGCCGTCGCCGCCGAAGCGATGGCCCTCGCCGCCCGCGCCGGCATCCCGCTGGAGACGATGTACGACGTGGTGACCCACGCGGCGGGTAATTCGTGGATGTTTGAGAATCGTATGCAGCACGTCCTGGATGGCGATTACTCGCCAAAATCCGCCGTCGATATTTTTGTCAAAGATCTCGGTCTGGTGAATGACACCGCCCGGGCGCTGACCTTCCCGCTGCCGCTCGCGACCACCGCGCTGAATATGTTCACCTCCGCCAGCAACGCCGGATTCGGCCGGGAAGATGACAGCGCGGTGATCAAGATTTTCAACGGCATTACCCTGCCGGGCCATAAACAGTGAGGAGAGACAAGATGCAGCTTGGTGTCATTGCCGATGACTTTACCGGCGCCACGGATATCGCCAGCTTCCTCGTGCGCAACGGCATGCCGACCGTGCAGCTAAACGGCGTACCGCCCCACGAACTGCCGTTGACCAGTGAAGCGGTGGTGATCAGTCTGAAAACGCGATCCTGCCCGGTGGAAACCGCCGTCAGCCAGTCCCTGGCGGCCCTGCGCTGGCTGCAAGCCCGGGGCTGTCAGCAATTTTATTTTAAGTATTGTTCCACTTTCGACAGCACCGCGCAGGGTAACATTGGCCCGGTACTGGATGCGCTGCTGGCAGAGCTGGGCGAGACGCGGACGGTGATATCACCGGCGCTGCCGGTGAACGGCCGCACGGTCTATCAGGGGTATCTGTTTGTCGGCCAGCAGTTGCTCAATGAGTCCGGGATGCGCCACCATCCGGTGACGCCAATGGAGGATGCCCACCTCGGCCGCTTAATCGAACGCCAGGGCGGCGGTAAAGCGGCGCTGATAGCCTGGCCGATTGTCGATCAGGGGCCGGAAGAGGTCGCTGCCGCGCTGGCGGCCATCAGCGATCCGGCGGTGCGCTATGTGGTGCTCGATGCCCTTAGTGAACAGCATTTGCTGACCCAGGGGGCGGCGCTGCGGGAGATGAAGCTGGTCTCCGGCGGCTCTGGTCTCGCCATCGGCCTCGCCCGCAACTGGGCGCAGCGCCACGGAACCCAGGGTGAAGGATCCCTGGCGGGCATGCCGCTGCCCGGCCCAGCGGTGGTGCTCTCGGGCTCTTGTTCGCTGATGACCAACAGCCAGGTGGCGGCCTATCGTGAACAGGCTCCCGCCCGCGCCGTTGACTTAAGCGCCTGCTTTACCGATCTCGAAGGCTATGTCGGGACGCTGGCAGCCTGGGTGGACGCAAACCGCGATGCGCCGCTGGCGCCGATGGTCTATGCCACCACCGAGCCGCAAACGCTGCAGCGGATCCAGGCGCAATATGGCGACAAGGCCAGTAGCGAAAGGGTGGAACAATTGTTCGCCGCCCTCGCCGCCGCGCTGAAAGCGAAAGGATTCACCCGCTTTATTGTGGCCGGAGGGGAAACGTCGAGCATCGTGGCGCAGACGCTGGGGGTAGAGGCGTTCCATATCGGGCCGACGATCTCCCCTGGAGTTCCCTGGGTGCGTGACACCCGCCAGCCGCTCTCCCTGGCGCTGAAGTCAGGGAATTTCGGCGATATCTCGTTCTTTGCCCGTGCCCAGCAGGAGTTTTGTCATGACTGAGCAACAGCTGCGAGATGAGATGGTGCAAATTGGCGCCTCGTTGTTTAACCGCGGTTATGCCACCGGCTCCGCCGGCAATCTGTCGCTGCTGCTGCCGGACGGCAACCTGCTGGCGACGCCGACCGGCTCCTGCCTGGGCGAGCTGCAGGCGCAGCGGTTGTCGGTGGTCACCCTGCAAGGCGAATGGCTCGCCGGCGACAAACCGTCGAAAGAGGTCGCTTTTCACCGGGCGGTCTATTTGCATAACCCGGCCTGCAAGGCGATCGTCCACTTGCATAGCCACTATTTGACCGCGCTCTCCTGCCTGCAGGGGCTCGATCCGCACAATTGTATTCGCCCCTTTACTCCCTACGTGGTGATGCGGGTCGGCGACGTCCCGGTGGTTCCCTACTACCGACCGGGTGACGACCGCATTGCCGAGGCGCTGGCCGGGCTGGCGCCGCGCTATAACGCCTTTTTACTGGCCAACCATGGTCCGGTGGTCACCGGCTCATCGCTGCGCGAAGCCACCAACAATACCGAAGAGCTGGAAGAGACCGCGCGGCTGATGTTTACCCTCGGCAATCGCGAGATCCGTTACCTGACCGCTGACGAAGTGGATGAACTGAGATAAAACCATGCCAAAATTCGCTGCAAATTTATCCATGCTGTTTACCGAGCTGCCGTTCCTGGACCGCTTTGCCGCCGCCGCCGGCGCTGGTTTCGAAGCCGTGGAGTTTCTGTTCCCCTATGAGTATGCCGCCGGGGAAATTAAACAGCGCCTGCAGGAAAACCAGCTGCAGCTGGTGCTGTTTAATACCCCGCCCGGCGACGTTAATGCCGGGGAGTGGGGTCTCGCCGCCCTGCCGGGCAGGAGCGCCGAGGCCCGGCGTGATATTGAGCTGGCGCTGGAGTATGCCTGCCAGCTGGATTGTCCGCAGGTGCATATCATGGCCGGCGTGGTGCCGCCGGGGATGGATCGCGCGGCCTGCGAGGCCGAGCTTGTCGATAACCTGCGCTACGCCGCCGAGTGCTTTGCCCGCCACGACAAGCGAGTGCTCATTGAAGCCCTGAATCCGCAGACCAAACCGGGCTATCTCTACCACAGCCAATATCAGACGCTGGAGATAGTGAAGCGGGTCGACCGGCCAAACATCGCGGTGCAGTTAGATCTGTTTCATGCGCAGAAAGTGGACGGTAATTTAAGCCATCTTATTACTGAGTATGCCGGTCAGTACCGCCATATTCAGATAGCCTCCCTGCCCGACCGCCATGAACCGGACGAGGGCGAGATTAATTATTCATGGATCTATGCGTCACTGGATAAAGCGGGCTATGACGGTTGGATCGGCTGCGAATATATCCCCAGGGCGGATACCCTTTCCGGACTGGAATGGTTTTCGCCCTACCGGAAAAAATAAAGCGCAGTTCTAAAAATATAACTCTCTGTATACCTGTTAATACCCGAGGCAAAACTATGTCGACATCGGCGCTGTTACTTATTGCGTTAGCCAGCGTAGTGCTGTTGCTCCTGCTGGTGATCAAAGCTAAAGCGCATCCTTTTGTGGCGCTCCTGATCGTCAGCCTGCTGGTGGCGTTCGCCACCGGCATTCCGGCGGATAAAATCATTACCACCATTGAAAAAGGGATGGGCGGCCTGCTCGGCCATATCGCCAGCATTATTATTTTGGGATCAATGCTGGGGGTGCTCATTGAAATATCCGGCGGCGCCGAATCGCTGGCGAAAACGCTGACCGGCGTGCTGGGTTCTAAACGGACGATTGCCGCCTTAACCATCGTTGCTTTTATTCTCGGCACGCCAGTCTTCTTTGAAGTCGGCTTTATTATCATCATTCCGTTAATTTACGGCTTCAGTAAAGTCGCTCATATGTCGCCGTTGAAGTTTGGCCTGCCAATGGCCGGAGTGATGTTAACCGTCCACGTGGCATTGCCAACCCACCCTGGCGCGGCGGCCGCGGCAGGTATTCTGCATAGCGATGTCGGCTGGCTGATGCTGGCGGGGATTGGGGTGTCGGTCGTGGTGGGTATCGTGGGTTATTTTGTCGCCCGGTCGATCAATCAGCGCCATTATCATCTGTCGATTAACGTGCTGGAACAGCAGCAAACGGCCGAGGTGCCCGACCTCTCCGTCAACGCGCAGCAGACCCGACTGGCGCCGCCGAATGCGCTGGTTATCGGCGGGCTGATCGTGGTGCCCATCGTGCTGATTGTTTCCGGAACGCTCTGTCAGGCCTTGCTGCTGCCGGAAAACGCGATTCGCCAGCTGATGACCGTCATTGGCACCCCGCCCGTCGCCCTGCTGATCTCCCTGGGGCTGGCCAGCTGGACGCTGGGCATCCGGCGGGGTATGAACCTGAAAAAGCTGGGAGAAGTGACCGGCAGCGCGATCCCCTCCTCGGCGGACGTTATCCTTGTCGCCGGCGCCGGCGGCGCCTTTGGCGGGGTGCTGGTCGCCTCCGGCATCGGCAATGCCTTAGCCGAGGCGCTGGAGACGATTCATCTGCCGCTGATGCCCGCCGCTTTCCTGCTGTCGCTGGTGCTTCGGGCCTCGCAGGGCTCGGCCACCGTGGCGATCCTCACCACCTCCGGCCTGCTGTCACAGGCGGTTGCCGGGCTGGAGCCGCTGCAGCTGGTGCTGGTGACGCTGGCGACCTGCTTCGGCTCACTCGGATTGTCACACGTCAACGATGCCGGATTTTGGGTGGTCACGCGCTATCTGGGGCTCTCGGTGCCGGACGGACTCAAAACATGGACCGTACTGACAACCATCATGGGGGTGACGGGCTTCCTCATTACCTGGCTGCTGTGGTTTTTACTGTGAAGTTTATTTGGGTGGCTCCGGCCACCTTATTGGGTCCCCCTCGCGGGGACTGACTCATTATCGCTGCCCGGCTGCTGAGCCGCCGCTTTCAGCGTCACCGGTATAAAATAGCGTACGTGATAGCACCTCTCTTCTGTATCTCCGCCTTCCGTATGGCGTGCCATGAAACATTCTATGTCATACCCGTCGCGACGGCTTACCCCCAGCGTTGGCAGCAGATCCAGATAGAGATCGCTGGACAAACGGGCATAGCGTGACCAGCTGCCGTAGAAATCAACTCCGACATAGAGTCCCGACCGGGCGGTCAACGTGGACGATGGCTTTCGCGTCTCATGACAACCAACAAAGGCGTTAATCTCGACGTTAAGCTCATTTTGACGCGCCGCGGCGTAATCAGAGAGTATGGAAAGCGAGCCTTCTCCGGTGGTAAAAAAACGGTCAACCTTTTGTCTGATAGCCGTCTTGGCGGTGCGTTGCAGCACCATATCCGACAGGCGCAGTTCATACTTCATCGGGTAGCCATAATAGACCCGCTCCGGCAGGGAACAGATCCGCGCCAATGGCAGACGTTCATCATCAGGGGAGAATTTTTTTAACAGTTTTGCCGTATCCCAGTGCGCTGCGCATCGGTATTCCCGTGGCGAAAGCGAGAACCGTTTCTTAAACTCGCGGGAAAAGGTCTGCGGAGAATCGTAACTTAACTGCCAGGCTATAGCGGCGATCGGTTGCCGCGTTAAGCGCAGACTGACCGCTGCGATGGTCAAGCGCCGCAGGCGAATATACTGCCCGATGGGTAACCGGCCGTATTGATAAAACACCTCGTACACAAACCGACGCGAATAGCCCATATACTGTGCCAGGTCATCGATCGCCGGGTTACAGTAGATATTATCCTCCAGCCACGCCAACATTTTTAAATAGAGCTTCTGCTTCATAAGCACTACATACTTCCTGTAATCTTGTCCTCCGCTAATTCTAACAACAGATACTGGCTATCACTAAGCTTTTTATGCATCGCAAAAATAAAAAATCATCAAAACGCTTAAAACGCTGATCGATATATCCTTAACATTTTGTTTATTAGGAACTTTCGCATACCAATACACCGATATCTCACTTTTCCAGGCAGATATTGCATTAATGAAAAACATCCCTTAGATTACCCCGGCTAAAAAACGTCTGCACCTCATCATTATATTCTTTAATTTATTCTGACACCTTTTTTAATACCCAACAGGGAAGTTATATGACGAATTTTTTGATCAATATAAAAAATCACTATTTGCGGGTTGCTATTGCGGAACTGGTGGATGAAGCGATGAAGACCTACGGGGGATCAGAGTATCAGTTTTCTCAACAATGGAACGCGGATGGGATGGCGCAAGCTAATGTGATCTTCACGGAAATGGTGGCGGGAGAATGGTACCTGTGTCATGACCTGTTTCAGCATGCCCCAGAGCAATACACGCTTTTTATTTTTCAGGATAATGAACAAGCTACCGCCGAAGAGGGTTTACCCAACTGTCTGCGGCAGGCGGTGTTTATGCCTCCCCACGCTCCCGTTCAGCTTCTTAAAGATGAGATAGCCAGCGCGATTCAGCGCTCCCTGCCACCTCATCATGACCCATCCTTCAATCGCCTGCGGCGTTGCATCAATTGCGCCTGCAAGACGGTCAGCGATGCGCAAACCAAAGTCATTTACGCATTCAGTATTGGATTAAGTCCGCATGAAGTCGCCGCGGCGCTTAAAATTAGCCATAAAACAATTCATTCGCATAAAAAGAATATTATGTGCAAGTTCAATTTAAACAGCCGCCAGCAATTTAACAACCTCGTAAAACTACTCGCAAGACGTTAATACAATCGCCATTGTATTACCTCTGCAGCTTATCTTCTGGAACGGAAGACGTAGCGTCTTTTGCGTCTTTCCCGAATGTAAGAAACACCACTCCACAAAGAAATAACGGGACAGAGAATCAGGCATAAAATAATAAACAAGTCACTCATAGCAGACCTAAAAAAAGAAATTTAACCTGGACTGATATTATGCATTCTATTTTATCGAGGCAAGACCAGCATCGCTTTTTGAGAGCGTGAAATAGAATGGTAAGATAATTCCTGGTGACGAGTATTAACCGGCTAGTTAATACGCTGAGCCAATATTTCAAAAAGGGCGATCGGTCTGTTTGCCCTTTTTTGCATTGAGCATGCGAAAAAGATAGCTAAACTTTAGATTCCCTGTAGAGTGAAGGTAGTCACCAAGTGAAACTCACGTTCTGCGTGCGGACATCACGGTTAGTTAAAGGGCACCAAACACAGACTCCCTATTTGGGGGGCAGGCCATACTTTTCTCAACATGCGCTGTACAGGCCATCGCAGCTTTGCTGCAGCGACCGGAATGACTAATGCTAACCACCCTGATTTATCGCAGCCAGGTTGATCCTGACCGCCCGCTCACCGATCTCGACGCTTTAATTCATCGCGCCTGCGGGAAAAATACGCCCCTTGGCATCACCGGCATTCTGTTGTTTAACGGCCTGCAGTTCTTCCAGGTGCTGGAAGGGAGCGAAGAGAGTCTGGAGTCGTTATTCCACGAAATACAAAGCGATCCGCGCCATCGCGATGTGGTTGAGCTGATGCGCGACTATTCGGCCTACCGTCGCTTTCGCGGCACCGGGATGCGCATGTTGGATCTCCGTCTTTACGATGACGATGGCGCGCTGGAGGAGATCCTGCGCATTAGCTCGTTCGGGGTCACCGAGCCAATCAACGACCGGATGTTCCGACTGATTAACGCCTTTATCGCTAACGGTGGGCGCTATTGTCTTCCCGAGCCGTTGCAGCCTTCTCGCTGGACGATGAAGGCCGCCGCGGGCACAGCCACGCCGCGTCATCTGCCCGATCAACCCTGCCAGTTTGCCTTGCAGGCTATCGTCGAACCAGCGAAAAAGCGAATCTCCTCCTTTGAAGCGCTGATCCGCAGCCCTACCGGCGGATCCCCTGTGGAGATGTTTGCCGCCATCCCGGCGGAGGATCGTTACCGTTTCGACCTCGAGAGCAAAGCATATGCCTTCTCTCTCGCAGGTCAGCTACCGCTTGGCAAACACCAACTGGCCATTAACCTGCTGCCCGGTTCGCTGTATAACCATCCTGACGCCGTCGGCTGGCTGATGAACAGCCTGCTGGCGGCCGGCCTCAGGCCGGACCAGGTGCTGATAGAGGTCACCGAAACGGAGGTGATCACCTGCTTCGACCAGTTCCGCAAGGTGCTCAAAGCGCTGCGCGTTGCAGGCATGAAGCTGGCCATCGATGACTTTGGCGCGGGTTACTCCGGCCTGTCGTTACTGACCCGCTTTCAGCCTGACAAAATTAAAGTGGACGCAGAGCTGGTGCGCAACATTCATATCAGCGGCACCAAGCAGGCGATTGTCGCCTCGGTCGTCCGCTGCTGCGAGGATTTAGGCATCACGGTCGTGGCGGAAGGCGTTGAAACCCTGGAGGAGTGGTGCTGGCTACAGTCGGTTGGCATTCGCCTGTTTCAGGGCTTCCTGTTTTCCCGGCCTTGTCTGAATGGCATCGGGGAGATTTTCTGGCCGATAGAGCGCCAGGCTGCGGATCTGTAAGGGCGCAGCGTCCGGTAGCGTCACTGCCAGTGGGCGAGTTTTTCGCCCAGCGCTGCCATGGCGAAGCGCACCGCTTGTGCCACCACTGCCTCGCAGTCACCGGTAAAGCGCATCCGTTGGGTTTCGATCTGGCCGCGAAAGTTCCATGCAAACCATACCGTCCCGGCGGGAGTTCCATCCTCCCCTCCTTCCGGCCCCGCATAGCCGCTGATGGCGATGGCGATATCGGCCCCGGCTAACGTCAAAATACCGGTCGACATTTCCTGAACGCACGCTTCGCTGACAGCGCTATGTACCGCCAGGGTTTCCGCGCGGACCTGGAGCACGTTGCGCTTGGCTTCATCGCTGAAGGTAACCACGCCGGTATCATAAAAGGCCGCGGTATCAGCCTGAGCACAGAGCGCCGCCGCCAGATTGCCACCGGTGCAGGATTCCGCCGTGGTCAGTCGCCAGCCTCTCGCAATAAGCGCCCGGGCCACCCGAGCGGTCAATTCATGGGTATTTTGTGCGTCTTTATCGATTTGGTCCGTCATTCTGACACCTCGCCGACTTTTAGAAGGAACACAGCCTCACAGGCCTTGTTTACAGGATAGCATATCGATTTCTCTGATCGCCGGGCGGCCGTTTACGCCTCCTTTAGCGGATAATATAAAGGCCCGCAGCGCGGGCCTTGAAATGAACAACTTTAGGACAGAGACGCAATCAAACTTTATGCTCGATCACCCTGCCTTGATTCTCAATCGCAATTTTGCGCGGTTTTTCGCTCTCGGGTATTTCCTGATGGATAGCAATTTTTAAGATCCCGCTATCCAGCTGCGCCTGATTAATCTGGGCGTGTTCAGGAAGCGAGAAACTGAGCTGGAAATCAGCCCGACGAATGCCTTTATAAATCCAGCCCTGGATGCCGCCGGAATGATTTTCGGTTTGCGCGCGTTTGCCGGTAATATGTAAATTACCGCCTACGGTCTCAATTTCCAGTTCATCATCTTTCCAGCCTGGTACGCTAACGCTGAGCAGAAAATTACTGTCATCCACTTTCTGTAAATCGTAGGCAGGTAAGGTACCCACCGGCGTATCGCCAGTTAACTGGCTGAAAAGACGGTCAATACGATTAAAGCGATCGGCAAAAAGGGAATCAGCAAATACCGGGAGTGCTGACAAGGTTTTGAGTGCCATCATTAACCTCCTGAATATCCATTCAAAAGCTCAACATAAAGGCAAGCATTGCTTGTCCGCTATATAAAATAATAGCTAAAGCGCGTTTTTCAAGACCTGAAATAAAAATTTTCTTCGTCAGTCACCGTGAGAAATAACCAGGTCAGGTGGCAAAGTAACCCCCGCCCGACGGCGGGGGTGTGGTGCTTCTGAGTCCCATAACTGATGCTGTTTAACATTCAATAAACAGAAGCGACATGTATATATAACTTGTACAATGGGATGTCAACGCCCGAAACGCGACGCATCCCCCTGCCAGTGGCTTCCTGCAACAGCGCAGGGAGAAACACGGCTCCCCGCATTATCCCTCCGTCAAGAGCGGTGCCTCGATATGACATCCGCCTCGCTGGCGCCAGACGGAAAGACGCTGGTGAAAAGATAATCCGCCAGGGAAGGAACCTTTCTCGTCCCCCCGTGCCTAATAATCTGCATACGCACTTTCTGAGGCATCATAATGACCAGCATTTTTATCTCTACCACCCTGTTCGCCCTCTTCGCGTCGATGTTGATCGGTCTGGGGATGGTATGGAGAGGCATTTCCAACAACCCGGATAACTAATCTTTTTCTACGCCGTTGCCTTTCGTCTGTTGCAGCGGCGGGTAAACCCCCACCTTCAACCCCATCTACACGCCTTGTTCAAGCGACATATACTCAGTACTTGCGCCTGCGTACATTTTTCGCAATAGCAATTCACATGGTGAATACGTAACTTCAATTAATATATTTCAGGCCAGAATCATGGCCTGCAATATAGGCAACTTAAACAGTATGTGCCCAGGCGTCAGCCATACGCCTGGGAGAAGGGATCACAATCGCATGATTTCAAAATCATTTCTCACAACGCCCCCTCCCTGATGAACTATACTTTCCTTTAGACATTATGCTGGAGGTGGCGATGTGCGGACGTTTTGCGCAAGCACAGACGCGGGAAGAATATCTGGCTTATCTTGCCGAAGAGGCTGAATACGATATCCCCTGGGACCCGGCGCCGATTGGGCGGTATAACGTGGCACCCGGGACAAAAGTGTTACTCCTGAGTGAAAGGAATGCGCAACTCAACCTCGATCCCGTTTACTGGGGTTATGCGCCAGGATGGTGGGATAAACCCCCGCTGATCAACGCCCGCGTTGAGACCGCAGCCACCAGCAGGATGTTCAAACCGCTGTGGCAGCACGGGCGGGCGATCTGCTTCGCCGACGGCTGGTTTGAGTGGAAAAAGGCCGGAGAGAAAAAGCAGCCCTACTTCATCCAGCGCAAGGATGGCCAGCCGATATTTATGGCCGCTATTGGCAGCACGCCCTTCGAACGCGGGGATAGCGCCGAAGGATTTTTGCTGGTGACCGCTGCCGCCGATCGCGGTCTTGTCGATATTCATGACCGCCGGCCGCTGGTCCTGGCGCCGGAAGCCGCCCGGGAATGGATGAGGCAAGAAGTCACCGGCGCGGAAGCGGTGGAGATTGCCAGGGACGGAGCCGTCACCGCCGACGATTTCATCTGGCATGCGGTATCGCGGGCGGTCGGCAATGTCAACAATCAAGGGCCAGAGTTAATTGAGCCAGTAGAATGAACGCATGATTCTGTGAGCAATCCCCACCTGATGCGCCAGCTGCGGTGCGATCCAGCCTTGCGAATAAGCGCCCGCGGGTTACCCCGACTGGCTTAACCACTCGCTTAAGGTCAACGAATAGAGCAGACTCGGCGGCGCATCTTTTACATCAGCAATATCGTTAATGTACCTCATCCCGGCTTTCTCGAGAACTTTCTGCGAAGCCAGATGGTTAGCCCGGACAACCGCTGACATCTCCGCAAGTTTAAGCGCCTCGAAGCCATATCTTATCGCGCCAATCGCAAACTCGGTGGCCAGTCCTTTTCCCCATGCCTCAGTGGAAAACCGATATCCGAGATTGTTAATGGTGACATCGTTATAACTGCGTAGACTTACGCCGCCAAAGCCAATGATTTTTTCCGGGGTATCACGCGCCGATATGGCCCAGTTGCCAAATCCGCGATCGTGCCAGTGGGCAAGCCAGCGCTGGAGAACCGTACTGGCATAGTCAATATCCGGATAGGGCCCTGCGGGGTTAAAGGTATTTGTCGCCGGATCGCCATAAATTCGGTATAGATCGACAACATCTTCAGCCATGACAGGGCGAAGACGCAGGCGATGAGTCTCAATATGCAAACGTATCTCCTTGACGAATGAGGTGGGCAGTGCTCCTCCCTGCCGATCAAAACCCCACGATGAGCTCAACCAGTGATGAGGAGCGGTCGAGGAACAGACCCTCGACAATTCTACAATAGTATCTGCCCGGCGATACGCCCAATCCCCATCGAAAAAAGCATGGCCAGCGAGCTCCAGAACGTAATTCTGATGATCGCCCTGACAGGCGGTGCGTTACTCACAACGGAAGAGAGATAGCCCAGCGCAGCCAGTGAAAAAAGTGTAGAAAAGAAGATAGAGATGGATATCAATTTTGCTGGCGATAACAAGGCAACGATCAAAGGCAACCCCGCCCCGACGGAAAAACTCACTGCCGAAAAGAGAGCCGCCTGCAAAGGTCGCGCAGAAAGGACATCCGTTAACCCCAGTTCTTCGCGGGCATGAGCCTCCAGAGCGTCTTTAGCCATAAGCTGCTCTGCTACCTGCCGGGCAAGCGCTGGCTCCACACCACGTTGGATATAAAGTGATGTCAACTCCCGCACCTCTCCCTGATAATCTGCGTCAAGCTCGCTTTTTTCCTGGGCAAGCGCCGCGGCTTCGGTATCCGCCTGGGATGATACCGAAACATATTCTCCTGCGGCCATAGACATGGCGCCAGCAACCAGCCCGGCGACCCCCGCCAGTAGTACACCCGAAGAGCCGCTGTTTGCAGAGGCGACGCCGAGCACCAGGCTTGCGGTTGAGACAATCCCGTCATCTGCTCCCAGAACCGCAGCCCTTAGCCAGCCGACGGTTTCGATGCTGTGTCGTTCAAGATGCATGTCGTTTCCCTTTAAATACGCATCCTCATCGGAATTAGAAAGTGCAGAACATTAATCAATAATCGCTTGTTTCCTTTGACGGCGAAAGGAGAGAAAGATATGCAGCACTCCCATCGCACCATGTGCCCAGAAATAGGTTTCAATGAACACCGTCAGAAACTTATGCCAATGAAGGACTGTTTCCGCCAGCGACGGTGACGCCCATGACGCGGTGTCCAGTACAAACCAGAGTCCACCACAGAGTGCGACCGCTAACAGTGCCAGTACGCCAAGCCCCTGGATCATTGCCGCTATGCCCCCGGCATGGGCTTCAGGAAGACGAAATGTCATCAGCATTTTAAAGTCTTCAACCACACCACGAAAATCAAACGTCGACCAGGCAAAATAGTATCGAAACCCGCGCGTATTAAGCATCCAAACCAGCATCACCGCACCAAGCGCAATCAGCGCTAATCCCGAGACAATATGAAACCATGTGACGACCCCGGTAATATTCAGGTCGCGAAGCGCCTCACTTTCAGTGAAATTAGAGCTAATAATCTGCAGCAGAATCAGGGTGGCGACAATAATATGCAGCATGCGGAAAAAAGGGGTGTCTTTATGCGGTAGTGCATTACGTAACTGTTCGTTCATGATTTGGCCATTTTATGAGAGGATTGGCAAGGTCAGTATCCTGCCTGTTTGTTAATTAAACCTTAACACCCGTGTTTGCAGGGAAATAAGTGGCGCCTGATGTCCTCTTTTTCTGTGTTTGGAAAACGGACAAAGTCGCTGTCACCTGCGCCGCCCCGTTACTGCGACGGAAATATCGCCGGTATAGTTCTTTCTCAGAATTTGAGGGGGGACTGGGGAGAACAGTGTGGAGACATTTGAGGAACAAAAAGCGGTCAATAAACCGGGCATCGCGCCCGGTTATCGTGTCAGCCCGAAATGACCCTACGCACTCAGCCCACGGTTTTCCAGCATCGGCTCAATCTGTGGATCGTGTCCGCGCCACTGGCGATAAAGTTCAGCTAAATCAGTGCTATTGCCGCGCGACAGAATTGCTTCCCGGAAGCGCTGACCGTTCTCACGGGTCAAACCGCCCTGCTCCACGAACCACTGATAGCCGTCATCGGCCAGCATCTGGGTCCACAGATAGGCGTAATAGCCTGCCGCATAGCCCCCGCCGAAGATATGGGAGAAGTAGCTGCTGCGATAGCGCGGGGGAACGGCCGCCAGATCCAGTTGCTCATCCCGAAGTATCTTCTGTTCAAACGCATCCACCTCTTCCGGTAACGAAGTGGTCGACAGCGTGTGCCAGCGCATATCGAGCAGCGCGGCGGCTAGCAGCTCGCTCATGTCATATCCTTTATTGAAAGTTGCCGCACGCAACATATTGTCGCGCAGCGCCTCCGGCATCGGCTCTCCGGAGCGATAATGCTTCGCATAGTGGGCAAATACCTGCGGATGGCTGGCCCAGTGTTCGAAGATTTGCGACGGGAACTCGACAAAATCCCGCGGGGTATTGGTGCCGGAGAGGCTGGCATAACGCTGATTGGCGAACAGCCCGTGCAGGGCGTGGCCAAACTCATGGAACAGGGTGATCACCTCATCCCATGACAACAGCGCGCTCTGCTCGCACTGCGGCCGGGTGTAGTTGCAGACGTTATAGATAACCGGGCGCTGCTCCCGCAGGGTCGACTGTTCGACAAACACGTCCATCCAGGCGCCGCCGCTCTTTGAATCGCGCGCGAAATAATCACCATAAAACAGCGCTATCCCTTCGCCATTGTGGTCGAAGATCTCCCAGACCCGCACATCCGGGTGGTACACCGGGATGTCAAAGCGCTCCACGAAGCGGAGCCCAAAGAGCTGCGATGCCGTCCAGAAGACGCCGTCCTGCAGCACGCGCTCGAGGGCAAAATAGGGTTTAAGCTGCGCGTCATCAATGGCATAGGCATCCCGCCGCACCTGCTCGCTGTAGTAGAGCCAGTCCCATGCCTGCGCGCGAAACGCCCCGCCTTCGTTGTCGATCACCTGCTGGATGTCCGCCAGCTCACGTTCCGCCCTCGCCCGCGCCGCCGGCGCGATCTGACGCATAAAGCCCAATGCCTCCGCCGGGGAAGCCGCCATTTGATCGGTCAGCGCCCAGCTGGCGTAATCTGCCGCCCCCAGCAGTTCCGCCTGCTGCGCGCGGATCGCCGCCAGCCGCAGCACCAGACAACGGGTATCATGCTCATCGCCCTGCTGATTGCGCGTCCAGCCGGCGGCGAAAAGATTTTCCCGCGTTTGCCGGTCGCGCAGCGCAAGCAGCTGCGGCTGCTGGGTGGTGTTGGTCAGCGTCAGCAGCCAGCGATCGCTGAGCCCTTTTTCGCGCGCCGCCTCGGCAGCCGCCGCTATCTCCTCATCGTTCAGGCCATCCAGTTGATGCCGGTCATCGACCACCAGGCCGCCGCTTTTCGCCGCCCCCAGCAGCCGCTGCTGGAACTGACTTTGCAAAGTGGCCGCTTCAGTGTTCAGCGCGCGCAGCACCGCCTTCTGCGCCGGGTCCAGCGTTGCCCCGGCGTGAACAAAACGTTGCCATGTCAGGGTCAGGAGACGCAGGGATTCGCCGTCAAGCGCGAGCGTCTCGCGCTGTTCGTAGACGCTGTTCACCCGCTGGAATAAGGCCTCGTTGAGCCAGATGTCATTCCCCAGCCCGGCGAGCTCGGCGGAAAATTGTTCATCCAGTGATTGAAGATAAGGGTTGGTATGGGCGCCGGCCATGGCGAAAAAGACCCGCGTCACCCGCGCCAGCAGCTGTCCGCTCTGCTCCAGCGCCTCGAGCGTGTTGGCGAAACTGGCCGGCTGCGGATTGTCGATAATGGCGCGGATCTCCTCGCGCTGCTGCCGAACGCCCTCATCAAACGCCGGCCGATAGTGACTGTCTTCGATCAGGTCAAACCGCGGCGCCTGGTAAGGCAACAGACTGACGCTAAAAAAGGGGTTTTGTTCGGACATCTTTCTCTCCTGCACAGGCTAATCCTGTAAGATTAGGCTTCTCCTTAAGGGGTCGCAATGATTTCCGTTACCGGTCGCCGCCTGTGCGTGCTATGGTATGAAAACACAAAAAGCGTTGAGGAACAGTAAGATGATTATCATGGTCACCGGCGCCACTGCCGGTTTTGGTGAAAGTATTACTCGCCGTTTTGTCGCTAACGGTCATAAAGTGATTGCCACCGGACGTCGCGAAGAGCGCCTGAAGACGCTGAAAGACGAGCTGGGCGATAATCTTTATATCGCGCAACTGGACGTCCGCAACCGCGCCGCTATTGAGACGCTGATTGCCGACCTGCCCGCCGAGTGGCAGGCTATCGATGTGCTGGTGAACAACGCGGGTCTGGCGCTCGGCCTGGAGCCGGCGCACCGCGCCAGCGTGGAAGACTGGGAAGATATGATCGACACCAATAATAAAGGGCTGGTGTACATGACCCGCGCCGTCCTGCCGGGCATGGTGGCGCGCAATCGCGGCCATATCATCAACATCGGCTCCACGGCGGGCAGCTGGCCTTATGCTGGCGGTAACGTCTATGGGGCGACCAAAGCCTTTGTGCGCCAGTTCAGCCTCAATCTTCGCACTGACCTGCACGGCACCGCGGTGCGCGTCACCGACATCGAGCCGGGCCTGGTGGGCGGCACCGAGTTCTCTAACGTCCGCTTTAAAGGCGATGACGCCAAAGCCGGTAAAACCTACGAGAACACCGAAGCCCTGACGCCGGAAGATGTGACCGAGGCGGTCTGGTGGGTGGCCACCCTACCGAAACACGTCAACATCAACACCCTGGAGATGATGCCGGTGAGCCAGAGCTTTGCCGGGCTCAGCGTTCACCGCCAGGGCTAACCGTCAGCCACCCGGCCTGATGGCCGGGTATGGGCGGAACCGCAAAAAACGCGTAAAATAGTGCGCATAACCCCATAAAAAGTAACCATCAATGGCCGCAGAATCGCAACTGAATCCGACGCAACCCGTTAATCAGCAAATTTATCGCATCCTCCGCCGGGATATCGTTCACTGCCTCATCCCGCCTGGCACGCCGCTGTCGGAGAAAGAAGTCTCCGTGCGTTTTGCGGTATCTCGTCAGCCGGTGCGCGAGGCCTTTATTAAGCTGGCGGAGAATGGACTTATCCAGATCCGTCCCCAGCGCGGCAGCTACGTCAACAAAATCTCCCTGTCTCAGGTGCGCAATGGTTGCTTTGTCCGCCAGGCGATTGAGTGCGCGGTGGTCCGCCGTGCCGCTGGCATGATTAACGATGAGCAAGTCTATCAGCTGGAGCAGAATCTCCATCAGCAGCGTATTGCCGTCGACCGCCAGCAGTTAAACGATTTTTTCCTGCTTGATGATGAATTTCACCAGAAGCTATCGGTTATTGCCGATTGTCAGCTGGCCTGGGATACGGTGGAAAACATCAAAGCCGCCATTGACCGCGTGCGCTACATGAGCCTTGACCATGTCTCCTCCCCGGAGATGCTTCTGCGCCAGCATCACGAAATTTTTACCGCGCTGGAAAAACGCGACGCTGAGGCAGTCGAGAAAGCCATGAGTATTCATTTGCATGAAATCAGCGAATCTGTGCTGCTGATCCGCCAGGAGAATCGCGACTGGTTTAGCGAAGAGTAAGGACCAGACGGCTGCGAAATAAGGCTGACGCAGCCGTCGTGACGGAGGGGATTATCTGACCACCAGCACCGGCGTTTTGGCGTAGCGCAAAATGGACTCGGCGTTGGAGCCCAGCAGATGGGTGGAGATCCCCGGTTTGCGGGAGCCAATCACTATCACATCGAACGCTTCGTTGTTACTGATAGCCAGAATTTCATCGCGCACGTTACCAAACACGACCCGGGTATGGATCCGTGACATTGGCAGGTCGAACAGTCGCGCCACCTCGCGCATCTTTTTCTCTGACTCTTCCTGCATATAGGCTTCGAATTTACGAATATCCGCCGTAAATCCGCGTAATAACGAACGGCTGCTGTTCGGCAGGACGTTGAGCAAGGTGATCTCGCCATTTTCCGCCGATGCGAGAAATTCCGCGTGACGCACTGCCTTATCGCTTAAATCCATTTCAAAAACATCAACAGGCAATAAAATCTTTTTATACATGGCCCGCACTCCTTTTCCAGAGAAAATGATTTTTCAATAACTTAACTATGCCATTTTTGCGGTGAATGACCAGCCATTATTCGGAAAAATAACAGCTAATTATCTTTAGTAAATCAGGGAAATATAGAGTTATGTAAGGACATTGCGTTCGATCATATTTTTAGCCTGCTAAAAGCGATCGACAGCAAAAAAGATTTATCAGCGGAACCGTGCAGAAACAGCAGAAGAGCCGGTGTCGACCCCATGACCGACACCGGGAACAAATGATTATTGCGCCTCAGCCCATGCGGCAACGGTGGCTTTCGCCCCCTGACGCTGTAGCGCTACATAGGCGCGGGTCACCGCCGAGACGAACCGCGCTTCCTGCGGCAGCTCCCGGCCAAAGATGGCCTCAATGCCCAATAGCGCTTTGACGCGCGCTTCGCCATCGGCGCTGGCGGCTACCGCCTGCTGGATCACCGGCAGCAGCGGATCGCAAATTTCGATTGCCTGGCCGGCGTCGTCAACACCGCCGACATAGCGCATCCACCCCGCCACGCCCAGCGCCAGCAGCGTGAAGTCATGCTGGTGCGCCAGATGCCAGCGTACCGAGTCCAGCATGCGCTGCGGCAGCTTCTGGCTACCGTCCATTGCAATCTGCCAGGTACGGTGTTTGAGCGCCGGATTGCAGTAGCGGTCAATCAGCAGACTGGCATAGTGTGACAGATCCACCCCCTGCACTTTTAAGGTCGGGGCCTGCTCGTCCAGCATCAGCGCCAGCGCCGCGCGGCGGTAGTTGTCATCCTGCATACAGTCGTTGATATGCTGATAACCGGCCAGATAGCCGAGATAGGCGAGGAACGAATGGCTGCCGTTGAGCATCCTCAGCTTCATCTCTTCGAAAGGCACCACATCGGCGACCAGCTCCGCCCCCGCTTTCTCCCACTGTGGACGTCCGGCGACAAAATTATCCTCAATCACCCACTGGCGGAACGGCTCACAGGCCACCCCAGCCGGGTCGCGCACGCCGGTCAGCTGTTCAATTTTATCGAGGGTTTCCGCGGTCACCGCCGGGACAATGCGGTCCACCATGGTCGACGGAAAGGTGACGTTCTGTTCTATCCATGCCGCGAGGTCCGCGTCCAGCGCCCGGGCGTAGGCGCAAACGACGTTGCGCATCACATGACCGTTTTCCGGCATGTTATCGCAGGACATCACGGTAAAGGCAGGCAGCCCTGCCGCCCGGCGGCGCGCTAAAGCCTCCACCACCACGCCCGCTGCCGATTTCGGCTGGCGCGGGTTAGCGAGATCGGCGGCGATCAGCGGGTGATCGAGCTGCAGCTCGCCACTGGCGGGCGTATGGCAATAGCCTTTCTCGGTAATGGTGAGGGAGACAATGGCCACCTGTGGCTCACACATCGCCGAAAGCACGGCCTCGAGACCATCGACCTGGGCATGCAGCGCCTGCTTCACCACCCCGACCACGCGCGCGGTCCACGCGTCGGCGGACATTTCGGCCACGGTATACAGCAGATCCTGCTGCCGGAGATCGGCGATCTGCTGCTCGCCGCCAATCAGGTTGACTTCAGTGTAGCCCCAGTCACTGCCGTACTCGCTGGCCAGTATATCGGCGTATACCGCCTGATGGGCGCGGTGAAACGCGCCAAAACCCAGATGGACGATACGGGGGACCAGCGCGTGGCGATCGTAGCCGGGCAGGATGGCGTTAGCGGTTAAGAGGGTGTTTTCCATGGTAACTCTCGTTGTTATGTGGCTCATCAACCATTCTCTGGGAGAACTCTCGAGGAGAATGCCTTTGTGCCTCAACCATCTCACGCAATTGGTATAACATCTTTGATTTCTGTCAACTACCATACAAGAAGCTTTTGCCGGGTTGTGCTCGCTGGCGAGCGGTCACAAAATCTCTGAGATGACAGGAGAAAATCCGCCACGAAGCGGTAAGAGAAGACGGAACATGGCACAGGCCACGCCTCCCTGCGGGCCTGTTGCTTCCAGGCCGGTTAATCGATGCGGGTTTTGACGATAAAGAAGTAGCACAGCGCCCCGGCGAAGGTCACGCCGGCGGCGATCACCAGCGCCAGATTGAAAGAGTGGGTGGTATCCACAACCCAGCCGGTGACGATCGGCGCGAAGGAGGCAAACACAAAGCTGCCAAAGTTCTGGATCGCCGCCACCGACGCCACTTTATGTTCCGCCACCAGCACCTGTACCAATCCCCAGGCCGAGGTGCCAGCGAAATGGACGCAGAACAGCGCCATGGAGATAAACGCCACCGCCTGGGTCGGCGAGTTTGATTGCACCACCAACAGCGTGCCGAGCGCGGAAAGCACCAGTCCGGCTACAATCGCCGTTTTGCGGGTTTTCGCCAGATCGTAGCCTCTGCGCGCCAGCGCATCGACCACCAGCCCATTGACCCACATGCCCACCGCCGCAGCGAGAAACGGGATCGCCGCCACCCAGCCGGTTTTAGCAAGGCTCAATCCCTGCTGCGCCTGCAGATAACCCGGCAGCCACGCGATATACAGCCAGCCGGTATAGTTCACCCCGGAGAAGCCGAGGATCATCCCCCAGGTGGTACGTCGTTTAAACAGCGCCAGCCATTCGCTCAGTTTCAGCGCCGGTCGGGCCGCCTCCTCGCTGGCCAGATAGCGTTGCTCCTCCTCCTGCAGGGTGAATTGCCGCCGGTTACGGTATCCCACATACCAGCACAGGCCGACCAGGATACCGGCTAAACCAATCACCACAAACATTGTCCGCCAGCCCCAGGCCAGCTGCATGATGACCAGCGCCGGCGGGGCGATGGCCTGACCCAGCACCGTCGAGGAGTTAAATATCCCCACCGCCGTGCCGCGCTCTCGTTGCGCATACCAGTCGTTGATCGATTTCACGCCGGCGGGCATAAACGGCGCTTCGCCGATCCCGAGGCCAACGCGCAGCAGAATAAAATGCGAGAACGAATTGACTATCCCGGTCAGGGCCTGCATCGCAGACCAGAATATTAGCCCGGCGCCCAGCACAACCCGCGGCCCGAGGCGATCCAGCAAAATGCCCGAGGGCAGTTGCGCGAAGCCGTAGGAGAGCGAAAAAGCGGAGAGCAGCACCCCGAACTCGGTGGCGCTCAGACCCAAATCGGCGCGTATCGCCTCCCCGGCGACGCTCAGGGAAGAGCGGTCCAGAAAGTTAACGATACCGGCGATAAACAGCAGCGTCAGGGTGATCTTCTGCACCCGACGGATGCGCAGCGGCGTTGCACCCGCCTGTGGGGCAAATGTCTCAATAGCCATCGTTGTTCCTTACAGAGTCATAACCCAATATGATGTCTGATAAGTAAGGCAACAGGTCGACTACCATACAAGAATTAGGGTTTAAAAAAGTGGCAGGGATCACATTAGACGGGCTTATGCCCGTCCCCAGCCCGCCACGATGATCAGCATCCCGCACAGCGCGATGGCCGCCCCCGCCCAGTCATAATGGGTTAATTTGACTCCGTCAACGACCCGCAGCCAGAGCAATGCGGTACAAACATACACGCCACCGTAGGCGGCATATACCCGCCCGCTGGCGGTTGGATGGAGCGTCAGGAGCCAGACGAACAGCCCCAGCGCCAGGCCGGCGGGGATCAGCAGCAGCGGCGTGGCCCCGCGTTTTAACCATAGCCACGGCAGATAGCAGCCGACGATTTCACACAGAGCGGTGGCAAAGAACAGCAGCGTGGTTTTGAGCATTAAAAGATTCGTAAAAGAGACAAAGCGTTGAACTATTCTACGCGATAATAGCCCTTTCCCTATGCTGTTTTGTCGGCTATGCCCGGCAAAACAGCTGTAGTAAACTTAACCTGAGGGTTAACCCATCACCTAAAGGAAATCGTGATGAACATGACACTGAACAAACGCTGGTGCCTGACCGCCATTCTGGCGTTAAGCGCCGTGGTCTATACCTCCAGCTCATTCGCAGCCACCGACCGGCTGGTGATTGAGTCAGGCGACAGCGCGCAAAGCCGTCAGCAGGCGTCGATGGAAAAAGAGCAATGGAACGACACCCGCAGCCTGCGCCAGAAGGTGAACAAACGGGCGGAAAAAGAGTGGGACAAAACCGATGTCGCCTTTGACGCGCAGGATAACTGCCAGAAGAGCGCCAACGTCAATGCCTACTGGGAACCAAACACCCTGCGCTGCCTTGACCGCCGTACCGGCCGGGCGATCAATCCCTGAGCACGCTGGCGCCTGCGGGCGCCGCCTTTCCGTCCCCTCTTTTCCGCTTTGACCACAGGAATTCCCATGACCGACGCGCTACACGTCAGACTCCGCCCCCTTGAGCGCGAAGATTTGCGCTTTGTTCACCAGCTCGACAACAACGCCAGCGTGATGCGCTACTGGTTTGAAGAGCCCTATGAAGCCTTCGTTGAGCTTTCCGATCTGTACGACAAGCATATTCACGACCAAAGCGAGCGTCGCTTTGTGATCGAATGCAATGGCGATAAAGCCGGACTGGTGGAGCTGGTTGAAATCAACCATGTGCACCGCCGGGCCGAGTTCCAGATAATCATCTCGCCCGACTTCCAGGGAAAAGGTCTCGCCACCCGCGCCGCGCGGCTGGCGATGGACTATGGCTTTACCGTGCTCAATCTGTATAAGCTGTATCTGATTGTCGATAAAGAGAATGAAAAAGCGATCCATATTTACCGCAAGCTCGGCTTTATGGTCGAGGGTGAACTGATCCATGAGTTTTTCATTAACGGCGAGTATCGCAACACCATCCGCATGTGTCTGTTCCAGCATCAGTATCTGGCGGAACACAAAACGCCGGGGCCGTCCCTGCTGAAGCCGACGGCTCAGTAATAATCAATGCGGTTTTTAATCGTGTAGTGGCGGGTCAGCGGCGGCTGGACGCTTTCATCGATCACCTGCAGCTCACAGCTCAGCGGATTGTCATGGCGATCGTAGTCGCAGGTCTGGCGCACTGTGCCCAGCGTGCGGTCGTTGAAGGTGCTGATGGCGGTATAGTCCATTTTCTTGCGCGGATCCTTCGACGGCGTGGAGGCAACGGTAAATCGCTCCTCTTTGGCGGTGGTGGTTTTCCCCAGCGGATAGCCATCGCTGTCGTAGCGGTAGGTGGCGGTGGTCTCTTTGCCGCGGGCGCTGATAATAAAACCGTTATCATCCGTTTCCCAGCTCACGCCGGTGGCGGGCATCTCCGCCAGCTGACATTTCCCCTGCAGACGCAGCCGCTTCTCATGGGTGCGGCCGTCGACATAATAGTTGGCGTCCAGCAGCAGCGTAGCGCCGGTGTTATTCTCCACATCCTCCAGCGTCAACAGATCGAAACATCCCTCTTTTGACAGCTGCGCGCTCACCTTTTTGACCACCACATCGTGTTCGTCCAGTAGCGTCTGGCTAAAATCTTTCACCGGTCCGCGCAGCGGATCGAACTCAAACTCATTGGAAAAACTCGCCATCTCCGGGGTGAAGGCTTCCGGGACGCTTTCGCGGTCGCACGCCGTCAGCAACAGCGCGGTCGGGATCAGCCAATACAGTCTTTTCACAGGTGATTCCTTTTGTGTACATCCAATCATATTAGCAAATACAATTGTTTACACCAGTTCTGCTATGCTTAAATCTGGATAACATCGATAAGGAGCGTAAGATGAAACTATCCCTCTGGACAGGCGCCGCGCTGCTGCTGTGCTCCACGACCGTACTGGCGGCGCCCGACTCTTGCGAGCGGGTCAAAAATGATATTCAACAGAAGATCATGAACAATGGCGTACCGGAAACGGCCTTCAGTCTGGCCATTGTGCCCAACGACCAGGCGGACCAGCCCGGCGCTCAGGTGGTGGGTCATTGCGCCAATGACACCTTCAAAATCACCTATACCCGTAACAGCGACAGTCCCGCCGAAAACGACGCTCAGTAAGCCCACTTCGCTTTCAAACGAAAGATATTATCCCTGCATTGACCAGGGATAAGATCTGCCGGCTACCCATAACGTATTATCGCTCACCCCGGCGTCTGTTAATGACGCGGCGGCCCTTCTCCGCCCAGCATAACCATCATGGAGTGAGCAATGTCGAATCAGGAATCTTCCGGCGGCGTCACCCGACGCGCGTTACTTAAATCCACAGCCCTCGGTTCTCTGGCGCTGGCCGCCGGCGGGCTTCCCCTCCCCTTTACGCTGCGCAGCGCCGCGGCGGCAGTACAACAGGCTGCCGGCGACAACACCCGCATTGTCTGGGGCGCCTGTTCGGTCAACTGCGGCAGCCGCTGCGCCCTGCGGTTACACGTGCGTGATGATGAAGTGGTGTATGTCGAAACGGATAACACCGGCGACGACCGCTATGGCGATCACCAGGTCCGCGCCTGCCTGCGCGGGCGTTCGATTCGCCGGCGCATCAACCACCCGGATCGCCTTAACTATCCGATGAAGCGCGTGGGAAAACGCGGAGAAGGTAAATTTGAGCGTATCAGCTGGCAGGAAGCGCTGGATACCCTTGCTGACCGCCTGAAGCGCGTCGTCGCGGAATATGGCAACGAAGCCGTGTACATTAACTACTCATCAGGAATTGTCGGCGGGAACATCACTCGCTCCTCGCCTTCCGCTTCGCCGGTGGCGCGGCTGATGAACTGCTACGGCGGCTCGCTTAACCAGTACGGTACCTACAGCACCGCGCAGATCGCCTGCGCCATGCCCTACACCTACGGCAGTAACGACGGCAACAGCACCTCAGATATTGAAAACAGCAAGCTGGTGGTGATGTTCGGCAACAACCCGGCGGAAACCCGCATGAGCGGCGGCGGCATTACCTGGTATCTGGAACAGGCCCGCGAGCGCTCCAACGCGCGGATGATCGTTATCGATCCGCGCTACACCGATACCGCCGCCGGTCGCGAAGATGAGTGGATCCCCATTCGCCCCGGCACGGACGCCGCGCTGGTCGCCGGTATCGCCTGGGTGTTGATTAACGAGAATCTGGTGGATCAGCCGTTCCTTGATAAATACTGCGTCGGCTACGATGAGAAGACGCTGCCGGCCGGGGCGCCTGAGAATGGCCACTATAAAGCCTATATCCTCGGCGAAGGCGACGACGGCGTCGCCAAAACGCCGCAGTGGGCCTCGCGTATCACCGGCATCCCAGCCGATCGCATCATTAAACTGGCGCGCGACATCGGCATGATCAAACCGGCCTATATCTGCCAGGGCTGGGGGCCGCAGCGCCAGGCCAACGGCGAGCTCTCGGCCCGGGCAATCGCCATGCTGCCGATCTTAACCGGCAACGTCGGCATCAACGGCGGCAACAGCGGCGCCCGCGAATCGACCTACACCATCACCATCGAGCGTCTGCCGGTGCTGGAAAACCCGGTGAAAACCGCCATCTCCTGCTTCACCTGGACCGACGCCATCGCCCGTGGTCCGGAAATGACCGCCACCCGCGACGGCGTGCGCGGCAAAGAGAAGCTGGATGTGCCAATCAAATTCCTGTGGAACTACGCGGGCAACACCCTCATCAACCAGCACTCCGACATCAATAAGACGCACGATATTCTGCAGGACGAGAGCAAGTGCGAAACCATCGTGGTCATCGACAACTTTATGACCTCGTCGGCGAAATATGCCGACCTGCTGCTGCCCGACCTGATGACCGTTGAGCAAGAGGATATCATTCCCAACGATTACGCCGGCAATATGGGCTATCTGATTTTCATCCAGCCCGCCACCTCGGCGAAGTTTGAACGCAAACCGATTTACTGGATCTTAAGCGAAGTGGCGAAACGGCTCGGCGACGATGTCTACCAGCGTTTTACCGAGGGGCGCACGCAGGCGCAGTGGCTGCAGCATCTGTACGCCAAAATGGTGGCGAAAGATCCGGCGCTGCCGGCCTACGAGGAGCTGAAGCGAATGGGCATCTACAAACGCAAGGATCCGAACGGCCACTTCGTCGCCTATCGCGACTTCCGCCGCGATCCCGAAGCGCATCCGCTCAACACCCCGTCCGGCAAAATTGAGATCTACTCCAGCCGGCTCGCCGAGATTGCCGCCCGCTGGCAGCTGGAGAAAGACGACGTCATCAGCCCGCTGCCGGTCTACGCCTCCACATTTGAAGGCTGGGACGATCCGCTGCGCAGTCAGTATCCGCTGCAGCTGTTTGGATTCCACTATAAGGCGCGCACCCATTCCAGCTACGGCAACGTGGATGTGCTGCAGGCCGCCTGCCGTCAGGAAGTGTGGATCAACCCGCTTGACGCGGAAAAACGCGGGATTAATAACGGCGATCTGGTGCGGGTGTTCAACCAGCGCGGCGAAGTCCGGCTGCCGGCGAAAGTGACGCCGCGCATCATGCCGGGCGTGTCGGCGATGGGCCAGGGCGCGTGGCACGACGCCAATATGGCCGGCGACCGGGTTGACCATGGCGCCTGCATGAATACCCTGACCACCCATCGCCCGTCGCCGCTGGCGAAAGGGAATCCGCAGCATACCAACCTGGTCGATATCGAGAAGGTTTAAGGAGTAAACCATGAGCACGCAATATGGATTCTTTATCGACTCCGCTCGCTGTAACGGGTGCAAAACCTGCGAGCTGGCCTGTAAGGACTATAAAAACCTGACCCCGGAAGTCAGTTTCCGTCGCATCTACGAGTACGCCGGCGGCGACTGGCAGCAGGACAACGGCGTCTGGCAGCAGAACGTTTTTGCCTATTACCTCTCCATCGCCTGTAACCACTGCGCCGATCCGGCCTGCACCAAAGTCTGCCCGAGCGGGGCGATGCACAAGCGCGAAGACGGTTTTGTGGTGGTGGATGAAGAGGTGTGCATCGGCTGCCGCTACTGTCATATGGCCTGTCCGTACGGCGCGCCGCAGTACAACGCCGACAAAGGCCATATGACCAAGTGCGACGGCTGTCATGAGCGCGTCGTCGAGGGGAAAAAGCCGGTCTGCGTCGAGTCCTGCCCGCTGCGGGCGCTCGATTTCGGGCCGATTGCTGAACTGCGTGCTAAGCACGGCCAACTGGCGGCGGTAGCCCCGCTGCCCTCGGCGCACTTCACTCAGCCGAGCATCGCGATCAACCCTAACCGCAACGCCCGGCCGTGTGGCGATACCACCGGTTATCTGGCAAACCCGAAGGAGGTGTGAGATGGGAAGCGGATGGCATGAATGGCCGCTGGTGCTGTTTACGGTACTGGGGCAATGCGTGGTGGGCGCGACACTCTTCAGCGGTCTGGTCTGGCTCGAGCTGGCGGACCAGCGCGAAGCGCGGCAGCGTCTGGTGCGCAGCATGTTTTTTATCTGGCTGCTGATGGGGATCGGCTTTCTCGCTTCAGTTATGCATCTCGGTTCGCCACTGCGCGCGTTTAACTCGCTGAACCGCGTCGGCGCCTCGGCGCTGAGCAACGAAATCGCCAGCGGCGCCTTGTTTTTCGCTGTGGGCGGATTCTGGTGGCTGCTGGCAGTGCTGGAAAAAATGCCGGCGGCGCTGGGCAAAATCTGGCTGGTGATCACCCTGCTGTTGGGGCTGCTGTTTATCCTCGCGATGACCCGGGTTTATCAAATCGATACTGTACCGACATGGTACACTGGCTACACCACCAGCGCCTTCTTCCTGACGGTACTCCTTAGCGGGCCGCTGTTCGCCGCCCTGCTGTTGCAAATGGCGAAAGTCGACGTTAACGGCTGGTTTATTGCTGGGTTGAGCATGGCCGCGCTGGTCATCAGCGCCGCGGTGATCGTCATGCAAAGCACCGGGCTCAGTACTATTCACAGCTCCGTTCAGCAGGCGGCCAGCCTGTTGCCGAATTACGGCAGACTGCAGGCCTTACGCCTGATCCTGCTGGCGCTGGGACTCGGCTGCTGGCTGTGCCCGCTGATCCGTCGCCAGCCGCCGCGCGCGGCGGGGCTACTGGCTGGTCTGCTGCTGGTCTTGATTGCTGAATGTATTGGCCGCGGCCTGTTTTATGGGCTACATATGACCGTCGGTATGGCGGTTGCCGGTTAATGAGACGGCGCGCCGGCGCGCGCCGCAGAAAGGAATAAGTGATGATGCCGTTCCCACACCGCGACGCCGTCGCGTTAAGCGCCCGTACCCTGGGCGCGTTGTTCTCTTATGCGCCGAATAACGCGCAAATCGCGCCGCTGGTCGCCGCCTTCCAGGACGGCAGCTGGCAGCAACAGTGGCCCTACCCGGTTGCCGCCCCGCTGGCATCGGGGTTTGCCGCGTCGGCTGAAGAGTCGTTGCCGGAAGCCTGGCAGCGCCTGTTTATCGGACCATGGGCCCTGCCGGCGCCGCCATGGGGATCCGTCTGGCTGGATAAAGAATCGGTGCTGTTCGGCGAATCCACGCTGGCCCTGCGCGAATGGATGCGCGCGAACGGCATCGCACTGGACGCCAACCGCAACGAGCCGGAAGACCATTTCGGCACCCTGCTGCTGCTGGCGGCGTGGCTGTGCGAAACGGAGCAGGAGGCGTTGTTTGGCCAGTTGCTGGCCTGGCATCTGCTGCCGTGGTCCGGACGCTTCCTGAGCGTCTTTGTCGAACGCGCTGCCCACCCCTTCTACCAGGCGCTGGGTCAGCTGGCGCAGGCGACCCTGGCGCAGTGGCAGGAGAATCTGCCGATCGCCGTGGCGGAAAAGCCGCTCTATCGCTAATCCCTTTACCGCGCCGGTAGTCGGCGCGGTTTCCTTATTTGCACGCCTGACCGTGACCCGCACTTATCGCTTTTGCATATAAGGTTATTCCCTATCACAATAAGGCCATGTTTTCCGACTCTCGCCATGACCGATGCACCGTCTTCATCCCTATCCTGACGTGCAGGTGATGTTTCGTCGCCTGCTGATCGCCACGCTGATTGGCCTGCTCGCCGCCCTGGCGGTGGCCCTGTTTCGCCATGCCATGGTGGTGCTGGAAACGCTGTTTCTCGGTAACGACAGCGGGAGCCTGGTCAATGCCGCGCAGTCGCTGCCGGCGTGGCGGCGGCTGATTACCCCGGCGCTGGGGGGACTGGCGGCAGGGACACTTCTCTGGCTCTGGCAGCGGCGCAGCATTGCCCGCCCGCACGCCGCCACCGATTATATGGAAGCCCTGGAAACCGGGGATGGTTGCTTCGATACGCCGGCAAGCCTGGTGAAGTCGCTGGCCTCGCTGCTGGTGGTGGTCACCGGCAGCGCGATTGGCCGGGAAGGCGCCATGATCCTGCTGGCCGCGCTGGCGGCCTCGCTGTTCGCCCGCCGCTTCACGCCGCAGGCAGAATGGAAGCTGTGGGTCGCCTGCGGCGCCGCCGCCGGGATGGCCAGCGCCTATCATGCCCCGCTGGCCGGCAGCCTGTTTATCGCTGAAATTCTCTTTGGCACGCTGATGCTGGCCTCGCTTGGGCCGGTTGTCATCTCGGCGGTGATCGCCCTGCTGCTCACCCAGTTTCTCAACGGCGGCGCCGCGCCGCTGTACCATGTCGTTCTGCAGAAGGACCTCAGCGCGCTGCACTATGGCCTGATGCTCGCCACCGGACTGCTGGCCGGGCTGTGCGGGCCGCTGTTTATCTGGCTGATGGACTACAGCCACCGCGGGTTCGTCAGGCTGAAGCTGGCGCCGCCGTGGCAGCTGGCGCTGGGCGGGCTGATAGTCGGCGGCTTATCGCTCATCACTCCGGCGGTGTGGGGCAACGGCTACAGCGTGGTGCAAAGCTATCTCCTGCTGCCGCCGCCCGGCGCGCTGCTGGTGGCGGTATTCCTGTGCAAACTGCTGGCGGTGCTGGCCAGCAGTGGCTCCGGCGCGCCGGGCGGGGTGTTTACCCCCACGCTGTTTGTTGGTCTGGCGATGGGCATGCTGTTTGCCCGCTTCAGCGGGCTGTGGCTACCGGGGGATCAGGAGATGGCTTTGATGATGGGACTGACCGGCATGGCGGCGTTTCTTGCCGCCACCACCCATGCGCCCATTATGTCGACCCTGATGATTTGTGAGATGACCGGGCAGTATACGCTGCTGCCCGGCCTGTTGATCACCTGCGTGGTGGCGTCGGTGCTGTCGCGGACGTTACGCCGGGATTCGATCTATCGCCATCACGTTGCCGAGCATGTCTAAGTCGACGTAGCGGCTTAGCTCACGCTGCTCGGCGCGCGGCAGATACGGCAGCTCGCCAATGAGCGGCGCCGGCAGCTTTTTGCTGAGCACATCGATGATTTCGGCGTAGTGCGCCAGACCGGGGTTAATGCGGTTGGCCACCCAGCCGATCAGCGGTAGCCCGTCATTGGCGATCGCCTGGGCCGTCAGCAGCGCATGGTTGATGCACCCTTCCTGGATCCCCACCACCATCAGCACCGGGAGCTGCTCCTGTACCACCCATTCGGAGAGCGGTCGCAGGTCGTTCATCAAGCTGCGCCAGCCGCCGGTGCCTTCAACCACCACATGTTCAACCTGCCCGGTCAGCCGCTGCAAACCATCCGACAGCAGACCGTAGTTGATCGGGCAGCTGTGCGCCACGCTGCTTTCGTCTTCGCTTAAGGCGATGGGATTGACAGCCTCATAGGGTAACGCCAGCGTGGAGACGCTCTGCAGCACCAGCGCGTCTTTGTTACGCAAACCGTCCGGCGTCTCTTTGCTGCCCTTCGCCACAGGCTTGTACCCGGCCACGCTTTTGCCTCTGGCAGCAAGTGCCTGCAACAGCGCACGGGAAACCACTGTCTTCCCGACAGAGGTGTCTGTACCTGTAATAAAGAAACGCTTAAACATCACTAACCCCACAGTTTTGTCGATGAAATATACGGGAGAGAAATAATCAACAGTGGGCAAAGTCTACGTGAAGCCGCTGGGGGTCAGCTTGAGATAGCGCAATTTTTGGTGTGACTATGAAAAAATGTTAACCCTGTAACAGTCGTATGAGTAAGGATCCGTTATAGAGCGCATCCTTGACCAACGCCGCGCCAGCCATCGTTCCGCGGTTGGAGAACTGGGTGCTTTCAACCGCGATATGCTGGCTGTAGGCCGGGAGTGATTGTTGCCGAATGCAGCTGGAAATTGCCGGAAAAAGAATGTCTGCCGCCAGGTTAAACGGCGAGCCAATCAGGATTTTCTGCGGGTTAAACAGATTGACCATGATCGCCAGAATGCGGCCGACGTGATTACCGACGCCGCTGATAATGTCCCGGGCCAGCAGATCGCCCTGCAGCGCCGCCTGACATAGCCACTCCACGCTCAGCGGACGCTGATGCAGTAGCGAGCTCATCGACTGCGCCATCCGCATCTGCGCCAGCTCCAGCACGCTCTCCACGCTGGCGATCGTTTCCAGACAGCCATGGTTGCCGCAGTAGCAGCGTTTGCCGTAGGGGTCGACCTGGGTATGACCGATCTCCACGAGACTGCTGCTGCCAGCGTGCAGCAGACGTCCATCGGTGATAACCCCGGCGCCGACGTTGTGATCGATCACTACCTGAATGACGTCCCGGGCGCCGCGCGAGGCGCCAAACAGCGATTCCGCCATGGTCCAGGCGCTGATGTCATGCTGAATATAGACCGGCACCCCGGTATGGTTGGCCAGCGTTTCGCCCAACGGGACGTCTTTGACTTCTTCATAAAACGGCATGCGATGAATAATGCCGTTTTCAGTATCAATGATACCCGGCATCGTGATGGCGATGGAGGTGAGACGTTCCAGCTTCTTCTGGTGGCGAATAAAGAAGCGATCGATATGGTCGATAATCCGCGTCAGAAACGGCGTGCTGTCGGCAAGCGCCAGCTCCAGCTGCTCCTCCACCACCAGCTGGCTGCTTAAATCACGCAGCGAAAGGTGGATCTCGCCGCGGCTGATGCGCACCGCCAGATAGTGCCATGCCTCGGTTTCCACCATCAGCCCCACCGCCGGCCGCCCGCGGCTGCCGGGCTCCTGAATTTCGGTCTCCTGCACCAAGTGCGCTTCCAGCATTTCGCGGACAATTTTGGTGATGCTGGCGGGCGCCAGTTGCGCAAATCGGGAGAGGTCGATACGCGATACCGGGCCGAGCTGATCAATCAGGCGATAGACGGCGCCCGCATTGGTCTGCTTGATTTGATCGATATGGCCTGGTTGACTATCCGCTACCACCATTGACTCCCTTTATTTTCGCGCTTCGAAATAAACTTTCGGCTATGGTGAAGCACTTCGATGGTGAACGTCAAATTTTTGCTTAGCCTTGTGATTTACCGCACATTTCCAGCCCATTTTTGCTTCAATTGCGCTCGCTTTTCCAGGCCAGCAGCGTGTCACGAAAGCGTTTTGCCAGCGCTCCCTGATCATGGTGTTTCGACCACACCAGCCACATCTCTGACACCGCATCCTGTTCGTCGATCGGCAGCCAGCGCATTTCGCTGAGCTGCACGCGCTGAAAGGAGGCCGGCAGGATCGACACCCCCAGCCCGGCGGCCACCAGGCCAATAATGGTCATCGCCTCCCCCACCTCCTGGGCAATCACCGGCGTATGGCCGTAGCGGCGCAGCAGGCCAAGGATATCGTCATACAGGCCGGTACCGACATGCGGGTCGAAAAAGACGAACGGCTCCCGCGCCAGCGCCGCCAGGCTGACCGAGGGCAGGCGGGCCAGCGGATGGTCCGCCGGGACCATCGCCAGCAGCGGCTCACGCAGGACCCGCTGCCACGCCAGGGTGTCCGGCAGTTGAGTATTACGCAACAGGCCAAGGTCGAGGGCCCCCTCGCTCAGCGGGACAATCTGTTCGCGGGTATTGGTCTCGCGGGTGAGAATATGCACATCCGGGTAACGCTGACGAAACAGCGACAGCGTATCGGATACCGCCTTGATGAAAGGGGCCGAGGAGGTAAAGCCGATACGCAGTTCGCCCGTTTCCCCATGGTGCAGGCGGGCGGCGCGGGCGGCGGCGTCCTCCACCTGGGCGAGAATTTGTCGGCTGTCGGCGAGAAACTGTTTGCCCGCCGCCGTCAGGCTGACGCTGCGGTTGGTGCGGGCGAACAGGCGGGCGCCGGTCTGCTGCTCGAGGATCTGAATTTGCTGGCTTAACGGCGGTTGAGAGATGTTCAGTCGCGCCGCGGCGCGGCCAAAATGCAGCTCCTCGGCGACGGCGACAAAGTAGCGCAGATGACGCAACTCGATATTCATATTTAAAACGTCTTATTTGAGATTATTAATATATTAGACAGAATATTTACATTTTCATACCCTAAAAATGTGAGCTGAATGGTCACAACACTCTGTTGGTAAGCAGCAACTTCTATCCAAGGAATTCTCTGTGAGTCGTACAACAACCGTTGACACCGTGCCGGCGGACGAGGTCAGCGTCGCTGGTGCATCCCGCCCGGATCAATTTATTAAGCGCGGCACCCCGCAGTTTATGCGCGTCACTCTCGCGCTGTTCTCCGCCGGTCTGGCCACCTTTGCCCTGCTCTACTGCGTGCAGCCGATCCTGCCGGTGCTGTCGAACGAGTTCGGCGTATCGCCGGCCAGCAGCAGTATCTCTCTCTCCATTTCCACGGCGATGCTGGCGGTGGGCCTGCTGTTTACCGGCCCACTATCGGACGCCATTGGCCGCAAGCCGGTGATGGTCACCGCCTTGCTGCTGGCCGCCTGCTGCTCGCTGTTGTCGACCATGATGACCAGCTGGCACGGCATCTTGATTATGCGCGCCCTGATCGGCCTGTCGTTGAGCGGCGTGGCGGCGGTCGGCATGACCTACCTGAGCGAGGAGATCCACCCCAGCTTCGTGGCCTTCTCCATGGGACTCTATATCAGCGGCAACTCCATCGGCGGCATGAGCGGCCGCTTGCTCACCGGGGTCTTTACCGATTTCTTCGGCTGGCGCGTGGCGCTGGCGGTGATCAGCGGCTTCGCTCTGGCAGCGGCGATTATGTTCTGGCGTATCCTGCCCGAGTCGCGCCATTTCCGCCCGACCTCGCTGCGGCCAAAAACGCTGCTGATTAATTTCCGCCTGCACTGGCGCGATCGCGGCCTGCCGCTGCTGTTCGTCGAAGGTTTCCTGCTGATGGGGGCCTTTGTCACTCTGTTTAACTACATTGGCTACCGTCTGATGATGTCGCCGTGGTCGTTAAGCCAGGCGGTGGTGGGTCTGCTGTCGGTGGCGTATCTCACCGGAACCTGGAGCTCGCCGAAAGCGGGCGCCATGACCGTACGCTATGGCCGCGGTCCGGTGATGCTCGGCTTTACCGGCGTGATGCTTTGCGGACTGCTGATGACGCTCTTTTCTTCCTTGTGGCTGATTTTCATCGGCATGCTGCTGTTCTCCGCCGGCTTCTTCGCCGCGCATTCCGTCGCCAGCAGCTGGATTGGCCCACGCGCGCGCCGCGCCCGCGGTCAGGCGTCATCGCTATATCTGTTCAGCTATTATCTTGGCTCAAGCCTGGCGGGGACGTTAGGCGGGGTGTTCTGGCACCGCTACGGCTGGAACGGCGTCGGCGGATTTATCGCGCTGCTGCTCCTTGCCGCGCTGTTGACCGGCACTTGCTTGTATCGCCGACTAAAATAATCGCCCGTGACGTGGCCTGCGGGCCACGTTTCACCACATGCCCATGATAGATGACAAGCCCATCAGCTCTCTGACGGCATCAACGGACAGTAAGGCAATAAACAGCCAGGTGAACGGATTCATAAACCACCCCCGAACCTCCAGACCTGTGTAATCGATCACAGTTTAGTCACGATACGTTACCGATTTCTGCAATACCGCTCACAGAGCCACGCTTTTTTTCCTGCTATCACCCGGCTGATGCTATACCACGCCTCCTGCGCGCAACGCTCGACCCGCCAGGCGTATCAGGATAGTGTAGAGGCATACCGATAATCTGTTCATTCACCTGTCACGGACCGAACGCTACTATGACTGAAAATACGCCTTATCAGCAGCTTACCCGCACCTTTCAGCGCCTGTCGCGCTTTTCGCATCTCTCCGCCATCGCCGGCTGGGATATGTTCGCCATGATGCCTCCGGGCGGTAGCGCCGCCCGCGGCGAAGCGCTGGCGGAACTCGGCGTGCTACAGCATCAGATCCTGACCGATAAAAAAGTGGGCCAATGGCTGCAGGCGGCCCGCCAGCAGGATCTCAACGACCTCGAACAGGCCAACCTCCGGGAAATGCAGCGTCAGTACGATCAGGCGGCGCTGCTGCCGGAGAGTCTGGTGGAGGCCAAATCACTGGCCGGTAGCCGTTGCGAACATGCCTGGCGCAGCCATCGGCCGGCTAACGACTGGGCTGGCTTTGCCGAAAATTTGCGCGAGGTGGTCAGACTGAGCCGCGAGGAAGCGCAGATCCGCGCCGACGCCCGGGGAGGCTCACGCTATGACGCGCTGCTTGATATTTTCGAACCGGATATGACCAGCGCCCGGCTGGACAGCCTGTTTGCCGACCTCAAGTCATGGCTGCCGTCCCTGCTGCGGCAAGCAGTCGACAAGCAGGCGACGCGAACCTTGATCGCCCCGCAGGGGCCGTTCCCGATCCCTGAGCAGCGCGAGCTGGGTCTGCAGGCGATGCGTATCCTCGGCTTTGACTTTGACGGCGGGCGTCTGGACATCAGCGCCCACCCGTTCTGCGGCGGCGTCCCTCAGGATGTGCGCATCACCACCCGCTACAACGAAAACGACCTGCTCAGCGCCCTGTTCGGCGTGATCCACGAGACCGGCCACGCCCGCTATGAGCAGAACCTGCCCCGCCCTTGGATCGACCAGCCGGTAGGACTGGCCCGCTCTACCGCCATTCACGAGTCGCAAAGCCTGTTCTTTGAAATGCAGCTGGGACGCAGCGAGCGCTTCCTCAACCGCCTGTTGCCGGCGGTGCGCGAACGCTTTGGCGATCGGCCGGCCTTTAGCGAGGAGAATTTTGTCGCCTGGAACCAGCGGGTGAAACCAGGCTTTATTCGCGTTGATGCCGATGAGGTCAGCTACCCGGCGCATGTGATCCTGCGTTATGAAATTGAACGCGCGCTGATCGACGGCGAGATCGAGGTGGAAGATATTCCGTCGCTGTGGGATGAGAAAATGCAGCACTGGCTGGGACTGTCGACCACCGGCAACTACCGGGACGGCTGTATGCAGGATATTCACTGGACCGACGGCGGCTTCGGCTACTTCCCTTCCTATACGCTGGGGGCGATGTACGCCGCGCAGCTGATGGCCGCCGCCCGCCGCGCGCTGCCGACGTTAGACCGCGATATCGCGGAAGGGGATTTCAGCGCCCTGTTTGACTGGCTGCGGCAGAATATCTGGCAGCATGGCAGCCGCTTCACCACCTCGCAGCTGATCCAGCAGGCCACCGGAGAGGATCTTAACAGCCGCTACTTCCGCGACCACCTTACCGCCCGCTATCTGTAATCGTCCGCGCCGGGCTGCCCGGCGCGTCCTTCGCTCCTCGCCTTGTACATTCGGTTACACGCCGATACCAAACACTCACGGAAAGCCCGAAAAGACAAGCATATAGTAATTTCACCGGCCCCGCAGTGGGGTTGAAATTAAGAAAACTTTTCGAGGATATCAGAATGAAAAAAGTATTAGCTCTGGTCGTTGCCGCTGCTATGGGTCTCTCTTCCGCCGCTTTCGCTGCTGACGCAGTAAGCACCACTCAGGCGCCTGCTGCTACCCACAGCACTGCTGCCAAGACCACCCATCACAAAAAACACCATAAAGCCGCAGCAAAACCAGCTGCAGAGCAGAAAGCTCAGGCTGCCAAAAAACACAAGAAAGCAGAAGCGAAACCAGCCGCTGCCCAGAAAGCCCAGGCCGCTAAAAAACACAAAAAAGCAGAAGCTAAACCAGCCGCTCCGCAGAAAGCCCAGGCCGCTAAAAAGCACCACAAAGCTGCCGCTAAACCGGTAGCCCAGAAAGCCCAGGCAGCGAAAAAACACCACAAAACCACCAAACACCAGGCCGCTAAACCTGCTGCACAGCCGGCAGCATAATTCCTCCCGGTGAACCAACCTTCTTAAATAATCGGCGCTGTTTCAGCGCCGTTTTTTCTGGAGAGCACTATGCTGCGGCGCTATCGTTTTGAGCTCATCCTGATCCTGTTAATCATTTGCGCAGTGGTTGCGACCCGCTTTTTCCTCTATTAATTGTTTCGCCCCCTCTCCCTTTTTGCCGCCTGGCGCAGACTTCCCGGAAGGTGAATGTCGCGTAAATATTATTGCCTGCCTCTTACCACTCTCTGTACCCTGCCGCTGCCAGCGGCGCAAATAATGCCCGGCGCCCGAAGACGCCAGACACGTTAGCAAGAAACCATCGCGCGCCTGGCTCCCACGCGGCGGCCAGACTCATCACAAAGCACGTACCGCTTCCATCACCAGATAGCCGGTTGCGCCCCAGATGGCCACGGAGACCAGGGAAACATACACCAGTGCGCGAATACCTTTTTTAGACATATACCCTCCGAACGCCGGGGAAATAGAATTCAGGCTATCATCGCCGGTATTACCTCTCTATTTACTCAACGGCGGGGTGACGATAACAATGTTTTCGGTGAGAAAATGTTTCGCATTGAAAATTATTACGTGAGGCGTAAAGAAGTGCGAATTCTGGTGAAGTTCTGGCGGGTAAACGTATTATTTTTGCGCATTCCGCTGACAAACCAGGAATAACCTTAAAGAAGTGTTGCTGCATTATTCGCCAATTTCAGTACGTTCTGATACACGAATGTTCTTGCGCCAGACCGCGCTTTCTGCGGAAATAGCAGCAGAAGGTTACTGGTATTAACCGATTGAAATCAGACGGTTTTACCCGCGCCAGGGCCCGCCGCGCGCAGATGAGACATGCCGTTTGGCCTGATAAGAATTATTGTTTACTTTCATAAACTTAAATCTCCTGCTACTGTCAATAGACATCATAGCCTCCCCAGAGAGTGATATGCGTAGAAACGTTCTGTTATTACTGTGTTCATTTTATCTGTTACCTCTGGGCGCACATGCCGATGATAACGGACTGAGCGCCAAAGATATTAAGACGTTGTTTTTCGGTCACGATGACCGTAAAGCGGTGAGCCGTCCGGAGGAGAGCCCGTGGGACGCGATTGGCCAGCTGGAGACCGCCAGCGGCAATCTGTGCACGGCGACGCTCATCTCCCCCAACCTGGCGCTGACCGCGGGCCACTGCCTGTTAACGCCCCCGCGCGGCAAGCCGGACAAAGCGGTCGCTCTGCGCTTTATTTCCCGCAAGGGAAACTGGGTGTATGAGATCCACGGCATTGACGGACGAGTGGATCCCGGGTTAGGCAAGCGCCTGAAAGCCGACGGCGACGGCTGGATCGTTCCCTCCGCCGCGGCGCCCTCGGATTTTGGCCTGATCGTGCTGCGCTATGCTCCCTCGGGCATCACGCCGATCCCGCTCTTCCCCGGCAGTAAGGCCGATTTAACCGCGGCGCTGAAGGCGGCGGACCGGAAAGTGACCCAGTCAGGTTATCCTGAAGATCATCTGGATAATCTTTATAGCCACCAGGACTGCATCGTCACCGGCTGGGCGCAAAACAGCGTCCTGTCGCACCAGTGTGACACCCTGCCCGGCGACAGCGGCTCGCCGCTGCTGCTGAAAACCGCAGACGGCTGGCAAGTGATCGCCGTGCAAAGTTCGGCTCCCGGCCCGCAGGATCGCTGGCGAGCGGACAACCGTGCCATCGCGGTGACCGGCTTTCGCGATAAGCTGGAGGCGCTGGCCGGAGAGTAATTACCCCTGCTGCTGGCGCCGCTGCAGCAGGTCGGCGATCGGCATCGGTTTACTGAAGTAAAAGCCCTGTAGCCGGTCGCAACCGGCCCGCCGCAGCAGCGCCAGCTGTTGCGGATCTTCAACCCCCTCAGCCACGACCGTCATCCCCAGCGCGCGGGCGATGCGCACCGTGCCGCGCACCATCTCCGCCGCCTGCGCATCACAGTCCACCCGCCCGGCGAGGGATTTGTCAATCTTCAGGCTGTCAAAACGAAAGCGGCGTAAATAGCCGATGCTCGAATAACCGGTGCCAAAATCGTCCAGCGCCACGGCGATGCCCTGGGCCTTCAGATTCTCCACCACCGCCTGCGAACGTTCCGGATTTTCCAGCACATAACTCTCCGTCACCTCCACTTGCAGGCGCGACGGCGGAAATCGGCAGGCAGCGACCGTCTCCATCACCCGGCTTTCAAAAGCCGGATCGCGAAATTGCGCCGGGGAGATGTTCACCGACAGCAGCAGATCGCTCACCGGCTGCAGGTCGCTGCAGGCACGTTGCAGAACGAACTGGCCGAGGGTGTCAATCAGGCCGCTGCTCTCGGCAATGGCGATAAATGCATCCGGCGCCAGCGCACCCTGCGGGCGACGCGGCCAGCGCAGCAGCGCTTCAACACCGGTCATCGTCAGGGTATCGGCATCGACTACCGGCTGATACCAGACCTCAAATTCATCCTGCTCCAGCCCCTGACGGATGCCATTCTCGATCATCAGCTGATGACGTCGCACGGCATCCAGCGCATCGTCATACCAGGCCGTCTGCCCCTTGCCGCTCTTCTTGGCGTGGTACATGGCGATATCCGCCCGGCGAAACAGTTCGGTACTGGAGCATTCCGCCGGGGTTCCGCTGGCGATGCCGATGCTGGCGCCGATATAAATTTTGCGTTTGCTCAGTGCCACCGGCGCTTTCAGCAGCTCCAGCGCCGCCCAGGCGAACGCCGCCGCCCGGTCGATCGCTTGTTCGCCGCTCACCGCCATGGCGAATTCATCCCCGCCCATTCTCGCCAGCATGGCCTCCGCCGGCACCCGTTTTTGCAGCGCGCTGGCGATATGGCGGATCAGGGCGTCGCCCACATCGTGGCCATAGTTATCATTCACATCCTTAAATCCGTCCAGATCGATAAACACCACGCACTGCATGTCGTGCTTACTCGTGTCGCACACCTGGCTTAACCGCAGCAGCAGCGCTCGTCGGTTGGGCAGCCGGCTGAGCCAGTCAATCAGGGCGATCTCCCGCGCCTGACGTTCGCCGCGGGCCAGCTTATACATGCCGAGGCTGCTGAACAGAATAAACAGCAGGATCAGGCTGGCGGCCACCCCGGCGATCAGCCGCATACTGCCTGATGAGGCCAGGGCCGCTTCGGCGCCGGGCAGACGCGGCTGCCACGCCAGATAGCCCAGCACCTCGCCTCCCTGCGTGCGCAGCGGAATACGGTGTTCGCCGGGGCTGTCGCTGAGATGGAGATGACTTATCTGGAAGGTGTCGCCTAAACGCTGCAGCAGCTGAGGACTGATGTGCCGGGTAATGACCAGATAGCGCCGGGTATCGTCAGCCACCTGCAGCCGGCCGGTCGTCGGCCGGATCAGGCCGATGCCGACGAAAGCGATCCCTGCCTCGGTGCGCGTGACGCCGGCGAAGGCGTTTTTGCCCTCGCGCAGAGCCTTTGCATGATAACGGATCAGGCTGGTCAGCCCGGCGCCGAGAAATGAAAGGTCTGTCCGGGGCATCACCTGACTCTGAAAGGCGCCCCACAGAATGTGATAATGTTCATCAAGGACAAAGGTGCCGTCGTACAGGTTATTGATTTTGAAGCCCGATCCCCAGGTGTCGTACAGCCATTTTTGATCCAGTCTGGGGGCGTAAGTCTGTGTCACCGCATCGTCCCAGATGGCATTGTCCAGCACCAGGGACAGCACCCGGTTGACCGATGTCTGCACCGCCCCTTCCACCGACAGGACCGAACGCTGCTGGTCAATTTCATTGGATTTGCTGGCAATGAGGTGTTGCGACAGGTAAAGCAGGGAGATCACCGACGCGGTGAGGCCGAGCCCGGCGAGAAAAATCATTATTGACAACGTCCTGGCGGAAGGAATTTTCCGCCAGCCGAAAGCTGTGAACATGCGCAGTCCTCATCGTCACCGGGCACAATAACTGCGGGGCCGGTCTTGAGGTAAGCATACTACAGCGGACCCGTTTTGCCGCCTGGCTTTGCAGGCGGCGCGACGTCAGGCGAGTTTAATTAACACCATGCCGGCAACCAACAGGATGACTCCCGCCCAGCCTTTGTTATTCAGGCGCTGGCCAAACAGCACCCAGCCGGCGGCGATGGTCGCCGCGATACCGAAGCCGCCCCACAGCGCATAGGCAACCGACAGATCGATGCCTTTTACCGCCTGCGAGAGGGCGCTGAATGCGCCCAGCACCGCCGCCAGCGACAGGATGCCATAGACCTTGCGGCGGAAACCGTCGGAAAACTTCAAAAAGACGTTGGCAATAATCTCCAGAACAATGGCGATAGCCAACCAGGCGGCGTGGATCCACTCAAACTGCTGCATGAGCCACCTCCTGCTTCGACGACGCTTTTTTCTGGGTGCCGGACTTAATCAGGACGATCCCCACCACCAGTGTGGTCAGACCGGCTATTTTCAGCAGCGACAAGCTTTCATCAAATAACAGAACGCTGAACAGGGTGATCAGCAAAATGCCAATCCCTTCCCATAACGCGTAAGCCACGCCGAGGGCAATTTTTTTAACTGCAAAGGCGAGAAAAATATATGACAGAGCTATCATGGCCAGCATTAAAATATAGCCGGTATGCCCACCGCTGATGCTTGCCCATTTCATCGACAACGTGCCGGTAATTTCAGCAACAATAGCTAAAGCTAATAAAATCCAATAAAACATGATCCCTTCTCCTGCTTGAGAATATAATCCATTACCGTTTACGCGACGCGTAAACCGGAAAATTTCTGACGTAGATTTCGCTGTGCGCTTGGCGCCAGCTCAGGCAGAAAGAAGGTGACTATAGGGCCGAATGCCAGTGCTGTTCGCCGGCAAAACGGGAAAAAGTGAGGGATACTGCGGGGTGATTTAAAATATACATCCTGAACTGATTGTCCATAAAATTACAATTATCCGCGGTGTTGCTTCTCGTCCGGTGCGGATGGAAATTGTCCTCAGTAGTTAAACACAGGTAGATTTGTAGCATAGTGCTACATTTAATTCAAAGACTTTGCAATTCTTTACGCCGCGGTTTTGCAGCAATGCGTTTTTTCTGAAAAAAAACGTCATTATGCTAATGTAACGCAACCTGTTAACAGGCAAGGAAGATTGAGGACGGGATCCTATGGCTAAACCTATTATTACACTTAACGGACTAAAGATGGTCATCATGCTGGGCATGCTGGTGATCATCCTGACCGGCATTCGCTTTGCGGCAGACATTATTGTCCCGTTTATTCTCGCGCTTTTTCTGGCGGTGATCCTTAATCCGCTGGTGCAGCTGCTGGTCCGCTGCCGAGTGCCGCGCGTGCTGGCGATCTCACTGCTGATAGGCCTTATCGTGATGTTAGCCGTTGTGCTGCTGGCCTCGCTGGGGACCTCGCTTAACGAGCTGGCGCGCACCCTGCCGCAGTACCGCAACTATCTCTACGAACCGATGCAAACCATCGCCCCCTGGCTGCAGCGCCTGGGTTTTACCGTCTCGGTGGTGGAGCTTAACAAATACATCGACCCCAACGCCGTGATGACCCTGGTCACCAGTCTGCTCACTCAGCTGTCGAACGCCATGTCCTCGATTTTTCTGCTGCTGCTGACGGTGGTGTTTATGCTGCTGGAGGTGCCGCAGCTCCCCGCAAAACTCCAGCAGCTGATGTCCCGCCCGGTAGAAGGCATGGGGGCTATCCAGCGCGCTATCGACAGCGTGTCGCATTATCTGGTGCTGAAGACCGCGATTAGCCTGGTCACCGGGCTGGTGGTCTGGGGAATGCTGGTTCTGCTGGACGTGCGCTTCGCCTTTATGTGGGGGCTACTGGCTTTCGCGCTGAACTATATTCCCAATATCGGTTCCGTACTGGCTGCCATCCCGCCGATCCTGCAGGTGCTGGTGTTCGGCGGCCTGTACGAGGCGCTGGTGGTGCTGGCCGGCTATCTGATCGTTAACCTGGTGTTCGGCAATATTCTCGAACCGCGGATCATGGGGCGCGGCCTGGGGCTCTCCACCCTGGTGGTGTTCCTGTCATTGATCTTCTGGGGCTGGCTGCTGGGTCCGGTCGGTATGCTCCTGTCGGTGCCGTTGACGATTATCGTCAAAATTGCCCTTGAGCAGACCAGCGGCGGGCAGAGCATCGCCTTCTTACTAAGTGATGTGAGCAAACAGTAACCCTTCCCCGGGCCGGTGGCTGACCGGCCCTCCTCTCCTTGTCAGCTGCCGTAGACCACTACGCCTTTTGTATTATTGATCCTCATCACAAAGGGCCACTCACCATTGTTACTCTGAGGCTAACGATTGGCCGCCGTGCTTAATTGATGCTCCGCGCCCCGCGTCGCACACTACCCTCCACCAGGACAAACAAAACGATTTGTCGAATCAGGAGGTTAATAATGAATGCCGAACAAACGACGGGGCGGGTCTGGAACCGTCGCCGGACGGAAAAGCAACGGCGGCTGGCCGAGGCCAACATCCCGGGCAAAGTCATCCCCACTGACCAGCTGGTCAGCGTACTGGAAAACCTGCTCGCCCCCGGCGACCGGGTGGTGCTGGAAGGCAACAACCAGAAGCAGGCCGATTTTCTCTCCCGCATGCTGGCGGAAGTCAATCCGCAGAAAATCCACGATCTGCATATGATCATGCCCAGCGTCGGGCGCAGCGAACACCTTGACCTGTTTGAAAAAGGCATCGCCCGTAAGCTCGATTTCTCCTTCTCCGGTACCCAAAGCCTGCGCATTTCGCAGCTGCTGGAAGATGGGCTGCTGGAAATCGGCGCCATTCATACCTATATCGAACTCTACTCCCGCCTGTACGTCGATCTGTCGCCTAACGTCGCGCTGATCGCCGGCTACAAAGCCGACCGCAAAGGAAACCTCTATACCGGGCCGAGTACCGAAGATACCCCGGCACTGGTGGAGGCCGCCGCCTTCCACGACGGCATTGTTATCGCTCAGGTCAACGAACTGGTGGACGACGAGTGCGATCTGCCCCGCGTCGATATTCCCGGCTCGTGGATTGATTACGTGGTGGTCGCCGACAAGCCGTTCTTTATTGAACCACTGTTCACCCGCGACCCGCGCCTGATTAAGCAAGAACACATTCTGATGGCGATGATGGCGATCAAGGGCATCTACGCAGAGCATCAGGTGCAGTCCCTCAACCACGGGATCGGCTTCAACACCGCCGCCATCGAACTGCTGCTACCGACCTACGGCGAACAGCTCGGCCTGAAAGGCAAAATCTGTAAACACTGGACCCTGAACCCGCATCCGACCCTGATCCCGGCGATCGAGAGCGGCTGGGTGGAGAGCGTGCACTGCTTCGGCGGCGAGCTGGGGATGGAAGAGTACATCCGCGCCCGCCCGGATATCTTCTTTACCGGCCCGGACGGCTCCATGCGTTCCAACCGCGCCTTCTGCCAGCTGGCGGGTCAGTACGCGGTGGATATGTTTATCGGTTCGACCCTGCAGTTGGATGGACTGGCTAACTCCTCGACCGTCACACGCGGCCGCCTTTCCGGCTTCGGCGGCGCGCCGAACATGGGCCACGATCCGCACGGCCGCCGCCACGCTACCCCTGCCTGGCTCAATATGATCACCGAGCCGGACCCAATGCAGCGCGGTAAAAAACTGGTGGTGCAGATGGTCGAAACCTTCCAGGCCGGCGTGAAACCGACCTTCGTTGAGACCCTCGACGCGGTCGACGTGGCCAAAACCTCCGGCATGCCGCTGGCGCCGGTGATGATTTACGGCGATGACGTCACCCACGTGCTGACCGAAGAGGGTATCGCCTATCTGTATCGTGCGGAAAGCCTGGAAGAGCGCCGGGCGATGGTCGCCGCAGTGGCCGGGATCACCGATATTGGCCTCGGGGTGGACGCAAAACGCGTGGCTGCCCTGCGTCAGAGCGGCAAAGTGGTCTACCCGGAAGATCTGGGTATTCGCCGCAGCGAGGCAACCCGTTCACTGCTGGCCGCCGGCAGCGTCGCCGACCTGGTGGAATGGTCCGACGGACTGTACAACCCACCGGCAAAATTCCGGAGCTGGTAATGAAAATTTTCTCTCCCCTGCACGCCGAAAGTCTTGTCAGCTGGCTGGCGGACACCGCCAGCGCCTGCCTGATTGACGAAGCCCGTCTGAGCCCGAAACCGGGTCTGGTCGACAGCCGCGGCAGTGGCGCGCATCAGGACCTCACGCTGGCGCTGATGGAACGCTCCGCCCGCAGCCTGCAGCCGACCTTCCACGCGCTGGCCCAGCAAAGCTGGCGCCGCCCGGCGGATATCGCGCTGCGCGAAACCGTCGGCCGCCTCGGTCGCGAAGGCGAAGCGCAGATGATGCAGGCCACCGGCGGGGTCAATACCCACCGCGGCGCCATCTGGGCGCTGGGGCTGCTGGTCAGCGCGGTGGCGATGTTGGGTGGAGAGGGTCAATCACAGACGATCGCCGACACCGCCGCCGCCCTCGCCCGCCTGCCCGACAGCCTGGCGCCGAAAAGCTTCAGTAAAGGGCTGCGCGCCAGCCGCCGCTGGCAGGTGCCTGGCGCGCGCGAAGAGGCGCAGCGCGGTTTCCCGCATATCACCGCCCTGGCGCTGCCGCAGTTACAGCAAAGCCGCGCCCGGGGCGCCAGCGAGCCGCAGGCGCGACTTGACGCGCTGATGGCCATCATGACCTCGCTGAGCGATACCTGCGTGCTGTCGCGCGCCGGCATGAGCGGCCTGCAGACCATGCAGCAGGGCGCCCGCGAGGTGCTGGCGGCCGGCGGTTGCGCCAGCGTCGCCGGACGCGCCGCCCTGGCGCGACTTGACGCGCAGATGCTGGCGCACAACGCCTCGCCGGGCGGCGCCGCCGATCTCCTTGCCGCCACCCTGTTTCTCGACCGGGTTGCCGGCTAACGCATTCAGAGGATGTTATGGAACAGATTACATTGTCATTTCCTGCCAGCCGCGCCCTCCGCGGCCGAGCGTTGGCAGGGGTTGTAGGTTCAGGCGATATGGAGGTGCTCTATACCGCCGCCGGGAGCGATACGCTCCGCGTGCAAATTACCACCTCGGTGGATAACAGCCAGGCGCGCTGGCAGGCGCTGTTCGACCGGCTGAACCTGATCAACGGCCTGCCCGCCGGGCAGTTGGTTATTCACGACTTCGGCGCCACGCCGGGCGTCGCTCGTATTCGTATTGAACAAGTATTTGAGGAGGCCGCTCATGCGTAACGATCGCAGCTTTATCGAACTGCGCGCTCGCGAACGCGCCCACGCCCTGCTGGACGACGGCAGTTACCGCGAACTGCTGGATCCGTTTGAAGGCATTATGTCGCCGTGGCTCGGCGCGCAGGGCATCGTCCCACAGTCCGACGACGGTATGGTGGTCGCCAAAGGCACGATCAACGGCCAGCCGGCGGTGGTGATTGCCATCGAAGGCACCTTCCAGGGCGGCAGTATGGGCGAAGTCTCCGGCGCCAAAATGGCCGCCGCGCTGGAGCTGGCGGCGGAAGATAACCGCAACGGTATCCCGACCCAGGCGGTGCTGTGCCTCGAAACCGGCGGCGTACGTCTGCAGGAGGCCAACCTCGGTCTGGCCGCCATCGCCGATATTCACGCCGCAATTGTCGACCTGCGCCGCTACACCCCGGTGGTCGGCATTATTACCGGTACCGTCGGCTGCTTCGGCGGTATGTCCATCGCCGCGGCGCTGTGCAGCTACCTTATCGTCACCCGTGAAGCCCGTCTCGGCCTCAACGGCCCACAGGTTATCGAGCAGGAAGCCGGCATTGAAGAGTACGACTCACGCAACCGGCCGTTTATCTGGAGCATGACCGGCGGCGAAATTCGCGCCGCCAGCGGCCTGGTCGACGCGCTGGTTAACGATGGCGTCAACGCGGTCAAAACCGCGATGAACGAGGCGATCGCCAAAGGCGTACCGGCGCAGCACCGCAGCGACAATTATGACGATTACCTGCGCCGTTTAAGCCAGTTCGACACCCGCCAGCAGGCGGATACCGCGCAGATTAAACAGCTTTTTGCCCGGGAGGAGAAATAATGAGCCAGTTCCCAAACCGCGCCGCGCTGTGGCTGAACAAACTGGCGCCCGACGCGCCGCTGATGAGTGGTCTGTGCCCTTCGGTGCAGGTCGCAGATGGCCAGATTGATGGCGAAAGCGTCCGCTTTATCGCCGTGGTACCTGACGCTAACAACCACTACCCGCGCGCCGCCGGCGGCGAAGTCGGCCTGCTGGAAGGCTGGACGCTGGCGAAAGTGGTCAACGAAACCATCGCCGCTGACGCCGATCAGCCTGTCAAACGGCCGATCGTCGCGGTAATTGATGTCCCGAGCCAGGCCTATGGCCGCCGCGAAGAAGCCTTTGGTATTCACCAGGCGCTGGCCGGAGCGGCAGGTGCCTACGCCAAAGCCCGTCTGGCCGGCCACCCGGTGATTGGCCTGATTGTCGGCAAAGCGATGTCCGGGGCGTTTCTGGCCCACGGCTATCAGGCCAACCGCCTGATAGCCTTTAACGATAGCGGCGTGCTGGTTCACGCGATGGGTAAAGCATCGGCAGCGCGCATTACGCTGCGTACCGTAGAGGCGCTGGAGAAACTGGCGGCGACCATCCCGCCGATGGCCTACGACGTCAGCAACTACGCTACGCTCGGCCTGCTCTCCGCCCTGCTTGATATCAACCATCCGGATGCGCCAGACGAAGGCGATCTGTCACTGGTCAGCCGTACCCTGCGCGACGCCATCGCTGACGCGCGCCAGGATCCCTCGCTGAAGTGCCGCCTGGGTGCGGAAAACCGCCGCAGTTCGCAGCAGGTCCGCGACCTTATGCGCGCCAGCTGGTAAGACGTTCGTTCGTACGTAAGTAGTAGAAGAAAACCTGCCGGAAGCCGTCCCCCGGAGCGCGTAATAACCGCGCCGGGCAGGGACGGCTTTTAGAAAAAATAACAATCGCGCCAGTACTCTATTTTATTTACAGGTGATTTATGACTTATGTGATTATTCATGCTCTTGCCCCGATTTTCGTCATTATGCTGCTGGGCTTCTGGGCCGGTAAGGCCGGGATGGTAGATAACAAAAACGTCTCGCTGCTTAATATTTTTGTAATGGATTTCGCCTTACCCGCCACGCTGTTTAGCGCGACGGTACAAACGCCGTGGGCCGGTATCGTCGCCCAGTCGCCGCTGGTGCTGGTGCTGACCGGGGCGATGTGGATCACCTATGCCGCGATCTACTTCCTCGCCACCAGCGTGTTCAAACGCACCCCGCAGGATGCCGCGGTGCTGACCCTCACCGTCGCCCTGCCAAACTATGCCGCGTTAGGTCTGCCGATCCTCGGCAGCGTGCTGGGTGAAGGCGCGTCAACCTCGCTGTCGGTGGCGGTCTCTATCGCCTGCGGCTCGGTACTGATGACCCCGTTCTGCCTGCTGATTCTGGAGCGTGAAAAAGCCCGCGCCGCGGGTGAAAACAGCGGTTCTACGCTGGCGATGCTGCCGGTGCTGATGTGGCGTTCAGTGAAAAAACCGATCGTCTGGGGCCCGCTGCTTGGGGTGGTGCTTTCCGCGATCGGCATTAAAATGCCGGACCTGCTGCTGGCCTCCATCAAACCGCTGGGCCTGGCCGCTACCGCAGCAGCGCTGTTCCTCACCGGGGTAATCCTCTCGGCGCGTAAACTGCAGCTCAATGCGCTGATCGCCACCTCCACCCTCGTAAAACTGCTGGTACAGCCGTTTATCGCCTGGGGTCTGGTGATGCTGCTGGGTCTGCATGGCTCCATCGCGATTACCGCGATCCTGATGATTGCCCTGGCCGCCGGCTTCTTCGGCGTGGTGTTCGGCAACCGCTTCGGCGTGCAGTCCCCGGATGCTGAAGCCGTGCTGTTGTTAAGCTCGGTTCTGTGTATCCTGTCGTTACCGCTGTTTATCTCTTTGACTTCAGGACTGTAAACCATGTCATCAACGCCGCGTCCCCACGATTTAGTTTGGTTAAACCACGCCAGCGCCCTGGAAGATATTGCCGAGCCGTGGGTGGTTCAGCAGTGGCGAGCCGCGCTGCCGGTGGTGGTGAGGCGCGACGTTGACGGCCAGGCCCGCATCCCGGTTGGGGTGCGGGGCATGAAGCGCGAGCAGCGCGCCGCCGGCTGGGTACAGGCGCAGAATATCGTGCGCAGCGTCACCCCGGAGATGCTGGTGGAGCGCGAGCGCCTGCTGGGCTCTCCTTTTGTTTCGCAGCCGCCGGTGCAGGCGGCTATCGCCCTGACGCTGGACGAATGGCCCTGGCGCTGGGGCGTCACCGGCAGCACTGGCTACGCGCTGGCGACCGAAATCCCGGTACTCCATGCAGCAAGCGATTTGGATCTGCTGATCCGCGCGCCGCAGCCGCTGGCCCGCGAGGCGCTGCTGGAATGGCAGTCCCGGGTGGCCAAGCTCCCGTGCCGCGCCGATACCCAGGTCGAAACGCCGTACGGCGCCTTCGCCCTCAATGAGTGGCTACGCGATGGGCGGGCGCTGCTGAAAACGTCACACGGTGCGCGCTTAACTACTGCGCCGTGGCGCAGGGAGGAATGATGAAGATTTTGTTTACTTTTCCCGGACAGGGCGCCCAGCGTCCCAACATGCTGGCGGCTATCCCCGATCGCGAAGCGATCCTCAGCCAGGCGCGCGCCGTGCTGGGGGATGAAGTCGAGACTCTCGATAGCGCTGATGCGCTAAAACACACCCGTGCGGTCCAGCTCTGTCTGCTGATCGTCGGGGTAGCCTGGGCGCGCGAGCTACAGCGCCAGGGCGTTAATCCGCAGATGGTCAGCGGCCTCTCCATCGGCGCCTTTCCCGCAGCGGTCATTGCCGGCGCGCTCGATTTCGCCAGCGCGCTGCGGCTGGTAGCCCTGCGCGGCGATCTCATGGAGCAGGCCTATCCTGAAGGTTACGGGCTGACGGCGATTATGGGCCTGACCCGCCCGCGGCTTGAGGCGCTGATGCAGGGCCACGAGGTCTATCTCGCCAACCTCAACGCCGAAACGCAGATTGTGATCGCCGGACGCGATGAAGCCATGGCCGAAGTGGCACAGCTGGCGCTGCAGGCGGGCGCCAGCAAGGCGCAGCGGCTGGCGGTCAGCGTGCCATCGCACTGTGCGCTGCTGGATAAACCCGCCGCAGCGCTGGCAAAAGCCTTTGCCAACCTGACCTTAACGCGCCCGCAGTGCGCCTATTTAAGCGGCTCGACGGCGCGCGTGCTGTGGGAGCCGCAGCGGATCGCCGACGATCTGGCGATGAACATGGCGCGCACCGTCCACTGGCAGGAGGCGATGATCGCCGCCGATGAGCGCGACGCGCGCTTAGCCATTGAGATGCCCCCCGGCGGGGTATTGACCTGCCTGACCCGCCAGGCGGGCTGGCGCGGGGAGACCCTTTCGCTGGAACGCAGCGGCGTGGACGTTGCCCGCCATCTGGCGCAGCGGCTTAACGAATAAGGCTCCGGGCGTACATCCTTCCTTCCGCCGCCAGCGCCAGCAGGTCGGCATCGCGCTCGCGATGGTGTGAATAGACAATCGAGATCAGCTGGCGCATCTGGTACGGTTCCGCCAGCTTTAACAGCTGTACATCTTTTTCATAGACTTTCTTCATTCGCCCCGGCAGCAGCGCAAACCCGACGCCCGCCTGCACCAGGCTAATCATCGAAAAGATGTCATTCACCCGGGTGACGATCTCCGGCTCGAAACCAGCGATATGGAATGCTTCCCGAAATCCGGCATAGGTGGCGAACCCCTCCGCCAGCGACACAAACTTGCGATCGGCGTAATCGCGCAGGTCGGCGAGTTGTGAGGCATCCAGCTGCTCCGTCGCCGGGGCGGCGAGAAAAATATCGTCCTCAAACAGCGGCACCACGTCGAAAGCGGTATTGTTGAATTCCCCTTCATTGGTGGCGATCAGGATAGCGTCGAGAGCGTCGTCTTCCAGCATATCCAGCAGCATCTGGTTAGAGCCCATGGTCAGATCCAGCTCCAGCTCAGGGCGCCGCAGCTTCATGCCCATGATAATGCGCGGGACGGTTTCCAGGGTCAGGGAATAAAGAGTGCCGATGCGCAGCCGCCCCTGGCCGACGCCGGCGACTTTGCGCGTCGCCTCAAGCCCCCGGCTCATCAGACTCATCACATCCTGACAATATTCCAGCAGCGTCCATGCCGCCTGCAGCGGCAGTAAATTGCGCCCTTTGTGAACAAACAGCGGGCAGCCCACCCCCTCTTCCAGCGTATGCAGCGCGCGGTGGACGCTGACGCTGCTGAGCTTCATCGCTTCGGCGGTTCTGGCGATATTGCCTTTCGCCATAAACATCATAAAGACCGACAACTTGCGGAAGGTGATCTCCTGGTTGATATCGTCTTGCATAGCCCTTCCACACTCCTGATTTGCTTTTCTTTTTCAATTCAAATCAGTATATCGTTTATGACGGCAAAGTTGCAGGCAGAGCGCGGCGCAGGCGGGGAATGGACGCAAAAAAGGGAAGACCGTGGTCTTCCCTTTTGTTCACTTTCAAGTTTGCTTTTACAGCGCCATATCATGCTGCGGCGAGGCGTCGCGCTGAGGCTCAACCGGCTTCGCGGTCGCGGTGGGCGCAGCCGCTGGCATCTGGATCACCGGCGGTTTCGTCAGCTGCAGGGTCGCGGCGGTATCATCCCAAACCTGCTGGGTCAGCGCCACGTTGCCGTTCAGCTTCTGGCCGTAGCTCGGCACGATCTGGTGGATACGGGTCTGCCACTCCGGCGAGTTAAACTGCGTCGGGAACATCTGCTTGAGCACATTGAGGGTGATCGGCGCAGCGGTGGAAGCCCCCGGCGACGCGCCAAGCAGCGCGGAAATGGTTTTCTGCTGATCGACCACCACTTCGGTGCCCAGTTTCAACACGCCGCCCTTCTCTGCGTCTTTCTTAATGATCTGCACGCGCTGGCCGGCCTGGATCAGCTTCCAGTCCTCTTTACGCGCGTCAGGGTAGTACTCTTTCAGCGCGGCGAAGCGGTCATCATCGCTGAGCATCACCTGGCTGACGAGATATTTCACCAGATCGAAGTTGTCGAGACCGACGTGGGTCATCGGCAGCACGTTGTCAGTGGTAGTGGTGCTCAACAGGTCGAAGAAGGAACCGTTCTTCAGGAACTTGGTCGAGAAGGTGGCGAAAGGCCCAAACAGCACCACGCGCTTGCCATCGAGGTAGCGGGCGTCAAGGTGCGGTACCGACATCGGTGGTGCGCCGACCGAAGCCTGGCCATACACTTTCTCGAGGTGCTGCGCGGTGACCGCCGGGTTCTCGGTCATCAGGAACGAACCACCCACCGGGAAGCCAGCATAGTTGTCCGCTTCCGGTATACCGGTTTTTTGCAGCAGCTTCAGCGCGCCGCCGCCGGCGCCAATAAAGACGTATTTCGCATCGATGGTCTGCGCCTCGCCGCTCTGCACGTTCTTAATGGTCACGTGCCAGGAGTTATCGGCATTGCGTTTGAAATCGGTGACCTCAGAGGAGGTTTGCAGGGTGAAATGGCTGTTTTTCTTCAGGCTGCCGATCAGCTGTCGGGTGATTTCGCCATAGTTAACGTCGGTACCCACCGGCGTCCAGGTGGCAGCCACTTTCTGCTGCGGATCGCGGCCTTCCATCACCAGCGGCGCCCACTGTTTAATTTGCGCGTGGTCGGTGGAGAATTTCATCCCCTGGAATAAGGTGGTCTGCTGCAGCGCGGTATAACGCTTCTGCAGATAGTCGACATTATCGCCCCAGACGAAACTCATATGCGGCGTGGAATTAATAAAGGAGTGCGGGTCGTGCAAAATACCGCGCTTCACCTGTGCCGACCAGAACTGACGGGAAATCATGAACTGTTCGTTAATATCCAGCGCTTTGCTGACGTCAATCGATCCGTCCGCCCGCTCCGGCGTATAGTTCAGCTCCATATTCGCCGAGTGACCGGTACCGGCATTATTCCAGCCGTTGGAGGATTCCAGGGCCACGCCGTCCAGTTTCTCCACCATCGTCAGGTTCCAGTCCGGCTGCAGCGCCTGCAGCCAGGTGCCAAGCGAGGCGCTCATGATCCCGCCGCCAATCAGCAGGAAGTCGGTTTTTTTAGAGGTATCCGCTTCAGCATGCGTCGCCGCGCTGACGAACATCGCTAATGCGGTAAAGGAAATAATCGTTTTTTTCATTGCAGGCATAATAGAATTATCACGTAGCACACGGTAATAAGAGGCAGCATATTAACGCACTTTTACTTTATTTTAAAATATCATTTACACTCTCGCATTTTTAATCAAATAATTATTTAACTTAAAAAATCAGAGCGGCACTAAAAAATAAGCGTCGGCGTAAAATCTCACTGAAAATTCAGCGCAATTACCGGAATAAATAGAAGAGAGGAATTTCTTTAGTTAATAAAGTGCAGGCGCGCATACCGTTTGTGCGCGCCTGGCTAAAGGCTTAATGGGCGGGAGTGACAGCGCTGCGCTGGGCTTCGCGCAGGGCGAGACGCAGATGATCGTGATGTTTGGTCAGCAGCTCCCGCGCGTGCCAGGCGTCCAGCCCGCTGAGCAGCATCAGGATGGCGGTGCGGCACTGGTGGTGGCAGCTGGTCAGCGCGGCTTTCGCTTCGCTGCGCGTGCAGTCGGTGGCCGCCATGACAATCGCCACCTGCCGCTCCGCCCAGTGTGGACTGTCAGCCTGCAGATCCACTCGCAGGTTGCTGTACACCCGGCCGTCACGGATAGCGAGGCCCGTCGACACCATGTTAAGGATCTGCCGCTGGGCCAGCCGGGCCTTCGGATTGGTCAAGCCCGCCACCGCTTCCGGCCCGGTTTGCGGAGCAATAATAATATCCGCCAGCTGCGCCGCCTCGCTGGCCGCCTGCTGAGTCACCACCGCGATCGGAGCCCCCAGCGACCAGGCGTGGCGCATCGCCCCCCAGACCCATGGGGTCTTGCCGCTAACGGTAAGCGCCAGCAGCATATCGTGGCTGGAAAAGTCCAGCGACTGCAGCTCGAAGGCGCCTAGATCGTAATTATTCGCCGCGGTCTCCCGCTCGGCCATCGCCGGCGTCTGCCCACCTGCAATCAGCCCCACCAGCGCGTGTTTGCCTTCCGGAGAGTAGTCGCTGACCGCCTGGACAGCCGTGCGGCCTGATTCCCCGGCGCCGATAATAACCAGACGCCCTCCCCGGCTCATTGTCGCGGTGGCAATATCAATCAACCGGGCGATATCCGGCAAACAGGCGCCAACCGCCTCCGATATCTGCTTATCATCCTGATGCAGCATCGCCAGCATGTCGGCGGTGGCGAGGCGATCGATGTGGGTGGTATCCGGGTGACGACGTGCCTGCATTGACGCGGTTAGCGAACTGCTCATAACAACCTCCATTTACGACAGAAAAAGCGCATCTCGGCGAAATCAGCGGCCTGATGCATATCCTTATATTCATCAGGACTATTTAACCTCTGTCGCCACTATAAGGGGAATCTTCCGCGCTTTACCGCCGTCGGGGTCACAGTTTACCGTCCCGATCGCCCATTCACGGGCAATTGCCGATTATCTGAACAACCCTGTCTCAGCTCTCATCTTCGCCGTCCGCCTGCATGGCCAGCCAGAAGGATTGTTGACAGAGGTTATAAAATTGTTTGCGCATTGGCTGCACCACCAGGCCGGCGCTATCGATAACCTGCCACTCGATCCAGCACTCCGGGCAGGAGGCGGCATCCTGTTGCGGAAGTTCGAGTTCGTAGCGGTGCTGGATCACCACCCCGCTGCGATGTCGCCAGCGCGCGATCTCCCACTCTGCTTCCGCTTCATGGTCCTGTTCACGATGCTGCGCCAGTTGTTCAACGTGCTGTTGCCGGAGAATATCCCGGACCAGAGATGCCAGTTCCATCATGTCTGCCTTAAGCCTGTGGCGAAAAGCGACAGTTTATCGTGGACGGGACAGGGCTACCGTAGCAAAAGCGGCCTTTTGCTTTGATTACACGGCTTTATGAATGCCACGCTATCAGCGATAATAATCGTTTACTGACTCTATCCGGGATCGTCATGAAGGCATCAGAGCACCCGCCTCGCGTTCGTCAACGCGCCTTACCGCTAAAGCTGAGCACCGCCGTCTCCTTGATGATTGGCAGCGTGATCGGCGCCGTGCTGCTGCTGGTCTATGCCCTGTGGTATATGCAGATCAGCAATGCCACTCGCGATGGTCTGAAAGAGACCGCGCTGGCGGTGGCGCGCACCATGGCCGATATGCCGCAGGTGAAGCGCGGACTGGAGGTGCCGCCGCAGCAGCAAATTATTCAGCCGCTGGCGCAGGCCATCACCCGGCGCAACGACCTGCTGTACGCTATCGTCACCGATATGCAGGGTATTCGCTATTCGCATCCGGACAGCTCAATTATTGGCAAACCCTTCATCGGCCACGATATCCAGCCGACGCTGCAGGGAAAAGAGAACGTGGCCATTAACCACGGCGTGCTGGCCCCGGCGCTGCGGGTGTTTACCCCGGTGTTCAACGATCAGCATCAGCAGATTGGCGTGGTGGTGGTCGGCATTTCGCTGAGTAAAGTGGACGAGCAGATCGCCAACAGCCGCTGGGACGTGCTGCTGACCATCCTGTTCAGCGCGCTGGTTTGCGCCCTCGGCACCTGGAGCCTGGTGCGCGGCCTGAAGCGCGTCCTGCTGGGGCTGGAGCCGCACGAAATCTCCACTCAGTTTCAGCAGCGTCAGGCCATGCTGCACGCCCTCAAGGAGGGGGTGGTGGCCGTCGATGCCCATGGTGAGGTTAACCTGATCAACCCGGCGGCGCGCGAGATCCTCTTTTCCGGGCCGGACAAGACGCTCGCTCATACCCCGCTGCTCGCTGACCTGCAGACGGTTTTGCACAGCGGCGAGCCGATGTACGACCGCGAGCTGGGATGCAATGGCCTGTTGCTAATCAGCAACACGGTGCCTATCCGCAGCCAGGAGGCCGTGGTCGGCGCCATCTGTACCTTCCGCGATAAGACCGAAGTCAGCCAGCTGCTGCAGCGGCTGGACGGTATGATGAGCTATGTCGATGCCCTGCGCACCACCTCCCATGAATTTATGAATAAACTGCACGTGATCCTCGGCCTGCTGAATATGAAAAGCTATGGCAAACTCGAGGAGTACGTGCTGCAGACCGCCCATCGCTACCAGGCGGACATCGGCGATATTCAGCACCGCATAAAATCCCCGGTGGTCGCCGGCTTTCTGATAAGTAAAATGCAGCGCGCCACCGAGTGCGGCTTTACCCTTAAGCTGGCGGAAGAGAGCCTGGTGCCGGATTGCCCGAATGAGAAGCAGGTCACCGTGCTGGTGACGGTGCTGGGCAACCTTATTGAGAACGCGCTGGATGCCATGAACGGTCAGGCGGAGGGCGAGATCGGCCTGCTGCTGCACTATCAGGACGGCTGGCTAAGCGGTGAAGTGAGCGACGACGGGCCGGGGATCCCGGAAAACAACATCGACGCTATCTTTAACAAAGGTTTCTCCACCAAAGGCGAGAATCGCGGCGTCGGGCTGTTTCTCGCCAACCAGCAATTACGCGAGCTGGGCGGCACCCTCGCCGTCGAGTCGGAACCCGGCGTATTTACTCAATTTTTTGTTCATCTCCCCTGGGATAGTAAAAGGAAACGTGCGTGATAAATGTGTTGATTGTTGACGATGATGCCATGGTGGCCGAACTGAATCGCCTGTACGTGGCAAGGGTTCCCGGCTTTCGTTGCAGCGGGAGCGCTTCGACGCTCAGTCAAGCCCAGGAGATGATTAACGATCCGCAACAGGAGATCGATCTGGTGCTGCTGGATGTCTATATGCAGCAGGACAGCGGGCTCGATCTGCTGCCGACTATCCGTCAATCGGGGCGCGCCATCGACGTCATCATGATCACCTCAGCGGCGGATGCCGCCACGGTGCAGACCGCCATGCATTACGGGGTAGTCGATTACCTGATCAAACCCTTCCAGTTTCCCCGTTTTGAAGAGGCGCTCACTACCTGGCGGGAGAAGCGCAAGCTGATAACCGGCCAACCCTATTACGAGCAGGCCGACGTTGACCGCCTGCTGCACGGCGGCACGCCGGAGGCCAGCGACGCGCGCAAGCTGCCCAAGGGGCTTACCGCGCAAACCCTGCGCACGCTGTGCCAGTGGATTGACGGCCACCCGGACGTTGAATTCTCTACCGATGAGCTGGCGGCGGCGGTGAATATCTCCCGCGTTTCCTGCCGTAAGTATCTGATCTGGCTGGCGCAGATCAATATTCTCTATACCACTATCCACTACGGCGCCACCGGGCGGCCGGTCTATCGCTACCGGCTGGTGGCCGAACAGTACAGTTTGCTTAAGCAGTACAGTCAATAACGCGGTAGCCGCTGTCCAGCGGCGCAAAGCGCAATCGCTGCGGCGATGAAAGTATAATGTCGCGATTTTTGGTGACGAAAATCGCGTCGATATCCTGCCGTTGACGCAGCGCTGCGCAGCCTTTCTCGACGCCGAGGCCGAACAGCAGCGTGGTCCAGATATCGCCGTCTAAAGAATCAGTGGAAATCACCGTGACGCTGTCGAGTTCGTTATCCAGCGGGTAACCGCTGCGCGGGTCGAGAATATGGTGCCAGCGCTTGCCATCTTGCTCGAAATAACGTTCGTAGGTGCCCGATGTGACTACCGACTGTCCGTTAACCGTCAGAGAGCCGATCAGCGCCTGCGCATCGGCAAACGGTTTTTTCAGGCCAATTGCCCATTCGCCAAGGGTATGCACGTTGCCGCCGAGGTTGATCAGCGCCTTTTCCACCTGCTGCTGACGGAGATAATCACGCACCCGGTCAGCGATATAGCCTTTGGCGATCGCCCCAAGATCCAGCTCCATCCCCGGCTGCTGAAGAAACACGCTGCAGGTTGCCTCATCCAGGATCACCTCTTGCGGGCGGGTCAGCGCCAGCCGGGCCCTGATTTCGCCGGCGTCAGGCACGCTGTGTCCCTGAAAGCCAATTCGCCACAGCTTTACCAGCGGCCCAATCGCGAGGTTAAAGGCGCTGTCGCGCACCATGCTGGCGGCTTTGGCGCACTGAATGAGCTGAAAGACCGGGCGGCTGACCGTCACCGGGTGACGTCCGGCGGCGTGGTTGATATCCATCACCTGCGACTCGGCGCGGTTAACGGTTAGCAGATCTTCGTAGCGTTTGATTAACTGAAATACGCGGGAGGCCAGCGCCTCATCATGGGAGCAGAGTTTGAGCAGGATGGGAGAACCCATCAGAACGGCGGAGTAGCTATAGACGCGGTTATCAGACATCGGGCTCTCCTTAGAAGGGATAAGCCGGGCGGCGAGAGCGCCAGCCCGGCATCAGCAATTACGTCTTATCCTCTGGCGCGTTTCGCCGCCTGGCGACCCGCGAGGGTGCCGAAAATGATGATATCCGCCACCGCGTTACCACCGATACGGTTGCCGCCGTGGATCCCGCCAACCACCTCACCGGCGGCGTAGGCGCCGCGGATCGGCTGCCGGGCAACGTCCAGCACTTCGCCATCGGTGTTAATGGTCACGCCGCCCATGGTGTGGTGCACCCCCGGGGCGATACGGATGGCATGGAACGGACCTTCGTTAATCGGCGCGCGCAGCGCGGTGGTACGGCCAAACTGTTCATCATGCTGTTTTTCCACCGCCCCGTTGTAGCACTCGAGGGTGGCGAGGAAGGCATGGTAATCCATCCCCAGTTTATCCGCCAGTTCACGCGGCGAGCTGGCGCTGGTGACGAAGCCTTTGGCGATGTACTCATCGGCGGCTTTGTTTTTCGCCCGCACATGTTCGTCAAAGACGATGTACGCATAGTGTTCCGGTAGGGCGATAATCGCCGCGGAGACTTTATCGCGGGTCTCCATTTCGTTGAAGAAGCGGTTACCCTGCTGGTTGACGAGGATCGCCCCGCCGCCGCGAATCGACTCGGAAATCAGATAGGAGGTCTGCTGTTCAACGGTCGGGTGGATTTGAATTTCGCCCATATCCACGGTACCGGCGCCAATGCGCTCCAGCAGCGCGATACCGCTCCCGGTGGCCCCTTTGTGGTTGGTGGTGACGAAGCCTTCGAGGTCAGGACGATACTTCACCACCATCGCGCTGTTGGCGCTGAAGCCGCCTGTGGCCACCACAATGCTTTTAGTCTGGATCTCTACGATCTCGTTTTCGTCGTTGATCAGACGCACACCGCTGACTTCATCGCCGCTCATCAGGATCTCTTCCACCGAGGTATCCAGCAGGACGTCGATGCCGCGTTTGGTGATGTTGCGCACCAGGCCGCTAATCAGATAGCCGCCGACCGCTGACCCGTCGCGCGGACGGTGGGTGCGGTCAATGCTCATCCCGCCGGTGGTGGTGATATCATTGAGCATAATGCCGCGGTCCGCCAGCCATTCAATGGCTTGCGGGGCATTCTCCACAAAGCGGCGCAGCAACTGCGGATTGTTTTTATTGTGCCCGCCCCTCAGGGTTTCCTGATAGAACAGCTCTTTGCTGTCCTGAATGCCTTTCACGCGCTGGAAGCGGGTCTCCGCGGCGTTCATCCCGGCGGAAGCCTTGATGGTGTTCCCGCCAATGGTCGGCATTTTCTCGACGATCAGCACGCTGGCGCCTTCGTCGTGAGCCTGAATGGCGGCCGCCAGGCCGGCGCCGCCGCTGCCGACGACCACCACATCATAGTTTTTCGGCGCAGCGTCATTGCCGCCCTCTTCCGCCGCCAGCGCTTTGCTCGATTTCAGCATCGCTTTGGCGACCGCTTTTTTCACCGCCTCGCTCTGGCTGGTGGCCCCGGAAATGGCGTCGACGTGCGGGGTATTGGCGGTGAGAATACGTTCGCGGATCTCTTCGAAGCTGGTGGTGAACTCCACGGTCTGCACCGGGCTCGCCGCCAGTTCGATATCGGCGATATGGTCATTTTCGAGGCTGACGTTGATCACCAGTTCATTGGCGTCATCCTGAACGGTTTCAACAAACATCCCCGGCTTAAATTTAGCGTCGCCCATGCTCATGTCGCGGATCATCGCTTCCACCAGCGAGAAGCGCCACAGCGGTTCCGGAATGTGCAGCGCTTCGCGCTGGGTGCTGTCGATAAACAGCTCCAGCTCTTCACCCGCGGCGATACGAGCCGCCCAGTCAGGATAGGCGATGCAGGCGCGGCCCACAGCGATCAGGTCATAGCCGTGATCGAGGCCCAGCTCGGCATCGGCAACGTTAACCACCCCGCCGACGCCCATCACCGGCACCTGAGCCAGAGTGTCAGAGCGCATGGCGCAGTATTTCTCGATCAGCGGCGTCGGGTCGCTGGTATCGACGATAGAGGGACGCAGGGTCGCGCCCACCGAGAAGTGCAGATAATCGACGCCGCGAGCGGCCAGTTTTTCCAGCAGATACATGGTGTCATCGAAGCGGATCCCCGGGACCTCCATCTCTTCTGGCGAGAAGCGGTAGCCGATGATAAAGGCATCGTCAGCGTACTGGCGGGCCATTTTATGGGTGATGTCGAGAACCGCCAGCGGGAAGCGGGCGCGATTGTCGCGGCTACCGCCCCATTCGTCGTCGCGCTGGTTGGAGTTTGGCGAATAGAACTGCTGAATAAGGTAGGTGTTGGCGCCGTGAATTTCGACCCCATCGAAGCCGGCAAGGATAGCGCGGCGGACGCCCTCGCCAAACTTGGCGATCATCCCCTCCACTTCTTCTCCGCTCAGCGCCCGCGGCATCGCGGCGCCCTCACGCGGGGCGGCGATGGCGCTCGGCGCCACGGGCTGACGTCCGCCAATCAGCTGCGGGTCGACCATGCGGCCGCCGTGATAGATCTGCAGAATCGCTTTCGAACCTTCCGCTTTAATTGCTTCGGCGATTTTCGCCAGGCCGGCGATTTTTTCATCGTTATCGATACCGATAGCGCCCGGGAAGGCCAGACCGTAGTCATCAATAAAGCAGCACTCAACAATAATGGTGCCGATACTGCCGGCGCGGGCGCGGTAGTACTCCACCAGCTCGCTGGTGACAGTCCCGTCGAAATAACCGGTGCAGGTGGTCATCGGCGCCATCAGCAAACGGTTTTTCAGCTCCGTACCATTTGGTAAAGTAAATGGCTGCAAAATACGTTCGTTACTGGTCATAAGTTACGCTCCAGATTTTGAAATATTAAAAATTCAGAATGGGGTGACGGAATCATTAATGGTTGTGTTTTTTTAATTCCTGTTGTCATGCTAATAATATAGCGACTTTTTTAGTTACTAAATCAATTACGTTAGTTATAAAACTATTTAACCCCAGCAATAACATCGCTACCCCTATTGTATTATTAAAATAATAAATAGTATTTACATAATACAAATGAAGGATAACATTTTAGATACTTTCGTTAACATTCAAAGCGACCAGCCATCAAGATTATTTGTTTTTATTTCAAAGACATACAAATGTATCGAGTAAAAAAGCATTAATTGTACATTTTTTATTTTAACATTTATCGATATTTTCGCCAAAATAACATCTCATCAGATAGGGTTATATCGAAAATAAAAAAATAGTGAAATCACCTGCTTTTCTTGATCTCGATCAATTGCAACGACCATTGAAAGCGCAATATATAAATAACCAACAAATTTAATTTAACGCCCATCAAACCGCGTTAAATAATCGCCAAGACGATACTCAGAAACGCAAAATAAAAACTAAAGTAACTTTTGTAATTAAAGAAATCACTGAGCGCATCTCTGGCGGAAACGTTATTTTCAACAACTTGCAGATACTCATTATGAAAGAGAAAAAGACAACCATACCGCCTGCCGGTGCAGTCAATCCAACGACTGCGAATAAAAAACGTCTCCTGATGATGGCGCTGCCGATTATCGTTGCTGTGCTGTTACTCTTCGTCCCGGTCCCGGACGGCCTGCCGCCGTACGCCTGGCACTACTTCGCTATCTTCGTCGGGGTGATCGTCGGGTTGATTTTTGAACCACTGCCTGGCGCCGTTATCGGCATCACCGGCGTGGTGGTCATCGCCCTGTGCAGTCAGTGGCTGCTGTTCAGCCCGGAACAGATGGCCGCACCCGGCTTCAAAATGGCTGGCGCCTCCTTTAAGTGGGCGGTGAGCGGCTTCGGCAACTCCACCGTGTGGCTTATCTTCGGCGCCTTTATGTTCGCCGCCGGCTACGATAAAACCCAGTTCGGCCGCCGCCTGGCGCTGATTCTGGTGAAATATCTCGGCCGTCGCAGCCTGACGCTGGGCTACGCCATCACCTTCGCGGATCTGCTGCTGGCGCCGTTTACGCCGTCGAATACAGCGCGCAGCGGGGGCACCATTTACCCAATTATCGCCAACCTGCCGCCGCTGTACGGTTCAAAACCGAACGATCCGAGCGCGCGTAAAATCGGTTCCTATCTGATGTGGGTAGCGATCACCGCCGCCTGTATCACCAGTTCGATGTTCCTGTCGGCACTGGCACCGAACCTGCTGGCGCTGGCGCTGGTAAAAAGCATCGTCGGTATCAACATCTCCTGGGGCACCTGGTTCATCGCCTTCCTGCCGCTTGGCGTACTGCTGATCCTGACCATGCCGCTGCTGGCCTACTGGTTCTACCCGCCGGAAGTGAAAGTCAATAACGAAGTGCCGCTGTGGGCCGCTCGTGAACTGGAAAAACTGGGCAAACTGTCGCGCAATGAGATCCTGCTGCTGGTGTTCGTCTGCTTCGCGCTGATGATGTGGATCTTCGCCGCCGACTGGATTGAACCGGCCCTGGCCGCCCTGCTGGTTATCGTGCTGATGCTGTGGACCGGCGTGCTCTCCTGGAGCGATATCACCAACAATAAAGCGGCGTGGAACACCTTTGTCTGGTTCGCCACCCTGGTGGCGCTGGCCGACGGCCTCTCCTCCACCGGCTTTATCGCCTGGCTGGGTAAAGAGGGCGGCGCGCTGATGAGCGGTATCTCCCCGGGGATGGCGACCATCGTCCTGCTGCTGGCGTTCTACCTGCTGCACTATCTGTTTGCCAGCACCACCGCGCACACGACCGCGCTGCTGCCGGCCATGCTGACCATCGCCGCCACCATTCCGGGAATGAATATGGAAGTGTTCGTTCTGCTGATGGTGACCTCGCTGGGCGTGATGGGGATCATCACCCCGTACGGTACCGGCCCGAGCCCGATCTACTACGGCAGCGGCTATCTGCCGACCAAAGATTACTGGCGCCTCGGCACCATCTTTGGCGCCATCTTCCTGGCCGCCCTGCTGCTGATTGGCTATCCGTGGATGTCCATGATGTTCTGATTCATAACCGCCGGGAGCACCCCGGCGGTTTTTATCTTTATGGAGTAAGTGATTATGTCGACTAAACCGTTTGTTTATCAGGATCCATTCCCGCTGGCGCACGACGATACCGAATACTATCTGCTCAGCAAAGAGCACGTCTCCGTCGCCGAGTTTGACGGCCAGGAAGTGCTGAAAGTGGAACCGCAGGCGCTGACCCTGCTGGCGCAACAGGCCTTCCACGATGCCGCCTTTATGCTGCGCGTCTCCCATCAGCAGCAGGTGGCCTCGATTCTGCTCGACCCGGAGGCCAGCGATAACGATAAGTATGTCGCCCTGCAGTTCCTGCGCAACTCGGAAATCGCCGCCAAAGGCGTCCTGCCCACCTGTCAGGACACCGGCACCGCCATCATCATGGGTAAAAAAGGCCAGTGCGTCTGGACCGGCGGCGGCGACGAAGCCGCCCTGGCGCAGGGCGTGTACAACACCTATACCGAAGATAACCTGCGCTACTCCCAGAACGCCCCGCTGGATATGTATAAAGAGGTCAACACCGGCACCAACCTGCCGGCGCAGATTGACCTCTATGCTACCGATGGCGATGAGTATAAATTCCTCTGCATCGCCAAGGGCGGCGGCTCGGCTAACAAAACCTATCTGTACCAGGAAACCAAAGCGCTGATCACCCCGGCGAAGCTGAAAAACTATCTGGTCGAGAAGATGCGCACCCTCGGTACCGCCGCCTGCCCGCCGTACCACATCGCCTTTGTCATCGGCGGGACTTCGGCGGAAGCGACGCTGAAGACCGTCAAGCTGGCCTCCACCCGCTACTACGACGGCCTGCCGACCGAAGGCAACGTGCACGGTCAGGCGTTCCGCGATGTGCAGCTTGAACAGGAACTGCTGCAGGAAGCGCAGAACCTCGGCCTCGGCGCGCAGTTCGGCGGCAAATACTTCGCCCACGATATCCGGGTGATCCGCCTGCCGCGCCACGGCGCCTCCTGTCCGATCGGCATGGGCGTCTCCTGCTCCGCCGACCGCAACATCAAAGCCAAAATCAACCGCGACGGCATCTGGATTGAGAAGCTGGAGAGCAATCCGGGGAAATATATCCCTGAACATCTGCGTCAGCAGGGCGAAGGCGAGGTGGTCAGCATCAACCTGAATCAGCCGATGAGCGAGATCCTGGCGCAACTATCTGCCCATCCGGTTTCCACCCGCCTGAGCCTCAACGGCACCATTATCGTCGCCCGCGATATCGCGCACGCTAAGCTGAAAGAGCTGCTCGACAACGGCGAGGAACTGCCGCAGTACGTGAAAGATCATCCGATCTACTACGCCGGCCCGGCCAAAACGCCTGCCGGTTACGCCTCCGGCTCCCTCGGCCCGACCACCGCTGGCCGCATGGACTCTTACGTCGATCTGCTGCAGTCCCACGGCGCGAGCATGGTGATGCTGGCGAAAGGCAACCGCAGCCAGCAGGTCACCGACGCCTGCCACCAACACGGCGGCTTCTACCTCGGCAGCATCGGCGGCCCGGCGGCGGTGCTGGCGCAACAGAGCATCAAGAGCCTCGAGTGCGTGGCCTACCCGGAACTGGGGATGGAGGCTATCTGGAAAATCGAAGTGGAAGATTTCCCGGCGTTTATTCTCGTCGACGATAAAGGCAACGATTTCTTCCAGCAGATCCAGAACAAGCAGTGCGCTGGCTGTAAACAGCACGGCTAACACCCCCTTCTGGCGCTAACAGCAGGCCGTCGCCGTTCAGGTGACGGCTTTTTTTATGCCCGCGCCGCGCCAGCTTGAATTCACTTCCTGCCAGGCTATGCTCAACTACAAGTCCTACCTTGCTTGCTGAAAAATAACAATAATTCTCTTTCTCAGGTGCTTCTATGAACAGGATAAGCGTGGTTATCCTCTGGGTACTGGCGCTGCTGGCGTTACAGCCGGCGCTGGCCGCAGAGCCTCGGCAGCAGCCAACCGCTCGCGAAAAGGCGCGCACGGTATATATTTTCCACCAGCCGGTAGTGATGTTGCAGGCGACCTTTGGCCAGACCACGCCAGAAGAGCGCGTGCTGCGCACCCGCAGCGCCCTGCGCGCATTTACCGAGGATGATATTCGCCAGCCGCTGCGGATCGTGCCGGTTATTCGCTATGGTCAGCCAGGACGGCTGTTTCTGATGAACGGCAAACCGGTGCTGCTGTTGAGCCAGGCGGATCTCGACGAGGGCGATGACTTAACCCTCGACCAGGCGGCCCAGCGGGTGCTGGCGCGGATGGAAGCCCAGCGCACCGGCCTGCAGGAACAGTTCAATCAACGCTATCTGCTGATCTCCGCCGGTAAGGCCCTCGCCGGGGCGCTGCTGCTGGCGCTGTTTTACTACGGCGCCTTCCGCACCTGGCGGCGGGTACGGCGCTTTTTCCAGCTGCGGATCCTCGAAAAGCGCAGCGCTATTCCCCAGCACTGGCGGCGCTTTCTCGGCAATATCGAGGTCCGATTGTATGCCGCGCTGGCGATCCTCGTCGGTGTCCTGGCCTGTTACATCTGGCTGAGCTGGGCCTTCAGTCTGTTTCCCTGGACGCGCGTATGGAGTGAATCGCTGGGTGACTGGTCGCTGGGGGTGATCCGCGATATCTCGCTGTCGATTGTCGCTTCCCTGCCGGGGCTGATAATCGTGGTGCTTATTTTTCTCATTACCTGGCTCATCATTCGCCTGGTGAAAGTGGTTCTCGACCAGGTCGCCGCCGGCCGCATTCAGGTTCCCGGCATTCATCCGGAGACCGTGAGCGCTACCCGTCGGCTTATCTCGGTGGTCATCTGGTTGTTCGCCCTCTCCGCCGCCTACCCGTTTCTTCCCGGCGCCAACTCCCTTGCCTTCAAGGGCATCAGCGTGTTCTTCGGCCTGATGCTGACCCTCGGCTCGACCGGGGTGATGACCCATGCGATGAGCGGCCTGGTGCTAATCTACTCCCGGGCGCTGCGTAAAGGCGACTGGATCCGCCTCGCTGACAATGAGGGACAGGTCAGCGAGATTGGCGTGCTGGCGACCAAGATCCTCACCCGTGAAAATTACATCGTGACGGTACCGAACGCGGTGGTAGTGAGCGGCAAAATTGTCAATCTCAGCGCCGAGAGCAGCGACGGCGGGTTCAATCTCACTACCAGCGTCACCATCGGGTACGATACGCCCTGGCGCCAGGTTCATGCGCTACTGGAGCTGGCGGCGAGACGCACCCCCGGGGTCGATCAGCAAATTGCGCCGGTGGTGCGTAAGCTGGGGTTGCTCGACTGGTACACCTCGTATGAGCTGCAGGTGCGCTTATTACCCGCGACGAAGCTGCCAGATGGCCGTAACGCGTTACACAGCTGCATTATTGATGTGTTTAACGAATTCGGGGTGCAGATTATGTCGCCGAACTATGTGATGCAGCCCCGAGCCGCGGTGGTGGTGCCGCAGGAAGCCTGGTACGCCGCCCCGGCTGTCGCGCCGCAGGAGCCTGAGAAATAAGGGTTAACGTATCGGGAATGTCGCCGGGTGGCGGCTGCGACTTACCCGGCCTACAGGATCCTCTCACAGGCTTACACCTCGCAGACCCGGCAAGCGCTGCGCCGCTGCGCAATCTATCGGCGCCGTACCCGCCATTATGCCGGGTGGCGGCTACGCCTTACCCGGCCTACGTACGTACGACCTGCCGTTAATTTATTCACCATTGTTGCTGAAACTGCCGATGCTGGCGGCCTCAAAATCGCTGAGACGTTCCCGGAAGGCCGGGGCAGCCCGCATGGATGCGGGCTGAGGGCCGTGTTTTGCAGGGACGCTGCCTCGGCCCGACCCGATGCCTGCAGGGATAAGTCGAAGGCACCACGCAGTGGCGATTTTGCTGGCCGGAGCCCGGGGGTACAGGGGGCGGCGGCGACTGGCCGCCCCCTGTGCGCTCCCTGCGCCATAAGAGACATAACGCAGAAGATCAACCGGGAGCACAATCTGCCCGAAATTAACATAGACGTTGTAGCCCTGCCAAACGTTGTGGCCCTGCCAAACATAGTGCGAACAGGGACATTTCCGGTTGTGCCGTTATTTCGCCGGGTGGCGGCTACGCCTTACCCGGCCTACGGGGTCTACAGGCGATCTTCGCTTCCCAGGCCCGGCAAGCGCTGCACCGCCGGGCAATCTATCGGCGTCATACCCGCCATTATGCCGGGTGGCGGCTACGCCTTACCCGGCCTACAACAACTGCCGGGCAATCCGACTCGGACGACGACTTAACCCCGCCCGGCGTCGATGTCGTCAAACACCTGCTGCGCCAGATGCATCGTGGCATTGGCCGCCGGCAGCCCGCAATACAGCGCAGAGTGCATGATCAGCTCTTTCAGCTCATCGCGGGTCACCCCGTTGTTAAACGACGCGCGTAGATGCATCTTCAGCTCCGCCTCGCGATTGAGAGCGATCAGCATGGCAATGGTGATCATGCTGCGGGTGTGGTGGTCGAGCCCCGGACGCGTCCAGGTCTCACCCCAGGCGTAGCGGGTGATAAAGTCCTGAAACTCGTCATTCAACGGCGTCAGATGCTGCAGGGTACGGTCGACGTGGGCGTCGCCCAACACTTTGCGCCGCACCGCCATTCCGTCCTGGTAGCGCTGTTTATCCTCCATGGCGTTCTCCCTGGAAAAAGCTCAGCAGCGCTGAAGTAAAGCTTTTCGCCGCCTCAATGTTTGACAGATGCGATGCCGGCAGAACCACCACCTGGGAAGCGGGGATCTGCTGATGCAGAAAATTGGCGTCAGCGACCGTGGTGACAGGGTCACTTTCCCCGGCGATGATTAACGTCGGCAGCGGGATCTGCCCCACTTCGCCCCGCAGGTCGGCGGCGGCCAGCGCCTCACAGCAGGCGGCATAACCTTCGGCATCAGTATGGGTCAGCTGGTGACACAGGGCCTCCACCACCTCCGGCGCCTTCTGGCGAAACGCGTGGGTGAACCAGCGGTCCGCCGCCCCGGCGGCCACCACCGCCATTCCTTCCTGGCGTACCGCCCGCGCCCGCGACAGCCAGCTGGCCTGATCGCCGATGCGCGCCGCGGTGTTGGCGACGGCCAGACCATAAAAACGCTCTGGCGCAAAGCGGCCCAGCCACAGACCGGTCAGACCGCCCATCGAAATCCCGCAGAACCAGGCCCGGTCGATATTCAGATGATCGAGCAGCGCAATTACATCTTCCCCCAGCTGGGCGAGGGTCACTTTGCCATTTTTCGTCGTTTTACCGTGGCCGTGGGTGTCGTAGCGCAGCACCCGGAAATGGGCGGTTAGCGCCTCAATCTGCGGCTGCCACATCGCCCGGGTGGTGCCCAGCGAGTTGGAGAGAACGATAACCGGCGCACCTTCCGGTCCGTCGAGTTGATAATCAAGATTCATCATGTTGCTCCTGATAACGCGCCAGCACCTGGCGCACAAAGCATTCGGCGCTGCCGGTCGCCGTTGCCGGTTCCAGCAGCGTGGTTAAACGTTCGCGGGAGAGATACTGGCTGACCTGCGGATCCGCCGCGAGCAGATCGACCAGCGGACAGAGGCGGTCCAGCGCCTGACGGCACAGCGCCTCAATATGATGATGCGCCTCGGCTTTGCCGATGAATTCCGCCAGCGCCAGGGTCACCGCCTCAGCCATGATCAGCCCGTGGGTGATATCGAGATCGGCGCGCATCTTCTGCGGAAAGACCTGCATGTCGCGCACCAGCGCCTCGCTTTGCGCCAGCGCCCCGCCCACCAGGGTAATCAGCTCCGGCAGGGTCTCCCACTCCGCCTGCCAGCCGCCCAGCGCCCGCTCGTGCTGCTGAATCTGGCAGGCGTAGAGGGTCGCCATCAGACCCGGCGTGCGCTGGGCGGCGGTCAGGATCGCCGCGCAGGCCACCGGATTGCGCTTATGCGGCATCGTCGACGAGCCACCGCGCCCTTCCGCTACCGGCTCGCCCACCTCCGCCACTTCGGTCTGCATCAGCAGGGAGAAGTCGTTAGCGAATTTCCCCAGGGTGCCGCAGACGCCGGCGAACCATGCGCCCGCCTCCAGCAGCCGATCGCGCTGGCTGTGCCACGGGGTATCCGGCAGCGTCAGACCAAGATTCTGCGCCAGCGCCTGGCCAACCGCCGGCCCTTTCTCTTTTAGCGCGTCCAGGGTCCCCGCGGCGCCGCCGAACTGCAGCACCAGCAGACGCGGACGCATCTCGCGCAGCCGCTGCTGCCAGCGCAGGAGCGCGTCGAGGGTACCCGCCAGCTTCAGGCCAAAGGTCACCGGCAGCGCGTGCTGCATCCAGGTCCGGCCCGGCATCACGGTATCGCGATAACGATCCGCCTGGAGAGCCAGGGCCGCCAACAGCTGCTCAAGCAGGGTCTCAGCGGCCTCCAGCGCCCCGCGCAGCTGGAGCACCAGCCCTGTGTCGATGGCGTCCTGACTGGTGGCGCCCCAGTGAACGTAGCGCGCGGCGTCCGGATCGCGCGCTTTTACCTGGGCCGTCAGCTGTTTCACCAGCGGGATCGCCAGGTTACCCGCCCCCACCGCCGCCTCGCCGAGGGCGGTAAAATCGATCGCCTCGTGGCGGCAGGCGGCGACAATCGGCCCGACCGCCGCAGTCGGCACCATGCCGCAGGCGGCCTGCGCCTGGGCCAGCGCCGCTTCAAAATCCAGCATGCCCTGCACCCGCTGCACGTCGCTGAACCAGTCGGTCAGCGGACTGCTGCGCAACATCGGGGTCAACAAACTCATTCTGGCTCCTTAAACACGTTCAATAATCAGGGCGATCCCCTGCCCGACGCCGATGCACATGGTGCACAGCGCGTAGCGGCCGCCGGTCCGTTTCAGCTGGTAAGCCGCGGTCATCGCCAGGCGGCCGCCGGAGGCGCCGAGGGGATGCCCCAGGGCGATCGCCCCGCCGTTGGGGTTCACATGGGCGGCATCGTCCGGTAAGCCCAAATCGCGGGTCACCGCCAGCGCCTGGGCGGCGAAGGCTTCATTCAGCTCGATGACATCCATCTGGGCTAACGTCAGGCCGGTCTGCGCCAGCACCTTCCGCACCGCCGGCGCCGGGCCAAAGCCCATAATGCGCGGCGCCACCCCCGCCGTCGCCACGCCGACCACCCGGGCCAGCGGTTGAAGATCGTTGGCCGCCAGCGTGGTTTCGCTGGCCAGCAGCAGCGCGCAGGCACCATCGTTAACGCCGGAGGCATTCCCGGCGGTGACGCTGCCGTCGGCGCGCACCACGCCGCGCAGTTTAGCCAGCGCCTCCAGCGAGGTGCTGCGCGGGTGTTCATCGCGGCTAAACCGCAGCGGCTCGCCTTTGCGCTGCGGCACCTGGACGGCGATCAGCTCATCGGCGAAACGTCCCGCCTCCTGGGCCGCGGCGGCGCGCAGTTGACTGCGCAAGGCGAACGCGTCCTGATCGGCGCGGGAAATGGCAAACTCATCGGCGACGTTTTCCGCCGTCTCCGGCATGGAATGGACACCGTACAAGGCTTTCATCTGCGGGTTAATAAAGCGCCAGCCGATGGTGGTATCTTCCATCTGCATGTTGCGGCTAAAGGCGCTCTCCGCTTTCCCCATCACAAACGGCGCCCGGGACATGCTCTCCACCCCGCCGGCGATCATCAGCTGCGTTTCACCGCTTTTAATCGCCCGCGCCGCGACGCCGATCGCGTCGAGGCTGGAGCCACACAGGCGGTTGATGGTGCTACCGGGCACGCTCTCCGGCAGCCCGGCCAGCAGAAGCGCCATGCGCGCCACGTTGCGGTTGTCTTCCCCGGCCTGGTTGGCGCAGCCCAGAATCACATCGTCAATGCGCGAGGGATCCAGCCCCGGGTTACGCTCCAGCAGCGCTTTCAGCGGCAGCGCCGCGAGGTCGTCGGCGCGCATCGTCGCCAGAGTACCACCAAAACGGCCAAAGGGTGTACGCACCGCATCACAGATAAATGCCTGATTCATCATAGGTTCCTTACGCGCTTTCCGCCAGTTGTTCAAAGGTCAGCGTCACCGGAGTGATGCGCTGCAGCTCTTCAAAAGAGAGACCGTTAAAGATTTCCCGCACCACCGGGCCGCGGTCGGTAATGTCGATCACCGCCAGGTCGGTATAGATCCGGCTAACGCAGCCGACCCCGGTCAGCGGATAGCTGCACTGTTCCACCAGCTTGCACTCGCCGTCGCGGGTCAGATGGTCCATCATCACAAACACCTGGCGAGCGCCGATGGCCAGATCCATCGCCCCGCCGACCGCCGGGATAGCGTCCGGCGCGCCAGTGCTCCAGTTGGCGAGATCGCCGCTGGCGGAGACCTGATAGGCCCCCAACACGCAGATATCGAGATGGCCGCCGCGCATCATGGCAAAGGAGTCGCCATGGTGGAAATAGCAGCCGCCCTGCAGGAGGGTGACGTACTCTTTTCCGGCATTGATCAGCTCCGGATCTTCTTCGCCAGGCAGCGGTTTCGGCCCCATGCCCAGCAGGCCGTTCTCGCTATGCAGGAACACCTCTTTGTCGGCGGGCAGGTAATTGGCAATCCGGGTCGGCAGGCCAATACCGAGGTTAACGTAAGCGCCTTCGGGGATATCGCGGGCCACGCGCTGGGCCATTTCGTCACGGGTCAGTTTTTGCATCTCGGGCTCCTCAGGCGCGTTGTGCGGCAGTCAGGTTTTCCAGCGAGAAGAGGCGCTGGACGAAAATGCCGGGGGTGATAATGTGTTCAGGGTCGAGGTCGCCCAGCGACACCAGCTGCGAGACTTCAACGATGGTGGTTTTCGCCGCCGTCGCCATAATCGGGCCAAAGTTGCGTGCCGCCTTGCGATACACCAGGTTGCCCCAACGGTCGCCCTGGTGAGCTTTAATCAGCGCGAAATCGGCTTTGATCGGATACTCCAGCACATAGTGGCGGCCGTCGATTTCCCGTGTCTCCTTCCCTTCCGCCAGCGGCGTGCCGTAGCCGGTGGGGGTAAAGACCGCGCCCAGCCCTGCGCCGGCGGCCTGGATCCGCGCCGCGAGGTTGCCCTGCGGCACCAGCTCAAGCTCCACTTTGCCGCGGCGATAGAGGTCATCAAAAATCTGTGAATCGACCTGGCGCGGGAAGGAGCAGATCATTTTGCGCACTCGGCCAGCCTTCAGCAGCGCCGCGAGCCCCACTTCCCCGTTGCCGGCGTTGTTATTAATGATGGTCAGGTCGCGGGCGCCCTGGTCAATCAGGGCGTCAATCAGAAAGGTCGGCTGGCCGGCGGGACCAAAGCCGCCGATCATAATAGTCGCCCCGTCGTGGATCCCGGCGATGGCCTCGCTCAGCGTCGATACGCTTTTATCAATCATCAGGTCGCTCCATTGATGTGCGGTAATCGCACTTTTATTCGTTGTTCGCACAAAATGTGACCCGCTTAACGATGTCGGTCAAGGGCGATAATCGAAATATGGTGCGATAATCGAACATCGGTTATCTTTAGCGAAAGAATGTGATCGATGGCAAATATGGGGAACAGAAATGGATAAGCATCCAGACGATTTACTGACCGGCGACGGCGATCCGTTTAAGGGCGATCCTAACTTTATGGCCTCGCTGGCGCGCGGCCTGGAGGTCATTCAGGCATTCACGCCGCAGCGGCCCCTGCTGTCTATCTCACAGATCAGTCAGAAGACCGGTATTCCGCGCGCCGCGGTGCGCCGCTGCCTGTATACCCTGAGCAAGCTGGGGTTCGTCTATGCCGAAGACGGTAAAAACTTTCAGCTACGGCCGCGGATCCTGGCCCTCGGTCACGCCTGGCTGGCCTCGACGCCGCTGGCGCGTTCGGCGCAGCCGGTGCTGCGGCATCTGAGCGAAATGCTCAACGAGTCCTGCTCCATCGCCACCCTCGATGGCGACGATATTCTGTATATCGCCCGCGCCTCCAGCTCGCGGATCATGACCATCGACCTCGATATCGGCAGCCGCCTTCCGGCGTGGGCGACCTCGATGGGCCGGGTGCTGCTCAGCCATCAGCCAGAGGAGAAGCTCAACGATATGCTGGCGAGGGTAACCATGATCCGCTATACCCCGCAGACGGTGGACTCGGTGGCGAAACTGCGCGCCGAGCTGAAACGGGTGCATCAACAGGGGTATGCCCTCAACGATCAGGAGCTGGAGATGGGCCTGCGCTCCCTCGCGGTACCGCTGTTTAACGCCCAGGGTCAGGTGCAGGCGGCGCTGAACGTCGGGGTGCATGCGGGCCAGATGTCGGCCCGCGAAATGATCGACCGCGTGCTGCCGGAGCTGCAAAAAGCCGCCCGCGAGCTGACGCTGCTGATGCGCTAACGGCTGCGCTTGGCGTGCTGCTCCCAGGTCTCCTGCTTCGCTTCGGCCGATTTACGCAGCGCGACATAGCAGGCGCCGCTGCCGCCGTGGTGCGGAAGCGCGGCGCAGAAGGCCTGCACCTCTGGCAACTCTTCCAGCCAGCGCGCCAGATAGCTGCGGATGATATTGGCGTGGGACTGATCGTCGCGGCCTTTGCCGTGAACGATCAGCACATTGCGTAACCCCTCTTTCTGCGCCTGCACCATAAAGGCGAAGAGCATCTGCCGGCACTGCTCCACCGGCTGGCGCAGCAGGGAGAGGCTCGCCTGCTGGCCGTATTTCCCCCGCCGCAGCTTATCCAGCACGCCGCTCTGCAGCCCTTCGCGCTTAAACTCCAGCGGCGTGGCGAGCGGTACGATATCGAGATAGCCGGTAGTGAGAAAATTATCCAGTTGCAGGGTGTCGATGCGCTGCGGGGCGCGACTGTTGCGCCCGGGATGCCAGTGCACGTCATTGTTACGTTTCAGGGGCTGGACATCTTCCATGGCGTCAAGAAACAGGGATTTGTCATCAAGGTTCATGGGCTCTCCTCCAGCGGCTGTCGCCAGCTACTATAGCCGCCTCGTGCTCCCCCCTCAATGCGTTTATCCCCGTCTGCTGGCAAAGTGAGCGCGACGGGCGGTTAAGGAAAACATTGTCGACTCTGGCGGCGAAACAGGGTGATCAATGACGCCGTTAGCGGCGTCTGTCGGGTGTCGCGCCGCTGGATCAGAAAATAGGCCGCCGTCGGCAACGCTTCGCGGACGGGGATCATCATCAGCTTGTCCGCCATCAGCGGATCGTTGCCGAGCTCCACCGGCAGGATACTGAGAAAATCGCTTTTCACCACCAGGCTGATGCACGACGAGAAGGTCTCGCACACAATATTCACCTTTGGCGCCAGCCCGGCCTGATTAAACCTGTCCTGCAGCTGTTTAAAGTAGCTGCCGCGCGGCGTCGGCATGGTCCAGTGGTGATCCATCAGCTCCACCAGCGAGGTGGCCTGCGCCGCCGGATGCCCCGCCCGAGCGAACACCGCGAACGGTTTCTCAAACAGTTTTTCAAAGCTGAACTCATGGTCGTACGGCCCGGGATAGTAGGTATTGATGGTGAAATCCAGCTCCCCCTGGCGCAGCTCATTGATCATCGCAAGCAACTGGCCCTCCATGATCCGCACCTTCACCTGAGGATGCTGCTGATGAAAGCGGCAGATCACCGACGGCATCAGCGACCGGGCGACGCTGGCGCCAAGGCCAATATTGATCTGCCCGGCCTGCTCTCCCTGACGCTGCAGCAGTTCATCCTGCGCCGCCCGCAGCTCCTCAAGGATCAGGCTCGCATGTTGATAAAAACTTTCGCCATTGTCAGTCAGCGCCACCCCCTGGCGGCGGCGGACGAACAACTGAGCGGAAAGCCCCTCCTCGAGCTCTTTAATCGCTTTGGTCAGGGCCGGCTGCGAGATCGCCAGCGAGCGGCTGGCGCCGCGAATACTCCCTTCCCGGGCCACCTCGACGAAGGCGCGAATTTGATGAAATTTGATCTGAAAGGCCATACTTTTGGTGATAACTGTTGTTTATCAGACGCAAGAAAATGACATCTACTGTAATCCATCAGGCTGTGGCAGGTTAAGAGCGTTAAGGCCTGTAGCGCGTCAGTGATAAATAAAAGCTATCACATCGTGAACGCCATCACATTTTTTACTTATGACAGGATAAGCTATGCCGCAACTTGATGAATACCTGCGCCAGCTGGCGCCAGCCATGACCCAATGGCGCCGCGATTTTCACCTGCACGCTGAATCCGGGTGGCTGGAGTTTCGCACCGCCAGCAAGGTGGCGGAGATCCTCGACGGACTCGGCTACCAGCTGGCGCTTGGGCGTGACGTCATCGATGCCGACAGCCGGATGGGGCTGCCGGATGAGGAGACCCTGACCCTTGCTTTCGAGCGCGCTCGCGAGCAAGGGGCGCCGGAACGCTGGTTGCCGGCGTTTGAAGGCGGATTCGCCGGCGTGGTGGCGACGCTCGACACCGGACGTCCCGGCCCAACCCTGGCCTTTCGCGTCGACATGGACGCCCTCGACCTCAATGAGCAGCACGATGACAGCCACCGCCCCCATCGCGACCATTTCGCCTCCTGCAACGCCGGCATGATGCACGCCTGCGGCCACGATGGACATACCGCCATCGGGCTGGGTCTGGCGCATGTGCTCAAGCAGTATGCCGCCCAGCTTAACGGGGTCATTAAACTGATTTTCCAGCCTGCTGAAGAGGGTACCCGCGGCGCCCGCGCGATGGTGGCCGCCGGCGTGGTGGACGAGGTGGACTATTTCACCGCCATCCATATCGGCACCGGCGTCCCGGTCGGCACCGTGGTGTGCGGTGGCGACAACTTTATGGCCACCACCAAATTCGATGTGCAGTTCAGCGGCGTGGCCGCTCATGCCGGCGGCAAGCCTGAAGATGGGCGCAACGCGCTGCTCGCCGCCGCCCAGGCCGCCCTTGCCCTGCACGCCATCCCACCTCACAGCGCCGGCGCTTCGCGGGTCAACGTCGGGGTGATGCAGGCCGGCACCGGACGCAACGTGGTGCCCTCCTCGGCTCTGTTAAAAGTGGAAACCCGCGGCGAAAGCGAAGCCATCAACCAGTATGTTTTTGACCGGGCGCAGCACGTCATCGCCGGGGCCGCGGCGATGTATCAAGCCGGGTACGAGTTACGCATGATGGGGGCCGCCACCGCCAGCGCCCCGTCGCCGGCGTGGGTGGCGTACCTGCGCGAACAGGCCGCGCGGGTGCCCGGCGTGCAGCAGGCGGTGGATCGCATCGCCGCCCCGGCGGGATCGGAAGACGCCACCCTGATGATGGCCCGGGTCCAGGCGCGCGGCGGCCTTGCGTCATACATGATATTCGGCACCGAACTGAGCGCCGGTCATCACAACGAGAAGTTTGACTTCGACGAGAGCGTAATGACGGTCGCGGTCGACACCCTGGCGCGCGTCGCGCTTAACTTTCCCTGGCAGCGGGGGGTGTGATGGACCCGATTTTTCAGTTTGTTGAAGAGGTAATTGAGGCAAGCCGCGAGACCTATTGCGCCATCGCCGATGATATCTGGGACCACCCGGAGACGCGCTTTGAGGAGTTCTGGTCCGCCCGGCGGCTGGCGGACGCCCTGGAAGCGGAAGGTTTCCAGCTGACCCGTGATGCTGGCGGGATCCCCAATGCTTTTATCGCCAGCCTCGGCGAGGGCCAACCGGTTATTGCCCTGCTGGGCGAGTTTGACGCCCTGGCGGGTCTCAGCCAACAGGCCCATTGCGCGGAGCCGACATCGTCAACGCCGGGGGGCAACGGTCACGGCTGCGGGCACAATCTGCTCGGGACAGCGGCTTTCGCCGCGGCGGTTGCCGCCAAAAAATGGCTGCAGCAGCACGGCGGCGCGGGCACCCTGCGCTTCTACGGTTGCCCGGGGGAAGAAGGCGGCTCGGGCAAAACGTTCATGGTGCGCGAAGGGCTGTTTGATGACGTCGATGCGGCCCTCACCTGGCATCCGGAGGCCTGGGCCGGGATGTTCAGCACCCGCACTCTCGCCAACATTCAGGCGGCGTGGCGCTTTACCGGCACCGCCGCCCACGCCGCCAATTCGCCGCACCTGGGGCGAAGCGCCCTGGACGCGGTCACCCTGATGACCACCGGCAGTAACTTCCTGAATGAACATATTATCGAGAAGGCGCGGGTTCATTACGCCATTACCGATACCGGCGGCGTCTCGCCCAACGTCGTCCAGGCCCAGGCGGAAGTGCTGTATCTGATCCGCGCCCCGGAGATGGCAGATGTAGAACAGATCTTCGCCCGCATTGAGAAGATTGCCCAGGGGGCCGCGCTGATGACCGAGACCCACGTCAACTGCCGCTTTGAAAAAGCCTGTTCCAGCTATCTGCCCAACCGCACGCTCGAAGCGGCGATGTATCGGGCGGTAGCGCATTACGGCACGCCGGCATGGAGCGACGACGATCGCGCCTTTGCCGCGGCGATCCGCGCCACTCTCAGCGCCAACGATATCAACAACAGCCTGAACAATATCGCCGGCACCGGCGGCGAGGCGGGGAAAACCTTCGCTCGTCGCCACCGCGATACGCTGCTGATTGATGAGGTGGCGCCGTGGGCGGCCACGGATACGATTCTCGCCGGCTCCACCGACGTCGGCGACGTCAGCTGGAAAGCGCCGGTGGCCCAATGCTTCAGCCCCTGCTTCGCGGTGGGTACCCCGCTGCACAGCTGGCAGCTGGTGAGCCAGGGACGCACCGCCATCGCCCATAAAGGGATGCTGCTGGCGGGGAAAGTCCTCGCGGCGACGGCGATCCGTTTATTCAGCGACCGCGCGCTGCTGGAGGCCAGCCAGCGAGAGCTCAGGCAGGCGCTGGCCGAACATCCTTACCGCTGCCCGATTCCGGCGGAGGTGAGACCGTCGGTTTTACGATAACCATAAGACCAGACCGCTCCTGACAGACGCTGACCGGCATAGCGGCACGCACCGACCATAATAACCGCCGGCAGTACGGGAGCAGGCCTGCCCAACACAACAACGACAACAGAGGAACGCCCATGAGTATGTCATCCATACCGTCGCCTTCCCCCGCCGGAAAGCGCTATGGCTGGGTAGAGAAGATCGGTAATAAGGTCCCGCACCCGTTTTTGCTGTTTATCTATCTTATCGTGGCGCTGATCGCCGCCACGGCGATACTCTCCGCCTTCAACGTCGGGGTGCAAAACCCTGCAGACGGGTCGCGGGTGGTGGTCAAAAACCTGCTCAGCGTGGAAGGGCTGCACTGGTTTTTACCGAACGTGATTAAAAACTTCAGCGGTTTCGCGCCGCTGGGGGCGATCCTCGCCCTGGTGTTGGGCGCCGGCTTTGCCGAGCGGGTGGGCCTGTTGCCCGCGCTGATGGTCAAGATGGCCTCCCACGTTAGCGCCCGTTATGCCAGCTATATGGTGCTATTCATCGCCTTTTTCAGCCATATCTCTTCCGACGCCGCGCTGGTGATCATGCCGCCGCTGGGGGCGCTGATGTTTCTCGCTGTCGGTCGGCATCCGGTCGCCGGCCTGCTGGCGGCGATAGCCGGCGTGGGCTGCGGCTTTACCGCCAATTTACTGATCGTCACCACCGACGTGCTGCTCTCCGGGATCAGCACCGAGGCGGCCAAATCCATCGATGCCTCTCTGCACGTCAGCGTGATCGACAACTGGTACTTTATGGCGACCTCGGTGATCCTCCTGACCCTCGTCGGCGGTTTAATCACTGACAAGCTGGTGGAGCCGAGGCTGGGACAGTGGCAAGGCAGCCGCGACGAAAAGCTGCAAACCCTGACCACTGAGGAGCGTTTCGGCCTGCGCATCGCCGGCGTGGCGACGCTGGCGTTTGTGGCGGTCATCGCCCTGATGGTGGTTCCTGAAAACGGCATTCTTCGCGATCCGGTTCAGCACACGGTGATGCCCTCGCCGTTTATCAAAGGCATCGTGCCGCTGATCATCTTTTTCTTCTTTGTCGTGTCGCTGGCTTACGGCATCGCCACTGGCAAAATTCGCCGTCAGGCCGATCTGCCGCAGTTGATGATTGAGCCGATGAAAGAGATGGCTGGATTTATCGTGATGGTCTTCCCGCTGGCGCAGTTCGTGGCGATGTTCAACTGGAGCAATATGGGCAAGTTTATGGCCGTTGGCCTGACGGACCTGCTGGAGAGCGCCGGCATGAACGGCGTCCCGGCGTTTGTCGGTCTGGCGCTGCTGTCGGCGTTTCTGTGCATGTTTATCGCCAGCGGCTCGGCCATCTGGTCGATTCTGGCGCCGATCTTCGTGCCGATGTTTATGCTGCTGGGCTTCCACCCGGCGTTTGCGCAGATCCTGTTTCGCATCGCCGATTCATCGGTGCTGCCGCTGGCGCCGGTTTCACCGTTTGTACCGCTGTTTCTCGGTTTTTTACAGCGCTACCGACCCGACGCCCGCCTCGGGACTTACTACTCGCTGGTGCTCCCTTACCCGCTGATTTTTCTCGCCGTCTGGCTGCTGTTGCTGGTGGGCTGGTATCTGGCAGGACTGCCCATCGGCCCTGGCATTTATCCGCGGCTCCCTTAAGCCGTTGAAGCGCCAGGGACGGCTGCTTACTCTTAACGCGGCACCTTCATTTTGACCTTACGGGGGACATCTGCGGCTCCGGCGAAGAAGCCGAAAAGCGCGCGATACCCGCGTTCGAGCAACAGCGTGAGGCCGTGGATAACCAGGCCGCTGAAGATCAATACGATTACACCAGTCAGTATATATTGCATAGCCCCACCTCTGAGTTATTAACCGCGCCGCGACGACGCGGTGGCACCTTCCCGGGCGCGCAAAGCGGCGCGGAGGACCGGCGTCGTCAGCTTAAAAGTAGCAAAAACCATGCCCGATAACCCGCCAGGATCGATCCAAAAATAAATCAACGTACAGGCCGCAGGAAGCCGGCCGGGAATACGGGTTTATCTTTTGGGAGTATAGTTGACCGCCGCCGGCGCGTGGTATCGTGTGGCCCTCGTGTACGATGGTGGATGACCGAAACGATGTTGACCTTGCTGCAGGATAAAATGGATACCCCGCTGGGGGCGCTGTGGGTACTCTGCGACGAACAGTTTAATTTACGCGCCGTCGAGTGGGACGAGCACCGCGATCGGATGGAAACCCTGCTCGACGTACACTATCGCCGGGAAGGCTATCAGCGCGTTGACTGCCGCAATCCGGGCGGTCTCAGCAGTAAGCTGAACGACTATTTTGCCGGCAACCTGGCCGTTATCGAGACCCTGCCTACCGCCACCGCCGGCACCCCTTTCCAGCGCCAGGTCTGGCAGGCGTTGCGCGATATCCCCTGCGGCCAGGTGATGCACTACGGTCAGCTGGCCGAAGCGCTCGGTCGTCCCGGCGCGGCACGCGCGGTGGGGGCCGCCAATGGCGCCAACCCGGTGAGTATTGTGGTGCCTTGCCATCGGGTCATCGGACGTAACGGTACGATGACCGGCTATGCCGGCGGCGTGCAGCGTAAAGAGTGGCTTCTGCGCCACGAGGGCTATCTGTTGCTTTGACTGAAAATGCCTTTTCTGGAATTTTCAGGTAATTTTACAATCAAATGTGGCTGAATAATCTATTTTTAATCAAGCAGATATCAGCCTGTTTTGATTTCCCCTGCTGATATTACGTGTTTCAGAGCCTGAAGACTTACCTGCTCATCAAAAAGATGTTAAAATTGACCAATATCAATTAAGGCCTGAGCAGACATATGATCCCTGAGAAGCGAATTATTCGACGCATTCAGTCTGGCGGTTGTGCTATCCATTGTCAGGATTGCAGTATCAGCCAGCTCTGCATCCCCTTTACTCTGAACGAGCACGAGCTTGATCAGCTGGATAATATTATCGAGCGGAAAAAGCCCATCCAGAAAGGTCAAACCTTGTTCAAAGCCGGTGATGAGCTGAAATCGTTGTATGCCATTCGCTCCGGGACCATCAAAAGCTACACCATCACCGAGCAAGGCGATGAGCAGATTACCGGCTTCCACCTGGCGGGCGATCTGGTGGGCTTTGACGCCATCGGCACCGGCCTGCACCCGAGCTTCGCCCAGGCGCTGGAAACGTCGATGGTATGCGAGATCCCCTTTGAAACCCTCGACGATCTTTCCGGAAAAATGCCGAATCTGCGTCAGCAGATGATGCGCCTGATGAGCGGTGAGATCAAAGGCGACCAGGATATGATCCTGCTGCTTTCCAAAAAGAACGCCGAAGAGCGCCTGGCCGCGTTTATCTATAACCTGTCCCGCCGTTTCGCGCAGCGCGGTTTCTCTCCCCGTGAGTTCCGTCTGACCATGACCCGCGGCGACATTGGCAACTATCTCGGCCTCACCGTCGAAACCATCAGCCGTCTGCTGGGGCGTTTCCAGAAGAGCGGCATGCTGGCGGTGAAAGGCAAATACATCACCATTGAAAACGGCGACCTGCTGGCCCAGCTGGCCGGTCAGGCGCGTAACGTCGCTTAATCTCCGCGCAACACCTGGTCAGGATCGGCAATTTTTTCAGATTTGTTGATCTGACCAGGCTCCTCCCCTGTTTCAATTCATCCATATAGGTTATCTTTTTAATAACTGACGGTAGCTGCAGTTGTAAGGAGACCCTGTATGGCGAAGTATCAGAGCATGCTGGTAGTAATCGATCCTAACCAGGACGACCAGCCGGCACTAAGGCGAGCGGTGTACCTGCACCAACGGATTGGTGGACGCATCAAAGCCTTTTTGCCGATCTATGATTTTTCTTATGAAATGACCACCCTGTTGTCGCCGGATGAACGGACGGCGATGCGTCAGGGCGTCATTGCCCAACGAACGGCCTGGATCCGCGAGCAGGCGAAATTCTATCTTGAATCCGGTGTGCCGATTGACGTGAAGGTGGTGTGGCACAACCGCCCCTTCGAAGCCATTATTCAGGAAGTGATCAGTGAGAAACACGACCTGCTGCTGAAGATGGCCCACCAACACGACAAGCTGGAAGCGGTGATCTTCACCCCGACCGACTGGCATCTGCTGCGTAAGTGCCCTTGCCCGGTCTGGATGGTGAAAGACCAGCCATGGCCAGAAGGCGGTAAAGCGCTGGTCGCCGTCAATCTGGCCAGTGAAGAAAATTATCACAACACCCTCAACGAGAAGCTGGTGCGCGAGACCCTGTCGCTGGCGGAAGAAGTCAACCACACTGAAGTGCACCTTATCGGCGCCTATCCGGTCACCCCGATCAATATCGCGATTGAGCTGCCGGATTTCGATCCCAGCGTCTACAACGACGCCATCCGCGGCCAGCATCTGCTGGCGATGAAAGCCCTGCGGCAGAAGTTTGGCATTGACGAGAAATTCACCCACGTGGAAAAAGGGTTGCCTGAGGAGGTGATCCCGGATCTCGCCGAGCATCTGCAGGCGGGGATCGTGGTGCTGGGTACGGTCGGACGAACCGGCCTCTCTGCGGCGTTCCTTGGCAATACCGCGGAGCAGGTTGTCGACCACCTGCGCTGCGATCTGCTGGTGCTTAAACCAGAGGCCTATCAGACGCCGGTGGAACTGGACGACGACGACGACGATTAATCTTCCCTCCCGGAACGTTCATCATCCCCCGTCTCGCGGGGGATTTTTTTGCCCGCTTTCCCTCAGGCACAAAAAAGGGCCGCTTGCGGCCCCGTCATGGAATGGCGACCCTGAACGACTCAGTGGATACCCAGACGCCAGGCCAGATCGATCTCTTCTTTCAGCTCCAGCGAGGAGAGCGCCATCAGGTCAGCAAACTCCAGTTCCAGCAGTTTAAGTTTTTTCAGATACTGCGCTGGAGTCATGACGGTGGTGTCGCGGCGTAAGAATTCGATGGCCATCTGCGTTGGGGTTAACTCGGTATCCATAATATCCTCTGTCTGATGTAAGAACCGGAACATTATATCACCTTTTACCGCTTATTTTATGAACAATCCCTGGCATCCTTGTGCATATAAAAAAGCCGTCTCACAGGAGACGGCTTATAAACAAACGTTGTAAAACAATAATGTTACATTACAGCGCTTTCAGGATCGCATCGACGCTGGCTTTGGCATCACCGAACAGCATATGGGTGTTCTCTTTAAAGAACAGCGGGTTCTGTACGCCGGCGTAACCGGTGTTCATCGAACGCTTAAAGACCACCACGTTCTGCGCTTTCCACACCTCAAGCACCGGCATGCCGGCGATCGGGCTCTTCGGATCGTCCTGCGCCGCCGGGTTGACGGTATCGTTAGCGCCGATGACCAGCACGGTGTCGGTATCGCTGAAATCATCGTTGATCTCATCCATCTCCAGCACGATGTCGTAAGGCACTTTAGCCTCCGCCAGCAGGACGTTCATATGTCCCGGTAGACGGCCAGCGACCGGGTGAATGCCAAAGCGCACCTTAATGCCGCGCGCCCGCAGCTTCTCGGTAATTTCTGCCACCGGATACTGCGCCTGGGCCACCGCCATACCATAGCCCGGGGTGATGATGACCGAGTGCGAATTTTTCAGCATCTCCGCCGTCTCTTCGGCGCTAATTTCGCGGTGCTCGCCCACTTCTTCATCGCCGCCGCTGGAGGAGCCATCGGTGCCGAAGCCGCCGGCGATCACGCTGATAAAGGAGCGGTTCATCGCCTTACACATAATGTAAGAGAGGATGGCGCCGGAAGAGCCCACCAGCGCGCCGGTGACGATCAGCAGGTCATTGCTCAGCATAAAGCCCGCCGCCGCCGCCGCCCAGCCCGAGTAGGAGTTGAGCATCGAGACCACCACCGGCATGTCCGCGCCGCCGATGGAGGCCACCAGGTGCCAGCCGAAGGCCAGCGCGATCGCGGTCATCACCAGCAGGCACAGGACCTGGGTGCCGGTGCTGTCGGAGCGCACAAAAATCACCATCAGGATGAAGGAAACCACCAGCGCCGCCAGGTTAAGCTTATGGCGATTAGGCAGCATCAGCGGTTTGGAGGAGATCTTGCCGCGCAGTTTACCAAACGCCACTACCGAACCGGTGAAGGTCACCGCGCCGATGAAGATGCCGAGGAACACTTCGGTCAAATGGATATTGACCAGAATCTGCTCCATGCCGGTTTCATGCTGCAGGTAGCTGTTAAACCCTACCAGCACCGCCGCCAGGCCAACGAAGCTGTGCAGGATGGCCACCAGCTCCGGCATCTCGGTCATTTCGACCTTCTTCGCCAGACGAATACCGATTGCCCCACCGATCACCATCGCGAGGATAATCCAGCCGACGTTGCCGGCGTCCGGACCCAGAATAGTGGCGATCAGGGCGATGGCCATCCCGGCGATGCCGAAATAGTTGCCCTGCTGCGAGGTTTCGTGTTTCGACAGACCCGCCAGGCTGAAAATAAACAGGATTGCAGCAACAATGTATGCAGCTGTAACTAATCCACCAGACATGTGCTACCCCTTATCCTTTGCGAAACATTTTCAGCATGCGCTGAGTCACGGTAAAACCACCGAAAATATTAATGCTGGCGATCAGTACCGCGATAAAGCTCAGGAAGCTGACCCAGCCGCCGTGGCCTATCTGCAGCAACGCGCCAACCACGATAATGCCCGAAATGGCGTTCGTCACCGACATCAGCGGCGTATGCAGCGCATGGGAGACATTCCATACCACGTAGTAACCCACCACGCAGGCCAGCGCGAAGACGGTGAAATGGCCGAGGAACTCTTTAGGCGCCACGTTGGCCAGCCAGCCGAAGAGAATAATCGCCAGCGCTATCAGCGCATATTTGCGCCACGGCGACGCCGGTTTCACCTCTTCTTTCGGCGCTTCCACTTTTTTCGCCGCGGCCTGCGGCTGAGCGGAGACCTGAATCGGCGGCGCCGGCCAGGTGATTTCGCCTTCACGCACCACGGTCACACCGCGCACCACCACGTCATCGAAATCGATGACGATATTGCCGTCTTTCTCTTTGCACAGCAGCTTCAGCAGGTTCACCAGGTTGGTGCCGTAGAGCTGGGAGGACTGGGTCGGCAGACGGCCTGGCAGGTCGGTATAACCGATAATTTTCACGCCGTTGGCGGTGGTCACCACTTCGCCCGGCACGGTGTACTCGCAGTTGCCGCCGTTTTGCGAGGCGAGATCGACCACCACGCTGCCCGACTTCATGGCGTCAACCATTTCCCGGGTGATCAGCTTCGGCGCCGGCTTGCCCGGAATTAACGCCGTGGTGACGATAATATCGACCTCTTTCGCCTGGGCGGCGAACAGCGCCATTTCGGCCTGAATAAAGGCCTCGGACATCACCTTGGCATAGCCGTCGCCGCTGCCCGCTTCCTCTTTAAAATCCAGTTCGAGGAATTCGGCGCCCATACTCTGCACCTGCTCCTTCACTTCCGGACGGGTATCGAAGGCGCGAACAATCGCCCCCAGGCTGTTGGCGGCGCCAATCGCCGCCAGACCGGCCACCCCGGCGCCGATAACCATCACCTTGGCGGGCGGAACTTTGCCTGCCGCGGTAATCTGCCCGGTAAAGAAACGGCCGAATTCATGGGCCGCTTCAACGATAGCGCGGTACCCGGCGATATTGGCCATTGAGCTGAGCGCATCCAGCGACTGGGCGCGGGAGATACGCGGCACCGAATCCATCGCCATCACGTTGATATTGCGGGCCGCCAGTTTTTCCATCAGCTGCGGGTTTTGCGCCGGCCAGATAAAACTAATCAGCGTGGTTCCTGGATTCAACAGGGCAATTTCATCGTCATTCGGAGCATTGACCTTGAGGATGACATCAGACTGCCACACCTCATCGCCGGTCACGATCTCAGCCCCCGCCTGGGCGAAGGCCTCATCGTCAAAGCTGGCCAGCTTCCCGACGCCGCTTTCTACCGCGACGCTAAAGCCGAGTTTGAGCAACTGCTCAACGGTCTTCGGCGTGGCGGCGGCCCGGGTCTCCTGGGCTAGCCTTTCTTGTGGTACACCAATACGCATAGTTTTCCCTTCCATCGGTTTTTGATGATGGTTTACTTTTCTGACCAACAACGACAGGACGGCAAAATCGTCCTCGCCGTCTTTCGCTGTCTGCAAAATGAAACAGTAACAAACTTTTTATAACCTACTGAAAATAGCGATTGTGATCTACAGCGATAAAACAGAAATTTTGATTTTATTGCTTATTGTCAGCACAGATGGTTCCGGGCAGCAATATTTACCTGAATTTGCCTTTCAGGCCTGATAATCCGCTTATCCAGTGGTATAAAACGCCATTTATCGCCATTGAGATCATTGTATTAACATTACATTAACTAATAAAAGTGGTATCGATTATCGTTTTTGCTGGTCAAGCGGCTGTTTTTTCAACATATCGAAAAATGTTATCTTTCCGTCGTATACGATTCGGGCGGCAAGCAAAAAATGACGCAGACAGTCACGGCGATTAAATGCAATAATCAAACGTTTTCAGTCAACAACAACACCAGTATATGGTTTGCGCAAGGCAAAGGATTATTTTTATGAAGCTTAAAAACACCCTCCTGGCGTCTGCTCTCCTGACAACCGCCACGTTGTCTGCCCACGCAGCGACCGAGTTGACCCCGGAGCAGGCGGCTGCGCTGAAGCCCTACGATCGCGTTGTCGTCACCGGCCGGTTTAATGCCATTGGCGACGCGGTGCAAGCGGTATCGCGCAAAGCTGACAAAGACGGCGCGGCCTCATTCTATGTTGTCGACACGTCGGATTACGGCAATGGCGGCAACTGGCGCGTCACGGCTGACCTCTATAAAGACGACGCGCCGAAAGCGGATGCGCCGAAAAATCGCATCATCAATGGCGTGATGGAGCTGCCGAAAGATCAGGCCGTTGAGCTGATGCCTTACGACACCGTCACCGTCCAGGGCTTCTATCGCAGTCAGCCGGAAGTGAACGACGCCATCACCAAAGCGGCGAAAGCGAAAGGCGCCTATGCGTTCTTCATCGTCCGCCAGGTGGACGCCAACCAGGGCGGCAACCAGCGCATTACCGCGTATATCTATAAAAAAGATGCGGAGAAACGCGTTCTGCAGAGCCCGGACGCTATCCCGGCTGATTCTGAAGCCGGCCGCGCGGCGCTGGCCAAAGGCGGCGAAGCGGCGAAAAACGTCGAAATCCCGGGCGTCGCCACCACCGCGGCGGTTGGCTCCGGCACCGGCGTAGGTCGTTTCTTCGAGACCCAGTCGTCGAAAGGCGGACGTTACACTGTCACGCTGCCGGACGGCACCAAAGTTGAAGAAGTGAACAAAGTGACCGCGGCGCAAATGGTGCCGTTCGATAACATCAAGTTCACCGGCAACTATGGCAACATGACGGAAATCTCTTATCAGACGGCGAAACGCGCGGCGAAGAAAGGGGCGAAGTACTACCACATTACCCGCCAGTGGCAGGAACGCGGCGGCAACATCACCATCAGCGCCGATTTGTACAAATAATCGCTGCTGACTGGCTAAAAAGGCGGCGCATCGCCGCCTTTTCATTTTTTTTCATCCCCCGCCATTGCATGGCCCCCGGACACTCCGTAAAATCCCGCGCCTTAGCGCAATCCTCCATTTTTATGCGATTTCGCAAAATAAATATTCTGGAACAGCCATTTTCACCTCGGGAATGCAATGGAAAAGAAACTGGGCCTGAGCGCCCTGACCGCCCTGGTCCTTAGCTCAATGCTCGGCGCTGGCGTATTCAGTTTGCCGCAAAATATGGCGGCCGTGGCCAGCCCTTCCGCTCTGCTCATCGGCTGGGCGATCACCGGCGTCGGGATCCTGTTCCTCGCCTTCGCGATGCTGCTGTTGACCCGTATTCGCCCCGACCTCGACGGCGGGATCTTCACCTACGCCCGTGAAGGGTTCGGCGAGCTGATCGGCTTCTGTTCCGCGTGGGGCTACTGGCTGTGCGCGGTGATTGCCAATGTCTCTTATCTGGTGATCGTCTTTTCGGCGCTCAGTTTCTTCACCGATACCCCTGAGCTGCGCCTGTTTGGCGATGGCAACACCTGGCAGTCGATCGTCGGCGCTTCAGTTCTGCTGTGGGTAGTCCACTTTCTGGTCCTGCGTGGGGTGCAGACGGCGGCGGGGATTAACCTGGTCGCGACCCTCGCCAAGCTGTTGCCGCTGGGGGCGTTTGTCGCCCTCGCCGCCCTGGCCTTTCAGCTGGATACGTTCCGCCTCGATTTCAGCGGCCTGGCGCTGGGCGTACCGGTGTGGGAGCAGGTTAAAAACACGATGCTGATCACTCTGTGGGTGTTCATCGGCGTCGAAGGCGCGGTGGTGGTCTCCGCACGCGCGCGTCACAAGCGCGACGTTGGGCGCGCGACGCTGCTCGCGGTGCTTTCGGCCCTCGCGGTGTATCTGCTGGTCACCCTGCTGTCGCTGGGCGTGGTGCCGCGTAGCGAACTGGCCGAAATGCGCAACCCGTCGATGGCGGGACTGATGGTCAGACTGATGGGCTCGTGGGGTGAAATTGTGATTGCCGCCGGGCTTATCGTGTCGGTGTGCGGCGCCTATCTCAGCTGGACCATCATGGCCGCCGAAGTGCCTTACCTCGCGGCCACCCACAAAGCCTTCCCGCGCCTGTTCGCCCGTCAGAACCGCAACAACGCCCCCTCCGCTTCGCTGTGGCTGACCAATATCAGCGTTCAGGCGTCGCTGGTTTTGATCTGGCTGACCGGTTCGGACTACGGCACCCTGCTGACTATTGCGTCAGAGATGATCCTCGTGCCCTATCTGCTGGTCGGCGCCTTTTTGCTGAAAATCGCCACCCGTCCGCTGCATCAAGCGGTGGGTATCGGCGCCTGCATTTATGGCTTATGGTTATTATACGCGTCGGGACCTGTGCATTTGCTGTTGTCAGTGGTACTTTACGCTCCGGGTCTTCTGGTCTTTTTGTACGCGCGGCGTACGCACCAGCACGATCGTTCGCTCAAACGCCGCGAATTGGCGCTAATTGGTTTATTGCTGGTTGCCGCTGTGCCGGCAACGTGGATGCTGGTGGGGTAAGCGGTCGCCCTGCCGCCTAAATCAAAGGAGATACCCATGGCTGAACTACAGCCCCGCCCGGTTCTGATCACAGGAGGAGGCCGCCGCATCGGCCTCGCGCTGGCGCACCATTTTCTGCAGCAACATCAGCCGGTCATCGTCAGCTATCGCACGCCCTATCCGGCGATCGATGACCTGCGCCAGGCAGGCGCTCTCTGTCTGCAGGCCGACTTCAGCAGCGATGACGGCATTCTGACCTTTGCCGAAGCGGTTAAATCGCATACCAGCGGCCTGCGGGCCATCATCCACAACGCCAGCGACTGGATGGCGGAGAAGCCGGGAGTACCGCTCAGCACGGTGATCAACCGCATGATGCAGATCCACGTCCATGCCCCCTATCTGCTCAACCACGCGCTGGAAGAACTCCTGCGCGGCCACGGCCATGCCGCCAGCGACATTATCCATATCACCGATTACGTGGTGGAGCGCGGGAGCGATAAACATATCGCCTACGCCGCCAGCAAGGCCGCGCTGGACAACATGACCCGCTCCTTCGCCCGTAAGCTGGCGCCGGAGATCAAAGTCAACGCTATAGCCCCGTCGCTGATCATGTTCAATGAAGGTGACGACGAGGCCTATCGTCAGCAGGCGCTGGATAAATCGCTGATGAAAATCGCCCCGGGCGAGAAAGAGATCAGCGACCTTATCGACTATCTGTTTACCAGCCGCTACGTGACCGGCCGGTCATACGCCGTCGACGGCGGTCGCCCTCTGCGTTAGTGGAAGCGGCTCCAGCCAACAATCAACAGCCAGGCACACAGCCCCCAGCACCCCACTGCGCCTGCCAGCGCTAACGGCAGGCGCATGATGCCGGTGAAGTACCACAGCGACAGCAGATAGATAAAATAGGGAACGATCGACCACATGCCGAACACGATAGTGGCGCGCAGGGCTTCAATACCACGCTCGCTGGCAACAATATAGTGGGCGATGAGCGCAAAGGTGGGAAACAGCGGAATAAGCCCGGCGATGGCGTAGTTTTTGGTTTTCGCCAGCACGCCAATCAGCACCACCACCAGCGCGCCCAGCAGCCCTTTGATTAACAGCCCCATGTCCATATGCCTTAACAATGAATCAACAAGTTAGCGCAGCATAGCGGAATTAGCGCTGTTTATAAAACAGGAATGGCGGGTAAAATAGCCGCGGTGTATGTTACTTCTTTTACTGATGTGCAATAGACATGAATAAAATCGTTTTTGTTGAGGATGATCCTGAGGTAGGAGCGCTGATCGCCGCCTATCTCGGCAAGCATGATATGGAGGTGGTGGTCGAGCCTCGCGGCGACCGCGCAGAGGAAGTGATCGCGCGGGAGAAACCGGACCTCGTGCTGCTGGACATTATGCTGCCCGGCAAGGACGGAATGACCCTCTGTCGCGATTTGCGTGGGCAATGGCAAGGGCCGATTGTTCTGCTGACCTCGCTCGACAGCGATATGAACCATATCCTCTCCCTGGAAATGGGCGCCAGCGATTATATCCTGAAGACCACACCGCCGGCGGTGCTGCTGGCGCGACTGCGTCTGCATTTGCGCCAGCATATCGCCCCGGCGGGTACAGGCGCGCCTTCGACGCTGACCCCGCACAAGACCATCTCCTTTGGCTCACTGACCATTGACCCGGTCAACCGCCAGGTGCTGCTCGGCGGAGAAAGCGTCGCCCTGTCCACCGCCGATTTCGACCTGCTGTGGGAGCTGGCCACCCACGCCGGGCAGATTATGGACCGCGACGCCTTGCTGAAAAATTTACGCGGCGTCACCTACGACGGGATGGATCGCAGCGTTGACGTCGCTATCTCGCGCCTGCGCAAAAAACTGCTCGACAACGCCACCGAACCCTACCGGATTAAGACGGTACGCAACAAAGGCTACCTCTTCGCCCCCCACGCCTGGGATAACTGAGCGGTCAGTCTGCGGCCCTGAAAGGGGCCCGTTTCACCGCCTGTTCCCCGGCGGCAAGCGCATCGCATTTTTTCGCCACCTTCGCGCTGGCTGACCGCCGCCCATTTGTCATATTGATTAAATCAATATGTTTCGCCGTACAGAAGCCCATCACATAACCCCTCAATATGATTGTGCTCAAGGACTTAGCGTTGTCAGAGTGGCATAAAGCCTGAAAACACAGGACTTTTGCATGATGAAATACGTTGTACTTTTGGCACTTACTCTCTTCACATCACTCTCTGGCTGGGCTTTTTCTCTCGACAACGCCGATATCCGGCTCCTCTGTCCACAGCGCGGGCAGATTAAGGTGCTTCTTCACCGCTATCAACATACCCAGCAATCCTGGGGAGATCACCATTTCGAAACCGGCGGCGGATACGTGCGCCAGGGGCCGCTGCTGGTGATCCCGTTTGCTAATCTTGATCAGATGATTTACCACCAGACCACCGGCGAATTTGCTTACTGGTATGCCGAAGCAGAACAGCTGGTGCGCTGTCGGCTGCTGAGCCTGGCCACCCTCTATCCGGTGGATATACCCTACTATCGCGAGTAGCGCCCAGCGGCGCGCAGAATACGCTGGCCACAATCCTGGCCTCATGCAGACGTAAGCCCGCAATGAGTGACAGCGTCACATTTTTAACGGCGTCGCTCCCCCCGGCTGGCTATTGTCAGGGGGCATAAACCCTGCTTTGATAGCGTATCGGTTATGCCCGCGCGGGCTTCGGCTCGCCCCGGTAAATCCGTGACGTTTTCGCCCTGCCCTGCAGATGGTCCGGGGCGCCGGCAGGTTTCTCTTTTTGAATATGCGGTAATGTAATGAAAAAGCTGTTCGTGCAGTTCTATCTTCTGCTCTTCGTCTGCTTTCTGGTGATGACCATGCTGGTGGGCCTGGTCTATAAATTTACCGCTGAACGCGCCGGAAGGCAGTCGCTTGACGATCTGATGAAAAGCTCACTGTATCTGATGCGCAGCGAGTTGCGGGAAATTCCGCCTCGCGACTGGAGCAAGACGCTTAAAGAGCTGGACCTTAATCTGTCGTTCGACCTGCACATCGAGCCGATGAGCAAATTTAAATTGTCGGAAAGCTCGATGCAGCACCTGCGCGCCGGGGATATTGTCGCGCTCGACGACCAGTACACCTTTATCCAGCGCATCCCCCGCAGCCACTATGTGTTATCCGTGGGCCCGGTACCCTATCTCTATTTTCTGCATGAAATGCGCCTGCTGGACGTGGCGCTGATGGCGTTTATCGCTATCTCGCTGGCCTTCCCGGTGTTTATCTGGATGCGTCCGCACTGGCAGGACATGCTGCGCATTGAGACCGCCGCCCAGCGCTTTGGCGAAGGCCACCTCAGCGAGCGTATTCATTTTGACAGCATGTCCAGCTTTGAGCGGCTCGGGGTGGCCTTTAACCAGATGGCCGACAACATTAACGCGCTCATTGCCAGCAAAAAGCAGCTGATTGACGGCATCGCCCATGAGCTCAGGACGCCTCTGGTGCGCCTGCGCTACCGTCTGGAGATGAGCGAAAACCTCACCGAGGCGGAATCGCAGGCGCTGAACCGTGATATCGGCCAACTGGAGGCGCTCATTGAAGAGCTCCTGACCTACGCCCGTCTCGACCGCCCGCAGACGGAGCTCAGCCTGACCACCCCCGATTTTCCCGCCTGGATCAGCGACCACGTCGAGGATATCCAGATGGTCAACCCGCAGCGCGAGGTCTGCCTGGCGACGCTGACCCGCGGCAACTATGGCGCGCTGGATATGCGGTTGATGGAGCGGGTGCTGGATAATCTGGTGAATAACGCCCTGCGCTACAGCAGTCAGCGGGTGGCGGTCAGCCTGACCCTGCAGGGTTCCCGCGCGTCGTTGCAGGTCGATGATGACGGCCCGGGCATTGCCCCCGAGGAGCGCGAGCGGGTGTTCGAGCCTTTTGTTCGTCTTGACCCCAGCCGCGATCGGGCGACCGGAGGCTGCGGCCTCGGCCTGGCCATCGTCCACAGTATCGCCCAGGCGATGGGAGGCGAGGTTCGCTGCGAGGCCAGTCCTCTCGGCGGCGCCCGTTTCTGCTTTAGCTGGCCGGTCTATCATCAGTTGCCCGATTTTACCTCTGCCTGAATAAAACTTGCACAGTGGCCGCGGGCTGGGTATGCTGTAAAAATCGAATAGTATGTTGTAACTAAGGTGAATGCGATGGCCAGCTACGACCTCGTTGAACGTCTGAATGATACCTTTCGCCAGATCGAGCTGGAGCTGCAGGCGCTGCGCCAGGCGTTAACGACCTGTCGACTGCTGGCGGGCCGGGTGTTTGAGCTGCCGGCAATCAGTAAAGATGCCGAGCATGACCCGCTGGCGAACATTACTGTCGTCCAGCACACCGGCGAGGCGGCGCTGGATCTCGCCCTGCGACACTATGGCCATCTGTTTATCCAGCAGCAATCGGAAACCCGCAGCAGCAAAGCCGCCGTCCGCCTGCCGGGTGCTATCTGCCTGCAGGTCACCGCCGCGGAACAGCAGGCGCTGCTGGCGCGCATTCAGCAGATCAACACCCTTAAGGCCACCTTCGAGAAAATCGTCACCGTCGACTCTGGCCTGCCCCCCACCGCCCGCTTTGAGTGGGTGCATCGCCATCTGCCTGGATTAATTACCCTCAGCGCCTATCGCACGCTAACGCCCCTTCTCGACCCGAGCACTATCCGCTTCGGTTGGGCCAATAAGCACGTGATCAAAAACCTGACCCGCGACCAGGTGTTGATGATGCTGGAGAAAAGCCTGCAATCGCCGCGGGCGGTGCCGCCCTGGACCCGCGAGCAGTGGCAGAGCAAACTGGAGAGGGAGTATCAGGATATCGCCGCCCTGCCGCAGCGGGCGCGGCTGAAAATTAAACGGCCGGTGAAAGTGCAGCCGATTGCCCGCGTCTGGTATGCCAGCGAGCAGAAACAGGTGCAGTACGCCTGCCCCAGCCCGCTGATCGCCCTGATATCCGGCAGCCAGGGGGTCAGCGTGCCGGATATTGGCGAATTGCTCAACTACGATGCCGACAACGTGCAATACCGCTACAAACCGGAGGCGCAGTCGCTGAGATTACTGATCCCTCGCCTGCACCTCTGGCTGGCTAGCGAGTAGCCAGGCTGCCGACCATCAGCTCCGGGCGCACCCAGCTGTCGAATTCGGATTCCGTCAGGTAGCCCAGCGCCAGCGCCGAGGCCTTCAGGGTCAGCCCCTCATGGTGCGCTTTTTTGGCGATCTCCGCCGCTTTATCATAGCCGATATGGGTATTCAGCGCGGTCACCAGCATCAGCGACTCGTTGAGCAGCTGGTTGATCCGCTCGCGATTCGGCTCAATCCCCACCGCACAGTGCTCGTTAAAGCTCGCCATGCCGTCCGCCAGCAGACGCACCGACTGCAGGAAGTTGTGAATGACCATCGGCCGATAGACGTTGAGCTCGAAGTTACCCGAGGCGCCGCCGATATTCACTGCCACGTCGTTACCCATCACCTGGCAGCAGACCATGGTCAGGGCTTCGCACTGCGTCGGGTTGACCTTGCCGGGCATAATCGATGACCCGGGCTCGTTTTCCGGGATGGCGATTTCCCCTATCCCGCAGCGCGGCCCGGAGGCCAGCCAGCGGACATCGTTAGCGATTTTCATCAGCGAGGCCGCCAGACCTTTCAGCGCGCCGTGGGCATGGACCAGGGCATCGACGGTGGCCAGCGCTTCGAATTTGTTCGGCGCGGTGACAAACGGCTGTCCGCTGAGCGATGCCAGTTCGGCCGCCACCCGCACGGCATATTCCGGATGAGTATTCAGCCCGGTACCCACCGCCGTCCCGCCCAGCGCCAGCTCGGCGAGATGCGGCTGGCTGGCGTCAAGATGCTTCAGGTTATGGTCCAGCATCGCCACCCAGCCGGAGATTTCCTGGCCTAAGGTGAGCGGCGTGGCGTCCTGCAGATGGGTGCGACCGATCTTAACGATATCCCTGAAGGCCACCGCTTTTTCGTTGAGCGTGGCCCGCAGCGCCTGCAGCGGCGGGAGCAATTTTTCCCGCAGGGCAATCAGCGCCGCGACGTGCATGGCGGTGGGGAACACATCATTCGAGCTTTGGCTTTTATTGACATCGTCATTGGGGTGGATTTTTCGCGCCATCCCCCGCTCACCGCCGAGCAGTTCACTGGCGCGGTTGGCCAGCACCTCGTTCATATTCATATTGCTCTGGGTGCCGGAACCGGTCTGCCAGATAGCCAGCGGGAACTCCTGGGGGTGTTTTCCGGCCAGCACTTCGTCAGCGGCGGCGACGATCGCCCCGGCTTTCTCCGGCGTCAGCAGGCCAAGATCCTGATTGACCTTCGCCGCCGCCCGCTTGGTCAGCGCGAGGGCATATATCAGTTCCCCGGGCATTTTTTCGGTCGAGATGCGGAAATGCTCCAGAGAACGCTGGGTCTGGGCGCCCCAGAGTTTATCGGCCGGGACGTCGATGGCGCCCATCGAGTCTTTTTCACTGCGATGCGTTGTCATTACTTTCTCCTTGGATGAAAAGTGCGTCATAGCGACAAAGCTCACCTGCTTAAAAGAGTAAGTATTGGCCAGATTGAAAAGTTGTTTTGGTGGTTCGTGCCGCGAAGCGGCATAAAAAAACCGCCCCGAAGGGCGGCCAGGTTTACTTCACGCAGCGGGCGCACTGCGACGTCTGGATCTGCTGGAAGAAGTCGTTGCCTTTATCATCGACGAGAATAAACGCCGGGAAATCTTCCACGTCGATTTTCCAGATAGCCTCCATCCCCAGTTCCGGATACGCCACGCACTCAAGGCTGCGGATGCTCTGCTGAGCCAGAACCGCCGCCGGGCCGCCGATGCTGCCGAGGTAGAAGCCGCCGTGCTTGTGGCAGGCGTCGGTGACCTGCTGGCTGCGGTTGCCTTTCGCCAGCATGATCTTGCTCGCGCCGTGCGACTGCAGCAGATCGACGTATGAGTCCATGCGCCCTGCGGTAGTCGGGCCGAGGGAGCCGGAGGCGTAACCGTCCGGCGTCTTGGCCGGGCCGGCGTAGTAGATCGGGTGATCTTTGACGTACTGCGGCAGGGCTTCGCCATTATCAATAAGCTCTTTCAGCTTGGCGTGCGCGATATCGCGGGCCACGATAATAGTGCCGCTCAGCGACAGACGCGTGGACACCGGGTACTGCGACAGCAGCGCCAGGATCTCGCTCATCGGCTGGTTAAGATTCACTTTCACCGCTTCGCCTTCCCCGGCCTGGCGCAGATGCTCAGGGATATATTTCCCCGGATTGCTCTCCAGCTTCTCAATCCAGATGCCGTCGCGGTTGATTTTGGCTTTGATGTTGCGGTCGGCGGAACAGGAGACGCCCATCCCTACCGGGCAGGAAGCGCCGTGACGCGGCAGACGGATCACGCGGATATCGTGGGCGAAATATTTGCCGCCGAACTGCGCGCCGAGGCCGAGGTTCTGCGCTTCCAGCAGCAGTTCTTGCTCCAGTTGCACGTCGCGGAAAGCCTGCCCATGTTCGTTACCTTCGGTCGGCAGGCCATCGTAGTATTTGGTGGAGGCCAGCTTGACGGTTTTCAGCGTCGCTTCCGCCGAAGTCCCGCCGATGACAAAGGCGATATGGTACGGCGGACAAGCGGCGGTCCCCAGGGTGCGCATCTTCTCGACCAGATAGTTTTTCAGCTTCGCCGGGGTGATCAGCGCTTTGGTTTCCTGGTACAGATAGGTTTTGTTAGCCGAGCCGCCGCCCTTGGCGATGCAGAGGAATTTATACTCATCGCCATCGGTAGCATAGAGGTCAATCTGCGCCGGCAGGTTGGTGCCGGTGTTGACCTCTTTATACATATCCAGCGGGGCGTTCTGCGAATAGCGCAGGTTGTCCTGGATATAGGTGTTGTACACCCCCTGCGCCAGGGCGGCCTCATCGCCTCCGCCGGTCCAGACGCGCTGACCTTTTTTACCCATGATGATCGCGGTGCCGGTGTCCTGACAGGTGGGCAGAATGCCTTTGGCGGCGATATCGGAGTTGCGCAGGAACTGCAGGGCGACGTATTTGTCGTTTTCGCTGGCTTCCGGGTCGTTCAGGATATCCGCCACCTGCTGCTGATGCGCCGGGCGAAGCATAAAGGAGGCGTCGTGGAAGGCATGTTGCGCCAGAAGGGTCAGCGCCTGAGGGTCAACTTTTAGCACTTCCTGGCCGGCAAATTCGGCGACGGAGACGTAATCACTGCTGAGGAGATAATACTCGGTGTCATCCTTTTTGAGGGGAAAAGGATCCTGGTAAACAAACGGTTTATTCGACATTGTACTCTCACTTACTGCTTTGGCTGATTATGTTTCAGGCAGGGACTCCATGTGCCTGTAGAAAAGCGAGTCGATCAATCTTACACAATTTTTTAACAAAAACTGAGACAGGGACGACTTTTTCTTTCAGCAGTTGCTTCTCCAGCGTTTGCTGGTTTAATAGGGCGATAATTTTACTTTGATTGATACAGGGAATGAGAATGCAAAAGCTGATCAACGCCGTACAGAACTATGCCTGGGGAAGCCACACCGCCTTAACTGAACTGTATGGCATCGCCAACCCGGACAACCAGCCGATGGCAGAGCTGTGGATGGGGGCGCATCCGAAGAGCAGCTCGCAGGTCCTGACGGCCGATGGCCAGCCGCGTTCGCTGCGCGAGGTGATTGACGCGGATAAAGCCGCCCTGCTCGGCGAAAAAGTGGCGCAACGCTTCGGTGAGCTGCCGTTCCTGTTTAAAGTGCTGTGCGCCGCGCAGCCTCTCTCCATTCAGGTCCATCCTAACAAGCAGGCCTCCGAAGAGGGTTTCGCCCGCGAGAACGCCGCCGGCATCCCCCTCTCCGCCGCCGAACGTAACTACAAAGATCCGAACCACAAGCCGGAGCTGGTTTTCGCCCTGACCCCGTTCCTGGCGATGAACGCGTTTCGCGAGTTCAGCGAAATTGTCAGCCTGCTGCAGCCGGTGGCCAACGCACACCCGGCGATCGGCGCCTTCCTGCAGCAGCCGGACGCGACTCGCCTGAGCCAGCTGTTTGCCAGCCTGCTGAATATGCAGGGCGAGGAAAAAGCCCAGGCGCTGCAGGCGCTGCGCGAGGTGCTGGACCGTGAGCAGGGCGAACCGTGGCAAACCATCCGCCTGATCGCGGAATTCTATCCCGACGACAGCGGCCTCTTCTCCCCACTGCTGCTGAACGTGGTGAAGCTGAATCCTGGCGAAGCGATGTTCCTGTTTGCCGAAACGCCGCACGCTTATCTGCAAGGGGTAGCGCTGGAGGTGATGGCCAACTCGGATAACGTGCTCCGCGCCGGCCTGACGCCGAAGTACATTGATATCCCTGAGCTGGTGGCCAACGTTAAGTTCGAGGCTAAACCGGCGGGTGAGCTGCTGACCCAGCCGCAGCGCCACGGCGCGGAACTGGACTTCCCGATCCCGGTGGAAGATTTTGCCTTCTCGCTGCACGATCTCTCCACCGAGGCCAGCGATCTGGCCCAGGCGAGCGCGGCGATCGTTTTCTGCGTCGACGGCGAAGCCGTGCTGCGCAAAGGCGACCAGAGCCTGACCCTCAAGCCGGGCGAATCGGCCTTTGTGGCCGCCAATGAATCGCCGGTGCAGGTCAGCGGCCATGGCCGCGTGGCGCGCGTGTTCAATAAGCTCCAGTAAACGACTGACCTTTCAGGTCTCGCTTACTGATTATGACAACTCAGCCAGGCGGTCTCTCCGCCTGGCTTCATTTATGGACAAATGCTATGAAAAAATCGCTGGTCGCAGCAGGAATCATCGTGGCGCTGGGCGTGGTATGGACAGGCGGCGCCTGGTACACCGGTAAACAGCTGGAAGGCCGAATTGCCGATATGGTGCAGCAGGCTAACGCACAGCTACGCAGCAGCGCGCCGGAGTCAGGTCTGGAGCTGAGCTATCAGGACTACCAGCGCGGGCTGTTCAGCAGCCATCTGCAGCTGGTGGTGAAGCCCATCGCCGGTCAGGCTAACGGCTGGCTGGCCGCCGGACAGAGCGTGGTGCTTGACGAGGTGGTCGATCACGGCCCCTTCCCGCTGGCCTCGTTAAAAACCTTTAATCTGGCTCCGGCGATGGCTTCGGTCCACACCACGCTGGTGAAAAACGACGCCAGCCAGGCATTGTTCGAGATAGCCAAAGGCACTACCCCCTTCACCGTTGATACGCGCATCGCCTACAGCGGCGACAGCCAGTCGGCGATCGTTCTCAATGCCCTCGACTACGCCAAAGGGGATGAGAAAGTCACCTTCAGCGGCGGCCAGTTCCAGCTCGACGCCGACCGCGACGGCAAAAACATCAGCCTGAAGGGCCAGGCCGGCAGCGGTCAGATCGATGCCCTCAACGAATATAACCAGAAGGTGCAACTGCGCTTCGTCAACCTGACCACCGACGGCGCCACCGAGCTGGCCAGCTTCAACGAGCGTATCGGCCAGCAAAAAATGACCCTCGATAAGCTGGCCATCAGCGTCGAAGGCAAAGAGCTGGCGCTGGTTGACGGCATGGCGCTGGACGGCGGCTCGACGTTGACCAAGGACGGCAAAGGCGTGAACAGCCAGGTGAACTACACCGTCAACAGCCTTAAGCTGCAGGGTCAGGATATGGGCAGCGGCAAACTGACGCTGAAAGTGGATAACGTCGACGGTCAGGCGTGGCACCAGTTTAGCCAGCAGTACAGCGCGCAGTCTCAGGCGCTGCTGGCGAAGCCAGAGCTGGCGCAGAACCCGGAGCTGTACCAGCAGGCGCTTACCGAAACCCTGTTCAATGCGCTGCCGATCCTGCTTAAGGGCAATCCGTCGGTGACCATCTCCCCGCTGAGCTGGCGCAATGCCAAAGGCGAAAGCACCCTCAACCTCTCGGTTCTGCTGAAAGATCCGGCCCAGGTGACCGCTCCGCCGCAGACGCTGGCGGACAGCCTGGATCGCGTGGTGCAGTCCCTTGACGGCAAAGTGGTGATCCCGGTGGATATGGCGACGGAGTTTATGACTAAGATCGCCGGTCTGGAAGGCTACCAGCCAGCCGACGCCGCCAAACTCGCCGATCAGCAGGTCAAAGGCCTGGCGGCGATGGGCCAGATGTTCCGCATCACCACCATGGAAGATAATGCCATCAGCAGCAGCCTGCAGTACGCGAACGGCCAGGTGACGCTGAACGGCCAGAAAATGCCGCTGGAGGATTTTGCCGCGATGTTTGGTCTGGAAGCGCCTTCGCTACCGGACGGCGCGCCGCAGGACGGCCAGCCGCAGCAGGATGACGCCGCGCCTCAGCAGGACGACGCCGCCCCGCAGCCGTAACGTATCGGCTCAGGAGACGGCCACCGCGCGCCGTCTCCGTCATTTTCTCGTCACCAGCCGCGGGGGCATGATCTGGTTTCGCGTCTCGCCCGCGCCCTCCTCCAGCCGCCGCAGCATCGACTCCGCCAGCGTTTTGCCCATCTCGCGCGCCGGGGTAGTGACCCAGGTGAGCGGCAGGTCGTCAAGTGCGGCCTCGGGCACATCGGCGAACGCCGCCAGCGCCACCCGCTGCTCGAAGTAGCTGTCGACGCCATCTTCCCCGCTCTGCCTTCCAGCCCGCAGCAGACCGAACCACGCGCCGGTCGCCACCACGTTGTTGTAGCACACCACCGCGGTGATGGTCGGATTTTGCCCCAGCAGCGCGGTCATCGCCTCCGCCGCCTGCTTCTGGCTCGACTCGCACTCCAGCACCCATTCGCTGTGAAACGGCAGACCGTATTTCAGCAAGGTGGCGCAATAGCCGCCGACCCGCTCGGCGCGGGTCAGCGACGAGCTCTGGCCGCCAAGCCAGGCGATCCGCTGATGGCCGCGGCGGATCAGATGCTCGGTCACCAGCTGCGCCGCCTGCATGTTGTCCGGGCGGATCAGGTCGACATCGTCGAGGTAGCTGGCGCGGGAAGCGAACACCAGCGGCACCCTCGCCTCCGCCGCCCGCTCGCGCAGCTCGCTGCCGCGGTCGATGGCCCCGGCGATGATCACCCCGTCCACCCCCTGCGCCGCCAGCGTATCAAACCGCTGTGCCATCTTCTCGCCGCTGCGTCCCCCCTGGGTGAGAAACACCATTTTCCCCTGCCTCTCCAGGGCATCGGTGAGGCCGGCGGTTAACTCGGCATAGAACGGTTTAGAGAGATCGCTGACGATAAGGCCAATCACCCCGCTCTGTCCGCCGCGCAGCGAGGCGGCCTGACGGTTGCGCACAAATCCCAGCTGCTCGATGGCCTGATTAACCCGCTCGCCGGTGGCGCTGGAGATGCGCCCTTTGCCGCTCAGCACCAGCGAAACGGTGCTCACGGAGACGCCGGCGGCCAGCGCTACATCATTGATGGTGATCTTTTTTGCGATTGCCATAACCTGCTGGCTGACTCCCTTGCCTGTCGATAAAACGTTTTATCATTGTGCGATCTTTATAAACCTTATTATCGCTTGAATATGTGATTTTTATCGCACTAAAAAGTGGTAAAACGTTTTATCTTGCCGTGGCGTTAGTTCTTCCCGACCACTTGAGAATCAGGAACCGTGCTATGACGGCGAAAACCGCACCAAAAATCACCTTGTGGGAATTTTTCCAGCAGCTGGGAAAAACCTTTATGCTGCCCGTAGCGTTGCTCTCGTTTTGCGGGATCATGCTGGGGATCGGCAGCTCGTTAAGCAGTCACGATGTTTTGACCCTGCTGCCGTGGCTGGATATGCCGCTGCTGCAGGCCATCTTTATCTGGATGAGCAAAGTCGGCTCCTTTGCCTTCAGCTTCCTGCCGGTGATGTTCTGTATCGCCATCCCGTTGGGGCTGGCGCGGGAGAACAAAGGCGTCGCCGCCTTCGCCGGTTTTGTCGGCTACGCAGTCATGAACCTGGCGGTCAACTTCTGGCTGACGGCGAAAGGCATTCTGCCCACCACCGACGCCGCGATCCTTAAGGCCAACAATATCCAGAACATCATCGGTATTCCATCGATCGATACCGGGATCCTCGGGGCGGTTATCGCCGGGATTATCGTCTGGCTGCTGCATGAGCGCTTTCACAACATTCGCCTGCCGGACGCCCTGGCCTTCTTCGGCGGCACCCGCTTCGTGCCGATCGTCACCACCGTGGTGCTGGGTCTGGTCGGTCTGGCGATCCCGCTGGTGTGGCCGGTCTTCGCCATGGGGATCAACGCCCTCGGGAAGATGATCAATAGCGCCGGCGATTTTGGGCCGATGATCTTCGGCACCGGCGAGCGTCTGCTGCTGCCGTTTGGCCTGCACCACATCCTGGTGGCGCTGATCCGCTTCACGGAAGCCGGCGGCACCCTCGACGTCTGCGGCCACAGCGTCAGCGGCGCGCTGACCATCTTCCAGGCGCAGCTGAGCTGCCCGACCACCCACGGCTTCGCCGAAAGCGCCACCCGCTTCCTGTCGCAGGGTAAGATGCCGGCCTTCCTCGGCGGTCTGCCGGGCGCCGCGCTGGCGATGTACCACTGCGCCCGTCCGGAAAACCGGCATAAAATTAAAGGCCTGCTGATCTCCGGGGTGATCGCCTGCGTGGTGGGCGGCACCACCGAGCCGCTGGAGTTCCTGTTCCTGTTCGTGGCGCCGGTCCTGTATGTCATCCACGCCCTGCTGACCGGTCTCGGCTTTACCATCATGGCGGTGCTCGGCGTCACCATCGGCAACACCGACGGCAATATTATCGACTTCGTGGTGTTTGGCATCCTGCATGGTCTGGCGACCAAGTGGTATCTGGTGCCGGTGGTGGCGGCAATCTGGTTTGCGGCCTACTATGCCATCTTCCGCTTCGCCATCACCCGCTTCAATCTGAAAACGCCGGGCCGCGATATCGACACCGCCGCCAGCGTGGAGAAAGCGGTCGCTGGCACCATTGGTAAATCCGGGTATAACGTGCCGGCGATTCTGGCGGCCCTCGGCGGCGCCGACAACATTGTCTCGCTGGATAACTGCATTACCCGTCTGCGTCTGTCGGTACACGATATGAGCAAAGTGGACGCTGCCGCGCTGAAAGCCCACCGCGCCATCGGGGTGGTTCAGCTCAACCAGCATAATCTGCAGGTGGTGATTGGCCCGCAGGTGCAGTCGGTAAAAGATGAAATGGCCACGCTGATGAATACCGTTCAGGCCTGATCTCACCAGTCCCCTTCCGGCACGGAAGGGGACCCTTGCTAAGGAAGTTCCGATGTTTGATTTTTCCATACCCATCGACCGCCACGGCACCTGGTGCACGCAGTGGGACTATGTCGCCGACCGCTTTGGCGTCCCTGACCTGCTGCCGTTCACCATCTCCGATATGGATTTCGCCACCGCGCCCTGCATCCTCGACGCCGTCAGCCGGCGGCTGGCCCACGGCGTGTTCGGCTACAGCCGCTGGCAGAACGAGGCGTTTCTCGGGGCGATTGCCCACTGGTACGCCAGCCGCTTTCACAGCGTCATCGATCCGCAAACGGTGGTTTACGGACCGTCGGTTATTTATATGGTGGCGGAAACCATCCGCCAGTGGTCGCAAGAAGGCGACGGCCTCGTCGTCCATACTCCCGCCTACGATGCGTTCTTTAACACTATCACCGCTAACCGCCGACAGATCGCCCCGGTGCCACTGACCCTGACGAACAATCACTGGCACTGCGATATGGCGAGCCTGGAAGCGGCGCTGGCGGAGCCGAAGAATACCCTGCTGCTGCTCTGCAGCCCGCACAACCCAACGGGCAAAGTCTGGCGCCGCGAGGAGCTCCAGACCATGGCGGCGCTGTGCCAAAAGCATGGCGTCAGGGTGATTAGCGACGAAATTCATATGGACATGACCTGGGGCGACCACCGTCATATCCCGTGGAGCGAGGTGGCTCAGGGGCCGTGGGCGCTGTTCACCTCCGGATCAAAGAGCTTCAATATTCCGGCCTTTACCGGGGCCTATGGCTTTATCCCTGAGGCAAACTGCCGCGACAGCTATCTGCAGGCGCTGAAAGCGCGCGATGGACTCTCGTCGCCCTCGGTGCCGGCGCTGCTGGCTCATATCGCCGCCTACCGCGACGGGGCGCCCTGGCTCGACGCCCTGCGCGACTACCTGCAGGAGAACCTGCGCTATGTGGCTGATACGCTCAATCGCGCCTTCCCTGCGCTGCGCTGGCAGCCGCCAGAGGCCACCTACCTGGCGTGGATCGACCTGCGCCCCCTCAACATTGACGACCGCGCACTGCAGCAGGCGCTGATCGCCGGGCAGAAGGTGGCGATTATGCCGGGATATACCTATGGTCCTGAAGGCAATGGCTTTCTGCGCCTCAACGTCGGCTGTCCACGCGAGAAGCTGGAGCGCGGTGTCACAGGGCTGATAGCCGCCCTGCGCAGCCTCAGTTGACGCGCGGCACTGACTACAGATCGTCACGCCGGCGGAACGCCAGGTAGCCGGCGCCGAGGGTAAAGATGCCGACAATCACCACCAGCAGGATAAACCCGTGGTGATTGCTCGCCAGCGGGATCCCGCCGACGTTCATGCCGAAGAAACCGGCCACAATATTAATCGGTAGCGCGAGGACCGTGATCACCGTCAGGGTGTAGAGGGTGCGGTTGCTCTGCTCCAGCTGGCGGGCGCCGATCTCCTCCTGCAGCAGGCTGATGCGCTCGATCAGGCCGGACAGGTCATTCAGCACCACGCTAAACTCTTCGGTGAACTGACGAAATGACTGCACCACCGCGCGATCCATCCACGCTGGCGGCCGGTTAAGCAGCCGGAACATTGCCGCCGGTTCCGGCGCCAGCAGCCGTTGAAAACGCAGCAGCATCCGCCGCAGCCGCGCCAGATCGGCCCGATTACGCTGCACGTGATTGCTCAGGAGTCGCTCTTCAATCAGGTCGACGTGGCGGCTGGCCTGGCGCACCACCTGCTCCAGCACCTCCTCCTGCTCCTCCAGCAAAAAGGCCAGCAGTTCAGCGGAGGTATGCACCTTAAGCGTATGCAGACGCGGCAGCATCCATTCGATAAACCGCAATGGTTTGAAACGCGCTGTCACCACCAGCTTCGGGCTACAGTAGAGCCACAGCGTGGCGGTTTCCGCGCTGGTGTCTTGCGGACGAAACAGCACGTCGTTAAGCACGGCGAACAGATTTTCCCCTTGCCGTTCAATACGGGTGGTATGCGAGCCGCTGCGGATCTCCTCAAAGAAAAAGTCCGCCACGGGAAAGTGACTGATTAGCCATTTTTCGGCGGTGGCGTGATTGAGATTAAGATGCAGCCAGATAAAGGCCTTATCGTCAGCCAGCGCCTGATAGCTGGCACATACCTCACCAGAGGCAATAGGCTGTGGGGGGTGATCTTCGTGAAACAGATAGCCATACACCAGGCCGGACACTTCCATATCAAAATCGGGCTTTAACATCTTCGCGGTGACGTCTTGACTCATGGCTCCCTCAGGACAGGCACTGGCACCGTTGATGCCCAGATAGCGCCATATTTCGCTATTTTTCGCGGACTGGCAAGGTTAATAATCCTGCCGCAAAACCGTCATCTGACGGACATATTTCGGGCAGCATGCCTGAGTCATACCCGGCGTGCTGACCAAGCGCATCGCGCGACGATCTGGCCTTCTCGCTGTGCTTTTATCGTCACTATTAAAATAATTTTGATATTCCTCAAAACTTTTTTAGGCGGGAAGCGGTATTAATTTGGCCGCTTAATCATTGCTTACCCTGGTTTATTGAGGAGGAGACCATGAAAACCTATGACCGTAATCGTAACGCTATTGCTACCGGCAGTATGGTCATGATCGCTGGTAACGGTACGACGGGCGTGATTAAAGCGATCCATGGCGAGGGGAAAACCGCCGAGCAGCTGCGTCGGGCGGACTGCGTGGAAATCGACGGCTGCGAGGAACGCTTCTGCCCGTTAGATCTGATCCGTCTCGGTTTCCATTAATCCCTGCCGTCAAGGCACCATGAGCAGGCCACCCAGCGTGGCCTCTTCTTTTTCAGGCTGATCCAGGCGCTTAGCGAAAGCTCCACTGAATACTCATCACGAAGATCGCCGGTATAATAATCCCGCCCTCGACGCCGAAGTAATCGGTAAAGTTGTATTGCAGACCATGATAAATATAGGGCGAAAAACCGACGCCGGTGATTTTTTTGGCGGTGCGGTAGGTGCCTGAGTCGCCGCAGTGGCTGAAAGCGTCAAAGAAAAATTCTCCGGTATAGGCATACACCCCTTTCAGCAGCCAGCCGGTGTCGTTTTTCAGCCAGTCGCGGCGCACGCCGAGGGTCAGACAGCGATCGTCGAAGCTGTTTTTCATGGTGCCGACCAGCGCGCTGTATTTTGAATCCGCTGAAAACTTGCGCTCCACCGAGAAAAAGTTGTTGTTGAAATGCTCGTTATATTGTCCGTGGTTACCGGTCATGTGATAAACATAGGAGCCGGTATTCATCGAATAAAGATTGAATTCCCCGGCCTGCGCCGACGGCATGGCAACCAGCAATAGCCCGGATAACAAAATCCATAATTTATTTAACATTCAGTAACCTACGCCACACCTGTAAAAAAAGAACCCGGCATACTATCACCGCGAAGCTAAACCAAAGGGCAATCAGATACACCGACGCTTTTCGCGGCAGGCAAACATGATGCTATAAGCACTATAGCAGTCGCCCTCTCGCCTGGTGAGCGCCAGCGGCTATACTGCTGACACATTCATCTTATTGATTAAGGACTGCTGTGTTAGCCACTCTCCTCGTTGCGCTGGTCGCTATTATTCATCTCGCCATCCTGGTGCTGGAGATGTTTTTCTGGGAAGCGCCCGCCGGGCGCCGGGCCTTTAACCTCAGCGCCGATTTCGCCCGGGAAAGCCGGGTGCTGGCGGCCAACCAGGGGTTGTATAACGGTTTCCTGGCCGCCGGCCTGGCATGGGGGCTGTGGCTGGGGGCATCGGGCGTGCAGGTGGTGATCTTTTTCCTCGCCTGCGTGCTGGCCGCCGGGATATTCGGCGCGCTGACCGCCAGCCGCAAAATTCTCTATATTCAGGCGCTGCCCGCGCTGCTGGCGCTGCTTGCGGTGCTGGCGCAGGCGTAGGGTCTTGATCCAAAACAGAGAAAGCAGGCGCTAAGGCGGATACTATGTGCCCCCTTCGGTCGGTCATCGACCGTTAATACCTTCTGAGTTCAGAGGCATTTTTATGACATGGCAATCCTTCAAACAGGCCTGGCTTATCCGGTTCTGGTCTCCCGTCCCGGCGGTCATCGCCGCGGGCATTCTCTCAACCTACTATTTTGGCATCACCGGCACCTTCTGGGCGGTGACCGGCGAATTTACCCGCTGGGGTGGCCAGCTGCTGCAGCTGCTGGGGGTCCACAGCGAACAGTGGGGCTATTATCAGCTGATCCATCTCGACGGGACGCCGCTGACCCGCATCGACGGCAGGATGATCATCGGCATGTTCGGCGGCTGCCTGGCCGCGGCATTGTGGGCCAATAACGTCAAACTGCGCTTGCCACGCAGCCGGATCCGCATAGTGCAGGCCGTGGCCGGGGGCATCATCGCCGGGTTCGGCGCGCGGCTTGCGATGGGCTGCAACCTGGCGGCGTTTTTCACCGGCATTCCGCAGTTCTCCCTGCACGCCTGGCTGTTTGCCATCGCCACCGCCATCGGCTCCTGGTTTGGCGCTCGCTTCACCCTGCTGCCTCTATTTCGCATCCCGGTAAAAATGCAAAAGGTATCCGCCGCTTCGCCGTTAACCCAAAAACCGCTGCAGGCACGCCGCCGTTTCCGCCTGGGCATGGTGGTCTTTTTCGCCATGATCGGCTGGGGCCTGCTCACCGCCGCAGACCACCCTGCGCTCGGCCTGGCGATGCTGTTCGGCATCGGCTTCGGTCTGCTTATCGAGCGGGCGCAGATCTGCTTTACCTCCGCCTTTCGCGATATGTGGATCACCGGCCGGACGGTGATGGCGAAGGCGATAATCTTCGGCATGGCGGCGAGCGCCATCGGCATCTTCAGCTATGTGCAACTGGGGATGGCACCGAAAATCATGTGGGCCGGTCCCAACGCGGCGATCGGCGGGCTACTGTTCGGCTTTGGCATCGTGCTGGCCGGCGGCTGTGAGACCGGCTGGATGTACCGGGCGGTGGAAGGCCAGGTTCACTACTGGTGGGTGGGGCTGGGCAACGTCATCGGCTCCACGCTGCTCGCCTGGTGCTGGGACGATATCGCCGCCCCGCTCGCCACCCACTGGCAAAAGGTCAACCTGCTGAACGCTTTTGGTCCCTTCGGCGGACTGCTGGCGACCTATCTGCTGCTGCTGATCGCCCTGCTGCTGGTGATCGCCTGGGAGAGACATTTTTTCCGCCGCCAGTCGGCAGCGGTCCGGACCGTGAAGGAGAGTGCATGAAAAACATCATCCCTGATTATCGCCTGGACATGGTCGGCGAGCCCTGCCCCTATCCGGCGGTCGCCACCCTGGAGGCGATGCCCTCCCTGCAAAAAGGCGAGATCCTCGAAGTGATAAGCGACTGTCCGCAGTCGATCAATAACATTCCGCTCGATGCCAGGAACCATGGCTATACGGTGCTGGATATTCAGCAGGATGGCCCGACCATTCGCTATCTGATCCAGAAGTAATCCCGTTTTCCCGCCGGCGACCTTCATCGCCGGCATGGATTTCCCCGTCTCGCCATGTCCTCACCATCAGATGGGCCGTGCAGGCAAACGATTGCAATAGATTGTAACACTTGAAACGGTGTTCCAGTTATCAAATAACCATTAATATAACGCGGCTATATTATTAAAATACGAATAAGTAACTTCGTGAATGGTTTCTGCCGCTACCGGCCAAAGCCGCACACAGCAATACAATAAGGATAGAAATGGAACTGCTGGCCAGGCTGGGTTATTTTTTTAAGCAAGTGCGTGCAGATGCCGATTTTGCCACCTTCGCCAATGAACTACGTCGGCACCAGGTCTCGTGTTACATCTACTTTGTCTCCACCGGCAATATGAATTTCGTGATGGCAAACGACAAGGTGATCACGATAAAAAGCGCCCGCAGCCTGCTGCGCGTGCGCAGCGCCCCCAACCAGCAGCTGACCTCGGCTGCGGTCATCCGCCATTTTGCCGGCGCCATCAACTTTGAACAATACTGTAAGGATCTCGCCAGCGCCGGGGTGTTTAAGTGGAGCGTCGACCTGGACGAGGAGACTCGCCACTACTGGTCGAAGGATAACAGGCTGCTGTATAAAGAGAGCCTGATTCCCCCCTGAGCGGGTCCCGGGGGGAAGTCTGGTTTGCGGGGCCAGCCCTTAATCGCGGGTCTGCACCCAAAAGGCGTGGATCAGGCCTGGAATATAGCCCAGCAGGGTCAAAATAATGTTGAGAATAAACGCCCAGCCGAAACCTTTCCCCAGCAGAACCCCCAGCGGCGGCAGAATGATAGTAAAAACGATTCTCCAGAATCCCATAAGTTCTCCCTTCATCTAATGTCAACATTTTACTAAGCTATTCAATAGTTAAGCATAGACGCTTTTCACCGCTTCGCCAGCAGGCTGCGCCCTCATCTCCGGTAACAAAAATTATTTCCTGCCGTCACGGATAAAAAAGTCCGCCAAAACATCCACTTTTTTGCCTCATGCTGTGGGCCTGACAGCGAACCGCACAGATTGTCAGTTGACCTGGCTGCCAGTCAGGACTAAGCCTGGAGAAGTTTTATCACATCGAGTCGTTTTACCAACCGGAGAATATCCATGAGTAAACTTGGGATTAATGGTTTTGGTCGTATCGGACGTCTGGTGTTACGCCGTTTATTAGAAGTCGACAGCAGCCTCGAGGTGGTGGCCATCAACGACCTCACCTCGCCAAAAGTGCTGGCCTACCTGTTAAAGCATGATTCAAACTACGGCCCCTTCCCGTGGAGCGTCGACTTCACGGAAGATGCGCTGATCGTCAACGGCAAGACCATCACCGTGTATGCCGAAAAAGAGGCGCAGCATATTCCGTGGCAGGCGGCGGGCGCGGAAGTGATTGTGGAGTGTACCGGGTTCTACACCTCGGCAGAGAAATCGCAGGCCCATCTTCAGGCCGGCGCACGCAAGGTACTGATTTCGGCCCCCGCCGGCGAGATGAAAACCATCGTCTATAACGTCAACGATGACACCCTGACGGCGGATGACACCATCATCTCCGTCGCCTCCTGCACCACCAACTGCCTGGCGCCAATGGCCAAAGTGCTGCAGGACGCCTTCGGCATCACCGTAGGCACCATGACCACCATCCACGCCTATACCGGCACCCAGTCGCTGGTGGACGGGCCGCGCGGTAAAGATCTGCGCGCCTCCAGGGCGGCGGCGGAAAACGTCATCCCGCACACCACCGGCGCGGCCAAAGCTATCGGCCTGGTGATCCCCGCCCTGAGCGGCAAGCTGAAAGGCCATGCCCAGCGCGTACCGACCAAAACCGGCTCAGTGACAGAGCTGGTGTCGGTGCTGGAGAAAAAGGTAACTGCGGATGAGGTCAATCAAGCGATGAAGCAGGCTGCCGATGGCAATGAATCCTTTGGCTATACCGAAGAAGAGATTGTCTCTTCCGATATCATCGGCAGCCATTTCGGTTCAATCTACGATGCCACCCAGCTGGAGATTGTGGAGGCCGGCGGCGTACAGCTGGTGAAAACCGTCGCCTGGTACGACAACGAATACGGTTTTGTCACCCAGTTGATCCGCGTGCTGGAGAAATTTGCCCGCTAAGTGAACGGCGGACAGCCTGCGCTGCCCGCCGATTCTGCATTGAGCGTCTCAGGCCTGCAGATAGACCACCTGGGTCTGCAGGTACTCATTCAGGCCATGGCGGCCATCTGCGCCGCCGATCCCTGATTTACGCCAGCCGGCGTGGAATCCCTGCATCGCCTCAAAGTTCTCGCGGTTGATATAGGTTTCGCCGAACTTCAGCCCCTTAATCGCCTTCATCGCCACGTTGAGATCGCGGGTGTAGATTGAGGAGGTGAGGCCATAATCGCTGTCATTGGCCATCGCCAGCGCTTCATCGAGAGTTGAAAACGCCACCACCGGCAGCACCGGACCGAAGGTTTCCTCATGGATAATATCCATCTCCTGACGCACATCCAGCAGCAGGGTCGGCGGATAAAAATAGCCTTTCCCCTCCAGCGGCTGACCGCCCAGCGCTACCCGCGCCCCCTGCGCCACCGCCTTCGCCACTTTGCGCGCCACCTGATCCCGCGCGGCAGCGTTGATCAGCGGCCCCATCGCGATGTCATCCCGCGCCGCCGGGTCGCCAAACTGCACGGCCTTCATCGCCTCGCCGAGGCGGTTGACGAAGCGGTCGTAAATCCCCTGCTGAACATAGACCCGCTCGACGCAGTTGCACACCTGCCCGGTGTTGATCACCCGCGAGTCCACCACCGCCTTCACCGCCAGCTCCACATCCGCATCGTCCATGACGATGGCCGGCGCTTTGCCGCCAAGCTCAAGGCACACTTTGGTGATATTTTTCGCCGCGGCGGCCATGATTTTCTCCCCCGCCGCCACGCTGCCGGTCATGCTGACCATCGCCACCTTCGGATTGCCGGCCAGCTCCTGGCCGACGGTTTCCCCACGGCCGAGCACCAGGTTAAAGACCCCTTTCGGCAGCCCAACCTGGTGGACGATCTCGGCGAAAGCAATAGCGTTATTGGGCGTGAATTCGCTGGGCTTAATGACGATGGTATTTCCGGTGATCAGCGCCGGCGCCAGCTTGCGGGCGATAAGAAAAAACGGGAAGTTCCACGGCAGGATCCCGGTGGTCACCCCCAGCGCGCGTTTGAAGACAAGGATATTTTCCCCGGGACGGTCGCTCTGCACGATCTCCCCTTCATAACGCCGCGCCCATTCGGCCATGTAGTCGAGATAGTCGGCGGTGAACGCCACCTCCACCGCCGCCAGCTGCTGGATCTTGCCGCCTTCAGCGACGATCAGCCCGGCGATGTCATCGGCACGCTGACGGATGCCGGCGGCAATTTTGCGCAGCCAGCCCGCGCGCTCAATGGCCGGCAGCGCCTCCCAGGCCGGCTGGGCGCGCTCCGCCGCGTCAATCGCCAGCCGCGCCTCTTCCGCGGTCCCGTCCGGGATCCGCGACAGCAGCGCTTCGGTCGCCGGGTTAAGCACGTCGATCCAGCCGTCGCCGTGACCGGAAACGAACTGGCCATCAATATACATCTGGTGTTGAACGGGTGCTGTCATGGCTGCTCCTGTGGTGCATTTGTATTTAACAAGTGATTTTTTTGTTAAATATCGGGCGGATAAGCCGTGGCTTCGCAGCACGTTGGCGCAGTTTTGTGAGCTGATTCATAAAACCGGGCCAAAAATACCCGGTTGAGGTTACATTTCAATAACACAAATTGCCCGTTTGCGATAAATCTGCCGCAAACGGGCATTTATCAGCCGAGGATGCGGGCCTGCAGCGCCCCGGCGAGCCGGTCATCCTCCCGCAGCTGTCGCCAGGCGTCGAGGATCTCCGGCGGGAAAGTCACGTGGCTGATAAAGTCTTTCCCCCGTGGACCGTACCCTTCAGGGGAATCCTGCAGACGCGGCAGTTCGCCGAGCAGCAGCGCCAGGTAGCGGGTCACCGGCCACAGCCCCGCCCCGCCGCCCACGAACCCCAGCTGGCCGTCGGTCTGTTGCAGCACCGGCGTGCAGCCGGGAAAGCTCAGCCACTGCGGCGGCGTCGTCGCCCCCTGCCAGACGCGGGCGAAGGTGGCCATCGTCCGCCGCTGCATGGTGGGGTCCTGAATGACGATCCCGCGACGATGGGGGATCCCCCGACTCTCCAGCATTGTGCGAGTAAAGCGCGCGTTTTCGCCGCAGTTGGTCGACCGATCCTCCACCACCAGCCGCGGGCGAGGAATGTGCCAGAAGTCATGCGCAATATCAGCCAGAATATGCGCTTCCGGACGCCCCTCCACCGCGAGCGAACGGTAGCGCGGATCTTCGCGCACCGCCTCATACAGAAAACCGGTAGAGTGCCCTACGCCGCCGCTGATCAGCAGCGGAACCTCCTGCTCCACCGCCAGTCGGCAGGCGGCGTCGATGGTAGGGATCACGGCGTTGCCAGCCAGCACCACCACATCCACCGCCGGCGGCGCGGTCAGCGTCGCCAGATCGTTTTGCGCCAGCCAGCCGCCGGTCAGGTTTGCCGCCGCCAGCGTCGTCGCCGACAGCGGGGGAAAGTGTTCTGCCATTCTGATCTCCTTAATCACCTCTCAGCCGCGCAGAGAGAATAGTCTGGCCATCATAAACGCCGCCTGCCGGGGCGCAAAGCGACGCTGATTTGTAACTATTTTGAAATAACAAGAAACATCTAAAAACACGCAGGTTGCACCTGAATAACTGACCATGAAAATAACAAAAAACAGCAAAAACAGGTGGAAAATAAAAATTTACCTCGCGGTTACACCAGATAAAAGCGCGTTTTCTTGCCCGCATTGCCGAGGGATAACTTGCCAATTGTAACCATCAACTCTAAGTTGCTTAACAATTACACAACCTTTTTCACATCAGGTTGCACCCTGCACGCACAGAGTGACACCTGACCTTTTACCGTGGCGGGAGAACGTTTCGTAATGAGCAATCCAGCAAGCAACACTGCATCCATTCTGCAGAAAAACAAGAAGGTACTGATCGCGAGCCTGACCGGCAGCGCCATCGAATGGTTCGATTATTTTCTCTATGGCACCGCCGCCGCGCTGGTGTTTAACAAAATCTTCTTTCCGATGGTCGACCCGGTCATTGGTCTGATCCTCTCCTGGCTCTCCTTTTCGCTCACCTTTTTTATCCGCCCCATCGGCGGAGTCATTTTCGCCCATATCGGCGATCGCATCGGTCGCAAGAAGACGCTGGTGCTCACCCTGTCGCTGATGGGCAGCGCCACGGTGGCCATTGGCCTGCTGCCCACCTACGAGATGGTGGGCCTGTGGGCGCCGGCCCTGCTGATTACCCTACGCATTATTCAGGGCATGGGTATCGGCGGCGAATGGGGCGGCGCGCTGCTGCTGGCCTACGAATACGCCCCGGAAAAGCGGAAAGGCTTTTTCGGCAGTATTCCCCAGGCCGGCGTGACCATCGGCATGCTGATGGCAACCTTCATCGTCTCGCTGATGACCCTGTTCGATGAGGCGCAGTTTCTCGCCTGGGGCTGGCGCATTCCGTTCCTGCTCAGCTCCGTCCTCGTTTTCCTCGGCCTGTGGATCCGCAAAGACATCGACGAAACGCCCGCCTTTAAGCAGGTGAAACAGTCTGGCCAGGTGGCGAAGGCTCCGCTGCGCGAGACGCTCAAACACCACTGGCGGGAAGTGCTGATCGCCGCGGGTCTGAAAGTGGTGGAGACCGCCCCCTTCTATATCTTCTCCACCTTTGTGGTCAGCTACGCCACCACCACCCTGAGCTATCAGAAGTCGCAGGCGCTGGAATCCGTCACCCTGGGCGCGCTGGTGGCCACCGTGATGATCCCGCTGATGGGGCTGCTGTCCGACAAGGTGGGTCGGCAAAAAATGTACACCCTGAGCGTGGTGCTGCTGGGGCTGTTTATCGTCCCGTGGTTCCTGCTGCTCGACACCGGCACCAGCTGGGGCATTATGCTGGCGACGATCGTTGCCTTCGGCATCCTGTGGGCGCCGGTGACCGCGGTGCTGGGCACCCTGTGCTCAGAGATTTTCAGCGCCAATGTGCGCTATACCGGGATCACCCTCGGCTACCAGCTGGGCGCCGCGCTGGCCGGGGGCACCGCGCCGCTTATCGCCACCGGTCTGCTGGCGAAATACGATGGTGACTGGCGACCGGTGGCCGTCTACCTGGGCGTGACGGTGGCGATTTCGCTGCTGGCGATATTCTGCGCCAGCCGGATGAAATCCGTCCCTGGCGCGGCGCGCTCCCGGGCGGAAAGCGCCTGACCGCAGCCGGTCCGGGCTATCTCGGCGCCGACCATCCTGCCCGGGCGCTGCGCTTGCGCGGGCCTACAGGGAGATCACGCCGCGGGGGAAACCGCTCATCCCAGGCTCAGTAAGACAGTAGGCCCGGTAAGGCGCCAGCCGCCACCGGGCAGACGAACGGGAACAACGGCTAAGACGCCCTGGCCACACCCCTTAGCCGGCCGCCAGGGCCGGCGGGTGTCAGGCGCTCTGATTGTCCAGCTGAAGCTGCCCTTCGCGCCGCTGCTTCAGCTTCCAGAAGGCCCACAGCGCGATAAACCACAGCGGAGAAGCCAGCAGCGCCAGCAGCGTGTCCGGGTCAAAGATCATGATGAAGATGGCGAAGGCGAAAAACAGCAGGCTCACCCAGCTCATCGCCACGCCAAAGGGCATCTTAAAGATCGAACCGGCATGCAGGTCCGGACGCTGACGGCGATAAACCAGATAGGCCGCGAGGATCATCCCCCAGCTGAACACCACCATAATCGCCGCCAGGGTCGAGACGATGGTGAACAGGGTCATCACATTCGGCACCAGGAACAGCAGCAGCGTACCGATCAGCATGCAGAAGCAGGAGAACAGCAGGCTGCGCACCGGAATGCGGGTGCTGCGCGACAGAATGCGGAACTGCCAGTGCGCATGCTTCTCCACCGACAGGCCGTACAGCATGCGGGTGCTGGAGAAGACCCCGCTGTTGGCCGAGGACATCGCCGAGGTCAGCGCCACGAAGTTAATCACCGCCGCCGCCGCGGGCAGCCCGGCTTTGGCAAACAGCGTTACGAAGGGGCTGGTCTCCGCCGACACCCCCGGCCAGGAGGCGACAGCGATGATCACCACCATCGACAGCAGATAGAAGATGATAATCCGCAGCGGCAGCGCATTGATCGCCTTGGGCAAAATGCGCTGCGGATCGCGGGTCTCCGCCGTCATCGTCCCCAGCAGTTCGATACCGGTAAAGGAGAAGATCGCTATCTGGAAGCCGGCGAAAAAGCCGGTGATACCGTGAGGCATAAAGGCCGTCGGGTCGGTGAGATGGCTCAGGGAAGCCGTCACGCCGTCCGGAGAGGTCCAGCCGGTGGCAATCATCCAGCCGCCGGTGACGATCAGGGCGATAATGGTGATCACCTTGATCAGGGCGAACCAGAACTCCGCCTCGCCAAACATCTTCACCGACAGCAGGTTGAGCAGGAACAGGATAGCCAGCATGCTGAGGGCCGGCATCCACGCCGACAGCTCGGGGAACCAGTACTGCATATAGCTCCCGCACACCACCACGTCGGCGATACAGGTCACCACCCAGCTCAGCCAGTAGGTCCAGCCGAGATAAAAGCTGGCCTGCGGTCCGAGATACTCGCCGACAAAGTCGGCAAACGAGCGGTAGTCATGGCGAGTGAGCAGCAGCTCCCCCATCGCCCGCATCACCATATAGGTAAAGAACCCGACCAGCACATAGATAACCAGGATCGAGGTGCCGGCGACGGCGATGTTGCGCCCCGCCCCCATAAACAGCCCGGTGCCGATGGCGCCGCCGAGGGCAATCATCTGGATATGGCGGGCGCCAAGCCCGCGCTTAAGCTGTGACGCGCCTTCACCTCCGGCGGCAGATGGCGCCTGATGTTGATGTTCAGTCATGGTGTTTCCTCAGGCTGGTTGCGGGAGGTGAAGCGCCGCGGCGCGGAGCAGCAGCCCGGCGCGCTGGCCGGTAGCGACCCCGGCATTGGGAAAGAGGATATAGGGGGCACGGGCCTGCACCACCCACCGTTTCTCTGCCTGGCGGGCGATCTCATACCCTGCCGGGAGCGCGGTGAAGTTCTCGACGTTGGCCGCCAGATTGAGCGTAAATTCCCCTTCGCGCTTGATGATGCTCTCCTCGACCAGGAAGTAATCCACCGGCGCTTTATCGCGCGCCGGCAGCGGCGCGTCAGAAATCCAGGCCCGGATCGCCGCGTCGGCGGCGGCGAACAGGCTAAGATCGTTGGCGCCGAACGGCATCACTTTTCCCAGCTCAAGGGTGGCGCTTTGCGCGGCGAACTTTTCGCAGGTGAAGTGGGTGAAGGTCCCGCCCGCTTCGGTATGGCGCACGATGGCGTCCATCCCGCTGGCCTGCAGCAGCTGATAGAAGCCGGGCGAAAAATCCTCCTCGTGGGCCGGGAGCAGCGCAAACTGGCGATACAGCGACCCGCGAATGGCGGTATGCATATCAAGATGACTACGGCTGACCGGCCCCGCCGCATCGGCGGCGCGATAGAAGGCCTGCACCGCCTGCTCGAGAGCAAAAGCCCGCCGCGACTCATTGCCCGGGGTGACCGCCAGATGGCGGCCGCCGAACAGGCGATTGAGGTCGTTGTGCAGATAGCGACGCGCGGCGCGGATCGCCGGCAGGTTACCAAAAACGATCAGCAGCGCCTGGGTGAGCGGCTGCCGCCCCTGGCTCAGATCGTGAGTCAGCTGCAGCAGCAGCTCGGTCGGCGCGGTCTCATTGCCATGGACGCCAGCGGAGAGGATCGTCGCCTGACGCCACGGCGTGGCCGGCAGCAACTGCAGGATGCCCTCGCCCAGCCAGCGGGCCTCGATGTCCGCCGGAAAGGTCCACGCCTGCAGGCGGCAGTGCAGTAAATCGTTAACCAGATGCTCCATCTGCCGCTCCTTAACGCTGAAAATCATAGACAGCGCCCAGACGCAGGATCTGCGTCAGCTCATCCAGCGCCTGATAAACCTCGCGCAGCAGCTGCGGGTCTGCCAGATCGCGGGCGTGCAGCCGGTCACGGTAATGTTTTTCCACCCACGCCGTCAGCTGCTGGTAACGTTCGTCGTTCATCAGGCTGTGGGCGTTGACCGCCTTACGTTCAGACTCGTTGAGCACCACCCGCAGCCGCAGGCAGGCCGGGCCGCCGCCGTTGCGCATGCTTTCCCGCAGGTCAAAAACCGCCACTTCATCGATCGGCGACGCGCTGTCGGCCGCGAGATCGCCCAGGTAACGCCAGACGTTTTCCCGCTGGCGGCACTCCTCTGGCACCACAATCAGCATCTTGCCGTCGGGTTTGCTCAGCAGCTGGCTGTTGAACAGATAGGAGGCCACCGCGTCATCGAGCGACACCCGCTCGTCCGGCACTTCCACGCTGGTAAACGGAATATCGAGACTGTCGCTTTTTGCCCGCAGCGTCGCCAATACTGTCGACTGATCGACAAACGCCTGCTGATGGTGGAACAGCACATGGCGATTGCTGACCGCGATAACGTCGTTATGAAACACGCCGCGATCGATAGCCTGCGGCGCCTGCTGGGCAAACACCGTATAGCGCGGATCCAGCTGGTGCAGACGGGCCACCGCTTCGCTGGCCTCGAGGGTCTGCCGCGCCGGATACTTCACCGGGGCGATCCCGCCGCTGGCGCGTCGACCGTAGACAAACAGCTGCACGCCCTGACGATCGTACTCCCGGCAGAAGCGGTTATGGTTGGCCGCGCCTTCGTCGCCGAGGTCGCCATGCTGCGGCAGCGCCGCGTGGTGGGCGAAGTAGCGCGGATCGGCGAAGGTGGCGCGCAGGATCGCCGAGGTGGTGGGCGCCTCCTGCATGCGGTGCAGTTTATTGTTCAGGTTGGCGACGGTGAAATGAACTTTGCCATCGGCGCTATCCGCCGACGGCGAAACGGTCGCCGCGTTGGCAGTCCACATCGACGAGGCGGAGCTGAAGGCGGAGAGCAGCTGCGGCGCCGCCTGGGCCGCCTGGCGGATGACCTGCTCATCGCTGCCCTCGAATCCCAGGTCGCGCAGCAGACGCAGGTTCGGCCGCGGCTGCGGCGGCAGAATCCCCTGCACGAATCCGCGATCGGCAAGGGCTTTCATTTTATACAGCCCCTGCAGCGCCGCCTTTTTAGGGTTAGAGAGACCATCGCGGTTATTTTGCGAGGCTTCATTGCCGACGGAGAGTCCGGCATAGTGGTGCGTCGGGCCGACCAGGCCATCAAAGTTAGCTTCAAAACCAGACATATGTCCTCACAGGATCCGTTATCAGAATGGCAGGCCCGGCGATACGTTCGCCGGAAGCGTCAGCGTGTCGCTGACCAGAGAGGCCATCGGCCAGGCACAGTAATCGGCGGCGTACCACGCTGCCGCGCGGTGGTTGCCGGAGGCGCCCACCCCGCCAAACGGCGCTTTACTGGAAGCGCCGGTCAGCGGCTTGTTCCAGTTGACGATCCCGGCGCGCGCCTCGTCCGCCAGCTGGTCAAACTGTGCCGCATCGCTGGAGATCAGCCCCACGGCCAGGCCATAGCGGGTCTGGTTGGCGAGGCGAATCGCCTCCGGGAAGTCGTCGTAACGGATAACCGTCAGCAGCGGGCCAAAGTACTCTTCATCCGGCACCTCGATACCGGTGACGTCGACGATCCCCGGGGTCAGCACCGTGGAGTGCGGGTCGGGCTGGCGCAGGCGCAGCAGCACCTTGCCGCCAAGCGCCTCCAGTTTCTGCTGCGCCGCCAGCATGTTCTGCGCCGCCTCAAGGGAAATCACCCCACCCATAAACGGCGCCGGCTGGTCATCCCATTTCCCGGCGCGGATCTGCGCGCTGGCCTCCACCAGCCGCCGCAGCAGCGCATCCCCCTGCTCGCCGCGCTGAACAATCAGCCGGCGTGCGCAGGTGCAGCGCTGTCCGGCGGAGATAAACGCCGACTGGATAATCACATGTAGCGCCGCATCAACATCGGCCACATCAGCCACGATCAGCGCGTTGTTGCCGCCCATTTCGAGGGCCAGCATCTTCTCCGGCTGGCCGCCGAAGTAGCGATGGAAGTGGAAACCCGCCGCTGCGCTGCCGGTGAACAGCACGCCGTCGATATCGCGGTTTTCCAGCAGCGCCTGGCCGGTGGCTTTCCCGCCCTGCAGCAGGTTAATCACCCCGTCGGGGACGCCCGCCTGCTGCCACAGCTGGACCGTCAGTTCCGCAGTGGCCGGCGTCAGCTCGCTGGGTTTAAATACGATAGTATTCCCGGCGATCAGCGCCGGAATGATATGCCCGTTGGGCAGGTGGCCCGGGAAGTTGTAAGGGCCGAAGACCGCCATCACGCCGTGCGGCTTGTGGCGCAGCAGCGCTTTACCGTCCGGCAGCGTCGACTCGTGAAAGCCCGTCCGCTGGTGATAGGCCTCGATGGAGATGGCGGCTTTGCCGATCATTGCCTGCACTTCGGTGCGGGTCTCCCACAGCGGCTTGCTGGTCTCCCGGGAAATCAGGGTCGCCAGCGCCTCTTTATGCGTCTCCAGCAGCGCGGCGAAACGCTGTACGACGTCAATACGCTCGGCCAGCGGGCGGTGCGACCAGGGATAAAACGCGGCGCGCGCCGCGGCGCAGGCCGCCTGGACGTCGTCGGCCCCCGCGCTGGCCGCCTGCCACAGCAGAGACTGATCCTCCGGGGCCAGTTTGCTCATCGTTGCGCCGCTGCCCGGCTGCCACTGCCCGGCTATGAACTGTGCTTTTACCGCCATGATCTGTTTTCCTCTGGGTTCAGGGTTACCGTATAAACGCGGTCGGTCTCAGTGACCTGCAGCGCATCCAGCGCGGCGGCGTCCAGTGAGACCTGCTCTTCGTGGGCCACCAGCAGCGCCCGAAAATTGTCGAACTGACCGTTGGCGACGAGCGTCGGCGCCGACAGCGTGCCCGCCAACTGCTGAGCCGGCAGGCACTGGCAGTCGCGCACGGCGCGGATCTGATCGGTCTCCGCCTCCAGCACCGGACCGGCATCGAAAATATCCACCGAGCCGCGCCAGCTGAACCCCTCTTTCTCGAGGATCGCCCGCGCGGGGGCGGTGTTGGGGTGCACCTGACCGATGACCTGACGGGCATTCTCCGGCAGCAGCGAGATATAGATCGGGTACGCCGGCATCAGCTCGGCAATAAAGGTTTTCATGCCGGTGCCGGTCAGCCGGTCGGCATCGGCGAACGGGATCTCGAAGAAGTGATGGCCTAGCGCATCCCAGAACGGCGACTGCCCTTGCTCATCGCTGCAGCCGCGCAGTTCGGCAAACAGGTGCGGCGAAAACCACTCGCGGAAGGCGGCGATAAACAAAAACCGCGCTTTGGAGAGCAGCAGACCGTTGCGGTTGCGCTGATACTCAGGGTCGAGAAACAGCGTACACAGCTCGCTGTGGCCGGTGTGGTCATAGCTCAGATTGAGCAGCTCCTGGGGCTTGTAGACCCCCAGCGCTTTCGAGGCGCGGACCGTTTTCTGAATGCGAAAATTGTAAAACGGCTCGTCCAGGCCTACCGCCACCTCAATGGCGCTGACCCCCACCACCCGCGACAGCGCGGTGTCTTCCAGCACAAACAGAAAGCCTTGCTGGCCGCGCGGCAGCGCGCCGGCGAAAGTGTCAATGCTGCGGCGGATCCGGGCGGCCAGGCGCCCGGCATCATGGGGTAAGGAGGTCATGCCGACCCCCGCCCGCGCGGCAAGGCGGACGATGTCGTCAAGATCGTTTTCCCGTACGGGACGAAATAGCATCACAGGCCGTCCTCCCGGTTAGCGGGTTAAGCGGGCAACGGCGCGATCGAGGCGCACGAAGGCTTCCGCAATATCTGCCAGCGGGATATTGAGCGCCGGCGCGAAGCGCAGCACGTCCGGACCGGCAATCAGGGCGATCACACCCTCTTCCGCCGCCAGGTTGGTCAGGGTTTTGGCCTTCCCGCGCAGCGGTCCCGCCAGCTCGGCGCCGATCAGCAGACCGGCGCCGCGCACGGCGCTAAACGCATCGTAACGGGCAGAGAGGGCATTCAGCTGGTCGACGATCAGCGCATGGCGCTCGCCGACGCCCGCCAGCAGCGGCGCATCCAGATGGGCCAGCACGGCGTTGGCGACGGTCGCCGCCAGCGGGTTGCCGCCGAAGGTGGTGCCATGGGTGCCTGGCTGGAAGACCTGCGCCCAGGCCTCTTTCGCCAGCATCGCGCCGATCGGGAAGCCGCCCCCCAGCCCTTTGGCGCTGGTGAGGATGTCCGGGACGACGTTGTAATGCTGGTAGGCGTAGAGATGGCCGGTACGCCCGGCGCCGGTCTGTACCTCATCAAATATCAGGGTGGCATGATGGCGATCGCAAAGGGCGCGCAGCGCCTGGAGGAACGCCGGGTCCGCCGGGATCACCCCGCCTTCGCCGATAATCGGCTCGACAATCACCGCGCAGGTGCGCGAGGAGATCGCCGCAGTCACCGCCTCGATATCGTTATAGGGCAGATGGGTAATGCCCTGCGGCAGCGGCGCATAATCGCTGGAATATTTCGGCTGGCCGCCGACGGAGACGGTGAACAGCGTGCGACCGTGGAAGGCGTGGTTGAAGGCGATGATTTCGCTTTTTTCACCGCCGAACTTATCGTGGGCATATTTCCGCGCCAGCTTAAGGGCCGCCTCGTTCGCTTCGGCGCCGGAGTTGCAGAAGAACACCTTGTCGGCAAAGGTGGACTGCACGAGGGTTTTCGCCAGCTGCAGCACCGGTTCGTTGGTATAGCCATTGCCGATATGCCACAGTTTCGCCAGTTGCCCCTGCAGGGCCTCTGCCAGCGCCGGGTGAGCATGGCCCAGGGCGTTCACTGCGATGCCGCCCGCCATATCAATATACTCTTTCCCCTGCTGGTCCCAGACGCGGGAGCCCGCCGCCCTCACCGGAATAAACGGCGCGGGGGCAAAACAGGGAACCAGGTAAGCGTCAAAATCTTCGCGAGTCATGCTGCCTGACATAATTTATCTCCGGAACGTAAGGCGACGGAAAACGCTCCCGTCGCGTTGGACAATCGACATTAACCCTGACCCTCGGCTTATTTTGGGCACGAGCGCGCCCGCTGCGATGGTAAAAATATTCACCACAGAAAAGTTAAGCCCTATTCTTTATGCGGGTAATTGTTAATTCATGGTTAATGCCATGTTGTTGTGTGGGCTAATGCTGGCCTGTGAACAATAAGATTGTCAATACGGGGAAACGCAATTTATTCACTTTTTGAAGATCATCAAGATAATGAAAAACATAGAAAAAATATTTTCCTATTCACTTAAGTGAATAAAAAGTGAATTAAAATGCACAGCTTGCGGGTGGTTCTTGTGCGTAGTTATTCACTTAAAAAATAAAAAATCTAACAAAAATTTAAAAATCGGAATTGCCGTCAAATACCGCTTTATAAAATTGGTGATACCATTCATTGCACAGAGTTTACTGCTGTAGCTATTCCACGGTTTTACACGACATAAATAACACTGAGAAACAGGACTCTTATGGAAAAGTTATCTTACGCATCTGAAAGTAGTACATCTCCATGGACCACCTACCTGCGCCAGATCGACCGTGTCGCGCCTTATCTCGGCGATCTTGCCTACTGGGTGGAAACCCTGCGCCATCCGAAGCGTGCGCTGATCGTCGACATCCCTGTGCAGATGGACGACGGCACCATTCGCCACTTCGAGGGCTATCGCGTTCAGCACAATCTTTCGCGTGGACCGGGTAAAGGTGGTGTTCGCTACCATCCGGATGTCGATCTTAACGAAGTCATGGCACTTTCTGCCTGGATGACCATTAAGTGCGCCGCGGTCAATATTCCTTACGGCGGAGCCAAAGGCGGCATCCGCGTCGACCCCTTCTCGCTGTCGGAAGGTGAACTGGAACGCCTGACTCGCCGCTACACCAGCGAAATCGGCATTATCATCGGGCCGCAGAAAGATATTCCGGCGCCGGACGTTGGCACCAACGGCAAAGTAATGGCGTGGATGATGGACACCTACTCCATGAACCATGGCACCACCATCACCGGCGTGGTCACCGGCAAACCGATCCACCTCGGCGGCTCCCTCGGTCGTGAAAAAGCCACCGGACGCGGCGTGTTCGTCACCGGCCGGGAAGTGGCCCGTCGCGCCGGCATCGAAATTGAAGGCGCTAAAGTGGCGCTGCAGGGCTTTGGTAACGTCGGTAGCGAAGCAGCGCGCCTGTTCGCCGGCGTCGGCGCCCGTATCGTGGTTATTCAGGATCACACCGCCACCCTGTACAACGAAGGCGGGATTGATATGGCTGCCCTCACCGCCTGGCAGGCGGAGAAAAAGCAGATCGCGGGTTTCCCGGGCGCCCAGGAGATTGATAAAGAGGCTTTCTGGACCACCCCAATGGACATCCTGATCCCGGCGGCGCTGGAAGGGCAAATCACCCGCGAGCGCGCTGAGAAGCTGACCTGCAAACTGGTGCTGGAAGGGGCCAACGGCCCAACCTATCCGGAAGCGGACGATGTGCTGGCCGAGCGCGGCGTGATCGTGGTGCCGGACGTTATCTGTAACGCCGGCGGGGTGACCGTCAGCTACTTTGAGTGGGTGCAGGACATGGCCAGCTTCTTCTGGAGCGAAGAGGAGATCAACGCCAAGATGGACCGCATCATGACCGACGCCATCATTCACGTCTGCGATAAAGCGGCCGAGAAAGAATGTACGCTGCGTACCGCCGCCTATATCGTGGCCTGCGAGCGCATCCTGATGGCGCGTAAAGACCGCGGCATCTACCCGGGCTGATCCCCGTCAGAAAGTGCACCAGGGGTGGCATTGCGCCGCCCCTTTTTTTTGCCGTCGCGCCGTCAGCCGACGGTGGACCACAGCACCGGCCATCCCCGATGCTGCGCCTCCGCCAGCAGACCCGGACAGGGATTCACCGCGCAGGGGTTGCCAACCACGGTGAGCAGCGGCAGATCCGAGATATGATCGCCAAAGGCGTAGCACGCCGCCAGCGGCTGGCCCTGTTCCTGCGCATAGCACTGAGCATGCGCCGCCTTGTGTTCGCCGATGGCGGTCCGCCAGAGCTCGCCGGTATAGCGGTCATCCACCACCACCGGCTCCGAGCACAGGGCATGTTCCACCCCCAGCGCCGCCATCGCCGGCCAGAGAATGTCGGTCATCGACCCGGAGACAAACACCACGTCATCCCCCCGCGCCTGATGCTGCCTGAGGCGCGCCACCACCTCGTGGTGAAAACCATATCCGCCTTCGCGATACAGATGCTCGGCGACCGCCCGCACCCGGGGGCGCGACTCGTGGCGAAACAGCGAGTAATAGTAGCGGTTGATCGCTTCCCGCGGTTGACCCGCTTCGCTAAGCGCCTGAAGCTGGCGGACAATCGCCGCGGCCGTCAAACCGCACTGCAGCGGATATTCCTCGGCATAGCGGTGCAGAAACAGGAACATACTTTTGCCGGTTATCAGCGTTTCATCCACATCAAAAAAGGCGATGCTCATCCCCGTCCCCCTGCTCAATACTGACCAGATAATGTTGATGGCACTGCGCCGCCTGCTCGCACTCTTTGCGAGTGATGTAGTTAAGGTCATAGACGCTGAAGCTAAAGCCAACTTCCGCTTTGCGGGTGCCGGTCTGGTCAAACCCCACCGAGCATTCGCAGGTAAAGCGGCCATGGGCTGAACTTTTGCGTGACACCACATTGAGGACGATGGTCACCGGCAGCGGAAAAACAAAGCAGGAAAAGGCCACCTGCAGCGAGCTCAGGGTAAAGTACTTCTCCGCCATTGCCACGCCGGCCTCCGCCAGCAGGAATTTTTCCGAGGTGGCGATGATGGTCTGCCGCGCCGCCTCGATCAGCACCATCCCCTGAATATGTTGCCCGGTCTGGTGGTCGCAGAGTAACTCCGAGGCATCCTGCAGGATCAGGCGCGCGCAATAGTTATCCTCATCGCGTTTTTCCGGCGAGGTGATGAGGATATTCGCTTTTTTACGTTTATGTACCAGCCGCTGATGATCGCGGTTGTTTTGATAATAGAGATCCTGCAGATTGACGATCTGGCGGATTTTATCCGGATAGTGCTGACGAATAATGCAGATGGTGCGGGAGATGTCGTCGAGCTGTACCCCCTGACCAATAACGATTTTATCGACGCCGGCCAGCTCGCCGCTCCAGACAAATCGCTCAAACTCATTAACCGTCAGCACATTCTCATGCCGCCGGGCAAAATCGGTAAATTTCTCACCCACCACAATTAATTTTTCCATGGCGCTTGTCTCCTCAGATCGTTTTCACCAGTAACGCAATCCCCATCCCGCCGCCGATGCACAGCGACGCCAGGCCGGTCGGTTGATTCTCCCGGCGCAGCGCGTGCACCAGGCTGACCACAATCCGCGTCCCGGAACTGCCCAGCGGGTGACCGAGGGCGATCGCGCCGCCATGGATGTTCAGGCGGGAAGTAATCTCCTCCTCCGTCATCTGATGCTCTCTGGCCAGTCCCTTGACCACCCCCAACACCTGCGCGGCAAAGGCTTCGTTAATCTCCAGCCGGGCCATATCGCTGAGCTGAAAACCACCGCGGCGCAGGGCGCACGCTATCGCCGGCAGTGGGCCGAGCCCCATCATGGACGGATCGACGCCGCCTTCGCCAAAGGAGACGATCTCCGCCAGCGGCTGCAGGCCATAGCGGGCAACGGCGCGCGCCGAAGCGAGGATCACCGACGCGGCGCCATCGTTCAGCCCGGAGGCGTTGCCCGCCGTGACGCTGCCGTCAGCGCGAAAAGCCGGTTTCAGCGCCGCCAGCTGCCCGGCGCTAAGATCATGGCGGATCGGCTCATCCTCGCGGACCGTGCTGACGCCCCGCTTCGCGCTGACCGTCACCGGCACAATCTCATCGGCAAAATAGCCGGCACGGCTGGCGGCGGAGGCTTTTTGATGGCTCTCCAGCGCATACCGGTCCTGCGCCGCGCGCGAGATCTGCTCCTGCGCGGCGATGGCCTCCGCCGTTTCCCCCATCGGAATCTGCAGCAGCGGATCGGTTAACCCGTCGCGCTGGATCACATCCTCACTGCTGAATGCGCCGAATTTCATCCCGCCCCTTATCTCTCCCTGCAGCAAAAACGGCGCCTGACTCATATTTTCCATTCCGCCGGCGACCACCAGGTCGGCATAACCGCTCTGGATATGGATCGCCCCTTCGGTCATGCTTTTCATGCCGCTACCGCAGATCATATTCAGGGTGTAAGCCGGCGTTTGCACCGGGATCCCTGCCCGCAGCGCAACCTGACGCGCCGGTCCCATTCCCTGCCCGGCGGCGAGGACGCAGCCGCAGATCACCTCATCGATCCACGCCGGGTCAATGCCGGCCTGCTGCAGGTTGTGCCTGACGGTGAGCGCTGCCAGCTCCACCGCGGAGACCGTTTTCAGGGCACCAAGAAAGCGCCCCACCGGCGTACGGCAGGCCGCGACGATATAGACTTTGTTCATGATTATTCCATTACGTAGAGCGAGGAAAGATACTGCCGCGTCCCGGCTTCGCTGCCGGTAAAGCCCACATAGCCATCGGGATTAACCACCGCGTAGTCATCGGGACCGATCTGTAGCGCCTCAAGAAACGCCTTGTCCGCCGGCTCGAGGGGGCAGAACATAAACCAGCCGGCCTGCTTCAGGCGGGACAAAGGAGGACAGGCGGCGCGGGCGGAAAAGATCACCACCTTACCGCTGGCGAAGGCGTCATAGCTGTTGCGAAACGTCGCCTGCGGCGAGGCAAAAACGTACCAGGGAACATGGTGTCCTGTGAGGCCGTCCGGCTCCTGCGCCTGCGTCGCGGTGAAACCGGCGTACTGCAGCGGCAGCTGGTGACGATAGTAGTGACGGTTGCAAAACTCCGGAAAGTAGACCCCATCGATATGATTTCTCGGCACCAGACCGGCGATCAGGCCAGTATCATGGTCGGTGGAGCGCAGCACACCGCTCACCGCGGCGAAGCGCTGGGTGCGATAGGACGCCGGCAGTCGGTCAGTGGCCACGCCGTGCAGATAGAAAGCCAGCTTCCAGGCGAGGTTCACCGCATCCTGGACGCCGGTGTTCATCCCCTGCCCGCCAATGGGACTGAACAGGTGGAAGGCATCTCCCGCCAGCATAATATGGTGCTGCAGATTGTCATCGGCGATGCGGTTATAAAAATTGGCGCTGGAGGACCAGGTGAGCCTCTGCGCCGGCGGCACCTGAGGGCAGTAGCGCGCCAGCGCGGCGTTAATCTCCTGCAGGTCCGGCACCGGACGCGGCGACGGCAAGCGCCCGGATTTTTTAATCACAATCCTGACCTGATTGTCCGGCATGGGCAGGAAAATCAGAAAGCCTTGCTCATCAATATGGTAGGAGGTCCCCGGGAGCGCCGCCGCGGGGTCGAACTGCACATCCGCCATCACAAAATGCAGCGGATAGTCATGACCGTTAAAGCCGATCCCGGCCAGCTCCCGGACGGTGCTGGCCGCGCCGTCGGCGCCGATAATATAGTCATAAGCGGCGGAACAGGCCCGACGGGCATCGTCGAGCAGGGAGACGTGATAGCGCTCCCCCTCCCGGCGCCAGGAGACCAGCTGGTGCCCGCGTCTCACCTGCCGCCCGGCGGCGGCTAATGCCGTTTCGAGGATCTTCTCCGTCCGCGGCTGCGGGATACTGACATGGAAGGGATAGCAGGTGGCGAGTCGGCGGTTATCAATATGCAGAAATTTGCGGTTTTTATAGTAAGCGTAGACTGACTGCACCTGTTTTCCCTGGGCGATCAGTTCCCCGGCAAGGCCTAAGCCGTGGAAGGCTTTAATGGTCGCCGGACTGACGCTCAGCGCTTTGGACCAGGTGGTGCTGTGGGTATTTTTATCAATGATATCAAAATCAATTCCATACTTATTCAGATAGCAGCCAATGATTAACCCTACCGGGCCGGCGCCAACAATGAGTACTTTTTTCACGATCGAGCCTCTCTGTATGCCCCATGTGGGGCATACGCGTGTTGCCTGGGTGCAGGGTGATTAAGGATAGATATCATCGGCCAGACGACGATCGCCGGCGACATTGCAGATATGCCAGTAGGGGTATGGTTTCTCTTTCTCGCTCACGCTGTTGAGGATCGCCGTCTCCTCGTCGCTCAGCGTCCAGTTCAGCGCCGCCAGGTTATCTTCCAGTTGGGCCAGTTTGGTCGCGCCGATCACCAGCGAAGCGATCCCCGGACGGGTACGCAGCCAGTTGAGCGCCACCTGCGCGACGCTGGCGTTGCGCTGGCGGGCAATCTCCTGCATCACCTCCAGGGTCTGCCAGGCCTGCTCGCGGTTGGCGATCGGCGCGGATTCGAACGGCGTGGCGTTCGCCAGGCGACTACCTTCGGGAAACGCCTGATTGCGCGGGTATTTGCCGGTGAGAAAGCCCCCGGCCAGCGGGCTCCAGACGGTGATGCCGACGTTCTGATCGACGCTGAGCGGGATAATCTCATGCTCCAGTTCACGCGCGGCGATATTGTAATAGCCCTGATAGACGCAGAATTTCTCCAGCCCAAGGCGCTCCGAGATCCCCAGCGCCTTCGCCAGCTGCCAGGCCGCGTAGTTGGAGACCCCGATATAGCGAATTTTCCCGGCGCGGATCAGGGTATCCAGCGTGCGCAGGGTATCCTCCAGTGCGGTGCGCGGATCGAACCCGTGAAGGTGATAGATATCGATATAATCGGTCTTCAGCCGCTGCAGGCTGGCCTCGACGGCATTGATGATATGGTAGCGCGACGCCCCCAGCGCATTCGGGTTGGGGTCGGTTTGCCAGCGCCCTTTAGTGCCGATAATCACCTGCTGGCGTTTTCCCTTCAGCGCGTTGCCGAGCAGCTCTTCGCCCTGGCCGTTCTTATAACAGTCCGCGGTATCAAAAAAGTTAATCCCGGCGTCCAGCGCTTTGTACACCAGATCGTAGGCCGTCTGCTCAGGCACCACGCCGAATTCCGACCAGTTGCGCCCCGGCGCGCCGAGAAAGGCCCCTTTCTCACCAAACGTCATGGCGCCGAAACAGAGCTCCGAAACCGACAGCCCGGTGGAACCTAAATACCGATACTTCATGCTTGACTTCCTTTTAAAGGTGACAACGTCACACTAGCGATAACCAATCCGCTGGCGGTCAGGCAAGCACCGGCCAGAGGAATGTGAGATAGAGAGACGCCGGAGGCGAGCAGCAGCCCACCAAACCAGGCGCCGCCGGCATTGCCGAGGTTAAAGGCGGCGATATTGCACGAGGAGACCATGCTTTTACCGCTCTCACTGCTGTCCAGCGCCTGCATCTGCAGCGGCGGAATGGTGGAGAACATCGCCGCCCCCAGCAAAAACACCGCCGCGCAGGCACCAGGCAGCGTCTGAATAGCCCACGGGAAAAGACACAGGACGACGCTCAGCAAAGCGAGAGTCAGCAGCAGCGCCCGGCGGACGCCGCCGTCGGTCAGTCGGCCGCCAAGATGATTCCCGGCGACCATCCCAACGCCGAACAGCATCAGCACCGGCGGAATAAGGTGTTCGCTCATCCCGGTGACGGTTTTCAGCATCGGCGCGATGTAGGTGAAGGCGGCGAAGACGCCGGAGAACCCGAGGGCAGTGATCAGCAGGCTGCGCAGCACCGCGGGATGGCGGAGCACCTTTAGCTCATCACGGATCCGGCTCTGGGCCGACGGTTGCGCCTGACGGCCAGGCACCAGGGCAATGACTGCCAGGGCGGAGAGAACGCCGATCAGCGTGACCATATAGAAGGTATAGCGCCAGCCAAGGTACTGCCCCACCCAGGCGCCGAGCGGCACGCCCAGAATATTGGCCAGGGTGGCGCCGAGAAACACGGCGGAGACCGCCGAAGCTCGTTTATCTACCGGCGCAAGCTCCGCGGCATAGACTGAGCTTATTCCGAAAAACGAAGCGTGAGCGAAAGCGGTTATTACCCTGGCAATAATTAGCATGGTCATATTACCGGCGATCGCGCAGCCTAAATTTCCAATGGAAAATAAGATCATCAAAAATAACAGCGCCGGTTTTTTGCGATAACGGCTTAATAGCGGCGTAAGCAGCGGCGCGCCAATCACCACCCCACAGGCATAAGCGGTAATAGACCAGGCGGCAAGAGTAATGGATATATGAAAATCATGGGCCACATCGAGTAATAAACCCATAATCACAAATTCGGTGGTGCCAATACCAAATGAACCCACGGAAAGCGCATACACCGCCGCAGGCAATCCCGCCGGACGGGAAACAGCAATAGTCATAAGTTACCTTATCTCCCGCCAGAACGGCGGGAGGAACGTATTCAGGAGATTATTTATCGATTAAATTAAAGTCGCCCTGGTTATAGCGTAAGCCGGCGACGTTTTCGGCAGCGAAAATATGATCGATGGTGAGAATATCTTCAGGCGAGAGCATAATATCGGCCGCAGCGGCATTATCGCGCAGGTGATTGATTTTTCGTGCCCCGGGGATCGGCACGATATCTTCGCCTTTGCTCATCACCCAGGCGAGAGCCATCTGCGCCAGGGTGGCATCGTAGCGGCCGGCGACCTGCTGCAGACGGTCGAGCAACTGCTGGTTTTTGCGCATGGTTTCGGCCTGGAAGCGCGGCAGATTGCGACGAAAATCATCGGCAGCGAAGAGGCTGGGGTCGGTGATTTTGCCCGTCAGGAAGCCGCGCCCCAGCGGGCTGTAAGGGACAAAGCCCACCCCCAGCTCGCGGCAGGCCTTGAGGATGCCGTCTTCCGGCTCACGGGTCCACAGCGAGTATTCCGTCTGCACCGCGGTAATCGGATGCACCTTGCAGGCCCGGCGCAGCGTCTGGGCTGACACTTCCGACAGCCCGATGTGGCGAATTTTACCCTCTTTAACCAGGTCGGCCATGGTTCCCACCACCTCTTCCACCGGCACCGCGGGATCGACGCGGTGCTGATAGAGCAGATCGATGGTCTCGATATTCAGCCGCTTCAGCGACCCTTCCACCGCCTCGCGAATATGTTCCGGACGGCTGTCGACGCCGGCCATCCGCTCCAGCCCCTGGCCGGTCGGCAGAATACGAAAGCCAAATTTGGTGGCAATCTGCACCTTATCGCGAATGCCTTTAATCGCTTTCCCGACAAGGACTTCATTGTCAAAAGGCCCATACACTTCGGCGGAATCGAGGAAGGTCACGCCCATGTCCACTGCGGCATGGATGGTATTTATCGCCTGCGACTCCTCAGCGCCGCCATAGGCAAAACTCATTCCCATACACCCGAGACCCAATGCGGAAACCTGGAACTTCTCTTTTCCGAGATAACGTGTTTTCACCTTATTTTCCTTACGTGCTGAATGTTATTAAATATATACTTCCCTTTTACATTGATAACAATTAATCTATTCCGAACGCGGTGTTAGCTGGAAATTAACAATGAAAACGTTGCCTGATTTGCAACAAATTGAAATATTAATACTCATAGTGAAACATGGTAGTTTTCGACAAGCTGCCAGAGCATTAAATCTTTCACCGCCGGCCCTCACCAGCGCTATTAATCATCTGGAAGAAAAATTAGGCGTGCGCCTGCTCAATCGCTCGACGCGCAGTTTGTCTTTAACCGCCGTGGGTGAGGAATTTCTTAATAATATGACGCCGGTGGTGAATGATTATCGCCGGGTAGTCGACAGTCTGAATTATCACCGTCTGACCCCGGAAGGGGTGGTGAAAGTCAATTTACCGCGCATTGTTCTCGACCTTTTCTTTCAGCGCTATTTTATTGCTTTTAAAACCGCCTATCCAGACGTGACGCTGGAGCTGTTTACCACCGATCGGAAAGTGAATATTATCGAGTCCGGTTTTGACGCTGGCATTCGTTATTCCCGGGATGTGCCCAAAGATATGATTGCCATCCCCTTTGGCGAGAAACTGTCGCTGATCCCGGTAGCCAGCCCGGACTATCTCCGCCAGGCCGGAGCGCCCGACACCCCGCAGTCGCTGATCAATTTTCGCTGCATCAACCGATGTTTTCCCAGCGGCGAAAAGTACCGGTGGGAGTTTATCAGCCCCGACGGCGAGCCAGGCGAAGTCGCAGTCAAAGGCGATCTGGTCGTCGATTCCGATACGGCGATGATCCAGGCGGCGGAGAGCGGACTGGGGATCGCCTTTGTCTATCAGTCGCTGGTCTCCGCGCAACTGAACGCCGGCAGCCTGATCCGCTTATTGCCCAGCTACCGCTACCCGGCGGATCATTTCTGCGTCTACTATCCGAGTCGCAAACATATTCCCGCGCCCCTGCGCGCTTTTATCACCTGGGTGATGGCGCAGAATAAGAGCATCCTCCATGAGTAAATGGCCTGAGGGGGTATCCTCCTGTTCGCTACAATAAACGCACACACCGTTAACCCTTATTTATCCTTTCCCTTGAATTTCGTCGGTCGTCAGGCATAAACTCGTTAGAGCTCTAACGATTTTGGCAGACGACCTATGGACCATCGACAGCTAAACTTCTCCCATCTTTTATATCTGACCGCCCATCACTGGCGGCTGGCGGTTAATCGTCGGCTGAAAAACCTCGGCCTCAGCCAGGCCAGCTGGGTAGCGGTCGCCGCTATCGCCCGCCATCACCAGCCGCTGTCGCAAAGCGAACTGGCGCAGGAACTGGGAGTGGAGAGCGCGACCATTGTGCCGCTGATCAACCGCCTGGTGACCCTCGGCCTGGTGGAGCGCGTCACCACCGACCGCGATAAACGCAAGCGGCTGCTGGTGGTCACCGACCAGGGGCAGGCCCTCTTCGAGCAGGTCAAAACGGTGGCGGACGATCTGCGTGAAGAGATCCTGACGGCGATTACTCCGCAGGAGCGGGAACAAACTCAGCGGGTGCTGGAAAAGCTGTTGCGCGAAGTGGAGAAGAAATAATGCCCCGTCGTCAGAGTAACCCTTACGCCCCCCATGACTGGGCGCCGCATGAAAAACCGGCCCTGCTCGGCTCGCCATCGACGCCGCTGCACAGCCCGGCGAAGCGCCTGGCCTACGGGGTGGTCGGGCTGCTGGTGTGCCTCACCGGCGCGCTGGGCAACGCGGTAGTCACCGCCAATCTGCAGCTGCTGCAGGGCACCTTCGCCGCCTGGTCGACGGAGATCGCCTGGCTGCCGGCGGTGTATGTCATGACCAACGTCTCCATCAACCTGCTGCTGGTGAAATTTCGTCAGCAGTTCGGGCTGCGCGCCTTTACCGAAGGCTTTCTGGTGCTCTATGTGCTGGTCACCTTCTTCCACCTGTTCGTCAACGATCTCAGCTCGGCGATGATGGTCCGCGCCGCCCACGGCATGGTGGCCGCGGCGCTCAGCTCGCTGGGGATCTACTATCAGGTGCAGGCCTGGCCCGCACGCCACCGCCTTAAAGGGCTGACCATCGGTATCACTGGCTCGTCGCTGGCCATTCCGCTGGCGCGCCTCTTTTCCACCGAGCTGCTGCAGACCGACGAATGGCGCGGGCTCTACTTCTTTGAACTGGGGCTGGCGCTGGTGTCGCTGGCCTGCGTCATCGCGCTGAAGCTGCCGCCGAGCGATCGTAAAAAGGTGTTCGAGAAGAAGGATTTTATCACCTTCTTCCTGCTGGCCCCCGGCATGGCGCTGGTGTGCGCGGTGCTGTCGCTGGGGCGGCTCGAGTGGTGGTTCGAAGCGCCGTGGATCGGCTGGTCGCTGGCGGCGGCGGTGGTGCTGATCGTCGCTGCCATCGCCTTCGAGCATAACCGCAGCAATCCCCTGCTCAATACCAAATGGCTCTCCAGCGGCAGTATCCTGCGCCTCGGTTTGATTATGCTGCTGATCCGCATCGTGCTGGCGGAGCAGAATACCGGGGTGATCGGCTGGCTGCAGTACGTTGGCCTGCAAAACGAACAGATGACCAACCTTGCGTGGTCAATTTTCGCCGGCATTCTGTGCGGGATCATTGCCAGCTGCCTGACGCTTAACCCGCAGAAGCTCTACTGGCCGACCGCCACCGCCCTGGCGCTGATCATGGTGGCCTCGCTGCTCGACAGTCAGTCCAACGCCCTCACCCGCCCGGAACAACTGATGTTCAGCCAGTTTTTGCTTGGCTTCGGCAGCGCCTTCTTTCTGGCGCCGGCGATGCTCGCCGGTATTGGCGGGGTGTTCGCCGATCCGCGCAACCTGGTCAGCTTCTCGGTGCTGTTCGGCATGAGCCAGAACATCGGCGGCCTGCTGGGATCGGCGATCCTCGGTACTTTCCAGACCTGGCGGGAGAAATTTCACTCCAGTCAGCTGGCGGATCAGATCACCACCCTCAACCCGCTGATCGTCGAGCGCCTGCAGCAGTACAGCCAGATGTACCAGAGCCAGATCGGCGACAGCACGCTGCTTAACGTCCAGGCCACGACGCTCCTGCAAAACGCCGCGACGCTGCAGGCCAATATTCTCGCCTGGAATGATACCTATCTGCTGACGGCGGCGATCTCCGCCGGGACGTTAGTGTGGGTTTTCTGGCGCTTAATTCGCTTACGACTAACCGCCCGTATCGCATTAAAACGCGCCACTGGCAGCAAATAATTATCATCATTTCATCTCTGGAGTCGTTATGAGTCAGCAGGATGCGGCCAAACAACAGGCCAATACCCGAAACAACATTCGCGTGGTCTCCATTTTTACCGCCGCGGCGATAGGCCTCGTCGGCGTACTGGTGATCCTCTATGCCTGGCAGCTACCGCCGTTCACCCGGCATAGCCAGTTTACCGACAACGCCTACGTGCGCGGGCAGACCACCTTTATCAGCCCACAGGTCAACGGCTACATCACTGCCGTCAACGTCAAGGATTTCGCCATCGTTCAGCCGGGCGAAGTACTGTTCCAGATAGACGATCGCATCTATAAGCAGCGGGTGCACCAGGCCCAGGCCACCCTGGCGATGAAGGAGGCGGCGCTGCGCAACAACCTGCAGCAGCGCAAAAGCGCCGAGGCGACGATCGCCAAAAACGAAGCCGCGCTGCAAAACGCCCGCGCGCAGAATCTGAAAATCCAGGCCGATTTAAAAAGGGTGCAGGAACTGACCGCCGATGGCTCGCTGTCGATCCGCGAGCGTGATTCCGCCCGCGCCAGCGCCGCCCAGGGGGCAGCGGATATTGAACAGGCGAAAGCGGCGCTGGAGATGTCGCGCCAGGACCTCGAATCGACCATCGTCAATCGCGATTCGCTGGAGGCCGACGTGGCCAGCGCCAAAGCCGCCCTCGAACTGGCGCAGATTGACCTGCAGAATACGCAGATCATCGCCCCCACCGGCGGCCAGCTGGGGCAGATTTCGGTGCGTCTTGGCGCTTACGTCAGCGCCGGAACCCATCTGACTTCGCTGGTCCCGCCGCAGCACTGGGTGATCGCCAACCTGAAAGAGACCCAGCTGGCCGATGTGCGTATCGGCCAGCCGGTTACCTTCACCGTTGACGCGCTCAACGGCGAGACCTTCCACGGCAAGGTGCAGAGTATCTCCCCGGCGACCGGGGTGGAGTTCAGCGCTATTTCGCCGGACAACGCTACCGGCAACTTCGTCAAGATCGCCCAGCGCATCCCGGTGCGCATCACGGTTAACGAGGGGCAGCGCAACAGCGAGCGCCTGCGCCCCGGCATGTCGGTGCAGGTGACCATTGATACCCGCGCGGAGAAGCAGCCATGATCCGCCCGGTCACCCTTGTCATCGTCCTGGCGCTGGTCGGCTGTCAGTCCGCCGATGTCCAGCGCGCGCAGCCGACCCTGACCATCCCTGCCGCCTGGCGGGCCGACGTTGGCCCTGCCAGCCCGGTGGAAGGCGTATGGTGGCGCAATTTTCATGACAGTGCGCTGAATCAGTATGTCGACCGGGCGCTGCGCTATAACAGCGATGTGCTGATCGCCCGCGAGCGGGTCAATGAGTATCAGGCGCGGGCGTATGCCGCCGACAGCAGCCTTTTTCCCTCGCTGGATGCCAGCCTGACCGGCACCCGCGCCCGCGCGCAGTCCGCCGCCACCGGCCTGCCGATCCACAGCACGCTGTACAAAGGCGGCCTGACCGCCAGCTATGATGTCGATATCTGGGGCGCGAACCGCAGCGCGGCCAGCGCCGCCGGGGCCAGCCTCGAGGCGCAGAAAGCCGCTGCCGCCGCGGCCAATTTGAGCGTCGCCGCCTCGGTGGCCGTGGGCTACGTGACGCTGCTGTCGCTGGATGAGCAGCTGCGGGTCACGCAGCAGACGCTCCAATCACGGGAAGACGCCTGGCGGCTGGCCAAACGTCAGTTTGAAACCGGGTATACCTCGCGCCTTGAGCTGATGCAGGCGGATTCGGAGCTGCGCTCAACGCGGGCGCAGATCCCGCCGCTGCAGCACCAGATTGCGCAGCAGGAAAACGCCCTCAGCGTGCTGCTGGGGGATAACCCCGGCGCGGTAAAACGCGGCGAATTCGCCGGGCTCACCCCGCTGCGTCTGCCCTCGCAGTTGCCGTCCACCCTACTCAACCGCCGCCCGGATATCGTACAGGCCCAGCGTCAGCTGGTAGCCGCCGATGCCACCCTGGCCTCGTCGCAGGCGCAGCTGCTGCCGTCTATCAACCTGACCGCCACCGGCAGCCTGCAGGACCGGACGCTGCCGGATCTGCTCGACGATCCGCTGCGACTGTGGAGCATTGGCGGTAGCATCCTGGCGCCGCTGCTTAACCGTCAGGCGTTAAACGCCCAGGTGGATGTCTCCATGGCCCAGCGCAATCAGGCGCTGTACAGCTATGAGAAAACGGTGCGCGGCGCGTTCAAAGAGGTCAATGACAGCCTTGACGCCATTAGCCGCTATGGCGAACAGTTGACCGAGCTGCAGGGACAGGTGGCGGTAGCGGAGGAAACATTGCGCATTGCGCAGAATCGCTACCGTAACGGCTACTCTTCGTATCTGGATGTGCTTGATGCCCAGCGAACGCTGTTCTCCACCCAGCTTAGCGTGGTCCAGGTGAAGAATAACCTGCTGTTGGCGCAGATCGATCTGTACCGGGCGCTGGGAGGCGGCTGGATGAACGCGTGAAAAGCCTGCTCGCGTCGGTCCGCCACCGTCCAGAGCGCGGAAGCCAGTATTCAGGCCGGGATAGCGTTGCGCCACCCGGCCACTACTACCACCAGGGAGTTAATCTATGCAACAACAGTGGTCTGCTGTCGATAATTACATGATTTCTTCGCTTATTCCTGATGATGACGTGCTGAGACAGGTTCTGGAAAACAACAAACGCGCCGGGCTACCTGAACATGATGTTGCGGCCAATCAGGGGCAATTTCTGGCGCTGTTGGTGCGCATGACCCAGGCGCGGCGGATCCTTGAAATTGGCACGCTCGGCGCCTATAGCGCCATCTGGATGGCGCGTGCGCTGCCCGCCGACGGAAAGCTGATTACCCTCGAGGCCGACCCGACGCATGCGGGGGTGGCGCGCCAGAATATCCGCCTCGCCGGGCTAAACGAGCGCATTGAGCTTATTGAAGGACCCGCGCTGAACACGCTGGAAAATTTCGAGGATGTGCAGCCATTCGACCTGATCTTTATTGATGCCGATAAACCTAATAATCCTCACTATCTGGAGTGGGCGCTGCACTATTCCCGCCCCGGGACGCTGATCGTGGGCGATAATGTGGTACGCGATGGCGAGGTGATTAATGGGCAAAGCGATGACGCGCGTGTGCAGGGCGTGCGTCGGTTTATCGAGATGATCGGCGATAACCCGCGGCTCACCGCCACCGCGCTGCAGACGGTGGGCATTAAGGGATGGGATGGCTTTACGCTGGCGCTGGTGAATGGCTGAGATCCGGGCGGCCTGATGCCCTCACCCCGGCCCTCTCCCCCAGAGAGAGGGAGAAACCCCGCTCTCCTGCCCGGCAGCACCAGCCTGCATGAACCTATGCTGCCGGGCCCGCGGGGCTTTCTGCCGCGGAGGATCATCGAGGATAATAGGTATACTGGTAGTGCAGAGACTGATCTTTCATTGCCCCTGCAGCAGGCTGCTCGCCATACTCCGCGGTACAGTTCCCCTCGGGATCCCACCCTAAACAACGGGCCTGGCGTGCTCCACTATACGTTGAGGTCGTTTCCCGGGATATCCAGCGCCCTTTTTCATCCCAACGCAGCGTCGAGGTGGAGTCCGAGTCAGCCATGCGGCTAAGGCGCCCATCCGTATAGCGGTAATCGACAGCAAGCATGACCATCATACCGCCGTTGACCGTTTTACGGACCAGGCGGTGCCGGTCGTCATACTGATAGGTGGTCGTATGCAGGACTTTGGGCGGTTGCTGCGTCGCGGACACGTTTTCGGCGCGCACAATCCGCCCGAGAGAATCGGTATAAAACTGTTCGCGCATCACCATCTTGCTGATATTTCCCGTCGCGCTCCGGGTCTGCCGGATATATTCCCGCATCCATCCTTTATCATTTCGCCAGCGAACATTATCTCTGACGATCGTTGAGCCATGTGCGGTGTTAAGGGTTTTTGCCCGCTCATAGCTTGCCAGCCGGCGGCATCGCGCGAAACGAAGGGCGCCATATTCGTTATTCTGGCTGCCGACGATTTGCACGCTCTGCACTTCGCCGTTCAGCGGCGGAAGGGAGGTCAAAATAATAAAGTTCGCATCGTTGATCGCCCCCTGTGTTTCATCGCAGGAGGAAGCGTCAACGAAGGGTTTACACGCGGCCATCACAAGGATAGCCAGCGCCAGCATGAGGAATTTGTCCATATCAAGAAGGGTAAAAATAGACTCCGTGTTCTGGTTTTCCTGCGAAACAAGGCTAAAAATACGCGAAGACAGCCGATGACCCAAGCCGGCAGGTCGATTTTCAGATTCCGTTCATTTTTCATTCGGCGGGGAAGCATCAGGGCGGGGAGATAACCGGGTACGGCTTCGCGACCGCCCCCGGGTTTCCCCTGCCCGGCAAGCACTGCGCCGCCGGGCAGGGAAAAGGGTGGGATTACGGCGTCACCTGCTCCATCGCCTGCAGGACACGTTTGTCCGAGATGGGGTACGGGGTCCCCAGCTGCTGGGCGAAGAAGCTCACCCGCAGCTCCTCGATCATCCAGCGGATCTCCCGGACATCGTCGTCCTCACGGCGGTTCGGCGGTAGCTTATTCAGCCACTGCTGCCACGCCTGCTGCACGCTCTCAATTTTCAGCATCTGCGCGCGGTCGCGGTGCGGATCGATAGCCATCTTCTCCAGGCGCTTTTCAATCGCCTGTAGGTAGCGCAGCGTATCGCCAAGACGACGGAAGCCGTTGCCGGTGACAAAGCCGCGGTAAACCAGCCCCGCCATCTGCGCTTTGATGTCCGACAGCCCCAGCGCCATGGTCATATCCACCCGGCCTTTCAGCCGTTTGTTGATATTGAACACCGCAGTGAGGATCTGCTCGACCTGTTTGGCGATCTCCACCACCGTCTCGTTGAGCTCGGCGCGAACTTTATCGTGCAGCTGGTTGAAGCCCTCTTCCGTCCATACCGGACCGCCCGCCTCGTCGATAAGCTTATCCACGCCGCAGGAGATGCAGTCGTCAATCAGATCCAGCACTTTGCCGTACGGGTTGAAATAGAGCCCGAGCTTGGCTTTGTTCGGCAGTTTCTCGTGCAGATACTTAATCGGCGACGGAATGTTAAGCAGCAGCAGGCGACGCAGACCGCGCCACATGGCCTGCTGCTGTTCCTGTGGATTATCAAACAGCTTGATGGCCACGCTGTCGCGCTCGTCCACCAGCGCCGGCCAGGCTTTCACCTTATAGTTGCCGCGCTTCTGTTCATAGCTTTCCGCCAGGGTGCCAAAGCTCCAGATATGCAGCCCGCTCTGCTCGATGCCATCATCAGCAACCGCCGACAGCGTCTCCTGAACTTTGCCCTTCAGCGCCTCTTTCAGCGCCTGCAGCGAGCGCCCTTCCTGCAGCTTCTTGTTTTTATCATCCACCACCCGGAAAGTGATTTTCAGGTGATCGGGCACCTGATCCCACTGCCAGGCTTCGCGGTCGATGGTCACGCCGGTCATCTTACGCAGCTCGCGCTCCAGGGAATCGAGCAACGGCAGCTCAAGCGGCGTCGCCCGGCCAAGAAACGCTTCCGCATAGTTGGGAGCCGGGACAAAATTGCGCCGCACCGGCTTCGGCAGCGATTTTATCAGCGCGATAATCAGCTCACGACGCAGGCCGGGGATCTGCCATTCAAACCCGGCCTCCTCCACCTGGTTCAGCAGCGGCAGCGGAATATGCACCGTCACGCCGTCGGCGTCGGCGCCCGGCTCAAACTGATAGCTAAGCCGCAGCTTAAGGTTGCCCTGATGCCAGAAGTTCGGATAGTCCAGCTTGCTAACCTGCTCCGCCCCTTCCTTAATCAGCATGCTCTTCTCAAAGTTGAGCAGATCCGGCGTCTCTTTGCTGGCCTGCTTCCACCAGCTGTCGAAGTGGCGGGCGGAGATGACGTCGTGGCTGATGCGCTGGTCGTAGAATTCGAACAGGGTCTCGTCGTCCACCAGAATGTCGCGGCGGCGCGACTTATGCTCCAGCTCTTCGATTTCCGCCCGCAGCTTCAGGTTCTCCCGGAAGAAGGCGTGGCGCGTTTGCCAGTCGCCCTCCACCAGCGCGTGGCGGATAAACAGCTCGCGGCACAGCGCCGGATCGATCTGGCTGTAGTTGACCTTACGCGCGCCCACGATCGGCAGGCCGTAGACGGTGACCTTTTCCGTCGCCATCACCGCGCCCTGCGCCCGCTCCCAGTGCGGCTCGCTGTATGAGCGTTTGATCAGGTGCTGCGCTACCGGCTCCACCCACTCCGGCTCAATGCGGGCGGCAATGCGGCCCCACAGCCGGCTGGTCTCCACCAGTTCCGCCACCATCGTCCACTTCGGCGGCTTTTTAAACAGACCGGACCCCGGGAAAATGGAAAAGCGGGCGTTGCGCGCCCCGGTAAACTCCTGTTTATCGGCATCCTTCATGCCGATGTGCGACAGCAGACCGGTCAGCAGCGCGGTATGGATCTCGCGATATTCCGCTGGCTCGCTGTTGATCGGCAGGCCAAGCTCCTTCACCACCTGGCGCAGCTGGGTATAGATATCCTGCCACTCGCGCACGCGCAGATAGTTCAGAAAATCGACCCGGCACTGACGGCGGAACTGATTCGACGACAGGGCTTTCTGCTGTTCGCCGAGATAGTTCCACAGGTTCACAAAGGCAAGGAAGTCAGACTCTTTATCGTGAAAGCGGCGGTGTTTTTCGTCAGAGGCCTGCTGTTTGTCCATCGGCCGCTCGCGCGGATCCTGAATCGACAGCGCGGAGGTGATGATCATCGCTTCTCGCACGCAGCCGTGCTTCTGCGCCTCCAGCACCATCCGCGCCAGACGCGGGTCTACCGGCAACTGGCTAAGCTGACGGCCCATCGGGGTCAGCTTGTAGGCGGTGGCCTGCTCATCGGTGGTGATGGCGCCCAGCTCTTCCAGCAGGCGCACGCCGTCCTGAATGTTGCGCTTATCCGGCGCTTCAACGAACGGGAAGGCGGCGATATCGCCTAAGCCCAGGGCGGTCATCTGCAGGATGACCGACGCCAGGTTGGTGCGCAGAATTTCCGGATCGGTAAATTCCGGGCGCGACAGGAAATCGTCTTCTGAATAAAGACGAATACAGATCCCTTCCGAGACGCGACCGCAGCGGCCTTTACGCTGGTTGGCGGAGGCCTGGGAAACTGGCTCGATCGGCAGGCGCTGCACCTTGGTGCGGTAGCTGTAGCGGCTGATACGGGCGGTACCGGGATCGATAACGTACTTAATGCCCGGTACGGTCAGCGAGGTTTCCGCCACGTTGGTCGCCAGCACGATGCGTCGTCCACTGTGCGGCTGGAAGACGCGGTTCTGCTCGCTGTTGGACAAGCGAGCGTACAGCGGCAGCACTTCGGTATGGCGCAGATCCAGCTTATTCAGCGCATCGGCGGTATCGCGAATCTCCCGCTCGCCGCTCATAAAGATCAGAATATCGCCGGGTCCTTCGCGCCCGAGCTCATCGACGGCATCAAAGATCGCCTGCAGCTGATCGCGCTCGGTATCGTCCGCCTCTTCCACTATCGGCCGATAGCGCACTTCCACCGGGTAAGTCCGCCCGGAGACTTCGATAATCGGCGCATTATTGAAATGCTTTGAGAAACGTTCCGGGTCGATGGTCGCCGAGGTGATGATGATTTTCAGGTCAGGACGGCGCGGCAGCAGCTCTTTCAGATAGCCGAGCAGGAAGTCAATGTTCAGGCTGCGCTCGTGCGCTTCATCGATAATGATGGTGTCGTACTGCATCAGCAGGCGATCCTGCTGGATCTCCGCCAGCAGAATACCGTCGGTCATCAGCTTGACCATGGTGTTGTCGCTGACGTGATCGCTAAAGCGGACCTTATAGCCGATACAGCCGCCCGGCTCCGATTGCAGCTCCTCGGCGATACGGTTGGCCACGGTTCGCGCGGCCAGACGGCGCGGCTGGGTATGGCCGATTAGCCCTTTCAGCCCGCGGCCCAGCTCCATGCAGATTTTTGGCAGCTGGGTGGTTTTACCCGAACCGGTCTCCCCGGCGACAATCACCACCTGGTGATCGCGTACCGCCTCGAGAATTTCTTGTTTTTTCTGGCTAACCGGCAGATTTTCCGGATAGGTGATGGCCGGACGCGCCGCTTCGCGCAGCAGGACTTTACTGGCTGCCTGGCTTATCTCCTGCGCCATCTCCTGAAGGATGGCCTGTTGCGATTCAGGATTTTTAACCTTCTTCACGCCGTGCAGACGGCGGGCAAAGCGCGTTTTGTCGCGCAGCATCAGGCCGTCGAGCTGTTGATAAAGCTGGGGGAAGGTGATTTTTTGTTGTTCTGTCATAGCGTTATCGGGCAGAGCTCTGCCGGGAAAATCTCTTTTGAAGTATTGCCTTAGAGTACCACATCTGCGCCACTCATGCCTTGTTCAAAAAATCTGAACATAGGATTCGATATATTGCGCTATCTCTGTGGCGCGATTGTGAATACAGTGTCATCAAGCACCAGGGCACTGACCCGTCAATCACATTAAAAAAGGAAACACCCATGAGCAAAGTATTAGTTCTGAAATCCAGTATTCTGGCAGGGTACTCACAATCTGGTCAGCTTTCCGACTATTTTGTTGAACAATGGCAGGAAAAACACCCGGGCGACGAGATCACCGTGCGTGACCTGGCCGCTAATCCGATCCCGGTTCTGGATGGTGAACTGGTTGGCGCCCTGCGTCCGAGCGACGCGCCGCTGACTCCGCGTCAGCAGGAAGCGCTGGCCCTTTCCGACGAGCTGATCGCTGAACTGAAAGGCAACGATGTGATTGTTATCGCTGCGCCGATGTACAACTTCAACATCCCGACGCAGTTGAAAAACTATTTCGACCTGGTGGCTCGCGCCGGCGTTACCTTCCGCTACACCGAAAAAGGGCCGGAAGGTCTGGTGACCGGTAAACGCGCGGTCGTTGTGACCAGCCGCGGCGGTATCCATAAAGATACCCCGACCGACCTGGTCACCCCGTACCTGTCCACCTTCCTCGGCTTCATCGGCATCACCGACGTGAACTTCGTGTTCGCCGAAGGTATCGCTTACGGCCCGGAAGTCGCGGCCAAAGCGCAGTCTGACGCGAAAGCGGCCATCGACAGCGTGGTTGCAGCCTAATAGTTAACTCCTCTCGCTTCCTGCGGGAGGAGATTTTTTTTGTTTTTTCTCGTAGCGCAAATACCCCACCACGCCTCCGCCGCCATCTTTTGGATGATTCACGCCGTCGTTGACTTCCACGCAAGGAAAATCGAAAGGTGAAACGCCGTCAATGCAGGCCACATTCACCCCATACTGCTGTGGGTTTGATCGCCGTTGATGAAAGGTGTAGATCCCGCATACCGAGCAGAAAAAGTGCACGGCTTCCCCTGTATTAAAGCGATACTCTGTGAGCTTATCCCTGCCGCGTACCACATCGATTCCTGAACGCGGCGAAGAGACCGCGACCGCCCCACGCATTCGACAATATGAACAGTTACAGCGCCGAACGGTGTTGAAGCCGTCGCTGAGCTCAACGGTAAAGGCCACCGTACCGCAGTGACAGTGAGCGGATAATTTCTCTGCCATTATATTTACTCCTCAAGTGGAGGATTTTGGCCGCAGGTTTTCATCAAACTCCAGCCGCTTACGCCCTTCTTCCACTTCCCGTAATGGCTCAACCTGGTGCAGCGTCTGCTTACAGCGTTCCACCAGCACCTGATATTCACGGGTACCGTGCTTTTTCCACGCCAGCTCCTGTTCGCTCAGGACGCGAATCGCTTTTGCCGGGCTGCCGATAATCAGATGGTTGGCGGGCATCTCGGCGTTGGCTTTGACGAAGGCCGAGGCGCCGACAATGCTGTTTTCGCCGATAGTCGCCCCGTCGATAATCACCGCGCTCATCCCCACCAGCGCATTGCGGCCAATTACGCAGCCGTGCAGAATAGCGCCGTGGCCGATATGGCCCTCCTCTTCCACCACCGTATCCTGGCCTGGGAAGCCGTGCATCACGCAGTTGTCCTGTATATTGGCCCCGTCTTTGACCACGATGCGGCCAAAATCGCCGCGCAGGCTGGCGTTGGGCCCAACATAGACCCCTTTGCCGAGGATCACGTCGCCAATCAACACCGCGGTCGGGTGGACGTAACTCTCCTCCGGCACCACAGGGGTCAGTCCATCAATCTGATAAATCGGCATGCAACCTCCTTATGCGCCCGGCAAACCGCCAAAGCGCTGATAATAGAGCGGGCCCGGCGCGGGAAGCTCGCCGACCGAGCTTTCACCTTTCTCGCTGACGAACGCCAGCGCGCCGGGACTCACCCGTTGGTAAATATTGATACATAGCTGGCGGGCGGTTTGCCCCGCCCAGTGCGCCGGCAGCAGCTCTTCCGGCAGCAGCGGATCTTTGAGCACCACTCGGCGATAGAAATGAATCAGCAGGAGCTGGATCTGAAAGCTGCGCTCCGGCGTTAACTCCGCGGGGTCGCAGTCACGGAGCAGCGGCAGTATCGGCCGGAATAGCGAGATGAACGATTCATACATCTCGTTTTGTTCGGTGAGATGCCAGCACTCCTCTACCCGGCTGCGCAGCGCCGCCCGGGAGAGCGCCAGCGGCGAGTGGGCTTCAAAACAGATGACGTTTTCGGCGACGCCTGCTTCGTGGAGCAGCGACTGGACATCCGCCAGCTTTTGCGACGGCGAGGCTAACAGGCTCGGCGCCAGCGCGCCAAATCCCTGCCACAGCAGCTGCTTTTTGACGTCGGCCAGCACATTTTTTTCCAGGCCTTCTGAAAGCAACAGCAGCCAGGTACCATCCCATTCCGGGGCGTTCGCGCGATAAATTTTATGTTCCGCACGACGGGTCAGGCGCAGCCCTTTGTCGCTCAGACGATAGAAGCTGCGGCGGCCGATACGGACGACATCAAGCCACTCTTCTTTATTGAGGCGAAACAGCGCGGTGCGGACGAAGCGCTCGCCGAAGCCTAATCCTTCCAGCAGCGCCGCGACGCTGCCCAGCCACACTTCCCCACCGCGTTGTAATAAGGCGTCGCCATACAGCGAGGCGATCAATGACGTGCCGCTGATCGGCGTCGCCGTCACGGCTTGTTGAATAAAGGCGTCGAGTTTACTCATCTGATTCATGCTGTTGTTATATTTTTCCTTTATGAATCATAGCACAGGAATTTCCCCGGCTGAGGGCGTAAAGGCCTCAGCCGGGCTAACCGCGTAGCCCCGGTCAGCGCAGCGCCACCGGGGAGAGGTTTAACCGCTGACCACCGCTTTACGCAGATCAAATACCCGACAGGCTTTGCCTTCAGAGCGCGGAATGCTGCCGCAGTTGACGATAGTGATATCGGTGGAGATCCCGACCATCGACTTGATGCGGTGGCGCAACTGGTGACAAATCTGGCAGCGCTGCTCGTGACTCAGCGCCAGCCCGCTCTCTTTCAGCTCCACGCGCACCGCCAGCGAATCAAGATGGCCGCGGCGATTGACCTCCAGCTGGTAGTGCGGCGCCAGATGTTCAAACTTAAGGATCTCCTCTTCCAGCTGCGACGGGAAGACGTTAACCCCGCGGATGATCAGCATATCGTCGCTGCGTCCGCTGATGCGGTCCATACGGCGCATGGTGCGGGCGGTGCCCGGCAGCAGGCGCGTCAGATCGCGGGTACGATAGCGGATCACCGGCAGCGCCTCTTTGGTCAACGTGGTGAACAGCAGTTCGCCGTGTTCGCCATCGGCCAGCGGCGTGCCGTCGTCCGGGTTAACGATTTCCGGGAAGAAGTGGTCTTCCCAGATGGTCGGGCCGTCAACAGTCTCCAGACACTCCATCGCCACCCCCGGGCCCATCACCTCCGACAGACCGTATATGTCCAGGGCGGTGATCCCCAGCCGGCGCTCGATCTCCGCGCGCATCGCCAGGGTCCACGGCTCGGCGCCAAAGACGCCGACGCGTAATGAACAGCCGCGGGCATCGCCGTCCATCTGGCGCTCCAGCTCTTCAATCAGATTCAGACAGTAGGACGGCGTCACCATGATCATATCCGGCTTGAAATCACGGATCAGCTGCGCCTGTTTTTCGGTCTGTCCGCCGGACATCGGGATCACCGTCGCGCCTAAGCGTTCCGCGCCGTAGTGCGCGCCAAGGCCGCCGGTGAACAGGCCATAGCCGTAGGCGACGTGAATTTTATCTTTCGCCGTGCCGCCGGCGGCGCGCAGCGAACGGGCGACGATATTGGCCCAGTTATCAATATCGTTCTGCGTGTAGCCCACCACCGTCGGTTTGCCGGTGGTCCCGGAAGAGGCGTGAATGCGCACCACCTGCTCCATCGGCACCGCGAAGGTATCGAAGGGATAGTTGTCGCGCAGATCCTGTTTGGTGGTGCACGGGAATTTGGTCAGGTCGCTCAGTTCGCGAAAGTCGTCAGGGTGCACGCCGGCGGCGTCGAATTTGCGACGATACATCGGCACATTGTTATACGCATGATTCAGGGTCCACTTCAGCCGTTGGGTTTGCAGGGCCTGCAGCTCATCACGCGAGGCGGTTTCAATCGGATCTAATTTTGTAGTAGTTATCATTGTAGGGTACTCGCAGGTAAATTAGCTCACACTCGCTCGAGGATCATGGCGATGCCCTGACCCACGCCAATACACATCGTACACAACGCATAGCGCCCGCCGCGGCGCTGCAGCTCAAGGCTGGCGCTCAGCGCCAGACGCGCGCCGCTCATGCCCAGCGGATGGCCTAACGCGATGGCGCCGCCGTTGGGATTCACATGCGCCGCATCGTCCGGCACGCCAAGCTGTCTGAGCACGCCCAGGGCCTGGGCGGCGAAGGCCTCATTCAGCTCAATCAGATCCATATCGTGGATATTGAGTCCCGCCCGCTCCAGCACTTTACGCACCGCCGGTACCGGCCCCAGCCCCATCAGCCGCGGTTCGACCCCTGCCGTCGCCATCGCCACGATACGCGCGCGCGGCGTGAGCCCCTGGATAGCGGCCTGCTGTTCGCTGGCGACGATCAGCGCCGCGGCGCCATCGTTGACGCCGGAAGCATTGCCCGCGGTAATGACGCCGCCCTGGCGGAACGGCGCTTTCAGTTGCGCCAGCTGCTCAAGCGTGGTTTCCGGGCGCGGATGCTCGTCCTCGCGCACGTCGCTGACCGCCCCTTTCCGTCCGACAATCTGCACCGGCACGATCTCCTGCGCCAGAATGCCATCGCGCTGGGCCTGCGCCGTGCGCTGCTGGCTGCGCCAGGCGAAAGCATCCTGATCGGCGCGGCTAATATTTAACAATTCAGCTACATTCTCGGCCGTTTCCGGCATGCTGTCAGTTCCGAAGTGTTGCGCCATGAGCGGGTTCACAAAACGCCAGCCAATGGTGGTGTCAAACAGCTCCGCCTGACGCTGATACGGCGCGCTGGCCTTCCCCATCACAAACGGCGCGCGCGACATCGACTCCACGCCGCCGGCAATCAGCAGATCGGCATCGCCGGCTTTGATCGCTCTGGCGGCAAAGCCGATCGCATCCAGACCAGACCCACATAGACGGTTAATCGTGGTGCCCGGTACGGTATGCGGGAAACCGGCCAACAGCGTCGCCATATGCGCCACATTGCGGTTATCTTCACCCGCCTGATTCGCGCAGCCGTAAATCACGTCATCGATCGCGGTCGGGTCAAGCCTGGGGTTGCGGCTCAGCAGCGCCCGCAGCGGGATCGCCGCCAGGTCGTCGGCGCGCACGCTGGCCAGCGCGCCGCCGTAGCGGCCAATCGGCGTGCGGATCCCGTCACAAATAAAGGCCTCGCGCATTAGACTTCTCCTGTGATTGTGCCGCCGATGCGGTGCGATTTGCCGCGAAACAGGGCCACAATTTTTTGCTGTTGATTAACAATTTCAATGTCGTAGACCCCGGTCAGCTTGCCCTGCTGTTTGACTCGGGCGGTGGCGACCAGCCGGTCCCCGGCAAACGCCGGGCGAAGGAAATCAATGCTGGCCGCCGAAGCCACCGCCGCCAGCCCCTGGCTGTTACAGGCGTAGGCGAAAGCGGTATCGGCAAGGGTAAATAGCTGACCGCCGTGACAGGTTTGATGGCCGTTAAGCATGTCCGGCGAGACGGTCATGGTCATCTGCGCAAAACCATCGTCCATTTCGATAAGTTCGATCCCCATCTTTCTGGCGCAGGTATCTTTTTCGTACATCACGCGCGCGTTGCGCCACGGATCATTGCTCATGGTGCTTCTCCATTAGCGCCTTCTGGCGCAACAGGGAACCGGGGCGATAGCGCTCCTCGCCATAATGGTGATGCAGGTTCTCCAGCAGGCGCAGCACGCGGCGCCAGCCGAGGCTTTCCCCCCACGCCAGCGGGCCCTGCGGGTAGTTGACGCCAAGACGCATGGCGGTATCGATATCCTGCGCGCTGGCCACCCCTTTCTGCAGTGCGTCCAGCGCTTCGTTAACCAGCATCGCCACCGTGCGCCACACCAGCAGGCCGGGATAATCGGCGATGCGCAGCACTTTCTTGCCCTGCTGCTGGAAATAGTGCACCGCTTTGTCCGTCGCCGCCGGCGCGTTGGTCGCCGCGGCGGCCAGCACCACCGTATCGCTGGCGCACAGGTCATACACCACCACCGGACGACGATGCTTAACGCTCAGCGCCAGGGCGGTTTCGCCTTCGGTCTCCAGCAACAAAAGCTCGTCCAGCTCGGTGACACTGTCACTTACCGTCATCACGGATTGCGCGCCAGTGGCGACCGGCGTCAGCGTCACCTCCGGCTGCGTCTCCGCAGGCCAGCGATAGACGCCGTGACCGCTCTTTTTCCCCAATCGCCCGGCCAGCGCCAGCTCCTGCTGCAGGAGCGATGGCAGGTAACGCCGGTCCTGCCAGAAGGCGTTAAATACCGAGCAGGTCACGGCGAAGTTGACGTCCTGGCCAATCAGGTCCGTCAGCGCCAGGGGCCCCATCGGGAAGCCGCCGCCGTCACGCAAAGCGGCATCGATAACCTCCGGGGCGGCCACCTGCTCCTCCAGCGCCCGCCAGGCTTCAGCATAGAACGGACGCGCCACGCGGTTAACGATAAAGCCGGGCGTCGAGCGGCAGCGAACCGGCCGTTTCCCCCAGCCGCTCACGCACTGGCACAGCTGCTCCACCACTTCCGCAGACGTCGCCAGGCCGCTGACAACCTCCACCAGCTGCATGACCGGCGCCGGATTAAAGAAGTGCAGCCCGGCCACCCGCTCCGGGTTTTTGACCCCGGCGGCGATGGCGGTAATCGAAATCGACGAGGTGTTGCTGGTCAGCAATGTTGACGGCGAGCAGATCGCCGCCAGCTGCGCGAACAGCGCCGCTTTCACCTCCAGCCGTTCAGAGGCCGCTTCGATCACTAAATCTGCGTCGGCCAGCGCGGCTAAATCGTGGGCCGGATGCAGGCGCGCCAGCAGCGCGTCGGCCTGCTCTGACGCCAGTTTGCCGCGCTCGACCCGAGAGGCAAGACGCCTGGCAATGCCATCGATCGCCCGGACGATGGCCTGATGATCGATGTCGTAAATCAGTACCGGGTGCCCGGCGGCAGCAGCCACTTCGGCGATGCCGGCCCCCATGGTGCCGCTGCCGATCACCGCCACGTTGGCTAAGGATGTCGTCATCATCTATTTCCCGCTGAACTGTGGTGGCCGTTTGGCCAGAAACGCGCTGACCCCTTCGCGGTAATCATCGCTGCGCCCGGCGAGGCGCTGATAATCGCGCTCCAGATCCAGCTGCGCGTCGAGACTGTTGGTTTCCGCCGCCAGCAGCGCCTTTTTAATCAGCCCAAGACCAAACGTCGGCTGGGCCGCCAGATGGCGCGCCAGCTGCAGACTGGTATCCGCCAGTTCGGCATCGTCCACCAGTTGCCAGATCATTCCCCACTGCGCGGCCTGTTCCGCGCTGAGGCTGTCGCCCAGCAGCGCCAGCCCCATCGCGCGCGCGCGGCCGGCCACCCGCGGCAGGAACCAGCTGCCGCCGCAGTCCGGCACCAGCCCGAGCTTGCTGAACGCCATCACAAACTTGGCCGAACGCGCGGCCAGCACGATATCGCAGCCCAGCGCCAGGGTGGCGCCTGCGCCAGCGGCTACGCCGTTGACCGCGCAGATAACCGGTTTCGGCAGCGCCGCCAGACGGCGCACTAACGGGTTGTAAAAGCGTTCCACCGACAGGCCGAGATCCGGCGGCGGCCCACTGGGGTCGACGTTGCGGTCATTCAGATCCTGGCCGGCGCAAAATCCGCGGCCGGCGCCGGTGATCAGCAGGCAACGCACGCCGTCGTCGCGCTCGGCCTGCTTCAGACATTCCGCCAGCTGCTGATGCATCCGATCGTTAAAACTGTTGAGGCGGTCCGGGCGATTGAGAGTGATGGTCATGACGCCCTGTTCCACTGCGCTGAGAATGAAAGCTTCCACGATTAGCGTCCTTTAAAGTCCGGGTTACGTTTTTGTAAGAAGGCGTCGATGCCTTCGCGGCGGTCTTCGGTGGCGCTCAGCAGGCTGAACAGCTGGCGCTCCTGCTGGAGACCGGCCTGCAGGCTCACTTCCTGCGACAGGCGCAGCGACTGTTTCGCCGCCCGCAGCGCCAGCGGCGCATGGCGGGCGATGGTGGTCGCCAGTTGCAGGGCATACTCATCGGTTAACGCCGCCGGATGGACATCGCTCACCAGCCCGGCCTGCTGCGCCTGACGGGCGTCAATACTCTCGCCGCTCAGCACCATCCGGCTGGCCAGCGCCTTGCCAACGCTGCGGATCAGCCGCTGGGTGCCGCCAGCGCCCGGCATTATGCCGAGGGTAATTTCCGGCAGGCCAAAGCGGGCGTTGTCCCCGGCGACAATCAGATCGCACAGCAGGGCCAGCTCGCAGCCGGCGCCGAGGGCGTAGCCGTTGACCGAGGCGATCAGCGGTTTGGGGAAGGCATCGATACGCGCCCACAGCCGCGGGCGGATATCGTCCAGGGTCGCCGGGAGATCTTTCTCCGCCATCTCATTCAGGTCGGCCCCGGCGGCAAAGAAGCGCGGGTTACCGCTGATGACGCAGACGCTGACGCGGTTATCAGCGGCCGCGACCTCCAGCGCCTCGGCAATCTGGGTTAATAAGGCATTGTTCAGTGCATTGCGGGCCTGCGGACGGTTGAGCGTCAGCTGCAGCACCCGGCCATGGCGGTGGATCAGCAGCTCGCTCATGCCATCCCCCGCGCGTCAAAGTCGACAACTACGTCGCCGCTGGTGGGCAGCGCCTGGCAGCTCAGTACATAACCCGCCGCCAGCTCATCCGCTTCGAGGCTATAGTTGGCGGCCATCGCCACTTCGCCGCGCAGCACTTTGCATTTACAGGTGGCGCACACCCCGCCCTTGCAGGCAAACGGCAGGTCTGCCCCCTGACGCAATGCGGCATCCAGGATGCTGTCGTCTTCGGCGCTGAGGGCGATCAGCCGATCGCGCCCGTCCTGGCGGATGGTGACCGTGCGTCCCTCCGCCTGCACCCCGGCGGCGCGCTTAACGCTGCCGCCCGGCGTATTGAAGCGTTCGAGATGAATCGATTTCTCCGCTACGCCAAGTTCACGTAACGTTGCTTCCGCCTCGTCCATCATCGTCGCCGGACCGCAGATAAAGGCCTCGTCGAAACGGCTGAAATCCAGCAGATGGTCAGCGAGCTGGCGCAGTTTGTCGCCGTCAATGCGCCCCTGTAAAAGATCGCTGTCCATCGACTCCTGGCTGAACAGATGTATCACCTGCAGGCGCTGCGGATAGCGGTCTTTTAAATCGGCTAGCGCCTGGCGGAACATCATGCTGTGGCTGTTGCGGTTACCGTAGATCAGCGTGAAGCGACTGTACGGCTCGGTGGCCAGGGTGGCGCTAACGATCGCCATCATCGGCGTGATCCCGGAGCCGGCGGCAATCGCCAGATAGTCGCCCTGCCGTTCGGCCTGAGGCTGATAGCCGAAATGCCCCTGCGGCACCATCACCTCCAGCTCCATCCCCTGCTGGATATCGTGCTGGGCGTAGCGCGAGAAGCGCCCGCCGTCGATGGCTTTGATCGCGACGCTGATCTCTCCCGGCGTGCGGCTGCGGCAGATGGAGTAACAGCGGCGCAGCTCTTCACCGCCCAGACGGGCTTTTAGCGTCAGATGCTGGCCCGGGCGAAAACAGTATTCCGCCTGCAGGGCTTGCGGGATCGCAAAAGTGATGGTCACCGCATCGCGGGTTTCCGGCTCGACTCTCGCCACCTTAAGCGAATGGAACGTCGTCATGGCAACCTCAAATACATTTAAAGTAATCAAAAGGTTCCCGGCAGCTGTCGCAGCGATAGAGCGCTTTGCAGGCCGTGGAACCGAATTCGCTAAGCAGCGAGGTATGGGTGCTGCCGCAGCGTGGACAACTCACCTCGGCGGGCATATCCGCATGGCAGGCGTGCCCCTGGGGCGGGCTGATGCCGTACTGGCGCAGGCGCTCGCGGGCATCCTGACTCATCCAGTCGGTGGTCCACGGCGGATCCAGCTGCAGGACGATGTGGACCGGCAGATAACCATGCTCGCTCATCACTGCGCGGATCTCCCCCAGCAGATGCTCCGTCGCCGGACAGCCCGAATAAGTCGGGGTAAAGCCAATCACCCAGCCGTCGCCGTGGCGCGCGACGCTGCGCACCATGCCGAGATCGGTGATGGTCAGCACCGGTACTTCCGGGTCCGGGATCGCGCTTAACAATCCCCAGATAGCACGCACCTCGGCGGGAGCGATGTCATCTAAACGTTGCATCTTCTCCTCCCTTACCACTGCAGGCCGGGATGCGAACGCTGCAGATATTGCATCTCCGCCAGTAGCGGGCCGAGATGTTCACTGTGCAGCCCCTGTTTGCCGCCGCTGCGGAAGGCCGCTTCCTGCGGGATCGATAAGCCTGAGTCAAGCAGCGCGGTATGCACGGTGCTTTGCCATTCGGCCTGAAGCTCGCGCGGATCAACCGCAATGCCCTGCCCGACCAGGCTGAGCTCCAGGTCATCGGCAAGGAACAGTTCGCCGGTGAAGCGCCACAGATTGTCGACCGCCTGCTGCATTTTGCGATTTGATAATTCGGTGCCGTTGCCAAGACGCTCCAGCCAGCCACGGCTGAAGCGCTGGTGGTAGCGCACCTCTTTCAGTCCTTTAGCGGCAATGGCCGCCAGCTGCGCATCGCGGCTGTTCACCAGCCGGCTGTACAGGGCGACGTGCCAGACGTCGATAAAGAACTGGCGGGCGATGGTGTCGGCAAAATTGCCGTTGGGCTGCTCCACCAGCAGCAGGTTGCTGAACTGGCGCTCATCGCGGCCGAAGGCCAGGGTATCTTCGTCGCCGCAGCCGTTAAGCTCGGCGGCATAGCTTAAAAAGTTGCGCGCCTGGCCAAGCAGGTCGAGGCCGATGTTGGCCAATGCCAGATCGATCTCCAGCTCCGGGGCATGGCCGCACCAGGCGCCTAAACGCTGGGCCAGCACCAGGCCGTTGTCGCCAAGACGCAGAGCGTAGGTGGCGACGGGATTCGGGTTATTCATCGCCGCCTCACATATGTTCCATGCCGTCCGGCACGGTATAGAAAGTCGGATGGCGGTAGACTTTGCTTTCCGCCGGGTCGAAGAATTCGCCGCGATCTTCCGGCTGCGAAGCAACGATTTCGCTGGCCTTCACCACCCAAATGGAGCAGCCTTCGCTGCGGCGGGTGTAGGCGTCGCGGGCGTTTTCCAGCGCCATTTGATCGTCGGCGGCATGCAGGCTGCCGACGTGACGATGGGAAAGCCCCTGTTTGCTGCGAACGAACACTTCATATAACGGCCAGTAAACTTTGCTCATGTTGTCTCTCCTTATGCCGCGCTGCGGGCCTGCTGTTTTTGCGCATGGGCCAGCGCGGCTTCGCGCACCCATTCGCCCTCTTCCCAGGCCTTACGCTTGGCGGCCAGGCGTTCGTGATTGCAAATCCCACGGCCGCTAATCACCTCGTTAAATTCCTGCCAGTCGATTTCGCCGAAGCGGTAGTGGCCGCTGGCTTCATCAAACTGCAAATCCGGGTCCGGGACGGTCATGCCGAGGATCTCCACCTGCGGCACGGTGTTGTCGACGAAGCGTTGACGCAGCTCGTCGTTGGAGTGCAGTTTGATTTTCCACGCCATGCTGCGGGCGCTGTTTGGCGAGTTGTCGTCGTTGGGGCCAAACATCATCAGCGCTGGCCACCAGAAACGATTGATGGCGTCCTGCAGCATTTGCCGCTGCGCGTCATTGCCCTGCGCCAGCGCCATGCAGGCTTCGAATCCCTGGCGCTGGTGAAAGCTCTCTTCTTTGCAGATTTTGACCATCGCCCGGGCATAGGGCCCGTAGGAGGTCCGGCACAGCGCCACCTGGTTGACGATAGCCGCGCCATCCACCAGCCAGCCGATCACGCCGATATCCGCCCAGCTCAGCGTCGGGTAGTTAAAAATGGAGGAGTATTTCATCTGCCCGTCGAGCATCTTCTGATACAGGTCTTCCCGGGCGCAGCCAAGGGTTTCCGCGGCGCTATAGAGATAGAGCCCGTGTCCAGCCTCATCCTGTACCTTAGCCAACAGGATCGCTTTGCGGCGCAGCGTCGGCGCGCGGGTGATCCAGTTGCCTTCCGGCAGCATGCCGACGATCTCCGAGTGCGCGTGCTGGCCTATCTGCCGAATCAAGGTCTTACGGTAGGCATCCGGCATCCAGTCCTGCGGTTCGATGGCCGTTTCCTGCGCGATGCGCTGGTCAAAGCGTTGTTCTTCTGTCACGTCATCACCTTTATGATTCCGATATTCACAACAAAAAAATTTATGTGAATCACTTTGTTTATTGAAGGTTACATATTGGTTAAATAAAACCACAAATTTTGTTTGCTCTTTTTGTGATGATCTCCGCAAAACCTTTTGTAAACCACAATAAATACAGTAAGTTAAGCATAAGGCGTAACGCCATCGCGATCACAATGTTAATAATTTATTAAATACTGGCTTGCATTTTATGATTCATAAAAGAACTATTTATAGATATCACACGTAACACATTTGGAGATTTGCGATGCAGCAGTTAGCCAGCTACTTATCCGGCGCCTGGCAGACCGGCCGGGGCCGCGCCCGTACTATTCATCACGCCATCACCGGCACGGCGCTGTGGGAGGTGACCAGTGAAGGTCTGGATATGGCGCAGGCGCGCCGCTTCGCGATTGAGCGCGGCGGTAAGGCGCTGCAAGCCATGACCTTTATTGAACGCAGCGCGATGTTAAAAGCGGTGGCGAAACACTTGCTGGCGCAGAAAGACCAGTTCTACGCCATCTCGGCGCAAACCGGCGCCACCCGCGCCGACAGTTGGGTGGATATTGAAGGCGGTATCGGTACCCTTTTCACCTATGCCGGGCTGGGCAGTCGCGAACTGCCGGACGATATCCTGTGGCCGGAAGACGAGCTGATCCCGCTCTCAAAACAGGGCGGTTTTGCCGCCCGTCACGTGCTGACCTCAAAATCAGGCGTCGCCGTCCATATCAACGCCTTCAACTTTCCCTGCTGGGGAATGCTGGAAAAACTGGCCCCCACGTGGCTGGCCGGTATGCCAGCTATCATTAAACCGGCAACCGCTACCGCCCAGCTCACCCAGGCAATGGTGAAAGCGATTGTCGACAGCGGCCTGGTTCCGGAGGGCGCCATCAGCCTGATTTGCGGCGGCGCGGGCGATCTGCTCGACCACCTCGATAGCCAGGACGTGGTGACCTTTACCGGCTCTGCCGCCACCGGCCAGCAGCTGCGGTCGCACCCCAACCTGGTGGCCAAATCGATTCCCTTTACCATGGAAGCGGATTCGCTCAACTGCTGTGTCTTAGGCGAAGACGTCACGCCGGAGCAACCGGAGTTCGCGCTGTTTATCCGGGAAGTGGTCCGCGAGATGACGGCGAAAGCCGGACAAAAATGTACCGCTATCCGCCGCATCATCGTCCCGCTGGCGCAGATCAATGCGGTTAGCGATGCGCTGATCGCCCGCCTGCATAAAGTGACCGTCGGCGACCCGGCGCAGGAAGGGATTAAGATGGGGGCGCTGGTTAATCACGAGCAGCGTCGGGACGTACAGGAGAGCGTCAATAAACTGATTGCCGCCGGCTGCGAAGCGCTGCTTGGCGGACAGGCGGACCTCAGCGCGGCCGGAGCCTTTTTCCCGCCGACGCTGCTCTACTGCGCGCAGCCGGATGAAACCCCGGCGGTTCACGCCATTGAAGCCTTTGGCCCGGTGGCGACCCTGATGCCCTACCAGGACCGCCAGCATGCGCTGACGCTGGCACGCGCCGGCGGCGGCAGCCTGGCGGGGACGCTGGTTACCGCCAGCGGCGAACTGGCGCGGGAGTTTATCCTCGGCGCCGCCCGCGCGCATGGCCGTATTCAGATCCTGAACGAAGCATCCTCCGCAGAATCAACCGGCCACGGTTCGCCGCTGCCGCAGCTGGTGCACGGCGGCCCCGGCCGCGCCGGCGGCGGAGAGGAGCTAGGCGGACTGCGTTCGGTGAAACACTATATGCAGCGCACCGCCGTCCAGGGCAGCCCAACGATGCTGGCGACCATCGGCCAGCAGTGGGTACGCGGCGCCCAGGTGAGCGAAGATCGCATTCACCCGTTTCGCAAATATTTCGAAGAGATCCAGCCCGGCGACAGTTTGCTGACCCCGCGCCGGACACTGACCGAAGCGGATATCGTTAACTTCGCCTGCCTGAGCGGCGACCATTTCTACGCCCACATGGACAAAATCGCCGCCGCCGAGTCGATTTTCGGCGAGCGGGTGGTTCACGGTTATTTCCTGATCTCCGCGGCGGCCGGTCTGTTCGTCGATGCCGGCGTCGGGCCGGTTATCGCCAACTACGGCATGGAAAACCTGCGCTTTATTGAGCCGGTCAAACCGGGCGACACTATTCAGGTTCGCCTCACCTGTAAGCGGAAAACGGTCAAGCGGCAGCGCAGCGCTGAGGAGAAAGCCACCGGCGTGGTGGAATGGGCGGTGGAGATTTTCAACCAGCACCAGCAGGCGGTGGCGCTGTATTCCATTCTCACCCTGGTGGCGCGCCAGCAGGGGGATTTCCCGGCGTAATGGCAGAAAATAGACCGCTGGCGCTCTGTTGGCCGGTCCTTGAGCTATTGCTTCTGCAATCGGTTTGCAACGGTTTCGCCCCGGGAAAACGTTTGTTCTGTGTGATTTATCTCAAGGCGCAGGGGGCGAAAACAGCTACCGGACAGTTCCTTCTCCCTCCGGTAGAGGGTCAGGGTGAGGGGAAGTACTGAAGTGTGGTTCTTTATGTTGTCTGTGGCTTCAGCGCACATTGCGCTCCCGGTTAATTTTTCTTCATTCTGTTTTCCGTGGCGCAGGGAGCGCACAGGGGGCGGCCAGTCGCCGCCGCCCCCTGTACCCCCGGGCTCCGGCCAGCAAAATCGCCGCTGCGCGGTCCCTTCGACTTATCCCTGCAGGCTTCGGGTCGGGCCGAGGCAGCGTCCATGCAAAACACGGCCCTCAGCCCGCATCCATGCGGGCTGCCCCGGCCTGCCGGGAACGTCTCAGCGATTTTGAGGCCGCCAGCACCGGCAGTTTCAGCGGCCCCAGCGCTAGCGCCAGCAGTGATTTGGGGCTGTAGGCCGGGTAAGGCGCAGCCGCCACCCGGCAAAAAATCGGCGCACGTGTTCAATGCCTCTGCGGAGGCATTTTTTACGTCCCTCTGGCAAAACTGACAAATAACCTGGCAAGAGCAAACAAACGCTACGGCGCCGCGGGCTGGTAGCTTAAGGGTGACAAAGCCGACATTCGCAGCGGCATAAGACAACACAACAATAAGATGAGGTCACAATGGCAAACGGCTTGAAATTTTCCCCGCGTAAAACCGCGCTGGCTCTCGCTGTCGCGGTGGTTTGCGCCTGGCAATCACCGGTCTTCGCTCACGGTAGCGAAGCCCACATGGTACCGCTGGATAAAACGCTGCAGGCGTTCGGTGCTGACGTGCACTGGGATGACTATGCGCAAATGTTTACCCTGGTAAAAGATGGCGCTTACGTCAAAGTGAAGCCGGGCGCCAAAACCGCGATCGTCAACGGTAAACCCCTTGATCTGCCGGTGCCGGTGGTGATGAAGGAAGGTAAAGCCTGGGTCTCCGATACCTTTATCAACGACGTGTTCCAGTCGGGTCTCGATCAGACCTTCCAGGTGGAAAAACGCCCTCACCCGTTAAACTCGCTCTCGGCGGCGGAAATCAGCGAAGCGGTGACCATTGTCAAAACCGCGCCGGAGTTCCAGCCGAATACCCGCTTTACTGAGATTTCCCTGCACGAGCCGGATAAAGCGGCGGTATGGGCCTTTGCCCTGCAGGGAACGCCCGTTGATGCCCCCCGCACTGCCGATGTGGTGATGCTCGATGGCAAACATGTCATTGAAGCCGTCGTCGATCTGCAAAACAAAAAAATCCTCTCATGGACGCCGATCAAAGGCGCGCACGGCATGGTGCTGCTCGATGATTTCGCCAGCGTGCAGAACATCATCAACGCCAGCAGCGAATTCGCGGCGGTGCTGAAAAAACACGGTATTACCGATCCTGGCAAGGTGGTCACCACCCCGCTCACCGTCGGCTACTTCGATGGCAAAGATGGCCTGCAGCAGGATGCGCGTCTGCTGAAGGTGGTCAGCTATCTCGATACCGGCGACGGCAACTACTGGGCGCACCCGATTGAAAACCTGGTGGCGGTGGTCGACCTGGAAGCAAAGAAAATCATCAAAATCGAGGAAGGCCCGGTGATTCCGGTGCCGATGGAACCGCGTCCGTATGATGGCCGCGACCGCAACGCCCCGGCGGTGAAACCGCTGGATATTACTGAACCGGAAGGCAAAAACTATACCATTACCGGGGATACCATTCACTGGCGGAACTGGGATTTCCATCTGCGTCTTAACTCGCGCGTCGGGCCAATCCTCTCGACGGTGACCTACAACGATAACGGCAAAAAACGCCAGGTAATGTATGAAGGTTCGCTCGGCGGGATGATCGTCCCCTACGGCGACCCGGACGTCGGCTGGTATTTCAAAGCCTATCTGGACTCCGGCGATTACGGCATGGGCACCCTGACCTCGCCGATTGTACGCGGCAAAGACGCGCCGTCGAATGCGGTGCTGCTGGATGAAACCATCGCCGACTACACCGGCGCGCCGACCACCATCCCGCACGCCGTCGCCATATTCGAGCGCTACGCCGGGCCGGAATATAAGCACCTGGAGATGGGCAAGCCCAACGTCAGTACCGAGCGCCGGGAGCTGGTGGTGCGCTGGATCAGCACCGTCGGCAACTACGACTATATCTTTGACTGGGTATTCCACGACAACGGCACCATCGGTATCGACGCCGGCGCCACCGGGATTGAGGCGGTGAAAGGCGTGCTGGCGAAAACCATGCACGACCCGAGCGCCAAAGAAGATACCCGCTACGGAACGCTGATAGACCATAATATTGTCGGCACCACCCACCAGCATATCTATAACTTCCGCCTCGACCTCGACGTGGACGGCGAAAACAACACCCTGGTGGCGATGGACCCGGAGGTGAAGCCCAACACCGCCGGCGGCCCGCGCACCAGCACCATGCAGGTGAATCAGTACACGATTGACAGCGAACAGAAAGCGGCGCAGAAATTCGACCCGGGTACGATTCGCCTGCTGAGCAACACCAGCAAAGAGAACCGCATGGGTAACCCCGTCTCTTACCAGATCATCCCTTACGCTGGGGGCACCCATCCGGCGGCGACCGGCGCTAAGTTCGCCCCCGACGAGTGGATCTACCATCGTCTGAGCTTTATGGATAAACAGCTGTGGGTGACGCGTTACCACCCGACAGAGCGTTATCCGGAAGGCAAATACCCCAACCGCTCCGCTCACGATACCGGGTTAGGCCAGTATGCCAAGGACGATGAGTCGCTGACGCACCAGGATGACGTGGTGTGGATCACCACCGGCACCACCCACGTGGCGCGCGCTGAAGAGTGGCCGATCATGCCAACCGAATGGGCGCACGCCCTGCTGAAGCCATGGAACTTCTTTGACGAAACGCCGACCCTCGGCGAGAAGAAACAGTAATCTCAACCCACGGTGAAATCGAGCAGGATTTTACCGCCTCTTCCCGGCTGGCCGGCGGCGGCAATCGCCTCGCGCCAGTCGTTCAACGCCACCCGCTGGGCCGGCGGTTGCGTAGTCGTCGGCAGCCGCTGCCAGATCTCATCGAACGCCGCCCGCCATGCCGCCACGCTGAGGCCAGGCAGCGCCTCCCGCAGATGAAACTTGCGCACCGCCGCGCTGGCGCGCGTCTGGATCAACGGCCGCCCGGATAATAAGCCGTAGGAGACCAGGGTCGACGACGCGGGCAGCACCGACAACAGCGTGTTCCCCAGCTCCCCGCCCACCGCGTCAAACACCAGATCGCTGTGCTGGCTGACCTTCTCCACCAGCGCCCGGTCGGCGTCGAGGATCGGATAGATCCCGGCCTGCTCCAGACGCGCCCGATGCTGCGGCGAGCGAATAATCCCGCTTACCGAACGGGCGCCCATGGCCAGCGCCCACTGCCCCAGCAGGCTGGCGCAGGAGGAGGCGGCGGCGGTCAGCACGATCTGTTTCCCGGCAACCGGCCAGCGACTGAGCATCAGCATCGCAGTCAGCGGATTGATATACCCGCGGGCGGCCAGCAGATCGTCCACCGCCGGGGGAACCGGCACCAGCCAGGTCTCATCGAGATCGATAAACCGTTGCCAGGTGCCGCCCCCGCGCAGGGGCAGCACCCGCTGGCCCGCGGTCAGCCGGCTGCCGAATGGCGCGGCGACCACCTCGCCAAGGCCTTCGTAGCCGGGGACGGCCGGCAGTCGGGTACGGTGGCGATAGGCGCCGGTGATGGGGATCAGATCTGAAGGATTCACCGGGGCATAGCGCATCCTGACCCGCACCCGTCCACCGGCCAGCGGCGCCAGCGGGGCGCGTTTCAGCGTTAGCACCGCGGCCGGCGGCCCGTAGCGGTCATAAACAATGGCGTCGTTGAACATCGACTGGCTCCAGACAACGAAAGACGGGATCATAGCAGATCCCGTCCGAAGCCGCTTACGCTGGTGGCCAGACCTGGGGGAACAGTGGAGAATCCAGCGGGTCGCCGTCCCGCAGGGTCAGCTCGGGGAACGGCGGCGACGTCACGCCGCCGCGGTCGGCAAAGGCGGCGTCATCCCCCACCCAGCGGGCGGAGAAGACCCGTCGCGCCCGCGCTCCAGGGTTGCCGCGGGCGCCATGGACGGTGCGAAAATGAAAGGCCACCGCATCCCCCGGCTCCAGCGCCCAGCTGACGATATCGTACTCGTCCTCATGGGCGTCGATATCCGGCAGCGCGCTGAACCGGGTGTGCTCGTAGAGCCTGGTGCCATTGAAGCGGGTGGGACTGTACTCCGCTTCCCAGCGATGCGACCCGCGAATGCAGCGCAGCGAGGTGGCCTCTGCTACCGGGTCCAGCGGGATCCAGAAGCTGACGTTCTGTCGGCCGGAGACGCAATAGTAAGGCTGGTCATGATGCCAGGGGGTGACCGTGCTGCCCCCGGCGGGTTTGACCAGCGTATGCTCATGGAAAAATTTCGCCGTCTGCGACTGCATCAGCGCCGCGGCGATTTCGGCGGCGGCCGACTGGAAGACAAACTCGCTAAACGCCGGGATCCGCGACCAGTTGCAGTAATCCTGAAAAAAAGGCGGCGAACCATCTTTGGGGATCACCGTGCGCGCATGACCATATTCGCTGGGGCTGGCCATCAGCGCCGTGACCCCCTCGGCGAGGCGCTCAACCCAGGGGGTAAAAACGCCCTTCAGTAATACCACGCCATCCGCCTGCCAGCGGTCGACTGTCGCTTGATCGATATGGTGAGAGTGTTGGTTGTGCATCGCTTGGGTTCCTGTGTGGGTGGATCAGGTAAGCGGTTCTGCGGGCTCGGCGCGCATCCACGCGCAAAGCTGGCCCAGCATCGCCATGCAGCGTTCGGTCTGGTCGATGCTGATGTACTCATCGGCCTTATGGCCCTGGGCCATGCTGCCCGGCCCGCAGACCAGGGTCGCGACGCCCATCTCGTCGAACAGCCCCCCTTCGGTGCCGAACGCCACGGTGGAAAACCGATCGCTGCCGCACCACTGCGCCAGCCAGCGGGCGAAGTCGGACTGTGGATCGCTGAGCAGCGGCGGGTAGTGGCTCAACAGCTGAAACTGGATGTCGCTTCCGCCGCCGACCCGGCGCATCTCCGGCAGCAGCCGGCGGCGGGCGTAGGCCGCCAGCGCTTCGGTAACCGCTTCGGGACGCATCCCCGGCAGGTAGCGGATTTCAAAATCAAAGCGACAGGACTGCGGAACGATGTTCAGCGCGGCGCCGCCCTGAATGGTGCCCACCTGCAGGGTGCTGAAAGGCGGCGAAAAGCGGCTGTCCAGCTGCCGGGCCAGACGTGCGCCCAGCCGATCTAGGCGGTTGATCAGCCTGGCCGCGTAGCGGATGGCGTTCACCCCCTGCGGGGCATAGGCCGAATGGCAGGCCTGGCCCTCAATGCAGCAGCGCATGGCCAGTTTGCCTTTATGACCGAACACCGGCTGCATCTCCGTCGGCTCGCCGATGAGGCACAGCGCCGGTTTCTCCGGCGAGGCCTGCAGAAATTCCACCAGGCTGCGCACGCCGAGGCAGCCGACCTCTTCGTCATAGGAGAAGGCCAGATGCAGCGGCATCCGCAGCGGCGCCGCCAGAAAGTCATCCACCGCCGCCAGCACGCAGGCGAGAAAGCCCTTCATATCGGCGCTGCCGCGGCCGTAGTAGCGGCCATCGCGCTCGGTCAGGCTGAACGGCGGCACGCTCCAGTCCTGCCCGTCCACCGGGACCACGTCGGTATGGCCCGAGAGCATCACCCCGCCGCCGCCGGACGGCCCCAGCCGGGCGTAGAGATTGGCCTTTCCCCCCGACGGGTCATAAAAGCGGCGGGACGCCACGCCGCGGGCGGCGAGAAAATCGGCGATCCAGTCGATCATCGCCAGGTTCGAATGGCGGCTGGTGGTATCAAAGGCCAGCAGCGCGGCAAGGATCGCTCCCGGCGTGTTATTCATCGCCAGGCACGCCATAGGCCGGCGCCTCGCGCGGGTCGAGCGCCCGGGTAATATAGGCCTCCATTTGCGGCTCCCACGCCAGCCACAGCTGCTCAAGGGCCGCCAGCGGATCCGCTTCCGCCCAGTCAATGCGCAGGTCGACCACCGGCCACGGGTAATCGTCCACCACCTTCACCGCCGCCGAGTGGACCGGCCCGGCCTCGCCCCCGGCGACGATCCCGGCGCGCAGCCCGGCCAGCAGCCGGCTGGTCAGCTCACCGGTGGCGGCCTCAAAGGCGCTCACCATCGCAGCGATCACCCCTTGACTGGCCAGCATGTTGCCCGCCGCCACGCAGTTATCCCCCGCCAGGGCGCCGCCGATCCCGAGGGTGAACTCCCCGCTGAACACCGCCGTGTCGCCGTTGGCGTCAATCGCCGCGACCTGGCGATATTCGCGGAAGCGATCCTCCGCCAGCGCCTGCTTCAGGGCCTGCTCAACGCTGGCCCCCGCTTCGAGCGCGCTGAGGATCTGCGGCCCCAGCGACGGCAGGGTAATGTTCTGGCTGGAAACCGCCCCCACGCCGGGCAGCAGCCACGGACAGCGCGACCCGACGGCCATGCTCGATGAACTAATGGCGATGCCCAACTGACCCGTTTCCGGGCAACGGGCGGTAAGGGAAAGGGTCATTCTGCCGCCTCCCCCTGCCAGTCGTCAGGGATCACCGCCGTGACGTCAATCTCCATCAGCCACTGCGGTTGCGCCAGGGCCGACACCACCACCCCGGTGGAGATGGGAAAGACCCCTTTCAACCATTTTCCCACCTCCTGATAGACCGGCTCGCGATAGCGGGGGTCGATCAGATAAGTGGTGGTCTTGACGATATGCGAGAGATCGCTGCCGGCCTCTTTCAGCAGTTGCTCGACATTCTTCATCGCCTGTTCCGCCTGGGCTCGCGGGTCACCGAGGCCGATCAGGTTGCCGGCGAAATCGGTGCCGACCTGGCCGCGAACGTAGACGGTATTCCCGGCCCGCACCGCCTGGCACAGATCGTTGTTCAGCGCCTGGTTCGGGTAGGTCTCTTTGGTATTAAACATGCGAATACGGGTATGGGTTGGCATCAAAGCACTCCTTCAGGAAACGGTTATCAGGACGGCTGGTAACGCTGATACTGGCGCTGAATGGCGATCTGGTCGGCAATATATTTGGCATCGTGCCAGACGCCCCAGATAAAGGTGGACCCGCGCCGCGACAGCCACGGCAGGCCGAGGAAATAGACCCCCGGCTCCGTCGACACGCCGCGGTGATGCTGCGGCCGCTGCGCGTCATCGAAGGCGTTGACCTTCAGCCAGCGATAGTCGGTGGTATACCCGGTCGCCCAGATGATGGCGCCGATCCCGGCCTCGGCCAGGTCGAGGCTAAGCAGCGGGTCGCTGACGCAGGCCGGGTCGGGCAGAAACTCACGGGCGGAGGGCTCTTCAGGCAGATCCGAACCGTTGCGCGCTACCCAGTCGTCGGCGGCGTCGAGCAGCGCAAGATAAGAGGCATCGCCGCGGCGGATATTCTCGGCCAGGTCGGGGTGGAACAGCGCCCTGGCACCGTCAAAGCCGCGGGTCTGCCCCACCAGGGTGACCCCCTGATGCGCCAGCTGGCGAAAATCGACGGTATGGCCGCCGCGCGCGCCGCTCACCGCGATAGTGACATGCTCTTTCCCCGGCGCGTTGGCCGCGGCGTCCCACATCCCCAGCACCCCGAGCCACCAGCAAAAATCGCGCTGGCGATAGCGACGCGGCGGGCGGTCGTGCGCCCCCACCGACAGCCACACCGCGCGTCCTGCTCGCTGCAGCTCATCGGCAATCTGCACGCCGGAGGATCCGGCCCCCACCACCAGCACGCCGCCCTCCGGCAGCTGCTGCGGATTAAAATAGTGCGCGGAGTGGAGCTGCTGAATAGCCGGACTCTGCGGGGCGATAGCCGGGATCGCCGGGCGCTGAAACGGCCCGGTGGCCGCCACGATCCGCTGCGCCTCAATCACCCCCTGGGAGGTGTCGACGCGAAAGCCCGGTCGCCCGGCGAGGCGTTCGGCGCTGTACACCTCCACCCCGGTACGGATCGGCGCGTTGAAGCTGCGGGCATAGGCGGCAAAATAGTCCGCAACCTGCTCTTTGCCGACAAAGCTATCCGGCGGGCAGTCAGGGAACACCATCCCCGGAAACCGATCGTGCCAGGCCGGGCCGTTGGCCACCAGCGAATCCCAGCGCCCGCTGCGCCAGGCCTGGGCAATACCCTGTTTCTCCAGCACCAGGTGGGGGATATCCAGCCGGGTCAGATGCTCGCTCATGGCGACGCCCGCCTGCCCCGCGCCGACCACCAGGGTATCGATCTCGGTTATCTGTTCAGTCATTTCTCTATCCTTCAAGCACAGTTGCCGACGAGGTCGCCGGAATTGACGGCTTTCAGGTTATTTAACTGTGACGAATTGGTAAAATATTATAAAACGATCGACTGAATAGAATTTTACGAGGCTGAGTGACGACAAAAAAATAACGCCTGCCGGATCGACAGGCGTTATTTCAGGCGTGAGTTGGGGTTAATTCGATGCTGCGACAATAATCCATAAACAGTTGCGTTGGCCGCGTCGGCTCATTATTCGCGAGATGCGCCATAATTAAGGTTGAGGCGGGCATCTCATCGGCAATATCCCGCTGCACCACCCTTTCGCCATCGTAGGTCATATCGCAGCAGGGCCGGGTGACCAGCACCGAAAAACCGAGCCCCTGGCCGACCATACAGCGCACCATTTCGATAGAGGGGGAGCTGTAAGCTACTTCCGGGTGATAGCCTTTTTCCTTAAAGATGGAGATGAAATAATTTTTGCTCGGGACCGCATCAAGGAGGATCATTGGCTCGCGGCTCAGCTCCTGCAGCGTCACCTGCGCCTTTTGCGCCAGCGGATGCGCGGCGGGCAGCAGCGCGTAGGGTTTATGCGGGGCGTTAAGCCGTTCTTTATTGATCGAGTGGCCAAGCTCCAGATCGTAGACCAGCGCCAGGTCAAAGCGGCCGCGGTGCAGGCCATGCATCAGCTCATGCTGTTCGCCGTCATACAGATGCAGCGTAATTTCCGGATAGCATTTCTTAAATCCAGCCACCAGCTTCGGCATATACAGCGGAGCTACCGATTCAAAGCAACCGATGGAGATCATGCCAGAAACCAGCTCTTTATCCGCCCGCGAATTCTGCTCAAATTCCCACGACAGGCGCAGCAGCTCCTTCGCTTTATCGTAGATCCGCCGACCGCTGGAGGTGAGCGAGACGCCCTGCGCGTGGTGGCGAATAAACAGCTGCTGGTCGAAGGTGCTCTCCAGATTCTTAATGGCAATGGAAATCGACGGCTGCGCAATGTGCAGCTGGCGGGAGGCCTCGGCGATACTCTCCGTCTCCACCACGGTGACGAAATATTTCAGCTGCTTCAGGGTAAATCGGTTCATAGCATCACCATTGATAAAATATGGTCCGGCGCACGCAGGAAATAGTTTTCCCCTAAGTCCCAAGCAATCCGCGTGCCACCCGTGAAAAATGGCGGCGCATTGCCCGCCAGGGGGCGATATTATTTATTCTCCTCCCGCGCCGGCACGGTTTATTTCCGCTTTTGCACCATCATGCAACACGCTGCACATTGAGCAGGCAGCGGTCGCCCCAGTTTCGCGCAAAATAACCTGTCTGCATAAAATATCGTTATTCAATTGCAGCTATTGTTTTTAAATTGTTTACGAAAAGCATCCCGATAATCACTTTAAATTCCATATCGTTAATAACGCTGTATAGTTTTTTTAAACTTAAAGGCCAAAAATTTACTAATTGCCTCTGAAAGCATCCTGCCAGCATAGTGTATTCGCACGATGAACACCGGCGGCTCCCCATTAATGCACAGCCGAGCCGCTTTCATTTAGGTTAATTATGACGAGTGAAATAGCCCATGACGTTTAACTGGAACTACATGTTAAGCCTGCTCAGCGATGCCGATTTTTGGTGGGCCACCTGGACCGTCATTAAATTAAGTCTGCTGACCTGGGGCTGCAGTATTGTGCTCGGCTTTATTCTGGCGCTGGCTAAACAGTCGCCGCGCGGCTGGTTATCCACCCCTGCCCGGCTGTATATCTGGTTATTTCGCAGTATGCCGCTGCTGGTCCTGCTGATTTTTGTCTACAACATGCCGCAGGCGCTGCCCTCCTTCGCGCCGGTGCTGAACGATCCCTTCTGGGCCGGCCTGCTGGCGATGGTCCTCAGCGAAGCGGCCTATATTGCCGAGATCCATCGCGGCGGGCTGCTCTCCATCCCCCGCGGGCAGAGTGAAGCCGCGCGGGCCCTGGGTTTACGCTACGCCGGGATCCAGTGGCGGGTGATCATTCCCCAGGCGCTGCGCGTCGCCCTGCCGGCGCTGGCCAATGAGTATATCGCCATCGTGAAGCTCAGTTCGCTGGTGTCGGTGATCTCCCTGACCGAAATATTGATGGTCGGCCAGCAGCTCTACTCGCAGAACTTTCTGGTCATGGAGACCATGACCGCCGTGGCGTTTTATTACATCTTTATCGTCACGGTGTTCGATTTTCTGCTGAAACGGCTGGAGAACTACCTCGATGTCACCCGACGCGACACCGCCCGGCCGGTGGATGCCGAGATGCAGCAGTTGGCGACCGCCCGGCGCCCGGCGATGGCGCGCAGCGTCTCCCAGGGCCAGGAGCCGGCGCTGCAGGCCTCTAAGCTGCATAAGGCCTACAACAATGTCGAAGTGCTGGGGGCGGTGAGCCTGCAGATCCAGCCCGGCGAAGTGGTCTCGGTTATCGGCCCGTCGGGCTCGGGGAAAACCACCCTCATTCGCCTGCTAAACGGTCTTGAGCAGATCGATAACGGCGAAATTCAGATTAACGGCCAGCCCTTTATTCATCTCGACCGTCAGGGGCAGCATAAGCCGCGCTTTATGGAGAATGCCGAACACCGTCTGAATATCGGCATGGTGTTCCAGAGCTTTAACCTGTTCCCGCATCTGACCGTGTTCGGCAATCTGCTGCTGGCTCCGCGCTATCACCATCTGGCGAGCGACGCGGAGCTGCGCCAGCACGCCTGCGAGCTGCTGCACAAGGTGGGCATGCTGGAACACGCCTGGAAGTATCCGCACCAGCTCTCCGGCGGTCAACAGCAGCGGGTGGCGATCGCCCGCGCCCTGATGATGCGTCCGCAGATCATGCTGTTCGATGAGCCCACCTCGGCGCTGGATCCGGAAAAAGTGAATGAGGTGCTGCAGGTTATCGAATCCCTGGCCCACGAAGGCATCACGATGGTGATCGTCACCCACGAGATGAACTTCGCCTTCAAAGTGTCTGACCGGATCGTGTTTATGGAGAAAGGCCGGGTGGTGTGCGATGACACGCCGCAGGCGATGCGCAGCGGGCAACACCCGCGGGTCGAGGCCTTTCTGAAAGATGTTTCTCTGGCTTAATTATCGGGACGTGAAGAGGAAAAACTATGATTGCGCAGTGGCAAATTGAGCAGTTTCATCAGCAGGGTTATCTGGTGGTCGAAGGGGTGCTTTCCGCCGCCGACATCGCCACGCTGCAGAGCGATTTCGACGGCTGGGTCGAGGAGAGCCGCCGTCACGCGACGGCGTGGGGAGAAACCCTCGACGGGCGGCCGCGTTTCGATATCGAACGCGACCATGCTCCCGACCATCCGTCGCTGCGCCGGGTCGCCTCCCCGACGGAGATCTCCGAGGCCTATCGCCATACTGCGCTGAATTCGCGGATGGCGACCATCGCCGGGCAGCTGATCGGCGGCAACGGCACCCGTTTTCACCACAGCAAAATTAACTCCAAGCTGCCGCACACCGCCACCGAGGTGAAATGGCATCAGGATTTCCTCTTCACCCCGCACAGCAATGACGACATTATCACCGCCCTGCTGATGGTCAGCGAGGTGACTCCTGAGAATGGCCCGCTCAATGTGGTGCCGGGCAGCCATCAGGGGCCGCTGTGGTCCCACTGGCAGGAGGGTCGCTTCACCGGGGCGGTGGATGACGAGGTGGTGACGGCTCACTGCCAGCAGCCGCAGGCCTGTTTTGGCCCGGCGGGCTCAGTCTGCTTTATGCATACCCGCCTGCTGCACGCCTCCAGCCCCAACGAAACCGCCCTGCCGCGCACCCTGTTCATCAGCGTCTACGCCGCCGAGGATGCGCTGCCCTTCGGCGAAAACCCGCTGCCGAGCCGCCATGCCGGCCAGCTGGTGGCCGGGGAAGAGAGCGGTCTGGTGCGCAGTACCAATAACCAGCTTCGCCTGCCGCAGAAGCCGCGCGGCGCTTCGTTTTTTGTTCAGCAGGCCGGTGCCGATCGCGCCAGCATGTAATTCGCCCACACTCCGGAGGTTTTATGACACGCTTTTTCGCACCACGCCCGCTGGCTCTGCTGCTCTGCGCAGCGGGGGCTCTGACATCCCTGAACGCGCTGGCCTTCCAGCAAAGCGGCAAGATCACTGCCGGCTCGGACATGACCTTTTTCCCTTACGAGTACATGGAGAACAACAAGCCGGCGGGGTTTGATATTGAACTGCTCGACGGTCTGGCGAAGAGCATGGGCCGCGAGGCGGTGAATATCGACACCCGCTTCCCCAACCTGATCCCCGGACTGCAGGGCGGGCGCTTCGATATCACCAACTCGTCGATGTACATTACCGCAGAGCGCCTGAAGGTGATCGACATGGTGCCGTACCTGAAAAGCGGGGAAGCGATCCTCGCCCGCAAAGGGGGCGACTACCAGCCTAAGACGCCGGAAGACTTCTGCGGGCATAAAATCGGCTCGATGGGCGCCACCTCGTGGCTGGCGCAGTTGCAGAAGCTTTCCGCCGACTACTGCGTGAAGAAAGGGCTGAAGCCAATTGCGCTGAGCGTCTATACCACCGACCCGCAGACCACCCAGGCGCTGCTGTCCCGCGCAGTGGATGCGCAGATCACCGACGCCGCCGTGGCGCGCGGGGTGGTGGAAAAGCTGGGCGACCGGGTGGCGATCTCCTCTGACACCCTGATCTATCCGGTGCTGAACGGCTTTGGCGTTAAAAAAGGCAACACGGAGGTGAAAACCGCCCTCGAACAGGCGCTGAAAAAATACAGCGCGACGCCGGAATATGCCGCCTTGCTGAAGAAATATCACTTCCAGGCGCCGACGGCAGAGGATCTGCAGACCCTGATGCCGAAAGCGGAGTAATGCCCATGCGCGATTCCGATGAAGAGCAGATCCGCATCGACCTGGCGGCCACCTTTCGCATCATTGCCCATCTCGGCATGCATGAGGCGGTGGCCAACCATTTCAGCGCCGCGCTCTCCGCTGACGGGAAAACGTTTTTACTCAACCCGAAGTGGAAACACTTTTCGCGCATCCGCGCCAGCGATCTGCTGGTGCTGCACGCCGATGATGAACGTTGCGCCGCGCGACCTGACGTCGATGCCACCGCGTGGGCCATTCACGGGCAGATCCATCAGCGACTGCCCGACGTGCGGGTGGTGCTGCATCTGCACCCGGTGTACACCACCAGCCTCGCCTGTCTGGCGACGCCGCAGATCCTGCCCATTGACCAGAACACGGCCCGCTATTTTAACCGGGTCGCCGTCGATACCCTGTACGGCGGGATGGCGGACACCGCGGCAGAAGGCGCCCGGCTGGCAGGGCTGCTGACGGATAAACGCCGTCTGCTGATGGGCAACCATGGGGTGCTGGTGACCGCTCCGACTATCGGCGAAGCGTTCGACGATATCTGGACCCTGGAGCGCGCCTGTCAGATCCTGATCACCGCCTGGTCAACCGGCCAGCCGCTGAAGGTGCTGTCAGACGCGGTGGCGGAAAAAACCGCCCAGGACTGGGAGAAAATTGCCGATTTCTCCCGGCAGCACTTCGCCGAGATGAAGCAGTTGATGATCGACCTCGATCCCTCCCTGGTGGATTAACCCCGCGCCAGCCCGGGTCAGCCCGGGCCGTCGCTGGCCGCCGCCAGCAGCGGCACGATGATATCGCTGAGCGGCGTCGGTATGCCGTGTTGACGCCCGCGACGCTGTACCACCCCGTTACGAATATCCCACTCCAGCGGTCGGCCATGCAGGCGATCGATCAGAATAGAGGTGCTTAAGTCGGCAGGCGCCCGATGAAAGCCGGCGATGATCTCCTCCGGCACGCTGTCGCTCAGGACGGCCCCTTCCGCCCGCGCCACCTGCAGGCATTCGCGCAGATAGGCCAGTCCGAGGGCGGTGATCTCCTCCCGGGCGAACATCCCGGAGCGTCGTCCGGTCAGCACCATCAGTCCGGCGACGGCGTTCTGCAGCAGTTTACGCCAGGCGACGCTGGTAAAATCCGCCGCCAGCTCCACCGCGCAGTGGGTTCCCGCCAGCGCCTGCTGCACCCGCTCCGCCCCCGGCAGATCCGGCAGCGTTAGTCGCGGCGCGGCGCGCAGCCAGACCGAAGCATCGGCGTCGCGCTGCGCCGGAAACCAGACCACCGACGGCAGCACCGTCGCGCCGCCGGTCAAAGGGGCAAACTGCTGGCGCTGCTCGACGCCGTTTTGCAGCACGCACACCACGGTGTCTGGCGAACACAGGGCCGCCAGCCACGGGGCGATGGCCTCCGTTTGGGTGGCCTTCACCGCGACAAACACCAGGTCGAAGGGGGCGGCTATCGCCGTCGGGTCGGTGAGCACCGGGCCGGGCACCACGATCTCACCCTCATCAGTGCGCAGCACCAAAGACGAATGGGCAGTGCGCCCGCAGACCACCGGCGCCCTCCCCACCGCAAACAGGGCGGCGGCGATCGTGGTGCCGATGGCGCCAGGACCAATTAGTGCAACCTCAGGAAATGCTGTCATGCCGAAGACCTCCTCATCATTCACCGCCCTGCGCGGGCAAAGATTGCCCTCCACAGTAGCGAGAAAGAGCGGAGGTCGGCAAGCGGGACGTCGGGAAAAGCGATGCGCCTTCCCCGACGGAGGGCTAGTAACGCACGCAGACGGATTTGGTTTCGCACCAGCCGTCGAGCCAGTCCGGGCCGAAATCGCGACCGGTGCCGGACTGCTTCATGCCGCCGAACGGCAGGTTGGCGTCAATCAGGGTATGACTGTTGACCCAGACCGTCCCGGCCTGCAGGCGATCGGTATAGTTGAGAGCCTGGGTCAGGTCGCGGGTCCAGACGCTGGCGGTCAGGCCAAAATCGCTGTCATTGGCCAGGCGCAGCGCCTCCTCGCCGTCGGCCACCCGCACCAGGTTCACCACCGGACCAAACACCTCCTCACGGGTGAGGCGCAGCCCGGCGTCCGGGTTAACCACCAGCGTCGGCGGAATATAGTACCCCCCCGCATCCGGCCCGGCGCTGCCGCTGATAAGCTCCGCCTTCTGCTGTCGGGCCTCTTCAAGGTAGGCCGCCACCTTGTCGCAGTGGGCCCGGGAGACCACCGGGTTGATCTGCGCCGTCTCCAGCATCCCCGGCCCTACCTGCAGCGATTTCACCGCCTGCTCGAAGCCGCTGACCAGGGTGTCAAACAGCGGCGCTTCAATGTAGATCCGCGAGCTGGCGGCGCAGACCTGCCCCTGGTTAAGGAAGCTGCCGGTCATCAGCCCCTCAATGACCCACTGGGGATCGGCGTCTTTAAGCACAATCGCCGGGTTCTTGCCGCCCAGCTCCAGCGTCACGCGGGTCAGGCGGTCGGCGGCCACCCGCGCAATCTGTTTCCCGGTGGCCGTCGAGCCGGTAAAGCTCACCTTCGCCACCTGCGGATGGGCGGTCAGCGCCGCACCGCAGCCGGCACCGCTGCCGGTGACCACGTTGAACACCCCGTCAGGAATGCCCGCCTGGGTCGCCAGCTCCGCCACCCGCAGCAGGGTCAGCGGGGTGGTTTCTGAGGGTTTAATGACGATCGAACAACCCGCCGCCAGCGCCGGCATCACCTTCCACATACCGATCATCAGCGGGAAATTCCACGGAACGATGCCCGCCACTACTCCCACCGGCTCTTTTTTGGTCCACGCCTGATAACGCGCCCCTTGCGGGAACGGGATCGAGACGTCCAGCGTCCGGCCGCTGATTTTGGTGGTCAGCCCGGCGGTGTAACGCATCCAGTTCAGGGTGCAGCCGACCTCGAAGGCGCGGGAGATGGCGATGGATTTACCCTGCTCGAGGGTTTCCAGCTGCGCCAGCTCCTCGCCGTGCTGCTCCACCAGATCGACAAAGCGCAGCAGGATGCGCTCGCGGTCGGCCGGGGTGCGCCCGGCCCAGCGGCGGTCGACGAAGGCACGCCAGGCGGACATCACCGCCCGGTCAACATCCGCCGGGCTGGCGTCGGCGGTGGTGGCGATCGCCTGCCCGGTGGCCGGATCCCAGACGGTTAACCGGTTTTCGCTCTGCGCGGCGCATGGGGCGCCGTCGATATACAGGCCATGCTGACGGTCTAAAAACTGCTGGACGCTGGCAAGCAGCGCTATCTGAGAGGTGGACATACCCTTTCCTTATTCTTCGCGGATAGTGCTTTCAGTCTATGTCCGGTTGGCGGCGGGCGCTTTTTTCTCTGTGACATTCGTTTGCGCCGCTGTGACAGTCGCCGCAATTCCGTCGCCTGCCCTGACAGAAATGTGCCGCAGGTAATAGTTCTTTCATATACCCGCCATCGCGCCCTTGCCTGAGGCGGCATAAATGCAACAATGCAGAAACATTATTATTACAGGAGAAGGGCGAATGATGACCACGGCTGAGGGGGGGCTGGCGTACCAGCGCTGGCTGGCGACGATCAATCAGGTCTGCGGCCATTTCGTCGCCCGGCCGCTGGAGGGCCGCTTTCACGGCGAGATTGACGCCCGCTACGCCGGCAGCCTCAAGGTCAGCACGGTCACCGCCGCCGGCGTCAATCTCTACCGCACGCGCAATGAGATAAAACGCGATAACGACGCCTGGTTCTATACCGTGTTTCAGCTCGCCGGCGAAGCGGTGATCGAACAGGACGATCGCCAGGTGACCCTGGCGGCGGGGGATATCACGTTGATCGATGCCGCCCGCCCGTGCTCTATCGTCTGGCAGCAGACCTCGCGTCAGGCTTCGCTGCTGCTGCCGCGCCAGCGGGTGGCGCCGACGGGCGAGATAGTCACCGCCTGCCGGCTGGATAAGTCTCTGCCGATGGTGCAGCTCAGCCAGCGACTGCTGCTGGAGAGTATGGGCGGCACGGCGCTCTCCGCCAGCGAAAGTGAAGCGGCGCTGGAGGCGATCGCCTGCCTGTTGCGCCCGGTGCTGCGCCAGCGTGAGCCGACCCCGTCCCGGCGGGACAAGCAGTTTCAGAAGATAATAGCGTTAATCGACGCATCCATTCAGTCGGAGCATCTGCGGCCGGAGTGGCTGGCCAGCGAGATGGGAATGTCGGTGCGCAGCCTCTATCGGCTGTTTGCCGACAAAGGGCTGGTGGTGGCGCAGTATATTAAGAACCGGCGGCTGGATCTGTGCGCCCGGGCGTTACAGGACGTCCACGATGACGAAAAGCTGGCGGGGATCGGCTACCGCTGGGGCTTCAGCGACCATAGCCATTTCTCCACCGCCTTTAAGCAGCGCTTTGGCGTCTCGCCGGGCGAATACCGCAAGCGCTGCCGCTAATTATTTGCGCAGCCACTGGCCGTTCAGCCCCTGAACGTACTCGCCGGGTTGAGCGCGGGCCACCAGCTTCTGTCCGGCCATTTTCGCTACCTCATCCACCGGCAGATTGTTGTCATCCGCCAGTTGCTGGTAGCTTTCACTGCGCGCGGCGTTGATCTGTTTCACCAGCGCCAGCGTCTCTTTATCCTGACGCAGCGGCGCCAGATAGCCGTTCAGCGTCTCCCCCACCCGCCCCTGCTGGCGCGCTTCGCTCAGGGTTAACGCCAGCGCGGGCGCGCTGAGCAGAGTCAGCGCCAGCGCCGCGGTTAACAGTCGTTTTCTCATCGTCGCCTCAGAACAAATCGCTGCGGGATTTCAGCAGGTTTTCCACATCCTTATCGACCTTGATATGGATCTCATGCTCAATTTTGACATTCATATTGATGGTGATGGGCTCTTTCGACGCCGCAATTTCGATACGCGGCGTACAGCCGGCGAGCAGCATCGACGCCACCACGGCCAGTAACAGCTTCTTCATTTAGGTTCCTTACATGTCTTACCGTCCGTACAGTGCCGCACGGGCAGCGTGGCATTCTGCTCAAGCCACGCCTGTAAATTGTCGCCAAAGCGTAAACTGCGCCACAGATCGAAAATATTCTCCTCATGAGCGTAGTTTAAATGCACGGTACTGCTTTTCCCGTCCACCCGGCTGGTGCCGTTGATGGCGGCCTTAAGCGTCAGCACGCCCAGATTGTTCAGGTTAATCTGCGTCGATGAACGGGAGATCTCCATATAGCGCAGCCAGTTGATCGCCGCCCCGGCGGAGACGTTGTCCGCCACCAGCGCATCGGCGGTGTCTTTATCCAGCCGCAGGGTCATCGGTCCGTCATTGCGCAGCCAGCCGTCGTGGATAATCCATTGATTGTTCTCCAGCCACAACGGCAGCGCGCCGCTCACCGCCCCGGACATGGCGAACTGCTTCACCTTGACCGCGCTGGTCAGTTCGCTGCTGGAGATATGCTGCAGACGGATCAGCGCCGGGTCACGCTGCGGCATGCGCAGCTGCAGCAGGGTCAGCTTGCCGCCTAACAGGTCGACGCTGACGTCGCTAAGCTGCAGTGGATTGGCCTCGCTCCACGGCCAGGTGCCCTGCAGGTCCGCCGTCAGGTTGCGCGCAGTGACCTGGTTGACGATTTCGCCAATGCGCAGGGAGACCGGACGGCGGGTGCCCAGCTGCCAGTGGCCGTCGCTGAAGCGGAACGGCAGGACGAAGTCGACGCCGTTGATCTGGTTATCCGGCATCCAGGCGCTGCCGCCCTTCAGGACGCCATGGCCGCCTGCCTCAAATCCCTGCCCGGCTGCCGCCGAGAAGGCCACCTGCGCATAGAGACTGCCTTCGCGCAGGTTCATCTTCCAGTCCGGCGGCACCAGCGGCTGGAATACCGTCAGCGACTGTTTTGGCCACCACGCCTGGCCGCGCAGCCGTTCGCCATCCCAGCGCCCGGTCAACCGCACCGGGCCAATGGTATCGGCGTGCAGCGCGCCGGTGAACTGGAACCACGTCGGGTCCCGGCCGTCGAGGGCGAATTTCAGCGTCGATGCCGGAAGATAGCTGCCGCCGGCGAAGGTAGTTTTTGCCGCATCCAGCGACAGCGCGCCGGTCAGCCGCGGATGCTCAGCATCGCGCAGCCAGCGGATCGGCTGCTCGAGGGTCAGACGCGGCGTGCTGACCCGCATCGTGCCGTACTCGAGCTTGTCGAAGCCCGTGGAGAGGCTGCTCAGCGTAATGGCATTGTCCCGCCACTCACCGCTGCCCTTCACATCCCAGCGCGCCTGCATAGGCGTGAAATGCCCCTCGCCCCAGTAGCGCCACTGCCAGCGGCCGCTGTCGGGCAGAAAATCGTTCGCCAGACCGTCCAGATGCAACGTAAAGTCGCCCATCTGCTGCTCATGGGCGCGGAGGATCGCCTGCAGGCGGCCATCGACGCCCTGCTGCGTGACCTTTACCCCGGCCAGCGGCCAGCGAATTTCGTCAATGTTCAGCGCGTCGATCACCCGCCCGCGCGACCGCAGCAGCGCCCCGGGGTGAAACGCCAACTGCGGGCTGACCAGCGACCCGCTGAGCTGGGCCGGCAGCGTGGCGTAAAAGATCATCTCCCCCAGCTTGGCCTCGCCGGTGAGTCGCAGCGGCAGGTCGCTGTTATCCATGCTCAGCTTGCCCGGTCCGATATTCAGCACCGCGTTGCCTTTTCCGGCATGCCCCTCGGTGAGAACATTCAAGCGACCGCTGACGATCATCTGTTCCGTACCCTGCTGCCAGTTACCCACCGACAGCGCCACGCGGCCGCTCAGCGGATACGCCTCGTAGCGGGTGCGCCAGCGGCCGTCGCTGATGGTGATCCGCTCCGGAGTGATCTCCCACGGCAGGTCGAGAATGGGCTCCACCTCGCCGCGCGGGGTGACCAGCAGCTGGCCGCGATTATGCTGCCACGTCAGCTCGGCATCGATCCATTCCGCAGTCTGCGGGAATTCGAAGGTGCCCTGCATCTGGCCATCGACCGGCAGGCCATCCGGCACCAGCGGCAGATGGAAGGTCCCCACCAGCTTCACCGGCGGCTGATCGTCAGCCAGCCGGGCGCTGAACTGGCTGACGGTAAGCGCCTGGCCGCGCAAGCGCGCCTGCAGGCTCAAATCGTTACCGGCAAAGCCGATATCCTGCTGCGCAGGGGTCAGTGACATCACCAGCCGCCCCTGCCATTTTTCCCACGGCGACAGCCGCAGGTTATCAATAGTTAACCAGCTGTAGGGCAGCATCGATTGCCATTCGGCAAGGGTGCGCGGCGATCCGGGCGTGGGATCGCTGGCCGGCAGTTTGCTCAGGCAGGCGCTGTTGATGTCAAGTTGGCCAATATGCAGCCGCCAGCGGCTGGGGCGCGAGAGACGGGCATCGGTCACCCTGGCGAGTTCACACTCGCCCACCAGATAGCGCAGATCGGGGATCAGCAGGGCGGAACGCGTAAGACGCGGGCTCTCCTGCATAGCGATATGAGTGCCCACGGGCAGCCAGATGCCCGCCAGCGTCGGCACCCAGTGGGTCAGCGTCAACAGCAGGGTTAGCGGCAGTAACACCAGCGCTAACACCAGCGCGATGGCGGCTTTATATTTACCCTTCATGGGCAGTTAATATCCTGATTCAACATAAGTAAAAGCCGAAAGGCGCCCATTGTGACACGTTCGACCAGTGAGTGAAAGTTTGCGACCTGTTAAAGCATAGTTGCCAGCCGGTATCGCGGCGCGGCGACCGGCCGTCACCATTTAACTTTTGTTTAAGCACCCCCTGCCACACTCCAGAAAGATAGGTATTGCTTGCGGGAGAGACGGTGTCGTTAATTATCTCGCTCATTGAGAGCGCACAGGGCCACTATCCATTGGTATTACTGATGGTTTTCTTGCTCACTTTCACTAAATCCTGCGCGCTGGTGTCGCTGGCCATCCCGGGCACCTCCGGCCTGCTGCTGCTGGGGACATTCGCTTCCGCCAGCCTCGGTCATTTCCTGCTAATGTGGTCCAGCGCCAGCCTCGGCGCCATCGGCGGATTCTGGCTCTCGTGGTGGTTGGGCGTTCGCTATCGTCACCGCCTTACGCAGTTACGCTGGCTGACCGCCGAGCGGCTGGCCCGCAGCCGACTCTTTTTTCAGCGCCGAGGGCTGTGGGCGGTCTTTTTCAGCCGCTTTCTCTCTCCCCTGCGCGCCACCCTGCCCCTGGTCAGCGGCGCCAGCGGCCTGCCGCTGTGGTCGTTTCAGCTGGCTAACGTCAGCTCCGGTCTGCTGTGGCCGTTTCTGCTGCTCTCCCCCGGCGCTTTAAGCCTGAGTTTGTGGTAAAAAAAACTTTGTCTTTCAAAGAGATTCCTCAAATCCGCGATATGCTCTAGAATTAGGATAAGCACCTGCCATTTAAACTATTTTTTAATAATTGTACGATTATTTTAAATATGCTACCGTGACGTTATAATCACTGGAGAAAAGTCTTATGAAAATCGCGGTTTACAGTACGAAGCAGTACGATAAAAAGTACCTGCAGCACGTGAATGATACCTACGGCTTTGAACTGGAATTCTTCGACTTCCTGCTGACAGAGAAAACCGCCAAAACCGCCAACGGTTGCGAAGCGGTATGCATCTTCGTCAATGACGACGGCAGCCGTCCGGTGCTGGAGGAGCTGAAGGCCCACGGCGTGAAGTATATCGCCCTGCGCTGCGCCGGGTTTAACAACGTCGACCTCGAGGCGGCGAAAGAGCTTGGCCTGCGCGTCGTGCGCGTCCCGGCCTACTCGCCGGAAGCGGTGGCTGAGCATGCGATCGGCATGATGATGTCGCTTAACCGCCGCATCCACCGCGCCTACCAGCGTACCCGTGATGCTAATTTCTCCCTGGAAGGCCTCACCGGTTTCACCATGTATGGTAAAACCGCCGGGGTGATCGGCACCGGGAAAATTGGCGTGGCGATGCTGCGGATCCTCAAAGGTTTTGGCATGCGTCTGCTGGCGTTCGACCCGTACCCAAGCGCCGCCGCGCTGGAGTTGGGGGTGGAATATGTCGACCTCGCCACGCTGTACAAGGAGTCGGACGTGATCTCCCTGCACTGCCCGCTGACCGACGAAAACTACCATCTGCTCAATCGCGGGGCCTTCGATCAGATGAAGGACGGAGTGATGGTGATTAACACCAGCCGCGGCGCGCTGATCGACTCCCAGGCGGCCATCGATGCCCTGAAGCACCAAAAAATCGGCGCGCTGGGGCTGGACGTTTATGAGAACGAACGCGATCTGTTCTTCGAGGACAAATCCAACGACGTGATCCAGGATGACGTCTTCCGTCGTCTCTCCGCCTGCCACAACGTGCTGTTCACCGGCCATCAGGCGTTCCTCACCGCCGAGGCGCTGATCAGCATTTCGGAGACCACCCTGGGCAATCTGCAGCAGGTCGCCAACGGTGAAACCTGCCCAAACGCTATCGTCTGATTCCTTTCCCTTTTGTGCTCCTCTCCCCGGGGGGAGCACATTCAGATAATCCCCACAGATCCCCGCTGCGATACCGTTACACTGGCTTTGTTTTATTAGTAATGTGAATGTTTTGGAGTCAAAATGAACAAATTTGCGGCATTACTGGCGGCAGGGTTGCTGCTGTCCGGCTGTGTCTATAACAGTAAGGTGTCCACCGGCGCGGAACAGCTACAGCATCATCGTTTCGTGCTGACCAGCGTCAACGGCCAGGCGGTAAACGCTGGCGACCGGCCGCTGGAGCTGAGCTTCGGCGAGAAGATGGCTATTACCGGCAATATGTATGTTTCGGGCAATATGTGCAACGGCTTCAGCGGGGAAGGTAAGGTGTCGGACGGCGAGCTGAAGGTCAAATCGCTGGCGATGACCCGGATGCTGTGCCACGATGCCCAGCTTAATACCCTTGATGCGACCATTGGTAAGATGCTGCGCGAGGGCGCGCAGGTCGATCTGACGGAAAACCAGTTGACGCTGGCGACCGCCGACCAGACGCTGGTCTATAAGCTCGCCGACCTGATGCACTAGTCGGCGTTTTGAGCCCGCTGCGGGGCTGCCATTAATAGCCGCAGCTTCCGCCCGCCAGCGCCTGCTCGCTGCAGCGTTTACCGTTCGGCAGCGCGCACATGCCAATCGCTGAACCATCGAGCTGACGAGCCACCGATAACGAGCCGCCTATCATGGCGCAGTTGGCCTGACCGGCGTCGCTCATCGCCGCCCGCATTCCTGGCGTGACGTGCGCCGCCGTGGCCTGCTGAACGGGTTCACTACTGCACGCCGACAGCAACAGCGCCGCACACCCCACTAACATCGCAGCTCGCATTTTCTCTCCCCTCGGAAACGTCTTAAAAAGCAAACCCAAGAATAATAGGCAGCGTGGCGCGCGGCGTCGAGAGGTGAAGTACGTATTTATGCGTCTCATTAACATTTTCTAGCAAATTTCTGCGTAAAGGTTGATCTGCACAGGGATAGTCACCGGGCGATGGCTCGCCTTCATGTCCAGAAAAGCTACTTTCTCCGCGAACCGCGCAAAATATTGATCTGGTCACCGGTAGCCGTCGTATTGAGGACACAAATGCAAAAATGGCGGCGCCAACGGTTTGCTAAACTAGCTCTTATATAATTACAGGGCGCGTCGCGGTTTCACGCGTCCATTCTTTTGCGCAATGTAAGGGTGTCTTCATATGATTACGATTGATGGTAATGGCGCGGTCGCTTCCGTCGCGTTTCGCACCAGTGAAGTTATCGCCATCTACCCGATCACGCCCAGTTCAACGATGGCGGAACAGGCTGACGCCTGGGCCGGCAATGGGCTGAAAAACGTCTGGGGCGATGTGCCCCGCGTGGTCGAAATGCAGTCGGAGGCAGGCGCCATTGGCGCCGTACATGGCGCGCTGCAGACTGGCGCCCTCTCCACGTCCTTTACCTCATCGCAGGGCCTGCTGCTGATGATCCCCACGCTGTACAAACTGGCCGGCCAGCTGATGCCGTTTGTCCTGCACGTCGCCGCCCGCACCGTCGCCACCCACGCGCTGTCGATCTTCGGCGACCATTCCGATGTGATGGCCGTGCGTCAGACCGGGTGCGCCATGCTGTGCGCCAGCAGCGTTCAGGAAGCGCAGGATTTCGCGCTGATATCGCATATCGCCACGCTGCAAAGCCGGGTGCCGTTTATTCATTTCTTTGATGGTTTCCGCACTTCGCACGAAATCAACAAAATCGCCCCGCTGGCGGATGACACGATTCGCGCCCTGCTGCCGCAGGAGAAAATCGCTGAGCATCGCCAGCGCGCGCTCAATCCGGAACACCCGGTGATCCGCGGAACCTCCGCCAACCCTGACACCTACTTCCAGTCGCGGGAGGCCACCAACCCGTGGTACGACGCGGTTTATGATCATGTCGAGAAAGCGATGGATGACTTCGCCGCCGCCACCGGCCGCCAGTACAAACCGTTTGAGTTTTACGGCCATCCGCAGGCGGAACGCGTGATCGTCATTATGGGCTCGGCCATCGGCACCTGCGAAGAGGTGGTCGATGAACTGCTGAGCCGCGGCGAGAAAGTCGGCGTCCTGAAAGTGCGCCTCTATCGCCCATTCTCCGCCGCCCACCTGCTGGCAGCGCTGCCGGAGAGCGCCCGGGCGGTGGCGGTGCTGGATCGCACCAAAGAACCTGGCGCGCACGCGGAGCCACTGTATCTCGACGTGATGACCGCCCTGGCGGAAGCCTTTAACCGCGGCGAGCGCGAGACGCTGCCGCGGACCATCGGCGGCCGCTACGGTCTCTCTTCCAAGGAGTTCGGTCCGGAATGCGTGCTGGCGATATTCCATGAGCTGCAGGCCGCCCAGCCGAAGCCGCGCTTTACCGTCGGCATCTATGACGACGTGACCAACCTGTCGCTGCCGCTGGGCGAAAATACTCTGCCATCAGAGGCCAAGCTCGAAGCGCTGTTCTACGGCCTCGGCAGCGACGGCAGCGTGTCGGCCACCAAAAATAATATCAAAATCATCGGCAATTCCACCCCGTGGTTCTCCCAGGGGTACTTTGTCTATGACTCGAAGAAGGCGGGCGGCCTGACCGTCTCCCATCTGCGGGTCAGCGAAAAGCCGATTCGTTCTTCGTATCTGATTTCGCAGGCCGATTTCGTTGGCTGCCACCAGCTGCAGTTTATCGATAAATACCAGATGGCCGAGCGGCTGAAGCCCGGCGGCATTTTCCTGCTCAACACGCCGTACAGCGCCGATGAAGTCTGGTCCCGCCTGCCGCAGGAAGTGCAGGCCACCCTGAATCAGAAAAAAGCGCGTTTTTACGTGGTCAACGCGGCGAAGATCGCCCGCGAATGTAGCCTCGGGGCGCGCATAAATACCGTGATGCAGATGGCGTTCTTCCATCTGACTCACATCCTGCCTGGCGACAGCGCGCTGGCGGAACTGCAGGCGGCCATCGCCAAAAGCTACAGCAGCAAAGGCCAGGAGCTGGTGGAACGCAACTGGCAGGCGCTGGCCCTGGCCCGCGAATCGCTGGCGGAAGTGCCGCTGCAGCCGGTGAATGCCAACAGTCCGAACCGCCCGCCGGTGGTCTCCGACGCCGCGCCGGATTTCGTCAAAACGGTCACCGCCGCGATGCTGGCCGGTCTCGGCGATGCGCTGCCGGTCTCCGCCCTGCCGCCGGACGGCACCTGGCCCATGGGCACCACGCGCTGGGAGAAACGCAACATCGCCGAAGAGATCCCCATCTGGAAGGAAGCGCTATGTACCCAGTGCAACCACTGCGTCGCCGCCTGCCCGCACTCGGCGATCCGCGCCAAAGTGGTCGCACCGGAAGAGATGGAGAACGCCCCTGCCAGTCTGCACTCGCTGGACGTCAAGTCCCGCGATATGCGCGGGCAGAAATACGTACTGCAGGTCGCCCCGGAAGACTGCACCGGCTGCAACCTGTGCGTGGAAGTGTGCCCGGCAAAAGATCGCCAGAATCCGGAGATCAAGGCCATCAATATGATGTCGCGCCTGGAGCATGTGGAAGAGGAGAAAGTGAATTACGATTACTTCCTCAACCTGCCGGAAATCGACCGCAGCAAACTGGAGCGTATTGATATCCGCACTTCGCAGCTGATCAGCCCGCTGTTTGAATACTCCGGCGCCTGCTCCGGCTGTGGCGAAACGCCGTATATCAAACTGCTGACCCAGTTGTATGGCGACCGGATGCTGATTGCCAATGCCACCGGCTGCTCATCCATTTACGGCGGCAACCTGCCCTCGACCCCGTACACGACCGACGCCAACGGCCGCGGCCCGGCGTGGGCCAACTCGCTGTTTGAGGATAACGCTGAATTCGGGCTCGGCTTCCGCTTAACCGTCGATCAACATCGTCAGCGCGTGATGCGCCTGCTGAGCGAATTCGCCGACCAGCTGCCGGCAGAGCTGAACGCGGCGCTGCATGCCGAGGCGACGCCGGAAGCGCGCCGTGAACAGGTGGCGGCCCTGCGCCAGGCGCTGACCGGCGTGCAAGGCGCTGAAGAGCTGCTGACCGATGCCGACGCGCTGGTGGAGAAATCCGTCTGGCTGATCGGCGGCGACGGCTGGGCCTACGATATCGGCTTCGGCGGCCTGGATCATGTGCTGAGCCTGACGGAAAACGTCAACATTCTGGTGCTGGATACCCAGTGTTACTCCAACACCGGCGGCCAGGCGTCAAAAGCCACCCCGCTGGGGGCGGTCACTAAGTTTGGCGAGTACGGTAAACGCAAGGCACGCAAAGATCTTGGCGTCAGCATGATGATGTATGGTCATGTCTATGTGGCGCAGATTTCGCTGGGCGCGCAGCTGAACCAGACGGTGAAAGCGATTCAGGAAGCGGAAGCCTATCCGGGGCCGTCGCTGATCATCGCCTACAGTCCTTGCGAAGAGCATGGCTACGATCTGGCGCTCAGCCACGATCAAATGCGTCAGCTGACCGCCACCGGCTTCTGGCCGCTCTACCGCTTCGACCCACGTCGGGCGGAAGAAGGCAAGATCCCGCTGGCGCTGGACTCTCGCCCACCGTCAGACGCCCTGGCTGAGACGCTGCTCAATGAGCAACGCTTCCGTCGCCTGAACGCCCAGCAGCCGGAAGTGGCGGAGCAGCTGTGGAAAGATGCTGCCGCCGACCTGCAGAAGCGCTACGACTTCCTCGCCCAGCTGGCTGGCAAAGCGGAGAAATCACCGAGCGAGAGCTAAGGTTATTTTCCATCCCGCAGCCATAAAAAAAGCCCGAACATGAAGTTCGGGCTTGTCGTTTTACCGATAACAAAATCATTCCGCAGAATGAGACGGCAAATAAAAATGCTTGGCATGACAATAAAGGCATATAACGCTCGAATAATACGCGATCAAACTGAATATGTATAATTTTTATTTTGTATATTAGTTGAAGATGTATTCATCATAATTATCACCATTACTTCAGTATTATTTTATTTAGATTTTACTTATATCGTAACAATTGAGTCTTACCATATCTCAGACCGCTCCTTTAGCATGAGTTCACTTCCTTCCCGGAAGCTAAAACATAAAAACAGTTAAAGGAATTTCTTCATGAAAAGAAAAGTACTGGCCCTCGTTATTCCGGCTTTATTAGCCGCTGGCGCCGCACATGCGGCGGAAATTTATAATAAAGACGGAAATAAATTAGATGTCTATGGCAAGGTAGACGGTCTGCACTATTTCTCCAGCGACTCGAAAAAAGACGGCGACCAAACTTACGTTCGCTTTGGCTTTAAAGGCGAAACCCAGATCAACGATATGCTCACCGGTTACGGCCAGTGGGAATACAACGTTCAGGCCAACAATACCGAAAGCGCCGGCGATCAGGCGTGGACCCGTCTGGCCTTCGCCGGTATCAAAGTGGGCGATTACGGTTCCTTCGACTACGGTCGTAACTACGGCGTGCTGTACGACGTCGAAGGCTGGACCGATATGCTGCCGGAGTTCGGCGGCGACTCTTACACCTATGCGGATAACTTTATGGCAGGCCGCGCCAACGGCGTCGCGACCTACCGTAACAGCGACTTCTTCGGTCTGGTAGACGGTCTGAACTTCGCCCTGCAGTATCAGGGTAAAAACGAAGGCCAGAACGCCCAGGACATCAACGTCGGCACCAACAACCGCAGCAGCGACAGCGATGTTCGCTTTGACAACGGCGACGGTTTCGGTCTCTCTACCTCCTATAACTTCGGCATGGGCATCAGCGCGGCAGCGGCCTACACCTCATCTGACCGTACCAACGACCAGATGACCCAGACCAACGCCCGTGGCGAGAAAGCTGAAGCCTGGACCGCTGGCCTGAAGTACGACGCCAACAATATCTACCTGGCGACCATGTACTCTGAAACCCGCAACATGACCCCTTACGGCAACGACGGCGTGGCCAACAAAACGCAAAACTTCGAAGTCACCGCTCAGTATCAGTTCGACTTTGGTCTGCGTCCGGCTATCTCCTATCTGCAGTCCAAAGGCAAAGATCTCTATAACACCGGCAGCTACGCCGATAAAGATCTGGTCAAATATATGGACGTCGGCGCCACCTATTACTTCAACCGTAATATGTCCACCTACGTTGATTACAAAATCAATCTGCTGGATGACAACGACAGCTTCTACAAAGACAACGGTATCTCTACCGACAACATCGTCGCGTTGGGCCTGGTTTACCAGTTCTGATGCGCCAGCCCGCCGGTTCCGGCGGGCTTTCTCTCTCTTTGCATCGCACCAGCTAAAACAAAACAATATATCCCACCGCTTAAAATAGCCGTCCATTTAGTGATATAGTCGTACTCAGTCAGTGCCTGCCCGAGGACGTCCATCATGCATCATCACCCGGTAAAATCTTCCCGAATTATCTCTGTCGCCTATGATGACGCTTCCGCCACGCTGGAAATTTGTTTTTATCACCAGCCGCCGTTGCAATATACCGGCGTTCCACCGCGTATTTTTCGTGACTTTTTACAGGTGGTGTCAAAGGGTCGCTTTTATGACGGCGTGATAAAGGGAAAATTTCCCGAACACAAGTCACGTTAATGTCAAAGTGTGACTGCGGTCATGATACAAAACGTGCCATAATGCCGTACAATATGAGGGGATACTTAAACAGGAGGTTTTATGAGCAGAATGATTCTTGTCCCCATCGATATCTCTGATAAAGAATTTACTGAACGCATTATCAGTCACGTTGAATCGGAAGCGCGGATTGACGACGCTGAGGTCCATTTCCTCTCCGTTATCCCTTCCCTGCCTTATTATGCCTCACTGGGAATGGCCTATACCGCCGAACTGCCTGGTATGGATGAGCTGCGTGAAGGAACGGAAACGCAGCTTAAAGAACTCGCGAAACAGTTCTCTATCCCGGAAGATCGGAAACATTTTCACGTTGCCGAAGGATCGCCAAAAGATAAGATCCTGGCCCTCGCCAAGTCGCTACCCGCCGACCTGGTGATCATCGCTTCGCACCGGCCGGATATCACCACCTATCTGCTGGGCTCCAACGCCGCCGCGGTGGTCCGCCACGCCGAGTGCTCGGTGCTGGTCGTCCGCTAGCGCCATAGCCCGCCGCCCGGCGGGCTGTTTATTTTTACTTCTGCTCCATCAGCTTGCCTGCCCACAGCGGAAAGTGCCGGAAAGATGCTGACATTCCGCCCCTGAATCCGTACCATACACGCCACGGTTGTCTGTCAGACCTCATTAATTGCTACGCGCCAGCGCCACGTTGTCCAGCGGCTGGCACAACGCGTGCTCTTCTGATGCCACACTATGAATTGAGCCACTATTACATGCTGCAAAATCAAGAAATTAGTAAAAAAGAGAAATACAACATCGATAAGCTGCAGAAACGTCTGCGCCGCAACGTCGGTGAGGCGATCGCCGACTTCAATATGATTGAAGAGGGCGACCGCATTATGGTTTGTCTGTCAGGCGGCAAGGACAGCTATACCATGCTGGAGATCCTGCGTAACCTGCAGAAAAGCGCGCCCATCTCCTTCTCGCTGGTGGCGGTGAATCTCGACCAGAAACAGCCTGGATTCCCGGAGCATATTCTGCCGGCGTATCTTGAGCAGCTGGGCGTTGAATATAAGATTGTTGAAGAGAACACCTACGGCATCGTCAAAGAGAAGATCCCGGAAGGGAAAACCACCTGCTCGCTGTGCTCTCGCCTGCGTCGCGGCATTCTCTACCGTACCGCCACCGAACTTGGCGCCACCAAGATTGCCCTCGGCCATCATCGCGACGACATCCTGCAGACGCTGTTCCTGAATATGTTCTACGGCGGCAAAATGAAAGGAATGCCGCCGAAGCTGATGAGCGATGACGGCAAACACATCGTTATCCGCCCGCTGGCCTACTGCCGCGAAAAGGACATCGAGCGCTTCTCCCAGGCCAAGGGCTTCCCGATCATTCCTTGCAACCTGTGCGGTTCGCAGCCTAACCTGCAGCGCCAGGTGATCGCCGATATGCTTCGCGACTGGGATAAGCGTTATCCGGGACGCATTGAAACCATGTTTAGCGCAATGCAGAACGTGGTGCCTTCGCACCTGAGCGACGTTAATCTGTTTGATTTTAAAGGTATCACCCACGGCTCCGAGGTGGTGGACGGCGGCGATTTAGCGTTTGACAGGGAAGAGATTCCCCTGCAGCCTGCCGGCTGGCAGCCGGAGGAAGAGGACGCCCGGTTGGATGAGCTGCGTCTGAACGTAGTGGAAGTGAAGTAACCCGCAAGCGTCTCAGGCCGCCGCCTGAGACGCGCTATTCTGCCCTTACTTCAGCAGTCGTACGCGGCAGGCTTTGCCTTTGATCTTGCCGTTTTGTAACTGCTTATACGCTTTCTGCGCCATGTTCTGGCGGATCGCCACATAAACGTGGGCCGGGTGGACGGTAATTTTGCCGATATCGGCGCCAGCAAACCCCATATCTCCGGTCAACGCTCCCAGCACATCTCCCGGGCGCATTTTCGCCTTTTTTCCGCCGTCGATGCACAGCGTCGCCATCTCCGCCGTCAGCGGCGTGATAGCGTTGCCCGTCGGCGCCGGCAGCCAGTTAAGGGGTAATTGCAGCATGTCGGCCAGAATGGTGGCGCGCTGCGCCTCTTCCGGCGCGCAGAAGCTGATAGCCAGGCCTTGTTCGCCGGCGCGGGCGGTACGGCCGATGCGGTGAACATGCACCTCCGGATCCCAGGCCAGCTCGAAGTTCACCACCAGCGCGAGAGATTTGATGTCCAGGCCGCGGGCGGCGACGTCGGTCGCCACCAGAACCCGGACGCTGCCGTTCGCGAAGCGCACCAGCGTTTGATCGCGGTCGCGCTGCTCGAGGTCACCGTGCAGCGATAATGCGCTCTGCCCGGCGGCGTTGAGCGCATCGCAGACCGCCTGGCAATCGCGCTTGGTATTGCAGAACACCACGCAGGACGCCGGCTGATGCTGGCTGAGCAGACGCTGGAGCAGCGCAATCTTGCCGTGGCGGGAAACTTCAAAGAACTGCTGTTCGATAGCCGGTAACGCATCGACGCTGTCAATCTCAATCGTTTCCGGATGACGCTGCACCCGGCCGCTGATCGCCGCGATTGCCGCAGGCCAGGTGGCGGAAAACAGCAGCGTCTGCCGGTCAGCCGGCGCGAAGCGGATCACCTCGTCGATGGCGTCGCTGAAGCCCATATCGAGCATGCGGTCCGCTTCATCCATCACCAGGGTCTGCAGCGCGTCGAGAGAGACCGTCCCCTTCTGCAGATGATCGAGCAGACGGCCCGGAGTGGCGACGATAATATGCGGGGCGTGCTGCAGTGAATCGCGCTGGGCGCCAAACGGCTGCCCGCCGCAGAGCATCAAAATCTTGATGTTCGGCAGGCAGCGCGCCAGACGGCGCAGCTCGCCGGCAACCTGATCGGCCAGTTCGCGGGTCGGACACAGCACCAGCGACTGGGTCTCAAAGCGCGACGGATCGATATGCTGCAACAGACCCAGCCCGAAGGCGGCCGTTTTTCCGCTGCCGGTTTTTGCCTGCACGCGCACATCTTTCCCCGCGAGGATCGCCGGCAGGGCGGCGGCCTGAACCGGCGTCATCGACAGATAACCCAGCTCGTTAAGGTTGGCTAATTGGGCGGCAGGTAAAACAGTCAGGGTAGAAAAAGCGGTCACAATGTATTCTCGTATTAAAGGACAGACGATCTGCAGGCGCGTATCCTCGCAGATCTCCGCGCCTGATGCGACAATTTAATCGGCTCTTCATCAGGCGGCGGATCGGGCTGCGGCTGCGGACGCGGTCGTGGATCGGGTAAAGGAACCGGATCGTTCGGCTCGGGCGAGATGGGGATAGACTGGGCTGTCAGCCCTGAAGCGTAATGCATAGTGGCCTCCCGGAAAGTGATACGGGCGTACCCGCAGGCGTAAACGGCCTGAAGACCGTCGGGTGTCTTAGTAAGCGTAGAAGCTGGTCAGGAGAGCGCAAAAAAAAAAGCCGACTCAACAAAGTCGGCGTCGTACGAATCAATTGTGCTATGCAGTAATTCAAAAAAGGAAGTAAGACAATATGGAGCGCAACGCCCATCGCTTGACGTTGCATTCACCTGCGAGAGAGATATTGCCCTGAATGGGTAGAGGGTTTATTGATTTCGCTCAAACATTACCGGGTTTTCCCGGCATCGTCGCTGCTAAAAGGCGATTCTTTACAACCATTTACTGCGATGTAACCACCATGCAACACCACCGATGACAACGACTAACATCAGGCAGAAGAGGCTAAACCCCAGATGCCAGCTGTTGCCAGGGATCCCGCCGAGGTTGACGCCGAACAGGCCAGTTAAAAAGGTGCTGGGCAGAAACACCATCGCCATCAAGGACATCGTATAGGTCCGCCGCGCCAGCGACTCCTGCATAATCTGGGCGATCTCATCGCTCATGATCGCCGTCCGGGCGATGCAGCTGTCGATCTCATCCAGCCCGCGCCCCAGCCGCTCGGCGATATCCTGCATCCGCCGCCGCTGATCGTCGCTCATCCACGGCAGGCGCTCGCTGGCCAGCCGGGCGTAAACATCGCGCTGCGGCGCCATATACCGGCGCATCACGATCAGCTGTTTACGCAGCAGGGCAAGGAAACCGCGCGGCGGCACCTGCTGATCGAGCAGGTCGTCTTCGAGGTCGATTATTCGGTCGTGCAGTTGTTCAATAAACTCACTGGCATGATCGGTCAGCGCGTCGCAGACTTCCACCAGCCAGCTGCCGCAGTCCGTCGGCCCATTGCCCTCCTTCAGGTCGCCCAGCACATCGTCAAGCGCCAGCACTTTGCGCTGACGAGTGGAGACGATCAGCCGCTCATCCATATACAGACGCATCGCCACCAGCTGGTCTGGGCGTTCATCGGTGCTGCCGTTGATGCAGCGCAGGGTGATCAGCGCCCCGTCGCCGATCCGCGTTACCCGCGGTCGGGTGCTCTCGCCCGCCAGGGCATCGCGCACGTTATTAGGCAGTAGCGGGGTGGCAGCCAGCCAGTCGGCGCTGTCGCTATGGGTATAGTTGAGATGCAGCCAGCAGGGCTTCTCTTTGTCGATAATATCGTTATCGGCGAGCGGCTTCACGCCCCCCTGCCCGTCGAGCACCCACGCGAAGATCGCGTCCGGTATCTGCAACTCCGAGCCTTTAATCGCGTCCACTCAACCTCCGTTAATCCATGCCTGTCACATTGCACGCACTCTGTATAAGGTACGCGAAAGCGCGCTTTTTCGCTGTTTATTGCCCGGTGAAAGGGGCTAATCGCTTCATTAAAAAGCGCTTTCCCCCGGGCCGCGCCCACCTTCCTCATTTAACGTTAAAGTGTAGTGAAATCAAGTTCTTCAGGTTTTGCGCGCCTCAGTGCGACTTTTTGCGGTTTATTTTGCGACTTTATGCTGTATTATGCCGCTTATTGCGTCAACTTGCGGAGTCTCTCGTTATGCATAAGCTCGCCCGACAAAAACACATCCTCGACCGGCTGAGTGAAACCGGTCAACTGAGCATCAGCGAACTGGTTGATGCGCTGCAGGTGTCGGCCGATACCATACGCCGGGATCTCAGCGAGCTGGAAAACCAGGGCGTACTGCAGAAAAGCCACGGCGGCGCCATCGCGCTTAACGTCCCGGCGATGACGCGCCAGGGAAGAAACGCCCTGCTCCCCGGAACCAAGCAGCGTCTCGGCCAGCAGGTCGCCGCGCGCATCCCCTCCGGTTCGACGCTGTTTCTCGACGCCGGGAGTACCCTGCTGGCCGTCGCTAGCCAGCTGAAAGGCCCCATGACCGTGATCACCGCGTCGCTGGATATCGCCCAGCTGTTTAGCGACCGCGCCGATATCCAGCTCATCCTGCTTGGCGGCCAGTGGGACAGTGAGCAGCGGCTGTTCGCCGGCAGCGCCACGCTGTCGCTGGTGGCGCGCTACCGCGCCGATATCGCGATTCTCGGCGCCTGCGCGTTGCATGCCGAACTGGGCCTGAGCGCCAGCCAGGAGGCCGATGCCGACGTAAAACGCGCCATGCTCGCCGCCAGCGCGGAACACTGGCTGGTGGCGGACCATACCAAAGTCAACCATTGCGAACCCTGGCTGGTGGCCGGTCTCAGCGACATTCACCATCTTTTCCTCGATCGTCCCTGGCCTGAGCTGGGGGATGACCCTGCCCTCTCTGTACATATTGCTGACGCTTAACAACGCGGAGAACCTGATGAGTAACAACACGATAAATATCGCCCTGATTGGCTATGGCTTCGTCGGTAAGACCTTCCACGCGCCGCTTATCCGTTCGGTGCCGGGCCTGAACCTGGCCTTCGTCGCCTCGCGTGATGAAGAAAAAGTCAAACGCGACCTGCCGGACGTCACGGTGATCGCCTCCCCGGAAGCGGCGGTCCAGCATCCGGATGTCGATCTGGTGGTCATCGCCTCCCCCAACGCCACGCACGCGCCGCTGGCCCGCCTGGCGCTGAACGCCGGCAAGCATGTGGTGGTGGACAAACCCTTTACCCTTGATATGCAGGAGGCCCGGGAGCTGATCGCCCTGGCGCAGGAGAAACAGCGCCTGCTCTCCGTCTTCCATAACCGCCGCTGGGACAGCGACTATCTCGGGATCCGTCAGGTTATTGAGCAGGGCACCATCGGCACGGTGAAACATTTTGAGTCCCATTTCGACCGTTTCCGCCCGGAAGTCCGCGTCCGCTGGCGCGAGCAGAACGTTCCCGGTAGCGGCTTATGGTTCGATCTGGGGCCGCACCTGATCGATCAGGCGCTGCAGCTGTTTGGTCTGCCGCAGTCGGTACAGGGCAACATTGCCACCCTGCGCGACGGCGCGGAGATCAACGACTGGGCGCACGTGGTGTTAAACTACCCGGCGCATAAAGCGATCCTCCACTGCAGCATGCTGGTCGCGGGGGGCTCCTCGCGCTTTACCGTACATGGCGATAAAGGCAGCGTTGTCAAAGCGCGGGCCGACCAGCAGGAGAGCCAGCTGCTGGCGGGTGTGGTACCGGGGAGCGCCGGCTGGGGTCAGGATGATGACAAGCTGGTGATCTATGACGCCTCGCTGCAGGCCCAAACTCAGCCTACCCCGTCGGGCGATCAGCGCCAGTACTATATGCAGATCCGCGACGCGCTGAAGGGCCAGATCGCCAATCCGGTGCCGCCGGTTGAAGCGCTGGCGGTAATGGCCGTTCTGGAAGCGGCGGTGCGTTCCGCGGAAAGCGGCGTGGCGCAGACCCTCGACCTGACCGCCGACGAGCGCAACGCGCTGCGCTAAGCCTGTCGCTACTCCGGTTATCTGTGCTGCCCGCAGGTAACCGGGTCACCGCCCTGACTTCAGAAATAATCACTGCCTGTCAGCAGATTATCCTTCCTTTATCCTGCCTTTTTGCGTAAAGCACCGCTGGAAATTTCAGCCAATTGGGAGGAGGATAGAGAACAGATCGATCGTGATGAGAAAAAGGTTGCTGACGCTGTGGACGCGGTGACCGCTATACCGGACAGGAGAAGCTCATGTACTACACGTTAGGAGATACCACTCTCCATTTTTATCGCTATCAGTGCAAATTTTACGTCGCCCACTGGGAAGGAGGGAACGTGATGGACGAAAAATTTAAACCGTTTATCGAGCAGATCACTGAGAAGACCGGGCTGGACGCGAAGCGCGTCGAGACCGCCGCGCGCGATTATTTTACTAACGTGGATTAACAGGCAGCCTGTTGCTGTATACCAAATGCCAGGCCGACGCGCCTGCCCTTGATATTTCCCCTTCCGCCGCCAGGGCCCTCGTTGTCGCTGGCGGCTTTTCTTCCTGCCAGCGCTAAACGGTGGTCAGTTTTGCAAGGATCGCGGCGAAGGTGTCGCTGACGTTATCGCCGGCGAGCATTTTTTTGCGCAAGGTGATACTTCTGCCTGTCGACGGGATGAGCAGCCGGACTTTCGCATCATGACTGCCGCGCTCAGCGAGAACTACCTCGCGCAAAGGAATAATGTAGGTGTCGGCATAGAGACCCGGTGTAAATATCATCGACTCGTCGCTGACGCCAATCACCACCCGATTCTGCAGACGATAGCCGTTGCACAGCGCCAGAATACCGGCGGCAATAAATACGCCGCCAATACCCATGCCAATCATTAAGATAATTATCCCGGCGATGAGCGCCAGCGCTCCCTGCGGATAAAAAGCGGATGCATTAAAGGTTAATAGCTGGTGATTATCGTTGCGGCCCATCGCCCCGGTTGTTGATCGCCACGGGGTAAAACCGGCGTTAATCCGCTTTTGAAAACTGAACATACTGCCGACCAGAAAGATCATGCTGATGGGTATCATCACGATACCGCCAATAAAGGCTAGCACAATGGCCAGATAAGGATAGCGGCCAGACAGCATAATGCTGAGCGCCTGAACCACCACGGCGATAAACAGGGCAAGAACCAGCCAGGACCACATGCTGTCCACCCGACTATGGAAATTCAGTTGTCCTTCATCGAGTAATAAATTACGCGCGACAAAACAGATAATAATATTGACGAACAGGCCAATCCAGGCCAGCTTGTGCACATGCTTCATACCCTACTCCATTATGTATTTTATCATTCCATTTCCAGGCATTATAAAATAAAGACTCAATGCCGGCTGGATAGTAGCAAAGCGGTACGCAAGATCAATAAAAAGCGCGCGGTCACCTCACATTCTCATTTATATTCAGCGTGATATTGTTAGTTATCATTTATCGTAATTATATAAACCATCCTATATATTGGCGCTATATGTTTTCAGCGCAATAATATCGCCCTGCCGCCAGGCAGGGCGTCGCAGATTAACGCTCCTCCAGCGCCGCCACCGGCTCCAGCGCGCTTTTCCTGCGCAGCAGATAGCCTGTGGCAAGGATCAGCAGCCATACCGGGATCAGGCAGACGGAGATGCGGATGTCCGGGGTCAGATACATCACTCCGAGGATCCCGGCGAGAAACAGCAGACACAGCCAGTTTGTCAGGGGATAGGCGAAACTCTGGAAAGCCGTTACCTTCCCGGCCCGCTGCATCGCGCGGCGGAACTTAAGATGAGTGATGCAGATCATCGCCCAGTTGATGACCAGGGCGGCCACCACCAGGGCCATCAGCAGGGCAAAGGCTTTCCCGGGCATCACATAGTTAATCACCACGCAAAGCGCCGTGGCGACGGCGGATACCGCCAGGGCGGTCAATGGGATCCCGCGGTGGTTCACTCGCAGCAGCGCACGCGGGGCGTTGCCCTGCTGAGCCAGGCCGAACAGCATCCGGCTGTTGCAGTAGACGCAGCTGTTGTAGACCGACAGCGCGGCGGTGAGCACCACCAGATTGAGGGCGTTGGCCACAATATTGCTGTCAATGGCGTGAAAGATCAGCACAAAAGGGCTTCCCCCTTCCACGACGTTCCGCCACGGGTAGAGTGACAGCAGGACCGCCAGCGACCCCACGTAAAACAGCAGAATCCGGTAGATCACCTGGTTGGTGGCTTTGGGAATGGTTTTATGCGGCTCATCGGCTTCCGCCGCGGTGATCCCCACCAGCTCAAGCCCGCCGAAGGAGAACATGATCACCGCCATAGCCATCACCAAGCCCGTGATGCCGTTAGGGAAAAATCCCCCGTCCTGCCATAGGTTGGCCACCGTCGCCGCCGGGCCGCCGTGACCGCTAAATAACAGATAGCAGCCAAAGGCGATCATGCTGATGATGGCGGCCACTTTGACAATCGAGAACCAGAACTCCAGCTCGCCATACACTTTGACGTGCGTCAGGTTGATGGCATTGATCGCCACGAAGAAGATCGCCGCCGACAGCCAGGTGGGTACCTCCGGCCACCAGTACTGAATATAGATCCCCACCGCCGTCAGCTCCGCCATGCTTACCAGCACGTACAACACCCAGTAATTCCAGCCTGACATAAACCCGGCGAAGGGCCCCCAGTAGCGGTTGGCGAAATGGCTGAACGAACCCGCCACTGGCTCCTCTACCACCATTTCGCCTAGCTGACGCATGATAAAGAAGGCGATAACCCCGGCGATGGCGTACCCCAGCAGGACCGAAGGGCCTGCCATACGGATCGTTTGCGCAATACCTAAAAACAGTCCAGTGCCGACCGCCCCCCCGAGGGCAATCAACTGGATGTGGCGGTTTTTTAACCCGCGTTTTAACTGATGCTCTTGCTGCGTTGTCATCTCTGACCTGCCCCTGTCTGTAAAAAGTCACTTTCGCCGGTAGCAACTTTCAGGCCAGCGGATCGCCGCGCAGCGGCAGACAAAAAGTAATTCATTGAATTATATTGAATTATTGTTTCCGCATCAGTTCCGGTAGCTGCTCATCGCGGCGCTGACCTGGCGCATCACACGCGAAAAATGGCCAGATTACGCACAGATCATGAGAAAAAGAGCGACTTAATGCATGAACCTGACCCGTTTTGGTGCATCCGCTTTGCCGCCGTCCGCCCAGGCTTCACGCCAGGCAAAAAACTGTTAGGCTGTTAGCCACTTTTACGTTCCGCTAGTGGCCACTATGTACAACATCGACGACTATGATCTGAAAATTCTTACCCTGCTGCAGGCCAATGGCCGTTTAACCAATCAGGAACTGAGCGAGCTTATCGGCTTGTCCGCTTCCCAGTGTTCGCGCCGCCGTATCGCCCTTGAACAGGCGCAGCTTATCCTCGGCTATCATGCGCGTCTGGCGCCGGATGCCGCCGGGCAGGAGATGCTTGGCCTGATTGAGGTACGCCTGCTGAATCACACCCCGCAATGCGTGGAGAGCTTTCATCAGATGCTCAGTGAAGTGGACGCCATTCTGGACGCCTGGAAAACCACCGGCGACGCCGATTATCTGCTGCGGGTAACGGTCCCGGACCTGCCCGGTCTGAGCCATTTGATCAGCCATATTCTGGCGCAAAACAAAGGGGTGGCCCATCTGAAAACTGCCGTTGTGCTCAACCGCCTGAAAGAGAACGGCCAGCTGATGCCGGGCACGACCCCGCTGCGCTGAACCGGGGCACAGTGCCCTGCGCTGGTGCAGACGCGGGGCCAGACAATGCGCAACAAGCGGCAAATTCGCACAATTCACGCATTAGGAAACCATAAAACGCACGACCCGTGCAATTTTCTCTTCCTGTCAGAACAACAGGTTAGGCTAAACCACGGCTATTTTTTCCACAAACGATCGCCCGGGCACTCTCCGCTGGTGCGATTTTTGCAAACAAGAGCTTATCCTTGTTAACGAAAAGATAGTGCTTATTTATGGATAACGTCCTTTCCCCTGAAAAACTGACTCACACCTGGCTGGAGGATGCCCTGGCGCTGCTGTTCGGCACGCTAATGATCTCCTTTGGTATTATCCTGTTTCGTCAGGCCGGTGCCCTGACCGGCGGGACGGCAGGCATGGCCTTTCTGATCCACTACGCCACCCACCTGCCGTTCGGCGTGGTTTTCTTCGCCATTAATCTGCCCTTCTACTGGCTCTCCGTCCGGCGGATGGGCGCCGCCTTCACGCTGAAAACCTTCTGCGCGGTCGGACTGGTGTCGCTGTTCTCCGACCTGCACGGCTACTTTATCCATGTCGATCGCCTGAACCCCTATTACGCCACCCTCTTCGGCAACATCATGGTCGGTATCGGCTTTGTGGTGCTGTTCCGCCATAAAGCGAGCCTCGGCGGCGTCAATATTCTGGCCCTCTATCTGCAGGATAAAAGCGGCATCCGCGCCGGTAAATTCCAGATGGTGGTGGACGCCTGCATCGTCACCGCCTCGCTGTGGGTGGTTAGCCTGCCGATGCTGCTGGTCTCTGTCCTCGGCGCCGTGATTTTGAATTCGATTATCGCCATGAACCACCGCCCCGGACGCTATGCGGTGTAATGGATTCACCTTTAACGGTCATTTCAGGAGTAACCACTGTGTTCCAGAACGTCGACGCCTACGCGGGCGATCCTATCCTGTCGCTGATGGAAGCCTTTCAACAGGATCCCCGGGCAGACAAAGTTAACCTCAGCATCGGGCTGTACTATAACGAGCAGGCCATCATTCCTCAGCTGGAGGCGGTCCGCCAGGCCGCTGACCGGCTGCAGAGCCAGTTGCAAAAGGCCAGCCTCTATCTGCCGATGGAGGGACTGGCGCCCTATCGCCGCGCGGTCCAGACGCTGCTGTTTGGCGAACATCATCCGGCGTTGCGTGCCGGACGCATCGCCACCATCCAGACGCTGGGCGGCTCCGGCGCGCTGAAGGTGGGCGCGGATTTTCTCAAGCGCTACTTCCCCGACTCCGCGGTCTGGGTCAGCGATCCGACCTGGGAGAACCATGTGGCCATCTTTGCCGGGGCGGGCTTCGAGGTGCATACCTATCCCTGGTTCGACAGCGCCACTCGCGGGGTCAATTTCCCCGCCATGCTTGCCGCCCTCCAGCAGCTCCCGCCGCGCAGCATCGTGCTGCTCCATCCTTGCTGCCATAATCCGACGGGGGCCGATCTCACCCCCGAGCAGTGGGATCGGGTGATTGAGGTGTTGATCGCCCGGGAGCTGATCCCGTTCCTCGATATTGCCTACCAGGGCTTTGGCCGTGGGCTGGATGAAGATGCCTATGCCATCCGCGCCATCGCCAGCGCCGGGCTGACGGCGCTGGTCAGCAACTCGTTCTCGAAGATTTTTTCGCTGTACGGCGAGCGTGTCGGCGGCCTGTCTGTGGTCTGTGACAATGCCGATGCCGCCGGGCGCGTGCTGGGCCAGTTGAAAGCCACCGTGCGCCGCAACTACTCCAGCCCGCCGGGGTTTGGCGCCCAGGTGGTGTCGCAGGTGCTCAACGATCCCGAGCTGAATGCCCTGTGGCAGGAAGAAGTGGAGGCCATGCGCACCCGCATCAGCGCCATGCGCGTCGCGCTGGTGAAATCCCTGCAGACAGCCCTGCCGGCGGAGGATTTTTCCTATCTGCTGACCCAGCGCGGCATGTTCAGTTACACCGGCTTTAGCGCCGATCAGGTAGACATTCTGCGCGAAGAGCACGGCATCTATCTGATCGCCAGCGGTCGGGTCTGTGTGGCCGGGCTCAACCGCGGCAATATTGCGCGGGTAGCCAGCGCCTTCGCCGCGGTCTGCGCACGCTAGCCGGGGCAACCCCGGCGCGGATTAGCGGTTATTCGCGACGCAGCCGGCGAGCCAGGCGGGTACCCAGCGTCTGAATAAGCTGGACAATAACAATCAGCACCAGGGCGGTGGTGAGGGTGGCAAAGGCGTCGAAGCGCTGATAGCCGTAGGTGATCGCCAGATCGCCGATCCCGCCGCCGCCCACCGTTCCCGCCATGGCGGTCGCGCCAAGCAGACCGATGGTCGCGGTGGTAAGGGCCAGAATCAGCGACGCCGCCGCCTCCGGCAGCATAAAGTGCCAGACGGTCTGCAGAGGGGTAGCGCCCATGGCGTCTGCGGCCTCAAGGATCCCCTCATCCACCTCCAGCAGCGAGCTCTCCACCAGCCGGGCAATATAGGGGGCGACAAAAACGATCAGCGGCACGATGGCCCCCGCGGTGCCGATAGTCGTGCCCACCAGCAGCCTGGTGAAGGGCAGGATCACAATCAGCAAAATGATAAACGGCAGCGAGCGCAGCACGTTAATCAGCGGATTCAGCACCTGATGCACCACCGGGTTGGCCACGATGCCGCCGGGACGGCAAACCACCAGCACAATTCCCAGCGGGACGCCGATCAGCGCGCCAAAGCCCAGTGAGATGGCGACCATAATCAGGGTATCATGCAGCGCCAGCAGAAACTGCTCGCCGGTAATGGCGGTATCAATCAGATCAAACATGGGTGATTTTCACTCCTGCGTCGGCCAGATGGGTGATAGCGCGTTCGGTTTCGTCAGGCTCGCCGAGGAGTTGCACAATCATAAATCCCAGTATCCGGCCCTGAACTTCGGACATGCTGGCAAACAGGATATTCACCTCGACAGCATACTCGCGGATCAGGTGGTTAATGATCGGCTGCCGGGCCGTCGCGCCGATAAATTCGAGGCGTAAAGCCCGGGCGCCGTTATCGCGCTGCAGGAGCGACGCCACCCGCTGCGGCAGGCGATCGTGCACCACCGACTGCACGAAACTGGCGGTGACCGGATGCTGCGGCTGGGCAAAGAGATCGAACACCGTCCCCTGCTCAACAATGCGCCCGGCCTGCATCACCGCCACCTTGTGACAGATTTTCTGGATCACTGACATTTCATGAGTAATCAGCACAATGGTGATGCCATAGCGGCGATTAATCTCCTGCAGCAGCAGTAAGATCTGTACCGTGGTGTGGGGGTCGAGCGCCGAGGTGGCTTCATCACACAGCAGCACCGACGGGTTGGTGGCCAACGCCCGGGCGATACCGACCCGCTGCTTTTGCCCTCCCGACAGCTCATTAGGGTAGCTGTGCATTTTGTCGCTCAGGTCGACAAACGCCAGCAGCTCCGCGACCCGCGCCTGGATAAAGGCCTTGTCGCGGCCCTGCAAAATAAGCGGGATAGCGATGTTATGAAATACCGTTTTCGAATTCAACAGATTAAAATTCTGAAAGATCATGCCGATATCTTTTTTGATCGCCTGCAGTCGCTGGCCGCTGCAGTCCTTTAGCGGCTCACCATTCAACACCACCTCGCCCTCGCCCGGCGTTTCCAGCCGATTAATCAGCCGCAATAAGGTGCTTTTTCCTGCGCCGCTGTAGCCAATAATGCCGAAAATATCGCCCCGGTCGATACTGAGATTAATATCCTGCAGGGCCAGAACCGGATGCCCTTTTCTGGAAAAGGTTTTACTGACATGGCGAAATTCTATCATTGCGTTATTCATTTTAAATAATCAGGCAGCAGGTAACCATCATACTGCGGATGGCTGAGAATATATTTTTTGAAATCGGCAGAGTGATAGCCGTCGATAATATCTTTGGCAAACTGCGCCTTCTGATTTTTACCGGCAACGGTTACGACGTTAATAAAATGGCTGGTGGCGGCCTCCAGCTTTAATGCTGAGGTGAGCGCCATGCCGCTGGAGACGGCGAAATTGCCCTGAATCAGGCCATAGTCGACGTCCGGCAGCGCGCGAACCTGCTGGGCATTGTCCATCTCCTTAAGCACGATTTTATAGGGGTTAGCAACGATATTGCGCTGGGAAAAGGTGGCGGGATCGCTGTCCGGTTTAATCTTCACCCAGCCCAGACTTTCCAGCACCAGCACCGCGCGATATTCGTTCGACGGCTGGTTTGGCACCGACACCACCGTGCCGGCTGCCGGGGTGCCCAGGGTGGTCAGTTTACCGCCATACAGGCCCATCGGCGGTGTGGGTACCTGCACAATGCCCACGTTATCGGTCCCCAGCCGCTCATTGATCGCTTTCAGGTATACCGGATGCTGCATAATATTCGCTTCGATATCGCCGCGGGCTACCGCGTCATTGACCTGAATACCGTCGCTAAAATCTTTATATTCGATTTTATACCCTTTACTCAATAAATAGGGGGCGACCCCTTTTTCAAATTGCTCTTTATACGGCCCGGGATTGAAGCCGATACGAATAATTTGATCTGCGGTGGCGTAAAAAGAGGTAGCGGATAACAGGGCAAGCGTCATCCCGAGCGCAACTGACTTGTTCATAAGGTATTTTCCTGGAAGGTTGGCGATATTGAGCGATTAAATCACAGCCGCAAGAGGGTTGTAAGCCAGAACGCCGGATTTCCTTTTGCTTATTCCTCATAACCTTTTGCCATCCCGACATATCCTAAAAATAATCATCCTTTGCAGATATTGTTATTTAGCCAGGCGCCATAAATCCCTTAAAGATGGCAGATTATTGATGACGTAAACCGGGAAAATTATGCCTGATTTTGCTGCTTCACCGCTGGTGGACGCCCTGGAAGAGAATCTGTTCAGCCTGCTGGAAAACCTGGCCGCGGAGGTCAACACCGACATGCTGCCGTTGATCGACCTCTCCAGCGGCAGTCCGGATCAACCCACCCCGCCGGAAGTGATTGACGCGCTGCAGAGCGCCATTCATCGTCGTGAAAACCATGGCTACCCCTCATTCTGGGGCAAGCCGCAGGTCCGCGAAGCGATCGCCCATTTTTATCGCCGCCAGTATGATGTGGAATTCGATCCGCACAGCGAAGTCGCGGTATTTCAGGGCTCGCATATCGGTATTGGCGGCATTCCGCGGGCGCTGCTCCGTCCCGGGCAATACCTCATCTCCACCGATCCCTGCTATCCCATTTACCGCTCAGCGGCGCTGCAGTCCCAGGCGACGTTTTATGGCCTGCCGCTCAGGGCTGAGAACCATTTCCTGCCGGATTTTAACGACCTCCCCCGGGAGGTGGCTGACAAGGCCGGGCTGGTGGTGCTTAACTATCCGCATAACCCCACCGGCGCCCTCGCCACGCCGGCGCTGTTCGCCAGCGCCCTGCAGTTTGCCCACCGTCACCAGGTGCCGATCCTGCACGATTTTGCCTATGCGGCCATCGGCAGCGCGGCCAGTGACGCGCCGCTGAGCCTTTTCTCTCAGCCCGGCGCGAAGGCGTGGGGAGTGGAAACCTACACCTTCTCCAAGACCTTTAATATGGCCGGCTGGCGCTTCGGCTTCGCGGTCGGCAACGCTTCGATCATTCGGGCATTTAAAAAGCTGCACACCCACAGCTACAGCACGGTGTTTGGCGCGATTCAGGATGCGGCGATCGCCGCGCTCAGCCTGCCGGCAGAACGGATTGCGCAGCTGACGGAGGCGTATCATCAGCGCCGGGAGTGGGTTCTGCGTCGACTGGCCGCGCTGCGCTGGCCGGTTCGTACCGCACAAGGCACGTTCTTCCTCTGGCTGAGCGTGCCGCCCGGGTACCGTTCACAAGAGTTTGCCCGCCTGCTGCTGCAGGAGGCGCATATTCTGGTGGCGCCAGGCACTGGTTTTGGCGAAGGGGGCGAAGGGTTTATCCGCATCAGTCTGACGGCTGGGGACGACGCGCTGAGCAACGCGCTGGACCGTCTCGCCCGGCTGGCGCTGTTTTAGCGCCCGCCTCGCAGAGTCGTTACACCTTCAGGTAGCCCGCCATGCGTTGAATACGCGCGGCGGAATAGTCATAGCAGGCGCTGGCGGGTTTACCCAGTACGCGATATTTGGCGCCATTGTAAAAGGCGGTCTTATTCTCCTCTTCCAGAAAGCGCCGGGAGACGGTGTCGCTGAAAATACGGTCGCCATCCGACTGCGGCTGATAGCGGCTGGATTTGACGCTCTCCCACGCCACGCCGATCGGCTTATGGTCATAGCCGGTCATACAGAACAGCCGGTTGGAGGCCAGCAGATCGGCCTCGATGGTTTTAAATTCCGCCGCCGTAGCGGCGCAGGTCATGCTTAACAGGCAGGCCGAAGCCCATCGGTAAATTGTCATTATTCAGGCGATCCCAGAGTGTTTCCTCCATTGTAAGCGGCTGAAAATTCCGGATGTTCGCTTTTACCTATCGTTGTGCGTGAAAACCGCTTAAAATTTTCCACTCGGACTCCTCGTGAGTTGTCTTAACGACCTGTAGGCCCTCCCTGCGCAGGTCGTCACGCCGGGCCAAACACCGAGACGCCGGCGCAGAGGAGGTATCGCCTTTAACGATTAAACGCCCAGCTGGCCCCGCTGGTCAGCGCCCGCTCAAAGGCGGGACGGCCGGGGCCCGCCAGCCAGCCGGCGAAGGTGTGCAGCTGCGGATGCAGCTGGCGCAGGGCGTCGAGGTCGGCATGGCCCGCCAGCCGCCCGTCGTCTACCAGCCCGGTCAGCTTGTGCAGAAAAGGGCTGGCGGCCAGCACCTCTTCGGAAAATCGCGAATAGGGGATCGGCCGTTCCGCCGCCGCGGAGAATAACGCCTCCAGCTGGCGACCGGTCACGCTGTCGCTGGCGATCTCGAACGTCTTGCCGGCAAACCGCGCCGGCGCGGCAAAAATCGCCGCGACAAGCTGGCCGATATCCTCCACCGCCAGCACCTGCATCCTCCCCTCCGGCAGCATAAAAAAGTGAAAATGACCTTCATCAAGGCCAAAACCGGGCATCACCAACAGCTCCATAAAGGTGGCGGGACGCACGATGGTCGCCGCCAGCGGCAGGCGACGGATATGCCGTTCAATTTCCGCTTTGGTGTCATAATGCGCTACGCCGGTGGGCGTCTCCCCCGCCGCGCTGCCGGAGCTGTACACCAGATGCTTCACCCCGCACTCGACGGCGAGGTCGGCGATGGTTATCCCGTAGCGTACCTCCTGCTCATCGGTCACCGTCCCTCCCGGCGAACTGGGCTGGACGCTGAAGACGCCGTCGACCCCGGCCATTGCCGATCGCATTGCCGCCCGGTCTTCAAAGGTACCCACCACCAGCTCGGCTCCCCGTGCCGCCAGCGCGACGGCCCCGGCGGAGAAAGGATCCCTGACCAGCGCCCGAACCCGCCAGCCGCGGTGCAGCAGCGCCCGCGCCACCGAGCCGCCCTGCTGACCGGTGGCGCCAAAAACCAACACGCTTTGCGTATTATTCATCACTGTTTCCCCTTATCTGCAGCTTGTTGCCCGGCCTCTCGCCAGCGATAGTCACCTTGCTTATCCTCCTCCAGCCAGCCGCAGGAAGACCCGGCAAAATGCCCGGTGAACCATTGAGCATGATGGCTGGCTCCCCACGCCATCATCTCCCGTCGGGAGGCTTCCGCCTGCCGGGGATCGCCGCAGAACGCCGAGTTCCAGTGCGGATGGGTAAACTGGCGCGGGGAATGAAGAAGATCGCCGGAGAAACAGGCGTAATCATCTCCGGCGGCGAGGATCAGCGCGGCATGGTCCGGACTGTGGCCGGGGGTGGGCACAAAGGCGATCCGCCCGCCGACCCCCGGCCGGGCCGCCACATCGACGGTTTCCAGCAGGCCGGCTTCGATCACCGGCAGCAGGCTGTCGAGCCACAGCGCCCGGTAGCGTTCGCTGTTTTTCACCCGCGTCAGCTCTTTTGCCGAGCACAGGTAGCGGGCGTTGGGGAACAGCGGCACCCAGCGATCGTCCTGCCAGACGGTATTCCATCCGACATGGTCGGTATGCAGGTGGGTCAGTAGCACCAGGGTCACGTCCTCCGGGTTCACTCCCGCGGCGCGGAGATTCTCCAGATACGGCGTGTTAAGTTGATGATAGAGCGGATTGCCGCCGCGCTCCCGACCGTTGCCGGTGGCGGTATCGATAACAATCAGATCGTGGGGAGTCTGTACCACCCAGCTGTGGATCGACAGCGCGATTGGCTGATTATCGGCGTCCGCCTCCGTCGCAGGGAACGCTGCGGGATAGAGCGCCGCCGGCTGCAGGCTAATCTCGCGCTCCGGAACTTTGAATATCAGGCTGTCGCCTGTCTGGTAAGCTTGCATCACTCCCTCCGCGCGCATTGCGCTGGTTGATTTATCGGGGTGATATTCACTATGCTGCCGGGATAACCCACATTCAAATTGATTATCATAATGAAGAAAATCATTGAAAATGATTTTAGTCGTATCGATCTGAATCTGTTGACGGTCTTGATGGTGCTGTACCGCGAAGCCAGCGTCACCCGCACCGCAGAGGCGCTGCATCTTGGCCAGCCGGCCATCAGCGGGGCGCTGAAACGGCTGCGCGAGATGTTTGACGATCCACTGTTCGTGCGCAGCGCCAGAGGCATGCTGCCGACGCCGCGGGCGCAAGCGCTGATGACCGAGCTGCAGCCGCTGATGGAACACCTGCATTCGGCAATGTTTGGCGCCGGGGAGTTTTCCCCCGCCAGCGCCCAGCAGCTTTTCCGCGTCGGCCTCAGCGACTGGAGCGAACACTGGCTGATGCCCCAGCTGTTACCCGGACTGATGCAGGAGGCGCCCGGGGTGTCGCTCCAGACACTAGCCGCCGACCCCTTCCAGGTACGCCAGCTGTTGGAGGAGGATCGCATTGATGTCGCGCTATCCCTCAACAAACAGAGCCGCGGGGAGATCGTCAGTGAACCGGTGATGAGCATGGGGGTGACCACTCTCTGGTCGCCGCAGCAGATCCCCTGCCGCGGGCCGTTGTCGGTGGGCGATTTCGTCGCCTGGGAACATGTGATGGTGGCCTATCGCGAAACCGGCCACGGGGAAATAGACCGCCAGCTCGCCAGTCAGGGACTCGCGCGGCGCGTGCGCTTTGCCACGCAGAATTTCTCCACCTTTCCCCTGCTGCTGACCACCCTGCCGCTCTTCGCCACCGTCCCCCAGGGACTGGCGCAGCGCTGGCAGGCGCAGTATGCCCTGCGCACGGACGCCCCGCCGGTGGCCTACCCGGAATTTACCCTGTGTATACTGCGTCACAAACGCCGGGCTCAGGATCCGGCGCTGAACTGGCTGATAACGAGGATAAAACAGGCCATGCGCGGACCATAGCGGGAGCGAATACCACCGACATCAGGCCTCGCTGAGCGGGGGTTGCAGAACACGTCTGCTCCAGTCATAAAATGCGCGTACCGCCGGCGGCAGATAGCGGTTTTGCGGATAGACCAGCGACAGGGGAAGATCAGAAGCGGCCTGCTCCAGACAGGCGACCAGCGCGCCGCTCTGCAGATAAGGTTGCGCCAGATAGCTGGCGACGCGGATCAGGCCCAGTCCCTGAACGCCGGCCTGGATATAGGCATCGGTATCGTCGACCACCAGCGTCTCCTGCATGCGGATCGCGCAATCGCCGTCATCGAGGGAGAAAAGCCAGTCGATGGTCCGCCCGGTACGGTGGTTCAGGTAGCCCACCGCCCGGTGCTGGTGCAGATCGTCGATGCTCTGCGGCCGGCCGTGGGCCGCGAGCCAGGCCGGCGAGGCGAGGACCATCCAGCGGTAGCGGGCCAGAGGACGCGCCACCAGGGTGGTGGAATCTTCGATTTGTCCGCTACGGATCACGCAGTCGAATCCCTCCTGGATAATATCTTCCACGTTGTCGCTTGAGCAGAGGATCATCTCCAGGTCAGGATACTGCTGCAGAAACTCGCCGATCCTTGGCAATACGCAGTGCCGGGCAAGAGATTGCGGCATCCCCACCTTGAACCGCCCGGCGGGCTGGGCCGAGCGGCCGGGAAAGGAGGCTTCCATCGCCGCCATCTCGGCCAGCAGCCGTTTACACTCCGCGTAATACCGGCGTCCCTCGGCCGTCACGCTGAGCTTGCGGGTGGTGCGCTGAAGAAGCTGCGCCCCCAGCCAGGCCTCCAACTCCTTCACTACCCGCGACACCGTTGAGCGCGGCTGCCCCAGCACCTCCGCCGCCCGGGCGAAGCTGTGGGCATCCACAACCGCAACATACAACTGCATGGCATCCAGTCTGTCCATTTCGTTCTCCACTGGCGGTTATTATCCCATTAAGACGAACAGTCTAATCCGAAATCCTGTTCTTATCGAATGATGCCCACCCCCCTACACTGAGCCTGTAGCCAGTCAATACAAGGCTTAACTGAGTAAGGAGTTAAAATGAAATCTGATAATCTTAACCACGAGGAAAAGGTATTGGTGCTGGGAGCGGGACAACTGGGCGCCGCCGTACTGGATGCGCTGGTACCTGCGGTGATCCAGCGCCAGGGCGCGGTCTCGGTTATCGTCTCGCCGGCGGCCTGGGATGAAGCCGGCCAGCTGCGGTCGGCAAACCACCGGGCGCTGGCCGACGCCGGGGCCACCTTTCTCGCCGTCGACATTGCCGGTAGCGACATGGAGACGCTGGCTGGTCAGTTTAGCGGATTCACCACCGTGATTAACTGCATGGGGTTTGTCGCCGGTCCGGGGACGCAGCTAAAAATTACCCGCGCGGTGCTGGCCGCCGGAGTGCCCCGCTATTTTCCCTGGCAGTTTGGCGTCAATTACGATGTGGTCGGCAAAGGCAGCGGCCAGCCGGTGTGGGACGAGCAGTATGATGTCCGGACCCTGCTGCGCGCGCAGCAGGCCACGGAGTGGGTCATTGTCTCCACCGGCATGTTTACCAGCTTTCTCTTCGAGCCAGACTTCGATGTGGTGAATTTATCCACCCGAACCCTTCACGCCCTTGGCGGCTGGGACACCCAGGTGACCGTCACCTCGCCGGCGGATATCGGCCGCCTGACCACCGCGATTTATCTGCATCAGCCGCGGATCGTCAACGAGGTGGTGTTTGTTGCCGGCGAAACGACCTCTTACCGCCAGCTGGCGGAAACTGTGGAACGCGTGACGCAGCAGACGTTCAGCAAAGCCGTTCACACCCTGCCCACCCTGCTGGACCAGCTGCGGACGGACCCGGATAACGCCATGCTGCGCTATCGCGCTGCCTTCGCCCGGGGGGATGGCGTGTGGTGGCCGATGGGCGACACCTGGAATGCCCGCCACCATCTGCCGACCCAGGACATTGCCGGCTGGCTGCAGGCCGCGCGCTGATTTTCTCTCACAGGACAGAATGAAAATGAAGATGAAAAAGTTAATTCCACTGATCGTATTGAGTTGTCTGCTGCCGCTGGCGGTCAACGCCAGAACCATCACCGTCACCGGCGATACCCTGGACAACGCGGAGAGCAAAATTCGCCAGCAGGCCGCCCGCGAGGGCGCAACCGCCTATCGGATCATTGAGGCGCGAATGGGCAACAAAGTGCATATCACGGCGAAAATCTCGGACTAAACCACCGGCGCCAGGCTCAGGGAGGAGCCGCCGCCGGCCCGCGCGGCAGGTCAGGCGCTCATTTTCTCCCGTCGGCGATCGCGGCCCGGCGTCGCACCGTACAGGCGAGCGTATTCCCGGGTGAACTGGGACACGCTGATATAGCCCACCTCGCCGGCCGCCTGGGCAATGCTCATCCCTTCCGCCAGCATCAGGCGGCGGGCGTGGATCAGGCGCAACTGCTTCTGAAACTGCAGGGGCGACAAGGTGGTCATGGCGCGGAAATGACGGTGAAAGACAGAGACGCTCATCCCGGCGGCGTCGGCCAGCGCGTCGACGCTGACTGGCTGCATAAAATCCCGGCGCAGCATCGCCACCGCCCGGCGGATCCGTGCCGAATGGCTGTCTACAGCGCCCAGTGCCCGGATGGCTGGCCCGTGAACACTCTGCAACAGCCAGTAATGCAGCTCCCGCCGCAGCCCTTCGCCTAACACCGCCAGCGCCCCCGGTTGATCAAACAGCCTTGCCAGCCGATAAGCGGCGTCCGTCACGTCAGCATTCATCGGTTCGATACCGACGCGGGGCGCCTCATCCGGACCAGATGGCCCGGCCTCCTGCAGCTCGCGCAGGATAGCCAGGTCCAGCTCCAGCACCAGCGCGTAATAGGGAAAGCGCTGACTGGCCTCGGTGATCTGGCTGGTGGTGGGGACATCGGCGGCTATCACCATCGCCTCCCCCGGACCGTAGTCAAAGCTTGCCAGGCCGGTGGTCACACTTTTGCGCCCCTGCAGCAGCATAGCCACCAACGGCCTGGCGATGGCCGCCTGCAGATCGCCGGGGTGCAGGGCCCGCACCAGGGTGATGCCGGGAACCGGGGTGACCGACACCCCGCTGCTATCGACATGAGCATCGGCATACCGGCGGCAGAGAGCGAAGAGTTCGTCGCGCATAAGATCCTTTCAGGCAAGTTTTAAAGCCTGAGTATGCGCTATTTCCCGCCAGAGGGGAGTGTATGGAGAGGAATGGGCAAAAAATAACAAGGATTGGGCAACCCGGTCTGGTAGGCCCCCCCTATTGTAAGGACTCCACATACCAGAGAGGATCGAACATGACTAAGATTGCACTTATCACCGGCGCCAACCGCGGCCTTGGCCGTCAGACCGCACTGGATATCGCCCGCCAGGGCGGGGACGTCATCGTCACCTACCGCGGCAATATTGAACAGGCGGAAGCGGTGGTGGCCGACATTCACGCTCTCGGCCGCAAGGCCATCGCCCTGCCGCTGGATATGGCGCAGACCACCCGCTTTCCGGCCTTCGCCGACAGCCTGAGCGCTGCGCTGGGCAGCGTCTGGGGACGGGACACCTTCGATCATCTGATCAATAACGCGGGACACGGCGAATTTGCCCCGCTGGCCGAAACGCGCGAGGCCCAGTTCGACGGGCTGTTTAACGTCCACGTCAAGGGGGTGTTTTTCCTCGTTCAAACCCTGCTGCCGCTGCTGGCAGACGGCGGACGGATCGTTAACTTCTCTTCCGGACTGACTCGCGTCTCATATCCTGGCTTCTCCGCCTACGCTGCGGCCAAAGCGGCCGTGGAGATGCTGAGCGTGTACATGGCCCGCGAGCTGGGCGGGCGCGGCATCACCGTCAATACCATCGCCCCCGGGGCTATCGCCACCGATTTTGGCGGCGGGCTGGTGCGGGACGACGCGGGGGTTAACGCGCAGTTTGCCGCGATGACGGCGCTGGGACGGGTGGGCGTTCCCGAGGATATTGGGCCGATGATCGCCAGCCTGCTGCGTGACGATAACCGCTGGGTAACCGCCCAGCGGATCGAAGTCTCGGGCGGACAGACTATCTGACCACTCAGGCCGGCAGGATACGCTCCAGCGCCACGCCTGCCAGCCGCACGGTCTCCAGAAGACGCGGGAGGCTATCCCCCTCCCGCGCTTTCGCCGACAGACCAAGCATCAGCGTATCCATATAGTCAGTCACCCGCAGCGCATCCTTCGGGTGATGGCGGGCGATATACTGCTGGATTTTGGCCCTCGCCGCAGCATGCCATTCGCCTGCCGCCACCCGAGCGTCGGCATCCTGACAATGTCCCCCCTCCAGCACCAGGCAGCCGGCGGCGACCGGATCGGCTACATAGCGGCGAGCCGCCTCCTGCAGCACGGCGATGAGCGACGCCGCCACCGGCTGGTCGTCCTGCAACAGCGTCTCTATGGGGATGGCCCCGGTCTGGCTGTAGCGCTGCAGGACGCGGGTATACAGGCCGAGCTTGCTGCCGAAAGCGGCATAAAAGCTTGGGGGGTTGATGCCGAAAGCCTGGGTCAGATCGGCCACGCTCACCGCGTCGTAGCCTCGCGCGTGAAAGAGGCGCTGTGCCTTTTCAATAGCCTGTTCCGCATTGAACTGACGGGGGCGCCCCGGGGTACGCCCTTGTTTTGTAGTGGTCACTATATTAATCCTTGACTGCCTGTTTTGCCGCAGCATATTGTAATCATCACTACAATATCATGAGGTGCGGGATATGACAGCGTTTCACAACAAATCAGTGCTGGTTTTAGGTGGAAGTCGGGGAATTGGCGCGGCGATCGTCAGGCGCTTTGTCGCCGACGGCGCGTCGGTCAGGTTCAGCTATTCCGGTTCGCCGGAGGCGGCCGAGCGGCTGGCGGCGGAGACCGGCAGCACGGCGGTGCAGGCGGACAGCGCCGATCGCGATGCGGTGATAAGCCTGGTCCGAGACAGCGGCCCGCTGGACGTGTTAGTGGTCAATGCCGGGATCGCCATTTTTGGCGATGCCCTGGAGCAGGACAGCGATGCCATCGATCGCCTGTTCCGCATCAATATTCATGCCCCCTACCATGCCTCCGTGGAAGCAGCGCGCCGGATGCCGGAAGGCGGGCGCATTATTGTCATCGGTTCGGTCAATGGCGATCGCATGCCGGTGCCGGGAATGGCGGCCTATGCGCTCAGCAAGTCAGCCCTGCAGGGGCTGGCGCGCGGTCTGGCACGGGATTTTGGCCCGCGCGGCATCACGGTCAACGTCGTCCAGCCCGGCCCAATTGATACCGACGCCAACCCGGAGAACGGCCCGATGAAAGAGCTGATGCACAGCTTTATGGCCATTAAGCGCCATGGCCGACCGGAAGAGGTGGCGGGCATGGTAGCCTGGCTGGCCGGTCCGGAGGCGTCGTTTGTCACAGGCGCCATGCACACCATCGACGGAGCGTTTGGCGCCTGATGATCCTCGGCGGCGGCGCGCGCTTTGCCACGCCGCTGTCCTGACGTCATGGCCACTGGATTCATCAGGCCAGGCTGTCGATCGCCATAAAATACGATCTTCGGTGAGGATCAGTCTCGCCTCGGGGGACTGGTGCGCTTTGCGGATCCGCCCCCGGCGCCAGACTTAGATAACAAACCTCTCGCGCCACCGCGCCGCCGGGTGCCTCAAGGCTCAGAATTAAAACCCCTTTTCCACGCCATCCCACAGCTGCTGCGGCACGATATTGCCGCGGCGCTCGCCGTTTTTCCTGCAGCGTGGTTTGCCCCTGAACAGGACGCTTTTCTGTGGTAACAGACATCAGCATTGGCGAAAAAGTTGCCGTTACCAAAAAAACATGAACCCGGTTACAAGATGCGCACGCCACCGTCTTCAGCATCCTGAGGAGGTCGCATTCTGCGGATCGCCAGGCTATATCTATGACACCTTTCTCCCACAACGAGTAAAAATAATGAGCAAGAAGATCCTGATGCTGGTCGGCGATTACGCCGAAGATTACGAAACGATGGTCCCTTTTCAGGCTCTGCAGATGATTGGCCACCAGGTCGATGCGGTCTGCCCGGATAAAGCCACCGGCGACTATGTGATGACGGCGATCCATGATTTTGACGGAGCCCAGACCTACAGCGAAAAGCCGGGGCACCGCTTCACCCTGAACGCCGATTTTGCCGCGGTGAAGGCCGAGGATTACGACGCGCTAGTGATCCCCGGCGGCCGGGCGCCGGAGTATCTGCGTCTGAACGAGCAGGTGATTGAACTGGTACAGGCGTTCGACGCCGCGCGTAAACCTATCGCCGCCGTCTGCCATGGACCACAGCTGCTGGCCGCCGCCGGTATTCTGCAGGGGCGGACCTGCAGCGCCTATCCGGCCTGCGCCCCGGAGGTGCGTCTGAGCGGCGGGCATTATGCCGATATCGGTATCGATCAGGCGCATGTTGACGGCCATCTGGTCACTGCTCCCGCCTGGCCGGCCCACCCGCAGTGGCTGGCGAAATTCGCCGCCCTGCTGGCGGAGTAACGCATTTTCTCTGACCAGACAAATGGACTATCGCCGCGCTGGTGCTCTCTTGCTTACCGGCCGGCGGTTTTCGAGCTGCCGTTTCCGCTACAGTCAAACCTGACCAGCTCAGCGATACGCTGGCCGGGTTATCTCCTCGACTCAGATGCGCATTCCCCCGGAAACTTCAATGCGCTGAGCATTAACCCAGCGATGATCATCGGATAACAGCGAGGCGATCATCGGCCCGATATCTTCTGGCACCCCCGGTCGGCCAAGCGCCGTCATGTTCGCCACCGCCTGAGCGACCTGCGGGTTATCCCGCACCACCCCGCCGCTGAAATCCGTGGCGATGGCGCCCGGCGCTACGCAGTTTACCGTGATCCCGCGGCCGCCCAGCTCAAACGCCATATAACGGGTCAGGGTTTCCACCGCAGACTTCATGATCGCATAGGGCGCCCGGTTCGCCATCACGATACGGGTCAGTCCGGACGAGATATTCACAATTCGCCCGCCATCCGCCAACAGCGGCAATAATTTTTGGCTGAGGAAAAAAACCCCCTTCACATGGATGCGATAAAGCGCATCGAACTCCGCTTCGGTAGCGTTCAGAAACCCCATGCCGCTGGCATTGCCGGCATTATTAACCAGGTAATGAAACCGATCGGTCCCCAGCTCCGTCAGCGCCTCCTGAAAGGCGCTGACAAACCCGTCAAAGGTGTCGGTTTCGCCGGCGCTGAAGGGCAGCGCGATCGCCCGCGAGCCCTGAGCTTTAACCCGCGCGATCTGGCATCCGGTGTGTTAACGGAGGTGCTGGCTGATTTTCGCCCTGCGCCGCTGCCGCTCTCCCTGCTCTACCCCAGCAGCCGGCAGCTCTCTGCCCGGGTACAGGTATTTATCGACTGGGTGACGGCGCTGATGAAGGCGCTCCTGGCGCAGCAGGCATCCGGAAGGCTAAAATAATGTTTGCTATTATTTGCGGCTCGTGCGTTAATCGTTAAGTTGATTTACCAGACGAAAAGTTATTATCTAAGTACGTGTTCTCATCTCCAGGCGTTATCCCTGATACCACCTTCCTTTGAGCAGTCCCATTAGTATTTTGCTTTTTCTGTAAACAGGCCCTGTCAGCCCCCTGTTGGCTCGTTAAACAAGCCCTCCGACTGACCCAATACCCGGCTTACTCCTAACAAAAATCAGCCGCGTTAATTTCCCTGAAAACGACCATTGTCTTTTCAACAGAACATTACCCATACAAGGTTTACATTATGATTGAACATATCCATTTTAGATGTCCATGCTGCCATGGCTCCCAGTACAGAACGTCCCAGTTTGACGTGACGGAAAAAAATCCCTTTGGTGCGAAATGCATTTTCTGCAAATCGGCCATGATGACGTTAGATACTCTTCGCCCTTATCACCTGGGCGCGCTGTCCACCGCTCAGGCCCAGCCATAAGACGGATGAAGCCGGTGAACGCGGGCGGGAAAATTCCCCCGGGGATTCACCTGGGGGCAAGCTCTGTTCCCTCACCTGACGCGATCGTCGGTGGAATGGCGAAGAACGGCATCCGGCAACGCTTTTATCAGGGTCGTCACATTCTCCCCGGCGCGGGTTTCCACATTAAAATAGTCCACCGTGCGCAGAATAAGCCGCAAACCTCTGCCGCTTTCCGCTAACGGATCGACATCGAAGCGCTCATCGCCACGCGCCAGCGCCAGGCGCTCGGCCGGAAAGACCTCTCCCGCATCAATAAAGCGCAGCGTCACCCGGTCTTCCGCCGCGATAAATTCGACACGAAAAACACGTTGCCGATCCTCATGTAACGCATAGCGAATGATATTGGTGGCCGTCTCACAGACGGCAAGATCGAGCGCGAAGCGCCACTCCTCCCCGACGGGCAGCGGCGCCATTTGTTGAGCCAGCCACGCCGCCAGCGGTGATAGCGAGCTGAGTTGGGCAGGAAAATTCATGACGTTATTCACGGGCGCGTCACGGATTGAACTGCGCAAGGGCTGAAGTGCGATCCTCGCAAATACGAAAAATACGATCCATCCTGGTCAGGGTAAACATATTGCGAATGCCGGGGTTCAGCGCGCACAGTGTCATTTCTCCTTTACCGTTCATCATTTTCATCAGGGAAACCAGCGTTCCCAAACCGCTGCTGTCGATAAAATCGATTTTACTGAAATCAACAATCAGATCGGTGCTATCTTCGCCTATCTCCTGGGCGATTGCCGCCTTAAAGGCTACCGCGACGGAAGCATCCAGCCGACGCACCGCCGGCGTCAGGATCGTCACCGAGGCCTGCCGTTCAGTTTCAATTTTCATCACTGTCCCCTGTACGTTCAATAATCAAGAGTGAAACATCATCGGCCATCGCCTGGGTCTCCTGCGCGTCGCCACTGCGCCAGCGGATCAGGTGCCGGGCAAAACGCGGCAGCAGCGCGGGCAGCGGCTGCGTCACGCTGTCCTGCAGCCACGCTTGCAAGCGCGCCTCGCCAAACTGTTCACCGCTCCGGTTTTCACATTCGGTGATACCGTCGCTGAACAGGCACAGCCGCTCTCCCGGCGCCAGCGAAAAACTGACATCTGCCCACGAGAGATGGTCTATCAACCCCACCGGCGCCCCGCCGCTGCCGACCGGGCGGACGGTAGCGTCCGGGCTAACGATAAAAGGCGTGGGATGCCCGGCCTGACAGAGTTTGCCCGCGCCGGTCTTCAGGTCGATGACGCCATAGATCAACGTGAAATAGCTGACGATCTCTGTTTCGTCACTGCAAAAACGACCATTGAGGATCGTCACCACCTCGGCAGGCGACGCCGGCTGGTTGTCTGCCGTAAAAAGAAAGCGCTCAACGGCCCTGCCATGCAAAAACTGGCGGGCGACGGCGAGCGACATCATCGCCGCCCCCACGCCGTGTCCGGAGACATCCACGCAGTAAAATCCGAGACGATCGCCCAGCGGGAAGACGTTAAAAATATCCCCCGACACCCAGGCCGAGGGCAGGAAAATCCAGTCGGAGAAAAATCCCTGATGGCGCAGCTGATGAGCCGGGAGAACCGACTGTTGAATGCGCGCCGCCAGCTCCAGATCCTGTTCAATCTGTCGCAGCGCTTCGCTCAGCCGCGCATTGCGCGCGGCGAGGTCAGCCTCGAGGGAGAGGATCCGCGCCCCGGCGTGCAGCCGCGCCCGCAGCTCGCTCTGCTCTACCGGTTTGCTGAGAAAATCATCGGCCCCGGCCTCAAACCCCTGCGTTAAATCGCCAGGGTCTTCGCGGGCGGTGAGCAATATCAGATAAACATAGTGACCAAACTGGCGACGGCGAATTTCCCGGCATAGCGTCAGGCCATTCATCTCCGGCATCTCCCAGTCGCTTATCACCAGGCTGACAGGCTGGTTTTCGAGGATCGCCAGCGCGTCAACGCCGTTTTCCGCCTCACTGACGATATAACCCCACTGCGTCAACATCCGGCTTAGCAGCCGACGATAAACCAGCGAATCTTCAACAATCAGGACGTGCTGTGCCGACATCGCGCCTCCTAAATCGGCAAGAACCAGATAAGGCTGATCGTGCCTTCACGAAACTTGCCGCTGCCGCTGTCATGCCCCGGGTAGCGGGTACCGGCATAGTTGGCATACTGCACAGAGAACGATCCCGGCGTATAGCCCGCGTAGCCAAAGCTGTAACTATAATCGCCATTCCACGGCTGCTGCTGGCTACTGTCCGGATACCAGAAGGCGGTGGCGCGCACAAAAAAATGCTGTTTAAAGGTATATCCACACCCCCCAAGCAGCACATTTTTGTTTTTGCGGATATCGTTACTCTCCAGATCGTAATAACGCGGCACCCAGCTGTAGCCTGCCTGGCAGATAATGGCGTCGCCTTTGTTAATCAATAGTGCATTTTCCATCGGCTTCGGCAGCGAAAATTTATACGCCAGGGTAAATGCCCCCTGCTCAAAATAGGTGTGACGCTTGCTGCCCGAGGTCCAGAAGTGGTTATCGCCATAGTTACTGTAAACCAGGCTGAAGGTGTTGGCATGCCAGTCGTCGTAACCAAAACTATAGCGAAAATCGGCGGTATAGCGGCTGGTATCAGTCACCGGTAAACGGGATGTCACGTTGGCGAACCAGAAGCTGTAGGGCGAGTATTGCAGGCTGAGGTTCAGCGTCTGATTATATTTTTTCTTCTGTTCTGCGCTGTCTGAGCTGTTGGGGACGGTCATCCACTGCTCTTTTAAACCCGAACTAAAGCTCAGCGCTCCCGAGAATACCTTGTCATTCCCGGAAAAAAGCCGTCCCCAGCGGCTGGTAAACACGCCGGCCTGCACCGGTTCACCATTTTTATCACGCAGCGGTTGTGCGTCGTTCTTCTCTGCGCCTTCCGCACCTGCGATGGCGCACCATAGCGCGCAGGCCAGCATATATTTCTCCCGCATTTGCCCTTCCTTAGTTAGGTATCCAGCGTGCGGCGACGCGGTATTTGGCCATCAGCCACAGAACGCCCAGCGCAGCGGCATGAATCAAGGTGTTCTCTATCCACGCCTGGCGCCACAGATCGAAGGTAACCAGCTGGCTTACGGCGAGCACGATGTAAACATGCAAAATAAAGGTGTAGAGCGAACGCTGCCCGAGCGGGATCAGGAACCAGCCTGCCAGCCGGTTAAGGGGGCGCCAGCACCAGGTCAATAGCAGATAAATGGTGACCATCAGACTGATATCATTGAGGATCCGTACCGGACCGAGGCCGTTTTTCGCCGCCCAGGTATGGTAAAAGGCGTTAAAATCCGCCGGCGGGATTACGTGCATCAGCAGCGCGGGCGGCATAAAAGGATTGGTATGGTTCTGGGCGACAAACGCAAGGATAAGCGCGATGAACACCAGCGCCGCCACGGCAACTTTGCCGGGCGGCGTGCGGGCGAAAGAGATCAGTTCCGCTTTGTACCAGCCGCAGCACATGCCCAGCACAAAGATAAATTGCCAGGCCAGCAGGGGAAAGGCGAATTCAAATTCGCAGGGCGTGACCCGTACCGGCCAGCGTTGCCAGCAGCCGTAGATCAGCAGCGAGGCGCCCAGTAAGGGGTAGACATGACCCTTTTGCAGCATTCCCAGAAACAGCGGGCTGAGCAATAACAAAAAAATATAGAGTCCGAGGATCTGCGTCTGATGCGGGCCAATCTGCAGATAGAGGATAATGTTAAACCACGTCTCTTTTATTTGCGGGGTTAGCGGATAGAGCGACCAACTGGTCCCGGAAAAGCGGTCGGTAAAATGAGTGACTTCATAGACATTAATATAAGGCAAATATCTCAGCAAAAGAAAAGAGACAATAATAATAATATTAACCTGATATATTTTCCATGCGCGAAGATAAAGCCCCCAGCTCACCGTCAGTAATACTGCCTTTTGTAATCTGACACGATTTAGCATCCCTAACATGAAGCCGGACAGGATCACAAAGCCCTCGGCACCGGTGGTCAAACCAAATCGTTCCCAGCTGAAAATATTAAATATCGACATCACTTCGGTATGCGCCACCACCATCATCACGAGAGCAATACCGCGCATAAAGTCGATACGCAGGTCGCGATCCCCGGTCAGAGAGTAACGCCAGGGCATTGATTTATGAGTTTCTTTTTGCGAAATCGCTGAAGCAACCTGGCTCATTAGGGATCCTGCCGTCTACCCTGCAACATTTATTACAAATTATTTAGATAGTGTAGAATGGGCTATCTTGCAATGCTCGTTTTATAAATTCCGCCGGCGTGCATCACACTATGTTAAGTCATCCCGGTGACTATCAGTTCGCGCTGTTGAAATTTTTGTGCCACCATCTACACTCACTTTACTGTTATTTATAAGCCCCTGTGCGTTCTGCAGAACGCCCCCAATCGATAACAGACCTGTCATTCAAACCCAGCGCGGAATCAGGATATCCTTGCTATGGATTTTTATTTTTCCCGTTTTGAACATCGCCGACCGCCTGAACCGCTCAGCACCCCGCGCTGGGTGAGAATGATTTGGCAGGTATTAGCTGTGGCCGCCCTGGTGCTTGGCGCTAATTATATTTACTGGCGCTGGACCGCCTCCTTAAACACGGACGCCCTGTGGTATGCGATTCCTCTGGTGCTGGCGGAAACCCTGGCATGGATTGGCACAGTTCTGTTCACCATTAATTTATGGCAGGAGAAAGATCCTCCGCCAGGGGTCCCCCCGACGGAGATCAACGACTGTCTGCGCGCGGATGAAGCGGTGGAGTCGAGGCCGATTAAAGTCGATCTGTTTATCGCCACCTACTCCGAAGACGTGGAGCTGGTCAGGCTATCGATTCGTGACGCCATGCGGATGACCTATCCTGGTCCGCTCGATTATAAGGTGCATGTCCTTGACGACGGGCGTCGCCCGGAGATGAAGGCGGTCTGCGAGCAGGAGGGGGCGAACTATATCACCCGTCAGAGCAATATCGGCTATAAGGCCGGTAACCTGCGCAACGGGCTGGAACATACCGATGGCGACTTTCTGATCATCTGTGATGCCGATACCCGCGTTTTCCCGACCCTGCTGAGCCACACGCTCGGCTATTTTCGCGATCCGGACGTCGCCTGGGTGCAGACCCCACAATGGTTTTTCGATCTCCCGGAGGGGGAGGATCTGGCGCGCTGGCTGCGGCGTAAAGCAGGCGGCGCAGGCTATGGCGTGGGCTGGCTGGCGCAGAAAATCGTCGGTCCGGTGACCATTGGTCGCGATCCTTTTTTCAACGATCCGCGCATGTTTTACGACGTGATTTTACGGCGCCGCAACTGGGCTAACGCCGCGTTCTGCTGTGGCGCCGCCTCCGTTCACCGACGGGAAGCGGTGATGCAGGCGGCGCTGCGCAGCTACGTCTGGAGCGTTGACGCCGAAATCGCGCGTCATACGCGGGATATTCGCGACCCGGCAACGCGGGAAGCGTTGCAGGACGCCATGCGCCCCCACGTTGCCTTCGATACTGAACTGACGCCCTATAAGTTCCACGTCTCGGAAGATATTTATACCTCCATCCTGCTGCACGGCGACGCTGCCCGCCGCTGGCGCTCGGTAATGCACCCGCGGATCGAGTCGAAAATGCTCTCTCCGCAGGATATGCTGACGTGGATGATCCAGCGCTTTAAGTACGCCGCCGGATCGCTGGATATCCTGTTCCATGACAACATCTTCAACCGACGCCGCTTTAAACTCTCGCTGCCGCAAACGCTGATGTACGCGACCACCTTCTGGTCGTATCTGGCCTGCGTGTGGAACACCGTGTTCTTGATCTCGCCTGTTATCTATCTCTTCACCGGCATTCCGCCGGTGTCGGCGTGGTCTACCCCTTTCTATCTGCACTTTTTACCCTTTTTTATTGTCTCCGAACTGGCCTTTATGTTCGGCACCTGGGGCATTTCTGCCTGGGACGGCCGGGCCTCTTACCTCTCCTTTTTCTCGATGAATCTGCGGGCGCTGGACACCGTTTTGCGCGGGGAGCAGATCAAATTTCACGTTACGCCGAAAGAGCGACAGACGGGCCGTTTTCTCTATCTCGTCAAGCCGCAAATTGCCATCGTTTTGCTCACCCTGACGGGGCTGATATGGGGCGGTATTCAGGTGGCGCGCGGTCAGGTTGACGACCCCTCCGGGTACGTCATCAACATTTTCTGGGGCGCGGTGAATATTGCCGCCATGCTGCCACTGATCTTCGCCGCCATGTGGACGCCCCCCGAAGAGCAGGAGGCGAGCCGATGAGGATCCGCGACGCCCTGCTATCCGCGCGCAGCTATCTCACTATCCTCATTGGCTTCCTGCTGGGTTTTGCGATTGTCGTGTGGGTGGAAAAACAAATGCCCGCGCGCGTCGAGAGCAGCGGCGGGATGACGTTGAGCCAGGATTTTCCGCCGCTCCCTCCCCCGCGCGAGCTGACCTTTGACGAGGCGATCTGGGCGCGGGTGGCCTGGCAGTATTATGTCAACAATACCCAGCCAAACGGCCTGGCCAACGCGCACGATGGCGACCCCTGGCTCAGCCTGTGGAGCGTCGGCAGCTATCTTTTCGCCGTGGTCGCCGCAGAGCAGCTGCATATTGTGACCGCCGCCGAAGGTGATGAGCGCATTGCCGCCGCCCTGTTTACCCTCGGTCAACTGCCCCTCAACGCCCAGGGATTGCCCGCCGCTCAGTACCATGCCGACACGCTGCAGATCCTCGGCAACCCGGACTCCTCCGCCATCGGTATGGGACGCCTGCTCACCGCCCTGCAAACCCTGCTCTGGCGCTATCCTCAGCACGCCGCCGCGGTGCGGGATCTGTTTAATCAGTGGCGGGTCGGCGCGCTCATCAGCAACAGCCCCGCCAGCCAGGCCGCGGCGCCGCTGCACCACTGGGCGCTGGCGGCGGATGAACCGCGGGACAGCTTTGGCTACCGGCTGTACGCCAGCCATACGCTGCGGTTGATCGACAGCGCGGCGGGGCTGGCGGTGACCAACCCGCCGCAGGGGCAGCAGATGATCGATATCGACGGCATCATGGTGCCCGACGAGGGGCTGCGCACGCCCTGGGGTCGGCAGCCTTCGCTGATCAGCCTGCCGTACCTGCTCACCGGACTTGAGCTGGGCTTTGACGCGCAGAGTGCGGAGATCGCCTGGCGCATCATGCAAATCCAGCAGCGCCGTCATAGCCTGAGGGTCAGCAAGCCGCCGATCAGCACTGACTACGCCGAGCCCGCGCCGGATTATGCCAGCGCGCTGGCGGACCGGCAGCCGCAGAGCGCCTTCGCCCCACGCAGCGCCGCCCCGGAGCAAACGGCGATCACCTCCACCCGCACCGCCTTTGCCTGGTACGCCCTGTTCCGTAATAGCTGGAGCGAGGCGCTGCGCCAGCAGGTGCAGACGCTGCAGGTCCCGGGCAAGGGCTGGCAGCGAGGGTTAAATCTCAACCGCAGCGTCAACGACGTTATTGACGGCGATACCAACGCGATCGTGCTGGAAAGCCTGGCCTACATTTCCCGGGGGCAGATGCTGTGTCTGGCCTGCCTGAGCCCTGCCCCTCTACCCTCGTCCTCAGCAGGAGCAACGCCATGAAGCTGACCTATTTTTCCCGTTTTCCCCTGCTGGCCGGACTCATGGCGCTGTGGCTCTCGCTCTCCGGCGCGCAGGCCGCGACCGGTCTGCCGGCTGCGGAATACGCCCCGCGCAGCGGGGAGCTGACGCCGAGGGAGATGACTATCGCCAGAAACGCCTGGCAATACTTCGTCGCCAACTTTCAGCCCACCACCGGGCTGGTGAATGCGGTAAACAAATACCCCTCCACCACCATGTGGGACAGCGCCTCCTATCTGGCCGCGATGACCGCAGCCCGTGAGTTGGGGATTATTGATAAGGCGGAGTTTGACCGTCGGATGCTGAAGTTTCTCGCCACGTTGAATAAGCTCGATTTATTCCGTAACGAACTACCCAACAAAGCCTATAACACGATAAGCGGACAAAAGGTTAACTACCAGAACAAGCCGGGTGAAATCGGCTTTTCGGCGCTGGATATCGGCAGAATGCTGATCTGGCTGAAGGTGATCAAGGAGCGCTATCCGGAATACAGCAACAGCATCGATAATGTGGTGCTGGGGTGGGATTTTAGCCATGTGGTCGATCCCTGCGGCACACTGTACGGGGCGTATCTGGAAAACGGCCAGCCCAAATACGTTCAGGAAGGCCGTCTGGGATACGAGGAGTACGGCGCGGCAGGCTTTCAGCTGTGGGGATTTAACACCTGTCAGGCCAGCCGGCCGCAGCCCTACGAGCTGGCGGAGATTTACTGCGTGCTGGTCCCCTATGATTCGCGCGACCCACGGCAAACCAGCCAGCATAACTATGTGGTCAGTGAATCCTACGTGCTGTATGGCATGGAGTTTGGCTTTGATAACCCTGGTGACCGGAACAACAGCCCGCGCGAGTACTCCCATCCCTGGATGAAAAACTTCGCTGACCGGGTCTACCAGGCCCAGGAGAATCGCTACGCCATCACCGGGATCCTCACCGCCCGCTCCGAGCATCAGCTCGATAAATCCCCGTACTTTGTCTATGACACCGTGTTCAGCGACGGGTTTAACTGGAACACCATAACCGACAAAGGCCAGTTCGTACCGAATAGCGCCGCCGTGTCGCTCAAAGCGGCGATGGGGATGTGGGTGCTGTGGAACTCGCCCTATACCGATCGTCTGCTGGACGCCATTGAAAACGCGAACGAAGCGGGAAAAGGCTATTACGAGGGGTTGTATGAGAACGGCGACGGGCCAATCAATGAGTTTACCGCCAACAACAACGGCATCATGCTGGAAGCACTGCTATTTAAAAAGGAGGGAAAACTGCTGCAGTTTTCCAGCGACAATCCGAAAAACCGCGATTTCGCCCCGTCGCTGTGGGACAAGAAGCTGGTGGATCTCTTTGAACCCAATAACGGCCCGCGCAATCGCCCGTTCCTGAGCAACACCCCCGCCGTCAAAACATGGTGCGAGCAGACCGGGACCACGCAGCGCACCAAACCCGCCTGCCAGGCCTGCCAGTGTGCCGCCTGCAAGGCTGACGAGCCCGTTAAACTTCCGCCGGTGACCGCGCAATGCTTAAAACCATAGCCCGCTGGCTGGCCATCGCCGTCGTCCTTTTTCTTATCGCCCTGGCGCTGTTTGGTCGCGAAGGCGCGGGGTGGCGCTGGCTGACCAAAGGCGGCTGGCACACCACTGCCCGTATCAGCAGCCTGACGCCGCAGGAGCGAACGTGGGCGCAGATCGCCTGGCGGTACGTCGAGAACAATACCCAGCCGCAAACCGGCCTGGTCAACGGCAGCGACAAACAGCCCCGCGCAACGCTATGGCAGATGGGCGACACCCTTATCGCCCTGCTCGCCGCCAGAGAGCTGGGGTTGGTAAAGGAAGCGGAATTCGACGCCCGCCTGACGCCCCTGCTCGGCACCCTCAATCGCCTGACGCTGACCGACGGCGGTTCGCCGGGCAGGCTATACTCCACTCAGACGGCGACCCCTGTCGACTTCAGCGGCAAACCGGCGGCCAGCGGCTGGTCAGCAAAAGATATGGCCCGACTGATGCTCGCCCTGCGGCTCACCGCCGAACGCGCGCCGCAGTATGGTGAATACATTGATAAAATTGTCCTGCGCTGGAACTTCTGTCCGGTTATCGATAAAGACGGGGAGCTGTGGTCCGCCTCACTGCAGAACGGTCAGCGGACGATCCGCGAGGAGCACCGGCTGGGAGACAGTGAATACGCCGCCAGTGCGTTTCGCCTGTGGGGATTTCCGGCCGGCAAGGCCCTCTCCCCCCCGGCGCGCCATGTGATTATTTATCAGCGCCGCCTCGCCGTTGACGACCGCGACCCGCGAACCACCTGGCAACCCGTGGTGCTCTCTACTCTGCCCGCCATGCTGCCTGGACTGGAGTTCGGCTGGCAGCCGCCCGGCGTGCCGGAGATGGCGCAAAAAGCCATGCGCGAGCGGGCGGAAGGGATATGGCTCAGCCAGAAAACGCGTTGGACGCAGGATAAGGTGCTTACCGCCCGGGCCGATTTTTCGCTTACCCAGGCGCCCTGGCACGTGGAAGACACCGTCTGGGGGAATGGCTACGCCTGGAATACGCTCGGGGACGACGGGAAGTACTACCCCCGGCTGGCGCAGGTGACCACCAAAGCGGTCTTTGTCCTGTGGACGCTGTGGGAAACCGAGTATACCGATGCGCTGATGGCGGTCACTACCCATCTTAACGACCCGCAGCGCGGCTGGTTTGAAGGACGGGTCGAGGCCACCGGCGACGTCAACGCCACCCTCACCCTCTCCACCAACGCCATGGTGCTGGAGGCGCTGTTTTACAAACACAACGCCGGGCCGTTGTTCAAAAACGGCCTCGCGGATGACAACAGCTACTTTGCCCACCGCGCGACGGACGAATTTAACCCGCCCCGCCGCTGCCTGCCGGGCGAACGGGTCATGAGGAGCGCACCATGAAGTTTTATCGCGATCTCTTTGAAGCCAGCCTGAATCGCGTCGTACCGGAGCACGACAAACAGCGCTTCTTCCAGGCCTTCTACAGCACCTTTATCCATATGTCACCGGAAACCGAGCAACACTTCTCCCAACGCTCCGGTGAGGAAGGCCAGCAGATGATCTTTAAGAGCTTTTTCGCCATGCTGGCGGTCAACGGCGACCTCTTTGTACCCGATTTTCTGGAACGGCTGGCGCGAGCGCAGAGCGAGGAAGGCCTGCGTCTACCGCCGCGGTTTTTTGCCCTCTGGCGGGAAGCGATGCTCAAAACCGTCCGCGCCTGCGATCCGCTGTGCGATGAGGAGATCCTCACCGCATGGGCAATGGCCATCGCCCCTGGGCTCGAGTATCTGCGCCGCCAGGCGGAGCTGCACTATCAAACTGTTGGCCAGTAATCATGCATGCCGCTAACCGTAACGACCTTAACCTCCTGCCCTCGGCGGTGATGATCTACGATGAGCGCGAACGACTGCAGGCCTGGAATGATAAGGTGGCGCTGTTTTATCCAACGATCGCGCCCTGGCTCGCCGTCGGCGCCTCTCTTGAGAGCCTGGCGGAGAAGTTTATCGATGCCGGATATAACATCGACCCAGGCCGGCAACAGACGCTGCGCGAGGCGATTATCCGCAACTGCCGCCAGACGAACCACTGCGAGGTCCGCCAGTCGGGCAACCGCCGGATTTACGTTCAGCATCAGCGGCTGGCGGATGGCGGGATTGTCAGCCTGCATACCGACATCACCGAGCTTGACGAGGCCCGGCGTTCGCGTCATCAACTGCATGATGACTTTTTATTCACCGCGGAGTCGATCCAGATCGGCATCTGGGACTGGCAGGTCTCCGGCGACAGCCTGCAGGTGAATGACACCCTGCTGGCGATGGTCGGCCAGTCGCGGGCGCAGTGGCGCTTTCCGCTGCGCTTTATGCTCAACCTGGTCCACGAGGACGATCGCGCCACTCTGCAGCAGGCGATGATCGCCTCGCAAAACGAGCACATGCCGGTTTTTGAATGTGAGCTTCGCGTCCAGCACCCGACGCAGGGCTGGCGCTGGATGCTGCTCTCGGGGCAGATCGTCACCCTCAACATGCAGCAGCAGGCAGAGCGGGTGATCGGCACCTTGCAGGATATTACCCGGCGCAAAGCCGCAGAGCTGCTGGCCATAGAGGCGGCGAAGGAGGCCCGTGAGGCGAACGAAGCGAAAAGCGCTTTCCTCGCCAATATGAGCCACGAAATCCGCACCCCGATGAACGGCATTCTCGGCATGACGCAGCTCTGCCTCGACACGCCGCTGACCGCGGAGCAGCGGGAGTACCTTTCGCTGGTGATGAGCTCAGCCCAGTCGCTGCTGCACATTATCAATGACATTCTTGATTTTTCACGCATTGAGTCGGGCAAGATGCAGGTGGACGTAGAGCCGCTGGAGATCCGCCCTTTTGTTCAGTCGCTGATCCGCCCGCATATGCCTGCCGCCAGCGAAAAGGGCATTGAGCTGCTGGTGGATATCTCCCCTGCGGTGCCTGAGGTGCTGATCGTCGATGGCCCCCGGCTGCGGCAAATCCTGACCAACCTGCTGGGTAATGCCCTGAAGTTCACTCATCAGGGGGAGGTCCTGCTGGCGATAGCGCCGGCCGAGGACGAAAACCGCTGGTGCTTTCGCATTCGCGATACCGGCATCGGCATTGCCCCGGAGAAGCAAAAGGCGATCTTCGAGGCCTTCAGCCAGGCCGATAGCTCCACCACCCGTCGCTACGGCGGCACCGGACTGGGGTTAACCATTTCGGCCCGCCTGGTCAGCCTGATGGGCGGTGAGCTGACGGTGGAGAGCCAGCCTGGGGCAGGCAGCGAATTTGCCTTCACCCTGCCGCTGGAAGGCCTGAACGCCGCAGCCTCCGGTAGCGCCCCGCTGAGCAGCTTCAACCACCAGCGGGTGCTGGTGGTTGACGACAACAGCACCAACCTGCGCCTGCTTGACGCCATGCTTCGCCAGATGGGACTGATGCCAACCTGCGTGAACAACGCTGGCGAGGCGCTACGCCGGGCCGCCGAAGGCCCGCCATGGCCGCTGATCCTGCTGGACGCGCAGATGCCGGATATGGACGGCGTATCCCTGGCGCTGGAGCTCTCCGCTTTGCCTGAAGCCCGGCAAAGCCAGATTATTATGCTCAGCTCCATGAGCCGTCATTTTGACGCCAATATGCTTAAGCGCATCGGCATTGCCCACTATCTGCATAAACCGGTGGCGCAGCGCGAACTGCATCAGGTTATCGCCGGCATACTGGTGCCCACGCCGGTGGTGACGACAACGCCTGCCCCCGTTGCGCAACCGGTCAGGGACCAGACCGGGCTAAATATCCTGCTCGCCGAGGACAACCTGGTAAACCAGAAGGTCGCCAGACGGCTGCTGGAGCAGTTGGGTCACCGCTGCGAGGTGGTGAACAACGGTCGGGAAGCGCTGGAGCGCTGGCGCGCAGCCTGCTGGGATCTTCTGCTGATCGATCTGCAAATGCCGGAGATGGACGGTGAAACCGCCATCCGCCTGCTGCGGGAAGAGACCCAGGCGCAGGGCAGACAACATCAGCCCACGATTGCCATGACCGCCCACGCTATGCAGGGCGATAGAGAACGCTGTCTGGCGATGGGTTTTGACGGCTATATCGCCAAGCCGGTGAGCCAGGAGGCGCTACGGGAAGCCATCGCCCGCGTCGGCGCGGCGGAAGATAGCGCGCCGGAGGAAGAGGAAGGCCTGCCGGACGAAGCCCGCCTGCTGAAACAGTGCGCCGACGATCCTGAGCTTGTCGAGGAGTTGCTGGGACTCTTCGCTGCAGGACTTAATGCTGCGGCCGCCGCCCTCAACCACGCCATTGACGCCAATGACCGGGAGACATGGCGCCGCGCCGCCCACAAGCTGCGCGGCGAGGCGGCCACCCTAGGTTTTCAACGCCTTGCCAGTGTGCTCCAGCGGCTGGAGAGCCAGGCGGCCTCGCCAGAGCAAAGCGTGCCGGGCGACCTGCGCGACGCGCTGACCGAGGCGATCGCGGGCTGCCACCTGTGGCTGCGCCGCAGAACGCAGGAGGTTCCCCGTGATCGCTAGACGTCTACTGCTGCTGGTCATTTGCCTGCCGCTGGCGCACGCCGGTTCTGCGCCGGTGACCTGGTCACTGGCCGGACAATGGCGGGTGCATGACGCCAACGATAGCGCCTTCGCCGGCGCGCAGGCTTCGGACGGCGACTGGCGCACGCTGCGGGTACCGGCAAACTGGTACAGCGCGGGATACGATCATCAGGGCGCCCTGTGGTATCGCCATCAATTTACCCTGCATGGCCTGACGCCGGACGCCATGGCTACGCTGGTGTTTGACGGCGTCGATTACTTTGCCGAGGTGGCGCTCAACGGCAAGACGCTGACCCGGCACGAAGGCTATTTTCAGCGCTTCCCGGTGGACATCACCGGGGCCGTTCGCCGCCATAATCAGCTCGCCGTGCGGGTCGACAGCCCCTATGAAGACCCGCAAAAGATCTGGCCGCTGCACAAGACGCTGATGAAAGGGATCCTCAATCAGCACGATACCCGTCCGGGCGGCGCCTGGTCGGTTCAGGGGCAGGATGCCAACTCCGGGGGGATCTGGGCGCCGGTGAAGCTCCATCTGAGCCGCGGCGTCACTATCGACGAGGTGATCCTGCGCCCGGACTGGCGACAGGGGCTGGAGAAGCCCATGCTGCGTGCCGAAATCCGCTATCGGGCCGTGACGCCCGGCCCCGTCACGCTGCGCCTGACGGCCACCCCGGACAATTTTTCCGGCCCGCCTTTTCAGCAGGCCTTTGCGGTCACCCTGGAGAATACCGCAGGCACTCTGCGCGTCTCGCTGCCCATGCCCTCGGCAAAGCTCTGGTGGCCGGTGGGCACAGGTAAACCGAACCTGTACCGCGTGCGCGCCACCCTCGTGGATAAGCGGGGGATCATGGATACCGCCGTCACCCGCACCGGATTACGTAAGGTGGAAGCGCTGGCGGATAATCAGGGCTGGCGCATCAATGACAGACGGCTGTTCATCAAGGGCAGCAACTATATTGGCTCGCCGTGGCTGAGCACCATGACGCGGAAAAAGTATCTCCGGGATTTCAGACTGGTCACGGCGATGAACGCCAACGCCATCCGCGTTCATGGCCACGTGGCGGGCCGCGCGCTGTATGAGGTGGCCGATGAGATGGGACTCATGATTTGGCAGGATGTCCCGCTGCAGTGGGGTTATGATGATAGCGCCGCCTTCGCCGATAACGCCGTGCGCCAGACCCGGGCGATGATGGACCAGTTCGGCAATTCGCCGGCGATTATTGTCTGGGGCGGTCACAACGAGCCGCCGTGGAACTCGCCGTGGATGGAGAAACGCTTCCCCGACTGGCGTAAAACCTTAAACCAGACCCTGACGCAGCGGGTGGGCGATGCGCTGGCGGAAGACACCTCCCGCATCGTGCATCGCTTTTCCGCTGTCGAAGAGCACTACTGGGCAGGGTGGTATTTCGGCACCCTGCGCGACCTGCTCGCCCCGGCGAAAACCGGGATTATTACCGAGTTTGGCGCCCAGGCGCTGCCCCGCCTCTCCACCCTGAAGACCATTATCCCGGCCCGTCTGCTGTGGCCGAAAACCACCGCCGCCGACGATCCCGGCTGGGTGCGATGGAAGTACCATAATTTTCAGCCTTTCCAGACCTTTAAATTCGCCGGGATTCCGCGAGGCAACAATATTCAGGAGATGATTGAAAACACCCAGGCGTATCAGGCCAGGCTGGTGGCCCTGGCGGCGGAGAGCTATCGTCGCCAGCGTTATCAGCCGGTGACCGCCTTGTTCCAGTTTATGTTTGTCGAGACATGGCCCTCCATCAACTGGGGGGTGGTGGATTATCTGCGCCAGCCAAAGGCGGGTTACTATGCCCTGCAGCGAGCCTATCAGCCGATCCTGCCGTCCATCGAGCCGGTGACCGCCAGCTGGCGTCAGGGTAGCCCGGCGACGGTGCGCCTGTGGGCGATTAACGATACCTGGACAGCCTGCGAGGATTGTCGCCTGACCTGGCAGGTCAGGCAAAATGGTCGGATACTGACTCAGGGGGAAACCACGCGGACCCTGCCGCCCGACGCCGGCCAGATGGTCAGGGAGCTGACCGTCACCCCCGCCGGCCAGCAGCCCGTGACGATCGTCTACCGTATTGACAACCGTCGCGGCAAACGCGTGGGGGCTAACCAGCATAGCGAACCCGTCGCCGCGGCCCAGGCAGCGAAATGAAGGAGGCTTCCCGCTGAGCCGCGATCAGTCGTGGATTTTCACCCCCAGACAACCGCGAACGAATTGAGGGTTAAAGTGTTTTACCGCTTCGCCGACATAGCCTAAATCCAGAGCGCTGATTTGCGCCATTTCGCGCGCGGTGAGCGAGAAATCCCAGATGGCAAAGTTCTCTTCAATACGCTCCTGGCGGGTGGATTTTGGAATGACCGTGACGCCACGCTGCACGTTCCAGCGCAGGATAACCTGCGCAATGGTTTTATGATGGGCATCGGCAATCTCCTGCAGCGTTGCCTCTTCATACGGGTTATGTCTGCCGCCGCCTAACGGCGCCCAGGCTTCCGGCTGAACGTGATAGTGCTTCATGGTTTCCAGCGCCGCGGGCTGGGCGAAATAAGGATGCAGTTCGACCTGGTTCACCATCGGCTTAATTCTGACGGTTTCGCAGAAGTTCGCTAACACATGGGCGTAGAAATTGGACACGCCAATCGCTTTCAGGATACCGGCCTCATAAGCCTCCTCCAGCGCGCGCCAGGCGCTGAAATAATCGCCCATCGCCTGATGCAACAGATAAAGATCGAAGTATTCCAGCCCGGATTTTTTTAAGGACGCGGCGATACCGGCTTTCGCCATCCCGGCGTTGGCCATGTCCTGAACCCACAGTTTGGAGGTGATAAATAGCGCCTCGCGGGTACACAGACCTTCGGCGATGGCTTCGCGAACGGCCTCCCCCACCGCATCTTCATTATCGTAGACGGCAGCGGTATCGATAAGGCGATAGCCGGTACGAATAGCGTTCAGCACCGCCCGCTTACACTCTGCTTTATCGGTCACCTTAAAAACGCCAAAACCCAGCATCGGCATTTTACGGTTGTTACTTAATACACAATATTCCACGGTGCAGTCTCAGTTTGTTAAAAATTTCATGATAGACCAGAAACATCGCCGCGATTACCCCGTCATTTGTGATTTGACTTATGCATCCAGCTCATTAATCGCAGTGCGCTGATATCTCCTGTGTTTGACAGAAAGCAGGAAGCTCCCCCCTGCCGCGCCCAAAAGTAACAGACCGCTCAGAGCAAAAGTGCTGCGCCATCCCAGACTATCAAACACCAGGCCTCCTGCCGTTGACCCGAGGGCAATCGATAGTTGGATCACGGCGACCATCAGACCACCGCCCGCCTCCGCATCCTCGGGCAGCGTCCGCGCAATCCATGTCCACCAGCCGGTGGGCGCTGCCGTCGCCAGCAGGCCCCACAGGCTTAACAGTACGGCGACTGAACCTGTGTGGTGCCCGGCCAGCAGAAGCGTTCCGGCAATCGCGGCCATTAACAAAGGGATAGCCACCAGTGTCGGATAAAACCGGGCGTTCAGAACGGTCGTAATAAGCAGCGTGCCGACAAAACCGGCGGCGCCAATCGCCAGTAATATCAGGGAGAGGCCAGAAGGCTTGACTCGAGTCACTATCTCCAGAAACGGTCGCACATAGGTAAATAAGGTAAACTGCCCCATAAAGAACAGCCCGCAGGCCAACAATCCAAGGGATACCGTCGAGCGACGGAACAGACGCAGCACGGTTCCCTGCCGCTCTGGTGCGCGCTGACTTTTCATCGATGGCAGGCTAACGCATTGCCAGATGAAGGCTACCATCGCCAGCGGGACGAGACATAAAAAGGCGCCGCGCCAGCCGACGGTGGCCCCCAGGTAGCTGCCCAGCGGGGCCGCGACGACCGTGGCCAATGCGTTACCACCGTTAAAAATGGCCAGCGCGCGGGGAACCTGGCGTTGCGGCACCAGCCGAATGGCCGTTGCTGCCGACAATGACCAGAATCCGCCAATGACGATCCCGATGAGCGCCCTGCCCAGCATATAAACCGGAAAACTGGACGCCTGGGCAATCATCAATCCTGAGGCCGCCATCAGCGCCGTGAGCCCCAGCAGCAGCCATTTACGGTCCAGCGACCCGGTAAGACGGGAAATCGTCAGGCTGGTCAGTACCGCCAGCGCGCCAGAAAGCGCGATCCCCTGGCCTGCTAATCCCTCGGTAATGTGTAAATCACCCGCGATGGGTGTCAACAGACTGACCGGCATAAACTCTGAGGCAATGAGCACAAATACGCAGAGCGTCATCGCCAGGACGCCGCTCAAGTATGCGCGGGTGTTATGTAATCCAGACATTATTTATCTCCGACAAAACAAAGCCGCCAGCAGGCGGCTTTGGGGATGTCTCCGGCACAGGAGAGCGATTACAGGTTGGTTTCGAAAAACTGCGCGAACGTAGCAAAGGGAATTTTGCCCGCGGCGTTGTCATAGAGGTCGACATGGTTTGCCCCAGGGACAATCACCAGCGCTTTCTGTTTGCTGCCGATCGCCTTGAAAGCATCTTCGGCAAAATAGCGTGAATGGGCTTGTTCGCCGGTCACAATAAGCGTCGGAATAGTCACTTCGCTGGCGTAACTCAGCAGCGGCATATTCATAAACGACAGCGGCATCGTCGCATTCCATGCCCCGGTTGAATTAACCGAACGCGCATGGAAACCTCGCGGCATACGGTAATAATCGAAGAACTCTTTCAGCACCGGGTTGGGGTTGGCGGGCAAGGTTTCCGGCAAAATACGAGCGGCAGCGCTGACGTTGCCTTTATCATCAACATATATGTCATGCCCACCTGGGGCGAAAGTGCCGTTTGCCGCATCCTTCCAGCGCTGCGCGTTCAAGTACTGCAGTACCGCTCGGCGGTCGGCTGTCGTGTAGCGGTCTTTGCCATCGCCTACCCCATGACCCATCGCGCGGCTCATGTCATACATGACGCTGGTCGCCACCGCTTTGACGCGTGTATCCATCGCCGCGTCGTTTAGGGCCATACCACCCCAGCCGCAAATGCCGAGCAAACCGATACGGTTGCGATCCACCTCTTTTTGCAGGCCCAGAAAGTCCACCGCGGCACTGAAATCCTCGGTATTGATATCCGGTGAGGCCACGTTGCGTGGGTAGCCACCGCTTTCGCCCGTATAGGATGGGTCAAACGCCAGGGTGACAAACCCCTGTTCGGCCAGCGTCTGGGCATACAGGCCGCTGGACTGCTCTTTTACCGCGCCGAAGGGACCGCTCACAGCAATAGCTGCCAGTTTGCGTTCACCGCGATCCTTCGGCAGGTAGAGATCTCCAACTAAGGTAATCCCGTAGCGGTTCTGAAAGGTCACCTTACGGTGATCCACTTTTGCGCTCTCCGGGAATGTTTTATCCCATTGTTCAATCAATGAAACAGGTGCGTTCGGGTTAGTTGTATCAGCATAACTCATCGTTGTGGCTCCACTTAATAAGGCGCAAAGCAGCATGGCGGGTATCGTGGCTGTCATTTTTTTGCTGAAAACCGTCATTAAATCCCCCTAAATAAACGTGTAAAAACCAGTCTCCAGAGGACAACGCTGCTGGGCTTTGTTGTCATGCGCTTATTGTAGCTAGCAATAAAAGTGCTTATTAGAGGCTAAAAAATGCTAAGATTAATACCATTTAGTTCTAAATAGCGCGATTGTTACGAGGCGGAAGATGGCGAAACGGGAAAACTATAATGACCTCTACCTGTTTATGCAGGTGGTGCGGGAAGGCAGTTTTACCGCCGCAGCGCAACGACTGGGTCTGGCGCAGTCCGGGATCAGCCGTGCGGTTCGCGAACTCGAAGAGCGGCTGGGCGTTCAGCTTCTGGTGCGCACCACCCGCCGGTTGTCGCTCACTCAGGCGGGTGAGCAGCTCTATCACAATGTCGAATCCGGTTTCGACGCCTTAGATATGGGACTCGCCACGCTGGCCCATTATCGGCAAACACCGTCCGGTACGGTTCGCATCAATGCCAGCCAGCACGCTATTGATAAAGTTCTGCTGCCTAAGCTGGCGATATTTAAACAACGCTATCCCGATATCCGCCTGGAACTGATCACCGAAAGCCGGTTCGTCGATATTATTGCGGAGCGTTTCGATGCGGGCGTGCGTCTGGGCCCGGAAGTGGGGAGTGGCATGATTGCGGTACGTATTTCGCCCGATATGGAGATGGCGGTTGTCGGAACCCCGGAGCATTTTCGTCGCTACGGCTTTCCGCAAACCCCTACCGATTTAACCGGTCATCCCTGCATCGCCTATCAGTTCGGCGACGGCAGCCTGTACGCCTGGGAACTTAACGTGGAAGGCAAAAAAATTACCCACCCGCCTCAGGGACAGTGGGCTTTCGCCGACAGCTATATGGAGGCCAAAGCGGCGCGGCTGGGGCTGGGACTGGCTTATGTCCCGGAGGAGCTGGTTACAGATGATCTGCAACGCGGTACGCTTATCAGGGTGCTCCAGCGCTATAGCCAGCGTCTGGAAGGTTCATTTCTCTATTACCCGCACCGAAATGTGTCGCCCGCGCTGAGAGCGGTCATTGATACATTGCGAATGTAGTAGAGGTCGCCTCCAGGATTACAGAAAACTGGTATTTTCACTTAAGTCGATCTTCGGTGCGACCAGTTACTGAATATATAATATGAAAAGGACAGCCTTTTTATATATTTCGAACATAAAATGTTAGTTAGTTATGGTTCATCATTATAGGAATGACGATATTAATTTTTAAGATCTGGCAAAGCTTAAAGCACCAAATTCTCAATTGGCTGATTTACTTATTAATAAATAACTGGCGCCGCAATCCGCGCCAGCTCTGGGTTCAGCAATGGCTACCTGCCCTGAGCAGGAGGCCAGTACGCATCAGTGTTTAACGATATACATGGTACGGCTGTAGGCCACATCTTCCGGGTTGGTGATCGGGTAGCCTTTCAGCCACGGCTTAATAAGCCGACCGTTGGTGTACTGGTAGATCGGCGCAATTGGCGCTTTGGCCATAATGATCTTCTCCGCCGCGTTGTAATCGTCGTTACGCGCTTTGGCCGAATTCTCCACCGCCGCCTGGGCGAGGATTTTGTCGTACGCCGGATCGTTAAAGCGGGAGATATTTCCGCTGTGGGTGGAAGTCAGCAGCGACAGGAAGGTGGACGGCTCGTTGTAATCCCCTACCCACGAGGCGCGGATCACATCGAAATTGCCGGTGTTGCGGCTGTCGATATAGGTTTTCCACTCCTGATTCTGCAGCTTCACTTCCACGCCGAGGTTCTTCTTCCACATCGACGCCACTGCGATGGCAATCTTCTGATGGTTCTCAGAGGTGTTATACAGCAGCGTCAGCTTTAGCGGGCGATTCGGGCCATAGCCGGCGGCGGCCAGCAGGGCTTTCGCCTGGGCGTTAAGCTCGGCCTGACTCATACTCTCAAACTGCGACGGCTGCGGCGTGAAGCCCGCCGTTACGTCCGGTGTGAAACGCCAGGCCGGTTTTTCGCCGGTCCCCAGCACCTTCTCCGCCATCACCCGGCGATCGATGGTCATACTCAGCGCCAGTCGCACCCGCTCGTCCGCTGTCGGCCCTTTTTGGGTATTAAAGGCGTAATAGTAGGTGCCCAGCTGCGGCGGGGTATACACCTGTCCCGGAATATCCTTCAGCAGCTTCTGGTACATATTTTTCGGGAAAGATTCGGTGATATCGATATCGCCGGCCAGATAGCGCTTGGTGGCGGCGGACTCCTGGTTGATCGGCACAAAGGTGACCTGCTGGATCACCGTTTTGGCGTTATCCCAGTAGTGGGTGTTCGGCACCAGCACCAGCTTTTCATTCACGACGCGATCTTTCAGAACATAGGCGCCGTTGCCCACCAGGCTGCCGGGCCGCGTCCAGTTCGCGCCGCTGTCGACATTGGCTTTTTGCACCGGATAGAAGGCAAAGCTGGCGGTCAGGTTGCTGAACCATGGCAACGGCTTATCCAGCTGCACCCGCAGGGTGTGGGCGTCAACGGCGGTGACCCCCAGGGTCTCCGGCGCGGCTTTGCCGTCGATGATGTTCTGCGCGTTGGCGATCCCCGCCAGCGCCGCGAACCAGGCGAACGGCGAAGTGGTTTTCGGATCCACCAGACGCCGCCAGCTATAGACGAAATCCTCGGCGGTGACCGGCGTACCGTCGGACCAGCGGGCGTTATCGCGCAGGGTAAAGGTCCAGACGCGGTTATCATTGCTCTGCCAGCGGGTCGCCACCCCCGGCACCAGGTTGCCTTTCGCATCCTGATTGACTAAACCTTCAAACAGATCGCGGATCACCTGGATTTCCGGCAGGCCCACCGCTTTGGCGGGATCTAACGAGGCGGGTTCATCTTTGATATGGCGCACCAACTGCTGTTTTTCCGCCAGTACCGTGCCCGGCGGTACGTCCGCCGCCCAGGCCAGAGAAGATACGCTGGCTAACCACAGCGCGCCGCATGTCAAAGCGACAGGATACTTCATAAGATCCCCTTTAAAATGAGAAAAAACACCGCCAACAGAGCGATAATTATTTGTTTCATCACCTGAAATTGCAAACAACATATGATAGAAAATTGATGTGCCGTCGGATTTCACGCCTCCGGGAATGGGTTTGATTCCAACACGCTTTTCGCCAACACTGAATAATAACGACACACAGGAAGCCCTATGTCTATTTCACGTCCTCGCCCGCAGCGCGGCGACTTTCCGCCGGGAACCCGGCAGTACGGCAGCTCGGAACTGGGCGCGCCGCTGCTGTGGTTTCCTGCGCCGATGGCCGACAGCCGCAGCGGCCTGATTATTGCCGGCACCCACGGCGATGAGAATTCGTCGATTGTGACCCTCTCCTGCGCCCTGCGCACCCTGAAGCCGGAGCTGCGCCGCCACCACGTGGTCCTGACGGTCAATCCTGACGGCTGTCAGCTCGGGCTACGCGCCAACGCCCGCGGCGTGGACCTCAACCGTAACTTTCCGGCCGCTAACTGGAGACAAGGGGAAACGGTGTACCGCTGGAACAGCGCGGCGGCGGAACGAGACGTGGTGCTGTTGACCGGCGAGCAGCCTGGTTCGGAGCGGGAGACCCAGGCCCTGTGTCAGTTGATCCATCAGATCCATCCGGCGTGGGTGGTCTCCTTTCACGATCCGCTGGCCTGCATCGAAGACCCGGGACACAGCCCGCTGGGACACTGGCTGGCGGACGCCTTCTCACTGCCGCTGGTGGGCAGCGTGGGCTACGACACCCCAGGTTCCTTTGGCAGCTGGTGCGCCGATATCGGGCTCCCCTGCATCACCGCCGAGTTTCCGCCGGTCTCCGCCGACGAGGCAACGGAGCGTTACCTGCCGGCGATGACCGACCTGCTGCGCTGGCAGGCTTAAACTTAAAGATGAAGCACGCCGGTGCTGAACCGCAGCGCCGGCTCAACGTCCACCGCCAGCCATGTCGGGCCGTCGAGGTCGGCGAAGCGCGCCAGCGGCGCCAGGGGGAGCGCGGCGGCGATCCCGCGCGAGGTGCAGAGCATACAGCCCAGCATCCGTTCAAAGCCCTGCCGTTCCGCCTCCCCGGCCAGGGCCAGCGCTTCGGTCAGGCCGCCGGTTTTGTCCAGTTTGATATTGACCATCTCATAGCGCCCGCGCAGCCTCGGCAGGCTCTCCCGGGTATGGCAGCTCTCGTCGGCGCAAATCGGTAACGGATGAACGAAGTTTTCCAGCGCCGCGTCGGCGTCGGCGGGGAGCGGCTGCTCAAGCATCGCCACGCCGAGGTCCGCCAGCAGCTGGCAGCGCGCCGCCAGCCCCTCGCTGTGCCAGGATTCATTGGCATCGACAATCAACGTGGCCTGCGGCGCCGCCTGGCGAATAGCGATTAACCGCTCGCTGATAAGCCGGTCGTCGAGCTTCACCTTCAACAGCTGAGCCCCCTTCTGCCACAGCGCCGCGGCGCTGGCCGCCATCTGATCCGCCGTGCCAATGACCACCGTCTGGGCGGTGATCACCCGCTCGGGCAACGTCACTCCCAGCAGTTGGGGCAAGGTTTTGCCTTCGCGCCGCGCCTGCAGATCCCACAGGGCGCAGTCAATGGCATTGCGCGCGGCGCCTGCGGGCAGCAGCCGCTGCAGCTGTTCGCGGGTAAGTCCCGCCTCCAGCTGCTCGCCGATAGCCATCACCTGGGCCATGACCGACGCGATGCTTTCGCCATAGCGTGGATAAGGCGTGCATTCGCCCACGCCTTTCACACCGTCCTCTTCCAGTTCCACCACCACCACTTTTGCTTCGCTGCGGCTGCCGCGGGCGATCACAAAGGGGGTGTGGAGCGGCCAGGCTTCCTCATACACTCGCACGTTACGCATTCCCTTGTCCTCTCTGGTCAATGTTAAATAGGGTTTGCCGTGTAGCTGGCGGATGTCATACACTACTCGCGACGTTAACTATATGTAAACAGGAAGATAACCATGTCACAAACCGTGCATTTCCAGGGCAACCCCGTTTCTGTTCAGGGCACCATTCCGCAGGCAGGCGCTAAAGCGCAGCCGTTTACGCTGGTCGCCAAAGATCTCTCTGACGTCGCGCTGAGCCAGTACGCCGGCAAACGTAAAGTACTGAATATTTTCCCGAGCATTGATACCGGCGTGTGCGCCGCATCAGTGCGTAAATTCAACCAGCTGGCCGCTGAACTGGACAACACCGTGGTGCTGTGCATTTCCGCTGACCTGCCGTTCGCCCAGTCTCGCTTCTGCGGCGCCGAAGGCCTGAGCAACGTGGTGACCCTTTCCACGCTGCGCGGCGCATCGTTCCTCGCTGACTACGGCGTCGCTATCTCTGCCGGTCCGCTGGCTGGCCTGGCCGCTCGCGCCGTGGTCGTTATCGATGAAAACGATCAGGTCGTCTACAGCCAGCTGGTGAACGAAATCACCGAAGAGCCAGACTACGACGCCGCGCTGGCCGCCCTGAAAGCCTGATAACAGACTGCCCTGGCGCATCGCGCCTGCGGACATTCGCTTTGCTCAGCCCCCGCTCTGCGGGGGCTTTTTATTGCCGCGGCGCATAGCGGGAAATCGTCCGCGCCATCGCCGGACCGGTCAGCAAAATGGTAAACAGCCGCAGCGTCTGCAGCGCCATGATGAACGACATATCCGCCCGGGTACCGGCGGCGATAATCGCCACGGTGTCCAGCCCGCCGGGGCTGGTGGCCAGATAGGCGGTCATAAAGTCCATCGGCAAAATATGAGTCAGGGCAAGGGCCATCAGGGCGCACATCAGGATCAGCCCGAGGATGGAGGCGATAATCTGCGGCAGCGTCTTCAGGGCCAGTAGAAAAACCGCTTTGTTAAACTGCAGGCCCACCGTCCAGCCCAGCACCGCGTAGGCCATCGCCAGCAACCACTCCGGCAGCTCCAGCATCACCCAGCCGCCGCCCTGGACCAGCGCGCCGAACAGCATCGGCAGCAGCATGGCTCCGGAAGGGATACGCAGCCGGGCGCCCAGCCAACAGGCCGCCGCCGTCAGCAACAGCGTGATAGGAAAATTGAGGGTCAACGGCGCAAACCAGACGATGGCCTGGCTCATTGCCTGCGCCTCGTTGCCCAGGGCATAGCGCACCACCAGCGCCGCCGCGCCGACGACAAACAGCACCCGTAGATACTGCATCAGCGCCACCAGCCGCACATCTGCCCCGTACTCCTGGGCCATCACTACCATTGCCGACGCCCCGCCGGGAGAGCTTCCCCAGGCGCCGGTGGCGCCCGGCAGCGCGCTATAGCGAACCAACAGCCAGCCGGTGAGGCCGCTGATCGCCAGGGTGGTCAACAGGATCGCCAGCACCAGCGCCCAGTTAGCGAACAGTACGCCAAAAACAGAGGGATTAATCGCCCTGGCGATCATGCAGCCAACAATGGCCTGCGCCGCCAGATAACAGGGGCGAGGTATGCTCAGCTTCACCCCGCGCAGGCTCAAAATGAGACCGGCGATCAGCGGCCCCAGCAGCAGCGCTGCCGGCAAATGAAGGCGTAACAGCAGCGAGGAAAAGAGAACGGAGAGCAGCAGCAATATCAGCCACTGCCCGATCGCGCGACGCGACGCCAAGATGCACCACCCCGGAAAAAGAATTAAAAAACCAGTATATACAGGTTTGGCCCGCTTTGCAGGCCGAATGCCGGCGACATAGGTCGCCGGCCTGGCGGGATTATTCGTCGCCCTTTTTCTGACTCAGACCATATTCACGCAGCTTATTAGCGATGGCGGTATGCGACACCCCCAGCCGCTTCGCCAGCTTACGGGTGCTGGGGTAGCTGCGATAGAGCTGGGTCAGCACCGAGCGCTCAAAACGGCGGGTAATGTCGTCCAGCGACCCTTCCATGGCCTCCTCGCCCACCGGCAGCGAGGCGACGTCGTGGTCCGGCAGCAGAATGTCCTGCGGACGCAGTTCGAATCCTTCCAGCTGGGTTAGCGCGCGATAGACAGCATTTTTCAGCTGACGAACATTGCCGGGCCAGCTGTAGCGGGTAAGCACCGTACTCAGGTCGGCGGAGAGCTTCGGCCGCGGGATCCCCTGCTCATCAGCAAAGCGGGCAACAAACAGCTCCGTCAGCGGCATAATGTCCTGCGGGCAGTCGCGCAGCGGCGGCAGATACAGGGTCAGGACGTTGAGGCGATAGTAGAGATCTTCGCGGAACAGTCCTTTCTGCACCAGCTCGACCAGGTTTTTCTGCGTCGCGCAGATCACCCGCACATCGACGTGTACTTCATGATCCTCGCCGACGCGGCGGAAGGTGCCGTCGTTGAGAAAGCGCAGCAGCTTGGTCTGCATTCGCGGCGACATCTCGCCAATTTCATCCAGCAGCACCGAACCGCCGTTGGCCTGCTCGAAGAAGCCTTTTTTGCCCTGCAGGGCGTCGCCGAACAGTTCGCTCTCGACCGCGTCCTCGGGAATGGAGCCACAGTTAAGCGCCAGATAGGGTTTGCCCGCCCGCGGGCTGGCCAGATGGCAGGCATGCGCCAGCAGATCTTTGCCGGTGCCCGTATCGCCGACAATCAACAGCGGCGCGCTGAGCATCGCCAGCTTGCGCGCTTGCTCCACCACGTGGCGCATTTTCGGCCCCACCGCGAGGATCTGACTGAAGGCGCTGGTGTCCTGGCTGGTCATGGTCTGCAGCTGCCGTCCCATGCGCACGGTTGAGCGCAGCATCGCCACGGCGCCGGTCAGCACTCGCTCGTTATGCTCCCCTTCCAGATAGACCGGGGTCACTTCCAGCAGGTAGTTCTGCCCGTTCACCACCACATGCTCCGCATGCGTCTCCTGCGGGCTACTTTCCAGCCAGCGCTGGACGTTGAAATCGGCGATCAGCTGGGCCACCGGATGGTTACGCAGCTTCGCCTGGCTTTGGCCAAACAGCAGGCAGCTGGCGGGGTTGGCCAGTTCGACCCTGCCTTTGGTATCCAGCGACAGCACCGGCTCCGGCATCGCCACCAACAGCGCGCTGAGCGCAAGATGTTCACGCTCAGATGGCATCCACGGCACGGTGCGCACGTCTGTCACGCCGGCGATACGGCGGATCTCCGCCATCAGGCTGCTGAAGGTGGCGAACTCCAGTTCGGCAAAATTGAGGTAGATACGGCCAATAGGGTCAATATCGATACCACGCAGATCAATGCCGCGCAGCACCAGCAAATCGAGCAATTCACGAGTCAGACCGAGGCGGTCTTCACAAAAGACTTCAAGACGCATGGGAGTGTTCACCCTAAAAGTGCCAATGACCGGAGAATAATAGGCCAGGAATGGACTTTCGGGAAGCTAACTGTCAACAATTATTGACAGTGTGGCGGAAAAATGGGCGCTGCGCCGTAAAGTCAGGCGGTCAGTGGTGAAATTAACGCAGGGCGAGCCGGGATTCAACATAACCTCAAGGCCGGGCAAGGCGAAGCCGCCGCCCGGCAATGTCTCTGAGCGGAGGTTACTTCTCCGGACTGGTTTTGCTTTTCTGCAGGGTTTCTTTCAGCTGGCCAATCAGCTCACGACGAAAATCGCCGAGCCGCGGTTTATCATCGGCGAGCCACGGCAGCGGGCGGCACAGCTCCATTGCCTTAATCCCGAGGCGGGCGGTGAGCAGGCCGGCGCCGATGCCCTGCGCGGCGCGCGCCGACAACCGGGCCGCCAGATCCTGCGACATCCAGTCCATGCCCACCTCGCGCACCAGTTCGCTGGCGCCGGCGAAAGCGATATTCAGCAGCACCAGGCGAAACAGGCGCAGGCGGCTGTAATACCCGAGCTCAATGCCGTACAGGGTGGCAATCCGGTTGATCAACCGCAGATTGCGCCAGGCGATAAACGCCATATCCACCAGCGCCAGCGGGCTGACGGCGATCATCAGCGTCGACTCCGCCGCCGAACGGCTGATTTCCCGCCGCGCCTGAGCATCAAGCACCGGCTGCACCAGTTGGGCATAGAGGCTGACCACTTCCCGGTCGCTTTGCGTTTCGTGGATGGCGGCATACCAGCGCTGCAGCGCCGGATGCGACTGATCCAGCCCGGCCTGCTGCGCCAGCTTCTCACAAAAGGCTTTCCCTTTACCGACCGCGTGACTGTGCAGCATATCGCGGGCTTCATCGCGTTCGTGGGCGCGCTGGCGCAGTCGCCACAGGCGGCGCCACTCGGTGGCCACCGATCCGACGCCGGCGCCGACGATCAGCGCCCCGGCGACGCAGCCGCCCAGCGCAATCCAGTCCTGGGTCTGCCAGGCGTTGGCGGTCCACTGTACCCCTTGCGCCACGACGCTGACGCCGAAGATCGCCAGGCCTGCGCTGACCATCCGCCGCCACAGACTGCGTTTCGGCCGCAGCACTGACTCCACCACCGCCTCTGCCGCCCCCTCTTCCTCTTCGCCGGTCACCAGACGCGCCGGCGCGAAGTTATCGGCTTCCAGTCGGTCGAAGGCGCGAGCGCTTTTCAGCGGCGGCGTTTTTTCCGCCTGCAGCGGGCCATCAAAATCAATCCGCGGTTTTAACGGTTCGCTCATCGCAGTTTATCTCCAATCAAAAATTCCAGCGCCGCGTCGAGGCGTATGTGCGGCAAGGGCCGATCGACATCCATGACCTGCGGACGAAAGTTTTCAAACTGAAAGCCCTGCTGCTGCCAGAAGGCCTGGCCCGGCAGGCGCGCCGGCACCTCGCCGGGATAGATGGTCAACGGCTGGCCGTCGCTCAGCCGATTGCCGCGCAGGGCGGGAATTTTCTCGCCGTTCAGCTCAATCAGCCCGCTCTGGGTCGCCTGAATGGACGCCAGCCCCAGGCAATCCATACTGATCCCCTCGAAGGCGGCATTCTGCCACGCATCCTGGATCAACTGCTGCAGGAGCGACACCATATTGCTGTGCTGATCCACCGTGACGTGGTCGGCTTTGGTGGCAGCGAACAGCAGCTTGTCGATGACCGGCGAAAACAGCCGGCGAAATAAGGTGCGCTGCCCGTAATGGAAACTTTGCATCAGCTGGGTCAGCGCCAGGCGCATATCGTTAAACGCTTGCGGCCCGCTGTTGAGCGGCTGCAGGCAGTCCACCAGCACAATCTGCCGGTCGAAGCGCAGGAAGTGCTCTTTGTAGAACCCCTTCACTACCTTTTCGCAGTAGTACTTATAGCGTTCGCGCAGCATGCCGGCGTTGCTGTGTTTATCAGCTTGCGCCAGCTTGGCTTCGCCGACGGCGTCGACGTCTGGCCATGGGAAGAACTGTAGCGCCGGCGCGCCGGCCATTTCGCCGGGCAGGACAAAGCGCCCGGGCTGGATAAAGTGCAACCCTTCACGCTTACAGGCGTGCAGATAGTCCGTCCAGGCGGCGGCGATGTCGGCCAGACGGGCCTCGTCGGCAGGAGCCAGCGGATCCAGCCCGGCGCAGAGCTGCCGCCAGCGGGCCGACCACTCTGCACGCTGTCCCTGCAGGAGTCCGGTCATCTGCCGCGACCAGCTCAGATAATCCTGCGCCAGCATCGGTAAATCGAGCAGCCACTCCCCCGGATAGTCGACAATCTCCAGATACAGCGTGGAGGTGTCTTTAAAGTGGCGCAGCAGGGAGTCATTGGAACGGTAGCGCAGCGCGAGACGGATCTCGCTCACGCCGCGCGTCGGGGTTGGCCACATGGGCGGCTGGCCGTACAGCTGGGCAAGCCCTTCATCGTAGGTGAATCGCGGAATGCCGAAGTCCCGCTGCGGCACGCGCTTGACCCCAAGCAGTCGCTCTTCGCGCGCGGCGCTCAGCAGCGGCAGGCGGGCGCCGGTGTGAATATTTAGCAGTTGGTTGACCAGCGCGGTAATAAACGCCGTTTTGCCGCTGCGGCTCAGGCCGGTCACCGCCAGGCGTAAATGCCGGTCAACCCCGCGGTTGACCAGCGCATTCAGTTCAGTTTTCAGTCGCTTCATCGCCAGTCCGTTATGCCCTGAAGGTGTGTCTCGTCATCATAAGCTATCCGCCGGGAATAAGCAGGACAACGTTAATCCTTTTGCGCCTTCCCCACGGCGGCGTTATTTCATCCCGCGCGTGACGCGGTTGGCCAGCCGGCTGAGCAGCGGCTCCAGCGCCACCGCCAGCAGCATTTTCAGCGGCCGCCGCGCGACCGATTTGACCGCCCAGCCGGCAACGCCCGCCGGGCCATAACGCAGCGCGGTCAGCAGCGCCAGCTTACCGACGATTTTCAGACCGGGCTTCACCTGCTGCCCGGCGCGTTGCCATTTGCTATTCATGCGTTGCCTCACTCGTTAACAACAGGGTTTACAGCTGACGAAAGCGGCTGCGGAGCGTGAAGGTGTCGGAGGTGACGTACCGTTCCATCTCACGCAGACGCTGTTCGCCGGAGGCCAGTTCGGCATCCACGGCGGCCAACAGATCGCCATTGCTCGGCGCTTTATGGCCGTACAGCTCACTGTCCGGCATCGGGTCCAGGGCGAAGGTCAGAATGATGTAGGCCACCAGGACGAAGAAAAAGAGGCCAAAAATCATCGCCAGCACGGTAATCAGGCGCACCAGCTTCACCGGGACGTCAAGATGCTGAGCAATGCCCGCGCAGACGCCCTTCACCATTCCGCGCTGCGGAATACGCCACAGTTTTTTATTCAGATCCAGTCCAGCCATTATTTGTCTCTCCAGTTCGGATGTTCGGCATCCAGGATCGCTTCCAGCGCCTGAATGCGCTCGCGCATCCGCTTCGCGTCATCGGTCAACTGCAGCAGCCGTTGCTGCTCATTTTGCGTCAGACTGCCGTTGGCGCCGCGATTGTTGTAGTGCAGCCATAGCCAGACCGGCAGAACAAACAGCACAAACAGCGTCAGCGGAATGGCGAGAAAAAGCATGCTCATGTGTACTCCTTACAGGGGGTGAGCCGCGGCGCAACGCCGCGCCGCGCAATCGTACTTACTGGTTGGACTGATTCATTTTGGCTTTCAACGCCGCCAGCTGCTCGCTGATTTCATCGTCCGCTTTCAGTTCGGCAAACTGCTGATCCAGCGTCTGCTGCTTGCCAAAGCGGTGGCTCTCCGCTTCCGCTTCCATCTGATCGATGCGACGCTCAAAGGATTCAAAGCGCGCCATCGCCTCATCCAGTTTACCGCTGTCCAGCTGGCGACGCACATCGCGCGACGAACTCGCCGCCTGATGACGCAGCGCCAGCGCCTGCTGACGAGCGCGGGTTTCGCTGAGTTTGTTCTCCAGCTCGCCAATCTCTTTCTTCATCCGCGCCAGCGTTTCATCCACCAGCTGCACTTCGTGGTCCAGCTGAGCAATAAGGTCGGTCAGCTTCTGTTTTTCGATCAGCGCCGCCCGGGCAAGATCCTCTTTCTCTTTGCGCAGGGCCAGCTCGGCCTTTTCCTGCCATTCCGCCTGCTGGGCGACCGCCTGCTCAATACGACGGGTCAGCTGTTTCTTTTCGGCCAGCGCGCGGGCCGACGTGGAACGTACCTCAACCAGCGTGTCTTCCATCTCCTGGATCATCAGACGCACCAGCTTTTGCGGGTCCTCCGCTTTCTCCAGCAGGGAGTTGATGTTGGCGTTCACGATGTCGGCAAAACGAGAAAAAATACCCATAATTTCAGTCCTCATAGTTCTGGTTGTAGGCATTCACCTGTGGGTTAGCTAATACAAATGGCGTGCCAACTTTTTATCTTATTGATTTTAAACAGAGTGGTTGCGAATTGCGCAGGGCATTGCTACAGTCACCTGGTTAATCCCACTATTTAATGGCGAAATTCATCATGGCGCAGTACAAGGATAATCTGCTGGGCGAGGCCAACAGCTTTCTCGAGGTGCTGGAACAGGTTTCCCGACTGGCTCCGCTGGATAAGCCGGTGCTGGTCATCGGCGAGCGCGGTACCGGGAAAGAGCTTATCGCCAACCGTCTGCACTACCTCTCCGCCCGCTGGCAGGGGCCGTTTATCTCGCTGAACTGCGCGGCGCTGAACGACAATCTGCTCGATTCGGAACTATTCGGCCACGAAGCCGGGGCCTTCACCGGCGCCAGCAAGCGCCATCCCGGGCGCTTCGAGCGCGCCGACGGCGGGACGCTGTTTCTCGATGAGCTGGCGACAGCCCCGATGCTGGTGCAGGAGAAGCTGTTAAGAGTGATTGAATATGGCGAGCTGGAGCGCGTGGGCGGCAGCCAGCCGCTGCAGGTTAACGTCCGGCTGGTGTGCGCCACCAACGCTGACCTGCCGCGCATGGTGGAGGAAGGCCACTTTCGCGCCGACCTGCTCGACCGTCTGGCCTTCGACGTGGTGCAGCTCCCGCCGCTGCGCGAACGGCAGAGCGATATCATGCTGCTCGCCAACCAGTTTGCCATTCAGATGTGCCGTGAGCTCGGCCTGCCGCTGTTTCCCGGATTCAGCGAACGTGCCACCGCCACGCTGCTCGGCTACCGCTGGCCGGGGAATATTCGTGAACTGAAGAACGTCGTCGAGCGCTCGGTCTATCGCCACGGAGACAGCGAGCACGAGCTGGACGCCATTATCCTCAACCCTTTCCGTCAGACCGCCGCCTCCGAGCCGGAGACCGTGTCCGGGGACGAGCTGCCCGCCCTGCCGCTGGATCTGCGCGATTTTCAGCTACAGCAGGAAAAACGCCTGCTGCAGCGGAGTCTGCAGCAGGCGAAGTATCATCAGAAGCAGGCGGCGGAGCTGCTGGGGTTAACCTATCACCAGCTCCGCGCGCTGCTGAAAAAGCATCAGCTGTGAGAAGTGCGCGGCAGCAGCAGCGCGCTCACCGCCATCGCCCCCAGGCATAAGGCGGCGTTGAACCACAGGGCATACTGGGCGGCATGGGCCATGCCCAGCGGCAAAAACAGCGCGAAAAGTGACGCCGTCACGGCAATGCCCATCGCCCCGCCCAGCGAGCTGCCCATCTTGTAGATCCCCGAGGCGACGCCAATTTTGTTCTCCGGCGCGTTGGCCACCGCCGTATCCGTTGACGGCGTGGCGTAGCAGCCCAGCCCGAGGCCGAACAGCACGTTGCTGGCGAATACCACGCCGATATACAGCGCCTTATCAAGGAAGGTGCAGGATATCAGGCCGATGGCGATGGCGGTCAGCACCGGGCCGGCCATCATCGGCAGCCGGGCGCCATAGCGCTGCAGCAGCTTCTCGCCGACCCGAATCATCGCCAGGACGGTAACCAGATAGCCGAGGGTCATCATTCCGCTCTCCAGCGGCGTCAAGTGGTGCCCTTGCTGTAGCCAAATGCTGGCGATCATCATGGTGCCAATCGCCCCGTTGAGCAGAAAGTTCGACAGCACCGCCGCACCGTAGGCCCGGTTGCGAAACAGCGCAAAATCGATCAGCGCCGCCTCGCCTTTGCGCAGCCCGCTGCGAATAAACACCGCGCCAGCGATCAGCGCCCCCGCCAGCATGCTCAACGACAGCGGACTGGCCCAACCCCAGCCGTGGCCTTTGCTGATAAACAGGTTCACCAGCACCAACCCGACGATCAGGCTCAGCAGGCCACCAACGTCCAGCTTATGCTGGCTGGCGCTGGCGCTGCGGCTCTCCGGCGTGCCGCGCAGCAAAAACAGCGCCAGCAGAGCGACGGCAATGGAGAAGACGAAGATCCAGCGCCAGCCCAGGCCGGTGGCGATAGCTCCGCCAACGAAAGAGCACAGGCCGCTGCCGCCCCACGAGCCGATGACCCAGAAGCTGACCGCCCGCTGACGCGCGCGTCCCTGGTACCAGGTCTTAATCAGCGCCAGCGTCGCCGGCATAATGCACGCCGCCGACAGTCCCTGCAGCACCCGGCCGGCGAGGAACAGCCCCGGCCCCTGGGCCAGTACCAGCATGGCGCTGCCGATGATGCTCAGCCCCAGTCCGAGGGTGGTCATCCGCATGCGGCCAAACTTGTCCGCCAGACCGCCGCTGGCCACCACGAAACAGCCGCTGAACAGCGCGCTGAGGCTGACGGCCAGGGTTAGGGTCTCAAGGGAAATATCAAGACTGCTTTTCATCGCCGGCACGACGTTAATCACCGACTGGGCAAACAGCCAGAAGGTTAAAACGCTCAGCACAATCCCTACCAGCAGACGATCGCTGCCGACAAAGGAGGTGTCGCTTACGGTGACAGTGCTCATTGCATGGCCCTCCCGTTTCCGGTGATTAACGCAGATAGTGTTCCGTCAGGCCGCACCACAGCGCCGCCCCGCTTAGCAACAGCGCGTCGTTGAAGTCATAGCCCGGGTTATGCACCATGCAGCGATCCGCCTCGTCCCCAGCGCCGATAGTGAAATAACTGCCGTGGGGGTGCTGCTCCAGCATGAAAGCGAAATCTTCACTGCCCATAAACGGCTTCACCTCGCCCACCTGCTCTGCGCCAAACAGCGCTGTCGCCACCTCCCGCACCATAGCGTTTGCCGCCGGATCGTTACGCAATACCGGGCTGCCGTTGACGTGGGTCAGCGTGGCCGTGGCGTTGAAGCTCTCCGCCTGGGCCACGGCAATGTCATGGATCCGCTGCAGCACGGTCTCGCGTACCTGCTCATTGAGGGTGCGCACCGTGAGCTTCATCAACACGTGATCGTTAATGATATTGGGCGCATGTCCGGCCTGGATGCTGCCGACGGTCACCACCGCTGGCTCAAACGGGGTGATATTGCGCGAGACGATGGACTGCAGCGCGAGGGTAATATGGCAGGCCACCAGCGTGGCATCCACCGTATGCTCCGGCACCGCGCCGTGGCCGCCAACGCCCTTCACTTCAATATGCAGCGTATCGGAGGAGGCCATCATCGCCCCGTCGCGCAGGCCGATTTTACCCAGCGGCTGACCCGGCATATTGTGCAGGCCGAAGATGGCGTCGCAGGGGAACTGGTCAAACAGACCGTCCTCGACCATTACCCGCCCACCGTACAGTAACTCTTCCGCAGGCTGGAAAATCAGCTGCAGCGTCCCGTTAAACTGGCGTGTGCGCGCCAGATATTCAGCCGCGTAGAGCAGCGTAGTGGTGTGCCCGTCATGGCCGCAGCCGTGAAAGCGCCCTTCGACCTGGCTTGCCCACGGCTTCCCGCTCCGCTCCTGCATCGGCAGCGCATCCATATCGGCCCGCAGGCCGAGGCGTTTTTTTCCGTGGCCGACGCGCAGCGTGCCCACCACTCCGGTGCCCGCCAGGCCGCGGTGAACCTCGTATCCCCACTCGCCAAGCAGTCGGGCGACCTCGCTGCTGGTCTGATGCTCTTCAAAGCCGATCTCCGGCTGCTGGTGGAACCGGCGACGTAAGGCAATAAATTGCGCCTCGTTGACCTGCAAGGCTTCAAGCAACGGATGTGTCATTTTTTTTATTCCTGTGTTGTGTTTGCACGACACTTTCGAGTTTATGCGGGTGAAACAGCTTTCAGGCGCGTTTTTTTGTTTTATATTGACGAGAAATCAATGAGTGTTTTTCATACATATCGGTTATGACAAAAAACAACCGGTTGCTTTTTGTCGACAGAGGAGAGCCATGTGGAGCAGCATTCAGGCGACTTTAGCGTCACCGTGCGCGATGTGCGTCAGCTGAGCCAGCCGGAAAGCGATCTGCTGACGCTGCTGTGGGTGCTGGAAGGGAGCGTAAATCTAACGGAGGCGGAAGGTGCGCCGCAGCAGCTTGCCGTCGACGAGCTGGCGATCGTTAACCGCAACCGTCGCTGGAGCCTGCGCAGCGCCGGGGGCAACGCGGTGATGATCCTGACCCTCGCCGCCAGCTGGCTGGCCCGCCTCGACACCACTTTTTTTGCCGTCGACTACCAGATATCGCCGCGCACCCGGGATGCCGATGACGGCCTGCGCCGCCTGATGCGCCAGCTGCTGGTGAGCGGTCTGGTCAATCATCCCGGCCATTACCGGCTGGAGGCCAACCGCTGGTTGAGCGAGATAGCGCTGCTGCTGGCCACGCGCTTCAGCCAGCCCATCGTCTCCACGCCGCGGCGCGATTCAGAAAAATGGAGCCGGAGGATAGCCAGCGTGGTGGCGCGGATCGACGCCAACTATCAGCGCCGTCTCTCTTTACAGGAGGTGGCGGCCGCAGAGTTTGTCTCCGAGGCCTGGCTGTCACGCCTGTTTCACAAGGAGGTTGGGGTCAGTTTTGTTCAGTACCTCACCGCGCTGCGCCTGCGCCACGCCGCCGACCAGCTGTTAACCACCCGCAAACCCGTTCAGCAAATTGCCCGCGAACAGGGGTTCGCCAGCACGCGAATGATGAGCGATCTGTTTAAGCGCCACCATGGCGTGACGCCGCGCCAGTATCGCGAGCAGTCCCCCCGGGAGCCTGGCCGACCGCGCCCGCCGCAGGGAGATCGCTGGCAGCCGGTGGCCGTGGACCGGCTCTACGCCCGCCTTAATGAGCCGGAACCACCCGACAGGGAGAGCCAGCCGCTGCTGATCAATCCGCCGCAAACCCGGGAGATCAACCTGCACCAGCGACCGGCGCGCGCCGCAGTGCTGCGCCATACCCGGATGGTGGTGACCGTGCGCGAGCTGGACGATCTGCTGCGGGAGGACGTGCGCCGCGAGCTGGAGCAGTTGCACCGCGTCCTGCCTGTGTATGCCATCGATATCAACGACGCCTTTCTCAGCAGCCGCCTGTTCGGCACCGGCTGGGACGATCCGCAGATGGCTGGCTACGCCTGCTGGTACAACCTGCAGCAGATCTTCAGCTGGCTGGCGGTGATGGGCTGGCAGGTGATCCTGCATACCGGGGTCACCACTCGCAGCGACCTGCTGCAGCACTTCCTGCAACTCGCTGCCAACCATTTTCCGCCGGCGACGCTCAGCAGCTGGCGCTTTGTCTGGCACTGGTCGCCGCAGGCGAGCGAAGCGGCCCGCCAGGCCGCCTGGCGGCAGCAGCGCGAGGTTCTTCACCGTCTTCTGCCCCAGCCGCAGCTGGGGATCTGGCACCGCTTTGCCGCCAGCGCACCCGGGGACGATCCCCTGTTCCACTCGCCGCTGCTGGCGGAAGCCGATTTTCTCGCCTGCCAGGCGGATGCCAACGAACAGCTCGATCTGGCCCTGGCGGACAGCAGCAGTCTGGCCTCCAGCGAGCACTATCCGGCGCATAAGCTGCGGCAGATCCACAGCGCCATGCGTCAACGGCAGCTCAACCCGCCGCTATGGCTGCTCTCGTGGAATACGCTGACCGGCGATACGCGGGACACTAACGGGCGCTTTTTTCGCGGCGCACTGTTGATGGATAATCTGCTGGGGGTCGCTGACCAGGTCTGGCTGGCGGGCTTCTGGTTAAATTCCGGCCTTCAGGGCGAAGCCCGCGCCAACGGCAAGCTGGATACCTCCAGCCTGGCGCTGCACTATCTGCACGGGCTGCCGCGCCCGGTTTACTGGGTGCTGTGGCTCTGGCGACGGCTGCGCGGCGAGATCCTGTTCCACGACAAAAACCTGCTGCTGCTCCATCATCAGGGGCACTACCAGCTACTGCTGCGCAATACGGTGGTCTACAACCCCTGGCTCTCCAGCGAAGCGGCTTTTATTCAACGCTTCAGCCAGCCGTACAGTGTGCGGCTGCAGGGGCTCAAGGGCCGCTGGCGCGTCAAACAGCACCTGTTCGATCAGCACCACGGCGCGCTGTTCCCGCTGGTGGACGCCTTTCGCAGCCGCAGCGGCCCCGACGCCGAAGATTATCAGTGGCTGATGCATCAGGCTCGTCCGGCGCTCAGCGTGGAGGAGGCCCGGCTCAATGGCCACTGGCTGCGGGTCGACTCGCTGGAGAGTAACGCCCTGGCGCTGTACGAATTTACCCCTCAGCTCTCCCCCGGCGAGGATCCTGACGCCTGAAGCAAACCGTGAATTTTGCGCTGGCTCTCCGTCGTCGCCGGGTTGAAAACGAGCAGCGACAGATCGGGGCGGCCTTCCACGGCAAAAGAGGTGAACTCCAGATCGAGCGGGCCCATCTGCGGGTGGTTAATGCGCTTATAGCCTTCGCCGTGGCCGGCGACGTCATGGCTTTGCCAGAAACGGGCGAACTCGACGCTTTGCTGGCTGAGCTCCGCGATCAGCTGGTCAGTTTCTTTTGTGGCGCCCATCCGCGTGACGTCGGCGCGGAAGGCGTTAACGATAAGCTGCCCCACCGTCTGCCAGTCCTCCAGGGTGCAGCGGGCCTCAGGCCGGGTAAACAGGCGGCGCAGCACGTTGCGCTCCGCCAGCGGCAGCTGGCCGTAGTCGGTCAGCACCCTGGCCGCCGCCGCGTTCCAGGCGATCACGTCCCAGCTGGCGGTACGGATAATCGCCGGAATGGTGAAGGCGTCGAGCACCCGCTGCAGCCGCGGCGTCATATCATCCGTGACCGTCAAACGGGTCTGCGGCGGATGGCCGAAGGCGAGAATAAACAGATGTTCGCGCTCCGGGGTGGTCAGCCGCAGACCGCGGGCGATCCGCTCCAGCACCTCGCGGGAAGGCGCCCCGCCGCGGCCCTGTTCAAGCCAGGTATACCAGGTCGGGCTGATGCTGGCCAGCTGGGCGACCTCTTCACGACGCAGGCCCGGCGTGCGCCGGCGTCCCGCCGGGAAGCCAAACGTCGCCGGGTCGAGACGCTGACGCCTGGCGCGGAGAAAATCACCTAAAGCATGATTGTCAGAAGTGTTCATCATCTGCCTGTGAGTCTGCCTGTTAGAATTTATACCCCGATAATGTCTCTACTTTTATAGTATGACATCGTGGGTAGGATACGCCTGAAAACCCGTTCAGGAGGTTCATGATGCGTATATTTCTTACCGGCGCGAGCGGATTTATCGGCTCGCGTATTCTTCCGGCGCTACAGGCGTCGGGTCATCAGGTTATCGGCCTCGCGCGCAGCGACGCTACGGCGCAGGCCCTGGAAGCGGCAGGCGTCGAGGTGCATCGCGGCACGCTGGATGCCCCCGATTCGCTGCTGGCGGGCGTCGAGCGCGCCGACGCGGTGATCCATACCGCTTTCGACCACGACTTCAGCCGCTTTGCCGCCAACTGCGAGAAAGACCGCCAGGCGATCCTCACCATGGGCCAGGCGCTGCGCGGCAGCGAGCGGCCGCTGGTCATCACCTCCGGCACGCTGATGGGCGACGACGGGAGCGGCGCCCCGGCCCGCGAGTCGTGCTTTAACGCAGCGCACCCCAGCCCGCGCACCGCTTCAGAGCTCGCCGGCCAGCAGCTGCTGGAGGCGGGAGTGGACGTCCGGGTGGTTCGCCTGCCGCAGGTGCATGACACCGTGCGCCAGGGGCTGCTGACCTGCTATATCGAGCGCGCGGTCGCCAGCGGCGCGGTGGCCTTGCGCGGCGAGGGGAACAACCGCTGGTCCGCCGCCCATGTCGATGACGTCGCGCGCCTGTACGTCAGCGCCCTGCTGCAGGGCGCTGCGGGCGAACGCTACCATGCGGTGGCTGAAGAGGGGATCGCGTTACGAGAGATCGCCGCAGTCATCGCCCGGGGTTTAAATCTGCCGCTGACCCAGTTGGATGAGACGCAGGCCGACGCCTGGTTCGGCTGGTTTGCCCCCTTTACCACCCTTGAGCTGCGCGCCAGCTCGGCATGGACCCGCGAGCGATTGCAGTGGCAGCCGGTCGGCCCCGGGCTGCTGGAGGACTTACGGAATATGGATTACCAAAAAGTGACGTTGTCACAATAAGCAAAGACGTTCCGCTCCTTTATTACACCCGACGGGTAGGGTTAGCCGCCCGTCGGACCATCTGCTTTCTCCCCGCTATACTGAATTTATCCTCGGCGTTAGCGTCGCTTCCACCGTCCGGTCAACCGCGGCCAAACAGAGCTGACTGGCGATATCGGCGATAAAAAGTTACCATGTTTCATTATACAGACTCGGTTCCGCGACTATTTTAATCAATTGACTGAATACTATACGCCCCCGGTAACCGCATTATCCCTCAGGCTTGTTGAAGGCGGTGGTGAATGTCTATGAATCTTAATAAGATAGAGTTCAACTCTATAATCAAACAGAAAATATGCGCCTGAAATTGTCATCTCTCCTGGCAGCGGTTTCCCTGCTGTGTGGGCAGGCTTTTGCCGCCCCTGCGCTCCCCGACCGCGCCGATATTCGCGACAGCGGTTTCGTCTATTGCGTCAGCGGCCAGGTGAATACCTTTAATCCGCAGAAAGTGAGCAGCGGACTGATCGTCGATACGCTGGCTGCGCAGATCTACGATCGCCTGCTTGACGTAGACCCTTATACCTATCGGCTGGTCCCCGAGCTGGCGGAGAGCTGGGAAGTCCTTGATAACGGCGCCACCTACCGTTTTCACCTGCGCCGCCACGTCCCGTTTCAACGCACGGCATGGTTCTCCCCGACGCGGGATTTCAACGCCGATGACGTGATCTTTACCTTTGGCCGCATCTTTAACCGCGATCATCCTTGGCACAACGTCAACGGCAGCAGCTTCCCCTACTTCGACAGCCTGCAGTTTGCTGACAGCGTGGAAAGCGTCCGCAAGCTCGATAATCAGACCGTGGAATTTCGCCTCAAGCGGCCGGACGCCTCATTCCTCTGGCATCTTGCCACCCACTATGCGTCGATTACCTCTGCCGAATATGCCGCCCGCTTAACGCAGGACGATCGTCAGGAACAGCTCGATCGCCAGCCGGTGGGCACCGGCCCGTTCCAGTTGTCCGAGTACCGCTCCGGACAGTATGTACGCCTTCAGCGCCACCCCGGCTACTGGCGCGGCAAACCGTTGATGCCGCAGGTGGTGGTCGACCTCGGCTCCGGCGGTACCGGCCGCCTGTCAAAACTGCTGACCGGCGAATGCGACGTGCTGGCCTGGCCGGCCGCCAGCCAGTTGACGATCCTGCGTGACGACCCGCGCCTGCGCCTGACGCTGCGTCCGGGGATGAACATTGCCTGGCTGGCCTTCAACACCGCCAAGCCGCCGCTGGACAACCCGGAGGTGCGCCACGCGCTGGCGCTGGCTATCAACAACCAGCGCCTGATGCAGTCCATCTACTACGGCACCGCGGAGACGGCGGCGTCGATGCTGCCGCGCGCCTCCTGGGCCTACGATAACGACGCTAAGATTACCGAATATAATCCCCAGGAGGCTCGTGCTCGTCTGAAGGCGCTGGGGCTGGAAAATCTCACCCTCAAGCTGTGGGTTCCCACCAGCTCGCAGGCGTGGAACCCCAGCCCGTTGAAAACAGCCGAGCTGATCCAGGCAGATATGGCGCAGATTGGCGTCAAAGTAATCATCATGCCGGTGGAGGGGCGCTTCCAGGAGGCGCGGCTGATGGACATGAACCATGACCTGACGCTCTCCGGCTGGGCGACGGACAGTAACGATCCGGACAGTTTTTTCCGGCCGCTGCTGAGCTGCGCGGCGATCGCCTCGCAAACCAACTTTGCCCACTGGTGTAACCGGGAATTTGATGACGTGCTGCAAAAAGCGCTGCTCTCGCAACAGCTCTCCTCGCGGATGGACGCTTACAAAGAGGCCCAGCGCATCCTCGCCCGTGAACTGCCGGTCCTGCCGCTGGCCTCGTCGCTGCGGTTGCAGGCCTATCGCTATGATATGAAAGGTCTGGTGCTTAGCCCCTTCGGTAACGCTTCCTTCGCTGGCGTATCGCGGGAGAAAACCGAAGAGGTGAAAAAACCATGATTATTTTTACCCTGCGCCGTCTGCTGCTGCTGTTGGTCACCCTCTTTTTTCTGACCTTTGTCGGCTTCAGCCTGAGCTACTTCACCCCCCATGCCCCGCTGCAGGGCGCGACGCTGTGGAATGCGTGGCTGTTCTGGTTTGAAGGGGTACTACACTGGGATTTTGGCGTCTCCAGCATCAACGGCCAGCTGATTTCCGAGCAGTTGCGCGAGGTGTTCCCGGCGACCATGGAGCTGTGCATCCTCGCCTTCGGCTTTGCCCTGCTGATTGGCATTCCGGTGGGGATGATTGCCGGCGTGATGCGCAACAAATGGCCCGATACCCTGATCAGCGCCGTTGCGCTGGTCGGTTTTTCGATCCCGGTCTTCTGGCTCGCGCTGCTCCTGACCCTCTTCTTCTCCCTGACCCTCGGCTGGCTTCCGGTCTCCGGCCGCTTCGACCTGCTGTATGAGGTGAAAAACGTCACCGGTTTCGCGCTGATCGACGCCTGGCTTTCGGACTCACCGTGGCGCCATGAGATGATCGTCAGCGCCGCCCGGCATATGGTGCTGCCGGTGCTGACCCTGGCGGTAGCCCCTACTACCGAAGTGATCCGCCTGATGCGCATTAGCACCAGCGAGGTCTATGACACCAACTACGTCAAGGCGGCCGCCACCCGCGGCGTGTCGCGACGCAAAATTCTACTGCGCCACGTGCTGCACAACGCCCTGCCGCCGGTGATCCCGCGCCTCGGCCTGCAGTTTTCCACCATGCTCACCCTGGCGATGATCACCGAGATGGTGTTCAGCTGGCCCGGACTGGGCCGCTGGCTGATCAACGCCATTCGTCAGCAGGACTACGCGGCGATCTCCGCCGGAGTAATGGTGATTGGCGCGCTGGTGATTATTGTCAACGTGATTTCCGATATTCTCGGTGCCATGGCTAACCCACTGAAACATAAGGAATGGTATGCCCTACGATAGCAGCTACAAACTAAATAATTTTATCAATTAAAAACAATGAGTTAATTTTTTTCAATTGTGCGATTTTCCTGATTTTAATACACAATTTTGTACACATTGTTTTTGACGTCATCTCCGACAGTCATCAGTTAGATGGCTGTCGGAGTTCCCTTCCTACGTTTCCTCCACACCTTCTATACTTCCAGTCTGACCACTGGAGGTTGATATGTGCTGACGCTTTTCTCAGTCAATGACCCGTGAAGATTATCTGTCCTACCTTGCAGATGATGCCAATCGTGACATTGCATATGACCCGGCGCCGATTAGTCGATATAACGTCGCGCCCGGTACCAAAGTTTTGCTTCTGAGCGAACGCGGCGAACAATTGCATATCGATCCTGTCTTCTGGGGTTATGCGCCCGGGTGGTGGGATAAGGTTCCACTGATTAACGCGCGTGTTGAAACTGTGGTCACCGGCAGGATGTTTAAGCCGCTATGGCAACATGGCCGGGCGATCTGCTTTGCTGATGGGGGCTTCGAATGGAAGAAAGAAGGTGACAAGAAGCAACCCACTCTACTTTATCCATCGCGCCGATGGCCAGCCGATATTCATGGCGGCAATCGGAAGCACACCATTTAAACGTGGAGACGAAACAGAAGGCTTTCTGATCGTCACCGCAGCAACAGAAAAAGGTCTAATAGATATCCACGACCACCAGCCTCTGGTACTGTCGCCAGAAGCAGCAAGATAATGGATGAGGCAGGACATTGGAGGGAAAGAGTCAGAGGAGTTAGCTGCGGATGGCACCGTGCCCGCAGACAAATTTATCTAGCATGCAGTGACGCGCGCCGTAAAAAAATGTGAAAAATCAGGGGGAATAATTGATTGAGGCAATCAAATGCACATAGCCAGACGTGCGCCTAATGCCAAAAGCGGAAATAAATAATAATTTTTCGATAATAACTTACTGGGTCAGAAAATGGAATATCCGGTGAAAAAGCCCTTGCTGCATTGTCTGGATGTATCAATATGATGCCGGGTTCCTCCCGGTAAATATTTAGGTATCCCCCCCATGACTCGCGGCTTCAGTCGTGCATGATGAACATTCCAGCAGCAAAGTCATCAGGTTAGAAAGATATCTGCATTTTGTCAGTGCACAAAGAGTGACTTCCTTATATGAGAACGATTATTAAAAATGAACATGTAAAAAAAGGCCTGCTATTAGCAAGCCACAAAGATTTTAACTCATTTTTTGTTCGCTTCTGATAAATAGGGTAAATACGCAATTAAATTTGAAGCAGAGAACATAACGAAAATGCTATAAATATTTCCGGGACGCATCGAGAATTTCCTGTGACATTAACTGTCTGTCAGAAGCTACGTAAATAACATCATGATCACCGGTTAATGAAGGAAAGCCTGCAGACATAATCTGTAGATGTGTTTCTTCACCGTTTGGGTATTCCTGTCTGATTGAGGATGTCCCCTCCGGAACGGTCATGACTTTACAGGATTCGGTATTAAAGAAAACGAGTACTTTTATCATATGCCACCATAATTCTGTTAGTCTTTCCCGTCACTCTCTTCTATCAGTGATGTTAAATGACGATGCCATTAAAATACAATCAGGGACGTGATGATTTCGAAGGCAGCCTCGACTCTTACATATTTTATTATTTAACAATCAGTTAGCTTCTGCTTTCATGCTTTCATGCAGCAGCCCTGCACTTCATCACATCGGTCAGCACACTCATAATTGCGAAAAACATGTTGACCTGATATTAAAAATAACCGACTTTCTCTGATTTAATTTATGGACCTGTCTACTCAGGAATAATCCTTCATCGTTGTCGCAGGCCCACAAATTTTCATTTATCGCAAAGTATTACGTTTGTAGCAGCAGGCCCTTTTTCACCACTCTGCATGGCGAACTCAACTTTCTGCCCTTCAAATAAGGTATTGAAATTCTCACCATGGAGCGCGGAGAAATGGACGAAGACATCCTTGCTTCCGTCAAGAGGTGAAATGAAACCAAAACCTTTATCTTCGTTAAACCATTTTACCAAACCTTTAATTCTTGTAGACATACTGACTCCCGTTATACATGATAGTATTAATAGTAAACGTATAGTATTAAAGGTATGACTCAAAAAGAGGGGATATCAGCGATAGCGCCTGGTAATGAGGACTGACCAGAAAATGTTTAACGTTCGTTTGTACTTTGAACTAACAGGATTCATTAAGGCACAGGGAATCGATATAAGCAAATTATTTTTTAGCCATCCAGAAGTCCTGCAGGAAAATTAAATGTGGCAATATACTATTTTGAATGTATAGTCTTTACGTGTTTTCAATAAGGAATTGACTTGTCCCATAAAATGACAGGCATTGTCAAAAGCTTTGACATTCTCAGTGGTAAAGGCCTCATCATCCCATCTGATGGACGAAAAGACGTTCTGCTTCACATTTCAGCCGTTAACTCCCGCGAATCAGAATTACTCATCCCAGGAAGCCGCATAGAATTCTGTCGGATCAATGGTCCCAGAGGGCCTGTGGCTGCGAACATTTACCTCTCCTGAATTTCAGGGTCTCAAAATAAACAGATTAAAACTTAACCATATGTGATACGGTGAAGTTCATTCATTGAAAGGTTAATGGTTATGTCTATTATCAATTACGCAATGAAATTCTTCAGCGGTGCATCTACTGCCACTGTTGTCTGCACTGTTTGTGGTTTCAAATCAGTTCAACCGATGGCAAAAATCCGGCGCAATCAGGCCATGCTTTGCCCTCGGTGTAAAGCCCTGTTTATCTCACGGCGCTAGTATCAACTGATCCACCGTGGACAGAACCATCTTCTATACTTAAGTTAAATCCCAGCAGCTGTTAAATCCCTGATGCCTGACGCCCATCCTGAGAGAACGTTTCTGAACTGATTTCGCAACTGCTCCTGCGCGCTAATGTCGCATCAGAGCAATGCTATGAAAATGAACCCCAGAGCGTGGTTTAACCGCTCCCGTATTCCGGTGAATGCTGCCGCAAACGTAACGTTTTCGGCGAACGATCCTGCAAGCGAAAGCACTCCGCGGTCAGAACTCTTTTCGACTGCCCAGATGGAACGCTATGGTCAGAAGCTGGCGCGGACCCATAAAGTATCACCGGATAAACATCCCTATTATCTTCTGAAACGGCTTGGCGACAATGAGGCCGTTATCACCCAAAACTGCTATGAGCTTAATGCAGGTAAAAAGACCAGTATCATGCCCGCCGGGGAGTGGTTGCTGGACAATTATTATCTGATTGAGGAACAAATCCGCACCGTCCGCCAGCACTTGCCGAAAAGTTTTGGTAAAGGTCTCCCGTCGCTGATGTCGCCGCTGAATTGCCCAAGAATTTATCATATCGCATCAGAGGCCATTGCTCACGGTGATGGCCGCTGGGATGCCACCAGTCTGACCAGCTATCTCGCTGCCTATCAACAGGTGACGCCGCTGACACTAGGTGAAATCTGGGCATTACCGGGAATGCTTCGCCTGGCGCTGATTGAAAATCTTCGTCGTATCAGTATGGAAGTGATAAAAGCGCAACAGGACAGAAACCTGGCAGATACGTGGATAACCAGGATTTTCGAATGTGCAGAGAGTACGCCTGGTGATTTAATTATGGTGGTTGCCGATTTGGCGCGCTCCCGTCCTCCGTTATCCAGCGCGTTTGTCGCAGAACTGGTGCGGCGTCTGCAGGGGCACGGCAACGCGCTGTCGTTACCTCTTACCTGGGTTGATCAGTGCCTTCGGGAACAGGGAGTCACCACTGACATTCTCATAAATAACTTCAATCAACAGCTTGCCGCCAGCCAGCTGTCTGTCAGTAACAGCATCGCAGGCCTGCGATTACTGGGTGAAACGGACTGGGCTGATTTCGCCGAAACGATAAGCGTCGTCGAACAGGCATTAAGCAATGATCCTGCCGGTATCTATCCCCGGATGCACTTCAATACCCGGGATCATTACCGGCACGTAGTTGAGGTCCTGGCCAGAGACAGTGGGCTCAGCGAGCCTGAGGTTGCTGACAGGGTACTGGCGCTTTCAGAGGAAAAAGCCCCCAATACACCGGAACATCATATTGGTTATTATCTCGCCGGCGAAGGTCGACAGGCACTGGATATACATCTTCTGGCAGACACCTCAAGACTCATACGCTTGCGGCACAGTTTCAACAGAATAACCCTGCTGTCATGGCTTGGCAGCCTGGCGTTGTTGACAACCGCAGCGACCGCGGCAATATTGCACGAAACTGCCATGCAGGGCGCAGGTTGGTTGTTAATCGCGGTGATATTACCTCTGGTTATCGCTTTAACTCAGTTAATGAGTGATTTACTCAGTGACGCAACCACCCGTTTTCGCGTTCCTCGCCCCTTGCCGGGGATGGATTTTTCAGCCGGTATTCCCGCTGACAGTGCCACTATGTTAGTCATTCCCTGCATGTTGACCAGCCACGAAAGTTTCAGCCAGCTCCTCACCAGTCTTGAAGTTTGCTGGTTGGGGAATGAAAACGAAAATCTCAGGTTCGCGCTGCTCACTGATTTTACAGATTCTGAAAATGAACCCTCGCCGGAAAGTCACGCGCTGCTCAGACAGGCTATCGCTGATACGCAGGCACTGAATCGGCGCTACCCCTCCGGTCGACCACGTTTTTATCTGTTACATCGTCAGCCTGAATGGAACCCCTCGGAAGGAATGTGGATGGGCTACGAACGCAAGCGGGGAAAACTGGCGTTGCTGAACAGCTGGTTGCGCCATCCGGGAACGCAATTCGTCAGCGTTGCAGACATGCCGGCCCACCTTTTACCGGATCACATTAAATACGTCATTACCCTGGACAGTGATACGGTGTTGCCGCGCGATACGGCTCACAAACTGGTCGCGGCGATGGCCCATCCGCTGAATACGCCAGAGTATGATCCGGTACGCCAGAGGGTGGTCAAAGGATTTGGTATTTTACAACCCGGTCTTGCGGAGGAGATACCACGTAACGGTCAGGGGCGTTACGCCGCCCTGCGCAGCAGCATACCGGGTAATAACCCCTATTCTATGATGTCTTCGGATATCTATCAGGATCTCTTTGGGGAAGGATCGTTTGTGGGCAAAGGGATTTACGATGTTGACATTTTTATGCAGGCCACTGCCAATACCTGCCCGGAAAATCTGGTTCTCAGCCATGATCTCCTCGAAGGGTGCTATGCGCGCTCGGGTCTGCTGAGTGAGGTGTTACTCTACGAACAGTACCCTAATAATTATCTGTCCGACGTTGCACGCCGTTCACGCTGGATCCGGGGTGACTGGCAACTGCTTAACTGGCTGAAACCACACGTCAGAAAAACCGATGGAACCCGTACCCGGAATCCACTGACCGCGCTTTCTTACTGGAAATTACTCGACAATCTGCGTCGCAGCCTGGTAGCCCCCTCCTTACTGGTATTGCTGTTCTTCACTCTGCTTTGGGTACCCAATCCGGTTTACTGGCTGGGCATACTGTTGCTGATATGGCTGTTGCCAGCCCTCCTCTGCATTAGCCACGACCTTCTGCATAAACCTCTGCGTCGCCGCGTGAAGTCGCATCTGTTACTGGTGGGGGCGGGCGCGCTAAAGCGTCTGTCAGGTATCAGCCTTAATTTTGCGATACTGCCGCACGAAGCCGGATATTCGCTGAAAGCGATCGCCGTGACGCTATGGCGACTGGGGATAAGCAGGCGTCACCTCAGCCAGTGGGTCAGCCACAGCCAGGACAGCAGTCAGGCCAGACCCACTGTTGCACGTTTTTATCAGGCGATGTGGCTGAACGTTGCCGGTGGCGTGGCGCTGACAATACTGACCGGACAATTTGCCCCACAGCTGCTGGGGATTGCGTTACCGATCGGTTTGGTATGGTGTGTGGCACCGCTGCTGATGAGCTGGCTGAGTCGCCAGCCCGTGCGTAAGGTTTTTTCGCCTAATCAGGAACAAAAACAGCTGTTACGCCAGACAAGCCGTGAAATCTGGGCTTTTTTTGAAACATTTGCCACAGCAAAAGAGAACTGGCTTCCGCCTGATAATTATCAGGAAATACCACAACCGACGGTGGCACACCGAACCTCTCCTACCAATATTGGTCTTTCCCTTATGGCTAACCTGACGGCATGGGACTTTGGCTACCTGCCTGGCGGAGAGGTGCTCCGGCGCGTGTCGCTCACACTCGACACGATGGATAAAATGGAGCACTACCGGGGCCATCTCTACAACTGGTATGACACCCGTACGCTGGTCCCCCTAAGTCCACGCTATATCTCCAGCGTCGACAGCGGCAATATGGCCGGGCATTTATTGACCCTGCGTGCAGGCCTGTCCGCCATGCGTCATCAGCCTGTTTTAAGCAGCCAACAGATACTGACAGGACTGAACGATACGCTGGATATTCTGGAAAAACAGTGGGGTAAGAACCCACCTGACAGCCTGAGACTGCTGCGCAAGCATTGCCTGAACGCGGTGTCGCTCTCTCCGCAGGCGCTTTTCAGCGAACTGAAAAGCATGCGCACCCAGTGCAACCATCTGACCAGCGCATGCCATCAGGGATCTCCTCTTCAGATGCGCTGGGCTGGACATCTGGAGCATCAACTGGTTCAGCTTTGCCATGAGTGGTCTCTGTTGCTTGGCTGGTTGCCTGCATCCTGGAATGAACAGACGCTGCCGACGCTGAGCGAGCTTGCCCGTCCGACATTAACCGGTACAGGAACGCCTCCGGCGTCAGTGACGGAGCAGGCCCGAATGCGACTCAATATTATCACCGAACTGGAACAGCGGCTGGATGAGCATGCCCGGATGGATTTCGCCTTTCTGTACAGTGAAGCAACCAGTCTGCTCAGCGTCGGTTATAACTGTGACACCAATATGCCTGACAAGAGCCACTACGATCTCCTGCCGTCTGAAATTCGCCTGACCAGTTTTCTTGCCATTGCGACTAATCAGCTGCCTCTTAAAAGCTGGTACGCGCTGGGTCGATTGTTTACCACGATTGATAATGAAACTGCCCTGATGTCATGGAGCGGATCCATGTTTGAATATCTGATGCCGAATCTGGTGATGCCCACCTGGCCCGGAAGCCTGCTCGATGAAATGAGTCAGTCGGCGGTTATGCGCCAGATTCACTGGGGGAAAGAACGCGGGGTACCATGGGGTGTTTCAGAGTCTGGCTATCATGCTTTTGATGTTCAGCATAATTATCAGTATCAGGCATTTGGCGTACCGGGGCTCGGTCTGCGCAGGGGACTTGCCGATGACATGGTTGTTGCTCCTTACGCCACGCTGCTGGCGCTGATGGTTTCCCCACAGAGAGCCTGTGAGAACCTGTTCAGGCTGCAAAAAAATGGTGCACGCGGAGAATACGGTTTTTATGAAGCGCTGGACTATACCCCCTCACGTCTTGCAACCGGTCAGCTCTATGCGGTGGTACAGTCCTGGATGGCGCATCACCAGGGTATGGCATTTCAGGCGCTGGCTCATGTGCTGCTTGACGCCCCCATGACTGAACGCTTTATGTCCAGCACGGTATTCCTGTCAGCGAGTCTGCTGTTACAGGAGCGCGTGCCGGATGCGGTCGATCTGTACAGTCCGCGCCGTCATTTTGAATCTCATGAGGGCATGGTCAAACCCGTTCGCTATGAACCCCGTATTTTCTATAGCGTGGATACCCCCGCCCCGGATATTCAACTCCTGTCCAACGGCCATTATCATCTGATGTTGACCGCGGGCGGCGGTGGTTACAGTCGCTGGAATGATATTGCACTAACGCGCTGGCGCAGTGATACCACCCGTGATAACTGGGGAGCATTCTGCTACATCCGCGATACCCAGACGGGAGATGTGTGGAGCAATACCTGGCAACCGACAGGCTACACCAGCGGACAAGACGAGGAAGTGTTGTTCACCGATGCGGGGGCAGAATTCAGACGCAGCTTAGGGGGACTCAGCGTCAAAACTCAGGTGGTGATCTCTCCGGAGGATGATGTTGAATTGCGACGGCTCACACTGATTCATCGTGGTCGCAAGCCTCGCTCTCTGGAGCTGACAACCTATGCTGAAGTGGTACTGGCACCTGATGCCAGCGATCTGGCACACCCGGCATTCAGCAATTTGTTTATTCAGACTGAGCTGGCTCCTGAACGTGACGCTATTCTTTGCCACCGGCGCCCGCGCTCACCGGATGAACCGGGCCCTTGCCTGTTTCACATGATGGTGGTGCACGGCGATAACCGACATAACGTGTCGTTTGAAACGGACAGGGCAAGGTTTATTGGACGTGGCAGAAACCCTGCGAATGCACAGGCAATAGAGACGGGAGGGATGCTAGGCAACACGTCGGGCTCGGTGCTGGATCCGATACTGGCAATTCGCAACGCCATCATTCTGCAGCCGGGGCAGCCGGTTACGATTGATATCATTTATGGCATCAGCGAGACCCGTCAGCAGAGCCTGGCGTTGCTGGAGAAATATCGCGATTACCCTATCGCCGATCGCGTCTTTGAACTGGCCTGGTCTCACAGTCTGGTGGTATTGCGCCAGATGAACGCCAGTGAAGATGATGCCACGTTGTTCAATAATCTCGCCAGCGCTGTGCTTTACCCTGTCCAGGAGCTACGCGCCGAAGGCCAGGCGATCGGCCGCAACCGGCGTGGCCAGTCCGGACTGTGGGGCTGGGCAATTTCAGGGGATCTGCCGATAGTGCTGCTGAGTATAACCAGCGAGGAAAGTATCACCTCAGTGACCACACTGATTCAGGCACACCGTTACTGGAGACAGAAAGGGCTGGATGTTGATTTGGTTATCCTGAATAACAGCCCCGGCGGCTACCAGCAGGGATTACAAAATCAGATTATGGAGTTAATTTATGCCGGGTCTGAAGCCAGTCTGCTGGATAAAAAGGGCGGGCTTTTTGTCCGGAACGGTGAGCATCTCTCCGCTGAGGATAAGTTGCTTTTGATGAGCGTGGCCTGTCTTTATCTTGATGACCGCGCAGGGGGTATTAATGAGCAGCTTAACCAGCGTATTCATACGCTGAAATCGCCGGCAAGGGCATTCATTCCGCGTGCTGTGCGCGAGCATAATCAACATACGGACTGGAGCCCTGATACCAGTCAGTTATGCCATTTCAATGGGTACGGTGGATTTTCTCTGGATGGGCGGGAATATCAGATCGTCCTTCGGGAAAATGCGCTTACACCGGCTCCCTGGTCGAACATACTGGCAAATTCTCGTTTTGGCAGTGTGATCTCAGAGGCAGGGCAGGCCTATACCTGGTATGAGAATGCCCATGAATACCGGTTGACGCCGTGGGAGAACGATCCGGTGAGCGATCGCAGCGGCGAAGCATTTTACCTGCGCGATGAAGAGAGCGGGGAGTGCTGGTCGCCGACGGCTTTACCTGTTCGCGGACACGGTGATTACCTGACCCGCCATGGTTTTGGCTACAGCGTTTTTGCCCATCGTGAGAGTGGTATAGACAGCGAGTTGACGGTCCTGGTTGCTGAAGAAGATCCGGTTAAACTGGTGCTCCTGACGCTCAGTAACTCTTCGGGACGGACACGTCAACTTTCCGTCACAGGCTATGTAGAGTGGACGCTCGGAGAAACACGAACGCGCTCAGCCCCTCACATTGTGACACATGTGGCCAGAACGCCCGGCGGCTGCGGGATACTTGCGAATAACTTTTATGGTGATAATGGTGGCGGCCGAACTGCATTTTTTGCCGTCAGCGGTAATGACTGTTCTCTGACAGGGGACCGCCGGGAGTTTATTGGCCGTAATGGTTCCCTTCACGCCCCTTCGGCCATGAAACTGCAAAAGCTTTCTGGTAAGACGGGGGCCGGTCTGGATCCCTGCGGAGCGGTGCAATCGGCGGTTACATTAATTGACGGGGACCAGAGGACGTTTATTTTTATCCTCGGCGCAGAGGAGAATGATGTTTGTGCTCAGGAGATGCTGGCCCGCTACATGAACGAGGATACGGTCCGCCAGGAGCTGAACCGGATTCATAATCACTGGCACAATGTTCTCGATAAAATCGTAGTTAACACCCCCGACACGTCCGTAAATTTACTGGTTAATGGCTGGCTGTTGTATCAGACGGTCGCCTGCCGTCTTATGGCCCGGAGTGGCTACTATCAGTCTGGCGGTGCATTTGGTTTTCGCGATCAGCTGCAGGATACGCTGGCTCTGAGCCACGCTGCTCCGGACCGGATGCGTGAACAGATAATACTCTGTGCATCACGGCAATTTATCGAGGGGGATGTGCAGCACTGGTGGCACCCGCCACACGGCAACGGTGTGCGTACCCGCTGTTCCGATGACTATCTTTGGCTGCCGCTTGCTGTTTGCCACTATGTTGAAACGACGGGGGATATGGATGCACTGGAAATACGCATTCCTTATCTGGAGGGACGCTCGCTTCAGCCTGGTGAAGAGTCTGTCTATGACACGCCGGTCATCAGCGGCACCGAAGAGACACTCTGGTTACACTGCGTCAAAGCTATTCACTATGGACTTCGCTTCGGGGAGCATGGCCTGCCGCTGATGGGTGCTGGTGACTGGAATGACGGGATGAACCGGGTGGGTATCGAAGGCAAAGGTGAAAGCGTCTGGCTGGGCTTCTTCCTGTACGACATTTTGCAGCGGTTTGCAGCGCTGGCGGAGCGCAGGCTGGATGAAAGCGTCGCCGCGATGTGCCGTTCACAGGCTCTGCGCCTGCAAAGCAATCTCGAAGCCCACGCCTGGGATGGGGAATGGTACCGGCGCGGGTATTTTGACGATGGTACTCCCCTGGGATCGAAAACCTCACAGGACTGCCGGATTGATGCGATTGCGCAGAGCTGGTCTGTATTGTCCGGCGCCGCGAGCCCGGGACGGTGCGCAAAGGCCATGCAGGCGCTGGATAAGCACCTTGTGGATAACGAAGGAGGGCTGATCAAACTGTTAACGCCTCCTTTCGACGGACACGGTCCAAATCCGGGCTACATACAGGGGTACCTGCCAGGCGTGCGGGAAAACGGAGGGCAGTATACGCATGGCGCCATCTGGGCAGTGATGGCCTTTGCCCGAATGGGGAATGCCGGACGAGCCTGGCAACTCTGGTCAATGCTCAACCCTATAAATCATACCCTGAATGCGGACTCTGTCGGGATTTATAAAGCTGAGCCTTATGTCATGAGTGCTGATGTCTACAGCGTCGCTCCCCATACCGGACGTGCAGGGTGGAGCTGGTATACCGGTTCCGCAGGCTGGGCCTGGCATTTACTTACCGAGGAATTACTGGGGATAAAACGTTCCGGCACTGAGTTTAGTGTTCATGCCCGGTTACCGGATGAGTGGTCGTCTTTTTCTATGGCATATCAATATGGTGAAAGCCATTATCAGATTAGTGTTTCACGCGGCGATGCAGAATATTGCGTGACACTGGATGGTGTTCTCCTCCCTGATGACAGAATACCGCTGAAGGATGATGGACAAAACCATACGGTTGAGATCATTCAGAACTGACACTGAGCCCGGAGGTGCATTAACGTCTGCCGTTAATGCGCTGATTATCCCTGAGAACATCAATCGCAGTCTGCATGGCGATTTTGTCATCCCGCCTTTTTTGTTTGTCCTGCATGACCTGAAGGTATTCCAGCAAGGTGCGGGTATTAATCGGCCGGCCCTGTTTGCCCACAGCCAGCACGGCTTCGCCAAGAATAATTTTCACTGGCGGTAGTTGTGCCGGATACCAGTCAAGGGTGTCTTCTGATTTCATCTTAAATTTCTCACGGAAGGGTAGTGTACCATAAATCAGACGTTCAATTTTCAATATCTGATATACTGATTCAGACACAACTTAACATAACTTATGCCAGTTATTTTTATATTAAAGCGTATAATAATTACTGTATTCCTCAGAGAATTATTTATGTCTTATACAAATGGGCTCAGGTATTTTAAAGAAAGACCGGTTCATGTTGCCTGCCCGGCATGCGCACACAGAGCCGATCAGAAAGCAGGTAAACTAAGAAAAGATGCGGTTCTTGAGTGCCCTGCCTGCGGACTGCTCTTCAGACCTTCAGAATGCTAGTGTATCGGCGGCTGATCAGCTTCTGCCACTTAACGTCAGTGATGTCGGGAAATGACAACATTTCTCCTGTACTGCAGTTGTCGAGGGTATGATAATGAAATCTAAAAAAACTGTTTTTATTGAAGGACATATCCTGTCAAACAGCTGTCACGGGCAGGCCGGTCAACCTTTCTGTATTCACCGGGTCAGGTTTAGTAATGGTAAATATGCGATTATACGGGTGGCATCCGGGATATGTTTCAAACCAGGCGAAATTATTCAACGAAACGATTGTGAGTGGTTTTATAAATTTACCAAAATTCGGCTTCTTTCTTTTGAGTACCTTGATGATGATGAATCAAGAAGACAATTTCTTGAGTATCAATGATAAAACATGGATTTATAACATAATAACTTTGCTGGCTTACAATTCATTCCTGACTCTTTAAATTCTTTACCAGTCATTGCAAAAATATTTTTTCTGAATTTAGATGGGTTTAAATTGTCTAAAACAAAATGTATCGCTCAAGACGAATTGCTTCATTGTTTTCCTTTTGCGTTATAACCTTCATTAGCATTAAGGAAATTTATGGCACAGACTTTTACTCATAATTTACTCCATCCCCGCTACTGGCTTACCTGGACTGGTTTGGGTCTGCTGTGGCTTCTCGTTCAACTTCCTTACCCGGTTTTACATACTCTGGGCTCTGGTCTTGGAAAAATATCCAGACCCTTTCTGAAACGCCGGGAAGGGATTGCGAGTAGAAATATCGAACTGTGCTTTCCCGAGATGACACCGTTTGCCCGGAGCCAGATGGTCAATAAAAACTTTGTTTCTCTCGGGCTGGGACTGATGGAAACAGGAATGGCCTGGTTCTGGAGCGATGCGAGAGTCAAAAAATGGTTTGATGTCGAAGGGCTTGAAAACCTGACCGGTGCGACCAGAGGGGTAATGGTTGTCGGGATACATTTTATGTCCCTTGAATTGTGTGGAAGAGTAATGGGGTTATGCCATCCTATGATGGCAACGTATCGTCCACACAATAATCCATTAATGGAATGGGTACAGACAAAAGGGCGTATGCGTTCAAATAAGGCGATGATTAATCGACGTAATTTATCCGGTTTTGTTCATGCGCTAAAAGCTGGTGAAGCCGTGTGGTTTGCACCAGACCAGGATTATGGGTCTAAGGGAAGCGTTTTTGCACCTTTTTTCTCGGTAAAAAAAGCAGCCACGACGAACGGAACGTATGCTCTGTCAAAACTCGCTGGTGCAGACTTGCTCACACTTAGCATGATTCGACGTAGCGATAAAAAAGGTTATCACATGTATATCAGCAATCCGCTGTCAGGCTATCCAGGGGAGGACAAGGTCGCCGCAGCGGCTTATATAAACAAGATTATCGAGCGTGAAATTCTCCGTGCCCCTGAGCAATACCTGTGGATGCATCGCAGGTTCAAAACGCGTCCCGAAGGCGAAGCCTCTTTATATAATTGAACCATTCTACTTGTCATGTACCATGAATCTATCTTGCTGACTACTTTTTAACAGCAGCAGGCTTTACCACGTTGAAATCCTTAAGTTTATAAGGATGAGGCAATGTTTTTCGGGGAATTTCATAGTAGTCTTCAAACTATCTCCGATAATCCCTGCAATTTTCTACAAAGAGGTTCCCGAGTAAGTGCTACAGGGAGATATTTGTAAATCGTCTTCACCCCCACCCCTGTCACATCTGCGATCTGTTGTCGGGTAGCGCCGTTCTCCAGCATTCTGCGGCACCGCTCCACCACTTCTTCAGTCATTACCCGGCGGCGGCCACCGACTCTCCCCTGCTCCCTCGCAGCGGCTAAACCGGCGCGGGTACGCTCGACGATCAGCTCGCGCTCCATTTCCGCCAGGGCGCTCATGACGTGGAAGAAAAAGCGGCCTGCTGGCGTACTGGTATCGATGCTGTCGGTCAGGCTGCGGAAATTCACCCCACGCGCCTGCAACTCCGATACGAGCGTAATCAGATCGCGCACGCTGCGGCCAAGCCGATCCAGTTTCCAGACCACCAGCACATCACCCGGGCGGAGCCGTCGCAGCGCTCGCTTTAACCCTGGCCGCCGGGCATTCTTCCCGCTGGCCATATCCTCGAAAACCAGCTCACATTCTGCGCGGATCAGCGCGTTTTTCTGTAAATCGAGGTTTTGATCCCCGGTCGATACCCTCGCATATCCAATCAGCACTATCTAACTCCTTGAAATAGCTGATTGTAAAAAGCCGCGGCCATTCGCTCAAATCCTCGTTTGGGCGAACGCCTTTTGGAGCAAAAAACATGGCCTTTGATCCGCCTCTTGGGAGCAGTTCGCCTGCGGTGCTGCTCGATAACGCCACTCGACTGGATAATCTGCTGAATAGCCTGGCGCAGGTCTTCCCTGACCGCGCAGGCGAATTGCTTTACACCTGGCGTGGCATCCATCAAAATCTGATCCCGCTCAGCAAGCAATATATGACGTTAGCAGCTGCGCAGGCAGATATCGTGAATATCCCTGTTGGCTCGACAACGTATTACCGCAGCCCGGATGATAGTGCTCTTGCCGTCGAAGTGATCAATAACGGCGGTACACTTGAGGAAACTGGAAGGAAAATGCCTTCAGGTGCGGGGGTTGATGCAAAAGTAAGTGCTTTATATGAATACATAAATGATAAAATTGGCACCATTAATGTTTTGCTTAGCGAAATCTCCTCACTTCCGCTAACTAAGTTTACCAGTATCTCAATGCCTGGTGACACTGTAGTCAATGTCGGGAAAGAATCTGTTTTACGCATTAACTCCCTGTCAGCTGCTGAAACTTCTGACGCCCGAAACCAGAAAAACACACTAAAAGTAACCAATCTGCAAAGCGGTGTCACAACAGTAATTGCAGAACTACTTCCGGCTGAATACTTTGCTGATAATGTACTTAACTCTCCATATCACTCTGTCCAGCTGGCAAAATTAAAACCGTCAACAGTTTTGTATGATGCCACTAACTCAGTAGCAAGAGCGATATTTAACAACATCCCACTTGTCAATACTTTTATGTCAATTACTGCTTACGCTGTAATTGACAAGTCAGGTGATTTTATTTCCGGTAACACCGGTGCGTATGGCTCAGATGGTAAATATTGTACGCTTTACTCTAACCCTGACGGCTCAACCTCAATCCAGCTAACATTCCCCTATTCTGATATTACGGGGGCAGGGTTTAGCATTACTGATGATGGCGTTAAAAATTATTTCTATGCCTCATTTGATGATGTGCATCTTTATTACAGAAGTACCGATGTATCAGTATATAAAACGGCTTACCTTGCCAAATTAAGCGCCGAACCTGCGACAATTTCTGTAAACGATTATCTGACCATTGACGCAGATATTCTTTTTTACAACGGAATTTCCAGGCAGAACACTGACAATAACCCTTTTACCCGTTTTGTTGCTGATGTAGTAAATGACATGGCTACCAACTACAGTGGTCCTGTCGAGTTAAAAGTGAGTTTCCCTGCAGGAATGGTGTTTGGTCACAACTGCATTAAGGTATCTGACGCTGAAGGAAACGTGTTTGATGCGCAATTTTCTGCAGATGATTTCGTTAACCTTCGCTTTCAGTCAACTGAAGGTTATCACCCTGATGGCTCATTCAAAACGGGGGCCGTGTGGATCGTCGATTCCGTATCGGCGGGACAAAAGAAATATTATAACGTGGATGTTTTTGGTTATCGCTATGATGATACGATCTATTCCGAAGGCCTGGAGTACTACGCGCCTTCTGATGCCCTGAAGCGTTATAACATTAAAGTGGGTGATTTGTATTACCGCTTTGGTTTTGCCGGTGGAGCCTATGGTCTCACATCCATTGATGCTGCTAAAAATGATGATATCAACCGTATCAGATGCACGCTGAGCCCGCAGCATCGCTACGTGACTGCAGGCGCTCAGGTTATCGAGTATTTCACCTACAACGTTACGCTGAAGGTCATCAATACCGGCCCGCTTTTTACCGAGATTGAGCGCACAGGCTACAATGCCGCCAGTGCCGTTTATTCGGCAGGCATTATTAAGGCCACCACTCGCTTCCGCATTTTTAAAAACGGAATTGTCGTTGTGAAAAACATGGTGACTGCCCTGGAGGATATTCCTGTTGGTAAGATGTGTGGAGCAACTATTAGCTCTAATGTTATTTATAAAAACGGGACGACTCCAGCCTATTCCGGTACCGCTGCTGCAGCAATCACAACCGGAAATACAGCCGGTAACGGCAGGTTTTCCTATGTGCCGACCATTGTAAACGGGGATATTCACAGGGATGGAACCTCTGCGGGCCCAACCAGACCGACAGGCATCACGATGACGAATGCCGCGTCAGAGTTTACGCTGGGCGTAACCACAGGCTGGCAATATTCATCCCTATCGGATTATTCATTTCTTAACTGGCCGGTTGAGAAAAACTGGACATGGACCATTGAAGCCTGGCTGAATGCCAGTGAAACTGAAACAGACCCGTTAACGCTTGCGAAGAAAGTTTACAATCGGCCTGTGGGTTTTGCGCGTGGCGGGAGGCTTCCTAACTTTGCAGTAAAAGAAGCTGAGAATAAGCTGAGAGTATTGCTTGATGGGGTTGCTGACTTCTGGATGAATGGAGACTCAGCTGGAATAGGCGGTATGGATTCGAATGCCGGGCCATATGATATTAATACCCCGTGGGGTTATCTTGCGTATCGTGAACTGCAAAAGCCCTCACCTAATATTGCGGCAGTATGGGCCAGGTTTAAACGGTGCTGGGATGATAACTGGCGAAGCACAAATATCGGAACCCGCTATCTTGAGGGTGTTATTAATGTTGCTGATTTGGTCACTCCGGTACTCAAACCATGTGTTTCTGTATATCGTGCGGCTGAGTTTTTGGGTGACACTACAACAATGGCGGCAATGCAGCCTTATATTAAGTCCTGGGCTGACGCAATGGTTACAGCAGTCGCAGCAAAAGGAGGTGTGCCGAACACCTATACGTCATCTTCAGTCAGTGCTGCCGTGAATATTAATATCTACGGCATGCTGCTTGTCGCGCTGGCAATCCACGCCGGGATGGATACTGGCGGAGCTTACCAGTCATGCTATAACACGGCGCTGACGAATCTGACCAATAGCAGCACCATTGGTCGATATCTGCCAAGCATGCTGGATTCGATGCCAGTCAGCACTTCCCTGGCAAGGAGCCGGTGGTACAACTACGATATGGACCTGGCGCCTGACTACCTCATGATGACGGAGTTACTCGGCGGAACGCCCCTGTTTAACAACGTCAACTATGGACTTCAGGGACTGTGCGGTGATGGCAGGCTGAGGGGGATTGATTTCATTATCTCTGAAAGCCGAAGGGGGATCATTTCGACTCCGGTTAGCGTTGCATTGACAATGATGCTGGTTCGACGGGTATCAACCGGGAATGCTCTGCTGGCTTGTGTTCAGGCCTATGAAAAAGATTATCTTACCAATCCGTATTCGTCCGGACGTTTCTATGGTTTCTCCCCACGCCTGGCGTCTGGCATACCAACGACTATCTCAAGTCATAACAAAGTGATGATTGAGATGCTGTCATCTTATTTTGTACACCAGATTGCAAAAGGTAAGGCGTCAGGAACGTAACTCTACTCGCCCCGAAGCCTGAAGCTAAAAGGCGCAAAAGATACTCATACATCCATGCAGATTTAATGCCATTCATCGGCTTCCCCCGGGTGGCACCGGGGGATAGTTTTAACTAAACCTTCCCGACACCGCTGCCATCTCCTCCGCGATGACCTGCAGCGCTGTTTTGCTGACCAGTGTAAGATCGTCAATTCGCGCACGGTAAAACCGACCTGCAAAGGGTGTGGTGTCCGCCAGGTTTGATCCGATGCCATTCAGGTTAACAGCCGCCGCCGGATAAGCGATTTTCCCCGTCCAGACCCCCTCATAACCAAGAGCGCCATCCAGATAAACCAGTCCCTTTTGCTGCGTGCCATCAGCCGACTCCTGATAGCGGACGCTCAGGCAGTGCAGATTGCCGTCGGCCAGACTGCCGATGTAATCCTTAATGCTATAATTAATGCCACGCACGCACACCGTCAGCGCCGTGATCACCCCAGCCGTGATGGTCGGATAGACCTGAATCAACCGGTTAGCGGTAGTGGCGTAACTGGTTGCCCCAATCCCCACCCAGACATTACTGAAACCATCCGCGCCAGCATTCGCCGGATCGATTTTCAGCCAGAACGTATGCATGTAGTCTTTCATGGCCGCTGTTGGAATAAACCCCGCAGGCAGGCGCAGGTACTGGCGCGAAGTTTTATCGAAAATCAGCCCACCGGTAGTGCTGTCAAAGTTCAGGGCTACCGAACCCACGCTGGCCGGGTCATCCAGAAAGCACAGATTTTTGAGCTGGGCACCGGGAGCCAGGTTCTTCGCCCCTCCTGCCCAGTTATGCTTCACATCGATCATTCCCAGCGTACCGGCATTGATGGACGGAAAATAATATAATTTTGACCCGGTGTCGTTCACCCAGTCGGTGCTCTGTTCTACCTTACCCATTATTTAACCCATCCTTTATGTTTGAGAAACTGGCAAACGAAATTTGCGTTGACTTCTGCCCCGACGTACAGCGCGCCACTCATCAGCGTCTGTGACGGATGCAGCGTGTCGTATTTCAGGGAAGCAGGTGTGGTGTCGTCGGCGATATTCTGCACATCGGTTGCATTCGCCGGGTTGTAGTGGTTTTTGAAGTTCTGCAGCAGATCAACGCCATCAATTTCACAGTAGTACTCCGGAAAGGCCGCTTTTAGCCCTGCGTTTATGGCATGGATACGCTGATAGCCAGCAGAACCGCGAGTTTCATCACCGCGGGTAAACTGAGGGCAGATACACGGCAGCGCACCAAGCGGCTTCAGGTAACTGACGATACTTTTGACGTTATTCACCACTTCGCTGACGCTGGTTGTGTTGTTACGCCCGCAGGTCAGGATCAGAATGGCCTCATCGTGCTCAGGATACAGTACGCCAGCAGGCATCGAGCCCACCACGTCAGCAGTGGTATACGGGTAAACAAAAAGCGGTGTCAGGATACTGACCGCCGTCTCGCTGCCCTCAGTGTCGCGGGTAAATGATGCCTGCAGGCCATCCCAGTTAAACGTTCCGTCTACGCCAGCCAGCTGGCATTTTATGGCCGCCATTGCCCCGTTTGATGCAGAGGCATGGGGTCCCGGTACGTTCGGTATCAGGTTGACCGTCCCACTGGCCGGGATTACTCCATCCACCGGCATACAGTAAAAGGGTTCTCCACCCTGGCGGGCAGCAACTGCGGTGCTTCTGATCCCCGACTTGCCAAAGTTGTAGGCGGGTAAACCTGTCAGTGCATGGAGGGTATTCATAAAAACGGGGTTTTCCATGAACGAATCTCCCCATCCCGCCAGTACGCGCCGGGAAATGACAGGATGAATTTTGCCGCTCTCCGCCAGATAAAATTTCCCGCCGAGTACGCTGCTGTCCCTGTCCGAAGTCCAGGAAAGCACACCACCGCCATCGACTACCGGGTCCATTTCATTTGCGGTGCCATCAGTCACCTGCGACAGCTGGCCGGTCTGGTTATTCAGCAGCATGATCTGGCTTTTCCCGTCCACCATTTCTGTGAACGGGAGCCGTGTTTCCGTGCGTCTGGCGATCACGTCCCGCAGGTCTTCACCGTCGAGACGGATTTTTTTTGCACTGAGTTCAGGCACTGACAGGGGCAACAGCAAATAGCTGGTACCTTCACGGGTATAACCCTGAATATTTCCTGATTTATCCAGCCAGATATTGTCGTATCCTTCCCAGCCCTCATACGCGCCGCCGGGTTGAAATGCCCCCGGGTCCAGGAATTTGCTGGACTGAGCCAGGCCAAGCAGGTTCGTGGCGAGGACAGCCGGGGGAATAGCAGCCGGATCGACGGCGATACCGTCAACAAGAACGGTGTCAGCCTCCAGTGTCGGGACCCGAACCGGCAGGAAGTACTGCCGCACGCCATCCTTTATCCAGTACTGCAGGTTATTCTCAGCATCGATAAAGATATCCTCAGCGTTGATCGCTTCGTAGGCTGTGCCTGTTACCCCGGCCTTAAAAAAACGTGTGGTGTCAGCCAGGGGAAGCAGAAAACCGAGCGACTCAGTCAGCTGGTTTAGCAAATCCTGAGACGGCATTTTGCGTCCGGTAGGCTGAGCTGTACCAGAAACATTCCTGTATTCAACAGCGAGCGCGCTGTCGTCAGTGCTCCTGACGTAAAAATATGAGCCTGCGGGGATCGTTCCGTTATTTATCGCCGCCTGCGCATCGGCCTCTGTGGCGTATTGCTCACCGAGGGGGATCAGCGTCAGACGAATGGTTTCCATCGCTGCTGCAGAACTCTCCAGGATTGTGGCGATGATTTTTCGCCATGAATCCAGCGGTTGCCCGGCGCGGTCTGGAACGATAGTCGCTGGCCCATTGACCAGCTTATCCAGGCGCTCGGCGTTATCGAGCAACACAGCGGGAGACGTGCTCCCCAGCTCCGGGTTAAAGGCCATTTTTTTTGCTCCAAAAAAGGCGTTCGCCCAAACGAGGGTTTGAGCGAAAGAAAAGTTGAAAGGGATTTTTTTGGTATTAAGCAGCGTCGCCGGGGTATGTGGCGTCGTCGTACTGGTAGAACGATTCGAGGTATTCTTTTGCGGTGACCTGACAGGTGCCGTCAGACTGCGGCGCGATCTCCTCTACAATGGCGTCGTAGACGTGGCGCGTTGAGCCGCAGAACACCAGGCGGATCGGCTCGATGGTTGCCGATGACAAGTCAACCTTCATCGGGTCATCAAACTCGCTCAGGTGCGGGACTGACAGCTGAAAATCGCCCACCCTGCTCGCCACCATCAGCCCGGATGCAGAGCCATCCTGATAGCGGATCAGCGCGCGGGGATTTTCGAAAGACCAGTCCAGCGGCTCCGTAACGGTGAACGTTGTCAGGCCACCAGCCGTTGTCATCGCCTCCACCAGACAGGAAATCGTGTTGTTACCCGGAATATCATCCGTCAGCACTATGCGATCGCCCGTGTTGTAGCACAGCGCGTCCAGCTCGGTAGTGGTCTGGAACGTCACCCGCTGCTGCAGGTATTTCATCAGGCGACGCATGCCGATCTGATAGGCGTGGTCCTGAGTCAGTACCCCATCAAGTTTGTAGTTCTCGATTTTCACCGGCGTGGGATTGTCCGGCGTCCGGCATTTAACGGTCTCCTCTGCCCAGGTAGTCCCGTTGATGTACGTCACGTCGACACCATCAAAATCATCGTCGGACGGTACGGTAAATCCGCTCTGCAGCTCCTCCACCATCTCATGCGGAGTGATCACGCCAGTCCAGGGCTTAATCCCTTCCCTGTTTACCGTCGCCAGGCCATCGCTCAACAGGAAGCGGGACTTCCCGGCATTGGCTATCTTCTGCAGCATTTCCAGCGCTGAGATACTGTCGCCCGTGGCGAAATCGAAATTTTCGCCCCGTGGCGTCCAGTACGCGGACTCCAGCGCGTTGATGGTGTCGACATCCATTTCCAGCCCCAGCGAGTTCGCGACATGCAACAGCGCCCCAGAAATGGTTCTGGCCGTTCCTGAGTCGTAGGCCCGCGTGGCCACAACGTTTACGCGGCGGTCCGACTGCGCCGCCAGCTTCCCGCCCGTCTCAACGGTCACCGCCATCAGCGACACGCCGGGATAGGATGAAGGGCGCGTCAGCAGTCGCCCGCGCAGTGCCTGCCAGTACATCGAATCCCTGGCGTTGTTTGAGCCCTGCTCATTGCGCCGGCGACAGCGAACTTCCACCAGCCCCGGAGAACTGAGGGTAATCCGCTCAGTGAATCCCAGCCCGTTGACGTTTTTAAGCGCATACTCGCCCTGGTGACTCACCCACCCCGATCCGGAACCGTAGACGCGATACTGAATCTCCCACTCAACATGCCGAAGCCGCTTTTTCCCCTTGCTGTCAAAGCCACAGATGCCGTTCGGGAATGAGAAATTCACCTCGAACGCATCCACTACTTCATTTTCAGGGCATACGAGGAACGGCCCCAGCCAGCTCAGCGTGTCGTTAAGACCAGTAGCCTCATAGTCGATCATCGTCCTGGCGGTGAATCCCGGCCATGACTCATCAACGGCACCGTTAACCAGGCGTGCCACCGTCGCCGTCGTGCCGTCAGCCGAGACAATGCGGTATTCGTTGCCACGGTGGGCAAGTGAAAGCCGTTGCACACCCTCCGGCATCCCGGAGAATGCGGTACCCGTGGCGCTGTTATAGGCGAGTGTCACATTTGCCGTTACCGCCGGGCTGCCGCCGGTTGATGCCGTGCCGGAGGTGTAAACCGGGGCATCACCGAAAACAGCTGCAGGCAGTGAAGAGGACGTGATCGCCCCACCCGCGAACGGACTGGCCGACTCGGTTATTAGTACGGTGCCGCCGTTGTCCTGCGCAACCAGGCCGGAGCCAGTGAGTCCCTCGGTGATGGCCGCCAGCAGTCCCGACATCGAGACATAGTTAGCCACCAGCGACACCGGGTAGGTAACCCCCTGCCAGGTGATCGTGAACGTGCTGGAGCTGGTCGAAAAATCGTAGGTGGTCGGGGCCGCACTGGCCTGGAGTTTTGCCGCACTTCCCCCGGTGCCGGGCACTGCAGCCTGACCGGGGGTATATGACGCGATAAACAGATCGTAATCGACAGAGTTAAACCCCAGCGTCACCGGCACACCAACCACCGGCGCGATCTCCGTCAGCAGCGGGCTGGCGATAACGCTGTATCCGGCCGCCGAAGTGATCTGGTAGTTAGCCGGGGCTTTCAGTTCGACCACGGCGCCAGCGACCCAGCTGGGCGGCAGCGCGTTATCGTTCTCGTCATTATCGTCATCATCATCCGTATCCAGCCCGGTAAACGTTACGCTCGAACCGGAGACGGTCATGCTGTCTGCGATAATGTCGTCTGCGTCCGGCGACGTCTGGGCCATATCCAGCCCGGTGCCGGATGACGTCCCGCCCACTTCGGTGGAGTTGACCCAGTTTTCGCTGCGCTCATCACCGGAAACGTCCGCGCCTGGCGGGTAATGGGTGCTGCTGAATCCCGGTAGCGTTGAAGCTGGCGTACTGCCAACCCTGATATCGCCATTGGTATAAATCAGATCACCGACACCGAGACACAGCAGCATCTGGACGCGCATTTTCGTTGGATCGGCGGCATCAAACCGGGTAACCGGCTGCACGACATAATCCGGATAAATACGCACGCGCCCAAAAACTTCACGAATCGCATCACCCAGTTTCGCGCTGTTTGCTTTAGCGGGGTTCAGATCGAGGCTTCGCCCTGTAGATGACGTGTAGCCGCCGGCATCAATGTTACTCATCATGAACAATGAATAAGCCGCAGATGCGACGGCGATTCCCACTCCTATCCAGGCAATCGTAGCGGCCTCAAGCCCGAAAGGCACCGGATAAAGCCGAACATCACTATCAGGGTGGATCACGCAAGTAGCCCACTCACCTGGCGGAATTGACTGACCCTCAACCTCAACGGTCAGCGGTGGAACATCCCGATCCTCGTAACCTTCAACATTTGCCACCAGCCACTTGCGAATACTGGTTACACCATGCTCATGCGTTTCGAGTGGTTCACCGGGAAGCCGGGACGGGTAAAAACGAATGGTCATTGCCAGAACTCCACGCGAACAAAGCGCCGCTTAAACCGCGGCAACGACAGGAAGGTGACGTTCGTTCCCGGATTACATTCCGCCACATGCAGCAGGCCACCGATACTGACCACGATCCCCACATGGGTGACGGTCGACCCGGAATAGCAGGCCACGCCAGCCCCTTCGCAGGGTTCGCAGCGCTCAAGGGTAAGCATCATCCGGCGCGCTTCCCGATCGAGGCCGCCGTCGTCTTTGGTGACCCCTGCAAAATCGGGCCAGACGGGTAAATTCAGGTCGCGGCGTATCTCGTTCACAATGCCGAAGCAGTCGAGCTGCGGGTATACGCGCCCGCCCTTCAGCCAGGTGACTGAACGGTATTTATCAGGGTTAAACATTGGGATTCCTTAGCTGATATAACGCAGTCCGGGGAATACAGGGAGCGTGTAGCGGTATCGCGGCCAGGCGGTATCGAGGATATTCATGTAGCCCGCAGTGATCTGCACCTCTGTCGCCGTCCAGGAGCCCGACTTGATTTTCAGCGTATACGGCACTTCCGCAGGGGCCGCTAAATCCGTGGAGATATAACGCCGGTACGTCAGCAATGCAGACAGACGGTTAGCCAGCGCATAGCGGATCGCCTTGGACACAACACCATCGATATTGCACAAGGCAAATTTGAGGTCCTGCGTGCCGTCCGCATTGCGCGCCGGCAGCGCAATGTCTATCGCACAGGCGGTAAACGTTACGGTATCGCCGTTCTCCGTCGTTGCCGTGATGTTCTCGTAACCCTGGCACAGATAATGGACGTCAGAACCAATGGTGATCTGCAGCGTTTCAATGATCATCTCCGGGCCGCTGCTGGCGTAGAGGCGTTTAATCTGCGTCATGCTTCGGCCACTCCTTATTCAGCGCAATATCCAGCAGTGAGCTGCCGACGATCCATTCCGGGTAATGACCCCATGGGGCAGGAGCAAGGGGGCGTTCCCATAATTCAAGCGTCGCCGTGTACTTCCAGTAAATCGGGGCCACCAGCACCGGTCCCTGATAAATATCTGTGAAGCGGCATTTGTAAAACTTAATGCCTGCCGGCGTCTGCAGCTTCATCATGAACCATGCAGCCCCGTCAGATAACGCATCACGGAACCAGGACTCAAACGCCAGCCCCTGCGCATCGGTTTCCATAAACCAGGTGATGCTGGCCTGCGTCGGCGTGGACGTATAAGCTCGCCTTTGCCGCGCGCGGCCGGTGATTAACTGGGTACGTTTTAACGGGCTTACAGGCTGGAATCCGTATCCTTCCTGTAATGGCATCGGAAGACTGTCATGCGGGTAGTAGATATCAGTCATCACTCTAACCCTCTGCCTGGATATTTACTGCGCATTGCCTTACCAACTTTCCCATCTCCTCTCAACAATTGCGCAGCAACCTGATCCAGGGCTTCCGTTGTCGCCCGCTTCTGCGTTTGAGCCATGGAGAGAGCCATCTGATCAGGTGTCACACCGGGCGGCGTATGGAAATGCTGCTCAATAGGAGCATGGATGGTGGTCTTGCTGCTGTTGTCGCTGTTAACGTTCTGGACACCAGTACCAAACCCTGTACGCCCCAGAGTTGCATCAAGCGGTTGGCCATTTCGAAGTGCCTCAAGCTGAGACACGCCGATCCGGTTCGTTGACGCCTGGTCGAAGACGTACTCACCTTTGTGAACAATACCCGCGGGCTGATACTTACCACCGGGGCCGGTGTAACCGCCGGAGGCGAAGCCAACTCCTGAAACAGCCTGGATATTTGAGACGATACTGGCGGTCTGCGCAGCGATTGAGGCCATAGCGATGATGTTGGCCGGATAAGGCGCGCTAACTGCACCGCTTGCTATAGCCTGCTGGATTTTCACCATTGAGTCCGCGATAGCGAATGCCTTGCTCGCAGCAAAAGCAACCTTGTAGATTACCGATTGCTCACCAAACCCCGTTCGCATTATGTCGGCGGTACTGTCAAACAAGGACTGCGTGGCCGCAGATATGATGGTGTTTTTCTGAGCCTCGATGACCTGATTTGCATCCGCTGCACGCTGACGAATCGACGTCATTCTGGCCTCACCCTCGGCAGTTATTTCGCCGGCCTTCGCATAAGCTTCCTCCTGAGCTGCCAGCCAGCGCTGGAGCTCCTGCTGCGCCTGGTCATATTCATTGATTTGCCCCTGCATCCCCTCAAAAGTTCCAGAGAGTCGCCCTCCTGTGGGTGTCAGGTTTCCTACAACATTACGAACCGTCGAGGGCAGTTGCATATCGGTATTTTGATAAATATCTGCCCGTGTTTTTTCATATTCACCGGGCTTTAGTTGCCCGGTTGCTTTGGCCTTCTCCAGAAGTTCAAGACGGGTTTTAAGCAGATCGTTGGTCCGCTCATCCTTCGTCTTTACCTGTTCCTGCATTTTCCGGTAATCGTCCAGGGTTTTTACGGAGTTTTGCAGTGCCTCCTGCTGCTTATACGCCTGGAGGATTTCATCTGAACGGGAAAGGATCGATTTCTGGTCAGCGGTGAGCTGCGTTTTAGACTTGAGGTCAGTAATTTGCTGTTCGAACTTAACACGTGCCTGGGTTGCGCTGTTAAGCTTGTCACTGGCATCCAGTTGTGACTGCAAGGCAGCTGTCTGCTGGTTTATTTGATCAAGCAGCCGGGTTGCCGCGTCCTCTGTATAGGCTTTTCCTTTGTGGGTCTTAGGCTGTCCAGCCTTTTTAGCCTGCTCAAGTTCCTTTTCTCGTACAGCAATTAGCGCATTTGCCTGTTCGATGGCTTCTTTATTTGCTGAGAAAGCAATTTTTCTGGACTGCTCTCTTGCCTCCTTTAACCGAGCTTCTGCACCGGCAACTCTGTCTGCCGCCAGATACTCCTTATTAATCCAGTCAACAGACTCTGCAACAGCTTTATTACCCTGAATGGTCAAAACATTCATCGTTGATTGCAGGTCGATAGCCTGGCCGATAAATCTCATTGCGGGGTCTATTGCACCACCAAGGGCAACATTCTGCTTACCTTTGTCGGCTGCTGTGTAATAATTTTTGACCTTTATAGCCGCAGCCGTCCATGAGTCGCCTATTTTCAGGATCTCTCGACGATGCATATCAATATCTGCATTCAGAGCCGTAAAATTAGCCGAATCTTTATATTGTGAGACTTTTTGTCGTGCTTCATCGTAACTAAACCCCACATCAATTAATTTATTTACTGCCTCGCTGGCACCGTCATTCGTAGTGATAAACATATTGCCGACGTCTTCGATCGCCAGCCCCGTCTTATCGGATATCGCAACCATATTAAGTGCAAGACGCTCGGCAGCATCACCGTTAGTGCCAAGCGACTCTGTAGCAATTTTTGTTGCCGCTTCAATGTCCAGCCGATTTTGATAAACAGCATAAGTGAGAAGACCAACTGCCCCCGCAGCTACTGTAAATGGATTTACCAACCCCATGACGTAGGTGGATACACCTTTAATTGCAGGAATAATACCCCCGAACATATCTTTCAACTGCCCGCCCTGCTGCATCAGCACCATAAACGGAGACTGACCGGTGGATAAGCCGACAACAATATCTGTCATCTGAGCCGGGATCATGCGCATGGCATAGGCAGTCTGGGCGGCGGATTGGCCGGTTTTACCAAGGTCGTCGCGAAATCCTGTTAGTCTGTTTCGTGTTTCCTCGATTTTCTTTGAATAAAGATCGAATGTATCGGTATCTACCATCCCCTTGGATTTGAATTTCGCAAGATCCTGCTGTTGTTTATCCAGTTTGTTCAGGGCGGCGTTTACCGGGTCGATACGATCTAAAAGTTCAGAAAGGGACTGTTTTTCTTCATCAGTGGCCTTTGTCACTTTCCCTGCACTGGTGGCAGCACGTTCACCTGCCTGCGTCATTTTTACAAGTGCAGTTGCGAGATTGTCAGCCTGCTTTTCTGCCCCAGAGCTGTCAATAATAATGGCCAGGCGGGAGGTTTGTTCTGTCACGTGCTTTTCTCCGGGCAATAAAAAACCCCGCCAAAGCGAGGTTGGAACTTTTTGAAACTGTCGGGTCTTTACTTCATTGGCGGTAAAACATTATTGCTACGATAATCACCGCAAAGACAGTAATTGCAATTCCAGCGATTAACTTTACATTGACATCAGCCAGCCTATCACTAGCTCCAGTATTGTCAGTGTTAGCTATTATCTTCGAAGGAGTTACATCACTCCCGCAATGCTTGCACTTCACCGCTTCGGAATTTATTAATTCTGCGCAGTAAGGGCATTTGACTGAAGTTCCGGACGCTTTTAGCTTATCTCCCACCAGAGCAATAATGATACCTGCGATGGCTACGAAACCTCCAAATATCATGTAATTTTGGCGCGATGACATTAATCCAAGATTGTTAACCCTATAGCCACCGCTTGTCGCTACTGTCTCATCCATAAATAGCGCCGATACAGCAAAGATCACCCCTATTACAATCGCTAAGTATCCAATAATCTTCACTTGTCTACCCCATAAATTAAAAAGCCACCCGATGGTGGCTTTATCAATCAGCTTGCGTTCTCACAACCCGGCATGCTGCGGTCAATCACAAGATTACCCTCAACACGCAGACCAATCTTACCGAACAGGAAGGAGTGGTTAAGTTGAGTGACAACTACGTCAGACAGACCAACTGCACAGCGATCTTTTTCAATCGCTCGATCAGCGGCTGTTTTAACGTTCGGGATGCCAAGAGGGAAGATGATAACCGGATAGCTATCTTCTGCTGTTACACGTTTCCCTTTATAGAACTTACCCCCATTGAGGTTGTAATTTTTAGTACTCGCCACAGTCAAATCTGCAACACGTACTGTACAACCAGAAAGTAACAGCGCTCCAAGCGCCAAAGCGATGACTTTTTTCATTATATGTTTCCTTTGATTGCAATCGGAAACATCCTATCATCGACTTTCAGGAGCATGGACCACCATTAATGGTAGGTCAGTTGCTTCCTATCTTATCTGCTGCACGTTTCTGTGCCTCTGCCCACTCATCCCTCCAGGCATCATCAAGGGTCAGTATCGCTGCATCAAATTCAATGCGGTCGATCAGGATGGTGCGCGATGCCAGGTAAAGCTCGATATCGTTCAGGGATAGAGGGAGCGGCACTCCGGCCATGCCGGCATACTTCCTGCCGCGCGATATCATGGCGTAAGCGTTGAGGATCTCCCCAGTGACTGCATCGATTTCAGGCTCCGGAATGGGCGGGAGATTTAGTTTCTCCCTGCGCCACTTTGCTTTGTCACCCTGTTCGCCGGCGAATTCCTTTAGCCACTTTTGGGCCTCTATGGCTTTTTTACGGTTTCCTGAGTCTGCTGCTCCTTACCCTGAGCAATATTCGCCGCCTCAGCCAGAATAAGCCAGTACAGAGAGGGGTTTTGCTTCAGTAACGCAACACCACGCTCCGGCGTATACGCTACCGCCGTCTCCGCACCATCCACCAGCTCCCCCACGCCTTCCCAGTCTTTCAGAAGAAAGCGCGCGCAATTGTCGATGAGAAGATCATCAACCGAGTCAATCTCGCCCACACTGGCGAGATCGAAAGCATCCGTACCGACCTGGTAGCTCGCGTCCATTTTGTCGATATGGCGCCGCACCAGCGCATTGCGTGAGCGGTATTGTGGATTCTCGCTACTGGCCACCAGCAGACGGAGTTTAAATAGCGCCTCGTCTTCCGGCGTGAATTTCTTTTTACTTCCTGCTGGCTTTTTGTAAGGGAAAAACCAGCGTTCTCCGTTCAAATCAATTTGAGAAGAAATAATCAGCATAAAGACTCCCAAAAAAGCCCGAGCCGCGATGACTGCAGAACGGGCCAGGTAAATTAAGGCGCGGTAACGGTGATTTCAGACGTTGCGGTAAAGGTGCGGGCCTTACCGGTGATGGTTGCAGTACCGGCTGCGTTACGTGTGACTTTCGCTGTTTTCTGCCCGGTAGAAACCACGCTGGCGATAGTCGGATCCGATGACGTCCACTGGACGGTATCAGTTGAATCAGCTGGCGTAAGCGTGGCGGTTAACGTCACAGTAGATCCCACGGCCCCAGTTGAAGTGGCTGGCGCAACACTGATTGCCGTCGCCGGCACTTTGGGGACGCGGGTGATAGTTGGCGGAGTATTGGCCGCGGTGATATCCAGCTGAATCTGAACAATGTCAGTGCTCCCCGCATCCGGCCAGTCGCCGGAGATCTGCACTTCCGGGAAATCGAAGGTATAGGCGCCTTCAGCATTCTCCAGCGTGAAGCTAAACGGCACCGTTTCGCCGGTGAACGTTTTTTTGTAAACCTCCCAGGCAGCCTTTGACCATGACAGCGTGATTTGACCTGACGGGGTAAAGGTTGTCGGAATGTTTGCGCCAGCGAACGCCGAACCGGTACCGATGCAGCGCTGAGTCTGCATATTGTTGTTGAACTGGATGTTAAAGGTGTCGACGCAAAAGCCTGTCCCGCCATCAACACCATTCAGCCGGATGTTGGTGACCTCCTTGAAGGAGTAACGCAGCGCCCCCGCTAAATCCACCGGCGTGGTGAAATAGCTGGTATCGTCCCCTTTCGTCTCCCAGTCCAGGCCTGCAAAGGTAATGGTTGCGGTGATATCCCCATCCCCTGGGATTTCCATCTGGAAGGTGCCAACCTGGCAACCGCGGGCAATCTGGGCGATCCCCACATCACTGGCAAAGGTCGCCACGGAGAACGTAATACGACCGTTACCCATCGTCAGCACGTTATTTACCCATTCGGAACCGAAACAGCTGGCAAGAAAATCGTCATGCTGATTCCAGCGAAACCGCGTACCGACATCGCCGCCGACATCCACTGTGCCGCGTGAAACACCCTGCGCCATGCGGTCACCAGCGATTTCGTCATTGTCGTTGGTGTTCTGCGTTGGTTTCAGACCAAATGAAGAACGCCGTAGCAGGTTCCACGCCCCTGCTGTTGGCGTGATTCCTGGCGTTGTCTCGCGAATAAACGCGGCTACTACTTTTGCACCTGAGCTCACAGGAGCCTCCTGTTTTTTGTGCGCTACAGAGCGCGATAAGGAATTTGAAGATTGAGCTGTAACCAGCCATCGGTCTCACCAGCCGGCACAGCAGAAACAGCGAAATAACTCAGCTTTCCATCGTCCCTGAACTCGAATAGCTCCGTTAGCTGATCGGCCGTTCGGGAGATAAGCAACGTCCCGGAGCCGACCGGAACAAAAAGCTGAATGATGAGCAAGCCCGTCCTGTGGACGACCGGCCCGTCCCCGATCTCGGTTGCGCCAGCCTGTCCTGCAATGTTGGTGAGGCGGGCCCAGATATCGCGGTTGCTGGGGTCAAATACCGGACCATTGGGATAATCCACTGCATCAGAGGCAATAGCGGTCTGTGCCGCCATTCGGGAAATGACAGCGTTTCTGATTTCTGTAAGGGTCATTTGTAGGCCTGAATCACACCATTAAACGAGACGGCATAGACGCCTGTTGGCGCCTGCGTTGAGTGACCATTCTCCAGAGGCACGGAGTAAGGCAGGTTCGACTGGATGTAAATCACCGAGTAGGCTGGCGCCTGGTCAATGATATTTTTGCCATTAAGAAACGTCATTGTCCCGCGCGGATCCGGTTCGGTCGGGACGGAGTGATCGGGTTCGCCGATGCTGACAAAATGCGATGCCCTGAAGGTTCCTGCGCGATACTCAGCCGGCCGCCTGATATCCATGCTGTCATTAACACGGACTTTCTTCCTGAGCTTTCCGGTTTTGGTCAGGTTAGCAGGATCGGCATAAAGAGATTCGTTCCATTCCCCAACAGCTTTGTTGTATTGAACCGCGGTCGCGTTGATGGCCCACAGCTCCGGGTTTCCTACCGGCGACCGTTGAACAATTTCATTCAGCAGTTGAATGGCGATTGTCCGCTGGCGTAGTTTGACATCTCCGGCCACCAGCCCGGCGAATGCAGCCGGGTCAATGCTCCAGCCCTTAGCCATATCACGCCCTCCGCAGTTGAATGGAGTACGCAGCGCCAGCAGAGTCGGCAGAAGCGGTGATTACCTCGTAGCGCTGAAGCTCACCCGTAATCGGATCCGGTGCAGTGATGATATGCCCGACGGCCGGCTTATCAGTCACCTCGTTAACCAAGGCGGTTAGCTTCACATCACCATGCAGAATGTTAACGCCATCGATACGGCGCAGTTTATACCGCGCCAGTACTCCACGCCCCGAGTAAGTCACCTGAGTTTCAGTGCCGGTTTCCGTCACCGGATCCCAAGCGCCTCGAACGGTGTAGCTTCCGGCGAATTCGTTAACCGCATCCTGCAGATCGGTATCGAATGCTGCGGCGACATCGGTCTGCAACTCGTCACGAATGCCCATATCACCCCCTCACCAGCCGCACCTGTGACTGACTAACGCCATAGGGCTTGAGCATGGCCAGCGCCAGCTGCAGGTCCGAATCAAGCAATGCCGAACTGTTGGTACCGAGTTCTGCGAAGGTCTTTGAAACAGAAACGTCGTCAGCGTCAACCGCCTTACTCAGCAATACCCCCGAATCAGTTTTCTGCTGATACATCCCGCCATTTGCCGCCGACAGCGCCGCATAGGCGCCAGCTTGTTTCACATCGTCAGGAATGATGATTTCGTGAGTTGCCTTATCGCACGGCATTTTCAGGTTAAGTCCATTCATCCAGGTATTAGCCATCAGCACAGATTTGGCTTTTTTGCTTTCATCTGTCCAGGTGGCACCGAGAATCGAATTGACGTCTTCAACGGTGATGAAAGTGATCATGCATCACTCCATTTCTTTCCAGCCGTGCGCCTTCCAGTTCTCCACTTCATCAGGGTGAACGTTGGCGGTATTGGGCGCGCCCGGGAATGCCGGGAAATCGGTAACCATCGCCACCAGCTGCGATGTGGTCGATACGGGGTCGTTGTTATCCGCCTGCGTAGACGCAGTTTGCTCAGCAGCTCGTTGGGCGCGCTGCTCTTTTGTTAATCCGGCCATTAGCCCTCCACTAAAAAAAGGGGCCGAAGCCCCTGTTTATCAGCCCAGCAACAACGCTGAGTGCGCCGACTTAACTGCCGCTACGCCCCAGGACAAACCGACTTCGTAACGCACCTGGCGATACTGGCGGTACAGTGCTACCTGGTAAGTGATGCCAGATACCGGGTCAGTAACGTTCATCACATCATCCGCAGTATCGCCGCCCTGCGGCATTGCCGGGGTTCGGGATGCAAGCAGGAATGCATTGCGATCAAACGCCATGTTTGCGGTGTAGGCGCCACCAGCGGTAATAGCGGTGTTGTCGGCCAGTGCCTGACGTAAGCCAGGAGCAGCCAGGGTGATTGCTGTGGCCGTCGCAGCAGCAACAAGGTATTTATTGCTGTCCCCGTCAAACGTCACGATGTCACCTGCTGCAAAAGCACCTGTGCCGGTATCAATGGCAATCAGAATATCGCCTTCAGCTTTTGCTCCATTCACCAGGTATCCGGCAGCCGGAGATGCAGCGCGTTTCTTAACATGTGCGGATTCGTGGATATTGAAACCTTCCAGTCGCCCCACGATACCTTCGCGCAGAAGCGCATCAGTACCGGATTCGTTTACTTTGAACAGAACAGACTGTTTACCGCGGAGGTTTGCGATAGCCGAAGAACCGAGAACCATCTGCAGATCAGTTGTCGGCGAACCGTTGTCAGAGAGAACCTGGCGCGCATTTGCCGCATCCGACAAATCACCTGCAATACCGAAAGGAGCGGTGCCGGCGGTACCAACAGCACGAGAGGATGCGAAATACAGAGCCGCGAGATCTGCATCCATCTCATTAGCCAGCGCGCGAAAAGCCTGCTTAAACTGATCGGCAAGGATGGTGTTGTATGTCCCTGCGGGCCCCAGGGCCAGTTGTTCCTCACCGTTCCATTTGACCGGGGCCATTTTGGATTTGGTGATTTTGACATCAACGGTGCCGATCGTCTGGTCGCCGTCATTTGGCGCAGTAGCCCCCGGGGTAATATCAACAGTGGTTGCCGGTGGCGCAACCGGCGCAGTAACAGTCTGGTCCTTCGCCGCCGCATCAGCTTTCGCATTACGCGATACAGCCGGGATAAAACCGACCTGTTCGCGAGATACGGTATCCAGAGCCGTGAAGATAGTCGGGATCAACCCGGTAAGCGTATTAGCCATGTGTATGGATTCCTTGGAGATTAAAATATAGGGTTGGTTGAGCTATCCAGCTCCGGCACCAGCTGCCATCCGGCGGCTGGCAAAGAATTAATCGACGATGGTGATACCGTCTTTGAGAGTTGATTGCTGATCTGTCGGGCTCAAACTGGTAAACGCATCGCGTTTCATCGTTTTCTGTCCGAGTGAATGCTGAGACTGCCGTGAGCCACCTCCCTGGTTGCCGCTGGCCTTCAGAATGTGGTCTTTCTGTGGGTACTGCTCCACCAGGAACTCCAGCGCCTCATCAAAGGCCGCCAGTTCGCCCGGCTTCGAGCGGGAGTAAATTTTGTTGCCAGAGCCATCATAGCCAACGACTTTGCCGTCCTCGACTTTGAAGGACTGACCGAACCGCGCCTGAAGCAGATCTGCCGGAATTGCTACTTTATCTGCGATGAATTTCGAGCCAGAGAACCGGCCGCCGATCATTTCCTGATAAAGCTGGCCTTCAAGGGTCGTCGCACGCTGAGTAGCTTCATCAAGCTGGGCCTGGAATGATTTGGTGATATCCGCTTTAACCTGATCAACGGCGCCTGCGTCGATCAGTTTTTTCTGGTCGATTTTAGTCATCATCTCCAGCGCTTCGAGCGCCTTTGCCGGATCGCCGATTTTGGCAAACTTAGCCAGACCGGCTTCAGCGGCTTCTTTGGCTTCACGATGAGATTTTGCCTCGCCATTCAGAGAGGAGATTTTCCCAACGGCCTGCACAGCATCAAAACCAACTTCCTGGCCGTCATCGTGGACGTAGACGGGTAAACCGCTGGAATCGACTTCTGCATAGCTTTTGCCGTTAACTTCGACTGTTTTCAGTTTCATGTGGTTACCTTTTCGGTGGTCATCCGACCGTTGCACCGCTCACCATCCGGATCACGGCAATAAAAAAGGCCGCCCGGAGGCAGCCTGATTGAAGACTTAAAAAGCTTTAAAATCTGGCGTTACTGAACGCCTGAGCATCCAGGTTACGCAGTTGCTCCAGAGTCAGCCATTCGCCCTTGTCGTTGTAGAAGTCATCGGGCGACATGCCGCCGTCACGAATCAGCCGGGCCCGGGTTACGCCAACGATCTGGGACTGTCGCGTGAACGACTGGCGCGAGAACCAGCCCTGATAATCGGTATCCGAAGGCACCTGCCCGTCCATGCTGGCACGTGAGCTATCTGATATTTGCCCAACAGCAATACCCAGCTCATCAGACGATTTCAGGATGTAGGTTTCGACGCTGCGACAGCAGAAATGGATTTTCCCGGGTCCCTGCAGATACGGCACCTTATGGCCGATCGGCTTGTTATCCAGTGTGTACTTGAGGCGGTCGCGAATCCGACAGTCTTTTGATGTACGGTTATCCAAAGTGGATAACCACTGCTTACCCTTCAAAATGTCATCGTTCGCATCTGCAAAGCTTTTCCTGGCCGTAGAAGCAAGATGCCCCACAGCCGTTTTTGCAATACTGCCGGCATTGGTTCGGCTCATCTGCAGCGCGCCATCCTGATAGCCACGGTTAGCATGACCCCGGACCTTTCTGGCGATTTGCTCATGCGTATCACCCAGGAGAAAACCCTGCCGCACTGTATTGGAAATTCTTGCCATCCTGTCAGCTTCAAGGTTATCTGCCCACTCCGAAAGCAGGCGCCCCTGAAACGGCTGTGCCATCGCAGTTGCGTAAACGGCATCCGGTGAAATGCCCACCAGCGGGTGAAGCGATAGCACATCATCGGGGATCGCAAACTGGAACAGGCTCAGCTGAAAGCCTGCTTCGTGCTGAGCGAGTTGCAGCAGCTCATCAGATAGTCCCGCGTACATTGACTGCACAGCCTCGCGATTGAGAGCTCTGACACTAACGAGCAGCGCTTCCAGTCGCGACACGGTAAAGCTGTCAGCATCCAGGCTATCCATCGCTACCAGCAATCTGGCTGTCAGTTCCGCATCGCTGTCATTCAGGATTTTTATCATCCTGTTTGAAACACTGGTGCTGTACCGCGCTATCCATATCGCATGCGCTATCGATTCATCCTGAAGCTTGTCATTCGCCGTTGCCATTTGCACCACCCGGGTTACTCAGTCCGCCGGCCAGCGTGACCTGCTGATTCCGCAACTCGTCGATTACCTCTTCGGGCTTCGCGTCCGGATCGATAAATTTCAGAGCCTGCAATACGCGAACAGCATCGACCTGACGTATATCACCACCCTGACGGAGCGACTGAACAGCTGTTGCAGCTGCGGCATCAAACGTCTGGGCTGAAACATCCAGCTCGGTGCGTACGTCGACATTGCCGCCTTTTTTCTCGTCCAGCCATTCCGCCATGATCTGCAGAATGTTATCGAGAGCGTCCTCAAGAGAGCTCGCCATCGTATACAGAGGGGAGTTTTCCTGCATGCGCTCTTCATTGGTCTGATCAACGGATTTGGTAGAGGTATTCTCGGCACGTAAGAGTTTTGCCCCGGCCTGCCGCATCTGATCTTCCAGTTTTTCCAACGACGTTTCACCAGCTTCAATCGCAGCCCCGGTATGCTCGACATATTCCAGCCCCTGCCGCTGGCGGTCATCGAAACGAGTCGCAGAGGAAGAACCTATCGTCAACGTTTCGCCATCAGCCAGACCGTAAGCCACCAGCAACGGCACGCGAGCGACATGAAGTATGTTGTCCTGTTCACTCTGACTCTGCCAGTGCTTGATATTCAGTAAGGCGAGATTAAGCAGTGGCGGTGAACCGCGCATAAAGCCTGTGCGTTTTGTGTAAAGCGTCACCAGGGGAATGTCATCGCGACTGGTTTCCCACTCGTCGTGAATCTGCCACTGGCTTTCGCCGTTATCACCTTTATTTCGGCGATAAATTTCAACCTTGCCCGGCATGATATGGCGTATTTGTTCAACTTTCGTTTGCCCGTAATCGTCGCCATCAATAATGATGACCTCTCTGATACGCAGATCGGTCAGCACCACTTTCCCTTTAACCACTTTCGATTTCCAGCCGATGACCTGGCGAGGATTTAACATCGTGGCATACGGGCGGGATCCCGCGGCTTTTTCGTCGGCTTTAGTTTTTACTGCCTCCGGGTCAATTTTCGGGAAATCCACCAGCGCATGTACCAGACCATACTGAAATCCGATGCTGAAAAATTGTTGTGCCCAGACATCGAGCCGGTTTCCTTCCATATCAATATCTGGCGATAGTTCCCGTATTTGTTCAGGAGAGCCCTCACTCAATACCGTCGGCTCAGCAAACACTCGCCCGATGTTTTGTTTAATGGCCTCTTCATAGGCAGGTAGTAACGTTGCCGAAGCCAAACGCTCCTTATAACTTTCAGGATCTTCGTTCGGCCATTTCGGGAGATACTTCTTGCCCTGCCGGCGCATTTCCAGCGTGCCGCCCATCAGCGCATCATTAATATCCCATGCCTCAACCATGTCGTTATAGTCGAGGTTGGGCGTTGAAATATCAGGCATGGTTTTACATCCGAAGTTGGGTGACTTTTCCAGTCGGTTTGATGATCGGGAATTGCTTCACAATGAAATACCCACCGGCATCGTTGGGGTGATCGTTATCCGCCGTTTTATCCGGCTCACCGTTTTCGCCCCAAACCTGTTGCTCAAGCGATTCGGTGTACACCGGGCACCGCTTTACATTCACTTTGTAGCGACGTTCACCGTTACCATTGCAGAACATGGCATTCATCGCGTTGATGCGGTCTTTCACTGGCGGGTTTGATGCATTAACAACCACATTGAAGCCGGCCTGCTTAAGCTGGGCGATATCCGTGGCGCTGGCATTGCTGGATTTGCGGGAATCGCCGGAAGCGTCCGGGTAAATATAGATTTCCCGCACCTTGCGATAATCGTTGCCGTCGTACAGCCAGAACCGTTCTTTGATGATGCGGATCATGTCAGGGGTGTCGTAAGCCTTCACAATTTCATTCACCGCAAACGGAAGCCCCAGACGTAACACATGAACAACCCCGGCCATCTTCCCGACGTTGAAATCCATACCGATATACAGCGGCTCACCGGGTTGTTCTTCCTCCCGGCAGTTATTCAGCTTACGGTCAAACTGATGGTAAATCGTCCCGCTGGTCAGGTTGGTGAACTGGCCACGCAGATAAGCCTTGATCAGCTCCGGCGGGTATGACTCCATCAGCGACGGGATATAGTCCGGCGGCAGATTCTTTTCGTTGTCGAACGTCGAGGCCTGCACCAGGCCGTAGAGCGTTGAGAGCGAAGGCTTATCGCGTACAGCCTTTGCGAACTGCTGATAAACGAATTTAAACCCTTCCGGCGTCGTGGTGACGTCGATCCCGTTACGAAGACCGTCCACGTTGTAACGCATACGGGCAATGATTTTTCGCCAGGCTAACTGCGCCTTTTTGGCGGGCATTACGTCGAGCTCATCAATCAGCGCATTACCGATTTTAAAACCAACGATGGTTTGCGGTTTTTCCATTGAGCGGCAGATCGTCGTTCCGCGATACTGGCGCCCAGCGTAGAAGTGAACCTCTTTGTTCCCCTCGTTGATTTTGACATTCAGCCCCCAGTCGTGGGCTACCTCCTCAACAGTGGGATAAAAGATGTCTCGGATCTGAGGATACGTTGGCGCAAAGTAACCCTGGTTGATTTTGGGGTGTTCCCACATCCCTTTGCAGATACCACCGCAGCCGACCCACGTCTTGCCAGAACCGAAGCCGGCGACGTAGGCTTTAAATTTGTGCTCCATTGCGAGGAATCGGGCCTGAGGGATGTTAAGCGTCGGTGCTATCGCCATCCTCTTCCCTCACTCGTGCATCGACTACGTTGATATTGATTGCAACTGGCGTTGGTTCGTCATCCTCCGGGTCAGCAGCCAGCTCTTTGCGTAATTTTTCAACCTCCAGCTGCCGGCGCTCAATTTCAATCAGCTGCAGACGCTGGGCGAACTCGCTATCAGCCAGGCCGAGTCGTTTCATCACCGCCTCGTACATTCGCTCCCGGCTAATAGCGGTAATCTCCACGCCATTCTTCCCTAGCTTCACACCGGAATAGGCAAGCGCAGCATCCGGCGCCAGCTTACGCGTATCGGCGAAGAAAGGCTGGCCAACACCATCACCATTGCAGCGGGGGCATTCCGGGTTAGGTGCGCTGGTGTGGTCGTAACCGTAACCACCAACATCTACGGGCTCGCGACGTTTTCGCTCAAGCGCTTCGAGTCGCTTCTCTTCGTACTCCACGGCATCACGCCATTGATACTGATGACCAAAGCCCCAGCAGTAACGACAACTCCCGCGGCGATACTGTGATAGCTGGTTGGCGTCGAACGTTGCCAGGCGCCACATCTGCTCAAGCACTTCATCGGCACTTCCAAGCGTGCGCACAATGGATGCTTTCTGCTGCTGCGCAATGGCCTGCGCAATACTAACTTTTGCTAACAGCCTTGCTCCCTGTTCATTCGCTGTCTTCTTGCTGTACCCGGCACGGATAGCGGCCTGTGTGGCGTTGTTGTCCTTCAGGTATTCCGCGACAAATGAACGTTGTTGATCGGTGAGGCCATCATCATCCACCAACTCTTCTGCGCACTTTTCCTTTTGCGCAGTGCGCAGTTTCTTCTGCGCAGGTTTTTGCGCAGTGGGTTTCTTGATGTATCGGCGGGCGGTAGCGTAATTCAGTCCCTGCGCTTCACACCAATCCTTCGGTGATACGCCGGTTGCGGCATGATCGGACAGGAACCGTTGCTGAAGCTCGCCCCAGTCCGGTTTTGCCATGGATTATTCCTATTTAACGTGAGGGAGAAAAAGGAATTACTGATTCTCCATAAAATATTCACTTTTATGTTTTGGAATTAAGGCTCTTTAGTTCAGGAGTTATTATGAAAAGAATTATGCTTGCTGTTTTTGTGATCTGTGGTGCGCTGTCACTTTCAGGATGTATCCTTCCCCCTGGTCCCCATGGAGGCGGACATGGTGGAGATCACTTCCATGGTCCTGAGCATCGTTAATCGCCTGAGGGCTTTCATTTTACAAATGATGAAAAAGGCCGCAAAAATATGCGGCCTTTAGTTACTACCAGCTAGCGTATAAAGAATCTCTCAGGAGCCACCCGGGAGAGGTTCATCTATACGGCTAACTGACCTCTGCCGTTCTGGTGTTGGCAGGCAGAGACGTTATGAGAGTAGTGAGTATTTCAAAATTCACCGGGATAAACAGACAATGATGTCAGTTACCCCGTGTAACTGGTAATTGGTGATTGATTGAACTGTCAGCTCAGACGATTTGTCTGATGGTCATTATCACAGGCACTCTATGAACGCCTGCTGTAATGCCTTAGCTGACCTGCTCAGCGGCAGTATCAAACAGCGCCAGCGCTTCGGTCGCTTCCTGGATTGCCTTACGGGTCTTCGAGACAATCTCACTTTCCGTGAAAACACGATCGAAAGAGTCAGCGAATAGCTCAGACTTCAGATAGCTGTCGCCTACCCAGTCAATGGCTAACTTCGCCGCTGCAGTGTCGTAATTCACTTTCTTGATAATATCCAGGCGGATTTGCTCAGATGCGGTGATCTCTGACATGTCTTACCTCTTTGATAAATAATACATACAGAAAGGCCCTGTATTAACAGGGCCTTTTATCGTCAAACTTTAGGGAACCAACGCTACAAGCCAGGTAAAGTAATGACACCCTGACTTTATACTAAAAAGTGACTCATATTAGAGCTAATGGTGATCATCCATAAAACCAGCCTGCGACACCAAGGAACATAGCTGACAGAAAACAACAAATTGCAGTTTTATGCATCAATACACCGTAAAAGGCGCAAGATATCACGACAAGAAGTACAATAAGGACAGGCCACATACTAAACAAAAGAATAGCATATGACTCTGAATTATTATAAATATTATTTTGCACTAGCATCATAATCCTTCTACGGTGTTTGAAAGCATTGCAATGATGCTAATTTTAAATTCCAACAGCGAATTTATAATAAATAGAAACCACCAAACCAACGAAAAATCACTCTTACCAAACAAAAATCATTATCAAGAAGATTCAACTACAACCCAAATATTCAACCCGTGTATATAACGCTGCACCGGAACACAAACAAATACACCTTCATTTAAACTTACTGACTTTATTATACTACCCGCAGGAGGAAAAACATCCCCACTCCCAGGCAACTTGTTAATTTGTTCAGTACCATATCGATAATACTTTGGAAGTTGTGGAAGTTTGCACTCAGTCATAATTAGCAGCTCATTTTATAAGAACTCAATGTAGCATACATGATGAACTAAAAAACCCACATTGCAAACAATATATTTCGTTAAAGTGAAAAACATTGCTTCGCGAGGAGATTTTTTTGTTCACAGCTTCTCTTACCCTCTAAATTCCCTAAGGTTTTACCTAATATCTTAATTTTGAAATGGTAGAAATATTATGAAAGTTACAGACGTACAATCCATGAAGCATACACTCGCTACGCTTGTTATATCCGAAATGTTATCTAAACTAACTTATGACTTTGCTCTGCCATGACAAAGTCCACTGTTCTACCCGTGAGCTCAGGGATGAGCCACTTCCTATAGTGTCAGACCATCCATTTTTTCTCAAAACCAGTAGAAAAACACCTCGAAATCTGACTAAACTCCGACATTGGCTGCCCCTGCTGCGCCCCGTCAATTTGTCGGATTTACTCCACGGGGTTTTTTATCACCTGAAGCTGCTGGGCAAAGGCTCCAAGAATCCAGCCCACCAGCGGTACACATTCCCGGCATCCAGAAGCAGGATACCTGAGAGATGTTATATCCTTCGAACATATGAGGAATGTATCGTAAGTAGTTCTATTCAAAGGTGAGTTCATCAAGCCTTAATGGTTTTCTTATAAAAGCCTTTTGGCATTCGATTATGAGTATCTGCCCCTCGCACAATGAGCAAAACACAGGAGAGGATTTACCGGAATCACCATTTCCACAGGTGAGCTCCTAACCCCATAAATAGTGCGCCCAACCGTGTTATCTCTGATAAATTACATAAAAGACCTTGCGTTTACTTACCCGTGGACCTCAAGGATGAAGCCATTTATTTAACTCAATGAGCAGAGGTAATGCTACGGCAGTTGGCTTGCACTGCTTTGTTGTGCGCCAGAATGTCGCGCTTGGTCTGCATATCCAGCACGTCGATATCGTGGTCGGTCAAGTAGATGACCCTCACCCAGTTGCACGCCGTATCAACGACTACCGGGGCGGGTGAAGTGCTCGCGCAGCTCCCGATCAACATTGTTATCAGGCATATGGCTAACAGTCTGCTGTACATCAATGGCCCCTTTCACAACTTCCGCCTTACATTCTGCCGCGGCGACGGTGGCGGCGGCATTCTCTTCGGTACGCTGCAGATCGGCTTTGGCTTCTGCCTTACTGGTACCGCGAGCATGACCAATACCGAACGCGCCAGCTATAGCGCCCAGGATGACGACCACCAGCCCAGCAATAATTTCGAAGCTCACTGCTGCGGCTCCTTCAGTTCTTCGGCCTTAGCTTTCAATGCTGGCTGGCGTACGTATTGCGAAAGCACCGCCAGCACCACCAGCGCAGGGCTAATCAACGCAACAATGTTTGGAGGCAGAATGTTTTTGATATCCGGCGGCAGCATCGCCCAGGCGTGCAGCGCAGCATCCGGGAACGACTGCGCCCACATGCCAACCAGCGCACCGATAGCCCCCAGCTTTACAGACCACGTTTTCAGCAGCAGGCTGGCATGGGCAACGAACTCCAGCCGGGTATATTTGCGCAGCAGTAACATAACGAGCACAGCCACCACCACGAGCAAAGCGAAGATGATCATCTTCATAGCACGCGCTCCTTAACCCAGCCGTAGAGGAAATCCTCGTTGGCTTCGCGGCCCTCCGCCAGTTCGAGGTATCTGGCGCCCTGGCTGCAGTTCAGCGCACGTAACAGAACCTGTTCCCCCTCTTTCCCGCGGGCTGAAAGATATCCCTTAAGCGCAGTGATGGTTCGGGGGCCAATTGCGCCATCCGGGATCAGATCGGGATACAACTTCCCACGCATGTTAAGGGCAGTGAGCCAGCGCTGGAAAAACTTACTTGCAACCGATGGCCCCATGTTCACGCCAGTGTCGCAAAGCTCATCTGCCAGTAGCGTAGATAAACTTGCCACCTGATCGAATCGGGGGCCGGTCCAGTAATCGCTGAGCAGAATTTGCTTTGCTGTTTCCCTGGGCAGGTTTCTCATATCACCGGTGTAACCATGTGCTCGAGCTGTGGTCTGCGTGATGCCCCAGCGGGTCGGCCCGCCTTTATCCGACGGATGATCGACGTAACCACCCTCTTTGCCGAGGATCCCCTCGATAGTCTTGTCTGCTGTCATTGTGCTTTCACTCCGGTGATTCGTTCCCAGAAATACGTGAGCGCTACGGAACCCATAGCACCACTGATACCGGCAGTGGCCAATATCATGTAAATACTCAGGCCACCTTCAATGCTGATGAGCCCACCAATAACCCCGGTAAAAGCCGAAACCACAATCTGCGCAAAAGCATTTATCCAGCTCCATTTTGCTTTGCCCTGCTTTACATCCATCAGGAATCGGACAAGGCCGCCCCAACCAGCAATGATCAGCAGAGCCAGCCAGGTGATTCCGGCCATGCTCTCTTTGTCTTGCATATGCTTTGCCATAGGTTCACCTCCGGGTTAACGGGGTGCTGTGAGTTTGATAAGGATCAGGACCGGCGGGAGGAATACTCATCAATGGTGATTCCGGGTACCTGAAAGAAAAAAACCACCTGTGCGAGGTGGTTGGGAAATTCAATACGAGCTATGTATCAGTGGATAGTGTATGGTTGCGGACCATTCATCAGGAAATGTCATATGCAACAACGCAAAAACTCAAAAAACAATCGCAACTACCTCATCAAATGTACCTGCCCTAACTGCATCAACCAATCAGAACATAGTTACACCAGAGTCCAAAAAGGTTCTGCGCTGATGTGTCCCCACTGCAGTAAGATTTTCACTCAAGACAAACTCCCTCTAGCTTAGGCTTTACTTAATCATAGTATCGGTAAAGCATCCACTGCTGTGCCCGTCTTGATTAGAAAAGTGAGTCCGTTAGCTAAATTCCGCCAAGACTGGTATAGGCCTACAGACTGAACTTTTGACGTGCAGGGCCCCAGAAGACAGCAGGCCTACCGTAATGGAAGGCCATAAGGGGTTATGCTGCATGTGGGGTGCCAGATAACGACAGGTAATTCTTCGGTCAGTCATCATGGCTCGCGCTGAGGATTCACATCTTAGTGTTTACCCCTTCGCCAGCCAGATGAAGGTATAGCTTTTTTTGATTTTTTCTTTTAGCTGTTACGAGGAAAAAAAGAAGCCCGCTGAGAGAGGCGGGCTGAAGTTGGCATTTCAAGGAGCAACGGTAAGAGCGCGCCTGATTGTCCGAGCTACCGATTTACCAGGATGCATTTGTTTTTACCGTTACGTTCTTTAAACATAGAAGGGTAACTGTAAACAGTAAACCCAACATGAATCTTAAATATGTTTAGTGGCAGTGTGGTGCCGGGTGCCTCCCGGTGAGCATGCCCCAGTCGGCATGGCCCGCGCTGCATTTACAGGTTTCTGTAACTGACTGGTCGCCCCTCCGCACAGGGGGATTCACCACATCAATACGTTATGTTGCAAACGTAGCTAGCGTCAATACACTCTGCATACATTGCTATCGAAGAGCGACTAATCACAGGCATAAAAAACCCGCATTTTATGCGGGTTTATGACTTCGCATCTTAGATTATCTGAATGCTGAATTCAGAGAAACTTCAGCATCCGGTTCGTGCGTAATTCTGTTTCTCAGATCCCGGCGAATTATCTCAATGGACCAGAACCACACCAGGTGTCCAAATATTTCAGAAACGTTTTCATACCATGGTAGTTCGAACAACGGTGGGGTTAGGCCCATAAGCGGAAACGAAATCATATGGACAAACAGTTGTGCGAGTGCACCAGCAAGCAAACCCTGCCACAGCTTTATTTTTGGAAACACCTCGGCAACTACACAATACCCAACCGCGAACACGATGGAGAATATGATATGTGTTACGCCTACCCAGTTAAACACATGTCCGGCGAAGGTATAGACAGCCGCATTTGGATCGGCCAGCCCTAACCAATCACGCAGAAAAATATAAGGAGGGTTAAGGAAGTTTCTGGAGCAATCAATCTGCCCGGCAGCTCGAATTAATGACTCTGGTCCACAGGCACTGGTAAACATGTCGACAGGGCTACGCGGTGGTAGTGGTACTTCAGCACCCCATTTAACAAATGCTGAAACCACCCCAGAAATAAGCCCGATAAACAATGCAACACCATAATGCCGTCTGCGAGGTTCGGTTCGCACAAAAATATCTTTTAACGCCATAAGACCATCACTTATAAAGAATATTTACAGTTCCTTAATATTCCTTAAGTTTGGCGCATGGCATTTTGATTCAGATCACACTTTATAGCCGATTTCAGGCATTTGTTTTCAAAAACACAAAACCCTGCAGTAGCAGGGTTTATATGAATGTTTTCGCTCAGGGGCTTTATTCCACGATTTAAAATATACACGACAACTTCGGACAAAATCAAGCATCGTGCGCTTAAAATGCAAAATAATGCGACCATTTACTCAATCAGCTGTTGCTCGTTGAAACTCTTTATCTGCCCTCTTCTCTTCCCTCCAGCATAGGTCCACCAGCGCATCGCAGAAAGGTTTCCAGTTGCGTGTCCATGTTCTGATGTGCAGGTCTGGGATAAGCGTCAGAATCGCTTTGTAAGCAGCAGTAGACGGCATCGTTGAAAAGCCATTCCCCGAACAGCGCTCACAGATTTTATATACCGGTGCTCCCTGCTCTTTTGTCGCTTTGCGGTCCAGAACCCGGCCAGAACCACCACAGCGGCAGCGAGCGTTTACTTTCCCCTTACCGTCACAGGCCTCACATTTAGCGCTTATGCTGGCTGTTACTTCAGTCCACTTATCCCAGTCGGACGGACGAACAGCACGGGACTTGTTTGCCCAATATGGTGCTTTGCCCCACGGATTAGAAACTTTGCGTTCTGTGGTAGTGGTTTTAATCTGTCCGGTGCCATTGCATACCCTGCAGGCTCCCGTTGTTTGCGCGGACCGGGAATACTCCGCAAAAGCAAACTGCGCTAAAATCAGGCAGCAGCGCCCCAGCTCTTTACCCGCTGTTTTGCGTACGTTCTTCGGTGTGGTTTCAATCGCATACCGCGCTAGCGCCTGGACGGCCAACTGCTCATCTGTCTTGCTGATGCCAGTCTTTCCAAAGAACGCTGCCAGTCCGAATCTTGCCCTGCTGCTTGTCACCCCAATACCAGCCATAACATCCGTACCGTTGAGACGGTCAGGTGATGTGCTTTTCACATCGTCGCTGATGTGCATACCCTGAGGGCTGAAATGTTTTAAGGATGCTTCGAGTTTCATGCTTTCAGTAACCCCTCTTTTTTCCATATAGCCAATGTTCTGAGCACGCCTTCGGCATGCATCAGGCGCAGTTCGTCGCGGGTGTAATCGGTGGTTCTCTTTCTGCCATCAATGAGATCGTGGCAAGCACTGCAGGCAATCGCTCCCTGGGTATCGTCCGGCTTGCATCCAGTACCGCAGGTACCCGCCAGGCGGTAATGCGCCAACACGCTGGTTTCCGGGTTGCCGTTGCAGTAACCAGGGATCCGCACTGTACATTCGCGACCTCGGGCCGCTTTGCGAAGGTTCGCCATACTCACCCCCACATCCTGTTGCGCCAGCGAGAGTCTGGCCGAGGCGGATTTTTGTCCTCCACCAGCTGCACGCTGACGGTCCATGTCACAAAGTCCGGGTTTAAACTGCGTTCGACCTTTACGCCCCGCTGACGATATCTCGCTACCAATTCGTCGGCCTGCTGTGTTGTGCATTCCTGATGGTGAAACCATGAGCGTTTCATCGGCATCACCCCGCGAAGCTTAAAAGCTGGTTGGCGGCGTTCTCAGCTTCCTGCCGGCTGTTGAATGAACGAGAGAGGATCCACCGCCAGAGGACATCGAGCGATGATTTGTACAGTTCCTGGAACTCGCATTCGTCCATGCTGGCGAAAGAAATGCTGCGAGGGTGTTTTTTCAGCGTGCCGTCCGGCAGCTGTATGGCGTCATAGTGGCCTGCTTCTACGATGACCCACGCCCGGTAAGCATCGAAAGATTTGCAAATACTGATATAGCCGGATCGCTTCTCGGCTATTCGGTCGAGATATTGCCCGGCGGCATCAAGTAACGCCGCTTCACTCCCGCCATATGCAGCAAGGTATTTGGCGTAACCTGTGATAAGCCTGCGCTCGTTAGACGAAATCGCCCCGCCGGTAGGTTCCCAATATTCAAAGCCGAGATTGAGTAAAGCAAAGTAACGGCGGTGAAACGCCGGATTGCGGACAAGCTTAAAGTCGGCCTCCAGAACGGCGCCGAGCTTGCATTTTGATTGCAAGAAATCGCTGGTCTCCTGCGTGGCAGGGATCAGTAAACCTTGTGACTGCTTTATTAAGTGCAATTGCGCCATGGTTTCTCTCCGTGGCGCAGTAGGTCAACGGTTGTTCAGGCCGTTGATTTCATATTATCAGAAGGCGGGATAACCCGGTAGCCGAGGCGATGCAGAAAACTGGTCATTGCGTTGAGATTAAATACTCCCTCGTCCTCAAGCAGTGGTCGCATAGAAGTTATACCATTTGCCGTGTATACCAGAACCCGGCCTGCTGCCCTGATGCTGCCAACAACTTCACCTGTAGAACGTTTAACCAGATCGTAGTACTCATCACTCTCACTGCGCATCCCTACCTCCCGGAAGCAAAATCATATACTGTGTTTTTATACAGTATAAATTAATGTTAAATCACTTACATGTGAAAATTTCACGGTAGCGGAAGATATGATGGCAGATGAAGATCGTCCTACAAGCCCCTATTTTCAAAGGAGATAATCAAAACCGAAATTTTGGCGCTTTTGTTTACTTTTACCGGTTGGCGGAGTTAAAAGCTTTGCACGTTGGCCAAAGGCATATTTTGTGTGTTGTACAAGTCCCTATTTGATCAATGCAGTGATGAAATAGCAAAATATGATATTTAGTTAAAATAACCGAAGATTTTGCAGCATTAAAATCCAAATTATTTGGAAATATCCATATTACATATTGCGTCGCCCTTCTGACAAAAGATGAGTAATGGTTAATGGCAAGGAACAAATGCTAATAAACACCAGTGCAGGTTTGGATAATTAGGTGGAACTTCTGGTGTTATGCCTGGCTATCTCCTGATAGTGTGCACCAGGACGAAAGCAACCGTTTATCGGAGACAAGGGGAAAGTGAATCACAAGAAATCATCGGAGTAAGCGAGACCAGTACTTAATCATACACGAAATCCATATGCAAACCAGGTGAGACCTGACTGTTCTATTAGTTATTATCAGTGGTATGAGAATGACGACCGACCCGCACAATACTTACTGAGTTAGAGCTAGCTAGATAAAAGCCAGAGGAGTTATAACGGCCAAGAATCAGTAATAGGATCGAGAGACATCAAGAACTACAACACAATAACTTTCATGATCGCTATCAAAAAATACACACCACTAAATATATTCAACAATTTGTGCTTAAATACACTTAAGGCTTGACGAAAAAGAACATACTATTATATATATTTTAAAGAGTTTGTATTCCACACAATATAGCATCATTTCGTTAACTTCGTCTAAATACGTATTCAACACTAACTTGCAAACCAAGCTTTAAAGAATTTATAGAGAAACAATATCATCGCATTCTTTCAATTAATTCCTGAAAAGATGTGACTGGCTGCCCTCCCACGCGCAACAATTTTTTCAAGTAAGCAATATCATTATTATTAAATCTAAATGTTGTTTTTTGAATAACACTTGAACTTGCCTCTTTAATTATTTCCAAAGGTAATGAAAGAATTGCATGCTCATGGTCGAAACAATAGTTATAATCATCATCTTGAATGTATGCTGTTAGGAGTCTTTGCAATCCAATATTACATCTTTCGTAAATTACAGGCACATCAGGCTCAGAGAACCTGCCATTTTTATAATTTGCAGTTTCACGCTGCTCCATCAACCAATCGAAAGCTTCAACCATATCTATCTGTTGATTTACAAAAGGACTTAAAGGATATTTTTTTTTGAATAATTTCATAACAAGCTTGTGTGTTGTCCCGTCAGCTTTCTCAGGAGACTCACCTTGTCTGACAAATAAAGTATACCCCTTAGTACCAAGATAAAAAATGCATATTCCATCACTGGACAGTACAGATCGCAAAGAGTAAAAAGCACTATAATAGAGCTTAACAGTAGCCCAACTATAAAATCCCGTTTGTATTCCTTTAACAGCTTCAGCGTAAGAAATAAGAGCAGAATATAAATAATTAATGCCGTCATTTTTTAGACAACGGTCCAATTCCAAAGATGTATTACCATTTAAAACATGTGTAATAGCAACGTTAGGACTCACCTGTCCCGGCAATAAATTATCTTTTATATATTGTTGAGCATAATGCATTAGAATCTAAGTTCCTTTTGCTCAATCTTCGGTTCAAATGATCTATCTAAACGCTCAATAATCACTCGTATAGCTTCTTTGCCTGATTTTTTGCTAACTTCATCCTGTTTTATTAATCCATTTTTCCTGATATTTAAAGACTCTGAAATAGTATCTAACTCAAACGATTTTTTTTGAGTACAATAAGGAATAATCTTAGTTACAAAAAATTCGCAGGCCGCACTAAACCCTGCAGCATACTGAAACACGTTAAAATTTGATTCCCAATCTTCAGAGTACTCGGCTGAAATTGCAGAAAAATAGTTATGGAAACACTTATACTGAAGTGCTAATTCAGTAATCCCTATTTGATCAAATATAGCTTTTTCTTCGACGAGTGGTTTTATAGCGCTGACAGCTGTCGAAAGAGCGATCCCACCTTTACGGCGTTTTTCCCCAGGGAATTTAATCTTGCAAAAATAAGGTGATGTTTCATCCTTATTTAAATAATCAGATATATCTCTCGCTCTGGAGGAAGCGGGATCAATGGTTGCATCAGAACCAATGCCATATAGATCATAAACCAAACTACGAGGCGCAGGTTTTTGTTCAGTATTGATCGCTAGAAATATATCGGCGCATTCACGGGTTGATAGATTTATATAAATAACAACTGGTATTTGTAAATCTTCCACCTCCGCTTTCTCTTTAATCGCAGCCTTGATACCAGCGATACGATGCTGCCCATCAATAATTTGGGCCAAACGACTATCAACATCAAACTCTATTGATTTGTCGTGTATTTTTATATTATCTTTTTTTGTCCAGTTAAGAACTATTGCTGCCGGAAAATCCCCTCCTGAAAGCACAAAATCTTTAATACCTTTAATGCGACGTTCAATTAAAATCCGTTGCACTGCGCCGACTTCATCATCCATGCCGCGAACAGCAGTATAGGTAATCTCTCCGAGAACTTTAGCGGACATGGATGTTAATATAAATTCGCGATGAGTTTGTTTTATTTTTATAACGTTATCAATAATCATATAAATTTACTCCTTTGGGCTCTTTTAATACCACAAAATGAAAAAACAAGCAATAACTTACAAATAAATAAAAATCACAGTCCTTCCTTTTTTAGTGTTTTGTTATACCTATGTTACTTTCACCAACCATGATTATCCTTACAGTCTATACAAGCGCTATTAGATAATATCAAACTCTGTTCAGGCTAGGGTCTCACTATGTCTCCTTTTGGCATTTTCGTTTAACTATTACTCTTCCAAGCGGAGATACATCAGCCAGTTATCCTTCTTCACATGCGTCTTCATCGCATACACTGAAGGACCTTTCAGCAGTTGCATATCTTAGGAACGCACACGGAGTAAAGTCCGGTTTCTGGGCAATCGCGTGTTATTCCGTTCAAACATGCTTCACCTCGACAGGCTTGATGGTGCCGAGCAGCGGCGGCGCGTATTTTCTGCAAAGTGACGGCGCCCGGTTTCTTTGTGGTAAAACTCGTTTTTGCCGACGACCCACACCCGCTCTGTCTGGTGCAGTTTTTTTTACCTGCGGACCGTCTTTGGTGATCACGGTGTCGGTATGGGTTTTCACAATTGTCATAAGGCCTCCCGTGATGACGATGCCGGCGTACAGGTAAAAATCATTTCCTGAATATCGAGGAAACGCTGGAATACAGGACAACCAAGCAGGCTGTAATTCATCCCCGACGCTGCCTTTGGCACCATCCCAAGCCGCTTCATGTCAAAATCGATGACGGCCCGCTGATCGCGGAAAAGCCCCAGACGACCATGCCGGACAACCTCGCCAGTCGCTTCTGCTTCGGAAAAATACCGTTGGACAGTAGCGCGGCTCAGGCCCAGTTTCTTCATTGCCTCGGCGGTCGTGAGGCGCCCCTGATGTCTGGTGATCCGAATCACTGCGCGGACGTACTCTCTGCGCTCAACTGCTGACAATGCTCTAGCCATACATACCTCACTTAACGACGCGCAAATGGCGCACGTTTTTGCGATAGCTGTCCCATTCAAAATTCACCCACATACCGCCATCCATCTGGAGACGGTCAAGAATCCGCATACCCAGTGTTTCCTTCAGCGATTCATAGTTCAGGTTGGTTAGGATGCCGACAGGTCGCATGGAGGACAGCCGGCGATCGATAACCTGATTCAGGATGACTTTTTCACCGCTGCTTCCGCGCTGAATACCCACCTCATCCAGAATAAGCAGGTCCACATGGCACAAATCGTCCAGCAATGACGCCTCTGACTGCCCGCCGTCATAGCACTCGCGAACACGTAGCATCAGGTCAGGAATAGTCACCACCAGCACAGAGCGGCCACCAGCCAGCAGGTGATTTCCGATTGCCGCCGCCAGATGGTTTTTCCCGGTGCCCGGCGCTCCGCTGAATACGAAACTCGCAAACCCAGAACCGAAATGCTGCGCGTAACTTTTCGCCATCGAGAGCGCCCGACGCTGGCCATCCGACTCAACCTGATAGTTAGCGAATGTGCAGCCGCGGTGCAGATCCTGAATTCCTGCACGTCCAAAGATTTTCTCTGCACGTGCGCGCTGGTTTTGTTTTTCCAGTTCCTCACAGCGCTTACGGCCTTCTTCGGCTTGCCAGGCACGCCATTCATCAACGCTGCCGAATTTTGGCTGAACGCCAGGGGGAATGAGTTTTTTCAGTCGCTCCAGTGCATTCCCGGTACCAATCATGTTTTTCATCGCTACCCCCTGAATCCTGATGGGATGGTTTTGTCAGGTTCCGAAATCTGATTGGGATCTCGTGCGCCTGGCGCCTGCTGAATCGCCCACGGTTCGCTGAAATGCATACCAGGGCCAAAAAACGTTTTCGCTTGTTTCACGTACTGCGTGTTGAGGATTCCCTCGGCTTTAACGAAAGCCGCGTAACGCACCACTCCTGCGAAGATTTCCGCCGTAGTGGTTCCATCCCTGATTCGGGCATTCCAGGCTTTGAAAGCATCTGACTTGCTGTTTCCCCCTGCCCGCTTGGGATAAACCGACCAGACCTGCTCGAAATCATTCGGGTAAATTTTTTGGGGATCAGGTTTATCGCCTTCGTCCTGGTTCTGAACGTCTGGGGGTGTGGCGAAGCCATGCCCCGAACTATCTTCTTCCTGATCCTGTTCCTGCTCCTGATCCTGTTCCTGGTTAAGGAACGGTTCGAGAACCCTTTCGGAACCCTTTAGTTTTGCGATACCAATGTGGGATATTGCCGAGGCTAAAACCCGCGCCAGCTCTGGCTTCACCGTAGATTTGTCCGGGACCTGATCAAACAAACGAAGTGCTGCAATTCCCTGGTTTGGGTTTTCAACTGAATTCCAGGTCAGAAAGTTACGAATTAGCACCCATTTCGATGACGAATCACGCGTTGCGAAACCGTTAGCCGATAGCTCATCAAACCCTTTCGAAACCCTTTCAGGAGTCCAGGCAAGGTCTTCCGAAACGTATCCATCAGGCAACCTGAAGCATCCGATCATGTTTGTGTGTTGCCCGGTGAGCAGGTACAGCGCCAGCAACCTGGCATCATCCGATACCCGGCGCATTCCATCGCTTATCCAAAATGATGTATGCACCTTGCCGTAATCACGCATAGAGACCCCGTTGTTGCTTAAACTGGTGTGTTTTCATCACCAAGCACCCACCGCAAAGCCGCTGCGTATTCGCCGCTGGCGGTTTGAAGTTGCTGGGTGATTTCCTTACGGGATTTAAGACGCGGCTTTGTGTCTCCGAGGACAGCGCGCTGGCGGCGAGCTTTCTCGTGGCCAGTTACACCCTCTGCAGCTGCCTCTAACTGTTTGACCGTTTCCCGTTGCTTTTCCGGTGGCATATCGACCAGCTGACGAGCTTGAGTAACAGTGACTTTTCCAGCCTCAACCGCCGCCTGGACGGCCTGCGTAGCATCCAGTAGAGCCACGGTTGCCTGGACCGTTTTTACGCTGCAGCCAAAAAGCAGGGCAATGTCATTTTCGTCATGACCGTATTCCATCTGCTGAACCATTTTTTTTGCCCGGCCCAGTGGGGTATCTGGTTGCGTGATCTCGTTTTCGCTGACCATGTATTTGGCCATTTGAATTGCCGAGCCGCGCTTAGCTATACCGGGTACCGGCCAGGGTTCCAGCCCTGCCCGCTTTCTCCTGGCGTTTGCTTCCATAGCGTTCTTTACGCGCTGCCGACCTGCAACCACGCAGGTTTTCCCTGTCTCTGGGTCCTTCCACACGATAATCGGTTCGAGTACCCCAAGCTCCATGATGTTGAGGATCACCGCTTCATTAAGCGGTAGGTGTACTCGTTCGTCGTACAGCGGGTGTGTTGTATCGGTAACCAGATGCAAACTTTCCGGTTCGAAAAACAGAACATTGCTTTTGCCGCTGGCGCCATAAGCGTCGATAGAATTTTTAGCCATGGGCGCCCTCGTTATTGATATTCAGTTGGTTCGTGTTCATAATTTCCCCAGTGAATTGATCCAGTTAATTCGCAACGAAAGCCGTAGGTGTTGCAGCACCGCGGCTTTCACCTTTCTGAACTCCAGCATCACGTCACCCCCAGCATTGAAGTGACAATGGCCATCAGTGGCGCTGTTAACTCCGGATCTATCCGGAACATCTCGACTATTCCCTCGCTCAGTTCTTTCAGCTTCTGATGGCGTGGTGCCCCCATAGCAACGGCAACCTTCGCTTCGCTGGTTTCTTTCTCCAGACGAGCCAGTCGGGACATAAAACTCTCTTCGGGCAATAGGCGGTGTCGGTATTCCAGAGGAAGAACGGCCATGATCGCCGGTGTAAGAAGGCGAACGTACTCGCGATAGCGCTCAGACTCGGCCGGGTTGTCCAGGTAGCGAAAAAGCTTCTGTCGGGCACGGCTGATGTCATCAGGAAAGTTGATATCCCCGCCGCCCTGCTGTCGCCATTCACCGATGATGTGCGCCGACACAACATCCTGACTTTCAGCCGCTGCCCAGGCGCGAACGGCGGAGCGAATGTTGTCGTGCTCTGCCACTATCGGCTGATTTCGCTTTATCAAAGTGCCGGTCTTGAATCCGGTATTTTGTTGAAAGGAGAGTATTTGCATGGTCAGCCTTCCTGTTTCGGCAGGCCGTCTGTTGGATTTGGATAAAGATCTGGCCGTAGTTCGTGGGGAGTTACACCTGTGGCTGTGAAAATAGGCAGAACGCGATCTGCTGGTACGACTCCCTGGTAGCGGTTTTTCCAGCGGCTAACTGACATCGGTTTGATGCCCAACATGTTTGCAAGCTTGGTAGCTGTGCCTGCGGACTTTATGGCTTTTGTTAACCCGTTCATAGTTATCTCCGTTGTAAATGAAATCAAATTAAGCCCAAGGCTTAATCAAAAGTCAAGCTCCAGGCGAATTTCCAAGTTTAAGCAAAAGGCTTATTCTTCAAAACATGAAAGAGAAAACCGTACTTAATCCGATACTTGTTGAACGTCTTACAGAGTTGAACAAGCGCGGCATGACTAAATCAGATATGGCTAGGGTTGCTGGGGTAACTCCGCAATCAGTAAACGGCTGGTTTAAAAAAGGCGTAATCAGCAAAAAGTCAGCGCTGGCTGTAGCTGACGCAGTTGGCGTTTCGGTACCTTGGTTGCTCGGTGAGGACGTTGATGAAAAAGGCGGGCTTAAACCAGACGAACAGCGCCTACTGGAGCTATACCGCCAACTGCCGGAAGAAGAACAGCAGAATATATTGCGGATCGTGTCACTGCGCCTCAAGGAACTCGACGAGTTATACGCCAAGTACATGGGGCGGAGGATCAAGGGTGATGGCGAGTGACATTTGAGGGCTACCTTATGAGAATTGGTATAGCTTTTCCGGTAATAGTTTTTATCGTTGCTGTAGCATTTCTGGCTTGGTTTATTCTGGGTGGTTACGCCAATCCTGGTGCTTAATGCTGAGCTATCAGTGAGCTATGCCTCTGGCATACGGGAGACCTAGCTAGCTAAACGGTATGGTATGTTTCTTGAGTGAAAAGTGGTTTTAGAAATGCCATCTTTCAACGCTCAAACTCGTTGACGCCTTGTGAGTCATGCACAACAATGAAATTGCGTAAGGGCAATTTTTTAACAGATGTTGAGGTTACGATAAATCCATGGGCAAAGATAATCGCCTGACCTTAAAACTTGATGGAACTAGCCCCGACGAGCTTACTATGTCTCGTCTAGGTAAGTATCTATCAGCTCTATCTGACCTGTATGGCTCAGTGGATGCCGTTCACTTTAAGGATGTGAGCGAGGGGTCGGCATGTCTGAACACCTGGGTTGATAGTCAAGCGTCATACGATGCCGTCATACAGCGTTCAATGTCACAAGCAGCCACATCAGGAAGTTCTTATCTAAAATTAGTTACTTTATTAGCGCAGGATGGGTTTGAAGCGAGACTTATTAACAAAGACAAGGTTACCATAATTGATTTTCCTTCCATCAATGAAGAACCATCTGTCATTGTAAGAAAGAAAGGCCAAGTGCAAGGGAAACTTTATAATGTTGGTGGCAAGGATGAGTCTGCACCAGTTAAGCTTGAGGGTGCTAGTGGGGAAACATACCATTGCGAGGCGACACCAATCATGGCTGCGAAACTTGGAGCTCTTCTTTTTAAACAAATACGAGTTTCAGGAGAAAGCGAGTGGGTAAAAAAAGACGGTAAGTGGAGACTTAAAAAACTAATAATTCAATCCTACGAAGTTTTAGAAAAATCCAATTTGAAGACTGCGTTTAAAGCATTACAGAATGCTCCAGGTAATCATTGGAAAGAAGAAGATGACACTCAAGCCATCTTAAAAGCTTTAAGGGCGCTAAATTGCGAATAATATTCGATACTAACATTCTAGTACAGGCCATCACTGGCATGAAGGATGGTTGCCAGTTAACCAATCCTGAGAATGGGTTGGAGATACTCGATCCCCTTAGAAGAGTCGAAGCTTTGATCGATATGATAGAAAATAGTGGTGGAACTATTATCATCCCCACTCCTGTGTTAGCCGAATACCTCGTGGGTATAGATAAAAAAGATCACCAAACCCATCTTAATATGATTCAACAACAGTCTTGTTTTGAAATAGTCAGCTTCGATGAAATCGCTGCAATTGAATGCGCCCAGATGCCTTCGCTAAAAGAACTAAAACTTATGATGAAATCTGATACAGCGAACATGGTTAAATTTGACAGACAAATTATTTCTATTGCTAAAGCCCTCAATGTTGATGAGGTATGGACTCATGACAAAGGCGTTTACAACTTATGTAAAAAAATGGGAATAGTAGTCAAATGTCTGGCAGATATAGATCCCGCTCCAATACAAGTTTTGATTGATTTGAGTCCGGATGCTTCCTCAGAACTTCACTAGTTAACTTTAGAATCCGTACCCGGCCATCGTGCCGGGTTTTTTGTACCCGTCTTATGCATCTTCCTCATCTAACCCTTTCCCGAACTCCCTAAATGTGATCATAGCGTCAGGATTTCATGTCCTCCAATCCCCACGATCATCAAGATTAAGTCTAAAACTTACATACCATATTCGCTTCAGACTTGACAAAAATTAAGCCCCAGACTTAACATGATATCTCCAAGACTAATTCCAAACCACCAAGGCATGGAGCCCACGAAGTAGCTGCCGGCGGCATACGAAACACCGGATGAGGTGGAGTTATTAACGCGCAGTAGGTTTAAACGTTCCGCTGGCCACGTAATGGCTGGGGTTGAAATGAGTGAGCAAGGCATCAGAGCAATGGTCATTTCAGCAGTTATTGGGCTCTTCATCTGGATAGCGCTCGCCAGCGCACTGAGGGAGTTATTTCTATGATTGATTTCGCACGCAAACCCGCTCGTCAGCAGGCTGTTCGTTTAAGTCCGCTGTCAGCTTTCATCCGCCGGGTGTGCTACATGCTCGCGCAAAAAGGAGACCCTTCATGAGCACGATGTTCGCCCTGGTTCTTACCGTCAGCATGCTGACGGGCGGTAATCAGGATGTCCTGCTCGGCGTTTACGACACTGAGAATGACTGCAAGGCAGCTGCAGAAGAGCAACACGTGAAAGCTGAATGTTATCCGCTGAAAGGTGTACTGGACGAGCATCCAGCCGGGTTCACGGTGCAAATGTAGGGGGAGGAATGCAGAAGAAATGCGGTTACTGCCGTAAAGCAATCGAGGGAAATCCAGTAGTAAGCACCCTGTTGTACCTCCAGGGGAACCAGCTAGCACGGAAAGAAAAAGAATATTGCTCTGAACGTTGCGCCTCTCACGACCAGATGGCTCACGAGGGCTAACGTAAACCCGCCGAAGCGGGCTGTACGTCCGGTGACACCGACCAAAGTTCCACCGGAAATTACCAATAACCAATGACCACCCTGAATGGGCGCTACCAATGGCCCGGGGGATTCTACATCCAAAATAGAGGCTATCACATGGAATATTTTTATCTGATAAAAGCGACTCAAAAATCGGGTAAAGCTGATGCCGTAATCTGGCGCACTAATAAATCAGAAGCTCGCGCCCTACTGCAGCTCGACGTCGATCTGGAAGACGCTGGGATCGAAACAGGCCGCGGCAAAGACTATCAAAAACCAATTCGTACCGATTACCCGGTATTCAATGACCTGCCGGCGGAAGGTGTTCTCGATTACTCATGGTGCGAACGCTACCAGCTCGGCGACGATGGCCGCACCTGGGCTCTGAAGTCAGGTCAGGCGCCTGCGGATCATCACATCGATGATGCCGGAGTATCCGCTGAGCCCGTTAGTGGCGAGTTTGTTGAAGCCAATACTACTGGCGACGTGGGAGAAAGCGAGATCGTGGAAACTTTCGGTAGCGATGAATACCAGGACGATTCGAGCGCGCTATTTAACGTGGCAGAACTCCCCTTTCGCGCTCAGCTGCTGGCACAGTATTTGGCCGAAGAGAGTCACGTTTATCATATCAGCATGCCTCACCGGCAGGAGCTGTCAGTTCTTGAAATGGACACTGATAACGCAGCCGTCCAGGATCTGATTCTGGCCGCCGAGAATATCCCTGAAATCAAAAAATACGATATGCCGGCGCTCTGGAAATTCACCAGCGCCAATAAAAAAGTCTTCCCGGAAGGGAAACGGCATGAGCTCGGCAAACGTATCCAGTTTGCAAAGCTGTGGTTCGCTACTAACGCGATCGACCGCGGCATTCTCACCAGGGAATGGGCTGCCGGTAACTGCATTTCTTCGGTTATGAAAACTGATGCAGGTACGAATGCTGGCGGCGGTAATAAAACCGATCGCAATCCTGACTACACCCATACCCTCGATACGCTCGATGTTGAAATAGCCCTGGCCACAATGCCGATGGATTTCGATATCTACAATTTCCCGGCATCACTTCACCGCCGGGCCAAAGAGATCGTTCAGAAGAAAGAAAGTCCGTTCAAGGAATGGTCGGCAGCGCTGCGCAAGGTTGCAGGCATCCTGGATTATTCCCGCGCCGCGATTTTTGCCCTTATTCGTGGCGCCACCAGCGACATTCATCATTTCCCGGTAAGTCTGCAGACCTATATCAATGCGAACCTGACCGAGCATAAGCATGACGCCCCTTCTACTGAGACGCTTGAAAAAGCTGGTCATGTTTCATCTGCCGCCGTCACTCTGGACGCTGTGAAAAAGGCTATCGATGGAGATGAAGGTGTGCCTGACCTGGAAACTCTCCCAACTGACTTTCAGGTAATTGGCACAGAACTGGTGAAAGAAGCTCAAAAGAAACGCCCTGACGCTAATCAGGTTCTGGCCGCCGAACGTGGCGAATATGTCGAAGGCATCAGTGACCCCACGGATCCGAAGTGGATAACCGAAGACCTGACCAAACCCCGAGCCCCGGAAATTGCCAGTCTCGGCGGCGGAATGTTTTCAATTGAAGGCCTTATGACTTCACCGGCTACTAATGCCACCGAAGAAGGAACCACCAGCAATGTGCAGATGGAAGCGGATCAGTCAGTCAAAAACGAAATTGATAGTTCGGTATCAACAGGCGAAGGCGCTGATGAACCTCCTGCGCAAACAACTGCCGTGAACATGAGCGAAATACTGGCTGAACGCTGCCCGGATCTCACAGCCGCAGTGCTGAATAGCCAGGTTTCCGAGAGTGCTCACAGTGATGATGAGGAAGAGGCTGAACAAATAGCGCCAGCATGGCCGGAGTATTTCGAGCCGGGCCGATATGAAGACGTGCCAAATGAGATCTACCACGCCGCTAATGGCATCAGCTCCACGATGGTTAAAGATGCCCGGGTATCCCTGATGTATTTCGAGGCGCGGCACGTATCCAAAACCATCCAGAAGGTACGCTCCCCTGTTCTGGATATGGGCAATCTGGTGCATGCGCTGGCGCTGCAGCCTGATCAGCTGGAAATAGAATTCAGCATCGAGCCGGAAATCCCGGAAGGCGCCTTCACCACAACTGCGACGATCCGCGCGTTTATCGACGAATACAACAACGGGCTTCCGGTTTTGCTCAGCGCAGATGACATCAAGAGATTCCTGGAGGAATACAACGCGACCCTGCCCGCCCAGGTTCCCTTGGGTACATCAGTTGAAGAAACCGGCCAGGGTTATATGTCTTTGCCTGCTGAGTTCCAGCGCATTGAAGACGGTCAAAAGCAAACCGCTACCGCAATGAAGGCATGCATCAAGGATTATAACGCTACTCTGCCCGCCCAGGTGAAAACCAGCGGCAGCCGCGATGCCTTACTGGAACAGCTGGCGCTTATTAATCCTGACATGGTTGCTCAGGAAGCACAGAAGCCACAGCCGCTGAAAGTATCAGGTACTAAGGCGGATCTGATTCAGGCCGTGAAATCGGTTAAACCGGATGCCGTGTTTGCCGATGAGCTGCTGGATGCATGGCGCGAGAACCCGGAAGGAAAAGTGCTGGTTACCCGCCAGCAGCTGGCTACAGCACTGGCCATTCAGAAAGCACTGTTGAATCACCCTACCGCCGGCAAGTTGTTGACGCACCCGAGCCGTGCCGTCGAGGTGAGCTATTTCGGCATTGATGAGGAAACCGGTCTGGAAGTTCGCGTGCGTCCTGACCTTGAGATAGACATGGGCGGCCTGCGCATCGGTGCGGACCTTAAAACCATCAGCATGTGGAACATCAAGCAGGAAGGCCTACGCGCGAAACTGCACCGGGAAATCATCGAGCGCGATTACCACCTGAGCGCGGCTATGTACTGCGAAACCGCAGCCCTTGACCAGTTCTTCTGGATATTCGTCAACAAAGACGAGAACTACCACTGGATCGCCATCATCGAGGCATCCGAAGAACTGCTGGAACTCGGCATGCTGGAATATCGCAAAGCAATGCGTGCCATCGCGAACGGTTTCGACACTGGCGAATGGCCGGCGCCAATCACTGAGGATTACGCCGAAGAACTCAACGATTTTGATGTGCGCCGCCTCGAAGCGCTGCGCGTACAGGCATAAGGGGATATGACGATGGAAAACACCAATATTGTTACCACTGAGCAACAGGCTCCAAATACCATTTCTGCCAGTAACGCCATCTTCAACGTGCAGGCGCTCGGCCAGCTAACGGCATTTGCAAACCTGATGGCAGATTCTCAGGTGACGGTACCTGCACACCTCGCGGGTAAACCAGCCGATTGCATGGCGATCGTTATGCAGGCGATGCAATGGGGCATGAATCCCTACGCAGTAGCGCAAAAAACGCATCTGGTAAACGGTGTGCTTGGGTATGAAGCTCAGTTAGTCAATGCGGTAATCGCCAGCTCAAGCGCCATTCATGGCCGCTTTCACTATCGTTACGGCGGCGACTGGGAGCGCTGCACCAGGACTCAAGAAGTCACCCGGGAAAAGCACGGCAAAAACGGGAAATACAATGTCACCGAGCGTGTACGAGGCTGGACAGATGAGGACGAAATCGGGTTATTCGTCCAAGTCGGCGCGATTCTGCGCGGTGAATCGGAAATCACCTGGGGGGAGCCACTTTATCTCTCTGGAGTCGTCACACGTAATTCTCCTTTGTGGGTTTCTAACCCGAAACAGCAAATCGCTTATCTGGGCGTCAAATACTGGGCGCGGCTGTATTGCCCGGAAGTCATCCTGGGTGTTTACAGCCCGGATGAGGTTGAACAAAGGACCGAGCGAGAAATAAACCCGACGCCGGCGCAAAGAATGTCTGTGGCAGAGATCACCAGCGGAACAGACATCACCACCAGCGCGCAGGATTCAGCTCTCAATATTGATTCCCTGGCAGATGATTTCCGTGACCGCATTGAGCGCGCCGAATCGGTCGATGCAGCAAAAGCCATCAGGGCGGATCTGGATAAAGAGAAAGCTGTGCTGGGCACTGTTCTCTTCACCGAGCTGAAAGGTAAAGCCGTGCAGCGTTATTTCATGGTTGACGCCAGAAACAAAGTTGAGGCCGCGATCAACTCTCTACCTAATCCCGGAGAACCGGAAGCCGTCGAACTGTTCGCTAAAGCTGAAGGCATTCTCAACGGCGCGAAACGCCACCTCGGTGATGAACTGTATGACCAGTTCCGCATCACCCTGGACGACATGAAACCGGAATACGTGGGCTAACCAGATCGGGAGAGGAAACTCTCCCGATAAAGGAATGTATATGCGATTGATTAACCGAAGCAGACACTCCCCTCTGGGCCGCCAGGCGTGCGATGCCGCGCTGGCAAAACACGTTGAGCTTTATGGAGCTTACGGGCGACAGAAAACGAAGAGAACTTATACGGTGGTGGTTCAAGGCTCAAAGATCACTGTAGAAGTTGTTAACAGAAAAAGTAGCTATGTGGCCACAGCCATGAGCTGCGCGCGCCGGCTACACCATCTGCCTGGACAATGTAACTAAGGGGTTTTTATGACTAATACATCTCATAAATCAGATGAAATTTTGATAACCGATGACGTTCTGTCCAGATACAAAATATCGCGCAGCACACTCTATTTCTGGAGCACCCCATCCCGGATGCCCTCTTACTTTGCTCAGCCATTCCCGCAGCCTAAAATAAATGGCAGCCCTAAAAGGTGGAGACTTTCAGACTTGCTGGCCTGGGAAGATAACGTGGGGATCAAACCAGAGGCTGACCAACCAGCTTCTCAAGGTGATCCTGCCAAACAGCAAGCCAGTGACGCTGATCATCCAGATAATCATGCAGGTTATAACGTGCCATGACACCTGCCATATGATGGCCAAGCAGTTTTTCCACAACATGTGGCGGCGCACCTAATTCAGAAAGGCGTGTCGCCACTGTTCGCCTGAGGTCATGGAGAGACCAGGGTTTCATGCCTGTTTTAGCTATAATCTGAGCAGAAAACAGAGCGACGTTTGGTTGTAGTGGCGGTCTGTCATCTTCTGGCCCCCTGTAACGTGACAGTGTCACAACGTGTTTTGAAACTGACGTTTCCTTCTCTGTTAACATCATTCTTACTACTGCCTCGGGAAGTGCCCTTCTGACCGATTTCCCGGTTTTATAATCGCTTGACGGAATGGTCCACGTTTGCTCATGGAAATCGAACCACTCCCATCTTGCTGTTCTGATCTCTGTACTCCGACAGCCAGTCATGATGAGAAACTTCATTATCAGCTGTTGTCTGTACTTCAATTCAGGAAGGATGTTCCAAACCGTTTTGATTTCCTCATCACTCAATCTGCGATCTTTTACGGATGCTGTGAGACCTACGTCAGAGCGCCTAAGGCTCTCAATTGGGTTCACATTAATGACCCCTCGATTGGAGCAGAAACGGAACGTACGCTGCATCAGCCCCAGCATCTGACCAGTGACAACTCTTCGCCCCATGCCATCAAAAAGGTTAAGCCAGTGCGCTTTAGTGGTCTGATCAACAATCATGTTCCCCAGCACAGGCGCTATATGGTTATTGAAGTCCCGCCGGTTAACCTTGATTTTCACAAGACCTTCAGGGATGCAGTAATACTTTTCCCAGTAATCGAAAGCCTCTTTAACGGTGAGCGCTTCGACTTTTTTCTGTTTCTCCAGAACTGTTTGCCGTCTCGGATCGAGTCCTTCTGTCAACCAGGCCCTGAACTGCTGTCTACGTTCGCGAGCTTGAGATAAGGAGGTGGTTGGATAATCGCCAATCGTTAGCTGAGCGGCTTTCCCGTTCCATCTGTAGCGGTAAAAGAATGTTATACTGCCGGAAGTAGACAACCGGACATTCAGACCATGAGCGTCCGAAATGACCTCGATCTGGTCTCTCTTTTTGCCAAGAGCTTTTCTTAATTTTGTGTCGGTAAGCAATGTGTACACTCCGGAAGACGATATACACATCAGTGTACACATTTTACTTAAATTGATAACCTTCAAATCAATGCAGAACACACAAAATTAAAGCACTCTATGCTGGCAAAATGTTGTTATTAGCGGGATTTTTGAAAAGACTTAAAGCATGACTAACAAACTTAAAACGGATTCATATGCCCTACGATAGCGTTTATCTGGAAAAGCGTCCGCCCGGCGCGCTGCGCACCGTATGGCGTAAATTCTATGGCGACACCACGGCGATGATCGGCCTGTACGGCTGCGCGGGGCTGCTGCTGCTCTGCGTCTTCGGCGGCTGGTTCGCCCCCTACGGCATCGACCAGCAGTTCCTCGGCTACCAGCTACTGCCGCCATCGTGGTCGCGCTATGGCGAAGTCTCTTTCTTCCTCGGGACCGATGACCTGGGGCGCGATGTGCTCAGCCGGCTGCTGAGCGGCGCGGCGCCGACCGTCGGCGGCGCTTTTGTCGTCACCCTCGGCGCCACGCTGTTTGGCCTGGTGCTGGGCGTCATTGCCGGGTCGACCCACGGCCTGCGCTCGGCGGTGATGAACCATATCCTCGATACCCTGCTCTCCATCCCCTCGCTACTGCTGGCCATCATCGTCGTCGCCTTTGCCGGGCCGCACCTCAGCCATGCGATGTTTGCCGTCTGGCTGGCGCTGCTGCCGCGGATGGTGCGTTCCGTCTACAGCATGGTCCACGATGAGCTGGAGAAAGAGTACATCATCGCCGCCCGCCTCGACGGGGCGTCGACGCTGAATATTCTGTTGTTCGCCATTCTGCCCAATATCGCCTCCGGCCTGGTGACCGAGATCACCCGCGCCCTGTCGATGGCTATTCTGGATATCGCCGCGCTGGGCTTTCTTGACCTCGGCGCTCAGCTGCCTTCGCCGGAATGGGGAGCGATGCTGGGCGATGCGCTGGAGCTTATCTATGTTGCGCCGTGGACCGTGATGCTGCCCGGGGCCGCGATTATGCTCAGCGTACTGCTGGTCAACCTGCTGGGCGACGGTATTCGCCGGGCGATCATTGCCGGGGTAGAATAATGCCGTTACTCGATATTCGTCACTTAACCATCGAATTTAAAACCAACGAAGGCTGGGTGAAAGCCGTCGATCGCGTCAGCCTGACCCTGACCGAAGGCGAAATCCGTGGCCTGGTCGGGGAATCCGGCTCCGGAAAGAGCCTGATCGCCAAAGCTATCTGCGGCGTGACAAAGGACAACTGGCGGGTCACGGCCGACCGCATGCGCTTCGACGACATCGACCTGCTGCGGCTGTCGAACCGCGAGCGCCGAAAGCTGATCGGCCACAACGTGTCAATGATATTCCAGGAGCCGCAGTCGTGCCTCGATCCCTCTGAGCGCATCGGCCAGCAGCTGATCCAGAGTATCCCCGGCTGGACCTACAAAGGGCGCTGGTGGCAGCGGCTGGGCTGGCGCAAGCGTCGGGCCATCGAGCTGTTGCACCGCGTCGGAATTAAAGATCACAAAGACGCCATGCGCAGCTTCCCCTATCAGCTGACCGAAGGCGAGTGCCAGAAGGTGATGATTGCCATCGCCCTGGCCAACCAGCCGCGCCTGCTGATCGCCGATGAACCGACCAACGCCATGGAACCAACGACTCAGGCGCAGATTATCCGCCTGCTGACGCGGCTCAACCAGAACAACAACACCACCATTTTGCTGATCAGCCACGACCTGCAGATGCTCAGCAAATGGGCGGATAAAATCAACGTCATGTACTGCGGGCAGACGGTGGAGAGCGGGCCCAGCGAAGAGCTGATCACCCTGCCGCATCACCCCTACACCCAGGCGTTAATCCGCGCGATCCCGGATTTTGGCAGCGCCATGCCGCATAAAAGCCGCCTCAACACCCTGCCGGGGGCGATCCCGCTGCTGGAGCAGCTGCCCATCGGCTGCCGGCTGGGGCCCCGCTGCCCGTACGCCCAGCGCGAGTGTATTGAAACGCCGCGTCTTACCGGGGTGCGCAATCACCTGTACGCCTGTCATTTCCCGCTGAACATGGAGAAAGAGTGAAATGGTCGAAACATTGCTGGAAGTGCGCCAACTCAGTAAGACCTTTCGCTACCGCACCGGCTGGTTTCACCGCCAGACGGTGGAGGCGGTTAAGCCGCTGAGTTTTACCCTGCGCGAACGGCAGACGCTGGCGATTATCGGCGAGAATGGCTCCGGAAAATCCACCCTCGCGAAGATGCTGGCGGGTATGGTGGAGCCCACCAGCGGCGAGGTGCTGATCGACGACCATCCGTTGACCTTCGGGGATTACTCCTACCGCAGCCAGAAAATTCGCATGATCTTTCAGGATCCGTCGACGTCGCTAAACCCGCGCCAGCGCATCTCGCAGATCCTCGATTTTCCGCTGCGGCTGAATACCGATCTCGACGCCGAAGCGCGACAGAAGCAGATCATCGACACCCTGCGCATGGTCGGCCTGCTGCCGGACCACGTCAGCTACTATCCCCATATGCTGGCCCCGGGTCAGAAGCAGCGTCTTGGCCTCGCCCGGGCGCTGATCCTGCGCCCGAAGGTCATCGTCTGTGATGAGGCGCTGGCCTCGCTGGATATGTCGATGCGCTCCCAGCTCATCAACCTGATGCTGGAGCTGCAGGAGAAACAGGGCATCTCCTACATCTATGTCACCCAGCACCTGGGCATGATGAAGCACATCAGCGATCAGGTGCTGGTGATGCATAACGGGGAAGTGGTTGAGCGCGGCAGCACCGCCGATGTGCTGGCCTCACCGCTGCACGACCTGACCCGACGTCTGATTGCCGGCCATTTCGGTGAGGCTCTCACCGCCGACGCCTGGCGCAAAGACGGCAAATAGCGTCGTCTCATTCACCTCGCCCGCTGACCTCACGCCGGCGCGTGGCCAGCGGTTCGCTTAAGGATGGCCACCGCGCTGGCAATGTCCGGCGCCAGCCAACGATCGTCCTCCCAGCCAGGCACGCTTTCGCGCAGCAGGTCTCGCGCCCGGCGCGTGCCTGCGGCCAGCTTCTGCGGCTCGTGAAAATCGAGCCCCTGGGCAGCGAGTAAATATTCGATGCCGAGGATCTGATAGAGGTTGCCCAGCAGGCGCTGCAGTTTCAGCGCAGCGCTGGTGCCCAGACTTAAATGATCCTCCTGCAACGCCGAGGTAACAAAATTATCCAGCACCGCTGGCTGCGCCAGCTGCTTGTTTTCCGCGCACAACGACGCGGCGACGTACTGGGCAATCATCATCCCTGAATTCACGCCCGGTCGGGCGACCAGGAACGCCGGCAGCCCGCTCACCAGAGGATTCACCAGCCGGTCAAGGCGTCGTTCAGCGATAGCGCCCAGCTCTGCCATGGCAATGGCCAGCAAATCGCAGGCCATTGCCACTGATTCGCCGTGCGGATGCGCCTGGGAGACCACCCGCCACTGCTCAACGGTCCCCAGGATCAGCGGATTATCGGTACAGGCGTTGAGTTCGATATTTATCTGCGTCTGCGCGTGGCTAAACTGATCGCGGCAAGCGCCATGCACCTGAGGCATCGAGCGAAGGCTTAGCGCATCCTGGGTGCGAAGTCCTTGACTTTCGGCCAGCAGAGGGCTGTCCGCCAGCAGCTCACGCAGCCGCTGGCCGCTGGTCTGGATACCGGGGCTGGCTTTCAGCGCCAGGATCTCGGCATCGAATGCCACAAGCTGGCCGCGCAGCGCTTCAAAGCTCATCGCGCCGGTTACATCGGCCCAGTCCATTAAGCGCTCGGCGTCGTCTAACGCCAGACAGGCCAGACCGGTCATGCACGGCGTACCGTTGACCAGACTCAGCCCCTCTTTCGCTCCCGGCGCGATGGGCTGCAGATTCAGCTGCGACAGGACCTCTGCCGCAGGCCACGTTCGCCCCTGCCACAGCACATCGCCAACCCCCATCAGGGCCAGGCCAATATGCGCCATATGCGTTAAATAGCCAACTGACCCCTGGGAGGGCACCTGAGGGGTGACGCCATGCTGCAAAAACGCCAACAGCTGCTGCACTATCCCGGCGGAGATCCCGGATTTACCGTGGCTGAAATTGGCCACCGCGGCGCACATAATTGCCCGGGTTGGGGCGACCGCCAGCAACGGTCCCACCCCGCAGGCATGGCTGAGCAACGTATTGCGCGACAGCTGGTGCAGCTGTGCTTCCGGCAGCGTAATATTGCACAGCGCCCCCAGCCCGGTATTGATCCCATAGGCTACCTGGCCGGCTTTAACGATATGCTGGACGATCGCCCGTCCTTGCGCGATACGCGCCCAGGCGCTGTCGCTGAGGCTCAAGGTCGCCTCGCCCCGGGCGACGCAAGCCACCTCCTGCCAGCGTATCGGCGCATCGCCCCACTGGATCATTTTCATACGACCTGTCCTGGCTGTTGATGGCTGGAGATAAATTGCTTAAAGCGCGCGGATCCCTGGCTGCCAAACAGCGCCTCAGGCGCGCCGTCGCAGTCAATCGTCCCCTGGTGCATAAAGACCACCCGGTTGGAGACATGGCGGGCGAATCCCAGCTCGTGGGTGACCACCAGCATCGTCCGTCCCTCCTCCGCCAGGCTGCGCATCACCTTTAGCACCTCGCCGACCAGTTCAGGATCCAGCGCTGAGGTGGGTTCATCAAAGAGCATGACGTCCGGCTCCATCGCCAGCGCGCGGGCTATCGCCACGCGCTGCTGCTGGCCGCCGGAGAGCTGCGCCGGATAAAAATCCTTTCGGTTCAACATCCCCACCCGCTCCAGCAGCTGCTCGGCCTGTTCAATGCAGGTCCGTTTATCGCGTTTGAGCACATAATGCGGCCCCTCAATGACATTCTGCAGGACCGTCATATGCGACCACAGGTTAAAACTTTGGAAGACCATCCCCAGCCGCGAGCGCAGGCGCTCTATCTGCCGGGGATTCGCCGCCAGCCGATGCCCGCGAGCGTGGTGTTTCATTTCAATCGTCTCCCCGCCGACGCTGACCACTCCGGTATCGGGCGTTTCCAGCAGGTTAATGCAGCGCAGCAGCGTACTTTTACCGGAGCCGCTGGCGCCAAGGATCGAAATAACATCGCCCTGCTGCGCCTGGATGGTGATCCCCTTCAGGACATCCAGGGAGCCAAAGGACTTATGAATATCGCTGACCGATAAGGTCACCGGACGTGAATCGAGCATCTTACTCTCCTTTGGTTATCGGCTTGAGCGACACGGTCGCCGGATTTGGCCTGGTATGCGGGGTTAAACGCCGTTCAAGCAGGGCGTATAATTGCACAATGATGAAATTGAGCAGCAGGTAGATGGCCGCCGCGCAGAGAAATACCTCCATCGTCCGGTAGGTACGCTGAATAATCTGTTGGGCCACCCCCGTGACGTCCCAGACGGTCACCAGGCTTGCCAGCGCCGTCGACTTGACCAACAAAATGGCCTCCGTGGAGTAGGCTGGTAGCGCATAGCGCAGCATCACCGGGGCAATGATCCGCCGCAGCAGCAGCCAGCGCGACATACCGCAAGCCTGGCCGGCTTCAATCTGACCCGGCGGTATCGCCAGCAACCCGCCGCGCAGAATTTCCGCGGTATAGGCCGCCGTACAGAGCGCCAGCGCCAGAACGGCGCAGATGAAGGGTTCGCGCAGCAGCGGCCACAGGAAACTGTGGCGGATCACCCCAAACTGACCCAGCCCGTAATAAATGAGAAACAACTGGATCAGCAATGGCGAGCCGCGAAAGATCAGGATATAGCCTTTGGCGAAGCCGCTTGCCAGCGGCCAGCGGCTCATTCGCAGCGCCAGAACGCCAAGGGCCAGCACGCCGCCAAGCATAAAAGAGCAGATAAAGAGCCCCAGCGTCACCGGCAGCGCCGCGCCGAGCTTCAACAACGTCTCACCGAGGAAGGCAAAATCGATAATCATACGGGCTCCTTACGCCTGCGCGGCGCTGCGACGCAGCCAGGCGCGGTTCAGATGGCTCTCCGCCCGGGTAAACGCGCGGTTAGAGAGCAGCGTCAGGATCAAATAGCAACCGCCGCCGATGAGATAGAACAGGAAATAATCGCGGGTAGAGCCAGCGGCAATCTGGCTGGCGCGCATCAATTCAACCATCCCGGTCACTGATACCAGCGCCGAATCTTTGAGGCTCATCTGCCAGACGTTGGACAACCCCGGCAGCGAATAACGGACAATCTGCGGCAGCAGGATGCGCTGCAGGATCCGCCAGCGCGGCATGCCAATGGCGGTAGCTGCCTCCACTTCACCGGGCATCAACGCCAGGCGAGCAGCACGGTAGACTTCCGCCTGATACGAGGAGGAGATCAAACCAATCGCCAGGGCGCCAATCAGAAATGGCGGCACCTCAATAAAGCCGTCTGCGCCAAACAGGCGACCCAGCCATGAAATCATCCCTGAGCCGCCAAAATAGAACAGATAGATCACCAGTAATTCAGGGATACCGCGGAATACCACCGACCAGGCGGCGCCGAACCAGCGCGCTGGCGCGTGCCGGGACAATTTTGCGGCGGCGATGACGCCGCCCACGCCCGCACCGACGGCCAGCGCTGCAAGCGACAGCAGCAACGTGGTCAGCGTTGCGCTGAGGATCAGCGTCCCCCACCCGTTTTCACCCAAACTCAGAAGATTTAACATGGTTGCCTCGCTCAGGGAGTCACGTCGCTTTTAAACCATTTCTCACTCAGTTTTTTTACCGTCCCATCGGCCAGCGCCGCCTGAATGGCGCTATCCAGTTTCGCTTTGAGATCGGTATCGGTAAGGCGCACACCCATCGCCTCACCGCCTCCCCAGATTGGGCCGCTCATCAGCGGACCGCTCAATGCCAGATTGCTATTCTCCGGACGCGACAGGGTGGTGTTGGCAAAGGTAATATCATCAAACACCGCATCGATGCGCTCAGCCTGCAGGTCGAGGATCGCATCCGCTGAGTTGTTATATTCCCGGACGTCAGCGATATCCTTGAAATACTTATCAATAAACGGGGTGTAGACGGTGCCGGAAGCGATGCCGATGGTTTTCCCTTTCAACGCCGCGCGCAGAGGCGCAATCGCCGCCTGAATCTCTTTCTCATCATCATGAAGTTTGACCGCCGGGGACGGCGGTAGCAGCGACCCTTTTACCGCAATGAAAGAGGCCGGCGTGGCAGCGTATGCCTGGGTAAACGCCACGACCTTCGAACGCTCTGGGGTGACGACGATAGCATCCATGATCACGTCATATTTTCCGGCGTTAAGTCCGGCAATCATGCCATCCCAGTTCTGCACCACCAGTTTGCATTCGATCTGCATTCGCTGGCATAAATTCGCCATTAGCTCGGGCTCGAAGCCGCTGAGTTTCCCTCCGGGAAGCGTCAGATTCCAGGGCTCATAGCCGCCTTCCGTAGCGATGGTGATCGATTTCCACTCTTTAGCGTATGTTGAGCCACCAGACAGCAGTAGCCCCGAAAACAGGGTGACCAGGCAGGCCTGGCGGAAAGTAATACGCTGTTGCATTTTCATTCTCCCGATCGCGTTTTGTCATGATGGCTCTGGTCACGGCGATAAGATAATTCGCAGATGACTGCTCATGTATATACAAGCATTGACAAACCCGCACACGCGCTCAATGATGGATTTGTGAGCCCTGTTGTAAATAATTTGTAAGCACATTGAGACAAGCGTGTAACAAATACTATCCACTCCAGACTTCCGCCGAGCAAACTATGATCACGTATTTTGATTACGCTACTTTACCCGTCACGCCGTGGAAGAACGGTGCCGGCGCCACGCGCGAAATTATCGCCGTTCCTTCCGTAGATGCCCCTTTTCTCTGGCGCGCGAGCATTGCCACCCTGCAGGCCGATGGCCCTTTCTCCCCCTTCCCCGGGGTCGACCGGACGATCGTCTTGCTGGCGGGGCGACCGCTACGGCTGCGCGGGGAGGAGATCGACCATCCGCTGGCGCTCTGGCAGCCGTGGGCATTCCCCGGCGAATGGGAGCTGTCCAGCGTCGGGATCGTTGAGCCTGGACTGGACTTCAATGTCATGACCCAGCGGGGTCGAGCCTCAGCGAAGGTTGAAGTGGTGAGCGACCGGCAGCGAGCGGCCACCGAAGGCGTCGCTTATGTGCTGCAGGGGGAGTGGGATCTGGCCGGGCGGCGCTGCGCCGCCGGCAGCGGTCTCTGCTGGCGCGGCAACGCCCCGGGCGAGCTGCGGCCTCTCGGCGCCGATGGGCGCCTCCTGCTGGCGTCGATTGCGCTCAAATAATCAGCTGAGAAAAGGGTATACTTGAGCCATCACGATCGGCTTTTGCCCCGCGCGGCGCGGGCCGGCTGAAAAATATCGTGACACAAGGGGTCGTCAGTGGGATATAATTCCTGGCTAAATTTGAGTTATTTTGAAATAACAATGTTAACGTTATGATTGTTAAAGTAAAAATAAGCAATAACGATAAGGATTAAAGCTATGGGTTTTCTTTCCGGTAAGCGCATTTTGATCACTGGCGTCGCCAGCAAACTGTCCATCGCCTACGGTATTGCGCAGGCAATGCACCGCGAAGGCGCGGAACTGGCATTCACCTATCAGAATGAAAAACTGAAAGGTCGCGTTGAAGAGTTTGCTGCCGCGCTGGGTTCTGACATTGTGCTGCCGTGCGACGTTGCTGAAGACGAGAGCATCACCGCGCTGTTCACCGAGCTGGAAAAAGTCTGGCCAAAATTCGATGGTTTCGTCCACTCTATCGGTTATGCCCCGGCTGACCAGTTAGACGGCGACTACGTCAACGCGGTCACCCGCGAAGGTTTCAAAATCGCGCACGACATCAGCGCCTACAGCTTCGTGGCGATGGCCAAAGCCTGCCGCACAATGCTGAACCCGGGCTCTGCTCTGCTGACGCTCTCCTACCTGGGCGCCGAGCGCGCGATCCCGAACTACAACGTCATGGGTCTGGCGAAAGCCTCTCTGGAAGCTAACGTGCGCTATATGGCGAACGCGATGGGTCCGGAAGGCGTTCGCGTCAACGCTATCTCCGCCGGTCCGATCCGTACCCTGGCCGCGTCCGGTATCAAAGATTTCCGTAAAATGCTGGCGCACTGCGAAGCGGTCACCCCGATCCGTCGCACCGTCACCATTGAAGACGTGGGTAACAGCGCAGCCTTCCTGTGCTCCAACCTGTCTGCGGGTATCTCCGGTGAAGTCGTTCACGTTGATGGCGGGTTCAGCATCGCCGCCATGAACGAGCTGGAACTGAAATAAGTTCCTTACCCTCCTCGCCCCGGTGAGGAGGGCTCTCCCTTCCCAGGCCTTGTGCACCCCCTGTTATTCCAATCGGCTATTTGTTAGCACGTATCAATATTTTCTCCTGCTTCCGGGTTACGCCAGGATAGTTCTGCATAAACGATCCGCGGAACGGCGGTTCGCCACATACCGAACAAGGAAAGCCCATGGAGCCACGCCGCGTGAATGGCAAAAACCACTGGTATCACGAAACCCAGTCAACAATCTGCCCGGTGGATGTCCTGCCGCTCGTCCCTGAAGCCGCCCATGTTGAAGACCGCTTTTTGCTGGACCTGACGCTGCCGGACGCCTGGCTACACGCCCACGCAGGCTGGCTACGCCCCGCGCGCCAGCTGGCCGAGCGGCTGTTTCCCGACCAGGTGGCGGTGAGCCGCCTGCAAACCTTTACCGCCTACGATCGCCTGAGCACTGCGCTCACCGTCGCCCAGGTCTACGGCGTCCAGCGGCTGTGTAACCACTATGCCGCCCGCCTGGCGCCCCTGCCGGGGCCCGACTCTTCGCGCGAGAGCAACCGTCGTCTGGCGCAGATCACCCAATACGCTCGTCAGCTCGCCGGTTCACCCTCCGTCATTAACGCCCTTTCCCGCAGCCAGCTGGACGAAGTGGGCCTGACCAGTCGGGATATTATCCTGATCAACCAGATTATCGGTTTCGTCGGCTTCCAGGCGCGGGCGATTGCCGTGCTGCAGGCGGCCCAGGGCTTCCCGGTGCGCTGGATCCCCGGTATGCCGCAGCAAGAGGAGGCGCCCGCCGACCTGTTCGTCAACCCACCAGGAGAGTGGGTAACCGACATTGAGGATCCCGATCTGCAGTATGCCGATGACGAGCGCCAGCGGCGTATCGCCAGCTGGCAGTCACTGCCCGGCCTGGGCCCGCTGGCTCCGTTGCTGGCCTGCGACCCGCAGCTGATGGCGCCTCTGGAGACGCTGTTACGCCAGCTCAGCGGCAACGGTACCTTTGGCCCGCAGGTCGCCTTACTCACCGCGCGCACCAATGGCAGCGCCACCTGTTTTGACGCCTGGCTCTCCCACTGGCACGGTGAAGAAGCGTTCGGCAGCCATTTGCGCGAGGGCGATCAGGCTCTCCATCGCTGGCTTGGGCAGCATCCGCGGTCGCGCGCGCTCGTTACCGCGGTACAGTTGTTAACCCGCTCCCCGGACCGGTTTAGCGCCGCCCAGTTAACACCCCTCGGCGAATATGGACTCTCAGCGGAACAGGCGATCGATCTGTTAACCTGGAGCGGACTATGCGGCTGGATGAATCGTCTGAAAATCGCCCTCGGCTATGTGCGTCAGCAGACGTAAATTGCTGAAACAGCGCTTGCTGCGACAGGCATAATCGCGTAAAAATGTCAGCCGCTCTTTTAGCCACGAAAATACCTAATTATGTTTCAGGATAACCCGCTGCTAGCGCAGCTTAAACAGCAACTGCATTCCCAGACGCCGCGTGCGGAAGGGGTCGTTAAGGGCACGGAAAAGGGCTTTGGCTTCCTCGAAGTGGACGCTCAGAAGAGCTACTTCATTCCGCCGCCGCAGATGAAAAAAGTGATGCATGGCGACCGTATCGTTGCGGTGATCCATTCTGAAAAAGAACGCGAAAGCGCCGAACCGGAATCGCTGGTTGAGCCCTTCCTGACCCGTTTCGTCGGTAAAGTCCAGAAGAAAGACGATCGCCTCGCTATCGTTCCTGACCATCCGCTGCTGAAAGACGCCATTCCCTGCCGCGCCGCCCGTGGCGTTGAGCATGATTTCAAACAGGGTGACTGGGCCGTCGCAGAAATGCGCCGTCATCCATTAAAAGGCGACCGCGGATTTTACGCGGAGCTGACCCAGTTCATTACCTTCAGCGACGATCACTTCGTCCCGTGGTGGGTGACGCTGGCGCGCCATAATCTTGAGAAAGAGGCACCGGACGGCGTCGCCACCGAGATGCTTGACGAAGGGCTGACTCGCCGCGATTTGACCGCCCTCGACTTCGTCACCATTGACAGCGCCAGTACCGAAGATATGGACGATGCGCTGTATGTCGAATCTGGCGCCGACGGCAAACTGTTGCTGACGGTGGCGATCGCTGACCCGACCGCGTGGATTGCCGAAGGCAGCAAGCTGGATAACGCCGCAAAAGTACGCGCCTTTACCAACTATCTGCCGGGCTTCAACATCCCGATGCTGCCGCGCGAACTGTCAGACGACCTGTGTTCCCTGCGTGCCAATGAAGTGCGCCCGGTGCTGGCCTGCCGGATGACTCTGGCGGCCGATGGCACCATCGAAGACAATATCGAGTTCTTTGCCGCTACCATCGAATCAAAAGCCAAACTGGCCTATGACGATGTCTCTGACTGGCTGGAAGGCCGCGGCAGCTGGCAGCCGGGCAGCGAGGCGATCGCGCAGCAAATTACGCTGCTGAAGGACGTGTGTCAGCGCCGCAGCGAATGGCGTCAGACCCACGCGCTGGTGTTTAAAGACCGCCCGGATTACCGTTTCGTCCTCGGCGAAAAAGGCGAAGTGCTGGACATCGTCGCGGAGCCGCGTCGTATTGCCAACCGTATTGTCGAAGAGTCGATGATCGCCGCCAACATCTGTGCCGCCCGCGTGCTGCGCGACAAGCTTGGCTTCGGCGTTTATAACGTCCACACCGGCTTCGACCCGGCGAATACCGAACAGCTGGCGGCCCTGCTGAAGACCCACGACGTACACGTTGATCCGACGGAAGTGCTCACCCTGGAAGGTTTCTGCAAGCTGCGCCGCGAACTGGACGCTCAGCCGACCGGTTTCCTCGACAGCCGCATACGTCGTTTCCAGTCGTTTGCTGAAATCAGCACCGAGCCGGGCCCCCACTTTGGTCTTGGTCTTGAGGCCTACGCCACCTGGACCTCGCCGATCCGTAAGTATGGCGACATGATCAACCACCGTCTGCTGAAGGCCATCATCAAAGGCGAAACCATTGCGCGCCCACAGGATGAAGCCACCGTGCAGATGGCGGAGCGCCGTCGTCTCAACCGCATGGCCGAACGCGATGTCGCCGACTGGCTGTATGCCCGTTTCCTCAACGATAAAGCCGGTACCGACACCCGCTTTGCGGCGGAGATCATCGACATCAGCCGCGGTGGTATGCGCGTACGTCTGGTGGACAATGGCGCGGTCGCCTTTATTCCGGCCCCGTTCCTCCACGCCGTGCGCGACGAACTGGTCTGCAGCCAGGAAAACGGCACCGTGCAGATCAAGGGAGAAGTGGTCTACAAAGTGACCGATGTTATCGATGTCACTATCGCTGAAGTCCGCATGGAAACGCGTAGCATCATTGCTCGTCCGGCAGCCTGACGTCTCTTCACAGCGGTTCCTTCGGGAACCGCTCCTTCTTTCCTCCCTGTCCCGTCATTTCCGTCGCAACGATTAAGGTTGTGCGTTTTTTTCGCTTCTCTTTTTCACCCATTTTTAGCATCATTGATTTCATTCGTTTTTGTTACCAGGATAATGCCATGTCAGATGTGAATGCCCACCTGCTCGCCCAACGTATCGATACCGTGCTGGATATTCTGGTTGCCGGTGATTACCACTCTGCGATCCATAATCTGGAAATCCTCAAAGCGGAACTGCTGGCGCTGGCGGCAGACGACGCCGAGCAAAACAAACCACCCAAAGCGCCCTGGGAAATCTGATTATCGCCCACATGCCGCAACCGGCGATGCTGACCGGTTGCTCGCCGTATAGCCCCCTAACAGTGATGTTGCTATGAACGCCCGACAACAAAGTATTTTGCAAGTGGTCATCGATAAAGGCCGCATGAGCGTCGCCGATCTGGCGAAGATGACCGGTGTCTCAGAGGTCACCATCCGTCAGGATCTAAACCTGCTGGAGAAGCAGAGCTATCTGCGCCGCACCCATGGCTACGCCGTCCCATTGGACAGTGAAGATGTCGAAACCCGCATGATGACCCATTTCGCCATTAAGCGTGAACTGGCCAGCCGCGCCGCGGCGCTGGTGAATGCCGGCGAAACGGTATTTATCGAAAACGGCAGCAGCAACGCCCTGCTGGCGCGCACCCTGGCTGAACGCGGCGATATCACCATCATCACCGTCAGCAGCTATATCGCCCATCTGCTGAAAGAGACGCCGGGAGAGGTGATCCTGCTGGGCGGGATTTACCAGAAACGCAGTGAAAGTATGGTTGGCCCACTGACCCGCCAGTTCATTCAACAGGTGCATTTCAGTAAGGCCTTCATCGGGATCGATGGCTGGCAGGCGGAAACCGGCTTTACCGGCCGCGATATGATGCGTGCGGACGTGGTTAACGCCGTTCTGGAGAAGCACTGCGAAGCGATTATCCTCAGCGACAGCTCAAAATTCAGCGCGGTGCACCCCTATCCGCTTGGCCCAGCCGGCCGCTTTAATCGCGTTATCACCGACGATCGTCTGCCGAACGACTGCCGTGAGCAGTTGTTGCGCAGCGGCCTGACCGTCGATATTGTGCCGTACATCTGATATTCCACCCGCCCCGTGCCCTGCCACCGCGCCGAACGGGGCGAAATTACGCTCTGAGAGTATTCCGAGCCGGTAATTAAGATTTTTTACCTGACGATAAATTTAAAAAAAAGTAGAATTATTATTAGCGATATAACAGGAAGTGACTATCACCTGCGTGATTTTCGTGATACCTGCGCACCCTAACTTCATGGAATTGCCCTAAAGCTGCTTTCTCAGGCTATGCTTAAAGGAGCGCCGTAATCCATGAATAGATTATTCAGGAGAAAAAAATGATGACTTCAACGAGCAAAAAAATGGCTGCTGTTGTTCTGGCTGTCACTGTAGCAATGTCTCTGAGCGCTTGCTCTAACATGTCTAAACGCGATCGTAACACTGCAATCGGTGCAGGCGCCGGCGCCATCGGCGGTGCGGTGTTAACTGACGGTAGCGCACTCGGTACCCTGGGTGGCGCAGCAGTCGGTGGTATTATTGGTCACCAGGTCGGCAAATAATATAATTACCTGACGAAATAAAAGAATAATTCATACGAATTGACTTACGCACGTTAAATCATTCAAGGCCGCGGCATTCACCGCGGCCTTGTTATTTCACCTGGCCATTAATTAGGGTTGAAAAAACGATTAGCCGCCAGCTAACTTCACTTTCATCCCTTTCGCCTCTAGCAGCGCCTTAAGTAAATCCCGTTTGTCGCCCTGGATCTCAATCACACCCTCTTTCACCGCGCCGCCGCAGCCGCATTTCTTCTTCAACTCTGCCGCCAGGGCAGTGAGTGCCGCATCGTCGGCATCAATCCCGCTAATCAGACAGACGCCCTTGCCCTTGCGGCCGCTGGTCTGGCGCTGGATCCGCACTATGCCGTCGCCTTTCGGGCGCACCGGCGCCGGTTTCGCCTCGTCGATACGCCCGGTTTCGGTGGAGTAGACCAGGCGGCTGTTGGAATCGCTCATTATGCCCCCTTGCGCAGAGAATCGTTGATCGCCCGCAGCGTCGCGGCAGGATCGGTCGACTGGGTAACCGGGCGGCCAATGACCATATAGTCCACCCCTGACGCCTGAGCCTGCTCAGGCGTCATAATCCGCCGCTGATCGCCAGCGTCGCTGCCCTGCGGACGGATACCCGGGGTGACCAGCTTAAACGCCTGTCCCAGCTCATGCTTAAAGCGTACCGCCTCCTGAGCTGAACACACCACCCCGTCGAGGCCGCAGCGTTGGGTCAGCGCCGCCAGCTTCGCCGCGTAATCAGCCGGAGATAAGGTAATGCCCAGATCCTGCAGATCGCTGGACTCCATGCTGGTAAGGACGGTGACGGCGATGAGCAGCGGCGCGTCTTGACCAAAAGGCAGCAGCGCTTCGCGTGCCGCGGTCATCATCCGCGCGCCGCCGGAGGCATGGACATTCACCATCCATACGCCAAGCTCGGCCGCCGCCGCCACCGCGCGGGCGGTGGTGTTGGGAATATCGTGAAACTTAAGGTCCAGGAACACCTCAAACCCACGCTGATGCAGATCGCGGACAAACTGCGGTCCCAGCAGGGTGAACATCTCTTTGCCCACCTTCAGGCGGCAGTCGCGCGGGTCGATGCGGTCGACAAATGCCAGCGCTTTATCGCGATTATCATAGTCAAGCGCAACCACAACGGGAGAGGAAGTGACAGCGCGGGAAGATGGGATAGCTGTTGACGTCATGACCAGACCTTAGTGTTGATGGGCGCCAGAGGGCGCAAAAAAGGTAAACGGGCAGCATTCTACCTGTGAAGCTAACAAAATAACAGGCTGCTGTTTTGCCCTGCGCGGACGACGGCGATGCCGGGGCTGCAGGCGGCGACGGGAAAGAAATGATAAGTATGTTGTAACTAAAGAGTCTGTTTTTTTGACCTTACTGGCCGTCGAGGCCGCGAATAGGTTTGATGGTCGCCCAGGAGCGGCAGGACGGACAATGCCAGTAGAGAGTATGAGCGGTAAAGCCGCATTTCTGGCAACGGTAGCGCGGTTTGCTACGCACCTGTTCGCCGACCATGTTTCGCAGCACCCCAAGACTTTCTTTCGCCCGTCCTTCTTCCGCTTCATTGAGATGGTAGTCCATCAGCTTATGGAAGACGCGCATGGTCGGGTGGCGTTCCAGCTGCCGGGTGACGTAGTTTTGCGCCGCTTCGACCCCTTCCCGCTGCTCAAGGATCTGCGCCAGCATCAGTTCGGCGGTCGCCCCGGCGTTCTCCTCCACGCAGCGGCGCAGGAAAACTTCCCATTCATCGGCTTTGCCGAGCTGCTGATAGCAGGTCTGCAGCATCTCCAGCGTCTCACCCACCAGCTCTTTATCCTGATCGATAACCCGCTCGAGGCTTTCCACCGCTTTGGCGTAGTCGCCCTTCTCCATCCACACCCGACCCATCATGATCGACACCCGGGCGCTGTTGCGGTCCGCGGCGGCGCCTTTCTTCAACAGCGCCATCGCCTTATCCAGATCGTTGGCCGCCATCTGCTGCAGGGCCAGTTCGCACCAGAAGTTGGCGATTTCGCCACGATGCTTCTCTTTGCCCAGCTTCACCAGCCGCTCAGCCACCTCGATAGCCGACTGCCAGTCGCTGGTCGCCTGGTAGATCTGCAACAGTTGCTGCAGCGCGCCGAGGCGAAAATCAGTCTCATCCACCAGCTGTTTGAACATGTCTTCCGCACGGTCATACAGCCCGGCGGCCATATAGTCGCGCCCCAGCTGCTGGACGGCCAACAGGCGCTGATCGTAGGTTAACGATGCGCTTTCCATCAGACTCTGGTGGATACGGATCGCGCGGTCGACCTCACCGCGCGAGCGGAACAGGTTGCCGAGCGTCAGGTGGGCCTCAACGGTACCGGTATCCTCTTTCAGCATATCAAGGAACAGATCGACGGCTTTATCCTGCTGGTTGCTAAGCAGGAAGTTCACCCCCGCCACGTAATCCCGTGACAGGCGGCTCGCGTCGTCCTGTTTGGACTGTTGTGCACTTCTGCGCCCCATGTACCAGCCGTAGGCGGCGGCAACGGGTAAAAGCAGAAACAACAACTCCAGCATAAGAGGTTATTCCTTCACCGCAGGCACGCCTGCGTCGACAGCCGCCGGGCTGACAGGGGCAATCTGGTGCTCAAGGCGCTTAATTTTCCGCTCCGCGCGCGCCAGCGAGACGCGCACCCGCAGCCAGAACAGGCCGCAGATCAGCCAGCCGATGGCAAAGCCTGCGGCAAACAGCACCGCCAGTAGCGTCGAAATGCGGAATTCACCCTGAGCGAGCAAATAGTTGAAAGTGACCTGTTGGTCATTCTGCGCCCCCAGCGTCACTGAAATGACGAAGATTGCTAATACCAGTAAGAAAATGAGTAAATATTTCACATGACTTCCCGTTCTGTGGGTTGCGCGAAAAAAGCCCGCTTTCAGCCCTATAAAGTATCATTTTCGCCGCAGCGGTGGAACGAAAAAGCACGGCAACTCTACAGGATATGCGGTCGGATGCCGCTAAAATCAACATTATTCCGCTTCAGGCATCCTTTTTTTAATATCCTGCGCCTCTTCCCCCGGCGGCGAGAGCGGCCCGCAAAGACGCTGCGTCAGCCAGCAGGCCACCGTGACCAGCACCCAGGAAATCAGCGTGGCGACAATAAGATCCAGCGGCCAGTGCATGCCGAGCGCCAGGCGACTGCCCATCACCGCCGTCGCCCACGCCAGCAGTACCGCGATCGTGCCCCAGCGCCGACGCGGCCACAACAGCCCGGCAGCGAGCAGCGCCCAGCTGGCGGCGAACATCGTATGGCCTGACGGGAATGCAAACCCGGTCTCTTTCTGCCAGTGTTTGCGTAAAAACGGCGGGATGTCCTGCGCCTGCGCCAGCTGCTCATGCACCAGTTTAGCGCGTTCTTTGCGCTTTAACGCGTAGAATTGCGTCACCGGCACCTGCCTTGTGTTTTCCAGCCAGATGACAAACGGTCTCGGCTCCTGAACCCGCGCCTTGACCCAGGATTTGGCCCCCTGTCCCACCAGGATGGCGGCGGCAAGAATGAGGAACAGGATCAGCGCCGCGCGCAGGCGAAAGCGCAGGCACCAGAGAAACCAGGCGCACAGCACAACATGGGTGATGATTCCCCACGGCTGGGTCACCGTTTCCGTCACCCACCAGAGGCTTTTCAGCCATGCCACCGGTAGTCCTGGCTGCCACAGCCAACCAGACAGCCAGACCGTGAGGGGCATGACCAGCAGCAGCGCCGCCGCAAGAGCGGTTCGTCGGGCAATCAACAGCATTTTCTCTCCTTCTCCTTTTAGATGAACATCATAGCGGAAAGTAGATCGTTTGTGCGCTTTCCGCGCGGCTAACCGTTCGCGATTAGGAGAACGTCCCGGCGTTGTGGCAAAATAGCGGTAAACAGAAAGCACATTCAGGTGCTGACAGAATCTGGAGAATCACATGCAGCTTAAACGTGTGGCAGAAGCCAAACTGCCAACCCCCTGGGGCGATTTCCTGATGGTGGGTTTTGAAGAACTGGCAACCGGACAGGATCATGTCGCGCTGGTGTACGGCGATATCTCAGGGCAGGCGCCGGTGCTCGCCCGCGTTCATTCAGAGTGTCTGACGGGCGATGCCCTGTTTAGCCTGCGCTGTGATTGCGGCTTTCAGCTGGAGGCGGCCCTGTCGCATATCGCCGAAGAAGGCCGGGGGATCCTGCTCTATCATCGTCAGGAAGGTCGCAACATTGGTTTATTGAATAAGATCCGCGCCTACGCGCTGCAGGATCAGGGGTATGACACTGTCGAAGCGAACCATCAGCTTGGCTTCGCCGCCGATGAGCGCGACTTCACCCTGTGTGCCGATATGTTCAAACTGCTCAACGTAGAGCAGGTGCGACTGTTAACCAATAACCCGAAAAAAGTGGAAATCCTCAGCGAAGCCGGGATTAACATTGTGGAGCGCGTGCCGCTGATCGTCGGACGCAACCCGAAAAACGCCCACTATCTCGACACCAAAGCCGCCAAGATGGGCCACCTGCTCAACAGCAAGCCGGCGGAATAATACCGGCGACAGAGTAAAGAGAGGGCCAGCGATGCTGGCCCTTCGTTTTACAGCATATTGCGGATGACGTAGTGCAAGATGCCGTCGTTGCGGTAGTAGGTGAGCTCGGTCGCCGTGTCGATACGGCACCGGCAGGCGATCACCTCCTGCGAGCCGTCAGCGCGGGTGAGGGTCACCGGCACCGTGGCGCCAGGCTGTAGCGACTGCAGATTACTGACATCAATCCGCTCTTCACCGGTCAACTGTAGCGTTTTACGGGTGACGCCCTGCGGGAACTCCAGCGGCAGAATACCCATCCCGATCAGGTTGGAGCGGTGAATACGTTCGAAGGACTCGGCGATCACTACCCGGATCCCCAGCAGGCGCGGCCCCTTCGCCGCCCAGTCGCGGCTGGAACCCGAGCCATACTCCTTACCGGCAATCACCGCCAGCGGTATCCCCTCGGCTTTATACAGCATCGCCGCATCGTATATCGCCACCGGTTCGCGGTCCGGCAGATGGCGGGTCATCCCCCCTTCCACCCCCGGCACCATTTCGTTGCGGATGCGGATATTGGCGAAGGTGCCGCGCATCATCACCTCATGGTTACCGCGACGGGAGCCGTAGGAGTTAAAGTCGCGCCGGGCAACCCCATGCTCCTGCAGATAGCGGCCTGCCGGACTATCGGCTTTGATGCTTCCTGCCGGCGAAATGTGGTCAGTGGTCACTGAATCGCCCAGCATGGCGAGGATCCGCGCGCCGTGAATATCCTCCACCGGCAGCGGCTCGACGCCCATCTCGTCAAAGAACGGCGACAGGCGAATGTAGGTCGAATCTTCCTGCCAGTCGTAGGTATCTGACGCCTCCACCTTGATCGCCTTCCACTCCTCAGTGCCGGAAAACACTTCCGCGTACTCTTTGCGGAACATCTCCGTGGAGACCTGTTCCACCGCCCGGGCAATCTCCTCCCCGCTCGGCCAGATATCTTTCAGATAGACCGGCTCGCCGTCGCGGCCCTGCCCCAGCGGCTCGCGGGTGAGATCGATGTTCATGTTCCCCGCCAGCGCGTAAGCGACCACCAGCGGCGGTGAGGCCAGCCAGTTGGTTTTCACCAGCGGGTGGATACGCCCTTCGAAGTTACGGTTACCGGAGAGCACCGCCCCGACGGTGAGGTCGCCTTTTTTGATTGCTTCTTCAATCGGTTCCGGCAGCGGACCGGAGTTACCGATACAGGTGGTACAGCCATACCCCACCAGATTGAAGCCGAGCTGGTCGAGGTAAGGCGTCAGGCCGGCATGGGCCAGATAATCCGACACCACTTTCGAGCCTGGGGCCAGGGAAGCTTTCACCCACGGCTGCGGCTGCAGGCCGCGTTCGACGGCTTTTTTCGCCAGCAGGCCAGCGGCCATCAGCACGCTGGGGTTGGAGGTGTTGGTACAGGAGGTGATCGCCGCAATGGCCACCGCGCCATCCGGCAGCGAATAGTGATGCCCGTTCAGCGTATACGCCACCGGCTGGCGCTGACGCTGAAGGTGGTTAACCTCCAGTTCGCCGCTGGCGGCAAAGGCTTTCGGCACATCGCCGAGCGCCACGCGATCCTGCGGCCGCTTCGGCCCGGCGAGGCTCGCTTCAACGCTGCCCATATCCAGCGCCAGGGTACTGGTAAAGACCGGCTCATCGCCCGGGTAGCGCCACATGCCCTGCGCTTTGGCATAGGCTTCCACCAGCGCTACCTGTTCTTCGCTACGTCCGCTGAGACGCATATAGCTGAGCGTCACGTCATCGATCGGGAAGAAACCGCAGGTGGCGCCATACTCTGGCGCCATATTGGCGATGGTGGCGCGATCGGCCAGGGGCAAAGTATCCAGACCGTCACCGTAGAACTCGACAAATTTTCCGACCACGCCGTGCTGGCGCAGCATCTGGGTGACCGTCAGCACCAGGTCAGTAGCGGTAATACCTTCGCGCAATTTGCCGCTGAGCTTAAAGCCGACCACGTCCGGGATCAGCATCGACACCGGCTGGCCGAGCATGGCGGCTTCCGCTTCAATCCCGCCCACGCCCCAGCCCAGCACGCCGAGCCCGTTAATCATGGTGGTATGGGAGTCGGTGCCCACCAGGGTATCCGGCCACGCCATCCACTTTCCGTTCACCTCTTCGCTCCACACCGCCCGTCCGAGATATTCCAGGTTGACCTGGTGGCAAATCCCGGTGCCCGGCGGCACCACGCTGAAGCGGCTGAAGGCCTGCTGCCCCCAACGCAAAAATGCGTAGCGTTCGTGGTTCCGCTCCATTTCCAGGCGGACGTTGTCTTCGAAGGCCTCGTCGTCGCCGAAGCGGTCGACGGTCACCGAGTGGTCGATCACCAGGTCGACCGGCGAAAGCGGGTTCACCTTCGCGGTATCGCCGCCCAGGCGTTTCACCGCCTCGCGCATGGCGGCCAGATCCACTACCGCCGGCACGCCGGTAAAGTCCTGCATCAGGACGCGAGCCGGACGGTAGGCGATCTCCCGGTCGGCATGGGCCTGTTTCAGCCAACCGGCAAGGGCACGAATATCTTCTTCAGTTACCGAGTCACCGTCCTGCCAGCGTAACAGGTTCTCCATCAGCACCTTCAGCGACTTGGGCAGTCGACTGATATCGCCCAGCTGCTTCTGCGCCAACGGCAGACTGTAGTAATGCCAGGTTTTCTCATTGACCTGCAGCGTGTCCTTACTGGCTTCTCGTAGGGTTGACGACATAGCTCCTCCTTTATCTCAGGGATGGCATACCCCGATTCTCCTCAGGGTCTCCATTAAAGATAACACATGCTGGGCATAACACTTTGATAACAACCCAAATTGCTAAATGCGATAGGACGGAGAGGGATTAAAAGACAATTATCAGAGCGCAGAGGAAATAGCACCAAAATAGTGCAGAGGAGTCGTTCAAGCGATATTGTATTAGTACACGAGGACAAAAAAAGAGCTAATCATTGCCTGTTGGCTGATTAGCTCTTGTGATTGATTTCAGGTTGGATGAATCCCACGGCAAAATATATTCTCCCTGTATTGCCGGTCACTGATTTTATATTACAGTTTCCTTTCACTGTCATAAAAATGACATGTATCTACAACGATGACCTACAGCTTTAGCTGACAATCCAGATGTTGCAGATGGTGAGCGCGATGATACTCCAGAACATCGCCAGCCCTACCAACACTACGCCCCATACGCGACTACGCAGAACGGGATCGATTTCGGTTTTGTCATTTTCGTATGACATCGCCAGTTTCATGTAATCGAGATTACTTATCATATTGTCACCACCAATTGCTCAAATCATCAGGTACAGATAAATCTTAATTATGGATAAAAGATTAATCCAGCTAAATTAGGTCTGATGGAATATATTTAACCGGTTATTTGATCGCGGTGGGCATAATGACAAACGTGTTGCGAGAAATTATTAATTTTGTGATTGGTTCGAGGTTTAAGTTGTTAAATAAAGACCATGCTAGTTAATGGCACTCCCCACAGGGAATGCCATTATTTTTTACAGGGTTATTTTTCCGGTAGTTTTATATCTTTGAACATCGCTTCAATATCTTCATTCGACCGCAAGGCCACCGCGGTATCCACCACATCCCGGGTCAAATGGGGTGCAAAACGTTGAATAAAATCATACATGTAGCTTCGTAAGAAAGTGCTACGGCGGAAGCCTATTTTAGTGGTGCTGTGGCTGAAGATACCGTTCGCATCCAGCTTCACCAGGTCCGGATCGGAGACCGGATCCACCGCCATACTGGCAATCACCCCTACCCCGAGTCCCAGGCGAACATAGGTTTTGATGACATCGGCATCGGTGGCGGTAAAGACAATGCGCGGCGTCAGGCCCGCACGGTTAAACGCGGTATCCAGTTCCGAACGGCCGGTGAAGCCAAAGGTATAGGTTACCAGCGGATACTGCGCCAGCTCTTCTATTGACACCGAGCCCCTGGAGGCCAGAGGATGCTCCGGCGTCACCACGATCGACCGGTTCCAGTGATAGCATGGCAGCATCACCAAATCGTCATACAGATGCAGCGCTTCAGTAGCAATAGCGAAGTCGGCGTTGCCTTTCGACACGGCTTCAGCGATCTGGGTTGGCGAACCCTGATGCATATGCAGCGACACCCGCGGATAGCGTTCAATAAAGCCCTTGATCACCCCCGGCAAGGCATAGCGCGCCTGGGTATGGGTGGTCGCCACATACAGCGACCCCTTGTCCGGCCAGGTATGCTCCCCGGCGACAGATTTGATGGCATCGACTTTTGACAACACCTCGCGGGCAATACGGATGATCTCCTGCCCGGCAGGGGTCACCTGAGTCAAATGCTTGCCGCTGCGGGCAAAGATCTGGATGCCGAGCTCATCTTCCAGCATACGCACCTGCTTACTGATGCCTGGCTGGGAGGTATAAAGCCCTTCGGCGGTGGATGAAACATTCAGGTTATGGTTAACCACCTCAACGATGTAGCGAAGCTGTTGTAGTTTCATGCTGATATCCGTTTGCGCGTAAAATGAAGCCGCTTAATACACTTTACGTTCAGGCAACTTGTCGCCTGTGAAGGCCAGGCCTCCCGGCAGTTGGCCATAGTGGCGCCGCAACGCATCCTGAAAGCGATGATGTATAAGACGTTTTAATAATAAAAAAGGCATTAACTATAACCACTATATCATTTATACCAACAGTGTATAGCCGGTAACGAAAAATAATATAGGTGGTTATAAGGGGGCGGAAAGCGCGGAGAGAAAGGAAAACGACACGGCAGAGGCATCCATGGCCCCTGCCGGCCGCCAGAGCAGGAAAAGCGCCCTTTTCCTGCCTGATAATGGTCAGTTACTTTTTAGCTTCCGTCCATTTGCCGTCGATAAAGAAGGCTGACCAGCCGGTCGCTTTGCCCTCTTTTTCGGACGCCACATACTGCTGCTTCGTTTTACGGCTAAAGCGCACCAGCGTTTTATTGCCTTCCGGATCCTGCTGCGGCGCATCGGCGAGATAACGCAGTTTTTCCGGCAGACGGTCGCGGAAGCGGTACAGCTCTTCCACCAGCGGCGCACGCGTTTCCCGTGATTTCGGGAAGGTGTTTGCCGCCAGGAAGACGCCCGCGGCCCCGTCACGCAGCACGAAATAGGCGTCAGACTTCTCGCACGGCAGCTCCGGGAGCGGCACCGGATCTTCCTTCGGCGGCGCCACTTCGCCATTGCGCAGGATCTTACGCGTATTCTTACACTCGTCGTTGGTACAAGCCATGTACTTCCCAAAACGCCCCATCTTCAGGTGCATCTCGGAGCCGCACTTCTCGCACTCCACTACCGGACCGTCATAGCCCTTGATGCGGAACTCGCCCTCTTCAATCTCATAGCCATCGCAGGTCGGGTTGTTACCGCAGACGTGCAGTTTACGCTTGGGATCGATAAGGTAGCTGTCCATCGCCGTACCGCACTTCTGGCAGCGGCGTTTAGCGCGCAGCGCGTTAGTTTCGGCGTCATCGCCTTCCAGCACGTTGAGGACTTCGTTTTCCGGCACCAGGTTAATGGTGGTTTTGCAGCGCTCTTTCGGCGATAGGGCATAGCCCGAACAGCCGAGGAACACGCCGGTGCTGGCGGTACGGATGCCCATTTTACGGCCGCAGGTCGGACAGTCGATACTGGTGAGCACCATCGGGTTCGGCTGCATGCCGCCCTCTTCCGGATCTTTCTCCGCCGTCTCCAGCTGGGCGGTAAAATCGCCAAAGAAGTGGTTCAGCACCTCTTTCCACTCGGCCTGGTGGTTAGCCACCTGATCGAGACGATCTTCCATCTGCGCGGTGAAGTCGTAGTTCATTAAATCGCGGAAGTTCTCTTCCAGTCGGTCGGTGACGATCTCGCCCATTTTCTCCGCGTAGAAACGACGGTTTTCCACTCGCACGTAACCACGATCCTGAATGGTGGAGATAATCGAGGCATAGGTGGACGGACGACCGATACCGCGTTTTTCCAGCTCTTTAACCAGCGAGGCTTCGCTGAAGCGAGCCGGCGGTTTGGTAAAGTGCTGGGCAGGCGTCAGCTCGACCAGGCTCAGCTGGTCGCCCTGTTTGACCAGCGGCAGAGTCCGGTCCTCATCGCCCTTGCGCAGGGCCGGCATCACTTTGGTCCAGCCGTCAAAGCGTAAGGTACGACCGCGCGCTTTCAGTTTGAAATCGCCCGCCGCCACGGTCAGCGTCGTGGAGTCGTACTGCGCCGGCGTCATCTGACAGGCGACAAACTGGCGCCAGATCAGCTGATACAGCTTCTGCGCATCCGCTTCCATATCTTTCAGCGTTTCCGCCAGCACGTTCACATCAGACGGACGAATCGCTTCGTGTGCTTCTTGTGAGTTTTCTTTGCTGGCGTACTGATTCGCGCTTTCCGGCAGATATTTTTTACCAAACTTGTCGCTGATGTAGCCGCGAACCATGTTCAGCGCATCCTGACTCAGGTTGGTGGAGTCGGTACGCATATAGGTGATGTGCCCCGCCTCATAGAGGCGCTGAGCCATCATCATGGTCTTTTTCACGCCGAAGCCGAGACGGGTGCTGGCCGCCTGCTGCAGGGTGGAGGTGATGAACGGCGCGCCCGGCTTGCTGCTGGTCGGCTTGTCTTCCCGCTCCAGTACGCTGTAGCTGGCTTTTTCCAGCAGCGATACCGCCGCCATGGTCTCATCGCGGCTGACCGGGCGGAACGGCTTATCGTCCTTATGGGTCACCTGTAGCGGCAGCGCGTCGCCGCCCGGCGTGGTGGTGCTGGCATCAACTTCCCAGTATTCTTCCGGGACGAATGCTTTGATTTCACGCTCACGCTCCACCACCAGGCGGACCGCGACGGACTGTACGCGCCCGGCAGAAAGACCACGGGCGATTTTTTTCCACAGCAGCGGCGAAACCATATAACCCACCACGCGGTCCATAAAGCGACGCGCCTGCTGGGCGTTAACCCGATCGATATTCAGTTCGCCCGGCTTTTCGAAAGCCTGACGAATGGCGTTTTTGGTGATCTCATTGAACACCACGCGGCTGTAACGCTGTTCATCGCCGCCGATAACTTCCCGCAGGTGCCAGGCAATGGCTTCCCCTTCGCGGTCAAGGTCGGTTGCGAGATAGATGTGGTCAGCTTTTTCCGCCAACTGTTTGAGTTCTGAAACTACCTTTTCTTTACCCGGAAGTACTTCATAGTGCGCATTCCAGTCATGCCATGGGTCCACGCCCATGCGGTTAACCAGAGCACCACGTTCGTCCTTTTTAGGCTTTTTAGCCCCTTTGGTGGCGGTAGAGTCGGTGCTCTTTTTGGAAGCTGATCCACTGGTCGGCAAATCGCGGATATGACCGACGCTGGATTTCACCACGTAGTCATTACCCAGATACTTATTGATCGTTTTGGCTTTTGCCGGGGACTCAACGATAACGAGAGCTTTACCCATATTCACCTTTACCTAATTTGATTCATCCAGGAATACATCGCACATTCATACACCCTCCACTGGCGACTGCCTCATATGTTGCGGCACCGTCGGTGAATATCAACCCAGAACACCTGTTTCATCTCCGTAAAACCAGGCGCTTGAGTTTACTGACCTTTTTTCGTCAGGTGACATAGCACGAAGAATTTTTGGCCGAATGTCAAGCAAATCTGTTGCCAGATCGCCGAAAGCGTCACACTGTACCTGATAAAATTCGTTACGCAACTTTATTAGCATGCAAAAGCGAATCACGCCAGTAAACGGCTGTTTCTCCACTGGTTACGATTACCCCTGTTTTGTCCATGGAAAATTTGCCCCGCGCCGCCGCGCGGCGTAAACTACGCGTGGAGAAAAAGAGGAGTCCGTTATGCAAGGTACAACCCAACCAATCGATCGCCAGACGCTGCTCGAAAAAGCCAACAAACTTATTCGCGAACATGAGGATACGTTAGCCGGTATCGAAGCTACCGACGTCGTTCAGCGCAACAATGTCCTGGTGTTTAGCGGTGAGTTTTATCTTGATGAGCAGGGTCTGCCGACGCCGAAGAGTACAGCGGTATTTAATATGTTTAAGTACCTCGCCCATGAGCTGTCGGACAAATATCACCTGGTCGATTAAGACCGGCGGAGATTAAGACCGCCCTAAATGAGAACGCGAGGCAGAGCCTCGCGTTTTATCATCTATATCAGCGGCTTCTGTCCGCGCTGCCACCAGCGCAGCAGCAGTCGATCGGCGCTCTCCGCCGCGCTACCGGTGAAGCGGTCGAGCATTTTCTTACGCTGTTGATAACGCACTCCGATCACCTCGTGGCTCTCCATGAGTCCCAGCAGCAGCTCATCACTGGTTTCAACCGCATCCACCAGCCCTTTTTCCAGCGCCTGTACCCCGTACCAGTGCTCGCCAGTGGCCACCTGCTCAATATCAAGGCCCGGGCGCATCCGCTGGACGAAATCCTTGAACAAATGGTGCGTCTCATTAAGGTCTTCGCGAAACTTGCGCCGTCCTTCTTCAGTGTTTTCACCCAGCATCGTGAGCGTTCGTTTGTACTGTCCGGCGGTATGCAGTTCGATATCAATATCTTTGTTCTTCAGGAAACGGTGCAGGTTTGGGATCTGCGCCACCACGCCAATAGAGCCGAGGATCGCAAACGGCGCCGAGACAATTTTGTTCGCCACGCAGGCCATCATATAGCCGCCGCTGGCCGCCACTTTGTCGACCGCCACCGTCAGCGGGATCTGTTTGTCGCGCAAGCGCTGTAGCTGCGAGGCTGCAAGCCCGTAGCCGTGCACCACCCCGCCGGGGCTTTCCAGACGAATCACCACCTGATCGCGCGCTTTCGCCGCCGCCAGCACCGCGGTGATCTCTTCCCGCAGGCTGGTGACTTCATGAGCATCCATACTGCCTTTGAAATCCAGCACCCAGGCGCGCGGCTTGCCTTCCGGCTCGGTATTACCCAGCTTCGCCCGCGCTTTCGCCGCCTTCGCCTCTTGTTTTTGCTTTTTCTTCTGCGACTTATGCCACTGCTTCTGCTGCGGGCCATCCAGCAGGGCCACCGCCAGCGATTCCTTCATCTCTTTATAATGCTCGCTAAGATTCGTTACCCGCAGCTCGCCGCGCTGTTTCTTGCGCTGGGCCAGGTTGACGATAATAGCGGCAATCACCGCGATAGCGACGACAACGGTCGCGATCTTGGCTAAAAATAAGCCATATTGAGCAAGTAATTCCACGTTTTCACCTTGTGTAAAGCACTGACGTTGCTTCACAGTGTACATCAGCCCCTGGCGAGAAGTCTTTGTGCTTTGTGTCCTCTGCGCAGCGGATTCCGTTTTTTTAGGCGAGGCTGAAATCGTTGCAAGATATTAATTTTGTGAATACTTTCCGCTTCGCCGATTGCAATGACGGGCGCTTTCAGGCATAACAGCGCAAAAGTGAGATACCAAAGATGAAGCGCGATCGAGAGCCGATCGCCAAAGGAGTCGCCGTGCATTATCAACCGCAACGCCACTTGCTGAAAGATCGCATCATTCTGGTCACCGGGGCCAGCGATGGAATTGGTCGTGAAGCGGCCCTGACCTACGCCCGCTACAGCGCCAGCGTTATCCTGCTGGGTCGCAACGACGACAAACTGCGCGCCGTCGCCGAGGAGATTGAGCGTGAGGGCGGTATTCCTCCCCGCTGGTTTACTCTCGACCTGCTCACCTGCACGCCGCAGGCTTGCCAGCAGCTGGCGCAGCAGATCAGCATCCACTATCCCCGCCTTGACGGCGTGCTGCACAATGCTGGCTTGCTCGGCGACATCTGCCCGATGGATGAACAGAAACCGGAGGTCTGGCAGCAGGTGATGCAGGTGAACGTCAATGGCACCTTTATGCTGACCCAGGCGCTTCTTCCTTTATTACTCCGTTCCGAATCTGGTTCGCTGGTCTTTACCTCATCCAGCGTCGGTCGTCAGGGTCGCGCCAACTGGGGCGCCTATGCCGTCTCCAAATTCGCCACCGAAGGGATGATGCAGGTGCTGGCCGACGAGTACCAAAGCCGCCACCTGCGGGTGAACTGTATCAACCCCGGCGGCACCCGCACCGGCATGCGCGCCAGCGCGTTCCCGACGGAAGATCCGCTGAAACTGAAAACCCCCGCTGACATTATGCCCGTCTATCTGTGGCTGATGGGCGACGACAGTCGTCGCAAGACGGGAATGACCTTCGACGCCCAACCGGGGCGTAAACCAGGAATTGCCCAATGAGTGATGAACGCTACCGCGAACGCCAGCAGCGGCTGAAAGATAAAGTGGATGCCCGGGTGGCGGCGGCCCAGGACGAACGCGGCATTGTGATGGTCTTTACCGGCAACGGCAAAGGCAAAACTACCGCCGCCTTTGGCACCGCGACCCGCGCCGTCGGCCACGGCAAAAAAGTCGGCGTGATCCAGTTTATCAAGGGGACCTGGCCTAACGGCGAGCGTAATCTGCTGGAGCCCCACGGCGTCGAATTTCAGGTGATGGCGACAGGCTTTACCTGGAACACTCAGGACCGCGACAGCGACACCGCCGCCTGTCTGGCGGTTTGGGAACATGCCCGCCGTATGCTTGCCGACGACCAGCTCGATCTGGTGCTGCTGGACGAGCTGACCTATATGGTGGCCTACGATTACCTGCCGCTGGAGGCGGTGCTGAGCGCTCTGCGTGAGCGTCCTGCCCACCAGTCGGTGATCATCACCGGCCGCGGCTGTCATCGCGATATTATTGAAATGGCGGATACCGTCAGCGAGCTGCGCCCGGTGAAACATGCCTTTGATGCCGGCATTAAAGCGCAGATGGGGATTGACTACTGAGGACCGGATACGGCGAAAGGAAGTCCGCGTTCCGGCGCAAAACCACCGGAACGCGCAACATTAACCGTTGGTCTTATTGCGGGTACTGGAACGGCGGTTGCTGTTATTACCCTGGCGCGGGTTAGCGCTGGTCTGGCTGTGACGTTTCACCGCCCGGCGGATCTGGTTGGCTTTCAACCGGCGACGATCTTTTTCAACGGCGACCTTAGAGCTGGTTTCCGGAGTGAGCTCCACCAGTTCGCGCAGGTAGTTGGTCTGCGCCAGGTCCAGCTCGGTATAGCCGCCGCGCGGCAGGCCTTTCGGCAGCAGAATATCGCCATAGCGTACGCGGATCAGGCGGCTGACCTGCACGCCGACCGCTTCCCACAGACGACGCACTTCGCGGTTACGCCCTTCGGTCAGGGTGACGTTGTACCACTGGTTAATCCCTTCGCCGCCGGTGAATTTAATGGTTTTAAACGCCGCCGGGCCATCTTCTAACTGCACGCCGCGAGACAGCTGACGCAGCTTATCTTCATCTACCTGGCCGAAAACGCGAACGGCGTACTCACGCTCGACTTCACGGCTCGGGTGCATCAGGCGGTTTGCCAGTTCACCGTCGGTGGTGAACAGCAACAGGCCACAGGTGTTGACGTCCAGACGACCAACGGCAATCCAGCGCGCGCCGCGCAGTTTAGGCAGACGATCGAACACCGTCGGGCGCCCTTCCGGATCGTTACGGGTGCACAGTTCGCCTTCCGGCTTGTAGTACGCCAGCACGCGGCAGATCTGCTCAGCGGACTCTTTCACCGAGATCAGATGGCCATCGATACGAATTTTTAAACCAGGGACAATTTCCACACGATCGCCGAGGGTGGCGATTTTGCCGTCGACGCTGACGCGGCCAGCTTCGATTTTCGCTTCAATTTCACGGCGGGAGCCGTGGCCGGCGCGGGCCAGCACTTTTTGCAGTTTCTCGCTCATTGAGCTTCCTTAAGGTGTCGCCTTCCCAGGCGTCTGGTATGCTTTATGAAACAATGAGGCCTGTATCAGCAACTCATTGTTACGTATATACTTTTTACGTAAAGTCTCGCCGGCATGCGCAAAACATTCGCCGCGAGCCCGTATTCGTGGCCGAACATACTACACTAACTTCGCCGGGAAAGCTTCTGTTCGCCACACCGCGCCTTTAGTATGGAACAGATTTTCCTCATTCTCCTGTCTGCCCTCACCTGTGTTGGTCTTAGTCGGACAGAGAGCGCCTCCCTGCGCTACGCCTGCTCTTGCGCGACGGCAGAGCGCTGGGCGAGCAGCCAGTCACGAAAACAGCGGTTGGCAGGGGCCAGCAGCGCGGTCTCGTGGTAAACCAGATGATAGGCCAGCGGACAGGCGATGGGCTGCGCCAGAGGATTCACCAGCCGCCCCTGCGTCAGCGCAGGCGCTATGAATGAACGTCGCAGTAAAGCCATCCCCATACCGGCTAATGCCGCCTCCGTTACGCCGTTGCAATCAGTGAACACCGGGCCACGGCGCGCGCGGTGCGCTTCCAGCCCCACGGCCTCGCACCACAGCGCCCAGTCCTCACGATGTTCATCGTGCAGCAGCGGATACTCTAGCAGATCGCTGCCATCGGCGAGGGTCCGGTGCGGAGTAATCAGCTGCGGACTACAGACCGGCATCAGATCGTCATCCAGCAGACGATAAGCCTGCAGTTCCGGCCAGCCCCCGACGCCATGCCGCACGGCAAAATCGATCTCTTCGCTCAGCAAATCCACTCGCCGGTTGGTGGTGCCGATCAGGATCTCTATCTGTGGATAGCGCCGTTCAAAATCAGCCAGCCGCGGCAGTAGCCATTGAATAGCAAAGCCGCTGGTACAACTGACAGTCACTTTTTCCGGCCCCGGGGGCACCTGCAGACGCCGGGTGGCGGCAGCTATCTGATGAAACGCGGGCTGCACGGCCCGGAGGTAGATCTCCCCCACCTCCGTTAACTGTAACCGTCGGGGGGTACGGATAAATAGCGGGACATTCAGCGTCTCCTCCAGGCGGGCAATCTGCTGGCTGACAGCGCTGGGTGTGACGCAAAGTTCACTGGCGGCCAGCTTCAGGCTGAGCAGCCGCGCCGCCGCCTCAAAACAGCGCAACGCATTCAGCGGCGGGAGTTTCATGGCTATGGAACCTCAGTTAAGAAAAACTTAATCATGTAAGCATAACGCGTTTGTCGGCCATTGCACGAGAGCTCTACAGTTAGCTTCCTTACCGTTCACAAGGAGTCAATCATGCGTGTTATCGACTGTGGTCGCCTGCTGCTGCTTGCCGCCCTCTGGGGTGCCAGCTTTCTGTTTATGCGCATCACCACCCCGGCTTTCGGCGCGGTAAACAGCGCCTTTCTGCGCGTGCTGTTCGCCGCCGTCGCTTTAGGGTTGCTGGCCGGCGCGCGCGGAAAATGGGGCGGGTATGAGGGTAAATTCATCGCCACTCTGAAGCTGGGGGTCATCAATTCCGGCCTCCCTTTTCTGATGTACAGCCTTGCCGCGCAATGGCTACCGGCAGGGTACTCCGCCACGCTCAACGCCACGGCGCCGATGATGGGGGTGCTGATTGGCGCACTCTGCTTTGCGGAACCGCTGACCCTGCGCAAAGGCGCTGGCGCGGCGCTGGGCGCTATTGGCGTGGCGGTGATCGCGCGCCCGACTACCGGCCTCGGCGCCGCCCAGCTGCTGCCGGGCGTCGGCGCCTGTCTGACCGCCACCGCCTGCTATGGCCTGGCCGGCTTTCTGACCCGCCGCTGGATCCAACAGCGCGGCGGCCTCGAAGCGGAGCGCGTCGCGTTGGGCAGCCAAATCGGCGCCACGCTGTTTTTATGCCCCTTCTTTCTCTGGTCCTGCGGGCATGGGCTGGCTGTGGACTGGGGTCAGGGCCTGCCGTGGATGGCAATGCTTATGCTGGGTGTCGTCTGCACGGCGGCAGGGTATATCCTCTATTTCCGCCTGATCGCTGATATTGGACCGCTGCGTTCACTGTCCGTGACCTTTTTGATCCCGCCTTTTGCGGTGCTGTGGGGCTATCTTTTTCTTGGAGAGATTGTGGAGAGTGGGTTAATTCTCGGCGCGCTGCTGGTCTGCGTGGCGCTGTGGATGATGGTCGTGCCGTCGGGGAGAAAAGAGAGGGTACCAGGCGGCGCATGAGGCAACGCCCGGCAGGTAGTGTCAGAGAAACGGCCTCACGTCGCCCACACCTTCGCGCAGCACCACCGGGGTATCTTCCGTCAGGTCGATAACCGTGGTCGGCTGCTGCCCCAGGAAACCGCCGTGGATAATGAGGTCCACGACTTTCTCCAGACGATCTTTGATCTCTTCCGGGTCGGATTCGGTAAAGTCGCTGCCGGGCAGCATCAGCGAGGTAGAGAGCATCGGTTCGCCTAAGGTCTCAAGCAACGCCTGAGCGATGGGGTTGGACGGGACGCGCATACCAATGGTTTTACGCTTCTCCTGCAGCAGCCGGCGCGGTACCTCTTTCGTTCCTTTGAGGATAAAGGTGTAGTTGCCCGGCGTATTGTTTTTCATCAGGCGAAACGCCACGTTGTCCACAAAAGCGTAGGTTGACAGTTCGGACAGGTCGCGGCACATCAGGGTGAAGTTGTGGCCGTCCGGCAGCTGACGGATGCGGCAGATCCGCTCCATCGCGCCCTTGTCTTCAATTTTGCAGCCCAGCGCGTAGCCGGAGTCGGTAGGATATACGATCACCCCGCCCTTACGCACAATCTCCACCGCCTGGTTAATCAACCGCGCCTGCGGGTTATCCGGATGGATATAAAAAAACTGGCTCATACTTCCCTCTCAATTTTTATTCGGTGGCCGCTTCCCAGCTGTGCCAGACGCCTTCCACGCCGGCAGGGAGCCAGAGCTTACGGCCAAGTTCGATCCACGCGCAGGGCTGATGGAAATCGGAACCCTGCGACGCCAGAAGACCAAACTGCACGGCCAGGGCGGCCAGCTGGGCGCGTTCATGGGGCGCCTGCTGGCACTGGGCCACTTCCATGGCATCACCGCCCTGCTCGCTGAAGTGGGCCAACAGCCGCTTAAGCCACTTGGCGGAAAGATCGTAACGCCCGGGATGGGCTATCACCGCCTTACCGCCAGAATGATGAATGACATCAATTGCTTGTTTTATTGTACACCACTGCGGCGGCACGTAACCGGTTTTCCCGCGGGCAAGGTATTTTTTGAAGACCTCCGCCATGTTCTTCGCGTGGCCGGCCTCCACCAGAAAACGGGCAAAATGGCCGCGGGTGACGGCGCCACCGTCCGCCAGCCGCAGCGCCCCTTCCCAGGCGCCGGGGATACGCGCCTTCTCCAGACGCTCGGCAATCATCTGGCCGCGCTGCTGGCGCCGCGCTTTCTGCTCCTCCAGCAGGGCGGTCATCGCAGGGTGCGCAATATCAATATTGAGACCCACAATATGAATCTCGTGATTCTCCCAGAGGGTGGAAATCTCGACGCCGTTCACCAGGGTCAAGGGTAATCCGGCGCGGGCGATCTCCTCCCGGGCCGCGGGGATCGCCGCCACGCTGTCATGGTCGGTGATCGCCAGCGTGCCTACGCGCATTTCATGGGCGCGATGGACCAGTTCCTGCGGAGTCAGCCGCCCGTCAGAGGCGGTGGTATGGCTGTGCAGATCGTAAATCACTGCGTATTGGCTGTCGCTCAAAAGGACTCCTGCTGGACATCAACGTAAATAAGCGCATTATCATACCGACAGGCAGAGAAAATCTGCAAACAAGGGTTGACTTTATTCCATTGAACTAGTTAACTAGTACGCAAGTTCACATGAAGGGGTATCACGATGAAAATGCACTTTATCACTCTGCACAGCTGGTGGCGCACCTCCTGATAACGGGCGGCGTGATCGCGTTTTGCATTCAGCATACAGATACCCGGCCCGCCAATGAGCGGGCTTTTTATTGGACAAAAATAATACGAACAGGCGAGAACAATAATGCAAACATCCAAACCGGCACTCGAGCTTCTCACCAGCGACGCCATCTACCGGGAGAACCCGACGGCGTTATTCCACCAACTGTGCGGCGCCCGTCCGGCCACGCTGCTGCTGGAATCGGCTGACATCGACAGCAAAGATGACTTAAAAAGCCTGCTGCTGGTGGACAGCGCGCTGCGCATCACCGCTCTTGGTGACACTGTCACCATTCAGGCCCTCTCCGCCAACGGCGCCGCGCTGCTGGAGCTGCTGGACGGCGCGCTGCCCTCCGGGATCGCCAATCAGCGCCAGCCCAACGGCCGGATCCTGACCTTCCCGGCAGTCAGTTCCCTGCTCGATGAAGACGCCCGCCTCTGCTCGCTGTCGGTGTTTGACGCCTTCCGTCTCCTGCAGGAGCTGGTGACCGTCCCGGCCAACGAGCGTGAAGCGATGTTCTTCGGCGGCCTGTTCGCCTATGACCTGGTGGCCGGCTTTGAAGATCTGCCGCCCCTGCAGAGCGACACCGCCTGCCCGGACTACTGCTTCTATCTGGCGGAGACCCTGCTGGTCATCGACCATCAGACCAAGCATACCCGCATCCAGGCGAGCCTGTTCACGCCGCTGGAGAGTGAAAAACAGCGCCTGGAGCAGCGCCTGAGCCAGCTGCGCCAGCAGCTGAACGAGCCGCCGGCGCCGCTGCCGGTCACTACCGTGGCCGAAATGCGCTGCGACGTTGACCAGAGCGATGAAGAGTACGGCGCGGTGGTGCGCAAAATGCAGCGCGCGATCCGCGCCGGGGAAATCTTCCAGGTGGTCCCTTCCCGCCGCTTCTCGCTGCCCTGCCCGTCGCCGCTGGCCGCGTATGATGTGCTGAAGAAGAGCAACCCCAGCCCGTATATGTTCTTTATGCAGGACAACGATTTCACCCTGTTCGGCGCCTCGCCGGAAAGCTCGCTGAAGTACGATGCCGTCAGCCGTCAGATTGAGATCTACCCCATCGCCGGCACCCGGCCGCGCGGCCGCCGCGCCGACGGTTCGCTGGATCGCGATCTCGACAGCCGTATCGAACTGGAAATGCGTACCGATCACAAAGAGCTTTCCGAGCACCTGATGCTGGTGGACCTGGCGCGCAACGATCTGGCCCGCATCTGTACCCCGGGCAGCCGCTATGTCGCCGATTTAACCAAGGTTGACCGTTACTCCTTCGTGATGCATCTGGTCTCCCGGGTGGTGGGTGAACTGCGTCAGGATCTCGATGTGCTGCACGCTTACCGCGCCTGCATGAACATGGGCACTCTCAGCGGCGCGCCGAAGGTTCGCGCCATGCAGCTGATTGCCGCCGCCGAAGGTAAACGACGCGGCAGCTACGGCGGCGCGGTGGGCTATTTCACTGCCCACGGCGACCTCGACACCTGCATCGTCATCCGTTCCGCCTACGTGCAGGAGGGTATCGCTACCGTCCAGGCCGGAGCCGGCATTGTGCTCGACTCGGTTCCCCAGTCGGAAGCGGATGAGACCCGAAATAAAGCCCGCGCGGTGCTGCGCGCCATTGCCCAGGCCCATCACGCGAAGGAGATTTTCTGATGGCTGACATTCTGCTGCTCGATAATATCGATTCTTTCACCTATAACCTGGCAGACCAGCTGCGCGCCAACGGCCATAACGTGGTGATTTACCGTAACTCCGTTCCGGCGCAGGCGCTGATTGAGCGTCTGGGCACCATGGACAATCCGGTGCTGATGCTCTCCCCCGGCCCGGGTACGCCAAGCGAAGCCGGCTGCATGCCGGAATTGCTGACCCGCATGCGGGGCAAGCTGCCGATCATCGGCATCTGCCTCGGCCACCAGGCCATTGTCGAAGCCTACGGCGGCTATGTCGGCCAGGCGGGCGAGATCCTTCACGGTAAAGCCTCCAGCATTGAGCACGACGGCCAGGCGATGTTTGCCGGTCTGGCTAACCCGCTGCCGGTGGCGCGCTACCACTCGCTGGTCGGCAGCAATATTCCCGCCGGGCTGACGATTAACGCCAATTTCAACGGCATGGTGATGGCGGTGCGTCACGATGCGGATCGGGTGTGCGGCTTCCAGTTCCACCCGGAATCGATCCTCACCACCCAGGGCGCGCGACTGCTGGAGCAGACCCTGGCCTGGGCGCTGCAGAAGCTGGAGCATACCAACACCCTCCAGCCTATCCTTGAGAAGCTGTACCAGGCGGAAACCCTGAGCCAGCAGGAGAGCCACCAGCTGTTCTCCGCCGTCGTGCGCGGCGAAGTGAAGCCTGAACAGCTGGCCGCCGCGCTGGTCAGTATGAAAGTGCGCGGCGAGCAGCCGCAGGAAATTGCCGGCGCCGCCACCGCGCTGCTGGAAAACGCCGCGCCGTTCCCGCGCCCGGACTACCTGTTTGCCGACATCGTCGGCACCGGTGGTGACGGTAGCAACAGCATTAATATCTCCACCGCCAGCGCGTTTGTCGCCGCCGCCTGTGGATTGAAAGTGGCGAAGCATGGCAACCGCAGCGTTTCCAGTAAATCAGGCTCTTCTGATCTGCTGGCGGCCTTCGGCATTAATCTCGATATGAACGCCGATAAATCCCGCGCGGCGCTCGATGAGCTGGGCGTCTGCTTCCTGTTCGCGCCGAAGTACCACACCGGTTTCCGCCACGCGATGCCGGTCCGTCAGCAGCTGAAGACCCGTACCCTGTTTAACGTGCTGGGCCCGCTGATCAACCCGGCGCATCCGCCGCTGGCGCTGATTGGCGTCTACAGCCCGGAACTGGTGTTGCCGATTGCGGAAACCTTGCGCGTACTCGGTTATCAGCGCGCTGCCGTGGTGCACAGCGGCGGGATGGATGAAGTCTCGCTGCATGCGCCCACGGTGGTCGCCGAGCTGCATAACGGGGAAATTAAAAGCTATCAGCTGACCGCCGACGATTTCGGCCTGACGCCTTACCATCAGGCGCAGCTGGCGGGCGGCACGCCGGAAGAAAACCGTGACATTCTGACGCGCTTGCTACAAGGTAAAGGTGAAGCCGCTCACGAAGCCGCCGTCGCCGCCAACGTCGCCATGTTGATGCGTTTACACGGGCATGAAGATCTGAAAGCTAACGCTCAGCAGGTACTGGATGTGCTGCACAGCGGCGCGGCCTATGACAGAGTGACCGCCTTAGCGGCAAGAGGGTAAAGAATGCAGACCGTTTTAGCAAAAATCGTTGCCGACAAAGCGATTTGGGTGGAAGCCCGCAAACAACAACAACCGTTAGCCAGTTTTCAGAATGAGGTCGTCCCGACGCAGCGCAATTTCTATGACGCGCTGGCCGGCACCCGCACCGCGTTTATTCTCGAGTGCAAAAAGGCTTCGCCGTCGAAGGGGTTGATTCGCGAAGATTTCGATCCGGCGGCGATCGCCAGCATCTACAAACACTACGCCTCGGCGATCTCGGTGCTGTGTGATGAGAAATATTTCCAGGGCAGCTTCGATTTTCTGCCGATCGTCAGCAAGGTCGCGCCGCAGCCGATCCTGTGTAAGGACTTCACCATCGACCCTTACCAGATCTACCTGGCGCGCTACTATCAGGCCGACGCCTGCCTGCTGATGCTGTCGGTGCTCGACGATGAACAGTATCGTCAGCTCTCGGCGGTGGCTCACAGCCTGAATATGGGCGTGCTCACCGAAGTCAGCAATGATGAGGAGCTGGAGCGCGCCATCGCCCTGAAGGCGAAGGTGGTGGGCATCAACAACCGCGACCTGCGCGATATGTCGATTGACCTCAACCGCACCCGTCAGCTGGCGGCGCGTCTCGGCCCGGATGTCACGGTGATCAGCGAATCCGGCATCCATACCTATGCCGAAGTGCGTGAGCTGAGCCACTTCGCCAATGGCTTCCTGATCGGCTCCGCCCTGATGGAGCAGGCGGATCTGGAAGCGGCGGTCAAGCGCGTGCTGCTCGGCGAGAACAAAGTGTGCGGCCTGACGCGCCCGCAGGATGCGCAGGTGGCCTGGGAGTCTGGCGCCATCTACGGTGGGCTGATCTTCGTCCCGACCTCGCCGCGGGCGGTAAATGACGCCCAGGCTAAAGCGGTGATCGCCGCCGCGCCGCTGCAGTACGTCGGCGTCTTCCGCAATGCGCCGCTGGATGAGGTGGTCGCCCGCGCCCAGGCCCTGGAGCTGGCCGCCGTACAGCTGCACGGTGATGAAGACCAGGCCTATATCGACGCGCTGCGCGACGCCCTCGCGGATAGCGTCCGCATCTGGAAAGCGCTGAGCGTTGGCGAAACCTTGCCGTCCCGTACACTCCGCCATGTCGATAAGTATCTGCTCGACAACGGCCAGGGCGGCAGTGGCCAGCGTTTTGACTGGAGCCTGCTGCAGGGCCAGGACCTGCGTAACGTTATGCTGGCTGGCGGCCTCGGCGCCGATAACTGTGTGGAAGCGGCCAAAAGCGGCTGTGCCGGACTCGATTTCAATTCAGGCGTAGAGTCGCAACCCGGGATTAAAGACGCCAGCAAGCTGGCCTCCGTATTCCAGACGCTGCGCGCATATTAAGGAGCAATAATGAGCACTTTACTGAACCCCTACTTCGGCGAATTCGGCGGCATGTATGTGCCGCAGATCCTGATGCCCGCCCTGCGCCAGCTGGAAGAGGCCTTTGTCAGCGCGCAGAAGGACCCGGCCTTTCAGGCGGAATTCACCGACCTGCTGAAAAACTACGCCGGTCGTCCGACGGCCCTGACCAAATGCCGGAACCTGACCGAAGGGACCCGCACTACCCTGTACCTGAAACGCGAAGATCTGCTGCACGGCGGCGCGCACAAAACCAACCAGGTGCTGGGCCAGGCTCTGCTGGCCAAACGGATGGGCAAAACCGAAATTATCGCCGAGACCGGCGCCGGTCAGCACGGCGTCGCCTCAGCGCTGGCCAGCGCCCTGCTCGGTCTGAAATGCCGTATCTACATGGGCGCCAAGGACGTCGAGCGCCAGTCGCCGAACGTCTTCCGTATGCGCCTGATGGGCGCCGAGGTGATCCCGGTGCACAGCGGCTCCGCCACGCTGAAAGATGCCTGTAACGAGGCGCTGCGCGACTGGTCCGGTAGCTACGAGAAGGCGCACTATATGCTGGGCACCGCCGCCGGTCCGCACCCGTTCCCGACCATCGTACGTGAATTCCAGCGCATGATCGGCGAAGAGACCAAAGCGCAGATCCTCGAAAAAGAGGGCCGTCTGCCGGACGCGGTGATCGCCTGCGTCGGCGGCGGGTCAAACGCCATCGGCATGTTCGCTGATTTTATCGAGGAAACCCGCGTCGGCCTGATCGGCGTGGAGCCTGCCGGGCACGGTATCGAAAGCGGGGAGCACGGCGCGCCGCTGAAGCATGGTCGTGTGGGGATCTACTTCGGGATGAAGTCGCCGATGATGCAAACCGCCGACGGCCAGATCGAGGAATCTTACTCCATTTCCGCCGGGCTGGACTTCCCGTCCGTTGGGCCGCAGCACGCGTTTCTGAACAGCACCGGGCGCGCCGGCTATGTGTCGATCACCGATGACGAAGCGCTGGAGGCGTTTAAAGCGCTCTCCCGCCACGAAGGGATCATCCCGGCGCTGGAGTCCTCTCACGCTCTGGCCCATGCGCTGAAGATGATGCGCGAAAACCCGGAAAAAGAGCAGCTGCTGGTGGTTAACCTCTCCGGCCGCGGCGATAAAGACATTTTCACCGTACACGACATCCTGAAAGCGCGAGGGGAAATCTGATGGAACGCTATGAGACGCTGTTTGCCCAACTAAAAAACCGCCAGGAAGGCGCTTTCGTCCCCTTTGTCACCCTTGGCGATCCGGGACCGGAGCAGTCGCTGAAAATTATCGATGCGCTGATCGAAGGCGGCGCCGATGCCCTTGAGCTGGGGATCCCCTTCTCCGACCCGCTGGCGGACGGCCCGACCATCCAGGGCGCGGCCCTGCGCGCCTTCGCCGCGGGGGTAACCCCGGCGCAGTGCTTTGAGATGCTGGCGGCGATCCGCCAGAAGCATCCAACGATCCCAATCGGCCTGCTGATGTACGCCAACCTCGTCTTCAGCCCGGGTATCGATGAGTTCTATGCGCAGTGCGCCCGCGTCGGCGTCGACTCGGTGCTGGTAGCCGACGTGCCGGTGGAAGAGTCCGCCCCGTTCCGCCAGGCGGCGATGCGCCATAACATCGCGCCAATTTTCATTTGCCCGCCCAACGCGGATGACGATTTACTGCGCCAGATCGCCTCTTATGGCCGCGGCTACACCTATCTGCTGTCGCGCGCCGGGGTGACGGGTGCGGAAAATCGCGCTGCGCTGCCGCTGCACCATCTGGTGGAGAAGCTGGCGGAATATCACGCTGCGCCGCCGCTGCAGGGCTTTGGCATCTCCGCGCCGGAGCAGGTGAGCGCCGCCATTGACGCCGGGGCCGCCGGGGCGATCTCCGGTTCCGCCATCGTCAAAATCATCGAACGTCATCTTGATGAGCCGCAAACCATGCTCGACGAGCTGAAAGCCTTCGTCCAGAGCCTGAAGGCGGCGACCAAAACCGCCTGACCGTCAGCCGCCTGGCATCGCGCCAGGCGGCGATGATTTCTGCAAACTGTCGGCGTATTTGCGCGTTAAGCGAAACAGCGCCTGCACTTCATCTTCCGGCCACTGCGCCAGCACCTGATTCATTAACCGCCGCCGCGCGACGGCGATCCTGTCGATCATCTGTTGTCCCCTGGCGCTAAGCGTCACTTCGCTGATCCGTCGGTCATGACGGTTCGGTTGCTTACCGGCAAGCCCCTGGGCTTCCAGTTTCTTCACCTGACGACTGACGGTGGTGTAATCGCGCCCTAAATGATCCGCCAGCTCAACCACCCCCACCGGGCCATAGCGCCCTACCGCCACCAGCAGCGGAAACAGCATCTGTTCCAGCTTGACGCCAGCTGCCTGGAGGATCTGCTCGTCGCGCACCGGCTGGTTCATCACGCTGATGATATCCAGCAGCGCGCCGTGAAAGTCGGTAATGACGTAGCCATTATGTGCATCTTGCATGTATTAATTTTCCGCGTATAGTGCTGCAAAACAATATGTGTATTTTACACATAATTCCCGACAGGAGATAATTTATGAAAGCAGGCGTGGTTTTTGATCTCGCAGAAGGCCCGGTTTGGGCCGATTTCATCGAGCCGCAGCCCGCGCCCGGCCAGACGCTTATTGACGTCCGCGCCGCCGCGATGAGCCATGTGGTCAAGGCCCGGGCATCAGGACGCCATTACAGCTTCGACGGCAATCTGCCTTTTGTACCCGGTATCGATGGTGTCGGCACTACATCCCAGGGCCAGCGCGTCTACTTCGCCTTCCCCACTGCCCCCTTCGGCAGTATGGCGCAGCGGGCGCCGGTCGCCCTGCAGAATTGCCTGCCGCTGCCGGATGAGCTCGATGATATCCCGGCGGCGGCGATGGCCAACCCCGGCATGTCCGCGTGGGCGTCTCTGGTGACTCGCGCCCAGCTTCAGGCCGGCGAAACGGTGCTGATTAACGGCGCCACCGGCAGCGCCGGTCGGCTGGCGGTGCAGATTGCCCGCTACCTGGGCGCAAAAAAAATCATTGCGACCGGACGCAATGCGCAGTCGCTGGCGGCGATCGGCGCCGATGAATGTATTCAGTTAACTGCGGATGATAAGACGTTAACTGCACAGTTTTCAGCGGTCAGCGCCGCGCAGATCGATGTGGTCATCGATTATCTGTGGGGACACAGCGCGGAATTATTATTGCCGGCCCTGGCCAAATATACCCCGGCCGGCAGGCCGGTGCGCTATGTGCAAGTGGGGTCCCTGGCTGGGGCCGATATCGCGTTAAATGGCGCGGTTCTGCGTTCCGCCCCGCTCCTGCTGATGGGCAGCGGGATCGGTAGCCTGACGATGCCGCAGCTGCTGGCGGCGACCGGCGAAATGCTGCAGGCGGCGGTGCCGGGGAAATTGACCATCGCCACCACCCCGCGGCCACTGCAGGAGATCGCGGCGGCCTGGCCGCAGGACGACAGCCAGAAGCGTACGGTTTTCACCCTCGGATAAAAAATCGCTTCCGCACAAAAGATGGGGTTGATATCTTAAATGAGAAATATTATCTTTCTCATCACTGAATAGTTGAGTAAATAACTCAGGTATTCAGTACGACATTGCTCACATTGCTTCCAGTATTTTTGCCCGCACTTGTGCGGGCTTTTTTTTACTCGCGACACACCTCTCGCACCCGCTGCCGCAGCCAGCGGTGGCCGGGGCCTGCTCCTGGCGCGGACGCCACACCTGCGACACCGTAATCACCCCGGTGCTGACCGGCAGCGGAAAACTTACTATCCCCTGCGGCGAAGGATGACGCACGCAGGAGGCCGGCACCAGCCCCAGCGCGGCGCTGAAGCCCGGCACGACGGCGGCGATGCGCCGGTACAGCCCCCGCCCCGCTCTGCCAGCTGATCATCCACCAGCCCATATACGATCCCATGCCGGGAAACGATAACATGTCCCCAGGCGACATAGCGCTCTGCATCTATCGCCGCCGCGGCGGTAAACGGGATTGAGCACCGCGCGCATATCGCTCAGCACACTGTGCGTTTTGCTGCGGATCCGCTGCGCATGCGGGGTGAACACCATTTTGCGTCCGGCCCGCACCAGCAGGGGATCGCCGGTCACGTGCCGCAAGCGAGTTAACGTTCGGATCATCGCCGAAGTGCTAAGGCCGAAACGGCGGGCGGCGCCCGGGACTGGAGTATCTGGATGGCCACGGCCGCACGGTGCCCTGGTAAGCCCGCCGGGACGCCAGCCTCAGGGCGCCCTTCGGCGCCCGCCCGGCGTCTGTTATCCAAGGTCACCGCGCTATATTCCGCGTTGCCCTGCCGCCTTTACCGAGGTCACCCGCCTTTTTTGTTCAAAATTTATGAAATTTGTAAACGGTGGTGAAGAAATCAGTTTAAACGTCAACTTTTCTGTGTAAATATTAAGGCGAATGATAACTATTCTTTTTATCATTTATAGAATCACGCCGGGTCAGCGCAAGCCAGACGACGAATAACGTAGCTTTTGCGCGGCGTGATATGTGCTAATAACAAAAAATAAGCCTGCATTTATCATGGAAAAAAACGCTTCTCTGCCGTTTGGCAGTTTCAACTCATTGGCATTGTTTACGGGTCTGTGTCTGGGGGCCGCGCCGGCAACCGGCATGGCAGCCGAAAAATCAGTCAAAAATAATGAAGAGACGCTGGTGGTGGAAGCCGCCCCGCCTTCGCTTTATTCTCCCGGTGCCTCCGCCGATCCCAAGTTCAATAAACCACTGGTGGATACCACTCGCACCATCACCGTGATCCCCGAACAGGTCATTAAAGATCAGGGCGTCACCAACCTGACTGACGCCCTCAAAAACGTCCCCGGCGTCGGGGCGTTTTACGCCGGGGAGAATGGCAGCTCAACCACCGGGGACGCCATCTTTATGCGCGGCGTGGACACCTCCAACAGTATTTATGTCGACGGCATTCGCGATATCGGCAGCGTGACGCGGGATACCTTCAATACCCAGCAGGTGGAAGTCATCAAGGGGCCCGCCGGCACGGACTATGGCCGCAGCGCCCCTTCCGGCTCGATCAATATGATCAGCAAGCAGCCGCGCCTTGACTCCGGGATCGACGGATCCGCCAGCATCGGCAGCGCCTGGTCGCGTCGGGGTACCCTTGACCTTAACCAGGCCTTCGGCGACAACGCCGCGTTTCGCCTCAACCTGATGGGCGAAAAAACCCACGACGCCGGCCGGGATAAGATTGAGAACGAGCGCTACGGCATTGCCCCGTCCCTGGCCTTCGGCCTCGATACGCCCACCCGTCTGTATCTGAACTATCTCCACGTCCGGCAGAATAACACCCCGGATGGCGGGATCCCCACCGTCGGCCTGCCGGGCTATTCGGCGCCTTCGCCGAAGTATGCCGCCCTCAATTCCGCCGGTAAGGTCGATACCAGCAATTTCTATGGCACCGACTCCGATTACGATAAATCCACCACCGACAGCGGCACCCTGCGCTTTGAACACGATCTGACGGACAATACCACCGTGCGCAATACCACCCGCTGGTCGCGTGTGAAGCAGGAGTATCTCCTGACCGCGGTGATGGGCGGCGCGAGCAATATCACCGCCCCCGACATCAATGACGTCAATACCTGGAGCTGGTCACGTCTGGTTAATACCAAAGATGTCAGCAACCGCATTCTGACCAACCAGACCAATATCACTTCGACCTTCAATACCGGTTCGATAGGCCATGACGTCAGCGCCGGCGTGGAGTTTACCCGGGAAAACCAGACTAACTATGGCGTCAACGCCCTGACCGCTCCGGCGGTGAATCTCTATCATCCGGTGAGCAGCCTGTCGATTGGCGGGCTGGACAGAAACGGGGCGAACGCCAACGGCCAGACCGATACCTTCGGTATCTATGCCACTGATACGCTGGCGCTGACCGATCGGGTTGAGGTCAACGGTGGGCTGCGTCTCGACAGTTACCATACCAAATATGACAGCGCCACCGCCTGCGGCGGCAGCGGACGCGGGGCTGTCGCCTGCCCGCCAGGACAGTCGACCGGCAGCCCGGTCACCACTGTCGATACCGCTAAATCCGGTAACCTGGTTAACTGGAAGGCCGGGGCGCTGTATCGCTTAACCGAGCAGGGCAATATCTACGTCAACTATGCCATCTCGCAGCAACCGCCGGGGGGCAGCAGCTTCGCGCTGGCTGCCAGCGGTAGCGGCAACAGCGCCAACCGGACCGACTTTAAACCGCAGAAAGCGAAATCCAGCGAACTGGGCACCAAGTGGCAGATCCTCGACAAGCGCCTGCTGCTCAGCGCGGCGTTATTCCGCACCGATATTGAAAACGAAGTGGCCGCCAACGATGACGGAACCTGGTCGCAGTACGGCAAAAAGCGCGTGGAAGGCTATGAGCTCTCCGCAACCGGGAACCTGACCCCGGACTGGACAATCATCGCCGGCTACACCCAGCAGCATGCCACGGTGACAGAGGGTCAGAATGTGGCGCAGGATGGCTCTTCCGCGCTGGCCTACACCCCGAAACATGCCTTTACGCTGTGGACGCAGTATCAGGCCACCAGCGATCTGTCCGTCGGCGGCGGCGTGCGCTATGTAGGAAGCCTGCGCCGGGGCAGCGATGGCGCGGTGGGTACCCCGGATCACACCGAGGGCTATTGGGTCGCCGACGCCAAACTGGGCTATCGGGTCAACAGCAATCTCGATCTGCAACTCAATATGTACAACCTGTTTGATACCGATTATGTGGCTTCCATCAACAAGAGCGGCTATCGCTATCATCCGGGCGAACCCCGTACCTTTATGTTGACGGCGAACGTCCATTTCTGAGTCTGTACGTGGGGCCATCGCGCCCCACCTTTTTGAGAGAACACCGCAATGATGTATCACATTCCTGACGTGCTGACGGCGGACCAGGTGGCTGAATATGGCCGCCTGCTGGCGCAGGCCGAATGGGTTGACGGGCGGGTTACCGTCGGCAGCCAGGGGGCGACCGTCAAACAAAACCAGCAGATCGATACCCGCACGCCGCTGTATGCCCGTCTGCAGGCCGCCGTACTCGACGCGCTGCGCGGCCATCCGCAGTTTTTTTCCGCCGCGCTGCCGCGGACGATTTCCGCGCCGTTGTTTAATCGCTACGGGCCGGGGGAGACCTACGGTTTTCATGTCGATGGCGCGGTGCGCCAGAACGGGGATGCGGGCTGGATGCGGACCGACCTCTCGGCGACGCTGTTCCTCTGCGAGCCGGAAAGCTATGAAGGGGGCGAACTGGTGATTGAAGATACCTATGGCCAGCACCGGGTGAAGCTCCCGGCCGGACATCTGGTGCTCTATCCCGCCAGTAGCCTGCACTGCGTCACCCCGGTCACCGGCGGGGTTCGCCAGGCCTCTTTCCTGTGGATCCAGTCGATGGTCCGCGACGATAAGCAGCGCGCGATGCTCTACGACCTGGACCGCACGATCCAGTCTCTCAAAACCCGCTTAGGCGACGGGGAAGAGGTCCTCTCCCTGCTCAATATGTATCACAACCTGCTGCGCCAGTGGACTGAAGTGTGATCCGCAGGCGAAGGTTTATCGCAGGGAGGGGTGAGGAGGCAACAGACTGGCCGTCCGCTGGCCAGTTTGCAGCAGGCGTTAGAACCGATAGCCTGCGGAGAACATAAACACCCACGGATCCAGGCGGGTGCTGACTTTCTGGTCCACACCGCCGGCTTTGAATTTCACATCGGTGTCGATATCCATGTACCACACCGACATATTCAGCAGCCAGTCACGGTTAATCAGGTAATCGAGGCCGACCTGTCCTGCCGCGCCCCAGGAGTCCTTCAGGCTCAGATCGGAAAGCCCGGCCGCCTTGCCGGTATCGTTAAAGTCTTCATTAAAGAAGGTGGTGTAGTTAATCCCCGCCCCCACGTACGGACGCACCTTGCTTTGCGCATCGCCAAAGTACCACTGCGCCATCAGGGTGGGTGGCAACTGATGGACGGTAGCGATGGTGCCGGTTGGCCCGGTACCAACCTTATGGCGGAACGGCGTAGCCGCCAGCAGTTCCACACCGATGTTATCGGTCGCCATATAGGTAAAGGTTAAACCCAGCTGAGTATTGTTACTGACGTTGAAACTGCCCAGACTGCCCAGCACATTGTCAGAGCCTTCCGTCGGTCGGACGGTGGCGGTCCCGGCACGAATGAAAAATTCACCCGCTTCATGCGCCCAGACGCTGCCGGTAGTAAGAGTGCTTAGAATCAATGCCGCCGCTGCTAACTTCTTCATATCCACTTCCTCATTATGGTTTTTCAGCGCGGCCAAATATACCTATAACGAGTTACGTTTGATCTGTTTTAGATCACACTAAAACCTTAGATTTAACATTTATTGATCCAGATTAATTTTTGATACCGATCGCAATACGCTAAATCCTTCGCACATCAATTTTCACTTTTCGCAAAAAAAATTATTTCTGCTCCTCTTGCCGCCGCTGAGGCGGCTGGATAAGTTAACTGCCGACAATCTGTGTTGATGCGTTTTTTTCAGGTGTAATTATGAGTGAAATCAACCCGTGCATGACGTGCGGTGCCTGTTGTGCGTATTTTCGAGTCTCTTTCTACTGGGCGGAAGCCGACGACGCGGGCGGCCTGGTGCCCGCCGCGCTGACCGAGCCGCTGACCCCCTTCCTGCGCTGTATGAGCGGCACTAATCAACGTCAGAGCCGCTGTGCGGCGCTATCGGGCGAGATCGGCGACGCCGTCCACTGCACTATCTATGAAAACCGTCCTTCGCCATGTCGCGAATTCGCCATGTCCGGGGAAAACGGCGAGGAAAACGACGCCTGCAACCGGGCGCGAGCGCGCTATGGGCTGCCGCCATTGCGGCCTCTTTACAAAGATATACCTGCCCTGACCGGCGCAGAGAGTGCTACGACGGAAGGATTTGCGGTACAATCGCCGGCTAGTTAACACCTGCGACACTCAAGGAGAATGCATGTCTATCACGGCGAAGTCCGTCTACCGTGACACCGGGAATTTTTTTCGTAATCAGTTCATTACCATTTTGCTGATTGCGCTGTTGTGCGCGTTCATTACGGTAGTACTTGGCCATGCCTTTTCACCCAGCGACGAGCAGCTGTCGATACTCAGCGAAGGCGACAACCTCGCCGGTAGCGCAGGCCTGTTCGAACTGGTGCAGAATATGACGCCGGAGCAGCAGCAGGTTCTGCTGCGCGCCTCGGCGGCATCAACCTTCTCGGGTCTGGTGGGCAATGCGATCCTCGCCGGCGGCGTCCTGCTGCTCATCCAGCTGGTCTCTGCCGGTCATCGTGTCAGCGCCCTGCGCGCCATCGGCGCCTCGGCGCCGGTGCTGCCAAAGCTGCTGCTGCTGATCCTCTTCACCACTTTCCTGGTGCAGATGGGGATGATGTTAGTGCTGGTGCCCGGCGTCCTGTTGGCCATTGTGCTGGCCTTTGCGCCAATCATGCTGGTGCAAGACAAAATGGGCATCCTCGGCGCCATGCGCAGCAGCATGCGCCTGGCGTGGGCCAATCTGCGGCTGGTGGCGCCGGCCATTATCGGTTGGCTGGTGGCGAAAACTCTGCTGTTACTGTTTGCTTCCAGCTTTGCCGCCCTGACGCCAAACGTCGGCGCGGTGGTGATTAATACCCTCAGCAACCTGATTTCCGCCCTGTTGCTGATCTATTTATTCCGCGTGTATATGCTTATCCGTAGCTAATTTTAACCTGGACCGGGGAATTTCCCGGTCCGTCCTGACAGACGGGATCGATGTATGAAGCAGTTTCTGGATTTTTTACCGCTGGTGGTCTTCTTCGCCTTCTACAAGCTTTACGATATCTACGCCGCCACCACGGCGCTGATTGTGGCGACCGCCATCGTGCTGATCTACAGCTGGGTGCGCTACCGTAAAATCGAAAAAATGGCGCTGATCACCTTCGTGCTGGTGGCCGTCTTCGGTGGATTAACCCTCTTCTTCCACAATGATGAGTTTATTAAATGGAAGGTGACGGTGATCTATGCGCTGTTCGCCGGCGCGCTGCTCTTCAGCCAGTGGGTGATGAAAAAGCCGCTTATCCAGCGCATGCTGGGTAAAGAGCTGACCCTGCCGCAGCAGGTCTGGTCGCGCCTTAACCTGGCCTGGGCGGCGTTTTTTATCCTCTGCGGGCTGGCTAATATCTATATCGCCTTCTGGTTGCCGCAGAATATCTGGGTTAACTTTAAGGTCTTCGGTTTAACTGCCCTCACGCTGGTCTTTACCTTGCTGAGCGGAATCTACATCTACCGTCATATGCCGCAGGACGACCACCACTAATTCCCCGGCAGCCTGCGCCCGCCTCCGCGGGCGCTATCCCCTATTCTCTCTCCGCCGTTTTCATAGTAGCATCCCGCTGATCGTCTTTGACCACAACAGAGTAGAGCATGACAACAACAGATCTCGCCCCGAAGGGCGAAATGGTTTTACGCACCCTGGCAATGCCGGCGGATACTAATGCCAACGGGGATATTTTTGGCGGCTGGCTGATGTCGCAGATGGATATCGGCGGCGCCATTATGGCCAAAGAGATCGCCCAGGGTCGCGTGGTGACCGTGCGCGTGGATGGGATGACCTTTTTACGCCCGGTGGCCGTAGGCGACGTGGTGTGCTGCTATGCCCGCTGCGTGAAGCGCGGCAATACCTCAGTGACCATTAACATCGAAGTGTGGGTGAAAAAAGTCTCTTCAGAACCGATTGGCCAGCGCTACAAGGCGACGGAAGCGCTGTTTATCTACGTTGCCGTCGATAATCAGGGTAAACCCCGCCCTCTGCCGGCCGAATAAGATGGCGCCCGGCTAACCGGGCACCTGGCTTAGAGAAAGCCCAGCAGCGAGAAGAAGAAGTAGCCGATAACAATCACCATCACCGGCAGCACGTACAGCGGGAAATACTGCACCAGGATCGTATGTCGCGGCACCACAATGCGTTCGGCGAGCTGCTCGCGAGTTAACCCTTCCGCGCCTTTCGCCTGCTCGAGGATCAGCTGATCCTCAATCCCCTCGCGGAGAAATTTCGCCTGCCGCGCCATCCGCGCGCCGGAGGCCTGCAGCGCCATGCCGACGAACACCAGAATGAAGATAATCCAGAAGCCGATGTTCAGGCTATGGTGAAAATCCGGCAGCGGTGAGTTGTACCAGAAAAAGTTCAGGAACGGCGTGTTAAAGCGCATCATCTCAATCATGACGTGCGCAAAATCCATCATCACCGCGTCAATGCCGGGTTTCTTTTCACTGTGCTCATACATAAATTTGAGGACAGAAATCAGCGTCGACAGCACGGCGGGAATAAAGATGACCCATCCCAAAATACGTTTGATGACCGCAATGCGTCCAGCTTGTTGGTACGTCATGAGTTCCCCTTGTTAAAGACGCGTTAGTGGTTCGCCTGCCGCCCGTTGCGTGGCGCAGGCGCCCCTCGCTTACCCGAATGTGTCGGGTATAAGTCTATCTTCCACGGCGAATTTCGCCCAATAACGCGCGGTATGATATACCATGAATGCCGATTCGTTTATCTGATTACGCAACAGGAGAAGGACATATGTCAGCGAAGCGCCGCATTGAGGCTGCGATTTTTGATATGGACGGGTTGCTGATTGACTCTGAGCCGCTTTGGGATCAGGCGGAGGTCGAGGTCATGGAGAGCCTGGGGGTGGATACCCGCCGCCGCGATGAACTGCCCGACCTGCTGGGTCTGCGAATCGACCTGGTGGTGGATCTGTGGTACGCGCAGCAGCCGTGGCGCGGCGTTGACCGCACAGAAGCCACCGCGCGCATTATCCGTCGCGCCATCGAACTGGTGGAAGCCTCACGTCCGCTGCTGCCGGGGGTGCGCGAGGCGGTGGCCCTGTGCAAAGCCCAGGGGTTGAAGGTAGGGCTGGCCTCAGCCTCGCCGCTGGTGATGCTGGAGAAAGTGCTCAATATGTTCGAGCTGCGCGACCAGTTTGATGCCCTCGCCTCGGCGGAGCATCTGCCCTGGAGCAAACCGCACCCGCAGGTGTATCTCAACTGCGCCGCCGCCCTCGGGGTCGACCCACAGCGCTGTGTCGCGCTGGAGGACTCGGTCAACGGCATGATCGCCAGCAAAGCTGCGCGCATGCGCGCTATCGTCGTGCCGGAAGCAGAGAACAGCCGCGACCCGCGCTTCGTGCTGGCGGACGTCAAGCTGCCGTCACTGCAGGCCCTGACCGTCGAGGCGCTGCTCGGGTAAGACCGCTGGCGGGTGACGCGATCGCCGCCACCCGCCAGCAAAGAAAATCAAAACATCGTTTCATTTTAATTGTAATTTTGTTTTCCTACCTCTATGCTGGGTACAGGTGGCGTTATCGTACGCCTGAAGATCAGCACACAGAGGTGAATATGGTACTGAACGCCTTCGACCTGACGGGTAAGGTCGCCATCGTGACCGGTTGCGATACCGGCCTGGGACAGGGAATGACGCTGGGCCTGGCGCAGGCCGGATGCGATATCGTCGGCATCAACCGCAAAATTCCCCACGACACTGCCGCGCAGGTTCAGGCGCTGGGCCGCCGCTTTCATGCCATTCAGGCGGATCTCAGCCAACAGGATGATATGACCGTTTTGGTCGACCAGGCGATGGCGGCGATGGGCCGGGTCGATATTCTGGTCAACAACGCCGGGATTATCCGCCGCCATGATGCCCTGACCTTCACGGAAAGTGACTGGGATGCGGTGATCGATCTGAATCTGAAAGCAGTTTTTTTCCTCTGCCAGGCGGTCGCCAGGCAGTTCATTCGCCAGGGTGAAGGCGGGAAAATCGTTAACATCGCCTCGATGCTCTCGTTTCAGGGCGGGATCCGCGTCCCCTCCTATACCGCCTCGAAAAGCGGCGTGCTGGGGCTGACCCGCCTGCTGGCTAACGAATGGGCTGGTCAGGGTATCAACGTCAACGCCATTGCGCCCGGGTATATGGCCACCAATAACACCCAGGCGCTGCGCGAAGATGAGGAGCGCAACCAGGCAATCCTTGAGCGTATCCCCGCCGGTCGCTGGGGTGTGCCAGATGACCTGCAGGGGCCGGTGGTGTTTCTCGCCTCGTCCGCCGCCGATTATATTCACGGCTATACCCTGGCCGTCGACGGCGGATGGCTGGCGCGCTGAGAATTTGTGACAAAGAGTTACACCGTCACCTCTTCCGTGCACTGTATAAAAACCCTATACTGTATGAATCGACAGTTTAGGGTGTGTTATCATGACGGCGGAAGGCCATCTCTTCTTTTCAATCGCCTGCGCAGTATTTGCCAAAAACGCAGAGTTAACGCCGGTGCTGGCGCAGGGCGACTGGTGGCATATTGTGCCCTCCGCGGTCTTGACCTGCCTGCTGCCGGACATCGATCACCCAAAGTCGTTTCTTGGCCAGCGGCTGAGCTGGATCTCAAAGCCCGTGGCGCGGGCCTTTGGCCACCGCGGCTTCACCCACAGCCTGCTGGCGGTGTTTGGCGCGCTGACGCTATTCTACCTCAAGGTGCCTGACAGCTGGATTGTCCCGGCGGACGCCCTCCAGGGCCTGGTGCTGGGCTATCTCAGCCACATCCTTGCCGATATGCTCACCCCAGCCGGGGTGCCGCTGCTGTGGCCCTGCCGCTGGCGCTTTCGGCTACCGATCCTTGCGCCGCGCAAAGGCAACCAGCTGGAGCGCGCCTTATGTATGGCGCTGTTCATCTATGCCGTCTGGATGCCGCAGACGCTGGCGGACAACACCGCGATACGCTGGTCTTCCGGGGTGATTAATTCCCTGCAGATCACCTTCAATCGCTTCATAAGTCACCAGAGTGGGCGATAAACCGGCAGAAAACACCTTTTGGTTATAACCCATTCCATTTGAATATAAGTCCTTGATAACGCCTTCTGCTAACCTTGCGGTCATAAGAGCTGGTTATCCACCAGCCCGGGTTATAAAAATATCAGGAGAACGGGGATGAACTTTCCATTAATAGCGAACGTAGTCGTGTTCGCCGTATTGTTGTTTGCGCTGGGGCAAACGCGCCATAAACAGTGGAGCCTGGCCAGGAAGGTCCTGGTCGGCCTGGCGATTGGCGTGATCTTTGGTCTGGCGCTACAGCTGATCTATGGGTCTGACAGCCAGGTGCTGAAGGATTCCATCCAGTGGTTTAATATCGTCGGCAACGGTTATGTCCAGCTGCTGCAAATGATCGTTATGCCGCTGGTCTTCGCGTCAATCCTTAGCGCGGTGGCTCGCCTGCACAATGCCTCGCAGCTGGGGAAAATCAGCTTCCTGAGCATCGGGACTCTGGTGTTCACCACCCTGATCGCCGCTCTGGTTGGCGTGCTGGTGACTAACATGTTCGGCCTCACCGCCGAGGGACTGGTCCAGGGCAGCGCGGAGACCGCCCGTCTGAACGCCATTCAGAGCAACTATGTGGGTAAAGTGGCCGATCTCAGCGTCCCGCAGCTGATCCTCTCCTTCGTGCCGAAGAACCCGTTTGCTGACCTGACCGGGGCTAACCCGACCTCGATCATCAGCATCGTCATTTTCTCGGCGTTCCTCGGCGTCGCAGCCCTGAAGCTGCTGAAAGAGGATGTGGAAAAAGGCCAGCGCGTCCTGACCGCCATTGATACCCTGCAGGGCTGGGTGATGAAGCTGGTTCGTCTGGTGATGCAGCTGACCCCTTACGGCGTTCTGGCGCTGATGACCAAAGTGGTTGCCGGGTCGAATCTGCAGGATATCATCAAGCTTGGCGGCTTCGTGGTGGCCTCGTACATCGCGCTGGGCATCATGTTTATCGTCCACGGCCTGCTGCTGGCGATTAACGGCGTCAGCCCGCTGAAGTATTTCCGTAAAGTCTGGCCGGTGATCACCTTCGCCTTCACCAGCCGCTCCAGCGCCGCCTCCATTCCGCTGAACGTGGAAGCGCAGACCCGTCGTCTCGGCGTACCGGAGTCGATTGCCAGCTTCTCCGCTTCCTTTGGCGCCACCATTGGTCAGAACGGCTGCGCCGGTATCTACCCGGCCATGCTGGCGGTGATGGTCGCACCGACCGTAGGCATCAACCCGCTGGATCCGATGTGGATTGCCACCCTCGTGGGCATCGTCACCGTCAGCTCGGCGGGCGTCGCCGGAGTGGGCGGCGGGGCCACCTTCGCCGCGCTGATCGTCCTGCCGGCGATGGGCCTGCCGGTGACCCTCGTGGCGCTGCTGATCTCCGTCGAGCCGCTGATCGATATGGGACGTACCGCGCTGAACGTTAACGGCTCCATGACCGCCGGGACGCTGACCAGCCAGTGGCTGCGCCAGACCGACAAGTCGATTTTCGATAGCGAAGAAGAAGCCGAACTGGCGCATCGCTAAACGGTAAGCACAAAAAAACCGCTGATAATCAGCGGTTTTTTTATTTCTGCAGCAGACTCAGGCTTCAATCTCTCCTTCCTGACGCACCTGGTTAGCCCAGCGCTGCGCCGACTCCGGCACGCTGAACGCCGGTGAACGGCGAAAATGCTCTCCCATCAGCAGAAAGGCGACATACTTCCCGCGCAAAATCCAGACATCGCGAAAATGGTCCATTTTCACGGCATGTTCCGGGGGCGCAGGCTCCACGCGCGGCACGTAGCTAATGACAGGGCGATTTTGTTGGCGCAATGGTTTCATAACAAATGGATTCACTAAGCAAAGCGGGAAACAGAAACCTCTATCATAGCCGATCGTGGCCCCGTTCGTCGCCCCCCTGCCGCCGATGCGCATTTTAGGATAACTCCCTGCCCCCTGGCCGGGCGCAGGCAGCGTAATGTTCTATAGTTAGAAGGGTTTTGGTTTATCAACGACCACTTTTAGCAATGAAAGCAGGAGACGAGCAATGTCTGATAAGCACCCAAACCCTCACCACCAGCAGGCACCGGTCCACGGCAGCGAGGAAGCGCAGCCGGGTCTCGACTCGCTGGCGCCGGATGACCGGGAGTGGCGCCCCACGCCGAAACCCACCGCCCCTGGCGCTGAACCGACCGCCCCTGGCAGCCTGAAAACGCCTGATACCCACAGCAAAAAACTCGATGCCCTGGAGCCACAGCGCAAAGGCGGAGAAGACTATCCGCTGACCACTAACCAGGGCGTGCGCATTGCCGACGATCAGAACTCGCTGCGCGCCGGTACCCGCGGCCCAACGCTGCTGGAAGATTTCATTCTGCGGGAGAAGATCACCCACTTCGACCACGAGCGAATTCCGGAGCGTATCGTTCATGCCCGCGGCTCAGCGGCCCACGGTTACTTTCAGCCCTACAAAAGCCTGACAGCCTTGACCAAAGCCGATTTTCTTTCGGCAGCCGATAAAATCACCCCGGTCTTTGTGCGCTTCTCCACCGTGCAGGGCGGCGCGGGGTCGGCGGACACCGTTCGCGATATTCGCGGCTTCGCCACCAAGTTTTACACCGATGAGGGGATTTTTGACCTCGTCGGCAACAACACCCCGGTCTTCTTTATCCAGGACGCGCTGAAGTTTCCCGACTTTGTCCACGCCGTGAAGCCTGAGCCCCACTGGGCCATTCCCCAGGGACAAAGCGCTCACGATACGTTCTGGGACTATGTTTCCCTGCAGCCGGAAACGCTGCACAACGTGATGTGGGCGATGTCCGATCGCGGCATCCCGCGCAGCTATCGCACCATGGAAGGCTTTGGCATCCACACCTTCCGCCTGATCAATGCCGAGGGCAAAGCCACCTTTGTTCGCTTCCACTGGAAACCGGTCGCCGGCAAGGCGTCGCTGGTATGGGATGAAGCGCAGAAGCTGACCGGCCGTGACCCCGATTTTCATCGCCGCGATCTGTGGGAGGCCATTGAAGCCGGGGACTACCCGGAATTTGAGCTCGGCCTGCAGCTGATCCCCGAAGAGAATGAATTTGATTTTGACTTCGACCTGTTAGATCCCACCAAACTGATCCCCGAGGCGCTGGTGCCGGTGCAACGGGTCGGCAAAATGGTCCTCAACCGCAACCCGGACAACTTCTTTGCCGAAAACGAACAGGCGGCCTTCCATCCAGGGCATATCGTCCCGGGCATCGATTTCAGCAACGATCCGCTGCTGCAGGGGCGCCTCTTCTCCTACACCGATACCCAGATAAGCCGCCTCGGCGGACCGAATTTCCATGAAATCCCGATCAACCGGCCGACCTGCCCGTACCACAACTTCCAGCGCGACGGTATGCACCGGATGGAGATTGACACCAACCCGGCCAACTACGAACCCAACTCGATCAACGATAACTGGCCGCGCGAGACGCCGCCAGCCGCCAAACGCGGCGGTTTTGAGTCCCTCGCCGAGCACGTCGACGGCGAGAAGATCCGTCAGCGCAGCCCGTCATTCGGCGAATATTACGCCCAGCCGCGTCTGTTCTGGCTGAGCCAGACGCCGATTGAGCAGCAGCATATTATCGATGGCTTCAGCTTCGAGCTTAGCAAAGTGGTCCGCACCTGGATCCGCGAGCGGGTGGTCGATCACCTGGCCCATATTGATACCCGGCTGGCGGAAACGGTCGGGGCGAATTTAGGTATCGAACTGAGCGATGAGCAGCGCAGCCTCACTCTGCCCTCCCCGGTCAACGGCGTGGAGAAAGATCCCACCCTCAGCCTCTACGCGGATGCCGAAGGGGATGTGAAAGGTCGTGTGGTGGCGGTGCTGCTCAATGAGCGTACCTCGGCGCAGGATCTGGTCCATCTCCTGCAGGCGCTACAGGCCCGGGGCGTGCACAGTAAACTGCTCTATTCGCGGATGGGGGAAGTCGTCGCCGACGATGGATCTCCCGTGCCGATCGCCGGCACCTTCGCCGGCTCCCCGTCGCTGACGGTGGATGCCGTGGTGGTGCCCGGCGGCGATCTCAGCGCCCTGAGCCAGAGCGGCGACGCGCGCTACTACCTGCTGGAGGCCTATAAGCATCTGAAGCCGATCCTGCTGGCAGGCGATGCGCGGCAGTTAACGTCGGTTCTGCAGGTCCCGGCCCAGGGCGAAGAGGGCGTCATCGTCACCGATGCTCTCGACACCCCGGCGGCAGATAAACTGCTCGCCCTGATGACGGCCCACCGGGTGTGGTCGAGAAGCCCGAAAATCGCCGCTATTCCGGCGTAGCAAAAAGCCCGGCACGGTGTGCCGGGCTTGACTCACTTTCCTTTCCCCGTCGGGTTTACACGTCGCGGTAGGTTCCCAGGCGATAACCCCGGTCGGCCACGGCCGCTTTCAGCGAGGCGGACGTCAGCACATCAAGCTCGCCCAGCCGCGGGTAGCAGTAGGCGCTGCCCATGATGGTCTGGTCGACAAAGGCCGGATGACACATCACCTCCAGAGAGCGCTCCTCGCGGGCGATTGAGGCGTCCAGCGTCTGCAGGAACAGCGCCTCAGAGACGGCTTCCCCGTAAAACTCGCTGCTGAAGCCTGCGCTGCTGCGCGCCGCCTGCTGATCGAGACCGCTCTGCGCCGCTACCTGGCGATCGATACGCAACGCGATGCCCTTGTCGCGGGCAAAAGCCGCAACGATGGGGTAGATCGGAGCGATCATATGCACATGGTGATGACTGTCGAGATGCGTCGGTTCATGACCGAAGAGTTCGATAAAACGACGGTACTGACACGCAAGCTCGTGGGCAATCTCCTCCAGCGGCAGGTTATCTTCTTCCGCCTGCTGCCAGATCCATTTGCCCAGCCGGCCGTCGCGGGTTAACCCCGGCATGGCCGACAGCGGTTCGCCCAGCGTCAGCACAAAGTGCATCCCGACCGCCAGCTCCGGCGTACTGCGGCTCAGCTGGGCGGCGTGGTCAATAGCCGCGCCGTTGACCAGCGCCGTAGTCGATGTCACCACGCCGTTGCGGCAGGCCTCGATAATGCCGTAGTTCTGCCCTTTACTGAGGCCGAAGTCGTCAGCATTGACGATCAATACGCGTTCCATTACCCGCTCCCGTTACGCTTTCAGTTTTTCGATCGTCGCCGCAAAGTTCGGCAGCCATTTTTCATGGGCCAAAATCATCTCCCGCGCCAGCTGCTCGGCGTCACGATCGGAATGGATCAGCGGGCTTAAGTTCAGCGCCAGCAGCACGTCGTTCAGCTCACCGCTGATCGCCGCCTGGCTGGCCGCCACTTCAAACCCTTTGATGGTGTAGATAAGCCCCAGCACCTTCTCGTCGAAATGGGTGATGCGCGGCGTCGGCTTCGCGCCATCGCGACCTAAGGTGCAGCTCATCTCGACCGCCCAGTCCGCCGGGATATTATCGATATGGCCATGATGTGGGATATTCACATAGTGCTCAGTCTGCTTATCGTTATAGATAGCGTTGATCACTTCGCAAGCGGCATCGGAGTAATAGGCGCCCCCGCGCTGCTCCAGCTCCTTCGGCTTGACCTTGAGATCCGGATTTTTATACAGCTCAAACAGCTGCTTCTCCACTTTCTGCACCACCTGGGCGCGCGCGCCGCCCTTATAGTACTCGCCCATCTCAATCGCCAGCATCTCTTTTGGCTTAAAGTAATAGAGCAGATAGGAGCATGGGATCAGGCGCAGGGAGCGGATCAGCCCTTCGCTGAACGGCAGGTCGAAGATATTTTTTACCGAGTTCGCGGTCAGGCGGCCGGAGGCGACGCCGTCCAGCAGTTCATCGAAGCGCGAGACGCCGTTAACCAGCACGTCGCGGACGAACACCAGGTGGTTCAGACCGAACAGGTCGATGTGCAGCTCATCGCTCGGGCTGAGCTGCAGCACGTCGGTGATGAACATCTTCATGCCGATGGGAATGTTGCACACCCCGATAAAGCGTTTGAAACTGGTGTGACGATAGACCGCCTCGGTGACCATGCCCGCCGGGTTGGTGAAGTTGATGATCCACGCGTCCGGGCAGATCTCCTGCACATCTTTCACGATGTCGAAAATCACCGGGATGGTGCGCAGCCCCTTAAACAGCCCGCCCGCCCCGTTGGTCTCCTGGCCAAGATAACCGTGGCTCAGCGGGATGCGCTCATCTTTTTCCCGCGCCTTCAGCTGGCCCACGCGCAGCTGGGTAGTGACGAAATCAGCGCCCTGCAGCGCCTCGCGGCGGTCCAGCGTTTTATAAACCTTCATCGGCACGCCGGCTTTTTCCACCATCCGCTCGCACAGCGCATGGATAATATCGAGCTTCTCCTGGCCCTCTTCCACATCCACCAGCCACAGCTCTGTCACCGGCAGTTCATGATAACGTTTCAGGAAACCTTCCAGTAATTCCGGGGTATAGCTGCTACCGCCGCCAATGGTGACGACTTTTAATTTCTGGCTCATCTTTTTCTCCCTTAGACGCTGCGTGTAGACGCAGGCCGCTCTCCGCATAAATGCGGACAGTTAACTTAAATTAGTTATGGTGTAAGCCTGGCGGCTAATACCGCCTGGGCTTAATTAATACTGGTCAAATGTTTTCGATAACTACTCGGTGTAAACGAGGTCAGCTTTTTAAAGGTTTTAATAAACAGGCTCGGGCTGCTGTACCCTGATTCATAGGCAATATCCGTCACCGAATAGTTGGTAATTTCCAGCTGCTTTTTGGCAAAATTGATACGGATATCGTTAATTATCTGCATCGGCGTTTTACCATAATAGCGCTGGGTCGCCCGGGTTAAATATTCCTGCGTTTTGCCCGATAGCCGAACCATATTCTCGAGGGCGCTCTCGCCAAACTCCAGTTTATCGTGCATAGCCTCAACGGTATTTTTTAACCATTGCGGGACGACGTCTGCAACCGGCTCTTCGCGATAGTGACGTAAACGGTTAATGACATAAAAGGAGACCAGCTCGATAAATTCGTCAAATTCCGTTTCGCGAAAATTGAGTGAGGCGATGACCGACTCAATGTAGCCGAGAAAAGCGCTCTGCACGGCGTAGACCTGCGACGCCACCAGGCCAAACGGCAGCAGCGGCAGATAATGTTTCTCAAAGAAGCGCCTGCTGATGCCGACGTTAAGGATGCGCGTCGCACCAAATTCATAGAAGCTCTGGTGGTGCGAACCCATCGGGATAAAGACAAAATCCCCGCGCTCCAGCAGCACCCGTTTACCATTGATCTCCTGGTAATAGCGCCCGGTTAATACGACGGTAAATTCGTAGTAATCATGCTGGTGGAGCCCGCTCACGCTTTCCGTTTTGTTATAGATGACCACATGAAAGTTCTTCCCGTTGAACAACTGCTGTTCTCTGGCGGTACTGATCTCGGTGGTCATCATCCTGGGCTGCCTCATCGTCGCGATGGCCTATTGTACCTTCTCGTGCAGCTCAATCAATTCCGCTACCAGCTCGCGGGCCAGCATGGAGGTCATCAGGTGATCCTGAGCATGCACCAGCACCAGGCTGACCTTCATTTTCCCCTCGCCCTCGTCGCTTTCGATAAGCTGGGTCTGCACCCGATGCGCCTCGCTCAGCGCCTGACGCGACTGCTCCATCATCGTTTTCGCCGCGGCAAAATCCCCCTGCTTGGCCTGCTTCAGCGCGGCATAGGCCAGACTACGCGCTTGGCCGGAGTTGATAATCAGCCCCATCACCACCTCTTCGAGGTCGTTTTCCGGGGTCTCTACCGCGTCGATGTTGTCCAGATCAAACATAATATTTCCCTCGTTTCTCAGGCGGTACGGGACGTTGCCCGTACCGCGCGGTATCAGAATTTCAGTGCGTTGGCGATGTCTTCTTCGCTCTCTTCCTGCTCGATAACGGTCTGCGCTTTATTCGACAGCACCACAAACGGCAGGTAGACCAGGGTGGAGACGCCAAGGTTGAACAGGGCGACCAGCAGAGCGGCGACACTGCCGTTACTGTTAAAGAACGCCCCCAGGCCAGTTGGCATGGTCCACGGCGCCAGGTTGGTCACCGGTGGGATAATCCCCAGGCTGTAGGCCGCGAGAGTAATGGCCGCCAGAATCGGCTGGACCAGCACGAACGGGATGAACATCACCGGGTTCATGATGATCGGCAGGCCAAAAAGAATCGGTTCGTTAATCTGGAAGATGCCTGACGGCAGCGCCAGCTTCGCGACCTGACGATGGTCAGCGCGGCGGGAAGCGATAAAGATGGCGATAATCAGACCCAGCGTCGCCCCGGAACCCCCCAGCAGGATGTAGGAGTCGAGCATCGGCTTGGCCCAGAAGTGGAACTGTTTACCCGCTTCGATCGCCGCATCAACCGATCCGTACTGGTTGTACAGGGCGATGTTTTCCAGCGCCCACGGCGTCATGATGCCGTTATCCAGCGCGGTCAGCGCCAGCGAACCGTGCACCCCGAAGAACCACAGCAGGGAGTTAAAGATGACGTATGCCCAGCCGACCACGCTGCCCATCGCCGCCAGCGGCGTGGAGATGGAGTCCATGATGATCTGGTGGAAGTTGCTGCCGTAGCTCGACAGGGCCCACGAGATAATGCCGAAGATGGAGAGGATCAAGAAGCCAGGGATCAGCGCAGAGAAAGAGCGCGATACCGATCCCGGCACGCTGTCCGGCAGTCTGATCACCCAGTTGCGACGGATCACGAAGGTGAACAGTTCCGCGACGACCAGACCGATAATCATACCGGAGATGATGTTCTGCCCGCCCAGCCAGTTGGCGCCGACGGCATAGGCTTCGCCCACGCTGTACGGGGTCACGGTCATGAAGGCCGCTACCGCCAGCAGGCCAGCGGCCATCGGGTCGACTTTGCGCTCTTCCGCCAGCGCGGAGCCGATAAAGAATGGCGCCATCAACGACATAATGCCGAGGGTGCCGTTATAGACGTTGCCGCCGATAGCCTTAAAACCGTTTAAGGTTTCAATGGTAGAGGCATCCAGGCGAATGCCCATGGAGTAAAAGAAAGAGCCTTCGCCGAAGCTCAGAAAAACGTTGTTAATTAATACAAACATGGCCCCGGCGAGGGTCAACGGCATGAGTTTAATAAATCCATTTTTAATCGCATTAATATGCGGCTGCTTTCCTATTTTCACTGCAAAAGGAAGGAGTACCTTTTCAAGCGAGTCGATCACTTTACTCATAGTCAATACCCTTAAAAGCCGCAATAAACTATTACGGCGATGATGTATGAAATTACTCTTTGACGGGAAAATAAACTCTTTATTTTTTGACGGCCGGCAACAGAATGCCGCCAGGCGTCAAAATACATCGAGTTTTAAAATTTAAAATTATTGTGCTGCAGCTTTCTTAATGGCCGCGACGGCGGCTTTCAATACCCCTAAACCATCCACCTTGCCATACAGAAGAGAATCGATGACTTCTACCGGTTTATTTGGCAGCAGGCGCTGAATTTCCGGTAACATATACGCAATTTGTGGCCCTAATAATACAACGTCGGCTTCCGGTCCCTTTTCACCCGCGAGAGTTTCAGGATAGGCTTCAATAATGACCGGGACTTCGTATTTTTCCGCCTGCGCCCGCATTTTGGAGACCAGCAGTGACGTGGACATGCCTGCCGAGCAGAACAGATAAATGTGTTTCTTTTCCATGAACGCTTCCTCAATGTGTGAGACCAGGGCCTTCAGTAACCGCTGAGAGCCGGTAAGACTGGTAACATCCGGTTAATTCTGTTTATGGGTTGAGTATACGGCAAGCTGAGCCGTCGTGATAATTCCCTGTTGAACAGAATTGTCTCTCATTGACCTCCGGTTTTGACTACCCTCACATTTTCACCTAAATAATTCGCGCAATTAAATAAGCATCAGGACTCACAAAAAAGCCCGACCAGTGGTCGGGCTTACGTACAACTCAGTCAACAGTAAGGCGCTTACTTAGCGTTGCGCGGATCCGTATCATACTCGGCGCAGGTCTGGTAGCCGGAGTTCATCACGTGCCCCGTTTCGTCGAGGGCCACAAAGTAGGTCTCCACTTTACCATCTCGTTGACCGAGGATATAGGTCTGGCAGGTGCCGCGGGCATGGACCATCGTCACTTCCGTTGAAGGTTTGCCAGCGATCTGCATCACCTGCTGACGCGACATCCCTTTCTTCACATCTTTCACCACCGGCTGGGTAAACTGGTCTTTGGTACGATCGTAAGCGGTACAGCCCGCGAGTAAGGTTAACGCGACGGTGACGCCCAGTATTCCTGCTAAGCTTTTCTTCATTTTGGTTCCTCTCTTCCACTGTGTAACGATAAGCCTGGAATAAATAGTGTTATTTTTCAAGCCGAACAGCGAAATCATGTCTGAGTGTGTTATTACGTAAACAGGATTGACGCTCCGCCGCCGACCGGCGCTTTCTCCTGCGCGGTGGCATCTATAATGAAATCCTATGTCATTGATTGCCTTCTTTTCCGGCAGTCAAAACCCCGGTCCTTGTCGTTTCAGCAGCAAAGAGGTAGCTTTAAGCCAACAGGTTGCCAAACAGATTCACTTTCGGAGGGCGCGATGACGCTACAACAAGAGATTATTCAGGCGCTGGGCGCGAAGCCGCAGATCGATGCCGCAGACGAGATCCGTCGCAGCGTCGATTTCCTGAAATCCTATCTGCAGACTTACCCTTTTATTAAATCACTGGTGCTGGGTATCAGCGGCGGCCAGGACTCGACCCTGACGGGGAAACTGTGCCAGATGGCGATCAATGAACTGCGCGCCGAAACGGGCGACAGCAGCCTGCAGTTTATCGCCGTCCGTTTACCCTACGGCGTGCAGGCGGATGAGCAGGACTGCCAGGATGCCATCGCCTTTATTCAGCCTGACCGGGTGTTGACGGTGAATATCAAAGCCTCGGTACTGGCAAGCGAACAGGCGCTGCGCGAAGCGGGGATCGAACTGAGCGACTTCGTTCGCGGCAACGAAAAAGCCCGTGAGCGCATGAAAGCCCAGTACAGCATCGCCGGGATGACCCAAGGGGTGGTAGTCGGCACCGACCATGCAGCGGAGGCGATTACCGGCTTCTTCACCAAATATGGCGACGGCGGCACCGACATCAACCCGATCTTCCGGCTGAACAAACGTCAGGGCAAACAGCTGCTGGCCCATCTCGGCTGCCCGGAACATCTGTATAAGAAGTTACCGACAGCCGATCTGGAAGACGATCGCCCCTCCCTGCCGGATGAAGTGGCGCTGGGGGTGACCTATGAGAATATCGACGACTATCTGGAAGGCAAAACGCTGGACCCCAGCATCGCCAAAACGATCGAAGGCTGGTATCTGAAAACCGAACACAAGCGTCGGCCACCGATCACCGTCTTTGACGATTTCTGGAAAAAATAGTCCCTCCCCCGCCCCGGCCCGCGCCGGGGTTGTTTTTTGCGCTTTTCGCCGCAAAAACCGCCTGCTATACTGGATAGATAGACAGTATCAGGAGTTATTGTGGCCAGAAAGCAATCTGCCCCGCGTCTGGAGTTTGAGGCGGCGGCGATCTATGAATATCCCGAACACCTTCGCCCGTGGCTGGAGACACTGCCGAAGCTGCCGGGCGTCTATCAGTTTCACGGCGATAGCGACACGATGCCGCTCTATATCGGCAAGAGCGTCAACCTCCGCAGCCGGGTGCTCTCCCACCTGCGCACCCCTGAAGAGGCGGCGATGCTGCGTCAGTCCCGGCGTATCACCTGGCAGCGCACCGCTGGCGAGCTGGGAGCGCTGCTGCTGGAGGCGCGGTTGATTAAAGAGCAGCAGCCGCTGTTTAACAAGCGGCTACGGCGTAACAAGCAACTCTGCGCCTGGCTGCTTGCGGACGACCGGCCGCAGATTGTCTATGCCCGCGAGGTTGATTTCTCGCACCAGCAGCATCTCTATGGTCTGTTCGCCAACCGGCGGGCGGCGCTGCAGATGCTGCAGAGCCTTGCTGACGAACAGCGCCTCTGTTACGGCCTGCTCGGTCTGGAGCCGCTCAGTCGCGGCCGCGCCTGTTTTCGATCCGCGCTCGGCCGCTGCGCCGGCGCCTGCTGTGGAAAGGAGAGCGTAGAGGCGCACCGTCAGCGTCTGCTGGCGCAGATGAGCAAGCTGCAGCTGGTGTGCTGGCCGTGGGCAGGACCGGTGGCGCTGGAGGAGCGCGGCCCGGATATGACGCAGTATCATGTCATTCATAACTGGCTGTGGCTGGGAGCCGTCGACTCGCTCAAAGAGGCCGCTGCGCTGACCCGCCTGCCCGCCGGATTCGACCAGGATGGTTACAAAATCCTCTGTAAGCCTCTGCTCAGCGGCAACTACCCGTTGCATCCGCTTGGCTGAAAGACCAGAAAGAAAAAACCGCCGGCCCTGCCCAACGCCTGATGGCATTATTGGGCAAGACCGGCGGTCTTGATTCAGTGCGCTACATTATTCAGCGGGTGCAGGCATTTTACCTGCCGGTGCGTTGCGTTCTGTCAGATGCTTCTCAAAATTGGCATTGAACTGTTTTTTCTGGTCTGGGGTCAGAATGTTGTAGATCTTGTTCTGCGTTTCCAGGCGGGACAGCGCCATCGCTTTATGCTGCGCTTCCATCTTATCGATCTGCGCTTCCGCTTTCGCCTTATCAAAGGTATCGCTGGCGATCAGCTCGTGCATCGCGCGGCGTTCGTCAAGGGACGGACGCTTCATGTTTTCGCGCTGGCTCTTCATGATCTCGCGGATCTGCTGCTTCTGCGCATCGGTCAGGTTCAGCCCTTTAAACATCATGTCATGCTGACCCGGGCCGCCTTTATGATGCATCATCATCGGCTTGCTGTCGCTCGGCGCGGTGGTGGTATCGGCGGCGTGTGCCAGGTTAGCCGCGCCCAGAGCCAGAGTAGAGGCAACAAACAGTGCAGTGAGTTTCTTCATCATTCAATCCTTACTTTACGTTATTCTTACGGCGCGTTGCCGTGTTGACGAGATTAACTTTACGACGTTAATCGTCAATTAGTCAGAGCAAGAGTAAAACAATGAAAGTGTAAAAAACAGTTTCTCACCAATTATGGAGAAAATAAGGAATTTGAACGAAGAATTGCAATAAAAAATAAATAACTTGCTGTTTTGCAGAGGAATTATGGAGAGTATAAAGGAGCGACGATTAAAAACAAAGCATTTTACCAGGAATAATCTGCAAATTCACACTGGCGCACGAAAAAATAAGAAGATGAACAACGACGCGCGAAATAAAGCAGGCCGCCCGGCGGACGGCTTGCCCTCAGGATAATTTTTCCAGCATCAGGCCAGCGCGCAGCCCCCTGGCCACCGCCGGATTGGGAAACAGAACATACTCCGGCTCTGCCCCCACCACATACCGCGTCTCCCCCTCCTCCGCCAGCAGCGTGCCTGGGGCGAAGGGGGTGAAGTTCAGCGTCTGTTCCGCCATATGCAAGCGGAAATCATCGCTATGGCGGGTGATCTGCTGCACCACCCGGTAGCGCAGCGGCGCCGGGGCGTCGGCAATGGCCAGATCCCCCACCAGCAACCGGGAGATAGCCCCCTCGGCGGCGGCAAACTGCGTTAGATCGTTTTCCCCCAACGGCAGCGCTTTGCCCAGTTCAAGAGTGCAGGCCAGCGCCGCGAACCGTTCGCAGCTGAAATGGGTGAAGGTCCCGCCCGGCTGGCGATGAAACACCAGCGCCTCCAGCCCGGCGCCGCCCAACCAGTGAAGAAAATCCTCCTCCCAGGGCGTATCGCGGGCCGGGAGCACGCCGAAGCGCGGATGCAGCGACCCGCGGATCGCGGTATGCAGATCGAGGTGCCAGCGCGGACCATCATGGTCGCGATAGAAACGGGCCACCGCCTGCTCCAGCCGTTGCGCCCGCTGCGTCTCCTCGCTGGCCGGGAACTGCCGCCAGCGCTCGCCAAACATCCGGTTCATATCGCTGTGCATATAGCGTTTATTCGCCCGCAGCGCCGGCGGGTTACCGACGATCACCAGCAGCCGCCAGCGCAGGGGGAGTGCCTCCCGGACCAGCCGCTGCACCAGCCGGTCGACAATCTCCACCGGCGCCGTTTCGTTGCCATGGATGGCGCAGGAAAGCACCAGCCCGCGCTCGCAGCGCGCATGCGGCGTCAGCTCGAGGATCCCCTCGCCGAGCCAGTGCCAGCGGAAATGGGCCGTCTCGCCGTGAAAGTGATGGGGCAATCGCCCCGCCAGGGTTAATGCCAGAAAGTGTTCCACCGCGCCCCCTTATTGCTGAAATGGATAAACCGAACCGAGCTGCAGGATCTGGGTCAACCGATCCAGCGCGTCGCGCCCTTCCCGCAGCAGCTGTGGGTCGGCGAGGTCGGCCTGGGTGAGACGGTCGCGATAGTAGCGATCCACCCAGTCATTGAGGGTGGCAAACAGCGTATCGTTCATCAGGACGTGCGGATTGACCGCCTGATACTCCTCGGCCGTCAACACCACCCGCAGGCGCAGGCACGCCGGACCGCCGCCGTTGGCCATACTCTCGCGCAGATCAAACACCTGCAGCGCGGCGATGGGGTTATCTGCGGCCAGCAGCTCATTAAGATAGTTCCACACGCCCGGATGCGCCTGGGCTTCCTGGGGCAGGATCAGCGCCATGCTGCCGTCCGCCCGGCTCAACAGCTGACTGTTGAACAGATAGGTAGCAACCGCCTCTTCCACCGTGACCCGGCTGGCGGGAACCACCAACGGGGTAAAGCCCGGCACCTGCTGCGCAAGCTGCTGCAAAACCGCGTCCTGGTCGGCAAAGGCCTGCTCATGGCAGAACAGGACCTGACGGTTGCTCACCGCGATGACGTCGTTATGAAAAACCCCCTTGTCGATCGCCTCCGGATGCTGGCGGGCGAAGATCAGCTGGCGGGGATTGACCTGATTGAGGCGCGCCACCGCCTGGCTTGCCTCAAGGGTTTGCCGCGCCGGATAGCGACGTGGCGCCTCCTCGCTTCCCCGACGGCGGCCATAGACAAATAGCTGGACGCCGGGGGCGCCATATTCGCCGCCGAGACGGTTATGGTTCGCCGCCCCTTCGTCGCCAAACCAGGCAGAGGCAGGCAGCGCCGGGTGGATGGCAAATCGCGTGCGGTCCGGGAATATCGCCTGCAGCAGCGCCCCGGTGGTGGGGGCTTCACTGGCGCGGTGGAATTTATCCTGCAGATTCGCCACCGTCAGGTGCACCAGGCCATCCAGCGAATCGGCTGAGGGACAAACCGTCGCGGCGTTCGCCACCCACATCGCCGAGGCCGAACTCACCGCCGACAACAGATCCGGATCCTGCTGGGCCGCACGGGCCACCACCTGCTCATCGCTGCCGCTAAAGCCCAGCTGACGCAGGAGCGACACGTTGGGTCGTTCCTGAGGGGGGATCACCGCCTGCGGATAGCCGGCGTCGGCAAGGGCTTTCATTTTTTTCAGCCCCTGCTTCGCCGCCAGCTGCGGGTTCGACACCCGATAGCGGTGCCGGGTGGAGGCCTCATTGCCAAAGGAGAGCCCTGCGTAGTGATGGGTCAGTCCGGGCAGACCATCAAAGTTGACTTCGCGGGCGGTCATAACGCCTCCCCGGCCCGGAAGTCGAGCCCCGGATTGAGACTGGCGGGCAGCGTCAGGGTCGGCGATTCGAGACTGGCCATCGGCCAGGCGCAATAATCTGCGGCATACCAGGCCCCGGGGCGATGATTGCCTGAGGCTCCGGTGCCGCCGAACGGCGCGGTACTCGCCGCCCCGGTCAGGGGTTTGTTCCAGTTGACTATCCCGGCCCGTGCCTCAAGCAGCAGCCGATCGAACTTCTCTCGTTCCGGGGAGATTAACCCGCAGGAGAGGCCGAAGCGGGTGGCGTTGGCCAGGGCAATCGCCTCTTCGAAAGTATCGTAGCGCCAGACCCCAAGCAGCGGGCCGAACACCTCTTCATCCTCGACCTGGGCCATGTCGCTCATGTTGACAATCCCCGGCGTCAGCAGCGACGTCCCGGCCTGCAATAACCGCGGCTCCAGCAGGGTGACCGCGCCAGCAGCGACCCGCTGCAGCCAGGCCTGATGCACTTTCTGCGCGGCCTGTTCAGAGATAAGCCCGCCGAGAAACGGCTGCGGCTCAGCGTCCCACGCCGCGGGGATCAGCCGTTGGCTGACCGTCACCAGCCTGGAGAGGAAGGCATCCCCCGCCTCTCCGCGCCGGACCAGCAGACGTCGGGCGCAGGTGCAGCGCTGGCCGGCGGTAATAAAGGCGGACTGGATGGTCAGATGCACCGCGGCATCGACGTCCCGTGGGTCGTCAACGATCAGCGGATTATTGCCGCCCATCTCCAGCGCGAGGATCTTTTGCGGCTGCCCGGCCAGCTGGCGATGCAGATGAAAACCGGTGGTCGAGCTGCCGGTAAACAGCAGCCCATCGATGTCCGCCTGGCCGCTGAGCGCCTCGCCGGTTTCCCGACCGCCCTGCAGCAGGTTGAGCACGCCGGCGGGCAGGCCAGCTTGCTCCCACAGCTTCACCACCGCTTCGCCGCTGTGCGGGGTTAATTCGCTGGGTTTAAATACCACAGTATTGCCCGCCAGCAACGCCGGCACGATATGCCCGTTCGGCAGATGGCCGGGAAAGTTATAGGGACCAAAGACCGCCAGCACGCCATGCGGCCGGTGACGCAGCGTCGCGGCGCCATCGGGCAGATCGCTGTGCTGTTCACCAGTGCGGGTGTGATACGCCTTCACCGAGATCGCCACCTTGTTGATCATCGCCGTCACTTCCCCGGCCGCCTCCCAGCGCGGCTTTCCGGTCTCGGCGCCGATAATCGCCGTCAGCTCCGCCTTGCTGGCCTCCAGCAGGCTGGCAAACTTTTCGACGATGGCCTGGCGGTCGGCAAACGGCAGCCGCGCCCAGGCCGGGAACGCCTGGCGGGCAGCCGCGACCGCCTCGGCAACCTGCCCGGCATCCGCCGCCTCGCCCTGCCAGACAATCTTCAGGTTGACCGGATCCTGTTTGCTGAAGCGCGGCCCATCGCCGGGCCGCCATTCGCCGTTAATCCACAGACTCATGCGGTTTTCTCCTCAGGGATCAAGCGCACCATGCGCACCTGGTCGCCAGCATGACACTTCAGCATATCCAGCTCGCGGGCGCTGAGGGTCAGTGTGTCGCCATCCGGGTCGGCACGCACCAGCAGGGCGCGGAACTGGTGATACTGTTCGTTCGCCACGAGGCACAACGGCCAGTCGCCGGGTGGCGTTTCGCCGGCCTCGGTGGTCACCAGACGGCTTTTGCGGATCGCCCGCACCCGGTCGATATCGCACTCCAGGGTCGGGCCACCGTCGAAAATATCGATGTAGTTCAGGTAGCGGAATCCCTCTTTCTCCAGCACCGTCCGGGCCGGGGCGGTCTGCGGATGGACCTTGCCGATCACCGCCTGCGCCTCGGGGGTGAGGAAATCGATATACAGCGGATGCTTGGGCATCAGGGCGGCAATGAAAGCCTTTTGTCCGGTGCCGCACAGGTAGTCGGCGCGGGAAAACTCCATGGCGAAAAAGCGTTTGCCCAGGCTCTCCCAGAACGGGGAATAGCCGTGCTCGTCAATCACCCCGCGCATCTCGGCGACCACCTTCTCATTGAAGCGCTCGCGAAAAGCGGCCATAAATAAGAAGCGCGATTTCGACAGCAGATAGCCATTGCCCTCTTTGCGCCACTGCGGGTCGAGGAACAGGGTGCACAGCTCACTGCTGCCGGTGTGGTCGTTGCTGAGAAACAGCGTCGGCAGCGCCTGGTAGACGTTAAGCTCCTTCGAGGCATGGACCTGAGTGCCGACCCGGTAGTTGTACCAGGGATCGTTGAGGCCCACCGCCACCTCTATCGCGCAGATGCCCACCACCGTGCCGCTCTCGCTCTCCTCCAGCACAAAGACATAACCTTGCTCGCTTTTTGGCAGCTCGCCGCGCCAGGTTTGCTGCGAGCGGGCGATCCGCGCCGCGAGGGTCGCTTCATCCACCGGCAGCGAGGTCAGCCCGCCGCCGGTCTCCGCTGCCAGCTTCAGCAGCCCGGGCAGATCGCCCGACTCCACTGGTCGAATAACCATCATGATGAGACTCCCGCCAGGAAACGCGCGCAGGCCCGCTCGACGCGATCCAGACCGCTGTTCACCTCTTCTTCACTGACGTTCAGCGCCGGAGCGAAACGCACCACGTTGGCGCCGGCGATCAAGATCATCACCCCCTCTTCCGCCGCCAGGTTGCTGAGGGCTTTCGCCTTCCCGGCCCAGGCGTCGTTCAGCACGCAGCCGAGCAACAGCCCCAGGCCGCGGATCTCCTTGAACAGGCCATAGCGGGCGTTGATCGCCAGCAGACGTTCGCAAAACCACTGATGGCGCTGTCTGACGCCGGAGAGCACTTCCGGGGTGTTGACGATCGACAGCAGCTCGCCGGCCACCGCCCCCGCCAGCGGGTTGCCGCCGTAGGTGGTGCCGTGGGTGCCGACGGTCATCACGCTGGCGCAGGCCTCTGTGGCCAGCAGCGCGCCGATGGGGAAGCCGCCGCCCAGCGCTTTGGCGGTAGTCAGCACATCGGGCGTCACGCCGTAGTGCATATAGGCGTACAGCTCGCCGGTGCGCCCGACCCCAGTCTGCACTTCATCGAAAATCAGCAGGGCGTTGTGCTGGTCGCAAAGCTGACGCAGGCCGCGTAAAAACTCGACGCTGGCCGGCACCACGCCCCCTTCACCCTGCACCGGCTCGACGATCACCGCGCAGGTTTGGTCATTGATTAAGGCCTTTGCCGACTCGAGATCGTTAAACACCGCATGCTGGATCTGCGGCGGCAGCGGAGCAAAATCCCGGGAGTAGGCCGGCTGACCGCCCGCCGAAACGGTGAACAGCGTCCGCCCGTGGAAAGCGTTCTGGAAGGCGACGATGCCGCTTTTCTCGCTGCCAAAGCGATCGTGGGCATATTTACGCGCCAGCTTGAGCGCCGCCTCATTAGCCTCGGCCCCGGAGTTACAGAAGAAGACCCGATCGGCGAAAGTGGCATCAATAAGCATTTTGGCCAGCCGCAGGATCGGCTCATTCGTATAGCCGTTGCCGGTATGCCAGAACTTGCCCGCCTGCTCGGTGAGGGCCTGCACCAGACGCGGATGCGCATGCCCCAGCGCGTTCACGGCGATGCCGCCGGCAAAATCGATATACTCTTTGCCCTGCTGATCCCACAGCCGCGACCCGGCGCCCCGCACCGGAATAAACGCCGCTGGCGCGTAGACCGGCATCATCCATTCATCAAAGTGGTTACGCGTAATTGACTGAGACATATCGACCTCTTCCGGTAAATTAAAAGTAGCAATAATGTTAATAAATATGAGTTATTACGCTGTAAATGTAGATTGCACGGTTCGTGCCAGCCAGCGATAAAAATGCATAAACCGGATGAGATAACGCAATATCAACGAGTTACAACCTAACGCCATTCATATAAAATGCATATTTAGTGAATAACTATCCGATAAAGGGGGATGAACAGTGATTAAAGAAGATAAGTTATGCAACGGTAAGATATAATTCTGTAATTGTGATCTTATGCGAAATTTATCGTAGATATTTGCCCTTTTTTGGCGCGGCGTGCCCGCAAAAGGGGCACCCACGGCACGATCATGCGCAGCGATTGGCAGAATGACGCATCGGATGGCAGCCAGCCTGGCGAATTTCTGCTACCATCCCTGCACTATTCACCTTGCACAGTGGCAGCGACTATGAAATTCGTCTCTTTTAATATCAACGGCCTGCGCGCCCGCCCACACCAACTGGCCGCCATCGTCGAAAAACACCAGCCGGACGTGATTGGCCTGCAGGAAACCAAAGTTCACGACGACATGTTCCCTCTCGAAGAGGTCGCCAGACTCGGCTATAACGTCTTTTATCACGGCCAGAAAGGCCATTATGGCGTCGCGCTGCTGACCAAAGAGACGCCGATTGCCGTCCGCCGCGGTTTCCCTAACGATGGCGAAGAGGCTCAGCGCCGCATCATCATGGCGGAGATCCCGTCGCCCTTCGGTAACGTCACGGTGATTAACGGTTATTTCCCGCAGGGTGAAAGCCGCGATCATGAGACCAAATTCCCGGCCAAAGCGGCGTTCTATCAGAATCTGCAGAACTACCTGGAGAGCGAGCTCAACAAAGAGAATCCGGTACTGATCATGGGCGATATGAACATCAGCCCTACCGATCTCGACATCGGTATCGGTGAAGAGAACCGCAAACGCTGGCTGCGCACCGGCAAATGTTCCTTCCTGCCGGAAGAACGGGAATGGATGGATCGCCTGCTGGGCTGGGGCCTGGTGGATACCTGGCGTCAGGCTAACCCTGACAATCATGAGCACTTCTCGTGGTTTGATTACCGCTCCAAAGGCTTTGACGATAACCGTGGGCTACGCATCGACCTGCTGCTGGCAAGTCAGCCTCTGGCCCAGCGCTGCGTGGAGACCGGGATCGATTATGAGATCCGCGGGATGGAAAAACCATCCGACCACGCGCCGGTGTGGGCCACCTTCCGGCCGTAAGTCACGTCCTTCTCTCGCCTCCCGCCGCGCGGGGGGCAGAATTTCCTGAGCAAAATCAACAAAGCGACGGTAAACCATTGTGACCGTCGTCGGAACAGGATACTGTCGCGCGCACTTTTTGACGTCCACCGCGTCCAGGCTGTACAGGAGACCCCTTCATGAAAAAGAAGCCATCATCCGGCCATTGGTAAAGGGCTGGTACTTCTCGCGCTGGCGGCCACGCTGGCCGTTATCAGCCACCGCGTTGGTCTTCACGATCTGCTGACTCACCTGCATCTGCTGCAGGAGACCCTCCGCCATCATGGCGCCTGGGGCTATCTGGTCTATGTTGCGCTATTTATCATTGCCACCCTGTGCCTGATCCCCGGCAGCCTGCTGGTGATCGCCGGCGGGGTGCTTTTCGGCCCGCTGACCGGCTCTCTGCTCTCGTTTGCCGTCGCCACCGTCGCCTCTTCGTTGTCGTTTTTGATCGCCCGCTGGCTGGGGCGCGATCTGCTGCAGCGCTATGTAGGCCATACCGCCGTCTTCCAGGCCATTGAGCGCGGTATCGCCCGCAGCGGCAGCGATTTCCTGATCCTCACCCGCCTGGTGCCACTCTTTCCCTACAACATTCAGAATTACGCCTACGGCCTGACGGCGATCCCCTTCTGGCCTTTTACTCTGATCTCCGCCGTGACCACCCTGCCGGGCCTGGTCATCTATTCGGTGATGGCCAGCGAACTGGCCCGCGAAGGAGCGACCCTCGCTTTCGCGCTCAAGTTGAGCCTCGCCGGCGGGCTGCTGTTTGCCCTGGTGCAGATGGGCAAACGGTTTGCCCGCGCCCGCCGTGTGGCAACGCCCGGCGAGGAGGTGCGCCATGACCCGACCTGATCGCCGTCACCTGCGCCGCGCCAGGCTGGCCCTTGCCGTGGTGGCTGTCGCCGGGCTGACCGCCTGGCTGTGGTTCCCCGACGGGCGAGCCTTTCTGCAACACAGCCTGACGGCGTTAGCGTCGCTGGATCCCCAGTATGTCAAAAACTTTATCGCCGCCTGGGGGACGCAGGCGGCGCTGGTCTCTTTTGCGCTAATGATCCTCCAGGCGATCGTCGCCCCGCTGCCGGCCTTCCTGATCACCCTGGCGAACGCCGCGCTGTTCGGCGCCTTCTGGGGAGGCATGCTGTCGTGGTTCAGCGCCATGGTCGGGGCCGGGCTCTGCTTTTGCATCGCCAGAGCGCTGGGGCGCGAGATGGTGGAGAAGCTCACCGGCCGCACGGTGCTGCGCAGCGTCGACGGCTATTTCGCCCGCTATGGCGCGCAGACGATCCTGATCTGCCGCCTGCTGCCGTTTGTCCCTTTTGATCCGGTCAGCTATGCCGCCGGACTGACCTCGCTGCGCTTCTGGCCCTTTATGCTGGCCACCGGCGTGGGCCAGCTGCCGGCGACCATCGTCTATTCCTGGGCCGGGAGCCTGCTGACCGGAGGCGCCTTCTGGCTGGCCACCGGCCTTTCGCTGCTTTTGGCCCTGGCGGTGGTCATCTCCATCGCCAAAAATATTTACCGTGAACGTCATAAGAGATCGTCGCCATGAGCTTACCCCCGCTGGATACTGTCCCCCTGATCCTTCGTCCGCAGGCCTGGCTGCACCGCCGGCATTACGGCCAGGTGCTGAGCCCCATTCGCTGGTGGGGACGGATCCCTTGGCTGTTTTACCTGGTTTCGCTGTTCGTGGGCTATATTGAACGCCGCCGCTCGCCGTTGGATCCAGTGCTGCGCTCGCTGGTCAGCGCCCGCATCGCCCAGCTGTGCCACTGCGAATTCTGCATCGATATCACCAGCATGACCCTCGCGGCGCGGAGCGGGAGCCAGGACAAGCTGCTGGCGGTCGCCGACTGGCGCAGCAGTAAGCTGTTCAGCGAAAAAGAGCGTCTGGCGCTGGCCTATGCCGAAGCCGTCACCCAGACGCCGCCGGAGGTGGATGATGCCCTGCGTAGCGCGATGGCCGCGCATTTTGACGCCCGGGCGCTCACCGAGCTGACCGCCCTGATTGGCCTGCAAAATTTATCGGCGCGGTTCAATGCCGCGATGGCGATCCCGGCCCAGGGGCTGTGCAAGATACCTGGTTCTTCCCCGCACCATAAGGAGTAACGATGCGCCGTTTGCGTGATTTCAGCCTCTGTCTGTGCCTGCTGCTGCTCTGGCCGCTGGTGGTTCAAGCCGACGACAGCTGGCGGCAGACCCAGACGGAAGCCCGCGGCCAGACCGTCTGGTTTAACGCCTGGGGTGGAGACCCGGCCGTCAACCACTATCTGGCGTGGGTCAGCGAGGAGGTCAAACGCCACTACGCGATCGACCTGCGTATTGTCCCTATCGCCGATGCCGCCGACGCGGTGAAACGCATCCAGACTGAGGCGCAGGCCGGCCGTCGCCGCGGCGGGTCGGTGGATCTCCTGTGGATCAACGGCGAGAACTTTCACACCCTAAAACAGGCCAACCTGCTGCTCACCGGCTGGGCAGAATCCCTGCCCAACTGGCGCTATGTCGATCTGCAAAAACCGGTTCAGGAAGATTTTTCTGTCGCCACCGAGGGTGCCGAGTCGCCGTGGGGCAGCGCCCAGTTGACGTTTATCGCCCGCCGCGGGCAAACGCCGCAGCCACCCACCAGCCCGCAGGCGCTGCTGGCCTTCGCCAGAGCCCATCCCGGCAGCGTGACCTACCCGCGGCCGCCGGACTTTACGGGTACCGCCCTGCTGGAGCAGCTGCTGATCGCCCTCACCGACCAGCCTGCCGCCCTGCGCCAGCCGCCGCAGACGGCGACCTTCTCGGCGGTCACCGCCCCGCTGTGGCGCTATCTCGATGCGCTGCACCCGACGCTGTGGCGGGCGGGTAAGGATTTCCCGGCGTCGCCGGCGCGGATGGACGCCATGTTCAACCAGGGCACCCTCCGCCTGTCGCTGACGTTTAACCCGCTCCATGCCCGCCAGAAGGCCGTCAGCGGGGAGTTACCGGCGGACAGCTACAGCTTCGGCTTTACCGGAGGGACCCTCGGCAACGTCCATTTCGTTACCATCCCGGCCAACGCACGCGCCGTCGCCGCGGCCAAAGTGGTCGCCAATTTCCTGCTTTCCCCTGAGGCGCAATTGCGCAAGGCGGATGCCGCCGTCTGGGGCGATCCAAGCGTACTGGACCCGCAGCGTCTGCCTGACAAACAGGGTCAGGCGCTGGCGGCCACCCTGCCGCAGGATCTGCCGCCGGTGCTTGCCGAGCCACATGCGGCGTGGGTTGACGCGCTGGAGCAGGAATGGCTGCGCCGCTACGGTACCCACTGATCCTGCTGGCCTGGGGGACGATGGCGGCCATCTATCTGCCCTTATTCCCCGCCGCTGCAGGGCTGATGTGGCCGGCGCTCTCCCCGGTCCACTGGCGGGCGCTGTTCGCCGACCCGCAGCTGGGCCAGGCGCTGGCCGCCACCCTTGTTTCCACGCTGCTGTCCGTCGGCGGTGCGCTACTGATCGCCCTGACCATCGTCGCCGCTTTCTGGCCTTCGGCCCGCTGGCGGCGGCTGGCTTCCCGCCTGCCTTTGCTGCTGGCGGTGCCCCATCTTGCCCTGGCGACGGCGGCGCTGCTGCTGTTCGCCGAAGGCGGCTGGATCTGGCAGCGACTGCCGTTTTTGACGCCGCCGGTCGACCGGTACGGCATCGGGCTTGGCCTGACGATGGCCCTTAAAGAGAGCGCCTTTGTGCTATGGGTGATCTACGGCCTGCTGGGCGAGGCGCGCCTCGCCGACCAGGCGACAGCGCTAAAGAGCCTCGGTTACGGCCGCTGGCAGTGCCTGCGCTGGCTGGTGCTGCCTGCGCTGCTGCCTGCCCTCGGCATGGTGCTGCTGGCCGCCGCGGCCTGGAGCCTGTCGACGGTAGACGTCGCCCTGGTGCTGGGGCCCGGCAATCCGCCCACCCTTGCCGTGCTGGCGTGGCAGTGGTTAAGCCAGGGCGATGACATGCAGCAGGCGAAAGGGGCGCTGGCCAACCTGCTGCTGCTGGCGATCCTCGGCGGGCTGGCGCTGGTCGCCTGGGGCGGATGGCGGCAACAGCGTCGGCGTCTGCCCGATCTGCGCGGCATTCGGCATCCCCATCCCCACGCCCTGCCCGGCCGCCTGCTGGCGAGTGCCCTGCCGCTGAGCGGCCTGCTGTGCGCGCTATTGCTGGCGGGGCTGGCGCGCTCGGCGCCGCCGCAGATGGATGCCCTGGGCAACAGCCTTGGCCTCGCGCTGATGGCTTGCGCCCTCGGCGCGGCCGTCTGCCTGCTGTGGCTGGCCTGCGGCCCGAAGCGGGGAGATGGCTGGGTCTGGCTGCCGCTGGTGCTGCCGGCCCTGCCGCTGGCCGATGGCCAGTACCGGCTGGCGCTGTACGCCTGGCTAGACGGCGAATGGTGGACCGTCCTGTGGGGCCATCTGCTGTGGGTGGTGCCGTGGATGCTATTTATTTTGCGCCCGGCCTGGCGCCAGCACGATCCGCGGATGACGGTGATCGCCCGCACGCTCGGCTGGGGACCCACGCGTATTTTCTGGCTGTTGACTCTGCCCTCGCTGACCCGCCCGCTGCTGACCGCCCTGGCGGTGGGCTTCTCGGTGAGCATCGCGCAGTATCTGCCAACGCTATGGCTGGGGGCAGGCCGTATCCCGACGCTCACCAGCCAGGCGGTGGCGCTCAGCAGCGGCGGCGAGGCGCAGACGCTTGCCGCCCAGGCGCTGTGGCAATTACTGCTGCCGGCGGTATGCTTTATCCTGACGGCCCTGCTGGCCTGGCTGGCAGGCCGCTATCGACGAGGACTTCGCTAGTGCTAACCGTAAACCATCTGACCCTGAGCGTGAACCGTCAGCCGCTGCTGCGGGAGGTCGACTTTTCGGTGGCCCCGGGTGAAGTGCTGACGCTGATGGGCCCTTCCGGCAGCGGAAAATCGACGCTGTTTGCGTGGATGATTGGCGCCCTGGCCGGCGACTTCCGCGCCGAGGGCGAGCTGTGGCTCAACGGGCGGCGGTGCGATACGCTGCCCACGGAGCGCCGGCGCATCGGCATCCTGTTTCAGGACCCGTTGCTGTTCGACCATTTCAGCGTCGGGCAAAATTTACAGCTGGCGCTACCGGAAAGCGTGCGCGGCGAGGCGCGAAAAGCCGCGGTGGAGCAGGCGCTCAGTCGCGCCGGGCTGCATGGCTTCGCCGCGCGCGACCCGGCCACGCTCTCCGGCGGACAGCGGGCGCGGGTGAGTCTGCTGCGCGCCCTGCTGGCGCGCCCCGAAGCGCTGCTGCTGGATGAACCCTTCAGCCGCCTGGATGCCGCCCTGCGCGCCGCGTTCCGCCGCTGGGTATTTGAGGAACTGGCCCGCCAGGCCATTCCGGCGATCCTGGTGACCCACGATCGCGAGGACTGTCCGCCGACGGGGCGCTGCCTGACGATGGAGCGCTGGCAATGAAGAGCAATAGCGTGCAAACCTGCGTTACCGCAAAGAAATCAACGCCTGGCAAGCGGAGAATACGCCCTCCACTTTTTACCGTCGGGCATTTCGATGAAACGTGTTTCTCAATTGACCGCACTCGCCCTGTTCATGGGGCTTGCTGCTTCCACCACCTTCGCCGCTGAAACCATGCCAGCGCTCACTCTTTCCCACCTGCAACAGCAGCACGGCGTGGCCATCGACACCCGCCTGAGCGCTTATTACAACGGCTGGCCGCAGCGCGCCAACGGCCCGGAAGGGCATGAGCCGCAGGCGCTGAATCTTTCCGCCCACTGGCTCGGCGCCATGAGCGACGAGCAGCTCCGCGGCTGGGCTAAGCAGCACCAGCTCCAGGCCGATACCCCCCTTGCGCTGTACGGCAGTCCTGAGGATAACGCCAGCGTCGCGGCGCGACTGAAACAAGCGGGCTTCACCCGGCTCAACACCCTGAGCGACGCCCTGAGCCAGGGAGACCGTCTGCAAAAGCTGCCGCACTTTGAACAGCTGGTTTATCCGCAATGGCTGCACGACCTGCAGCAAGGGAAAAGCGTGGCCGCCGCCCCGGCCGGCGACTGGAAAGTAGTTGAGGCCGCCTGGGGGGCGCCGAAGCTCTATCTGCTGAGCCATATCCCGGGCGCGGGCTATATCGATACCAATGAGGTGGAGAGCGAACCGCTGTGGAATAAAGTGTCCGATGCGCAGCTGAAGGCGATGCTGGCGAAGCACGGCATCCGCCATGACACCACGGTGATCCTCTACGGTCGCGACGTTTACGCCGCGGCGCGTGTGGCGCAGATCATGCTGTACGCCGGCGTCAAAGACGTGCGCCTGCTGGACGGCGGCTGGCAGACCTGGTCCGACGCCGGTCTGCCGGTGGAGCGCGGCATGCCGCCGACGCCGCAGCCGGCGCCAGATTTTGGCGCGCCGATCCCCGGCCAGCCGCAGCTGATGCTGGATACCGAGCAGGCCCGCGGCCTGCTCCACCGTCAGGACGCCTCGCTGGTCAGCGTCCGCTCGTGGCCGGAGTTTATCGGCACCACCAGCGGCTACAGCTATATCAAACCGAAGGGCGACATCGCCGGCGCCCGCTGGGGCCATGCCGGAAGCGACTCCACGCACATGGAAGACTTCCATAACCCGGACGGCACCATGCGCAGCGCCGACGATATCGCTGCCCTGTGGCGCCAGTGGAACATCCTGCCGAACCAGCAGGTGGCGTTCTATTGCGGGACCGGCTGGCGGGCCTCGGAAACCTTCATGTATGCCCGGGCCATGGGCTGGCCGCACGTCGCTGTCTATGACGGCGGCTGGTACGAATGGAGCAGCAACCCGCACAATCCGGTCGCCCGCGGCGAGCGCGGCCCGGAAAGCAGTCAGTAACACACCCCACCAGCGTGCGTCCCCAGCCGGCGACGCGCGCTTTCCCGCTCACGCCACCCGCTTTAAGGTCTGGTAGCCGCTGGCGATACGCGTCGCCGTCGTCAGCCAGCATAGCGCGCCAAACAGCCACGCCAGCCAGGCAAAATGTGCCGGAAACAGGCAGCTGAGGACAAACAGCAGGATGGTTTCCGTCCCCTCCGTCAGCCCCCCGAGGTAGTGCAGCGATTTATGGGCATAGCCGGGATTGGCGATCTGGTGCTTTGCCGCCAGCGCGGCAAAGGCGAGAAAGCTGCTGCCGGTGCCGATAAAGGCAAACAGCAGCCAGCCGCCCGCCAGGGCGTTATTCTGCGGATCCGCCAGGATAAAACCGAACGGCACCAGGGCATAGAAGAGAAAATCCAGTGAGATATCGAGAAAACCGCCGGCGTCGCTCAGCCCGCGCCGCCGCGCCAGGGCGCCGTCCAGGCCGTCCAGCAGGCGGTTGAGAAGAATGGCCGCCAGCGCCGCGCCATACCACCCTAATGCCAGAAATGGCAGAGCCAGCACGCCGATGGCAAAACCGAGCAGCGTCAGCCTGTCTGGTGAAATACCCGGGCGGTCAAGCGCGCCGGCGACAGCGTTAAGGAGGGGTTTGAGGCGAGGATGCAGGTGGCTATCAAGCACGAGGATCTCCAGCAGAGTTGGCGGTTGTCAGTGAAGGTCTATGGCGGTGATAATAGGCCAGTTTGGCCTTATTAACGTTGATGCTTATGCTAAAAATGATTGAAGTTGTCGCCGCCATTATTGAACAGGATGGCAAAATTCTGCTGGCGCAGCGCCCGCCCCACGCCGACCAGCCGGGAATGTGGGAGTTCGCCGGCGGCAAAGTGGAGCCAGGTGAAAGCCAACCGCAGGCGCTGACCCGGGAACTGCAGGAGGAAATGGGCATCATCGCCCACCCGGCATGCTATATCGCCAGCCATCAGCGGGAAGTCTCCGGTCGTCAGATCCATCTGCACGCCTGGTGGGTGCCGGATTTTCAGGGCGTGCCGCTGGCCCACTATCACAGCCAGCTGCGCTGGTGCCTTCCTGCCGACGCCTTAACCCTCGATCTCGCCCCGGCCGATATCCCCCTCCTGCACGCCTTTATCGCCCGGCGCCCGTCCCTTTCCCTCCGCTGATCCGCTCGCCGCCTCGTCATCGTTTTTAGTTATGACGGGCGGGCAATTATAAATTTTGCTGACGGCTTAATTTTTCCTTGCTTGCCTAAGGATTAGCGGTGTTATAGTCGGAAAATCGGTTTTTTCAAGGACCGAATCATAATAAATACATGCAACCACAACCATAAGGGGAACTTATATCTATGGATCAGACGTGCACTCTGGAAGGCTTTCTCACCCGCGTTCAACAGCGCGATCCCCATCAAACCGAATTTGCTCAAGCCGTCCGGGAGGTCATGACCACCCTGTGGCCTTTCCTTGAGGAAAATCCGCGCTATCGTCAGCTTGCTTTGCTGGAACGTCTGGTGGAACCGGAGCGCGTGATCCAGTTCCGCGTGGTGTGGGTGGACGACCGCAATCAGGTCCAGGTCAACCGCGCGTGGCGCGTGCAGTTCAACTCGGCCATCGGCCCGTATAAGGGCGGAATGCGCTTCCACCCGTCGGTAAACCTGTCGATTCTCAAATTCCTTGGCTTCGAGCAGACCTTCAAAAACGCCCTGACCACGCTGCCGATGGGCGGCGGGAAAGGCGGCAGCGATTTCGATCCTAAAGGCAAGAGCGATGGCGAAGTGATGCGCTTCTGCCAGGCGCTGATGACCGAGCTTTATCGCCATCTGGGCCCGGATACCGACGTACCGGCGGGCGATATCGGCGTCGGCGGCCGCGAGGTCGGCTTTATGGCCGGAATGATGCGTAAGCTCTCCAACAACAGCGCCTGCGTCTTCACCGGTAAAGGCCTCTCATTCGGCGGCAGCCTGATCCGTCCGGAAGCCACCGGTTACGGCCTGATCTACTTCACCGAAGCGATGCTCAAACGTCACGGCCTCGGCTTCGAAGGCGCTCGCGTGGCGGTTTCCGGCTCCGGCAACGTCGCGCAATACGCCATTGAGAAAGCGATGGAGCTTGGCGCGCGGGTGGTCACCGCCTCCGACTCCAACGGCACCGTCGTTGACGAAGCGGGCTTCACCAAAGAAAAACTGGCCCGCCTGATCGACATCAAAGAGCGTGCCCACGGCCGGGTGGCCGACTACGCCCGCGAATTTGGCCTCACCTATCTCGAAGGCCAGCAGCCGTGGTCAGTGCCGGTGGATATCGCTCTGCCTTGCGCCACCCAGAACGAACTGGATGCCGACGCCGCTCGCCAGCTGATTGCCAACGGTGTGAAGGCCGTGGCGGAAGGCGCCAACATGCCAACCACCATCGCCGCGACCGATCTGTTCCTTGAAGCTGGCGTGCTGTTTGCCCCGGGCAAAGCGGCCAACGCCGGTGGCGTGGCGACGTCCGGTCTGGAGATGGCGCAGAACGCCGCGCGCATGGGCTGGAAAGCGGAAAAAGTGGATGCCCGTCTGCATCACATCATGCTGGATATCCACCACGCCTGCGTGCAGTACGGCGGTGAAGCGAAGCAGACCAACTACGTGCGCGGCGCCAATATCGCTGGTTTCGTCAAGGTGGCGGACGCCATGCTGGCCCAGGGCGTGATTTAACCTCCCCTCACGCCATCCCGGCGGCTGCCCGCCGGGATGTCTCTCACGATGACATCGTGATCACCACTTTCCCCAGATGCTGACCACTGTCCAGACAGGCATGCGCCTCGGCAATTTCCGCCATCGGGTAGCTGGCGTAGATCATCGGCTTGCATTTCCCAGCCTCAAGCAGCGGCCAGACGTGGCGCCGCAGCGCCTCGGCAATCTCCTGTTTCTCCGCCGCCGTCCGGCCGCGCATGGTGGAGCCGGTGACGGTGGCCCGCTTGAGCATCAGGGTCTGAATGTCGACCTCATGGGCCATTCGCCCGCCCATAAAGCCGATGATGACCAGCCGCCCGTCCTTTTTCAGCAGCCCCAGGTTGCGGTTAAAGTAAGGGCCGCCCACGATATCCAGAATGACATCCACCCCTTCATCGTTGGTCAGCTGATGAATTTTCTCAGCGAAATCTTCGGTTTTGTAGTTGATCGCCGTGGCGTAGGGCCGCAGCGCGGCAATTTTTTCGTCCTGGCCGACGGTGGCATAGACGGTCATCCCCAGCGCGTGACACAACAGGATCGCGGTGGTGCCAATCCCGCTGGCGCCGCCGTGGATCAGAATGCTCTCGCCGGGCTGCAGCTTACCGAGCTGGAAAACGTTCGCCCACACCGTGAAGAAGGTTTCCGGAATGGCGGCCGCTTCGCTAAAGCTGAGGCCAGCCGGGATCGGCAGCGTCTGGCCTGCCGGGACGGCGCAGTATTCGGCATACCCGCCGCCGTTGGTCAGCGCGCAGACGCGATCCCCGGGGGCAAAGGCCGCGACCTGCGCACCAACCTTCACGACCACGCCCGCCACCTCGAGGCCGGGCACGGGGGTAACCCCCTCAGGCATGGGATACAGACCCTGGCGCTGCAGAATATCCGGCCGGTTGACGCCCGCCGCTTTCACCTCGATGAGCACCTCATGCTCCCCGATAGTGGGGATCTCACCTTCGCGGATCTGTAAAACCTCCGGGCCACCCGGTTGGCTGATAGCGATATATTTCACGGGTCCTCCTTATCGCCTGTGAGAGAATTAAGCAAGGCATCGGGAAGGGCAATGGGCGCCCCCCGTTTTGCGGGGCGATCGTCCCCCCCTTCCCGGCTGTTTAGTGTAGACCATTGACCAGTCTGGCGGAGAAACGGCGGCCGTGGGGAATGACCTCCTCACGGCCGCCGGGCGGGTTATTGCGGCGGCGGCGCGGCATCCTCTGCCGCTTTTTTGCCTTTCGCTTTGCCTTTGCCTTTACTGAACGATTTTTTCGCCCCGCCCGGCGCCACCAGACCGCGGAACTGGCGCACCGGCGTGCTGCGCGCCTGCTCGATTAGCTGATACAGCGTGCCCACCAGCGGCTGCATAAAGTCCTGATAGCGGCACTGTTTCTCGCTGATTTGCGTCAATACCGACTCCCAGTGGGCGGTCATGTCCGGTCGACCGGCCATCTCCGGCAGGGAATGAATCAGCGCCCTTCCGGCCTCCGAGGAGTGGATATAGCGCCCCTTTTTAGTCAGGAAACCGCGCTTAAACAGCAGCTCGATAATCCCGGCGCGGGTTGCTTCGGTGCCGAGGCCGTCGGTGGCGCGGAGGATCTTCTTCAGATCTTTATCCTGCACGAAGCGGGCAATCCCGGTCATCGCCGACAGCAGCGTGGCGTCGGTAAAGTGGCGCGGCGGCTGCGTCTGGCGCTCCACCACTTCGCCCCTCTCGCACAGCAGTTCATCGCCTTTGGCCACCACCGGCAGCGGCGTGCCGTCGTTCTCTTCATCGCGCTCTTTGCTGCCAAGCAGCGTCCGCCAGCCCGCCTCGGCCAGAAAACGCGCTTTGGCGACAAACTTACCGTTGGCGATCTCGAGGTCAATCTGGCATTTACGGAACACCGCGTCCGGGCAGAACTGCATCAGATACTGGCGGGCGATCAGGGTGTAGACCTTCGCTTCGTTATCGGTGAGTTTGACCTGGCTGCTGCGGGCGGTCGGGATAATCGCATGGTGCGCGTCGACCTTTTTATCATCCCAGCAGCGGTTGCGGATCTCCGGATCCACCACCGGCTGCGGCAGCAGATCCGCCGCATGGACGGCAATCGCATTCAGCACCGCATGGCGGCCGGCGAAATGTTCTTCCGGCAGATAGCGGCTGTCCGAGCGCGGATAGGTGATGAGCTTGTGGGTTTCATACAGCTTCTGGCAGATATCCAGCACGTTTTGCGCGCTGAAGCCGAAACGTTTGGCCGCCTCAATCTGCAGCGCCGACAGCGAAAACGGCAGCGGCGCGGGTTCGGAATCGCGCTTATCGTTATAGCCGGTCACCAGCGCCGGCTGGCCTTCAATACGCTTAACCACGTGCTCGGCCAGCGGACGATGCAGCAGGCGCCCTTCTTCATCCTGGTAAGGTTCGCAGGCTTCGCTCGGCACCCAGGTCGCGACAAAGCGCTCCTCCTGCGGCGTGACGATATGCGCTTTGACATCGAAGAAGTCTTTGGCGACGAAGTTTTCAATCTCTTCATCGCGGCGCACCACCAGGCCGAGCACCGGGGTCTGCACCCGCCCCACGGAGAGCACCCCCTGATAGCCGGCGTTGCGCCCCAGCAGGGTATAGGCCCGGGTCATATTGATGCCGTACAGCCAGTCGGCGCGCGCCCGCGCCAGCGCCGACACGCAAAGCGGCACAAACTCGCTGTTAGCGCGCAGGCGGTTGATCGCCCGCTCAACCGCCTGCGGGTTGAGATCGTTTATCAGACAGCGCTGCACCTGCTGACGCTTCTCCGGCGCCAGCTGCAGGTAGTCGAGTACCTCATCCACCAGCAGCTGCCCCTCACGGTCGGGGTCGCCGGCGTGGATAACCTCCTCGGCCTCGCCGAGCAGGCGCTTGATGACATTCAGCTGTTTGGTGACCGAAGGTTTTGGCTGCAGCTGCCATTTCTCCGGCACAATCGGCAGATCGGTGAGATTCCAGCGGGCATAGCGGCTGTCATAGACGTCCGGCTGCGCCTGCTCCAGCAGGTGACCGATACACCAGGTGACCACCTGCCCATTGCCGCACTCAATAAAGCCATCGCCTTTGCGATGCGGTTTAGGCAACACATCGGCGATAGCCCGACCGAGACTCGGTTTTTCTGCAATAAACAACCGCATCGAATCAACGGATCTCGATCATGGGTCGTCCGCCGCGGGCGGTCACCAGCTCGCCGATGGCGGCCAGCTTAATACCGAACTCCGCTGCGGCAGCCTGCACTTCCGCCTCCGCCTCCGGGGTCACCGCCAGCAGCAGACCGCCGGAGGTCTGCGGGTCGCAGAGCAGATCGCGCCACTCCGTCGGCATCTCGCCCATCAGATGGCCGTAGCTGGCAAAGTTGCGCCCGGTGCCGCCCGGCACCGCGCCGGCGGCGATATACTCCTCCACCCCCGGCAGTTTCGGGATATCGGCATAGCGCAGTTGCGCCTGCACGCCGGCTCCGCGGCACACTTCGCTGAGGTGGCCGAGCAGGCCAAAGCCGGTGACGTCGGTCATCGCCTTCACCCCGTCGATAGCGGCAAACGCGGCGCCGGCGAGGTTCATCTGGCACATGGTCTCCGTCGCCAGCCCGTGATGCTCCGGCTTGAGCAGCGATTTTTTCTCTGCGGTGGTCAGCACGCCGATCCCCAGCGGTTTGGTGAGATACAGTTTGCAGCCCGCCTGCGCGGTGCTGTTTTTCTTGATGCGCTCGGTGGGCACCACGCCGGTGACCGCCAGACCGAAGATCGGCTCCGGGGCGTCAATGGAGTGGCCGCCCGCCAGCGCGATCCCCGCCTGCTGACAGGCAAAGCGCCCGCCCTCCACCACTTCGCGGGCGATTTCCGGCGCCAGGGTGTTGATCGGCCAGCCGAGAATGGCAATCGCCATAATCGGTTTCCCGCCCATGGCGAAAATATCGCTGATGGCGTTGGTGGCGGCAATGCGGCCAAAGTCGAACGGATTATCGACAATCGGCATAAAAAAGTCGGTGGTGCTGACGATTGAGGTGCCATTACCGAGATCGTAAACGGCGGCATCATCGCTGGTTTCGTTGCCGACAAGCAGGTTCGGGTCGACGAACTTCGCCTGCTCGCTATGCAGGATGGTTTCCAGCACTTTCGGGGAAATTTTACAACCACAACCGGCTCCGTGGCTGTATTGCGTTAAACGAATGGCTTGCTCGCTCATGGACATCTCCTGTCATTGCAATCCCGCTATGTTAGCGCCCAAACGCCAGGGTGGTAAGTACGACAGTCTGAAATCGCGTATGGTTGCTCATTAAGCAGACAAAAAGCCGTTTTTGCGAGACGCGGCAATTTTTTCCCGACCATTTTCACTTTTACTTAAAGATGACAGAAATGTGACAACACAGGACTGTCTTCTCTGGAATGATTATGACGTAAGGAAATTCTAATGAAAAAGCGTGTTCTTGCCCTTTGCCTGGCCAGTTTTTTCTCCGTTAACGCCTTCGCACTGGTTCCCCCCGGTAACGATGTCACCACCAAGCCCGATCTCTACTATCTGACCAATGCCCAGGCCATCGACAGCCTGGCGCTGTTGCCGCCGCCGCCGGCGGTGGGCAGTATTGCGTTCTTAAACGATCAGGCGATGTATGAGCAGGGGCGCCTGCTGCGCAACACCGAGCGCGGGAAGCTGGCGGCAGAGGATGCCAACCTCAGCGCGGGCGGCGTGGCTAACGCCTTCTCCAGCGCCTTCGGTTCGCCGATCACCGAAAAAGACGCGCCGCAGCTCCATAAGCTGCTGACCAATATGATTGAAGACGCCGGCGATCTGGCGACCCGCGGCGCGAAAGAGAAGTATATGCGCATTCGCCCGTTTGCCTTCTACGGCGTCTCCACCTGCAACACCACCGAGCAGGACAAGCTGGCGAAAAACGGCTCTTACCCGTCCGGGCATACCTCCATCGGCTGGGCCACCGCCCTGGTGCTGGCGGAGATCAACCCGCAGCGGCAGAACGAAATTTTGAAGCGCGGCTATGAGCTTGGCGAGAGCCGGGTGATCTGCGGCTATCACTGGCAGAGCGATGTCGATGCGGCGCGCATCGTCGGCTCCGCGGTGGTCGCCACGCTGCACACCAACCCGGCCTTCCAGCAGCAATTGCAGAAAGCCAAAGACGAATTCGCCAAAACGCAGAAGTAACGTCATCACCGTTGAACTCCCGGATACGGCGCCTGGCGCGCCTTGTCCGGGCGACAAAAACCGCGATTGATTCGAAGGGTAGGGTTTGAAGGCCGGGTCAGGCGCCAGCCGCCGCCCGGCATAGATGCGGCTCCGAGCTTGCTGCCGTCGCCCGGCGGCGCTGCGCTTGCGCGGCCAGCCGGACGGTTCCCTCTCCCTCCGGGAGAGGGCCAGGGTGAGGGGAAGCACTGCAGTGTGGTTGTTTATGTTATCTGTGGCTTCAGCGTAGTTTGCGCTCCCGGTTAATCGTCTGCGTTATGTCACTCATGGCGCCGGGAGCGCACAGGGGGCGGCCAGTCGCCGCCGCCCCCTGTACCCCCGGGCTCCGGCCAGCACCGGCAGTTTCAGCAAGAAAAGTGAATAAGTTAACGACAGGTCGTACGAACGTAGGCCGGGTAAGGCGACAGCCGCCACCCGGCACAAAATCGGCTCCGTACCCGCTGTCCTTGCCCGGCGGCGCTGCGCTTGCGCGGGCCTACAGACAGTCAGAGCCGGATGCGTTGGCCGGGTAAGGCGCAAGCCGCAGCCCGGCATAACACCCGCTGACTCAGAATCGCGTCACAAACGGCGCGGTATCCGGCAGGGCAATGGTGGTTGAGGCTTTCAGCTGCGGCGTGCCCAGATAGAGGAAACCGACGATTTTATCCTGCTCGCGGCACTCGAAGCCGGCGCGCACCACCGGGCTCTCGGTCAATGCTCCGCTGCGCCAGATGCCGTTGAATCCCTGAGCCAGAGCCGCCATCTGCATCGCCATCACCGCGCAGCCAGCGGACATCTCCTGCTCCCAGCGCGGAACCTTCGGGTGGTCTTCACAACGCGCCACGACGGTAATGATTAGCGGCGCGCGGAACGGCGCATTTCGGGCTTTCTCTATGCCCTTCTCATCCTGACCGGCCTCCCTGGCCCCCTTTTCCAGCAACTGACTGAAGCGTTCGCGGCCGTCATCGGCGATAATGAAAAAGCGCCACGGCTGCAGGGTGCCATGATCCGGGGCGCGCAGCCCGGCGCGCAGAATGTTTTCCAGCTGTTCGCCGGCCGGGGCCGGTTCCGCCAGGCGGGAAGCGCTGCGGCGATTAAGCAGTAGGTCGAGAGCATCCATCTGTATAACTCCTGTGATGTCATTTTTCATAAAATTAACATGCACAAGGATTTTGTTACAGCGCGGTCGGTGATTCCTGCTGACAACCGACGGCTCACTCTTTAGGATAGCCAGACGCGGCGGCCCCTGCGGCCTGCCCATTTTTAGATAACGTTAGGGAGAAGACATGCGAACCCTTTGGCGACTGATTGCCAGCTTTTTTAAATGGACGTGGCGGATACTCAACTTTATTCGCAAACTGGCCCTCAATGCGATCTTCCTGGTACTGGTGCTGGTGTGTATCGGCATCTGGAGCCAGTTCAGCAGCACCACCAGCGAACATGCCGCGCGCGGCGCGCTGCTCCTGGATATTACCGGCGTGGTGGTGGATAAACCTTCCGCCAGCAGCAAACTCGGCGTGATAGGCCGCCAGCTGTTTGGTGCCAGCTCGGACCGTTTGCAGGAGAATTCTCTGTTCGATATCGTGCAGACCATCCGTCAGGCGAAGGATGATCGTAATATCACCGGTATTGTGCTGGATCTGAAAAACTTCGTCGGCGGCGATCAGCCGTCCATGCAGTACATCGGTAAAGCGCTGCGCGAATTCCGCGACAGCGGCAAACCGGTCTATGCCGTCGGCAGCAGCTACAGCCAGGGCCAGTACTACCTGGCGAGCTTTGCCAACAAAATCTGGCTCTCGCCGCAGGGCGAGGTAGACCTCCACGGCTTCGCCACCAACGGGCTGTATTACAAGTCGCTGCTGGATAAGCTGAAAGTCTCCACCCATGTCTTCCGCGTCGGCACCTATAAATCCGCCGTCGAGCCTTTCATTCGCGATGACATGTCCCCTGCCGCCCGCGAAGCGGACAGCCGCTGGATTGGCGAACTGTGGCAGAACTACCTCAACACCATTGCCGCCAACCGGCAGATCACCGCCCAGCAGCTCTTCCCGGGCGCCCAGGGCATTATCGATGGCCTGCGTAAAGTGGGCGGCGATACGGCGAAATATGCGCTGGACAATAAGCTGGTGGATGAGCTGGCGACCTCCACGGAAGTGGAAAAAGCGCTGACCAAACAGTTTGGCTGGAGCAAAGCGGATAACAATTATCGGGCGATTAGCTATTACGACTACAACGTGAAGACGCCGTCTGACCAGGGTTCCGCTATCGCGGTGATCTTCGCCAACGGCGCCATCATGGACGGCGAGGAGACCCCGGGCAACGTCGGCGGCGACACCACCGCAGCGCAAATTCGCGATGCGCGCCTCGATCCGAAAATTAAGGCCATCGTTCTTCGCGTGAACAGCCCTGGCGGCAGCGTGACCGCCTCGGAAATCATTCGTGAAGAGCTGGCGGCAGCCAAAGCCGCGGGTAAACCGGTGGTCGTTTCAATGGGCGGCATGGCGGCGTCCGGCGGCTACTGGATCTCCACCCCCGCGGATTACATCGTGGCGAACCCAAGCACCCTCACCGGCTCCATTGGCATCTTTGGGGTGATCAACACCGTGGAAAATACCCTCGGGTCGATTGGCGTCCACACCGACGGCGTCGCCACGTCGCCGCTGGCGGATATCTCCAGCACCAAAGCGCTGCCGCCGGAAGTGCAGCAGCTGATGCAGTTGAGTATTGAGAACGGCTATCAGCGCTTTATCACCCTGGTGGCTAACGCCCGTAAGAGCACGCCGGAGAAAATCGACCAGATAGCCCAGGGCCACGTCTGGACCGGGGAAGATGCCAAAGCCAACGGTCTTGTCGACAGCCTCGGCGATTTTGACGACGCGGTGGCCAAGGCCGCCGAGCTGGCGAAGCTGAAAACCTGGCACCTTAACTACTATCAGGAAGAGCCAACCTTCTTCTCGATGGTGCTGGACAGCCTGACCGGCTCGGTACGCGCCTCGCTGCCGGCCGCCATTCAGGCCTGGCTGCCTGCGCCGGTGGCCGCGGCGGCCGAGACGGTGAAAGCGGAAAGCGACAAGCTGGCGGCGTTCAACGACCCGCAGAACCGCTATGCCTTCTGCCTGACCTGCGCCAACATTCGTTAATACGCAGCGGCTGCCCCGTCTCACGGGGCAGCCTTTTTTCCGCACCTGCCAGCGCCGCCACAAAGCGAGCGGCCAACACTGTATTTTTTCCTCCGTCTCTTTATACTGCGCCTGTCTACGACCAACCTAAGCGATGCTATGCAAAAAAAATCGATTTACGTTGCCTACACCGGTGGGACCATCGGTATGCAGCGCTCAGAACACGGCTATGTACCCGTTTCCGGCCATCTGCAGCGTCAGCTGGCGCTGATGCCTGAGTTCCATCGTCCGGAGATGCCGGACTTCACGATCCATGAATACCATCCGCTGATGGATTCATCCGATATGACCCCCGAGGACTGGCAGCACATCGCCGACGATATCCGCAGCCATTATGAGGAGTATGATGGCTTTGTGATCCTCCACGGAACCGACACCATGGCGTTTACCGCCTCGGCGCTGTCGTTCATGCTGGAAAATCTCGGCAAACCGGTGATTGTGACAGGGTCACAAATTCCGCTGGCCGAGCTGCGTTCCGACGGCCAGATCAACCTGCTCAATGCCCTGTACGTCGCCGCCAACTATCCGATTAACGAAGTGGCGCTGTTCTTCAACAATCGACTGTTCCGCGGCAACCGTACCACTAAAGCCCATGCCGACGGCTTTGACGCCTTCGCCTCGCCCAACCTCGCGCCGCTGCTGGAGGCCGGGATCCATATTCGCCGTCTCGGTACCCCGCCGGCGCCGCAGGGCCGTGGGGAGCTGATTGTGCACCCCATCACCCCGCAGCCGATTGGCGTGGTGACGATTTACCCCGGCATCTCCGCCGACGTGGTGCGTAATTTCCTGCGCCAGCCGGTGAAAGCGCTGATCCTCCGCTCCTACGGCGTCGGCAATGCCCCGCAGAATGGCGAGTTTATTCAGGTGCTGGCGGAAGCCAGCCAGCGCGGCATTGTGGTGGTCAATCTGACGCAGTGTATGTCCGGCAAAGTGAACATGGGCGGCTATGCCACCGGCAATGCCCTCGCCCAGGCGGGAGTCATCAGTGGTTTCGATATGACGGTGGAAGCGACGCTGACCAAGCTACACTATCTGCTGAGCCAGCAGCTGGACGTTGACGCCATTCGCGCGGCGATGCAGCAGAATCTGCGTGGCGAACTGACCCCTGACGAAGCTTAAGGAGGACGTATGGCACATCGAGCGCTGTTACTGGTTGATTTGCAGAACGACTTCTGCGCCGGCGGCGCGCTGGCGGTTCCCGAAGGCGACAGCACCGTCGAGGTGGCCAACGCGCTTATCGACTGGAGCCTGGCGCGCGGCGAGCCCATCGTCGCCAGTCAGGACTGGCATCCGGCGGATCACGGCAGCTTCGCCAGCCAGCACCAGGTGGAGCCCTACACTGTGGGCGACCTGGACGGCCTGGCGCAAACTTTCTGGCCGGATCACTGCGTTCAGCACAGCGAAGGCGCGGCGCTGCATCCCCTGCTCAAGCAGCAGGCGATCGCCGCCGTGTTCCACAAAGGGCAAAACCGGGTAATCGACAGCTACAGCGCTTTTTTTGACAACTGTCACCGGCAGAAAACCGAACTGGACGGCTGGCTGCGTGGTCAGGGGATCGTGGAGCTGACCGTTCTCGGCCTCGCCACTGATTATTGCGTGAAGTTTACCGTGCTGGATGCTCTGGCGCTCGGCTACGCGGTCAACGTCATTACCGACGGCTGCCGCGGGGTGAACCTTCAGCCGCAGGACAGCAGCCAGGCGTTTATGGAGATGGCCGCCGCAGGCGCCACGCTCTATACCCTTGATGACTGGCGGGAAACCCACGCCTGATCCTTCACCCGGCGCTTCCGCGCCGGGTCTTCTTCTGCCGCTTCGTTATCGTCCATAAATTGAACTCTCTCGCAGTTTCAACAAGTTATTGCTGGTAGTCTGGCAAGGCTGTTTTTTCGCCACGCCATTTCCGTGGCGCGGTTATTTTTTTATGTCAAAGAGGAACCACTATGAAACGTTTGCCCTTGCTGGCAGCCTTGCCCCTGCTTTGCGCTTCCGCGCTCTCTGCCCAACCGCTGATGTCCGTCGGCTATTTCAACGGCGGCGGCGACGTCACTGCCGGGCCGGGCGGGGATATCGACAAGCTGGACGTCCGGCAGATCACCCATCTCAACTACTCGTTTGGCCTTATCTATAACGATGAAAAAGACGAGACCAATGCGGCCCTGAAGGATCCTGACCATCTGCACGAGATCTGGCTGTCGCCAAAGGTGCAGGCGGATCTGCAAAAGCTCCCTGCCCTGCGTAAACAGAACCCGGACCTCAAGGTCCTGCTGTCGGTCGGCGGCTGGGGGGCGCGCGGTTTCTCCGGCGCGGCGGCAAGCAAAGAAACCCGTAAGGTGTTTATTCAGTCTGCGCAGGAAATTGTTGAAAAATATGGTCTGGATGGGATTGACCTCGACTGGGAGTTTCCGGTCAACGGCGCGTGGGGGCTGGTTGCCAGTCAACCGACCGATCGCGATAACTTCACCGCGCTGTTAAAAGAGCTGCGCGCAGCGTTTGGTACGAAGAAACTGGTCACTATTGCCGTGGGCGCCAACGCCGAAAGCCCGAAAAGCTGGGTGGATGTCAAAGCGGTGGCCCCGGTGCTGAACTACATCAACCTGATGACCTACGACATGGCCTACGGCACGCAGTACTTCAACTCGAACCTGTATGACTCCAGCCACTGGCCGACGGTCGCCGCGGCGGATAAATACAGCGCCGATTTTGTGGTCAACAATTACCTGGCCGCCGGGCTTAAACCCAGCCAGATGAACCTCGGGATTGGTTTTTATGGCCGGGTACCAAAACGGGCGGTCGAGCCGGGGATCGACTGGAGTAAAGCGGATGCGCAAAAGAACCCGGTCACCCAACCCTATTTTGGTCCACAGCAGATCGCGCTGTTTGCCTCGCTGGGCTATGACCTGAGCAAAGACACCTACGTGAAATACAATGATATCGTGGGCAAATTGCTCAACGATCCGCAGAAACGCTTTACCGAGCACTGGGACGATGAGGCGAAAGTCCCGTGGCTGTCGGTGCAGTCCGCGGAGGGCAAGCCGCTGTTCGCCCTCTCCTATGAGAACCCGCGCTCGGTAGCCATTAAGGCGGACTACATCAAGGCGAAGGGCCTCGCCGGGGCGATGTTCTGGGAGTATGGCGCCGATGACCAGAACCAGTTGGCCCGCCAGCTGGCGGAATCCCTGGGGATCAAACACTAATCGCGGCTGTTCCTCCGCCGCATCGTCTCCGCCGGGCGGCGTGACGCAGGCAGCATCGCCTGCAATGCAGGTATATCGCGCCGCCCGGGATAGGTTATGATGCCTGTTATCCGCTGCGCCAGGGGCTGGCGCAGCTTAACCGTTTGACAGGAGGCAGGGGGCCATGGCCTATATCCCCAAAAATTACGCACGTCTGGAAGTGGGTTATCGCGAAAAGGCGCTCAAGCTCTTTCCCTGGGTATGCGGACGCTGCTCGCGGGAGTTTGTCTACTCCAATCTGCGCGAGCTGACGGTGCACCATATCGATCACGACCACTCCAATAACCCGGAAGATGGCAGCAACTGGGAGATGTTGTGCCTCTACTGTCACGATCACGAACACTCCAAGTACACCGAAGCCGATCAGTATGGCTCCACGGTGGTGGCCGGCGAAGATGCGCAAAAGAGCGTCGGCGAGGCCACCTACAATCCGTTTGCCGACCTGAAAGCGATGATGAACAAAAAGTAAGCGAAGCGGCTGACCGCCGGGCTCGGTTGTAGACGCTAACCCTTCCGGCGCCGGATCACCCGACGCCGGAACCTCTCCCCGCCGGCCGGCAGTTTATTGCAGCTTCACGGTGGCGATCGGCTTCGGCACGATACCGAAATCTTCCTTCAGCTGCTGTTTGCTCTTCATCACCATCTGCCCGCGAGTATCGATGGTCATATGCTGGGCGTCGGTGTTATACCGGGCCTGCCACAGCATCACCAGCTGCAGGCTATTTTCCTTCTGCTCCGGCGTCAGCGCCACGCCATCCGGCCATTTTCCCAGCTCCACCGCCGTCGCCAGACGCTGATACACTTCCGGGGTCATGCTGTCGATAATTTGCTCAATATCCATCTTTCGCTCACCTCCACCTGGAATAATTTGCTGAATCGTTTCTTCAACCCTTGATCTGCTCGCCGTTCTGCTCATCGGTGAAGCTGAGCGACGCCGAATTCACACAATAGCGCTCGCCGGTCGGCTGCGGGCCATCCGGAAACACGTGACCGAGGTGGGCATCACAATTTCCGCAGCGGATCTCTATGCGCTGCATGCCGTGGGAGCTGTCGTCCAGATAGCGAATGGCCTCTTCGCTTACCGGCTCGTAGAAGCTCGGCCAGCCGCAGCCAGAGTCGTACTTGGTCTGGGAGTTGAACAGCGGCGCATCGCACACCAGGCAGTGATACACGCCATTTTTCTTGTTGTGCAGCAGCCGTCCGGTGAAAGGCGGTTCGGTACCATGATGTTGGGTCACGTAAAACTGCATTTCGCTCAAGCCGTTTTTCAGCTCTTCCGGGGAGGGTTTATTTGCCATGGGCTTACATCTCGCTTTGCAATGGACAACTTTCGCCCCAATTCTAACAAAACATTAACAATGAAGCGTACACTTTTGTTCTAAACTTATCCGGGGCCCACAGGCAGCCAGATAATTGTGACTTAAATCACGTTTTTATCTTAAATGCCCTTTAAAATTCCGCGCGCAGCCCCCATATGGAATTGGGCTCAAAGGGAGAGTGAGGCAAATCAATCGCGCAAAGGTCTGCTCAGGATTGATTTGTCGCAATGATTGACACGATTCCGCTTGACGCTGCGTAAGGTTTTTGTAATTTTACAGGCAACCTTTTATTCACTAACAAATAGCTGGTGGAATATATGACTATCAAAGTAGGTATCAACGGTTTTGGCCGTATCGGTCGCATTGTTTTCCGTGCTGCTCAGAAACGTTCTGACATCGAGATCGTTGCAATCAACGACCTGTTAGACGCAGAGTACATGGCTTACATGCTGAAGTATGACTCCACTCACGGTCGTTTCGACGGCACCGTTGAAGTGAAAGACGGTCATCTGGTCGTTAACGGTAAAAAAATCCGTGTTACCGCTGAACGTGACCCGGCTAACCTGAAGTGGGACGAAGTTGGTGTTGACGTTGTTGCTGAAGCAACCGGTATCTTCCTGACCGACGAAACCGCTCGTAAACACATCACCGCTGGCGCGAAAAAAGTCGTTCTGACTGGCCCGTCCAAAGACAACACCCCGATGTTCGTTCGCGGCGCTAACTTCGACACTTACGCTGGCCAGGACATCGTTTCCAACGCATCCTGCACCACCAACTGCCTGGCGCCGCTGGCTAAAGTCATCAACGACAACTTCGGTATCGTTGAAGGCCTGATGACCACCGTCCACGCTACCACCGCTACCCAGAAAACCGTTGATGGCCCGTCTCACAAAGACTGGCGCGGCGGCCGCGGCGCAGCTCAGAACATCATCCCGTCCTCTACCGGCGCTGCTAAAGCAGTAGGTAAAGTACTGCCAGAACTGAACGGCAAACTGACCGGTATGGCGTTCCGCGTTCCGACTCCGAACGTATCCGTTGTTGACCTGACCGTTCGTCTGGAAAAAGCAGCGTCCTACGAAGAAATCAAGAAAGCTATCAAAGCCGCTTCTGAAGGCGCAATGAAAGGCGTTCTGGGTTACACCGAAGACGACGTTGTTTCTACCGACTTCAACGGCGAAGTTTGCACTTCCGTATTCGATGCTAAAGCGGGTATCGCACTGAACGACAACTTCGTTAAACTGGTTTCCTGGTACGACAACGAAACTGGCTACTCCAACAAAGTTCTGGACCTGATTGCCCACATCTCCAAATAAGTTGAGATGAAAAAGTAATCTGTAAGAGCGACTTCGGTCGCTCTTTTTTTTGTCTGCAGAGATAGGATTGCACAATGATAAATAAAATTTTTGCTCTCCCGGTGAATGAAACCATTTCGCCCGTTATCTCCCGTCGCCAGCTGGACGACCTGGAGCTGATTGTCATCGACCATCCGCAGGTGAAAGCCTCTGTGGCGCTGCAGGGGGCGCATCTGCTCTCCTGGAAACCCGCCGGTGAAGAAGAAGTCCTGTGGCTGAGCAACAACACCCCGTTTAAACAGGGCGTCGCCCTGCGCGGCGGCGTGCCGATTTGCTGGCCCTGGTTTGGCCCATCGGCGCAGCAGGGCCTGCCGTCGCACGGCTTTGCCCGCAACCTGCCGTGGACCCTGGAAGGCCATGATGAAGACGACGGCGGCGTGATGTTGACCTTTGCGCTGCAGAACAGCGCCGAAACCATGAAGCTGTGGCCGCATGAGTTCACCCTCTATGCCCGCTTCAAGCTGGGCAAGACCTGCGAAATCGAACTGGAAGCCCACGGCGAATTTGAGACCACCTCTGCCCTGCACAGCTACTTCAACGTCGGCGATATCGCGGCGGTGAAAGTGAGCGGTCTTGGCGAGCGCTATATCGATAAAGTGAAAAATGCCGAAGAAGGCGTTCTGAGCAACGGCGTGCAGACCTTCCCGGATCGTACCGACCGCGTCTATCTCGACGCCGAAGGCTGCAGCGTGATCCACGACGACGCGCTCAGCCGCACTATCGACGTGGTGCATCATCATCAGCACAACGTGGTGGCCTGGAACCCGGGCCCGGCGCTGTCCGTCAGCATGGGCGACATGCCGGACGATGGCTACAAAACCTTCGTGTGCGTCGAAACCTGCTGCGTGACCCAGCCGCAGAAAGCCAGTGAAGAGACCCCGTCTCGCCTGGCGCAAACCATCAGCGTGAAAAAACGCTAAGCGCAAAAAGCCCCGTTTATCACGGGGCTTTTTCTCTTCTCCACCAGGATGCGCTGTGGGTTAAACCATATCCAACCGGGTTTTCCGCGGCGGCGGTGGATAGAGGCGGTCCAGCTGCGCAAGCTCTTGCGGGCTGAGAACGAGATCAAGCGCGGCGGCATTCTGCACCACATGTTCAATACTGGCCGCTTTCGGGATCGCCAGCATTCCCGGATGACGAATCACCCAGGCCAGCAGCAGCTGCGCCACCGTCACGCCCCGCTCGTTAGCCATTTTGATGATATCGGTATGCTGAAAAAGTCCATCACGTAAGCGCCCCGCCTGGGCCAGCGGACAATAGGCCATCACCGGCAGGGTGTGCTGCTGGCACCAGGGCAGGAGATCGTATTCAATGCCCCGCGACGCGAGATGATAGAGCACCTGATTGGTGGCGCAGCGTTCGCCACCCGCCGTGCGCCACAGCGCCTGCATATCGTCGGTGTCCAGATTGGAGACGCCCCAGCGGCGGATTTTACCCTCGGCCACCAGCCTTGCCATCGCCTCGACCGTCTCCTCTAGCGGGATATCGCCCCGCCAGTGCAGGAGATACATATCCAGATAGTCGGTCTGCAGCCGGCGTAGACTGTTTTCACAGGCGCGGCGCATCGCCGCGCCGCCGGCGTGCCAGGGATAGACTTTGGAGACCAGCACCACCCGGTCGCGCAGGCCGCGGACCGCCTGGCCCACCACCTCCTCCGCCCCGCCGTCGGCATACATCTCAGCGGTATCGATTACCGTCAGGCCATGGTCGATGCCCGCGCGCAGTGCAGCCACCTCCTGCTGACGCTGCGCCGCGTTCTCGCCCATATACCAGGTCCCCAGCCCGATGGCCGGAACTGCCGCCTGCTCGCCAAAGCATACTGTTTTTTTCACCATCGTCTCCTCCTTAGCGCCCTGCACCACCATAAAGCAAAACAGGGCACGAAGCCCTGTTTTGATGCATAAAGCGCACTGTAATAATGCACAATCAGAAGGTGTAAGTGATCCCGGTTGAGATCAGACCGCTCCAGGATTTGTCCACCATCGGGCTATCGGTAATTTCATCCGACAGACGGGTGTAGCGCGCAATACCGTATACGCTCCAGTCGCCGAGGAAGCGATAGTTGGCCGACAGCTCCAGATACGGGTTCCAGCTGCTGTCCGGATCGTAGCTGCGCATGCCGCTGCGACGGGACTCATGCTGCGAGACACCATAATAGTATTCGTTCTGATTGTCGCTGTTCCACTCCACGCCGATGCCCGGCGTCAGCGTCAGGTTCCCGTTGGTGTAGCGGTACAGCCAGGCGAGATCCCAGTTGATGCCGTTGCTGTTATCCAGCGTATCGCCGGCAATCGTCGTGCGCAGGAAACCATAGGGCGTGTTGTGGACATAAGAAAGACCGGCCATCACGGTTGATTTACGTTTATCCAGGCGACGCATTTGTTCGCTATCGCTGTCGCCCGGCTTGAAGTACATCGGCGACCAGTAAGCCGTTATCGACAGCTTATCATTGGTGTCATTCCACAGGTAGTAACCCCCACCCAGACCGTGGAACCAGAAGTTATCGCTCTCATAACTAATGACCGGCACCGGATACACATCCGCATCATACTGCTTGTACGGATGCTCAACGATGCCGACGCCAGCGCCAAGCGTGAACTTCCCATCGGCATGCGCCGCGCTGGCGGAGGTCGCAATCAGCACGCCGAGTGCCAGAAGTTTGATTTTAGTCACAATCCATATTCCCGTTGTCAAATAATCAGCCCGTGCAGTTTACCGTCGTAGGTCTCATGCCTCAAATTCTTTACCCGATATGACACAAATCGTTCACTTTCCCACCCTTCTCTTACCATCTGGTGACAGCCCGATGACAGCTTCACGTCCCGGCGAAGCAAAAAGCGTCTTTTTCAGGATGAGTTATTGATATGTCATTGAAATTGATTTTCTGCGTCATGCAAGATTTCTAAATGCATCTACGCTTAAATTTAGAAGGTGTAATTGCAGGGCACATTCACGCTACCCCACCCGCAACCTGGCATAAGGGTTGCTGGATACCAGGAGAGCGATGTTCAGCTTATGTCTTCCGGGGGCCCCCACTATTCATATGAACGGCTCTCAACCTGTGCTAAAAAACGAAAGGACGGCATGCCATGAATATATTCGATCACTATCGCCAGCGCTATGAAGCTGCCAAGGACGAAGAGTTCACACTGCAGGAGTTTCTTACCATCTGCCGGCAAGATCGCAGTGCCTATGCCAATGCGGCAGAACGTCTGTTGATGGCCATTGGTGAACCCGTCATGGTTGATACGGCTCTCGAGCCGCGGCTATCCCGTCTCTTTTCAAACCGGGTTATCGCACGCTATCCGGCGTTTGAAGAGTTTTACGGTATGGAAGACGCCATTGAGCAGATCGTTTCCTACCTCAAGCATGCCGCCCAGGGGCTGGAAGAGAAGAAACAGATCCTCTATCTGCTGGGACCGGTGGGCGGGGGTAAATCATCGCTGGCTGAACGGCTGAAAGCCCTGATGCAGCGCGTGCCTATCTATGTGCTGAGCGCCAACGGCGAGCGCAGCCCGGTTAACGATCACCCGCTGTGCCTGTTCAATCCCCAGGAGGATGCGCAGATCCTTCAGAAAGAGTATGGCGTCCCTACCCGCTATCTCGGCACTATTATGTCGCCATGGGCGGCCAAACGCCTGCATGAGTTTGGCGGCGATATCACGAAATTCCGCGTGGTCAAAGTCTGGCCATCGATTCTCGAACAGGTCGCCATCGCCAAAACCGAACCGGGCGATGAAAACAACCAGGATATTTCGGCGCTGGTGGGTAAAGTGGATATCCGCAAGCTGGAACACTATGCGCAGAACGACCCGGACGCCTACGGCTACTCCGGTGCGCTGTGCCGCGCCAACCAGGGGATCATGGAGTTCGTCGAGATGTTTAAAGCGCCGATCAAGGTGCTGCATCCGCTGCTGACCGCGACCCAGGAGGGTAACTACAACGGGACCGAAGGGATCTCCGCCCTGCCGTTTAACGGGATCATCCTTGCCCACTCTAACGAATCGGAATGGGTGACCTTCCGTAATAACAAAAACAATGAGGCCTTCCTCGACCGCGTCTATATCGTCAAAGTGCCTTATTGCCTGCGGATCTCCGAAGAGATCCGTATCTATGAAAAACTGCTCAACAGCAGCGAGTTGACTCATGCGCCATGCGCCCCGGGCACTCTGGAAACGCTGGCGCGCTTCTCGATTCTGTCGCGCCTGAAAGAGCCGGAAAACTCGAGTATCTACTCGAAAATGCGGGTCTATGACGGCGAGAGCCTGAAAGATACCGACCCGAAAGCGAAATCCTATCAGGAGTATCGCGACTATGCCGGGGTGGATGAAGGGATGAACGGGCTCTCCACCCGCTTCGCCTTTAAGATCCTCTCAAGGGTGTTTAACTTCGACCATGTTGAAGTGGCGGCCAACCCGGTGCATCTGTTCTATGTCCTGGAGCAGCAGATTGAGCGCGAACAGTTCCCGCAGGAGCAGGCCGAGCGCTATCTGGAGTTCCTCAAAGGCTATCTGATCCCGAAATACGCCGAGTTTATCGGCAAAGAGATCCAGACCGCCTATCTGGAATCCTACTCCGAGTATGGGCAGAACATTTTCGATCGCTATGTCACCTACGCTGACTTCTGGATCCAGGATCAGGAATATCGCGATCCGGACACCGGGCAGCTGTTTGACCGTGAATCGTTGAATGCCGAGCTGGAGAAAATTGAGAAGCCGGCCGGGATCAGCAACCCGAAAGACTTCCGTAATGAAATCGTCAACTTTGTGCTGCGCGCCAGAGCCAACAACAGCGGACGTAATCCGAACTGGACCAGCTATGAGAAACTGCGCACGGTTATTGAGAAGAAAATGTTCTCCAATACCGAAGAGCTGTTGCCGGTCATTTCGTTTAACGCCAAAACCTCAACCGATGAGCAGAAAAAACACGACGACTTTGTCGACCGCATGATGGAGAAAGGCTACACCCGCAAACAGGTTCGCCTGCTGTGCGAGTGGTACCTGCGGGTTCGTAAATCGTCCTGATGCGTCCAGCCCGGCGGTGCGCCGCCGGGTCAACTGCAGCTGAATGATGATAAGTAAAGTTGGCTAATGCAGTACAGGAGGGCATATGACCTGGTTCATAGACCGACGCCTGAACGGGAAAAACAAAAGCGCCGTCAATCGTCAGCGCTTTTTGCGCCGTTATAAGGCGCAGATTAAACAATCAATCTCCGAGGCCATCAACAAGCGCTCGGTGACCGATATTGAGAGCGGAGAATCCGTCTCGATCCCGACGGACGATATCAACGAGCCGATGTTTCATCAGGGTCGCGGCGGACTACGCAACCGCGTCCACCCGGGCAATGACCATTTCGTGCAAAACGATCGGATCGAACGCCCGCAAGGGGGCGGCGGCGGCGGTGGCGGCGGTCAGGGGCAAGCCAGCGCCGATGGCGAAGGGAAGGATGAGTTTGTCTTCCAGATTTCAAAAGATGAGTACCTGGATCTGCTGTTTGAAGATCTCGCCCTGCCGAACCTGAAGAAAAATCAGCACCGGCAGCTAAACGAGTTTAAAACCCATCGCGCGGGTTTTACCTCTAACGGGGTGCCGGCCAACATCAGCGTGGTGCGTTCGCTGCAGAACTCGCTGGCCCGTCGGACTGCGATGACCGCCGGCAAGCGCCGTGAACTGCGCGCTCTGGAGGAGGACCTGGAGACCATCAGCCGCAGCGAGCCGGTGCAGCTGCTGGAGGAGGAGCGCCTGCGCAAAGAGATTGCCGAGCTGCGGGCTAAAATTGAACGGGTGCCGTTTATCGACACCTTTGACTTACGCTACAAAAATTACGAAAAACGGCCGGAGCCCTCCAGCCAGGCGGTAATGTTCTGCCTGATGGACGTCTCAGGCTCGATGGACCAGGCCACCAAAGACATGGCCAAGCGCTTTTATATCCTGCTGTATTTGTTCCTCAGCCGGACCTATAAAAACGTCGATGTGGTCTATATCCGCCACCATACCCAGGCGAAAGAGGTGGATGAACACGAATTCTTCTATTCTCAGGAAACCGGCGGCACCATCGTTTCCAGCGCCCTCAAGCTGATGGATGAGGTGGTGCAGGCGCGTTATGACCCGGCGCAGTGGAACATCTACGCCGCCCAGGCGTCGGATGGCGACAACTGGGCCGATGACTCCCCACTGTGCCACGAACTGCTGGCGAAGAAAATTCTGCCGGTGGTGCGTTATTACAGCTATATCGAAATTACCCGCCGGGCGCACCAGACCCTGTGGCGCGAGTATGAACACCTGCAGGCGACCTTTGATAATTTCGCCATGCAGCATATTCGCGACCAGGAGGATATCTACCCGGTATTCCGCGAACTGTTTCACAAGCAGTCCTCTAAAAGTGAAGCGTAGTTAAATAAAATCAGCCAGTTAGCGTCACCTGCTGGCTGATTTATTTTTTAAATGCTTTTATTTCTCTATTAATCAATACGCCCATTTTTTGTGCAGAATAGATGCAGCTGCCTCATCGCAAAATGCTTCTTTCCCCCATGTTGTACATTCCAGGTACAAATCCCTAACCCTGTGTATTATAACTGCCTAATCTGCTTCAAACATTCACGCGATCGTCAGCGTTGCACTGTTTCCACTCTCAGGAGCCTGCTATGACCCCTTTTTATCAATTGACCGCCACCCGCCTGCGCGGCCAACCTCTCTCCATGGCTGACTATGCTGGCAAGGTGGTTCTGGTGGTGAATACGGCCAGCCATTGTGGCTTCACGTCACAGTATGCTGGCCTGGAAGCGCTCTACAAAAAGTACGCGGCTCAGGGGCTGGTGGTGCTTGGTTTTCCGTGCAACCAGTTTGGCAAGCAGGAACCCGGCGGTGCGGATGAAATCGAGCAGACCTGTCACGTTAACTACGGCGTGAGCTTCCCGATGTTTGCGAAAGTGGACGTCAACGGCCCCGCTGCACACCCGCTGTTTCGTTATTTGAAACAAGCGTTGCCCGGCGTGCTCGGCGGACGGATCAAGTGGAATTTCACCAAGTTCCTCATCGGTCGCGACGGCACACCCCTCACGCGTTTTGCGCCGTTCACGACACCGGAGAAAATGGAGGCTTCCATTGTTGCCGCCCTCAAGCGCTGAGTGTGCAGTCATTCCACGTTCACCCAACGGTGGCTGTCTGCCCATACAAGATAGATGTTGGTTCCTGGCCTGTAGCCGACCGCGCCAGCTGTCGCCGGAACGCCCTATTTCACGTCAGGGGCTGTAAACGCGCAAAACCGTAAGATGCTATATGCGAAGCGCCTGTTTCTGGTTGACGAACTTATCAGTTGCGGGAGAATAATGCTGACAAACGCATGCCAGCTTATTCCCGTCAGGATCGCGCAGGTAGGCCACATAAAAGTCGGGGCCATAGGCGGGGCGTGTGCCCGGTGCGCCTTCATTTTGCCCTCCTGCAAGAAGGCCTGCGGCATGGAACTGTCTGACAATCTCTGCGTTATCAGCCTGGAATGCAAACATTGTCCCGTTTCCCGCGGTTGCGGAATGTCCGTCAAAAGGAGGGCAAATACAAAAGCTGAACGCCTTATCCGGATTATTTTTATCTCCCCACATTGCCCAGCTGTCTGTCCAGGCAGGCAGACGTGAGTAGCCAAGAACATTAAAAATAGCGTCATAAAAATCTACTGAGCGCTGAAAATCATTGGTACCTATCGTGATATAAGCCAGCATCTTATGACATCCTCTTTGCCGTTTCCCAGAACAGGCAGGATACCTCTTAACGTAACAATAAACGATTTCCTCTGATGCGCCTGACGCCGTTTGCCGTCTGAGCATCGGCGGTTTCGACATAGCCCGACCTGTTAAACGCTGGCGCAGTTGAGCGGTCCAGGGTTAATTAACCGGTGACGTCAGTCGATCTCACGCGGCCAGCAACCGTCTGTTGCTGGCCGATCTTCCACCTGCCCGGTCATCAGTCTACAGCGGCGACACGGCCTCAACTTCATGCTGAAACACGTAGGGGTCGGAGAGGAGTTCGAATACTTCATCGTCCGGATAGGTGACCGCGACGTGATAGTCTTCGCCTGCGAAGGCTTTGACCGCCGCGAGATCCTGCCAGTAGGTGGCGAGAAAGAAATGCGCCCATTCGCCCTGGTTTTCCCGGCGCACCAGGGCGCCTCTGTTGCCGGCGATGCTCTGAGCGTGTTCCACGCCGGTCCGCTCGAGGTGGCGGGCAAACCCCTCAGCATGCTGCAATGGCACACAGCCGTGCCAGGTCCTGACAATCATTTGCATTCTCCTGTGGTGATAAACATCTCACCCTAACATCGACAGGCATTTCTGGGGGAGCGCAACAATGCGGCGCTGGCCACAACACAAAATTATTTTGCCGGACGGGGATATCCTCTCACTCTGCACTATTTTTGACTGCGGAGCAGCATTGGGCCGAATATTGCGCGGCGAGTATCGCTGTTAGCTGGCGCGGAAAAAATCGTGGCTCGTCAGCCTCGGGCAGTCGTATCGCTACACGCCCAAGCCGCGCCCCTTCAGGGCATCGCCAGCCGATCTTGATGGGCCGCAAAGAGGGTGATGAGATGGTCGGCGATAACCCGCACGCGTCTGGACCCGGCCAGGTCGGAATGCATCACCAGCCAGAGAGTCTGATCCGCGCCGATCTCCGGCTGCAGGCACTGCAGGCCGCTGGCCCGTGCCATAAAGTGCGGCAGAACGCCCAGTCCGAGGCCCGCGGATACCGCGGAAACCTGGGCCACGAGCGTATTGGCTTCGACTTTACACGGCCGGCCGCGCAGGGTGCGCGCGATCCATTGGGCGGCCGGCAGGTGCTGGTGAGTTTCCGGCCACCCCACAAAGTCCGCCTCGCTCAGCGACAGGCCGTCCGCACCGGCCAGATAGCCGGCGGCGCCATAGACGCCAAACCCCACCGTCCCCAGTCGCTTTAACGTCAAATGCCCGGCCTCAGGCTTGACCATGCGGATCGCCAGATCGGCATCCCGACGGTGCAGGTTCACCGGCTGCACGCCGCTCAGCACCTCCACCCGCAGCTCGGGATAATGGTCCAGGAGCCCTTTCAGGGAGGGCAGAATAAAATGCGTGGCCAGGTTATCCGAGGTGGCCAGGCGGACAACCCCGGCGACATGCCCCTGCAGTTGCGCCGCTTCGCCAAACGCCAGGCCTGCGTATTCCAGCGCCTCGGCCCGCGCGAGCAGGGCTTCGCCATCATCGGTCAGGCGATAGCCGCTCTGATGGCGGCTGAAGAGCGGAACGTTCAACGCCTGCTCCAGCCGATCCAGCCGGCGGGAGACCGTGGCTATCCCCATGTTCATCTTGTCGGCGGCGCCGCTCAGCGTTCCCGCCCGGGCGATGGCGAGGAATATGCGCGCATCATCCCAGTTAAATTCTGCGGTCATCTGTTTTCCATTTATGGAAAACGACTCTCCGTTTTCCGCTATTTTTTATCAGTTTCGCAGGGATGATACTGCACGCCACTCGCGGAGACAACCAGGCCATCCGGTCGCCTGCTCTCTCCTCACCTGAACGTCCGTGTACCGCGCGGAACGCTCCTTTCCTAAGGATACGCCTGATATGAAAGAGATTGCTTTACCCCTCCACCCGGCGCCGGCGCGCGTCTGGATAGCCGTCGTTGCACTCGGGATCTGCGCCTTTTCAATCGTCACCAGCGAACTGGCGCCGGTGGGCATGCTCAGCGCCCTGGCGGCGGATTTTCACCAGACTGAATCTGGCATGGGTCTCGCCGTCACCGCCTATGGCTGGGTGGGCGCCCTGGCGGCTCTGCTTTCCGGCGCAATGCCGGCGCGTATTTCCCGCAAGGCGCTGCTGGTCGGGCTGATGCTGATCCTCGCGCTTTCCTGCCTCGCCGCAACCCGATCTTATTCGATGTTCGCCCTGATGAGCGCCCGCATGATTGGTGCCCTGGCGCATGGCGCCTTCTGGGCCTTAATTGGCATCGTCGCCGCGCAGATGGTGCCGCCGCACCGGCTGGGGCTGGCCACGGCGATCATTTTTGGCGGCGTGTCGGCGGCAAGCGTAGTGGGGGTGCCGCTGGCGAGCTTTATCGCCACCCTGGCGGGCTGGCGATACGCGTTTATGGCGATGGCCTTGCTGTCACTGGCCGCCGCTGCGGTGCTGTGCTCGACGCTGCCCGCGCTGGCCGCCCCAGCCCCCGTCAGGCTGCGCGTTTATCGTGATATTTTCCGCAATCCGCTGCTCGGTGGCCTGTATGGCGCCACGGCATGCATCATTACCGCTCACTTTGCCGCCTTCACCTACATTGAACCGCTGCTGATAAATCTGCAGGGAGTCCCGACGACCGCCCTCTCCGGCCTGCTGCTGCTGTCAGGGGTTTCCGGGCTGCTGGGTAACGTTATCGCGGGGAAGCTCATCGATCGTCATCTGAAGGGGCTGATTTTCGCTGCGCTGCTGCTGAGCGGGGGCGCGCTGGCGATCCTTGGCTCCGCCCGTTTTGCGCCACTGCCATTCTGTTTTAGCGGGCTACTGTTAGCCCTGTGGGGCGCCGGCATCGCGATTGTGTTCGTCGGCTTACAGACCTGGCTACTGCGCAGCGCGGGCGCGGGCGCGGTCGCCCAGCCAGCGTCAGCCATTTACGTGGCCATTTTTAATGCCGCCATCGGCACCGGGGCGCTTGTCGGCGGCCAGCTGATCGCCTCAGCTGGCCTGTCGGGAATGGTGTGGCTGGCGGCGGGGACCATGGTGGGCAGTACGCTGCTGATCGCTCTGCTGAAAGCGCCCTCGGGCCGCTAAACGCTGCCCTGTAAAACCGCGTTTTCACGGTCCAGCGTGAAGACCTGCCACACGACGCGGGTCGCGCTCAAGGTAAAAATGGCCGTCGCCAGCGTATTTTCCTCATCCGGATCGTCGGGAGACAGCCGGTAAATCGGTAACAACGGATCCTGCTGGTCGGAGAGCATCGCTTTCGCTGTCACGCCATCCAGCGGCGGGTCCGTCGCCAGCCACGCGTCCAGGCGCCGCTGGCGCGAGCCGGAGCTGCCGGTCACGATCTGTTCAATGGCCGCAAGCTGGGGATGGATCAGATGGTTGGCATGCCCGCTGGTGGCGGACAACGCGAGCACCGAGCTGCCGGAGCCGGTGGCTTCCACGCTAAACAGACGGCTATCGCCCATCTGGCCCAGGGTGTGGTGAAACGCGCCCGCGCGCGGCGTGGCGCTCAGCAGAGTGACGGCTTCCTCTAAGGTGGTGGCGTTCAGCGAGGCACGGGCCAGAATCTGGCGCGGCATCCCGTCCGGACGATGCACGGCGCGAATATTGTTGACCGTATTGACTATCCCCTTCTCATTTACTGCGAAGGTATGTCCGCACAGGGAGCCGGGATAGGCGAAGCTGGTAAAGGCGAGGCCCACGTCCGGGGTTATGCTGACGATGGCGCAGTCTTCACGCAGCTGCGGGAAGCCGTCTTCATTGTGCGCAATGATCAACTCGCCCTCTGCGCTTCTCCCCGCCAGGGTGGTGCAGCCATCCGACGTCGAACGCACCAGATCGCCGCGACAGTTCCAGGCGAACACCTCATCCACCGGCGCCTGCAGCCCCTCCGCCATGCCCTCCAGCTCCTGCCAGATCAGCGGGAACTGAGCCTGCACGGCTGCGCGCATGCGCTGGGTCTGTTCCGTCGTTTTCAGGGCGGCCACCGTTTGCCACAGCGCCGTTTGCCTGATTTTTGTCTGCCAGGCCTCACGACCAAACGCGCCAAGCTGCTGACCGACCGCAAAAGCGGAACCTCGGATTGCGATTGTTTTCATATTGTCATTATTCACTTATGTTCAGGATACGTGTTGCAAAAACTCTTGCAGACGCGGATTGCTGCTGGCCGTGAGCAGCGCCTCAGGTGAACCATCTTCGGCAATAGTGCCGCCATCAATAAAAATCAACCGGGAAGCCACCTCTCTGGCAAAGCCAATCTCATGGGTCACAATCACCATCGTCATGCCCTCGTCGGCCAGCGAGCGCATGACCTTTAAGACCTCATGCCGCAGTTCAGGATCGAGGGCGGATGTTGGCTCATCAAATAACATCATTTTGGGTTTCACCGCCAGGGCGCGAGCTATCGCCACACGCTGCTGCTGACCGCCCGAGAGCTCGGCAGGATAGTGGTTAGCGCGTTCACGCAGCCCCACGCGATCCAGCAACGCCAGCGCCTGCTCCCGCGCTGTGGCCTTGCTCTGCTTGCGCACGCGAAGCGGACCGAACATGACATTCTCCAGGGCGGTCAGATGCGGGAACAAATGAAACTGTTGAAACACCATACCGGCTTCGCGGCGAATATCACACTCATTCGCGTGCGGATCCGTAATATGCATGCCCGCCACCAGCAGCGTGCCCGAGGAGATCTCTTCCAGCTTGTTAATACAACGCAGCAGGGTCGATTTTCCCGAGCCGGAAGGACCGATGATCACCACCACCTCGCCCGCTTCAATCTTTAAATTGATATCGTGCAGCACCTGAGTGGCGCCGAAGTTTTTCGCCACCGCGCTAAATTCAACCATGCTCATAAAATATGGATCCTTTTCTCAACTTGTTTTAGCAGGAAGCTCAGGCACAATGTCAAAAACAGATAAATCATCGCCACCGCCGTCCACACCTCCAGCGCCCGAAAGTTGCCGGCAATAATCTCTTGTCCCTGACGGGTTAATTCTGCCACGCCAATCACAATAAACAGCGACGTATCTTTAATACTGATAATCCATTGATTGCCTAATGCCGGGATCATCCGCCGAAAAGCCAGCGGCATAATGACATGCCACAGGGTGCTGCGCGGCGATAATCCCATCGCCAGGCTGGCTTCTTTAAATCCTTTATTGATCGACAGAATCGCGCCCCGGGTGATCTCCGCTATATAAGCCCCGGAGTTAATCACAATGGTGATAATGGCGGCAGGAACCGGGTCAATACGCACCGGCAACACCATCGGCAGGGCGAAGTAAATAAACATCACCTGCACCATAATTGGCGTCCCGCGGATTAATTCCACAAACACCAGCGATACCGTTTTGGATATTGTCCCACCTAATGCGCGGCAGGTCCCGGCCAGCAAACCAATGATTAATCCACCTAACAAACCTGATAACGAAATAATTAGCGTCAGCTGCAAGCCTTGCATCAGCAGCGGCAATGCATCCCAAATATAGCGACTGTCAAAATTCATGCTTCTACCCGTAAAGAAAATATGAGGTCGGATCGCTCCGACCTGGCAGGGTTATTTCGGCTGTTTAGCAAACCACTTTACGTAAATCTTGTCGTAGGTACCATCGGCGCGCAGGACCTGCAGGGCCTGGTTGACTTTTGGCGTCAGGCTGCTGTTTTTCTGCATCGCAAAGCCATACTGCTGTGGCAGAATGCTGTCCGTCTCACCAGTGGATTTGACCTTGCCATTACCCGCCGTCTTCACGTAGTAAAGTACATTCGGCGAATCATGAACGACGGCATCGAGATTACCGGCCTGCAGGTCAAGGTAAGCGTTATCGATATTCGGGAACTCGATATAATTCGCTTTATATTTGCTTTTCATAAAGCTGGCTGCCGCCGTCCCCTGCTTAAGGCCGACTTTTTTCCCGGTCAAATCACTGAATTTAACAATGGAATTGTCGGTACTTTTCACGGCTATTAACAGGTCAGCATTATAATATCCTTCACTGAAGTCCACGACCTGCTTACGCGCATCGGTAATCGTTATTCCCGCCATCGCCACGTCCAGATTACGCGACTGCAGACCGGGGATCAGGCCGCCGAAATCCATCGGCCTTAATTCGTAGCTGATATGCATTTTCTTCGCAATCGCGTCCCACAGATCGATATCAAAGCCGACATATTTATCGCCTTGTTTAAATTCAAATGGAACAAAGGCAGTATCGACACCCACCGTTATTTTATCTTCTGCTGCTGTAACAAAACTGGCTGAACAAATAACTAATGCCAGCGTCAGCTTTAATTTCTTAAATAATCCACTCATAATTACCCTCAGCGTCAGTGAAATAGCCTACAACGAACGTCACCCTGCGAAATATCTCGCCGGAAGAATCAATAACAAGAGCTGATATACCGGGCGCAGTTTTATGCGCCCGAATAAAAACGATAACTTATGCAGAAAACAGAGAGTCAGAGGTAGCCGGTGCTGGCGTCTGGGCGCTGTTCATCACCATGGAGAGAAAACTGTAATAACCGTTTATTCCAATCAGATCCACCACGCCCTTCTCGCCCCATAACTCAATGGCTTGTTGCCAGGTCTCACTGCTGACCTTTTGCTGTTGATGCAGCTGCTGACAGAAGTCATAGACCGTCTGCTCATCGGGCCGGAGATCCACGGGCCGGCGCCTTTCCTTAATCGCCTGCACCGCCGCGGCAGCAATCCCCTTCTCGCGTGCTATCGGCGCATGGATCGCCCACTCAACCGGCTGCGACCAGTGCCGCGCGGTCAGCAAAATCGCCAGTTCAGAAAGACGCTGGCCCAGCGCGCTGCGATAGCGCAGGTACTCCCCCATACGCTGGGCATGGGCCATCAGCTCGGGGCTCCGCAGCAGCGGTTCAAAGGGCGGCAGCAAGGCGCCGCGCGGTCCGTTGATAATCTCTTCCGCTAACTGACGCTGCTGAACGTCCCATTCCTGTTCCGCCAGGGGCGGTAAACGATTGCTCATAATTTCCCCGTCTCTTCACGGATCACGCAATTCAGGGTATCGACCACAAAATCGAGCTGCGCCGGGGTGATGATAAACGGCGGTGCAATCAGAATGTGGTCGCCAGACTGGCCATCGATGGTGCCGCCCATGGGATAGACCATCAGTCCACGCGCCATGCAGTTTGCTTTGATCGCAGCGTGCAGCTTCAGGGAAGGATCGAACGGCGTTTTGTCGTCTTTATCACGCACCAGCTCGACCCCCGCAAACAGGCCGCGTCCGCGCGTATCACCGACATGCGGTAACTCCCCCAGCACCTCGCGCAGCGCCTTGTGCAGATAGGCGCCCTGCTGTTTGACGGCGTCCAGCAAATTATCCCGCGCGATCACTTGCTGCACCGCCAGGGCTGCCGACGCGGCGGTGGCATGACAAATGTAAGTGTGACCATGCTGGAACAACCCGCTGCCCGCCTTTAGCGCGGAGACGATAGTCTCACTCGCCAGCACCGCCCCAATCGGCTGATAGCCTCCGCCGAGTCCTTTGGCGATGGTCACTAAATCGGGCACCACGTCATCCTGTTCAAACGCATGCAGCGTCCCGGTCCGCCCCATACCGCACATCACCTCATCCGCGATGTACAGGATGCCGTATTTGTCGCACAGGCGGCGGACCCCTTGCAGATAGCCCGGCGTCGGCGGCGTGGCTCCCGTCGTCGCCCCCACCACGGTTTCGGCACAGAAACCGATGATCGTTTCCGGGCCGGCCTCAAGGATGGCTTGCTCCAGCTCATTAAGCAGGCGCTCGGTATATTGCTGTTGGGTCTCGTCAGCCCGGCGATCGCGGTACTCATTGCAGGCGGAGACGCGGATAACATCCATTAATAAGGGAGCAAACTGACGACGGCGCCATTCGTTCCCCCCCACCGCCAGCGCGCCCAGCGTATTGCCGTGATAGCTCTGTTTACGGGCGATAAAGCGGGTGCGCGATGGCTGGCCGATCTCCACAAAGTACTGCCGCGCCATCTTCAGCGCCGTCTCAACCGCCTCAGAACCGCCCGAGACAAAGTAGGCGTAGTTAAGCTCGCCGGGCGCCGTGCGGGTGAGATGTTCGGCAAGCTGCTCGACGGCATCGCTGGTGAAAAAGCTGGTATGCGCATAGGCCAGCCGATCGATCTGGCGGTGCATCGCCGCCAGCACATCAGGATGCGCGTGTCCGAGGCAGGAAACCGCCGCCCCGCCGCAGGCATCAAGATACGGTTTTCCTTGGGCATCAAAGATATAGGCCCCTTGCGCACGTGAAGCCACCATCGGCGTGCTACGCAGGCTGCGGTGAATGACATGACTCATACTGGGTTCTGCTCCTGAATCCGCTACATTAATTGAGCGTATCTTGCAGGATCCATTTGGATCACGTCAACGAATTAAAGATATAAATGCATCCGTTATTCTTATAACTGATACATTTGAATCATTTATCAGGACTTACCGGGGATCACGTAGGCGCCAGACTCAATAAGATAGCGTTCGGCATTTTCAATTTTACTCACCGCCTCCCGACCGTGGCGCACCACCAGCATCGCCAGCAGGCACTCCGCCAGGCCCATGCCGGAGACCACGGAAGGGAAAAATGACGGACTGTCGATGGAGAACAGCAGCGTGCAGTCTGCCGCCTGCGCTAAGGGGGAAACCGGCGAGTCGGTAATGGCGAGGATCTTCGCCCCGGCCTGCCGGGCTGCCTGTAAAACATCCAGTGATTCGCGTGAATAGGGAGCAAAGCTGGTGAGTAAGACGCAGTCCCGGGCGGTTAGTTCGCGGGTAAAGACTTCGATATTGCTGGCCAGGCCATCGATCAATGACACCTGGCGGTTAAACAGTCGATAGACATAGAACAGCGACCACGCGATCGGAAAGCTGGCGCGGAATCCGCAGATATAGACATTCTCCGCGCTATCGAGCAAGGTCACCGCCTGCTCCATCTCCTGGGCATTTTCATTTTGCGTAAAGGTCAGATTCGCCTGATGCGCCTGAAAAACCTCTTTATACAGCTGCGTTTGCGTTCCGCGGGCCATCATTTTTTCCGCTTTTGATACGTATGTATCATTGCGCAGCCCCAGATCGTCAATGAAATCACTTTTCAGCTCGCTCCAGCCGCGGTAGCCCAGTCGCTGCGCCAGACGCAGCAGCGTCGCCGGTTTTACCCCGGCTTCCGCCGCGAAGGCACGCATTGATAACACCACCAGCTGACTGGCATTTTGCAGTGAGAACTCGGCGGCGCGTTGCAGCTCGGGCGACAACCCGCCGAATTCATTAATGATTTTTTCCCTGAGATTCATGGCAGCCACTGACTGGTTTTAAGTGAAAGCTATCTAATCATATTTGAGATCAAGACTCTATAGGCTGGTCTAACACCCGGGGGCCATCCTTTGCGCTCCTGAGCATGGCGAACCGCCTGCCCGTCACTTCTCCAGCCAGTCGATAAAAAACGCCATAAACGCCGACACCTGCGGCGGTTGCAGCTTTCGCTGGGGAAAGACAAACTGCAGCCCAACCTCCTTGCGGTCTAAAGGGCTAAATCCGGTGAAGCGATCGGCAAACAGCACCTGAAGCCGCCCCTCCTCGACATCCCTCTTCACATCCCACCATGATTTACCGGCGATCCCCGACCCGCTGAGCGCCCACTGCCGCAGCAGCGCCCCATCGTCGCAGACCATCGCCGGCGTCACCCGGATGATCTGCTCTTTTCCCGCCTCCTCAAAGCGCCACTCGTTCATCACCACACCATGCCGCTCCAGCGCCAGGCAGCGGTGATGATGCAGCGCCTCGGGCGAAGCCGGCGTTCCACGGGCGGCAAGGTAAGCCGTCGAGGCCACCAGCACCCGGTGGTTAGGACGGATGTGGCGGATGGCCAGGCTGCTGTCCGGCAGATTACCGACGCGAATGCTCATATCCAGCCGGTTGGCGACCAGATCCTCCACGCGCTCGCCTAAGTAGACGGAAAAGGTCACTTCCGGGTGACGGCGGGTAAAGTCGACGATGGCCGGGCTAAGGTATTGTCGGCCAAAGTCGGAGGGGGCGGAAAGGCGAATATCGCCGCTCAGGACGCCCTCTTTTTGCGTCAGCAACGACTCGGCGTGGCGCGCCTCCTCCAGTACGCGCCGCGCGGCATGATAAAAATCTTCCCCCGCGTTGGTCAGGGTGATAGCGCGCGTGGAGCGATGGAACAGGCGGGTCTGGTAACGCTCTTCCATCGCCTTCAGGCGGGCCGTCATGGTGGCCGGCGAAAGTGACAACCGTCTACCGGCGGCGGAGAGTCCCCCCGCTTCGGCGACTGCCACCAGCAGCGCCATATCTTCCAGCTTGCCCATTTTTCGTATATCCCGAAAAGTGAATCTATTTTTCGTCTAATTATCAAAATCAGCTCCCGACTGTAAAGTGATTTCCATTCCACTTCGCAAGGGACACCACTATGAACACGCTCTCACTTTTTGATCGTCATCGCATCGGTACGCTGCCGCTGAAAAACCGTATCGTCATGGCTCCCATGACCCGGGCGCGCGCGCTGCAGCCGGGAAATATCCCCTCCGCGCTGATGGCGGAGTATTACCGCCAGCGCGCCAGCGCGGGATTGATCGTTACGGAAGCGACGCAAATCTCTCCCGAGGGACAGGGATATTCCTGGACACCCGGCCTGCATTCCGCAGACCAGATTGCCGGCTGGCAGTTGACGACCCGCGCCGTACATCAGGCCGGCGGCGTTATTTTTTCTCAGCTCTGGCACGTGGGACGCATGTCGCACGCCCGTTTTCATGCGGATGGTCAACCCGTGGCCCCCTCGGCGCTGGCGCCGGACGCCCAGGTCTGGGTGGTGGATGAGCAGGGCCGGGGCCAGATGGTGGACTGTTCACCGCCGCGGGCGCTCTCCCGGTCGGATATCCAGCGTATTGTCGCCGATTACCGTCAGGCGGCGCGCAATGCGATCGCGGCGGGGTTTGACGGCGTGGAAGTACACGGCGGCAATGGCTATCTGATCGACCAGTTCCTGCGGCGGACCGCCAACCAGCGTACCGATGAATACGGCGGCAGCCTGAACAACCGGATCCGTTTTGCCCAGGAGGTACTGACCGCCATCGGCGACGCAATCGGCCGCGAGCGGACGGGCATCCGCCTTTCCCCCTTCATTACCCAGCGCGGGATGAATGACCCGCAGGTGATCGACGCCATCCTTGCCCTGGCGGCCTGGTGCGAACAGCAGGGCATCGCCTTTATCCATCTGGCGGAGGCGGACTGGGACGATGCCCCAGCCGTTCCCCGACACTTCCGCGACACGCTGCGCGCGACCTTCAGCGGCACGCTGATCGTGGCCGGGAATTACGATCAGCAGAAGGCGGAGCGCATTCTTGACGCCGGTCTCGCCGACCTCGTGGCTTTCGGCCGGCCGTTTATTGCCAATCCCGACCTGCCGCAGCGGCTTCAGCACCGCTGGCCGCTGGCGACCGTCAGCGATCCCGGCACGCTGTTTGGCGGCACGGCGGCGGGCTATACCGACTATCCCTTCTATACGGAGCATAAAGAGTGAAAATGACCCGCAAAATGTTACCTGCCGGCCGTGGTGTCGCGGTTGCCCGCACGCTGGCCAGACGCGGCCTCATTCGCCGTCGCTGCGCCACCGCGCTGCTGCTTGTCGCAATGTCCGGCTCCGCGTATGCAGCCCAACAGGATCTGCTGAAGCCGGCGCAACTCATCGCTGACGGCAGCCTTCCCGCGGCCACTCGCGCCGCCAATAAATATGTCGCCAGGCAGTATGCCACGTTCTGGAATACCGGTGATGCCGCGCTGGCCCGGGCGGCGCTGGCGAAGAATTTTATCGATAAAACGCCCCCGGAAGGCCGCCGACAGGGGCCGGAAGGGGCGATCCTCGCCTCCAGAGCGTTTCGCCAGGCGGTGCCGGATTTACGCTGTGATGTCGAACAAATGATCGTGGCCGGTGACCGGGTGGTCTCACACTTACATTTTCATGGCCGCTTTACCGGGACCTTCGGCACCCGGCAGGGTAAGGGACAAAATATCGATTTTATCGCCACCGATATCTATCAGATCCGCGGCGGTAAAATTACCGCCAACTGGCATATTGAAGATAACCTGACGCTGATGAAACAGCTGGGCGCGCAATAAGCCGCCCCCGGACGGTGCGTCAGCGATCGCCAACACGGCGAGCCGCCCCTGTCTCCGCTGGGACGACTCGCCTGGCGTCAGCCGGCGCTTAGATTTGCGCCAGCCCGCCGTCGACATAGATCTCTGCGGCGTTAATAAAGCTCGACTCATCCGACGCTAAAAACACCACCGTCCGGCCAATCTCCTCCGGCTCGCCCAGCCGCCCGAGCGGTACGCCCGCGGCCAGAGCATCGAACAAGCCCTGGCGGTCCGCCTCCGCCACCAGCCCTCCCAGACCCGGGGTACGTACCGGCCCCGGGCTGACCACATTGATGCGGATCCCGCGGTCGCTAACCTCCAGCGCCCAGGAGCGCGCCAGGCTGCGTACTGCGGCCTTACTGGCGCTATAGATGCTGAAGTTAGCCGTCCCTTTTACCGCCGCCGTAGAGCCGGTCAAAATCACCGAGGCGCCGTCGGTGAGCAGCGGCAGCGCTTTCTGCACGGTGAACACCACCCCGCGCACGTTAGTGGCAAAAATCCGCTCAACGTGCGCTTCGGTAACGGCGCTGAGCGGCAGCATGTCTCCGCCGCCGGCATTGGCAAACAACACATCCAGCCGGCCGGACTCGTCGGCAATGGTCGCGAATACCGCGTCAAGGTCGCTTAACACGCCGGCATCGGCGCGGATCCCGCGGGCGGCGGGTCCGATGAATCTTACTGCCGCATCCAGCTCCTCCTGACGGCGGCCGGTGATGTACACCTTCGCGCCCTGCTCCGCCAGCGCTTTCGCCGACGCCAGGCCAATCCCGGCGCTGCCGCCGGTGACTAACGCCACTTTATCCGCAAGTTTTTTGCTCATGGTGCATTTCCTTGGTTAGAGTATAAACAGGCCAGGCTCGCGAAAGCGCCCCGCCGGGTATGGAAAGCACTGTAATCGTCCCGGCGAGGCCGAAAAATGGCCTAATCTGAAAAACACTCTTCCCCTCGGTGGATAATGACCTCCAGTAACCAGGATAAAGCGAATAATGGACCGGTTTTCAGCTCTTAAAGCCTTCACCCGCGTTGTCGAAGCCGGCAGCTTTACCCGCGCCGCGGACTCGCTGAATATGCCCAACGCCACCCTCAGCAAAACCATTCAGCAACTGGAGGCGCATCTTGGGGTTTCTCTCCTGCAGCGCACTACGCGGCGTATCACCGTGACGCCGGAAGGACGGGAATACTATGAAAAGGCCCGGCGCCTGCTGGAAGACCTGGAAGAGATCGACGCCGCCTTCAATACCGCCCGCAATAAGCCAAAGGGCCATCTGCGGATCGCCATCGGCGGGTCGACCGCGCGCGATGTGCTGATCCCGCTGCTGGCGGACTTTATGACCACCTGGCCGGATATCCGTATCGATTTGCAAGTGGCCGATAAGCCCTCGGACCTGATCGGCGGCAATATTGACTGCGCCATCCGCGGCGGACCGATGGAAGACTCGACGCTGATTGCCCGTAAAATCGGCGAGGCGGCGCTGGTTACCTGCGCCACCCCGGGCTATCTTCAGCGCTATGGTACGCCCGCCTCACCGGATGAACTGAACCATGGCCACCGGCTCATCAGCTACCTGTCGCCGGCCAGCGGCAGAGCGTTTCCGTTTCGTTTTGCCCGTCACGGCGTCAGCACCGAGCTGAAGACGGAGCACCATCTCGGCATCAATGAGAGCAACGCGCATATTGCCGCCGGCGAGGCGGGCTTAGGCATTGTGCAGACCTTTACCTATTCGCTGAAACCGGCGCTGGCGAGCGGCAAGCTGGTGGAGATCCTCAGCGCCTGGCGCCCGGCCCCCTATCCTTTTCACGTTGTCTATGCCCGGCACCGGCACGTCCCGCCCCGGCTCCGCGTCTTTATTGACTGGCTGGCGGCGGTTTTTCCGTCTGCGGTGCAGGGATAGCGCGCGTTATCTGACGCGGAGCAGGTCGCCGTATCGCGTGGTGTAGCGCGGCGATAGCATCTCTCGCTTCATCTGCCACTGCTGCTGGACCCCCTGGCCGGCAAAATAGAGCGCCCCCCTGCCGTTTTTCGCATTCAGCTGGTCGAGCACCTGCATCAGCCTGGCGCTGTTCTGCCGCGGGGCAAGCTCGTCGAACAGGTTCAGTTGGGCGACGCCCTGGCTGTAGAAATCGCCGAGCATCACCCCGGCCTTCTGATAGCGATGCCCCGCTTTCCAGATGGCGTCCAGGCAGTTTGTCGCCGCGGCGATAATATCCCGGGAATCCTGCGTCGGCGTCAGCAGCTTCAGTGAGGCGCTGTTGCCGTAATAGGGTTCATTCAGCGCGAAGGGGCTGGTTTTGACAAAGGCGGAGACGAACCGGCAGTACTGATGCTCACCGCGCAGCTTTTCTGCTGCCCGCGCGGCATAGCTGCAGATCGCCTGGCGCATATCCTCATAGGCCGTAATGCGATCCCCGAACGAGCGGCTGCAGATAATTTCCTGCTTAGCGGGAGCAAACTCCTCCAGCGCCAGGCAAGGCTCGCCGCGCAGCTCCCGTACCGTTCGCTCAAGCACCACCGTGAAGTGCTTGCGGATAAAGCGGATATCGCTCTCCGCCAGCTGGAGTACCGTGCCGATCCCCATTGCCTCGAGCTTTTTACCGATCCGCCGCCCGATGCCCCAGACCTCACTCACCGGCAACAGCGCCATCAGCTTCCGCTGCCGCTGCGGGCAGGATAAATCCACCACCCCGCCCGTCTGCCGCTGCCACTGCTTCGCCGCGTGGTTGGCCAGCTTCGCCAGGGTTTTGGTCGGGGCGATCCCGACGCCCAGCGTCAGATGGGTGCGCTGCTGCACCGTGGCGCGGATTTCCCGGCCAAAGTCGGTCAGATCTTTGCAGTGGCGCACGCCGCTGACATCGCAAAAGGCTTCATCGATACTGTAAATTTCGCAGCGCGGGGCGAGCTCTTCCAGGGTGGTCATTACCCGGTTGGACATGTCGGCGTACAGCTCATAGTTGCTGCTGAACGCCACGACGCCGTGGCGAAGAAACGCCGCCTTCTGCTTAAAGTAGGGTTCGCCCATTTTCACAAACGGCTTCGCCTCCGCCGAGCGGGCGATCACACAGCCATCGTTGTTCGACAGCACCACCACCGGCCGCCCCTTCAGGTCTGGCCGGAAGGCGGTCTGGCAGCTCGCATAAAAGGCGTTCACATCACAGTGCGCGAACATGATCAACCCGCTGCCTTGATGATGTAGGTCACCACGCCGAAAATATCGAGCGTCTCCTCGCGGCCGACCACGATGGGCGAATAGGCCGGGTTCATCGGGTTAAGCTGCACCCGGGGCAGAAGTTGCAGCTTTTTTACCGTAAATTCGCCGCCGACGGCGGCAATGACGATATCGCCATGCTCCGCTTTACGCGCGCTGTCCACCACCAGCAGATCGCCTTCGTCAATGCCGGCATTGATCATGCTGTCGCCTGCGGCTTTGACAAAATAGGTCGCGCTGGGATGCTGCACCAGCAGCTCGTTGAGGTCGATTCGCTTCTCGACATAGTCCTGGGCCGGGCTGGGAAAGCCGCACTGCACCAGGTCGGCAAAAAAGGGAAAGGAGACAATCTGACGTAGCTCAACCGGCGTGTAAAAGTTCATTTTTTAACCCACCACATAAAACTGAATATATATACAGTAGTTTTGCCTGTTTTGCCGGTCAATATCGGCTCCAGCTATCAATCGCCAGCACTGAAATAACTCCTTGATGTCAATGGGGGTCCTCTTCAGCGCCCGCGAACCGTTTGCTGCTTTTGCGCGCAGCCCGCCCGCCGCGCGAGGTGGTAGATGCGCCGCGCCGCGGCATTCGCTTGACACTGTACATTAATACAGTAAAACTAACGCCCGCGATCAGCATACAGAGGACAGAAGATGTTTGTGGAACTGATTTATGACAAGCGCAATTTTGCCGGGCTGCCGGGCGCCAGAGAGACCATTCTTAACGAGCTGACCAAACGCATGCAGCGCATTTTCCCGGAGGCGGAAGTGCGCGTGAAGCCGATGATGACGCTGCCGGCGATCAACACCGACGCCAGCAAGCATGAAAAAGAGCTGATCAGCCGCACGGTGCAGGAGATGTTTGAAGAGGCGGACATGTGGCTCACTGAAGAGTAATGCCGCCCGTTAGTCGCGGCGCCCCCCCCCCTCTTTAAGAGCTTTCCCGGATGTGGCAGAGCCACGGGCAACAGTACAATAGCGGCGGTTGCAGACTGGCAATGCAACCTTCGCTCACCTGCTGGCTCTTGCATACGGCCAGCAGGTGAGCTTCCCGGGCATGCCTGCCGGCCTTTCCTCATCGCCCTCACAGCGTCTCCGGTAGCGCCGCTATAATTCTATCCGCCAGTTCGCGATGCTCATGCACCTTCCCGCATTTAACAATAATCTGTCTGGCGTTGTCATAGCCCGGGGCCCACAGCCGATTATTAAGCAGAACGTCCTTGTAGACCGCGATCAGCGGTTTGTTCCACGCCGCCGCCATGTGCACCACCGAGGTGTCCGGGGAGATAATCAGCTCCGCCAGGGCGATCAGCGCCATCGCATGGTGTAACGTGTTAAATGGGTTAATCACCACCTCCGGCGGCAGCGGGATGCGGATCTCACGCCGGTGATCGAGCAGAATAACCGCGATCCCCGGATGGCGAGCCAGCAGCTTGTCGAGCAGTTCGGCCAACTGCGTCTGCGAGAGACTGCGGTCGCCATGGCCGGCAAAAATATTAATCACTACCGCTTTTCTGCTCAGCGACGCCAGATACTGCGCCACCTCCTGCATAATCGGCCCGGGCACCGCCAGGTCGTAAGCGTCCAGCCCGCGGGTGTCCAGTTTGAGATAATCGGCGATCAGCTCGAACGTTTTCGTCACGTGCCAGCGCTGGCAGTCAAAATCAAAAGAGTGGGAATAATGCTTAATCGACGGCCATTTATTAAACCCGAGCACCGATTTCGCTTTTATTTGTCGGAAAAGCCGCAGGCGATGCACGGGAATATCGAACAGCGAAGGGTCAATAATAATATCGTACTTATTATTAGCCAGTTCATTAATAACATCGCGGGGAACGTTATGATTAAATTTTCGCAAAAAATCGGCGGACGTAACCGGTTCAGCTTCATAAATATAGCGGATCCGCGGGTTATAACGCATCACCTGGCTATTAGAGGTCGTCAGCAGGAAATCAACGATATAGCCTGACTGATGCAGGCATTTCACCAGCGCGGAATCCACCACCACATCGCCGACCGCCCCCTCATTGCGCATCAGTAAGACGGTTTTCGCGGACGACAAATCCACCGGCTGACGGCGTCGGCGATCCCAGAGCGCTTTCGCCACGCCCACCCGCAGGGCATTACGTACTTTCTTAGTAAAGTAATTTCGCCGTCTGTTGAGCTCCCTTATTTTATTAAACTTCTTGCGTGGGGAGCCCTGCATGGTTGCATCGTGCATCATCCTAACCTCATTACGGCAATCATTAATATTCTGTGTCGTCCGATAGAGACTGAGCGAAATAAAAAAAGTTCGATTGAAAATGAAAATCATTCTTTTTTTTATTTACAAAACTCATCCAGCCCTGCGGGATTGCACCACAGCACTGTGAAGCAATAATGAGTGAATCGTGAATTTGCCGGCCCACCGTTGGCAGGCCGGCGCAACAGCGCTAAGCTGGCTGCTTTATGAAGTCAGGAGGACGCTATGCTTGAAGCAGTAGAAGGTAATATCCATCAGCGGCTGTGCGCGCTGCTCGACGAACATCAGGCGCGCTATCGGGTGATGGCGCACGAGGCGGTCGGCCAGTGCGAAGCCGTCTCGGCGATCCGCGGCACCGCGCTTGGCCAGGGCGCGAAAGCGTTAGTCTGTAAAGTCAAAGGAAACGGCGTCAACCAGCATGTGCTGGCGATCCTCGCCGCCGATCGGCAGGCCGACCTCGCCAGCCTGGCCCGGCATATCGGCGGCAGCAAAGCCTCGCTGGCCAGCCCGGCGGAAGTGGAAGCGCTCACCGCCTGCGCGTTCGGCGCCATTCCCCCCTTCAGTTTCCATCCGGCGCTGCGGCTGGTGGCCGACCCGCTGCTGTTTGAGCGCTTCCCACAAATCGCCTTTAACGCCGGGCGCCTGGACCGATCGATCATTCTCGATACCAAAGACTATTTACATATCGCCCGACCGGAGATCGCGACCTTTCGCCGTCTTAGCTAACCGGGCATCGGCCCTGATTTCCGCCGCATGGCGTAAAAATCCTGTTTATTCACGCCACGATGCGTAGAGTCAGCGGGATATTTTTTGGCATTCTTTTTTTGGCAAGGACCTCTGTACATGTTTGATACCACCCTGTTGATCCTGCTGGGTCTGGCGGCGCTCGGCTTTATCAGTCATAACACCACCGTAGCAATCTCCATCCTCGTGCTGATTATCGTGCGCGTCACGCCGCTGAACGCCTTCTTTCCCTGGATTGAGAAGCAGGGCCTGACCGTCGGGATCATCATTCTGACTATCGGCGTGATGGCGCCCATCGCCAGCGGCACGCTGCCGCCATCGACGCTGATCCACTCCTTTATGAACTGGAAATCGCTGCTGGCGATTGCGGTCGGGGTGTTTGTCTCGTGGCTTGGCGGACGCGGCGTCTCGCTGATGGGCTCCCAGCCGCATCTGGTGGCCGGGCTGTTGGTCGGTACGGTGCTCGGCGTCGCCCTGTTTCGCGGCGTCCCGGTCGGGCCGCTGATTGCCGCCGGGATCATCTCGCTGTTTATTGGGAAGTCGTAGCCAGGCTGCCGTGATAGCGGCCCGGCGTCTGCCCAAGCCCTTTCTTAAACATGGTGATGAAGGCGGTGGTGGAATCGTAGCCCAGCGCCTGGGCCGTCTGCTGTACCGTCTGCCCGCGGATCAGCTGCTGCAGTGCAAGGATCAGCTGCAGCTGATGGCGCCAGCGGCGAAAGCTCAGCCCCGTTTCACGCACCACCAGCCGCGCCAGATTGCGCTCGCTCATCGCGAACTCCGCCGCCCACTGGTTCAGGGTCTGCCAGCGCGCCGGATCCTCAGCCATCATCGTCACCATCTGGCGAATTTTCGGGTGGTTCGATACCGGCAGCTGCAGGTGCTCCTGCGGCTGACGGGGCAGCTCATCAAACAGAACCTGCACCAGCCGGGCCGTGGCGGGGGCGGCCAGCGACTCCCCGCCGCGTTCCGCCAGGGCGAGGATCAGCTCCCGCACCAGCGGGGAAATCTTTAACGTACAGCAGCGGTCCGGCATCGGCGCGGCGCCCGGCTCGATGAACAGGAAGCACACCTGGGCGCCGGGGGTGGCGCGGTTACTGTGGGAAAGCTGCCCCGGGACCCACACCGCATACTGCGGCGGCACCATCCACATCGCGTTCTCCACCTCGCAGGTTAAGGCGCCGTGCAGGGCGAGGATCAGCTGCCCCTTACGGTGGGAATGCGCCGGAATATACTGCTCCGCCTCCACCACCCGAATACGAAAGGCAATGGCCGATTCGTGGCCACTGTCCGGTTCATAACCATCCAGACCCAGTCCGATCATCATGTTGTCCGATATTAGCGATAATCTGTCATTTTAGCTTGATTTAAACAGAGGACAAAGTCGCTATCGTAACCCCCTCGTTAGTTACCTTGAGAATGATATGTCTTCTGTGACCTCCTCCACCGGCCGCCGCTCCGCGCTGCTGATTGCCGGTATCCTGCTCATCGCCACCACCCTGCGCGTGGTCTTTACCGGCGCGGCGCCGCTGCTGGACGCGATTCGTAGCGACTATGGCCTGACCACCGCGCAGACCGGGCTGCTCACCACCCTGCCGCTGCTGGCCTTTGGCCTTGTCTCGCCGCTGGCGGCAGGGGTTGCCCGCCGGTTCGGCATGGAGCGCAGCCTGTTGCTGGCGATGCTGCTGATCTGCGCCGGCATTGCCCTGCGCTCCCTGCCCTCCGCTGCATGGCTGTTTATCGGCACGGCGGTGATCGGTTGCGGCATTGCGCTGGGAAACGTGCTGCTGCCCGGGCTGATTAAACGGGATTTCTCGCAGCATGTCGCGCGGATGACCGGCGCCTATTCCCTGACGATGGGCGGCGCAGCGGCGCTAGGCTCGGCGCTGGTGGTCCCCGTGGCGATGGCCGGATTCGGCTGGCGCGGGGCGCTGCTGCTGCTGATGATCTTTCCGCTGCTGGCGCTCCTCAGCTGGCTGCCGCAGTCCCGGCGTCAAGCGGAGGCCCCGCTGACCGGCTCAGGCGCCATGCATAACCGGGGGATCTGGCGGTCGGCGCTGGCCTGGCAGGTGACGCTGTTCCTCGGCATCAACTCGCTGGTCTATTACGTGATTATCGGCTGGCTGCCGTCGATTCTGCAGAGTATGGGCTATAGCGAAGCGCAGGCCGGCTCGCTGCATGGCCTGCTGCAGCTGGCGACCGCTGCGCCCGGCCTGGCGATACCGCTGATCCTGCATCGGCTGCGCGACCAGCGCGGGATCGCGGTGCTGGTCGCCCTGATGTGCGCCATCAGCGCCGCCGGGCTGTGGCTACTGCCAGGGCTGGCGATCGGCTGGACGCTGCTGTTCGGCTTTGGCTCCGGAGCCACGATGATCCTCGGCCTGACGTTTATCGGCCTGCGCGCCAGCTCGGCGCACCAGGCCGCGGCGCTGTCGGGGATGGCGCAGAGCGTCGGCTATCTGCTGGCTGCCTGCGGGCCGCCGCTGATGGGCAGGATCCACGATGCCAATGGCGACTGGCATATTCCGCTGCTGGCGGTGGCGCTGATTTCGCTGGTGATGGCGATCTGCGGCGCCCTCGCCGGGCGCGACCGGGAGATTCATCCCTGAAGATGACCGGCAGCGGGCGCTGCCGGTAGGGTTATTGTGCCGCGGCGCGCAGCAACGCCTGCACCAGCGGCGCAGGACGCCCGTCCAGCGCGTGGCGCTCATGCTGGAACAAGGTGGCGACAAAAAACGGGTGCGTCACCAGCTCGACGGCGCGGATCTCACCCTCTTCATCCCAGCCGGTGACGCGCAGATCGCCCTGCTCCAGCTCCGCGGCAAACGCGCTGTCCACACCGTAGCGGCAGTGGTAGCCCTCTTCAATGCTCTCCCGACCATAGGCGCGGGCAATCAGCGTATTCGCCCGCAGCTCGACGACGGCAGAAGCCTCCACCAGCGAGCAGCTGAGGGGCGCGATCACCATCCGCCCTTCGCTGTCGGTTTCTGCATGACCGGCATCCTGCCAGCCGAGCACGTTACGGGCGTATTCAATCACCGCGTGCTGAAAGCCGCCGCAGGTGCCGAGGAAAGGAATGCTGTTTTCACGGGCATAGCGGATAGCGGTAAACGCGCCTTCCGGGTGACGATACGGGCTGCCGGGAACGACCCAGACGGCATCGTACTCCGCCAGCGCGTCGCCGGAGGCGATCGACGGGGTGGCGAGCCAGTCATATTTCACCGGCTGCTCCAGCACGGCGGCAGCATCGTCTATTGCCAGGGGAATGGCCTGATGGGCAACAATATCGGGGTGATAATCGCCGACAAGGGCGAGGCGTAAAGGGGTTTTCATAGCAGGTTCCTTATGTCTGGACGAGACGAGCAGCACAAGGCACGTCAGGATAGCGATCCCCTCTGTGGAACACAATCCTTATTTTCACCCCACCGCCGTGGCCGGCGGGTGAGGTATACTGGAGCAAGCGCAAAAGGGAGAGAGGATGAAAAGTAAGCTTTTGGTCAGCGCCTGCCTGATGGGATTCCAGGTGCGATATAACGGTAGCGAGAAAGCGCAGCTGGCGGCGACCCTGTCCCGCTGGCAGCAGGCGGATCGTCTGGTGATCCACTGCCCGGAGCTGGCGGCCGGTCTGCCGACGCCCCGCCTGCCGGCGGAGATCGTCGACGGCGCCGGCGGCGATGTGCTTGCCGGGCGGGCGCGGATCGTGGAAAGCGACGGCCGCGACGTCACGGGACATTATCAGTTGGCTGCCTGGCTGGCGCTCAGCGCCGCCCGGGAAGCGGGCTGTCAGGCGGCGTTACTCACCGACGGCAGCCCCACCTGCGGCAGCCAGTTTATCTATGACGGTTCCTTTCGCGGGCGGCGCAAAGCGGGCGCCGGCGTGGCCGCCGAGCTGCTGCGCGCCCACGGCATCACGGTATTTTCCGACGGGCAGATCCCGCAGTTGCTCGCCTGGATGGCACAGAGGGAGCAGAATGATGATTCAATGTAAACGGGTGTACGATCCGCAGGAAAGCAGCGACGGCTACCGGGTGCTGGTCGACCGTCTCTGGCCGCGGGGGATTAAAAAAGAGGCGCTGGCCTGTGATGAGTGGTGTAAAGAGTTAACGCCGTCCGCTGAGCTGCGGAAAGCCTTTCACGGCGAGGCGATCGATTTCGACCACTTCAGCCAGCGCTATCTTCAGGAGCTCGACGCCCATCGCGACATGGGCCTGCGGCTGGCGGCGCTGGCGCAGCGCCAGACGCTGACGCTGCTGTACGCCGCGAAGAACACCGAGCAGAATCATGCCCGGGTGCTGGCCGCCTGGCTGGCGGCCCTGCCGGTTACGATTTAGCCGGATGGTCCCGGCGCCACAGCGCCCACTCATCAAGGGTTTCGCCGCTGGGCAGCTTGCACTGGGTGCTGACGCCCTGCGGCGTTTGCACCGGCACCCGAGTGCCGCCGGATTGCTGGCAGTAGACCGCCGCGGGATTGGGCATGCCGATGGTTTTCGTCGGCGCGGTGGGCTGCGGCTGGGCACAGCCGGCCAGCGCCAGGGGCAAAATAGCCAGTAACTTTTTCATCTTTTCTCCCTTTCTCCAATTCCCGGGGATTTTAGCCTGAATCTCCATGGTTTCTCCATCTTGCCTGCACTTTTCCCCCGTAGAGTAGCCCCTGTTCTCGAACTGACCAGAGAACAGATCATTCCATAATCAATGAGTTTTTCCCCGTCGCCCCCGACGGGGCTTTTTTTTGGGATTTAATAAATTGAAATAAAAGGATTTATTTCAAAAGTGTCCACATATCGACCACATTGACAAGAATAGCCCCTAACCAGGGGCTTCTTTTTCACATGATAAAAATACTTAATAAAACCATTCAAATCAATGCATTAGCTCTATCATTAAGAGCATTTTGATACCTTAGGGTCACAAATTTGGACGTTCTTTCAATATCTGGAAAAATTGTGCTTTCATGTACACCCAAGGTTTCAAGTTCCTGTCTTATGCGTTCTTTCGCAGATGAGGGTATAAAAACACTTCTGGCCGGTATCGGAGTTGGATTCGTACTTGGTGTGTAGTCTCTAGCACCATAAATAAGAAATGCGCCAGACTGAGCAATAATTCTTTTGTTATTTAATTTTGGTTTTACATATAAAGGAAACAGTAAATCCTCAGGCTTGATCAATTTTCTGAAATGTGGTTTCTCCATCCCTATATGATAGAAAAGATAATCAACTACAACTTGTTTATTAAATAAATCCACTTCGGTAGATGAGGTCGCAATTTTAAATATTTCATCCTTCTGTTCAATACGTAAGTTAGCAAGATTTGCTAAGCAACTTACAGTATCACTATCATAATACTTTTGCCTTTCCACAGGTACAAAATATGCTGTTAATCTGCCCCCCTGAGCGACTCGTCTGATGTTGGTATTGTCTCCGTCGTAAGTATATTTCTCTGATGCAAACCATAGCGCGACTAAAGGATTAATAGTTACATCCAATAGCCTAGTAGGCAGACCAAAATGTTGCATTCTTACCAAACGATCAAACATTGTCTTATCATCATCAAACTCTTTTGGATGTAAAGAAATAACATCTCTTATCGCTTGCCCTTCGTTTTCATAAATATTAAATCCTTTTCTAAAGATCTTTGGCTTCATTGGCCATCCATAAAAACTTTGTCCTCTGAATGCAGTTGGTTTCTCTCCTGCACGCCTCCATCTCATAATATAATCTATAAATTGAGACACTGACTTTATTTCTTTCGCTGGTTTTGGCTTTATTATGTCCATTTTTAAAACCCTATTTAATAATTGGTAAGCTTACGTATTTTATCAAAAAACTATTCTTATGCTATTCTAAAAAAACATTCAGTATATGTACCATTTCCTTCTAGACTATTACAATAGAAATCAGCTACACCTTTTCTCTTGAATCCTCTGATATGTAACTTCAAATGAACACCCTTTTGCTTTATAACCGTCTGAATGCCCATCTGGAAGGTTCCATAAGTTTAGAAGAATCTGTGTACTTACAGATTCTCCTGTGCAAACTAAAAAATTTAAAATGCCAACAAGGCCTTATAGCGAAAGACTTAATTGATCCCGCCATAATTTGACGCAGGGAAAGCATCGCCGGGGATAAATCCTGGCAGCAAAGAATCTGCGCTGGCTGAGCGCTTCGTTACTCTGCGCTCTACAGTGTTAAGGGTCGTGAATGAGTTACTGCATTCAAGACTCTGGCATTTATGTTATTGCCGGCTGGTGCGGATGCTGGCGTTTGCGCCGCAGTAGGCACAAACAAACATTATGATCTCCCATAGAGAATTGAACGACCATACCAGACCTTAACAACATTAAGGCGGGTTGATGACGTTATCCGGGAGCGGTTGCAAAACACCTCGGTAAGTAAGTTGATGGCAATTCTGAAAGATGGAGCAGAAACTGTGTAGAAGATAGGCCAAGGGATACTTAGAAATCCGAGATCCTAAGAACTAATACCCCGTAAGCCAACATAGCATGATGCAAACAACGACCAGCTCTCATAAAAATACGATACCGACGAATCCAGTGGCCGTCATGAACGATAATCGGACGCTTCCTTTAACACTCTTGACAGACACTACAGGTAAGTGCCAAACATTCATAAATGTCAGTGTTATTACTAAACCATCCCGCAAATTATGTAATCTTCATCAAAATCAAGAAGGTGTGTACAACAAAAACAGTCATCAGTTAGATTAGCGTATGCTCTCCCTTTCCACGTGCGAGCTGGAATAGGACAGCCATCCACATGGCATGGCAAACCCACGATAAACAGTACTGCGCCGAACACCTCTAGAAAGCATCTCCTCACATCGCCGGGCAGCTGCGGCATTGAATATCCAAGACTTATGTTTACCAGGCCCGATAACAAAACTCTCAAGCATCTCGGGGGTAAATGCTCTGGCGACATTAGATAAATCTATCTCTATAGCTGACATTCCAAGAGCCTGAAAATGAACTGCTTTACATTCACTAACAGCGTGGGACACTTTGATTTCTATAGCAAGAGTCCTATTACGTACATAGGCGATAACATCGGGAATGATAGAGTCAATTCGTCTTTCCAATACAACTGTGTCCAAGCTGTATTTTTGTTCAGGAGCAAGCACATCAAGTACCGAAGGATTACCCCTGCGAGAAATCTTTACTTCAACCGGTGGAAGATAGATGTGTTTCTTAGTTTCAATAATCTCTTTAGCAGCAAGATGAAGTGCCGTTTCTACACCCATACCGCAGTCAGCGCCAGCAGCATGAGCAAAGTGATGCTGTTTCAGTTTGCCTTTTTTAGGTATCAATCGCACATTACAACCAGGGCACAGGTAGCGACAAGCTTTGTCTGTAGAAACATCTGATATATGTGTAGCTTTGCCATCTAGCATCCCATATAGCAAAGGTTTTGCAGGTCTGATCATTTATTCCTACCGGTTGATATTGGAGCATATTGTCACTTGTGACACAGGATAGTCTTATAGAGCGAATTTTAACTTCATTGAAACCATCCCTCTATGATCTTGTAGTTTTTTCCTGAATTTTGCCACTACAGTTACACCCTGTTCTGTAACAGCATGAGAGCAAATATGAACTAATACATAGATTATCTTTTACGCTGTACATATTCGCATATATAATGTGGCATATTCGTTAGTAACATCGACCTCTTGGTTTGCGGACTCCCTCTGGCTTGCCGCATAAATGTAGGTTCCTTCAGTGAGATCTAACGGGCCGCTTTTCTGGAGATCTATTCTGTGCGTAGTGTTCGGTTCCCACATGGCTGACGCCTGAACGATACCAATGGAGTGGCAGATCAGCTTTGACGGCCCTTATCCCGTACGTGATATGGCCGATTTGCTGGACAATCTCTATTGCCTGGATAACGGGCGATACTATGAAACACCGGTAGATTTTTATGGGCTGGCTAAAGCTCCGCGCCAGAGCGCCTGGCATGAGTCTGCCCTGTACTTCAAACGTAATGTGTTCACCGGCTGTTTTATCCCGCACAAGCTGCTCAACCGTCAAACCTTCTCAGCCTTCGCGCTGGACTGGTTCACGTTTGGCAATGCCTACCTTGAACTACCGCGCAATCGCCTGGGCGGGCCACTTCCCTTCCGGCATTCACTGGCGAAATACACCCGGCGTGGGAGTACGGATCTCGATCAATACTGGTTCATCCGGCGCTGGAAAGAGGAACACTCGTTTAAACCGGGTTCAGTGTGTCACGTTCTAAATCCTGACATTAATCAGGAGGTCTACGGCATGCCCGAATATATGGCAGCGCTGCTGGCGGCCAGTTTGTCACACTCCGCTGATATGTTCCGCAAGCTGTATTACGACAACGGCTCCCACGCGGGATGCATTGTCTATATCGGCGCGGGACAGATTGACGATAAAAGCATGAAAACAGTTAAAGAAACGTTGACCGGCGCTCGCGGGAAAGGGGCATTTAAAAACGTACTGCTGCATGCGCCAGGAGGCGGCAAGGATGGCGTTCAGATCCTGCCGTTTCAACAGATCACGGCGAAAGATGAGTTTATCAACATTAAGAACGCCACCAGGGACGACATACTCGCGGCGCACCGTATCCCGCCGCAGCTGATGGGCGCCATGCCAGCAGGAAATGGATCGTTTGGGAATATCGAGAAGGCCGCACGGGTCTACGCTTTCAACGAGCTGACGCCAGTAATGGAGGCCCTGAAGGTGGTCAACGAGTGGCTAGGAGAAGAGGTGATCCATTTCAACCCATATGCGTTGCTTACCCCTGAGAAATAACCGCCAAAAAAATTCAGTTTCTTTAAACAACATCAGCCATCTATAACAGGCCAGCGTTTTCGCTGGCCTCATCTTTTCTGCTTAAAGAATCCCGCATCAGCGCCCCTCTGCGCGTCGCTGCTTTTTGCCTGCGCGAGGCTTGCCTCTACCTAAAATCACCGCTCACCGTGACGCAGAACCCGTGAAATTGCGTATTCTGCCGCCTTCCCTACCCTGACCCGCTTGCGGGGGCTTGCCCCCCGCCACTTGCGCGCAACTATCACGTGTATTTTCGTGCACTTGCAGATCCTCCGCCAGTCACCGCGGGTCCTGACATTTACGCTCAAAACAAGATACTCATTTTTGTGCATCTTTGCGCACTCCCTTGCAGCATCACATTCTGAGGTGGTTCAATAAAGGTGTCACCTATAGGGATTAATTAGCAACTTAGATTTAAAATCCACTTGATAGCAACCCACAAAAACATCCTCTTAGTTAGGCGTTACATTACCAACATCCAGTTCATAGACTGGGAGGACATCAATGAGAACAGTACCGAATGTTATAAAAAATTTTAGTGCCTTTTCAATAGCGTCTGAATCTGGCCAAGTGATAGATGTTGAAGGATGCGCTATAGAGTTCCTAGTTTCCATTAAAGAATTCAAGTATGTTTCGGACTGTCTACGAACTGAGGATATATCATTTGACCCCCAAAACAATTGGAATTTTGATTGCTGGGCTAGTTTATCCCATAAATTTTTAACACCAGCCCTTTTAAAAAGGTCTGACAGTACTTCCGGCCTCATATTCTCCGAAGTAATAGATAAACACTTATAATTTATTTCAACCGGGGTTTCATCATGCAGATTATTATGCATGATCCTAACAAATGATTTCACACCGTTTTCAGCATGGCCATACCTTCTAGGATTTGATATGACTTCTGATGTATATTTTATTAATCCCTCCCTCATTTCCTTGGGTAACTCCGCATATCTCTGAACTCTTTCCGTAAGGTTTTTACAATATTCTTCAAATGTTTCCCTTACGAATGACTCAAACCGCCCTGTAATAAACAATAATAAGGTACCGTTTAATATAACTAGATTTGAATGATTACTTCTAGAGGTTGAATGAAGTTCAGTAACTAAATTATTTACATGTACACGTGATATATCTTGCTCATTAACTTCATCTCTATTTGAAGAATCAGTGTGTGTAACGGAATCAACAGCAACAAGTTGAGAAATACTATTTCCTTCTCCAGCGCGTTCTAACTCTCCGCTGACAACAGTATCCACTTGCTCAGCATCAACCTCTTGTTGCTCCGCTACTGAGGGTAAAGTGTTAAGGAGATTTTGCAATCCAGAAAATTCCTTAATCTGCGCTGTCAGTTTAAGCAAATGTAAAACTTTGTCTAGGTCCGAATGGAAGTCTTGTAAAGTTGTGTACATTCCCGCCCCCTAGCAAGTTAATATGTTTTTTGCTAACTCGACACGTTCTCTAATCGCTTCAGTAGTATTCCCCCTACCGATTAATATATTATATTCAATGGTATCAGGTTTAACTCCGTTAAGAGAATTTATTATTTTTGCAGGTAAGGCGATTTGTGCTGAATCGACTAAACTATAAGCCACCATAAAAGAATCATATAAAGGTCGGCTTAATTTTCCCGTCGATGGCATTACAAATAAATCCGCTCCAAAAATAGCATGCAATCCACTTAAACTATCTAAAAAATACTTTTCAAGAATTTCAATTTGATTTTCATCAGCGGACTGATATGCCTTTGCTGTTTTATCTAAAACTCTGCGGATTGATCCGGTTGTGCCCTCTGTTATAAGTTTTCTGATACCAAAGAAGCGTAAAATAAGCTCGCAATCTGCCATGCTCCTAAATAATGTATTTTTCAAAAGGTCTGGAGAAGGGTCTATATCTTCATTCTTAGTCTTCCCTGGGATTCCCCATGCATCAGTGAACATTTTATTACGAGACAATTTGGACAATAGTTCGTTAAATTTCCCTGGATAAAGTGCATTCCTTAGCTCTTGAGGATTTAATTGCACACCACCCGTATTAAGTCGTTTAAAAAGTATTTTGCGTATATCAACTTCATCATCAGAATAAGCATTAGTCTCAGCGAGCAGCACCACAGCGTTTATTGTCCTCCGCGCAAGACCTCTTTGAATAATCAATGGCAAATCTTTATATCTTTTACCATCAAGCTCACTCCAAAATTCAAGCCCCCGCAATGCGAACTCATTGTTCATAAAGCTTCTAAGTGTATCGATACGTTGTTTACCATCCATTATTTCATACTGGTTATAGTCGTTCTCGTATAAAAAAATTGGTGGCACTGGAATATTCATTAAAAATGATTCAATTAACTGCGATCTTTTCTTGATATCCCAGCGATGCCTACGTTGATATTTAGGTGAAGCATTTATATAATCGCCCTCTTCTAATGATTGTTTTAAATGATGAAGAGTAAAATCCATTGAAGTTCGGATGACTTTAAGCTGAGATATCGAGAACTTCTCCTCGATACTAAGGGCTGAAGGAGTTTCATTTATTTCAGCATCCTCAGCTTCTTCGTCAAACCACTCGTTAATTTCAACATCATCAATACTTCTGGTACTCATAAACACCTCTCTTTATATCTTTACACTTATCGGATTCCTGCATGCTTTCTATCATATCACATAAAAAAAGCAACATAAATATTGTAGTTTTACTTAATTAATATTTTTGGCACTTATAGCATTGAAATAATAGAACAGAACTAAATCTTTCCATCCAATTGAAGTTATCGAAAACTATTCAATATTAAACACAGAAGAAATTAACAAATACTATTCAACCCATAGTTACCACAATCCAATATTGTAGATTTTAAAAGACATTTAAAAATGAATAAAAAGCCTTAAAATTTTCAGCAAAACTCAAACAGGGAGGAAAACAAATCTCTGACATTTCCACTTAGAATAACGACTAAGAACCTGTTTATAAAATCAGACCTGTTTTTCTATCCTTTATGCTCATACTTTGATAAGGTGAGATTAATAATAAGAAAAAGTGACTTCCCCTCCGATTCTACCTCCGGAACGTCCTCACTATCGAATGGTTGAAGCCCGCGGCAAAGTTTGCAAATTCGATCTGTGTTATAAAACTTCTCTTTGTAGTCCAGCTCATGCTCACATTTAATGCATCGTTTTATTTTGTTCGACAGGAAGCTGGCAATATTCGCCTCTCGCTGATCATAATCGTCATTCATGTTCACCCCCTGCTCTTATCTCCCCCAAAGAGTACAATCCATCCTCTAGGGTCCAGCTTCCTGAGCATGTCGGAATAATGCCCTACTGGATTATCTGTGATGTGACCTACATCTACTTTATTGTGTTTTTTCAACAGCTTCCACACATTCCGAATCTGAACATCTGAATTCTCTGGTTCCATACTGCGCAGCGCCCCATCATAAGTCGCGCAGTAAATGCGATCACCATAACGTATGCGTTTACCATTAAGTAAATGATTTACTTGGGATTCTCTAAGTTCGATGCCAATAGATGAAGCAAAATCGCTCAACAAGACCTCAAGCGGGGAGTAATTGCGTGATTCTACGTGGCCCAGCGCTTTCTTCTTGTTATAGATCTCCGCTGTAATCCTTCTCAGTACAGCCCGGCGCTCTTTTGCGGGTAGTTTACTCACATCAAGCGATCCCGTTCCTTCACCAAGGGTCATTATCTCGAGTATAGCAACGTCAGTTACTATCTCTTTTTTGCGGATTTTTTGGTTTGGGGGACAGTTATTGCCACGAGTCCAAGGGGCGACGGGGTCGCCCTGGGCGGCGCTTTCAGCGCCTGGGTTAGCGGGAGCCTTCTTCACCATCCTCCAGGTATGGACATGCGTGCATATTTTGTTTTCCTTACCGGTGATTGGCGACCAAATGCCATAAATACGAATCCCGTGATCGCCATAGGTTCCTGGTTCGACTGTCGGCTCGTAGGCGGTATGAATGAGGTAATTTTTGCGGGGAACAAGTACACCGCCCTGCTTCATGATGTAAGCTGCAAAACAGCCAACATCAGCAGCAAACACAGCGTCCAGTTTTGGATCCATAAGTACCGGAGCATCCGGTTTGCTGGTTTTCGTTGCACGAGATGCCTGCGATGTGAACAATCGTAACTCGCGATAGGCCTGGCGGCCTGGAACCCCAAAAAAACGGAATTGTTGAACACGGTGCAGCGATGCCCACGCAGCGACAAACTCGACGCTATAGCGTAGTGATTTCCTTGTCTCCTTACTTACTGTGTCACCCAGCCCACGCCCATCGATGTTTTTACTGACGTGCTTTGCAATATAGCTGGCCGGAGTCCCCTTTCGCAGGTCTATCAGCTTTGATTTGAGACGAGCGCCAGTGTTATTACCTAGTTCGGCGCGATCTTCTAGGATAGCGAAACGACGCAGCACTCTGTGATTGCACGTCGATGTTTTTTGCGCAAAAAACACAACAAACGCCAGTGCACGGTACCATCATGGTACGGCTCAGCGACACGAACGCCATACCAGCACAGCTCCTTTTATGCATCGCTATGCGGAAAGTCGCCAACATATCAATCCGATAATCGCTACTCTCCCTGACCGTCGAGTGGTTCCATAATACAGGCCATCATCTCGTTACGGCAGTGTACTTGATTGCTAGTACGCCACAGTTCGCGGCGCATTTTATAATTAATGGAGGAAGCATCATTATCATCACGTTGAAATCCACGGTTTCCTGAGTGATCTCCCTTCGACGGGGCTTTTTTCCCGGCGAGTCGACAAGTATTCCCCAGAAAGATGTGATAAATTTAAAAATATCACTGTTTATTCGACGCTGATGTCCGTTTGCAGCCCAATATGCTGGGGTGACGTTTGGCGTGCTGGAGCTGTATTATTCATGTCAGATTTTATTCTTGCCCGGGTGTCGCAAACCCTCGCTACGGAACAGTCCCTGGAAACCCTGGTGCGCCAGCTGCTGGAGATGCTGGAGGCGGTGACGCGAATGGAGTCCACCTACCTTACCCGCATCGATATTAACGCCCAGCGGCAGCAGATCATGTTCGCCCACAACAGCAGCGAAATGCAGATCCCGGAAGGATTTTCCGTCCCCTGGGATGAATCTCTGTGCAAACGCGCCCTTGAGGATCAGTGTACGTTTAGCAATGACGTCGCCCGTCGCTGGCACTCCTGCATCGCCGCCCAGGAGCTGGGGATCGCCACCTTTTTAAGCATTCCTGTGCGCCTGGCCGACGGCTCTCTGTTCGGTACCCTCTGCGCCACCAGCCGGCAACAACAGCCTTATAACCTTGAAGGTGAACAGGTCATGGGCCTGTTCGCGAAGCTCATTTCCCACTACGTGGAAAAAGACACCCTGGTGCAACAGCTGCAGGCGGCAAACGTCGCGCTGGAGCTGCACTCGTCTACCGATGAGCTCACCCAGCTCCCTAACCGCCGCGCGCTATTTAAGCAACTGGCGCTACGCTTTGCCTCCGCCCGCGCTCAGCAGCAACAGGTCGCGCTCATTTTTATCGATCTCGACGGTTTCAAAGCCATTAACGATCGGTTCGGCCATCCGTGCGGCGACAGCTTTCTGGTGCAGGTCGGTGAACGACTCACCGCCGTCGCGCGCCGTGAAGATATCGTTGGCCGCCTTGGCGGCGATGAGTTTTTGATCGTCGGTAGCGCCCAGCCGCCTGCAGCGCAGCAGGCGTATGTCACCACCCTGCGCCAGGCCCTGTGCGGGGTCTACTTCCTCGGCGAACAGCGTATCAACTATGAGGGCGCCAGCTTCGGGGTGGTCATCTGCGATCCGCAGAGTATCGATGTTGAAGCGGCCTTACGCGCTGCCGATGAGGCGATGTATCAGGATAAAAAGTCTCGCCGGCAGGAGAATTTTATTCATATTGACTAAAGTCACGCGATATCCAGTATCATGCAGGGCATCATTCGTGGGTACAGGGACACTATCATGAAATTGGGTATTCTTTTCCCGGTGGCGATCTTTATCATCGCCGTCGTCTTTCTCGGCTGGTTTTTTGTCGGCGGCTATGCGGCGCCGGGCGGGGCATAATGAAAAAAAGCACCATTATTATGCTGGTTGTCGCCATCGTGGCGGTGGCCGGCGCCCAGTTCGGCTGGTGGTGATCGCCGCGACGATATTGCGGAGTTGTCCTATCCCATCAATAAGTTAACGCTTTACACTCACGTTATCCGCGCGGCATTCTTGGCCACGGGGAAAGAAAAATAGCGGGAGAAGTAAGGATGAAAAAGCCGATCGTGTTACCGTTGATTATCGCGCTGTGCACGCTGTTATCGGGATGCATTGTTGACGATGGGTATCACCACCATCGCCACCACCACCATCACCATTATCATGACGATGATTAATGCTTCACGCTGTTGATGAGCCGATAAGACAGGGCGAACCGCGGTTCGCCCGTTGACGCTTAATCCTGACGCTCGTCGCCGAGGAAAATAAAGCCGAGCGGAATAGCGAAGAGCGCGGTAAAGACGATGCTGTAAACTGTCACCATCGCCCCCTGCAGGAAGAACATAGACGTCGTCCACTCCGAGTACGGCATATTGTACTCGCTCACCACGCCGCCAAAGGTCGCCCGTCCCACCACCGCCAGCGCGATAGCAAACACCGCCGCGAGCGACAGACAGTATTTTTTGCAGTTTTTATTGCTGAGGAGTTTTTGCAGAATCATCCGGGCTTCCTTTTTGCTGAGCGATAAACGGCTGTATATGTAACACCAATGCAATAAAAAATGAAGGGTTTTTGTTACAGGACAGAATAAGAGGCGGCGGGCCGGTCTGTGGGTAACCGGCCCGTGGGGATCAGGACTGCAGGGTAGCCAGGCGCGCGGCGAACCCAACGAAAACCAGGCCAATCAGGCTGTTGCCAAGTTTAGCCAGCTTCTTGCGGGTTTTGACGTAGCGGGTGACAAACGAGCCGGAGAGGATCAAAAAGCTCATATAGCAGAAGCTAATCACCTCAAGGGTCAGCGCCAGAATAAAGAACGCCACCCCGGGCGCTTTGGCGTTGACATCGATAAACTGCACGAAAAACGACACATAAAACAGAATCGCTTTCGGGTTGGTCAGGCTCAGGGTCAGGGAACGCTTGAGGATCGCGCTCGCCGGCTCTGCGCTGGCGTCGGCCTGGCCGTCACGCTGGGTCAGCACCGCATAGAGCATTTTGCCCCCCAGCCACAGCAGGTAAATCGCCCCGAGGTAACGGACGACGTTAAACAGCACCGGCGTGGTCTTAATCAGCGTCGCCACGCCGGCAAAGGCCAGAAACATCAGCACCGCGTCGCCAATAAAGACGCCCGCCGCCGCCAGATAGCCTTTCTTCACGCCGTGGGCAATGCCCGTCTTCAGCACAAAAAACGTATTAGGGCCAGGGACGAGGATGATAAACACCGCCCCGACCAGGTAAGTCAAATAATTCAGAACACCAAACTCAGCGAACACTCTGCACTCCTTCGCGCACGACTAAAACATGATCCGGCTCACGTTACCCCAACTGTCGGGATTTTGAAAGCGCAGCCTGTGCGGGAAGGTTAATAGACGGAAGGTTCACCCAGCGGGCGGGTTTTAAAACGGCGATGCACCCACAGATACTGCTCAGGGGCGCGGAGGATCTCGCGCTCAATCACCTTGTTGATATAGCCGGCGGCGATCTGCTTATCCTCACCGGGATAGTCATTCATCACTTCGCTAATGTGCAAGCTGTAGCCCTGGCGATCCAGCTTGCGCACCATGCTAATGCTCAGCATTTTCGCCCCCGATAAGCGGGAAAGCACATAGGTGCCGTTGGTGGTTGCCGCCTGCGGGACGGAGAAAAACGGCGCAAACACGCTGCCCTTGGGGCCGTAATCCTGGTCCGGAGCAAACCATACCGCCTCGCCTGATTTTAAGGCATGTACCAGGCCGGTCAGGTTGTTGCGATCGATCATCGCTTTGTTCGAGCGCAGGCGACCGCGGGTTTGCACCCACTCCATCAGCGGACTGTTATGCGGACGATAGGTGGCCATCATTGGACGACACAGCCCCATGGCGCGCCCGCCCAGCTCCAGCGACATAAAGTGCACGCCGACGACCATCACCCCTTTCCCGCCGCTAAGCGCATGATTAAGGTTGGCAAAGCCCTCGACATCAAACCATTTTTTGACCCGTTCGTCGCTCCAGAACCAGGCCATGCCGGTTTCAATCAGCCCCATTCCCAGCGACATAAAGTTTTGATCGATCAGGGTCTCGCGCGCCGCCGGCGACATCTCCGGGAAGCAGAGTTCAATATTGCGCCGGGCGATATGTTCGCGGCGTTTGAGAAAACGTCGGGAAAGACGACCCGCGCTGGTGCCGATAAAATGCAGCAGCGGATAAGGCAGTTGTACAATCAACCAGAGGATGCCGAGCCCAAACCAGGTCAGCCAGTTGCGCGGGTGTAAAAGTTGTTTATTAAATACGCAGGCCATGATTTTTCCTGTAAACATTAATTATGTGGTAACGCTTAAGGAAAACAGAATCCATTTATCATCATTAGGCGGTACGTACAGCAAGTAGGACAATACTAATCCGCTGAAATTCCCTCCGGCAAGTAAAAAACAGCGTGCTGACAAAAAAACATAATTGCGGCACAAATGTTACTAAATGTAAACTTAAATCTTATCCTCTTCTTAATATATTCATCGTGCATATCATTTTCACGCTAATCATCAGCGTTACTACCGGACATAATCGAAACCCGACGCGAGAACGCCTTGTCTGCCGGGGTCTGATGCCCGCTCAGCCACACGGCCCGCAGCCTGCCCGCGTCTCCAAGCTCTTCGTCTGTGCCGCGAAAAAATAAAAGGGTTACCCCTTCAGCGTGACTCATTTTTTATCCGTCAGCATAAGGAATATTAAAATCGCCTTAAGGGAATAATTAAGAATAGACTTATTTAAAGATGCTTTAAAAATAAGCGCCCTGGCAATTGTTTGCGCGTTAATACCGCCCTTACCCGCCGCTGAAAAAATATTTCTTTACGCCTTACCGGCATAAAGCACCGTGTTTAGCGCGGACAGTGACCCGACATCGGGTCACTGTAGGGCAAACCGCAGCGAAGACGTGATGGACGCCCCGGCGGCAGAGGATCAGTAGGTGTGGAAATATTGCTGGATCAGCAGCGGATCTTTGGTCTGCGTCAGCGCCGTCATCAGCAGAATACGCGCTTTCGCTGGATTGAGGGAATCGGCCACCAGCCCGGGCTGGCTGTCGTCCGGCGGCACCACGCCGCTGCCGGTGCGGGAGGCGCGCACCACCACGATGCCCGCCTGCTGCGCTTTTTTAATACCGGCGGCGCTACGTACCGACACCGAACCTGCCCCCGTGCCGGCGTAAATAATACCGTCGGCATGATGGGCGATCGCCGCATCGTACATATACTCCGGGTCGTCCTGGTAACCATAGATGATTACCACTTTCGGCAGGGCCTTCAGCTGACGCACATCGAAGACCGAGCGCAGGGTGTGGATCTTATCCACCCGCGTTTCAAACTGGGGTTTTCCCCCCACCACGACGCCAAGATAACCCTCCTCCGACGCCCGGAAAGTATCCAGCGAGGTGGCATTGGTTTTGGTGACGAAGCGCGCCGCGCCGATGCGGTCGTTAAGCACCACCATTACCCCGCGCCCGCGGGCATCCGGGTCGGCGGCGACGGTGACGGCTTCCAGCAGATTCATCGGCCCGTCGGCGCTGATCGCCGTCGCCGGACGCATCGCGGCGGTAAAGACCACCGGTTTATTGCTTTTCACCGTCAGATTGAGGAAATAAGGGGTTTCATCGAGGGTGTCGGTGCCATGCGTGATCACCACGCCATCGACATCATCCCGGGCTAATAACGCATTCACCCGCTTCGAGAGCTGCAGAATAATATCGCTGGTCATATTCTCACTGCCGATATTCGCCACCTGCTCACCTTCGACGTGGGCAATTTTACTGATTTCCGGCACGGCGTTAATCAGCGTCTGCACGCCAATTGCCCCGGCTTTATAGCCCGTCGTCTGGGTATTGCTGGCCGCCGAGCCGGCAATCGTCCCGCCGGTGGCTAAAATGACAATATGCGGTAAACGCGTCTCGCTAAACGCCAGGCTGCTTATCGTCAGTAACGCAATGGCAAGTAATGCTCTAAAATTCATACAGGTCACTCCCTTCATAGACATTAATCAAACTTACGCTTGCTTAATGCAAAGGGCTTGCCAGAATTGATATCTTTTACGGGGGGTAAATGGTTAACTATCAGACAATAATAAGGTTCTCGCCTCAACATCGCCCAAATCTGGTGCATGACTGGATCTGAACCGGGCAGGCGCCATGACCCCATACATTATGAGTTTTTACCCGTTCAGCAACACACAACACGCATTGCGATCAGATTATCGACACTTCCGTCACCCTCGAGGTCATTTATGCCCGCCAGGTGACGCGAACGGAGAACAGAAATGCGCATTGCCCTGAAGTCGGCCCTGATGCTGACCACCAACGTCATTCAGATCATTAACCCTGAACTGCACCGGCATATGCAACGAACGGCCTTAATCGCGCTGACGCTGGCGCAAAGGCTGGGGCTGCCTGCCGAGCGTCAGCAGACCATTTTTTGCGCCGCGCTGCTGCACGATATCGGCGTACTGGGTGATAGACGCACCATCCATTCGCTGGATGCCATCGATAATATCCACGATCCGCATCAGCGCCAGGGGGCGGCGATGCTTGAGGGGTTAGCAACCTTCCAGCCCATCGTCCCCTTTATTCGCGACCACCACTTTAGCCCGGAGCACCGCGGCAGCCGCGAACAGCATATTGTCTATTTCGCCGATGCCTTTGAACGGCTGCTGCCGGCGGATAGCCGCGTGGCCGCGTGGCCCACGCGGGCAGTGGTGGAGCAGTTCGTCACCCTGCACCGGGAGATCGATCCGCTGCTCTGCGATACCCTGTGCGAGGTCGCTGAAAATGCGAGCTTCTGGCAGCACCTGCATCCCGGGCATATTCAACGGCTGCTGGAAATTATTGCCCCCATCAACACGCTATATCTGGATATTGACGGTCTGAAAGATGTCTGCCTGCTGATTGCCAAAATTGTCGACACCTACAGCAGCTTTACCGCCAGCCACAGTATTATGGTGGGGGAAATCGCCCGCCAGCTTGCCCATTGGATGCAGCTGCCAGAGCCCACCTGCCAGCAAATACAGGTTGCCGGCTATCTGCATGACATTGGTAAGGTTTATATCCCTCTTTCTATTCTGGAAAAAGAGGGCGAGCTGGATGACGACGAGTTGAGTCAGGTACGCGAGCACAGCTACATGACCGGAGATCTCCTGAGCGACTACAGCGAGCTTGGCGACATTATCAACTGGGCCTCGAATCATCATGAAAAACTGGACGGCAGCGGCTACCCTCTGCATCTCGAAAAGGATCACCTGACCCTCGCCGACCGGATTATCTCCATCGCCGATATTTTCACCGCCCTGACCGAAAATCGCCCTTATCGTAAAGGGATGGCCTGGCAGGAGGCCTTACAGATTATGGAAACGGATGTTATAAATGGCGCTCTGGATCGCGATGTCTTTCTCGTTTTACGCCACCATGCGGAAACGCTACACGCCATCATTCTTCAGACCCTTGAACACCCCCGCAGCGAGCACCGTCCCTGAAGCGGGCCGCCGTCATAACCGGGGGCGGGTTCTATAATTAAAACCGCTTCATCTGCATGCAAGGAAACACAGGGTGAGAATCGCCACCATCACCAACTGGGCCTACGGGATCACCGTCGGCCTGACGCTGGCATCCGGGAGCGCCATGCTCATGGCCTCCAGCGCTGACCGCGTCGAACGCCAGGCGGTACAGCAGCGCCAGGTCTTTGATACCCTCTCCGACGAGGTGGAAAACGACGCCTGGGCGCTGTCTGACCTCGCCCGGCTATACGTGGTTAAGCCCTCGCCGGAGACGCTGGAGCAGTATCAGCAGCTGCAGCGGAGCGACAAAAGCATTGAGCTGCGGCTGGCCAGATTGAAAGATAACGGCGCCAGCCGCGAGGAGCTGGCGCTGCTGCACGATGGCCTGCAGATTGCCGCTGAACTTCAGGATGAACAGCAGGCCGCCCTGGCGCATGTCGCCAACGGCGATGCGCCAGCGGCCATCGCGGTGCTGTACGGCAATGCATACGAGACCGAGCTGGAACGTATGCAGACGCAGATCGATCGCTTCCGCCAGATGCTCGAAAATCGCGCCGCCGTTGCCATTGACCAGGCTACCGACCGCTCGCGGATCTGGCGAACCCTGTCGGAAATCATGGTCGGCCTGACCGCCCTGATGTTTTTGTTCGTCCTCGGCTTTATTCTCAAACGCCGGGTGCTCTACCCGGTGGTTCGCCTGAGCGACGTGGTGCAGCGTCTCGCCTCCCAGGACTATGCGGTGGAGACGCCGCAGTTCACTCAGGTGGATGAGATTGGCGATATGGCCCAGGCCATCCGCATTTTTCGCGAGAACGGCCTGGCCCGCCAGCAGCTGGAGCAGCAGCGCGACGCCGACTGGGCGATCCGCGAACTGCTGGCGCGCATGACCCAGCGGCTGCAGGGCTGTGAAACCATTGAAGATGTGATTAAGGTGGCGGAACTGTTTGCGCCGAATATCGCCCCGACGATCCCCGGGAAACTGTATATTCTGGATACCGATCCCTGGCAGATGCGCTGCGTGGCGCAGTGGCTGGCGCCCGCCGGGGAGACGACGCCCTTTTCACCCGACGACTGCTGGGCGATACGTCGGGGACTCAGCCATCCGCCGGTGCAGGGCGAACCCGATATCACCTGCTATCATCTGCCAGAGGCGCACGCCGGCCAGTCGCTCTGCGTACCGCTTATCGCCCAGGGCGAAGCCATCGGGCTGCTGACCTTTCAGAACGTTACCGCCAGTGACGCCCCTTCCCGGGCCTACCTTGAGCTGATGGCGGAAGCGCTGGGCCTGGCGCTGGCCAATCAGCGCTTACGCAGCGCCCTGCTGGAAAAAGCGCTGTTCGATTCCCTGACCGGCCTGCGTAATCGCCATCATCTTGACGAAGCGCTGCATTCACAGATGGCGCTGGCGGTCCATACCCACACCCCGCTGAGCTGTCTGATGATCGACATCGATCATTTTAAAGCCATCAATGATCGCTACGGCCACGAGGCCGGGGATCTGGTGATTAAGAGCGTCGCCACCATCGTGCAGCGCGCGGTGCGCGATATCGGCATGGCTTTCCGCTACGGCGGCGAGGAGTTTCTGGTGCTGCTCCCCGGCATTGACGAAGCCGAGGCGCACCAGTGCGCCAGCGAGATCTATACCCAGGTGCATAATATGACGCTGCGCGATGGTCTGACCGAAATAGGTCAGGTGGATGTGTCGATTGGTATCGCCAGCTATCCGCAGCATACCCAAAGCGACAGCCTGCTGCGCGCGGCGGACGCTGCGCTGTACCGGGCGAAAGAGCTGGGCCGCTCAAGGATTGTCAGCTTTGGCCGCCTGAAGACCGGTTAACCGGGTGAGTGCTCAGTCGCATTGAGCAGCGAGATGACTTTCCGTACTACCGCCGAACGGATATGGCGGTGGTAAACCATGCTCAGCTCACTCTCCGCCAGCCGGTCCTGAAGATCGATGTACACCACGTTATCGAGGCGTAAGGCCCGCGCCGAGACCGGAACCAGGGCCACCCCGACCCCGGCGGAGACCAGGCTAATCATCGAGGTGACGTCGTTGACCCGCTGCGCCACCTGCGGCGTAAAGCCCGCGACGCGGCAGGCGTCAATAAATACCTGCTCCAGCCCGGTGCCCTGCGGATCGTTAAGAGAGATCCAGTTATCCGCGCGCAATGAGGCCAGATTGAGCGCCCCTACCCCTGCCAGTGGATGCTGCTGATAGAGCGCCAGACAGAGCTTTTCCCGCACAAACGGCCTGACCACCAGCGCGTCCGGCGGCGAGGCCAGCGGCGCGCGGATGATGGCGATATCCAGGCGCAGATCCAGCAGCGCTTCGTAGAGCATTTGCACATCGCCATGCACCAGCGACAGCTCAATCCCCGGCCAGTCGGCGCGCAGCTCGCGCAGGAGCCCCGGCAGTTTGCTGTCGTACATCGCGCTGGAGACATACCCCAGATGCAGTCTTCCCTGCTCGCCCCGCGCGGTGCGCTGGGCGTCCAGTGCCGCCTGGTCGACCATCTCCAGCGCCAGCCGCGTCTTCTGCCAAAAGGCCTCGCCCGCGGCGGTCAGGGTCAGACGGCGGTTAGCGCGGGAGAAGAGCACCACCCCCAGACGCTGCTCGAGCTGTTTGATCTGCTGGCTGAGGGCGGGCTGGGCGATATGCAACCGCTCCGCCGCCCGGTGCATATGTAACTCTTCGGCAACGACCACAAAGTGGCGTAACGCTCGCAAGGACATGGCCGGACTCCGGTGGGTTTGATTGATAATAAAAATATTATCAATAAAGCATAAATGATGCAATTGATAACCATTAGCCTGCGAAGCATACTGTGCGCATCGACACGCTAAGGAGAACATCATGACCGCACCGATTCAGGATCTGCGCGACGCCATCGCGCTGCTGCAACAGCATGACAATCAGTACCTCGAAACCAATCATCCGGTGGACCCTAACGCCGAGCTGGCCGGCGTCTATCGCCATATCGGCGCCGGCGGCACTGTGAAGCGCCCCACCCGCATTGGCCCGGCGATGATGTTTAACAATATTAAGGGCTATCCGCATTCGCGCATTCTGGTGGGCATGCACGCCAGCCGCCAGCGGGCAGCGCTGCTGCTGGGCTGCGAAGCTTCGCAGCTGGCGCTGGAGGTGGGTAAAGCGGTGAAAACACCGGTCGCGCCGGTAGTGGTCCCGGCCGACAGCGCCCCCTGTCAGGAGCAGATCTTTCTGGCCGACGATCCGGACTTTGATTTGCGCACCCTGCTCCCGGCGCCCACCAACACCCCGATCGACGCCGGCCCCTTCTTCTGCCTGGGCCTGGCGCTGGCCAGCGATCCTGACGACGCCTCGCTCACCGACGTCACCATCCACCGCTTGTGCGTGCAGGGCCGGGATGAGCTGTCGATGTTTCTTGCCGCCGGCCGCCATATCGAAGTGTTTCGCCAGAAAGCCGAGGCAGCCGGAAAACCGCTGCCGATAACCATCAATATGGGTCTCGATCCGGCCATCTATATTGGCGCCTGCTTCGAAGCCCCCACCACGCCGTTTGGCTATAACGAACTGGGCGTGGCCGGCGCGCTGCGTCAGCGCCCGGTGGAGCTGGTGCAGGGCGTCAGCGTCCCGGAGAAAGCCATCGCCCGCGCCGAGATCGTTATTGAAGGCGAACTGCTGCCCGGCGTGCGCGTCAGAGAGGATCAGCACACCAACAGCGGCCACGCGATGCCGGAATTTCCCGGCTACTGCGGCGGCGCCAACCCGTCGCTGCCGGTGATCAAAGTCAAAGCGGTCACCATGCGGCACAATGCGATCCTGCAGACGCTGGTGGGACCGGGGGAAGAGCATACCACCCTCGCTGGGCTGCCGACGGAAGCCAGTATCTGGAATGCCGTCGAGGCTGCCATCCCGGGCTTCTTACAAAATGTCTACGCCCACACCGCGGGCGGCGGTAAATTTCTGGGGATCCTGCAGGTGAAAAAACGTCAGCCCGCCGACGAAGGTCGTCAGGGACAGGCTGCGCTGCTGGCACTGGCGACCTATTCCGAACTGAAAAACATCATTCTGGTTGATGAGGATGTCGATATCTTTGACAGCGACGATATCCTGTGGGCGATGACCACCCGCATGCAGGGGGATGTCAGCATCACCACCCTCCCCGGTATCCGCGGTCACCAGCTCGATCCTTCCCAGACGCCGGAATACAGTCCGTCGATCCGCGGGGAAGGTATCAGCTGCAAGACGATTTTTGACTGCACGGTCCCCTGGGCGCTGAAGCCACACTTTGAGCGTGCGCCGTTTGCCGATGTCGACCCGCGTCCGTTTGCTCCGGAGTATTTCGCCCGTCTGGAAAACGGCCACGGTCAGTAAGTCAGTCAAGCTGGGCGACTGGCGCCGGACACGCGGCGTCTGTCGCCCGATTCAGCGCCATCCGGAGCGGATGGCGAAGGCCGGGTTAATTAATCGCCGCGGCGAGGTCTTTTTTCACCTGCTCACGCTGCTCGGCAGTCAGCACCTGGCTGACGTCAAAGTAGTATTTCACACGATAGTAGCGCACCTGCTGATCCAGCTGGCCAAAAGCAGCCAGCTGCTGTTTGACTTTAGCTTCATCCCATTTCCCGGAGTGAATAACGTCGGCCAGGGCGCCGTCCTGATAGCCGCTGATTTTAATCTGGCTCACATTGTTTTCGAATCCCTGACGCAGCGCCTGGATTTTGGCGACCTGCTCCTCACTCAGCTTCAGATGCTGGACGACCGGGTCCTGCGAGACAGACGGCACGTCAGCCGAGGTCGACGCCTGGCTGGCGGCGGTGAAGCAGGTGGTCAGCGCAATGGCGATCAGGGTATTACGCAAGCGTGTATTCACAATGAGTTATCCTTCAAGCAAGTAAAAGAGACGGGATTATCATCGCGGGAATAAAGCCTATCTGTAACAAAGCATTCGTTTAAAACTGGATAAGAAAAGAATGGCAGGTCACCGAAACCTCGCCCCGGTGGGGGCTCAGCAGCAGAGAAAGATATATTCATCCTTCCAGTAACGGCCCTGACCAATGATATCCCCGGCCGCAGTGATTAACCGTTTTTGCTTTTCGGTTTCGATCCCCTCCACAATCACATGCCCGGTCAGGGTATGAATAGCCTGTAACAGCCCAGGCAAAGCTGGATCGTTTTCTTTGTCCCAGAAATAATCTTTATCCACTTTGACGCAATCGAAGCGAAATCGCTCCAGCAGCCGGAAAGTCGTGCGTCCGCGTCCAAAGTCATCCAGCCAGACCGGGCAAAGCGCCGCCAGCGTGCTCAGCGCCGTCAGTTCGCGACCGGCGATAAACTCATGAAAATTCTCATTTATTTCCAGGGCGATGTATTTACTGGCGCGCAGAAAATCACACAGATAGCGATCGGTCAGAATAAAATGGCTTAATAAATCATCAATATTCAGCGAGATCGGCTTATTATCGACCTGGGAAAAATCAAAGACGGAAAGCAATTCGATTTGCCGGGTAAATAGTGCAAGCTTGTCGCGTTCGGTGAGCGTGGAGAAAGAAAACGTGGGCGCGGAGGTGTTATTTTGTGCGGGTGCTATAATGTCTTTAGTGAGCAATTCCCACGAGTGGTAGGCACCATCATCGCTAATAGCGGGCTCCAGAACGAAGCGATAAGAGGTATTTTTCACGTTTTCTTTAACCATTTAAAAAATACCAGAAATAAGAAAGGGTTAAAGCATGTCATATATTTCCCGCCAACAAAAATAGTTTAAAATGATCGATAAGAAACATTCGATAGCTAAAAGCTATCAAGATATAATTTATTGATCGGTAAAGTGAATTAATATAAATTTGCCACCGCTGTCATCCCCACCTAAGTCAAAATTAAAATATCGTTTCAAACCAGCCAGTTACAAAATAATCCATCACCAGGCATTGCGGCTTCATGCTTTTTCCCTACGGGGAAAAAAGCATGGAGTAATAAAACCGAAAAAAACAAGCCGCCAGTTTTTGGCATTTTTATGCCGAAGATCAATAACGCATCACCCGGCACGGCCCGCCTGCCACGCCTGCCACGCCGTCTGCAGGCGATAAATCAGGCAGACGGGTCAACGAAACGTCATATTTTCCCGCTATCTTACTGGCAAAAGAGGCGAAGTGGGAAAAGGGTAGTGAGAAGAATATACGGGGTTCCGCTGGCGCTGATGCTGATCATGCTCAGCGCCAGCGCGTGGCTGGAACCGGCTCCGCGGCATGCCGCCAGAGGGCTGTGCGTCTGGTTTGATGGCGCAATGGTCGACTGCCTGCAGAGGCAGCGGCTGGGCGAAGCGAGACCCGCTCACGCGCTGGTCAGACGATAAACCGGTACCCGCCGGGTGGTATTGAACAGATTGTCGCTGACCTCCACCTCCTCAGTGACAATAGCCATACCGGACCGGCGCAGCTGGGCAATGTCCGCCGCTACCCGCTGACTGCCGAACCAGAACAGGGCATCAAGCGCGGTAACCGGCAGGCCGGCGATTAATGCCTGCCGGAGTCGATCCCGGGCAGGTTTAATCTCCCTGGCGATCTGCTGGTACGGCGCCGCCGTCAGGCCCGTCGCTTCGACGCGACGAATGCGGTTTGTCAGGTGGTAATGGAAGCTCTCCGGTACAGCCTGTAAATCCTGCTTCAAACTGTAGACGCAGCCGTAACGTTTGCCGTTGAAAACGGCGGCTTTACGGCTGAGCTGCAGCGTCTCGCGGACGTCGGCGATCAGCTGCGGCGCGCGCACCAGCAGCAGGCGAAAAGGCAGCTCGAAGCTGGTGACATAGTCGACGTTCAGTAACGCAATGCGCAGGCGCTCCTCTGCCCCGGCCTGCAGCTGACGGCACTCCTGATAGACTTCGCGCCACTGCTCCCGCAGCCGCGACGTTTCACCGGCTTCGGTAAACTGGTATTTTTCAATATCGTAATCAATTCTCCCGAGCACCGCACATTCCTTCCTGAATCAGTCCCGGCGTTATACTATCATCCTCCGGCGCGGTACCCTATGCCCAGCGCCGTCGCCTCTGTCGGTTATTTACGATAAAGATAACGGGTGATGACCACATCAAGAACAAACAGCAGGAAAATAACGCTGCTTAACCACAATAAGCCTGCGAATAAATCAAGTAATTGCATCGTTGTTCCCTCGCCGTTGGCCATAAAAATAAAGCCCCATCACCATAAGGTAGTTAAGAACTACCTTAACAGCCACAGATTAAAAATTATTTAGCGATATGAAATCCCGAGCCCTTGCAGGTTCATTTTACTGACATCAAATTGTCATCAAACAATGTCTATCATCAGCCGACACCGCAGGATGGTTCCTGCCGTCATGGTATCGCCGGCAAACGCGCGACCGCACGGTTTAACAACACGGAATAATATCGCCCTACCTCACTCTTACTGTCATTGCATAATCTTATATCAGGCGCCATTACCATTCTGCTGAATAATCCGGAATGCGCTATAAGTCATAAACGCCCTGCTGATTGGTTGACCATGGAGAAATACGATGCCCAGCGAAAAAGCCCGCAGCCTTGACCATTTCTATGAGTTACTGGCGACAGGACAACATCAGAAAATCGAACTCGATTTTGACGTCGCCGCAGACGATTTTTTTAAAATCGCCACCGAGTTTGGCGACATTGGCGCGAGGATCACCCGGGTGAATGAGCGATTTATTATTAAGATCAAGTCGCCAAAAGCGTAAGCCTCTGCCCGCCTTCCCCGGCGGGCGTCAGGCCAGCATCATGCGGGCTCTGTGGCTCGCAGGGAGTCACAGCCTGCCCCTGATTGAACGCCCATCGCGTGGGTACGCTTTCCTGTTGGCGGGTGACACCTTGCGCCTGTTGGGCTTTGCCGCCGTCTCCAGGCCCGGAACCCTTTTTGACCCTGCGGTGATCCGGGTGGAGAAGATAACGATCGGTATCTTAAGCGCCGACCTGACCGACGGCTTCGGGCTGCCGGTGCGCCCCCATATTGACACCCTGCCCAAGCAAGAAGGGAACGGGGCCGGTCTGCCCGCGACTATCTGGTTCATTCCCGGGCCGCCGGCGCGTATCTCGCTCAGTGATAACCTTCGCTGCCGGACACTTTGCCGCGAAAGACGTAATAGCTCCAGGCGGTATACATCAGGATCACCGGGATGATCAGCAGCGCCCCCGGCAGCATAAATACCTGACTGGAGGGCGGCGCGGCGGCATCCCACAGGGAGATGTGCGGCGGAATAATGTTCGGCCAGACGCTGATCCCCAGCCCGCTGAAGCCGAGGAATATCAGGCCCAGCGTCAGGATAAAGGGACGAGCGTGGCTGGCGGGGCGCGCGCTCAGGCGCCAGATCCACAGGCTCAGGGTCAGCACCAGGATCGGCACCGGCACAAACCAGAAGAAATTGGGCAGCGTAAACCAGCGTTCCGCCACATAGCGCCAGCCCAACGGCGTCCAGACGCTGACCACCGCGATCACCACCATCAGCGCCAGCAGCGTCTTGCGGGTCAGTTCGCGCATCCGTTGCTGCAACGCGCCTTCGCTTTTCATGATCAGCCACGTGGTGCCCAACAGCAGATAGGCTACTACCAACCCCAGGCCGCAGAACAGATTGAAGGGGGTAAGCCAGTCCAGCGTCGAGCCGGCGAAGCGGCGGTCAGCCACCGCAAAGCCGTTGATAAACGCGCCGACGACAATCCCCTGGCTGAAGGTCGCCAGCAGCGAGCCGCCGGCGAAGGCATAGTCCCAGAAGGTGCGATGCGAGGGAACCGCTTTAAAGCGAAACTCAAACGCCACGCCGCGGAAAATCAGGCCGATGAGCATCGCCGTCAGCGGGATAACCAGCGCATCGGTGATCACCGCGTAAGCCAACGGAAAGGCGCCGAACAGCCCTGCCCCGCCGAGCACCAGCCAGGTTTCGTTACCATCCCAGACGGGCGCCACGCTGTTAACCATCACGTCGCGCTCTTCGGCGTCATGCACCACGCTGAACAGCATTCCGATGCCTAAATCGAAACCATCCATCACGATATACATCAACGTGGCGAAGACAATGATGACAAACCAAATCACCGAGATATCGATGCTCATGATGCGTTCTCCTCATCCCGCACCGGCTCTGCCGCCGAGAGCGGACGCGCCGGGGTGCCTGCGGTTTGCGAGGTCAGCTCCGTCACCGGCTGCGGCCCTTTTTTGATAAGCCGGAAGATATAGTAATACCCCACGCCAAACACCGCGCAGTAGACCACGATAAACACCAGCAGGCTGATGGCCATCTGCAGCGTGCTGTGCAACGACACCGCGTCCCGGGTGCGCAGCAAACCGTAGATCACCCACGGCTGACGGCCCATCTCGGTGGTCACCCACCCGGCGACCAGCGCAATCAGACCGGCGGGCCCCATACAGAGCGCAAACCACTGGAAGGGACGCGAATGGTACAGCCGCCGCCGATAGCGAAGCCAGGCGCTGCAGATCCCTAAGGCGATCATCAACACCCCCATCCCAACCATAATGCGAAACGACCAGAACACGGCGGGCGAATAGGGCCGGTCCTCTTTCGGGAAATCTTTCAGGGCCGGCACCTGCTTATGCAGGCTATGGGTGAGGATCAGGCTGCCGAGCGCCGGGATCTCCAGGCCATAGCGGGTGCGCTCCTGCTCCATATCCGGCAGACCAAACAGCAGCAGCGGGGTGGCCTCGCCGGGCCGGTTTTCCCAGTGTCCCTCAATCGCCGCAATCTTCGCCGGCTGATGTTCGAGGGTATTAAGACCGTGCATATCACCCACCACCGCCTGGATCGGCGCCACCAGCAGCGCCATCCACATCGCCATCGACAGCATTTTGCGGATGGCCGGCGAGTCGTTGCCGCGCAGCAGATGCCAGGCGGCGGAGGCCCCGACGAACATGGCGCTACTGAGAAACGCGGCGATCGCCATATGGAATAAGCGATACGGGAACGAGGGATTAAAGATAATCGCCAGCCAGTCCTGCGGGATGAGGTGGCCATTTTCGAGGGTAAAACCCTGCGGCGTCTGCATCCAGCTATTGGAGGCGAGGATCCAGAAGGTGGAGACCAGGGTGCCAAGGGCTACCATGCAGGTGGTAAAAAAATGCAGCGCTGGCGGCACCTTGCTCCAGCCGAACAGCATCACGCCGAGGAATCCCGCTTCGAGGAAGAAGGCGGTCAGCACTTCATACAGCAGCAGCGGGCCGGTAATACTGCCGGCAAATTGAGAGAATCCGCTCCAGTTGGTGCCGAACTGATAGGACATGACTAATCCGGAAACCACGCCCATACCAAAATTGACGGCGAAAATTTTCAGCCAGAAGTTGTAGAGCGAGCGCCAGACGTTATCCCGGGTTCTCAGCCACATCCCCTCCAGCACCACAAGGTAGCTGGCAAGACCGATGGTGATGGCCGGAAACAGAATATGGAAGGAAACGGTAAAGGCAAATTGCAGTCGGGCCAGATGAAACGCGTCAAATTCAAACATAATCCGCACCATCATTGTGAAACGCCCCGGCCGCAGCCGGGGCTTATGCGAACATCACTTAGCCGATGATGACGTGTTTTGCTTACCGGCGCCGAGTTCGGCGCCGGTCAAAGGATCACCCTGCGGGTCAGACTGTGTTCGCTTCAGCATCGCTTTGCACAGCGCTTCCTGCTCCGGCGTCAGGCCGACAGAGGCGCTGCCATCTCCGCCATCCACGGCCGGCTGCGGATCCTTGACATAATCGAAGTGTTTGTCACTGTTCCAGCTGCCGCGTACTTCTCCACCCTCAGACATATTGTAGTAGGTGTTCGCGTACTCGCTAATGGGCGGCAGTTTGCCCGGTGGATAGTTATTACGAATCGACTGCAGCGCTTTCTCAAAAGAGAGCTGATGCGCCGCTTCGCGAGTCATCAGGAACGCCAGCGCGTCCTTCACGCCGGGATCGTCGGTCACGTTGATCAGCCGTTCATAGACGATCTTCGCCCTCGCCTCCGCCGCGACGTTCGATCGCAGGTCTGCGGTGGGTTCGCCGATAGTATCAATGTAGGCCGCTGTCCACGGCACGCCCGCCGAGTTGGTCAGCGGAGTACCGCCGCCGTAGAGCAGCGACGTAATATGGCTGTCGTTGCCGTTGGCGGTGAGCGAACGATAGAGTTCCGCCTCGCTCTCGGTGCCCTCCGCCAGCGCCCCTTTGGCGCCTTTATTTAGCATGCCGACCAAGGTGCCAATGATCTCCAGATGGCTTAGCTCCTCTGTCGCGATATCCATCAGCATGTCTTTACGGCCGGGATCGTCATCGCTTAATCCCTGAGTGAAATAACGACACGCGGCGGCCAGCTCGCCCTGAGGGCCGCCAAACTGTTCGAGCAGTAAATTCGCGAGCCCCGGGTTGGGTTCAGCAACGCGCACGGTATACTGCAGTTGTTTCACATGACGAAACATAGGCCTGCCTCCTGGGTTATTTTTTCGCTTCTACGCCGTCAGCATCTGAACGCAGGAGAAACTGCTCCGTGGTCTGAGGAATATGTTTGATCAGCCAGTCGGCCATTTCCCGCTCTTCCGCCAGGATGGCCTCAATGGCTGGGATGGAGGCGGTATCGCCCGCTTTTTCAGCGGCCGCCAGCAGAGAGGTATAGCAGGCGATCTCAAACTGCTCGAAAACGTACCCGCTGATCGAGCCTTTGACGATTTCATCGGAAGGAAACATTCCGCCAATGGACTGGCCGAGAGCCGCCATTTTACTCATCGAATCTTTAATCACCGAGCGCGAAATGTCGTTGCGGTCGAGGATCTCTTCCAGCACGGTAATTTGCCGTTTGGTCTCATTAATATGCTGTTCGATTCTGGCACGGAGATCCGGATAATTATCGATACGGCCAGCCATTGATTCCAGCATGGATTCTGCCTGTTTTTCCATGGCATGCGCATCTCGTAGCCAGTCATGATAATGTTCAATGTGATTCATCGTGATTTCCTCGTGTCAGGGAGCGTTTATTTTTCCGCTTTTTTATTAATATTACCTACCGCCAGGTCGGTTAATTTAACATCGGTTTGCTTTTCTTCTTCCAGGGTTTCGGCCAGCAGTTTGACCGCTTTTTTATAACCCAACTGTTCCGCCAGGGTAACCAGGGTACCGTAACTGGCAATTTCGTAATGCTCGACCTTTTGCGCAGCGGCAATTAACGCGGCATCGCGTACCTCATTTTTTTCCGTGCTCTCAACGACTTCATTGGCCTCTTCGATCAATCCTTCCATGGTCACGCATTTCATGCGTTTGATTTTCAGACCAGATTCCTGCTCAATAATCTGGTCGATACGTTCAATCTGGCCCTGGGTTTCTTCAAGATGAGCATTGAACGCCGCGCTGAGTTTTTCACTGGACGCCGCTCTGGCCAGTTTTGCCAGCCCGCGGGTTAATTGTTTCTCTGCGCTGTAGGTATCTGAGAGCAGGTGAATAAATACATCTTCAATGCTTTTCATATTCATAGAAATACCTTCTGGAGTCAGAAAATAACTGCGAGTCTGTGACAGACTCGCAGGAGATACTTTCACTTCAGGGTGCAAGGAAAAGGATAATCAGGAATTATCGGACTTGCGGCCACCACCGTGGCTGTTTTGTCCGCCTTTTTTACCCGCTTCAGACGCACGCTGCGGATCGTTTTTAAAGTTCCCGCCGCTGTGCTGACCACCTTTACGACCTGCTTCAGAAGCTTTTTCACGGTCTTCAGCAAAATTTCCGGAACCACCACGATGCTCTGCCATATTTCACCTCATGTATATCGGTTATGTCAGTACGATACGAAAATATTCCGTATCACTCGTCGTTCGATATTTAAATCTAGCGGGTAATGCTGGTTAGTCAAATTATTATCCCGTGTTTTTGATGCCTTTTAGGAGTAATTCGGAATAATTCTACAAAACACATCAAAAATAACCAGGCGGTACATTCCCGCTAACTTACTGTGTTCAGGGAAATAATGCACACAGAGCACCACTGTGGCAAAGAATTATTTATACCGGCGGAGTACTCCTGTTGGGTTATATAACGAAGCGGCAGTAACGCCCTTAGTCTGGTTGAAATTCAGATTTTTTCTTTTTTTAAGGCAAAAAAAAGCCGCTGGGGAAGCGGCTGGAAAATAAAACGGAGCGAATATCATGCCCGATTAAGCTTGGCATACATAAGGGGAATAGGCAAATAACCTCAAATAACCTCAACAAACCAGCCGCTAAATAAGCGAAGCGTGGAATACATTCACTGAGTGGAATATCACGCAGTTCCATTATAAGTACTCTACGCTTTATTTTTACTGTGGTTTATCGGCGGCAATAACGTTAGGTCACAATGCCTTTTCGCCTGCTGCTATCAGCCATTCTCTCCAGGAGAAGACTTTATGAAAGCACTCACTTATCATGGCCCCCATCATGTCAGCGTCGACACCATGCCCGACCCGGCCCTTGAGGCGCCGGACGATATTATTCTGCGCGTCACGGCGACGGCGATCTGCGGTTCCGATCTGCACCTTTACCGCGGTAAGATCCCCGGCACGCACCATGGTGATATTTTCGGCCATGAATTTATGGGGGAAGTGGTGGAAGCCGGTTCCGAGGTCACCGCGGTTCGTAAAGGCGATCGGGTGGTTATCCCGTTTGTCATCGCCTGCGGAGACTGCTTCTTTTGTCGCCTGCAGCAATATGCCGCCTGCGAAAGCACCAATAGCGGCCAGGGGGCGACGCTCAACCGAAAAGGCATTTCGCCACCGGCGGCCCTGTTCGGCTACAGCGATTTGTACGGCGGGATCCCCGGCGGCCAGGCGGAATATGTGCGCGTTCCCAAAGCCAATACCGGACCGTTTAAAGTGCCGGACACCTTACCCGATGAAAAGGTGCTGTTTCTGTCAGATATTCTGCCTACCGCCTGGCAGGCGGTAAAAAACGCCGAGGTTAAACCCGGCAGCAGCGTGGCTATTTTTGGCGCCGGCCCGGTTGGCCTGCTGTGCGCCTCCTGCGCCAGGCTCAATGGTGCAGAGCAGATATTTATCATCGATCATAACGATTACCGACTCGACTTCGCGCAGCAGCGCTATGGCGCGATCCCGATAAACTTCGACCACCATGACGATCCGGCGCAGTGCATTATCGACAACACCGCCGGCCATCGCGGCGTCGATGCGGTGATTGACGCCGTCGGCTTCGAGGCGAAAGGCAGCCTCACGGAAACCGTCCTCAGCACCCTGAAAATCGAGGGCAGCAGCGGGAAAGCGCTGCGCCAGTGCATCGCCGCCGTGCGCCGCGGCGGCATCGTCAGCGTGCCCGGGGTTTACGCCGGTTTCATTCACGGATTTATGTTTGGCGATGCCTTTGATAAGGGGCTGACCTTCAGAATGGGGCAAACCCACGTCCATGCCTGGTTGCCGGATCTACTGGCGCTTATTGAGCAAGGGTTGCTCACCCCGGAGGAGATTGTCACTCACCATATGCCTCTGGAGGAGGCCGCGCGCGGCTATCAGATCTTTGAGAAGCGTGAAGAGGCATGCCGCAAAGTGATCCTCGTGCCGGGGATGCAGCCCGGAAGGGCAACGCTTTGAGGCGGAGATTAACGCAGCGAAATCCCTCGAAGGCCAGTCTGCGCCGTGCTATAAAAACAGCATGCGCTGGCCGGCCGTCGCTGATACAGCCGTTAACCACAGGGGAAGGAAATGCTCGAGTTACGCCCGAATTGCGAATGCTGTGATAAAGATCTGCCGCCAGACTCACGCGAAGCGTTTATCTGTTCGTTCGAGTGTACCTTTTGCCAGGACTGCATGACGGCCCGGCTGAACGGCCATTGCCCGAACTGCGGCGGCGAGCTGGTGCGGCGCCCGGTGCGTCCCGAAGAGGCGCTCCGGCGTCACCCCGCCTCCACCCTGCGTCGCCATACGCAGTAAAACCGGATGAGCAGGCGTAGCGAACGGGAGCCCTCAGGCTCCCTTTCTTCACCCTTATTTCTCTGCCGAAAAGCGCCACTCTGCCGCGGTCGACAGCGTCACAAAGGGCCCCGCAAGGGTGACAATGTGATGGCCAATGATGTCAGGCGCTGATAAACGTTCGTTATCCATGGTTGAGTGCGCATCTGAGATCAGCACCGTCCGTAATCCCAGCGCCGATGCCGCTCGGCAGGTCGTGTCCACGCAGAATTCGGTTTTCATCCCGGCAATAACCAGCTGTTTTACGCCGGCCTGAGCGAGCTGATGCGCAAGGTCAGTTTGCTGAAAACAGGAAGGGTACTTTTTAATAAAGACGATATCCCGCTCGCCGTTAACACCCATCTCAGGCAGCAGTTGAGTTAATGGACTTTGCGCGGAGAACGGAGAGTCGTCAGCTCCGGTATGGCGGGCAAAGAAGACGGGCACCTCAGCCTGTCTCGCTTTTTCAATCAGCAGGCAAACGTTCGCCAGAAGCGCATCGGCCTGATACGGGGAAACCGGGCCACGGAAAAGCCCCTGCTGCATATCGATAATTAACAGGGCATCCTCAGATGAAATCATGATGGGTCTCCATTCAGTCTGTCACGAACGGAGAGGTCTCTCCCCGTCCACATTGGCGGGGAGTGAGGATCTGTTTGTCAGGAGCCGGTCACAGATACGCCCACACCACCGCAGGTTACGGTCGTGGTGGTGACGGTGGTGGTTGGCTGCACTGACGTAATCATTATCTGACCTTCACTTATTCCTTACAGATAAAACATAAGCGCCATTAAAACGGCTCTTTTCTTATAGCATTGAGCTGAGACGGATGGCAATTTATGCGTGAACAACGCAGCCGCTTTACGCAACCATTAACGGCTTACAATATAGGCGCGAAGGATTTCACCTGCTGAAAGAATATGTTTCACAGTATATGCCCGAGCCTCCTGTGGATTATTTTGCTGGCAGGCCATCAGGATCTGCTGATGCTCATCCTGGAATTTCAGCGTATCCGACAGCAGTCTGTTCTGAAAAAGCTCATATCTTTCAATCTGCTCGCGCAATTCATCGATCATCTTCAACAGGCGCTGATTGTTACACTTCCGATACAGCAGTTCATGAAACTCCCGGTTATACCTCCCCTGCAGCTCGGGTTCAGAAGCGCTACTCAGCAGCTGATGCACCAGCTCTGCCCGGGCAAGCGTTTCCGGGTCCATATTCTCCAGGCTATGAAAAATGGCTTCACCTTCCAGGAGTGCCCGCAGCTGATAAATTTCATCGACATCTGCGGCCGTCAGCGTTTTCACCACCGCGCCACGATTTCTGAAAATCTCAACCAGACCTTCGCGCTCAAGCTGCTGTATCGCTTCTCTCATTGGGATACGGCTGACAGAAAACTGGCAGGCCAGGTCGCGCTCCACAAGCCGGTCGCCATCTCGCAATGCCCCCTTGTTGATTAAGATTTTTAACTCACTGGCAAGGATATCGGCGGTCGAACGGGTAGCAGCGTTCATTTGGCTCTCTTTACATCATTCATAAATGGTATACGATTATACCATTCGAGCCAACGTCATGACAACCTTGCGATTCTACCTGCGGCTTCGTTCAGGCAATGCAACTGGACGATACCGCAGTGAAGAAATTCATCCCTCTATAGAGAAAGGCAAACCAATGGAACATGCTTATACCAGTCATATCACATGGACCGGCAATCAGGGCACGGGTACCTCGGGTTACAAGGCTTATGCCCGGACCTGGGATATCGCGGTAAAGGGAAAAGAACCCATTCATTGTTCAAATGATCCATTACTGGGCGGCGATCCCGGCAAAATGAACCCGGAAGATCTCCTGCTCTCTTCTCTCTCTGCCTGTCACATGCTGTGGTACTTACATCTGGCCTCAGATGCCGGCATTACGGTCATGGAATATCAGGACTCGCCGGTGGCAACGGGCGAAGTATTAAAAGGGGGCGCGGGTCGCTTTATTTCTGCTACCCTCCGGCCGAAAATCACCGTATTACCAGGTACCGATCTCGACGCCGCCGCGGCCCTTCATCAGCAGATCCATCACGTCTGTTTTATCGCCCGCTCGGTCAATTTCCCGGTCAGCTACCAGCCTGAATTTATTATCTTTAACGCAGAGTAACTCGTTTCTGGCGCGGTCATCCGGCGCTCAGGAAATGTGGCTGGGGTATCCAACCTCAGCCACACTTCGCTGCACGCCGAAGCATCCTGCTCTGGCCGTCATTAGACTGCAGGGAAATTCACCACGGAGCAGACTTATGATTGCGGTACTTTTTGAGGCCGACGCCTTACCGGAAGCACAGGAAAGATATCTTCAGCTGGCGGCCGGGCTGACGCCTTTGCTTTCAGACACGCCGGGGTTTATCGCCATCGAGCGTTTTCAGAGCCTGAATTCACCCGGCAAAATCCTTTCGCTATCCTGGTGGGAAGATGAAGCATCGGTGGCCAACTGGCAGCAAAATGAGCGGCATCTGGCTACCCAGCGCGAAGGCAAAGCATCGATTTTTTCATATTACAGAATACGCGTTGCCCGCGTGTTCCGGGATTACTCATCGGATCGGGGAGCACAGCCAGATGTATGATATTCACGTCATTCTCAGCAACACGCCGGGCTCGCTTGGCGCAATGGGTATAGCGCTGGGCAACAACGGTGTGGGCCTCGAAGGTGGTGGGGTATTCACCACGCCTGATGCCGGACATGCGCATTTTCTGGTGGAGGACGGTGAGACAGCCCGCAGGGTGCTGACCGAGGCCGGCTTTACGGTCAGCGATGTATGCCGTCCTCTGATACGTAAGTTACCCCAGGAACGCCCCGGGGAACTGGGAGACATTGCCGACACCCTTGCCCGCAACGGTATTAATATTCTGGTACAGTACAGCGACCACCGTAACCGGCTCATTCTTCTTACCGATGATGACACCCGGGCAGCGGAAGTGACCAAAAAATGGGCCATACTTTCTGAATGAATCTCCTGAAAACGCAGCAAGACAGTGAGCCAGAGGCGGCACTGGAAACCGCGATGGCGATGGTGGCCTCTGCCCTCTCTGACCCGTCAAGGGTCAGTATTCTCTGCGCGCTGATGGACGGGCGCGCATGGACGGCGACCGAGCTCAGCACGGTCGCCGAGGTCTCCGCCTCCACCACCAGCGGACATCTTGCCCGGCTGCTCAGCAACGGGCTGGTGGTGTGTCTCGCGCAGGGGCGCCACCGCTATTACCGCCTGGCAGGCGCGCATATCGCCGGGCTGCTGGAAAACCTGATGGGCGTCTCAATGCAGTCGCATAAGGCGCTGGCCACCAGCACGCCGGTGACACTTCGCTACGCTCGCACCTGCTACGACCATCTGGCGGGCGAGCTGGCGGTGAAGATTTATGAGTTTATGCTGCGGGAAAAATGGCTGACGGCCGATGGCCTGGCCCTGACGTCAGCCGGTAAAACCCAGCTTGAAAGCCTGGGCGCGGTACTTAACGCTCGCCCGCGACGTAAGCCTTGTTGCCCCTGTCTTGACTGGAGCGAAAGACGTTTTCATCTGGGAGGCGACGCCGGTTCGGCGGTGATGGCGCTGTTTGAGCAGAAAGGATGGATAACCCGCGCGCCGGGATATCGGGAAGTGCAAGTGACGGATAGCGGCAGAGCGGCGCTGTCCCGGCTGTTTAATCTGAAGGTGGGTGGATAGCCTGAGTTTAGGCTACATCACATTTTCGCCGAACGGCACCGGTTTAAGCCGGTCGGGCCATCAGTAAGACCCCTGGCGTTCAATCCATACCCACTTGCGATCTCGCGGTAAACTGAGCTAGCCCTGTTGTAAGCGCATGGCTTTGATGGACATTGTGTTGCGGGAAATCGACCATGGTACCGCGCAGCGAGTGTCCGGCAAAATAACGGCCTGAATGCGATAAAAAAACGGGAGCCCATCGGCTCCCGCTTTAACTTAATCCACTAACGGGATTACATGTTCGCGATAATCGCGTCGCCAAACTCTGAACATTTCAGCAGTTTAGCGCCTTCCATCAGACGTTCGAAGTCATAGGTCACGGTCTTGGCGGCGATAGCGCCTTCCATGCCTTTAACGATCAGGTCTGCGGCTTCGAACCACTGCATGTGGCGCAGCATCATTTCTGCGGACAGGATGATGGAGCCCGGGTTCACTTTGTCCTGGCCAGCATACTTCGGCGCAGTACCGTGAGTCGCTTCGAACAGCGCGCACTCGTCGCCGATGTTGGCGCCCGGGGCGATACCGATACCGCCAACCTGTGCCGCCAGCGCGTCAGAGATGTAGTCGCCGTTGAGGTTCATACAGGCGATAACGTCGTATTCCGCCGGACGCAGCAGGATCTGCTGCAGGAAGGCGTCGGCGATCACGTCTTTTACCACGATCTCTTTGCCGGTGTTCGGGTTCTTGATTTTCACCCACGGGCCGCCGTCGATCAGCTCGCCGCCGAACTCTTCGCGAGCCAGCTGGTAGCCCCAGTCTTTGAACGCGCCTTCGGTGAACTTCATAATGTTGCCTTTGTGCACCAGAGTGACGGAATCACGATCGTTGGTGATCGCATACTCAATGGCTGCACGAACCAGACGTTTGGTGCCTTCTTCAGAGCACGGCTTGATGCCGATGCCGCAATGTTCCGGGAAGCGAATTTTCTTCACGCCCATCTCATCGCGCAGGAATTTGATCACTTTGTCTGCTTCAGCAGAGTCGGCTTTCCACTCGATGCCTGCATAGATATCTTCGGAGTTTTCACGGAAGATAACCATGTCGGTCAGTTCCGGGTGCTTAACCGGGCTCGGGGTGCCCTGGTAGTAACGTACCGGACGCAGGCAGACGTAGAGATCCAGCTCCTGGCGCAGCGCCACGTTCAGGGAACGAATGCCGCCGCCGACTGGGGTAGTCAGAGGACCTTTGATAGCAACGCGGTAGTCACGAATCAGATCGAGGGTTTCAGCTGGCAGCCAGACATCCTGGCCATAGACGTGTGTCGATTTCTCACCGGTGTAAACTTCCATCCAGGAAATTTTACGCTCGCCCTTATAGGCTTTCTCAACGGCGGCATCAACCACTTTCAGCATCGCTGGGGTAACGTCAACGCCGATACCGTCACCTTCAATGAACGGGATAATCGGATTGTGAGGGACGTTCAGTTTGCCGTTTTGCAGGGTGATTTTTTGACCTTCCGCCGGAACTACTACTTTGCTTTCCATTAACCTCTCCTTCGAGCGCTTCTGGTTCTGCTCTTCCCTCTTCACGCGAGCCTGGTGTTGGCTGAGTCGGCCAGCTTCGGAGTACCGGGTCTTCCCGCTAACCGGAGCTATCGCGTCCGTGTCGCCTTCCTGCCTGTAGTGCGAATCGGTTTGAGCAATTTTTTGTTAATAATTTGTAATGAGCATGTCAATACTACCTGAATGTTTGCGTCCATGAAAGGCATTCGTAATTAGGCTATAATGCGGCAATTGATAGAGCCTGAAAATACCATGCAGAAAACTTCATTTAGAAAACATCGCGTTGAGCGATTCAGCACACAACAAGTCACCAGACAACGTAAAGAACGCCAGCCAAAAACTGTGATCTTGTTCAATAAACCCTATGATGTGTTGCCGCAATTTACCGACGAGGCCGGGCGCAGCACGCTGAAAGATTTTATTCCGGTGGCGGGCGTCTATGCTGCCGGTCGGCTCGATCGCGACAGCGAAGGCCTGCTGGTGCTGACCAACGACGGCGCGCTGCAGGCGAAGCTGACCCAGCCGGGTAAGCGCACCGGCAAGATCTACTATGTTCAGGTGGAAGGCGAACCCACGCCCGAGGCGCTGACCGCCTTGCGCGACGGCGTCACCCTCAACGACGGCCCCACCCTGCCTGCCGGCGTAGAACTTGTGGAGGAACCCGTCTGGCTGTGGCCGCGCAACCCGCCGATTCGTGAGCGCAAATCGATTCCCACCCGCTGGCTGAAAATTACGCTCTACGAGGGACGCAACCGCCAGGTGCGCCGGATGACCGCCCACGTCGGCTTCCCCACCCTGCGTCTGATCCGCTACGCCATGGGCGGCTATACGCTCGACGGACTGGCCAACGGCGACTGGCGCAAAGCCGAATAACTGAAAAGGAAAAGCGATGTTTAAACCTCATGTCACCGTTGCCTGCGTGGTTCACGCCCAGGATAAATTTCTCATCGTCGAAGAGACCATTAACGGCAAAGCGCTGTGGAACCAGCCGGCGGGCCATCTCGAGGCCAATGAAACGCTGCTGCAGGCCGCCGAACGTGAACTGTGGGAGGAGACCGGCATTCGCGCCACGCCGCAGCACTTCATCCGCATGCATCAGTGGCTGGCTCCCGATAACACCCCGTTTCTGCGCTTCCTGTTCGCTATCGAACTTAGCGATCCGTGCGCCACTGAACCGCACGACAGCGATATCGATCGCTGCCTGTGGCTCAGTGCTGAGGAAATTCTTAACGCGCCAAACCTGCGCTCGCCGCTGGTTGCCGAAAGCATTCGCTGCTACCTGCAGGACCCGCGGCAGCCGCTGTCGCTGATTGGCGCATTTAACTGGCCGTTCACAGGGGGTGAATGAACGGTGAGCGCGTGCTAGAATACGCCGCCTCGAAGTTCAATGTAGCGAGTATTTCCATGTCAGAAAGCCAGAAAAAAGTGATCGTCGGCATGTCCGGCGGCGTCGACTCCTCGGTCTCCGCGTACCTGTTGCTGCAGCAAGGGTATAAGGTGGAAGGCCTGTTCATGAAGAACTGGGAGGAAGACGACGGCGAGGAATACTGCACCGCCGCCGCCGACCTTGCCGATGCGCAAGCGGTCTGCGATAAGCTGGGCATTGAACTGCACACCGTTAACTTTGCCGCCGAATATTGGGATAACGTCTTTGAGCTCTTCCTGGAAGAGTACAAAGCCGGCCGCACGCCGAACCCGGATATTCTGTGCAATAAAGAGATCAAATTTAAAGCCTTCCTCGAGTTTGCTGCCGAAGACCTCGGCGCCGACTACATCGCCACCGGGCACTATGTGCGCCGCGCCGATGTCGACGGTAAAAGCCAGCTGCTGCGCGGACTCGACGGCAATAAAGATCAGAGCTACTTCCTTTATACCCTCAGCCACGAGCAGATTGCCCAGAGCCTGTTCCCGGTGGGTGAACTGGAAAAACCGCAGGTGCGTAAGATCGCCGAAGAGCTGGATCTGATCACCGCGAAGAAAAAAGATTCCACCGGCATCTGCTTTATCGGCGAGCGTAAATTCCGCGATTTCCTTGGCCGTTACCTGCCGGCGCAGCCGGGCAAAATCCTCACCGTCGACGGCGAGGAGATCGGTACCCATCAGGGGTTGATGTACCACACCCTGGGCCAGCGTAAAGGGCTGGGTATCGGCGGCACCAAAGAGGGTAGTGAAGATCCATGGTACGTGGTCGATAAAGACGTTGAGAATAATATTCTTATCGTCGCCCAGGGCCATGACCACCCGCGCCTGATGTCCGTCGGTCTGATTGCCCAACAGCTGCACTGGGTTGACCGTGAACCGCTGCAGGGCACCCTGCGCTGCACGGTGAAAACCCGCTATCGCCAGACCGATATCCCCTGCACCGTTACCGCGCTGGATGAAGACCGTATCGAAGTCCGCTTCGATGAGCCGGTCGCGGCGGTGACACCGGGCCAGTCCGCGGTATTCTATTTGGGTGAAGTGTGTCTCGGCGGCGGAATTATTGAACAACGACTGCCTCTGCAGTCCTGAACGCGCGTTATTTCCGCCGGGACGAACCGCCCCGGCGGCTGACAAGGAGTATGTGTGGCGAAGAATTACTATGACATCACCCTGGCGCTGGCTGGCGTTTGCCAGGCGGCGCGACTGGTTCAGCAACTGGCGCATCAGGGACATTGCGACAGCGATGCCCTGCATGTGTCGCTGAACAGCATCATCGACCTCGATCCCGAGTCGACGCTGGCGGTGTTCGGTGGCAGTGAAGCCAATCTTCGCCTCGGCCTTGAAACGCTGCTCGGGGTGCTCAATACCAGCAGCCGTCAGGGCCTCAATGCGGAACTCACCCGCTATACCCTGAGCCTGATGGTGCTGGAGCGCAAGCTCGCCGCCAGTAAAGGGGCGATGGACACGCTCGGCAACCGCATCGCCGGCCTGCACCGTCAGCTGGAGCACTTTGACCTGCAGTCCGAAACGCTGCTCAGCGCCATGGCGGGCATCTATGTCGATGTGATAAGCCCGCTGGGCCCGCGTATTCAGGTGACCGGCTCCCCTGCCGTGCTGCAAAGCCCGCAGGTGCAGGCGAAAGTTCGCTCAGCGCTGCTGGCGGGTATTCGCGCCGCGGTGCTCTGGCATCAGGTGGGCGGCGGACGTCTCCAGCTTATGTTTTCCCGTAATCGTCTGGTTAACCAGGCAAAGCAAATTCTTGCTCATTTAACCCCGGAGTTGTGATCTATGGAATTATCCTCACTGACCGCCGTTTCCCCTGTAGACGGCCGCTACGGCGATAAAGTCAGCGCGCTGCGCGGTATCTTCAGCGAATTCGGTTTGCTGAAATTCCGCGTTCAGGTGGAAGTACGTTGGCTGCAAAAACTGGCCGCCCACGCAGCGATCAAGGAAGTTCCTGCTTTTGCTGCCGACGCAAACGGTTTCCTTGACAAAATCGTTGCCGATTTCAGCGTCGAAGACGCCGAGCGCATCAAAACCATCGAGCGCACCACTAACCACGACGTGAAAGCGGTAGAGTACTTTCTGAAAGAGAAAGTCGCTGACATCGCCGAACTGCACGCCGTGTCGGAGTTTATTCACTTCGCCTGTACGTCCGAAGACATCAATAACCTCTCCCACGCGCTGATGCTGAAAACCGCCCGCGACGAAGTGGTTCTGCCTTACTGGCGCAAACTGATTGACGCGGTAAAAGATCTGGCGACCCAGTACCGCGATGTGCCGCTGCTCTCCCGTACCCACGGCCAGCCGGCAACGCCGTCCACCATGGGTAAAGAGATGGCGAACGTCGCCTACCGTATGGAGCGGCAGTATCGTCAGCTGAACCAGGTGGAAATCCTCGGTAAAATCAACGGCGCGGTGGGTAACTACAACGCCCACATCGCCGCCTACCCGGAAGTCGACTGGCATCAGTTCAGCGAAGAGTTTGTCACTTCGCTGGGCATTCAGTGGAACCCGTACACCACACAGATCGAGCCGCATGACTATATCGCTGAGCTGTTTGACTGCATCGCGCGCTTTAACACCATTCTGATCGACTTCGATCGCGACGTGTGGGGCTACATCGCGCTCAACCACTTCAAACAGAAGACCATCGCCGGGGAAATCGGCTCCTCCACCATGCCGCACAAGGTGAACCCAATTGACTTCGAAAACTCCGAAGGCAACCTCGGCCTGGCCAATGCGGTCATGCAGCACCTGGCCAGCAAACTGCCGGTTTCCCGCTGGCAGCGCGACCTGACCGACTCCACCGTCCTGCGTAACCTCGGCGTGGGCATCGGCTATGCGCTGATCGCCTATCAGTCCACCCTCAAAGGGATTAGCAAGCTGGAGCTGAACCAGGATCGCCTGCTGGATGAACTGGATCACAACTGGGAAGTACTGGCTGAGCCGATCCAGACCGTGATGCGTCGTTACGGTATCGAAAAACCGTACGAGAAGCTGAAAGAGCTGACCCGCGGCAAACGCGTGGACGCGGAAGGGATGAAGCAGTTTATTGACAGCCTCGCCCTGCCGGAAGAGGAAAAAGTGCGTCTCAAAGCGATGACCCCGGCCAACTATATCGGTCGGGCAACCACCATGGTTGACGAGCTGAAGTAATCGCCCAGCCCCTCTTTCCGCCGGAAAGAGGGGCGTTTTATCGCCGGAATGCGATCAGATCCAAACATCGTTCACCGCCGTCCGCTCGCCGCCCTCGTGGCCGGTATTTAACACCCCGCGCGGTTCAATCAGCATCAGCTTCGCTTCCGTCTCCGTCGAGGTCTTATGTTCCACCCCGCGCGGCACGACGATCATCTCCCCGGCCTTCACCAGCACATGTCCGTCGCGAAAGTCCACGCGCAATACCCCCTCCACCACCATCAGCGTCTCATCGGTTTCCGGGTGGCTGTGCCAGATAAAGTCGCCGGCGATGCGCACGATCTTGAACTGATAGTCATTCATTTCGGCCACCACTTTGGGCTGCCATTGTTCGCTGAACAGGGAAAATTTCTGAGCAAGATTAACGAGTTGATACATAGGCTGTCTCCTTGTGATAAAGGCAGTCAGCATAGTTCGCCTCGCCGCGTTGACGCTTGAACGATTGTGCAACCTGCGCCGCCTTAGCCGCGGATCGCCCGCAGCCAGCGCCCCGGAGAGAGGCCAAAGCGGCTGATAAACTGGCGCGTCATGTGGCTCTGGTCGGCAAACCCCGCGTCAGCGGCAATATCCACCAGACGCTCCCCGGCGCGCATCCGCTGGCGACAAAAATCGAGCCGGCGCATCATGACGTAGCGCCACGGGCTGGTGCCGTACAGCGTTCTGAAATCACGGCTCAGGCTCCAGCGGTCCCGGCCGCTGACCTGCGACAAGGTGTCGAGGGTCATATCCTGCATAAAACAGGCATGGATATACTCCCGAGCCCTCTCCGCCGCCTGATAATCAAACGCCTGGCGACGGGAACGCTGCCCGCCGAGCACGGCCAGGGTCTGCGCCAGGTCGTACAGGGCGTCTTCTTCCTCCAGCGGCTCGAAGGTATCCGTGACCGCTTTCAACAGCGGCTGCACGGCGCGACCTAGCCGTGGATCCGCCGACAGGCCGCCGGGGATAAACGGCAATGGCCTGCCGCCGAGTATCTTCTGGATCAGCGCTGGCTCAATGTAGACCATGCGGTAGTGAAACCCCGCCTCGGTGCCCGCCTCGCCATCGTGTATTTCGTCCGGGTGAAGGACCATCGTCCCGCCGGGCAGACTGTGCTGTAGCCCGCCGCGATAGTGAAAGCTCTGCACGCCGGCGATCGTCTGGCCGATGGCGTAGGTATCATGCCGGTGCGGCTCGTAGCCGTGGCCGCCGAAGAAGGCTTCGATGCGCTCCGTGCGGCTGGGCGATTGCGCCAGCCTGACCCAATCCGCGCTCTGCTGCTGAGACATAATGAATAACCTGCGGCGTTCTTGAGGGAGGATTCGAGCACTATTACACAAAAAATTAACATCACCAACCCGCTCACTGCCGCGCCCTGCCGCTGGGCGTTTGCTGAAATTACGCATAGAATGAAGGAGTTCCATACCCGCTGCGCAAAAGGCGCCGCTCAACGCCGGCCTGCCCGGCGATGCTCCACGCCGTTTGTATAAAAAGCTTTATTTAACAGCTGTTTATATTTTGCGTATATAATAAGCGTCAGACTACTTTCGAAATTGCAAGGGAGAACAGCCATGCGCGTACTCGTGGTTGAGGATAATGCCCTGCTGCGTCACCACCTCAAAGTTCAGCTCCAGGAGCTGGGCCATCAGGTCGATGCCGCAGAGGATGCCAAGGAAGCGGATTACTATCTGGGCGAACATCTCCCGGATATCGCCATCGTCGATCTCGGCCTGCCGGACGAAGATGGATTATCGTTGATCCGCCGCTGGCGCAGCCATGACGTGTCGCTGCCGGTGCTGGTGCTGACCGCCCGCGAAGGATGGCAGGATAAAGTCGAAGTGCTCAGCGCCGGGGCGGATGATTACGTCACCAAGCCTTTCCATATTGAAGAGGTTGCCGCCCGCATGCAGGCGCTGCTGCGCCGCAACAGCGGCCTGGCCTCGCAGGTGATCTCTCTGCCGCCGTTTCAGGTCGACCTCTCCCGCCGCGAGCTGTCGGTGAACGATCAGCCGATCAAGCTGACGGCCTTTGAGTACACGATTATGGAAACCCTGATCCGCAACCGCGGCAAAGTGGTCAGTAAAGATTCCCTGATGCTCCAGCTTTACCCGGATGCCGAACTGCGTGAAAGCCATACCATCGACGTGCTGATGGGCCGGCTGCGTAAGAAAATTCAGGCTGAATACCCGCAGGACGTCATCACCACGGTGCGCGGCCAGGGCTATCTGTTCGAACTGCGCTGATGAAGGGACTGTTGCGGCATATTTTCCCGCTGTCATTACGGGTTCGCTTCCTGCTGGCGACCGCCGGGGTGGTGCTGGTGCTCTCCCTGGCCTATGGCATGGTGGCGCTGGTGGGCTACAGCGTCAGCTTCGATAAAACCACCTTCCGTCTGCTGCGCGGCGAGAGCAATCTCTTTTATATGCTGGCCAAATGGGAGAACGGCGCCATTGATGTCGATATCCCGGAAAATCTGAATATGGAAAGCCCGACGGTGACCCTTATTTACGATGAGAAGGGCAAACTACTGTGGGCGCAGCGCGATGTCCCCTGGCTGACGAAGCGCATTCAACCGGATTGGTTGAAACGCAATGGCTTCCATGAAATTGAAGCCGATGTCGACAGCAGCAGTATGCTGTTGCGCAATAACCATGAGGTTCAGGAACAGCTGGACGCCATCCGCGAACAGGGCGACGATTCGGAGATGACCCACTCGGTGGCGATCAACTTCTACCCGGCCACCAGCAAAATGCCCCAGCTCAGTATCGTGGTGGTCGACACCATCCCGGTGGAGCTCAAGCGCAGCTATATGGTGTGGAGCTGGTTTATCTACGTGCTGGCCGCCAACCTGTTGCTGGTGATCCCCCTGCTGTGGGTCGCCGCCTGGTGGAGCCTGCGCCCCATCGAGTCGCTGGCCAAAGAGGTGCGCGAGCTGGAGGAACATCACCGCGAGAAGCTCAATCCCAACACCACCCGCGAGCTGACCCGACTGGTGAGCAACCTTAACCGGCTGGTTCGCAGCGAGCGTGAACGCTATGACAAATACCGCACCACCCTCACCGATCTCACCCACAGCCTGAAAACGCCGCTGGCGGTGATGCAGAGCACGTTGCGCTCGCTGCGCAGCGAGAAGATCAGCGTCGACGAGGCGGAGCCGGTGATGCTGGAGCAGATAAGCCGCATTTCGCAGCAGATTGGTTACTATTTGCATCGCGCCAGCATGCGCAGCGGCGGTACCCTGCTGAGCCGGGAACTACACCCGATCGCCCCGCTGCTCGACAGCCTGACCTCCGCCCTCAATAAGGTCTATCAGCGCAAGGGGGTCAATATCTCGCTCGACATCTCGCCGGAGATCAGTTTTGTCGGCGAGCAGAACGATTTTATGGAAGTGATGGGCAACGTTCTCGATAACGCCTGTAAGTACTGTCTGGAGTTCGTGGAGGTTTCCGTGCGCCAGACCACCGACAGTCATCTGCACATCCTGGTGGAAGACGATGGGCCGGGGATCCCACCGAGCCAGCGCCGCGCCGTCTTCGACCGCGGCCAGCGGGCGGATACTCTGCGTCCCGGCCAGGGGGTGGGGCTCTCCGTCGCCCGGGAAATCGTCGAACAATATGACGGGGAGATCATCGCCGGCGAGAGCCTGCTCGGCGGCGCCTGCATGGAGGTGGTGTTTGGCCGCCAGCTGATGGAAGATAAAGAGAGTTAATCGTTGAGTTTTTTCACGGCGCCTGCATCGCCGGGGCGCCGCATCCGTTATAATCCCTGTCAGACACCTGCAGTGGAATATCAATATGGATTATCAATTAACGCTTAACTGGCCCGACTTTATCGAACGCTACTGGCAAAAACGGCCGGTGGTATTGAAGCGCGGCTTCGCCAATTTTATCGACCCGCTGAGCCCGGACGAACTGGCTGGACTGGCCATGGAGAGCGAGGTCGATAGCCGCCTTGTCAGCCATCAGGATGGAAAATGGCAGGTCAGTCACGGTCCCTTCGAAAGCTACGATCACCTGAGCGAAAACAACTGGTCCCTGCTGGTGCAGGCGGTTAACCACTGGCATGAGCCGTCTGCGGCGCTGATGCATCCGTTCCGCGCCCTGCCGGACTGGCGTATCGACGACCTGATGATCTCCTTCTCAGTACCGGGCGGCGGCGTCGGCCCGCATCTGGATCAGTATGATGTGTTTATCATTCAGGGCACCGGCCGTCGACGCTGGCGCGTCGGGGAAAAAGTGCCGATGAAACAGCACTGCCCGCATCCGGACCTGCTGCAGGTTGACCCCTTCGAGGCGATTATCGATGAAGAGATGGAGCCGGGGGATATTCTCTATATTCCGCCAGGATTCCCGCATGAGGGGTATTCGCTGGAAAACTCGCTCAACTATTCGGTCGGCTATCGCGCGCCGAATGCCCGCGAGTTGTTCAGCGGATTTGCCGACTACGTTCTCCAGCGCGAACTGGGCAGCCAGCGCTACGCCGATCCGGACGTGCCGTCGCGCGACCATCCGGCGGATATTTTACCGGCCGAACTCGACCGCCTGCGCGAGATGATGCTGGGGCTGATTAACCAACCGGAGCACTTTAAGCAGTGGTTCGGCGAGTTTATCACCCAGTCGCGTCATGAACTTGACGTCGCGCCGCCGGAGCCGCCTTATCAGCCTGACGAGATTTATGATGCCCTGCAGCAGGGCGATACCCTGGAACGCCTTGGCGGCCTGCGGGTGCTGCGCATTGACGGCGAGGTGTTCGTCAATGGCGAGAAGATCAACTCCCCGCACCGTCCGGCGCTGGACGCCTTAGCTACCCACCTGACGCTGCGCGCCGACCATTTTGGCGATGCGCTGGAAGATCCTTCCTTCCTCGCCATGCTGGCGGCGCTGGTCAACAGCGGCTACTGGTTCTTTGGCGACTGAGTCTCCATCCTGCCCGGCGGCGCTGCGCTTGCCGGGCCTACGGGTTCTGTAGTCACCGGCTGGACCGTAGGCCGGATAAGGCGAAGCCGCCATCCGGCATCTTATGCGACAAGCAGAATGACCGGTCTGGTTGCGAAGGTTATTTCCCTGTTCGTGCCGCCGTCAGCTCGGCGATACGCACGATCACCTGCACCGCTTTCTCCATCCCTTCCAGGGTGACAAACTCATGTTTGCCGTGATAGTTGTAGCCGCCGGTAAACAGGTTCGGGCATGGCAGTCCCATAAACGAGAGCTGCGCGCCGTCGGTACCGCCGCGGATCGGTTTCATCTGCGGTTCGATATCGCAGTCCACCATCGCCTGGCGGGCAATATCGACCACGTGCGGGTGGGCGATCACCTGCTCATGCATGTTGTAATAACTGTCCTCGATCACCAGCTCGATATAGCAGTCCGGGTGCAGCCCCTTGCCCACCTTTTTGGCGATCTCCATCATCTTGCGCTTGCGCGCCTCAAAGTGCTTGCGGTCAAAATCGCGGATGATGTAGTGCATCTCGGCCCGATCGACGCTGCCTTTGATGCTGGTGAGGTGATAAAAGCCTTCATAGCCTTCGGTGGTCTCCGGCGCCTCGTCGGCCGGCACTTCGGCATGAATGCGCGCGGCCAACGACAGCGCGTTGACCATCACCCCTTTCGCGGTGCCGGGGTGCACGTTGTTGCCAACGATCTTAATGGTCACCGAGGCGGCATTGAAATTTTCAAACTCCAGTTCGCCGACCCCGCCGCCATCTACGGTGTAGGCCCAGCGGGCGTCAAAGGCCTCGACGTCGAAATGCTTCGCCCCTTTTCCCACCTCTTCATCGGGGGTGAAGGCCACGCGGATATCGCCGTGGGGGATGTTTTTCGCCTGCAGGGTCGCCAGCGCGGTCATGATTTCGGCGATGCCGGCCTTGTCGTCCGCCCCCAGCAGCGTCTTCCCGTCGGTGGTGATCAGCGTCTGCCCCAAAAGCTGATGCAAAACCGGGAACATCACCGGAGAGAGCACCTCATCGCCAATGCCGAGCGCGATATCGCCGCCGCGATAGTTTTCGACAATCTGCGGGTTAACGTTTTTGCCGCTGAAATCCGGGGAGGTGTCGACGTGAGAGATAAAGCCGATGGCCGGGATATCGCCCTCAACGTTGGCGGGCAGGGTTCCCATTACCGTCCCTTTTTCACTCAGCGTTACCTTGACCAGTCCCATTTCTTCCAGCTGCGCCTGCAACAGGCGTAACAGCTTCCACTGCCCTTCCGTGCTGGGGACCTGACGAACGCCAGGCTTCGACTGCGTGTCCAAAGAAACGTACTGCAAAAAACGCTCAAGCAATTTATCCATGTAGCCACCCTCTTCTTTTGTGACAACATTATTGATAAGCCAGAAAAGACAAATATTGCGTCAGGTCATTTTTAGCCCGTAAAGCGAAATTTAATAACGGAACCGACGTTATGGTGTAAAGGTAGACTATGCGGGCGTATCAAGGATTGGCGATTACCCTCGTTTGCCGTAGAATGCTGGCCCTTATTAAAAACGTGCAACCCCAAAGGTGGTTAATCACAAACCCCGCAGCGGCCGGAAATTTCCGTTGCGTCTACATGGGACAGAGTCAAAAATTGAATATACAACCGCGTTCGCGTTCGCCGCTGGTGCATCTGGCGGGAATTCGCAAGAGCTTTGATGGTAAAACGGTCATCGATAACCTTAACCTGACCATCAACAATGGTGAGTTTCTCACCCTGCTTGGCCCCTCTGGCTGCGGTAAAACCACCGTTCTGCGCCTTATTGCCGGCCTGGAAAACGTCGACAGCGGACGGATCCATCTCGAAGATCACGATATCACTCATGTTCCGGCGGAAAACCGCCACGTTAATACCGTATTCCAAAGCTACGCCCTGTTTCCGCATATGACGGTGTTCGAGAACGTCGCCTTTGGCCTGCGGATGCAGAAAACCCCGGCGGCGGAAATCACACCGCGGGTGATGGATGCCTTAAAGATGGTGCAGCTGGAGGCCTTTGCCCAGCGCAAACCGCACCAGCTCTCCGGCGGCCAGCAGCAGCGCGTGGCCATCGCCCGCGCGGTGGTCAACAAACCGCGCCTGCTGCTGCTCGATGAGTCCCTTTCGGCGCTGGATTACAAGCTGCGCAAGCAGATGCAGAACGAACTGAAAGCGCTGCAGCGTAAGCTCGGCATCACCTTCGTCTTCGTCACTCACGACCAGGAAGAGGCCCTGACCATGTCCGATCGCATCGTGGTGATGCGTGATGGCAAAATTGAGCAGGACGGCACCCCGCGCGAGATCTACGAAGAGCCAAAAAACCTGTTCGTCGCCAGCTTTATCGGCGAGATCAATATCTTCGACGCCACGGTCATTGAACGCCTCGACGAACAGCGCGTGCGGGCCAGCGTGGAAGGGCGTGAATGCAACATCACCGTCAATTTTGCGGTGGAGGCCGGCCAGCGCCTGCATGTCCTGCTGCGCCCGGAAGATCTGCGCGTCGATGAGATCCACCACAACAGCGACGCCGACGGCCTGATCGGCTATGTCCGCGAGCGCAACTATAAGGGCATGACCCTCGAGTCGGTGGTGGAGCTGGAAAACGGCAAAATGGTGATGGTCAGCGAATTCTTTAACGAAGACGACCCGGATTTCGACCACTCTCTTGATCAGAAAATGTCTATCAATTGGGTAGAGAGCTGGGAGGTGGTGCTGGCCGATGAAGAACACCAGTAAATTCCAGAGTGTGGTGATCGCCACCATCGTCGGTTGGCTGGTGCTGTTTGTCTTTCTGCCCAACCTGATGATCATCGCCACCAGCTTCCTGACCCGCGACGACGCTAACTTCGTCAAGCTGGTCTTCACGCTGGACAACTACTCGCGGCTGCTGGATCCGCTCTATTACGACGTGCTGCTGCATTCGCTGAACATGGCGCTGCTGGCGACCCTCGCCTGCCTGGCGCTGGGCTACCCGTTTGCGTGGTTCCTTGCCCGGCTGCCGCAGAAGGTGCGCCCCCTGCTGCTGTTCCTGCTGATCGTTCCCTTCTGGACCAACTCGTTGATCCGCATCTACGGGCTGAAGATTTTCCTCAGCACCAAAGGCTACCTTAACGAGTTTCTCCTGTGGCTGGGAGTGATCGACACGCCGATACGCATTATGTTCACCCCGTCGGCGGTGATTATCGGTCTGGTATACATCCTGCTGCCGTTTATGGTGATGCCGCTTTACTCCAGCATTGAGAAACTGGACCGTCCGCTGCTGGAAGCGGCGAAAGATCTCGGCGCCAGCAAGCTGCAGACGTTTATCCGCATCATCATTCCGCTAACCATGCCGGGGATCATCGCCGGCTGCCTGCTGGTGATGTTGCCGGCGATGGGGCTATTCTACGTTTCCGACCTGATGGGCGGCGCCAAGAACCTGCTGATCGGCAACGTGATCAAGAGCCAGTTCCTCAATATTCGCGACTGGCCGTTCGGCGCAGCAACCAGCATTACCTTAACCCTGGTGATGGGCCTGATGCTGTTGATTTACTGGCGCGCGGCGCGCCTGCTGAATAAAAAGGTGGAGCTGGAATGATCGGTCGACTGCTGCGCGGCGGCTTTATGACCGCCATCTACGCGTATCTCTACATCCCTATTATTATCCTGATCGTTAACTCGTTTAACCGGTCGCGCTTCGGCATCAACTGGCAGGGGTTCACCACCGACTGGTATAGCCTGCTGATGAACAACGATAGCCTGCTGCAGGCCGCCCAGCACTCGCTGACCATGGCGGTGCTGTCGGCGACCTTCGCCACCCTTATCGGCTCGCTGACCGCCGTGGCGCTGTATCGCTATCGCTTTCGCGGCAAACCGTTCGTTAGCGGTATGCTGTTTGTAGTGATGATGTCGCCAGATATTGTCATGGCTATCTCCCTGCTGGTGCTGTTTATGCTGATTGGCGTCCAGCTTGGCTTCTGGTCGCTGCTGTTTTCGCATATCACCTTTTGCCTGCCGTTTGTGGTGGTCACCGTATACTCCCGGCTGAAAGGCTTTGACGTGCGGATGCTGGAGGCGGCGAAAGATCTGGGCGCCAGCGAGATGACCATCCTGCGTAAAATCATCCTACCGCTGGCCCTGCCGGCGGTGGCCGCCGGATGGCTGCTGAGCTTCACGCTGTCGATGGATGACGTGGTGGTCTCCTCGTTCGTCACCGGTCCGGGGTATGAAATCCTGCCGCTGAAGATCTATTCGATGGTCAAGGTCGGCGTTTCGCCAGAGGTGAACGCCCTGGCAACGATACTGTTGGTTCTGTCGCTGGTGATGGTCATCGCCAGTCAGTTAATTGCACGTGATAAAACTCAGGGGACGTTAAAATGAAAAAATGGTCACGCCACCTGCTCGCGGCGGGCGCTCTGGCAATCGGCATGAGCGCTGCCCACGCGGACGACAGCAAAACGCTCTACTTCTACAACTGGACCGAATATGTGCCGCCGGGCCTGCTGGAGCAGTTCACCAAAGAGACCGGCATCAAGGTTATTTACTCGACCTACGAGTCGAACGAAACCATGTACGCCAAACTCAAGACCTATAAAGACGGAGCGTACGATCTGGTCGTCCCGTCGACCTACTTCGTCGACAAGATGCGCAAAGAAGGTATGCTGCAGAAGATCGATAAGAGCAAGCTGACTAACTTCAGCAACCTCGATCCGCAGATGCTGAACAAACCGTTCGACCCGAATAACGACTACTCCATCCCCTACATCTGGGGGGCGACGGCTATCGGCGTCAACAGCGACGCTATCGATCCGAAAACCGTCACCAGCTGGGCCGACCTGTGGAAACCGGAATACAAAAGTAGCCTGCTGCTAACCGACGACGCACGCGAAGTGTTCCAGATGGCGCTGCGTAAGCTGGGTTATTCCGGCAACACGACCGACCCGAAAGAGATTGAAGCCGCCTATAACGAGCTGAAAAAACTGATGCCCAACGTCGCGGCGTTTAACTCCGATAACCCGGCGAACCCGTATATGGAAGGCGAAGTGAACCTCGGGATGGTATGGAACGGCTCGGCTTACGTCGCACGCCAGGCCGGTACTCCGCTGGAAGTGATCTGGCCGAAAGAAGGCGGCATCTTCTGGATGGACAGCCTGTCGATTCCGGCAAATGCTAAGAACGTCGACGGCGCGCTGAAGCTGATTAACTTCCTGCTGCGCCCGGATGTCGCCAAACAGGTCGCGGAAACCATCGGCTACCCCACGCCAAACCTGGCGGCGCGCAAAATGCTCAGCCCGGCAGTGGCCAACGATAAATCGCTCTATCCGGACGCCGCCACCATCGAAAAAGGCGAATGGCAGAATGACGTCGGCAGCGCCAGCGCCATTTATGAAGAGTATTACCAGAAGCTGAAAGCGGGCCGCTAATCCCGCAGGGCGGAACCGCGGTTCCGCCCTTTTTTTCCCCCTCAGTTTAGCCTCTCAGCGCGCGCCAGAGGATCGCCGGCAGCTTGCGCCAGCGCGGCCGATGGTAAAAATCCACCAGCCGCTGCGCCACCGCTTCCTGCCCCCGGTGGGTAATAAACCAGGGCGGCAAAGGCATCAGCGTCAGTTCGCCATGCCACAGACTGCGCGGAAACGGCCGAAACGGCGCCTCAATCACCGTGCGCTCGGCTTTCTCCAGCATAAAGCTGTTATGCACCTTGCCCCGCCCGCTCTGAATATCGTCGAGCGTATGGCCAGGAAACGCCCCCCACGGGCAAGGGGCTAACAGGAAGGCTACCCCGCTCCAGCAGTTGATCGCCACCGTGCCGTAGCGCAGCTCGGCGATCAGCGCGTTAAAACGCTTACGCCCTATCGCTTTACGGGTGCGCGGGTGGATCACAATATTGGCCCCCAGCGTGCCCTGCAGCCGCTGATTGGCATAGCCGATCGCCTGACGCAGAAAGCTTTCCGCGCTGTCGGCCTCAAGGCGGGTGATCGACAGCCCCGGACCAAAGACCTCCTGCTGGCAGAAGTCGGGGTCATCCTCGGTGTTCGCCACAATCAACGGCAGCGCATCGCCGCGCGCTATCTCCAGCGGCTGGCGGGCGCGCAGGCGAAAGTTAGTCAACCGGTTTTCCGCACCGGGGTAATAGTCCTGGCGGGTATTGGCGGCGATCAGCCGGTACAGCTGGTTAAGCAGGGCCGACGCCGGCTCCCAGCCCTGCTGCAGGATCAGCACCTGGCTGGCCACGCAGTTAAACCCGCCGTTGTTCATTTTCTGCGTCGCCAGCTGCTGCGCCTGAAAAGCGATATCCGCCTCGCTCCATGGCCCGGGGACGATAATGGTGGGGCTGACCCCGCCCAGCTCTGAGGTCACCCGGCGCGGGTTCAGCGGCATCCCGGCGGCCCGACGCTGGCGAGCGGCCTCCCCGTCGCCCCAGACGATGGCGTCATGGCTCTCCCGCGATCCGGTGATATGGATCTCATCGACAGCGGGATGGGTGGTCAGCCACGCCCCCGCCCGAGCGTCGCCGGTGACGATGCGGAGCGCATCCATGGCGATCAGCGGCGCCAGAGCCTGAGCCAGCAGATCGTGCAGATAATCATTCACCGGGTTGAGCTTCAGCAGGCAGACCTGATTTTCAATAAACAGCTTGTGTAACACGTCCAGCGGCGCGATAGAGGCCACATTTCCGGCGCCGAGCACCAGCGCCAGCTTGCCCTGCCGCGCGGCCGGCGGGATGTCGTATGTGGCTGCCGCGCAGCGATCGAGATTGGCCCGGGTGGCTCCCGGCTGCATCCAAATTTCAGCGCGAATACCGGAGAGCAGCAGCCGATCCCAGAGCGTGCCGGGCACCACCCGCAGCGCCAGCCGGCCGTCCGCCAGCGTCCTCAGCGGGATCCGCCGCAGAAAGGTTTTCTCCTCCAGTTGCTCCAGGGTGGCGATAAGCCCGTTGCAGCCGACCATTAGCGCGCAGGGGCCCGCCAGCCATTCTTCGCCCGTCAGCGGATCCCCCGCCGGCAGCCCTTTAGCCCTCGCCGCCGCCTCCACCCACGCCGGCGCTATGCTGGCCAGGGCATCCTTGATCTGGCGCAGGAGCGCCAGACGACGGTTCACTGAGGTTTCCGCCCAGCGCTGGCGCGCCGCCGACAAGGCGTGCAGCGCTGCGTCATACTGAGAGCAGGTCGTCAGACCGGGTCGCGCGTGGCTCATTGTCCCTCACTCATTAAAATTTCCCCGTAGGCCTGGCGCAGCTGGTTTTTAAGCACCTTACCCGTGGCGCTGACCGGCAGCGCATCGACAAATATCACCCGGTCCGGGATCTGCCATTTAGGCACCCGTTTCTCAAACCAGGCCAGCAGATCGCTCTCCTCCACTTCCCCCCCTTCCGCGCGGACGCACAGCAGCACCGGCCGTTCGTCCCAGCGCGGGTGGCGGGCGGCGATGGCCGCCGCGCTGCGTACCGCCGGATGCGCGATGGCAATATTCTCCAGCTCAACGGTGGAGATCCACTCGCCACCGGACTTGATAATATCCTTTGCCCGATCGCTGATCACCAGATAACCATTGGCGTCGAGCGTACCGATATCGCCGGTATCAAACCAGCCTGCCGCGGTCAGGGCGCTGTCGTCCTGACCATAGTATTGCTCTACCACCCAGTGCCCCCTCACCTGCAGATACCCCTGACTTTGACCATCCCGGGGCAACGGTTCGCCATCCACGTCGACCACCTGCAGCTCGATGCCAAAAATAGGCCGCCCCTGACCGGTACGCTGCTTTTGCTGCTCCTGTGCCGGGAGGGCGTCATGTTTGCTCAACAGCGTGTTGATGGTGCCGATAGGCGATGTTTCGGTCATTCCCCAGGCGTGGGTCAGCGCAATGCCGTAATCGCGCTGAAAGGCCTCGGCCATCGACGGCGGCAGCGCGGAGCCACCAACCAGCGCACGTTTGAATTCAGGCATTCTCACGTCTGTCCGACGCATCGCCGCCAGCAAGCCGGCCCAGATCACCGGCACGCCAAACCCCACGGTTACTTTCTCGGCAGCCAGCAGCTGCAGCAGGCTGTCGCCATCGAGGTGCGGCCCCGGCAGCACCAGCCGCGCCCCGACCATGGCGGCGATAAACGGCGTCCCCCACGCGTTGACATGGAACATCGGCACCACCGGCAACAGGCTGTCCCTGGCCGATATCCCGGCGGCGTCCGGCTGATTGCCGCTCAAAGCGTGCAGGACCAGCGAACGATGGGTATTCAACACCCCTTTCGGCCGGCCAGTGGTTCCCGAGGTATAGCAGAGCGAGGCCGGCGTCAGTTCATTCAACTGCGGCCAGCGGTAGTCTACTGTCCCCTGCTGCAACAGATCGTCATAAAACAGCAATGAGGGCAGCTGGCTGAGCGCCGCTTCGCTGCGCGGCTCCATCAGCACGACGTGTTTCACCGTCGGCAGCTGCGCTACCAGCGGCAAAAAGGTCTGATCAAAGAACAGCACTTCGTCGGCAGCGTCGTTGAGGATATACAGTAGATGGTCAACCGACAGCCGCGGATTGACGGTATGCGTTACCCAGCCGCCGGAGGCGACGGCAAAATAGATCTCCAGGTGGCGACGGTTGTTCCATGCGAGGGTGGCGCAGCGGGCGCCCGGTGGCAGCCCCAATGATGCCAGCGCCGACGCCAGCCGCTGAGCTCGGCAGGCCACCTCCCCCCAGCTGCTGCGCTCCTTCTCACCGCCAGCGCTCACCGAGACGATCTCGGTCTCGCTGTGGTATTGCGCCGCATGGCTGAGCAGCGCGGTGGTGGTGAGATCCTGATAAATCATCGGTGACGGCATGGCGGGGTCTCCTTTGCAGACTTCCGGGCGGGGGAACAGGGTCGCGGCGCGAACGTGCGGACGCCTATTGAATCTGGTCTACATTTGCCGGTATGCACAAAAAAACGTACAGAAATCAGCGGTCACGCACAAAATAGAGTAGGAAATCGCTCAGAAAGGAGAAGCCGAGAATGGCAGGATGGAGGTCATTGCCCGGCGCCGGTCCGGGCGATATCGTCAGAGCGACCGCCGGGGGCTGACGGTAGCCAGGAGAAAGTTATGCGCGTCTCAGGGGGAAGCGGATCAGCGTCGTCCGCCGTCGCGCTGGCCTTTGCCCTTCCCTTTTGCGGCTCGCCGCTGCAAAACACCCTCCATGATGCCGACAACCCCGTTGAGGGGTTTCCACAGCGCCACCAGCAGCAGCAACGGGCCGTATATTCGCACACCGCCGGTCGCTATCTGGCCGGTTAGCAACAGGGCTAAACCATCCAGCAGCAGGCACAATGCGCTGCCGGTGCCGACGAACAGACACAGCAGGAAGAGGATCGGTCGGCTGTCGGCGTGTAGCGGTAAAGCACGCTGGCTCCAGACGCCAACGAGAATGGCCGCGATCAAGGCGATCGATTCAATGACCAGGGGATTATGCATGGTCTGACTCCTGTCATGACGTATCATCCTTGTCAGCAGCGCTGCCGGAGGCGGCGGGCGTCGCCCTCGTCCCCGGCAGGCTGCTTCAGTTTACAGCGCGTTTTCCTGCAGCAGCTTATCGATAAAGGCGGGCACCACTTCGCTCGCCAGTCCGTAGTGCTTTTCGGCAAACTCACTGCCCACCTGGCTGGGCTCCAGGTTCAGTTCAACGGTGTGGGCGCCGTGCAGCCGCGCCTCGTGCACAAAGCCGGCCGCCGGATAAACGTGGCCGGAGGTGCCGATGGCGATAAAGATATCCGCTTCGGCCAGCGCGCTGTAGATCTCGTCCATCCCCAGCGGCATTTCGCCAAACCAGACCACGTGGGGACGCAGCGCCGCCGGGAACTGGCAGCAGTGGCACTTATCCTCTGCGGTGACGTCGCCGGTCCACTCCAGCACCTGGCCACTCCACGAACAGCGCACCTTCAGCAGCTCGCCGTGCATATGGATCACCCGGCGGTTGCCGGCGCGTTCGTGCAGATTATCGATATTCTGGGTGACCAGCAGAAAATGGTCGCCCAGCAGATCCTCCAGACGCGCCAGCGCCAGATGCGCCGCGTTCGGTGCGATCTCCGGACTCTGCAGCTGACGACGGCGGGCGTTGTAGAACGCCTGCACCAGCGCCGGGTCGCGGGCGAAGCCTTCCGGCGTCGCCACATCTTCCACCCGATGCTCTTCCCACAGGCCATCGGCCGCGCGGAAAGTTTTGATCCCCGACTCCGCCGATATGCCCGCGCCGGTTAACACCACCACTCTCGGTTTGGCCATCGCTTCAGGCTTCATCCTGTCCTCCCTAAAGAAAATCCGCTGACGCAGACGGTCACGCAACTGACGTTTATTGCGACGAAAACGGCTCAATCGATGTAAACGGCGCGACTGCATAGCTACCTCTGTGATTAATGGGTCAGATGAAGGAAGGCCGCACCGCGCATTCCCCCGGCATCGCCATGGCGCGCGCGCTCAATGCGCGGTACTCTGGCGACCGGCAGAAGATGGCGCGGCAATCGCTGCGCCAGCCCTTCGCTAATGGCCGTAAAGTTAGATAATCCACCGCCGAGCACCAGCAAATCCGGGTCGACAATGGTCAGTATATTCCCCAGACACACCGCCAGCAGATCGAGATAGCGCTCTACGTGCGCCAGGGCGCGCGGATCGTGCTGCTGCCACTGCGCCACAATCTCCGGCGAGGTGAGCGGTTGCTGATAAAAATGTTCATACAGCCAGGCAAAACCGCGGCCGGAGAGATAATTTTCAATGCAGCCCAGCTGGCCGCAGCCGCAGCGAAGCAGCGGAAAATCACGCCCGACCACCTCCAGGGCATCCACCGGCAGACGAATATGACCAAACTCGCCGGTGATATAGCTATGTCCGGTAATCGATTTACCGTTCAACACCAGGCCGCCGCCCACGCCGGTGCCGAGGATCAGCCCCATCACCAGCGGGTATTGCGTAAACTCATCGTCCCACGCTTCCGACAGCGCGAAGCAGTTGGCGTCATTATCGAGGCGCACATCGCGTCCCAGCCGCGCGCTGAGGTCGGCGCGCAGCGGCCGGCCGCTGGCGGCAGGCACGTTAGCGGCATACAGCGTGCCGTCCGCCGTTTCCGGCATCCCCGGGATACCGATCCCAACCGACCCCTGCTGGTCGAAGCGCTCATCGGCCTCGCGGACCAGCGCCTCTACTGCCTGGAGAAAATCCTCATAACTGCTTTTCGGCGTGGCGACGCGTTTTTCCCACTGCAGCCGCCGCTCCTGATTAAATACGCCCAGCGCTATCTTGCTGCCGCCAATGTCAAATCCATAGTACATTTCAGCAATTCCTCTTGTGTCGTCAGCCAGGCCGACGATGACGATAAATTACTGGCCACTCAGCACCCTCGCCGGGTCGATACGGCTGGCGCGGCGGGCGGGATACCAGCTGGCCAGCAAACTCAGCAACAGTGCTGTCACCAGCACATAAAAGACGTCCAGCCAGTGCAGTTCTGACGGCAGGAAGTCAATAAAATAGATGTCGCCGGAGAGGAATTTATGCCCAATCAGGTATTCGATGCCGTTGATGATTGACGTCAGGTTCAACGCGCAGATCACGCCGATCACCACCCCAAACAGGCTGCCTACCGATCCGGCTAATAAACCATACCACACGAAAATCGCGCGAATTAAGCCGTCTTTTGCGCCAAGCGTGCGCAGCACCGCAATATCGCCGCTCTTGTCTTTGACCGCCATCACCAGCGTCGAGACGATGTTAAAGCAAGCCACGCCGATCACCAGCACCATTGCCAGGTACATAATGGCGCGGATCATCTGGATATCGCGATACATATAGCCGTAGGTGCCGATCCAGCTCTTGATATATACGTAGCTGTTGGTCACCTCGCCGGCGTCGCGCACCAGCTTGTTAGCATGGAAAACGTCCGTGACCTTGATGGCGATACCGGTCACGCTGCCGCCCATCTCCAGGTACTGCTGCGCATCCTGCATCGGGATCATGGCAAAACTATGATCGAGCTGGCCGCTCAGCTGCAAAATACCGGTCACGTGCAGCCTGACGCGTTTCGGCTGCAGCAGCTGATGGTCGGCGTCGGCGTTAGGGATCATGATCGACACCCAGTCTCCCTGCTTCACGTGCAGCGCATCAGCGACGCCTTTACCCAGAATCACCTGCTGTTCACCGGCCTTGAAGCCGGCCCACGCGTTATTCTGCACAAAGGTGGGCAGCGCGCTGAGCCGGGTTTCCTGCTGCGGGTCGACCCCTTTCACCTGGATGGCGCGCATATTGCTGCCGCTTTCCACCAGGCCGGTGAAGTTAATATAGGGCGCCGCGGCGACTATCCCCTTCACTTTCTGCACCTTAGCCAGCGCCTCCTGCCAGTTATTCCACGGCTGGTTCACGGGTTCGATTTCACCGTGCGGCACCACCGCCAACACGCGGTTATTCAGCTCGCGCTCAAAGCCGTTCATCGCGCTGAGGCCGACGATCAGCACTGCCACCCCCAGCGCAATACCGATGGTGGAGATCACCGAGATCAGCGACACCATGCCGCCGCGCCGCCGGCCGCGGCTGAAACGCAATGCAATCAGTAACGATAACGGAGAGGCCATTACTCGGCCCCCATCAGGGTCAGGTCGGCGGTCAGGCGGCCATCGCGCATCTCCAGCTGGCGGCTCATCCGCTTCGCCAGCTGCAGGTCGTGGGTCACCACCAGAAACGCGGTGCGCTGCGCGAGGTTCAGTTCGCCCAGCAGCTGGAAGATGCTGTCGGCGTTGCGAGCGTCGAGGTTACCGGTCGGCTCATCCGCCAATACCAGTCGCGGTTTGTTCACCAGCGCGCGGGCAATCGCCACCCGCTGGCGTTCGCCACCGGAGAGTTCCGACGGACGGTGATGGCTACGGTGTTCAAGCCCGACCGCCTGCAGCATCGCTTTCGCCTGGCGTTCAATGTCCGCCGGCTTCTTTTTGCCAATCAGCAGCGGCATCGCCACGTTCTCCAGTGCGCTAAAGTCCGGCAGCAGATGGTGGAACTGATAGATAAAGCCCAGCTCGCGGTTACGCAGGTCGGCGCGCGCGGCGGTGGAGAGCTTGCTCATCGGCTGGCCGGAGAAAATCACGTCGCCAGAGGTGGGGGTATCGAGGCCGCCCAGCAGATGCAGCAGGGTACTTTTGCCGGAGCCGGAGGTACCGACGATGGCCATCATCTCGCCTTCATCAATGCTGAAGCTGACATTGTGCAGGACATCGGTTTGCACATTGCCTTCCTGATAGCGTTTGCACAGGTTGTCGCATTGCAGCAGGATCTTATTCATAACGTAAAGCCTCAGCGGGTTGAGTGGCGGCAGCGCGCCAGGAAGGGTACAACGTAGACAACAATGCCAGCGCCATCGCCACCAGGGCGATAACGACGACCTGCAGCGGCTCAATCGCCACCGGCAGCGCCGCGCCGTCAAGGAAGGCGCCGATGATCGGCATTAAATTATTCAACTGGCTGGCCAGCAGCGCACCAAGCACCGCTCCCAGCAGCGCGCCGACGATCCCTGCGCTGGCGCCCTGCACCATGAAGACGGCCATAATCTGCCGCGGCGTCAGCCCCTGGGTCTGCAGGATCGCCACTTCGCCCTGCTTTTCCATCACCATCATCCCCAGCGAGGTAATAATGTTGAAGGCCGCGACGGCGACGATCAGGCTGAGCAGCAGGCCCATCATATTTTTCTCCATGCGCACCGCCTGGAACAGTTCACCCTTGCGCTCGCGCCAGTCCTGCCACTGGGTGCCCGGCGGCAGCGTCTGCTGGCTGAGGGTATCCACTTGCAGCGGTTTATCCAGCCACAGGCGCCAGCCGGTGATATTCCCCAGCGGATAGCGCATCAAACGGGAAGCGTCGTCGATGTTGGTCAGCATCTGATAACCATCGACTTCGCTGTTGGCAGCGAAGGTGCCGATGACCGTAAACAGGCGCTGGCTCGGCACGCGGCCCATCGGCGTAAACTGGCTGGCGGAAGGAACCATCAGACGAATTTTATCGCCGCGATTAACCCCCAGCTGACCCGCCAGCTGCTCGCCGAGAATAACGTTATATTTACCCGCCTGCAGATCGCTCTGTTTGACGTTCACCAGATACGGGGTCAGGGGATCGTTCTGCGCCGGGTCGATGCCCAGCATGACCCCGACCGCCACGCTGCGCGCGCTCTGCAGCACCACGTCGCCGGTGGTGATCGGCGCCACCCGGGTTACGCCCTGGAGTTTCGCCTCGCGCTCCGGCAGCTGTTGGGGATTCACCGAACCTTGTTTGGCGCTAAGTATGGCCTGGGGCATCAGCCCCAGGATGTTGTTTTGCAGCTCGCGTTCAAAGCCGTTCATCACCGACAGGACCGTCACCAGCGCCATGACGCCGAGGGTAATACCGATGGTGGAAAGCCAGGAGACGAAGCGACCGAAGCGGTCGGCTGCTCGCCCACGCATATAGCGCAGGCCGATAAAGAGTGCGGCAGGTTGATACATGTCATCCATCTGGTTGCTGATAGCCGATTCCCGAGTATATAAGCGATTAGGGGCAGCGTAAATGACTGATACCTGACGACTTTATTAGCAAAAACCCTAAAACCCAAGCAAATACAAACGGATAGATAAGTACTTACTTATTTATCTTTACGCTTATCGACAGCGCTGACCTTTCTTCACCCAACACGCGATGGCAATTCGGGTTGGCGAATCCAGACCAATCGCGGATAATCTCACTATTGAATATCAGCGAGTTGCCCTCCATATCGGCAGAGCGAATCCCTAAGAGACCATGAAACCGTCTATGCCTGAACAATATCGATACTCATTGCCGGTGAAAGCCGGTGACCAGCGCCAGCTTGGCGAGTTGACCGGCGCAGCCTGCGCCACCCTGGTGGCGGAGATGGCCGAACGCCACAAGGGCCCGGTGGTGCTGGTGGCGCCTGACATGCAAAACGCGCTGCGTCTGAACGACGAGATCAGGCAGTTCACCGACAGCATGGTGATGGGGCTGGCGGACTGGGAGACGCTCCCTTATGACAGCTTCTCACCGCATCAGGACATCATCTCCTCCCGTCTTGCCACCCTTTACCAGTTACCCACCATGCAGCGCGGCGTGCTGATCGTCCCGGTCAGCACGCTGATGCAGCGCGTCTGTCCGCACAGCTTCCTTCACGGCCACGCGCTGGTGATGAAAAAGGGTCAGCGCCTGTCGCGCGATGCGCTGCGCGATCAGCTTGAGGGGGCCGGCTACCGCCATGTCGATCAGGTGATGGAGCATGGCGAATATGCTACCCGCGGCGCGCTGCTCGATCTGTTCCCGATGGGCAGCGACCAGCCCTACCGCCTCGATTTCTTTGACGATGAAATCGACAGCCTGCGCCTGTTCGACGTCGACAGCCAGCGCACGCTGGAGGAAGTGGCGGCCATTAACCTGCTCCCGGCGCACGAATTCCCCACCGATCAGACCGCCATCGAGCTGTTCCGCAGCCAGTGGCGCGACCGCTTTGAAGTGAAACGCGATGCCGAGCATATCTATCAGCAGGTCAGTAAAGGGACGCTGCCTGCCGGTATCGAATACTGGCAGCCGCTGTTCTTCAGCGAGCCGCTGCCGCCGTTATTCAGCTATTTCCCGTCCAGCACGCTGATCGTCAACACCGGCGATCTCGAGGCCAGCGCGGAGCGTTTCCAGAATGAAGCCCGCGCCCGTTTTGAAAACCGCGGCGTCGATCCGATGCGCCCGCTCCTGCCGCCGGAACTGCTGTGGCTGCGCAGCGATGAGCTGTTTAGCGAACTGAAAAAGTGGCCGCGCGTACAGCTGAAAACCGAGCGCCTGGCGGACAAAGCGGCAAATACCAATCTGGGCTACCAGACGCTGCCGGACATCGCCGTCCAGGCACAAAACAAAGCGCCGCTGGATAATCTGCGCCGCTTCCTCGAAGCGTTTACCGGCCCGGTTATCTTCTCGGTGGAAAGCGAGGGTCGCCGTGAAGCGCTGAGCGAAATGCTGGCGCGGATTAAAGTTGCGCCAAAACACCTGCTGCGCCTGGAGGAAGCCACCGGCAACGGGCGCTATCTGATGATTGGCGCCGCCGAGCACGGGTTTATCGACAGCCAGCGCGGCCTGGCGCTGATTTGCGAGAGCGACCTGCTCGGCGAGCGCGTCGCGCGCCGTCGTCAGGATTCCCGTCGCACCATTAACCCTGACACACTCATTCGCAACCTTGCCGAACTGCATATCGGCCAGCCGGTCGTTCACCTGGAACACGGCGTGGGACGCTATGCGGGGATGACCACCCTGGAGGCGGGCGGCATCACCGGCGAATACCTGATGCTGACCTACGCTAACGATGCCAAATTATACGTTCCGGTCTCCTCCCTGCATCTTATTAGCCGCTACGCCGGCGGAGCGGAAGAGAACGCGCCCCTGCATAAGCTGGGCGGCGATGCCTGGACCCGGGCGCGGCAAAAAGCGGCCGAGAAGGTACGCGACGTCGCGGCCGAATTGCTGGATATCTACGCCCAGCGCGCAGCGAAAGCCGGTTTTGCCTTTAAACACGACCGCGAACAGTATCAGCTGTTCTGCGACGGTTTCCCGTTTGAAACCACGCCGGATCAGGCGCAGGCGATCAACGCCGTCCTCAGCGATATGTGCCAGCCGCTGGCCATGGACCGCCTGGTGTGTGGCGATGTGGGCTTCGGCAAGACCGAAGTGGCCATGCGCGCCGCCTTCCTCGCTGTGGAGAACCACAAACAGGTGGCGGTACTGGTGCCGACCACCCTGCTGGCTCAGCAGCACTATGACAACTTCCGCGATCGTTTCGCCAACTGGCCGGTACGCATCGAAATGCTCTCCCGTTTCCGCAGCGCTAAGGAGCAGGCGCAGATCCTCGAGCAGGCCGCGGAAGGCAAAATCGATATCTTGATCGGCACCCACAAGCTGCTGCAGAGCGAGGTGAAGCTCCGCGATCTGGGGCTGCTGATCGTCGACGAAGAGCACCGGTTTGGCGTGCGGCATAAAGAGCGTATCAAAGCGATGCGCGCCGATGTCGATATCCTGACCCTCACCGCCACGCCGATCCCGCGAACGCTGAACATGGCGATGAGCGGGATGCGGGATCTGTCGATCATCGCCACGCCGCCGGCGCGCCGCCTGGCGGTAAAGACCTTCGTTCGCGAATACGATGCGCTGGTGGTGCGCGAGGCGATCCTGCGTGAAACGCTGCGCGGCGGCCAGGTTTACTACCTGTTTAATGACGTCGAGAACATCCAGAAAGCCGCCGACAAACTGGCGGAGCTGGTGCCTGAAGCGCGGATCGCCATCGGCCACGGTCAGATGCGGGAGCGTGAGCTGGAGCGGGTGATGAATGACTTCCATCACCAGCGCTTCAATGTGCTGGTGTGCACCACCATCATCGAAACCGGGATCGACATTCCCACCGCCAACACCATCATCATCGAACGCGCCGACCATTTTGGCCTCGCCCAGCTGCACCAGCTGCGCGGCCGCGTTGGCCGCTCCCATCACCAGGCCTATGCCTGGCTGCTGACGCCACATCCAAAGGCGATGACCACCGATGCGCAAAAGCGCCTTGAAGCCATTGCCTCGCTGGAAGATCTCGGTGCCGGCTTTGCGCTAGCTACCCACGATCTGGAGATCCGCGGCGCCGGGGAACTGCTGGGCGAAGATCAGAGCGGTCAGATGGAGACCATCGGCTTCTCCCTGTATATGGAGCTGCTGGAGAATGCGGTGGATGCGCTGAAAGCCGGGCGCGAGCCGTCGCTGGAGGATCTCACCAGCCAGCAGACGGAAGTCGAACTGCGCATGCCTTCCCTGCTGCCTGACGATTTCATCCCCGACGTCAATACCCGCCTGTCGTTCTATAAGCGCATTGCCAGCGCCAAAAACGAACAGGATCTGGAGGAGATCAAAGTCGAGCTGATCGATCGTTTTGGCCGCCTGCCCGACGCCGCCCGCAACCTGCTGGATATCGCCCGTCTGCGTCAGCAGGCGCAGAAGCTGGGGATCCGTAAACTGGAAAGTAACGAAAAAGGCGGCGTGATCGAATTTAACGAGAAAAACAACGTCAATCCGGTGTGGTTAATTGGCCTGCTGCAGAAGCAGCCGCAGCACTTCCGCCTGGACGGGCCGACGCGCCTGAAGTTCATGCAGGATCTCGAGGAGCGTAAGACGCGGATGGACTGGGTTCGCCAGTTCATGCGCCAGCTGGAAGAGAACGCCGTCGCCTGATCGCGGGGGGATATGGCCGTTACGCCGTATCCCCCTTTCCACATATCTGGCAATCTTTACAAACATTTTGCAATCCGCCTGGATTTCCCCACACAGACTCACGCCATAATCTCATCTCCTTTTTCATATAAAAATAACCACTTATATATTTTGGAGTTATGGTAATGAGAATCCGTTTCCCCTTGATGCTGGCGCTGGTCGCGCTGGTTGCTGCGCTGGCGCTGCCCGCGCGCGCTAACACCTGGCCCCTACCCCCGCCGGGCAGCCGACTGGTGGGGCAGAATCAGTTCCATGTGGTGCAGGATAACGGCGGTTCGCTGGAGGCGATTGCCAAAAAGTACAATGTCGGCTTCCTGGCCCTGCTGCAGGCCAATCCCGGGGTGGACCCCTACGTTCCGCGCGCCGGCAGCGTGCTGACCATCCCCCTGCAGACGCTGCTGCCCGATGCGCCGCGCGAAGGGCTGGTGATTAACCTTGCCGAACTGCGCCTCTACTATTACCCGCCGGGCAAGAATGAAGTGACCGTCTACCCGATCGGCATCGGCCAGCTGGGCGGAACCACCATCACGCCGACAATGGTTACGACCGTGTCCGACAAGCGGGCCAATCCGACCTGGACGCCAACCGCCAACATTCGCGCGCGCTACAAAGCGATGGGGATTGAGCTGCCGGCGGTGGTGCCTGCCGGTCCTGACAACCCGATGGGACATCACGCCATCCGCCTCGCCGCCTATGGCGGAGTCTATCTCCTGCACGGCACCAATGCCGATTTCGGCATTGGTATGCGCGTCAGCTCCGGCTGTATTCGTCTGCGCGACAACGATATCAAGGCGCTGTACAACGCCATCTCGCCGGGCACGAAGGTGAATATTATCAACACGCCGATCAAGGCGTCGGTAGAGCCGGACGGTCGCCGTCTAGTTGAGGTCCATCAGCCGCTGTCTGAGCATATCGATGATGACCCGCAGACCCTGCCTATTACGCTTAACGCGGCCATGAAGGCGTTCAAACAGGCGCCGCAGACCGACGGAACAGTGATGGAGCGCGCGATGAATTACCGCTCGGGCATGCCCATTGACGTCACCCGTCATGCGGACCCCGGCCCGCAGTCGCTGTAACCTCACGCTGCAGAAAACAAAAAACCCGCCTGAAGGCGGGTTTTTTGTTGGCAAGGGTCAAACAGGGGTACAACAGGGTATTACTCATCGCTGACCGGTGAAGGGGGCCGGGCAGCGACGCATCGGGTTTACTTGTAGATAACCGCGGTACCGTGAAGGGTATTCGGACCGGTTACCGAAGTAATACGGTATGAGGTGGCGCCCATCTCATCCGCTTTCTGCGCCAGCTGGTCTTCCAGCGAACCCAGGTTAGTCCCTGCGGAAGCTGAGATAGTACCCACTTTATGCTGGCCGGCTGGGGTGGACTGCACCTCAACAGCGGCAAAGCTGGCGAAAGAGAGGGAGCTAAGAACGGCGGCAATAGCCAGAGTATTAACGGTTTTCATGATTATTATACCTATGCAGATGAATTTTATAGTAGGGTCGTAAGCATTAACTTAACGATCGATAGGTAAATATTAATGTGATCTAAGTCACACGTCAACGCATTTTTATAACGATCGTTTAACTATTTATAAAATGCTTAATTTTCATACGCATATGAATTATTTATTTTTGAACCAACAGCGCTGGCCCCGGCGATCGTTTATTTTTATAATGACGATTCACCAAACCAACATAGGTACAACGGCATCATGACAACTGACGTTCAGAGTTGCGCCAAAAAAAGCCGTGGCCGACCGAAGGTGTTCGACAGGGATGCGGCGCTGGACAAAGCCATGACACTCTTCTGGCAGCACGGCTATGAGGCGACCTCGCTCGCCGATCTGGTCGAGGCGACAGGAGCAAAAGCCCCCACCCTGTATGCGGAATTTGTGAATAAAGAAGGACTGTTCCGCGCAGTATTGGACCGTTACATTTCGCGCTTTGCCGCGAAGCACGAAGCCGTGCTGTTTGCTGAGGGAAAATCCGTCGATCGGGCGTTGCGCGACTACTTCACCGCGGTCGCCACCTGTTTTACCAGCAAAGAGACACCGGCCGGCTGCTTTATCATCAATACCTCCGCCGCGCTGGCCGCCTCCTCGACGGATATCGCCAATACCATCAAATCCCGCCATGCGATGCAGGAGCAGGCGCTAACCCAGTTTCTGCAGCAGCGGCAAGCGCAGGGCGAACTGCCCGCGGGCCGCGACGTGGGGCAGCTGGCGCAGTTTCTCAACTGTGTCCTGCAGGGGATGTCCATCAGCGCACGGGAAGGCGCCGATTTTGACAAACTGATGCAAATCACTGACACCACCCTCCGTCTCTGGCCGCTGGTCCTCGAGTCCTGATGCGCCCCGCTTCCGGCGGTGTTCAACCGCCGGAACCGCCCGCCGTTTCGCTTTATCCCCACAAAATAGATTGATTTTTATTACCTTTTCTCGCGCAAGATAAACGCAAATGATATTGATTGCGATATTCATTATGTGCAAAATCCTTTTTTGAGTTTTTCCAGATGTTTCGCATTGTAACGAATACCGGCCCGACGCCGGCCCATAACAACGACAAAACAACTTGCTCATAAAAGGAATGGATATGAAAAAGCGCCTCTGGGTGCTCCACCCTCTGCTGCTGGCCAGCGCGCTGCCTGCGCTGGCGGCTCAGTCTGAAGAAGACAGCATCATCGTTAGCGCGAACCGCACCCATCGCACCGTAGCCGAAATGGCCCAAACCACCTGGGTCATTGAGGGCCAGGAAATTGAGCAGCAGGTCCAGGGCGGAAAAGAGTTCAAAGACGTGCTGGCGCAGCTGATCCCGGGCATCGACGTCAGCAGCCAGGGGCGCACCAACTATGGGATGAACATGCGCGGGCGCGCCATCGTCGTGCTGATTGACGGCGTCCGGCTCAACTCTTCCCGCACCGACAGCCGCCAGCTCGACGCCATCGACCCGTTCAACATCGAACATATCGAAGTGATCTCCGGGGCAACCTCGCTGTACGGCGGCGGCAGTACCGGCGGACTTATCAACATCGTCACCAAAAAAGGGCAGCAGGATCGCCAGGTCGATCTTGAGGTGGGCAGCAAGAGCGGGTTTGCAAACAGCAACGATCATGATGAGCGCGTCGCGGCGGCGGTCAGCGGCGGGACAGACCACGCGTCCGGGCGTTTATCGGTAGCCTATCAGCGTTTCGGCGGTTGGTACGACGGCAATAACGATGCGCTGATCCTCGATAACACCCAAACGGGGCTCCAGCACTCTGATCGTCTGGACGTCATGGGGACGGGGACGATCGAGATCGACGACAACCGCCAGCTGCAGCTGGTCACCCAGTACTATAAAAGCCAGGGCGATGATGACTATGGCCTGTGGCTCGGGAAAAATATGTCCGCGGTCACCAGCGGCGGCAAAGCGTACACCACCGATGGGCTCAATTCCGATCGTATCCCCGGCACCGAGCGCCATCTGATCAGCCTCCAGTACTCCGATGCCGATTTCTTCGGCCAGAATCTGGTGAGCCAGGTGTACTATCGCGATGAGTCCCTCACCTTCTATCCATTCCCGACGCTCAGCAAAGGTCAGGTCAGCAGCTTCTCCTCGTCGCAGCAGGATACCGATCAGTACGGGGCAAAGCTGACCCTCAACAGCCAGCCGCTGGCGGGATGGGATCTCACCTGGGGTCTCGACGCCGATCATGAGACCTTCAATGCCAACCAGATGTTCTTCGATCTGCAACAATCGCTGGCGTCCGGCGGGCTGCACAACGAATCGATCTACACCACCGGCCGCTATCCGGGATACAGTATCTCCAACGTCGCACCGTTCCTGCAGTCGAGCTATGATCTGAACGATATCTTTACCCTCAGCGGCGGTGTTCGCTACCAGTGGACCGAAAACCGGGTTGACGACTTTGTCGGCTACGCCCAGCAACAGGATATAGCCAACGGCAAAGCGCGCTCCGCCGACGCCATCAAAGGCGGAAAAACCGATTATGACAACTTCCTGTTTAACGCCGGGATCGTGGCCCATCTGACCGAGCGTCAGCAGACCTGGTTTAACTTCTCGCAGGGCGTTGAGCTGCCGGATCCGGGTAAATACTATGGCATCGGGAAATACGGCGCGGCGGTCAATGGTCATCTGCCGCTGCTCTCCAGCGTCAACGTCGATGACTCGCCGCTGCAGGGGATCAAAGTTAACTCGTATGAGCTGGGCTGGCGCTATACCGGCGATAACCTGCGCACCCAGCTGGCGGCGTATTACTCGACTTCGGATAAGACCATCGTCGTCAACCGTACCGATATGACCATCGATGTTCAGTCCGACAAACGGCGTATTTACGGCGTTGAGGGTGCGGTCGATTACTTTATTCCGGACAGCGACTGGAGCGTCGGCGGCAACTTCAACGTGCTGAAATCACAGGTGCAGACCGATGGCCGCTGGCAGAAGTGGGACGTCACCCTCGCCTCGCCGTCCAAAGCCACCGCCTGGGTGGGCTGGGCGCCGGATCCGTGGAGCCTGCGCGTGCAGAGCCAGCAGGTGTTTGACCTCAGCGACGCCGCCGGCAACAAGCTGGAAGGCTATAACACCGTCGATTTTATCGGCAGTTACGCGCTGCCGGTGGGGAAACTGACCTTCAGTATCGAAAACCTGCTTAACGAAGACTATATCACCATCTGGGGCCAGCGCGCGCCGCTGCTCTACAGCCCAACCTACGGCAGCTCGTCGCTGTATGAATACAAGGGCCGCGGCCGCACCTTCGGTCTGAATTACGCGTTAACCTTCTGATAAAAAAAGCCCCTCAGCCTGAGCGATTGAGGGGCTAATCAATACACAAATCTGTTTTTAGATTTTGTTGTTCAGGACCAGCTGGCCGTTGTTGTCCAGCGGGATCTGGCTGCCAGGATCGTGATCCATCCGGATTTTCCCCTGCTGATCGCCTATCTTATAGGTCACATCGTAACCCAGCATTTTGTCGGATTTGTCATACACCGTTTTGCAGCGCTGCTGCGTGGTGGTGTAGGTGTCGTTGTCCTGCATCGCGCCCTGGATCTGGTTACCGGCATAGCCGCCGCCCAGCGCGCCCACCACCGTCGCCACGCTGCGTCCGTGACCGCCGCCGAACTGGTGGCCAATCACCCCGCCCGCCACCGCGCCCAGCACGGAACCGGCGATGCGGTTTTCATCCTGTACCGGACGACGATGGGTCACGGTGACATTGCGGCATTCCTGGCGCGGGGTTTTCACGGTTTCTTTAATCGGTGTACTGGAGACCACTTGCGCATACTGCGGGCCGCGATCTAACACGTTGAGACCAGCGACAGCTGCAACGCCCAGCGCGGCAGCCACGCCTATCCCTATACCCGCCAACATAGATTTATTCACGGGAGATCCTCCTTTGTTGCTGTTGATACAATTTTGCAACCGGACCCGGGAAGGCGCAAATCAGATAGCGGATGAAAAGTGCGAGAATTCGCTGCAAATCAAAGGGATTCAGAGGATTCCGAGCGGGATCGCCGCCGGTTCAGCAGAAGAGCCCGGAGGCGCCGCCAGGGCGCGCTCCGGGTCGCAACAGCGATTAATGCAGCTTGAGGCGCGGACGAATGATGCGGTTGATGCGCCCGACCAGCATCATCAGGCCGGTTTTGAAATAGCCGTGCAGGGCGATCTGGTGCATACGGTACAGGGAGATGTACACAAAGCGCGCAATGCGCCCTTCCACCATCATCGAGCCGCGCATCAGGTTGCCCATCAGGCTGCCGACGGTGGAGTAGTTGGATAGCGACACCAGTGAGCCATGGTCTTTATAGGTATACGCCTTCAGCGGTTTACCTTTCATCTGCGCGAGGATGTTATTCAGCGCGCAGGTAGCCATCTGGTGCGCCGCCTGGGCACGCGGTGGCACAAAGCCGCCCTCCGGACGGGCGCAGGAGGCGCAGTCGCCAATGGCGAAAATATCCGCGTCGCGGGTGGTCTGCAACGTCGGCTCAACCACCAGCTGATTGATACGGTTGGTTTCCAGGCCGCCGATCTCTTTCATGAAATCTGGCGCTTTGATCCCGGCCGCCCAGACCATTAGATCCGCTTCAATATATTCGCCATCTTTGGTGTGCAGGCCGCCCGCATCGGCGCTGGTGACCATGGTCTGCGTCAGCACCCGTACACCCAGCTTGGTCAGCTCATTATGCGCCGCCCCGGAAATGCGCGGCGGCAGCGCCGGCAGAATGCGTTCGCCCGCTTCGACCAGCGTGACGTTCAGCGCTTCGTTGGTCAGCCCTTTGTAGCCGTAGCTGTGCAGCTGTTTCACGGCATTATGCAACTCAGCGGAGAGTTCCACGCCGGTGGCGCCGCCGCCGACGATGGCAATGTTTACTTTACCGTTAGCGCCGAGGTTCGCGGAGTATTTAAGGAACAGGTTGAGCATTTCCTGATGGAAACGACGCGCCTGGTGCGGGTTGTCGAGGAAAATACAATTCTCTTTAACGCCAGGGGTGTTGAAGTCATTCGAGGTACTGCCCAGCGCCATCACCAGCGTGTCGTACGGCAGTTTACGCTCAGCCACCAGCAGCTCGCCTTTTTCATTGCGCAGCTCGCCGAGGGTGATGGTCTTCCCTTCGCGATTGATATCGACCACCGACCCCAGCTGGAACTGGAAGCCGTGGTTGCGGGCATGGGCCAGATAGCTCAGCGCATCGACACCTTCATCCAGAGAACCGGTGGCCACTTCGTGCAGCAGCGGCTTCCACAGATGGCTGTGGTTACGGTCCACCAGGGTGATTTTCGCTTTCTTATGGCGCCCTAACTTTTTCCCCAGCTGAGTTGCCAGTTCCAGTCCGCCTGCGCCGCCACCCACAATTACGATTTTTTTCAATGGCGTAGTCATGTGTACCCCTAAAATTATTAACCAATTGTTAAATAAAAGTTATTAAAATAGCCTTTATTTAACAACAAGTTACGTCAATGAAACCATTCAGCACTGTCGAGAATACCATGAACGGTGCATTGGTCATACCAAAATTGATGTGCATCAAGTTTTGTCGCGTATTTTTTCAGCGAAACCAATAAGTGTAGACATGAAAAAACCCGCGCGGTGAACCCGGCGCGGGTTTGGAGACAGGGGAAAAGGCTTAACCGAGGGTTTTAAACGCTTTCAGCCGCTGCAGGTGCGGCGAAATGTTTTTAAACTTATGGGTCTGCTCTTCATCCCAGATAATTTCATAATAGTGGTGCAGAAGGTCGGCGGAACGCTGGCTGTCCAACGCTTCGTCCTGTCGGGAAAGCACCACCAGGCAGCGATCGCGGTTCTTTTCGCGGAAGTTGGTCACGCATTTGGTGGCGATGTCAGCATACTCTTCCGGTCGGTCGATTTTGCCTTCCATATTCTCATGCGGAAACAGGTTCGGATTGAACACCGCCTGACGGATATCGCACAGGAAACCAATCCGCTCCGCCCAGTAACCGCCGAGTCCAACGCCGCAGATCAGCGGCCGGTCATCGGCGGTAAGCTGCAGCATTTTATCAACCTCTTTCAGCAGATGCTGCATGTCGTGCTTGGGATGGCGCGTGCTGTAGCTTATCAACCGCACGTCAGGGTCAATAAACTGCAACTGCATCACCTTCTCGTGGTTACCGGGGCTGTTCGAGTCAAAACCGTGTAAATAGATAATCATCGCATCCTCACCAGACAACAACGCCCCGCAGAGCGTTACGCGGACTTCGCCTCTTGCCAGCGCGCATGAAGCTGCTCCAGCTGGGCACTCACCGTTTTCCAACGGGCTGAATCCCTTAACTCCTGACGGGAAAAGGAACCTTTATGATACAATTTCGTAACACGCTCTGCTTTGATCGGCGACAGGTTATCCAGCACACTGACCGCGCCCTTACGATTATTGCAGACGAGTATCATATCGCAACCGGCGTCGAGCGATGCCTGGCCGCGTTCGGCATAGCTGCCCATGATCGCCGCCCCTTCCATCGACAGATCGTCGGAGAAAATCACCCCATCGAAGCCCAGCTCGCCGCGCAGCACCGTTTTCAGCCAATAGGCCGAACCGCTCGCCGGACGCGGGTCGAGCTCCGGGTAAATCACATGCGCCGGCATAATGGCATCCAGACGCTGCTCGGCGATAAGGCTTTTGAATACCGCCATATCGTGGTCGCGGATAACCGATGCCGGACGCGGATCGAAGGGGGTTTCTTTGTGCGAATCGGCAGTCACCGCCCCGTGTCCCGGGAAGTGTTTGCCGGTGGTTTTCATGCCCGCGGCGTGCATGCCGTCAATGACGTGACGCGCCATCGTCAGCGCTTTCTGCGGATCTTCATGATAAGAACGTTCGCCGATTGCGGCGCTGATGTGACCGACGTCCAGCACCGGCGCAAAGCTGATATCGATGTCCATGGCGATCATTTCGCTGGCCATCAGCCAGCCGGCCTCGGCGGCCAGTTTGCCCCCCTCTTCCATCCCCAGCAGCGCAGCGAAAGACTGGGCCGCCGGTAAACGGGTAAAGCCTTCGCGGAAACGCTGAACGCGTCCCCCTTCCTGATCGACCGCCACCACCAGATGGTTACGGGAGGCTTCGCGGATCTGGCGCACCAGCTCCCGCAGCTGCGCCGGATCGTGATAATTTCGGGTGAAGAGGATCAACCCTCCCACCAATGGATGCGCCAGAATCTCTCGCTCTTCCGCATCCAGTTCATACCCTTCTACATCCAACATCACTGGGCCCACACTGACCTCTCTTATCCTTTGCGTTCGTTGTCTAACTGACACCATGTTTCATCTGCCAGCATGATAAATTGCCGATCCCCGCTCTGCCGCCAGCGCATTTCATACCAGCCCGCCATGAGCAGCAGTACCCACGGACGCCAGCGCGCCACCTGCCGCCATAGCTGCTGCGCGTCGATAGCCGCCCGTCGGGCATATGCCGCCACCAGCTGGCGGCGCTCGTCCGGGGCGATCCACACGGCGGCCAGCTCCAGCGCGATATCGCCATCGCCGGCATATTCCCAGTCAATCAGCTTCAGACCGGCGTCGCTGTGGATAATATTGCCGGCATGGACATCCATATGCAGCGGCGCCAGCCGCAGAGGACGAGGCTCTCCCCGGCGGCACAGCCGCTGATGCCAACGTAGCCAGCGCGGCGTGCGCCGGGCCGGATCGCTCCTCTGCCAGTACTGCGCCAGCAGCGGCCCGAGACTAACACGCCAGCCGAACCGCGGTTGCTGATGCAAATCATACAATAAGCCAGACAGTTGCGGGCAGTCAGGTAACTCGCTTTTCACCTCACCCGCGCAATACTCCACCACCATCCAGCAGGGCGAGTAAAACAGAGGATTGGGCGCCAGCCTGGCAGGCAGCCGGCGCAGCGCACGATACTGACGGCGAAAATAACAGGCAGCGGCAGACGGGTCGTGCGGCTGACGCAGCACTCGTCGCTGGTCGCCATCGCTGATAATCACACTGCCGCCGCTGAGGCCGGTCTGGCTCAGCGAGGCGACAGGATGATAGTGGGGAAAGAAGCGCGACAAGAGCTCGTCGCGCGTTAGCTTATTGTTGCTGAACCGCACCTTTACCTGACCAGATAATCTCGCCGGTTTGCACCAGCATCAACTGCATCTTTAGCTCGGGCGCGTTGACGTTGCCAGTGGCATTGGAATAAAGCACATACTGCGCGCCCACGTTGCGGGCGATGCCCATGGCTTTGCTGCGGCTGCCGAGGCTGTCCTGCGGCGACAGGCCCAGCTGCTGCTTGGCGACCGCCAGCTGCTGCGGTGAAACAAGGGTAAATTTGCCGTTGCCCGCCAGCGCGTTACGTAACGCGGTGGTGGCTTCTCCGGCATTCAGCGAACCGTTGGTGCGGTTGTTCACGCTGTCAACCAGCAGAATACTGCCGGCATTGACCCCGCCCGCCTGCAGCATCTGTCCCACCATCGGCTGCACCGCGCCGTTCCAGTCATAATGACGCACGCGCGGCGCCGGCTGACCCGACTGCTGATCCTGATGCTCAATCGGTCCTGGCTGCGACGGGACGGAGGGCACCGCCGGTACCGTCGGCACCGTGGGCTGCGGCTGCGCAGGCTGCTGCGGCTGCGGTTTGGCCTCTTCTACCGGCGCGGGCTGCTCACGCAGCCCCGCACAGCCTGCGAGGAATATCGCCAGTGCTGTGATTAACGCATAGCGACACATTTTCATCATTATAATTACCCCTTACAGATAAAGATAAAGGCGGGCCTTATGCGCCCCCAGGATATTGGCGCTGCCATACAACGTCACCGAGGAGCGAGCCGGGACCACGATGGTGCGCGGCGCCTCCAGGGGGTGCATCTCCAGCCCTCGGGCGTCATACCAGAAAAAACGATAATGCACGGTGACCGGCTGTTGGCGCTCGTTATACAGCGTAGAGGAGGCGGTAGCCTGTATCTCCGTCGCCACGACGACAGGCTCGCTGGCGCTGATCCCGGCGGCCAGCACGCTCGACTCCATCACCAGCGCCTGCTGGTCAGAAACCGGGATCTCCGGGTGTGAACTACATCCGGCCAGCAGCCCCGCCGCCAGACACGCGCCCAAAAGGGTCCTTAGCATGGCGTTAGCCTTTGTGCGCCAGCATCGGACCCAGCGGACGACCGCCCAGCAGATGCATATGGATATGGTAAACTTCCTGGCCGCCGTGGCGGTTGCAGTTGACGATCAACCGGTAGCCATCGTCGGCGAGGCCTTCATCGCGGGCAATCTTCGCCGCGACGGTCATCATCCGGCCCAGGGCCAGTTCATGTTCGGTGGTGACGTCATTTACGGTAGGAATCAGAACGTTCGGGACAATCAGAATGTGGGTGGGCGCCTGCGGGGAGATGTCGCGAAAAGCGGTCACAAGCTCATCCTGATAAACAATATCCGACGGGATCTCCCGGCGAATGATTTTGCTGAAAATCGTTTCTTCTGCCATGACTGATTCCTTATTAGTTTTATCCCGTACGCTGGCCTGCTTCTGCAGATAAACGCAGACGCACAGGTTCCGGTAAGAGTATGAGCGACATCCTCCCTCTCTTTCAACCTGAAAGCTCTTTTTCTTATTCAACTATAGACTTAGCTGCTGAGGGAATAAGCATTTGGCGGACAGTTAGCAGGGTTATCGCCTCTGGAAGGCCTATCTTGTCACGTAAAAAAGGCAGCCAGTTGGCTGCCTTAGTCTCCCCGATACTACGTCTTAACTGTTACGGATGTACTCATCCATTTCAGTTTTCAGGTTATCGGACTTGGTACCGAAGATGGCCTGTACGCCAGAACCTGCCACTACCACGCCAGCGGCGCCCAGTTTTTTCAGGCCAGCCTGGTCAACTTTCGCTACATCCGCCACGCTAACACGCAGACGAGTAATACATGCGTCGAGGTTGGTGATGTTCTCTTTACCGCCGAAAGCGGCGATCAGAGCCGGAGCCATCTCGCTGGTTGCGCCAGCTTTGCTCTCTTCGGTGGTATCTTCACGACCCGGTGTTTTCAGATCCAGGGCTTTAATCAGCACGCGGAAAATGACGTAGTACACGATCGCATAGCAGATACCGACGATCGGGAACAGCCACAGCTTGCTGCTGTTACCGGACAGCACGATAAAGTCGATCAGGCCGTGAGAGAACGAAGTACCGTCACGCATACCCAGCAGGATACAGATCGGGAACGCCAGACCCGCCAGGATGGCATGGATAACGTACAGGATCGGCGCCACGAACATGAACGAGAACTCGATCGGCTCGGTGATACCGGTCAGGAACGAGGTCAGCGCGGCGGAGATCATGATACCGCCCACTTTGGCGCGGTTTTCCGGTTTAGCAGAGTGCCAAATCGCGATAGCCGCTGCCGGCAGACCGTACATTTTGAACAGGAAGCCGCCAGACAGTTTGCCCGCGGTCGGGTCGCCTGCCATGTAGCGCGGGATATCGCCGTGGAATACCTGACCAGCCGCGTTGGTGTATTCGCCGATCTGCATCTGGAAAGGAACGTTCCAGATGTGGTGCAGACCAAACGGCACCAGGCAACGCTCGATGAAACCGTAGATACCAAACGCCACCACCGGGTTCTGATAAGCAGCCCACTGGGAGAAGGTCTGGATCGCGGAACCGATCGGCGGCCAAATGAAGGAGAGGATCACGCCGGTGAAGATAGCGGCCAGACCAGAGATAATCGGTACAAAGCGCTTGCCCGCAAAGAAGCCGAGATATTCTGGCAGCTTAATGCGATAGAAGCGGTTAAACATGTACGCGGCGATAGCACCGGAGATAATACCGCCAAGCACGCCGGTATCAGCCAGGTGTTTTGCCGCAATCTCGTCAGCAGGTAAATGCAGCACCAGCGGCGCAACCACCGCCATGGTTTTCACCATGATGCCGTAAGCTACCACTGCAGCCAGTGCGGATACACCGTCGTTATTGGTGAAGCCGAGGGCCACACCGATAGCGAAGATCAGCGGCATGTTGGCGAAAACTGAACCGCCTGCTTCTGCCATAACGTGGGAGACCACGGCTGGCAGCCAGCTGAAGTTTGCGGAACCGACGCCCAGCAGGATACCTGCGATAGGCAGTACGGATACCGGCAGCATCAGCGATTTACCGACCTTCTGCAGGTTAGCAAATGCATTCTTAAACATAATTGAGAGTGCTCCTGAGTATTTGGTACTTTTTTACGTTTTCACGCATTGGCCCGGGGGGAGAACCGCGCCGTGGACAGGACATCTAAGCGCCCTTTATTTATTACACAGAGTAAAATAATTAACGGGATGATTGTTTGACGGCTATCACGTTTCAATCAGCCTTCCGGTAAAAATTTACATCAGCTTACATAAGTTGTATCCAGATGTTGCCAAAAAACCTTCACCGCCACTTTTGTGGCGGTGAACTTTACTCGCTTTGGCTATTAATTACGAGCCTTAAAATAATAAGCAGATCAAGCAGGTTGCAAGCGGGCGGGGTCAATGTGGAACAGCGTGGCAAAATTGTCGGTGGTCTGCTGAGCCAGTTGCTCCAGCGACACACCCTTCAGTACCGCCATGTATTCAGCAACGTCACGCACCAGCGCCGGCTGGTTCTCTTTGCCGCGATGGGGTACCGGCGCCAGGTATGGCGAATCGGTCTCCACCAGCAGACGATCCAGCGGAACATAGCGCGCCGCATCGCGCAGCTGCTCGGCGTTACGGAAAGTGACGATACCGGAAAACGAGATATAGAACCCCATGTCGAGCAGCTTACCCGCCGTCTCCCTGTCCTCAGTGAAACAGTGTAGTACGCCTCCGCAATCCGTCACCTTTTCTTCGCGTAAAATGGCCAGGGTATCGGCGCGAGCGTCACGGGTATGCACGATCACGGGCTTGTTCAGCTCCCGGCCGATGCGGATATGGTCACGGAACGAAGTTTGCTGCTGGACTTTGGTTTCCGGGGTATAAAAATAGTCCAGTCCGGTCTCTCCCATCGCGACGACGCCCTCTTCCGCCGCCAGCGTGCGCAGCGTCTCCACCTCGTAGGGCTCATCCTGGTTTAACGGGTGCACGCCGCAGGAGAAGACGACGTTGTCACGCCTTCCTACCAGCTCGCGCATACTGCGGTAGCCAGGCAGCGTCGTGGCGACCGCCAGGCAAAATTTCACATCGCGTGCGGCCGCTTTTGCCAGTACGTCATCGACGTTTTTGTGCAGGGTTTGATAATCCAGACCATCAAGATGGCAGTGGGAGTCGACTAAAAACATAATGTCTCACTCAGAGGTGGGAGACGGGTAAAACCGTCCCGGGTTGCAGGTAATGTTCCCAGCGCAGCAGGCGCTCGGTGAGCAGCAGTTCGCGGTTGACGCCGACGACGTTCAGCAATTGCTCGCGGCAGGTACAGACGTCATGGGCAATCGCCTGCAGCCGGGCGGCGGGCAGACTGTGCGCCAGCTGCTCCAGCAGCGGCCAGACATCCGGGTTACTCACCAGGGCAATTCCCTGCTGTCGTTTTTGCGCATCGACCAGCAGCGATGCCAGCCAGTGCAGGCGAACCGCCGCCTGTTCATGATTGAGTATCGGCAGCAGCGCCAGCCAGTCACCGCTCGCCAGTGTGGTCGCCAGCGCCTGACACAGCTGCTGTCGCGCCGTCCACTGCGGCTCTTTAAGCAGTTCGAGCGCGGCGGCCGGCGCGCTGGCGCACAGACGTAACGCGGTCAGCAGCGCCTCCTGCGGCAGGTTCACCTCACGCTCCAGCCAGGCCAGGGCATAAGATTCCGTCGGCGGCGACAGGTGGTGCAGGCGGCAGCGACTGCGCAGGGTGGTCAGCAGACGCGCCGGCTCCTCGCAGGCGAGGAAGAACCAGGTATTTTCCGGCGGCTCCTCCAGCGTTTTCAGCAACGCGTTGGCGGCAGCATCGGTCAGCAAGGCGGCATCGCTAATCCATACCACCTTCGCCCCACCGAGGCGCGCGCGCTCATAGAGCTTGTCGTTGACATCGCGCACCGCGTCAATACCCAGCGCGCTCTTGCCTTTCTCAGGGCTCAGCGGATAGTAATCGGGGTGCGTACCGGCCTGCATCAGCTGGCAGCTGTGGCAGTGACCGCAGCTTTTATGCCCTTCAGGCTGGCGGCACATCAGGAAGCGGCACAGCGCATAAATCAACGCCTCGCCGCCCATCCCGCTCAGAGACTGTAACAGTAAGGCGTGGTGGCCACGTCCGGCCTGATAGCTACCGACCAGTTGTTCGAACGAGGGGCGCAGCCACGGATACCATTTCATGCCGGTTGCTCCGCCATCCACTGGGCGATCGTGGCGCGAATATCGCGCGCGACGGCATCCAGCGGCTGCGTCGCATCCACCGTGCGGATAGAAGGATCTGCCGCAGCCAGCTCAAGGTAGCGCGCGCGGGTACGATTGAAGAAGTTCATCGACTCCTGCTCAATGCGATCCAGTTCGCCGCGAGCGCGGGCGCGCTGCAGCCCCACTTCCGGCGTAACGTCGAGGTACAGCGTCAAATCGGGACGAAAATCGCCGAGAACGGCGTCGCGCAGCGTCGCCAGCATCGTGCGGTCAATGCCCCTGCCGCCGCCCTGATAGGCCTGGGTGGAGAGATCGTGACGATCGCCGATCACCCACTGGCCGCGAGCCAGAGCAGGCTTAATCACCGTCTCCACCAGTTGGACGCGCGCCGCGTAAAACATCAGCACTTCCGCTTTATCGTTAATCACTTCATCGCCCGTGGACTGGATATCCAGCACCAGGCTACGCAGTTTTTCAGCAAGGATTGTGCCCCCCGGCTCACGGGTAAACACCATATCGTGAATACCTGCCGACTGCAGCGTCTCCACCACCAGTTGACGTGCGGTGGTCTTCCCGGCGCCCTCCAGCCCCTCGATGACGATATAGTTACTGCGCATTTTTTTCCTTAAGTACTTTCAGATAGTCCTGCACCGCGCGGTTATGGCTGAACAGGTTTGTGGTAAACGTATGGCCCCCTTTCCCGTCGGCGACAAAATAGAGGTATGGTGTTTTCGCCGGATGGGCGGCCGCCTTAAGCGACGCTTCGCCCGGCACCGCGATAGGGCCTGGCGGCAGGCCGCTGATGGTATAGGTATTGTACGCGGTCGGCGTCTCCAGATCCTTACGCGTTAACTTTCCATTATACCCTTCGCCCATCCCGTAGATCACCGTTGGGTCGGTCTGTAAGCGCATGCCGATGCGCAGGCGGTTGATAAATACCGACGCGACGCGATCGCGCTCTTCCGCTACCGCGGTCTCTTTCTCAATAATCGAGGCCATGGTCAACAGCTGATTCTGATCGGCATAGGGCAGATTATCCATCCGTCCTTCCCAAATCTTCGCCACTTCAGTGACCATTTTCTGATGCGCGCGCTTGAGGATGGCGATGTCGCTAGTATTGGCGGTGTACATCCAGGTGTCCGGCCAGAACCAGCCTTCCACCCAGTCGGCATGGTCAAGACCTAACGCCTTAGCCACCGTCGCGTAGCTATCGTCTTCAAGCGTGTGCTTCACGTAGGGAGCATCGCGCAGCTGACGAAGGTAGTCGCTGACGCGCATGCCTTCGACAAAGCGCAGCGGAAACTGCGCCTCTTTGCCGCTGGCCAGCAGCTGCAGCATCTCGCGCACCGTCATTTGCGGCGTGAGGCGATAGGTCCCGGCCTTGAAGTGAGACAGCTCAGGCTCCATCCGCAGCAGCCACTGGAACACGCGCGGGCGATTGATCACCTTCTCGCGATAGAGATCCTGCCCCAGCGCCAGCCGGCCGGTGCCGGCTTCGAGGGTAAAGATGGTCTCTTCTTTAATCAGCAGCTTGCTGTCCGCCAGCTGGCGTACCTTCCACATTCCTGCCGCCGCGGCGATGCCCAACAGCACCACCAGCAACAGGATAAAACGTAACATTTTCTTCATACTAACCAGACAGCTCACACAAAGGGGCTAAAAAATGGTAAAGCTCGCGCGAGGACCAGACGGTCTCATCCCAGCGACGAACCGGCACCAGCGGCATCAGCGCATTGCAGATCAGCACTTCATCGGCCTCCCGCAACGCCTCGGGACGCGCTGTCACTTCGACAACGCGAAACGTCGATGGTGCCAGCTGCGCGATACAGCGCTGCCGCATTATGCCGTTGACCCCGGCATAATCGAGTCGCGGAGTAAATACATCCCGTCCCTGACGCCAGAATAAATTCGCGGCACAGCATTCCGTAAGCCACCCGTCACTGTCAAGGACCAGCGCCTCATCGGCGTCCGTCTGTTCAAGATGAGAGCGAATCAGCACCTGCTCCAGACGATTAAGATGCTTCAGGCCAGCCAGCCAGGGGTTGCGCCCCAGGGTCACCGGGCTCCGGGTCAGGGTAATGCCCTCCTCCCGCCAGCGCGCGTAGTGCGCCGGAAGCGGAGAGTCGCTCAGAATACGGGTGGGCGACGCACAGCCCGCCGTGCTGTATCCCCTTCCCCCAACGCCGCGGGTAAGGGTCACCTTAAGCACGCCCTGCGCGTGCGGTCGAGCCAGACGCTGCATCTCGTCGCTTAGCGTCAGCCAGTCGTCAAACGGGATGCGTAATTTTTCGCAGGTTGTCTGCAAACGCTGCAGATGGGCGTCCAGTAACGCAACCTGTCCATGCTGTATACGGGCAGTGGTAAAACAACCGTCGCCAAACTGGACGGCGCGATCGTTCGCCGCCAGCGTGTCCTGTTCAACGCCATTTATCAAGAACATAAAGGACTCCTTTTCACTGGTCGGTGAGTGTCTCAGGACACGGAGCAGAGGACAAGCGGAGAAAGCCGAATAAAAAAGGCCCGACAATCGGGCCTTTTGTTAAAGCAGTACCGGGGCAAGCCCTGTCACACTTTTTTGAAGATCAGCGAACCGTTAGTGCCGCCAAAGCCGAAGGAGTTGCACAGGGTGTACTCCATACCGGAAACCTGACGCGCTTCGTGCGGAACGAAGTCGAGGTCGCAGCCCTCATCCGGGTTGTCGAGGTTGATCGTCGGCGGAACCGCCTGATCGCGCAGCGCCAGGATAGAGTAAATCGACTCTACCGCCCCTGCCGCGCCCAGCAGATGCCCGGTCATGGATTTGGTGGAGCTCACCAGTACGCGGCTCGCCGCATCGCCGAAGACAGACTTAACCGCCTGCGCTTCCGCTTTATCGCCAGCCGGCGTCGAGGTGCCGTGGGCGTTGACGTAGCCGATCTGGCCCGGTTCAATGCCCGCATCGCGAATGGCATTCACCATCGCCAGCGCGGCGCCCGCGCCATCTTCCGGCGGTGACGTCATATGGTAAGCATCGCTGCTCATGCCGAAGCCGACGATCTCGGCGTAGATTTTCGCGCCGCGTTTTTTTGCGTGCTCGTACTCTTCCAGCACCACCATGCCCGCGCCGTCGCCCAGCACGAAGCCGTCGCGATCTTTATCCCACGGACGGCTTGCCGCCTGCGGGTTGTCATTGCGCGTGGAGAGCGCCCGCGCTGCGCCAAAGCCGCCCACGCCAAGGGGGGTACTGGCTTTTTCCGCACCGCCTGCCACCATCGCATCGGCATCGCCATAGGCGATGATGCGCGCAGCCTGACCGATGTTGTGCACGCCTGAAGTACAGGCGGTCGCGATGGAGATACTTGGTCCACGCAGACCAAACATGATGGTCAGATGGCCGGCCACCATGTTAACAATTGTGGAGGGAACGAAGAATGGGCTGATCTTACGCGGTCCGCCGTTGACCAGCGAACTGTGGTTTTCTTCGATCAAGCCGAGACCGCCAATACCAGAGCCGATTGCGGCACCAATACGGGTAGCATTCTCTTCCGTCACTTCAAGGCCAGAATCCTGCATGGCCTGAACGCCAGCGACAATTCCATATTGAATGAAGGCATCCATCTTGCGCTGCTCTTTGCGCGAGATGATGTCATCACAGTTAAAATCCTTTACTAAGCCAGCAAATTTCGTTGCATAGGCGCTAGTATCGAAATGGTCGATCAGGCTGATGCCACTCTGACCGGCAAGGAGAGCTTTCCAGGTAGACTCTACGGTATTGCCGACAGGAGACAACATGCCCAGTCCGGTCACAACTACACGACGCTTAGACACGTTTGTCCTCCAGGGAGGGAAAATAGATTCTTGTGGGACAAATAAAGATAAAACTCAGGCGGTCGAATGACCGCCTGGAGATGTTCACTTACGCCTGGTGGCCGTTGATGTAATCAATGGCAGCCTGAACGGTGGTGATTTTCTCAGCTTCTTCGTCCGGAATCTCAGTATCAAACTCTTCTTCCAGAGCCATTACCAGCTCAACGGTGTCAAGAGAATCAGCGCCCAGGTCTTCAACGAAGGAAGCATTGTTGGTAACTTCTTCCTGCTTAACGCCCAGCTGCTCGCCGATAATTTTCTTAACGCGTTCTTCGATAGTGCTCATACTCTTAAATTTCCTATCAAAACTCGCTTTCGCGATGGTTTTCGTAGTGTATAAAATGTTGAAAAATTTGCAACTAAATCCCGGCAGGTCTTACCACGATTTTGCGCTATTTTGAGGCCGTTTGCCCTAAGAACGCAAATCTTTTCGCACAAAACCGCACAGAGAACCGTGCGAAGTGCGCGGTTCCTGAACGTTTTGCACAAATCTCGGTCAGACCATGTACATTCCGCCGTTGACGTGCAGGGTTTCACCAGTGATGTAACTTGCTTCGTCAGAGGCTAAAAATGCAACCGCGCTGGCGATTTCATTTGGGGTGCCAAGGCGCCCCGCAGGAACTGCCGCCAGCGTACCCGCACGCTGCTCATCGGTCAGCGCACGCGTCATGTCCGTTTCAATAAAGCCCGGAGCAACAACGTTTACAGTAATCCCGCGGGACGCAACTTCACGCGCCAGTGATTTACTGAAGCCGATCAGACCCGCTTTCGCCGCAGCGTAGTTGGCCTGACCCGCATTTCCCATGGTACCAACCACAGAACCGATAGTGATAATACGTCCATGACGCTTTTTCATCATAGCGCGCATTACCGCTTTTGACAGACGGAAAACCGATGACAGGTTGGTTTCGATGATATCGTTCCACTCGTCATCTTTCATGCGCATTAACAGGTTGTCGCGAGTGATTCCGGCATTATTCACCAGGATATCCACTTCGCCAAACTCTGCGCGCACATTTTCCAGAACAGATTCAATAGATGCCGGGTCGGTCACATTCAACATCAGACCTTTACCGTTGGCGCCTAAATAGTCGCTGATCGCCTGCGCGCCGCTTTCGCTGGTCGCAGTACCGATAACTTTCGCGCCGCGGGCGACGAGCGTTTCAGCGATGGCGCGGCCAATACCGCGGCTTGCACCGGTAACCAGCGCGATTTTTCCTTCAAAACTCATGGTTTTCCTCTTTTATTGCTCAAGCGCCGCTGACATCGCCGCCGGCTCGTTAAGCGCGGAAGCGGTCAGGGTGTCAACAATACGTTTGGTCAGGCCGGTGAGGACTTTACCCGGGCCAACCTCATACAGATGCGTTACGCCCTGAGCAGCCATAAACTCAACGGTTTTAGTCCACTGAACCGGACTATACAGCTGGCGTACCAGCGCGTCGCGAATGGCGTCCGGCGCGGTTTCGCACTTCACGTCGACGTTATTTACCACCGGGATCGTCGGCGCGTTGAAGGTGATTTTCTGCAGCTCAAGCGCCAGTTTCTCCGCAGCTGGCTTCATCAGCGCACAGTGAGACGGCACGCTCACCGGCAACGGCAGCGCCCGTTTAGCGCCCGCGGCCTTACAGGCGGCGCCTGCGCGTTCAACGGCCTCTTTGTGACCGGCGATAACCACCTGGCCCGGGGAATTGTAGTTCACCGGAGAGACGACCTGCCCTTCGGCCGATTCTTCACAGGCTTTGGCAATAGCCGCGTCGTCCAGACCGATAATCGCTGACATGGCGCCAGTACCTTCCGGTACAGCTTCCTGCATGAATTTGCCGCGCAGTTCAACCAGGCGAACGGCATCAGCGAAAGCGATAACGCCCGCGCAAACCAGCGCGGAGTATTCGCCGAGGCTGTGACCAGCCAGCAGCGCCGGCGCTTTGCCGCCCTGCTGCTGCCAGACGCGGTACAGCGCCACGGAGGCGGTCAGCAGCGCTGGCTGGGTCTGCCAGGTCTTATTCAGTTCTTCTGCCGGGCCCTGTTGCGTCAGCGCCCACAGATCGTAACCCAACGCTGCGGAAGCTTCACCGAAGGTCTCTTCAATGACCGGCCAGGTCGCCGCCATATCGGCCAGCATGCCTACGGCCTGCGAGCCCTGTCCCGGGAACACAAAAGCAAATTGCGTCATGTTTAAATCCTTATACTAAAAACGAACCAGCGCGGAACCCCAGGTGAAACCGCCACCAAAGGCTTCCAGCAAAATCAGCTGCCCACGTTGAATGCGGCCATCGCGGACGGCCTCATCCAGCGCGCAAGGGACTGACGCCGCGGAGGTGTTGCCATGGCGGTCGAGGGTCACTACGACGTTATCCATCGACATGCCCAGTTTCTTCGCCGTCGCGCTGATGATCCGCAGGTTTGCCTGATGCGGCACCAGCCAGTCCAGCGCAGAACGTTCAAGATTATTCGCGGCCAGCGTCTCATCAACGATGTGCGCTAACTCAGTGACCGCCACTTTGAAGACTTCATTGCCGGCCATCGTCAGATAGATCGGATTTTCCGGATCGACGCGATCGGCGTTCGGCAGGGTCAGCAGTTCGCCATAGCTACCGTCAGCATGCAGATGCGTCGAGATAATGCCAGGCTCTTCGGAGGCGCCCAGCACCACCGCCCCGGCGCCATCGCCGAAAATAATAATCGTCCCGCGATCGGCCGGATCGCAGGTGCGCGCCAGCACATCGGCGCCGACGACCAGCGCATAGTCCACCGCGCCGTTCTTGACATACTGATCGGCGACGCTCAGCGCATAGGTGAAACCGGCGCAGGCGGCCGCGACGTCAAACGCCGGGCAGCCCTTGACGCCCAGCATAGACTGAATCTGGCATGCCGAACTCGGAAACGCGTGCGTGCCGGAGGTGGTCGCAACGATGATCAGACCAATTTGCTCCGCGGACACGCCCGCCATCGCCAGCGCCTGCTTTGCGGCTTCAAAGCCCATCGTAGCAACTGTTTCATGCGCTGCGGCAATACGACGCTCACGGATACCTGTGCGGGTGACAATCCACTCGTCAGAGGTCTCTACCATTTTTTCCAGGTCGGCGTTTGTACGCACTTGCTCGGGCAGATAGCTGCCGGTACCAATAATCTTCGTATACATGTACGCTCAGTCACTCTTGGGTAATATACCCGCCTCGTTCAACCGCCGCGGCGTCAGTGGTGTCCATTCGTCCCGCTTTGCTGTCGGGCGTTCACGTCACTGTCGCTTTCCGGCAGCTCGAAACCAGCTGGGTATAAAGATTCCAGGCGCGCGGCGATCCGTTGGGGAATTTGCCGCTGCACCGCCTGCACTGCCTGCTCTATCGCGACGCTAAAGGCGCGTTGATTGGCAGCACCATGACTCTTGATCACGGAACCGCGCAATCCTAACAGACAGGCGCCATTATACTGGTCGGGGTTGAGGTGACTGAATCGCCTCGCCAGGCTTTTTTGTAACCAACGTTTTAGTAACAGCAGCCACCACGACCGTTTTTTGCCCTCTCCCTGAGATTTCAGCAGTGAAAGGAACATTCTGACAACACCTTCCATGGTTTTTAATGTGACGTTGCCCGTGAATCCATCACAAACCAGCACATCGGTTTTTCCGGTCAACAGTTCATTGGCTTCAAGATAGCCGATGTAGTTGAGGGAAGGCAGCGTTTTGAGCACTGCGGCAGCATCGCGGATACTGCTGAGGCCTTTCATCTCTTCTTCGCCGATGTTCAGCAAGGCGACGCGAGGATTGGCAATGCCGACCACCTCTTCCGCCAGCACGGCCCCCATCACCGCGAACTGCACCAACATCGTGCTGTCGCAATCGACGTTGGCGCCGAGATCCAGCACCACGGTTTTGCCCTTCTGCTGGTGCGGCAGCACCGTCACCAGCGCCGGCCGCTCAATACCTTCAATCGGTTTGAGCAGCAGTTTCGCCAGGCCCATCAGCGCGCCGGTGTTGCCGGCGCTGACGCAGGCTTCCGCCCGCCCTTCTTTCACAAGCTCCAGCGCCACGCGCATTGAGCTTCCGCGACTGCTGCGGATAGCCTGTGCGGGTCGCGCATCACTGGCAATAACTGACTGCGCAGGAATAATCTGCAGACGCGAACGTTGTTCGAAGTCAGCTTTGGCGAGTAATGGCGTGATGGCGTCGGGATCGCCGACTAAAAGAAGTGTGAGTTGCGAATTAGAGTTCAGTGCCTGCAGTGCTGCAGGCACTGTCACGGATGGGCCGAAATCGCCCCCCATGACATCTAACGCCAGGGTTAGACGTGTCAAGGTATCGTCGCTGCCCGGTTCGGTGATTCCCCAGTCGCCCGGGGAGTCCTCACTAAGCTTCATCACGCTGGCACCCGCGAATTTTCACGCTGCAGACGCAACAATCCGGGCATTGACGCCTCTGGTTACCGGGTTAACCGAGTGCCCAGGTACGTACACGCCCGCCATGGCCTGCAACGGGAAATCCTGCGAGTATCGCGTGATTACTTAGCGATAACCTTGCGACCGCGGTAGAAACCGTCGGCAGTGATGTGGTGACGCAGGTGTTTCTCACCAGAAGTTTTGTCTACAGACAGGCTGGTGACTGCGGTCAGCGCGTCATGGGAACGACGCATGCCACGTTTGGAACGGGTTGGTTTATTCTGTTGTACGGCCATGGACCTTACTCCTCAATTACTTACGCTTTAAGCTGGCTAATACGGCAAATGGGTTTGGTTTTTGTGCCTCTTCAGGCAGTTCGCCAAAGACCATGTCCGCGTCGGACACTTCACAGTGTTCAGAATCATGCACCGGAACTACGGGCAGGGAGAGGATAATTTCATCCTCGACCATTGCCTGCAGGTCGATTTCACCGAATTCGTTAACCTCAATCGGCTCATACGCTTCCGGTAGTGCTTCGGCCTGTTCGTCATTTCTGACGGGGCTAAAACAATACGTGGTGTGGACGTGATGGGAGAACGGTTTCCCGCAACGCTGGCATTCGAGGGTTACCGTCACCTTCGCATCGCCTGTAATAACGGCGAGACGCTGGTTATCGATAGCGAACGACATGCTGCATTCCACATCGCTGTCCACGCTGACTACAGAATCGGCTACACGTTCAACCTGATCGCGGGCATAGATGCCTTCGTAATCAAGGCGTTTTTGAGCCGTGCGTACCGGATCAAGAGTCAGGGGTAATTTTACCTTTTGCATAGGGCGCGCATATTAACTTTGTAATGTCATAGAGTCAAAGAAAAAGGCAGCCTCAGGTTGCCTTTTGCCATTTATTCGCACACATTGCGGCGCATAGTTTAAGATGATGCTCTGCGAAGCGCTATATGTGGATGAAAAAATATGTCTCAACTTATCCTGGCGTCAACCTCTCCCTGGCGGCGCATGCTGCTGGAAAAACTGGGGTTACCATTTGAATGTGCGGCGCCTGACGTCGACGAAACGCCCCGCCCTGAAGAATCCGCGCGTCAGCTTGTCACCCGGCTGGCGCAGGCCAAAGCGCAGAGCCTGGCTTCGCGCTACCCCAATCACCTTATTATAGGCTCCGATCAGGTTTGCGTATTGGACGGTGAGATCACCGGCAAACCGCACACCGAGGAAAATGCCCGCAGGCAGTTGAGAAAGGCGAGCGGGTCGATCATTACCTTTTATACTGGCCTCGCGCTGTACAACTCCGCCAGCGGTCATCTGCAAACCGAATGCGAGCCCTTTGACGTCCACTTCCGGCATCTCAGCGATAAAGAGATCGAAGGCTATGTGCGTAAAGAGAACCCGCTGCAGTGCGCCGGGAGTTTTAAGAGCGAGGGGTTAGGTATTACGCTGTTCGAACGGCTGGAAGGCCGCGATCCGAATACGCTGGTCGGTTTACCCTTGATCGCGCTCTGTCAGATGCTGCGCCGCGAAAATTACAACCCGCTGTTAGGCTGAGGTAAAAAAAACGGCGGAACTGATTCCGCCGTTGCACTTATTTGCTCTTCCGTAGCACCTGTAGACAGTGCTTCAGCTGGTTATCCAGCGGCGCCTCAACGCGCATCACCTCCCCGCTCCCCGGGTGGGTAAACTTCAGCGCAGCAGCGTGGAGGAACAGGCGGTTTAAACCGGTACCAGAGAGTTGCTTGTCAAATTCGCGGTCGCCATAGCGGTCGTCAAAGGCGATAGGATGGCCGGCATACTGGGTATGAACGCGAATCTGATGCGTGCGTCCGGTGACCGGACTGCAGCGCACCAGAGTGGCGAATTCATAACGCTCTTCCACTTTGAAGCGCGTCTCTGACGGCTTGCCTTCCTGACTCACGCGGACGATTCTCTCGCCGCTCTGCAGAATGTTCTTCAACAGCGGGGCCTGCACCACTTTTGTATGCGACTGCCACTGGCCGCGCACCAGCGCCAGATAGTCTTTCTGCATGCCTTTATCACGCAGCTGCTCGTGCAACGAACGCAGCGCCGAGCGCTTTTTCGCCACCAGCAGCACGCCAGAGGTATCGCGGTCGAGCCGATGTACCAGCTCAAGGAAGCGCGCCTCCGGGCGCAGGGCGCGCAGCCCTTCAATCACGCCGAAGCTCAGGCCGCTGCCGCCATGTACCGCGGTACCGGATGGCTTATTGAGGACCAGAATATGATCGTCTTCATAGAGGATCACCTCAGAGAGCGCCGCCACTTTCTGCAGATGCGGCGATACCGCCTCTTCTTCACGTTCCGCCACACGCACCGGCGGGATACGGACTTCATCGCCCGCTTCCAGCTTATACTCCGGCTTCACGCGTTTTTTATTCACCCGCACCTCGCCTTTACGCAGGATGCGATAAATCATGCTCTTCGGTACGCCTTTCAATTGGGTACGCAAAAAGTTGTCGATACGTTGCCCCGCTTCATCAGCAGCAATGGCAACCATTTTTACGGTTGGGGTCTCAGTTTTCATGGTGCGCGATTCTAAATAGCCGGACGCATTAGCGCCACTCATTTTTATATGCTTATATTTATCATTATCCTGTTTTCACGGTTTGCCTGACCGCCATATTGTTTGTTATTAGAACAATCTGTATGGGCAGGTGATAAAACTGTGAGTAACCGGGTGATAAAAGGTGAAAGTCAACTTGCTATAACAAGGTTAGCAATGGAATAATGAGACCGTTTTCCGTATTGCATCTTGTTAGAACAAGACATTAGCGGAATGACCAGTTTTGTCTGACCGATCGCCCACGCAGCAATGGCGTAAGACGTTGTGATCTTTCAGACAGTTAGCGGGCTGCGGGTTGCAGTCCTTACCGGTACAGGCTCTATGGATTTCAAGTCGCAGGAAGGCGTCAACTCCGGGACTCCCGGGAGCTCATCTGGATCCGCTGATCGAGGTGAGCAGGTTAAGCCATCATGCCTGCAACGCGAAAGACGACGAGTATAAATGGAATATTCTCTGGTGATACATCCCAGGCTGTTCCCCTGAATAATTGCGCTGTGTTTCCGTTTGAAACACAGGCGACCGACACTCTGCGCCTCTTAAGCGCGCGACAACCGTGAGGTTGGCGACGTGAACCAGACACGAGGCCATCGGTTTTCCCCCGGAAAGGCATTACTCTGCCCGCAGCTTAGTCGTCAATGTAAGAATAATGAGTAAGTTACGATGAAAAGAATGTTAATCAACGCAACTCAGCAGGAAGAGTTGCGCGTCGCCCTTGTTGATGGGCAGCGCCTGTACGACCTGGATATCGAAAGCCCCGGGCACGAACAGAAAAAAGCGAACATCTACAAAGGCAAAATCACCCGCATTGAACCCAGCCTTGAAGCCGCGTTTGTTGATTACGGCGCCGAGCGTCATGGTTTCCTCCCCCTCAAAGAAATCGCCCGCGAATACTTCCCCGCCAACTACAATGCGCACGGCCGTCCTAATATCAAAGACGTACTGCGTGAAGGTCAGGAAGTTATCGTGCAGATTGATAAAGAAGAACGCGGCAACAAAGGCGCTGCGCTCACCACCTTTATCAGCCTGGCGGGCAGCTATCTGGTATTGATGCCGAACAACCCGCGCGCGGGGGGAATTTCACGCCGTATCGAGGGCGATGACCGTACCGAACTGAAAGAAGCGCTGGCGAGCCTGGAGCTTCCGGACGGCATGGGCCTTATCGTTCGCACCGCTGGCGTCGGCAAATCTGCCGAAGCCCTGCAGTGGGACCTGAGCTTCCGTCTGAAACACTGGGAAGCGATTCAGAAAGCCGCGGAAAGCCGTCCGGCGCCGTTCCTTATCCACCAGGAAAGCAACGTCATTGTCCGCGCCTTCCGTGACTATCTGCGCCAGGATATCGGCGAAATCCTGATCGATAATCCGAAAGTGCTCGAGCTGGCGCGCCAGCATATCGCCGCGCTGGGTCGTCCGGATTTCAGCAGCAAAATCAAACTGTACACCGGTGAAATCCCGCTGTTCAGCCACTACCAGATCGAATCCCAGATTGAATCCGCCTTCCAGCGTGAAGTGCGTCTGCCGTCCGGTGGCTCTATCGTCATCGACAGCACTGAAGCGCTGACCGCGATCGATATCAACTCCGCCCGCGCCACCCGCGGCGGCGATATCGAAGAGACGGCGTTCAACACCAACCTCGAAGCGGCTGACGAGATTGCCCGCCAGCTGCGTCTGCGCGACCTCGGCGGCCTGATCGTTATCGACTTTATCGATATGACTCCGGTTCGCCACCAGCGCGCTGTGGAGAACCGTCTGCGCGAAGCCGTCCGTCAGGACCGGGCGCGCATTCAGATCAGCCATATCTCGCGCTTCGGCCTGCTGGAGATGTCCCGCCAGCGCCTGAGCCCGTCGCTGGGCGAATCCAGCCACCACGTCTGCCCGCGCTGCTCCGGCACCGGCACCGTGCGTGATAACGAATCGCTGTCGCTCTCTATTCTGCGTCTGATCGAAGAAGAAGCGCTGAAAGAGAACACCAAAGAAGTGCACGCCATCGTTCCGGTACCGATCGCCTCCTATCTGCTGAACGAAAAACGTGCCGCGGTGAGCGCTATCGAATCCCGTCAGGGCGATGTGCGCGTTATTATCGTGCCAAACGACGAAATGCAGACGCCGCACTACTCCGTCCTGCGCGTGCGCAAAGGTGAAGAGACCTCAACGCTGAGCTACCTGCTGCCGAAGCTGCATGAAGAAGAGATGGCGCTGCCGGGCGACGATGAGCCGGCAGAACGGAAACGTCCGGAACAGCCGGCCCTGGCCGCTTTTGTCATGCCTGACGCGCCGCCAGCCCCGATGCTTGAAGAGCCTGTCGCCGCTCCTGTCGCCGCAGCGGCACCGGTCGCGGCCACCGCACCGGCGCAGCCTGGCCTGCTTTCACGCTTCTTTAGCGCGCTGAAGAATATCTTCTCTGGCGCCGAAGAGGCCAAACCGGCTGAGGTTAAGGTCGAGAAGAAAGCGGAAGAAAAACCGGAGCGTCAGCAGGAGCGCCGTAAACCGCGCGCCAACAACCGCCGCGATCGCAACGACCGCCGTGAAAACCGCGACAATCGTGACAACCGCGATAACCGTGACAATCGTGACACTCGTGCGGACAATGCCGAGGGCCGTGAACCGCGCGAATCGCGTGAAGAGAACCGTCGCAACCGTCGTGAGAAGCCGTCGCAGAACGTGGAAGCCCGTGATGTTCGCCAGACCTCAGGCGACGACGCGGAGAAAGCGAAATCCCGTGACGAGCAGCAGCCGCGCCGCGAACGCACCCGCCGCCGCAATGACGACAAACGTCAGGCGCAGCAGGAAGCCAAAGCGCAGACTCGCGAAGAGCCGGTAGCGCAGGAGACGGAGCAGGAAGAGCGTGTGCAGACCCTGCCGCGTCGTAAACCGCGCCAGCTGGCACAGAAAGTACGCGTTGAGTCCGCTGTCGTTGAGCAGGTTGCCGAGATCGTGCCAGAAGCCGTAGTGGCGGAAGTTATCGCTCCGCGCAGCGAGCCGGTGAAAGCCGAGCTGCCAGCAGTAGTGGAGAGCGTGGCGGACCAGGACGAAAATGGCGAATCCCGTGAAGCGAACGGTATGCCGCGTCGCTCACGTCGTTCCCCGCGTCACCTGCGCGTCAGCGGTCAGCGTCGTCGTCGCTATCGTGACGAACGCTATCCGACCCAGTCGCCAATGCCGCTGACCGTGGCCTGCGCATCGCCGGAGATGGCTTCCGGTAAAGTCTGGATCCGCTACCCGGTGGTTCGTCCGCAGGATCAGCAGTCGGAAGAGGTTCAGGTTCAGAACGACAACCTCGTGGAAACCGTCGCGGCCGTCGCGACCCCGGTTGCCGTCGTTGAAACCGTTACCGCTGCCCCGGTCACCGTCGAGCCGGCTACCATGGAGCCGGTTACCGCCGAGCCTGTGGTCGTCGAGCCGGTCGTAGCCGCCGAGCCGTTGGTGGTTGATGCTGCGGAAGGTATCGCGCCAGCAGCCGTCGAGCCAGCGCCGCAGGAGCTGGTCACCGAAGCGCCGGCTGTCGAAGCGCCTCAGGCTATCGCGCCAGCGACGCTCGACGCCGAGCCGGTGGTGGTAGAACCTGAAGTGGTGGAAACGGCGCCTGTCGTTGAAGCGCCAGTGGAAACCATCGCGCCGGCGGCGGAAACCGCAGTTGAAGCACCGGTTGTCGAAGCCGCGCCTGTCGAGCCGGTCAAAGTCGAGCCTCCGGTGAGCAAGCCGGTAGTGGTGGCGGGTCATCGCCATGCCACCGCGCCAATGACCCGTGCGCCAGCGCCGGACTATGTCCCGGAAGCGCCGCGCCACAGCACCTGGGTGCGCCCGCCATTCGCTTTTGAAGGCAAAGGCGCCGCCGGCGGTCATAGCGCCACCCATAAAGCCACCGCTGAACCGACCCGCCCACAGCCCGTCGAGTAAGCGTGCTAAATAAAAAACCGGCCTCCTGGCCGGTTTTTTTATGCGCTTTGCGGAGGCTGCATGCCGGCGAGGTCCGGCATGATCTCCCGCATCAGGTCGAGGAATTTACGCAGCCGCGTCGGATAATAGCGCGCCCAGGGATAGACCAGGTGGACCGGCAGCGAGGCGGGACGCCACTGCGGGAACAGCTCTGTCAACCTTCCGGCAGCAAGATCCTCCGCCACAGCCCAGCTGGACACCATCGCCACCCCCAGCCCCGCCAGCGCAGTGTTACGCGCGACGTAAAGGCTGTCGGTGCTCAGACAGGGGGTGATCGCCGTGGAGACGAGCTGCCCGCTGACCTGATGTCGGAGCCGCACCTCATGCTGATAAAAGGTGTTAATGGCGATCCACGGCAGGCCGGATAACGCCTCCAGCGAGGTTAACGGCGGGTACTTCGCCAGCAGTTCAGGGGAGGCCACCACGCAGCGCGGCACTTCCGCCAGCAGCACGGAGACCGTGGCCGGATCCACCTCCGCCCCCACGCGGATGGCGCAGTCGATATTATCGCTGAGAAAGTCGACAGTATTATCATTCAGCATCCACTCCACCGACAGTTGCGGGTGGCGCTGGAGAAAGGCGACCAGCGGCCCAAGCAGCTGCTGCTGGCCAAAAGCGTGCGGCGCCCTCACCCGCAGCACCCCCACCGGCCGATCGTCGGCAATACGCAGGTCGTCTTCCAGCGCCAGCCAGGCATCCACCAGCTGGCGGGCGTGACGGTAGCAGCGTTCGCCATCGTCAGTGAGCTTCATCGCATGGGTGGTACGCAGGATCAGCTTGACTCCCAGCAGCCCTTCAAGGGACTGCAGGCGGCGGCTGACGGTCGCCTGGGTGGTCTCCATCTGCCCCGCCGCGGCGGAGAGCGACCCTGCCTCTATAATACGAATATAGGTACGCATCAGCTCAATGCGATCTATACGCTCCTGTCTTTTCATTTTTCTTTTGCCTATACGTGCTACGTATAACCGTTTTACCACCAGCCCGGCTACCGCGCCAGCCGCATTCAGGGAAAAATAGCCCCATCGCATTCACGAGGTATTGATCATGACACCGACTTCCCTTTCCACCCGCGACGCAGGCTGGATTATCTTCATTCTCGCGCTCGGCGCCGGCTTTAGCGTCGCCTCTATCTACTACGCGCAGCCGCTGCTGCCGTTGATGGGCGCCAATCTCCACCTGACGGTAGAAGGTATGGGTCTGGTCCCTACTCTGACGCAGGCGGGTTATGCGCTCGGCATTCTGTTCCTGCTCCCGCTCGGCGACCGCCACGATCGCCGCCGGCTGATTTTGGTGAAAAGCGCGCTGCTGGCGCTCCTGCTGCTCCTGTGCAGCCTCACCGGCCAGCTCAGCTCACTGCTGGTGGTCAGTCTGCTGATCGGTATGGCGGCGACCATGGCGCAGGATATCGTCCCTGCGGCGGCGATCCTCGCCCCGGCGGGCAAGCAGGGCAAAATGGTGGGCACGGTGATGACCGGGCTGCTGCTGGGGATCCTGCTTTCCCGGACGGTCAGCGGCGTGGTGGGCGCAGTGTTCGGCTGGCGGGTGATGTATCAGGCGGCGGCGGTCAGCGTGGCGCTGATTGGCCTGGTGATGTGGCGGGTGCTGCCGCGCTTCGCCATTCACTCGACGCTGAGCTATCCGCAGCTGATGGCCTCAATGGCGCATCTGTGGCAGCGCTACCCGGCGCTACGCCGCGCTGCGCTGGCTCAGGGGGCGCTCTCTGTCGCCTTCAGCGCCTTCTGGTCGACGCTGGCGGTGATGCTCTCCGAACACTATCACATGGGCAGTGCGGTAGCGGGCGGCTTTGGTATCGCCGGGGCTGCCGGGGCGCTGGCCGCGCCGCTGGCCGGCGGACTGGCCGATAAATTTGGCGCCGGTAAAGTGACTCAAATGGGGGCGGCGCTGGTCACCGTCTCCTTCGCCCTGATGTTTATACTGCCGCTGCTGCCACTGCATGGCCAGCTGGCGCTGATTGCCCTGTCGGCGATTGGCTTCGACCTTGGCCTGCAGTCAAGCCTGGTGGCGCATCAGAACCTGGTGTATGGCCTCGAGCCGCAGGCCCGCGGCCGCCTTAACGCCCTGCTGTTTACCGTGGTCTTCATCGGGATGTCGCTGGGGTCGGTGCTGGGCAGCAAGCTGTACGTGCTGGCCGGCTGGAACGGGGTGGTTACCCTGGCGGTGGTCAGCGGGGCGATCGCCCTGGCAATCCGCCTGCTGGAGAATGCCCGTATCGTCGCTGCCGAACGCCGCGCATCATAAAAAAACCCGCTTCGCCTGAGGCGAAGCGGGTTCATCCATTCCCGCACAACCGCTTAGGCTGTACGTCGGGCAAACTCTTTCACGCGGAAGCCCAACAGCAGCAGTGTGGCGAAATAGGCCACCACCCCGGCGACAACCACCACCAGCAGGCGCATCAGACGGAACGGCATCGTCCCCAGCGACCACTCCGGCATGATATGCATGACGCCCAGCAGCGCCGCAGCCATAACCAGCACCGCAGCAATCAGACGCAGCAGGAAGGCCAGCCAGCCCGGTTGCGGGGTAAAGATCTTCTGTTTACGCAACTGCCAGTAAAGCAGCGCGGCGTTCAGGCAGGCCGCCAGGCCAATGGACAGCGACAGACCCGCATGCTTCAGCGGGCCGATAAACGCCAGGTTCATCACCTGGGTCATAATCAGGGTGACAATAGCAATCTTGACCGGGGTCTTGATGTCCTGGCGGGAATAGAAGCCCGGCGCCAGCACCTTCACCACGATAAGCCCCATTAGTCCCACGGAATAGGCCACCAGCGCGCGCTGGGTCATTGCCGCATCAAAAGCGCTAAATTTGCCGTACTGGAACAGGGCCACGGTCAGCGGTTTGGCGAGGATCCCCAGCGCCACCGCGCTCGGCAGCGCCAGCAGGAAGCAGAGACGCAGCCCCCAGTCCATCAGCCGGCAATACTCGTCATGATTACCGCTGGCGAAGCTTTTTGACAGCGATGGCAGCAGGATAGTGCCGAGCGCCACTCCCAGGACACCGGACGGAAACTCCATCAGACGGTCGGCGTAGTACATCCAAGACACCGATCCCGACACGAGAAACGAAGCGAAGATAGTATTGATAATAAGGGAGATCTGGCTTACCGACACGCCAAGGATCGCCGGCCCCATCTGCTTCACCACCCGCATCGCGCCGGCATCTTTCAGATTGATGCGCGGCAGGACCAGCATGCCAATTTTCTTCAGGTGCGGCAGCTGGTAGGCCAGCTGTAGCACGCCGCCGACCGTGACCGCCCAGGCCAGGGCCAGCACCGGCGGATGAAAGTACGGCGCGGCAAACAGCGCAAAGCCAATCATGCTGACGTTGAGGAACGTCGGCGCAAAGGCCGGCACCGAGAAGCGGTTCCAGGTATTAAGGATCGCCCCCACCAGCGAGGCGAGGGAGATCAGCAAAATATAGGGGAAGGTAATGCGCAGCAATTGGGTAGTCAGCGCAAATTTATCGGCGGTATCAGCAAACCCGGGGGCGGTGATGGTGATCACCCACGGCGCCGCCAGCATCCCGATAACGGTGACGATCGCCAGGGCCAGGGTCAGCAATCCGGAGACATACGAGACAAACACCCGGGTGGCATCTTCGCCCTGCTTGCTTTTATATTCGGCAAGGATCGGTACAAACGCCTGAGAGAAGGCGCCTTCGGCAAAAATACGCCGCAGCAGATTAGGCAGTTTAAAGGCGACGAAAAAGGCGTCGGTCGCCATCCCGGCGCCAAAAATGCGCGCCACAATCGCATCGCGGGCAAAGCCCAGCACGCGCGAAAACATGGTCATCGAACTGACGGCCGCCAGTGATTTTAAAAGGTTCATTACGCTGTTATTCCAAACCCTGGAGTAAAACGCCCGCAAATGCGGGCGCTGGAAAGTGGCGATAGTCTACCGGGTTCAACATGAATTACTACTGTCAGTTGTTACAACGGATTATTCGCTGATGGCGTCGCGCCAAAGTTTGTCGACCACCCGCTGAGCCAGCAGCGCCTGTTCGCCTGCGGTTTCAGGAACCGTCTGATTTTGCACGCATTCGATAAAATGGCGCGCGCAGCCGACAAAGCCGCGCTGCTCAAGGGTGGTTTGCCAGCTGGCGACCGGGCGCTGGACCACGCCGTGACCGCACTCCTCCTGCCATTCGCGCATCTCGCTGACGGCATATAGCCCGCCATCCGTAACCGCCTGCACCCACTCGCGCTGGCTGCCTGCGCGGCGGTGCATGCTGGTGGTGACCTGCAGCCGGGGCGAACTGAACTGGTGTTCGGCATACAGCATCTCGCCCTGCGGAGTGATCTGTAGCGCGCCACCGCGCAGACGCGCCTGACCGTCGGCCAGCCATAGCGCGGTATCCACCACGTGCAGATAGTCATCAAGCAGGGTAAAGCGCAGATCGTTGCCCACGCTATCGCTGCGGTGCTTATCCATCCGCAGCGAGGCCGCCTCGCCCAGCCGCCCCTTTAGCTCCCGATAGAGCGGTGCGAAGCGGCGATTGAAACCGACCATCAGCGTCAGACGACGCCGCGCCGCCAGCTCGACCAGCGTCTCCGCCTCACTCAGCTTGTCCGCCAGCGGTTTATCCACGCAAACATGAACCCCGGCATTCAGCAAATGATTCACCACTTCATAATGTGAAGCCGTCGACGTATGAACAAAGACCGCATCGCACTGCGCCGCCAGGGCATCCAGCGATTCAGCGTATGGCATCCGCCAGGTTTCGCAAACCCGCAGCGCCTTCTCTTTTCCCGGCGACCAGGCCGCCTGCAGCGTCCAGCTTTCCGCCGCCCCCAGAACCGGCAGCCACGCTTTCTGCGCAATACCGCCCAGGCCAACCACCCCGATGCGCAATCTTGTCCCCACGTTTAGTCCCCCAGATGGTGTAACAGCGAATCGAGGCGCGCTTTCAGCTCCGCCACCTCGCCTTCCAGCGCTTCAACCCTGGCACGCAGATCGTCTTCCTCTTCCAGGGGCGAGAGTGCTTCCACTGTCGTGATCAGTGTGTCCATGTCGTCGCAAAACAGATGCATATAGCGGCTTTCCCGTTTCCCCGGCTCCCGGGGCAGACGGGCGACAAAGGGACCATCTTCGCGGGTCGCCAGCCCTTCCAGCACGCTTTCCACTTCCGTCATATCGCTGAACTCATGCATCCGCTGCGCCCGACTGCGTAATTCACCCGGCGTCTGGGCGCCGCGCAGCAGCAGCGTCGTCACCACCGCCACCTCGCCGGCGCTGAGCTTCAGATCGCCAAATTCGGAGTTGCAAAAGCGCTGCTCATACTTGGTTACCCGATTGCCGAAGCCACTGACCGTACGCAGATAATGGCGTTTCACCAGGGTATCCAGCAGAGCCTGGACTTCGCCTTCGCTCAGCGACATCACCGGCTCGCGGTTGGTTTTCTGATTGCAGGCGGTCACTACGGCGTTCACCGACAGCGGATACTGCTCGGGCGTGGTGACCTGCTTTTCCAGCAGACAGCCAATGACGCGCGCTTCGTGCGCGGTTAACTGATATTTCATCCTCTCTCCTTAACGTCCCGCTGACCAGTCCGGCGTCGTTAGCGCCGTCAATACATGGTCACGCCACTGCCCGTCAATCAGCAGGTAATCTTTGGCGTAACCCTCTTTTTCAAACCCCAACCGCGCCAGCAGCGCGCCGCTGCGCTGATTATGCGGCATATAGTTGGCCATAATGCGATGAATATGCTGCGTACGCTGCATATAGCGAATCGCCGACGTCAGCGCTTCAAACATCAGTCCCTGCCCCTGCCACTTCTCGCCAATAGAGTAGCCGAGATAACAGGCATGGAATGACCCGCGCACCACGTTTGAAAAATTCGCCACGCCGACGATCTCCTTTTCCTCCGGATCGAGCAGCGCGAAATAAAAAGCAGACCCCTGCTTATGAAACTCGGCGATCATCGACAGACGCGCCTGCCATCCGGAAGGATAGCAGTGGCTGTCGTCACGAACCGGCTCCCAGGGTTTTAAGAACGCCTTATTCTCGGCGTAATAATCGGCCAGACGCCAGGCGTCACGATCGTGAACCAGGCGCACCACCAGCCGGTCCGTCGTCAAACGCACCTTCGGCACGTTACTGCGATAGCCAAACATTTCCTTTTCAGTCCCCCTGACTTCATTCTTGCTGCCTTCACTATACCTGTCCTGCGCGACGGTATGAAAACAGCAACATACCATTTTCTGCGCCATCTCCTCTTTTCGATGAATAGCCTCAATCGAACTTGCATTTTGATAAAAAAATATTGTCGCAAGGGCGCTGGGAAAAGCAGCAGATTGCCCGCAGAATATCTACGCTTATCTCTATTTTTCCCTGGAGGGGAAATGTCCCGCGTCTCGCAGGCAAGGAGCCTGGGTAAATATTTCCTGTTAGTCGATAACATGCTGGTCGTGCTGGGCTTTTTTGTCGTCTTCCCGCTGATTTCCATCCGTTTTGTCGATCAGATGGGCTGGGCGGCGCTGATGGTCGGCATCGCGCTCGGCCTGCGCCAGCTCGTGCAGCAGGGATTAGGTATCTTTGGCGGCGCCATCGCCGACCGCTTTGGCGCCAAACCGATGATCGTCACCGGTATGCTGATGCGCGCCGGCGGCTTCGCGGCGATGGCCGTCGCCCATGAGCCGTGGGTGCTGTGGTTCTCATGCATACTTTCCGGGCTCGGCGGCACGCTGTTCGACCCGCCGCGGGCGGCGCTGGTGGTTAAGCTGGTGCGCCCGCATCAGCGCGGCCGCTTTTTCTCCATCCTGATGATGCAGGATAGCGCCGGCGCGGTGATTGGCGCGCTGCTGGGCAGCTGGCTGCTGCAGTATGATTTCCGCCTGGTGTGCAGCGCCGGCGCCGCGCTGTTTATCGCCTGCGCGGCGTTTAACGCCTGGTATCTGCCGGCATGGAAGCTCTCGACGGTAAAAACGCCGATCCGCGAGGGGCTGGGCCGGGTGCTGCGGGACAAGCGCTTCGTCACCTATGTCCTGACGCTGACGGGCTATTACATGCTGGCGGTTCAGGTGATGCTGATGCTGCCGATCATGGTGAATGACATCGCCGGCTCGCCGGCCGCCGTAAAGTGGATGTACGCCATCGAAGCCACCATTTCGCTGACCCTGCTCTATCCCATTGCCCGCTGGAGCGAAAAACGTTTTCGCCTTGAGCACCGGCTGATGGCCGGTCTGCTGGTGATGACCCTGGCCATGCTCCCCATCGGCATGACCAGCAGTTTGCAGCAGCTGTTTACCCTGATCTGCCTGTTTTACATCGGTTCCATCATTGCTGAACCTGCCCGGGAGACGCTGGGCGCCTCGCTGGCGGACGCCCGGGCGCGCGGCAGCTATATGGGCTTCAGCCGCCTGGGGCTCGCCTTTGGCGGCGCGCTGGGATATGCAGGCGGCGGCTGGCTGTTTGATGCTGGTAAAGCCGCCGGTCAGCCCGAGCTGCCGTGGCTGATGCTCGGGGCCATCGGGGTTATCACCTTTCTGGCGCTGTGGTGGCAGTTTAGTCCGAAACGCTCTGCCTCCGGCATGCTGGAGCCGCGGACCTGATACGCGCGGCGGCGGTTTCTCCTGCTTTCAGCCTATTCTGCTGGTATCGAGGATGCTGACAGGTCATGATGCTTTGTGTCAGGATGAATGAAGGTATGAGCCAGAGGAACCCCATGAAAAAGATTTTGATCGCCGCCGCGCTGATTGTCAGCGGCCTGCTGAGCGGCTGTAATCAGCTGACCCAATACACGGTAAGCGAGCAGGAGATTAACCAGGCCCTGCAGAAGCGAAACCATTTTGCCAAAGATATTGGTCTGAAAGGCGTTGCCGACGCCCATATCGAACTGCAGAACCTCACCAGCGCCATCGGACGCGAGGAGCCGGGCAAAGTCACGCTGACCGGGATCGCTAACGTTGACCTGAACTCCCTGTTCGGCACGCAGAAAGCGACGATCGATCTCAAGCTCAAAGCGCTGCCAACCTTTGACAGAGAGAAAGGCGCCATCTTCCTGCAGGAAATGGAGGTGGTGGATGCCAAAGTGGCGCCCGAGAAGCTGCAGTCGGTCATTCAGGCCCTCCTCCCCTACCTGAATCAGTCGCTGCGCAGTTACTTCAGCCAGCAGCCGGCCTATGTCCTGCGTGAGGACGCAAGCACCGGTGAAGCACTGGCGAAGAAATACGCCAAAGGCATCGAGGTGAAGCCGGGCGAGATTGTCATCCCCTTTACCAATTAATCTCCAGGGCGCCGCGGCGCCCTCAATTTTTTACGGAAATGAGTGCAAAGGAAAACGTTTACGCTTATCCTTAGTGCCCGGCAAAAAACAGCCCTGATGACTGAACCTATTAGCCGGAGCCTTCCATGACAGCACAATCCCAGGTATTGAAAATCCGCCGCCCAGACGACTGGCATATCCATCTACGTGATGACGATATGCTGAAAACCGTCGTGCCTTATACCAGTGAGTTTTATGGCCGGGCGATCGTGATGCCGAATCTGGTGCCGCCTGTCACCACCGTCGCGGCGGCTATCGCCTATCGCCAGCGCATTATGGACGCCGTCCCGGCCGGGCATGATTTTACCCCGCTGATGACCTGCTATCTGACAGACTCCCTCGACCCGGCGGAGCTGGAGCGCGGCTTTAACGAAGGCGTATTCACCGCCGCCAAGCTCTACCCGGCCAACGCCACCACCAACTCCAGCCACGGCGTCACCAGCACCGACGCCATTATGCCGGTGCTGGAGCGGATGGAAAAACTGGGGATGCCGCTGCTGGTACATGGGGAAGTCACCCACGCCGAGATTGATATATTCGATCGCGAAGCGCGCTTTATTGAAACCGTGATGGAGCCGCTGCGCCAGCGCCTGCCCGGACTGAAGGTGGTCTTTGAGCATATCACCACCAAAGATGCCGCCGAGTATGTGCGTGACGGCAATGAACTGCTGGCGGCCACTATCACCCCGCAGCATCTGATGTTCAACCGTAACCATATGCTGGTCGGCGGTATTCGTCCTCACTTGTACTGCCTGCCGGTACTTAAACGCAATATTCATCAGCAGGCTCTGCGGGAGCTGGTCGCCAGCGGCTTCAGCCGCGCCTTCCTCGGCACCGACTCCGCACCGCACGCCCGCCACCGTAAGGAGGCCAGCTGCGGCTGCGCCGGCTGCTTCAACGCCCCGACCGCCCTCGGCAGCTACGCCACGGTGTTTGAAGAAATGAACGCTCTGCAGCACTTTGAGGCTTTCTGCTCGCTGAACGGCCCGCGCTTCTACGGTCTGCCGGTCAATGAGAGCTACGTTGAACTGGTGCGTGAAGAGACGACCGTTGTGGACAGCATTTCCCTGCCTGATGACACCCTGGTGCCTTTCCTGGCAGGTGAAACCGTTCGCTGGACCGTGAAGAAATAAAAACGTAGCCCCCTGTTGTCAACGCCAACCGGATACTGTATAAATAACCAGTATCGAACGCAGGGGGCAATTATGCGCATTGAAGTGTCTATCGCCAAAACTACCGCCTTACCCAACGGCGCGCTGGAAGCGCTGAATAACGAACTCTCTCGCCGTATCGCCGAGCAATTCCCGGCCATCGACAGCCAGGTGAGCGTCCGCTACGCCACCGGCAATCAGCTCTCGGTGTTTGGCGCCCTGAAAGAAGACAAAGACCGGATAAGCGAAATCCTGCAGGAAACATGGGAAAGCGCGGACGACTGGTTTGTCCACGATCTCTCCTGAAGCATGGCGGGATCCAGTTACTCTGGTTTGCTCCCTCATTGTGCTTTTTTTTGCCGGGTCGCCCCGGCTTTTTTTAGCCCCTCTTCTGTTCAGAATAGTCCTGTTTATTCTGCTCAATATCGACTAAAGTGGCCATTTTACGCGCTTATCTTGAATAAAAAAGCGGCAAAAGAAGAAAATCATGCTGCCTTTCATTTAATTTCTCGAGTTTATTCTTGATCCCTGATATAATTAACTTGCTTCAAAAAATATGCATTAAACCTCGAGAATTGTTGTCTTTTAACATATGAATAAGGGGTTATGATGGAAAAAAATAATGAAGTCATTCAGACCCATCCCCTCGTTGGATGGGACATCAGCACCGTTGATAGCTACGATGCGCTGATGTTGCGCCTGCACTACCAGAACCCCACTCAAGAAAACAGTAATGATGCTGAGATCGGCCAGACGCTATGGCTAACGACGGACGTCGCACGTCAGTTTATTTCAATCCTGGAAGCAGGCATTGCGAAGATTGAATCTGGCGAATACCAGGAAAACGAGTACCGCCGACATTAACGCGGCTTGCGAATGACTTAACATTAAACTTAACAGGCACCTGCGGGTGCCTGAATTATTTTCGGGCTTGTATAAGCACAGGGAGTTAATTACCCTGCTAACAAGGCAATTACCCGGAACTCACCATGCAATACGATCTTATCATTATTGGCAGCGGCTCCGTCGGCGCCGCCGCTGGCTATTATGCGCGCCGTGCCGGACTCAATGTTCTGATGACCGACGCCCATCAACCTCCCCACCAGGAAGGCAGCCATCACGGCAGCAGCCGTCTTATCCGTCACGCCTATGGCGAAGGTGAGAAATATGTTCCGCTGGTGCTGCGTGCCCAGCAGCTATGGGATGAACTGGCAGAGATCAGTGGCGAAGCCGTGTTTGAACGCACCGGCGTCATTAACCTCGGCCCCGCCAGCTCCGCTTTTCTCGCCAACGTCGCCGCCAGCGCCCGTGCGTTCAAGCTTGAGGTGGAAGAGCTGGATGCCCAGGCCGTAATGCAGCGCTGGCCAGAGATACGCCTCCCCGAGGACTATCGGGCGATTTTCGAACCCGCTTCCGGCGTACTGCGCAGCGAGCTGGCCGTCGAAACCTGGATCCGTCTGGCGCGGGAAGCAGGCTGCGCGCAGCTATTCAACTGTCCGGTCTCGGCTATTCATCACCATGCTGACGGGATCACCATCGATACCCTCGACGGTGAATATCATGGTAAAAAGCTGCTGGTCAGCGCCGGGACCTGGGTCACCCGCCTGCTCCCGGACCTCCCCATCCAGCCGGTACGTAAGGTGTTTGCCTGGTACCAGGCCGATGGCCGTTACAGCAGCAAGAATCACTTTCCGGCCTTCACCGGCGAGTTGCCCAACGGAGATCAATACTACGGTTTCCCGGCAGAAGATAACGAGCTGAAGATTGGCAAGCATAACGGCGGTCAACCGATCTCCATGCCGCAGGAGCGAGTGGCATTTGGCGCTGTCGCCAGCGATGGCTCCGAATCGTTTCCTTTTTTGCGCAACGTCCTGCCAGGGATCGGCGGCTGCCTGCACGGCGCCTCCTGTACTTATGACAATACCGTCGATGAAGATTTTATTATCGATACGTTACCCGGCAGACCAGACACGTTGCTAATCACCGGTCTGAGCGGGCATGGCTTTAAGTTTGCCCCGGTGTTGGGGGAAATTGCCAGTCAGTTTGCTCAGGGCGAAGCATCGAGCTTCAACCTGGCGCCCTTCTCGCTGGCGCGCTTTAACGCGTAATGGAATGCGGCACTTTTGCCGTCGGGCAAAAAAAAACGGCCTCTGTCGAGGCCGTTAGTCATTGAGAGCGATTATGCGTCGCCTGTTTAATTTGCTGGTCAATAACGTCCGCGAGCACTTTATGATCTACCTGGCGCTTTGGCTGCTGCTGGCGATCATCGATCTCGTCTGGTTATGGTTTTTCTGATGGCTCAGGATCGAGGATCCCGAGTTTGGTGTTCAGCCGACCACGCGATTTATTAAAGATTTTATTGCCGTTTTCACGCCCGGCGCGCAGCTTACGCTGCTCCTCTTCCGGTAGCTTATGCTCTTCCATGCAGGCTTCGCTACAGCAGCCGGCAAACTTCTCGGCGCAGCTCGGGCACTGGATAAACAGCAGATGGCAACCATCGTTCAGGCAGTTGGTATGAGTGTCGCACGGCACGCCGCACTGATGACAGTGCGCGATAACGTCATTGGAGATCCGCTCGCCCATCCGTTCATCAAAGACAAAGTTTTTGCCAATGAAACGCACAGGCAGCCCCTGCTCACGGGCGCGGCGGGCGTACTCGATGATGCCACCCTCGATGTGCCAGACCTTATTGAAGCCGTTATGCTTCATCCAGGCGCTGGCTTTTTCACAGCGAATACCGCCGGTGCAATACATGACAATTTTCTTGTCTTTATGGTCCTGCATCATTTCCACGGCTTTCGGCAACTGGTCGCGGAAGGTATCCGCCGGGATCTCCAGCGCGTTTTCGAAATGGCCCACCTCATATTCATAGTGGTTGCGCATATCGATAAACACGGCATCCGGATCGTCAAGCATCGCGTTGACCTCAGCCGCCTTGAGATAGTCTCCGACGTTGGAGGCGTCGAAGGAGGGATCGTCGATGCCGTCGGCAACGATGCGGTCACGCACTTTCAGGCGCAGTACCCAGAACGATTTACCGTCGTCCTCGAGAGCGATATTGAAACGCAGCCCCGCCAGCGCAGGATCGAAGCCATAGAGAAACTCACGCAGGGCTTCAACGTTGCTTTGCGGCACGCTGATTTGCGCGTTGATCCCTTCCCGGGCCAGATAGATGCGGCCAAAGACTTTCAGCTGGGTTAAGGCAACCCACAGCGCATCGCGGGTCGCCTGCGGATCGACAATGGTGAAATATTTATAGAACGAGATCGTCGTGCGCGGCTCGGTTTCAGCCAGCATTTGCGCCCTTAACGTCTCATTTGAAATGCGGTTGTGTAACACTGGCATGGTGTACCTGCTCGACATAGAAATGAGGAAATAAACGGCGGGCATGATATAGCAAAGCTTATTAATTTACATCCCTACATTTTACGCTACATTTTTCTCACCCGGTCGCCCCCCACTTAACAAAACAATGTGGCTGTCGCCGCCTTTGGCTGGCCGGTAAAAAAATGCGATAATATAAGATGTTGCTTACTGATACGGGTATGAAATGACTCATTTGCCTAAATTTTCTCCGGCGCTGCTGCATCCGCGCTATTGGCTGCTGTGGCTGGGTATCGGCCTGCTGTGGCTGGTTGTCCAACTGCCCTACCCGCTGATCTACCGCATCGGGAACGCCATCGGCCGCCTGGCCATGCGCTTTATGAAGCGCCGGGCGAAGATCGCCTATCGTAACCTTGAGCTCTGCTTCCCCGAGAAAAGCGAGCAGGAACGTCACCGGATGGTGGTGATGAACTTCGAATCGGTTGGCATGGGGCTGATGGAGACCGGGATGGCCTGGTTCTGGCCAGTTCGCCGAATCGCCCGCTGGACCGACACCATCGGCTTTGAGCATATTCGCGATGTGCAGGCGCAGCAGCGCGGCATTCTGCTGATCGGCATTCATTTCCTGACACTGGAAATGGGCGCGCGAATGTTCGGCATGAACGAGCCGGGGATTGGCGTCTATCGTCCCAACGATAACCCGGTCATCGACTGGCTGCAGACCTGGGGCCGGCTGCGCTCCAACAAGGACATGATCGACCGCAAGGATCTGAAAGGTATGATCCGCGCGCTGAAAAAAGGCGAGGTGGTGTGGTACGCGCCGGATCATGATTACGGCCCGACCGCCAGCGTCTTTGCCCCACTGTTTGCCGTTGACCAGGCGGCGACCACCTCCGGCACCTGGATGCTGGCGAAAATGTCCAAAGCCTGCATCGTGCCCTTTGTTCCACGCCGTAAACCGGACGGTAAAGGTTATGAACTGATTATCCTGCCGCCAGAGTGCTCCCCGCCGCTGGACGACGCGGAAACCACCGCCGCGTGGATGAACAAGATCGTAGAGCAGTGCATTATGATGGCCCCGGAACAATATATGTGGCTCCATCGCCGCTTTAAAACCCGCCCCGAGGGGACGCCCTCCCGCTACTGATCCCCTTTCCCGGCCGCGCGCCTCCCGGCCGGGAATCCCCACCGCTCAGGCTTTACGCTCTGCTTTAGCTTTAAAAGCTCTCCTCCATTGCGGCATTTATTTCCCAGGCGCATAATTAGCAGGCTCATATTTTCTCTTAATTTGACCTGCTGCGCAGGCCAGTGGAACCCTATGTCGTCTGCTGATACCCCCATCAACTGGAAACGAAACCTGACCGTCACCTGGCTTGGCTGCTTTTTAACCGGCGCCGCCTTCAGCCTGGTCATGCCCTTTCTGCCGCTCTATGTCGAACAACTCGGCGTCACCGGCCATAGCGCCCTGAACATGTGGTCCGGGCTGGTCTTTAGCATTACCTTTCTCTTTTCCGCCATCGCCTCGCCGTTCTGGGGCGGACTTGCTGACCGCAAGGGACGTAAAATCATGCTGCTGCGTTCAGCCCTCGGGATGGCCATCGTCATGATGTTGATGGGGATGGCGCAGAATATCTGGCAGTTTCTGCTGCTGCGCGCGCTGCTCGGCCTGCTGGGCGGCTTTATTCCCAACGCCAACGCCCTGATCGCCACCCAGATCCCACGCCATAAAAGCGGCTGGGCGCTGGGCACGCTGTCAACCGGCGCGGTAAGCGGCGCCCTGCTCGGCCCGCTGGCGGGTGGTTTCCTGGCAGACCACTGGGGCCTGCGTACCGTCTTCTTTATGACCGCCGCGGTGCTGTTTATCTGCTTTCTGTTTACCCTGTTTTTAATCCGTGAAAATTTTGTCCCAATCGCTAAAAAAGAGATGCTCAGCGCGAAGGCGGTGTTCTCCTCGCTGCAGAATCCGAAACTGGTGCTCAGCCTGTTTGTCACCTCGCTGATCATCCAGGTCGCCACCGGCTCCATTGCGCCGATCCTGACGCTTTACGTGCGCGATCTGGCGGGTAACGTCAGTAATATCGCCTTTATCAGCGGGATGATCGCCTCAGTGCCGGGCATTGCCGCCCTGATGAGCGCCCCCCGTCTGGGCAAACTGGGGGATCGTATCGGACCGGAAAAAATCCTCATCGTGGCGCTGATTATCTCGGTGCTGTTGCTGATCCCGATGGCGTTCGTCCAGACCCCGCTGCAGTTAGGTATCCTGCGATTCCTGCTCGGCGCCGCGGACGGCGCGCTGCTGCCGGCAGTGCAAACCCTGCTGGTGTATAACTCCACCAGCCAGATCTCCGGGCGGATCTTCAGCTATAACCAGTCATTTCGTGATATTGGCAACGTCACCGGCCCCCTGATCGGCGCCTCGGTTTCCGCCAACTACGGCTTTCGCGCCGTCTTCCTTGTCACAGCAGGAGTGGTATTGTTTAACGCGATCTATTCGACCCTTAGCCTGCGCCGACCAGCCGCGGACGCCTCGCAGCCCGACCGCCATTCAGTAAATTAACGTCCAGAGGGGCTCAGCCCCTTGACGCCTTGCCAAGCGCCTTCTATAGATTGAATCGTGTTCAATTCATATTCTTCTCAGGAGATTCGCTATGCCAAAGGATTCGATGTTCTATGCCACGCTCGAAGAAGCTATTGATGCAGCACGTGAAGAATTTCTCGCCAACAACCCTGACAGCGATGAAGAGAGCGCTAACGTTGAGCAGCTCAATATTCAAAAGTATGTGCTGCAGGATGGCGATATCGCCTGGCAGGCCGAATTTTTTGCTGACGAAGAGGAACAAGGCGAATGCTTACCGATGCTTAGCGGCGAAGCCGCGCAGAGCGTCTTCGATGGGGATTATGATGAGATAGAGCTCCGTCAGGAGTGGCTGGAGGAAAATACGCTTCATGAGTGGGATGAAGGTGAATTCCAGCTCGAACCCTCTCTGGACACCGAAGAGGGACAGACGGCGGCCGACGAGTGGGACGAGCGTTAATCAGTTATAGGGCCCGTGGCTGGCGTCCAGCGGCAGCAGAAGCGTATCGAATACCAGCGAGAACGGCAGGTCCAGAATGGTGAGATAGCGCCATCCTGAATCGCGAACGTCCCACTGCACGCCCGGGTAATATTGATTGCCATGCCCCTGCCCGGGCACCGTCCGGCTGATAATGCTGCCGCAGCCGCTGAGCAGCAGCGCCATGGCAATGATCGGTAGTATTCGCATCCACAACCTCGTCTTTCAGATAAAAAAATACCGGCATCGCTGCCGGTATTTTCCTTAACGTACGGCTTATTTCGTTTTCAGCGCCAGCGGGTTAAGCGCCAGCTGCTGATAGGCGTTCACCCACGAAGAGTATTTCTCCGGCGCGGCCCATACGCGATAGTGCAGACGCGACATGGTTACTGGGTCGCTCAACAGCACCAGTCGACGATCGCGGTTCAGCTTATCCGGCGTTTCATTCAGCGCCTGCTCGACATGACGCTCGCGGGCGATCTCCAGGATATGACCCTGACGGTGCCGCGCGGTGGCCATCGCGGTGGCAAGGGCGTTAAACGACGGGTTAAACACCGCGTGCATAAAGCCATCGTCCAGCGAACGCTGACGGTTCAGCGTCAGGTACGCATCGGTATCCTTGAGCACCTGCGGCGGCGAATACTCTTCCGGAATCAGGAACAGCTTCCAGCGCTTGGTGCGCAGGCCCACGGTCGCCCGGCTGGAGATAGCCGACACGAACGGCGACAGAATCAGCGATACGACAATCGGCGCCAGCCAGAACAGGAAGCGCAGATCCAGCCATGCCATTCCGACCGCCCATACCAGCCCCAGCAGCAGCTGCGAGCCGTGACGCATAAAGGCTTCTCCCCACGGCGTGGAGTCATCATCACGCTGCGGCGAATTCCACACCACTTCCCAGCCGAGGAAGGCGCTGACCACGAAGACGGTGTGGAACAGCATGCGAACCGGCGCCAGCAGGACCGAGAACAGCACCTCCAGCAGCAGGGAAAGCGTCACGCGGATAAATCCACCGTACTCCTTCGGCCCCTTACACCACACCAGGATAATGCTCAGCAGCTTCGGCAGGAACAGCAGCACCATGGTCGAGGCGAACAGCGCAATAGCCAGCTCCGGACGCCACTGCGGCCACACCGGGAACAGCTGACGAGGCTGCAGGAAGTACTGCGGCTCGGTCAGGGCATGCACCACCTGCAGCGCTGTCGACAGGGCAAGGAACATAAACCACAGCGGCGCTGACAGGTAGGACATCACGCCGGTAAGGAACACCGCTCGGTGGACCGGGTGCATCCCTCTCACGAGGAACAGGCGGAAGTTCATCAGGTTGCCCTGGCACCAGCGGCGGTCGCGTTTCAGCTCGTCCAGCAGGTTCGGCGGCAGCTCTTCATAAGAGCCCGGCAGATCGTAGGCAATCCACACGCCCCAGCCGGCGCGACGCATCAGCGCGGCTTCAACAAAGTCGTGCGACAGAATTGACCCGGCAAAATTGCCCTCGCCCGGCAGCGGCGCCAGCGCGCAGTGCTCAATGAACGGCTTCACGCGGATAATGGCGTTATGTCCCCAGTAATGGGACTCCCCCAGCTGCCAGAAGTGCAGACCCGCCGTAAACAGCGGACCATACACCCGGGTGGCAAACTGCTGGCAACGCGCATACAGCGTGTCCATGCCCGAGGCGCGTGGGGATGACTGGATGATCCCGGCGTTCGGGTTCGCTTCCATCAGACGCACCAGGCTGCTCAGACACTCTCCGGTCATTACCGAGTCCGCGTCAAGCACCACCATGTAGCTATACTGGCTGCCCCAGCGGCGACAGAAATCATCGATGTTGCCGCTCTTACGCTTCACGCGACGACGACGACGACGGTAGAAGATCTGCCCTTCGCCCTGCACTTCGGCAATCAGCTCCATCCACGCCTTTTGCTCAGCAACACAGATATCGGGGTTATAGCTGTCGCTGAGGATATAGACGTCGAAATGGGCGGCGTTGCCGGTGGCTTTCACCGACTCCCAGGTCGCCCGCAGCCCGGCGAACACGCGGTCAACGTCTTCGTTACAGATCGGCATAATAAGCGCTGTCCGGTGCGCCGGGTTCAACGGTTCGTCACCGACCGTCGAGGCGGAAATACTGTACTTATCGCGACCGATCAACAGCTGCAGGAAGCCCATTAACGCGGTCCAGAAGCCAGCGGAAACCCAGCAGAACAGCACCGCGAAGAGGATCAGAATGCCGCTCTGCAACACGTACGGCAGCAGCTGCATGAAAGAGATCCACAGGTTCTGCCCCACCATGTCGGCCGGGTTGATCAGCGCCCAGCCCTGATAAGGCAGAATGGTTTTCATGTACCAGGTAGCCACCACGGTCTGCGACAGCGTCAGCAGCAGCAGGATGTAGCGACGAATAGTGCCGACGGTACGCCATTTTTGCTCGCTCTCGCGCTCTTCTTGCGTCAGGCGGGAGAGATAGCGCGGCGTGACATCGCGTCCGCGCAGACGGTCCCAGAAGCGGCCAACCGGGTTGGTACGCCACGGGTCCGGGATCATCGAGGAGCGCTTGGCTTTCGGCATCGCATGCAGCTGGGTGCGGCCTTCATCATCCTTCACCAGCTGATCGCCAGACAGCGAATCCGGCCAGCTGTGCGCCAGCCGCGCCTTTACCGACCCCAGCGGGGAGTCGTCTTCGCGGGCGAAGGTCTGATGTTCGTCATCCAGGGCCTGATGAACGGCCTGCAGGCTGGTGTCCGGCAGCGCCGATTTCTCGGCGTCCGACAGCGGCAATGCGTCAATGTACTTCGTTATCTTATTCATTGGCAGGCAGCTGATAGCTCCAGGTTTCGCTCAACGTGTCATCACCGTTAACCAGTGCGGCGCGCATTTCCGTCGTTTTCTTCGGATCTTTCACCTTCAAACGCAGGATCATACGCCAGCCTTTGGTCACCGGATTGTAACGCACGGTATTTTCAACGATTTCAGCGTTATCGCCGGTGCTCGCCTGGGCGGCGACCGGGGTATCCGCTGGCAGTTTTTTCATATCGGCGCCGGTGAAGTCGACAATGAAAGCAATGGTGCCGTCCGGCTGGCGGATCAGGTTCGACTGCTTCACGTCGCCGGTAGAGCGGCGGGTCTGCATAACGTACGCGTTATCCGGCGCATGCAGCTTGTCTTCATCGCGGCTGAAGGTGATGGTGTACTTGAAGTTCATCTCCTTGCCCGGCTCCGGCAGCTGATCCGGCGTCCAGTAAGTCACGATGTTATCGTTGGTTTCATCGTTGGTCGGGATTTCGACCAGTTCGATTTTCCCTTTGCCCCACTCCCCTTTCGGGGTGATCCAGGCGCTCGGGCGCAGGTCATAACGATCGTCAAGGTCCTCGAAGCGCGAGAACTGACGGCCGCGCTGCAGCAGGCCGAACCCTTGCGGGTTTTCCATCGCATAGCTGCTAACGGCCAGGTGTTTCGGGTTGTTCAGCGGACGCCAGATCCACTCGCCGTTGCCCGCCAGGATCGACAGACCATTGGAGTCGTGCAGCGCCGGACGATAGTTGAGCGCCGGAGAAGGCTGGTTGGAACCGAACAGGAACATGCTGGTCAGCGGCGCCACGCCCAGTTTGCCCACTTTGTCACGCAGGTAAACTTTGGACTGGACATCCACCACGGTGTCGCGTCCCGGCATGATCACAAAGCGATAGGCGCCGGTTGCCCGCGGCGAATCCAGCAGCGCATAGATAGTCAGACGCTTGTCGGTGGCTTTTGGTCGCTCGATCCAGAACTCACGAAAACGCGGGAACTCTTCGCCGGAAGGCAGCGCGGTATCGATAGCCAGACCGCGCGCGGACAGACCGTATACCTGACCCTGACCCAGCACGCGGAAGTAGCTGGCACCGAGCATGCTGACGATTTCATCGTTCTTATCTTTGCTGTTGATCGGATACAGTACTTTGAAGCCGGCGAAACCAAGGTCTTTCACCGTGTCTTTATCGTGCTGAACGTTACCAAAGTTAAAATAGTCCGGGCTATATTTAATTTTGCGCACGCTGGTGGCCGTCACTTCATTGATGGTGACCGGCGTGTCGAAGTACATACCCTGATGGTAAAATTCAAGCTTGAATGGGGTTTTCTGGTTATTCCAGTAAGCTTTATCGTGATTAAACTGAATTTGCTGGTAGTCCGCGTATTTCATATCGCGGAAAGCGGAGGGCAGGTTACTCTTTGGCGCTTCATAGCCTTTCCCGGCTAACGTTTTGGCCTCTTTTGCAACGTCATCAATGCTAAATGCCCATGCAGATGAAGTACACAGGGACAACATTACGGCTGCGCTTAACCAACGCATTTTCATCATCTGTGGTTTATGTTTCATATAAGTAAGCACTTCCCCCTTTGTGTGCTTAAATCGATCCGATCTATTTTAATGGAAACTCAGGCAATCCGACAACATAATCCCTGCTTTGTTCAGCGTAGCGGCGCAGGGAATAAACAGTTCGCAGTCCCGTTTGCACTTTGCGTGCTTATCCTGGAGACAGGTACCCCGAGTTCATGTAGGGTTGCTGATAATGTAAGCGTTATCATCTTGAGTGATAAGACGAATTATCTGAGATTGTCGTGAATCGTATGAATAATACTCCGGTACAGCGTGAATATTTTTTCGACAGCATCCGCGCCTGGCTGATGCTGCTGGGGATCCCTTTTCACATTTCGCTGATTTATTCCAGCCACAGCTGGCATGTCAACAGCGCTGAGCCCTCGTGGTGGCTGACGCTGTTTAATGATTTCATTCATGCCTTCCGCATGCAGGTCTTCTTCGTCATCTCCGGCTATTTTTCCTATATGCTGTTCCTGCGCTACCCGCTGAAAAAGTGGTGGAAAGTGCGCGTCGAACGGGTCGGCATTCCGATGCTGACCGCCATCCCGCTGCTGACGCTGCCTCAGTTTATTATGCTGCAGTACGTCAACGGCAAGGCGGAAAACTGGCACACCCTTTCCGGGTACGACAAATTCAACACCCTGGCGTGGGAGCTCATTTCCCACCTGTGGTTTTTGCTGGTCCTGGTGGTGCTGACTTCGCTGGGCGTGGTGCTGTTCAAATGGCTGACGCGCCGCCCGGCAGGAGGTGCTCACGCTTTCGGTGACACTGTCACTATGGGCCAGCTGACGATGATTTTCCTTGCGCTAGGGGTGCTTTACGCGCTGATCCGTCGGTCATTGTTCGTGATCTATCCGCCCCTGCTAAGCAATGGTCTGTTTAACTTTGTGGTCATGCAGACGCTGTTCTATCTGCCCTTCTTTGTGCTGGGGGCGCAGACCTTTATTAATCCGCGCTTAAAGGCGATGTTCACCACGCCGTCGCCATGGTGCTGCGCGGCAGCGCTGCTGGGATTTATCGCCTATCGGCTGAACCAGCAGTACGGCTCCGGCGACGGCTGGATGTATGAAACGGAATCGGTGATCACCATGGTGCTGGGGCTGTGGATGGTCAATGTGGTCTTTTCGCTCGGCCATCGCCTGCTGAACTTCCAGTCGGCGCGGGTGACCTATTTCGTCAATGCTTCGCTGTTTATTTACCTGGTGCACCATCCGCTGACGCTGTTGTACGGGGCGTGGATCACCCCGGCCATCAAGTCGAATACCTTAGGCTTTATTGGCGGGTTGGTTTTTGTGGTGGGTATTGCCCTGATCCTGTATGAAATTCACCTGCGTATTCCGCTGCTGCGTTTCCTGTTCTCCGGTAAACCGATGAACAAACCGGCCAAAACCCCGGCCTCGGCCAGTTAACCTTTAGCTTTTGCGGCACGCCTGGCGTGCCGCGCTACGCTTGCTCCTCAAACAGCCGGTCGAAGATCATGTTATACAGGGCTTCTAAATCCGCTTTATCGACCGGGGTGGATGCGCTCAGCTCACAGCGGTAGGCTGCCCCCTCCGTCAGAACGGCGATGAGCTCTGAAGCGGCATTGCGTCGCGCATCGCTGAGCCCGGGATGATAACGCTGCGACAAACGCCCGCCCTCCTCTTTCAACCGCCGGTCGGCCTGCACCAGGATCTCGCGCAAGCGTGGGTTGCGCGAGGCTTCGGCGTTAATTTCCATCAACAGATAATTGTCGCTTCTGGTGGCTGCCGAAGTCGGGATCCTGCCCGCCAGCACCGCCGCTTTTCGCGCCAGATTGTGGTTCTCATCGATCATCTCGCCGACTCTAGCGTTGACGATTTCGCTGACAATTGCTTCGATGATCGCTTCCTTGCTGGCAAAAATGCGATACAGCTGACCGACGCTCAGACCCGCCTCGCGGGCGATATCCGCGACAGAGGCGCCATGCAATCCCTTCGCCGCGAAACATCTTTGCGCAGCGGCAACGATCTCCGCGCGGCGCGCCTGCTGCTTCTGCTGTACTTTTCCTTCTGACACCCTGCTCCCTCCTGCTATCCATCATTCCTGTCAATATCGGCGGTTATCATAGCCTATTCTGCTGAATCAGGGGCATGCCGCCAGCAGGCGACGATAGATAGCTGCCGTTTCCTCGTCGAAACAGACGAACAGGACCCGTTCAAGCGGGTTATAGCGGGTGAGAAACGCGGTCACGGTGCGCACGGCGATCGCCGCCGCTTCCTCTTTCGGATAGCCATACACGCCGGTGCTGATCGCCGGAAACGCAATGGAGCGATAGTTGTTTGCCGCCGCCAGCTGCAGGCTGTTTTTGTAGGCATCGGCCAGGGTTTGCGCCTCCATGCGGTCGCCGCCGTGCCAGACCGGACCCACGGTATGGATCACCGCGCTGGCGGGAAGATCGCCCGCCATCGTGATCACCGCATGACCAGGGGGACATTCGCCCTGCTGCTGCAACACCTGCTTGCAGGCCGCCAGCAGCGCGGGACCGGCCGCCCGGTGGATCGCGCCATCCACCCCGCCGCCGCCCAACAGCGAGGGGTTTGCCGCATTCACAATCACATCGACATCAAGCGTCGTAATATCGCCGAGAATTACTTCAGGTTGAACAGCCATTTCTCCTCCTGTCGGCATAGCGCGTGGGTACGGCTTTCTGCCGATACTAGGGCATACCCGCCCCCGGGAGCAAGATTATCCCGCAGCGCCGGCGACAAGAAGTTAAAAAAAACAGGACCCTGAGGGTCCTGTTGATATCATCGTCCCGCCGTTCAGGCGTTGTCGTTGGCGAACGATTTTTGCTTTTCCGCACGGGCCGCCAGCCACAGGCCACTATTCTTCATGGCATAGCCAAAGACCAGGCCCAGCGCCAGGGAAGGGATCACCAGACGCCAGTCGCCATCTGCAGCGAAGGTCGCGCAGGCGCCGATAAAGGTGCCAGGGACAAACGACAGCAGCCTCTGTCGCGCCTGGATGCACATCAGAAAGGCCACGACGCCGGTCATCATATAGCTGAGGATCTGCAGCTGTGGGGCCAGCGCGCTACCGTGGATAATCACCAACGCCCAGACCACGCCGCTCATTACCGTGCAGGAGGAGATGGCCAGACCTTTCAGACCGCCCTGCGGGCAGGCGAAATAGGCCGTACAGCCGAGGAAACCGGCCCAGCTCAGCAGGCCGAGGGCGACGGCCACCCATCCCCAAATCCCGGAGAGAATGCCCGTCGTCAATGCGATTGCGAAGAGTATGTTCATGGCGCGTATCCTAGCAGATACGCACCGAAAGAATGCGATCTAAAACACACTAAATGAATGAACTTGATTTCAGTTGCATTATAATAGTGACTTAAATCACATTTTATTGCTCATCTTCTTCCTGAAGCTCGTCCCACATCGCGGCGATGGCGTCGCGGGTTAACGGCGCCATGGTGCGCCAGAACGGTGTGTGCGCATGCGCTTCGACTTTCCCCAGCATCGTCCCGCACCACGGCAGGATATAGTCGGCAAACAGGAGCTCCAGCGTCTCGCTCTGCGCTTCTGTGGCATGATCCTCCAGCCAGGAGGCGGCCAGCAGCAGCGATCCGAGATGATCCGCCGGACCTTCTCCTGTCGGGATGCCGTGATTGCTCAGAAAAGACCGGACCTCCGCTTCAGAGGAACCCTCCACCCACGCGCTACGGTACGGCGGAACGCTGCAGGCTTCACCGACGAACAGCGCATTATAGTCCGTCGCCAGGGACTGCATTTCACAGCTTTTCTGCAGACGCGCCAGCAGCTCGTCCTGCTCAAGCGGCCAGCTGGCGGCCAGTTTGCCCTCGCGGATCAGGGTAAACAACGGCACCAGCAGCGGGTCCTGCGGTTGACGGTAATACAGCGAACCCAGCACGCGGCAGAGGATTGAAAACTCGTTCATTCAGTTATTCCAGTTATACAAATTAAAGGTCAGCAAATTCCGGGATCGCCGGCATACCACGCGACTCGAGGAAGTCGAGCAGGCGACGCGGAGAAACGTTGAGGATCCTCTCCTCCGGGAAATCGACAGCATCGAGGATCTTGCGGCACTCGGTAAACTCTCCGAGGGTAAACGCCGTATGAGAGTCCGAGCCCAGCGCCACCCACCCTCCCGCGTCGCGCACCGCGGCGGCGATAGCACGGCAGTTATCTTCACTGCCCACGCGCGATGAAACGAAAGAGGAGTTATTGATCTCCAGCGCCACCTGGTAACGGGCCGCCGCTTCGGCAATGGCCGGGATATCCACCGGGAATTTCGGATTACCGGGATGGCTAATCATATGCACTTTACCGCTGGCCATCGCGGCAATCATCGCCTGCGTATGGGTGGCGCTATCCTGCGGCGGAAACACCGGCTCGTGGAATCCGGCGATGATCAAATCGAGCGACGTCAACATCGGCCCGGAGCAGTCGATCTCACCTTCGATATTTTTAATATTCGACTCAATACCGCGCAGGATCCCCACCCCGTCTACCAGGCGGGGCCAGATGCGCATATTAACGAAGTGCCAGTAGTGCGGGGCATCCGCCATATCCGGGCCATGGTCGGTGATGGCGAAGAGTTTGATCCCTTTACGCTTTGCTTCCGCAATATAATCGTGCAGGGTGCTGTAGGCGTGGGTGCTGGCGACGGTATGCATGTGCAGGTCAACGGGATACATCACATTCTCCTCTTCTGTTTGCCGCAAGAATAGCAGGAAACCGGGCTATTGATTAGCAAAAACCCCGCCGTGGCGGGGTTTGCTTATCTTAATAACCGCGCTGACGATCGACCTGACCGCTAACCGATTCCCCTCGCTCCAGCCGGCTAATGGTCCCGGCGATATAGGCAATTGCCTCCATCGGGCGGGTGACTGCCGCCACGTGGGGAGTCATAGCCACCCGCGGGTGCGCCCATAGCGGACTCTCCTGCGGCAGCGGTTCGCGACTGAAGACATCGAGCATCGCGCCTTTGAGCTTACCGTTGTTCAGCGCCGCCAGCAGCTCCTCTTCTACGACATGCACGCCGCGGGCAAGGTTGAGGAGATAACTCTCATCAGGCAGCTGCGCCAAAAGCGTCTGGTTGATAATACCGACGGTTTCGGCGGTATTCGGCAGCAGGTTGATCAGGACGCGGGTCCCCTGCAGGAATCCACCCAGCTCGGCCTGGCCGGCAAAGCTCTGTACCTGCGGCCAGGATTTACGGCTACGGCTCCAGACGCGAAGCGGGAATCCCCAGGGTTGCAGGCTTTCCGCAACCTTCGCCCCCAGCACGCCGGCGCCCATAATCCCGATGGTGAATTCGTCGGCGCGGTACTCGGGCAGCGGCTGCCAGCGGGAAGCCAACTTCAACGCCTGATAGTCATCGAACCGGCGGAACCAGTGGAGCACCTGGCTCACGGCATACTCCTGCATCTGCCGTCCCATACCGGTATCTTCGAGACGAAACAGCGGGATCGACAAGGGCAACATATCCGGATGATCGCGCAGCTTACTAAGGATCGAATCCACCCCCGCCCCAAGGGCGAACACGGCCTTCAGCGCCCTGCCTTGCAGCATCTCTACCGGTGGATGCCAGACCAGGGCATAGTCCGCCGGCTGGTTATCGCCCGCTTTCCACTCGCGTACTCGCGCGCCGGGTAACTGCTTTTCCAGCTCTCGGATCCAGTATTGGGTATCAAAGGTCGGATGGTAAAAAATAATCTCCATAGGGGCTCCTGATAGCAGACGCCCGGAGCAGGTTAATGCAGGCGTCTTATTTTACTCATTGTTTTCTATTGGTTTGCCAGCATAACAAATTTCCCCTTGCCGCAAAGTGAAAAGGGAGTGGCGACAAAAAAAACGGATTTCGCACGTTTAAGGAGCAAGTTGTTCGAAGTTTGTCTAAACGCGCTGATTTTGCAAAAAGTTGATTGACGGGCGATACGTATTTCCCTACATTAGCGCCCGTTCCCGACAACAACGGGAAAGACAATATGGTGAGGTGTCCGAGTGGCTGAAGGAGCACGCCTGGAAAGTGTGTATACGGCAACGTATCGGGGGTTCGAATCCCCCCCTCACCGCCATATTCGAGATGAGAGCCTTTACGCAAGTACGGGCTTTTTTTTCGCATGTGGCCCCCGCCGGGGGGGATGAGAATCCCCGACCGGGGTTCGACAACTGGCGCAGCCAGTTGGACAGACCGCGAGCCCGCGAGCGGGCTGCCCCGCAGGGGCGAGCGAAGCGAGTCAATCCCCCCCTCACCGCCATATTTTAAGAAGAGCTCGTACGAAAGTACGGGCTTTTTTTTCGCATGTGGCACCCACCGGGGGGGTAGAGAACCCCCGAC